>Ga0302315_10000001_pt1 | contig 1962575 bp, 1731 predicted proteins | sample III_Palsa_N3_1_FD_200532 | JGI IMG/M metagenome (GOLD analysis project Ga0302315, IMG submission 200532) | Peat permafrost microbial communities from Stordalen Mire near Abisko, Sweden - III_Palsa_N3_1 | ecosystem: Environmental > Terrestrial > Soil > Palsa > Peat permafrost | place...
CAACAGTACAAATATCTGCAGCTGATGTGAACAAATTGCGCCAACAAACTGGTGCAGGCATGATGGATTGCAAAAAAGCTTTAACTGAAACCAATGGCGATTTTGAAGCTGCTATTGATTTTTTAAGAAAAAAAGGCGCTAAAGTTGCTGCCAGCCGTCAGGATCGCGAGTCAAACGAAGGTGTTGTTATCGCACGTACATCTGCCGATGGCAAACGCGGTGTGATTATCGAACTTAACTGCGAAACTGATTTCGTAGCTAAAAATGCTGAATTTATTGCTTTTGCTAACGCGATCGCAAATGAAGCAGTACAAAACAACCCAGCTTCTATCGAAGCATTGAGCCAGTTACAAATTGATACCGAAACCAACCGCGGTACCATTGCTGAAGCAATTATCAGCCGTACAGGTACAATCGGCGAAAAAATCGGCGTATCTAAATACGAGGTTATCGAAGGCGAAAAAGTTGTTGCTTACATCCACGGTAACTACCGCTTAGGTGTATTAGTTGCACTTAGCGCTAACGCTGCCGGTGTTGATGAAGCGGGTAAAGACGTTGCAATGCAAATTGCAGCCATGAACCCTGTTGCTTTAGATAAAGACGGTGTTGATGCATCAGTTATCGAGCGTGAATTAGAGATCGCTAAAGATCAGATCCGCGCGGAAGGCAAACCTGAAGAAATGGTTGAAAAAATCGCTGCAGGTAAGCTGAACAAATTCTACAAAGACTCAACTTTACTAAACCAGGAGTTTGTAAAGGATCCATCTAAAAACGTTGCTCAGTTTTTAAGCACCGTTGATAAGGGACTAACAGTAACCGCCTTTAAGCGGGTAGCTTTAGGAGCTTAAATATATTATCCCCCTCGTTAATTAACGAGGGGGATTTTTTTTGCAATAATATTTTTCAAATTGTCATTCTGAGCGGAGCGAAGAATCTTCTACACGTAGCAAGTCGCACTTTGCAGATCGAAGAAGATTCTTCGCTCCGCTCAGAATGACAAAAAATAAAAGATATGACCACTGCCCTCCACAACCTCCAACTCATATCCGATGGTGTGATCACCATGGGCAAAGCCATTTTAATTGATGGCGACAAGATCATCGATGTTATTGATGATTCCGCTATCCCACAAGATTATAATAAAATTGATCTTAATGGTGCTAACGTTGCCCCGGGTTTGATCGACCTGCAAATTTATGGCAGCGGCGGCAAGCTTTTTGGTGGTAAACCCGAAGTATCAGCGTTAGAAAGGATGGAGGATGACTTGCTCAGTCAGGGTACAACCGGCTTTTTTGCCTGCATTGCTACCAACGGCGATGATATAGTGGAGCAAGGCATCGCGGCAGCAAAAGCTTACCGTGAAACAGCCAAAGGCAACTTTTTAGGTTTACACCTCGAAGGTCCGTTCCTGAATCCAATCAAAAAAGGAGCTCATCCCGAGAAATACATCAAAAAAGGTACGATAGAACTTGTTCGCCGTTGGGTTGAAAGTGCTGATGGTGTGATCAGAATGATGACCATCGCCCCGGAACTACAAGATCAGGAGGTGGTTGATTATCTGAACGATCATGGCGTGATTTTGTCATCTGGCCATAGTAATGCTACTTATCAGCAAGGCAAAATATTTCTAAATAATCCGGTGAAAGCGGTAACGCATTTATTTAATGCCATGCCACCAATGCATCACCGTGAGCCTGGCTATATACCCGCTATCTTCGAAGAAAAACCATACACCAGTATTGTAAATGATGGTGTTCATGTCGATTTCACGATGGTACGTTTAGCTAAACGTGAGTTAGGTGATAAGCTGTTTTTTATTACTGATGCCGTTACCGCAGCTACCGAAGGGACATATCAGCACCAGTTTTCCGGCGACCGTTATACCATGCCTGATGGAACACTGTCAGGTTCATGTTTAACTATGCTTAAAGCCGTTCAAAACGGTGTAGAGCATGTTGGCATAACTTTGGCAGAGGCTATCAACATGGCTTCATTATACCCGGCCCAATTAGCCTCGTTGCCAACAAAAGGAAAAATAGCAGCCGGTTATGATGCCGACCTGGTTGTTTTTAACAATGCTTTTGAAGTACAGGGAACCCTATTTAAAGGTAAGTACTTAACAAAGTAGATATATAATTTTAACAATAGATTTATTTCTATAATTTTGACAAACTCTCCTCATGCGATATAAAAGAATCCTACTAAAACTTAGCGGTGAATCCCTTATGGGTGACAGGCAATACGGTATTGATAACAACCAGGTATTGCAATATGCAAAAGATATTAAAAGCGTTTTTGATGAAGGTATCGAAATTGCGGTTGTTGTAGGAGGCGGTAACATTTTCAGAGGCCTAAGTGCCGAAAAATCAGGTATGGAGCGTGCCCAGGCTGATTACATGGGAATGCTGGCAACCGTTATTAATTGCATGGCTTTACAAAATGCATTAGAAAGTATTGGTGTAGAAACCCGCCTGCAATCTGCCATCAAAATGGAGCAGATCTGCGAGCCTTACATCCGCCGCCGTGCAATGCACCATCTGGAAGAAAACAAGATCGTGATTTTTGGCGCCGGTACAGGTAACCCATATTTTACTACCGATACAGCCGCTTCCCTGCGCGCAATCGAAATTAAAGCCGACGTGGTATTGAAAGGTACCCGTGTTGACGGTATTTACACCGCCGACCCCGAGAAAGATCCATCTGCTACACGCTATGATGAAATTTCTTTCCAGGAAGTATACGATAAAGGATTGAACGTAATGGATATGACCGCTATTACCCTTTGCCAGGAAAATAACCTGCCTATCATCGTTTTTGATATGAACAAGGAAGGTAACTTTATGAAGATAGCCAAAGGCGAACCAATAGGCACTTTAGTAAAATAGATAATATAATTTACTTCGTCCGATTTTTACAGTTGAGATTAGATAACCCTAAAATCATACTTTTTACTATTTTTGTCAAAAATCTATATCGATGAGCGAACTCATTAAAAAACAGGTGACTGAAACAAAGGCTTTAATGGACAAAGCCATTGACCATTGCGAAAACGAATTGCAAAAAATACGTGCCGGTAAAGCAAGCCCTGCTATGCTGGATGATGTTTATGTTGATTATTACGGAACCTCGACGCCATTAAGTCAAATTGGTAACGTGAATACACCAGATGCACGTACCATTGTGGTACAGCCATGGGAAAAAAATATGTTAGGCCCTATTGAAAAAGCAATAATGGAAGCCAACCTGGGTTTAAACCCTCAGAACGATGGTGTTATTATTCGTTTAAATGTTCCGCCATTAACTGAAGAGCGTCGCCGCGATTTGGTTAAAAAGGCTAAAGCTGAGGCTGAAACAGGAAAGATTGCTATTCGTAACCTACGTAAAGATGCGAACGAAAAAATAAGAAAACTAAAAGCAGAAGGTGTTTCAGAAGATGAAATGAAGACTGGCGAAGCCGAAATTCAAAAACTTACTGATGCCTATATCATCAAGGTTGATCAGCATTCTGAAGCTAAGGAAAAAGATATTATGACGGTGTAAATACCAATCTAATGTCAAATTAAAGGGAATGAGCTACTTAGCCATTCCCTTTTTTTATTTTTGCATCAAGCATGAAAATACTCTTATCATATCTTAAAAAACATCGCTGGATAGTAGCTTCCGCATTGTTATTTGCAGCGATTAACATCGGTTTTTCTTTACTTGATCCATATATTTCCGGTCGAATTTTCGACACAGTGATCAACCAGCATAATAAACTCGATTACCATGTGTATCTTTTTAGGGCGCTTAAACTGGTAGGTTTAGCTATTGGCGTTGCGATGGTATCGCGTATAGCAAAAAACTTTCAGGATTATTTTACCAATATCATCACCCAAAAAACAGGTGCAGAAATGTATGCTGATGGCTTAAAGCGTTCGCTTGAATTACCTTACCAGGTTTTTGAAGATCAGCGCAGCGGCGAAACTTTGGGTATCCTGCAAAAAGTACGTTTAGATTGCGAAGCATTTATTACTTCGTTTATCGGGGTGCTTTTTGTGAGTATTACAGGTATGACGTTTGTTATCGTGTACTCGCTGTTCGTGAGTTACAAAGTAACATTGGTATATGTTGCCGCTATTCCAATTATCACATTTGTGAGCGTTGCGCTTAGCCGTAGGATCAAAAAGATTCAACGCAGTATTCTTTCTGAAACAACCGCTTTGGCGGGTTCAACAACCGAATCATTAAGAAATATCGAGTTAGTGAAGAGCTTGGGTTTGGTTAAACAGGAGATCAATCGCCTAAACAATACCACCTATAAAATATTAGGCCTCGAGCTTAAAAAGGTGAAGTACGTGCGCAGCATGAGCTTTGTGCAGGGTACAACCGTGAACTTTGTAAGAAGCACAATGGTGGTGGTATTATTGTTGCTGATCTTCGGGCAAACGATCACGCCCGGTCAATATATCAGCTTATTATTCTACTCTTTCTTTTTGTTTAACCCCTTACAGGAACTTGGTAATGTAATTGTTGCCTGGCGCGAGGCAGAGGTTTCTTTAGGTAATTTCGAAAAGATCTTGAATACCCCGGTTGATGAAAAACCTGAAAAACCTGTTCTGTTAGAAACCGTTAATAAGCTGGCTTTTGATAACGTAAGCTTTAAACACCTAACCGCCAATCGCAACGCGCTTAACCACATCAGCTTTGAAACTAATATTGGTGAAACCATCGCTTTTGTTGGTCCATCAGGCTCGGGTAAAACTACCTTGGTGAAATTGCTGGTAGGTCTATATCAGCCGTTAGAAGGCGATATCTTATACAATAACGTATTAAGCAAGGATATTGATCTTGACCAATTGCGTGAAAAGATTGGTTTCGTAACACAGGATACCCAACTATTCTCGGGAACTATACGCGAAAACTTATTATTTGTACGCCCCAATGCTACCGATGCTGAATGTATGCAAGCTTTAGAAAAAGCTGCTTGTCAAACGCTGCTAGCTCGTGCCGACCGTGGTTTAGATACCGTAATAGGTGAGGGTGGTGTAAAAGTATCTGGTGGCGAAAAACAACGTCTATCCATAGCCCGTGCTTTGCTGCGCAGGCCTGATATTTTAGTGTTTGATGAGGCTACTTCTTCGCTCGATTCATTAACCGAGGAAGAGATTACCGAAACCATTAAGGATGTATCTGTATTCGGCGATCATATTACAATACTGATAGCACATCGCTTATCAACCATTATGCATGCCGACAGAGTTTATGTACTGGAAAAAGGCAACATCATCGAATCCGGCAAACATGCCGACCTGCTAGCCCAAAAAGGCCTTTACTACGCCATGTGGAGGCAACAGATAGGTGAGAAGGATGTTGTAGAAGCGTAAATAAAGAATATCTTTCGAATCCGTGCTTGTCATTCTGAGCATAGCGAAGAATCTGTAAAGTAGTTTACACCGTACAGATTCTTCGCTATGCTCAGAATGACAATTTTATTTTACAAGGAAATGTCATGCTGAACTTGTTTCAGCACCCCACAGGATAAGTCTAAAATGCGTAAATCACTTAGCATAAGAGATGCCGAAATAAATTCGGCATGATGATCTATTAATCTGCCGTCTCAGTTCCGCCCTTTGTTGGTGTTGTCACCAACAAAGAATAACTAATCTGCCGTCTCAGTTCTGTTAATATCCTCTAGTCCCAGCGGTATCAAATTCTTAGTTTTGAAGTAAGTAACAGTCACCACTGTTAACGTAACACATCCGCCGAAGATTACCGCAGGAATTAAGCCCAAAATACTTGCAGCAGTACCTGATTCAAAATCACCAAGCTCATTTGACGATCCAATAAACATGGAATTTACTGCCGATACCCTACCCCGCATCTGGTCGGGGGTAAGCAATTGCATAATGGTACCACGAATAATCACACTTACGCTATCAAATGCACCTTCGATAAACAGGAAGAATAGTGATAGGTAAAAATTACGCGAAAGCCCAAAGCAAATAATAGATGCGCCAAAGCCGGTAACAGCAATCAATAAATTACGCCAAGGCCTGTTCATAGGTGAAAACCGCGACATGGCCAGCATGGTCAATACTGCCCCCGCCGAACCTACCGCACGCATAATTCCCAATCCTTCGGGGCCTACTTTTAGTATCACGTTGGCAAAGGCAGGCAATAAAGCCACCACGCCGCCAAAGAATACCGAGAATAGATCCAGACTCATGGCCCCCAGCATCATCTTGTTTTTAAAAACAAAGTTTATTCCCTCGCCAAGGCTGGTCCAAATATTTTCTTTTGGTTTGAACACGGCGGGGTATTGCTTCAGGAAATACACTAATATTAACGCTATCACTATAAAAAGCAGGATAACATAAAACGTTGCCGTAATACCGGCAAAGCCATAAATTAAACCACCCGCTGCCGGGCCCAATATGGATGCTATTTGCCAGCTTGAGCTACTCCAGGTACTGCCGTTAGGGTAAAGTTCTTTGGGGATGCTATGGGCGTAAATAGTAAATGTTGCCGGGCCAAAAAAAGCTCGGGCCACACCATTGCAAAATATCATGCTGTATATAATGGGTACTATCCAGCCCGCATGTATGTATGCTCCCATGCTTTTAAGCGTAACAGTAAACATCACTGCCGAGGATAAAAATACGCCGGTATATATCCACAAAAGCATTTTTCTTTTTTCAGATTTATCAGCGATGTAACCACCATATAAAGCGATTCCTACTGCCGGGATTGCCTCACTGAGGCCAAGCATGCCTAAGGCAAATACACTTTTGGTTAACTGGTAAATATAAAAACCGATAACAACGGTTTGCATTTGGTAAGCGAAGGTAAAAAAGAAGCGCATGCCAATGTATGCGCGAAAATCCTTGTATCGTAAGGCTGCAAATGAATCTTTTTTGGGTTGACTGACTGGGTCGGGCACTATATTGTTTGGGTTGATGTGTCGTAAAATTACTATTTATACAGCAATTTCTAGTGGTTGAATAGATATTATCACCGTAAAATTACATTTAGGATATTTTATCCCAGCTTAAACCCTGCTCTTTTGATTGCAGCGAATGATGCAAAATCTGATGCTCCGGATTTACCAGCTGCGGGTCAGCTTCAAAAATACCTTCCACAATTTTACGCACTTGTATTAATAATTGCTGGTCGGTTGCCAGGTTTGCCATTTTTAAATCAAGTACACCACTTTGCTCGGTGCCCTCAATATTGCCAGGGCCACGTAATTCGAGGTCTATCTCTGCAATCTCGAAGCCATTGTTAGTTTTAACCATTGTATTGAGCCTTTTGCGGCCATCGTGGCTCAGTTTATGGTTACTCATGAGTATACAGTAGGATTGTTCGGCACCGCGCCCTACACGGCCTCTAAGTTGGTGTAGCTGCGACAGGCCGAAGCGTTCGGCGTTCTCGATGATCATTACCGAAGCGTTAGGTACATTAACACCCACCTCAATCACTGTGGTAGCCACCATAATGTGGGTTTCGCCTTTAATAAAACGCTTCATCTCGTAATCTTTGTCAGCGGCCTTCAATTTGCCATGAACAATACTAAGCTGATAATCAGGCACCGGAAACTCATGGCTCATTGTATTAATACCATCTTCCAGGTTTTTCAGGTCGAGTTTCTCGCTCTCTTTTATCAACGGGTACACTACATAGATCTGCCTGCCCAGGGCTATCTCCTGTTTCATAAAACCGAACATCCGCAAGCGCTGGTTCTCATAAAAATGAACAGTTTTTATAGGCTTACGCCCTGCCGGTAATTCATCAATTACCGATATATCCAAATCGCCATATAAAGTCATGGCTAAGGTGCGGGGGATAGGTGTGGCTGTCATCACTAAAATATGTGGTGGAATAACATTCTTCCGCCACAGTTTGGCGCGTTGTTCCACGCCAAAGCGGTGCTGTTCATCAATTACAACAAGCCCCAGATTTTTATATTGAACTTTATCTTCGATGAGCGCATGTGTGCCGATCAGTATTTTTAACTCACCGCTTTCTAGCCGCTGATGTAAAACCTTTCTGGCCTTTTGTGGGGTTGAGCCGGTAAGCAGGGCCACTTCAACAAAATCATCGCCTACCAAATCTTTTATGGTTTGGTAATGTTGATTAGCCAATATCTCCGTCGGTGCCATAATACAGGTTTGGAAACCGTTATCAATGGCTATCAACATGCTCATTAACGCTACTACGGTTTTGCCGCTGCCTACATCGCCCTGCAAAAGGCGGTTCATTTGTACGCCGCGCTGGGTATCCTGGCGAATCTCTTTTAAAACCCGTTTCTGCGCGTTAGTTAGCGGGAAGGGGAGCTTATGCTCATAAAAATCGTTAAATATAGTACCAACCGTGCCAAATATATTACCCTTAAACTTTAAGGTACGATGCATCTTGCTTTTCAGCATCCGCAGTTGCAATAAAAATAACTCTTCAAATTTTAAGCGGTGCTGCGCTTCATTCAATGCGGCAGCATCCGCCGGGAAGTGGATATTGCGATATGCGGTAGCTTTATCGACTAACCGGTATTTATTGATGATGTATTGCGGCAGATTTTCATGAATATCCTTAGCGCATTGATCCAGCAGTGTAGCGACCAGTTTTTGCAAGCCTTTGCTATCCAGCATAAACTGCTTTAGCTTTTCGGTAGAGCTGTAAGCTGGTTGTAGAGTTAAGTTGCCATTTCTAGCTGGGTTAGCCGGCGAGTAGAGTTCCATTTCCGGATGCGCCATTTGGGCCTTGCCATTAAAAAAGCCGGGTTTACCAAATATCACATAAGCCTTGCCGGGTATCAGCGTTTTCTCCATCCACTTAATCCCCTGGAACCATACCAACTCCATCACGCCGGTATCGTCCTGCGCCTGGATCACCAATCGCTTGGTACGCTTATCGCCTAAAAGTTCTTTACTGGTGATGCGGGCAATAACCTGTACGTAGGGCAATTCGGGTTCAATTTCGCGTATTTTATAAAACCGGGTACGGTCAATATACTTATAAGGAAAATGCCTGAGCAGGTCCTCAAAAGTAGCCAACCCTAATTCTTTTTTCAAAACACCCGCACGGGAAAGGCCTACGCCTTTTAAATACTCAATGGGTGTTTGAAAAGGGTTCAATAAAAAATAGTTTGGCTGTGGTGGTTAAATTAAATATCAGGATTTTAACGCGGTAACGGAAATCTCCACATTTACATTTTTAGGTAAACCTGCAACTGCCACAGTTTCACGTGCCGGGAATTTATCGGTAAAGTACGAGCCGTAAACCTCATTCACTTGCGCAAAATTCTGCATATCGGTTAAAAAGATAGTGGTTTTAACAATATGCCCGAAACCGATACCTGCCTCAGTTAATATCGCCTTGATGTTTTCCATCACCTTGGTTGTTTCGGTTTTTATATCATCCAAAACCAACTCACCGGTAGCAGCGTCAATAGCCACCTGGCCTGATACAAAAATAAAATCACCGGCAATAATAGCCTGGTTGTATGGGCCTATGGGGGCAGGGGCATTAACGGTATTAATTACGGTTTTCATGTATGTGTAGTAAATTTATGATGTAAGATAGATGGTAATTATTAGTACGATGACTAATGCTTTAATATAAACATATCGATAAGTTTCCAGATGATGCCCAGCACAAAAACAGTAATAGCGATGGCATTAATAGTGTGCATCACTTTAAGGTTAAAGCTGGTTGGCCGGTTAGGATCTTTCTTTCTGAAAAAGTACATATACAAATATAAGCAGAAGCAAAAAGATTTATGCAAATAAAAATGCGCTCATTGTCAAATGTAGCGCAACAAAAAAGCCTTCCGAAACTCGGAAGGCTTTTTTCAATATATTATTTTATCTAATAATTATTGGTGGAATTCAACACGACGGTTAGCCACGCGGCCTTCTTCAGTTGAATTGTCAGCTATTGGGTGAGTTTCACCGTAAGCTTTGATTTTTAAATGTTTAGCTTCAACACCTGAGTTAACCAAGTAAGTTTTTACTGATTCAGCACGGTCTTTAGATAGACGCATGTTGTGAGCAGCAGTACCTTCAGATGAAGCGTAACCAGCTAAAGTGATAGTTTTGCCAGAAGCACGTAGATCAGCTGAAGAAGCATCTAACGCTGGGTAAGATGAAGTTCTTAATACTGAGCTATCAAATTCAAACTGGATGTTAGAGAAAGGAGATGCTTTAACTGAATCCATTTTAACTGTATCCTTAGGGAATACAATAACGCAACCAGAACCATCAACTACGCTTCCTGCTGGAGTGTTAGGGCATTTGTCGAATTGATCAGATACACCGTCACCGTCAGAATCTTTCTTCAAGTCAGCAACTGCAGTTTCAACGTTAGTTACACGACCTTTTAAAGCTTCAACTTCCTGGCGTAATGCTGCATCATATAATTCATCATACATCATTGCAACTGGGTTAGCCCAAGCTAAAGCTGGTTTTGATTTGTTACCTAAAGTGAACTCTAAACCTGCGTAACCGTAAGCATAGTGATCTTTTTGTGGATAACCTGAGTTAGTTCCGTCAAAGTTGTTAGCATCAATAAAGTTCTCAGTGTAACCTAAGTTTAATGCAACAACATTAGAAAGGCGGAAATTAACACCTGCACCTGCATCAAGTACTAAGTTGCTGATGTAATGTTTGCTTCCGTCAGCATTGTCAAAATCAATTGCTGTTCCGTTAGCAAGTGTACCTGTTGGGCGGTACTGAGCTAAACCTGCACCACCTTTTAAGTAAAAGTTTACTGTTCTTTGGCGATGTAAGTAGTCCATATCAATGCTTGCAAAGTTATAGCTACCGTTTAAAGTTTCTTGGTAGAAATTGGTTTTGTAGGCACCTGGGTTGTTGCTACCATTGTTACCTTTAACCTGGCCACCTGTCAAATCTAATTGAGTTGACCATGATTGAGCCCATTGTTGTTTTAACGAAAGGCCGAAACCGTAATCAATAACTGCTTTTGAAAAACCGTTATTGCGGCTACCAGTTAAAAGTGCATCACCAGTAACACCACCGTTAATACCAATGCTAAATGTTCTGTACTGTTTTGCCCCGCCAAATACCTTGGCAGAAGACACGTCAGAAGATGTCTTAGTTGTATCTGTAGTTGTAGTCTGCGCGCTAGCGATTCCTACAGCCATCAAACTTACAACCGACAATGCTACTGTTTTCTTTAATGTAGAATAGTTCATAGTTTTAAGATTAAACAATTTAATTGTGATTTTTTTTCAAAATTAGTAATTATGTTTGAAACGATTACCAAATTTTGTTCCAAAAATCATATTACTTATACAAATAAAGTAAAAAGATTGTTTAAATAAAGTTTATAAATGTACATAATATGAAATATCTACCTGTAAATCAGCAGCTTTTTCTCTATAATAGAAAAAATTTCGTTTCGGTATTAAAGCCCTTATCCATAGCTATTTTCAATGCAAATGATGAATTTCCACGTAGCGGAGACCAAACTTTTGTATTTAAACAAAATGCGGACTTTTTTTACCTTACAGGTATCGATCAGGAGCAAAGTATATTAATTTTATTTCCCGATTGTCCTAATACACTATACAGAGAAGTACTGTTTTTAAGACAAACCAGTGAACATATTGCTGTTTGGGAAGGACATAAGTATACTAAAGAGGAAGCAAAACAGGTATCGGGTATTAAAAGTGTATTTTGGCTGAGTGAATTTGATGCTATTTTACATAGTATTATAAATTATGCGGAGAATATATACATCAATACAAACGAAAATGATCGTTTTAGCTTTGATGTACCGTATCGCGACCTTCGCATGCTGGATAAATTACGCGTACAATATCCATTACATCATTATCAACGATCGGCCCCAATTATGCGCGATCTGCGGGCAGTGAAATCTGAAATTGAAATCGAGCTGACTAAAAGGGCTTGCGCTATAACCCGTGATGCTTTTATCCGTACACTTAAATTTGTAAAACCCGGCGTTGCCGAATATGAAATTGAGGCCGAAGTAACACACGAGTTTTTAAGACAACGTGCAACCGGGCATGCATACTCACCTATAATTGCATCCGGTAAAAATGCCATAGTACTGCATTATATCGACAATAACCAGGTTTGTAACGATGGCGATGTTATCTTGTTCGACTTTGGTGCCGAGTACGCGAATTACAATGCCGACATGAGCCGCTCAGTACCTGTAAGCGGCCGTTTTACAAAACGCCAGCGACAGGTTTATGATGCAGTATTAAAAGTGATGCGCGAAGCAACAAAGCTAATTGTAGCCGGTGCCGTATGGAACGATTACCATGATGAAGTTGGTAAAATAATGACCAGTGAACTAATCGGCTTGGGTTTATTGGATAAATATGACGTTGAAAAGCAGGACCCTAAAATGCCCGCGTACAAAAAGTACTTTATGCATGGTACATCGCATCACCTGGGCTTAGACGTACATGATTTTGCCAGCAGATATAAACCTTTTGAAGTCGGAAACATTTTAACCTGCGAACCAGGTATCTACATACCACAAGAAAACTTAGGTATCAGGCTGGAGAATAATATATTAATTACCAAAGGAGGAAATATCGACCTGATGGCGGATATCCCAATTGATGGCGATGAAATTGAATCAATAATGAATTCTTAAGCTCTAAGTTCCCCTCCCCGGAGAGGGCGCGAAGGAGATGCCGATAGCAGGGGTGGGTTTCTACGCTATGCTAATAATACTCTTCCAGAAATTTATACAAGTTAAATTCAGGATCAACTAAAGCTTTGGCAATATTTTGCTGAAGCTTTTTTTTGTCGACATCAGTCATCCGTTTTTGCTGAATCAGCTTGTAGGCTTTATCAGCAAGTAACATTTCCTTACGCTGATGTTTTATTTGCGGTACAGAAGTAATAAAATTGATAATCGCGCCAATCCCATCCGCCTGTGATGCTACACTCTTAAAAACCGGAACCTGGTCAGTTAGTTTTTTAAGGTTATTGGCAAAAATATCTGCGCCATCACGGTCAGCTTTATTAACAATAAAGGCATCTGCAATCTCCATCAGGCCCGATTTAATGTTTTGTATCTCATCGCCACTCTCCGGCACTAATACTACTAAGGTAACATCAGCAAGGCCGGCAATCTCCACTTCACTTTGGCCAACGCCAACGGTCTCCACAAAAATATAATCAAACCCGGCGGCACGTAGTACATCGGTCATCTCAATTGTTTTTGCTGATAATCCGCCTAATGACCCACGTGTAGCAAGTGAACGTATATAAACTCTAGGATGATTAAAATAGGCCGACATCCGTATCCTGTCCCCCAATAAAGATCCGAAGTTAAAAGGAGAGGTTGGATCAATAGCTAAAACAGCTACTTTATTATTCTGGGCGATAAGGTCACCGATTAGCGCGTTAACCAGGGTGCTTTTGCCTGCCCCCGGAGGCCCTGTTATACCTATAATAGGTGTGGGATTAATAAAGCGCAGGCCTTTTAAAAGCTCATCGGCACCACGGAGTCCATTTTCAACAATGGTTAAAGCCCTGGCAACCGATTTAAAGTTATCGCTGTTTAAAGATGATAAAATATCGGGAGCGTTTTTTGATGCCATTGCAGTGCAAATGAAAATAAATTACCACAAGATATTTAATTATTTGCCCGAAAATTATTTGTTTAGATAAAAAAGCGAATATTTACAGGATCAATACATATTAATATAGTGTCAAAACCATCCATACTGCTCACCTTCGATTCCATGAAATATCCAAACTCGGGTTTTTTCTCCTTCGGGAAAAGCCTGGGCGATGCGATATTGACTCAGAATAAAGCTCGTTACAAGTTGTACTATTATATACATAAAAGGTCTACATACTTATTTAACCGAAAGGTAAGCCTTGTTTACCTGTCAAAACTTCACAAGCTATTTTTCCCTGAGCCGAAACGGTTTGAGTTGATCCATTTTACCGATCAGTATTGTAGGTTAAAGCCGCAAAAGGTTAAAGGCAAAAAAGTATTGACAATACACGATATTAATCCGGTACATGAGCAAATTAAATCATCAAAGAAAATAGAAAAACATCTTAATAAATTAAGAGGCTATATAAATGTTTGCGATAAGATTGTAACCATATCGCATTTTGTAGCTAAGGATATTTTAAAATACTTTCCGGAAGCTGAAGGTAAAGTAAGCGTGATATACAATGGTGCCGATCAATTACAGGTTATTGAAGGCCACACGCCAAATTATCAGCCTAAAAAAGCATTTTTATATACTATAGGTTTTGTAGCTGCCAAAAAGAATTTCCATGTATTACCGCCTTTATTGGTAGGCAACGATTATGAACTGATTATAGCAGGTATAGAAACGCCTTATAAAAGTGTAATAATGGACCAAGCACAAAAGTTTGGCGTTGCAGATAGGGTGAAAATCACGGGGCCGATAAGTGAGGAGGATAAAGCCTGGTATTATAAAAACTGCGAAGCTTTTGTATTCCCATCCATAGCCGAAGGGTTTGGGTTACCGGTTATTGAGGCTATGCACTTTGGTAAGCCGGTATTCCTGTCAACCCATACCTCACTACCCGAAATTGGTGGCGATGCTGCCTTCTACTTTGAGAATTTTGAACCGGAAACCATGCAAAATGCTTTCGCTAAAGGTATGGAAACGTTTAAAACCAATAATATGCAGCAAAAGGTTATTGCCCATGCCATGCAATTTGACTGGCAGGAAACGGCCCGCCAATATCTGAAATTATACGACGAATGCCTCGGTAATTGTTAACCTTTTGAGATATCGTGCAAAATTATAGGCATCGATAGTAAATATCTTTCAATATTAGATTGTGGATTTCTTGATTTTGATGTTAAAAATGCCCCTATGGGTAATCTTAAATTTGCATTATAAATCGAGTTTAACTGATTGTAATATTTTACAGCAGTGCCAGACGTTCTATGTGCAATATGATTCCTTATGTCTCTCATCTCATCGATAAGTGATATATGATTATTAATATTAACAAAGAAATGGTCATTTAAGTCTAAAACATGTTCAATGCTATCTTGTATCCCTGATAAATAAGTCCACTTTAAATAAGGACGCGGTCGCCTTCTGCCATGACTGAGCATTTTGAAATTGGCATCACCAATAGTTAAGCAATTTATTAATCTAATTGGTAATGTTCCGCTCTTATATGGTGTACCACAGGCCAATCGGAGAGCTACATCACATATATTAGATTCAAGAATTGCGAAAAGCCTTAACATTACGACCTCGCCAATGAAATATTGATATTTACTTTCAAGCGTAGAGCAGTCATTCATATATGAAGATAATACCCCTATCTCTCTTATACTTTTGTTAAATGAACTTGTGATACTTGCAGCCGGCACTATTCAATCCACTTTTTAATGTAATTGTGTCGAATTGTTCTATTTTCTTTTGTACTAGTAGAAGCAGAACAAGCATTTACAAAAGCAATATCATCAGAAGCTTTTTCAGATAAAGGAGCATCTGAATGAAATCTATTATTTATTTCAATTATTCCATTTTCAATTTTGGATGTTTTATGATTATTTATGCTGTCTAATGCTGTAATTAATGAAAAGAAAACTGGATCTCGTTCTGTAAATATTGTTTTTTTTATCGACGTTGGATTTAACGAAATAATAGTATCAAATACTTTTTTTAGTCTGTCAGATATCTCAGACATTCTAGGAAACTCATCATCAAAATCTCTATAGTAAGAATCAATCCTTCCTACTGTATAAGTGGAAATGCCGTCCAATAAATTAATTGTCAAATCAGATATAAAAAGGACTTCATTCATCCGTGCGATATCATTATCTGAAAAAATATAATAGTTTCTCCAAAAATTAGTACGTTTTACAGCTTCATTGATTGAAAATTGTTTGAATTCACCACTATATTTTGCGTTACGTTTCTCTTGCCCATTTAGATTTTTACTGACGGAATTTATTCTAGCAAAAATATCTATAACGTCCGAATCGGTAGCGCCTAGTAGATATCCTATTGGTAATGGCGTTATCAAGAAATGTTCCTTTTGGCTTGGATTCAATGAAGAAAATTTTACAAGCTTCCCGCTCGGATGCCTAGATGCGAATTCATCATTACAAAAACTAATTATTGCTTTTGTGCGTTGTTGTCCATCGACAACTTCTTTTACACTTATACCTTTCTCAAGGTCAATCTTATGACGTATATAAATAGCAGGTATGGGTTTTCTTTCGAAAAGGGTGTTTATTAAATAAGCTTTTGCTGGTCTAGACCAAACGCTACGTCTTTGAAACCATGGGTTTGTATCCAATTCTTCTTTGGAATTGAGATTTATTAGATCCTGAACTATTAATGATTGATAATCGACTCTATCCATTTTATATGATACGTTTTTGTTAAAGATAGAGCTAAATAAATATTTCCGTATATTTTTATTTAGTTTTCGTCTCATTAATGCCGCTATATCGCCTCGGTTTATAATGACAAATTAATTATAGCGTTAATTAGCTAATTACTTTAGATTTGCATTCTTTTATTTAATTATTTGATGAAGACATATTTCAGGCTACTCTCTTTTGCAAAACCCATCGAGAAGTACGCCATACCATACATTATATTTACCCTGCTTTATGTAGTTTTCAGCACAACGGTGTTTACCTTGTTAACACCGCTTATGAATACGCTTTTTTCTGCAGATAGTAATGCAACTCATGTTGTACACGCTATGCCAAAAAGCACTTTAGATGTTACCGGTTGGTTTAACTATTACATGGACTACTTTATACGTACGCATGGTGCCTGGGGCGCATTGCAGTTTGTATGTATAACGCTGATAGTAACTATATTTTTAGGTAACTTTTTCAGATACCTATCTGCCCGTACTATGGAAAATCTGCGGGTACATACACTGTTAAATCTGCGTCGCAGGGTTTTTAATAATGTTATGGATATGCACCTGGGTTTTTTTAATAACGAACGTAAGGGCGATATCATATCAAAAATAGCCTCAGATGTACAGGTGGTACAATACTCGGTTACCGGCACATTGCAGGTAATATTTAAGGAGCCAATCACCCTGATCGCATTTATGGTAATGCTGTTTATTTATTCGGCTAAGCTTACCTTTTATTCATTAATGGTGGTGCCTGTTTCGGCTTTCATCATCTCCAAAATAGTTAAGAAGCTTAAATCACAAGCGATAGCGGCGCAGCAAACTTATGGTAACATGATCAGTTATCTTGACGAGGCGCTATCGGGCGTAAGGATCATAAAAGCGTTTAATGCCACCAATTTCATCAAAAATCGCTTTGATAATGAGAACGTAAAATATTCAAAGATAATGCGTTCAATGGCCAGGCGACAGCAATCTGCTTCGCCGGTCTCCGAGGCACTATCAGTAACCATGATCTCCTGTATAGTGTTATATGGTGGTTATCTTATCCTCAACCATAAATCAGATCTTAACGCTGGGCAGTTTATTGCCTACATAGCTATATTCTCACAAGTAATGCGCCCGGCAAAAGCTATTTCCGATTCCTTTAGCGGCATACACTCAGGCATAGCGGCAGGCGAACGCGTGTTAGCACTTTTAGACGAAAAACCATCTATTGTAGATGTTCCTAATGCTAAACCTATCGGCGAGTTTAAAGAAGAGATCCGATTTGAAGATGTTTGTTTTGCCTATGGCGATAGAAAAGTTTTACAAAACATTAATATAACCGTTCCCAAAGGTAAAACCATTGCATTGGTTGGCCCGTCGGGTGGGGGTAAATCTACTTTGATTGACCTGATACCTCGTTTCATCGTGCCACAATCTGGGCAGGTATTAATTGATGGAGTTGATATAGCCACCGTTACTGTTGATTCGGTAAGAGGTTTACTGGGTATAGTAAACCAGGAATCGATATTATTTAACGATTCTATTTTCGGTAATATAGCTTTCGGTAAAACCGATGCTACTATGGAACAGGTAATAGCAGCAGCCAAAATAGCCAATGCCCATAACTTCATCATCGAAACAGAAAAAGGCTACGAAACCAATATCGGTGATCGCGGTACCAAGCTGTCAGGTGGCCAAAAGCAGCGTATTTGTATAGCCCGGGCCGTGCTGGCTAATCCGCCGATTATGTTGTTGGATGAGGCAACCTCGGCACTGGATACCGAATCAGAAAAATTAGTGCAGGATGCCTTAAACAACCTGATGAAAAACCGTACCTCGTTAATTATTGCGCACCGTTTAAGCACCATCCAAAACGCGGATTTGATTCTGGTATTGGAGAGTGGTCAAGTTGTGCAGCAGGGTACTCACCAGGAATTGTTAAACCAGGATGGTTTGTACAAAAGACTCATCAATATGCAAACCTTTAACGGGGACTAATATAATCAATAGCTTTTTTGTATTTCTCGATAGTAACCGGCCAGCTATAATTATCGGCAACATATTTCTTGGCATTTTCGCTTAAAATGGTGGTGTTAAAATCAGGGTTGAGGATAGTATTTAATGAGTTTTTGAAGCTATCATAATTATTAAATAAAAATCCGGCATTACTGTTATTAATGTGATCCTTCAATACCTCACATTGCTCATTGGCTATAACCGGCACGCCATAAGCCATGCTCTCTAATGTTACCAACGACAAGCTTTCATATAACGATGGGATAACTAAAGCCTTAGCTTTTAAAAGCAACGAGGTTTTAATATCATCAGCCACAAAGCCGGTTAATATAATATCAGGGTTGGCGGGGGTATCCATAAATAGCTCGCCAACAACAACCAGCTTTAAATTGCTATCCGAAGTTTTTTTATAGGCCGAAAAATAATCAAACAGTATACCGCAACCTTTTGATGGATCAACGCGGCCTATGTATATCAAAAACGGATCTCCGGGTTTTACTATATCATCAATACTTTGCGGTGCTATCTCTTTCGGTGGATCGATCCCCACACCAACAATTTCTGAAAATATAGCTTCGTTATGAAATTGCTGATTCACAAAATGTTGCTCGCTTAAAGTGTTATAAAGTATAGCCGCTGGCTTTTTAAAAAATTCCTTAAATATATTCAGATAAATAGGTGGTTCATCGTGTGCTGTTGGTACCAAAATTGATTTCTGCGGAGCCACGTCCATCCCAAATACCGTAGGGTAATATAAATAGGTGAAAAAAATCAGGGCGTCGTATTTGGCGTGATTTTCTGTAAGATAATTGATAAGAGCTGGTACATTAGGTCCCTGGCACTTTATCCACTCTTCTTCTTTTTTGGGGATAGAATCAATGGGTTGCAATTTTTCAAAGGCATTTAACAAACCAAACAGGCGTAAGGCTTTTTGATATAATCTTCGTTTACCAATTAGCTGCCGGCTTAACGAGTTGAATGTCTTCCAGTTTCTTGATTCCTCTACTGCAAACCTGCGTACGGTTATGCCATTTACAATACTAATACCTTCGGCATACTCATTCTTCCACGATAAATAGTCTTTGGCGCATGAGGTAAGCACCTCCACATCATAAATATCTTTTAATTTTTCAGTTATAATGCGACAGTGATATTCGGCGCCGCCGTTAACTTCCAAACCGTAACGCTGTACAATAAAGGCTGTTTTTTTTCTCAAAATTTATCTGGTCGTTGTACTTGTTGCTTATGTAGCAATAGTATCGTAAAAATTGTTTTGTAATACCTGTTTGTTAATATCCTTAATATGTATCAGGCAATAATCTTCGTTTTTTGATGGTAGGTAAAAATGCTTTTTATAACCGATCACTTCTTCGTGTACGGCATTTTTCCATTTTATTACCCCATTTAATTTAAATATCCTGAATTGATAATCCGGGAAGTTTACACGGTTGTTCTCGTCAATATTCCACTTCCATTGGTTTATATGCTCGGTGGTTAGCCCATTCACAATATTTATTCTCGGCACCAAAAAACAGTCGCGCTTACTTTTTTGCCTTAGTATCTTTTTAATCTGCCTCACTAAAGTCTCCTTCGGTATCTCATCCGCATCAATCTGAAACAAATAATCGCCTTTGGCATGTGCTATAAGCTTGTTTTTAAACGTAGCAAAATCATTGTTCAGCTTAGCCTCAACAACAACCAACTTGTCCTTGTAATTATCAATTACTTCGGTAGTACGGGCATCCTTATTAGTTACATCCTGCAAAATAATAATCTCATCGTCCTCATCAATAATGGGGATCAGCATAGTAAGTAATTTACTCAGTTCAACCGCTTCGTTACAAACGGTAATGCCGTATGATATTCTTATTTTTTTTCGTGTAAAAAACATTATTGTGGGGTATTAATCAGTTGCTTTTCGTGAGTTGCGGGTTTAAGTATCCGGATGGTAAAAATGCTGAATTTAAATTTAAACCTGTCTTTTTTAAATAATTTTTCAAAAAAAGTGACAGGCGCGTTTATTTGTTTGGTAATGATTTCATTAATATGCTGAAGCTTATTGAATGCTTTTTCGTTAACATCATTTCCATCCAGCGTTATTAAAACATCATTATTTTTAGGCGCATTTAAGGGTTTGATCCTGTTTTTTAGATTGATCTTGGTGTTTGACTGTTCTTTGTTGATATAATCCGAAGCATCAACATCAATATATATTACCGAGCACCATGGCTCTAGTTTTGCAAGCAAATTTTCATTGCCGTTTTGTACCACCAGGCCAATATCATATTTGTTTTTTATGGGCGATGAGTTTTTAAATCCCCATTTCCGCACAAAGTTTTTATTGGAGTTTGCTTCAATTTGTGCCGTTCTGTTTTGATACTCTTCCGAAAAACGTGAGGTTTTACTCACAAAGTGATAGCAAATAGCATCAAGCAGGGTAAACGTTTTTAAGCCTGATAATCGTAACCTTAAAATCAAGTCATCATCCTCACAAAACATCGGGTTATACAAAGGGTCGAGGCCGCCAATAGTTAACAGCACCTGCCTGTTGGCGCATAAAAAAAATGAGGTGCCGGCATCCGGAATAATAACATCTTTATTTTCCCGCTGTATCTCCAGCGCGAATTGATATAAGTCGTTTTTATCCAATGTTTCAACATCAGCGCCAAAATCCCTGACAATTTTTCCCGGTCGCTCATCGCCCGAAAATATGGGAGGTTCAATGGTGGTGTAATAAATTACTAGTTGTTCGGCAACGTGCTTTTCCAGGTTTTCGATAAATCCCGGCGTAAGCACAATATCATTATGTGCAAAGGCCACATATTCGCGGGTTGCCAGTTGTGTGCATTTATTAAACGTATCCGAGAAGGTTTTGTCTTCGGTAGAAATGTAATAAATAAGATTCTTATCCTGTAATGAATTTAGCCATTCGTGTGTGCCATCAGTACTGTTGTAGCTTGTAAATACAATTTCAACATCGGGGTATAATTCACGTGTGGTATAATAAAAGTTCTTGCTGTATTCCAGGTTATTTTTTAACCCAACCAATAAAGAGATGTTGTTTTTTATTGAATTCATTGGCTGTTTAACTAAATTGAGCCGTATTTTTATTGTGAATAAGCTCTAATTGTAAATCTTTCGATGCAAAGATAAGTACTTGTTTACGTAAGCCCTATTTTAGCAGGTATTATACAATGGAAAAAAAAGTAGCCGTAATAATACCCTTTTACAAGGATGAATTGTTACACCACGAAAGTGTAGCGCTACGGCAATGTTTTAAAATATTAGGCAGCCATACTATCATCGCCATAAAACCTGAGCGGCTGGATTTACCTGCCACCATTACTCAATACCCTTTTTTTAAGATCACTACTTTTAATAACAGCTTTTTTGCTGATGTACAAGGTTACAACAGGCTAATGCTTTCTGCTGAGTTTTATGAGGCTTTTATTGATTATGAGTATGTTTTAATATATCAGTTAGATGCATTTGTTTTTAAGGATGAGTTGCTTTATTGGTGTAACCAGGGCTTTGATTATATAGGTGCACCATGGATAAAGCCATATGTTTTCCCTAATATTTTTGAAATTGTCAGATCAAAATTACAATCACATTATTATACTCGTTTTAATGTACGGGTTAATGGATTGCCAAGTCTTAAACAGTTTAGTTATAAAGTTGGTAATGGCGGTTTCTCCCTGAGGAGGACAGCGGTTTTCCACGATTTATGCATCAAATTAAACGCCCAAATCGAGGAATATAACAAACAGAAAAGCTATTTATTTAATGAAGATGTGTTTTGGAGTATTGAGGTTAACCGCAGGCGAAAAGTATTAAAAATACCCAAATACAGAAAAGCACTACAGTTTTCGTTTGAGTTTCATCCTAAAATAGCTTTACAAATTAATAATAACCGTTTGCCGTTCGGCTGCCATGCATGGGATCTGAAAATAGAATTCTGGAAGCCGATATTTAAAGAGGCCGGGTACGATATTTAAGCCTTCGCGTATTTTTTCAGGATAATGAAATGTAGCTTGAAAAATAATTTAGGTGAAAGTTTTAAGAAACTGTTGTTATAATAAAGCATTTCAAAGGCAACCCGCCTGGGGAATTTTAAAAGAATAAGCTGATCTATAAAAAACTTAAATGTCGCCTTCTCTGCATAAAGCATTTGCTTTTTTGAAGCAGGTTTCAGGTTAACGGGCAAACGGGAATTCCATTTTTTATGCAGATCAAGTGTCGCTGCTATCCATTCAGCGTTATAGCTGCCTTCAGAAAAGTGATCTATCAAAATATCAAACGTAACATCGATTTTATAATTTTGACCAATGCTTAATGAAAAATCAAGATCATAAGCATGGAAGCCTTTAAAGTTAATTTCATCAAACATTACTTCTGCGGCTATCGCTTTCGGCGTACAGAACCATACGCCATCAACACAGGCTACTTCGGCGAATTCTTTTTCGCCCGGGTTTTTGTAATAATGGAATAGCTCCTGTTGTTTGTATTTAAAACGTTGTATCAGGTTAATATAGGCAGTTTCAATTCCGGTTGGGTTCCAACCTGATGGTGCAAGAGATTTATATTCGCTGCCGGCAATACCTAACAAGCCATAGTCGTGATGGGATGTAAAAAAGTTCAAAACACGGTTACCCCAATCATCGGTTTTAATTAAAACATCCTCATGCATAAAGCAAAGCATATTATACCTGGCTTGTTGTATGCCGCTGTTATAAATTTCGCAAATGCCTTTGCTGCCATCGCCGTTATTGATCGCTATTATTTCAAAGGGTACGCCAATAGTGATCTCAATATTTTCGGAAACCTGTCGTAATTGGTCGGGATCAGCCGAAGCGATTATTATAGAGATCATTTATTTAAAGGCAGATTTATGCCTGCAAATATAATGATCAATAAAATAGCAGACCGAACCACATCGGACATAAAAAAATGGAGATTAGAGATCGGGTTATAAAATAAAAGCTATCATCAAACACAAATTCAACAACACCAGCCTTTAAATATAAAACCCTACCCTCTAAGCTTCATCAAAGACTAGCAGATCAGGATTTAAAGCTCTTATCTCACAACACCCAAACCAAGCTTTATAATCCTAATCACTAATCTGAAATCTTATTTAGTCAAACTTAATACCTAAGCCAATTTGAAATACCTGGTTGCGGTAATCAGGTACATACGAATCGCCGTAACCGTCACCCTGGTTAAAGTCTATAGTATAACGTGCACGTAACTCAACATTCTGGTTAAGGTCAAAACTAACGCCAATCACACCATCAAGAAAAGTGTTGTTGCCATTATTATTGTTTTGATGATCCTGCTCAGTAATGGTAAAGCCGCTGCTGTAGGTGTTAGTAGTATTGGTTAAGAATGATAATTGTGGGCCAATCAGGAAGTTAAATCCTGGCGCTAAATGAAACTTAGCTAATAATGGCACGTCAATAAAATCTTCACGTGAGGTAAAATGTCCGTCAGGTGTGTTTGCACTGTATCCCTTTTGTGAGTATAAAACTTCCGGCTCGAATGATAGCGGATAGATCAATGGTACATCAAGAAATAAACCAGCGTTAAAACCAGCAATTGTACCGGTGCTAACTTGATTATCATAACCAGCTACTGTATTTGCAAGGTTTAAACCACCGGTAATACCTACCCTTACACGATTAAAATCGTCGTGATTGTCTTCTTCTCTTCTGTGGTGCCTAACTACCACCCTGCGTGGGCCATAATAATATTCCTGCGCGCTAACCGAACCTGCAAACATGAGGCCCATTGCTAATAGTAAAAGAACTTTTTTCATTTCGTAAATAGTTTTAATATAATGCATAGAGTAATAATTTATCCAAAGGTTTATTTTAAGGTTAATTTTTTTTACAAGCTTGACCTAAAACCGTGCCATACAATTTAAGTTTTACCTACATTTGAACCATGGCCACTATCAGGAAAAGCTTTATTTATAGCTTATTGTTAACCTTAAATTTTATTGCCATTAAGGCATTCGCGCAAAAAGAAAGCTATATACAATCATTAAATAAGCAAAACCATTGGGTCGATTCGGTATTTAAAAAACTTAACCGGAGACAAAAAGTGGCGCAATTATTTTTTGTGCGCGCGCATACCAACCTGGGGTTGGCTTATGAAGACTCGGTGGCAAATGTCATAAAAAATGAACAGGTTGGCGGCTTAGTGTTTTTTCAGGGAGGACCAGTGCGGCAGGCGGAGTTAATTAACCGCTATCAAAAAATATCAAGGGTGCCATTAATTATCGCGCAGGATGGCGAATGGGGTTTGGGCATGCGCCTGGATTCAACCATATCATACCCTTATCAAATGACTTTGGGTGCGATACAGGATAATACCCTCATCTATAAAATGGGGCAAATGGTAGCTTATGATTTTAAGCGCATGGGCATGCAAATGAATTTCGGCCCCGATATGGACATCAACAATAATCCGGATAACCCAGTGATTGGTTATCGTTCATTTGGTGATAATAAATATAATGTAGCCGCTAAAGGCATAGCCTATTTTACCGGTATGCAAAGTGAGGGCTTACTTACTACGGCAAAGCATTTCCCCGGCCACGGTGATACCAATGTAGATTCGCACTTTGACCTGCCGTTACTACCTTTCAGCAGGGAACGTTTAGACACTTTAGAAGAATACCCCTTCCGCGAAGCGATAAAAGCCGGGATAAGCGGCATTATGATAGCCCATATGGATATTCCATCGTTAGATAGTACTAAACATTTGCCATCAACCTTATCCCGCAAAATAGTAACCGGCATTTTAAAGGATTCGCTGGGCTTTAAAGGGTTGGTAGTTTCTGACGCGATGGAAATGAGGGGCGTTGTGAAATATTTTCCAAATGGGGATGCGGATGTTCGTGCATTTTTAGCGGGAAATGACGTTTTAGAATTATCGCCAAACTCAAATTTGGCTATCAAAAAAATCAGGAAAGCAATTCGCAACGATCAGATCAGCCAGGAAGAATTTGATGCGAAAGTTAAAAAAGTACTGGCGGCAAAATATTGGGCAGGCCTGAATAACTATCACGAAACGCCAATAAACAATTTAGTTGCTGAGTTAAACCGCCCGGCAGCAAAAGAACTTGTGGCCCAGTTAAGCGATGCCGCTATTACGCTTTTAAAAGGGAATGCCGCCTCGTTGCAGCTTAACCCAATTATTAAAACCGCGATAATAAGCATAGGGGGTATGCAACCAACCGTGTTTCAGCAGGATCTGACGCACTGGTACGTGAACAGCCGGATTTTCATGATCAGTAAAAACGAATCGGCCAGCGATGTGAAGAATCTTTTAACCGTATTAAAAAACTACGGACAGGTTTATATCAGTATTCACGATACCCGTATCCGCCCGCAAAGCAAACTGGATTATAATGTCTATGTTAAACAACTCATCACCGAACTTGCCGCACGCAATAATACTGTGATAAGTGTTTTTGCCAATGCATATGCTATTGCCGGTTTACCGGGTATTGAAAAAGCAGGCGCATTAATGGTTGCTTATCAAAACAGCGACTACCTGCAACATTCAGCAGTTAAGGTTATTACACAGCGTTTAAAACCAAGTGGTAAACTATCAGTTAGTATAAATGAGTACTTTAAAAACGGTGCAGGCATAAGTTTATAATATTATGGACAAAAAAATCAAGGTAATAGTAACGGGTGCAACCGGCATGGTAGGCGAGGGCGTAATGCACGAGTGTTTACTCAACCCGCAGATTGAACAGGTATTGATCGTGAACCGGAAACCATCCGGCTTTACTCATTCCAAGCTTAAAGAAATTATACATGCTGATTTCTTTGATTTGTCGCCCATTGCCGAGCAGCTTGCGGGATATGATGCTTGTTACTTTTGTCTCGGCGTTTCCTCAATAGGTATGAAAGAGCCTGAATATTATAAACTAACCTATACGCTCACCATGAACTTCGCCCAAACCTTGGTTACACAAAATGCCAATATGGAATTCTGCTACATATCCGGTGCAGGCACTGATAGCACCGAAAAAGGCAACTCGATGTGGGCACGTGTAAAAGGGAAGACAGAGAATGATTTGACGAAACTACCTTTTAAGGCAGTATACAATTTCAGGCCTGGTGGCATGCTGGCCACTAAGGGATTAAAAAACACGTTGCCTTATTACAAGTACTTTAGCTGGTTATATCCGTTCATGCGTAAATTCTTCCCAAAAACGGTTAGCACACTTGCTGAATTAGGCCAGGCCATGATCAATAGCACTCTGATTGGTTATGATAAACACGTTTTAGAAGTGTTGGATATTGTGAAGTTGGCGCATGAGGGTGAGGTGAAAAATTGAAGGAATTATAGTAAATTTGATTTATAAATTTTACGATATGGTACTGGTATTAAAAAAAGGAGCGAATAAAAAAGAAATGGATAATATTTCAGCTAAGCTTCAAGTCTCAAAAGGAGTTGATACTAAGAAGTATTGTGGTTCTATTAAGTTAAAAGAAGATCCTTTAGTTATACAAAAGCAAATGAGGGATGAGTGGGAATAGTTTTTTGTTAGATACAAATGCAGTATTGTATGTATTAAACGGAGATGAAACACTCGCTGATTTTTTATTTGAAAAAGAGTTATATCTCTCCGTAATTTCAGAAATGGAATTATTAAGCTATAAGAATATAACAGAGGAAGAAAAGAAATCAATTAAGCATTTTTTAAATGAATTTGTCATTATCAATATTGACGAAAGAATTAAGCAAAATGCCATAGAAATAAAAAAGGCAACCAACCTTAAATTGCCAGATAGTATTATAGCGGCAACTTCGCTATCGTTAAAGTTACCATTTATTACATCCGATAAAAATTTTAAGCATGTCGGAAAGCTAAATCTTGTTTACTACGAGAAATAATTATTTAAGATCATCTCTTCTTAAGTAATATTTTCCTATGCGATTCTTACAACTATGCAATCATCCGCCAATAAATACAACGAGAAATTTCAAGAAGCATTAGCCAACCTTAACCCCGAGCAATTGGCCGCGGTTAACAAAATGGATGGGCCGGTACTGGTGGTTGCCGGGCCGGGTACGGGTAAAACGCAGATATTGGCGGCACGTATAGGTAAGATATTAACCGATACCGATGCCCTGCCAAACGAAATACTTTGCCTTACCTATACCGATGCCGGCGCCATTGCTATGCGCAAGCGTTTGTTTGATTTTATTGGGCCGGATGCATATCGGGTTAACATTTATACTTTCCATGCTTTTTGTAACGAGATCATTCAGGAAAACCTGGAGTATTTTGGCAAATTGAATTTGGAACCATTGTCAGAATTGGATGGCGCTATGCTGTTCCGCGAGTTGGTGGATGAGTTCCCGAATGAGCATTTATTAAAGCGTTTTACCGGTGATGTTTATTTTGATGCACCAAGATTAAAACGCCTGTTCTCCACCATGAAAAGCGAAGGCTGGAGCGAAGAATCTATCGCCGTAGCCGTAAAAGAATATTTAGACGACCTGCCCAACCGGGAAGAATTCATCTACAAAAGAGCCAATGCCAAAGCGGGTATACAAATAGGCGATCCGAAGCAAAAAGATATTGATAAAGTTGCCGAAGCCATGCAAAAGCTGATGGCTGCCGTAGGTGAGTATAAAAACTACGCCGGCAAAATGGCCACCAATAACTGGTATGATTATGACGACATGATCATCTGGGTGCTGAAAGCTTTCCGCGAGAATGAGGAAATATTGCGCAAGTACCAGGAGCGTTATCAATACATTTTGGTGGATGAGTTTCAGGATACCAGCGGTTCTCAAAATGAGCTGTTGAAGTTCCTGTTGAATTATTGGGAAACCCCTAACGTGTTTGTTGTGGGCGATGATGATCAGTCGATATTCAAATTCCAGGGTGCTAATATGAAGAATATCCTTGATTTTGCGAACGATTATGTGAGCACCTTGCACACCGTAGTGCTTAAACATAACTATCGATCAAACCAGGAAATCCTTGATATTTCAAAGGCGCTTATTAATAACAATAACGAGCGTTTAACCAGTCAGCTTGCACTGGATAAAGATTTAAGGGCATCGCATCCTCGTTTTAGTGAATTGGCTGTTCAACCTGTCATCCGCGAATATGAAAACCCCGGCAAAGAGGTAGTGGATGTAGCCATGCAGATCAAAAAACTGATTGAGAAAGGCACACAGCCAAACGAAATCGCGGTAATATACCGTAACCACAGTCAGGTTGAGGAATTGCTGCAATATTTGGACGTTGAGAAAATAGCCGTTAACACCAAACGGAAAATTGATATACTGGAGCAGCCTTTCGGCGAAAAGATTATTACCATTTTGCGTTATCTCGCTATGGAAATGGATTCGCCTTATAGCGGCGATGAATTGCTGTTCGAGATCATGCATTATGATTTTTTCGGTATAGCGCCGATTGAGGTTGCCAAAGCCAGTATCGCGGTAGCAAAAGAAAACTATGCGACGGCATCCAATAATCAGCCTAAAACATCCTTACGCCGGTACGTAAGCGAAATGCGCACTCCTGCGCAGCCGGGCTTATTTGATCAGGTGCAGAATGTGGAAATGAAATTCCTCATCAACAATATCGATTTCCTACTGAAGGAATCGGTTAGCGTTACGCTGCAACAGTTCTTTCAGCAGGTGATCGGTAAAATGGGTATCCTGCGTTATATCATGCATCAGCAGGACAAAGGCACGTACATGCAAATGCTAACCAGCTTTTTTGATTTTCTGAAAGATGAAAGCCGCAAGAATCCCGAGATAAAACTAAGCGACCTGATATTGACTATCGACCTGATGAAAAAGAACAATATCCGTTTGAGCTTGAATCAAATGATATTCTCTGAAAAAGGAATCAACTTTTTAACTGCGCACGGCTCGAAAGGATTGGAATACGAATATGTGTTCTTCATCGGTTGCGATAAAAAAACATGGGACAGCAAAGGCCGAAATACAGGCTTCAGCTATCCGGATACCTTAACGCAAACCAAAGGCGATGACATCGCCCAAAAAGAAGAATCGCGCAGGTTATTTTATGTGGCGCTTACCCGTGCTAAACAATGTCTGATGATATCTTATGCCAGCACCGATAAAAATGGCAAGGATCAGGAATCATCACAATTTGTAGGGGAAATTTTGGCTGATACGCATTTACAGGTAGAACATCCACAGGTTAACGAGGATGATATGATCGGCTTTTACGCTACCCAATTTAATGTGGATGATAAGCCTAAGGTTGAATTGTTAGATACCAATTATATCAATCAACTATTGCAAAATTATACCCTTTCGGTAACGCACTTAAATAATTACCTGGATTGCCCGTTGCGGTTTTATTTCCAGTGTTTAATCAGGGTGCCATCAGGTAAAAGTCCGTCGGCTACGTTTGGGCAGGCGGTACACTGGGCGCTTAACCGCACCTTCAAAAAGCTGAAGGAATGGGGTGATGAATTTCCGCCTACAGAAGAATTTATGAAAGAATTCCGCTGGTATATGTATCGTAACCGCGACTCATTTACTAAAGAGGAATTCAAATTACGCCTGGCCTACGGCGAAAAAATAATGCCGGCCTATTACGAACAAAATATTACGCATTGGAACAAAGTTGCCGTAACCGAGCGTGCCATTAAAAATATTGAGATACAGGGCGTCCCAATAAAAGGTAACCTGGATAAAATAGAGTTTGAAGGCAAAAACGTAACCGTTATCGACTACAAAACCGGTAAACTTAAAAATGCCAAAGATAAACTGGTGGGCCCAACAAATGATCAACCAAACGGCGGAGATTACTGGCGCCAGGCGGTTTTCTACAAAATATTAATAGACCATGATCGCACAAACGATTGGCAGGTGGTGGCCACCGTATTTGATTTTGTAGAGCCGATAAAAGACAACGAGTATCACAAAGAAAAAATATTCATTACTGCCGAAGACACCGAAACGGTTACCGAACAAATCACTTCGGTTTACAAAAAAATAATGGCGCATGATTTTAATACCGGCTGCGGCAAAAAGGAATGCGACTGGTGCCATTTTGTGAAAAGTAATTTTAACCAGGTGGAGGGGGTAATGGAAGAAGAGGAAGCCGAATAGCTTTCTATCGTTTATGACATTGCCATTACCACTTAAATCCGCTTGATACAAAACGTATCATTCTTTCCCACTTCTGTATAAATTCACCCCGTGGATTGCCCATAGTTTTGTATCAACATTAAAAAAACAAAGCAATGGCAAAAACAATTTTTATTACAGGAGCTTCCCGTGGATTCGGGAAAATATGGGCAGAAGGATTTTTAAAACGCGGCGACAAAGTAGCCGCAACTGCAAGAAACTTAGATACCTTAAATGATTTGGTAGCTACTTATGGGGATGCCATATTACCGATACAATTAGATGTAAATGACAGGGCAGCAGGCTTTGCCGCTGTTAAAAAAGCAAAGGAAGCATTTGGGAGTATTGATGTGCTGATCAACAATGCAGGCTTTGGTTTATTTGGCGCGATTGAGGAAACAACAGAAGAACAAGCCCGCCAACAGATAGAAACCAATGTGTTCGGCTTATTATGGATAACCCAGGCTGTATTGCCGATTATGCGCGAGCAAGGCCATGGCCACATTATTCAGGTATCAAGTGTATTGGGTGTGGCTACTTTACCAGTATTGGGTATCTACAATGCATCCAAATTCGCGGTTGAGGGTTTAAGTGAAACTTTAGCAAGTGAAGTAAAAGACTTTGGTATTAAAGTTTCATTGATAGAGCCTAATGGCTTCTCAACTGATTGGGCAGGCGCATCGTCATCTCAAACTGAGCCAATTGAAGCTTATGCAGGTGTTAAAGCAGCCTTCCAGGCAGGGCTTACCGATGACGCATTCGGTGATCCTGAAGCAACAACCCCGGCAATTTTAAAATTGGTTGACAGCGAAAACCCACCGCTTAGGTTGTTTTTAGGCAAGGTTGCTTATCCATGGGTGAAACAATTGTACGCAAGCCGTTTAGCCGAATGGGAAGAATGGAGCGAAGTAGCAACTGCAGCTCACGGCCACTAATTAAATTCTATTTTATCGTGACAAACCTATGCCGATTTCGGTGTAGGTTTGTTTAATTTATATCATCATGAAACACTTCACCAGCATTGCCGAACTACATAAATTCAACGGTTTTCCGCCACCAGAGCACCCGCTGATCAGCCTTTTTCAGTGTAACAAGACTTGCAATATTGGGGATCGGGAGTTTACTTCTGATTTTTATATGATCGGGTCTAAAAAATTGAAATCGGGCGTGGTTTTATATGGCCGTACTAAGTATGACCATGGCAATGGCTCCATGTCGTTTTATAAACCGAGACAAGTGGTTGAGTTCAGGAATTTGGAGTTTGAGGAAGATGGCTTCCTGATTTTTATTCACGAGGATTTATTAAACGGACATGTGCTGCATCATGAAATAAAAAAGTATGGTTTCTTTGATTACGAAGCAAATGAAGCATTGCACTTATCGCCCAGGGAAGAAGAAATAGTGTGGGACTTATTCCACAAAATACAAACCGAATACAACAGCAATCCCGATGAATACAGCCGCGATATTATGTTAACACATATCGATTCGATATTAAAATATTCACAGCGTTTTTATAACAGACAGTTTATCAACCGCACCGAATTATCAGGCAAAACGGTTTCTAAATTCAATAAATCACTGGCAACTTATTTTTCAAATGGTGGATTAGCCAAGGGTTTACCTACAGTAAATTATATGGCCGAGCAGCTTAACCTTTCATCAAGGTATTTAAGTGACCTGTTAAAAAAGGAAACCGGCAAAACCGCACTTGAGCTGATTCACATCTATTTAATATCGGAAGCAAAAAATTTGCTAATGGTAGCTGATCAAAGCGTATCCGAAATAGCCTATACTTTAGGTTTTGAAAACTTGCCTTACTTTTCAAGGCTGTTTAAAAAGGAAGTAGGCATCAGCCCCAATCAGTTTAAAAAGCAGCTTTATAATTAATGATCTGATGATGGGATCACAACCTTCTTGGCCTTATCGCGTTTAGCAACAAATAATAACAGCGGTAATACAATCGCGAAGAAGGAACCGATCAGGAAAAAGCCATCCAAATAACTGGAAAACGACGATTGTTTAACTACCACCAGCTCAATTAACTGCATGGCTTTTTGCTTAGCATCCAGCAAACCAAAACCCTTTTGCTGAAATAGTTGGGTATAACCGCTAATGCGCGCAATCGAAATTGGGTTATCCGAAGTGATATGCGTAATTAGATCCATCCGATGCGAGGCGATACGCCGGGCAACATAGGTATTGATGATGGAGATACCGAATGAGCCGCCCAACTGCCGCATCATGTTATTTAACGCCGTGCCCTGTGGCATATCCTTAGCTTCGAGCGATGAAACGGCGAGTGTACCTAACGGTACGGTTAATAAAGCCATGCCTATCGCCCTAAAAATTAAATTCAAAGTAATATCTGCTGCCGGTGTTTGCAGGTTGATCCTCGACATTGACCAGTTAAAATAGATAAAGCATAAAAAACCCAATAAAACAATTAATGCAGGTGATACGCCCTTTTGCAACAACTTGCCGGTTATGATGAGCGCCAAAACGGCTACGATAGATCCGGGTAATAATAGCAAGCCCGATTGTGTAGGTGTAAAGCCCAGTAAACGTTGCGCTACAACAGGAGTTAGGTAGATGGAGGTATACATCCCCATCCCGGTAATAAAAGTGAGTACAGCGGCAATGCTTAATGACCTGAATCTTAAAATATGCAGGTTGACTACCGGGTTTTTGGTGTGCAGTTCCCATATAATAAAAGCGGTAAGCGATAGCGTTGCCAGTACGGTTAAAAATGTGATATAACCTGCCGCGAACCAGTCGTCGGTTTGGCCGCGCTCAAGTACTACCTGTAAGGAGCCGATGCCGACAATTAATAACATAATACCCAGCCAGTCTATCTCCCTGATCTTTTGTTTGATCGGTTCGTACAAAAAGAACATACAGGAAACCGCCGCGGCTATTCCGATGGGTACGTTAATGTAAAATATCCATGGCCAGGAATAATTTTCGGTAATATAACCACCTAAAGTTGGGCCAATGGTTGGGCCGATAAAAATACCGATCCCGAATAGAGCGCTTGCAGTTGCTTGTTTTTCCTTCGGGAATAACTCATAAACTACTGTTGCCGATACAGATAATAGTGCACCACCACCCAACCCCTGTAAAAACCTGAATGCCACCAACTCCCAAATACTCGTGGCATTGCCACACATAAATGAGCAAACGGTAAACAGTATAATTGAACCAATATAATAATTACGCCGCCCCAGGTTATTGGCTAAAAAGCTAGTCATGGGGATGATGATCACATTGGCTATGGCGTAGGAGGTAATTACCCAGGATGTGTCTTCCAAAGTTGCGCCCAAATTACCGCTCATGTAATTAAGGGCTACGTTTACTATGGAAGTATCAATCAGTTCCATAATCGCGGCGGCAATTACAGTGATGAGGAGGATTTGTCTTTTTATCGGGTTCATATATATTATACCAATCGGTATATTTTAAAATGTGATTTTGCATAGGTATTTCTATCCAGCCCACAAATATACCAATTGGTATATTTTAACAAAAGATAATGGATGTCAAATGACGTAGCAATGGCAATGAACTCTGTTTATTCTCAAAAAAACAGATTCAATAGGTATCATGTGCTTCCTCGATTTAGCTTTTTTGTAATAATGTGGTGATAATGTAAAAATCGCATTAAATTTAGCCCGCTGTTACGCATTTATAAGATACATTATAATATAATTGCACCTTATATAACTGACACGTATTACCCCTATTAATTAATAAGGGATCTCCCTTAAATTTACATTGATGAAAAAAACACTCATTATTATTATCGCCTGCTTGCCGCTATTCACTTTTGCACAAGTTGTTAAACAAGCCGATTTGGTTGAATATATAAACCCGCTGATGGGTACGGCATCTAAACCCATTATGTCAAACGGTAATACCTATCCTGCTGTTGCTGTTCCCTGGGGGATGAATTTTTGGACAGCCCAAACCGGTAAAATGGGAAGCGGTTGGCAATACACCTATGATGCGGATAAAATACGCGGCTTTAAACAAACGCATCAGCCTTCGCCCTGGATGAATGATTACGGCATGTTTTCTGTATTTCCTGAAACGGGGAAAGTGATCATCGACGAAAATAAACGCGCGAGTTGGTTCTCGCACAAAGCCGAAACGGCAAAACCTTATTATTACAGCGTTTATCTGGCGGACTATAACGTAACAACCGAAATTACACCTACCGAGCGTACTGCAAATTTCAGGTTCACATTTCCTAAAAGTGATAGCTCACATATTTTGATCGATGCTTTTGATAAAGGATCGTACGTAAAGATCATCCCTGAGAAACACGAAATAATAGGCTATAGCACTAAGAATAGCGATGCTGTACCGGCAAATTTTAAAGATTATTTTGTTATATATATCGATAAAGATTTTACTGCTACTACCTGGCATGATACTGTAACAGACAAAAACTCATTAGAGTATAAAGGTAATCATGCGGGTGCCATTATCAGCTTTAAGACTATAGATGGCGAAAAGGTACATATGCGCGTGGCTTCATCCTTCATCAGCATTGAGCAAGCCGAACTCAATTTAAAACGTGAACTTGGAAACGATAGTTTTGATGTTACCGAACAAAAAGCAAAATCCATCTGGAACAAAACCTTGAACAATGTGCAGGTTGAGGGCGGCACTATCGATCAGATGCGCACTTTTTACTCCTGCCTGTATCGCATGCTTTTCTTCCCTAACCGCATGTATGAGGTTGATGCCAAAGGGCAGACTGTACATTACAGCGTTTACAATGGCAAAATTATGCCGGGCTACCTGTTTGCAGGTACTGGTTTTTGGGACACCTTCAGGGCTTTATACCCGTTCCTGAATATGGTATATCCATCCATTGTTAAAGAAATGCAGATGGGTTTAGTAAACGATTATAAAGAGGGTGGCTGGCTGCCGGAATGGTCGAGTCCGGGTTATGCCGATTGTATGGTGGGTAATAATTCCGCATCAATAGTGGCAGAATCATATGTGAAGGGACTTCGCGGATATGATATTGAAACCTTATATAAAGCGTTAATACACGGGGCTAACAATACCGGGCCAAACGCTACCGGCCGTATCGGGGTGGATTATTACAACACATTGGGTTATGTGCCTTATGATGTAAATATTCATGAAAACGCAGCACGTACCTTAGAATATGCTTATGACGATTTTTCAATTTATACATTAGGTAAAGCGCTTGGCAAACCGGCATCAGAGATCGACATCTACAAAAAACGGGCTATGAACTACAAAAACCTGTTCGACCCTAGTATAAGGTTAATGCGTGGTAAAAATAAAGATGGTTCGTGGGAAACACCTTTTAACCCGTTTAAATGGGGTGATGCCTTTACCGAAGGTAATAGCTGGCACTATACCTGGGGCGTTTTTCAGGATGTTCAAGGCTTGATTAATTTAATTGGCGGAAAGCAAAACTTTGTTGCCAAACTTGATTCAGTATTTACCCTGCCACCAATATTTGACGATAGCTATTACGGGTATACCATACACGAAATACGCGAAATGCAGATAGCCAACATGGGGCAATACGCGCATGGTAACCAACCTATACAACACATGATTTACCTGTATGGTTATGCAGGTGAACCCTGGAAAACTCAATACTGGGCACGTGAAACCATGAACCGCATGTATAGGGCAACACCTGATGGCTATTGCGGTGATGAGGATAATGGACAAACATCGGCCTGGTATGTGTTTTCGGCAATAGGTTTTTACCCGGTATGCCCGGTTAGCGGGCAGTATGTGCTAGGTGCTCCATTGTTTAAAAAGATCACCATTAATTTGGAGAATGGTAAAAAACTTATCATCAACTCACCTAAAAACAGTGCCGATAACAAATACGTTAATAGCATGACCTATAATGGCAAACCGTATGATTTAAACTGGGTTAGTCACCTGGCTTTAATGCAGGGGGCGGTTATCAATATGGATATGTCCGCTACACCCAATAAAGTGCGTGGAATAAAAGCTTCGGATGTGCCTTATTCATTATCAAATGATAAATAAACAAGGTATCTACTAAACAAAAAAAGCTTGCTGATTCAGCAAGCTTTTTTTGTTTAGTATTAATTACAAGTTAATTGTAAGCATGATTTACCTCTGATGATGCTAATTGTATCTCAGGTATTCTGCTTGCTTTTTCAGCGGGTGCTTCTTTATCAATATCAAGTCGTACAACCGGGCCATCGGCGGCAAGCTCACTGCCGGGAACTTTTGATTTAAATATAGGCCAAAGCAATTGAGCATACCATTGGTCGCCTTCGTAATGAGAGATACCGTAAGCTTTTGGATATTGGCGGGAAATTAACGCTGTACCAAAGGTAATATCCCACAAGAAAAACATATTCCCAAAATTGCCTTTATAGTAGCCTACGCCATCATCAGTAGTTGCCGCGTGATGCGCATGATGTGTTGCCGGGGTTGATATTAAACGTTCCAGCACCCAGGCAATAGGATGTAATACTTTGTATTTGTAGAAAGGCTTATCCCACGGAATACTAGAGTGGGCAAGAGTAGTAATAGTTGATTTAATTACCCTTACCGCGATAGCAGGTATACCCAAACCAAGGTAAACTAATGCTGATGTTAAATATATCTGCGAGAAAAAGAGCGTATAAATAAGATTTTGACGGCTTGCCATTGCCATACCCATATAACTGGCGGAGTGATGGGTACGGTGAAAACGCCACAACCACGGGATCTCATGATGTAGGCGGTGATACCAGTATTGGGTTAAATCGTCGGCAACAGCAATAATTGCGAAGCCCCATAAAAATGGTACCCAGCTAAATACATTTTTAAATCCGGGTAGGGCAAACGGTAAAAAGTGCAGTGCATAGTAGGCGAATACAGGTTGTAGCACTAGTCTAGGCAGTGCAAAGCAAGTAATGTCCACCCATCTTTCGTTTTTTGGCCACTTCCTTTTATATAACCCGAATGAAAATTCGAGTACCCCAATAAAAAATACCAGGAATGGAAATCCAAACCCATTCAGATTCTCCACTATTTTTTTAATGAACTCAATCGTTGCTTCCATTGTTCAAATTGGTTTTGTTGGTTAATGATTTTACGTTTTCTTGTTTCTGGGTTTTCTTTTCCCATGGTCTTTGGCCGGTTATGGTAAATGTTAAAAACATTAATGCAATCGGCAGCAGATAGATAAACAGGCTCAGCGCCACATTTCTAACTATCCGCTCTTTGGTAGCTTGTTCAATTTTCATGGTTTATTAGTTTTATTAGTTTTTGAAATTTGTTGCTGTGGCTTTGGATCGCCACCTAACGCTTTTTGTGTGACCCATAGGCCACCCGCGATAATGATAAAAGGCACCAGGGTGATAATAATACCAACCAGGATTTTTTTGCCTAAAATGGATACATCTGATAGTGTCATATATAAATTAGTTTTAATGGTTTATGATTTAGTTATAGCCGGGATTTTGTTTCAGTTTTGCATTCTGCTGTATTTCTACCAGCGGAATTGGGAATAAGGTGTTTTTTGAAGTAGCTGCTGATTTTGCAGAAATTTTATGCAAGGCATCAACCAAAACTGTACCGCCCTGGCGTACCAGGTCGAACCAGCGGTGCCCTTCCTGTATAAATTCTTTTCTTCTTTCCAGAAAAACCGAATCCCTGAAAGCAGCTTGGTTTAACCCTGACGTTAAGTTGGCTATTTGGGCACGTGTTCGTACCTGGTTTATCGCGTTATAAGCATCGCTGGTTGGCCCACCGTTTATTTCATTTAGGGCTTCTGCTTTCATTAATAATACATCCGCATAGCGCAAAACAGGGTAATTAACACCGCTAAGGGATTGTGATGATAATGGGCTAAGGCTATAATCAACAAACTTGTTAAAGTATGGCGTGTAAGCATTATTAAAAACCACATTTTGCCCTGTAGCCGCGTTATAAACGGTATTGTAAAAAGTAACCGCTCTGCGGGTGTCTTTGGCACTAAATAGGTTATATAGACTAGTATCTACAGGTATATCAATAGGGAAGGTGCCGGTGTTGAATGATGTGAAACTTTCACTCAGGTATTGTGTGCTGTTTGCTTCGCCTAAGTTGGTTTCAAACTGTACCGAGAAAATGTGTTCAACCCCATTCTTGGTTGCTTTTTGAAAAGCATCGTAATAATTAGGGAACAGTGCATAGCCATATTCACCGTTTATAACCAGATTCAGCTGTGTAAGCGCATCCGGCCAATCCTGTTGCGTTAAGTATACCTTAGCTAATAAAGTGTGCGCGGCACCCGAGGTTGCACGACCTAAATCGGTAGCACTATATGATTTAGGCAGATTGGTAGCATCTTCTAAATCGGCAATAATCTGCGAATAAACCTGAGCAGCAGGCGTACGTGCGATTAATAAATTATCAATATTGGTACTGTTAGGGTTGTGCAGTACCAGAGGCACATCGCCATACAGCCGTACAAGATTAAAATATAGTAAGGCCCTGATAAATTTAGACTCCCTTACCAAACGCGCACGTAATGTAGTGTCCATTTGTATTGTCGGAACATTATCTATAGCGATATTGGCGCGGTTAATGCCATAATATAGCTGCTGCCAAACCTTTTGCACACGACTGTTTGCCGATATGTAGGTTTCAGTACCCAATGCTCTTACATCGGGGTTGGTATTGCTTGGGCTATACAATTGGTTATCGCTGGCGTTTTCAACTAATAGATTTAATTGCCTGCCATATAACGGGAAGTCGCCTGCGGGATCGCTGTTTAATGTGCTGTAAACAGCATTTACAGCCGATGTAGCATCAGATGTAGTTTGATAAAACTGAGAGGATACGATAACTGATTTTGGGTCCTCCGATAACTTATTGCAGGATGTTAGCCCAACGACTACACCTGCCAGTAATAATAGGATTTTATATGATGATATATTTTTCATTTTGTTGTGTTATGGATTTAATTAAAAAGTGACATCAACTCCTGCTAAAAATGTGCGCACAGCAGGGTAGGTGCCATAGTCAATTCCCTGTTTAGTATTGTCGTTGTCGTAAAAGTTTACTTCCGGATCTAACCCGCTGTATTTGGTTATGGTTAATAGGTTTTGGCCCGATACATATATCCTTAATTTCTTAGCTCCAATTTTTGAAGCAAGGTTGTTGGTAAACGTGTAGCCTAATGATGCATTTTTAAGTTTTAAGTATGATCCGTTTTCTACATAACGGTCGGTTACCTGTGGCACCGGCGAGTCCGTAGCGCGTGCAACTGTACCGGTTGGATTTGTCGGGCTCCACCTGTTTAATAAAGTGGCTGAGGCGTTTTGGGTAAGTGTTGGGCGTTCTAAAGTTTGCTGCAACAGGTTGAATATTTTATTGCCGTATGATCCCTGGAAGAATACTGAAAGATCAAACTGGTTGTAAGAAAACGTATTGGTGATACTACCTGTAAACTTAGGTTGGGCGCTGCCAAGGCTGTGTTTATCGGCTGTGGTAATTACCCCGTCATGGTTATAATCAACATATTTGGTATCACCTACTTTTTGTGGTACGCCATTTAAAAGCGGCACGCCTTTAGCAATATCAGCAGCGGTTAATAAGCCCTGGGTTGAGTATCCCCAAAAAGTACCAACCGGCGAACCGACCTGTACAATTACCGGTGATACCTGCCCTGTTGGCGCTACCGGAAAATAACTGCTAACACCAGGGCCCAGGCTTAATACCTTGTTACGGTTTTCGGCAAACTCTATATTAGTTTTCCATGAAAAGTGATCTGTTTTTACGTTATCAGTATTGATGCCTAGTTCAATACCTTTATTTTCAACACTACCTACGTTTTCTAACTCACTTGCATAGCCTGAGTATAACGGTAATGGTACGTTAAGTAAAAGATCGGTTGTTTTTTTATAATAAGCGTCGAACGTTAGGTTAACCCGGCTATTAAATAAACCAAGATCAAGGCCGGCATCATATTGTGTAGTAGTTTCCCATTTAAGGTTTGGGTTATCTATTTGTACTGGTGATATACCGGTTACCAATTTGCTGCCAAAATAATAATTGGTTGGTGCTAATGCGGCTAATGAGCTATATGGCGGTACCTCTGAGTTACCAGTTTGCCCAGCACTTACTCTTAGTTTTAAACTGCTGATGTCCTGTGCCAGTGGTTTAAAAAAATCGTTCCTGTCAATGTTCCATGAAAAACCTGCTGATGGGAAATAGCCCCATTTATTGTTGGCGCCTAATTTGGATGAACCATCAGCCCGTGCAGAAACAGTTAAATTATAAATGTGCAGATAAGAGTAGTTAACCCTCGCCAAATAAGAATCTAAAGCCTGGCTGGCAAAACTTGATGTTGGCAAATTGGCCACACCTGCATAAGAAAGATTATTGTAAGAGGTTAAATCATTCGGAAATTTTTGTGCTGATGCTGTTGACGATGAAAAACGAGTGTATTGAGTGGTATAACCCGCCAGTATGTTTAAAAAGTTGGTGTTGTTAAAGGTATGATCATAAGTAAGCGTGTTCTCATTTAACCAGCTTAACTCATTACCATTTCCTATCGATGCGTAACCTTGATCGGCATAGCCACCGGAGGTGTTCGATGGCGCATAGTAATCCTGAACGGTATTTAATATATCAACGCCTGCGGTTACCTTTAAGGTAAGGTCGGTTAATAACTTATATTCACCGGCAACATTTCCTAATACACGTGTTAATGTGGTAGTGTTGGTTGTTTCGGTGATGTCCTGTAATGGGTTAGTTGGTGTGGGAATGTAGGGACTATTGGTATAGTAGCTGCCATCTGGATTTGTTATTGGCGACGTCGGTGGGGTTAGTAATAAGGTTGCAAAAGCATTGCTAAAGTTAATGCTGTTGTATGCACTGCCTACAAGCTTGTTTTCTATCGACTGACTACCAAAAACGTTGGTTGATATTTTAAACTTATCGGTTACGTTTTTTTCATAATTAACGCGTGCAGAATACCTTTTGAACCCGGTATTTAAAATGGTACCCTCCTGATTAAAATAATTACCTGAAACCAGGTAACGGGATTTTTCATCACCGCCGGATATAGACAACTCTCCGTTATACTCAGGTGCATTCCTAAGCGCGGCATTTTGCCAGTTTGATCCGGTACCTAAAGCAGCTAATTGTGCCGGGGTGTAAGTTGGTGCAACACCATCGCTTAAGTTTATATCATTTACTAATGATCCCCATTGTGTGGCATTTAAAAGGTCGAGTTTTTTAGCGATGGTCTGATCGCCAAAATAGCTGCTGAAGTTAACATTGTTGGTACCCTTCTTTCCTTTTTTGGTGGTGATGATAACCACACCATTGGCGCCATGCGAGCCATAAATAGCGGTTGCCGAAGCATCCTTTAATACTTCGATGGATTCAATATCACTCGGGTTGATGGTAGATAACGCGTTTACACTGGTGCCGTTTGAACCAACGTTCGCATAGTCGTTATCATTATAAATAATAAAACCATCTATTACATAAAGCGGAGCATTACCAAAAGAAATAGAGTTACCGCCGCGCACCCTGATGGTAGCGCTACTGCCCGGCTGCCCGGAATTTTGTGTAACAGCTACGCCAGATACCGCACCTTGCAACAAATTATCAAATGAGGCGGCAGGCTGATTTAAGATGTTTTTGGGTACTGAGCCGATAGCGCCTGTTAAATCGCTTTTCTTCTGTGTACCGTAACCTACTACAACTACATCATTCAGTTGGGCAATGTTTTCGGCAAGTTGTATATTAACCGGCGTGCCGTTGGCAACAACTTCTTTTGTTTTATAGCCAATAAAGCTTACTACTAAAGTGTAAGGCAATTTCTGACCGGTAACAAATATAAAGTGGCCATTTGAGCCTGTAGTTACCTCATGCGTAACGTTTTTTATACGTAGGGTAACACCTGCAATTGGTTGCCTGGTAACGCTATCAACAACGGTACCTTCAATCCTGGAGTTAATAACGGGTACATCTTTTTGCGCGAAGGCAGAGAAAGGTATAATTAAGAATAAAAGGGCTTTTAAAAACTTATTTAGTACGTGTTTTGCATGGATATATATTTCCATATATTTAAATGTTTTATGTTAATGATTCAATTCGTTCGTAAAACTTTGATGATCAGTGTGTGATTCGCAGTCGTTGCTGATCCATCATGTAATTAACCGGCAAGGCTTCCTTGCCGGTTTGTTTTTTATAGGTAGAGATTTAAAGGGCCATTTGTATTTTTTTTAATGGTAAGGGATATAAACCGCACATGACATTGCCTATGCAACCCGCACTCATGTAACAATCAATAAATTTCAAGGTGAAGGTTGATTGTTTTAGCAACAACAACACGCACAACACATTCGCTGTACCGGGGCGATACTCAAAGCGATTAATGTATTCATGTGAAAATGTAAAAAAGCTTTCATTGCGTTTGTTCTACACGGCGAATATATAAAATAATTTATATATTCTACTAAATATGTAGATTTTATAGAATATTTGAAATTTAAAACGATAATCCTCAATAAAATTCAACTATAAAGGGGCAAAACAGTATTAAATTTATATTTTGTTTATACCTATTTTTAGCTCATCAATTTATAAGCCTAAAATGAAACTGATAAAATATGTAATGCTATTGGTTATGCTGTTTGCGATGCAAATAACAATGGCGCAAACCGATAATACATGGAATGGTAAAAAATGCGCGGTTGTACTCACCTATGATGATGCGATTAACGTTGATTTAGACAATGTTATCCCAGCGCTGGATTCACTGGGTTTTAAAGCGACATTTTACCTGATAGGTTCATCGCCGGTGGTAAACCTAAGGGTTAACGAATGGCGGGCGGCAGCAATGCACGGGCACGAATTGGGTAATCATTCGCTTTTTCACCCATGCGACGGTAGTTTGCCCGGGCGTGGGTTTGTGACCCCCGATAATGATTTAAGCAAATACACAGTAACCCGGGCCGTGAATGAGATCAGGGTAAATAACACCTTGCTGAAAGCTATTGACGGTAAGGATTTGAGGACATTTGCTTATCCATGTGGCGACTTGTCTGTAGGTGGGCAATACTTTTATGACCAACTGGCAAATGAGTTTGCCGGCGCGCGCGGGGTGATGCCGGGATTACAAACCATAGATGAGGTAAACCTTACGAATATTGAATGCTATGGTATCAACGGGCAATCTGCCGATTATATGATTGATCTGGTAAAGAAAGCAATGGAAACACATACGCTGCTTGTTTTCCTCTTTCATGGTGTAGGTGGGGGGCATAGTATAAACGTGTCCCTTAGCGCCCATAGTGCCCTTCTGCACTATTTGAATCAAAACAAGAAAGATATATGGATAGCACCTATGGTGCAGGTAGCCTCATATATAAAAAACCATCAGACTGTAGCCTCAAACAAAGCGAAATAAATATTTTTATTAGTTAATAATAAAAAATATAAAAATGCTTAACTTAGTATTATACCAATTATAATACTATGACTACGCTCGAAAAAATAAAATTTTGGGGTGATCATCATAATCCCAAATGGCTGGTGTTTTTTAGAATTGCACTTGGCCTGGCACTGATTTGGAAAGGCATCGCGTTTATCTTAAATTTAAATGTGCTGGCCGATTTCCTACACGATACTGGTTTAACGGAAAGTATAAGTGCTTCGGTATCTATCTCAGTATTAGCAGATTTGATTATAGCGCTGCATCTAATCGGAGGTATTTGTATTGCTTTCGGTTTGCGTACCCGCTTGTTTTGTTTACTTAACTTACCTGTCTTATTAGGAGCCGTATTTTTGATCAGCTTAAAACAAAGTGTTTTAAAACCCTATTCCGAAGTATGGTTATCCATAATAGTGCTTGTGGCAATTATTGGATTTCTGATCGAAGGTAACGGGCAATTTGCGGTTGAGCACGATGTGCAGGAAACAACTAGCTAAATCACCGCTTTAAACCCGGTAAATCTCATCATCTTGAAAGGTCTTTTTCCGCGAGAATAAGACCTTCTTTATGCCGTAAAATTCCAATGTGGGCTGTGCTGTACATTTGGTACACTTTTCACCCCAAAAGTACCCAAAACGACCTTAAAAAGGCAGTTTTTACATTGGTTTTAACGTGTTTTTTGAGTGGAAAACCCCCATTTTAGGCCCCAAAATGATTGAAAAACATCGCTTTTTGCTAATTTTTGATGGAAAATTGTAGGTTTTTATCGCTTTTGCTTTCAGAATATGGTACAAATTGAAGGCAAAGCTGCTAAAATATGGTGCGGCGAAAATACCGACCATATGCTGAATGCTATAAAAAAGCCTCAACTTGTAGGAGTTGAAGCTTTGACTAATTACTAATTATTTAGGCAGTGTAGCCATAAAATTAAGAATATCCGCCCCGATCTCTGTTACATTTGTTTCAAGGGCGAAGTGGCCTGTATTGTAAAATTTAACAATAGCATCGGGAAGATCCTTTTTGTATGCTTCGGCTCCGGCAGGCAGGAAGTATGGATCTTTATTTCCCCAAACGGCCAATAATCTTGGATGGTAGGCCCTGAAATATTCGTGGAACTTTGGATATAACGCTACGTTAGTCCTGTAATCTTTCACCAAATCCAACTGGATCTCTATATTGCCCGGTCTGTCAAGGAAATACTGATCAAGCGTATAGCTCTCAGGAGCAATTAATGATGGGTCAGATACGCCTTCATGATATTGGAACCATGTTGCCTTTTTAGAAACGAAATCCCTAAGCGAATCCCGGTTTGCCTGGGATGGATCTTTCCAGTATTTCTGTATTGGGTTCCATTCTTTGCTTAAGCCTTCTTCGTAGGCATTACCATTTTGGGTTATTATACCGGTGATTTTTTCGGGATTAGCCATCGCTAATCTTAAACCAACCGGGGCGCCATAGTCAAAAATATAAACGGCAAAGCGTTTCATGCCCAACTTGTCAATAAATAACTGCATTGTGTTAGCAAGATTGTCGAAAGTGTATTTGAACTTATCATGATCCGGTGCGTCAGAGTAGCCGAATCCCGGAAGATCGGGGGCGATGACATGATATTTTTTGCTCAGGATAGGGATCAAATTCCTGAACATGTGTGAAGAGGTTGGGTACCCGTGCAGTAAAAGGATGGCTGGTGCATTTGCTGCTCCTGCTTCCCTGTAAAATAAATTTAAACCATTTACCTTAATGGTACGATAGTGAATTGAACTGTTTTCCATGACTTGATTATTTAGGTTTGGCTGATGATCTAATTGCGCCTCTGTACTGTTGGTTAACAACAAGTTAAGCAATAAACCGATGAATAGATGAATTGATGTGTTTTTCATTTTCTTTTTGATGAATCAAAATTAAGTATGATATTTGATTATATAAAACGATTAATTGTGATTTTAAAAATCACTTTTTATGATTAATTAAAATGAATACAAACGATCTTAAAATATTCGAGGCCGTAGCAGCCAACGGAAGTTTTACTAAAGCGGCAGCGACTATGTTTACGGTTCAGTCAAACGTTACCGCAAGAATTAGAAGTCTGGAAGAAGAATTTGGTGCAGAACTGTTTACGCGAACATCCCGCAAGGTAGAACTTACCCCAGGAGGACAAATCCTGATGCAATACTGTAAGCAGATCGGATATTTGGTTGAAGAGGCTAAGAACAATATCCAAAATAATAACACGGTTAACGGGAGTCTCAAAGTAGGCTGCATAGAAACCACTATGGCATTAAAGGTGCCCGAAATACTTAACCGCTTTGAAAAGGATTATCCGGAAGTTGAACTGGAGTTTAAATCAGACATGCGGAATAACCTGATAAACGATGTTTTGAATTATAAACTTGATGCTGCATTTGTATCGGCACCGGTAAATGTTAATGGTTTGGCGCAGATAAATATCAAAGAGGAGCAGCTGGTAATTCTGACATCTTCAAACGGGCCCAAATTACATGAATTGCTTACTATGCAGCCGGTAAAAATTGTTGTGTTTGATGAGGGATGTATCTTCAGGGCGAGATTAGAAGCCTGGTTGAGTTCCAAGGGGATTGTTCAGTATAAAAGTACTGTATTGAACTCGATAGAAGGCATTATAAATTTTGTTGAAGCTGGGCTCGGTATCAGTTTATTACCTGAAGAGGTAGTTTCCAATTATTATGTCGGAAGGAAAATAATAAGCCACGGTTTGAGTAAGCAATTGGGGACAATGAACACTGTGTTGATTTTTAGGAAGAATGTGCCGCAGTCAAGGGCTTTGAAAGTATTTATTGATATGTATTAAAAAGTCCCCTATGCTGGCGCACGCGTTCCGCGTATGCTGTCTTCAGATTTAATCGTAACGCGATCCGAACTCGTACATCCTTAACCGTTTTACTTATGGTCGGTATTTTCCTTCTTTACTTATCGGGTGTTTTGCCCATGGCATATTCTATACCACCCAAAATATGTTTCAGGTAAAGCGGATCGGTATACGATTCATCAGTATGGCCCAATTCAGTATAAAAAGCCCGGCCGCCATCATAATTATGATACCAGGCCATAGGGTGGTTGTCACCCATTTTAGCAGGGCCCGCGTCATAACTTTTTTCATCAATTTTGATCAGCACATGCAAGTCATTTGCCATCCACTTAAAATTGTACCACTCATCTTTTCGTTTCCAGTGCCGGGGCAAATGGCTGGTAGCTATATTGGTCGAATCTACCACATCCAACACGGCCTCCTGCTGGGATGGATGGGCGCTAAAATATGCGCCGGATAGGTTGCCGTACCACTGCCAGTCGTAACAACAATCGGTAGCGGCGTGAATGCCCACATAGCCGCCACCATGTTCAATGTATTGCACCAACGCATTTTTTTCGTCTTCTGTAAACAACGCGGAGGCTTTGCCGGTGGTGCTTAAAAAAATAATAGCCGCATACTGTTTTAAGTTAGCCTGTGTGAATTTTGAGGCATCCGATGTGGTATCAACGTCAAACTGATTTTCACGCCCCAATTTTTGTATGGCAATATTGCCTGCGGCGATACTTTGATGATGATAGCCCGTGGTTTTACTGAATACCAATACTTTTAACTGCTTATGCAGATCAAGCCGCCCGGAATGTCCGTCAAAATTGATCGTGCGTGAATCATGGGTTGTTGCCACCCTAATAGGCCAGGCGTACAACAGGCCACTCCATGTTAGCACAAGCGCAAGTAGTGCCGGCCTTAAGTTTTTCTTATTCATAATTGATTCTGGTTATAAACGGTACTACTGTCGGTTACTGATTACGCAAATCAATAAAAGACAATTAAAAATTCATTAACAGATGATTAAGATCTGAGTTGCTAAGTTGTGAAAAAAGTAATAATTTCTCTGTAGCTTTATAAATAACCAATTCTTACCTAAGAAGAATGCAACTTTATAAACAAATATAACCTTTATGCGTTTTTGGCAATAGTAAGATGCTCCGTTAAGCTGTTTTTTGTATTAGCGTACTACACACATAGTTACACCAATAATTAACCTAAATAAAGCTTTATGAACAATTTTAAGCGCATCGGTATAGCCATTGCCGGGGTTATACTACAAATCGCACTAGGTTCGGTATATGCATGGAGCGTGTTCCGGGTACCGCTGGCCAAACAATTTCACTGGACAAATCCACAAGTTACATTAACCTTTACCATTGCTATAATGGCTTTGGGCTTCGCCTCGTTTTTTGGCGGATTATGGCTTAAAAAAGTTGGCCCGCGGGTTGTTGCCATAACGGGTGGCTTTCTTTACGGAGCCGGTGTATTCTTAGCCAGCTTTTCTGATCACGGATTGTGGTGGCTTTATATAAGCTACGGGATAATCGGCGGTATAGGGCTGGGCTTTTCATATATCATTCCTATTTCAGTATTGGTAAAATGGTTCCCTGATAAACGCGGACTGATGACTGGAATTGCTGTTGGCGGCTTTGGCATTGGCGCACTAATTACCGCGCCCGTTGCAACGCGCCTTATTCAAAGCGTGGGTGTTTTACACACATTTGCCTACCTGGGTATAGCCTACATGATTACAGCTGTAACAGCCGCGTACTTTATGCAAAACCCACCCGACGGATGGGCGCCTGCAGGCTGGGATAAAGGGGCTGCCCAAAAAGCGCAAAAAACCACTGCGGACTTTACGCTGAAGCAGTCCTTAAAAACCTGGCAATGGTGGGGCTTATGGCTATTACTTTTCCTTAACACCACTGCTGGTATTTCCATCATTTCGCAGGAATCACCAATGTTTCAGGAGTTTGCTAAAGTAAATGCTATTGTAGCCGCCGGTATGGTGGGAATAGTGAGCATAGGGAATGCGCTTGGACGTGTTTTTTGGGCATGGACGTCGGACTTTTTAGGCCGTAAGGGAACTTTTGCCGTAATGTTTATTGTGCAGGTCTTACTATTCTGGCTATTGCCTAATTTTCATACAACCACAAGTATTACCATATTGGTATTTCTTATATTGATGTGCTATGGCGGTGGTTTCGGAACCATGCCGGCCTTCGCCGCCGATTACTTCGGCTCGGCGAATGTTGGCTCAATTTATGGTCTAATATTAACCGCATGGGGCTTTGCCAGTGCATTCGGGCCGTTGCTTATCGCCAATTTAAGGCAGTCGAGCGGTTCATTTGCGGGCGGCCTGCATATTATTGCCATACTAATGGCCATATCGGTAGTATTGCCGCTGCTGCTCAAAAAGCCTTCGGCACCAGTCACTCATTAAAATATAGCTTTTTAGTTTTCGGAGGGTTTTCTGAAAGAGATCCTCCAAAAACTAATAGGTTCATCTTCATTTAACCTATGGTGTTTCCACCGCACTACTTTTATAATTCCCTACGAAAACTGAATTCGATCACATTATTTCAATTTAAGTTTCATTCCTTCATGAGTAGGGCTGAAGCCTATGGATTTATAAAACCGGATCGCATCACTTCTTTTTTTGTCGGTTGTAAGCTGAACTAAATCACAGTCCTGTTCTTTTGCACGGTTAATAATGTATTGAAAAACTTGGGTGCCGATACCTTGGCCACGATATCTAGAATGCGTTCTTACCGCCTCAATCTGTGCCCTGAGGCCGCCGCTATAATTCAGGTACTGGATAAAAGTCAGGTGAAATGTTGCCACTTTCTCGCCGTTTAATTCAACTATGGTCAACTCCTGATTAGGGTCGCTATCAATCCGTTTAAAAGCATGCAAAATTTTTTCGGACAGCACGCCCTGTATATTTTCACGCTTCGCACCAAGCACATCATCGGCAAGCATTCTAATAATGTCGTGAAGATCGTCTTGAGTAGCCAGTCTGAATTTAAGTTCTGAGTTCATTGGTTATTTATGGGAACTATTTTAACGACTAAAATTATAAAGAGCTGGCTATATTCTGTCCAGTTATTTTTCCTGAAAATAAGCATCCTCCCAGGAATGTTCCTTCTAATGCGCTATAGCCATGCATACCACCGCCCCCAAATCCCGCTGCCTCACCCGCGGCAAATAAACCCTCAATTACCTGTCCTTCCGCATTTAGCACACGTCCTTGTAAATCCGTTTCTATCCCGCCAAGCGTTTTACGGGTAAGAATACGCAGCCTTACCGCTATCAGCGGGCCCGCTGAAGGATCGAGTAGTTTATGTACAGGAGCGGTGCGTATTAGTTTGTCTCCCCAATATTTTCTTGCGCCGCGAATAGCCGTAATCTGTAAATCCTTGCTAAATGTATTTTCTGTTTCCCTGTCCCGTGCTGTAACTTCCTGGCGGATAACCTCAAAATCAAGAAGTGGTTTCGCCGTAATTGCATTCATCCCATCTACCAGGTCTTTCAGGTTATCCTTCACAACAAAGTCTTCGCCATACTGTTTAAATGCCTCAACAGGACCAGTTGCTTTGCTCCCCACTGCTCTCCCTAGTACCATGCGCCAGTCCTTACCGGTAAGGTCGGGGTTTTGTTCTGAACCGGATAGGGCGAATTCTTTACGAATAATTTTTTGGTTTAAAATAAACCAGGTGTAATCATACCCGGTATGCATGATATGATCGAGCGTTCCCAGCGTATCAAAACCCGGGAACAATGGTACAGGGAGCCGCCTGCCTGCCGCATCGAGCCATAAAGATGAAGGGCCCGGCAAAATTCGGATACCATGGTTTTTCCATATAGGGTTCCAGTTCTTTATCCCTTCGGTATAATGCCACATCCGGTCAGGATTAATTACGTTACCCCCAGCATCTTTTACAATACCTATCATACGCCCATCCACATGCTCAGGAACCCCTGAAAGCATATTGTCTGGAGCCTTTCCTAAACGTTCCGGCCAGTTTTTCTTGACCAATTCATGGTTAGCGCCTATACCACCTGATGTTACCACTACCACCGGAGCGTTAATTGTAAAATCACCTACAACACTATCGCTGCTCTTCTCCCCTCGCTGTACATCACTTGCCGCTAAAACCTCACCGCTAACCCCCTTTACAGATCCATTTACTACTATCAATTCTTTAACCCTGTGCCTGAATTTTAACTGCACCAAACCCGCTGAAGATGCGGCCTTTATCTTGTCCGTAAAAGGCTGTAAAACACCTGGCCCGGTACCCCAGGTAATATGAAAGCGCGGTACGGAATTTCCGTGCCCTATAGCTCCATAACCGCCACGTTCGGCCCACCCAACTACGGGAAAGAATTTAATACCCAACTGTTTTAGCCACGTGTATTTTTCGCCTGCAGCCCATGCCACATATGCTTCTGCCCATTTTCTGGGCCAATGATCCTCTTGCCTGTCAAACTGTGCGGTGCCCATCCAATCTTGCAGGGCAAGTTCATAACTATCTTTGATACCCATTCGCCTTTGCAAGGGCGAATCGACCAGGAATAGGCCACCTAATGACCAGAATGCCTGGCCCCCCAGATTTTGCTCCGGCTCCTGGTCGAGGATTACAATGCGCGAGCCTTTATTGATTAATTCATTTGCCGCGACAAGACCCGCCAGGCCAGCCCCTATAATGACAACATCAGCATCTATAATCATGGAATAAATTTAGTTATTGTTTGATTCCGTCCCCGCAGGGCTTTCTGAAAGAACCCCTGCGGCTCATCCTCATTTCTTCGCCTCCACCAAAACCTCCGTATTTAAACGAACATATTCGGGAGTTTTAGCTGTCTGCGCTGCCGCGATGCCTTCCTGTGCTGCCTTTATGGCGGCAGCCTTATCGCCAAGTCGTAGTTCCACTCTCGCCAGCCATAATTTAACAACCATAGGTGGGAAACCCGGTGCTGTTTGCAGGACCTGTGCCCATGGCAAGGCTTTAGTCATATCCTTATTATTATTCCAGTAATAAATAATGGCGTCATAATAAGGTTTTTTAGCGGTTTGCATGGCCGAGTCTATCCGGGCCATTACCCTTGCATCAATATCCGTGGTCAAATGGATGGCAAGCGCGGTATGCTCCCATGAAAGGTTTAGGTCGGCAGTGGTTGGGAACACATTAGTGAATTGCAAAGTAAGGGTTTCCACGTTCTCCGGTATTTTAATAGCCTTCACCGTAAAACGCAGGTAATCATCGGCAGCATTATAATCATAGGCGCCCCACTGCCTGGCTTTTTTGTTTAAGATGATGGTCCACTCATTCTCACCGGGGATACTGAACAGGCCATAAGTGCCAGCGGCAACTTTATGCCCCTCCAGCGTTACATCATCGGTAAAAGTGATGGTGGTGGCTGCATTTGCGCCGGTACGCCATACCGTATTGTAAGGCTCGGTATAGCCAAATATTTTACGGCCCTTTACGTTAGGGCGCGAATAAGTTAAGGTAATTTTACCCAGACCAAAATCCTGTATAATGGTTTGGGTTGAGCTTGGCGCAGGGGTAAGCTGGGCAAAGCTATTATAGCTGAATAGCAGGCATGCTATCATAAAAAGCAGCACTAGGTTCTTTTTCATGTTGAAAAGGTTTTTGTGATTTTAAATAAAATTACGGTTTACTAATGTAAAAAGGCCTCGTCACAAAACAAATAATTCCGCTCATGCATAACGCCGCCCGCAAGACCCTGCCCCCCCACAAACATTCATGGCATCTCCAAGGTAAATCGCCTTTAAGAATTTTAAGCACTTTGTAAGATGGCTTTAATCTCCAAAAATGTAAAATGCCGGCCCTGTGCGATACCTTTCCCTGGAATAGGGAAAGGAGGAGAATAGGGTAAAATATGCAACTGGTTTTAAAAGTGATTTTACTGTACCCTATCCTCAAAAGCAAAATAAATACTCCTAAAAGGAGTAAATTGCCCCATTCAGCTATCATTAGCAACATTTACTATTTTTGTGCGTAGAAAATTGTCGGCATGAAAAAAACATTGGTAATCATATGGCTAATATTGTTACTTGGGGTAATCGGGACACTATTTTGGTATAACGAACTTCAATATCAATTGCCTACTCCCGTACCGCAAAATTACAAGGCGGTAAATCCCGGTGAGCTGATTAAATTAAATGCTAAACTGAAAACAAACGGCACTAAGCCACTCTTTTTGCATTTTTTTAATCCGGTGTGCCCGTGTTCAAGGTTTAATATCAAAATGTTTAAATCGTTGGTTGCACAATATGGTCAAAAAGTAAACTTCGTAATTGTTGTAATCAGCGATAGAACTTATACCGCAAAGGAAATTCAGGATAAATTTGACCTGGATATCCCCGTAACATTTGATCAATCTATAGCGCTTGCATGCGGAGTATACTCCACGCCGCAGGTGGCTCTTATTGATAATAAAGGAAAGTTATATTACCGTGGTAATTACAACATCAGCCGTTATTGTACCGACGAAAAAACAAATTATGCTCAGCAAGCAATCAACGGCTTGCTTGATAATAATAAAAAACTGTTTTTCAGTAAGCTGGCGCTAACCTCTTATGGTTGCCGGTTAGCAAACTGTAAATATTAAGTGCCGATCTAATTCAATATCATTTGCAAGCAACATTAACACAAAACCTGATATTTCAATCCGAAGTTAAGGAACGTTCTGATAAGCTCATAAACTATTTCCTAGCTTTTTATTTTTTGGTGGGCCTGGGTCTGGCATCTTTTTACGATACCTGGTTAATTGCTATTGGCGTAGGTGGTATTTGCGTATTGGCTTATTATTCTACCAAGTTATTATTGCCCGCATCATCGTTGTATCAGTATGTATTGAGTGCCGTATTGGGAATATTCATGGCCCAGTTTATTTACCAGATGCATGGTATGTTCGAAATGCATTTTTTTGCATTTATCAGCAGCGCTATACTCATTACTTATCAAAAATGGAAGCTGCAATTACCCTTGCTTATCGTAGTGGTCATACATCATGCTACATTTAGCTATTTGCAGGATATAGGTGTCGGCGGTATTTATTTTACGCAGTTGAATTACTTCGATCTGCAAACATTTATCATACACGTTTTATTAACCGGTGTAATCATGTTTACCTGCGGCTTATGGTCGTATCAACTCCGGAAATACAGCGAACAGCAGGTTATACAAACCATGCAAATGGCCGAATTACAACAAGAGGCAATGCTGTCCTTAGAGCGGAAGCAGAATCAGGAACTACTGGAACATTCCAACCAGCAATTACTGTCATCAAACAAGGAGTTGCTGGAGGCCAGGCAGGCCGCCGAACAGGCCAACCAGGAAAAAAGCATCTTCCTGGCCACCATGAGCCACGAGATACGCACGCCTATGAACGGTGTTATCGGTATGTCGTCCCTCCTTAACGAAACAGCTTTGAATGATGAGCAGCGCATGTTTACCGATACCATCATCAATTGCGGCGAAACATTGATCCATGTGATTAATAACATACTTGATTTCTCCAAGATAGAATCGGGAAGCCTGGAGCTGGAGAGCGACGACTTTAGCCTGCGCCAATCTATCGAGGATGTATTGGATATGTTCGCGGTTAAAGCCGCGCAGCTAAAGCTGGACCTGGTTTATGAAATTGCCGAAGATGTGCCGCCAAACATCATGGGCGACCCGTTGCGGCTTAAGCAGGTGCTGATAAACCTGATGAGCAATGCTATTAAATTTACCGAAAAGGGCGAAATAGGTATAAAGGTAGACATCCATAAAATTGGCGTAGATGGAAACATGACATTGCGTTTTGATGTTTGGGACACAGGTATCGGCATACCGGAAGATAAATTACACCGGCTTTTCAAAGCATTCTCGCAGGTTGATTCTTCCACTACGCGTAAATATGGCGGTACTGGCTTAGGCCTTGCCATCTGCGAAAAACTGGTACACCTGATGAATGGCGAGATCAACGTGGAAAGCAAAGATGGTGAAGGATCGTCATTCTACTTCACCATTAATACCATGGCTGGTATAAATAATACCGTTGAGGCAAATAATTGTAATATAGACGACCTGAAAGGCAAAAAAATATTGGTGGTGGATGATAATCAAACTAACCTTGCCATTTTAAAACGACAGTTCGAAAACTGGAACCTTCGTCCAATATTGACCAGTTCAGGTGCCGAAGCACTCGTGGCCTTACAAAAAGATAAACAAGTCGACCTGGTGATTACCGATATGGAGATGCCGGTAATGGATGGCATGATGCTGGCCAAACTAATCAAGGAAAGCTATCCGCAATTGCCAATTATTTTGCTTAGCTCCATCGGCGAAGAGTTTAAAAGCGATGATCGCAAGCTGTTTATCTCCATCATGAACAAACCGATAAAACAACAAATACTAAGCAAGCAGGTATTCACCGCTTTAAGAAACAGATCGGCAAAACAGGAAGAGGTGACCGTTAAGAGCAAACTCTCGGCAGATTTTTGCGATCAATACCCCTTCAATATTTTAATTGCCGAAGACAACGAGGTAAATCAGCATGTTATAAAACACATCCTTAACAAAATGGGTTACCAGCCGCATATAGTTAGCAACGGTAAAGAAGCGGTTAAAGTGATGCAGGAAGGGCTGTATAGCCTGATACTAATGGATATGCAAATGCCAATAATAGATGGCCTTGAGGCAACAAGAATGATCAGGGCGATAAATATAAAGCAACCCGTAATTATAGCCCTTACAGCTAATGCCATGGATACCGACCAGCAACTATGCCTCCAAGCCGGTATGGATGATTACATATCCAAACCCGTAAAACTGGACGAATTGATGAATAAACTAAGCAAGTGGCATACCATCAGTTTGAAACCGCTTTACGAATAACATTATAGAATATTTCCCGTCTTAGCAGGGTCTCTCGAAGAGGACCCTGCGTTTAATGAACCGATAGTCTTTTTACTTTATGACGTGCGCAGGGTCCTCTTCGAGAGACCCTGCGGGAACTAAAATTGCCTCCTCACAGAGTTTTACTAAGAAAAAACGAAATTATCATCAAGCTAATAGGCTTGAAAATAGTTCTGTTAAAATATTTATTGATATTTATTTTGTACTGTAAGGAATAAATGTTACTATTGCATCATGTTCTTTGAAATGTTTTTGAAACTAAATGTAATTTATTCAAATCGTAAAGTGTAGTAATACACAACCTTTAATTAGGTCTTTGGGTGATCATGACTTTGTAACGACTACTGTGTCAGGCAGCGCTAAATGCAATGCAAACAGAAAGCCAATACAACTTAATTAACACTATTAATAATTAGTATTAATAATTAATATGTTAAGCTAAATCACACTACTGTTTTTATTAATAGGAAGCAGGATTCTATAGGGGTGCGTAACGAGCAACAATTGTGAATTTAATTACAGCATGATTGTAAATATAGGAAGGCACTTTCGCCTAATTAAAATCACAGATCATGCAAAATCATAGCATCAAGAACAACGATGACCTTATACAAGGTATAAGGAGCATCATTTCAAATTACTGCTGTTCGTTCTCAGAGGACGAGCAAGTTCTTTTAAACGACTGCATCAAAAAACTGGAGAAAATTGGGACAACTCAGGATCTCCATACCAAAGCAGACCTTTGTATGAAGGTTGTTGGTATTTTTATAAAAGTTTTCACTGTAGCAGACCATTTTAAGAACCTGTTTTGAACCTGACACCCCTATTTTATCTATCATTTTTTTATGGATTTAGGAAATAGTATTAAAGAATACCGAATTAAAAAAGGCTATAAGCAGAATGAACTGGCTGATAAATGCAAGATGACACAAGCGTACCTATCTAAGATTGAAAATAATCAAAAGGAACCTGCATTATCTATACTAAAAAGTATCGCATCCGCCTTGGATGTTCCATTGCCAATTCTGTTTTTTATGGCTTTGTCGGTAGATGATATTGATCCCAAAAAGCAAGAAGCTTTTAAAATTATTGAGCCATCAATAAAAGGGATGGTGCAAAACTTTTTTTAAGAAGAAATTATGCTCGACACAGATAAACTTTGCCAAATACTGAATGTTAAACCCAAAGAACTTCATTATCTCGTCGACAACATAGATAAATTCTATTATTTGATCAGCAATCCCAAATTAGGGAAGGACGGTGTACAATTAAAAGACAAATATGGAAAGGCGAGGACAAGGGATTTATACCCAAGTATTACTTTCTTGAAGACAGTACAGCGTGGTATATATAGAAATATTCTAAAAAGAATTAAATTGCCCAAGTACGCATTTGGTGGTATTGAGCGTAGAGACAATATTCTCAATGCGAAAATGCATCAGGGTAATAAGTATTTCTTTAAGACCGATCTCCGTAATTTTTATCCTGGTATCTCACATGTTCAAGTATATGAAATGTTTAGCTCAAGAGGATTCGCGCCAGAAATCGCAAATATCTTAACAAAACTCACAACCTATAAAGGGCAATTACCCCAAGGAACACCAACTTCACCCTATATCGCTAATCTTGTTTTCGTAAAAGCGGGTAGTGAAATAGAAAAATTTGCGCGAGAAAAAAACTTAACATTTACTACGTTTGTTGACGATATCACGCTTTCTAGTAAAGAAGATTTTAAACCTTTAGTAAATAGTATAATAGAGATAATAACATCGAAAGGGTTTACTATAAGCCATAACAAAACCTTTTATCAAACAAAGATGCCCAAAGTAACTAATGTGATTGTTATGAGAAACGGATTAAAACTTTCCGATAAATACAAAGAGAAAATTGATTCTTTCGAAGATCAGGAAAGTCCGCAAGCAAAGGGAACTATTAATTATTACAACCGCGTTTCTAAAATTAGTGACACCAGAACAGCAAAGATCAAGAAGAAACTTTTCGATTAGGTTTTCCCGCCGCCGGCGCACGCACACTGCTTGTGTATTCTCAACTTGCTCGTGTAAGGGATAGCAATAGGTGCCAATCCGGCGCATAAAATCTGTAGTTGGCCCGTAGGAATCCACCCCCAAGACCTTTACAACGCAAAAGCACAACCCCACCGTTAACCGCCCAAAACCGGCATCGTCTGGTTCGGCAACCACACCAGAAGTAGCAGCACTAACCTTAAAAGAAGCAGGCGCAGCCGGGAGTTTATTCACAAGTGTTTTTGTTTTTTAATAGTGTTCATGAGGTCGCTCCGCTCAGTTTCTTTGGTTACTTTCTTTTGCGGAAAAAGAAAGTGACGCCTTAGCGGCCAGCGATACCAACAGACAAGCAATTATGCATATCGACCTGTAAAGTCTGGGATTGCCACGCTACCGTTCGCAATGACGCTAGCAGAAGTACAACACCTTCCCACCCACAAATCATCACACTAAAAACTTATTATTGTAAATTAAACTTTCAATATATTTTGAAAGTTTAATTTTAATTACTTCCTTTGTACATGGAATTACCTGAAGCAAAACAAAAATTCATCGAAGCCTGGGGCAAACTGGGGTCGGAGTGGGGCGTTAACCGCACCATGGCACAGGTGCATGCTTTGCTATTGATAAGTCCGGATGCACTCACCACCGAGGACATCATGGAGTCGTTAAGCATTTCCCGCGGCAACGCCAACATGACCCTCCGCGAATTAATGAGCTGGGGACTGGTAGAAAAACAACTTAAGGCAGGCGAGCGTAAAGAATATTTTTTCGCTGATAAAGATACCTGGAACATTGCCCGCCAGGTAGCCAAAGAACGCCGTAAACGCGAACTCGACCCCATCATCAAAATACTGGACGAGCTAACCAAAGTAGAAGGGGATAAGAAAGATCCGGCTTATCAAACTTTCAACAAGTCGGTAACCGATATTAATAAACTGGCTAAAAATGTAGATAAAACTTTAGAGACCATGTTAAAAGCCGACGAAAGCTGGTTTTGGGGCTCTATTCTAAAAATCTTTAAGTAGATTTTTTTTATGATTTAAACTTTCAATTATTACTGAAATTTCAATATTATGAATACGCTTAAAAACTACCTGATCCTTTACGATGCCGAATGCCCAATGTGCAGCATCTACACCAAAGCTTTTGTAAATACTGGCCTGATTGAACAAAACGGCAGGGCATCTTACCAGGAAACACCCGAAGCCGCTTGTCCGCTGGTAGATAGGCAACGGGCTGTTAACGAGATTGCCCTTGTAAACCAAACCACAGGCGAAGTAAGCTATGGGATCCAAAGTTTATTTAAAGTATTTGCGGTAGCGGTACCTTTTCTTAAACCGGTATTTGAGTATAAACCATTTTTATGGCTGATGAGCAAAGTATATGCATTCATCTCTTACAACCGCCGTGTAATTATACCCGCCGCCAGCGAGCAGTATGCTTATCAACCAACGTTTAAACTAAACTATCGCGTAGCCTATCTGCTGTTTACCTGTGTACTTACCGCTTACATCCTTACCGCTTATGTGCATTTTATGTATGGCCTGTTGCCTGTTGGCACAAGTTACCGTGAGTATGTGGTTTGTGGTGGCCAAATATTTTTCCAGGGTGTCATCGTGAGCATCATCGCCAAAACAAAAAAATGGGCTTACCTGGGCAATGTGATGACCATCTCTTTTGCCGGGGCGCTATTACTGTTGCCCGGCTTGGTTATTGCTGCCTGTGTTAGTCTGCCGCCGCTGTTTTATGTGTGTTACTTTATGGGTGTGGCAGGTTTAATGTTCCTGGAACACATCCGTAGAACAAAACTCCTGCAACTGGGCTGGACTTTAACTATTAGCTGGGCTTGCTATCGTTTACTGGTTCTTTTACTTATCTTTTTAAACAGATAATCATGAAATATCAAAAAATCATCCTCGCAGGCGGCAACGGTTATGTGGGTACTGTGCTGGCTAATTATTATAGGGATTTAGCGAAAGAAATTATCATCCTCGCCCGCACCCCCAAAGATCAGGATGGCAATATAAAAACCCTTGTTTGGGATGGCAAAACACAAGGCGCGTGGGTTAAGGAGCTACCGGGTGCCGATATGCTTATCAACCTTTGGGCAAAAACGTTAATTGCCGCTATACCGAAAAAAATAAAGCGGCCATTATTGCTTCAAGAGTATTGCCAACTACTGTTTTGGGCGAAGTTATTGCCGGGCTAACCAATCCGCCGGCCTTATGGATCAACGTTACCTCAGCCACCATCTACCGCCATGCGGAAGACCGTCCGCAAGATGAAGAGACCGGGGAGATTGGCACTGGCTTTTCTATAGACGTTTGCCGCAAATGGGAAGAAACTTTTTTTAATACCGATACCCCTAAAACCCGCAAAATCGCCTTGCGCATGAGCATCGTAATGGGGGCTGCCGATGGCGCATTCCCACGCCTGCTTAACCTGGTAAAACTTGGCCTCGGCGGTATGCAAGGCAACGGACAGCAATATGTATCATGGGTACATGAGCAGGATACCGCCCGCTGCACCGAATGGCTGTTTGATCATCCCGAAATGGATGGTGTGATCAACTGTACCGCGCCAACGCCAATAAAAAATAAAGTGTTCATGAACTATATTCGCCAGGCATGTCACATGCCCTTAGGGCTACCCGCCCCGGAATGGCTGCTGAAAATAGGCGCTATAGTAATCGGTACCGAAACAGAGTTGATCCTAAAAAGCAGGTGGGTTTTACCCAAACGATTAACCGATGCCGGGTTTGTTTTCGCTTTTCCGGAAGCAAAGGCTGCTATCGAAAATATCCTGAAAAAAAGAACTAATTAGCCAAAGCCATGCAAAATTCAATCCAACAATGCATCTATGTTGCCGGGCTTGCACAAATCACTTTGGCAATAGGCAGTTTGGCCATCCCGCCAATATTAAACTGGAGAACCGAACTGGCAAAAGTTCAACCATTGATCAAACAAATGTTCTGGACTTATGCCGGATACATCTTTGCAATCAATCTATCTTTCGGCTTGCTTTCTGTGTTTGATTTTAAAGAGCTAACCAACGGCTCAACATTGGCCATGCTGGTTATCGGTTTTATTGCCCTATATTGGATCTCACGGATTCTGATACAGTTTTTATATTTCGACAGGTCGAACTTCCCAGCAGGGTTTTGGAATGTAATGGCAGAAATAACCCTGGTAACTCTTTTTATATCTTTAAGCGTAATATATAGCCTCGCTTTTTATTTCAACTATCAACACAACTGATTATGAAAACCTTATTGCTTCACATAATATATTTCGTAGGCATTAACCTTTTGGTTCTGCTGCTGGGTTATGAGTTGGTTAAACGCAAAATGGTTTTCGCAGGCTGGATGCTGATGATCATTGCCATACTTGCAGTCTATTTTATCTTTTTGCATGATCATCCGATAATCAGAATGCTATCCATCATCGCGACCACATTTTCTGCCATGAAGGTCATCGCGGTAACCGAAAGTTATAAAACCAAACCGTTAACCCTCACCTTTAAGCAATGGCTCACCTTTGCCGGGGGATGGGCAGGTATGCGTGCCGAACCTTTTGAAAAGATAGGAAGCGCGCCGGTACCCGGCGGATGGGCGATGGTCAGGATGGGCATTACACGGGTTTTAGCGGGTTTGATATTGATATTTATCGGCCATAGGTTGCTATTACTCAATCTTGATAAAGAACTAACCTACATTCTCGTTAGCGGATGCTTATTAGTAGGGTTAAGCTTAATATTGCATTTCGGTATGCTAAGTATCAGTGCGGGTATGTGGCGGTTTTCAGGTGTTAATACCTACCTGTTATTCAGGCAACCGGCTAAAGCAACTAGCCTTACCGAGTTTTGGAGCAAACGATGGAATATCGCTTTTAGCGAGATGACCTCCGTGGCCATATTTCGGCCTCTGAAAAATGAGATTGGAAGCGTCGCCGCGCTCATGTTAGCCTTTATATTTTCAGGCCTATTGCACGAGCTTGCACTTAGCGTACCGGTAAATAGTGGTTATGGGCTGCCGTTGCTTTACTTTATTATACAGGGCAGCGTTGTACTATTTGAAAAATTGATGATAAGCCGTAAAATAAGGTTCCTGCAAAACAAGATAACCGAAACCACTTGGGTACTCTTTTGGGTAGTAGTGCCCATGCCTCTGCTTTTTCATGCTGAATTTATCAAACATATTGTGTGGCCATTGGCGGGGTTAGGCCCAATTCATTAAGTTAAGCCTAAACCCCCGTAGGGGTTATACGTTGGTAGAAAATAAAACGAAATAAATACCGTGCCGTAGGTACGTGACCCAGCAACGTTGCGTACCTACGGCACGCCAAATGGTTTAAAATGCTATCTGTTACCAACGTTTTGCTTCTATGGAGCATTGTTAAAATTACATTTACCATAACTTAATGATATTGGGCCTGGCTACCATTTCTAATTTTATTAGGTTAAAAAAAGTCTACTAAATTTGTAGAGTATTTAAAAAATTATTACATTTGTGCCATGATTACGTCCCAAAAAAAATATTATTGTTGTCTTTAAGCCACCCCTCGCTTACACAATTTCATTTTTTTAAAGCCCATGAATTTTCGATTTAACTTCCTTTTTTTTATTGTACTGCTTTTTTGCTTTTTTGGCCAGACGGCCTCAGCGCAATCGCCTGTCTATTTAACGTCAGTTAACGAACACCCCAGGCATAGCGGCAATGTTATTGAGGCTGAAATAAAGTTAAATACGAATTTAACCAAGGCAGAGCAAAGAAAACAGCTCATTACTTACCTGAAAGATGTGGAGACAGGTAATGTCAATTATAATCCGGCGAGGATTAAACGCCTGTATTACCTGGCCAATTTATTAACTCGGCTAAGGCTTTACCCGCTGGCAATGAAATGCTTTTTTAAAACGATGCAGCAGGAGACCGACAGTCTCGCTACAGCTGATCTTCCTATCACTTTAAAAGATGATTCTTTGCTTGAGAAACAAGAAAATTTACTTGGTGCCGATACGGATAAAGAAATCAGCAGTAAGCCCATCAGCAATGAAAAGATCAGCGAAACATTTGATGATGGTAAAACCGCTATCGCTTATGCGCTGGTTTTTCATGTTAAACAACCTGTTCGCGGCAAACCCAAAATTTTCAAACTGGCTAATACGGGTCACACCTTTATTACCCTTATCAAATATAATTCCGACTCTACCTATGCGGCTATTTCCTACGGATTTTACCCTAAAAAGGATAACCCGCTTTCGGCCACACCGCTTATTCCTTCAACGTCTTCTACATTCAAAGATGACTCGGAACATGCCTGGGATGAGGTTTTGGGTAAATTTATTTCCAAACGTCGTTTTAATAAAATATTGGCGCTCACCCGGCAATATCATAACATCGCTTACCATCTTAGTAAAAATAACTGTACCGACTTTGGTTTAAAGGCAGCTGCACTGGCCGGGCTCAAAGTTTGGGATACCAAAGGCAGCTGGCCATTGGGTAGTGGTAATAATCCCGGTGTCACCGGGCAAAGCTTGCTCGAAGGCAAGTTTGATAATACCGATACCGGCGACAGACAAAATTTATTGATCACCAACAGGAATTAGGTATTTATCCGTTTAGCTTAAGTATAACTAATAATAAAACATATGGAAAATTATAATAATTTAAAGGAACTGATTGCTTTAGCTGATAAAGATGCGGTTGCGTTTTTCGAAAAAGGTAATAGTACAGCCGGAATACGTTTGCGCCGTACACTGCAACAAGTTAAAATTTCAGCAACAGCTGTACGCCAGGAAATATCAGAAAAGAAGAAGAGAAAGTAATGGATAGCGATTTTTTTGACACCCTTTTTGAAAAACACTGGCAACAGGTATACAACTCTGCGTTCAAACGTGTAGCTAATACAGAGACGGCTACAGAAGTAACACAGGAAGCATTTTTTCAACTATGGTTGAATAAAGATCGGGCGAACAAAGAAAATATCTTAGACTTTCTACTGGCTGCTGTACACGATGAAATATTCAAACTAATCGAGAAAGAGTGCCTTGATATTGTTAACCCACCTGGTAAAATATTTGAGCATCTGGAGTTCCCCGGAGCTAATTAATAGCGCAATTTTAAATAGAATAAATAAACATATATGTTTATTGAGAAAAACGATTTAGTAATTAACTTTTTTGTAGCTGTATATCAGTGTTTTGTAATGGAGGAGGAATAATAATTACAAATATTCTATTAAATCTATAGAATTAATAGAATATTTTATATATTTGTATCAAGTAATTGAAAATTTTTATTTGACTGACCTCATAATAATTGTCTTCTCATCTAGGTTTATAATTGGTTGTAAAGAGTTCCTGCCCATCAGGAGCTCTTTCTTTTTTATGTTGATATAAGAAAGTACTCCTTAAAATCTGTTTAAAACTATCGTCACTTGCGAGCGAAGCATGGCAATCCCCGACTATATAGATGTAAAACTATGTTATTGCGAGGAACGAAGCAATCGCACGCAGAAACCCACCTTGCAAAGTTCGCGATTGCTTCGTTCCTCGCAATGATACTTGATTTTTTGTGTTTATATATAAAAGCAACATTCAATCATTTTTAAACAACTTCTTGGATGTCTTAAGTCACCAAAAATATAAAAATGTGGGGCCCTGTGCGATACCTTTCCCTAGAATAGGGAAAGGAGGAGGATAGGGTAAAAGGTCAATTCTTTTTATATTCTATAATTCCTATATATATTATAGAATATAAAAAGAAATTATATATTTGCGGCGGAAAAACAAACAAATGACAACATTTTTACGTCACCCCCTTTCTTTTGTTCATGTTGCTCAGCAGAACTGCTGTACCTGTTGTTGTTAATTAAACGACACGCCCCCCACTGACCTTTAACGAATTGGTATCTCAGGTATTAGGCAATCCTCATACCGGTGAACCTGCAATATTAAAACCCCTAATTAATTTATACTTATGAAATTATAACAAGCAGAAAAGCAAACCGGCAAGGAAGCCTTGCCGGTCAATTACCTGATGGATCAGCAACGACTGCGAATCACACACTGATCATCAAAGTTTTACGAACGAATTGAATCATTAACATAAAACACTTATATATATGGAAATATATATCCATACTAAACGTTTTCTTTCCGGGATTATTGGCGTCCTGTTATTTCTAGCCATTCCTGGTACGGTCTTCGGTCAAACAGAAGTTCCGATCATTAACTCCAGGATCGACGGTATTGTTACCGATAGCACCACCAGGCAACCCATAACCGGCGTAGTATTACGAATTAAAGGCGTAACGCATGAGGTAGTTACCGGTTCCGACGGCCGTTTTAGTTTTGTTACCGGGCAAAAATTGCCTTATACACTAGTGGTTAGTTTCATTGGGTATAAAACCAAAGAGGTGTATGCCACGGGCAGCCCGGTCAATATCCAATTATCTGATAAGGTATCACAACTAAACGATGTAGTTATTGTAGGTTATGGTACACAAAAGCGAAGCGATATTACAGGTGCTATATCCACGGTACCCAAATCAAATTTAAGCCAGGTTTCCTCATCGGTTGATAATTTGTTAAGAGGTGCCGCTCCGGGGGTGCAGGTTACCCAAAGTTCTGGTCAGCCGGGTGCATCCGCCAGTGTCAGGATACGTGGTGGTAACTCCATTACCGGCGGAAACGAGCCGCTATATGTTATTGACGGATTTCCGGTATATAACGATAATACCACTATCAGCAGCAGTGCAGGTACAGGCGGCGCTGTAAATGCATTATCAACCATAAATCCTTCGGATATTGAATCGATAGAGGTGTTAAAGGATGCATCAGCAACCGCGATCTATGGTTCCAGGGGCGCAAATGGCGTTATCATCATAACCACTAAAAAGGGTAAAAGGGGAACAAACGATGTTGCCTTTCAAACTTATTATGGCCTGCAAAAAATAAGCAAGGAAGTTCCGCTTCTAGATGCCACACAGTGGGCTGAACTACGTAATGATATATTGGCCAGTTCTAACCAGGCCCCATCATTTACATCTGCCCAAATCGCCGCATTTGGCAAGGGAACTAACTGGCAGGATGCCGCTTTTAGAACAGCCCCGGTAGAAAATGATGAGTTAACCTTTTCTGGCGGCGATGAAAAATCACGTTATAATATCTCCAGCAATTATTTCAACCAGGAGGGCATTTTACTGAACACCGATTTTAAAAGGTATTCTTTAAGGTTTAATTACGATAGGGACATTTCAAAAAATTTCCACGTAGGTATTAACGCGACTACCAGTTATTCTACATCACAGGGTGCCGCATCTAACATTGCTTCCAACAGCTTAAACAGTCCTAATATTATCACCAATATATTAACTACTCCACCGGTACTTCCGGTAAAGGATGCTAATGGCAATTACGTATTGAATACCTATTCAACTACGCCATCCAATCCAATTCAGGATTTGCTATCCATTGTTAATCAAACCAAAGTGAACAGATCATTAGGTAACCTGTTTGCCGAATATACACTGGCCCCGGGTTTAAAAGCGAAGGTTAGCCTTGGTGCCGATCTGATCAACTCAAAGTCTAATTTTTACGCGCCGTCCTATACCGGCGATGGTTATTCAACCCTGGGTTACGCGACTGTAGGAGCAGCATCATCAAACAGCTGGTTGGATGAAAATACACTTACTTACAGCAAAACCATTAATAATGATCATGAGCTGAATATATTGGCTGGTTACACCACACAATATTTAAGCAACGAATCCCTGACCGCCGGGTCAAAAGATTTTGTGAGTAATTTAACCAGCTACAATAGTTTACAAAGTGGTTCACAAATTCTAACGCCAACCTCAAACGCCTATAGCTGGGCATTGGATTCTTACCTGGCCAGGATCAACTATTCTTATCTGCATAAATATAACTTTACAGTATCAGGCAGGGCCGATGGATCATCAAGATTTGGTGCAGGCAATAAATGGGGTTATTTCCCATCAGCTGGTTTTTCATGGAATGCAGGTGAAGAAGATTTCATAAAAAGTGCTCCTGTTGTAAGTAACCTTAAACTCAGGTTAAGCGCAGGTGAAACCGGAAACCAGGAAATAGGCGAATATCAATCATTAGCGCTATTCAGCCCGTTCAATTACGACTTTAATAATACACAAGTAGTAGGGCTGGCGCAAACACAGTTAGCTAACGCTGATTTAAAATGGGAGAAAACCGCGCAATACGATGGGGGTTTTGATTTAGGATTATTGGATAACAAGATAAACTTTGTTTTTGACGCTTATTACAAAAAAACTACTAACCTATTACTGGCTGTACCGGTTCCTTTATCGTCAGGATATTCTCTGTCCCTGCAAAATATTGGTAGTGTAGAAAATAAAGGGATTGAGATAGGGATAAACACCGAGAATATTAATAGCGATGGATTTGTTTGGAAAACAGCTTTAGTGTATTCTGAAAATCGAAATAAAGTACTAAGCCTCGGGAATAACGAAACCTCATTTTTCCCAACTATACCGGGTACTACTTTAGGTGTGTTACAACCTGAAATTATAAAAGTAGGATTGCCTTTGGGCACGTTCTGGGGATATAAAACTGTTGGCATATTCCAAAATGCTGCTCAAATAGCAGAATATCCGACATTGAATAGTAAGGCTAATACTAAGCCCGGCGATGTCCGTTACCAGGATACCAATAACGATGGTGTAATAACCACTGCTGATAAAACAAACCTCGGCAGTGTTCAGCCTAAATTTACCGGGAGCTTAACCAACACGTTCACCTATAAAGGGTTTGATCTGGTTGTGTTTCTGCAAGGATCATATGGTGGCAAAATTTACAATGCATTACGCCAGCAACTCGAAATCACCAATCTTTCTCAAAATGCCTGGGGCGATGTTGCTAACCGTTGGACACCGACAAACCCAAGCAATACCATTCCACGCGCATCAAATAACCCGGTGGCCCAAATGTCAAGTCAGTTTGTGGAAGACGCTTCTTATCTGCGCTTAAAAAACCTGGTATTAGGCTACACATTTACCAACGCGGTGTTGACAAAAATCCATGCAAAACAGATCAGGCTTTATGTATCTGCCCAAAACCTGGTAACCTGGACAAAATATACCGGTTACGATCCTGAGGTAAGCAGTTTCGAGCAGAACAACACTGCACAAGGCATCGACTATGGCGCTTACCCTAACTACAAAACCTATTTGCTTGGTTTAAACGTCACCTTTTAATTCATCCAACAATGAAAAAGCTATTACTATTGATAATTACAGCAAGTATTTTAACCGCTTGCAACAAGTTGGCCGAGAATCCAACTTCATACATCACCACTACCCAATACTTTAAAACCCAGTCTGACGCTACTGCGGGCGTAACCGCTATTTACAGCGAACTCATAAGTGATGGGACAGAACAGCCACTATACGGCAGGGAGATTAATTTTTTGGCTGATATGACAACGGATGACCTCGCCGCAGGGCCATCGGCAATTAACCCGAATGTAAGGGCGTTAAGTTCAATAACCTACACGGCTACTGATGACAGGCTGCAGGTGATCTGGCGCCAGAATTATACTGGTATAAGCAGAGCCAATGCGGCTATCGATGCTATCCCAACCATCCAGTTTGATACCACATTAAGGTCGCGCTTAGTACGTGAATCCAAATTTTTAAGGGCCCTGTTTTACTTTAATCTGGTTCGTTTTTATGGCGATGTGCCGCTGGTGCTTCATAACCCGGCAGATGCCTCAAACCTAAGTAGCTTAAACGTTAACAGGACACCGGCAGCAACAGTATACGCGCAAATTATAGCGGATTTAACTGATGCGGAAAACCTTCCATCAAGTTATTCAGGAGCAGATATAGGGAGGGCTACGGGAGGGGCCGCGAAGTCGCTTTTGGTAAAGGTTTATTTAACCCAGCAAAACTGGACGGCCACTGTAAGTAAAGCGCTGGAGGTAATTAACGGTCCATATGGCTATGCGCTTTTCCCAAATTATGCCGATGTGTTTAATCCGGCTACAAAAAATGGTGTGGAGCATATTTTTTCTGCTCAAATATCATCAAACGGAGGGTTGGGTAACAGCAGTACCTTAATGGGGGCAAATTTTGCGGGCTTTGTTGGTAACGTACCGGCTGATATCCCGGCTGACAGCTCTGTTTATAAACAGTTTAGTAATACTGATACGCGCAAAGCGGTTACGTTTTATACTTCATTAATTAATCCTGCAACAGGCTTGGTGTATAATTTTCCGACCTTCTATTTCGGAAAATATGTTGACAGAAGCGAACTAGCAACACCGGGACAAAGCAATATCAATTTTCCAATCCTTCGTTATGCTGATGTACTGCTGATGTACGCCGAAGCGCTAAACGAAGCACAAGGCCCGGTAGCTGCCGCATATGCTGCGCTTAACCAGGTGAGGGTTCGTGCCAATACAGGCAATCTAACTCCGGGACTTTCGCAAGCCGCATTTCGCGATTCCTTATATGCAGAACGCAGGCGCGAATTTGTACAGGAAGCCCAACGCTGGTTTGATTTGGTAAGAACCAAGCAACTGGTACAGGCAGTATCAAAAGTTGCCTCAAAAACCAATGTCAGCACCAAGAATTACTTGTTCGCGATTCCCGCAAGTGAGATCAGCATAAACCCTGATTTAACACAAAATCCGGGCTATACCAACTAAGGTCAAATTCACACTAAAAAACAACAATTATGATACATTTTATTGAAGCAATCGCTAAAAGTATAACCACCTGGGGGTTCCCTGCTTTAATCCTGTTACTCGGTGTAGTTGAATTTTCACTGGGCCTTTATGAAAAAAAGTGGACAAAAAACGAGAGCCTGCTTAATATTTTCAGCTTTGTTTTCCCACCAATTATTCTTTATCCGGTTATAGCATATCTGGGCATTAAATTTTTACCGGATGTAATACCACAATATAAAAACATATTCGCATGGGTACCTTTTATATGGGGCTTTATTACTATAGCTATTGCTGATGATTTAACCCAATACTGGTATCACCGGCTGCATCACCAAATACCATTTTTATGGCGTTTCCATCGTACGCACCACTCGGCGCCATACATGGGTATGGCAATGACCAGCAGGCAAAATATCATTTACACCTTCTTTTTTTCGCAGATATACCTCACCACTATTTTAATATACCTTGGGTTGGGCTACCCTGCATTATTTGTTAGCGCGATAAAAATACTCATCACCACTTTTGCTCACTCAAAAATTAAATGGGATAAGCCTTTTTATAAATATAAAATACTGCACCCGGCAGCATGGGTGCTGGAAAGGCTCATATCAACCCCGGCAACGCATCATGCCCATCACTCAAGTTCAACAGATGATGGTGTGGGTTATTACAAAGGCAACTTTGGCAATATGTTTTTTCTGTGGGATGTGATCTTCGGCACCGCGCATATATCAAGGCAATACCCCGAGGCATATGGCATCTCGCATTACGAGGGCGATGAGTGGTATGCTCAACTATTCTGGCCCATATTTAAATCCAGCAGGGAAGGCAGCGAACTGGCTAAAAGCGGCCCCGCTGTACGCGAAGATATACCAGTAAAAAAAACATCGTTGGATGACTATAAGATCAAGCCGATAAAATCACAACGATTGATCTATTCACTTACCAAAGAATCTCTTTCAAACCCCAATAGATAAAGTATAAATCCTACCTACAAAGTACCCTTCGCATTTACCGGCGATTTAACTAAAGTAACATTTGAAACGCATTAAAAATTAAACCTCACGAAAATGAAAAAAACAATTGTCGCATTCCTGCTGATTACGGGATCCGTATCGCAGTTAGCCAGGGCCCAAAACATCACGCAGCAACAGCAGCCATTTAAAGGTGTTATTGGCAGAACTTTGGCGGAGTCCAAAGAATCATGGACAGATCAGATCAAAGCCCCGAAAGGCGCGCCTAACGTAGTTTGGATAATTCTTGACGACGTTGGTTTTGGCGCGTCAAGCACCTTTGGCGGCGTAATAAACACGCCCACATTTGATAGTTTGGCAAACAATGGTTTGCGTTATACCAACTTTCATACCGCCGCGATATGCGCGCCAACCAGGGCTGCCTTGCTTACCGGCCGTAACCACCATTACGTACATATGGGCGGGTTTGCGCATACAATCATGTCAGCGGGCTTCCCGGGCTGGGACGGTCGCATACCATCGGACAAGGGAACCGTTGCCGAAATTTTACGCGAGAACGGTTACAATACCTTTGCCGTTGGTAAATACGGATTAACGCCCGACGAAGATGCGACCGATGCCGGTCCGTTTGACCGTTGGCCAAGCGGCAAAGGCTTTGATCACTTCTTCGGTTTCCTGGGTTCACAAACCGACCAGTATAAACCGGATCTGGTTGAAGACAATGCTCATGTTAAGCCTGACGGCAGGCACTTAAATGAGCAAATAACCGATAAAGCCATCTCATACATAACCCGTCAGCATCAGGTAGCGCCAAACAAACCGTTCTTCCTGTACTATGCGCCGGGAGCAACTCATGCCCCGCACCAGGTATCAAAAGAATGGAGCGATTTATATAAAGGTAAATTTGATGGCGGCTGGGACGTGTTCAGGGAGCAGGTTTTTGAAAGACAGAAAAAACTGGGTATTATTCCGGCTAACGCGGTATTGCCTGCCCGTAATCCCGACATAAAAGCATGGAACACTTTAAGCCCAGACGAAAAGAAACTTTATTCCCGCTTTATGGAAGTGTATGCGGGCTATTTAACCTATACCGATCATGAGGTTGGACGTTTAATTGATTACCTTAAACAAAGTGGCCAGTTAGATAACACACTGGTATTTGTGATCATTGGCGATAATGGCGCCAGTAAAGAAGGTACCCTTAACGGTGATATTGACCGCCCACTTTTTGGTAAACCACTTAACGAGCAGGAAAATATCCAGCATAATTTAGATCGCATAGGCGAAATAGGTACTCCGGAAGCAACACAAGGTAACTACCCATTAGGTTGGGCGCAGGCCGCGAACACACCTTTTAAATACTGGAAACAGGATGCCAATGCCGAAGGCGGTACGCGCAACCCGCTGATTGTTTTTTACCCGAAAGGGATTAAAGATAAAGGCGGCATCCGCACCCAATATGGGCATGTTAATGATGTGTTGCCTACAACTTTAGAGTTTTTAGGTATTACACCGCCGGAATACATCAGGGGTATCAAACAAGATACATTGCAGGGCACGTCGCTGGTTTATTCTTTTGATCATCCTGATGCACCTTCGCGTCATCGTGTACAGTACTATTATATTTTCGGATCAAGATCTATTTATAAAGATGGCTGGAAAGCTGAGGTTTACCATCACCCAAATACAATTGATGAAGGAAACTATGTAGGAGTAGGAGGTGGTAATGCACCAAAACCTTCAAGTGGTTTTGACAACGAGGTTTGGGAACTATATGACCTGAAAACCGATTTTAATGAACGTATCGATCTGTCAAAAAAATATCCGGAGAAATTAAAAGAACTACAGGACCTATTTGATGAGCAGGCTAAAATAAACAACATTTATCCTTTTATAGATTGGGACGATGTGCTTAAACTAAGGATTCATAAAAAAGCGGGTGTTGCCCAAACATTAAACATAGGCACCGCTCCCGCTGCCGAAACACCAAACAAATAATTAATAATGAAAAGAATAGGAATTGCATTTACAATGCTGCTGGCCGTTATTGGCTGGCAGCATGCAAATGCCCAAAGCAAGAAACCCAACATCATACTTATTGTGGTAGATGATATGGGCTACTCCGATCTGGGATCTTACGGCTCAGAAATACACACACCAAACCTTGACAAGCTTGCAGCGCAAGGCTTACGCTTAAAAGAGTTTTATAACAATGCAATATGCGCGCCAACCCGGTCATCCATATTAACCGGGCAGGATCAGCATAAAGCAGGGGTAGGATATTTTGATGTTAATTTGGGTTTGCCTGCTTATCAGGGTTATCTTAACAGAGAGTCTGTTACCCTTGCCGAAGTATTAAAGCAAGATGGTTACAGCACCCTGATGTCGGGCAAATGGCATGTGGGTAATGATAGCCTTGCATGGCCCAACCAACGTGGATTTGAAAAATTCTTCGGCATAATAGGCGGCGCGGCAAATTACTTTAATACCAATTATATGCCTTTGGGCGGAGGTAAATATCCTGTTATAATCGAAGAGAACAACAAGCGCTGGCATAAAGCCGACGATAGTTATTACATGACTGAGGAAATTGGCGACCATGCGGTGAAGTTTCTGGATGAGCAAAGCAGAACCAATAAACCATTCTTTTTATACCTGGCTTTTAACGCCCCGCATTGGCCGCTACAGGCTTTGCCGGAGGATATTGCCAAATACAAAGGTAGATACGATATCGGCTGGGATTCATTACGCAGGGAACGTATAAAAAAACAAGTGGAATTGGGCATACGCGACCCAAAACAAACGGTGGCGCTGCGTGATGCCGATGTGCCTAACTGGGATAACTTAACCTACGATGAACAGCAATTATGGAAAGCCAAAATGGAAGTATACGCCGCGATGGTTGATCGTATGGATCAGAATGTAGGTAAGGTGCTGGATAAATTAAAGGAATTAAAAAAGGATGATAACACATTAATTGTGTTTATATCCGACAACGGTGCACCTGCTGAAGATGTGGCCCATGGCAAAGAGCATGCAGCCAGGAACCTTGGGCCGGTAGGTACTTCCGGCTCTTTTGAGGCTCAGGGCAAAAACTGGTCGTTTGTTTCCAACTCTCCTTTGCGCTCATTTAAAGGCGCTTTATATGAAGGCGGTATGAGCTCTCCGTTTATTGCCTGGTTTCCGGGTAAAATAAAACCGAATACTATAGAAAAAGGCACGGCTCATTTGATCGATCTTGCGCCTACTTTTTACGATATTGCGGGCGCTAAATATCCGTCTACCTATCAGGGCCACAAAATTAACCCGCTAATTGGGCAAAGCCTTACCGGTTTGCTCTTTAAAGGTGAACCGATCAATCGCGACAAGCCACTTTTCTGGGAGTTGTGGGGTAACCGCGCAATGCGCGAAGGAAAATGGAAGCTAGTATCTGCCTTCCCCGCCAATCATTGGGAGTTATATGACTTAGATACTGATCGTGGCGAAACAATCAACCTGGCAGCTAAATATCCTGACGTGGTTAAAAAGCTTTCGCTGGAATACGTGACCTGGGTAAATGAAAATAATGTGGTGCTGGATTTTAACTTGATCAATCCAAGATCTAATTTTGACCTGAAGATCGGCCAATAAAAATAAAATGATGGTGATTAAAAAAACTTTAATACTTAGTCTTTTTCTTAGCGGGATGCTATGGTCTGCTTGTAAGCAAAAACAGTCGTCTTCGGTTGTAGCCATTAAGCTTCCAACTGTGCTCAAAAAAGCCATTTGCTGTGAGTCTGGTATTCCTAAACGTTTTGCATCTCTGGAGACACATCAAATTGGTGTCCCCGATTTAAATCACGATAACGCCTCTCATAAAGGAATGATCTGGATAAAAACAGGGACTTTTTTAATGGGGGCCGATAATAAACAGGCAGCGCCAGACGAATACCCAAAGCATAAAGTTTCCGTTGATGGTTTTTGGATGGATGCTACGGAGGTAACTAACGCCCAGTTTGCCAAATTTGTAAAGGCAACAGGTTATATAACCACTGCAGAACACAAGCCGGATTGGAACGAGCTGAAGAAACAGTTGCCGCCCGGAACGCCAAAACCCGATGACAGCCTACTGGTTGCAGCCTCGTTGGTTTTTGATCCGCCTAAACACGCTGTTGATTTAAATGATTACAGCCAGTGGTGGGCGTGGAAAAAAGGCGCTAATTGGCGTCATCCGCAGGGACCGGGCAGCAGTATTAAAGGGAAAGATAATTACCCGGTGGTGCAAATTTCATGGTACGATGCGGTTGCCTATTCTAAATGGGCAGGTAAGCGTTTACCTACAGAAGCAGAGTGGGAGTGGGCGGCACGCGGCGGCTTGCAAAATAATATATACCCATGGGGTAATGAGGCCATTGATAAGGGCAAACCCAAAGCAAATACATGGGAAGGGCATTTCCCGGATCAGAACACGCTCCGCGATAAATTTTATGGTCTTGCGCCGGTAGCTTCGTTTCCTGCAAACGGTTATGGACTGTATGATATGGCCGGCAATGTGTGGGAGTGGTGTGCCGATAACTATGATAGTAATTACTACACTACCATAGCCAATAACCCGGGTATAAAAAACCCGCAAGGCCCACTCAAAAGTTATGATCCGGATGAACCTTATGCCAAAAAGCGGGTGATACGTGGTGGCTCGTTTCTGTGTAATAATAGCTATTGCTCAGGCTTTAGAGTAGCCCGGCGAATGAAAAGCTCCGAAGACAGTAGCCTGGAACATTTAGGATTTAGATGTGTGGCGAATTAATGTATCCCCAATGGTCTTTAGATAAGATTTACTAAATAAAAAGAGAAGTCCCGGACATGGAAGTGTCCGGGACTTCTCTTTTTTATCAAAATTGACTCAGCGGGTTAGGGTAATTATCGCTTTGATCTTCTGCCACATTATCCAGGCATTTAAAATCCTTTTCAATTAATAAGTATAATGGGCCATTGTTATTTTCAAAACCCACACGATCTGTAGTTGCCCATTTCTTAGCCATATAATCAGGTACGTATAGCGCAATTTTCTGATCACTAAAATCAGCTGTTAGTTCATCTGCCTGATAGCGTTGCAGGGCATATATTAGTTTTTGACTTCCAAAATATATTGTTTCTTCAATATAACCATTCCCCGAAAAGCAATCAATATCTGATTTGGTAAGGCGGTAACGTAATGAATTGCCTTTAATTCGGATTTTCATAAGCTTGTTGTGTTTTTTGAATGAAAACTCACCACCTCGCCAATAATTATTAAAGCAGGGTAGGTTAAGTTACCCTCTGCCGCCATTTCCGGCAAATTTTCAACAATTCCGGTGGCTATCTTTTGATTAGGCAAAGAAGCATGCTGAATTATGGCTGCCGGTGTTGTACCCCTACCTTGTTTTATATAAGTTGCCGCAATTATAGCTAATTGCTTCATCCCCATATAAATAACAACCGTTGCATTACTTTGCATGGCAAGTTTTAAGTCGGATGAAAGCGTGCCGTCCTTTTTGGTGCCTGTTATCATCCATATCCCTTCGCTCACAGCACGGTGGGTAAGCGGAATATCTCCAAAACCGGATGCCTGCATACTGGTGATACCCGGAATAAAGTGGGTCTTAATTCCATGCTCCCTTGCATAAATAATCTCCTCAAACCCTCTGCCGAAAATAAAGGGGTCACCGCCTTTTAACCTTACCACCTTGCCTTTTGTAAATGCGAAATGTTTAATCATTTCGTGGATGGTTTCCTGCGGGGTATAGCTGCCATAAGGTTGTTTGCCAACGTAAACCAATTCACAACCATCCTTTGCATAATTTAAAAGTTCCTTATTGGCTAAATTGTCATACAATATAACATCAGCTTCCTTTAAAATCCGGTATCCCTTCATGGTGATGAGCTCAGGGTCTCCAGGCCCAGCGCCTAAAACAAATAATTCAGGAATTATTTTATTATTATCCATTATACTGAATTTTTTTATCGAAAAATGTCTTTAGAATTTCTTTAATTCTAGCAAAAATCAATTGTTGAATATTTCTAATCAAATTTAATCTTATAAAATGATTTATATCATAAAATATCGGCAAAAAATTAGTTTATATTTTATTAAATATTACTAAAATCATAAAAATATCAAAAATTGGCAATAAATACCTCTTTAAAACTTGATATATATTATATAATTGAGTAGTATTGTTATGTAAACGCATTTTGGTCGCAACAAAAGTGTGTTTATCGTGATTAATTGCTTTAACATTTAAAATAACTGCATATGTCTCAACCAACAATTGTCATAGTTGGAAATGGAATGGTAGGATATAAGTTTTGTGAGAAACTAGTATCCAGATCAGCCCAATTCAATATTATCGTGTTCGGCGAAGAGCCCCGCATAGCTTATGACAGGGTGCATCTAAGCGAATACTTTAATGGTAAGTCTGCCGATGATTTGTCGCTTTCCACTTTATCCTGGTATGCTGATAACGGTATTGCTCTTCATTTAGATGATCCTATACAGGAAATTAACCGCATTGATAAAACTGTGCACTCCTTAAAAGGAACGGTAATAAAATATGATTACCTGGTATTGGCAACTGGCTCATCTCCTTTCGTGCCCAATATAGAGGGTATTGAAAAAAATGGTGTGTTTGTTTATCGCACCATTGAGGATCTGGACCTGATTAGGGATTATGCCGCTAATGCAAAAGTTGGTGCGGTAATGGGTGGTGGCTTATTGGGGCTGGAGGCTGCGAAAGCATTAATAGATCTCGGTATTAAAGAAACTCATGTTATTGAATTTGCTCCGCGCTTAATGCCAAGGCAGATCGATTCTGCCGGTAGCGCTATGCTGCAATCAAAGTTAAAGCAATTTGGGTTAAGCATCCATTTAAACAAAAGCACATCTGAGATTGCAGGTAATGATAAAATAGAGTCTCTAAAATTTAATGATGATACATCGCTAACGGTTGATATGCTGGTTATATCAGCAGGTATACGTCCTCGCGATGAGCTGGCAAAACTGGCAGGCCTGCAAACAAGCAGCCGCGGTGGTATTATGGTTAACGAAAAAATGCAAACCAGTGATGAGTGTATTTTCGCGATAGGTGAGTGCGCGCTTTATAACAGCATGATATACGGGTTGGTTGCCCCCGGTTACGAAATGGCCGATATTGTAGTAGCGTATTTAACCGGAGGTGATAAATCTTTCTATGGTTATGATATGAGCACTAAGTTAAAGCTGATTGGTGTGGATGTTGCAAGTTTTGGTGATGCCTTTGTTACCGAACCTGAGTGCCGGACAATCGTATTTGAGGATACTCATAAAGGCATATACAAGCGTATTAATATTAGTAATGATGGTAAATATTTATTAGGCGGCATTTTAGTTGGCGAAGCAGAGGCTTACAACATATTGCTGCAAACGGTTAATAACAAAATACTGCTTCCCCCTAATCCCGAAGATTTGATATTGGGATCACGGGGCGGTGAAGGTGTTGAAGGTGCCGGGCTTATGAGTTTGCCTGATGACGCGTTAATATGTTCATGCGAGGCGGTGAGTAAACTGGCAATATGCTCAGCGGTTAATGAAGGCGCATCGGGTATTGATGATATAAAGAAATGCACCAAAGCTGGAACCGGTTGTGGTGGTTGTGTTCCGTTGGTTAAGGATTTGATAGCCGGTACCATGAAAGCCAATGGCCAGTACGTTAAAAATGTAATATGCGAGCATTTCGACTATTCGCGGCAGGAGCTGTTTGATATGGTGAAAATAAACAAGCTAAAAAATTACGACCTGGTGTTGGATCATTTTGGCAAAGGTGATGGTTGTGAAGTATGTAAACCGGCGGTAGCAAGTATTCTTTCCAGCTTATGGAACGATGTAATTGTAAAACAGGATACCATACAGGATAGTAACGACAGGTATCTGGCTAATATTCAAAAAGGAGGCACTTACTCGGTAGTGCCCCGTATTCCGGGTGGTGAAATTACGCCGGATAAACTGATTGTCATTGGGCAGGTTGCAAAAAGATACGGTCTTTATACCAAAATAACGGGCGGTCAGCGTATTGATATGTTTGGCGCCCATGTAAATGATTTACCTGCAATTTGGGAGGAGTTAATTGACGCGGGTTTTGAAAGTGGACATGCATATGGCAAATCATTGCGTACAGTTAAAAGCTGCGTGGGTAGCACCTGGTGTCGATATGGTTTGCATGATAGTGTTTCATTTGCTATCGAAATTGAAGAGCGTTATAAAGGGGTGAGATCTCCGCATAAATTAAAGGGAGGTGTTAGCGGCTGTGTTCGTGAATGTGCAGAAGCGCAGGCAAAGGATTTTGGTATTATCGCTACCGAAAAAGGATGGAATTTATATGTATGCGGTAATGGTGGATCAAAACCGCAGCATGCGCAACTATTGGCTACAGATATTGACAGCGCGACTTGTATAAAATATCTGGATAGGTTCCTGATGTTCTATATTAAAACAGCTGATTCATTGACCCGGACTGCAACCTGGTTGAATAAAATGGATGGCGGTATCGCTTATCTGAAAAACGTAATCATCAATAATAGTTTGGATATAAATGAACAGTTAGAAGAAGAAATGCAGGATTTGGTTAACACCTACCATTGTGAATGGAAAGAGGTAGTGGAAAATGATGAGTTGCGTAAACGCTTTGTTCATTTTATTAATGCGCCCGAAGAAAAAGATCCGGCAATAAAATTTGAACCAATGCGTGAACAGATCAAAGCTAAATGGTAGCGTGTTTTTTTAATTATTAATCACAAAAATTAAACAAGATTCATATGGAAACGATACTAGATATTGAATGGGTGTTGGCTTGCTATGCAGATGACGTGCCTGCCAATGGCGGGGCATGCGTAAAACATGGCAATGAGCAGATAGCGATATACAACTTTGCCCGTCGTGGCGAATGGTATGCTACGCAAAATCTTTGCCCACATAAACAGCAGATGGTTTTATCGCGAGGGATGATTGGTAGCGAAGGTGATAGCTGCGAGCCTAAGGTAGCTTGCCCTTTTCATAAAAAAACTTTTTCGCTATTAAGTGGTGAGTGTTTAAGTGGCGATGAATTTCAGATAAAAACTTATCCTGTACGGGTTGAAGACGGTAAGGTGTATATTGGTATAGTTTAATTTTCTAAACTTCGTCGTCGGCGGTTAGTAATAGTAACTTCTCTTTATCTATAACTTTTATGTATTTGTCATGAGCGGCTACTATGTTTTCATTCAGTAGTTCGGTTATTACCCTGAATACGGTCTCATAGGTAGCACCGATGAAAGATGCCAGGTCCTGCCGGGATAGCCTGATATTAATAAAGCCATCTTCTTTTAATCCAAATTGCTTCTCCAGATATATTAAGGCCTGGGCTACCCGCCCTTTAACCGGCATATGGGCAAGGTTGCGCATCTTGTTTTCTGATTCCTGTAAGTCTTTTACAAAAAACATCATCAATTGATACGTAAATCCATTATTAACTTTTAGGCTGGCCTCAAAAAAATCAAGATCAAAGTAACAAAGTATCCCATCCTCAAGCGCGGTAGCTGATATGGGATAAATTTTAGTATCGAGCCCCCGGTGGCCAAATATGGCACCGTTTGATGCGAATCTCAAAATCACCTCCTTATCCTGTCCCCATTTTTTATGCACCTTAACATTGCCGCTCAATACAAAATAAATTCCTTTTACCGGATCGCCCTCTTGAAAGATTATTTCATTTTTTTTAACGAAAAAATTCTTTTTGCTGGCAGCGATTGCCCCTTTCCATTCCGGAAGACAATTTCTGCACAAAAAACAGCTATTCATGTCGCATGTAATTAGCTTTTTTTTCATAGAGGAGATGTTTTTTACTTTTTTTCTAAGTTTTGCAATCAATAATTGATGCAATATAAGCTATTTGGCTGTTTTTGTATTTAAAAATTGATTTAAAATGATATAAATAATGTCTTTTATTAAATAATATAAATTTAATTATTTAATAAACTGATTATTATCATATAAATAATCAGTGATGTGATTATTGTATTGTAATTTTTTCATTTTTGGCAATCATTTTTAATTGTTTATTGCTTTTGTCATAAAAATTGCCATTTTTTAATCTTTAAATTGATTAAAAATATTAAATGAGTTATATTTATCACAGTAAACATAAAATTAAGGTCAAATTTTATCAGCCTATGAATAAAACCGAAATATAATTGCATAAAAAAGCCCTGCCGGGAGGTCGCATTCCCAGACAGGGTTAAACAGTTTTCATTGCTTTAACAAATAAAAAACTTACTCAAATGTACAAAAATGTATTAAATCAGCGCATTGTTGCGCTATTTCTATGGTTTTCGTCATGTTATTCATTCTTTCTGACGGAAACACAATCTATTAAGGCTCTCCTTCGCCGATTCACCCTAATATTAAATTGGTATTTGAACCAATATCTCTTATTCAACCAATTTTCGGCTACACATAATATTTTAAACAACCCTTCAATTTAAAATATCATGGAAAATCAACTTACTAAACTCAACATATTTTCGCTGAAAGGCGTGCAAATGAAAACGTTCCATATCACATGGCTTATGTTTTTTGTTTGCTTTTTTGGCTGGTTTGGCTTGGCGCCATTAATGCCCACCATACGTGCAGAATTGCATTTAACTAAAGGTGAAGTAGGTAATTGCATCATCGCGTCGGTATCAGCAACAATAATAGCCAGGCTTTTTATAGGTAAACTATGTGATGTATGGGGGCCGCGTAAAACAGCTATCAGGCTTTTGCTAATCGGTTCGCTGCCGGTTTTTCTGGTTGGCTTGGCGCATAGTTATACCACGTTCTTATTGTTTCGTTTGGCTATTGGTGTAATAGGGGCATCGTTTGTAATCACCCAATTCCACACCTCCATGATGTTCGCTCCCAAATTAAAAGGGACGGCAAATGCTATAACAGGTGGCTGGGGCAACCTGGGCGGTGGTGTAACCAATATGGTAATGCCTTTAATATTCGCGGCTATAGTTGGTTTTGGCTACACTAAAGCGGAAGCCTGGCGATATGCCATGATTGTTCCAGGTGTAATGATGCTAATTATTGCCTTTTTATATTGGAAATACACTAAAGATACTCCCAATGGTAATTATGACGAAGTTGGCTATAATGTTGGAAAATCAACAAAAACAGATTGGTCGGTTTTAGCCGATTGGAGGATATGGGCCTTAACCATCGGCTATGCCATGTGTTTCGGCATGGAGCTGACTTTTGACAATGTAGCCTCGCTGCATTTTGTTGATTCGTTCCATCTTTCACAAAGCACTGCGGGCTTTTGGGCAGGGATATTCGGGTTTATGAATTTGTTTGCCCGTGCCCTGGGCGGTATTGTGTCCGACAAGGTAGGCGGCAAATTCGGGATGCGTGGCAAAGGCTTATTACTTGCCGGGGTGCTGTTTTTAGAAGGTGTTGGGTTGATACTATTCGCTCAGGCTGGTTCATTAATGGTAGCTATAATTACCATGTTAACATTCGCGCTTTTTCTTAAAATGTCAAACGGTGCTACCTACGGCATTGTGCCTTTTGTAAATACAAAAAATGTAGGCCTGGTGAGTGGCATTGTAGGTGCGGGGGGCAATTTTGGCGGGATGATGTTTGGCTTCTTATTTAAATCAAACTCCATTACCTACGTGCAAGCCTTTACCTACATCGGGTTTATTGTGATAGCGGTATCATTCATCGTATTAATAACAAGATTTCAAAAAACCAGTAATGAAGAAGTAGCCGTAGCCAGCCCACTGGCAAGCGGTGTGGCATAAATACCCGAAGAGAAAATTTAAGCTATGGCGTTAACAAAACAACCTGTAAATCAACTAACCAGTACCTGCTGTTATTGCGGGGTTGGCTGTGGTGTGGTTGTTAATAAAGAAAAAAACGGAAGCATAACGCTTACGGGTAACAAAGATCATCCGGTTAATAAGGGAATGCTTTGCAGTAAGGGGCTTAATCTGCATTATACCGTAAATGATAAAAGCGACAGGCTGCTTTATCCGCAAATGAGGTACAATAAAAGCATGCCTATGCAGCACGTTAGCTGGGATGATGCGCTGGACCGGACAGCGGCAGTATTTAAAACTTTCATTGATAAGTACGGCCCGGATTCGGTTGCCTTTTATGCCTCCGGGCAATGTCTAACAGAAGAATATTATGTAGTTAATAAACTGATGAAAGGGTTTATTGGCAGCAATAATATTGATACTAACTCCCGGCTTTGTATGAGCAGCGCTGTGGCAGCCTATAAAATTGCTTTGGGAGAGGATGGTGTGCCTATTTGTTATGATGATATTGAACTTGCCGATTGTATACTCGTAATGGGTGGCAACCCTGCATGGTGCCACCCAATATTATGGCGTAGGGTAGAGGCGCATAAGGTAGCCAACCCTGAGGTGAAGATTATCATAGTAGATCCACGGGTTACTGATTCATGCGCCAATGCCGATCTGCATCTGCAAATAAATCCCGGTACGGATATTACCCTTAACCATGCTATCAGCAGGTTACTGATAGAGAACGGCGATATCGACTTTAATTTTATTAAAGATCATGCCGAAGGATTTGAAGCCTATAGTGAAATAGTTTTTAAGAATAGTTTGTTTGACGCTGCAAAGACATGCGGATTGAGCGAAAGCGATATCCGCCTTGCAGCGCAATACATCGGCGAAGCCAAAGGTTTTATCACCATGTGGACAATGGGGCTTAATCAAAGCGCTATTGGTGTAAATAAAAATTTAAGTCTTATTAATTTAAACCTGATAACCGGGCATATAGGCAAACCTGGTTCGGGGCCGCTATCACTTACCGGCCAGCCTAATGCGATGGGTGGAAGGGAGGTTGGCGGGTTAGCAAATTTACTGCCCGCGCATCGTGATCTGGGCAATCCCCTGCATCGCGAGGAAGTACAAAAATTTTGGGGAGGAAAACCCATTCAGCCCAAACCCGGTTTAACAGCTACCGAAATGTTCGAGGCGTTAAATGATGGTCGTTTAAAAGCCATCTGGATAATGTGCACCAATCCCTTAACCAGTTTGCCAAATGTTCGTTTGGCCGAAGAAGCTTTGAAGAAAGCGAAATTTGTGGTGGTGCAGGAGATCAGTAACAAGCCGGAAACCCTGGTTTATGCTGATGTGATATTGCCCGCCGCTGCCTGGGCCGAAAAAGAGGGGACAATGACCAACTCTGAACGGCGGATAAGTTATCTGAACAAAATTGTGGAACCACCAGGAGAAGCTATTCCCGATGCGGAAATTATTTGCCGCTTTGCCCGCAAAATGGGCTACAAAGGGTTTGATTTTGAAAACCCTGCGGCCATCTATGCCGAGCACGTTAAATTAACCGCCAAAACCAATATTGATATAAGCGGCTTAAGCTATGATATATTAAAAGAGCGTAAAACCGTACAATGGCCCTACAAAAAGAAAGGTCCGCTGGATGGTAAACCTCGTTTATTCACCGATCATAATTTTTACAGACCATCAAAAAAAGCGCTGATTAGTGCCGTTCCTGACACGCTGACCAGTGAATTGCCGAATGATGATTATCCCTTGATATTAACCACGGGCCGCATCCGCGATCAGTGGCATACCATGAGTAAAACCGGCAAAGTAAATAAGCTTAACCAGCATTATAAGCAGGCTTTTTTAGAGATTCATCCCGATGATGCTGAAATATTGGGGTTAAAAGAATTGGACATTGCCGTTATTACATCCCGGCGGGGCGAGGTGCAGGTGCAAACAAAAATATCGGTACAAATAAAAAAAGGTGTTGTGTTTTTGCCGATGCATTGGGGCAAAATATTGGGCAGTGATCTTAACCGGGCCAATAATCTTACCAGCGATCGGGTTGACCCAATTTCAAAGGAACCTGATTTTAAATACTGTGCTGTTAGTGTAAAAAAGTTTGTAAAACCATTTCAACACATCGTAGTGATTGGTGCAGGAGCAGGAGCTTATGGTTTTGTAAAATCATACAGGGAATTAAACCCCGACGACGAAATAACTATTTTCAGCAAAGAGAACCACCCTTTTTACAACAGAGTGATGCTACCGGATTATATCAGCGGCGAACAAAAATGGGAGCAACTGGTAAAGATGAAAGACAGTGAAGAACCCAGTTATAATATCAGTTTACTAAGGGGCGTAAGCATTGAAAAAATTGACCGCGAGAATAAGCAGGTTACGGATTCCCGGGGGATAAAAACTTCTTACGATATTTTATTGATGGCTACCGGCAGCCGGGCATCTATACCTAAAAATACACCATCGTTACCTGGCATATTCAGTATGCGTAGCCGTAACGATGCCGATAACTTTAAAAAGCATGTGCCTAAAAATGGCCATGTAGTAGTTGTTGGTGGTGGGTTATTGGGTTTGGAGATGGCTGCCTCGTTACGCGAGATCGGTATTAAGATTACTATTATTCATCGTACATCACGCTTTTTAAACAGACAATTGGATGCATTGGGCAGCCAACTATTGCACGAGGAAATGACCGATCAGGGCTGCGATATTTATTATGACGATGAGGTGCAGCTATTTTACGGACGATCAAAATTAACAGGCATCGGTCTAAAAAGCGGTCGCAAAATAAATTGTGATGCCATGATATTGGCAATAGGTACCACGCCTAATCTTGAAATTGCTAAAGATTGCGGGCTGACCATAAAACGAGGCGTTATTGTAAATGAACGGATGCAAACCAATGACCCATCTATTTATGCCGTTGGTGAAATAGCGGAATTTGAAGGCACACTGTACGGCATTACCGCCGCTGCGGAACAACAGGCCGAAGTGGTAGCCAAATATATGAACGGTGATATAGCCAGCTACTATAAAGGTAGTTTGTTTATGAATATCATAAAAATACATGGATTCGACCTATGCAGTATCGGCTTGTCTGAATGCCCGGATGATAAGGCTTATGAAGAGATAGTTTTTATTGATAAGGCAAAGCGGTACTACAAAAAATGCATTATCCATGAGGATAAACTGGTGGGTACTATTTTGATTGGCGATAAAAGCGAGTTTCAGGAATTCAGGGCACTTATAGGCAATAAAACCGAATTGAATGAAAAACGCATACAATTATTAAGAAGCGGAAACAAAGTTGAACCGGTATTGGGTAAGCTGGTTTGCAGTTGCAATAACGTAGGCAGCGAAAATATACTCAACAAAATAGCTACCGGCTGCCATACGCTAAAGGACTTGTGCGATACTACCGGTGCCGGCACCGGCTGTGGATCATGCAGGCCCGAAGTGAAGCGCTTGTTGGAAGAAAGTTTAAAAGCAATAGTTTAACGGTAACATGGAAAAAAGGGAAACTTATTGTGTGAAGATTAACCTGCCGGGCGGAGTAATTTCGGCGGGAGACCTTTATGAGATATTGCAGATAGCTGAAAACGCAGGTGCAAATGAAATAAGCGTAGGCAACAGGCAGCAATTGTATTTTTGTATACCCAAAAACAGGCTTGAGGATCTGGAGTTAGGTATGTTGCAATCCGCGATAGATTATGAACTGAATACCGATCAATTCCCCAATGTAATTAGCTCGTACGTAACCGATAATATTTTTAATGCAGAGAGCTGGCTTAAGGAAGGTGTATACAAAGATATATTTGATCTGTTTAATTTTCAGCCAGAGCTTAAGGTTAATCTGGTGGATAGCCATCAAACCTTTGTGCCATTTTTTAGCGGGAACTTTAACTTTATCAGCTCCGACTTAAGTAATTATTGGTACTTATACATCAGGTTTCCAAAAACTAATGATCTGTACTGCTGGCCTTGCATGGTGTATTCCGATGATATATCAACATTCTGTAAAGTTGCCCAGGAAGTTGTTTTGGGTAGCAGAGAATTGTTTTATGATCAGCCTAAAATCAATTTCGATTTGTTTTATGAAAAGGTGAACGCCGGCAACAAGTTTGTTAATCAACAGATAGCGGAGCCTTTAAAATTACCAGATTTCTCGCTGCCTTATTACGAGGGATTTAATAAATACCTGAACGGTAAATACTGGCTTGGGATTTACCGCCGGAATGAATTGTTCCCCATCGCATTTTTGAAGGACATTTGCTCCATATGCCTTAAAACCCGTGTAGGCCAATTATACACAACCCCCTGGAAATCCTTTTTAATTAAAGGGATAAATGAAGCTGATCGTAAAGATTGGGGCCTTATCCTCAATAATTATAGGATAAACGTAAGGCACGCCGCCAATGAATTAAACTGGCAACTTGAAAATTTATGTAAAGAAAGCCTCGAACTTAAAAAACTATTGGTGCGGCAATTTGAAGAATATGACTTACGAACATACCGCCTCTGCTTCGCCATAAAAATGCAGCCCAAAACCGGTTTGCTCGCATCTATCATTATTAAAAAAACAGGAATGGGGTTATTTGATATTTTACATACCCGCGATTTTAATCCCAACTCAAAAGATTTCGTTGTTTATAAAGAAAAATTATCTACAAATGCCCTTGGCAGTTCCCTGATAGAATTATGTGATTTTTACTATGGTTTATTAAGTGATGATACTGTTTTATTACATCAGGATACTGATGCGGAAATAGAAAATCATATTGAAACCGTTGAGCTTTATCAATGTAAAAACTGCCTCAGTGTATACGATAAAAATTATGGCGACCAATTCAACAATGTTCCCATAGGGACCGAATTTAAAAACATCGAGAACTATATATGCCCTGTTTGCGAATCAACGGCGGACTGCTTTATGGTAATTGAAAAACAGGCTCATGCGGTTTAACTCATTAATCACTACGTATCAATTCCTTATTTTAATTATTATTTGTAAGCATAACAGTGCTTATACGACTAAAAGAATTAACCATTTAAATGTCAATCAACAAAAAAACAACATGAAGCAAAATCTACAAACAAGTTCAGGAAAAACTATTAACCGCATCAGCATCAAAATTATGATGATGATAATTATAATGACCGGGGCGCTAACGTCGCGGCAGGCAAATGCCCAGGTAAAGGTGGTTCCCCCCGATTCAATTGAATATCAGGGAGCGCTTTATCAAAAGGCAAAAGCTACATCTGCCTATCCAAAAGTGGTTGGCTATGTAAGTTTTATCCTCCCACTCGAAACATTGACTTTGTCAACAGGCAAATTCGATCCTAATTTCTCCGATCATACTACTACCATTGGCTTCCCTGTGGGTGTGAATGTTTTATACAGCGATAAGTTTGGATTTAGTTATGAATTTACACCCAATATTAAAGCATCCGGAGGCTCAAGTAAAATGAATGATATATTATTTGATCCGGGAACAATGTTCCGTTTTGAGCATGGGTTTACTTTTATTTCCCGTCTGGCATTTGATACAAACGGCCGTTACGGTTTTACCCCGGTATTTAATCAGGTTTATGCACGCACAAAGGATGTTAATTATTTTGTGGCCTTATCGCTCCCAACACGGTTTGGTAATAGCGAAGCTGCATCATTAGGCTTAAACATGCAGGTTGGATTTACATTTAATTAACGATTGCAAATTGTTTATAATGCAGGGTTATTAAACGTGATTAATTCATAAATTTATTGCTAAAATAAGCTTCAGTTATGACCAAATTAGTCCAGGCGTTTAATGCGTTTGATAAATATAACCAGAAAGACCCCCATGTATTTACATGGGGTGATCTTTCTTATCCGCAGGAATATTTTTTAGCATTAAAACTGTACGAGTGGGTGTTAAAATTAAATCCGAATGCCAGCGAAGAGCTTTTATTAGCATCGCGCAGCCAGCATATCGGCAGGTGGGAGATTCCGCGTGAAACTTATCCCGATGGCAGGGAGGCCTATTTAAAATGGCGCAAGGACCTTGCCTTGTTTCATGCCGAAAAAGCATCATCAATTATGAAAGAAGTAGGATATGATGATGAGCAAATTGCCCGTGTAAGGCAAATTATACTAAAGCAAAAGCTAAAAGTTGATGCCGACGTACAAACAATAGAGAACGCGCTCTGTTTAGTGTTTCTTGAATTTCAATATGAAGATTTCTATCCCAAACATCCGCCCGAAAAAGTGGTCAACATATTGAGGAAATCATTATTAAAAATGGACAGTCACGGTCATCAGTTTGCACTCGGTTTAAACTTCTCAGAACAAGGCCTGGCTTATATCAACGAAGCCTTAAATAACATCAAACAGAATAAATAATTCAAAGTAAAAGCGGAGGCCCTGCGCGATACCTTTCCCTAGTATAAGGGAAAGGAGGAGGATAGGGTAAAAACAAAGCGACAGACTTTAATCGATTACCCTACATTCACAACTGTAGCCTTCTGCTGATATGCCCCTTTGTAACTATACACCGTATAACTGCAAATAAATTGTGCTGAATATTTAGCTATAAAACAGGCAAAAATTATCGGTATAAAAAGTACAAAGCCCCCTGTAACTAAACTACATGTTAAAAATACAGATGTTAAAGGCCCATGTATGGCAGCGCTCAAGGCAGCGGCAGCCCCCACCAACGCGAAGTTTAAAACAATAAGCTGGGTATTGAAAAAGTGATTTAACATTACGGCAAATAGCATTCCCAATATCGCCCCTACAACTATGCTTGGCGCAAATACGCCGCCATCCCCGCCTGCTCCTAATGTAAGCGAAGCTACCAGCGGTTTCAGTATAACCAATGCGACTAACAACAGTGCCAGGCCTATAGTAAACGTTTGATGATGAATTTGATTTAATAGCTCAGGTATGGCACTATAGCTATCCCCATATAATTGTGGGAAGCACATAATGGATAGCCCCACCAAAATAGCGCCTGCGTTTACCCTTATAAAGTTGTTGTTGATCTTCCCAAACCGGTCTTTAAGAAAAATTACTGTTTTAGTAAAATAAACAGATACGAAACCTGCTGCTATACTTAGTAAAAGTAAGTACGGAACTGCGTGGAAGCTCCAATCGGTTACCGTAAAATTAAATAATTTGTTAGACTCAAAAAGGAACATAAAGCCCCAGGCCACTAAAGCCGAACAGGCGCAGCTAATGAAGATTGTTTTGGTGAGTTTTTTAGCGATTACTTCAATAGCAAACAAAAAACCAGCCAGCGGGCTGCCAAATAAAGTGGCGACTCCGGCAGCAACACCTGCACAAATTAGTTCCGTTTTGTAAATATTTGCAATCGCTTTCTTGTTGTGGGCGGCTGAGCCAATAGCTGCAGTTGCCACAACTGTTGATACTTCTACACCGGTAGACCCACCGAAAATTACAGTTAAAAATCCGTTAAAATAATGCGAAGGGATTTTGTAAGCGGGTAGTTCATCGCGCCGGTTCTCTATCGTTTGGTATATTTCTTTAATACCCTTATTGGCCTTACCCATGAATAAATACTTTCTTAAAAAGTAGATGGTGGTAATGCCTATAGTTGGCAGCAGAACAAGCAACAACGGCATACGGCTAACTTTATGAAAAATTTGATCTTCATAAAGTCCGGTTATTTTCTTTAATGAATCGGCAAGGAGCACAGATAGGAAAGCAACGATGATGGATATAAGAATTAACTTAAAGTAGTGAAAGCGAATAATGGCTTTTCTCATGATATTTAATAATTGCCGCAAAACTAATATAATTGCAAGCTTTCACAATCAAAATAGTACAATAAATATTGCATGTGCAATGTTTTATTGTGTTTAATTGGCGATAATTGTATTATTGTATGTTGCTTGCAATTTTATATCGATACGAAATGATAAAAAAACAACACCTGTGCGATTTGAATACATGCTTTCTGTGTACCAGCTGTTTAAGCGACTGGAAACCAGCCATTGAATCGAACAAACAGAATATCCAGCTAAAAAAAGGGCAGCAAGTATTTAAAGAAGGTGATCCTGTAACTGGTATTTATTTTGTTTACGAAGGAAATATTAAAGCGCATAAAAGATGGGATAGTGAAAAGGAACTGATTGTTAGGTTTGCGAAAAAAGGAGATATTTTAGGGCATCTTGGCCTGGAAGGTAATAGGATTTATCCGGTAACAGCTACGGCGATGGAGGCGGCAACCGTTTGTTATCTGCCGATGGAATTTTTTGAATCCTCGCTAAAAATAAATAATGAATTTGCAATAAAGCTGATGCGGTTTTTTGCCAGCGAGTTACAAAAATCGGAAAAAAGGATGCGTGATTTGGTGTATATGCCGGTTAAGGCGCGTGTAGCGCAGGCAATTATCACCTTGAAAAATCAATTCGGTATCAATGCCGAAGGCTTTATAGATATTGAACTGGCGAGGCAAGATTTGGCCTCATTTTCAGGGGCAGCTTATGAATCGCTGTTCCGAACTATGAATGACTTTGTTGCTGAAAATATCATAACGGTTGCCGGAAAGAGTATGACTATTAAAAATGAGGATGCGCTTTTGCAGCTGATTGCCAAAAGCGAGTATTAACAACGATGCATGCCGACCGATATTTTTCACCCTCTTTCCGGCTTGCCGGAGAGAGGGTCGAACAGCGCAGCGCATTCGGGGTGAGTCAATCGTGCGCCGGGTATTTGCGCTAAGGTCACTCGTATAGTTGACTCACCCGGTCTTAGCTTCGCTCGGCCACACTCTCTTTTGCAAGCAGAGAAGAGGGTGAAAACATTAAAATAAGTGCTCTTTTCGAGCCAATTTATTAGCTTTTCCCAGTTAAATTCGGTATATTTAAGCTTGTCAGTTATATAATATAAATGCTCTTTAACGCCCTAACTACCCACATTTTAACCGTTATTTTTATTGCTACAGTTTTCCGTTCAGCCTTTGGTTTTGGTGAATCATTAATAGCCGTTCCCTTGCTTGCCCTCTGGATGCCATTGAATGTTGCGGTGCCTTTATCCGTTCTGGTATCCATAACCATTGCCGGGATTGTAGTAATACAGGATTGGGATAAAATACACCTTAAAAGTGCCGGGGGCTTGATTGGATTTACGCTGATCGGCATACCTATAGGATTGCTGTTACTGGTAAAAACAGATGAACGGATTGTGAAGGCCGCCTTGGGTCTTGTTGTCAGCTTATTCTCTCTATATCTTTTAACTGGCAAACAGCTTAAAGAACTAAAAAAGGACAGCCTCCCATGGCTTTTTGGCTGCGGATTACTTTCCGGAATTTTGGGCGGTGCTTACGGAATAAATGGTCCTCCGCTGGTGGTTTACGGTGCTAAAAGGCGATGGTCGGCCCAGCATTTCCGTGCTACCGTGCAGGGGTATTTCTTGATAGCCAGCGCCGTTGGTATGATCGGTTACTGGCTGACAGGTTTATTGGTTCCTGCTGTATTCCATTACTATTTATTAAGTCTGCCTGTAATGGTTCCTGCAGTTTTTATCGGGAGGTTGATCAATAACCGCCTTAACAGCGAAAGCTTTTTTAAATACGTTTATGTTGTTCTGTTAGGGATCGGGTTATTCCTGGTCATTAAATCTATTTTGGGTTAAGTAAAGGGCCGGGCTATTTTCGTTTGTTTATCTCCCTTCAAAAAGCACTCCTGAGCTTCGTTATAGCTGGATTGATAATCTCACTCTGTCTGGTTTGCAACAGCATAAAACCCAATGATAATATATCATAATATCCTGACAATCTTTCATCACAAAACCGCTCGATATTATAATAATTTTGGAATATCATCCTATGCGATGCCTTTTCGCAGGTGGATGATTATAGGATATTGATTTTCCTATGATCCAATTTAACCAGTTTTTATAATACAGATGAGTAATAAAGCAACCTTAGGCGTAATTATTGGCAATCGCGATTTTTTTCCTGATCGTTTGGTTTCAGAATCACGTGCAGATCTTATTGAATTGTTCGGCAAATTGAATATCACACCGGTGATGCTTACCGAAACTGATTCTAAACTTGGCGGTGTTGAGACTTTTAAAGATGCCCAAAAATGTGCCGATCTTTTCCGCAAACATCAGGACGAGATCACAGGCATATTAGTGTTGCTGCCAAACTTTGGCGATGAAAAAGGTGTTGCTGAAACCATCAAATTATCGGGCTTAAACGTGCCGGTATTGGTACAGGCCTATCCTGATGAACTGAGTAAACTTGATGTTGCCCGCCGCCGTGATTCATGGTGTGGTAAAATCTCCGTTTGTAATAATTTGTATCAGTACGGTATTAAGTATACGCTTACCAATAACCACGTAATCCATCCATCAGCACCGGAATTTACTACAGATCTGCTGGATTTCGTAGCCGTTTGCCGTGTTGTTAAAGGCTTGCGCAAAGTGCGCATCGGGGCAGTAGGTGCCAGGCCGGGAGCATTTAATACTGTCCGCTATAGCGAAAAAATATTACAGCGCCACGGTATATCGGTAACAACGGTCGATCTATCCGAAATATTAGGAAACGCCAATAAGCTAACAAAAGATCACGCGGAGGTAAAAGCGCATCTTGATAAAATAATGGCTTACACACCCATCGGCAAAACGCCTGATGAGGCTTTGATACAAATTGCCAAACTCGACGTAGTGCTCAACCATTTTATGGAAGAAAATGCGCTTGATGCAACAGCCATACAATGCTGGACTTCGCTGCAAAAAAACTATGGCTGTAACGTATGTACCAGCATGAGCATGATGAGCGAAAATATGCTGCCAAGTGCCTGCGAAGTTGATGTTACCGGCACACTCACCATGTATGCCATGCAATTAGCATCAGGATCGCCGAGCGCGCTGGTTGACTGGAATAATAATTATGCTGATGACGAGAATAAATGTGTGCTGTTCCATTGTGGTAACTGGGCAAAATCATTCCTGCCTGATATAGAGATCAGTACCGCGCCTATTTTAGGAACAAGCGTTGGCGAAGAAAATACCTACGGCGCTTTATCCGGGAGGACACCGGCTTCACCGTTAACATTCGGCAGAATAAGCACCGATGATCCAAAAGGTATCATCAAAGCCTACTTTGGTGAAGGCGCATTAACTGATGATGCCTTAAATACTTTCGGTAACCGGGCAGTAGCGCAAATACCCGATCTGCAGGGCTTAATGCAATATGTTTGTCGCAATGGTTTTGAACATCATGTGGTGATGAACGCGTCAAAAACAGCTGATATTTTAAAAGAAGCTTTAGGTAACTACATGGGTTGGGAAATTTATAACCACGGATAATTATGGTGATGACTGATAAGCAATTGGCAGAGCGATCAATAACCTATCGTAAAAAGATACTCAAATACATTGTGGGTGCTAAAGCCGGGCATACCGGCGGAAGCTTATCATGTATCGATATTTTAAATGTGTTATATAATGAGGTGCTGAATGTTGGCCCGCAAAACTTTACTTCGCCCAATAGGGACAGGTATATCCAAAGCAAGGGTCATTGTGTCGAGGCATTATATGTGGTTTTGGCTGATAAAGGTTTCTTCCCCGAAAGCGATCTGGAAACATTATGCAAATACAAATCGCATTACATAGGCCATCCTACCAAAAAAGTACATGGTGTTGAACAAAATACCGGGGCGCTTGGTCATGGTTTGCCTATTGCCGCCGGAACTGCCCTGGCAGCCAAAATGGATAAAAAAAATTATCGTGTTTTTACCCTTTTGGGCGATGGCGAATTACCCGAAGGCTCAAATTGGGAAGCCGCATTAACTGCTGCGCACTACAAGCTGGATAATTTATGCGCCATAATAGATAACAACAAATTACAAATAACCGGCACAAACGCCGAGGTATGTAATACCGACCCGATAGATGCTAAATTTGAAAGTTTTGGTTGGGCCGTACGGCATGTGGATGGTAATGATGTAAACGCTTTGAAAGAAGTTTTGAGTTCCGTGCCTTTTGAAAAAGGAAAGCCAAGCCTGGTTATTGCCCATACTATAAAAGGTAAAGGAGTAAGCTTTATGGAGAATAGTATTAAATGGCATCACGGTGTGCCCGATAAAGACCAATATGAAACAGCCATAGCCGAATTGGATATGGAAATGGCGAACGTTTAAAAATAGAATTGACTTGGGAGCAGTAATTGAAAATAATACAATAAACGGCAAGCCTAACCAGGATGTGTTTTCGGCTACGCTACTGGAACTGGCCGATAAAGACAGGAATATAGTGGTAGTCACCAGCGATTCCCGTGGTTCGGGTAAACTGGTAGCTTTTGGACAACAATTGCCCGGACAGATAGTGGAAATTGGTATTGCCGAGCAAAATCTTGTTGGCGTAGCCGCGGGTCTGGCATCTGCCGGAAAAAAAACATTCGCGGTATCTCCCGCCTGTTTTTTAACAGCAAGGGCCCTGGAGCAAATCAAAAATGATGTATGCTATTCCGATAATCCTGTGCGCCTGATCGGGATTAGCGCGGGAGTAAGTTACGGGGCATTGGGTTCAACACATCACAGTCTGCACGATTTTGCCGTACTGCGCGCCATTAATAACATTACTATAGTAGCGCCTGCCGATAATTTTGAAACCACTGAAGCCGTAAAACTTGCCGTAAAATTGAATAAACCTTTGTACCTGCGCTTCGGCAAAAAAGCCATGCCTTTGTTGACCGATGATGAGCAGAATGGCTTTGAATTTGGCAAAGGAAGGGTAATCAGAAAGGGAAATAATATAACTATTATAGCAACTGGCGAAACCGTTTATCCCGCTTTGCAAAGTGCCGAAAAACTGACACAGCAAGGTATCAATGCAACCGTGGTTAGTATGCATACCATCAAACCATTAGATAAGGAGTTAATACTCCAATTAGCGAAAGATACCGGCGCGATATTAACGGTTGAAGAACATAGTGTAAACGGTGGTTTAGGCGAAGCCTGCGCATCGCTGCTATTGCAAAATAATTACAATAAGCCATTTAAAATAATGGGAATACCCGATGAGTACACGGTTACCGGCTCACAAACAGAAATATTTGATCATTACGGCTTATCCGCGGATGGGATCGCTCAGGCCGTTTTAAACTTATTGCAAACCTGATGTAACCCGTAAGCCTCCAATTAAAACCTAATGATGAAGTACTTTAAAATATTACTGTTGGTGATGCTTGCTTTTGCGTCCTGCCAAAATCGATCTGATTCGGCAAAGCAAAAAAAGATAGCCATTATCGTGTCTACATTAAACAATCCCTGGTTTGTTTTTTTGGCGCAAACGGCAGCTGCACGGGCTAAAACATTAGGTTATGAGTCTAAAATATTCGACTCGCAAAATAATACCGCTTTAGAGACTGACCATTTTGAGAACGCTATCGCGGACGGCTACAACGCTATTTTATTCAATCCGACCGATGCCAACGGATCGGTAGTGAACGTCCAAAAAGCAAAAAAAGCAGGTGTTCCGGTTTTCTGTATGGATAGGGAAGTTAATTCGCCCGATGCTACCTCGCAGATCTTTTCCGACAGCTATTCCGGCTGTGTATCGCTGGCTAAAGATTTTGTACAAACTCTCAATAAAAAAGGCAACTATGTGGAGTTGTTAGGCCTCGTTGCCGATAATAATACCTGGGCGCGCTCTAAAGGTTTTCATAGCCTGGTTGATTATTATCCCGGCCTGAAAATGGTAGCCCAGCAAAGCGCCGATTTCGATCGAAATAAAGGCCTTGAAGTAATGGAATCAATATTACAGGCGCACCCCAATATAGATGCTGTTTTTGCAGGTAATGATGCCATGGCTATGGGGGCTTACCAGGCTTTGGTTGCCGCAGGCAAAGCCGATCATGTTAAGGTATTTGGTTTTGATGGTGCTGAAGATGCGATACAGGCAATAAAAGATAAAAAGGTATCGGCTACGGCCATGCAGTTCCCCAAAGTTATAGCGCAAACCGCGGCCGACGATGCCGATGCTTACTTTAAAGGTAAGCGTGATTTCCCTAAAAAATTACCCGTAGCGGTTGAATTGGTTACCTATGATAATGTTAACGATTATATAGCCTACGGAAAAAAATAGCCATGATGAAAAAAGCGGTAAAATACATATTGGCTATCATTTTGGTATTATTCATAGCCTCAAACTCCATCTACTTTAAAAAACCAAGTGATGTTAAGGCATCTGCGGCAAAGCAATTTGATGCCGCGAAATATGCACGTAATTATCTAATTACACAACTAATACCGGCAGCGGATAAAGCGCCACAGGCCGATGATTTATTAGTTCTCTTAAAAAGCAGCCCGGATACCGCTTTTAAAATGTATTCGCATGGGTTGGATATTGGTAACATCCGTTTTTTTATGGTACAGGGGCAAGGCACGGTTACAGCTGTAGATGAAAATGATATCTATATCCTCACTAAGGATAAGCAAGCCCTTAAAATTGCTATTGAATATGTTTTTGGCAATGCCTTACGCGATGCCCCCGGGCTGATCAATATAAATGATTTTACCAATACCATGGACCTTAATAACATCGCTGCCGAAGTAGATAAGATAGTTAGGGCAGATGTATTGCCACCCATAAAAAGCAAGATAAAAACAGGTGATAAACTAACTTTCGCAGGCGCTTTCGAACTAAATCAGGAACATATTAACCGGGATAAAATTGAGGTTATCCCGGTTGTGCTAAAGATTGATAAATAGGATGTTAGCGGCGCACCATATCAGCAAAAAATTCTCAGGCGTTATCGCGCTTGATGATATTAACCTGGAGTTACCCGCCGGAAAAGTAACCGCTATTATTGGCGAGAATGGCGCGGGCAAATCTACACTGATGAAAATACTATCAGGTGTGTATGATGATTATGAAGGGGATGTGATCTATAAAGGCAACAAGGTCCGGTTTAAAAATCCGCGGGAAGCGCAAAATGCCGGTATTGCCATCATTCACCAGGAATTGAACCTTATACCTTATTTAAGTATAACCGAGAATTTATTTTTAGGCCGGGAATTAAAAAGCCCCATTGGGTTTTTAGATAAAAAGGCCATGCGCTTAAAAGCGGAAGCATTGCTTCAAAAATTAAAGTTATCCGTGCCTGCCGATACGATCATTGCTGACTTAAAAGTTGGTCAGCAACAGGTTGTTGAGATAGCTAAGGCCCTGCTTTATGATGCCGAGGTGATTATTATGGATGAACCTACATCCGCCATTAGCGAAAGCGAAGTGGAAATATTGTATGGCATAATTGCCGATCTGCGTAAAGAAAATAAAGCAGTAGTTTACATATCGCACAAGCTAAATGAGCTATTTAAAATAGCCGACAAATATATTGTACTACGCGATGGCAGGACAATTGAAAGCGGTGAGATGAAAGGCATAACCCATGACGATATCATCCACAAAATGGTAGGTCGGGATATCGACATCATCCGTAATACTAATATTGCTAAAGAAAAAAATGTATTGCTTAAAGTAGATAATCTCTGCCTGGGCAAAGCCGGAAATACTCAAAAGAACATCCTTAACAACATTTGCTTCGAACTGTACAAAGGCGAGATATTAGGCATATTCGGACTTATGGGAGCCGGACGAACAGAATTGATGGAAGTACTCCTTGGTTTACATCCTGATTTGACTAAAGCGACAATCACACTTGATAAAAACATCGTAAGGTTTACATCTGCAAAGGATGCTATTCAGGCAGGCATGGCGTTGGTTCCTGAAGATCGGAAAAAAGACGGTTTAATTTTAGGCCTCGATATCAAAACCAACATTAGCCTCAGTTCAATAGATCAGCATGCATCTACAGGTCTGATCGATCGCGGAGCCGAACTTACAAAAGCGCATCATTATATCAAGGCGCTGAGAATTAAAACTACCTCCGAAAAGCAAATTGTTAAAAACCTGAGTGGCGGCAATCAACAAAAGGTGGTCATAGCTAAATGCCTTGCTACTAAACCTAAAGTTTTAATGTTGGATGAACCTACCCGCGGCATAGATATTAACGCTAAAAACGAGATCTATAAACTCATAAGTGAACTGGCGGCATCCGGCCTGGGTATTATTATGGTGTCATCAGAGCTACCCGAAATACTGGCTATATCCGATAGGATCTTGGTAATGGCCGAAGGATGTATGACCGGAGAGTTTGAAGCCGCGAATGCTACCGAAGATAATTTATTAAAAGCAGCCATACCAAAAACCATCTAAAAAACTGGATATGATACTATCACAATACCGTTCGCATTTGGTTAAATTTCAGTCGCTCATTGCGCTGGTGCTGCTCTGCATAGGCATAGGTTTGCTGTCGGATAAGTTTTTTACTGTTGATAACGGTTGGAACGTTATGCGCCAGATCTCCGTTAATATTTGTATTTCTGTTGGGATGACGCTGGTTGTGTTAACCGGCGGGATAGATTTATCTGTCGGCTCAGTTTTGGCAATAGGTGGCGCTATTGCCGCTGGCTTGCTCAAGTTTGGTATCGAGATTCCATCCGGTAATTTATATATCGGTTTCACACTTTTAGGCTCTATACTTGGCGGACTGGCTATTGGCTCACTATTGGGTTTATTTAACGGTTGGACGATCACAAAATTTAAAGTACCGCCCTTTGTGGCTACGCTGGCTATGCTCACCATCGCCCGTGGATTCACCATGCTGTATACCAAAGGTTTCCCAATATCAAACCTTGGTGACAGCTTTGCCTACATTGGCACAGGCTGGTTTATAGGTATACCTGTTCCGGTTTGGATATCGGCAGTGGTTATTGTTGTTGCGATTATCATCACCCAAAAAACAGCACTGGGAAGGTACATTTACGCTATCGGCGGCAACGAACATGCATCCAAGCTATCGGGTATCAATATCAGCAAAGTAAAAATAATAGTGTATGGCATTGCTGGGATGCTGGCCGCTATCGGTGGTATAATAGTAACCTCAAGACTCGATTCGGCACAACCCAACGCGGGCATGAGTTATGAATTAGATGCTATAGCTGCGGTGGTTATTGGAGGTACATCGCTCTCCGGTGGGCGCGGTACCATTATGGGTACGGTGCTTGGCGCGTTAATTATCGGCGTGTTAAACAATGGTTTGGTGCTATTAAATGTATCACCATTCTGGCAGCAAGTGGTTAAGGGTGGGGTGATATTGTTAGCGGTTATTATTGATAAGGCTAACTCGAAAAACGATTAAAAACATGGGTAAGCAGTATATATTGGCGATAGATCAGGGCACCAGCAGTACCAAAACTATTGTTTTTGATGATAAGGGAAATGTTATTGCGAAAGCTACCGAACCGCTTAAAACTTTTTACAACGATGGCGGATTTGTAGAACAAGACCCCGAAGAAATTTACATCAATGTGCTTGCCTCGGTTAGCAATTGTTTAGCCGAATTTAAACAAGTCGGTGGCAATGTTACCGATATAAAAACCTGTGGCATCTCAAACCAGCGCGAAACTTTTGTGGTTTGGGACGAGAATGGAACACCATTGCATAATGCAATAGTATGGCAATGTAAACGTTCCATTAGTATATGTAAAGAGTTAGAGGAACGTGGGCTTGCAGCCGAGATCAGCAACAAAACCGGCCTTATTATCGATCCTTATTTTTCCGGAACGAAATTGATATGGCTGTATGAAAACGAGTCTTTAGTTAAAAATGCTATTGACCAAGGCAAAGCATATTTTGGCACTATTGATACGTGGTTACTGTATAAACTAACCAATGGCGCGCAATATCTAACCGACTATACCAATGCCTCGCGTACCTTGTTTTTTAATTTACATACCCTTAGCTGGAATAAGGAGTTACTACAGAAATTCAAGCTCTCAAACATTAATCTGCCGCGATTAAAGCCGTCGTCGAGTAATTTTGGCGCATCAGATATTGGTGGCCTTTTCCCTCAACAATTGGTTATTGGCAGTATGATAGGCGACTCACATGCAGCTGCTTTTGGCGAAGGTTGCTTTGATCCCGGTACGGCAAAAGCTACGCTTGGTACCGGCTGTTCTATACTGATGAATATTGGTAATAAACCCAAAGCATCCGGCAACGGCATGATCACCACTATTTGCTGGAGCACGGAGGGGCGGGTTGATTATGCTTTGGAAGGTGTTATCGTATCGTGTGGTGCAACTATTGAGTGGTTAAAAAACGAATTGGGGTTATTTAAGGATAGCAAACAAACCGAAGCAATGGCAACTAACGTTGCCGATAACAATGGTGTTTACCTGGTGCCTGCTTTTAGCGGCCTGGGCGCACCGCATTGGGATATGGGCCGCAAAGCCGAAATAAAAGGCCTAACATTTAACTGCAATAAGAATCACGTAGTACGGGCCGCGCTCGAATCGATCCCGTACCAGGTTAAAGATGTAATTGTGGCGATGGAACAAGATACCAGCATACCCTTGCAGCAACTAATGGTTAACGGTGGTATTACCTCCAATCATTTTGTGTTGCAGTTTATGGCCGACCTGCTTGATCGTGTCCTAATAAACCGTGGAATTGCCGATGTATCTGCCCTCGGAGCTGCCTACCTTGCAGGTTTACAAGCCGGAATATTCAAAGATCTCGATCATTTGAAACAACTAACAGGTAACCCATTTTCTTTTACCCCTGTCGGGCAAAAAGATAAAGTGTTGGCATGGTACGAAGGGTGGAAGATCGCTTTAACGCAATAGCAGCAACTGTCGCTATATTAAACTTTTCCTGATCTTATATCCACTCATACCAAAATACAATACCACTAAAAAGCATACTAATGGTATAATATAGCCGATCTGTATCTGGTCGCCATTTAGGTCGATAACCGTTGCCATGATGTAGGGGATTATTGCCCCGCCAACTATCGACATGATGAGCCATGACGAACCCGATTTGGTATCGTCGCCTATACCGTCAATCCCCAATGCGAAGATAGTAGGGAACATGATCGACATGAAAAAACCTATCGCACCTAAACAATAAACAACATAAGCCCCTTTACCCAAAATTGCAATGGCGCAAAGTAAAACCGCGATCACTGAATAAATAGATAACAATTTATACGATTTGATAAACTGTAAAAAGAAAGTACCGATAAATCGTCCTCCCATAAAAAGAAATCCATAGATCGCTAAATAATAACCAGCCGTTTTTTCATCGAATCCCGCCCCTTGCTTAGCCATGCGGATAAAAAAGCTGGTTACGCAAACCTGTGCCCCAACATAAAAAAACTGAGCTACTACTGCCATCGACAAATGCCGGTGCCGTAAAGCGCCAAGTAAAGTTCCGCCTGCGCTGGGCTCTTTACTCACATTTTTAACTTCAGGAAGTTTTGCAAAGAAAAACAGCACCGCTATTATCGCGAGCGTGCCGGCCAGTACGCCGTAAGGCATTTTTACCGAAGAGGCTTCATGTAACAAATAAGCCGACCGCGATGCATCCGGCATAGCCTTTAATTGGGCGGCAGTATACTCCTTACCTGATAATATGAAGATGGCCCCAACCAGCGGGGCAACAAATGCTGCCAGCCCGTTAAAAGCCGCAGCCAGGTTTAATCGTGTTGTAGCTCCTGCCGGGTCGCCAAGTATGGCGGAGTAGGGGTTTGCCGCGGTTTCCAGTATAGCTATACCGCAGCCTAGAATAAATAGAGCACCCAAAAAGCCGGTGTAGGCCATTGTATTTGCTGCTGGTATAAATAGCGCGGCGCCAATAGTTGCCAACAATAAACCAATTATGATGCTGTTTTTGTAACCGAACTTTTTAAGCAGCATTCCCGCGGGAATAGCCATCAGAAAATAAGCCAGGAAAATAGCGGTATCAATCAGTGTGGATTGACGGTTATTTAACTGACAAGCCTTTTTTAAATGCGGTATCAGTATTCCGTCAAGGTTTTGCACCATCCCCCATAAAAAGAAGAGTGTACATATCAATATAAAAGGCAGTAGTAAAGTTTTGCCTTTTAACGAGCTTTCGGGTACTACTTCGTTGGGTTCACGTACTATTTGCATGATGTTTTGTTAAGCTTGCTTTTTAACAAGTAATAAATGGTCGCATACCTGCACCACTTCGCCGTGCTGGTTTATAATTTCCACGTGTTCAGTGACGTTACCGTATTCAGGTTTCTTTGCATCATCTTTTGCCGAAATGGTGATCTCGGAATGAATAGTATCACCAATAAAAACAGGTTTTACAAAACGCAATTTATCATAACCTTTTGACATCGCTTCCGGATTGATCTCAGATGCGGTTAACCCGATACCAATACTAAATATCATTGTACCATGCGCTATTCGTTGCTTAAATGGCTGCGTTTTGCACCACTCGGCATCCATGTGGTGTGGGAAGAAATCGCCAGTATGGCCCGCGTGTACAACAAAATCAGTTTCGGTAATGGTACGGCCAAAGGTTACACGTTTATCGCCAACGGTATAATCCTCAAAAAAAGTCGATTTAAAATACATGGTATTATAATTGTTTATCAATAAATCTGTCTGCTACAACCACACCGCCGGTGTCGCTGGAGATATAAGCACTCTCAACCACTGCCATGGTCTTTATAACATCCTCAACGTTGGTTGGTAAAATATCAGTTTCGCCGTTTTTGTAGCGCATCAGGCTTGCCATAGTGCCAATAAAAGCATCCGGAAACCACGAACCTTCCAGCTTAACTTCCGTCCATTCCGGTGCTTTACCATCTTCAACTAGGCAGTACTCAAACTTGTCGGGCACGCCATGCGGATAATCCATCAGTAAGCCCATGCGGGCCTTAATTGAGCCTTTGGTGCCTTCCCATTTAATAAAGCTTTCCTGGTTATGCGGCCCGAAGGAATGATCGTGATTGGTATTAATAACCGCATGCATAGTATCGCCATAATCAAATAAAATAGTTGAGCGGGACGATGATAGCGTTTTAGCCGGATGTTTCAGCGTTTTAGCCATTACGCTATGCGGATCGCCTAAAAACGACCGCATCAAATCGATGTAATGAATACTGTGATATTGTATCTCCAACCGTGGATGGATCATCACATGTGGAAATAACTCCCACGGTGTTTCCAAAGTAACCCTAACTTCCATGTCGTATAATTCACCAATTAGCCCCTGCTCAATTAAATAGCGGGCGGCGCTTACAAATGGTGCAAACCGTAGTTGGCAATTAATAGCAGCAGCCAGTTTTTTGCGGCGACAAACTTCCAGTATCTCATTGCTTTGCCAAAAGTAATCGCCCATAGGTTTTTGAATAAGCACACCGGCACCGTCAGGCAGTTTGTTTAGTGTTTCAACAAATTGTTCGGGCATAATGGTAATATCGTAAACGGTATCAGGAACCGAGTTGGCAACAGCTTCTTCAACCGTATCGAATACATTAGCAATATCAAATTGCGCTGCCAGTTTTTCGGCTCTGGCACGGGTTCGGTTGGTTATACCTGTCACCTTGAAACCTGCTTTTTTATAAGCAGGCAAATGAGCATCGCCAACAATGCCGCCTGCCCCAATAATTACAATAGGTGGTGCATTTTTGGGCAATATGGGTTTATAGGGTATCTGCATAATTTAGTGATGGTTTATCAGTGGCATTTATTTTTTGTTGACCAGCATCAAGTAAGCTTTCAATAGAAGTATCAGTATTAATGGCCTGTAGCACAACCTCGTCAATTATTTTAGCTATTCGCGACCAGTTTGCTTTTTGTGGTAACGATCGTGCGTTTTGATGCAATTTTTCCAGCTTATGATAGTAGGGGATAATGGCATTGACGCCGCTATCTTTCCATGTTGAAATACGACAGCCAATACCGCCTTCCATTGTTAATAATTTATCGTTCAGCTGGTTTGTAGCAAAACAAAGGAAATCATAAGCCACCTGTTTGTGCCTGCTGCCCGAACCAATAGTGTATAGCCAGTATACATTCAATGAAGCTGATTCGTTCCCTTTAGTACATGGGATAGGGGCGATATCAACTTTGCCTTTAACCTTAGATTCATCGATCACCTCGCACATCGACGCGAAACCAAACCAATTCACCATCATGGCAGCTTCGCCACGAGCAAAAGCCATACCCGTTTGTACCGATTCGTACTGCATGGAATTTGGATGGATCATGGTATTATCGCGTAAGGTATCCCGGTAAAAGTCAAGCCCTTCAGCAGCAGCTTTTGTGTTGATCGTTACCTGGCCGTTTTTGTTTGTCAGTTCGCCGCCGCGCGTCCATAGCTGCAAGCAAAAATCAAACACAGTATTGTGCCCGTCGGGCAAGCCTGCAAAAACCGTCCCATAAAGATTGTCTTCGGGTCGGGTGAAAAACTGCGCAACAGTTTTAAAATCATCCCAGGTTTGCGGCACCTGCAAAGATTTTCCAAACCTGTCGAAATACTTTTGCTGCTCATTGCTATCATTAAACAGATCTTTACGATAGATCAGACATTCCGGCCCGTCATGAAAGGGCAATCCTATTATGGAATCCCCAAATTGCTGCATCGACAGCAATGATTTGCTCCATCCATCAGGGAAATCATCCGGCGGGTTATGGTTAATGTAGGGTTGCAAGTCCTCGAGCGCTCCGCTTGTCCAGGCTTCAAAAAGCCAGTCGGTAACTACATGTGCAATATCCCAGTCGCCATTTTTCAAACCTTGTTTGCCAATTATGGCTTCATGCAGGTCATCCAGGTCCATGGGCATCATTTCGGCTTTTAATTTGCAGCCGGTTTCGGCGCAATAGCTATCCCACAGCTTTTTTAAAGCGGTTTCAAACGGGCCGAATTTGCGTACGGCTATCCTGAAAGGATCATTACTTGCCATGTTGCCGGTTTATTAATTTGGATAGTATATGTTCGTTATCCTCACCAAGTTTTGGCGAGCCTTTTGCTGATTTCAATACTTCACCGTCAATGCGGATGGGGGAGCGGGTGGTTTGATATTTAAATCCATCGCTCATGTCTACCTCTTGTAACATATCTAGCACCTTAAAGCCATCTTGCTGCATCAACTGGTCCCATGCTAATACTTCAGCGCACCAAATGTCAGCAGCCTGCAAAATGCCTAACCATTGTTCATTGGTGTCTTTTAATAAATGTGCCGCAAGTATAGCTTTGATCTCATCACGTTTATTGAACGCTTCTGCACCATCAGCATAACCCAATAACGCGTCGCAGCCAAGCAAAGTACCCAGTTGAGGTATAGAACCCATTGCCAGCGCGATATAGCCATTAGCTGTTTTGTATATCCCGTAAGGTGCACCTAAATAGGCATGGGCATTATTATGTTCAGATCGCTCGGGCAACTTGCCATCATAATAATATGTCGTGATCGCCTCAAATTGAAAATCAATGGCCGATTCGAGCATACTTACTTGTACCAAAGCACCCTCGCTGCTAATGGTACGGCGAAATAAACAAGCTAAAATTCCTTGCGCCAGATGATTACCGGCCAGCATATCGATAATCGACAACCCCATCGGCACCGGCGAACCGGCATTGCCTGTTAACCAGGTTAATCCCGATAATGATTGTAAGAGCAGATCCTGGCCCGGTTTATCTTTCCATGGGCCTTCATTTCCATAACCTGAAATTTCGCCATAAATAACGGATGGGTTTATTTCTTTTACACGCTCGTAATCAAAGCCCAGGCGTTCCATCACCTCCGGGCGGAAATTGTGCATTACCACATCGGCCTGCTTTACCAAAGCCCAGATTTGCTCTTTATCAACCTCATTTTTAATATCGGCAGCAAAACTTTCTTTATTACGATTGATGGCATGGAATACGGACGACTCACCATTCATGATCACATTCGAAGTATACAAATGGCGACAAATATCCCCCGTACCGGGCTTCTCAATTTTAATTACCCGCGCACCCAAATCAGCTAGTTTTAAACTCGCCGATGGCCCTGAAAGAAACTGACTAAAATCAATAACTAAATAATCTTCAAGTGGCTTCATGGCAGGTTAAATTGATGGTTGATCATTTCTGTTTGCGCGCCCGGTTTAGGTGCAGCTATATCGCTATAAAGTTTGTTGTTATTAATGCGGATAGGGCAGCGGGTAGTGGTCAGGCTTCCTCCATCAGGCAGTTTAACTTCTTGCTGCATGCCTAAAACCCGGTAACCTTCGTGCTGTAAGGTTTGTTCGTAGGTAAAAACTTCCGAACACCAAATACCTTCGGCTTCCAGCTTGCTGAGCCATTCCCCTGTGGTTTTATCTTTTAGCTTTTCGGCTAGCAGGGTCATTATCTCGTCCCGTTGTTCAAACCACTGTGTTTTATTGGTATATGTTTCCTCTAAATTACAACCTATTGCATTTCCAATATGGTGCAGGTCGCCCATGGCTAATGACAGGTAATTATCTTTTGTTTTATAGATGCCGTAAGGCGCGCTCAAATAAGCATGCCCATTGCCTTTTACGCTGCTACGTTGCGGTAACTTACAGCCATCATTTAAGTAGGTAGTTAACACTTCAAATTGAAGGTCGAGTACCGACTCAATGAGGCTCACCTCAACCAGAGCGCCGGTATTTGTTTTGGCTCGTTTTATTAAAGCTGCCAGCAAACCCTGTACAAAATGCGCCCCGCAAATCATATCGGCGGTAGCCAAACCAAAAGGCACAGGGCCCGCATCAGCAGTATCTGACAGATAAGTTAATCCCGATAATGATTGAACTAACAGATCCTGTCCCGGGCGCGAGGCCCATGGACCGGTGCTTCCATAGCCGGTTACCACTCCGTAAACAATGCGTGGATTGATGGCTTGTACTGATGTGTAATCCAAACCGATCTTCTCCATCACGCCCGGACGGAAATTATGGGTGATAATATCAGCTTTCTGAATTAATTTCTTAATACGTTCAAGATCTTCAGGATTTTTCAGATCGGCAGCATAGCTTTCTTTATTGCGGTTAATGGTATGAAAAACCAGGCTATCCCCATCAATAAATATATTGCGGATGGCTATTTGCCGCCCGGATTCACCTTTAACTGGCCGTTCAATTTTGATGACACGTGCCCCCAGGTCGGCTAAGCGTAAACCCGCTGTCGGGGCAGCCATAAACTGCGCGAATTCAAGCACCAGCAGGCCTTCCAGTGGTTTCATATGGCGTGTATTTTTAGCTTTGATTGCTGATAAAGGTCATTCAACTGTGATAGAATATTCTTCTCACCTCCGCCCTGCATCAGGTAATTACGAACCACATCACCGGCATGATCCTGGAAAAACATATGGCCAAAGTAGCGGGGCCTTAAATAGGCACGTTGCAGCGCCGGTAAAGTATTATGGAAATAATTGTGTGTTTTTTGATTATTTTCTTCATCCGTCCAGGCCGATAAATGCCCGGGTTGGCCGCCATTATCAGTATACAACCTGCGCTGGCAACAGTCAGAAGCTACATAGGCCGCATACTGCATGGCAATATCCACGTTTTTGCAATTCGATGAAACTGCCAAACCTGTACCACCCAACGAACTGCGTAAATTTGTTTTACCATCAAGGGTTATCATATCATGAAAATGAAGCAGCTTACGGGCATAGCCATTGCGCGAATAATTGGAGTAGCCATAGGCAAAAGGGCAATAAGCAATATCATCCTCTAAAGTCATGGCTTCATAAGTTTGTATAGGATTGCGATCAAAGCAAGCCGGCTTGATATAAGATGCCAATTCTCGATACATTTGCAAAGCCTTTATCCCGGTTGTTTCGCTAATTACCTCATCGTGCTGCTGGCATGGGTCTTCACCAAGTGAGCAACAAAAAGTATAAAACGTCATTAATGAATCAATTGGGATGGCTGGAAAAGCAACCAATCCTTTTTTTGCTAATCGAAGCAAATCATCGTACGTTTTTGGCAATGCAAGGCCATGCTTTTCAAGCAAATCAGGCCGGCTTGCTGCAACAGGAGTGGCGGCATCAATAGCCAGCGCCCATTGGCGGCCGTTATAATTATAACTTTCGTAAGAATGACCAACGGTATTTGCTGCCTGATCGGCTAGAAATTCCTTTGGTAAATATTCATCAAACGGAAGTATACTTTTGGTTTTCGCGGCAAACCCGGCCCAGGGGTGGTCAATTACTAACAGGTCGTACCGTTCTGCCAATTGTTGGATAGATAGATCAGCAAATTGCTGTAACGAGCGCTTCTCCCACGTAATAGTTACCGAAGGGTTTAACTCCGAAAAGCGTTGCGCGGTAGCGGTCATCGGCACAAAGCCACGGCTATGGTTCCAGGTTATCCCTTTTAATAAAATATTTTCGGACATATATGATTATTATTCATCTCTGTTAAACTGTATGCACAATTCGCACAGATGTTATCTGTTATAACCCATGCAGGCATGGATTTAATTGGTTAGCCATAAATAGCAAATTTATTCGGAAAGCGGGTTGATGCCCTGTATAATCTATGCAAGCCATTGTACGATGTTAGCATAGAAGCCAGGATGCTAAAGTAGCATGTTCCTTACAGTAATAATTTCTTGATAAGAAGCTGTCTGAAGATTATAAAACTATTGTCATTACTTCGTTCGCAATGACGATTTGTTTTTATATAAAAATAACATTTAATGTTTTTAAACAACTTTTAAGTGAATCCAAACTTTGAGCAGTTAGTGTGATCCACAGTCCTAAAAAGTTGATTTTTCTATTTTTCTACCAGGGTAACATTAACGCCTTTATCCTCTAATAGCTTAATCGTAGATGGCGCTATGCCGTTATCAGTTATAATATGTTGGATTTGTTCCAGCCCGCATATTTTGCCCAATCCGCGTTTCCCAAATTTTGAACTATCCGCAAGTACAACCGTAATTTGTGCTGCATCTATCATTTTCTGATTCAGGCGAGCCTCCATCAGGCTCGTAGTAGTAAGGCCCATTTCCAGGTCAATCCCATCTACACCTAAAAAAAGCATGCTGCATGATACATCTGCCAGAATCTGCTCAGCATAAGGGCCCATAACCGATGATGAGTTTTGCCTTAACTGGCCGCCAAGCTGCAAAACATCTACATGAAGATGACTGGATAATTCGAGCGCAACATTTAGTGCTGAGGTAATTACTGTGAGGTGCTTCTCTGGGTTGATTGACCGTGCTAACGCCAGCATAGTGGTTCCAGATGCAATAATGATAGAATCGTTATGCCCGATCATTTTTGCCGCAGCTTTAGCTATCAGGTGTTTTTCATCGGCATGAAGCCGCTCTTTTTCGGCAACCGGTTTATCGTTTATATAAGGGTTGGTTTTTGACCCGCCACCATGTGTGCGAAACAACAGGTTTTTATCTTCCAGTAATTTCAGATCCTTACGAATGGTTACGTGCGAAACATTCATTTCGATGCTAAGGTCCTGCACATTAACAAAACCTGCATCCTGTAATTTTTTTAAAATATACTGATGTCTTTCGGTGATACTTTTCATGTGCTGCTGCAAAACGGGTTACTTTTAATCCAAAAATACGAATAAGCCCAATCTTTTCGACTGTTTTTTTAGAATAGATAAAAAAACGAAACTAAAAAAATGTTTCATACGCTTATTTATTTATTACGTAATGTTTGTTTTAGTTAAAATAATGAAACAAAACAAAGCTTTATATGAAATTTTAACAAAAATAACTTTCTTTATATTTCGATATTGTTTCTTTATGTTTCGTTTTATAGTTTTGATTAGTCAAAGCGAAATGATTGTTTCGTTTTGACTAAATATTTGAAAAAGATCATGATAGCAATCGAAAGAAATAAAATAGTAGCCGCAATAGGCGATGCAGATAAAATGTGGGATGTAATTGTTATTGGCGGTGGTGCCACCGGGTTAGGTACCGCGGTTGATGCTGCATCGCGCGGATACCATACACTTTTATTAGAACAGGCCGATTTTGCCAAAGGTACCTCAAGCCGCAGCACCAAGCTGGTGCACGGCGGTGTGCGTTACCTGGCACAGGGCGATATTGCACTAGTCAGGGAAGCTTTATATGAAAGAGGCCTGCTGCTTAAAAATGCAGCTCACCTGGTAAAAAACGAATCGTTTATTATCCCTAATTACGAATGGTGGGGCGGCGCTTTTTATACTATAGGTTTAACCATATACGATCTGTTGGCCGGAAAACTGGGTTTTGGCCGTGCCAAACACATCTCAAAAAAACAGGTGATCAGTAAGCTGGCTACTATCCAGCAAAAAAACTTATATGGCGGCGTAGTTTACCACGATGGTCAGTTTGATGATGCCCGCCTTGCAGTAAACCTTGCCCAAACAGCTTTAGAGCAGGGAGCAACTGTACTTAACTATTTCAAAGTGCTTAATCTTCTTAAAAACAATAATGGTAAAATTAGTGGCGTCACTACAACTGATATAGAAACCGGAATTAGCTATACTATAAAAGGCAAAACCGTAATTAATGCCACAGGGGTTTTTGTTGATGAAATTTTAAACATGGACAAGCCCGAAAGAAAGCCGATGGTGAGACCAAGTCAGGGTGTGCATATTGTGCTCAACAGGTCCTTTATGCCAGGCGAAGATGCTTTAATGATCCCTAAAACAGATGATGGCCGTGTGCTTTTCGCTGTTCCATGGCATGATAAGCTGGTGGTGGGTACTACCGATACCCCTATTGATGAGCACAGCCTTGAACCAAAGGCATTGCCCGAAGAAATAGATTTTATTATGCGTACTGCTGCCAAATATTTAACTAAGGCGCCCACCCGCAAAGATGTGTTGAGTGTATTTGCCGGTCTGCGCCCGCTAGCCGCTCCTGAAGATGGGTCATCAAAAACCAAAGAGATTTCCCGCAGTCATAAACTGATTGTTTCTGATTCAGGGTTGATTACTATAACCGGGGGTAAATGGACAACCTATCGCCGAATGGGCGAGGATACGGTTGATAAAGCCATTGAAGTTGGCGGTTTAACCTCTTATCCTAATAGAACCAAAACATTGCAGATACATGGCAGCAAAACAGATGTTGACCGTAACGACCATTTATATGTTTACGGTAGCGATGAAGCAGCACTACTTGCCTTAGGAAATGAAAACCCTGAGTGGAAGGAAAAACTGCACCCACGCATGCCATACATAAAAGCCGAAGTAATATGGGGCGTAAGATATGAAATGGCCCGTAAGGTAGAAGATATTTTAGCCAGAAGAGTGCGTGCCCTGTTTTTAGATGCACGTGCTGCAATTGATATGGCACCCGCTGTGGCTAACCTTATGGCTATCGAACTGCATAAAGATGAAGCCTGGAAAGAAGAGCAGGTAAGCACCTTTATAAAAATGGCTCAAACGTATTTGTTAGAGCCATACCAACCAACAACCTGAACTAAACCTATTATATATTAAACCACTAATAAATGTTAAAATTATGGAAGAGTACATTTTAGCCCTCGATCAAGGCACCACAAGTAGCCGGGCTATTATTTTTGATCACGATGGGAAAATAAGATCTGTTGCACAAAAGGAATTTAAGCAAATTTTCCCGCAATCCGGATGGGTTGAACATGATCCTAATGAGATATGGTCGACTCAGGCAGGGGTAGCTGCAGAAGCAACCGTTAAGATGGGAATTAACGGTACCAATATAAAAGCCATCGGTATTACCAATCAGCGCGAAACAACTATTGTTTGGGACAGAAAGACCGGTGAGCCGGTTTATAATGCCATTGTTTGGCAAGACAGACGCACCGCCGCTTTTTGCGATCAGTTAAAAAAAGATGGGAAAGAGGCTATGGTACGCTCCAAAACGGGGCTGGTAATTGACTCCTATTTTTCGGGAACGAAAATAAGGTGGATACTAGATAATGTAGAAGGGGCACGTGATAGAGCAAATGCCGGTGAACTGGCTTTTGGAACCGTAGATAGCTGGCTGGTATGGAAATTTACCAGGGGTGCAGTACACGTTACCGATGTAACCAATGCCAGCCGTACCATGCTTTTTAATATCCGTACCCAGCAATGGGATGAGGAATTATTGGCCATGCTTGATGTTCCAAAAAGCATGCTGCCCGAAGTAAAGCAATCAAGCGAAATTTACGGCGAAACGGCTACCACCATATTTGCATCAAAAATACCTATTGCAGGTATAGCTGGTGATCAATCTGCCGCGCTTTTTGGCCAAATGTGTATTGAAAAAGCCATGGTTAAAAATACCTACGGCACAGGTTGTTTTATGTTGATGAACATAGGTGATGAGTTTATTGAATCAAAAAATAACCTGCTAACTACTATTGCCTGGAAAATAAACGGAAAGATTCAGTATGCTTTTGAGGGAAGCATATTCATAGGCGGCGCTGTTGTACAATGGCTACGCGATGGCTTGGGTATTATCAAATCGTCGTCAGAAGTTGAAGCTTTAGCTTTAAGTGTGCCCGATACGCAAGGCGTATATTTTGTGCCTGCTTTTGCAGGTTTGGGCGCTCCTTATTGGAAACCAGATGTGCGGGGAACTATTGTAGGCTTAAGTCGGGGTACCACATCGGGCCATATTGCACGTGCGGCAACAGAGTCCATCGCTTACCAAACCATGGATGTTTTAAAAGCGATGGAAGCAGATGCAGGGATGGAGATAAAAGAGTTGAGGGTTGATGGCGGCGCAACAGCAAATGATCTGTTGATGCAATTTCAATCAAACTTGCTTAATTGTAAGGTAATAAGACCTGTTATAGTTGAAACTACGGCCCTGGGCGCGGCTTACCTGGCCGGGCTGGCAGTTGGATACTGGAAAAATGTTGAGGAGATTCAGCAGCTTTGGAAATCAGAAAAAGAATTTATTCCCAAAGAGGATCTGCCAAACATTAAAAAGGGAATCCTTGGATGGAAAAAAGCCATCCATGCCGCACAATCCTGGTGTGATGAAATCCCGGAAGAAGAATTGGTTTAGTGTTCAACTTTAAATATTATTGAGATGTCTCCATTTATAGCAGAGTTAATTGGCACTATGCTGATGATACTCTTAGGCGATGGCGTAGTAGCCAACGTAGTTTTGAAGGATACCAAAGGAAGTAACAGCGGCTGGATGGTGATTACCACAGCGTGGGGTTTGGCTGTTTTTGTTGGGGTAACAGTTGCCGGCCCTTATAGTGGGGCGCATTTAAACCCTGCAGTAACCATAGGGTTGGCCATTGCAGGCAAATTTGCCTGGGCACAGGTACTGCCATATATAATAGCCCAGTTTTTAGGTGCTTTTATCGGTGCATTTTTGGTGTGGGTAATGTATTATGATCATTTTAAACGCACTAATGAGCCCGCTTCTATATTGGCAGTTTTTTGTACCGGACCGGCGGTCCGCAATTATATATCAAACATATCCAGCGAAATCATCGGCGCTTTTGTACTCTTGTTTACTGTTCTTTATATTACAGGTGCAGAGATAATACCAACTAAAACCCCCATCGGGCTTGGTTCAGTTGGTGCAGTGCCGGTAGCTTTCCTGGTATGGGTAATAGGTTTATCATTAGGTGGTACAACAGGTTATGCCATTAACCCCGCGCGTGATTTGGGCCCGCGTATTATTCATGCCCTTTTACCAATGAAAAACAAAGGGGGTAGTGACTGGGCCTATTCATGGATTCCCATTATAGGGCCACTTATCGGTGTAGCAATAGCGGCCTTACTCTTTCTTCAGATCCATATCAAATAAAAAAAATATTATGAAAAATATAGGTAAAATTAGCCTGCTGGCTATATTTGGGCTATGCCTTTGTCTTTATGGGAGGGCCCAGGATACCACTGCTAGAAAAAAAGACACTCTAAACGTTAAAAAATATAACCCTTTTGATATTAATTTACAGGTGCGTAACTTGTATATATGGCGTGGTTTCAGGGTTTCAAACAGCCCAATTGCCGATGCCGACTTCCATTACAGCACCCGCGACGGTAACTTTGCTGTTGGCCTTTGGGGTGGCGAAAGCTTTGACGGTGTGTACCGGGAGTTTGATTACTATGTGAGCTATAAAACGTCGGGTTTTAATTTTTCGGTTTGGGATATTAATAATTTTACCAATTACCCCAATGCCAATCTGTTTAATTATAACCCGGCAAGTACTTCGCATTTTATTGATGTAACGGCAGGTTACCAGTTTGGCAATTCGTTCCCGTTAAGTATTAATTGGAGCACTATTGTGCAGGGGCGAGACACTTACACCAAAAGCGATGGTCAATTAGCCAATGCCTACTCCAATTATGTGGTGCTTGATTACCGCATCTGGAAAGAAGGCACTTCCGATCTGCATATTTTTGCCGGTGGTGGTTTTGCTTTTGGCCGTGATGAGAATTTTTATGGCTCAAAACCTAATATTGTAAATACAGGGCTAACGCTTAATAAAGATTTAAAGATATTTAGTTATCATTTACCGCTTGCGGCTACAGCAATGGTTAGCCCCGAACATAAATATGGAGCAGTGCAACTTGTGTTCAATGTGTTTTAGTTGCGAAGTCCGCATGAATAAAATCGGGTTCTAACGGGATGAAAAAGTCAAACTTCCCGGAACTTTCAATATTAGCGCCTGGAAAGATATAATATATACCAATGTTCGCAAGTACCTAAGTGCTTGTGAATGTTGGTTATGGCGCTGTAAAAATCTCGAAATATTAGTTAGTCCTTTAATTCAGGCGTCTGTATTCGCTTGGTGATTTTCCTGTTTTTGATTTGAATATCTTGGTAAAGTGCGAAGGGTGTTCAAAACCAAGCCCATATGCAATCTCGCTGATAGAATCATTCGTACCCCACAATAAGGATTTTGCTTTATCTATCAGTTCCAGGTGAATATGTTCCTGTGTAGTTTTACCTGTAAATTTATTCAAAAGGTCGGATAAATAGTTGGGCGACAGGTTGAGGCAGGAAGCAAAATATTTAACATTTGGCAGCCCTGTTTCGATCAGGGTGTCTTGCGAGAAGTAATCTTTTAGCAATTTTTCAAATTGTTGTACCACGTCTGAATTAACTTTTGCTCTGGTATAAAATTGCCTATCGTAAAAACGATTGCAGTAATTCAGCAGAAGTTCAATATTGCTTACAATGAGCCCCTGCGAGTGCTTGTCTATATTTTGCGAATACTCTTTTTCAATCTTCGCCACACAATCTTTAATGACCAGTTTCTCCTCTTCCGAAATATGCAGGGCTTCGTTGGTCTCATAATTAAAAAAGGAATACTGGTGTATCTTCTTACCCAGATCGGTACCGTGGATCAGATCGGGATGAATGAACAATGCCCAACCTTCATCAACTGTAACATCCGGACCTGGCGCTAGCACTTGTCCCGGCGCGGTGAACAATAGGGAGCCTTCACTAAAATCGTAATACCCTTTGCCATATTTTAAAATGCCCTCAAACTTCTTGCATGAAATGGTATAAAAGCCAAAACGGTAAACAACATCCTCTTTGGGGCGTTTTGCATAAAAATCTGTATGGTCTATCACACTTACCAGGGGATGTTTCGGAGGCGTGTATTCTACCAGCTTATGCAGATCGCTGATAGATTGAAGATCAATATATTTATCGGACATATTTTACTTTATTATAAAGTTACTATAAAAAATCTGGCTGTCCTGATTTTGGGCAGCCAGATTTTTTACATGCCCGTTTGGGCAGACATCATTTTTTTAAAGTCCGCATCATCCATTTGCTTTCTGGTTTCTATCAATTGCACCGCGTCGTGCCCTACAGGATAGCGCAATTTTTCTGTACCGTCGGTTGCGGCTTCATAAATAACATCAGCCACTTCGCCAATATTTTCAGACATAGGCCAGTTATCTAACAAGGTGATGAACTTATTAAATGCAGGTTGATAATCGTCCAAACCATCCCCGCCGAAAAGGTCCATCGAACGTCCGGAAAACTCGGTTTTATAGCCCCCCGGTTCAACTATTTTTAAGCTGATGCCAAGCGGATTTAATTCATATTGCATAGATTCCGTTAACCCTTCAACTGCAAATTTAGTGGCATGATAAAGTGATGAGAATGGGAAAGTAAGCCGACCGCCAACTGAAGAAACATTGATGATAATACCTGATTTTTGATTTCGCATACCCGGCAATACTGCTTTTGTAACGGCTATCAACCCAAAGAAATTTACGTCAAATTGTTGTTTAACCTGTTTCTCGGTAGCGGCTTCCAGCGCACCCAGTGCACCATAACCCGCATTGTTTACCAATACATCAATTTTACCGAATTTTTTAATGCCATCTGCCACCGCGTTTTGTATGCTCAGCTTATCGGTTACATCTAATTTGCTAACCAAAATATCGCTAAGCGCCGATAGTTCGGTCTCTTTTTCGGGTGAACGCATGGTAGCGATAACGTTCCATCCATTGGTGTGAAATAGTTTAGCGGCCGCTCTTCCAAACCCCGACGAAGCACCTGTGATTAATACTGTCTTTTTCATTGCTTTATATTTAAAATTTCTAAAGCAAAGGTGAGATTAAGGACGCTTCCCGATTTATATGTTTCAACTGATCCCTTATACATTTTCAGGGATCAATAAAAAATTCTATTATTTATTCTTGATTAAAATATCAGGTTGGTAGGGTTGGGGATCAGGTTTAAAAATGCCTGGAATTTGGCATAGTAGTTTTGCATGTTGAGCTGATAGTAAAATGCGCCTCTTCTTGATCCTGCTTTATCTTTTTCAGCTTGTTTAATCAGTAAACCGGTAGCCAGTATCCGTTTGCTGAAATTGCGTTTATCAATAGTGGTGTTGTATACACTTTCATAAAGGCTTTGCAGTTGTGGGATGGTAAACCTGCTGGGCAGCAATTCAAAAAGTATTGGATGTAGTGCGGCTTTATAACGGATACGCCTTTTCGCCATTTCAACCATTTCTTGCTGGTCAAATATAAGCTTAGGCATGCGTTTGAGCGAGAACCATTCCGGGTGATAATCTGTACTTATTTGTTTCTGATACTTGTTAATATCTATCAGGGCAAAGTAAGCTGTGGATACTGTTCTTTCCACAGGATCGCGGAGTGGATTGCCGAAAGTATGTAATTGTTCCAAATACATACCATCTAAGCCAGTCAGCTGTTTAAGTATCCGGTTTGATGCCTGATCGAGGCTTTCATCGGCTTGTACAAAGCCTCCCATAAGGCTCCATTTACCCATTTCGGGTTCGAATCCCCGTTGTATCAATAAAATTTTCAAGGTATCACCGTCAAATCCAAATATAATACAATCTACTGCCTGTGTGAACCGGCTTTGTTTGGAATATCTGATCATTTAAATGGTTAATTATTTAAAGGTTTAAGCTACGAATTTAACATTTTCAGCCTTGGCTTAACATAAATTTAAACATATCTAAACAGCTGAATACCATTTTAGTTCAAAAAACATAAAGGAACTAACAAAGTATAAATATTAAGTGTTTATTTCACAATTATAATATTTTTTTCTACTTTAGTCTCATTGTTTATTTACAATAACCAATTAAACCAATTTTTAAACCGTTTAAGTTTTCAAAATCTAACCAACTTAAATTAAGTAATATATTTATGAAAAGAAATAAAGAGTTAATAACACTATTAAGTGGCTGTGTGCTGTTATTTTCAGCATGCAATGGTGGATCAAACACACAAACTGCCGTTAGTGATAGTGTAAAAACAATTAATTACCAGCTTCCTGATTCTAATAACTTTAAAACTACAGTACAGGGTAAACAGGTTGATTTATATACTTTAACTAATAAAAATAAGGTAACAGTAGCCATCACCAATTTTGGCGGGCGCTTGGTTAGTTTACTGGTACCCGATAAAAATGGGAAACTTACCGATATAATATTAGGTCACGATGATTTGAAAGGTTATCAACAAAAAGAGGAAACTTATTTCGGTGCTATAATTGGTAGATACGGTAATCGTATAGCCAAAGGTAAATTTACACTTAATGGTAAAAAATATCAACTTGATATTAACGATGGTGTAAATACTTTACATGGTGGTTTCAGTGGCTTTTATTCAAGAGTTTTTAGCGCTAAAAAAGTAGGTGATCAACAACTTGAACTCACTTACTTGTCCAAAGATGGAGAGGGAGGCTATCCCGGAAACTTATCAGTTAAAGTAACTTATACATTAACTGAGGATAATGCACTGAAAATAGATTACTCGGCAACCACAGATAAGGCAACCATAGTTAACCTAACCAACCATGCTTATTTTAATTTAAACGGTGAAGGCACAGCAACCATTTTAAATGATTCATTAAAAATAAACGCTGATAATATTACACCTGTAGATATTACACTTATACCAACCGGAAAACTTGAAGCAGTTAAAGGTACACCGTTTGATTTTACAGCATTTAAAGCCATCGGCACTGATATTGAGAAACCAGACGATCAGCTAAAAATGGGTAAAGGCTATGATCATAACTTTGTGTTGAATAAGCATGATGTAAATCAGCCGGTAGCAACCCTAAAAAGCCCGGTAACAGGCATCGCTATGGATATTTTTACCGAAGAGCCTGGTTTGCAGTTTTACAGTGGCAACTTTTTAACAGGTAAAACGGATGGTAAGGGTAAAACTACTTATGCCCATCGTTCGGCTTTATGTTTGGAAACTCAACACTTCCCTGATTCACCCAATGAGCCTTCATTCCCAACAACAGTTTTAAAGCCCGGCACAACTTACCACACTGTTACTGTGTATAAATTTTATGTTAAATAAAATATCAATAGTCTAATAATCAATCATTTTAAAATAAATCATCTTAAAACAAATGAAATCAAAAGCATATTTTTTATTAGCGGTTTTATTGTGCCTGGCATTTAATCTGCAAGCACAAACAACCGTAAACGTAACGGCTGCAGACAATACCAATTCGCCTGTAATAAGTAAATACATATATAGCCATTTTGCTGAACACCTTGGCAGAGGTATTTACGATGGCTTTTATGTTGGTGATACCTCAAAAATACCCAATACAATGGGTGTTAGAAACGATGTGATTGCCGCATTAAGAAAAATGAAAATACCTGCGCTGCGATGGCCAGGCGGCTGTTTTGCAGATACCTATCATTGGAGGGATGGTGTTGGGCCTAAAGATAAACGCCCTGCAATTATTAATAAATGGTGGGGTGGTACAGTTGAAGATAATAGCTTTGGTACCAATGAGTTTTTAAACATGTGCGAGTTACTGGGAGCTGATCCTTATATATCAGGAAATGTTGGTAGCGGTACTGTACAGGAATTATCTGATTGGGTTAACTATGTAAGTTCTGATAGTAAAAATCCGATGTCCGATCTGCGCCGTGCTAACGGAAGGGATAAACCATGGAATGTTAAGTTTTGGGGGATAGGTAACGAAGCCTGGGGATGTGGTGGTAATATGACGGCGGATTATTATGCAAACGAGTTCAGGAAGTATTCAACTTTTATGACAAGCTGGAACCCGCAGAACAGGATATTCAGGGTAGCCTCGGGTGCAAATTCGGATGATTATCACTGGACAGAAACCCTGATGAAAAATGTGCCGCTTAATTTGATAGAAGGAATAGGATTGCACCACTACGCGATTATTAGTTGGGAGAATAAAGGGTCAGCAACAAAATTTACTGAGCAACAATACTTTGCAACTATGAAAAGTGCGTTGTACATGGATTCGCTGATCACCAAGCACTCGGCCATTATGGACAAATACGATCCAAAAAAGAAGGTAGGGCTACTTGTTGATGAATGGGGGGGATGGTACGATGTAGAACCAGGTACTAACCCAGGTTTTTTATACCAGCAAAACACCATGCGTGATGCTATGATTGCAGGTGCAACATTAAATATATTTAATAACCATGCCGATCGCGTGCGTATGGCCAACCTGGCTCAATGTATTAATGTGTTGCAGGCGGTTATATTAACAAAGGGTGATAAAATGATACTTACACCTACCTATTATGTTATGGAAATGTATAATGTACATCAAAATGCCACCCTGTTACCTATAAGCGTAAAAAGCGAAGATTATACTTTAGGTACAGAAAAATTGCCGGCTGTTTCTGCCTCAGCTTCAAGGGATAAAGATGGTGTGGTACACATATCATTGGTAAATATTGATCCGGATCATGTGCATAAGGTTTCACTTAAATTTGATGGTAAAAAAATCGTTAGTATTGAAGGTAGCATATTAGCATCTGCCAGTGTTAATGATTACAATTCTTTTGATGAACCGGGAAAGATTAAGCCGGAAATATTTAAAGGTGCAGTTCTGAAAAATAAAGATGTTAATGTAACGCTACCCAGTGCATCGGTAGTGGTGCTTACATTAAACTAGAAGCAACGAACTATATACCTTGATGAAAAAGGTTATTTGCGCTATTGATTTTCTTGTATTTGAATCATGTTTTAGTTTGTAGCCAAGAACCCAATACCGGTGATATGGCTACATACTCAAAGCAAACATTCTGTAACCGAATTATTCGTTCCTGAAATGCGTAAAATGATTGTGGGCTTAAGCTTATTTTCTAAAAAGGAAACTGCTTAAAATTTTAGTAATATGAGACGCATTGTTTTCTTAATTATTCTATTACCCCTTATAACTAATGTGGTTAAAGGGCAACAGCTGTATAAAAAACGGATAAACGCGAATGCTGTTAGTAGTAAAGAATATGGTAATGATAAACAGTGGTATCTGCAGAACATACCGTTCTTTGAGTGCTCCGATAAAAAGATAGAACAAGTTTATTATTATAGGTGGAAGTTATATAAGGCCCATTTAAAAAACCTGGGGCAAAATGGTTATATCATAACCGAATTTTTGAACACCATGAGTTGGGATCTTAAGCCCTATAACTCGCTGAATGACGCTACAAGCTTTCATATTTATGAAGGCAGATGGCTGAAGAATGCCCGATATGTTACTGACTATATTAACTACATGTACAAGAAGGGCGGTAATGACCGTCATTTTAGTGAAGCTATTGCAGATGCCGCATATGCGTACTATTTGGTAAACCCCGACAAGAAATTTATTGTTTCGCAATTACCTTCAATGATCAAAATATATAACGATTGGAATGATCATTACGACCAGACTAAAAGCTTATATTATATAGAACCATTGCTTGATGCTACCGAATACACTATATCATCTATTGATGCAAGTGGAGGAAAAGACGGGTTTAGTGGGGGAGATGCTTTCAGACCGTCAATTAACAGCTATATGTATGCCAATGCTTTGGCCATTAAAAACATTGCTTTGTTAAATAACGACACTTCAACTGCCGCCATATTTGCTCAAAAAGCGGTCGCAATTAAAAAAGCGGTACAAAACAGCCTTTGGAACAATTCGTTCAGGCATTTTACAGATCGGTATAAAGTCAATAATCAATATGTTAAATACTGGGACTTTATAAGAGGCAGAGAGTTGGTTGGATATTTACCATGGACGTATAATTTACCTGATGATAATGCCAGTTACAGTGCGGCTTGGCAACATATATTATCGGCAGATGAATTACATGGAAAATTTGGTTTAAGAACCAATGAGCCTTCTTATCAATATTATATGCGACAATATCGATATGATACCAACAGCGGGCAACGGGAATGCCAATGGAACGGGCCAAGCTGGCCTTTTCAAACAACACAAGTATTACTTGGTATGGCTAATTTGCTCAATAATTATCATCAGCAAAATATTACAGCTAGTAATTATTTTAATTTATTAAAGCAATATACTTTGCAGCATTATATGCCTGATGGATCGTTAAATATTGTGGAAGATTACGACCCGGACAAGGGTGGCGCTATAGTAAACCTTAACCAAAGGAGCGAGAATTACAATCATTCAGAATATAACGACTTAATCATAACTGGTTTTTGTGGGCTTAGGCCTGCTGCCGGAAATATTTTTGTGGTAAATCCTTTAATTTTAACTGATAGTATTCAATATTTTTGCCTCCAAAATGTGCAATACCATGGGCATCAATTAAGTATTGTTTATGATAAAACGGGCGAAAAGTATCATGAAGGAATAGGGTTGTCAGTGTATATAGATAACAAATCCGTCGTTAGAAACGTTGCTTTGAAACCTACACGCATAAAAATACCCAATGCAATACCGATACACCAGCGTGATACTGCCATTAATTTAGCGGTACATTTGGGCCAAAATGAGTTTCCGAAAGCAGCAGCCTCATATAACGATTCCTTAATCAGATTGAATATGGCTATAGATGGCCGGATTTGGTATTTTAGTAATGTAGTGAATTATTGGTCGCCATTTGGATCGAAAAATATTATTGACTGGTACCAACTGGATTTAGGAACAATTAAAAAGATACAGAAGCTAAAATTATATTTTTTGGCGGATGATAAACAGTTTGCCGCCCCGGAAAATATCAGTATAGAATATTGGCACGAAGGTGCCTGGTGTAAAGTTGACCATGTAAAGGAAAAACCACTAAAACCATTGTCAAATTCTCCCAATGAGATAAATTTTAACCAAATAGCTACTGATAAAATTAAAGTGTTTTTTAAAGAGCCTACTGATGGAAAATATATAGCTCTTTCGGAAATGGAAATGTTTTAATGACGATTTGATTTTATATAAAAATAAGATTCATTCATTTTCAGACAGCTTATAAAAGGGGAATCAATTGTAATTTAATTTATTGATTAATAAATAGTTGTGTTAAGAGTAAAAAGGAGCTAGATACTTTATATCTAGCTCCCTCAAGTGGCCCATCCTAGTACTATCAGATGATCGGATTACTAGTATACTCGGCCCATAATTCATCAATTGTTTTGCCGGTAAGCTTAACCCATGTGAATGTTTGGTAGCTACCATTGCGTAAGGCTGTGTCTAATTTGTCAACTATGTCCTTCCGTTTGTATTTCTCCATCCATACCAAAAACCTTGCACTTATACGATAAGAGTTAGTATAGTTTTGCCCATCGTGATAAGAGGGTAATGCCCAGCCGGATTTTAGGTTATTTACACCAAAGATATACCTTGCATAATCCGCAATACCTTCTGACAGCCAAAGGTTAGCTGGTTGGTAGGGATATGCTTGTACAATATGCATCGCTTCGTGAGTAATTACATCAATATCTTCCGGGTGTACTGTCAGCCAATTCTGGTCTATTTTTATAATACCGTTTTGGGTTGCAGCAACTCCTTTGTAATCATTGCTGATTAGAATAGTTACTGTACGTAGAGATTGTGGATTAAAGCGATTCATTTCTTGTGGATAAATTTTCCAGAAAACAGCTACCATATTTTGTAACGTAGTTGCATTAAACAAGGAATCCTTGTTGATTACTATCAACGTAAGTCCATCTTTTTTAATGATCTCTTTTTTATGGAAACCGGAGGTATCAATATCTTCCCATCGATGTTGGGTTTGTGCATGGCTATACACCGTTAGTACAACAAAAAATATTGTAAATATTAATTTAAAAAGGTTTTTATTAGTTTTCATTTATATAAATATATTACCTCCCCTCTGCAATGTTAAGCTGGTGGGAATGAGTGTTAATTTGTATTGATTATTATGTAATAGTATTAATTTAATAAGGAGGCTAATTTTGCTTCTAAATCATCACCCCTGAGATTTTTACCCACTATTTTGCCAGTTGGATCAATTAAAAAGTTTTGTGGAATAGACCTTATAGTATATTGTTTGGCAACCATATTGTTCCAACCTTTTAAGTCTGAGATCTCCGTCCAGGTTAACCCGTCAGTTTTTATAGCCGCTAGCCAGGGCTCTTTTTTAGCATCCAGTGAAACGCCTAGCACGGTAAAATTTTTATCTTTATACTTATTATAAGCTTTAAGCACATTAGGGTTTTCTGCACGGCAAGGGCCGCACCACGATGCCCAAAAGTCAAGCAATACATACTTTCCTTTATAATCCGAAAGTTTAACAGGCTTATCGTTTACGTCATTTTCTACAAAGTCAGGCGCTATTGTTCCTACCGAAGTTATTCTTCCTGCCTCAATTAACCGGGCCAGATTTACGCCATCTTTACTGGTTTTTAACCTGGTTGAAAGTGCTTTAAAAGCAGGCTCATTGCCTATTGCTTTGTCGCTATTGCCATTGGCCATTTCAGACAAAGCCATAAGGCTAAAATAGGAGTCAGGGTTTTTGTTAATATAGTTTTTTGTGAGCGAATCCTGTTCTTTTACCATCTCTTTATATTTAGTCATTAAACTATCCTTAAATTCCTTAGCATTCCTTTTATCATTGGTAGCGGCGGCATATTTTGCATTAAGCGCATTAATTTTATTTTCACCGGGCAACAAAACCATTGTATGGTATTTTATATATTCTTCATTAAGTTTTGAACCAGAAATGGTTGCATTTTTAATGGAGTCTTTTCCATTTATGGCGATGTTATTATTATCAAGAAACACAAAAAGCATATCGGCTTTTCTGTCAAAGCTCTTTAAGTGCTGCCCTGTATGCTCTATTACTATTTGAGTTTTTAAGGTATCACCTGCTTCTCTTTCAAATATAAATGTCCCGTTATTTGATTCAGCAGAATCTAAATTACGTTGGTTGGTCCACCCGAAATTATAGATCAGGTATGCTTTTGCGGGCGTTTTTAAAGCATTTAATTTAATGGTTAAGGTATAATCAGCGTTTTGAGCCCGGCTAAATATTGGGGCAAATAATAATATTATTATGATCAGTTTTTTCATTATTGATTCGTTTTATGTATAGAGTTAAGCGATTAAAGCGCATAGCAGTTTACTATGCGCTTAATTTATTATTAATAACCAGGGTTAGGTGTTAAATGAGGGTCTTGAATAATATCTGCAGGCGGTATCGGCCATAAGGACATGTAGCTTTGCCAGGTAGTTCCTTTTACTGGTGCAACAATATTCATAACAGAATCTATTTTTCCGGTTCTTTTCAGGTCAAAAAACCGTTGTCCGCATTCGGTAAACAATTCTGTTTGTCTTTCTTTGGCAATAGCAGCAAGCAACGTGGCCCTAGTGGTTGCTGATGTAGCAGGTAAACCCGCTCTTGCTCGTACTACATTAATATCTGCCGCGGCTGTGCTTTCATTTTGTTGCGCGCGTGCTTCAGCGCGTATAAGATATTGCTCTGAAAGCCTTAAAATCACTTCGTTTTCGGCTCCGCCGGTAGCAGATTTGTATTTATTAGGGAAGTAATAAGTTTGTGCTGCAACTGTAGCCGTTGCCGGAACAGTGGATGCCCTAATCCAGTTAGTAAAACGGCCATCGTTAGGTTCAAACGCATTCATTAAAAAGCTGCTTATTCCGGCATAATCATAAAAGGTTGCCGGGGTTTGACCTGCGGGCAATACAGCCGGCATGCCATTGTTATAAAAGGCATACTCGCATACACTTAGCCCGGAAGTTGGTGCCAGCGCCCATATTGTTTCCTGGCTACCGGCTAAAAAGGTTTGGCTTAATGCCGACATTTGGTAGGCTGTATTATTAATTACCGCGGTTGCCTGTGTTTCGGCATCTGCCCAATCCTGCGCGTACAGGTAAATCCTTGCCAGCAACGCGGTGGCAGCGGCCTGGTCTGGCCTTATACGCGCAGTTGTAGCCACGCCGGAGCCATCAGTGTAGTTAACCGGCAATAGTGCTTGAGCTTGCTTTAAATCACTTATAATCTGCTGGTAAACCTGTGCCTGTGGTGTTCTGCTTAAAGTGTTATTAACAGTATAATCTGTAGTCAATGCCAAAGGCACATCACCATAATAACCAGCCAGGTAATAATAAAGCAACGCCCTTACAAAATAACTTTCACCCAGCCATTGGTTTTTATAATTCAGGGTTGCTGTTGAACTATTAATGCCTTCAATGGCCGAGTTTATTGTATATATCCTGGAGTAAAGATTTGACCAATAGCCAGCAGCAGTACTAGATATAGCATCTTTATAATAGGTATCACCAAAATTGCCGGGGTTAAGATTGGTTAACTCATCCGTATAAAGGCCTAATGTATATTCCATGTTTCCGCTTGCCGATCCTGAAAAGGGTGCTCCAGCTGCATTCAGGCTAATATAGTAACCTGCTATTACAGACGAGGTAGAAGCATCAGTAGCATAAACACCCTGGGCCGATATGGTATTTGCAGGCAATTTTGTATCATTTAAATACTTATTGCACCCTGCTATTGATAATATAGATATTGCCAATAGGCTGGCATAAATTATATTGTTTAATTGTATTTTCATTTTGTGTAATGTTAAAGTGTAATATTAAACCCGGCTGTGAATATCCTCAATGGTGGTATTATACCGGCCGTCAGATTTTCCGGATCAAGGCCGCCAAATTTGGATACGGTAAGCAGATTCTGTCCCTGTAGATAAACAGACAGGTTTTTCAGGTGCATCTTGGTAAGGAATTCGCTTTTAAAGTGATACCTTATACTTACGTTTTGCAGCCTGGCATAGGTGGCATTGGTATAAGCGCCTGTACTTGACTGAAAAAGTTGCTGGCGAAATAAACCGAAAATATTGGTGCTAACCCTGGGCACACTGGTAACATCTCCGGGTTTTTGCCAGCGTTGTAGCCATAATGTTGATCCGTTTAATCCAAACAACCCAAATGGAATTCCCGTTTGCCCTAAAGCATTCTGCCCCATCCGGTCTGTAAAATTGATAGAAAAATCAATCGACAGTTGCTTATAACTGAAAGAGTTTTGCATTGCACCGTAAAACTTGGGCGCCAGGTCGACAAACTGCGTTTTATCTGCCTGGGTTAGTCCTGATTGATAATCAGATTTTACACCGGCTGCATTGGTGAAACTATAATAACCAGTAGCTGGGTCAACCCCATCATACTTATATAATAAAATGCCTGTTACAGGTTTGCCTATCACAAAATTAGGGTTTTGATTTGTTTGAGATGGGCCTTTTATAAGCTTGCTGCCTGGGAGTGTAATATTAAAATTGGTTGTCCATGAAAAATTCTTGGTTTTAATATTGGTAGATCTTAAATTCATTTCCCAACCGAATGTGCTTATCACCGCGTCGGAGTTTAAAACATATGAACTAAAACCCGTTACCGTTGATAAGGGCTGGCTTACCAATTGATTAGATGCCTTGTTATAATAATAATCGGCTTCAGCATATATTCTGTCATGTAAAAAGCCAAGTTCCAGGCCAACTTCCGAAGCTTTGTCTCTTTCCCATTGAAGATAAGGATTGGCCAATGAATTGGTGGTTAAACCTGCTTTTGAGCCATAGGTGCCGCTTAACACGCTATAAGTACTTAAATATTGGAAGGGGCTAATATTATCGCCGCCAACAACCCCAGTGCTCGCTCTTATTTTTCCAAAACTTAAGAATGGCACATTGTCTTTTACAAAACTCTCTTCGCTAAATATCCATGCACCAGCTACTGATCCAAAATTTCCAAACCGGCTTCCGGGCCCAAATTTGGTTGACCCATCTCTCCTGGTGTTAATATCCAGGATATATTTATTATCCCATACATATTTTAATATCCCAAAAGTACCTATGTATCTGTAAGCCGTTGAGTTATAATTTGTAACAACTGTTGACGCCGCCGCAGGATCACTTAATAAAGCATCCGACGGGAAACCTGTACCGCTTATCTGGTCATAGTAATTTAAACTATTGTCAACCTCGCCACCAAATTTTACGCTCAGGTCACCTTTTTTGCCCAAATTTGTATCGTACTCCGCATAAGGCGAAATTGTTAAGGTGCGGTTTTCATAGTGATTAAATACGCCGTTGGATTGTGCAGCTGCCTGCGTATTAGCAGGGTTGAATGTTGTGGTCGGATAACCTATTAATTCTTTACCAGATAAATCGTTATAACCAAAAATGGTACGCAAGGTTAATTGTTTTATAGGATGATAAACCAGCGTAGCATTTGCCAGTAAATTGTTAGTTAAGTTATTGTATAAACGGTTGATATTAGCTGCAGCCCCGCTGCTGTTTACGTTTGTTCCGATAGCTGCCCAATCTACCTGTCCATTAGGAAAATAAGGGGATGGGGCATTTGGCGGTAATAGGGCACTACTGGAAAAATCATACGGTACCATATTATCAGTTGAAGAAAGATATGTGCCTGATAGCGAGATGCTAAATTTATTGTCGGATGTGTGGGTATCAAGCGAGAACCTCAATGATCCGTCATCATCTGTGCCTTTGTGCCGTTGTATATCACCGTTTTGCCTTAGGCTTCCGCTAATTAAATAACTGCTATTGTTATTTCCCCCAGAGTAAGAGAGGTCTGCATTATTAGTGATGGCATAATCACCTAAGAATATTTTTTGCCAGTTATTATCCCTTGTTGTCGGCCAGGTACCGTTTAAATCCAGGTCGCTGGCACCAACTGTTAGGCCATCATTTTTTATCGCCTCGGTACGTAGCATCAGGTATTGTTGGGTATTCAATAATTTTTCCGTTTCGCCATTTACAGATACCCCTGTATAAACATTTGCTGAAAGGGATGCATCTCCTTGTTTGGCCTTTTTTGTAGTGATAATAATTACACCATAAGCGCCGGATGATCCATAGATGGCTGTAGCATCTATGTCTTTTAATACGTTTACACTTTCAATGTCGTTCGGGTTTAAATAATTTAATCCGTTGCCGCCTTCTAAAAAATTAATAGTTCCGTTAGAGCTGCTAGATAAGTTTAATGTGCTTGCCGGGTACCTAACGCCATCAACTATTACTAATGGTGTGGCTGCTCCTAAATTGTAATTAGTGGCTTCGCGCACGCTAACTTTAATGGCGCTGCCGGGTTGGCCGGTAACCTGTTGAATAAATAAGCCGGGTACCTGCCCCTGCAAAGCTTCGAGTACATTGGTAACCGGGTTTCTTTCTATGTCCTTTGCGGTTATGGTGGTTATATCACCAGCATTTAAACGTTTTGATGTAGTACCATAAGCGGTAACCTGCACCTGATCGAGCGAAGAGGTTGAGGGAGAAAGGTTAACCGTTAGAGCAGGTTCCAGCGGCTTTAATTTTGCCTGGGCAAATGCTTTTTTAGTTATGGTAACATCCTGTGTTAAATAGCCTACATATTTTACAGTAATAACATCACCCTCGGCTACGGAAAGATAGAATACACCTTTAGTATTGGTAACCGAGCGTTTACTGGTACGCTTATCGGTAATGGTAGCACTTTGCAAAGGCTGGCTATCACTATTAACTACAATACCGGTAATAATTGTTTCGTTATCAATAACAGGTTCCTTGCGTTCAATTATTTTTTCTTTGATTAAAACCGCCTTATCCTCTACCTTGTATGATAGTGGCTGGTTGCTGAAACAAATATCTAATACGGCTTCAATGGAAGCATCCTTTACATTAATAGTAACAGGATTGGCAATTTTTAACAACCGGTTACTATATAAAAAATCATAGCCACTTTGAGCTCTTATTTCGTTAATAATTTGCCCCAATGGTGCATTAGTAACGTTTAGGGTGATTTTTTGCGCAAATGAACTTGCACTTACATGCATTATAGATAAAGCAAGAATTGTTACAATCATTTTCATAACAAGCAGGGGTTTGTATAGGGCATGGCGATTGCGTCCATATCCAAAATGTAAGTTTAAATTCATAAATTTGAATGTTGGGTTTAGTAGTTAAACATTGTGTCAAAGTCAATTTTTAAATTCCGACTTATCGGAAATGTAAGCCCGACATACAGCCAAGGGTGCTTCCAACACCTTTGGCTTTTTAAGGCTTACTGTATTGTATAATTTATTTCGTAACAGTAATCCTCCTTCCTTCAACCTTAAAGTGAACATCTCCATTAAATTCAAGCATTTTTAATATAGCAGAAAGGTTTCTGGCCCGGGATATCTTGCCAGAAAAAGTTAATTCAGGATCAGGCTTTAACTGATATACCACATCAACATTGTACCACCTGGCTACCTTGCTCATAATACTTTCAATGTTTTCATTGAATTTAAAATAGCCGTTTTTCCAGGCAATCACATCCTCTAAGTCTACGTTATCAGTAATCGAAATGCCGGATTGGCTAACCTGAGCTTGCTGGCCCGGTGTTAGTATTATAGTCTGTTCATGATCGGAAATCTTTACAGAACCTTCTAAAAGTGTAGTCTTCATCATCTTTTCGTCCGCATAGGCCATAACATCGAAGTGGGTTCCCAAAACTTCCACCACTTGCCCCTGGCTGGTTACCCTGAATGGCATAGCTTTGTTATGGGTAACCTCAAAATAAGCCTCGCCTTTTAAAGCTATCTTTCTTTCATTTCCTGTAAACCTGGTTGGATAGGTGATACTTGACAGTGCATTCAAAAAGACAAGGGAACCATCTGGCAACTTGACCTGCCACTGGCCACCGGCAGGTGCTTCAACGGTATTATATTGAGGAGAGGAATTGTCATTTGCTGTATTGTCATTTGCTTCATAAACCAATTGTCCGTCGGCGGTTTTAGTAATCTTTATTCCTTTCTGTACAGCTATCTGACCGTTCAGGGCATCAGTCAAGCTAATTTTTTGTCCATTAGCAAGAGTTAAAATAGCCTTATTACCGCCCGGTTTGATTATATTTTTCGCAGACTGTTGATTTTTATCACTTTGGTGATTATAATAAATTAGAAGACCTGCTGAAAAAAAAATGAGCACTATTGCTGCTGCGGCAAGACGGTACCAGTATCTTGAAAGTTTAAATACGCTTGTCTGAGGTTTGCCTGTTGCGATATGACTTTGCAGTTTTTGATATAAGATCTCTTTAAGCGCTATTCGATCGGTATCTTCCAGGCTGGATGTATAATCTTTCCGAAGGTCGAATGCATCGTAATACGCATTCAGAAAGTTAATTTCCTCTGATGTTGCATCTCCGGCTTGATATTTTTTAAGTATTTTTAAAAAATGTTCCTTTTTTAGTTGATCCATGTACTGGCTTTTGCATACACGTATCAGATCGGCGCTTTTTTGCCCAGTCGATTATTAAAAAAGTACAAAAAAAGTTAAGAAAGTTATTTTCCGGATATAAATAGGAAGATATTTAATAAGAAAATACCAGTTTTAAGTTTTGCAAGTGCTCGACCAAGGTGATTTCTCACCGTTTTTGATGAAATATTGAGTTGCACGGAAATTTCGTCGGGGCTTAGGCCTTCCTTATAGCGCATTTTTAAAATAATTCGCTGTTGTTCGGGCAAAGCATTAATCAGAGCATCATAGGCTTTGGATAACTCTGTTCTGAGGAGGCCTGCATCGGTGTCATTTCCATGGGTCTCCAGTTCTTCAAAAATTTCAGTTAGCGGAACAAAACGATGTTGTTTTCTCAGGGAATTGAAAACCTGATTTTTTGTTACCGTAGTCAGCCATGCAGGGAGATTTTTAATTTCGAGCGTATCTGCTTTAATCCATAAGCAGGCAAATACTTCCTGAACCACATCTTTAGCCTGGTCGGGGTCGTCAAGGCGCTTAAATGCTTCATCAAGAACATCCGACCAGTATTTTTCATATAAGGATTTAAAAGCATAGTGGCTGCCGCTACTTAATGCCAATAATAGTTCACTGTCATCTTCGCTATGTTTTTTTCCTGTGAGCATTTGTCAGTATGCAATTTACAAAAAATTAACATCAAACTATATATAGCTGTCAGTAAACTCTGTATCCTTCAGATACTTTATCTTTTGTATAGATTACTATTTAAAGTGCCCTCAATAAATGTTTAAATTTTTACGTCCTCTGTACTAAAAAAGAAGCTGCCATAAGATTAGTAGGAAAAGGCTTCTCATTACCTCCTGATTCATTCGATGTTTCTAAAAATGATACAAGCATAGAAGATAAAATAGTGCATTTTATAAAGATTGACCTATGCTCAAATTATCTCTGTCATTTAGCATCACATGCAATTGCCACTAATACAAAAGATTTTTGTAAATGAATTTTTATGAATGTTATATTTATTTGGCTAGCTAATAAACTTAATACATATGTTTACGTTAATTAGGCAATTGACTGAACAATCAGCATGAGCAAGATATTTACAATAACTACGGGATTAGAGAACATGGGCGCCTTGCGTACAGGCGGCCAGGGTTCAGTATATAAAGGAAGGCGAATAGGGCCAATAATTACTGCTGTTAAAATATTACCCACCCCAATCCATAGCGAAAGCATGGAAGATAAAAACTACCGAAACTTTATAAATGAGGTAGAAAAACTGAAAAAGGTAAATGAAGTTCCAAACCCTAACGTAGTTAAGATACTCAACTCCGGCATTACCGAGAGCGGTTCATTCCCTTTCATCGAGATGGAATTTATTGAGGGCCCCGACCTGGAAGAGTTGCTGAAGGCTCCAAATGAAAAGATATTTACCATTAAGGAAACCATTAAGCTTGCCGACCAGCTGGCCTGCGCCTTGTCGCATTGCCATAAAGTAGGTGTAAAACATGGCGATATTAAAAGCAACAATGTAAAGTTCAATATCCATTCAGGGAATTATGTATTGCTCGACTTTGGGCTATCAGTAATGTCGGACGAGCAAAGGCGTAGCAGCATGCGGCATGCCGGGGCGATAGAATTCATGGCGCCGGAGCAGAACGAGGGCAAGATGCTTTTCGGAACAGATATCTATAGTTACGGCATCATACTTTATGAATTGCTGGCGGGGCAGGTGCCGTTCCCGCTGGGTGACAACGGGGAAACAGCGAGGAATACGGTAATGCTCGCGCACATGGAATCACCTGTGCCGGACTTGCTGAGACTGCGCAGGGAAAACCTACCGAAAAACTGGCCAAACGCACAACAAGAAAGAGAAATGCAGGTGCCGGGGTGGTTACTGACCTTAATTGGTAGGTGCCTGGAAAAGCAACCTGAAGGGCGCTATAGTGACGGAAGAGAACTACATGAAGCGATAGCACAAAGCAGCGTAGCTGAAATAAAAACAGAGATAGCTAAGGAAATCAAGGCGGAAATTCCATTGGCACAATCCAATGCCGGCGATGGGAAAATGATAATTTCCTCTCTCGTTGTTGCAATATTGGTCATCATGCTCTTGTTTTCTTTGGCTTATAACACTTACACTTTGTTGAGCAAAAACAGGCCCGTAGAAAAAGCTATACCACATACCGTACCCGATTCGATCGTTAAGCCTGACAGTAGCCCACCGATAACTCCGGAAAAAGAAAACACCGATTATCAAAACAAAGGAAAACAGGCAGATTCTGCTACACAAAGTACGATTCAGGATGTTATACGATCGGAGCAAAATAAAGCGGGAAATACGGATAGCACCAATACAGATACAACAAAAAACAATCAGAACTAAAATGGCTCCAAAACCTTCTATCTGGCAGCGTATCGGCATTCATGACTGGTTTTTAACCAGCGAAAATGCCGGCAAAAATAAAAAGCAGCTTATGCTTAGCCCGGATGACGTTTATAATTACATTATCGACAAGTTTACTGATAGCATCCGCCAATTATCATTCGCCGGCCGCATCGTATTTTACCATGAATACATCATCAGTTTTAATGCTGAAGATTATAAGGAATTTATTAATAACAAAACAGGCATCCTGGGGCTGATCGTAGATGAAAGTGTAAAAAGATTTTACGAGTTATTAAAGCAATATCGCGAAGCGGGCAAAACAGTTGAGCCTTCGAGCTCTAAATGGGTATTTCGCCTGGTATCGCATCCTGATTATGCAAGGGGCGATATAGGGTTTATTGGCAAGCTATTGCCCGGTAGTAACAAAAAGGAAGAAAACCTGCGGGTAACTTTTATTCCCCGGCAAACGGGCATAGCGCAAACATTTGATATTAGCGAGGATATACTTAAGGGCTTTAATTATTACAGTGAGGGGTATTATGAAATCCCTTATTTAGCGGATTTATCATACGATGAAAAAGATGCGGTAAAGAAAAAGGAAAAATACCTGGCAAGGCTGGAAATCATCCTCCCTGAAAAACAATTAGCCGGTAAAAAAGTAGAGTTCCTGATGAATGATGAGGAAATTATAGTTTCCGGCGGGGATGAGGAAAGAGAAGAACCATACATCTTCAGGATTCCTTCGGAGTGGGTGAACACCCCGCACCTTTTAATCCGTTTTAATAAGGCGGATAGCAAATTTTATATGGCATCTGTAGGTGAACAAACTATTTTGAATGAAGAAAGTGTACCCAGGAGCGATATCAATTCACCCGCCTGGCAGGAACTGCCTGTAAACTCTAAAATATTGTTGAACGGCATTGTTGGTATCAATATTTTCAAATCATAAATATGTCACAAATACTATCCATAGGATTATTGATTATTAGCGTGGCATTGCTGGTTTCACATTTTTCTGACATCAAAAAATCACGTAAGATAAATGAATGAGCAATTCTTCGGATTATCCGACACGGGCAAACAGCGTGAAAACAACGAGGACCTCTTTATTGCGCAGCAGGTTCACGGTGGTAAATTTATACTGGCTTCGGTTATTGATGGTGTAGGCGGTTATGCCGGAGGCGAAATAGCAGCCGAACAGGCACAAACGGCTGTAATTGAGTGTGCCGGGAAACCTTTTAAAGAAGCAATCCCCATGCTTGTCGAATGCTTTCATTTAGCCAATGAACGTGTTATTGCTGAAAAGAAACGCAGTAACAAATACCAGGAAATGAGCTGCGTTGCTACCGTTGCATTGGCCGATATATCGGCTAACCTATTTTACTACGCGCATGTGGGCGATACCCGGCTATATTTATTCCGCGATGGTTCGTTAGTGAAAATATCCCACGATCAATCGTTCGTTGGTTTCCTGGAAGAATCCGGCCGCTTAACTGAACAAGCAGCGATGGAACATCCCCGCAGAAACGAAATTAATAAGGCCCTGGGATTTGAAGAAAATTTAAACCAGCATGCTGATTATATAGAAACGGGCCAATCACCTTTCCTGCCGGGCGACTTGTTGCTTTTATGCAGCGATGGATTGTCGGACATGGTGAACAGCAGTGAAATGACTTCTATTTTAAGTCGGACTGGTTCCTTAAAAGAGAAAACCAGGTTGCTTATCGATATGGCCAATGAAAAAGGTGGCCGGGATAATGTTACTGTAGTATTGGTGCAAAACGACAAAACACCCCAACAGTATACGGCAAATAAAGTCACGGAAAGTGTTACTAAATCACAACCGGCGGTGCAACAGTCCGAACAATCCGTGGTAGGCATTCCTGTTCATCGAAAAAAAAATAATATTGCTGCTATCTTTTTTGCTATCCTAGCATTGATATTCCTGGGCACCAGCATTTATTTATATAGGTTGCCACCGGTTGTTAAAACGATCATTCCTGCTAAAAAGATCCTCAGCAAAGAGGAAATTAAATTGCGGCAAGCGATAAACAATACAAAAGGGAAATCAATTATACTGGTAGATACTGCCTTTGCCGGCCCGGTTATTATTAGCCAGGCTATCAGGATTGATAACGACTCATTATTACTTAAAGCAAAAGGGAATATTGTACTGCAATGCGATACTGGTTATAATGGGCCTGCTATTATCTTATCTTCAAAATGCAGGCACATTGTGTTAGATAGCTTATCATTCAGTGGTTTTACTACCGCGATTGATGTAACAGGAAACGTGCTGTCGCTTAAAAACGTGCGATTCAATAATTGCAAATCAGCAATCCGTCAATCTTTTACACTGGCATATAAAAAATATTTTAGCGGCCAGCTACCTGTATTAACATTAAAGGCCGACTCATTACCTGTTAAAACCAAATAAACCTATGGAGCAGGCAAACACTACATCAGTTTCACGAAAAAAGGAGCGTTTGTTCCTGTTGCTTGTGAGTGTGATTTTGGGCCTGTTATTCCTTCGTTTATACCAGGTTAGCCAGCAAAGTTTTGCCGACGTAGATAAACGTCTGCAGGATGGCACAATGGTTAACCTGAATGCAAAGGATGCCGTGGGCAACTTTACACGGATGCTGCAAAAAGGTTTTTACTTTGACGACCCAAAGGACATAGAACTTATCGGGAACATAGTCGCCAAACAAATGACTGGTACAGCATTTGATAACATTGGCGATTTAAATAAATCAAGGTATAATATTGATGCCGATGAAGCATTTGCTGTTGGCGGCCAATCGTTTAAAGACAGGGTTTTGGTGTCCCGCGCCTTATTGGGTTATACTGGTAACGATTCTTTACGTTTTTTACAGGAGAGAAATAATCCTCCGCAATTACCGGAGCAAACCGATATAGGGTTAAGTGGCTACAGCATAAAGGGTGATGTGCTCGATAAAAGATCGCCTGTCGGAGGGGTATTGGTACGTCTGCAAATGGTTATTCCGCAGGATAGCACATTCAATGATGAGGAAACGGATCAAACCAAAGTAAAAACAATAAGGGGTAATGGTTACCAGCTAACTTATGTTGCCGATGCGCAGGGACAAAGTCACCTGCAAACTATCATCGCGTATGCCCGCACAGGTTCAAATGGCGAATATGCGTTTCACAATCTGCCTGCGGGTAAAGCATTTGTTATACTGCCGCTTCAACCCGGTTACCAGTTTGGCCGGTCGATGGGTACCGAAAGTTTGGATAAAGACCAGTCTTTTAATTTCAACCGTTCATCGCATACTATTAGGTTGTTATCAACTAAAGATTTCAATATCCTTAAAAAGGAAAAAGCGCTTATCATCCGCACACCGTCCGAATTTAATTTTTGGTATGTAATTATAGTTTTGAGTTTTTTCCTGTGCTTTTTTATCATGCATGGCTTGTTAATCTTTAAGTTTCCTGCCACCGACCAGGTTATACTGCCTTTAATCATGATACTTACCGGCATTTCGTTTTTAATGCTGCTTAGCATACAGGACCCTTTACGTGACCGTTTTTTTGCTAAAGATTCACTTATATATTTAGTGCTTGGGTTTGTAGCTATGATTGCATTGTTATGCTGTAATATCAGGCGGTTTAATGCTGATTCAGGTGTTTATAGATTATTCGTATTCAAAAATAATCCCAAAACAGCAAACGGATGGCCATGGATAATCCTTGCAATGGCTTTACTGATGCTCACTATTCTTTTTGGTTCAGGCCCTGAAGGCAGTGGGGTAAAAGTGAATTTGTTCGGCTTTCAGCCCAGCGAAATAGTTAAATACCTCGTTATTATTTTCCTGGCAGGTTTCTTTGCCATCAATGAAAAATTCATCAGTGAATATGCCACCTGGCGAAAACGGTGGTCGTTTTTTTCATTTGCATTAATAGCTATAGGTGCAACGCTTTTCTTGTTCCTCATACTGGGCGATATGGGGCCTGCCATTATTATTTGTTTCACTTTCATTATTCTCTTTTCCTTTTCACGTGGCGATTTCATTTCAATGGCAATGGCGGTGGTGTTTTATGTGCTGCTTACCTGGCTATTTAAAAATGTTTGGTTATCTACCTTAATTACAGCTATTATGCTGGTTGTAGTTATGCTGTTTAAAGGCCGGCGATTAAGTGAATCTGCTATTATGGCGCTGATCATTATATCCGGGTTTTTAACTATCGATAAAATACCGCACCTGGATAAGCTTATACCCGGCCCGGTAGAACGTTTGTCGGACCGTAAAGCGATATGGGAAGATGCCTGGAATAACGAAGTCTACGGTGGAGATCAGGTAGCCAATGGTTTATGGGCCATGTCGAGCGGGGGCATCACCGGGCAGGGTGTGGGTCGGGGTTTTGCAAAAACTATCCCGGAGGCACACACAGATATGATATTGCCTGCCATTGGCGAAGAGTTTGGTTGGACGGGCATAGTTGCTATATTTTTATTATTCCTGTTATACCTGCATCGATCCATAATTATTGGTAGGCGAACAGGTGCGCCTTTTCTCTTTTATTTATGCTCAGGTATAGGCATTTGCACATTCATCCAATTTTTGTTAATAGCGGGAGGCTCTACCGGGGCGTTACCATTATCGGGAGTAGCATTACCATTTGAAAGCTATGGTGGCTCTTCCCTTGTTGCTAATTTTTTAGCCGCCGGATTTTTATTGTCGGCATCAAGGGTGAAAGGAACGCCTGTACAAATGTCGTTTATTACCAAACAACAGGACCATAACCTGGTACCTGCTTTAATTGCCGCATGTATAGGCATTATATTGCTGGTAATTAATATATCAAGTTACTTGTTTGAAAGTAATAAATGGATAGTGAAGCCTGCTTTAGTAGCAGATAAAAGCGGTGCCCGTATGTTTAGTTATAACCCGCGCATCGCTATATTAATGAATAAACTACAGGCCGGTACCCTCTATGACAGGTCAGGGCTCATATTGGCGACGAGTGATCCTTCACTGATCAGGAAACAGCAGAATTTATTAAACGCCGCCGGGGCTGGCCAATATGACCTGGATTCGGCTATGCATAAACGGCTTACGCGATATTATCCATTTGATGCGCAAATGTTCTTCTGGACAGGTGATGCCAATACAGGTGTTTTCAATGGCAGCATAAACGGCTATTTTGCCGAATATGAACATGCCGCTGAATTGCGTGGTTTTCAAATGCCGGTAACTAATTATAATGTACAGGCCAGTCATTACCAGGAAGATCGCTTTTTGCCCCGGGGGATAAAGGAGATGTCGGTTCAAAAACGGGATTACAGCGCGCTGGCGCCTTTACTTATTGCAGGTATTAACAGCGATGAAGTAGCGCAATTTAAAAAACGCAACCGTGATGTACAATTGTCGGTTGATGCTGAACTGCAGACTAGTATACAGCAAACCATGGCTGCGGATACATCACTTGCGGATAACCGTGTATCGGTTGTAGTGATGGAGGCTGCAAGCGGTGATGTGCTGGCCTCTGCGGTTTACCCCTTACCGCCAATACATAATTACGACCAACTAACCATGCCTGTCACTGAACAAAATAAGCTGTCGCAATGGATGACGACCAGCGATCTTGGCTTTACTTATGCCACGCAACCAGGCTCAACCGCCAAGGTACTTACCGCCATGGCATCATTTAATAAACTTGGTATGGCTGCAGATGACGTTAAGTTTAATGTAAGCATGGCTGAACGTATCCGAACAAAAGGTGTGGAACCGGATGAAACAGGGCTAATCACCCTTGAGCGCGCCATCGCCAAATCCAACAATGTTTATTTTATTAAGTTAGCTAATGAGGAACACCTGGAAGAACAGATGGGCGACCTTTATTTAAAAACGGGAATGTTCCTGCACGGGGTTGGGGGTTATTTTTATACCAAAGCGCCGGATAATGAGCAACAGGAAGAAACATGGAAAGACTTGTGGCGCAAAACAGAATTTAACACCAAACCAAAGTATGACCCTAATAATATCCACCGCACACGCGCTAAAGGTATATCGGGTATGGCATGGGGGCAGGGAGCATTAATTGCTACACCTGCCGCGGTTGCGAGGCTGGTATCGGGTGTTGCCAATAATGGGGTATTGACAGCTAACCGGTTCGTGTTAAAAGTGAACGGTATTCCGCAGCCTGTAAAATCAGGTATAAAACTGGCAAATGATCCGCAGTATGCGGCCACTATTACTAAATACATGATTGAGCAGAGTGCCCCTAAAGCTGAAATTTTAGGCATAAGTGTTGCTGGAAAAACAGGTACACCCGAACGCATCTGGAAACAGCAAAGCATAAATGATGGCTGGTATGTATTTTTTGCGCCTATGGCAAACGGTACGGGTAATTTAGTGGTTTGTATACGGATTGAAGCCACCAGAGGATCATCAGACGCGGTGCACCTTGCGGGGCGCGATGTTATACCATTATTGTTAAAAAAAGGTTATATAAAAAGTATTGCAGATAATTGATTTACCATGTTTGATTTATTTAAGAAAAATGAAAATAAAGGCTCGCAAGATGTAAAAAGCCTGCGCGATGCGTTGCTTCGTTTTATAAAAGCCGAATTACAAAAAGCAGAAGGAGGAGAGGGTAGCCACATTAAAGGAGTGAACCTATTCATCACAGCTAATGATAATGAGAAACATATTTACGAGGCCGCGGTTTATGCTGCTGAACCAGATAAGTTTAAACAGGAAATTCAAAAGATAGCGGATGACTATGCCCTTGACCTGCCGGCAAACTGGGTATTGGAAGTGAGTTTTGATGAACCGATTCCGGCTGAGGCTTTAAAATCAAAAGAATTGGATGCTGCTTTATTTATCCGCACAAAAGAGCATACGCTGCTCAAAACAGGGAGCGCTTATATTGCTGTATTGAGCGGGGAGGCGGAGCAGACAGGCTACCAAATTACTTCTGACGCAGGTAAGATAAATATTGGGAGGGAGAGAAGGGCACAGGTAGCCGGTGGTTTTTTTCGTACCAATCACATTGCTTTCCCCGGCGATAGCGCTAATCCAAGCAATAAATTTATCAGCAGGCAGCATGCGCATATTGAATGGAATAATGACGAGGGATATTTTATGCTTTACGCCGATGAGGGAGGGGTACCCCCAGGTAATAAAATTAAGGTTAAAACATTAAAGGGTGATACCCTGATCAAACTGTACTCGACTGAAATAGGCCATTGTTTGGCCGACGGAGACCAAATTATTTTAGGCGATTCAGCTGTACTGGAGTTTAGCTATCAAGTATAAAATACCAAAAAGAGCTTAAGAGCAGAGGTCTTTCCTATTTGACCACTGGTGCCAAATAAGAAAGACAAGTATATTCGTCATTATGAGGTACAGGAAACCCTTGGCAGCCCGAAACAAGTTGACTCTTATTGTAATTAAGCTGGCCTGACCGGACTGCCCGCCCAATCTGTTCCCGGTGCTAGCCGCTCGCCTTTCATTACCAGCGATAACGCGCTTATTTTGGTATCATCGCCAATCTCGCTATCATACAGAATTATGCTTCCGGCTCCTATACTACTGCGCGCACCTATTTTTACCGCACCAACTTTCATTACCCTGTCTTCGAACAAATGGGTTTGGGGGCCGCAATCAATATTAAGCGCGGTATCATCACCAATAGAAACCATGTCGAACTCGGTCATGTCGGTAGTATTCATCCAGACCCTTTTACCGGTTTTTACGCCCAGTAACCGTAACAGTAGTGGCAGCCAGGGTGTTCCCTTCAAAAAGTCGAGCAGGAAAGGTACTGATAACGCTTCGTAGGTTGATGTGATGGCTTCGCTGCGCCATACTTTCCAGGTCCACATTGGGTGCTGCTCGGGCTTGTATCGCCTAATAAAAATCCATTTTAATATTACCGTTAGTAGGAATGCCGGTATACCCATATAAAACAAATAGTAAAAGGGAAAATACAGCATAATCTTCCATAAAGGTTCTTGTGTAACCAGGTCGTGCCCATAAGCGATAAACAAAATAGACGAACAGATAATGGCACTTTCGGGCAAAATAATACGGATAAATTCAACAATGCCCCTGGCCAGTTTACGCATTCGGCTGGGCCTAATGGTAAGCTCGGGCAGATAGGGGTTGCTTTCCTGCCTGCGCGGGAGTGAGATAGCAGGTGAACCAAACCAGTCGCGAGCGGTAGCATCAACCATTTGCTGCTCACTGGGCGGTGTTGATAAAACACCTATCAGCATATTCTCGTGTAAATGATATCCCTGCGGGATGAGTGCGCTATTACCTACAAAACTACAGTTATCTATAGTGGTTTTATCAAGTATCAATTGTTGCCCGCGAATATCGGCTTCCCCTAATGTAACTGCATCGGCCACAAAGGCGCCATCGCCAATCTCCAACAAGGGGTGGGTAACGCTGCTGGCAGTAGAGATCTCGGTATCCTTACCGATTTTTGCACCCAACGCCCTGAAAAAGCGGGAAACATATACGGTAGCATAAATAGGATGTAAAACAATGAGATTTAAAGATAAAAGTTGATCAGCAAACCATTTTCGCACATAAAACGCGCTATAAATAGCATATTTTCCCGGTTTGATACCGCGCTGTAAAATGCGGGTAATTATAATAGTTTCGGCGGCAAATAGTAAAATATATAACAGTGCAAGGCCGGGCGCACTTATCATATAGCTAAAATCATAATCCCCGGCGGCATCATCCAGCTTGTTTATGGCAATAATGGTTGGTAATAACGGTAACAAGATAATAAGCGGAAAAACCATGACAGACAACAGGAATATCGCCTTGTATTTTTTACGGGTGGATGCAGATACCGGCAGCGGTTGCGGCAGATCTTCCAAAGCTTTTTTCTCTTTCAACTGGGCAGGGCTACCATACCATACTTCGCCGGGGGCAATGGTTTTACCTGCTGGTAAACAACTCAGGTCCTGCAATTCACCCCAATCTTCAATAACACTGCCACCTGATAGGATGGCACTGCTGCCCACATAAGCATGATTACCTATGGTGATGGAGCGAAGTTTTAACAGGCCACCTTCTACAAAGGCATTATCAAGCGTGATTTTTGAACTGAGACTGGCATCACTGCCAATGGTTATCAGATCCTCGGCACCAAAAACAAAATCACTGATCTGGGCATCGGGTGCTATCTTCATGCCTAATAAACGCAGGTAATTCGGGTAAAGAGGCGTGCCATTTAGAAACTGCGTCGGCACCAGACGTTGCATAGTTTTCACCAACCACCACCTGAAGTAATAAGTCCCCCATAAAGGATAATCGCCAGCCTTCATTTTGCCTATCACCAACCATTTGCTGGCAATACAAATAATCGTAAACAGGGGAGGGATAAGGGCAAATAGCAATAAAGAGGTAAGGATGGAATAAGGGATGCTCCCTGTTTCCTCGTTAACATAATAATAACCGAGATAAGGTATAAATATCTGGAAGGCAAAAAGCCCGTAAACCACAAGCAGCGATAATGTTTGGGCCAGCCAGCAGCAGATGTATCGCCATAGCGGCGGTTTTTGAAAGTTATCGGTCTTGGTCTTTTGTGTTTGCGGTTCGTTAGCCCATTCAGCTATCAGCTTACTTAATGGCCGGTGTATATAAACGTCTTTTAAAGATACGTTGGGCAAACCGGCATCGCGCCTTAATTTTGATACAAAGCCTGCCGCCAACAGGGAATGACCGCCCAGATGATCAAAAAAATCCATCGACGGGTCGATCTGTTTATAAGGAAATATATCCTGTAAAACAGCCAGTATCCTGTCCTGTGCCGGAGCATCCATATCTATAGTTTGCTGATCGGCATTGGCAGGTTCGGCTATTAATAGTTCCGGAACAGGCAGTGCTTTACGGTTTATTTTACCGCTTGGCATACGCGGCATTTCAGGCAGGGCAGTTATAAGGCCGGGTACCATATATGCAGGTACATGCCTGCCCAGTTCAAGTCTGGCCAGGCGTACATCAAAACATACATTTTCTTCCATTACCACATAGCCAACTAAATGCTCCTGTCCGGTGGTGTCTTTTTTAACAGCAACAGCGGCTGATCTCACGCCGGGGAATGTATTCAGCAGGCTTTCGATCTCCCCCAGTTCAATACGATAACCACGCAATTTGATCTGGTCGTCCAAACGTCCCTGTAAAAAAATATTTCCATCCTGATCCATCGTAGCCGAATCACCGGTTCGGTAAATCTTGTCGCCTGGCAACCCGACTAACGCAGCGGGTTTCGATACGAATTTTTCAGAGGTTAGTTGCGGCAGCTGTACATATCCTGATGACAATCCCGGCCCGGTAATAACCAGTTCGCCGGCCTGGTTGATGGGCAGTGGGTTCATGTCTTGATCAACAACAGCCAAATTATAATTAGGCAGAGGATGCCCTATTACAATGTCGTCATCGGGGCCCAGCCGGGCGATGGTGGCAGTAACGGTAGTTTCGGTAGGGCCGTAGCTGTTATAAAACTGTATGCCATTTTGAGCCCATTTGGCTAAAACCTGTGGGGTACAAGCCTCACCACCTGCATTAACCAGCCTGAGCGAAGGAATGCTATTTTCCATTACGGCCAGTAAACTTGGTACCGCGTGTAAAATAGTTATGTTTTCTTTCTTTAATATATCGCTTAACTCATCAATTACTTTTGATGTGGTATTATCAGCCACCCATAGGGTAGCCCCGGCAAAATAGCTTATCCAGGTTTCCTCGCACCACATATCAAATGATACTGAAAACCCCTGGTATACTTTGTCTTCGGGTAATATGCCAAATATAGATTGTTCGGCCCTTACCAGGTGGCAAATTTGCCGGTGGCTTATGGGGATGCCTTTTGGTTTGCCTGTACTGCCTGAGGTATACAGTACATATGCGCAATCGCCAGGTTCGGGGCCCAATGGCAGTGTAAAGTGTTGCTCATCAGCAAAAGGCTCCGCCAACACCGGGCTGTGCGCTGGTGTGTAATGTGGCACCTGTAAAACGGTACACCTGGCATTAAGCGGTTCCATACTGAAACATGCCGCAGCTCCTACTTCGTCCAAAATCACTTCCACTCTTTCGGCGGGGGCATCACGGTCAATAGGTACATAGGCGGCACCGGCCTTTAAAATACCCAATATAGCTGCGTGCAATTCAAGGCCACGCGGCCACCATATACCAACACTATTACCACGACCTATGCCATTGTTTACTAAATAAACAGCTATTTCATCACTCCAGTGGTCGAGCGCGTCGTAGGATAACAACTCGTTGTGAAAAACCAACGCTGTTTTATCTGCATAGCGCCGCGCCGACGCCGAAAATAAAGCAACCAGGGTTTCCTCCCTGATCAAATCAGGTCGATTAACTCCGATGGCAATACTTAAATTATTCATAAACATAAATTACTCGGTCTTTTGGTAAGACGTTTATCGCGTTGCAAGGTTTATAATCTTATCCGGATTATAATGTAAAGCTTTTATTACCAAGGTAATATTTATGTTATTATGGCCATTGCAGTCTTCGGAAATTGTTTAATACTTCGTGTGTTAAAAGTGATAAATTTAGTTGGGAATGACCATTTTTTTTAACTTCGTTTAGATGTTTCTGCTAATTAGGTACTTAAGAAAAAAAATAAGCCGATTGCAACCAATTTAATTTAAACAAACCTTATCCGAAGCTATACTCCTGAAAAAATATTATCACAATGCAGATTTTACGCAAATAAATTTACCTTTGGCCTTATACTATTCTATTCCATTATTAATGGAATAGCAATGCAAGAACGATGTCAAAGCATGATAAAAATACGTTAGATGAGAGATATCTATGATCAGATACATGAGCTTGAAGGCATACCACGGCTAACCAAGCATGAACAGTTTGTGCAGGGCATTATCAATGCGGTTGATAATAAAGTAGTCGCGGTAGGAGATTTGCTGCCGTCAGTCAACAAGTTGATGAATGAGCTGGGTTTTGCCCGGGAAACCATCATGAGGGGCTACAAGGAGCTTATTAAGCGTGGTATTGTAGAATCGCGTAATCGTATGGGCTTTTTTATTGCCAGTGCAGATACTGGACAGAGCCTGCGCGTAGCCCTGTTGCTTTACGCATTTGACACTTTTCAGGAAACGTTCTATAAAACATTTAAGAAAAACCTTGAACCTGGGGTACATCTTGATGTGTTTTTTCATCATAACAATATCGACATATTAGATGCCATTATCAGCAACATACGCGGCAAGTATGGTATGTATGTAGTGGCTCCCATCCCCAACCCGCGAACCAGGGATATTCTTAAAAGTATTCCCCTGAATAAGTTCTTGATGATCGATCGTTTTGAACAGATGGACGGCGACTTCTCTTACGTTACACAAGAGTTTGAACAAGCAACTTATAAAGCTTTCTGCGAATTAAAAGACGTAATAATGAGCTATGATGAATTTGTTTTCTATTACCGGCCATCAACAGATACACCAATTGAAATTTTACGATCTTTTAAAAGATTTATTAAAGAATACGGCATAAAGGGAACAATACAAACGGAATATACCTTGGGAACGATCACCAAAGGAAAGGTATACTTTACGATCAATAATACAGAGTTATGGGCTATGCTGAAAGACTGCATTGATAAAGACCTTGACCCGGGTACCGACGTAGGTATTCTGTCGCACAATGATGATATGGTGAAAGAGATTATCAGCGGTGGTATTACTACTTATTCTACCGATTTTAGGTTGATGGCAGAAGGAGCGGCCGCATTTGTAATGTCAGGAAAGCCTGTCAAGAGAATCATTCCCACAACGCTAATCAGACGCAAATCATTGTAGCGTCAAAAATAAGTAGAGGGTATTTCTGTTACCAGTTTATCTGCGTGTAGGCCCCATCACCACCTCCGGTGGATAATACATGCGGTTAGTTCACAATTTGTATTGGCTGCATTGATCACAAGTATTGTCGCATTTTCTGGCTGAAGTACCAAACCAAAGTACATTCTAAGTTGAACTTTTAAGAACCTGACTTTTTCGCCGGGAACATTCCCTTTTTTAATATCTATAATAATTGACGGACAATCCTGTCGCTAGATTTTAATCTGTACTATTCTATACTCTATTTATGAATTCGTTTTCAAGTTTATTAATTTTTCATGAAATACAGCTGGTGATAGACTAGTCCACGATATTTTTTAATAGAATATGTGTCTATTAAATATATTGTAAATGATTTTAATTTATAATTATTTGATTAATAGATGTTTATATTATATAAAATTAATATTTTATATAATATAAACAAGAAATGGCTATCGCCTGAATACAAAGAATCAAATACCTAAATAGCCTGTATTGTAAAAGGTAACAAAAAACTTGCAAAAGTCATTTTATATTTTCATTTTTGAATTATAGTATAGTATAGAATAGATAATGATTTATACTATTATACCAATTATAAACCAGTTGCTCAAAGATTAGCGCTTTCCATTATGATATGATGTGCTGTTAGTAGTGTATGGTACAAATGGATGCTTGATGTGTAGCACAGTCAATTGTTTACTGCGAAGTAGATAATTGCGTTATGCGTTCGGTGACTGGAATTTTAGGCGAGTAAACAACCAAGTTTTAAACAATATAATTCATCTCACATGAACCTAGAAAAAACCAACTGCCGGAAGAAAAACCAAAGGCGACGATGTTTATAGCTCAGCCTTAATGTACCTCACAGTATTTTCTATCATTCCATATTAATCGAAACCAATTCAATTCAAATTATGAAAATATTTACTCATTCTATTTTAAAGGACCGCGATATGAGGCAAGTCTTTTCCGGTGGTGGTCCCAAAAGGCGACTTACGGCCGGTAAATACAGGCTTACTTTGTTTCTTCTGATTCTTTTACCACTATTCTCACTGAGCGCCTATGCGCAAACCATTACGGTCAGTGGTACGGTATCTGATAACACCGGCACATTGCCGGGGGCTATCATTGCAATTAAAGGCACAAGCACAGGAGTAAGCTCAGACGTTAGGGGGCAGTATACCCTTAAGGCACCCGGAAATGCTGTGCTTGAATTTAAAATGATCGGCTATAAAACACAAACGATCAATGTTAATAATCAGCAAACTATTAACGTTAAACTGGAAACGGACAGTAAATCACTCGATGAAGTAGTGGTAGTTGGTTACGGTTCCCAGAAGAAGGTTAATCTTACAGGATCAGTTTCGACCATATCAGGAGACGATATGATCAAAAGGCCGGTCGTGAACACAACCACTATGCTGGAAGGTCTTGCCCCTGGTGTGGCTGTGGTACAAGGCAGTGGCGAACCGGGAAATGAAAATGCATCAATTACAATCCGGGGTGTCGGCACCTTCAGCGGCGCTGGCAGTGCACCTCTGGTATTGATTGATGATGTTCCCGGTAATCTGAATGATGTTAACCCTGTAGATATTGAAAGTGTCTCAGTATTGAAAGATGCTTCTTCGGCGGCCATCTACGGCTCAAGAGGTGCGAATGGGGTAATCCTGGTAACGACAAAGAAAGGTAAGGCAGGCAAACTTAAAGTTGAATATGACGGCAATTTAGGTATCTACACGCCTACCAAAATGATTAAATTAGTCACTAATTCTGTTCAGTACATGAATATGTACAATACAGCCCGTATCAACTCAGGGCTTACCGATACATCGCAGTTGTATTCACCGGCTGAAATTAACGCTTTCGCTACACATCCGAATAATCCTTTGTATCCAAACACCAATTGGTTAAGCTACCTGTTTAGGACAGCAGTAACACAAACTCATAACCTCACATTCAGCGGCGGTAATGATAACACAACCTATAATATCAATTTCGGCTATGTAGACGAAAATGGCATTATGCGTGGGTTTGACTACAAAAAATATAATATTCGTACGAATCTGCAATCTAAAGTCAACAATCATATCACATTCGGTACTAATATCCTATTAAAATCAGGGATAACAGATGCCACTTCAAATGGATCTGAAGATATGTTCTTGTCGACATTATCACAAGCACCCACTTACGGACCTTATACCACAGATGGCAGCGGTGATTATACCTACAAAAGATATCCGTTTGAATATAACAACAAGAACCCTATAGCGGTGCTGGGAGAGGGTTTATATCATGATACCTATGACTATGAGGCAGATATTCAAGGTTGGGCAAACATAAGTTTCAATAAAGACTTTTCATGGTATACCAAGGCAGCCTTTAACGGAGAGTTTGATAATTATAAGAATTATGTTGCGGACCTTCCGGAATATTACTACACAACCGATCAGCTAGCAACAACTCTTGATCTGGGAAAAGGATTGACAGTACAGGACGAACACAATATTTATTCCAATTTATATAGTTACCTTAAATATAACCACTCTTTTGGTGAGCATACTATTTCGGCACAAGGAGGATGGAGTATTGAGCAAAATCAATATCAATACTTGCAAGCTTCCAGACAAAATTTTGTGGATCCGAGCCTGCAGGAGATAAATGCGGGAAGTACCGATGTTATTAGTAATGCAGGTACCAGTAACAGTTGGGCATTAGAGTCATGGTTCGGCCGCGTGGATTACAATTACAAAGAACGTTATTTACTGGAAAGTAATATTCGTTTTGATGGTAGTTCGAAATTCGCTCCAGGCCATGAATGGGGGACTTTTCCTTCCGCTTCTGCTGGTTGGAGAGTTACAGAGGAACCATTTATTAAAGACCTTAATTTAAACTGGCTCAACAACTTTAAGTTGAGAGGATCATGGGGCCAGGTAGGCAACCAGAATATCGTTGAAAATGGTTACAGTATCCTTTACCCTTATCAGGCATTATTAAACTTTACTGGTGCTTATTCGTTTGACAACCAAAACCTGACCACCGGTGTTGCCCAAACACAATTAAATAACCTGCAATTGCAATGGGAAACAACAACCATGACGGACATCGGCGCGGATATTACACTGGTAAAGAATTTCGGTGTTACGTTTGACTGGTATAATAGGGTTACTTCCAATATTCTGAGACAATCTCAAATCACTGCTGTTGTCGGTTTGCAGGCACCGTATGTTAATGATGGAACGGTTGATAATAAAGGTGTTGAGCTTGGCCTTACCTATGGTAATTTAGTAAAAGGAGGCGCGCTTGAAGGATTGAACTATAGCTTTGGCCTAAATCTGGATCATAACACCAATAAACTGGTTAAGTACGGCGCGCCTGATATTTACAGTAATAGTATCAATGAGCAGGGTTATCCAATCAATTCTTTTTATATGCTGAAGGTGGTTGGGATTTTCCAGAATGCACAAGAAGTTGCTAATTCACCCAAACAATATGGCGATAATACACAGCCGGGTGATTTGAAATACCAGGATACTAACGGCGATGGAAAAATTGATGATAACGACAGGGTAATAATCCCAGGTGTTGTGCCTAAGCTGAATTATTCCTTTAGAGCGAATGCCAGCTGGAAAGGGTTTGATGTATCTGTGCTAATGCAAGGCGTTTATGGTGTTAAATATTTTGTTGACGATTGGGGAACAATCCCATTTGTTCAGGGCGCCCCACCAACCACCAACTGGTTGAATGCATGGTCTCCAACAAACCCATCTACAACTATGCCTCGCCTTTATTGGGGATTCAATGCCCCACAAAGTCTAACCCGTCCGTCTACCTTCTTTTTACAGGACGGTTCATATCTTAGGGTAAAGAACCTGGTATTTGGGTATACTATTCCAGCCAGTGTTACCAAACATGTAGGTATAGATCGGCTTAGAGTGTACTTCTCAGGCGACAACTTGTTCACCTTTACGAAGTACCCGGGTCTTGATCCTGAACGCGCAGCGAGCGGTGATTTCCTGACCTACCCGCAAAATAAAATATATTCATTTGGTGTAAATGTGACCTTTTAAGAATTGATAAAATGAAAAAACGAATATATATAATCATATGCATGGCAGTAGTTTCGACACTGGCCGCGTGCAATAAAAAGCTTGATTTGAATCCGACGGATCAACTGGCAACTACAACTTTTTACAAACAAAAAAGCGACTTTGATGAAGCCCTGGCAGCGGTTTACGCTTCCTTGCAAACCGAGGAGTTTTCCTATGGAATGGGTTTCCGGGATTGCCTTACTGATGATGCCTATAATCAGTTTAATTCTGGTTCGGTTACCAGTATTGACCAGGGTAATCTGAGCGCAACCATCGGAGGTTATCAACAGTCGATATATGATGATGCCTATACCGGCATTGCACGGGTAAATATTTTTCTCTCGCAATTGGCCGCTTACAAAGGAACAGATGTTACTGATGCTATCAGAACGCAATATACCGGCGAAGTGATGTTTGTAAGGGCATTTATGTATTACCAGCTGTATACCATTTATGGTGATGTACCATTGGTTACCCAGCCGCTTACTTTGGCTACGCAAAAGCAACCTAAAGCGCCGGCGGCTCAAATACTGGCACAAATTGAAACTGACCTGAATTACGGTATAAATAACTTAGGTACCCAACCTTATATTAGTAACTACGGTCATGCCTGCGCCTCATCAGCACAAGCATTATTGGCCAGGGTATTAATCTTTGCAGCGTATCAGGGAACTGGCACCCCTGATCCGACGATTATGACACAGGTGAGGGATCTGTGCAAGGCTGTTGTTCCCCAATATTCTTTAGACCCAAGTTATATCAGTCCTTTCCGCGATGCTACACAAGCGAGCAGCAAAGAAGTGATTTTTACAATAAACTTTTTGGCACCAAATAATACAGCCCCATGGGATTTATACTATGGTAATTATGATGCTTGCGCACCTTATGAAAATATGGTTGATGATTATGAATGTACGGATGGTTTGCCATGGGGTACCTCACCTTTAACAGACAAAGTGAACATATTCAATAACCGGGATTCACGTTTATCGGCAAGCATCTTTAAAGGATTTGTTGATTGGGGAAATGGAAATACTTATACACCAGCCAACCCGGTTCCTACAGGTTATGGAACAAAAAAATTCCTTGAACCGAAAAATATACCGTATGGGTTTTCAACGCTTAGCCAGCAGGATGCTGTTATATTACGCGAAGCCGAAGTTATGTTGATGTATGCTGAAGCGGAAAATGAAATATCCGGACCAGATGCTACCGTATATCAGCTGACTACGGCCATCCGTGCCAGGTCGGGTATGCCAGCGTACCCGGCAGGCCTTTCACAGGCTGATATGCGTCAGCGCATTCGCCATGAGCGCAGGATCGAACTTGCATTTGAAGGACTTCGTCATTTTGATCTTGTCCGTTGGCATATAGCCGGACCGACGTTAAACGGACTGAATACAGGTTTAATTACTTTTAACTGGCAGGATAAATTTTACAAATGGCCATTGCCACAAACAGAGATTGATAAAAGCGATGGAGTTTTGGTGCAGAATCCTGATTACAAATAGAACTGGATTGTTTAGTTTATTATATGGTTAATGAGTGTAATAAAGTCCAGCAATGGACTTTATTTATAATTTAGCTTGCATGCGAGCTATTATCTACCAATTACTCAAAACATACAGTCACTATAAGTACTACAATGATCAGTCGGGTAATGGCAAAGAATTAATCATCAACCATGTGATATTATGGCGAAATAAAATGCAGTCGAGTAAGGGTATTTTTTTAAGGATTTTAAAAGCATCATACAATTGAAAATAATAGATATATATACAAAGGGTAGGCATATTATACTGAGTTTAGCAACAATTGCCTGCTGCAGTCATGCTAAAGCGCAGCAGGTAACGATACCAATAGAAACTGAGCAGACGGCTGTTGTTTTACAAACGGATACCGCCGGGCATTTAAATACGATTTACATAGGGAAAAAGCTGGAGAATACGGCTGAATATGGATTGGTTACCAGCGAATATAAACAGACGGTTGATTATACCGGGATGTATAAGTCCGCTTACACACCGGCTGGTTCACGAAACTTGCTGGAGCCAGCCATCGCAGTTACGCATGCCGATGGTAATAATTCACTTGATCTGCAGTATGTTAGCTATAGTCAAGCTAAAATCAGTAACGACATCTCACTTTTAACGGTCCTGTTGAAAGACCCTGTCTATAACTTTCAGGTTACCTTGTATTACAAATCTTATTACAAGGAAAATGTACTTGAACAGTGGAGCGCTATACAGCACCACGAAAAAGGAAATATCGTGCTGCAAAAATTTGCATCAGCTAACCTCAATTTGTCTGCGGGTAGCTATTGGCTTCGGCAATACCATGGCAACTGGGCCCGGGAAATGCAGCCCGAAGAAACCATGCTGACGCATGGCATCAAAACGCTGGATTCAAAACTGGGGACGAGGGCTAACCTTTTTATGCCTTCGGTATTTATGGTTTCGCTCAACGAGCCGGCGACCGAGGATCATGGCAGTGTATTGTTTGGCGGCTTGGAATGGAGCGGGAACTTCAAAACGGATTTAGAAATTGATCCACAAGATAACCTCCGGATCATATCAGGAATCAATAATTATGCATCACCTTACCGGCTTAAGCCGGGTGAAGTGTTTGAAACTCCACCTTTTTTATATACGTTCTCTACTCAGGGTAAAGGTAAAGCAAGCCGTGACCTGCAATCCTGGGCCCGTAACTATAAACTGGTTGATGGTAAAGGTACAAGGCTAACCCTGCTCAATAACTGGGAATCTACCTATTTTAACTTTAATGAGGATAAACTCAAGGAATTGTTAAAAAGTACCAAAGAACTTGGTGTAGATCTTTTCCTGCTGGACGATGGCTGGTTTGGTAACCAGTTTCCACGGAATGATGATCACGCAGGCCTAGGTGACTGGCAGGAGAACCGTAAGAAGTTGCCGAATGGCATTGCGGCTATCGCCAAGGAGGCACAAAGTGAGGGAGTAAAGTTTGGGATATGGATCGAGCCGGAAATGGTTAATCCCAAGAGCAGTTTATACCATCAGCATCCCGACTGGGTAATTAAGCAACCTCATAGGCAGGAATATTATTTTCGAAATCAGCTGGTACTTGACTTGAGTAATCCCCAGGTACAAGACTTTGTATACCATATTATTGACTCCTTATTTATTAAAGATCCGGCGCTGGGCTATGTGAAATGGGATTGTAACGCCGTCATTTATAATGCTTACTCGGTCCATCTGCACCAAAATCAGTCGCAGTTTTATGTTGATTATGTTAGGGGCTTATATAAGGTACTACAGCGAATTCGGGCCAAATACCCGGAAGTACCGATGATGTTGTGTTCAGGTGGTGGCGGGCGTGTCGACTATGGCGCTTTACAATATTTTACAGAGTTTTGGCCGAGTGATAATACCGAACCTATTGAACGGATATTTATTCAGTGGGAAAATTCCTATTTCTATCCGGCCATGGCAAGCGCTAATCATGTAACCGACTGGGGTAAGGAACCATTGAAATTTCGGGTCGATGTTGCTATGATGGGCAAACTAGGATTTGATATAGTAGTTAACAAACTCAGCGGTGATGACCTTAAGTTTTGCCAGAACGCGGTGGCAACCTATAATGAAATCAAGCCGGTGGTATGGCAGGGAGACCAGTACAGGCTGTCAGACCCTCGAAAGGAAAATACCGCATCGCTTATGTATGTAAATGCTGATAAGTCGACCGCGGTTATGTTTACTTACCTGGTTAATTATCGTTATGATGAAGGAAGTAAAAGACCAATTCTCCTGAATGGACTAGACCCTGAAAAGAAATACCGTATCAAAGAGATTAATTTATACCCGGGCACGTCGCCGGTTACCGACCATGAAAGGGTTTACACAGGCGATTTTTTAATGAAGATCGGTTTGAATCCTGAAGTAAATGCTAACAGGACCAGCGTAGTAATTGAATTGAATGAAATAATTGGCGTTATAAGATAACTAAGATGACGAAAACGGAAATAAAAAACACTTTTATCCAAATTCATCCCGACGATAATGTGGTGTTTGCACTTGCTGCTTTAAAGCGAGGAACAGCTATATCGGGATATTTTTTAGGATTAATAAAACCATGTTTTAAATTCATTTTTGCAATGCTTTTTGCTTGTGTATGTCTATTTGCAAAAGGGCAGGACAAATCTGCTATAATTAACCCGGGCTTGCCTTACAGTAACTATTATACCCTGGCCAATCAACTGAATAATTTTAAGCAGGTAATTGCCACCAGAAAAAATGTTACAGTAACATTCCTTGGCGGCTCTATCACATACAATCCGGGCTGGCGACAAATGGTTTGTAAATATCTTACAAATAAATTTCCGAATACTGATTTTCATTTTATCGCTGCAGGTATACCATCATTAGGGAGCCTGCCCCATGCATTCAGGTTGCAGCGCGATGTACTTGACTCCGGCAAAACCGATCTGATGTTTATTGAAGCTGCAGTAAATGACAGGGTAAACCATACTGATAGCATAACGCAGGTGCGAGCTTTGGAAGGAATAGTGAGGCATGCTAAAAGAAGTAATCCTGGTATGGATTTAATTATGATGGCCTTTGCTGATCCCTACGAAACGAGCGACTATAACAAAGGCCTTATTCCACCCGAAATAGCGAATCATCAATTGGTTGCTGAACATTATAACCTGCCGTTTATAAACCTGGGTAAAGAGGTTCGTGATAAAATAAACAACAAAGAATTTAGCTGGGAAGGAGATTTCAAGGATATACACCCGGCGCCTTTTGGCCAGCAATTGTATTTTGAAAATATAAAAAGCCTGCTTAACGCTTGTTTTGATAGTAAGGCCAAAAAGATAATTAAATCACCATTGCCTAAACCACTGGATAAGGCAAATTTCGAGTATGGAAGTTATTACAATATCAGGAATGCGCACTATAATGCCGGCTGGGCAATTGATAACAAGTGGAAACCAACTGATGGTATTGGTACGAGAGACGGTTTTGTAAATGTGCCGGTATTAAGTTCTGTAATACCGGGCTCAACATTGTCATTACCTTTTAACGGAACTGCGGTAGGCATAGCCATTGTTTCCGGTTCAGATGCAGGCATTATTTCATATCGGGTAGATAATGGTCCCGAAAACATTGTAGATTTATATACCGAATGGAGCAGCATGCTACACTTACCGTGGTACCTATTGCTGGGCAGTGATTTGAAAACCGGAAATCACACATTAACCATCACTATAAGCCAGCAAAAAAATAAGAATAGTAAAGGCAATGCTTGCCGTATAGTTAACTTTTTGGTAAATAAATAATAACACCACAACTCATATAACATAAGTATGATCCGTAAGATTTCTCTAGTTACAATGCTTAGCATTGTAATAATTAATATTTGTTTCGGGCAGCAGCCTTTAAAATTATGGTATAACAAGCCTGCACAGGTTTGGGAAGAAACCTTGCCTTTGGGCAATGGCCGTTTAGGTATGATGCCCGACGGTGGTGTAACAAACGAAAATATTGTACTGAATGATATTACCCTATGGTCAGGTGCACCACAGGATGCTAATAATTACAATGCTTATAAAGTTTTACCGCAAATTAGAAAGCTACTTGTAGAAGGTAAGAATGATGAAGCACAGGATTTGATCAATAAGGACTTTGTGTGTACCGGCAAAGGTGGTGTCAGTGTGCCGTTCGGTTGCTACCAGGTGCTTGGCAATCTCAGCATAAAATATAAGTACAATGGCGCTGATAGCACAGGCAGCCAATTTACCAATTATGAGCGCGAGTTATCATTAAACAAAGCCATTGCAAAAAGTACACTTAAGGTAAATGGTGTTACTTATACAAGGGAATATTTTACTAGCTTTAATAATGATATCAGCATTATAAGGCTTACTGCTGATAAACCGGGACAATTAAGTTGCAGTATAGGCATTAGCCGCCCGGAGCGAGGTAATACAACCATAAGTAATGGCGAACTTCAATTAAGCGGTCAGTTAGATAATGGTATCGATGGCAAAGGCATGCAGTACCTTGCGCGTGTAAAAGCTAAATTGAAGGGAGGTACCATGCGCCTTGCAAACAATACGCTGATTATCAAAAATGCTACTGAAGCAATAATTTATATATCAGCTGCAACCGATTTTAGGGGCGCAGCCTTCAAAAAGAATACTGAGGCTATACTCAACGCTGCTATAAATACACCTTATACTATCGAGAGGCAAAAGCATGTCAGCAATTACCAAAAGTTGTTTAACAGGGTAGTTGTTAATTTGGGCGATGCCAATAATACTAAGGAAACAACTGATAAAAGGTTAATATCTTTCCATAAGGATCCTGCATCAGATAATGGCTTACCAGTATTATTTTATCAGTTTGGCCGATACTTGAGTATTAGCAGCACAAGGGTAGGATTACTGCCGCCAAACTTGCAGGGCTTATGGGCAAATCAAATACAAACACCGTGGAATGGCGATTATCACCTGGATATTAATGTACAAATGAATCACTGGCCGCTGGAAGTATCAAACCTGTCGGAGCTTAACTTGCCATTAGTTGAGCTGGTGCGCGAAATGATACCGCATGGCGAAAGAACAGCAAAAGCTTATTATAATGCTGATGGCTGGGTGGCGCATGTAATAACCAATCCGTGGCACTTTACCGAGCCGGGAGAAAGTGCATCATGGGGTGTAACCAAGGCAGGTTCTGGCTGGTTATGCAACAATATCTGGGAGCATTATACATTCACTAATGATAAAAAATATCTTGCCAGCATATACCCAATATTACGTGGTTCCGCGCTGTTTTATAACAGCATATTAGTTAAGGATCCTAAAACAGGCTGGCAGGTAACCTCGCCGTCGTCATCTCCCGAAAATTCATTTTACTTGCCGAATGGTAAAACCGCCAGTATTTGCATGGGCGCAACTATTGATAACCAGATCATCAGGGAGTTATTTAATAATGTGATTACTGCATCAAAGATATTAGGTAAGGATGAAACTTTCAGGGCACAACTGAGCGCCAAATTAAAGGAACTGCCGCCTCCGGGTGTTATATCTAAAGATGGTCGGATACAGGAATGGCTGGAAGATTACAAGGAAACCGACCCGCAGCATCGCCATGTTTCGCATCTGTATGGTTTGTTTCCTGCATCATTAATAACACCTGATGCTACACCTGAACTTGCCGAAGCCGCAAAAAAAACGCTCAATGTACGAGGCGATGATGGTCCAAGCTGGTCTATAGCCTACAAAATATTGTGGTGGGCGAGGTTGCACGATGGCGACCGTGCTTTTAAACTATACAAGGAATTAATGAAACCAACTTTACGCACCGATATTAATTATGGTTCGGGCGGTGGTATTTATCCTGACTTGCTTTCAGCAGGGCCACCATTTCAAATTGATGGAAACTTTGGTGCAACAGCAGGCATTGCTGAAATGCTGATACAAAGCCATGCCGGTTATATCGAACTAATACCAGCCATACCAAATGAGTGGAAATCAACAGGCGAGGTTAGGGGCTTAAGAGCGCGTGGTAATTTTACGGTTGATTTTAAATGGAAGGATGGTAAAGTAATTTATTACCGCATCACCTCAGCACAGCCACGAATGGTTAAAATGAAAATAAACGGTGTTATTAAAAATATAATGGCATCAAAAGCCTGATCAATCACAAAAACATGAATCATCTTAGAAAAACTACTCTACTGTTATTATTGATCGGTTTGCTGCCATTTAGTGTTTTCGGTTCAATCCATATTAAACCTATTAATGCTGCGGATTCAACAGTTAATATTCCGTATGCAAATGGCATGGTGGTGTACAATTTAAAAACCGGAATCTATAGCGTGTACAGCCATGATGAACTGATATTTTCAAACATTATAGCTACCTGTAAGGTAAATGGAGAAATGCTAAGCTCGGCCGATTTTCCGGAGCGCAAATACAGCCAGATCAGCATCACTGATAAATTTGGGAATGGAACGCGCCACACAATTACCCTTAAGGGCAAGAGTGGTGTTGAGATGAAACAGGTATTTTATATGTACAGCAATTGCCCGTACTTTATTACCCAGGTTGAATTGACAGGCGCTTATGTAAAAAGTAATTATATGTCGCCTTTTAAAGGGAGCTTTGCCCGTATTGATGGCGATGTACGTACAGTATTTTTTCCTTTTGATAACGATACTTTCATTAGCTATAATTCAAAACCGTTTATTGCACCAGTTGCTAATACCAGCTCCGAAACTGGGGTGGTATTTGATAATACATCCCGTAAGTGTTTTGTATTCGGCTCGTTAGAGCATGAAGTTTGGAAAACAGGTGTAAGTACAATCACCACAAAGGATAGTGGTAACATGGTTAATGTTTTTGGAGGATATAGCGACATAGCAGTTACGCGTGATAATATTCCTCATGGTGAAATCGGCGGGAGTACAATTAAATCACCAAAGGTATTTGTAGGTTATTTTGATGACTGGCGTACTGGGCTGGAGGAATATGGAAAAGCAAACCGCATAGCCGAGCCACCATTTATTTTTAACTGGACAAATCCGACACCCGTGGGCTGGAATAGCTGGGGCGTTTTACAAGATAAAATAACTTTTGATAAAGTGGCAAAAGTTGTCGGGTTTATTGCTGATAGCCTGCCCGGTTTCAGAACAGGTAATACGGCCTATGTTGATCTGGATGCGTTTTGGGATAATCTACTGAAAGGTGGGAGTGAAGGTGATTACAGTGAATTGAAGGAGTTTGCAGATTATTGTAAATCGAGAGGATTACAGCCGGGTGTTTACTGGGCGCCATTTACCGACTGGGGCTGGAAAAGTGGGCCCAACAGAAAGGTGGAGGGCAGTCAATATAACTGGGGCGATATATGGACTAAAGTAGGCAATGGCTATCATGAAATTGATGGCGCACGCGCTATTGATCCAACCCATCCGGGTACGCAGCAGCGCATTGCATTTATTATTGGCAAACTAAAGGCATGCGGGTTTAAAATGATAAAAATTGATTTCCTGGGTCATGGAGCAGCGGAATCAACGCATTTTTATGATACTACAGTTACCACCGGCATGCAGGCTTACCGTAAGGGAATGGAGTATTTAATTAAACAACTTGATGGGCAAATGCTGGTTTATGCTGCAATATCGCCTAATTTGGCTACCGCACGTTATGTACATACACGCCGCATTGCTTGTGATGGCTTTAAAAGTATGCATGATACTCAGTATACATTAAACAGTGTTAATTACGGCTGGTGGTTAACCTATATGTACAATTTTATTGATGCCGACCAATTGGTATTAGGTACAGAAGCGCCGGGTGTAAACAGGGCGCGGGTGCTGTCAGGCATAGTTACCGGTACATTTTTTACGGGGGATGATTTTTCAACCACCGGGCAATGGACCGCGGTGGCTAAAAAACTGTATCAAAATAAAGAATTGCTTAATGTGATTAAAAATGGTAAAGCATTCAGGCCGGTTGAGGGTAATACAGGCGATAAAACAACTGAGATGTTTACTCAATGGATTGGCAATGATTTTTACCTTGCAGTATTTAATTACAGTAATAATACTAAGGAATATAACATAAATAGGCAACGTCTTGGCTTGTCATTAAACCAAAAATATCATATCGAGAATTTACTGCCAAATGGTCTGCCGGTTTCACCAAGCCAATTGTCATCAATATCAAAACTACCTGCAAATGATGCGGCTTTATATAAGTTCACTAAAGAATAGTGTGATAATTTACCGGGCGCGATTTAATAAAAAGGTTCATTATCCTAAATATGAAAAATGTTAAAAAACAATAGATGCTTAAGCAGTAAACGCTGTTGAGCTACACCAATAGCGTAAGAAAATATGCAGATTACTTATATTCTTATGCGATTTTAAGAATTAATGACCAGGAGCTGGCACATGAATTAGCCCAGGAAAGTTTTCTTGCAGCCTTGGAAAGAATGGAAAATTAGAGGCCCGCAGCTTATAGCGTATCCGGTTGACAGCATGGAACTTCCGGAGCCCAATACAGTTCATCAATCCAGGCCATCAACTATTTAAATTCGGGGTACATTAAACATAAAAAATGGCCGGAAGATTCTTCCGGCCATGATTGCCTTTTTGACTATTTTTTTTATTTCAACTAAATTACCATCCCGTGTTTTGGGGTTTTAAATTTGGATTGAGTGTTAAATCATTGCTTGGCAACGCCCATGTAAACTGGTAGTCACCGGCCGGAATGGTCAAGTTAACGGTACTTGGCCCCGAAAGTAAAAAGGTAGTGTTTTGCGGATCTGTCCGGGTAAATCCTAATCCCCAGCGTTTAAGGTCATCCAAACGGAACCCTTCAAAAGCAAGTTCGCGGGTCCTTTCGCTTCTAATGGTATCTATTAAAGCAGTTGAGGCTAAACCACTATATGTTGTGCCGCAGCGCGCTTGATGCAGGGCATTCAATGCAGTTAGCGCGTCTGCAGGATCTGAATTATTAGCGGCGGCTTCAGCAGCTATCAGATACATTTCAGCAATGCGGAATGGTTTTGGTGCATTTTGGTAACTGGACACAGCTGACCCAGTGTAGAATATTGGGTTACCCGGATATTTATTGATAAGGGTCAGTGTTCCTTTTATGCCATTTATATCTACAGCATCAGATGCAAAATAAGTGCCTTTACGAATATCGTTATTTTGATAGAGGCCAATGATAGCGGCTGTAGGTACATATGAAGGGTTATTAGCACCCAAAGTAGGATCATAGCCTAAATATGAAAAACTTGCATTTGGCTGCTCTGTAGTTGTGTTAGTAAACGGCTGGAATAGAGATTCCTGGATTCCATCATTGGTCCAATAGGATTGAAAATTAGCCAATGTTGTTATCAAAGGGTAAGTGCCTGATGAAATCAATTTGTTGGCTGCAGTATAAGCGCCTGCCCAATCCTGCATATCCAGCCGCACCCTGGCTTCAAGTGCTGTAGCTACGTCAATATTAAATACTGATGAGCCCTGCTGTCCTGGTACGCTTGTTAATAAATTTTCGGCTGTAGTAATGTCTGACAAGATTTGTGTATAAACAGCCTTTACTGTTGACCTATCGGGCTTTGCATCTACGTCATAAACCAAAACAAGCGGCACACCCGGGTCAGTAGCGGCAGTACCAGGGTTGTAAGTTTTAGCATACCTGATCACCAAACGGTGGAAATAATATGCCCTTGCCAGGTACAGGTCGCCTGTATATTGCTGTAAGCTGGCTGCATCAGCAGCACTAGAGGTGGTAATACTTTTAAAACCGGTAATTGCGGCATCAATATTTGCAATGGCGGCATACCAGTTTTCCCAATAGTTTGCCGGGTTATCGGCGCCAAAAAATGATCCCCATCTGTAATACCCTGTATTGGCATTATTATTGGATAAAGTAATATTCAATTCATCCGCCTGTAAATCAGTTACACTTTGCGGCATATCAAAATTTCCTCTTAAAGCCGAATAGGTGCCTGCAACCCATTTTGATGCGTCTTGTACAGTTTGAAAGCCGGTGTTTAGGCCAATAGCATCATGTGGATTTAAATTATTAATTTTTTTGCAGGAATTGCCGACTGCCACGATGATCAACCCTGCTGCTATATATTTATGTAATTTTTTCATCTTTAATATCACTTGAATATGAATTAATATTTTTTACAATGTTGCTTTAACACCTACTGTATATTGCTTGGTGTTAGGATATTGCCCATATACTAAGTTTGTATCAGCTTCGGGATCAGGACCAAAATATTTGGTAACGGTAAACAAATTGCGCCCTTCTACAAATACCTTAATGCTTTTAAATGCTTTAGAATCGCCGGTAACAGATTTTGGAAGCGAATAACCTATATTCAGGTCTTTTAAACGCATAAATGACGCATTTTCAAGCAAGCTTGAGTCAAATTGCTGCATCTGGTAATTGTTAATATCAGGAAATTGTGCATTATCTCCAGGCGCTTTCCAGTAATTTGCTGCAACTTTCAAGGTATTATACCCTGGGAACACATTCGGATTTTGATAGAAGTACCCGTCATTACTCAACAAATGTTTCCCTAAATTAAAGTTAAAGAGCGTTTCAATTGTAAAGCCCTGATAGCCGGCTCTGAAACCAAAACCACCTGTAAATGGTGCATATTGGCCAATACCTGAATTTTGTTGTAGCGCGTTTTGATCATAGTTACTGGTAACCTCATTCGGGTTCCTGTTGGTTATGGATGGATTTGGGCCGGGCAGATACCATTCAGGCGCACCGGTTTGTTTGTTTACGCCTGCATAAAGCGGTAGATAGAAAGTTACAGGCTGGCCGACCACCCATGCCTGCAAATAATTAGGCTGCGGAAAATCCTGCCTTCCATCAAATAAGGCGGTAACTTTATTGTGTGTTATATCGGCATTTACAAAAAGAGTAACATAACCTTTATGTGCCGGATCTTTCCAGGCATCAGCTTCAAAACCTATGTTAATACCTTTGTTTTCAAGCGAGCCGGTATTCTGTGTAACAGATGCAAAACCTGATGTATAAGGATATGGAACAGACAAAAGCATGTTTGATGTATTACGGATATAGTAGGAAGCATTTAACCTTATCCTATCTAAAAATGACACATCAACACCAAAAGTGGTTAACTGTTGCTGCTCCCATGTTAAGTAAGGATCACCCGGTTGTGTAATAGAGTATCCCCCAACGCCATTATAAAAAGAAGTGCCGGATAGCAATGCCAGGCTTTCATAATCTTGTATTTCACCGTTGCCTACTCCATTTATTTCGGCGTTACCTTGTGTACCGGTATTGGCCTTTATAATAAGTCTGTCAATCCACGAAACATCTTTTAAAAAGTCTTCTTTTTTTGCATCCCATGATACACCTCCAGACCAAAAAGTTCCTTCGCGGTGATCAGCGCCAAAACGGGAAGATCTATCAGACCTTATAGAGGCCTCTGCATAATATTTGTCATTCCAATCATATTCAGCCCTTCCAAAAAACGAGTCAAATGCATACTCGTATTCAGAGCTGCCTATCGCTACTTTGTTTGGAGCATCATTCAATAACAGCAAACGGTCATCCGATAAACCTGATCCGTAACCATTGAAAGCCGATGTAGTTTCATCCTGATACTCCTGGCCGCCCAGCAAATCAAAATGATTTACGTTGGCTATATTGAATTTATATTCGATAGTATTGGTAAAAGTTTTTGATACATCCCGTGTAAAACTCTGATTTATGTTGCCATTACCAGGGTTGGCAATATAGGAAGGAAGTTGTATCGCACTCGCTGTTAGATCTGAAGCATCAACACCGCCCTGAGTTTTAATTGATAAACCTTTATATGGTGTAATCAGTAAGTAGGCTGTAGGATCCAGCTGAATATTGTTGGTAATACCTGGGTTTTGTTGAGCCAGGTACCTTGGATCATACTCGCTTGTGCCTGGGATTTTATTTAACCGGTTTCCGTTAGCATCGAACAAGGAATAAATAGGTGCAAGTAAACTGGATAAACCGCCATCTATATAAGCACCTACCTCAGGGTTAGATTGCCTTTGGTCATACTCCAAGCCAATGTTAACGCCAACTTGCAACCATTTATTTACTTTTGAGGTTACATTTGATCGCAATGTGTAACGCTCATATTGTGATTGATAGGCTATACCCTCCTGATTCAAATACCCACCTGAAACAAAATATGAGGTTTTGCCGCCGCCACCTGATATGTTAATATTTTCCTGGTACATTGGCTGATTGCTTTTGTAGAAATATTTATACCATTGGGTATTTGCGTTTTGAACAGGCAAGCCGGCTAAAATATTGTTTAACTGGGATTGTGACATTATACCTGAGCTTACCTCAAACGACTTCCATTGGGTAGCATCCATAAAGGCGTTAAAGAAACTGGTACTGGCAAGGTTTGATACGCCGTATTGACTGCTTACAGTAATACTGGGTGCCTGATTAAATGAACCTTGTTTGGTAGTGATCACTATCACACCATTAGCTGCACGCGAACCATAGATAGAAGTTGATGCTGCATCTCTTAAAACGTTGGTTTCTTTAATATCGTCAGGGTTTATTGTTAATATAGTGCCTGAACTCACTTCAATACCGTCTAAAATATATAACGGATCTGTACCTGATACCAAAGAGCCTAAACCTTGCAGGCGGACTGATGGTAACGAACCTGGCTCGCCGGAGCCTGATAAGATGCTCAAGCCCGGTACTCTGCCCTGAAGGGCGTCCAGCACCGATGCATTGGGTTTATCCTGGGTTTGATCGCCGGAAACAATAGTGTTAGTACCCAAAATATTGTCAACTTTCTTATTGTTACCATAGGTACCCAAAATGGTTACTTCGTTTAACTCTTGTTTACTGGGAGTAAGCTGAATTTTTAAAACCGGATTTCCGTTATCTGAAACGGTAACCTCCGATGGATTATAACCAATAAAGGATACGACTAATGTAGCTGGCGGATTTATATTTTTTAAGGTAAAAAATCCCATTGCATCTGTGGTAGTAGAATGGTGTGTACCTTTTACAACAATGGTTGCCCCTGGCAGTGGTTTTCCAATTTCATCAACAACTGTTCCGTGGACATCAATATTGGCGTTGTTGGATAGTGTGATTATTTTATTGGAGTTGATAGGAGGCTTAGCTTTAACTATAATATCGTTCTGATACAATGTATATGTAACAGGTTGATCCAGAAAGCATGCATCTAATACTTCAGGGAGTGGTTTGTTTTTTACAACAATTGTCACCGGTTTAGCTAGCGACAGCATTTCAGGGTTATATAAAAAATTAATCCCTGTTTGTTGTTTGATATCTTTGAATACCTTATCAAGCGACACATTATTTTCCGAAAGTGTCACATTCTGCGCCTTGGAAATAGCGTAAACCTGCATTAGTGCTGCTAATACGAGCACGAAAGTTAATTTCATTATACGCAGTGTTTTTTGTAACAAATAAGCGAATTGCTTATCAAAGAATGAATTGTAGAATTTCATACATTTGAATGTTTGGGTTTTGAGTTGTGAAATTTGTTAATCGCATATTATTCAATGGGTAACCCAGGCATTTTCCGGTTACAGCCGGATTTATAACCAGTGTCCTGATTGGCGTCGGGATACTGGTTCCTTTTTAACGGGTACCTCATTTTTACAAGTAAAATCAATCCATAACGATAATCCTCCTTCCCTCAATTTTAAAATGTACCGTTCCTGTTAGTTCCAATGTTTTTAATACCTCTGAAACATTTTCAAAACGGGAAACTGAACCAACAAAAATCTTATGTTCAGTTGAAGTCTGATAAACGATATCGGCATTGTACCAGCGGGAAATTTCACGCATAATTGACACAATATTATCCCCGTCAAATACCAGTTCCCCATTTTTCCAGGCCATCGTCTTTTCTATATTAGCCTGTTCCACTTTAATTTTATTAGCATTTATGCTTAAAACCGCTGCTTGACCTGGTTTAAGTAAAACAACCGAATTGCCTTTTTCTACTTTGACGCTTCCTTCCAATAAAGTTGTTTTAATGGCGGGCTCATCATCATAAGCATTGATATTAAAGTGCGTGCCTATGTCCTCAATAGATTCACCTTTAACAGTCACCTTAAAAGGCTTTGTTGCATTATGCACCACTTCGAAATAAACTTGCCCTGTAATTTCTACTTTTCGTTCATTACCTATAAAATTAACCGGGTAACGCATAGAGGATGCCGCATCCAGATATGCAATTGTTCCGTCGGCCAATCTTACCGAGATTTCACCACCCCGAGGTGTGGTGATCGTATTATAAATAACTTCTTTGTCAGCAAACTGATTAGAGTTGTAAATCACTCTGCCGTCTTTAGTTTTTGTGATACCAATGTTTGACTGATTAGCGATAATGCCATTATGGGCATCATTTAAAGATATTTGCTGTCCATTGGCCAATGTTAAAGTCGCCTTATTGCCACCGGGTGCCAAATCTTGTTTCTTGGTTTGAGCAGTTTGTTGTACTGGTTGTTTGTGAAATAAGTAATAGCTACCAATGGATAAAAATACCAACACGCAGGCTGCAGTTGCAACGCGGCGCCTAACTGCCAACTTACGAACCTTTGTAAAAACGATCCCGCTTTCTATTCTTTTTAACAATTCCGCTTTCAGATTGTCTGCTGATTCCAGTTCATGATAATTTAAATCTTTATCCGCACCTGTCAGCTGGTTGAGATAATCATTATAAGCCATCAATTCCTCTTCCGTAGCGATACCCTGATTTACTTTATCGATTAAGCTATTTAAAATTTGTTTGTCCACGTGCTGTTATTGCGTATATAAGACATAGCACTTAAATAGACCTGAACACCTACAAGAAAATGAAATATTTATTAACTTACTGTGGATCAGTAAATGTGTTTTTTTATTTTGAGCTAAAAGAGAAGAAATATGGACGCTAATCGTCCAAGTGGTAATCTTAATTTTTTAAGTGCCCTGTAAACTTGCTCGTCAACAGTTTTTTCAGCGATGCCTAATTGATCAGCAATTTCCTTATGGCTCAACTGTTCATCGCGGCTCAATAGAAATACCTCCCGGCAGCGTTCAGGTAATTCATCAATTAGCTGGGAGATGAAGCTTTTTAATTCTTTGACTTCTAACTCATTCTCTTTGTACCGGCGGGGATCAATCGCCTCTAAATCCTCAATAAGGCTTTCCCGTATTTTTCCATTACGGATCATGTTAGCGACCTTGTATTTCACCGCTGTATATAAATAGCCCTTAAGTGTAGTTTTCAATACGATTACCTGACTATTTTCCCACAACCAAATAAAGAGGGTTTGGCAAATATCCAGGCTTTCTTCCCGATTATGGCTGGCGTGGTAGGCAGCATTAAACAGCAATTTCCAATAACGATTATAAATTTCAGTAAAAGCCCCCATATCTCTCTGCTTTAGCAGAGAAAATAATTCATCATCGGTGAGTTTGGTCAGCAGCTGCATTGCTTTGGTAAAGACGAATATAATATTAATTTAATAAAAAATCAATGCTAAGTTTAGGCCTGTCCATCAGGAAAACAACGTATCAATATCAGATTGGTATTCTCGGCATTTAAAACGCACAGAGGGTTTAAAGTACTCTTTCATGGATTGGGACGGTTTAAATCTTTAGAAAAAGAGAAGTTCCTTTGAGGTTTGTTTTCACCTAAAAAAATATTTTTTGAAAGGTTTTTACGAATTATCTGCTTTATATTCATTTATTTTCCTGCGTTTAAGTCTATTAAAGTTTCATCTTTTAGGCGCAAAAGTGTACGGTTCGTATATTAGTGTCTTTGGAAAAATCAGTCTAAGGATGATGTTTTCAAAGATTGCTTTCTCATAATCTTATTTTAATCTTTTTAACGGATTGGGAAATAACTAGTGTGCATTTATCATTTTGTAGGAGTATGTTTTTACAAACATACCTATAAAGTCTATAGTCTTTATGGTTATTATAAAACACCCGTAAGCCGGACATTCCGATCATGTTGACTATCAGATTCATGGATCGGTTGACACCCGATTCCGCTATAAATGTTAGAGGTTATTTATGTAAATAAATTTCGATGCCGTTACCAATTATCTTAATAAAGTAAGGCTGCCGGATATGGGGCCTCTTCCATGTTTTGGGTTAATGATATAATAATACACACCAACAGGCAACGGCGAACCGTTGTATTTTCCATCCCAGGCAACTGGATAACCTACGGAATAAAATAATCGCTGGCCATACCTGTTAAAAATAGACACTGTACAGTCAGGATAACTATCCAGGTACTTGATGTCCCAGGTATCATTTATGCCATCACCATTGGGCGTAAAAGCATTAGGAACAACGGGTGCCTGCAATACATAAACGCTTACCATCGCGGAGGCCGTGCACCCATGTGCAGATGTTACTGTTAACTGGTATTGTGTATCTGTAGTTGGGCTGGCAATTGGGTTCAATACAGTAGCATCGCTTAAACCTGTTGCAGGTGTCCATTTATAAGTAAGACTGTCGCCGGTTGCTTTAGCTTCTAATGTTGTTTGTCCTCCCGATAGAATATAATAGCTTGAAGGTAATGTAATTACAGGTGTAGCATAAACAGTAATTGATTGTGAGGCGCTATATGTGCAGCCGGTTTGGGCAGTGAACAAGTAACTAATGTTAAAAGTACCGGCACCGGATACTGATGGATCAAACAAACCGGATGATGATACACCAGTGCCGCTAAACACACCGGTACCGGTAAACCCATTTTTATCTTCAGTGATTTGCACCGCCGCCGCGTTTTGACAGAGCGACCCAATGGCGGACAGTGTTACTATTGGGTTTGCATTAATCGTTATGGTGTAATCAGAAGTGCTGAAACAGGTTTCACCTGAATAAACCACCATCTTTACCTGGTAGTTTTTAGTTACCGGGGTATTAAAAGTCCCGTAGTTATGATAAAATTTACCATCAGCAGGTATCTGGCTGAGATTTTTATAAAATACATTACTGTCAGCAGGTGCATTTATGTAATCATAATAAAAGATTATTTTGGTAATGCTGCCGAAATCAACGGTCGATGAATTATCAAACTCTACATTATCGCTACTGCATAGGCTACCTGCATTCGGCACCGTAAATGAGGCCTCTGGTACTGCGCCATTTACGGTAAAAAGTTGTGATTTTGTTGCTGAAACGCAGCCATATTTAGAGGTAACCGTTAGTGTAACCGTATAATTACCCACAGTTGAATATTTATGCTTCGGGTTTTCATCAGTTGATGTATTGGGATTGGATGTGGTAGCGTTCGTATCACCAAAATTCCACAGGTAAGTAAATGAAGACTGCGTGTTATCCGCTATTGTTGATTCATCGGTGAACTGCGCATATGCGTCTGACAGGCAAACATCGGGCATTGAAAAATCAGCAACCGGTAAAGGATTGACTACGATACTTTGTGAAACCAAATTACTTGCGCAACCAGCTGAAGTAATAACTTTTAATGTTGCCGTATAAGTGCCTGCAGTGGTGTAAGTATGTGTATGGGTGGCATTTGTTAGTAACGTATCTGTTGAATTGTCTCCGTAATTCCATATCCATTTGGCAATACTGCCGCTTGTGCTTGTTGATGTATCTGTAAAAACAACGGGCTGCCCGGTACAGGCAGGGGAAGAATAAGTGAATGAAGCAATAGCAGCCGCATTGATAGTAATGGTTTGTATAGCCGATGTTGAACTGCAACCACCGCTATTGGTTGCCGTGAGTGTAACCGCGTAAGTGCCTGATGCAGTGTATAAATGTGAAGGATTTTGCAGGGTTGATGTTTGACCATCGCCAAAATTCCATAACCATGATGTTATTGACAAGGTAGAAGTGGAGGCATCTTTAAATACTGTAGAATCACCCAGGCAATCGGTACTTGATGAGGTAAAGGCAGCTGATGGTACGGGATTAATAGTTAAAGTGAGCTCGTTTGATGAAACCACACATTCTGAAGAACTAATATTACTTGTCAGTCCGGAAACCACGCGATATAAATAGGTTCCGGCTGTAGTAGGCGATGCGAAGGTAAATGAGGTGGCAGTGGAAGCCGCGCTTTCATCAGTCCAGGTACCGTTTATATATTCCTGTAACTTTTGTTCGTAGCCGCTTGCCAATGCCGTAGTTACGTTAACTGTAATATTTTGTGAAGTACCACCCGCACAAAGCGACTCCGTAGTTGCCGCGGATGAAAACACAGTTGATACCTGTGAACCGTATGGTCTAAAGGTAATGTCGTCTATCGCAATATCATTGCCAATGCCGCCTGCAGCGTTATTGGTCATTTTTAAAATGACAGACTCCGTATTGGCCGGCACTGTAAATGTGAAGGGGTATTGAATCCAAACATTACCCTCTGCTATATTACCGGTGGTTCCTGTGCCTAAAACCGTCCCGTCTGCTGTTTCTATGGAAAAGGTTACATTAGGTAAAATACCGCTATAATTCAGTAAATTTTTTATCCAGGCGGCAAACTGGTACGTAGTATTTCCGCATAGGCCACTAACAGTGCGTGTATAAAATATACCCGGATCATAGCTTCCGTTTACAATCATCATGTAACCGTTTGTGTTCCCCGTATGGTCGGTGGTGGTCCACCACCCATTAAACATACCGGCTGTGGTATTGGCAATAGTATAATCATCGTCATTAGGAAAACCTGTACTGCTGTAAGTGTAACTGGTAGAACCTGAATCGGCGGGTAAAGCACCCGAACGAGTAGCCGTTCCTGAACCGAAAGTGATATCAACTATAGGGTCACCCAAACTTTGCGCATGAGCAAAATGACTATATAGCATGCTTATAACAAACAAAGCAATTGTTATTTTAATTTTAGGATCAGGCATTTACTTTCAATATCAATAAGAATTCAACAGAAATAAGAGCCTGTAATTAAACAAACGCTCATTATGAAAACAGAACTTAACAATGCCTAAAACAATATTGCTCAAGACATGCGTAAATGTGCTTAAGTGATTGTTGGATATCAAAATTCTATCGGTGAATGAAGCTTATGAATAGATGAATGGTTTAAGATTAATTGTCAAGGCAATGGCCTTGTTGAAGTTTTTCTCTAATTAATATAGAGAAGAGGATTTCAGGACCTAAATATTTATCGGTTTAATACAGCTTTTCATACATTACCCAATCAAAAATAAGAATCGTTTATAGCCTGACTTTTTATAACAAGCATAAAATGAGTAAATCAAATTTTACTTTAATTTACTTCCCGGTATATTTTTTCGTCCCGATTACTTTCAGTTAATATTCTAATGGCTGAATTCACTTGTTACGGCTATAAATCAATCGTTTGTCGATAAAATCTACTCATTTAGCGATAAATGAATGTAGTAGATTGGTTTGACATTCATATTTGACTCAACAATTCACCAGTAAACAATAAATGATTATGAATTCATATCGACTTATTAATAAACAAGTAAACAAGGAGTCATATGAAATCATTAATCAAAATGACAGGACTGCTACTATTACTGGTAGCCTCCTGCAAACCCAGCCTCTATAACACCCCTAAAACAAGAGCGGTATCTACAAAGAAGCTTATCCCACCCGAAGGGATGGTATATATACCCTCAGGTACCTTTTTGTACAAAATGCTGAATGATGATAAATCCGAGCAAAGAAGGGTTAGTGTAAGTGCATTTTTTATCGATAAAACCGAGGTTAACAATAAGCAATACCAGGCGTTTGTAAACTGGGTTGCCGATTCAGTAGCTATTACCAATTATTTGCACGATGATTCTTTCTATCTGCCCGCAACAGGGGCGACTGTTGGTACAGATAATAAGGAAATCAGGCTTATTGATTGGAGCAAAGTGAACAAAATATCTCCGCTCTGGAAAAAAGCTCCGCAGGATATAAAGGAAAAACTTGCACCCATGATGACTATGGTTAACGGTGCCCGTGTACCTAACCCTGCATTATTAGTGTACAGGTTTTATTATGTGCGGATGGACGGCATAAAGAACAGTGAATACGTTGCCGATTCGGTAGGCATCTACCCCCATGAATCAGTATGGTCTGCGGATTTTCCAAACGCACAGATGACGGTAATGGATGCCAATTATTTCACCAACAAGATTTATGAGTACAATCCGGTTGTTGGGGTAACCTGGAAACAGGCCCGGGCTTATGCCGATTGGCGTGGCACCCAATTAATGCTAATGATAAAAAACAATCCGAATCTTAAGAATTTCAAACTCAGCTTTAGCCTGCCAACGGAGGCACAGTGGCAATATGCTGCCGAAGCTAAATTGAACCCTGAAGATAGTGTATCCCGAACCGTGCTAACTACTATTGATAAAACTACAGGTAAAGAGCAGCTCTCAATTAATTATAAACAAGGTGAAGGTATGTATTCGAGTGATGGCTCTACATTTACGCTACCGGTTACATCATACACACCCAATGCCTTTGGTATTTATAACATGGCGGGCAATGTGTCTGAATGGACACTGGATGCCTTTAGCCCATCGGCATCAGAACTGGTAAATGACCTTAATCCTGCGCTGCTTTACGATGCTACTGACAAAGACGCACCCCTAATGAGGCGTAAGGTAGTACGCGGCGGATCGTGGAAAGATAATGGCGAAATGCTGAATACCGATACCCGCAGCTTTGAAGATCAGGACGCGGCGCACTCCTATATCGGTTTCCGTTGCGTGATGGCAGCCTTTGAGCTCACCGGGGAACAGGTTAAAACAAGAAAATACATCGCACAAAAAAAATAAGACCATGAACATATTAAAAATAATTATAGCCCTTCCACTGCTCATGTGGATGGGTTCGGAGACTTCTATTGCCCAAACAATTGCAAAAGATAGTACAATTACAGATACATTGCCCGCTTATGACAGTTACCTGCAGAAGCTGGATCCGGGACAGGTGAGGCCATTTCCGTACCCTAAAACCACCCAGGCAAACATCAGGCTGTATGCAAGGATATGGCGGGTGATTGACCTGAATGATACCGCTAATGCAATACTTACTATACCCGGTAAATCATTAATGGAAACCATTATGAAAGGTTTGGACGATGGTAAGCTAACTCCTTACCAAAAGGATGACTTTAAAGCCAAGCTGACCGTAAGGCAAGGTGAGCAACGTTTTGCAGACTCTGTATTAGTGCCAAAGTTTGACAACGACGGTAACCAGGTATCATCAAAAATGGTACTGAATGAATTTAATCCCGACAAGGTTAAAAAGTTCAGGATAGAGGAAGATGTGTTTTTCGACAGGCAACGCGGCCGTGTTGATACGCGCATAATTGCTATAGCACCCATGATGACCATTTCTGCGTCGGTTGATTTGCCGGATAACATGTCGACAACCCCCGCCTTCTGGATATATTTCCCGCAGTTGCGTTACGCGCTAATTAAGCAGGATTTGAGCGATCCCGATAAGAATGTGTTTGATGTAACTATGGATGACGTGTTTATGCAGCACAAATTCACCGCTTACCTGGTAAAAGAGTTTTCTCCCGGCGGTACGCAAACAGAACAACTTGACCCGGGCAGTCCCGAAGCATTAAAGTTAGAAGAGAAGATAGCGAATTTAAAGAAAACCATTTGGCAAAGTCCAAAAGGAGTTAATAACAAAGATCTGGTGCAACCATCAGACATTAAAAAGGAGGATAGCCATGATAAAGCCAGTAAAACTAATTAGAGAATTCCTTTGGATGCTCCTAATGTCAATAATTCTATTCATCTGCGGTAAGGCAAGCGCGCAAGTGCTGCCTGAATACAGCGCGTTTCCCTCATCATCCATAGGCGCACAGTTAGGCACACAAGGATTGGGATTACAGGGAAGTTACAGTTTTGCCAATGCATTTAACGTAAGGGTTGGTTTTACCAGCATGTTTGGCAACTGGCAATATAAAAGCAGGGATGTCACCTTCAATAGAAACTCGATATATGCCATAGTTGACTGGCAGCCTGAGTATGGTGGTAGCACCTGGTTTGCCCGCAAGTGGTTTGTATCTGCCGGGGTAGCTGATTATTTTAATAATTCAGTATTTCGCCAGGAGCCGAACTCGCTGAATGATTATACCATCTATCTTGCCAAATTCCGGCCTTACATAGGTACAGGGTTGGGTAATATACGCCTAACTAACAGTTTAGGGTTACGGGTGGATATGGGTTATTATATACCATTAACCGCCCCAACCTCAACCAACCCGGCTAAGGCAGATAAAGCAGGCTTTTTGCCCGGTTTAAACACTGCCGGGACTATTTATATTAAATTTTGATCTAAGAACATTTAAAAAGTAATATCATGAAAAGTACAAAAAAATTCAACTGGCTGCATGTAGCAATCTCATGGGGAGCCAGCGTCGTAATATTAGGAGCCATGTTTAAAATCAACCACTGGGGAGGCGTAGCCGGTACCTATATGATAGGTTTAGGCCTTTGCGTAGAAGCTATACTATTCTTCACCTTAGGTTTTTTTCCGCCACCGCAGGACCCAGCATGGGAAAAGGTTTATCCCGAGCTGGCAGTGGATTATGACGGTTTGCCCGGTGCACATCACCATGCTGCACCAGCTCGAGGCAACGTTGCCGCTTTAGATAAATTATTGCATGATGCAGATGTTAATCCCGAAGTGCTTAGTAACCTGGGAGATGGCCTGAGAAAGTTTGCCGATAAGATCGGACGCATTAACACTATTACCGATGTATCATTAGACACTGACGAATTTTCAAATAAATTGAAGCAGGCATCTTCAAAATTTGATGTACTGGGTGCAGCATTCGAGCGCGCCACAATGGGATTGGCTGGGATGGTTAATAACAAGTCCGACGGTGAAGCTTACCATCAGCAGGTTGCACGGTTAACATCCAATTTATCTCAGCTGAATTCACTTTATGAGGTAGAATTAAAAGGAGCCGATACCAGTCTGAAACAGATCAATCACTTCTATATCGGGTTGAATGATACACTCAGGAATTTGAATGAATCTGCCGATGACAGCAGGCTATTTAAGGATGAGGTGAATAAGCTGGCTAAGAATATTTCATCACTGAATGTGTTCTATGCTAACATGCTTTCAGCCATGACACAGCCACGTATTTAGCGGCTGCTGATCCCACTATAGAACTACCGTAACAACCCACCTGCTTAGGCAGGATGGGAATGTTATGAACCAAAAATTTAGTATTTACATTTTAATAATTAAGAAAAATGGCAGCTGCAGGAAAAGAAACTACCAGGCAAAAAATGATAAATTTTATGTACCTGATTCTATTGGCTATGCTGGCCCTGAATATCTCTGAAACAATATTAGACGCGTTTAAGACTATTAACGATAGTCTTACTGCCTCTGCAGGCAACATTGATAATTCAATACAGCAACAATTTAAAGCATTTGAACAAACGAGGCTCAAGGAATCGCCTGAGCGGGCAAAGCCTATTTATGAAAAAGCCAAGCAAGCCCAAAGGATAACCCAGGACCTGGACGATTTTATAAAAGGTATAAAAAACGAACTGGTGAGCCAAAGCAATGGTTATGACAGTAAAACAGGGGATTTAAAGGAGCGTGATAATCTCGATATTGGTTTTGATGTAATGATCAATAAAAAAAGGGCATATGCGCTTAAACAAAAAATAAATGATACCCGCGAACAATTACTGGGCGTACTTGGGCCTAATGATAGTCGTAGTGTTTCATTTACGCTTAACGCGGATGACCCGCCGAAAAAAGGGGTAGATGCCCGCAACTGGGAGGAATTAAACTTTGGCGAAGGAGTACCATTAACAGCTGAATTTACTATCCTGTCGCGTATACAGGCAGATAACAAAAATGCCGAAGCCGAAGTGGTAAAAAAAATATTGGGCAAAATGGATCAGGCTGTTGTTAATCTAGATAAGTTCGAGGCTGTTGCCGTAGCCCCTACTTCCTATTTGATACAAGGCCAGCCTTATACTGCACAGGTGTTTTTGACTGCTTATGATTCAAGATCAAAGCCTGATATTCAGGTTGGTGGGAGCCCGATAAATGTATCAGACGGTAGGGGTGTTTACAATGTGTCTACATCCCGCGAAGGTGTCTTTAACTGGACGGGAACTATCCGGATAAGGCAAACTGATGGTACTTTTAAAACCTATACGACACCTGAACAGCAATACATCGTTTCACGCCCATCGGCAGTGGTATCGCCTGATAAAATGAATGTTTTTTATATCGGGGTTGATAACCCTGTGTCGGTATCTGTTCCGGGTATTCCTTCAAGGGACATCAGGATAAGTATATCAGCAGGTTCATTAAACGGAAATAACGGTAAGTACATGGTTAAGGTAAATAATCCCGGTATGGTTACCGTATCGGTATCAGCAGAAATAAATAAGGGCCATACCGAATTATTGAGCCGTACCCTGTTCCGTGCTAAACGAATACCGGATCCTATTGCAAAATTTTCAGGACGAACCGGTGGTAATGTACCCACCGTTGCATTGAAAGCACAGGATGCTATTTATGCTTCGCTGGATAACTTTGATTTTGATGCCAGGTTCAGGATCACCCGGTTCAGTATGATCGTTGCAAATCCGCGCGAAACAGCGTCTGTACAGGTAACATCTGGCAATAGCTTAAATTCAGAAATGCACGCTTCATTGGAAAACATAAAGCCTGGTTCACGCGTAATATTCGACAATATAATAGCCGTAGGTCCTGACGGTACGCCAAGGCAACTGGCTCCTGTTGCATTAACGGCGGACTGATCAAATCAGCTCAGGGGATATGCCAGGATGGTGTTTGGTATATTTCCCTGGCTGATATTTAACGATTAATATTATTCATTCGTCGACACTAAAATTGTGCAGGGTTGCTTAGTAGTAACATTGTGTTAAATGCGGATAACGATACTATTTACATTCTTGTTATTTTCTTTCTTAAGTTTATGCGCTCAACAAAAGAACGGTAAATCAGGAAAAGATAACGACATAAACTCACATATTACGAGACAATACCATTCAGGTAAAGTAATTGATTCGCTGACCAGGGAGCCTATTGAGTTTGTTACCATAACGGATCTGAACAGTAGAAAAAAAGCCAGCACAGATAAAAACGGCAACTATAATTTAAACCAAATTGCAGGAGATAGCCTCTTGATTTCTTGCATTGGTTACCGGCCCACAACTATTATATCAGGACGGTTCACTTTAACAGTTCTTGAAAAAAGCTCGATAGCATTAAAGGATGTTGTTATCACTAACAATGCTACACTTAGCACTTACAAAAACCTTACAAGTCTTGATTTGAATATGCAGCCTGCAAAGTCGGCGCAGGACTTATTGCGTTTAGTGCCGGGTTTATTCATCGCGCAACACCAGGGTGGAGGAAAAGCAGAACAAATCTTTTTGCGGGGCTTTGACGCAGATCATGGAACTGACGTTAATATTTCTGTCGATGGTATTCCTGTAAATATGGTTTCACAAGCCCACGGGCAGGGGTATGCCGACATGCATTTCCTGATACCGGAAACGGTAGCTGGTTATGACTTTGGGAAGGGGCCGTACTATAGCGATAAAGGAGATTTCAATACTGCGGGTTACGTAGCCTACAACACCAAAAATGTGCTCGACCAGGATATGATAAAAGTGGAAGCAGGGCAGTTCAACACTTTTAGAACAGTGGCACTAATCAATCTGTTGAGTGATAAAGCAAAAGAAAAAGGGACCAGCGCTTATGTAGCTGCCGATTATCTGTATTCAAACGGAGGCCCTTTTACCGTGCCCGAACATTTTAAGCGGTTGAACCTGTTTGGTAAGTTTATAACAAAACTGGATAGTAATAATATTTTGACTGCGACAGTCTCAACATTCAAATCAGATTGGCGCGCGTCGGGGGAGACACCCGACCGGGCCGTGTCGGAAGGTTATATCTCCAGCCGTTTCGGAACGCTCGATTCTGCGCAGGGTGGTCACACTGCAAGGACGAACGCGAGTGTTAAACTGGTTACAGACTTGTGTAATGGATGGAGGATGAGTAATCAGCTATGGTATTCGCACTATTATTTTAACCTGATTAGTAATTTTTCCTTCTATTATTATTTCCCGACTACCGGCGATGAGTTCCGCCAGTATGAGCGCCGTGACCTTGGTGGATATAATGGCAAGATCTCAAAAACGGTAACGGTTAATAATACCACTTTCACCACCACTGCCGGTTTGGGCAGCCGGTATGATCATATCAGTCCGCTGGAACTAGATCACACGGAGAACGGGCAGTTTCTGGGTTATTTACAATATGGCAGGGCAACTGAACTAAATTTAAATGGATATTTTGACGAGACGGTTACCACAGGTAAATGGCTCTTTAATGCAGGCGTACGGCTAGATTATTTTCATTACAATTATGTCAACTTATCAACAGATACGGTAGCTACTAATATTTTTAATAATGTAAACCCAAATACCGGGAAAGCCACTTTAAGCCCAAAACTGAGCATTGAATATACATTTAACGATAAAATCCAATTGTATTTAAAGTTAGGCAAGGGCTTTCACTCCAATGATGCAAGGGTGGTAATTGCCAATAAGGGCTTTGAGATTTTACCTGCAGCTTATGGGGCAGATTTGGGAATAAACTGGAAACCTTTACCAAACCTATTCATCAATACTGCTGCCTGGTATTTATATCTGCAGCAAGAGTTTACTTTTGGCTCAGACCTGATCGATCAGCCAGCTGGACCAGTTAGCCCCAGCGGTAAAACGGTTAGGGTTGGCGTTGATTTTTCGGCGAGGTATCAATTAACAAAGTGGTTATTCGCCAGCCTAAATGTAAATGTAGCGCGGCCAAGGTATTTAGACAGCTTGAAGGGACATGATTATGTGGAGCTGGCACCTACCTTAACGAGTACGGCGGGTTTAGATTTTCGTTTAAAAAACGGGATAAATGGCGGTATTAGCTATCGTTATCTACATGCCAGGACCGCCAATTCCGATTATAGCTTAACCGCCCGGGGCTACTTCATTACCGACTTAGCTATCAACTACACACAAAAGCGATACGAAATAGGTATTGCTATTGAAAACTTGTTTAACCGTCAATGGGATGAGGCACAGTTTGAATATACCTCGCAATTAAAAGGCGAAACCGCAGCTGTTGATCAGGTGAGTTATACACCCGGTGTTCCTTTTTTTGCTAAATTAAAGTTTGCCGTGTTTTTTAAATAACCAGAATGGCATTTTCCCCATTCTTAAATAAGCTCCCATAATTGCTTTCTTATGTTCATCGACACAAAATCAATACACGTCGATACACTCGATTATTCCAGGTTTCTTCTCTTCATTTTTACATGTATCAATATTTGAGATAATAATATTTATTATAAAAAGGCCTTGAAATGCCTCAATGCATATAAGAGGCAGGTACTAATCCCTAAAATATTATGGCAACAATTATCATCGCGGGAATGCATAGATCGGGTACTTCGCTTGTAACCCAATGGCTAAATAAATGCGGTTTAAATGTCGGAAATTACTGCCTTGGAGCAAGTACTTCTAATGTTGACGGTCATTTCGAAGACAAGGAATTTATAAGGCTGCACGAAGATATTCTGGCAGATAATAAACTGCCGGAGACAGGTTTAACAGACAAACGAGCGCTGAAGATTTCAGATTATAATCAAAGACGGTTGGAAGACCTGTTTCAACTTAAAAATGATTTTTCTGATCAATGGGGGATGAAGGATCCTCGGACATGTATGCTTTTGCGGTATTATACAAGCGTTTTTCCCGAATGCAATTATCTGTTCATTGTTAGAGATTTCAGATCAGTAGTAAGTTCCTTACTTAACAGGGAGTTCAAAGAATTTGAGAAAAAATATCTGTCCCGTAAATTTATCTCTCGCTACGTTTGGGTACATTTTAGAAGGGACAAAAGATTAAAGCGGTTTTACCACGAAAATGCAGCCAAGTTTTTAAAGATATGGATCGCCTATAACGAAGAAATAAATAATCACCTATCGACATTAAGACAAGAAAAATATTTACTTCTGCCATATTCTTTTTTGCAGAAAAACGATGTTCAAATATTTCAATATCTATTTCATGCCTGGAAATTTGACCTTGATTATATCCCATTTAAAGATGTTTTTAAAAAGGAATTAATCAGTCGGGTAATACATGTGGATGATTTTATTAGCGATAGAAACCTGCTTGAAGAAGCAAAAAATTTAGAACGGGATTTACAGGTAAAATTGCTTATGCAAGACCTGAATGTGTATGCATAGTCATTCTTAATTCACATGAGATTAAAACCGTATCTGTTGTTCATCAGTGTATTTATTTACTGCAAAAGTGTAAATGGCCAGCAGAAACCCCAATATACCCAATATGTGTTCAATAACTATCTTTTAAATCCCGCGGTAACCGGCATTGAAAATTATACAGACGTTAAAACGGGTTATAGAAGCCAATGGACCGGATTGCAAGGCGCGCCGATAACCAACTATATAACGATTAATGCCCCGCTTGGAAATGATTTTATTAATGGTGACGCCACGTCGTTTTCGGGCGCAGGTGGCGAAGATCCATCCAGTAGGTCATATACCCAGGAATATATGGCTGCCGAGCCTCATCATGGTATCGGAATGATGATTGTGTCAGACAAAACAGGACCTATTACAACTACCAACATTGATGCGACGTATGCCTATCATATTGGCATAGCTCCAAAATGGAACTTAGCTGTTGGAGTGTCTGCAGGTGTAAGCAGAACTTCGTTAAATACATCGGAATTATCACTCGAAACTACGCTTGATCCGGCAATAACCTACGGCAATAACAGCACCTGGAACCCCGATCTTGGTGCAGGAGTATGGTTATATTCATCCATTTTTTACTTTGGCGCTTCCGTGCAGCAGTTGCTCCCTGAAAACTTTTACTATAGTACAACCGAGTCGATAAATGAAAATAAAACGGTACCCCATTTCTTTTTGACCAGCGGCGTGAAGTTATTCCTATCTGACGATATTTCTCTTATGCCATCTGCTTTACTAAAAGTAATAAAGCCGGTGCCTGTCACTTATGATGTGAATTTGAAACTGGCTTTTAGGGACAGATTCTGGATAGGTGGTTCATACCGGCATGGGGATTCATTTGGTGCTTTAGCAGGGTTTAATATCAGCTCATTGATAAATGTCAGCTATTCTTATGATGTTACTACATCTGCTTTAAATACGGTGAGTAATGGCAGCCATGAAATAGTGATTGGAATATTACTTAATAACAAGTATAAGGTTACCTGCCCGCAACGGTCATTTTAATTATTGATCGATTCAATTGCAATATTTACCTTAAGAACATTGGCCTCGTCAATACTTTTTTGATTTACATTTTCATCCCACTCATCGAATTATCGCTCCCATTTTTAAATATCGCCTCGCTGTTCAATAAATATACTCCGTTAGTAACAACAATATCTCCTGCATTCAATCCTGAAATAACAGAGATATAGCTTTGGTTTCCGATTCCTGTCTGTATCATTTTAGGAGAAAAGCTTCCATCGGAGTTTTTAACCCATATTCTGCTACCCTTGCCATCGGTTAATATAGCGGAAGTAGGCACCGCTAAGGAACGGTTATTACCATTGGTTATAGAAATATAGGCCTGCATTCCGGGCCTGATCAATCCCTTCGGATTCGCAATGCTAATTCTGATTAAATTCACCTTTGAAGCATCTAATAATTCAGGATTGATGAATGCTACTTTACCACTGATTAACTGACCATCCAAATCAGGAAAAGAAACACTAACCGGGGCATTTTCCTTATAGTCTCCAGTCTCATTGGAATATATCTGAGCCTGTACCCATAAATTATTTAACGCCTGAGTTTTGAGGATAGTCATCCCTTCAGTGACATAATCACCCTCATGAACAGCAATATCACTTACTGTTCCGTTAATTTTGCTCAAAACAGTTGTCGTTGCGGATACTTTTCCGCTCGCCGCAATACTGTTGATCTGATAGGCTGACAGGCCCCATAATAATAACTTATTTTCGGCTGCACGAATCAATTGCTGGTAATCTACATCGGGGTTATGCAATACTTTTTGCTGTTGTTTAGCCAATAAATATTCTTTTTCTGCTTCCTGCAAATCTTCGCTATAAATAGAATAGATAGGTTGGCCCACAGCTATTTTTTCGCCCACTGTTCTTACAAATAGCTGCTGTATTCTCCCAGCTATTCTTGCACTTAGTTCTTCCGCTGTATTTTCGTCGGCGGTTACCGTTCCGGTCAATGTTTTATCACTGCCTACATTTTCATCACCCACAGTATCGGTTTGGATGCCAGCTAATTGGAGTTGGGTTGCTGTTAACGTAATGCGGTCTGCCATTTTATCGCCCATGCCAGTAAGCTCCACTTTGATTAGTTTCATGCCGCATATGGGGCAATTACCATCATGATCTTCATGGATCTGCGGATGCATCGAACAAGTGTAGTAAGCTTTACTTAGTATTTTAGAGGCCGCAACTGGCGGCTTTGGTTTGCATGCCGCGAAGGTTAGTGCAAGGAGTAACAATAATAATCCGATCTTATTCATTACCTTTTGTTTTAATGAAGCTTTCGCTATCTGTTAAATATTGTGCGTTGGATGCCAGGCTGTCGGCTGCTGTTAAGCCTTTGACTACCTGTATTTCATCGCCGTTAGCGATGCCTGTGCTTACCCGGTGTGCATGATATACCGGGCCCTGTTTAATCCATATGATTTGTGTTCGGCCCAGGTCAGTGATGGCAGATTTAGGTACCCATAAGCCACCTGTAACGCTCGTCTGTATCTCGGCATTAACCAGGCTGTTTACTTTTAGTTCGTGATCCATATTATCTAAATAAACCCGGATACTAGTTGTTTTATCGCCATTTTGTAAAGTCGGTTCAATAAAGTTCACCTTTCCGTATAAGTTCTTTTCTGGTAAGTCCGGCAGGGTGATTTTAACCGGTTGGTTTAATTTTATAGCGGAAACTGATGCGGGATCAATTTTGATGATGGCCCAAAGCATATGCGGGTTAACCACGTTAAAAAGTGTTTGCCCTTTGTCGACATACATACCCTCTTTAACAGATAATGCAAGATTGTTTGCAAAATCCGATGGTGGCCTTGCATCGGCAGCACTTTCCATTTGTGTATGAGGCATATCATGCACATGACCGTCGTAGGGGCTGTAAACCGGCAGGCTATAATACGATTTGCCCGTTTGAATCACGTGGTTTACTTGTGCCGGTGTCATGCCAAGTAATAATAATTTCTGCCTGGCCGCGTTAATTAACCCGGTTTCCTGCGGAGAATTTTTGCTGATAAAAATTAAGTCCTGCTGTGCAGTAACCATATCCGGGCTGTAGATATCAAAAATACGTTGGCCCTGATGGATTTCCTGGAAAGCATATTTAATATACAGTTTTTCGATGCGGCCCGAAATACGGGATGCAATATTATTAAAAGTCCGTGTGTCAAAATCCAAATAGCCCTGGGCTGAAACAGATATTGACACTTCTTTTTGTTCCGGCGTGATTGCGGCAACTGAAGAAATAACAGATGAGTTAACCGGCTTCAGAACCGTATTTAAACGGATACCTGCACCCTCACTGGCCTGGCCTGATTTTTTCACAAGCGTCATGCCGCATATAGGGCAATTACCGGGGTGATCTTCTGATATCTGCGGGTGCATCGGGCAGGTATATTTTATATCATTTTTGGCAGTTGCTGCAACCGTTGTCGGTTTAGGATTGGAACAAGCATTTACCAGCATAGCAATTGCAAGCAATCCTATCGGGATGATTTTAATTCCTTTCATTCTCTTTTTCATAAGCCACCTGTAAGGTTAATAATTCTTGTAAGCGGTCTAAAGCTTCCATTCGTGCCGTTTGTAAATCCTTAATGCCATTTAATACGGAGGGCAAATCGCCGGTATTCTGATCATAAGCTAGCAGGGCTGTTTTATAACTGTTTTGTAAAGCAGGGATGATGTTCTGCTGATAGTTATTGATCTGTCTTTTTTTGCTGCTTATATCCGTTCTTAACCAGGCCAGCTGTCCTTCAGCCTGGTTTAGTATATCTACTCTTTTCTGCTGTAGTTCTTCTACTTCATAGCGGATACCCTTTAGATTGGCTTTATATTCTTTAGAAGCCCAGGGAACTATAGGAATAGTGACAGAAGCCATTAAGATATACTGATTTGCATAACCGCCGTAGCTGATCATGTGTGCAGCTTGTATACCAAAATCAGGTTTACGCTTATTATATTCTACCTGGGCATTCAATTGCTGCAAATCAATATTCCGGTTGATCCCTTTAATGTCACTGCGGGCATTGGCAAGGCTGGCAGTATCGGTTATTGTCGTTTCGTAATCTTTTAAAACAATATTGGTGTCTACCATAAAGACCGTTTGTTTATCCCTGTTCATCAGTGTATTGAGCATGATATTCTTTTGGCTGATCTCGTTATTGATTTGTTCACGGGTGTTGTCCAGCTCAAATAGTTCTGCTTTAGTTTTGTAAATATTGGGTAACTTCTCCTTGCCATAAGTTAGCCGGATGTTCGCATCCTTTAACATATATTCCAACAAGCTTTGCGTATTTTGTAATAAGGTCAGTTTCTTTTCCAGCATTATCCGCTCGTAATAATATTGTTTCGCCTGGGCGATCAACTGGTTTTTTACATAATCCTTATCGGTTTCGGTTATTTTGGATAGGCCTTTCATGTAACTTTCCTTTGCCTTTAGCTTTGCCGGATTGGTAAACATTTGTTCGCCGCTGATCATAAAAGAACCACCGTTTGGGCTAAACTGATAGGGAACCTGGTACTGCCCTGCGCTGATCTTTGGTGCATCTAAATTCTTTGCACCGGCAGCATAGGCATCCTGTGCACTGATCTTCGCGTCATAAGACAGTAACGCCGGGTTTGCTGAAACCCGCGCAAGCACGGTATCCAAAGGCAGGTTTTGTGCTTTTGCTGATAAGCCAACAAAGCAGATGAGTACAGTAATTATAATTTGATTTCTTGTTTTCATTATTCCTTTACCTCCAATACTTCCAGTTTACCATATTTTTTTAACTCGTATTCCTTCACCATTAAAAAGACGAGCGGGGTAACCAGTAAAATATGCGTGGAAGAAGTTAATACGCCACCGATCATCGGCAATACTATCGGTAGCATCACATCGCTGCCTGTACCGGTTGCCCATAATACCGGAACCAACCCAAACAGCGCTACGCAAACCGTCATGAGTTTTGGCCGCAAACGTTTTACCGCACCGTTCATCACATAAATGCGCAGGTCTTCACGGGTAATCGTCTCCTTTGAATTTCCTTTTAAGGCTACCAGTTGCTGCATCGCATCATTTAGATAGATAACCATCACGATGCCCGTTTCTACCGCGATACCAAACAGCGCGATAAAACCAACCGCTACTGCAACGGATAAATGCACGCCAAAGAAATAGACCATATAGGCACCACCAATTAAAGCGAAGGGGATTGAAATCAGGCTGAAGAATGCTTCGCGGATAGAGTGAAAAGCAAAATACAGGCAGGCGAAGATGATGATGAGTACAATCGGTAGTATCAATTTCAGGGTATGTTCTGCCCGGATTAAATTCTCATACTGACCACTCCACTCAATATAATAACCTTTCGGAAGCGTTTTAACCATGCTGTTCAGTTTTTCCTGCGCCTCCTTAACCGTATTGCCTAAATCCCGGTCACGCACATTAAATAATACGGTTCCCCGCAGTAGGGCATTTTCAGATTGGATCATGGCAGGGCCATCACTAAGTTTAATATCAGCTACTGATGATAAAGGGATGGGGCCGTTGTTGGAAGTTTGCACGAGAGTCCGTTTGATCGCATCCAGGTTACTGCGATAATCCTGTGCCAAACGTGCATTTACGCTAAAGCGCTGCCTGCCCTCAATAGTGGTTGTTAGATTGATACCGCCTAAAGCGCTTTCCACCACTTCATTTACATCATCCACACTTAATCCATATCTTCCGATAGCATCTTTGTTTACTTGAATGTCCAAATACTTACCGCCGGTAATCGGGTCAACATATAAATCTTTTACACCATTTATACCCGTTAAAGCCTGCTTCATTTGGTTGGCTAAAGCGTTGATTGTATCCAAATTCTGACCATAAATCTTTAATCCTACATCTGTACGGATACCGGTAGAAAGCATATTGATGCGATTGATGATCGGCTGTGTCCAGCCGTTTACTACGCCGGGAATTTGGAGTTTGGCGTTTAGTTCATTGATAATATCTTCCTTTTTAAGCCCCTTGCGCCATTCGTCTTTTGGCTTTAGCAGGATGATTGTCTCCGTCATGCTGATGGGTGAATTGTCGGTAGCCGTATTGGCACGACCTGCTTTTCCTAAAACATTGGCTACTTCGGGTACGCTTTTGATGATCTTGTCTTGCACTTGCAGCAACTGTTTAGCCTCCGCGTTGGAAACATCCGGCTGGGTGACCGGCATAAACAAAATCGTTCCTTCATCCAACGGTGGCATAAACTCGCTTCCAAGACTTAGCAATAGCGGTATGCTGATAAGCAAAGCCACAATATTAATAATCAGTGTTGTTTTACGCCATGTTACGCACCAGTTTAATATAGGCCGGTAAACTTTTTCTAAGCCACGGGTTAAAGGGTTACGTTCGTCGGATCTCAATTTCCCTTTCAAAAAAAACGAGATCAGTACAGGAGCAAGAGTAACCGCCAATACGGCATCAATGGCCAATATAAATGTTTTTGTCCAGGCCAGTGGGCCGAATAATTTGCCTTCCTGTCCTTCCAGTAAAAATACAGGGAGGAATGAAGCGACAATGATGAGCGTTGAGAAAAACACGCCACGGCCAACCTGTTTACAGGATGCTTCTATGATTTTTATTCTTTCTGCTGTGGTCATGACTTTTCTTTTTGTTGTGCGATAGATAAGTTTCTATGCGAGTTTTCTACCATCACGATCCCATTGTCTACAATTACCCCGATGGCCAAAGCAATGCCTGTTAATGACATGATATTGGAGCTGATACCAAATGCGTTTAGCAAAATAAAACTGGCGGCGATGGTGATTGGGATTTGTATGATAATACTTAGTGCACTGCGCCAACTGAATAGGAACAGGATAACGATAATGGATACCGTGATCATTTCCTCAATAAGCGTGTGCTTAACGGAGTTCACCGCATTTTCAATCAATTCGCTGCGATCATAAGCGATATTAAAACTGACACCGACTGGCAAGCCTTTTTGAATATCGGCCATTTTATCCTTAACAGCATGAATTACCTTATCCGCGTTTTCGCCGTAGCGCATTACCACGATACCACCAACGGCCTCACCATTTCCATTCCGGTCGAAGATGCCCAGTCGTTCATCGCCACCCATTTGTACGGTAGCTATATCTTTTATCTTCACGGGTATGGTATTGATTACACCAACCGCGATATTCTCTACATCGGCTAAACTTTTGATATAACCCAAACCACGAACGATATAACCCGTGCCGTTCATTTCAAACTTGCGGCCACCTACATCGTTGTTATTGCTTTTGATGGATTTGAGCACCTGAGACAAGGGAATATTATAATAATTGAGTTTGTGAGGGTCGATAGTAACCTGATACTGTTTTTCAAAGCCGCCAAAAGAAGCCACTTCGCTCACACCAGAAACCGTTTGCAAACCTAATTTTACATACCAGTCCTGCAAAGCGCGTTGTTCGCCCAGATCCATGCCTTTGGCGTCCAGCGTGTACCATAAAATATGGCCGACACCTGTGCCATCGGGGCCCAATGTGGGCGTAATACCCTGCGGCAATAAGCGCTGGGCATAATTCAGCCTTTCCAGCACCCGGCTTCGCGCCCAGTACACGTCTACATTATCCTCAAAAACGATATAAACAAAGCTCATTCCGAACATGGATGTGGCGCGGATGGCCTTAACTTTTGGGATACCCTGCAGGTTACTCACCAATGGGTAAGTCACTTGGTCTTCCATAATTTGCGGGCTGCGGCCCTGCCATTCGGTAAATACGATCACCTGGTTATCCGAGAGGTCGGGGATAGCATCTATTGGGTTTGCTTTAACCGCATACGCTCCCCATGCAAACAGGGCAATGGCGGTCAGCAAAACGATATACCTGTTTTTTAAGGACAGGGAAATAAGTTGATTAATCATCTTAACAGGTTTTAATCAGCACCGTTCGCCAACTGGCTGACGGTGCTGAAATGAATTACATTTTCATTTTTTCTGCAGGTTTCGCTTTCAGATCGCTCTTTTTAACCAACGTCATTCCACAACCGGGTTTGGGGCATTTACCAGGTTTGTAACTTACCACGTCAGTATGCATTGGGCAGGTGTAAATTACTTTTGCGGTTTTTGCTTTTCTTGTTTTGGTGGTGTCTGTTACCGGATGGGTAGAATGGGTTGCAAACGCGGTCATGCCGGAAAACAAAATGGCTATAGCCATCAGTGTTACTTTTTTCATTGATTTTTAAATTAAAGAATGGATAAATAGCATAAGGCAAGCCCAATGCATGATTATAAATTAAGATGATGAATTGAAAATAATAGGTTAGCCGATACAGGACGTATGGCTAATGAGAAATCGACGGATCAGATCCGGTAAGCGCAGTTAAGGGTATAGGCAGGAATATCTGAATGTCCGGGTGGAGCATTCCCCTTATAAACTATTTTAGTATGTAATATGCTTACAATACCTTCATTAGCTAAACTAATGAACGACGGGAGTATCGCAGGTACAGGGTGATTTAAAGAAATAGAAATAGCACTAAAATGGCTGTCCTTTACCTTAAAACTTTGTTTTTCGTGACCGCAACACTTATCCTTACTACCGGATTGGCTGTTATCAGCTGCACCATAGCTGAAGGTTGTTGAGGTTAATTTACCGCAGCAATAAAAACGGTTAATACTCATACCCATGCAGGATACGATGTAGATAGTCGTTAATAAGATGAGCGCAGTGCGTTTCATTAGTCGAAGATATAAAAAATATGCCAGCAAATAGTTTATAAAACCGCCCCGGCTAAGAGGTGGCTTGTTATTAATTACAATTTACATTCATTTTACAATTACCGGATGCCTTGCAGGTTTTGCTGCAATAGTCCTTGCTATTTGGTCCGCAATTTTTTGCACAGGTTGAACAATGATTCATCTTGCCATTGCAACAAGGCGTATTGGCATAAGTAATGGATATAGCAGATAATAGCATCACCATGGTGATGAAAAGAAACTTTTTCATGATGTTTGAATTTAAAGATTAATAATTAACGAATAATACGGTCATAAACAGACCGGCATGCAGCTATCATTATTAAACTTTTGGAGGGTTCCAGTCATTGTCCTCGTAGTCGGACAACTCGCCGGTAATAAAGGGGTGAGCGGTTTGAGTATTTAAATCGATAATAACAGGCGAAAGAGAAATAGGGGAAATTATTAAAAACCCACAGGTGCTACAGGATAGCATTACAGCGGAACATTACTGCTATACCAAGCTTCTTTATACTATCGGAAACAAAAAGTGAAACGGTATTTCCGTTATCATAGCTTTTTGTTTCCGATGGCCTTATGTTAATTAGGGAACAACTCCGTTAGTTTTTTATTCAGATCGTCGCCTTTGATGTTAACCGCGATGATTTTCCCGTCCTTATCAATCAGGAAATTTTGCGGGATGGCCTTAATGCCGTATAAAACAGCCGCGGCATTGTTCCAAAATTGCAGATCAGATACCTGTGTCCAGGTTAACCCATCATGATGGATTGCATTTAGCCAGTTAATCTTTTTCCCCGGCTGGTCTAACGAAACACTCAAAACAGTAAATCCTTTACCATGAAACTTTTGGTACGCTTTTACTACGTTTGGGTTTTCTTCCCTGCATGGCCCGCACCAGCTGGCCCAAAAATCAAGCAGTACATATTGCCCTTTAAAGTCGGATAGTTTAACTACTTTTCCTGAAGTATCTGGTTGTTCGAAATCAGGGGCGACTTTGCCTATTGCGGTGATCTTTTTAGCATCTATAGTTTTTTGAATAGAAGCAGCGTAGCTGGTGTTTTTATAAGATGGAGTTAACTCATCATAATACATTTGTGCCTTGTCAGCCGGAATAATGGTAATCATGGTATTTAGAACATACATGGATACGAACGCATCCGGATGCTGTTTGATAAATGAGCCCAAACGTTCAATCTGCCCCTGATTATAGCCTTCATTCAGTTCATTATAGTATTTATAAATAGTGGCATACTGAGGGTCTTTAGGCGTAAGATTAGTAATAACATCGGCACCAAATTTTGCATTTAGTTTATCCTGAATTTGCTGCCTGGCCGGGGCGCCTTCCTTTATAAATTCCGCATACAAGTCATTTTCAGGATCATTTTCCACTACAGAGTTTGCAAGCGTTTCCATATCAGCTTTAAAGCCAACAGTTCCTGGTTTTGTTATCAAGATACCATATGGCGTATAGCCGCCTTTCTTTTTCATTTCATATGCGCTGTAAAACATATAACGGCCCGGCTCCTTAAACGGCACGCGTAATTCAAATTTTCCATCCATAACGGTAACTGAGTCATGTAGATTAATGGCATGGTTATAAATTACCAGTTTTTGCCCGTTGTATTTTGCATCAGCCGTACCCTGAAATATTGCTGACTGGCTATCCTGCGCTTTTACTTGTTTTATAGTAACAAATGCGATGAACAGCATTGTGAATTTTAGTATTTTTCTCATGATTATTAATTAAAAATAGAAGTAAGTAAATTATCCATATCGGCCTCAGTGCCGCCCAAATTATCACCATACCGACCGATGATTTTGCCGTTGGGATCAATAATTATTTTGGTGGGTAGTGAATGAATGCCAAACTTTTGACCGATTTCTTTATCACTTTTCGCGGCCCGGTCTAATCCATCAAGTACATTGTGCCATACTCCAACATTATCCTGCACAATAGCCTTTCGCCAATCCTGGGGGCGGTCGTCATCGCTGGCTATTCCTATTATATCCAAGCCCTTACTATGATATTTATTGTAAAGCGCTATCATATGGGGGTTACTATGTCTACATGGTACACACCAGCTCGCCCAAAAATCAAGTATTATATATTTTCCTTTAAATGATGATAAAGTTAAGGGCTTACCATTCACATCATTTGCGCTAAAGTCTGCCGCCATACTGCCGGGCATACCTAAGTGCATTTTTTCAATTTGCTCCGCGAGTTCTTTTCCATAGGTGCTTTGCTGTAGGCTTGGCTTCATTCGGCTGTAAAACATTTGTATTGAATCCAGCGAAATAGCGCCTAAATCAAAGAGCAACCTGTAAGCCGTGAGATATGAATTTGGGTGCGCTGTAAAATACCCCGCATCAATAACTGCCAACCGCTTAAAGTATGGGTCAAATTGGTCATGAATAGCACCGGCCTTTTCCCGCAGTTCTTTAATTGTTTTTTCATCTGCGTTATTTTTTACGGCCGCCCGAACGTTTTTTGCGGCATGGGCAAAAGCGGTATCCAGCGGTTGCATTTCCAGATTAACAGGTGCTTTTTGACGCTCAAGCTCAACTCTTTCATCCTCTGTTTTTGACCCGGTTATAACCGCATTTTTAAAATCATCAGCCTTAATAAGCATATGCATTTCGGTTGGTTCAAGAAACAAAGTGGTGGTATTTGGGTCATCTACTGAATATGACTTTATTGCCCCATAGAAATAGGCAATTGTAGGCTCTGTAATTTCGCCTTTAAAAGCAAAACTCCCTTTGTTGATAAAGCATGTATCTGTTACCCGCTTGCCATACTTGTTTTGGTAAGCAAGCATAAGTTTCCCGGAATCTTGTCCGGAAATTTCGCCCTTTAAATTAAATTGCTGCGCACTTGCTGTTTGCGCAAAGCCCTGGATTAAAAACAACAGCACAGCAATAGCGCATATCACTTTATTATTTCTCATAATGATAATGAATTAAGATTATCTGTTAGTGTCTGAAAATGGAATAAGAAGTAAAAAGCCCGGCCGAAGCCGGACTGATTAAATCAACTAAAAACCAAATTATTCATTGTAGATTTCTTTAAGCTTCGTATCTATTTTTGCCTCATCGTTGGTATACACCAGGATTTTTCCTTCTTTATCCAACAAAACATAAAAAGGTATCGCGGCGGTCATATACAGGCTGCCAACATCTGCCGGCATATTTTTCTTAGAAAAACGATCGTCTACCTGTGTCCACGGCATTTTTTCAATATCCATGGCTTTAGTCCAGTTACTCCATTTGTTATCGTCAGATACACTTACTATATCGAATCCCTTGGCGTGGTATTTCTGATAAACTTCCTTCCAATGCGGTATTGCCTGCCTGCATGGATGGCACCAGCTTGCCCAAAAATCTATCATCGTGTATTTTCCTTTTGTAAAGGACGACAGGGTGAATTTGGAGCTATCACGCCTTAATAAAGTAAAATCAGGGGCTACGCTGCCGGGTTGAATTGCCTTTAGCCTTTTTCTTGATGCTATCAAACTATCATAATATGGAGATTTAGTTGCTTCGCCGGTAAATTTATTCAGCATGGCATCAAGGTCAGCATAAGACATACTACCGCTTATAAACATGTATAATTGATCAAACATGTATATACCGGCAACCGATGACGGGTTTTGCGCTACATACTGGTCGATTTTTTGTTTTTGCCAGGCTTGTTTCAACTTTTCTACCGAATCCAGTTCATCACGGACTTTGTATTGAGCATCTATGTCATTACCAACTGCTTTAAACTTTTTATCAAGATCGGCAAATGCACCGTCAAATTGTTTCTGACCGGGATCATTTTCGTAAACCATCCAATCATCATAATTGGGGGATCCGGTTTCGCTAAATTGTGTAATAATGGCTCCTTTGTCCATTCCGTATTTGGTATAGTCATAGTGCCTGGCACCGGTAGTATCTGCCGTTACCACATCCGAACCATCCACAAATACCTTAAAACTATAATTGCCTGGTTCAACAATTATACTCATCAATTGAGTAACAATTTTTCCTTTAAATTCAAATGAGCCATTGCTGATGGCGGTGCTGTCAACGATTGTTTGCGTGCGGTCGTCTTCATGGTAAGCAGCCAACTTTACTGTTCCGGATGGTATGCCTTTTATTGTGCCTTTAACGTCATATGAGATCTGAGCATATGACTTACCTACAGAAATCGACATTAATAATATCGATAAATATTTTAAACTCTTAGTTTTCATAACCTATTGATTAATATCCTGGATTTTGTATTATCTGATTATTTATTGAAGTTTCGGTATAAGGTATTGGCAAGGTTAGCTGGTTAACCGATTTAAGTCCAGGCAACAAGGTTTGCGCTGTTGCAAAAGGTAATCGGCGAAGAGCAAACCAATCCGCGCCATTTTCTGAAAAGAAGTTCTTCACCTCTTCCTTTACAATCAGCAGTTGCAACGCAGCTGGCGTATTGGCATTGGTAATAGCGGTAAAATCCTTAATTCCAGCATGCCCCTCAACAGTTTCTAACAGCGACTTTGCCGTTGCTAAATCTCCATTTGATAAGGTGATAGCTTCAGCCTCCAGCAAATAAGCTTCAGTTAATCGAAAAGCATAGCAGGTTTCACTTAAGGGGTTTTGTGCTATATTGACCGTATCACCTGAATAAAACTTATCCAATCTTGGCAGTAAACCGTAATATGCAGTATTTGCCAAATGATAATACCATTGTTTACGCGGATCAGTACTTAATGCGCTAACCAATGAATCCGACAAAGGATATTGAACATAAAATTGATTATTTTGATATTTATAGGTCTCCGTAGGATATGGCTGAACCCCCAAAATAACTTCTTTACTGGTAAATCCTTTAGATAGGAAAATATCTTTTACGCTATCTTCCAAAGCAAATGGTCCATTCGCAATTACGTCACTAGTTAAACTTATCACTTCTGCATAGTCTCCCGCTGCGCCTCTGTTTATCAAAACACGGGCTTTAAGCAATTTTGCTGCTGAAGCGTTAGCATAATATATAGCAGTATTTAGTTTAGGTAAACTCGCAATGGCAGTATCCAGGTCACTGATAATGGATGTGTAAGCAGCCGCTACGCCTGTGCGTGGCAGGTTAATATTATTCGCGTCAACAAATTCATCCCTCAAAATAATTCCATACTTACTTGTCGGATCATAATATTGGCCGTAGTACAGCAATAATTCTGAGTTACCGAATGCTCTTAAGAACCTGGCTTCGGCAAGCATTTCCGTTTTAGTAGCCGCAGGTATTTTGGTTACCGGGGTGGCATTTTTAATAAACCCATTAGCCGCATTTACCAATGCATAACCATAATTCCAGATGAGCGGAACCGCGGACGATTTTGAATTAAATGTTAGTGTCGGGAGCCCATCATTGCCGCTGGTGCTATATGTAGAGTTAGCAAGTTCAGATGGCGTGATCTCGTTCACTTGCGACCAGAATATTGTAGGAACATTGTTATTATCTACACCGCTATTTGCAAACCTGTAATAAACTCCGTTTAATACAGTTGCCGCGCTTTTTGTATCTACAATTACGTTTCCGTCCACTTCTGAAGTGGTAGGGAATACATTTAATTCCTTTTTGCAAGACCAGAAAAGAGAACCGGTTAAGATGATAACCAGGTAATTTATATATTTCTTTTTCATGTTAATGATCGTTAATGGTGAAAATTAAAACCCGGCTTTTATTCCTAATGAGAATGTACGTACGCTTGGGTAGTTACTTACATCAAAGTAGCCGCCGCTTACACTATAAGCATCATCAGAGGTTTCAGGGTCATTACCCGGATACTTGGTTATGGTAAACAAGTTGGTGGCCGACATGAATATTTCCGCTGTTTTCATACCTGCCTTTTTCATCCAATCTGTTTTATCAAAATGATAATTAAGCGTTAGCGTTCGCAACTTTAGGTATGATGAGTTATATACATCCAGGTTTGATTTGGCATAGAACGCGTCATTCAATACTAACCTGGGGTCGGTTGCATCGGTGTTTGTTGGCGTATACCTGTTTAGCATAGCCACATTAGCATTTGATGTACCCACAAACTCAACACTTGATACATGATCGCCCCATAACAATTTGCCTCCCTCTGAGAAAAGGAAATAAAATTGAAGGTCGAATCTTTTATAGGTAAACCCTTGTGTAATACCGCCGTAGTATTTAGGGGCAGCGTTAGCAATAATGGTATTATCGTCAGGCAACTCATAACCACTGGCAGCGGTGCTTGTGTTAAGTTTATACATTGGGTCGCCTATACCCAATGTTGGGAAAATAATTGGTTGAAAAAATCCGAGCGCTTTTTTATAAGCATCTAATTGAGCCTGTGTTTTTATTAAACCGGTAACAGTATAGCCTGTGATCAGCCCCAGTGGTTTACCCTGTATCAATGTAGTATTACCGAATTCTAAACCGGTTAAATTGCCTATTTGCGCAAGGTTAGCATTCGAATTTAATTTGGTTACAACTGAGTTAGCCCATGTAACATTAAAACCCGCATTCCATTTAAAATCTTTAGTACGGATGATATCACCCTGTACCGTCACTTCAACACCTGTGTTTTTAATACCCACAGCGTTGGTTAGTATAGAGGAGTAAGAACTGCTTGGCGCAATTGGTACATTCAACAGGTCGTCGCTGCTTTGTTTGTTGTAATAACCAACCGTAGCCGACAAGCGATCTCCAAATAACGAAATATCAATGCCTGCATCAGCTTCTCTGGTGCTTTCCCATCTTAAATCATTATCACCAACCTGCGTTGGTATTAACGCGCTTGAACCGGCATAAGAGTAAGGGCTGTACAAAGTGCGGTACATCTGGTTACCAACATTTTGGTTACCGGTTAAACCGTAGCTGCCTCTAAGTTTAATATCATCGATCCATTTTACATTTTTCAGGAAATTTTCCTGAGATATTCTCCAGGCAACTGCACCTGATGGGAAATAACCGAATTTATTATTCGGCCCGAATTTGGAAGATCCGTCAGTACGGCCTGTAAATGTGAAGAGATATTTATCCATTAAGCTATAGTTAGCCCTCACATAAAAAGATAATAAATAAGCCTGGGGTTGAGCAGGATCATCGCCCGATACAATTAACGGTGTAACCGCTGATGAAAGACTGGTTAAAACATTGTCGTTTGGATAGCCGGTACCGGTTGCGCTAAAATAGCTTAGTTTATCCGTTTCGTAGGATTGGCCTGCCAGAACATCAATTTTATTGTTCTTATCAAAAGCCTTGGTATAGGTCAGGTTGTTTTCTAAATACCAATCTGTTAACCTGCTGTTTGAATTACTGCCGATACCGCCGCCGCTACTGATATTTCCATCAAAACTACCAATAGCTACATAGCTTGGCAGATAGTTCCGCTGGTTGTAATCTTGCATGTTCAGTGAAACCCTGCTTGTAAACTTCAAATCAGGTGTAATGTCATATATGCCTGATAACGAACCAAGTAAACTCACTGTTTTTGCATTGTTAGTAGCGCTTAACAAAGCTACCGGATTCTGAAATCCCTGATATGGCAAACCTACCTGCGTAAAATCGGTATAATTACCATTGGCGTCATAAGGCGAATAATCCGGCCGGGCAACCAGGGCTTGGTCATAAGCGCCATCGCCAATATCCTGGTTGGTATAACCTAATATAATGTTAGTTACGAATTTGAATTTAGAGGAGATATCATTTTCTAAATTGATCTTACCGGAAATTCTTTGGTAATCAGTAGCATCAACCACACCTGGTGTGCTGTTATAAGATATTGAGGTGAAATATTTGGATGAATTTCCACCACCTTGAACTGCAAGCTCGGCATTATCAGAAACTGTAGTACGAGTAACTTCTTTTATCCAGTTGGTATTTGCTGTTCCAAAAAATGAAGAGGGGTTACTTAATATTGCAGTTGTGTTTGCATACTGCGGCAAACCCGCAGCAGCACGTGAGTCAAAATCGTTTTGTGCTGCCTCAGTAAGCAATGTACGGTATTGGCTCGCGTTTAAGACCTGTGGTGTGATAGGCGTTGTTACGGTGCTGTAATAACTGGCGGTTATTACCGGCACCATGTTGGCCTTACCTTTTTTTGTGGTGATAATTACAACACCATTTGCGGCTTTCGATCCATAAATCGCAGTAGATGACGCATCCTTCAGGATTGTAATAGATTCAATGTCATCGGGATTTAATCCCCCCAAGCTATTAAGGCCGTTTACAAAAGCAGTAGACAAGCCAGCGCTAACCCCACCGGCATTTGAAACATTATTACCAACAGGGCTGGTTACATCATAACCGGGATTGATGTAGTTGCTTTGTACAGATACCGGAACCCCGTCAATTACATATAGCGGGTCGTTTCCCCCGAGTAATGAACTTGATCCGCGAATCCTGACACGTACAGCACCACCCGGCGATCCATCCGTTTTAGTCACCTCAACGCCAGCGGCTTTACCGGCCAGTGCATTATCAACAGTACCAAAAGGTACATCCTGAATATCAGCTGCCGAAATAGTAGATACTGATCCGGTCAAATCTTTCTTTTGGGTAGTTCCGTAACCTACCACTACTACCTGGTCAAGGCCTGCAACATTACTTTCCAGTTTTATATGAAAGGTGGTAACACTTTTAACGATAACTTCCTGCGTTTTGTGCCCTACATAGGTAAATACAAGTATATCATTTTGATTGGCCTTTAATGAGAATTCACCTTTCGCGTTTGTTGTAGTTACTTTACTTGTACCCTTTACCACAATAGTAACCCCGGCTAAAGGGCCTTCTTCATCTGTTACCACGCCATTTATGGTAACCGGCAAAGCAATCATATCCATTATCTTTGATAACATGGATTCGTCTTTTTCCTTTAATACCACATTGTTTTGAATCACTTTAAAGGTGATCGGGAGATCTTTAAAGCAGATGGATAGAACCTGATCGAGCGATGCGTCGTTAACCTGTATATCAACTTTGGCATTCTTAACATCTTTAATATCATAAAAAAAAGTATAGCCGGTTTGCTTGTTAATGGATTTAAGCACGTTCTCTAACGGGGCATTCCTTTCATTCAGATTTATCTGGCTATATCCCTTGGCACTTGCCTGTACAAGAGCTATCATCAATAGAAATGTAGTTATTTTCATCGCCAGTATTACTTTAGGAGGTAGCAGCCGGCTCAAAGAGCCGCCGGCTTTAGTAAAAGCATTTAATTTCATTACTTTTGTAAAGTTTTGGGTTAATACATTGAATAGTTTGTCCAAATTGTTTTTCTATTCCGTTTTAACGGAACAGAAGGGTTAGCCCAGCTATTTTCCGCAGAAGTAGGTCGAAGCACTTCTGCGGTTTTTTTATGGTATAACCCTGATCGGGTGATTACTGTGCTTTTTGTAATTTTCTTTTCATACCTTTCTTGTTTAGTGTTAGTTATTGTTTAGTTTAATTAGTTGATACGATGATGGTCTTACCATCAATAGTGAAATGTACATTTGCATAGTTCAGCAAGTCCAACGCTTGCGCTGCATTCAAATTCCGGTGAATCTGTCCTGAAAATAACCTGCCGCCCGGTTGTCCGTCGTAAATAACCTTTACATCATACCATCTGGAAAACTGTCGCATTATAGTTTGCAGATCTGCGTTTTCAAATTGGAAATAGCCGTTTTTCCAGGCCACAGCTTCGTCCAGGTTAGCATGCTGAAGTACATTTATGAGTGTATCCAAATTCTTGTTTTGAACAACTTGCGACTGTTGCCCAGGAATTAAGAGTGCGGTCTTTCCAGAAGCTGCTACCTTTACACTCCCTTCAAGCAATGTGGTTTTTATGGAGTGCTCATCAGCATATGCATTTATATCGAAATGTGTACCCAACACTTCAACGGTTTGGCCTGCTGAAGTTACCATAAAGGGTTTGGTTTTATTATGCGCCACCTCAAAATAGGCCTCACCAATTAACGTCACTTTTCGGATTTTATCAGCAAATGCCGTTGGGAAGCGAAGAGAAGATGCCGCGTTAAGATATACTTTACTACTATCCGGTAAAATAATCATGTATTGTCCGCCACGCGGGGTGCTGATAGTATTATAGGCTATCACGTTGCTGCCGGCTGCACTTGCGTCATAAACCAATTGCCCGTTCGCGGTTTTCTTAATTACGGTTCCGTTTTGTAATGTCAGTACCCCGTTTTTAACATTGCTTAATATAATTTGTGTTCCGTTGGCAAGAGTGAGTACGGCCTTATTGCCACCTGGTGGAATAATGTTTTTAGCATAATTATGACTGCTGAAGAAATTGGTTTTAACCAAATAAAAACTGACTCCTGCGCCGAGTACAACAAATAAGATAGCGGCCGCGGCAATTCGACGCAGAAACAGGTTAGGCCTTTTAGTTTTTTGTAAACGTGCTATTTTAATATCAATGCCTGCTTTAATCTGATCTTTCAGCAGATCCCGCTTATCGGGACTAAGCATTTCAGTAATATCTGATTTTGCTTCAAACAAGTTGTAGTAGGCCGAAAGGAATGATTTTTCTTCTCCCGAGGCGAGCCCCTTATTGAATTTTCTTAAAATTCTTAAAAATTCTTGCTTTTTCATCAGCGATGGATTGCTCTTTAACTACATGACAGTTAAAACAAGAAAAGTCCCACGTTTTTTTTAATAAATTTTACTTGCTTGAAAAAAACACGGCTAAACCAAACGTTTTTTTTAATAAAATCCCACTATACTTCAATAGAAGTGAGGAAATTGAAAATAAAAAGCGTTTTAAAACTTTAAAAAAGTAAATCTATTGGGTGCCGAATAAAAAAAGAATAGATATTAACGTTAATGATGCGCGTAGTTGGGTAACAGCTTTGTTTAATTGATTTTGCACGGTTTTTCGGGAAATGTTCAATTGTTCGGCAATTTCGGCTGTAGAAAGATCTTGTTGGTAGCGCATTCGGAATATAACCTGTTGCGATGGTGTTAATGTTAATATCAATGCTTCATAAGCTTGCATAAATTCCTTAAGCAGAATTGCGGAATCAGCTTCATCCATAGAAACTTTTAATTGCAATAACAGCTCGGGCACGGGAGTAAATTTCCGTTCCCGCTCCATCCAGTTGAAAATCATGTTTTTTACGGAAGTATGCAGATAGGCGCCAAGATTTAGGATATTGCTCTCTTCACGTTTTAACCACAATTGCAAAAAAACATCCTGGGTCATATCTTTAGCCAAATCAGGATTTTGCAATCTTTTAAAAGCCGCTGAATATATGCTTTGCCAATGCTTTTCATAAAGTACGTCAAATGCCTCACTGCTGCCCTCTTTTAATTTTAGCAGCAATAACTTATCTCCGGAACCGGAATCATTGTTAAGCATTCGATCAGTATTTCAAACCAAATTTAACAAAAACTAAACGTAAATTAAACACAATCGTCGACTTTGGCGGACAACCTAAAATTGTTTGAGGACAGATTGGCGAGATATTTCATTTTTATACGGTGATATAAAAAGAATTCTTCCTTTTAGAAGGACTCTTTTAGATATAATTAGCTTTTGTGTTTTGATTGACCTCTTTTTTCGAAATGCTGATAAAATTCCTGGCAATTTCTCAGTTATCCAAACCGAAACCAGAGATTTATTAAAAATATGCACTGATATTATTTTAGTCCCAACCTGCTGCGCAAAGGGTCGCGGTATGTGCTGCCAATAGGGATTTTTTCGCCGTTAATAACGAGCTGATGCACTTCGATCATTGCAATATGTTTGATGGCTACCACATACGATTTGTGTACCCGTATAAAATCCGCCCCTGGAACGAGGTCAAAAATGTCCCCCATATTTTCACGGATCAGGATGTTTTTGTCTTTCAGGTGAACGGTAATGTAGTTGCCATCTTTTTCCAGGTACAATATTTCGGCTAATTTAACCTGGTAAGTCTGCGGTCCGCTTTTGATGAACACTGTGGCCTCAGCCTCCATACCTATACTTTTTTTTGAGGACAACGTCTCCGGAGCCTTGTTCACCGCGGCAAGAAAACGCTCGAAAGTGATGGGTTTCAGCAGGTAATCAAGTGCATTCAGCTCATAACTTTCCACGGCGTAATGGCTGTAAGCGGTGGTGAAAATAATCATCGGGCAGGGCGACAAAGTTTGCACTAACTGCATTCCGCTGATATCGGGCATATTAATGTCGAGGAAGATGAGGTCGACCTTTTCCCGGCTCAGGAATTCGATCGCCTTTACAGGTTCGCGGAAGGTGCCCCTCAACTCAACAAGGTTGGTTTTACGGCAATAGCGTTCTATAACTTCAAGCGCCTTCGGTTCATCATCAATAGCAATACAGGTGATCATTCCAGGTCAATTTCAAGCTTAACAATATATTTCCCATCATCTTCGCTAATCTGTAAGTGATGTTTACGGGGATATAACAGATCTAGCCGTCGTTTTACATTTTCGAGCCCGATGCCGCTTTTTTCGTCTTCTATCTTTTTGATAGCACTATATTTCATATTTACACAGGTAAAGATCAATTTTTGACCTGAAACCATAATGTCGATATCAATCCGGGAGGTGTGACCGATAGAAACGCCGTGTTTAAAGGCATTCTCCACGAAGGGGATAAATAGCATTGGGGCTATGGCGACACCGCCGGACTGTACCGGGTATTCAAATGTAACCTTTATCTCATCAACTGCATAGCGCAGTTTGTTCAGGGCGATGCAATCTTCCAGGTAGGCTATTTCTTTTCTCAGCGGCACGCTGCCGGCATTGCTGTCATAGAGCATATAACGCATCATATCCGAAAGTTTGGAAATGCCATCGGCAAGGTCATCATTCCCTTTAGCCTGCGCCATTGAAAAAAGATTATTAAGCGTATTGAACAGGAAATGCGGATTTATTTGCGATTTAAGGAATTTGATCTCGGTGCTTAATTGATAGGCTTCCAGTTTATTACGTGCCAGTTCGTTGCGCGCCCATTCCTTCAGAAAGAAATAAGCTATGGAAAGTCCGGCTGCAGCCAAAAAAATAAGTACCATGGTCAGCTGCATATGGAACCAGTTACCTATTGCCAAAAAAGAAGTTTTATGCTGAACCAACTGGCCTTGCCTTACGTCATTCTGCACTAACATTTCAAGCGGAGGCCCCAATGGAGAGCTTTGGTTTAACCGGAACCCAACAAAAATATAATTGGCGATGAACAGGAGTATAAACCAACCGGCGGCTATGGTAATGCCAAACGCTGCATTTTTATATTGCAGCGCCTTTTTAAATACCCAGTATATATTGCCATAAAACAACAACGCCAGAAAAACGAGTGTAATGACCGAATAAGGAAAAAGTGTATCTATTGCTTTTTTTTCCAGTATATGACCATTCTGGCTCACCCGCACGCTGATGGTTGAGCTGGTTAAAGAATTCAGCGTATAATATACCCCTATCCAGAAGGCCAGGTGGATCAGCAGCTCGATAATGTATTTGGCTTTAATACGGCGCATTTATCAAAGGTATAGTGCCGCCCTGTTTATTCCTAGACTATTGATGCTATCGCAACGATTTTGCATACGAACAGGTGATTTTTGAGATCCGTGCTTATAGCTTCCGCCGGTTTGCTGACAGCAAAACCCTGATAACAAATATCCGGTTTTGGCTGGTAGGAAGGTGGCGTTGGTAACAAAGTTTTTGACGGGTTGAAGCGGCGAAATAGTATTGCTTAAAAATATCCGAAATATGAAGAAGCAATTTTTATTAAGTGCAGCATTGTTCATGCTGGTGCTTTCGGCATCGGCACAAAGGCCTGATACCGCTCAAGTATTGGTGCATTACAAATTTACCCATATCAGGGATACGATTAACAGGGCGAACCCATATACCGAGAACATGGTTTTGATTGTGGGAAAAAACGCAAGCGCCTACCGGAGTTATGACAAGCAGATGGAGGATGCCCTGTTTAAAAAACAAATGCAGGAGCAACTGGCAAACTCGCCTGATGGGCGGGTAAACATCTCGCGTAAATCTTCAGGCTCAGCGACGGAATATTACCAATACCCGAACGAGCATAAATTAGTGAGAAAGGAGCCACTGTTTATGAACAGTTACCTGATGACGGATGTATTGCCGACCATCGACTGGAAAATAAGTGGCGACACGGCGACTTTCGGCGGGTTGCATTGTCAAAAGGCGACGACGCATTTTAAGGGCAGGGACTATATAGCCTGGTTTTGTCCCGATCTGCCGCTGCATGTAGGCCCTTGGAAGCTGAACGGTCTGCCCGGTGTAATCATAGAGGCATATGACCTGAAAAAGGAAGTCGACTTTAAGTTTGATGGGGTTGAAAAAGCAGTGATTACGCCCAAAAAAGATAATGGGTCAACCAATGTAGCGCCGGATAACCCCGGCCGCGTAACTTTAACGATCGGTATAGATGACACGGACAATGATCCGAATATCATCCAGCCGCCGGCAAAGGCCATCAAAACTACCGAAAAGGAATTTGCTCACTTGCAGGAGGCCATGCGTAAAGATCCGGATGCCTTTGTACAATCCATGATGGCGGCACAGGCTGGCAATATGCCGGGAAACGGGCCAAAACCACATATCAATATAAAGCTGGGGCCCCAGGCCGTGATCAATAACCCGATAGAGTTACCCGAAAAGAAATGAGCCGGATGATGAGATATGCGGGTCTACTGGTTATTGCGCTACTGTTTTCAGTCGCTGGCTTTGCCCAGAATATCAAGGGCACGGTGAAAGACAGCACCGGCAAGGTTGTACCCTTTGCGAGCGTCAACCTTAAGAACAGTGCAACAAATGGTATTATAAAATATACCATTACCGATGTTAAAGGCACCTATGTTTTGCAACTGCCTGCTAATATGCCCGTAAATGGACTGACGATTGAAGTGCGCTGTGTGGGTTATAAGACTGAAACCAAAGGAATTACAGACACGCAGACTCCGGTCGATTTTATTTTGGCTACATCGATCAACCAATTACAGTCGGTAGTGATCAAAAGTAGTCGGCCGGTATTGCGCACGAGCGGTGATACGTTGAGCTATAAGGTGTCTGATTTTGCCAGTGTGCAGGATAGGGTTATTGGCGACGTAATCAAAAAACTACCGGGCATAACGGTTGCTGCGGATGGTAAAATTAGCTATAACAACAAACCCATCTCCAACCTGTACATCGGCGGCGATAACCTGCTGGATGATAAGTATAATATTGCTACTGCCACTATCCCGCAGGGTGTTGTGGACCAGGTGCAAGTAATACAAAACGATCAGCCGGTTAAAGTACTGCAAAATAAGGTAATGGGCGATGATGTGGCGCTGAACCTCAGCATTAAGAAGGACGCGAAATTGCAGTTGATTGGCCAGGAGAGTATCGGCGCGGGTTTGCCGGGTAATTACGATGTAGACCTTAACGCGATGATGTTCAAAGACAATTACAAAGCCATTAATTACTTAAAGGGCAACAATACAGGGGATGACCTACAGGAGGAACTGGTATCGCACAATTTTGCCGAGGCCACGCAGCGCATTGATAATGATGTACCGGCCACCCTGCTTTCGCTGGGGGCTGTGAATGACCCGGCTTTATCACGCGACCGATATTTGTTTGACCAATCGGGGCTCATCAACCTTAATAATCTCGTAAACTTGCAAAAGAATGTGCAACTCAAGATAAACGCTTATTATTTTCACGATAACGAGCGACAGGATTACAGCCAGCGTACAACCATTTTTTTACCCGGTGATACGGTACAATATAATGAGACACAACACAACCACTTCAGCCCGGATATATTACATACCCAATTTACGCTGAACATTAACCGGCCTCAATATTACCTAAATGACGCCCTGCTGCTAGATGATAACAGGTCGGCCAATTATTCCACCTTGAATACTAATGGAGCTTTGGTAAACCAGGTACTCAACGATAATGCACTGAGCTTTTCTAATGAATTTAACCTGATTAGATCCTTGAAATCAAACAACATTATCCAGGCATATTCCTATATCAGTCGTTCAGCTGAGCCGGAGACCAGGAGAATCGGGCCAGACTTTGACACTGCTATATTTAATAACAACAGTCCCTACGCGCAACTGCTTCAAAATGTAAATGTGCCAACCTGGTATACCAATAATTACCTGTCGTTCAAAATACCATCGGACTTTATCACGCAGAGTTTCAGAGCGGGTTTTAGCGTACAATCGCAAACATTAACATCAAACCTGGACGTTGTGCAAGCTAATAACATGATTAGCCAGGAGCCTGACAGCTCCATGAACCACTTGAACTGGACCAGGAAGAAACTGTATGCCGAAGCTGCTTATGATTTGCCGGGAAGTATTCTTAAAGTGAACCTGACATTGCCGCTAAGCCTGCAGCAGATCAATTATTCGGATAGCTTATACAAGTTGAACAGGGGTTTGACGCGCTTTTATTTCAACCCGCAGTTAAAAGTGAAATACCAAACCGGGATAGAAAACTATATGACTTTTTTGTACAGCTACCGCAATGAAACGGGTACTATAGAAGATATGTACCAAGGCTATATCCTGAAAGATTACCAGACGCTTTATGCCAATAATGCCGACCTGACCGAAAGACAGAACCAGCAAGCTGCCGTGGGGTTTAACTACCGAAAGGCGCTTACTTTATTTTTTGCCAGCCTGAACGTCCTTTATAATCATATTACTTCCAATAATATTGCTTCGGAAGTGATCACCAGCACGTTGCAGCAGCGCGTGGTGTTACCTTACCCAAACAGCACTGATTCATGGACGGTAAACAGCACCGTGAGCAAATATTCCTTTGCGTTAAAGACCACTTTTAGCGGCGGTGTACAATGGCAAAGCAATAGCTCGGTACAGATACAGAATAATGCGCTGCTACCGTTTAACACTACTGCCGAAACCGTTAATGTAAGCGCCGATACCAAAGTGTGCGAGCAGGTAAACTTTAGCTATAAGGCGACCGTTACCCAAACAGATAGTCATTCGGCAGCGGAGGCATCGGCAGAGCATATTGACCAATTGCTGCAGCAGGGCTCGCTTGAATATAACCCCGCGGCCGATGTACAGTTCAAATTGTCGGGCGAGCATTACTTCACCCGACAGCAGGGCAATCCCGACCTTAAATACTTTTTTGCGGATGCTTCGGCAAAATTCAGGATCAAGAAGTGGAAAACCGACCTGGAACTGGCTGCGAACAATTTTCTGAATGTGAAAACTTATAGCGCGCTCTACTTATCAGCCAATATGCTTACGGCCAGTTCATACACCCTTCCGGGAAGGATTGTGCTCATCAAAGTGCTCTTTAACCTTTGATTTGTATGAATAATGGTTGGACCACAATTGATATTCAATTCGGATGCCGATAGTCACTTGGTGCATAACCCGTCTTACTTTTGAACAACCTGGTGAAATGTGACGGATGTTCGAATCCCAGTGTATAGGCTATCTCGCTCACCGACTTTTGCGTACTCAATAATAACGATTTGGCCTTATCCACCAATTGCAAATGAATGTGTTCCTGTGTGGTTTTGCCGGTAAAACGATGCAGCAGATCAGATAAATAGTTCGGTGAAAGGTTCATCCGGGAGGCAAAATAACCTACATTAGGCAGGCCGGTATCGATCAGTGTTTCCGGCGCAAAGTAATCTTTTACCAGTTTTTCAAACTGCTGCACTACATCGGTATTCACTTTTTCACGGGTATAAAACTGGCGATCGTAAAAGCGACTGCAATAGTTAAGTAACAGTTCAATATTTGCTTGTATCAAACGGGTAGTATGCTTATCGATATTCTGCATGTATTCTTTACGAATGTTTTGTACACAAGTGGTCAGGACGCTTTTTTCCTCTTCTGACACGTGCAGCGCTTCATTGGCTTCATAATTAAAAAAAGAATAATCGCCCATTTTACGACCTAATGCACCGGTATTGACCAGGTCAGGATGAAAGAATAATCCCCAACCTTCGTCTAAATATTGCTCCGGACTTGGAGATACAATCTGCCCTGGTCCTGTGAACATCAGAGACCCCTCGCTGAAATCATAATAAGAGCGCCCATATTTAAGTGTACCGCTGAACTTTTTACAAAAAATAGTGTAAAAACCCAAACGGTAAATCGCGTTCTGTTCAAGGCGATTTACCTTGTTGCTGCCCAGCTCAATTACCGTAATTAAAGGATGGCGTGGTTTACCCACACCATAAAACTCATGCAATTCACTGATAGATTTAATATCGATGTAGGACTCTGGCATATAAGTAAATTTAACGATTAAAGCATATACAAGTCAATTTTTGTGAGTTGATAGCATAGATATTATTTGATAAAATAGCCGCGCATCTGTTGCATATAGTCCGTGTCGCTGTTTTGATGTTTGGTATTTATATAGAAGTGAGCATCCGGGCCGATTGTGTAGCGCAGTCGGTCGGTACCATCGGTTGCCGCTTCATAAATTGTTTGAGCAACTTCTGTGGGTGTGGCTTTGGACAGATGCCCGGCGGCTTGTGCATAGTTATTAAAGAAACCAGCAAACATGGGGTCGTAGATGGCAATGTCATTTTTGATCATATCTACCGCGCCGCGGAAATTGGTAGCTATGCTGCCCGGTTCGATTAATTTAACCGAAATGCCTAACGGGTAAAGCTCGTGTGCAAGTGACTCCGAGAGCCCTTCCACAGCGAACTTAGTACTATGGTATAAACTGCCAAAGGGGAATGCCACCTGTCCGCCCATCGATGAGATATTAATGATGGTGCCACTGCCTTGTGAGCGCAGGTACGGTAACACGGCGCGGGTAACGTCCATTAACCCGAAAAGGTTTACGTTAAATTGTTTTTGGATTTGTTCGCGGGTGGCAGATTCGAAAACCCCGATCAGGGCATAACCTGCATTGTTGAGGATGGCATCAATGCGGCCGAAACGGGTAATACCTTCTTCAATAGCGCCAGCGATGGATGACTGATCCTGTACATCGAGGCGGGTAACCAGTATATCGGTCAGGTTGTTAAGTTCCAGGTCTTCTTCGGGTAAACGCATAGTGGCGATGACGTTCCAGCCTTTTTGTTGGAATAGTTTGGCAGTTTCCCGGCCAATGCCAGAGGATGCGCCGGTAATCAGAATTGTCTTTTTCATGGTTGTATCATTTTATTAGGACAAAGTTCCGGATGTTCTGACTGCCTGACTTGACAGTATCTACGCAATGCTTGATAATTTCACGGTTCTAGCCCCGCTGTCCGAAGTTTGCATCTACACTACAACAAAAAAGCCGCTCTACTTTCGTAAAGCGGCTTTGTAGCCCCATAGGGGGAAAGATATCGAACCACTTTTTGGATGATTTAAAACGTTTGGCGTCTTAATGCTTGTCCTATTCGGTAACGGGAGCAGAACAAATATTGAATCCGGGGCCCGTGCATTACAATCCTTTTACAATCGCCAGCGATTTTTCAACATGGTCGGTAGGGGAAATATGATCGGCTTCTGATGAAAATACAGCTACAATTTTGCCATCTTTACCAATAACATAAGTGGTGCGAGGTATGAAACTGTGGTTAATCGCTATACCACGCACGTCTTTCATTCCAAGTTTTGGTGAATTGATTTCCAAGCCGTAGGTTGCCGCAATTTTGCCCTCAGCGTCTGAAGCGACTGCGAATTTGCCAGCACAATAATTCGGATCAGCAGAAAATGTATTCAGCCGCTGAATATCGTCTCCGGAAACACCAATAATGGTGGCTCCGGCTGTTGTGAATTTATCCTTCATTTCAGCAAAGGCGTGTGCTTCCGCATCACAGCCGCCGGTATAGGCAGATGGATAGAAATAAACCACAACAGGACCTTTGGCAAGAGCTTTTTTCAATGAAAAATTGAATTCACTACCCGCCAGACTGGCTTGGGCCGTAAATACTGGTGCTGCATCTCCTTTTGTTAACATTTTCGATTGGGCAACGCCGGACCGGGTTATTAGGAGTGAAAAACTGAAAATTAAAAAAGTCAGGCAATAATATTTCTTGATCATGATTGAATGTTTTGATTTGTTAATGTTGTTATTATCAAATCTACGATAGTCTGTGCAATCAGGTTGCCTGTCATCAAAATTTTACTATGGTTGTCCCGTGGGGCAGGAAACCAAAAAGCCTCCAGTTTGTCGCTGGAGGCTTTGGAGCCGACAATTTATAAAGCCTGAACTTTTTTGAGGATGATTTAGAACTTGCGGCGGCGATAAATGACGATACAAAAGCTCTCCAATAATATTTCAAGCCCGGTTTTTGAAAAGACAGAGCTTTTTTCTCTCTTGTTCGACAAATGTTGTCAAATGTCTGATTATCTGGTTAATTAATTTTGGTAGCATCAATCTCGAATATTTTAGGATCGATAATCTGTTATTTAACCGATATAATATCAGAAAGAACTTGAGCAAATGGAACCGGAGTTTTTCCATATTGACGCTGCGCAATTACTAACCTGGACAGACGGCGACTTGCAATTCAAATTAGTGGACGGTGAAGCATTTGGTCACAAATCTGCCGTTCCGGTGTACAGCAAGCTATTTATGATAGAGATTAAAAGCAAAACCAGGCAAACGGTTAATATAGGTCATGAGCTTTATGGAGAAGCAGGATTGTATATACTCGAAGGGAATATTGAAAGTGAAGGGAATACTTATCACCCCAAACAATTATTAGTAGCCAAAGAAAGCGCCCTGTGTGAGTTTACGATAGCAGTCAACAGTACCATCTACCTGTTTGGCGGAGAGCCTTTTGCCGAGGAGCGATTTATAGATTGGAATTTTGTAGCCACCGATAAGGAACTAATTAACGCGGCCAAACAAAAATGGATCGCGCAAACATTTGATAAGATAACAGGGGACGAAACGGAATTTGTGCCTTATCCAACATTTAATAAGAAATAATTATAACAGTAATTAAAGGCAGGCAAAATATGCCTGCCTTTAATGTATAATAGATTATGATTCAACCGGAATAGCCAGCAGTTGCAGTTCCCATCTTAGGCTTGTACCCACATTACCCATGTGCTCCATCAGCATTTCTGCCAATAAAGGTACCGTTATCGCCCAGTTAAGCATCCACGCTTCTCAAAAAGTAGACAACTAAAATCAAGAGCGGAAGGGATTCGTGCGTTCTTTTTAGTTTATTGATATTCAATATTTCACAATGGTTTTATTTCTTATTCACCAAAGACTTATTTGTTTTTAACAGCCCATTGCTTTAAAGCGATGATAGCATCGTAAAGCACACCTGCCTCACCTCTGAAATCGCCGGAGCCTTTTGGGGTGCCGGTTCGCACATCATACCATTCAAAAAAACCTTTATTAGCAATTACTCTGTCAAGCATTGGCGATATTTCTCTATAAGCGTCTTCTGCATATCCGTATGATAATAAGAGAGGTATCATGCGGCCCCCAAACCATGTCCAGTCACCGCCATTTTGGTAAGTATAGGCATCCATATTAGGAAAGCGCCCGGTTGGATACGGCGGATAAACGGTAATCCCAATAGTAGCATGTTTTTCTTTAGCTGCTGCTGCAACCATCTGCCTGTTTATCTCCTTTACCTCGGCCGGTGTATTAAACCCCGCCTCGATAGCGCATATTGACCCGCCTAAGTATAAGATTCCTTTTTCATTAAAATCCGGAGAAAAAGGGCTGCCATTCAGGTAAAGGTGAGGAATATATTTTTGTTGATCTATGTCCCATAGATACTTACGTGCATTTTTGGTGATGTTTTCTGCTACAAACGCCCAATCTTGTTCCGGCTTATAACCTTTAGGCTGCATGGCTACGAAATCGTGCAAGGCGATCACAAACATGGCATTATCGTATATATCGATAGCCCATTTCGTTTTTTCGTTTATGGCTACACCCCAGCCGCTTTCGGCCTGCACATCGCCCCAATCAATGGTTGTTGCGCCTGTGATCAAGCCATATTTTGCCGACCAGCGTTCATTTTGCAGGTATATAAATGCATCTTCCATCCGTCGAAGAACCGTTTTGTCTCCTATTACCTCGTCAAGTATTGTTCTATCGCCGGTAACATCAATGTATTTTTTTACAGCCTGTACCAATGACGATTCCTGATCCGTCTCCACGGTGTTTTTATGAGCCGCCCACCCAGGCAACAAAGTCGAGTATCGGTATTGATACCCGGCATTAGCTTTGGCACTGTCAACCACTCCATCAACGATATCCCCATCCTCGCCCTGTATTTTGAAAAACATCAGGAGTTTAGCTTTTACCTCTGATTTCGGGTGCGTGCTTAATGAACCTTTGATAAAGGTGTTAAAATCACGGATCCAGACCTCGCTATAAGAGGTGCCAGCTGAAAAGCCGGAAAGTAACTGTAAGGCCCTTGATTGAATAGTATCTAAACGGCTATCACTCAAAATTGATTTGGCAAGCCCCGCTTTACTGTTTGTTTGGGCATTGGCAGATAGGCCGGAAAGGATAGAAAATGAAATAAAAAAAGACAAAAGTATTTTCATTTAGCAACGTTTTTTATAATTGGGTTTATTTTTCTAAAGAGACTATGTTAGATTAATTATTATGCCAACATATTTAAATATGTACAAACATATAAAAAAATAAAATTCAATCTCAATTTATTATTGCTTTATTTGCAGAAATATAAACCAATCTTTAAATTGGACATACCAGTGTAATTCGTGATGTTTATTACAATTAATCTGTTACATATTATAAGCTATACCCAGTCTGCTAAGAAATTTACAATTGGGCATAAAAGCGCAGCATCACTCCATTTACAAATAGAATATTTGAAAAGTATTGCAATATGTACGTACATTGAACAGCAGAAATAAAATCATCCATGAAGTTAATTATCAATCACAAAAGTGCTATTCCTCTACATATTCAGGCTGAAAACTTATTACGTGAGTTGATAAATGAGCCAGAATATCAAGCGGGCAAACTCTTGCCAAACGAAGTAGACTTGGCTAAAAAGCTCGCTATATCCAGAACCACCTTGCGCCAGGCAATAAACAAATTGGTCTTTGAGGAATTACTGATCAGAAAAAAAAGATTAGGCACTAAAGTTGCCTTTCCCAAAATGAGTTCCAAGTCAGTGAATTGGCTTTCTTTTTCCCAGGAAATGCAGACCCGGGGCATAAAAATAAAAAACTACGAGTTACATATAAGTTGGGTATTGCCGGAGGAACAGGTCGTCGCATTTTTTGACATAAAGCCAGATAAGAAAATAATAAAGCTGGAAAGGCTTAGGGGAAACGTTCATGAGGCATTCGTCTATTTCATTTCTTATTTTCATCCAAGAATCGGGCTTACAGGAGAAGAAGACTTTAAAAAGCCACTTTATGAAATGCTGGAGCAGGAGTATTCGACTATTGCTTACCTTTCTAAAGAGGAAATTAGTGCAAAACTCCCTGACAAGTTAGTTGCCGCGAAGCTTGAAATAGGACCGGCGCAGCCTGTTCTGCTTCGAAAGCGTTTTGTATTTGACCAGGCGGAACGTCCAATCGAGTTCAATCTGGGTTACTACAAGGGCGACGATTTCGTGTATACTGTAGAAAGCCGGCGTGAGTTGTAATCGGGACTAAAAAACAAGAAGTATTAAAATATAATTTTAATAATGTACAAACATATTTACATATTAAAATACAATTATAGAATAATGAATAAAACCACAGTGAATATCGTGCATTCCAGCCTCGATATGCAGGAGTTGAGATCTACAGAACAGTTATTACTTCCGTTGAATAAATTCAGTACTATCGAAGAAGGTTACGATATCTACCCGACCTTTGATATCGACGGAACAATCTATGCCGGTCACGATGAATTGGTACATTGGATCATCAATAATGATACTAACATCACAATTGATGGTTTTTCCGGAGTTTATTGGGAAATATTCGTCGGGAAACTAGATCTATTGCTCAAGGGAAAGAATATCATAGCAAACTGGATTAATGTAGCAAAGGCGCTTAAAGAAACAGCGCATATTGAAGAAATGTTAAGCGATTATACAGGCGGCGATGATCCACTGTTTGGAAAAATATATGATGGCGGCCTAGTCGAATTTTTCGATGAGCAGGCATTAGCTTACTTTCAGCCAGTGGCGGGTCGCCTGAATATTATTTATGGTACAGGTGCCAGCCTGGCTGGATGGGATGGCGCATTGCTTTATCTTGAAGTACCAAAAAATGAAATTCAGTTTCGTTCCCGTTCGGGAAAAATAAGGAATCTGGGAAAGAATGAATCTGCTTCTCCAAAAATCCAGTATAAACGCTTTTATTTTATCGATTGGCCCGTTTTGAGTAGGCACAAATGCCAGCTTTTAAAGAAAATCGATTTGATTATCGACGAGCAAAGAATAAAAGAAATCACATGGTGCACAGGTAATACACTGAGAAAGGCCCTTGAAACCATATCATCACAAGTACTCCGGGTAAGGCCATGGTTCGAGCCTGGCGTATGGGGAGGCACTTGGATTAAGAAACATATTAATGGTTTGAACAAAGCTGTAAAGAACTATGCATGGTCCTTCGAGTTAATCGCTCCGGAAAACGGAATTATCCTTGAAAAGCAAGGATTAATGTTGGAGATTTCTTTTGACAGCCTACTTTTTTTCAAGAGTGAGGCTATTCTGGGTAAAGCAGCAGCACGATTCGGTCATGTGTTTCCTATCAGGTTTGATTTTCTTGACACATTTAACGGCGGTAACCTTTCATTGCAATGCCATCCTTCTGTAACTTATACAGCAAATCATTTTGGCGAAGATTTTACGCAGGATGAAACTTATTATATCCTTGACAGCACACCGGATGCGAAAGTATACCTGGGATTTAGGGAAGATATAAACAAGGAGGCTTTCCGGGCAGATATGGAAAATAGTTTTCATAACAAGGTCCCGGTCACCGTTGAAAACTATGTACAAACATTTCCTGCAAAAAAACACGATCTTTTTTTGATCCCCAATGGAACGGTACATTGTTCGGGTGTCAATAATATGGTATTGGAAATCAGTGCTACGCCCTATATCTATACTTTTAAGATATACGATTGGGTGAGACCGGATTTAAACGGAGAATTGCGTCCCCTAAACATTAACCGGGCTTTTGAAAACCTGCGTTTTGACAGAAAAGGCGATGTAGTAAAAGAAACACTGCTGTCCCGCCAGGAAGTAATCAGCGAGAATGAAGATCACCAATTGATCAGCCTAAGCACTCATCCGGATCATTTTTACGCCATTGACCGGCTTGAATTTGATCACCAGCTAACTTGTGACACCCTTGATCAGTGTCATATCCTTAGCCTTGTTGAAGGCGAATGTATTTCGGTTAAAACAGGAGACAGGTTGCAGCGCATTTATTATGCCGAAACTTTTATTGTACCTGCAGCTTCATGCAGCTACGAGCTAACTAATAATGGCGAGGGAAGAGCCAAGGTGGTTAGAGCTTATGTTAAAGATGAATATTGTTAAACGATTAAGATAAACGCAATAAATAATGAAGAATATCAGTGCTATAATTACGATGGTCTGCTTATTAATGACAGACTTATATGCACAAAAAACGACAAAGCAATTTACTTCAGTTACACTCGAACCCACCATTGCTTATATTAAATATAATGGTACAGATAGGAGAATGGTGCGCCTTCTATTCATGGGTGGCAAGAATTTCAATGAAAGCGAGGTGATTGTTGGATTTAACGGTGAGACAGAATACGTAAAAATCCCCGCATCACCTGAAGGGATAGACGTTTTCGAATTACCTTTGCCCGGACCTCCCATCCAGATCATTACACAAGCTGAGGTTACCCTGCGATCAGGCGGCCAGACCTATAAGGCTCGCTGCCTTGTGACTCCGGCACGCAATAATTGGACGGTTTACATACTACCGCATTCTCATGTTGATATCGGTTATACCAATACGCAGGCCAAAGTATTAAAACTGCATATGGATAATATCGACGAGGCGATCAATCTTGCTAAAAAAACAGCTGATTATCCGGTCGAAGCCCGATACAAATGGACGACTGAGGCTATATGGGTAGTTGATAACTACCTGAAAGTTGCCAATGAAAAGAAGAAAGAACAGTTCTGGAACGCAGTGAAGAATGGTTGGATAAATCTCGACGGAGCTTACGGTAATATCAATACCAGTATGACCGATTCTTACCAGCTTATGCAGATGTTTATCAGGTCTCAGCAATTAGCAAGAGAGCACGGCATCGAAATCCATACAATGTTCCAGGGAGATGTGCCAGGCGCTTCCTGGGGACTTGCTGCACAGAGTGAGCAGACTGGCATCAAATATTTCCTTTCAGGGCCAAATGCATCAGACAGAATCGGCAATTTAGCCAAATGGCAGGATAAACCCTTTTACTGGACCTCGCCTTCTGGAAAACAGAGCTTCCTTTTCTGGCAATGTCAACCTTACTCTATTGGCTATACCCTTAAAGGAAGTAAAATCCCTAATTTCTTCAGTGTTGATGACCCCAAACCCTACTATACCGGACATCCGTCAGAGAACTTCCTGAATCCACACATTTTCTCCTATCTGGCTGATCTGGAACAAAACAACTTCCCCTATGATATGACAATTCTTACCTGGGCGATGAGCGACAATGCACCAATTGACCCAGAGCTACCAGATGCGGTTAAAGCATGGAATCAACATTTCTCTTCCCCAAAGCTAGTCATCACCTCGGTAAAACAATTCTTTGGCGATTTCGAGGAAAAATATAAATATAAAATTCCTCATCTGGCAGGTGATTACACAGAGTATTGGACAGATGGCGTTTCTTCCGCCGCCCGGGAAACAGCCCTTAGCCGTGAATCCTCTGATCGTCTTAAACAAGCGGCTGCACTATGGGCCATCCAGAATAAAACAGATTATCCGGCTGATAAATTTAACGCTACCTGGAAAAACCTGCTTCTGTATAATGAGCATACCTGGGGCGCTTATAATAGCATTGATGAACCGGATAACGAGCGGGTAAAAAGTGAATGGGCCGTAAAACAGGGTTACGTGCTGGAAGCAAAAAGGCAAATAGATACCATCATGAAGCGAGTGCTCAATCCCGCTTTACCAAAATCAGGGGCAGTTACTGTCTATAATACATTATCCTGGGCGCGTACCGGAGTCGTATATGTACCGTCGGTATTAAGCGCTACAGGCGATTTGGTAAAAGATGAGACTGGTGCAAGTGTACCATCTCAGCGTCTTAGCACCGGTGAACTGGCATTCGTCGCTACCGATGTGCCTCAGTTTGGCAGCCGGATTTATACCATCCACCCAGGAAAAGCTTACACAGCCGGGAGTGCAAAAATTACAAACAAGCAATTAACCAATGGTATTTATACGATTGATGTCGAGCAATCTACCGGTGACATAGATCATATCACCAAAAACTCAGGAAGCAAAACCATCGTATTGGTAGACTCTGCTGGATTTAATAAGTACCTGTATATGCCGGGAGATTCTCTGAAAAATATACAGTCAAGCTCAGAGGTACATATTTCAGTAAAAGAAAACGGACCACTGGTGGTTAGTCTGCTGATTACATCTAAGGCGCCAGGCACGAATAGCCTTGTGCGGGAGGTGAAATTGGTTAGCGGTATCGACAACATTGAACTTATAAATACAATTGATAAGATCGCTGTTCGCCAAAAGGAAAGCGTACATTTTGCTTTTCCATTTAATGTACCAGATGCACAAGTTCGTTATAACATCCCCTGGGGCAGTATAACTGCTGAAGCTGATCAGTTGCCTAATTCAAACAAGAATTGGTACACAGTTCAGCGCTGGGTAGACGTATCCAATAACAACTACGGTGTGACCTGGTCAAGTCCGGATGCACCACTTTTCGAGATTGGCGATATTACTACCGCAGGCTTACTTGGTGGTTTGCATCATTCTCCTCTGTGGTTGACATTTACGCCGCAATCGCCAAAGCTGTATTCATGGGTTATGAATAACTTATGGCACACTAATTTCCAGGCCGATCAGGAAGGGAAAGCAACGTTTCATTATCTGTTTACGGCTCATGATCAGTCGTACGAAAGTTTTGCCGCTAACCAGGAAGGGTTAAATAATCATCAGCCACTAATTGTCGCTGCCACCAGCCTGGGAGATAGCAAAAAACTTTTCTTCAAACTGTCTGGAGAGAAATTCTACGTAGAGGCGATAAAACCCGCTAATGATGGCAAAGCCGTAATTGTACAACTCGTCAGTTGCGGACCGCAGGACAGTAAAATACAGATTAGCCCTCAAAACGTCGGGGCAGTAAGGGTGTACGAAAGTGACCTTATGGAAGATAAGAAGAAATTATTGGGTAATGACTTTATATTACCGTCCAAAGGGATTATGACAGTGCGAATAGAGAAAGAATAAAAATATAAGCCATTATGAAAAGCACTGTTAAAAAAACAAACCAAACACTAAATTCATTTCTCGCCGGAACCGCCTTCATTGCTACGCTCGGTGGATTTCTTTTTGGATTTGACATGGCCGTAATCTCTGGTGTTTTACCTTTTGTAAAAAGCCAGTTCGGTCTTTCTTCCGCTGCCGAAGGTTGGTTTGTATCATCGGCGCTGGTAGGTTGTATCATCGGTGTGCTATTTTCCGGGGACCTGAGTGACCGCCTGGGCCGTAAAAAACTATTGATGCTATCGGCACTGCTGTTTTTATTGTCAGCGATTGCTGCTACGGTCTCCTCTGGATTCACGCAATTGGTGCTGTCCAGAATGCTGGGTGGAATGGGGGTTGGCACGGCTTCCATTGTAGCGCCACTTTACCTGTCTGAGATTGCTCCTGCAGCTATTCGGGGCAGGCTCGTAACCTTTTATCAACTGGCGATAACTGTGGGTATATTGATTGCCTATATCACTAATGCGGCCATGTTGAATTTTGCAGTTCAACATACCGGGACAATAATGGCACCTTTCTTTCGCATTCTCTTTGTAAAAGAACCCTGGCGTGGAATGCTTGGCTTGGGTATCATCCCTGCTTTACTCTTTTTCACGGGTCTTTGTTTTGTTCCCGAAAGTCCGTGGTGGCTGATGCAGAAAGGACAGGATGACCATGCAGCACGGATATTTAAGCGACTACTTGGCTTAGATGCAGCCGGTCGGCCTGTACCAATAACCGAATCTAACAACGCGGATGAAAAAGGCTCCTATAAAGAGATTTTTTCCAGGGCGATGCGGAAGCCCCTTATAATTGCATTACTGCTACCCTTGTTTTCCCAATTTAGTGGAATTAACGCCGTCATTTATTACGGTCCTCAAATCTTAAATGCTGCTGGCATTGCCATTAATAAAGCACTTTTAGGCCAAATCGTTTTTGGCGTTGCAAACTTCATATTTACCCTTATAGCGGTATGGAAAGTAGACCAGATGGGACGGCGCCCCCTTTATCTCACAGGCTCCATAGGAGCCTGTGTGTGCCTGCTTTTCACGGGCATCTGCTTTTATACAGGCAACACCGGAAGTATTGCACTGGTAATTGGTATCGTTTTGTTTTTGGCTTGTTTCGCATTTTCCATTGGCCCTTTGAAGTTTGTTATTGCTGCAGAAATATTTCCAACAGAGATTCGGGGGCGTGCTATGGGACTGAGCATTTTAGTGATGTGGGTGGCTGACACTGTAGTTGGACAACTAACGCCTATCTTACTTGGAACAGTTGGTCCCGGTATCACGTTTTGGTTTTTTTCTGGCTGTTGTCTGCTTTCGTTTCTGACAGTACTCAAGCTGGTACCCGAAACAAAGGGAAAATCATTGGAAGATGTCCAAAAACTGTGGATCCATTAACATAAAACCAGTTTATTTATTTAGGATTAAACATATAACCGGTGGAAATTACGCAGAGGGAGTCGTATTGAATAAAAACCAATCCGGCCTAAATAACTTATGCAATTACTAATTTTTTAAGCTCAAAATTGCATTTGCGTTAACGAAGAAGAGGCGAGTGTAATTCTCAAATTCCTTTATCTCATTGCAAAGTCTCGTAACAAAACAGCAGTTGCCCTTAACTCAGAATATCCCTAAGGGGAAATCGAACTCTCAGAAAGTGAGGTTAAATAATGAGAGAAGCCTGATATAGCCCAATTTTGAAATCGGTATAGATTTTATTGAAAAATTTCGAACTCTTTTTAAGGGGAAGTAATCGTCTGTTTATCATTTTGTTAAAGACAATAAACAAGAAACGCGCCGTAAAGCGCGTTTCGTTAAGTAGGATAAGCTAGCAAAGATAAACTCTTTTGAGGTTGATTTAGCACTCGCGGCAGCAATGAATGATAATACATGGGTCACTCAATAGAATTTAAATGCCGTTTTTGGTAGACCGGCCTTTTTTAACGAAGTTCGATTTATGTAGTTTATTGGATATTCCGGGAGGTTTGACCATGCTTTCCGGTTGTTACAATAAATCCTATTCCTTTGATGAGACGGACTCAAATTCAAGTTTTGACTGATAGACTTTTAATGTACGGCATTTAGAATTTAAAAGCTACTCCAATGTTTAGAAATGAAAGACTTTGGTAACCTAATTCGGCATAGATGGCGGTGCTGGGTTTAAAGTAATATTTGCCCCCGGCAAAAAGGCCAAAACCAAAGCCACTTGCAGTACTGCCCAAAGAGCCCACATTATCACTTACACTTACTGCAACATAGCCAAGGCTAGCCCCACCATAAAGGTCAAATTTAGGGTCAATGTCAAGCGCCTGATTAAAATGATAGGAGCCCCGGGCGCCTATATAAATAGCATGCTCTTTAAAGCTGTAAGCATCATTAAAGTCATCATCAAACTTTGAACTGGCATACGATAGCTGACCACCGATACTGATTGCATCTGTTATCCCTTTTTCATAACTTATTGATGGATTAATTGGCAGTGATGCTTTATATCCAGATCCGAAAAAAGGACTGCCTATACCAACACCAATGTTAAGGAGGTTATCGCCATCGTTAAATGACGAAGATTTGGTTTGGGCCATCCCGGCGAATGTGGTAAGAATAAATAATGCGATCAGGAATAATTGTTTTTTCACTTTGTTTGTAGATTTAAGTTTAAAATTTCTTTAAAAAGTATAGCTCGTCGGTATTGAAATCCCAAGTCCCGACCCTGTATTGGTTTTCTTAATTACCCCGTCAACATATATATTCACTGTTATCGTTGATGAAGCACCAGTTCCTTCACCCTCAGCTGCAAAAATTACACTTTCCTGTGATGCGGGGACAGTTATTTCAGGACTTGTATAGGTAGTGGCATTAAGCCCGTTTAGGCTCGTTTGGTCGCCCTGGGCGTCAGTATAACTAACTCCATCAATTACTGCTCCATTTGTCGCCGTGGCTTTATAGATAATTTTATGACTGGTACTGCCCGATGGCTTGTTGTCACTACTTTTGCTGCACGATACCAGTAAGGTTGCAGTCATAAATAATGTAAAAATGCTTAGCGTAATGCTTTTTAAGGTGATTGTTTTCATAGTGTTTATTTAGATTATTTTGATGTATTCAAGGTTTATTTCAGTTTCACTTCTACCACAGTTCCATCCTGTGTTATTTCCACAAATTGTTCAAGCCGGTCATTATGCTGTTCATTATAAGTATGATATTGATAATAGTTGGTCGTCCCCCACCCGTCGCTTCCCGACCCTACATACTGGTTGTAGCCTTTAGGCATTACCCAGGCAAGGTTGGTTTGAAGAAAATATCTGCCTGGTTTCAGTCGTTCAAATTTAAACCGCCCGTATTCATCAGAAAGAGCCTCAAGCCTAAATCTGAATGACTGCTTGGACATATATACAATTGTGTTTTTGTTCTCTTTTTCTTTACGTAAATTATACCAGGCTTCAAAATAAGGGGTAACCGGAAGCAGGGTAATCCGCAGATTTTTGCCATATATGCGCGGGGCCAATGGCGCGTTATAGCCAAACTGCGTTTTGGGTTTTGTAAACACTACACCTTTTATGCTTGATGTTCCGTAAGATAGTGCCTGTTTGGCTGCGATGGAATCAAAAGCAGATTCAGGGTATATTGTTTTTACAGTATTTCTTTCCGCCATACGGTCAGCTTCTTTCTGGGCACTGCAGGATAAAAGAAATATTGAGGCACAGCCTATCATAGTATAAAAGAGATATTTAGGGTTTATGATCATCGTTTTTTGTTTGAAAAAATGGGTATATAAACAGTGAGTTTTTTAAGATTAAGCCCGGTAATTCAAAATTTCAGTGCAGGTGAGTTACTGCTGCTTGTGAAATTTTTATAGTGATTATTCGGGTTACTCATTAGTTATTTATTTAGTCGTCAACATTGATTTAACAAAGTAACTGAACCCAAAAAGCGCAAACAATCGCACTTAATTACTGTTTTTTTCTAATGGTTTTCAGGTATTTTTAGCAGTGGGAACTGCGTATCTGGAATAGTTCCATATACTTGTGAAGTATGGCTCGTTTCTATTTTACATTTTTTTTTCTTATAAACTGCTCGTTATGGTGTAAGGGGCAGAAGTCTGTAAATGAGCATGCATTTACAGATAGCCTTGAGACCGTTTTGCGACAGACAAACTCCGACAGCATAAGGGCGAGAACCAGTTTTGCTTTATCAGAATTCTGGGCGGCAAAAGACAGCACCAAAGCATGGAAATACCTCAATAAAGGCATGCAATTCAGTAAAAAAAACAGCTATTTACGGGCTCTCTATTATTACTATGATGCCAGGCTGCTTGTTCAAACCAATTGGGATAAAAGCGAAAAGATTTATATGAAAGCAGATACTCTGTTAAACAGTTTTCAAACAAAGGATGCTTATCTTTTCAAGGCCAAAGTATGGTATGAATATGGAACAGTAAGGCAGAGAAAAGATGATTATAAGGCATTTGCCAATATTTTATTAAACAAGGTTATTCCACTAGCGCTAAAAGCCAATAATAATGTATATGTTGGCAAAGCCTATTTGGCGTTGGGTATTGTTTTTAAAAATGCCGGCCAATTCGATAAGGCCGAAGTCTATTGTTTAAAGGGTATACAGATTTTAAAAAGTGCACATGCATCTTCGGGCCAGTTAATATCAGCCTATCATACCATTGCCGAAAATTATATTTTATCAGGTAAAAGCCCCAAAGCCAGGGCCGCTTTGGATAGTGCATCGAGTTTACTTACCGAGTATCCTAACTCAGCATATTTGCTGGACCATTACGCGGCAGAGGGTATGTATTTTACAGTGAGCTCCCAATTTAAAAAAGCGTTGGAAAGCCTGGACAAAGGAGTGGCCCTTGCCAAAAAACTTGGCCTGCGTTATGAAGAACAGCGTCTGCAGTTACAAAGATTTTATGCTTTATATAATGACAAAAGTTATGGTGCGGCAAAAAGTGTAGTGATATACCTGATGAAGCAAAGGGAAATGATGAAGCTGGCCACCAACAGGCTTCAGTTATACTATGGGATGGCCGTGGCAGATCAGGGGATGAAAGACATGACAGGAGCATTTGACTGGTTGAAACGCTATAGTGAATTAAGTGACAGTGTATCACAAAGCAAGTTTAAAAACGATATTAATGCCATGGAGATAAAATACCGGAATGCAGAGAGTCAGAAAAAAATAGCCATTCTTGAAACAGAAAAGCAAAAGGCCACGCTTTCAGCTAAAAATAGTCGGCTCAATATCTTGCTTTTAGGTACGGCAAGTATCTGTTTATTAATTGTTGCTGCTGCTTCAATATTTTATTATCGCAGTAATAAAAAGTTGTTTATGCAGAAAGAGATCAACCATCATCAACAATTAAAGGACCTGGAACAACAGCAAAAACTTACTGTTACCAAAGCCATCCTGACAGGGGAAGAAAAGGAACGAACCAGAGTGGCCCGGGATTTACATGATGGATTAGGGGGTATGCTGGCAGGAGTGAAAATAAACTTGTCGGGTTGGATGGCCAGTCATGATGCTAAAAAGCAGGATGCGGAATTGCATCAGATAATTGGCCAGCTCGATCATTCAGTAAGTGAACTTAGGCATATTGCCCGTAACATGATGCCCGAAACCTTACTTCAGTTTGGGTTGGAAACCGCCCTTAAAGATTTATGCGAATCATTGATGACTAAAGATATTCATATAGATTTTCAGACGTTTGGCATTGAAAAAAACATATCGATATCGGCTCAAATAGCCATTTACCGGATTATACAGGAGATTATGGCTAATGCTGTTCGCCATGCACAGGCCACTAGTATTGTATTGCAGTGCAGCCAGAATAATGCTATTTTTTTTATAACAGCGGAAGATAATGGGGTTGGCTTCGATACAGGAACATCAAACAAAATGACGGGAATGGGCTTGAACAATATTAAAAATCGGGTAGATTATTTAAATGGAAAGTTGGATATTACATCAGTAATCAACGAAGGTACCACCATAAACATCGAATTAAATGTTGCATGACCAACGTAAGGTAACACTCGTAATAGTAGATGACCATCCCATTGTTATCCAGGGTTTAAAAACATTACTGGCAGATGAAAAACGGATTGAGATTACCGGCAGCTTTACCAACGGATCCGCTATTATTCCCTTTTTACGGGAGCATCAGGTAGATGTAGTTTTATTAGACATTATGCTTCCTGATATGAATGGGGTGGAGTTGTGCAGAGAAATAAAGATAATTTCTCCCGGTACTTGCGTATTAGCACTAAGCAATCATACTGAACGAAGCCTTATTATGCAAATTTTACAGAACGGTGCCGGAGGTTATCTGCTAAAAAATGCGTCTATAGAGGAGTTAATATCATGTATTAACAAAGCCTTGAACGGTGAAGTTGCCTTTAGCAAAGAAGTAGAAGATATTATTATGCGCCCCTCATTGAACGATCTCAAAGGAAGGCCTCAGTTGACTAAAAGAGAAAAGCAAATATTACAACTCATTTCTGAAGGTAAAACAACGGCTATAATGGCCGAAGAGCTTTTTATAAGCCATTTTACCGTAGAAACCCACCGCAGAAATCTAATACAGAAATTTGAAGTAAACAATGCAGCTGAATTGATTAAGATAGCCATACAACAGCAATTATTAACATAAATATTGCGAATGATATTACTTATAAGGGAGGCTTATCTTGTTGGAGAAATAATCATATGAAACGGCCTCCAACTGATCCAAAATGGTGATATAAAGGTCAGTCATCCCGTTCCCGTCTTTTAATAACAAAACCTTCCAATATCCGCCTTGTTTCTTAAATATGAACCCGTAACTCCGAGAAGATTCAGTTGTTCGATCGATGCTTTTTTGAAGAAAGTCCCGTTCGGATTACACTGGGTAACGCTTTTTGACGATCTGAAAGAATGTAAGAGTGTCCTTATCACCATGTTCAATTCGTGAACATGACTTATTACCACGTTTTTTAATTTCACGTATTAACAAGTGTCCAATATTCCGTTGGTCCCTTAAATTTCCAATTCATGGGGCGGAGCGATATCCCAATTATAGCTATTTATTGCAGTATGAATATCAGGCCAAGTGCTGTGAGTACCTTAACCTGACGTATGTTTTTGAAGAGAAGCTGATCGAAACAAGATCGGCCTGCATGCAGTTTTTATAATTCTAAAATCCCGCTGATAGCATTTTTTGATTGCTATTAATTAATTGACTGAACGTTCAATTAATTTAATAATTATAACCTAATATATAATTAACAAGATATCAGGATATTGCTCCCGTTATTCACAAGAGCAGATGCAATCAGCATATTTAAAGTTTCCAGTAACAAGTGCAATTACATCTTTCCAAATGGGTTGCTACAAATCGATTATATCCTGATTTCAAATGAGCAATTAACCGGATCCACTAACATTAAATCAAAAAAAATGATAAACAAAAGCTAGAATACAGGCTGGTTCTCAAAAAAAAACCGGGTAGTGAGTCGAAGCACATCCCGGCAATAATTTGAGTAACCGTTCCCAATAAATTTAGGGATAAATAATTTGGAATAATTAAATAGAATCCTAACTCAAATCTTACAAATGTAATGAATTTTACTATTTTTTTTAGAGCGGTACTCCATGTGCCGTTTAATTTGCAACAGGCCCTTACCCGCCTGAGGAAAGTTATTAGCCGTAACCCCATATTTTTAAAAAGCGTAGTTATGCGGATAAATGTAACAGCGTTGATAACTGCGATTACTTTAACGCAAGCCAGTGCTGCCGTGCATGCTCACAAAATTTCTTCAGTTGAAAGAAGCGTTACAATAAACTTAAATAATTCATTTACCATAAATGGTAAGGTTTCAGATGAAAAAGGCCAAGCTTTGCCGGGCGTTTCGGTTAAGGTTAAAGGAACCTCAAGAGGTACGATAACCGATGTAGCGGGAAATTATAATATCAAGGCAGACAATGGTGATGTCCTGGTTTTTTCGTTCATAGGTTTTGTTTCACAGGAAGTAACAGTGGGTCAAACGACAAACTACAATATCCAGCTGAAGGAAGATCCAAAGGCGTTGACCGATGTTGTGGTAACGGCGCTAAATATAAAGAAGGAAAAGAAATCGCTTACCTATGCATTACAAGTAGTGGGCGGAGAAACATTGGAAAAGGTGAAGACGCCTACTGCAATAGGTGGCTTGGTAGGTCAGGTGGCAGGTTTGGATATACAAACCACTTCGAGCTTTTTTGAAAATCCGGGAATTGTACTGCGGGGGCAAACGCCGCTTATTGTTATAGATGGTATACCCGATCCTACTGCAGATCCCTATAAAATAAATGCGGACGACATTGAAAGCATTACCGTGTTAAAAGGGGCGGCCGGAGCAGCACTGTATGGTTCTATCGGAATAAATGGAGCGATTTTATATACTACTAAAAGAGGCAAAAAAGGAGTAACAGATGTAGAATTGAACTCTTCTACCATGTTTCAAACGAGCTTCTTAGCGGCACCTAAAGTACAAACTCAATATGGGGATGGTAATAATGGGGTGTATTCTTATCAAGATGGTAGTGGAGATGGACTAGAAGGCGGAGGTTGGGTTTGGGGGCCAGCTCTAAACCAAAAAGACCCTAATACTGCCAGCGGTTATTTAGAACTGCCACAGTTTAACAGCCCCTATAACCCGAATGTAACGTATACTTATGATTTGGGCAATGGCACAACAGCTACCAGTCATTACAAGCCTCTTCCATGGATATCAAGGGGGGCGAATAATGTCGATAATTTTTTCCAGACAGGTGTTATGTCAAACACTAGTGTTGCAGTAACTACCAGCGGAGACAAAGGGTTTTTTAGAGTTTCGTTCGCAAACAACTATCAAAAGGGAGTTGAACCCAATACGAGTTTAAATAATTCGTCATTCTCTATTGCCGGCAACTACAACCTTAGCTCTAAACTAACCCTTGATGGGCGGATAAGTTACAACAGGCAATACAGTGACAACATTCCATCAACCGGCTACGGTCAAGGTAGTTTACTTTACAATGTTGCATTGTGGTTGGGTGCCGATGTTGATATACGTGACCTTAAAAATTATTGGGCACCAGGTGAAGTGGGATTGCAACAATCTTACTACAACCTGTCTTATTACAACAATCCTTATTTTCTTGCCTATCAGCAGTTAAATGGATATCATTCGGATAAAACATTTGGCAACTTATCGCTTAATTATCAATTTTCTAAGGAGCTATCTCTTAAGCTACGTTCAGGGTTCAACGCAAATTCTGTAAATGAGGACGAAAATTATCCATATAGCTTAATAGGTGGTAACCCTGATGGTAACTTCTCAACCTCTGATGCTACTCATTTTGATATTACTACCGATCTGATCTTAAGCTACAAGCATAAGTTCAGCGATAATTTTAACTTGTCGGCACTTGCCGGCGCTTCTAGCTTTTTTGTTGAAGATAAAGGCTTAAGCGCCTCAACTGATGGGCTTAGCATCCCAGGTCAGTATTATCTGAGTAATTCCATAAATCCAATAACAGGATCAAACTACTTACAACAAAGACAGATAAACAGTTTATATGCTGATCTTGACCTGGAGTTTTATCACTTTATTTATGTTTCCGGTACTGCACGAAGAGACCAGACATCTACATTGCCCCTTGCAAATAATGCCTTTATTTACCCATCAGTGGGTGTTTCGGCCGTATTGTCTGAAGCATTTAAACTACCGGACGTTATCTCATTTTTAAAGGTGCGCTCTACCTGGGCACAGGTAAATAGTGGTGCAATCAGCCCTGCTAATCCTTACAATCCTTATGCAAGCATCAACACATACAATAATGCCAATAAGTTTAACGGTGTATCGTCACTTAGCTATCCAAGTAGCTATGATACCCCTAATCTTATACCCAATACGGTGCAGTCATGGGAGTCTGGGTTAGCATTAGGCCTGTTCAAAAACAGATTAAACGCAGATGTTACCTATTTTAGAAATCTGGAATCTAACAACTTTCAAAACATTACACCTTCCCAGGCAAGCGGATACTCCAGTCTGCTTGTAAATGCCAACGAATTTTTAAATAAAGGATTGGAATTTGTACTAAACGGTACCCCCATAAAAACAAGTAATTTTTCATGGACATCGGGTTTTAACTTCAGCAATAACCATACGTGGATCAAAAAAGTAACCTATGATACTTATGGCCCCGGATACTATAGCCAATACCTTAAAGTTGGAGACAGACTAGATAAACTTTATGTAAGTGAAGGTCAGTTTTCGGCCGATGGTAAACTTATTGTAGGTGCGAATGGCTATCCATTAAGTGCTCTTTATTCAACGCCTATAGGAAATACCGATCCTAGTTGGATATACGGATGGCAAAATACTTTCAATTATAAAAATATTTCACTAAGCATATCGCTCGATGGCCGTTTAGGAGGCCTGCAATACTCTACGGTTAATGAAAAAATGGCATGGGGTGGCACCGCGCTTAGTACTGTAAATCAATATAGGGTCGCTGCCAATGCTGGGAAAAGCACTTTTATAGCTCCGGGAGAAGTCGTTGTTTCGGGTAACGCCACGTATGACAGCCATGGAAATTTACTTACCGACACCAGGAAGTACGCGCCTAACACCACTCCGGTAAATTATATTTCTTATATGGAGTCGACAGGTGGTAACCCATACCAAAACAATTACTTCTACTACAGTGGTACATATTTGAAATTGCGCACACTATCACTTACTTACACCTTCTCGAAAAAGATGCTAAGTAAGCAAAAGGCATTCAAATCAGCCTCTGTATCATTAGTCGGTAATAATTTACTGCTGTTCTCTAAATTGCCAAATGCTGACCCTGACCCCGGTGCCGATAGCTATGAAACGCCTTCTACACGCAGTATAGGTTTTAATTTCAATCTTAAATTTTAACATCAATTGTCAGTTACCTCAATCATTCATTTTTAAATCTATTAATATGAAAAATAATTATTGGTTACTAATTTTCCTGCTGTTTGGGTGCTTTTTCTCATCTTGCAAAAAATTTAGTTACTACCAAATAAACCCTAACCTGCCTACCCAGGCCGATCCCTCGCTTCTGTTACCAAATGTAGAGCAGATATTCTTTTCGACCATATCAGTCGAGAATGAGTTCAGTTGCCGTTATCTGGTAAATACTATAGGAGCAGATAATTCACAGTATTACGGCTGGTCGAGAGGGACTTTCAATTACAGCAACTTAAGCCAGGTTATAAAAATGGAGCAGGAAGCTGCGCGTGTAAATAAGCCTAATTATAAATACCTGGGTAAGTTTTTCAGTTCATACTTTATTGTAGGTACTACCCAGATGTTTGGAGATGTACCTTATTCGCAAGCCGAATTATCCCTTATAAATAATGATTTCAGCGCGGCTGCTTCGCATCCTGCATATGATAAACAGGAAGCCATTTATTTGCAAGTATTGAACGATTTAAAACTTGCCAGCGATTCGCTTTCTGATGCCGGAGGATTAATTAACAATGATCTTATATATGGCGGCAGCATCACACAATGGAAAAAAGCGATTAACTCCTATTATTTAAGAGTATTAATGAGCCTTTCGTTACATGCCAATGATGCTACCCTAAATATCGCGCAGCGGTTTAGTGATGTTGTATCCAATCCAACAAAATATCCATTGTTTGCATCTAATGCCGACAATGCACAATTGCAGTACTACGATATTGCCGGGAGCAGATATCCTTATTTTAATGATAGCAACGCCAAAATATACTATCTGATGGATAACTCATTTGTACAATTGCTTAAGGGACTGCAGGATCCCCGGCTTTTTGTATATGCGGCACCCGAAGCCAGTGCGGCCGGGCTTGCTCCAACAAATTTTAATGCTTACGCCGGTTTACAAGGTAGTGCAGTAATTAGTGTTAACCAGCAACAACAGTCATTAGGGAACGGTTCTCAATTCAACACACGTTACTACTTTGAACCAGCTAACGAACCGAGCGTACTGATGGGTTATGCCGAGCTACAGTTTTTGCTGTCCGAAGCGGTAATAAGAGGCTGGATAACCGGAAATGCAAACAGCTACTATATAGCAGGTATAACGGCCGCGATGCAATTCTCCGATTATAATTTCCCTGCCGCTCAAGGGGTTCCTTACACAGGCCAGTTATATTCTGATAATGATATTCAAACCTATTTAAGCCAGCCGGCAATTCCATTAAAGACCGGAACCGAGATACAACAGATAATTACACAAAAATACATCAGCATGTTTATGAACACTGGTTTACAGCCATTTTTTGAAAACCTGCGTACCGGCTTCCCGGTTTTTGAAGTGGCAGGAGCGGGGATAATAAACCAGGTGAATGGTGTGAATGCTGTTCCTAAAAGATGGATGTATCCTATTGATGAAATTGGTAATAACGCAACCAATGTAAATAATGCCATTAAGAGCCAATATCCGGGTGGGGATAATATTAATGGGGTGATGTGGTTGCTTCAACAACAATAATGGTGAGCATATCCGGCGGCTGTACCTGCCGGATATGCCTTTTTTAATACGATCAACAATATGAAAAACAGAAGATCCTTTCTAAAAAATGCTTCTATTATAACGCTTTCCGGTGCTTTGGCTACTACTAAATTAGATGCTCTTGCAAAGGAAAATGAAAAGAAAAAAATTAAACGGGCAATTAGAGTAGCGCACCTTACAGATATACATTTACTGGCTACTGCTATACCAAAGGAAGCATTTAAGAGAGTATTACAAGCAATTAATACAATGGCCGATCCGCCGCAATTGATCATTAATTCAGGAGATTCGGTGATGGACATGAATAATCAATCAAAAGCGCATATACAGTCATTATGGGACTCATGGAACGAGATAATAGCGACTAATCATATCCCTATGCGAGGTTGCATTGGGAACCACGACGTTTGGTATGCCCCCGAGCCTGAGTCTGAAACAGATAAAGCCGACCCCTTATATGGAAAAGGAATGATCCTGAAACAGCTTAACTTACCGTCTCCTTATTATTCATTCACTCAAAATGGCTGGAAATTTATAGCGCTCGATAGCATTAATTCTGGCCCGGATAACATAGGCTATGTATTGGGTGACGAACAATTTAATTGGCTGGAAAACGAACTGGCCAATACAGATCCGAATATGCCCGTGCTTATATTTTCGCATATTCCGATTATTACTGTAACAGCAATTCTCTATTATGTACAGCGTGGTCCTGTTAATAAGATCAAATATCCTGGTTATGATCAGCATGCTGACGCTAAAAGAATTAAAGACCTCTTTTACAAATATAAAAACGTAAAAGTGGCATTAAGCGGTCATATACATTATCTGGATTCAGTTGATTACCTTGGAGTAAAATATCACTGTGGCGGGGCGGTATCGGGTAATTGGTGGAACGGAACACTTGACGAATTTGCACCGGCATATTCTATCCTTGATTTGTATGAAGATGGAAGCAGCCAGTACGAAACTATCTTTTACAAGTGGGATTAATCAATCTTAATGGGGTTGAATTCTAAAACTAAATTAAAATTATGGATTCGAGAAGAGACTTTTTAAAGAAGGCTGCGTTATTAACCAGTGCAGCAGGGCTATCTAATTTTTTACCTGCATCTATTCAAAGGGCAATGGCTATTAATCCTGATTTCGGGAGTACATATTTGGATGCAGAGCATATCGTTATCCTTATGCAGGAAAACCGCTCATTTGACCATTGTTTCGGCACCCTTAAAGGTGTAAGAGGATTTAATGACCCAAGGGCAATCGATCTGCCAAACGAAAATAAGGTGTGGCTGCAGACCAATGCGGCAGGCGAAACTTACGCGCCGTTCCGTCTGGATATTAAGGATACGAAGTCTACCTGGATGAGCTCGTTGCCGCATTCAAGGCACAGCCAGGTTAATGCCAGGAATGATGGTAATTTAGATAAATGGTTAGACAGCAAAAGATCAGGTTATAAAGAATTTGAAGATTTACCGCTGACCATGGGGTATTACAATCGGGAAGATATTCCCTTTTATTATGCACTTGCCGATGCTTTTACGGTGTGTGATCAGCATTTCTGCTCTTCCTTAACAGGAACTAATCCTAACCGGCTTTATTTTTGGACAGGCACAGTTCAGGAAAAACAAGGAGATGGATACAGGGCATTACTCGAAAATGGAGAGTCTGAATTTATGGATTTGAAAATGTCTTCATTTGCTGAACGACTGCAGGATATGGGGGTAGACTGGAAAGTATATCAAAATGAATTAAGTAACGATGTCAATTTTTATGTAGGGTTTAATGAAGAAGAAGATGAATGGCTCGGTAATTTCTCTGATAATCCTTTATCCTATTTAGCCAATTACAATGTGCGTTTTCATAAAACCAATATCAACCATTTGAGTTCGGTTGAATCAAGTTTAACGGAGGAAATAGCAGCTTTGGAAAAGGAACTTCAGCATAATTCGGATGATAAATTACAAAGGAAGTTGGATTTGAAGAAAGCTGCACTTTCTTTGGTAAAACAGGACAAAGAGAATTTTACCGCCGAAAAATTCGATGGTTTAACTGAAAAAGAAAAGGAACTTCATAAAAGAGCATTTGTTACCAATGTTAATGATCCTGAGTATCGCAAATTAACCTCTTTGAGTTATGACGATAACGGAACACCGAGAACTATGGACGTGCCCAAAGGCGATATATTCCAACAATTTCGCGAAGATGTAAAAACAGGGAAATTGCCCACCGTATCCTGGCTGGTAGCTCCGGAAAAGTTTTCTGATCATCCGGGTGCGCCTTGGTATGGCGCCTGGTATGTATCCGAGGCGATGGATATTTTAACACAAGATCCTGAGGTATGGAAAAAGACAATTTTCATTTTAACCTATGATGAAAATGATGGCTATTTTGACCATGTGCCTCCTTTTGTTCCGCCTGACCCCGATAAAGACCATTCAGGCAAAACATCAATAGGCATTGATACAGAGATTGAGTACGTGCCTAAAAATGACAAGGCATATGATCATGCACCAGGCCCTATCGGGCTGGGTTACCGGGTGCCGATGGTAATAGCGTCGCCATGGAGTAAAGGAGGCTGGGTAAATTCCGAAGTATTTGACCACACCTCAACCTTGCAGTTTTTGGAGAATTTTTTAAGCAAGAAAACTGGGAAAACAATAACAGAACCTAATATCAGTGATTGGAGGAGGGCTGTAACCGGTAATTTAACATCGGCATTTAGGCCTTATAAAGGAGAAAAAAATCCAACCCCCGAATTTCTGCGTAAAAATGCAGTGCTGGAAAGCATTTATAACGCGCAATTCAAAAAACTCCCGGATAATTACAGGTTGCTTACTGCTGAGGAAATAGCACAGGTAAACCAATTTCCGCGCAAGTCGCCTTATATGCCGCAGCAGGAAAAAGGGATTAAACCATCGTGTGCTTTGCATTACCAGTTATATGTGGATGGAAAAATAAGCGCAGATAAAAAATCATTTGCATTATCATTCGCAGCCAGTAACGAAATATTTGGTAAGGCAGCAATTGGTTCACCGTTTATTGTTTATGCTTCGGGAAAATCTTCTGATGAAAAGAAGGATGGGCACGCAACAAACGAAAGAGATATCCGGAATTATGCTGTGGTTGCAGGTGATTCTTTAGCAGATACATGGCAGCTTGACGAGTTTAAAGAGAATAACTATCGTTTACAAGTGTATGGCCCCAATGGATTTTTCAGGGAGTTCAAAGGTAATTCGGCTGATCCGGATATTGATGTTGCTTTTGAATACCAACGAAGTATTGCGGATAGAAAAAAACTTACCGGTAACGTAGAACTAAAGCTGCATAACTTAACCAAAAACTTGCATGTTATTGAAGTGACTGATCATGCTTACAATGTTAATAATCATAAAAGGTCAGTAACCCCCGGCGATAAACATATCGAAATACTGAACCTTGTTAATAGTCATGGATGGTATGATTTCAGCGTTAAAATAAGCGGAAATCATACGTTTGAAAAAAGATATGCAGGCAGAGTAGAAACGGGGAAACCGAGCTATAGTGACCCTCAAATGGCGGGTGCTTAGTTACACTTATAAAAGATGAGGTCGTAAAGGTGCGGCCTCATCTTTTAATCTAGGTCAGGATAAATACAAGAGTTAAATTTCGACAATTTTGATTTTTTCAAAAATCTGACAATTCCCGGACTGGAAACTGCCTTATTGAGTTGGTGGTAAATCCAATTCCAAATTTATTTGATGGTCATAAGTCAAAATTGACGTATGCTATTTATTATTAAAAATTAAAAAAGCCTTTTGAGCATTTAGCTCATCACAATATCAACATGGGTAGAAAAAGCCTTAAAGACACACGACAGCTTGAAATTGTAGAAATATTTTACAAAGTAGCCAGAGAAGAAGGGTACGAAAATACATCAATAGCGAAAATAGCAAAGGTAATGGAAGTTAATCCCAGCCTTATACTTCATTATTTTACAACCAAAGAAGATCTTACTTACGCCTTGATAGATTATATTCTTGAACGGTATCTCCTGATCTTTACAATAGAAAATAAAGAAAAAATTGTGCTTTCGGATTTGATTAATACCATTGAAACACTTTTTTCTAAAAAATGGAATTTATTATTTGACGATGGTTTGTTTTATACTTTTTACGCCTTGGCATTTAGGGAAGAAACGATAAGGGAAAAATATAAAACTATCCTGGATTCACTTAGGCTGGCACTTGCGTCTATGATAGAACAATGTCATACATGCAATCTGATAAATGTACAGGATCACCAAACTGCTGCTGACTTAATTTTTGTTTTGGTTGATGGTGCTTATTTCTATCTTTCTCTGGAAAAAGACAAAGAGGTTTATGATCAACGGTTAGATTATTATAAAGTTAAAGCCTATCAAATTTTAGGAATAGATCCGTCAACCTTTTCTAACATCTCTGTTGTTTCTTATTTGACGACCTAAAGCATACACCCCTATAAACATCCATAGCAGGTTAGCAACAACATTTGGCAAATCATTACTATAAACCGCAGTTATTACTAAACAAAGTCCCCCTATTATATTAAACAATTGGAATACACGGCGCTCCGCCGCTATAACTTTCATACTTAATAATAAATAGCCCATTGTGCATAAAACTACACCAAGCCAGCCAATAATAATTAATATCATTACGTATAAAGGGTATAAACAATTATAAATATAAAATGTGATATTGAGGTGAGTATACAGCTGAAGATGACCGTCGTTCCGGGCAACATGGAAATGTTTTCAGCTGACATTTAGCCTCCGTGAAAATGATGTGTTTTGTATTCTTAAAGTTTGAAATGTCCGTATGTCAAAGTACGCTATCAAATGTTAAGGGGATGTAAAGGGATAATTAAATAAATTGAACATTCAGTGAATGTATTTTTTGCAATACTTTAATGATTTTTTTAAGCTAATTTTAAGCAAATTATGGGTAGAAAAAGTTTAAAAGAAGATCAGCAGAAGAAGATCATCGAAGCATTTTACAATATCGCAATCAAAGAAGGAATAGAAAATACTTCTTTTGGAAAAGTGGCAAAAGAATTAGAGATGCACCCCAGTCTCGTGGTACATTATTTCTCCAATAAGGAAGAATTATTGCTTGGTTTGATCGACTTTATTATTACCAGTTATAAACAAATCTATCAGCCGGAAAGCGCTGACACCAACTCATTAGAAAGACTTACAGAAGTGTTGAATAATATATTTTCAAAAAAATGGAATTGTTATATCGATGATAGTATCTTTTATAATTGCTTTGCTCTTATTTTTAGAAATCCGCTTATCAAATCCCGCTTCAGGGAAATGCATTTGTTACTCCGGGGGTGGCTCAAAACCTTGATCCAGGAGTGCGTGGATCAAAAATTAATTCAGTGTGATGACCCTGCGCATGCTGCGGATTTAATTTTTGTGATATCAGATGGCGCATACTATTTTCTAAGTATGATCGATAATCCAACCGAATATGATCGTCACTCAGAAAATTACCGGGAAGAAGCTTTCAAAATTCTGGGGCTTAATTCGCATTCAACTAGCTAATTGTTTCTGAGAAAAAAGTCCTATTGCTCCAGCGTTATTTAAGTATGCTTGCAAAGACATTTAAACATACTGAAAATACAAAGAATAATGGGCCAACTGTGCTAACTTTGCCGGATGCGGTGAAATGGGATTGTAACATTTGAGGGCGGGCAAAAGCAGATGTGTTATGAGGAACGAATTTCACGCCTGCCTGGAGCAGTAGGACTGGCGGCGTAATGAAACCCTGCGCGATAGCGCGTGGATGCAATGAATTAGTCTGCCGCAGCTGCTGGTTTCCAATGAGGTCAACATACTTTTAGACTTTTAGCAGCAAGGCCGGGCGCTTTTGAAATATTAACCGCCTACGTTCGTATAATCTCTCAAAGGCACCGCATATGAATTTGCAATTTCAGTTTGTTTTTCATTGATTATCATATCCCATCCACCAGGATATTTTCCCCGAACTTTTGAGAAACAGTGGTTTTATCCTTTCCACCGATACTTATTACGAGGGAGCTATCAAAAGGTATTTTTTCGATTAGCTGGATTGGCGTATTGATACCAATATCAAGTTTCAGTAAATATTGTAAAAACGTACTACTCGTATCACGTACTGCCGCCACCCGGCAGCTTGTACCCTCTTTTAGATTAGCCAGGGTCACGGAATAAGATTTGGGCACTTTGCCATTTGCTTTAGGGATCGGGTCGCCATGCGGATCATATTCCGGGAAATCAAGAAACTTATCCAACCTGTCGGCAAGGGTGTCGTCTTTGATATGTTCCAGTTCTTCTGCTATGGCATGGATCTCATCCCATTGATAGCCTAATTTTTCCAGTAAAAACACTTCCCACAACCTATGTCTGCGTACGATCAGGACTGCATTCTTTTGTCCTTGGGTAGTTAAATGCACCCCTTTCTTTTTATCATAGTCAATCAGTTCTTTCTCCACCAGCTTACGGATCATATCTACTACCGATGCCGGGTTATTGCCCAAAGTATCCGAAATGGCTTTAGGCGTTATCTTTTGCCCTTTTTCCTGTGACAGCCGGTAAATAGCTTTAAGGTAATTTTCTTCTGATAGCGTGTACATAAAACTATAATTAGTTGTTAGCAAACTTAATTAAAATTAATTCGTATTTATATAATTAGGTAAGACTAATTTTATATATTTGACAAATAGTAATTATATAATATGTTTGCACGAAATATTATATCATTATGAAACGAATTTACTTTTTAATAATGGCGTTCACCATATTCAAGGCTTCGGCTCAAAACGGGACATTAAAGGGTCGCGTAACCGCAGGTGGAGGACCACTGGCATTTAGCACGGTTGTCCTTTCCGGCACAACAACGGGTGCTGCAACAGATGACAAAGGGTATTATGAGATCAAAAACATTATTCCAGGCACTTATCAGGCAATGGTTACCTGTGTCGGTTATCAAACTAAAAAGATAAAAGTGGCTATTAAAAAAGAAGCTATTACCCAGTTGAACATTGAAATGAAGATTGATTCCGCTTCACTTAAAGAAGTGGTCATCACGTCGCTTGGCATTGCAACTACTATCCGGCGTGCACCGGTGCCCGTTACAGTAGTTTCCCACGATGCGTTTGTCCAGCAAGCTTCAACCAATGTGATCGACGCCATAGCCAAACTGCCGGGCATTTCCGTCATAACTACCGGTCCGGGTGTTTCCAAGCCTGAAATAAACGGCTTGGGCTATAACCGGGTATTAACACTAATGGACGGTGAGAGGCAGGAAGATTTCCAATGGGGCGATGAGCATGGCGTGCTGATTGACCCCAATGCGGTTTACAATGCTGAAATTATCAGGGGCGCGGCATCCCTGCAATACGGCGCTAATGCTATGGCCGGTGTGGTCAGCTTCAAATCACAGCCCTCACGGGAAAGCGGAACAGTAAATGGCAGTATAACGTCTGAATACCAAGCCAATAACGGATTGATCGGAAATTCGCTGGATATTGGAGGGAACAACAACGGTTTGATATGGGATATCAGGGGAAGCTATGAAGAAGCCCATAGCTATTCGAATCCGCATGACGGCTATGTATGGGGAACCGCTTTCCGCCAGGATAATATCAAAGCGACCATCGGCATAAACAGGGATTGGGGTTATTCCCGGTTGATGGTGAGTACCCTTCATAGGCAGATAGAGATCCCTGACGGTAACCGCGACAGTACCACCGGGCGGTTTGAATTTGATGTACCGTTAGGGGCAAAGTTTGTAAATGGACAATACGTACCTGGAAGCGGGCAGGTATTCCCAACCAGGGCTAACTTTTTGTCTTATAATCCAGATATATCGAGTTACCAGATCTTAAATCACGATGAAGTATGGTGGCAAAACAGTATTAATGTTGGTAACGGAAGCATTGGGGCAGATATTGGTTACACGGCAAGTGTGCGCCATGAAATAGATACGGGGAATGTTGCCGGGGAAAATATGTTTGTACATGACATCCCTTACTCACTGAAGTACCAGGTAGAAAATAATTCAGGCCTGAAGCTAACCACGGGTATTAACGGGATGTACGAATTTATGAACAATGGCCCTGAGCCTCCTTCTCCCTATATCGGTGATTTTGAAATACCCAATTACCATATTTTTGATATGGGCGGATATGGCATTCTGGAAAAGGACTTTAAAAACTTAAGCATCAGCGGCGGACTGCGTTATGATTTGAGAAGTATAACCGGACAAGCCATGTACCTGGCTAATTATTTTACGCCGGAACAGGAAGAAGTTCCGGCCGGAACACCGGGAGCTTATGCACAGTTCCCTGCGGTTAACAAAACCTACACCGGATTTTCGGGTAGCATAGGTGCAACTTATCAACTGCCTGATCATAACTATGTAAAGTTAAACCTGGCAAAAAGTTACCGGGCCCCTGCAATAAATGAATTAACCAGTAATGAGTTGAATCCGGGAGCTTTTGCTTATGAATTAGGAAATATTAACCTTAAAGCTGAACAGGGATATGAAGTGGATGCGGCCTATGGCTATAATGGCAAGGACGTTAATTTTGAAGTGGATGGGTTTTACAATTATATCAACAACTTTATATTTTCAAACAGGCTTGCCGGCCAAAATGGGGCAGATTCCATTCTTCTGGGAAAACCTGTTTATAAATACACCGCCAATACGGCCATTATCACTGGGGTTTCGGCGTATTTGAATATACATCCTGACGGTGCAAAGTGGGTTGAAATAGATAACGGGTTTACTTATATCTATACCTTTCTGCCCGGTAAAACCGATTCAACCCGGCACCTGCCGTGGACACCTGCTCCCCGTTTAACTTCGAAGGTTAGGTTTAAGCTGGCTGACAAGAATACTTCAGTTCTTCAAGGAGCTTACTTTGAGTTTGGAGCAGAGCATGATTGGGCACAGAATGACATTTACAGCGCACAATATACGGAGCTGCCTTCTTATGCTTATACTTTATTTAATGCAGGTGTAGGGACGAATTTTGTCAGCAAAAAAACCAAACGCGCTGTGTGCTCACTGTTTATTAACTGTACCAACCTGATGAACATTGCCTATGTGGACCATACCGCCCGAACGCAGTATTTCTGGGCATACAATGGCGAGAATGACCCCACCAATTTTGGTCGTGTCCCTGCCATCGTTACCAGGCAAAGCGAAGGGATTTATAACATGGGCAGGAATATAGGCTTTAAACTCATTATCCCTATTGGCATTACCAGCGGTATTCCCCATTAATAAAATGACAGATCAACTATGACAGCGGCAGAACAGGAATATACCAAACAAATCTATATCGGGATCAGCAATGGCCATGCGCCAATGCATACCCATGTTTTGGCTGAACTAGTGGGGGCGAAGCCTTCTTCTGCTACCGATATGGTAAAAAAGCTGACTTTAAAAGGATTGGTGAACTACCGGAAAAGTCACGGTTTTAGTCTTACGGAGAGCGGCGAACAAGTGGCATTGCAGGTCATCCGCAGGCACCGCTTATGGGAGCTGTTTCTCACTGAAAATCTGAAAATTGACTGGAAAGAGGTACATGCTATGGCGAATGAATTACAGTGCATAAACAGCGACCTGCTAATTAACAGCCTGGAAGCTTACCTCGGCTACCCGGTGTATGACCCCCATGGGGAAGTTATCCCTGATGCTAAAGGGCAGCTGCCACCAACAGAACGCATAGAAATATATGATCTGAAAGTTGGCCAGGAGGCCATAGTTTCCGGTTTCCGGGACAGCGGCAAAGCCTTTTTGGCCTATATCGAAAAATTAGGATTGCTCATTGGGCAAAAGTTTAAAGTCAAATCATTAATAGATTATAACCATTCTGTTGAAATTAAGACGAATGAGGGGTCTTCATTTATCATCACCAAAGAAACAGCACAAAAAATATATGTTACCATCGATGAACAAAACGGCTAAACTCAAACAGGCATGGAGAAAAGAAAAGGATACCCATTCCCTGCCCGAAGTATTCTCCTCCATTAAAGTTCCGATGAATGGCAGCTTTTGGCGAAAGTTGCTGGCCTTTTCCGGGCCGGGCCTGATGGTTGCGGTCGGTTATATGGATCCGGGCAACTGGGCAACGGACATTGCAGGCGGAGCGCAATTTGGCTATACGCTGTTATCGGTGATCCTGGTATCCAATTTCTTTGCGATCATACTTCAATACCTTGCGTTAAAGCTGGGCATTGCAACCGAGCGTGATCTCGCTCAGGCTTGTCGTGACCATTACCACCCGGCTGTTAGTTTCGGCTTGTGGGTACTTTGTGAAATTGCTATTGCCGCCTGTGATCTGGCGGAGGTTATCGGATCGGCATTAGCATTCAATCTCCTTTTTGGTATTCCCTTAACTATTGGGGTGCTAATTACGGCCTTGGATGTATTGCTCATTCTTTTTTTTCAGAAAAAAGGTTTCCGGCTTATAGAGAGTATTGTGGCCGCTTTGATATTGATTATTCTATGCTGTTTTGGCTACGAGATCGTTGCTTCACATCCTGACGTTTTCCCTATGTTAAAAGGACTGCTTCCCCAACTGAGGGTAGTGACCAATCCATCGATGCTCTATATTGCAATCGGCATTTTGGGTGCAACGGTTATGCCGCATAATTTGTATTTGCATTCCAGTATTGTGCAGACCAGGAATTACCCAAGAACGGATAGCGGGAAACGGATGGCGATCAAATTCGCGGGTATAGACAGCACTCTTGCCTTACTGTTTGCATTCTTTATCAATGCGGCTATCCTGATCGTCGCTGCGGCCAGTTTTCATACCAGCGGGCATAAGGATGTAGCAGATATCACCGTGGCTTATAAACTATTGTCACCTCTGTTGGGTGCAGGGATGGCCAGCATCCTGTTCGCAGTCGCGCTGTTGGCATCCGGTCAGAATTCTACGCTGACCGGGACACTTGCCGGACAGATCGTTATGGAAGGATTCCTGCATATCCGGCTGAAGCCCTGGCTGAGACGGCTAATCACCCGTTTAATTGCCATCATCCCGGCATTTATTGTCACAATGATTTCAGGTGAAAAAGGAGTGGCTTCCTTATTGGTATTTAGCCAGGTGATCCTTTCCATGCAGTTGAGTTTCGCGGTAATTCCCCTTATTATTTTCACCAATGATCGTTTAAAAATGGGCGCATTTGTCAATCAGACTTTTACAAAAGTTGTTGCATGGATGGTAGCGGCGATCATCCTTTTGCTGAATCTGTACCTGTTATGGGATACGCTTTTCCATTAATGGTCGGTATTCGGATAGATTTAACGCAACCGTTGGAAATCGTGTGTTGTCATTTTCCCTTCTAAATACCTATTTGGTGTTCCTGGTTAGTTCATAGAGTGGCTGTTCGTAGCGGGAACTTCTTTTTTAACCCAGGTAATAAAATCAGCGGCCTTTTGCAAGCTTTCAGTGGCAATGCTTTGGCTTCTATCGATCAGGGTTTGGTGTGCAACTTTTTACATTGTATTGTAATAGATCGAGATATTTGTTAAGTGACTTGATTTCTTCTTTGGTTCCAATTGCACGTCCCGCATGATTATTCCATTTGACCGGATCACAATCGCGTCTCGCGGATATATTAACGCGTTTACCGCTAACTGTGATGCGCATGTAGATAGGCATTACACCTCCTTTGTAGTTTTTTTGCTTTCTGATGTAGAAAAGCAGATGGAAATTACTCATAATTACAAGCCTAAAAAGTTAAACAAAAGTAAGTTTGTAGCCTGCTTTTATCAAGATGTTCGCTCGATGAACGTGTTGATAATCAATTAATTATAAGCAATTCGGTGTGTAGTTGTTTTCCATTTAGTTACGCACCGAATTACGCTCCTTTTTGTTGCGATTTGGTGCATAACTAAATGGTGGTTTGATGCAATAAAAAAAAGCCTGCAAACTTTTGATTTGCAGACTTTTAACATCTTTTGGTATTGTTTTTCGTAGCCCTAACGGGAGTTACTTTGAACAAATTGAGGCTATTTTAGCGTTAATTGAACCAATGCTTAAAGATGTTAATCACTAATAGTAGCCTTATTTTGACTGCACATTAATTGAGCATTAATTACTTTACAAATCACTCAACGGATGTTGATTGTAATCGTCAGCATAATAGCAAAATGACTTTTTCTGAAAATCACTCTTCCCTTTTACAAATACAACGCATATCAGGCTGCTAATTGCTTTTCTACTTTAGACAAGAGATAGTCCAAATCGAAAGGTTTGGCTACAAAATCATTTGGTGCACCGGGTAGATGGAGTGATTCAGCTAAGTTATGTGTACCGGAAATCAGAATAACCGGCAAAAAATGAGTCAGGTGATTTTCTTTAATGCTTCTGCATATTATCCGCCCGTCCAAACCGCCAAGCATTACATCCATCAATATCAGATCCGGCTGAAAGTCTTTTATGTCGTCAAAAACCGTATCTCCGCAGTTAAGTGTTTTGATGCGGTAACCGCTATCCAATAAAATTATCGAAAGTATTTCCAGAATATCGTTGTCATCATCAAACACCAGTATCTTTTTGCTCATCTATCGTATAGAATAATTGGATTTATAATAACTACGCTATTATAGTGCCAGTATTTTTTTATTTGTAAATAGTTAGCAATTAGTTTTTTATCGATTTCCCTTTTTTAATTCAGCATCGGCAAATTAAAATAAAATGTTGCACCTTTATTTATTTCGCTTTCCACCCAAACCTTTCCATTGTGCCTTTTAATGATTTCAGCGGATAAGTATAGGCCCAGGCCAAAACCTGAAATGCTGGCTGTATGTGCGTTTTCTATCCGGTAATAACGATCAAATAGTTTCGCCTGGTCGCCCGGTTTAATACCTCTGCCTTCGTCTTTTATACTTACCTGTACCATCCCGCCGACTTCTTTACAGGACAGTTCTATATTGCCGCCTTTTTCAGAATATTTGATAGCGTTTCCCAGGAAGTTATTGATTACCTGGCCAATTTTATCCCGGTCTGCGGTAACAGATAAAGCAGCGCCATGTATTACCTGGATGTTGTGGCTGATACTCACGAGCATGATCTCCTCTATAATTTCATTCATTAAATCGTTCATCTCAAAGGTTTCTTCATTCAGGTAAATTTTTCCTGCCTCGAAACTTGAAGCATTTAAAAAGCCGTTGATCAACGCGGTCATTTTCTTTACCTGGTTTTGCGCTTTCTCCAGCTTTTCCACTCCAAAATCATCATTTGCTTTTTTTGCCCTTGAGGTAAGCAGTTGAACAAAACCCAGCATAGAGGTAAGCGGTGTCCTCAACTCATGACTCACCATGGCGATAAAATCATTTTTCCGGATTTCATCCAATTTATGAACGGTAATATCCAATAGCAGCCCTGTAAAATACCGGGCTTTCCCATCTTTATCAAACGCCAGGTTGCCTATACCTCTTACCCAGCGCAAGTTCCCATCATGGAATCCATGCAGCGGATACTCCACATCGTATTTAGTACCTTCGTCAATTGCTGCGTCTACAGCGTTAGTGACTACAGATTGGTAGTCGGGAACGATCTGTGCAATAGCTGCCTTGTACGACATCTCTTCATGCGGGTGATAACCAAAGATTGTTTTGAGTTGTTTAGACGGGACAAATGCCTTGGTTTGCACATCTATTGACCAGGTACCCATTTCGGTTGATTCGATAGCCATACCCAGTATCATATTACTTACGTTTAGTTCTTGCTGAATGGTCTTTAGTTCCGTAATGTCATTAAAAGTAACTATCGCCCCGTTGGTTTTCTGATCAGATTGTTGCACATAAGGCATCGTCATGATCTGGTACCAGCGGCCGTTATTGGTTTCTATTTCTTTGCTTATTATACTTCCATCAATCAAAACTTTTTTAATGTCATCGATGATGGTTTCAAATTTGATATTGGTAGAAATGTTGCTCAGCGGCCGGCCAATATCTGTTTCCAATAGGTTGATCTGCTTTACCGTACCCGGTGAAAACTTCATCAATTGCAGATCATTATTGATAAATAATTGCCCGTTGACGTTACTCCTGAAATAGTTATTCAGGTCGTCGTTGGTTTCCAGCAGCTCTTTATTTTTTAATTGGTAATCTGAATTAATGGTATGCAACTCCTCGTTTACAGATTCCATCTCTTCATTAGTACTTTGCATCTCCTCATTAGCCGAAATCAGTTCCTCATTAAAGGATTGCATATTTTCATTGGAAGCATCCAGCCGCTCGTAAGCAGAATTGAGCTTTATCTTAAGTTCTTTTAATTCCTCTTCGAGGTTTGCTGTGTATTTATCCTGGTAAATCTTTTCGTCAAATACCTCTTTATTCTTATTCCTCGAGGCCGGGCCTTTGTCTTCTATAAAAGTGACCATTAATAGCTTTTGCTCATTTTTTTGGGGGATCACCGGGATCAGTGCAAGACTTACTTTAATGATCTTTTTGCCGTTTTTAATTTTAATTCCGCCTACGCTGGCTTTAGATCCGGTTTTTAAAACGTCCGTGCTCAATGCATTAAAAGCAACGGCTAACGGTTTAGGTAAAAGTTCGATTAAATTTGAATTGAAGCTTTGCTGCAGTAAATACTTTTTAGTATCCCCGTACGATTTGACCACATGGTTACTTTCGTCTATACAAACGGCGAGGTAATCCATTTCCCCGGCCAGTATGGCCTGTAAAGATTCGGACAACTCGCTATTGGTGTGATAAGTGATATCTTCCCGTTGATTTTGAAGAGATGGCCGCTTGATATCCAATAGCTCGGGCAAGGCAAATGCATCAAAACTTACACCGCGTTTAGTCTTCAGGTTCTTATATATCTTCCATTTTTTATTGACCACTTCCAAATCCTTAATAATGGACATCGGGTTTTCACTGGAACCTAAAAATAAATAGCCCTCAATTTTTAACCCGAAAAGCAGCATAGTAAATATTTTCTTTTGCAGCACGGGCGTCATGTAAATCAGCAGGTTCCTGCAACTGATCAGATCCATATTACAATAGGGCGGATTTTTTACGAGGTCATGCTGGGCGAAGATCACCATTTTGCGAATGGAGGGTATTATGCTAAAAGTATCGCCTTCTTTGATAAAGTATTTTTCCAGCCTTTCCGGCGACACATCTTTGGTTATTCCCTGTTGGTAAACCCCTTTTCCGGCATGGGCCAGTGCCGGGCTATCTATATCCGTAGCAAATAGTTTGACCACGATGCTGGCAAACTTACCGGTTAACTGCTCGGCGATCAGCATGGCCATGGAGTAAACTTCTTCGCCTGTGGCGCAGCCCGCCACCCACATTTTTAGTTCCTCCCCCGGTTTAAGCTTTTCCAGTAAACCAGGTAAAATATCATCCTGAATAAAATTAAATGCTGCCGGATCTCTGAAAAATGAAGTGACGCTGATGAGGAAATCTTTACCGAGGGCCTCTAATTCTTCAGGCGATGTTTTTAAGAAATCCAGGTATTTTTCCAGCGAAGTAAAATTATGGTACGCTGCCCGTCTCTTGGTCCTGCGTAGTATGGTGGTTTGCTTATAATCAGAAAAGTCAAGCGGTGATTTTTCTTTGATCAGGGCAATGATAACGGCAAGCACCTTTTCATCCTCCTGGCTTTCCGCTAATAATTCTTCTTCCTGTTTTACATATTCCTCAATAGCGCCGGGCATTGATTCAGGTTCCAGTATAAAATCCACCATACCTGTAGCAATGGCATTGGAAGGCATACTGCCAAAAGCCGAAGTTTCGGGGTTTCGGGCGATCACCATGCCTCCGGATTTCTTTATGTTTTTGATACCCTCTGTACCATCGCGGCCTAAGCCGGAAAGGACAACGCCTATGGCCTTGTTTCCGCATTCTTCAGCCAGTGAATTAAAAAAAGCATCTATAGTAAGGTGCGGACCCGGTATTTTTCCTTTTTCTGTTAGCACCAGTTTGCCATTGCGGATGGTCATAAACTGATCATTGGGAATCAGGTAAACCTCGTTACTTTTTATCGTGACACCGTTTTTTGCTTCTTTTACCACAAGTTTGCTGTGCCGGGCCAATAACTCTACCATGCGGCTTTTAAAGTCAGCGGATAAATGCTGGACGATCACATAAGCAACACCATCTAAGGGCGTATGGTCAAAAAAAGAGTTGATTTCTTCCATGCCTCCGGCGGAAGCGCCGATGGCAATAATATGGTGGGGTTCAGCATTTAACATTTCAGTATTTTAAAGAGCGGCAACGGCAAAAAACCTTCGGGCATGCAAATACCCGTCAATCAAATTTACAACTAAAATTTTGTAAATCAGAAACTTAATAAAGTTCTAAAAGGGGGTTACCTGTCTTCGAACCTGCCGGTTTTTTTGCTAACGATGATCTTATACATAATTAACTCTACTGTCGTGCCAATATCGCTTTCCTCATCTACAAAACCGTGTTCACGGGTAACCGAATCATCGATCATGTATGGCGTAATTCTATCGGTCAGCTTTTGCAAAACTTTTTCTTTTTCGCCCATCTCCGTGATCTCTTCAAATTTTCCCCAGGCTATAACACTTTCCCAGTTGGTGATATCTTTTATATGATCCACCTCAAAACAGACTTCCGGATTTTCACGCATCATATCGATCTTCATACCTTTAGCAGAATGACAAAATATATTCGCGCCGTCATACACATAATTTACCGGAACAATATAAGTGACACCGGCTGAATGGCACCCAATACGGCCAATCAATTGATCTTTTAATAGGGCTTCTATTTGGGTATCGTTTAGTTCTCTTAACATCTTTGCTTTTTTTAATTGTTTATATAGTAAATGGCATTGGCATATCGTGAATGAATTTTTTTATCAGGGATTCACTATACCTAATTGCCTGTTTTCTTTAAATTTTTTGAAATGCGACGGCGTTAAACCGGTGATCTTCTTAAATTGATTAGAAAGATGTGCAACGCTGCTATAATGTAATTTATAGGAGATCTCCGTCAGCGAAAGTTCATCATAAACCAACAACTCTTTTACACGCTCAATTTTATGCATGATAATGTAATGCTCGATATTGATTCCTTCCACCTCTGAAAACAAATTCGCCAGGTAAGTATAATCGTGGTTTAATTTTTCGCTCAGGTAATCAGAGAAGTTGACTTTTGTTGGTTCATCGGCATAATGTATCAGTTCAACGATCACCTTTTTTATCTTTTCTATCAGGATGCTCTTTTTATCATCCAGAAGCTCCAAGCCATATTTTCCCAAGGCAATTTTAAATTCCAGCAGCTGCACATTTGAAATATTTTCCTGGATTTCAACTTCCCCTAATTCGACCGATGTATAATGTAAGGACAACTTTTTAAGTTGTTGTTTCACCACCATCTTGCAGCGGATACATACCATGTTTTTAACGTAAAGTTTCATGCTGTAAGGGGTATTAGAACATTAAATTGATTGCGTATTTGTCGGAAAGTATTACAACGATTCACTCGTTATTAGCGGTAGAATATTATTCTGGAGGAGGATATTTGATTTAAACTGAATTTTTTGCCATAAAGCGTTCATTAAACCTATCCGTGTTATTAGAAGCGATAAAAGGGTTAATAGTTTTAACTAAAACGTTAAATAAAAATACTTTACGTTAAATATCGAATAAGATTACATTCATTATATTAAACCTTACAGGATTAAACACTGCAGCTTTTTTTGTCAACCGAATCCCTCAAAGAAAATCAGGCTACCCCGGCTTTATAGGATGTGTGAAACATGTAACTTATTTAAAAAGTTGTGTAATAATTAAAGCACAAAGGAACCTGACCTTTATGCCATTGAATTTGACATCTCAAAATCCCATTCAATTTGGATGAACCCTTAACAAGCCCTGCTAAATTTGGCGGGGATCATTTTTAAAACCAGTCAATAAAAACACGGATCATGGAAAAAAACACTTTGGACAGCATTGAACTGGAAACAGCAAAAGCACACATTATTGTGGAAATCATCGAATATGTACCCAACTCCGTGGTTATTAAAACGATCATTAAAAAATCAACCGGCAACATCAGTATCATGTCCTTTGACAGCGGTGAAGGGTTAACGGAAAAAACAAGTCCCTTTGACACTTTTGCCCAAATCATCGAAGGAAACGCGGAAATAGTTATCGATAACGTTTCTAATCATCTGGAAGCTGGGATGGGGATAATTATCCCCGCGCACTTGGCTAATTATATCAAACCAAACGGACGTTTCAAAATGATCCAAACCGTTATTAAAAGTGGTTATGAATAGCAAACCGCAAAAGATCAGCACCCTATTCCTGGATATAGGGGGCGTTTTACTTACCGATGGCTGGAACCGTATAGCACGGAAAAAAGCTGCTGTGCATTTTAAACTTGACCATGCTGTGATGGAAGACCGGCACCATATTACTGTGGAAACCTTTGAGTTAGGTAAAATTACAATAGAAGAATACTTAAAAAGGGTTGTCTTTTGCGATGCGCAGGAGTTTACGGTAACCGATTTCAAAGAATTTATGTTTGCCCAATCCGCCGCTCATGCCGAAATGTTATCCCTAGCAACTGAATTAAAAAGGGATTACAATTTGAAAATTGTGATCGTGAGCAATGAAAGCCGTGAACTGAATGAGCACAGGATAAAAACATTCCGGCTTAATGAGCTTTCAGATTGTTTTATTTCCTCCTCGTTTGTGCGCCTGCGTAAACCTGACACCGATATTTTTAAGCTGGCATTGGATATTGCGCAGGTGGCACCCGCGCAAATTGTCTATGTCGATGATCAGCTCATGTTTGTTCAGCTCGCTGAAAGTTTTGGGATAAATAGTATTCATCATACCGATTTTGAATCTACAAGAACCCAGTTAGCATCATTTGGATTGGGCATAAATAATGACAGCCATGGTAAAAATAGCTAAAAACACTGTTCTTACGATCAATGGTGGTTCATCAAGCATCAAGTTCGCTTTGTATGAAGTTGATTTACGATTAAATAAATTGCTTTCAGGCGAAGTCGAAAATATCGGTCAAAAAAATGCTGTTCTTCGATTTAAAACCAAAGAACAGCATCAACAGCATAAAATTGACATTAAAAATGAAGGCTACGAATCTTCTGCGAACCAACTAATCGACTGGCTTGAAGAGCAGATAGATTTTGAGCAGGTAAAAGGTATTGGACACAGGGTTGTACAAGGATTAGAACACACTAAACCGGAAAAAATAACGGATGAATTGCTGGAAGAACTAAAGAAAATCAGCGGCTACGATCCTGAACATTTACCTGAAGAAATTAAGATGATTGCAATTTTCAGGAAACGCTATCCCGGGCTTGTCCAAATAGCCTGTTTTGATACTTCCTTCCACACTACCATGCCGCCCGTGGCAAAATTACTGGCAATTCCACGCCACTTTCAGGCAAAAGGCATCAAACGTTATGGTTTCCATGGGCTTTCTTATGCCTACCTGGTGGAACAGCTTAACCTGGAAGAATGGAATGAAACGTTGAGAGACAGGGTTATATTAGCCCATTTGGGTAGCGGGGCGAGCCTCGCAGCTGTAAAAGGCGGGAAAAGTATAGATACCAGCATGGGGTTTTCGCCGGCAGCAGGCATCCCCATGGGAACAAGAACCGGTGACCTCGATCCCGGGGTAGCATGGTATTTAATGAAGTCCGAAGCGCTTAGCCCTAAACAATTTAATCACCTTGTCAACCATGAATCCGGGCTGTTGGGTATTTCTGAAACCAGCGCCGATATGAGGGAACTGTTAAAAATACAGGAAACTGACAAGCATGCCGCTGATGCTGTGGAACTATTTTGTTACCAGACCCAAAAATGGATCGGCTCATTTGCCGCAGCCCTTCACGGTTTGGATACGCTGGTATTTTCAGGTGGCATTGGAGAAAATTCACCGGAAGTGCGTGAAAGGATCTGTCATGGCCTGGAATTTTTAGGTATTGAACTGGATAGGGAAAAAAACTATAATAACGAGGCTGTTATTTCTGCCGACATCAGTACCGTGCCTGTTCGTGTCATCCCAACAAATGAAGAATTAATGATAGCAAAGTCGGTTTGCTATATTTTGAACTATAACATTAAAAACTAAATACCCATGGAAACAGAAACACTCAGCCCCGAGGTTGAAATACTATCCCCGGAATTACTTCAAAAAATAAACGCTTACTGGCGCGCAGCTAATTATCTTTCAGTCGGCCAAATCTACCTTTATGATAACCCGTTGCTGAAAGAACCACTGAAGTTATCGCACGTAAAACCGCTTGTAGTGGGCCACTGGGGAACAACACCCGGACAAAACTTCATTTACGTGCATTTGAACCGGGTGATCAAAGCGTATGATCTGAACATGTTTTACGTAGCAGGACCAGGACATGGCGGACCGGCAATTGTGGGCAATGTCTATTTAGAAGGCACATGGACGGATGTTTATCCGAACGTTACCCTTGATGAGGAAGGGTTGAAGAAACTCTTTACGCAGTTTTCATTTCCCGGAGGGATTTCCAGCCACGTTGCACCCACAACACCGGGTTCCATCCATGAAGGCGGCGAATTGGGCTACTCCCTCAGTCATGCTTTCGGGGCAGCATTTGATAACCCAGATTTGATTGTTGCTTGTGTCATTGGTGATGGCGAAGCAGAAACTGGTCCATTGGCTACTGCCTGGCACTCTAATAAGTTTCTAAATCCAATCACTGACGGAACGGTACTGCCCATACTTCACCTAAATGGTTACAAGATTAGTAACCCGACACTGCTGGCAAGGATTGAGCATGAAGAGTTAGAAAAATTCCTGGAGGGCTGCGGCTGGACACCCTATTTTGTTGAAGGGGATGACCCGGACACCATGCACCAGCTAATGGCTGCAACGATGGAAAAAGTAGTTGCACAAATTCACCAGATCAGGGCCGACGCAATAGCAAACGAAACTGCCGGCAGGCCACGCTGGCCAATGATCGTTCTGCATTCACCAAAAGGCTGGACCGGGCCTAAAATGGTTGACGGACTCCATGTTGAGGGAACTTTCAGATCCCACCAGGTTCCGCTTTTGGTAGATGCCAATCATCCTGAACATGTAGCGCAATTGGAAAGCTGGATGAAAAGCTATAAAGCCGAGGAATTATTTGATCAAAACGGTACCCTTATCCCTGAATTAATGGAATTGGCGCCAAAAGGCGACCGAAGAATGGGCTCCAATCCGCATACCAATGGCGGCGTATTGTTACGGGATTTGCGGATGCCCGATTTTCATGAGCATGCCGTAATCGTACCCTCACCGGGTGCGGTTAGTGTTGGTGACACTACGATACTGGGGAAATTCTTGCGTGACGTAGTCAAACTTAACCCGGATAACTTCCGTGTTTTCGGGCCTGATGAAACACTTTCCAATCTATTAGGATCAATTTTTGAAGCCACTAACCGTCAATGGGACGCAAGGGAGGCGGAATATGACGAGTTTCTTGCACCTGAAGGCCGTGTGCTAGACTCACAGCTAAGCGAACACCAGTGTGAAGGCTGGCTGGAAGGCTATCTTTTGACAGGAAGACATGGCCTATTCAACAGCTATGAGGCCTTTATACGCATTGTTGACTCCATGTTCAGCCAGCACGCCAAATGGCTTAAGGTAACAAAAGAACTGCCATGGAGACGCAATATCGCTTCGCTTAATTATTTGCTTGCATCCCATGTCTGGCAACAGGATCACAACGGCTTTACCCACCAGGACCCGGGGTTTCTTGATCATGTGATCAATAAAAAAGCCGACATCGTGCGGGTTTATTTGCCTGCAGATGCCAATTGCCTATTATCGGTTTTTGACCATTGCCTGCGAAGCAGGGATTATGTAAATGTAGTAGTGGCCGGCAAACATGCTTTACCGCAATGGCTGACCATGGATGCGGCAGTTATACATTGTACAGAAGGTATTGGCATATGGCAATGGGCCAGCAATGACCAGGACTCAGAACCAGATGTGGTAATGGGTTGCTGTGGCGATACGCCAACATTAGAAATATTGGCCGCAGTGTCTATTCTTCGTGAGCACCTGCCCGACCTGAAGGTTAGGGTGGTGAATGTTGTCGATCTGATGAAATTGCAGTCAGCCAGCGAACATCCGCATGGGTTGAGTGACCTGGATTATGATTCGCTATTCACGAAAGATAAGCATATCGTGTTCGGCTTTCATGGTTACCCCTGGCTGGTTCACCGCCTGACCTACCGCCGTACCAATCGTAACTTGCACGTAAGGGGTTATAAGGAAGAAGGCACCATCACCACTCCTTTTGATATGCGTGTGCAAAATGATCTGGATAGGTTCCACCTGGTAATTGATGTGGTTGACCGTTTATCAAATTTAGGCGCTAAAGGTGCTTATCTGAAACAAATAATGCAGGATAAACTAATTGAACATAAGCATTTTATTGATATACACGGCGAAGATATGCCGGAGATACGTAATTGGAAATGGAGCATTACTAACCATGAATGAGCAAGCACTGATGGCTACTGCTAAAGCCATGGTAGCTGAAGATAAAGGCCTGCTGGCCATGGACGAAAGTAATGGCACCTGTAATAAACGGTTTGCGGCGCTTGGTATCCCGCAGACCGTGGATTATCGCCGGGCTTACCGGGAGCTGATCGTCACCACGCCGGATCTTGGAACGTACATTAATGGAGTGATCCTTTATGATGAAACGATCCGTCAGCAAAAGAAAGATGGAACATCTTTTATTAAAGTGATACTCGATGCAGGCATTATACCGGGCATTAAAGTTGACATAGGGGCAAAAGACCTGGCAGGCCATCCCGCAGAAAAGGTGACAGAGGGTTTGGATGGATTACGCGACCGGCTAAAAGAGTATGCCCTGATGGGTGCCCGTTTTGCTAAATGGCGTGGCGTTATCAGCACTAATGATACCTTGCCCACTTGTGGCTGTATAGTTGCCAATGCCCAGGCACTGGCACGTTATGCCGCGTTATGCCAGGAAGCGGGACTGGTGCCAGTTATTGAACCGGAAGTGCTGATGGGTGGCGACCATAGCATCCATCAGTGCTTTGATGTAACAGAGGAATGCTTACGGGCAGTTTTCGCAGCATTATATCTACAGAATGTGATGCTGGAAGGAATAATATTGAAACCAAATATGATACTTCCCGGATTGTCTTGCGAGATACAGGAGTCGATAGATGAAATAGCAGATTTCACTGTAAAATGCTTGTCGCGAAATGTGCCGGCAGCGGTACCGGGCATTGCTTTCTTATCTGGAGGCCAGCCCGCTGAACTGGCCACCGCCCGGCTGAATGCAATGAATGTACGGTTCAAATCGCGTATGCCATGGGATATTGCCTTTTCCTTTGCCCGTGCCATTCAGCAACCTGCCCTGGAAATTTGGAGGGGATATGAAGCTAACCTTTTAGCAGCGCAGCAAGCCCTATATCACCGTGTGATGTGTAATGCTGCTGCCCGCCGCGGGGAATATAATATGGACGTTGAAAACGCTGGTCAAAGTAGTGCTTGATCATCAAATAAACAAACATACGATGCGAAAGAAGGTCATAGCAGCAAACTGGAAAATGAATGAGGATTATTTCGAAGGATTATCCTTATTTACTGATATTATTAAGCTGACGCAGAATGAGGTAACCGGTAATCAGCAGGTTATTGTTTGTCCTCCTTTTATCCATTTGTATTCCCTGGCTGAACTGTCAAAAAATCATCCCCAAATATCAATTGGCGCCCAAAATGCGCACCAGAAAGAATCGGGGGCTTACACCGGCGAGATCTCCGCAAAAATGATCAGGTCAACGGGCGCTGAATATGTGATACTTGGCCATTCAGAACGCAGGCTTTATTTCAATGAAACCAACGAACTGGTCGCAAAAAAGATCGACACGGCGCTTTTAAACAATCTTAAAATTATTTGCTGCATCGGCGAAACCAAAAAGGAACGGGAAGCCGTCCAGCAATTTGAAGTTTTAGAAAAGCAGCTGACCGATGGCCTGTTTCACCTGGATAATGCACAATTTGAGCATTTGACGATTGCCTATGAACCTATCTGGGCTATAGGAACTGGGGTTACTGCGACGGCAGCACAGGCACAGGAAATACACCGGTTTATTCGCAAAAAGGTAAGTTCCAGGTATAACCATGAAATAGCGAAGGATACGACTATTTTATATGGCGGAAGCTGTAATTCGAAAAATGCGACTGAACTCTTTTCACAGGAAGATATTGATGGCGGCCTTATTGGTGGCGCATCATTAAAGGCATGCGATTTTGTAAATATTATTAAATCATGTAATTAACATGAGCAAAAAAGTAAATCCTGACGAATCCAAACCGGTAAAAGATGTATTAGCAGTCTTAAAAGTAACAGCGGAAGCCGGTCTGACCAACGAGGAAGTAAAGAAGCGCCAGCAAAAAGATGGCCTTAATGAAGTTCCTGAAGAAAAGCAATCCATGCTCCTGGTTTTTCTGAAGCACTTTTGGGGACTTACGGCCTTTATGCTTGAATTTACAATTGTGACGTCTTTTTTGCTGCATAAATACGTTGATGTTTACCTGATAACCGGGCTGATGTTTTTTAATGCAATTATCGGCTTTGCGCAGGAGCGCAAGGCGGCTAAAATAGTGCAGGCCTTAAAGAAAAGCCTCCAGGTATTAGTTCGTGTATTTAGAGATGGAAAATGGGACCAGGTATCAGGGAACCAATTGGTGCCCGGAGATATTATTCGGATACGGACCGGCGATTTTGTAACGGCGGATGCCAAGCTGGTGAGCGGAACTGCAAATGCTGATCAATCAGCTTTGACCGGCGAGTCAAAACTAATTGGTAAAAATGAGGGGGATATTTTATATTCGGGTTCCATTATAAAAAATGGCGAATGTACAGCTGTCGTAACGGCTACCGGCATTAAAACGTTCTTCGGTAAAACAGCCGAGTTGGTGCAAAAAGCCAAGCCCCGTTTGCACATGGACGATGTGGTGGAAAATGTGGTAAAAATCCTGTTTTCCATTGTTTTGGTGTTCCTGGCAATTACTATCACGGTTTCCCTCTTGCGTGGAGAAGCCTTTTTATCCAGCCTGCCTTTGTTGCTTATCTTACTCATATCAGCAGTGCCGATAGCCTTGCCGGCTATGTTTACGGTAAGCATGGCGCGGGGCTCTAAACAACTGGCAGCAAAAGGTGTATTGGTAAGTCGGTTAAGCGCTACTGAAGATGCGGCGACAATGACCACCTTATGTATCGATAAAACCGGGACACTTACTGAGAACAAATTAGCGGTACAGGAAGTGATTGCCGCAAAAAATTTCACGACAAATGATGTGATCCAATATGCGGTACTGGCTTCGGTAGCGGCAAATAACGACCCCATAGATATGGCATTTATTCAGAAAGCGCAAGATGATAAAATTGATAGTAAAGGATATAGCCAGAAGTCATTTACCCCATTTACGGCGGCCAATAAACGGACAGAAGCATTAGTAGAGCAGAATGGAAAACAGTTCAAGGTAGTAAAAGGCGCATACGATACCATTAAAAAATTGTGTGCCCACCAGTTTGCCAATCTTGATCAAAAAGTGGAAACCTGGGCAACCGGTGGTTTTAAAACAATGGCAGTTGCGATTGATAACAGCGGCGTAACAACTATGGTAGGCATTGCAGCCCTAATTGATCCTCCAATCCCGGATTCTGCAAAAATGATCTCAAAAATAAAGGAACTGGGTATTAAGGTAAAGATGCTTACCGGCGATGCGCTACCCATTGCGATGCAGATTGCCACACAGGTTGGTGTGGGGAAGGACATTGTTGATGCCGGTGTTTTTCATGACCGCCCCAAAACGGACAATATTTATAAAATGATCATTGCACACAATGGTTTTGCAGAAGTGTTGCCGGAAGATAAATTTAATATCGTGAAAGCCCTGCAGCAACAGCATGAAATTACCGGCATGACGGGCGATGGGGTAAATGATGCACCGGCTTTAAAACAGGCCGAAGTAGGCATTGCCGTGAGGTCCGCGACAGATGTTGCCAAACAAGCGGCAAGCGTAATCTTATTACACTCCGGGTTAGAAAGTATTATCAGCCTGATCACCGTTGGCCGCACCACACATCATCGCATCACCAATTGGGTAGTAAGCAAGATTTCCAAAACATTTTTTACAGTTGTTTTTGTATGTACAGCTTATTTCATAACGGGACAATATGCCGTTAATGCGTTTGACATGATCTTATTGCTATTCATTGTGGATTTTGTTTCACTGACACTTTCTACGGACACAGTTACCTGGTCTAAAAACCCGGAAAGCTGGGCAATCCCGCCGCTGATAAAAAAGGGGTTCATTATAGGATTCCTTAATATCATCGAAGCGCTTATCTGGCTGTTTATTGGGCGTCGATATTTTGTATTGCAAGGTTTGAACGAATTGCATTCTTTCGGATTCGCCATTTTATTCTTTACAGGTATATTCAATATATTAATCATCAGGACACCGGTGAGGTTTTATCAGCAACCTATCGGTAAAGCATTACTTTACGCTATAATCGCTGATATCGTATTTTCATTTGTGATGCTTATTGTAGGTGTGCCTGGCTTTCAGGCTTTGTCAATATTGCTAACAGGATGCAGTTTATTGTATTTTTTATTCTGTAGTTTGGTAATAAATGACTGGATAAAATCTAAGATAACATAGAAAAATAGACCCATTGGTTTTCAAACGATCAAAACAACGCTTGTTGCCGTTAGAGAATATGCAGAGAATGAGGCCTTATACCGCCGCGCAAGTTTAATTCCCGGCGCAACCCCGTTTAATATCATTTTGAATTCGTGCCCAGATGAATTAATTCATATTTTGATTATATTCTTTTCCCAACCGTCCATCCGCAGTTTTAAGTAAGTTATGCATTGTCTTCGGGATTGCTGACTAATGCCTCCGGGTTTTTCCCTGCTGCAAAATCGATAATAACCTTTACAGCATAATCGTCCATACCTTTTAATGTAATATCTGTGTTGCCGGCTATATGAGGAGTGACCAGTATCTGTGCGAGAGAAAGCAGGGGATTGCTTTTATCAACAGGTTCTTTTTGCATTACATCGAGGCCGGCAGCTGCAATGTGCCCGCTTTTAACCGCGTCGAAAAGAGCTGCTTCATCCACCAGTGTCCCTCTTGAAATATTAACCAGTATCGCCCCTTTCTTCATGGCGCTCAAAGTTTCAGCGTTGATGAGATCTTTGTTGTCACTGGCAGCCCTGACACAAAGGACCACATAATCAGCATCGGAAACCGCATCTTTTAATTGGTTGGCATGAAAGACAATTATATCGTCGGGTATTTGCTTTGGATGATCTTCAGTGGCCACAATTTTTACACCGAATGGCTTCAGCCTGTCCGCAAGCAACCTGCCGATAGCACCCAAGCCTACAATACACACTTTCTTCCCGTAAAGAGCACCGTTGATTGCGGATACCTTAACTCCGGTTGCTTTAAGCGGCAGTAGTACCCGGTTCAGGTACCGTGAGGCCCCAAGCATCAACATCACCGCGAATTCGGCCACGGAAATAGCATTTCCGGTAAGTCCGGATGGGGAATAAGAAACCAAAATCCCTAATTTTACCGCCGCATCAACGTCAATACCGTCATAGCCCGCAGATACCGTATGTATAAGCCGCAGCTTTGTCTGGCCGGCCATCTGTTCGCGGGTAAATTTGCCCATCACGACGACAGCCTCAAAATCTTGATCCGGAGCTGCCTCACTCTCTACCCAGGAAACAATTTTTTGATTAGTTAACCTCACTTTTAAATCGTTGAGCAATTCATTGGTAAATTCATTTTCGGAGTGTACAAACGCGATTTTCATATACTTTTCTTGTTTTTTTTTCAGTCGTACCAATATCAGTTATTTGCTTTTTGACGAAAAACAGCATCATTCATATATTATATGCTATTATAGAGGAACCCGTTCATAAATCATATTCAGCTTTGCCAGGTAATATGATTATCTTCTAACGGTACCTTAATACCTTCATAATTTGGAATGATACGTGCCGTGAAATCAGCCGTAGGCCTTTTGGTAATTACCTGTGCGCGGTAAATAGTTTGGTCGTTGGGATTTTCACCGGTATCGGGTTGCAATTTTATCTTTTCAACCGTTGCTCCATTAATGCCATCCGCATAAAGTTCAATGGCTACGGCATCGCGGTTTACACCGTTAAGCCCCACCGGAACGCAAAATGAATAGCCATCTTTGATAGCCTCCTTTTGTATTTCCCCGAATTTTATTTTATCCCAATTATCAATAAGTTGATGGTGCGCAGCGATGATCCTTGCACCGGCCGCGCCTTTTTCCGCAGCACGCTTTAAATAATTTTCCGCAGCAGGCAGGTAGTAATGTTCGGTATATTCGCGTACGGTACGATTGGCAGAAAACTGGGGTGTTAATGTGGCCATGCTTTTGCGCATCCGTTCTATCCATCGCACCGGTGTCCCGTTTTGGTCACGGTTATAAAATTCAGGCACTACTTGTTTTTCCAATAAGTCATACAAAGCTTCTGCTTCAGCTGCATCCCAGGCTGGGTCGTCCCCATGCTCCTTTAAATCGCCTAAAGCCCAGCCTACTTCAGGCGTGTACGCTTCAGCCCACCAGCCGTCCAGTTCCGATAAATTAAGTCCGCCATTCACCAGTACTTTCATTCCGCTGGTTCCGCTGGCCTCCCATGGACGCCTTGGCGTGTTGAGCCATACATCAACGCCTTGTACCAGCTTTGCCGCTAATGACATATCATAATCGCTTAAAAAAATCACGTGCCGGTATAAATTATTCTTTTGAATAAATTGTATCCACTGCCTGATCAATCCTTTTCCTGCCTCATCAAAGGGAGGGGATTTGCCGGCTATAACTAATTGAAGGGGGTGCTCGTGGTTGGTTAATATGCGGATAAACCTTTGTTCATCGTGTAGTAAAAGATCTGGCCTTTTGTAAGGCACAAAACGGCGGGCAAAGCCCAGCGTCAGCACATTAGGGTCAAAGATATCCTTTGCAATAGCTATCATTTCCTGTTGCTGGCCAGAAACCCTTAATTGTTGTTCAAATCTTTTGCGGGTGAAATCAACCAATCTGCTCCTGGAATCATTACGCAATTGCCAGAGTGTTTTATCCGGGGTTTTATAAATGTCTTCCTCAAGCGTTTTAAGGTCGCCTTTCCACCGGTCTTTGCCGCAAGCCTGGCTCCAGGTATTATCCGCAAATTCAGAATCCCAACTGGGCATGTGGACACCATTGGTAACCGATCCCACAGGTACTTCTTCGTTTGGCCAGCGTTTGAAAAGCGGTTCAAATAGTTGCCTGCTCACTTTTCCATGCAACTGGCTTACGCCGTTTACGGCGCCGCTGCCACGAATAGCCAGGTTAGCCATGTTAAAACTTTCCGAATAATTATTGGGATAATTGCGCCCAAGGGCCATTAAATCGTTAAAACTTATAACGAGTTCGTTTTTAGCATAATCACTCAAAAACTGCTCCATCAAAACCGGGCTGAAGTAATCAAACCCGGCGGCTACCGCGGTGTGCGTGGTAAATAAATTACCTGCCCTGGTTATCGCAAGCGCAATTTCAAATGACACGCCATTATCCTTCATAAAATCACAGGCACGTTCCAATACCATAAACGCCGCGTGGCCTTCGTTCATGTGGCATACTTCGGGTTTAATATCAAGTGCACGCAATAGCTTGTAACCGCCAATGCCCAATATAATTTCCTGCTGTATCCGCAGATCGGAACCGCCGCCATACAATTCATTTGTAATTTCACGGTGTGCAGGTAAATTCGCCGCATCGTTGCTATCCAAAAGATAAAGTTTCACATTACCAACCTGCACCTCCCAGGTACGCAGCCAAACATCGTTTCCCGCTAATGATATTTTTAACCTTAGCCAATCACCATTTGGCAGGCGCAGCGGCGAAATAGGCAATTGCCCCGGATCATTAAACGGGAATAAGGCCTGCTGTGTACCATACTGATCAATTTCCTGCCGGAAATATCCTTGCTGGTAAAGCAGGCCGACAGCGACTACCGGAACGCCCAGGTCACTGGCAGATTTTAACTGGTCGCCGGCTACATTACCTAAACCGCCAACATAAATTGGTAGCGCTTCGCTCAGCATAAACTCCATGCTGAAGTACGCAATACAGGTGAGGGGGGAGCCGGGATGATTTTTTTGAAACCATGCCGGATTTGCAGCGGCAAGTCTCTTAGATGCCATCAATGATTTTATTTTTTCACTGATGACAGGATCTGCTAATTTTAATTCAAGTTCACTGCGTTTGATCGTCTGCAGCATTACCCATGGGTTATGGGTACGCTCCCATAGATCCGGGTCAAGCTGCTGCCATAAATTGTCGGCGGCGTGGTTCCATGACCAGCGCATATCCAGCGCCAGTTCGGCAAGGTCCTCTATGCCTTCAATGCCCGAAGGCAAAAAGCCATATAATCTATTGGTATTAAAAGTTTGCTTTTTCATATTAATGCTTATTATTTTATGGGCTTGGCATTTAGCGCTTCAAACCCGGAAACCACATCAGAAAGTTCTTCGTCAATGGAGCTTTGCCTAAGCCTGTTGAATTTATGGCCGAGGCTGTCTAATAAATCCCTGATATTTTTATCTGCCCGCTGCATGGCTTCCAGCCTGCTTGCGTTTTCGCTTGCCAACGACTCTACACAGGCTTTAAATAGCGAAACAAAAAGATACGCGTTAATGAGCGCCAGTAAAGCAGCCCCGGCATTTCCGACGATTTCAGGGATGCATTTTGTAGGCCATTTCATTTCGGTAAAGTCATGGCGCCATTGTTCATCAAGGGGCAATAAACGTTGCATAACAGGTTCATAACCCGTATCAGGCTTCGGCCGGTTATGAAAAATATAAAACTCCGTTTCCGGCTGTTTTTCAATAAGCTTCTCAATTTCGACTAAAATCTGACCGATAAGCGGCGTCACCGCATCAATGGAATTAGGGACCGCAAAACTTTTTGCCGCAACTAAACCTGAATCGGCCAGCAGCAGCTTAACGCGGTCACCAATCACCCAAATTTCTTTTGTACCCGGCAGCGTATGCAATGATTGCGTTACAAAATCGGTCATCAAATTATTAAAGCGGCCTACCAGTCCCTGGTCTGATCCGAAAACAATAGCGCAAACCGGCTTTTCACCCTTCTTCGGGGATGCCTCATTTTCGATTAAGCCATTTATTTTTTCCTGCATTAAATAAGCCACTATGCCTAAGGATACGGTATGGTAATAATCTCCAAGCGAGCTCACGGCGGCTTCATACTGCGCAATATTTGAGGCTGCCATTGCTTTCATTGCCCTCACAACCGATTTAATATCCTTCGCCCCGGATAACTTTTTGCGCAAATCGGCTAAAGTATCCATTAGGCTTGGGGTTGAGGAGGTTCGGGCTTGTTCTTTAGCGGGGCAATCAAATCGCCTGATATCTTCAAAATAGCATCACGCTCATCGTCGCTTAGCGGCTTATCGGACAGTAAGCTTTCGAGTAATTCCGCAGGAAATTTATTCATGTTATTTAGCAAATCATTCTCCGCATCGGGTATTTTTTCAATGGCTATATCGTCAAAAAGTCCGCTGGTTAAGCTCAATAAAATAAGGATCTGTTCAGGAACTGACAGTGGTGCTAATTCATTTTGTTTCAAACATTCGCGGATACGGTTACCATGGTTAATGGTTTTTTGAGTGTTCTCATCCAGCCGTGTCCCAAAGCGTGCAAAGGATTCCAGTTCCTCAAACTGCGAATATTGGAGTTTCAGGTCGGATATAGAACGAAACGCAGGCAGCTGGGCATTACCGCCAACGCGCGAAACAGATTTACCAACATCTACTGCCGGTAAAATGCCCGATTCAAATAAAGTGGGGGACAGATAGATCTGCCCGTCGGTGATGGAGATCAGATTGGTAGGAATGTATGCCGATATGTCCTGGGCTTCTGTTTCTATAATGGGCAAAGCAGTAAGTGACCCGCCCTTTAACGCTTTACTCAAATGCGTAGACCTCTCCAATAACCTGGAATGGATATAAAAAATATCGCCGGGAAATGCCTCACGTCCAGGTGGCCGCTTCAGGAGCAAAGATAACTCCCGGTATGAACGCGCATGTTCGGTAAGGTCGTCATAAACAATAAGCACATCCCGTCCCTGTTCCATAAAATATTCTCCGATACTAGTGGCCGAATAGGGGGCGATATATTTTAACCCGGCAGAGTTGTTCCCTTCGGCCACCACCACGACGGTGTATTCCATGGCACCTTTCGCTTGCAGGTTAGCAACAACTTTCGCCACAGCTGATGCACGCTGCCCGATGGCGCAGTAAATGCAAAGCACTTTTTTGTCATGCTGGTTAAGTATGGTGTCAATAGCTATTGCGGTCTTTCCTGTTTGACGGTCTCCAAGGATCAGTTCACGCTGGCCACGGCCTATGGGGATAAGCGCATCGATAACTTTCAACCCGGTTTGTAAAGGGGCATTTACGGGTGAGCGGTCCATAATGGCATGTGCGGGGCGCTCGATAGGCAAACGTTCGGTATAGGCAATTGCCCCTTTGCCATCAATTGGTTCACCTAAAGGATTGATTACCCTTCCGATCAGGGCATCACCTACCGGTACGTCCATCACGCGGCCGGTCCGTTCCACTTCATCCCCCGCATTCAAAAGCGTATCTTCACCTAAAAGGATAGTGCCTATTTCATCTTTATCAATGTTAAAGGCAATGCCAAACAGGTTTCCGGGAAATTTTAGTAATTCCTCAAAGCCGGCGCCGGGCAGGCCCGATACTTTAACAATGCCCGTGGCTACGCCCGTAACATAGCCAACCTCTCGCGGGGCAAATGGAAAATCAAAGGCTTTGATGCCATCATCCAGCCGACCGAAAGTGCTTTCTATGGTTTTATTCAGTTCATTTGACGGCATGGTGTTTCTTTATTGCTATTGGTTTTTGTTGGTTTGCTACCGCGATACTTTTTTCAAAGGAGTTGACATATTCCGCAATGCTCCAGGCAAGTTTGTAACCATTCGTGGTTAACTCGATACCGCCAATAAGCGCCGGTGAGGTTTTAAATTCAAAGGAAGAAGTGGTCCCAAGCATTTTGCTTACAGCGCTTTTTATTTCGGCTTGTTGTTTTTCAGGCAAATCAAAGGCGCTTTGTACCAGGATAGGGCCTGAACCTGAATGGAGCGCCTTTATAAACGACGCCTTTTCATCTTCTTTTATCCCGCTTATCCGCTTGATAAATATATTGATTGACCGTTCTTCAACATTGACATCGGCCAAATCTGTCAGCACCTTTTTGGTTATAGCAAAAACTTCCTGTTCGGTCTTTTGCTCCATTTGATGGTTCAAATCGGCCTGCTGCTCTTTAGCCGCTTTTTCCAGTTTGTCCTGTAAAGTTTTGGCATTATTTTTTGCTTCCTCCAGCAACTTTTGGCTTTGCATAGCGGCTTCCGATGCGGCTTTATCCATCATGTCCTTCTTTTGCTGATCAAAAACCTCGTTCTTTTTGTTGAATTCATTTTGCTCCTTTTGGGCTTCATGTTTTTTAGTTTTTGCGTCAGCAAGCTGCCCTGCTATTTTTTTCTCCCGATCATCTATAGCGCTGAGTATAGGCTTATAGAGATATCGTTTCATCAGCCATACCAGAACAAGGAAATTCAGTATCTGGGCGATTACGGTAAACCAGTTAATTTGCATGGGATGTTTATTTGGCTATAACGTGGTTCCAGAACGGGTTGGCAAAAATAAGGATCATGGAAACCACGAAGCAGTAGATCGCCGTGGACTCGATCATCGCTAAACCGACAAATAACGTCCTTGTAATAGTTGGCGCCGCATCCGGCTGCTGGGCAATTGAACTTAATGCTGTCGCCACAGATTTTCCTTCGCTTAACGCGGGGAACATGCAGCCTATACCGGTTGTTAAACCGGCGGTAATAATTGATGCTATCGCTATTGCAGTATCTTTATCCATTTGGTATTTCTCCTTTTAATTAGTTGTTAGTTTTTGTTTGATTTTTTTATCCTTTTTTACACTTTCCTGCACCGCGGCGGCAATGTAGACGGTTGCCAGTATGCTGAAAATATAGGCCTGCACCATACCGGTAAGCAAACCCAGCGCCTTCATAACTATCGGGATGAACAAAGGCGTAATACTTAATAAAATCCCTACGATCATTACCCCGCTCATGATGTTGCCAAACAGCCTTACGGCAAGTGCCAGTGTCCTGGACAGTTCACTGATGATATTGAACGGCAGCATAATAAATGTGGGTTGAATATAGGTTTTGAGGTAACCGCCGATCCCGCTTTTTTGTATCCCAAAATAGGGTACTGACAGGAATACGCAAAGTGCAAGGGCAGTAGTGGTTGACAATGAACCGGTCGGCGGTTGGTACCAGGGCAAAATGATCCAGAAATTGCACATCGCCACGAATAAAAACAAGGTGCCTATGAAGCCGATATACAATTCGGGTTTGGGCAGGCCCACATCATTAATTTGCTCATTGATACTGGTAACAATCATCTCCAGCACGCATTGCCAGCGGGAAATCTTATTATTTGATTTAAGGTTACGCGTTATTAATTTTGCCCCTAACACCATGAATAACATGATTGCCCAGGTAGTAACCAGCGTGAGGTTAATGGTAATAAAACCATGGCTCCAAAAAACAGTCTCATCAGGGGTCATTTTCATGATGGTTCTGTTTTATTTAACCGTAATTGTTTGTGATCATAGGATTTGGTTAACCACAATATAATGAAGCGGGCTGCTATAAATCCGAATACACAAATCAATAGCTTTTGCCATTTACCATCGGTTACATAGTAAAACCCCACCAGCACTATTGCTGTGCGCAACAAAGAGCTGAACAAAATCCACAGCGCTGCGTACTTTGATCCAACTGCTTTTTTAACAGTTAACCAAAGCCCTCCAAAAAACACTGCCCCGAGAATTATTCCAGCAATCAACGGTAATGTTATGTTATCAGGTGTCATCATTATTTTATTCTTCTGTATTTATCCAGTTCCATGCTATAATGCAACCCATCATCAATCCTGAAATTAAACAGGTCAGCGTCCAGGAAAATGATTGGGGATGATGCTTATCCAGCCATATCCCCAACGCTGTGCCCAGTAATACCGGAACTGCAACAGACCAGCCTATCATCCCAAACATCCCGAAACCCATCAGGGCGCTTTCCTTTTTTTCCTGCTGCGATTTTAATTTCCGGTTTTCTTTTTTAGCAACCTGCTGAAAAAACCTGTGTTCATTGCTTTCATTTGTAAGGGCCATCTTATTGGTGGAATTTCTTTAAACTGTTCATCAACCCGCTTTCCAGTTTTTCCACTACATAGCGCACGTTTTTTTCACTGTCATCTATTTTCAAAAACTCATTTTTTACAGCATCCCCTAATTTTCCCAAATCAACCCCGCCTATGGCGTTACGCACTGAAACCAGTACCTGCGACCCGGTTTTTATGAGTATCCCCGCATCTACGGCCAAATAATGCACGGTATTTGTTTCGTAAGAGAATATCCCCGGCACCAATATGGCCACGCAGTCCAGCCTTTGAGGTAAAAAACCATAGGAACCCGCATTGGTATCTGCTGTTACGGCTTTTACATTCTTCACTTCGGCAAAAACCTTGTAGGGCAGCAAAATTTTCAAGTCCATTAATACACCTTCCATTCTAAGCCTTTTGTTTAGTTTCCGTTTCGGGTTTCACGGCTGCTGCCGGGGCAGATGCATCCTTTTTATTCACATTAGCATCTTTCTTATGCACCTCATCTATCGTTCCGATCATATAGAAAGCACTCTCCGGCAGATCCTTGAATTCGTCGGCAAGGATGCGTTCGCACCCGTCTAAGGCATCTTTCAGGCTCACTTCTTTGCCTTTAAGTCCGCTGAATTGCTCGGTAGCAAAAAACGGCTGCGTCAAAAAACGCTCTAAGCGCCTGGCCCGGTTTACCACGTTGCTATCTTCGGCAGATAGCTGTTCCATACCCAGCATGGAAATGATATCCTTCAATTCTTCATATTTTGAAAGTGTTTGCCTGATCTGTTGTGCCAGCTTATAGTGCCTGTCGCCAATAATGCCCGGCGTTGCCATTTTTGAATTGGACTGCAGCAAATCTATCGAAGGATAAAGCCCTTCGCTTGCCCGCTCGCGCGAAAGCACGATGGAGGCGGAAAGATGGGAGAATACATGTACCGCAGCAGGATCTGTTAAATCATCGGCAGGTACATAAACCGCTTGTATGGATGTAATAGCCCCTGCAGCCGTATTGGCGATCCGTTCTTCCAGCTCGGACAATTCAGTTCCCATGGTAGGCTGGTAGCCTAAACGCGAGGGCATTTGCCCCATTAATCCCGATACCTCCATTCCGGCCTGTATAAACCGGAAGATATTATCGATCAGTAGTAATACATCCCGGTGCTCGTCATCCCGGAAATATTCGGCCATGGTTAGCGCCGCATGGCCAACCCTGAAACGTGCGCCCGGCGGTTCGTTCATCTGGCCAAACATCATCACCATGTTCTTCAGCAAATCCGCCTGTTTCATATCATTATAAAGCTCATTACCTTCCCGGCAGCGTTCGCCGATGCCGCAAAACATACTTACACCGTTATTGTGGCCCACCATATTGTGGATCATCTCGGTCAATAAAACTGTTTTACCAACGCCGGCACCGCCAAATAACCCGGCTTTTCCGCCACGTTCAAGGGGAACCAGTACATCGATGGCTTTGATGCCGGTTTCAAAAACTTCAGATTGGGTGGACCTCTTATCCAGCGGCGGCGGGGATTGATGGATGTTGCGTTCTTCGCCTTTGGGCAGCGGATGCCCATGATCGATGGTATTGCCGAAGACATCGAACATCCGGCCCATGATATTTTTTCCGACAGGAACCCGCAGCTGATCTCCGTTGGTTTCCGCCTGCATTCCCCGCGCTAAACCCTGGGTAGGGTTCAGGGCTATGCCGCGCACACGGTGATCATCCAGTTGGGATAATACTTCTATCGCAATTTCTTTATCTTTCCCTGAATGCAATAACGCATAAATGGATGGGAGGCTGTTTTCAAACCAAACATCCACCACGCTGCCACGAACAGATTCTATCGTACCGTAGTTTAATTTTTCTTTATCCCGATCTGCACTTACCCTCACCATTATTCGCTGATTTGTAATTGTTTATAAAAACCTTTTCAGAACAACCTGTCTTTAATATTTTCCGCGCTGGCGGGATATACCAGGTCGCTGCCATTTGAAAGCGATTTTTCATCTTTATGATGATATTTAGACCGGTTCAGCAGGTGTGTTATTAAGTTGATATGGGCTTCGTCTTTGTCGTCCGCATTTACAATAAACCAGGGTGCATGATTAAAATTGGTCTTAAGCAACATTTCATCACGTGCTGTAGAATAATCCTTCCAGTATTTTGTAGCCTCTTTATCTATTGGGCTTATTTTCCATTGTTTTAATGGATCTTTCTCTCGTGACTCCAGCCTTCTTTCCTGTTCCTTTTTGCTGATATCGAGATAATATTTAAAAATGATGAAACCAGCATCTACCAACATCTGCTCAAATAATGCTACGTCTGTAAAAAAGGATTTGTAATCTTTACCTGTACAAAACCCCATTACCTTTTCCACTCCGGCGCGGTTATACCAGCTTCGGTTAAAGATTACAAACTCGCCGGATACCGGTAAATGTGAAGTATACCGCTGGAAATACCATTCTCTTTCCTGCAAGTCAGAGGGCTTGCCTAAGGCAACAACCCTGGTTTCGCGCGGACTGAGGTGTTTGGTGATGATTTTTATTGTACCATCTTTTCCTGCTGTATCCCTGCCCTCCAATATTACAAGCAGCTTTAAGCCTGAGGCTATTACCTCTTTTTGAAGTTTTACCAGTTCTACATATAATTCATGCAAAATTTCTTTCTCTTTCATTGATTTGCTATTTGCATATGGATGAAGTCTTCTTCTGCAAATAGTTTGCATTTTTTAATAGCAGCCATGCTCATGTCTAAAAACACCATGGAATCGCTCCACTCTATCTTTTTGATAAGGTGAACAGGGACCATTACTTTTTTACCGCCAAACCAGTTGTGCGTATCCACCACGATAAATTTGATTTGCCAGTTTTCATCATCCATAATAAAATCATTTACGTGACCTATTTCTCCGTCGGTAGCGTGTATATGATAACCGGTTACTATTGCTGTACTGCGCAAATGGATGTCGTCATCAGCGTGTTTATGCTCTTTATCTGCCTCGATCAGCACTTTTCTGTCAATGACAGGGAAAGGCATACTTACACCCATCGAGCCACCTCCATAAAAACCGCTGCCCCAGTAACTTTCCCATTGGTAATGACCATATAATTCAATCTCCTGCTGCCGGGCTACGGGTTTATGTGTATCAATATCCGGGCTGTTACTAATTTGCTTTTTTGTAAGATTAACAGGGAACAATCCGTTGCGCCATTTTTCATTAAGCAAGGCGACGGGCGATATCAATACTTCACGGCCGGATAGCCATCCGCCTGTTTTTATAACGAGATACCGGATATGCCAGGTTTCATCGTCGAAATAAAATTCTTTTACATCGCCGATCAAGCCATCGGTGGCATCCATTGTATATAGTAATAAATTATTGATGTTGTGTTCCATATTCGTAAGTATAATTTTAATATTAAGTTGAAAGCGTTTAGCCTTATTGCTTTTAGACGCCCTGGGTGTATTCAGCTTCTTTATATATTTTGCAAGTATCGATGTCCGCTAATGTAATGTTTACATACACCAGCCTGTTGAGAAATGATATGGAATGAACATGAGCCACTGCTACGAGTACTTTTTTTCCACCTATCCAATTGTGGGTGTCGACTATAAGATCTATCAGCCTCCATGTTTGATCATCGACAATAAAATCATTAATATGGCCTATTTCTCCGTCGGTAGCATGTATCGTATAACCATCCGCTTCTGCTATGCTGCGTAAATGAATATCTTCTTTGGGGTCCCGGTCAATTTCCTTAATTCTAACCGGCCGCCTGTTTGGTATACCCATTTCTCCTCCATAAGAGCCGCTCCCCCAGTAATTTTCCCAAAAATGGTGCTGATTTAACATGGCCTCCTGTTGGCGTGACACCGGTTTATCAGTGTCTATATCGGGGCTGTTGCGTATCTGTTCTTTGGTAATACTTATTGGGAATAAGTCCGGCTTAATATCCGTAGGCGCTAAACCAGCTGCAGAGATGAGTACTTTGCGGCCGGATAACCAATTACCTGTTTTTACCACCAGGTAACGGATGGTCCATGTTTCATCATCAAAGTAAAAATCTACTACTTCGCCAATTTCCCCGTCTGTGGCCTGCATACCGTACCCTATTAAACTATTAATGTTGCGTTCCATTTTTCCATGTATTAGTTTAGATGATTTTTATTCCGACTCTTTTACCGTTTCGTTTCCCTTATTTATTTTATCCTGCCCAATGCCCATAGTTAATGCGGTTAAACCTGCCATACTGCCCAAGCCCATCGTTTCTACGGCGGAACTTGGAACAATAACAATCGTAGAATTTTGTTTCAAACCTTCATACAGCATATTCATCGCCCTTAAATGCAAGGCCACCGGGTTATTGGCATAGGTCTTTGCCGCTTCCCCAAATTTCTCGGCTACTTGTCTTTCCGAATCACCGAGGATCACACGCGCTTGTCGTTCTCTTTCCGCCTGTGCCTGCATGGACATGGCATTTTCTAAGGAAGCCGGAATGAGTACATCCTTCACTTCAACTGAGTTGACATTGATGCCCCACGGTTCTGTTCGTTCATCGATGATTTTTTGCAGTACGCTGCTAATCTTATCCCTGCCCTCCAGCATGTCAGATAACATGGTCTTCCCGATAACATCGCGCAATGCGGTTTGGGATGCCCAGCTGATGGCACTGATATAGTCTGCTACTTCCAACGCAGCTTTTTGGGGATCAAGCACCCTCCAAAATAATACGGCATCCACATCGACCGGCACAGTATCTTTGGTCAATGTTTTTTCAGCCTTAAATGATGTAGTGATCACCCTGGTATCAATCCAGTAGGGTATGGTATCCAGTATCGGTACAATAAAAAATAGCCCCGGCCCTCTAAGCGCCTGAAATTTACCTAGGCGCAGTACAACTGCCTTATCCCAGGGATTGGCAATATTAATTGATGACGATACAAACGCCGCTATTATAAAGCCTGCTACAGAAATGACGATGCTTTCTGCGGACGTAGCTACACCATGCACGGCATAAGAAATTGCCAAAGCGGCCCCAAAAATTATGACAAATATTACGGCGGATAAAAAGCTTTTATTTTGCATAAGCAATTCCGGGTTGTTAAAGTTTCTGTGTTACACCGGGAGTAACGAAGGTACCTGCTCCCTCAACCTGAATTGTTATATAACTTTGGGTTTTAGTTGTATGATTCACACATTTTTATCCCGAAAATTAAGCTTTTCTGTTACGCAAAAATGTGTGAATGATGTAAGCTATTTATGAGATTATGTAATACTTCTGACGAAATCCATAGCCATCTTTATAAAATAATCAAGATTGGTTAATATGAAAAAAATTAAGAGTTTAATAGTTTTTGATCTTGATGGCACCTTGGCAAATGGCGACGCGGTAATTGATACCGAAATGGCGGATCTGTTAAATAAGCTGCTCGAAATTTCAAAAGTGGCTGTTATATCGGGTAGCGACTGGCCTCATTTCGAAAAGAATCTATTATCAAAACTCCCGGAGAAGCAATTTTTAAAAAATCTGGTCATTTTACCCATCAGTGGTACTAAATATTATCAATACCGGTCTGGCTGGAAGAAATTATATGCTAAGGATCTTACCGCTGAGGAAAAGAAGAAGATTATTGACGAATTACAAAAAACAATTGATAAGTCAGGATTGAAAGCAGAGAAGATTTGGGGAGATCAAATACAGGACAGGGGTAGCCAGATCACTTTCTCCGCATTAGGAAAGCTGGCTCCTATCGAAACAAAAAAGGAATATGATACGGACCTGCAGAAGCGGGAAAAAATCAAAACAGCACTTGATGAAGCACTGCCTGGCTTTTCTGTTCAACTGAAAGGCTTTACTTCAATTGATATTACAAAAGATGGAATTGATAAGGCCTTTGGAATTTACAAACTCCATCAGATATTAGATGTTAAAACGCGGAAGATGCTATTTGTTGGCAATACGCTTTTTGAAGGAGGTAATGATTACGCCGCTATAAATACAGGAGTTGAATGTATTGAGATTAAAAACCTTGATGAGACCAGGAGAGTTATAGAAACAATCATTGCCTGTTTACATATGGAACATAAAAAAAAGCATGAATCCATTTAAACTTCATCGCCTAGGCACCATAATGAAACCCGAAACTGGCAATGCTTTGGAGGTAGAAGGGGTACTGAATCCTGCCGCTGTTCGCGGACCGGACGGTCATCTTTATCTGTTTCCCCGGCTGGTGGCGAAAGGCAACTATTCCAGAATTGGCATCGCACGAGTGCTTTTTAATGATGCAGGCGATCCTACTGGGGTTGAACGGTTGGGCATTGCCCTGGAACCTAAAGAATCCTATGAACAAAGACCCGATGGCGGAGGAGGATGCGAAGATCCCAGAGTGACTTACGTGGAGCCGTTACAGCATTTCCAGATGACATATACCGCGTATGGTCCTGATGGACCTCGAATTGCCATTGCGCAATCCAAAGACTTATTTAATTGGGAACGGTTAGGCCTGGTCAGTTTTCTACCTTATGAACATATTGATTTTAATGGGGTTAACGACAAGGATGCCAGTCTTTTTCCGATTGATATCCCAAGTCCATATGGACACGCATCGATCGCTATGCTGCATAGACCTTTGTTTCCAGGCACAAGTCCCGAAGAGATTGTTAAACTTAATAAGAAGCATAAAATAGATATTGATCGCGAAAGCATTTGGATATCTTATTGCAACTTAAAGCACGAAACTGATGCCTCATACCGGCATGCAAAATTCACTTCTCACCACAGACTGGCATGTCCGGAAGAAAAATGGGAAGCATTAAAGATTGGTGCAGGCGCTCCGCCGGTATTAACTAAACAAGGATGGATGATCGTTTATCACGGTGTACATGAACTGGAAGGGTCAACCAAATATAATCCCAAAGTATGTTATTCTGCAGGGGTAATGATTTTGTCAGAAAAGAATCCCAAAACCATACTTTATCGCTCAGCTGAACCTGTTCTAGTTCCTGAATTACCTGAAGAAACGGTAGGCACGATAGCCAATGTAGTTTTCCCTACAGGAACAGACTGCCGACATGATATAGGCCAGCCCGATAGGGTGGATGTGTACTATGGAATGGCTGACGACCGGATAGGCGTAGCAAAAATGAATATCCCTGATCAGTTACCAGACGGTACGTCAATTAACAAATAATTCAAAGTATTAAAATGATCACATTCGAAAAGTTGTCTAAAGCAGACCAAACAGAATTCCTAAAATTCCCTGCGTACATTTCCTTACTCGCAGCCAATAAAGACGGTACAGCAGATCAACAGGAGTTAAAGACAGCCATTGACTTTGATCATATGAAGACCTATACCTGCAACCCCATTCTTTCCGGTTTTTATGAAAAGGCCGACCATGTTTTTAAAAACAACCTTATTGAACTTGATAATGAATTGCCCAAGGGGAAGGGTGATCGCGACACCGCTATAATGGCTAAACTTGGAATGATCGAAAAACTGTTACTGAAGTTTGATAAAGTTTATGCGTCCACTATGCACCAGAGCATGAAATCATTCAAAGAGCATGTTTCAGCGGCGCACCAAAACTTCCTCGAAAGTTTCATCTTTCCCGTTCCTATAAAAGGCCTAATAGATTGACGGCTTTTATATGATGTCGAGCTAATCGAATTGTCCTGTATACAGTTGGTAATATCTTCCTTTTTGTTTTAACAGCATTTCGTGGTTTCCTCTTTCTATGATTTCCCCATTTTCAAGCACCAGTATTTCATCCGCATTCCGCACAGTAGATAATCGGTGTGCGATAACAAAACTGGTACGCCCCTTCATCAGCTGGTCCATTCCCTTTTGTATGATTTGTTCTGTGCGAGTATCAATTGAACTGGTTGCTTCGTCTAAAATCAGGATAGAAGGCTGGGCTACGGTGGAACGGGCAATATTTAATAACTGCCGTTGGCCCTGGCTAAGGTTACCGCCATCGTTTTGTAGTAGTGTATGGTAACCTTTTGGTAAACGCTGAATAAATGAATCCGCTCCTGACAATGTTGCAGCAGCGATAACCTCGTCATCAGTAGCCTCTAACCTGCCATAGCGTATATTTTCCATGACGGTGGCCGTGAAAAGGTGGGTGTCCTGTAATACGATTGCAAGTGATTTGCGTAAACTGCTTCGCTTTATTTTCGTGATATCCGTTCCGTCAATCGTTATCTGTCCTGATTGAATATCGTAAAACCGGGGTAATAAATTCATGATCGTTGTTTTACCCGCACCAGTTGAACCGACCAAAGCGATTTTTTGTCCGGTATCGGCTTTAAGGTTAATGTTTTTGAGTACTACCGTGTCTTTATCATAGCTAAAAGTTACGCCATTAAATTGTACATCACCTTTGATATTGGCTAATTGAATAGCTCCCGCCGTATCCGGTACTTCGGGTATTTCATCCATTGTCTGAAAAATTCTTTCCGCACCCGCCAAAGCTGCCTGCAAGGTGTTGTACTGGCTGGAAATTTCATTGACAGGCCGGCCGAATTGCCTTGAATATTGCAAAAAAGCAGCCAATCCTCCCAGGTCCAAACCTTTGAATATGGCCAGCAAGCCCCCCACCGTTGCAGTCAGCGCAAAATTAATAGTATTTAAATTTTGGATGATGGGCTGCATAACCCCTGAATACAATTGAGCCTTCGTCGCCTTGTCGCGTAAATCGTAGTTCAATGTTTCAAAGTTATTTTCCGCGCTGCTTTCGTAGCAAAAAACCTTAACTATTTTTTGGCCAGTAATCATTTCTTCAATATAGCCGTCTACGACACCAAGAGCAATTTGCTGGGTCGTAAAGAATCCTTTGCTTTTTTTTATAATTGCCGATGCCACCCATAACATAAATGGGACGATGATCAGCGTTACCAGTGTAAGCAAAGGGCTGATATAAATCATCAGCGCCAAAATTCCAGCCAGCGTAATAGTGCTGGTGAACAATTGCAGTACACTAGTATTTAAAGAGTCGCTTACATTATCCACATCGTTAATGAAACGGCTCATTAACTCGCCATGGTTAGTACTGTCGAAAAATTTCAAAGGGAGTGTCTGTAGTTTACTGAAGAGATCGGTACGGATAGTACTGATTGTCTTTTGTGCCACTATGATCATCAGGCGGTTTAACCAGACCCCGGCTATTGCACCAATTACGTAAATTCCTAATAACAGTGCGATCATGCGGATTAATCCGGGAATATTTCGCGGTATGATATAGTTATTGATGATAGGCCGCAACAGGTAAGAGCCAAATAAAGTCGATACTATATTTATAAGCAAAAGAAACAGGATCAAGAGCAATAATACCCGTTGCCGGCTTAAATATCGCCACAGGCGCAACATCACCCGCCATGAATTTTTGGGCTTTTCTACAGCTATATGCCCCCGTTTTCCCGGAAGCCCGGCAGGAGCCGGCGGGGAATTATGGTTTGTTTCGTAGCGTTCTGTATTACTCATAGTTGTAACTGCTGTGAATTATAAATTTCCTGGTAAACAGAGCTGGTTTTAATTAGTTCACTGTGAGAACCTGTGCCTATTATTTCGCCATTATCCAATAAAATAATACTATCTGCCGATAAGATAGAACTGATTCTTTGCGCAATAATCAATATCGTAGTTCCCTTAAGGTGGCTGCTGAACGAAGACCTTATTTTGGCTTCGGTGATAGTATCAACCGCGCTTGTACTGTCATCAAGAATCAATATAGCCGGTTTCCGCAAAATAGCCCTTGCAATACAAAGGCGCTGTTTTTGTCCGCCTGAAACATTGATGCCGCTTTGTCCTAAAAGCGTTTCATATTGCATGGGAAGGGACATGATAAAGTCGTGCGCTTGCGCATCCTTGGATGCGGCTATAATTTCTTCGTCAGTGGCCTGCTGATTTCCCCATTTGAGGTTTTGTTTGATAGTTCCCGAAAACAGTTCATTTTGCTGAAGCACGAGTTTCAGGTTGATTCGGAGATTTGGCAATGTGTAATCACGAACATCTACACCATCGATTAACACTTGCCCGCTGGTTACATCATACAATCTTGGTATCAACTGCACGAGCGTGCTTTTGGCAGCTCCGGTTGCACCTATAATAGCAACCGTTTCACCGGGATTTACCACTAAGTTGATATTCTTTAAAACAAATTCGTTTCCATCAGCATGGTACTTGAAAAAAACACTTTTAAACTCAACTTTGCCTTCTTTAACCTGTAAGTTCTTTTCTTTTGCAGTTGGGGAATCAACAATATCTATAGCTGTGTTTAATATTTCTAATACCCGGTCAGATGAAGCTTCCGCTCTTGAAAATGTCATAATGGTCATAGAAAGCATCATCAGGGACATTAAGATCTGCGTGATATAGGTTATAAATGACATGAGTTGCCCAACCTGGAAGGTACCGGAAATGATAGCATTTCCGCCGAACCAAACGATGGCCACAATAGAGACGTTCATGACCAATTGCATCACAGGCATGATAAGGACAACCATACCGGACGCCTTAACCGCCATTGCTCTTAATTCATTATTCGTATGTCCAAACTTCTTCTTTTCAAATTCTTCCCTTACGAAAGACTTTACGACCCTCACATTAACCAGGTTTTCCTGGACAACAGCGTTAACTCTATCCAGCTTTTTCTGCATTTTTTCGAAAAAAGGGAATCCCTTATGTAAAATAACATACATGCAAAAGGCTAAAACAGGAATGGCTACAGCAATAACCAATGCCAGCCCTGCATTGATACTGATAGCAATCACAACGGCAAATAGCAGCATTAATGGCGCGCGAAATAATAAGCGAAGAGACATCATGATCACATCCTGAAGGATATTTACGTCATTTGTCATCCGTGTAGTAAGAGACGCGGAGCTGAATTTATCTAAGTTGGAAAATGAGAATTCCTGGATTTTACTGAACATTCCTTTACGAAGTTCTGCGGCAAATCCAACGGAAGCGTGTGAAGAATAATAGATGTTGCCTATGTTGGCAGCTATGGCGATTAAAGATAGTATCACCATAATTCCTCCCGTATGGAGAATATAACCCATGTTTTTCTGCCGCACGCCAAAATCAACAATTTTTGACATCAGTTCCGGCTGAACAATTTCGCAAACCACATCAATAATGACCAGTAGGGGGGCAAGGATCAGGGCTTTCTTATATTTGGCAAAGAACGGAAAGTATTTTTTCATGAATTTTATTTTTTCATGAAACCGGCGGTTTAGGTTTTTCCGTGGTTATCTCCATTATTTTGATTTCGGTTTTTTCTTTAACGATATCCTGCCGGATAAGGCCGAAAAGACTCATGTAAGCATTAGCAACATAAACGAGCGCGAAACCGGCTATAAGGTAGCCCACCCAATTGTCCATTAAAAGTTTATAACCGGTCAGTAACAGAAATATAATGGTCACATAATGGCTGAAGCAATATTCACAGGTAAACAGGTAAAAAAACTTTCTTTCTATCAGCGTTCGTCCCTCATGGCTGCGTTTAACACAATATTCCCTTGGTTCACGAAATACTTCCTCGTGAGTTACCGTCCAGGCTATACAGGCTATAGGGACAGCTAACAACAAAAGCCATAGTATCTGTGTTGAAATCACCATATAAAGCTTAATTCAAGAATAATCGCTTTGAAAAATAATCCTTCACAAAAGCGTGCTGCTGGTTTTCCGTCATTTTATCCGCTGATTTGAGCTCAATTACTATATCAGCGAAGCGGTGATCTTTCCTTAATACATTGAATAATTCAACTTTTGCATCAGTGGGCCCGAAAAGAACCACATCGTTATAATTCCTGATGATTTCTCCCAGTTCTTTGTAATAATCAGCTTCCTCATGCTGCTCTTTATTGTGCATCAAATTTTCACCTCGGTGCAGCGTTTTTTCCTTTTCCTGGTGCGTAAACTTTGATTCAACTGTGGTTGTTTCAATCGGATCTGTTGTAAATTCCATGATATGCGCAGTTTGATGATCCATCCAAATGCCCAAACTTTTTTCTATTATCATTATAAATGTTTTAAACCCTAATAGTCTTTATCTATAAACACTCTCAAAATATAAAAACCAGTGGAAGGTTCACCTCCACCGGTTTTATAAGGACAATTCACTAATATTCAATAACAAGTTCGTTGTCGACAGTCCAAACGCCGGGCGCATTCCAGGCAATTTGTTCAGCTTCGTCCTTTGCGTAAAATGAATTAACCGTTCCTTTTAAGGTAACATTATTACCTGCTACATCCACCTGGATACCCAAATCATCAATAGATGAATTGCGTTCAAGTGCACATTCGATGTCCTTTTTTTCAATGGCATCATGCGTGTCGGATTTTATTTTGATATTACTGATTACGCCCATAACGCCGGAAAGGCTTTTTATCGCTTTTTTTGCAGCCTCTCTCTGATAGTTCCATTCCAGTTCGCCCTCTAACGTAACCCATCCATTTTCAACTTTAACCTTGATTTTGTCTTCCGGAACTTCCCAGTTCCATTTCCAGGCGTTTAATACCTCATTCGCAATTTCCGTATCGCTCTTTTTGCCGTAATCGCCATATTTAATCGCGATTTCTTCAGCTACTGCTTTTACTCCTGATACATTTTTTGCGGCGTCTTCTGCCTCTATTTTTTTAGAATAACTGTCAACAGTACCGGTTAAGGTAATCACCCCATCTTTGGCCGTTACGCCAATTTCAGCTGCATTCAATAGCGGTTCCCATTTAATGGCATCCTGAACATCCTTCTGTAAATCCTGATTAGTTTTCATTTTTGTTTAATTTTAGTAATTATATGAATTATAGATATTATGAGTAATTGACCCCAGCATTTTTATTCAGTTGTCTCGCCGTCAAATTTTTCAGGGAAATCCTCTGCCTCTGCTTTAGTATCCCTGACTATGCCATCCTTATGGTTAGGCGGGGAATAGATGGTGCACATTTTTAGCTCACCGGAGTGGCTTGTATTGATCACATTATGTTTTGCGCCCGCCGGTACCACTATAGCATCTCCATCGCTAACATTGTACTCATTTTCATTAATGGTACATTTACCGTTCCCGCTCTCAAAGCGGAAAAACTGATCATTGGCATTATGAATTTCCTCCCCGATTTCCTGACCAGGTTGAAGTGTCATCAATACTACCTGCATGTGTATGCTTGTATACAGTACCTTTCGAAAATTGGTGTTCTCCATCACATCTCTTTCGATGTGAGCGTGAAATCCTTTAACAGGATCAATTAATAAATCCAAACTGTCTTTCATTTTATTTATATTTAAGATAATAACATTTTGACCGGCTTTAGTGTCAGTTTCTAGCTACGCTTGATGTAGTCTATCTCAATAATCTTTTTCCGCTCCTGATATTCATCAAGTCCTATTTCTCCGGCTGCAAAACGCCGTTGCAGGGCATCTAGCGGACTTAAAATCCTGTTCCGCTGACCAGGAATATCATACGGGATAGCGAATATCCAAACCAGCATAATGATCCAAAGGAACCACCAGATAAAGTCCATACCCCAGAAATAATTGTAGTAAAACATGATTTTAGTTTTTAAAATGTATTGAATTATGGTACTGCAAAACTGCTGGCTTTTGAACTGGTAAGCGTTACGCAATTCTTTTAATTAGTTACATGATTCACACCTTTGGTTAGTTGTACTATTTACGGCTGTTGACTTTTAACATGCTTGCGTTAATTGCCACAACTATGGTACTCAAGGTCATTAAAGCTGCGCCGGCGGCAGGACTAAGCATAATGCCCTGGTTATAAAGCACACCTGCAGCCAATGGCAAAGCAATAACATTATAGCCGGTAGCCCATACCAGGTTTTGGATCATTTTGCGGTATGTTGCTTTTCCAAAAAGGATTAGACTGACAATATCCTCCGGATTGCTGTTGACTAAAACAATACCGGCTGTTTCAGCCGCAATATCGCTTCCGGAACCCACAGCGATACCAATATTAGCCTGGGCCAATGCAGGCGCGTCGTTTACGCCATCGCCGGTCATGGCCACAAACTCACCCTTTTTTTGTAATTCCTTAATTTTTTCCAGTTTTTGACCAGGCAATACCCCGGCGATAAAGCTATCCATTCCCAGGGTTTTACTTACGCTTGCAGCAACCTTACTGTTATCGCCGGTAAGCAGTATAGACTTAATATTCTCTTGCTTTAAGGCGTTGATCGCTCCCAAAGACTCCGGCCTTATCTGATCAGATAAAGCGATATAGCCTGCCAATGAATGGTCAACTATTACAAATACCACTGTTTCCGTATCATTTGCTTTAAAACTGTCCGGCACGGCTATCTTGTTTTCTTTTAAGTAACCCGGGCTAACCACGAGTATCTGTTTATGCTCAACAGTTGCCTGAACTCCTTCGCCGGTTGTCGCTTTAAAATTTTCACATGATGGAATGATTATTTTTAAATCCTTAGCTTTTTGCAGGATACCTGTGGCGATAGGGTGTTCGGATTTTTGTTCCAATGCGGCTGCCAAACGAATGAGTTCATCCTCATCGACTTCTTTGTCCAGTGAAACAACAGTTGAAACCTGAAATTTGCCCAAAGTAAGTGTCCCTGTTTTATCAAATACAACCGTTGTGATCTTCCTCGAATCCTCAAAAGCATTCCTGTTTTTGATGAGTAATCCATGCTTTGCGGCCAAAGCAGTTGATTTTGCTACAACTAATGGCACTGCCAGCCCTAAGGCATGGGGACAGCAAATCACAATTACCGTTACCATTCGTTCCATAGCAAATGACAGGGGATGCCCTGTCAAAAACCAATATAGAAATGTTGAAATCCCTGTCAGCAACGCGATAATAGTTAACCATTTTGCGGCAGTGTCCGCTAATAGCTGCGTTTGTGATTTCGATTTTTGAGCATCATCAACCAGTTTCACCACTTGCGAGAGGTAGGAATCTTTCGCAGCATGGGAAACTATAACTTTAAAAGCGCCGTTGCCGTTGATGGAACCGGCTATCACTTTATCACCTTTTACTTTTTTAACCGGCTTCGATTCTCCGGTTAGCATGCTTTCATTCAGATAACTTTCTCCATCCAATATGATCCCGTCCGCCGTAACTTTTTCGCCCGGCTTTACCAATACTACATCATGCTCCTTTAATGTATCGGTTTTTACATCCTCAATCTTATCCGAAACAACCAGGTGGGCATCATCGGGCATTAATGCTACTAATAATTCCAGTTCTTTCGAAGCCCCGGCTACCGATTTCATTTCTATCCAATGTCCTAAAAGCATAATAAGAATCAGCGTATCCAGCTCCCAAAAAAAATCCATGCCCTGTAATCCGAATACAATAGCTGTGCTGTAACCATACGCCACTGTAATAGCAAAACCAATCAGGAACATCATACCCGGATTTTTTGCCTTTACCTCATCGACTAATCCGGTTAAAAATGGCCATCCCCCATAAACAAAAACAATAGATGAAAGCGCAAACAGCAGATAGGGTGCACCCCTAAACTGCCAATTTAAGCCTATAAACCGCTGAATCATAGTTGACAGGAGCAGGATTGGAACGGTTAAGATCAGCACCACGTAAAATCGCTTCTTAAGATCAGCGATCATCATTCCATGATGATTTTGGCCTTTCATACCTTGACTGCCTTGCTGCATTTTACTGTTATCGTTCATCTGTTTAAAAAATTCTGTTAATACCTTATGAAAACTACGACTCTACTTTTTATTGACGTTATGCAATTCTCCTGATTAGTTACATCATTCACACATTTACAATTTGGAATGACGGACAAAAACCGGGGTAAATGTGTGAATCATGTAAGCAATTGCCGACATTATGTAATACTTGTCAGCCGTATTGTGGGCACCTTTATTCCATTAAATTTTATAAGCAGAAAGCTATTAAAACAGATATAATGAGGATTACATTAAACGAGCCAGAGTTGGAACTGGAAGTAAACCGGGTTGATACGCCGACGGGAACCGGATGGTGTGTAATCATGCCGGACGATAGAAAAATCCTGGTTAAACTCCGGTACGGCAAATGGGAGACGGAGGATATGATTAGTGAGCAATTCGTACAAGACGTAGGCAGTGAAATAAGCCGGTTTCTTGAAGAAGATCAACCTGGAAGGGTAAATGATAGCTATTCGGCATTAAACACCAGAGCTAAACGGGCACGGATACCCAAATACATTCTGATATAGTCTTTTATTATTAGTAATGGCAAATTTTGAAATAATGCTGTGGATATATAACCTGTCCTTGCGCCTGGTAATAACCCCATTGGATTCCGGATTTAGACGATTTAAAGTTGAAACAATTAACAGCGTTAATGGTGCGATGATTTTAAGGTATTTACCTGGTAAATCCTGGGTTGCAGAGAAGGTAGCGATGAAATGTTTTACTAAGGAATACATTCGTCAGTTAGGTAAATTAATAGAATTAAAAAGGCCTGAATTATTTTAGGCTGGTTAATTTTTAACATACATGCAATGAGTTACGAAATTTTAGCAACAGCAGAAGAGGTAAGTATACTGCATATTACCGACGCAAACTTCAATTCTTTAACAGGCTGGAGAATCGAGTTCCATGATGGCAAAGAGGCCATGCTGTACTACCACAACGGCGAATGGATGCAAAACGATGAACAATGGTTAGATGAAATTACATTGCAGGACATAGGCAAATGTATTGACAATAGCCTGGTGAAAAGAAGCCCGGCTATAACAGAACATTATTTCTATGATATGTTGATCAATTAAAAGAATATGAATAAGATAATTTTATTAAATAATAGACCTGTTGGGAAACCGGTTTTAAGTGATTTTAAATTTGTAACGGAAGCAATGCCGGTGCCCGACGATGGGGAAATACTGCTGAAAACATTATATGTTTCAGTAGATCCATATTTGAGGGGACGGATGAATGATGCAAAATCTTACGTCCCTGCCTTTCAATTGAACAAACCCATACAATCCGGGATGATTGCAGAAGTGACAGATTCTAATCATAGCGGATACAAAATAGGCGACATTGTATCCGGCAATTTAGAGTGGAAAGAATACCAGGTATCTACAGGAAAAGGGTTGCAGGTCATTCACACTGCCGATATTTATTTAACCGCCTATCTGGGAATATTGGGAATGACAGGGCTTACCGCTTATTTGGGGCTATCTGAAATAGCTGTTCCAAAGCCAGGTGAAACCATGATAGTTTCAGGTGCAGCGGGTGCCGTTGGAAGCATTGCTGGACAGCTTGGTAAAATTATGGGATGCCGGGTAGTTGGGATTACGGGGTCAGATCAAAAAGTCGCCCTGCTCAAATCGAAATTCCATTTTGATGAGGCGATCAATTACAAAAATACGGTTGACCTGACCCGTGCAATTAAAACTGCCTGCCCCGATGGCGTAGATATCTATTTTGATAATGTTGGCGGTAAAATATCCGATGCTGTTTTAAATAATATAAATAAGCATGCAAGGATACCGGTTTGCGGGTATATCTCCATGTATAATGAAACCATGCAGGTTTTAGGGCCATATGTACAGCCTGTTTTGGTGTCAAAAAGTGCGCTGATGCAGGGTTTTATCGTTGGTGATTTCGCTGATAAGTTTGCTGAAGCCAAAAAGCAGTTGTTTAACTGGTTACGGGATGGGAAACTCACCTATCATGAAACTATTATTAATGGTTTTGAACAAATTCCTCAGGCATTCCTGGGACTATTCGAGGGTAAAAACGAAGGCAAGATGATCGTCAAGATATAGGTAAAATAAATATTTTATAAAATAGTAATTATGAAAGTATTAATGGTGTTAACATCTCACAGTGAATTGGGAAATACCGGCCAAAAAACAGGGTTTTGGATCGAAGAATTTGCAGCCCCCTATTATGTGCTGGCTGATGCCGGTGTAGAAATAACCATCGCCTCGCCAAAAGGAGGACAACCTCCCATCGATCCCAAAAGCGAATCTCCGGAGGCACAAACACCGGCAACTCAACGATTCAATTCAGATCAGGAGTTAAAAGAGAAGCTTGCACACTCGGTCAAATTAAGTACTGTAGGACAGTTTTATTTTGATGCCGTTTTTTATCCCGGCGGCCATGGGCCGTTGTGGGATCTTGCAAACGATGATACATCTATTTGCCTGATTCAGAATTTCTTGAAGCATAATAAACCTGTTGCTTTTGTATGCCACGCCCCCGGAGCGTTAATAAAGGTAAAAGCTCCAAACGGCGATCCTTTGGTTAAAGGGAAAAATGTAACCGGCTTTTCTGATACGGAAGAAGCAGCAGTTAAACTGACCGATGTAGTTCCATTTCTTTTAGAGGATGAGCTAAAGACATTGGGTGGAAATTACACTAAAGGCCCTGACTGGGGCAGCTACGTCCTGAAGGATGGCCTTCTGATAACCGGTCAAAATCCGGCGTCTTCGGAAGAAGCAGCCAGGTTGCTGTTAAAGACCATCAGCGAAATGAAGTAAATATAAAATTGTATCAAATGATCCAGAATGGTTAAAGTGAAGGTAAAGGCTGAGCCGAACAACTTTTTTACTCCTTCCCGCATCATATTTTATGGGTTTTCTATTGTCGTTTTTTACTTCGCTGTTCATTACATCGGCAAGTTAAAAGATATAGAAAAACTAATGATGCAAATGGATCCTGTTTGGCTATTCCTGGCCGTGTTAGCTCAGTTATTCACGTACCTTATTTATGCCTCCATAATCAAGTTATTAGTGAAGGACAAACCGGGATCCACTAACTTCTTTTTACTATTTAAGTTATCCATCGTAATTATGTTTGTTAACCAGGTATTGCCTACAGGGGGTATCAGTGGTGATGGCTATATCTTTAATCAGCTCGTCAAAAGGAAAGTTTCAAGATACAACGCCTTTACCGCTATGGTTTTGGAATCGATCAGTTATTACGCGGCCATACTGATCCTATTACTTATTTTTTATACATGGTACCTCAACGAAGCAAAGCATGATACGATTTTGATTACTTACACTGTGATCCTGGGATTTGTATATTATGTTTTGTTGTTTGTGTTGGTACTTATTATAAGTAACGGGCGTAATATTTCATTTGCAATGCATAGGCTTGAAAAGTTTAGTTTTATCAAACGCCTCATCGAAAAAGCAAGCCTTTTGTCACTCCAAAATGAAAACGAAGGGACTTTTAAAATGATAGGGAGGAAAAAAAGGGCTATACTACAAACTATTATTTTGCAACTTTTCGTTATTATGAGTGATATAGTTACTGTTTGGGCACTCATAAAGGGTTTTCATGTGGACATGTCATTTCCGCTTGTAGCGTTCGGGTTGCTGTTGTCATTGGTTATTGGCGCGCTTCCAATTTCTCCTGGATCTCTGATTGTGTACGAAAGTGCGATGACCTATTTTTTCACCAAACTGGGCGCGCCGGTTCATGCAGCCTTAATTATTACATTACTCTATCGTTTTCTAACTTTTTGGCTGCCTATACCCATAGGATTACTCGTTTATAGAAATCTTCAAATGAATCGAAAGGTTCAGGTATCCTAAAAGCTATAGATAATTGACCTTACATCACCAATACAGCAGCACCTTCGATTTTGCCGTTCCTGACCGCAGCTAAAGCCTCATTGGCCTCCTGCAATGGAAATAGCCGGGTTTCTGTTTTTAGCTGAATTTCGGAGGCAAGTTCAAAAAAGTCTTCGCCGTCTTTACGGGTTAGATTAGCTACCGAACGGACAACTCTTTCTTCCCATAGCAACTCATAAGGAAAAGAAGGAATATCACTCATGTGGATTCCCCCGCAAACTACGCTACAGCCCTTATCAATGTCCTTCAGTGCTTTTGGAACAAGATTCCCAACCGGTGCGAAAATAATGGCTGCATCCAATTTGGAAGGAGAAGGAGCACTTGAATCACCTGCCCATGCCGCACCCAGCCTGGTTGCAAAGGCCTGCGCTGTGGTATCGCCATCACGGGTGAAAGCATAAATTTCCTTTCCCTGGTGCAGGGCGATCTGTATCAGGATATGAGCGGCCGCACCAAATCCGTAAAACCCTAATTTTTTTGCCTGCGGCCCGACCATTTGATAAGACCGGTAACCGATAAGGCCTGCGCAAAGCAAAGGTGCAGCCGAAGGAATACCATATTGAGCAGACAAATGAAAACAGTATTTTTGAAACGCAACCGTGTACTCGGCATAACCGCCATCAATAGTGTAGCCGGTAAACAATGCATTTTCACACAAGTTTTCCTGGTCTCTTAAACAGTATTTACAATAACCGCAGGTATAACCTACCCATGGAACGCCAACTAAATCGCCTGGTTTAAAATGAGTGACCTCACTTCCTGTTTGTACAACGGTACCTATGATTTCATGCCCGAGAATAAGCGGAAGCTTTGGATCAGTAAGCTCGCTATCCATAATATGCAAGTCTGTGCGGCAAACCCCGCAGGCAATTACTTTAATTAATACCTGCCCCGCTAAAGGAACAGGCACAGGGATCGATTTACTGACCAATGGCTGGCCCGCTACTTCCATTACCATCGCTTTCATCGTTGATGGCAATGGCTTCTCAATGCTCTTTGCTGAAAGGTTCTTTGTCATTACTGTCATTAAATTAGTAAGACAAATCTGGCGGATTTCAAACCTTTGCTGTTATGTAATTCCTGTAATTAGTTACATCATTCACACCCTTGGAATCACATAAAGATCTTGATAAATCATTTATACAGCCTGCAGGTAATTGATCTCCCTTGACTTTTTAAAATGAGATGGTGTCAGGCCGGTGATTTTTTTAAACTGATTACATAGGTGAGCGACGCTGCTATAGTTCATTTTATAAGATATCTCTGTGAGCGAAAGCCCGTCATAAACCAGCAATTCTTTTACCCGTTCAATTTTATGACTAATCAAATAGTGTTCAATATTTATCCCCTCTACTTCAGAAAATAAGTTGGCCATATAGGTGTACTCATGGTTTAATTTTTTAGATAAATAATCTGAAAAGTTTATTTTTAAAGGTTCTTCCTCATAATGAATCAACTCAATGACAACCTTTTTAATTTTTTCTATTAAAATACTTTTGCGGTCGTCAAGAATAACGAGTTCGTATTTTAACAGCGCATTTTTGAGGTCTGCCAGTTCGGTAAGTGTTATATTGTCCCTAACTTCCACTTCCCCCATTTTAACTGCCGAATCCTGTAACAAGGATAATTTTCTAAGCTCCTGTTTAACGATCATTTTGCAGCGAATGCAGACCATGTTCTTGATGTAAATCTTCATGAGATTGCAGGGATGAAATTAGGGTTGTCATTAATCTCAAAGTTTTGCTGGTGAGTAAAGAAACGGTTGTCGATTTCCCAATCGAGCGTTACTTTATATTTGCCGTTACGAAAATCGTTTAAAGGGATTTCAATAAAACCGCTTTCTTTGCTGTCTACCAAGAAATGTTTGCAAAAAGCATTGGCGGTACCAAGCATGTTTATCAGGGCATGACCTTTAAAAGGATGAGAAAAATTAAATTTCAGTGTTTTCATAGGTGATTATATAGAAAGTTGATGTCAAACAGGTGTACTTCAAACTTCTATATTATCAGGCGTGTTAAAAATGATCATTATCACTAATGCAAATGTTCTTAAACACGTTTGCCGAAGATTTTAAAAAAAAATGATTGATGGGTAGGTATAGAATTGCAATAAGATATTTCAGTTCTGCGATTTACAAAAGCGGGGAAATAAGGTGTGCAGCTATCCTTATGGAAAAGCTATTTTATTTCAGATTCTGTCGGTTGACGCTATCTTTTTTTTGCTTTTTTTCCTGCGTTTTAAAGTAGCCCCGCACTAAAAAATTGTGCTTCAAAGCTTCTACAATCTGGTTAAAACCATCTGTCCCTTTTTGAACGTTTTCCATACTGGTACTTAATCTTTTGGTTATTGTAGAATCGCGCAACAGGGCATGTAATGGCCCCTTGCCGTAAGCCAAATCATGATTGATGTTAGCAGCCGCGCCGTTAAGTTGCATAGTCATCTTATTCGCATTATCGCTCGCTGATTTAAGCTTGATTACTGCAAGTTTTAAATTGCCTGCAAATGCTGTATCGGTTAGCAGTACCCCGGCAGCTCCTTTACCCTGTTTTATTTGTATTACAATTTGATTTAATCCATTGGTGATTTCGCTGGCGTTGCTGCTTGCATTATTGATATTTTTCAAAGATGATCTTAAGCTTATGCCGATATTTTTATCGTTCAGGACATTAAAAATCGCACTGGTATCCAACCTCAGCACCGTGGTTTTTAAAGCTTCTGATATGGTCGCGATGTTATTGTTGGTTTTGGAAAGTGTCTGCAGCATTTCATCCATACTGGTAAGCTTTTGAGCCACCAACAAATCTCCGTTTTTTACGATTGGGCTGTTGATCTTTACCGGCTGGATATTAACTACTTTATTACCCATTAAACCCTCGGTACCAATTGCCGCCTCTGCATTATTATGAATGTAGGCTTTTACTTTGCTGTCAATAAGCATCGTTACTTCTATGGTGGTATCATTGATAATCTCAATGCTTTTGACGGTACCTGCCTGTATTCCTGAAAACAGCACGTTATTCCCTTCCATCAGACCATTTAAATTAGAAAACCGCGCCTTAAGTTTAAAACTGCTTCCAAACATACTGGTGTTATTACCGATCAGGTAAAAGGAAACCATCATCACGATTAAACCGGCTATTACAAATACACCAAGCTTTATATTATTCTCACCCTGTTTTGCCATCATCTATTGTTCAAAGAATTGTTTTATTTTTTCATCGGCTGAGTGCTCCAATTCATCGTAGGTGCCGTCCGCATAGCATATGCCATCCAATAACAGGATTACCCTGTCGGCTATATTTTTAACGCAGTTCATGTCATGCGAGATAACTATCGAAGAGGTGTGGTATTTTTTTTGCAGTTTCAGTATCAGGTTATCGATTTCCCTTGACGTAACGGGATCAAGACCCGTCGTCGGTTCGTCATACAAGATGATCTCCGGCTTCAGGATCAGGGTGCGGGCAAGCGCAACCCGCTTGAGCATTCCTCCTGACAATTCCGAAGGCATCATATCAACTGTACTTTTTAAGCCTACATTTTCGAGGGCCTCCAGTACCATTTGATTTACTTGTTTTTGAGTCAGGTCGATCCAATGCCTTCGTAAAGGAAATTCCAGGTTTTCCCGAACGGTCATGGAATCATAAAGAGCATTAGCCTGGAATAAGAAACCAATTTTAGTCCTTACCTTATCCAGTTCATCAGGGCTTAGATCAGGCACATTATCACCGAATACCAATATTTTACCCTTGTCAGGTTTTAATAAACCAATGATACATTTGATCAGCACGGATTTTCCGGCACCTGATTTTCCCATTACTACTACGTTTTCTTCCTGGTGTACCGTCAGGTTGAAATCCTTTAGCACAACATTTTTTCCAAAACGCTTAAACAAGTGTTCGATAACAATTACCGGCGCTCCTTTAGCTACGTGGTCTTCGGGGCTGAGTTCACTTTTCAATGCTGTAGTCATGATCGTTAATTTAAGCCTAATAAATTGGTGAACTGAACCGCCAGCAGATCAATAATAAAGATCAATACTGAAGATAACACGACGGCCGAATTAGCAGAAATACCAACACCCTGAGTTCCTTTACTGGAGTTGAACCCTTTATAACAGCCGATGATGCCTACCGCGAAACCGAAGAAAAAGGTTTTGATAATAGCAGGTAGAATATCGCTGAAACTGAGGCTTTGAAATACCTGCGTAAAGAAAAAGTGTAAGCTGGTTACCGAACTGAGATTGACGCCGATATAGGCGCCGAATAAAGACACGGCATCACCCAAAATGGTCAAAATCGGGAGCATTAAGGTAGTTGCAAGTACCCTGGTGGCCACCAGGTATTTATAAGGATTGGTGCCGCTTACTTCCATGGCATCTATCTGCTCCGTCACTTTCATGGAGCCCAATTCCGCACCGATGCTGCTTCCTATTTTTCCCGCAAAGATCAAAGCGGTTATTACCGGGCCGATTTCCCTCACAATGGCGATGCCTACCATCACAGGGAGTTCCGATTGTACGCCATAACTCACCAGTGACGGCCGTAATTGCATAGTCAATACCAGTCCCATGATAAAACCGGTGAGGCCGATAAGCGGGAATGATTTATAGCCTATTGTATAGCACTGGGCAAGCAGTTCTTTTATTTCAAACCGGGGCCTTAAGCCATGGGAAAAGAAGTGGCCGGTAAATTTTGCCATATCTCCGGTTTCATCTAAAAAGTCACGGGTATCTTCAACTAAAGCCATATTGCTATTTTTAGGATCATATTAAGTGTGTCCGCTATTCATTCTGATATACTCCGGTACCGGAGATGATCATATTGGCAAGCCGATCATCAAGGTTATAAATATCTTTTCTGAAATTTAACAACCCGTTGCGGTCAGTAAATGCTGTGAAATAGGCAATAAATACAGGCACTTTATGCTGAATGGTTACATATTGTTCTTTTCCCGAATTCATTGCCCGGTCTATTTTGCGGGCATTCCATACCTCATTATTTTTGAGCAGAAAACCAGCCAGCTTAACCGGCTCCATAACCCGGATGCAGCCATGACTAAACGCTCTTGACGTTTCGCCAAACAACGATTTGGTGGGGGTGTCATGCAAATAAATATTATAACTGTTCGGAAACAGAAATTTCACCAGGCCAAGTGAGTTCATAGGCCCAGGCTTTTGTCTTATTATTGGAAGTCCCTCGCTGTAGCCGGTAATTTCCATTTGGTGCGTCACTATATAATCGTGATCTTTTTTTATTCCGGGAACAAGCTCATTTCTTACAATGCTTTGCGGTATGTTCCAGTAAGGACTGAACACAACGTATCTTACTTCTCCGTAAAAAATAGAAGTTTGATGGATGGCCTGCCCGACAACTACATTACAGCTCCATAAAAGGCTATCCGAATGATAAACATGCAGTTTAAATTCGGGGATATTCACCGCGAGATAATCACCTTTCAGCGATACAGGCAGCCAACGGCTACGTTCCATGTTTACCAGGATTTGTTTGATCCTGAGCTTCAGCGGTATGTTTATCGCTTTGATCGTCTCCTTGGTTAACAACCCGCTGGTATCCAGTCCGTTCCTGTACTGGAACTGTTTCACCGCTTTTACCAGATCATCATCGTATGAGTCATTAAAAGTATCACCATGAAAATCCTCCAATCTTGATAACCGGATCTTGATTTCTTTGAGGGCTGCAGATGTGTCACCGGCTTTCAACATTGCGTTTTTCGGATCAATAGGCTTCCATTCATCCGAAGCAGCTAATGATCTGTACTTTTTTAAAAAACTTCTCAGCAGTTCGTATTGCCGGTAAACCGGTTCGTTTGCTGAAAACTTTTTGGCGGGGGCCTTTAAAAGGCTATCTAAATATTGATCGTATGCTATTTTTTTTCGCGGTACATACCACTGGGATGAATCACTTGCTGACGTACCCATGCCTTGCCACGCAAGCCTGGAAAAAGCAAAATATTGCGAAGTTAGCATGAGGTCCAATACCACGTTGGCCTTTTTTTTAGCCGTATCAGTATTCAATCCGTATAGAAGCGAATCTAAAGCTGCCTGGTAGGGAATTATTTTGTAAACGCCGTCGCTTTTCAGATCCATCGTCCGGTTTGACAGGTTATCTGCCTGCTCAATTAACCGGCCGTCTTCAAACCACGCATAAGCGAATTTTCTTTTGGTGTAAAAAGTCTGTACCTGATCTTCACAGGATTTCAGATCAGGATATTTTTCAAAGAAGGCCTGAACCTGTGTGCTGTCAAACACATCTTTTGATTGCGCACTGAAATTACCCGGAATGGTTTGGTTCCAATCCTTCGCTAATGAATCTGCCTGGGAAGGGGTTTTAACCTGCTGGGCGCAGCCATAAAGCGAAAAACTGATAAATATCAGGATGAAATAAATACGCTTCTTATGTCGGTAATTGAACATTAGGACACCATTGTTTTCATCGCATCAAACAATACATCGATATGATGATCTCCTTTATACATAGGAATCGGTTTTTTGTCCAGTTCCAATAATTCGTAAACTGCCGTCTGCGCAGTTCTCACTGAATATTCTACCGTGAAAACAACATCATCCGGCACTTCTGCAAATTGACCGATAAAAGCCAAATTTTCCGATATTTCCGGAACTACCTGAGGCCGGTCGCCTGGTGCACGGGTTAAAAACTGGCTGGTGATATAAGGCAGCATGCAGGGGATACAATTGCATTTTGTTAGCAAATGATCTATGACTTCGTCAAATTCAAGATGGGAAAACAGCTCAGTAAGTATTTCTGCACCGGTACAGACAGCCATTTTCTTTTTTACGAAATTACCCTCATTGTCAGGAAACAAGCCGTAGCCCCAAAAAACGGTTACGTTATCCGGCTGACCGATAAAGTGGGGTTGATAGGCTAAGACTATAGACATTAACCAGTTGGAGTCCTTAAAAGTTACCAGACCGCCGGTTCCGGCTTTATTGCCCGAAAACTCTTCCATCAGGTCGAAGAACCCTGTACCCTGGCAGGTTACGGTGAAAGACTCCCATTTTGATTCGTCAATGCGGTTGTCAAATACCGAAGGATGCCCGAATTGATCACTATGTTTCGCAATCGCTTCCCATAATTTCCAGCTGCCATCTCTTTTATCAGTAAGTAATTCCGGTGCCGAATCCATTGATCCTAAACTTGAATCGGCAGTCATCGAACCGATGGTTACCAGTACCATATCGTTCACGCCAATCGCGATAGATTTATGCTCTCCACCTTTAATAAACTGAATCTGTTCTACTGTTTTCTTTTCGCCTGTTAATGAAAATTTCAGATCCGTCACCCTAACACCCATTTCAAAATTTACGCCCTGTTGTTTTAACCACTCAATAAGCGGTTTTGCCAATGAGTCAAATTGGTTATATGGCGTACGGTCTACACCGGCTAAGGTATTAATCCGTTTAAATTCATGAATGAAACGGTGAAGGTACCGCTTAAACTCTACAGCGCTATGCCAGGGCTGAAACGCGAACATGGTGTCCCACATAAACCAGAAGTTGGTTTTAAAGAAATCCGGCCCAAACCATTCGTTGATGCGTTTAGTACCCAGGTAGCTTTCACTTTCAGCCATCATCTCCATCAAATCCAATCGGTCCTTGTTGCTGAACCCCATTGAGGAAACATCTAAAATTCTCCCTTCTTCCACTACACGAGCCTTTGAATGGGTTTTAACGTTCTGATTGAAAGCTTTAATTTCATCGAGTACCATGATGCCCGGATCGCCCAGTGACGGAATAAATGAAAACAGATCGTAGGTACACAGGTAACTGAAATTGAGCATCCGGCCGCCCCGCATAACGTAACCAGTTTCCGGTGATCCGGAACCATCTAAACTGCCGCCGGCAATATCAAGCTCCTCATATATTGTAATATTCCGGGGATTGATATGTCCGTCCCTTATAAAATAAGCAGCACTGGCTAATGACGCTATACCGCCACCTATGAGATAAACCTTACGGTGCTGAATGGGGTTTAAAGCGTCTTTAATTGAATCATTCATTTTACAGCAGTTGGATTAAATTTTGGTTGGAAAAATAAGCGGTAAAGCACTGGATTAATTGCTTTGCTGGTCGCTAAAGTCAATAGCCAATTCATTGACAACAGTCCATATGCCCGGCGCATTCCAGGCCATTCTTTCTGCTTCTTCCTTCTGATAAATGGAATGAACGGTGCCGTTCAATACAACTTTATGGGCCGACACGTATACCCGTACGTCCTGGTTGTTCATCGCCCAGTTGCGCTCAATCGCTTGTTCAATTTCTGCTTTTTCGACGTCTTCAGGACTATCAGGTTCAATTTCAATGTGGTTTGTGAGCACTTTAATGCCCTCGATAGTGCCTGCTGACTGTTGCGCAGCTTCCTTTTGATGGTTCCGTTCCAGTTTTCCGTCCAACGTAACGTGGCCGTCCTCAACTTCGATCTGCACCCGGTCAAAGGGGATGTCGCGGTTTGCCTTTAAAGCGTTTAGTACACCGACGGCGATGTCGGCGTCACTTTTTTCATCGTTATTGTCAAACCGAACTTCGATTTTTTCTATCACAGCTTTTACGCCGTTTATCTTTTTTGCCGCATCAACGGCTAGGGATTTCTTAATATAACTTCCTGCAATTCCAGAAAGCGTTATGATACCGTCATGCGCCTCCACAGTAATTTTTGTTTCTTTAAGCAGCGGTTCCCACCTGATTGCTTCAGTTATATCTGTCTGTAGTTGACTGTTGGTTTTCATCGGGCTAAGCATTATAGAGCGTAATGGAAGATTGGTTATTCCTGATCGGTCATCGTTTTATCCGGCCAAATCAGCGGTAAGTATGCGCTTACGTTCCTGGTATTCATCATTTGTAATTTGTCCGGAAGCAAAGCGCTTTTGCAGTATATCAAGTGGACTATCTTTCCTCCTTCGCTGACCTGGTATATCATATGGGGTAGCAAAAATCCAAAAGATCATAACCATCCAAATGAACCACCAGATGATATCCATTCCCCAGAAATTGTTGTTGTAGAACATGATTGATTTGTTTAACGTGAATTGATTATCACCCTACAAAGTTGGCAGCTTTCGGGGATCCATTGTTATTCAATTCTTTGTTTTAGTTACATCATTCACACATTTTGCGGACGGCAGGAACTTCAGGTTTTATACAACAAAGCAAAAACGGCCGGTTAAGCAGATGAATTTGCAAGAGTTGGAGTCACATTACAGGCCATTTAACCAGGGGTTCGGCAGGCCTGCCCGAAGTGGTGATCTTTTCAATTTCCTCATATACCTTTTTTCGGAAAGATTCCCGCTCTTTGACCCATAGGCTTTCTATATTCCGTAAAACAGCCTTTTCACTTTCATCGATTTCGATTTTTCGAGATGTTATATGTAAACAGGCTATTGCGGTATCGAGATCATGAAATCCGCCTAAAACAATGGTGAAAGCGTCTATGTCTTCATAGGTGGATAGGAAAGCGTATGGAGTCAAAGTACTGATGTCCATCTCCAGATAGGGTGAGATATACAGCAAGTTCTTTAAAAGTTTCCTCACTTCATGGAAAGATTGATCAGGAAGAAAAACCGGTGCAAGTAATTTTTCAATGGTGTCTCCATTCGACTGGATGAATTGCTGGACCGTTTTTTGGCTAAGATGTTTTGGCAATAAGGCCGACACTTTTTCTTCTTCTTTTTTGAAAGGTTTTATCCCTTTTAAATGTTTATTGAAGGCTGATATATGTTGCAGGATCTCGTCGGATATCAGTTTTAAATAGGCTTCAGGTGCTATAACCTGTTTCCCCTTCAATGTTTTTTGAATTTTATACTGCTGCATCTGGAGCATACGGATCGTCCCTGCTAACTGATAGGTCTTTGTAATTTTCTGGGGAACCTTGATTGGATGAGCGTAGTCTTTCTCAGCATCGAGCAAATGGAGGCAAGCCGCTAATTTTTTTACTTTAACACGAAACAAACGAATTTCGTCTTCACTGAGATGCATCCTGACATTATCAAAAGCTGCATTGATCTTCCCGAACCTTTTTTCAATAATACCCTCTATCTCCGATTGCTTCATGTTGTTGTCTTTTGAGTGTTAATTAAACTATTACAATTGCGGTCTGTTAAAGCAGGCTTTTTAAATATTGAATCAGTTCGTCGCTCTGCCAATCCCCTTCGTACTTTTCGCCGTTGATATAAAACGTAGGTGTTCCGCTAACGCCGCTTTTTACCCCGCTTTCGATATCCGCTTCAATCTTTGATGCAAGTGCCTGGCTTTGGATATCCTGCTCGAACCGAACCATATCCAGCCCGATGCCTTTGGCATAAGCGAACAACTGATAACCGCTTAATTGATCCTGGTTTTGGTATAACTGATCATACATTTCCCAAAACTTATTTTGAAGTCCGGCGGCTTCCGCAGCCATCGCCGCGTCAAAGGCATCCGGGTGTATGTCTGTCAGAGGAAAGTTTCTGAAAACAAAGACTACACTTTTAGCCATCTGCCGTAAGACTTTATTTACGGCAAGGAAGGAATCGCCGCAGGACGGGCACTGGTAATCGCCATATTCTACCAATTGTAAAGGCGCAGTTTTAGATCCGATCATATGATCCCGTATGGTAACGGCGTTTTGAAGCTTGGTGCTCATATGTATTTATTGCCTGTTAACTTTCAATATCTGGTAAAGTTGCAAGCATTTGGCGCATTAAACATTACTGAATTCTATAAATAAGTTACATGATTCACACATGGATATATGACAGCTTTTAAACTCCTTGCGCTTATTATAAAAAGTGTGAATGATGTAAGCTATTACCATAGTTATATAACAAATCTGCTCATGCCCGTGCTCATCTTTGGTCAGATTACGATATTAAATTTTAACGGTTGAGTGCCCCGTTTTTAATGGGCATTAATATTCAGATAAAATGAAAACAATATTATTTCCAACTGACTTTTCGGAGAATGCAAAACATGCGATCAGGTATGGCTATTATCTATCCAGGCAGATTAAAGCGGATATTATTTTATGTAATGCCGTCATAATTCCTGCGGAAGCCCCGCAGGCAGGCCTGGTAGCATGGCCCATGGAAGAATCTGATACGCTCTTGAAAGACAGCACAGCAGAATTAGTAAAACTCAAATCTTTTATAGAAAAAAGCAGGAATAAATCAGGATTTCAACCAGCGATCAGCTACCTGAATCAATCAGGTATCCTGACAGATGTCGTCAATCAAATCATTGCCAATAAAAAAATTGATCTTGTTATCATCGGGACGCACGGCAGCAGCGGGCTGACTACTTTGTTATTGGGAAACCATAGCAGGAGTATGATTGATGGCGTTAACAGCCCCTTGTTACTGATACCGCCCGCTGCCAAACTATCGCCGGTAAAGAAAATAGCTTTTGCCACCGACTTTAAAAACCCGAAAGAAGATATTAAATCAATTGCCGCATTGGCAGACCTGGCAAAACCGCTCAACGCAGAAATATTACTGACTCATATTTATGAAAATGCGGATAAGTCACCGGAATTTGAGCAATGGATCAAACAATTTGTACGTGAACTTCCGGCGAAAATTGATTTTTCAAAAATAAAATACACAATGTATAAAAGTAATGGCGCGCAATCGGGTTTGGAATGGCTTTGCGACAACGGCGATATAGATATCCTCGCGATAATGCACCGTTCACACACGTTTATTGACAGTCTTTTCAGGGGAAGCCAAACTCAAAAAATTGCCGGGCAAATACCAATTCCACTATTGGTTTTTCCTGAAAAGCTGTGACTTTTCGCCTCTAATCTCCAAATAAAAACCTTCTATCTATTTCCTTTAACAATCATTATATCCAATGGAAACTGATCAGTTCAAAACATTTTGGCAATTCAGTAAGGACGCGGCCTTCAAAATGTTGGATACGAGTATTGATGGCCTGGATGATAACGAAGCGGAGAAGAGATTAAGAGAGCACGGTTCAAATACTATAAAGGCTGATTCTAAGTATTCAGGTATTCTTTTGTTTTTATCGCAATTTAAAAGCCCCGTCACCATTATGCTGATCGTAGCAGCGCTGCTTTCCGCGTCTTTAGGCGATGTTATGGATACGGTTATTATCTTAACTATTGTTCTTATCAGCAGTTGTCTCGGTTTCTGGCAGGAAAGAGGCGCCGCAAACGCGGTGAAAGAATTACTCAAGATGGTGCAGCTGCACTGCGATGTGTTGAGGGGCGGAAAGAAAAAAGAAATAACGGCAGAAGAGATAGTCCCTGGTGATCTTATTATTCTATCGGCGGGTGATTTGATACCTGCCGATAGTTTATTGATAGTGTCCCAGGAATTATTTGTTGATGAAGCGGCATTCACCGGAGAAACCTATCCTGTCGAAAAATTTTGCGGCGAACTTCCTTTCGATACCCCGCTCTCAAAAAGAAGCAATGCCTTGTTTATGGGAGCCCATGTGATCAGCGGCAAAGCGAGCGCCCTGGTGATTAAAACGGGTGTACAGACAGAGTTTGGTAGGATATCCTCGGGCTTACAGTCAAAGGCTCCTGAAACAGATTTTGAAAAAGGTATCCGCAAATTTGGGTATATGCTCATGGAGATTACCCTGTTAATGGTGCTCATCATTTTTGCGGTCAATGTATTCCTGCACAAACCGGTCCTTGATTCTTTTTTGTTTTCGCTGGCATTGGCCGTTGGCCTTACCCCGCAATTGCTGCCTGCCATTATCAGTGTAAACCTTTCTACAGGCGCAAGGCGAATGGCTAAACTGCAGGTTATCGTAAAGCGGTTGTCGTCGATTGAAAACTTTGGCAGTATGAACATCCTTTGTTCTGATAAGACCGGAACAATCACAGAAGGAAAAGTAAACCTGAAAGACACCTTAGCAATAAATGGATCGCATAGTGATAAAGTGCTGCAATATGCCTGGCTCAATGCCTCCCTGCAGCAGGGCTTTCATAATCCAATCGACGAAGCCATATCTTCAGGCTACAAGGGGCCGCCGGATACCTTTAAAGTTCAGGCGGAAATCCCGTATGATTTCATCCGGAAGCGGTTAACCATACAGGTAAAAAACGAAACACAGAATATCGCGATTACCAAAGGGGCTTTAAAAGTCATCTTATCCATTTGCACACAAGTTGAAGATGCGGATGGAAAAGTTGGGGCCATCGAAGACAAAAGAAAAGCTATTCTTCAGCAATATGATAAGTTAAGCGAAGCCGGCCTGCGTACGTTAGGGGTCGCCTATAAATCCGGAGATGCCGCTCGTGACTTTACCCGCGAGGATGAAAAAGACATGATATTTTTAGGTTTTGTAACCTTATTTGATCCTCCGAAAGCCAATGTAGCCGAAATTTTGAGTAATCTAAATAAGCTGGGGGTAAAGTTAAAGATCATTACCGGTGATAATGCCCTGGTTGCGAAAAGCCTGGCCTTACAGATCGGCATTCAAAAACCACAAATACTTACGGGGGCAGCACTGCAAAAAATGAGCAATGCGGCCCTGATCCATCAGGCGCCGTTAACGGATATTTTCGCTGAAGTGGAGCCAAATCAGAAAGAACGCATTATTGTGATGCTTAGAAAAGCAGGAAATGTAGTTGGGTTTATGGGGGACGGTATTAACGACGCGACAGCGCTTCACACCGCCGACGTTGGCGTATCTGTAAATACGGCAGTTGATGTAGCAAAAGAAGCAGCCGATATCGTTCTATTGAGCCAGGACCTTGGAGTACTGACAAAAGGAATAGTTGAAGGCCGCCGCACATTTACCAATACGATGAAATATATTTTCATGGCTACCAGCGCTAATTTTGGTAATATGTTCAGCATGGCCGGGGCATCTTTATTTTTGCCATTTTTACCCTTGCTGCCCAAACAAATCCTTTTAACAAATCTTTTAACCGATTTCCCGGAAATGGCCATTTCCACGGATAGGGTTGATGACATCAATATACAATCGCCGCAACACTGGGATATGCGCTTTATCAGGCGGTTTATGCTCACATTTGGCCTGTTGAGTTCTGTTTTTGACTACGTTACATTTGGCATATTATTATTGGTTTTGCATGTTAAGGAAAAAGTGTTTCAAACGGGTTGGTTCATAGAGTCTGTGGTATCCGCTATCCTTATTGTACTGGTTGTGCGTACCAGGCTGCCTTTTTTTAAAAGTTTGCCAGGGAAGTATTTGTCGGCTGCTACGGCTTTTATTTTGCTATTGGTATTGATTTTGCCCTTAACGCCACTATCACCAATTTTTGGGTTTATCCGAATTCCTTTAACACTATATGGCTGGATGCTGCTGGTGGTTATTTGTTACGTTTTAGCTGCAGAGCTTACTAAAAGATGGTTTTACCGTAAAATAAACAATGCACCGGCAAGGTAAATTTCAGAGCATTCGCCTTTATCGGATCTAAGCGCCCCCATGCGCTCGTCGCACCGCTAATGTGTGAATGATGTAACTTATTCAATCATTGATGTAACATCCTTTGGCCTGACTATACTCACCTTTGGGTATTCATGATACTCATAATTGTATTGCAATACCATGCTGACTTTTCAATTAAAGGCGGTATTTCAAATGTGATGTTAAGAAATATATAAGCCAATAGCTGAAATTAAATATGGTGCTTACTAAAAAACACCCGAAGGATTATGAAAGACAGTATAAAGAATCTAACGATAAGTTTGATATTATTTTTAATTTAACAAGTGCCGCCAGCAAGATCCTCAATGCTGATTTAACAATTATAAAAGTAAACCAGGCACTAATTGAACTATTGGGCTTCCCGGCGGCAGAAATTGAAGGAACAAAAATCCTGGATTACGTTTGCCCTGAATTCAGGCAGTGCTGGCACAACCTTCAGGAGGCACTCTGGAAAAAAAAGCTTCCGTTCTTTAAACTTGAAGCCTGCCTCGTAAAAAAAGATAAATCACTGGTTTGGGTAAAAGTAACAACCGTATTATTTTGTGAAAACGATATAACCTATGGTTTTACCGTTTTGGATGATTTTACTTCCACAAAAACGTTGGAAGAAAGCGAAAAGGATCTTAGGCTATCTTTGGAAAATGCCAAAAAGATCAAAGTACAACTGCGTCACAACGAACGGCACCTTAGCCAAATACTGGAGACTATGGCTGAAGGGGTTTGTATCATTGATCATACCGGTAAGCTGACTTATACCAACCCGATGGCTCAAAAAATTTTCGGGCACGACCAAAACGAAATGCTGACACGGATTTATAACGATAAAAAATGGCAGAACTTAAGGCTGGACGGTTCTCCGCTGCCTTATGAAGAGCACCCTATGGCGATAATGATGGCAAGCGGAAAGCCTGTTTATGATCTGGAGATTTCCATTCAGCCGTGTGTAGGTGAACGGTTTTACATTTCATTTAACGCGGCACCCATATTCGATGAAAACGGGATTTTAGCTGAAGGGGTGGGTACGTTTATGGATGTAACAAACCGTCGTAAGCTGATCGAGCTTAAGGATGAGTTCATTAGTGTGGCCAGCCATGAACTCAAAACTCCTATTACAAGCCTCAAGCTTGCTTTACAGCTTTTGACCCGTATGAAGGATAATCCCTCATCTGAAAAAATGCCGCAATTAATTGACCAGGCAAATAAAAGCCTTAATAAAGTAAGTATCCTTATCGCCGATTTACTCAATGTCAGCAAAGTGAATGAGGGTCAGCTGCACCTGAATAAAAAATTGTTTACTATTTCGGAAGTGGTTGAAGATTGCTGTTACCATATCCGTGCTGCTGGTGACTATACCATTCATACAGATGGCGATCTGAAATTGCAAGTATTTGCAGATAAGGACCGCATAGACCAGGTGATAACCAATTTTGTTAACAACGCTGTTAAATATGCCCCGGAATCAAAACAGATAGCTGTTCACATCTTAAAGCAAGGCGATGAGGCGAAAGTATCGGTTAGTGATAGAGGGCCTGGAATCTCCAATGAAAAGCTCCCTCATTTGTTTGATCGCTACTACCGCGCCGATTCCAGTGGTAAACAATTATCCGGTTTAGGGTTAGGCCTGTACATAAGCGCGGAAATCATTAAGAAACATGGCGGTCAGATTGGTGTTGAAAGCGAATTAGGTAAAGGGAGTTCTTTTTGGTTCACCTTACCAATTTCTTAGCCGCTTTAGTACTACCATTTTTAGGTATCAGCTACTTCATGCTAACCTGAACAACGTAACTTTTGTAAAAAATGAAGCTGTTTATCCAAACCAAAGGCCGCCGACAATAGATATAGGCGATTAATGAAGATGAAATCTTCCTGCTTTAGTCAATAGCCGATCACGCAGTTATTTCAAACCAATTCTTCATTATTTTTTAGTTTTCACATAGCCCTCTTTTAAAGGAATCAGTTTGTCGCTATCTATCTCAATGTGTGAAAGATGTAACTTATTTAAAAAGTTGTGTAATGATTGGAAGACAAGCTAACCTGATCTTTATCATATCGATTTGACTGTTCAAACCTCCATCAATTAGAAGGAAACTTTAAGGAGAAACTGAAAATCGATATTGGGAAATTAAAATAAGCACATAAACATCAACCAAAATTCAAAATGAAAAATAACATTAAAAAAATGGGGCTGCTGATCGGCTTCTTCGTCCTTGGTTTGCATTATCTACAGGCACAATCAGTTTATAAACTGGCCGATTCGAAAAATATCGCTATGAAATTATCGGGCACCTCCACTTTACATAAATGGGATATGAACGCCAGCATATTCTCAGGCAGGGCTTCATTCGACTTTAAACCCGGGAGTACCAAGGAGCTTGCTTCATTAAAATCCCTGACGTTTTTACTAGCCGTAGCCAATCTGAGCAGCGGAGAAAAGGGGTTGGATAAAAACGCTTATAAAGCATTGAAAAGTAAGCAGTTTAAAAATATTGCTTATAAGCTGACCTCGTCGACAGTATCTCCTGAAGGCGGGGATAGATACCTGTTAAAGACTCACGGCGAATTGACGATAGCAGGTGTCACCAAAGAAATCATGATGGATGTCCATTGCGTGGTGAATAGTGATGGTACTATTACCTGTACCGGTACAGACACGTTAAACATGACCGATTACCAAGTGAAACCACCCACCTTTATGTTGGGCGCGATGAAAACCGGCGATGCCTTAACGCTCGATTTTACCATGGTTTATAAAAAACAAGTAACAGGCTAGTCCAATCATTTCACGGCAATGAAACCAGGAGCCCCAACCGGGACAAGGGTTTCATTGCTTAATTCAAACGATCATGAAAATCAGACTTTTAATAGTTATTTGCTTCATCTCGGGTGCGGCAAAAGCGCAGGAAACCATGCAGTTTTACAGACCCTTTACGCAAAAGGGGGTGAACGTTTTTGAAACTTCAAAAACTGATACCATTCCGTTTACCGGTTTAAAAGTTAAAGTGGGCGGCAATTTCGAAATGGAATTTCAGGGCCTGCGAAACTTTAACACAGCAACACCCTTAACCAAAACAGGCTATGTCGGTAATGTAAATAGTTTGATCCCGCTGACCAATGGGTTTGATCTGCCTATGGCCAACCTGAACGTTGATGCACAGCTGGCGGACGGAATCCGGATGAACATCACCGTTTACCTGGCAACCAGGCACCACGAGAATACCTGGGTAAAAGGTGGGTATATCCAATTTGACAAATTATTGTTTCTGCACAGCGATCTGGTTAACCAGTTAATGAAAAGCTTTACCATTAAGATCGGGCAGAACGACATTGATTACGGCGACCAGCATTACCGGAGATCTGATGGCGGGAATACGATGTACAACCCGTTCGTAGAGAATTATATCATGGATGAATTTGATACTGAGATTGGCCTGGAAGTTTATTATCACAGCAAATCCGGATTATTTTTAATGGGCGGGATATCCAATGGCGAACTGGACCCGACAGTGGAACAATCTGCAAAAATCGATTCAGCAACCGGGCAGTTAAATAAGTATGACCCCGCATTCCATGGTAAAATAGGATTTGACAAGCAAGTTAATAAAGACTTCAGATTCAGGTTAACCGGATCATTCTACACCGTTAACAGCGACAACAGCAACACCTTATTTGGCGGGGACCGCACAGGGTCGCATTATTTCGATGTAATGGAGAACCGCGCTATCGCAAACGGCACGACACTAAGCGATGAAAATGATTATAGTGCGTTTTCAGGCAGGTTAAATCCAGGTTTCAGCGAGGAGCTGCATACCTATATGGCCAATCTTTTTTTGAAATACAAAGGACTGGAATTTTTCGGCACGGCTGAAGATGCGCATGGCCGGGCAATAACGGAAACGACCAACCGCAAGGCAATTCAATATGCGGCAGATCTGATCTACCGCTTTCCACAGGACAAGGAGAATTTCTGGGTGGGCTTCCGCTATAATACTGTGACCGCTTTACTACAGGGATATGACTCCAACATCACAGTTAACCGCGAAGCGGGTTCTTTGGGTTGGTTCATTACCAAAAATATTATGGCGAAAGCGGAGTATGTAAAACAGCGTTATGATGGTTATCCATCCAACAACATTTTAAATGGCGGAAACTTTCACGGGGCAGTTTTAGAGGCTTCGCTCGGATTTTAAAAGTTGTTCATACAATTTAATAGCAAATGAAGAAAATACTGATCTCCGGGCTGATTGCCGGTTGTATACTTTTTGTAGTGAGCTACGGCGGACTTTTCCTGGGAATCAGGTTTTTTCCGGGGCTGTTCGTCGAATACAATAATCCGCTGTTTAACTCAGATGGCAGCAGGGATATTCTTTTCTATTTGCACGCCTTCATCATCAGTTTTGCCCTATCATGGTTTTGGGACAGGTTTAAGGGATTGCTCAAAGGGCGCGCGACGATGAGGGGACTGGAATTCGGATTTGTTTATTCGGTTATCGCGCTGTTGCCCGTAATGTGGATTTCCTTTAGTTCTTTAGATATAACGGTGCTGACGGTTGCCAGCTGGTTTTGCTATGGGTTAGCCCAGGCTATTATAGCGGGACTGGTATTCGCTAAAGTTAATCCCTGAAAAAGCCGAGGTGATGAATTATAAAAACACGCTGTGGATCATGCTCCTTTTCTTTTCCGCCACCGGCTTTATTTCGCAGAATCAGTCAGGTAACGGCGTTCCGCCTAAAAAGTGGATCATCAGCAAAAGCAGTACCCTGCGTGTCGACGGGAGTACCAATGTCAATAAGTTTTCCTGTGTAATTCCCGCATACGATCAACTAGATACGCTGACGCTGAGTAAAAACAAAATCAATACAGCAATTATCCTCTCCGGAACCATAGGGCTCAGCATCAGTAGTTTTGATTGCCATAATTCCGGCATGACCAAGCAATTGCGCAAGACACTGGATGAAAAGCAGTTTCCGGTACTTCGTATCCGGTTTTTGTCTTTAAATAAAGTACCTGTTCTAACGGTGAAACCTGAAGCTATTACGGGCTTTGTCGAAATTGAAATTGCAGGGGTCAGCAAACGTTTCGAGGTGAACTATCAGCTGACACAGGACGATCAGAAAAACATTCATCTCTTAGGATCACGTGCGATCAATTTTTCAGATTTTAACTTGGTACCACCTAAAAAATTAGGCGGCATGATCAAAACGAAGGATCAGCTTGACGTTGATTTTCAATTAAATATGAAAGCTATGGATTAAAACGATACGATCCATATTTGATGTTCTTTACTCTTTATTTCAGAATTTTTTAATTTAAAACCCATGAAAACCATTTTAGTATTAACAGATTTTTCTATCAGTGCCGACAATACCGCGCATTACGCTTTAAAGTTTGCCCAGCAAATTGAAGCTGATTTATTGCTATGTAATATTTACATGGCCCCTGATGAAGAGCTCAGGGCTGGCCGTAAACCAAGGGTACTTGGCAGGCATGAGGAAGAAAGCAATGAAGATTTGGGGGCCTTAATGGCTGAATTAAAAACGCAGATCGATGCCGGAGAAAAAACAGATTACAGGCCGGAGATCAATCAGTGCAGCCAGGAAGGCCTGATTAAGGACACGATCAATGAGCTTGTTGCGGCTCACCACGTTTTTATGGCCATTATCAGTATGCACAGTTCCAGGTCATTTACGTCTTTCTTTGCACCCAACCATGCCTGGGACATTATCGAGCAAGCCGATTTTCCGCTACTGGTGATTCCCTACCAGGTAAGGTTCAAAAATTATAAAACGATCGCTTTTGCCACCGACCTGACCATTACGGATAAATATGTATTAACATCCTTAACCGGTTTAGCTAAATATTCGGATGCCGATATTTTGATCACCCATGTAGCGGATAATGGTTCAACGCTCCGGGAAGAGGAAACCGCTATCCGGGAATTTTTCAATAAGGATAACCTCAAAGCCAACAACCCGGCAATACTTTATCATGTTATTAAAAATAGCAGTGTATCCACCGCTTTAAAAGATATAGCGCAGGACATAGGAATTGATTTGCTGGTATTGATTAAACGGCGCCATAATACTTTTCAAAAAATATTTGAAAGGAACGTGATCAGGCAACTGGCAAATTACCCAGCTAAGCCCTTATTGATTTTTCCGGATACCAACGTGATGGAAGCACTGCCGGTATTTTAATTAATTGTATGTCATGTCCATATGCTACAGCTATACGAATTGTACAATTTTTAATTCCATAGTATGCCTCTGTTAATTGAACTACCCCGATTTTGACTGTAAGTAATAGTTATTTCGTTCGCCCTTTTTTAGAATTACGGCACTCTGTTATGTTAAAATCACGCTTAGTAGGTAAATGGCAGAGCTTTCTGCTCAACAATTGAACTTTTAAATTCATTATTGCCTGTTCAAGCCCGGCCGTCCTATTTGATCCGAAAGAAATTCTATTTCTGAATGCAACGCTGCTTTAGGTAACAACCAGCGAACTAAGATAAATGTTATAAACTGTTACCCGTTAGCTTAACTGTATTTCCAGTTTCTATTGCTTTATATTTCAATGCGTCAAATAACGGAGAGTTTTTAACGCCAGCTATCGTCATATCTAAAAACACCTCAAATTTCTGCCAGACAAGTTCTTTAATATGCTCCACTGCTATTAATACTTTCTCTCCTCCAGCCCAACTTTGCGTATCAACTACAAAATTGACCAATTGCCAGGTTTGATCATCAAAAATGAAATCATTTACATGGCCTATTTCTCCGTCGTTCGCGTAAATGCTGTAGCCGGTAACCCTGGCTGTACTGCATAAATACAGATCAGCATCCGGCTTTTTGTTGGCGTTGATTTGATCCATTTTTTTTTCATCAGTAACCGGGATAGGGGTTGTATCCTCCAAATTGCCACCGGAATTAAGCCCTCCGATCCAATAGGCCGGCCATCCATAATGTCCATATAATTCGATTTCCTGTTGGCGGGAAACAGGCTTATCCGTATCAATATTTGGACTCTTATTTATTTGTTCCTTAGTAAGATGAACAGAAAATAACTCTTTTTGTCCTGTGGTTCTTAGCAATGCATCGGGCGAAATGAGCACTTGACGGCTATTTAGCGGATGTCCCAATCTAACGATCAGGTAACGTATTTTCCAAGTTTTGTCATCAAAGTAAAATTCTACAACTTCGCCAATCCTACCATCTTTGGCTTCCAAATGGCACCCTATTAAGCTATTGATATTGCGTTCCATTGTTATTATTTAATTTTCTTTTGGGTTCGATTTTTTTCAGCGCCAAAAGGCTTTTATTGGCCTAAGCACCGTTCTGATTGTTAACATCGATTTGCCAAGCTCAACGAAGATAGTTCCTGTTTCGGCCTGAATTGTTATACAACTTTTGATATTAGTTGCATAATTCACACACTTTCAGATTAGCTTGATTTGGATTATACAGGTAGTTATGTTTCGTATTAAATTAAACAACCCCGTCGCCGTGCACAATGTGACAAGAAGGATTTTTCAAAGCTGGTTTGCTATGCAAACAGATGATAGAATAAGTATTCCGTTATTGGTTTCTGAGGGTATTAACTGTTTGACCGGCTGTGCAATCCTTGCCAGCTTGAAAGTTTTACAATGGCTAAGTAAATATTGATTTTAATTTATATAACACACATTACATTAGGCTACATCATCATTTGAACGTTTATTTAAATACCTCCACTCAACATTAGCTTCCCGGATGTGTGAATGATGTAACTTTTAGCAGCAATTATATAACCTCCGGCCCTCTAAAAAGTTGAATTTTACAATAAGTAAAACGCCTTTTTAAAAAATCATATTTAAGTGGATTTCCCTAAAACTTTTAATGAACCATGACACACAATGCTGATTTATTATGGCCCTTTTTAGTATACGCGGGAGCCGTTGTGCTGTTGGTAAGTGCGATGTTATTTATCTCTTACTTTTTAGGAGAACGACATAATGAACCTGCAACGGACGATGTCTACGAAGGCGGGGTTATCGCCGATGGTACTGCGCGCATGCTGTTCCCGGTTCACTTCTATATCATTGCCCTTTTCTTCGTCATTTTTGATGTACAGGCTGTATTCGTTTTCGCATGGGCAGTATCTGTTAAAACATTAGGCTGGCCGGGATATATAGCCATCTGCACTTTTACCGGAATTTCAGGCTGTGCGTTGCTCTATGCATGGTCGATAGGGGCACTCGAATTTGGCCCTAACAGTAAAAAAATATTAGCGGCTTACCATCAAAAAATTAAAAGGGAAAAAAATTATGAAGTGGTGGACAAGTAAGGTTAATGATCCTGGGGCAACCAGCGGGAACAGCTCTTTTGAAGAAACAGTCCAACAGTCCATCGTACTGACCAATATGGAAAGTATGGTGGCCTGGGGCAGGAAGAACTCGGTGTGGCCGTTCAATTTTGGACTGTCCTGCTGCTATGTGGAAATGGCCACCAGTTTGACCAGTAAATATGATATCGCCCGGTTCGGCAGCGAAGTGATTAGGGGAACACCCCGGGAAGCGGACATGATGATCGTGGCCGGTACTGTTTTTATTAAAATGGCCCCGGTGATCAGGCAGCTCTATGAACAGATGATGGCACCACGCTGGGTGATCTCCATGGGGTCATGCGCTAACTCCGGCGGAATGTATGATATCTACAGCGTGGTACAGGGCGTAGATAAATTCATGCCGGTAGATGTTTATGTGACGGGTTGCCCGCCCCGGCCTGATGCTTTTATGGAGGGCCTGTTGTTAATGCGCGACCAGATCGGTCAGGAAAGAAGGCCACTCAATTGGGTAGTCGGCCCGCAGGGCATCATTAAACCTCCTGAAATTTCCTTAAAAGACAATAAAAGAGAAGAAAGAATGCGGATGACCACTTATAGGTCCCCCGAAGAGATATAGCGATGAATAGTTTACCGCTAATTAATAGTCACCTGTTTAAAAGAAATTAAATGCCGGATATTGTTTCCATACTAAAAGATAAGTTCCAGCAGGGAATACTTTCCGTTCAGTTCACGAAGGATGAATTTCCTACGGTATGGGCTGACGCCGGAAGTATTATCGGCATACTCAGCTTTTTAAAAAATGAACTGGATCAGCCCTATAGCATGTTGTATGACCTGACGGCCATAGATGAACAGGCGAAGAATCACAGGGACGATCAGCCGGAAAGCATTTATACCATCGTTTATCAGTTATTATCTTTTGAGCGGAATAGTTTTATTCGCATCAAAGTGCCCTTGACTGCACAAACAGTCATTCCCTCGATAACAGCCGTATGGGCTTCTGCCAATTGGTACGAAAGAGAGGTATATGATCTCTTTGGGATTAAGTTCACCGGCCATCCTGACCTGCGCCGTATTTTGATGCCCAAAACCTGGATCGGTCATCCCTTACAAAAATGCCACCCGGCCCGTGCTACCGAAATGGCACCATTTCAGTTGCCGGAAGCTAAACAGGTAGCCGAACAAGCTGCCATGCAGTTCAAACCGGAAGAATGGGGACTGGATAAAACCATTGCAGATGACGAATTGATGTTTCTCAACCTCGGGCCGCAACATCCGGGAACACATGGTATTTTACGGCTGGTGGTTCAACTGGACGGCGAAGACATCGTAAACGTAGTGCCCGACATTGGTTTCCACCACCGTGGCGCTGAGAAAATGGGTGAGCGACAGTCCTGGCATTCTTATATCCCCTATACCGACCGGGTGGAATACCTCGGCGGCGTGATGAATAATTTCCCGTATGTCATGGCGGTTGAAAAATTGGGCGGTATCACCGTTCCCGCGCGCGCGCAGATGATCCGGATCATGATGAGCGAGTTGTTCAGGATTTCCAGCCACCTGGTTTGGTACGGCACGTTCGCAGGGGACCTGGGAATGTTAAGCCCGGTATTTTTCATGTTTAATGACCGGGAAAAAGTATTCGATATAGTAGAAGCGATATGCGGTGCCAGGATGCACCCCAGTTGGTTTCGTATAGGAGGCGTTACACAGGACCTGCCGAACGGCTGGAAAAATTTAATACAGGATTTTATTGACTATTTCCCTAAGCGCTTAGATGAATACGACGGGATGGTGATGAAAAACAGCATCTTTAAAGCCCGCACGGTCGGCATTGGCATATATACCACCGAAGAAGCTATCGAATGGGGCATAACAGGCCCGGGTTTAAGAGCTACCGGCTTTGAATGGGATTTCAGGAAAAAGCAGCCCTACTCCGGCTATGAAAATTTTGAATTTGATGTCCCAACCGGGAAAAACGGCGATTGCTACGACCGGGCAGGCGTACGGGTGGAAGAGATGCGTCAAAGCTTGCGCATCATCCAGCAATGCGTGAACAATATGCCCGATGGGCCTTATAAATCAGACCACCCATTAACTACACCGCCGGTAAGGAAAAATACACTGGAAGATATTGAAACCCTGATCCATCATTTTTTGAATGTAAGCTGGGGGCCGGTAATCCCGCCCGGCGAAGCCTTTTGCTGTGTGGAAGCTACCAAGGGGAATAATGGCTATTACCTGATCTCGGATGGCAATATTACCTCTTACCGGACCAGGATCAGGACACCTTCTTTTCCGGCCATGCAATTGGTTCCGTTGATAGCTCAGGGCTATACATTACCTGATCTGATGTCCATACTGGGTAGTGTAGATTATGTTTTATCTGATGTTGACCGCTAAAAAAATTACAATGACCGAGAAAATTTTAACCAGCGGAGACATTACGGAAATTGAAGAGGTTTGTCGGCACTTCCCATTAAGAAGCGCGGCTTGTATCGAAGGATTGAAGATCATTCAAAAAAACCATCGCTGGGTTTCTGACGATGCGGTAAAAGAACTCGGGGGGCTACTGGAGATGTCACCGGCGGCGATTGACAGTGTAGCCACTTATTACAGTTTGATATTTCGCAAACCGGTAGGAAGGCATGTGATCATGGTGTGTGACAGTGTAAGCTGCTGGATCATGGGTTACGAAGAGATTTTAAATCAACTGAAAAACCGGCTGAAAATAGGCTATGGTGAAACAACTACTGATGATCGGTTTACCCTTTTATCCATTTGCTGCCTGGGTACCTGTGACCATGCCCCTGCTATCATGATCAATAATGACCTGCACCGCGACCTGACACCGGACAAGCTCGATGAAATTTTAGAAACTTATAAATAAAGAACATGTATCCAGTCAACGATAATATGGAGAAGCCACTAACGCAGCATATCAAAAATGATGGCAGCTGGCTTACGTTGAAGGAATACGAAAGTGCCGGCGGCTACCAGGCCTTGAAGAAAGCGCTGCAAATGAAACCTGCGGAAATAACCCGGATTGTAATGGACTCAGGGCTGAAAGGTCGTGGCGGGGCCGGTTTCCCAACTGGAAAAAAATGGTCGACCATTGATATCAGCGAAAATGCGGACACCGTAAAATACCTGGTTGCCAATGCGGACGAAATGGAACCGGGTTCTTTTAAAGACAGGTTCCTGCTGGAAGGCAACCCGCACCAACTGATCGAAGGCATCATTATCGGCGCTTACGCCATTCAGGCTAGTTTTAGTTATGTTTTTTTGCGTTGGGCTTATCACCTGGCCGGGGAAGCCTTGACCCAATCTATACAGGAAGCATACGATGCCGGGTATTTAGGAAAAAATATCCTGGAAAGTGGCTTTAACATCGACATGTCCCTGCACATCAGCGTAGGCCGGTACATGTGCGGAGAGGAAACTGCCCTCCTCAACGCTTTGGAGGGTAAAAGGTCTAATCCCCGGGCAAAACCACCTTATCCCAGCAATAGCGGGCTGTTCGGAAAGCCGACAATCGTTAATAATGTCGAAACATTGAGCAATGTACCCCATATCATCAATAAGGGCGCAGCGTGGTTCCTCAAACTGAGTAAGACAGGTGAAGGTGGCACCAAATTATATGGTGCAAGCGGTAAGGTAAAAAGACCCGGTTTATGGGAACTTCCGTTAGGTATTTCTTTAAGGGAACTGTTGGAAGATTATGCCGGCGGGATGGCAGAGGGCTATCAGTTTAAAGGTGTACTACCCGGAGGAGGATCTACAGATTTTTTAGTGGAAGAACATTTGGATGTCGCCATGGATTATGCCAGCGTTGCTAAAGTCGGCAGCCGGCTCGGTACGGGTACCATCATCGTGCTGGACGACAAAACCTGCCCGGTAGGAATGGTGTATAACCTGGAACGTTTTTTTGCCCAGGAATCATGTGGCTGGTGTACCCCCTGCCGGGAAGGCTTGCCCTGGACTGCCAAAATATTAAATGGACTGGAAACCGGCACCGGTAAAACGGAAGACCTGAATATCCTGGAATTTCACACGCATTACATGGCCCCGGGCAATACTTTCTGCGCATTGGCGCCAGGTGCGATGGAGCCACTGCAGAGTGCTTTAAAGTATTTCAAAGCTGACTTTGAAATGCATATTCATCAACATAAATGTCCCTGGAACTCATGATGGCAAAAATATTTATCGATGAAAAGCCTTACGAGGTAGATGGCAGCAAAAACTTGCTGGAAACCGCTTTGTCCATCGGACTTAATCTCCCTTATTTCTGCTGGCATCCGGCCATGCATTCGGTGGGTGCCTGCCGTCAATGTGCCATTATTAAATATAAGGATGCTGATGATACAAAAGGAAAATTGGTCATGGCCTGCATGGAACCCGTAGCCGATAACTTGCATGTTTCCATCGAAGCGCCAGAAGCACATGCCTTTCGGGCGGGCAATGTAGAAGCCCTGATGACCAATCATCCGCATGACTGCCCTGTTTGCGACGAAGGCGGCGAATGCCACTTGCAGGATATGACGGTAATGACCGGCCATAATGAAAGAAGATATTGTTACACCAAGCGTACGCACAACAATCAGTATTTGGGCCCTTTTGTGAATCACGAAATGAACCGCTGCATCCAGTGCTATCGCTGTGTTCGTTTCTATAAAGATTATGCAGGTGGTAAAGACCTGGATGTATTTGCCGCGCATAACGATGTTTATTTTGGCAGGCAGGAAGAGGGCGTGCTAGAAAGTGAATTCAGCGGTAATTTGGTGGAAGTTTGCCCGACCGGGGTTTTTACAGATAAAACCTTGAAGAAACACTATACCCGTAAATGGGACCTCACCAATGCGCCTTCTGTTTGCCACCAGTGCAGTTTAGGTTGTAATATCATCGCCAGCGAAAGGTATGGTACGATCAGAAGAGTACTGAGCCGCTATAATGGCGATGTGAACGGCTACTTTCTATGTGACCGGGGAAGATTCGGGTATGAATATGTTAACAGTAAAAATAGAATTATAAAGCCTGCCAGATTAGTCAACGGAACCTTCTTAACTATAACAGCGGGCGATGCAGTTCAGGAAATAAAGGCCATCATCAATACAGAAAATAATATCATCGGCATTGGTTCGCCCAAGGCTTCGATGGAATCAAATTTTCTATTACGCGAGTTGGTCGGCCCTGCGAACTTTTATGCGGGTGTTCCTACCCATGAAGGTAAACTCATCTGGCAAGTCATTGAAATACTGGATAATGGCAAAGTTAAAACCCCTTCATTGAGTGAAGCAAAAACCTATGATGCCGTGTTCATTCTCGGAGAGGATCTAACCAATACCGCGCCGATGCTGGCTCTCTCGCTTCGGCAAGCGGCGAAGAACGAACCTAACGAAATAGCCAGGGCATTAAAAATCCCTGACTGGAACGATGCGGCAACGCGGGAAGCCGTTCAGGAAGCTACAGGTCCGTTCTTCATAGCTGCTGCACACGATACAAAACTGGACGATATCGCTACCGGAATCTATCATGCATCTCCTGATCAAATTGCGGATTTAGCCAATGCAGTAGCAGGGAACATCAACAAGCAATTGAATTTTGTTACTGCCGATCCGGAAATTAAAAAGCTGGCGGGCACCATTTCCACCGCTTTGCTTACGGCAAAAAAGCCTTTGATCGTTGCAGGAACGAGCCTTTACAGCGAAGCTATTATCCAGGCAGCTGCCAATATTGCCTATGCGCTAAAAGACCAGGGTAAGGATGCCGGGATCATTTATGTGTTGCCTGAAGCGAATTCTGTAGGGTCTCTCATGCTTGCAGATCAATATTTAGAAGATGCTTTCGCACAAGCCAGTCCTAAGGAAGCTAAATCAATTATTATCCTTGAAAATGACTTGTACCAACGGATGGATAAAACGGCTACCGATAACTTTTTGCAACCCTTTAAAAACATCATTTCGCTTGATTACCTCGAAAATTCGAATGCCAGAAAATCCACCCTGCTGCTGCCGGCCGGGACATTCGCGGAAGCGGACGGAACTATTATCAGTAATGAAGGCAGGGCACAGCGGTTTTACCAGGTTCATGTACCGGAAAATGATGTCAGGAGCAGTTGGAAATGGCTGGCTGAGCTGACTGCCGTTCATGACAGTTCCCCTGTACATTTGGACGAAGTTATTGATCAACTTATAACTGCTTTCCCGGTTTTGCAGGCTATTCAATCTGCGGCACCTCCTGCCGGGTTTCGGGAAGACACGCAAAAGATACCACGGTCACCGCAGCGCTATAGCGGAAGGACAGCCATAAATGCGGATTTGCACGTAAGCGAGCCAAGGCCGCCTGCAGATCCCGACTCTGCTTTGTCTTATACCATGGAGGGATATGTGGGCATACCTCCGCCTGCTTTGACACCATTTTACTGGTCTCCCAGTTGGAACTCGGCGCAGGCGATAAACAAATACCAGATCGAGGTTGGCGGAGAGCTTCATGGAGGAAATCCTGGCAAGCGTCTTTTTGAGCCGGACCTAAACAGTAAAGCTGAATATTTTAACAGTACGCCGTCAGCTTATTCTCTTAAAGAAGGAGAAGGGCAATATATGGTACTGCCGCTCTACCATATTTTCGGTTCCGATGAACTAAATGCGCTAAGCCCTGCCGTTGCCGAACGCGTGCCACAACCTTATATCGCATTAAATGATTCGGATGCTGCTAAAGCAGGAATTGAAGAGGGAGCCATAGTAGAAGTCCTGTTAAGCGGAAACAAAAAATGGCTGCCCGTTAAATTAAAAATGGGCCTGCCGCAGGGCACAGCCGGATTGCCGAAAGGCCTCCAGGAAACGGCAGGGATCGCCTATCCTTTTTTTACCACCCTAAAAATCGCCGGCAATGATTGATATCCTCCTGCATATTGCGATGGTCATTGGCATCATGCTCGCGCTGGTGCTGATCGCTGCCGGGTTGATCTGGCTGGAAAGAAGAACGCTGGCGCTGTGGCAGGATCGTTACGGGCCCAACCGGACAGGACTTTTCGGAACGCTCCAGGTCGTTGCGGATATGATCAAGATATTTTTTAAGGAGGATTGGATCCCCCCGTTTGCCGATAAAAAAGTATTTGTTATCGCACCGGCCATTTTGATGATCACGATTTTGCTGAGCTTTGCAATTGTTCCCTTTACGCCGGTAATAGGTGTTGTAAACCTGAATATTGGCGTTTTGTTTTTCCTGGGTATGTCCTCTTTTGGCGCCTATAGTATTGTGCTTGCTGGATGGTCATCCGATAATAAATATTCGCTGATCGGTGCAGTAAGAGGGGCTTCACAACTGATATCTTATGAAGTTTTTATGGCTTTGTCGCTGATGGGCGTAGTGATGCTTACGGGTTCATTCAATATGCGTGATATCGTTTTGGCGCAGCAAGGCAGGTGGTTCTTTATCCCGCAGTTTTTGGGCTTTGTCATATTTTTCATCGCCGGTATCGCGGAAACAAGGCGTCTTCCATTTGATCTTCCTGAAGCGGAAAGTGAACTGGTGGCAGGTTATCATTCGGAATATTCAGGCATGAAGTTCGGGATGTTTTTCGTCGGAGAATATTTAGGGATCACCCTGATTTCTGCGATGACCACCACCTTATTTTTCGGCGGATGGTTAGGCCCGGGGTTTTTGCCGCCCATCTGTTGGTTCCTGATCAAAATGTTTGCCTTTATCTTGTTTTTTATTCTACTGCGGGCTTCACTGCCAAGGCCGAGATCAGATCAATTGATGGCATTAGGCTGGAAAGTGCTTTTTCCGCTGTCTATGCTCAATTTACTGGTTACCGGCGCGCTAATACTTTACTTTAAATAATAAGCAATCATGCTCAGTATCTTAAGATCAATCTGGCTCACCTTCTTACACATGTTCCATAAACGGGTGACGGTTGAATATCCGGAAAAAAAGAACTACCTGCCGCCGCGGCACCGGGGAAGGATCGTGCTCACCCGCGATCCCGATAACCAGGAACGCTGTGTGGGCTGTTACTTGTGCGCGGTTGCCTGCCCGGTGGATTGTATCTCCCTGCAGGCAACTGAAGATGACAATGGCCGAAGATCGGCTGAGTTCTTTCGGATCAATTTTTCACGGTGTATTCTCTGTGGTTATTGTGAAGAAGCCTGCCCCACTGATGCGATACAGCTTATCCCGGATTTTGAAATGGCTGAATATAACCGGCAAAACCTGGTATATGAAAAGGAGGACCTGCTCATTGACGGCCAGGGAAAATATCCCGGCTATAACTTCTTCCTGCATGCCGGTGTGGATGTCGGGGTTAAAGCAAAAGGAGCAGGCAGTGATGAGAAGAAACCGGTCGATATTAAAAAATTAATGCCATGAATATCATATTTTATATCGCATCTGCGCTGGCGGTCTTTGCTACTTTAAAGGTGATCACCAATAAGGTGGCAATCCATGCACTACTATATTTCATTGTTTCCCTGCTGGCCGTAGCCGTGGTCCTTTTCATTCTGGGTGCGCCTTTTATAGCGGCGCTGGAAGTGATCATCTACGCCGGCGCCATCATGGTATTATTTGTTTTTGTGGTCATGATGCTCAACCTGGGCAAAGAAACCAAGGAGAATGAAACCGCGATGTTCCATTTTAAAATGTTCATCGGCCCTGCCGCAATTTCATTGATATTACTTGCCGAGTTAATTTATATGCTGGTTCACCAGTCCGGAGCTTCCTTACCTATGAAAGTGTTAGCGCCTAACGAGGTTGGCCAGTTGTTGTTTACCAAATATTTGCTCGTCGTTGAACTGGGAGCATTTCTCTTAATGTCAGGGATCGTGGGGGCCTATCATCTTGGCGAAAAAGAGAAACCGGTATATCACCGTTTTTTAAAAACAGGAAAGGACATGGCATGAGTATAGGAATAGAACAGGGAATGCTGCTGGCAGCGATATTGTTTTTAACAGGCTTAGCCGGTTTGCTCGTTCGGCGTGATGTCATCTTCATGCTGATGGCTGTTGAAATCATGTTAAACGCTGCCGGGCTGGCATTTATCGTTGCGGGCTCTGCCTGGGGACAGTCGGACGGACAGGTCATGTTCATCTTTATTTTAACAATGGCCGCTACCGAAGTTGCCGTGGGCCTTGCCTTGATTATTCAGTTGTTTATGAAATTCAAGTCGGTTGATACGAATAAGGCCAATACCATGAACGGATAAAGATAATTGCTACCATGAAAGAATTGCTTTGGTTAATTGTGGCTTTGCCTTTTGCAGGATCGTTGATACTGGTAGTTGCCGGTAATCGACTCTCCCGTTTTAGCTCCGCCCTTATCGGTGTTAGCTCGGTTTCGCTAGCCGCAATATTGACCGTATTTGTCGGAGTGGATTTTCTGAAGGGTAACCCTGCCGGTACACCTTATATAGCATCCCTTTGGCAATGGATAAATGTTGCCGGCCTGTCGCCGGACATCGCGTTTCACTTGGATACGGTTTCCCTGTGCTTTATTTTTGTAGTCACCTTTGTCGGCGCGCTGATCCATTTATATTCCGCCCAGTTTATGTGGAAAGATGAAGGGCTGAGGCGTTTCTTCATTTATATGAACTTGTTCGTCGGCTTTATGCTGACACTCGTCCTGGCCGACAATATGCTGTTATTATACCTTGGCTGGGAAGGTGTCGGACTATGCAGCTATTTGTTAATCGGTTTTTGGTATAAGGATCCGGCTAACGGATACGCGGCAAGAAAAGCATTCATTGTTACGCGCGTCGGGGATCTTGGCCTGACCATCGGGCTGTTTGTCCTCTTTCTTAACTTTCATACCCTGAATATCCAGGCTATTTTAACAGCCGCGCCGGGCAAATGGCCCGTAGGCTCCGGGGTTGCTTTAGCAACCGCGTTGCTTTTATTGTGTGGCGCTTTGGGTAAATCCGCTCAGCTGCCCTTACAAACATGGCTGCCGGATGCCATGGCCGGACCTTCGCCTGTTTCCGCGTTGATCCATTCCGCAACCATGGTAACGGCTGGTGTTTACCTGATTGCCAGGACACATGTCCTGTTCGAACTGGCACCCGTGGCGCAGGCAACAATAGCCATCATAGGCGCTGCAACTTTACTGGTAGCCGGACTGGCCGCTGTGAACCAGCATGATATCAAAAGGGTCCTGGCCTATTCCACCATATCGCAGATCGGGTATATGTTCCTGGCATTGGGTGTCGGTGCCTGGTCAGCCGCTATTTTTCATTTTATGATCCATGCCTTCTTTAAAGCATTATTGTTCCTAGGTGCCGGTATAGTGATATGGGCGCTGGATGAAGAACACAATATGTTTAAAATGGGTGGCCTTTGGAAAAAACTTCCGGTTACCTTCTGGACTTTTTTAATCGGCGCGGCATCTTTATCAGCACTTCCGCTCATCACAGCCGGTTTTTATAGTAAGGATAAGATCCTATGGCTGGCCTATTCCAGCGATAAAGGGTCGGTGTGGTTATGGCTGGCCGCTTTAGCCGGTGCATTTCTAACGGCATTGTATGCTTTTAGAATGGTTTTTTTGACATTTTTTGGGGAGGTAAAGAAAAATCCCGCTCAAAAACCTGGCTTATTAATGACTATACCGCTTTTGGTATTAGCCGTTTTATCAATTATTGGCGGCTTTATCGAATTACCAGGGGATATGGGGCATTTTACCCTTTTTTCTGATTTTATTGAGAAAACACTTCCGGTAACTTTATCCCCTAAGCCGGGTCATTATACCGAATTAGCATTCCAATTTGTAAGTGCCATCGTTGCGATCACCGGTATGGTAACGGCTTATTTTTATTATTTCGATAAACCATTTCCGGCAACTGAACCGCAACGCAACGCAATTCAACAATTCTTTTACCAGGGCTGGGACTTTGACTTATTGTATAATACGGTGATCGTAAAACCCATCGTATTTTTATCCCGGATCGATAAAAGTGATCTGATTGATAAATTTTATACCGGCCTTGCTTCCTTAACTATACTGATCCATAAAATATTAAGCGCGACGCAGAATGGTATGGTGCGCAGATATGCCATTGTTTTAGCCATAGGAGCCATTATAACCTTAACGATAATCCTTTACTTATGATACTTGCCTGGTTGATCATCTTATTAATGGGCTGCGGATTGCTGGCCTGGCTGGCGGGGCGCTGGAGTGATACCCTGCCAAGAATTATCAGTCTTGCCGGTATTGCCGTTCAGTTGCTGGCTGTTACCTGGTTATGGTTCAACCATCAGCAAGGTAACGGATCTGGCAAATGGATTGCCAGTTACACCCACTCCTGGATTCCTTCTTTTGGCATCCAGATCAAGCTCGGCGTTGATGGATTGAGTTTGCTGATGCTGGCGCTCACCTCCTTTTTAGGTATCCTTTCCGTTCTCGCTTCCTGGAAAGAAATTAAGGAAAGGGTAGGCTTCTTTCACTTCAACCTGCTGTTTGTATTAGCCGGGATAACGGGCGTTTTTTTATCGCTGGATCTTTTCCTTTTTTATTTTTCATGGGAAGTGATGCTGATCCCTATGTATTTTCTGATCAGTATCTGGGGTAATGAAAACAGGGTTTACGCGAGCTACAAGTTCTTCCTGTTCACACAGGCCAGCGGTTTATTGATGTTTTTATCCATATTGGGTTTGTACCTGGTGCATGGCCAGCATACCGGCGTTTATACGTTTGATTATGAACAATTGCTGGGCACGGTTATGGCACCGCAAACGGCATTTCTACTGATGCTGGGCTTCGTCATCGCGTTTATTGTAAAGTTATCTACAGTGCCCTTTCATTCCTGGCTGCCCGATGCGCATACGCAGGCCCCGACCGCCGGCAGCGTAATTCTGGCAGGGCTCTTGCTCAAAACAGGAGCCTATGGGTTGATCCGCTTTGTATTGCCCTTGTTCCCGCAGGCTTCGCACCAGTTTGCACCGGTAGCCATGGTTCTTGGGGTCCTCAGTATTTTATACGGCGCGAAACTGACATTCGCCCAAACCGACCTCAAGCGCCTCATTGCCTATATCAGCGTGAGCCACATGGGCTTTATTTTACTGGGTATTTATGCTTTTAATGTGATGGCCATGCAGGGTGTGGTGATGCAAATGGTGGTACACGGCGTAAGTACGGGCGCCCTGTTCATTATCGCGGGAGCCTTGCACGAACGTATCCATACACGGGATATTGGCCAAATGGGCGGCCTTTGGTCAAAAATGCCAAAGATGGGAGCTATGGGCCTGATATTCGTGATGGGTTCCCTCGGATTGCCAGGCCTGGGTAATTTCGTGGCTGAAATCCTCATCCTGATCGGCTCATTTGCAGCCAATGAGACACTTACCGTTATCGCGACAATAGGACTGGTGGCCGCCACGATCTACTCGCTCCGGATCATGCAGAAAGTGTTTTATGGAAAAGAACAGAAACAATGGACAGTCGCCGATTTTGGATTACGGGAAATGGGCATCATGATTTCGCTGTCAGTTGCCATTATCTGGCTGGGCCTGTTTCCTGCTCCGGTATTAAACCTGGCCAAATCTGCTGTTGTCAGCTTAACGGGAAGTAACAATAAAATGGTCCAGGATAAACCGGACCGAGATAATAGCAAATACCCGATAACAAATCATAGCATAATTGGCGTGTCGGTTATCCGGGAAAATTCGCTGATTAATCAAATTAACCCTAAAGCACCAATCAAAGATGACCGTACAGGATATTGAAAGTCTATTGCCTATGGTGATTTTAGCCGGCGGAATCCTGTTCACCATGATGCTGATCGCGGTGAAACGGAATCATCGTTTAGCTTTTATATCTGCATTGCTCTTCATAGCAGCCGCTATTGCTGCCGCGTTAACGCAAATAGGCGAAAAGCCCCATGCAATTGGGGAAGTAGTTGTAGTTGACCGTTTCGGAATTTATTACCAGGTATTATTGTTGTCCGCCACTTTTGTGATCAGCATTTTCAGTTATATCAGCCTGGAACGTTTCTTTCCCAATAAGCGAAAAGAAGAATACTACCTGTTGATTATGCTAGCCACATTGGGCGCTGGTATGATGGCAGTCAGCAGCCATTTTATTTCTTTTTTTGTCAGCCTCGAATTATTGACGATTTCCCTTTATACCTTGATAGCCTATTACCGGGAGCGTGAAAAAGCCATTGAAGCAGGGCTTAAATATTTAGTACTTGCTGCCATGTCATCGGCATTTCTTCTGTTTGGGATGGCGCTGGTTTATGCTATTTCAGGGACCATGTCTTTTGCCGGTTTGTCAGCGATAACCCCATCCTTAAGTTCTTCCGGAATACTGATGCTGGTTGCCGGTATTGGTTTAATGATCGTGGGCATAGGATTCAAGTTAGCGGTTGTTCCGTTTCACATGTGGGCTCCCGATGTTTACGAGGGTGCATCTTCACCCGTATCTGCTTTTATAGCTTCCGTATCCAAAGGAAGCGTTGTAGCCGTAGTACTCCGTCTGTTTATGATGGCTGATCTTTACCGGTATGAAAAAGTCATGCTCGCCTTTATCATCATCGCCATACTGTCCATGTTGATCGGCAATCTGCTTGCACTAATGCAAAACAATGTCAAAAGGATACTGGCCTATTCCTCTATAGCGCACCTGGGTTATTTGCTGGTCGCATTTATTGCAGGCAAAGGAATGGGAACGGCTGCGGCTACCTTTTACATCACCATCTACATGATCACCGTTATAGGTGCATTTGGAGTCATTACGGTTATTCCGTCACCTGGTTACGAAGCCGGGGGAATAGAGACCTTTAAAGCACTGTTTTGGAGAAAGCCCGTCCTTGCTACCTTATTTACGATATTCCTTCTTTCCCTGGCAGGCATTCCGCTCACGGCTGGATTTATGGGTAAGTATTTCCTTTTAACAGCAGGCCTGGGGAAGTCTGAATGGCCGCTTGCTTTCGTCCTGGTCGTCAGCAGTGTCATTGGCCTGTTTTATTATTTGCGGGTAATCGTTACGATGATGAAACCCGATGAAAATAGTGTTTCCATTTCGCCTTCAATTTCTGGCTCGTCCCTGGGCGGCATTTTAATGCTGACTCTTTTGGGTATCCTGGTCGTCTGTTTGGGGATTTGTCCCGGTTGGCTGATAGAAGTGGTTAAAAGCCTTAATCCATAAAAAAGCCGGTAGAAGCATAGCACGGAAATTTACGTTTCCCGGACAGCCTAATATCAGAATAAATAGAAATTAAATGGAAATACTTCAGGAAGACTTACTCAACATCATACGTGAAAAATGTTCATCCGGATGGGACCTGAATGTATTTGGGGAGCATATTATTGTCAATGTACCGGAGAAACAGGACAATTTCAGATCTGCTTATGCTATGGTAAAACAGGAGATAACCCAATGTGTAAAGGAGCATTTTCCTGAAAGAAGCACTGATATATTATTCGAGGTCAGGAACGGTTCATGGAATTGTAGCTTTAAAATTGGAAAAACCATTAACGAAGTTTAAACTGGCTTTGCTTTCCTTTATAATCAGGACCGATAATAGAAATAATGAAAAAATCAATCAATTATGATCAATGGCTGGTAGTTGAGGTTACTCATTAACGGCTTCTTTTGTTTTCTAAGGTATGAATAAGAAACTAAAAAAAGTAGCACTCATCGTAGCACATCCCGACGATGAAACCTTATGGGCGGGCGGAACGATGTTAAACGAGCCGTCATGGAAATGCTTTGTAGCTTGCCTTTGCAGAAAAAGTGATCCTGACCGGGCGCCGAAGTTTTTTAAAGCATTGGCTATTTTAGGAGCTAACGGAATAATGGGCGATCTCGATGACGGACCGGAACAAACACCTCTTTCGGGTAACGAAGTAAAGCAGGCAATACTCCGGTTAATCCCTGATGTTCATTTCGATTTGATCATTACGCATAATCCCAACGGGGAATACACCAGGCACCTCAGGCACGAAGAGGTTAGCGAAGCGGTTATTAATTTATGGGAGGAAGGCAAGTTAACAACAGGTGAACTTTGGACATTTGCTTATGAAGATGGAAAAACCTATTATCCTAAAGCTGAAATTCAGGCAACTTCTTATTGCCATCTTCCCCAAAAAGTTTGGGAATTAAAATATAGCATCATCACAAAGACTTATGGATTTGATGAAAGCAGTTGGGAAGCAAAAACAACTCCCGGCGATGAGGCTTTCTGGCATTTTTCAAATCCCCAGCAAGCAAAAGAATGGTTAGCCAAAGGAGGCACAGCGTCATGAAGGTACTTTTATTATACGATTACCCGGCTTCGCCCGGAGGACTGGCCACCCAGGGAAGTTTATTGTACAAAGGCCTTTTGGAAATGGGCGTGGACGTTCATGCCGTTCATTATGAGTCCGATCTGGAAAAGGAATGGTACTACCGATGGTTTAAACCGGATGTCGCGGTTGGGATCGGCTATTGGGGACACACCCCGCATTTGATACTTCATCCTCAAAAATTCAATATCCAGCCTGTTCCCTGGCTAGTGGCTGATGGTTATATCGCTAATTACCAGGACGTACTGAATAAGCTTCCGCTGATTCTGGTTACCTCCAACTGGGTTAAGGAAATGTATGTCCGTGACGGGATTAAGGCTGATAATATTGAAGTACTACCTGTGGGATGTAATACGGATACTTTTAAATCTTATCCTAAAAATGATCCTGAAGTGTTGGCTGTAAGAGCATCGTTGGGAATTAAACCCGGACAATTGATGATCCTTACCGTTGGCGGCGACGCTGCATCTAAAGGCGCGCGGGAAGTGATGCAGGCACTGGCCCGAATTGGCGATCAGGTACCGGATTGGAGATACGTTTGTAAAACATGGCCTCAGCCCCGTACCTCACAGCAAAATCAGGAAGATATGCAATTGGCTAAAGAGCTGGGTATCGATAAAAAGGTGGTTTATGCGACAAGTATTACCTCACGGGATTTTATGCCATACCTGCTTGGGGCTTGTGATATTTATGCTGGCCCTTCACGCCTGGAAGGTTTCGGTATGCCGCAGGTGGAAGCAGGCTCCTGTGAAAAGCCGGTAATAGGGATTAATGCCATGGGAATGCTGGATACTTTGGTTAACGGTGAAACAGCTCTCCTTGCAGGTGTAGCACAACATATTGTCGTGAATCAGGTTACCATCGGTGATGAATGCGGGTTGTCAGAGAAACGAACGGTGGTTTTTGATGTGCCGAGAACAATTGATTATAGGGCCGATGTAGACGATATCGCGAAATATCTCATTCAACTGATGAATGATCCCGCCTTATGCCAAAAAATGGGGAAAGCGGGCAGGAACAGGGTTGTCGCAAATTTTGATTACAGGTTGGTGGCAAAAAGATTCATGGAATTGATTGAAAAAAAACTAAGCTAAAGTAAAAGATATGGGAACTACTGATTGGGAAGAGATAGGAAAGGCCAGGATTGCGGCTGTTGAAGTGCTGCGCCATAATGCGCACGGGCCTTTTGACGGGCTTCCGCGTACTGCCGGCTGGGGCTATCCGGAGCCTTATACCAGGGACCTGATGATTTCGATCCTCGGCATTGCTGTAACAGGCGATTTGGATCTGATAGCTATCATAAGGCGTGTATTGGAATCTTTAGCGAACAAACAAACTTTACATGGTCATATCGCTTCGCTTGTTCATGATAGTGATGACCGGGGAGCAAGTGATACCACACCCTTGTTTTTATTAGGTGTTGGGATATTCAGGAAGCTGACCGGGGAAACTGATTTTTTAGCAGAAGCAGTAGCTAAGTCATTACTGTGGATGGAGTACCAAAGCCCCGACGACAGGTTCCTGGTTGCACAACAGCCGACCAGCGACTGGCGGGATGAACAGTGGGTATTGGGCTATGGCCTATATGTAAATGTATTGGTTTATACCTATTTGCTTATGCTTGGAAAGACCGAAAGGGCGGCTGAACTTAAAAATCAGATCAATAAATTTACGATTGATGGTGGTTTTAGGCCTTATCATATTCACGAGGGACTTGCAGAAAGAAAAAAGCCCTATTATGCTTTCTGGTCGTATAAAGTATTGAGCAGCGACAAGTTCGATCTGCTCGGTAACAGTTTAGCCATATTATCAGGCTTGACATCGGTTTCACAGGCAAACGAAATCATTGTTTGGATCGAAGCGGAATGCCAAATTATGATAGCAAAAGGTGAATTGGCTGTGGAATTACCCCCGAACTTTTTTCCGTTTACGTTGCCCGGGGATACAGACTGGCACCCCAGGTATGAAATGTTTAACCTGCCCGGTAATTATCACAACGGCGGCATTTGGCCTTTTATCTGCGGCTTTTATATAGCGGCATTGGTAGCGGCAGAGCAATACAAACTGGCCGAAGAAAAATTAATAAGCTTAACCCGGTTGATCAAAAAAGCTGCTGATCAAAAGCTTGAATACGGTTTCAACGAGTGGGTAAAAGCGCAGGATGGCAAAGTCATGGGACAGGACTGGCAAACATGGAGCGCTGCCATGTATATTTATGCTGTAAAATGTGTTGAAGATAGAAAAACGCCTTTTTTTGGCGGCGTCCCGGTATGAAAAATTAGGTAAGCGATCATCTTAATTCAATACACTCACCGTTGTGAAATCTCGACTCACTAATGTGTGAATGATGTAACTTATTCAGGCATTTGTGTAACACTCCCGGGCACAAGTATAGCCACCTTTGACATCATCATATCGTTGTTACTTTCATTTATCCTATAAAATTCTATGATCCCTAAAACAATGAAAGCTGCCGTTATCCATGCATTTGGGCAGCCCCTGCATATCGAAGAAATGCCGGTGAAAACACCAGGCGAAAACCAAATATTAGTTAAGGTGATTGCCTGTGGCGTTTGCCATACCGATTTGCACGCCTGCGAGGGCGACTGGCCGGCAAAACCGAAAATGCCTTTAATACCGGGGCATGAGGCACTTGGATACGTGGTTGCTTTAGGGGCTAATGTTAAACATGTCAAAGAGGGGGATGTTGTAGGCGTACCCTGGCTATATAGTGCCTGCGGGCATTGCGATTATTGCTACACCGGCTGGGAAACGCTTTGCGAAACCCAGCAAAACGGGGGTTACAGCGTTGACGGCGGTTTTGCCGAATATGTGGTGGCAGATGCAGGTTACGTGGCACGCTTTCCTTCAAATATCAACTTCACAGAAATGGCGCCTATCATTTGCGCGGGCGTAACTGTGTACAAAGGTTTAAAACAAACGGATACAAAATCAGGAGAATGGGTAGCCATTTCGGGTATCGGCGGTTTGGGCCATCTGGCAGTTCAATATGCAAAAGCAATGGGACTGCATGTGGCAGCCATTGATATCGCTGACGATAAACTGGCGCTGGCAAAAAGTTTGGGTGCAGACCTTGTGGTAAATGCTAAAGAACAGGACCCGGGTACTTTTCTGCAAAAGGAAACCGGCGGGATGCACGGCGTATTGGTTACCGCGCCCTCGCCAATAGCGTTTAAACAGGGGCTTTCAGCGTTACGGCGTAAAGGCGTACTTTCCTTAAATGGTTTGCCGGCCGGAACATTCGACCTCTCCATTTTTGATACCGTAATTAACGGTACTACTATCCGCGGCTCTATTGTTGGCACGCGAAAGGATATGGAAGAAGCCATATCATTTGCTTTAGAAGGCAAGGTAAAAACTACCGTCCATGCAGCGAAGCTGGAAGACATCAATACCGTATTTGATGATATGAAAAAGGGCGACATCAGCGGCAGGATAGTGCTGGAGATCGCTAAGCCATAATTTAAACAGCAAGTTTTTATTGATTTTTTATGATAACGATAGGCGTTTTAAAAGAGCCATCCTTTGACTCAAGGGTTTCGCTGCTTGCAGCAGAGGCGGCAGAATTGGTTAAATCCGGCAAGGCTGTTTGGGTGGAAGAAGGAGCCGGTATAAAGGCCTTTTGCACAGATGCCGAATACGTGGCGGTTGGCGCGGTGATTAAATCACGGGCGGATGTATTGGCTGCTGCTGATGTATTATTGACCATAAACAGTAATGATATACCTGTCAATGTAAAAGACAAGATATTGATCGGTGTTTATGCGCCCTTATTGAACAGCAAATTGATGGAAGACTGGGCCAAACGAGGACTAACTATTTTTAGCCTGGATATGCTGCCCCGTATAAGCAGGGCGCAAAGCATGGATGTGTTAAGCTCACAGGCCAATATTTCCGGCTATAAAGCGGCGGTGCTTGCAGCCTCCATCTACCCGCATTATTTCCCTATGATGATGACCGCCGCGGGCAGTGCCGCGCCTGCTAAAGTTATGGTAATCGGTGCCGGTGTGGCGGGTTTACAAGCCGTCGCTACTGCAAAACGGCTTGGTGCCGTGGTGGAAGTTTTTGATACCCGCCCGGAAGCTAAAGAAGAGGTGCTGAGCCTCGGCGCGCGGTTTATTGACGTAGAAGGCGCAGCCGATGCTTCTAAAGCAGGCGGCTACGCGGTAGACCAAAATGCGGATTTTCAGCAAAAGCAAAAAGCAAGTATTGCAGAACATATCAAGAAGGCCGATATCGTGATCACTACGGCGCAGCTGCATGGAAAAAAAGCGCCAAAACTGGTAACGAAAGATATGATTGCCAGTATGAAAGGTGGGTCAGTCATCATTGACCTCGCCTCGTCTACCGGGGGTAATACAGAATTAACCAAAGACAATGAAACTATACAAGCCGGGAATGTAACGATCATCGGGAACAGTAACCTGGCATCTTCTGTTCCTGCCGATGCCAGTAAGCTCTATGGCAAAAATATATCGAATTTCCTGGCTTTGCTGATTAATGATAAGGGCGATATAGACATTAACCTTAAAGACGAAATTATAAAAGGTGCCTGTTTAACGCCAAATCATACGGCAAGTTCGCCTGTTACCCTTAAAACCGCTTAATTATGGATACGCTGCTCGGATTTATACAGCACAACATCGAGATGTTTTACGTAGTGATACTCTCCATTTTCCTGGGTATCGAAGTGATCTCCAAAGTGCCTTCTGTTTTGCATACGCCTTTGATGAGCGGGGCAAACGCTATACATGGGGTTATCATTATCGGGGCTATTATCGCCATCGGTACGGCAGCGCCGGATAATTACCTGGCAATTATTTTAGGATTTTTGGCCGTTATTGTTGGCACCCTGAATGTAATGGGCGGTTTTGTGGTAACCGACCGTATGCTGGAAATGTTTAAAAAACGCGAACCGATCACCTTAAAAAAGAATAATGATGATTAGTACGGAAGCAAGTATATTATCGGTTTGTTACCTTATCGGTTCTGTAGCATTTATTGTGGGGCTTAAAATGCTTGCGCATCCTGATACGGCCCGAAAGGGTAACCAGGTGTCTGCCGCAGGCATGGCATTGGCAATCATTGCAACACTCGTTCTTTACCGTTCGGGTGGTGAACACCTGCATAATTACGGATGGATCGCCGGTGCACTCGTTATCGGTGGGGTAATCGGCACTTTGACTGCCCGAAAAGTGAAGATGACCGCTATGCCCGAACTGGTAAGTATATTCAACGGTATGGGTGGCCTGTGCGCTGCATTGATCTCCATCATTGAATTTAACCGTTTAGGGCCGGGATCGCCGGTTATGCATACGCTCATCATCCTTGCGGGATTGCTCATCGGCTCCGTTTCCTTTTCAGGAAGTATGGTAGCTTTCGGTAAACTAAGCGGTAAGATAAAGGATTATGCTTTTCGCGGGCAGCATATTTTTAACCTGGTGGTGCTGGCACTAGTCCTTTTCCTGCTTGCATACCTGCTTTGCGGTGGCGCTATTGTTCCGGTACCCTTTGTTTTTTATGCTATCCTGGTTTTATCCGTTGCCTACGGTGTTTTATTCGTGTTGCCCATCGGCGGCGCGGACATGCCGGTAGTTATTTCTTTATTGAACTCTTGTACAGGTATTGCGACAGCCTGCGGCGGGTTCCTGTATAATAACCCGGTAATGCTTACCGGCGGTATTTTGGTAGGGTCTGCAGGCGCTATACTTACGGTTATTATGTGCAAGGCCATGAACCGTTCTTTATTAAACGTATTAATTGGTTCTTTTGGTGCTAAGGCAACCGCACTCGCTCCCGGAAAAGAGGAGGCGCATAAGGAAATAAGCATTAGCGACGCAGCCACCGCAATGGCTTACGCCAAAAAAATAATGATCGTTCCGGGCTACGGCTTAGCGGTTGCCCAGGCACAAAATACCTGTCACGAACTGGAAAAGTTATTACAGCAAAAAGGCGTGGAAGTAAAATATGCCATTCATCCCGTGGCTGGCCGTATGCCGGGGCACATGAATGTTTTACTGGCCGAAGCCGATGTTTCCTACGACCTGCTGCTTGACCTCGATCAGTCAAACGATGAATTTCCAACTACCGATATTTCATTGATACTTGGGGCAAATGATGTGGTGAACCCAGCCGCCGAGAATGACCCTTCCAGCCCGATTTATGGGATGAAAATACTCGATGTATATAAATCAAAAATGGTAATCGTCAATAAACGTACCATGAAGCCCGGCTATGCCGGCATCCAAAACCAGCTTTTTTCAGCGCCTAATACGTCAATGCTCTTTGGTGACGCGAAGGAGGTTTTACAAAAGCTGATCACTGAAATTAAAGCGATATAAAGACTATTCAATAATAATTAACCAATAAAAATCAAAATTATGTCCATACAAACAGTAAATCCGAACACCAATAAGGTGGTAAAATCTTTTGAGGAAATGAGTGACCAGGCAGTTGAGGCTGCCGTAACACAGGCGGAAAGCGCTTACACCGAATGGCGTAAAACGAGCTACGAGCAACGCGCAGTAGTGCTGCACAAAGTAGCTTCGCTGATGAGGGAGAAAAAGGAACAATTGGCTACCTTAATTACGCTGGAGATGGGCAAGTTATTTGCGCAGGCCGAAGGCGAAGTGATATTAAGTGCCGATATTATTGATTACTACGCGACACATGCCAAAAAATTCCTTGGCGACAAGCATTTAAGCCCGGATCATGGTAAAGCATTTATACGCCATAGCCCAATCGGTGTATTATTTGGCGTTGAACCCTGGAACTTTCCCTTGTATCAGGTGGCCCGCTTTGCAGCGCCTAATATCATGATAGGTAATACCATTTTAGTAAAACATGCATCGATAGTTCCGCAATGCGGCATCGCTATCGAGGAGCTATTTAAGGAAGCAGGTGCGCCGGCTGGACTTTACACCAATTTACTGATATCAGGCAAACGTGCATCGGCATTGGTGGCAGATGACCGGATTAAAGGGGTATCGCTTACCGGAAGCGAAGAAGCAGGAGCCAGCATCGCAGCTGAAGCCGGGAAACACTTGAAAAAATCGGTGCTGGAATTAGGCGGTAGTGACGCTTTCATTATTCTTGAAGATGCCGATATTGATAAAGCAGTGGATTGGGCCGTTGTTGGCCGCATGAATAATAACGGCGAATGCTGTGTGGCATCCAAGCGTTTTATCGCTGTTGAATCTATTGCGGATGAGTTCCTGAGTAAGTTCAAAAATAAATTATCAGCTATCGTTGTTGGCGACCCGATGGACCCGAAAACACAATTGGGGCCGTTAAGCAGCGAGGCTGCAGCCGTACAGTTAGCCGGCCAAGTTGATAAAGCGGTTGCTGAAGGTGCTACCGTAGTGCTCGGCGGAAAAAGGCCTGACCGCCCCGGCGCGTTTATGGAAGCAACTATTTTAACCGATATAAAACCCGGGATGGCTGCTTATTACGAAGAATTATTTGGGCCTGTTGCCGCTTTTTATAGAGTTAAGGATGAGCAGGCTGCTATAGATCTTGCTAATGATTCTCCCTTTGGATTAGGCGGTTCGGTATTTACGAAAGACGTTAAACGAGGAGAACATGTAGCGGACCAAATCGATACCGGTATGGTTTTTATTAACCATCCAACCTGGACACAGGCCGATCTGCCATTTGGAGGTACAAAACGCTCCGGATATGGGCGTGAACTATCCGAATTGGGTATTGACGAATTTGTGAACAAGAAACTGATTCGTACAAGCGCGCTTTCAGATCCTTTTTAACCGCTTATAAGTTGACCAAATCAGACTGGCAGATATAGCCTTACAATCGGTAAGTTAAGCTATATCTGCCGGTCTGTTTAAATCGCACCTGGAATAAATTTGGTTCGGTGTGTAATTGAGTAATGTAAACTGTGTTGTGGGTTGATATGAATATGGTAATTAAAAGTAGTGCGATATGAAAAATACCATCCTGATCACCGGGGCATCCGGGGGTATAGGCAAAGAATTTGCCCTGGTTGCCGCTAAAAATCAAAACGATGTGGTACTGGTTGCCCGCACGGAGGACCGGCTTAAGTCCTTGTGTGAAAAGATTACGGGAACCTACGAGGTTAAGGCCGATTATGTCGTAGCCGACCTTTCTGAATACGGATCAGCAGAAAAGTTATACGAAGAAGTGATTAACCGCGGCTTTGAGGTCAACTACCTGATCAACAATGCCGGTTTCGGAGACTATGGGAATTTTGTGGAACGCAGCCTGGTCAGGTACCAGCAAATGATTCATTTGAATATGACCTCGCTCACCGAACTCAGCTGGCTGTTTGCAAAAGAAATGATAGGGGAAAAACGCGGCGCCATACTTAATATCGCCTCCACCGCATCTTTTCAGCCCGACCCGTATATGGCTGTTTATGGTGCCACAAAATCATTTGTAGCGAATTTCACCGAAGCGCTATCCTACGAATTGAAAGACACCGGCGTAACGGTAACGGTATTATCGCCCGGGGCGACCACAACCGGATTTTTTGATGAAGCGCAAATGGGTGAATCAAAAATGATGGGATCTAAAATGATGGCTGCTGACAAAGTTGCCCGCATCGGCTATGATGCCATGATGAAAGGGAAACTGCACGTAATACCGGGTTTTATGAATAAGGTTTTGAGCTTTTTTTCAGCGATGATGCCGCCGTCGAAACTAAAGTTGAAAATTGGGGCAGACATTCTGGGTAAAAAATAAAATAGCTAAGTCGTAAGAAAAGGATCAAAATGAGTATGTCATTAACTATAAAATATTATTATAAACGGTTAAATTTTGGCCTGATCGCGTTCCTGCTGTTGTTTTCCGTTAATGTAAAGGCAGATGTAGGTGAGGCGATAAGAGCACAGCTCGCAGCGCATAAAAATTCGCTTTATTACCCTGCTTCTGTAGCCCGTTTTTATAAACAAACAGGCTACAAATTATTGTGGATTGCCCCGGATACCGTCAAAACGCACGCCTGGGATGCGATGATGCTGTTAGATTGTGTAGTTCAGTATGGCCTTAATCATTCCGATTATCATCCGAAGGAACTTTTATACGATCAGCTGCACCGGTTAATTGAACAGCCTGATAAATCGAATATCGATCAAAAAGCATTATACGATATTACGCTGACAGATGCTATCCTCTGTTTTATCAATAACCTGCACTATGGGCGGCTTAACCCTGCCTGGCCGCCGGATAAAATCGACCTGCAAACGGACGTGCATTTCAGCTCGGCAGCTATTCTGTCGAATGCGTTAATGCAAAAGGATTTTTATAGCGCCGTCACCATCGCCCAGCCCCAATCAACGGGTTACAAATCCCTGCAATACCAAATGTATATCGTAACCGGGTTGCACACCGGTGATTGTTACGTAACGCCTGCAAGTGAAATCAGGATGATGGCAGTTAATATGGAAAGGCAGCGCTGGATAAATGGCAGCCAGAAAGCGTCCATACAGCTTAACCGGCCATCAGGCATCTTAACGCTGTACCTGCATGACAGCGTTTATAAATTTAAAATCAGGGGCGGCATTCCGCTGAACCTTCCTCCTTCCCTAAATGGGTTCAGTTTTTATAAGGGTGCTATTGTCATCAGCCAGGCGGCCTTCAAAATGCCTGATCAGCCGGAAAATCAAAAGCTGTTTACTACAAGTTATCTTACTGTTGAAAATTCCGCGAAATTGACCCGGCTGCTTTTAAATCACTCAGCAAAAGGCGACCGGTACAAATCTTATACGTTACGAAAACCGCTCCCATTAATCGTAACTTATTATACCTGTGAAATGCAGGAAGGGATACTGTTGACCTATAGAGATGCAGATGGACTGGATCAGCATTTGGAAAAAGCTCTATATGCACTGCATTGAAATCTGTTTTATCTGGAAGACTAAATTGAAGGTGAAATTCTGTTTTGGCATTTAAATACAGACAAGGGAGGATTAGCTTAGGATACAAGCGCTTTTTAAGATAAATTTTATCAGTCCCCAGGTTTTGCTGCCCGATATTTCTTATTCAGGTAAACGATCAGGGTTTTTGCTTTTATAACTGTAAACAGCGTAATCAATGATAAAAAGATCAAACCACCCATCACAAACCAGGTACGGTAGTCGCCGGGTAAAATAGGGGTATGTTCACCGGGCAGGTCAACATATACTACCTGCCGTACAAAACCGGATTCGCCTTTGTACGGGTCATTATCTTCCACAGCTGCTGTTGCCGGTAATTTTGCTAGCACATTTTTACTCTCACTCCTGATATAGGAGATGATGTTTTTAATGTCCCGGTCGCTCATATCCGGGTGATCGGGCATTACGGTTTGGTTGAATTGGGCGAACAGGTTCGTCGCTGAAGTGTCGCCGCTTTTGATCACCGTTTGCGAAGACCTAACAAACTTAATTATCCATGCTTCGCTATGGCGGTCATACACGTTGCGCAGCGCCGGCCCGATTACGCGGACTTGAACAGCATGGCAGGAAGTACAATTTTTCTGGAACAATGCCTTCCCTGCTACAGAATCCGGTCCGGCAGCATAACCCGTTCCTATCGCTGATAACAAAACAAACAGGCTTAACATACTCTTTTTCATAATAGCGCTTTTTAAAGCTTTTTTATTTATCGTCAGGCCTTGATTTCAACCGGCCTATATCGTTAATCAATTTAGTTATCTCATCATTGTCCGTACCGTCATAATAACCCCGGATATGATTTTCCCGGTCAATGAGTACGATCTTATCACTGTGTATAAAGTCGTTCGTCCCACCGTCGCCGTCGTCTGCGGTAATAAATAATCCATTGCGGGCAAAGCGATAAAGATCGGCCTTTTGCCCTGTTCCTAACTGCCATTGGTTAAGGTTCATATTTTTATTTTCTGCGTACCTTTTGAGTTTAGCAGGCGTATCGTGCCAGGGATCTACCGTTAAGGAAACCATCCGAACCTGCCCGTCATTCGGGAAAGCCTGTTGAACAAGCCGCATACCAGCCATCATTTTAGGGCAGATAGTGGGGCAGGAGGTGAAGAAATAATTGATTATCCATACCTTCCCCCTTATAAAACTATTGGTGAGCGGAATGCTATCCTGGCTAACGAAAGTAAATTGAGGAACGGTAAAATGCACAGCATCCGCACTTTCGGTAGACGTCCCTTTGTGATAATAGGGCAACTCCTCCACATTATTCTCATACCAGTTCATCACCGTAAAAGCCAGTAAGGGCACAGCTACAACGAGGAGGAAGAATAAGAATATAACTCTGTTTTTAAATGGTTTCATCAGCTGCGGATCAATATGTTTTAGTCATTATCTCTCATTATTTTTGCAGGTTCTGCGGGCTGTCCGGCTGATACTTATTGGGTACCGCTTTTGAATATTTAAAAACACTGATCAGGGCGGGTACATAAGTCGTCATTACCAATACAATACTTAATATCAGCCAGGGCTTCATCGTATTAAAAAGCGGTACGTCTCTTTCTTCGTTCAATTCTTCTGATTCGGGCAGGATAAGCTGTGGTTCATTAACCCGTTTGCCCATAGCTGTCGCAAAAAATACTATAAAGTAGATAATAGCTGCTATGCCCATTATAATGCCGCCAACCAAAGTAGTACTGGTGGTAGGAACAAAATGCTGGTTAAATAACGGGCTGGCCGGATTAGTATAAGATAAACCGAGGTTTGTTCGCCTTGGCTCGCCCATTAAACCGCCCGACATTAAACCATGCGATAACAAAGCGACGCCCACCAGCCATACATAGGGCACCATTACGGCAAAAGTTTTAAACTTAAGCTCCTTGCCCGAAACTGTGCTGTACATATAGAGGCTCATCCCCAGTATCACTAGGATCACTGGTCCGGCTACCGTCATGTGAAAATGGCCGGGTACCCAGTCTGTATTGTGAACCAATTGATTTAAGGTATAGGAAGCATTAACGATACCCGTTAAACCGCCAAAAATGAACAGGATCAAACCGCAAATAAAATAACCGAAAAGGTATCTGTCCACCTCGAAATAAGGCAATTTCCACATCCAGCTAAAAACACCCTTTGCACCTCTTCGCCTCGCGGCAAATTCTAAAGATGCCCCTACGGTAAACGCTGTCATAAAACTGGGTATAGCCACCGCGTAAGTTAAAAGGCTGGCCCATAGTTTGGTGCCGGGCGTAAATACAGGTTCGCTGAACTGATGGTGCACACCTACCGGCATAGATAATATCAGGAACAGCAAAAAGGCAAGCCGCGCCGCATTGCCCGAATATAATTTCCCGCCGGCCACTTTTGGTAATATGGTGTAGTAGGCCACGTAAGCCGGCAACAGCCAAAAATAAACCAGCGGATGACCGAACATCCAGAACAGCATCCGGGTTAACGGTACATTGATGCTATCCGTCCAGCCCAATGACCACGGTGTTAAGATGATCAGCGTTTCATAGGCCGCTGGTAATGTACAGATGAGCCAGATGGAGAAATTAACAAACGTGCCTAAAACAGCCAAAGGCATTTTCGTTTCCGGGTTTTCTTTTTTCCAGTCGTACCATATTTTGATCCAACCAAAAAAAGCGATCCAACTGCCTATTATTAGTAAAGCGGTTCCGATGTAGAAAAAAGGAGAATCTTTTAAAGGCGCGTAAAAAGTATATAATGCCTGTGCCTTTCCAGTCACCATCGCTACCGTATCCATTAAAGTACCGATAACCATCAGCAGCATCGAAATTTGATATGTCAGTTTTGGCGGTTCCCTTTTTAAATAATAGGAAATGGTTACATGCCCAAATACCACGGCAAAAAATGTGGTCAGTACAATTGCATTGATTACACCGTGCATAGTGAGCCCCTGGTAATAATTAATACCGCCAACCGAAGGCTGGTGAATAACGCCCGCTCGGTAAATAGTTTGCATAACACCGTTATAACAGCCCAGTATAAAAAGCGTCATAGGCATCAGTAAGCCGGTGAGGATAACGGTTCGGTATGGTTTGCTGATAATCATTAATAATATTGTTTAGGGGTTATGGTAATTTTGCTCATCATGTATTGGTGACCTGCACCGCAGTATTCGTGGCAAAGTATCCGGTAAACGCCGGGGTCTTCAAAAGTTACAGTAACTTTACTCACTCCGCCCGGTACAGCCATTAGGTTAACGCCTTTTTTTACAATATCAAAGCCATGTACCACATCATTAGAGGTGAGGTACAGATCAACAGTGCTGCCCTGCGGAAAGGTTAAGTCTTCCGGGGCGAAAGCCCACATCTTTGCCACAGCATATACCTCGTAGGTTAAATTATCCAGTTTTTTTATGTGCGGTATTTTATAGGCACCAGAATAAGGCACACAGGTAGGTACATCTATATTCCTGCTGAAATCATTGTAGAGAATAGCAAAGAAAAAAACAGATAACAAAAGGCCGGCAAGCGCAATAACCCTGATCTCGTATTTATTCATATCGATAGATTAATAATGTCTTTCTAACTGAAGATTGTAAAGACTGAACCAGATCAGCGCGGTTAGCGCCAATAAAAGCGTAATGAAAACGATAGTACCGACAGGTACAAAATGTTCTTCTTGCTTTTCGGGCGGTTTTTTGACCATGTTTTTTATTTTAAAGAAAAAGAGAATCCGCCCAATATCAGTGGCTTGTTAGTGTAGTATAAGCTGTTTTATCATACAACTTTTGCCCGTTATGCAAGTCATTAGCAAACATAATCTGCATTATAAATTGAATAGAATGTCGAATGAATATGCATTTCTTTTAATCGCAGAAATACTCAATGCTTTCAAAGTTCTCCTTATAAGGTCATTCAACGTTATATAATTCTAATTAAAACTTACATGATTCACACATGAACAAAAGGGAATTATTATTGGTTGTGAGGGTTTTTATAAAAAGAACCGCGCTAAGTACAGTCAAATAAAGGCGGCGGAACCATAACAATGGTTACGAGTTCAAGTAAGTTACAGCAAGCATCAACTTAAAACACGCTAAGACGAGGACGAAAGCGCTAAGAAATAGTATATTCCGACTCTTCGAACAGGCGGGAATTTTTCACTTCATCAATGGTAATATTCAAAAAAACCTCGAATGTGGACCAATCGATCTTTTTAATTTTCTTGATGGGAATGAGCACCTTTTTTCCGCCAATCCAATTGTGGGTATCTACTACAAAAAACAACAATTGCAATGTTTGGTCTTCAATAATGAAATCCTTTACGTGTCCGATTTCACCATCAGCTGCGTGGACATGATAGTCGGTTATCCTTTCTGCACTCCGTAAATGAATGTCATCACCAGGATGTTTATGAACTTTATCCGGCTCAATCAAAACTTTCCGGTCGATAGACGGAAAGGGCATGCTGACGCCCATTGAACCACCGCCATAAAACCCGCTGCCCCAATAGCTTTCCCATTGGTAATGTCCATATAATTCGACCTCCTGCTGGCGCGACACAGGTTGTTTGGTGTCAATATCCGGGCTGCGTTGTATCTGCTCCTTCGTCAGGTTTATGGGGATTATATTTTTTAACCAATATCTGTCTTTCATTGCTACAGGGGAAATCAGCACCTCGCGACCGAAAAGCCAGCTACCTGTTTTTACAACCAGATAACGTATAGTCCAGGATTCATCATCGAAATAGAAATCTTTTACATCGCCAATAATTCCGTTTGTCGCTGCCAAACTGTTTCCTATCAAGCTATTTATATTACGTTCCATTTTTGTTTTTTGAGTTTAATTAAATTTAACACCTAATAATTGGCGGCTCATGCAGGCTATATGCCGCCTCTTTATAAACTTTGCTATCTTCAACAGCTGCTGTTGAAATTCCTAAAGTGACTCCGGGGTTGCTAAATGATATAGAATGAACACAACTTATTTCCACTATCAACTTTTTCCCACCGATCCAGTTATGGGTATCCACCACAAGGGATAACACTTGCCAGGTTAGATCATCAACAATAAAATCATTTATATAGCCTATTGTTCCATCAGTTGCGTGAACATAAATACCTGTTATTTTTTTCATGCTTCGTAAATGGGTGTCTTCAGCGGTTTGGCCGGCTGTTGAAGCCTTTTCATCCAGCGTTGGAAAAGGGATACTAACCCCGAGATAGCCACCGGGATAGAAGCCGCTGAGCCAGTAGCTTTCCCACGCATAGTGTTCAAACAGTTTGATTTCCTGTTGACGGGAAACCGGCTTTTCCGTATCAATGTCCGGGCTCTCTTTTACCTGCTTTTTAGTTAAGTTAACAGGGATTAATTCGTTTAGCTGGTCTTTTTTGATGATTGCTCCCATGGAAATCAAAACTTTACGGCCAGATAGCCAGCTTCCTGTTTTTACGATCAAATAGCGTATTTTCCATGTATCATCATCAAAATAAAAATCTTCAACTTCTCCGATAATCCCATCAGTTGCCTCTATGCCGAAGCCGATTAGGCTATTGATATTACGTTCCATTTTATAATTTCTTAATCGATCTTATGATCTGAATAATAAACGCCCAGCATAATTTAAGTAAGCCTTAGCTGCTACCATAAGATCGTTTGGTTATCCAACCTTATTCCATAGTTTTTTGCCGTACCGTGCCTATTGTAATTCATCAGACTCAAAGGTTTAGCTGATCCCGGCCAGATCATTCTCCAGAATTTTTCTACTGTCCTGATATTCATCATTGGTGATTTCGCCGGCATCAAACCGCCTTTTTAAAATATCCAATGGGCCATCTTTCTTAAGTCGTTGGCCCGGAATATTATAGGGTGTTGCAAAAATCCAGAAAAGCAGTATAATCCACAGGAACCACCAAATGAAGTTCATCCCCCCGAAATTATTGTAGTAAAACATGATATTTAATTTTAGCTGCCGACTTAGTGCCTGCTTTACAAAGATGGGGACTGATCGGCATTCAGAATTACGCAATTATTTTAATTAGTTGCATAATTCACACATGGAGTTAAGCGTTTGTTTGACTTTGAAAGCAATCGTTGTCCCGGTTTTTTCGATCGGCTGTACGGCTGATTTATTATAGGTTGATTTAATTTGGTTAAAACAATCTTATCCTTTAAGAACGACCTGCCGGTATGACGGAAGGTGGTTCCGGATTAAACACAAGCATTTAAATTTATTCAGTTGAAGGTGGCGTGATTTACTTTGTTTTTGACGGTTCTTTTCCGATAAGTGCCATAAACTGATCTAATTTTGGTGTAATGATAATCTGTGTGCGCCTGTTTCGCGCTTGACCGGCAGCCGTAGTATTATCGGCAACAGGATCATATTGTCCCCTGCCGCCCGCTGTTAGACGTTTTGGGGCAACCCCATAAGTATTTTGCAATGACTGAACGACGGATGAGGCCCTTAAACAACTCAAATCCCAGTTATTGCGGATGTTTACCTGAGATATGGGCACGTTATCTGTATTGCCGTCAATCAGCACATCATAATTGGAATAGTCGTTGATAATTTTGGCCACCTTGCTGAGTATGGTTCCTGCGCTGTCCGAAATTAAATAGTTGCCTGATTTATAAAGCATATTATCAGCGAGCGAAATATAAACAACACCTTTGAGCACTTTAATATCAACGTCCTGCATTTCTGTTGGGGTTAGGGAGCGGGTAAGGTTAGTAGTTAGAATCAAATTCAGCGAATCGCTTTTATTTTTCAGGTTGACGAGTTGCCGTATATATTGATCTGACGCGGTTATCTGGTCAGCTAATTTGGCAATGTTTACGTTCCCCTGGTTGCTGCCTGCCAGGCATTTATTTAACGCGTCCTGTAACACTAAAGAATTAGACTTAGCTGATTCAATAGCTTCTTCAAGGCTTTGTACATGACCTCTTGACTCTCCGAGCGCCTGCTGTGTTACCTGCCAGCTTTGCTTCAGATTTCTAATCGTATCCGCCGAATTGTTAAAACTCGTTTGTAATGCCGCATATTTTTTGCTGCTTACGCAGCCCTGGCTTAGCAGCCCGGCTGCCAGTAAAATTACCGGCAAAAATGTTCTGATTTTCATGTTTATGATTTTTGAATTGAACAACAAGTGCTTCAGCAATTACAGAACTGATAAGTAAGTCTCAAACGTTCTTTTATAATTGAAGGCGATGTAAAATTACTGTCTGAATGAGCCCGGCTGTTATGTTATTCTTGCTCATTGTTGCAAAATTCACACTTCCGGAACTGTTTTCAAGTGGGAATTATGCAAGTTATTGATGGTATTATGTAATAGCTATTGCTTTCAATATTCAAAACTTTGTGCTATTGGCTATGTAGCCGATTTTATAATTGATAATCATGAAAACTACCCACCAAAAATCATCGGAAAAAAAGGATCATTCAGACGGAACTCCTAAAGAAAAGAAAGCCACACCAAAAAGGTCTGATGCTATGGATGAACTGGAAAATGAGCAACAAACGAGCGTTGATGATAGTTCATACAGTGAGCAACAGGATCTAACACCACCAAAGCCCCATCCGTTCCCAAGCTTTGGTATTGCGGAAACAGACTTTGTAACGCGTGACAATGGTCGAACAACCGGTCGTATGATTGATGATGAACCAGGGATATAGCTTATCAGCTGGTTCTCTATTAATTCAATGAGTGAATTATGCAACTAAATTCCGTAACTGTGTAAAACCCGCCGATTTTAAAGTTGGACTTTTGCCTGCATGTTAATTAACTAACATTAATCATTTAATTCAAAAAACATGAAAAAGTACCTATGTATGGCATTTGTATGCCTGTTAACAATCGCGGTGTTCCATGCACCAGCTACCGCCCAGGAACATCAAACCGGCAAAAAAATTGTAAAAATTGTTGGGAAAAAAGGGAAGATCGCTAACAAAATCAAAACGGACAAACCTATGGCCGACGTGAAAGTGATTAAGGCCAAAACACATTGCAGCGTTTATTTTAATAATTACAGCGGCTTATTCGTAAATATTTACATGGATGGGATTTTTTGGGGCACTGTCAGCCCGTATGGAGGAATGACTGTTTCGCCCGGCCATGGATATAGTACAATTTATTGTGAATCCGCCGGCGGTTTATGGAGCTGGTCGGCAAGCGGCGAATGCTCAACGCCTTACGAATTTGATTTAACACTTAATGACTCTGATTATTAGGTTATCATAATGGGATAAAACTGCCGTGAATTGGTGTTTTTATCCCATTATTTTCAAATTTAATTTCAAAGCAGATTCACCTGAACCTCCACTTATTTCAGGGTCTTTGGGCAAAATGCTTTATCGAGGCCCGTAGTTTCATCAAGCGCATCGAAAGTCAAAAAACAAGTAGATAACTAAAATGAATAACCTTCACTTTGATAATAAATTGCCGGAGGCTCGCTCTTTTTCAGTAATGTTTGATCAGTATCTAAGGCAAACGCTGCCAGCTACGCTTCCGTCAATGTGTTTTCCAATAGTCATTACTAAGCTGGTATTCAGGTTGTCCTCGATGCGTTGCATCCATTCATTTCCGCATTTATAAAGCACGGCTTCGTTGCCGTTCTCAAATTCAACTTTCCAAACTTTTCTTGACTTAAATATAAATTGAGTAATGTTTACAGATTGTGATACCTGACCCTCCGATATGATTTCAAAAAGCATCATTTTATTGTTTCCCCTGATACAGCCTGTCACCGTAATAATCGTAAAAACTTTTTTCGTATACCTCATTTATCAGTTCATGCGGGTAATATTCGGGACTGTTTTTAACCTGGTAGGCTGTATGATCGATAACAATATTGGAAATATCCCAATTTATTTCCTTGATCCATTTTGGCGATAAAATTACCTTCTTCCCTGGAAACCAATGTCCAGTATCTACGACCAAAAAAATCAGCTCCCAGGTAATATCATCAATTATAAAATCTTCGATATTACCGATATCGCCATCTTTCGCTTTGACTGTATAACTTATTACCGATTCAGCACTTCTTAAATGATGGTCGACATGGGGCTTTTTGTCAGACTCACGGTTTTTTTCATTGATTTCTTCACTGACAGATGCACGAACAGGCAGAATCATTCCTGAAGTTCCCATGGCACCCATCCCCATGTTGCTAAGCCAATAACTTGCCCAGGGATAATATTCATGCAACTCAATTTCCTGCTGGCGTGATACCGGGGCGTCTGTGTCAATATCAGGGCTATTTTCTATTTGTTTCTTTGTTAAATTCACTGGAAACGTTTCGTTTTCCCAGTTAGTGGTCAACAATGCTTGTGGCGAGATAAGTACTTTGCGGCCAGATAGCCAATCACCGGTCTCAACAACTAAGTAGCGAATGGTCCAGGCTTCGTCGTCAAAGTAAAAGTCCTTTACTTTGCCTATCTCCCCATCGGTTGCTCCGATCATATAACCCATTAAACTTTTTATACTGCGCTTCATAAATAAACTTTTTAAAGGATGACTTTAACTTTGAAAAAATAATATATCTAAGGCAAACCAGCTTGTTTTCTTGCCTTTAATGCTTATTTTTTTATCCATCAATCAGGAATAGACTGAATAGCATCCGGATAATTTATTTTATCCGTTTTTTTGCTATATAAATGTCCAGGCAATTCCAATTTTTAACATTATTGAAATCGCCGCCAGAATAACGAACAGTTTCGTTAAAATGCTCAATACTGAACGGCGCGTTATAGGAGCTAAACCCTTCAACAGATCCGCTGACGTAAAACAAACTGTCTCCTTTTTTCTTTACATTGCTTACTCCTTTGACTCTAAAATTCAGGCTTGAACGGCCATATTCAGTAATGAAGAAGCCAGCAACCTTAACTACCGTTGCATCTTCAATTCGGTCAGGGGTTACTTTGCATCCTGCTATTGTTAAAACAAATAATAAGCTGACGGAAATTTTCGTCGCTAAATCGCTAACCAGAACAGACGGCCTTATTTTCATAAGAAATTTTTTAAATTTTCAGGGAAATTGAAAAATATCTTTTTTATTTTACTCTACCCCCAAGAAATTACTCGAACCGAACAGAATGATCGATGTGAACTACCTTACCGGTTTTTATATGGATAAATTTCGATTCGTCAAATTCCGAGCTGTTTTTTACTGCATTGACCGTTATAACTACAAATACTTTGGAGTTATCCCATTCCACCTTTTTTATATTTTTGATAGCTAACAAAACTTTCTTTCCGCCAAACCAATTATGGGTGTCAATGACAATGAATTTTACCTGCAAGGTCTTTTCATCAACAATGAAATCTTTCAAGTGGCCGATCTCTCCGTCAGAAGCATGAATATGGTAGCCGGACACCTGATTACAACTACGTAGATGCTGATCATTAGTTGCTTGTTTTTCATGTATGTTCCGTTCAATCAAGTCTTTATCATCGCGTATGGGTGCGACACACCAGATGCCGCCCAGGTAGTAAGCGTCTTCCCAATAGTTGCCCCAACTGTAATAATTATTCAATGTTTGCTCGTGCTGCCTAAAAACAGGCATGTCGGTATCGATGTCGGGACTATTTCGAATCTGTTCCTTTGTAAGGCCCACAGTAAATAATCCTGATTTCCAAGAGGCTTTTGTTAGCGCAAGGGTTGAAATAAGGACTTTTCTCCCTGATAGCCAATTCCCGGTTTTTACAATAAGATATCGTATAGTCCAGTGCTCATCATCGAAATAAAAATCTTCTACTTCGCCAATTATACCGTCCTTTGCGGCTATAGTATAGCCAATCAGGCTTGTAACTTCGTATTGCATATCATCGCCTTTAATTGATTTCTTCTAATTGCTTAAAAGGATTTTTTTCTTTGCCTGATATTCATCCGGCGTTATCAGGCCGGCAGCAAATTGCATTTGCAAAAGATCTAAAGGTGAATCTTTTTTGAAACGCTGAAAGGGGATATTATAAGGAACAGCGAATATCCAAATAAGTAAAATAATCCAAACGAACCACCAAATGGAATTCATTCCCCAAAAATTGTTATAATAAAACATGATGCTGATTTTAAGTGTGAATAAAATTAATTACGATGCAAATTTGAGCGCTTTAATTTTATAACTGTTACGTAATTCTTTTAATTACTTGCATCATTCACATATTTAAGAAATTTTCATATAGCTAATTTTACGTTAAATAACATAATTATTCAGCCAGTCGCATGTTGATATGGTTTATGGTTAAATGAAAATACGACGGTCCGTTTTATAACAGAAGATCAGGAAAAGCAGCGGTAGCGTTTATGAGGTGCAAGTAAATGCCTTTATTTGAAACCGGCTAAATCGCTTCATTCCTAAACAGCAACCCAGACGTGTGAATTATGCAACTGTTTGCTGGAATTGCGTAATTTTAAATCTATAGAAGTACCCACCTTTGTGTATGGGGTTACCCCATACACATTTTTAAATTAAAATCATGTTAAAAATAATGAACGATTTACCCGATACAGTTTTGGGCATTTCCGCAGAGGGCACAGTAACAGGGGGCAGATTATCAAACTGTTTTAATTCCGGCAGTTGAAAAAACGTTGAAGACTGACAAAAAAATCCGGATGCTCTATTGGCTCGGCCCTCAGTTTACCGGGTTTGATTTGGCTGCTTTGACGGAAGACGCTGAGTTGGGAATGAAACACTTAACCGGCTGGTATAAAGTTGCAATGGTATCCGACCATCCTATGATCAATACATTTACCAGGTTTTTTGGCTATTTATTATCCAGCGAGGTTCGCGTTTTCAAAAATGCCGAATTAGAAAATGCGAAAAAATGGGTCATTGAAAAATAAGGTTGGTAAAATCCTAAAATCAATCCCCGTCGACCAGTTTCCCGCTCGCGAGGAAATAACAGTACAATGATATTCTCCCCCGGTAGAGTAGCGGATAAATAGCGCCTATGAAGGCATTTGATGATGGTGTCAATGTCGTCATTGGGTTAAACATAAAGAGCGTCCCCCCGAAAATTTCATATACCGTCATCTTAAAACAGGTCCACCAGATTGGAAGTGTGAATTACGTAATTCATAGACAGAATTATGTAATGATTGAAAAAACGATTAGATCAATTTTGCATCACCGGTTAAGATGGCGTTTGGAAATCAAATCAACATCAGATCGTTTCACTTTTAATATAGTTCTATGAATTGGTTGTTGGACACGCTACGAAGTCACCCTGAATTAGCCATTTTCTTCACTTTAGGTGTAGGGTTTTGGCTCGGCGATAAAAAAATAGGAACTTTTAGCCTCGGTGCTGTTACCAGTGTCTTACTGGTTGGCGTGCTGGTTGGCCAATTAAAGATTAATATATCTGGCGACGTAAAAAGCGTCTTTTTCCTCATTTTTCTGTTTGCTGTCGGATTCGGCGTAGGACCGCAATTCTTTCGCGGGTTGAGAAAGGACGGATTGCCGCAGGTATTGTTTTCGGTAATTGTTGTTTTGCTTTGTTTGGGTTGCACCTGGGCCGCTGCTGAAGCAATGGGTTATAATGTCGGCGAAGCTGTTGGCTTGTTATCCGGCGCAAATACGATTTCGGCAGTGATCGGCGTATCAACTGATTCCATCAACTCACTCGGTATATCAGCAGCGAACAAAACTAGTTTCATCAACATTATTCCCGTAGCCTATGCCGTGACCTACATTTTCGGAACACTCGGTGCAATCCTGATCGTATCGAAAATCGGGCCCATGTTACTGGGGGGGCTGGAAAAAGTAAAACAGCAGTGTAAAGATTTAGAGGCCAGTATGGGCGGCAACCTTGCCAACGGCGACGGGGGAATTTTCCCGGCTGAAGAACGCGTCCTTTACAATGCCTACAAAATATCCGGAACATCTGTTGCCAATGGGAAATCAATCCTTCAATTAGAAAAGTTATTGAACGACAAAGGGCACAGGCTATTTGTGGAGCGGATACGCCAAAAAGGGAAAGTTCTTGAAAACGATAAGCATATAGTGATTCAAGAGCATGACGTGATTGTCCTGGGAGGCCGGAAAGAATTCCTGCTTGACGAGGCTAAAGGACTCGGCGAGGAGGTCAATGATCCGGAACTTTTAGATTTCCCGGTCGAAAAAATCAGCGTTTTACTGACCAGCAAAACAATTGCGAGGTATACACTAACTGAATTAAGGACAAAGAACTTCATGAGCGGTGTCGCGATCAGCGCGATAAAAAGGGCAGGTATAGAGATCCCGGTTTTGAAAAAGACCAGATTAGATATTGGTGATACAATCGTTTTGGCGGGACTAAAGAAAAATGTGGAGGACGCCATTCCCCATATCGGTTATGCAGATCGCCCAACTAATCAAACGGATATGGTTCTGGCAGGACTGGGTATCTTTCTTGGCGGCTTGTTTGGCGCGATGGTACTGCATATTGGCAAAGTACCCCTGAGTTTAAGTACCAGTGGCGGCGCTTTGATCGCCGGGTTGGTTTTTGGATGGTTCCACAGCCGTCACCCCAATTTGGGTTACATTCCGGAGCCCACCTTATGGTTTATGAACAAAGTTGGCCTGACTACTTTCATCGCTATCGTAGGTATTATGGCAGGCCCGTCATTTATAGACGGCTTTCAAAAAGTAGGGCCGATGCTCTTCCTGGTAGGGGCTGTTGTAACCATCGTACCGTTAGTGCTCGGTATACTCATGGGCCGGTATCTTTTTAAATTTCACCCTGCTGTCACCCTGGGCGCCATGTCCGGCGCAAGGGTATGTACCGCCGCGCTTGGTGCCGCTCAGGACGAGTTGGACAGCAAAACGCCTGCTTTAGGCTATACCGTGACTTATGCCGTAGGTAATACCCTGCTAATTATATGCGGGGTCATCATCGTACTACTTATGAAATAACAAAATTATGATCGCAGAGATAAAGACATCAAGAGATGAGGAAAAGCGTTTAGAAACGCTAAGTCCCTTCGAATTAAAAGATAAACTGATCGCGCTGGCTACTACGCATTCGCGCAAAAGCACAGCCCTGATGCTTAATGCCGGTCGGGGTAATCCTAACTGGATCGCGACGACCCCAAGGGAAGCATTTTTCACAATGGGACAATTCGCAATGGAAGAAGCGCGAAGAGCAATGGATACCGATCAGGATATGGCAGGAATGCCCCAGTTGGAAGGTATAGCGGGCAGGTTTAAAGTGTTCTTAAAAAAGAACCACCATTTGCCCGGCACTGAACTGCTCGAAGCATCCCTTGCCTATGGATTGGAAAAGCACGCTTTCAATGCGGATGAGTATATCCACGAACTGACGGATAGCCTGATCGGAGATAATTATCCAACTCCGGTACGCATGTTACCGCATGCCGAAGCCATCGTGCGTGATTATCTGGATCAGGAAATGTGTAATTCCCGGCCTCCAAAAGGTACGTTCAATCTTTTCGCAGTGGAAGGCTCAACTGCCGGGATGTGTTACATTTTCGATTCGCTGATGGAAAATTTCCTGGTGAATAAGGGTGATAAGATCGCTTTATTGGTGCCTACATTTACCCCCTACATTGAAATTCCTGAATTAGACCGAAATAGTTTCGAGGTCATTAATATCCAGGCGAGTGCCAAGTCAAAGGATGGCCTTCATACCTGGCAATATCCCGACGAGGAAATCGATAAATTAAAAGACCCTTCGATTAAGGTGGTATTTGTCGTTAATCCCAGTAATCCGCCTTCTTATGCGATTCATCCGGACACCATTAGACGACTGATCAGGATTGTGAAAGAAGATAATCCGCGAATGATGGTGATCTCTGACGATGTGTATGGGACTTTTGTTCCCGGTTTTCGGTCCTTAATGGCGGAACTGCCCAATAATACACTTTGCGCCTATTCCTTCAGTAAATACTTCGGTTGTACCGGTTGGCGGCTGGGTGTCATCGCGGTTCACCAGGATAATATCTACGATCAGTTACTCGCCGAACTGCCCTCTGTTAAAAAAGAGCTGCTGAAAAAGCGCTACAGTTCATTGAGCCTGCACCCCGAAAAAATAAAATTCGTGGACAGGATGGTAGCCGACAGCCGTTCGGTAGCCTTAAATCATACTGCCGGCCTGTCAATCCCGCAGCAGGCGCAAATGACACTCTTTGCCTTGTTCGCACTCCTGGATAAGGCTGACAAATACAAAAAACTGACCCAGGATATTGTTCAAAAACGGCTGAATTTACTATGGTCATCAGTAGGTTTTACTGTTCCGGCAGATCCGTTGCGGGCGGGATACTATGCAGAAATTGATATGATGCTTTGGTCGGTGAAGTTCTACGGGAATGAGTTTGCCGGATACCTAAAGAAGAATTTCGATCCGGTAGATATCCTCTTCAGGCTTGCTGAAAAACACGCGATCGTTTTATTGAACGGCGGCGGTTTTGACGGTCCTGTTTGGAGTATCAGGGTATCGCTCGCTAACCTGGATACACCCGATTACGAAAAAATCGGCCACGCCGTTAAGGCGATACTGCACGAGTATGCCGCGGACTGGAAAAGCAAAAGCGCAGGCAAATAAGCAAAAATCTATTGTTCAATCACCTATTTAAAACAACTCAAATGAAAAAATTACTGTTATTACTATTCGTCACTATGATCGCCTGCAATGTTTATGCGGCAAAGCTTCCTCACATCATTATCCTGGCCACCGGGGGCACCATAGCGGGTAAAGGCACTTCATCAACTGCTGCCGGTTATACAGCAGGGGTAACCCCTATCAGCGATATGGTAAAGGCTGTTCCTGGAATTGAAAAACTGGCTACCATCACCGGGGAGCAGATCAGCAATATCGGCAGCCAGGACATGACCGTCGCGATATGGCTGAAACTCGCTAAACGAATCAATGAGATTTTTAAGAATCATGAGGCGGATGGTATCGTCATTACACACGGTACGGACACGATGGAAGAGACCGCCTATTTTCTGGATCTTACTGACCGCTTCGATGATCCGGTTGTACTGACCGGTTCCATGCGTGCTGGTACGGCCATGAGCGCTGATGGGCCGAAGAATCTATATGATGCTGTTCAGGTAGCGGCTAGTCGACTGTCAAAGGGGAAAGGGGTAATGGTTGTCTTTAACGGCAGTATTTTTAACTCCAGGGAGGTTGTTAAAACCAATACCACGCACGTTAATGCCTTTATTTCGCCGAATACCGGGCCTGAGGGACAAGTATTGGGCAAAAGGATCACGTTTTATACCAAAGACCTTAGAGCAAGTAATAAAAATACACCTTTTGATGTAACACAATTAAATGTGCTTCCTGATGTTGCGGTCGTTGAATTATACGCTGATATCTCTGATGTTGCTATCAATGCTTACGTGAAGGCTGGTGCTGCAGGTATTATAACCGCAGGCTTGGGCGACGGCAATTTGAATAAAACAAATACTGCAGCTGTAGTTGATGCGATCAGCAAAGGTGTAACGGTTTGCCGGTCAACCCGTGTCCCTACAGGCAGGGTGATATTACACGATGAAACAGATGATGCAAAATTAGGAACGATCGTAGGTGATGACCTTAACCCGCAGAAAGCAAGGATACTCTTAATGCTTGGCCTTACACAAACGAAAGACAAGGCCATATTACAAAGTTATTTTTTCAAATATTAATTCACTGGAGTTTTAAAATTTAACAGCATGAAAAAATATTTAGTATTATGGATATGTTGCGGTGTGCTTTTAGCTACTAAGGCCAGCGCACAGCTGCAAAAGCAAAGTGATACCACCAATCATACAGCACGGCTTATTCCGGTAGATAAGGCGATGCTTCTGAAAAATGTGGACGTCATCGCTAATATGCAATACGCTAATAACAGCAGTTTTCAAAACGGAAGCTATACCGGGAGCGCATTTGCCATGAACCAGTTCAGGCTGGAAATAAAAGGTTACGTATTAGATACCACCGTGTTTTTCAGGTTTCGTTACCGTTATACCCGTGATCCCGTGATCGAGTCGGTAGACAATATCAACCATGCGGTTGATATGGCTTTTATTGGGATCAATTTATCCAAAAAGGTTACGCTTTCTTTTGGTAAAATGTGTGCCGATTATGGCGGTTACGAATTTGATGCAAACCCGATTGATATTTATCAATATAACGATATCGTTAATTACGCCGATAACTTTTTGACCGGCATGCAGTTTACCTGGACACCAAATAAGAATCACCAGTTTGGCTTTCAAATGCTCAATGCAAGGACCCAAAGTTACGCCCAAATATATGACACCATACCGGGCGTAAAAGCGGCTAAGTTCCCCGTAGCATTTGTGGGTAATTGGCGAGGCAGCTTTGCAAAGGGTTTATTCTCCACTTTTTGGAGCTATACGGTGATCACTGAAGCCAGCAAAAAAAATGTTTATTATACCGCCCTGGGAAACCAGTTAAACCTGAAAAAATGGCTGATACAATATGATTTCAAGTACATGAGTGACGATATAGACAGGCTAACGTTGGTTTCCAGTTTAATACCGCTCAGCTATTCTCCCTACCCGGCCTTGAATACCGCTTATGTTGAACACTGGCTCCATGTGCAATATGCCATTCAACCCAAATGGGACGTTTCCGTTATCGGGATGGTCAGTGATGCTTATTGGAACGGAAACCCTGACCCTAAAAAAAATTGCCATGTGCGCACCTCCTGGGGCATTATTCCATCAGTCGAATACTACCCTTTAAAGAAGCTGGATCTTAAATTTTTTGCAGCTTACGTGGGTAGGTTTTATGACTACACCAGCTATGCGCAATCCAAATTCGGTTTAGCGAATTCGACAACGGGCATGATGATGGTGGGATTTATTTCGCCGCTGAAGATATTGTAAACAATGTTGTGTAAACGAAATAAAGAATGGTCAGTTAATAGTTTGAAATAATCAGGAAATACGATCTATAATTGCTATAACCCAATAAGCAGCGCAATACCAATGATCTTACCAGTTTCACATGGAGACAACCGATTGTATGATTGGCAAAGTTGAAGCGTTTTATTTGATGAACGATAAATGTAATATACAATCTCATCTCTCAAAACTTTTCAATGTCTTTTTGATCGTTATCGGTAAAATGGACCTAACGGGACAGGTCCTTTACCATTTTTCGGGCAAAATAGCGTTGGGTTCATCGCTTTTCATAATGTCGTCATCTCCTAAATCCACCCGCTCCCCATATATGGCCTTCTTTAGCTTAACCCTGTGATTTACCCATCCAGTTTGCCCCTTAATTTCTAGACCATCAAAAAATACGGATTCCCGTTTTGCATTAGATCCGGGAAATCTTTAAAAGGGCCAGGTTAATCCTAATCACTTTTTGCATCACTTCTCCCCACTGCAATACTTCATGAAACATGAAATCCTTATTGTTTCGCGCCTCCATTTCCATAACCATAGCCAGGAACATTTCCGGTGTGCCGTTCCATCTCGTTTAAAACTGAATCGCTTCAAAAAAATGGAAAACAGGCCTATCGTTTACAATGCGCATTGGAATGGTGATTAACGTAAATATAAGCACGAAGCTGCCTTTTGTCAACCACAATGTAAAAACAAGCACCCGACTTGGGCATCCCCTTTGGGCCGGGCTTTCCGCTGTATCTTCTACCGAAGGATGCCGCTGCACTCCCTGATGCTTAAAACTTATGCCCTTTCGCTGCGCTCAAAAGCAACGATGCTTTGGATCATATTACAAAACCATCATACAGTACCTCGCTTGTTTGCCTCATTATGCCGGGCAAAGCTGCGCTAGCCTGCATGGTTTATTTGTATAGATGTGGTTATCGGGAATTATGCCGGTATTTAATCCGCTAGTATTCAGGAAAATGTCCGTTGAGACCCCATGTTTTCCAGAATTGGCCAAACGGGCATAAATCTTCCTCAACACCTCTTTTCCAGGGAGCAGTTAAACAATTATGATTGGTAATGTCCCTGTCCGGGCGCTGCTTACAAAATTGATAAAGGCCGCAATGCCTTTTACCATGAAACACATCAATAATTTCTTTAAAAACCAGTAATTGGTAAGGCTGAATACCCTCATGGCTAAGGTTTTTGGGAGGGACAAATCCACCGGAGTAATTTTTATTGGTAAAAAAGGGCGTACCGAGCTTTCCAAAAACAGCATAAAAAGTTTCGGACAATTGACCGGGTGAATTCACCAGGTCCGTGATAAAGGAGGGGTTCTCCAGGCGCAGCTTTTTGGCGCTGGCGAAAACATGCTTTACCCATCTCAGGTTAGGCGCAAAAATGTCGGATTTCAACGCATCGGCCATTTGCCTGTCTGCCCGTTCCGCCGTTTGCTCATACAAAACCGAAGTTGATACCGCGCCTGTTCCATTTCTGAAGCTGATACTGGCGTAAGCATAATCGTACACCTCTTTTGGTGTTGCTGGTATGAATTTATCTGCCTTCATCTGCTGTATGGTCTTGAAGAATACCTGCGCAGGATGATAGCTCATCAAGCTGGCATCGCAAAGCGCCGCGATCATCATCGTGTCTGACCCAAATTCAGGGTACTCCTTATGGATGATCAGTTCAGGGGCCACATAAGGCACATCCGAATGGTCGGTTCCGGGTACGAACTTGTTTTGTATGGCATGGGCTACATATTCGGTTAAGCAGATCCAGCCGAAATTGAATGAAAGCTTGATCCCTGAACGGGTGTAATAATGTACCTTATAGATTTCAGGATAGTGCTCATTACCTTCCTTATCCTTCACCACCTGGTGTAATACCTGATAGCTATCATACTTGATATAGTCTATTGGTTTTTGATAGCCTGCATAAATGTTGCGCAATTGTTTATTAGCCTGTATGTTGTTCGCGTTGGAAAACGCGAAGGGCACCTTAAAATCCGCTCTCCCGCTATGGATTACCTCATAGTTCACTTCCTGTATCATATCAATATAATGGATCGTGTTCGCCAAGCCGTTGATGGTCGTCACATCCTGCAAGAAATGCACATACTCATGCAGTAAGGTAGAAAAATAAGCCGCAGTAGCGGGATCAGCTGCAAACTTATTCAGGTCGATCAGCTCCTCGTCTGTGTTTACCCTTAAGTGTAAAAATCCGGGCTCATAATAGCCCCGTGTTTCAAATTGTTTATAGTCCATCTTAAATATATGTTTTAATCAAAAATAGTTCTAAGCCCCCCAAAAGTAAATAGTATTAAATCATTGGGGTATAAAATCGCCTGCGGCTCCAGCGGCATATATTTTTTAATCAATGAATATTTTTAGGCGAAACGGGTAAAAAGCGCAGCTAAAATCAATCCCGCAGTTTTTGTTGGGTCTGCAAAAGATTTCCGGCATAATGTAAAAGCTCGTTCCTCACTTTTCCAGCCTTCGGCACTTATTCCGTTTCCTTTTGCCTTTCGGCGGGCTTTAAGATTTGCTTTCTTTTTTCCCTTTTTCTTTTAAAAATAATCAATCAGGGCAAGGCGGCGAAAGGAAAAGCAAACAAATAATTATTCATTTAAAATCTTTAAAAATTATGTTATTCACAGGCAGATTAACCGCAAACGCAGAAGTAAAAGCGGTAAAAAACGACAAACAGGTAATCAATTTTACCGTAGCCATTAACCAAAAATGGAAAAACAAACAAGGCGAAAAAAAGGAAAAGACCGCCTATGTAGATTGTGCCTACTGGCGCAACTCCGGTATTGCCGAATACCTGACCAAAGGCGCAGTAGTGGAAATTTCGGGATGGATGGAAGCACAGGGCTACCAAAGCAAATCCGATGGCATCAAGGCAAGATTGACTTGCACCTGCGATACTATTAAGCTGTTTTCCCTGACCTCTAAAAGCGGGCAGGTGAACGAAGCCAAACCAAAGAAAGCAGTAACAGCAGGTGCAAATGCAAACCAGGACGATGACGACCTGCCGTTTTAATCCCAATCCATCCAAATTTTTAACCATCAAATTTTAATAATATGGCACACGATTTAAATTTCAACAATCAAAATAATGAATACAGCTTTTTCAGCGTAAAGGAAAAGGCATGGCACGGCTTAGGCAAAATAGTAGAGCAATACCCGACCAGCGCAGAGGCGATAAAATTCGCAGGGTTGGACTACACCGTAGAAAAACGCCCCTTATTTACCTATGACAGCGAAAACCATACGGGCGACCCCGAAACGGATTTATTGATACCCGAAATCGAAGTGCCTAACTACTTCGCCACCATCCGCACCGATACCGAACAGGTATTGGGCGTGGTTGGCAAGGACTACGAGATTGTACAGAATAGGAACGCATTTGAGTTTTTCGATGCCATCGTAGGTGGCGGGGATGGTATCCTGTACGAAACCGCAGGGGCTTTAGGCAAAGGCGAACGCATTTTTATCACCGCCAAGCTGCCCGGCTATATCCGTGTCGGTAAGGACGATTTTATAGAGCAATATCTCATGCTGACCACCTCGCACGATGGTTTCGGCAGCATCACCGCAGCATTTACCCCTGTCCGTGTCGTTTGTCGCAACACGCTCAATGCAGCTATGCGCAACCATAGCAATGCCATTAAGATACGCCATACCGCCTCGGCAAATGACAGGCTTAAACAGGCGCATACGCTAATGGGTATCAGTTCCAATTTAGGCGCAGAACTGCAAGGGCTTTTTAACCAATGGTCACGGGTACGCATCACCGACAAGGAATTGAAAAAACTGGTACAGGTCGCCATGGCCCCCAATAAGGAAGTGCTTAAAAACCTCGAAGCAGGTAAAGACGATGAACTTTCAACCGTCTACACCAACATGGTAGATAAGGTGTACGAGTATGCTTTAAGCAGCCCGACCCAGCAAATGGAAACCACCGCAGGAACGGTGTTTGGTGCCTACAACGCCGTAACGGGCTATTTCCAAAACGTCCGCAATTATAAGGACGATGAAGCCAAATTTAAATCCATCATCGAGGGCACAGCCAAACAACGGGCACAAACCGCATTCGACTTATGCCGTGATTTTTCAGCCAACGGAACGAACGCTTTAATACTCAACTAATCCAAACGGGGGAGCAATCCCCCTTAATAAAATTATAAAAAATGACACGTTCAAATCTTTATATCACCCTAAGTAACGGGGAAAAGATAACAGCGATAGCAGACAGCAGCAGCTCACCCGAACAGGGCTATATCGTTGAAAACTTAATCATTCCCCTTTTATCTTTTTCAAACACAGAAAATGAACTGGCTTTGCTCAAAGAACATTGCACCCTGAACGAACTAAGGGTAAATGCGGATTACCGCTATGAAATTGACCTGCAAAAGGAGACCGTAGCATTTTACGATGAAATGTACTTTTTTAAAACAGGTGTATTTCGCAAAGGGGAAAACCTCACCCGCAGGTATATCGCCTACCTTGAAAAAATCCAAAATGAAACCGTAAGTGAAATGTTCAAAGGCTACTCCAACGAGGCATTAATTAAAAGGGCAAACAGCCTGCCCGACTTTAAATGGGACGACGAGGGCGTAGCGTTACGACAAAGAAGCCTGTTATCCAACGGCGCATTCATCTACACCATGCGGGGCAATTCATTGGTCATTTTGAAAGACAATTAAAACCCAAGCCATGAGACAAATAACCTTAAAACTGTACAGTTTCAACGAACTGGACAAGGAAGCCAAAGAAAAAGCTTTGACCACCCACCGGGATTTGAATGTAAACTTTAATTGGTGGGACGATGAATATGAAGATTTTATAGAACTGTGTTCACGTATGAGCGTAGCGGTTATCAAAGATAAAATCAAATTCGAGGGTTTTTATTCGCAGGGGGACGGCAGCGCGTTTTCTGCCAAAGTGGATATAATCAAACTGGTAACTGCGATACAGAACCAGGCGTGGAAAGACTATGCACCACTACAAGAATTTCCGTTTACTGCCCCCGGTATTGACCGCCGGGTATTGTCGCTACTGGCAAAAGAGCTTTTGCCCAATGAACCGCAGATCATTGCGAGATATAAGCAATACGGGGTAGTAGTTGATTTGGGGATATATGTTGTCAACGAAAACAGGCAGCATGATAACGTATTTGAGGAACTGGATAAACTCGAAGAATGGCTGCGCAATATAGCCGAAGTGCTTAACCGCTACTTATATAAAACCCTCGAAAAACAATATGAATTTCTAAGCAGCGACACCGCTATTAAAGAGAGCATGTTAAATAGGGAATACCTGTTTACCGCAGACGGCAGGTCGGCAAACTATTTAACACAACTGACAAAAAAGAAAAACAATTAATCTAAAAAACCATGACAACGAACTTTTTTCAAAACATAGCTAACCTGAACGTTCCCGGTAACTGGAAACTCACTTTATATACGGACGAAGCCGGGAACTTTACCGTGTCCGCATTATTCACCGCACTCCAGCAGGCGGATAATGCCCTAAAAGCCATACCGCCGATGCTCTTAAAGGGAACTGCCACCGAACTGGACGAGGGCTTCTTTGAAGCAATTAACGAACCCGTACAGCAAACGGCAGGTTTATACAACAATCTTAATGCTTATCACAAAGGTCTGGAAGAAGCCCGCCTTAAATCCAAAATGGAACAGGATAAAAAAGCCAAAGAGAACAAGGCGAAACCAAAAACCGCAACAGGTGAGGGCGGGGAAGACGACATCGAAATTAGTGAACCAAAACCCAATAAAGAGGAAAAGCGGAAAGCTTATACACAGGCGATGATTAACATTAACGAACTGAAAGCAGCCTGTAAGTATGGCGAGGCTTTAACCTTATTACCCGCTATTGCCGACTATCCCGAAAAGGAAACCGAACTCACCAAAAAAGCGGAAGAACTGAACCGACTGAAAGCGCAAATGGACAAAAGTTTACAATTACTATAAGAAAAGATAAGCCATGTTAGCCACCACACAACTACAACGGATTTTTATACATCAAGAAAATGGCGTAGAAATCCGCCTGACAGACCCCCGGAGAGGGATTTGCACCCGAAGCGGTGATGATATTTTACTCCGCCACTTACCCCATATTAAATAATGCTAAAATCACTGGCCCCGAAATCAAAGACGATGAAATACAGTACCGCTTTGAAAGTACGATGGGAACAAAAGGATAAGCCGTGAAACATTTACTCATTAAACGCAGGATAACCATCAATAAGGAAAACGACCAATGGAAACTACACCAGCTATTCGCAAATTTCAGCACAAATTTAGATCGCCTGCCCGATGCAGCAGCCGTACAGCGCAACCCATTGCGGAGCGCTCCGCAGGGTTTCGTCCCGATGGTTTTCTGAACCACAGCTTCAAACCCTTTTCCGCTGTAGAAAACAGGAACTACCGGGAAACGGAAAGCGAGTTTTTCCGCTCTGCTAAAAACCTGTGTGAACTGTACCAGTTAACCCTGCCGGAAATGGCAGGGTTACAATTCCCGCAGAACGTTGACTATACCTATAATTACCTGTGCCATTCCTTAGAGAAACTGGATAAAGCACAGCAATGTATCATTATCAGGGATAAAATACACCGGGCGACTTTAGCGACCCTGCAAACCTATGATACCGGGCGGTGTATTTATTACATCCCGGTAAGGCCGTTATACCGGATGACAAAGGTAGCCGAACAGCAGCCTTTAGCCGAAGTGCTGTTATCGGTATTTGCCTATCTCAATCAAATAGCGGAAATCCCGTATTTCCGTGGCGATGGCAGTTATTTGGATTGTATGTACAATACTTTAGAAGACTGGATCAACGAGGAACTGGACGACGACCAGGAACAGGAATACCGGGACGACCAAAATAAAGACCTCAAAGAATTGACTGATGCAGGGGAAGAACTTTACCCCTTAATCAGCAACCCCTTTTACCTTGACAATTTTGAAACCCATATTCAAAATTACCAAAATGCTGAAAACCGGGATTTAGAAGCAGAGGCGGTAGCGATTGCATTTTTACAGCTCTACCGGGACTACCCGCAGCAATCTATTTATGACAATATCCATCCCGACCTGTTTAACCCCGACGAAGAAGAACGGATAAGGGCTTGGCAATACATCAGCTTTTACTGGAGCGGGGAAGATACCCTGTATGAAATGCTTTTTGAAATGGTGAACAATGAATTTCAGGAATACGGCGTAACCGATGAGCCGATGATTATCAGGCTTTATGACAGCCCCCAAACCCTACCGCTAAACGACCTCAATTTTGAAACGAGGCTATTTGAATTAATGGACAAATTAAGTGAAATCTTAAACCGCTACGACCATGATTAATGTGAGTGATAATTTTAATGAAGCCTATATTCCCTATAAAGCCCTGCTGATTTATAAAGCTGTAAAGGGTGATGAGGTAAAACACAGTTCGGACAGTTCCCCGGTGTATGTGGAGAGTTACGATATTGCAGGGAACGGAAACCCCATCAATGCCCATCCGTTATCCATAGCGGAAAGCATCGCCTTAGCGGAACTATTACAAAGCAGTTCTGAAATGCAGAACACCTATTTGAAATGTAAAGGGCTATTACCGCAAAACCTGCTTTTTGTTAATCCTGATATGACGGGTTATGCGGTTTGGTACACACCGCCACAACAAAGGGAATTATTCTTTATCAAAAATTTGGGTATCGCCTGCGGTACGGCATACGTTCCGGCGATGGTTTGGAAAGCAAGCCGTGACAAATTGCAAGTCTTCGCCCTGAAAGGAAAATCCAAACCCAACGCTAAAACGGAACTGTGCCATGCCCCCTATTTCAATATTTATGATGACGGGGCGGTATGTATGGGAAACGTGCATATCAATATAGACCGTAACACCCACCTCGAAGATTTTATGGCGCAATGGGAAAAATACTTTTTCGGAAGCTATTTCAGCCACCTGATCGGCAGCACCATCCGTACCAAAGAAAATATCGTGCAAACATGGCAAAATCAAACCACCACGGCAAGCAAATTTCCTGATGATGCTTTGGTTGCCTGTAACTTAAAACTTAACCAGTTAATCCGATGAAAAAGAAAATAGCCACACCCAAACCAGCCGTTCATATCGTGGAGCAGGAATGGCTCAATCCATACAACCCTATCGTAGTCAACCTCATAGGCGCAGGGGGAACAGGCAGCCAGATGCTGACCGCGTTGGCGAGGATGAACCAGGCGTTAATCGCCCTCAACCATCCGGGCTTATTTGTCCGCCTGTTTGATAACGACAAAGTAGAACGTGCAAACCTCGGCAGGCAGCTTTTCGCTACCGCCGAACTGAAAAAATACAAAGCAGTTGCTTTAATTGACCGGGTAAACCTGTTTTTCGGTACGAACTGGAAAGCCGTGCCGGAGTTGTATGCCAAGCCCTTATTCAGCCATGATACCGGATTGGCGCAGGCAGGATTAACGATTTCCTGCGTTGATACGGTAAAAGCAAGATTAGAGATAGCGGATATTTTGAAAACGCTGAACAAGAATAACGGGCATAACCGGAACAAACCGCTTTATTACATGGATTTCGGCAACAGCCGTTTTACGGGACAGGTCATCTTGTCAACCATCGGCAAAGTGCCACAGCCCCAAATGAAGAAATACCAAACCGTTGAAAGTTTGCCAATGGTGACCGATGAATTTAAAGACTTGTTATTGGCATCCGAAAGCAGCGACCATACCCCAAGCTGTTCCTTAGCCGAAGCATTGGCTAAACAGGATTTATTTATCAATTCTTCTTTGGCCAATTTGGGCGCATCGCTCTTATGGCAACTCTTTCAGGAGGGGATGATTTTCAACAGGGGATTTTTTCTGAACCTCAAAGAGTTCAGGACACAGCCCCTGAAAATCACGCCGGCTACTCCGGTAAAAAAGAAAACGGCAATTACACCACGAAAAGCAGCTTAATCCATAAATCGTTAAATTCACCCACTATGAAGATTATTGACCTTGAGGGCAAAGAAATTGAAGTGACCGATTTGGGGCTGGCACTACTACAGGCGGATGATTACCGCCATTACCGGGTAACAAACCCCTCCGATTTTCACCTCCGCCTCCAAAATTATTGGGAAGACTTTTATCAAAAGTTGTTGTTATTAAATAAAGAGATTCAAAAATGATAATTGAGGTAAAAGGCAACCTGCTGGAAAGCCCGGCGGTTGCTCTGGTCAACACCGTTAACACAGTCGGGGTGATGGGCAAAGGGATTGCCCTGCAATTCAAAAATGCTTTCCCGCATAATTTTGAAGTGTATAAACGGGCGTGTGCTGATGGTGAGGTTGCGATTGGGGAAATTTTGGCGGTCGAAGACCGCAACTTATTATACGGGAATAAACTGATCCTCAATTTGCCGACGAAAACACACTGGCGGTTGCCGTCTGAATACACTTACATTGAAAATGGGCTGTTGGCTTTAAGGGATTATATACTTATTCACCGGGTGGAAAGTATTGCCCTGCCTGCTTTGGGCTGTGGAAATGGCGGGCTGGACTGGCAGAAAGTTAAAGCAATGATGGAAGATGCGTTAGGGGATTTTCAAATCCCGGTTTGGGTGTATGAACCCTGAATAGCCGCAAACCCGGCGCGCCGGAACCGCCACATTCTCATTTCAATCGAAAGAGGCGGTACCGGAGATAAGGCTGCTTTATTTGAAAAAAATACAAGCCGCTATGCCAGTCTTCCATTTTCTTCAAAACAAGCGGGTCCGTTTTCCGGGTTTTTGTGGCTTTGGGTGACCCTTAATTTATTTGGCACTCCATTTCTTTAACCTTTTCAGGATCTCATCTGCCGGGAGGCGGTCATTATAGGACATGAGCTTTTCGAGCTTTTCCACCGCTATAGTTTTCGTTATCAGCTCCAGTGCAACGATCTCGTCGAACACCCAAATCAGGCCGTGTACCTCCAGCCCCCGTTTCTCGCAGTGCTTTCTTAACTTGTTATCGCCCGAGATGACCAGGCAGGCTATTTTTTTGGCGTAGTAAAATACGGTACGGTCGGCGGGTTCCAGCCCGGCAGGAAAATCCAGCGTGAAGATCTCGGCCAGTTCCTCCCAGGAGAAATCATAAACGGTGAGCCTGCCGTCGGCATAGAAAACGGTCAGTATTTCTTTTTGGCGCGCCGTCAGCTGATCAAAAACTTCGCGGGTCGTATGAATTTCGATATTCAGCCCGAACAGATGCTCAATCAGCCCTAAAATGATAAGGTCGATAAAAATATTGGCATCGGTAACGGCTAATCGGTTCATAATCGCGGGAGGTTTCAGGCATTATAATCCAAAAATTGTTCGCGAAAATCCCCGAGGGTCATATTGTTGAGCGCTGCGGCCTTAGTAGTGGAGATCACTTCCTGCGCGATGCCCCTAATCAGCAGCTGGATAAAACGGTCGGATTCTTCCCGCCCGGCATAACCTTCTCTTTCGGTCTTTTTAAGGTTCTGATTATAGCGGATCATGAAGTACTTCATGTAAGATTCCGAGATCAGCCCCAGCACCTTCGCCCGGTACATGATCGCGGAAAGGGCGATGCCGTAATTCTTCTTGATAAACTGTAGCTCTTTGGTAAAGACAGTTACCCGCTTGCCGCCGAAATATTCAAGCAGCTTTTCATCCGGCAGCAGCATCCCACCAGCAAACGCGTCGCAGAAACGCTCGCACTGTTTTTCCTCGAACCCTTCCAGTTTCAGGTACAAATGGGCCAATTCATGGAGGATGGTAAAGCGCTTGCGCACCATCGGGATATCGTCATGGTCATTAAAGACGATCACCGCTACTTCATTTTTGATGATGGTAGACATCCCGGAAAAGGATGGGTCAGCCTTGACGCTGTAGACCTTGATGTTATGTTCCTCCAGTAACTCCACGCAGTTGTAGATCGGGTCATTACCTGCCTTCAGAATTTCCCGCATCGCCTTAACCGCCTCCTTAATCTCAGCCATTTCGGTAATGACATAAGAACGCAGCGCAAAAGAGGTGCGGTCGGTGATGCCCAGCAGGTTTTCGAGTTCCAGGTAACGCTCCAGGTATTCCTTGGTGGTGCTGACCACGCGTTCCTGTTCCTTGACTGGTAGTTTTTTTAATTTGCGGAACTCCACCTGGTCAAGCTCGACCGAAGCGTCCTTAAAGAAATAATCTAGGGTGACACCTAAAGCCGCGCACAGCTTTGATAAAATACCGCTGTCAGGGGATTGCTCACCAGTCTCTAAACGGTTTAGCGCTTGCTTGGATAAAGCGCCCTCCAACCGGTCTGATAAATCCTGCAGCGAAAGCCCGTTCATTTTGCGGGCATTCTTCAACCTTTCAGGAAATTGTTTCATAGGTAAATATAGGCCATAAAGATAGGGTTATTTGCTATTTTTCAACATTCTGGACAAATTTAATAAATATTTCTGTTTTGTCCAAAGGTTTTATATAGCTTTGTGTTGTAACAAATTTAATAGATTTAATATGGCCACAAACGGAAAGTCCGGGGACGGACACAGACAAGGAATGGTAAGGGAGCGCAGTCAAACTTACAACCCTAAAACAGAAACATGGACAAAGCGCGATGCAAACACGGGCAGGTTCATGGACGGTAAAGCGGACGGCACCCCTTTTAAAGGCGTGAGAAAAGAAAAATAAGGATGTCGGTAGCCGCGAACTTCTACAGAAGTCGACTCGGCACCATATAAGTCACAAATCATCCTGTGATTTTTGAAAAGATAGCTTTTGAATCTTCGGTGGAGTTGAGTAAACGGCACCGCAATTTTTCTTTCTGATTACATATCGCATATTCTTGCGTTATTGTAACCTAAAAAATAAAATATTTGTTTTTTAGGTTACAATGCTGTATATTTGTTTTATGGAAAATTTATTAGGATTAAAGCTTAAAGATTTGCGGGAAAGCCGATCGCTTTCTCTTCAGCAATTAGCTGACCAAGTCGGTATAGCCAGGCAATCTATTTTTAAATTTGAAAATGGACTTTCGAAGCCTGGTGCCGAAACGCTGTTAAAAATGGCTGAGTTGTTTACTGTACCGTTTGCTCAATTTTATGAAAACCCAGACGGTACTTTACTAAACTTCGATAATATAGCGTTCAGGGATGCACCTAAAATATTTGATATCGGCACTCATTTAAAGGAGGTTAAAAAGCTGGTGGTGGACTATGTCTCAAAATTTTTGGAACTGGAAGAGACTTTAGGTTACACCCGTCAGTTTGACAACCCTTTAGAAGGTGTTAAAATCGCTAATGAAAAAGATATTGAAAAGGCAGCTAAAACGTTGAGAAAAAAATGGAAAATGGGTAACTCGCCGATAGACGACGTAGTAGAGACCCTGGAGTCTAAAGGTGTACTTGTAGTTGAAGTTGACAGATCAGAGGACTTTTTAGGGTTGAGTGGTTCGATTAATAAAGATATCCCCATTATCGTACTCAATCAAAGAATCCCAACCCTTGAACGTAAGCGTCTGACCGCACTGCATGAGCTTGGGCATATCGTTTTAGAATTTGTTGAGGGATTCTCGGAGGGAAAGGTTGAATATTACTGTGACTTTTTTGCTGGCGCAGTTTTGATCGTAGATGAAGCAGTGCATATGGAACTGGGTAAAAACCGGACCACCATCTCCTTGGCTGAACTTAGGCGGATTAAAGAGCGATACGGCATATCTATACAAGCTGTAATCATAAGAGCGAGACAAACTGATTATATCGATCAGAAAGCAAGCGATGAATGGTGGGCACAATATAAAGAATGGTACAAAGGGGGCGACAATCAGAACGACTTTGGTAAGTTTAAGTGCAGAGAACAGGCGACCCGGTTCAGGAATATGATCGTTAAGGGTATTAATGAGAAAAAGCTTTCCTGGTCGAAAGCTGCGGAATTGTGCGCAATGAAGATCGATCATTTAAAGCAGGAGTTTAATGGTTTAACTTTTAATGTACGGAACTAATGTTTGTAATAAATGATATGGAATTGCTGGCAAGGCTAGGGAAACATAATATTTTGAGCGGGATACTTGCCAGGCATAGTATCTTCATATCGAATATTAAACTGAATGAATACGGCTTGATGTTAAAAAAACAGATACAGGTACATACGGCATTGGGCGTACAACATGTAGATGATGGATTTGATAGTTGGATTTTGGGTAAGAGGTCAGTAGCCTCTTTAGGCGACCTTAGCTCTTTGTTTCTTGCCAAGAACCAAGATATAGCAATTGTCTTTTCACACGAAGACACGCATTTAGAAGCTATCGCCAAAGCCGCAAAAATTATCAGCCTGAATTTTGACGAGTTTATTAGGCGTACCGTAAATGACAAGCGAATGGTGCAGATATATCACTTAATAAAGGCCGCTTAAAGGTTAATAAATTATTACGAATGAAGAAAATAGAATATATAAAAAAACCAGGATGAAAAATCGCCCTGGCTTGTAAATACAAAAAAGAACAAAGCCTTAAAAGCTCTTGTCTTCTGTGTAAGTACGATGTGGTAATCAAACTTACTTTCTTTTTTGCAATTCTGCAAGCTATAGGTCTTTTTTCAACTGAAATGCGCTGTTTTAAGCCATTTTAGTCCTGAATTGTTGGATTTAAACTTTAATAAATTAGAAAAACAAGCTAAACACTGGATATTATTCAGCCTGCTGCCGAAATGATATGCAGCACTTAACACAATTTTTTGCAGTGTAATAACACAGCGTTTAACAAATTTTCTAAAAAGTTTAATAATACGAACATGAATAATCATAAACAAGCCTTGCTATTCCTTATTGAGGGCAAGCAGTTTGAAACATTCGAACAATACCTATTAGGTGCCGCCTTAAAAGAAATGGCAGGCATTCCGTTAGAAGCAGTTTTGTACCTGGCGGTACAAGCTGGCTATGACCCTGAATTAATTGGCAATGATACTAAAGTGGACTTAGCCCGAAAAGACATCGAGCACTTTTTTGTCAAAGACAAATTAAAATTCACTATTAACGGTGTACAGTTCATTTCCTACCTACAGTACATTCTGGGTAGTAAAATACGCGAGTTAGGTAACATACCCGAAAGCGATAACATCTACCTGAAAAATACACCGCCTTGGGAAGACGAGCTGATTAAAGATGACGAAAAGGTTGATTTGGCGCGTCCTGGTAAAGAGCATTTTATCTCTAAAGTAAACCCAGACATCAAATTGACCATTCAGACACCGAAAGGTAACTGGACGGATTCTTTTAACAAAAGCCTGACTGTTCAACAATTGATTGAAAAAGTCATAGCTAAGTTTGGTTTTGCGCCGGACGGCAACTATGTCCTAAAAATCAAAGGTACGACTGAAAACATGGTGCCTTCCCATACTATTGGAAGCTTTAATTTGCCTAACGGCCAAATTTTGGTGTTTACAGATTTAGGTAAGGGCGCATGAGTGTACTGGCTATTATTTCCCGGCAAACTGTTGCTGAAGAAATAGAAGCTTGCCAGGATAGCTGTAAAGATTATGGTTGGTTGATCTCATCTGTTGATGAGGTTAACCAACTATTTACAGTGACCATGGCATCTCCTATCGATCAACAGCAATATATAGTTGAAGTACGCTTCGATAACTATCCTGAAACACCGTACCTGCTCGATTTTATTCATCCGGTTACTGGCGTGCGCGGCGTGCCAAATGCTTATCCAAAAAACAAGGATAGCTTTTTTAATAGGCATGGCGTACAGGGGGTAATCTGTCATCCTTGTTCGCGCAAATCATATTGCGGCTATACAGGTTTGCACAGCGATTGGGCAATTACTAATTGGAAGGCACTTGCAGGTGGGCTTATCAATTTGAACGCCATTTTAGACACCATTTTTACACGGGTATCCAACAGATCGCAATATGAAGGCAGGATGGTTTAACTGGCTGTTTAAAAAGCCTAAAGGATATTTTTCTAGGGAAAATATCCAATATGTTATCGACGCCCAGGTAATGAGCTTTACTGACCAAATCTTAAAAGATTATGGCAATAAAAAGCCATCCTGCGAAGGTTTGGTGTATTGGGCTGGTAAAGTCGAGGGTAACAAATATTATGTAACCCATGCTGTAGCACCGAAAATAAAGGCGTCACGCCGCGACATTTATACAACTCACGAATCTAACGGTGTGGTCGTGGAGTATCTGTGTGATAACGACTTGGTTTACATTGCTCAAGTGCATTCTCACCCTGGTGATTGGGTTGAACATTCACAAGTTGACAACGAAGAGACTGCATTCCGTTCAGAAGGGTTGGTATCTATTGTGGTGCCTGTATTTTCAAACCGTGGTATTTTGCCATGGTCACAATGTGGTTTTCACCTTTTTACGGATGGTGCATTTAAGTTTCTGTCAACTAAATACGTTAACAAACGGTTTAACGTCCGCAAACTAAATAAAGGAACAATTCACTTTAAAGACTTTCGCAATGATCCAGGATTGGTATAACGAACGAAATAAACGCACAGATTCATTTGCTGAGGTAAATGAAGGTTGTCATAATATAAAAGTCAGTGTAGCCGTAACCGCTGATAGCAGTAAGTACAGTACGCAAGTAATGCTTAACGTGTTATTAAATATACTGACCAGGTGGTGCTATAATGTTGCCGTGACGTGCGCTGATACAGAATGTGTATTAATACCTGCCGACGCCGATATTAGCTTATTAGGAAATCTTAATCAAATGCTATCCGGAATTGACCCCAAAGGCAATTTCACGTTTAACAGTTTCGACAATGATAACTCTGGCATAACCGTAGTTATAGGTGAGCCTATTGCTGGCCAGATGTTACCCTACATCGCCATTGATGGTCATGGATGGGTGAGCAGCTGTTCTTTCAACTCATTTGGTGCTTGTGACCGGTCGACAATTAGCAACAACCCTTTTGGGCCTTCTTTTGCAGCCTGCCTGGCAAATGCAGAATTATTCAGGTGGGCGAATCAGATGGAATGTACTGACTACACTAAATGGTATTCTTTGTACGATATGTCAGTTGGGGATAGTGCAATTACTAACCGTGAGGAATTGCCTGAACTTGACCTGGGAAGGGTACATATTGTGGGGTGCGGAGCAATCGGCTCGTCATTTACTTACTTATTGAATCTCTGCAACTTTACCGGGACACTTACTTTCGTGGATGCTGATAAAGGGGTCGAGCTGCACAATACCAGTAGCTCATTATTGTTTGATCTTAGCAACCTTGCCGATGAAAAAACGAAAGCCGAAATTTGTTCAGAGTACTTAACTACAAAAAGATTTATAATACAACCGCCTTTTAACGGTGATTATGATGGCTTTGGTTATGCCCACCATCAGCAAACCAAATCTGCTGATATAATTTTGTGTTTCGCCAATGACTATAATATTTGGTCCACTATACAACATCTCTATCCGCCTGTTGTATTTCACGCGACTACAAGCCGTTCGTGGGGGCTAAATATCGGTAGGCATATTCCATTAAAGGACAATTGTATCATGTGTACGTTCCAGGATATGGCCACAAAGGTGTATGTACCGAAATGTGCTGAAGTAGAAATGCCGGAAACACCTTCGGTTAAAGACGAAATTGAACAACAAGAGCCGCATGCCAGTATACTTCCCTTCCTTTCGCCCGCCGCCGCTATTATGACGTTAGCTGAAATGGTTAAATTGCTGATGGGTAAAATACCCAATGAAAACACAATACAATTTAACATGAGCACCAAGAATGGTAACATTATAGCGGATCAAAACCGGGCAAAAAATTGCTATATCTGCAAAGACCAAATTCCGGCTATATATGAAAGCTTACAAGTTAAGCTGGATTACTAATTGCAATGCAAAGGTAGTCACGGTACGTGCAGTGACTACCTTTAGATATTATAAGATTGAAGATGGACTTCAAGCGGTTTAGAACCCACGAATCTGCGCACCAACCCCAACATCTAATGCAGTAAATATATACATTAGTACCGGGACAAAAGCTGGTGCCGGGTGCCAAATACATCTAATGGAATGAACATATGCTTATACAGTTCCCTCGGTAGTACGTATCCGAAGATTTAATCCGTATATCTAATTAATTATGTATGCACTGCTCTTATGAATGGATATTGATAATAAATAGTTACCCTTCGTTCGGCGGTCATTAGACTGCTACAAGCAAAGCGTTAGAAACGGACAAATTATCAGCTCATTGCGTGATTCGAAAAGCAAAAAACACAAATTTCAATAATCCCAAATTTCCTTCCATTTGTTATATTGTTGCATTTGGAAAAACCATTTGCGTCGACTAATCTTTGCCAATTTGATTTCATTTCCTAAAAACTTGAATATAAACACTCAAGATGGTTATTTTAAAATTGGCCAACCGGGGTCAATGAGATGTGGTTTATCCACATGTGAGCAATAATAATTTCTTCCCCAAACAACTTTTTAAATTGTGGCTCATCTTTGCTATTTATCTTTTTGAACCTGCTAAAATCTACAGGTATTTCGGATTCCTCAACAGAAAGAGCCACTTCAGCCACGGTGTTCAGTACAAAACGTTCCATCTCAGACACTACTTGAACGATATAGTGCTCTCTCTCCTAGGATGTTTAAAAGATTAGATGCTCATTGGACTGACCTCGTCAATTTCATTAAAATAGACTACGTGAAAATACAAATCCCTACAGATAACTATTATTATTTTTTATCTTTACGAAAGCCTAAAATTATCAAATGCACATTAAATTCTTGCCGGCCTATAATGGCGATGCGATTCACATTCGCTACATCAATAGCGATAAGCCAATTAATATTCTTATTGATGGCGGAACAAAACAAACTTACTTCACAAAAGGCAAAAAAAATCAGATTATTGACGGGCCATTAAAACTCCTGATCAATGAAATAAAGGAGGCCAAAGAAAAAATAAATCTTCTTATTCTTACCCATGTAGATGACGACCATATTGGCGGAATATTAAGATGGTTTGAGAATGACCAGGATGCACTCGGTTTAATTGAACGTGTATGGTTTAACAGTGGCAAGACCATTGCCAAGGAATTAAATAAAACGGAAGTTAATATTCCAGAAATACAGCTTGCACCTGTGGGAACAACAGCTACTGGTATAGACCAGGGAGTTACCTTTGAAAAGATTATTCGAGCAGGAAAAATTTGGGATGAGAAGATTATAAAACAAGGACAAAGCCTATTTTTTGAAGGATTAACAGTTAAAATCTTATCTCCTTCGGTAGCCAATTTACAAGAACTCCACGATAAATGGAAAACGGAGGCGCCCGGTTCGATGACTGCAGCGGCTACTGATTATAAATTGAGCCTGGAACATTATTTAGCTAATTTGATATCAGATCCGGATGATGCGCCGCATAATGGTAGCTCAATAGCATTTATCGTAGTTTACAAAAAGAAAAATTTGTTGTTTCTGGCAGATGCTCACATTCAAACGATCGTTGATGGGCTAAATCATTTTGAGTTTAATCAGGATAATCCAATTGATGCAGAGTTTGTCAAACTCAGTCATCACGGCAGTAACCGAAACATCAGTGAGGAACTGTTAAAGATCATTAACAGCGATGAGTTTATTATTTCTACGAATGGAGTTAGGCACGGGCACCCTGACAAAAAAGGCTTAGCTAAAATTATAAAGTTGAAAATCAACCCTTTACTTAAATTTACCTACCCAGATAGGATTGATGACATATTCACCCCAGAAGATCGTAATTTTAAAGAATTCAGAGCTGTCACGGCCCTGGATGTAATCAATATTGAATAATATGAAAGCAGATTACATTAATTTTTCGGTCATTGTGAACGGCGGCAGCGGGTGCGCTTTTAAAATACATCACAGAGATTACATGTATGTGCTTACTGCAAAACATGTGGTAGAGAATCAGCAAACCACGGTTAGGAGACAATTTCTTGATGTCAACGGAGCGCCACAAGAGGAGATTTTAAAAATCATTGATCAACCTTACCTCCATATTGATGCGAATAAAGATGCTGCCATAATAAAGGTTGAAGTAGTTCCGGAAATTAAGTCCGTTGCTCGGTTAGAAAAACCACTGGAGATCAATGATGATCTGTTTGTTGCGGGATTTCCCAATAGCCGGTCTAAACAACCTTATGCTTATCGAAAGGATAGTTTAAACAGTAAGAATATCAAAGCCTACGAATATGTAGAATGCCAGTTAAAGACGCCATCTACATACGGAGAAATAGTTGGCCTCTCAGGCGGTGGAATATATTATTCAACCAATGGAGAAAATTATCTGGTGGGAATTCAGTCAAAAATGTCGGCGGAAGATGATGATGAATTACTGAACAACATTGATATTATGCCGCTTAAATTCTTTGATGAGATAATTAAAGAAAGCAAGGTTCTTGAGCCACTGATACCCGAATATTTACAATGTTTTTCAACCCTTAAGTCTTATGCATTAAAACTGGAAGGGTGCTTTGGTTCACACCAGATGGAATTTACTAAGCAATTATTACAGGAGGTAACTGATGAGGTGGTATCTAATAATCTGACACCAACTATTATCCGAAATTTTTTTGAATCTAAACTACTTGTGTTTGAACAGGCAGATTCGGTATTGGGAACCCGTGGACTGTGGATAGCGTGGCTTGAATTTCTTATTATCTTTAAATTTATAAAAGATGAGCAGATCGATGATAAAAACATAGAGAGCTTGTTTAACGAAGTCAGACTCATTTACTCGGACACCAATGGAGATTGGACTGACGAGTTCCCTAAACTTTTTCGATCAAATTTTTACGGACTGCCCCAAGATGCAAAAGTAATTGTCGCAACCCAGACCCGACCTGAAAAGGTTATCATATCAAACAATGTCATTCCTAACATTATTCAGGCTAACCCGTTGACTAAGGGACAGATGCAAATAGATATTGGACTTACGCACCCTTTAGTAAACTTCAAACTAATGCATTTACATGCTTTTCAACGCCTGGGAATAATTGAAAAAGAGCAAGAGTATTATGGATTTTCAGCAATCAATGAAAATGATTTATTAGACAAATTAAAAACAGAATTCAATGCTCTCTTCTCATAATCATAAAATCACGGAATTTCTTCAGAAATGGTACCCTGAAGAATTTGTCACTTTTAAATTTATCTCCTATAAGGGGGATATTAGCGTATTTGTCTTTTTGTTAGATAATGAAGACAGACTGGAACAAATGTGGAATAAAGTTTCAGGCAATATCGCTGGAAATTATCAATCTGAATTAGTGGATGAATTTGCAGTCTGGAATATTTATGTATTTTATTTATGCCGGACAGATGTTTCAATTGGCTTAAAATACAAAATTGAAAATGACCGATTCTCAAGCAGGAAGATTGTTCTTGATATTTATGCAGAGGAGGTTTCCGATATAGGAATTGATGATATTATTCGGGGGCATATTACCAATTTTGATATTAATTATGACCCGGAAAGAGATGCGGTAACTAAACTGTCGTTGACTACCGAAGCGGATCCAGTGATTTGGGATATTATAAAAGACGAGACATTAAAGCCTGGGAAACAATCGTTCCCTGAAACAGAGCAACTATTATCAAAAATTCAACAAATAATAAGAGATGAAGATTAGCAAGGTTGAAATCCAGGCATTTCGTGCGTATGACGAACTAAAGGACTGCACATTTGATTTTACCTTGCCGAATGGCGATACTGCGGATTTTATATCACTATACGCACCAAACGGCTTTGGCAAGACTTCATTTTACGATGCGGTAGAATGGGGCGTAACTGCCAATATTTATAGGTTTATCCGACAGAATAACATAAAATCATACGCTAGTGACGAGAAGCATCTTAATTATGAGCTGGCCAACAAAAAATCGCCGCAGTTTATTCTACGCAATAAAAACAGTCCGAGCGATCGAGAAAGCTTCGTGCGCCTTCACTTATTAAATCAAGTCAATCCGAAAGAGCGCATTTTACCAAAAGGTCGTATCGATAGTACCGACTATCACTTTGATGAAAAAATCACCGAGGAGGCTAAATTTCGTGATGTCATACTCTCTCAGGATAATATTGATGCCTTTTTAAGGGAAGACGATCCTTCAGAACGATATGAAAAGTTCATGAGACTTTTTGGTGACCCTGAACTGAATAGAATTTACACTAATGTGCTGTGTCTAATTAAGGTAAATGAACACCAGATCGAACAGGTTGAAAAGGAAATAAAAAAAACAGATACCGAATTACCTAAGGATGTAGACAATCAAATCCTCGAGAAAATCAATCTGCGAATTGGGGAATTGATAAAACAAGGTGAAAACATAAGCCCTATTATGCCAAATTTTACTGAAAATGATTTCCTTGATTTTTCGAACTGGATAGCTGAAAGATCGGTGGAACTACTAAATGAGTTGGAAACTACAAGGGGAAAATTGGATCTTATTCGTGAACACCAATTGCGGACGGATGAATACCTACTATTGAAAAATAAAAATGCTGCGGATACAGAAAGGTTAAATAATTTACAAAACCTCTTAGTGCGTTTTCTTGAACTTAATAAAGCGAGAAACCGCATGGCAAATGTGGTCATTTCCATTAATCAAGCATCTGCGGAACATAAAGAAGCGGAGGAAGTATTACGCAATTTTCCAATTTACCTATCCGCGACAGAAAGAATTGCCAACCAGAGCGAAGAGATAGACGGCCAAAAATTAAAGATTATTGAGGCCGACAAGGAATTAACTGTTATAAATAATAATTTAACAGCAGTTCATGCCGAAATCAACCGAATCAATGAAATCCTATTCAACCTTTTGCAACAACAATCAGATTTGCCTGCTCTGGAAAAATCAAGCGTTGAACTTACGAACGATATTAATCAGATAAATGAACAGGCAAAAATCTTATTAGCTGATATTGATAGAAATGACAAAGCAACAATTGAAAACAGTGAACTGCAAAGAAATTACGGTGCATTAATAGATTTAGTTAACAAGAACGATTACAGCGCAGCAATATCCGAAGATTCAGAAATTAAATCTCGAATTGCATTAATAAAGAATATTGACAATGAATTAAAGACATTAAATGCTGATTTGAAAAAAACCGAGCTGGATATTGCCAATCAAACCAATTTAAATAATGAATTGAAACAGTTGGTTGTCCTTTCTTCAGCATTCGTTAATAAAAACAATTCCGATACCTGCCCGGTATGCTTACATGAATACGATTCATTTGAAGAACTTTCAGCACGAATTATTAACAATCCGCTCCTCAACGACCTGTTACAGCAAAAACTTGCCACTAAAAACAACTTAGATACAACTATTAGCCAAAAAGTAGCCGATATAAGTAATTTAAAAAAGGAAATATTAGAAATTCTTAGCCGAGAATTAGCAACGTTGAAAAACACTGCGACACGCCTTAGCCTTCAAAAAAACACTTTAAATGGGCAGCGGGAATTAATTCGCAATAGGCTTCAAAATTCTGAAATAAAGCAACGGGACATATTTGTAAAAATAAATGGTGATTCAATTAAAGAATACTCAGATAGCTTAGTAGCGTTGATTGAACAGCAACAAAAATCTGCAAAAGAGAAAACTGAAAGCATTGCTCAATTACAGAAGCAAATTGATAATCAAAAAACGTTTATTGAATCCTGGCGTAAAACAATTCAACATATTGAGACGGGAATCCGCGCTTACCGGCTAACGGAAGAATTCATAAATGTTGACCAATACCTACGCAAAAAAGGTTTTCTGGATTACGGCAATGATCGGTTAGAAGGACTTGTAGCCGAACTCCAAGGAAAACTCGATCTCAATATTGCAGAGGAAAAATTAGTGAGTGAACAAATCCGGAATCTTTCTGAAGAACTTAAAAACCACAATGAGATCAGACTTAACGCCGATGTGGAAAATATCAAGGATCAGCTAAGTCAAAATAATGATATTGTTAAAACTTTTGAACGTTTCCTAACCCAATATTTATCTCTTGATCTGTTAGCGATTGATGGTAAAGTCACAGAATTGCTCAAACAGACAGAAACAGAAACTGAGAGTAGTTCAAAAAAACTCCAATTATTAATCGAAGAAATTGAAAAAATTGAGGGTTTTAAAAATAACGTCACTCCACTCCTTAAATATATGTCAGGTCAGGAAAAAATCGGGCAATTATCTGAACAAGCATCATTTTTAAAAGAAAAGGTAAATGAGAGACTCTATAAAGAAAAAAACAGATTGGCATCCATTATTGATGAACAGATCCAATCTTTTTTCTATGAGGATCTGATTAACCAATTATATCGTAAAATTGATCCGCATCCCAATTATAAGCGAATTAAATTTCGTTGTGACTTTAATGATAATAAGCCAAAACTGAATGTTTTTGTTACAGGATCGGAAGATGAGTACATTATACCAAATCTATACTTCAGTACTGCTCAGACTAATATATTGAGCTTAAGTATATTTTTGGCAAAGGCGTTGAATGCCCGGGATGATAATGAAGAACAGATCAATTGTATTTTCATTGATGACCCTATCCAATCGTTGGATAGTATCAACATTCTTTCAACGATTGATTTGATAAGAAGCCTGGTTGTTAATTTCAGTAAACAAATTATTTTGTCCACACATGATGAAAACTTCTATAATTTGCTCCAAAAGAAGATACCTTCAGGGAAATTCAATTCAAAATTTTTGGAATTAGAAACATTTGGCAAGGTGAAAAGCCCAGAAAATTAATAAATTACAATTCCCGTTTCTAAACACTGCTTAATTTATCAGGCAATCAGAAAACAACTATTAATAAGATAACATAGCAAAAATCAGGGCTGTTGAAAATGAGAAAAAGTAACCCATACATCAATCCATATAGGATTCGATGGATCCGTCCAGCTGGTTACGGTTGAGCAAACCGAAGAAAGCCATCAGCTCCCCCTCCGTTTCCTCACCCGCCAGGTAGCGTTCGATCAATTGCCTTTTAAAAACCTCGTCCGTTCTGACATCGATAAAATATTTCTTTTTAATGGTACGACAACCGAACCCCCACCCGAGGGTACGGTAAATCAAAAAAAATTGCAAAAGAGTAAAACTGCCCGGAATTATCCCCAAACCACGCTCAATCACCAATTTTAAAAAACCCGAAACAAGATTTCTCCCGCTTTATTCAGTCCCAATTTAAACGTTTATTAAACGCATAGCGGTAGATAAGTAGATATAAACACAATAAAACCTGCAACGACATCCGTGTGCCGTCCCACTAGTCATTGTTGCAAAAAAAATCATATCGGATTACAACTGCCATGCGACGCCAACCGTTCGGACGTGACCGCTTAAAGCCTCGCCAAGTGCGCCGCACAAGGCTCATTTTAAGACAGTCAAGCCGCTCGCTTTTGTGCGCCGCTGCTGATCAATGAGTAAGCTTAACGGTTATTATGAATCGTAAAATGTCGGCACGATAAATCACTTACCGTATACGTTCCGCATTAATTAAGAAGAATGTAAGTTAAATTACAAATCTGCATACTGATGATATTGTACTCTTGAATACCAATTCTGCCGCATTTTAAGCCGTAATTGGGTTTCATCGTCAAAACCTTCGCGGATCATTGTCGCCAAGACTTTGACCAGGTAAGGATATTCTTCCTCCTCGATACCATCCTCCTTGCATTTCTCACGCAAGGTCATTGAAATAATTCCAAACACAAAACTGAAATGTGGCACCAGTTTTAAAATAAAATTACGTGCTTTTACCAGATACGCATCTGTTTTACCCGGAATTTGTGTATCGATAGCAGCATAATCATCACCTTTCACATACATCAAAAGTATAGGTTCCAATTCAGTAATTTTTTCGACCACATCGTCAATCGTTGATTTTTGGACATTCAGGCCTAAAGCTTTCATCAGCTGAATCTGCGCACCTTTTGTTGGAAAAAGTCCGGTTATTCTTTGCGGGTCATGATCTAACCAGGTAAAAAGCCAACCGATCCAATCGCTGACGTCGAATGCGAAAAGGGTTTGATAACCGGTTTCGCTTAAACTCTTGCCCAATGCTGAAATAATTTCTGGATCTGCACCCATTTTAAGACTTACAATCTCCGTCCATTTTGAATATATTAGTTCTATTCCTAAAGCGTCCTTTCTTTCTATGAGCTTTTTTACCCGATCTGCAAATCCCTCATCCTTATTTTGTTCCGCTCTGTATGCGGTCAGTGATTTGTTAAATAACACCTCGGCGGCCGCTTCGGACTCGCGATCTGAATTAAGGCGAAAAAGCAAATTACTTTCGTCCGACGATAATTCATCAGCAGTACTTATGCGGTCTAAAAAACGGTCCAAGGGGTCATTGATTTCCAAACATTGATCACCTTTTGAAAAGATGTCATTTTTAAGCTCGTCCCACGTACCGGAATCAACCTTTTTATTTTTATACTTGATGATCTCTCCGGGAATAATCATAACTACACCCTGTGCGGCACTGCCCGCCCGTCCCGCTCTACCCGCGGCATTCAGTATTTCATGTGCCTGCATAATTTCGCGATAACCAGTTTCATCATCAAAGCGGTCATACCCTGCGATGATAACGATCTCAGCTGGAAGATTTATGCCTTGAGCCAAGGTGGCAGTTGCAGTCACAGCGTGAACGCCCTGCCGCTCTTTAAAAAAAGATTCATTTAGTCTGCGCTCGACTGGGAGCATAAGTCCGTGATGTACGGCAACGGGGCTTTCAGCAATAAAATATGAATATTTTATTGCTCCTAATTCCTGCGTCAACGATTTCAAATCTCGTTCATGCTTTTTCACAAAAGCTTCTGCATTTGGGGTTATCTCGCCAAGCTTATTAGCAATGTCTCTCGCCGTACTTACAGTAATTTTAGGGTTATCGACGAATACCAGTGTCTTAATACCCTGCTTAACGAAATATGCCGCTAAATCTGCAGCAACCCCGTTACGATTACTTGTTAACTTCCACTTTGGACTGATCGCTAAGGATATCTTTTCCGGCAGCAACTTTTTAATGAAATAATCAGCATCGTCCTCCGATTCCCAAATGTTTCTTAAACTGAAAATATGTGACGCCGATGCCTCCATTTGCTTCGCCAATTTGGTCGGCGGACCGCTAGTTGTAGCAGTTCGTTTTGCCGTCACAATTTCGCTTTTCAGCTCGGTAATCTCATCTTCGGGGAAAATCACACAGCCATGTAACTGCCGGGTAGGCTTCCAACTGGAATCAAATCTTTTGCACGGCCTGCCGGTTACTTTTTCTACCCACTTTTGTACTTCCTCCGCGTTTTCTACCATTGCGGATATTAAAAGGTAATCAGCGTCGGGTATCTCGGTAAATAATCTCAATAAGCAAAACATCGCATCCATACTGCGACGTTCTAGTTTGTCATCGCGGCCGTTTACCAGGTGGAACTCATCAAACACAACCAAGCCGGTCTCGGAAAACGCTGTACTATCGATACTTAAGCGTGTCAAGCAGCGTTCAGGCGTCATAACCGTGATAATTGGCAACGGTCCTTCTTCCACTTCCGTATATTCTGCGTCCACATCAAAATCAATATTTGCTGTCAATTTGCTGAATAACCGATTAAGATCGCGTTTGACCTGATCTTCAAGAGCGTGAGTCGGTACAAGGTATACGACAGACTTTCCGCTTAACAAAGTGGCTGCTATCTTTAATTCAGATATAGTGGTTTTGCCAGCGCCTGTCGGAAAAGTAAGAACTGCTGATATCCCGGGATTTAAAAAACCTGTATCTATCGCATCGAAATGGTTTTCCCAGAGGTATGGCCGGTCTTTCGCCAATTCACCGAGGAAGTTAGACCATTCTTCAGCATCGATGCCAGTTGGTGCTTGAACATTAACAATTCCGCGGTTTAGCAGGTCTTCCGAAAGTATATCGAGTAATTTTGCCAGATGTAGAGGCCCGGCATAGTAACTTAATAAGCCATCAAGCTCACCTCCATAATTATAAGTGCCGAGCTCAATCACTTGCCGAAAATAATTGGCCGACTGAGCTAAGCGGCTTCCTAGTAGACTAGCAGCCATTTCCTGAATACCGATAAAAAGCTTTTCCCACAGGATATAAAGCGCTGCTCCTTCCCTCCCGCCTGTTTTCGTTTCTACCGGTTTTAATTCAAGAATTTGCGTGAGCTTGCCTTGTGCAAGTAAGCAAAGGGACATTTGTATTTGACCAGTGATGTGGCTTTCTGTAGACTGGAATACCTTACCGGCAACTTCTGCGGCATCAGCGGGGCTGTTGCCGATTAAAAAAAGGATAATGGCCGAAACAGCCGGAGGGATTTGGTCTTCGGAAAACTCACCCTTAAAAAAGGCGTCTAACTGATTAAATATCAAGAGCAGCAAGTAATGAGCAGTACCGGCGACGAATGCAACTGAACGAAGTTGGGGGTGGTTTTTTCTCAGCACCGCCAGCGTTTCCAAATTGCTAGCAAGTCGACGAAGCAACTTAATGCTTCGCTTTGCATTTTTGGAATGTAACGGGACCCCGTCGGTCAGCGTTCTTCGAATGGTAACGATACGCGCATAAATCTTGGTGAGTTCTTGAGGTAAACGTTCCGGGTCAATATCTCCTATTTGTGGCGTTGACCTAATAACCTGTTCGGTAACTGTGTTATACATGATTAAGGGCGTTGCGTTTCAAGAAAATCAGAAATTTTTTCACAGAAGTCATCCATCCAACTACGGATATCGGCTTGATAAAAGGTGACACCAATACGCCGCAAGTGATCGCTGCCCTTAACGCAGTTGTCGAACTTTTTAAATAATCTTTTTTTACCCGCTGCGCTCATGTGCGTGGCTTCAGGTGTGATTCCAGCTTTATAATGTCGAAATTTCAACTGATATATATCATTTTCAATCAGATCGTCAATTTCATCATCATTTAGATGATCAATAAGCCCTGTTGTGCGGTTTACAAGCTGAGCGTCGTGGGTACCCTTCTCAAACGCCTCAAAATCAGGCCAAACAAATTTTTTGATGGTCCTACGCGGATTTTCCGTGTATTTGTCTTCGGCAATCACTAGCGCCTCTAACCTATTTTGGGATGTTAGACGCACCCCGAGCCCATCGATGCCGTGTTGCGCCGCGGCATCATGTGGTATTTGACAAAAAAAATTGGATTTTAAGTTCTGCTGCCTTAATGCTATCCAAGTCATCAGTTGAAATATCCAACCATCACGTTTATAACGTTCCTCTGGTGTCGCATAAACCAATTTCGCCTGAGCGTCATCAATCATAAGGTCGGTTGAACTGGGGTCTGACCGGCCTTTCGAAGCCAAAATGCTTTGTACATGTCGTTGATGACCCAACAGCAGAAAACCGATATTTTCTGCTAAAACATCTTCATCTGGGATGGTCAGCTCAACCTCGTTAAATAAAGGGCTGTGATCGGTTAAGGTTAGTGTAAATGCCATAGAATAGGTTAATCAGGTGAACGAATATCGATAATACAACCGACCATACCAAATCGAATACAGGTGTAGAAAAAGAATGCTGAACGATCCATGACACATTTGCTGAAATTTCCACTCTTAAATTCATGTATGTTTAAAATTTCTAGTATCGATAAACGATAACTGAACATTATAAATTGGAAGAGTAAGCAAGGTATGTTTAAATGAGTTTATTTAATATTTGATTGTAAATGCAGTCAAAAGAGATATCGGGTCAATCCAAATGATAGGATTTTGTAGATGGATGGGACTACAAAACACAATTACTCAATTTGTAGATAGAATAATTTTGTTATTTTATTAAAAATCCAATAACTCTTTCAATGGAATATTTAACCCCTTGGCAAACTCTATCATAGTAAGGAAAGTCATATTCAACTCTCCCTTTTCGTATTTCTTTACATCAGCATAATCAATATCACAATTCAGAGCGAATTTTCGGTAGGAAAGGTTTTGCTTTTTGCGTAACGCAAGCAGATGTTTGCCAAACTGAATTAAATGTTCTTTTTGTTTTTCGCTGGCCATCCGCAGATATTTCTACAACGAAAATTGCCTTTTTACAGCTCAAAAGTGTGGGTATATATACCCACACAGTGTTATATTTGCTTTTACAGAATGTTATAATGCGACAAACTACTGATTACAAAAAAGAGAAGTCTGGTAATAAAAAAGCAAGAAAGCGTAAGGATTTATATTTCGCAGTTGCTTTAATAATTCTTTGGGGTTTGGTGTACCTAGCGGTAAAATTAGGCTTGATTAAATCTTAAAATCCAAAAGTTCTTTAGGTTCAATCTCAAGTCCTTTAGCAAGTTTAAAAATCGTTGTCAATTGTAAATCCGTGTTCCCAGATTCAATCAAACCAATTTTATTGTGATTTAACTCAGCTTTTAAAGCCAATTCTCTTAATGATAAGTCCCTTTCCACTCGCAATGACCTCAAGTGAATTCCGAATTTTTCTTTAACGATTTGATAACTTTCCAATAGCCGAGTAATTAGGCTTGAATATGAATTAAATTAATATAAAAATTGTACACCTATAGGTGTACAATTGTATTTATTTTTTATATTTGCTTTGCGATACTTTTTGTAATTATAAAAGCATCGCTTTGTCTTGGCTTAGAAATGTGAGAACTTCAAAAACCGACAAGACATAAGTGAACGCCCATATCCTATAGCCATAGGTGTGGGCTCGCTTATCGTTGGCGGTATCTCACAACCTCTAAGCCGGTAAGTTGAGTCCATATCCTATGGCTTTGGGCCATGGATAACCCGACTCGCCATATTTAATGTAACATGGAAGCGGTTAATCAAAATATACAATCCCACCGAGATTTACCTTTTAAAAAGGTGACCGAAAATTTTTTTTCCAAACATTCTCCGGATTCTACATATGTGCTACTTTGGAAATTTTTCCAATGCTGGGTGACCCGTGATTGCAATATTAAAGCGGAATTGTCCGATGAAGAAGTCGCCCTGTTCTTCGATCAGTTAATGGACCTCGTGGCCGCGGCTTACATATTACACGAGGCGAACAGGGTTTCAGAAAAACCGCAGGAGGGAAAACAACATGAATAGCTATCGTGTACATAACTGGCTGCAACTGATCTCGCCGCCTGAATAACTTCCTATCTTACTCAGGATACACATCCTTTTTTTTCCTCTAATCACTTGAAGGCTCATTTTTTGAGCTTACGGGATTCCTTTGGCAAATTTTTGCGTAGAACCTGATCAAAAAATCAGGAATTTCTAGAAAAACATTAGAATCTGATTTATTTCAGTCAGGCTCTATTTCTCCGGCTACAGGTTTTCCGCATACAGCATTTTAACCATAATTATCATGAAAATATTTTTATTTATTCTAACCGGGGCCTGCTGTTGTTTCACGGCTTTGGCTCAAACCCCCATACGGGGGAAAGTCATAGATGCTGAAACCGGCAATCCTTTGTACGGGGCGACATTAGTAACAGATAAGCCTACAAGCACTACGGCAACGGATACCTCCGGAAACTTTTACTTCTCGTTACAGAATGCACCGAAAACAGTAACGGCGAGATTCGTCGGTTACGCTCCGCTTACCTTAAAATTTCAAAAGGGCTTTACCGGACAGCTTATTTTCAGACTTAAATCTTCCAGTAATAACTTAGATGAAGTAATTGTGTCAACAGGCTACCAAACGCTGCCGGCAGAACGGGCAACAGGTTCGTTTGCAACTGTAAACAATGAACTTCTGAACCGGCGAGTGAGCACCGATGTGCTCAGCAGGCTCGAGGGTGTTGTACCAGGACTGCTTTTCAATCATAACACCTATAATTCTGCAAATGGAACCGCTGATATCAGCGTACGTGGTACAAGCACACTATTTGCGTCAAATCAGCCGCTGATTGTGGTTGACGGCTTTCCCTATGACGGCGATATCAATAATATCAATCCCAACAATGTCGAGAGTATTACTGTTTTAAAAGACGCAGCCGCCGCCGCCATATGGGGAGTAAAGTCTGGAAATGGTGTAATAGTAATCGTCACCAAACAGGGAAAAAGGAATAAACCGCTCACGGTAGATTTTAATGCAAATGTCACTATAGGCGATAAACCCAATCTTTATTACAGTCCGGACTTTCTAAACTCCAATGACTTTATCAATGTTGAGCAGACACTGTTTGCAAAGGGATACTATGACAGTATGCTGAGTACCCCTTATCAGATAGTCTCACCAGTAGTTGCAATTCTTGCCAAAGAAAGAAACGGAGAACTTTCTGCCCCGGAGGCCGGCAATCAGATAAATGCCCTCCGCAGTAATGATGTCAGGAAGGATCTTACCAAATATTTTTACAGGCATTCGGTTGTTCAGCAGTATGCGCTGGATTTACAGGGCGGCGGACTCAACAGTGATTATTTTATCTCAGGCGGCATAGATAATAATTTAAGCAACCAGGTCGGTAACAAGGGCGACCGTGTCACTCTCGGAACCCAGTATAATCTCTATCCTGGGAAACGGCTGACCATATCAGTAGGGGTGAATTATGTGCAGACGAAAAATTCAGCAAACAGTCCTGTATCCGGAATAAACGGCGGTAGTGGCTATGGTAATATTTATCCTTATGCGCAGCTTGTAGACAAAAACGGTAATGCACTTCCGGTTGTGAAAGATTATGCTGCTGCATACACTGACACAGCCGGCGGCGGAAAATTTTACGATTGGAAATACCGTCCATATGACGAGCTGCACAATGCCGATAATACCTCACAAACAATAGATACCCGTATCAATCTGGGTGTCAAATACGATATATTAACGGGGTTATCAGCACAGGTTAAGTACGAATACGAGAATCAGCACAATACCGTAAATAATAACTTCAGCGACCAGACATACTACTCCCGCAACCTGATCAACCAGTTTACAACCATCGATCCCTATGGCAATGTTAACTATCAAATTCCGCAGGGAGGAATTCTGCAGTATGCATCAAACCAGTTGACTGCACAGCGCGGAAGGATTCAGCTTAATTATAATCGTCAATTCAAAGAGAAGCACAATCTGTCTGTAATTGCAGGAACAGAAATTAATCAGACTGTTAATTCCGGAATCGCACAAACTGTCTACGGTTATAATCAAAATACACTTACCAGTCAGCCGGTTGATTTTGCAGATTACTTTCCGACAAATCCTACCGGGAATTATTTTCAGCTTCCCAATACCCTTAGCCTGACCAGCTTTACCGACCGGTATATCTCTTATTACAGCAATGCCGCCTACACTTATGATCAGCGCTATACGCTTTCCGTTAGCGGCCGAATAGACAAATCAAATTTGTTTGGTGTAAATACCAATCAAAAATCTGTTCCGCTGTATTCAGCCGGACTTTTATGGAATTTAAGCCGGGAGAACTTCTATCATATCAGCTGGCTGCCAGTCAGCAAGTTTCGGATCACTTACGGGTACAACGGAAATATTGACAAAAACGTTACTGCGCTTACCACCTTCCTTCAGCAAAGCAACGCGATCTATACCGGCAATCCATTTGCAGTTATCGGCAGTCCAGGGAATCCTAACTTAAGGTGGGAAAGAGACCGGATAATCAATTTAGGCTATGATTTCGCAATAAAAGATCAGGTTTTAAGCGGAAGTATTGAATACTATGTGAAGAGAGGTCTGGATCTTTTCGGAGATACACCGCTCGCGCCCTCGACCGGATTTTCAACCTACCGGGGAAACACGGCAGACATTAAAGGAAACGGCTTTGACCTGAATCTTAATGCAAGGCTCATCAGGAATAAGAAATTTCAGTGGCAGAGTAATTTTATGCTGAGTTATGTATTGGATAAGGTAACTAAATATGATGCCCAGATTGATGCTTCCACTTATCTTATTTCAGGCAGCGGTAACACAGGTGTTATTTACCCACTGACTAACCAGCCCTTGTATGCTATTTACAGCTATAAATGGGCTGGTCTTACACATGATACGGGTGATCCGCAGGGCTATCTGAACGGGAAAATAAGTACAGATTATTCAGCAATCATATCAGGTACAACAACGGCTAACATGGACTACAACGGCCCGTCCCGCCCGACGACATTTGGATCATTCCGAAATACATTTTCCTACGAGAAGTTATCGCTTTCATTTAACATTGTATATAAGCTGAATTACTACTTCAGGCGTTCCTCAATTGTTTATGGCAGTCTGTACAACTGGACGGGAAACAAAGATTATTCCAGCAGGTGGCAAAAACCCGGTGATGAACTTCATACCAATGTTCCCGCAATTCAATATCCTCCGGTAAATACTGACAGGGACTCCTTTTATGAATTTTCCAGCGCACTCATAGACAAGGGAGATCATGTAAGGCTTCAGGATATTACACTGAGTTATGATCTGATAACTAATCAGGGAAACCCCCATAGTGTTTTTAAAACGTTTCAAATCTATTCTTATGTAAACAACGTCGGTATTCTGTGGAGAGCTAATCATGATGGACTTGACCCTGACCTGTATTCAGGTTCATTACCGGCCCCTCGAACAATTTCATTAGGCGTAAAAACTTCCTTTTAATTCATTACTATGATAACTAAAAATATAAATCACTTAATATGCTGGGCATTAATGATTGCCCCTGCGTTATTGGCCGGGTGTAAGAAACAGGATGAATTTCTGAATGCAAAGCCAAACCAGTCGCTGGTTGTACCTGCGACACTAAACGATTTTCAGACAATTCTGAATAACACCAATGTTTTTAATTTCGGTGATGATCCGGCTTTAGGCGAAATGTCGTCAGATGACTATTATGTTCTGCCGGATGTCCTTACTACCCTAAGCGCGGCTGAACGAAATTCTTATACCTGGGAAAAACAGATTTATGATGCCGATCAGACACCCGCAGACTGGTCAGCACCATTTATTCAGATTTATTACGCCAATACAGTTCTGGACGGATTAAAAGCCGGTACCTTTTCCGCTGGTCAAAAAAAACAGTATAATACGCTGCAAGGAACTGCGCTATTTGACAGAAGCTATGCTTTTTATAATCTTGTTCAGACATTTGCCCTGCCATACAATTCATCAACCGCCAATTCTGATTTGGGCATTCCGCTGCGTTTAAGCGCGGATGTTACCGTTAAATCAACCAGGGCTTCCGTACAAAGTTGTTATGATCAAATCATTGCTGATTTTAAATTATCATTGCAACTGCTGCCTATAAAATCTTCTGTTCCTACCCAGCCATCACAGATTGCAGCGAATGCCATGCTGGCAAGGGTTTACCTCGCAATAAGCGACTATAGCAATGCATTGGCTGCAGCCAATGCATGTCTGACTCAGTTCAGTACACTGAATGATTATAATAACCTCAATTCACCTACGAGTACCGCTATAAATTCAACTTTCCTCGATGAGGACATTTATCATTCAACGCTGGTTAATTATGAAGAATTTGCCATAAGGAGAAATTCTGTAGCGGATTCGGTTCTATATGCCTCTTATGACAGCAATGATCTCAGAAAGACCAAATACTTTACATTTCTGGACGGCCTTACCCAATATCCGAGGTATGTAGGATCATACGATTTTACAGGTAATAAATTTGATGGGCTGGCGACAGACGAGGTTTACCTGATCCGGGCTGAATGCTATGCCAGAACCGGCAACACTGCTGCTGCCATTCAGGATCTGAATACACTGCTGACCACACGCTGGGTAACAGGCACGTTCAAACCTTTTAACGCTGCTTCATCAAAAGATGCCCTGCAGCTGATTCTGACGGAACGCAGAAAAGAACTTGTTCTCCGTGGTTTACGGTGGACTGATCTGAGGAGACTCAATCAAAGCAGCGACAATAAAGTTACGCTGACAAGATCACTAAACGGACAGCACTATACACTTTTACCTAATGACCCAAGGTATGCCCTTCCTATTCCTGATCCGGAAATAACAATAAGCGGAATACAACAAAATCAACGTTAATCATAAATTATAATCACATGAAAAAGTTAATAATAATTTTTTATCTCCTTTCAGTAGCTATTGCTAACGCTCAGTCAGGTAAAGCTGTAATCAGCGGCAGGCTTAGCTTTTTGAACAATAATGATTCTGTATCTGCAACTGTATTGAAATATGGTGATTTCGAAGGTTATGAATTATTCCAAACTCAAAAATTTGACAGAGTAAATGGTAAGAGTTTCAGATTGGAATTACCTGTCACTGATCGTCCGCTGTTTTTTAATATCGATTTAAGTCCTAAAAAGCTGGAGAAAGACATTTTTGGACTTGTTGTAGAGGCAGGTGACAGCGTTGTTATTTCTGAAGTAAATAATACCTATTCATTTTCAGGTAAGGGCTCGCAAAAATATAATCTCGTTATGCGCCTGAAAACCATTGAAAACAAATGGCAGGACAAATCTGATCTCCGTACTGCTGATTCCGCAAAACATTACCTTCAAAATATGGATTCGTCAGTTTTGGAAAGACAACGTTTACTTGAAGTGTACAAATCAAGTATCAGCAGTCAAGCCTACCATCTTCTTCATAATTTCATTTTCACGAGCAGGTTGTACACAGGGTTTATCTGGCCTTTTACCGACGTTAATTTTTTGAATAGTTATCGTAAATCGACAGAGGGATATTTCTCTAATAGTGAAATTGAAAAGAATATTCTCGAAATGAAAAGAGATAGCGCTATTGCATATTATTCCAGCGGATTCTTTGAAGCAGTTAAATATAATTATAAAAAAGATTCCTGTTATTTGATAGGTAAGCCTTACAGCGATAGTAACTACTATAAATATGTAAAAAGAAATTATTCGGGATCAACGAGGGATGGACTGGTAACCTGGTTTATTTATAATAGCAGGCACAGAAATGACAGTCTATCGGTTTATATTAATGATGCAATATCTTATATTCAGGTTAAAGATTTTAGAGATTTACTTCTTAGTTTGCAAAGCACTGGTTTAAAAGGTTCCCCGGCATTCAATTTCTCATTGACCGATGCTAAAGGAAAAAAGAGAGAATTTTCAGAGTTTAAAGGTAAAGTAGTTTTACTGGATTTCTGGTATACAGGTTGTCCCGCCTGCAAGGAAATGGCTCCATATTTAAGAAGAATAGAAGAAAATTTTAAAGGAAGAAATGTTGTATTTATTACAGTTTCTATAGACAAAAACAAAGTCATGTGGAAGACCAGCGTCAAAGCAAACTCGTATTCCAGTAATTATAGTTTGAATTTATTTACCGACGGCTTAGGAATGAAAAATCCGGTCATTGAGTATTACAAACTTTCTTCTTTTCCAACACTGATATTAATTGATAAAGATGGGTTTATAGGAGAAACGGTAAAAGATCCGCGCGCTGATAATGGAAAACTTCTTACGGAATCACTGAATAAAGATCTATAATTAAGAAAGGCCCCACATCTGCGGGGCCTTTCCTGTTAGTTAGAGTATGCACTGTGTTTATCAGAACCCTGAAGAACTGAATATGAAGCAGGATAACCGTTTGCAGGAGGAGTGCCTGCAATGGTGGTGGATATCTCACAAGTTCCGGTAGCTGCTACACATGACCCTGCAGGTTGTGTAGACTGCCAGCTAAAAGTTCCGGTCCCGGTTTTTACTGCATACCACGTAAAATTCGCCTTCGTTACTTTTGCTTCAGCCGGTTTGAAAGCAAATGCTGCTGAAATACCTAATACCATAGCTATCATAGCTATATTTAATTTTAACTTTTTCATTTTAAAGGCTGTTTTTAAATCAAAAAGCAGCAAAAACTTTAATGATTAATTTAATGAATTACTTATGCGGAATGTAGGCCCGCGTCGCCCTTTTCCTGTTAGCCTTCGGCAGCACAGGAACATAAACTAACTTTTATTTGCCGTTCCTCCTTTCTTTGCGATTAAAAGAGCAGTTAAATTAATTATGAGGAAGGTCAGATTAAATATCAGATGGGCGTTCCAGGAAACATCTTTCAGAAAGCCGCCGCATGGACAGGGTATACGCCCGAAAACATTTGCAACAACAAGAACAGTATAACCGGTAAAAACCATGAAAAGAACCAATGAGATATTGAGGCCAGTTATTTTAGTCCTCTCCGTTAATAGCATAAAGGCTGCGGCTATTTCTGAAAGCGGTAGCAGATAGACCAGGATACCGGCTAATCCCGGAAATATTTCCTGATTATGGATATCGTGTGAAAAGCGTTTAAAGTCCAACAGCTTGCTGAACGCGGTATAAGCGAGGAGTAAAACAATTAATGCCCTGGCGATAATAACGAATATAGTACCTCTGTTTTTCATTTTGATTTGAATGAAATAAAGGTACCGTCGCCTTAATGACAGAAAATGTCACTCATCTTTTATGATGAAATATTTTTTTTCGAGGCGGTCATATTGAATATTATGACCTCTGTCCCGCAGATGATTCAGCATACGTTTTACGGTTCGCGTACTACAACCAAAACGTTTTGCAGTTGCTTCGACCGTCCGGAACCTGTTTTTCGTGATCAATTCCACAATGTAGTCCAGCCGCTTTTCGTACGATCTGTAGTCCATGATAAGCTGATTTTTAATTTCGGTTTAACAAATTAAAAATCAGACAAATAGTGAATTAATGTTACAACTGTTGATTGTAAATTAATTCAAAAAGATGTTTTTTTTGTCACTGTGCTGAATTACCGGGAAGATCAGATTTGGAGACTGATTTTTTATTTTTTTTGATAGATAACCAAAACTTACGAAGCTTGATCAGAGTCGTGTAAACGAATTCCTGAGCAAGCGCCGAACCATATTTTGGCTTTGGCATAAACGTGTAGGGAGAAACTTCCAGGATCTCAGCGATTTCGAAGATACGGCGAACTGTGATTTCCGTATGCCCGAGTTCTATCTTGGAATAGGCCGCCTGGGAAATGTCAAGATCAAAAGCCATATTCTCCTGACTTAACCTTTTCTCAAGCCTTTTCAAACGAATTCTCTCTCCGATATTATTCATTTAACGTAAAGGACAGATGTATTATCCTATAAGCAAATATAGTAAATTACAACCAAGGGTTATAGCTTCCGGCCTTCGGTGTTTAGACCTTTATCTCAATTTCCAATACCGGAAAGGTTTATAAAATTGAGTATCATGAAAGATTTAACAGATCATCAGGCAGACGAATTAAGAGGTGGAGTAAGTGCCTGTGCCACCAGTATTGTTTTATCCACCTCAATCGGCGGATTATTCGGCGGCATAGGTGCTGCAATTGGCTTCATTGGTGCCGCCACAGGCCCGGCCTGTCTTGCCATCTTTTAACTTTTTGATACCGGGGGAACCCAGTTTCCCCGGTATTCAAAACAGGAGTGACGGATCAACGATCAAAACGGCAAGGAGTCCACCTATTGCCCCGTAAAAATGAATATCATGATTGATCATATCATTGTCTTTCTTCCACTTGTAATAAACAAGCAGCAGGATATAAACTATTCCAGTAATAATATTCTTCACTCCTCCTATAAAAGCAAAACTGATTGCGGTTCCATAAGGGGCTAAAACCATAAAGGCAAATAAGCAACCCATCACGCCGCCGGAACATCCGGCACTGGAATAATCAAAGTTGTCCCTATATCTCCAGGTAAACAGGCTATTGGCAATAAGTTCACTGATGACAAATATCAGCAACAGGTTAAGGCTTCCGTTTCCCACCCGCTTCGTTAATGTTACTTCAAGGTTAGCGCAAAAAATATATAACGAAATTTCATTGAAGATCAGGTGAATAAAATCATTATGAACAAAATCTGACGTGAAAAGCCTATAATACTGGCGCTGCCTGACAACACTGTATGGATGCAGCAGCAATGCGGCGAAAATTCCCTTTTTGTAAATACCCGCTAAGCTTATTATTGCTATAACTGACATCAGGCAATAGGTTGCCGGTGCCTCGGGTTTGGTCATGTCGATAAGGTTCGGCATAGGCAGTCAACTTAATTAAGCAAAAACTTTAACTACTAATTTACAACTAACGGTTATTGTTTATTGCACTATGCAGGCAGAAATTTACCCAAAATTACTTAAAGATGAATATTATGTTAAAATACGGTAAACTAAGCTTCGTGATTTTAGTTCTTCTGACTTTCGTTTTAATTTATATTACGAACCATTACATCCTGACAATTGGGTTCTATGCCAACAGTGACAATCCGCTTTCGGGCATACCGGGACATGATGCAGCTGTTTATGAAACCCTGCAGCGCTGGATCTATTTATCATCAGCTGCCTACCTCTTGTTAAAGATTTCAGCCATCTCTCTTATTGTTTATATTGGACTATACCTGGCGGACGAGCAGGTCGATTACAGCGACATTTTTAATGTTGTTGTATTGGCGGAATACGTTTTTCTTATTCCTGCAATAGTTAAAATCGCAAGTTTCTATTACGTCTTTCCGCAGGGGACACTTCAGGACTGGAATCAATATTACCCATTTTCGGCACTAAGTCTTTTCAAGGCCGCTCCCACAGACTGGTACTACGCACTTCAGACACTTAATGTTTTTGAAATCGGTTATTGGTTTATACTTGGGTATCTGGTTCGCGGTATATGTAACCTAAGCTTTGACCAGTCGCTCCAAATCGTAGTTACTTCTTATCTGCCTGCATTATTTATCTGGGTGGCATCGGTAACCTTCTGCGTACTGATGCTTTTTCCAGCAGCGGGCTAGGCAGATACTGCCTGTTTATTCACTTATCTAAAACTACTTATGAAAAATTTGAATTCAATTAGAAACACTTTTATTAGGCAGTCTTCAGAAAATGATTGCGGGCTTGCTTGTCTGATAATGATCCTGATTTACTGCGGAAGAAATGATGCCGCTGCTTCAGCTGCAGAAAACTATAGCATCCCGATTAATGGATTATCACTTTTAGAAATGTGCGGGCTGGCTAAAAAATTTGGTTTGAAGGGCCGCTGCGTTTCTATGGACACCACATTTTTGAGTGGTATAAATTCACCGGTCATCCTGCACGTAGTTAATGAGCATGGCGAACAACATTTTGTTATTTGTTATGGTGCTATAAAAAAGCGTTCGGGATGGGTATATTTCATCGCAGATCCTGCAACGAAAGCACATTTCGTGCGTGAAGACGAACTGGATAGTTTATGGCAAAGTAAAGCAGCACTGTATCTTGAAGACATTTCTTTTCAGCGCCCGTCATTCCGGGAAAGGACATGGATGCCTCTGTTGACGATCAGTTCCTTTCCTAAAGGTTTGTGGGTTACGATCCCATTCCTGAATCTTTGTGTGACCCTGCTGGGGATAGCTTTATCATGGGTTTTGCAGCGCGGCATTGAAGATTCACTCGCCGGTAAAAAGGAAAGCGTTATTGTTGCTGTACTACTGCTTTTGCTGATTATCACTTTCTTTAAAAGTATGGTAGCTTATATCCGTCAGCAAGTGCTTGTCAAATTAAATAATGCCGTAAATGAACAGTACCTGACAAAATACATTCAAAAGATTGTTTACAAACGAAGGGAGCATGAAACATTAATCAACGACCGGACCGTAAAAAAGCATCTCGGAGATATTCAAAAAATACAGAATGCGGTTTCGGGATTTGCATCGGTACTGCTGTCAGAGGGTTCATTAATATTGTTTATCCTTTCCGCCCTGCTGTATGCCCAGCCATTAATCGGGATAATAAATATGATATCTCTTTCCGTGATGATAGCAGCATCAATTAAAAACGCGCCTGAACTATCCTACCAAGCTGCGCGGTTAAACGAAATATCAGGAAGGGCGGAAAGTCAGCTGGTAAATGATTTGCTGGCAGATTCAGGCATTGACTGTGCTGAAAATCGCTTTATCAAACATCATCGTAATTACCTTAATTACTTGTCTTATGCAGAACGGATAGCCACAAGGATCGGACGGTTCAATCTGTTCTACGAATGTACAGGAGCCATAAACGCACTGACTGTTTTTGCTGTCAGCCTGTATAAAATAAACCTTATGGAAATATCTTATGGAATGCTGATGCTCTTTGTGATAGCAAGCTATTTCATTCCCGTATTAATGCAAAAAATATGTAATGCGATTGTTGTAATTACCGAAGGAGCTGATGCTTCACGACAATTCAAACTCAACACTACTAATTCTTAACAGGGGCATTTTCCGCAAGTAATTATCAAGACCGGGCATTGAAATAATGCGGGGATGGCAGTCTTTATCTCTTTTTTTAAATATCTATGAACCACCATATTGAAAAATTACGATCCGAACTTTTCGAAGAACTCTTTGAAGTTAGCGGTATTGACAATCCGCTTGGTAAACTTACCAGCGTATCAAAAGTTATCGAAAGCAAATTAAACGAACTAAATCAGTTCCTGCTTACTTATAGGTTTACTGATGAAGATGAGGAAATCCTGTTTTTTAAAATTACTAAACCAGAGATGGTAGCTCTTAGGATAGAAGAGGTAATGCGATACAGTCTTCAGATCAATAAGCCGATAGGAACAAGTGAGGTTCAGCTGAAATACTTTGATGATGAACTAAAAGCATTGCAAAGCTTTTTCAGAATGAACTCCTTTCATTACCAGTATTACAGAACCGGGGTAAATGACCTCGACAGAACCTATTTCCTGAGAAATGCAGAACCGCTTTCTATGCCCTTAGCTGACATGAATGAAGGCGACAAGGCAGTGTCAACCCCTATGAGCTATCTGTTTGCAAAATTCATTGCTTATGAACACATACAATATTTCATTCTCGAACAGATAACCCCCTTAAAATTCCCTGAGCTAAACGCTAAAAGCAAGGGTGATTTGCAGACAATCGAAATGAAATGGACAGGAGATTCCATTAACATTGTGGAGCTGGCCTACGGCATCTGGCTTACCGGACAGTTAAATAACGGAAATGCAAGCCTGAATCAAATTGTGAAATGGCTGGAAGTTAATCTTCATATAAATATCGGAATTGTTCAGCGGAGGTTTACAGAAATAGAAAGAAGGAAACGCCTGAGTCCCACAAAATATATAGACAAGATGAAAGAAACGATCATGCAGAAAATTGAATCAGGTAACGAATAGCAACCTGTTGAGGAAAGATTTTGTTGCCTCTTTCGCGGCCGGAGGAAACTCATTCAGTTGCATTTTTCCAGATGTAAAATTACTGCTTTTAAATATAACAAAATACCGGCTGCTAACTGAGCCGGCATTTTACAATATTTATCAGGGCATAGGATTTTGAATGTGCTGTTTAACTATTTTTCAAGAAATGGCATCAATGCTTTTAGCACCTCTTCGGGTTTTTCCTCATTCATGTAATGGCCGCTATTCAAAAGGCCTGTTACTTCGCAATTTTTCGCAGCGAATGGAAGCCCCATTTTCATATAATTATAACTGACGTTACTTGCGATTCCTAAGACGGGCATAGTTAGCTGCGCATATGATTTACCATCTTCAATATCTTTTGTAAAAGTCTGATACCACGCATTTGAAGCACGAATATTCTCAGGTTTATTATATGTTGATGCATAAATCTCCCTTTCAAACGGCGTCATCTTTGTTTCGTCTATCATCACAAATGCAAACAGCCAGTCGAGTAAAAACTGAAACCTTCCCTCCAGTATTTTTTCCGGTAGTTCCTTTACCTGGTTGAAACTCATCCACCATGCGTATGGAGCCTCCCCGGTCATTTTTTCATTAAATGTGCCTAATGGAGGTATAAGGGTCATATGCATCATGCCCTCGCTGGGATGCGCACCATCCATAACAATAAGCTTTTCTATAACCTTAGGATAGTTAAACGCTACACTCATAGCCACCATACCTCCTATATCGTGGCCAAGCATAAATACTTTTTCAAGCATTAAATGACCGATCAGTTCGTAAATATCTGCTGCCATTGTTTTTTTATCATATCCGGATTCAGGTTTACCGGAAGTGCCCATTCCCCGGATATCTATAACAATCACCCGGTACTTTTGAGCCAGTTGAGGTGCAATGGTTTGGAAGGAATACCAGGTCTGCGGCCAGCCTGGCAGACAAATCAGTGGTGTGCCGGTTCCTCCATCTACATAATGTAACTCCACGCCGTTAACAACAGCGTATTTATTCTCAAATCCCGGCCAGTATTTGATCAGTTCTTCATCTGAATACAAATTAGTATGCTCTTTATCTTCGTTCGTCATAATGTTATATTTTAAATATTTTTTTCGGCCGGGGACCAGCTCAATCCTTCGTAACGGTTATTATCCAGGGATTGATGGTGTATCAAAAACATACTATAGAGATATTGCGCCTGCTGCCATTTGGGGTATAAATCGTTTTCTCCTTCAGGATGCGCAGCCCGCTGTACTTTATTATAGGTCGAAAAGCCTTCCATTGAACCCATATTAACCAGCCCGAATTTTGAACCTTTGTATTGTTCGCTTAAAACAACAAGGTCTTCAGGGCTTATACTGAAACTGGCAATTCTTAAAAATCTTGGTGCTGCATCATCAACTGCTGCCATTGCCGTAAAGGCAGCAGTATCATCCATGGTTGTAAAATCTATTTTCCAGTCTGCCTTATCATCATAAAAAGCGATTGTTTTTTGCTGCACATTAAAAAGCGGTGTATTATACCGTAGAATATCTGCAAAAGCGCCGTTAAATATGGACGAGGACCGGATCGGGCTCTGGTCCAGTCTTTCATGAAACTCCTTTCGCAGGTCAAAATTCCTGTTTTCACCCGCCGGCATCATTGTAAAATCGGATGAAAAATCTGAGGGGATAAAATGGGGAACACCCGCCGCAATCGCCGCATCTAGAAGTTTGGTTTGCGCTTCCACAATGACATCGTGCAGGCCCGCAACGGCAGATACCACGCAGGTAACACCTGCGCATGCACCCGTCAACTCCTGATCACTAGATAGATCAACTGTAAAAACATCAACCCCCATTTCTTCCAGAGCATCAATTTTTTCGCGGCTGCTTCCATTACGGACTAAGGCCCTGACAGGTATATTTCGTTTAATAAGTTCGCGACATATTTTCTGTCCGAGGTTTCCTGTAGCTCCTGCTACCAATATTAGCTTTTCCATTTAAATTGTTTTGAATTATGCAAAGCTATGTACGCAGTAATCCGGAAAAACTACCATTTGGTAGTTAATGATACCTACTTAAGATTTTTTCTGATCCTGCTCAGGGCATTTGGAGTGATGCCCAGGTAAGACGCTATCTGTTTAACTGGAACCCTTTTGATCAATTCAGATTTTTCCATAAATTCCAGATAGCGTTCTTCAGCTGATAAGGTTTGAAAGCTGATGATCTGATCGATCATGCGAACGGCCATAGCCTCCCAGGTAATTCTACCAAATTCCTGCCAGGCCGGAAATTGCCTGTATAGATTTTCCATATTATATTTATCAATATAAAGGAGTTCGGTATCTTCTATGGCTTCAATATTGAATCGCGTTGGCTTTTGAGGATTGAGACTGGATATTTCGGTGAAGAACTCATCCTGAAAAACAACCCAAGCAGTCAGCTGCTCACCAAACTCACCGAAAAAGAATCGCAGCGCCCCCGACCTGATGTAAAAGTATTGGTAAGCAATCTGTCCGCGTTTTAAAATCAGCTGGCCCTTTTTAATCCGCTTAGACTTAAAGCTAGAAAGGATGATTATCAAATCGGATTCCTGAATAAAGATTTTTGATTTTATAAAGTCGGAAAATTCGTTCATCCAAGTTATTGCTTCGTTTTTTTTCGCCCACCAAATTAAGTAAAACAAATTAAATTCTCTTTTTGAAGCTATGTAAACGGAATCGTAGTTGATTAGAATAGCTGCTCTCACCACCATCCTTATAATAACCTGTCGAAGTCCAGCTTCAACTATTTTAATAATTTATTTTTCGGTAGTACCGAAAAGCTTGTCAATTCCCCAATCCTCATAACCTCAATTTTGATCCCGTCAGGCAGCAAGGCTTTTTAGCAACTGCCTTTCTGTTAAGCTCTTTGACATCGGGGGACAAAGCATTATCCTGTGAGGAACAGGAAATATTGCGAAGGTGAGATCATATCAAGATACCGAAAACGCATAGGCAGGCGACAGCCCGGATTGTAGAATCCGACGTGAGTAGTCCCGAAATAACTAACCGGCAGAAGCGGATTATACGGGTTCGTTGCCCGCTGCCGGTTCATGAAATCATTTTAATAAATCAGAACACCTTATGAGTAATTTTCAAAATGCAAAAGACCTTAAAGAGCAGGCTTCTTTAGTTGACCTGCTGGAAAAACTGGGCTTTAAGCCCGCGAAAAAGACAGCGAAAGAACTGATGTACCACAGTATGCTGCGCGGATCGGATACCAAACCTTCTTTTTGTGTAAACGATGAGATCGGGGTATGGTTCGACCATGGCCTCGGGAAAGGCGGAAATATCGTTGACTTTGGTTTGCTTTTTTGGAAGCACTTGTCTTTTAACGAGGTCGTAGAAAAGATCAGCGATGTAATCGGCTCCGTTAGTCCTGTTGAAAGAGCCATGCGGCCGCGACGCAAAATGAGGCAACCTATTTATAACATTAAAGCGACGAAGCCTTTGGGTACCAATCCCGCGATCACCGCGTATCTCCAAAAGAGGGGTGTTTTTGAAATGGCCAAAGGCAGTATGAGCGAGGTTTATTATACCATTGAGGATGATAAGGGACAGCATAAGGATTTCTTCGCGGCAGGATGGTTAAATGAAGCCGGGGGCTGGGAAGTAAGGAACAAGTACTTTAAAGGCTGCCTGGGACAGAAGGCCATCAGCTTTATACCCGGTCATGAAAAGGACCTGTGTATCTTTGAAGGGTATATTAATTACCTGAGCTGGAAAACCGAACACCCCAATTCCGGGCAAAGTATCATAGTACTGAATACCCTGGCCCTGCTCTCGGACGGCATAGCCAAAGCCAAAGGCTTCTCCTCCATAGATGTGTATTTAGACAGGGACGAACCCGGTTACCGGGCAACGGCTGAATTTATGAAGGCACTGCCCTATGCTACCGACAGTTCAAGGGCCTATTTGGGCTTCAATGACTTCAATGATAAACTGGTTGCATCCCGGCAGGAAATTAAGCCCGTGGAAGCACCGGAAAACACTAAAAGAAAGACACTTTCATTATAGAATACCCCTTTGTTTTTTAGACGGCAAGATGTCTTTTTGCTTTACAAAAAGGATCTTGCCCTCCGGGGGATAGTAAAAATTCGCAACTCATTTTTCTGATGTCCGATTTAAAGAACAAGGGGGGAAGGCCAAAGCTAACCGAGGGGAAGCGCTGTAAACCTATCAACATCCGTTTTACCGAAGCCGAATACCAGCAGATCGATGAGCTGGAAAAAGCGTTGGGTATCAATAAGACTGAACTGGTCAGGATAAGGGTGCTGCACAATGCGGATTTAACCGTTGTCAATTCACAGGAACTTATCAAATACCTGGATGCTATCGGTGCCGAAATGGGCCGGGCAGGAAACAATATTAATCAGTTGGCAAGACACGCCAACGTTATGAAATTAAAAGGCGATCTGCCGCCCGTGACAGCGGAGAAATTTAATCACTTGATGGAAGCATATATCAATATGCAGAGTAGCCTCGAAACTGCCCTCCGAAAAATCATTCGGCTCATGAGTAAATAAATAGCAGATATATTGTTATAACGCTGTGGAGTTATAAGGTTATTAAGCGCGTCAGTTAGGTAGTTATAATGGTATCCAACTATAGTGTTACAAGCATACAACGTTATATTGAGATACTGTTATTCAAACATCCTGTTATAGTGCTATTTAGTTCCAGCGTTACATGGGTATAGCGTCATATGGATAAGCTGTTATTTTGATATATAAATACATCGTTATCCCGATCCAGGGAGATAAAGATAGCCGGTTATGCAGATCGTTTGTTACTGCGCTGTTAAGCTATAACGTTATTGGGATGCCCTGATCCTTTGCTACACCACTACAAGGATAGCCGGTTATACCGGTCGATTGATACGCAATTACATGATCGTTAAAATACTGACCTCCTCCGCTTCCTTTAACGGGGTTAACTATAATGCCAATAAGGTTGACCGGAATAAAGGGGAGTTGATGAAAGTAGCCAATTTCGGTCCATTACAGGGGCTGGGTACTTTACGCCCCCAGGATTATATCAACTACCTGAAATTACTTTCAGCACAAAATAAGAGAATAAGCAAGCCGCAATTTCATGCTGTAATTTCTGCCAAAGGAAAAGCCTATGACAAGGTATCCTTGACTGCAATCGCGGAAGACTGGTTGAAAGAAATGGGCTATGGCAAACAGCCCTACCTTATCGTCTATCATAAAGACACGGAAAACAACCACGTTCACATGGTCACTACCCGCGTCCAACGAGATGGTAAAAAGATCAGCAGCGCTTTTGAAAAGGTCCGCGCAGTTCAAAACCTGAATAAGGTTTTAGGGTATGACTTTGCTTTACAATACAGTTTCAGCACCAGGGCGCAGTTCCTTACGCTTCTCGAAAATGAAGGGTTTTTGGGAATTGACCCTAATGAAAAATTGATACAGGCGAAAATCAATCAATACGTTCCCGATAAAGACAGGGCAGCGTCAATCAAAGCCATTCTTGAAAAGGTAAAAAATGACCCGCATTTTCAGTCTGTTCTTAAAGAGCAATACCATATCGACCTGGTATTTCACGCCGCTGAAGGAAAAAAGCCATACGGTTACACCCTGATAGACCATGATGAAAAAAAGGTTTTTAAAGGCAGCGAGGTTTATCCTTTAAAGGAACTTTTGAATGAAGCCGGTAATAAAGCTTTTCACCATCATGAAAAAAGGCAGGCGGATGAATACACCGTTTCACCTGCTTCTATACAGTCCATATGGATCGCTGACGACGTGGACGACCAGCAAATACACGGCATGAAACGAAAGCGCCAAAAGAAAGCCAGAACAAATACCCGTTAAACCATAATTCAAAATTAATGATCATTATAATAGGCAACCAGAAAGGCGGCGCAGGGAAGAGTACGCTCACCCTGTTACTGGCCAACTTCCTCACACAGGTAAAAAACTGCAGGATCACTGTCGTCGACATGGATTACCAGCAGTCCATCTCCCAAAAATACGACAAAGCCAAACTGCTGGAAAATGACGAACCCTATGAAGTCGTAGAGGCCAGCCTCGAAAGCTACCCGGTGCTGCGGCGTATATTAGGCAATAACCCGAAAGAAATCGTATTGATCGACCTGCCGGGTAAATTGGACGACGATGGCCTGATCCCCGTCTTTAATTCGGCGGACCTGGTGATCTGTCCCTTCGCCTACGAGGAATCGACGTTTGAATCCACCGTGCTCTTTACCGTTGTGCTGAAGAAGATCAACCCTAAAATGGCGATGGTATTTGTTCCCAACCGGGTCAAGGCGAATGCCAAATTCGAGATCATGCAGGAGGTGAACGAGCAGCTTTCCAAATTCGGGCAGATCACCGGCATATTACCTGACCGGATAGACTTTCAGCGTACCAATACCTTTCAAACGCCGCCATCATTACTACCGGTTATTAATCCTGTTTTTGAAAAAATCTATGCTGATCATCTATATGGAAAATATTAAATCACTGGCTGACCAGCTTAGGGAAGAATTGGTGAAACCCAAGCCTGAAAAAAATAAAGCAGGAAAAAACAAAGCCGATAAAAAAACAAAACCGAAAGACATCGAATCAACTATACTGGCCGCTATCATGGACTATGACAGCAGCTTAAACAAAAGCATGGTTCATGTCCGCTTTGACGAAAAAACCGTGCGCCTGATGAACCAGTTTAAAATGGCCACCCAGGTAGATGTCACCAAACTGGTCGCTTATTCGGTAAAGCACCTTTTTGAAACCCACCCCGAACTCAAAGAAATTATCAAACACTTTATACAAAACACAGAACTATGACCTGGATCAAATTTGCACTCTGGCTGAGCGGTATGTATGTATTTTACTATGCCGCCTTAATTTTATGGGACGCTATGCGCGGCGGACGCCCGGCCGTTACTGAAGACTCCCATCAACTCACTTTCGTTGAACATGTGGAACCCATTCGGGCAGAACCGGACGAGGAAACAGAACTTTACCCTTCCGCGATGATGTCATCAGGTGGTGTCAGCCTGAAACAAATGTTCAGCCTGGCGAAGCAGGATGCCATTGAATTTACCAAGGGCGTAAGCTTTTCCCTATGAAATTGGTATTGACCTCCCTGCTCTGCCTGGTAGTACTGGGTGCAATCGCGCAGCCCGGCATTTCTGAGATGCAACAGGCACAGCAGGACCTTTCCGCCACCTTTTTCTCCGCCTTTGATTGTTCGCTGGTCGTTGCCACCCTGCTTGGCCTGAACGGCGCGGTCAAGATCTACCACAACTGGCAGATGGGCAAGGAAAGGATCGACTCAGATGTAGCGGCATGGTTCTTCGCCGCTCTCTTTATGGTACTCGCGGGTGCATTCCTAAAGGCGTTGTTCGGGATCTGAACGCCTTATTATTAAATGTACCCTAAGCTATCACCCAGGTAGCTTTTAAAAGGTCTCCGTCTTTATTTTTTATTCCTGTTTAATGTTAACCAAAACAAAAAAAATGTGGGCCTCGGCAGTATTGCTGGCCCTTTCTGTTCCCGCGTTCGCACAAAGCGGTGTCAACGGCCTGAACACCGCGACCTCCACCCTCAAAACCTATGTTGACCCGGTGACCAATATTACGTTGGTCATCGGCGGGATCGTCGGCATCGTGGGTGCCATCCGGGTCTATTCCAAGTGGAATTCGGGTGACCAGGACATCAACAAGGAACTGATGGGTTGGGGCGGATCATGCGTCTTCCTGGTAGTTTCCGCGCTGGTGATCAAGTCATTCTTTGGGTTAACCTAATGGCAAGGCATTACGCCGTTTATAAGGGGCTGCAGAAGCCCCTTATTTACAAAGGCTTCCAGGGGAAATTCATCTACTGGGGCCTCGGTTCTGTCATTGCCGGCCTGGTCATCGGTGCCCTGACCATGTCGCTCGTCAACATGTGGCTGGGTGCGATACTGCTGATCGGCTGCATCGTGGGTGGTTTGCTTTATACGGCCCAAAAACAAAAAGGCGGTCTTTATTCAAAGACCCGTGCAAACACAATTTACATCCTCAATCATTATGGCCGCAAAATCAATATTTAATATTCCGTTCTCCGGGGTAGATAAAAACGGGGAGTATCAAATGCTCATCGGGCTCAATGGGGAGTCTTCAGTGATCATCAGCATGGTCAATCCCGTCATCCGCTATTCTGCATACCCGGCCGGGTATGACGAATTCCACCATACCCTGATCAATATCGTTAAAATTTTAGGGGACGGCTACATCTTACAAAAACAGGACGTGATCAGCCGCTCACCTTATCCGCTCAAAAAAGGCGGAGAATATCTCCAGCAAAAGTACAATGCACACTTTGCAGGGCGCGAATGCCTGAAGGTGGAAACCTACCTGACCATAACCCGCCAGGTAAAAAAAGGCGCTTTCTATGTGTACGATGCAAGGGGGCTGCGGGAGTTCCGGCAGGCTATCGGGAAAGTGCTGGATCTGTTGCCATCGGCTGTTGTCCTAAAGGAGGCCCGAATTAACCGGCTGGTGATGCAGATACTCTGCATGGACTTTAAAAGTACGCACCTCAGCCTGAATAATATTTCTCCCACGGACAATGAGATCAGGATGGGTGAAAAAGCGTTTCGCAACATCAGCGTGATCAATATCGACAAGATCGACCTGCCGCAGCAGGTAAGTACGCATATCGAGCTGAATGACAAGGAAAGCATGCGCGGCTTCCCGGTGGATTTTTTATCCTTCCTTTTTAAGGTCCCGGACTGCGATGCCATTTTATTCAACCAGGTCATTGAGATCCCTAACCAGGGAGCGACCTTGCGAAAGCTGGAAGCCAAAAAGAAAAAACACAGCGGCATTCCTGACCCGGCCAACGACCTGTGTGTCGAAGATATCGACCTGTTGTTGAATGACATTGCAAGGGAGAACCAGTTAGTGGTCAACTGCCATTTCAATATCCTGGTATCCGCCCCGGTTGCAACACTGCAAAAGGCATCGAATTTCGTCGAAAGTTCATTTTCAAACCTGGGTATCACACCGAGTAAAAGCGGCTATAACCAGCTGGAACTTTTCAGGAGCTGTTTGCCGGGAAATGCGGTGGAAATCAAAGAATACGATTGGTTCATGACTACCTGTGACGCTGCCGCTTGTTTCTTTTTTAAAGAGTCGCTGCCGCGCGACGAACCATCGGATTTCCTGATCCGCTTTACGGACCGGCAGGGTATCCCCATCGGCATGGACCCAGCCGATCTGCCCATGCGTACCGGGCGTATCAATAACCGGAACAAATTTGTGCTGGGGCCAAGCGGTTCGGGCAAAAGTTTCTTTATGAATGCCCTGATCGAGCAGTACATGTTGTATAACATGGATATGGTGATTGTCGATACCGGCCATTCCTATTCCGGGCTATGTGCGTATTACGAGGGTAAGTACATCACTTATACCGATAAAACGCCCATCACCATGAACCCCTTCCGGATTACGGAAGAGGAATACAACATTGAAAAGAAAGACTTTTTATGTACGCTGATCGGGGTGGCCTGGAAAGGTGCTGAAGGAACATTCAGCCCGGTGGAAAGGGATGTTGTCGCCAACGTGATCTCCGCCTATTACAGCAAATTCTTCGCGGAAAAGGGTGAACTGGCCTTTGATACCTTCTATGTGTTCGCACTGGAAAAAATACCGGAGATCAAAGCCGAGGAAAAGATCATTTTCGATTTTGATGAGTTCCGTTATGTGCTCAAAAAGTTTTATAAAGGCGGTGAATTTGCGCCGATCCTCAATAAGGAAGCGGATAAATCACTGTTTACCGAGCGGTTCATTGTGTTCGAAATCGATTCCATCAAGGAGCACAAAATTCTTTTTCCGATTGTAACGCTAATTATCATGGATGTGTTCATCCAGAAAATGCGCTACCGTTCAGACCGGCGAAAAGCCCTGGTTGTTGAAGAAGCGTGGAAGGCCATCGCCAGCCCGCTCATGGCTGGCTACCTCTTATATCTTTATAAAACCGTCCGCAAATTCTGGGGGGAGGCGATTGTCGTCACACAGGAATTGGGTGATATTATCGGCAATGCCGTAGTCAAGGACAGTATCATCAACAATTCAGATACGATTTGCCTGCTTGACCAAACCAAGTTCAAGGATAATTACAATGACATCGCGGCCCTGCTTTCCATCAACGAAACGGAGCGCCGGAAAATATTTACCATTAATCAACTGGACAATACCGAAGGCCGGGGACGGTTCAAGGAGGTCTATATACGGCGAGGCTCCGTTGGTGAAGTTTACGGCGTAGAGGTATCGCTTGAACAATACCTTACCTATACCACCGAAAAGCCGGAGAAGTCGGCGGTGGAATCCTACACGAATAAATACGGTTCTTATCACGAGGGGCTGGATGCCTTTGTCGCTGACTTTAAGGCCAGCAAGTTATCCCTTCCGGCATTTATCACACGCGTTAATCAACATTAAATTTATGAAAGCATTATTTATCATCCTGATCTGCTTTGTTTGCAAAGCATCCTTCGCGCAGGAACTGGTGGTCGACCCCACCACCTCAGCGGCCATCGCGGTCAATGCCGGTGTCATCAACGGGCAGCTCAATACCACCAATAACAAACTGGACCTGATCCAAAAGGGGCAATTGGCCGTAACCTCCCAGCTGACTATCGTCAATACCCTGCAAAACAATATTTATAAAGGCCTCAGCCAGGTGGCTTCCGTGATCAATAACCTGACGACCATCAAAGAAATAGCCGAATGTGGGGAAGATATTGTCACTGATGTCGAAGGTTCGCTTGTCCTGGCCAAATCGGATCCGGTATTATTGCTCTTCGCCCAAAAGGGCGCACAAGACTTTGAAACACGGGCGGCGACATTAGCTGCCGATGTAAGTGCTTTTATCCTTAAAGGCGGTTCAAACAACCTCATGGATTCCGGCGAACGCGGCAAATTGCTGAATCATATCGCATCTGAAATGCGCATACTTCGGGGTATTGCCTACGGCATGGACAGGGCGATGTACTGGGCGAAGATGAATGGTATTTTCCGCTCGCTTAACCCCTGGGCCACCTGGCAGAACGAAGATGTGCGCATCGCCAACGAAGTCATTAACAATGCCAAATACCTGAAGCAATGAAAAAATATACTATTGCCCTACTGCTCCTTTTACCTTTCGCCTTTTACCTTTCACCTTGTTTCGCGCAGAAAAGTACGCTGGATATTGTTGGAATCCACCAGTTGGTGGACGAATCTACCTCCGAAAACAAACTACAGGTCAATGCCAGGAACCAGCAGGCGGCTGCCACCGCCAACGAACAGGCCAATCTTACTTTGCTGGAAAAGCTAAAAAATACCTATCGGATGCTACAGCAACGCTATAATACCCTGGGTACCGCTATCACGGTCGCGGATGTGGGGATTTATGCGGAACCGATGGTGAAACAGATCGTCAGTTACCAGGCGCAGATCGTCGCTTTGGCTGAAAAAAACCCGGCACTGATCGCCATCGGGTACCAATCCGAGATCCAATTCGCCGAGGATGCCAAAGACTTGATGGGTTATGTCGCGGGGCTGATCCTTTCCTACGGCGATGTCAACCAAATGAAGGCCTCTGACAGGAAAATGCTTTTTGACTACGTGATCGCCCAACTCAGCGTATTACAGGAACTGTCCGGCAACATGGTCAATATGATGCAGTATTCCAGCTTAGCCTCGCTGCTCAAGGCTGCCAATCCCTTTCAGAATTTTATTGACGCGGACATCTCCATCAGCAAAAATATAATTCAAAACGCTAAATATTTAAAGTGATGAAAACAAGATTCATAGCGCTCCTTTTACCTTTCGCCTTTTATCTTTTGCCCTGCACCGCGCAGGAAGTGGTCTTCGACCCGCAGCATTTCGAATCAGTCGTCGCCAACGGGGCAGTCAGGAGTTCGGCAGAAACCACGCACGATCAGTACCTCGGCAAGATCAATACCAATGTCAACAATCTGAATACCAATATAAGTTCGGTGGTATTGGCGCAAACCATCATTTACAACGGCCTGTCCAATGTCAATTCCGCTTTAAAGGATGGCCTGGAAGTCAAAAATATGGAGGTCATCACAACGGATATGATCAGCTATATCAACCAGGCCCTTGATCTGGCCAAAGCCCAACCTTATCTTTTGCTATTTGCGGACAACATAGCCACCGAGATGAAACAGCGGGCGGTTACGCTGGTAACGGATGTTTCCGGCTACGTATTGAAGGAAGGTGATAATGTACTGGCTGACTACAATTCACGCGACCAGTTGCTGCGCAAGGTCACTACCCAATTGCAGATCCTCGATGGACTGGCCTATGGCGCATGGCGGGCGATGTACTGGGCCAAAGAAAAAGGCATCATCGCGTCGCTTAACCCCTACGCCAGTTATATTAACAGGGACAAATTATTTGTCGCCCAAATTATTCAAAACGCTAAATACTTACACCAATGAAAAAACACTTTATGCTATTGATGCTTGCGCTTGCCATTTCAGGTGCGGCCCGCTGCTATGCCCAGGAGGAGATCAACGATCAAAGCCTGCGCTACCAGCAGCAGCGTATGGTTTTCCAGCAATGGGACCAGAATAAGTTTACGCCTACCTCCGGTTTCCTGGGCCTCAACCCTTATTACTGGTTAACATGGGGCTGGTTCTATCCCAATTACCACAAGACCGATCTGCGGCCGCTCAGCGCGACCGGTCCGCAAACGCAGCGCCTGGCGCTGGTGAGCGCCATGAACAGTACCGACGGCAAATATAAATTGCAGTCTGATACGGTCAGGAACACGGCCCTGTCAGAGATCGCCAACCAATCCGGGGCGCTGTCGGATGCCGACCCTTTATGGTTGTTATACTACAGCGACCAGTTTAAGCCGGTGTTGAATTATTCGACGGCGACCATCCTCGCCGGGCTGTCACCGCAAGTGAGTGCCAAACTGGTTTCGGAAGGTACTTACAACTGGTACACGAACGAACTTTCCCGGTTAAAACAGCGGATACAGGGGGCGCATACGACGGACATGGACAGGGGCGCAAGAATTATGGCTTATTATAGGTTGCTGCAGGAATATAAAAAGTTGTCCGCCGTCTGGGCTATCCGTACCTCCACCGCGCAGACCACGCTGAACATGGCCGCCCAGCAGCAGAAATTACAAAACGGCCAGGTGACCATCACCGGCTGGACACCGCACACCGATGTCGTGATCGCCAATAAAGTCTTACAGCACCTCCAATGAAAAAGAAACTTTTACTCATCCTGTTATTGTCACTCGGAGTGACGGCAGGCTTCGCGCAAACCGCGCCCATAGATACCGCCAGCAGCAATAAAACACTGGAATTTCTCCAGGGGGACGGGGTCTATGAAAATGGCATGATGACCTTTTTAGGCGGGCTAAAAGATTCCATCTGGACACACTTTGACTTGTTTATCGGCGATGCACAGGCGCTGGCTGCCATATTCATGATCATTTTCTTTGCCATCAAATCCTACGAAATGATGGTAGGCGACAAAAAACTGGAGATTATGCCGCTGCTGCGGCCTTTCGGATTGGCAATGGTTATTTTATGGTGGGGCACTTTTGTCAAAGTCATCGCTTTTCCTACAGACCTCGTCGCCAACCAAACCGACCAGATGTATGAGAGTGAACAGGTCAATGTAGATAACCTGCGCCTTACCCGCGCCAACCTGATGCTGGCCGTTGCCAATTCCCTTTACACTTTCCAGGCACAAACCGATGTAGCCGAAAAAGAAAGCGACACTTGGTACGGGCAGGCCTGGGATTCCGTAACCAGTACCGTCAAGGAAGGGATCAGTTCGGTGGTTTCACCACTCATTGAATTGAAAAACAGGCTTACCGTCGGTATGCAGCTCCTGTTTACACAATTGCTGGAATTATTGGGTATCTGGATATTACGAATAGCGGTGTATGTGATCTTTATGCTGCAAATCATCTACTCTTCTATTTTGGTGATCCTCGGGCCATTTGCGGTATCCGTAAGTATCCTTCCGGCTTTCCGGGACAGTTTCAGCACCTGGATCGCCCGCTTTGTGTCCGTCAATTTATATTCGGGAATCGCTTACCTGATCATGTACCTGGTCGGGCTCATGCAGGAATACGCGATGACCTCCGAGATCAGCAAATACCAGGAACTGGTCGGCCAAAACGGCACCAGCGCTAATTTACAGCAAATGGCCTGGTTCGCCGGTAATGGTATCCTGTCATTCGGAACGGTGATTATCGTTTTTCTGATCGGCGCGATCTGCATGTTCACCGTACCCAGCATTTCTACCTGGATCATCTCGACTTCCGGTATCAGTTCCGCCGCGTCCACCTTCGGCAGAAGTTCCGGCGTAGTGATGGGTGTCGCCAGGAAAGCGGCGGGTACCTTTATATAGCCTTTTTTAATTCTTCTTCCTTTTCTTTTTTCTTTCTCCGGTCCGGGGCTGTGCGGTATTCCGCATGGCCCTTTTTTAAACCCTACTCTTATGATTATAAAAAATATCGAAGCCAAGATCAGGCTGGCCACCATCGTTTCGGTCGGCTGCCTGGTCACATCGCTGCTTATCGTGGGTATCAATTGCTTTTACGCCTATAAATTGGTATCCAACGCGCAGCGCAGCATTTACCTGCTGGACAACAATATCCCCATCCTGGCCCGGCAAACGGATATGCAGATGAACCGTCCTGCTGAATACCGCGCGCATGTCGACCTGTTTCATTCCCTGTTCTTTTCACTGACCCCGGACGATAAGTTCATGGAATACCAGATGAAAAAGGCGATGTACCTCGTCGATGAATCCGGGATGCAGCAATACAATGATCTCAAAGAAAAGGGATTTTTTAACTCTATTCTTTCCTCCAGTTCCGTATTGACCCTGGAAACGGACTCCATTGCCCTGGATATGCCGCATAAATATTTCCGTTATTACGGGAAGCTGAAGATTGACCGCCGCAGTTCCACCGTCGTCCGTTCGCTGATCACCGAGGGCTACCTCAAAGACATCCCCCGCAGCGACAATAACCCGCATGGAGTGCTCATCACCAACTGGAAAACATTAGAAAACAAGGACCTGCAAGATGTGGAAAAGAATAGATTCTAACCGCGATCCAAGGGATACGCTGTACAGCGAAATCAAAAAGGAATTCAGGCCCTATTTTGAAAAGGCCGGTGAAGGCGGGAGGAATGTTTTGGCCCGGCACCCGAGGTTCTTTTTCGTGGGAATGGTATTGGCCTTATTGGTTTCCATGATCCTTGCCTTTACGTTATCGCGCCACCCGGAACCGGTTCGCAGGCCGGTCACCAAACAGCAGGCCAGCCCTGTCCAGGATGGGTTCAGCCGGATTTTACAAACAGCCAACCGGATCAGGGAAACACTCCGCTTAAAGCGCCTGGTGGACAGCATTACCGCGAAAAAGCAATTGTCCGCAGCTGACAGCACTGCTCTCGATAGCGCCCTGAACCAATTGCAGCGAATTAAAACCATTAAATAAAATCAGTATGAACATCAATTTTAAACAGCCCAAGTATGTGCTGCCCCTGCTCGCTTTGCCTTTTTTGTGCCTGTTTTTCTATACCTGGCACAGCGGCTTTTCCAAACCGAAAAAGGAAGTGAAACAGTCGGCCGGCCTTAACGGCACCGTTGGCGATGTGTCGGCGGATGTCCGCAAAAAAGATTTGGCAGACAAGCTCGATGCCTATAGAAACACCTATAAAGACGCGGACGGCTATACCGCCGTCAATGCCATCCCAAAAGAAGCGTCCAGCAACGCATCTTTCCGGGATAATTATACGGGACAGGAAAAGAAAACCCTGGACTCGATCAACCAGGCCATGAAGGCGAAATTCAGCCAGCCGCCGGCGAACGCCTTACCCCGGCGCAGCAACAATGATGAGGCCCTGGCCGGCGCCATAGCCGGGATGACGAAGCGGCAAAGGCAAGCCGCACAGCCGCCGGCACCAAAAGAAAAGGACCCGATGGAAGTTTTCAAGCAGCAGATGGCCTACATGGACAGCATCAATAAGGAAAACGACCCTGCTTATAAGGCTGAGAAACTGAAAAGGCAAATGGCCGATAAAGCCGCGCAGGCAAAGGCCGCTGAAGTAAAACTTACGGTGGTCAAAGCGGATGCTCCCTCAGGCGATTTTAATACCGTTAAGCCTCCTGCAGATGACCAGTTTATTACCGCCACCATTGATGAAAATGTGACAGGCTATGCCGGTTCCCGTTTAAGGCTTCGCTTACTGGAAGATATCAAAGCCGGGAATTACCTGGTGCCAAAAGGCACCTACCTGTATGCGATCATCAACGGTTTTACCGAACAAAGGGTAAAACTGGTCATCAATTCCATTCTATCAGGCGGGAAGATTTTGCCGGTCAAACTGGAGATTTATGACCTGGACGGGATGCCGGGCCTGTATGTGCCTTCATCCGCTTTCCGGGATTTCACCAAGGACCTCGGCAGCAATTCCGTGCAGGGTGTCTCCATCGATGGCAATTCGACCAGCTTTATCATGAGTTCCGTGGATAAAATGTTCCAGTCCACCTCATCCGCTATTGCCGACATCATCCGCAAGAACAAAGCGAAAATGAAGTACAACTCTTTCATCTACCTGATCGATAACGATGCGCTGCAGAATGCGCAAACCGGCGAAGCTGCCCTGAGCGGCAATAAGAAATAACAACCCTCAAAATTCCTACTCAATCAAAAATCCATTATGAAAAAAATATTGTTTTACCTCGCCCTTGTATTTAGTGTGGCCGCCAAGGCGCAGGATACTTTGCCAACTGTCCATTTACCCGGAAATATTACCGTTCATTTTATCTCACCGGAACCTATCCAATACGTGGATATATCCGGTAAGGAACTGGTGGGCGACCTGCCGCTTAAAAATGTGTTACGCATCAGGCTGAAGGATACGACAGGGAAGTTCAAAGAGGCCGTGGTTACCATAGCCGGTGAAAAATTTATCGCGCAATACCACGTGGTTCCCGGCGGGAACTCAGCGGAAACAGAAATTAATATCCTGCCCGCTGATACGCGCCCGCTGGATATTGCCGGTATCGGCTTTTCTCAAAACCAGTTAAAGGCGATGTCTTTGAACCTGGTCGCTTCAAGCCCGGGCAAGCGGGTAGAAAAGGTCTCCGCTTTTGGAATTAAAGGCCGGCTCAACCATGTTTACACGCTGGGTGATTATATCTTTTTAGACATCAGCTACCGGAACAAAACCCGCCTCAAATACGACATCGAAGATTTCAGGTTCAAGGTGGAGGATAAAAAGATCACCAAGGCCTCGAACGTGCAATCGGTAGAGCTGCACCCCGATTTCGTGCTGTTTGGCACCCCTGCTTTCGAAAAGTATTACCGGAACATCTTTGTGTTTAAAAAAATGACCTTTCCCGGCAACAAGCTCCTTCATATCGAACTGAGCGAAAAACAGCTTTCTGGCCGGGTAATTACGCTGGGCATCTCTTACCAGGACATCCTGAACGCGGACACACTCCCAAACTAATGTTATGACAGACACGCTCGCCTACGACTATGTGAGGCTGGTGCTGGAAGAAGAGTTTTTTGGCACCTACCTGCGCTTTCTCAACCAGGGCATACTGCATTATGAACTGACCAACATCCTTGAACTCTGCGCCCCGCTCATGGAAGGGCTGGACGAGGACGACCGGTTCCTGAAATACGAGATCACCGGGACCATCGCGGACTATTTACTGGAGGAATAATTATGGCTTTTAATACCGGCAGGAAACTGGCTGATAATATCGCAGCCCTCCGCATTGCCCTGGATTTTAACGGGCAGCGCTTATCTCCTTCAGAAATAGAAAGCCTGGGCAAATATGCAGGGTTCGGCGGGATCAAAGCGGTCATGTACCCTCCGGGAACCATCGAAGAATGGCAGAGATATGAAATTTCAGCAGCCGACCTGAAACTGCACCCGCAGATGATGGAACTCCATGATCTGTTAAAAAAGAAGCTCCCGGAAAAAGCTTATAAGGAGGCTTTTGATGCCCTTAGAAGCAGCATACTCACCGCTTTTTATACACCTGAATTTGTACCGGCTGCTATATATGCCGCACTAAAGGACAATGGATTAAGTCCCCGGAAATTATACGAGCCGAGCTCCGGGGCTGGTATTTTTATCACGGAAGCGGCAAAGGCATTCCCGCTGCTCCAGGGGATTACGGCGGTGGAAAAAGATATTCTGACCGGGAAGGTCCTGACCGCTCTTTGCTCCGGCCTGGGTGTTCCGGCTGAAGTGCAGATCAAAGGCCTGGAAGAAACCGCCGCTACCGAAAAAGGGCAGTCCGACCTGGTGATCAGTAATATCCCTTTTGGAAAATTCTCTGTCTTTGACCAGGCCTATAACGGCAGTGCCGTTGTTTCAAAAATCCACAATTACTTTTTTGCAAAGGGACTGGATAAATTGGCGGACGGTGGAATTTTAGCGTACCTCGTAACGGATGCTTTTTTAAATAACCCTTCCAATGCTACCGCCCGGAAATATGTACTGACCTCCGCCGACCTGCTCAGCGTATCGGTATTACCGGCGAACCTGATGAGGGACAGTTCCGGCGTCGAAGTGGGCATCCACTTGCTGATCGTTCAGAAGAATGACCATAAGGAAACCCTGACCGAAGCGGAAGCGCTGTTAATAGAAACTACGGAACAGGAAAATAAATTCGGGAAATACCATATCAATGCCTACCTCGAAAAACACCCGGAACTGATATTGGGTGACGAGGTGATCGAAGGCACCAACGCTTACGGCGATCCTACGCTAACGATTTGGCATAACGGCCTGATGGAAGGACTTGCCGGGGAACTGAAAAAGCAGGTTGCTCTTGGCCTGCAATCGAATTTCAATTATGCCAAATGGCAGGCGATCAGCTTTGAACAGCAAAAGGCGGTTGGAAAGCAGTTTACTTTTTTGCCGGTCCCGGAAGAAAAAGGAGAATCCGTTTTCGGTCAGCTGGGTTTATTTGATACGGTGCCGGTTGCGAACAGCAATAAGGCTAACGCTTATTTAAGCGACCTGGACAAAGCGGCTATCGATAAACATACGGCAAGGGTGATCAGCACCATCCGCACTACGGTAAAGCCCGTCCATGACAGCATCGTCTTACTGACCGCAAGGGCAAAAACCAATGGACGCTATGTTTATAAATTATATAGTAACGTGGCCGAAATTTCGGTGCCCAATAAATGGGCAAACGGGCAGGCACTTGGACTGGAACTGGATATACTGGCGGGCAAGCTAAAATACTTCGCGCATGATTACCGCTACGAGGGCGATACCAGCCTGCAGCCGGCTTTTAAGCTGACTTCTGACCGCCCGAAAGCGTTCACCGACCTACAGCCTTATTATGAAAAAGATACCCTGGTGGTATTCGAGGGCAAGGTGGGGCTGATCGCTAAACCCATGGACGATGAAGCGGAATTTAAGCCGCTGGATATACAGGAAGATATCCCCTTTTACAGGGATTACGTCGCTTTACGGGATACCTATTTACAGCTATCCGGGTTTGAAGCGGAACACCTGGTGCAATTTCCGGAACTGCGCCAATCGCTCAATGTATTTTACGACGCCTTTTTGGCCAGGTACGGTGAGCTGAACAAAAACAAAAATCGCGCCCGGATCTTAAACGATGCCGCGTTCGGCTTTAAAATAGTTTCCTCGCTGGAACTGAAGCAGGAAGAGAAATTTGTCCGTTCGGATATCTTTTACGGGCCTGTTTTTCCCCGGAAGGAACTGCTGAAAACGGATGACCCTTCGGAGGCGCTCGCCGTTTGCCTCAATGATACCGGCCGTGTGGATCTGGGGTTTATCGCGGCTGCTACCGGGCTTTCACAGGAAGAAGTCATCGGGCAACTGGACAGGCAGATCATCTTTAACCCGGAAAATACGTCCTGGGAAACTGCCGATAAGTATTTGTCCGGCAACGTGGTCGCCAAATTAAAGGCTGCGGAACAGTTTGCGGCCGGTGACCCGGATAACCTGCAACTGGCGCGCAGCCTCGCAGCGATCCGCAGGGTGCAGCCGGAAAAGATACCTTTTGAACTGCTGGACTTCAACCTCGGCGAACGCTGGGTGCCGCTCGACTTTTATGAACGCTTCGCGACCCACCTGTTTAAAACAGATACCACAGTCAAATATTTTGGGTCGGTAGATACCTTTAAAGTCCATATCACCAAAGGGAACCCGACTACGAAGGAAGAATTTGTGGTCGTTCCCTCTAAAGGTGGTAACAAGATCCTGGCGAACTCCCTTTTGGAACATGCGCTGGAAAACACTTCACCGCATATCACTTACCCGGTGGAAATAGACGGTAAGATCGTCAGGGTGCCGGATACCGAAGCCATACAATCCGCCCATCGCAAGATCGAAACCATCCGTAACCGCTATAATGACTGGCTGCGTGAACTTGCACCTGCCGATAAAGCTTTACTGGAAAAATTATACAACGACACCTTTAACTGCTATGTGCTCCGGGAATATGACGGCAGCCACCTGAAATTCCCCGGCCTCGATAAGGCGGCATTAGGTATCGTCGACCTCTACAGCTCACAGAAAAACGCGGCCTGGCGAATTATCCAGAACCGGGGCGCTCTCATCGACCACGAAGTGGGGCTGGGCAAAACGCTCACCATGATCGTCGCCGCCATGGAAATGAAACGGCTCGGCATCGTGCACAAACCGATGATCATCGCCCTGAAGGCAAATGTCGACCAGATCAGGGACGTGTTCCGGCTGGCCTATCCCAAAGCGAAACTATTGGCCCCGGGTGAAAATGATTATACACCAGCGAAACGCAAACGCTTGTTCCACGAGATCAAAAACAATAACTGGGACTGCATCATCCTGACCCACGACCAGTTTGGTATGATCCCGCAGTCACCGGAAATACAGAAGGAAATCCTGTCCGTTGAACTGGATAACGTCCAGATGGATTTGGACACCCTGCAATCATTGGGCGGCGAGATCAGCAGGGCGATGTTAAAGGGACTGGAGATCCGCAAGGAAAACCTGGAAAACAAACTGAAAGCGGTGCTTTACGCCATTCAAAACAGGAAGGACAGCGGTATCAATTTCCAGGAAATGAATATCGACCACCTGTTTATCGACGAATCGCACAAGTTCAAGAACCTCACCTTCACCACCCGGCATAACCGCGTAGCGGGCTTGGGCAATATGGCCGGCAGCCAGAAAGCATTGAACATGCTCTTTGCCATACGGACATTGCAGGAGAAATTTCAATCCGACCTTTGCGCGACCTTTTTATCGGGTACACCCATATCCAACAGCCTGACCGAAATGTATCTGATCTTCAAATACCTCCGGCCAAACGAACTGGAAAGACAGGGGATCAGCAACTTCGATGCCTGGGCAGCGGTATTTGCCCGCAAAACGGTTGACTTTGAGTTTACCGTAACCAATGAGATCAGGGCGAAGGAAAGGTTCCGGCATTTTATCAAGGTGCCGGAACTGGCGCTGTTTTATAATGAGATCACCGATTATAAAACAGCCAAACATATCAACCTCGATAAACCGGAAACGGACGAAATGCTGGTCAATATCCCGCCGACCGAAGACCAGGTGGATTTCATCAAACGCTTAATGGCTTTCGCCAAAAGCGGGGATGCCACCCTGATCGGCAGGCGGCCGCTTACCGCAGAGGAAGACGTTGGGCGGATGCTCATTGCGACCAACTATGCTAAGAAAATGGCAGTGGATATGCGCCTGGTGAACGAAGAAACCTACGGTGACCACCCTGGCAACAAAGTGAGTGTCTGTTGCCGCAATGTGGCGGAACGCTACCGGGAAAGCGCCGAACATAAGGGAACCCAGATCATTTTCAGCGACATCGGTACGCCCAAGCCTGCCGCGTTTAATATCTATGATGCTATTTTAGGTAAACTGGTAACGGATTTTGACATTCCGCGCAGCGAAATCACTTTTATCCACGACTGGAGCGATAAGCAAAAACCGGAACTGTTCAGGAAAATGAATGCCGGGGAAATCAGGATACTGATCGGCAGCACCGAAAAAGCCGGCACGGGTTTGAACGTACAGCAGCGGGTAGTCGCCTTGCATCATCTCGACATTCCCTGGAAACCGTCAGAACTGGAGCAGCGGGACGGACGCGGCGCAAGGCAGGGCAACTGGCTGGCCAAGCAATTCTTTGGTAATAAGGTCAAAATATTCATATACGCCGTTGAAAAATCGCTGGACAATTACAAGTTTAACCTGCTCAAAAATAAGCAGACGTTCATCAGTCAGATGAAAAACAGCGAGCTAAGTGTCCGTACCCTCGACGAAGGGGCAATGGATGAACAAAGCGGGATGAACTTCGCAGAATACATCGCCATTCTTTCAGGGGATACGTCTTTACTGGACAAAGCCCGTATTGAAAAAAAGGTGGCGGTACTGGAAGGGTATAAGTCTTCCCATTATAAGGAAGTGTCACGGAGCCGATACCTGCTGGAAAACCTGGAAACCCGGAAGGTGGATACCAAAGCCACATTGGAACTCATGTTAACGGATGAGATAGCCTATAAAAAAGTGCTGAAGGTTGACAGCGAAGGCACAAAACTCAACCCGGTAAGATTAGATAATCTCCGTGAAAGTGATCCGGTTGTTATAGGGAAATACCTGATAGACCTGTATAAAAAATGGGTGCCGGAGTCCTATAAGGAACCGGAAATGAAGATCGGTACGCTGTATGGCTTTGACCTGTACATCCGTAGAAAATTAAGCACCGTGGATAAAGAATTTTCCAGTGATATTGATTTTGTGACCACCCTTTATGCGGAAAGCCCCGCTACGGGTATCAAATACATGCAGAACAACGGCGCACCGAACATCGACAATCCTAAAATTGCTGCCCGCTATTTCCTGAATGCGATTGACCGGGTAGTTCCCCTGGTTGAAAAATACCGGAAGCAACTGGCCGAAATCGAAACCGAGATCCCTGCCGTTCGTGAACTCACGCAGAAAACCTTTGAAAACGAGGCCGAACTGGCCGGGTTAAAAATAGAACTCGCAAAACTCGAAATACAGATCAGCGCCAATATCGCTGAACGTCAACAGGAGCAGCAAGCGGTTGATCTTATACCGGAAGAAGCTCCTGTGGCAGAGGTTGTTTACAGCGGGCCCAAACGCTGAGCAATTTTCCGCATCGGCATCAAATCAATTTAAAAAACAATCAATATTAGGGAAGAACGCCGCAGGCCTCCTTCCATTCCTATAAAAAACAAATCATCTTATGGAAGAAACCCGCGAACAGCAGAAATTGCATGGCTTCCTGCAATGTGCCATTTATTTGTCCATATTTTTGGAAGCTGCCATTTACATCTATCACGACGCCCCTTTCTGGGGCGTTTTTAATACGCCGCTGGATAAGATCGGGCATATTGTTGTTTATAGCAAACTGGTTTACAGTAAACTGGTAACGTTGTTCCTGATCTGCCTGGTCAGCATTGGTACGCTGGCAAAAAAGAAAACAGACCTTGACCCTAAGAAACACATCGTTTACCCGCTGGCGCTCGGTCTGCTGTTGTTTTTTGGCAGCATCGTGTATATGGGCAGGGCTTCGCCCATCGCTTTTCCTTATACCACCTGGTTTGACCTGCTCTATATGGTTTGCTCCCTCGTGGGGGCGCTGATGCTGAGCGTGTCTATGGACAATATCTCCAAGATCATCAAATCCGGTTTGGGTAAGGACAAATGGAATTCGGAAGCGGAAAGCTTCATGCAGCCGGTTAAACGGGTGGATACGCCTTACTCCGTCAATATCCCCATGCTGTTTTATCATGATAAAAAGGTGAGGAAAGGCTGGATCAATATCTGCAACGTCTTTAGGGGAACTATCGTCATCGGTACACCCGGTTCGGGTAAGAGCTTCAGCGTGGTCAACCCTTTTATCCGGCAGCTCATCGCCAAGGAGTTTGCGGTCTGCCTGTACGATTTTAAGTTCCCTGACCTTGGCCACATCGCTTATTACCATTACCTGATGGCGAAGCAGGCTGGTAAATTAAAAGGCTATGCCTTCCACGTCCTGAACCTGAACGATATTGAGAAAAGCCGCCGCATCAACCCCTGGCGGGCAGATTATATCCGCTCCTTAGCCGATGCGGCCGAAACAGCAGAGGCTTTGGTGGAGGCCTTAAAAAAAGGCGACCGTTCCGGCGGCAGCGACCAGTTCTTTACGCAATCGGCCATCAACTTCCTGGCATCCTGTATCTATTTTCTCAGCAAACATGCCGGGGGCAAATATTCGAGTTTGCCGCATGTGCTGGCGCTGCTTAACCGTTCCTACGAGGAAATTTTTAACGCGCTGACGTCCGAACAGGAACTGAAATCTTTGCTTTCTCCATTTATGACGGCATATAATGCCAAAGCCTTCGATCAGCTCGAAGGGCAGATCGGTACACTGAAGATATTTATCAGCCGTCTGGCGACTAAAGAGTGTTTTTGGGTATTCTCCGGCGATGATTTTAACCTCAAGATATCAGGGAAGGATACGCCGGGAATTTTGGTGCTGGCCAATGACCCGAATACGCAGAATATCAACTCTGCCTGCTACTCCATCGTGATCAACCGCCTGACCAAACTCATCAATACCAAAGGTAACCTGCCATCGGCTTTGATCGTGGATGAAGTGCCGACACTTTTTGTCCATAAGGTGGAAAACCTGATCGCTACCGCGCGGAGCAATAAGGTGGCCGTACTGATGGGCCTGCAGGAACTGCCGCAGTTTAACCAGCAATATGGTAAGGACACAGCGGCCACCATCATTTCGGTGGTTGGTAATGTGCTTTCCGGCTCTGTGCGCAACAAGGAAACCCTGGAATGGCTCGAACGGATCTTAGGGAAATCCAAACAACTGGGCGAGGGGCTTTCCATCGACCGCAACAAAACCTCCACTTCGCTCAATGAAAAACTGGAGGTACTGATACCTGCCGGTAAAATAGCCTCATTGAACGCGGGGGAGATGGTAGGTGTTATCGCCGCCGATGCGCAGGAAAAGTTCACCGGACAATTTGAAACCTCGGCGGTTAACTGCCGCATCAACCTGGATATGGCAGAGATCGCTAAAGAGGAAAAAAACTATAAAGCGCTGCCCGCCTACTATGACTTCGGCGGCAAAAAAGACGAAAAACTACGACAGAATTTTTTCCGCATCACCCAGGAAATACAGGAACTGGTACTTCAATTCAAACCATCCTGACCCGGCACCCGAAAACTAAAAACGAATTAAAATGAACAAAAATGAATTACATGGCACGCTGGTGCTGGTGCACCCCGGCCTTGAAAACGACCCTGCCCGGGGGCAGGGAAAAGTGGGCATCCTGACTTACGTCGATTCTCAAAATGAGATTTACGTAAAATTCGCTGACCAAAAAGAAGGGCATTATTCGCCCAACGCGCTGCTGCAGCTCAAAGACCGCAATGAATTGTTTCCCGCCCTGATGAAAGACGCTTCGGCTATGGACCTGAAAGACTACAAGGACCTCTATAAGATCAGCATTTTACAGGATGTAGGCAGGAGCACGGATATATGGCAGGCTTTAGAAATTGCCGGGAACAACCCTGCCATCTGGTCAAAAGCGCTGACACCTGTAGAGAACAGCATCCCGCTGAAAATGCAGCAATTCGTTGGCAGGTGAAGCTGATTTTTGCCTGCTGCCTCGTATGCCTCCCCCTGAAAAACCTGCACCTCACTTCTCCCTACGGTTACCGCGTACATCCCGTTACCGGGAAGTATGCCTTCCACGCCGGGGTTGACCTGCGGGCCAAAGAGGATACCGTATTTGCCATCATGGATGGCAGCGTCGCCGCCACCGGTTACAATGAATTTTTAGGAATATTTATCCGGTTGGATCACGGCGGCGGGTTTCAATCCGGTTATGGCCACCTCAGCGAGGTTTTTATCTCGCCGGGCGATACGGTCAGATCAGGGGAGCCGATAGCAATTTCAGGGGCCACAGGAAGGGTTACCGGCGGCCACCTGCACTTCAGCATCTGCTATAAGCGCCAATACGTCGACCCGATGAACTTTTTATATCAACTTTTAAAATATCAAAATCATGAGTAAACAATTTAAACCACTTTACGTGCAGGTAGCGGAAAAACTGTCCGCGCAACTGAAGGAAGGTACTTCCCCGATTCAGAAACCAGTTAAAGACAATGGCAGGCCCGCCTTTGTCGCGCCAATCAATGCTGTTAGCGGTAAGGGCTATAGCGCCCTGAATGCGCTGAACCTTTCCATGAAAGGGCACGATGATCCCCGCTGGCTATCCGCCAAGGATGCGGGCTACGCGGGTTATTTAGTGAAAGAAGGCTCCAAAGGCACACTGATAAATTTCCCGAAAAACAACGAGATACAGGCCATGCGTACGCCTGACGGCGAAAAGATCAAAGACGAAAACGGCCAGACACAAACGAAGGTCGTGGAATTTGACAAAACACAAAACGGCAAGGCTTTTTTGTTCAATGCTACGCAGATCGACAAAATTCCGCCATTGGAGGAGTTCCTCGCCAAACAGCAGGAAGCGCATCCCTTATCACCCAATGAACGGGCGGAAAAAATGATAGCGGACAGCAAGGCTGTCATCATTCATGGCGGCCCGGAAGCCTATTACGACCAGAAAAAGGATGAGATCCATTTGCCGGAAAAAGCCTCGTTCGAGAATGATACCAAATATTACCAGGCCGCCATCCACCAGCTGGCACATTGGACCGGTCACGAGAGCCGCCTGAAACGGCCTATGGAAGGCAATTTCGGTTCTATCGAATATGGCAGGGAGGAACTCCGAGCTGCGTTAGCCGCTATGCTCATTGGTGGTGAACTCAAAACCGGAAACAGCTTCGGGAACCACGCGGCTTATTCCGGGAATTGGGCGAAGACATTAAAGGATCAACCCTTTGAAATCACCAGGGCAGCCAATGATGCCCAAAAGATAGCGCGGATGCTGTTGACCATCGGCGAAAAGCGCGACGTCAAGCAAAGCGCGGCGCCCAATATGACCCTTTCCAAAGGCGAAGAAATCGCCTATAACAATACTACCTATAAAATAGAGGATAAAAAAGGTAAAACCCTCAGCGTGGTCAAAGAAGACACCGGCCAGAAGATCAAGGTAAAACCTACGGACAAGCTCTATGACAAACTGGTAGAGGCCCGTAATAACCCTCCTGCTCCTCAATTGGAACTGGCAGAAACTGAACAGCAAACCCATAAAATAGGAAGATAAAATGAATCTGATCCATTATAAAGAAAGTGATCTCCCGCTCAAAGAGCTGGAAACTATCGGGCTGGCCAGCGGCGGCCAACTCCTGTTAAATGTCAATGATTTAAGGGCTTTGCTGTCCGGCCGCAGGACAAGTTTGATGAACCTGAAAAACTTGGAAGCCGAAAATATCAGGATCAAATCACTTGACGCTAAAATATCATTACGTACCAATGAACTGGGTAAAGTAGAACTATTGATCCACCCGATCTATAAAAAGCCCGCCACACCGGATTTCCTTGAAGACTTTGAAGCGAAGGAACTGGAAAAAGGCGAGGTTGCCAGCTTGTTAAAAATAACTAAGGACGATAAAGGCAATAAAAAGGAGGTATTGGTGGAGTATGATGCCGAAACCCGCGAGTTTATCATTTCCGACACGGAAAAGATCATGACCCCCGATATGGTCAACGGCGAATACCTGACCGCCGCCCAAAAAGCGAATTACCGCAAGGGCAAGGAAGTCGAGCTACCAGACCATACCCGGTTAAACTATTCGGGTACCGATGTGAACGGCATACGCTCCAATAAGCTGGCGCTCATCGCATCCATCGTGATTGACGGCGGCCTGTCTTATATGCTTTATAAAGGGCTGAACGCCATGTTCGGGGAAAAACATAACCCGAAAGAAGCCAATACCTTAAGCCCCGGTTATAAAAATGCTGTAAAAGACATGGAAGTCCAGCGCCCCGTGTATAACAATGACCATATCCGCTTTGATGCGCGGAACCGCACCAACCGGTAATGAACCCGGTATTGGCTCAACTGGGTGTGCCGAAAGCTGTTCAGGACTTTTTCAATGTCGGTGAACTCGTGTTTAACTACGGCGGCCACTTCGAGCATTTTGATACCGGATTTCACCGGGTACCGACTACGACAAATTTATGGCTGGCCGGTAAGGATTTATCCCGTGAAGTGATCATCACCGCTACTGCGATGGAAGCCATCGCGTACTTATCTGTCAACCTGCACCGCTACCCGGATCTGGATGCGCTAACCTTTATTGCCATCGGTAACCTACCGCACCCCGCGCAGCTGAAATGGATCGCATCCCATTACCCTAAAAGGAAATATACGCTGGTATTTGGAAAGGACCTGTTAGGCAGACTGGCGGACATCCGGGTAACGGCAGGTTTGAAAAATAAAGCCATCCGGCTCCTGCGGTCGGATAGCAAAATTCAAATCTCCTGCAATAACCAACATTACGAGTTTGAGCCCGATAGCCTCTCCCTTAGTTCCTTTGAAAAGGCTTCGGGTTTGCGAACCGGTTACCGTACCTCGAAACCCAAAGACTTCGATACTTATTTAGACCAATTGAAATACCATGCAAAACCATGAAATCACCCTTAAGCCGGCGGTCATATTCGCCTTTATTAAATGCCTGCCGCTAATGCTTTTTGGCATTGTTTTTCTGCTACTGGCCTGGTGGCTGTCACCGTTTTTTCTTTTCTTCAGCTTTACCATCATCGGTATGGCCTGGTACCGTTTTTTGTACATCCGTAACAGCTTGTATATCATCACGCCGGAAGTGATCCGCATCAGCCGGGGCATCTTCTTTAAAAGGACAGACCAGGTAGAAATGTTTCGCATCAAGGATTACATCATTACCCAACCGTTTATGCACCAGCTTTTTCACCTGATGGATTTAACTTTAAAGAGCACCGATCCGGAAAATCCTGTAATTTGGTTGCGTGGAATCCCGGAATCAGACATTATTGATACCATCCGCGACCATGTGCAGGAAGCTCGCCAGCATAACCGTATTTATGAAATAAATTGAAAAAAAGCTTGGAATATACTAATAAAATTAGTAATTTTAAGTAATGTAATTAACCATGAAAGCAATAGTAAGAAACGTATTACTCGCCTGTCTGATCTCCACTTTCGCCCTGTTTGGCGCTTTGGGACAGAAACATTCCAAAAAGCAATTAGCCTTGTTACCGGCGAGCCGGCAAGCAGCTATTGCCGCGGAATCAAGCAAAGAAACGCTGACCTGTTTAGCCGTGGCTTTTGTTGCGTGGGGCTTATGTTTCTGGCGGTGTTCCGTGCTTAACCGTAGGATCAACGACGAGCGCGAATATCAGCGCAGGTTTAATGAGTATATGCGCAGTTCATCGTTTAATCGTGAATACCGGTAATATTAATTTCGAGGTAACTATTTTATTGCTACTTTGCATCCTATAACGCAGGCAACCCGCCTGCATTGTGATAAGGTTTAGGTTGAAATCCCCAGGCAGCGAGTGCGAGGGGATTTTATTTTTTAGCGCCTTTTTTAAAATCTGCCGGAAAATTGCTAAACTTATAACTTAACCAAAGAAAACAATACCCGCATGAATAAATTGTTCGTTGTCGGCCTTCCCCGTAATATGGGAGAAATGGAACTTGCACAGCTTTTCGCTCCTTATGGCGATATCCAGTTGCTGACTATCGTCCGCGATAAATTCAAGGGGGAAAGTAAAGGATATGGTTTCGTGCATATGGCAGACGAACAGGATGCCCAGGCAGCAATAGGCGCTTTAAACGGCTATGAAATAGAAGACAGGAAATTGGAAGTGAGGTTTGCCGATGATAAACCGGTGGCTGCAAAACAGCCTGTCATCCAGCCTAAGATAAATTCCGGCCCTAAGACTGATTTTCCTGCGGTAAAGAAAAAACGTCCAAGGTTATCAAAATAATCAATCCCGTTAAGGGTTCTTAACTATTCTTAAAGAATTATTTTTCAATTAGAGGGTACCCCCAAATCTCATGCGCAGAATTTTTCCGCCGCGTTTAACGGCGGCATATTCCTGAACTGGTTCCTTCCTTTTTTGCTGAATTATCAGGCTTAAATAAAGTTCTATTCATTTAATATTTATACTATAATGTTTTATATATTAAACAATTTAATTATTTTTGTTTATTATATAAAACATTATGAAGAACCAGCTCGTATTATTACCGAAAGCGCAAAAGGTACTGAATGATTTGGGTGAGAATATCAAACTGGCGCGGTTGCGCCGGAAGTTAAGCACTGCCCAAATTTCTGAACGTGCAGGTATCAGCCGCGCCACTTTATGGCAGATTGAGAAAGGCACGCCAACGGTAACCATGGGCGCTTATTTCCAGGTGTTATTTGTCATGGGCCTCGAAAAGGATTTTTTAAAATTGGGTGCTGATGACGAACTGGGGCGAAAGTTACAGGATGCCGGTTTATTGGTAAAAGAAAGAGCCCCCAAAAAATAGGTTATGGCCAGGAAGATTTTAGTTTATGCAGACTGGTATGGTTTGCCGGAAATTACGCAGGTGGGTACGCTGACTGCGGAAATTACCAGGGGAAAGGAGATATTCTCATTTGAATATACCCCATCCTGGCTGCAATCTCCGCAGGCGCAAATGCTTGACCCGGATCTGCAATTATACGCCGGCCCGCAATACCTGAACGATGATAAGCCAAATTTCGGGATGTTCCTTGATTCTTCTCCCGACCGCTGGGGCAGAATGCTGATGAAAAGAAGGGAAGCCATCACCGCGAGGCAGGAAGAACGAAAACCGGTCGTCTTAAATGAATCAGATTTCCTGTTGGGCGTTTTCGACGGCACCCGTATGGGCGGATTAAGGTTCAAAACAGTAGCAGATGGCGAATTTCTCAGCTACGTAACTGAACTGGCCGCACCACCCTGGGTATTGCTACGTGACCTGGAATATGCGAGTTTAAGGCTGGAAACCGAGGACATGAGCGCTACAGAAGAACTGCGCTGGCTGAATATGCTGATCGCTCCCGGTTCATCACTGGGCGGGGCCAGGCCAAAAGCAAGTGTCACTGATCCTGAAGGGAATTTATGGATAGCCAAATTTCCGAGTGCGAATGATGAATATGATATGGCCGCCTGGGAGATGGTGGTCATCGAACTGGCTTTAATTGCAGGAATCAATGTGTCACCGGCACAGTTGCAGCAATTTTCAGGAAGGCACCATACCTTTTTAACCAGCCGGTTTGACCGGGTACAGCAAACGGGAAGAATCCATTTTGCTTCCGCCATGACCTTGCTTGGGCAGCAGGATGGCGCTGATTTTCACAGCGGGGCAAGCTACCTCGATATGGTCGCCTTCATCATTCAAAACGGGTCTAACGTCAATGAGAACCTAAAGGAATTGTGGACGCGGGTCGTATTCAATATACTGGTCAAAAACACGGACGACCATTTAAGAAACCACGGTTTTTTATTGCGGGAAAACGGCTGGGAACTATCACCGGCCTATGATATAAATGCAAACCCGCAAGGCAGCGGACTGACGCTGAATATATCCGAAAGCGATAACTCACTTGACCCTGACCTGGCTTTGTCTGTCGCTGTGCATTTCCGCTTAAAGCCCGAAGAGGCTAAAGCTATTCTTGGAAAAATTAAAAAGGCAGTTACTCAATGGCCTCAAATCGCCACGAAATATAAGTTATCCCGCAGAGAGCAGGAAAATATGGCACCGGCATTTTCCGGGGTATAAAACCGCTTATTTACTTCTTTGGCTTAGATTGAAATACCGAACCGAAGTGTTTGGTGCTTTTTATTTTATAACCCTCCTGATCTTTCTTTCCACTTCAAATTTAAAAATAGACCATTCTGATCGTTCATCTCAACAGCAGGTGATTAAGCATCTTGGCCTAAATCCTATTTTACTGCCTATAGGTAACAGAAAGGCTGTAATGAGCGCAGGCGAATTAGTGCTGCGATTAATTTTTATAGAACAGAAAAAAATGAAAAACGGCAAACAAAAACAATCTGCCGAAGTACTTTTAGAAAGTGAAAATAATGAAGAAAATTTTGGTAAAAGTGAATTACAATTGCTAAATTTAATAGCAGAAATTATTGTTGAAATAATTTTAGAAGACGAAGAAAAAGAGCAGAAAATATGAATGCTATAGGCTATATGAGGATCAGTGTCCGGGATCAATCAAGGTATTCCTTAGAATACCAGGAACGGAGTATCAGGGAATATTGCAGCCGAAACCATCTAAATCTGACCGAGTTGTTTAAAGACAACGGAGAAAGCAGTTATACGTTTGATCGCCCTGATTATAAGGCTGTCGAAGCCTTTATCAAGAAGAATAAAGGCCAAAATCAGTATTTCATTATTATGGACCATGACCGGTTCAGCCGTAATCTTTCCGAAGCGTTAGTTAAAATCAATGAGCTGGAAAGCAAATATCAAATCAAGGTTTTAGCGACAAATGAAGCGCTGGATATTGATACGAGTGATCCGATGGTGTTCATGCAGCGTTCGATGAGTTATATGTTTGCGAATCAGGAATTGCTGCGTATACGCAAAAGGACGCGTGACGGAATGAGGCAGGCGCAGACTTCTGGCAGGTACCTGGGAAGGGCTCCATTTGGGTATTTGAATTCCAAAGATCGTGATGATAAGAGTTTACTTCTGGTAGACGATAAAAAAGCGGTTGTGGTACAACAGATATTTCAGGAATATATGTTAGGAACCCCAGTGTTTGAAATTTTGAGAGAGGCGCGTAAAAAGGGTTTCCAGAATTCCGGTAATAGTGCTATCCCGCGTATATTGAGCAATTGCCTTTACGCGGGTCTTGTAAAGGTGCCTAAGGATAAATTCAATGCTGAAAGGCTAACAAAAGGGATACACGAAGCCATAGTAACCGAAGCTGATTTTTGGTATGTCCAGGAAAAGTTAGGTAATAAACGTCCTGCCAAATCACAGCCGAAAGATGAGTTTCCGCTTAGGGGCGTATTAAAATGCTGGTGCGGAAAGAATATGACAGCGGGCTATTCCAAAGGAAAGAGAAAGTATTATCTCTATTATCGATGCATCGAGCACACGGAAACAAACATTCCCGGAGAGCTGATTCACGAGAAATTTGAGGAACTTTTAGATACCTTAAGTTTCACAAAAAATCAAGTTAATCATATCTTAAAAGAGGTAAAAAAAGCACTATTAGACCTTGATAAAAACCGCGAGAGCGATATAAAATCGAAATCGAGCCAATTAGCCGATGTTGTTTCTAAAATGGAAAAATTGGAAAAAAGGTTAATGGATGATGTAATTGATAACGCGACCTATAAAAAGTGGTTTAAAAGTTACAGCATAGAAAGATCCGAATTGGCCGATCAACTCGCAAAATTAAAACAGGGTATTTCTAACATCCGTTTTGAACGCTTAATGAAGCTTTTACCTGAAATTACCCAGCTCAAATCATTGTATCAGCGTGCTCCATTACATCGCAAACAAAACCTCATTAGAGGGGTGTTCAAACATTCCCTCATGTGGGTAGACGGTTCATTTAGAACACCCTCGATAGAGGTCGGCTTATCGCATAACTTACTGAATGCCAACGAAAAAGGGCTTCTCTTTTTGGAGAAGCCCTCAGCCATTTGGGAACAAATCCCGTATGGTAGCCCGTAGGGGAATCGAACCCCTGTTTCTAGAATGAAAATCTAACGTCCTAACCCCTAGACGAACGGGCCTTCTATTTATATGTTGTCTATGGTATTTCTACCGTAGCGTTCCCTTGTTTTGGGATTGCAAAGATATGCGTTTATCGATAAATTAAAAATAAAATTTAAAAAAAATCTCAAATATCTTTTCAGTGTTTTATGAATCGAAATAGTCAAACAAAAAAGTACTAATAGTATTGTAATCTATAGTGCTGATATGCATATATTTATACAAAACTATAAACCCATCCTTATGAAAGCATTATGGAATAACCAGGTAATTGCTGAAAGCAATGATACCATTGTTGTTGAAAATAATCACTATTTCCCCAAAAGCAGCGTAAAAGCTGAATATCTGAAAGACTCGAATGTGCATTCTACTTGTCCGTGGAAAGGATTGGCATCTTATTATACGCTAGAGGTGGATGGCAAGCAAAACCAAGATGCGGCCTGGTATTATCCGGAACCAAAAGAAGCCGCGGCAAACATTAAGGATTATGTGGCGTTTTGGAAGGGAGTTAAGATTACCGATTAACAATAATCTACCATGGAACAATACGATGCCATTATTATAGGCGCAGGACAAGCGGGCGTACCTTTATCAAAGAAATTGGCGCAGGCTGGTAAAAAGACTTTAATTATAGAAAAACGCTATGTGGGCGGCACCTGTGTTAACGATGGCTGCACGCCTACCAAAACCTGGGTAGCATCGGCTAAGGCGGCTTATGACGCGAGTATAAGCGCTGAATTAGGTGTTAATATAAAAAGCTATAAGATTGATATGCGCCAGGTAAAAAAGCGCAAGGATGATATTGTACTAAAATCGCGTAATGGCGGACAAAAGGCTATTGAAGGTACTAAGAATCTGACCCTGATTTTTGGCGAGGCGACTTTTACCGGCAAAAAAACTTTATTGATTGAATTGAATGAAGGCGGAACTTTAGAGGTTACTGCCGACCTGATCTTCATTAATACCGGGGCGAGAACATTGATTCCGGAGATTGAAGGTTTGAAGGATATTAAATATCTGACATCAACCACCATCCTCGATTTGGATTACGTGCCCGAACATTTATTGGTAGTAGGCGCTAATTATATCGGGATGGAGTTTGGGCAGATGTTTGGCCGGTTTGGGAGTAAAATTACGATGCTGGAGAAGGCGCAACGTGTTTTATCCCGTGAGGATGAGGATATAGCTGAGGCTATGCATCAAATATTAACGGATGAAAATATCGAGATCTATACGGATGCTACTACCCTGGCTTTTGAAAAAACAAAAAAAGGTAATATAAAGGCCAAAGTATCCATTGCAGGGAAAGAGCAGGTGATCAAATGCTCTCATGTTTTAATTGGCGTTGGCAGGATTCCGCAAAGTGAAGCTTTGAATTTAGATAAAACTGGGGTAAAGGTTGATGAAAAAGGGTTTATAAAAGTAAACAGCAAGCTGGAAACTAATATAAAAGGTATTTATGCTTTGGGCGATGTAAAGGGCGGCCCGGCATTTACACATATTGCATATAACGATTACACCATTGTTTATCGTAACCTGATTGAGGGCGATAATTTAACAATAAAAGACAGGCCGGTGCCTTACTGTATGTTCACCGATCCGCAACTGGGTAGGATAGGGATTAATGAAGAGGATGCCAAAAAACAGAAAATAAAGGTAAAAGTTGTTAAATTGCCTATGGCACATGTGGCCCGTGCAATTGAGGTTGGTGATACCCGTGGTTTTATGAAAGCCGTGGTTGATCCGGCTACTAAAAAAATACTGGGTGCTGCAGTTTTAGGTACCGAGGGCGGTGAGATTATGACCGTACTGCAAATGGCAATGGAGGGTGGTATTACTTACGACAGGATACGCTATTGTGTTTTCGCGCATCCTACTTATTCCGAATCATTAAATAACCTATTTTTAAATCTGGAAGATTAGCACCCGTTTATGATAAAAGTTGAACATCTGAGCAAGCACTTTTGTAATGTAAAGGCGGTAGATGATATTTCTTTTGATGTAAATGAGCACGAAAATCTGATTTTACTAGGTACCAGCGGTTGCGGCAAAACCACAACCCTAAAAATGCTGAACAGGCTTATAGAGCCTACGCATGGCAATATTTTCATCAATAATAAAAATATACTGGAACAGCAGCCCGAGATTTTGCGGCGTGGCATTGGCTATGTTTTGCAGAATAACGGGTTGTTTCCGCATTATACAGTCGGCGAGAATATTGCCATTGTGCCACAGTTGCTCAAGTGGGATAAAAAGCAAATACAGCATCGCGTTAGCGAATTGTTGGAGAAACTGCATCTATCGGAAGATTATCTGAATGTTTATCCGAATGAGTTAAGCGGTGGCCAGCAGCAGCGGGTTGGTTTGGCGAGAGCATTGGTTGCCGATCCACCGGTTTTGTTGATGGATGAACCATTTGGCGCACTGGATAACGTAACCAAATCGAAAATTCACGCGGAGTTTAAGGCATTGGATGAATTGAAGAAGAAAACCATTATTATGGTTACCCATGATGTGCAGGAAGCCTTTGAATTAGGCGACCGTATTTGTTTGATGGATGCCGGGAAAATAGTACAGCAAGGAACACCTGCCGATTTGCTGTTCAAGCCAAAAAATAAATTTGTCGTAGATTTTTTGAAAGAGCAACGATTGCAATTGGAGTTTAAGGCGATCAAACCCCCTCCGCCCCCTGAAGGGGGAACTTTACGGTTAAACGGGGAAGTTTTACCGTTTGATGTAAGTTTATGGTGGGTAATGGAGCAGTTTAAGTTTAAAGAGAACGAGAGCATATCCGTTTATGATGATCAGGATAAAGAAATTGAGAAGCTTGGGTTTGAGGATTTGATGTCGGTGTTTTATCAATACAAACAACAGCAAGCGCATGAATGATCAGCAACAAACTTTGTGGGATTTTATGCGTCAGCAGAGCGATAAACTGGCTACTCAAACACTGGAGCATGTAGGGTTGACTTTTATTTCGCTGTTTTTGGCGGTGCTGGTTGGTTTGCCTTTGGGGATTCTGATCGCCCGTAGAAGAAAACTATCAGGTTCGGTATTAGGTATTGCGGGGATATTGCAAACTATACCGAGTATCGCTTTGCTTGGGTTTATGATTCCACTTTTGGGTATCGGGCCAAAACCTGCTATTGTTGCTTTACTTTTATATGCGCTGTTGCCCATCATCAGGAATACTTATACTGGTATTACCGGGGTTGATGCAGCGGTTAAGGAGGCGGCTACAGCTATGGGGATGAACAAATGGCAAATTTTGTTTAAAGTGGAATTGCCGTTGGCTATGCCGGTGATATTAGCGGGTATCCGCACGGCTACGGTGATAACGGTGGGTGTGGCTACATTGGCGTCGTACATCGCGGCGGGTGGCTTAGGCGAGTTTATTTTCGGTGGGATATCGCTTAACAATACTAACATGATTTTAGCTGGTGCTATACCTGCGGCCTTGCTGGCTATTATTTTTGATTTCCTGTTATCGAGGGTACAAAAACTCAACCTTAAAAAGATTAAAACCGGTACTTATGCCTTGCCGGTAATTATTGTATTGCTGGCTTCGGTTTATTTTATTCCATCAGCTTATGGTAGTAAATTGACCGCAGGATTTACGCCTGAGTTTATGGGCAGGCAGGACGGTAACCTTGGTCTGCAAAGCAAATATCATTTAAAGATCCACACTATCGTAATTAGCGACGCGGTGATGTATAAGGCAGCCTATGAGAAGCAGTTGGATGTGATTAGCGGTTACTCAACCGATGGAAGGTTGAAAGCTTATAATCTGATAGTTTTAAAAGATGATAAGAATATTTTTCCGCCATATTTTGCAGCGCCTATTGTGCGTGAAGATGCCTTGCAAAAGTTTCCTGAGTTGGAAAAAACATTAAATCTGCTGTCGGGTAAAATTAATGATACGGTGATGACCGAATTAAATTATCGAACCGACTATCTTCACGAAAGCCCCGAGAAGGTAGCTAAGGATTTTTTGGTATCGAAAAATTTATGGCGACCGGAACGTGGGGGTACCGAGGGCATAGTTAGGATTGGTTCAAAAATATTTGGTGAGCAATACATTTTGGCAAATATGTACAGTATGTTGATTAAAGGTTATACTGATTACGACGTAACTACCAAAACAGGCCTCGGCGGAACAAAAATATGTTTTGATGCATTAACAAACAACCAGATAGATTTTTACCCGGAGTATACCGGTACCGGCCTTTTAGTTATCCTTCAACCATCACAACAAATCATAAATTCGGTTGAAGGGAGTAAGGAAAAGACCTATAATTACGTCAAAGAGGAATTTGAGAAACGTTACCAGATAAAATGGTTACAACCCATAGGCTTTAACAATGCTTATGCTTTAATGATGCGGCAAAAACAAGCGGCGGCTTTAAATGTTAAATCAATAACGGACCTTAAAAACTATTTGGATAAAAAATAAACCCGAAATGGAAACAGCAACTGAATATTATACCGATAAAATAAGCCTTGCTGAACGTTATTTAAAGGTCCGCAAGTATACGGAGCATATCTGTGCACCCTTACAAACTGAAGATTATGTAGTGCAGCCGGTAGGGGATGTTAGCCCACCTAAATGGCATATCGGGCATACCACCTGGTTTTTCGAGACTTTTATTTTAAAACCTTTTGCTACCGATTACCAGGAATTTAACCCGGAATACAACTTCGTATTCAATAGTTATTACGAAACGGTAGGCAACCGTGTGATCCGTACAGATAGGGGGAATTTAAGTCGCCCAACGGTTATTGATATTATGCGCTACCGCAAGTATGTGGATGATGCCATGAACAAGTTTTTGTGTGAAGAACCATCCGAAGAAGTTAAAGAGTTATTAGTACTTGGCTTTAACCATGAGGAACAACACCAGGAACTTTTATATACCGATATTAAATACATTTTAGGGCATAACCCGCTATTCCCGGCTTATTCGCATGATTATCATTCACCAAAAATAAAAGCGGTTGATGCGCCTTTTATTAGTATGGATGAAGGTATTTATGAGATAGGCTTTCAGGGCGGTGGTTTTTGTTTTGATAATGAGCTGAGCAGGCATAAAGTTTATTTGAATGCGTATGAAATCAGCCCGAATTTGGTGACTAATGAGGAATATGTCGAGTTTATAAAAGCTGGCGGATATAACGATTTCCGCCACTGGCATGCCGAAGGTTGGGATTGGGTTAAAACTAATATGGTACAAGCGCCTTTATACTGGCATTTAATACATGGCGAATGGTATAACTACACTTTTAATGGGTTGGAACCTGTTGAAATGAAGCAACCAGTTTGTCATATTAGTTATTTTGAAGCTTATGCCTTTGCTGCCTGGAAAGGCATGCGTTTGCCAACCGAATTTGAGTGGGAAGCCGCAGCGCCGCAGTTTAGCTGGGGCAAAAGCTGGGAGTGGACCGAAAGCTCGTACCTGCCTTACCCGGGCTTCGCGAAAGCGCCGGGTGCTATTGGCGAGTATAATGGTAAATTTATGGTGAACCAAAAAGTATTAAGGGGCGCATCAGAAGTTACATCGCCGGGGCATGCGCGTATTACCTACCGCAACTTTTTTCAAACACATTTACGATGGCAATTTACTGGCATAAGGCTTGCTAAGTAATGCATCATATAATCAACCTAATGAAAAATATGAACACTGCTACCATGCAACCATTAAATAACCAGGCTGACATAACCGAGCAGTTTTATGCCGATGTTATCAAGGGTTTGCAATCAACGCCAAAGCATTTAAGTTCCAAGTATTTTTATGATGCAGTGGGCGATAAGCTTTTCCAGGATTTGATGAATTGCGATGAGTATTACCCAACCAATTGCGAACTGGAAATATTTACAGAGCAAACCGCTGAAATATGCCGGGCCATAATTGGTAATGGCGATACTTTCGACCTGATAGAGCTAGGGGCTGGTGATGCCATGAAATCAACCTTTTTGCTGAAATATTTATTGGAGCAAAAAGCTGATTTTAGCTATCTGCCGATTGATATATCGGAGAACGTGATCTCCTATTTAAATACGACGTTGCCTGTTTCGCTTCCGGGGTTGAGGGTTACCGGTTTGAATGGTGATTATTTTAATATGCTGGAAAAAGCAGCATCTCTATCTAAACGTCGTAAGGTTGTTTTGTTCTTAGGATCAAATGTTGGTAATATGCCTGTTAGTGATGCAGAAAGTTTCTGTAAGCAGTTACGTAATCACCTTTCAGTTGGTGATATGTTGTTGGTTGGTATCGACCTGAAAAAAAATCCTAAAACAATTTTGGCTGCTTATAATGATAAGGATGGTATCACTAAAAGATTCAATATTAATTTGTTAGATCGCATTAACCGTGAGCTGGGTGCTGATTTTGATGTTGCTAAATTTGAGCATTACCCCACGTATGATCCAGAGACAGGATCATGTAAAAGCTACCTGATAAGTTTAGAAGATCAGCAGGTGAAAATTCGTGGTAAGGAAACGATTTGCTTTGCCAAGGATGAGTATATTTACATGGAAATCTCCCAAAAATATAATGTGATACAAACCAATCAGATGGCAGCAGGGGCAGGGTTTAAGCCGCTGAATATATTCTTTGATAGTAAAAAATGGTTTATTGATGCTATTTGGTTAGCGGAATAAATGGCAATTTTATAATCAGAGCAATAAAGGATTCAAAGGTGAATCTATCAGTTCGCCAAAGGGTTTATCCATTAGCCATTTGTGGTGATCGTTTTTTTGCTGTGAGTTTTTGTAGGGAGTTACCCGTGCACCATCTGCTATATAAATAATGGTCATTACTTCGCGCAATTGGTTTGATTTATTGCCGGGTGCCTGATGTATGGTAAAACCACGATGCCAGGTGGTATCGCCGGCTTTCATGGTTTCGGCACGGGTAATCGGCAAATTATTATCCTTAACGTATCGATCAAAGGCCGCTTCTGATTCATCAGAAATCTCGTGGTTAAATACCGCGCCCTTTTTGTATGATCCGGAGGCAAAGGTGAGCATACCCATATCTACATCAATATCAACCAAAGGCATCCACATGGTTACGGTATTGTTGGTATCAATCGGCCAGTAATATTGGTCCTGGTGCCACGGGGTTGGTCCGCCGCCAGGTTCTTTAAACAAGGCTTGGTCATGGTACAACCTTACATTTTCTACACCCATTAAATCGGCAGCTATTTTAGCCATGCGTTTGGCTAAAACAAATTTCTTTGCGGCTGCATCAACCTGCCACAGGTTCATGATCTGCAAAAAGGCTTTGCCATAGGTATCCCTATCTTCCAATTTGCGGTTTTCGGTATTGTAACGTTCTGCTGCATCAACAATAACGGGGCGGTAGGCGGCAATTTCTTCCCCGGATAAAACACCTTTTATAAGTGTATGCCCTTTGGCCTGAAATTTGCTGATGTTTTCGGCAGATAAATTCTTGAAGTTATCCAAAGAAGGCAGTTGTGATGCACTACTAATAATCATGTTTGTTAATTAGTTTAACTCAAAGTAAAATAATCTTTTCGGTCAAAAAAATGAATAAAGTGATTTAATTATGGTTTATTCTATCTTGTTAAATTGGTATATTAGGTTGGTGTAATAAGATATGCGATGATCAAGGCCTCCTTTGAAGTTCTGCAGCCGGGTAACAGGCAATCATTTTTGGTCCGCAAATTTGACCAGTGGGCATTTGATGGCCCGTACCATTTTCATCCGGAATATGAATTGACCTTTATCACCAAAGGCAACGGAAAAAGATATGTGGGTACGCATATGGAAGATTTTTTTACGGGTGACCTGGTATTATTAGGCCCGAATTTGCCCCATTGCTGGAAACTGGCCAATATTGAACAGACCCAACATGAAGCAGGTGCCATTGTAATACAATTTACCGCTGATTTTTTAGGAGAGAATTTTTTTGACCGACCTGAAATGAAGGACATCAGCGAGCTGTTTGAAAAGTCGGTAAGCGGGATAAAATTTGGTGGCAATATTCAGGCGGAAATTAGTGACCTTTTAAGAGGGTTGGTTGATGATGAAAATAATTTTAACAAGCTGCTAAAACTGCTTAATATATTGCAAAATCTTGCTGTAACTAATGATTTTATTCTGTTGGATCAAAACCAAAGCATGGCTACAAATTCGGTGAGCCAGCAGGAGCGCATAAACCCTGTTTTTGCGTATTTAGTTGAGAATTTCAGGCAATCGGTATCATTAGATAAAGCAGCATCGGTTGCCAATATGACTCCAAATGCGTTTTGCAAGTACTTTAAAAAAGTAACCCGCAAAACGTTTATGGAAACGATAATTGAGTATCGCCTGAATTATGCTACACAACAATTGGTACAGAGCGATAAGCCCATTTCAGAGATAGCCTTTGAGAGTGGTTTTGGTGATGTATCGCACTTTTACAAGATGTTTAAAGCTAAAATGAGATTGAGCCCACTGAACTATCGTAAAAAATTTATGCGCGATTTAAACATCATTAACCCGAAAATATCTGCTTAGTTGGTTAACATCTCTTTTAATTTAGTGCGCAATATTGTTATTTCTCCATCGGTATTGTAATAATGCACGGAGGCTCTTACTACATTAGCGAGGTGATTTTTATTCATGTAGAATAAGGTTGATTTTGCGAGGCCAACCGACACGTTAATATTATCCTGTGCTAATTTGGCTTTTACTTCTGCGCTTTCCATCCCGGCTACGGTAAAAGTAACTATGCCGCATTGCTCACTGCCAAAATCATGAACAGTAATGCCTTCAATCTGGTTTAATTGTTGACGAAGCGTATTGGCCAGATACTGTATGCGTAACCATATCCTGTCCATGCCGATATTTAAGGCATAATCTATAGCTTTACCTAACCCAAGAATTAGCGCCTTGTTTTTTTCATACATCTCGAAACGGCGGGCATCATCTCTTATTTTATAATCGGTTTCGCTTACCCATTCGGCGGTGAAGCCATCCATAAATATCAGCTTCAGTTTATCCTGAATAGGTTTTCTTACAAACAAAAATCCTGTACCGCGTGGTGCGCGCAGGTACTTACGACCGGTTACCGACAACATATCGCAACCAATTTCCTTTACATCCAGCGGAACATGCCCGGCGCTTTGGCAGGCATCAACCAGATATAAAATATTATGCTTGCGGGCTATTTTGCCGATTTCCACAATGGGTATCATACCGCCTGCAGAAGATGGAATATGTGTAACAGCTATCAGTTTTGTTTGGGGTGATATCGCTTCTTCTAATGCCTGTAATGAGAAATTACCATGCTCGTCATTGGGGATTAATACAACTTTAGCACCCTGCGTTTTTTGCACATGTACCAGGCCTATCAGGTTGGTAACGTACTCCATTTCGCAGGTGATAATTTCATCTCCGGGTTTAAAATCAATGCCATTAAAAGCCAGCGCCCAGGCGGTACTTGCATTTTCTACAATAGCAACTTCATCTTTTTCGGCATTAATCAGCCGGGCGATGGAATCGTAAGTTTTGTCTAATTGCTCAGTGTATTTAGCTTCTGTTTCGTAACCGCCGAAACTAGCTTCTTCATTTAAGTAATTTACCACAGTTCCCACCACCACATCGGTCGCCATAGAGCAACCCGCATTGTTGAAGTGTATTTTGTTGGCTGTACCTTTGGTTTCGGCTCTTAATTGTTGTATTTCCTGTTCGGTTAGTGGTGTAGTTTGCATATTGTTTATTGTTGAATTGCTGCTTCCTGTTTAAAATTTATTTCCATCATAATATCGGCACGGCCATAGGTGCCGGGCGATACCGGTATTTCGGTAAAGCCTAATTTACGGTAAATATGTATGGCATTTTCAAGTATGCGGTTTGACCATAGTACCAATCTATCCATACCCATCTCACGCGCCTTATTAATGCACGACTGGCATAAAAACTGACCTGCGCCACCACCATGATAATTTTTGTCGACTGCCATTTTGGTTAATTCATAAACCCCATCCTCTACATAGCGTAAACCAACGGTGCCGACAATAGTATCGCCCGCGGCGGCGAAATATATTTTACCGCCTTGTTTTAAAATGGCTTCCTCGGGGTTTTCTAAAACGTACTTGTCAAAGTCCTCTACCACAAAATATTCTTCGAGCCAGGCTTTGTTTAGTTTTTCAAACCAGGGTTGATACTCGGGTTTGTAATCGATGAATTGTAGTTCCATGTCTTGAATAAATTATAATACAAAGAAAGTGTTATGGTTATTGCGAAAACAGATGCAGATTTGTTAATTTTGAGCATAACAGATGTTATGAAAGAACTTGTAGCTACCACGGATCACGACTTTTTATATACCCAGCTAGTTGGTCGGTTTGAAAATCAGATCAAACAAAATCTATTAAAGTGTGGCGATAAGCTGCCATCGGTGCGTGCGCTGAGTCAGGAGCAGGGGATCAGTATCAGCACAGCGTATAAGGCATATGTTGAGCTGGAAAATATGGGTATGATAGAAGCCCGGCCGAAGTCAGGGTACTATGTAAAGTTTTCTACCTCGCGCTATACCAAATCGCCTGAAATGATGCCGCCGCTAAAAAAGCTTGAGCAGGTAAGTGTTGTAGAAATGATAGCGATGGTTTACCGCAATATGGGTGGGGATAGTGTTTTAAGTTTGTCGCGCTCATCGCCGGCTCTGGAATTAATACCGATGGCTAAGTTGAATAAATCGATGATGGAAGCCATCCGCAAAAGCCCCAATGGCAATACTAATTATGAAAGTTTGCAGGGGAATATTGACATGCGCAAACAGATTGCCAAAAATGCGTTTAACTGGGGTGGGCAAATAAGCGAAGATGATATTGTGACCACGCAAGGCTGTATGGAAGCCCTGGTATTTTGCCTGCGGGCCGTTACGAAACCCGGCGATACCGTTGCCATTGAAAGTCCTACCTATTTCGGCATTTTTACCATAATGATGAGCCTGAATTTGAATGTGCTGGAGATTCCGGGTGATGCAAAGACAGGGTTGGATATCGCGTATTTGGAACAAGCAATGGAAAAGGTGACCGTTAATGCCTGCCTGTTTGTAACCAATTTCAGCAATCCCATAGGCAGCTGCATGCCCGATGAACGCAAGCAACAACTGGTAAAGCTATTGGCCAAGAAACAAGTCCCATTGATTGAGGATGATATTTATGGCGAGATATATTTTGGTAAAAGTCGCCCGCGCACTTGCAAGAGTTATGATAAGGAAGGGATGGTGATGTTATGCTCGTCGGTTTCAAAATCGCTTGCACCGGGGTACCGGGTTGGCTGGTGCATACCGGGCAAGTTTAAGGAACAGATATTAAGTTTAAAGCTGATGCATACTATTAGTTCGGCTACGCCTACGCAGGCTGCTATAGCGCACTTTTTTGAAACCGGGCGCTACGACCTGCATATGCGTAACCTGCGTAAGGCTTTATATACCCAGTGCCTGCATTATATGCAGGGTATTGCCCAATATTTTCCACCTGATACAAAAATAAGTCAACCGCAAGGTGGTTATGCTTTATGGATTGAACTGGATAAAAGTATTAACGCCTTTGAGCTTTACCAGGCTGCCATGGCGCAAAATATCAGCATAGCACCCGGACAAATCTTTAGCACCGATGCACGTTTTACCAATTTTATAAGGATAAGCTTCGGCAGGCCTTATGATGCAGTGCTGGAGAATAGCTTTAAGGTTTTGGGGGAGTTAATAAGGGGGATGATGGATAAATAAAATTTGTCATTTCGACCGGAGGGAGGAATCTTATACGATCTGCATAGTTCGTTATGCTTCTTGAAGAAGATTTCTCCCTTCGGTCGAAATGACAAGGGAAAAGCAGAAACTATTTTACACTCCGTTTTTTCAACTCCTTACTTATAGCATCTAAAGATTTCTTCTTTTTCTGCTCTTTTACTTTTTTGACCTTTGCGGCTTCTTCTTTTTGCAGGTAGCTTTCGGTGTGGGTGCGGGAGTAGTATTTGCAGAACCATGTTAGCGGGCATACATCACATTTTGGGCTGCGGGCCACGCAGATGTAGCGGCCATGCAGTATAAGCCAGTGATGGGCGATGGCTAAAGTTTCCTGAGGCAGATACTCTACTAATTGTTTTTCAACAGCTAAGGGGGTGCGGGCATTGGTTGTTAGGCCTATGCGGTTAGCTACACGGAAAACGTGGGTATCAACAGCAATGGCTGGTGCGTCATAAACTACGGAAGCAATTACGTTTGCAGTTTTTCGACCTACACCAGGCATTTTTTGCAGCTGATCGATGTCGGATGGAACTTCGTTATGAAAAACATCGACCAGTATTTTTGCCATGCCTACCAAATGCTTGGCTTTGTTATTTGGATAGCTTACACTTCGGATATATGTAAAAACTTCTTCAGGTGTTGATGCTGCCAAACTTTCTGGTGTCGGGAAGCGCTCGAACAGGGCGGGAGTTACCTGGTTAATGCGTTTATCGGTGCATTGGGCGGATAGAATAACAGCTATCAATAACTGGAACGGACTGCCATAATGCAGCTCGGTAACGGCATTAGGTTGGTTTTTTGAAAAATAATCTACAAAATGGCGGTAGCGTTCTTGTTTTAACATGATTGAATAGTAGTATGCTGTCGAAAATAATTAAAAAAAAGAAGCCCGTTGCAATTAGTTAATATAACTTTTTTACAACGGGCTTTTAAATTTTGTAAGGCCAACTAGCTACGCAGGCTTTTGGAGTAATCCAGTATATAATGGATTGTATGCAGTTTTGGTTTCTTTTTCAGAAGATCCAAATCTGCACGGATGGAATGATAGAAGATCAAATCATCCGCATCCAGGTTTTCTTGTACTTCCCTGTCTTTCATCTGCGAGTTTTTAATGACCGTGTTTAAAGAATTTGTAAAGGTTTCGCCCATAAGCTTGTTAATGTTTAAAGTACAAGTATTAAACGCAAGCCTGAAAGTAATATTTTATTAACTATGAAAAAAATTTCATGAAAATTTCATGAAATTAATTCTTCAAGCTAAGCTCTCTACCCTGCATCATTTTACGCAGGTTATTTAGGGCGTAACGCATACGGCCCAGGGCGGTATTGATGCTAACATCGGTAATGTCGGCTATCTCCTTGAAACTCAGGTCGCCGAAGTGGCGCATGATGAGGACTTCTTTTTGTTCGGATGGTAAAAGTTGGATGAGGGCTTTAAGATCCTTATGTGTTTGCTCGCGAACCATGCGATCCTCGGTGCTTTCATCATAATTGCCTAATACTTCAAAAATATCGAAGTCGTCGCCATTGCTAACCATCGGTGCGCGCTTTTCGCGGCGGAAATGGTCGATCACTAAATTGTGCGCTATACGGGTAACCCAGGGAAGGAATTTACCTTCTTCGTTATATTTCCCAGCCTTTAAGGTGTTGATGACTTTTATAAAGGTATCCTGAAAAATATCCTCGGCGAGGTACTCGTCTTTTACCAGTAAGTATATGGAGGTGTAAATTTTAGATTGGTATCGGCGTATTAACTCCACTAATCCGGCCTCTTCGCCCGTGATATATAGATGGATTAAATCCTGATCACTTTGCAATTGAAAATCCATAGAAAACCTTTACTTTAAACTTAATTAAAAGATATATTTTTTGTTAAAGTATAGTTTAATCTATATAGGGTCTCCTTTTTGTTACATCAAATAAAGCAAAAAAATCGAAAAAAACCAAATATTTCATCGTATTTAACACTTTAACACTTTTTAACATTTGACTGAATTAAGGTGTTAAAGTTTAATTAGTTAGACGAATATCAATCCAAAATCATATTCCCATTTATTAGTGGCGCGCATTTGGAATCGGCTAATAATTTTAGGATTTTTGCGTTTTGGAAAGGTTGATGGTTGATAGGTCATGGTTCATAGTAGGAACCGACTTTGCCAAAGGCTTTGAACCATCAAAATGAACTAACATTTGAATGATTAAAGAAGCAGAAAAAGATCCGCAGAAGCATATTATAATTAAGGGCACACGTGTACACAACCTGAAAAACCTGGATGTGGCCATACCTAAAAATAAGCTGGTAGTGGTTACGGGCATGTCGGGTTCGGGTAAATCATCATTGGCTTTTGATACTTTGTACGCCGAAGGGCAGCGCAGGTATGTAGAAAGCCTGTCGTCATACGCGCGCCAGTTTTTGGGCCGTATGAACAAGCCGGATGTAGATTACATTAAAGGCATCGCCCCGGCTATCGCTATTGAGCAAAAGGTAATTACTTCAAATCCGCGCTCAACCGTGGGTACATCAACCGAGATATATGATTATTTGAAATTGCTTTTTTCGCGGATAGGTAAAACTATCTCGCCGATATCGGGCAATTTGGTGAAGAAAGATTCGGTTACTGATGTGATCAATTTTATCATGTCGCTGCCTGCTGATACACAGGTCACCATATTATGCCCGCTATATCCGCACAATAACCGCAGCTTGAAGGAAGAGCTGGCGGTATTGATGCAAAAGGGTTTTGTGCGGGTGGAATATCTGCAAAAACTATCTAAGATTGAAACTTTGCTGGAGGATATGAGCATTGTGGATGATGGTGCGTGGCTGAAGGAGGAGGTAAAGGACGAGCTGAAAGTTAAAAGTTCAAAGGCAAAAGGTAAAAAAGCCGATGTTGAACCAGTAACGGACAACCCACAACACATAATGCAGGCTGTGCGTATTGTGATTGACCGTATCACCAAAAATGAAGAAGATGAAACCGTAAGCCGTTTAGGTGATTCGATACAAACGGCATTTTTTGAGGGTAAAGGTGATTGCTACGTGCGTTACCAGGAACCTGATGCCGAAAAAGAAACCGAACGCTTTTTTTGCGATAGGTTTGAGCTGGATGGGATAAAGTTTGAAGAGCCGACCGCTAATTTCTTCAGCTTTAATAATCCTTACGGGGCTTGTAAACGCTGCGAGGGTTATGGCAAGGTGATTGGCATTGATGAGGATTTGGTTATCCCCGATAAAAGCAAAAGTATATACGAGGCGGCTATTGCCCCATGGCGCGGCGAAAAGATGCGCGAGTGGAACGATAACCTGATCAAAAATGCGTTACAGTTTGATTTTCCTATCCATCGCCAATATAACCAGCTTACTGAAAAGGAGCAAAGGTTATTATGGACTGGTAATAAATATTTCCGCGGGCTGGATGAGTTTTTTGCTGAGATGGAAGCTCAAACTTATAAGATCCAGTACCGGGTGATGTTATCGAGATACAGAGGAAAGACTACTTGCCCCGAGTGTAAGGGTAGCCGCTTAAGGCAGGATGCTTCTTATGTGAAGATAGATGGTAAATCAATTACCGACGTGGTGTTGATGCCATTGGATAAAGCACTGGATTTCTTTAGCAACCTTAAACTAAATGAAACAGATACAACGGTAGGTAAACGCCTGCTGATGGAAATAACCAACCGTTTATTGTTTTTGAATGATGTTGGTTTGAGTTATTTAACGCTGAATAGGTTGTCGAATACTTTATCGGGTGGTGAATCACAAAGGATTAACCTGGCTACGTCATTAGGTAGCAGTTTGGTTGGATCGATATATGTTTTGGATGAGCCGAGTATTGGTTTGCATCCGCGCGATACCCAGCGTTTGATTACGGTACTTAAATCTCTGCGTGATGTAGGGAATACGGTATTGGTGGTTGAGCACGAGGAGGAGATTATGAAAGCGGCCGATCATATTATTGATATTGGGCCGGCGGCGGGTACGCATGGCGGAGAGTTGATCTTCTCGGGCACTTATGATCAGATCATTAAGGATGATAATAGCTTAACCGGTCGGTATTTGAGCGGTAAGGAAGAAATAGAAATACCAACCCATCGCCGTAAATGGCATGACTTTATTGAAATTAAAGGCGGCAGGGAAAATAATCTGCAGCATGTTAATGCGAAGTTTCCGTTAGGGGTGCTTACTGTGGTTACGGGAGTATCAGGCTCGGGTAAAACCAGTTTGGTTAAACGGATATTGGCGCCTGCGCTGCAAAAAACGCTGGGTAATTACTCCGGTGAGCAAACCGGCTCATACGATAGCATTGAGGGTGATTACGCCAAGATTGAGCAGGTGGAAATGGTGGATCAAAACCCGATTGGGCGTTCATCCAGATCAAACCCGGTTACTTACGTGAAGGCCTGGGACGAGATCAGGAATTTATATGCCGCGCAACCGGCATCAAAAGCGGCGGGGTTGAAACCTTCTGCATTTTCATTTAACGTGGAAGGTGGCCGTTGTGATGTTTGTCAGGGTGAGGGTGAGGTGAAAATAGAAATGCAGTTTATGGCTGATATTTTCCTGACTTGCGAAACTTGTGGCGGCAAACGTTTTAAACAGCATATACTGGATATTATCTACCTGGATAAAAATGTATCCGAAGTATTAGAAATGACCATTGATGAAGGCCTGGAGTTCTTTAAAAAAGAGCCGAAGATCATCGCCAAAATAAAACCATTGGTTGATGTGGGCTTAGGTTATGTGCAGCTGGGGCAATCGTCAAATACTTTGTCAGGCGGCGAGGCACAGCGTATAAAGCTGGCATCCTTCCTGGTTAAAGGGAATAACACGCATAAAACGCTGTTTATTTTTGATGAGCCTACTACGGGGTTGCATTTTGAGGATATTAAAAAGTTATTGAAATCGTTTGATGCTTTGCTGGATCATGGAAATACCATTATTGTAATTGAGCATAATATGGATGTGATCAAGTGTGCCGACTGGGTAATTGATATTGGCCCAGAAGGTGGTGATAAAGGCGGTAAAGTTGTATTTGAAGGCTTACCGGAAGATTTGATCAAAGTTAATGACTCGTACACTGGTAAGTTTTTGAAGGAGCGGTTTGAATCTGCTAAATAGTCCCCTTGTCATTTCGACCTGCGGTCAAGATGACAATAAAAAAAATATAAAGCCGCTTCGCATTTGCAAAGCGGCTTTTGTTTATTATAATTTAAGGCAACACGTAACCAGTAATACCTTCAGCGGTATAACCATTAGCGCCCGGGTAGCTGTCGTTAGCATCAACCGTGTAATAATGATCTAAAATAGGGTTACTCCTTGACCACCTGTATAAGGGAATTGTACCGGTAGTTTGCGTTGGTGAAATGTGCCCTAGAACTCCCTGCGGAAGAAATCCATTTGTAGGGCCAAGTTCTCCATTAGGGTCGGTGCAATAAAAATAGGCTCCCGTTGTAGGGTCAAACCAACTATACAATGGCACCGTGCCGGTGGTAAGGGGGGCTACTATCGGGTTAGGGTTTAATAGTGCAAATTGCCTCCCTTCTAAGCTGAAACCAGCTTGCTGATAGTTAGTATCGGCAGTAAAACAATGGGCATTATTTTGCGCATTCACCCATCGGTAAATAGGGTATGAAGTGGCAGGTATACCAATAAATAAATTAGTGTTAAAGCTGTAAGTAGGCCGGCACTGAAATGTGCAGTAATTATAAAAAGCAGGATCTTGGGTTACACTCCATCCATTACCATCCCAATTAAACGAAATTGCTATTGTGCCCTCAATTTTTGTTAAATAACTTTGTTCAATGACAAAAATTCGTGCCGGCGTTTCAGGCGCACTATCGCCATTGCCAACGTAGGCATTCGGGGGTGAATAAAGCTTTTCGTTAGCTATTACCTGCGGTACAAACCAGATAGAAAGATCGGGTGAAACTCCGCTATTGGCATCGTTCGCATACGGTAAAAGAGGAAAACTTCCCGGCGCATCATTGTAGGCCAAAAAAGATCGTTCGCCGGCAGAGCCATCTGTCGGCGGATAACCGGCAATATAGGCAACCAACGCCGGAGTATTAATGCTTCCCTCGTCTTCGCTGCCTTCTGCCACAATATCGCTAACAGGTAAAAAAGTTAGCCCATTTTGATTTATTGTTTGGCATTTATAAAAGCCGACAGGCGCATTTTCTACGTCACAAACCCAATATTGATTTTGAATGGAGGGGTCAAAATTAAATACTGATAACAACGCTTTTGGAGTACCCGGGATATCAGAAACAGATGCAGGTGTATAATCAATTACTGTTTGTATCAATAGCGCGATATTTGTTACATAATTGCTGCCTACAATATCCCCCCAGGGGGGACATACCGGCCCGCCGAAATACAAAAACTGTTGAAATGAAGCGATCGTGGCCACGCCATCTATCCCGCTGTTAGGGTCTATAAATGATTGTAACATATCCGTTTGCAATGATGCCAGGTTAGTTAACCCCTGTAATGCCGCCTCGCCAATATTTTCTAATGCACCTGGCAGGATTGGATTGGTTAGTTCAGCTATATATTTTAACGACAAAATATATAGTGAATAAGTTGAAAGATAAAGTTTTGTGCCACCAAATCCCCCAATGTCTAATATTTTATTAGCTGTTAATAAAAGACTATTAGAACTTGCGAGTAACTCAGCTTCTATAGGATTATTTACATATTGGCCAAGTTGTGTAGCAGCGGTTTGATAATCTGCAAGCCATGATTCATAATCCTGGTTAAGTAAAACAGTTTGAAAAATAGTGGTCATTTGTTGTATTTCATCTTTAGTGAAATGTTCATCCCCTCCGGAAAAGAAAAGATCCCATATAGGGCCTGCTGCCCCAAATCCTGAAGCTGATAATGCCGCTAATCCTAATGCCTGAATAATGTCTTGATAATCTTCTTTTAATGGGTTCATTTTTAATTGTGATAAGGTGATATATGATAAGATTTGTTAATTTTTTATGTTTTATATTCCATTTATATCATGAAATATGAATGGCTATGTATCATACTGCGGGGTAGCTGGTTTTAAGGTTAAGGTATGAACAAGACTTCAGCTATTTTTGATGAATTTTATGTTTTATACAAATTGAGCCGTTAAATAAGGCTTTTGTATAATTGTGATTATGGTTTAGTTTTTTACTAAAGTAATAGTTTTTATAAAATATCCTAATGGTATAAATAGGATATAAATTGATATTACAGCTAAATCTATTCGATTTGCATAGCCGTTATTTAATAGCAGAAGGTCTCTCCCTGCGGTCGAGATGACAATAAGTTATTTCCATAAGCAGCCTCACAGAGGATTCGCGCACACTATCACCTACTTATAAAACAAATACTCCGCTGTGTAAGGCACCTGCAATGTTTGCCCTTTTTGTGACTGGTCGGCACTTTTTGGTGCCAAGCCGCCATGTGTGTATAAACGCTGAATAAAAACAACATTTGTCAAACTTCCTTTTCCGCTTTCCGCTATTCCACGAAGCAGTAGCCACGGGATGGCGATGCTATCTGGCGAAGATGCTTGCTGCAATTTTACACCGCTAATCAATGAGCCATCGGATAGTTCCCAAGTTGGGTTTTTCGTTGTATTCAGGTAATGTTTTCCAACTTCTTGTGTGTAATCGGCAGAAGAGAATAAAGTTGCCTGAGGCTTGCGGAAAGTCCATACATAATGTGAAGTATCCTTTATGTCTTGCGTACACTGATAAATTTGAACTCCCCTGGCATACACGTGCAATATTATCGTGTTGTTAGTGGGTACTGCAACAGCGGGAGGTATGGCTTGCTGCCCATGTACAACTATTGCCCACAGCATAAGGATTACTAAATATGTAAATCGTTTCATAAAGACTATTAATTACTGTATATCTAAATAATGCGACTGCAAATTAAAGATTAAGCACGATAGAAAATGCCACTAAATGTAATATTCTCGTAGGGGCTCCCGGAGAGGAACCTGCGGAAACTAGAAGCGTATTTGTTGCTTTGGCGCGCTCCGTTGACTCACCCGACTACGCTGTGCTGGTCGACCTCTCTCCGCCTGCGGCGCAAAGAGGTGAAAAATAAGAGCAAATATCTTTTTATTCCCTCTATTCCGTTTGCATGTTCGAGATAGCAATTTAAAAATCCGGCTAATAAAAAAAGCCCCTCTGCATATTGCAAAAGGGCTTTTCTAATCTCTAATCTTCAGTCTCTAGCCTCTGATTTTATTTCAACGTCAGGCTTGTTTTGCCCATGGTGTAACCATCAGCATACAGCAATACGGTGTAAGTTCCTTTTTGGAAAGGTGATGGGTTAACCCAATCAACAATATAGTTGCTGCCATCGTCTTTAAAGTCGATAGAAGTTTTGTAGGTGTATTGCAGGTTAGTACCATCAGCAGTAAATGTTCCTGAATCGCCACCTGTGATTAGGTTGCCGGTTGGGTCAATCACACGGATCAGTATATCGTGGCTGCCTTTTGGTGCAACCGCGTTGCTGGCTACTGTAAAGCTGATCTTGATTTTTTTAGCAGGTGATGAACGGCTTACTTCAACTTCTTTACCACTGTTTTTTACCTTGAAAGCGGCAACATCAATAACAGCCACTTTAAGGGCCGATGCTATTTGCACCTTATTACTAAGGTCGTGGTTTTGTTTGGTAAGGGTATCTGCTTTGGTTTTTACAACAGCAAGGTTAGTTTTTAAAGTATCCCTTTCAACCTTTAATGATGCATTGGTTTTTTGCAATGAATCAATTTGTGCTGTATAAGTGGTAACAAAATAACGCAATTGTTTTACGTTTTCCTGTGCTTGTGCAAGCTCTTCCTTGGTTAATGTGCCTTTTGCAAGTTCGCTTCTTAAAACTTTAATCTTATTTTGCAATGAATCGTTTTTGGCCTGCATGGCGGCAGACATTTTTGTTTTGCCCGCATTTACCTGCTCTACTTGTGATTCAAGGCTATCCAGTTCATTTTGTAATTTTTGTTTCTCATCGCCCTGGCTCACAACAATAACATCTGATTTGTTTTTTTGCAGATACAGGTAAACATCAGTACCCAACAAAGCCACTACCACAACAATAAGAAAGTAAATTACATTTGAATTTTTTTTAGGTGTTTGCCCAGATTGGTTTTCCATAGTAATCGGTTTTTAATTAAAAATAATATTTTAACACGTAATTGCCTTATACGTTAAAAATATTTAGATGGCGCTATTTAATTTTTTACATCCATCCGGTTGGTTAACATAAATAACAATAGCCATAACAATAATTAGCCCTGTTAGTTGATTAAAACTGCTTAAAAGTGTAAATTTTTGGTAATATAACGCCTTTTTAAGTAAAAATTATATTTGGATGCGTTGCTAAAGTAAGTACAAAAAGGTAAAACACCAAAAAACAGCTATTTATTATGCGGTATAATAAAACAGCTACAGGTGGAGTTTTATATCTTTGCGGCCTTACAATATTCCCGTTTAATGCATCTACATAAATATATCCTTCCATTTATACTGTCTATTTTCATTATACAAAAAGCACATGCGCAGGCGGATACTACCAAACGTTATACCATTAGCCCCAAGCGGGAATTTAGGGGCGTTTGGATTGCCACCGTTGAAAATATAGATTGGCCGAAAAAAAATACGACTGCCGACGAACAGAAAGAGCAATTAATTGATATTTTGGATGATCATCAGGAGACTGGTATAAATGCGGTATTTTTCCAGGTAAGGCCGGCAGCGGATGCGTTTTACGCAAAAGGTACGGAACCATGGTCGAAATGGTTAAATGGAAAACAGGGTGTAGCGCCTGATCCGTTTTATGACCCTTTGGAGTTTGCTATTACCGAAGCACACAAACGTGGTATGGAATTGCATGCCTGGTTTAACCCGTACCGTGCCACTAACGATAATAAGTATTATGCGTTAAGCCCTAACCACATCACCAATTTGAAACCGGAGTGGTTTTTTACCTACGGCGGCCAAAAGCTGTTTAACCCTGGTATACCCGAGGTGCGTGAATACATCATACACATTATATTAAACGTAGTTGATAATTATGATGTGGATGGTATACATATGGACGATTATTTTTATCCATACCAAGTACCCGGGCAAACCATAAACGACGCAGCTACTTTCGCCAAATATGGGGCCGGTTATGATGATATTAAAGACTGGCGCCGCCACAATGTAGATACCTTGATACAGGCTTTGGGCGATAGCATCCACAAGCATAAACCACACATGAAATTTGGCGTTAGTCCGTTTGGGATATGGGCCAATCAGCGCCAAAACCCGCAAGGATCGGCAACTAGTGGCGGCTCATCATACTACGAGAATTATGCCGATGCCCGTAAATGGATGCAAAAAGGCTGGGTTGATTATGTGGTACCACAGATATACTGGCCGCGTAACAGCCGTGCGGCTAATTTTGATACGTTGCTAAACTGGTGGAGTAATAATACATTTAACAGGCATTTATACATAGGCCAAGCGGTTTATCGTATTGCGGAACATTCAAAGGCGTCGATCGCGTTTAAAAATACATCGGAGTTGCCAGACCAGATGCGTGATTTGCGGAACAATCCGCGGGTGCAGGGTAGCGTGTTTTTTAGCTCGAACTCGCTGACGGATAATTTTGGAGGTTTTGCCGATTCGCTTAAATATAATTTTTTTAAGTACCAGGCTTTGCCGCCAACTATGCTCTGGCTAGATTCGGTACCGCCAAATGTGCCGCAAAATGTGGTAGCCCGGATGGTGGCTAACAACGGTAACTATGCGGTGAATTTAAGCTGGCAAACGCCATTGCCCGCCGCTGATAAGGAGCCGGTTTATGGTTATGTAATTTACAGGTTTGAAGGATTGGAAAAGATTGATATTAATAAACCCGATCATATTTTGCACATAGCTTATGATAATGGGTTGAGTTACCAGGATAAAACTGTGCAGCGTGGTAAGACTTATTTATACATTATTACCGCGCTTGATAGGCTGAAGAATGAGAGTGGCCGCTCGCCGACGATTGCGGTGGTGATGCCGTGATGATTCACTCTCAGACTGTCATTTAGACGAGGTACGAGGAGAAATCTTCTTCAACATACATGTTCGCTTTGTAAGCTTTAGAAGATTTCTCCCTCCGATCGAAATGACAGGTTGGTTAGGCAAAGTGTACAGATTCTTCGCTATCAGAATGACAATGGGGAGTAAGTCTTGATTCCTGTTTCTTTACTCTTGATTCTAATTAACTATTCATCACCGCGCCGCAGTTAATGTCAATTGCCTGACCGGTGATAGAGCCTTGATTAAGCAAATAAGCCACAAGGTCAGCAATTTCCTCTGGCTGGCTCATGCGGCGGAGTGGGACGCTTTGCATGGCGATATCGTAGAATTCCTGTTTACTTATTCCTATGCTATCGGCTATGCCTTGCAGGCCTTGTTGTGCCATGTCGGTATCTACCCAACCCGGGCAAATGGCATTTACCAAAATATTTTCAGGCGCGAACTGACTGGCCCATGACCGCATTAAACCCAATAAGCCAGCTTTTGAAGCACAGTAGGCGGTGTAGTTTGGTACGCCTAAACGTGCTAAAACTGACGAAGTAATCAATATTTGTTTCGTGCCTTCTGTTTTACGAAGCAGGGGCAGAAAAGTATTCACGAAGTTATAAGTACCGGTTAAGTTAGTATCGATGATCTGGTCCCAGCGGTCGTTATCGCCCCATTGGTTTTCGCCGCCGATGCCGGAGTTGGCGATAAGGCCGTTGATGGTTGTATTATTTAGCTTTTCAAACGCGGTTTGCAAACTTTCTTTATTACGGATGTCGGCAATGATGATCTGATGGTCGCCTTTATGCAGTGTGTTTAATGTTTGTTGCAGGTTGGCTTCGGTTCGACCTAATAGAATACAGGCATTGCCGATGGTTGACAGTTTTTGTGCGATCGCCCGGCCAATTCCGCTGCCAGCACCGCTGATGATGTATGTTTTGCTCATTATGGTAAAAGTAATAATTACTCTTTGTCATTTCGACCGGAGGGAGAAATCTTCTACGATTAGCATATTCGCTTTGCAAATTCTAGAAGATTTCTCCCTCCGGTCGAAATGACAAAGTGAGGATGATAAATCTGTATTAAATATCTATCAATTGCTTATCCCGCAATCTGCCTAAATAAATATCAATTTCCATATCGCCCATGCCGTAGATGTTTTCAGTTTGCCAGAAGGCATTATAGATGCTGGGTTTATGATGTATACCGCTGTTGTAAATATCCAGCAGGGTTTGTTCAATATAGTTTAAACCATTGTGGTTGGTGGTTGATCTTTTAACATGGGCCTGCAATGCATTCTTTAGGAAATGGAGATTTGCCCAGTAGTTATTTTCGTGCAACCATTTATTCAATTCATTGATATTGTTGGCGGTGTAGTATTTCCAGGCCTCCGCGGCTACATAAAAATCGGGCTCGCCGAGTTGTACGCGGATATTGTCATATAGATACTCTAACTGGTCGGCATCAAGCTCGCCCATGCCTTTAAAGTTTGTTATGCCGGGATAGCTATCGGGGCAAATTAGGTAAACAGATGGTGCAGAAAGATCGGTGTTTTTTCTTAACATCATGATCACTCCAAGCATATTGATCTGGCAATGGAGGTCATACTCAAACCATAGATTTATTTCCTTATAGGGCTCGCTTAGGGTGCTTAGCTGGTTAATTACCTTTTCCTCGTAGATATCAGGAGAATCATCAAAACCTTTGGAAATCCATTCCGAGCGATTTTTCCAGAAGCTGCCTGAAGCGATATTTTCTTCTACAGGGCCTTCTGAAAGAACCTCGCGCCAAACCATAATGTCACCATCGAGGCCGGTTTGTTCAAAACTGTTTAGTGTGGCATCGCCGTTGAGGATGTGCAGGATCTCTTTCATTTTTGCAAAGTGTATGAAGATATAACAAAGTACGGAATGTTTTGATGTGGTGTAGCGGGAATATTACGAGGTAGGGAATTAGGAATCAAGAGCAAAGATGTTTGGCGGCGATTGACTCACCCCACCACGCTGCGCTAGTCGACCTCTCTTCGCCTGCGGCGGAAAGAGGTAAGGAAATTTTGCCCTCTTTCCTGCACAGCAGAATAGAGGGCAGGTTGAGTGGCTGAGCGAAAACCGGGTGAGTCGATACGTATGCATGGCGAAGTTGACTCACCAGACTACGCTGCGTTGGTCGACCTCTCTTCGCCTGCGGCGGAAAGAGGTAAAAAACGTCTTTAAACAAAAAAATCCCGGCTGAACCGGGATTTTCTTGTTTATGATATATTCTAAAATGTACGTTTTATTGCTGTACCGGGGTAACCTGCGTTACTTTACTGTTGATGTTAATGTAGTCGGTCATGATTTGGCCGGCTTCTATCTTAACAAAATCAAGGTCTTCGTTTTTAGGTTTTACTTCGCCTTTTTTCAATGGTTTTAGGCCAAGGGCAATACGCTGCAGGTTATCGCGGTCAAATGTTTTTTGATCATCCTCATCGCGTTGTTTTTTAAGCTGCGCTTCGTTTAACGTGATCGACCTTTCGGCATCATGTGTTTTAAAGTCGGCTACATCCTGCAATAAATATTTGTAGCTATCGCTGGTGGCCATACGCTGATCGTGCAATGTTTTCAATTGCGGGATTACACCGCTCAAGTCGCCGAATTTGGTATAATCACTTTTAGGGATCACATCAAAAGGCATAGCTGATGGCTCGGTATCTTCTCCATATTTATCCAAAGGAATAACGGATGGGAAACTAATATCAGGGGTTACACCATGACGTTGGGTTGAGTTACCGGTAATGCGGTAAAACTTAGCTATGGTTAAATTAAGCTGGCCAAATGTACTTTCGCTACCGGTAGGGCGACCTTTTGTAGTTCCGGTTAATTTTGAAACCATATCAGCCAATGAAGGGTCGATAACTTTATCAAGATCGATTTCGGTTTGTACTGAGCCTTTACCATAAGTTTGGGTACCTAATATAACCGCGCGACCGTAATCCTGCAAAGCGCCTGAGAAAATCTCGGATGCTGAGGCGCTAAAGCGATCAACTAAAATAGCAAGCGGTCCGCTGTAAGCAATTGACGGATCATCATCGCTGTCAACCTCAATTTTGGCTCTTGTATCTTTTACCTGTACAACAGGGCCTTCTTTAATAAACAAGCCTGTAAGCGAAATAGCTTCGGCTAATGAACCACCGCCATCTTCGCGAAGATCTAATACTATACCGTCAACATGCTCATTTTTAAGCGTGTCTAAAATACGGCTAACGTCGCGCGTTGTACTGTGGTAATTTGGATCACCGGCTTGCATACCATTATTATCTACATAAAATGCAGGAATATCAATAATACCTATCTTAACCGTTTTGCCGTTGCTGTTATAAGTGCGGATCTCTTTTTTAGCCAGTTCATCCTGGATAACAATTTTATCACGAACGATTTCAACTATTTTTAGTTTACCGCCAGCGCTTGAGCCTGCAGGTAATATTTGTAATTTAACGGTGGTTCCTTTAGGGCCACGTATTAACGCGATGGCATTATCCAATCTCCAACCTACAACATTCTGGTATTCGCCATCTTTGCCTTGCGCTACACCTACAATGCGGTCTTTAGGGCTTAACTGGTGGCTTTTATCTGCCGGGCCGCCCGGTACCAGGGTGCTGATGGTTACATACTCGTTCTCGAAAGTCAGCGTGGCGCCAATACCTTCCAGTGAACGTGACATTTCCATATTGAACTGGGCTGCGTTAAACGGATTGAAGTAATTGGTATGCGGATCTACAGCTTCGGTAAAAGCATCCATAAAAGTTTGGAATACTTCCTGATTTGATAATTTGTTAGATTGAGATAACAAATTCTCGTAACGTTTTTTAAGCGTTTCCTTATTTTTAGCCATATCAGGGCTGGCTATTTTAAGGTTAAGCAAATCGTATTTAACACGCTTTAGCCATAACTCGTCCATGTCTTTTTGGGTAGCAATATATGGCAGGTCCTCACGATCGTAGGTGAAAGTTTCGTTTTTATTGTAATCAAAATTATCATCTATATGGGCCAATGAATATTTGATCAGATCAAGGTACCTTTTCTGGAAAACGTTAAAGATGTAAAATACATCATTCAGGTTACCGGCTTTCAAATCATCATCTAACTGATATTTAAAGTTAGCGAATGCCTTAACATCTGAAGATAACAGGTAGTTATGATCAGGGTCGATTTTTTTAAGATAACGATCATAAATAATTGCCGATAAGGAATCATTCAGATCAACTTTTTTATAGTTGTATTTTGAAATCAACGAAGCAACTTCTTTACAAACCAGGTTTTGCCTTGCATCGGGTTGCAAATCATTTGAGCCATCAACTCTTATTGGTTTTGATGGGGCCGCGTGGCAGGCTACGGCAGCACTAAGTACTAATACGAAATATAATTTCTTGAACATATCTTTTACAGTCTTTAAACGGGGATTAAAATAAAACATCAATACTTGTGCCTAATGTGAGTTGCTAAAGTAAATAAAAAGAGACAGTTGAAAAGCTGCCTCGCAAATTAAGAAATGCCAATATTACAATATTGTTTGAATTTTATACCTAGTAGACCCCCATTTTACGCTATTGTTACAAAAAAATGGTGAAACTAATTGTTTTTTTTATCGGTAGTTACCATAGCATCAGATGCATAGCGCCATTCGGCTTTGGTAAGAATGGGTTTATATTGTTGTACAAATTTTAGTTCTTTTTGAATAGCGGCAGTGGTTGCAAGCAAACCGTTTGCGTTGGCTAATTGCAATGCCTCGGCTAAATCCTGCTGCGCCTGTAAGGCATCGCCCATGTTGGCTTTAACTATGGCCAGGTCCATTAAGTTTGCAACAGTGAGTTGGTTATTATTTTGCTGGCGCGATATAGTGCTGCTTTGCAGTAAGAACCATTTAGCTTCAGAAAAACGATTTTGTTTGATGTATAGTTTTGCCAAATCGCTAAAATTATAGCTGGCAATATCGTAAATCCTGAAACGCATGTTGTGTTGCGCTACTTTCATAATGGCTGACTCGGCCAGTTCAATATTATAATCGCTTTGTTGGAAATTAAATTTGGGGATCTTTACTTTTACCTGGCTAATATAGGCAGCCGGTATTTTTTTTATGGAATGATCCTGAGGTAAAGCAATAGCCGGATAGCGAACGTGCTTTTTAAAGCTAATGTTGTACCACTGGGCAGAGGCCGACAAACTAACACTTAATGATAGTACTACAGCTAGAAGAAACTTCATGCGTTATTTCCCTTGGGTTTAATAAATTAATTAATTGGTAATTGTACGTAATTAATAACGGGAAAGTTAAGCATTTATTCGGAATAAGATCAATATTATTTTGGCCTGACAAAAATCAGGCAAAAACCTCGATTTGATTTTCATCATGCGAAGCCCAAACCATATATGGATGCGTATCCGCATGATAAATATCGCCGTAAGCGGATATACCAATAACTCCTGCAAAACCGTCAAACGGTTTTAATTCGTTCAATGTTTTTTCTGTCGCGGGGGATAGGAGCATGCCATCGGTTACCCGTGTAACAATTTTAGTAGCAACGGCTCCGCTAACAATATCTTCGCCAACGCCGGTGCATGATATGCCTGCAAATTTGTTGCAGTAATTACCTGCCGCAGTAGCCGAATCACTTACACGGCCGGGTATTTCGAAGCCTTTGCCACCTGTAGAAGTAGCCGCTGCTAAATCGCCATTTATATCAAGGGCCACACAGCCAACAGTGCCCAGGCGAATGGAATCGCTTAGCTTTTTTTCATATTCCCAACGGCGTTGGGGTATTTCGGGGTTGTAGTATTTAAAGCCGTTTTCGCGGGCATAGTTTTGCGCGCCTCCGCCACTTAAAACCTTATCTTCCTGATCTAAAAGCTTACGGGCAATGCAGATTGGGTTTTTAACATCTTCAATATTGATCACTCCCGAAAATCGCAGCGTTTTACCATCCATCAGGGATGCGCTCATCCTTATTTTGCCATCGCTCTGTATTTGTGAGCCGGTACCGGCATTAAACAGATCGCAATCTTCTAAAAGTCGCACAACATAAACCACGGTTTCCAGCGCGGTATGGCTGGCCAGGTGCTTGTAACCCTGCTCCACTATTTCCTTTAATGCTTCCTGTTTCGCTTTTTTAACTTCGTGATTGGTTCGCGATTCGCTAAAAAATCCCCCGTGAATGATTAATTTCATACGATTAAATTAAACCCCTCTATAAGCCCCCTCTAAATCTCCCCCGGTAGGGGAGACTTTTAAATAAATAAGATACTAAAGCCCGCCCTTCCGGGGAGGGTTGGGAGGGGCTGATCATTTATCAGCCTTAATAAATACTCCGTTCTCAACCTTAACAACCTTTTTAATGAGTAATTTGTGTTGTAAAAGATCATATTTATCATAAATAGACATTACATGCACCTTCAAATTCTCGATAGATACGGGCGCGCCGATCTCTACATCATAAATATTGGTCTCTACCATATTGCGGCCGTCTACCAAAATAATCAATCCGGAGCCTATGGCTTCCATCATGCTGCCTTCGGTGATGAGCAGGCCTGCATCCTCGCCCAAACCAATACCTAAAATACCCGGGTTGCTGGCAACGGCATATAATAAACGACCAATGCGGCCGCGTTGTACAAAGTGTGTATCTATAAAAACAGAATCAATAAAGCCCAAACCGGCAGTTATTTGCACATGGCCTTTGATCAAAGCCTCGTTGCTGGACCCTCGGTATATCATGTGTGCCGAAGCCGCCGCGGCACCTGCCGATGTGCCTGCGATAACAAAATTATCGTCCTGATAACGTTGTTTCAGGATCTGTAAAAACTCGGTACCGCCAAAAATCGCGCTCAGGCGCAGTTGGTCGCCCCCGCTGAACATGACTACATCCGCCTCGCGGATGCGTTGTAGATATTCAGGGTTGGCGGCATCTTCGCGGGTACGGATATCGAGAATGTTGATATTAGCAACACCAAGGTGATTGAAAGCGCTGATGTATTCGGTACTTACCAACTCAGGGATTTGCGACGCGGTAGTGATCACCTCAACCTTTGATGCTTCGTGATGGGCAGATTCGGTGATGATGCGTTTTAAAATACCCTGCTCAAAAAACTTGATATAGTTGGGTTGCAAAATATTTTCCTGGGCGCTAATATTACTGCCCATATCAACGGCTCCTCCAATTATTATCAGTTTTCCTTTCGGGTCGGTCATGCTGTATTTATTTAGTGAATGAGTGATTGTGTGAATGAGTGATTAATGTTAGCGTTGAATTTTTATCACTGAATCGTTCACTCACACAATCATTTATTGTTAGCAAATACAAATTAAAATAAAAAGCAGCGTAAAGGCTATTGTTATTTGTTAATAGTGGGTGTATTTATGCACAATTGCGGTATTTGCTCACCTGGCTGGCCGACCTCTCTGCGCCGGTGGCACAAAGAGGTGAAAAATAAAAGTCAAATTTCCCCTCTTTGTAGCGCAGCGATAGAGAGGGTGGTCGAGCGGAGCAAGACCGGGTGAGTGCTCTGCGAGCGATATTGGCGCAAATGCCTGGCGCATAGTTTACTCACCCCGAATGCGCTACGCTGTTCGACCCTCTCTCCGGCAAGCCGGAAAGAGGGTGAAAACGCTGGCCGTTGGCTAAATCTAAACCACCTTGTCATTTTGAGCGCAGCGAAGAATCTGTAAGGGTGAAACAAGTTGATAGATTCTTCGCTGCGCTCAGAATGACAAAGGGAGGATGGTAAATTGAATGGGTTAAGTGAAAACCGGGTTAATAAAATATTAATTTTTACTACAAAAGGTGTTGTTAGCTTGTTACGGATTTAGTTTTAGTAAATTTAAGCCCTTAACATTGAAAAGTACTTTATGAAAATAGAAAATATACAGGTATTGCGTGGGCCGAACATTTGGAGTGGAAGCCGTAAAAAGTTAATCCAGATGCGGTTGGACCTGCAGGAACTTGAGCATAAGCCTACTAATAAAATAGATGGTTTTTATGAGCGCCTTAAAGCTTTGATACCAAGCTTGCAGGAGCACCGCTGTTCGCCGGGTGTACCGGGTGGCTTTTATCAGCGGATTGTTGCCGGTACCTGGATGGGACATGTGATTGAGCATATTGCTTTGGAGATACAGACCCTTGCAGGCATGGATACCGGTTATGGCCGTACCCGTGAAACTAAAACCGTGGGGGTTTATAACGTAGTGTTTACTTATCTGGAAGAAAAAGTAGGTATTTATGCTGCCGAAGCAGCTGTACGTATTGCCGAGGCTTTAATTACGGGTGAGGATTACGATTTAGAATATGACATTCAACAAATGCGCGAGATTCGTGAGGCTACCCGTTTGGGGCCAAGTACAGGATCGATAGTGGAAGAAGCGATTGCCAGGGATATCCCGTGGATCAGGCTGAATAATCAATCACTGGTGCAGTTGGGCTATGGAAAAAACCAGGTGCGTTTTCGCGCTACCATGACCGAGAAAACGAGTTGCATTGCCGTTGACATTGCCAGCAATAAAGAAGAAACTAAACGCCTTTTGCAGGAGCAGGCTATTCCGGTTGCTAAGGGTATTACCATTTCATCAACCGAGGGGGTGGATGAAGCTATTCGTAGAGTGGGCTTTCCGTTGGTATTTAAACCGCTGGATGGCAACCATGGTCGTGGTATATCTATCAACATAAAAAACAGGGAAGATGCTGTTGAGGCGTATGAATTCGCGGCCAGAATATCGCGCAAGGTGATTGTGGAGCGATATGTAACGGGATACGATTTCAGGGTTTTGGTGATTGATAATAAGATGGTGGCGGCTGCGCTGCGCGATCCGGCGCATGTGAAGGGGGATGGCACATCAACCGTACAACAACTTATCGATATTGAAAATACAGACCCGCGCCGTGGTTATGGACATGAGAATGTGTTGACCTTGATTACTGTTGACCGTGATACGCTTGATCTGTTAGAGAAAAAGGGATATACTTTAGATACCGTCCCCGCTGCTGGCGAAAAGGTGTTTGTAAAATCTACAGCTAACCTGAGCACCGGTGGAACATCAGTTGATGTAACCGACCATGTGCACCCGCAAAATATTTTTATCTGCGAACGGATCTCGAAGATTATCGGGCTGGATATATGCGGCATTGATATTATGGCCGAAAACCTGACCGAACCATTAACTGAAACCGGTGGTGTGGTGCTGGAAGTGAATGCCGCGCCGGGTTTTAGGATGCACATCGCGCCGAGCGAAGGTTTACCACGTAATGTGGCGGGACATGTGATTGATATGTTGTATCCTGCGGGCAAATCGTCGCGCATACCTATTATAGCGGTTACGGGTACTAATGGAAAAACTACCACCACCCGTTTAATTGCGCATATTGTTAAAAATAATGGGCATAGGGTAGGTTTTACTACATCTGATGGTATCTACGTACAAAATAACATGATGTTGAAGGGCGATACTACAGGTCCGGTTAGTTCCGAGTTTATTTTGAAGGATCCGACGGTTGATTTCGCTGTGCTGGAAACCGCTCGTGGCGGGATATTACGCTCGGGCTTAGGCTTTGGCTTTTGCGATATAGGCGTGGTTACCAATATTCAGGAAGACCATTTAGGCTTGGCTGATATTCATACTTTGGAGGACTTGACACGTGTGAAAAGTGTGATCATCAACGCTGTCAAAAAAGATGGCTGGGGTGTTTTGAATGCGGATAATGAGTATTGCGTGCGTATTGGCAAAAAGGCCAGTTGTAACATTGCTTATTTCAGCATGAATGAGAATAACCCGGTGATCAGGGCGCATTGCAAAAAAGGCGGTATTGCCTGTGTGCATGAAAATGGCTTTATCACCATTAAAAAAGGCGACTGGAAAATACGGGTGCAACGTACCATACAAATCCCGCTGACTTTTGGCGGCACCGTTCCGTTTATGATTGAGAATGTGATGGCGGCAACTTTGGCGACATTTTTATGGGGCTTTAAAACCGAGGATATTAAAATTTCGCTCGAAACTTTTATCCCATCGGCAGCGCAGACACCGGGCAGGATGAATATTTTTGAGTTCAAGGATTTTAGGTTCATGATAGATTTTGCCCATAACCCGGATGGTTACAGAGGCATAAAAGAGTTTTTAAGTCACCTGGATTCGCCGATGAAAATTGGCATTATAGCAGGTACCGGCGACAGGCGCGATGAGGATATTCGTGAACTGGGTAAGCTATCGGCAGAGATGTTTGATTACATTATCCTGAGGCAAGAAAAGCACCTACGCGGGCGTACCGAGGAGAATATATTATCACTGTTAAAAGAGGGTATATTGTCGGTTGATGCGAATAAGCAATTTGAGGTAGTACCTAAAGAGATTGATGCCATTAAACACGCGATGAGCCTGGCTAAACCCGGCACCTTTATTACCGCGCTAAGTGATGTGGTTGATAATGCTATTGAAACGGTACAGAACTACCAGGAGCAGGAGAGGAACGGGTTGTTTAATGTGTAGCCCCCCGGCCCCCTGAAGGGGGAGGAAATATTTAGATTTTAGAATTACGAAGTTTTAAAAACTTCGTAAATTTTAATGAAACTTAATATTGATGAATAAAATACATCAGGAAGTTAAAATTTCCCTCGCCAATATTCGCCACGTTTAAATTATCGAGGAATTGCTTAACAGGCACGTAATTATTTAAATTAACATCACTTAACAGTACGGGTTTTTCCGTTGGAAGATAAATAACTATACCGCGCATCATTCCGTTTTTTGATCTGATGCTGACATCTTTGTAAGCGTTTATCGTGTTTATATCAAGAGTCTTGGGTGTGCGAAACTGGTATTTAAAGGTTAATTGGTTTGAGTCATTATCAATGATAACCCCGTTGGGGACATATATTACCTCAAAGATCAACATTAGAATCACACTAAAGATACATACAGCAAAAGTAATCGCGCATAGCATTGGAATTAAGGCCCTGTCCTCGGGTTGCGCGTTGATAATTAGACAGATACTGAAAATAAATAAGATCAAAAGCAAGGGGCAAACATAGATCTTATAATTAAACATCTTTTGCGGGCCGATCTCTATATTCATGGTAATTATTATATTAATAGTAAGGTTTACCAAATCTAAAAAAATATTGTAAAACCTATGCTACCGTAAGCGTCCAGCTTGTGGTAAACGTGTAAAGCAAATATAATAGGTGCAAAGGGAATAGCATAAACCCACAAGCGGGACGCTTACGGTAGCTATGTAATCTAAATAAAATTGTCATGCTGAGGAGTATTGATGTGAACTACTTTACAGATTCTTCGCTGCGCTCAGAATGACAATGGGGTGAACGAATGCCACGTGCTTTCTCTGAATGAATGCATCTATAAAATTGATTTCCGGGGTCTCAAAAAACAAACTACAATCTTTTGAGTTAACAATGTGGTATATTGTGAAAATATTCCTGCTTAACTATTCAACTGAATGGCTCAATCGCTTTTAAGAAAAAATGAAGAAGACAGGTTAGCTGCGCTTCATTCATATGATATATTTGACTCGGGCGAAGAGAAAGATTTTGATGCACTCACTTCATTAGCATCAGCTATTTGCCAGATACCAATTGCCCTCATCACTTTTATTGATGATAAGCGGCAGTGGTTTAAATCGCATCATGGTACCGAAGTTACCGAAAACCTGCGTGAATTATCCTTTTGTACCCATGCCATTACATCCGGCGAGGATATTATGGTAGTGCCCGATCCATTGCGTGATGAGCGTTTTGCTAATAATCCCATGGTTACCGGACCAACTAAAGTGGGTTTTTATGCAGGTGTGCCTTTAATTAATGAGGATGGGTATGCCCTGGGTACTTTGTGTGTGCTCGATCAGCAAACGCATACGCTATCAACCCAACAAATTGAAGCTTTAAAAACTTTGGCTAAGCAGGTGGTTGATAAAATTGAACTGCGCAGGAAAGTTTTAACGTTGGAAAAAGCTAACCAGGAGTTGCTTAACTCCAATGTGCTTATTCAGAAATTTGCCTCTATGGCGGCACATGATATTAAAAACCCGCTCAGCACCATTATGCTAACCTCGCAGGCGCTTAAAATACGCCTCGAAAAAATACAGGACGAAGGTTGCCTGCGGTTGGTCGACCTGAATGTTACGTCTACCAAAAACTTGCTGGGACTGGTTGATGAAATGCTGGAGTATTCTAAATCGCCATCGTTATTAATCACCAAAAAGCAACAAGTCGACTTAAACAGCCTTTTACGAAAAGTAATAACCATGGTGGCGGTGCCGGAAAATGTTGAAATTATTTTGCCGGAGGAAAATCACAGTCTGTATATCTCCATTATAGCGTTTGAGCAAATTATGCTTAATTTATTAAGCAACGCCATAAGGTATAATAACAAGGAACAAGGTTATGTGAAGATAGTTTTTGGGCAGGATGATGAATTTTACCGCTTTGAGGTTGAGGATAATGGTATTGGCATTGCCGAGCAATACCACGAAAAGATATTCGGCAACAACTTCACCCTAAAAATAACAGATCGTTATAATAACAAAGGCTCGGGCATTGGTCTGTCTACCGTTAAAGATTTGCTGAGCGTATTGAATGGTAATATCTCGGTACGGTCGGTACCTGGTGAGGGGGCGACGTTTTTCGCCACGCTGAAGAAATAATTCAGACTTTTAACCTTGTCATTCTGAGCATAGCGAAGAATCTGTAAAGTAGTTCACATCACTACAGATGCTTCGTTCCTCAGCAAATCACTTTTTTATAAAAAAATGTAAACAGATTTACGAAGTTTTAAAAACTTCGTAAATCTTAGAGATGCTGCGGTTACTTTTTATTTGAAATTACTGGTGCGGTTAAAATACCTACCACAGGCTGAAGGTTGATGAGTTGCAGTTAATTTTCTAACAATACTTTTAAAGCTTTTTCCCTCGCGGCGTGTTCAAACGTATCATAGGCCTTGATCATTTCATCTAATTTGAAACGATGGGTAATTAGTTTTTTAGGTTCTATTTTTTTTGATTGAACTGTTTTAAATAGCATAGGCGTGGTAACGGTATCGACCAGGCGTGTAGTAATGGAAATATTCCTGTCCCAAAGCTTTTCCAGATGAAGGGTAACGCTTTTTCCATGCACACCTATATTAGCGATATGGCCACCGGCCGAAATAATTTCTTCGCATAATTCAAACGTTGGAGGTATACCCACTGCCTCAATGGCGGTATCAACACCTTTCTTATTGGTAAGGGCCATTACTTTTTCAATAGCGTTTTCCTTGGCGCTGTTAATGGTATGCGTAGCTCCGAAGGTTTTGGCAACCTCCAGTCGGTTATCATCCTGGTCAATCACAATAATTTCTGCAGGTGTATAAAATTGAGATGTTAATAGGGCAGCCATACCTACCGGCCCTGCGCCTACTATGGCTATGGTATCACCCGGTTTCACTTGCCCATTCAAAACACCACATTCAAAACCAGTGGGTAAAATATCGCTCAGCATCACCAGCGCTTCTTCGTCAGACCCTGCGGGTATCGGATAAAGGCTGTTATCAGCATAAGGTATCCTTACATATTCGGCCTGGCATCCGTCAATCATATAGCCCAATATCCAGCCTCCATTTTCGCAATGCGAATACATTCCTTTTTTGCAATACTCGCACTTACCGCAGGAGGTAACGCAGGATATGATCACGTGATCACCTTTTTTGAAATTACTTACCGTACTCCCAACTTCTTCAATAATTCCTACACCTTCATGCCCCAAAATTCTTCCACTTGCAACTTCAGGCATGTCGCCTTTCATAATATGCAGGTCTGTTCCACATATAGTTGTTTTCAGGATCTTTACAAGGGCATCTGTTGTTTCTTTTATTACTGGTTTTGGTTGTTCTTCCCATGATTTTTTTCCGGGGCCGTAATACACTAATGCTTTCATATATTTTTATTTAAGTAGATGCAGTAAATGTATACAGGCAACTCTGTATAACTAATGATACACATCATACTTACAAATGATTATGGTCATGTTTAGCCAGCCGGGGTTAAATAAAAAAGATGATTAAATGTGGTTCAAGATCTTAATTTTTACTGTTTTTTGATCAAAAAAGGCTTAAAATAGATGTCTTGTTAGTCAGAAAATGGCTGTTTTAAGCAGTTTTTACAACTTAAATCGCTCAAAAAGTAACCTAAAAACGCTGTTTTTGGGCTGTTTTAGACATAAAAATGGCTCAAAAGTGTAGCAATTGTACCACGTGTATCATGTATTTCCTGGTCCAGTTACGGCTTCCTTTTTGATGCCAGTTGGGACAAGTAGTAGTGCCATAGCAGCATGCTAGCTACTGTCCGGTACGGTTGCCATTGGGCGGCAATTTCAATTATTTCTTCTTTACTGGTGCCGGTGGGAAAGCCTTTCACCCGTTTCAAAGCATTAACCGCAGCCAAATCACCGGAGGGGAATATGTCGGCCCGTTGTAGTACGAACATGAGGTATACATCAATAGTCCAGTTACCTATGCCTTTAAGGGTGATGAGCTTAGCGCGGATAGCATCGTTAGGAAGATGCTCTAACTCAGTAAGATTAAGTTGGCCGCTTAACAAGGCTTCGGCCAGGTATTTGATATAGATGGTTTTTTGCCGGCTGCAATAGCAGGCCCGCATTTCTTCATCGGTAAGCAGCAGCAGGCGCGATGGGGTGAGCTCCTGCACACGCTCCTTAAGTTTATTCAGCGCTGATAGAGCAGATGCCAGCGAAACCTGCTGCTCCAGAATAATGTGTACCAGTGTTTCAAACGTATTGGGTCTCGACCACATTGGCGGGTAACCATACGCCGTGATGATGGCCGAAAGGTCGGCATCCTGCGATGCCAGTTGGTCACAAATAGTATGGAAATTGGATTTGCTAAACTGTTCGCTCATATAATTGTTATTTTAAAATTACTAATTTCTTTAGGATTTAGCCTAAAATTTCTGACTTTTACATTATGACAAACCTACCTCCTTTAGCCGAGCGTATGCGCCCCAAAAATCTGGATGATTATGTGGGGCAAAAACACCTTGTGGGTAAAGGCGCGGTTTTGCGCAAAGCCATTGAGTCGGGCTCGCTTCCGTCGATGATATTCTGGGGGCCGCCGGGAGTGGGGAAAACCACGCTGGCCTATATTATATCGCAAACCTTATACCGGCCGTTTTTCGCGTTGAGTGCCATTAATTCGGGAGTTAAGGATGTTCGCGAGGTAATAGAGAAAGCCGCCCTGCTAAAAGAGGAAGGCGAAACACTACCCATTTTATTTATTGATGAGATACATCGCTTCAGTAAATCACAACAGGACTCGTTACTTGGAGCAGTTGAACGAGGGACAGTTACATTAATAGGCGCTACTACCGAGAATCCGTCCTTTGAGGTGATCTCGGCTTTGCTATCGCGATGCCAGGTTTATATTTTGCAACCGCTGGAAGAAGATGATCTGCTTAGTCTGCTAAAAAAGGCCATGAAGGAAGATGTGGTGCTACGCGATAAAAAGATAGATATTAAGGAGGACGAGGCATTATTGCGGCTATCCGGTGGTGATGCCCGCAAGCTGCTGAATATATTTGAGCTATTGGTAAACGCATTCAAAGGCAAAAAGATAGAACTCACCAATGAAAATGTATTGGAGCATGTGCAGCAAAATATGGCCCTATACGATAAAGGTGGCGAACAGCATTATGATATTATATCGGCCTTCATCAAATCCATGCGTGGCAGCGACCCTAATGGCGCGGTCTACTGGTTGGCGCGGATGATAGTTGGGGGCGAAGACCCGCTATTTATTGCCCGGCGAATGCTGATACTGGCTTCGGAGGATATTGGTAATGCTAATCCCAATGCTTTACTTCTTGCTCAGGCCTGTTTTGAATCTGTAAACAAGATCGGCATGCCGGAATCGCAGTTGATCCTGTCGCAAACAGTTATTTATCTGGCAACATCGCCAAAAAGTAATTCGGCTACTACCGCTATTGGCGCGGCTATCGCTTTGGTTAAACAAACCGGTGATCTGCCCGTGCCATTGCATCTGCGCAACGCCCCAACTAAACTGATGAAGAACATTGGCTATGGCAAAGGCTACAAATATGCCCATAGCTTTGAAGGTAACTTTACCGACCTTGATTTTCTACCAGATGCCATAAAAGGCACTAAAATATACGATCCCGGTAACAATGCCCGCGAGAATGAAGCCAAAGAGAAATTAAAGAAACTTTGGGGCGATAGGTATAAATATTAAGCCCCTAACCTCCTGAAGGGGGAATGTGAAAATTAAATGAGCTACCAGACTTACGAAGTTTTCAAAACTTCGTAAGTCTAAATAAGACTTCTGATATATTTGTATCATGTATTCTATCAGAACCGCAACCGTTGCCGACGTTGAAACAATCCGCCAATTGGCACAGGAAATATGGTATGCTACCTATTTATCTATCTTGTCAAAAGAACAACTGGATTATATGCTGACCGAGATCTATTCAACCGAAAAAATAACGCAGCAAATTGAAAATAACGAGCAAACTTTCATGCTGATTATTGAAGAAGAGCAGATCGTGGCCTTTGCGGCTTATTCGCCACGCGAGGAGGATCCGGAAATATACAAACTGCACAAACTATATTGCCTGCCAGCCACTCAGGGCAAAGGCTATGGCAAATTATTGATAAACGAGGTAAGTAACAAAGTATTGGAAGCAGGTAAGCACTTGTTAGAGTTAAATGTAAATCGCCATAACAAAGCCCAAAGCTTTTACGAAAAAATGGGCTTTAAAGTAATGTACGAGGATGATATCGCCATCGGCCCTTACTGGATGAACGATTACATCATGCGTAAAGAGCTGGCTTAATATCTACCACAAAAAAATAGCGATGAATTTACATCCATCGCTATTTTTTAAGATTTCTGATTTTTATGTTAGTGCGTTTAAGTTTGGCTTGCGGAAGAAAGCAGCTTTTACTTGATCTACGTAATCTAATTTTTCCCAGGTAAACAGTTCCACTTCTTTGGTAATAACAGTTCCATCATGGGCTGTAAAGCTTTTGGTTACCACCTGGCTTGGTTTACCAAAGTGACCGTAAGCCGCTGTTTCGCTATAAATAGGGTTACGCAGTTTAAAGCGGGTTTCAATAGCATATGGGGTCATGTTAAATATCGCCTCCACCTCTTTAGCAATCTCGCCATCGTGCAAATTAACTTTGCTTGTACCATACGTATTTACATAAATACCCATTGGTTGTGCAACGCCTATCGCGTATGATACCTGTACCAATACCTCATCACAAACACCTGCAGCAACTAAATTTTTAGCTATGTGACGTGTCGCATATGCAGCAGAGCGGTCAACTTTCGAAGGATCTTTGCCTGAGAATGCACCACCACCATGTGCGCCTTTACCGCCATAGGTATCAACAATAATTTTACGGCCTGTTAAACCGGTATCGCCATGCGGCCCGCCGATAACAAACTTGCCGGTAGGGTTAATGTGGTATTTAATATCGTCACTAAAAAAGTGAGCGTATTTAGGGTATTTAGCTTTTACACGAGGTATTAATATGCTGATGATATCGCTGCTGATTTTAGCCAGCATTACTTTTTCTTCATCAAAATCATCATGTTGGGTTGATATAACAATCGCGTCGATACGGATCGGTTTATTGTTATCATCATATTCCAACGTAACCTGCGATTTGGCATCCGGGCGTAAGTACTTGATTTCGCTGTTCTCACGGCGGATAGCAGCTAATTCAATTAATAAAGCATGTGCAATATCTAAAGCCAAAGGCATATAGTTATCAGTTTCGCTGGTGGCATAGCCAAACATCATACCCTGGTCGCCTGCGCCTTGCTCTTCTTTCGCCTGGCGGTCAACACCCTGGTTAATATCAGGTGATTGCTCATGAATTGCTGATAGCACACCGCATGAGCTGCCATCAAACATATATTCGCCTTTGGTATAACCAATTTTGTTGATCACCTCGCGGGCAATTTTTTGTACATCTAAATAAGCTTTTGATTTTACTTCACCCGCCAAAAAAACCTGGCCGGTAGTAACTAAAGTTTCGCAGGCAACTTTTGAATCTGGATCGAAAGCTAAAAATTGATCTATCAGCGCATCCGAAATTTGATCGGCAACTTTATCCGGATGTCCTTCCGACACGGATTCTGAAGTGAATAAGTATGGCATATTTTTTTAAATAAACTTTAAGAAATAGGATAAACGTAAATAAAAAGCAGAGGGGTTTAACTGGATAGCAGTAAAAAGAAGCATGGTTTTAGCACTTTTTTACGTGGTTGCAATCCGGTCCTGATATATTCAGGACATTAAATCAGTCCACCGTTGGGTGGCAAAAATAAAACAATTTTTACAAAGCCGAAAATACATTTACTTTTGCCGGCACTAAAATATATCTGGTTGAAAAGGAAAGCTTTATTTATTATAAACCCGGTAGCAGGAGGGAAGAAGAAAGATGATGTACCGGCTTTAATAGAAAAAAACCTGGATAAGGCTGTTTTTGAATACACCATTGTTTTTAGCGATGGCGTTAGGCACGCGCATACCATTGCAAAAGAAGCTATTGGCAAATTTGAGCTGGTGGTGGCAGTTGGTGGCGATGGTACAGTGAATGAGATCGCGTCGGCTATAACCGGTAGCAATGCCGTTATGGGGGTTTTACCTTATGGCTCGGGCAATGGGCTATCCAGGTTCTTAGGCATCCCGATGGATACGGAAGCTGCTATAAAAAACCTGAATAACTGGCATGTGGAATCTATCGACTCGGCAACAGCCAATGGTGAGTTGTTTTTTAATATGGCAGGCATGGGTTTCGATGCTCATATTGCCGAAGTTTTTTCGCATAAAGAGAAGCGGGGTTTTAGTACTTATGTTAAATCTGCTTTTCACGAGATTGCCAATTATAAAGCTGATACCTATTATATAGATATAGATGGAACTAAAAGCCAGCACGAAGCCTTCATGCTCAGTTTTGCAAATTCCTCCCAATATGGTAACAATGCGCATGTATCGCCCCATGCATCCGTTCAGGATGGATTGATAGATGTTTGTGTGATCAGGCCGTTCCCGTTATGGCGGTTTATAGAGATGGGCATCCGTATGTTCACCAAAACATCCGAAGGTTCAAAATACGTATCAATTATGCGTGGCAAAAATATTAAAGTACGGCGCGACAAACCTGGCTCTATGCACCTGGATGGTGAGCCTCGTATTGCCGGTACCGACATTGAAATAATTGTAGTACCGTCTTCATTAAAAATTATTGCAGGCGATACCTATCGGCACAAGCAATAAGTAAAAAACTTTTTTCTTTATCTTGCATCCCCCGACTTAGGGCTTCAGACTTAATCAAAATCAGGAAATCATGTCGAAAAAAAATAATTATACCGGAATAATGTACTCTACCGATCCCGATTTTCAATATCAGCAAGAGCATAACGGGTCAAACGAAGCGTTACCACCTCAGCAACAAAACCTTAAAGTTTTTTTGGATCGTAAAGGTGGCGGTAAATTGGTTAGCCGGATAACCGGTTTTATTGGCCCTGATAGCGCGCTGCAAGAAATAGGAAAAAAACTAAAATCAAAATGTGGTGTTGGTGGTTCGGTAAAGGATGGGGAGATATTAATACAGGGGGATTTTAGAGATAAAATTGTGACTTTATTACAAACTGATGGCTTCAAAGTGAAGCAAGCGGGCGGATAAGGCTATTTTTAATAAATAAAAAAGATGAAAATTTAATGAAATCGACACAATTCAACCCCTTTATTGTCGTTATATAAGCCTGAAAATGATATTTAAATAATATTAAACATAAGGGGAGAAAATAAAACTGCCGCTACCCGGGAAAGTTAATATTCTGTAAATATGTATGTTATTAGCGTTATTTGTAGGTTTACATACGCTTAGACCAAATGATAGCATAATAGTTACATACTTTTTATAAATTATTTTTTGTTAATATTGAAAAAAATAGGTTGTATTGTAAAAAATAATGGTTCAACATACAATTTAACGGGTTTTAGGCGTTACTAACTCACCAATTATTGTTTTTGATGAGTACCTAAGAGTGAAAAAAAGCGAATGAAGCATAAAAGAGTTTTTTTATTTCATTAAAATTCTATTTTTGTTACCCGCTAAAAAACAAGCATTTAATTAACATATTTATATAAACACTGACTAAAAACTAAAATTTTAAAGTAATGGCAAATGTACCGTCAAAACCAACCGCTCCAGTAAAAAAAGAAAGCTCAAGCTCATCGAGCATTTTTGCCACGTTGGCAATTCCAATTTGTTTAATCGTATCTGTATGTGTATACATTTTTTTCCTTGGTGATGCAAGTCACTTCAAAGGTGGCGACCCAACCAGTGATCCAGCCGACGTATTCGGTATCGTTCACAAAGGTGGTGTATTAGTACCTTTAGTAATGGGATACGTATTAATGGTTATCGTGTTTTCTATCGAGCGTTTTATTGTTATCGGTAAAGCAACAGGTACCAGCAGCATCGAAACTTTTGTTAGAAAAATACAAACTTTTCTTTCTTCAGGTAACATTGATGCAGCTACTGCAGAGTGCGACAAACAAAAAGGTTCTGTTGCCAATGTAATTAAAGCCGGTTTGAAAAAATACCGCGAAATGGAAACTGATGACACAATGGATATCGGTCAAAAAGCTTTAGCTATCCAAAAAGACATTGAAGAAGCAACAGCTTTAGAAATGCCAATGTTAGAGCAAAACTTAACAATTATAGCTACTTTGGTATCTATCGGTACATTAACAGGTTTGTTAGGTACGGTTGTGGGTATGATCAAGGCCTTCGCCGAGTTAGCAAACAACGGTGGTGGTACCAACACAGGTGCACTATCAGCGGCTATCTCTGAAGCATTGGTTAACACCGCTTTAGGTATCAGTACTTCAGCATTATCAATTGTAATGTACAACGTATTTACATCAAAAATTGATAATCTTACTTACGCAATTGACGAAACAGGATTCAGCATTGTGCAAACATTTGCTGCATCTCACAAAAAATAAATAAGGTACAGTTTATTTTATATCCCGGCTGTAAAACTACCGCCGGGGTATAAGTGAATTATATATTTACTCATTTTAATAAAATAGATTATGCCCAGAGTAAAAGTCGCGAGGAAGAGTACGGCAATTGACATGACGGCAATGTGCGACGTAGCTTTTCTTTTGCTTACCTTTTTTATATTATCTGCAAAACCTAAAACACAGGACCCGGCACAGATACAAATACCTGCTGCCACCGTAATAGGCCCAATACCCGAAGTTGATTTTTCAACTATCAGCATAGGCCAGGGAAAAGTGTTTTTTAATGTTGAAGGTGATGATGTACGTAAAAAAACATTAGAAATAATGGGAGATAAGTACAAAATAACTTTCACGCCCGACGAAAAGAACACCTTTGCGGGTGTAGAATCATTTGGTGTGCCAATTAGCCAGCTTAAAACATTTCTGGCTTTGGATCCCAAACAAAGAGGAACAATAACACAACCTGGTATACCAGTTGATACAACTAATACCAATGAGTTATATGATTGGGTTCACTCTGCTCGTTTGGCCGACAAGTACTTGCATGATAAAGACCTGAAAATAGGAATTAAAGGCAACAGCCAGGAAGAATACCCTACTGTAGCTAAAGTAATTTCTACTTTACAGAAACAAAAAGTCGACAGATTTAATTTGATAACAGCCTTAAAATCGAAATAAAAAATGGCAGAATTAGATACCTCCGGCGGGGGTAAGCATAAAGGTGGCAAGGTAAGAACCAAAAAGAAAGCAACACGCGTGGATTTAACAGCCATGGTGGATTTGGCTTTCCTTTTGATCACCTTCTTCATCCTTACTACTACCCTAAACAAGCCGAAAGCTATGGAGTTAATCATGCCTGATAAGGATGATCATGATACCCATTTGGCGGTTCCGGAATCAAGAACAATGACCCTTTTATTGGGCGACAATAATAAATTGGAATGGTTTGTGGGAATAGCAGGTAAAACCGCACCTGCAGTTATTGGATATGGCAAAGATGAATTGCGCAAAATATTAGTTGATCAAAACAACGTAATAAAGCAAAGCCATGGCGGCCAGCCAATGATTGTTGTGGTAAAACCAAGCGCACAAAGTACCTATAAAAATGTTGTTACCGTAATGGATGAACTAAATATAACAGGTATTGAGCAACGTGCAATAGTTGATATTTCACCAGTTGAGATTGATTTGTTAAAAAGGGACAACCTTTATAAATAGCATTATTGATAAATTATTTTTAAAAGCCTGAAAGATGTTAGGATCTAAATTAGATATTTTTAAAAAGGAATGGACCGATGTTATCTTTAAGGGGCGCAATAAAGAATATGGCGCTTACGAATTAAGACAACAGAATTCAAGGAGTACAAACCTTGCCCTAATCATTGGCTCAGCAGTATTTGTATTTATTTTATCTATAAATACAATTGTAAACGCCATTGAGGGATTCATTCCTAAAGCACCGCCGATAGTTAAACTTACCGACGTGAAATTATTACCGCCGCCACCCGTTGATGCGGCCAAAAAACCACCTCCCCCTCCTCCGGAACCACCAAAACCGAAGGTTGACCAGGTTAAGTTCCCTCCTCCTGTTGTAAAACCGGATAATGAGGCCAAAGAACCACCTCCAACAGTTGCCGAACTGAAAACTGCTGACCCAGGTCAGAACAATCAGAAAGGTGATCCGAACGCCGATGTTAACATCGACGGACCGGTTGGAAATTCAGACGCTAAAGTTACTGAAGCAGACCCTAACCAGGTGTTTGCCGCGGTTGAGCAAGAGCCTGAGTTTAAAAACGGTGGTAACGCAGGTTTTAACGCCTACCTGGGTAAAAATGTAAAGTTTCCCGCTGTTGATAGGGAAAACGGTACATCAGGTAAAGTTATCATCACCTTCGTTGTTGAAAGAGACGGTAGTTTAACAGATGTTAAAGTGTTACGTGCACCATCACCTACTATGGGCGATGCAGCAGCATCAGTTGTAAAGTCATCACCAGCCTGGAGACCGGGTAAACAAAACGGTCAGCCAGTTAGGGTGCAGTACACTATTTCGTTTGCTTTCTCATTAGCAGACGCGGATCAATAGAACAATGTCATCAAATTTACATGATAAGCAAAAATCGCTCACAAGGCGGTTTTTGCTCATTTTAGGTGTAGCCACATTAGTGTGTGTTACCATACTTGGGGTAATGATTATGTTTACGGATAAACTTAACCTTAATATGGGTAATACGCAACGCATGACTGTTGGAGGATTACTTGTGGCCTATGGTGTTTATAGATCATTTCGTATTTTTAAAACGCAATCCGATGATGAATAAATTAAAAATAGCTGGCCTTGGCTTTGTTTTTATATTGGCATTTCAGGCTTGTAAACAAAAAACTGCAGCTTATAGCGATACCATCTCTGAGGGCACCGCTAAATTTGCTGCCGATGAATCGTTTGAACCGATTGTAGAAGAGGAAAACTATATTTTTAAGGCACTTGATCCAAAAGCCCAACCACAAATTATTTACAAACCCGAAAATGATGTTGTGAACCTTTTATTGCAGGACAGTGTTCGGGTTGCTATCATATCCAGGCAACTTGATAGTGATGAATTAAAAGTTTTAAAAACCAGGAGGCTGGTGCCTTCAGTTAGTCGTTTTGCTATTGATGCGGTAGCCTTAATTGTAAACAAAGCGTCAAATGATACTACAATAACTGTTGCCGATATTAAAAAAATGCTTAACGGCCAGGCAAAATCAGCTATGAATATTGTTTTTGACAACCCAAACTCAAGTTTGGTTCGATATTTGAAAACATTAGCTGGGGTTACCGACTTTAAACTAAAGAATGTTTTTGCACTCAAATCAAATAAAGAGGTAATAAAATACGTTAGTACACATCCGGACGCTATCGGTTTTACTGGCTTTAATTGGCTGGATGATCCCGATAAGGATTACGCAGATGCGGTGAATAATATTAAAATTGTAAGCGTTAAAGACGAGGACAATAAAAAGTACGGAACACAATATTACAGGCCTTCGCAGGAAACATTGTCATTAGGGCAATATCCGTTAAAAAGGGACTTGTATATTATAAATTGTACAGGTAGACAGGGTTTAGGTAGCGGGTTCGAAATGTTTTTAAATAGCGACCGTGGCCAGCGAATAGTTTTGAGCTCGGGTTTATTACCAAGTGTAATGCCGGGAAGAGAGATCGAGATAAAAAAGAAGTAAACTAATATAATTCTAATATAAATAATTTCAAATGAAAATTACCAGTAAAGTAGCTGTGGCAGCATTAGGATTGGTATGCATAGGTTCTGTAGCTAACGCACAAAGCCTTGATGATGCTAAGAAAGCGATTAATGCCGAGCAATATTCAAAAGCCAAATCAATACTTAAAAATCTAACGGTTACACAGCCAACTAAAGATGATGGCTATTTTTACCTGGGCTGGGTTTACCTGCAACAGGACGAAGCCGATTCAGCAAAATTAATCTTTAATAAAGGTTTGGCTGTTAATCCTAAATCTGCTTTAAACTATGCAGGTTTGGGTGCCGTAGCATTTCTTGATAAAGATAAAGCTACAGCCACCACAAATTTTAACCAGGCTATTGCTTTAGCAACTAAAAAAGATGTTGAACCCTATGTATATGTAGGCAAAGCATATTTATTAGTGCCTTCAGTAAATGCAGCTATAGCGCCAGCTGATGCTAATGCTGCTATAGATGTATTGACTAAGGGCTTGGCAATCAATCCTAAAAACACTGGTTTATTATTGGCCAGAGGCAGTGCGTATTTATCGCAACTGCAAAATACAGAAGCGTCTAACGATTTTGATGCAGCCTTGGAGATCGATCCAAAACTAGCATCTGCTGATGTTGCCGAAGGTGTAATATCTAAATTTGCAAATAACTATACTGATGCTGAAGCTAAATTCCAGGCAGCATTAGCTATCGACCCTAACTTTGGGCCAGCTTACCGCGAGTGGGCTGAAACAGACTTGCGTTGGGCTAACAGTGATGCGAAAATGGCATCTAAAAAGCAAGAAGCAGTTGAGCATTACCAGAAATTTTTAAGTTTAACAGATATGTCTGTGGAATCTCAAATGCGTTATGCCGATTTCTTAATATCAGCACATGACCCTGCTGACTATAAAATATTACAACAATTAGCAACTGATATGTCGAAATCAGCAGGTACAAACCTTCGTATTTACCGCTATTTAGGTTATGCTGCTTATGAAAATAAAGATTATGCCGCAGGATTAACAGCTTTAAATACATGGATGACCAAAGCTGACCCAAAACGTATTATAGCTGCTGATTATTTATACTTAGGCCGTTTGCAAATAGCTACCGGTAAAGATTCACTAGGTGTACAAAATCTAAAAAAAGCATATGATCTTGACTCTACTCAGGCAGATGTTTTCCAGGAGATAGCTAAATCTAATTATACCAACAAAAGGTATTTAGAAGCTGCTAACGCTTATAAAGAGTACATTGATAAATCACATAAAGCAACGCTTAATGATTATTTATCAGAAGCATTAAGTTTCTATAAAGAATACACCACCGAGTATTACAGCAAAGCTGTACCAAAACCGGTAGCAGATACGGCTTTATTAACAAAATCTGATAGCGCGTTTAGTTATATACAGCACAAAGCAACAGCACCGGTAGCTATTGTAGCTTTATACCAGGCTAGAGAGCAGGATTTTAAAGAACCAGATAGAACAACATCTAAAGGTTTAGCTAAGCCGTTTTACGAGCAATATATTGCTTTAACAACAGCTAAAGGCATTAAAGATGGTGATAAACCATTCCTTGCAGAAGCTTATGATTACTTAGGCCGTTATTATGAACTGGCTGCTAAAGATGATGCTAAAGCTACTGAAGCTTATACTAATGCATTAGCTAATTCACCTAACGATACCGAAGCTTTGGATTACATGAAGCGAAAAGGTAAAAAATAAAAATTCTAATAAAAAGGGTCTCATTTAAATGAGGCCCTTTTTTATTATTGATCCATTAGTATATTTGCAGCATGGAAGCACAAAGTTTGCCGGTAAATTTTTTGCCGATCATTTTTCAAATGATCGTAGCAGTTGGGTTTGTGGTTGGTACTATGTTTGTAACGCACAAAATAGGCCCTAAACGCGCTACAAAAGATAAATTAACCCCGTTTGAATCGGGTATAGAAGTTGTTGGTAATGCCCGTACACCAATATCAATCAAATATTTCCTGGTTGCTATACTATTTGTTTTGTTTGATGTGGAGGTTATTTTCATGTATCCATGGGCTGTAAACTTTAAGTCGTTGGGTGGCAGTGGGATGATAGAAATGTTCATTTTTATGGCTACGCTGTTATTGGGCTTTATCTACATTATCAAAAAAGGTGCGTTAGATTGGGATTAGTTTAGATTCATTCTAAATATATTCTATCAATAACATAGTGTATCAAATACAGTATAAATAATTGTAAATTTGCTTATCCTTTCCGCATTTGGATAGGTTTTTGTATTATATAGTTCATGAGTGATATTCAGTTAGTTGAAGCTCCTCCTGGTGTAGAAGGTGCTGGGTTTTTTGCTACTTCGCTTGATAAAGCAATAGGTTTAGCACGTTCAAACTCGTTATGGCCACTGCCATTTGCCACTTCTTGCTGTGGTATAGAGTTTATGGCCACTATGGCTTCTCATTATGATTTGTCGAGGTTTGGTGCCGAGCGTTTGAGTTTTTCTCCTCGTCAGGCCGACTTGTTGATGGTTATGGGTACCATATCCAAAAAAATGGGTCCTGTGCTTCGTCAGGTTTACCTGCAAATGGCCGAGCCTCGCTGGGTTATGGCTGTTGGTGCCTGCGCATCAAGCGGTGGTATATTTGATACCTATTCTGTATTGCAGGGTATTGATGAGATTATCCCGGTTGACGTTTACGTACCCGGCTGCCCGCCACGCCCTGAAGCTATTATTGATGGCTTTATAGGTATCCAGAAATTAGTACAAACAGAATCGCTGCGCCGCCGTAACACGCCGGAGTATCAGAAATTATTAGCTTCATACGGAATTCAGTAATGGGTAAGATCACTAACGAAGAACTTTTAAAAAAGATCAACGAAAAGTTTGACCAGCAAATAACCGTTGTTGGCGAACCATATGGTTTATTAACCATTGAAACCGGCCGCGAGCAAATAATTGAGCTATTAGAATTTCTAAAAAATGATACTGTATTGCAGTTCATTTTTTTAACAGATATTACAGCTGTGCATTATCCCGAAACGGCAAACCCTATCGGTATAATTTATCATGTGCATAGCCTGGTAAATAATGTGCGTATCCGCATAAAAGTTTTCTTGCCTGCCGAAGATTACCACATCCCTACTGCAACAACAGTATGGCACGGTGCTAACTGGATGGAGCGTGAAACTTATGACTTTTTCGGAGTGATATTCGATGGTCACCCGGATTTACGCAGGATATTAAATGTTGATGACATGACGGTTTTCCCAATGCGCAGAGAATATCCGCTGGAAGACCCTAACCGTGTTGATAAAAAAGATTATTTTTTCGGAAGATAGAAGATGCAGAACCACCCGGTATATACAGATAACGATCCGCAAACCGCGCCCTCAACCCTAAACTTAGGGCCAACGCACCCGGCTACGCATGGTGTTTTTCAAAACGTGCTGCAGTTGGATGGTGAACGGATCATAAGCGGCGTATCAACCATTGGTTATATACACCGTGCTTTTGAAAAAATTGCCGAACACCGCCCTTTTTACCAGATCACCCCATTAACCGATCGTTTAAACTATTGCTCATCGCCCATCAATAACATGGGCTGGCACATGACGGTTGAAAAACTGTTAGGTATCGAAACACCTAAACGTGTTGATTACCTGCGTGTAATAATAATGGAACTGGCCCGTATATCAGATCATATCGTATGTAACGGTGTATTGGGTGTTGATACCGGCGCTTTCACAGGTTTCCTTTACATGATGGAATACCGTGAGGCTATTTATGAAATTTACGAAGAAGTTTGCGGTTCGCGCCTTACTACCAACATTGGCCGTATAGGTGGTTTCGAACGTAACTTCAACGCTATAGCTTTTAACAAACTGCGTAAATTCTTAAAGGATTTTCCACCAGTGTTAAGAGAATTCCAGGCATTATTTAACCGTAACCGCATATTTGTTGATCGTACCAAAGGCGTTGCAGCAGTAACTGCTGAAGATGCGTTGGCATACAGCTGGAGTGGCCCGTTACTACGTGCTGCAGGTGTTGATTATGATGTTAGGGCGATGAACCCTTATTCTTCATACGAAGATTTTGATTTTGAAGTACCTGTTGGCGAAAATGGCGACGTTTATGCACGTTTCCTGGTTCGTAACGAAGAAATGTGGCAGAGCATGCGCCTTATTGAGCAGGCTTTAATGAAACTGGAAAAAGAACCAACAGACATATTCCACGCGGATGTGCCTGAGTTCTATCTGCCTCCAAAAGAAGAAGTTTACAATAACATGGAAGCCCTTATTTATCACTTTAAAATAGTGATGGGCGAAATAGATACCCCAACATCCGAAGTATATCACTCGGTTGAAGGAGCGAATGGCGAATTAGGTTTTTATTTGGTTAATGATGGTGGCAGATCACCATACCGCTTGCACTTCCGCAGGCCAAGTTTTATCAATTACCAGATGTATGCACCAATGAGCCGTGGTATGTTACTGTCTGACGCGATTATTAACATGAGTAGTTTAAACGTTATAGCCGGAGAATTAGATGCTTAGAGTTGACAATTCAGAAGCGATCCCGGTAGAGTTTTCGCCGGAGCTTGTAGCCAAGTTTGATGATATAGTTAGCCGTTATCCTGAAGGAAAACAGAAATCAGCATTATTGCCGATCCTGCACCTGGTACAAGCCGAATTTGGCTGGGTAAGCGCACCGGCAATGGATAAAGTTGCCGACTATCTGAAAATACAGGATATCGAGGTTTACGAAGTGGCTACTTTTTACAGCATGTACTTTATGCGCCCGCAAGGCAAATATATGCTTGAAGTTTGCCGTACAGGCCCATGCTGCTTAGTAGGCGCCGAAAAAATAATGGATCACATTGAGCAAAAGTTGGGTGTTAAGGAAGGTGATGTAACGCCCGATGGGTTATTCAGCTGGCGCGGAGTGGAATGTTTAGCAGCCTGTGGTTATGGCCCGGTACTGCAAATAGGCCCTGAGTATACTTTTTACGAGAAATTAACCAACGAATCTGTTGATCAATTGATCAGCGATTTGAAAGCAAAAGCCAGTAACTGATATGAATAGCTCGACTTTAATTATAACAGATGTTGTTTTGGTTTTAGTTGTAGCGTTGATATTTGCCACTGATGAGTTAAAAAAACACGGTGCGATTTTAATACCGTTAATAGCAATAGCATGTGCAAGCTGTATTGTAAGGCACATTAGTCATTACAAGCACACAAAGAAATTATATTAAATAGCAATGGCACGTAAATTACTTTTAGAACATATAAACGTACCCGGCATTAACACTTTTGATGTTTATCGCTCAAAGGGAGGTTATGCTGCTGTTGAAAAGGCATTAAAAACCATGTCGTCTGACGATGTGGTGGAAGAGGTAAAGAAATCGGGCTTGCGTGGCCGTGGTGGCGCGGGTTTCCCTACCGGGATGAAGTGGAGCTTTTTGGCTAAGCCCGAAGGTGTTGCCCGTTACCTGGTTTGTAATGCCGATGAATCAGAACCAGGAACTTTTAAGGATCGTTATTTGATGACTTATATCCCCCACTTATTAATTGAGGGGATGATTGTTGCCAGCTACGCTTTAGGAGCAAAAACATCATACATCTACGTTCGTGGTGAGATGATGCCACAGATCCGCATACTTGAAAAAGCCATCGCGGAAGCAAAAAATAAAGGATTTTTAGGTAAAAATATTTTAGGCACAGGTTACGATCTGGAACTATATGTACAACCCGGTGGTGGCGCTTACATCTGCGGCGAAGAAACCGCTTTGTTAGAATCATTAGAAGGTAAACGTGGTAACCCACGCATTAAACCACCATTCCCGGCTATTGCAGGTTTGTATGGTTGCCCTACTGTGGTAAACAATGTAGAGTCGATAGCGGCAGTAGTGCCGATCATTAACGAAGGCGGTGAAGAGTATGCTAAAGTAGGTATCGGTCGTAGTACAGGTACTAAACTGATATCTGCCGGCGGTAACGTTAAAAATCCTGGTGTTTACGAAATTGACCTGGGTTTACCGGTTGAAGAGTTTTTATATTCTGAAGAATATTGCGGTGGTATCGCCAACGGCAAACGCTTAAAAGCGGTTGTTGCAGGTGGATCATCAGTACCGATTTTACCGGCTAACCTGTTCATGAAAACTATAACCGGCGAACCTCGCCTGATGAGCTACGAATCATTAGCCGAAGGTGGTTTTGTGAGCGGTACCATGATGGGTTCAGGTGGTTTTATCGCTTTTGATGAAGATCAATGTATTGTACGCAATACCTGGAACTTCGCCCGTTTTTATCACCATGAAAGCTGCGGACAATGTTCGCCATGCCGTGAAGGTACCGGATGGATGGAAAAGGTTTTACATCGCCTGGAATACGGTCACGGTAAAATGAGCGACATGGACCTGCTGGTTGATGTATCTAAAAAAATTGAAGGAAATACAATTTGTCCGCTTGGTGACGCGGCAGCTTGGCCGGTAGCCAGTGCGATCCGCCACTTTAGGGATGAGTTTGAGTGGCACGTAACAAACGGCGCTGAAGCGGTTACAAGGAACTACGGAATAGCACATTACGCTGATCCGTTACCAAAACCGGAGCCGGCGGCCTAAGTCAAAATTAAAAAGTAAAAATTCAAAAATAAAAAGCAGCGAAACGTTGAATGAAAAACCTTATGATATCAAACATAGATGTTATCATTTCTCGAAAGAGATACTTCAATTTGTATCTGCGGCTAAGTTTGAAAGAATTCACTTTTCAATATTTGATCAACTAATAAGAAGTGGCACCTCAATTGGAGCCAATATAGTAGAAGCAAAGTCGGGTAGTTCGACAAGAGATTTTAAGAACTTTTATACTATAGCCTTAAAATCTGCAAACGAAACTAAATACTGGTTATGCTTGATAAGAGATACAATAGATAGTAATATCGAAAAAGATAGAATGAATGATTTGATAAAGGAGGCTGATGAATTATCAAAGATCATCGCTTCAATAATTATCAATCTGCAAAAGTAAATTTTGACTTTTGAATTTTTAATTTTGAATTTAAAATGAAGGTAACAATAGACGGAATATCCGTTGAAGTAGAAGCAGGAACATCCATCCTAAATGCCGCAAGGATTATTGGGGGTGAGATTGTGCCACCGGCTATGTGCTATTACTCTAAATTAGAAGGCAGTGGTGGTAAATGCCGTACTTGTTTGGTTAAGGTAAGCAAAGGTTCTGAAAAAGACCCTCGCCCTATGCCTAAACTGGTAGCATCTTGCCGTACCACGGTAATGGATGGGATGGAAGTGCAAAATATTACTTCGCCTGAGGTAATTGAAGCGCGTAAAGGTATTGTGGAGATGTTATTGATCAACCACCCACTAGATTGCCCTATTTGTGACCAGGCTGGCGAGTGCGATCTGCAAAACTTAGGTTACGAGCATGGCGCTGTTAAAACCCGTTATGAGTTTGACCGCCGTACATTTGAAAAAATAGACATCGGCGATAAAATACAATTACATATGACGCGCTGCATTCTGTGCTACCGTTGTGTTTTCACTGCTGATCAGATCACCAATCACCGCGAACATGGTATCCTTAATCGTGGCGATCACTCTGAAATATCAACCTACATACAAAAAGCGGTTGATAATGATTTCTCGGGTAACGTGATTGATGTTTGTCCGGTAGGTGCTTTAACTGATAAAACTTTCCGCTTTAAAAATCGTGTTTGGTTTACCAAACCGGTTGAAGCACACCGCGATTGTAACCACGAAAACTGCAAAGGCAAAGTAACACTTTGGTATAAAGGCGAAGAGGTTTTACGTGTTACCGCACGTAAAGATGTTTATGGTGAGGTTGAGGATTTTATTTGCAACGAATGCCGTTTCGATAAAAAGAAAACAGCTGATTGGGTTATTGAAGGCCCGCGCAAGGTATCAAATCACTCGGTTATCAGCTCAAACCACTACGATACAATGAAGCCACTTCCGGTTGTTAAAACCAACTCGGTATTAAAAGAGGCAAACCAGGAACAATTTGAACGGGAAACACGCTTATAATGGAATTAGGAGATATTATAATAAAATTTATATTGGTAGTGATCATTTTCGCTATCAGCTTGGTTGTAGCCATGTATTCTACCTATGCCGAGCGTAAAATAGCGGCATTTTTTCAGGATAGGATAGGCCCTAACCGTGCAGGTCCATGGGGTATATTGCAACCACTTTGCGATGGCGCCAAAATGTTCCTGAAAGAAGAGATCATTCCAACCAATGCCAGCGCGTTCCTGTTTATCGCAGGTCCTTCATTGGCTATTTTAACAGCTTGCTTAGGTTCGGCAGTTATTCCATGGGGACAAAATATCGTTATCGGGTCACGTGTTGTTGAGTTACAAGTTGCTGACATTAATGTAGGTGTATTGTACATCTTCGGTGTGGTATCATTAGGCGTTTATGGCGTAATGATCGGTGGCTGGGCATCAAACAACAAATACTCTTTATTAGGCGCTATACGTGCTGCTTCACAAAATATCAGTTACGAAATTTCAATGGGCCTTTCTATCATCGCCCTGTTGATGTTAACCGGTACTTTAAGCTTGCGCGAATTAGCTGCACAGCAACATGACTGGCACTGGAATGTATTGCGTCAGCCATTAGGCTTTTTACTGTTCATCGTTTGCGCATTCGCGGAAACCAACCGTACACCATTCGATTTGCCTGAGTGCGAGACCGAGCTGGTAGGTGGTTATCACACTGAATACTCATCAATGAAATTAGGTTTTTACCTTTTCGCGGAGTATATCAACATGTTCATCTCATCGGCAGTAATGGCTACTTTATACTGGGGTGGTTACAACTACCCTGGTATGGATTGGGTATTGGTTCACACTGGCCCAACAATTGGCCCGTTGATTGGTGTAGCTGTGTTATTCGCTAAAATATTTTTATTCATATTCTTTTTTATGTGGGTGCGCTGGACAATCCCGCGTTTCCGCTACGATCAGCTGATGGACCTTGGCTGGAAGGTATTAATACCTTTGGCAATTGCCAACATTGTATTAACCGGTCTTATTAGCAATTATTTATAGATAGAGGGATAATGGAATCATTAAGTAATAAAAGAAAGTTAATTGAATCAAAGCCACTCAATTTTTGGGAGCGGGCTTATTTGCCTGCTATCATCAGCGGCTTATCAATTACCATGAAACACTTTTTCAGGAAACCGGTAACTATCAGCTATCCTGAAGAAAAACGTGAGTTTTCAGAAAATTTCCGTGGCATGCACTCGCTTAAACGCGATGAGAACGGTAAAGAACGTTGTACAGCCTGCGGTTTATGTGCTTTATCATGTCCGGCAGAAGCCATTACCATGACTGCTGCCGAACGCCAAAAAGGTGAAGAGCATTTATATCGTGAAGAGAAATATGCTGCTGTTTATGAAATAAATATGCTGCGTTGCATCTTCTGCGGATTGTGCGAAGAGGCTTGCCCTAAGGAAGCGATATATTTAGATGGTGATATTGTACCGGCAGATTATCTGCGTAAAGATTTTATATACGGTAAGGACAAATTAGTAGAGGCACCCCTAAATCAATAAAGAAGTTTTATACCTTTGCCCATCCTTTTATGGGCATAAGGTATTTTGTAAATATAAACATGAATACATTTTACTTCATCGCGTTTTTATCCATATTCTTTTCGATATTGGTTATAACTGCCAAAAATCCGGTGCATAGCATACTTTATCTTGTACTAACATTTTTCACTTTCACGGTACAGTACATTTTACTTAACGCCCAGTTTTTGGCAGTGGTAAACTTTATTGTATACATGGGTGCTATACTGGTATTGTTCCTGTATACACTGATGTTAATCAATTTGAATAAGGATTCGGAACCCGTAAAATCAAATATGGTAAAAATCGCTGCTGTTTTAGGCGGAGGTTGTTTACTGGTAGTATTAGTAGGCTGCCTTAAACAAGTAGGTGTTGCCGATCCTGTTGTACTTAAAGATCCCGGATTAGGGCTTGTGCAAAATTTAGGTAAAGTATTATTTAACGAGTTTTTATTACCGTTTGAAATATCCTCGCTGTTACTATTATCAGCAATGGTTGGGGCCGTTTTATTAGCTACTAAAGATCCAAAACCAAAATCAGTGTAATGGAAAGTTTAATCAATACCGTAAAATCAGTACCGCTTAATCATTACATTCTGTTGTGCTCTATTATATTTTCAATAGGGGTAATGGGTGTATTATTACGTCGCAATGCTATCATCATTTTTATGTCGATAGAGTTAATGCTGAACTCAGTTAACCTGTTGCTTACCGCATTTTCAGTTTATCACGGCGATGCCAGCGGACAAGTATTCGTATTCTTTGTTATGGCCCTTGCTGCTGCCGAAGTTGCGGTAGGTTTGGCTATTATAGTAATGATATATCGTAACACAAACTCTGTTGATACTAACGTATTGAACAGGTTGAAGTGGTAAAGCCCCCAGCCCCCTGAAGGGGGAGTTTGGAGAGCGTTAATAAATAAAAATAAACTTCTGTTCCCCCTTTAGGGGGGTAGGGGGCAAAAAGAATAAAATATAAAAAATGGATAAATACATCTGGCTTATTCCTGTACTACCCTTAGCCGGTTTTATTATTAATGGCGTTGGCCGTAAAAGCTTATCCGAAAAAGCGATAGGTTTTATCGGTAGCTTCCTGGTATTGGTTTCATTCGGATTAAGTGTTGCCGCTTTTTTACAGGTAAAATCTACAGGCCATGCAATCAATGTTCAGTTATTCGACTGGATTAATGTTGGCGCATTCCACGTACCATTCGCGTTTGTGGTTGATCAGTTAAGCTCATTAATGTTGCTGATCATTACCGGCGTAGGTTTCCTTATTCATTTATACTCTATTGGTTATATGCACTTGGATGAAGGTTACGGTAAATTTTTTGCCTACCTTAATCTGTTCGTATTCTTTATGCTATTACTGGTTTTAGGTTCAAACTATGTAGTAATGTTCATCGGTTGGGAAGGCGTAGGTTTATGCTCATACCTGTTAATCGGTTACTGGTTTACCAACCCGGATTATGCTGATGCTGCTAAGAAAGCATTTATCATGAACCGTATTGGCGATTTAGGCTTCTTACTAGGAATCTACCTGATCTATCAATATTTCGGAAGTTTTGCTTTTGCAGATGTGTTCCCAAGAGCCGCAGTTGCACACGCAGGTTCAGTGCCATTTGTATTGATCACTATATTATTATTTGTAGGTGCTACCGGTAAATCAGCACAAATACCATTGTTTACCTGGTTACCCGATGCAATGGCCGGCCCGACCCCGGTATCTGCATTAATACACGCTGCAACCATGGTTACTGCAGGTATCTATATGATCGCCCGCTCAAACATCCTGTTTACACTGGCTCCGGATACCATGCACGTTATCGCTATCATCGGTTTGGCTACTGCCATATTCGCCGCGCTGATCGCTTTAACACAAACTGATATTAAAAAAGTACTGGCTTATTCAACCGTATCACAATTGGGCTATATGTTTTTAGGCTTGGGTGTTGGTGCTTACACAGGCGCTTTCTTCCACGTAATGACACATGCTTTCTTCAAAGCATTATTATTCCTTGGCGCAGGTTCTGTAATTCACGGCATGAGCAATGAGCAGGATATGCGTAAAATGGGAGGATTAAGAGGCAAATTACCTATTACATTTATCACCATGCTGATCGGTACACTGGCTATATCCGGGATACCACCGTTCGCGGGTTTCTTTTCTAAAGACGAAATTTTAGCCCATACATTCGCGCAAAGCCCTATCATGTACGTGCTGGGTGTTATCGCTGCCATGTTTACTTCGTTCTATATGTTCCGTTTGCTTTTCCTTACCTTTTATGGAAAGTTCCGCGGTACACATGATCAGGAGCATCATTTGCATGAATCACCTCCAAGCATGACTATACCGCTTATCGTATTAGCTGTGTTATCAGTTATCGGTGGGTTCTTAAACGTACCGGAATCATTAGGTGGCAGTCACTGGTTGGCAAATTACCTTGCACCAATATTCGAGAAATCGGCAGCTATTATGCCTGTTGTTGAAATGAAAGGTAGCACTGAAATTATTTTGATGTGTGTTTCTGTCGGATCAGCAGTACTAGCATTCCTTTATGCCTTCATCAAATACAATAGAAATGGCGAAGTACCTTCACCTGATGGTGAGAACCGCAACTTCCTGGTAAACTTATCATACAATAAGTTTTATGTCGATGAGATCTATGATGCCATCATCCGAAAACCACTGGATGCCCTTTCGGACTTCCTGTACAATGTGATTGATAAGATGGGTATTGATGGATTGGTGAATGGTATTGGAGATTCGCCTGTTGAAGCCAGCAAGGGTTTACGTTTACTGCAAACAGGTAACGTAGGCTTCTACATATTTATGATGGTGGCCGGTATTATTGCCGTGCTTGTATATAGTTTTGTTAAAATATAAACCACAGCGTTTACAATATAAAAATGACGGTTAGTATATTAATTTTTTTACCGATAGTTGCAGCTCTTGCTGTATTGATATTCAAAAATGAAGTCGCAAAACATGTTGCTTTATTTTTCGCAGTTGCTGAATTGGGCCTTGTTGCTTATTTGTTGACCAAATTTGTTCCTGATGCGTCAACCCAGTTTGGAGTTGATGTTCCGTGGATACCTAAGTTCGGAATTTATTTTACCGCCGGGATAGACGGTATAAGTATGGTACTGGTGTTGCTTACAGCCCTGTTAATACCAATAATTATACTTACTACCTATCAGCATACTTACAAAAAAGCAGCCGCATTTTATGCATTGATATTGTTTATGCAAGCAGGTTTACTGGTTGTATTTACAGCGCTTGACGGCTTTTTGTTTTATGTTGGATGGGAAGCGGCATTAATACCAATATACTTTATCTGCGCCTTGTGGGGCGGAGAGAACCGCATCAAGATCACGCTTAAATTTTTCATATACACCTTTGCGGGCTCCTTGTTTATGCTGGTAACCATTATTTACCTGTACCTGCAAGCACCCGAAAGAACTTATGACCTAATGACGTTTTATCGCCTTAGTTTATCAGCTTCGCAACAATCATGGGTGTTCCTGGGCTTCTTTATTGCATTTGCTATTAAAATTCCAATATTCCCTTTTCATACCTGGCAACCGGATACATATACCGAGGCGCCATCAGCCGGTAGCATGCTTTTAGCAGGTATCATGCTGAAAATGGGTTTATATGGTATGATGCGCTGGGCTATACCTAACGCGCCACTTGGCTTTTTTAAATGGGGCAATACAGTAATTATATTGGCTTTAATAGGTGTAGTTTACGGCGCTTTAATTGCCTTTAGACAAAAGAATGGTAAACGCCTGGTGGCTTATTCATCAATTGGGCACGTAGGGCTTATTGCAGTAGGTATATTCACGCTAAGCGTCGAAGGTATGCAGGGTGCATTAATACAAATGCTTAGTCACGGTATAAACGTAGTTGGCTTATTCTTTATATGGGATATCATCAGCAGGCGTTTAAATACTTATGATACCGCTCAACTTGGCGGTATAGCCAAGGTGGCACCTAAATTCGCCACTGCATTTTTAATAATTGTATTAGGTTCGGCAGCATTGCCATTAACAAATGGTTTTATCGGTGAGTTCTTATTATTGAATGGCGCTTTCCAGGCGGATATAGTATTGGGCGCGGTTGCAGGCTTAACCATTATTTTTGCAGCGGTATACTTGCTCCGCATGTACAAAAATGTGATGCAAGGTGAAACCAATGCATTAACAGCTACATTCACCGACATCGCTGGATCAGAAAAATTAACTTTAGCTATAATTTGTATATTAATTATTGGTATTGGTGTATATCCGGGCCCTATACTGCATCTTTCGCAAGCGGCAGTTGACCAGCTTATAACCAATATCCATAGCAAGGCAATGAATATACCACTGCTACAGCACTAAATTTTAGTACAGGAATTATAAAAAATTAAAATTTAGAGATCAGAATTAAAAAGACAACATGAATACCTTAATAATCATATCTGTTTTACCTATTGTGCTTTTGTATTTAGGCTTGTTTAAAGCCCAAAAAGCACTGTTGCCAGTTACTGTTATCGGCCTTTTGGTTGCTTTGGGTTTAGCCATATCGCAATGGAATAATGGCGCGCAACCAATTTTTCATGATATGATGTTGTTTGATAATTATTCAATAGCATTTTGTGCCATTACAATTACTACAACCATACTTATCCTGTTATTATCTAAAGGTTACTTTGAAAAAATAAGCAACCATATAGCAGAGTACTATGCGATAATTTTGTTTTCGCTTGCGGGAATTGTGGTGATGGTATCGTACTATAACTTAGTGATGCTTTTCATCGGTATCGAGATCATGTCGGTAAGTTTATACATATTGGCAGGTATAAAAAAGAATGATTTTGCTTCAAACGAAGCTGCATTGAAATACTTTTTGATGGGCGCGTTCTCAACCGGGTTCTTATTATTTGGTATCGCGTTGATCTACGGGTCAACCGGATCATTCCACTTAGAAGCCATACGAGATTACGTTATAGCTAATCCACGCACTATCGACCCAATGTTTTACGTAGGCATTATGCTGATCATCGTAGGCCTTTGCTTTAAAGTAGGCGCTGCCCCTTTCCATTTCTGGACTCCGGATGTTTACGAGGGTTCACCAACACTGATCACCGCATTCATGTCAACCGCAGTTAAAACTGCAGGTTTCGCGGCATTCCTTAGGTTGTTTACCGAGTGCTTCCAGCCGCTTTCATCTTTCTGGATGCCGGCACTATTGGTTATCACTATCCTGACATTATTTATTGGCAATATAACAGCGCTATATCAGCAAAGCTTTAAACGCATGATGGCTTTCTCAAGCATATCACACGCTGGTTACTTATTGTTTGCGATTGTGGCTTTAGGTGCAAGTTCGGCTAATTCAGTATTCGTATATGCTACGGCCTATTCAATTGCTTCGATCATCGCGTTTGCGGCGCTGATATTGGTTCGCCAGCAATCAGGCAGTGATAATTTTGATGCGTTCAACGGCCTTGCTAAAAAGAATCCGTTCCTGGCATTCACATTAACCATTGCTATGCTTTCATTAGCGGGTATACCGTTAACCGCGGGCTTTATTGGTAAGTTCTTTATGTTCTCTTCGGCATTATCACAATACCAGGTTTGGTTGGTGATATTGGCAGTAATAAACGCTATAATAAGTATCTTCTACTATTTCAGGGTTATTGTGGCGATGTATTTCCGCAGCGCGGAAACAGAGGAACTGATCATCCCAACTTATTACAAGTTTGTTTTAGGCCTGTCGGCGTTAGTAACTATACTAATTGGTATTTACCCAACATTTATTACCGGACTTATTTAATAATTTAGGTAATAACCATTTCAATATAATATTTGTAGATTTACAAATATAGTGAATGGAAAATTTTTGGGAACATCTGCAAAATTTAACTGACGCTCAATCCATTATAAGTAGAGGCGGCTTTTACTTTTTGCTTACCGTTGTATTTGCTGAAACAGGATTGTTTTTTGGCTTTTTCCTGCCGGGAGATTACCTCCTGTTTATGGCTGGCTTACTTTGTGCCAATGGCATATTCGATGTAAATATTACTACACTCATCCTATCAATAATTGCGGCAGGCATTTTGGGCAACTTTGCAGGGTACTGGTTTGGTTACCGTACCGGCCCAATTTTGTTCAACAAAAACGATTCTTTGCTGTTTAAAAAGCGATATGTGGTAATGGCGGAGCAATTTTATCTGAAATACGGTGGTATGGCACTAATTTTGGGCAGATTTTTCCCGATAATTAGAACTTTTGCGCCTATCTTTGCAGGTGTTGTTAAAGTTGACATTAAAAGATTCACTTTATACAATATAGTGGGTAGCGTGGCATGGGTAGTAACACTGTGTTTATCAGGTTATTTCTTAGGAGTAAAGTATCCCGACGTAAAGCATTATGCACAATACATAGTAATTGGCTTTTTTGTACTAACGTCAATCCCATTAATTTTAGCCTTTTTTAAAAGGCAACATGTACAGCATAACAATTAAATAAAAAATATAATATTACTAAATGAGTACTCAACATCCCTGGCATCAGGTTTCTCCCGGCGATAATTTTCCTGAAGTTGTAAATGCAATAATAGAGATCCCCAAAGGATCAAAAGCGAAATATGAGATAGATAAGGAATCAGGTTTGTTAAAACTCGACCGTGTTTTGTTTTCATCAGTAATGTATCCGGCTAACTACGGCTTTATTCCACAAACTTATTGTGATGATCATGATCCTTTAGATATATTAGTACTATGTTCTGTTGACGTATTCCCTATGTCGATCATCGAAGCAAAGGTTATCGGTGTAATGCATATGGTTGATAATGGCGAGCAGGATGATAAGATCATCGCGGTAGCAAAAAATGATATGTCGGTTAATTATATTAACGATTTAAATGAGTTGCCTCCGCACGCTACTAAAGAAATAGTTCGTTTCTTCCAGGATTATAAAAGCTTAGAAGGAAAAAATGTAACTATTGAGCATTTATTGGGTATGCGTTATGCCCACAAAGTAATTCAAGAAAGTATGGAACTGTACAAGTCTACTTTCCCAGTGTATCAACAATAACTAATGGACCCCGCGGAACTCACAATAAATTATTTCTACCTTTTCCTTACCATTTTCCTGGTAATATTAAACGGCTTTTTTGTAGCCGCAGAATTCGCCATGGTAAGGGTGCGCGGTTCGCAGATAGAAATTAAAGCTAAAACGGGCAGCCGCTTAGCTAAAACCACCCGCGGGATACTGCATAATCTGGATGGATACCTGGCTGCTACGCAGTTGGGTATTACCATCGCTTCGCTGGCCTTGGGCTGGTTTGGCCAATCGGTAGTAACAGCGGTAATGTTGCATTGCTTTTTGTCGCTTGGCATTGTTATTACCTCGCCCTTAATACTTAATATAAGTCATTTTGTAGCGTTCGCGGTTATCACTGTATTCCATATCACCTTTGGCGAGCTGGCTCCTAAATCAATCGCTATACAGCGGTCTACACGTACGGTAATGGCAATTGCCGTTCCATTAAGGTTGTTTTACGTGGTGTTTAAACCTATCATCTGGTGTTTAAATACTTTCGCCAATTTTATATTAAGGCTTATTGGTATTGATGCCGCGCAGGGCGAAACACACCATAGCTCAGAAGAATTACAATATCTTTTGGAGCAAGGTAAAGAAACCGGCGCTATCGACTCCAACGAGCATGAACTGATACAAAACGTATTTGAGTTTAATGAGCGTGTGGTGAAAAATATCATGGTTCCGCGGACTAAAATATCAGGGGTTGATATTGATACAGAGAAAGATGAGCTACTGGAAATATTAATTACCGAAGGATATTCCCGCATACCTGTTTATGATGATGTGATCGACAAGATTGTTGGTATTGTACACGCCAAGGATATTTTACCCTTGCTGGCACGTAATGAACCGATTGTTTTAAAAGATATTATCCGCAAGCCATACTTCATCCCTGAAACTAAAAAGATCAATGATCTGATGGCTGAGCTGCAGCAAAAGCGCATACAGATAGCCATTGTACTGGATGAATTTGGTGGCACTGCTGGTATGGTTACCCTGGAAGATATTGTTGAGGAACTGGTAGGCGAGATACAAGACGAGTACGATGAGGAAAAACCTATTGTAGAACGTGTTAATGATCGCGAGTTTATCGTAAACGCCCTTGCCCCAATATATGATGTAAATAGCCACCTGCCGCATGATTTGCCTGAAGATGGCGATTATGATACTGTTTCGGGTTGGTTAGGTGATATTTTTGGTAAGATACCAGATGTAGGCGAGCAAAAGGAATCAAACGGTTACAACATCACTGTACTAAAAAAATCAGACCAAAACATTGAATCAGTAAAACTTGAACTGCTGATAAATGAGGAAGATGCTGTAGATTTGCATTAATATGCATCTTTTCTACACTCCCGACATACAGCCAACACATCCCCAATATTTTCTGAGCGAAGAAGAAAGTAAGCATGCTATACGTGTGCTGCGCTTGAATGTGGGCGATGAAGTGCAGTTGATCGATGGTTGGGGAGGTTTATATGCTGCTGAAATTAAGGATGCTCATCCCAAGCGTACTATCCTTCAAATAAACTCGGTAAAACTGGAGTTTAATAAGCGCAACCATTACCTGCATATCGCCATCGCCCCAACAAAAAATATTGAGCGTTTGGAATGGTTTTTAGAAAAAGCTACCGAAATAGGTATTGATGAAATATCGCTCATCATCTGCCAGCGATCTGAACGTAAAGAAGCTAAAACCGACAGGCTTAATAAAATTATTACTGCTGCAATTAAGCAATCCCTAAAAGCATACCATCCTGTTTTAAATGAGCCTGAGCCTTTGACTAAATTGTTGACACGCGAATTCGATGGTCAGAAATTTATAGCGCATTGCGAGATAGGGGATAAGATAAATCTGAAAGCAGCCATCATTCCCGGAGGGAAATATTTAATTTTAATAGGGCCTGAGGGGGATTTTACACCAAAAGAGATAGAAGATGCGTTAAGTAATGGTTTTAAAGCCATAACTTTAGGGGAGAGCCGTTTGCGTACCGAAACCGCTGCGCTGGAAGCTTGCTTTGAAGCCAACTTTTTAAATCGATAATAATGAGAAAAGGCATTTATATAGTTACCGCTTTGTTGGCGCTGCTTTTAATGAGCAGCTTTAGCGAGCCTACCTATAAAATGGCCAAACTGAAATACAACGGCGGCGGCGATTGGTATGGTGACCGCACAGCCTTGCCTAACCTCGCCAAATTTTGCAACGACAATTTAAAAACCAATTTCCAGATTCAGGATGAAACGGTAGAAGTTGGTAGCGCCGAGATATTTAATTATCCTTTCGTTTTTATGACAGGGCATGGCAATGTGATCTTCTCCGATCAGGAGGCGAAAAACTTGAGGGCCTATTTAACTGGCGGTGGCTTTTTGCATATCTGCGATAATTACGGGCTCGACCAGTTCATCCGCCCGCAAATGAAAAAGGTTTTTCCCGAACTGGATTTTGTAGAGCTACCACTGAATTACCCCATCTACCATCAAAAATATGATTTCCCTAACGGCTTACCCAAAGTGCACGAGCACGATGGCAAAAGGGCACAAGGTTTCGGTATAATATACAAGGGGCGGCTGGTTTGTTTTTATGATTACCAATGCGATTTAGGCAATGGTTGGGAAGATTATGGAACCTACGCCGGCGATAGCCAGGAAACGCGCTTAAAGGCACTTAAAATGGGCGCTAATCTGATCCAATATATCTTCACAAACCGATAATCCCCGACCGTTGATTTAAATGATTAACGGATTTCGCTGATGATTGATGAAAGAATTATAAATTAGCAATGCCAATCAACGCAATCAATAAATCATTTAAATCAGCGGTCTATGATAAAGGTAAAAGTTAACGATAAATACAATTTCGAGATTGATAAGAATAACGATGAACTATTAATCAACGGCGAAGTTGTTACTGCTGATGTAAAGCAATTGAATGCTTCAGCTTATCATATTATTGATCGCTTAAAATCATATAATGCCGAGGTGGTTAGCTTTAACGCTGCCGATAAAACTGCGGAAATAAAAGTTAACAATAACGTGTACACCGTATCGGTAAAAGATCAATTTGATGTATTATTGGATAAGTTGGGGCTAAATAATCTTAACAGCGCAAAAGTTAGCGAGGTAAAAGCCCCAATGCCTGGCCTGGTGCTAAAAGTATTTGTTACCGAAGGCAGCGAAGTGCTCAAAGGTGATAACCTGTTTATTTTAGAAGCCATGAAGATGGAAAATATCATAAAAGCTACTGCCGATGTTACCGTTAAAACGGTTAAAATAAAACCAGGCGATAAGGTTGAAAAAGGGCAGGTATTGTTATTATTTAAGTAATTCCCAATTGTTATTCTGAGCGGCAGCGAAGAATCTATACGCTTGGGTGCTACTGTACAGATTCTTCGTCCCTCAGAATGACAAGGATATTATTGCTTCATTCCTCGGAAACAAGTTTTTAAAAATCACTTTAAATAAAAAAGGCGAAAGGTAATACACCTTTCGCCTTTCAGCTTTTTATTAAGTTTTAAAGCTTAGTTTGCTTTAAATGCTTTTGCTTTTTTAACACCAAAGTGAGGTTTTCCTTGTGGATGTATTTCCGGAGAACCTACAAGGTCCATCGCGCAACGGAAACCAACCTCGGCACTTGACTCATCTTCATCCATAAAGCGGCGGGTTGCTGGGTTTAACCAGTAAGCCAAATCGTTCCATGAACCACCTTTGTATACTTTAGACTGATCATGAGCCAAAGTAGTTGTACCATATAAAACCCTGTTAACAGTGTCATTGTAACCTCTTTGGTCAGCATTGTATGGCTTGCCAACTAAGTCGCTTCTAAGCGGCGGAGCTGCTGAATTTGCATTTGCAGGCTGACCGGCAACAGTTGCACCACCAGTTGTTGTAGCAGCAGGGGCAGCACCACCTTGCGAAGCAATAAGCTCGGCGTATGTTAATTTTTTACGTGATGTAGCAGCATCCTTTATAGGGTGGCCATATTTATCTTTAGCGTAGATGCCTTTAACAGGATCGGCTAAACGTTTGTTAGTATACTCGTTACCGCGGAAAGGGTTAAAGTCATCAACTTCGTCAGATGAGGTTTGGCGGTAGGTATCTTGTACCCATTCGTTAACATTACCTGCCATATTGTATAAACCAAAATCATTAGGTGGGTATGAACGTACAGGTGCGGTTATATCAGCCTTATCATTCAGGTAACCACCAACACCCGCATTATCACCTTCGCCACGTTTAAAGTTGGCTAGTATCATACCACGGGTTGCTTTTTTAGGTGAACGTACACCCAGGCCATTCCAGGGATATACTTTACCATCGTTAATATTTTCAAATTCAGTATTTCCTGCTAATGCTAAAGCTGCGTATTCCCACTCCGCTTCTGTTGGCAAACGGTAAGCTTGTTTCAAAATACCATCTTCTAAACGTACAGGTCTTACAGATTTGTTTTTTCCGGTAGTGTTGCCGGCATTCAAATCAGGTAACATTTTTTTACCATCGATACCAGCACCTCTGTATTGGCCATTCAAATACATATCGGTATTGAATGGAGCTTGACCTGCAGGTACAGCCGGAGCTTTACCTTTATTGTCTTTAGCTGATGCTAATATGCCTTTTTGCTGTAATATAAATTCGTTGGCACGGTCGGTACGCCATTGGCAGTAATCCTGCGCCTGATCCCATGATACACCAACTACCGGGTAATCCTGAAATGCTGGGTGCCTTAAATAATTTTGTACGTAAGGCTCATTATATGATAAAGGCCTGCGCCATACTAATGTATCCGGTAGGGCATCGTAGTATAGTTCATGATCCTGAGGGAAAGTAACGCTTATCCAGTGAAGGTAATCCAGCCAGTCCTGGTTCGAAACTTCAGTTTCGTCCATATAGAAAGAAGGGATTGTAACACGCTTGCGCACATTGTTATAATCAAAGGTGACGTCCTGATCGGCACTGCCACCCAATACAAATGTACCACCCTCAATAGGAACAAGGCCCGGACCCGGTGACGGGTGGGTTTGGCGGAACTTGGTATAAGAACCGTTAGCCCTATCATTGTAAGGAATGCCAGTTTTATCAGACTGTTGCTTTTTCGAACAACTGCTTAACAAGGCTACAACACCCAACATCACAAAAGCAGTTTTAGTAAAAAGTATTTTCATATTTTTACAGTTATATTAAAGATTTTAGAAGTGTAAATTTAAAAACATTTGGGTAAAAAGCTAACTTTTATACCCTGCAGGTCAAATTAAAAAAACCTGTTTAGGCTTTTAAACGTAAAGAGTGCAAGATGTGTTACATTTACACAAATATTTTTGAGGCAAAAGCATTTATGTTTATGCTTGCAAGCCCGAATGTGTTTTTAAATAAAGATTAAAATTAAATTGTCTCGATGATATTTTTTACTAAAAAAGGTCTGCTTGTTTCTGTTGTTTTGTTGTTGCCGGTTTTGACCTTTGCACAAACCACTTTAAATGGGAGTAATGGCAATGCTATTCCTATAGCAGTCCCATCGTTAACTATATCTCCCGATTCACGTTCTGGCGCTATGGGAGATGCAGGGGTAGCTTTATCACCAGATGTAAATGCCAATTACTGGAACCCCTCAAAATTAGCTTTCATACCTGATAATGATGTAGTAGGCGTATCATATAGCCCATGGTTGCGTAACCTGGTGCCTGATATTAGTTTATCATATCTGAGTTTCGCGCATAAATTAGATGACCGTAATACTATAGGGGCATCGTTACGCTATTTTAATATAGGTACCGTACAGCAAACCGGTAACGAAAATGAGCAACTGGGTAATTTTACACCATCCGAGCTTGCATTTGATGTATCGTTTGCGCGCAAATTTGGAGATGATTTTTCATTGGGATTAACCTTGCGTTATATCCACTCTAATATATCCGATGGTTCGGCATCTACCCCAACACAGGGCGCTGGTAATGCTGTGGCTGCTGATGTATCAGCTTATTATAAAAAGCCAAGCGGAGATGGCGGTTTATTTGCATTTGGTGCAGATATATCAAACATAGGATCAAAGGTAAGCTATTCCACAGCTGGGCCTGCTGAGTATTTACCTACTAATTTACGCGTTGGCGCAGCTAATACCTGGGCATTGGATGATCTTAGCACATTTACACTAACTGCCGATATTAACAAACTTTTAGTACCAAGTAATGCCAATAGCGACGTATCGGTTCCTGCTGGTATTTTTCAATCTTTTTCGGATGTTAGCGCTGCTCAAGAGTTTAAAGAGATATACTATTCGGTAGGTGGCGAGTTTTGGTATAACCAGATATTTGCATTACGTAGTGGGTATTATTTTGAAAACAATGCAGTAGGCGGTCGCCATTACTTAACACTTGGCGTTGGGTTTAAATACAACGATTTTGGTTTCGATTTTTCATACCTGACAGCCACCCAGCAAAACAGCCCTTTGGCTAATACATTGCGTTTTTCATTAACAGCTAACTTTGGCGGTACTAAATAACAGTGGGAAAAATTAAAGTAGGTTTTGGGTTTGATGTACACCAGTTAAAGGAACAGCACCCTTTTGTTTTAGGCGGAGTTAATTTAGAGCATCACGCGGGTGCCTTTGGGCATTCGGATGCCGACGTATTATTGCATGCTATTTGCGATGCTTTGCTAGGCGCGGCTAACCTGCGCGATATTGGGTTCCATTTTTCTAATACGGATGCACGGTGGAAAGGCATCAGCAGCCTGGTATTATTGCAGCATGTGGTAGAATTATTAAAAGAGAAGAATTGGGAGATTGGCAACATTGATGCCATGGTTTGCCTCGAAGCCCCCAAAATAAATCCACACATCCCGGCAATGAAAATAAATATTGCCAAAGCCGCTGGCATCAGCGAAGAAGATATATCCATCAAAGCCACCACTAACGAGCAATTAGGTTTTATAGGCAGAGAAGAAGGCGTTGTTGCCTATGCTGTTTGTTTGATAGAGCGGACGGAGTTAAATTGATTGGCATCAGCTTTGTTTGGGCTAAAGCCACGCTTCAATTCTCTTAATCCGTTGACTAAAGTCAACGGCAATGATGAAAAAGAAAAAATGTTAATTTCGTCGTGGTAGGATTATAGACCTTAATCCCTAGCCGGACTTTAGCTAATGTCAGACTTTCAATTATTTTGATCCGTTGACTAAAGTCAACGACAGTGCTCACAAAAAGCAAGATTTAATATTCATTGCCGTCCCATTTATGGGGCGGATAACTAAATTAAAAAGCGAGGCTTTAGCCTAAATATTAGCTAAAGCCTCGCTTAATTTATTTTAATAATTATTAAAAATTAACTTTTCGCTGGCGATTCCTTCATCGTTACCGTACCTGTACGTTTTACAGTACCCCAGCCACTAAGCTCACCTTTTAAAGCCCTGCGTATTGATTTAAACAACACGTAATACATTAACTGGCGCCATATAAAGCGTTGCGGGATAATATAAAGCAACTTTCTGTAATCTTCTTTCTCCATCCAGAAAGCAATAACGCCTACAATAAAATCAACCACAATAAAGGCAACGTAGTAGAATAATATTTTACCCGGATGACCGCCAAACAAGCCGAATATCATCAGCAAATCGGCAATCGGCGAGAACAATGGCAGTATGATCTGGAACAACAAAATGTTAGGCATGCCTATCATTCCAAAGAATTTATATTTCTTGTTAAACAAGGCATCTTTATTTTTCCAGAAGCTTTGTATTACGCCAAAACTCCAGCGGAAACGCTGTTTAAGCAAAATATTTACAGTCTCTGGCGCTTCGGTATACGCGATGGCCTCGGCACAATTTTTAACGATATAGCCCGCTTTAAGTATGCGCATAGTTAAATCGCAATCCTCAGCCAAAGTATCGTAAGTAAAGCCACCAGCTTTATAAATGGCTGATTTACGGAATGCGCCAATCGCACCCGGAACCACGGTAATACTATTAATCAGGTCGAATGCGCGCCTGTCCATATTCTGGGCGGTGATGTATTCAATGGCCTGGAAGTTGGTGATCATGTTGTGCGTATTACCAACCTTTACGGTACCTGCTACCGCGCCAATTTCTTCATCAATGAAATAAGTCATCAAATGGAAAACGGCATCCGTTTTTAGCTGTGTATCGGCATCAATACAAACTACAAATGCATTTTTAGCATGCGATATACCAAAGTTTAAGGCTGATGCTTTACCACCATTTGGTTTATCAAGTATCTGCACTAAAGGATTATCGCCAAAAGCTTTAGTTACAATTTCAAGCGTTTTGTCTTTTGATCCATCATTAATAAAAATGATCTCAAACTCGGGATAATCTGTTTTTAGTAAACTATCAATAGTTTTTACAACGGTAACCTCTTCGTTATAACCGGGCACAATAATACTTACCGGCGGTAATGGAATGTCATTCGGTGTTAAAGCATTGTATTTTTTGCTGTCGGCATATTGTTTTATGGCAAGTATACCAATAAGCACAACCCTGCCCAATGCCAAAAATATAGCAGTTAAAAACAGGTAGATTAAAAACCAATTGAGGTAAAATGAACCATTTACGTAAATGTTGTAAAAGAAACCCACAAAGCCGCTGTTTGCATCATCCTTAATAGGAGGCATTAACTCAGCTTTGGTTTTGTGCAGTACATCGGCAATGGTAGTAAACTGGTAACCATGGCTTTTGAAAAAGTGAATAATCTCGGGCAAAGCCTTAACAGTTTGCTCACGGGTTTCGCCACCGGCATCGTGTAATAACAGGAATGATCCCGCATCTTTTTGCCTTTCTACACGGGCAATAATACTATCAGCGGTAACGCCTGGATACCAATCCCAGGGGTCAATAGATTCACCAACGGTGATATAGCTTTGCCTGCGCGCCTCAGCCACCGGGATAATTTCGGCCAATGTTTGCGGTTCAGCATCAGCATTATATGGTGGGCGGAATAAGATGGTACTGCGCCCTGTTACCGACTCGATAATACGACGGGTTGCATTCAACTCGAGGTTCACACGTTCTAAACTGATGGTTGAAATATCAGGATGATAATACGTGTGATTACCAATTTCGTGGCCTTCATCAAACTCACGGCGAAGTATCTGTATATTTTTTTCAGCCATTGATCCTACCACAAAAAACGCAGCGGGAACATGCTCTCGTTTCAAAATATCTAATATACGCGGGGTATAGTCAGGGTCGGGACCATCATCAAAAGTTAAACATATTTTGCCCGGCGCATAGCCATAGCGGCGTATAACATATTTGGTAGGCAGTTTAATATATTGCTGGTTGGTTATTACATAGGCGGATGTATCTAATTTTACATCAATTTGGCCTGCTACCGGGGTCGTTACCAAATCCAATACCTCACCGTCGCCGGTATAGTCAATACGATTATTTAAGCCAACCTGGGTTAATCCTTTAATGTCAACGCCTGTTTTTCTTAATGAATCAATAGATAAGTTTTTTTGGAAGAATGTCCACAAACGTGGATCTTCCGATCCTAAACGCCACAGGGCTACACCGCCGGTTGCCCAATCATCAGCCATACGAATGATGTTGAAATTGGTAGCGGCATCGGTAAAGTAAACGGTATGGGTAAGGCTATCTTCGCCCAAATAACTGTAATGCAGGTTGGCAGAGCTCGGATCATAACTGATCTTGCTTTTCATTTCCTGCGCGGTACTGATTGCCTGTTGGTAGCCTATTGTTTTACCTATACTTTTAGCAGGCCAATCATAAGCGCCGCCCTGTATGGTTAAAATAACTTTTTCGCTTGGTATTTTAGAGCATACAGCATCCAGGATTTCCTCTACCCAATGCTGATTTGACAGTTCTCCGGCGTTGCTGTTTTCATCATGCTGGTCAATAGCCATAATGAAAAGAAAATCGTTCATAGCCGCCAATTTAACCAGATCATACTGCTCATCCTCGGGGATCACATTTTGAGTAACAAGGAGGTTGTGAGCATGCAGGGTAGCATAAAGCTCTTTCTCAAACTCTATATAACTGGGGGTATTACGGTTGAGGATATTATCAAAATCAAGGTCGATACCATTGAAATTATATTTAGTTAATGCCCTTACAATACTGCCGATAAACGCTGTACGCGCTTTTTTACTTTTTACAATGCGGTCAACATCTTTAGTGTCAAAATCGCCGGTATTGCTGCTGTAGTTAACGTAGTTTGAAATGGATATTAATACCGGTTTTTTGTACCGTTTGTTAAGTCTTATTAAGCCTGTATCAATATTAGCGGTAATAGTATCAGCATTTTGGGTGATGGAAAAGCCTTCACTAACCACCATATCCAGTTTGGGCATATGGTCGGCGAGAGAGTTGTAGGCCTGCGGGTCCCATGGCATATAAAAACCTGCGTTTATACGGTCTTTATTATTTGGCTGTTTAAGCTGATGCAAGCGTTTTGCACGCTCCATCTTTTTAATTTCGTTTACCTGTATGGTGAATTTTTTGTATTTGGCTGTCTTTTTTAGGGCCTCAATATTTTCCTTAGTTAAAGCTTTTGGTGCTTCATTTAAATTAGGAAGAGCAGGATATTGCTTTGATGTAATAGCTATTGCAGCAGCAACCAGTGCGCTGGCAAGTACCAATATTAATATACGGCTAACCCATTTAAAACGAAGCCACCGCCCCTTAGAATCAGCTTGAAAAACCTGCTTGTCTGACATTCAGTAAAAAAGTTTTAGGGAAAATTATTGAGTTGTGATTAGAGTTATATGCAATGCTAATGTTATTTATGTGTTTTAACGGCATCAACGCCCGAAAAATCAACACCACATTTACAGTTGCTGCCGCAGCCTTTTTTTGCAGACAGGCTTTTATATACCATGCGGCCTACATAAAATAATGCGGCTGCAAACAATACAAGAACTATAATTACCTGGAAATTCATGTCACAAATTTAATACATTTTACATTATATATACGTAAAGACAAACTAAATAGTATAAGGTTTACTTTTTTGCAAATGCCACAGTACCACCAACCCAGTCAAAATCCTGATTATAACGCACACCAATCATTTTACCACGGCTTAATCTTGCCAGGTTAATAGCAAGGGTTGGTTTTTTATCGCCGTTAGGCCACAAATATAGTAATCTGATCTCCATTTTTATGCCGCCATCAGGTGCTTGAATAATAGGTTGATAATTTACTTTTTCCTGTAATATCCAGTTTTCGGGGTCTATGATTTCTTTAATATCATCTTCAGTCACATCAATAATTACGCCCTGGCCAGCAAAGGAGAAAAGTGGTTTCAATACATAATTTTCCAGATCAGCGGGAATGTTATCTAATTGATTTAAAAAAGTTGTTTTTGGTATATAATCACCTTTTAAATAAGGCATGGTAAATTTACTGATGCGATAAAACCAGTTAGGGTGCGTTATCCATTCCACATTCAGCGGTTGACGAATATCGACCACTTTTTTGAAAATGCCGGGATCGTTATCGATCTCATCAAATATCAGGCGGTTATATATACGTTTAATACGTTTTCTTTCGCCTTTTGATTCATAAAATAGCTGATTACCCTGTTGTTGCAAATCGCTTAAAGAGACAATAGAAATGCCTAGTAATTGCTGTGTGATATAAAAATCAACTAATGTTTTTTGATTAAATGCATTAACATCCATCAGCACAACTTCATCAGGTCGGTAGGGGCCGACTATTGTTTTTTTAAGCAGATTGATATAGCTTTCTTTATCAAGCCCGCTAAAGTATGGTGCCCATTCATCATCCAAGTCAAACACGGCTTTATAGGTATCGCCCAAAAAAGTTTGAAACCCATATAGTGAAGGGAAGCCTTGTAATTCAATTAATTTAGGAACTATATCGCCAGCTGCATCTTTACAAACGCCAAAGTCTAAAGCGATAAAGTGTGGATGATCATTCTCGTTGGCAACACGCCATTTATCGGGAATAGAACGCTCGGTTAATTGTTTGAAATTGGGTTGGAGAATGGTTTTGATAATGTCATCTCCGGCAGTGATCAATTTATTTTTAAAATCATCCGTTAAAAATATAGGCGTTTCCGCAATTCTGAAATCAATGCTAGCTGGTGTAGCATCATTCAGCGTTTTTAATAGCTGGTGATACTTTTCATTGCTAAAGTTTTGATTGTAAGTTTCGCGGGTGGATGGGATCATAACTGCTTTGCTGTTTTTGTCATTGGGATGACGTGCTGATTAACTTTCCTGCAAACTCAAAATCGCCTCATCCAAAAAGTTAGGTATCATGGTGTTTTGGGTGTGCTGTAGCTTATCTTCATCATCTAATAATTCCAGCATTTGGGTGTACTTGTCGCGGCCGTGTTCGTCAATCACCTCTTTTTTCCTGTCGGGATCTAAGAGGAGCGACCTCATACCTTTGGGGTCAGCTTCAGGATGGAACTGTGTGCCCACAAAGTATTCGCTGAAACGTATAGCCATCATCGCCCTCGGCAAATCAATATGCGGGCGTTGCTTTTCTATTGCCAGTAATTGCATGCCCATATCGGTGAATTGTTTTTCATTTGGGTTGATGACCTGCCAGCTGCGCGAATCCACCGCATAAAAAAGATCGTCCAGGTTTTTAAAAGTTTGATCTTTTTTGCCTGCTGAGGTTTGATGAACGGGCAAAATGCCAAAAGATGCCGAAATGCGTTGGTTGATATAACCTAATTGATACCTGCGGCAGATCAATTGAAACGAGTGGCAAACAAAAAATACATACTTTTTCTGCGGATCATCCGATTGGTTGTGATCTTCTAACTGTGTTATCAAATTAAAATACTTTTTCTCCCATTCTGAGCCCTCACTATCCAGCGGGCTGTCCGGCCCACCGCTTGATAGATAAATATCAAATTCAAGCCCGGGTACTTCGCAGTTTTTGCGCACATCAAAAAGCTCGTAACTCAGGTCGAGCTCATGTTGGGTTTTATAGCGCTCTAATATTTCTTTAAAACCACGTATACCCTCGTTCTCGATGCCATTGTAAAGGTCTAATATGGCTACTTTTATTGGTGGTTTATCTGTATTTATCATCTAATTTAAATCCCCTTTAATGTTTGCGATGTAATATAATCAACCACATCAATAAAACTGTTATTTTGGTTATAAACGGCTAGCTGTCTGTCGGCACCGGTGCCATGTTCCAGTATTTTGTGTACATATTGCAGATCTTCGCGGCAGCCGAGGTCATCCACCACGTCATCTACAAAATCCAGCAATTCCAATACTAGTGCACGGGTATTTACCTCCATTTCCTTACCGAAATCGATCATTTTACCATCAATGCCATAACGGGCGGCCCGCCATTTGTTTTCGTTAATCAAGGCACGGTTGTAGGTAATAAATGCCATGTTTTGTTGTCGAAGTTTATATAGCTTAGCACATAACGCCTGAAAAAGCGCCACAAAAGCCATGGTTTCATCAACCAGCATAGGGCAGTCGCAGATCCTGAATTCGATAGTTTCGAAAAAAGGATGTACACGGATGTCCCACCATATTTTCTTGGCATTATCAATACAATTGGTTTTTACCAACAGTTTGATGTAGCGGTCGTACTCTTCAATGCTGTTAAAGTAATCCGGTATACCGGTACGCGGAAATTTATCAAAAACTTTAGTCCGGAATGATTTGAAGCCGGTATTGCGAGCCTCCCAAAATGGTGAGTTAGTCGACAGCGCAAACACATGCGGCAAAAAGTAACGAACCTGGTTGGCAATATGTATAGCCAGATCGCGCGATTGAATGCCCACATGCACATGCAGCCCGAAAATAAGATTAGAACGAGCAGCCTCCTGCATCTCATCAACAATCTCAAAATACCGTGGATGATCTGTAATTAACTGATGTTGCCAGTGTGAAAAAGGGTGAGTGCCCGCCGCGCCAATACGGAGGCCAAGGTCACCGGCTAACTGGGCAACTGTGCCACGTAGTTTACCAACCTCGGCACGGGCCTCGGCAGTGTTGCGGCAAATTTTGGTGCCAACTTCTACCACGGCCTGATGCATTTCTGCCTTTACCTGGTCTTCATGTACCTTTTGGGCACCCTCAACAATTTTTTGCTCATGCGATTTTAGTTCCCGGGTTACCGGGTCTATCACCATGAATTCTTCTTCAACACCTAAGGTAAACTCGTTCATAATTTTAACCTTTTTATACTAATTGTCATTTCGACCGGAGGGAGAAATCTTCTTCGACTTGCAAATCCAACTTGCTTTTAGCAGAAGATTTCTCCCTCCGGTCGAAATGACAATTGGTTATTTTTTCGCCACCAGCTTCCTCACTACTTTCGCTTTCACCACTTTCTTTTCATCCGCAATTTCATGATGTATTTCGCCTTTGCTCAACGCTTTCTTATCGGCCTTTTTCTCGATTTTTTTCTCTGACGATAACAAATGCTCTTTAGCAGCGCTTGTTTTTACAAACTCGCCCCAGGTAAGGTTGTCAATGCCGTCCTTTTGTTTTTTAGCGCGCTCAATGGCATAATCGGCTGCGGTTTCAACCACCCATTCAAAGTTTGATTGGCCTACACTGGTAACTTCGGCATCAGGCGCGGGGTTGCAAAAATCAATCGCGTAGGGGATACCATCCCGTACAGCAAATTCAACGGTGTTAAAATCGTAGCCTAAGTATTTATTGAGTTTTATTACATAATCCTTAACGGTATCCAGCAATTTTTTTGCCGCCGGGGCTTTGCCGTGCTCGTATCGCAGATGATGCGGATTTCGTGGCTCATATTGCATAATGCGCACATGTTTGCCGCCAATGCAATAACAACGGAAGTAATCATCAAACTTTATTTCTTCCTGCAGCATCATTACATATTGTTTGGTTTGGTCGTATTTATCCCAAAGGTCATCCAGGTTGTTGATTTGGTAAACTTCTTTCCAACCGCCACCATCAAATGGTTTCATGTAGGCGGGGAAGCCTACATATTTAAAAATACCATCCCAATCCAGCGGATAAGCCAGGTTGCGAAAAGATCGGTCTGTTGTATCATCAGGCAAATCTTTTGATGGCAGAATAACGGTTTTAGGCACCGGTACCCCAAGCTTTACAGCAAGTGCGTTGTTAAAGAATTTTTCATCAGCGCTCCACCAAAAGGGATTGTTAATTACCGCAGTACCACAAATAGCCGCGTTTTTTAATGTCGCCCGATAGAAAGGTACATCCTGCGAAATACGGTCGATGATTACCGCGTAATCCAACGGTTCGGCCTGCATTACTTTATCAATGCGAACAAATTCTGCTGTTATGTTTTTTTCTGCCTTTTGATTAACACGGTCAACAAATGCCTGCGGGAATGAATTTTCCTGACCGAACAAGATGCCTATTTTTTTCATGGTAGATGACTATGCTTAGTTAATTCTTATTTCTAAATCGTCGACAAATAGTGCGGAAACATCGCCTTCCATACCGGCCAGTCATGCGTGGCATTTGGGCGAATATCCAACCAATGATTAATATGTTTTTCCTTTAAAATGTTTGACAGCCGGATGTTATCATTCAAACAAATATCATGCTCGGCAGTACCTAAAATGATGTTCAGTTGCCAAAGCTCGTGTTGGTTGTTTCCGGGTAAAAAATCTACGGGGTTGTTGTAAAATACATTGTCGTCATAATATCCATCGGCAAACTGCCGCATATCAAAAGCGCCGCTCATACTAAATAAATGTCCTGCTTTTTCCGGATGCTTTAACGCGAAATTGGCCGCATGGTAGCCACCGAAACTGCATCCAGCAAGGGCAACTTTACTAGCACCAGTTTCATGCATGGCCCAGGGAGCAAGTTCATCGTACAGCATTTTATCGTACCATGCATAGTTGCGCGCCCTATCTGCCAGATGAATGCCTTTGTTGTACCAGGTTAACCAGTCCAAACTATCGGGACAATAAATTTTAACCAGTCCCTCATCAATAAACCAGCGGACGCTATCAATCAAGCCTTCGTCTTTATTTTGGAAATAACGGCCTTGCGAGGTAGGGAATAATATCACCGGATAACCCCTGTCGCCAAAAACAAGCATTTCCACATCATGGTTCAGGTTTGGTGAGTACCAACGGTGATATTTTTCGGTCAAATGAAAAAAAGTTTACTGATGTAAGTTAAATAAATATTTAATGAAAAGGAAATCTTACCGGTAATGCTTTATAAATAGTTAACAGAATAGTTACACAATGAAAATGAACGTTCAATTGCCTTATTGGCCATATTTAATAGTGGTAATCAATTTGTTACAGGTTGGGGATTAACAATAGCCAAATGCTGTAGTTTAACCTATATAAGTCACAATAGTTCAACTTACACCAATTTATTAAAAAGATGAAAAATCCTATTATTATCACCGTTTTTTTAGTGCTATCGTCCATGTTGGCCAAAGCACAGGTAAATTCCAAACAGCAAGCAAAGGCCGATAGCGTTATAAAGATCATTCCGGTTGGGGAAGGCCGGCATTCTTCATTCCTGTATACTATTGGCGGCCAATTGGCAACCTCCGATGACGTAAAACTGAGGTTACTGGCATATGCGCCTTCGGCACCGGACATATCCAAAGCAAAAAGCGAGATCGCCTGGGCACAGGTTTCAGGGGGGATGTTTTTAGTATCGTCAATAGGTGCCACAATTGAGTATATACACAATAATAAGCTGGCGGGAGCTTCATCAGGTTTTGTTAATGGCCAGGCCACCACTATTTACCAGCATCATAATTTAACGGGTGCGTATGTGCTTACCGGCATTGCCACAGGCTTTTTAATTGCTGGTATAGTACATATGGTAAACGCCAGTCATCATGTTAGTAAAGCGGTTAGTATTTATAATGAACGTTTTCAATAAAGTAATTTATTACCTAGATTAAAGCCCTCAATTGAGGGCTTTCTTTGTTTATAAAAAGATAGTTTAAATTTGCAGCCTTAATTTAATAATAAAAGAGATGTATTTGGGTTGGAGCGAGGTTGAGATGATAATAATTGAAGATAAGCTAACAGTAAATTCAGTATTGCTTAAACGCGAAGTGATTTGCGATGTATTGATGCCTGAAGATATTGATAATACTCAGCTGCTAAGCTTATTGTTGTTAAACGATGGTCAGGAAACAGAAGCTTTACAAGTTAAACAAACCTTGCAAAATCTTTATAATAATAACAGCATTAATCCGCTGGTTATTGTTGCTATACATGCCGGCGATGAACGTTTACAGGAATACGGGGTAGCTAACAGGCCCGATTTTAAAAATCGCGGAGATAAAGCAGATTTATATACCCAATTTATAATAACCGAACTATTGCCTGCTATTAAGAACTTACTACCCCGACAAGAATTTAAAACGACTGCTTTTGCGGGATTTTCTTTAGGAGGGCTGTCTGCATTGGATATTGCCTGGAATAACGCTGAGTTGTTTGATAAAGTAGGTGTGTTCTCGGGGTCATTATGGTGGAGGAGTAAGGAAATAGGTAAAGGCTATACGGATGCAGACCGTATTGCGCACGCAATGATCAGGGAAACAACAGATAATCCCGAACTTAAATTCTGGCTGCAAACGGGTACTAAAGACGAAGCAGCCGATCGGAATAATAACGGCATTATTGATTCGATTGATGATACCATCGACCTGATTAAAGAACTTGAAGCCAAAGGCTATAAGCGCCCTGAAGATATAAATTATGTTGAGGTGGTTGGCGGCAGCCACGATGCTGCGACATGGACCAAAGTTATGCCTAAGTTTTTGTGCTGGGCATTTGGGAAATAGGCATTTTTGTGTAGCTTTAATTAAAAGCTTAACCTAATGTATTGCAAATCCATCTTATTTATATTGTTGATGATGTGTGGTTTACAAAGCCGTGCCCAGAACTATGTAAAAGAAATTCTTCACCAAAAAATACCCGTTGAATATACTGGTAAACCAATTGATGCTTATGAATTTAAAGATGCAGGTGGTGTGCATATATACCTGGTGAGCAAGGTTGAAGATACTACCAGGATAACCATATTTGGTTATGGTTATACCAAGGTTAATGACAAATTTGTTTTAGATTGGAAGATAACTGATTTCTCGGGAGATAATGTGCTGTTATACTATCCATATACCAAAATTACGGATATTGATAAGGATGGATTGATGGAATCGGTTTTTGTGTATCAAGTTGATCCGAACGATGGCATGGGATCAACTTTTAAAGTGATGTTACATTATAAAAACAAAAAGTATGTTTTGCGTGTCCATATTCCGGAGCTTGATGAAGATGAGTATGTGGAAACATATGATAAATCGTTCAGTACCCTGCCTCCGGTGATAAAGAAATATATCGCATCTTATTGGAACAATGTTGCCAGGCATGAGCATTTACGCGGAACGGAGTGGTATGAAATCGGGAAGAATTAAGAAAAAGAGGAATTAAGGTAACCGGGTTCATTTGTCATTATTACTCGTTCATTTGTCATTATTACTCAATAAGTTGCAAACGCTTGAAATTCTCATATATTAAGCGTACCTTTGCGCCAAAATTAGAGGCGCATTTCAATGCAAAAAATAAGAAACATAGCGATTATCGCTCACGTTGACCACGGTAAAACTACTTTGGTTGATAAAATCCTACATGCTTGTTCAATTTTCAGGGACAACGAATCAACCGGTGAACTGATACTGGATAACAACGACCTTGAACGCGAGCGTGGTATTACCATCGTGTCAAAAAACGTATCGGTAATGTACAAAGATGTTAAGATCAACATCATTGACACACCTGGTCACGCCGATTTTGGCGGTGAGGTTGAACGTGTATTAAAAATGGCTGACGGCGTTTTATTACTTTGCGATGCTTTTGAAGGCGCTATGCCTCAAACACGTTTCGTAACACAAAAGGCTTTGGCTTTAGGCTTAAAACCAATTGTGGTTGTAAACAAGGTTGACAAAGAAAACTGTCGCCCTGAAGAAGTTTACGAACAAATATTTGAATTATTCTTCAACCTTGAAGCTACTGAAGATCAGCTGGATTTCCCGGTTATCTACGGTTCATCAAAACAAGGCTGGATGAGCACAGATTACAAACAACCTACTACTGATATATTCCCGTTAATGGATGCTATCCTGGAAAACATTCCACCGGCACCAATTAACGAAGGTACTTTGCAAATGCAAATCACTTCTTTGGATTATTCTTCATTCGTAGGCCGTATTGCTATCGGCCGTGTGGCTCGTGGTACTATCAAAGAAGGTATGCCGGTATCGTTAGTAAAACGCGATGGTAAAATTCAAAAAACAAGAATTAAAGAATTATACACTTTTGAAGGCTTAGGTAAGGTTAAAGCTACCGAAGTTAGCGCAGGTGATATTTGCGCAGTTGTAGGTATTGAAGGTTTTGATATTGGCGATACCATTGCTGATTTTGAAAAACCAGAACAACTGGAAGTAATACATATTGATGAGCCAACAATGAATATGTTGTTCACCATCAATACTTCACCTTTCTTTGGTAAAGAAGGTAAATTTGTTACTTCACGCCACTTACGTGATCGTTTATACAAAGAAATGGAAAAAAACCTGGCGCTTAAGGTTGTTGAAACCGAATCGCCTGATTCATACTTAGTGTATGGTCGTGGTATTCTCCATTTATCAGTATTGATCGAGACTATGCGTCGCGAAGGCTATGAATTACAGGTAGGCCAGCCACAGGTTATCATCAAAGAAATTGATGGTGTTAAATGTGAGCCGGTTGAAACCCTGATTGTTGATGTACCGGGTGATGTTGCTGGTAAAGTAATTGAGCTGGTAACACAACGCAAAGGCGACCTGTTGGTAATGGAGCCAAAAGGCGATTTACAACACTTAGAGTTTGATATTCCTGCACGCGGTATTATCGGTTTGCGTAACAACGTATTAACGGCTACAGGTGGCGAGGCTATCATGGCTCACCGTTTTAAAGCTTATGAGCCGTGGAAAGGTCAAATCCCTGGTCGTTTAAATGGTGTATTGGTATCAATGGATACTGGTAAAACTACCGCTTTCGCAATTGACAAATTACAGGATCGTGGTCGTTTCCACATTGATCCGGGAGTTGATGTTTACGAAGGACAGGTTTTAGGCGAGCATATCCGTGATAACGATTTGGTTATTAACTTAACCAAAGGCAAGCAGTTAACCAACATGCGTGCATCAGGTAGTGATACCAACGTACGTATAGCACCAGCTATCAAATTCTCGTTAGAAGAATCAATGGAGTATATCCAGGCTGATGAATACATCGAGGTTACACCGCAGAGCATCCGTTTACGTAAGATTTATTTGAACGAAAACGAGCGTAGAATTAACGCTAAAAAATTCCAATCTCAATAATTACTGATATTGATTTAATACAAAAAGGGGCAAATTTATTTGCCCCTTTTTGTGTAAAACATATTAAGAGATCCAATCCTGATAATGGTATAATTACCAACATCGAAACATTTTTCTTATTAATTATTTAACATGTTTTAACAGAAATGTTACACGCATTGTTGGTTAATAATTTATAGTATTGTTTTGTTAAACCTATAACTAAAACAATAACAGAAACTATGAAAACCTATTCCTTAAATTACCGCAAAACCGGTATGGTGTTAGCGGCGACAGTGTTTATTGCATTGTTATTTACATCTTGTAAAAAAGGAGCTTTAGACAAAGCTTCTCCAACCCTTGGTAAAATATCTTCTACAACTACCCCTTATCCTGGTTCAGTTGCCAGCACAATTTCAAACGGATTGATCGCTTATTGGCCATTGAGTAATATTACCAATGACCTATCGGGCAATGGGTATAATGGAACAGCAAGTAATGTTACAGCCACTACTGACAGGGCTGGAAACGCTTCGGGGGCTTATGCTTTCAATGGTACAACCAGTTCTATTTCTGTAGCAAATCAAACAGCTCTTAGCCTGCATAGTACAGATTTTAGTATCAATGCCTGGGTAAACCTGAGTAGTTCAGGCGGTGGCAATATTTTAAGTAAAAGGATACAGGGTGATACTACCGGTTGGACATTATCTATCGGTAATAACCAGATTGCTTTTGGCCCGGGTGGCGGGGCTACCCATGCATTTGCTTATCCTACTATTAGCACCGGCCAATGGTACATGGTTACCACCGTATATACTTTAGCAACACATACAATGAAGATTTATGTAAACGGAACATTGAGTAGCACAAGCACCGGTGTACCGTCACCTGCCGTATTAAGTGCAGCGCTTTACATTGGCATGGATGATCCTGGTGCTGGCACCGGTTACTTCTTCCCTGGATCAATAGGCGATGTGCGTATGTACAATAGGGCTGTAAGTGATACTGAAATTAGTGAACTTTATAGCGCTACTTGCGCACCAACAGGTTCCGTAATAGCTTACTGGCCACTTACCAATACCGTGTCAGATTTATCAGGAAACGGTAACAATGGTACGGCAACTTCATTAACTTCTGGTACCGACAGGTTAGGCAACTCACTTGGAGCTTACACGTTTAATGGTACAACAAGCTATATTTCTGTTGTAAATCAAACCGCGCTTAGCTTGCATGGTACAGATTTTACCATCAATGCCTGGGTTGATCTAAGCAGTTCAGGTGGCGGTAACATTATTAGCAAACGCATACAAGGGGATACCACCGGTTATACATTATCAATAGGTAATAACCAAATTGCTTTTGGCCCGGGTGGTGGCGCTACGCATGCATTTGCTTACCCTACTGTTAGCACCAGCCAATGGTACATGGTTACCACCGTATATACTTCAGCAACACATACAATGTATATTTATGTAAACGGGACATTGAGTAGCACAAGCACTGGTGTACCATCACCAGCTGTATTAAGCGCTGCGCTTTACATCGGCAGAGACGATCCGGGTGCAGGCACCGGTTACTTCTTCCCGGGCTCAATGAGTAATATACGCATGTACAGCAGAGCGGTAACTGCAACTGAAGTATCAGCCTTATATAATGCACTTGACTAACTAAAACTTAATAGGTTTAATACTGCAAGGCGTATCAGTAAAATGATACGCCTTGTTGGTTAAAGAATTTTACTAAATAGGTAATACAGGTAATTGCAATAAATGAGTTAGTGTTTTTTGCTGAAATTTAACTTAAATGGTTACATTTGTTACAATTAAGATAATTAACCTTATTACATGAAAAAACTAATATTTTTACTATCCATCATTATAATAGCGTTCGTATCCTGCAAAAAAGGTGGCCTTAACGATGTGTCTCACGATAGGTTACAGTCACTTTTATTAGGTAAAGATACATTGCAATTATATGTTGGCGAAAACAGGCAGTTACCGCTTACTATTACCCCATCAAATTATCATACTGATTCTATTAAGTGGAAATCATCTGATTCTACCATTATTTCCATTTCAAATACTGGATTGTTGTCAGCCAAAAAAATAGGTTCATCAATAATAACCGTTAGCAATTTAACCAACACTATCTCTGTTAACTGCCTTATATCAGTTGGGCCTGCACCTATAGATAGCCTGGCAGTAGGGTTAATCGCTTATTATCCTTTTACAAATAGCTCTGCAGCCGATTCTTCAGGCAATGGTAATAATGGTACGGCTTTTAACGTTACCCCGGTTTCGGATAGATTTGGCAATGCAAACGCCGCCTTTTATTTTGACGGTGACAATAGCAACTATATAATTGTGAAAAACAATAGTCAGATGAGCCTTCACAACACCAATTATAGCATAAATTTATGGGTGAAGATTGATCAATATTCCGCTAATTATGGAGGTGTAATTTTTACTAAAAGATATAATGGAGAAGCAGGTGGCCTTGATCTATCAATAAGCAATCCGGTAGATGTTAAACCAACAGGAACAGTTTACTACGGGCCGGGCGGTCCATTCCCAGGTGCCTATGGCATTGGTTTAATAGGTTCCGGATCATGGAATATGATTACACTTGTTTATGATTATGCAGCTGAACAAACTACCATCTATGAGAATGGCGTTTTTGATAGTACATCATCAGGTATTGTGAGCCCTAACTCATTGTCGGATTTATACTTCGGCCGGGATAATCCTGCAAATCAAACCGGGCCTACTTATAACTTAAGAGGTACTTTGGATGATATAAGCGTTTACAACAGAAAATTAAGCGTTAAGGAAGTGACCGAATTATATGGACACACCAGTGCTCCGTTAAACTCAAAAGCACGTAAATAACACAGATTAATATTCAAAAAATCCTCTGTCAATGCAGGGGATTTTTTGTTTTGGAATAAACGTTTAAGCTGGAATATCGCAAATTTGCACTATAATTGTTTACATGAAAAATGTTTGCGGTGTTACGGTTTTATATAATGCGGATGATACCATAATTGCTAACATAGGATCATATATAGAAGACCTGGGTCAACTATATGTGGTTGATAATTCTGAAACTGTTAATACAGCACAGAAAGTAGCATTGGAAAAGCTGCCTAATTGTATTTACATCAATAACCAGGGAAACAAGGGGATAGTAAATGCACTTAACGTGGGGGCAAAACTAGCCATGGATGATGGCGCTACCTGGTTGCTCACGATGGATCAGGACAGTAGGTTTGAACCCGGTGAATTTCTAAAATTAATTGAATATACTACCAGGCTCGATGATAAAACAACCGGGCTTGTATCGCCTTTTCACAAAACGAAGATTTCAGTTGAACCGAAGACTGAAACTGATGAAGTTTTAACCACAATGACATCAGGTAACCTCATAAGCTTGTATGCCTGGGATACAATTGGCGGATTTGACGAAGATTATTTTATTGATGCCGTAGACTGGGATTATTGCATGCGACTAACAAGCGCGAAGTTTAAGGTGATCAGGCTGAATACGGTACATCTTAATCATAACCTGGGCAACGTTACAAAACACACAGCATTCTCTCGTAAAGATGTAATGGTTTTAAATTATAACAGTACCAGGCGGTACTACATTACCCGTAATAAGTTAATGATTATTGCTAAATACCATAAACTTTATCCGGGTTTTAGCAAAGGTGTTTTTAAAAGCTTGTTTCGTGATTTAAGGCACATTATTTTATACGAAAAACATAAACTGAAAAAGCTAGCTGCTATGGCCGCCGGACTTACTGATTTTGTTACAGGCAAAAAAGGGAAAAAGGAGTAGATTTGTAACATCACAGCGGGGCTGCATAATGAGTTTTATAGACAAAGTAATTAAAGAAATAAAGTTTTCGGTTAAGCTGGCAAATAAGCCCGCGCGATTGTATAAATATCACGCTTTAAAATTTGCGCCGCATTTAGCTGCCTTTAATAAAATAGCAGCCCGCTTTGAGGATAAAAAAGGAATCGAAATAGGTGGGCCGAGTAAGATCTTCCAAAAGCAAGGTTTTATACCGGTGTACCCAATAGCAAATCAGGTTGATGGTTGTAATTTTAGTAACAACACCGTTTGGGAAAATACCATAAAAGAAGGTTTTAATTACGATACAGGCAGCAAAAATACAGGATACCAGTATATTGCAGACGGCATGGACTTAAGCACGATAGCCGATGCAAGTTATGATTTTGTACTCTCGAGCCATAGTTTGGAGCATTTTGCCAATCCCTTCAAAGCATTAACTGAGTGGTTGCGCGTAATAAAAACAGGTGGCACTATTGTACTTGCGGTACCGGATCCAAGGTATACTTTTGACCACAAGAGGCCAATAACAACTTTCGAACACCTACTGCAAGATTTTAAAAATAATACCCCCGAAAACGACCTTTTTCATTTAGATGAGGTATTGGCGTTGCATGATATTAAACTGGATAACTGGGTAAAGGATCATGATGATCTAAAACAGCGCGCTTTAAACAATATGGAGAACCGCTGCATTCATCACCATGTATTTAACATTGATTTGTTAAAGCAAGTTATGGCATATTTTAAGATCGAAGTTCTGCAAACGGCAACATCTTTCCCCAATAACCTCATCGTTATAGGCACAAAGCAATAATTATTTTTTAATTCTCAGTCTAACAAGGTATTTATCCATAAACTGGTTAATGTCAACCGATAAATTAAAATAATAAACTGCTGCGCCAAAGGTTAGAGTGATAAATATACTGCGCATTATAGTATCAACTATAAAGTTGCTCAACTGCGGTAAGTATATGGCCGCGTAATAAATTGCTACACCTGCTACTATACCAACTACACTTTTATAGTTAAAAGGTTGCATCTTAAACGCGATCAATATAAACAGGTACCTAAATAAGTTAAATGCGAATAAAGTAATAGCATAAGCCATAGCCGCGCCGGTAATGCCATATATGGGCACTAATATAATGTTGGATGCAATGGTAAGGCCGATCAGAAATATGTAGAAAAGCATATCGTAGCGATAATACTTTGATGTACCAAGCACAATATTATTTATGCCTGCGGCTGAATCGATAATAAAGCCAAGGCCGACGAATAATATCACATACTTTCCAGCAGCATAATCGGGCGGCAGGATGTGGAATATATTGCTAACATTGGCCCATATCAGTATAAATAAAAACAAAGCGCTCAATAATTGGGTGATGCAGCTTTTTTCATAAAGCTCCCTGATCTTTGCGAGGTCGTTAGTCTTCCATGCTTCGGTAACAAAAGTAAAAGCAATATTATATAATGACCGGGTAGGGATACTAATGATTGTGCCAAAGTAAAAGGCAATGGTATAAATACCGGTTTCACTTAATCCGAATTTTTTGTAGATAATGTAAGTATCAACATTCTGTATTATTAAAGGGGCTGAGCCGGTTAGAATAGCAAATAAGGAGATACTGATCATTTTCTTCCGGATATCTTTATCTAAAAAAGGAATATCAGGCTGAAGAAACAATTGGTCGTCGCGGCGTACACGATTAATTAACAGTAGCGTAGGGATAATATTAGCTAATAGCCATATCCACATAAACGAACTAAACTGAATTAAATTAAAATAGATAAGTACGATAGGAATTAATATAAACAGGCGCTTGGCAAACTCATTTAATATAGTGCCCGAAGTTGTGTTGTACAACATACGTGCATATAAATTGAATAAATTAAAAAACAATGTAAAAAAGGTAAGCGGCACCAGGAACCAGTAATAATCAGCAAACAAGGTTATCTTTTGTCCCTTTTGACTGATCAGATCGTTTTTAAATAGCCAGGCCAGGGCTACATATATAAGCATGCCTATTAAAGAAATAGCTATCCCTAAAAACAAATAACCATGATGTCTCTTTTCCTCGCTGCGAAAGTATGGGAAGTAACGTGCTGTACCATTAAACCCTAAAATGGCAAATTGGGCAAACATTAATGAGTAAGGCCCAAGTATACCCAACAAGCCCACTTGCGCAGTGCTTAGCGCATGTGGTTGTAAAATATTAACTGATAAAAAACCAATCAATACGCCTAAATATGAATAAATAGAGCTTTTGATAGTTTGCTGGCGTATAATTCCCATTAGTTAATTTAACCTGATAACAGGTTTGTAAGATAAAGTAATAATTTTGACAAAGATAATGGCAATTTTGAATTATAAGATCAGCATAATAACAGTTACCTACGGCGATAGATGGGCTTTTTTAAGTCGGGTTATCGGGCTGTTACTAAAATATGAGCAGGTGGCTAATGTTATTGTGGTAAATAATGCTTCCACTTATAACGTTAGCGAAAAGGTTGCTGAGTTTAATGATGATCGCACCATCGTAATTAATAGCGGAGAAAATTTAGGTTCGGCAGGAGGGTACAAAGCAGGAATACAATACGCTTTTGAAAATACTGATAACGATTTCTTTTTTCTGTTGGATGATGACAATCTGCCGCGCGAAAACGTAATCCCGGATCTGTTAGAACAATGGGATATAACCGAAGGCCCCAATAATAAAAAAGCTCTTTTTTGCTTACGCGAAGACAGGGTACAACACGTTAAGATCACCAAAGGCGAAGACCCGTACCGCTATTACCTGATGCCTGATAACTTTTTGGGATTTAGCTTAAGCAGAGTATTTAAAAATCAGTTTAATAAACTGCTGGATAAGTTTGGCAAAAAAGGAGGCGAGCAGCAACCCGGAGTTATTCCTTATGCGCCTTATGGCGGTATGTTTATGCATCGGGAGCTGATTGCCGAGATTGGCTACCCTAACCAGGATTTTTATTTATATGTAGATGATTCGGAATACACCTATCGCATCACCCAAAATAGCGGTAAAATATGGATCATCCCGCAATGCAGAATTGAGGATATTGATAAATCGCAGGGGATAGGTTATAAACCTAAGTTTTTACATTCGGCGCTGTTGGATCAATGGAATTTCAGAATCTATTACCATATCCGTAACAGGTTATATTTTTATTCGAGGGTGGCTGTGAAAAGTAAGCTGATGTTCAACATTAATAAAGCTTTTTACCTGACTTATTTGCGTTTGGTGAGTATCGTCAGTTCAAAACAAAAGGAATATCAAAAACTATTAGGTGCAATTAATGATGGACTTGCAGGTAACTTAGGCGAGGCCGATGAAAGTAAGTTTTGAAATACTGCACATATAATTTTACTTTCGCTATATCAAATTTAGAATGGTGGACAATTAGCAAATGCTAATACCGTTCTTTGTTTAAATCAACGCTACATCTATCTTTCAACATGCAAAACCTTGCACCTATTGCATTATTTGTTTACAACCGTCCCGAGCATACGCGCCGTACGCTAAATTCATTACAGAAGAATTTATTGGCTGATGAATCGCGCCTGTTTATATTTTCTGATGGTGCTAAAACGCCAGCAGATCAGGCAAAGGTTGATGAGGTAAGGCAACTGATAAGTGATGTTAGCGGATTTAAATCGGTGAAGGTTATTGAAGGCAAGCAGAATAAAGGGCTGGCCAACTCTATTATTGATGGGGTTACACAATTGGTTAAGGATTACGGCAAAGTGATTGTTTTTGAGGATGACCTGCTATCATCCAAATATAGTCTGCAATATTTTAACGAGGCGCTAACCAAATATGCTACCGAAGAAAAGGTAATGCATATTGGTGCTTACATGTTCGAGTTGGGCGATAAAAAACTGCCTGAAACTTTCTTCTACCGCATAGCCACCAGTTGGGGTTGGGCTACATGGGCACGTGCATGGAAAGACTTTGAACCGGATATTGATAAATTGATGGGCCAGTTTGATAAACAAAAGATCAACCGCTTTTCTATTGATGGCACCATGAATTTTTGGAAGCAGATGCAGGAGTTTAAAGCCGGAAAAAACAATTCATGGGCTATCAGATGGTATGCTTCTATCTTTTTAAAAGGTGGTTTAACATTAAACCCATCACAATCGCTGGTACATAACATCGGGCATGATGGCACTGGCGTGCACTCCAATATTGAGAATACCTACAAGGTTAAGATCTCGCAAAAAGCAGTTAAAAAATTCCCGACGGAGATAAAGGAAAATGAGCAAGCGCATGAGGCAATCCGTAGTTTCCTGAAAAACCGTAAAGGCAGTTTGGTTAAACGTGGAATGGTGTTTATTAAACAGATACGGATAAAGTATTTTACAAAGGCAAAATAGTAAGACTTCGCCCGTTCAAGCGTCCACGCTTGAACTTTATTCTTAATAAGATAAGCGTCCACGCTTATTTTATTTATTTGCATCGGATTTATTTTAAGCGTGGACGCTTAAAATTGTTGCTTTCAAGTGTAGACACTTGAAAGGGCGAAGTAATATTTTATGATGCTTTTTCATAAATCTACATTGTCGCCTTCACCACAATATAAGGCGATAGAGTCTTACTTTCAATCGGGATAATCTTGGTGAAAACCTTGCCCGCTACCCATATCGCTTTTACTATTGATTTTGCTACCGCACTTTGCTCGGATTTATTCTCCAGCCAAACGGTAAACTTGCCGTGATAGTAAGATTCTACCTCTTTTAATCCTAATTGCTTACATGTTTCAGCTAAGAAAGCAGGATTCATGCAGTCGATATAATGTTTGTCGTAGTTCTCTTTGTCGAAGTTTTTCTGTACCCAGCCGTTAACGCCGGTAAAGTTTGGCAGGGTGATGAACAAAGTGCCGCCAGGTTTTAAAAATTGCAGGTGTGTTTTAATGATGGAAGCGGTATCGCTAAAATGCTCTATCAAACCAAAGGAAAGTACCATGTCGTATTTTTCTTCGGGCGTATAGTTGAACAGATCGGATTCGATGATGTTGATATCGCCATCTTTCAATCCGTTTTTGGCTAATAGTTCTTTGATTAAGCCTTCATGGATATAGTAATCAAAAAGCGTAGTGGATAGATTCTGATATTTTTTTAGGTAGACAGAATAATATCCTGGGAAGCCACCCAGTTCAATGGCGTTCTTGATTCCTTTTTCTTTAATCAGTCCGGCTAAAATATCGCCAAAAACATAATCAGGCTTTAAATAAAGAATCAGGTTTTTTCTTGATTCCCAAAACGATTTCCAAAACGCGCGGTCGGTTAAATTCTGCTCCATTAATAAATAGCCTGTTTAGCTGATGTTCTCCTGTTTCTTTTCCAATATCCTTGCCGGGTTGCCCACAGCTACACTACCCGACGGGATGCTTTTTGTTACTACCGCGCCCGCACCAATAATCACGTTATCGCCAATTACTATGTCGCCAATAATACAAACGTTGGCGCCAATGTCAACATTATTGCCAATACGTGGGCAAGCGCTATGATTGCCGTCGGCTAGTTTTTTGTGACCGATGGTGGTTGAGTTCCGTAACACGCAGTTTTCGCCTATGATAACGCCCTGGTTAATCACTAAAGCGTGGCCGTGATACAAACTTAGTCCTTTGCCAACGGTAAGCTTACGCGGCAGCTCAATACCCCAAACCCAGTCTACCCAATAACGATACAGTAGGAGGTAAGGATATAATATTACCTTCAACACCATCGATCGGTTAATGAGCTGCGCCAACCTGAATAAAAACAGAACCAATTGTGCCTTAAAATTCTGCCGGTTTGCTTGCCGGTCCTGAAATAAATAAGCAAATATGTTCATTTTATGATGGTGCGTTTTATCTGCTATCAAAAGTAAAATATTTCGGCATAAATTGTCTTATGATGAGTGTACAATCCAATCAATTAACTTTTAAGTTGGATTTAGGCTAAAGCCATTTGCTTATTCTTTATTTATCCGTTGGCTTAAGCCAACGGCAATGAATTATTAAAGATTAAAATCCTTAAATCTTATAATCATGGTTCAGACAATATCTTAAATAGTATTATACTTGCGTAGATGAAAGTTACCTTGATCAATACTTCCGATGCCGGTGGCGGCGCACCTGCTGCCTGCCTGCGCTTGTTGAAGGCGCTGGAAGGGCAGGAGGAGATTGACGCGAAGCTTTTAGTGGAATATAAAAAGACCGATGAGGCAGCAGTAACCGGCATTATAACGAATGCCTGGCGAAGATTTAAGGCTAAATTTGATTTTTTGTATGAACGATTGCCTTTCATCGCCTTTCATGAACGTGATAAAACCGTACGTTTTGCGTTCTCTACTGGGAGTGCGGGCTTCAGCATAAAAAATAATCCCTTGGTTAAGGATGCCGATATTTTACACCTGCATTGGACTAACTCCGGCTTTTTATCAATCAATGATTTGAAGGAATTGGTGAACTTGGGCAAACCCATTGTTTGGACGCTGCATGATATGTGGACTTTTACCGGTGGTTGCCATTATGCGGGTGCCTGCAATCATTTTATAAACCAATGTGGCGATTGCTATTTTTTGCAGGATGAAAACCCGGATGATATTTCGCACAGCGGGTGGTTGCGTAAGGTTGCCATGTACGCTGGTAATAAAAATATAACATTTGTAGCCTGCAGCAGCTGGCTGGCCGGAGTGGCCAGGAAAAGTTCGTTATTGAAGAATTTTAATATTACTTCCATTCCGAATCCTATCGATACGGATCTGTATTCGCCGAAGGATAAACTGGATATGCGGGAAAACTGGGGGATTAATCCTTTTGCCAAAGTGATACTATTTGGCGCTGCCAATATAAACGACAGGCGTAAAGGGATAAGCTATTTGGTTGAGGCCCTAAACCATTTAGTGGTAGATTGTCCCGATAAAGGGTTGGTTGAAGTGGTGATTTTCGGTAAAAACAAACATTTTGATGTGACCCAGTTGCCGTTTAAAGTTGTTCAGCTTAGTTTGATTACATCGCAAACGGACCTGGCGGAGGTATATAGCCTCGCAGACGTATTTGTAACGCCGTCAATAGAAGATAATCTGCCAAACACTGTGATGGAAGCCTTATCATGCGGGACGCCTGTGGTGGCTTTTAATGTGGGTGGAATACCGGAGATGGTAGATCATCTGCAGAATGGCTACCTGGCAGAGTTTGAATCGGCGCATGACATGGGTAAAGGAATTTTCACCATGCTTTATGCGGATAATAAAGCCGAACTCTCAACCAATGCAAGAAATAAGGTGTTGAATACTTTTAATAATGAGAAGGTAGCAAGTCAGTATTTGGAAATTTATAATTCGATATTAAATAATGGCTAAGGCTACACCCATACTTTCTGTAGTTACCATCGTTTACAATAATGTGAAAGATATTGAGCGTACGATGCTATCGGTGCTTAATCAGACTTATGCCGATATTGAATATATTGTGGTTGATGGGTTATCTAATGATGGTACGACCGATATTATTAAAAGATATGAAGGTCGCATTACCAAATTCATCAGCGAAAAGGATGAAGGCATTTATGATGCCATGAATAAAGGGTTGGTTTTGGCTACTGGCGATTATCTGATCTTCATGAATTCAGGTGATGAGTTTTTTGATATTGATACCGTTGCCGCAGTTTTTGCTAGTGCCGATGATGCTGACATTTATTATGGCGAAACGGAGATGATCGACGACTCGGGGCAAAGCCTTGGTCAGCGCAGGCATAAAGCGCCCAAGCAGTTTACCTGGCGGGGCTTTAATTTGGGTATGAGTATTAGTCACCAGGCTATTTATATTAAGCGATCATTGATTGAGCCTTATGACCGAAAATATCAATTAAGCGCTGATATCGACTGGATCATCCGCGCAGCGAAAAAGGCTAAAAAGATTGTGAATGTTAACCGCTATGTCGCTAAATACCTGGTAGGTGGCATGTCTAAAACAAAGCATCGCCAAAGTTTAGCCGAGCGTTTTGATATTATGAAACACCACTACGGCTTGGTGCCGACTGTTTTTAACCATTTTATTATCGCCGCTAATTTAGGCTGGTATTGGTTGAGGAACAGGCGGACGAATGATTAATTTGTCTGAACCTGAATTTTTAGAATTAAAGAATTACCTGAATTCTAAAAATTCAACAAATTCCTTAAATTCGAGTTCAGACAATTTAACACCCTGGCTAAAAACAAAGAATCTCTAAGCTGTACAGCTTAGAGATTGCTTCGTACCTCGCGATGACGCTTGGTGGAATTATATGAGCGCTAATTACGCTTTCTTGGCTTTCTTCTTTTCTTCAGGTTTACCTTTTTTCTTGTTTTCTACATAAGCGGCACCGCCCAGGGCAACTACCAATAATATAGAACCGGCTAATGAAATATCCTCACCAACATAGTATGATGCCGGGTGGAAGATGAATTCGATTTTGTGGTTACCTACCGGGATAACTGCTGCGCGCAACAGGTAATCTGCACGGAAGTAAGGTTGTTCCTGACCGTCAATCAGCATTTTCCAGCCCTCTTTGTAGTATATTTCAGAGAATACGGCTACCTGGTTGCTGGTTGAACCGGTTTGATATACCAAGTGTTCAGGCTCGTAGCTGGTTAATGTAATGGTTGATGATGGATCAACTGCTAAGTTTTTACCATCGATCAGGCCCTTATATTGTTTGTCAACAATGGCTTCGTTTTTGGGATCAAATGAGCTGATGGCCTGCATTTCCTGGTCGGCGTTGTCAACAAATTTTACACTTTTTACAAACCATGCATGTCCGCAGGCAGTTTCGTTAGCCAGCATGCTTGGTGCTTGTGTTTTTGGATCGGAGCTGATAATATATTTAGTATTCAACATATCCAAAGCATCGTGGTTCATCGTTTTTCTGAACTGGTTATCAATCAATTCGTCATAACGTTTCAATTTTGCTGCGTGATAACCGCCAATGCTTTTGTAGAAGAAAGAAGGCGCTGCATTTGCAAAAGGATCTTGTTGTCTGTCGCTCATGTCCAATACCCTATAATCCGGATCGGGATCACGCAAGATAATCTGATCTATATTGCGTTCCTGAATAGGTTGCGCATAGGCTTGTTTGTCAACAAAATTATCGTTATTCAGGTAACGTTTATCAACGCTCCAAAGATCAATAAGCATCAACGCTATAAATGCAACTGAAGCTATTGTTAAATTTATTTTTTGTTTCAGGAACAACCATATAATACCAAATGCCAGGGCAATAAATATTAATGAGCGCAAAGCATCAGCACGGAACAACGCGATACGGTCGGCTACCAAAGCACTAACAATACTGTTAGCATAGGCGCTGTCGCCTTGTAAAGCTTGCGTAAGCCCGGAGATCAGAGCCTGGTGATGCGAGTTTTTGAAGCTGAAAAATACATCAGGCAGTGCTAATAATACCAAAACGATACCACCAGTGATGTATAATGCCAATAGTGTTTTCTTTAAGATGTATGCCTTATCGGTTGAAGTAATAACTTCGTTAAGGGCTAAAAATGCCATTATCGGGAAGCATAGTTCGGCGATAGCCAAAATGGATTCAACCGTACGGAACTTGTTGTACATCGGGAAGTAGTTGAAAAACAAGTCGGATACCACAGGCCAGTTACCACCTAATGATAGCAGCATCACTAAAATAATAGTAGCAAGTAACCACCATTTTAACCTGCTGCGGACAATTAATAATCCCAAAACAAATAAGAAACAAACCGCCGCACCAAAATAATATGGGCCGCTGGTACCTGGTTTCTCACCCCAGTAGGTTGATATGCCCATGTTACCTAATTGCTGTACCGTGCCTTCGGCTTGCTCTTGAGAAGCGCCTTTTGCTTCAAATGCTTTTACCAGGTTTGAATTAGGAATATCTAAAGCCTGCATTCCTGACGGGCCACCATAAGCATTTGGGATAAGGAAGGTGATGGATTCACCTACGCCCTGGCTCCAACCGTAAGCATACTCTTTTGATAAGCCGCTGCTTGGCTCAGTTGTATGTTGTGTTAAGTTTGATGGGCCGCGATTACTTTCTTTAGCATACTCGGAGGTGGTCCATAGCATGGCTGCGTTTACCATTACCGCCAATATTACCGCGGCAACCAGGTAAATAACCGAAGTGCTGAATGGTTTAATCTGTTTGGTTTTTATGGCATTGTATAACTCAACTATTACCAGTATTAATAATGCTATTAACAGGTAATAGGTCATTTGTATGTGGTTTGAGCGTATTTCCATTGCGAGAGCAAAAGCTGTTAGTGAGCCGCCCAATAAATACTTGCCCCTAAAAGTTAATATTACGCCGGCAACTATAGGTGCGAAAAACGCTATCGCATACATTTGGTTGGCGTGCCCGGCATCTATCAAAATAAAATTATAGGATGAAAAGGCGAAGGCTATGGCACCTGCTAATGCAAGCCATGGGTTTAGCTTTAATACACAGAATAAAATATAAGCGCCCAATAAGCAAAGCAAAATGGTATCAACCGGGTTAGGGAAAATATCTTTCATGCCTTCAACCACGTAGGTGGTGATGCTATTAGGGAACGATGTCCAGATTTGGTAGGTTGGCATACCGCCAAACATGCTGTTGGTCCAAAGTGGGGCGTGGCCTGTTTTGGCACGTACGTCCATTATTTCTTTTTGGCTACCCTGCGCTTGTACCACATCGCTCTGACTAAGGGATTTCCCCTGCATTATTGGTGTAAATACGTAGGCGAAAGAAATTACGATTAAAATTGCAACAATAATGAAGTGTATACTATTGCGCTTGAACCAGTTATTCATCTGAATTATTTAAAATTGGATATATATTCTTCAAAAATAGAAATTTGAACGAGAAAAGGAATTATAAAAACAGACTGCGGAAGTTAAGTTTTTAACATATTTTGTAATAATAGACCGTTTGTGTTTAGTTCGGGAGCTATCTTAGCATCTCAATTACACAGCTTATGCTTTTCCATTTCAGAGATAAATTTTCACTGTTAAACCCTTTCTGGGATAAATACCTGGAATATCAGCAGCGGCTGGAACTCCCGGCAAAAACAACTTTACTGGAAGAAGGAAAAGTTTCCGGGCAATATATTTTTATTGAAAAGGGTTGCGTGCGTTTGTTTTTTAATAATGATGGCAGCGACAAAACGGTACAGTTCTTTTTTGAAAATGAAGGCCTTACATCGTTTGAAAGCTTTGTTAATAATGCGCCGAGCGCGTTCACTATCGAAACGATAGAGCCATCGGTTGTTTATTTATTGCCGAAGCAATATGTTATCCAATTGATGGATGAGTTAAGTCATGAGCCTGATTTTTTGAAAATGATGATGCAATTGTCGTCGCTGCGGCAGACGCATTATATTAATGAGTTTGTTTCCTTCATCCGGGATACGCCCGAAGAGCGCTATCAAAAACTGTTAACCGATAGGCCGCACATTGTGCAGCGGGTGCCTCAGCATTATATTGCCTCGTATTTGGGGGTTAGCACGGTGCATTTAAGCCGTATAAAAAGTAAGCTGGCAAAAGGTAAATCGCATTTTTGAACTTGATAACATATGTTATCGTTTGTGGGCTGCCTGCTGATCTAATTTTGTCTTAACAAAAAAAGAAAGCAAAATGAAAGCAGCAGTAATGTACCAAAAAGGAGAATTGCCTCAATATGTTGATTTCCCTGAGCCGATAGCTCAAAATAATGATGAAATAGTAGTGATTGTAAAAGCAGTTGCCATTAAGCACCTCGATAAAAGCCGCGCCAGCGGTAAACACTATTCAAGCGATGCACCGGCAAGCAGCGGCAGGGTAGTGGGGGGCGATGGTGTTTGCCTGCTTGAAGATGGTACAAGGGTATATGGCATGGCAATAAACGGTATGCTGGCCGAGAAAGCGACCATCCATAAAGATAGGATAGTAAAAATACCTGACGCGTTGGATGATGTTACCGCCGCGGCGCTACCAAACGCGGTTATTGGCGCAGCGATGGGCCTAAGATTCAAAGCAGATATTCAGCGGGGAGATGTGGTGCTGGTTAACGGCGCTACCAGTTTTACCGGCAGGGCTGCTGTACAAATTGCCAAGCATTATGGCGCGAAAAGAGTGATCGTGACAGGCAGAAATCAGGAGTCGCTTAATGAGTTGTTGGAACTTGGGGCGGATGAAATTATTTCAGTAATGCAAAGTGACGAACAATTTATCGCACAGCTTAAAGGAATCCATGCGGAAACACCCATAGATGTGATTATAGATTATTTGTGGGGGCATACTGCTGAAATGATATTGGGTTGTATAAAGGGCGATGGTTCATTTACTAACAGGATAAGATATGTGTCTGTCGGCAGTATAACCGGAGATATTATCCAGCTATCCGCCGCGAATATGAGAAGCGCCGATCTTCAGCTAACGGGGTCGGGACTAGGGGCATGGTCGAGAAAGCAAGTTGGTTTGCTACTGTCAGAAATACTCCCCGAGATGTTTCAATTAGCGGCAGAGGGAAAACTTAAAGTAGACACTATTACCGTTAAGATGGAAGATATAGCTGAACTGTGGGACCTGGATATTCCCGGTGGAAAGCGGTTGGTGGTAACAATCTGAGAAGTTATTGATAACCGATGTCATTGCTGTGAACGAAGCAATCGCGAACCTTGCAAGGTGGCTTTCTACGTGAGATTGCTTCGTTCTTCGCAATGACATAGTTGATGCCCGGGCATAATTAATATGCTTTAGCTCGAAATATGAAAAATAGCCCTATCATGATTGCGATGCTGAGCACATAAGCAATTATGCGAAAACGGTTGTACTCCTCCCGGTCCTTTCGGATATTGAAAAAGTTGTAAATAGCCAGCAGCCCCATCGCTACCCAAAAAAAACTATTTACATGTTTTTCGCTTGCAAAAAGTGATACCGATACCGTGAATACCGTAAAATTTGCAATAAGAAGCAGTATAGATTGCGGTGTACCGTAATGCCTGCGTTTATAAAGCTCGGGCGGCAACATGTTATTTTATCTCCTCGTAATCAATAAAATCGCCTTCTGAATCAGGGATCTTGCTTTTTGGAGTTTGTGGTATATAGTCGACCTTTACGCCTTCGGTTTTTTTAGTGTTCGTATAATTTTGTTGATAGTTTTGTTGCTGTTGTTGCGCTTTATTCATAACTTTTTGAAAAAGCATCGGCAACAACATACGCACTACCACTCTGATCAGGTATAATACTGCGATTATAATTACCAGAAAATCTAATAGTTCTCCCATTGTATTTAGTTAAGCGTACAAATATAAGATTATAACGGTAAAATTGTTTTGTTATGATGTACGTTGTTTTTATGACAAAGGATTGATGTTTTTGTTACAGATGATTTTTGGATGTGTAAATATGCAAATGTGCGGATGTGCAGATGATTTTTTTGATGTGCGGATATGCAGATAATTTTAATTCTTTTCATCCGCACATCTGCATACTCGCACATTTGCATATTAATTTTTCATCTGCACATTCTTAACTAAATTTTTCCTCCATCATTTTTTCCAGCGCAAACATTTCATCACGTAACTTGGCTGCTAACAGGAAGTCCATGTTTTTGGCTGCCGCGAGCATTTCTTTTTTGGTGTTCTCTACAGATTTTTTCAAATCAGCTTTGGTCATGTATTGCACAATAGGGTCAGCTGCCAGGGTTATCATCTCATCTTCAACATAAGCTTTTTGTACGCCACCTTTAAAGTCCATTACAGATGTTTGCTCAATGATTTCCTCGCGGGATTTGCCTACGGTTGTTGGCGTAATGCCATGCGCTGTGTTGTAAGCAATTTGCTTATCACGGCGACGGTCGGTTTCTTCCATCGTTACCCGCATAGAATCCGTGATCTTATCAGCATACATAATTACCCGGCCACGATCATTTCTCGCGGCGCGGCCTATGGTTTGTATGAGTGAGCGTTCCGAGCGTAAGAAGCCTTCCTTATCCGCATCCAAAATAGCCACTAATGATACTTCGGGTAAATCCAAACCTTCACGCAATAAGTTGATGCCTATCAATACATCAAATTCGCCGAGGCGTAAGCCTCTTAATATCTCTACTCGTTGCAGTGTTTTTACTTCGGAGTGGATATAACGGCATTTAATGCCCAGGCGATCCATGTATTTTGCCAATTCTTCGGACATGCGTTTGGTGAGCGTGGTTACCAGTACACGATCGCCCATTTTAACGGTTTTATCTACTTCTTCCAACAGATCATCCACCTGGTTAATTACCGGGCGAACCTCGATCTGTGGGTCTAATAAGCCGGTTGGGCGTATTACCTGTTCAACTACTACACCTCCTGATTTTTCCAGTTCAAAATCTCCCGGTGTGGCGCTTACATAAATAGTTTGGGGCGCTAAACTCTCAAACTCCTGGAAGTTAAGCGGTCGGTTATCCAAAGCTGCAGGCAAACGGAAGCCATAATCAACCAATGATATTTTGCGCGACCTGTCGCCGCCGTACATGGCCCTAACCTGTGGTATGGTTACGTGGCTTTCGTCAATCACCATCAGGTAATCATCTGGGAAATAATCCAGCAGGCAAAACGGTCTTGCACCCGGTTGACGACCATCAAAAAAGCGCGAATAGTTTTCGATGCCAGAACAATAACCAAGTTCACGTATCATTTCCAAATCGTAATTAACCCTTTCTTCTAAGCGCTTGGCTTCTAAAAACCGACCATCGTCAATAAACTGTTTCTTACGGGTTTCTAATTCTTCCTGTATGGCCCAGATGGATTGGGTGAAACGTTCGCGCGGGGCAACATATAAGTTGGCGGGATAAACCACCATGTGTGTCATTTTTTCGATGGTTTTGCCGGTACCTACATCAAAAGTGCTGAGCTCCTCAATATCATCCCCAAAAAAGGAAACACGGTAGGCGTGGTCCATATAAGCCGGGAAAATATCAACCACATCACCTTTAACCCGGAATGTTCCGCGTTTAAAATCGGCGGTGGTGCGGGAATACAAGATCTCGACCATACGGTGCAGGAAAGCATTACGGCTAATACGTGTACCCACCGCGAATTTGAATACTGAGTTGGCAAAATCCTCGGGGTTACCCATACCATAAATGCAGGAGATGGACGATACCACAATCACGTCGCGCCTGCCCGACATTAATGCCGAGGTGGTGCGTAAACGGAGTTTTTCGATTTCCTCGTTTATCTGTAAGTCTTTTTCAATGTAGGTATTTGACGAGGGGATAAATGCCTCGGGCTGGTAGTAATCGTAATAGGAAACAAAGTAGTTAACCGCGTTCTCGGGAAAAAACTGCTTGAATTCGCCGTAAAGCTGTGCGGCAAGCGTTTTATTATGGCTTAATATCAACGTAGGACGTTGTGTTTGCTGTATAACGTTGGCAATGGAAAACGTTTTTCCCGAGCCTGTTACACCCAATAGCGTTTGAAAGGTTTCATTATTATTCACCCCCTCAACCAACTGCCGGATCGCTTCGGGCTGGTCGCCGGTGGGTTTGTATACTGACGTTAAATTGAAATCCATAGATTTATAAAGATACGAAATAGTGGTTAGTTAATCAGTCTCCGGTGATTAGTTTACATTATGATAACGCTTTCATATTTGTAATGTTCCGTTTGATTTTTGCAAAGTAAATGAGAGGGTGTGACAGCTGTATGTCAGTAGGATGATTTCGTTTCAAACAATTTGTCATTCTGAGCGGGGTGAAGAATGACAAGGAGGGTGTGGAAATTTTGCGCGCTCCGGTTGACTCACCCCGACTACGCTTCGCTGGTCTACCCTCTCTTCGCCTGCGGCGGAAAGAGGGTAAGAAGAAAATTTTTATGTTAATTTTGCAGCAAGATGAACACAAAACAATACCGCCACATTTTCTTCGACCTTGACCACACCATTTGGGATTTTGATAAAAATGCCGAGGAAACTTTGCAGGAACTTTATGTGATACATGGGCTGGATAAGATAGGGCTATCATCGGCTGATGCTTTTATTGAAACTTATACCCGCAATAATCACAGCCTGTGGGCACAGTATCATGTAGGGAAGATCACGAAGGATTATTTGCGCGAAGCGAGGTTCAGGACTACATTTTTGGAGTTGGGTGTTCACCCGGAGTTGATACCGGTTGGCTTTGAGGATGAGTATGTAAAGCTATGCCCAACCAAAACCAATTTATTCCCGGATGCGCATGAGGTATTAACTTATCTGAAAGGAAAGTATACCATGCACCTGATCTCGAACGGTTTTAAGGAATCGACAGAAATAAAGATTGCCGGAAGTAATATCAGCCATTATTTCGACCAGATTATCATATCAGAGGCAGTTGGGGTTAATAAGCCAGACAAAGCCATATTTGAACACGCTCTCAACTTAGCCGGAGCTGTAAAGGATGAAAGCATCATGATTGGCGATAGTATTGAGGCCGATATCCGCGGAGCGTTAAGTTTTGGTATGGATGCCATTTATTTTAACCCAGCGCATTTGCCCAAGCCGGATGATGTGCGCGCGCAGATAAACAACTTGAAAGAATTAATTGGCCTCCTGTAATCAGGAGAAGGCCATATAGGTATTCAAGTTTGTTTGCAGCTGATTGGCTTTGCTTAATAATGATTTATTAAGTATAAAGGCATCGGTATTTATAGGCTTGCTGATTAATTTATCTTTGTAAATATCTTTAAACTGAGAATATTTCAGCGACAGATGCCAGTGGTTTTTCAAGAATGAGCAAATATGATCATCTTTGGTATTTAACAATGAATAATTGATCATTACGTAAGCAGACTCAGGCAGCGTTTTAATGTTTTTTAGGATCTCTTCGTTGTAGGCAATCCAAATTTTTAAATAATCTTCGGCCTTTTGATTATATAACTTCTTCAGTCTGCGTTTTCTGCGGAAAACATTCCATACTAACCTGTCGAAATAACCGCGCGCTAGGTATTTCTTTTCAATAAATACAAAATCACGTTGCAATAATGAGCTTACCACCGATTGGTAATCCCTTACCACAATCAGGTAGCGGGCATCCGGCAATAGTTCTTTATAAGTATCTAAAAATAAACAGGTACGCGGGTCTTTCCATCCCCATTGCGGGTAAAGCGCATTTTTAACTTTGATGACACTTTTTAACTTTTCGCGATGGTATAACGATACATCAATATTATGCTCGTCAGTAAGCCCGGTTGGGGGCAGATGATTATCGTTTAATATCTCCTCGTGTAGTTTTAAAAACTCAATATCTTCGTAATGCCCGTCTACATTTCCAACTCCGGCCGGTAAAAAATTCTCGCCCAATTGTAATCCACACTCGCTTAACCAGTGTGTAATTAACGATGTGCCTGAACGGTGCATTCCTGCGATAATTAAAGTTTTATTTTGCATAATCCGTTTTAAAATGAAACATTAAAATTTATCAGGCCTAGGGGAGCATGACATTCCTCTGACTATAATAAATGAGAAAAGTTTAATCTCATTCTAATAAGTTTGTGAAAAAACATATTGATTCAAAACTAAATTATATAAGCTAAAGTGTATGTAACGTGTTGATTACAAATTGGTTTGTAACTGTTTCATTACAATTGCGCGAAGGGTTAGTGTGTTGGATTGGGTAGTGTAGGGTGGCCGGAAATGCTTGGCTATCAACTAATAAATGCCAACCTGACGAATAATCAGCAGTTGGCATTTATTGGGATTGTAATTTTGGAGGCTATTTTTTTAGGCCGATTTCGCGTAAGCGTTCATCTAAATATTCACCGGCCGTGATATCAGTATATTTTTTAGGATGCGCATCATCAACGCATGATGGTAAGCAAGCTAAACTCATTCCCGATTTTGGATGCAGAAAGAACGGTACTGAGTAACGTGAGTTTTTCATCTGATCTTTCGGTGGGTTAACCACACGGTGCGTGGTTGATTTTAATTTATTGTTAGTTAAACGCTGCAGCATATCGCCAACATTTACTACCAAATCTTCGCCAAAAGCTGTAACCGGGAACCATTCGTTATCGCGGGTTAGCAGCTCCAGGCCATCAGCACTTGCGCCAATTAATAAAGTGATCAGGTTAATATCCTCATGGGCACCGGCACGTACGGCGTCATCAGGCAATGCATCCGGATTAGTTATCGGAAAGTAGTGAAGGGTACGTAGTATGGAATTGCCTTCTTTAACCTTATCATCAAAATAATCTGCAGGCAGCGTAAGGTAAGTAGCTATGGCGCGCAGTAAATGTATACCGGCTTGTTCCAGTTTTTTATAAACCTCTTGTGTAGTTATATTGAAATCGGGTAATTCGGTTACAAAAAGATTATCCGGGTAATCTTCTTTTAATGGCGAGTTATTGCCTACGGTTTGGCCTATCTGCCAAAACTCTTTCAGATCAGGGGTTTTAAAACCTTTGGCGGTTTCCTTGCTTTTGCCGGTATAGCCACGCTGGCCAGCAAGCTCAGGTATCTCATATTTTAGTTTGGTATCTTCGGTTAAAGCGAATAACGATTTTACTTCTACATAAAGCTTATCTATTAAAGCTTTGCTTAGGCCGTGGTTTGTAATGGTTACAAAGCCTGTTTCGTTAAATGCTCTTCCAATCTCATCAGAAAATTGTTTGCGCTCCTGGTCGGTACCGTGTATATAGGTATTCAGATCGAGCCTGGGTATGTTTACTTTATTCATAGCTATAGCCTGATAATAGAATGATTTATTTAATGAGGTAAATTATAGTACAATAATAAGGCATATTAAAGTACGCAGGAAGAATTTTTAATAACATTTAAAACATTTATTAATTTAAACGTTTACTACTTGTTAACCATTGAAACAAGATTGTTACAAATATTATAACCATATGAGAACTTTAAAAAGAGCCCTTATGATAAGCATGTTCGCGCTGGCGTTTATGCTGTTTGTGCCAAATAAGGGTAAGGCACAAGACGGATACATATCAGATCAGGAATTTTATGATCAATTAGCACCTTATGGCACCTGGGTGCAGGATGATTATTATGGAGATGTTTGGATACCAAATGTAGACGAGGATTTTAGGCCGTATGCTACCAATGGCTACTGGGCGCAAACAGAATATGGTAATACCTGGGTATCAGATTACCCATGGGGTTGGGCTACGTTTCATTACGGCAGGTGGCATTATGATGATTATTATGGATGGGAATGGATACCGGGCCACCATTGGGCACCGGCCTGGGTTAGCTGGCGCCATGGTGGCGGCTATTATAGCTGGGCACCGTTAGATGCAGGTATATCCATCAGTATATCAATAGGTGGTGGTTATAATGCGCCTAATAATTACTGGGTGTGCGCGCCTGAGCGTTACATGAACAGCCCGCGGATATACAATTATTATGCACCGCATACACAGGTGGTAAATATTATACGTAACACCACTATAATTAATAACACCTATGTGTATAATAACCAAACTTATGCAACAGGCCCGCGCCCGGCAGATATTCAGCGGATTACGCGCCGCCCGGTCACCGTTTATAAAATTAACAATGCCGGCAGGCCAGGTGCACCTAGTGTAGGGCATAATGCTATAAACATTTATAGGCCTGCAGTAAATGCAACCCCTAATGCACGCCCGGCAAGGGTGGTAAATGCCCAGGCTTACAGGCAGGCAAACCCAAATGCAGGCATAGGCAGAGCGGGTGGTGTGGCAAATAACCGTGCCAATGCACAAAAATTAGCGGCGGTTGTACACAGCAGCAAACCTAATACACAATTTGTAAATGTGCACCCTAAGCCAATACAAAGTAAAGTTGCTCCTGAAAATGGCCGGCCCGCACAAGCAGGCGGCGCCAGACCATCCCTGCCATCAAATACCAGCGCACCGGGAAGAAATGAGGGACATGGACAGCAAACGCAACAACAACCCGCGGCAAATAATCGCCCGGCAGGCAATGCACCTAACAGAGGGCAGCAACCAGCTGTTGTAAAACCAATTCCGCAGGCCCAGCATCAGCAGCAAGCCCGCCAGGTACAGCAACAGGCACAACAGCAGCAACAGCAGGCTCGTCAGGTTCAGCAACAGGGGCAACAGAAACAGCAACAAGCTCGTCAGGTACAGCAGCAGGCGCAACAAAAGCAACAACAAGCCCAACAGCAACAACAGCAGGCTCGTCAGGTACAACAGCAGGGGCAACAGAAACAACAACAAGCTCGTCAGGTACAGCAGCAGGCGCAACAAAAGCAACAACAAGCCCAACAGCAACAGCAGCAGGCTCGTCAGGTACAACAGCAGGCACAGCAAAGGCAGCAACAGGCCCAGCAACAACAGCAGCAGGCTCGCCAAGTACAACAGCAGGCGCAGCAAAGGCAGCAACAAGCTCAGCAGCAGCAAGTACAAGCTCGTCAACAACAGCAACAAGCTCAGCAGCAACAGCAAAGGGCACAACAGCAACAGCAGGCGCAGCAAAGGCAGCAGCAGGCTCAACAGCAGCAGCAAAGGGCTCAACAGCAACAAGCTCAACGCCAGCAACAACAAGCACAACAGCAGCAACAGCAAAGGGCTCAGCAACAGGCGCAACAAAGGCAGCAGCAAGCGCAACGCCAGCAGCAGCAAAAACAGCAACGCCCGCAGCCTAAACCCGAGCCGCAGCCACAACAACAGGAGCAGCATTAAGCGAAACCTGATAATAGTGCCGGCATAGGCGCTGAATAAAATTGAATATCCCAAACCTGTAATATTATTTATAGGTTTGGGTTTATTGTTTTATATGAAATTAATTCGGTTTTATAGATGGAGTGCATTTGCGCTTTTAGTGGCATTAATGCCGGTATTCAGTTGCGGACAAAGTGTTAAAAATAATAATGCTAAAAACGCTAATGGTATTGCTTTTATTGAAAACTCGTGGATTGAAGCTTTGCACCAGGCCCAGCTACAAAATAAATACATTTTTGTTGATGCTTATGCTACCTGGTGTGGCCCTTGTAATTTGTTAAAGAACACCACCTTTAAGGATAAAAAAGTAGCGGAGTTTTATAATCAAAACTTTATAAACCTATCAATGGATATGGAGCGTGGAGAGGGCCCCGATCTGGCCAGTCAGTGGGGGATAACCGCTTACCCGACTTTAATCGTTTTTGATTCGAACGGTAAACCGGTTTTTGGTACTATGGGCTATATGGGGGCTAAAGATTTGTTGAAGTTTGGTAAACAGGCATTGAGTAAAACCTCGGCTAATTAGTGGGCAGGATCAGCATAAAGCAGGAGTGGGGTGCAAAGGTGTGAGGGACGGAGAGTCGGATTTAATTTAATTGGGGGATGGGAATTTCGGGCACAAAAAAGGCCGAAAAGACTCTCGCAGTTTTTCGGCCTACATCTACCTATGAAAACAACCCTTTTGGTAAGGGCTGTTGATATTAATTCAAAAGCAATGCCAATTACCTGAAATGTTAATTTGAACTAAGCGCATTGTTTATTAAGCAACAGGCTATTTTTGCCTGTAGAATTCCCGCCAATTATTTGGGAACTTTTTACACAAATTGGGAATATGGGAATTGAAATTACTAGGTTAAATATACCGCGTCTTCATCGCCGTTTTCGGTTAAAAAAACATCAACACGCTCTTTTAAAACAGTAGATAATGCCATGCCGGCATAGTCGGTAGTTATTGGGAAGTTTTTATGGTTGCGATCAATCAAAACAGCGGTACGCAGCTTTTTTAAACGCACATCAATAAATACCCCGAAGCCATAAGCTAGTGTTTTGCCTGAGTTTAGTACGTCATCAACCAAAATAACCGCTTTATCTTTACAGTCATCTACCTTAAAATTGATATTTGATTTAAGGCTGCTGCTTTGTTTATCCAGTTCGATAGTAAGTAACTTACTTTTAAAGGGCGCTATCTCATCCAGTATTTTTTTTAGGCGTTCGGCAATGTGATTGCCGCGGGGTAAAATGCCTGCTATCAGTATTTCTTCCTCGTCAAAATTATCCTCCAATATCTGGTAGGCAATCCTGTCGATCTTTTGCTGCATTTGATGCTGGTTAAGAATAAGAAGTTTTTTATCTGACATGATACTTAGTTGAATGTTAGAAGTGATTTTAATATTCAACGGCTAAGGTAGAAATTAAGTTTTAAAGAGTAAAGATTGGTTTAAATTGAATGGTATGGAAACACACCCCTGCAGCCGCACCGTCTTTCGCACCCCTCTCGAGAGGGGAATTTGCCCCTCCTTTTAATCTTTAACATAAGGGAAAAATACAAAGTTGGCGCCTTCAGGTACTATTACGAATACGCACATAAAGTCTTCGGGCTTTTTGTAGGTATCAATAAAGCGCTGTTTAAGCTCCTTTTTGATGATGCCGCGCTCCATGAATTCTTCCAGGGTTGATGCATTGATGCTCCAGTCGCTGTTGATGTCGTCCTTGTCTAAGATCATTTCACCTAAAGCTACTTCATGCTGATGGGCCACGAAGATGGGGTATCTGGATAATCCTTCTACCATAATTTCAATAGCTACCTCGCGAATCGATTCGTTAAATAGCTTCAAATCTATCTCCAGACTTAAAAGCGGGCTTTCCTTATCTTTTCCGTTATTATCGTTTAGCAGTTCTTCAGGTTCCATATTGTGTTTGTCTGAACCATGATTTATAAGATTCATGGATTTTCTTGATTGCCTAATCTAAAGTTGTTTTAAGTTGTAATAGTACCACATTTTCTACGTGCTGGGTATGCGGGAACATATCAACCGGTTGGATTTTAACCGTGTCGTATTTTTCTTTTAGTACCAGCAAATCGCGGGCTTGTGTGGCGGCGTTGCAGCTTACGTATACAATTTTTGGCGCTTCAATTTCCATTAAGCGGGCAACCACATCGGCGTGCATACCTGCACGTGGCGGGTCGGTGATGATCACATCGGGTTTGCCGTGTTCGGCTATAAAATCGGCAACCAAAACATCCTTCATATCACCCGCATAAAATTTGGTATTGGTGATGTTGTTGATGGCGGAGTTTATTTTGGCATCCTCGATGGCGGTCGGCACATATTCAACCCCAACCACTTCTTTTACCTGACCGGCTATAAAGTTGGCTATTGTACCTGCACCTGTGTACAAATCATAAACCAGTTCGTTACCGGTGAAGCCTGCAAAATCGCGGGTTATCTCGTATAAACGTTGTGCCTGTGCCGAGTTGGTTTGGTAAAACGACTTCGCGCCTATGCGGAACCGGATGCCGTTCATTTCTTCGTGAATATATTCTGGTCCGCGGAAGGCGATAACCTCCTGGTCGAATATGGTATCGTTCTTTTTTTGGTTGAGGATATACAGTAGCGATGTGATCTGCGGAAAAGTATCGCCAACAAAACTCATCAGCTTGCTGATCTCTTCATCGGTAGGGTAGGCGAAAACCACAATCACCATCAGCTCACCAGTTGATGAGGTGCGGATGATGAGGTTACGCAAAGCACCTGCATGTCCTTTCAAATCATAGTAGGAATAACCTTCGCGTTTAGCGAATTCATCAATACTGTTGCGGATAGCGTTTGAGGGATCAGCCTGTAAATAACAATGGTGTACATCCAAAATTTTATCAAACCTGCCGGGAATGTGGAAACCCAAGGCATCCATATTCACATTATCCTCAGGTTTGGCCTCGCCGTCCATCAGCCAGCGTTTGTTGCTGAAGGTAAACTCAAGCTTGTTGCGGTAGTATTTGTCCTCCGGCGAAGCCACAATAGGGATCATCCCGGTTATATCAATTTTAGCCAAGCGGGTTAACGCATCTTCGACAGATTTTTGTTTGAACTTTAACTGTGCGTCATAGCTCATGTGCTGCCATTTACAACCGCCACAGGTGCCAAAATGCTCGCAGAAAGCTTGCACCCGATATTCAGACGCTTTTTTGAGGTTGAGGATACGGCCCTCGCCGAAATTCTTTTTGCTCCGATAAACCAGTACATCGGCAATATCGCCGGGGATGGCTTTCTCTACAAAAAGCACAAATTCGTCGGTTTTGCCTACGCCTTTGCCCTCTTCGGCAATGTCGATTATTTCAACGTCTTCAAAAATTTTATCGGGTTTGTTTCTGCTACCTCTGCTCATAAAGCTGCAAAGGTAATATTTTGATGCGTAGATGTGCAAATATGGGTGGGAAGTCACAGACTTCCGCTATCCATGGATTTAAGAGTAACTCTTAAACCAGTGGGGCCCAAACATAGTTATTTGAGTTTTTTAAAAAGAAGAAAGAAGTGTTGTCATGCTGAGGCACTCGAAGCATAAGGGCAAAGGCCAAAACGGATGCTATTTATTGGTGCATTTAATATTAAAGGTAATGAAAAAATAAATGTTAGGCCACCGCTTATGCTTCGAGTGCCTCAGCATGACAACCGCACGAGTAAATGAGTATACGGTAAGGCCTGCCCACATACTTCGACTACGCTCTTTGACAGCCTTTGCGCACATTGGAAAAACATAATCGCGTAAGATGGCAACACGCTAACTATGCCCCCGTGATAAACGTGCATACCTATTGTTCCATCCTTTCATATTGAGAAAAAAGTAGTGTCAATTTGATATACCTAAATAATATCTAATCTACCTGAAAAAATAAAAAGTGCCTTTAAACCTCTTTAAACTCATTTTACGGGATATTATTCATTATAGGCACTCTTTTGGTTCACTCCCTTGCTGTGCCAGAAATAACCATTCGGGCGCTTGATAAAACAACAAAATAAAATGGAAGATGAACGAATAATTGTAAGGTTAGCACAACCTTCAGACAATGTTTATGTACAGCAAATTTCAGAAGAAACGGAACGTTCCGCAATAGCCAGGGGATCTGGCATATCCAAAAGATCATTAGCATCAATTATCGAGAAAATAAATGCCGGTAAAGCTGTAATGGCGGTATCTGATTGCGGAAATTGGGTTGGTTTTTCTTATTTAGAAGTATGGGATGGCGGCAAGTTTGTTTCAAACAGTGGATTAATAGTTTCCCCGGCTTACCGCGAAAAAGGGGTAGCAGCATCGTTAAAAGAGCAAGTTTTTAAACTATCGCGCGAGAAATATCCAGAGGCCGATATATTCTCCATTACCTCGGGTATGGCCATCATGAAGTTAAATACCCGCCTGGGCTTTGAACCGGTAACCTATTCCGAAATAACGCATGATGAATCTTTTTGGGAAGGATGCAAAAGCTGTGTTAATCACAATATCCTCGAAAGTAAAAACAGGCATAATTGCCTGTGTACAGCCATGCTGTTTAAACCAGTGAACCACAACTAAAAGATTTTAAAATTTAAAAAATATCGATATGTCACTTCAGTTAATTGATGAAATTTTAGTGGGAGATCAGCAATTGTCGCACCTTGCTGATGATGCGTTAATGCTTTTAAAACAATTGATTGCTACACCTTCGTTTAGCGGCGAGGAAGATAACACAGCGGATTGGATACAAGCTTTTATAGAAAACAGGGATATGAGCACCCATCGATTGCGTAACAATATCTGGGCTTTCAATAAATATTACGATCCACAAAAACCTACCATCCTGTTAAACTCGCACCACGATACGGTAAAGCCCAATGAAGGTTATACCCGCGACCCATATTTGCCCGAAGAGCGCGACGGAAAGCTATATGGTTTAGGTAGTAACGATGCTGGGGGATGCCTGGTTTCGTTACTGGCGGTGTTCCGTTATTTTTATAATAGCCCTAATTTGTGCTACAATTTATGTTTTGCCGCTACCGCTGAAGAGGAAAATACCGGCGAAAATGGATTAAAAGCAGTATTGCCGCTGATTGGTCATATAGATTTTGCCATAGTGGGTGAGCCAACACAAATGCAACTGGCAACTGCCGAAATGGGTTGCATGGTATTGGATTGTACAGCCCACGGCACAGCAGGCCACGCGGCCAGAAACGAAGGTGATAATGCTTTGTATAAAGCAATGGCAGACATTCAATGGTTCAGTTCGTTTCATTTTCCGAAGCGTTCTGGTTTTATGGGGGATATAAAAATGACGGTTACTGAAATAAAAGCCGGTATCCAACACAACATCGTTCCCTCTGAATGCCATTTTACAGTGGATGTGCGGTTGAATGATTGTTATAATGTGGGTGAGGTTTTAGCCATCATAAAAAACCATACCATCAGTGATGTATTCGCGCGGCCGGGGATTGTGAAACCTTCTTGCATAGATCAGATTCACCCTTTGGTGAGGGCTGGGATTGCCCTTGGGCGTAAAACTTACCTGTCGCCAACTAGCTCTGACCAGGGTTGGCTGGATGTGCCATCATTAAAGATGGGGCCCGGTGATTCGGCGCGCTCGCATATGGCGAATGAGTATATTTTTGTGGATGAAATTAAAGAAGGGATTACTATTTATACCAATTTGTTAAAGAATATGGTGTATTGTTTGATCCATAATCCGGAGAATGGTGCTTAGTAGGCTGTAGTTGCAAACTACAGTCTTGGTGGTCCGAAGTCTTAGACTTCGGACAGCAGGGATCCGGAGAATAATGTTTGAAAACTAGCTTGAATTCCTACTTGTCGGGGGCAAGCTACAGTCTTGGTGGTCCGAAGTCAGAGACTTCGGACGGCTGGGATCAGTAAATAGCAGGGGCAATTACTAAAATCAAGCTTTTCTTATAAATGATAAAGTGTACTTTTTAATCCCTTCTTTTTTAATGACCTTCCAAATATCGCCTTCCCATGTTACTTCTTGATCGACCAGCCAGAATTGTCCTGATTGCTGAACCACAATGTTTTCTTTTCTAACAGTCGCAACAGGAGGCAGGGCTGATAGATCCAATGGTAAGCTTCGTACAACCGGAATATTCGATGAAATATCCTTTGCTTTCTCTTTTATTTCTGCTACCTCTGGTCGCGGAGGAGGTGGTGGTAGCTCTTCATAGTCCTTCATTGAGTTTTCTGCATTCGCTTTATCAAGAAAATCTTTTGCTATAGTGGCCCATGTATCAGGTTCATAACGGCCTGGTAAGGATCTGAATTCTAAAACAATGCCTTTTCTCCGTTCCCCACCTGCTACCTTATCCTGATCGGAACGAACAGGCCCAACTTCGTCGGCAGGTATCTCTTTTTCATCACCAACAAGTGCAGGTGCGGTATCCGTAAATAAATGCTTTATCTTCCAGGAGCCGTCCTTTAATTTACCTTTATTATCCGTTCGTGAGATCAATGATGAATTTTCATTTTCTCCGGGCCTTGTTAACCTGATTAAAGTATTTTTATATTCTTCCCAAACACTCAGCAGCCATTCTTTTTCTTTTGGTGTCATGCCATATTTAACAATGTCATAAAACCTGGTTTTACTTAACAGGGTGGCAAAGTTCTTTACGGAAGATGTTAGTTCTGATTTGTCAGCACCGCTTAGCAAATACATGACCAGTATCGTCGTTAATCCACGCAAGCCATTCCAGTATTGAGCATCTTTAGCAGAAACTCTGCTTGCTTCGGAGAATGCCCTCACAACTTGCTCTGCTATGTTTTCAGCATATTCCATCGGAATCTGTTTGATTTCACCGGCTGGTTTATATTTGGAGGCAGAATACCAATTTAGCACCCTATGCAGGCGTCTTGGGTCAACACCAACATTAACATGAATGGCAGCCTTCCAACTCAGTTCAGCAGGTTTACTATCCCCGTCAATCGGACCGATATGCACACCGCCATCAAATGGAACCCTTTTAGTCAAACCGCTTGTCCCGCTATGGATACCGCTTACAAGGGTATCAACATCCTTCATTGTTTCATTTAATTCTTCCTGCGTTTCAACCGCAGGATTGAAAACCATCTCAAGAATAGAACGGCCCATTACCCTGTAAGGAGGTTTCCAGTCATCAGGTAATACCCTGGAAGAGTGATCGGCATGCAAAGCTACTCTGTCAAACTCTGCGAATTTGCCGTATCCCGCATCAGCAGATGAAACTAATGCCTTTAGCCGCACAGCATTAGTTTTTGTTCCCTTAAGTATTTTTTTATCATCTTCACTTAAAACCCCCATTTTATCAATGGGTACTGCTACCTCCAGTTCCAGCCCCAATTTTCTTTGCACAGCAGCATTACTATTTGACGCTGCCGAGAGAGAACGTGGCGCTATTAAATCGCCCCCTGTGGCACCGGCATTTTTCATCTGTAGTGCCTTTGCCCCCATGGTATCAGCCTCCTGTTCCAATCCGTCGTCATCATTCACACCTGCTCCGCCTTTCATTTGCAGTGTTGGCTGCACTCTTCCCTGCTTCTGCTGCGCCACGTGCCAGGCTTCATGCGGCAAATGTTTTTCTTGTCCGGGGGCAACGTGTATATCGGTGCCTTGCGCATAGGCAAATGCTTGTAATTGTGCAGGTTTATCGCTGTTATAATGCACCTTTACATCATTCATGCTATAGCCGGATAAGGTTTCAACACCCGCTTTTAAATCATCTGGCAAGCCGGTGTTGTTTTTTTTCTGAATAAAAGGCTTGGTACCGGAAGTTGCATCGTTATTTGGTGTACCAGCCTTTAGTTGAAAAAGCTTTGATGGATTTTGCGTTGAATTAGTATGATTGGCGACATTGTTTGTCAGACTAAATGGTTTAATATCGCCAGGCCCATCCGTATGTGTTTGTTTTGGATCAAAAATCTCTAAAGAAGATTTCTCGGGTACGTTCGTTTCAGATGATAGCTGCTCGCTTTTTTGTTGTAACACCGGAACAGGAACAGCAGGCATGCTTTTTCCAATTCCTACAGTACGATTTGCGCTTGAGGAAGACCTATCATTACTGATTTTGGTTGCCTGTGATTGGTACAAGGTTAGATTTATTTTAGAATCTAATATAATAAAAAAATATAAGAATGCAAATTTTAAAGGTGTAAACCTGTTGCGCCCTTTTCATTAACAAGAAAATAGAACAATTGCGCTCGTTTGTAACGAGTGCAAACAATAGTGGGGATATTCTTAATCAGAAATATGATCCTGTTTTAATTTTTTAAAGCTGTAGGCTTTTGTTTCAAGTACTTTTTGAAAGTTCCAGTCTGTTATTCCGCTGGTGTTGGCGGTTTTTTTAACCACAATGGTATCGCCTTTGCATTTGGGAATGATATGTTCATCCCCATTGTTGTAAGTGCCTATGTACACACGAAAGCTTGCAGAATCTGTAAGGTATACCGAATTAAGATCGGAACCAAGGGCACCCATACCATAAACACAGTAGTCTTCACGATATAAGTTCACTTTACAGCCATTGGGCTGATAATCGTGCAAATTTACGGTGCTTAAGTGGTGTTGCTTATTTATGTAGTTTACACAACCCATTATGGCGAATACAATTAATGTTATTGAATACTTTTTCATGTTTTTGATAATTTCCCTCTGTGGAGTGATTACCACAGAGGGAAAATGGCTTAATGTTTATCCCAATTTATTTTTCGGCTGAAATACATGAGTACAGCTATGATGATGAACAGCGCGATACTGCCTATCATCAATGCGAAATCCTCTAGCTGGATAATAACATAGATGAATACATAAAACACTGACAAAATGCAAGCGAATACAGCCGCGGCGATTTTGTTTTTCAGCAGCGATGCGATAAATACAGTAATAAGCCCCACCGTTGCAACAGATGCCACAAGGTATGCGCCGGTAAAGCCAATCTGTTCGGAGAATGAAAGGAGCAGGATATAATAAATGATCATGGCGGCGCCTATCAGTATATAGTTGAAGGAATGGACACGTTGTTTGCGGATGAGCTCGGTTAGGAACAATGAAATAAAGGTAAGCAGGATGATGAGGATAGCGTATTTGCTGGTGCGGGTTGTTTTCTGATATTCATCAACCGGCAAACGCAGCTTTACGCCAAAGGTAGCCTGGGTTTGTTTGGCGTGGTTGTTTAACAGCGTATCATCGCCAGCCCATTGTTGCGGGAAGGGCCGGTTGTAGTATAGCATCCGCCAGTGGGCGTTAAAACCAGTATCGTTTATTTTGCGTGTGTCGGGTAACGCGCGGCCATCAAAACTAGGGCTGTTCCAGTTGCCATTTACCTCCACATCGGTTGTTTTGCCTAATTGTAAAAAGCTAAGTTCGTCGCTGCCTGTTAAGTCGAGCGAGTAATCGAACGGCAGGGTTTGGTCGCTAATGCCGGTTAGGTTTACGGCAACTTGCAGACCATCGGTAAATAAGGCCTGGTTATTGAAAGTAGGCGATGCTGTTAGCATTTGTGTGCCGGCTTTTACAATAGGGTTGGTTTTTAATCCTTTTAAGTCGGAGATGCTAAAGGTGATCTTAGCTTTATCTAACATCAGCTGATCGGCGGTTAAGCCAAGTGAATTGAGATCGGCTTTGGTGAAGTTGCCGCTTACTTTTACGGTTGTTTTATACACTACGGCCTCATAAATACCACGGTGCATAATCTCGGTATTGAGCCGGGTTTTAATATTGAGGTCATCGGGGAGGATATACAGGTTTTCAATTACCTCTTTAGTTTCTTCTTTTCCGGCCTGATCAAAATCTTTTACTTGTGCCTTGTAGGGTATAACCAAAACCGGGCCTTTGATTTGCTGGTTGCCGGAGAAGTTATAGGAAATATCTTTAATTACTTCCTGTTGCCTATCAGACCGCTCGTTGATCAGGTTATCCACCATTGAAGAGGGGATAAGCAATACGACGATTAATAATCCAATAAAAGCTAATTTAACAGTAACTGATTCCTTGAACCAGGTCATTATTCCTGCGGGTTTTTCTAATTCATCCATTGTGTTTGTTTTTTAAAAGTACTTTGTAATTCAAAGTAAATAGGTAAAAAAATATAGTTTATGATTTTGTTGATTTTATAAATTGTTCCAGGGCATCTAAATGTTGTTTAAATGCTTGCTTGCCTTTGGCAGTTGCTACGTAATTGGTATTGGGTTTACGGCCCAGGAATGACTTGTTCACGAGTATGTATTCCTCTTTTTCCAATCCTTTTAAATGCGATGCCAGGTTGCCGTCGGTAACAGCCAGCAGTTCTTTTAATGAATTAAAATCGTAGCGATCGTTTACTACCAGTACGCTCATAATTTGTAACCTTACGCGGTTCTCAAATGCCTTGTCTAATTTTTCAAATGGGATCTTCACCTATCGTATTTTAAGTACATGATGCTACCATAAATTATATGCAGTACGCCGAAACCGATGGCCCATGCCCAAAGGCTGTACTCGGGGAAAAAGCCCGTTGCCAAACCTAATAAAATATCAATTATACCTAAGTACTTAACATCAGTGTATGTGAAATTACTTGCGTTGAAAAGGGCGAGGCCGTAAAAGACCAACATGGTGGAAACTGTATAGGTTAAATCACTTTTAAAGAATAACATTATTATTACAGCAAATCCTGTTAATAATGGAACGGCTACATTTAATAAAAGTAAACGGCTTGTTTTATTCCAAACGGATTCGCCTTTTTGTTTTGCTTTGCGAATGGATAGGATCACCCCGGTAATTATTGAAGCTAACAGCACAGCTATTGCTATCATTATAAGATACTCAACGACCGATATCAGATTAAAAAAAATCTCAAAATCAAATGTTCCTGGCGGAGTATGTACAAACGCTGTAGGATGATCTTTGATAACAAACCAAGCTACCGTAGCCCCAATCAGCGCATACACGCCAGCTAATATCCCTGATAAACCGCTCAGCGATATAAATTTTGAGGAGCGTTCCATGATGTTGCGAATGGATGCCAGCTCGTTGTGAAGTTCTTCTTCTTTCATTTAAAAGTACTTTGTTATTCAAAGTAATGGATAATAATTTAATTGTGCAAATTATTTCTGTCGCAAGCTATTTTCATTAAGCGAAATTGATTGCGTTTAAGGAAAAAGGTGGTTAATGAATTAATCTCGGCATTAACCACTTTTTTAACCGCTTTGTTAATACCCGAAACCTATCCTTGCTAAGCGAAACCCCAGATACGCGCTAAACCAGCTTTATATAAAGCAAATAATAATAAACCAATTCACTAACCTATAATTATGAAACAAACCTTTATTATGAAAAAATTGATTTGCATTTTACCATTCAGCTTATGGCTTGCTTGCATGGGCTGTGCTAAGCCTTATCACATGCCGCCACCGCAAACATTAAAACCAGTACCAACTACTAAAATTGTGAATTTTACGCTAAGCGATGCCAATACCGCTTACAGTGCTTTTAACCAATATTTTTATAGTCCTACGGCAAAGCTTTATTATAGCACTACCGACAAAAATGCACTGGGTGCTATATGGACACAGGCCATTTACTGGGATTTGGCGATGGATGTTTATCAGCGTACCAATGATACTACCCAACTTAAAATGATAACTGATATATACGCGGGCGGCGCAAATCAATATGATAACTATAATTGGAATAATACCACCACGTGGTTTATTTATGATGATATGATGTGGTGGGTTACTGCTTTAGCCAGGGCCAACCAGCTTACAGGAAATGCAGCTTATCTGCAAAATTCAATAGCAGGGTTTAACCGTGTATGGGCTGGCTCATACGACCCGGTTGAAGGGGGGATGTTTTGGGATTTTGTGCATAGCGGCAAAAATGCATGTATTAATTATCCAACAGTTATAGCGGCTGTGCGCTTGTACCAAATCACTAAGGATACAAGCTATCTGGTAAAAGCAAAATCGGTATATGCGTGGGCAAGGGCAAACTTGTTTAATGCAACTAACGGTGAGGTGGCCGACCATAAAATAGGTGACGGCGCGCCGGGGTACCAGGATTATACTTATAATCAGGGGACAGCCATCGGAGCCGGGGTTATGCTTTATAAAGTAACTAATGATACCTCTTACCTTGCTGATGCTAAGCTGGCTGCCAATTATACTCAAAATAGCATGTGTGTTAATGGGATACTACCTGCTGAGGGAGATTTTAATGAACAAGGTGTGTTAAAGGCTATTTTTGGCCAGTATATAATGATGCTGATCAACGACGGAGGGCAAAAACAATACTTACCATGGATACAGCAAAATATTAATACCGGCTGGACAAACCGCGATAAAGCCCGCAATTTAACATACCGGTCTTATGCAGTTGCATGCCCAACAGGTGAAATACAATCGTACGAAGCGAGCAGTGTGGTAACGATGATGCAAATTTGCCCGCCATCTAATTGATTTTAAAACTAAGGCTATGGCGTGTTGTCATGCTGAGGCACTCGAAGCATAAGCGTTAGGGCCAGCCCTCATACTTCGAGTACCTTAGCATGATAGCCTTTGCCCGCGTTGGCGAAGTTGAGTTGCGTTAGGGATGGAAGCGGATACCGGCCTTCGCGCTTAATGCCTCGTGTAGTATGAGCGTACAGCCCGGCCCGGAGGGAACGCCCAAATCTTCCTTTTAAAATCATCAATTGTTTGAATTGTACAAGTATTGGTTTGATATGCGTAAGCAATTATTCATAACATGGGCTGATATTTGTATCATGAAAAGTAAGATGATGAACGCAAATAAAGTATGGTATGTTACCGGCGCATCAAAAGGGTTGGGATTGTCGCTGGTGAAAAAGTTATTGGCTGAGGGATATAGGGTTGCGGCTACTTCGCGGTCGGCGGCGCAATTGCAGGATGTGGTTGGAGAACATGAGGATTTTTTAGCATTGGAAGTTGATCTGACTGATAATGACTCTATTTGGGAGTCGGTACAAAAAGCGCATAAGCATTTTGGCAGTATTGATGTGGTTGTGAATAACGCGGGCTACGGTATTGGCGGCGCGGCAGAGGAATTATCAGACAAAGAAATAAAAGACTGCTTTGATATTAACGTTTTCGCTACCATTAACGTGGTGCAGCATGTGTTGCCGTTTATGCGTGCGCAGGGTTCGGGCAGTATTATTAATATCGCCTCAATAGCCGGTTTCGCGGCGGCTATGGGTTGGGGCATGTATGCGGCTACTAAATTCGCGGTGGTTGGTTTTACGGAGGTTTTGGCCGAGGAAGTGCGTGATTTCGGCATTAAAGTTACTGTTGCTGAACCGGGTGCGTTTCGCACAGAGTTTTTGAGCGGAGCGTCGCTGGTGGTATCGAAGAATAAGATTGATGCTTACGAGTCGGTTAGGGATTCGCTCGCGCTTTATCAAAAAAGGGATGGTGTGCAGGCAGGCGACCCGAATAAAGCGGCAGAGGTTTTTATTGCTTTAGCTGAAAACCCGAACCCGCCGGTACGTTTGTTTATGGGGACTGATGCTTACGCCAGGGCTAACGCGAAATTAGAGCTGATAAAAGGTGAATTAGAGCAATGGAAGGAGTTATCTTTTAGTACCGATTTTCCGGCTTAAATGGATGTCATTTCGACCGCAGGGAGGAATCTTATTCGACTTGCATAGTTTGCTTTGTGCTTGAAGAAGATTTCTCTCTCGTACCTCGTTCGAAATGACAATAGGGATAAGTTAAGTAGATAGATTATTCACCAAATTGTTTTAATTTAGTAATATGCCAAAGACTGAAACGCTCGAAGAATTTTATCAGCATAAATTTGATAAAACACCTGGCGACCTGAAAATGGACACCGGGCATTTTAATGTTTTTAACATGGAGGATACCCGTAAAAGCGGGGCCACGCCTAAATATGCACGTCGTGATTTTTATAAGATTTCGTTGTTGAGGGGTGAGAATATTTTTCATTATGCGGATAAGAGTTTGGAGGTATCGGGTTCGACACTGATGTTTTTTAACCCACTGGTGCCTTATAAATTTGAACGGGTTGACGAGGAGAGTACCGGTTACTTCTGTATTTTTAAGGAAGCTTTTTTTAGCGACCATATTCGTAGCCAGGTAAAATATTTGCCAATGTTTGTGCCCGGTGCAAATGCAGTTTATAATTTGAATGCTGTGCAGGATGAGCAGATCACCGAGATATTCAAAAAAATCACCTCGGAGATCGCCAGCGACTATCCTTTTAAGTACGACCTGATCCGCAGTTATATTATGGAGATGGTGCATTTCGCGCTGAAAATGCAACCATCAGAGAGCCTATACCCATATGCTGATGCCAACGCGCGGATAACCGCCGTGTTTACTGATTTGCTGGAGCGGCAGTTCCCGATTGAGTCGATCTCGCAACAGCTAAAAATGCGTTCGGCAAAGGATTATGCCGAGCTGCTTTGTGTGCATGTTAACCACCTGAACCGCGCTATCCGCGCTACCACCGGTAAAACTACTACCGGAGTTATTTTTGAGCGTATCGTCATTGAAGCCAAAGCCCTATTGCTGCACACCAATTGGAACATTGCCGAGATAAGCAATTGCCTGGGATTTGATGAGCCTGCCCATTTTAACCATTTCTTTAAGAAGCAAACCAGCGCTACACCATCATCATTCCGGGTGTGACCCGCTGATGATGTTAATCAAATAATTGATCGCATCTGGCGAGTGTAATGCGGCTGTTGATTCTAAAGTTAGGGCAGCGATTTCGGATGCTCTTTTGCGCATTTGGGTTTCGTAAGCAGCAATGGCTAATTGGGTATCGGTGTACTTATCATTCAATAAACATTCGGCTAGTTCTACCGCATCTAACATCGCCATGTTAACACCTTCGCCGGCGTAGGGTGGCATCAGGTGGGCGGCATCACCCAGCATGGTGAGGTTGGGCAGGGCCTCCCAGGTTTGGTCGAGTGGCATACAGTATTGCGGGCGTGGGATGAATTTGGGTTCGGCGTTTTCAAAAATTTCCTGCCATATTTCGTCCCAACCATCATACTCCTGTTTAAACCAGGCTAATACCTGCGCTTTGTCGTTAAAATCTATCCCACTATCCTTGCTCCAGTTTTCGGTGGAGTTAAAGCCCGGGTAAAAAGTCATGCTGCCGTCACCTTTTGAACTTACGATAAGTGATTTAGAATCGCTCATGGCGAATATTTTGCCATCGTTTAGCAACTTAAATACTTTCGGACTGGCTACTTCGGCATTGTAAACCGCACCTTCAATAGCTGTCATCCCTGCAAAAAAAGGTTTGATAGGGGTGATGTATGGGCGGATTTTTGAATTTGCGCCATCGGCACCAATTACAATATCCGCGGTAGCTGAAGTGCCGTTTTTGAAATGGAGTTTCCAACCTTTTCCTTCAGGGGTTAGCGATGAAAAGTTGCTGTCCCATACCACGGTATCGGGTTGCAATGATTCGAGCAGGATTTTGCGGAGTGGTCCGCGGTCAATTTCGGGGCGGTGGGTTTCTTCGCGCGGGGTGGCATCATCGTCCCACAAAATATTGGCATTTTTATCGGCTATGCGCAGGGCATCCGCACCGGGGCGATAGTTGGCATTAAAGGCATCCATTAGTCCGGCTTGTTGTAATGCGTGCAAACCTGATTCTTCGTGCAGGTCGAGCGTGGCGCCTTGTACACGGGCATCTTTGTTGAGGTCGCGGTCGTATACTTTTACGTTGGCGCCATTCATTTGCAGCAGGCGGGCAAGGGTTAATCCGCCAGGGCCGCCGCCTACTATAGCTATTGTTTTATTGTTGATTGAGCTCATTGTTTTTATTTTTTTGGATGAGGATGCCTTGAGTTACCGCCTCGCAGCATGCTAATATGGTTTCGGGGGTGATGATTTGTTGAGGGCGGGTTTGGTAGTCGAAATACTCAGCAACCAGGTCGAGCATTGGTGAAAATAGCAGCGCCCGGTGTACTTCCTGCGGGAAATCTTTAATAATACCCGCATCTATATTCAATGTTAAAAATTGCTGTATCGGCCCAAAAAAATCTCCTTCTTTAATGTTTTTCTGCTGATAGGCGCGATTTAATAAAGGCGATGCTTTGCCATGCTGCAGCAGCGCGAAGGCATGGCGGTTGTTGATCAGGTAATCAAAGCCGTTTAGCCAAAGTTTCTGCACGCCTTGGGTGAAAGGCATAGTTGGATCGAAATTTTTTAATACCGCTTTTTCGTATGCGCCTAATACTTCTTCAATAAAAAGCTTTACCAACAGGTCTTCTTTGTTTTCGTACTTAATGTAAATGGTACGGGGTGAAATGCCTGCAGCCTTGGCCAGTTTTTGCATGCTGAGGTTTTCCAGACCTTCATCGGCGATGATTTGCAGGGCGATACTGCGGATGGCTTCTTCTTTTATTAAGTTCTTTGGACGCATGGCACAAAAGTAAGTAAACGTTTGTTTACTTACAAATATTAAAAAACTATTTTGAAAACCAGGAGCACAGTCGTCCGGAGTCGGAGACTTCGGACATCGGATGAACGTCATCGTAATAACAGTTAATTGGTTATTTATTAACTTTTTATATTAGCTATGGCGAAAACGTTATCGTAAATATTGTCGCAGTAATTATAGGTTTTGCTTATTATGAATTCTACATTAGTATATAAACCAATTATCGGCTGCAGCCCCTAAGTAAGTATTTCATTTATAAATCAATAACCTTTAAACCATGAAAATTAAAAAATTTCGTACCGGGACTGCTATTGCCTTAGGTTTGCTGTTCAGCTTGTTTTTATATGAGTGTAAAAAATCGGCACAACCGGTTAGCAATACCTTAAACCCTGCATCAAAAACTACCCCTATTAAAGCGGCAGCCAATGCCAGCGGATTTATACACCCCGGCATTTTAAATACCCAACAAACGCTGGACTATGTTGCCAACCAGGCTAACACCGGTGATGCCGGTAGGTTAGCAGCTTACCAGTATGTGCTTAACTACTGCAATACCCATAGCCCGAGTGGTAATTATAAAGCCACCGTAAATGTGGCTGGCGGCGTAACCACGCCTGATGAGATCAGTTTTAAGGGCGATGCCTTGCTATGTTATGCGCTGGCGTTGCGTTGGAGTAAAACCGGAACGGCATCTTACGCTACTACCGTAAAGCAAATGCTCGATGGTTGGGCCAATGCCTTCCAAAATTTTAGTGTTACGGGGGATAACCCTAACCAGGCTTATCTGGAAGCATCGTGGGCGGCGCCTACCTTCGCGGCAGCGGCTGAGATCATCAAATATTATGTGCCTACTACCGGCGCAGCCGGCGGCTGGACAACTGCCGAGAACACCCAGTTTGTGAATTTCCTGAATAATATGAAGAACAATTACATCAACAACGCTACCAATCCTGGGTATAATAACAACTGGAATATTTCGGAAGGATGGGCAAAAATTGCCATTGGTGTTTTTGAAGATGACCAAACTGTTTACCAAGCAGGAATAACCGTGATTGATAATGTGTTGCCGCTGGATATTGCTTCGGACGGATCAATGAACGGCGAGGTTTGCGGATCGCATGATGATTATGTGCATTTTCAGTACTCGCTTACCGGGCTGAGCTATGCGGCAAATACTTGTGGTATACAGGGCAACTTGTCTATTTACTCGGCTAACAGCAGCAGGTTGCTGAGCGGCTACGATTATCAGTATGAATTGATGATGGGAACCGTATCGCCGCCATGTACGCCAAAAGGCAGCCCGACTGCCCAGATATGGCCGGGTATTGAAGTAGCGAACCGCCATTACAATACCGCCCAAACCAATTACATTGCCAGCCAGTACAGCCCCGACAGCGATGGCTTGCCGGGAGGTGACATTGGCTTTTTATGCTGGACGAATTATACGCACAACAACGTGCCGACAACGTTTTAAAAGAAAATGGGCTGAGCGATCGGCCCCTTTTTTGTTTTTGGGTATGGCCTGTAGTTGCAAACTACAGGCATAGTCGTTCGAAGTCGGAGACTTCGGACAGCGGGGGGTAAGAACACGACGTTACCCCGCTACCGCAAGCGTCCCGCTTGTGGGTTTATGCTTACTACGCTTATTTAATTGCTTTGCATGTTTACCACAAGCGGGACGCTTGCGGTAGCAAAGAGCTTATGCTGCTTATTGCCACCACTTTAGAGGGAAAGTGATTTTGTCTACAGAGCTGGCAATCATGTCTGGTTTAAAAGCATGATAGCCTAATTGTTCTTTGCTGGCTATTCCTGATAATACCAGGATTGTTTTATAACCCATTTGCACCCCTCCTTGTATATCGGTTTCCATCGTATCGCCAATAACTGTTGTTTCTGCAGTTTCCAGTCCAAGGAATTTGCGGGCAGACCGCATCATTACGGGGCTCGGTTTTCCTGTTACAAAGGCTTTTCTTCCTGTAGCTTCCTCTATCATGGCTGTAGTTGCCGCTATCCCAAGGTTATTCCAACCCGGTTTCTTTGGTGAAGGGTCGCGATTTGTGGTAATAAACTTAGCACCGGCTAAAATCATATCAACGGCACGTTGCACCATTTCAAGTGTAAAGTTTCGGCCTTCTCCCAGTACAACAAATTCCGGATCAGAATCCACCAATGTAATGCCATTTTCGTGTAAACTCGTCAGCAGGCCACCTTCCCCAAGAACATAAGCCGTACTATTAGGGCTTTGATCTCCTAAAAACTTTCCGGTGGCCATCGCGCTTGTATAAACGTGGCGGGTTTCGACTGTAATCCCAAGCCGCTTTAATTTTCTGACTACCTCAAGGCTTGTTCTTTGACTATTGTTTGTCATGAAGGCGAAAGGGATATCAGATTTAACCAGATCATTAATAAAGCGATCAGCACCATGAATAAGTTGTTCACCGCTGTATATGACACCGTCCATGTCAATTAAAAGGCCGTTTTTCATTTCGATAAGTGTTCTAGGCTGCAAATGTATTGAAATATTTTTCGGGTTAATAAAACAATCAGCTATTCAAATTCTTAAAAAGGGAATTATGCTATTGCCCGGTACTTATCATAATTGACCTTGTATGGTTGCCACAAGCGGGACGGTTGCGGTAGTAAAAGTACCATGTGTTTCACTTGTGTGATAGTACAGTTTGTCGCTTGTAGAACACACCCTGGCCCCTCTCGAGAGGGGAACTGATTTTTAGTTGATGATTTTTATGGGTTTTTTATGTTCGTCGATAGCTACGAGGGCGAAGCTGCCGTGTACGGCGAGTTCGCGGCCTTCGGCATACATTTGCTCAATGTAGATCTCGACGGTTACCTTTAGGCTGGTGTTACCTACATGGGTTACGCGGGCCACCAACTCCACAAAGGTGCCTGCGGGGATGGGCTTTTTGAAGTCGATCTTGTCGCTGCTTACGGTAACCATCACCTGCCTGCTGAAGCGGGTGGCGGCAATAAAGGCAACTTCATCCATCATGCGCATGGCTTCGCCGCCAAACAGGGTATCGTAATGGTTGGTGGTGTTGGGGAAAACGGTTTTAAAAATGCGGGTTTCGGACGCGTTTATTCTTTCTTCTAAAGTCATGATACAAGTTTAATAAAACAGGCAGGAAATATCCCTGCCTGTTTGTGTTTATTTAGCTGATGGTTTCGCTAACAGCGGCGCGCATTTCTTTGGCGGCTGATACCATCTCGATCAGGGCTTTCCTGGTTTCGTCCCATCCGCGGGTTTTGAGGCCGCAATCGGGGTTTACCCAAAGTTGCTGATCGGGGATAACAGCCTTTGCTTTTTTGAGCAAGTCAACCATTTCGGCAGCGTTCGGTACGCGGGGTGAGTGGATATCGTATACACCGGGGCCAATCTCGTTAGGGTATTTAAAATCGGCGAATACATCCAGCAGCTCCATTTGCGAACGGGAGGTTTCAATGGTGATCACGTCGGCATCCATATCAGCAATGTTCTGGATGATGTCGTTAAACTCGGAGTAACACATGTGGGTGTGAATCTGGGTATCATCCTGCACGCCGCTGGCGGAAATGCGGAAGGCTTTCACCGCCCAATCGAGATAAGTGGCCCAATCCCGTTTGCGTAGAGGCAGGCCTTCGCGGATGGCGGGTTCATCAATCTGGATGATCTTGATGCCTGCGGTTTCCAAATCAACCACCTCATCGCGTATAGCTAAGGCAATCTGCGTACAGGTTTCTGAACGTGGCTGATCATTCCTAACAAACGACCATTGCAGAATGGTTACGGGGCCGGTTAACATACCCTTCATCCATTTATCAGTAAGCGATTGCGCATAAGCCGACCATTTAACGGTCATGGCCTTGGGGCGCGATACATCACCATAAATAATAGGTGGCTTAACACAGCGGCTACCGTAGCTTTGCACCCAACCGTTAGCGGTAAAGGTAAAACCAGCCAATTGCTCACCGAAATATTCCACCATATCGTTACGCTCAAATTCGCCGTGTACTAAAACATCCAGGTCGATTTCTTCCTGCCATTTTACAGCCTTTTGGGTTTCTTCTGCGATCAATGTATTGTATTCTGATTCGGTTATAGCGCCTTTTTTCAATTGGGCACGCCAGCCACGTACTTCCTTAGTTTGCGGGAACGAACCAATGGTGGTGGTAGCAAACAAAGGCAGATTTAACAATTGCTGCTGTAACTGTTTACGTACCGGGAAGGTGTTTAAACGACTCGCATCAGCATCAGTTATTTTGCTCACGCGAGTTTTTACCGCAGGATTATGTATCAGCGCTGAATTTCTGCGGGTGATGTTGGCGAACTGATTTTCGGCCAGATGGTATTGGTGGCTAACGCCGGAGCTTTCGCTTGCCAGGTGTTTAAGTGTTACTATTTCGCTTATTTTTTGTTTAGCGAAGGCCAGCCATTGTTTAATCTCGGGAGTTAAAACTGCTTCGTTGGTCTCATTCTTCAAATCGCATGGCGAGTGGATCAATGAACATGATGAGGCTATCCAAACACGGTTACTGCCCAGCTTTTCTTTTACTTTTTGGATGATAGCAAGCGATGCTTCAAAATCATTTTTCCAGATGTTGCGGCCATCAACCAAACCTAATGAGAGGATGGTATCAGCGTGCAAATGGGTAATTACTTCATCCAATTGCTGCGGCGCGCGCACTAAATCAACGTGCAGGGCATCAACCGGCAGTGAGGTAGCCAGCTCGGTATTGTTGCCTAAACGGTCAAAGTAGGTAGATAGAACAAATTTTAAATTCGGGAATGTTTTTCGTAGGTATTTGTAGGTGTCGCGGTAAACTTGTTGGGTTTTTTCATCCAGATCCAAAGCCAGGAAAGGCTCGTCAAACTGAATCCACTCAGCTTTAAGATCCTGAAGTTTTTTAAGAATGTCCACATAAACCGGTAGCAGGTTTTTTATCAGGTCTATCTTATCAAAACCAGTCTCTTTTTCTTTGCCTAATAACAGGTAGGTTATCGGACCAATCAAAACAGGTTTGGTGATGATGCCTAGTTGCTTGGCCTCATAAAACTCATCAATTATTTTAGTGCTGAACAGTTTGAACTGCTGATTTTTATAAAATTCAGGTACTATGTAATGGTAATTGGTATCAAACCATTTCGTCATTTCCATGGCGGTAATGTCCAATCCATCTTTTTGGTAGCCACGGGCCATGGCGAAGTATAAATCAAGCTCGGTATTGCCTGATTGATGGATCACATCATAGTAACGCTGCGGTATAGCGCTAAACATGAAGGAGTGATCCAATACATGATCATAAAACGAAAAATCGTTTGATGGGATCAGATCGATACCTGCATCCTTTTGTATCTGCCAGTTTTCGTGGCGGATGTTTTTTCCTACCTGCAATACATTGCTGTACGCGGTTTTGCCTGCCCAATAGTTTTCGCAGATCTTTTTTAGCTCACGCTGACTACCAATGCGCGGGTAGCCCAAATTTTGTGTTAGCATTTCTTTTAATGATTAAATAAATTAAACCTGTTAAAAGCCCTTTAGCTAAACTTCAATAAAATGCCTGTGGATGAAGAGAGTGGGAGGTGGGTGGAGTGGGGGAACAGAATTATCCGTACCCAATAAAAACAAACCATAACCTGACCAAAAGCTTCATACCGCGAAAGCATTGTCAATTCAGTATATGGCAGGTCTCCTGACTTTGTAACATTTTTGCCGCCCTTCCCATCCGTTAGTTAACGGACAGTGGACAATTATTGGCAAAAACCTTTTGTGTTACTTACAGTTGCGCGACAGCTCGTGATTTGCACACGATTCCCTATTAATCTACAATTAAGTAAAACCTATACCGGTTGATGAAGAAATAAAGTAAAGAACTTACATCGGGTGTAAAGATAAGTAATAGGAACGAGTTTTATGCGGATTGATTTTATGGGGCGTTAACTGCGGCTCTGCAAAACCTGGCTAAACGTCTGCCTACCGCAGGCAGGTTTATAATCCCCAATGCTGTAGTTAAGGTATTTAATTATAAAAATAACTGTTGCATTTTTAATTAAATGTGCTGTAGTATTTACATATTATGGCAAACATCTATGGGGTAATTGTGTTTACTGAACCTGCGGCACAATAAATGTCGCAGAAATCAGTCTATTAATTAATGATTAACAGCATGATAAAAGTATGATAAAAAAGACGGTGCTAATTATAGAAGACGATGCTGGTATTTTGGAAACGATTGAGCTGATATTATCAGGTATGAATATCCATGTGATGAGCGCCCCCGAAGCACTGGAAACCAGCGAGGTTTATGCGCTGGCCCCTGACCTTATTATACTGGATCACTGGTTACACAAAAAAATGGGGGGCGACCTGTGCCTTGCCCTTAAAACAGATCCGCATACTAAAAAGATCCCTATCATTATGATGTCGGCAGATTTGAATATTGCCAACGTGGCCCGTTACAGTTTGGCCGATGCCTATTTGGCTAAACCTTTTGATATGGATGAATTGATAAATCTCACACAGAAATACCTGGGTGAGGGTGTGAACGTTTAAACAACCGCCTGCAAATACTTAATTGGTGCAATCCTAAACACCTGTTGCAAAAGAGTGCAGGTGAGGCCCAAAGTCGGCAGCGTCTGCCAATGGGGATAAATTTATGCTGATTAACTTTTCAGTATTCGCTTTATAGTAAACTTTCAGGTCATCGTTATAAACGGTTTTAATTGCCAAATCATTGGCAATCATCCATTGCAGTACCATGTAAACACTTGAGCGGCTTACACTGCTACAATAAGTGCCTATTTTATATAATAACAAGTCAATATCTGTATCAGTGTTTAAAACTAAAATTTGCGCTATGATATACTTTTTTTTGAGTGAGAGTGGATAACCTTGCTGATTAAAATAAGCGAGCAATGATTTGGGAAGATCGGGGAGCGGCTGATAATAATATGTGGTCATGAGGTATAAATTTGATGATTGAGCTTATACAAAGCTCAATCTTATTAACAACCTTATACTTGTATTAATTTGATATTAACTTGTATATTTATACCATGAGCAGGTTAAAACAATATGATACCTTACTAGTCAGCGATTTTGAAAGGACAGTTTATCCTCTGCCTGTTCACGGGCATACCTATTATGAGCTGGTGTACATCTATTCGGGCAATGGGGTGCATGTACTTAATGATATTAGCATGCCTTATAGCGCGGGTGATCTGTTTGTGATATCGCAGGAGGATCAGCACCATTTCCGGATAAATGAAATTACCCGGTTCATCATGATTAAGTTTACGGATAGTTATTTTAAACACCAAAGTCATGCCTCTTTTAATGAATCCTTTACCATAGTGCCCGAACTGGTGATGCGACAAAAATTGTTAAAAGAAATTAAACTTAAGTTTGAGGAGCCGTATAAAACAATATTGCATAACGCCATAGATAATATTGTTTTATACAATAAATATAAAAATCCAACATCATCGCCTTTTGTATACCAGCAACTATTAGCAATTTTTGGGCTGATAAAGGAAGTTATCCTAAAGCTTGACGAGCGGATAGATAATGGCTTGCCTAAAAAGGAAGCGCTTATCTCATACCTGCACGAAAATATTTACGATCCGCAAAAATACCAGGCCCGGCATGTGGCGGCGCATTTTAATATATCTGTAAATTATTTCAGCGGCTACTTTAAACGGAACTTCGAGATCACATATCGTGATTATATCAATAACTACCGCACAAAACTTATTGAAAGACGGATAAACAGCGGTCAGGTCAATATGAAACAAATAGCTGCCGAGTTTGGCTTTACTGATGAAAGCCACTTATCTAATTATTTTAATAATCACCATAAATCAAGACCCTCTGTTTTACGGAAACGGGTGTTGAAATTGGAGGAAATGACTTAGTTCAATAATTGTCGCTTATAGAACACACCCCTAGCCCCTCTCGAGAGGGGGAACTTGATTCCCAGTATGACAGTATAGCCCTTTTTGTAATTCAACTCTTAAATTATCGCTATTAGTTCTTCAACCCTATCAATGGTCATTACTATTTGGGTGGTGGTGATGGGTTTGCGGTACAGGCGTTCTATTTGTACGGGTTGGGCAAAGGTGAAGAGGATGTTTACATGGTTTTTCATTAGTCCGCCGTTGAAACAGGTAGGGGCGGGTTCAAAGCTGTCGGTTACTTTTTGGGTTGAGGCGATGTTGCTGATATCGATCAAGGCGCGCCAGCGGAGGCCGGTGCGGAGTAAGATACGATCTTGCAGGATAAGCACGGGGCTTTGGATGATAGCGGCGAAATCACCTATGAGGAATAGGGTGCCGTATATGCTGAGGATGGTTACAATGATCGCAGCGGTGTGGCTGTAATGTAATAGGAACAGGTGAAAAGCCACCAGTTCGATAGCGCAAACGGATATAATTACACCGAAGAGGCTGGCGTAAGCAATTTCGCGGTGGATGCTGAAGCGGTGGGATGCGGTTATGGCTGGCCGTTTCTTCCAGAAGAAGAGTCCGAAACGTAATATGGTAAGTTCGGAAGCGATGATTTTTATGGCGGTGGTATTACCCATTACGGTGACCATGCTTTGATGCAGGTTGTAGGCTACATCGGGCAGGGTGGTTTGCAACTGGCGGTATTCGCGCCTGATGTGCCTGATTTTGCTGAGGGTGTAGATGATCAGGGCAAGTTCGGGCAGGGCGATCAGTTCGCGCAACTGTAAAATATAATGGCGCTGATGTGTGGGCAGAATAAGGTAAGCAACCGTGCAGCAGCAGGTTATAACCAGCATAATGCTCCACTTACGTAGTTTAAGCGGACGAATCACCAAAAAATACCATGCAACCGGGAAGGTGATCACCATATCGAACAGGAAACCGCTGGCTACTGCGTCCTGATGAAGCGGGGCGGCTTTGTGCATGAGGAATAATCCGATTGCAAGGATACAAAGCGCAGTTAGTAAAGTGAACCAGATGTTTTTGTGTACGGCGGCGGGTGATAGTGTCATGCGGAGGTTGTTCGGTACCTCCAAATTTCGGGAATTAAATTGGTAATAGTGCTGACAGAGGTTTGTCAGCAGGTGAAATTTATTGGATTATAAAGTGATCTGGAATGAAAATTAAACGCCTTAGTTTAAGCTGTTAGTGTACTATCTGTACACACCAGCTTAAATAGTAATAGCGGCTTTAACCAGGTAAGGGAGTATCTCTTTTTGAAAGGATACGAAGTTTTTGCGTATATCGGAATCGCTTACGGATGTAAAAGCGAAGCTAAAAACGATGCTTTTGCTGCACTTAACTAAAAACCGTAGTTTTTGCAGGTAAGCTTCGTGCTTGCGAATGCCGTTTAGCTGCGAAAAAGCATGGATCAGGAGATCTTCCAATTCGTTTGATAATCTTTTGAGGAATTCCTGCGAGTTAGTGGATTCGCGAATGAAATCCCAACCGATGAATTCGTTACAGATGGTGTAGGAAAGGCGACAGGTCTTCATGATCAGGTTGTTAAGCTGCGCTTCTTCGCCCATGTCGGCGGTGTTAACGTGTATCAGGTCGTCAACACTTACTTTAATATAGTCCATGAGCAGGGCATGCAAAACTGCCTCTTTACTATCAAAATACTTGTAAATAGTTGCTTTGGCAATTTTGGCTTTCTTAGCTATCTCGTTAACGCTGGTTTTATGGTAACCGAACTTTCTGAAGAGCTCCTGAGCAGCCCGTTTAATACTTTCCTTTATTTTATCAGCTTCCATGCATCAGTTTGATACAAATATCTCATAATTAGCGACAGTTACATAATATGATTTAAGCGCGTACGTTGCAGGGGCTTTAACGGGGCTACCATCGGCCAATGAAAACACTGATCCGCTGCAGGGGTCGGTAACAGTTAAGTGGTCAGAATCAAGCGTTACGGCGCATTTGTTTTCGGGTTTGTAACTGCTGCAACGGTCATAAGCTGCATAGCTGCCATCTGGTTCATGATACAGGATTATGCCAGCTACGCCATAATTCGCCAAAAATACAACCCCACCGCCGGCTGTAAGTCCCGCCAGGCGGGGATCTGTTAACGGGGCTTCAAAATTTACGGCCACATTAGGAATGGGGTCGGAGTTTTTACCACATGATGAAAACAGAACTGCTATAGCAGCAAAGGCGTAAATTAACTTCATATTATCTCTGTTTGGAATTGTTTTAAGAAACGAACATCGTTCTCAGAGAATAAACGTAAATCACGTATAACATATTTTAAGTTGGCAATTCTTTCTATACCCATGCCAAAAGCGAAGCCGGTGAATTTCTTGCTGTCTATCCCACAGTTTTCCAATACATTAGGATCAACCATGCCGCAGCCTAAAATTTCAACCCAACCGGTGTATTTACACATGTTACAGCCTGCGCCCTTACAAATAGTGCAGGAAATATCCATTTCTGCCGATGGTTCGGTGAATGGGAAGTATGATGGCCTGAAACGTACTTTAGTACCTTCGCCATAAAGCTCCTGTACGAAGTGATATAGCGTCTGTTTCAAATCAGCAAACGATACATTTTCATCTACATATAAACCTTCTACCTGGTGAAAAAAGCAATGGGCACGTGCCGAAATAGCCTCGTTACGGTAAACCCTACCCGGCATAATAGCACGGAATGGTGGTTTGCCCATCTCCATCATACGTACCTGTACCGATGAGGTATGTGTACGCAAAGCGATATCGTCCTGACCGCTATTCTTTTTAATGAAGAAGGTATCCTGCATATCACGTGCGGGGTGCTCTTCAGGGAAGTTTAGGGCAGAAAAATTATGCCAGTCATCCTCAATCTCGGGGCCTTCAGCTACTACGAAACCTAATCTTTTATAAATATCGATGATCTCGTTACGCACCAATGTAAGCGGGTGACGAGAGCCGAGGTTTAAACCATCGCCCGGAAGTGTAAGGTCTTTATCTAAGTCCTGAGTCTTTGGTCCTGAGTCTATAGTCTCTTTTAACTCAGCATATTTCGCTTCAGCCAGTTGTTTAAATTGGTTAAGTACTTTACCGAAAATGCGTTTCTCTTCTGGTCCGACAGTTTTAAACTCTTCGAACAGATCTTTGATCAATCCTTTGGTGCCTAAAAATTTGATGCGGAAAGTTTCCAAATCATCAGCATTAGCCGGTGAAAAAGCGTTGATCTCAGCGGTATATTGGTCTATTTTTTCTTGCATTATCTTAAAACAAGCAATTTATATAAATTATTAAACTATTGTCATTGCGAGGTACGAAGCAATCGCACGTACGCAAGACGATTATGTAAAGTTCGCGATTGCCACGCTATCGCTCGCAATGACATTAATGATTATTTTAACACCGCTAATTCCTTACCCACCTTACTAAATGCGGCAATAGCCTTATCCAAATGTTCAACTTCATGCGCAGCGGATATTTGTACACGGATACGTGCCTTACCTTGCGGTACTACCGGGTAGTAGAAACCGATTACATAAATACCTTCATCCAGCATTTTAGCGGCAAATTCCTGTGCTAATTTAGCATCATAAAGCATAACCGGGACAATAGGGTGCACGCCTGGTTTTATATCGAAACCCGCTTCCGTCATTTTTTGGCGGAAGTAGAGGGTGTTCTTTTCTAGTTTATCACGAAGATCAGTGGTTTCACTCAGCATATTCAACACCGCTATTGAAGCACCCGTAATTGCCGGGGCAAGTGTATTAGAGAATAAATATGGGCGTGAACGCTGGCGCAGCATATCAATAATTTCTTTTCGGCCTGAGGTAAAACCACCCGATGCACCACCTAAAGCCTTGCCTAAAGTGCCGGTGATAATATCAATTTTACCCATTACGTTATGATACTCATGCGTACCGCGACCTGTTTTGCCCATAAAACCGGAGCAATGGCTTTCATCTATCATCACCAAAGCATTATACTTTTCGGCCAGCTCGCAAATTTTATCCAGCTGGGCAATGGTACCATCCATACTGAATGCACCATCGGTAACAATAATACGGTGACGGCAAGCGGCAGTTTCCTGAAGTTTAGCTTCCAGGTCAGCCATGTCATCGTGTTTGTAACGCTGGCGCTGGGCTTTGCATAAACGTACCCCATCTATTATGGAAGCATGGTTCAATTCATCAGATATGATGGCATCCTGCTCGTTGAATAAAGGTTCAAAAACACCGCCGTTAGCATCAAATGCCGCGGCGTAAAGGATGGTATCTTCAGTGCCTAAAAATTCGGCTATCTTTTGTTCCAGTTCTTTATGTATATCCTGCGTGCCACAAATAAAACGTACAGACGAAAGCCCGTATCCATGGGTATCCATCACCGCTTTAGCCGCTTCAATCACTTTAGCGTTTGATGACAGCCCCAGGTAATTGTTGGCGCAAAAGTTTATCACTTCTTTGCCGCCCTGCACGGTAATATCAGCGCCTTGCGGCGAGGTAATAATGCGTTCGCGTTTGTATAGCCCGGCTTTTTCGATCTCGGCAAGTTCCTGCTGTAAAACGGGTTTTAAGGTGTTGTACATAATAAATTTATCAAAGAGTGCAAAATTAAACATAAACCCGCAAAACGCCAGTTTAAATTCATCTTAAAATATATATTATCAGCTTAATCAAACATTTATAGTAATAAATTCATTTTATGAGTGATCACCATGAAGAAAAAACTACTATTTATTTTTATAATACTGCTTACTGTTAGGGCATCAGCTCAGCAATATATACTTTCGGGCAGAGTGACCGATGCTCAAAATCATCCTATATCTTTTACTTCGGTTTATATACGCAACAGTACTTATGGCACAACCGCCAATGAGAGCGGCAGCTATCAGTTTAAGTTAAATCCGGGTACATATCATGTAATTTATCGTTTTGTAGGATATAAGGAACGGGTTGAAACCGTAATTATCGCCAACCGCAATGTGACACACAACGTGCAGCTGGAAGACGAAATTTTTAACCTGAAGACCGTGGTTGTACAGGGTAAACGCCTTAAAACCGATACTGCCGCGAATGATATTATGCGCCAGGTAATAGCCAAACGCGAATATTACTTAAACGAAGTTCCGGAATATTCTGTAGCGGCTTATGTGAAGGGGGTGCAACGCTTATTGGGTGCGCCAAAGGCATTTATGGGCAGGCAGGTGCGTAATACACTCGATCTGGATTCGCTTGGCAGGGGGATTCTGTTTCAAACAGAGTCCATTTCAAACTTCGACTTTCAGCAGCCAAATAGAATAAAGGAAGTTACTATTGCAACTAAAACTGTTGGCTTAAACCCAACATTCGGCTTTAATAAAGCATCCGATCTACAGATTAATTTTTATAAAAATATATTTTACATAAACGGGGTAAGCGATCATGGATTTGTTTCGCCGATGGCTTATAACGGGTTTAAATATTACAAGTATAAACTGCTAGGTACCACTACCGAAAATGGGCATGTGATTGATAAGATACAGGTTGCACCAAGGCTGGATCATTCGGCTACATTTAAAGGCAATATTTATATTCTAGAGGGCGACTGGCGTATCTACAGTGTTGATTTGATGCTGACTAATAAAGATAATGGCCTTAGTTTTATTGATACGCTGGAGGTTAGTCAGCAATATATACCTATAACAGATAACGTTTGGCAGCCTGTATCGGCGCAATACACCTTCTCGGGTAAAGTATTAGGGTTTAAATTTGGGGGATATTATGATGCTATTTATAACAACTATAACCTTAAACCTAATTTTCCGGAGCGCTATTTTACAGGGGAGATATTGAAATACGATACCGCATCAAACACAAAAGACTCAGCATATTGGGCAACCAAGCGCCCTATTCCTTTAACCAGGCAGGAGCAGAGGGATTATTATAAAAAAGATAGTGTAAGCAGGCTTAAACGATCGAAGGTTTATCTCGATTCTGCTCAGCATTCCAATAACAGGTTATTGGTTCTGCCATACATCGTATTTGGGCATAGCTCTACCTATAAAAACGGTCGTGATTCTGTTTACCTGTATCCCTTTATTCAAACGTTTTTCTATAATACAGTTGAGGGCTATGGTTTAAATCTGGAAGCTAAATATTCCCACAAACTCAATGATTTTCAATCGTGGGATGCTACGCCTGATGTTCGCTATGGCTTTTCCAATAAAATGTTTACTGCCAATATTAATGGCGATTATAACTACGATCCATTCCATAATGCCAAGTTTTTTGGTGGCTTTGGCAGCGATATTTTGGATTTGAATAATGTGGGTACGCGATCATTATATTTTAATACTTTAAGTACTTTATTAAGCGAGCGTAACTATGTAAAATATTATAAATCGGAGTATGGTAATTTCGGCTACCAGCGCGAACTTGCCAATGGTGTTTTATGGACGGCGAGTTTAAGTTATGCCGACCGTACCCAATTATATAACACCTCGTATAATCACATCGAAACTTTTAGCAATAGGCAGTATACATCTAACAATCCACTAAAATCGGATGTCCCGGGTGTGCCGGATGCTCCGGCGGATGATCGCTCTGTATTGTTTCCGGAGAACCAGGCGCTAACGTTTTTTACTTCATTCAGGTTGTCGTTTGATCAGCAATATATCACCACGCCTACACAAAAAATTAACCTTCCATCAAAATATCCGGTTGTTACGGTAAGCTATCGCCAGGGTATAAATAACCTGTTAGGGTCGGATGTTGATTATAACTTTGGATCATTAAACATCGCGCAAAGCGCTATTCCGATTGGGGTATTCGGTTATTCGTCATTCTCGGTAACGGCAGGAGATTTCTTTAATAATAGCAAGATCTATTTCCCGGATTATAATCACTTTTTAGGTAACCAGGGTACTACTTTCGATCCTACTTATGTAGGCAGTTTTCACTTTCTGCCTTTCTATACATTCAGTACCGATAATGCATTCATAGAAGCGCATTACCAGCATAACTTCTCAGGAGTGTTATTAAATAATATTCCGTTTTTACGTAAGTTGAAATTAGAGGAAATTGTGGGCGCCAATTATCTAACCGAAAAAGGTCAACTGAATTACTCCGAGTTTTATGTAGGCTTACAGCGGTTGATCTTTCGGATTGATTACGGCGTATCATACGAAGGGAGCCAGAAATACATACAGGGAATTAGAATATTTTATGGTATAAGGTAATATTGAATCATGAACTCCGAATGATGAATAATGAAGTGAACTTCGTCATTGGATATTGGGTATTCAGTGTTCGATATTAACCTTTTATCTTTGCCCTTTCACCTAAAAAACGTAGCTTTGCAGTTCATTTAACACCGTTTGCAGCGGCATCAATGGATTATGACAAAGTATAAAACACTACTCTATTATTGTTATTCAACAATAGCGGATGCGGAGCAATTTGCTGCCGATCATTTAAAATTTTGTAAATCTCTGGGTTTAACCGGACGCATTATTGTGGCCGAAGAAGGCCTTAATGGTACAGTATCTGGCCCTGCTGAGAGCTGTGAGCAATACATGGAGACGCTACATGCTGATCCTCGTTTTGCGAACATCGATTTTAAAGTTGACGAGGTAGAAACGCCATCATTTGTAAAAATGCATGTGCGCTATAAATCGGAGATTGTGCATTCAGGTTTACGCAATCCTGAGATCATCGACCCAAAAACAAAAACAGGCAAGCATCTTGACCCCAAAGCGTTTATGGAGATGAAGGATAGGGATGATGTTATTGTGTTGGATGTACGCTCAAACTACGAGCATAACTTAGGCAAATTCAGCAACGCCATAACGCTGGATATTGAAAATTTCCGCGATTTCCCGGCGATGATCAATGAGCTTGCTCAATATAAAGACAAAAAAATATTAACCTACTGCACCGGTGGCATTAAATGCGAAAAAGCATCGGCCCTGTTATTGCACGAAGGTTTTAAAGATGTTTACCAGCTACATGGCGGCATCATTAAATACGGTAAGGAAGCGGGCGGTAAGGATTTTGAAGGTAAATGCTATGTATTTGATAACCGTTTATCGGTTGATGTAAATAGTGTTAACCCGGTAGTAATATCCAAATGCTATAACTGCGGCGCTACAACCGATAAAATGATCAACTGCGCCAACCCGGAGTGCAACGAGCATTTTACCCAATGCGATGAGTGCGGTACAAAAATGGAAGGTTGCTGCAGTGATGCCTGCCAGTCTCATCCGCGCAAGCGTGTTTATGACGGTACAGGTTATTATGTAAAGGTGCCTCAGCCGGTTAATACCGCTAAAAAAGCATTGACACAAGAAGCATAATTAAATAGACTAACAGTCACGAAGCAAACCTTTCTATTCAGGATTGCATTTCCTGCTTTTATATTATCAATTGATCTCATTACGAGTTATATACTAATATATTTATCTATCTTTATTTTAAACAACCAATTGTACCGGCAATAATTTGTAATGGTAACAATCTTTCTTTTTACAAATCTGCTGGGCTGATGTTAATTAAATCTATAAGATATGATAACAAGACTGATATATCCATTAAGTTTGAGAGAAAGAGTTAGTTATAAACTTTACAGGTTTTTCCCCAATATTTCCGATAAAAATGTAAATCTTGAATTTAACAAATCGATTAAAATGGATTTGTTAAAAACTGACATTGGACACAAATCGATTATTTTTAATGGCTTTACTGACCTTGAAATAACTTTGCCAATAGCAGAACTTGCAAAGCAAGGTGGATTAATGATAGATGTTGGTGCTAACTTTGGTTATTTTTCATGCTTATGGGCAGGAGAAAATCCTAATAATAAAGTAATCGCGTTTGAAGCAGCCCCCGCTAACGTTTTTTCGATTACGAACAACATTAATAAAAATGAGCTTGGTGAAAGGGTTACTATCATTCCGATTGCTGTAGGAAAATCAAAAGGTACTTTACAATTCACTTCTGGAGGCCAAAGTGATCAAACCGGATGGGGCGGGTTAACGGTTTCTGATGACGATAAAAACATTACTGTAAATGTTGACACATTGGATAATTACATGGACGGTAATAATGAAACAATTAGCGTGCTGAAAATTGATACAGAAGGAGCAGATACATGGGTTTTATATGGCGCGGAAAAGCTTTTGAAGGAAAAGAGAATCCAGCATATTTTTTTTGAATGCAACCCTGTTAGAATGGCGCTTTTAAAAATCGGGCAGCATGAATCCATCGATTTTTTAAGAAATCTTGATTATACTGTTGAGACAACATCGCCGAGGGCATTTTACGCTTATCCCAATAATTAAACAATTTACCTTTGATCTTTCAAATGCAAGCTTAGATATTCTAGGGTGTGATAATTCATGTCAAAGTTTATATTTACGGTAATTAAAAAAAACATCTTTCATTCACCGCCGTTATATATCCGGTTTTTAAAGATCATTGCCGTAATTAAACTTATTTGTATGCACAAAAATATCAACGCCACATTCCTTGTCATTATGTTTCTTGCTTTGCCATTCTTATCAAAAGCACAGTTAAGCAAACCCAATTATGAGCGAGGTATATATACCGCGAAAGGCGATACTTTACCCTATCGCATCTTGTTTCCAGAAGGATTTGATCCGGCAAAAAAATATCCGCTGATTATTGTTTTGCATGGTTCCGGTGAACGTGGTAACGATAACCAGGCCCAACTAGCACATGGCAGCGATCTGTTTTTAAAGGCTGATGTTCGTGAGCAATTCCCGGCAATTGTGGTGTTCCCGCAATGCCCGGCTAATGGTTTTTGGTCGGATGTGAGCTTTAAGGCAGATACCAATGGAAATAAATTTATTTTCCCAACTGATGCCAAACCAACCAAAGCCATGACGGCGCTGATGGGAATGGTTGATGAGTTTTTAGAAAAACCTTTTGTAAATAAACACCAGGTATATGTTGGCGGCCTCTCTATGGGGGGGATGGGTACATTCGAGATCATCGGTCGCGAGCCAAATATTTTTGCCGCGGCATTTTCAATTTGCGGTGGCGATAATACCCTGAATGCCAAAAAATACGCTAAAAAAGTGCCGTTGTGGATATTCCATGGTGAAAAAGATAAAACAGTTTCGGCTGATCACTCCATTGTAATGGTTGAGGCCATTAAAGCGGCTGGCGGGCAACCTAAGTTTACCCTATATCCTAACGATGACCACGATAGCTGGGACGATGCTTTTGCTGAACCGCAGTTGTTGCCGTGGTTGTTTTCGCATAGTAAATAATTAATCTTCAATATCATTGTCATTCTGAGCGGAGCGAAGAATCTTCTAACCTGTGCAAAGTTCGCTATGCATATCGAAGAAGATTTTTCGCTATCGCTCAAGAGATAGTTCTTCGTTCCTCAGAATGACAAAACGTTTTCTCAGTTTTTTTACTTAACCTTTGTAAGGTTTTAATACGCTTGCCGACTAAGCAGTATCAAAACTTGACCAATATTAATTAAATGAGCGCCGAAAGCAATCAATTAGATCCGCATACCTGGGTAAAATCGCATGCCGATTACTTGTATGCCTATACCATAAAGCGAATTTCTGACGAAGAGCAGGCTAAGGACCTTGTGCAGGAAACCTTTTTGGCGGCTTTAGAAAAAGTAGACAGGTTTGAAGGCAAAAGCTCCGAGCGTACTTGGTTAACTGCTATTCTTAAAAATAAAATAATCGACGTTTACCGCAAAAAATCTTCAGGGTTAAGAAAAGATGTGCAGGCAGCTGAGCATGAACAGGAAGATTTTTTTGAGCATGATGATGGCCATTGGCGGTCTGCCCATGCGCCGCAGACTTTCGGGATTGAAGACGTGGATCATTTAGTTAATAAAGAATTTAATAGCATACTGCAAATGTGTTTACAAAAGTTGCCGGCGCTATGGATGGCGGTATTCACCATGAAACATATGGATGATGCTGATACCACGCTGATATGTTCGGAACTAAAGGTAACCCCATCAAATTTTTGGGTAATTATTCATCGTACTAAGCTTAATCTGCGAGCATGCCTTCAACGGAATTGGGAATAAATTTTAAGCTATGAGTCAGTTAAAAAAGATACAGTACAATTGTAAAAAGGCCACATTTTTAATCGAAAAGAAGATTTTGAGCCGTATTACTTTTCGTGAGCATATAGAACTGCGCATACACCTGATGGGCTGCTCGGTTTGCCGTATATATGGCAAACAAAGCCGTATTATAAATGATATGGTTCGCCAGCTTTTTAAAAGCTCGATGCCCGGCGAGGCAAAGCTTGATGACAGCTTCAAAAAAGAACTACAAGAGCGTATCGAAATAGAGTTGAATAAAAATTAAATAGACTGTAAGGTTTGTAAGTTGAGGGCGACTAAGCGTGTAAATATCAAAAGATAAAACACATGAAAACCAACGTAAAAAAATCATTATTATCAGTAGCCGCTATGGCATTTTTGTCACTTTGTTTAACCATCAATGCTAATGCATCAGCAATACACACAGTTGCTGTTAGTGATACCGGCAAAATGAGTAAGATGAGCAAAATGAGCGAGCCATCAAAAATGAAGGCTAAAAAAATGGACAAGATGAGCAAAATGAGTAAGGATAGCTCAAAAATGTCGAAAATGTAGGGTTGTTGTTTAAAGATGAAGAGGGTGGATTAATTCCCCCTCTTTGTTTTATATTTGTGATCATCCCCCTGATTACAACGTATATCAACCATGAAAAAAATACTTATTTTGCTTTTATTATGCAGCGCTACTGCAACATTTGCTCAGGAAACCGAGACTCAAACCCATGAGTTTGCTATTACCGGAAAGGTAAAAATAGGATCCATCATCACCATGGATTCTTTGAATAGCTATCCGCTAAAAACCATCGGCAATATTAAAGTTACTGATCATACCGGGGCGTTCAAACATCAGGACGACCAGTTAAAAGGTGTTTTGCTGAAAGATATTCTTAACCATTCGGAATGGTTGCTGACACCGCATTTATTCAGCAGTATGTATTTTACCTGCGTGGGTGCCGATGGCTACAAAGTTGTTTACTCGTGGAATGAGTTATTCAATACCGAAATAGGGGATAACGTATATATTGTGATGGAGAAGAATGGCATCAAAGCCGATAAACTAACCAGCAGTATCCAAATGGTATCCATGCTCGATTATAAAACCGGAAGAAGGTACTTGCACAATTTGGATAAAATTGTGGTGAGTATTGCAGAGTAAACTTGATCTGTAAGGGTATGCGGTTACATCCGACTAAGTAATAAAAATGTTTATGAAAAAAATATTACTAATTGTTGTTACTGCATTTCTCTGTTTAAATGTAGTAGCCCAAACAGGTTTAAAAAAGGGTGAAGTTGCCCCCGCATTTACAGCGGTTGATAACACAGGGAAAACCCTTAATCTAAAAGCATTGTTAAAAAAACACGAAGCAGTGGTGTTGTTTTTTTATCGTGGGCAATGGTGCCCGTATTGTAACAAACAGATTAGCCATTTACAGGATTCATTGCAGCTATTAACGGCAAAAGGTGTTTATGTTATTGGTGTTACCCCTGAAACAGGTGAGAATATCAACAAAACAATTGATAAAACGCACGCCTCGTTCTCTATCATTCAAGACAAGAACTACACCATTATGAAAGCTTACCAGGTTAATTATGTAGTTAATGGTGCCATGCTGGCCAAACTAAAAAATTATGGAGTCGATCTGGAAAAGAACAATGGTAATACAGATCACGTTTTACCAGTGCCGGCAACTTATATAATTGATAGTTCAGGCAAAATTATTTATGCTCATGTAGATAAAGATTATACTAAACGCCCACCGGTTAGTGATTTATTGAAAGCGTTGAATTAAAACGTTAACTCTTTTGTCATTTCGACCAGAGGGAGAAATCTTCTATAACTTGCAAAGCGAATATGCCGGGTGCAGAAGATTTCTCCCTCTGGTCGAAATGACAATAAGGTTGTTTTACCTCTCCGTATCTATCGCCAACTCCCCATCACATAATCCATCCAACTCCTGAGGATTATGAGTAACAATCAAAACAATCAATCCTAATTCCGCGAATAAAACCTTTAGCTCGTCAATTAAAACCCGTTTCATTTCATGGTCGAGTGCTGAGAAAGGTTCATCCATCAACAATAATTTCGGTTTGATAGCTAGCGCGCGCAGGATTGCTAAGCGTTGCTGTTGCCCGCCGGATAGATGCTCTGGTTTATGTGTAGATAATGTTTCCAGCTTGCCGATTGTCAATAGGCGATCAATCCAGCCTACGTCCTTAGTAGCATATTCCAAATGCTCACGCACCGTCATGTTGGGGAACAGGGCATAGTTTTGAAATACAAAACCAACCATTCTTTTTTGGGGCGATAATGCTGTTTTGGTGGAGGTATCCAGCCAGGTAATACCATCAACTTTAATAATACCTTTTTCGGGAGTTATCAGTCCGGCTATGATCTTTAAAAATGTGGTTTTCCCTGCGCCGGATGGTCCGTGAATTTTGGTGATACTGCCATCAGCAAATTCCTCCCGGTTAACCTTTAACCATTGCTGCCCGCTGTAAGCTTTTAGTTTTTTTTCTATATTGATAGATATCATTCCAACGGGCTTTTAGCTTGTGTTTTGTTGAAAATGAATACACCTATCACCAAAACAAAAGTGATGCAAAATAAGATAAGTGAGTAAGTGTTTGCCGCCGAATAATCCATATTCTCCACCGAATCGTAAACTGCGATAGAAGCTACCCGCGTAACATTAGGGATGTTACCGCCGATCATCAACACCACGCCAAATTCGCCCAGTGTATGGGCAAAGGTGAGCACCATAGCCGTAAATAATGACGGCTTTATATTAGGCAACAGTACCCGAAGAAAAGTCTCTCGTTCGCTTTTGCCTAAGGTGTAAGATGCTTGTGATAATGATGCCGGCAATTGTTGCAAAGCTGATTTTATAGGCCCCATCATAAACGGCATGCTATAAATAACTGAGGCCAGTACCAAGCCTTGAAAAGAGAATACGAATTGTAAATCAAACGCATCATGCAGCCATTTACCCACCCCATGCTGCGGACTAAATGCCAATAGCAAATAAAACCCCAATACCGATGGCGGCAAAACCAAAGGCATGGTAATAATAGCCTCGATAATGATCTTAAAGAATGAGCGCCCTTTGGATAACCACCAGGCTAATGGCAGGCAAATAGCAAGCAAAATTAGCGTAGTAATGCATGCCAGCTTTAGTGTGAGCCAAATTGGGGTTAAATCCATTTACTCTACAATATAGCCATATTCCTTAAATATGCGTTTGGCATCGACACTCAAAATAAACTGGTAAAATTTCTCGGCGTTGGGGTTTGTCTCGCCATGTTTTAATACCACAATTCCTTGTTCAATAGGCGAGTAGGTTTTTGGGTCGATTGCTCTCCAATAAATTTTTTGCTTGCCTTCAATATCCTTTACCAAAGACTGGGTAGTAAAACCAACATCAACCGAACCTGTGGTGATGTAAGTGTTCACCTGAGATATACTTTCACCTATAACTATTTTGCTTTGTATTTCGCTCAAAATGCCTTTTAACTTTAATGTTTCAGTAGCCGCTTTACCGTATGGCGCGATTGTGGGGTTGGCAATGGCCACCTTTTTAATTGCCGGGGTAAGTAGCATGCGTTCCCAGTTATCAAACTCAATATCCTTAGTGCTGCAAATAATTAAACTCCCTTTAGCGTAAACAACAGGTTTTTTTGAGGCAAATCCGGTGGTATATAATTTCTGCGGAAAATCCATATCGGCAGATAGAAAAACATCAAACGGGGCGCCGTTACTTATCTGGGTGGTTAAGTTGCCCGATGAACCTACAATGGGTTCAACAACCACACCTGTTCTTTTGGTAAAATCGGCCCCTAATACTTTTATTACTGATTGCAGATTAGCAGCCGCAGCAACCTTTAAAGTTTGCGCAAATGATACTGCCGGCATTAACAGGCAACTAACCACCAAAGCAAGCCGTATGTATAATTTTAGTTTGGTTAAAATATTCATCTTTATAGGTATTGTAAATTAATGCTAATATAAATACTAAGCGTTGTATTTTGGAAAGTATTTAGCTTTGTGATAACGTAGATTAATGACCATCATTAAAAACAAAATTGTTCTAACATTGTAAATAAGCTAATCAACAAAATCCATGAAAAAAATCATCTTCTTCGCATTTATTATTTGTAGTAGTGCCATAGCTTTTGGCCAAAGTAATATGGCATGTTGCAGCAAACCATCGGCCACAAAACAATTTGCTATGCTGGCAAATGATAAAAGGTTTGTGATGTCGCATCCGCAGCCAAAAACTATGCATTTTCAAAGCAGCATAGGCAAAGCCATAACTTATAGTACACCAGACGGCAAAACAGCTTACGCCTATGAATTTAAAGCAAAAACGCCCACTAATAATTATATTTTGGTGGTTCACGAGTTTTTTGGTTTGAATGACTTTGTAAAGAAAGAATCTGAAGACATATACAACGATTTGGGTAATGTAAACATCATCGATCTGGATCTATACGATGGTAAAGTTACCGCCGACCGCACCGAAGCTGCCAAATTAATGCAGGCAGTAAAGGATGATCGTGCTATCGCGATTATAAAAGGCGCTATCGCTTATGTTGGCCCTAAAGCGCACATAGCTACTTTAGGCTGGTGCTTCGGCGGTGGATGGAGCTTGCAAGCTAGTTTGCTAGCAGGTAACCAGGCGGTAGCTTGTGTAATGTTCTACGGTATGCCTGAGCAGGATGTTAATAAACTTAAAACGCTGCATACCGATGTATTGGGTAATTTCGGTAACCAGGATGCATGGATCAACCCTAAAGTAGTAGCCAAATTTGCTGCCGATATGCAAGCCGCCGGTAAAAAATTATATCTGCATCAATACGATGCAGGTCATGGTTTTGCTAACCCAAGCAGCCCAAGCAGTAATAGTGCTGCTGCTGCTGATGCATATAAAAATACCATTGCTTTTTATAAGGCAAGATTGAAATAGTTGGTAGGCAATAGTTCATGGTTAATAGTCATAGTGTTTTCTATTAACCATGAACTATCAACCATGAACCAGTCATGAACCATCAACTTTTTGTAACATTGCAGAAAAAACTCATACCCCTTGTTAACCAAAGCAGCTAAAAAAATATTTTCTCTCCTGATTAAAGTCGGGGTTTTGGTTTTGGCTCTGGTTTACATCTACCACCAGTTTATTGAAAAAGGTGATAGCTTAAAACGTTTCCAGCAACTGGTTAATCATATCAGTCAGCAGCAAGTTACTATCACCATGTCGGCAATTGTGTTGCTGATGCTGATAAACTGGATACTTGAATCCATCAAGTGGAAATACCTGATCAATAGGGTTCAGAAAATATCAATCTGGGAATCTATCGAGGCAGTTTTTTGCGGATTGACATGGGCCATATTTACACCAAACCGCCTGGGCGAATATGCGGGCCGCGTATTATTTTTACCCAACCGCAAACGCATACATGGTGTATTTGCCATGGCTGTAGGAGCATTCGGACAAAGCGTTATAACCAATGTGCTCGGCGCGTGCGCCCTGATGTGGTATCTATATACCTATTCTCATTTAAACATCTATATCTACATCTGGATATTTGTTTCGGCTATAATATTTATGGTGTTTTTCCTGGTGTTGTTTTTCCATATTCAGTGGATCGTAAAGCTGCTGGATTACATCCCCTACGTAAAAAAATACCACCGCTTTTTCGACATTATGGGGCGTTATACCAAACCCGAACTATTCAAAATAATGGGCTTTTGCATGGCGAGGTTTGCTGTATTCTCGTTTCAATATTACCTGGTAATACACCTGCTGATACCCGAAATGCCTGTAGTACAAATGATGCTGATGGTGCTGATCCTGTTCTTTGTACAATCGGCCCTGCCATCTCTGGATCTGCTGGATGTTGGCGTACGCAGCGCTACCGCGAGTGTACTTTTCGCGCATATTACTACCCAATCGTTGGCTGTTGTAGCGGCAGTTTCATCAATTTGGCTGATAAATTTAATTATTCCCGCTATTTTAGGCTCCGTATTTGTTTTTAAACTGAAATTCTTTGATCGTAACGTATAGTATTATTTCTCTATCGCTAACCGGCTTGTACCTGTTAGTGCTTATTTATTTGATAAAAGGCTGGTCGAATTTAAAACGACCCAAATTGGATGTGGTTGACTTTAAAACCAAAGTAACCGTACTCATCGCCGCCCGCAACGAGGAGGAAAAGATAGCCCTTACCATTAACGATATTTTGGCGCAGGATTTCCCCAAACACCTGATGGAAGTTATCATAGTTGATGATCATTCTACCGATCGTACAGCAGAGATCATCCGCAGTTATGCACCGCAAGGCATCAAGCTATTGCAGCTGAATGAGGATAAGCCCCTCAACTCCTACAAAAAGAAAGCCATAGCCGAAGCCATCAACCAATCAACCGGAGAATTGATGGTTGCCACCGATGCCGATTGCCGCATGGGCCCAAAATGGTTATCATCCATCGTAAATTATTACGAAACCCGGAACCCGGTTATGATCTCCTCTCCGGTTACCTATTTTGAAGAGAAGAGCCTGTTCGAGAACCTGCAAACTTTAGAGTTTGGCTACCTGGTAGCTATGGGTGCTTCATTCATTGGTAATAACAAGGCATCCACCTGCAATGGCGCCAATTTCGCTTATCGTAAAGATGTATTTTATGAAGTGGGAGGGTTTAAAGGCATTGACGAACTAGCATCCGGTGATGATGAATTACTATTACAAAAAGTAGCCGAGAAATATGCTGATAAAATAGCCTTCCTGAAGCTATCAGAAGCTATTGTATACACCCACGCCAAGGCAAACCTGAAGGAATTCCTGAACCAGCGCCGCCGCTGGGCATCCAAATCCACCAAGTATAAGGACAAAAAAATAGTGGCCCTTGCAGTAGGTATCTGGCTGTTTAATGTGCTGATATTGGTAAACGCTATATTGAGCTTTTTTGATGTTAGGTTTTTCTATCTATTTCTTGCTCAATATGGATTGAAATTTATCTTCGAGGCCATATTCTTATTACCGGTAACCGCGTTCTTCAAGCGTAGAAACCTAATATGGTTGCTATTCTTGCTATCACCCATACACATCGTTTATTTTGTTTATGTGGGCTTAATCGGCAACACCAAAAAGTATGTTTGGAAGGGCAGGACTGTAAGGTAGCGCTGCTGCGCTGTCCCAGTATACACGTGGCGTAAAAAAGCAATAAAAGTCCCAAAATGCCCACAAAAAGATGATTTTTGGATCACATTTCAGCCCGTTTCAGGCTGAAAAACACCCATTTTAGTCGTGAAAACGATTGAAAAGCATCATTTTTTGCTTGCTTTTGATTGCTTTTTGATTGGAAATTGAGTGTTTTTGTAGTTTCTGCTTTCCTGAAAATCCTTGTCATTTCGACCATCGGAAAAAATCTTCTTCTCTAGCCATATACTGGCCTACGTTTAACAAGTGTAAACATCCATTACAATACACAGAATTTATTTTTGAGAGCGTATAACATTTTATTAAAATTGTTGTTTCAATATAACAAAATTGTTACAAATGAAAAAAATAGAATTAAAAGTAATTATTGTGAGTATGTGGATAGCCACAGCAAGTATGTTATACTCAGGTTGTGATTCTTTTACCAAAACACAAAAAGGAGCAGCAATAGGTGCAGCCGGTGGTGGCATCTTAGGGGCATTTATTGGTAGGGCGGCAGGCAATACTGCAATTGGTGCTCTTGTTGGCGGTGCTGTTGGTGGAACCGCTGGCGGTTTGATTGGTCATAAGATGGACAAACAAGCCGCCGAGATCAAGCAAACAGTAGCCGGCGCCTCCGTAACCCGCGCAGGGGAAGGCATATTAGTGAAATTCGATTCAGGAATTTTGTTTGATATCGACAAAACTTACCTTAAACCCGATGCACAAAATAGCCTGAAACAGCTGGCTGTATCGTTGCAAAACAACCCTCAAACTAACATTCTCGTGGTCGGTCATACCGATAGCACCGGAACGGCAGCCCATAACATGGATCTTTCTATAAGAAGAGCGGGAGCGGTGAAATTATTTTTGGTACAGCAGGGGGTAGATGGAGCACGCTTAACCACCCAAGGCAAGGGGGAAACAGAACCCATTGCTTCAAATAGTACAGTTGAAGGCCGCGCGCAAAACCGTCGTGTAGAGATTGTGATTGTTGCAAATGATCAAATGAAGCAAGAAGCAGCACAAGGGCAATAATGATGAAAATTATGAAAAGAAAATTCCAAATATCAATTCTGATGGCCTCCTTAATATTGGCCATTTTATCCTGTTCAACAGTTAAAAAACTTCCTGCAACTGTTGCCGGTGCTTCGCGGGCAAGGTTTGTGGGTAATTGGACGCTTACTAATATAAGCTATGACGGCTTATTGCCGGGCACCGTTCAGGCTATATTTAACCAGGCAGCTCCTGAGGACTTTAATGGCAGTACATGGAATTTAACCAACAGTGGTAACGGTATCTACACCCTAAGTAATGGTACCTCACAAACTATTTTCTGGTCTTACAATAACAGTAATGGCGAGGTTTTTCAGTTTAAGAAACTATATCAGGGAGATAGCGCCGGTAAGGTACAGCAAGGCTATCAATTAATTGTAGCAAGTATTGACGGCACTAATATGATACTAAGATTACCGGTAAGCCTTGGCGACAAAACCGCTTATGTTATTCTTTCGTTTTACAAAGCAAAATAATGTAGCAAACTGATCTGGGAAACAGGCTCATCTTGTTGTCATTTCGACCGAAGGGAGAAATGACAACAAGTATAAAAGATGCTCACTGTTTTTACCTCTATATCGCACAGCGATAGAGAAGTCGACCGCCGCAGCGTAGCCGGGTGAGTATATTTTATTACACTAACTGTATCTGTTTTCCGAATTAAATAACTTACTTTGTAAGTTAAAATACTGTTAAGAATGGCAATGCAGGTACCCGCCGGGAATTTACTTCAAAACATACAATACCCCTCTGATCTAAAGCAACTTACAGAGGCTCAACTCGAGCAGGTTTGTCAGGAATTACGCCAATATATTATAGATGTGGTATCGGTAAATGGCGGCCATTTTGCCGCGAGTTTAGGTGTTGTTGAATTAACTGTGGCCCTGCAATATGTACTTAACACCCCTTACGATCAGCTAGTTTGGGACGTTGGTCACCAGGCTTACGGTCATAAAATATTAACCGGTCGCCGCGATCAGTTTCATACCAACCGTCTTTATAAGGGCATAAGCGGCTTCCCTAAACGTTCTGAAAGTATTTATGATGCCTTTGGCGTAGGGCATTCTTCTACCTCTATCTCGGTGGCATTGGGTATGGCCGTTGCGTCGCATTATAAAGGCGAAACCGACAGGCAGCACGTTGCCGTTATCGGCGATGGCGCCATGACCGCGGGTATAGCTTTTGAAGCATTAAACCATGCCGGTATCGAAAACTCGAACCTGTTGGTTATCCTGAATGATAATAACATGGCTATTGACCCTAACGTGGGTGCTTTGAAGGAATATTTAACAGATATTACTACATCCAAGCCTTATAACCGTTTTAGGGATGATATTGCTACGGTGCTTACCAAAATATCGGCAATGGGGCCGGATGCTTTTAAATTCGCTAAGAAAATTGAGAAAAGCATTAAGGGCACGCTACTTAAACGCAGTAACTTTTTTGAGGCATTGCAATTCCGCTATTTTGGGCCGATAGATGGGCATGATGTGGAGCATTTGGTTAAAGTGCTTAAAGACCTGCGCGATATACCGGGGCCAAAACTATTGCATTGCGTTACCACCAAGGGCAAAGGTTATGCTTTAGCCGAAAAAGACCAGACCAAGTGGCATGCACCCGGCTTATTTGATAAGATAACCGGCGAAATTAAAAAGACTAAATACGATAAGCCTCAACCTCCGAAATACCAGGATGTTTTTGGCCATACTATAATCGAGCTTGCCGAGCAAAACCCTAAAATAATGGGCATTACCCCGGCAATGCCTTCAGGATGTTCACTAAACCTGATGATGAAGGCTATGCCTAACCGTGCATTTGACGTGGGTATTGCCGAACAGCATGCGGTAACTTTTTCAGCCGGATTAGCTTCGCAGGGATTGATCCCGTTTTGTAACATATACTCCAGCTTTATGCAAAGGGCGTATGACCAGGTGATACATGATGTGGCTATACAGAAACTAAATGTTGTTTTTTGCCTTGATCGTGCCGGAATAGCCGGTGCCGATGGCCCAACTCATCATGGCGCTTATGATCTGGCTTATATGCGTTGTATCCCGAATATGACGGTATCAGCGCCTATGAACGAGGAAGAACTGCGTAACCTGATGTTTACTGCACAGCAGGACGATATGGGGCCGTTTGTAATACGCTATCCGCGTGGCAGTGGCGTTATGGTTGATTGGCAACGCCCAATGAAAGCCATACCTGTTGGCAAGGGCCGTAAAGTATGCGATGGCGAAGAAGTTGCCATACTAACCATAGGAACCATTGGCAACGAAGTGGTAAAAGCTACTACCGAACTAAACACCGAAGGTTATTACCCTGCTCATTACGATTTGCGTTTTGTAAAACCTTTGGATGAAGCTTTACTGCATGATGTTTTCAAGAAATTTAATAAAGTAATTACTGTTGAAGATGGTTGCCTGGAGGGTGGTATGGGAAGCGCTGTATTAGAATTTATGGCTGATCATAAATACAAAGCTGATGTAGTTCGTCTTGGTATTCCTGACCATATTATTGAGCACGGCGAGCAGCCTGAACTATGGGCCGAATGCGGTTATGATGCCACATCAATTGCCGCTAAGGTTAAAACCATAGCAGGTAAACGCAAAGCGCATACGATTGCATCTTAAATGTGCAGATGAGAGGATGTGCAAATATGCAGATGTCACAGATATGCATATTTCAAATGTGCTTATGTGCAGATGATCACAATGCTTCTTCTAAATCCCTATCTGCACATTTGCATATAAGCACATTTGCACATTAATTATCATTATCTGCACATCAAAGATTAATGCGTTTTAGGAGCAGCTATATCATCGTATATCTGGCGGAATGAGCTGCGGATACCGATGGTAAACAAGGTGGTTTTATCATCGTAATCAGCATTCTTTTCATCTCGATATAAAGCAGTAAGTTCTATCCTTAAATTGTATTTGGGATTAAGTACATAAGCCACTTTTCCTTCCAGATAATACATATTGGTTGTTACCCCCTGGCCAATGTAGTTACCTTCCAGTTTAGCAGGGGTGGTATAATCCTGATATGGATCCATGCCGTAATCCTGCCCGGTTAAAGGGTCTTGTCCGTAATGTCCGTAATCAGCCTCTCCTGAGAAATCAAATCTTTTGTAGCTGTAATTTAATTGACCAACTAATTCCCTGAAGTTAGCACCCCAAGGATGTGCCAATGGTGCGCCGTTACCTGTAAAGCTCAGGATAGGGCCACGTTCAGAGTAAGTATATGGTTTTACGTTATTGGTTTCCAACAAATAATTCAAGCCTTGTACGCCAAACATATTCGCGCCTTTTATACCCAGCTGGTAACCATATTTATTACGGGAACTACCGTTATCAGTAAAAAACTGTTTTGCCTGGAATTCATCAAGCATAAATTGGCCATAGCCTGTGATACCATCGGTTAATTTATATTTTCCTGTAAAGCCGATCAACGCGTTATCTGGCGAACCATTCGAGGCCTCAAGCGGACGTAAAAAAGTGATCGGGTTTAAATAGGTTACATCAAAACCACGCTCATGGCCTGCATCATCCTTATCATACCAAATAACCGAATCAAAGAAACCAAAGGAAAGCTTTTTGCTTACGTTCCAATCAAGGTAATGGAAAACGCCCCATTTCTGACGGGGATTACCATTGGCATCTAAATCTTCCGGATCGTCAAAATGTGCCCACATGGCAGTATATTGTACATTACCCAGTGTGCCTGTTAATTTAAAAAATGGATAAGGTGATATGTAATCAGATAAAAAAAGCGAACGATAACCATCACCAATAAAATTTTTATCGTTACCGGCAGTAATGTTTAAATATTTGTTTGGCGTGTAAGATACAACGGCGGTGTAATATTGCCAGTCGTAGCTATCAAGGCCATAAACTTTAGCCCTTGCTTCACCGGGGATAATACCCGTTTGGTTGATGTAGTTCGTTTCGTAAGCCGGAAAATTACCCTGGTTGCCGTACCAACTAGCATAGTAATACAATTTAGTACCTACCGTACCGCCAATTTGAGCTCCGTACGATACTAATGAAGTGCTTTCTTTAGCGTCTGATAAATTTTTGCCCATGGTAAAGTTGGGTAGTAAATCAGCATAAAAAGTACTGTTTTTTGATTTTATGTCGATCAAATGCTCGTTAAATAGCTTATTGTAACCCCAGCTATGTTGCTTGCCATCATTATTGTAATTCATTAATGAATCATAACGGCCTTTAGTTACTGAATCGATTATGTAAGGTTTAAACGCAGTATGCTCGTTGGTAGTAGTGGAATATTCTATAGCGTCAAATTTTTGGTAAGACTGATAGGAATATGGCATATACTCCGACTGAGATCGGGCAACGCCAATGATGGATAGTAATAATATAATGCTTGTAAATATTCTTTTCATATTTAATATTTTATTCAAAGTAGTTAAGTGTTTTATAACCACCTTTTTTCAAATAATCGTCTCTCTTCACTAAGTGCAAATCCGACTTTACCATGTCACTCACCAAAGCCTGTAGACTGTATTTAGGCTGCCAGCCTAACTTTTGTTTTGCTTTTGATGCGTCGCCAATTAACAAATCAACCTCGGTTGGCCTAAAATATTTCGGATCAACCTTAACCACCGTCTGGCCAAATCGTAAGGCATCAGGGTTTAAACCCAATTCACTAACCTTTTGTTCGTCAATATCAATAATAACACCTTTTTCGTTTTGATCCTTACCGCTGAACTCAACTTCTATACCTAACTCTAAAAAGGCCATCTTTATAAATTCCCTAACGGTAGTGGTTATTCCAGTCGCTATTACAAAATCTTCGGCTTTATCCTGCTGCAGCATTAGCCACATGGCTTCCACGTAATCTTTGGCATGGCCCCAATCCCGTTGCGCCGATAGGTTGCCGAGGTATAAAACATCCTGCAAACCCAAGACTATTTTTGATACCGCGCGGGTAATTTTCCGGGTAACAAAAGTTTCGCCGCGTACCGGGCTTTCATGGTTAAAAAGTATACCATTGCAGGCATACATATTATATGCTTCGCGATAGTTTACAATGATCCAGTAACCGTACATTTTAGCCACCGCATATGGCGACCGTGGGTAAAAAGGCGTAGTTTCACTTTGCGGCACTTGCTGAACCAAACCATAAAGTTCGGATGTGGAGGCCTGGTATATTCTTGTTTTTTTGCTTAAGCCTAATAAACGCACTGCTTCCAGTATTCGTAATACGCCTATCCCGTCCGCATTGGCGGTATACTCCGGTGTATCAAAACTTACCATTACATGGCTTTGGGCTGCAAGGTTATATATCTCATCAGGTTGAATTTCCTGTATAAGCCTGATTAAATTAGTCGAGTCGGTTAAATCGCCGTAATGTAACTTGAATTTAACATTAGGTTCATGCGGATCATGGTATAAATGATCGATGCGATCTGTATTGAACGAAGATGCCCTGCGCTTGATACCGTGCACCATGTAGCCCTTCTTTAGCAAAAACTCAGCTAAATATGCGCCATCCTGCCCGGTAATACCTGTTATCAGAGCTGTTTTCATTAATAATATTATACCACGGTAAGTATATTACAATATTATCAATTTAATTGCAAAAGGCGGGTATTGTTCTTATAAACTGTTTAAAAATGTAAAACTGTGCGATTGCTTCGTACCTTACAGCAATGACGGTAGTTTAAACAAACTCTCTAAATTCAGTCTGCATTACAAATTCGCAACAGCGTCTTCCAACTCCTCATACCACTCCTCACCATACTTACGAATTAGTGGGTTTTTCAGAAATTCATGCACACGTACCTGCAATTCATCGCCGAAGGTACAAGCCGGGCTGCAAATACTCCAACGATCGTAATTCAGCACATCAAATTCAGGGTATTTGGTAATGCGGATAGGATATAAATGGCACGAGATCGGTTTTTTCCAGGTGATATCGCCATGCTCGTAAGCCTTTTCAATAGCGCATTTGGTGATGCCGTTTTCAAATACCACGTAGGCGCATTCTTTATTTACATCAACACATGGGGTGGTGTAATCACCTTCAAAATCGGTTACATGGGTGCCAACTCTTTCAATAGTCGCTATGCCTTTGGCATTCATGTATGGTTTTACCTTCGGGTAGATCTCTTTTAATATATCCAGCTCGTCTGCATTTAAGGGCGCGCCGGAGTCACCTTCGAGGCAACAAGCGCCTTTGCACTTGTTTAAATTGCACACAAAGTTATTCTTCACCACATCCTCGTGCACCAATACACTCCCAACTTCAATCATCATAATTAATCTTTTATAGGGTTTAACGGAAATTTAAGCCCTTTGGCCCCCGTCAAATCCATGGTTATGCTGCCTAAAATAACTTCAACCTGCGCTTTTACAGGTATACGGTTGTCATCGTCAGTAATCCACAAATATAGCTTACTATTCTTTTTAAATATACGCCCCGGAATAATAGTTGGATTAAACTTAAGGCAATTAAATGTACCCATTGAACAAGTTACCTTTTCTTTACCCACATAAGTTATTCCTAGTGAGTTGATTCCGTCATCCAAAAAATACTTCAGCTCAAATTTATCGCCAACGTGCATTTTTGATATATCAATGGTACGGGCAAAATAATAGGCCGATACAAAATCAAACACCTTACCTGTATACGGATACGTACCTTTATTTGCTGTTATCTTATCGCTTTCATGGTTAAAGGTTACCTTATCGCTATGCTTCCAGCTGCCTTCATGCCGGTTCTCTGCATAATAATAAGGCAATAGCGTTTTTTGATCCACATAACTCTCGTATCGGTTACGCACTTTATAAAAAACATCAAACGAGCCGGCAGTTTTACCTTCAACTACAATATGATAAGCCGGGTGGCCATCATACTTTATATCAGTATTTTCAACTTTAAGGTCTGCTTCGGCAGCAGTAAAAAAGCCGTATTTTAAACGGTAGTTTAATTGTTCGCCTACCTTAAAAACAGGGTCATTAACCATTGTTAACTCCTGCGCCATAGTTAGGCTAATAGAACCGGTAATGAATAATAAGGTTAAAAAGTATTTTTTCATTTATGGGTGGTGATCGTCTGTTGTAAGTCTCAAAGCCCGGTAATTTGACTCAAGACTTCCGGCTTAAGACTAATCTTTCCTTTTATAAATAGGAACCGTAGAGCAAGGTTCGCCAAACATCAGGCTCTTGGCTATAGGCGTTAATTTTTTCGTCAGTTCAACATAGGCTGATACCGGTACAGGTATATCGCCACAGCCCTTTAAAACGATGCGCTGGTCGCGATATTGTTCCAGATCGGCGCCAGATATACCTTTTATAAACAAAACTGTCTCTAATAGCTCCAAATCGCCAAAAACAACCTCGCTAGCATGTGGTGCTAGCCTATTGGCAATTAACATATATGCCCATGCAGGTACAATAGCATCGGCGGTGCAGGTTATGGCTACATTTTTAGCGTCATACTGTGCCCAGTCATGTGCTTTTACAAATTCACGGAAATCTTTTTCGCGCAGGATAAGCTCCATGTACAGGTTATCTTTAATATCATACAAAACACGTTCGCCCTGCGGATAGAAAGAAGCAGGATCAAGCGTTACCAAACCGCTCTGCGCTACTTTATTGATTATATTTTCCTGAATGTCCATAATCTTAATTTTATATCGGTTTTTACACCTTTGTTATTTCTCCACCTTGTCATTTCGACCGGAGGGAGAAATCTTCTTCGATCTGTAAGTTCGCTATGCCTGTTGTAGAAGATTTCTCCCTCCGGTCGAAATGACAATCTACAATCTAATCCTATTAAATAAAAAATCCGGGAAAAGCTTAACGCTGATCCCGGATACAAAATTACTTTTAATTTGGTTATAAGAACTTAACTCTGTAATCTTTTACATTCGCCTTATCTTTCAACGCTTCCAATATACCTTGTTGTGAACGTTGTAATAAAGCCTGGCCTAGTTCCTGTTTCTGCCTTAAGGCATTTGCAAGAGGTGCCGGTTTAATGAAATTATCAACCGTAAATACATAAACACCTGACTGGCCGATAACCGGAGCAGATAGTTTACCGGGTTGTGAACCGAATATAGTACCTATTAATTTATATTCTGCTGATGAACCAGGGATTACCGGGTTAGCAAAAACTATATTCTGAATAGGAACAACAGGTGAACCTGCTTTTTGACCTACCTGATCTATATTTGATGCACCGCTAACTGCTGATTGCAATTTATCAGCAAGCGCTTTGCCTTTAACAGCAAGAAGTACTTGTGGTGCTATTTGCTTTTTAACAGCGCTTAAAGGTAATGTACCTTTAGGGTTAATTTGTGTTAAACGAGCTACCACATACTGGTCGCCGCTGGTAAATACCTGGTCAGAGAAATCGCCTGCACTTGCTTTATAAGCCCAGCGTACAATTTCGCGGCCACTGGTTATTGTATTAAATGTTGATGCTATCGGGTTTAAATCAGGAGCCTTAACAATTTTCAAACCTGCTTTATTTGCCTGATCATCGAAATTATCGCCGCTTAATGTGCCCAGGAATGCCTGTGCTTTGCTATAAGCTGCAGATTGTGTTGCTGAACTTGCTGTTAACAATTTATCTACTGTAGCAACCTTAACAACTTTTGATGAACCTTTTTGATCCTCTATATCGATGATATGTACACCGTATTGTGAGGTAACAATTTTTATATCGCCTTTTTTACCTTCAAAAACTGCATCTTCAAACGCAGGCACCATGCTGCCACGGCCAAAAGTTCCAAGCTCGCCGCCTTTATCGGCAGATCCTTTATCAACTGAGTACGTCTTAGCTAAATCAGCAAATGATTTACCACCTTCAATTAATTTCTTGATTGAATCAGCAGTTGCCAATGTTTTTTCAGGGCTGCTGGTAATAGGTAATAGGATATGCCTTGCTTTTACTGAATCAGGACCTATCTGCTCATCAACCAATTTAGAAAGCTTGTAGCTGCTGCCTGATAAGTAAGGGCCGTAAACAAAGCCTTTAGCAGCGCTAAACATAATAGAATCTATTTTTGGATCGAGCTGACCTTTACGCTGGAATGAAAGCGGTGTTTTTGTATCGGCATTTACTTCAACAAAAAGCGAATCATTGGTGCTGGCTTTAAATGCCGGTGCCAATTTATCAACCTCTGTTTTTACAACTGCCGAATCATCTTTTGATGGTGCAGCGTTAAATATAACGTATTCAAGGCTTCTGCTTTCTTCAGGATTTTTGAATTCGCCTTTATGGTCGTTATAGTAAGTTTCATAATCATCATCAGTTACCGTAACCTTGTTGTCAGGTATTGATGAATAATCAAGTTTTACATATTTAAAATTAGCCAGTTTGTTTTTTGATTCATAATCATCCTGTGCATCAAGCGCGTTTACGTATAACCCGTTTGATACTAATGCCAAATACTTTTCTGAACGTTTATCGTCAACAATGTGCTCAACAAAATCGTTCCAACGAATCAGCATTGGATCATCATTTTTAGCTGCAGAAATATTGTTTAAAAAGTTATTAAGCTTCACCCTGTCAACCTGGCCGGTTTGTGGGTTTCCGAATGCCTGCACAATTTGCGGGCTTGGGTTATCGCCCTGTATTAACGAACGTTTTTCATCGTCGCTTACAACCAAGCCTAATTTGTCCATCTCAGCATTCAGGATCTTTTCATTTAGCTCCTGGCTCCAGGTTGATTCCTGTATATAGCTGGTGATCTGCGGTGTCATCTCAGTTTGGTGAGATTGCGCCTGAAAGTTGGCCGTATTCTGGTCAACCCGTTTATTAAACTCATCAACAGCGATTTTTTCGCCGTTAACTTCGCCCATCTCGGTGTTGTCACCATGAAAAAACGAACCTCCATAATGTATAACCTCGCCTGCGATGAAAGCAAACATTGCAAAACCAATAACGACGACTAGTATCATCCCCATCCGGTTGCGCAAAAAACCCATTATTCCCATAAAAAAAATTATATAATATTATTAGTACTCAAAAAAGAGGCGCAAGATACAACTTTTAGTAAAATTTTTTAATAGAAAAAAAAATAGTCAAAAAGCTGTTAATTATTGTGTTGGCGCATCCGTTACATTAAATATGCCTGTTGAGTGTGTGATGGTCCAATGAGCCATTGTTTGGTCGCTTTGAAAACCTGTCCCATTCATCACATCTCCGTTGGCCATTGTAATTTGAACAACCTTATCGGAGTGCATTGTTTTGGTATTTTTATCCCATATCAGCTCGTCTGATTTGAAGGTTTCGCCTTTTGCATTTTTGGCAACTACATTTTTATGGAACTCAAATTTGTTATCCACATCACTTTGTATAGCTGTATCGGCTGTTAAAGTGCCCATTTGCGTCATATCATCTTTATTGAAAAAAATAATATTAACGGTTTTGGGCATAAGGTTATAAGGTTTTTTGCCCTGGTACTGCAATAACAAAGGAGATAGCACACGAAAACGCACTTTTGCTGAGTCGCTGTAAATTATATCAACACCGTGTATGGTATCAACATCGGCGTTAACCTGGTTTGCTGATAGCTCACGTATTTTATTGATGTCATTTTCACAGGCTGAAAACAGCATGATACCTGTTACAATTGCCGGCCAAAGTAATTTTGACAGAAATTTAGACCGACCTAACATGTTCAATTAATCAAGTTTATATTTGGTGAACCACTTGTCGTTAAGTGCGAATGATAAGTGAAAATTAACATAATTCTCTTTTACAAGGCCATTAGCCAGGGTACCACGTGTACCTATTTCGGCAGCAAAATTTATTTTGTAGTAGCTGTTATAACCCGGCCTTAAAGGCAAACCTAAACCGAAGGTAATTGCTTTATCGGTAATATTTGTGCTGGAGTTACCTGTTTGTACATCAACGTATGATTGGTTATATATAACCCCTAAACGATAATCAATTGTTGCCCAATAGTTTGATAATGCATTAGCATCAGGCGTAAACTGGCCTCCTAAATTATAGGTTTTACTGTTTTGATAAGTTTGGCCTGTTACACCGGGTATACTTAATTGCGACCAGTTGCCCTGGCTATATTCCGCCCCGATTAAAAATTTATTATCACTTACAAATGTTACACCATAACGGCCTATATATGGCAAGTGTAGTTTTGCTTTAGGATCTTTTGTTTCTGAAAGTGTATCAGAAGCTACATTTTCATTACCGCTATCATCATAAGTATACTGACTCACGATATTTGTATGCTGGCTGTTTATGTTAGAGCTTAGTGTGGCAGAGTAACCCAATATTAAATGTTTACTCTCGCTAAAATCAATAGTGTACTGGGCACCTATGTCATAGCTGGCACCACCAATTGCATAACTATCTTCAACACGAGAGTTTATTGTGCCGAATAAATTTGGTATTTCTGTTGAGCTGTATTGGTGCAGGTTGCCAAATATGTACGATGCATTGGCTCCCAATAACAAATGTTTTCCTATACCGAAACCATAACCGATATATGCCTTCGACAAATCGCCCTGGCCGCTGTATAGATAGTTAACAGCATTTGTATCGATAACATTACCTGTGCCGAAATTCTTTTTTGTTGTTGTGTAGCTATAACCCATTTCGCTATAAGGCTGCAAGCCAAAGCTGAGGGCTGATTTTTTACTTACCGGGAATGCAAACGCAACATGGTTTACCCTGAAATTACCATTAGACTGGCTTGCCTGGCCGGTTTGGCTAAGGCTGGTAGTACTGCCGTATATGCCAATATCAACAACTGTTAAGCGTAGGCTGCCATAACTGGCCGGGTTAACCGGGTTTAAGTTAAAATAACCGCTGAAGTTATTGATGGCTGCACCTAAGCCGCCCATACCAATAGTTTGCGGTAATGCCATTTGATCAAGGTTACCGATACCAAATTGCGAATATGGCGAGCTGGTAGTAGCTGTTGATTGTGCACTCACCCGGAAAACTGTAAGAGCAAGTAAAAATGTTATAAATAATTTAGTAAATTTAATCATTATGCTTTGTTATGGCTGCGTTTAATCCTTTAAGAACCAGGTAGGGCTCATTTTTAATATAGGGGGCAAAGATGCTATTTTTTAACAGGGTATCAAAAAAAATACCGTCGCCTCCTGTTAGTATAATATTAAGTTCGTTTTTATCTTGTTTATAGCTTGTTATAAAACCTTCAAGCTCGTATTTTATGCCGTTTTGTACGCCCGATGTTATAGCGCTTTGGGTATTATTACCACTGATTTTATTAAAGGTGTTATCCTCATTAACAACAGGCAAAGCAGCGGTATAATAATTTAATGCTTTATAACGCATTTTTAGCCCCGGTGATATACTACCGCCCGAATAATTTAAATCACTATCTACAAAATCATATGTTATACAGGTTCCGCCATCTATCACCAAACTATTTTGGCCGGGATAGGCATAAGCCGCGCCTATAACGCCGGCCAACCGATCAGGCCCTAAAGTTTTTGGGGTTAGATAATGGTTTTTGATACCTGTGGTCATTCCAGTATTAAAATAGATCACTTTGATTTTTTCCTTCAATACCGATTCCCAACCTGTATGCTCATTTTTTACCGTGGATATAATGGCTTTACTAATATTATACTCAACCAGTATATCCTGAACTTTTATATCCTGGTCTTGATAATGGGTGATATGCACTAATTCATCCTGCTCAAAAACAGCAATTTTTGTATTAGTATTACCTATATCAATAACCAGGGTTGCCATTAGGCCTTAACCAATGCCAATATAGATTCGAAAATAGCTAAACCGTCTTCGTTGCCCAACAAACTGTCGGCAGCACGTTCAGGGTGGGGCATTAAGCCGAATACGTTACGTTTGATATTACAAACACCCGCGATGTTCTCTAAAGAACCATTAGGGTTTGCATCAGCGGTAACTAAAGCTGAATCATCACAATACTTGAATAATATCTGATCGTTATCTTTTAAGCTTTGCAATACATCAGCGTCAGCAAAATAATTTCCTTCGCCATGGGCGATAGGAATTTTAAGCGCTCTTTGCGGATCGATCTGCGCGGTAAGTAACGAGTTTGAAGTTTCGGCCTTTAAGTAGATGTTACGACAAATAAATTTGCGGTTTTGATTATGTAAAAGCGCCCCCGGCAATAAACCTGCTTCGGTTAATACCTGGAAACCATTACAAATGCCCATTACATAGCCACCATTTTCGGCAAACTTGATAACCTCGGTCATTATGGGTGAGAAACGGGCGATAGCGCCTGAGCGTAAATAATCGCCAAAAGAGAAACCTCCCGGCAAAACTATAAAGTCAACTCCCTGCAAATCATGGTCTTTATGCCATAGTTTTACTACTGGTTGGCCAGTTAATCGCTCTAATGTATAAATGATATCCTCGTCGCAATTGGACCCAGGAAAAATTACTACTCCAAACTTCATGTTACAAAACTAATATAACAGCTGAAATATGAGCGAATTTAATAGTTAAAAAGTGTTAAACTGAAAGTATATTATGCTGATAAACAGCAAAAGATATAAAGTTTCATAAAACCATTTACTGCTGCCATGCAAAAAGTAATAGGCAAAAAACACCGCGGCGGGTATGGTACACAATAAAAAATGATTCAAATTAAACTGCGCCCGCACATAAAATGATAGGCCGGCAACCATAAAAATAAAAAATAACAGCTGAAAAGATTTACGCACCTGCACGTAACTTTTAAAGAAATTTTGCCTGAGTTTCACAAAACACAGCCCCAATATTACTATCACCGGGATAAGCATCAGGTAGTTGTAATAGTTGGTTATATTTATACGATTAGGAAACTTTGTTCCCAATGGCAGCCATATTTTATAAAATTCGCTAAACTGGTTATGCAGATAGTAGTACACAGCCAAAAAGAAGAATACCGTAGCATAACCAATAATACCGGCAATCCACTCGCGCCAGTTAAATGATCTGAAGATGATGAGGGCTATCCATATCACCAGGAAAAAAAAGATAAATGGAAAATAAATCAGCGTACCGAGGGCTACGATCATCCCCAGATCATAAGTAGTTGATAACGCGCTCTCACCTTTATACAGGTCGAACAGCTTATACAACATCCATATCACCAGGAAGTTGCAGATTAACGGCGGACTTAAAACCAAAAACGGCGTAAATAACCCCGATACGGTTATATACATTAATGCCGGCAAAAAAGTCGACTTACCTAATAAATTATACCTGTTTACTAAAAAGTTAAGCAGCAGGGCTTGTATAAATACCAATATCCCGGCTATAAATATGTTAACAGTGGGTGAAAACACGTGCTCGTAGGCTAAAGGCACTAATGTGCGGGCAAATGTTTCAACAAAGGTGAACTCAATATTAGCAGGCGCATTGTATAAATAGCCAATACGCAGTACAACCAACAGTATTAAAAGCCATAAAGCGTTAAGCGGATTAAACCTCCTGAAGATACTGATCATCAAATATTGTTGTTAAGGGAGCAATATTAGCAGAAAAACCGCTTATGCTAAAATGCAGCGATTACTTTGCGTAAGTTTTTACCAGATTCTCCACTATAGCTGCGGTTTCATCCGGAAAGTTCACTTGTATTCTTTTATCATCATTTAGCCAATTGGCAATATGGTTGTTGAAATGTCCATCAATCTCGTTAACAACGGGCACACCCAATTTTGATGCCGACAGGGCATTACAGCGTTGCTCATATTGGCCTGTCATGGGTATCATCAGTACCTTTTTTTGTAAAAATAAGGCTTCTGCAGGGCCTTCAAAACCACCACCGGTTAACAGCCCGGCACAACTAGCCAGGCTGTTATTAAATTCCTGGTTATTTACCGGGCATATGTGCACATTACCTATGCGGGTTACTTCTTTTTGTCGTTTGGAAAAGATGTGCCATTCCACATCAGTTTTGCTCAGGTGGCTAAGTAATGTTTTATCATCATACGCTGGCAAGTAAACGGTATAATGCCCGTTGTTTGATGTTTCCATATTACGGATCTCGCTACGGATAACCGGGGTATGGATAAAATCGGCATAGCGCTCAAAGTGAAAACCTACATGATAGGTAGTCGGCGAATAGTATTTGAACAGCCACTCGGCATAGTTCCATTTTTGCGGGCGTGGTGTGTTTGGTGATATAAATGAACATTGATGACTTAATGATACCGATGGTATTTTTTGCAGCCTGCATGCCCAGGCGCTTACCGGCTCAAAATCATTAATAATCAGGTCATAATCTTTTAGGGGCAGGCTGTGCATATCGCGCCATAGCTGCGGCAGGTTCATTATTTTAAATGTTGCCCAGTTATCAACCCCTCCTTTAGTGCCGAAAACAAAGCTAAACCCATGAAATTTATACTTAAGCGGTTGCGCCAAACTCACCTCGGCCTGTGTACCGCTAACTAACAGATCAACATCTCCATATAGCTGCAAAAGCGGCACAATTTCGCGCGCGCGACTGATGTGGCCGTTGCCTGTACCCTGTATAGCGTATAGTATTTTCATGGTAATGCCGGGCGGTTGAATTTATAAAGCCGGAATAGTATTAATATTCCTACACTGCAACTTTACAATAAATCTTTTGAAATGTTTTAATAACCTTTCAAATTCCGGAAATTAAAATATTGACGCGTTAGGCGTGTTTATCTGCATGTTGAATAAACACACCCCTGCCATCACACATCCCTGTCCACCCCCTCTCAAGAGGGGAATTTGTTATGATGGTTCCTGCCTGAATCGTTCCAATAAACTTTTTACATCCAGCTTGGCATCAAGGTCCTCGGCATCGGTTTTATCGTCTTCGTTCTCATCCTTAATAAAATCCTCGGGCCTGTAATTAAATATTTTCCATTTTTTATCGTGATACTCCAGCGCGGTAAGGCTCTCCACCCAATCGCCTGAATTCAGGTAGATAACGCTGCCGCTTTTCTCTGTTGATTCGATCTTCCTGATCTCGGCCTGGTGAATGTGACCACAAATTACATACTGATAGTTTTTATCGACAGCCAAATCGGCCGCGGTTTGCTCAAACTGGTTGATGAACTTTACAGCGTCTTTAAATCTGGCTTTTACTTTTTTGGAAAAACTCATTTTCTCGCGCCCCATGGTAGTTAAAACCCAATTGGTCATGCTATTCAACCATATAAGCGTATCATAGCCTACAGCGCCTAATTTGGCCAGCCATTTAGAATGCTGCATGGTAACATCAAACACATCACCGTGAAATATCCAGGCTTTTTTACCATCTATATTTAAAACTATTTTATTAAGCAATTGAAACGAGCCCATGTTGAAATCGGCAAACTTGCGCAGCATTTCGTCGTGGTTACCGGTTAGGTAATAAACCGGGATGCCCTCGGTAACAAATTTCAGTATGCGGCGGATAACTTTCATGTGCGCCTCTGGCCAGTACGATTTACTGAACTGCCATATATCAATAATATCGCCGTTCAGAATCAGCATTTTGGGTTTGATGCTTTTTAAGTACTTAAGCAGTTCTTTTGCGTGGCACCCATAGGTACCTAAATGCACATCTGATATAATTACTATATCAACTTCGCGTTTTGCCATGAAAGTTTGGGGGTTAATGTTCCTGCCGGTAATTTGTACCGATAATTTAGGTTTGGTGAGTTAAGCCAACTATTATTCGTTGTCTTCTTCTTCACTTACTTTTAGTTCGTAAGGGCTGAAATAAAATACGGCAAGCATTGCCAGTAAAGCGATTACAACCATGTATGAATATTCAAAATCCATTACTAAAGCTTTTAACAAAGATAAAACTGATAAGTTACTATAGTGTTAAGACTTCGTTAAATATCAATGGTTTAGACTGCTGAAAAATCTTTTTTTATACGGTCGAGTTGTTTGAGGTGATGCGCCAGGTGGATGCGGATAAATTTAAACCATTGCGCGGCACTGAACATGCCCAGGCGGGGATGTTTAACCCTGCGGATAGCTAATTTATCCGAAGTAAAAGGAACCATCTCCTCCATCCGCTTGCGGCATTTGATGATTAAGTTGCGGGCTTCTTCCTTACTGATTTTAACCGCGGGCATTTTTGAGCTGACAGATTGAGGCTCCTTAATTTTTACCGGTGGGAAACGGCCAAAAAGCAATACCATTTTACCCATTAAGCTAGCTTTACCGGTATTAGGCTTATCCGACTGATGGGTACAACGCTCCAATGCTATAGTTGCTCCCATAGTAGCCTGCATAATATGCGAGTAAACCTCAGCATAGCTCCAGCCACCGTGGGGTGGTGTTTCATCGAATTGATCATCAGGGATGGAATCGATTTGCGCGCGGTAGTTATCAAATATCGCGTTCAGGCGTTTATGCTCTTTGGTTATGCTCACAAAGTAAATGTAGTGGTTTAAATTAATTATTCGATATCTTTTACCCTGTGGTCGGTGTTCGGAAGATTTAAAAAGGGTGTCATGCTGAGGTACTCGAAGCATGACACCCCTCCCTTTATATCAGCTTCACTAGCTTATCACCATCCAAAATCGGGATAGCAGTGGTTAAATCCGTTTGCAAACAAAATTCAATATCGGCTTCAATACCTAATGCTTTGAGGCGTTCGCTATGCGATGTTTTTTTAAGGTAGGCAGAAATATCATTCTTACCGATCTGGAAAAGATCATAGGCAGCGATGGCGGCATCATCCAATATAAAACCGGCTGATTTTAATTGATCTGCTACCGCTCCGGCAAAAAGGGTATCTTCCAGGTTAAAGTTATTTTTCCATCCGGCACAAACCAGCAATATATCTTCCTGCTGATCTTTTAACCAGTTACAAACCGATGTAAGATTAAGAAATGAGCCAATGATTATTTTTTTTGCTTTGATAGATCGCTGCAAGGCATGCGTACCATTTGTAGTAGTTAGCACAATGGTTTTACCCGATACTTTTTCCTGAGTGTATGAGAATGGCGAATTGCCAAAATCAAAACCTGCTACTACTTCACCGTTACGTTCAGCAGCTAATAGATAATCTGCAAACTTATCCTGATAGGCCAGGCATTCTTCTACTTCCGATACCGGGATAATGGCCTCGGCACCATTTTCAATGCCGTAACAGATAGATGAAGTGGCCCTGAAAATATCGATAACTACTACAATATAGTTTTCTACATCAAAAAGAGGGATGAGCGCGGGAGTTAGGCAAACGTCTACCCCCCGGCCCCCTGAAGGGGGAGTTTGATCAGCATGATTGTTAGACATATCTTTTAAATAAATTATTCCCCCTTCAGGGGGCTAGGAGGTTATTTATAGAAAGGTGGTTTAACCACTTTTGCCTTTACTTTATTATCGCGTATACTGATGAATATTTCAGCGCCTTCTTTGGCAAACTCGTTTTTTACGTAGCCCATGCCAATTGCTTTTTGCAGCGATGGCGATTGCGTACCTGAGGTTACTTTGCCAATATTGTTTCCGTCGGCATCAACAATTTCATAATCGTGGCGGGGGATGCCGCGGTCTATCATTTCAAAACCAACCAGTTTTTTGTTTACACCTTGTTGTTTCTGCGCCTGCAAAGCATCTGAGTTAACAAAATCCTTGGTGAACTTGGTTACCCAGCCTAAACCGGCTTCTAATGGCGATGTGGTATCATTAATATCGTTACCGTATAAGCAGAAACCCATTTCTAAACGTAAAGTATCACGGGCACCTAAGCCTATAGGTTTTATGCCGAATGGTTCGCCTGCTTTAAATATGGCGTTCCAGATATGTTCAGCGTGTTCGTTATCGAAATAAACTTCGAAGCCACCCGCGCCGGTATAACCTGTTGCCGAAACAACAACATTATCAATACCCGCGAACTTGCCTTTTTTAAAGGTATAGTATTCCATTGATGGCAGATCAATATCGGTAAGGCTTTGCAAAGCTTCGGCAGCTTTAGGGCCCTGGATAGCTAGCAGCGACGTGCGGTCGGATATGTTTTTCATATCAACACCCCAGGTATTGTATTTGGAGATCCAATCCCAATCTTTATCAATGTTGGATGCGTTAACAACCAGCATGTAGGTTTTTTCGTCGATGCGATAAACCAGTAAGTCATCTACTATACCACCATCTTCGTTTGGTAAGCAAGAGTATTGTACTTTGCCATCATAAAGCTTGGTAGCATCGTTACTGCTCACTTTTTGTATCAGGTCGATAGCGTGATCACCTTTTAAAATAAATTCGCCCATGTGACTCACATCAAACACCCCTACGGCTTTTCGTACGGTTTCGTGTTCAGCGTTAATTCCGGCGTATTGCACGGGCATATTGTAACCTGCAAAGGGTACAATTTTGGCGCCTGCTTTTATATGAATATCAGTTAATGCGGTATTTTTCATGAATTGGGTCAATTGCCGTCAAAAGTAATAAAATTAGCTTACTCCAACAGGTAGCAAACGCTCATATATATTAAAAAGCTTACCGGTGACTACATTTATATCGTGTTGCTGCTCTATAAGCCCGCGGGCGTTCAAACCAACGCTGCGACAAAACTCCTCATCGGTTATGCAACGTTTTATAGCATCGTAAAATTCGTCGGCGTTATTGGCTATTAATATATTCTTGCCGTTTGTAAAATTAATCCCTTCGGCACCAAGCGATGTGGAAATAATACATTTCTCCATAGCCATTCCCTCAACAATTTTCACCCTTACGCCACCGCTGGATAATAGCGGTACAATCATTATGGATTTACTATTCACAAACTCGAGCGCGTCATCAACTTCGCCGGGGATAAAGATCTTACCCATCACCTCGTAATCATCGAAACGCTCCGGAATATCATTACCTGCCACATAAAATTTTACAGGGAGGTCGCCATTGGTCAATTCTTTGTGGAAATTCTCCAGGAACCACTCTATACCCTCGCGGTTTGGCAGCCAATCCAACGAGCCTAAAAAGAATAGGCTTGGAACTTCTGTTTTGGTATAATCGGGTTTATACTGTTCCAGATTTAAACCTACCGGCAATACATCTATAGCTGTTTTTGTACCATAGGATAACATGGTGGCTTTATCCTGCTCGGTAAATACAATAATTGAGTCTACTTTATTAAGTTGCTCCAGTTCGTAATTTTTAATACGCTTGGCATGCATTCTCAGGTACGACTTTTTAAACGGATCGTTCTTTTGACCAGCCAAACGCTGCCATACCTGGTTTTCGATATTGTGTGCCCGGTAAACAAGCTTTGAATTGCAACTTTTACGAACGGCGTTTAAGTACAGCGATACCATCAGCCCATCAAACTGTACAATATCATAATTATTTATACGCACCTCGCGCATCAGCTGGCGCTCAAATTCGGCATCGTAATACTTATCAATATTAAAGGATGTTTTGCTGAACAGGTTGACAGCTACATCAAAAACCGATACCCGCGTATCAATATCATAAGCACGATAGTTTATCTTGCTTATCACATCATCATCAGGTTGTTCGTGGTAGTTTTTTTTGGAATTTAACGCCACCAGCGATACCTCGTGCCCCAAATTAACAAGGCCTTTAATGGTATTGTATACCACAATCGGGTATCCGCCATTTTGCGGAAATGGAACACGGTGAGCTAAAATAAGTATCTTCAAACTTAATTGGTTTCCAACAAAAATACCATCTGTAACGACTATATCAAAGTCCCTCCGGAAAAATAGTTAATTGCGGCTTGCTTACCGTAAAAGTGCGGCGATGGTATGGGGTAAATCCTAATTCTAACACTGTGTTGCGGTGTTTTATGGTTGGATAGCCTTTATTGGTGTGCCAGTTGTATTCAGGATGCTCCTCGGCAATTTGCTTCATGTAATCATCGCGATAGGTTTTGGCTAGTATAGATGCCGCCGCGATACTTAAATACTTGGCATCACCCTCCACAATACATTGGTGCGGCATATCCTGATATTTATTAAAGCGGTTACCATCAATAATTAAAAACTCAGGTTTTACGTGCAGTTTATCAATGGCACGGTGCATGGCTAAAAAAGAAGCGTTCAGGATGTTGATCTCATCTATCTCCACATTATCAACCGAGGCTATGGCGTAGGCGATCGCTTTTTCTTCTATCTCCGCACGGAGCTGGTAGCGTACCGCATCAGATAATTGCTTGGAATCATTAAGCAATTTGTGCTCAAAGTTATGCGGAAGAATTACCGCGGCGGCAAATACCGGCCCGGCAAGGCAACCGCGACCAGCTTCATCGCATCCTGCTTCAATCAAATCAAATTGGTACCGGGCTAATAACATCAGTAGCTGTTTTTTTTCAAATATCCATTTTTTTTAACCGATGATTATGAGGTGTGGAAAAGATGTGAGGAAAATTCATGTTAACTCGCAAAAGTAAATTAAATTGTCATGCTGAGGATACGAAGCATCTGTACTGGTGTAAACTACTTTACAGATTCTTCACTGCGTTCAGAATGACAAGGGGATAATTAAAAGGCTTTGTCATCCCGAACTTGTTTCGGGATCCCACATGCTGAGTAACCGGTATGGTAATGACCTTGCATGTGGGATGCTGAAATAAATTCAGCATGACAATATGCTTAGGATGTAATTGTGCTCTGTTAAATATTGTGTTAGCGATAGCAGCGGGTACTGGCCAATCGAGATCCTCAGTGCAGTCCGAGGTTAAGGTCCTGTGTAGTATGAGCAAATAGCGCGGGCCGAAAGTGATGCCCCTTAAAATATCCGTAGCGTAAGCAAGGTAATATCATCAATAGCTTTTCCTTTAGTAAGGTGAGCAACATGATCGAGCAGGGTTTGGTTGAAATTATCGGGTGATGAACTACCATGTTGCAGCACAAATTTCAGCAGCTTTTCTTCGTTCCAGCTTTTAGGCCCTTGTGACTCGTAGTCCATTAAGCCATCGGTGTAATTAAATATCAAACTACCCGGGTCAATGTCTATTTCTCCCTGATTTAAGAATGGCAGTTCTTCAAAAGCGCCTATCATGGTTGTCCCTAACTTAAGTGGAATAGCCTCACCGTTTGAATATAAAATTGCCGGGTTGTGGCCTGCATTTATATAGTTAAGTAAGCGTGTTTTTTGATTGTATTTGGCTAAAAAGAGTGTGATAAAACGTTCGCCCTTGGTGTTGTTGAGTACAATTTTATTAAGGCGCTCTATAATATTGGTCAGGTCATTCTCCACCGTTGCCCAGGCATGCAAACTGGCCTGGAAGTTGGCCATCAGTAATGCGGCCGAAATTCCTTTGCCCGATACATCAGCAATGCACCAGATGAACTCATCCTCATTAAGGCGGATGAAGTCAAAATAATCGCCCCCAATGTTTTGATGGGGTAGATACCGGGCATCTATCTCAACACCATCATCTTTATGTATTCGGATGGGTACCAACATGTTCTGCACCTCGACAGCAAGTTCCATCTCACGCTCAAAACGTTCTGTTTGTAAGCGCTCCCTGAATAAACGTTTATTCTCTAGCGCTACCAGCACCACATTGATAAGTGTTTGTATAAAGTTAAGGTCATTGTTCAACATCTCTGGCGAGCTATTGAAATCGCCTATAAATGCATAGGCCAGTGCCTTGTTTTTATGATAGATGGGAATAAAGTAATCGTATGTTTTTAGTATCGGATCAGCGTGGTTGGCAACCGGTGTGGCGGTTTTAAATTTGCTCAGATCGGTGCAAATACGATGCAATACACTTACAGGTTCAATAGTGCCACCGTATTTTGAGATGCAGATAAAGTTCTCATCATCCTCTATCAAAAACCTGAATTTCCCTACTTGCAGATAGCTCTGCAAAATAACCTCCAGCATTTGCACCAATACTGGCGTAGCTATATTTTTATTGATGGCTCTGGTTACTTCAAGCAGTGAGTTTAATTCCGACTGCCTTTTAAGCAGTAATCTAATCAGTTCATCTTCGCCGGACTTATCGATATTTTGCATTTATTTATTGGGCAGTATAGATAAGGTTTGAATTTTTAGGCATCCCTGTATTTAATAAATTATCTGCCAAAGATACCGTTAACAGATTTTTTAATATTAATAAAAGCCTCAAATCGTTTTTTTGTTTTAACAGTAGAGAAGCACAGGGATTAGAGATCATATAGTTTGTAAACAGAACAGCCTAAAATAAAGAATAATTTTCAAATTCGTGTATTTTGAGATTTTATATCAAAAGCATCGCGCAAACCAATGGTTACCAGGTTAAAAGAATAAACCAAAAGCATAATGGCAAGGCCTGGCAGCACTGCTAAATAGGCTGCATCCATTACAATATAAGCGTAATTTTCCCTGATCATACTGCCCCATGTTGGCATTGGTGGTTGTGCCCCGAAACCCAGGAAGCTCAGTCCGGCTTCCAGCAATATAGCTGTGGCAAAGTTTGACGCCGCCAGCACCAGTATTGGCCCGATGATATTAGGTAAGATATGCCTGATAATAATACGTGCATTACCAAAACCCATTGAACGTGCCGCTTCAACATATTCCACCTGCTTTAAGCTAATTACCTGTCCTCTTACCAATCGTGCCACCTCAACCCACATGGATAAGCCTACCGCCACAAAAATTTCCCATAAACCTTTACCCAATGCAAACGATATGGCAATAACCAGCAGCAATGCGGGTAAAGCCCAAAGTATATTCATTAACCAGCTTAACGCAGTATCCAGCCAACCACCAAAGTAGCCCGCGATTGCACCGATACTTACCCCCAGCAGTATGCTGATAAGTACCGACATTAAGCCAACAGATAAAGATACCCGTGTGCCAAGTAACAACCTGCTAAGCATATCGCGCCCATAAATATCGGTACCCAACCAAAAGGTTTTGCGCGTGATCTGTTTATTGACAATTTGCTGTTTTAAGGCGGATAGATTATTTATTTGTGTGAATTTTTGTTTTTGCCCTGTGGCGACCTCAAAAATACTGTAAGCTTTTTTTTCAGACTTATCTTCATCGCCGATGTATTGGTTTATGTAGATGGAATCTTTTGCGAAATAATAACCCGTTATCGGCACCTCATGGTAAAAGTTGGTCTGCCCCGATAGCATTTTATTGAAGATGCCGACAGTATCAACACTTTTGGCCTTAAGAATATCAAGGAACATAAATTTTGAGCCAGGTTTTTTAAGGCTGAGCTGGATAGCCATGTTATTAGCATCCGGCGTGGAATCTGGCATGATCAGATAACCCAATATGGCAACCAACGCAGTAATAATGATAAACACCAAACCCGCCATTGCAGATTTATTACGCTTAAATGTTTTCCAGGTCCGTTGGGATGGGGTGAGCTCGGGCATTAGCCACTAATTTCATGAATTTAATTGGGATGTGGCGAATGAAAAATGATGGCATAGGCTGCTGCAGTTAAAAGGCTAACCAGAAGCTAAATGGAATTTGATAGTTGACTGCTGTACTAGCTGACTTTCTATCGTTGTGCGACAAAGAGAGGAGACGAGCGGAGCAAGACTGGGTGAGTTTCTGTAATAAACATTTCCTTTTCTCTTCAATTAACTTATTTTTGGTTGATGACAATGGTAGAAGAAGGCTTTGAAATTAAGTTGACCCAGTTTGAAGGGCCATTTGATCTGCTGCTTTTTTTTATTGAACGGGATGAGCTTAATATTCAGGATATTCCCATTGCAAAAATTACAGATGATTTCCTGAACTACCTGCACCACATGGCTACCCTGAACATGGAGGTTGCCAGCGAATTTATTTTTGTGGCCGCAACGCTGATGCGCATCAAGGCTAAAATGTTACTGCCGCGATTTGAGGTAGACGAAGCCGGTAACGAGATTGACCACAAAGAAGACCTGATTCGCAAGCTGATTGAGTACAAAAAGATAAAGCAGGTTTGCGAAGAACTTCGCCCTTATGAAGATGAACGTTTTAAACAGGAAAAGCGCGGTAATATAGCCTACGACCTGGAACAAGTAGAGAAAATACCCTTACCGGGCGATGAACTGCAGGAGCTAAGCCTGTACAGACTAATGATGGTCTACGATCGACTCAATAAAAGTTATGAGTCGCGCGAGAAGCAGGTTACCCATACCATTGTGCAATATCCTTACACCATTGAAAAGCAAAAGGAAGCCATAAAGCAGTTATTGAACATCAATAAAATGCTCGATTTTAAATCGATAGCCGGTAACTCCGATAACAAAGTGCACTTTGTATATAATTTTTTAGCCATGCTGGAGATGTTGCAACAGGAGCTAATTAAAATAGAGGTAGGATTGGGGTATAACAACTTTTGGATAGCGACCAAAGAAATTGAATAATTCAACACCTTGTCATCCCGAACTTGTTTCGGGGTCCCACATGCTTAGTGACCGATAAGATGATGACCGTGCATGTGGGACGTTGAAATAAATTCAGCAACAGGATTATTTTAAATTTCCCTTCTCATTCTGAGTGCAGCGAAGAATCTTCTCCGACTTGCTCAGTCCACCATCCCAACAAATAACATTATTTAACATATTGGCATTAAGATAATTACTGATTGTGTTGCACATTTGTGATAACCAAAATATTATCATTATGCTAAAAAGCTACCTCAAAATTGCCTGGCGAAACCTCTGGAAAAATAAAGCCTTTTCTATCATCAATATTTTTGGTCTTTCAATAGGTATTGCTTTTAGCTTGTTGATAGGTGCGTATGTTTGGGGTGAACTGCAAGTAAACCGTCAGCTTAAGGATGCTGATAATCAATATATTATTCAAAGTAAATGGAAAGACCCAAATATGGGCTTTGAAATTGGAAGCGATGCGGAATTACCCAAAGCGCTTAAGGAAAGCTATCCAGGCTTAGTTACTAATTACTACCGGTTTGACGGTATAACCACCGATGTATCAAAAGGGGATAAGCATTTTCGTGAAACGGTACAGATAGGGGATAGCACTTTGCTTAACATGTACGGGTTTAAATTGCTGCAAGGCAATGCGAATACCGCGTTAAATGATCCCTTTTCGGTAGTGATCACTTCGCAAATGGCGATGAAATATTTTGGCCGTACAGATGTGATTGGGCAATTGCTGAATTTTGACGGACTTTCAGGCGATAAGCACGATTTTACTGTGTCGGGAGTATTGGGAGATGTTCCGAAAAACTCCGTTACTGCCGTAAGCGCACGTAATGTTTCCGACTTCTTTGTCAATGCTGATGCTGCCAAATATTTCAAAAGAAATTTAACAGGTTGGGATAATACCTATATCGTAGATTATCTTGAATTGAAAAAAGGCACAGATCCCAAAACGGTTGAAAGAGCTATGGCTACCTTGCTTCACAAAAACGCTCCGGAACAGATTAGTAAAAATTTAACGACCTACCTGGTTGCTTTAAAGGATTATAATATGATTGCTGAAGGCGGCATCGTTAAAAAAATGACCTATACATTGTCCTGTATTGCTTTGTTTATCTTACTTATGGCGATTATCAATTTTGTCAATATTTGTATAGGCCGGGCTTCGGGAAGAATGAGGGAAATGGGTATACGTAAGGTAATGGGCGGCTTACGCAAACAGCTGATATGGCAGTTTCTAGCCGAATCGACTTTAATAGTGATGATGGCGATGGTAGTTGCACTGGTTATTTACCTCACAGCAAGGCCATATTTTAGTGATGCACTTGGTAAAGATATCATGGGTTTATTTTCTTTTCCTGTTTATTTTATACCCGTTCCGTTCGTGTTCGCTTTAATTGTTGGCGTGCTGGCAGGCATTTATCCTGCATTAGTTTTATCGTCATTAAAATCAGTCGATTCTCTAAAAGGGAAATTGGCCTCGGTAAAAGAAAGTGTGCTTTTCCGTAAATCACTGGTTGTTTTTCAATTCGCTACGGCAGCTATTGTCTTAATTGGTGCAATAATAGTATCGCAGCAGGTAAGCTTGTTTTTTAGCAATAATTTAGGCTACAATAAAGATTATGTGATCTATTCGCAAGTGCCAAGGGATTGGTCGCCAAAAGGTGTCCAAAAAATGGAAGCAATTCGATACCAACTTGCGCAAATGCCCCAGGTAAGCAACATTACTTTATCTTATGTAATTCCGGATGGTGCAAACGGTGGTAATTATCAGGTTTATCGGCAAGGAGCAAACCCGTCACAAACTATAGTATCACAAGGTTTAACTGTTGATAATCAATATGCCTCAACCTATAATATTCCATTAAAGGCCGGACAGTTTTTTAAGCCTGTTTTTAATCCGGCAGACAGTACCGACGTAGTAATCAATGAAACAGAAGCAAAAGCTTTGGGATTTAAAAATGATGAAGAAGCTATTGGCCAAAAAATAATGTCGCCGGGTTACCCCGGTGCCTCTACTATTTGTGGCGTTACCGCTGATTTTCATTTTGGATCGATGCAATCCAAAATATTACCTATCACGTTTAATAATGTTAATTTCAGTACTTATTACCGTTACTTCTCCATCAAACTGAAACCTGGCGACTTACAGCAAAGCTTGTCGGTTTTACAAAAAAAGTGGGCCGAACTCATGCCCGGGGCCCCCTTTGAATATAAATTTATGGATGATGCCCTTAAAAGCGTTTATGCAACCGAACTGCAACTGAAAAAAGCAGCCTACATCGCCACCTTTTTAGCCATAATAATTGTTTTACTTGGCGTATTGGGTTTAATATCATTAAGCATACAAAAACGTACCAAAGAAATAGGTATTCGTAAAGTATTGGGTTCATCTGTTGCGGGTATTACTTCACTTTTCCTGAAAGATTTTTTAGGCGTAGTTTTAATTGCTGGTTTAATTGCCTGCCCGCTGGCATATTTTATGATGCAAAAATGGTTGAATGATTATGCTTATAAGATCAGTATATCGCTTTCACCTTTTGTTTTTTCGATAGCTTTATTAACGGCTATCACCGCGTTTCTTATTATGCTGCAAACTATAAAGGCGGCTTTTGCCAACCCGGTAAAAAGTTTGCGAAGCGAATAACAATCTTTTAATGTCATCCCGAACTTGTTTCGGGATCCCGCATGCTAAGTGACCGATAGATGATGACCTTGCATGTGGGATGCTGAAATAAATTCGGCATGACAATACCGAACAAAAAATACCCGCAAGGCAGGAACACAAATTCCTGCTTTTTTTGTTTAATAATAGCTAACATCTAATTACTTAACTATCAAAAAGAGGATTTTTTGCTAACTTAGCGGCGTTTTTAACCCATCGCATGAAAAGAGACAAATTAATATTTAAGCTGTTAGACGAAGAGCAACAACGCCAGGAAGAAGGTATTGAACTAATCGCATCTGAAAACTTTGTAAGCCGGCAGGTAATGGAAGCTGCAGGTTCAGTAGCAACCAATAAATATGCCGAAGGCTTACCCGGAAAACGCTATTATGGTGGTTGCCAGGTGGTTGATGAAATTGAAACTATCGCTATTGAACGCGCTAAACAATTGTTTAATGCCGAGTGGGCAAATGTGCAGCCACACTCAGGCGCGCAAGCTAATGCCGCGGTTATGCTGGCATGCCTGCAACCAGGCGACAAAATATTAGGTTTCGATCTTTCACATGGTGGTCACTTAACCCATGGTTCAGCAGTAAATTACTCTGGTAAATTATATGAACCACATTTTTACGGAGTTCGTAAGGATACAGGTTATGTTGATTATGATCAGCTTAAAAAGGTTGCCTTAAAAGAGAAACCAAAAATGATCATTTGCGGTGCTTCGGCTTACTCGCGTGATTGGGATTACGAATTTATACGCAAGGTAGCTGATGAAATTGGCGCACTTGTTTTGGCTGACATTTCGCACCCTGCCGGTTTAATAGCTCGTGGTTTATTAACCGATCCGCTGCCGCATTGCCATATAGTTACTACAACTACACATAAAACATTACGCGGCCCGCGTGGTGGCCTGATTTTATTAGGTAAAGATTTTGAAAACCCATGGGGTTTAAAAACACCAAAAGGCGAAATTCGCATGATGTCTAATTTATTAGACATGGCAGTTTTCCCGGGTATACAAGGTGGCCCGCTTGAGCATATCATCGCGGCAAAAGCTATTGCCTTCGGCGAAGCTTTGAGCGACGATTACATGAAATACATTGTACAGGTTAAAAAGAATGCAGCAGCTATGGCTAAAGCGTTTATTGACCGTGGTTACGAAATCGTGTCTGGTGGAACCGATAATCATTTGATCCTGATCGATCTGCGCAATAAAAACGTTACCGGTAAAGCAGCTGAGAATGCCTTGGTTACCGCCGACATCACCATCAATAAAAACATGGTGCCTTATGATGATAAATCACCATTTGTTACCTCTGGAATACGTGTAGGTACAGCAGCTATCACCACCCGTGGTATGAAAGAAAAACACATGGAACACATTGTGGAGCTGATAGACGCGGTTATCGCGGATCCGGAAAATGAAAATTCAATCAAAAAAATACGTAAAAGGGTACATAAATTAATGGAAGATTTTCCATTGTACAAGCATAACAAAGCGTTGGATTAAAAATCTAAAGTGACCAAAATAGAAACTTCTTCGGGCGACGAGAATGAACGCTTAACGGCGCTAAATTCCTACAATGTACTTGATACATTGCCCGAGAAGGAGTATGACGCTATAACACGCCTGGCATCTTATATATGCCAGGTTCCTATTGCCCTTATTTCATTAATTGATGAAGACAGGCAATGGTTTAAGTCGAAGGTTGGGTTAGATGCAGCAGAAACGCCACGCGCTGATGCTTTTTGCCACTACACCATTCTTGACGATAAAATACTTGAAGTAAATGATGCGCTTGAAAGCGACTTATTTAAAGATAATGTATTAGTAACCGGTGCGCCTAATATCAGATTTTATGCAGGCGCACCGCTTATTGACCCCAACGGCCATCACTTAGGTTCCCTATGTGTTATTGACCGTATCCCCAGAAAACTTACCGAGGAACAAAAAGATGCCTTGCGTACGCTTGCTGATGAAGTAATGTCGCATCTGATATTAAAAAAACAGAAAGAGGAGCTTGAAGGATCACTGGAAGTCCACAAAGATTTTTACCGCTTATTTAACAGTTCGCCCGAGATTCATTTGATTGCAGATAAAGACTCCAACATTGAGTTGATAAACGATGCGATAGAAAGCGTGTTAGGCTACACGCCACAACAGGCCATTGGCAAATCATTATGGTATTTTGTTGTTGGCAATAATCGTGAGCAATTTGTACCAACTTTTGAAAAGGCGATAACCTCAAAACAAGCATTTGAGATTGAAACCGAAACCGTTACAGCCGATAAACGGATAAAATGGATAGGCTGGTGTGCCATTACAAAAGATGGTAAATGGTATGCCAGTGGCCGCGATATAACTTATCAGAAGAAATTGTTGGCTGAGCTTGAACAATTGTCGCTGGTAGCGAGTAAAGTTCACAATGGGGTAGTTATAAGTAATGCGGATGATCACATAATCTGGACAAATGAAGCGTTTGAAAAAATAACAGGATATAACTTAAACGATGTAAAAGATAAGCGTTTACGCGATGTGCTAAACGGAATACCAGTTCCTGAACAGAAACAAAAATTAGATTTAGCTATCAGCAAAAAAGAATCGTACCAGGCTGATTTGTTGATAAGCCGTAAAGATGGTAAGTCAACATGGATCTCTGTTATCAATTCGGTTGTGCACAATGCCGAAGGCAAGATTGATAAGTTCATCCGTATAGTAGTAGATATTACACTGCGTAAGAATGCCGAAAAAGACCTTGATATATTGTCATTCGCGGCCCGAAAATCGCCAAGCGGTACGTTGATCCGTGATAAAGATGGCAAAGTGATTTGGATGAATGAGGCGCTGGAGCGTATACTAGGTTACACGCTGGATGAGGTGCGAGGAAAAACCCTTGGCAAAAAATTAATGGGTAAAGACAGCAATGTTGAAGAATTTAACAAAGCAATAGAGGCGGTTAAGCAAAAGAAACCTTACGAACTTGAACTGAAAATATATCGCAAGGATGGTACCCCAATTTGGGCATACTTATCAAACAGCCCGCTGCTGAATGAAATGGGTGAGGTTGAGCGCCAAATAACAATAGCTGTTGATATTACCGAACGTAAAGCTGCTGAGGAACAATTAAAGCTGCTCTCTTTAGTAGCCAGCAGCACCACCAGCGGGGTGGTGATAAACAACCTTAATGGCGAAGTGGAGTGGATAAATGATGCATTTGAAAAAATTACCGGGTATAATATAAATGATGTTAAGGACAAGCATTTGGGCGATACCTTAAAAGGCGAGCTTACCGACGTGTCTATTATTGAGCGGGCGCGGCGTTTATCCCAAAATAAACAATCTTTTGAGGTTGATCTATTAGCTTATCGAAAAGATGGGCAACCGCTATGGATATCCGTAATAAACTCGGTTATTTTAACCGCCAGTGGCGAAGTTGATAAGTATATTGAGGTTATTATCGATATCACCTCAAAAAAGAAGATTGAGTTGGAGCTGATCTCGGCCAAAGAACAAGCATTACAGTTAAACAGGGCCAAGGATATGTTTATATCCGTAATGAGCCACGAGATACGTACGCCTTTAAACGCGGTTATTGGTATGTCGCGATTACTGATTGATAATGATCCCCTGGAATCACAAAAAGAAAACCTGGATATACTTAAGTTTTCAGCAGAAAATTTAATGACCCTGATAAATGATGTGCTTGATTTTACCAAGATAGAAACAGGCAATATTGAGCTGGAAAAGGCTGAGGTCAACCTGCGAGAAATGGTTCACCGTGTGGTGAATTCTATGCAATACCGGGTAAGTGAAAACAATATCTACCTAAAAGAAACCATTGATGAGGCCCTCCCTGAGTTTATTATAGCAGATAGCGCAAGGTTGGTACAAGTGCTTTTAAACCTGGTAAACAATGCTATTAAATTTACAGACAAAGGCGGCGTAACCATAGATTTAAGGGTTTTAGAAGAAACTAACAGCAATATTCGCATACGGTTTGCGGTTACTGATACCGGTATTGGAATAGCGAATGATAAACTAGGCACTATATTTGAGTCGTTCAAACAAGCCGAAGCAGATACCACCCGAAAATATGGTGGTACAGGTTTAGGCCTTGCTATTAGTAAACGTTTGGTTGAGTTACATGATTCAAGAATAAACGTTGATAGTGTTTTAGGGCAGGGTTCAACCTTTTGGTTTATTATTACGTTTAATAAAGTTAAACACCATACCAATATCACTAACGACAAAATGGAAATAGGACTGCGCTTAAATATACTTGTAGTTGACGATAACCAGATTAACCGCATACTAGTTAATAAAGTACTGCAAAAATGGGGTGCCCAGGCTGATTTTGCCGAAAATGGACAAGAAGCTGTTGATAAAATAGTAAGCAATATGAACTATGATGTTGTTTTAATGGACATACATATGCCTGTGATGGGAGGGCTTGAAGCCACTCAGATTATACGCGCCAAACCTGAAGCTTACTTTCAGCAATTACCTATTGTTGCATTAACTGCATCAATGCTTAGCAGTGAAATTAACCAGATGAGTGTCGCCGGTATGAACGATTTTATCCTAAAACCATTCGACCCAAAAACACTGTTTGAGAAGTTGGGTAAATACCAGAAAGTGTAATTGATATTATATTAAAAGTAAGTTATTCCGCGTAAGCGATAGTGGCAATACTCAACTTAATACCCTCAATCTTTAACAGTTCCACAGCACAAGCCTCCAGTGTTGAACCGGTGGTTACAATATCATCCACCAATAAAATGTGTTTGTTTTTTAGCTTTTCAGGATCGATTACGATGAAAACCTCCTGCATGTTTTCAAATCGGGTGAAGCGCCCTTTTTTTGTTTGAGTTTCCGTAGCCCGGGTGCGAATTAAGCTGGTATCATCAACTACAGCATTTAGTTTCTGCGCCAATCCCTCAGCAAAGGAGGTGCTTTGGTTATATCCACGCTGCTTCAGTCGTTTTTTATGTAGCGGAACAGGTATAATCACATCAGCCGAATAAAAAACCTCATTCTTAACCAGTTGTGCTCCGGCAATACTACCTGCCGCGTGGCCTATTTGCTGCATACCCTTGTACTTAAGATGATGCACCAAATTTTGCACCTTCCCACCTTTAGTAAAGTAATACAGCGCATAAGCCGCCTGCACATTAACTTTACCCCAAAACTGCCGTGCAACAATATTATCAGCCTGTAAATGAAAGTTGGTAAGTGGTAAGCTATATTGGCAATTAGTACAAATAATCTGTTCATTCGCCATCAAACTCTCGCCACAAGCTGGGCAAAGTTGTGGAAAAAGTAACCCAACAAAATCAGCAAAGTAACTGCGCGATAATTTCACGCTATGAATTTAAAAAGAAATTTAAAATTTCCTACACCCTCTTTGCGCCGAAGGCGAAGAGAGGGTCGACAAGCGCAACGAAGTCGGGGTGAGTTAACAGCGCGCGCAAAAGCAAAGCAGCTTTGCATAGTTCAAGATTGCTTCGTCCTTCAGAATGACAAAAGAAAAAAATTATTCCTGAACAGCCGCAGCCTTATCCTTAATCGCCAATTGCCCGCAAGCAGCATCAATATCCTTACCGCGACTCCTGCGAAGATTAGTATTAATACCCTGACTCTTCAAATAATCAGCAAATTTCTCAATCTTATCCTCACCGGCATTCAGAAAGGCGGCGAAGGCGATCGGGTTATATTCGATGATGTTCACTTTGCAGGGTATGTGCTTGCAAAATTTGGCCAGTTCAATGGCATCTTGTATAGTATCATTAAAACCATCAAAAACAATATACTCGTAAGTAACCGGGTTTTTGGTTTTAGCGTAGTAGTATTTCAGGGCTTCGGCTAATGCTTTTAACGAGTTTTGCTCATTTATCGGCATTATGGTATTACGTTTCTCGTCGTTTGCAGCGTGTAGACTAAGCGCCAGGTTAAATTTCACCTCGTCATCGCCCAGTTTTTTTATCATTTTGGCGATGCCTGCGGTTGATACTGTGATCCTTTTCGCAGCCATATTCAGGCCGTCTTCGCTCGTGATCTTCTCTATCGAGTCCATCACATTTTTATAATTCAGCAAAGGCTCGCCCATACCCATATAAACAATATTGCTTAAAGGGATGCCGTAATTTTCTTGCGCCTGTTTGCTGATGAGCACCACCTGGTCGTAAATTTCGTCAGGATTTAGGTTGCGTTTGCGCTCCATATATCCTGTAGCACAAAATTTACATGTGAGGCTACAACCCACCTGAGACGACACACAGGCCGTCATTCGGCCTGGAGTTGGAATTAAAACACCCTCAATCAGGTGCGCATCGTGCAAAATAAAAGAATTTTTTATAGTTTTATCAGCACTAAACTGTGAGTTGTTAATTTTAACATTATTTATAATAAAATTATCATTCAGCTTAGTGCGCAGTTCCTTTGAAATATTGCTCATATCGTCAAAAGAAGAACACGACTTTTTCCAAAGCCATTCGTAAACCTGTTTTGCTCTAAAGCCCTTTTCGCCCATTTGGGTAAAGTGCTGTTGCAGGGTTTGCAGGCTTATATTGCGGATGTCTATTTTTTCTTTTACGGTGCTCACTTTTGCAAAGGTACTCAATTTAAAAAAATGTTGCTTTTTTTAAAGTCATCTTTTTTATTTAATTAAGAAACAATAACTTAAGGTTAACTGTATTGTTTAAATAATCAGATCGGATTTTAAAAAATGGTATATGAAGATGCTAAGTTTTATTTGATGAAAAGTTTTACTGCTGATTACGTTTTCCCTGTTTATGCCGATCCGATCAAGAATGGAATTGTTACTGTTGATGAGGATGGAAAGATTCTCTCTGTCTCGGATTCAGCATCCGATGTCAGCCCGCCACCCGAAAAACTGAGCGGTATTATTTGTCCCGGTTTTATTAATACCCATTGCCATCTGGAACTTTCGCACATGTTAGGGAAAGTGCCCACTAAAACCGGACTGGTTGATTTTATAAAAGAAATAACACAACAACGGGGCGCTACCGACAGTGGCCTGATTACTGCCGCTGCTGAGCAGGCTGATAATGATATGTTTGAAAACGGTATTGTAGCCGTTGGCGATATATCAAACAACAACAGCACCATAGCCATTAAAGCTAAAAGCAAATTACACTACCATACCTTTGTTGAAATTTTTGGCTTTTTACCCAACAAGGCCGACGAGCTTTTTGAGAAAGCATTAACCCTGATGGATGAGTTTAGACCGCAATCAGTTTCTATAACCCCGCATGCGCCATATTCGGTATCAAAGGAGTTGTTCAGGTTGGTTAAAAAATATTGCGAAACGCACAGCAACCTGCTGAGTATCCATAACCAGGAGTGTGATGATGAAAACAAGTTTTTCAGGTATAAACTGGGCAAGTTTACAGCGTTGTATGATTATTTTGGTATGGATATAAGCCACTTTAAGCCACAGGCCCGTAACTCCGTGCAATCCATCGTTCCGCTTCTAACCAATAAGCAGGAAATATTATTGGTGCATAATACCTGCACTAATCTAAAAGACGTTTATTTCCTTAAGCGTTTCGATCGTAAAATAAATTGGTGTTTTTGCCCCAATGCCAATTTATATATCGAACATAAACTACCTAAGATCAATCTTTTTGTTGATCAGGGCTTTAATATTACCCTGGGTACCGATAGCCTTGCATCAAACCACGGCCTAAGCATTTTAAGCGAAATGCAAACCATCCAGCATAAATACCCGGCTATCAGTACCGCTAAATTAATGGAGTGGGCCACCATAAACGGCGCCAAATTTTTAGGCATCGATAGCCAAAAGGGCACATTAGAAACAGGTAAAACTCCCGGCCTTAATTTAATAACCAATGTTAATGGGTTAAATTTAACACCCGAATCAAAAGTTAAACGATTAATTTAATCCCATGCTTTTAAAAATCAGGTTTGTTATTTTATTGCTGATCATTTGCACCGCTTGTAAAGTATCGGCCCAAAGCAACCTTGTAGTTAAAACCGATAAGGGGTACATCCTCGGCTTAACAGAAAATAAAATTCTGGTTTTTAAAGGCATTCCTTATGCAGCGCCACCGGTTGGTGGTTTAAGGTTTATGCCGCCCGCAAGTCACTCATCATGGGCTGATACTTTATCTGCCACAAAATTCGGTTCTGTAGCCACGCAAACATCAGGTAATAAGATCATAGGTTCCGAAGATTGCCTTTCATTAAATATCTATACCCCCCAAGCCGATAACCATAAACGTGCGGTAGTGGTTTGGGTACATGGCGGCAGCATGACCAGCGGTTCGGGCAAAGGAATGAACGGGCATGCTTTTGCTGATCAGGATGATATTGTTACCATCACCATCAATTACCGCTTAGGCGCGTTCGGGTTTTTGTATTTGGGCGATGTTAATAAGCGTTATGCCGAATCCGGCAACTGTGGTGTGCTTGATGTGATCGCGGCTTTAAAATGGATCAACAAAAATATCACAGCTTTTGGTGGCGACCCACAACGGGTAACCATCATGGGCGAATCGGCAGGGGCGAAGCTCATCAGCGCTGTACTGGTATCGCCGAAATCAAAGGGACTGTTTAGTCAATACATTGCCGAAAGCGGTTCAGTGCAATGCATCAGGGATACCATAACTGCTAAAAATGAACGACTGCGCATTTTACACCAGATGGGCCTTGGTCCGCATGATGCAAAAAAACTGTTAACCATGCCTGCTGATTCTATTATGAGGATACAGGGTATCGTTTGCGAAGGTATTGGCGGTAACTCTTTCTTCGGCCCGGTATACGATGGCGAAGTGATTAAAGAAGACGGCTATAAATATGCGGCAGGTAACAACCTTCCACGCATAAAAGCGCTTATCGGCACCAATGAATACGAAGCGGCACTGTTTTTTAACCGTAACGATGATCTGGATAAAAATAACGCTGCTTATTTAAGATCATTATTTGGGGATGACTACCCGATGGTTTCCGCTAAATATCATCAGCAATTAAAAACAGATTCGCCTTATGCTGCCGGGGTAAAGGTGCTTACCCAGTACATGTACCAAATGCATTCGTATAGGTTTGCAAAAGTACTGGCGCAAAATAATATCCCGGTGTGGATTTATCGTTTTAAATTTGATGATGGCAAACCCTTCGGCGCCAAACACGCCCAGGAACTGCAATACATCTGGAACACCCGCAACGTAAATTCAATAACCGATAGCGCCAAAAAGCAACTAACTATTAACATGCACGGTGCCTGGGTAGCCTTCATCAAAACAGGCAATCCCAACATCGCCACCTTACCGAAATGGCCAGGTTATAACAACAATACCCGCCAAATAATGACGTTTGATACTACTGATAAAGTGATCGGCTTGAAAGAAGTGTATAACGATACAAGTTTCCCTTCGCAAGTATTTACGCTGAAATAAGTTTGTTTTCTGTAATATCATTGCCGCCGGCCATAATCAAATTGATTTACCATCAAAACATTCCTATTTTTGACAGGAAACTAATGAGTCAATAAGAACGCAGCCAATGACCCAATGACAGCGCAGCATAATGACTCAATGACCCTATGAAACATTTAGATATAACTATAAAAGGCAAAGTACAAGGCGTATCCTTCCGCATGTCGACCAAAGCCGTTGCAGATCAGCTTGGTGTTTGCGGCTACATTAAAAATGCCGATAACGGGGATGTGTTGATTGCTGCCGAAGCTAAAAGCGGTTTGCTCGATATGTTTTTAGATTGGTGTAACGAAGGCCCTGAAAAAGCCGAAGTAACCTCCGTTGAGTCGCATGAAGGCGAATTAAAAAACTATCGTAATTTTGAGGTAGTGAAAAAGAACTTTTTGTGGTAGAAAATACCTTTAAATCGTAGGAAAAACCATTGTCAACAGCTAAAAAATTCGCGGGCCAAACCGCAGTATACGGTATAAGCACCATTGCCAGCAGGGTGCTTACTTTTTTTCTTACCCCGCTTTATACCTGGGCATACCCAACAGCAGCATACGGTATATTAACCACCATGTACAGCTATGTTTCTATGACGAATGCTTTGCTGTCGTTCGGGATGGAAACTACCTTCTTTCGCTACCTTAACAAACATGCCGATAACAAGCAACGCGTTTATAATAATGCCTTTGCTTCAGTATTTGCTATAACCATTATATTCCTGCTATGCTCATTGCCATTTATTGGCAATATTGCCAATTTTGTCGACATCAGCCATGCGCAAAAAATGGCTTCCAAAGGCATCCAGGTTACGGCTGCAATTGGTACTACCCATACTGATTTTGTAAAATATGTTTATCTTTTCCTGTCGATAGTAATTATTGATGCCTGGTGCGCCATCCCTTTCGCCAAAATTCGTGCAGATGGCAGGCCATCCCGGTACGGCCTCATCAAGCTGGCAAGCGTTTTAGTATTTATTGCCTTTAACGTTAGTTTTATAGTAGTAATACCTTTTTGGCTGAAGCATAATTTGTTGGCTTCAGACTGGATAATGCAATGGTATACCAAAGGCTGGGTAGGCTATGTATTTGTATCTGAACTTTTGTCGAGTATTGTTACGCTGCTGCTGTTACTGCCCGAACTATTAAAAATAAGGTTTGATTTTGATAAAGCAATGCTGTGGAACATGTACAGCTACAGCTGGCCGGTGCTCATTGCCAATTTATCCTATTTGGTTAATGAAAACATGGATAAGATATTATTAGGCAAGCTGCTCCCGCATGGTAGCCTGAATGATGTAGGCATCTACGGTGCCTGCGCCAAAATATCGCTATTCCTTAGTATTTTCGTAAATGCTTTCAGGCTGGGTGCCGAACCGTTCTTTTTTAACCACGCTAAAAATAAAAATGCAGGCCAAACCTATGCCCGCATCATGGATTATTTTGTGATTGCGGTATGTGTGATATTTATCGCGCTGATAGCTAATATTCAAATCCTTAAATATTTTGTACACGGGGCAAATGCAACCCAAACCGCACTCTACTGGACTGGTTTACGGGTAGTGCCGCCATTGGTTTTTGGGTATGTAAGTCTTGGTATCTATATGAACCTATCGGTATGGTACAAACTGTCCGATCAAACTAAATACGGCTTATATATATCGGGTATTGGCGCTATTTTGACCATTGTGTTGAATGTTATTTTTATACCAAAGTATAGCTATATGGCTTCGGCGTGGGTATCATTAATAGCCTATGCTACCATGATGGTACTATCCTACATCTGGGGACAAAAAAACTACCCGATACCGTATAATATCAAAAAGAATTTGGCTTACATTGTATCGTCGGCAGTAGTGGTTTACTTTTCTTTCTACGTATTCAACCGTAACCTATATATAGGCGATGCCATGTTATTATTATATGCGGCTGTTGCATTTTATTTTGAACGGGATAACCTAAAAGCTATATTTAAACGATGATTATAAGAGTAATAAACAAATCAAAAAACAGCCTGCCGGCTTATGAAACAATGCACGCCGCGGGTATGGATCTTCGCGCTGATGTGGAAGCAACTGTAACCCTTGCGCCAATGGAACGTAAACTGATACCAACAGGCCTGCACATTGAGCTGCCTGAAAGTTTTGAGGCCCAGATACGCCCGCGCAGTGGTTTAGCGTTTAAGCACGGTATTGGTATTGTAAATTCGCCGGGTACTATTGATGCTGATTATCGTGGCGAAATAAAAGTGCTGCTAATCAACCTATCAACCGAAGTATTTGAAATAAATACCGGCGACAGGATTGCGCAAATGATAGTGGCGAAACACGAAAAAGTAGATTGGGAAGAAGTTGAGGTTTTAAATGAAACTTCGCGCGGAGTTGGTGGTTATGGTCATACAGGGGTTAGTTAATTAAATGAAATTCAGGCTGCTTACATCTGCATTATTAATAATGCCGGTTTTTGCTTTGGCACAAAGCAAAACAACCGGCAACGGGGCAATTATAGCCCCTGCACGGCAAATGAGCCAGATGGATAGCCTGATGGTTAAACAGCTATTCTACTCGGCTATGGAAGCCAAGGTGACCGAAAATTACAGCCAGGCTGCTGAAATGTTTAACCGCGTTTTGCAGATGGAACCCTCCAACGATGCCGCCCTTTACCAGCTTGCGGAGTTAAAAGTGAGTAAAGAAGATTATACCAATGCCCAGGGATTGTTGGAAAATGCTGTTGCTGTAAACCCCAACAATAAATGGTACTGGTTGGCCCTTACCGAGTGTTACGAAAAGACTAATAACGCCACAAAACTGGAAGGCGCGTTTAAGCAACTGATCAGGATTGATGCGGATGATACCGATTATAGGATGGATTATGCCAAAACCCTTTACTACGAACAAAAGTATGATGATGCTTTAAACGTTTATGATCAGGTTATAAAAATGAATGGCGGCATGGATGATAACGTGCTGGCAGGCCGCCAAAAAATATATTTAAAACAAGGCAAAATAGATCAGGCTGCTGCTGAGGCACAGCAAATGATAGATGCTAATCCAACCGAAATAAGATACTACCTGCTGCTTGCTGAGCTTTATAACTCCAATAATTTTGAGGACAAAGCACTTAAAGCTTTACAAAGTGCGGAAAAGATAGATTCCAGAAACCCTCAACTGCATTTGGCTTTGGCTGATGTTTATCGGGAGCAAAAAAAATACGAAGACTGCTACAACCAAATAGAACTCGCGTTTCAAAGCCCTGATCTGGACATCGACCAGGAAATAAAAATAATTTCCGGATATATACCCAAATTTCCAGATGCTAACGCGAAAGCCAGCGCGCTGGAATTAAGCAAAACTATTACTGTAGCACACCCGGATGATTATAAAGCCTGGGCCATGTACGGCGATATGCTTGCCCAGAATGAAAAACTTGCCGATGCAGAAAACGCTTATCGCAAATCAATCGCCATCGATGCACAGCATTACGAAGTATATGATCAGCTGGTAAGGATCGAGATCAGTAATAGTGAATACGATGCTGCCATAAAAGATGGCGAAACCGCGTTATCCTATTTCCCTAACCAGGCGTGGATGAATTACCTGGTAGGCATCGCGTATTCACAGCAAAAAAATTATGGTAAGGCTATAAGCTATATAAAAACGGCAACAACATTAGCCTCCGACGATAAAGACCTGTTATCATTAAGCTATTCATCACTCGGTGATTGTTATCACGAATTAAAAGATAACAAGAATTCCGACGATGCTTATGATAAATCGCTGAGCTATAATCCTGATAATGCCTTTTCACTGAACAATTACGCGTACTATTTATCGTTAAGAGGAGAGCAATTGGATAAAGCGGCGCAAATGTCGGCCCATTCAAATGAATTGCAGCCAAACACTGCATCGTTCGAGGATACTTATGCCTGGATACTCTTCAGACAGAAAAAATATGCCGATGCTAAAATTTGGATAGAGAAGGCCATTTTACACGATAAAACAAATAGTGCCGTACAAACAGAACATTATGGCGACATTATGTTTTACCTGGGCGATACCGATTCCGCTGTTGCCAGCTGGAAAAAAGCTAAGGCACATGGTGAGCAGTCGCCTATATTAGATAGAAAAATAAATGAAAGGAAATACGTTGAATAAGGTTTTGATAGCTTGCTGTTTACTGGCCGTAGTTAGTTGTAAGGCACGTAAAGTAACTACTACCAATGTTGTGGTGGCAAAACACCCCAGTAAACTAACACTCGAACTTAATGATATTCGTTCGCATCAACTTATGTTCGATACTTTTTCGGGTAAGGCACGTACCAGTTTGGATATAGGCGGCAACAAGAACGATGTTACCATGAATATCCGCATCGCCAACGATAAAAAAATATGGGTATCCATAACCGCTTTGCTAGGTATTGAAGTCGCGAGGGCAGTTATCACTCCTGATAGCGTAATGATCATCAACCGCTTGCAGGGCCTCTACGTTAAAAAGCCATTCAGCTTTATTTACGCATATACCAACAAGCAAATCAATTACAGTATGCTGCAAGCTTTGCTAATTGGCAACGCGGTGCCGGCATTGCTAAACGGTGATGCAGCGTTAGATACCGCAAATAACGCCGTTACGTTAACCGGTAATTTGGAAGATATAGTTTACCGCTTAATGTTTAATACCGATTTGCGGGTTACTCAAACTAATTTAGATAACCATAATCAGGGCGTATCGTTGCAGGTGAGCTATAATAATTTCATCCAATCGGGCACACAAAAGCTGCCATCGCAAATAGATATCGCTTCTGTAGCAAAAGATAAAAAAATACAGGTTAATTTGCATTATGTTAAGGTTGACCTTAATCAGGCACAGGATTATCCATTTAGTATCCCGTCGAGCTATTCACCCCAAAATTAAATTATATTTTTGTGTGGATAACAGGCAGGGTAGTAGTGCCTGCTGAACACAAACATATCACCAAATACGGATGAGATCTTTTAAAATATTATTATTCCTGATTTTTGTTTTTGCGGCGATAGGAGCCCATGCCCAAAGCAGCTCTGAGCTAAAGCACCGCCGCGATAAACTGAACGAGGAATTACAGGAGTTAAATACGGAGTATCAGCAAACTGCCAGCAATAAAAAAAGCACGCTGAAACAACTGAACATTCTTAAAGCGCAAATAAGCCTGCGCGAAGAAAAGATCAGTAACATCAACTCCGAAATAAGAAATTTAGATAATCAAATCTCAGAGAGTAATAATTCCGTACGTAGTTTACAAAGCCAGTTAAGCCAGCTTAAAAAAGAATATGCGGCAATGATCATGTTCGCGTATAGAAACCAAAGCGCTTACAACAAGCTGATGTTTATTTTTGCTTCGCAGGATTTTAACCAGGCTTACAAACGCTTAAAGTACCTACAGCAATTTGGTACCTATCGCGAGCGCCAGGCAAATTATATTCAAAGTACTGAAAAGGACCTGAATGTTAAAATTGTTGAGCTTGATAAAACAAAGCAGGCAAAGGGTGATTTGCTGAAAGACCAGGAAAAGGAAAAACAAACCCTGGGCGATGAAAGAACCACTCAGGTTCAGGTAGTTGTTGGCCTGTCTAAACAAATTGGGCAGCTTAAGCAGCAGCAAAAAGATGTTCAGCGTAAAATAGCTGCAACAAACCGCGAGATTGACGCGGCGGTACGTAGAGAGATTGAAGAAGCGAGGCGCAAGGCCGAAGAAGAAGCTAAAGAAGCAGCACGATTAGCCGCGGCAAAAGCTAAAGCCGAAAACAGGGATGTTGTAGCGCCTAAAAGGGCGGCGATAACCAAAGTGTCAAGCAATAGCGAGGTATTGAACGCTACGCCAGAGGCAGCCAAATTATCAAACGACTTTTTAGGTAACCGTGGCCGTTTACCATGGCCGGTTGCTAATGGCATGATAACACAGGGTTTTGGTGTTTATTACACGCCTGAAAATATTAAAAGCGAAAGCGATGGCGTTGATATAAAAAGTAACCCAGGCGCATCAGTTAGGGCAGTTTTTGAGGGTGATGTAATTAAAGTGGCCGATATTAGCGGTACTTATTTGGTACTGATAAGGCATGGTGAATACTTTACCGCTTACTCTAACCTAAGGTCGGTTAGCGTTGCAAAAGGTGATAAAGTAAGTACCAAACAAAGTATAGGAACAGTAGCTACGGATTCATCAACAGGCGAGGCCAATGTACACTTTGGTTTATACAAAGGCGTTACGGCGGTTAACCCTAAGTTATGGCTGGCGCCAAATTGATTTGAAACTTTGTAATATTAAAATTGTTTATATTTGTAGATTAAAATAGAGAAGATATGTTTAGTCAAGTTTTTTTATTTTTCGAGTTTACCGCACCAGAGATAATGCTTATCCTGTTTGTTGTTTTGCTTTTATTTGGAGGCGAAAAACTTCCCGGACTTGCTAAAGGTTTAGGTAAAGGCATCCGCGAGTTTAAGGATGCATCAGAAGGCGTAAAACGCGAAATAACCAGCCAGATAGATACTTTCCAGGCTAAAAAAGAAGCAGAAGCGGCAGCTACACAAAACCCGGCAACAAACCCGGTAAGCGATGTGCCTGTTGCACCAACTGAAGCTCCGGCTGTTATTGAACATCATGATACAGTGCCAGTTGCCGAAATAGGATCATTAGCGGCGGTTGAGCCGGTAAAAAATACCATGCCGATTGCAGAGCCTGCCCACTTGAAGGAAACACCAATTGAGCGTGTGGTTCCTGAACCGGCAAACACTGCACACGAAGAGCATAAAGCGTAAATAAAATATTAACCATAACATAAAACTTAAAAATCATGGGATTAGACGGACCAGTGCTGATATTAATAGCCGCGGTAGTATTACTGATGTTTGGGGGTAAAAAAATACCTGAACTGATGAAAGGCTTAGGAAAAGGCGTTAAAGAATTTAAAGACGCTACCAACGGCGAAGGCACTACAACAACCAACAACACTACAACTCCAACAAATACCGAAGATAAACCTAAGGTTTAATCATCCGGTACCTCATACACTTGAAGATCTGGAATTGCATTTGATTTCAGATCTTCAATTAACTGCCGTTCTCAGGCGGTAGTCTCCAATAATTATTATCGGGCTTGTGCAGTGAAAACAGAGGCTAAAATACCGAGCATAAACCTAAAGTTTAGTCCTCCGACACCTCATACATTTGAAGGTTTGGAATTGAATAAGATTGCAAATCTTACATTAGCTGCCGTTCTCAGGCGGTAATCTCCAATAATTATTATCGGGCTGTTGCAGTGAAAACAGAGGCTAAAATACCGAGCATAAACCTAAAGCTTAGTACTCCGACACCTCATACATTTGAAGGTTTGGAATTGAATAAGATTGCAAATCTTACATTAGCTGCCGTTCTCAGGCGGTAATCTCCAATAATTATTATTGGGCTGGCGCGGTGAAAACACAGGCCAAAAGCTAAGCTTTATTTTTATCCATAACTCCATGTTTCAAGCGCTAAACACGTAAATTATAGTATTATTTTATATTTTTTTCGAATATTGATTGTATTTTCTATTGAATTAACTTATATTTAGATATTAGTTAATTAACCTTATTTTTTCATTAAAAAAACCTTATTACTATGAAACGACCATTATTTATTGGCTGTATGACTCTTTCGGCCGCAATGTTATTGTTAAATGGCTGCAAAAAGTCAGAAAATTCTAAAAACCCTACTGCTTCATCGGCTACCCCGGTTGCTCTGCACGGCATGGGTTTGAACCCTGCGACGCCGGAGGAATTGGCAAGTGTGCCTGCATTCTCAACCAGCCTTTTTTCACATAAGCTGGAGGCTGACGGCTTAACTTACAGCGGCACCCGCTACACTTCTTATGTGTTAAAACACCCGCAAATCAGGGATCAGGGACAAATCGGTTCATGTACATCTTTCTGCGGTGCGACAGCAGATGAGATTCTTTATTACTACCAAAATAACACGGTTACTCCGGTTGAAAACTTTACCACAGCTAATGCGATTTCAGCGGCTATGGCAAACACTATTCCAAACACGTCGGAAGACCCTGCTTACGGTACCGGAAATACCGTTGCGGCTGCTTTTAGCCCGCTGTTCTTATATTTTGTTGAACGTGTAGTGATCCAAGGGCAGAAAATCTCAGCAGATGAAGGTGCCAACATGGTGAACATTGGTGAAACCCTGCAGGGTCTAAGCAATAATACAGGTACCGGTAAAGCTTTAACTTATGGTGGTTACACTTTTGTTGGTATACCAACCGAAGCACAATATCCATATCCATGGAGCATATCAGGGGGGTATAACGTAGCTACAGCAAAAACCGCTCCGTATACTACCTATCCGTATAACTACTTCAGCTATGGATCACAAACCATACCTACTTCTCCAAATAATTTCCCGATCGGTATACAATCCGGTGGCACCACCGCTACTGCCGCCACAACTGTTCACGGCTATTACGTGATTAACGATACCGGCACTACACTGGTTACGGATGTTGAAAATGCGCTTTTAAACAACAAACCTGTATTAATGGGCCTTAATATTTATGATAACAGTGCTTACACTTATTTTGAAGGTTTGAGCACTACCAGCTATACCTATAACCCACTTACTTCAACAGGTGCACTGGCAAAAGGTGTTTCATTATTGGGAGGCCACGCTACTCCGATCATAGGATATGTTATTGACACTACTATATCAGGCGGTGGTGCATTTATTGTGCAAAACCAATGGGGTACACCATGGGGCAATAATGGTTATTACCTGATGCCATTTTCAGTTATTCAAAGCACCAAGATCGTTCCTGCCGGAAGCTTGTTCGTAGCGATCATATAACTCAAAGAAATTTTTTATTATCAGCAAGGCCGTATCATTTTCAAATGATGCGGCCTTTTTAAGAAGAAATGGCAATAATTATATCGATAAACCATCCGCTGAGAATGGCGGCCAAAGAGCTTCTCGTGACTTGATTTTCCAGCCTGTGGTCGGTATTTTCACCAGCTCAATTCACCAATCCTCAATTTTTCAAACCAATTACCGGATAAGTTTTTTATTTTAGCCCCATGGCTAAAAACTATTCCTCTTTAATTGAAATAAAGGGCGGGTTGCAAAGTGGGGAAGTTACCGTTGAAAAACTGGTAAAACATTATTTAGAAAACATTAAGGCTAATGCTCATTTAAATGCTTTTAACGAAGTATTTAGTGAGGAAGCATTAAACCGTGCAAAAAATATTGATGCCCGCGTTCAGTTAGGTAATGCCGGTAGACTTGCCGGTATGGTTATCGGTATTAAGGATAACATCTGTTATAAAGATCATAAGGTTTCGGCCTCATCAAAAATATTGGATGGTTTTACATCCATCTACTCATCAACAATAGTCGAGCGTTTATTAGCCGAGGATGCTATTATTATTGGCCGTTGCAATTGCGATGAATTTGCCATGGGGGCCAGCAACGAAAGCTCATACTTCGGCCCGGTAAAAAATTATGCCGATAATACCAAAGTTTCAGGGGGCTCATCAGGTGGTTCAGCAGTGGCTGTGCAGGCCGATATGTGCCATGCGGCTATTGGTACCGATACGGGCGGTTCGGTGCGCCAGCCAGCTTCTTTTTGTGGTTTGATAGGCTTAAAACCTACTTATGGTCGTATTTCACGATATGGCGTAATATCTTATGCTTCGTCATTCGACCAGGTAGGTCCGATCACCAAATCTGTTGAAGACGCTGCCTTGCTATTAGAAGTAATGGCGGGAGTTGATGAATACGATAGTACATTATCAACCAAAGAAGTCCCTGCATTTAGTGCCGAGTTAAAAGAACCGGGAAAGAAGAGAATTGCCTATTTACAGGAATCACTGTCAAGCCCCGGTGTTGATGCTGAGGTGAAAATCGCTTTAACACAAGCCATAGATAAATTACGTGCCGAAGGCCATACCGTTAAACCTATCGCTTTTGAATATTTGGATTATTTGGTACCCGCCTACTATATTTTAGCCACGGCAGAGGCCTCATCAAATTTGGCAAGATACGATGGTGTGCATTATGGCTACCGCAGTACAAAGGCTACCGACTTGCAATCAACCTACAAACTGTCGCGTTCCGAAGGTTTTGGTAAAGAGGTTAAGCGCCGTATTATGCTGGGTACATTCGTATTAAGTGCCGGTTATTATGATGCCTATTACGCCAAGGCCCAAAAAGCCCGCAGACTCATCCGGGAAAAAACGCAGGAAATTTTAAAAGAATACGATTTTATATTAACACCAACCGCTCCCGAACCTGCCTATAATATCGGCAAGGAAGAAACTGATCCCGTTGTGAGTTACCTGGCAGATATTTTTACCGTGCAGGCATCATTATCAGGTTTACCGGCAATTTCTTTACCGGTAGGCAATAATAGTAAAGGTTTGCCGTTAGGTTTACAATTATTGGCCGGACAGTTCGAAGAGCAGGAATTGTTAAATTTTTCTAAATATTTCGTTAAACTATAAAAAATTGCAACATTAGTGGTGATTAAGGCGTATCAATAATTTTAGTTAAAAATTCCTATTGATAAAGATGAAGAGATTATTTATCCCGATTTTATGCCTAATATCTTTGCAGTTCGCAAACGCGTCAAGCATCTTTAAATCAGGTACTTTAAATACATCTATCCAACTTTTTGGCGATACTACATTCGCGCATGCCGCGGCTAACAATGCACAGCTTAATGCCGACCAAAGTGTAATTAAACAGCGCCTCGATGCTATAAAAAAAGACGTTCCCTTAGATTATAACGAGTTCGTACAGAACTATATCGATATATACTCGCAAAATCGCGAGGAAATGGGCCATGTTATTGGCCTGTCAAAATATTACTTCCCTATTTACGAAAAGATATTCCACGATGCCGGTATCCCACCCGAAATTGAATATCTATCAATAGTGGAGTCAAAGCTCGATCCTAATGCTATTTCGCGTGTTGGCGCAACTGGTCCATGGCAATTTATGGGTACCACTGCCAAAATGTACGGCCTCAACATGGATGGTTACATCGATGAACGCCGCGACCCGGTACGCGCAAGCTACGCCGCTGCCGCTTACCTAAAGGATGCCTACCAGGAATTTGGAGACTGGCTGCTTGCCATAGCCTCGTACAACTGTGGTAAAAGCAATATTGAAAATGCCATGGCAAAAGCCGGCGGTGCCACCGATTTCTGGTCCATCCGCCAATACCTGCCTGCCGAGACCCGTAATTATGTGCCTGCCTACATCGCGGTAGCATATCTAATGAATTACTACAACAAACATAATATTACCGCCCAACCATGCAGTTTCTCATTAAATATTGATACTGTAGTGGTTGATAGGCAAATATCGCTTAACAACATATCCAATATTTTAGGTGTTGATGCAAAGCTGCTGTCGCTGTTAAATCCGGCTTACCGTATGCAGGTTATCAATGCCTCTGCACATAGCCCACGCAGGCTCATCATCCCGCAAACGGATACAAGAAAGTATGCGGCATTATACGATGCCCTAAATAATTCAAGCGGTACTGCTAATAGTACATCTACATCTTCGCAAAAAACTTACGTTCCCTTACATACAAACTATAATACCGATGATAAACCGGCCTACCACAAAGTTAAACGTGGCGAAACCCTGGCCGCTATTGCCGATACTTATGGCATTGATGTAAGTGACCTTAGAACCTGGAACCATTTACATCACAATAAAGCTGTAGTAGGGCAAAGACTTAAAATAAGCCACGGTTAGTTTTAGATATATTTTTAGCTGATTAGCTGAGTTATAAGTCAATAACATCGGCATAGATTATCTGGGGATCAAATTATCATTAACTGACGTATTTCGCCGGATGCAGTGAAAAAGAATCGTAATTTTGTTTCCTTGAATTTTAGAAGATGCATAATAAAACTAATCGTAAACAGGACGCTTTAAATTACCATTCTAAAGGACGGCCGGGAAAAATACAAGTAGTGCCAACCAAACCTACCGATACCCAGCGCGATCTTACTATGGCCTATTCGCCGGGTGTAGCCGAACCATGCTTACGCATTGCCGAAAATGTTGATGATGTTTATAAATATACTGCTAAAGGCAATTTAGTAGGGGTAATAAGTAACGGTACTGCCGTACTGGGCTTAGGTAATATTGGCCCCGAAGCCAGTAAGCCGGTAATGGAAGGTAAAGGCCTTTTATTTAAGATTTATGCCGATATTGATGTTTTCGATTTAGAGATAAACGCTAAAACACCTGATGAATTTGTAGCCATTGTTAAAGCCTTAGAGCCAACATTTGGTGGTATCAATCTCGAAGATATATCGGCCCCAACTTGTTTTGAAATTGAGCGCCGCCTGAAAGCTGAAATGAAGATTCCCGTAATGCACGATGATCAGCATGGTACAGCAATCATATCCGGCGCGGCCTTAATAAATGCCTGCGAGATACAGGGCAAAAAGCTCGATAAAATAAAAATGGTGGTTAATGGTGCGGGTGCCGCAGCCATATCATGTTCGCGCATGTACCTTTCATTAGGGGTTAAGCCGGAGAATATGGTGATGTACGACATTAACGGCCTCATAACTCCCGAACGCACCGACCTTGACGAGATAAGATTACAATTTGCCACCACCCGCAAGGATATAACAACCCTTGCCGACGGCATGAAAAATGCCGACGTATTTGTTGGTCTTTCAGCAGGCAACGTGGTAACTGCTGATATGCTTAAAACCATGGCTAAAAACCCAATCGTTTTCGCCATGGCTAACCCTGAGCCAGAGATTGCTTATGATATTGCCCATGCTACCCGTAAGGACATCATTATGGCTACCGGCCGTTCAGATTTTCCTAACCAGGTGAACAATGTGCTGGGTTTCCCATACATTTTCCGTGGTGCGCTGGATGTTAGGGCGACCGCCATTAACGAAGAAATGAAAATCGCGGCGGTTAACGCCATAGCCAGCATCGCCAAAAAACCGGTGCCAGAGGCTGTTAATCTTGCCTACAATGCCAAAAATATAAAGTTCGGCAGGGAATATATTATCCCAAAACCGATGGATCAGCGCCTTATTATCGAGGTTTCATCCGCGGTTGCAAAAGCGGCTATTGACTCAGGAGTTGCCCGTAAAATTATTACCGATTGGGATGCTTATGTAGAAGAACTGCGTGGACGTGTTGGTGCTGATGACCGTATTATGCGTACGCTTACCAACAAAGCCAAGCAAAACCCGAAACGCATTGTTTTTGCCGAGGCTGATACCTACAAAATATTAAAAGCTGCCCAAATTATTAAAGAAGAGGGTATTGCTACGCCAATTTTATTGGGCAACGAAGCTACCATCAAGCGTATAATGCGCGAGAATGACCTGTACCTGGATGACGTACAAATCATCGACACCAAAGACGGCTGCGCACCCAACACACAAAAATACGCCGATCACTTATATAATAAGCGCCAGCGTAAAGGTGTTAGTTTGCACGAGTCGAAAAAGCTAATGGCCGACCGTAACTATTACGGAGCATCAATGGTGCAATTTGGCGAAGCGGATGCATTGATCTCTGGTTTAACAAAGGATTACGTAACCACCATTAAACCCGCCCTGCAAATCATCGGTACCGAAGATGGTATAAACCGTGTAGCGGGTATGTACATGATGCTTACGCCAAAAGGCCCTGTATTTTTTGGCGATACCACGGTAAACGTAAACCCAAGCGTGCAGGAACTGGTAGATATTACCGTATTGATTGAACGCTCGGTTAGGCAATTCAACATTACGCCACGGGTAGCTATGCTTTCGTACTCTAACTTTGGGTCGAATAATGGGCCGATACCTGATAAAGTTAGGGAAACAGTTCAAATGCTGCATGATAAATATCCGGATATGATAGTTGATGGCGATATGCAGGCAAACTTTGCATTAAACCCTGACCTGTTAAAGGATAATTTTCCATTCTCAACCCTTACCGGCAAACCGGCAAATACATTAATATTTCCTAACCTAGAGTCGGGCAACATCGCTTATAAACTTTTGCAGGAAATAGGTGGCGCCGAAGCTGTTGGTCCAATATTGTTAGGCTTGAAAAAGCCAGTACACGTATTGCAATTAGGTAGCTCTGTTCGCGAAATTGTAAACATGATTACCATAGCCGTTGTTGACGCGCAGGAAAAAGAAGATGCTCAGAATAGGATACTTAAAAAATAATATATAGATAAAACATGTACGCTTATATTGATGGTAAATTAGCTTTTAAAAGCCCTTCGTATGTGGTTATTGATGCCGGCGGAGTGGGTTATCACATCAATATTTCGCTGCATACCTATTCGCAGTTAGGCACTGCCGAGCGTTGTAAACTGTATACCTGGCTGCACGTAAAAGAGGATGGACATAGCCTTTATGGCTTCGCCGATGAAGGTGAACGCCGCCTGTTTTTGCATCTGATTTCTATTTCAGGCATTGGCCCCAATACCGGGCGAATGATGCTCTCATCCATCACCCCAACCGAAATACAAAATGCCATTATCAGTGGTAATGTAGCCTTAATTCAACGGATAAAAGGCATCGGCCCCAAATCGGCACAACGTGTAATATTAGAGTTGCAAGATAAATTACGAAAAGAAGGCCCGGATACCCTTACCGTTATGCCGGCAAACAAAACCGCTAAGGATGAGGCACTTTCGGCTTTAGTAATGCTAGGTTTTGCGCGTAACGCCGCTGAAAAGATTTTGGAACAGGAAATAAACAAAAATACTGAAGATTTAACTGTTGAACAGTTGATTAAATACGCTCTGAAAAACTTATAATTACTTTATAATTTGAACGATTTTTGACTAAGATTCTTACGCTAAAACCTTATGTATGTATCTTAATTATTTTCGCGTTTTGCGGGGTTGGGCGTGCCTTTGCCCAACAGCTTCCCGATCCTACAGTAGTAACACCACCAAAAGACTCGGTTAAAGTACAGGAACCTTATAATATCCAGCAATCCAATAACATGCGTTTGCGCCAGGGTATTTTTGATGCCGATCCACCAAATCTGGTACGTACCATTGTGTACGATGCTGCCACAAACCAGTATATATTATATGAAAGCGTGGGTGATATGCTTTATCGCGCGCCGCAGTACTTAACATATATGCAGTACCTGGCCATAAAACAACAGGAAACTGAGCGCGATTATTTTAAAATCCTTGCCGATAAATATGCCTACCAATCACAACAACCCGGATTCATCCCCCAGATAAAAGTACGTAGCCAAACCTTTGAACAAATATTCGGCGGCCCCAATATTGATATTAAAGCACAGGGGTCGGCTAATGCGGTATTTGAGGGCCAGGTTAATAAAAACGATAACCCTTTATTTAATTCACAGCAACGCAACCAGTTTAACTTTAATTTCGATCAGCAAATACAATTAAACGTTACAGGTAATATTGGTACTAACCTTACGGTGGCCACCAACTATAATACCAATGCCCAGTTTCAGTTTGATAACCAGATAAAGCTTGACTACAAAGGCAAGCAGGACGATATTATACAAGAGATACAAGCCGGTACGGTAAGTATGCCCCTAAATACCACGCTAATAACTGGTACTCAGGCATTATTTGGTGTAAAAACCAAGCTGAAATTTGGCAAACTGAATGTTACCTCAATTATATCGCAGCAGCGTTCGCAATCAAAAAGCATCACTATAACCAATGGTTCTGAGCAAGGCAACTTTAAGCTGACTACCGATGCCTATGATGCCAATAAACACTACTTCCTGTCGCAATATTTCAGGAATAACTATGATAAGGCGCTGGCCAATAGTCCCATCATCAGTACCAGTGTAAACATTACCAAAATTGAGGTCTGGATCACCAACCGCAATAATTCTACCACTAACTCCAGGGATGTATTGGCTTTTATGGATTTGGGCGAGAACGCCCCATATAATAAGCGCTTAATTCAGGGTGGTAGCGCGTACTCAAGCTTACCTGCAGGTACTGATATTCCGGGCTTTACACAACAGTCAAACAGCTTGCTGAAAAACCTGCCCGCCGGTGCGCGTTTAACAAACTCAAACGACGTTGCCACCTACTTTAATAATACTGGGGCTACCGATAACTACGCCAAACTAACCTATGCCCGCCAGTTAACCAGCAAAGAGTATACACTGCATCCGCAATTGGGTTTTATATCGCTTAACTACCCTTTAAATAATGATGAGGTACTGGCCGTGGCTTATCAATATACTTACAACGGCGTTACTTACCAGGTAGGTGAGTTCTCCAGCGACCGCCCGGTGAATAACAATACGCCTAATGTATTGTATGTGAAAATGCTGAAGAATACCTTGCTCAAAACCAACCTGCCGATTTGGAATTTGATGATGAAAAACATCTATTCGCTTGGTGCATATCAAATTAGTCCAACTAATTTTAAAATGTCTATATCGCGGTTAGATAATGCTTCCGGCATATTAAAACCCATCATGTCCGAAGGTAAAAATACCACGGGTAAATTGTGGTTACAGTTAACCGGCCTTGATAATCTCGATCAGCAAAATCAAAAAAAGCCTGATGGCTATTTTGATTTTTTACCAGGTATAACCATCGACCCGCAAAATGGCTTGCTTATCTTTCCGGAAGTGGAACCATTCGGTGCCGACCTCACCGCCAAATTCGCCGCTGGCGAACAAAGCCTCATAAGCACCTATGTTTATCAGCCATTGTATGATTCAACGCAAACTGTCGCGCAGCAATTTTATCCGCAATTAAACCGGTATGTAATACAGGGTACTTATACCTCGCAGGGTGGTTCCGAATACCAGCTTAACGCCACCAATATTCCGCAAGGTTCAGTAGTGGTAACTGTAGGCGCGCAAAAACTGGTTGAGGGCAATGATTATACGGTTGATTACAATGCCGGCACTATCCGTATACTTAATCAATCAATACTTTCATCGGGCCAGCCTATAACGGTTAACCTGGAGAATAATGAACTATTTGGCGTTCAGCAAAAATCTCTTTACGGTTCAAGATTTGATTACCAGGTGAGCCCTAAATTTGCTTTGGGTGCAACTATTATGCACTTAACCGAGCAGCCTATTTCGCAAAACGAAGCTGTTGGCTCTGAGTCCATCTCAAATACCATATGGGGCTTTGATGCAAACTATAGCTCACCTTCGCGCATGCTTACCCGTTTGGTTGATGATATCCCTTTGATACATACCAAGGTGCCGTCATCAGTAAATTTCAGTGGTGAGTTTGCCCAGCTTTTACCCGGTACACCGAGCGCGTTAAATTACGCGGGGGCTAAAAACGGTACCGCTTATTTGGATGATTTTGAGAATAGCCAATCAGAGATCGACCTGAAAAGCGCGAATACCTGGCAAATATCAAGCACACCGCAACTTTTTCCCGAATCGCAGCGTTTTGATGATCTGAGCTATGGTTTTAACCGTGCCCGTCTGGCATTTTATAACATCGACCCAACATTTTATACTTCAACAACTATCCCCGTTTCACGGGCCGAGCTGTCAAAACCTTATGTACGCGAGGTATTGCAAACGGAGGTATATCCTTATATACAATCGGTAACCGGCCAACCGCAAATATTACCAACGCTTGATTTGGCTTTTTATCCTAATACCCGTGGCCCATACAACTATGTTACTACCGGTATCAATACCGATGGTACGTTGCAAAATCCGGCTGCCCGCTGGGGTGGTATGATGCGGGCCATATCAACCAATGATTTTGAAGCCTTAAATGTTACCTATATTGAGTTTTGGGTATTAGATCCGTTTATTGGCAAGCCAAACTCAACTGGTGGCGACTTGTATTTTAACTTGGGTAGTATCTCCGAAGATATATTAAAAGACGGTAGAAAGAGTATCGAAAACGGCTTGCCCGTAAACGGCGACCTGAGTACTGTTGATACCACAGCATGGGGGCGTGTGGCTAAATTACAACCGGTAGTAAACGCGTTTGATAACAATCCAAATTCTCGTGCCCTGCAGGATGTTGGTTTGGATGGATTGTCAGATGCTGATGAACGTACCAAATTTGCCCCACAGGTACAGTCAATAAAAACACAGGTTAACCAGGCTGCTGCTGCTGCTATTACTGCCGATCCTTCATCAGATGATTATCAATACTACCAGGGCCCGGCGCTCGACCAGGCAGGGGCAGGTATCCTGCAGCGTTACAGCAAATATAATGGTACCGATGGTAACTCCAAAACGGCTGCCCAGTCTGAAGCGCAATTAGGACTGCAAACCTCCGCGGCAACATCCCTGCCCGATGCGGAAGATATTGACCGTGACAACAATATGAGTACGGATGATGAGTATTTTGAATATCATGTATCCATTCGCCCTAAAGACCTTGTTGTGGGCACCGGCTTTGTTAATGATAAAGTAACCTCAAGCGTTAAGCTTGCTAACGGTACTACCCAAACTTATACATGGTATCAATTCCGTATCCCTATTTATAACTATCAATCTGCGGTTGGTGGTATCCAGGATTTTAAATCCATCCGTTTCATGCGTATGTACATGACTGGTTTTGCCGATACCTCGATACTGCGTTTTGCTGAGTTACAACTGGTACGTGGCGATTGGCGCGCGTATAATTCTGATAATAATCCGGCTAATGTAATAGCTGATCCGGCCATCGTAAATCCCGTTACCGACCATTCAACATTGGTAGTTGGTACGGTTAATATCGACGAAAATGGTAACCGCCAGCCTATCCCTTACGTGGTGCCGCCGGGTATACAGCGCCAAACTAATTACAGTGGCATAAATGCAAATACTAAGCTAAATGAGCAATCACTATCGTTAACGGTAAACAACCTTACTGATGGTTATTCGCAGGCGGCATTTAAAACGTTTAATAATGATTTGCGCAACTACAAAAACCTGCAAATGTTTGTGCATGCCGAAGCATTACCCGCCATTACCTTAAATAATGGCGATCTGCATACCTTTATTCGTTTAGGGCTTGATTACACCGAGAATTATTACGAATACGATATTCCCTTAACGGTTACACAACCGGGCAGTACAAATGCTAACAGTATATGGCCTGCCGCAAACCAGATCGACCTGGAGCTTGATCTACTCACCAATGCCAAACTAGCCCGTGATGCCGCTAAATATAAGGGGCAGCCATGGCCGCTCACTGTACCATATACCGTTATGGTTGGTACCGCGAAAATAACCATTATGGGCCAGCCCGATCTTAGCCGTTTAAGTACGGTAATGCTGGGTGTACGTAACCCTTTTAAAGGCGACAACCCGGCAGCCGATGATGGCCTTGCAAAATCGGGTATTGTTTGGTTTGATGAGTTGAGGCTTACTGACTTTAACCAGCGTTCCGGCTGGGCCGCTATTGCTAAAGCTGATATAAAACTGGCCGACTTTGCCGATGTTAACGTATCCGGTGGTGAGCAAACCGCTGGCTTTGGAACACTTGATTCAAAAATAGAAGATCGTTCGCTGGATAATAATTCAAACTACAGTATATCGGCTAATGTGGAGCTTGGTAAATTCTTCCCGGATAAAAGTGGGGTGCACATACCAACCTATATTAACGTATCATCGCAGGTAAGTAAACCTTTGTACGATCCGGCTTCGCCCGATATTTTGTTGAGCCAAACCCTTAAATCAGCCACCAGCACCAAGCAGCGCGACTCCATTAAAAATGCTGCTGAAAGCGTTACACAGCGTAAAAGCATCAACTTTACAAACGTGCATGTGGCCAAAACCAGCCCAACAGCGCCAAATAAGGTGTATAGTATTTCAAACTTTAACGCCAGTTATGCTTATACCGACTATGAGCATCATGATTTCAATACCTTATCTGATTTTGAGAAAACCTACCACCTGGAGCTAGCCTATAATTTCACAGATAAACCAAAATATTGGACGCCTTTCGCCAAAGTGGTTAAGAGTAATCTATTACAGGTATTTAAGGATATTAACCTCAGTCTTGCACCATCACGATTAAACTTCAGCATTGATTTTGATCGCTTTGATTCCGAAACGACCCTGCGCAATAATGATCCGGATAACATCATAGCCATACCATCAACATTTAACAACACGTTTACCATTACCAAAGTGTTCGGCATCGGGTGGAACCTGACCAAATCACTCAGCCTTAATTTTGACGCCACCAATCTTTCAACCGTTGATGAGCCACAGGGCCCGTTAACCGGTTTAAACAGGGATACGCTATACAATAACCTGGCACATTTAGGCCGTACAACAAACTACAACCACACGTTTGGCGCAACATATGCTATCCCGTTCAGCAAAATACCATACATGGATTGGATAAGCGCCAATGCAAGCTATAGCGCACACTTTAACTGGCTTGCCGAACCCGGCTTCTCGGTTGACGACCCGCAGTTTAATGTGGGTAACAGTATACAAAACTCGCGCACCATATTAGTTACCCCAACCTTTAATTTTACAACGCTTTATAACAAGTTTGCCTTTTTACGTATTGCCAATAAAGATGATGGAGATAGTAAGCTTACTAAGATTTTAAAGGGGCTATTAACCAGTGTAAAAACCCTGAATGTTACATACACTAAAACCCAAGGTATTTTCCTGCCGGGATACCTGCCGCAATCAACCGTATTTGGCGAGGATCCTACTTATAACGCGCCGGGCATCGGGTTTTTATTAGGCAGCCAAGCCGACATAAGGGCACGCGCCGTAGAAAATGGCTGGATATCTAACGATACCCTGCAAAATCAACTATACGTAAAAACCTACAACTCCGACCTGCATTTTAACGGTACCGTTGAACCGATACAAGGCCTGCGTATAATTCTTACTGCATTTAAAACACAGGACCAAACCTACCAAACCAACTTTAAGTACCTGGATGCAACCAGCAGCTTTGAAAATCTATCACCTGTTACCACCGGCGATTACAGTATGTCGTATATAACAATTGGTACAGCTTTCTCAAAAATCAGCGGTATCAACAATAACTCGCCAACGTATAATGCATTCATGAATGATAGGTCTATTATTTCTCAGCGTTTAGGCAAGCTTAATCCAAATTCAAATCCGGCCGGATCAAGCGGAGGTTTTGCCGATGGTTATGGGCCTAACTCGCAAAATGTATTAGTGCCGGCATTCCTCGCGGCTTACACCGGTAAAAATCCGTCAACATCCAACCTTAGCCAGTTCCCGAGCATTCCGCTTCCAAACTGGCAAATAACTTATGGTGGCTTAGTTAAGATCCCTTTTCTTGCCGATATTTTTGATTCGTTTGATCTTAAGCATGCTTATAGCTCAACCTATAATGTTGGCGGCTATACAACTTTATTGCAATACACCGAAAACGACGGAAGTGCAAGCGCCAGAGACATCAACAACGATTTTTTACCGATGTACCAGTTTTCGCAGGTAACCATATTTGAACAGTTTGCGCCATTGCTGGGTATTGATATGCGTTTTAAAAATAATGTAACTACAAGTATATCCTATATGCAAAGCCGTGCCCTTAGTTTAAGCTTGCTAAACAGCCAACTGGCCCAGCAAAATGAAGATGATGTGGTAATTAGCTTCGGCTACAAAGCCAAAAACTTCAGGTTCCCGTTTGGCTTATGGGAAGATTTTATCCTGAAAAACGATTTAACATTTAATCTTGCTTTCGCGATACGAAACACTAAAACATTAATCTTCCAACCCGATGTACTGGCTGCCCAGGTTTCATCTGGTGCCGATAACATTACTTATCGCCCCGAAATTAACTACGCCCTTAGCGATCGTTTTAACATCAGTTTCTTTTACGATGCTAACATCACCAAGCCGTATACCTCGCAAAGTTTCAATACATCATTCAGTACGTTTGGATTTAATTTAAAGCTGATATTGCAGTAAGTTAAATACATAAAGCTGGGGCCTATTGCGATTTCTGCCTAAGGCGGGCAATGTCATTAAGTTAAGCATAAAACCCCTTAGGGGTTATATGTTGGTAGAAAACAAATCGTAATAAATACCGTGCCGTAGGTACGTAACCCTGTAATGTTGCGTACCTACGGCACGCCATTTTGTTTAAATGCTATCTGCTACCAACATCTTGCTCCTATGGAGCATCTTTAAAAGCACTTTTTCTTGACTTAATGACATTGGGGGAGGGACAGGAAGGACTTTTACTTTCCCGCTTTCTTCAATGCCTTTGCAGCCTTTTTTTCGGCGCGGCGTTTTTGACGGGCGGCTTTTTTGGTGAGCCTTATTTGCTTATCCGTACTAGCTTCTTCCATTTTGACTTCTGTAGCTTTTATAGTTTTTTCATCCAGGCCTGCCGCGGGTTTTATGCCGGTAAGCAAGGTGTTCCAAATGGTTTTGAAGAATGGCGACGACTTCGGCCGGACATAATCTACATAGAATGTCCTTGGTGCATCGCCATCATAATCAGGGTTATTATGCTTAATGATAAATATATTGGCGTATAACGATTCAATCAGTTTGCCACTAAAACCGTTGAATGCCGTATCAGGCGTCAATAATTTCACCTTTAACCCATTATACAGAAGGGTTATCCTACCCTTTGATATTTTGCTGTTGGCGGTAATATCAAAATCAAAGCTTTTAATATTGCCATCTGTTATTTTTACCATGGCCAAAGGCATAGTAGCGGTATTCAGGTTTCCCATATTCATGGGGCCCAGGTCGCCTTTATAGCTATAAGGCATTTCAGGGTCGGTAAGGTTAATATTGAAAAGTAAATTAAGCCTTCCCCGGTTCATAAAATGGGTGGTTAATTGTGCGGCGCAGATGTTGCTTTTGGCGAGGGCGATTTTGTTATTGGTGATATTCAAAAACTTGCCCGAAGTGTTGTTAAAAGATACGGTACCCGTTTGATATGATTTAGCATTATACTCGCTATAAGCAACCGTGATGTTATGAACGTAAGCGGTGTCAATCCTTAAATCAGTTTTAATCTGTGCTAAAGCATAAGCCGGGAAACTGCCGGATTTATCCGCTGTTGGGTCGGCTACCTTATTAGGGTTATTAAGCAATGCAAATGTCCCGTTGGAAGCTACCATCGATGATACGCTGAACGTACGGAAACGATGATAAGCTAAATAATCAAAATGGTTAAGCACCAGGGAATCCAGCTGAAAAGAATACCTGTCTTTTGCAGTTCTGTTAAAAAAGGTTTTAGCGTTAACGGGTTCTAGCGTAAGTCCCTTTATGGTTAATCTCGATGTTAAGGTTGATAACTTTACATGGTCGGCCTTATAAGTGTACAAACCATCAGCTGTTTTGCCTTTATAATTATGAAGCTCGGCTATAATCTCTTTACAATATAAAAGCCTCGATTTATCTTTTTGCGTAGCCGAATCAATAAGCAGGTCGCTCGCGCTGAAACTCATTTCCTTAAGTTCAGAGATAACCAGTTTATTGCCTGAATAATCATCGTACTTAAACTTAATATCATTTAAAAATACGTTGCCAATATGTATAGCGCTAAGGCTCTTTGATATTTTTTGCCAGGCCGTTCGGTTATCGTTAATTACCGTGTCTTTGGTTTGGTTAAGTTTATAAGTTACATGCAGGTTGGGGTCATTCAAAACAACCTCGCCTATATCCAATTGATGCCTGAAATAAAGTTTAAAAGGATGTATGCTGGTTAATATCAACCTCCGCACGTGCAGTTCAATCAGGTTGTTCGGTGCGCGATGTTCGCGGCACATGCGGTTATATACCGCGGTATCGGGCTCAATGGTAATGTTGTAAAAAATGATGTTGCCGCGTAGTATATGCAGTTCCGCTTTAGAAAAATTAGCTTTATATAAGCTGTCGGTACCGTTTAAAACGGCATCTCTTATTTTTTGCGCTAAAATTGGCGACCAATATAAATTGATTAAAAATGCTAAAACTAAAAAAACGGTAACAAACACTGCTAAAATCCCCAGGCCTAATTTGTTCCTTTTTAGTTTTAAAAATTTAAACGCCATTATTTATTTTTAGTTGAATCCTTTTGCATTTTGGCTTCTTTTTTAGCCTCGCGTGCCTGCTGGCGTTCTTCTTTCTTGACTTGACGATTAGCTTTATATGCTTTAAACTTATCAATCAGGTTGGTAACCTTTACTATGGCTTTATTAACCTTTCCCTCTGTTTTTTTATCAAACCCCACGCTGGGTTTTAACCCGTCTAATAATGCTTTATACAGGAAACTAAAGAAGGACACTCTCGGGTCGCGTTTTATATCAATCGGCCCTGGCCTAAATATACCTTTCTTATCCGGATTTTCATCTTCAATAATCAAGGTATTTGCCAATTTCGATATAAAACCTTGTGTTTGCAACCCAGCTTTGCCTTCAACCTTTTTAAGCAACTGCACATTCAGGTTCTTGTAATAAAACTCCAGCTGGCCCTTGCCGCTATAATTACTGGCATCTACGTTAAAATGTAACTTCTGTATATCAGCCGATTGTACATGCACCAATGCCAGTGGCCTTACCAGTTTATCCATTATACGGCCATCAAATTTGCCTAAAGTACCCGAGTAGTTAAACGCACCTATTTTTGAATTTAAGTTGAATTTAAAATTCACATTTAAATTAGCCGCGTTCATAAAGCGGGTATTAATATGGGCGATCATATAAGGGTTCACCTTTTTTATATCGTCATCATTAGTAACGTTATATATAACGCCATTGGTATGATTAAACGTAATAACCCCGGTATAACCCGATGTTGCATCCGATTCAGCGTAACTAATTAATGTATTTTTTATGTTGATGCGCTTCAATTGCATATCCAGTGCCACGTTCTGTAATGATTGTTGCGGATCCTTACCTATCTTGATGGATTTTACGCCCTTGTAAGCATTATTACTATATATCTGTACGCTGGCGTTAGCAATATCAAGCGTGCCTGCATATAAAATTTGGTCGCGTAAAAACTCCTGCAGGTTAATATCATTAATGGCTATCCGGTTAAATTTTAGCGTATAAATATCGCCGGCGGCTTCGTGTGTTTTAAGGTAGAAGTCGGTCTTGTTATACCTCGGTAAAAACGAAACCCCGTCTAAATAAATTACCCTCTTTGAAGTCGAAAAATAGATCTGCTTGATGGCCGCTTTATATAAACTATCCGGCGTAGCTATTTTATAATCTTTAATCGTAATGTCAACACCTTTGGTATAGTAAAAACGACTGGTATCCTTATCCGATAGCGAATCGACTACTACATCCGAGATATTAATATTCAAATGTTTTAAAGCCGTATGTTTTTCAACAGGGTTACTTTTATTAATATAATTCAGGCTGATATCCTTTAGAGAAATCGAATCGATATGCAATTGCTTAAAGGTGTTTTTTATCAGTTCATAAGGGCTTTTAGGTTTGCCCACTTTTACGGTATCATTAAATTTAAAACGTTTATTCACCACGGTAAGGCTTGGGTTTTCAATGGTGATACTGCTGATGTTCAATATCTTTTCCTTATAAGCTTTAACTGCTCCTAAATTATTAATGCTAAGTTTTTTTACGCTTAAAGTAAATAAGTTATCAGGCGCTTTTTTTAAGGCTACCAATTTGTTGTAAACAGCCGTATCGGGTATCAGCTTAAAATCGGTTAATGTCGCGTCGCCCGAGGTGATATTCAAATTAAAATCCGAATATTCAATATGGTAAAGGCTATCGGTCGATTTTAAAATAAGCTCTTTTAGCTCGGCTTGTAACAGCGGTTTCCAACGATTTTCGGCTATATATTTTTGATAGGCATAATATCCGCCGGTAACGAGTAATATAACTATAAGCGTTAAAACTAATGGCCACCGTGGCATTTGTTTTTTGTGTGGTTCATCAGTTTTTTTCATTCAAGTCTTTTTTCGATATACGTTATAACAACAAAACAAGGTTTTTGTTAATTTGCTGACAAGATGTCACGCTATATATGAATTTTATGTATTTTTGCAGACTAAATTCTAAAAAGACACGATGGATTTGTTAGTTCCGGATAAGACGCACGACGAAAGCAGGCAAGGGGAGGCATTGGTATTAGAGCCAATTCCAGGGAAAAATAGTGGTCGCAAGCTATATATTGAAAGCTATGGCTGCGCGATGAATTTTTCTGACAGTGAGATAGTTGCATCTATTTTAACAGAAAGCGGCTTTGAAACTACCGGCGATTTTACAGCTGCCGATGTGGTATTCATCAACACATGTTCAATCCGTGAAAATGCAGAAGTACGCGTGCGTAACCGGCTGAAAGAATTTGCAGGCGCGAAAGCTAAAAACCCCGGAATGGTGGTTGGTGTGCTAGGCTGCATGGCCGAAAGGTTAAAATCGAAATTTTTAGAGGAAGAAAAATTAGTGGATGTAGTAGTAGGCCCGGATGCCTACCGCGATCTGCCTAATTTGATTGATAAGGTTGATGATGGCCAGCGTGCGGTTAACGTATTGCTATCCCGCGAGGAAACGTATGCGGATATTAGCCCGGTACGTTTAAACAGTAACGGCATCAATGCTTTCGTATCCATTATGCGTGGCTGCGATAATATGTGTTCGTTTTGCGTGGTGCCGTTTACCCGTGGCCGCGAGCGTAGCCGTGAACCGCAATCTATTGTTAATGAGTGTCGGGAATTGTTTGATAAAGGCTATCGCGAGGTAACATTACTTGGTCAAAATGTAGATAGCTACAAATGGGCACCCGAAACTGAAAAAGTTATTGCCGAAGGCGAAAAACCGGTATTAGGAATGGATCTTTTGGATAAGGTACTTGCATCTGGCGAGGATATAAGCGGAATAAATCCGGTTGACCATAGCAAAGCCGGTGTTTCATTTGCTGAGTTGCTCGAAATGGTAGCCCTCATCAGCCCTGAATTACGCGTTCGCTTTTCTACATCGCATCCAAAAGATATTACCGATGATGTGTTATACACCATTGCCAAATACGATAATATTTGTAACTATATCCATCTTCCTATACAATCGGGTAACAGCAGGGTACTTAAATTAATGAACCGGACTTATGACCGTGAGTGGTACATAAACCGTATTGATGCTATTAACCGCATTATACCCGGTTGTGCCATATCAACTGATATGATCACCGGTTTTTGCACCGAAACAGAAGAAGAGCATCAGGAAACACTGAGCATGATGGACTATGTGCAATTTTACTTTGCCTATATGTTCATGTACTCCGAAAGACCAGGCACATTAGCCGCGAAACGTTATGCTGATGATATTCCGGAGGATGTAAAACTTCGCCGTTTGCAGGAAATTGTAGCCAAACAACAACAACACTCACATGTTCGTTTATTAGCATTAATAGGCACTACACAAAAAGTATTGATCGAAGGTTTCTCAAAAAAATCAAAAAATGATTACGCTGGAAGGAGTGATCAAAATATGATGGTGATTTTCCCGGTAGGCGAGAATTATAAACCCGGAGAGTATGTTGATGTGCTTATTGAAAGATGCACAACAGCCACGTTAATGGGAAAAGTGATCCCCCAAACCCCCTGAAGGGGAGTTATGTCCTGTTGGGTCAGGCATTTTTTGAGGGATGTAATAATTAATAATAACTAAAATAACAAACTCCCCCTTTAGGGGGTCGGGGGGCATGGAGATACAAGAAATTAAACAACGCTTCGGTATCATTGGCAATTCGCCATTGTTAAACCGGGCTATAAATATTGCCAACCAGGTGGCGCCTACCGATATTTCGGTATTAATTACAGGTGAGAGCGGTAGTGGTAAGGAAGTGTTTTCGCATATCATTCACCAAATGAGCCCGCGTAAGCATGGTCCGTTTATTGCAGTTAACTGCGGTGCGATACCTGAAGGAACTATCGACTCTGAATTATTTGGTCACGAAAAAGGTGCATACACCGGTGCCGTTGGCGAGCGTAAAGGCTATTTTGAAACTGTAAGTGGTGGTACTATCTTTTTAGATGAAATTGCCGAAATGCCTTTAGGTACACAAGCACGTTTACTGCGTGTGCTGGAGTCGGGTCAATTCATCAAAGTAGGATCATCCAAGGTAGAGAAAACTAACGTAAGGGTTATTGCAGCTACCAACGTTGATGTTTACGAAGCCGTAAAAAGTGGAAAATTCCGTGAAGATCTTTACTATCGTTTAAATACCGTTCCATTGCGTATACCGCCATTGCGCGACAGGAAGGAAGATATTTACCTGCTATTCCGCAAGTTTACATCTGACTTTACCGCCAAATACCGCACCCCGCCAATCCAACTGGACGAAGAGGCGCAGCAGGTACTTATCAATTATTCATGGCCGGGTAACGTGCGTCAACTTAAAAATATGGCCGAGCAATTAGCCGTACTGGAAACTAACCATGTAATTACAGGCCCAATATTGCTTACCTACATCCCGCACGAAGTAAGTGGCAGAAACCTGCCTATGCGTGTTGAGCATCCGGGGAAAGAGGATTTCTCCGAGCGCGACATACTATACAAGGTTTTGTTTGATATGAAGCGTGATATGGTGGAACTTAAAAAACTAGTTGCCGATATTGTAGAACATGGTGGCGTAGCCCCAGCGTTTGCCAATAATCAGCAGGCCATAAACCAGCTTTACCGCGATATTGAAATGCCGGGTAGCAGCCACGAGCCACAATTTACTATTCAGCAACCCGTTATTAATAACAATAATAATAAGCCGGATGCTTTCAATATAACCCATGATGCTGAAGAAGTTGAAGAATCATTATCACTAATTGAAAAGGAATCTGACCTGATACGTAAGGCCTTAAAAAAGCACAAAGGAAAGCGCAAGCTTGCTGCTAATGAGCTGGGCATTTCAGAAAGAACACTGTACCGTAAAATAAAAGAATTAGATTTATAATTGATGAAGAGTGTATTTGGGTTTTTAGCTGCCGTTATAATGGTTTTCTCGGCACAATCATGCAGTATTAAATTAAATGGTGCATCAACACAGGGGTTAAAAACAATTAACATTGGTTATTTTGAAAATACCGCGCCATACGTTTTACCAACTCTAAGCCAGGATTTTACCGAAGCATTAAAAGCCCGTATCCGCTCAACCACGAGTCTTGATATTGTACGTACAGAACAGGCCGACGCAGTTATGACGGGTAGCATCACTGGTTACAGCATTGCCCCGGCATCTATACAGGCAACAACCAATAACGCCCCGCCAATTGCCGGTGCATCAGCTTTAACTATTACGGTTGAGGTTAAATACACCAATAACGTAAATAAAAAGGACAGCTACGAGCAGTCGTTCAGCGAATCAAAAAACTTTACCGGTGATATTGCATCGCAGCAAAACACCCTGGTTCCGGCGCTGATTACACAGATAACCGAAGATATTTTTAACAAAGCCTTTGCAAATTGGTAAGCAATTCGTAGTTTCAACCCAAGTGGATCAGCAAGTAAACAATACCAGGACCCAACTTTTATGGGACTTATTAGCCAACCCGGCTGGTAAGCACGGAGAGCATGCGTACAATTTACAGCAATTAATTGCCGAAAATCCGCAGAGCGGCATTTTGCATGCATTACTGGTGCATGCCACCGATGGCGAGAATCTAGATCAGGCTGTAGCTTACGCTAACCCCAGGGTTTTGTATAAGTTAACGCATGATGCCGATAGCTTATCAATAGTATCTGCGGAGCAAATAATTAAATCACATAATTTACCTGCTAATACTGATGAGGCTCACACTGTTGAAGCCAAAACTGAAGATAGCAGCGATGAATTACTTTTAGCCCCATGGCAGGAAGAGGAAGAATTTCCGATAACAGAAGAAATTACTGAAGCACCAATAATTCATACCAATGCTCATCCAGGCCCTGTTGAAATACATGAGGAAGAAGCATCTGAGATTTATGAAGAAATAGCTCCGGTAGAAGGAGTATTCCATAATAAGGAAATACAGTCGGAAGACCAGCATGAAGAGTTGCCTGCTAATGAGGTAGAGGATCTTCCACCGCTTACCGAACAAAAGGATTCGGTATTGGAGCAAATTCCTTATAACGAGATTGAGGTTGACGAAGACGAAGAACCGGAAATCAACACTGAAACTACTGAGCAAATTAATGAGTCAGCCCCGGTTTTGGATGGACTGATAGAGGAAGAAGATAATATTGTTGAGCAGGAAATTCCGCTCGAAGAGTTAGATTCGTATTTTATCCAGCCGATTAACGATGATGTTTATAACGAAATTGTAAGCATTGATGATATAAACCTGGCTAACGAAGATATTTTCGCGAAGCCGCAAGAAGAACAAGCGGTAACCGAGGAATATATTCCGCCGTTTGCGGATGTATTGGCCGAAGATCAGCCTGCAGCCGCTATCGAAACCGCCAGGCAAGAACCAACAGCAAACACCGACCGCAAGGTAGATATGAATGATGAGGCTGAAAAGCTGATCATGAACAACATCGTGTCCACCGATTTTTTTGTGTTTGATAAGGCTTTTCGCGAACATAAAGAACCTGTAGGGGAAACCGCTGAGGAATCGCAAGCCACAGCAGCTGTTGAGCCTGTTTCTGTAAGTGAAAATAATACATCTGCTAAAAAAGAAGAGCCTTACATTACGGTTTCAAAATACCACGACGAAAAAATGCCTTACAGCTTTATGTGGTGGTTGGATAAAACACGTAAGGAGCACTCAGGCATCTACCAGCCCTATGTGGAGTTTAAGCTGGATACTACCCAAAGCATCAAGCAAAATCCCAATCCGCCTGATGAATTGCAACAGCAATATGTCGAAAATATCTTTCACCTTACGTCGGTTGAAGATCTGGAACAACACACTTCCGATCAGCCTATCGCGTTTAATCCTAAGGTAAAAGAGGATAAAATAATTGAACGCTTTATACAGGAAGTACCGCAAATAAAGCCGCAAACCGGCGAAAAACTGGATAATGAAAACAAAGCCAAGAAGAGTTCTGAGGATCATGCCGATCTGGTGACCGAAACACTGGCCCAGATTTATATCGACCAAATGCTATATCCTAAGGCTATAGCCACTTATAAAAAATTGATATTGAAATTCCCGGAAAAAAGCCGTTACTTTGCGAGCCAAATTGAGGAATTAGAAAAGAGAACAAATTAATATAAAAAAGAAATGTATACATTATTATTAATCATAGCCATCATCGTTTGTGTGTGTTTAGGGCTTATTGTATTGATCCAAAACCCTAAGGGTGGTGGTTTATCATCTAATTTTTCTAGCTCATCTCAACTAATGGGTGTGCAAAAAACCGGCGACTTTTTAGAAAAAGGTACATGGGTTTTAGCCATAGGCTTAATGGTATTATCATTAGCTATTAACGTTGCTGTTAAAGGTGGCGCTAACAAAGTTGATAGTAAAGACCAGTTAGAAAAAACTAAACAACTATCAAAACCTACTAATAGCGGCGCCTCAACTCCATTTGCTGCACCGGGTACTGCACAGCCTCAACAACAGGCGCCTGCTACTGCTCCTGCAACAGGTAAATAGGTTTTAATAAGAATTTAAAAAAGCCATTCGTTAGTTAACGGGTGGCTTTTTTGCTTATAAGGTACTGCCACCTTGACACCGGAATGTTTAATTAATGTTAAGCAGGCATAAGCTATTTAACCTTAGCTGACAATAAAACAGAATTAAAAGAATTATATGCCAATGTGTGAGTTTGTACAGGCTTGGCACAGTTGATGTACAATTGCAACCACAAGAACAAACTTTTATAAATTTAAAATAGTTATATCATTATGTCATTAAACGTGAAACCTCTTGGAGACAGAATAATAATTGAAGCTGCTCCGGCTGAGACAAAAACTGCTTCAGGTATTTACATTCCTGAAACCGCACAAGAAAAACCTCAATATGGAACAGTAGTAGCAGTAGGCCCTGGCCGTTATGCTGACACAACCGGTACATTAATCCCAATGACAGTTAAAGCAGGCGATAAAGTTATCTACGGTAAATTTGCCGGTCAGGAATTCCCTATCGAAGGCAAAGACTATTTAGTTATGAGAGAGTCTGATATTTACGTGGTACTGTAAACTAATGAGTGATGGAGTGAATGAGTGATTTAGCGCTTATTCATGCCAATCAAAAAAAATAATAACGATTGAGGCATAAATTACTCAATCAAAAATCACTAAATCGAAAATAAAAAAATCATGTCAAAACAAGTTAAATACAATGTTGAAGCACGCGACGCTCTAAAACGCGGTGTTGATATTTTAGCTAATGCAGTTAAAGTAACATTAGGCCCAAAAGGTCGTCACGTAATTATCGATAAAAAATTCGGTTCACCGGTTATCACAAAAGATGGTGTATCTGTAGCTAAAGAAATTGAATTAAAAGACGCCATTGAAAACATGGGCGCCCAAATGGTTAAAGAAGTTGCTTCAAAAACTGCTGATATAGCAGGTGATGGAACTACTACTGCTACTGTATTAGCACAAGCAATTGTTACAGCTGGTGTTAAAAACGTAGCTGCCGGTGCAAACCCAATGGATTTGAAACGCGGTATTGATAAAGCGGTTAAAGTTGTTGTTGAAAACCTTAAATCACAAAAACAAGATGTTGGTGATGATTTCAGCAAGATCAAACAAGTAGCATCAATTTCAGCAAATAACGATGAAGTTATTGGCGAAATGATTGCTGACGCGATGAAAAAAGTTGGTACTTCAGGTGTGATCACTGTTGAAGAAGCTAAAGGAACTGAAACTGAAGTTAAAACTGTTGAAGGTATGCAGTTTGACCGTGGTTACTTATCTCCATACTTCGTTACCAACTCTGATAAAATGGAAGTAGAATTGGATAACCCTTATATCCTTATCTACGACAAAAAAATCTCTTCCATGAAAGAACTTCTTCCAATCCTGGAAAAACAAGTTCAAACTGGTAAACCATTATTAATTATTGCTGAAGATTTAGACGGCGAAGCATTAGCTACATTAGTAGTTAACAAAATTCGCGGTTCACTAAAAGTTGCTGCTGTTAAAGCACCAGGTTTTGGCGATCGTCGTAAAGCAATGTTAGAGGATATCGCTATCCTTACTGGCGGTACTGTAATATCTGAAGAAAGGGGCTTTAAATTAGAAAGCGCTGAACTAAGCATGTTAGGTCAGGCTGAAAAAATCACTATCGATAAAGATAACACTACCCTAATTAATGGTAACGGCGAAGCTGAAGCTATTAAAGGCCGTGTTGGCGAAATCCGGTCACAAATTGAAACTACAACTTCTGATTACGATAAAGAAAAATTACAGGAACGTTTAGCCAAATTATCTGGCGGTGTTGCGGTATTATATATCGGTGCAGCTTCTGAAGTTGAAATGAAGGAAAAGAAAGATCGTGTTGACGATGCATTACACGCAACCCGTGCCGCTGTTGAAGAAGGCATTGTTGCTGGTGGTGGTGTTGCTTTCATCCGTGCGGTTGCAGCTTTAGCTGACCTTAAAGGTGAGAACGAAGATGAGAACACTGGTATCCAGATCATCCGTCGCGCTATCGAAGAGCCTTTACGTCAGATCTGCGAAAATGCAGGTATCGAAGGTTCAATCGTAGTACAAAAAGTTAAAGAAGGTACAGGTGACTTTGGTTACAACGCACGTACTGATAAATACGAAAACTTAATTGCAGCCGGTGTTATCGACCCAACTAAAGTTGGCCGTGTAGCATTAGAGAACGCAGCTTCAATCGCATCAATGTTGTTAACCACCGAGTGTGTGTTAGCTGATGATCCTGAAGATGAAAAAGGTGGCGGTATGCCTCCAATGGGCGGCGGCGGTATGGGCGGCATGATGTAATCGTGAAGCTTCGCTTCCAGTGATTAGAGACTAGTGATTGGTGATTAGGAAAATTCTTACTAATCTCTAACCTCCAGTCTCTGATCACTAAAACAAACCCCTTGTCTGTTATAACAGACAAGGGGTTTTTGCTTTAGAACGATCCGAAAGTCATTTTAAAGTAAACGGAGCGTCATTAGTTAATCAAATGATTGATTAACTAATGTAAACCACAGTTTTCGTCGTAAATTTGAATAACATATCTGATACAATTGATTTCAGGCATGGCATTTGAATAACGCACAACATGAAACAGTTAACACAAAAAACCAGACACATCCAATCTCATATAGTTGAGTGGTTGTTTTTTAAAGGGCCGGAGCTTTTTATAACTATTTACGGTAAATAATTAATTTACTAACTTCGTGCTTTACTATGAAGCTAACGAAGTTCTACGATAAAGTATACGATTGGGCGCTCGATATTGGCCCTCTAATCATAATAGGATTAATAATATTATTTATAGGCCTTTGGCTTATAAAAGTAGTAGCCGGGCGGCTCCGCTCTCAAATGGCTAAACGGAAGGTCCACTCTTCACTACAACCATTTTTTCTAAGTCTTACCATAACGTCGCTCTACATATTGCTCATCATTTTGGTGATGTCGATAGTTGGTTTCCAGTTAACCATATTTAGTACCATTATTGGTGCCTTTGGTGTTGCAGCTGGCTTAGCACTATCAGGTACTTTACAAAACTTTGCCGGGGGTGTGTTAATATTACTGCTAAAACCGTTTCTGGTTGACGATAATATTGTTGCTCAGGGTCAGGATGGTGTGGTAACCTCCATACAAATATTTTATACGGTATTAATTACAGCTGATAATAAAACGGTCATCATCCCCAATGGTAAATTATTTAACGAAGTAATAGTAAATGTTACCCGCGAAGGTAAGCGCCGGTTGGATTTTGAAATAAAATTAGGCTATGCTGCCAATGTTGAGCAGGTTAAAACCATTATTTTGGATGCGATAAAAGCTACCCCCAATGTTTTACCCGACCCGCGTAATAAGGTTGGCATATCTGCATTAGAGGTTGACGGTGTAAAGTTTGTTGTAAATGTGTGGGTAAATCCGGCAGATTTTGGAACTACGCGACTTGCGCTGCACGAAAAAATAATAAATGATTTAGTTGCCGGCGGCATTAAGTTACCGGGAATGTAACTAGATTTGACCATTGTCATCTCGAACGTAGCGAGAGATCTTCTGCGTCATGGAAGTCTGCTCCTGATATTTCAGAAGATTTCTGTCTCCGTTCGAATGAGAACTAAAAATAATTGACCCAATGCAAAGAGAGCAAATTTCCGTTTTCGATATGTTTAAGATCGGGATAGGCCCGTCGAGCTCTCATACGCTTGGCCCGTGGCGGGCAGCACAGCAATTTGTTCAAATGCTGGAGCAGGAACAAGCTTTAGAACTGGTTGAGGGCATAAAAATCTTACTCTACGGCTCACTTGCCAAAACAGGCAAAGGGCACGGTACCGATATCGCCATCCTGTTAGGCCTTAGCGGCGATGATCCGGTAACGTTTGATGTTAATGCTATCGACTCCAAGATCAGCTCCATAAAAACATCACATAAACTAATGCTGGCAGGCAACACGCAAATTGATTTCAGATTTGATGATGACCTACTTTTTCTGTTTAACGAAAGCTTGCCTTTCCATCCAAATGCGGTAACCTTCCAGGCATTGTTAATGGGCGATAAAGCTTTATCTGCAACATTCTATTCCATAGGCGGAGGGTTTGTGGTTAAAGAGGGTGCGCAAAATCAAAATAAACATGAAGTCGATCTGCCATTCCCAATTGATACTGCAGGTGATTTGCTGCACTGGTGCATGAAAACAGGCCTAAAAATCTCCGAAGTAGTTATGGAGAATGAACTGGCCTGGCGCAGTGAGCAGGAAACCAAATCGGGCGTGCTAAATATATTCAGGGTGATGAAGGAATGCATGTACCGTGGCAGCCATACCAAAGGTAATTTACCGGGTGGTTTAAATGTATCACGCCGTGCCGCAAACCTCAATAAAAAGCTCATCGGCAGCAATAGCTACAATAACTTTGATGAATGGGTAACCGCCATACGCCAAACCGGCGAAGGCTTTAAAAATATATTAGATTGGGTGAGTTGTTTTGCTCTGGCTATTAACGAGGAAAATGCTTCTTTCGGTAGGGTAGTAACCGCGCCAACCAATGGCGCAGCCGGAGTTATTCCAGCCGTGCTGATGTACTACGTATGTTTTTGCGATGGTTTTACTGATGAGAAGATCATCCAATTTATATTCACCGCGTCAGAGGTTGGCAGTATATTTAAAAAAGGCGCAACCATATCGGCTGCGATGGGTGGTTGCCAGGCAGAGATTGGCGTATCATCAGCCATGGCCGCGGCTGCTTTAACAGAGTGTTTAGGCGGCACACAGCGACAAGTATTAATGGCGGCAGAGATTGCCATGGAGCATCACCTTGGCCTAACCTGCGACCCGATAGGCGGTCTGGTTCAAGTGCCATGCATTGAACGTAATACCATGGGTGCCATAAAAGCCATTACGGCCTCGCAGCTAGCTTTGCAAAGTAACCCTGAGAATGCCAAAGTAAGTTTGGATGCAGTTGTGAAAACCATGTGGCAAACCGCGCAGGACATGAACTCTAAATACAAAGAAACATCTGATGGTGGCCTGGCTATAAACATCCCGCTGAGTTTGCCGGAGTGTTAGTGAAACCTTAGTTGGCTTTATTGATCCTCGCCACAACCATTGGGAATAACTTGGCTACCCACTGCGCATACATCAAAGCCGAAGGGTGCAAGCCATCAGGTGCTATCAAGGCGCTGTTTGTTGCCGCTTCGCGGGATATGCCGGTAATATCAAGGTAATTTACACCTGCATTATTGCTTTCTTGTAGATTGATCGCATTAAAGGCATCTATCTGTGGGCCAATTACGGCATCCTGTCCGTTAGCAAAGGGTGTTACCCCATAGTCAGGTATTGATAATACAAAAACCCGGGTTTTATCGCCTTTAGCGTAAGCGATAGCAGTGTGCAATAACTGTATAAAATTGCTGCGATAGATGGTTTGACTACCGCTCTGGTATTGGTCGTTAACACCTATCAACAAAGTCACAAAGTCGTAGTTGTTTTGTAAAGGAGTATGTTCGGCAATTGCGCTGATCAAATCACCTGTGGTCCAACCTGTGGTCGCGATAATTAATGGGTTTTGCGTTTTGAATCCTAAATTCTTCAAGGTATCAGTAAGCTGATACGGGAAGGATTCAGCAAGCGGTTCCGCCTCGCCTATCGTATAGGAATCGCCTAAAGCAAGGTATCTGATGGTATCGGTATTAACTATTTTCAAAGTAGATGTGTCTTTAATAGAAGGGATATTGTTACCGGCAGTCATATCAGCTTTTTTAGTACACCCAGCAAACGCGATTATCGAAAATATAATTAATTGTAATGTCCTCATCCTAATATCTCCATATTGAATAATACGGAAATATGGTGTTTAAGGATTTTTTTTACTTCATTAATATCAACTTCTTTATCTAACTCTGCTTTTAGCGATGTTACCGCCTTATCATCAATACCGCAAGGTATCATGTTATTAAAGTAACTCAGATCAGTATTTACATTCAGCGCGAAACCATGCATGGTTACCCACCTGCTGCAACGTACGCCCATTGCGCAAATTTTACGTGCACGCTCATTATCGGCATCAAACCAAACACCGGTGTAGCCCGGATATCGGCCAGCTTGCAAACCATAATCGGCAAGGGTAAGTATTACAGCCTCTTCAAGCGTACGCAGGTAAAGGTGTATATCGGTAAAAAAATTGTCGAGATCTAAAATTGGGTAGCCCACTATCTGGCCCGGCCCATGGTAAGTAATATCACCGCCACGGTTTACCGGGTAATAAACAGCATCCTTGTCTTTTAAGCCTTGTTCATCCAATAACAAATGCTCAAACTTGCCGCTTTTGCCTAAAGTGTAAACATGCGGATGCTCGCAAAATATCAGGTAATTAGGTGTTATTGCAGTTTCTTCATCCGGCAATTCACCGGCTGCGATAATCGCATTTTGGTGGTTGCGTATATCCGTTTTTAACTTAACGGTACTATTGAATATTTCTTCCTGTTTTTCCCAGGCTTCTTTATAATCAATAAGGCCCCAGTCGTCAAATAATACTTGTTTATTCTTCATCCGGTACCCCTTTCACATAACCTATCATATAGTCTTCGTATTGCAGATAATCAACTTTGTAGTTTTTATCAACTATTCCTTTGTGTAAGCGGGCGTTTAGTGTGCCTTCTTCGGCAAAACTAAATGGCGTTAAATGGATGTTATCTACAAATGATACTTCCTTCTGTCCGTAGCATTTATAGATGGCTTCTTTGGCGCACCAGCAAATATATAAATGTTGTATGCGATGTTCATCTTTATCAATAAAAGCCAGTTCATCGGCCTGCAAAAACTTATTGGCAATGCGCTCAACCTTTTCCTTTATCAGCTCAATATCTATGCCCACTGTTCCGTTTTTGCTGATCATCACCGCGGCATAATCAAATGAGTGACTAAAAGATATATGATAAGGCAAATTAACCAGATAGGGTTTGCCATGCACATCAACCTTGCAGTCTATGTATTCATCGGTGCGCAACATGGTACGTAAAAGCACACGGGTGCTCAGCCAGTGCAAGTGGCGTTTGCTGGTACTAATCTTGTCGAAATAAGCCTGTTCCTGCTCATCCAACTGTAATTGTTTGTACAGATCGGCAGCTTTTTCCTCTATCTTCCAAAGCGCGAATTCTGTATCATCATCAACCCGATGCCGGTATACTACTGCCATAAAAGTAAAATTGCAAAAAGGATGGCAAACTTAAGTCAAATAATTATAATTTAGCCATATAACTACTATATTATGATATTGTCGGACAAACGCATACTCGAAGAAATTGATAAAGGCACCATTATTATTGAACCCTTTGAGCGCGCGTGTTTAGGCACTAACTCATATGATGTACATTTAGGCAAGCACTTAGCAACTTACCGCGATAGGGTACTGGATGCCAAATTGCATAACGAGATTGATTATTTTGATATACCCAAGGAAGGATTTGTTTTACAACCCAATACCTTATACCTGGGTGTTACCCTGGAATATACTGAAACGCATGCGCATGTTCCGTTTTTAGAGGGCAAATCAAGCACTGGCCGTTTGGGTATTGATATACATGCCACCGCAGGCAAAGGCGATGTTGGCTTTTGCAATACCTGGACACTGGAAATATCATGCGCGCAGCCCGTACGTATTTATGCAGGTATGCCCATAGGCCAATTAATTTATTTTGCTGTTGAAGGCGAAATAGAAACGATGTACAATACCAAAAGCAACGCTAAATATAGTAACCCTACCACGCGCCCGGTTGAAAGCATGATGTGGAAGAATAAATTTTAACGATACTACGGTAACAGTATTGTTATAAACTAAAACCTAACCTTTTTTTTCTGAAATTGCTGTACCAATACGAATCACAGGAGATCATGTGCGCAACCCGTGTGTATTTAAGCTGGTATGCCCATAGGCCAATTAATTTATTTTGCTGTTGAAGGCGAAATAGAAACGATGTACAATACGAAATATAGTAACCCACAACACGCCCGGTTGAAAGCATGATGAGGAAAAATAATTTAACGATATTACGGTAATAGTATTGTTATAAATAAAAACTTAACCTTTTTTCTAAAAATACCCCACAATTATGAATCACAAAAAAACAATTATTGGATTGCTGCTAGTCGCGAGTGTTTTTACATTGGCAGGCTTTATTGTTGCCGATAACTATCCCATCCAAAAAATAGCGCTGCAGCTTAATAAATGGGTTGTTAAAAACCCAGTTGAAAAAGTTTATCTGCAATTAGATAAGCCTTATTATGCCGCCGGCGATGATATTTGGTTTAAAGCTTATGTAACCATTGGCAGCCAGCATCAGCTAACCAACCTGAGCGGTGTTTTAAATGTAGAATTGATTGATGACAGAGATTCGGTTAAACAGCATATAAAGCTGCCTCTAATAAACGGTTTAACCTGGGGCGATTTTGCTTTATCGGATACTTTGACCGAAGGTAACTACCGTGTACGCGCCTACACTAATTGGATGCGCAATGCCGGTACTGAATATTTTTTTGATCAGCATATAAGTATTGTAAACGCTGTTGATAATAAAGTTAATGCCAGGGCAGCCTATACTTTTGCCAACCAAAACGGGCAGCAAAAGGTAAACGCCACCATAAATTATACCGACCCTGAAGGGGTAGCCTACGCAAATAAAGAAGTTAAATACAATATTGATCTGGGGCCAAAACAAATTGCAAAGGGTAAAGGCATTACTGACGATAAAGGCAATATTTCCCTTAGTTTTATCAATGCGTTAAAAGAGCCTTTCAGCTCGGGCAGGATCATTACCAACATTCAAATTGATAAAAATAGCCTGGTAACCAAAACGCTTCCGGTTAAAGCTACATCCGGAAGTGTGGATGTGCAGTTTTTCCCTGAAGGTGGTAGTTTAGTTACCGGCGTAACATCAAAAATAGCGTTTAAGGCCGTAGGCGCTGATGGTTTAGGCACTGATGTAAAAGGCACTATTACTGATGACGCGGGAAATACAATAACCACTTTCAACAGTCAGCATTTAGGGATGGGGGAGTTCACCCTAAATCCGCAGGCTAATAAACTATATAAAGCTCATATTTTTTACGCTGATGGTTCAGATAATACAATTGCTTTACCACAGACTATTGATAAAGGGTATGTTTTAGCTATTGATAGCAGGGATAGTAGCAAGATCCACATAAAAATAACAGCGAATAGAGAAACTTATGCAAGTGACCCTAACGATACCTTGAGCCTTATAGCGCAAAGCGATGGCGAAATTTATTACGCCGCTAAAAGTAACCCGGGGGTGTCAAGTTTTGTGGCTACGCTTGATAAAAATCGATTCTCATCAGGTATTGTACAGTTTACTTTGTTTTCATCAAAAGGCGAACCGTTGAATGAACGGCTGGTGTTTATCCAGAATAATGATCAGCTTAAGCTGGATGTGAAAGCCGAAAAAGCTTATGCCCCAGGCCAAAAGGTAAAAATAGCATTAAACGCAACCAATGCCGATGCCAAACCAGTTGTTGGTAGCTTCTCGGCGTCGGTTACTGATGAAACTAAAGTGCCGCAGGATGAAAACTTCGCGTCGACCATATTAACCAACCTGTTACTAACATCCGATTTGCGGGGTTACGTGGAGCAGCCTAATTATTATTTTAATAATGTAAGCGAAAAAACACAGGCTGATATGGATGTGCTGATGCTTACACAGGGTTATCATAGGTTTGAATGGAAAAAAGTATTAAATGATGATTTACCTGAAGCCATATATCAACCCGAAAAAACACTGCGCATAAGTGGGCGTGTAACCACATTAGGTGGTAAGCCAGTAGCTAATGGCAAGGTAACACTGCTTTCAACAGGTCACGGGACCTTTTTTACCGATACGCTTACTGATGCAAACGGGAGATTTGCATTCAACAACATGACATTTCCTGATAGTATAAAGTTTGTAATACAGGCCCGAACTGGTAAAGACCGCAGGAATGTGAATATCGAACTTGATGACGTGATACCACAAGGTGCAACTCATGATAAAAACGCGGCAGACGTGCAGGTTAATATTTATGACGGATTATCGAACTATGTACAAAGCAGCAAAGATTTGTTTAATCAACAACTTAAATATGGTTTGGCTAAACATACCATCGTATTAAAAGAAGTGGTAATTACTGATAAGAGAATCAAACTTAAAAATTCGGCAAACTTAAATGGGCCCGGCAATGCCGATCAGGTGTTAGTCGGTGATCAGATTCCTGTTGGATGCGCTACATTAGCTCAATGCTTACAAGGGGTATTATTTGGTGTGGTCTTTCGTAATGGCGTACCTTACTCAACCCGTGGCGGTGATTTAACCATTAATCTTGACGGGGTATTTATATCGGCCGACGAATTTGACCAGTTAGAACCGTCTGATATTGCAGGTATTGAAGTTTTGCGTACAGGTGCTGACTATGCTATCTATGGTTCGCAGGCAGGTAAGGGTGGCGTTATTATAGTAACCACAAAAAGAGGGGATGATATTACAAGGAGCTCCTACAATCAACCCATACCGGGCATTGTTACCTATATGCCTATTGGCTATTATAAAATCCGGGAATTTTATTCTCCGCAATATGATGATCCAAAAACGAATCAAGCCGTTGCCGATCAACGCTCAACCATATACTGGAATCCTAATATAGCAACTGATAAAAGCGGTAATGCCTCCTTCGAATATTTTAACGCGGGAGGCAAAGGTAGCTACCGGGTAATTATTGAAGGTATTGATGTTGATGGCAACATTGCCCGGCAGGTTTACCGCTACAAAGTGCAGTAACAAACTCAATAAAAAAGGCATCCGAAACTTAAATCCGGCTGCCTTTTTACTTATATATTGTAGTTGAAATTAGCTTTTTAATAATTTATTGAGCTAAATAGAATTTCCCCCAAAAGTCTACACTTTTAGCCATTTCACCACCGGCTTCATTGCTGGTTGGTCCACCGCCACGTTTTCCGCCGCCGCCATGTCGGCCGCCGCCACCGCCCATACCACCGCCGCCGCCGCCCATGCCGCCACCTCTTCCGCCACTACCGCTTTCACCATTGCTGTCATCAGTAGGTTTGGGGCGTTGTATGCCATTTATCCTGATATTAAATGCCCAATCAGTCTTATTATCAGCATGAAAAAACTTTAAAGGGATCGCTTCTTCATAAATTAAATTTCCGGCTTCGTCATAATTAACCGCGGTTTGTATGCCATATGAATTTGATGTGGTAATCATATCATCCTCAATATCTTTAAAGCCAACAACTTTTATACCGCGCAGCCTTGTCAGCTTTTCCTGTAATAATTCGTTGCGCTCTTCCTGGCTCACTTCTTCGTTTTCGCCTGGGTTGCGGTTAAAAGGGATACTGCTGCCGCCTTGTACATTTAAAGGGTAGGTTAAGCTATAAGTTTCTTTCTTTTTTCCTTTTGGGTCGATGATAAAAGTTAACCCTGCATTTAAAACCCGCATTATTTCTGACCGGTCATAAATTTTCACAGCTAAATAAAGTGTGTCTTTACTATTTGTAATGGCATAATTCAGCCGTTCTTCGGGGCTGTAATAGCTTAGGCTGTCTCCCCATTCTTTTATACTGCCATCAATAATTATATTTACCGGCGCTGCCTTTAAGTGGTATTGTGGCATGGGCGCCTGGGCTTTACAAGCTGTTGTTATAATAAATTGTAAGGCTAAACCGGCAATAAAAACTAAAGAGTTTTTTTTCATATATCAGTGGATTTTAAGGTGCAATATTGATAAGTTTAGTATCGCGTATAAGTTTTACCTTTAGTTTATCGCGCCTAATCATTAATCACTATTTTCCAACACAATTTTAAACGTTTTATTATACTTTTTAAGTAATTTCGCAGTTACATATGCCAACCGAAGTACAGGAAGATACATTTACACTCGAAGAGCTACTTGCGGGTTTAAAAGAACTGCACCGCCTTATTTTATGGAACGATGACGTAAACAGTTTCGATCATGTAATCTATTGCATGATGAAATACCTGGACTACTCGGAATCTCAAGCCGAAAAAATCGCGTGGAAGGTACACAACGAAGGCAAATGCGCCATACTCGAAGGTTCATTTAATGAGATGGAGATCTACCGCAAAATTCTACAGCAGGAAGGCCTCACCGTTTCGGTTGAGTAATTTATTCTTTATCTTTTATGATCTTGTTTCTAAGCTATTCACTCTCGTGACTAAATATATAGCTTGTTTCGATTGCCCTATCAATCCCTGTAATTTTTACAACGCGGGATTATAAAAAACATCCTCAAGCAAACTATCCCCGTAATTTTTTTTCAGCGTACCGAGGGTGATTTTATTTTGCTCGTCTGTCCATTTCAATATCTCCTTAATGTTAAATAATCTCAGTTTAATATTAATAAATCCTCCCGTTATAACCTCCATTGTTAACTCCAAGAAATCATTGTGTTAACAAATGATTACTGTAGCAAATGCTCAGTTTTTAAACAGAATTTCGGTGTGTATTTGCATGAAAATGCTAGTAAGAAGGAATAAAAATACTCATAAAACCCCTATTAAATGGCCATATCTATACAATTAAAACGCTTTTTTTTACCGCTCTTTTTCTTTACTGTTTTTTGCTTTTCTGCCTCTGCGCAAACCATAAAAGGAAATGTTTCTGATGCTAAAACTTTAGAAACACTAATCGGTGCCACAGTACATATTCAAAACGGCAGCACCGTATTTAATACCACTGTTAAACTTGATGGTAGTTATGATTTTAAAAACATCCCTGCCGGTACATACAATTTAAAGGTAAGCTTTGTTGGTTACAAAACAACTCAGGAATATGCGGTTGAAGCCATAAAAGGACACATATCTGTATTGAACGTGGTTATGCTAGACAATTCTACAGCACTTAACGAAGTTGCTGTGATTGAATATGCCAGCAAGGAAAGCGAAAGATCGGCACGTGGAGATGAGAAAAACTCCAATAATACTATTAACGTAGTATCGGCACAGGCAATTGCTATTTCACCTGACGTTTTAGTGTCCAATGTATTGCAAAGGGTATCCGGTATTTCTGTAGACAGGAGCAGTACCGGCGATGCGTCACACGTGATTATTCGTGGTATGGATAAGCAATATAATACCACTTTAATAAATGGTATTAAAATACCAAGCCCGGATAGCAAAAGTAGATACATACCGCTGGATATTTTCCCTGCCGGGTTAGTTGAGCGGATTGAGGTTTACAAAACGCTTACACCTGATATGGAAGGCGATGCTTCCGGAGGTGTGGTTAACCTGGTAATGAAAACAGCCCCTGATCATTTAAGGGTTGACGGTGAGTTTGGTACCGGTTATAGCCAGCTATTTTTTGACAGGCCATTTGCCAGCTTTGACCGCAGTACAGTAAACAGCAAATCGCCGGCTGAAATTAATCCGGGCGTTGCTGCTGACCCATCTGCTTTTCCTTATCAGAATTTATTAACTAAGACAAATAATCCTCCACCCAATATAAACGGTAGTTTAACTATAGGTAATCGTTTTTTAAATAATAAGCTGGGCGTTTTATTCTCAGGCAGCTATCAAAATTTATACGTGGGGCAAAACAGCTTTGCGGTATTACAAACAAATACAGTAGGGCCTCCAATTGGTAACAGTCAGCAAAACCAGGAGACTGCTTTTCAAGATACTTATAACCGCCAGTATTCAACCCAACAACAACATATAGGGACTGTAGCTTCTATCGATTACAAGTTCGATCCTAATAACACGATTAATTTGTATGCTACTTACGTAGCGTTAAATGAATACCGTGTTCGTCAAACCACCGATGATACCTATGGCGGCTATGCTTACCAGGGCTATCGGGGTACCTTTTCGGTTGATAATTTGACTGAAACCCGGTCTGATCTTCAGGACATCCTTAACTTAACATTAAATGGTAAACACAAAATAAGCGATCCATTTTCGTTTGATTGGACTGTTGCAGATTCAAAAGCGGAACACAAAATGCCAGATGATGCCGAATTTGATACTAAATACGGAACAAGTCCCACAACAACAACTAATGAAGCAACCGGAAACCCTAATGAACCGGACGTTTCAGTTGCACAGGGAATAACAACAACACCTACTTACGTTGAAAACGAATCACGGGTATGGTCACATAATACTGATAAGGATTTATCGGGCTATTTGAATTTGCACTATAATGCAACAATATTTGGCCGTAAAGTTACCTTCTCTGCCGGTGGAATGTACAGGCACAAGACCAGGGATAATTATTATAATAGTTACAGCCTGCCAAATACAGTAGTTGACGGTACAAACGAAGTTTATACTACGATCCCGAACGCGAAATTTATATTTCTCGGTTCCGATTCGCTAAAAGCAAAAGGCTCGTATGCTACTGATGCTAACGATTATACATTTACTGAAAATGTAACTGGACTTTATGGTATGTTTAAATATTACATTAGCGATCGCTTATATGTAATAGCCGGATTAAGGGGCGAGAATACTCATCAATCTTACGTTACAAATCTTCCTGTTTATTTTCCAGGTAAAACAGCCACCATAACTTATACAGACTACCTTCCGAGTGTTAATATTAAATATGATCTTACTCATAACCAGGCATTAAGGGCTTCGTATTATAAATCTATCCTCAGGCCATCTTTTGAACAGCTTATTCCTGCCGTAAATTACACATCTGATGAAAATTATGGCAGCGAGGGAAGTCCTTATCTGCAACATACTGTTGTTGATAATTATGATCTTAGATATGAGTTCTTCCCCGGTGTTTTTGATGAGTTCATGTTAGGGGGCTTTTACAAATATCTTATCAATCCAATCGAAAACGAACTTCAAGGGTCAGCTGGCTTAGGTGCAACCAGCAGTGGTGGTGGAGGTAAATATTATATACCCAACAATTTTGGCAATGCTCATAATTATGGTTTGGAGCTGAACGCCAGAAAATTCTTTGGCAATATTGGTGCTGAAATAAACTATACCTATACCGATTCTAAAATTACCACATTAAAAAGTATCGACATTAATCAGCTGGTTACCTATATAGATCAGACCAGGCCATTACAAGGGCAGGCGGCTAACATTGGTAATGCATCATTATTATACAAGGACCAACGATATGGTTTAGATGCGCAGCTGTCGCTATCATACATTGGCGAACGTATACAAGCCGTATCAAATTACTATAACCTCGATACCTGGGAAAGGCCATCCACTTATTTGGACTTTTCTGTACAAAAGAAAGTAGGCCCACATTTCATCATTTATGCAAAGGCTAATAACCTGTTAAACACACCCTACGAGTTAATAATCAAACAAAATAACACTTACAACTACTCTGGTATAGCTAAATATCCTCACCAGGAGAGTCCTAATTATACCACTGTTGAATACGATCAGTTTTATGCACGTTACAATTTAGGGGTTAAATACAATTTTTAAATAAGCACACACACTACATAAATCAATAATCATCATTCATTTCATCATTTTATGAAAAAATTACAAATTCTCTCGTTAGGATTATCAGTTTTACTGCTTGCGGCATGCGGTAAAGGTGGTGACAAAGCTGTGGTTTCAGTACCCCAGATCCAGATTGGTAAGGCGATTCCAAACTCAGGCACTCTACCTGCCGGAACTTACAAAGGCACATTCCTGGCCAATCAAACTTATACTATTGGTGGTGATATTACCATTAATGCAGGCGATACACTTTTGATACAAAAAGGTGTAAAACTTAATATGACCAATGGCGCTAACATCATCGTAAACGGTGATTTGATCAGTTTAGGAACACAAGCATCACCGGTTACTATTACCGATCCGCGCAGAACTAAAGTTGCAGGTCCTTCTACTTTTGGTACTGATTCGGCTTATGTAGGTGGTTGGGGTGGTATTTATGCAGGCCCAACAAGTAAGTTAGTAGTTATTAAATGGACGCACCTTGACTTTGGTGGCGCAGCTTTAAAAGCACTTCCTTTCCCTAACTCAAACTCATTAAAAACAGGTGCACAATACATTCTGTATTTCATGAACCCGGCTGGTGTTTTCATTATGGAAGATTCATGGCTTTATGGCTGTCCTGATGATGCGACCCGTTTTTATGGCGGTACTTACAACATCATGCGTAACACAATGGAAAAAGCTGGAAGCAATGGTGGCGACGGTTTTAATGCTAAAGGTAGCGCTGTTGGTAATATGGCATACAACCTTATTATAGGTGGTGCAACTAACGGTACAAAAACTGCAAGTGATGGTACCACAGCAGGTGAGTGCCAGTTTGCCATGTACAATAACACTTATGTTAATGATGGTTTCAGAAACAGCGGTGTTTTCGGTGCAAGAAGTGGTTCTATTGAAATAGAAAACGCGTCAAGAGCAGCAGTATTTAACAACCTTGTTGTTGATTGCGATTTTGGTGCACGTATTGCTGGTGGCCCGGGTGGTGCTAAAGTTTATTTGGCTGATACAACTTCAAATACATCAGATCTTATCCCGAAAACAGTTACAAATTACAACTTTTATTATGGTGATAATGCTGCAATCACTGGTCAGTTTGTACCAACAAACGTTGCACAACCGGTTGTTACACATCCTCAAACCAATGGTATCCCAGATATGGCATCTTTCTTAGGCGCTTCTTATACCTTCGGCTTTGTTTATGATGGTAGCTCATTAGTAGGTAAAAACAACCCAATGTTTGTTAACTACCCATTGCCTGCTCCTAATGGCTTCTGGTTAACTCAAGCATCTGTTGATAGCTATAACTTCCGCTTACAAGCTGGTTCACCAGCAATCGGACAGGGAACAGCTGCAACCTCAACCTATACTTATATAACTGCAGGTATCCCAATTGATCCTAACTTTGGTTCAAGCGGTATCACTCCTCCAGGAAAAGATATGGGTTGCTACCAGTCAAATGGTACAGGTAACCAACACTAATCAATAATTTTTATAACAAAGGCAGCTACATACCGTAGCTGCCTTTGTTTATTTAAGCATATAATACCCCATGTTAAACAACAGGATGAAAGCAAAAGCAGCGATAGTTTTTCTAATTTCAACAATATTTTTTTGGGCAGCTTGTTCAAAATCCCCTAAAACTTCCCCTAAAACAACCACTACTACACCAACAGGCCCTGTAGCTACACCTGGCCCACCGCTTCCAAATACGGTTGATAAAACCGATACATTGAAAGTAATGGCTTATAACGTATTAAGTTACGGCGACCTTTGCCAGGGAAGTACCTCTACCCTGAATGGTTATTTTAAAACCATTATTCAATATGCACAGCCGGATTTGTTAAGCTGCGAAAAAATGAATGCTTTTTCTGTAACCTCAACTTACCCTGTTAATCTTGCCGATAATATTACCGATAGCGTGCTTAATGCTGATTTCCCCGGGCGTTACGCGTATGCAACACCTACTGATGTATCTGGCGGTAGCACCATGTCCGTTTTATTCTATAATAAACAGAAGCTAACCTTTGTAAAAACAGAAACATTGTACCAATACATCACTGATTTCGACCTTTACAAACTCTATTATAACGATCCTAACCTGGCTATTACGCATGATACTACTTATTTGTACGTGGTTGTAAATCACACACAATCAGGTACGCCAAGTACAACACGCGATATGCAGGTATCAACTTACATGGCTGATTTAAGAACTAAATTTGCCTATTTCCCTAACCTGATTAACATGGGCGATTTTAATACCGCCAATAGTTATGAGGCAGGATATCAAAGCGTGATCACATCAACCGACACTAGTAAACAAATGAGCGACCCGCCATTTTATCCGGATCAAACGGTAAAATACCCTGCCGAGTGGGAAGATAATTCAAGTGCATACGCATCACAACTAACAACAACAACCAGGGCGCTGGCGACCGTACCAAATTCATGCGGTACAAGTGGTGGCGCGAAATCATGGTACGATCATATTTTTATTTCACCGTGGTTGGTTAAAGGCTCAAACTATATGTCATACATTCCGGATTCATACACTACTATTGGTAACGATGGGAAGCGGATAGGAGTGGATATAAACAGTACTACCCCGCAGGTAAATACCTCAGCCCCGGCTGCTGTTATTAATGCATTGTGGCAATTTTCTAATAAATATCCGGTATCCATCAAATTGCTGATCAAAGCAAACCGGAATGCTTATAGTATTGCTGATCCAATCGAAAAAAATTAATCAATTTCAAACCATGAAAAATAAATTTAAAAGCATAATCATCGCCTTTCTTTTTATAGCGATATGCCCTAAAGTAGTTTTAAGCCAGACTATCCAGATGGTTTTTACTTCGGATGCGCATTATGGTATTACCCGTGCAAAGTTCAGGGGCGATACAGCTGTAGCAGGGCATGTTGTAAACGCCGCGCTGGTAAAGCAGATAAACACCTTACCTAACCTTACACTCCCGGCTGATGGTGGTATTAATGCCGGTAAAATGGTAGGTGGGATAGACTATGTAATTGAAGGTGGCGATATAGCTAACCGGATGGAAATCCCAAACCAAAGCGCGGCTAAATCATGGGCTCAGTTTACAACAGATTATATGGGCAGCCTGAAGGTTAACGGGCAAAATGGCAAACCGGCTACATTATTAATGGTTCCGGGTAATCATGATATTTCAAACGCTATAGGTTTCGCTAAGCCGATGTATCCGTTAACCGATCCTACTTCGATGGTTAACATTTACAACCTGATGTTAAAACCTGCAAAACCTTTAACCAATGCCGATTATAATTATGCAGTTGATAAAATCAATTACTCGCATAACATACATGGCATACATTTTATGTTTATTACCTTATGGCCAGATTCGGCCGAGCGTATCTGGATGCAGAAGGATTTAGATACTGTTGCTTCAAATACCCCTGTAATTATTTTTACGCATGATCAGCCTACATGTGAGTCGAAGCATTTTACCAACCCAATTGCGCCACATAATATGACGCTTACAAACAAGTTTGAAAACCTGGTTGAGGAAAATTATAAGGAAGGTGATAAAGCAGCTAAAGGCGAAGACGCGACAAATATTGAGCAACGTGGCTTTGTTAAGTTTTTAAAGTTGCACCCCAATATTAAGGCATATTTTCATGGTAACAGTAACTGGAACCAATTTTATGTTTACACCGGGCCTGATAATGACGTAAAGCTAAATACCTTCAGGGTTGATTCACCTATGAAAGGGGAGTATTCATCTAAAGATGAGACTTTAGTGTCTTTTCAATTAATATCATTAGATACCCAAACGCAAGCTTTAACCGTACGCGAATGTTTATGGAATACTAAGCCTTTAAGTGCCGATAATAATATTGTTTTTGGAAAAAGCGCTACGGTATCATTAAAGGTTAATTAAGCGGTTTTTATATAACACAAAAATAAAGCATCATTGCGGAGCATGGCAATAGTTTAAAAACAGCTTAAAAGAAAATGCCCCTTATGATTAATAAGGGGCATTTTCTTTATGCCAAATTTTAATTTAATAAGGTTTAGGCACTGCTAAATTATCACAAAAACGCATCTTAAACTACACGTATAAATACCTGATTTTATAATAAAAACTATCTATAAGCAAAAAGCCACGGAATTTCCGTGGCTTTTTGCTTATAGGGCTATTGTAAATTAAACAATAAAATTCCAGCCGTGTGTATCAGCTGCATTGCCGTATTTTATGGCATTCATCTCTTTTAATATCCTTTGTGAAAACTCACGTGTTTTCGGATCATTTAAAAAGTGCTCCTCACCATTTAGGCTGATAGAGCCAACCGGTGCGATGGTAGCGGCAGTACCTGCGCCAAAAGCATCATCAAGCTTGCCATTTTTGGCTGCCTCAATAACTTCAGCTACCGATACACGGCGTTCTTCAACTGGGTAGCCCCACTCACGTGCAAGGGTTAAAACGGTATCGCGCGTTACGCCATCTAAAATAGTGTCGCGGGTTGATGGGGTAACCACCTTGCCATCCAATACAAATATTACATTGGCCGCGCCCATTTCTTCCACAAACTCGTGGTTCTTGGCATCGGTCCAAATTAATTGGTCAAAACCTTCTTCAGTTGCTTTTTTAGCCGGTAACATGCTGCCACCATAGTTGCCTGATGATTTAGCATAACCCATACCACCTTCGGCCGAGCGGGTGTAATGATTTTCAATTTTCACCCTTAATGTTTTTGAAAAATATGGTCCCACCGGGCATAATAATACCATGTATTTATAGGTTGATGACGGCGCTACGCCCAAAAACGGATCGGTAGCAAACATAAACGGCCTGATGTATAAAGCGTGGTCAGGCTGCGTTGGGATCCAATCACGGTCAATATCAACAACAGCGGCTAAGCTTTGTAAAAAGATATCTTCGGGCAGGGTAGGCATGCAAAGCCTTTCTGCCGATTTGTTAAAACGTTGCGCGTTCTTATCCGGACGGAAGATAGATACTGTTCCATCTGCATGTTTGTAAGCCTTTATGCCTTCAAAAAATGATTGTCCGTAATGTAACGATGAAATCGCCGGACTTAAACTGACATCGCCATAAGGGACTATTTGAAAATTCTTCCATTCGCCATCGGCATAATCAGCCACAAACATGTGGTCGGAGAATGTTTTTCCAAATGGCAGGTTGTTAAAATCCGTTTCTGCTAAGCGAGAATGCGGTGTCTTGGTGATCTTGATGTCCAGTGTCTCAGTCATGGCCTTATTATAATTGATTGCGAAAATGGCAAGGTAGGAATTTTTGTTTGAAAGTTCATAGTTAATGGGTCATAGTTCATGGAAAAATAACCATGGACTATGATCTATGCACTGCCAATATCCTTCAAAACTTTATCCACCCAAGCCTTACCCCAGTTTTCGATCTGTTCCTCATTCCATAATGAGGGATAAAATATGCGTTTCTGAAAACGCGGAGGCAGGTACTTTTGCCAGTTAGTGCCCCCGGTAGCTTTAATTTCTTCAGGTTCGCGGTTAAGGTATCGTACAGCTGATTTATAGTGTGATAACGGCCAGTTAACATTTACGTTTATATCCAATTGGCGTAACTCATCTTCCAGTTCGGTTGTCGCTTGCCCGCTGTGTTTAAATTGCTGTAATAAAGCGTTAAAATTAGTATCGATGGTCGCCCTACCTAACTCAATGAATGTTTTAGCGTATTTCTGCTCAAACTGCTTTAGGGTTAAAGTTTTTTTGCCGGTGGCGAGTTCCGTAGCGCCCGATTTCCAGTACAAATGTTCAAACTGATCCTCAATGCTTGCACTGCGCAATTCCTCGCGCTTGTCTTTTGCTACCAGGTTAATAAAATCCGAAGCATAGATCTCGATCATTCGGTATTGGCCGGATTGAAACCCACTTGCAGGTAATAACGACATTCGGAACTTTAAAAACTGCTCTTTTTCCATCCCGTCAACCATAATCTCGAAGGAATGGGTCAGCGCCTCAAAGTAACGGTTGATACGTTTTAACCGTGCCGTGAAAAAGTCGATGGTTAAGGGTTGCGCCGCTACAATTTGCTTGCATTCGTGCAGCGCCAGTTTAAAATATAACTCCGTTATCTGGTGATAGATGATAAATATTTCCTCATCCGGGAAAGGCGTTTTGGGGCTTTGCAGGCTGAGTAAAGTGTCCAGATGGATATAATCCCAATAAGTTAAAAAATCAGCATAAAGCAAGCCATCTAAATAGGACGGCATATCCTGCCCCATGGCTTCATATTTTTCTTGTAAGCGGGTCAGGCGCTCTTCAATTTCGGGAGAGAAATTCATAGCCAAATGTAGGATTTTTGTTTGTTTATGGAGATGGTAAAACTTCAATTATAAATGATGATTAAGTAAAGTGACTGCAACAAAACAGCGTTTGCTGTGTTGATATATTATAATAAAGAGCACAGCCATGATAAAGAAAATATTAATAGGTGTTGATGACAGCAAATATGCCGAAGCCGCCGCCAAATACGGATTTGATCTCGCCGAATCACTTAATGCACATGTTGGCCTGGTAAATATTATTGAACCTGTGGCTATATCAATGCCTATCAACGGTGCGAATGAAATATTAGGAACACCCTTGTATGGTTTAAACGGAGCAGAGGATGATAACATCATAAATGCGCAAACCCAGGTATCGGAAAGTATAATAGAAAATATAACTCAAAAATATGGCGGCAAATTACAGGTGAGCCATTATAACGAGTATGGTTCTACAGGCGAAGGTATCCTCAGCTGTAGTCGTGAGTTTAAAGCTGACATTATTGTAATAGGAACACATAACCGTTCAGGACTTGACCGGTTATTCTACAGTAATATTGCTGAGTATGTTGTTAAACATTCGGTGATACCTGTGTTGGTTGTGCCAACGAGGGAGTGATCAGCGCAATACCGTCTTCGTCAATATGCACGTGGCATTTTTCTACTGAAATATGATGTTTAAATTTTTGGATGGGCTCAATCCAATCCCTCGATGTAAAAACCGGGGCCTGAATGTTTACTGATTCTACTAATACTTCTTCGCCATCAAGAATCAATCGCCAACACTGTTCAACACCGTCACTATCGGTGTTATAACGTATCCGGGCAAGGGTTACATTTCTATTCATCGGTTATAATAAAAGGTCAATTCAGTGCAAATGTACTGTTGTTTTTATTATATAATCCAATCAATCAGTAACATGCTTAATACAATAGCCTGAATTTTATGGTTTGCTCAATAGCTTTCAGCTCATTTAAAACCTGGGTATCATAACCAGATTCCACGTCGGTAATTACATAACCAATCTGCGGGTTGGTAACCAAAAACTCGCCAACTATATTAATGTTATGGCGGGCAAATACCTCATTTATTTTGGCCAATATACCAGGTACGTTTTTGTGGATGTGTATAAGCCTGTGTGCGTTGTTAATACGTGGCGGTTGCAAATCGGGGAAGTTGCAGCTGGTATGCGTCTTACCCTCGTTCATAAATGCCATTACCCGTTTAGGAATAAAGTCATCATTGCGGGGGTTATGCTTAGGATCATCAAAAATAATAATACCGTTTTCGCAGGCTGCTTCAGCTAATTTGCGACTGCTTATTTTTCCGAAGATACCAATCACTTTTAGCCTGCCTGCATTTTGCAGTTGCTCGGTTGTTGGCTGGTTTTCTTCATCACAAAATAAGATACCGGCTTCTTCCAGGTATTTTTCCTCAATGCTTTTACGCTGACGGATGTTGTAGCCCTCTTTGCGCATCTGCGCTAATGCATCTTCCTCAATATCGCCCACAACTAAACATTTGATGCGGTTTTTTGGGTATGATATAGCACGTGGCAGCTTGTTGATGTATAAAAACTCATCAAAGCTTGGCGTAATGTGGTCTGCTTTTTCGGCAACTGACTTGCGCTCGATGTTCTCTGTAAAAGCAAAAAACTTTTTAATCATACCCGATTCCTTCAACTGGAAATCGGAGTAACCATCGCCAATACCGAAAATCTCGCCCGGCAGATTAAGCTCTTTTAACAGTTTTACCTTGCCGCCTTCTTGCGACAGTGGGTTTTCGCGATCATAGCCTATAATGTTGCCATCATCATCAAACACAAAGGTATTGGCGTAAATATTTTCTTTTTTGATGTGATACTCGGTGACTACCGGTGTAATAAATTCCTTAAACCCGCCGGATACAATCAATACCTCATCCTGGTGATTTTTAAAGAAGATAGTATTGCGGGAGAAAGAAGTGGAAACCTTCTTTTTTAGATGCGTGATCAACTGCTTTAAATGCTCGCGGTTAGCTTGCAGTAATTTAACACGAGCTTCCAGACTTTGAGTGAACGATAAACGGCCCTCCATAGAGGCGTTCGTCAGGTCATCAATTTGCTGGTATATTTTTTCCCTGTCGGGATGATTTTTTAATGATATGCGGGCTAATTCGTCCAAAGCTTCAACCTGCGTAAATGTGCTGTCGAAGTCGATAATAAAATATTGATCCATTGAGTAGTGTGCAGCTTGTACTTTGATGTGCAAAAATGCGGATGTGCAAATGTGCGAAAAATGAGCGAGAGGGCAGTCAAGATTTTCTAACAAAAGCCGTTGCCGACTTAAATTGTTGCAATATTAATATTATTTTTTCAAAGCCGCACACACCTCTTTCACCGTCTCACTAATCGGCTTAAACTCAATCCCGATAGCAGCTTTAATTTTAGAGTTATCGTAGTTGTTAGTTAACGATGCCGTTTGGGCGGCAACTTTATCCATCTTTGAATCACCACCGGTAATAGTAGCCAACACTGTCGCGCTGCGCCATACTAATCCCATAATCCAGGGTTTTGCCAGCATAGATGGTCGTTCTAATCCAAAGCCATCCGCTATTTGGGAAGTGATATTTTTGTAGCTGATGTTTTCCGCACTGATAATATAACGTTCGCTGCTGATTTCACTGTTCATCAGGGCTATCATGCATTTGGCAACATCTTCTACATCAACAAAACCGCCTGTGCCCTGGGTGTAAAATTTTAACCCTTTACGTACTGTTATAAATAATTGCCCGGTTCCTGCGGTGCCAGAGTTTTGGCCGATAATCAATGATGGGTTTACAATAACCGCATCCAATCCTTCGGCAATACCGCGCCACACTTCCATTTCGCTGTGCAGTTTTGATATGGCATAGCCATCATCTTCGGTGGTTTCATCCAGATGGGTGTTCTCATTAATCAGTTTACCGGGTAATGCCTGGCCTATGGCGGCTATCGAACTTACGTGCACTAATCTTATCCCGCGCTCATTACACAAGTTCACAACGTTTGCGGTACCGGTAACATTGGTGCGGATCATCGCTTGCTTATCTTTTTGCATTAACGATACCCATGCCGCGCAATGGTAAACCTGCGTTACACCGTCTAAAGCATCTTCTAAAGCAAAAATGTCCAGCATATCGGCATCAACCCATTCAATTTTATCGTGATAGGGGATAAGCAATTGCGGTATAACCGAACTGCCGCGCTTAGTACAGCGAATAGCATTACCCGCATTTACCAGTTGCATGGCGAGCTCCGAACCTAAAAAACCTGTAGCGCCTGTAACCAGTATCATATTTTATTAATGTGCAGATATGCGTATGTGCAAATGTGCGGATTTTTTTGGATGTGCAGATATGTAAATGTGCGGATGTGCAGATATGCAAAATGAAATTAATTTATTAATCCCATCAAATATTCAATTAGCAAAACAATCTGCATATTTGCACATCCGCACATTTGCAGATCAAGCGCCCATGTCATTATCTGATTTCTTTACACCTATCGATCTGGAAAAGATCAGCCCTAAAAAAGGATATTACACCAGTCATTTGGGTGATAAGATAAATCAATATACCGATACTTTTCCTGAGCTTGAAGATAAATCCTTTGACATTGCTATTGTTGGTGTTCAGGACGATCGCAATGCTGTAAACAATTCAGGGTGCGGCCTCGCGCCCGATTATGTACGCGAAAGATTATATTTATTAAATGAAGGTGGCTACAATACCAAAATCGTCGACCTAGGCAACATAAAAGCAGGGGCCACAGTTACAGATACCTACTTCGCGCTAAAAACTGTAGTTGCCGAGCTGATTAAATTAGATATTCTGCCGATAATTATTGGAGGTGGACAGGATCTTACCTATGCCCAATATATGGGTTATGAAACCCTGGAGCAAAAAATTGACCTGGTGATCGTCGATTCGCATTTTGATCTGGAGGATGATACTACGCCTGAAAGTATCGAAACTACATCAACCTCATATCTCAATAAAATATTTTTGCACGAACCTAATTACCTGTTCAACTTTAGTAACCTGGGTTATCAAACCTATTTTACCAGTCAGGCAGGGTTAAGGGTGATGGAAAAATTATACTTTGATGTACACCGCCTGGGTAATTTAAGCGGGCAAATTGCTTATGCTGAGCCGATTATCCGCAATGCCAATATGGTGAGTTTTGATATGAGCGCTATCCGTTCATCAGATGCGATGGCTAATACCAATGCTACTCCTAATGGTTTTTATGCCGAGGAGGCTTGCCAGATATGCCGTTACGCGGGTTTTAATGATAAACTTACCTCGATAGGGTTTTATGAGTTTAACCCGGCTTATGATAACAATGGCCAAACGGCCATGCTATTGGCTCAAATGGTATGGTATTTTATTGATGGCGTTTATAATCGTAAAAAAGACTTCCCGCTTAACCCAAAATCACAATACCTGATTTACAAAACCAGCCTTAAGCATGATGACCATGAGGTTGTATTTGTAAAAAGTAAAAAGACAGACCGGTGGTGGATGCAGGTACCTTACCCAAGCGGGGGCTCAAAAAACGAACGATCGCATTTAGTGCCTTGTAGTTACGATGATTATAAAATTGCGATTTCGGGCGAAATGCCTGATCTTTGGTGGCGAACTTACCAAAAACTAACGTAAGTACAATTCTATTCGCTTTTCACCGTTACACTGTTTAATAGTTTTTGTTTTTCATGAAAAAAATATTCTTTTCAATACTGGCTTTATTGCCCGTGCTAGCTTTTGCACAAACTCCTGCGGCTAATTCAGCTGCTGCACCAACGGCCGAAACGCCTCAATCTTTTTTACTGCAAACCAAAGTGGGTGATGTAAATGCTCCTGCCAAAGCTTTTTTAATATACCGCTTAGGCGCAAATAATGTTATCGACTCCTCGGCTATTGTGAATGGTAATTTTGATTTTACCGGCTCAATCATTAACCCAACTAATGCTATTTTATTGATAGATCATAAAGGGGTAGGCTTTTCAAACCTGGATAAATCAACAGATGCCTTAAGTTTCTACATCGAAAAAGGTAATATATCAATTGCCACCAGTACCGATTCTATTTCAAAAGCGGTAATTACCGGCTCGCCAATTAATGATGACAATAAAAAGCTGATGGCCCAACTAAGGCCAATCCAACTAGCCGCCGAAAAACTATATACTGAAGCCAATTCGGCAACACAGGATCAGCAAAACTCCGCTGATTTTCAAAGCAGGATGGAAAGCAAGCGCAAGGACCTGGAACTGCAACAGAACGCCGCACTTGAAAAATTCATCAGGGAAAATCCTAAAAGTTATTTAAGCCTGCTTGCTCTAAGTGCATTAGGCCCTAAAATGGATCCATCGGAATTGGAACCTTTATATAATGGTTTGTCGCAAAACTTAAAGGATATGGAAGGTGGTAAAATGATTGCAAAATCAATCGAGGCCTTAAAACCTACTGAATTAGGTGCCATTGCTCCTGAGTTTACACAGAATGATGTTAACGGCAATCCTGTTTCTCTTTCATCATTCAGGGGGAAATATGTACTGATTGATTTTTGGGCATCATGGTGCGGCCCTTGCCGCCAGGAAAACCCCAATGTGGTAAAAGCTTATAACAAGTTCAAGTCAAAAAACTTTACCGTTTTAGGTGTTTCGCTTGATAAAGCAGATGCTAAGGATAGTTGGATAGCTGCTATAAAAACCGATAGCTTAACCTGGACACAGGTATCAGACCTTAATTTTTGGAATAATAAAGTGGCTATACTGTATGCCGTACAATCAATCCCTCATAATTTCCTGATTGACCCCAATGGTAAAATAATAGCCAAAGATTTGCGTGGCAGTGACCTTGACGCTAAGCTGACAGAGATATTTGGCAAAATGTAAGCATCGTATCAATAATTTATTATTTTTACAACAGTAACTCACTGACTGTAATTATTATTGATTAAATGAAGAAACTATTTCTATTGGCGTTGTTCGCATCGCCATCCTTGCTATTTGCCCAGGAAAACTTTGTGATAAAAGGTAAGGTTGGCCATATCAATACACCTTCCAAAGTATTTTTAAGTTACCGCGAAGGTACTAACACCATTACAGATTCATCTGCTGTAATAAATGGTGTTTTTGATTTTAAAGGTCAGGTTAAAGATATTACCTACGCAAGCCTTGTTGTAGATTACAAGGGTGTTGGCATCCAAAATTTGGATAGAAAGGTACAACAGGATGTGCTGGTTGTTTATTTAGTAAATGGAACCACCGATATTAAAAGTGCTGATTCCTTATCAAAAGCTAAAATAACCGGTACAAAAGTTAACGAGGATAACCAGAAGTTTAAAGTTTATACCAAATCAATTGCTGACGCGAATAAAGCACTAGATGCCGAATACGAAGCAACACCTGCTGAAAAACGTACCAAAGAGTTTAATGATTATATTGATAAAAAGGAAGATTCTATCTCTGTAAAGGAGAGAGCGTTGGATTCATTGTATATCCAGGCTAATCCAGATTCATACATGAGCTTACAAGCTTTAAGAAGTATGGGCGGCCCGTACCCTGATTACACACAACTAGCCCCTGAGTTTGAAAAACTTTCTCCGGCTTTGCGCGCCAGCAATGCAGGTGTGAAATACAAAAAATATTTAGATGTAATTAAGAGCGTATCGGTAGGGGAAATAGCTCCTGATTTTGCTCAGCCTGATACCAATGGTACTATGGTTAACCTGTCGTCATTTAAAGGCAAATATGTATTACTTGATTTTTGGGCATCATGGTGTGGCCCTTGTCGTGCAGAGAACCCGAATGTGGTAAAAGCATTCAACATATATAAAGCGAAAAACTTTACCATACTAAGCGTTTCATTAGATCGCCCGGGTAAAAAAGACAATTGGTTGAAAGCGATCCACAAAGATGGTTTAGCATGGAACCATGTATCAGATTTGAAATTTTGGGATAATGATGCTGCCAAACTATACGGTATACAAGCCATCCCACAAAACCTGCTGATTGACCCAAGCGGTAAAATTATAGCCAAAGATCTTTTTGGTGATGCATTGGAAAAGAAATTAGGTGATATTTTCGGGACGATGTAAGCCCCACCCAACCCTCCCCGGTAGGGAGGGCTTTAATCTTTTCTGAAAGTCTCCCCTACTGGGGGAGATTTAGAGGGGGCTCTTACAATAAATCAAACCCAATATCTTTCCTAAAATACATGCCATCGTAATAAATACGACTGGCATCGGCAGTTGCTTGTTGTAGTGCGGTGAACATATCATTTTGTAATGATGTAATAGCTATTACCCTGCCACCCGATGTTTTGATCTCATCGCCATTAGCATAAGTTCCCGCATGGAAAATATATGAATCACGGATGTTTTCCATACCGGTCATTACTTTATCTTTCAGGTATTCGCCGGGATAGCCGCCTGCAACCATCATAACAGTAGCTGCTACTTTGTTGGATATGATTAATTCTTTTTCGTTTAGATTACCTTCGGCTACGCCTAATAATAAATCCACAAAATCAGATTCTATCCTTGGCATAACGCTTTCCGTCTCCGGGTCGCCCATGCGGCAGTTGTATTCTATCATGTATGGGTCACCGTCGCAATTCATCAGGCCAATAAAAATAAAGCCTTTGTAGGAAATGCCATCACTTTTCAAACCCTCAATGGTAGGGATAACCATTCTATCTTCAACTTTTTTCAAAAATTCAGCATCCGCAAATGGAACAGGTGATACAGAACCCATGCCGCCGGTGTTTAATCCGGTATCGCCTTCGCCAATACGTTTGTAATCTTTGGCTGATGGAAGCATTTTATAATTAATACCATCGGTCAACACAAAAACAGATAGCTCAATTCCCTGTAAAAACTGCTCAACTACTACCTTCGCGCTTGCTTCACCAAATTTGGCATTGGTAAGCATTTCTATCAGCTCCTGTTGTGCTTCCTGTAAGCTGGTGCATATTAATACGCCTTTGCCTGCGGCTAAACCATCAGCTTTTAAAACGATGGGTAAGCCAATAGTAGGCAAGTAGTCAAAACCTTCTTGCAAAGTTTCGCGGGTGAAAGTTTTTGATGCAGCGGCCGGAATATTGTGGCGCTCCATAAATTGTTTGGAGAAATCCTTGCTGCCTTCCAGTTGCGCGCCTTCGGCTTGCGGGCCAATAACCGGGATATGTTTTATTTGCTCATCATTCAAAAAGAAATCATGGATACCTTTTACCAGCGGCTCTTCAGGGCCAACCAGTACAAGGTTTATCGCGTTAGCCAAAGCAAATTGCTTAATGCCTTCAAAATCGGTAACCTTAATATTAACGTTGGTGCCGTATTGACCGGTACCGGCATTGCCTGGGGCAATAAAAAGGTTTTTACATTTTTCGCTTTGCGATAATTTCCAGGCGAAGGCGCTTTCCCTTCCGCCCGAACCAAGGACAAGGATATTCATGGCGGCAAAGATAGCTTTTTTTGATGTGTGGATGTTATAGATGTGCAAATGTGCGGATATGCAAATGATATGAATTGTTATCTATGTCATCTAATCATTTACATTAAAATAATCTGCACATACGCACATTTGCATATCTGCACATCAACACAAATTCCTTACCTTTGCCTGCCATTATGACTTTTCGGATTGCTATGGCGCAATTGTTGAGTTCATACGATTTATATATCAGATTATAACATGTTAGATTTTATCAGTAAGCTTTTTGGAAGCAAATCAGAACGGGATGTAAAAAGCATTCAGCCTATAGTTGAGAAAATTAAGGCAGAATTTGCCAAACTCGGCGATATAAGCAATGACGAGCTCCGGGCTAAAACCATAACTTTTAAAGAAACCATAAGCACAGGGCTTTCTGGGATTGATGCTGAAATAAAGGCAATTAAAGACCGGATAGAAAACGAGCCTGATTTAGATGTACACATTAAAGTTGAGCTTTATACTCAACTTGATAAGCTTGAAAAAGACCGCAACAAAGAGTTGGAAGATATATTGATGAATATATTGCCTGAAGCTTTTGCGGTAGTTAAGGAAACTGCCCGCCGTTTTGCTGGTAATAAAACGATTGAAGTTACTGCCACTGCGTTTGACCGTGAGCTTGCTGCTCATAAACCAAACGTTGTAATAAAAGGCGATAAGGCTATTCACCATAATACCTGGTTAGCTGCCGGTAACGAAGTTACCTGGGACATGGTTCACTATGATGTACAGCTGATTGGCGGTACCGTATTGCACCAGGGTAAAATTGCCGAAATGGCAACAGGTGAAGGTAAAACGTTGGTTGCAACTTTACCTGCTTACTTAAATGCATTAGCCGGCCAAGGTGTACACATTGTAACCGTGAATGATTACCTGGCACGCCGTGACTCGGAGTGGATGGGCCCGTTGTATGAATTCCATGGTTTGGCTGTGGATTGTATTGATAAACATGAGCCAAATTCAGAGGAACGTCGCAAAGCTTATTTAGCTGATATTACGTTTGGTACCAATAACGAGTTCGGTTTTGATTACCTGCGTGACAATATGACACGCAGCCCTGAAGAACTGGTGCAACGCAAGCAGCATTTTGCCATGGTGGATGAGGTTGACTCCGTGTTAATTGATGACGCACGTACTCCTTTAATCATATCTGGCCCGATCCCTCGTGGTGATGAGCATGAGTTTTATGAATTAAAACCACGCATCGAGCGTTTGATTAATGCGCAAAAAACATATGTAAATGGTATATTGAATGAAGCTAAAGCTTTGATCAACGAAGGTAAAACCGGTGTTGATGAAGGTGGTTTATCTTTATTACGCGCTTACAGAGGTTTGCCAAAAAGCAAGGCATTAATTAAATTTCTGAGCGAAGGTGGCAACAGGCAACTATTACAAAAAACCGAAAACTACTACATGCAGGATTCCAGCAAGGAAATGCATAAGGTAGATGCGGAATTGTTTTTTGTTATCGACGAAAAAAATAACCAGGTTGAACTGGCTGAAAAAGGTATTGAGTTGATCACTTCATCAGGTGAAGATCCTCATTTCTTCGTGATGCCTGATGTAGGTTCAGAAATTGCCCACATTGAAAAATCAGATATCCCGGCAGACGAGAAAATTGCCCGCAAGGATGAATTGATGCGCGATTTCTCTATCAAGTCAGAACGTATCCACTCTGTAAGTCAGTTGTTAAAAGCATATACTTTATTTGAAAAGGATACCGAATACATCCTTGATGATGGAAAAGTAAAAATTGTTGATGAGCAAACAGGCCGTGTATTGGATGGCCGCCGTTACTCTGATGGTTTACACCAGGCAATTGAGGCTAAAGAAAATGTTAAGGTTGAGGATGCTACCCAAACAATGGCAACCATCACCCTGCAAAACTACTTCCGCATGTACCACAAACTTTGTGGTATGACGGGTACTGCTGTTACTGAAGCAGGTGAGTTTTGGGAAATATACAAACTGGATGTGGTTGAAATACCAACTAACACCCCGGCAAGCCGTGCAGATATGCAGGATTTGGTTTACCGTACCGTGCGCGAAAAATATAATGCTGTAGCTGACGAGATCGTAAACCTAACCCAGGCAGGCAGACCGGTATTGGTGGGTACTACATCGGTAGAAATATCAGAATTATTGAGCCGTATGCTGAAGCTGCGCGGTATTAAACATAACGTACTGAATGCCAAAATGCACCAGAAAGAGGCTGATATTGTAGCTGAAGCTGGTAAAGCGGGTACGGTAACTATTGCTACCAACATGGCTGGTCGTGGTACGGATATAAAATTAGGTGCAGGCGTTAAGGAAGCCGGTGGTTTAGCTATCGTAGGTACCGAGAGGCATGAATCCCGCCGTGTAGACAGGCAGTTGCGTGGTCGTGCGGGTAGGCAGGGTGATCCGGGCTCGTCACAATTCTTTGTGTCATTAGAGGATAACCTGATGCGTTTATTCGGTTCTGAGCGTATCTCAAACCTGATGGTACGTATGGGCGTTGAAGAAGGTGAAGTGATCCAGCACTCAATGATCTCAAAATCTATCGAACGTGCTCAGAAGAAAGTAGAAGAAAATAACTTTGGTGTACGTAAACGTTTGTTAGAATATGATGATGTGATGAACTCACAGCGTACTGTTATCTACTCAAAACGTAAAAATGCATTGTTTGGCGATCGCCTTGATGTGGATTTGAGCAACACCATTTTTGATGTAGTTGAGGATGTGGTTACCGAATACAAAGAGCAAAATAATTTTGAAGGCTTACAGCTTGAGATAATCAGATTATTCTCTTTAGATATCGAGATTAGTCATGATGCTTTTACTGCTTCATCGGTTGATAGCTTGACCGATTTGATATATGCTGAGGCGATGGGCTTTTACAAGCGTAAAGCTGAGGCAATAGCTCAACAAGCTTTCCCGGTTTTAAAGGATGTATATGATACCCGTGGCCAGTATGTAGAAAATATTATAGTACCATTTACCGATGGTGTACATGGCTTACAAATTGCCGTTCCGCTTAAAAAAGCTATTGATAATCATGGTTTAGAAGTGTTTAAATCATTCGAAAAGAACGTTACATTGAGCGAGATTGATGACTCATGGAAAGAGCATTTGCGCGAGATGGATGAGTTGAAGCAATCGGTACAAAACGCGGTGTACGAACAAAAAGACCCGTTGTTGGTTTATAAATTTGAGGCTTTCGAATTATTCAGGAATATGCTTGCAGCCGTGAATAAAGAGATGGTAAGTTTCCTTTTCAGAGGGGGTATTGCGGTACAGCAACAGCCTGATGAAATTCGCGAAGCAAAACCATTGCCCCGTACTGATTTGAAACAAATGCGTACATCGAAACCAGAATTGGCTACCGAAACTAACGGTGTACCAACCATGACCGATACCCGCGAAGTACAGAAACCAACTCCTGTTAGAGTAGAGCAAAAAACTAATAGGAATGATCCCTGTCCTTGTGGTAGCGGCAAAAAGTTTAAAAACTGCCACGGCCAGGGCCAGGCATAAAAAGTTGTTGATGAAGAGTAGGGTATCTGTTTGGAGGGTGATATTTAGCGTATCAGTAAAATGCGCGGTATTGATTGGATTGCTAGGTTTGCCTTGTTTAGTACTAGCTCAAACGCGTGGTAAGGTAGAAGTGGATAGAGATCCAAAAGTTGATTCTCTGATTGGTAACTATTTGGTAGGAGGGGGCAAAACCAATACTGGTGAACCCGCTTCTACGTCTTCAAATGGTTACCGGATACAAATATTCAGCGGATCAGACCGTAAAGAGGCTTACAATGTGCAGTCGAAATTTCAAAACAAATTTCCTGATACGCATACTTATTTATCCTATCGCGATCCCAACTTTAAAGTAAAAGTGGGTGATTTTAGGTCGCGCTTAGAAGCTGAAAAAATGGTGGAAGAAATGAAGCCTGCTTTTGGCGGACTTTTCATCATATCCGAAAAAATAAACCTTCCAAAACTCGATACAGAATAATGAAAGAGAAGATACAGGACTTAGCCAAAACTATTTTTGATGATGTAGTAGCCACTCGCCGCCACCTGCATTCACATCCTGAACTTTCATTTCACGAAGTAGAAACTTCGGCTTTTATAGCTAAAAAACTAGATGAGTTAGGTTTAGCCTACGAACGCATGGCCGACAATGGTTTGGTTGCCCTGATAAAAGGCGAAAAACCATCCGATCAGGTTGTAGCGTTACGTGCCGATATGGACGCGTTGCCGATTCTGGAAGCTAACGACGTTCCCTACAAATCGCAAAATACAGGTGTTATGCATGCTTGCGGGCACGATGCGCATACTTCATCATTATTAGGTACTGCAAAAATATTAACCAGCTTAAGAAGTGAATTTGGTGGTACTGTTAAACTGATATTTCAACCTGCGGAAGAAAAACTGCCGGGTGGTGCCAGTTTAATGATTAAAGAAGGCGTTTTACAAAACCCAACACCGCAGGCTGTTATAGGGCAGCATGTGATGCCTTTTATAGATGCCGGTAAAGTAGGTTTCCGAGCCGGGAAATACATGGCTTCGGCTGATGAGATTTATGTTACCGTAAAAGGTAAAGGTGGCCACGCCGCGCAACCCCAACAAAATATTGATCCGGTGTTGATCACCGCGCATATCTTAACAGCTTTGCAGCAAGTGGTAAGCCGCTTTGCTGATCCTAAAACACCATCGGTTTTGTCATTTGGTAAAGTGATAGCAAATGGTGCTACCAATGTTATTCCTAATGAGGTTTATTTAGAAGGTACCTTCCGTACCATGGATGAAGAATGGCGAGCCGAGGCTCACATCAAAATGAAAAAACTGGCCGAAGGCATTGCCGAAAGCATGGGTGGCAGCTGCGATTTTAACATTATGAAAGGCTATCCTTTTTTAGTGAACGAAGAAAAACTAACCGCGTCGGCCCGTGGCTTTGCTGTGGAATATTTAGGCAAAGAAAACGTACTCGATCTGGATATTTGGATGGCTGCTGAGGATTTCGCTTACTATTCACAGGTAGCGGATTCATGCTTTTACCGTTTAGGGACCCGTAACGAAAGTCGTGGTATTACCTCGTCGGTACACACACCAACCTTTGATGTAGAGGAATCAGCACTGCAATTGAGTACCGGTTTAATGGCTTATTTGGCTGTTAAACAGTTAGGGAATTAGGTCTTAAGAATTGTCATGCTGAACTTGTTTCAGCATCCCACAAGCAAAGTCTACATAGCAAATGAGATCCCGAAACAAGTTCGGGATGACTAATTTTGAAGAATATAATGAATAAAAGACTCATACTTTTCCTATTCTTCATCACTATTAATTATTGCTCTTTTGCGCAGCAACATCAACCCCGCTACAACCCCGATACTATCCGTACCATAGTTATTGATTCGGCAGTAAATATCCGGTCGCACAAGTTAAATGTGCAGGATTTTATTGATGCGGTATTGGCTGATACCGGCTTCTACCAGGCGTTTCGCGACATGAAGAAATATTCTTTCATCGGCGAGAACTATATCTACACTTACGATAAGAATAATAAGATAAACGGAAAGGTATACCGGAAATTCAAACGTATTGAATCTGGAGGTAAACAAACTATTGATTATATAGCCAAACGCGACAGCGGCAACGTGTACAAGAAGGATGGCAAGTATCAACTGTACACTGTGAATATGTTTGATTACATATTTATGAATGCTTACAAGTCTGGTTACGGCTCAGGATCGATGATCCAGGGCAAGCCGGATAGCAAAGATCAATCGTACAAAGACAAACTGAAGATACTTATCTTCGCGCCGGGGCATAGGGTGGATGGTATCCCATTCATCAGCAGCAAAACCGAGATATTTTCGCCGGATATGCGACCGCTGTATGACTACCAGTTTGCTCGGGGAACTTATTTAGATTCAATTCCGGTATATCGTTTCAGAGTAGTACAAAAAGCCAGCACATCCAATAGTGATGTGGTTATTAAAGAATTGACGACCATATTTGATATGCGGACTTTTCAAATACTGGGCCGCTATGTTAATATCCAATACCATAATATGTTTATCGACCTGGATGTAAAGATGAACATGGAACTCGATAAATTTAACGGTGATTTAGTGCCTACTAAAGTAACTTACCAGGGCGATTGGAACATCCCGTTCCATAAGGATGAGAAAGCAAGTTTTTTGATTGTGCAGAAAGAATATGCACAATGATCCGATGTTTTGATATAAATACATAAAAACAAATCGTCATTGCGCGCGAAGCGTGGCAATCCCAAGCTATGCAGAACCGCTCTGTAAGTAGGGGATTGCCACGCTTCGCTCGCAATGACGATAGTTTAAACAGCTTTTCGGGAAGTACTACTTAAACATATTCTTCAAAGCAGCCAATTTCACCTGCAAATCGCCTTCAGGTTCAGGGGCTGTGTTTTTATTTCCTGTCCTCGTATTGTCTCTCGGAGAGGACCCTACGCCTGCGTGCTTAGTAACGGGTTTATTAAACGATGGCTTATGAGCAGCAGGTTCACGTTTTTCATTATCCTTCATGGTTAGGGATATTCGTTTGCGATTCACATCTACTTCAACAACGGTTACTTCTACCTTTTGGGCAACTTTTAAAATTTCGTTGGCATCTTTAATAAAACGATTGGTGATCTGGCTTAAATGAACCAAACCATCCTGGTGGACGCCAATATCCACAAATGCACCGAAATTGGTAATATTGGTTACGATGCCCGGCAGTTTCATGCCAATTTTTAAATCGTTAATAGAGTTAACGCCCTCGGTAAAGCTGAAAGTCTCAAACTGCTCACGCGGGTCGCGACCGGGTTTGGCAAGCTCTGCCATAATATCGTTTAGGGTAGGTAAGCCTACGGTTTCCGATGTGTATTTTTGTAATGGGATGCTTTTGCGCAGTTTATCATCGCTCATCAAATCCTTCACAGTGCAATTGGCATCTTTAGCCATTTGCAGCACCAGATCATATCTTTCCGGATGAACGGCACTTGTATCTAAAGGATTATCCGCATGATGGATGCGTAAAAAGCCAGCTGCCTGTTCAAAAGCCTTATCGCCCAAACGAGGCACTTTTTTAAGCTGACTTCTTTGTTTAAATGCCCCATTCTGATCACGATACTCTACAATATTCTGCGCCAGTTGCGGGCCTAAGCCCGATACATAAGCCAGTATTTGTTTGGATGCTGTATTCAATTCCACACCAACTGCGTTTACGCAGTTGATAACCGTATCATCTAATGATGTTTGTAATTTATTCTGATCTACATCATGTTGATACTGCCCAACACCTATGGATTTTGGATCGATTTTTACTAATTCAGCCAATGGGTCCATCAATCGTCGACCGATAGATACCGCACCCCTAACCGTAATATCCTTATCCGGGAACTCATCCCTCGCTACTTCCGATGCGGAATAGATAGATGCACCGCTTTCGTTCACCATCACAATAACTGCATTAGGCAAGTTCAGGTTACGAATGAATACTTCTGTTTCGCGGCCTGCAGTGCCATTGCCAATGGCGATGGCTTCTATATTATGTTTTTCAAAAAGATGTTTAGTCGTCTTCTCAGCTTCCTTGGCTTGGCCCGGGCCTGTGTGCGGGTAGATGGCGGTATCTTCTAATAGTTTACCCTGTTCATCCAAACAAGCTACCTTGCAGCCTGTACGGAAGCCGGGGTCAATAGCCATTACCCTTTTTTGCCCAAGTGGAGCGCCTAATAAGAGCTGACGGGCATTCTCCGCAAATACCCTGATGGCTTCTTCATCTGCTTTCTTTTTGGTGAGCAACCTGATTTCGGTTTCCATCGTCGGTTTCAGCAATCTTTTATAACCATCGGCAATAGCTAACTGTACCTGGTTTGTTGAAGTGTTATTACCCTTAACAAACATATTTTCCAAGGCGGCAATCGCTTCTTCTTCCTGCGGTTTAATATCCAGCCAGAGTATCTCTTCTTTTTCACCACGACGCATAGCCAAAATGCGGTGCGATGGTGCCGATTTTACAGGCTCGGTCCAATCAAAATAATCTTTATACTTTATTCCTGACTCTTCTTTTCCGGGGATTACTTTAGATGCGAATGTTCCTTTCTCTACAAACAAAGTCCTGATTTTGGTTCTCGCTTCGGCATTCTCGCTCATTTGCTCCGCGATAATATCTCTTGCGCCTGCTAATGCTTCCTCAATAGTATTTACACCTTTTTCGGCATCAATATATTTTTCAGCTTCAGTATCAAGGTCTACTTTATGTTGATCAAATATTTTATCAGCTAATGGCTGCAAGCCTTTTTCTCTCGCAGCAGTAGCACGTGTTTTTCTTTTTGGGCGATACGGCAGGTAAATGTCTTCCAAGGCTACCATCGTTTCCGCTTCATTAACCAATTTTTCCAGTTCGGGAGTTAGCTTACCCAGCTCTGTCAACGATTTTAAAATAGCTTCACGGCGTTTATCCAGCTCGCGCAATTGCAGTATACGATCGCGGATAGCGGTTACTTGTACCTCATCTAAAGTGCCGGTAACTTCCTTACGGTAACGGGATATAAAAGGTACGGTTGCGCCTTCATCAAGCAAAGCAGCGGTTGCGCTTACTTGTTTTTCGGCAATTGATAATTCGTTGGCTATTTTTTTGAAATGGATGCTCATATATCAAAATTCAGGGAGGCGAAATTGGGAATCTGTAATTAGAAAACAAAAAGGAGTTTTAAACAAATGTGTTTGATTGTCATTTCGAATGAGTTTATTGCCCGTTCAAGTGTCTCCACTTAAGCGCAAAACAATTTAAGCGTCCACGCTTAAATTACAGTTCGTTATTATTCAACAGGTAAGCGTGGACGCTTACAAAATGTAGCATTCAAGTGTGGACACTTGAATGGGCGAGTTTTTGTTATTCTGAGCGGAGCGAAGAATCTGTAGGGTTGAAACCAATTTACAGATTCTTCGCTTCGCTCAGAATGGCAAGGAAAAAAGAATAGGCAGTTATTTATTCCCTAACCAACCATTCTCATCCAACCAGTTTGTTAACCTGTCAAACCAAAGGTCTTTAGTTGTTTTATTATGCAGGCCGAAACCATGCCCACCTGCCTGGTAAATGTGCATTTCGCCTTTTACTTTATTATCTAATAGGGCGTGGTAAAACATTAATGAATTTTCTACCGGCACTACGTTATCGTCTTCAGCAGCTACTAAAAACGTTGGTGGGGTATTGGCGGTAACTTGTTTCTCGTTGGAGTAAAGATCCATCAACTCTTGCGAAGCGTTTTTACCTATCAGATGTTCTTTAGACCCGGTATGCGTTTTAGGCCCCATACTTATTACCGGATATATCAGCATACCAAAATCCGGGCGCAGGTTAATATTATTTTTATTGCTGATAACCACCTTATCAAAATGTGTTATAGCGGTTGATGCTAAGTGCCCGCCTGCAGAAAAACCAATAATGCCCACCTTGTTTGGATCGATGCCCCATTTAGCCGCATTTTCTCTAACCATTTGTATAGCACGCTGTGCATCCTGTAGCGGACCTATAGTTTTATCAACCATGGTTTCATCAGTTGGCAACCTGTATTTTAATACAAATGCGGTAACGCCAATTTTATTAAATGCGGCTGCTATTTCAGTTCCTTCATGGCCAATTGCCAAATGCTCGTAACCTCCACCCGGGCAAATAATAACGGCTGTACCATTAGCTGTACCTGCTTTAGGTAAAAATGGTAGCAGCATCGGTATTGAAACCTGTGACAAACTCTCACTATCGCCGGTTTCCACATAAGTAGCCGGGGTAGGTTTTGAGTTTGGGATCCCATCATGATAAAGCAGGATAGCTTTTTCCTGAGCAAATGTTGCAGTTGTCATCAGCATTAAGGCAAATAATATCGTTTTCATATTCAATTAACTTTTAGGTCCGCCAAATTCCATTAAATAAGCTTTTAGAAAATCATCCAGATCGCCATCCAATACCGCGGCAGCATTTGATGTTTCATGATCGGTACGCAAATCCTTAACCAGCTTATAAGGGTGCAGCACGTAATTCCTGATCTGTGATCCCCACTCAATTTTCTTTTTATTCCCTTCAATCGCGTTGCTTAGCTCCATGCGCTTGCGCATTTCTGCCTCATATAATTGCGATTTAAGTAAGCGTATCGCGTTATCTTTATTTTGTAATTGTGAACGTGATTCCTGGTTTTTGATGATGATACCCGATGGCTTGTGGTATAAACGCACCGCTGTTTCTACCTTGTTCACATTTTGCCCGCCAGCACCGCCAGAGCGGAAGGTTTCAAACTCAATGTCTGATGGGTTAATATCAATCTCGATGGTATCATCAACCAAAGGATAAACATATACCGATGCAAAGGAGGTATGGCGTTTAGCGTTAGAATCAAAAGGAGAGATCCGCACCAAACGGTGTACACCATTTTCGCCTTTCAGGTAACCATAGGCAAATTCGCCTTCTATTTGCAGGGTGACGGTTTTAACACCCGTTACCTCGCCTTCCTGGTAATCCTGTTCGGTTACTTTGTGCCCGTTTTTCTCGGCCCACATCATATACATACGCATTAGCATACCTGCCCAGTCGCAGCTTTCGGTACCACCTGCACCTGCTGTAATTTGCAACACGGCATTCAACTGATCTTCATCTGCCGAAAGCATATTTTTAAATTCAAGCTCTTCAACCGCTTTCATGGCAGCATTATATTGTTCCTGCATTTCAGCTTCAGTAGCATCGCCTGCATGGTAAAACTCATACATTACGCCAGCATCTTCCACAACAGCAACCACCTTTTGAAAGGCGTCAGTCCACACTTTTTTGGTTTTGATGGAAGCCAGTACTTTCTCAGCTTCTTTAGGGTGATCCCAAAAATTGGGACCAATAGTTATATCCTGCTCTATCTGCAGCGCATCCAGTTTCTTATCAATGTCAAAGATGCCTCCTCAGGGAAGTTACTCTATCCCTTAAATCCTGAACTTGTTCTTTAGTCATACAGCAAATATAAAAATTAGAACCATGATTTATCAGATTAAACGGATGGACAGGATGTGTATCCTGAAAATCAGCCTAATCCGTTAAATCCTGGTTCAGACCAACAAAAAAGGCCTGCCTTTCGGCAAGCCCATATAGAGGTCGTTAAATTATTTAAGCTAAAGCTGCCTGGTTTAATATAGCAGTCATATCAATAAAGTTGCCACTTATCTTTGATAGCAAGGTGTTCAGTGCAAATTCTTTTTCCTGTCCGTCTTTCGACTCCTTTATTAACTCTTGCATGGCAGGGACTATTAAAGCCTTAGAGATTCTAAGCGATTCTGCAGAATCAATGCCATAATAATTGTTCAATTTATTAGCAAACTTTTTAACCGTACTAGATATAAGGGGATTATTAAACATACCGGCGAATTGAAAATAATTCACCATGTCCTTTAATTTACCGCCTTCCATCTGTCCCTTCAATACTTCAATGATGGAGCTTGTAGCATCATTGATTACTGCCTCGCGGCTTTTTTCCGGTATTAGCGGATTGTCCATAACAGCCATCCCGGCGTTATTTTTAACAAGCATAAAAAGTTTTTCAAACATTGATTTTAATTTTAAAAGCCAATTAACAATTTGATTACTAAAGCTGATTTTTTTTATTATTAACACAAAGATATGAAATAATAATTTTTATATTCTAAATAAAAACTAAATATATATCTAAATATTGTAATTTTTGATGTGTAAAACAAACACTAAGCAGGATGTGTTATTTGTACACTGAATTGTAAACATTCAGATAAAATTATCACCTGAATTTTTTAATTCTATTTTTGCCTTTAAAAATATACAACTATGCTGCCAAACATTGATTTTACCACAACCCAGGCTTATAAATATTTAGCCGATCATTACATTGATATTACAGCACAAAACATCAAAGATTATTTCAAAGCTGATAATCAAAGATTTAGTAAATTTTCAACCCGATTTGAGGATATTTTGCTTGATTACTCTAAAAATCGCATTACCGATGAGACACTTGCATTATTAATGCAGTTGGCCAGGGAATGTAGGGTAAAAGATGCAATTGATGCTATGTTTTCCGGAGAAGTGATCAACGCTACAGAGCAACGCCCTGTTTTGCATATCGCTTTGCGTAACCGTAGTAACTCGCCAATTTTAGTTGACGGAAAAGATGTAATGCCCGATGTTAATCGTGTGCTGGCACAAATGAAAACTTTCAGTGAAAAAATCATATCAGGCGAATGGAAAGGCTTTACAGGCAAAGCAATAACCGATGTGGTTAATATTGGTATTGGTGGTTCCGACTTAGGCCCGGTAATGGTTACCGAAGCATTACGTCCTTACAAAAATCATTTAAAAATGCATTTTGTAAGTAATGTTGATGGCACCCACATTGCCGAAGCTTTAAAAGAAGTAAACCCAGAAACCACATTATTCCTGATCGCATCAAAAACTTTCACTACCCAGGAGACTATGACCAACGCGCAAAGCGCGAAAGATTGGTTGTTAGCAAATGGCGGTAAACAGGAGGATGTAGCTAAGCATTTCGTAGCCTTATCAACCAATACCCAAGGTGTTGAAAAATTTGGTATTGATACCGCGAACATGTTTGAATTTTGGGATTGGGTAGGTGGTCGTTACTCTTTATGGAGTGCGATTGGCTTGTCAATTGTTTTAAGTTTAGGCTATGAGAACTTTGTTGAGTTGTTGACAGGCGCTCATGAATATGATCAGTACTTTAAAAATACTGAGTTTGAAGATAACCCATCAGTTATCATGGCTTTGATAGGTGTTTGGTACAATAACTTCTTTGAATCAGAAACCCAAGCTATTTTACCTTATGACCAATACCTGCACCGCTTTGCTGCTTACTTTCAGCAAGGTGATATGGAAAGCAATGGCAAACACGTTGATCGTAATGGCAATACTGTTGATTACCAAACCGGCCCGATTATTTGGGGTGAACCAGGAACTAATGGTCAGCATGCTTTTTACCAATTGATACATCAGGGAACTAAAATGATCCCATGCGATTTTATCGCTCCGGCACAATCTCATAACCCGCTTGGCGATCATCACATGTTATTGGTATCAAACTTTTTTGCCCAAACAGAGGCATTAATGAATGGTAAAACTCTGGATGAAGTAATTGCTGAATTAAAGGCATCAGGTAAAACACAGGAAGAGATTGATAAACTGGCTCCGTTTAAAGAATTCGATGGTAACCGCCCTACAAACTCTTTCTTGTTGAAGAAGATTACTCCACGTAGCCTTGGTTCTTTACTAGCTATGTATGAGCACAAAATATTTGTTCAGGGCATTATCTGGAATATTTACAGCTTTGACCAATGGGGAGTTGAACTGGGCAAACAATTAGCTCAAAAAATTCAACCGGAATTGAAAAACGATAATGAGATCAGCAGCCATGATGCATCAACAAATGGGTTGATTAATCAATATAAGGCCTGGAGGTAATCATTTGATATTTTATATTGAAGCCTGAAGAATATTCTTCGGGCTTTTTTGTTGTTTAGTTTTGGCTAAAGCCAGTAATGATTGCATTTTATCCGTTGGCTAAAGCCAACGGCAATGATTGACTTTTTAGTATTTTTTATTAAGTAAGAGTTTTCAAATTTTAATTATACTACATATACTACAGCAACCACCAAACTCATTGCCGTTGGCTTTAGCCAACGGATAATAAACAAAAATGTCCCGGCTTTAGCCAAAACTCATCACAATGCTTATATTTAAGCAAAAATCTACACCATGTCATTTGTGAAAATTTGGGTGCATTTAGTTTTTGCAACTAAAAACCGCGAACCTTTACTTAATAAAGAATTAAGGCATAATCTTATAAATCATATTATTGAAAACTGCAAGGAGAAAGATATTTTCCTCCAGACAATAAACGGATATACCGAACATATTCATTGCCTGATCTCATTAGGAAAAGATCAAAGCATTTCTAAAATAAGTCAGCTTATAAAAGGTGAATCCTCATTCTGGATTAGCAAGAATAACCTCACTTCAGAAAAGTTCATATGGCAGGATGATTACTTCGCGGTATCGGTAAGCGAATCGCAAGTTGAAGCTGTTATCAATTACATCAAAAATCAGGAAGCGCATCATTCAAAAAAATCATTTGACCAGTAAGTCGATGAATTTATGGATAAATATGGATGGCAATTAATTGCTTTTTTGTTTAATGTGTTTTGTCTTAAATATTCTCTTCTTTAACCGGATGATTTTCAATACTTCTGCTTAATGCGTCGGCATCATAAGGCCTTTCATAATCATCTGCGCCGTATTCTACAAACTCCGGGTCATACTGATTAAGGTCAGGATTACTCTCCCTGGATAGTAGTACAAAAAAGTAAAAAGGAATTATTTGCCACCAACCATTCTTGTCAATATCATGACAACGTTTTGCACCTTGTGCCCATAAAAACCAAATGAAGGGGACCATCACAAATCCCAATAACCCATATTTGCCACCCTGTTCTTGAAAAACTCTAACAAGAATATAAACTACCCAATAAGAAACAAAGCTAATGGTATATTCTGTCCTTTGAATACGACCATTAAACGAAAAAGGATTTTTAAACATGTGATATAATTTAAGTTTAACTAAAACTAACTAAACGTTTTCTTATATCCAAATAGTCAACATTACTTCTTCACAAACTCCACCTGGTACAGGTACGGCCACTTTTTACCGGTTACAAAAAGGCGTTTACCTTTTTCATCCCAGGCTATGCCGTTTAACACATTGTTTCCATCGTCATCAAAATGTGCAGGGCGGTCTTTCACCGGCCATAGGTTTTTCATATCAACCCTTTGTAGTACCGCACCCGTTTTGGGGTCGATAACTACGATAGTATCTTTCTGGTAAATGTTAGCGTATATTTTATTGTTAATGTATTCCAGCTCGTTTACAGAATCAATGGCGTGTTTATCATCATATACATCTATATATCCGGATTGTCTGTAAGTATCCTTATCTAAAAACCAGATACGATTGGTACTATCGTCAAAATAGACCTTTTTACCGTCGAATGTCATCCCCCAACCTTCAACGCCAACATTATTAATAAAGGTTTTGATAATCTTGAATGTGTTTTTATCAAATACAAAAGCTGTTTCTGGCTGTTTGTAAGTAAGCATTAAAATTTTATCGCCAATAATGGCAAAGCCCTCACCAAATAGTTTAGGATCAATTTTTACCTGTTGGACTGTTTTGCCTGTTTCCAGATCTGCCTTGCGTAATACCGAATGTCCCGCTTCTCCTGTACTTTCATACAGGAATCCATCTTGATATAACAATCCTTCAGTATAAGCGCTGGTATCATGCGGGAACTTTTTGATTATTTTAAAAGTGTATTCTTCAGGTGCTTTGGCAGCAAATAAAACAATGTTTGTTGATGCATTCACACTTTTCCCACCCTGATAAAACTTAGCAGTAAATACACGCGGACCTAACAGCATAGTATTTGTTTTAACAGATAATGCAGATGAATCTTTTAGCGAACCGATTCTGGTAGAATCAACAAAATATACTATCGAATCCGGTGTGGATCCACTAGCGTAATGCAGTTTCAAGTTAACCTTATCGCCTTGCTTATAGGATGTGCCGGCTTCGGGAGAAAGACTTAATGAATTATCCTCTACTTTATGTTTACAACCAAAGGCCACTAATACAACAGCAGCTAAAAGTAATTTAAATTTATTGTTCATAGTATTAAGTGGCATGAGGCCAAAACGCATCTTCTATATGCTTTAGTGTATAATTCGCTTGTTTATCAAATAAAATGGAGATGATGTCAAACCGCACATCGCCTTGATGATCCATCAGGTAAATATATTCATCTGCCGCGGATACCAGCAACTTTTGTTTGCGGGCATCTACAAAATCCTCCGGTTCACCAAAAGCGTTGCCGGTGCGGGTTTTTACCTCGGCAAATATAATAACCTTGTCTTTGTATGCAATCAAGTCAACTTCGGCTTTGCCGTGGGTCCAGTTTTCATCCAGTATTTCATAACCGGCATTTTCTAAATGTGTTTTGGCCAAACTTTCGCCCCTGCGACCCAATTCCAGGTGTACCGCCATTATTTCAATATAACAGAACCTAAGTAATCGGATATGGTTTTTTCTACCTTTTTCATGTGTATGTACTGGCTCAGCAAAATTTCCTGGTCGGCTTCTACATCTGTTTTTTGGAGTTCCTTGCGTAGGTTTTGGAGTATTTTACCCACCTTGTTTTGTTTAAGATGGAATATAGCGCCTAATATGGTAGCCTTCATATTCACCTGCTCATCATTTACCAAAATACGGTGCATCTCGTACCAGTTTTCGCTCAATGTATATTTTGTGGAGATAAGGTTTACGGTCAAATCAACTATGTCCTTATCCGGATAATGGATAAAGAGCTGTTCGTCCGGCAACACACCGTTTTCTACTTCTTTTTGATAGATTTCTATAAATACTTTGCTGGTAGGGTGATCAAATTCTACATCACTCAATTCGGCAATCATAAACGGACCGATATAGGTATTGGCAATACCGTCCCAATCAATCATTCGGTTGCCATACATCAACAGCAGGCGGATGACTTCCTTTTCCTGATTGGCTTCGTCCTTTTCCTGTTTTTCAGCGGGTTCATCCCAATTTATTTCTACAGGAGGTTCGGCTGGTTTTGAATAATTTGAATGAGATGATGACGACTGCTGTGAATCCTTCTTAGCTTTCGAGGCACGAATTTTATTAAGTTCAGATAGCAGTGCCCGCTCATCAATCTTCAAAATATAACTACACTCCTGTATAAATACCGATGCCTTGATAGAATCAGGTATTTTGGCAACGCTTTCTACTATTTCGCGGATAACTTCCGCTTTTTTTATAGGATCATTACCTGCATCTTTAAGCAGTAAGTCTGTTTTGTAGAGGATGAAGTCTTTTTTAGTATCCTCAATATACTTTTTGAATGCGCTGGTACCTACTTTACGCACATAGGAATCCGGATCATGCCCATCAGGGAAGAGCACTACTTTTACATTCAGGCCTTCCTCCAAAATCAAATCCAGGCCACGCAACGAAGCTTTTATACCCGCCGCGTCACCATCATATAATATGGTAATGTTTTTGGTGAGGCGCCCCATCAGCCTGATCTGCTCAACTGTTAATGAGGTACCTGAGGAGGCCACCACATTCTCTATCCCAGCCTGATGAACCGAGATCACATCGGCGTAACCCTCCACCAGATAACAGTTATCGTCCTCACGAATTGCTTTCTTGGCAAAATACAAGCCGTATAAAACGCTTGATTTATGGTAGATCTCCGATTCTGGCGAGTTTACATATTTGGGTACGTTCTTATCATTTTTTAAGGTTCTACCGCCAAAGGCGATCACCCTCCCCGAAAAGCTATGGATCGGAAACATCACACGCCCTCTGTAACGATCGTACAGTGAACCGTTATCGCGTTTAACAGAAAGCCCGCTTTCTACTATGAACTGTTCCTGGTAGCCGTCTTTGATAGCTTGTCCGGTAAATGCTTCCCATTGATCGGGCGAGTAGCCTAACTCAAATTTGGTAATGGTATCTTTATTAAAACCACGCTCTTTAAAATAGCTCAGGCCTATGTTTTTACCTTCATCGGTATCTAATAAACTTTCATGAAAAAACTTGGCAGCATAGCCGGTAACAATCATTAAGCTTTCGCGATGATTATCTGCTTCGCGATGCTCGGGTGATTCAACCGTTTCCTCAATCTCGATACTGTACTTTTTAGCTAACCAACGTAATGCTTCGGGATAAGTGAACTTTTCCAGTTCCATCAAAAAAGTAACTGCCGAACCGCCTTTACCAGTTGAAAAATCCTTAAAAATACCCTTAACCGGCGATACGGTGAACGATGGTGTACGCTCGTTAGCAAACGGCGATAGGCCTACGTAGTTAGCGCCTCGCTTTTTTAATTGCACAAAATCCCCTATCACCTCCACAATGTCGGTGGCTTCCATTATTCTGTCGATGGTGGGTTTTGTTATCATGTGTAAACGCAAAGGTAGCGCAATTCGTTATTCTGAATTAAGTTAATCTATAATATTTATAAAAACCAATTTAATATATTTATAATCTAAACTTTACACGATGGATGATACAACTAAAACTATATTAATTGCTGCCGGCAGTGGTACCATAGGGGCTGCTATTACTCAAATCTGTTCTCTTATTAATAATTATTACTCAGACCAGAGAAAATATAAAAGTGAACAAGGCAAAGTAATTATATTAAGAAAAATCGAAGTAGGCGAGGTAGCCGTACAGCATATTGGTTTGACAATTCAAATGTTTAGAAAGCTTGTAAGATATTTTCAAGAATTTCCAAAATTCACTACGCAAGAAGCCTATGATAGATTTAATATATTCCTTGATGATCAAAAAAGGGAGGTAGAGGAATCTTATTCTAAAAACTCCATAGTGAATCTTGCCCCGATATATTTTAAGGTAGACACTGATTTTACAAAGAGTGCAAATAGGGATTCAGAATCGGCTACATTGGATGCAGAATATGGAGATATTTTGTCTAAGCTGAAATCTGATGCTTCAAATTCAACTTTACAAATTCAACGTTTAACAGAAATAAGACAAGAATTAACTGATCATTATAATTTAACCATACAAATCTTGGAAGCTGATTACGAAATTGTTATTACAGAGGTTAAACGAATAATAAATTTAATAGAGCAATAGATTTATACGTATTAAGTAATTTGATTACGTGGCTTTAAAAATGTTGTAGCTATTCCTGCCAGTACAATCACGCTGCCAATTATTTCATTCAACTCCAACCGCTCGCTTAAAAAGGCAGCGGCCATTAAACCCGCAAATACCGTTTGGCTTAATAAGGTGATGGCCACTTTGGTTGACTCGAGATAGCGTAATGAATAATTGATAGTTAACCAACCAGCTAACTGGCAAATCAGTCCCATCCCGATAAAACATAACCACACATTTGTGGATAGATGGATAATGTCGTTACCCATAAAACAATTGACTATCAATAAAAACAGGCTGGCGCTCAACATGCTGTAAAACATGAAGGAAAACACATCAATATCCGCCATTATATTTTTAGTGATGAGGATGTAGATGGCATAAAACAGACTAGCTAATGTTGCCAATAGAATACCCGCATTTAATTCCAAATGTAAAATATGCTGGTAACCCACTAATACAACCATGCCGCAAATGGCAATGAAAGTACCTGCCCAGAATAACTTACCCGATTTCTTTTTAAACAAAAGGTAGCTGATCAATCCCACCCAAACTGGAGCGAGGTTGGCTATCAGGGTTGATACGGTAGCGCTGATTTTTAATAAAGATATATTCCAAACTGCCACATCCGAAGCAAACACGACACCTGCAATTAAAGCGATAATGAGTTGCTTGCGGTTAACCCGTAACTTGTTTTTGATGATACAAAAAGGCACCAGGCAAACCCAGGCAACTGCTACCCGGTAAAATGCCCCGGCAATTGGCGAAACTCCAGCCAGCTTTACAAATATAGGCGAGAACGAGATGCATAAAACGCCAATGGCCAGGCTCAGTTTCGGATTCATTGATAATGGGGATAAGTCCCAAACTTAAACATTGTCTGAACCGGAATTAAGAGAATTTAAGAATTAATCGAATAAATATCACCAGTTATTCTATAAATTCCTTAATTCTCTAAATTCGAGTTCAGACAATAAATTGTATTTTTGCCACTCAAAATATAATATTCATGGGCCAGCGCACAAAAATTAAAGCATTACTACAAAGTGAACAAACCAATATTGAGGTAACCGTTAAAGGGTGGGTACGTACCTTCCGTAATAATCAGTTCATAGCTTTAAATGATGGCTCAACTAATAGCAATCTGCAAGTAGTTGTCGATTTTGAAAATACCGATCCTGCATTATTAAAACGCATTACTACCGGCGCGGCTATAAGCGTTGTTGGTCAGTTGGTAGCGTCGTTAGGTAAAGGGCAAACGGTAGAAGTTAAAGCTACTGAGATTGAAGTTTTGGGTGATAGCGATCCTGAGAAATACCCGCTTCAGCCTAAAAAACACAGTTTGGAGTTTTTAAGGGAGATAGCACACCTACGTTTCCGCACCAATACTTTTGGGGCGATATTCCGTGTACGTAACAGTCTATCTTTCGCGGTTCACCAGTTTTTCCAGGAGAAAGGATTTGTTTACCTGCATACGCCAATCATCACCGCATCGGATGCGGAAGGTGCTGGCGAAACTTTCCACGTAACTAACTTTGACCTGTTAAATCCGCCAAAAACAGAAGATGGCGAAATAGATTTCAAACAGGATTTCTTCGGCAGGCCGACAAACCTTACGGTATCCGGTCAGTTAGAGGGTGAGCTTGGCGCGATGGCTTTGAGTGATATTTATACATTCGGACCAACATTCCGTGCGGAAAACTCAAACACTACCCGTCACTTAGCCGAGTTTTGGATGATAGAGCCGGAAATGGCTTTTTATGATCTGACTGATAACATGAACCTGGCGGAAGAATTACTGAAATATGTGATCCGTTATGCTTTGGATAAGAACAAGGAAGATATTGAGTTTTTAAGTCAGCGTTTAGAAGAGGAAGAAAAACAGAAACCTCAGAACGAGCGTTCGGATATGTCGTTATTAGACAAGCTACAGTTTTGTTTGGATAACGATTTTGAGCGATTGACTTATACCGAGGCTATCGACATATTAAAAGAATCTACCCCAAATAAAAAGAAAAAGTTCCAATATCCGGTTGAAGGCTGGGGAACCGATCTGCAATCAGAACATGAGCGTTATTTGGTAGAGAAACACTTTAAAAAACCGGTTATCCTAACCGATTACCCTAAAGATATTAAAGCATTCTACATGCGCCAGAATGAAGCTGATGCACAAGGCCGCGAAACAGTACGTGCAATGGACATCCTGTTCCCGGGCATTGGTGAAATTGTAGGTGGATCGCAACGTGAAGAGCGTTTAGACAAGCTAGAGCAACGCATGGATGAAATGGGCATACCTAAAGATGAACTTTGGTGGTATTTAGATACCCGCAGGTTCGGTGCTTGTCCGCATGCTGGTTTTGGCTTGGGTTTTGAGCGTTTGGTACTGTTTGTTACCGGTATGGGTAACATTAGGGATGTGATCCCTTTCCCAAGATTTCCGAAGAACGCGGAGTTTTAACCGTTGATTTAATTGATTTTGGGATTGCGCTGATTGATTACTTGATTTATAAATTTTCCACCTTGTCATTCTGAACGGAGTGAAGAATGACAAGGTGGAGATTGCCATCCCGTTTTCCTTGTATGACACTTCTATTGTTGCAGGGGCTCTTCCAGAAGAATTGCAATTCTGTAGAAACAAAAAATGCCATGTTATTCAACATGGCATTTTTTGTTTTATAAGTAAATTTTTACTCCAAAGTTATCTGGCGTTTAATGCTTTCTTCTAATGATATGAAGGTTTCCGTGCGTTGTACGCCGGTTATACCTTGTATATGCTCGTTTAATATTTCGCGCAGGTGAGTGGTATCATGGCAAACAATTTTCGCGAAGATACTCCAGCTGCCGGTGGTGTAATGCAGCTCTACAATTTCCTTTACGGCTTTTAGCTGTTTTACGGCCTCATTATACTGTGAGCCTTTTTCCAGGTAAATACCCAGGAAGGCCGTTATGTCATATCCGAGTTTTTGGGGATCAACCTCTAATGTGGCACCTTTTATCACACCCATCTCTTCCAACTTTTTCATGCGCACATGGATTGTTCCGCCCGAAACGATCAACTCCTTTGCAATTTCCGTGTACGGAGTGGTTGCATTTTTCATTAAAATCGATAAAATCTGAATGTCAAGATTATCAATTTCTAAATTTTGGGCTTTTCTGTGGGTCATAAATTTTAAATTCTATACTAATATACAAGTTTAATTAAAATAAAACTAAAAATAAAATATTATTGTTGAAAAATTTGCAAGAAATTGATAGGTCTATTAGATTTGTAATAAGCAAATAACCAATTGCAACCGTTCTTTCAAAACAAAATATAATGTTGGGTGGTGAAATTTTTGGCAGACACACCTCCTTGTCCCGGTGGCGGAGATCATAGAAAACCCGAAGCGGGCTAACTACTCTGTGGAGGTTCGAATCCTTCCCCAACAGCAATTACCTGGCGGTAATTTTATCCTGTAGGATGGTGAAATTTTTGGCAGACACACCTCCTTGTCGCGGTGGCGGAGATCATGGGAAACTCTTAGCAATAAGAATAACCACTCTGTGGAGGTTCGATTCCTTCTCCTACAGCTCTTCTCATAATTTAGGTTTATAATTGGTTAGTAAAGGCCTCCTGCCCATCAGGAGGTCTTACTTGTTTTATAGGCTTTTTGAATCAAAAAATAAGCAGCATATTTTATTCATGTCATTGCTTCGTTCCTAGCAATGACAAATAAAAAAGGCCATTGCTTTCGCAATAGCCTTTAAATTTCTTTTATTACAAGTATTTACAATATCTTAAACCCAACACTTAACGACCATATATTCGCCCGCTGGCCATAATCACTGTTTAATTTGCTTAACCCACCTTCATAGCGCAGATCAACAGTAGCCGCGCCTAAGTCAACACCGGCACCAACCTGGTAGCCTAGTGTACTGTTGTTATAATGGCCAAAATCTGCATAAGCACCACTAAGGTTAGCTGAAAAGCTTTTGTCGGTATTTAAAAGATAAGAATATACCGGGCCGGCCATGATCCTGAAATTCATATTGCTTGTACCAAATGATTCGCCCAACAACAATGGAACGTTAAGGGTAGTAAACCTAACCTTGCCGCTAAAGTCATCTCCATTATCATTAGAATCGAATTTACCACCACTGCTTCCCAGGTATGCTTCGGGTTGTAAATATAACCCGGTACCAAAGCGGGCAAATACACCTGCCTGGAAACCGGCTAAAGTTGATTCATGCAGATTATCGGTATTGATGTTTGAGAAATTAGGCCCGGCCTTAATGCCGAGGCTAAATTGCGCTTTAGCACTAATGCTGAATGCTATTAGTATTGCTAAACTTAATACATACTTTTTCATAAGTTTTTCAGTTTGATTAATAACGTGGTTTGATGCAAATGATTGTTAATAGTTTAACCATTATCGCGCAAAAAAAATTGACTTAAGGGAGAACGTATTTTTTATATTTTTGTTGAAAATATATAACATGGCAGAGATCAGCATATCAAACCAGGAATGGTTGAGGGTAAAAATTAAAATTCAGCGTAAATATAACCATTTAACCGACGAACAGTTGCAGTATACCGAGGGACAGGAAGAAACCCTTATCAATAAACTTATGCAACTGGTTAACCGTAAAAGAGAATATGTTGTTTTTACTTTGAAAAAAGCGTTGGTAAATATTGATAATAACAGGTTGTAAGATAGATTTGAGATGGGAGATTTGAGACAAGAGACAACTTCGGTTGAATGACTGTAAAATTTTTAATCTAACATCTCAAGCTAATATCTATATTCCAAACCTTATACTTATTTTTATAATTTACCGTATAGTATTATTGAGTTAACGAGTTAGGATTTTATATCTCAGACCTCATATCTCACATCTCGTGTCTGCATGAAAAAGAATTATAAAAAATTGTTGTTGGGTGCCGGTATATCAGTGCTGGCCATAGGAGTATGGAGTTTTAGCGATGATTTGTTCCAGGTATCTAAAAATCTGGATGTTTTCGCATCTTTATATAAAGAGGTTAATTTGAATTATGTAGATGATATCAATTCATCTAAGATGATTAAAACCGGGGTTGATGCCATGTTGGATGGTTTGGACCCGTATACCGAATTCGTCCCTGAATCAGAGATTGAGAACTATAAGCTGAACTATGTAAGTACGCAATATGGTGGCGTAGGTGCAGGCATATTTTCAAGAAATAACAATGTTTATGTTTCGGAGGTATTTGAAGGTTTTCCGGCTCAAAAAGCGGATATACGCCCAGGTGACCAGATTGTTAAAATAAACGGTATTAACCTAACCAGCAAAAATAGCGATGAAGTAAGCCTGCTTTTAAAAGGATCAAAAGGCGCTGTTATAAAACTTCTTGTGAAAAGAGGGGATGATGCCCCGGTTGAAAAAGACCTCGTGCGCGATGAAATAAAACAACCTAATGTTTCTTACTATGGTATGGTATCGGGAAACGTGGGGTATATTAAGTTGGACAGGTTTTTGGAGAACTCCGGTGATGAAGTAACCAATGCGCTTGTCGCTTTAAAAAAGAATAATCCTAACGGTATTATTCTTGATCTTCGCTCAAACGGGGGTGGTATTTTGCAGGAAGCTGTAAAAATTGTGAATCTTTTTGTGCCGAAGGGAACCGAAGTTGTATCACAAAAAGGGAAAATAAAGGAAAAGGATATTACTTATTCCACTGTTAATGCAGCTTTAGAACCTAATTTGCCTTTGGTTGTTTTAGTTAATAGTCATTCGGCATCGGCATCAGAAATTGTTGCTGGTTCGCTGCAGGATCTGGATCGCGCGGTTGTTATTGGTCAGCGTAGTTTTGGTAAAGGGTTGGTACAGCAAACATTCTCGTTGCCTTACAACAGTTTAGTTAAAATTACTATCGCTAAGTATTATGTGCCATCAGGCAGATGCATACAGGCGCTTGATTATACCCACCGTAAAGATGACGGCAGCGTTGTTAAAGTTGCAGACTCGTTAATGCACGAGTTTAAAACTAAAGACGGCCGCTCGGTTTATGATGGTGGCGGCATATACCCTGATATTTTTATGAAGCAGGAGCATTTTGCTACCATTACCCAAAGCCTGTTAGGTAAGCTGCTGATATTTGACTATGCTACGCATTACCGCGAAACCCATGCTAAAATAGCTGATGCACATGTTTTTGCTTTGTCGGATGCGGATTATGACGATTTTGTAAAATATCTGTCGAATAAAAATTACAGCTACAACAGCCCCGCCGAAAAGGCACTCGACCAAATGAAGGATGAGGCGACAAAAGATAAGCAGTTTAACGCTCTACAGCCAGAGTACAACAACCTGAAAGCAAAGTTATTGGCAACAAAAAGTAACGACTTGCAATTGCATAAGGATGAAATAAAGCAAGTATTGGAAAACGAGATAACTTCCCGTTATTATTTTCAGCGGGGCCGTTACGAAACCAATTTTAAGTATGATAAGGATATTGCTCAAGCTGTAAAAACCATGCAGGATAAAATGCAGCTTGATTCCATTATAAAAGGTGAAGGCCAATACAAAGTAATTGGTAAGCCCCTTACCGCAACTACATTAGCTGCCGCAAAAAAGGCAGACGCTGATAGCGATGACGACGATGATGGCGAATAATTAAGATATACCTGGTATAATTTTGTTTACCTGTTTTTTGTAATTGATATATTGTTCGCCGAACTCGGCAATGAGTACTTGTTCTTCCACCTTAATGCGGTGATTGATTGCCCAAAATGATGGAATAAGTATAATTAAAAAGCTAAGTAAACTATCAGTACAAAGGCCAAGCCCTGCAATAATCAATATCAAGCCTAAATAACTGGGGTGCCTTACTATTTTGTACAGTCCGGTTGTTTTTAGGTTGTGCTTGTCGGTAATGGTTACATCAACTGTAAACATTTTGCCCAATTGTATGACGGCTGTCCATCGGATGGCAAAGCCAAGTATGCATATAGCCATGCCGGTGTATATCACTATTTCATAATTGCCGATATGCCAGGTAGGGTATTCACCCGCTATAAGATTTCCTATCGTTGAAGAAACTACAATTACTATCCAAAGAATTAACAAAGATCGTCTGTCCTTATTATTTCTTTGTCCGCTGTTTTTTGAGCGTTTAAAAATTAGCAAAGAAACCTCAGAGACCAAGAATGCAGTCTGTAAATAATAATACGGTGACATAAGTGATTGGTTTAGGTGAAGATAGCGAAAATTTATTGCGTCACGTCATTGCGAGCGAAGCGTGGCAATCCCCTATATACAGGGCGGCTCTGCAAGTTGGGGATTGCCACGCTTCGCTCGCAATGACGGTTGTTTGGGGGAGTTGATTACCAAACTATCCCAATATTCTGAAACATGAACGCCCATTTATCCGCCTGCTCATTAATTACCTGTGCGGTTGATTTTCCTGCGCCGTGGCCTGCTTTGGTTTCAATGCGTATAAGCACCGGTGCGGGGCTTTGCTGATCTTCCTGCAAGCGTGCCGCGAATTTGAAAGAATGGGCGGGTATTACCCGGTCGTCGTGATCGCCGGTGGTTATCATTACCGCCGGAAAATTACCCGGTTTTAACGCATGATATGGCGAATATTTATATAAGTAATCAAACATTTCCTGCGAATCTTCGGCTGTGCCATAATCATAGCTCCAGCCTGCGCCTGCGGTAAATTTGTTATAGCGCAGCATGTCTAACACACCAACTGCCGGGAAGGCGACTTTAAACAGATCGGGCCGTTGTGTTATCATCGCTCCGATCAATAATCCGCCGTTTGATCCACCTGAAATAGCCAGATAATCCTTAGAAGTGTATTTATGTTTGATGAGGTATTCCGCAGCGGCAATAAAATCATCAAACACGTTTTGTTTTTTGAGCTTAGTACCTTGTTTATGCCATTTTTCGCCATACTCGCCGCCACCGCGCAGGTTGGCAACAGCATAAATGCCGCCATGTTCCAGTAATATAATGTTTGATGTGCTGAAAGCAGGCGTAAGGCTCACCCCGAAACCACCATAGGCGTACAATAGCAATGGATTTTTGCCATTTAATACCGTCCCTTTTTTATAGGTGATGATCATTGGGATTTTGGTGCCATCTTTTGATGGATAAAAAACTTGTTCAGACTGATACTGCTCCGGATCGAACTTTACGCCCGATTTTTTATACAGGGATGATTGTCCGCTGGCAATATCATACTTAAATATGGTTGATGGATAAACATAATTGGTGAAGGTATAGTATAATTCTTTCTCCTCGATCTTGGCACCGAAACCGCTGGCTGTACCAACTGATGGCAGGGCGATAGTACGTTCCAGCTTGCCATCCATATTATATTGCTCAACTAATGAGGTAGCATCTTTTAAATACTCCGCGAATAACTTACCTCCGCCGGTGGTTACTGTTAATACATTTTTAGTTTGGGGTATCAGGTCTTTCCAATAAATTGGTTTGGGTGAGGCTGCATCAACGGTCACCAATTTATAGTATGGCGAATACAGGTTGGTTAATATATAAAGCTTACTGCCCTGGTTGCAGATAATGCTATTCTCGTTGTCAAAATTATCAACCACATTAACAATAGGGCTTCCGGGTTTGCTCAGATCTTGGAAATAGAGTTCGTTACCTGTAGTGGTATTCGCGGTGGTGATCACCAAAAAGCGTTCGTCTTCGGTTAAATAAGCACCAATGTAACGGCGCGGGGTTGCATCGCCACCAAAAATAAGCTTGTCGGTACTTTGCGGGGTACCTAGTTTATGGTAGAAAAGTTTGTGATGATCTGTCATGCCGGATAGCTGACTGCCTTCTTTGGGCTTATCGTAGCTGCTATAGTAAAAGCCATCATTACCATGCCAGGCTATGCCGCTGAATTTAACATCGGTAAGTGTATCGCCAACAGCGCTTTTATCCGCAGTATTAATAATGATCACCTTGCGCCAGTCAGACCCGCCTTCGGATAGTTGGTAGGCCGCCATGCTGCCATCTTTTGTAAAGTCGATGCCTTGCATGGATGTGGTACCGTCTTTAGAGAACGTGTTAGGATCTAAAAACATCTCAGGTGCGCCATCGCCTAGCTGGCGATATAAAACTGCCTGACTTTGTAGGCCATCGTTCTTATAAAAATAACTGTACTTGCCTTCTTTAAAGGGGGCGCTATATTTTGCATAGTTCCACAAAGTTTCCAGCTGTTTGCGCATGGCTTCGCGATATGGTATTTGCGAAAGGTAGTTCTCAGTGACTTTATTCTCGGCTTTAACCCATTCTTTGGTGTCATCGGCACGGTCGTCTTCTAACCAGCGGTAGGGGTCAGGTACCTGGGTACCGAAGTAGGTGTCAACAGTATCAACTTTTTTAGTATGCGGGTAGGGAAGGGCTTTTATATTCATTTGTTGAGCGTACAGGTGGCTGCAAATTAAAAATGCGGGTGCAAATAAAAAGGCAGTTTTCTTCATTTTGTTTATTTTATAGGAAGATAAAGATAGTAATTTGGAACGAAGGGGGGAAGAGCGGAGTGCGGGAGCGATGTCATTAAGTAAAGTTTTTTTACCCTCTTTCCGGCTTGCCGGAGAGAGGGTGGTCGAGCGAAGCAAAGACCGGGTGAGTAAACTATACGAGCGACATTGACGCAAATGCCAGGCGCACAGCTGACTCACCCCGAATGCGCTGCGCTGTTCGACCCTCTCTCCGGCAAGCCGGAAAGAGGGTGAAAAAAAATAGCTCTTTAACTTAGATGACATTGGAGGAGCTGGAGTGATTTTTTGAATTTGATGATTCTTGATGTATAGTAATAATATATTTTTTAACCTGTAGAGAAATAATAATTCGTATAATATGTAATTAATACGATCATGATAAATAAACTAAACCTTTTGGGTTTATAGTTGTCATACTGCCAAACAATATACTATTTATGAAAAAGTTAATTCTTACAGCAGTTATATTATTAAGCTGCTTAACATTCAAAAATGCCAATGCGCAATTGCGTTTAAGCTTAGGGGTAAACATTGGTGCACAACCTGAGTGGGGCCCTGTTGGTTACGATCATGCTGATTATTATTATATACCAGATGTAGGCGCTTATTATGATGTTAATGCGCATCAATACATCTACCTGGAAAATAACGTATGGGTACACCGTGGTTTTTTACCAGACAGATACCGCAACTATGATTTATACCATGGCTACAAAGTGGTAGTTAATGGCCGTAACCCATGGATGCGCGATAATGTATACCGTACCCGTTATGCAGGATACAGAGGTCGCCGTGATCAAGTGATAATTCGTGATAGCCGTGATAATCGTTATGCTAATCACTGGCATGGTGATGATGGCCATGGTAATGGAAATTGGGGCCATGGTGATCATGGACATGATGGTGGCGACCATGGACATGACCACTAATATTTAATAGCGTACCTAATAAATAGAAAGGCTCCCCATTAATGGGGAGCCTTTTTTGCTAAAACTAAAAGAAATCCCGATAGCATTGTTTTACAGCGGGGATGCTGTTTTAAGTATTATATTTGCCGCATGGAATTGGAGGAAAACAACGTGCCTGAAGAGCAGGATAATGATTACGTTGAAATTTATTCGAGAAGGGCTATATTTTGGTTTGCAGTACTGGCTTCTCCTATTTTTGGTGGTGTTTTACTGGGCTATAATTTATGGGCCGCCGGGTATAAAAAGGCGCTTTACATAGTAGGTGTTTTTTCGGTGCTATACACGGTTATTTGTAATGTTGCTATTTATCAGTATGTATTGATAAACAAGATTAACCTTAACGTTGGTTTTGGAACCACTAATGTTGACCCTCATTTTATAACTTTCGGGTTTATGTCTATGGGATTAAGATTAATTGGAGGGTTCATTTTTACGCAATACTTTTTTCGCAAATATTTTCCTGAGGATGATTATTATCCTAAAAGCATTTTTACTGCTTTATTTGCCACAATATTTGTTAAGATGATATTGGCATATATAGGTGCCTTATTTCAACTAGAAATTATTTTTTAATCACTAACGCTCTGCCCGGATAATGACCGAACGCTCTAAACTTTATTTTGCTTCTGATGTGCACTTAGGCGCCGGTACTTATGCCGGTAGCCGTGAGCGCGAAGCCAGGTTGGTGCGTTGGCTGGATATGATTAAAACTGATGCTGCCGAAGTTTTTTTAATGGGCGATCTGTTTGATTTTTGGTTTGAGTATAAAACCGTTGTTCCAAAAGGATACATCCGCTTATTGGGTAAACTGGCCGAATTAAGCGATGCTGGTATTAAGATATACTTTTTTAAAGGCAACCACGATATGTGGTTATTCAATTACTTTGAAGAAGAACTTAATGCGACCGTTATAAGTGATGAGCTGGTGATAGAACGTAATGGCAAAAAGTTTTTCCTTCACCACGGTGATGGGCTTGGGCCGGGTGATAGCATGTACAAGGTACTTAAAAAGTTTTTCCGCAGCGGATTGTGCCAGTGGCTTTTTGCCCGGATACATCCAAATTTAGGCATAGGGATAGCCAATTACTGGTCGCAGCACAGCCGCATAGCCGGAGCAAAGGATAAAGATAAAATTGATACCCAGCAGGAGTGGCTGGTGATTTACTGCCGCGAAGTATTGCAAAAAACCTTTTATGACTACATGGTATTTGGCCATCGCCATGTACCTTTGGATATTGCCCTTGATGAAAAAAGCCGCTATATTAATCTGGGTGAGTGGGTTTTTTATAGCTCCTATGCGGTATTTGATGGGGTGGATATAAAGCTGGAATACTTTACTTAGATGTGCAGATATGCGGATGGTTTTTGATGTGCAGATGTGCGTATATGCAAATGTGCAGATGATAAAATGAGCACCTTTTCTATATTAAAAATAAAATATTAATAAATCATTTGCACATCCGCATATTTGCACATTTATTCACCTCTGCACATCAAAAAATATCTGCACATCCGCACATTTGCATGTCTGCACATCTATTTACAATCAGGTGAATTAAAATCTGCCTAAAAAATCGTAATTTTGTGGGCTTTTTAAACGAAGCAATAAACCTAGCGTGCCAGGAACAATATAAGCGGTAAGGGGTTAATTATTTTTCAAGAAATTATATGTTAGAGAAATTAGAAGCGATATTTCAACGCTGGAAAAACGTTGAAGCAGAATTAAGCAGCCCTGATGCCATGGCTGATATGAAACGCTTTGCCCAATTAAATAAAGAATATAAAGATTTGGCCAAGATTGTTGACGAGTATAATATATACCGCAACATCATGAGCAATATCGACAGTAATAAAGAAATTTTAGCTACTGAAAAGGACGAAGAATTTCGCGAAATGGCTAAAGGCGAGTTGGACGAACTATTGGTAAAGCGCGACGAAATGGAAGAAGTTATCCGTTTGATGCTGATACCAAAAGATCCGGAAGATTCTAAAAATGCCATTGTGGAAGTTCGTGGTGGTACCGGCGGTGATGAGGCTGCGCTTTTTGCAGGTGACCTTTACCGTATGTACATGCGTTTCTGCGAAAAACGTGGCTGGAAAACTGAATTGGTTGATTATACCGAAGGTACATCAGGCGGTTACAAGGAAATTGTATTCAAAATCATCGCCGAAGATGCTTACGGTACTTTAAAATATGAATCAGGTGTTCACCGTGTACAACGTGTACCTGATACCGAAACTCAAGGCCGCGTACATACTTCGGCTGCGACTGTTGTGGTATTGCCTGAGGTTGATGAATTTGACATCGATTTGCAGGTGAGCGACATCCGTAAGGATTTGTTCTGCGCATCTGGCCCGGGTGGTCAGTCGGTAAATACAACTTACTCGGCAGTACGTTTAACCCACTTACCAACAGGTATTGTCGCACAATGCCAGGATCAAAAATCTCAGCTTAAAAACTACGATAAAGCATTACAGGTATTACGTTCGCGTGTTTACGAAATGGAGCTTCAAAAGCACCTGGAAGAAACATCTAAAAAACGTAAAACCATGGTTTCTACGGGTGACAGGTCGGCTAAAGTACGTACCTACAATTATCCGCAGGGGCGTTTAACCGAGCACCGTATTGGTTTAACCATATACAACTTACCTGGCGTAATGAATGGCGACATCCTTGAAATAATGGAAGCCCTTCAGTTTGCTGAAAATGCTGAAAAACTTAAAGAAGGTACGGTAGCGTAACTCTTTTTAATGTGCAGATATGTAAATGTGCGGATGTGCAGATGATGAACTTCATCTTGCGGTCCGCATTTTTTTATTTAGGATGATACTATCATCAACATATCTGCACATCAACGCATCAGTCTTTATCATCTGCATATTTGCACATCCGCACACCTACCCATTAAGACATTTGTCACATTACTGCTAATAAAACATCGCGCAATCTGTTTTCATCTCATTTTCATAAAGCCCCGTTACTTTAGTAAATAATATTAGGAATAATATGTATTTGCCACTAAAATATATGGCAATTGCATAGGTATGATAAGGGAGTGGAGAGGTTTATTTGATAACGGAGATTTAATTTATTACGATGCTGGCAGTAAAAACTATAAAAAGCAATTCAAATATTTTCAGGCGTGCAATATGGCTGATGGGCAACCAGTTTGAGATCAGTATTGTAGCAAATGATATTATGTGGGCCGAAGAGCGTATTGCTAATGCTATAAATGAAATTAACCGTGTTGAAAAGTTACTTAGCGCGTTTTCTGATAGTAGCAATGTTACCGAGATTAATCGTAATGCAGGTATACAGCCGGTAAAAGTTAACCCCGAAATTTTTTGGTTGATAGACCGCGCTATTAAAATATCTGAACTTACCTATGGCGCATTTGATATTACTTATTTTTCAGGCGATAAAGAATTAATAGCAACCAATAATAAAGCCGCCAAAAAGGTAACCACATTTGGTAACTACCAAAGTGTAGTACTTGATGATAAAGCAATGACGGTTTTTCTGAAAGAAGAAGGTATGCGTATTAGCTTCGCCGCGAACAGTAAAGGTTACGCTGTTGACAGGGCAAAATATATTTTACAATCAGAAGGTGTAAGCAGCGGTGTTATAAATGCCAGCGGCGATTTATTAACCTGGGGTTTGCAGCCCGACAACCAGCCATGGACTGTTGCCGCCGCTGACCCGGAATTGCAAAATGTAGCTTATGCCGATTTAAATATCAGCAATATGTGTATTGCAACAGCTGTTAACAGTGATGAAAACGTTGTTATTACTAATACACAGGCTATCAAAAAAATCAACCCTAAAAAAGGTTTCCCGGTTAGTGGTATTGTTAGTATGAGTGTTGTTAGCCCAAGTGCCGAACTATCGGGTGCTATGGCAAACCCGATGATTACTATTGGTATAAACGCAGGCTTATATTTAGTAAACAAATTAAACCAGATAGGTTGTGTGATTATTGATGATCAGCAACGTATTTATACTTCAAAAGGCATTTCCGTAACGGAATAATGCATTCCGTTGTATTTTTGTAAAATTAGTTATGCTAAGTTTTTGTGATATAGCTTTGAAGGGCTTTGTGAGCCTGATTTAGTATCACGAAATATTGGCGGTAATTGTGCTGTTTAAGCAAGTATTTAATTAAATATTGCCGTATCCCCTACGGCAGTAGTATATAAAATTATAAATTTAACATATTTTTAAGTTTTTCTCCTTCTGAATGATAAAGTGGTTTGCGTATATTGTCCTGTTGTTGATCATGACGCCCGGTTTATCATCAGCCAAAAAAAGAGCCGCTTCTTGTGCTACTTTTTATAATGGCATGCCTTTATTGGTACCCGGTAACGTGTTGATGGACACCACTTCATCAAAAAGCACTAAACATCAGCAAGACGCGGACGATAAAAAGAAAATTAAGGAAATAGCAAAAGCCAGGCGACAACCAAAACCCGAAAAAATTGATGAGGCTCCTACTGCTAAGAAGCAGAAGCCAAAACGACAACGCCGGCCTGAAGGGTTGGAGCAACCGCCTGAAATTCCGAGAAGAAATGATAATTAGTAATTAAACACAGCTAAGAAATGAGATATTTATGCGTGATGCTTTTTTTGTTAACTACCGCAACTGCCAATGCGGATGTATCAAAGCTGCGCGCTATTTTTGTTGATACCCCGCACAAAGTTGTCGATACTGATACTGTTATTCACAAACAATCATTAATATTAGGTGTTAATTATGGCAGTGATGCTATGTTTTTCGGTCGTACCGGTCCTATTAAATATCCTTTTGTATCAAGCGATGCCATCTACAATACCAAAAACGGAATATTTGTTTATGGATCTGCATTAAAGGTTTTGGGCTATGGGCAGTTGTATGATGAGATTGACCTGGGTGGCGGATATTTATATAAATACACCAAGGATTTTAGTGGATCGATAAGCTACACCCGCTTTTTATTTAATTCGGATGCCCACGTTATCAAATCAAGTTCATCTAATGATCTTAACTGGATGAATGCCTATGATTGGGGTATCATGAAATCGGGCGTTACCTTTGATTATCTTTTTGGTAAATCACATGACTACTTTATAACGCTGAATACTTCTCATCATTTTGAATCTAACTTTAGTATTTTTGATGATAAGGATTATTTGACCGTTACCCCGGGTGTGAGCGTTATTTTGGGTACCCAAAATTTTGTACAACGTTACTCGCTTGATTATGATTACAGGCAGCAAAGCAATAACATATTTGACAATGGTACCAATGAACAGCATATGGCCGCGTTAAATGGTATGTTTAACGTGCTCAACTATAGTTTTAAAGTGCCTATAGCCTATAACAGGCCACATTATACTATTGAATTTACCTACAAATACTCTATACCGGTAAACGTGGAGGGTGCGTTGATGAATACCAAGGAGTCATTTTATAATTTAACATTTTATTATGTTTTTTATTAAAACCGCATGAATGTTTTAATTATTGAGGATGAAAAAGCGCTCGCCAAAGAGCTTGAAATATTTTTAACCAATTACAATTATGTATGCGAGGTTTGCTACGATGGCACCTCGGGATCAGAGCGTGTGGCGGTTAATTTATATGATTTTATATTGATTGATCTGGGTTTACCAGATTATGAAGGCCTTGACCTGTTAAAGGAAGCAAAAGCCAGTAACCCGGATGCGGCCTATATTATTTTAACAGCCCGTGCCGAAATTTATGACCGTATTAAAGGTTTAGATATGGGGGCTGATGATTATCTGGCCAAACCGTTCTCGTTACTTGAATTGCAAAGCCGCATGCAGGCTATCACCCGCCGAAAATTCGGGCTCAAAAACAATATTGTTGAACTGGGTGAATTCCAGGTAAACCTTACCGACAGGGTTATCACCCATAATGATATTGAAATATCGGCCGTAACCAAAAAGGAGTTCGACCTGATTGCTTATTTAATCTTACATAAAAACCGTACGGTAACCCGTAACCAGTTAAGCGAACATATTTGGGGAAGCATTATAAATGATGATTACGACTCAAATTATATTGACGCGCATATCAAAAACATTCGTAAAAAATTAAATGCATTCGGCCCGCCGGATTGGTTGGAGACGGTACGTGGTTTAGGTTACAAGGTGAAAATTAACGCATAGTATTTGAAACTCAGAACAAAACTTACACTGTTTAATGCCATATCAAAATTGGCAATTGTAACCTTGTTTGTTTTGCTTTTGCCGGTTCTGATTAAAAATATCAACATAAATTATACTGATTCGCGCCTGCGAAAACAACGTGATGAGGTACTGCAAACGGTAAAAAACGTAGGGATTAAATATTATATTGAGGATGGTACAAGCTATGCAGGCTATACACCTATAAAAGATGTGTACGTAAGTTTGGATGAGGATACCACTGCCGAAAACCTTGATAATATTAAAAATGAAGCCCGAAAAGTAGAGGCAGATACTATACAATACCGCATATTAAGCCATGATTTTAAAGCGGATAACAAAAAGTATTTACTGGAAATAGGCATAAGCCTTGATACCGTTAATGAGCGTACCGCGCCCCTGCAAAGCATTGCTTTTATGGTGCTGGTGGTAATGGTTATTTTAACCATCCTGGCTGATCAGTTGTATTCCGACTATATCCTGCGACCATTGGCTTTGATTATTAAGACTAAGCTTGTCGGCCAAAAGTTCCCCAATTTTGGGTCGTATAAACAGGTTGAAACAAGTACCGACGATTTTCAGCATCTTGACATCAGTATACATGAAATGATACAGACGATTGAGAGTACCTTTCAAAAAGAACGGGAATTTATCTCCAATGCATCGCATGAGCTGATGACGCCAATATCCATACTGCAATCAAAAATTGAGAACATGTTTGAGCAGGAGGATATTGCTGATGAAATTAAAGGCCGCCTGCTGGAGATGCAAAAAATACTGAACCGGTTAAAAAGCATCACCAAGACTTTGCTATTGATATCGCAGATTGAAAATGACCAGTTTTTAAAAGAAGATCAAATCAGGATTAGTTTATTATTGCAGGAAGTGTATGATGAAATATCTATCCGTTTCCAGGATAAAAACATTAATTATTCTGTAGCTGTGCACGATAATTTTTTATTAGTGAACGTAAATAAGTTTTTACTGTTTAACCTGCTTTTCAACCTGATTAATAACGCGATAAAATATAACCACGAAAATGGTGATATACATATTGAAGCATCGCATGAAAACGGTGAATATGTAGTTGAAATTATTGACAGCGGCATAGGTATTAATGCCGCTGATATTCCATTTATTTTTAATCGGTTTAAAAAGCTGAAGCAATCCCTGCAACAGGATAGTTTTGGATTGGGTTTACCAATTGTAAAATCCATTGCCGATTTTCATCGCATCAGGATTGATGTGGCATCTGAAAAAGAAAAAGGCAGTACTTTTAAACTGATCTTCCCCGTGAGTTTGATAGGGAAGTAAGTGCTTGTTTACTTGCGTCTTATCAAAAGGCATAAATCAATTAGATACTGTCTAAAAATAATAAAATTATTGTCATTGCTTCGTGCCTTACAGCAATGACAATTTATTTGTGTGTTTATATAAAAAGCCACATATACTCATTTTTAAACAGCTTCTTAGAAAGGTAAATCAAGCTTTTGCTATTTTTGTAATATGGTAAATACTACCGCCGTATCTTTTAATTTACTTAATCAGGATCTTCTTCTCCTCCCGCAAAAGGCTATTTACTGGCAGCAGGAACAAGCGCTTATTGTAGCTGATGTGCATATGGGTAAAGTGGGGCATTTTCGTAAGGCTGGGATAGCCGTACCGCGCGATATGGAGCAGGATGATTTAGGTATGCTATCCGATTTGATTGATGAGCACAAGCCTAAGAAGATTATTTTTCTGGGTGATTTTTTCCATAGCGATTTGAATACTGATTGGGATTGGTTTGTTTTATGGCGGAAGCATTTTCCTAAACTGGAACTGATCCTGATTCGTGGTAACCACGATATTATTAACGACCAGCACTACATCGACCTTGATGTAGCGCTTCATGATGAATTACTGATCGGCCCGTTCCTGATGCTTCACCATCCATTGAATGATGAAGCTTTAAAGAGTGCCATGGGCTATGTTCTTTGCGGGCATATTCATCCGGGTGTTAGTTTAAGCGGTAAGGCACGGCAGCATATTACTTTGCCTTGTTTTGCTTTTGGTGAGAAACAGGCCATTTTGCCGTCATTCGGAAAGTTTACAGGCCGGGTGGCCATCCGCAGCCAAAAAACTGATCGTATTTTTGCTGTGGCACCTAATAAAGTTATCGCGATAGATTGATTATTTTTTCAAACTCTTGCTTACCTCATCATATAGATCGTTAAAATCAACATCCCGTTTAATGATGTGCCAGTTACCATCAACCAAATCATAAGTTGGGATGGTGCTAACCGCCCAATCGAGCATATTAGGCGAGGTTTGGCCTTGCAGATCGCTTACCTGTATCCATGGTAATTTTTGCTGTTGTATTGCATTTATCCATTCATCCCTCTTGGTATCCATTGATACACTTATGATAGTGAAGTTTTTATTGGCCAGCAAATCGGAATAAGCATTGAGTAATTTAACATGATTTAGCTTTGATACATCGCTGTTAGCTTGCCAAAACTCCACCAAAATTACTTTTTTATCACTAACACTGCTTTTGTCAAAAGGCTTGCCATCCAATGTTTTGCCTGATATTTTTGGTGCCGGTGCACCCTCTGCAAGTTTCATTAACTGGTTAAGGTCATCCGCCTCAGCTTTACCATTATCAGTGTTTTTTTGCTCAGTTGTAAATTTTTGATAGATGACATTATAGGCCTCAGGATTTTTTTTATAATCAAGCTGTGCCATTACAAATGCTTCAATGTCGTTCTGCGGATTTTTGTTTACATAATCAGCTAAGCTTTTTGCTTGTACAGTACTTAAGCTTGCCGTTACCAGTTTCAATTGTTTTTGCAGGGAGAAGTACTCATCGCTACCTACAACAACTGGTGAGTTTTTATCATACAGCATATCGCTTAGGCTGTCACTTTGGGTTGTAACCGCGTGTGCATTGGCGGTAGCCGCAGTATAATAATCCGAAAGCTCATTCTGGATTTTTGAATCAGATTTTATGGTCGGATATAGGTATAATTTATCCTTATCAGCGGTAATCGTATAGTTTCCGCCTTCTAAATAAACCTCGTATAGTTTTTTCTTGTAATCTTTCTCCAAATCAGGTACAACAAACAGGTCGTAAAACCCCGGTTTTTGTAGTACGTTTTTGGTATGAAATTTACCGTCAGCTATTAATACAGATAGAAGTTGGGTGCCTTGCTGGTCCTTAATTACAATGGCGCCGTTGTTTATGCCACTTATAGTGCCATCAAATTCAACATATTTTGTGCGGTTACAACTACTAATTAAAATAAAAAAAGCAAAAAAGTATAAATATTTCATTGGAAGATATTAGATCCGCACTAATATAAACCAATACCAACCCAGTGCAAATTATATTCAAAGCTTAGATTGTTTCTAAATAGCTAATTCGCCATTAAATAACCAAAAGCATTTATATGTTTTGGTATATAATAAATACTTTTGCGGAAATAAATCTAATTCATAATGAGCGAATTTAAACAAACCTTTAACTCATCGCTGGGCAAAAAGCTGATCATGGCTTTAACAGGCTTGTTTTTGTGTACTTTTATAATTGTACACTTAGGCGGTAACCTGTTATTATTTAGTAACGATAATGGTTATGGTTTTAACTTATACGCCAACTTCCTGACGCATTTTCCGCCAATTGAGGTTGTTGCCTATATATTATACGTTGCTATAATAGTACATGCGTTATATGCACTTATCCTTACCGTAAAAAACCGCAGGGCACGCCCGGTAGGTTATGCGGTAGTGAATAAATCACCAGCATCATGGTCATCAAAAAACATGGGGCTTTTAGGTTCTATCCTGTTTTTCTTCCTTGTGGTACACATGAGCGATTTTTGGTATAAATATAAATTCACCAACGATGTGGCTTTTAAAGAATACCGTACCGATCTGGCTACCAATCAAACAACCGAAAGTGATTATACCCCGGTTTCGCCAACATTTGAGCATTCAGCAACTGTTGAAAATAACGTAGAGATTGTTCGTGTTAAGGATATTCATGCAAAAGTAGCACACAGCTTTAGCAATATATGGTATGTGATATTATATGTGGTTGCTATGGGTGCATTATCGTTCCACTTGCTGCATGGGTTTCAGAGTGCTTTCCGCACGCTGGGCTGGGTACACCGCAAATACACACCAATTGTTGAATTTGTTGGCACCTGGTTGTTCGCGGTTATTATTCCGCTAGGCTTCGCCGCTATGCCAGTTGTGTATTATTTTATGAGTTTAAATAAATAAGTTAATTAAGTTGGATGGTTGATTAAGTTAGATGGTTTTTAACCACTCACTAATCAACTCAATCAACCGATAAACCAAATATAAAATGAGTTTAAGTGCTAAAATTCCAGAGGGCCCATTAGCCGAAAAATGGAGCAAGCATAAGTTCGATCTTAAGCTGGTTAACCCTGCAAACAAACGTAAATACGACATTATTGTGGTAGGTACAGGTTTGGCGGGCGCTTCTGCCGCAGCATCATTAGCCGAATTGGGTTATAATGTTAAAGCATTTTGTTTCCAGGATAGTCCGCGCCGTGCGCACTCTATCGCTGCACAGGGTGGTATTAACGCTGCTAAGAATTACCAGAATGACGGCGACAGCGTTTACCGTTTATTTTACGATACCATTAAAGGTGGTGATTACCGTGCCCGTGAAGCTAACGTTTATCGTTTAGCCGAGGTATCGGTAAACATTATTGACCAATGTGTTGCACAGGGTGTTCCTTTTGCACGTGAGTACGGTGGTTTGCTTGATAACCGTTCATTCGGTGGCGCTCAGGTATCACGTACCTTTTACGCTAGGGGCCAAACGGGACAACAATTACTGTTGGGCGCTTACTCGGCGTTAAACCGCCAAATACACCACGGTAAAGTTAAAATGTACACCCGTACCGAAATGCTAGATGTGGTTGTTGTTGATGGAAAAGCGCAAGGTATCATTACCCGCAGCTTAACTACCGGCGAAATTGATACGCACACTGGTCATGCTGTGTTGTTATGTACAGGTGGTTATGGCAACGTGTTTTATTTGTCGACCAACGCGGCAGGATCAAACGTTACAGCAGCCTGGAGAGCACACAAACGTGGCGCATTCTTCGCTAACCCTTGCTATACACAAATACACCCAACCTGTATCCCGGTAACTGGCGATCACCAGTCGAAACTGACTTTAATGTCGGAATCATTGCGTAACGATGGTCGTGTTTGGGCGCCAAAAACTCATGCAATAGCTGAGCAATTACGCAAAGGAGCGATTAAAGCGGCACAGGTAGGTGAAGCAGACAGAGATTACTTTTTAGAAAGAAAATATCCATCATTCGGTAACCTTGTTCCGCGCGACGTGGCATCACGTAACGCTAAGGAAATGGTTGATGATGGCAGAGGTGTTGGTGGCTCGGGAGTAGCAGTATTCCTTGATTTTGCTGACGCGATAGCCAGGCTTGGTAAAGATGCGGTTGCTGCTAAATATGGCAATTTGTTTGACATGTATTACCAGATCACTGATGAGGATCCATATTCTCAGCCAATGCGTATCTATCCTGCGGTTCACTACACAATGGGTGGCCTTTGGGTTGATTATAACTTGAGCACAAATGTACCGGGATTATATGCCTTAGGTGAGTGTAACTTCTCTGACCACGGTGCGAACCGTTTAGGTGCATCTGCATTAATGCAGGGCTTGTCTGATGGTTACTTTGTTATCCCTTATACTTTGGGCGATTATTTGGCTACCATCGGTCCAAAACCGGTTGATGCTAATCATCCTGCTTTTGCGCAAACCAAGAAAGACGTAACAGATTATATAGCTAAGTTATTAGCGCTTAGAGGTACCAAAACAGTTAACGAATATCACCGCGATCTTGGCCACATTATGTGGGAATATTGCGGAATGGCCCGTACTGCTGAAGGCTTAACCAAAGCAAAAGGACTGATACAGGCTTTAAGGGCTGACTTCTGGAAAAACGCTATTGTTTTAGGCGATAACGAAGAAGTAAACGCATCGCTTGAAAAAGCAGGCCGCGTAGCTGACTTTTTGGAGCTTGGTGAACTAATGGTTGACGATGCGCTGATGCGTAACGAATCATGCGGTGGCCACTTCAGGTTAGAGTCGCAAACACCGGAGGGTGAGGCTTTACGTGATGATGAACACTTTGCATTTGTTGCTGCCTGGGAATACACAGGTGATAACCAACCAGAGAAACTTAACAAAGAAGCCCTGGAATTTGAATACGTGCATTTAACACAAAGAAATTATAAGTAGTATCAAGTAGCTAGTATCAAGTATCGAGACAAGAGACTCAATAATTGATACCGGCGCTTGATAAAAATATTAACTGAGAGAAACTAATATAAGACAAGAAATAAATCTTGATACTTGATACTAGCTACTTGATACCAATCTCAAAAAGATGAGTACTAACGGAAACATGAACCTGACGCTGAAAGTATGGCGCCAAAAAAATGCACAAACAGCGGGCAAGTTTGTGACTTACCAGGCTGAAGGTATTTCGCCGGATATGTCGTTCCTGGAGATGCTGGATGTGGTAAATGAAAGCCTGATCCATAAAAACGATGAGCCTATACATTTCGACCATGACTGCCGCGAAGGTATTTGCGGTATGTGCTCGTTATATATCAACGGTCACCCGCATGGGCCAAAAAGGGCAATTACAACCTGCCAATTGCACATGCGTACTTTCCATGATGGACAAACTATCACTATTGAGCCTTGGCGCGCTGCACCATTCCCGGTTATCAAGGATTTGGCAGTTGACCGTTCAGCGTTTGATCGTATACAACAGGCTGGCGGTTACGTATCGGTAAATACCGGCGGTGTGCCTGATGCCAACGAAATACTTATCCCTAAAGTAATAGCTGACGAGGCATTTAACTCGGCTACCTGTATTGGTTGTGGTGCCTGTGTTGCGGCATGTAAAAATGCTTCAGCTATGTTGTTTGTATCGGCTAAAGTATCGCAATTCGCATTGTTACCGCAAGGTCAGCCTGAGCGTTATAGTCGTGCACAATCAATGGTTGCGCAAATGGATGCTGAAGGTTTTGGTAACTGTACCAATACCGGCGCCTGCGAAGCTGAATGTCCTAAGGAAATCAGCCTGACCAACATCTCGCGCATGAACAATGATTATTTAAGTGCCAAGCTTTTCCGCGAAGAGCATGCGCATGAGAATAACGGATAATTAGATCCAAGGTCCTAATTTATTTATATAGCAGAGCCCTCGAGAGAGGGCTTTTGTTTTTTGCTGTAGTTGCAAACTACAGGCTTTGTTGTCCGAAGTCGAAGACTTCGGACAGCGGCATGCAAAATATATGCAAAACCGTGTTCAAGTCTGCTGTTCAAATCCGCTGTTCGTAGTCTCAGACTACGAACCATCAAGCCTGTAGTTTGCAACTACAGATATAAACAATCAACATCAATTATTTGGTCAATTTCAGCGTAATTCGATGCGCTTGAATAAACATAGTCCTCGGCCTTATAAACTATTCCAGCTTTTACCGGATTCTGATGAATGTATTCAATTTTTTGTTGTGTAAATGTAGGCGAGCTTAATTCAATAAAATGATTATCATGCTGCCATAGTTGATGTACTTCATTTCTTGTATGCCTTGAAGCGTAATATTTAAATTCATGCAGAATCAAATCTCTGCGGCTTTCATTGACATCGTTCTCTACTGCGTTGATGATTTTTTTAGCGGTGAATTTCTTACAATCACGTACAAAATCACTCACGCTATGCCCTTCGTCAAGAGACGCTACCAAATGAACATGATTAGTCATAATCACGTAGGCATGTAGATGTAATCCTTTATTTTGCTGACAATATTTTAATGATTCGATAAAAACATCCCGGTATGCTTGTCTTGAAAATATATCTATCCAGCCAACAACTGTAAATGTCATGTAATATACAGCCTGTTGATCGTGAATGATATACCCTTTTCTTGCCATGTGATTGTTTAGATGCGCTAATATAGTTTGTGTTTGCTGTAGTTGCAAACTACAGGCTTTGTCGTTCGAAGTCGGAGACTTCGAACAGCACAGGTCGGAGACTTCGGACAGCGTACTATGGATCACTCGTAAGGACATTAAATTATTTTTATCTTTAACCCGATTTTAACCCCACTCATTTTTATCAATGTATCATAATGAAAAACAGGATTTTTATTTTGCTATTTCTAATAATTTCGGGTATGACAGCTAAGGCTCAAAATTTACTTACCCCTGAATTACTTTTAAAACTGGGTCGTGTTAGCGGCAAGGGGATTTCTAAAGATGGTAAGTATGTGATATACACCGTTGGCCAGCCCGATGTTGCGGGTAACAAGATCGTCACCAAAACATATAGCCTGCCTATTGAGGGTGGTACACCATTTCTGGTTACTGATTTGAATGAGTGGATGGCTGATGATAAAGTATCGCCGGATGGTAAATACAAGATCAGCAGTCAGGATATTAAAGTGGAAAAAGTTTCTGGCACTGATTATTATCCCGAGCTGAAAAAGAGCAATGTATTGATATATGATAGCCTGAACTATCGCCATTGGGATACCTGGGAGGATGGTAAATTTGGGCATGTAATGCTTGCGCCAATGGTTAATGGGAAACCGGGCAAGGCCAAAGACCTGATGCCTAATGAGCCTTATGATTGTCCGCTGAAGCCGGATGGTGGCGATGAGGATTTTGTGTGGAACCCGGATAGTAAAAGAGTGGTGTATGTGTGTAAGAAGAAATTCGGTACCGCTTATGCCATCAGCACCAATACGGATATTTATAGCTATGATATTGCTACCGGTGTTACCACTAATTTAACAGCGGATAACCCGGGATATGATTTGCAACCTACCTTCAACAAAAAAGGACAAATGGCGTGGCTGCAAATGAAACGCGATGGTTATGAAAGCGATAAACAAGATTTAGTGGCTACAACCGGAACCTTTAAGCTAAACCTTACAGCGCAGCGTGATGATATTCATGTACAAAGCTATAAGTGGACAGAAGATGGTAAAAGTTTGTTCTTCATCGCGCCGATAAATGGTACTTCGCAGTTGTTTAATGTGACTTACCCGGGGCTGACCAAAATGATGCCCATTATTACCCAGGTTACCGCCGGTGATTTTGATGTAAATGATATTGTTGGCCAGAAAGGAAAAACCCTGATAGTTACCCGAGGTGATTTTAATCATGCCAATGAGCTTTATACGGTTGATATTACCAATGGCTTTATGAAACAATTGAGCCATGTAAATGATGATATATATGGCAGTTTGGCGATGTGCAAAACAGAGCGCAGATCGGTTAAAACGGTTGATGGTAAGGATATGTTGGTTTGGGTAATCTATCCGCCAAATTTTGATAAGACTAAAAAATATCCGGCTTTACTTTATTGCGAGGGTGGGCCGCAAAGTCCGTTGACGCAGTTTTATTCTTTTAGGTGGAATTTGCAGTTGATGGCATCTAACGGATACATTATTGTAGCTCCGAACCGCAGAGGTATGCCGGGGCATGGTACGGCGTGGAATGAAGAGATCAGTAAGGACCACGGTGGTTTGGCTATAAAGGATTACCTAAGCGCAATAGATAATGTAAGCAGCGAGCCTTTTGTTGATAAAGCAAGATTGGGTTGTGTTGGTGCGAGCTATGGTGGATACTCGGTTTATATGCTGGCAGGCGTGCATAAGAAACGTTTTAAAACCTTCATCGCGCATGATGGTATTTTTGATTTCCGGAGCATGTATGGTACTACCGAAGAAATGTGGTTCCCGAACTGGGATTATGGCGGCCCGTACTGGGATAAGGATAATGCTGCTGCCCAAAAATCATATAGAGAGTTTTCGCCAAGTAATTATGTTGCTAACTGGGATACGCCGATACTGATCTTTCACGGTGAAAAGGATTTTCGTGTACCATTGGAGCAGGGTTTACAGGCTTTCCAGGCGGCGCAATTGCAGGGTATAAAAAGCCGGTTAGTTGTGATGCAGGATGAGAATCATTGGGTGTTGCATCCGCAAAATGCGCTGGTGTGGCAGCATGAGTTTTATAAGTGGTTGAAGGAAACTTTGTAATATTTGTTTTCTATTTCTTGTCATTCTGAGCGATAGCGAAGAATCTTCTTCGATTTGCATAGCGAACTTTGCATGATGCAGAAGATTCTTCGTTCCTCAGAATGACAAGTGCTCGTTTAATTAACATATTCTGGCCGCTCATTGCCGCTGGGCTAGTTCTTTTGTCTTGACACAAAAGAACCAAAAAGTCAAGACGGAAAAAACCTTCGGCCCACAAGGCCACACTTCGAGTGCCTCAGTGTGACAAAGGCCCGGTTTTCCGTCTGGTCTTTGCCCGCTTTTTTATTGTCATTCTGAACGGAGCGAAGAATGACAAAGTAGTTTATTACGTTTCCAATTGCCCGTTAATTTGCTCTAATTTTGCTATTATATCATTCAACGTCTTTTGCTTTTTCCGGATACTATAAGGCCTTAAATAGAAAAAGGTAAACGCCAGGCATAACCCTATTACAAGGTAAAAGATAATTCCCCGAACCGGCGTCATACGCATTACCGGCTGCACCATGAATAAAAATACTCCCAGGGATAAGCATGAGAAATAGATATTCGTTATCACAGAGTTTAAAAATGCATCTTTTCGCTTTATAATGATCAATTGGTTTAAATAGTCCTGGTTACTTATCTCAGGATTAGTTTTTAATATTAGGGGAATCAATTGATTGTATGCTATTAGATACGTTAGGTAAGCTATCACTTCTAATAGCACACCAATTTTAGTTGTCATTTGTGCCTTATCCATAGTAAAACCTACATGTATTACCAATGCGGCAGTCGCTAACAGAACAACGTTCGTGATTAGCAGTTGATACCGGAAAATTCTTTTTAATTTTTCAGCTCTCATAATTACTTGTTTAATATCAGGTTTGGCATCAATGGCTTGTTTGTTCCATAATGCTTTAAAGTCCATTTCAGTGCTCATAACTTTCAAATTTTTTAGCTAATCGTTCCTTTATGCGGTATATTTTCACCCGTGTGTTCGACTCACTAAGCCCTACAATCTTGGCTATTTCGGCTTGTTTTACATCTTCCAGTTCCAATGAAATAATTAGGCGATCAATTTCGGGTAACTCTGCTATGCATTTGTATAAAAACTGAACGGCTGGCTCAATGTCATGGTTTATAGTGTCTTCTATCTGTTCGGGCATTTCTGTTTTTGGCATGCGATTTTGCCGCTCTATCTGCCGTAGGCAATTATTGGATGCAATGCGAAATATCCAGGTACCAATGGCCGATTCATTCCTGAATTTTGGCAATTGCTGCCAGATAGTTACAAATGTTTCCTGCGCAATATCTTTCGCCCAGTCGTGGTCGTTAACATAGCCCATGCAGATACGAAAAACCTTGCTCCAGTAGGTTTTGTAAATTTCCTCAAATGCCATTTAAATATTTTTTTGCCATATATGCTTATTTTATCGTTAGATACCAATATTTAAAAAATGCTACACCTTGAGCTAATTATTATATATTATTAATATATATTAGTGGAATATTACTTCATTCCCCTAATCCTGGCTTAATAAACCAAGCTATTGATGTTATTATTTATGGAAAAAAATACCAGCAAGTGTCCTAAGTGTGATACCGGTTTTCTGAATTCGCGCGTAAAAAGAGCAAGACTTGTTAAGATTTTTTTGTTTTGGCTTGCTATTAAAAGGTACAAATGCAATAATTGCTCCCGGAAAACTTACATATGGTAACCGTATTAAGCATTATGAACCCAATAGGAGGTAGGTAGACTTACGAAGTTTTTAAAACTTCGTAAGTTTATTCATCCGTATAGTTCCTTCGTTCCTCAACGATGACAATTATTATTGAATTCAATCCATTCTTTAATAATCCTGATTAAATTCAATCGTATTTTTTATGTTTACGTTAAACATCAGCATTGAAAAAGATACGCCCTATACAGCTTGTCGCTGTTATTTTCTTCACGGTATCCGGCGGGCCATATGGGCTCGAACCTTTGCTTACTTATGCCGGGCAGCATGGCGCAATACTTTTGCTGTTACTTACTCCTTTACTTTGGGATGTACCTGCCATATATACGGTGCTTGAGTTAAATAGCATGATGCCCGTAACCGGCGGCTATTACAAATGGGTAAAATATGCTTTAGGAAACCGCTGGGGCTTTTACGAAGGCTGGTGGACCTGGCTTTATACTTTTGTTGATCTGGCTATTTACCCTGTGCTGTTCGTAATTTATGCAGGTTTCTTTTTTCCTGGTGCTGATGCTTATAAACTGCCGTTATGCCTTGTATTTATATGGATATCCGCGGGGCTTAATATACTGGGGATAGTACCGGTAGGTAGGGTGTCGTTATTTTTAGGGGCGATTGTTTTAACGCCTTTTATCATATTGTATGTATTGGCTTTTTACCATCATAGCGGCAGCATAGCACTACCGGCGCCGGGTTTAAAGGGAATCACTTTTCCGTCGTTAGGCATGGCACTGTACACCATTATGTGGAATTGTTTGGGCTGGGATAACACTACCACTTATGCCGAAGAGGTGGAGAAGCCAATCCGCTCATATCTTACCTCAACAATAATTGCTTTCGCGATAGTAATTGTGGTTTATTTTTTTGTGATATGGGTTTCACAGTTGTCGGGTATCAGCGCAGTGCGGTTAAAGGATGAAGGCTTTCCGGCGGTTGCAACCATTGTTGGTGGGCATTGGCTGGGCGCGCTTATTGCTGTTGGGGGTATGGCCAGTTGTTTGGGTATTTATGCGTCGGTACTGCTGTCGGTATCGCGTGTGCCAATGGTAATGGCCGAGGATAAATTGCTTCCATCTAAATTAAATAAGCAGCATAAGCGGTTTAATACGCCGTATATATCCATCATCGTATGCTCCCTAGTGGTAAGCGCCATGGTACATTGGGACCTGGAGGCTTTGTTTATTATTGATGTTACTATTTACGGAGCAGGTTTGGCATTGGAGTATGTATCGTTAATTAAATTACGTATAAAAGAACCAGATACTTATCGACCATTTAAAATACCTTTAGGCGTTAAGGGTTTGTGTTTGGTGATAGCTTTGCCAACTATTATTTATTTTGTGGCTTTTACAGGTGCATTGTCATCTACCCAAAATGGTGTTATGGCAGCTTTGTTTGCCTTTGTACTTTTGTGCAGCGCCGAGCTGTTATGGCAGATAGTGAAGAGGAGAAAAGCGTTTATTAATCACCAATTTTAAGCCTGGTTTGGATACTTTTCCTTTAAAAACCTGATGGATTCTTTTATCAGGCTTTCTAATACATTTATATTAACATCAGCTAACTTTTTAATATAAAGGCAGCCTTTACCTGACTTATGTTTCCCCAACTGCTGAAGGAGTTCCGCTTGTTGGGAGAAGCCTGCTAATATATATAACGTAATATTAGCTTTCCTGGGAGAAAAGCCAACCATGCATATTTCACCTGAGCGGCCGCTTTCGTATTTGTAGGTGTATTTACCAAAGCCAACAATCGCTGGTCCCCACATTTTGGGTTTTTTAGCGGTAGCTTTTTCCATCAAATTAATGATGGTATAACAATCTTCACGTACCTTATCATCTTCTACAGTTCCTATAAAACTGTCTACAGATTTTTCCGTAAGTTTTGTTTTTGCTTCGGCCATTGCAATAATTGTTGATAATTATTATAAAGCTACTATTCTATAGACTGAATTCAAATTCTCTATGGCGCTACTTGATGTTAAGTTTAAGTTAGCGTAAACAGACCCATACTGTGGCAAACATCATATTTGATTATAGGACGATAACCTGTTATTTAAAAGGGAATATATACTATCAAAGTTACCCTTTAAGCTATTTGTTGCTATACTTAGGGGGGCACCAAAACTTTTATAATTGACTTTAAGGTTTCTTTTTATCCAGGCACTTTTTTGTTGTTCGATATATTCTTCAGGATTTTTCAGGTGTACACCTATCAGCTTTGTTTGTAGCACCCGTTGTACGCTAAACTTTTCAATTTGATCCCAGGGAATAAACCTGTTTGAAAATATGCCGGGATTTATGGTGATCCCTTTATCATCAACTAGTAAACCCGGGTTATTCTTAAACAGCATGAATAGGAAGACCAATGAGCATCCACCAAAAAAAATAATAGATAAAAAACCAGCGATTAAGCCTTTCCACCGATGCCAGCTATCCAGGTCTTCAGTTGAAGAAACATTGTGGATAACCCATAAACCCAGGGCCACAAAGGCCAGGGATGACAATAATAATAAAACAAGTTTAGTTTTGCTTTGTGGAATTGCTATACTGCCAGAATTAATATCGTAATCAATTTTCATAAAATTGTGGTGGTTTATCGCTCAAATATAATTATTGTGTGAACTCGATTTTTTGAAATTTAGTGAATGTTTAGAATTTGGGAGATTCTTTAATTCTACAAATTATGGTTCAAACAATATCAGCATATAAAAAAAGCGTTTCATGTTGTATGAAACGCTTTTTTTATAAATATTTTTTAACCTACACTGCTGTTGGCCTTCTGATTATGCCTAAAATTAAAGCTATAACGGCTATAACCAATAAAACATGTATGATGCCTGTTGCAGAATACAGAAATACGCCTAATGCCCAGCCTATGAGCAATATAACGGCTATAATATATAGTAATGAATTCATGATGATGTTATTTAATTAATGATTTTCATAGATGAAATTAATAACACTACTCCTTAACGGAATGTTTTAATTATCATGAAATGTTCATAAATTAATTAACGACCAGCTATAATTTAAGCCATTTGTTCCTCACTTTTAATTGTTGCGCCGATGGGTTTGCCACTGTTTCTATCTTGTATTTTACCAATGCGTTTCTGAGTAAAGTAACAGGCAACACCAGTGATAAGCCATCGCGGGTTATGGTTATTGATAGTTTATCACCAACTTTTTTATTGGCGAGTATATTGTTTGCATCGGTAACTGGTGTGCCATCAACCGATATTATTTCATCGTTAACATTTATACCGTCAACCCAGGCGGTGCCATCGCGCAGCACGCTTGTTACAAATATTTTGCCTCCAGTATTTGCAGTCATAATACCCAATGAAGGGTCGTTAGTATTTGCGGCCTCGTCGGTAAGTTGGTAGCCTGCATAGTCCAGATACTTGTTGTAATCCACATCAGCCACACCGTAAACATATTTTTTGTAGAAATCGTCGAGATTCTTGCCTGCGAATTTTTCGAGTCCTTTTTTGAACTCGGCATCGGTATAACCACGTTTCAGGGTTTTATAATACTCATGGTACATGTATTTCATTACATCATCCAATGAATATTTGGTATGGCTGTCATTAATAATTTCCAGATCAAGCAGCATGGCTGCAACCGAGCCTTTGCTGTAATAGGATATGGTGCTGTTGTTTGAGTTTTCGGTAGGGCGATAAGCTTTTATCCAGGCATCATAACTGGCATCGGCAATACTTTGGAATTTTTTGCCCGGCGTGTTTTCCACCTGGTTAATGTCATTCGCCATAACGCCTAAATAGTTGTCGGCATCAATAAGATTGGCGTGCCTTAAAATAATATCTTCATAATAAGCAGTAAAGCCTTCGGCTATCCACAGGTCGGTAGTGTAATTTTCATTATCATAATCAAACGGACCTAATGCTATCGGGCGCAGGCGTTTTACGTTCCACAAGTGGAAATGCTCGTGCGCAACCAGGCTTAAAAAGTTTTGGTAACCACGCGGCGTGCCGTAAGCATCGCGCGAAGCGCCTAAAACAGTTGAACTTAAATGCTCCAAACCGCCGCCGCCTCGCAAATAATTGTGAACGATAAATACATAATGCTTATTTGGGTTTTCGCCATAAACCGAGGTTTCCTGTTCTACAATTTTGGCTATATCTGTTTTTAACTTTTCTTTATCGTAGTTGCCGCCGCCGTACATGGCTACCTGGTAATGTACGCCCGCTGCATCAAAACCAAAAACATCCTGGTTACCTACTTCAATAGGCGAATCAAATAAAATATCGTAGTTGGGGGCGTGAACGGTGAAAGGGTCGTTATTCACCATATCCAAACTGGTGGATACTTTATCCCAGCCGCCAAATGGCGCAATGTGTATGGTTGATGGTTGGTTAAGCATTCCTTCGGGATACATAAAAATACCCGATGTTGACAGGAACGCGTGCGAAATATCAACAAAAGCGGTACGCACCGAAACTTCGAAACAATATACCTTGTATTTGATTGTTACATGATTTAGCCCTTTTGTGTTGATGCTCCACCAGTTTTTGCGCGTTTTTACAAAGGAGATTTCTTTGCCATTCGCGCTTACTGTAAAGCCTTCTACGCTTTTGGCAAACTCACGTACCAGGTATGATCCGGGAGTCCAAACGGGCATTTTTAGTACTAATGTTGGTTGGTTGAGGTGTTCGATATTCATTTCAACATCAACATAATGCGCTTGTACCTGGGGGAAAGTAACGTTGTATGAAATTTTTGCGGGGCTTGCAGCGTTACTGGTATTCATATTCATAAAAAATAGTATTAAGGAAAAAAGGGCGGTGACTTGAAATTTTTTCATTAGGGCAATTTATAAAAATAGTTAACTGTCTTAAAAAGCAATATTGTTAAAATAAGCGATAAAAATACCATGAAGTATGCTGCCAACGTAATTAATATTCATAAAATACTTTATATTCACACGCATATCAAAAAAATTACATACATTAACTTTGTAAACCATATCTTTAAATAATATTATACGTATAAAACCTAAACGCTATTTAGTAATTAATAAAAAATCATGACGGCTGCACGCTACAAAACTTGTTTACTCATTGACGATAATTACATCGATAATTTCGTTACGAGGAAGATTTTGGAGAGCGGCAACTTTGTTGAAGATATTATTGTAAGGCAATCACCTGATGAAGCTATAGAATCATTACTTGCGGGTACGATAACACCAGATGTGATTTTCCTCGATATAAGAATGCCTTTAATGAGCGGTTTTGAATTTTTGGAAGAATATGATAAACTTGTATTCCCAAATAAGGAAAACATAAAAATATATATGCTATCATCGTCGCTCGATCCGGCTGACATGCAAAAGTCGGAACTTAATAAACATATCACTAATTTTATTCATAAGCCTGTAACCCAAAAGGCACTGGAAGAGGTATTTTCAAATGATCTTAGTTGCTGATAGCGGTTCCTCAAAAACAGACTGGTTGCTGGCCACACCACAGCAAGAAACACAACAATTCAGAACATCGGGACTAAATCCATACTTTTTAACTGAGAAGGAAATAGCCAAGATTTTACGCGACCAGGTACCTGAGCTAATTGCGCAGGGCGGCGAAATCTCTGAAATTTATTTTTTTGGTGCAGGATGTTCAAGCCCCGACAGGCACGAGATTGTATCGAATGCGTTGAGCCAGTATTTTCCTAAAGCATTTATTAGTGTTGATAGTGATCTGTATGGTTCGGCTTATGCCACCTGCGGGCATGATAAGGGGATATGTTGTGTGTTGGGTACGGGTTCGAATATTTCGTTTTTCGATGGTGAGGAGATACATGCCGGCAAGCATGGCTTAGGTTTTGTTTTGGGCGATGAAGGCTCAGGAACCTGGTTTGGCAAGGCGCTGGTAACCGGATTTTTATATGGCAATATGCCTGATGAGATCAACGCCAAATTTGAAAAAGCTTATCACCTTACCCGCGAGGATGTGATCAAAAATGTATACCAAAAACCGGGCGGTAACTCTTACCTGGCCGCATTCTCTAAATTTCTTACTGAAATAAGGACTACCGAATATGCGCAAGCTTTATTGAAAGACGGATTTCAGGAATTTATTGATACCAATATTAAATCGTACCCCGAGTATCATAAATACAAGTGCCATTTTGTAGGTTCTATATCGCATGTTTTCGCTGATGAGCTAAAGGTGCAATGCGAGGCTAATGGTATACGTGTCGGCAAAATTATCCGCCAACCGATACATGATTTGCTGGATTTTATGCTGGAGAAGGGTGTATGAACTCGAATTTTGGGAATTTGTTGAATTTTCAGAATAATGGGTTTTTAGCGGATTTTGCTTTACTCCTTGTCATTCTGAGCGTAGCGAAGAATCTGTACGGTGTAAACTACTTTACAGATTCTTCGCTACGCTCAGAATGACAAAAAGGGTTATAGTGCTATTCTTTTCTTCCTCCTCACCAACACCAAAATAATCCCCAATACTGCTAAAATACAGCCTATATGCGCTATATAATCGCCGTGCAGGACGTAGAAGGTCAGGTCTGAATTTAGATTAATATCTTGTTTAATGGCTGTTTTTACCCACCAGCCGGTTTGCTGCACAATATCGCCGCGTTGGTTGATGAAGGCCGATATGCCGGTATTTGCAGAGCGGCACACCCAGCGGCGGGTTTCGATTGCGCGTAATTTGGCATAATCAAGGTGCTGGTCTTTACCTGATGTGTTGCCCCACCAGCCGTCGTTAGTGATGATAGCGATGAACTGCGCACCCATGTGTACTGAGGTTGCCACGTATTCGCCCCAGATGGATTCGTAGCAGATCACAGGGTCGGCGCCTATGCCACTTTGGGAGTAAAATACACTTGGTGTAGGCTGACTGCCGTAACTACCTGTAGCGCCGCCTAAATGCTCAAACACGGGTTTTAAAAAGAATAAAGCATTGCCAAAAGGTAATGATTCGGCACCGGGTACCAGTTTTGATTTATGATAGAACTGTACCTCGGCGGAGTTTTCGATATTGATGGCCGCGTTAAAGCTGTCGAAATATTCACCGGGATTTTCGGTCGGGCTGGCAGTTTTGGTAAGCCTTGAGTTATATATTTTAAAGGTTTCGGCACCGGTAATAACGTTGCCGTTTTTGTATTTGTTTAAAAAGCGCTGTATCTGTAAAAAGTAGTTATTACTGTGTATCTTATTTTCGTCAACCTGATCGGCGATGGCGGTTTCGGGCCAGATGAAAAATTCAGTATTGGCTTGTCCGATTGAATCGGATAGATGGGTTAAAATACCTATTTGTTCCTGTGCGGGGATGGTCGATTCCTTGGCATAAGGATCAATATTTGGTTGGGCGACAACAATATTTGATGGATCGGATTGCTCCTGGTAGGTATTATAAGTATAGTACGAATAGCCAAGTGGTACAGCCAGTATCAGCACAAAACTTATAATTAAACTTAATCTTGTGGCTTTGCTTTGCGCTTCGCGGAGGCCTGTATAAAGCAGGAATATCAGGATATTTACTATCCAAATCCATAGTGTACCGCCGTAAACGCCGGTGTAGGAATACCACTGTATCCATTTATGACTTACCGCGAAACCGTTACCCAAGGTCATCCATGGGAAAGCCAGATCCCAGCTTTGGTGGAGGTATTCGTAGGCAATCCAAAAACAAACCAGGCCAATTAAGCTTAACCATCTGCTTGTACTTAAGCGCATGCGATAATATAACCAGCAAGCCGACGACATTAACAGCGGACCAAGCGAGTAGGGGATTAGAGTGATAGGCACAGCCACCAGCGGACCAATGGTTTTGAGCGAATTATAAACCCAGTAAATACAAAGCGTATTCCAGATGAAGAAGCCTAGAAAAGTGATATGAAAGATCTTCTTTCCCTTTTTTGTGATGTTGGATTGGATGATGTTTTCCATCGCTACCAGCATCGGCACAAAACCAATAAATAGCAGGAAGGTAGTATATGGGGTGGGTGGCCAGGCTATCCAAAGTAACAGGCCTGAAAGGATAGATAGGATTATGCTTTTTTTCATTTGTTAAATTTCTCGGCGTTAAAATCGTCAGATTTACCTTTGGGGATTGATAATGGGGTCCAATCAGCAGCAAGCATTTTACCTATCAATACAATTTGCCCAACGTGGTAGGGGTAATGTGCTAATTGTCTGTTTATAGCATCAACTACACTATGCGGCTCGTTGCGGATGTATACCGTTTTTTGCCAATCGGCTTCGGTAATGGAATTTAAGGCATTAAAAAGGCAATCCCAACCCTTATTCCATTTCGCTAATAGTTCCTGCCGGGTTGTTATGATGCTCTCAAATTCGGTGTCCCGGTTTCGCCATTCTTTTTCGCCATCGGTATTTAAAAAATCAGTCCACCGCGAAAGCATATTTCCGGCCATGTGCTGTACAATGATAGCGATGCTATTGCTCTGCTGATTATATTGCCAAAGCAGGTCTCCATCTTTTAACTGATTAAAAGTACTTTCGCCAAGTGCTTTATAGGATTGAAAACGCTTAATAACGCTATTTAAATATACTTCCATTAGTTATTTCGCTTACAAAATTGAGCGGGGCTAAAATTATGGATTTATATAATGGTTTTCACTTTAATATTGTGTGGCGTTTTTCATCGGTGTACGAGATTTACCAACCACAAAATCCTTAAAATATCCGCATTCGTTTAAAACATCCTTGTAATAGTTGGTTTGCGAGTAGTTGGCTTTTAGCTCTGTAAAGTATTTTTCTGTCCAGGGTGTGGTTACGTCATTCTCGGGCAGGCTGTAGTAGTTATTGTGCTCGCATTTGCTGGCCATAAATGTACATTTAGCTTTTTGCTCGTTGTTTGAGGCATAATCGCGGGCTAGCAGATAGTATTTTTGGGAGATCGTTTGTGAGTATTTATCGATCCCATTAAATATATCATATTCATAAAACCAGCGGTTATTTCCATAATAGCTGATATTGTAATAAGCATTCGCCAGTAACAGCGCATTCCTGTACCTGTCCTTACCGGCGTTCAGATCAGCTTTAATACTGCGGAGTGTTTTTAGAAACGTTAGCGAGGTGAATTTTTGTTTTTGCTTAGCCGTTTGGTCACAGTCATGGCAATCCTGGATATGGATGTTGAATGGATTCGCAGGCAATGTATCATATCGCATAATTTCGCCAGCCCTCTTACTCATTATTGTTATTGCTTTATCAATGTCTTCTTTATAAGTGTACATGACTGCCTGATGATAATAAAGATCATTAACGCTATGCGGATAATACCGCACCATTGTTTTCTCAAATGGTGTTTTATTGGGTTTATTTATCAGGTTGATTAACCTTTGCACCCAAGCGTTATTGGCATAAGGTACAATCGTATCTGTAAAACAGGCAGATTTTAGGGTATCACGTTGTTTTAAGTATACCTTAGCTATTGCATATGAACAATCTCCAACTCTTAAACCTTCAATAGTGCCACTCTTCTGTACGTCCTTTAGCCAGTTTAGGGGCTCAACTAATCTCGCTTCGGTTTTGGCATCGATGTGTTTTAGTTCATCTACATCAAGAAAAATACAAAGCATTTTATATTGCGCCATTACCAGTTTATCATCAGCAGGAAGCTGATCTTTTGCTTTGGCATAAAACTTACCGGCTTGTGCATAGTCTTTGTGAATATAATGCAGGTAACCCGCGGCAATATTCCAGAAGTAGGGTTTGGCGGTATTGTTTTGTAAGGCTATTGAGTCTACTACCTTTCGCTCGTCAGTAGAAATTCTCAAATTCTCAACTGAGTTTATGCTATCCTGGGTTTCGTATTGGTTGTGGCGGGGTAAGTAATAGATGCTGTTATCGCTGGCTTCCCGGGCGTTGATCACCCGGCTTAACAACAGGTTTACTTTATCCGATTTTGGGTCGATAGCCACAATCTCTTTTATGGCCCTCAGTGGATCATATTCCATACCGAGCAGGTGCCACAGCGTGATCTTTTCTTCGTTGTTTTTTGCCAGTTTGAGCGTTTGCTGCCAGTCGGCCTCATCCTGCGGATGAAAGCTAAATTTGCTCGGGATCTTCATCTCGTAAGAAAAATCGTAGCAACGGCTATATAAATAGTTGGCAAGCGCGTAATTGTGCATGCTGCGGTAATAACCGGCCACGTAGCACAGGGTGCGGTAATAGGTTAAATTTTGCGGGAACTTGTCTTGATACTTATTGAATAGTGATAAAATTTCTGCCTGATTATTTACGAGGTGATTTTTGCGGCCTGTGGTATCTTCAAAAAAATAATAGTAGCGCACCAATTGAAATAGTAACCGCTGTTTGATAAATGGCTTTTTAGATGAATTAAAAGCGGTGGTAAGCTGCTCTTCCAACCCATCGGGCGCTATAGGGACAGGCGCTGGATCTGAGTACCATCCCCTGTCTTCGGCAACTGCAAATTTTTCGCAATCCTTGGCCAATCGCAAATAATCAAATAAATTATTCAGGGTGCTTTTATCCAGCTTGCCTATATCCATACTGATGGAATCCTGTTTGGGAGGCGGAGTAGTGCCGCTGAGGATGTTGTATACAGAATCAATGCCTTTTCTATCTCCTTTTAACAGCAAATAGTTTAAGGTGGCGGGGTTTAATTTATGTTTAAGATAAGCATCCCATTCATCTATTACCTGTTCGTTGAATCTTTGATTGTTATCGGCTACTTCTACATTTTTACCGTAGTACCAGTTTTCGCTATCGTAAAAAAATGGTGTGTATTGTTTTGAAACAAATGCTTCTGGACTAAAAATTGAAGCTGGGGTGTCGTCCTCAAAGGCGCAGGCCCAAACGGTACCGGCAACAGCCACGCTGCATATGCTAAAGATCAGCAGAAACCTGGTTGATTGTTTCAGCTTTAAATTCTGATAAGTTGAGGTTACCCAATTCATAATAAATGACAGTTCTGTTTTTTTGAGGCGACAAATGAGCCGACAGTTGGCTTGTCGCCTTTTTTAATGAATTTACATCTGTTACTTCAAGTTTAAAAATATCATTTTGTTTGATGTAGACGCCATTTAAAAAGAAACTTTTTTTTGCTGTGAAGGCGTTGCCTTTGCCATCGAAATTTTGACTGTTGGTGAAATCTTTTTTGTCGGGATTACTATAAAGCTGCATCAATCGCCCTTCACGAATCTGGATCGCCCACGAGAAAAGCGGCAAAGCCACATCAAGCTGAAGCGGGTATTGCGGGATGTAAGCGATATACTTTTCAGCATCGGCCGGATTATAAATGGAATTTGGTTGTTGCAAATTATTATTCAGCGTGCCCATGTTGTAAAACATCAACACCGCTTTGTCTACCGGCGGTATGCCTGTAAGTTGTTTGTATTTGACCTGGTGCAAGCGTATGGTGGCCTGTAGCTGGTGTTTATTTAGCGCTTTAAATGCCTTTAAAAAAGTAAAATATTTATCGCGCGTGGTTAATGTCCAGTCGCAATCAAATTGTACAGCCTGGTAGTTTATGTTTGCTTTTGCAGCAATGTGGTTAATAAGGTTGTTGCTGTTTACGACGAGGCTATTTATAGCAGTATCGGGTAAGTTTTCAAATGTTTTATTGACGATGAAGATAACCGGGGTTATGTTTAATTGACTTGCAGGCTGAGCGAAGGTGACAACAGCGATTGGAAAAGCTTTTTTTGTGTTATTATCCCAGCTTATATCAAAAAAACGCAGGTATAATTTATTGCCGGATGCTGCCTTTAGAAGCTGGCTTTGTTGTGTGTTTAGGCTGAAATTGCTTTTCCAGTAATAAAATGCGCTGTTTGCGCTTCCGTGTTTTTTGCAGCATGGCAATAAGCAAAGGATCGTGAAAAAAGGTAATAGAAGATACTTTTTGCCAGCTGAGAAACTGTTTAAAAATGATTCCATGTTGTTTTATATAAACACAAAAGCGTTATTGCTGTAAGATACTAAGGAAATACCCTACTTGCAGAGCCGCTCTGTATACTGGGGATTGCCACGCTGCGCTCGCAATGACGATGGTTTATTATTTTTCCTCTTTGGAGGGGATTTGTTTTGGCCCAACACATATTACAAACTCGCCTTTTACGGGGTGGGTTTCATAATAGGTTTTTACTTCTTCAACGGTGCCACGTACTGTTTCCTCAAACATTTTGGTTAGCTCGCGCGATACAGAGATCAGGCGGTCGGCACCAAAGTAAGTGATCATTTCATCCAGCGTTTTTAATAAACGGTGAGGGGATTCATACAGGATAATGGTGCGTTCTTCCAGGGCTAAAAACTTATAACGGGTTTGACGACCTTTTTTCAGCGGCAGAAATCCCTCGAAACAAAATTTATCTGTAGGGAAACCGGAGTTAACAAGGGCTGGTACAAAGGCTGTTGCGCCGGGTAAGCATTCAACAGCCAGATCATTTTTTAACGCTTCGCGGACCAGGAAAAAACCCGGATCGGATATAGCTGGCGTACCCGCATCTGATATTAAAGCAACGTTTTTGCCTTCTTTTAAAAATTTAACTATTTCTAGTGACGACTGATGCTCATTATGCTGATGATGCGAAAATACCTTTTGATGGATGTCGAAATGCTTCAGCAGCGGGGCAGAGGTGCGCGTGTCTTCGGCCAAAATCAGGTCGGCTTCCTTTAAAATACGGATGGCTCTAAAGGTCATGTCCTCCAGGTTACCTATGGGGGTGGGTACTAAGTAAAGTTTGCCTTGCTGGTTCATGGGTTATAGTTCATAGTTCATGGTAGCTTCGGTTTTTAGTGATCGGTAATGTTCATTAAGATTAGGCTTAATCAATAGGTTTCGCAATTTGCTATGAACCATCAACTATAACCTATGAACTTTTTACCATCAACAATCAACCATCATCTATGAACTAATTATATCTTTGCCTAAAAAATAAAATAATGCTGCAAGTTAGTTATATCCGCGATAACAGGGAACAGGTTTTAGAACGTTTAGCTGTAAAAAATTTTAAACAGCCGCAATTGGTTGATGAAATTATTGAACTGGATGAAAAACGCCGTCAAACACAAAACCAAATGGATAGTGTATCGGCCCAAGCTAACTCTGCTGCAAAACAAATTGGCGAGCTGATGCGTGCCGGCAAAAAGGATGAGGCCGAAGCCATCAAAGCCAATACCGGTGCCTGGAAAGAAGAGATAAAAACTTTGGGTGATGCATTAGCGGCTACCGAAGAGGAATTGCAGCAAAAGATAGTGCTGCTACCAAACTTGCCGCATAGCTCTGTACCAAAAGGCACAACCCCTGAGGAAAATGAGGTAGTATTAGAGAATGGCGCTAAGCCAAATTTGTACGAAGGCGCTTTACCGCATTGGGAACTTGCCACTAAATACAATTTGATTGATTTTGAGCTGGGTGTTAAAATAACCGGCGCGGGTTTCCCGGTATATAAAGGCAAAGGCGCTAAGCTGCAACGCGCGCTGATTGCTTACTTTTTGGATGAAGCCGAAAAAGCGGGTTACAGCGAAGTGATGCTGCCGTTATTGGTTAACGAAGCATCAGGTTTCGGGACGGGGCAGTTGCCGGATAAAGAGGGCCAGATGTATTTTGTGGGGCAGGATAATTTATTCCTGATACCTACTGCCGAGGTGCCTATTACCAACTTATACCGTGATGTGATTTTAAAGGCTGATGAGCTGCCCGTGAAGAATTGCGGATATACGCCATGTTTCCGTCGTGAAGCGGGCTCATATGGTGCGCACGTACGTGGACTGAACCGTTTACATCAGTTTGATAAGGTGGAGATAGTGCAGGTGGTGCATCCGGATACTTCATATGAGGTATTGGAGGGTATGAGTACTCATGTGCAGGGCTTATTGAAGAACTTAGGTTTACCATACCGGGTATTGCGTTTATGTGGTGGCGATATGGGCTTTACAGCAGCCTTAACTTATGATATGGAAACCTGGAGTGCCGCGCAACAACGCTGGTTGGAGGTGTCATCGGTATCAAACTTCGAGACTTTCCAGGCGAACCGTTTAAAATTACGTTTCCGTAATGCAGAGGGTAAAACTCAGCTTGCCCATACCTTAAACGGTAGTGCATTGGCGTTGCCACGTATAGTGGCTACTTTGCTGGAAAATAACCAAACCGAGGATGGTATTAGAATACCAGAGGTATTGGTGCCATACACAAAATTTGAGTGGATCAATTAAGGGATTTTACCGGCTAGAAGCGGCTAAAAAGATTCTTTTACGGGTGATTTTCGGGCGATGAGCGGTCGGAAATTGCCCTTTTTTATGTTTTATACTGTTTTTTTTAGGTAGAAATACAGCAGAAATCGGGAGAAAAGGCTTAGTTATGTACGTTTGACAGCGTGCCTAAAACCGGTCTTTCTAACATCTCAGTGAAAATACTGAAGATATTTTTGCTTTTTTGGATGGCTCTCAACTCTTCTTCGTATACAAAAAAATCAACGCCAATCGCTTTTAACAGGCTATCTGCCTTTGGCTCTACCTTTGATTTGTAGCAGCAGATCTTGATTTTACTATAGAAATTGTTGGTTCTGATCCTGCGAATAATCTTTTCCAGATCGTTGCTAATGAAATTATAGTCAAAAACAATGAGGTTAGGGGTTAATTCGTAGATAGATGGGAAGATATTATTTATGGTATGGATATGCCTAACGTTCTTATAGTCAGCAGTTAACTGATGCGAAGATATTTCTGGTGCAACTAAAAGCACCTTCTTAAAACGGGTACGAATCATGCTTAGACAATTAGGTTTTTAAATATAGGATGTAAAAATCACATTGTCAAGCAGTTATTAAATAAATTTAGAAAAATTAAAATTTATTTACGATTTCTTAACATTTATTAAAACAAATTGCCCAATAAATTGCGATGATGAACATTCTATCGCCCGTATACGCTTAATGTATTTCAGAAGTTACTCAAAATGTGTGAATTAGGTAAATATTTTTATTTAACTATTTCAAACACCGCATTTACCTGGAAATTCAGCTTAATCGTTTTGAAATCGATGTCGGAAACGGGAGCTGAAGCCATGCTAACCGACATGGTTTTTGCCATATACATTCTGGGTTGCGGGTAGTTACTGTTATCTACTTCGGTAATACTAATCGGGTCGCCCAACTTGGCGCCGATACCGTTTAGGAGGTAAGTAGCTTTGTCTCTTGCTGCAAGCAGCGCTTTTAGCTTTAATTGGTTTTTTAGCTCATCTGCTTTTGAGTATTCGTAGCTATCGATATTTGTAGATTGTATGCCTTTAGGATCAACGGCGCTTAGTATCTGATCGAATTTATTTAAGTCGCTTAGTTTTAAACTATACTGTTTGCTCGCTAAAAAATCAGGAGATTTCTTTTTCTGATAGTTATTGTTCCAGGCAGATATATTGTTGATGGTAAAGTTTTCCTTAGGTATACCGGCCTCTTTTACAGCGGTTTCCAGTTGGTTTTCCAGTTGATCAATGGTAACCCGCGTTTTACCGTTCATGTATTCCTGTAGTGACATAGATACATAAATTACATCGGGTGTAACCTCCTGTTCTGCAGTACCGCTCACTTCAATTTTGCGGCGCAGATCAACATTTTGAGCGAAGGTAGAATAGGTAAATGCAAAAAATGCAATAAGGATGAATAACTTTTTCATAATTGTTTATTTGTACAGGTATGACGGCTTGAACAAAGATATAGTTTAACGGTTCACAAATTAAACCACATTATCCCAATAAAGTTTGGTGACTATAGATAATTCTGAAGTGAAATTCTCAGAATATCGATCAATTCGGGGGCGTTGAATTGATAATTATCCTCGATATCTAAAACAATAATCAGTTTTGAAGCAACGGCTAATGGGAAATTCTGCTCTAATATTTTGCGGTGTTTGCGCTCCATCACAAAAACAAAATCAGCCCAGGCAATCATTTTCTGGTTGACTTTAATACGTGCTTTATCACTTGTGCCGGCAGATTTTGCCGAATGTGTCGCATGATTTTTAAACAGTAGCTCAGCTGTTGGGCTGCGCCACTGGTTTTTGCTGCAAATAAATAGGAGGTTGGGCAATTATTAATAAAAGCCCTGGAGATCTACCGTAAAATCAAGAACTGAGTTAGCAGGGATAGTTACTGTGCCATCTTGCTCAACTGAACCGTACCCAAGTGCAGATGGTACAATTAATCTTATCCTTGCAAAAGGAGCAGCACCGGTAGTGCCAAGAAGAGGAACGCCGATTTGTATACCTTTCACAAACGTGGATAAGGTATCCGTATAGGTTGCTGCTGTCTGAAATTCAGTGCCATTAAGCAATTTACCCGTTACAGCTATTTTTACGTTATTAGTATCTGTTGGGTGAGCGCCCGGATTTTGCGTTATTATTTTGTAATATAAGCCGGATGGGTCTTTTGTGAGGCTATCTATATTATTAGCTTTTATATAAGCCTGTATTTTCAGATCATCAATTGTAGCCTGCCTGGTATCGTTAAATGATTGTTTTTTGCATGCAGTAAATAGAATGATAAGTAATCCGGATAGTAAAAGTATTCTCTTCATATTGTTGTATAACGCTATAACTGATTTTTTGAGTGAAAATTATATACTGTATTAATTTTAACAGTTTATATTAATGGTGCCAAGTTAATAAAAAACATTTTATGCATGCTTACCCAATTTTTGCAGATACTGTAATTTTATTGTTAGGAAAGCCGCTAGCATTATTAATTACTGAAACTAACCAGTTGAATAGTAAATATCAGTACTGAATTGTTTGGTATTGTTGGGCTTGGTGAATTATCGCCATAGCCATAACGTGATGGTAATAAAAGCATTATGGTGCCACCTGTATTAATAAATGGTACACCTATTTGCCAACCTGTAATCAAATCAGCTAATGGAGATGCTATATTACCTTCGGGTGCAAATACGGTTCCGTTAAGCAGTGTACCCTGGTAATTAACATTTACCGAAGATTTAGCCGTTGGATATGCGCCTGTACCTGCCGCGATTATTTTATAATAGATGCCTGAAGCCGAATCTTTTTTTACACTATCAATGTTATGTGATGATATATAGGCTTTTATTAATCCATCATCAATAATAGCTTGTTGTGCTGCGCTAACTGTTGGGGTGCTTTTTTTGCAGGATACAAACCCAATAGTTAGTATCGACAGGATTATTATAAAAGTTTTTTTCACTATTAAAGGGGTAATGTAGTGGTTATTTTAAGTTCGTTTAGTTGAGCATCTGATATACTTGATGGCGTATCGATCATTACATCGCGACCTGAATTGTTTTTAGGGAACGCGATAACATCACGGATTGAATCCAATCCCGCGAAAATAGAGCATAACCTGTCGAAACCGAAAGCGATACCACCATGCGGAGGTGCGCCGTACTCAAAGGCATCCATCAAAAAGCCAAATTGTTTTTGAGCCTCTTCCGGTGAAAAGCCCAGGTGCTTAAACATTAAGGCTTGTAAAGTCCTGTCGTGTATACGAATAGAACCACCCCCAATTTCAGTACCGTTAATTACCAAATCGTAGGCATTAGCACGTACTTCGCCGGGTTCAGTATCCAGCATGGCTATATCTTCCGGTTTTGGTGAGGTGAACGGGTGGTGCATGGCGTGGTAACGCTCAGTTTCCTCGTCCCACTCTAATAACGGGAAGTCCAACACCCAAAGTGGCGCGAAATCATTTTTATTACGCAAACCTAAACGGGTTCCCATTTCAAGGCGTAGCTCGTTCATTTGCTTGCGTACTTTTTGGCTTGGGCCGGCTAATATCAGGATCAAATCGCCCGGTTCAGCACTTAATGCGGCAGCAAGGTTGGTCAGGTCATCTTCACCATAGAATTTATCTACAGATGATTTTAACGTACCATCAGCACCGTAACGACAGTAAATTAATCCTGTAGCGCCAATTTGCGGGCGTTTTAACCATTCGGTTAATTCATCCAGTTGCTTGCGGGTGTATTCGGCGCAACCTTTGGCGTTGATGCCTACTATCAGTTCGGCGTTATCAAATATGCTGAAGTTTTTGCCTTTCATGATGCCGTTTAATTCTACAAACTCCATCCCGAAACGAAGATCTGGTTTGTCTGAACCATATAAACGCATGGCATCAGCATATTGCATGCGTGGGAATTTGATCAGGTCGATACCTTTAACTGTTTTAAACAGGTGGCGGGTAAGGCCTTCAAATATGTTTAATATATCTTCCTGGGTGATGAAGGATAGCTCACAATCAATCTGGGTAAACTCAGGCTGGCGGTCAGCTCTTAAATCCTCATCCCGGAAACATTTTACGATCTGGAAATAACGGTCGAAGCCGCTTACCATCAATAATTGCTTAAATGTTTGCGGTGATTGAGGCAATGCATAAAACTCGCCCGGGTTCATGCGGCTTGGCACTACGAAGTCACGAGCACCTTCGGGGGTTGATTTGATCAATACCGGGGTTTCTACCTCGATAAAATCAAGACCGTCTAAATATTTACGTATTTCCTGAGCCATTTTGTGGCGCAGCATCAGGTTGTTGCGTATCGGGTTACGGCGCAAATCCAGGTAGCGGTATTTGGCGCGTAATTCTTCGCCACCGTCGGTTTCATCTTCAATGATGAACGGTGGCGTTTTTGATGAATTTAGTATCTCTATATCAGTAACAGCAATTTCAATATCGCCGGTTACCATTTTTGCATTTTTGCTGGTACGTTCAATTACTTTACCGGTAACCTTAATAACAAACTCGCGACCTAAGCCTTTAGCTTTTTCGCGCAGGGTTGCATCGTTATCAGTATTTAAAACCAATTGAGTTAAGCCATAGCGGTCGCGCACATCAATAAATGTGGTAGCCCCCAAATCGCGCGATTTTTGTACCCATCCGCATAAAGTAACGGTTTCGCCTAAATTGCTGATGGTTAATTCGCCGCAGGTATGTGTTCTTAGCATAGTACGTATTTATAAAGTTTGCAAAAGTAGTTTTTTTAGTCGGAAGAGGAAAGTTGAAAAACAAGGAATTAAAAACCTATAATTTAAGCTTGGCAGGATTACGCCTGCTATCCCAAATGGTTAAAATAGTAATGTTATCAGCATGATTGCTGTAATAGATGAGGTAGTCGATCACAATTATAAATCTTACTTCAGGAAACTCAGTTGGCTTACCTATTTCAGGAGCTTGCGCTATTAGCTTAATATGATTTGAGATTGATTTATAAAGTTTTGCGCTATATACTTTCGATTTGTTTCTGTTGGCCCAATATTCTAAAATTTCTAATCTGTCTTGCTGAGCTCTAAAGGTCCAATTTACTTTTTTAGCCATGCATCGATTTGACTATTTGCCTCTTCGTCTGAGATATATTGGCCGTTTTTTGTTTGTTCCAACGCTTCACGCACAGCTTCAAGTTCTCCCTGACTTATTATATGCGGTTCACGGTTTGGCTCTTCAAGATCGATAATCCATGATAATTCATCGAGCAATTCAATATCATTGGTGCTATTGATCTTGGCTATCAACTTTTCTTTTAATTCAACAACTGTCATAACATCTGCCTTTACTCAAATTTACGGATAATATCACAATTCCGAAATGATTTCTATCTTTGCCCTATAATTCTCAAGGGGTGCCTTGCTTTGAGCAATCAAACTGAAAGACAGGCTGAGATCAAACCCATTGTTGTTTTAGAAGTCGTGATTAAAAATCATCGGCTTGTAAAACGAACATGCACCTGATCCGGGTAATGCCGGCGTAGGGAGAGGTAATAAGTTAAGTGTACTGCATATTCAACCCTTTGGTATGCAGATGGTTTAACAAGTTTTATTTATTCGTATTGAAGAAAAATTTACTCGTGGCGTTATTCGCCTTGCTGTTGCCTGTTTTGGCATCGGCCCAATTCTCTATTTCCGGTAAAGTTACCGACCAGCAAACCGGCGAGCCATTATCAGGCGCTACCATCCGTATTCAAAACTTAAACATTAGCACCAGTTCGGGCACAGATGGCAAGTATAGTTTTACCAGTTTAAAAGCCGACAATTATAGCCTTAAGATAACGTATATTGGCTATCAGGCTACCATCAAAACCATCAACCTGAAAAATAATACCACCGTTAATCTGTCGCTTAATATGGCTACTATATTGAATGATGAGGTTACCGTGAATGCTACCCGGGCGGCCATCAATGCGCCTATCGCTTTTACCAATTTGAGTGGTAAGGATATTCAAAAAAATAACCTTGGTCAGGATCTGCCTTATTTGCTGGATCAAACCCCGTCGGTTGTTACTACATCCGACGGTGGTACAGGTATCGGTTATACCTATATTCATATTCGTGGGTCTGATGCTACACGTATCAACGTTACCATTAACAGCATCCCGTATAATGATTCGGAAGAGGAAGGGGTTTATTTTGTAGATATACCGGATATCGCTTCATCTGTTAATGATATACAAATACAGCGTGGCGTAGGCACATCAACAAATGGCGCGGGCGCTTTTGGGGCCAGTATCAACATACAAACCACTACCCGCCGCGATACCGGTTACCTGGAGCTGAACAACTCCGCAGGTTCATATGGTGCTTTAAAGAACACCTTAAACATTGGTACAGGCCTTTTAGGGGGTAAGTTTACTTTTGATGGCAGGTTATCGAGCATCACTTCAAACGGTTATATTGACAGGGCTTCGGCCAACTTGAAATCATACTTTTTGAATGGAGCATACTACGGCAAAAATACGCTGATCAGGTTAGTAACCTTCGGGGGGACTGAGCATACCTACCAGGCGTGGAATGGTGTGCCGGAGGATAGCATAAAGGCAGGTAACCGAACTTATAATGGTCTTGGTTTAGAGCCCGACGGCAGCTATTATCCAAATCAAACAGATAATTACACACAGATACACTACCAGTTATTGGTGGATCAAAAAATATCGGATAAAATATCGTTCAGCGGAGCGTTGCACTATACGCATGGATATGGTTATTATGAGGAATACCAAACTGCCGATTCTGTTAAAAATTATGGATTAACGCCAAAACCAAATGATACCACCAGTAATTTAACCCGCCGCCTTTGGTTGAACAATAAGTTTTATGGCGTTACCTATAACTTCAAATATCAGCCTAACCACAGCCTGAACTTTAATTTGGGTGGTGCTTATAACGAGTATCGTGGGGAGCATTATGACGATATTGAATGGTCGCAACAAAATTTGGGTGTTGGCCCGAATTATCAGTACGAAAGCGATAATGCCTTTAAAACCGACTTCAATATTTATGGCAAGGCCGATTATAAGTTAGGTAAATTCACTTTGTATGCTGATATGCAATACCGCCATATTTATTACTCGTTTCTAGGTTTTAATGATGCCTTGCAAAACGAGCAGGAGCAGGTGAAACTAAATTTTTTTAATCCGAAGGCCGGTATTACTTATCAGATCGACCCGAAAAGTAACATCTACTTATCATTTGGTGTGGGTAACCATGAACCGGATCGTGATGATTATGTACAATCAACGCCCGACAGTCGCCCAAAACCGGAGAACTTAAAAGATTGGGAATTGGGTTACCGTACCACTCAAGGTATATTCACCGGCGGCATCAACGCTTTTTATATGCTGTACTACAACCAGTTGGTAGTAACAGGCGCGCTGAATGATGTAGGCGACCAGATACAAAGCAACGTAAAAAATAGCTTTCGCGAAGGCTTGGAGTTTGATGGCAGGATAAGGCCGAACAAATGGTTTATATGGTCGGCAACGGCATCTTTAAGTGCTAATAAGGTTAAAAACTTTAACCAATACCTGTTTGATTACGATAATAACACAACAGTTGATTATCAATATAAAGAAACCAATATTGCCTTCTCGCCAGATTTTGTTGCCTCCAGCGAAATTGGTTTTATGCCGTTTAAAGGTAGCGAGATAGCTTTGATAAGTAAGTATGTAAGCAGGCAATATTTGGATAATACCTCCAATATCAACCCGCCGGGTTATGCACCATCCGATCCTACATCAAACCGCTACCTGAACAGCTATTTTGTAAATAGCCTAAGGTTGAATTATGATTTCAGTATAAAATCGGTTAAAGACATTGGCATCAGCTTGCTGATAAATAATATTTTCAGCGAGAAATATGAATCAAACGGCGCAACCTACCCGGATATAGAAAGCGGCAAAGTGGTTAACTATAACTATTTGTTCCCTCAAGCGCCAATTAACTTTTTAGTTGGATTGAGTTTGAAGTTTTAATCAGTGCGTGTGGGTGCGAGGAGCGTAGTGTGAGGTGCGTTGGATGCAGAATCCGTTTTAGAAGCGTTGTCATGCTGAGGCACTCGAAGCATAAGGGCAAAGGCCAAAACGGATGCTATTCTTTCCTGACGGATAACTCAGGAAGCAAATGCCAATCGCCATTGATGACGGCTTCTTTTTTGGATCTTTTCCAACCTTTAATTTGTTTTTCAAATGCTATTGCTTGGTTAACATCAGTAAACAGATCATGGAACACTAATTTGACAGGGAGTCTTTTACAAGTATATGATCCAGGATCAGTTCCGTTTTCATGTTCTTGTAAGCGTCTTTCGAGATCGTTGGTAATGCCGGTATAATAAGAGTTATCATTACAAAGCAGTATGTAGACAAAGTATTGGTTCATTTAATATTAAAGGTAATAAAAAGATCAACGTGGGGCCCACGCTTATGCTTCGAGTGCCTCAGCATGACAACCGTACGGGGAGGATAATCGCAAGATCATGACAGTCGCACATAATGACATTTTTGAACTTTTAATTTAAACTTCTCTTAACATAAGCATCACGTGAAATTTTTATTACATTACTGATATTTGCACACTAACCCAAAACAATGAAAATTAAACATTTATTTTTAGTAGCGTTTGCATTTATTGCTGTTAATGTATCGGCACAAATAAAAAAGAAAAAAACTATAATAGCTGCATCTGTCGCCCCGGCATCAACTCAGATTCCCCGCCCTAAATTGGTGGTGGGTATTGTGGTTGATCAAATGCGCTGGGATTACCTATACCGCTTTTATGATCGCTACCAAAACAATGGCTTTAAACGTTTATTGAACGAGGGTTTTAGCTGCGAAAACACCCAGGTAAATTACATCCCGACCTTTACCGGCCCGGGACATAGTTGTATCTATACCGGATCGGTACCATCTATACACGGTATTGCGGGTAATGATTATATTGTTCAGGCTACCGGAAAATCAATGTATTGTGCCGAGGATAACAGTGTACAAACTGTGGGCAGTGAATCAAAGGCAGGGCAGATGTCGCCGCGTAATTTATTGGTAACTACGGTTACTGATGAGTTGAGGCTGGCAACTAATTTTAGGTCGAAAGTTATAGGTATAGCTTTAAAGGATAGAGGTGGAATTTTACCTGCGGGACATACCGCGAATGCCGCTTATTGGTTTGATGATAAGAGTGGAAACTGGATAACCAGTACCTATTATATGAAGGAATTGCCACAATGGGCAAAAGACTTCAACGACCAAAAGTTACCTGAAACCTACTTAAAGTTAGACTGGACCTCGCTATATCCGGTAGAAACCTACCTGCAAAGTACCCCAGACAATAGTAAATACGAAGGAAAGTTCAATGGAACCGATTCTCCGACCTTGCCAGTAAAAACATCGGCAATTTATAAGAAGTTGGGCCTTGGATTGATCCGTTCTACACCTTATGGTAACACCTTAACTATTGATATGGCAGTTGCTGCCATAAACGGCGAGCAATTAGGTCAAGGCGATCAAACCGACTTTTTAGCGATGAGCTTATCCTCACCGGATTATATCGGCCACCAGTTTGGTATTAACGCGGTAGAGATTGAGGATACTTACCTGCGTTTAGATCGTGATATAGCTAACTTTCTAACTTTCTTAGATGCTAAAGTTGGTAAAGGTAACTATACCGTTTTCCTTACTGCGGATCATGGAGCGGCGCATAATACGGCGTTTTTGAATGACCACGATATTCCGGCAGGTGTGTGGGACGAAGCATCGGTTTTGAAAGATATGAATAAGGTGCTGATGGATAAATACAAGACAGATTCGTTAGTTTTGAGCCTGAACAATTACCAGGTAAACTTTAACTACCGCATTGTAAACTACCTGCATATTGATCAGGATGAACTTAAAAAGGAGTGCATCAAATACCTGCAACAACAACCAGAAATTGAATATGCGGTAGATATGACTAAAGTAGCTTCGTCCAGCATTCCTGAGCCGCTGCGTGAGCGCATTATCAACGGCTATAGCGCTAAAAATAGCGGCGCTATACAGATCATATTAGATCCGGCATGGTTTACTGGTCATGGTTCGGGTGATGGTGGCCCAACGGGTACTACGCATGGCACCTGGAATCCTTATGATAACCATATTCCGCTGGTATTTATGGGTTGGGGTATACAACACGGTACAGCGGTACGTGAAGTCCATATGACGGATATTGCACCAACCATTGCCGCTTTGTTGCACATACAAGCACCAAATGGTTGTATTGGTGTGCCGATACCGGAAGTGTTTAAGAAGTAAAAATTGTCTGAACCGTGATTCGCATGATTAATGGATTGGCAGGATAATTTAAGGATAACATAAAAATCAAGGTTCAGACAAATGAAAAAATACATATCAAAATTCCACTATTTAACACAAGACTTGCCTAACCGCAGCCATGTTGAACAGGCAGAAATAGCCTGCGCCGCAGGCGCTAACTGGTTGCAATACCGTTGCTTAACTAAAACGGATGAAGAGCTGATAGAGGAAATAAACCAAATAGCTGAGATCTGCGATGAATGGGGGATGACGCTGATCATCACTAATCATTATCATTTGTTAGATCAGGTTGACGCGCAGGGTGTTCACATTGAGGATTTTGAGGCCGATCTGAAAACGATCCGCGAGCATATTGGGGAAGATAAGACACTGGGAACTTCGGCTACCAATATTAAAGACCTGTTAAGAGTACAAGCCACCGGAGTTATTGATTATTGCGGTTACGGTCCGTTCGCGCATACGGATACCAAGCCGAATAACAAACCACTGCTTGGTTTTGAGGGTTATCGCCTGGTGGCAGAGCAGTCTATTGAGATCCCTGTAATAGCCGTAGGAGGCATACAATTAGTTGACGTTGATGCTTTATTAGCCACAGGTGGTATTTATGGTATAGCCGTATCAGCAGCGGTAAACAAGGCTGTTGACCCGGGCAGGGCGATTAAGGAGTTTTATAAGATTTTGTATTAAATATATTGCCCGTTTAAGCGTCCTGGCTTGAACGAAATAATGTATTAAGCGTCCACGCTTAACTTAATCGCAAGCGTGGACGCTTGCATTTGCTGTGTTTCAAGTGTGGACACTTGAAACGGCATTGGTGACGTTTTCAGTCACCTCCCCGCCATAGTTCAAACTTTATTATCGTATTAAAATCAGTCTGCGTAAATTTGCGGCTCAATTACTGACACTAATATTATGAGAGTTGCAATAAACGGTTTCGGGCGGATAGGAAGAATATTTTTAAGGAATGTGTTAAGCAAGCCTGATATTCAAGTTGTTGCTATAAACGATTTAACCGATACTCATACGCTAGCTCATTTATTTAAGTATGATTCTGTTCACCGTGGCTTTAAGGGCACGGTAACCGCTGATGATGAGCATCTTTACATCAATAACCAAAAAATAAGAATACTATCAGATCGCGAGCCCTCAAACCTTCCCTGGAAAGAAATGGACATCGATCTGGTGATAGAATCAACAGGGAAATTCATCACCCGCCAGGGGGCAGAGCAGCATTTAACTGCGGGCGCTAAGCAGGTTATTATATCGGCGCCATCAGGCACTAAGAATGTTCCTACGGTAGTTTTGGGGGTGAATGATGGTGAGGTTGATTTACGTTCGCCTGTACTATCCAATGCTTCATGCACTACCAATAACGTAGCCGTTATGGTGAAAATATTGGATGAAAACTGGGGTATTATTGATGGCTATATCACCACCGTACACTCCATGACAGGCGACCAAAGCCTGCATGATGCGCCACATAAGGATTTGCGCAGAGCGAGGGCTGCATCGGCCTCTATTATCCCAACAACAACAGGAGCAGCAAAGGCTGTAACCGCTATTTTTCCTCATTTAGATGGACGATTAGGCGGTGCCGGAATACGGGTGCCAGTACTAAATGGCTCATTAACAGATTTTACCTGTAGCCTTAAAAAGCTGCCAACGGTTGAGGAGATTAATACGGCATTTAAGCAAGCGGCTGCCGGTGCTATGGAGAATATTTTAGAGTATACCGAAGATCCAATCGTATCTACCGATATATTGGGCAACCCTCATAGTTGCATTTTTGACGCGCAGCTAACCTCGGTAGTAGGCGGCCTGGTAAAGGTTGTTGGCTGGTATGATAACGAAATGGGCTATTCCAGTCGTTTGGTTGATCTGGCGCAGAGGATCAGCGAGTTATAATTATTTTAGAGATAGATACAATATACTTGTACTTGTTGTAGTAGCAGGGTAATCCTTGCCAAAATAAACAAACGAACTAAAGCTTATCTTATCAGTAATAACAGAATTTACAGAATCTTTTTCGGCAGTAGCCAGTTGGGCATTATTGTAAACTTTAGTAAAGATGAATGGACGCTGGACAGTAATATTCTTCATCGCGGTACCATTGATGGTGGTATCTGTAATAGTTTTGGTAACGTTATTCAGGTTGTCGTCGGCCCAATCATAGGTATAATCGCCATATTGGTCGTACGCATTATAGTTGAAATTCTTTAGTAAGGAACCGCTGAAATCCTGGTTTAAATGCAACGCGTAGGATAGGTTTAATCCGTTAGGTGGAATATACAAACTCACATTCTCATAATAGATCATCTTAAGCGTGTCGCCGCTTACGCTGGTTACCACGTATTGAATTGGGGCATTAAACTTTATTTCGTGTATCAAAACTTCCGTATCGATAGGCGCGTTCTTCATCGAGTTGACGCTCGTTTTCTTGCAACTGAATGCGGAAATTAATATCAGTATTGGGAAAATGTGTTTAAGGTATCGCATTTGCTTAAACATAAGCAATATGCGTGCTACAAGTTTAATTTGAATCTATTTTGCTATAAAGTTTACTTATAAAAATCGAGCGCAAATTCACTATAATTGCCGTTCGGGCATATAATACCCACTTTGTGAAATTTTCACAACAATAATAAAATGATAAGATTTATTAAACCCACTGATGTACTGCAAGTTCGTAATATTGTTCTGCGTGAAAATAAGCTTACACCTGATGAATGCCGTTTTCCGACCGATGAGATCGAGGGTGCGTTTCATTTAGGATATTATGATGGTGATACCCTGGCTACTGTGGTATCGCTACATCCCCAAAACTATGGCGAACTTATTGGCAATGGCTACCAGCTCCGTGGTATGGCAACATTGGCTGAGTATCGTGGCAAAGGTTTTGGTAAAATTATAGTGGATTATGCTGTAAACTATCTGCAACAAAAAAATGCAAACTACATATGGTGCAATGCCCGTAAGGTAGCTTCAAAGTTTTATCACGATTGTGGTTTCGAAATAATTTCCGATGAATTCGAGATCAAAGGCATTGGCCCGCACTATGTTATGAGCCGCCAATTATAGTGGTAACATTTAATTAAAACAGCTTTTTTACTTTTACGTTCAGGATTTAGAATTAAAATGCTGAATTTGGCGCCCGATTACATTTTAGAAGAAACAATATGAAAACCATAGATCAAATAAGTTTTGCCGGAAAACATGCCCTTATCCGTGTGGATTTTAACGTTCCTTTGGATAAGGACTATAATATTACCGACGATAACCGTATGACGGCTGCCCTGCCTACCATCAAAAAAATATTAAATGATGGTGGTGCGGTAATACTGATGTCGCACTTAGGTCGCCCAAAAGGTGGCCCTGAGGAAAAATATTCATTGAAGCATCTGGTGCCTCATTTGTCTGATCTGTTGGGTCAGCAGGTAGAGTTTGCCAATGATTGCATTGGAGCAGAGGCTATTGAAAAAGCAAAAAAACTAACTAAAGGCGAAGTGCTTTTGTTAGAGAACCTGCGTTTTTATCCAGAAGAAGAAAAAGGCGATGTTGACTTCGCTAAAAAATTAGCTGCTCTGGGCGATGTTTATGTGAATGATGCCTTTGGTACCGCTCACCGTGCACACGCTTCAACAGCGGTTATAGCGCAATTTTTCCCTGATGCCAAATACTTTGGTTATCTGATGGCTGGTGAACTTGCCAACGCTGAAAAAATATTAAACAATGCCCCTAAGCCTTTTACGGCAATTATGGGCGGTTCAAAAGTATCTGATAAAATTGAACTGATAGAAAAACTGCTTGATAAGGTGGATAACCTGATTATTGGTGGTGGTATGGCTTACACATTTGCTAAAGCAGATGGTGGCAATATAGGTACTTCACTGGTTGAAGCCGATAAACTGGAACTGGCGCTAAGCCTTAGACAAAAAGCGAAAGAAAAGGGTGTAAACCTGTTGCTTCCGGTTGATAATATTACGGCCGATGCTTTTTCAAATGATGCAAATACCGGCTTGGCCAAAACAGGCGAGATACCTGACGGTTGGATGGGCCTGGATATTGGTCCTGAGACAATTAAGATTTTTAGTAAAGTAATCGAAGAATCGAAAACCATTTTATGGAACGGCCCGATGGGGGTATTTGAAATGGAGAAATTTCTGATTGGTACCAAAGCCGTTGCTGAGGCAGTTGCCAAGGCTACCGAAAATGGCGCTTTTTCATTAATAGGCGGTGGTGATTCAGCTGCAGCGGTTGCTAAGTTTGGTATGACTGATGAAGTTAGCTACGTATCAACAGGTGGTGGCGCATTGCTGGAATACATGGAAGGCAAAGAATTACCGGGCGTAAAAGCAATCAACGAATAATAAGCCATTTCTCCGTTTCGTCATTGCGAGCGAAGCGTGGTAATCTCCGATTTAAAGGTCGGAATAATGCATAATGAAAAGGTACTGACTCAACATTGTCAGTGCCTTTTTTACTTTTATCCCGTATATTAGTAATCCCCACGGCATAACCGCTGCCGTTATATTATACGGTAACCAATTACATTCAACCTGTTAATTTAAAATTTCTGTAATTCTAATGCAGACATTGCTACTTTTACATTTTAACTGACTGCCCATGAAAAAATTGCTTACCGCTATCGGCTTTATGCTTCTAGCTACTTTCTCTTTTGCACAACAACCCCAAGCTCCGGATGCCGAATACATAAAGGCAAATTACACCAAATACGAATATCAAATACCCATGCGCGACGGCAAAAAGCTGTTTACATCGGTTTATGTTCCTAAAGATCAATCAAGAATGTATCCCATCATGATGGATCGTACCTGTTATAGTGTTGCGCCTTATGGGGTTGATAAATATAAAACAGCCATCGGCCCATCTTCATTATTCACGCACGACGGATTTATATTTGTTTATCAGGATGTGCGTGGTCGTTTCATGAGCGAAGGTATATTTCGCGAAATGACTCCCGAATTAGAGAATCACAAAACCAATAAAGATGTTGACGAGGGTACCGATACTTACGATACCATCGACTGGCTCATCAAAAACATACCCAACAACAATGGCAAAGTTGGGGTGTGGGGAATTTCTTATCCTGGTTTTTATACCACCACATCTTTGTTAAGCCGTCATCCGGCATTAGTTGCGGCATCGCCGCAGGCACCGATTGCCGATTTGTATCGTGATGATGCTTTCCACAATGGTGCATTTATGCTGGTAGCTAATTTTGGTTTTTATCCATTCTTTACAAACAGACAGGACGATAAACCAACACAAGGCAGGGGCTTTAGCGTAGATTTCGGCACAAAAGATGGTTACGAGTATTATCTGAAAATGGGATCGGTTAAGCATACCACTGATATTTATTTAAAAAACTATAAAGACACCGTTCGCCTATGGCAGGAAATGCTGGATCATCCGAATTACGATCAGCATTGGAAAGATCGTAATGTACTGACTCACTTGCATGATATTAAGACCGCCGTATTGGTTACCGGTGGCTGGTACGATGCCGAGGATCTATACGGAGCGATAAATACCTACAAAACATTAGTTAAGGATAACCCAACCACACCAATTTATTTCGCGATGGGCCCATGGGTGCATGGTGGCTGGTCGCGCGGCCCCGGCGATCATTTAGGTGATATTGAATTTGGTGGTGCGCAAGGTCCTTATTATCGCGAAAAGATTGAGTTTGCATTCTTTAGTCATTACTTAAAAGGAACAGATACCGATATTCCAAAAGTATCCACTTTCGAAACTGGCAAAAACGAATGGAAAACCTACAAAGTTTGGCCTCCAAAAGATGTCGAAGATAAAAACCTATATTTCCTGCCGGGAGGAAAATTGTCTTTCACAGCACCAACTAATACAGGAGATTACAGCGATACATACGTATCAGATCCAAATAAGCCAGTGCCATTCATCAGCGATATTACCGATGATATGAAACGCGAATACATGACCGCAGATCAACGTTTTGCATCCCGTCGACCGGATGTGTTAACCTATGAAACCGAGGTGCTGGATAAGGATGTAACGCTTGCTGGCAACATTATCGCAAATCTAAAAGTATCAACTACAGGCACCGATGCTGATTGGGTGGTTAAAGTAATTGATGTTTATCCTGATTCAGCTCAAAATAATAAGTTCACCGCACCAAATACTTTCATGTCTAACTATGAGCAAATGGTACGCAGCGAGGCCATGCGCGGTAAATACCGTAATGGTTTTGATAAACCAGAACCCTTCATTCCCGGCACAATAACCCCGGTAAATTTTGAATTGCAGGATGTACTGCATACCTTCAAAAAAGGGCACCGCATTATGGTACAGGTACAAAGCACCTGGTTCCCGCTCATCGACCGTAACCCGCAGGTATTCGAAAATATCATGAAGGCAAAGGATACTGATTTTAAAAAGGCCACAAATAAAATTTATACTTCAAAAGAGCATCCGAGTTATTTGAAGGTTAAGGTGATGTAAATAATTTCAGATGAATCTTTTAAAAAGTGGGGTGTCATGCTGAGCGTAATCGAAGCATGTGGGCAGGCCTTTACGCAAATGCTTCGATTACGCTCAGCATGACACCCATTTTATATTCCGAACACTAAGAGCACTGTTACTAAAAATATCTAACGCCATTGTTGGTGTTGTCACCAACAACACTTATTATTACAATATGCTCCGCGAAATAGACACCTTTTTTAATAACAAAGAAGAGCCGGTAAAAGGGTGTTTATTATTTTTAAGAGACTACATTCAAAAGCAAAACCCCCACATTACAGAAGTATGGAAATACAAAATGCCTTTCTATTGCTACAAAGGCAAAATGGTTTGCTACTTATGGGTTCACAAAAAGAATGGTTTGCCTTATCTCGGTATTGTTAATGGAAACAGGATTAGCCATCCCGAACTAATTATCGAAAATAGGTCGAGGATGAAAATTCTACTGATCGATCCAACACAGGATCTACCTATCGAAACCATCAATGCAATCTTAAAAACCGCTATCGGGCTTTGTAATTAGTTGGCGTCATTGTTGGTGTTGTCACCAACAATATTTACCCCGATAGATTGATAGCTTAATTCGCGTTGGTACTGGCAGGCTTATTTTTCAGGAAACGATTTTTAATCACAGCCAATTGCTCATCATTAAGTTTTGATGATGATTTTAGCAGACTTGTAAAATAAGCCACTTCATCAGCTTCAGCAGGGCAGCCTACATTATCTTTGGCGGTTCCAACGCTGCTACCTACCGGTGGTTTGTACGAGTTGCCAAAAGCCTTGCCGCTTGGGTCTAATATTACCCAAAAAGGTATACCGCCATTGGGGTCACCGTTAAAGCTTTTCATCACATCAGTACCACCTGGATTTTCAAGGTTTTGTTTGCCCGGGCGTTCTAAAATATCCAGGTAAACAATAATGTAATTATCATTAAACAACTTTTGGCAGTCAGGATCATTAATAGAAGCTTCCATCTTTTTGCACCAGCCGCACCACGAGGCATGGAACATCAGGATTACATTTTTATGTTCACTTTGCGCTTTTGCATAAGCCGCATTTAATACAGTGGTCGAAGAGTCGGGGGCGCTTTGTGCAAAGCTTCCAAAGCTTAATAGCACCAGCATTAAAGTAAATAATGTTTTCATGGGTCAATCTATTATGTAAAAATACATTTATCGCCGGTAATCGCAATACTTATTAGGTATAAATCTGAAAACAATTCCTGTTGCTGTGTAGTTATTCAAATGCTTAAGAAAAGCAATTAATACATGGCTCAGGTATCAAGTTCGGTAAAAAAAATGCATTTCGTTGAGATCGTGCTCATCCTTTCGGTAGTGGTGGCAACCATTGTAAGGTATGCGTTCGGTTTTCAGTCATTCTTTTTTCTGGAGATATTCTGCATTTTGCTGGCGCTATTATATTTTCCATTCGGGTTTTACTTTATCGGTAAACCAACTGATAATTACAGCAATACTATTTCAATTGTACTAGGTTTTATCTACGCTTTAGGGGTGATGACTATCCTGGTAAGCGAAGTAAATATCGATAGTTACCGTTATCCGCTCATTGCCGATTTCTTTATTTTGGCTGCTGTAGTTGGCTATTTACTTTACACGCTTCGTTCCTCCAAATTTCCCCGGGTTTATATTAATGCTCAATTAATTAGGGTTGCTTTCATTGTGTTTGTTGGTCTTTTTATCCTGATTGCTAAATAACACCCGGTTTTTGAGCAATAATTTCGGCTCTTCCCAACTTATGGGCGTTTACTATTCGCTTAAATAAACTTATACGCCTGTAACTAACATATTGCCGCCAATTATTTCCGCAAAACCTGCAGGCGAACCGGCTTATACCCAGTTGTTTCAGTCTAAAAATCAAAAAATAAGCTATAGCCAAAAATGTTGAAAACTTTTGGTGTTTCAAAGTGGTAGAAAGTGGTAAAAGTATTTACTTTTACATAACAATTAATGCTATAGTCAGCTAATGTCGTATTTGACCGGAGAATTTGAATGTAAATTGGATCCTAAATCAAGGATGATGATTCCCTCTGGCCTCAAGAAAAAACTTCCTGAGGTAGAAACAGAAGGGTTGGTCATTAACCGTGGTTTTGGTGCCAAAAAGCATTTGGTAATTTTCACAAAGTCGCAATGGGACAAAAAACTGGACGAACTTAGCAAACTTAACGAATACGAAGAAGATAATATTAAGGTGATTCGTTATTTCACTCGTGGCGCTACCGAGTTAAGTCCGGATGCTGCCGGGCGTGTATTGTTGCCAAAATTCCTATTGGAATACGCTGGTATTAAAAACGATATAATACTTACTTGTTTGATTAATAAGATCGAGGTTTGGGATTCGTCGACTTATAACGAGATGATGGACGAGGAGCCGGATAACTTTGGCCCGTTAATGCAAAAAGTATTGGGTAATAACAAAGCAGGAGGGAAGGATGAGTAACACTTACCATACCCCTGTAATGCTTGCCGAATGTATCGAAGGTTTAAATATTAAACCAAACGGTACTTATATAGATGTAACCTTCGGTGGCGGTGGTCATTCCCGCGAGATCATGAAGAATTTGGGAGAAGATGGCCAATTGTTGGCTTTCGATCAGGATGTGGATGCGCAGCAGAATATTATTGCTGATGATCGTTTTACTTTTATTGATCAAAACTTTCGTTACATAAAAAACTTCACTCGTTTGCATGGTGCTGTTCCGGTTGATGGTATTTTGGCCGATCTGGGTGTTTCATCTTATCAGTTCGATCAGGCCGAACGCGGTTTCTCCATCCGTTTTGATGCGGAGTTGGATATGCGTATGAATCAGGCATCAGGCATTAGCGCTAAGGATGTTGTAAATACTTATTCCGAAGCAGATTTGCACCGAATTTTCGGTGTGTATGGTGAAATAAAAAACGCGAAATCACTGGCCAATACCATTGTAATGGCTCGCTTGGTTGCACCGATAGTTACCATTGCTGATTTAAAAAATGCTATCTCGGCACGCATCCCGAAAGGAAAAGAAAATAAATACCTGGCGCAGGTTTTTCAGGCCTTGCGTATCGAGGTTAACCAGGAGCTGGAAGCATTAAAAGATTTCCTGATCCAGTCGGCTGATATTTTGGTATCGGGCGGCAGGTTGGTAGTAATGTCTTATCATTCGTTAGAAGACAGGCTGGTAAAAAACTTCATCGCCAAAGGTAAGTTCAGTGGCGAAGTAGAAAAGGATTTTTTTGGTAATGATCAAAAACCTTTGGAGGCGGTAAGTCGCGGTGCGATAACAGCATCCGAAGAAGAAATAAAATTGAATAACAGGGCACGGAGCGCGAAATTAAGGATAGCTGTAAAAAAATGACCAATCGTTTACGCACAGAAATTCAGGAAGAGGTAGAAGCCGAAAAAAAGTTGGTTGTTGAGGAAAAGACTGTAAAGGAAATTCCCGATAACTTTTTAACGCAGTTTCTAACCAAAGGCTTTATTACAACTGAGGCTGCTACCAAAGCATTGCCTTTTGTGTTGTATGTTGCCTTGCTGGGTATGGTGTATATCGGCAACCGTCATTTGGCTGAGAAAAATATCCGTGATATTGATAAGCTTACTAAAGAAGTAAAAGAATTAAGTTGGGATTATAAATCAACCAAAGCTGATCTGGCATTTAAAAGCACTTTAACCGAGGTTGAAAAGCGCGCGGATACCTTAGGTATCAAAACATCTATGCAGCCGCCGCAAAAAATAACCGTGAAGGAGGATGCGCAATGAGTATAAGAAGCAATATACTACTCAGGGTTTATCTGGCATTCGGGCTGATATTAATTTTAGCCGGGGCGGTTATGGTGCAGGTTGTTCGCCTGCAATTTGTGCAGGGTAAAAAATGGAAAACTATGTCGGCCAAGCTATCTACACATTACGAAGCGGTAGAGGCGGCCCGTGGCAATATTTTGGCTGTTGATGGTAGTTTACTGGCAACTTCGGTACCTGAGTATGAGCTGCATATGGACATGATGGCCGGTGGCATATCCGAAGATAAAGTATTTTATGGCAAGGTAGATTCGTTGGCGCTTAAGCTTTCGCAGTTATACCCTGATATGTCTGAAAGTGGTTTTTCCCGTTTGCTGCGCGATGCACGTAAAGACAGCTCACGCTATGCATTAATCAGGCGTAAAGTAACTTATCAGGAATTAAAACTGATTCGCAAATTCCCATTATTTAACCTGGGTAAATATAAAGGTGGCTTAATTGTGGTCGAGCAAAACAGGCGCATACTACCATTCCGCACATTGGCGGCTCGTACCATCGGCTATAAAAACGAAAACGTAAAAAATCCGGTAGGCCTTGAAGGTGCATACTCCAACTATATTAATGGCGAAAATGGCAAACGCTTAATGCAGCGCACTGCCGGCGGCACCTGGATTCCTGTTAATGATGATGAAGATGAAGTTCCGGCTGTTCAAGGTGCTGATATTGTTTCAACCATCGATGTTAATTTTCAGGATGTAGCACAGCAGGCCTTGAAAAATGAATTGATCAAAAGCCAGGCGGACCATGGTTGTGTTATTTTAATGGAGGTTGCTACCGGCGAGATTCGTGCTATTGCCAATTTTACCCGTACTAAAGATGGCGACTACCAGGAAAAACTGAACTACGCTATAAGTGATGCTACAGAACCGGGTTCCACCTTCAAACTGGCAACGTACATGACTTTGCTCGATCAGCATAAAATTGATACCAGCACAAAAATTGATGGCGAAGGTGGCAAAAGTCACGTGATCCCCGGCAATAATAAATACACGGTTACCGATGTGGAGCATAACGGTATTATATCAGCCAAAGAAGCATTTGAGTTTTCTTCGAATGTTGCGGCCGCTAAGTTTGTATATCAGCATTACAATGCAAACCCTTCAGAATTTACGGATAAACTATACAGCTATCACCTGAATGAGAAATTAGACTTACAAATACCAGGCGAAGGTCAGCCCCTGATTAAGACCCCAAAATCGCGCTCATGGAGTAAATTAACGTTACCGCAAATGGCTTACGGTTACGAAGAGAAATTAACGCCATTACAATTGCTTGCCTTTTATAACGCGGTAGCCAACAATGGCAAAATGATAGCGCCAATATTTGTTAGCGAAATACAACGAATGGGCAATACGGTTGAGCAATTTCATGCACGTGTTATTAACCCTAAAGTATGTTCAGATGAAACTTTGGCCAAAGTTAAAGGCATGTTGGAAGGGGTAGTAACCGATGGTAACGTTAGAAAAATCATCAAAAATCCATTATATACGGTAGCTGGTAAAACAGGTACAGCCCAAATAGCAAATGGTTCTTCAGGTTATGGGGTTAATAAACTGCACCAAGCATCTTTCTGCGGATATTTTCCGGCAGATCATCCTAAATATTCTATGATCGTGGTGATAAATAACCCAACCGTGGGTTCATATTTAGCGGCCTTAGTTGCCGGTCCGGTTTTCAGGCAAATTGCCGATAGGGTTTATGCCAGTGACCTGGATATTAATCAAGTTCCGCAGGTTCATTTTGTTGGTAATACAACCCTACCGTCAGTTAAGCAAGGGAATGCAAAAGCATTACGCAAAGTTTACAGCACACTTAATGTTAAACCATTATATGCATCAAATACACCTGGTGTTGATACCAGCAACGGCATCGCTTACCAGGAAACAGACTATAAAAGCGGTGTTGTACCCTCTGTAGTAGGTATGGATTTAAGTGATGCCTTGTATAGATTGGGTAATGCGGGTTATAAAGTAATAGCAAGAGGTAGTGGTATGGTTACTGCACAATCAGTAACCGGGGGTAGTGAAATACCTAAAGGATCAAAAATAACAATTGAATTGCAATGAAGTATTTGAGCGAAATAATAGAGGGGCTTGCATTCACTGAACTACAGGGGAGTGCCGATGTAGAGATCACTGCAGTAGTATTTGATTCACGCAAGGTAATACCGGGCTCGTTGTTTGTAGCTGTAAAAGGTACTGTGGTTGATGGTCATGATTATATTGATAAAGCCATAAAAGACGGTGCCATTGCTATTATTTGCGAAGATCTTCCCGCTCACACAGCTGGCGAAGTCGATTTTTTAATGGTTGGCAACTCGGCTATAGCTTTAGGTATTGTATCCGCTAATTTTTACGATAATCCATCCAAAAAACTAAAGCTGGTTGGCGTTACAGGTACTAACGGTAAAACTACTATCGCCACTTTATTATATCAACTATTCCGCGACTTGGGTTACAAATGCGGCTTGTTATCTACCGTAGAAAACCAGATCAATGGACAGATAATCCCATCAACCCATACCACTCCCGATCAGGTTGAACTAAACAGGTTGATGGATGAGATGGTAGAAGCCGGTTGCGATTATTGCTTTATGGAAGTAAGCTCGCATGCTATTGCCCAGCACCGTATACAGGGTTTGGTATTTGCGGGAGGAATATTTACCAACTTAACGCATGATCATTTAGACTATCACAAAACCTTTGCAGAATATCTGAAAGCTAAAAAAGCATTCTTTGATGGTTTGCCTAAAAATGCATTCGCGTTAACTAATGTTGATGATAAGAACGGCAATGTAATGCTGCAAAATACCATCGCCTACAAAAAATCATACGGTCTAAAAAACATGGCCGATTACAAAGCCAAAATTTTAGAAAATCAGTTTGGTGGCTTGTTGCTGCAAATTGATAATCAGGATGTATGGTTTAAAATGGTGGGTACGTTCAATGCCTACAATTTATTAGCTGTTTATGCTGCCGCGATGTTGCTGGATCAGGATCGTGCTAAAGTATTAACTGTACTAAGCAAGCTATCAGGTGCTGAAGGCAGATTTGAATACATTGTTGCTGCCAATAAAGTTATTGGGATAGTAGATTATGCGCACACACCCGATGCTGTACAAAATGTATTAAGCACTATCCATGATATCCGTAAAGGAAACGAGAAAGTAATAACTGTTATAGGTTGTGGTGGCGACAGGGATAAAACTAAGCGCCCTATTATGGCTAAAGTTGCCTGTGAGTGGAGTGATAAGGTGATCCTGACTTCAGATAATCCCCGCACTGAAGACCCTGCCCAGATCATTAAAGATATGGAAGAAGGCGTAGATGCGGCATTTAAAAGATATACGCTAAGCATAGCTGATAGAAAAGAAGCGATCAAAACAGCATGTCATTTAGCCCGCCCCGGCGATATTATATTATTAGCAGGCAAAGGCCACGAAAAATACCAGGAAATAAATGGCGTAAAAAACCATTTCGATGATATGGAAGAGTTAGTTAACCAATTTAAATTAATGGAATTATAGATGTGCAAATGTGCGGATATGCATATGTGCAGACTGAAAAGAATAATAAATAATAATAGAGGAGTTAATAAAATAGAAATCAATTGCACATCTGCACATTCGCATATCTGCACATACATTAAAAAAGATGCTATACTATCTGTTTAATTATTTAAATAAAAATTACAGCATTCCGGGAGGAGGGGTGTTCCAGTACATCACTTTCCGCACGGCTATGGCTGTGATAGTATCGCTGATTGTTACCACGGTTTATGGCCGCAGGTTAATCGACTATCTGCGCTACAAACAGGTAGGTGAAAGTGTAAGAAATTTAGGTTTAGAAGGCCAGATGCAAAAAGCGGGTACACCAACAATGGGTGGTATCATTATTATTTTGGGCATACTTATCCCAACATTGCTATTTGCCAAGTTGGATAATATCTATATCATAATGATGATCGTAACTACCCTATGGTTGGGTGCTATTGGTTTTTTAGATGATTACATTAAAGTATTTAAAAAGAATAAAGAAGGATTAGCCGGAAGGTTTAAGATTACCGGGCAGGTTGGTTTGGCATTGTTTATAGGCTTCACCATGTATTTTAATACCGACATTATCATTCGCCAGGAAGTTAAACTGCCGGTTAAGTATGATGCACCTGTGGCCTTTCATTTAAAAGGCAACGCTCCGGTTTATACGCAGGATATTAAGTCAACCAAAACCACTATGCCTTTTTACAAGAACAATGAGTTTGATTACGGCAAAGTGTTAAACTTCATTGGTACCGGCTACGATCATTATTCATTGGTTGTATTCCTGTTTTTTGTAATTGTGATTATAACGGCGGTATCCAATGGTGCAAACATAACTGATGGTATAGATGGCCTCGCGACGGGGACTTCGGCTATAATAGGGATCACGCTGGCTATACTAGCTTATGTATCAGGTAATACGGTAATTGCCGATTACCTTAATATTATGTACATCCCTAACTCGGGTGAGCTGGTGATTTTCGCAGGTGCATTTGTAGGTGCATGTGTTGGTTTCTTATGGTACAACTCTTACCCGGCGCAAGTGTTTATGGGCGATACCGGTAGCTTGGCGATAGGCGGTATAATAGCTGTTTTTGCTATCATGATCCGTAAGGAATTAATGGTTCCATTGTTATGCGGTGTGTTCCTGATAGAAAATGTATCGGTAATTATGCAGGTATCCTGGTTCAAATTCACCAAGAAAAGATTTGGTGAAGGACGCAGGATCTTCCTGATGGCACCCCTACACCACCATTACCAAAAGAAAGGTTTCCACGAAGCGAAAATAGTAACCCGCTTCTGGATCATTAGCATACTATTGGCTATACTAACTATTATAACATTAAAATTGAGATAACCCCCGACCCCCTGAAGGGAGAGGATGAAATATAAAGAGAGTATTGAATATATAATGATAAACGAAAGCACCCATACCGCTAATCAAAAACTCCCCCTTCAGGGGGCTGGGGGGCGTATTGCCATCCTTGGCGCCGGCGAAAGCGGCGTGGGGGCGGCATATCTTGCCCAGCAGCATGGTTATGATGTTTTTGTATCTGACTTTGGCGCTATCGCTGATAACTATAAGAAGCAACTAACCGACTGGAAAATACCTTTCGAGGAAAAGCAACATACTGAGGCCGAGATTTTAAAAGCTGTTGAAGTAATAAAAAGCCCTGGTATACCCGATAAGGCTCCAATTGTTAAAAAGATAAAAGAAAAAGGCATACCTATTATCTCCGAAATTGAATTTGCGGGAAGATATACCGATGCGAAGATTATCGGTATAACAGGCTCAAACGGAAAAACTACCACAACCAGCTTAACCTACCATATCCTGAAAAATGCGGGCTTAAATGTAGGCTTGGCTGGTAATATTGGTAAGAGTTTCGCCTATCAGGTAGCTACCGAGAAGTTCGAATATTATGCACTGGAGCTAAGCAGCTTTATGCTGGATGATATGTACAATTTCAAGGTAGATATCGCTATACTATTAAACATTACGCCCGATCATTTAGATCGTTACGATTACAAAATGGAGAACTATGTGGCATCAAAATTCCGCGTAGCGCAAAATCAAACCGCAGCTGATTATTTTATTTATTGTGCTGATGATCCTGAAACCATAAAAGGAATGGAATCAAGGAGCTTTGCGGCACAACTGTTACCATTTTCGATAGAAAAAAGCATTGAACCGGGAGCATATCTCGATAAAGACAATATTGTCATCAACACACACCAACAACATTTTCAAATGTCAATCAACGAACTGGCCCTGCAAGGCAAGCACAACATCTACAATTCTATGGCATCAGGTATTGTAGCAAAAGTGCTCGAATTACGCAACGAAACCCTAAGGGAGAGTATGGGTAATTTTAAGAACATTGAACATAGATTAGAGTCTGTTGGAAAGATTTCCGGCATCAGCTTTATTAATGATTCAAAAGCTACCAACGTAAACTCAACCTGGTATGCGCTTGAAAGCATGACCAGCGATGTGATCCTGATATTAGGCGGTGTCGACAAAGGCAACGATTACAGCATGCTGAAAGAACTGGTTAAGCAAAAGGTAAAAGCCATAGTTTGCCTTGGTAAAGATAATAGCCGCATCCATGCTGCTTTTGAAGATGTGGTTGACATTATTATAAACACGTCATCAGCAGAAGAGGCGGTGCAAATGTCGTATCACCTGGCAACAAAAGGCGATACAGTATTACTATCACCAGCATGCGCAAGTTTCGATCTTTTTAAAAATTATGAAGATAGAGGTCGTCAGTTTAAACAAGCAGTAAAGGAATTGTAATGATGTGCAGATGTGCGAATATGCAGATGTGCAGATGGAAAAAACAACATGAATAACATACTCAACAATACCAAAGGCGACAGATGGATCTGGCTGATAGTAATTTTACTATCGGTTATTTCATTGCTGTCTGTTTATAGTGCTATAGGCAGCCTTGCGTATAAACGTGGGGTAGGTGCCGAGTCAATTTTGATGAAACACGTAGCCATGATGGTTGCTGGTTTGGCGTTAATGTACATCTGCCACAGGTTGGATTATCGGTATTATGCAGGTATATCAAAATTGCTGATGTATATAACCATTCCGTTGTTGATATATACGCTTGTTTTCGGCAGTCACGTAAATGATGCAAGTCGTTGGATCGCTATCCCGGGCACCGGCTTAAGCTTCCAGACATCGGATTTGGCAAAGCTTGCGCTGATTACATACCTGGCTCGAACCCTCTCCAAAAAGCAGGAAAATATCAAAAATGTAAAGGAATCTTTTGTGCCGATAATGGGTGCGGTTTGCGTGGTATTTATATTAATTGCATGGGCCAACCTTTCAACTGCTTTAATGTTGTTCGGTGTAAGTATATTGTTGTTAATAATGGGCCGTATCAGCGTTAAGCAAATTGCCATTACCTGTTTAGCCGGAGCCATATTATTGGGTGCGGTAGTAATGCTCGGCCCCCGCAGGCACGTGTATATGGCGCGTATAGATACGTTCCTACATCCCGAAAAAGCGAATCCCGATAAATCATACCAGGCCGATCATGCTAAAATAGCAATTGCCACAGGCGGGATATTTGGCAAAGGGCCGGGCCAAAGCAGCGAGATAAATTATTTGCCGGAGGCATATTCAGATGAAATTTATGCCATCATTATTGAAGAATATGGTTTAGTGGGTGGCTTTTTATTGATAGCCATTTACCTGTTTTTATTATATCGCTGCATAAAAATAGCTACCAAAGCGCCAAAAGCCTTCGGTACGTTACTGGCAGCAGGTTTAAGTTTTAGCTTAACCATACAGGCATTTGCTAACATGGCGGTTGCAGTAGGTTTAGGCCCGGTAACAGGTGTGCCTTTGCCTTTTGTAAGTATGGGTGGTACATCAATCCTGTTTACAAGCATAGCGTTTGGTATTATACTATCGGTTAGTCGTGACAATGATGAAGCAAAAGTGGTAGTTGGTGAAATAAGAGAAGTAGCAGTAGCGTAAGCTTTGCGATTAGTAATAAAACTGGCAGGTATCCGCCGTAGGTGGAAAATGTTGGTAGAAAAAAGAAAATAGAAATTAATTCCGCCGTAGGTGGAAAACAAAAAAAGCGATGTCAGGCAAAAAAATAATAATAAGTGGTGGTGGTACAGGAGGGCATATCTTCCCGGCTATTGCTATTGCCAATGCATTAAAAAAGCTTGATCCAACAACCGAGATATTATTTGTAGGCGCGCTTGGCCGTATGGAAATGGAAAAAGTTCCTGCTGCCGGTTATAAAATTATAGGCTTAGATATTCAGGGTATACAGCGTGGCTCGATAGTTAAAAATCTGCAATTCCCTATCAAGCTGATTGGCAGTTTGAGGAAGGCGTTAAAAATAATAAAGGATTTTAAACCGAACGCAGTTGTAGGTGTGGGGGGCTATGCATCGGGGCCGTTATTATATGCGGCTTCCATAAAAGGTATCCCTTATTTAATACAGGAACAAAATTCTTACGCGGGCATCACCAATAAATGGTTGGGTAAAAAGGCAGCCAAAATATGTGTGGCTTATGATGGCATGGAGCAATTTTTCCCTGCTAAAAATATCATCAAGACTGGTAATCCTATCCGTAAGGAGTCAGTTGATATCGCAGGCAAAAAAATGCAGGCGGTTGAGCTGATGAAATTATCTAACGATAAAAAAACAATACTGGTAACAGGCGGTAGTTTAGGCGCGCGTACATTAAACAACAGTGTGATGGCAGGCCTGGATAAGATCATTGCTGCCGATGTACAAATTATATGGCAAACAGGTAAGTTCTATTACAAAAGCATCATCGAAAAGCTGGGCGAAGATTACAACCCCAACATTCGCATAATGGAGTTTGTAAACCATATGGACCTGGCGTATGCCGCTGCCGATATAATTATATCACGAGCAGGTGCAGGTACAATAGCCGAACTATGCGTAGTGAAAAAGCCGGTGATATTAGTGCCTTCGCCTAATGTGGCTGAAGATCATCAAACTAAAAATGCACTGGCATTAGTACATGATAACGCGGCTGTTTTTATTGCTGATAGAGATGCCGAAGCAAAATTGATATACAGAGCTATTGAGCTCTTAAATGATACAGACAAACGAAAAACATTAAGCAACAATATCGGTAAACTGGCCCTGCCTAATGCCGATGAAGTGATTGCGAAAGAAGTTATGAAAATAACAATTAATAACAATTAGTTTAATCTTGGCCTCATCCTCCGCGCTAGGCGGGGGAGAGGTTTTTTGAAACAAGGAGTAAAAGTAAAATGGAACTGCAAAACATAAAAAGAGTTTATTTGGTAGGCATAGGCGGCATTGGCATGAGCGGCCTTGCGCGCTATTTTCATCATTTAGGCTGTATTGTTTGTGGTTATGATAAAACTTCAACCGATTTAACTAATGAACTGAAAAACGAAGGTATACAGATCATTTTTGATGATAATGAGGAGTGGATACCGATGAGCTTCCGTCAACCAGATGAAGGCACACTGGTGATTTACACCCCCGCTATTCCAAAGGATTCGGCGATTGTTGGCTTTTTTCAAAAACGAGGATTTGAATTATTTAAACGCTCACAGGTTTTAGGTCTGATAAGCAAAGGGAAATATACAGTAGCTATTGCCGGTACACATGGTAAAACAACAACGTCAACCATGGTTGCCCACATCTTAAAAGATTCCGGTAAAGATTGCTCGGCATTTTTGGGTGGTATCGCTTCAAACTATAACAGCAATGTGCTTTATGGTAAAAATGATATAGTAGTGGTTGAGGCTGATGAATATGATCGCTCATTCCTTACCCTTTATCCGGATATCGCGGTTATTACTTCAATGGATGCCGATCATTTGGATATTTATGGCGATCATCAGCATTTAACTGATTCTTTTAAAATGTTCGCCTCGCAAATAAAACCAGGCGGCGTTCTGATTCATAAACAAGGCTTGCCTTTAAATACTGGTTATACTTATAGCATTAAAGATGCAGCCGATGCCATCGCGTTAAATATTCGTATTGAAAACGGTAGTTTCTATTTTGATTTCAGGAATAGTAATACTGATATAAAAGATATTCAGTTAGGAATACCAGGCTTCCACAATGTAGAAAATGCTACTGCCGCTATCGAAGCAACTTTGCGTTTAGGCGTAAAACCTGATGCGATAAAAAGTGCTTTAGCATCGTTCCGTGGTGTACACCGCAGGTTTGAGTATATCGTAAAAACACCAGAGCATATTTATATCGATGATTACGCGCATCACCCGGAAGAATTGCGTGCGGCCATCAACTCCGTGAAAAAATTATATCCGGACAGAAAATTGGTGACGATTTTCCAGCCGCATTTATTTACCCGTACCCGTGATTTTGCTGATGGCTTTGCCGAAGTGCTGGACATGACGGATGAATTAATCCTGCTAGATATTTATCCGGCCCGCGAGCTGCCGATTGAAGGTGTGGATGCAGAAATGATATTAAGCCGCATGAATTTAGTTAACAAACGTAAGCTAACTAAACAGCAGGCTATTGATGCCATAGCAAATGAAAAGCCGGCCCTGTTGTTAACAGTAGGTGCAGGCGATATTGATCAGTTGGTTGAACCTTTAAAAAATGCTTTAAGTAATGTTTAAGAAACCCATTGTTAAGTACATCCTCATAAGCCTTTGCTGGTTAATCAGCCTGGGTGGCGTGGTTGTGCTCATGAGTTTCATTGAAATTAAAAAGGCACAGGTTATTTGTAAGGATGTAAAAGTATATATCCCGGGCAACCAATATTTTATTGATCAGCAAGAGATCGATAATATTTTGCACGTAAAAAATCATACGTTAATAGGCAGGCCTATTGAAAGTATTAACATACGCGCATTGGAGGATAAACTAAAAGCTAATCCTTTTATTGAAACGGCAAGGGTGTATATTGATATGGATGATGTGATCCGGGTCGAGATCACCCAGCGCCAGCCAATATTGCGTATTATGAATCAGTTCGATCAGGATTTTTATGTGGATTCTCATGGATTGAAGATTCCATTATCCAACAACTTTACAGCGAGGGTATTGGTAGCTAATGGTTTTATTGAGGAACCATTTAGTGGTAAGGTAGATACATTGCATACTGATATAGCTACCCAGGTTTATAAAACAGCTGATTATATCCGCAGGGATTCGCTTTGGGATGCGCAGATAGCGCAGATCTACGTAAATCAGGCACACGAAATTGAACTGATTCCCCGTGTAGGTAGCCAAAGGATATTATTGGGTAATGCGGATTCGCTGGATGCGAAATTCCATAACCTGTTGATTTTTTACAAAAAAGCATTGCCGCAGGTAGGATGGGGCATGTATAAAATTATAAATATAAAATATGCAAACCAGGTTATCGGTGTAAAAAACCAGATGACCAAACAGGATTCAATAAAAGCAATCACTGCGAAGCAGGATAGCGTGATAAAGAATTCTATTAATGCAATTAAAGACACATCTCAAATAGTGAAATAATATGGACAAAGTTTTAAGCCAGGAAAAGAGTTCGCCAATCGTGGTAGGGTTGGATATCGGAACTACAAAAATATGTGCCATTGTTGGCCGCCGAAGCAAAAACGGGAAGATTGAAATACTGGGTATCGGAAAGGCTGAATCGGCGGGGGTAACGCGCGGAATGGTTTCAAATATTGACAAAACCGTGCAAGGTATCATCCAGGCAGTTGACGTAGCGGGCACACAGTCAAACGTAGAGATACGCGTGGTAAATGTGGGTATCGCTGGTCAGCACATCAAAAGTTTACAGCACCGCGGACTGATAACCCGTCGTGATTTAAACAGCGAAATCGGCCGCAAGGATATCGACAAGCTGATAGAGGATATGTACAACCTGGTCATGCCTCCGGGTGAAGAGATCATCCATGTATTGCCGCAGGAATTTACTGTTGACAGCGAACCGGGTGTAAAAGATCCTATCGGTATGGCTGGTGTGCGTTTGGAAGCAAACTTTCATATCATATCAGGCCAGGTTACTGCTATCAAAAATATTGTAAAGTGCGTAAATAAAGCAAACCTGGAAAGCCAGGAATTGATACTGGAGCCATTGGCGTCTTCTGAGTCGGTTTTGAGCGATGAGGAAAAAGAAGCAGGTGTTGTTTTGGTTGATGTTGGTGGCGGTACTACCGATGTGGCTATCTTCCACGAGGGGATCATCAGGCATACTGCTGTGATTCCTTTTGGTGGTAACAGTATTACCGAGGATATCCGCGAGGGCTGTTCAGTAATGCGTAACATCGCGGAGCAATTAAAAGTGAGGTTTGGTTCTGCCCTGGCCGAAGAGAACAAAGAAAACGAGATTGTATGTGTACCCGGATTACGTGGGCGTGAGCCAAAAGAAATATCGGTTAAAAACCTGGCTTTTGTTATCCAGGCCCGTATGGAAGAGATCGTTGAGCATGTGTATTACGAGATCAAATCTTCGGGTTACGAGAAAAAACTGATAGCCGGTATAGTAATAACAGGCGGCGGCGCGCAGCTTAAACACCTGACGCAATTGGTAGAGTATGTTACAGGTTTAGATTGCCGTGTAGGATACCCTAATGAGCATTTGGCAAAAAATGAGGTGTTGCCAAAAAATATATACGAAGAGCTACAAAGCCCAATGTTTGCAACAGGTATAGGCCTGCTGATAAAAGGTATCCAGAAAATGGAATACAACGGACAAGCACAAGCTAGCACTGAGTTAAAAGTTGAAAAAACTAAGGTTGTTGAAGAAAGAAAAACCGGCGGTTTATTTGCCAAAATTCTGGAAGGAAGCAAAAAGTTTATAAAGGATGATATAAAGGATGAAGACTTTTTAAAATAGGAATAAATAAAGCTAAACACATCAAAATTGATTGTGATTGGTATACTTATTCACATATAGTAACTTTTCCACATTGTTAACGATTGTGGAAAAACCTTGTGGAAAAAGTCATATTATTACATTAGTGAAATCTAATAATTCGTCAAAATAGATATAACTGAAAATAAGGATTATGCAGTTCGAGATGTTAAAAGAAAAGTCATCAATCATCAAAGTAATTGGTGTTGGCGGCGGCGGCGGTAACGCGGTAAACCATATGTACAAGCAAGGCATTACAGGTGTCGACTTTATTATCTGTAATACCGATGCGCAGGCTTTGGAGCTTAGCCCAATCCCAAACAAGGTACAATTAGGTGCCAGCCTAACCGAAGGTATGGGCGCAGGCTCAATCCCCGAAGTTGGTAAAAACTCGGCTATTGAAAATATTGACGATATAAAACAAATGCTGGGCTCTAATACCAAAATGTTATTTATAACAGCAGGTATGGGCGGTGGTACAGGTACGGGTGCAAGCCCAATTATTGCCAAAGCAGCACGTGAGTTAGATATATTAACCGTTGGTATCTTCACCACACCGTTCTCATTCGAAGGCAAACGCCGTAAAATGCAGGCTGATGCTGGTATGGAAGAACTGAAAAAATATGTCGATTCATTCTTAGTAATATCAAACGACAGGCTTCGCCAGATATTTGGTAACCTTACTTTAGGATCAGCATTTGCGCAAGCAGATAACATTTTGACCACTGCCGCTAAAGGTATTGCTGAGATAATCACATTGCCGGGTTATATAAACGTTGACTTTAAAGACGTACGTACCGTTATGAAAGATAGCGGCGTATCTATAATGGGTAGCTCAACTGCCGAAGGCGAAAACCGTGCTCTGAAAGCTGTTGAGGGCGCTTTGTCATCGCCATTGCTAAAAGATAATGAGATTGAAGGCGCACGTTATATCTTGCTTAACATCAGCTCTGGTACTACAGAAGTAACTATGGATGAAGTAAGTATAATTACCGATTACATACAGGAAGAAGCCGGTTTAGCCGCCGACCTGATATGGGGTAATTGTGTTGACGAGAATTTAGGTGATAAAATATCAGTTACTATTATAGCTACCGGTTTCCAAACCAAAGATGAGCGTGAAAAAGAGAATAGCAGCAAGAAAATTGTTTCGATGCTGGTTCCTGAAAATACGCCATTGGTTAAACCGGTTAATGAATTTATAAATCATGTTAAGGAGAACGCGCCTGCCGAACCTTACATGAAGCATGCAGCACCAAAAGAAGAAGCAAAACAAACCGGCTTATTTGATTTGTTCGCATCACGCAACGAAGATCCGGGCATGGTAAAATACAACCTTGCTGACGAGCCTGCAATGGAAGAGTCGGAACCTGATATGGGTGAGTTTACCTTCAAGGTTGCGGAATCTATCAGCTATGAGCCTGCTGCGGAAGTTCAGATGCCGGAGCCTCAAATTGAAAAAGAACCGGAACCTGTTGTTGGTGCCGATGATTTGAAAACAGAGGAATCAATGGAGGAACAATTGCGCAAATCTCGCGAGCGTATCATGCGCTTAAAGGATTTGAGCATGAAATTGCGTACCGGCAACATACAGGAAATGGAAAGTGTGCCGGCATACAAACGTAAGGAAATAGCATTGCAGGAAACCCCTGCATCTGATGAAAGTCAGGTATCGCGCTTCTCCTTATTACCGGATAGTGAAGGGAAAATAGAGATCAGAAATAACAACTCTTTCCTGCACGATAATGTTGACTAATCAGTTCAAAAATATGTTTGAAGCCTTTGTGTATAATACGCAAAGGCTTTTTTACGTTTTGTGGATTGTTAAGGCCCCGTAAAACGGCTATATTTGTAAAATTTTTAACGCATAATTTTACCATTTTGGATTTATTTGACAAGATTTTAAAAAGCATGGGCGGCCCGCTTGGGCAGCATCAAAAATGGTCGCATGGATATTTCTCCTATCCGAAACTGGAAGGCGAGATAGGCCCGCACATGATGTTTAACGGTAAGGAACATTTGGTTTGGAGCCTTAACAATTACTTAGGTTTAGCCAATCACCCCGAAGTAAGGGAAGCTGATACACAGGCAACTGCTGATTACGGTTTGGCTTATCCAATGGGTGCGCGGATGATGTCGGGTAACTCCATCCATCATGAAGAATTAGAGAATGATTTGGCAGCCTTTGTAGGTAAAGAAGCTGCTTATTTACTGAATTATGGTTACCAGGGTATGTTATCTATTATAGATGCGCTGGTTGATCGTAATGATGTTATAGTTTATGATGCGGAGTCGCATGCTTGTATAATTGATGGTTTGCGCATGCATATGGGCAAACGCTTTGTATATCAGCATAACGATTTGGAAAGCTGCGAAAAGCAATTGGAACGCGCTACCAAATTAACAGAGCAATCAGGCGGCGGTATTTTATTAATTACTGAAGGCGTATTCGGCATGTCGGGCGCGCAAGGTAAATTAAAAGAGATCAGCGAGCTCAAAAAGAAATTCAATTTCCGTTTATTGGTTGATGACGCGCATGGTTTTGGTACTATGGGCCCAACCGGTGCAGGTACGCACGAAGAGCAGGATTGCGTTGATGATGTGGATGTTTACTTTGGTACATTTGCTAAATCAATGGCCGGTATAGGTGGCTTTGTAGCAGCAGACCGCGAGATTGTTAATTACCTGCGTTATAATATGCGCTCGCAAACTTTTGCTAAGGCTTTGCCAATGCCAATGGTTATCGGCCTTAAAAAACGTTTCGAATTGCTTAGATCTAAGCCAGAGCTGCGCGAAAAATTATGGTTGATCGCTAAAACATTGCAAGCTGGTTTAAAAGAACGTGGTTTTGATATTGGCGTAAGTAACACCATGGTTACCCCGGTAATTTTGCAAGGTGATTTATATGAAGCAACCGCTTTAACCCGCGATTTGCGTGAGAATTATAGTATTTTCTGTTCGATAGTGATCTACCCGGTTATACCAAAAGGCATTATTTTATTAAGATTGATACCAACCGCGGCACACAGCCTGGAAGATGTACAACGCACCTTAGATGCTTACACCGAAATGGGTGAAAAATTAAAAGCAGGATTTTACAAAGAAAATAACGTTCCAGTTATTTAAAGTATAAAGAAACATTTACATTAGCCTTTCGGATAGCCGAAAGGCTTTTTTGTTTATAAACCAATTCTAACTATGATCTCACGCCGCAACTTTATAAAAGTTAATGGAATTACAACTGCCGGTATCGGTATGGGTTTAAGGCCCGCCTGGTTCGCCAATAAGCTTGCTAAATTTGATAGCCTTCGCCCTAAATTAGCCGACCGCAAGTTTACCAGCGAAGCCGTTGAAGCCAAAATCAAAAACATCAAGGCAACTATAAAAGATCCTGAACTGGCTTGGCTGTTCGAGAACTGTTATCCCAATACTTTAGATACTACGGTTAACTATAGCGAAGCCGATGGTCGTCCGGATACCTTTGTAATTACAGGCGATATAAACGCCATGTGGATGCGGGATTCATCTGCACAGGTTTGGCCCTATATGCCACTGATAAAGTCGGATGCGAGGCTTAAAAACGTAATTAAGGGCGTAATAAACAGACAGGCTAAGTATATCCTGATTGATCCTTATGCTAACGCCTTTAATTTCGGCCCAACGGGTAGTGAATGGGATTCTGATAACACCACCATGAAACCCGAATTGCACGAACGCAAATTTGAAGTTGATTCACTTTGTTACCCGGTAAGATTAGCCTACAACTACTGGAAAATAAGTGGCGACAGCAGTTTCTTTGATGAAAACTGGCAAAAGGCAGGCAAGCTGATCATCCAAACATTCAAACAGCAACAACGCAAACACGATTTAGGACCATATCACTTTCAACGTAAAACAGAGGTATCTACCGATACCGCACCACTTGGCGGTTATGGCAACCCGGTTAAGCCCGTGGGCTTAATATGTTCAGTTTTCCGTCCTTCGGATGATGCCACTATTTATCCATTCCTTATACCGTCAAATTATTTTGCTGTGACCAGCTTAAATCAAATGGCCGAAATGTATCGTGAGATTGCTAAGGATAATATAACTGCCAATGAGTGCACAGCTTTAGCAAAAGAAGTACATGCTGCGTTGCAGAAATATGCTACTGCTGAGCATCCAATATACGGTAAAGTTTTAGCTTTTGAAGTTGATGGTTTCGGCAATCAGCTATTTATGGATGATGCCAATGTGCCGAGTTTATTGGCGTTGCCATATCTGGGAGCTATGGCTGAACAAGATCCGTTATATCAAAATACTCGTCGTATGGTATTAAGTCATGATAACCCATATTTCTTTAAAGGCAAAGCAGCCGAAGGTATTGGTGGGCCCCATGTTGGGTTAAATTATATATGGCCAATGAGCATTGTAATCCGGGCCTTAACATCAACAGATAAAGCAGAAATAAAAACTTGCATCAGCTGGCTAAGATCAACCCATGCTGGTACTGGTTTTATGCATGAATCGTTTAATAAAGATAATGCTGCTGATTTTACCCGTAAATGGTTTGCCTGGGCCAATACCTTATTTGGCGAATTGATTATAAAAACACATCAAAATCATCCTGATATTTTAGCATCAAATTTTTAATCTTTTTTTGATAATACTTTAATCAGTTGTTAAGTTGTATAAACTTAACCTAATGGAATTATATTATTATTAATATAATAAGCATATAATATCCGAAATAATGCAAAATGTTGAAAAAAACCACTTTAAAGGCCGTATTTTTTTTGGTTTAAAGTTTTTTTTTAGATAAAAAGATTTTAGATTAGCTTTAAGTTAACAATAAACCCTCATTATTTAAAAGGAGTAACACAAATGAAGAAATTTACTGAAGTAAAGGAATTGATTGCATCACTTGAGGCCGACGCTGACAAGTTTTACAACAAAGGTAACAGTGCGGCAGGAACCCGCGTTCGTAAAGGTATGCAAGACCTTAAAAACCTTGCTCAAGCGATCAGACTGGAAGTCCAGGAATCCAAAAATACGAAATAAGGAGCCTCTGGAAAAGAACTTTACATGATGTGTAAAAGCCCGGTTTAATCCACCGGGCTTTTTTTTATTTGATTAGTTTCTGTGTCTCTTGTATTATTTGTTGGGCAATGCTATCGCTAACCTGTACCAATGGTAACCTGAGCGTGTCGCCGCAGATTCCTAAATGTTTTAGGGCTGTTTTAACACCGGCCGGGCTGCCTTCAACAAACATTAACCTTGTAAAATCAATAGCTTGCAAATGAGGCTTTTGAGCGGCCTTATAATCTCCGTTAAGGCATAAGCGTATCATATCTGAAAAATGGCGCGGTATTGCATTCGCTACTACCGAAATAACACCTACACCTCCCAATGCTATCATAGGTAAAGTGATAGGATCATCTCCTGATATTACCATAAAACCATCAGGCTTATCGCGAAAAATCTGGTTAAGCTGATCAAAGTTTCCTGAAGCTTCTTTTGTGCCAATAATGTTCTTAAAGTCTTTAGCAAGTCTCACAGTAGTTTCCGCGCTTACATTGCTGCCCGTACGGCTAGGCACGTTATACAAAATTACCGGCAGGGGCGATGCTTCGGCTATGGCTTTATAATGCTGATATATGCCTTCCTGCGTTGGTTTATTATAAGCAGGGCTGGCAGATAATATGGCATCGTAACCAGTAGTGTCAAATTGCTTTATCTGCTCAACTACGTCAAGCGTATTATTACTCGCAATGCCGGCTACAAGGCCAACTCTACCTGCAACAACTTGTGCGGTATGGGCAAATATCTTTTTCTTTTCTTCCTGGCTCAATGTGGCGTTTTCGCCGGTTGTTCCTAAGGATACGAGATAATCAATCCCGTTATCAATTAAATAGTTTACCAGGTTTGTAAGCCCGTCGTAATCAACCTGCCCGTCTGCCTGAAAAGGAGTTACAATAGCCACTCCAGTTCCGTGAAATTTATTCATGTTTATTGTTAAAGGATGCTAAGATAAGATTTTATGATTTTAGCTTATAAATTTTTGATCTTTTATCTTAATATCACTTTAATGATTAAACAAAAGTGAAAGTATGTATAAAATGCATTCGCCTTTAACGATAGGTTTTGCGTTGTTATGAAGCCTTTTGTACAGAGGCTTCTTTTTCAAATACCTTATGGACCTTATTCTTTAAATTCCAGTCACTAACATCCGCAAAGCCAGGTTTGCTGCTATAATGGTTGGGATTATTGGGGCACATGACGGTATATTGTGATTTTTCTAACTTTAAAACCGGCCTTGCGCCGCATTCTTTGCACGGTTCGCAAAAAATAGCTGATTGTATTTGGTAAATTTGAGCCATAGTAATAGATGATAGGCGGGCATAGTTATACGCCCCTATTACTTAAACGAACGAGTTTCAATAAGGTTTAATTCATATCAATTTTATTACAAACTATGTTTAAAAATTAGTTTAGCATAGCAAGCAACTCTTCATCTGAAATGATTGGGATATTCAACTTTTGAGCCTTTTCAAGCTTGGCAGGCCCCATGTTATCACCAGCAACGAGGTAATTTAATTTGGCCGATATGCTGCTCAATATTTTCCCTCCGTTTTGTTCAATAATACCCTTTAACTCATCCCTCGAATATTTTTCAAATACGCCAGATATAATAAAGCTTTTGCCGGATAAATGTTCACTATCTAGTTTTAATTCTTTCTCTTCAGCTATAAATTGTAGTCCTTGATTTTTTAGTTTCTCAATCTCGTTGATGTGCTGTTCATTATCAAAATATTCACGAATGCTTAAAGCTATACGATCACCTATTTCTTCTGCAGCTATCAATTCATCATAATTTGCTGCAATCAGCTTATCAATAGTTTTAAAATGTTGTACCAGCTTCTTTGCAACTGTTGCACCCACGTAGCGTATCCCTAAACCAAACAATACTTTTTCAAAAGGCATTTTTTTTGATTGCTCAATACCCTCAATCATATTATTGATGGACTTCTCACCAAAACGCCCCATTTGTTTTAGTTCATCGCTATGTAAATGCAGGTCATAAATATCATTTATGCGTTTTATAAAGCCCTTTTCATACAATGTTTCAATGGTTTCATCCCCTAATCCATCAATATTCATGGCCTTACGACCAATAAAATGCTGCATTTTACCAACAATTTGTGGCCGGCAGCCCTCATCATTCGGGCAATAGTAGGCTGCTTCACCCTCCTTGCGTTCTAATAATGTTCCGCATACAGGGCAATGGGTTATGTATTTTATTGGTTGATCCGATGTTCTTTTGGCCAGGTTAACGCTAATGATTTTTGGGATGATCTCGCCACCTTTTTCAACATATACCCAATCGTGCTCATGCAATTTTAGGCGTTGCTCAATTTCATCAGCATTGTGTAATGTGGCTCGTTTTACGGTGGTGCCGGCTAGTTGTACAGGTTTTAAATTTGCTACCGGGGTAACAGCTCCGGTACGGCCAACCTGGTAGGTTACTGCTAAAAGTTCTGTTTCAACCTGTTCCGCTTTAAATTTATAGGCAATAGCCCATCGTGGCGATTTAGCAGTAAAACCCAGTTCCTGTTGCTGCGAATAATTGTTTACCTTGATAACTATCCCGTCAATATCGTAACTTAACTTATGTCGCCCGCTGTCCCACTGGTCAATAAAAGCTAATACATCGGTAATATTCCCGCATAATTTACTATGCTCATTTACAGGGAAGCCCCAACTTTTTACCGCTTGCAGGCTTTCCCAATGTGTTTTAAACAAAGGTTTATCAGTATATAAAAAATACATGAAACTATCCAGCGGGCGTTTAGCTACTTCCCCTGAATCCTGTAGTTTTATGGTGCCCGATGCGAAATTCCTGGGATTGGCGTAAGGAGCCTCATCATTTTCAATTCGCTCGTTATTCAAGCGCTCAAATGCTTTAAGATGCATAAAGATTTCGCCACGTATTTCAAAATGATTGGGGTAATCACCATTAGTGATGTGTTTAGGAATACTATGTATGGTACGTACATTAGTTGTTACCTCATCACCTTGCACTCCATCTCCACGGGTTACCGCACGAACAAGTTTGCCTTCCTCGTAAGTAAGGCTCATGGATAAACCATCAAACTTTAGCTCACATACATATTCAAAATTATCACCAATGGCTTTGCGTATGCGTTGGTCAAAATCAAGCAGTTCCTGTTCATTATAAGTATTACCCAATGAAAGCATTGGCCATTTATGCCTTACCGTCTTAAATTCTTTGGTTATAAATCCGCCAACTTTTTGGGTAGGGGAGTCGGGTTCAGCAAATTCAGGAAATTGCTTTTCAAGGCCGATTAACTCTTCAAGCTTTTTATCAAAATCATAATCTGAAATGGTTGGCATAGCCAGCACATAGTAGTTGTAATTATGCTGCTTTAATTCGGCAGATATTGATGAGATCTTCTTTTTAGCTTCTTGCGGTAACATAGGAACGAAGATAATAAATTAGTATGTAGAGATATTTAAAACTGGCCATTCAGCCAAAGATTAAAACTAAATTTATTCTAAATAGTTAAATATAAGCGTTTGTAATTTATTCCTGTTTGCTATAATAAACGCAAGCATCAATTCACTTTGATGCAGTCAACTAATATAAGTAACCTTTAAATCTTGTTTTTATGAAAAAATCAATTTTGTACTTATTAGTTTTAGGTCTGTTGTCTTATTTTAATGCAAGTGCTCAGGATATAGCAATAGGCATACGTGGAGGTATTAGTATACCTAATTTAACGGCGGGTGGTAGTGAGCAAAATCCCCTAAATACAGGTTATAGCTCGCGGCAGGGGCCGGATGCGGGAATATTTGCCGAGTTTAAATTCAGCGATCTGTTTTCATTACAACCAATGCTTGAATATTCATCCCAGGGAGGAAAAAAAGATGGTTTACAGGCATTCCCCACACCTACACAGATAGCCGAGGCCTATCAGGCGCAAAATCAAACCCCGCCAACGTATTTGTATGCGAATTATAAAAGCGAGGCTAAGTTAAATTATTTGATGCTGCCTGTTCTTGCAAAATTTGGCTATAATTTTCATCAATCACCTTTTAGAATTTATATTGATGCTGGGCCGTTTCTAGGTTTGCTTGTTTCGGCACATCAGGTAACCAGCGGGTCAAGTGAATTTTATGCCGATGCATCGGGCCAGCAACCACTACCTTATGGCGAACAGTCTTTTGATGCCAATAATAATATTAAATCTCAGCTTAACAAGGTGAACTTTGGCATTGAGGGCAATCTGGGCCTTGCTTATAAAATAAAGCGAAGCAGTATTTTTATTGAGGGAGGCGGAAATTACGGCTTTTTAAATATCCAAAAAGGCACTGCAAATGGTAAAAATAATACTGGTGCCGCTACTGCTGATATTGGTTACGCGTTAGCGTTTGGCAGGTAATAAACAACTGTATTTGAATGAAAAGGCGGTATTTAAAATATAGCGCCTTTTTGCTAATTCGCAAGCCTCGATAAAAAACAGCACACTCTAAAGTAAGTTTTGATTAAACCATTTTTAGATTTTGGTATCTCATTATTATAAAACAAATATTAATCTATTATGAAAAAGCTAAGTAAAGTTTTAATGTTATTTATGGCAGTATCATTATTTACCGCTGTAAAAAGTAATGCACAAATTATAGTAAGAGTACGCCCTGCACGCCCGCGCACAGTTATTGTTGCCCGTCCTCCTGCACCATCTCCTCGTCACGTTTGGGTTGCTGAGGAATGGACCAATAGAGGTGGCAGATATGTTTACCAGGCTGGTTACTGGGCCTTACCTCCACGCCCGCATGCTGTTTGGATAGCTGGTCACTGGCGTAACCGTCCAAGAGGCTATGTTTGGGTTCCCGGTCACTGGGCATAACTATCTAAATAAGAAAGGCGATACAAAGTGTATCGCCTTTCTTATTTAGATATGCTTATTTAAAACTAATGAGCATCCTTGGTTGTAGTTTGTTTCATCATCATTGCCTCTTTAATGTATTTAACCGGGGCACTGCCATAGCTTAAAAACTTCTCGTTAAAATCTTTCAGGTTATACTTATCTCCCTGATCTTTTTTCCAGGCTTCACGTAAATCCATTATCTCTTTATAGCCGGTAAAATAGCAATCCAATTGTACACTGGTTTCAGTTACACGTGTCCATTTATTTTCAGCTTCGGCTTCTTGTTGAAACGCCTCATGAGTTAGTAATTTAATAGCATCCGCTTTGTTCATACCACCTGCATGCACACTGTAATCCAAAATTGTATTACACACCGACCGTAAATGCCATTTATACCACATCAACCTCATTTCAGGTTCAGTACTATCATAACCGTTATCCATCATCATTTGCTCGCCGTAAACGGCCCATCCTTCAATCATGGCATTATTACCCAATACCGATTTTATTAAACTCGGTGATTGATTTGCATAAATTAACTGAACATAATGGCCCGGTATAGCTTCATGAATACTGAGGATTTGTAGGGTATAGTTATTGTATTCGCGTAAATAGCTTTCAGCTTTTTCAGGTGAATAACTTGCTAAACTACCAACGTTATAATAAGAGTTTCCATCTTTATCATAAGGGCCAGGCGAACTCATTGATGCACCAGCTACACCGGCCATGTAAGCAGGCTCTTTGCGAATAATAAGTGGTTTTGATGCATCAAGCGTAACCAAATCTTTCGTTCTTATAAACGAGGTTAACTTGGGTATTGTGTTTTCAATGGTTGATTGAAACTCTGCAACTGTGGTGTGTTGAGCAGAGATAGTATCCAATAGTTCACCTATTAAATCAAGGCTGTCTTTTGGCATTGCTTTAGTGCCAAAATACTTAGGCCATAATTGTTTGCTAAGCTTTGCCATTTCGCGATGTACATATTTTTTGCGCTCCATAGCAGCATTAAATATCTGTTGCGAGGTGTATTGTGATTGCAGCACAAATTTAAACTTATCATCATAAAGCTCCTTACCCAACCTAAAGCTGCGTGGATGGTCATTCTTCATGTTTTTTAACCAATCTACAAAACCTTTTATGGCAGTAACTGATGCAGTTGCGCGGTCAAGCATTAATTTCTTTTCTGTTTCAGGTATTTTGCTTTTACTTAACGAGTCTGCAAAATCTTTTTCAAAAACTCCTGAACCACCCGTTAGTTGTTCTTCTGCAAGGCTAGTAAGCTCAACAACCGGGTCTTTAATCTGCTTTTCCGCTTCTTTATAATACTCGGGAATAAAAGCCATCTTTTCATAAAAATTACGCAGTCGCTTATCAAGCGGTGCATAATGCTCATTCAAAATAGTAGCAAAAGAACCAATTACATTATATTGGCTTGGGTCCCACATGTATTGTTTTAAGGTGGTGATTTGCCATTGGGAATACTGCAATTGGTTTTGCATTATGTAATAATCTATCCTGTTATCCTGCGATAATTTTTCTACCGGGTAATGGTCTAGTGAATCAAGCTGCACTTTGTCAAAATCAAGCATCTTGTCGCGGGTTTTATTGCTTGGGGCATATAAAAGGCTATCATACTTATGGTATCCTACCGATGTTGCCCAATCCGGGTCATGCTTCCATAACGCGTCCAGAAAAGCACCTTCATAAACGGTAAATGCAGCATCATCTTTAGTTGTTTCTGGCCCAACAGAGCCATCTTTCTTACAACCTGTAAAAAATGCAGCTGCAAGCAGGAGTGGTATGATTATTTTATTCACAGTGGAATTAATTATTTTTTTAAAGGTAAACTTAAAACTTTTAGCTGAAATAAAATCATTTCAAATAAAATCGGCAGTAGCAGTCGGTAGTTGTGGCGATTTTAAATTATCGAATATTGGCAACTAAAAACGAGTATGGCTGTTATCAAGTAAAATTACATCAATGGATAATCAGAATAAGAAATTAGTTGCCGAATTATCAAAATTGTTACTGGGTGGTAGCGCGCATGCCGATTTAAAAGAGGCACTGGCTGGTTTACCTGCTGAATTGCGGGGCGTTAAGCCCGATAACTTACCTTACAGTATCTGGCAGTTGGTTGAACATATTAGAATTGCACAATGGGATATGTTGAATTTTTGTATCGATCCCAATCATCAATCTCCTGAATGGCCCGGTGAATATTGGCCTAAAGAAACCGCACCTACAAATGACGATGCATGGAAGGATTCTATAAAACAAATTAACAGCGATAGGGACGAATTTATTTCGCTTGTTGAAAAGAGTGATTTGTATGGACCGATCCCAGGTGGAAATGGGCAAACCATTTTACTGGAAGCATTGCAGATGGCTGATCATGCCGCATACCATATAGCCGAAATTGTTATTATTAGAAGATTATTAGGTGCCTGGAAAAAGTAAAGAGCATTTAAATTATATCTTTGCTGTATACAGATATGGATACTTTAAATGCAGCTTTAACACATGATAATAAAACGTTTGAAGGTATAAGTTATACCGGAAAAGCGATTAAACATAGAGAATTTCAGAGCTGTACATTCAAAAAATGTGATCTTTCAGATACGGATCTGTCACATAATAAATTTTTAGAGTGTATTTTTCAGGATTGTAACCTGTCTATGGTCGCGTTAAACGGCGCGACACTTAATGATATAACTTTTATCAATTGTAAAATACTGGGTGTAAATTTTAGTGATTGCCTTAGTTTTTTATTTGGTGTGAAATTTGACTCCTGCATATTGGATTATTCATCATTTATGGGCAGGAAAATGACAAAAACGCAGTTCTATAAATCATCCATAAAAGAAGTAACCTTTAGCCAGGCTAATTTGGCGGGTTCATCTTTCAGCGGATCGGATTTAATGGGTGCTGTTTTTAATCGCACCGACCTTAGTTCAGTTAATTTTGTTGATGCCCAGAACTATATCATATATCCTGAGCTTAATAACATCAAAAACGCGGTTTTCTCCTCGCATGGATTAGCAGGTTTGTTAACTGCTTATCAAATTAAAATAGTTTAATGCAGCGTTATTTTAGCTTTTGTATAAAATCAACTATATCTGTTACCATTTCTGTATTAAGAGGCAGATCTGGTTGTTTATAGGTAGCTAAATTTGCCTCCTTGTCTGATGGTGCTGTTTTTAACACATAATTCATACCTCTTATCGGCATTAAAATAGCGCTTGACTTTGCACTTTTTAGTTTCTGACCGTTGTCAGCGGTCACCTGTAAATCGGTAGTGCCTTGAATAAGAAGAATAGGCATCTTTAATTTCCTTATTACTTGTGTAGGGTCATATCTGCACCACGACATCATATAAAACTGTACGCTTGGCCGTGCAATGGAGTATAATTGAGGGTCAACATTTGGATTTATTTTGCCTCTTTTTAAACTATCCAATATGTTTTTTATACCATCAGCCATGTACTGCGGCTGGTTTTTCATTTGGTCTGTCAATATCTTTTCGCCCGGGTAGCCCGCTCCCTCCAATGATATAAACCCTTTTATAGGTTCATCAGCGGTTGCCAGCATGCCCACTAAGGCTCCTTCGCTATGGCCTGCTATAACTATTTTTGAAAAACGTTCATCACTTGTTAGTATATCAATTATGCTAACTACATCATCAACATTATCCTCAAATCTTAAGTCGCTTTCTTTTTGGTTGCCGGTACTTTGGCCAACCATTCTTCTATCATAACGTACAGATGCGATTCCACTTTTACCTAATGCCTCAGCCAATAACTTATACATATTTGTATTTAAGCCGGTAGTACTATTACCATCGCGATCAATTGGGCCTGTACCCGGTATAATTATTACCACGGGGATTTTACCTGATACATCTTTAGGGGTAGTTAAAGTACCCGAAATTGTTCCTACTAGTGTTTTTATAGTAATTGGCGTTTCAACTAACGACGGATCAAGTGGAGTATTAGCAGTTATATTACTTGCATTAGGTGTTAACCTTAAGCCGGTAAACTGATTTTTAGCGTTTAAAGCAATGTTTAATAAAAAAGCATCATTTTGAAAAGTTGCTTTATATATGCCAAGAGGCGGGTTGTATTTTACAAATTCAGTTTTGTTTAGATTGCCCAGTTGCGATTTTAACTGTGTGGTTGTAGTTTTAAATACATCAAGGGGTAAGGCCTGTTTCATGTCGGGGCTAAACATACTGTACACGCTATCAGGCTCATTGCTGTTGTAAAAAGTTTTAAATTTGTCTACAGCTATGTGGTAGCTGGTAGGTTCTGCTTGTGCCCATATTTTAACAGCACACGATAGTAATGTAACGCAAAAAATAAATTTCCTCATTTTAAATCTTTTCTCTTTATGGGCTTAATTAGCGTACTAATTTAAGGATAATTTGAATATTCAGGCATGAACGCGATGATTAGTTATCTATCAAAAATTTTTGCGGTTAATTTTTATTATTAACTTAGCGTTTAACTATAGTTACCTTAACACAAAATATAGCAGTTTTTTACTGACAGTCATTAATGAAGTTTTTAACCGGATTCCTATTAACAGGGATCATCGTAGTCGCATATTCCTTCTCGTACGCACAGAGTGGCTACTCTATTACAGGTAGGGCTATTATTACAAGTACATCATTTGCCGGAGGCGCTACAGTTTCATTGCTTCAATATTCCGATTCATCTGCTGTGAAATCTACTGTTTGTAATAATCAAGGCGGTTTTGAATTGAAGGGCATAAGCCCGGGTAATTATATAGTTTTAATTAATAAACTTGGTTACAAAAAGTTTTATAGCGCACTAATCCGGGTTATAAATAGTAATATTCATTTACCGGATGTTTTGCTGCTGCCCGCGACAAATGATTTAAAAGAAATAACAGTTACAGCTAAACGGGATTATATTGAAGTTAGGCCGGATAAAACTATACTTAATGTAGATAGAAGTATACTGGCTGCGGGTAATTCAGTTTTCGATATATTGGGTACTGCACCCGGCGTGCGCATTTTAGATAATGGAGTTTATGTTAAAGGTGGCCAAAAAGCCCTGATAGCTATTGATGGTAAACCTATTGGGCAATTAACTGATGAGCAGTTGGCAGATTTACTGAAAAGCTATCAAAGCAGTATGATAAGCCAGATTGAGATCATCAGTAACCCGCCGGCCAGGTATGATGCCTCTGGCGGTGGAGTTATCAATATCATATTAAAAAAGAGTAAGGACTATGGCTTTAAGGCGAATATTACTGAAAGTGCCGCTGCCGGTCAGGATTATAAATTGAATTCGGGTATTAACCTGGATTATCGGATGAAAAATTTAAACTTCTTTGGTAGCTATAATTTTAATGATAGCAAAACCCCACGCATACTTGATATTGATAGAACGATAGGCCAAACGGCTCTTAATGAAAATTATTTAGGGGTTACTCATTTGTTAAATAATGGTTTTAATGGCGGGATAGATTATAATTTGAGCCCCACGCAAGCTGTAGGTGTTTTAATGTATGGCTATCACAATCAAGTTGATATTAACAAAAATAACACGACAGATATTTTAAATCAGGGAGTGTTAGATTCCGACATTACCACAAACTCTCATATCAACCGATCTATTACCAATCTTAATTATGATTTTAATTATAAAGGTAGTTTTGGTAAGGAGAACAATACTACATTAAGTGCCAATTTTGATTATTCAACCTATAGAAGATATTCAACAGAGTTACTAGAGAATAATTTTTTTGATGCTGATGGTGTACAATATCGCGATCTTTTTTATACGGATAATTCACCATCTCAGATTAATGTAAGGTCAGAAAGAATTGATTTCACTCAGGCATTATCTAAAACCGGTACTCTTGGCCTTGGCTTACGAAATGATCAGGCAAATAGCAATAATACGATTGATTTCCAACAACGGTCTTCTACTGATTCCGCCTATACTCCCGTACCATCATTAACGGATCATTTCACCTACAATGAACGAATTAATGCGGCCTACATTGATTACGATGGTAAGTTTAATAATACCGGCATTGCATTAGGCCTTCGCGCAGAGCAAACCAGTTCATTAGCCGAATCACTTAATCCAAATAAGATTAGTTCCAACAGCTATTTCGATCTGTTCCCCAATGTGGAAATTACACAGCCTGTAGATAAAGATAATACCTTAGTATTGGCTTATAACCGCCGTTTAACACGCCCGCAATACCAGGATCTTAATCCTTTTGTAGCCTATATTGATGAATATTCCTATAGTACCGGTAATACTTTTTTAAAACCGGAGTATTTTACAACGTACCAGGTAACGGATGTATTTAAACAGAAATATAAATTAGATTTAAGTGTAGAGATAACGAACGATTTTTTTGTACCTATATTTCAGCAAAATGATTTAACTAAGGTATTTACCTCAACTATAAGCAATATAGGTACGCGTTATGGATATAGTGCTGAGGCAACTTTGCCTATTGATATTACAAAATGGTGGAATGCCAATGTATATTTATATGGGTCGTACCAGCGATATGTTTATTGCAGCGGTAGCCCTGATAAAACAACAACAGATTTTGAGATAAAGGTTACTCAAAACTTTACTATCACCAATAGCATACGGGCCGAACTATTTACAGGTTGGGAGTCGCCAACTTATTATGGTATTAAACAATATGCCGATGAATGGTCTACACGAGCAGGGATCAGCAAGTCAATTTTGAATAATAATGGCAGCATAAAGCTGGCTATCAGCGATATATTTAACTCGCAGAGTTATAGGTACACCTCACAGTATCAAAACCTTAATCTTACCGGTTTTGAAAAGGCCGGCAGCCGTTTTGTAACAGCTACATTTACCTACCGTTTTGGTAATCAGAGTGTTCAAAATAATAAGCGTTCCAATGGAAATGTTGATGGGCAAAAAAGATTAAATTCAAGTACTAACGATAATTAAGGGCGATTAGCCCACATGCCCGCTTATTGAGCTTATAATTATTATAAGCAATACTAAAAGGCTTATGCCTACATATAAATAATCTTTTTCAAGTACAAAACCTAGGGTTGAAAACACTATCCGGAGAATAGGCGTAGCAATAAGCAATATAATGCCCGCCTGTATTATTGATCGGCCTTTTAGGTTAATAATTCCATTTATGAGCCCATGCAACTGCACAAAATCTGGCACCCCGTTAAACTTTGAATAATTGGGTATTGAGCCGCCATGCCTTGATATATATATAACGCCGCCAACAAATACTACAGTAATAGATACAATTACGCCAATACGCAATACCCAGCCAATAACTGCCTGCATATCAGTATCCTTAAAACGTGCTTTAGCTGCCATATTATATTTTACCAATTAGTCCGTTATAAATTAATTGTGATGCCAATCCTATCACCACAACAACAAAAACCCAGCGCAACCAGCCCGATGATTTTGTTTTTACTAATATTTTCGATCCCACCAGCGCGCCTATCAATACGCCAATAACCACGGGCATTGAAATTGACGGCTCGATATACCCTCGTTGCAGATATACCACCGCGCTTGCCGCCCCGGTAACTCCTATCATAAAATTACTTGTAGTGGTTGATACTTTAAAAGGAATACGCATTATATTATCCATAGCCAAAACCTTTAAAGCCCCCGAACCTATACCTAACAAACCCGATAGTAAGCCTGCAAAAAGCATCATTACAAAGCCACCGCCAATGCGGCTTACACTGTATTCAACAGGGCCATTTTCGCCGGGGTAGCTTCCGTTGAGTTTTAATTTCTCAGCGAAAACATTTTTTTGATGCACTATCTGTACCGCCTTTTTTCGCAAAGTAAGCAGGGCCGATGTAATTAAAATTACACCTAATAAAATAGCTAAAAGATTGGTTGGAAAATATACTGCAACCATTGCACCGGTTACAGCTCCTAAGGTAGTGGCTACTTCTAAAAACATGCCTAAACGCATGTTGGTTATACCCTCTTTAACATAAGCCGCCGCCGAACCTGAAGATGTTGCTATGATAGATACCAGTGAAGCGCCAATGGCATAATGTATATCAACATGCAGAAATACAGTAAGCAAGGGGATAATTATAAAACCGCCGCCGAGGCCGGTTAATGAGCCTAATAACCCTGCAAAACATGAACCAACTAGTATAATCAGGGTGAATTCAAGTACCGGCATATATTCCTGAGATCAATTTGGGTGCTAAAGTAGTAATAAAATCAGGCAGCCCGAATTGTTATGGATAAATGTTATTTACATAAATCAGACACATTTACAACAACAATAATCTTAAGTTAGTGTTATATATTTCAACCTTTAAACATAATTTATGGCCTACAAAAAGATACTTGAGCTATTGGGTAACGATGCCGATAGTTTGCTGCAGCATAAATGCACAACTTTTTCAAAAGATTTGCTGCACGTTCCCTCACCTGATTTTATTGACAACATTTTTATAAACAGTAACCGTAATCCACAGGTTTTACGCAATCTTGCGGCTATACATAATCACGGTCGCCTTGCGGGTACTGGCTATATGTCTATTTTACCTGTGGATCAGGGAATTGAGCATACAGCAGGCGCGTCGTTTGCGAAGAATCCAATATATTTCGACCCGGAAAATATTTTGAAACTGGCAATTGAAGCAGATTGTAATGCTGTAGCAACTACTTTTGGTAACCTGGCCATTGTAGCACGTAAATACGCGCATAAAATTCCGTTTATTGTTAAGATTAACCACAACGAGTTGTTAACCTATCCAACCAAATACAAGCAAATACCTTTTGGTAGTGTTGATGATGCCTGGAATTTAGGCGCTGCCGCTATTGGCGCTACCATATATTTCGGCTCGGAGGATTCTGATAATCAAATTGTAGAAATAGCGAAAGCATTTGACCGTGCGCATGAGTTAGGCATGGCCACCGTTTTATGGTGCTATACGCGTAATAATGCCTTTACTAAAGATGGCGTAAATTATGAAACCGCTGCTGATTTAACAGGCCAGGCTAATCACTTAGGTGTAACTATTCAAGCTGACATCATCAAGCAAAAACTACCTGATGTGAATGGTGGCTTTACGGCTATAAAGTTTGGCAAAACCGATCCGTTAATGTACAGTAAACTTACCACTGATAACCCCATTGATATGTGCCGTTACCAGGTAGCGAACTGTTATATGGGTAGGGCGGGGCTGATAAACTCCGGCGGCGAATCACACGGAACAAGTGATATTGCAGATGCCGTTAAACAGGCTATAATTAATAAAAGGGCAGGTGGTTCAGGATTAATTATGGGGCGTAAATCATTCCAGCGTCCATTTAAAGAAGGCGTGGAGTTAATAAACCTTGTTCAGGATGTTTATTTGGCTAAGGAGATTGATTTGGCATAGAGCCAATTATCATATTAATCACTTTTTTACAGCTTTAATTTTTTTTAATTGAGCTGTTTTTAGATATTTGAGGCGATCGCTGTTAAGGCGGTCGCAAATTCTCTTATGGTGCAAGGGTAACATGTCTGATTCTGGTTCAGAAGATCGTGGTTCGAATCCATGTAAGAGAACAAATCGTTATCTACGTATAAATTCCTTACTTATTTACTTTGTTGAGGGTTTTAGTATGGAGAGCTTGGACAATCCTTGAGTCGCAATCGGACTAGATATAAAGCCTCTTATTTATTTAATAAGAGGCTTTATTATTTATAGTACCATCCATGTTAAAATGTGGAGCTATAAGTTATTCTAACTTCCAAATGTTTTTTGTAATACACCGGCTAATCTCACAGCCGCGAACACTAATTGTTGTTTAACTATGGGTACATTGGATTTTAAATATTGCATAGAAAGAGCCGTAGTACTGTTAGTGCTTGGATTACAAGAATAAACCTGAGGCAAATAGCTGCGGGCTTGCATTGCCCAATCTATTGTATTCCCTTGAGTGATGGTTGATACAGTTGCCGGCGATAAATTATGATAGTAGGTTAACAAGGATTGTAGGTTTACATGGCCAACCTCAATTATTATATCGTCCCAAACATGATGTAAATTGTTATCGGTGCCATTATAAACCGGCGTAGTAACTAAGTCGTCGTTTGCACCTTTATCGCTTCCGTAACCATCATGCAACGGTTGGGTAATATCACCCATAAGATGAAATAATATTAAAACATTTCGTTTTAAACTGTCGGGACTTACTGTAGTACCGGCATTAAAAAAATCGATCACTCTTTGAAGATTGTATACCACATCGCTTTCAGATGCTACCTGGGAGTATGTTTGATTTGCCTCCATATTTAGGAAATGCCAATTATCCATATAGCTATATTCCGGTACGCGATTTATTCTAACGGAGTCCATCCAAACAGCAGCAAGATCAGGCGAATAGCTGTTTCCGATAGCAGTTAACACCTTCTGCTTGGCTTGTGGACTAATTAGTGATAAAGCCATATCTACTACTAATCGGTGGCCCTGTGCTCCCCAAGCCAAAGTTTTAACTGGCTTGATCAATAATAATGTAATAATACATACTAGAATTGCTCTTTTGGTTTTCATTGCAAATAAGGTTTAAGGTTAAATTTAATGCAACCTATTAACTGATAGGTTATTATAGATAAAGGTTGGCAAAATAATTTGATTAAACAAGCAAGTTATTACCCACACAATTCTTAATCGGTGTCAGCAAAAAATTCTGTTCGCGTGCGAATAAATCCTCAGGTTTTATTGGTTTGGGTTACTGAATAGTGGTCATAAAGGCTTTCTTTAGCTCAACCATCAACTGGTTAAAGCTAACCGGCTTGGATAAAAAGTAATCCATCCCTGCATTTAGCGCTGCTACTTTGTCCTCGGTCATGGCGCTGGCTGTCATAGCAATGATAATTGGTTGAGGTGATTTTTGCTTGCGGATGATGGTTGTAGCCTCCAGGCCATCCATCTCGGGCATTTGAATATCCATTAAAACAACATCAAAGTCGTTGGCTTTAATAGCATCCACCGCTTCTTTGCCATTTTTTACCAGTACAGGTTCATATCCCAGTTTATTAAGCATTTGCTTTATAACTTTTTGGTTAATGATATTATCTTCAGCCGCTAATATTTTTAACGGGAATTTACTCTTAAAATCATTTGATATATCGTCTCTGGTATCCGGCGTAGTGATCTTCAAAGTCTCTGGTTGCTGGTCTGTTTCTGTTGTGCTTAAAATGCTAAAGGTGATACAAGTTCCTTTGTTCTCAGCGCTCTCAACATTAATAGATCCGCCAAGCAGGTCAACCAATCTTTCACAAATTACCAGCCCCAGGCCCGTGCCACCATATTTACGCGTTATCGATGCATCTCCCTGCGAAAACGGTTTAAATAATCTTGATAAATGCTCAGGGGAGATGCCTATTCCCGTATCTTTTACTTCAAACGAAAGTTTTAAATTGTCACCAAGGTTTTCAAGTAGTTTTACAGTAAGTGATATTTTGCCAATGTGGGTAAACTTGAGGGCATTGCTTAGCAAGTTGTTTAAAATCTGTTTTAACCTTAGCTTATCAGTAACAATGGTATCAGGAATAAGCTGATCAATCTCATATACTACTTTAATTTGTTTATCGGCAGCATTGCGTACAAATATGGTTAACGTATCCTCGATGCATTGCTTCAAATTAAATTCATGAATGTCGAGTTTCATCTCGCCGGACTCTATCTTTGAGAAATCCAGCAAATCATTAATAACATTAATTAAGCTCTCGCCGCAATTACTAATCGTTTCTGCATATTCACGCTGCTCGGGGTTTAATTGCGTTTCGGTAAGCAGTGCAGCCATTCCCATTACACCATTCATTGGCGTACGTAACTCGTGGCTCATGGTAGCTAAAAATATACTCTTGGCTTTATTTGCCTTTTCTGCGCTCATCCTTGCCTTAAATTCCTGCTCGCGTTGTATTAATAATTCTTCCGATTGAGCCATCAGCTCCTCGTTTAACGCAAATAATTCTTCAGATTGATCATGAAGCTCATTAGCTTGTTGCTTAATTTCGGCAGTCCTTTCTTTTACTATCTTTTCCAGCTCAGTCTTTCGGGCTCTTATATAGCGTACCCTATAGCGGTAATAACCATAAAATATACCAATGACCGTAAGTGCGGTTAACAACTTAAACCACCATGTTAACCAAAAAGGTGGTACTATGGTTATTTTTAATTTTAAAGGTTTATTGTTCCATAAACCATCATTGTTGGCAGCCTTTACTTCAAAAATATAGTCACCGGCATCTAAATTGGTGTAAGTGGCTTTGTTTTGTTTGCCTACATAATTCCAGTCTTTTTCGAAGCCTACTAGCCGGTATGCATACTGGGTTAATTCTGGGAGTGTGTAACTAAGCGCCGTATATTCAATAGTGAAAACCGATTGGCTATGCGGGAGCTTGATTTGACTGGTTTGATTAATGCTGTTTTTTAAGATAGCGTTTTGGCCCGGTTCAATTGTTTTATTATACAGTTGAAAATCACTTAAAACCATTTGCGGGATATATTTATTACTGGGTAAGTGGCTGGGGTTAATAATGTTAAAACCATTTAATCCACCGAATAGCAAATCGCCATTTTTTGCCCGTAAACAGGCGTTATGCGAAAACTCTGCTCCCTGCAATCCATTTAAAGTAGTAAAATGCCTGAAATATTTAATATCGGGTTTAAACTGTACTATCCCATTGCCGGTACTAACCCATAAAAAGCCATATTTATCTTCAACTATTCCGCTTATATGATAATAAATTGTATTGTCAGGAAAGGTATAAGCCGATAATTGGTGGGTTGTTTTATTATATAAATTAAGTCCTCCGCCAAATGTCCCAATCCATAGATTGCCCTTACTATCCTCAAAAACACAGGATATTACATTATTAGTTAACCCGGAATTATAGGTTTTAAAATGTGTGAAAGTTTTGTTAGCCGCATTATATAAATTCAACCCATCAAAAGTGCCTATCCATACATTACCCGTTTTATCCTGATATAAAGCTCTTACATCATTATTACTTAAGCTATGGAGGGTGTCATTTACATTATGTTTAAACTTGTTTATGATAATGCCATCCTTGATAACATTTACACCACCATCATCAACACCTGCCCATATATTATTATCATGGTCCTCCATAAGGGCATAAACGGATGTACCGGTAATGTTTGTTGGTGAATTACCGCTTACATAATGTGCTGTTAGCTTATTGTTTTTATCCAATACATTAAGCCCGTTATCATAAGTGCCTACCCATAGATTATCCTTGTTGTCTTTTAAAAGCGAAAGGATAACTTTTCCATTTAATGAAACCTTATTATTGGTTATTGTTTTAGTTCGATTATTAAAGTAGCTGATGCCGCCACCATCAATACCAATATAAAAACCACCGGCTGTTTCGGCAAATGTATTTACACTGTTATTGTTCAATTCGCCGGAAGAACTGGTGTTAATAAAGTAATGCGCGAAGGATGAAATGTTACTATCATATTTAACAATTCCCACGTTGTACACACCGAGCCATAAGATTCCCTGATCGAAAAGGATAGACCCAACAGAAGGTTCAACACCGGGATTATCTGTTTTATAGGATGTTATTATATTCGTATTCTCATCAAGTTGATCAAGGCCTTTTTCGGTTCCTATTAGTAGCTTTTGAGGGCTTACATAAGCCAGCGAAAGCACATTGTTACTTATTAATGATGATGTGTCAGCCGGATGATGTTTGAAATGGGTAAACTTTTTGGCTTTCGGATTAAAAAGATCTAACCCTGCATCAAACGTTCCGACCCAGATATTGCCATCTCTTCTTTTTAATAAAGTATTAACATGATTGCTGGCGATACTTGAATTATCCTCATTCTGATGGCGATATAGTATAGATTGCCCATTACTGCAATTAAACCAGATAAGCCCGCCATCAGTGCCTAAAAAGAGGTTCCCGTTACCATCGTCAGTAATCGAACGGATATGATGTTCAGGTATATATTCTTTATCTTTTTGATATAGATAGCGTTTGAATTTCCCGGTTTTTGGGTTAAATAAATTTAATCCGGAATATGTACCTATCCACAGATTATTCTTTTTGTCTTCATAAATACTTGTAATATCATTATTTGATAAAGTTGTGGCATCATCTTTAACAAGTGTAAAGTTTGTGAAGGAATCCTGTTTAGCACTATACAAACTTAAACCACCCCCACCTGTGCCAACATAAACATTGCCTTTATTATCTTTAAATAATGTTTCAATATTATTTACCAGTAAAGAATGCGGATCACCGGGAACATGCCTGTAAATTTTGAAAGCGTGGCTATCATAACGGTTTAGTCCATCATCTGTTGCAAACCATAAATAGCCTTGGTTATCCTTTAATATCGATTTGACGTTACTTTGTGATAAACCACCACTAACCCGTAAATAGGAGATGTCTGTATATTGATTTTGCCCTTTACCATATGGTGTGTTGCACAAAATTAACCAGGCAAGTACCCCGAAAAATTTAATGAATAATGATGGCTGTCCGCCATTGCCTATCTTAGCAGAAGATGTTGTGTTACAATAAGATTTGGCTATATAAGGCATTAAAAGGCATTAAAAGGCAGTCATTTTATTTGTTATACGTTATGCTTTTTTAAAAGTTATCAAATCGCGTGGGTGCAATTTTTATATAACAGCGTAGGTATGTATTGAAATAGTTAATTTGCATTATAATGCATTTATAAAACAGCCTTAACATTACTATGTATAACGAATTACCTTTAGTAAATAATGAAACCAATCATAGTTTTGAAATGATTGTTGAGGGGCAGCGCGCCTTTATTGATTATAGACACATAGGAGACACTTATCTGTTAATACATACTGAAGTACCGGAAACTCTACGAAATCAGGGAATAGCCAAAATCCTTGTTGAGAAAACCTTTGAGTATTTGGAAGAAAATCATCTTAAAATGCGCCCTTTTTGCCCATATGTTCAGGTTTTTCTAAAAAGCAACCCGGATTGGAAGCGACTGGTAGATAAGTAATATTTAGCCTTTATATGTAGAAAGCTATTTTTTCATTAACCATTTTGGGTTTATTTACTTCTTCGTAGTAAGCCGGTTTAATTGCTTTTGCCAATAAAGCTTGTTTATGATTATCAAGCAAACGTTTCCACCAAAATTTATAAACACGCGGATAAATTACTTTTCCCATGTTCTCCTCCCTGGTAAGGTTCTCTAATACAAGTAGCTTGTACATTACCCTGCGCGAATGGTCGACTATGCAGTGTGATCGTTTGGTGTAGCCAAATTGTTTATTTAACTCCCAATTTGTTTTGCCGGAAACGAGTATCTGTTCAAATATTTCGATATGCAGTGTTGAGAACTGTTTGGTTCTTAAATTGGGGCGTGTTCCTGTTTTTATATTCCTATCCATCACTTTCCTTTTTATGTAGTATGTTATAAAACTTTTGGCGTCGAGCTTCCCTCACCAAAACGATAGCTAAGCATAATTTCATGCGTAGCATTATTATAGCCACCAAGGTTCGCGCTGTTGGTGCCGAACTGGTAACTGTAGCCTATATGTATGGTGCCCGCATTTAAATCGAGTAAGATTGCAGCCTGGCTGTTAGTTGTATAACTTGCTCCAAAACCCAACACATCTTTTATATAAAATAAACCTGAAAAATCGGCTGTTACAGGCGATCCGCTTGCGTAGGTTGCTAATACCGAGGGTTTAAGTTTAAAGTCATCACTTAGTTCGGCTATGTAGGCACCAGCAAAATAATAATGGTTTTTGAAGTAATTATTATTTTGTAACGATGCTGTACCAAGGCTGCGTAAAGTAAGCTCCGGCATAGAAATACCAACATAATAAGTATCGCTGTATAGCAATACACCAAAACCTAAATTGGCTTTAGTTTCACTAATATTACTATCAAACAAAGGGTCGTTGTTATCATCAATTGATAAGTAGTTGGCTTTGTAAGATCGTATACCCGCATTGGCAGAAACAGCCAAAAAGTTCTGATCATCCAATTGTATCGATTTGGCGAAAAAGAAACTGGCTTCGGTTTGTTTTTCAATAGCTATCTGGTCATTCTGCACAATAAAACCGGTTGAGGCACCCATATCCGGAAGCGGGATACTTGCATTAACCAGATAAGTTGAAGGCGCTCCGTTTATCCCGGTAAACTGTTTCCTTATCACCCCGGTTACTGATCCTGCCTGGTCAATTAATGAATACGCTGAATTGATGGGCGTAAGGTTATTCATGTACTGTGTGTAACTGAATGGGGCTGTAGTTTGAGCCGATGTGTTAAGGCCATAAAATACCAAAGTAACCGCTAGCGCAAACAGTTTTAAAGCTTTTTGTTGTAGGTTTTGAATGATATTGAGTCTGTGTATAATTAGGTCCATTTAATATTCCCTGGTGAAATTTTTGAAACTGTAGGCGGTTTAATTCAGTTATTCGATGCATAATTAATAATGCCGGCAGTAAGTTTTTTTTGATATAATCCTTTACCGCCGGCATTATGTTTACCATATGTTCGGTTAATATTTGAGTACTATATAACCGGTTTTAGTTTTTGTTATACCCTTAGCTTTGTATTGTAGCACATAGAAATACGTTCCCTGTGGTACCATGGCTCCGGTTACACTGGAATGCCCATCGAAAGTGTTGGTGGTATTGTCATATCCCGATGATTCAAATACTTTTGTACCCCCGGTATTCATAACCATTATTTTATTGTCGGGATAGCTGGTAATGTTATCAATGGTTAGCACATCGTTAACACCATCCCCATTGGGTGAAAGTGCGGAGTGTACCAATGGATCGCCATTATTAGGCGTAGCAATATTGTAGTTTGCTACAGCTGTGGAGTCAGCAAGATAGTTCCTGTTATTTGATTGCGCCATACTTACCTGGGTACCATTTACAAACTGCCATTCGGCGCTGTAAAAACCTGATGAAGCACCACTATATTGGGCATATCCGGCCAGGGCTTGTATATTTATCCATTCGCCATTCTGCCATCTGTTTTCAAAATAATCCCAACCATCACCGGTTGAAACCACCGACCACATAGCGCTATACCATGTGCTGTTGCCAACATTGGCTTCAATAGCGCCATTCTGATCTTCAACATCCATCATATTGCCTGTTGCACGGTTTACAATAAATATATATCCTGTAGGGCCTGCAACCTGCGCCCATTGATAATTGGTATTACCCGATGGACTTGTACCGTATTTAACCTGGCCATTGCCACCGTCGTACAGGTAGGTATTAGCCTGCCATCTGTTTAAAATATTGTAATAAGTGGTAGTAGTACCCGCCGCTGTTACCGTTACCGCGCATGTTGCAGTTTTACTGCCGCTGGTTGTAGTAACAGTTATTGTTGCTGTGCCCGCAGCCACGGCAGTTACCAAACCGGTGCTATTTACTGTAGCTATTGCCGTGTTGCTTGATGACCAGGTAACCGCCGTATTAGTGGCGTTGCTTGGCGCAACGGTTGCCGTAAGTTGTTGTGTTGTCCCAGCTGTTAATGATGCTGTAGTAGGGCTAAGCGTTACACCCGTAACGGCTATAACGCTTACTGTAATAGCCGATGTGGCAGTTTTACTGCCATCGCTGGTTGTAACGGTTATAGTGGCTGTACCTGCCGCCACTGCTGTTACCAAACCGGTGGAGCTTACGGTAGCAACAGCCGTATTGCTTGATGACCAGGTAACCGCGGTATTAGTAGCATTACTTGGTGCTATGGTAGCGGTAAGTTGTTGGGTAGCTCCCCCCGCTAACGTTGCTGTAGTTGGGCTAACCGTAACACCTGTAACTGATACCGGTGTACCAGGGTTAGTGGTATACCATGTATTGTTTTCATACCATTCGGTTGTTCCACTATTCAGGTTGCCGGTTTGATTTGATCCGTCATCAAATATCAGGTTGGTTGAGGTTACGTTGGTAAAAGTATAACTCCACCATCCGTTACCATCGTTGGTCATATTTACACCTGGCCATGTGCCATCTGCCAATACACCCGAAGGCTGCGCGTCCCACCAATATATTTTTATGCTGCTTCCCCATCCCGCAGGAGGGTAAAAATAAACAGTAAAAGTTGGTGCAGCCGTTACTGTTACCGCACATGTGGCCGTTTTGCTGCCATCGGCTGTTTTAACAGTTATTGTAGCTGTGCCTGCCGCTACTGCTGTAACCAAACCGGTGGCACTAACTGTAGCTATCGCGGTATTGCTTGATGTCCAGGTAACAGATTGATTGCTGGCATTGGCAGGAGCAATTGTTGCGGTAAGCTGTTGTGTGCCGCCCGTATTGATAGATGCTGTTGTAGGGCTCATGGTTACACCAGTAACTGCTACTGTGGCGGCTGTTATTGCGCATGTTGCGGTTTTGCTGCCATCGGCTGTGGTAACAGTAATGGTGGCTGTTCCTGCACCTACGGCAGTAACTATACCTGATGCACCTACAGTTGCTACGGCTGTATTGCTTGATGTCCAGGTAACGTTTTGGTTAGTAGCATTGGCGGGAGCAATAGTAGCGGTAAGTTGTTGAGTTGATCCAACTGCCACGGATGCTGTTGTAGGGCTCATGGTTACGCCTGTTACGGCAACAGTAGCAACACTTTGATTGGTTAAAACAATGTATTGGAAAGCCGTTAACGATTGTGTCGCTCCTGATGTTAAAGTAACTGTTGCGCCTGTATAAGCGTTTTTCCAGGTACCTGCAAAGGCCGATGGGATTACATAGCTTTGTGTACTGTTCCTCATGTTTACCATTACTACAACTTTTTCTGATGTTGTGGTAGATGCTTTGGTAAATGCGCAGGTATTATTATCAGAATAATTGGTCATCGTACCGCGCCGTACTGCTTCACTTAAAGTCCGGTAATTATTTACTTTCTTAAAATCAGCCGAAGCGCCAAGATTTGCTGTCCAGTTTATTTTTACCGTTTGATAAGGCCAGGGTATAGTTTGATTAAAGTCAACTTCCTGCCCGCTGGTTAAAAACGGAACACCACGCATGTAAGCGCAAACTAAATAGTTAGCTATTACACCGGCATGGCCGCCAAATTCCTGTATAGCAGTTGTGGTGGTTTCAATATCATGATTTGAAGTATACCTCGCCATTTGCTGGCTGCCGGTTGCACTGGCATACTCGGTATTGGTTGTAGTTTGTATAACACTTACTGATGATCCTGAAACGATTGGCGTTAAGGCATCATAATAAAAATCATCACCAAAATCATAATCAAAGCCAGCGGTATAATTTGCCTGCCGGTCACCTTCAGCCAGCATGATCAATTTATGGGTGGTAATCCCTCTTAAATTAGCGATAGTATTGGTCCAGAAATCAATGGGTGGGTTGTTTGCGTCATCGCACCTGAAACCATCAATATTGGCAGCAAATATCCAATAGCGCATGGAAGCCACCAACGCCGCGCGCATAGCCGTATTTGTGAAATCAAGAGCGGCAACGTCGCTGAAATTGGCTAATTGCTGAATTACACCACCGCTTTGAACATACCAGCTAGGGTTTGCTGTTATCCACGGGTGATCCCATGATGTTCCGTTCACGGCAAAATCGAGGATAACGGCCATCCCTCTGCTATGGCATCCGGCAACCAGATTTCTGAAATCTGTTAATGTACCATATTCTGTCGCTACCGAAGTATCGCCTTTGATTGAATATGGCGAAGCAGAGCTTCTTGAATCCGTACCATGCGGGTAGATAGGCATAATGTAAACCACGTTGGTGCCCAATGCCTTGATGCTGTCTAACCGGGCTATAATACCGGCAAAGTTTCCTGCCGCGCTATACGGGCGGTTATGTACCTGGTACATGTTTACATCCCTGATATCGGGCACGCCGGTAAATGGAGTGCCATACTGTGGGGGATCTGTTTGTGCTTTGACGATGCTTGAAAACAGCAAAGCAACAGCCATCATCGAAAAAAATAGCATTTTTCTCCAGACATGCCGGGATTGTTTTTTGTGTAATTCTTGATTCATAATTATAAAGTTTAGTTGGTTTTAGGTTGTGATTATTTCATCTATGGATAAAATAATATTGCAGCTGATGTTACCTTATGAAATGAATCGGCCTGCTTAACTTTTCGTTAATTTGGAGATTGTATTTTAAGTACGATTTTTGGGGCGCATTTAAAAACAGCACAAAGCTTTTTGCTTGTAAATATTTCATTTCCATAAGGTTATAATCTAATTGGTTGCTGGATTTGAATTGGTGGCAAATCCGAATCAAAGAAAAGGAGGGTAATTTGTATTATCAATACAATTAAAACCTAATATAGAAAATTGACAAAATATTTTATTTATAAAATATTTATAATCAGTTACTTGTGTGTGGTTTGGTATGCTGCCCAATATAGATTATAAAATCTAAGCTGCTTTAATTAAAGCATTTAGCATTTGGAATTAATGCAACGAAATCATGATGTTTTTCATCATAGTTAAGATTTAACAATGTTTCGTTTATGAAAAAATAGATATTAATAACAAAAGGTCTTAATTATAATATTAAGACCTTTTGTTATCACCCCGTTGCTGTACCACGGAACATTGCAACAGGTGAAATACTTAGTACAAAAAAACAATCGAAAAACGTCCTAAATAGCTCCAAAAAGGTGGCTTTAGATTGCTTTTTGGTCGATTTTGGGTTGGAAAAAGGCTGTTTTGGACTTAAAATGGTCCGAAAATGTCGCTTTTTTTACCAGTTTTTGATGGAAAATTGAAAGTTTTTATAGCTTTTACTCAATAAATTCCAGCTCGCTTTCCACCGGAAATTTATTATAGAAATCTTTAAAATCAATATCAGGATATTTACCCTGTGCAAGGTGAACTGTATGCTTAAAATTACCATACTCAGTTTTTCCTATTTCGGGGTAGGTCCATGCTTTTTGTTTCAAAGCATAAGGCATCAAAAATAATATGGCGCCCTTTATGCCTTTACCATCCAGGGTTTGTGTATGCCATAAATCAATATTCAGTTCATCTGCAATAACAGCAAGCCGGGCCCAGGCATACAGGTTCATGTTTGAGTAATCCCATGCCCGTGTGCGTACCAGCTCCAGTGGTTGCAGGCCATCAGTTGTGAATTGCTGATCTATCCTGGGGATGGTAAACTCATTGATAACTTTTTTTGCCAATGTGCTATTATCAGTAAACAAAGCAAAAACTGCCAATTGCAAATCATAATTAGTACCATGATTATTGACTTGTGACCGTTCTGATTTGCCATTTTTACTATTCAGCATCCAATCAGCATACTGTTTGTACCAGTCTTTCACACCATTAATAAGTGGTGCATCAAAATATTTACTGTTATGTAATAAACTGATAGCATCGGGCAATGCTGTTAAACTCAGCGTTTCTATAATTCCTATTCCTCGTCCGTCATTAATCCCCGGGATGTATTGGGCATAATTCAGATTAGGGTTCATTCGTGTAGTGGTATCAATAAACCAAACTTTCAACAGTGTGGCGGCCTTTTGAGCATATTGCTCTTTTCCGGTAAAGTAATAAGCCAGGGCCAGTTTTTTAACGGCGGAGCTCATTTTACCCATCTGACTATCATCATGCAATAAATAAATCTCAGGATTACGCCTGCCATCCTTTCGGATGTATGGCTTCCCGTTTGCTTTTGATGAATCTGGCCACCAGTATGGTGCCTGGCTTACATAGTCATGTTTATTATTGCTGGGGGCTAGTTTGGTTTTATTGAGGGTAACGGAATAGGGGCCGGCATTCAACAAACTGTCGGCGCCATTTACCAGTTCATTTATCTGTTTTACGGTGAGTGCATTCCCTTTATGGTAATTGTCATTCACCGTTTGTAGTTCATGCTGGTCTAATAGTATAAAACCGGAATTACCGGCCTTGCTTTGCGCAAAACCGGTAATTACAGAGAATATATAGAATGTTAAACTAATACATCGCTTTATCATATTGTGTAGCTTAATATCCAGGGTTCTGTTTTAAATTTTTGTTGGCATCTATCTCTGTTTGGGGCAGCGGCAATAAATATTGGTTTGGACTAACTGTAAAACCGTTTACAGCCTGTTCAACCGACGCAAACTGACCTAAGCGAATCAAATCGTTACGACGATGGCCTTCAACACAAAGCTCTCTTAAACGATCACGCAATAAGGTATCAACAAATGCCGCCGAAGTAGGAGTATTAGTTAAACTAAGCATCTGCGTAGCGCCTAAACCGGCCCTTGTTCTTACTAAATTAAGCCCGTTAAATTTGTTTGGATCGCTTGCGTTAATATTATTCATCGCTTCCGATTGCATCATCAGCACATCCGCGTAGCGTAATACTATCCAATTCATCTGCGAGTTATTGCTACCCTTAACCCATTGCGGGTCGCGGTATTTATAAATGTATGGAGTAACGATAACACCGGCTACATTGTTAGAAACATTCCATGTTTTTCGTACATCGCCCTTATCATACACGCTATTTAACAAATATGGATTCGCGTTAAATGATCCTGAACCACCCAACGCAGCTGGTGAAAACATACGCACGGTTATATTTTGTGTAGTGCTGGTGTTGTTAGCGCCAAACTGTACCGCGAATATAACTTCAGTTTGCGCGGGAAAGTATTTCAGCGTCCAGTTAAACACATCGCTATAATTTGGCATTAATTTATAAAGGCCTCCATTGATGACTTTATTACATTCTGCCAGGGCATTCGTATTATCATCTGAAGCTGCAAAAGCGGTACTTGCGCGCTGTAAATAAACCCTTGCCAGCATAGCTGATGCTGCTCCAGATGATACTTCACCTTTATTAGCAGCGGTTATTTTATCTTCAGTATAGCAGTTAGCTTCGGCATATTTCAAATCGCTTATAATTTGTGTATAAACAGCGCTTGATGCCGTGCGCGATGGATACAGGTTCGGGTCAGTGGCGCTTGTAATCGGTTTCAATATCAGCGGCACATCGCCAAAACTTCTAACCAAATCAAAATAAGCCATAGCACGTAAAAACATGGCATTACCTAAAATATTGTTTTTAGTAGGTCCATCCATTGTAATGCCGGGTACATTAAGAATAACATCATTTGCCCGGCTAATTAGTTTATAGCTATTGGTATACCAGTTATTGATCTCGATGTTTGATGATGTATATTGTACCTTATACATATCAATACGCTCCTGGTTTTGCGTTAACAGGGGTATCATTTCATCACCAGATAAATCATTCATTATGTAAACGGTTCGCTGGTAATAAGCCTGTGGCTGCAATTGGCTAAATACCCCAACCAAAGCAGATTGCGCATCATTAGCATTTTGGTAAAAATTGGTGTTTGTTAAAATGCTGTAGGGGTTTTCCTTCAATTCTTTTTTGCATGCTGCCATAGTAAACATTGCTCCGGCAGCTAATAATATATATATCTTTTTCATGTCTTTTATCTCTAATAATTAAAAACCAAATCTTACACCTAATAAATAAGTACGCACATTAGGGTATGGGTTATAATCAGTACCTAATGATGTATAGTTACCGCTTGAGTTGGAGTATGAATCAACTTCAGGGTCATAACCTTTGTATTTGGTTACGGTAATTAAGTTTTGCCCTGTAACGTAAATGCTGGCGCTTTTAAATACATTGGTAAGCTTAGGCAAAGGCAAATCATATGATAGCGTTATGGTTTTAAAGCGCAGGTAACTGCCAGATTCAAGCACATCACTTGTTGGGCCTAAGCTGCGGCGCAGGGTGCTACCTACACTTGGTAAGGTGTTGCTTGTGCCGGGGCCGTCCCAGCTTTGGGTTAATACATAAGCTTGTTTATTATCGTTAGTGGTACCGTTTTCTGTTTCTATTAAATTCTCATTTAATATTTGGTTGCCATAAACGCCCTGTATCAACACAAACAGGTTAAAGCGCTGTACAGTTAAATTACTGCTGAAACCATAGTTAAACTTAGGTACCGCATAGCCAATAATGGTTCTGTCGGCAGCGGTAATGTTATTGTCGCCATTCAGGTCTTCGTAGCGCGGATCACCCGGTTTAACAGCTTCTTTTGTTCCGCTCGCGGTAATTTGTGCCTGGCTTTGCCATATGCCTTCAAACTTGTAGCCGTAGAAAGCGCCAATTGGTTGGCCAACCTCCAATATACCTGAATTTTGCCCACCAGGATATAAACTGGAGCTTACGTTACCTGTAATTTGATAAGGTACACCACCTAAGCTTAGGATTTTATTAACGTTGCGCGAAAAGTTAAAGTTGGTTGACCACCGGATATTTGGCTGTTGAATGTTAATGGTGTTTAATGAAAGCTCGATACCTTTATTTGATACAGCGCCTATGTTTTCTAACACTGTGGTAAAGCCGCTTGATGCAGGTACCGTTTCATAAAACAACAATTTAGTGGTTTTTTTATCATACCAATCAGCATTAAAAGTGATCCTGTTTTTTAACAGACCTAAGTCCAACCCAATATTGGTTGATGCTGTTTGTTCCCATTGCAAATTGGTGTTGCCTATATTATTGGGTGATGTGCCAACTACGCGTGTACCGTTAAGTACGTAGTTGTTAAAGCCGTATTGAGATAGTGATGAATATGGGTCGATATTAGAGTTACCTGTGATACCATAACCCACACGCAATTTTAAATCACTGATTACGGTTACGTCTTTCATGAAATCCTCGCTTGAAATGCGCCAGGCTAATGCTCCTGAAGGGAATGTACCGAAGTTATGCGCTGAACCCAATACCGATGCACCATCACGGCGGATAGATGCCGTTAACAGGTACTTATCCATAAAGCTGTAATTAATCCTACCCAGGAATGATTCCAATGAATGGCTGTTAGTTGATGAAGAGGATGACAAGTTTCCGCCAACACCTAAGTTATCGGTGCCTAAATTATTGGTGGTAAGCGATTGGGCAATAGCAGAACTTGTTGTGTATTTAAACTGCTGAAAAGTATAGCCTGCCAATGCAGTTATTGTTTGGTTTTTATCAATTTGCTTGGTATAAGTAAGCGTATTTTCATTTAACCAGTTAAAATTTATTGGGTTATTTATTTGTGCATATCCGTTGGTGGTTAAACCCAGATAGGTAGTATTTGGCCTGAAGATGTCTTCGCGGTTAAAGCTATCATCTGTACCAACACTAACCTTCAGTTTAAGGTCTTTTATAATCTCATAGTCTAAAAAACTATTCACAAATACTCTAAAAGTTTTACTTACATCGGTATTTAATTCCGCTGCGGCAATCGGGTTGCCAACAAGGTCAACGTAACCATTAGGGCCATTCTCAAAAGTGTAAGCGCCTGTATTATCACGTACCGGCACAATTGGACTAATACGCAAGGCATCAAGCAGCGTACCGCCGGTACTGCCACCGTTAGTGTTAACGTTAGCTAAATTTTGCTGACTATAGGATAGTTGTGAGTTTAAGCCAAAGGTTAATTTACTGCTGATGTTATGGTTAAAGTTAAAACGCAGGTTGCCACGTTTGTAACCAGAATTCAGGATTATACCATCCTGGCCAAAATAGCCCATGCTTATAAAGTATTTGCTATCGGGCGACCCGCCGCTAATAGCCCCGTTTGCATTAACTATAGGTGCTTGTCTAAAAAGCTCTTTCTGCCAGTTTGTACCCGGGCCCATCGCATCAATTTGTGCCTGGGTGTATGGCAAAGCTGTTTGTGTAGTATTATATTGATTGTTGTAGGTAGTTACCCTATCAAGATAAGTAGCAAACTGCGGTGCATTCATCATAGGTAACATACGGCCTACGTCCTGCACACCATTATAAACATCTGCGGTTACTGTCTGTTTACCTGCCGAACCTGATTTGGTGGTAATAATAACTACACCGTTAGCACCCCGGTTCCCGTAAATTGCTGTTGATGATGCATCTTTCAACACGTCCATTGAGGCAATATCATTAGGGTTTAATGCGCTAATATCGGCACCTGCAAAACCATCAACCACATATAATGGATCGCTGGAAAAGTTAACAGAGTTTGTACCGCGTATCCTAACTGTAAATGAAGCGCCCGGCTGCGAGTTTGTTTGCGTTACCTGTACACCTGCCACCTGGCCTTCTAAAAGCTGACCAGTACCAAATACCGGTGTTTTTGCCACATCGCCAAGCCCTACAGATCCAACGGCACCGGTAATATCACGTTTCTTTTGCGTGCCATAACCTACCACTATTACCTCGTTTAGGTTTTTAGAATCGGTCACTAATTGCACATCAATTTTCGATCGTTTTTTTACTTCGATTTCCTTGGTTACATAGCCTACGGAGGTAAATACTAAAGTGGCATTTTCGTCGGCCGATATAGAATACTTACCATCCGCATCGCTTGTAGTGCCGATGTTGGTACCCTTAATCATGATCACAGCTCCGGGTATAGCCAAATTCTTTTCGTCGGTAACCGATCCTGTTACTTTAATATGATCGTTACTTTTTATACCTTTTAATGATGTTCCTGTGCTAACAGCATTTTTGTTGATGGCTGTTATTCTGCCGGAACCATTTGCCAGGGCTGTGCTTGCCAATAAAAATATTGGCAGCATAGGCAAAAAGGTATGCTTAATGATTTCAATGTGTAAAGCTCTTTTCTTCATATGAGTTTATATTATTGTTGAATATTTTCGATATTTTTGACAAAAAAAGCCCCATACAACTTCTGTTGTTTCATTTTTTTAGCGAATCTGAAAGGGGACTTTTAAAAGCCGGAGTGGTTGCAACACTGCCGGTTTTTATTTTATGTGAGTAATGGTTTTTACATTCGTTTAAGTTTTAAATTACTGTTTACATTATTTATTATTTTTAGTAGCCGCCTGGCTCAATAGCCAGCTTGCCAAATCATTGGCGGCTTTATCATTTTCATAATCAGCGGGCAAACGTCCGTTAACATATTCATTATAAAACCAGGGGTCGCCTACGGCAAATACAACTCCCTTACCGTAATGTTCAATTGCTGCTATAACAGCTCCGTTTGTTGCACGTAATGCCGGTTTAGCATTTCCGGTAATGCCAATACTGCATACATCTTTCAAAAAAACCTTTTTCGCGGTTTTAAATATTGGGTTATTGGTTATTACCACAGTTCCGTCTACAAAATGCTTGTCGTCAATCACATGGTTTTGCAGGTCATCATTAAAATGCATTCCAAAATGCGCGGTAAGTATGTTAAAGTGGGGTAATTCTACATTGGCACTATCATTAGCCATTAAAACAAGTACGCCTCCGGCTTTAACCCATTGGGCAATCTGGTCGGCATCCTGTGCATTAATATAATTGGGGTTTGGATTCTCCTTTTTAGTATCCGGGTCAACAATAATGTATATAGCCGACCCTTTTAAATTTTGGATAGTAGGTGCAACGCCTAATGTATCTAAAGTTGCTCCCTGGTTTTTGAATATATCACCCCAGATGGAGAACCCGGTGTTGGCTTTATCTGTCCATAAATAATGATACCGGGTTGTTATTCCTTTAACTGTATGTACCTCGTGGTTAAAAAAATAGTCAAGTGTTACTCTTTGGCCAAATACTGAATTAGTAATGCTTAATAACACGAAGGGTGCACAAAGGATTAATTTGCGTATCATTTTAATAATAATTAATAAATGTGCAGTGGTTTATAATGGAATTAAATAGCTGGTATTTTACTATCTGCACTAATCAAAATTAGGTTATTAAGCTCTGTTTTATAGTGCTTCGGCTTATTTATTTACGAAATCGTTTTCGGAGGAATAATATTATGGAACAATATTAATAAGCTGTTGTAAAATAAATATAACCAAGTTCAAAACACTAAGTATATGTATTTTGTAGGTAAATACAGGTGCTTATTTTTTTGTTTTGGTAGATGATTCCCGTATGAATAAATGGGTTGGTAAAACAACGGTTTCAAACTCTGTAACGGGCCATTTACTTTTAATAAGGCTTAACAACATTTCAGTTGCTTTTTGCCCAATCTCAAACCCTTGTTGATGAACAGAGCTTAGTGGGGGATTTAAAACATCAGCAAGTGTAGTATTGGTATAACCAACTAAAGCAACGTCTGCTGGTATGGCTACTTTTAGTTTATTTAATAAGAATATAGTTGTGGTAGTAATTCTATCCGAAGTTGTAAATATAGCATCCGGTTTATCTTTAAGATTTAGCAAAAAATTGAGCGCGTTCTCAATTTCGCTAATATCTCTTCCGCCATGTGGGCAATAGCAAATGTAATAATCCGGTGTAAAAATACCTGCGTCAGCAAGGGCAGCTTTATAGCCGGCCAATCTTTCTTTAGTGATTGAAATATTAGGGGGGCTGGTAATATGCGCTATTCGCCGGAAACCGGAATCAATAAGATGTTTGGTGGCATCGTATGCACCTTTATAGTTGTCCGAAATTACTTTATGGGTATTTATATCTTCAGTTACCCGGTCAAAAAATACCATTGGCAACCCCTGAGCATGCAGTGTTTTCAGATGTTCAACATCAGGTGTTTCGGTAGAGAGCGATATCAATAAACCATCAATTGACCTTGAAGTAAGGTGGTTTACATTCTTTACCTCCAAATCATATGACTCATGTGTTTGGGTTATAATAACATTATAACCCTCTTTATGGGCTACGGATTCAATACCATTAATTACCTGGGCAAAAAATTGATTCTCAATGGTTGAAACAACTATACCGATAGACTTACTATTACCCTGTTTTAAACTTTGCGCTATAGGATTTGGGCGATAATTGTTTCTTTGCGCGCATTCTATAACCAGCTTTTTGGTCTTCTCACTAATCTCATAACTATCGCGCAATGCTTTCGATACTGTTGAAACAGACAGATTTAGTTCCTTGGCAATGTCTCTTATTGTAATCGCGTTAAAATTCATATCTTATCAATACCCTGCAAATTATTTAACCCCTTGGCATAAGGTACAATATATAAAAAGTTAAATGAAGATCTATAGCTTACACACAATTTTATCTCAATTCAGAAATGCTGATGGCTTATTACCTGTATATTAAACTTGTTACTAAAACGATTGCGTAGAAATATAGTGGCCTACCTTATCTATATTAAAAAGATAGGTTGTAATATTGAATTAAATTAACGTGAGTATTTACCGTTTTTTTATAAAAACCAATTAACCGATTAATACATTTAATCATGAAATTACTAACTGTTATTTCAGCATCGCTGCTTGCTTTTACCTTTTCAACAATGACAACAAACGCCGCATACGCGCAAACCAACGAAAAATCGGCCCGCGAATGGGTTAACAGTAAACAATGGGCCAATGGACTTTCATTAATCGTAGCCCCATCAGTTGATGCACAGGAATTTTATAAACAATACCATGCCAGTAAAGCAGTTTGGGATAAAGTATTCCAGTTTTTGAAAGATCATAATCTGGATACCTTATCAGTAGGTAAACACCCCATTGATGGCGATAATGCTTATGCATCCATCACCTACGGGCCATCAAAAACGCTTGATGAAGCAAAATGGGAATCACACCGTAAGTACATCGATCTGCAATATGTAATTAAAGGCGAAGAAAAAATAGAGGTAGTGCCCGTAAGCGCTGCAACTGTAGTAACTCCTTATAATGAAGCCAGGGATGCCGCGAATTATACAGCCGATGGTACTTATTATATTGCTAAACCCGGTACTTTTTATTTGTTTTTTCCGCAGGATGCGCACCGGCCCAACATTAAGGTAGATGGTTATGACGAGGTGAAAAAACTTGTTATTAAAATTAAAGTGATTCAATAAATTATAATTCCTGATATGAAATTTACAGTTATAGCCGGGGTACTTTTAACTTTATGCACAACGGCCTCAATTGCGCAGCAAGCAGCTAAGCCGCTTTTATTTGCAGAAAAGCAAACAGATGTATTATTGCGTAATACCGCTGAAACAAAAGCATCATCGGTAAAAGCTAATGTATTTTCACCGCGCTCCTTAAACCCGGATGGTAGCCTTATCCTGGTAGCGCCCGGTGATTGGTGTGCCGGTTTCTTCCCGGGCAACCTATGGCAGTTATACGAATATAGCGGCGACGCGAAATGGATGGACCACGCCAAAGCGTTCACCAATATAATGGAAGTCGAGAAAGACGATGCCGGCTCGCACGATGTGGGCTTTAAGGTGTATTGCAGCGTTGGCAATGCTTACAGGCTTACACACGATGAGCATTATAAAGCAGTAATTATTGAAGCAGCTAAAACCTTGAGTACACGGTTTAACCCTATAGTTGGCTGCATTAAATCCTGGGATAATAGAAAATGGAAATATCCGGTGATTATTGATAATATGATGAACCTGGAATTGCTTTTCGAAGCCACAAAACTAAGCGGCGATTCCAGTTTTTATAAGATAGCGGTTACCCATGCCAATACCACCATGAAAAACCACTACCGTGCTGATTATAGTTCATACCATGTGGTTGATTATGATCCCGAAACCGGTAAAGTTTTGCATAAGCAAACAGCGCAAGGTTATGCCGATGAATCTGCATGGGCGCGCGGGCAGGCATGGGGATTATATGGTTTTACCATGTGCTACCGCGAAACAGGTAATAAGGCCTATTTAGCACAGGCAGAAAATATTGCCAGATTCATTCTCAATAATCCTAATCTGCCTACAGACCTTGTGCCTTATTGGGATTACAATGACCCTGCTATCCCCAATGTTCCACGCGATGCATCTGCGGCGGCAATTATGGCCTCGGCTTTGTATGAGTTGAGTACTTATAGCACCAATGGTAAACTTTATAAAACAACAGCCGACAAAATATTAAACAGCCTTAACAATAACTATCAGGCCTCTTTGGGTGCCGATAAAGGCTTTTTATTATTACACAGCACCGGGAATAAACCGGGAAATAGCGAAATTGATGTACCTATTATTTATGCCGACTATTATTACCTGGAAGCATTGCTTCGCCAAAAACATTTGAAGCAAGGTAAACCGGTACTTAATACGGCTGGTGTTGTTAAATATTAAGAAGCTATTTAAAAATAAAGCGTCATTGTCTGAACCTGAATTTATTGAATTAAAGAATTTTCCGAATTCCGAAAATTCAACAAATTCCAAAAATTCGAGTTCAGACTGCAATGACGATCTTCAATAAAAAATATAAAAATAAATGAGTTTACAACAAACATGGCGCTGGTACGGCCCAAATGACCCCGTTTCGTTATATGATGTAAAACAAGCCGGAGCAACAGGCGTGGTAACAGCTTTGCACCATATACCCAACGGCGAGGTATGGCCAGTGGATGAGATCATCAAAAGAAAATCAATAGTTGAAGAAATTGGCCTGACATGGTCGGTTGTGGAGAGTGTGCCTGTGCATGAAGACATTAAAAAACGCACCGGTAATTACGAACACTACATCAATAACTATAAGCAAACGTTAATCAACCTGGCTGCATGCGGCATTCATATTGTGTGCTACAACTTTATGCCTGTGCTTGATTGGACACGTACTGATCTTGATTACCTGATGCCCGACGGCTCAACCGCTTTAAGGTTTGATACAACGGCTTTTGCAGCGTTTGATATTTTTATTCTGAAACGAGAAAATGCTGAGAAAGATTATACTGATAAGATCATCCAAAGAGCAAAAGAGTTTTTTGACAGGTTGAGTGAAGGGGCTAAAGCACATTTAGTAAAAAATATTATTGCAGGCTTACCCGGGTCGGAAGAGGGCTATACGCTGGAATCATTTTTACAGGTGATCAATAGTTATAAAAATATTGGTCCTGAGGATTTAAAAGCCAATCTAGACTGGTTCTTAAAGCAGATTATTCCTGTTGCCGAACAAAATGGTGTATTAATGTGCATACATCCTGATGATCCGCCTTTTCCTATTCTTGGCCTGCCAAGGGTGGTAAGTAACGAACAAGATATCAGGGATATTTATAATGCAGTAGATAGCCCTAGTAACGGTCTGACTTTTTGCACCGGTTCATTCGGCGTAAATGCCGATAATGATCTGCCCGGTATGGTTCAGCGCCTGGGAGACCGGATTCATTTTATCCATCTAAGAAGCACCAAGCGCGATGAACTCGGTAACTTTTTTGAAGCTGATCATTTAGCAGGAGATGTAGATATGTATTCGGTCATGAAAGCTTTGCTGGAAGAACAACAAAAACGGATAAGCGCAGGCAGAAAAGATATCTCCATGCCTTTCCGCCCCGACCATGGACATAAAATGCTTGATGATTTACAGAAAAAAACCAATCCCGGTTATTCAGCCATTGGCCGTTTAAGAGGTTTGGCTGAATTACGTGGATTAGAACTTGGTATAAAAAAAGCTTTCAATTATTAAATGAGAAAATTCATCGTTTTTATCGGTTTACTGGTGTCATATACTTATGCAAATGCACAGGTTGTTAGTATGACTAACGTTGAAATTGAGGCCTTACGACACAATATTGATACAAATAATTCGTCGCCATCAACCTATAAAAAAGTATTTCATCCTTTTTTGATTAACGCGCAAAAGGCATTAACAGAAACACCTGATCCGATAGCGGAGATACAATCACAGGGTTTATTGGAAGGTAATCCAGCAAAAATAGCCAGTACCAAAGCAGTTGAAGATGCTTATAAAGTTTACTCCCTTGCATTAGTTTATAGGCTTTATAACGATAAAGCTTATCTTGATAAAGCCACAGAATTTCTTTTAGCCTGGAGTAATACCAATAAAGCAACCGGCGACCCAATAAATGAAACCAAACTGGAGGATATGATCACCGGCTATGATTTGGTACGGGATCAATTATCAACCCCAAATAAAAAAACAATTGATAATTGGCTGGAGAGTATTGCCGATGCTGAAGTAAACAGCGCTTCCGCAAAACCGGGAAAAGGTACGGCTATAAATAACTGGAACTCACACCGGATAAAAATCATCACACTAATTGCCTACACCCTTCATACTAGAGAATATGATGGATTTATTACCCCCGAACTGGAAAAGCAGCTTGCTATAAACCTGAACCCCGATGGTACCACGCATGATTTTGTAGAGCGGGACGCTTTCCATTACCATACATATGATTTGGAACCGCTTTTAACAACATGCATTGCTATTTACAGGGCCACGGGTAAAGATTATTTCAACTACCAAACACCTAACGGTTCATCCATTAAAAAATGTGTGGATTTTATGACCCCATATATGTTGGGCGATAAAACGCATGGCGAATTTGTAAACAGTACAGTTCCGTTTGATTTACAGCGTGCCAAAAACAACGAGAAAGGATACAAAGCGGGTACATTGTTTAACCCGGAAAGCGGCTTATATACATTGTCGTTAGCAGCTTATTTTAACACGGACTATGTGTCTGTTATTAAGAAAACCATGGCTAAAGATCCTTACTATTTTAACTGGCAACTGGCATTAAATAGTGTGAAAAGGAAATAGTAAAGCATTTATTAATTAATCATTACTGGATATGAAATCATTAGGTCGGGTGTTTTTAATTATGATATTGTGGTGCTTTCAAAGTGCGTTTATTAACGCGCCGCATCCAAAAACTAAGTCGGGTATTGAGAAGGCCGCCGAGGCAATCCTGAGAAAACAAATTTTAACGGAAGCCGATTGGGCCATGCAACAAAAACCGATCACCGTAACGGCTTCTTTTAGTTCAAGGAGCGCGGGAGGGAAGCACGATTTCTTTTCTGAAGCCGACTATTTCTGGCCTGATCCTAAAAATCCGGACGGACCATATATTAACAGGGATGGAGAAAGTAACCCTGCCAATTTTGTTGAGCACAGAAAGGCGATGATTCGTTTCAGTGAAATAATTGGAGCACTCGCATCAGCCTATAAAATAACCGGCGACCAAAAATATGTGCGACAAGCCATCATCCACCTAAAAGCATGGTTTATTGATCCTGAAACATTGATGAACCCCAATTTGCAGTTCGCGCAAGCCATAAAAGGCAAATTTACAGGCCGTAACTATGGTATAATTGATAGCATTCATTTAATGGAAGTAGCACAGGGACTAATTGTAATGGAAGATTGCCCGGCAATGGATGCGCAAACAACCGAAGGGGTTAAAAAATGGTTTGCCGAGTATACCAATTGGTTGCTTACCAGTAAGCCCGGTATAGAGGAAAAACTTACCAAAAACAACCATTCAACCTGCTGGGCTATGCAGGTGGCTTCATTTGCTAAGCTTTGTAATAACCAGGCAGAGCTCGACTCAATATCGGTTATGTACAAAACTGTTTTGTTGCCAAGGCAAATGGCTACTGATGGTAGCTTCCCGTTGGAGCTGGCTCGCACTAAACCCTATGGCTACTCAATTTTTGATTTAGATGCCATGACAACGCTTTGCCAGATATTATCAACCCCGAAAGATAACCTATGGACCTTTGAAACACCTGATGGAAAATCAATTAAACAGGGTATAAGCTACCTGTATCCATATGTTGCAGATAAAAGTAAGTGGCAATTAAAACCGGATGTAATGTATTGGGATAGTTGGCCTGTTGCACAGCCATTTTTATTATTCGGGGCGAATGCTTATCAACAAAATGATTGGTTTAATACCTGGAAACATCTTGATCATAATCCAAAAACAGAAGAGGTTATCCGAAACCTGCCTATACGCCATCCTTTAATATGGATGTAATTTCTAAAAAACTATCTAAAACAAATCGTCATTGCGAGCGAAGCGTGGCAATCCCCAACTTACAGAGCGGTTCTGCATAGCTTATCATTTCCATGCGTTTAAAGACTTACGAAGCTTTTAAACTCCGTAAGTCTGACGGGATAGGGGTATTAAAAAACCTTTAAGGCATAGGTTATTGTTATCGCGAGCTTTGCATAGCCAATTGTAAGTGGGCACCAGCTCGGAAAGCGTGTTGTCATGCTGAGGTACTCGAAGCATAAGCGTAAAGGCCAGCCCACATGCTTCGAGAGCTTCAGCATAGCATCCACAAATCCACATCTATCACATTTTTATTTCTTCTGCTTCCCCGAATCAAAATTGAATTTCAGGTTAATTCCTCCAGAGCCAAAAAGAATATGCTGATCACCCAATCCATTCAACGGATATTTAAAAAATGGTTCAATAACCAGGTGATTTTTACCCAAAGGGTAACCTACCCCAAACGCCAGGTTAACCATTTGTGCAAAATAAAAGTTATCAAATGACTTATGACTACCTTCCTGCGATTGCTGAACTGAACTATTATCTGGGGCATTGTAACTGTAGGTAGTGTTATAGCTTTCGTTAATGAACGTACCTGAGCTTAAACCGGCAGCAAAGTAGGTATTACCTGTTTGCGGGTTAAAATTGTATTTTAAATTTACCGGGACATCTAAATTCACCAGGTTTGCATTCAGGTTTTTAGATGCCGGAATAATTAGAGGCAACGCGCTTGTGCTGACTTGGAAGTTGTGGGAATTTGCTGCCATCAAAGGAACCGGCATAGATGGCGTTGTAGTGTTGTAAGCCAGTGTATTTTGGCCAATAGCCACCCCTGTTGACAAACTAAGGTTATCGGTTAGTCTAATATCAGAAGATATACCCGCGCCATTATTAAATTGCCGCTGGCTTCCTTTGGCGTAATTAACATACGAAGCCGCGTATATTCCCAAAGCGATTCTGTTTGCTGCGGTTTGTTCTACCGCTGTATTCTTCTTTGATTTATCTTCTTTATCAAAAAGTTGCTGCATGGCTTTGCTTACCGCAACAGGTTGTTGCTGATCAGCCATAATGCTCTTTTTGCCAATTGAAGAAGGGGAGGAGGCTTGTACATTAGTTTTAACGCTATCAATTACCGCAGGTGCTTTATTTGCTGCAGTTAAAGTTGCCGCAGGAGTATGCTTTGAATCACTATCTGCAGGAAAACCAGGCACACCATATTTATTAACCGATGACTGATCAACATGAGCCAGGATAGCTGGTTTGCCGGCAACAGGAGATGGCTTAGCACTAACAGCTATCACTTTAGAAGTACTCGGTTTGGTCCCATTAACACCTCCGATAGCGGAGTCCCGTTGAATCGTCTTAACGCCGGTAGTAGCTATTACAGCAGAATCAATGCGTTCAGTTTTATGAATACCCGCTATTTTTTTCTTGTACCCGCTGTCATCCCTATACCACAGAAAAATATTTAAGAATAATATTAAAAACGCGGCAATGCCTGCTACACGATACCAAAAGATAGCCTTGTCTTTTTTCTCCTCCGGATATTTTTCCCTGAGTAAAAGCCAGCCTTCTTCCGCGGTGTCATCCTGATAATCATCAAACACCTGCTTAATGCGGTCTCTTAAATCATTATCTAACTGATCGTCGCTCATTATCGGTTCTGATTAATAATAGTTTTCTTAATTTTTCTTTAGCCCTGGTGAGGTATACCCGTGAAGAACTAGCTGCTATCCCTAACATTTGGCCAATTTCCTCATGGCTGTAACCATCAATCTCATATAAGTTAAACACAGTGGTTTGTATTAAAGGTAAAAGCTTTAATAAGTTGAGTATATCCTGAGCCTCCAGATTTCCAACAGTGTCTGACGAACTCAACACCATTACCGCTTCGCCCAAATCAATATTCAGTTGATATTTTAATTCCCTGCGGCGTTTATCTATAGAGGTATTAATTACAAAAGTGCTAAGCCATGCTTTAAATGGTTTTCCGGCATCGTAATCTTTAAAACTCTTAAATATCTTTATAAAAGCATCATTCACTGCTTCAAGCGCGTCTTCACGATTCATGCTGTACCGTAGACTTATCCCCATCGCAAATCCGTAAAATTTAGTGTATAAGATCTCCTGGTACTTCAAATTACCTGTTTTACATTGCGCTATAAGTTCGTTTTCTGCAACGTCCGACGGTCTCAGCATTAACCTTTTCTCACTATTATTGATGAATACCAGAAATTAACACAGCAGGTATAACACCACTGTTTCCATAGAATAACAAAGATAACCCTTTGATAGTGTTAGGGATTAATTGCTTTTGGCAAAATTGTATTGTAAACTTAGAGTATCCGAATAGTTCACGTACATTACCAGTTGGGTACCATTATAAAGGTAATTATAAACGCCTTGTAAATGATACTTGCTACCCGGCTTTGCCGCATTATAGGTTTGATCAACAAATTGTATATAGTACGCATTTGCAGCATATGATCCGTAACTACCGGCATGCAGTGTTGTCGTATCACCTGTTACAGTAAAACCTGTACTTTGTGAAAGTGTTAATTGAAGTGCCGCTGTTGAAGTATCATATTTGGATGTTACAGGGTTTAAACGAATCTTCAAAAACTGGCCGGTAAAAGTGCCGGTTGGCAACACAACAGCTGGCTGGTTATCATTAATTTTAGTACAGGCAGATGCGAAAAGGATAAAAGCCGCGATTGGCAAGAGATAAAATATTTTCATAATATTGGATTACAACTACATTACGTTAGTAAATGCAGTTATGCTACATCGTTTTAAATCTAAGTTAGAACCTATTAATAGTAAGCATTGGCAATAATGTCGGCGCTTAATTTAGGGCTGGTACCTGTTGTTGAGCCATGATACCAAATAGTATATACGCCGCCGTTTTTAATATTGATGCTGTCTAGCGAAGCCAATACAGTAGTAGTGCCTGTAGCCCGAACCTCAAAATTATATTGTTCATTTCCTGAAACGGGTATAAATACTGGAGCAGCTTTAGCGGGTGTAGATATTGAAACACCTCTATAAGGTTCGTTAGTTACTAATGTTGTTGTGTTTGCTACAAGGTCAACATTTCCGGAGCCTGCACTTACATTAACAAAACGAATGGTGGCTTTTCCAACTGCTGGTGGTGCAATACTATCTGTAAGCAAAATAAAATCAGGTTTGGTATAAGTGTTGGCCAGGAATAATGAATAAGCATTGTTATTAGTTAAATGAATACTATCTGAAGCGATTAAAGTAGACGAGCCATAGCCAAATAACTGCACCAGTCTGCCCCCTGTATAGGCATTAAAGTATCCCAAATGATCCCCGTAATTAAATGCCGATTGATTAACCTGGTTTGGTTTAAGAAATATACTTTCTGAAGGAGCATCAGGCGATGCTTGTATAACCATTACCAAAGCAGTTGGATTTACAACATAGTGGTTATTATCTTTTAAACAGGATGTTAATCCGATAGCTGATAAAAATAACACACAAGCTAATGTCGTTACCGATTTTAGATTTTTTAAGTTTTTCATAGTGAATAATATTGGTCCCTTTTAATTACATTACGGACAGCAATACTAAAACGCTACAAAGGCTGGGTAATAATTTCAAACGGAGCTAACACTACCAGTGTTCGGAAGATTAAAGATGGGTGTCATCCTGAGCGTAGTCGAAGGATGTGGGTGGGCCTCGGCAACAATCCTTCGACTACGCTCAGGATGACACCCACTACACATAACGGAAGCAAATTTCATCTTCCGAACACCTAATGGGAGCTAACTCTCACTATTTCTCTTTATCTAATATCTCAAAACTTGTCTTTAATGTATTTCCATCAGCATCCACCAAAGTAAGTGTATGTTGTCCGGCAGATGGGTTTAATGCTATCTGATGATAATCTTTGGTAACCCCAATATATTGATCGTCCAGATGCCAGAATATTTTCATCCCGGCCTGGCGGTGTGCGGCATTGCATATCATCCGGCCGCGCTTGCCATCAGCTTCCAGCGGTATGTAAATTTTAGCGCCTTCTTTGGGGTAGATGAGTTCCATCGGTTGTATTTTATCTGTCGATGCGCAATCAGCCCTAAATGGCGGTAAGCTATGGTATTGATAATTCTTGGCTTTGTAATAATATTCCATGGCTGGCGGCAACACAAACCAGCTTCGGTTTACTATCTGGTCGGGGGCAACGCAATCGCTGTTAACCTGCCATTGCCCGGTCTTATCTAAGTGCACCAACTGGTGATAAGGACAAACAGGCGATCTCAATCCCGCTTTGGGAACATACATTTCATCCGTATCAGTACAATACTCACCTGCACGGTAGCCACTTTGCCTGCAAACGCTTATCCTAACCATTTCGCCGGTTGGCATATCAAACCAATCGCGGGTTACGGGCAATAGCCTGAATATTTCAAATAGCGCCGGGGCTGCGGTGTTAATGCCCGTTAAACCCGTACGGCCCTCGCCGGATGTATTACCCACCCATACCCCAACTACGTATTTTGGTGTTATACCAATAGCCCAACCATCGCGAAAGCCAAAACTTGTTCCCGTTTTCCAGGCAATGCGCTGTGTTGAGCCAAATTGCTGCCATAACATTTCTTCGCCGGGGCGCATCACCTCTTCCATGGCCTGCATGGTGTAATAAATTGATCCGGCATCTAACAATCCCGAGTTTTCTAATTGTGGCTTTGAAGCAGGCTTATTGGCGTATACAGGTGAATGATAATCCGCAGGATCATATTTACCCCGGTATTTATCGTAATGATCAAGCACCCTTGCCATATCCGCGTAAGCGCCGGAAAGTTCCCATAGCGTATTTTCGCCACCGCCTAATATTAAGGATAAGCCATAATAATCAGCAGGTTGTTTTAATGTGGTGATACCCGCCTTTTTCAAAAAATCATAAAAACGCTCGTACTTATACTTTTGCAGCATTTTTACGGCAGGCACATTTAACGAGCGGGCCAATGCGCGTGAGGCCGGTACCGCGCCATCATAACCTAAATCAAAATTTTCGGGATGATAACCCGCTATTTGGGTAGGGATGTCGGGCATTAGAGTATTGGGCAATATATAACCATCATGCAGCATAGCGGCATACAGCAATGGTTTTAGTGTACTGCCGGGACTGCGTGGAGCATTAATTACATCCACATTACTCTCCAAACTGGTATCTTCCGGATGATAAATATTGCCTGCGTAGGCTATCGTAGCACCGGTTTCAACATCCAAAACTATAGCTGCAATGTTATTGATGTGATTTGCCGCTAATACCTGGTGATGCCTTTCAATAATATCGCTTACCTGTTGTTGTAGCTCCGCTTTTATGGTGGTGGTTATGCGGGTTGGACCAACATGAACGCCACTTTGGCAATCCTGTTTAAATCGCTCTAATAAATGCGGTGCAAGTATGGGCAGCGGTAAAGGCTTATCGGGCATTGGCTCGAGCTTGGCAAGGTAGGCAGTGTTTTTATCGATAATACCTTGTTTGTTTAGTTTATCGAGTAACAGGTTTCTCTTCTTTAACAGGATATTCCTGTTTTTGCCGGGATGGACCAGCGATGGTGAGTTAGGTAAAACGGCCAATGCAGCCATCTCGCCCCATGATAATTGATTAGGGTCTCTTCCAAAATACCGCCACGATGCGGCGTCCAATCCCACCACATTACTGCCGAAGGGCGCATTGCTGGCATACAGCGCCAGTATTTCCTGCTTGCTATAGGTAACTTCCAGCCTTAGCGCCATCACCATTTCCAATAGCTTATTAAAAAAGGTACGGTGATGATGGGTAGCTATCCTGATAACCTGCATGGTTAGAGTACTGCCACCACTGCTGATATGCCTTGCCCTTAGGTTTTGCACAATCGCCCTGCCAAAAGCCAGGAAATCAACACCCGGATGATGCTCAAAACGTTTATCCTCAAACGCGATAATGCATTGCTTAAATTTTTCGGGCACCAAAGTATCATACGGAAAACGCCACTGCCCATCTGGCGCAATAGCCGCCCCCAACAATTGCCCTTTGTCATCATCAATAATGTACGATGTGGGGCTGTTGAACAACCTTTTGGGCAAGCAAAACCAAAAAAGCAGGAACAACACCAGCAATGATAAAATCATCACCAGCCTTTTATTGCTAAGCCAAACCGGCCGCCTTTTAAGCAAATACATACATCCCTACTTTACAACCTTTACCCATTTGCCTTTTTGCAGCGCGTTAATTGATGAATTATACATGGCTTCGCAATACGTTGCCGGTAAATAATATTGCCCGGTATATGAGGCGTTAAGCATTACATAATAGGTTACTTCCTTCCCTTCATCCAGACTAAAATAAGTGTTGACGCGGTCATCCCGAATATCAATATAATCGGATGGCGACGATTTAAATGCCTCATCATTATTCATCATCCGGGTATTTAATATTTCCCAACCAGATGGGAATATCTGCGTCAGCGCCATATTTTCATAATTGCCCTTATGCCCCGGATTTTTGATAGTTACCTGCGCCACAAAATCTGTACCCTGCTTAATACTGGTAATATTTAGCGGTTGCCCTTTTAGGGTGATGTAATTAACTTCCATTCTCAGCACATCGTCGTTATTTACACTTGCCGGTTCTTGTCCGGGTGCGGGTTGGCCTTGTTGGGTTAGCTTAAGGTATAAAATATTATTACCCCTGTTTTTTATGCTGATGTTGCCTCCATTAACAGCAAGCGGCAATTGCCACAAATAATAATTGGAGTTAACGGCGGTTGTGCCATAGTTAAACATCAGCTTGCTGCCGTTTTTATTTTGCCCGCAATATTGCGCAACAGCCAGTAGGGCATAAGCGGTAGTTTGAGTGCTGTACCAATCATCTTTGGATAAATGGGCGGCTACAGTTTGCAGCATAGCCGCTGCTTTGGCATGTTGTCCCAATAAAGTCAGCGTTTCAAGTATCATGGCCTCATCACGCAGATCAGAGCCATAAGTTTCATATAATTGATCATAAGGTTTGATGGTGGTTGGCAAGCCGTTTATCATCTGCAAACCAATCTCTGGTTGGCCTGCCAACTTGTATGCCGCCGCCAAACGCCATTTAGCCTGCGGACTAATATATTTAAACTCCTTCAGCCTGTTCATGGCACCCAGTTCAGGTACACGGGCCAATGCCAGTAGGTATAAACGATAAGCCTGTACCAAATCCGCACCGTAGAAGCTGCGGGTATCGGGAGCCCAGTTAACCGCTTTTTGTTTTTGAAAACGCTTCCAGTTATCTAAAAAGCCAACCGGAAGGGTATAACCCTTGGCCTGCGCTGCCAGCATAAAATGACCTGCATAATCGGTACACCATTCGTCCACATCACTTTCGCCCGGCCAGTAGCTTAAGCCACCCTCCCTAACCTGGAAACTGCTGAGTTTGTTAATAGCCAGTTTGATATTCCTTTCTGTTTCGGCCTTTTGGCGTGGCGAAAGATCAACCAGTTGATCCAGATACAATTGCGGGAATGCAGACGAGGTGGTTTGCTCCACACAACCATGCGGATAATCAATTAAATAGGCTAAGCGTTTGGCCAGGTTTAAGGCTGGTACCGATGAAACCTCCAGCGTAGCTTTATTGGTGCCGCTCATGCCAATTGGCGTGTAGCTGGTATTCCAAACTTCGCCCGGTTTAATCTCCTTCTGGAAAGTTTTGGTGATGGGTGGATTAGGATTGCGGACATTCAGTTCCACATCATAATCCGCAACCTCGTTGCCGCTTCTGGCAGTGATCTTTACTTTGCCGATGCCTACAAAATTCTTAACGTCCAGATCAAAAGTAACCATTTGATCGCCGGGAGAATTGAAGGTTAAAGTTTGCTTATCCGCGCCCTGCAAATTGCTGAAGGCATTTGATTGCACCTGTACTGTAACTGTCTTAATGTTTTTCTCCATCGCAAACACAGTTACCGGTAGTTTGAATTTTTCGGTTGGACCTAACACGCGCGGCAAAGTAGCTATCAGCATTAATGGTTTTTTAACAGCCACAGCTTTTTCAGCAAAGCCATAAGCGCCATCATGCCCTGCAATTACCATGGTACGCACCGAACCAATGTATTGCGGTAAGGTGAATTTATGCGTTTGCTTTTCGCCGCTGTTTAAATGAAACGGACCAAGAAATTTCACCACCGGTTTAAAGCGATTAACCGATACATTCTGATTATTATTCAAGGCCTCATCACCGCCGATACTTAGTATGCGTTCCAGTTCGCCGCCATAGGCACCAATTACATAATCGTACAGATCCCATGTTTTAACGCCCAATGCTTCTCGTGCATAAAAAGTTTCATGCGGATCGGGGGTTTTAAAATTGGTGAGGTCTAACAAGCCCTCATCAACAATGGCAATAGTATAGGTCATTTCCTTGCCGTTAGCTTCTGAAACGGTTATGGCCGATGTGCTTTCCGGCCTGATCTTATCCGGCATATTAATAACCGGTTTTAACACTGTACCTGGATCATTTACGATTAGCGGAATAACGCCATACATGCGTATGGGTAGATCATTAATAGTTTGCGAATGGTGCTGCAACATGGTTACGTTAACAAAAACGTTTGGCGCCATGCTGCCATCTACCTTAAAGCTGTAAACCGTTTGCCCCTGGTGCGTATCTATCCAAACTGAACGGATAATTTTGCTGCCATTTTCAAAACTAATAAGCGCGCGGCCATCATTACCTGTCGGGATGGTAAGTGTACAGGTTTCGCCCACTTTATAACTTTTTTTGTCGGATGCGAAGGAGAGCATGGTGGCATCAGTCGCATTGCCTTGTTGCATGCGTTCGGCATAATCTACATAAACAATTTTACCGGTGGAGTGTCCGGTTTGCTCATCTTTTACACGGATCAAATATCTACCCCAATTATTTTCACTTAAATTTAAGTCCCATTTACCCCGGCCATTAACCAATTGAACGCTCTGAGTACTTACCAAACTGTTATATTGATTTTGAGTGAAGTTACTCAGATCATTGCCTGTTTGATCCCACCACCAACGCCATTGTATCTTATACAATTCAACGGTTACATTGCGGGTACCGCTGAACGGGTTTCCATTAACGTCTACATCTGCAATATCAATTGGGTTGTCATGATTGGTAGGTAACATGCCTGTATATTCGCCGCCTTCGGGTGTTTTAATACCCACGTAGCCGGTATAAGCATTGTAAGGCAACTCCACCTGTTGTATACTGAAATTACCGCCTGGTTCAAAAACCTTAATCAAAAAATTAGCCCGTAATTGCCCCGGTGCCTGTTTATCTACATGGATATTGGCATTTACCGTAGCAATACCATCAGCATTTAAACGATTCTCAAAAACGGTTTGTGTTTGGGTGTTAAAAGCAAGCGTTGGGTCATCAAAAACATAATCGTTAAAACCTTTAAAGCGGGTTACCTGCGGACTAACAAAGGCATCAACCTTAGCTTTCAAATTTTGCGCCGCACCACCGAATAACCAGGTTGCTTTTAGCGTACCACTAACATCGCTGCCTTTGGTAAGTGCCGTTTTTCCACCGAAGTCCAGCGCTATCTTCATGCGGTTAGGCATAATGGTTTCTACCTTCAGGTTCTTGTCAAACTCGGCACCCCCAACTTTAACTTTAGCCGTCCATGTACCCGTTGGCGATGACGTTGTGGTAGCAGTATGGAAACTATAAAAACCATCAACTGAGCTGGTGCGTGTAATCCTTTTATACAACTGGCCCGCAGGATTATAAAACTCAAATTGTACAGGATGATCCGGTGGCAGGGTTTTAAGCTTATCCTCTAAAATAAAAGAGACAAAGATTGAATCGCCCGGCCGCCAAACGCCACGATCGCCATAAATAAAACCCTTTAAACCATTCTGAATCTGCTCGCCGCCCACGTCAAATTTTGATAGTAACAAGGCGCTGCCATCATCTAATTTTAAATATCCGCGTTCATCGCCTTTTTTAGCTACCAGCAAAAAAGGTTTATGTTTCAGGCTGATATTGGCAAAGCCATTAGCATCGGATATAGCTCTGGCCACCATCTGGTGTTGATAATCGAGTAGGGTAACTTCAACGCCTTGCATCGGCGCGGCATCCATAATATTGGTTACCGCAACCAGCATGTTATTATCGTTACCTTTTTTTGCGATGAGGCCAATATTTGAAGCAATGATATTTCTTACCGCCCATTTATCTTTGGTATAAAAAGAGCTGGTGCAGGGATCGTCCTTATCCTTCCAATTGTACCCATCAGGGTAATAACTGTCATATCGCGCCCAAAAGGTATCATCGTCATCTAAACTTGTTCCTGATGAGTTGCCGCTACCACCTTCTTCGTCGCCTTCGTCATCACCCTCGTCAGTATCAGTTTTGCTAACAGTTGTGCCGCCATTAACCTTGCAATTGAACAGTGAATATTCTTTACGGTAACCGATGATCACCCGGTAAATGGCCCCCGGCTCAGTATGCATTAAATGATCCAGATCCAGCATGAAACGGTTGGTCTTGGTCAGATCGGTGTTTTTATCGTCATCCAACCTGATGGTAGTTTGCAGCACGGGTTTACCCACCTGCCGTAGGCCATCTTCGCCGGTCAGGTCGTTATTTTGCAAAAACTGGGGTACGTTGTTTTCATATATTTTGATGATGCTCACATCCACTGCCTTTAAATTGGCCGCTTCAAAAGGCAAGGTTAACCTGCCAGAATCAGGCATGATAACGCCTTTACCGGGGATGGTTACCGTAGGCAAGCGATTCTCAAAAAATACATTGCCGGTAAAACCCTGGGCTATTTTATTATGACTGATGTCGCTCACGCCTTCGTTAACAAAAGCAGTGTAGCTGCCTTGCAAATGTTCAGGCGCGTATATTTTAACTAAACTACCGTCAATAGTATAAGCAGCATCGGCAATATTATTGATGCCGGTTAAGCCGGTAAGTTCCTGCCCAATGAGTATCGGGTTTGAAAACTGTACCTCTACATATTGATCCTGGTCCTGCACCGCGCGGATATTTAGTACCTTAAATACGCCTACGGCAGGTATCTCAAAGTCCTTAGTGCCTTTGGTATCAATATTTAAGCCTGCGCCATCCCAGTTTACGGTAAGCGTGGCTGAGCCTTTCAGCGGTCTGCTGATATTATCAATGGTAAAGGTATGCGTGTTATTAGCGTCATCATGCTGCCAGGTAATCACCACGTTTGACGGATAATTCTTGCTGATGATCCGTTCAATGCTTAAAGGCGCTTCCTTATCAGCTGTTTTGATCACACCAATCAGCTTCATTTTATCGAGCGAGGTGGTGGTAGCGGTTTGCAGGCCATTAAAGGTGATGGTATAATCGGGGCGAATAGTTTTAAACCAAAAGGTGAAGTGATCCATATCCGGCGGTACGCCGGTTACCTTGCTTAAATTAAAATCAGCCTGGTAATACTTGCCCGGGTCCATTTCTGTAGCCGGTTTAAATTCGATGGTTTGTGCATCAACCCAGTAGGCTTTTCCTTTTATAGATGGAGAGAAACTGAAGGCGTCAGCATCTAACGCTTCGTTCTTCACATGGCCGGTTTGCACATCGCCCGAGAGTTTAATGCGAATAGTGCCCGTGCGCGATATTACACCCGAAGTATAGGATTCCACATACTTACCAAACGCCGGATTTACCTTGTTTTTATGCTGATGCCTGACCAGCAACACCACGGCGATTACAAAAACGACAAAGATAGCAGCCAGAATAACCAGCCGTTTGCGAGGGTTTGAAAAGTAAGGTAAGAGGTTCATATTTATAGGCTATGCTAACCAAATATAACTATGAAAAATGATGTTTTTAAGTTTTAGAGAGATTGGTGAAAAATAAATATTAGGTTAGAATAACAATTGCAGAGTTTAGCAAATGCTCAATAATTCATGTAATATCCATAATTGTTCAGATATTTATCGCTGTGAGTAAATTGATCAGCGATCAGCATGGCGATTCCAGGAACCATGAGGTCATTTTTAAAGGCGTTCGTATAACTACATTAACCGAAATCCTTATTGCACAGTACGCCATCGGAAATATATTCACTGATAACATTGCGCACATTTCTCCGAAGCATCTGGAAGTTAATCATGGTTCGTTCATCAATTTATTTGCAACCATCGCCTTTCCTGAAGTTATCGTTACCCAGCAGGAAGATCAACTATCTTTATCTTGTGACTGTTATGCTGAACGTAACAAGCTTTGCGAACACCAGGCATTGGTTTTAGCGGCTATCCTGAAAAAAGAAGAGTTTCGCATTTTTTATGATGAAAAACTGCGGCATGAAAAACTAAAGAAGTTCGCGATAGATTACGGTATGGAACAGGAAGCCGACCTGGATGATTATTTCAACATAGCGTATGCCTCAAAAAAGCTGACAATAACAACAAAAAACCAAGCACTGTTGCCGGTCACCAAAGAAAGCTTGACCGCTTTAAAGGCTACCCTTGTACCCGAACCAATTTTAGCTGCTGAAACGGGTACCGTTTGTGTCGTCATCAAACAGCATAAATACTACAAGTATCTGTTTATTGAATTGTACTCGGCACAAACAACCTTGGAGGGTAAGATTAAAAATCCTTTAAAAGTAATTGCCCCGCTGGATTTTATCTGGGAAACAGAAGATCATGAGCAGTTGAAATTTTTTACGGGGATACATAAATTTCAAAATCATCTAAACAATAAAACATCCGAAGCTGATATTACAGCCTTAAAAGCCATTATTAAAAATCCTTTAGGCTATGATTTTTATTATCATGATAACGAGCAATCTGAAAACATAACCGCCGGTTCGCTTGTGCCGGTTAACGTAAAACTATTGCCCGGCGAATTGCAACTGAATGTAAACACCCAAAACAGTTTTTATGAAATATCGGGTAAAGTAACCATTGAAAACCGGGTTTTTGAACTGAACGACTTAAATATCAGGTTTACTTATTTTATACAAGCTGGGGATACACTTTACCTTGCAAATAGCCTGCAGGTGCTTAATGTGATTAGCCTGTTAACTAAAAAACAGGATAAACTATTGGTACATGCTACTAAGTTTGAGGAGTTTAAATCGCAATTGCTCACAAAGCTGGAAGACAGTATCGATATTAACTATAAATATATCCCGCGCGCAACCCCCGTTCAGCTTAAGCAACAGGGTTTCAATCAGGGAAATGAAAAAATAATTTATCTGTCGGATTTTGGTACACACGTCATGATCATTCCTGTAATGCGGTATGGGGAGGTAGAAATCTCCGTACGCACTAAAAGGCAGATTTACGGGGTAGATAACAAGGGTCGCGAGTTCCTGGTTAAACGCGATGACGCGGCAGAACTGGACTTTACGGCTTTGCTGATTAAACAGGACCCTTACTTTGAAGAACAACTCGATAACGACCTGTATTATTTCTATCTGCATAAAAAGAAGTTCCTGGATGAAGATTGGTTTTTGGATGTTTTTGAAGAATGGCAAAGGCAGTCGGTTACGGTATTGGGTTTTAATGAGTTGGAAGGCAATAAGCTAAATCAACACAAGGTTAAAATAAGCATCCAGGTGCTAAGTGGCATCAATTGGTTTAACGCCATTGTTAATGCCCGGTTTGGGCGTAAAAGAGCTACCTTAAAACAAATTTACCGGGCGGTAAAAAACAAAACAAAGTACGTTACACTGGACGATGGTACCACAGGCATACTGCCTGTAGATTGGATTGAAAAATTCAGAACCTATTTCAATTCCGGTGAGATAGTCGACGAGGAGACTTTACGCATACCTAAAATAAGCTTTACCGCAATTGAGCAGCTATATGATGCCGCCATGATTGATGAGAAGGTAAAGGAGGAAATCAGCGTATATCATAAAAAGCTAGCCGACTTTGATGCCATAAAAGCGGTTGATACGCCAGTCGGTTTAAACGGCATACTGCGCCCGTATCAACAGCAAGGGCTTAAATGGTTGAATTTTCTGGATGATTTTAATTTTGGCGGATGTCTGGCGGATGATATGGGCCTGGGTAAAACCATACAGATTATTGCCTTTATATTATCGCAAAGAGCAAAAGTAAGCCATAATACCAACCTTATTGTGGTGCCCGCTTCCTTAGTATTTAACTGGCAGGAGGAAATAGAAAAGTTTGCACCATCTATAAAGATCCATACCATTTATGGTGCCGACCGGATCAAAAGCATTGGCGAATTTGATAAGTATGAAGTAATATTAACCTCCTACGGTACTTTGCTTGCTGACATTAATTTCCTCAAGGATTATGTCTTTAATTATATCTTTCTGGACGAATCACAGCAGATCAAAAATCCCGGATCACAACGCTATAAAGCGGCTAACTTGTTACAATCACGTAATAAGATAGCCATCACCGGTACTCCGATAGAAAACAGCACTTTTGATCTTTACGGACAACTTTCCTTTGCGTGCCCTGGCTTACTGGGCAGCAAGCAATACTTTAAGGATATTTATGGGGTGCCCATTGATAAGTTTAAAAGTAACAAGCGGGCTTTGGAACTTCAGCAAAAGATAGGCCCTTTTATTCTCCGCCGCACCAAGCAGGAGGTCGCCGCTGAGCTGCCTGAAAAAACAGAAATGATCCTGCATTGCGAAATGCAGGCCGAACAACGCGGCATTTATGATGCCTATGAAAAAGAATTCAGGGATTATATCTCAGCCATTAACGGCGATGTGTTGAAAAAGAGTGCTATGAATGTGCTGAAAGGTATAACCAAGCTTAGGCAAATATGCGATTCGCCTCTGTTACTCAGTGGGGAAAAGATGCCGGGGAATGCTTCCGCTAAAATCGATACACTGCTGGAACAGATCGAAAGCAAAAGGCCGCAGCATAAGATCCTGGTATTTTCACAATTCGTAACCATGCTTGATCTGATCAAAAAGGAGCTGAATAGTAGAAATATAGGTTTTACTTATCTCACCGGCCAGACCCGCAACAGGCAGGCTGTTGTCAATGAATTTCAAACTAACCCGGATGTGCGTGTATTCCTGATTAGCTTAAAAGCCGGAGGAACAGGCCTCAATCTAACCGAAGCTGATTACGTTTACCTCGTTGATCCATGGTGGAACCCGGCAGTAGAGAACCAGGCGATCGACCGTTGCCACCGCATCGGCCAAAATAAAAATATTGTAGCGGTAAGGCTTATCTGCCCCGGCACCGTCGAAGAAAAGATGATGATCATGCAACAGGGGAAAAAGGAACTCGCCACCAACCTTATTCGTACGGATACCTCCATGATCAACTCACTGTCAAAAGATGATTTATTGGATTTATTGAATTAAAAACAGCTGATCAACTTTTTTTAGTATCGGCATAAATTTAATTATGATCCGCAATAATTGCTAATTTTTTTAGTATATTTGTATTGAAAATTATAAAATAATTTTCACTTTTTTGTTTTATGTATCTGATCAAAGAAGCAATTGCCTGGGTGAAGAATGGCCCTGAATCTCATGAAGTAGTACAGATTGTGCCTGAAATAATACAGGAGGGAAAGGTATTATGTTATCAGTTATACATCGCTTATGAGCCAAATCCTGATTATTTGGGCAAAATATTGTTCGATGCGCAAGGGTATTGGATTTATGACGGGGACACGCTTTCTGTCACAGAACAGGAGCAGGTGGCAAAATTCATTATTAACTACGTGGAAGTTATATAGATTATTTCTTATTGCAAGAATATTCCATGGCTTTTTGCCCCAAGTGTGCAGGTGCGTTACTGTTCCGTGGTACGGTACAAATAAATTAAAACCAGCTTAAATCTCTTCTCGTGAAAGTGATCTAAGCTGGCTTTTAAAGCTATTAACTATTAATTGTAGGTCACCGAATAACTATTTGTAGTAAAGTTAAGGCCACCGCTTGAACTGGTGATCTCGAAACCATAATCAACATCGCCCTGGGTAATGTTTCCGAACCAGCCTTTACTTTCTATCCACCTCTGTATGGCTAAAATATCAACCGTTGCCGAGTTAGTATTTGATGTGCGCACAAAGGTATATACATTGTTATTGCCGTTATTACCGCGGTATACGTTCCAGGTGTGGCCGCCAACCGTAACATTGGTATATACCGGGGTCGCCGCTCCGTTTGATCCATAAGTATAAGAAATAGGCCCTACACTACCTGTGTAGTTAAACCATAGCATTGTTTCGTTAGCTTTTGACTGGTCCCATATGTCATAAGTTGATTCCCATGAGCCACCGCTGGGCGTAGTAGCGTTAAAACTACTGGTAACTGTTGTTAAAGAACTAAGTGTTTTGTTAATGTCGATGGCGGCATCGGGATATGATTTTACACCACTGGTGTTAGGTTGGTTTGACCATACGCCCCAGTTACTGCCAGAATTGGCCCAAATATTTTGAGCACCCGCACCACTGCCCCAAACATCGTTATACACTGTGTAAGCGCCGCTGGTCCATTGGCCATAAGCGGCACTTGACGACCAATTGGCTTGCACCGAAGCATTCGCTGCCGGTGAGAGGGTGTTAGCAGAATCTTTTTTGCATGAGGAAAATGCTGCAATCAGCATTGCGCTAAATAATACTTTTTTCATAATTAAGTTGGTTTTATAATTGTTTAACCAAAAATAAACCCAAAACAATCCAAAGTCTTTTCACTTATTGCTCAATTGTTTACACTAATTTCTCATGTATTAATTATGCAGATTAGAGGTTAAGGAGCTAGAGAGCTCCCTCAAATACAAGGTATCGCCTGGTGGGCTAAAATCCCCCAAATTCTTGTACCCAAATATTATTGTAGCGCGCGGCCCCCAATTCAACATAGGTAGTGTCCATCATTGCCAGGCAATGGTCCTGACTATTTTGCCAGGCCGTCATCACCTGCTGAACATCATTATAACCCTGGCCAATGTTCTCGCCAATATAGCTGCCGGTAAAGCCAAACTTTACATCGCGTTGAATCGGTGACGACCCATCAGGAGCTATATGTGCAAAAAAATTATTAACATACATTTCTTTCGCATAGGCTGCTGCTGCAGCTTCAAGGTCATCGTTCCATTTAACAAGTGGTACCGGGGGCATATAAATAGTATCGCACATACAACCCGATGCCCTTAGCTTGTTTACGGCAGCTAACATGTCTTTTGGCACATCTTCAACAGGCGCTTCTTCTTTTTTACAGCTGCAAAAAGTAAGGCAGGTCAGCATAAAAAGGATAAGGTTTCTTTTCACGGCTATTTAATTGGATTTTTCAATGATAATGCTTTTTCTGATAAAACCGTCATAAGCACATATAAAAATTATTATGTTTGTAAATAACAAAAGCGTTCTGCTTTAAAAACCTATCTTATGACTGCTAAAAATAACACCGGTATGCAAATACAGGAAAACCAGTTATGCAAAAATTCCGGTAACGGGCAAAAACCAATTTTGCATATTATTGATGATTGTTATCATATGCGGAAGTTATTAAAAAGTATATTTATAGATAGTTACCAGGTTATAAGTTCAATTGATGGTTTAAAGGGGTTTGAAAAAGCCACCACAGTAATACCCGATGTAATTATAAGCGATGTAAAAATGCCCGGAATTAACGGCATAAAACTTTGTAAATTATTAAAGGAAAACCAGCGGACCAATCAAATTCCTATTGTATTGATAACAGGCGACAATGCCGATGAATGCGTGCTTAACGGTTTAAACAACGGGGCCGACGATTATGTATGCAAGCCATTTAATTTCAATATTTTAAAAGCACGGGTCAATAACCTGATAAAATCACGGCAGTTAATTAAACTTTCTTTAAATGCTCCCGAAGTTTTACATGCTCAATCCCGCTTAAACAATCCGGATGGACCCTTTTTAATAAAAGCTTATGAAATTATTGAACTGAACCTTAACAACCCCGAATTTGAAGCTAACGATTTTGCAAAGGCAATTGGAATGAGCCGGGCACAAATTTACCGCAGGGTAAAGGCTGCAACTGGCCAATCGGTTAAAGAGTTTATCCGCGCTATCCGGTTGCAAAGGGCCGCAAAACTACTCGTCAGCACCAGCCAAAACATTTCAGAAATTGCCTTTCAAGTTGGTTTCAGTTCAGTAGCCTACTTTTCATCATCATTCAGCAAGTACTTTGAAATGAATCCCAGTAAGTATATTCTTTTAAATAAAGGGCAGGAACCGAACCTTAATTATACACAGTATAATTAATTATTCAACAAAAGGCTTCGATAAAGCGACGGAGCGGTGTTAGAACAACCAATTATTTCTCTTTAATAAAATAAAAAAATGAAAACACTTTTAAATTAGAAGTTATTAGTGTTAATTTGACACGTATAACCAATTATATGTGCTTTTTTAATTAAGAACAAAATTAATGTTACTAATGAAGTAGCATTAACAGGCTTAATAACTGTTTTATTTACACAATAAACTTAGATATCGATGGTAAATTCCAGATTGTTTTTTACTGTTTTATTAGTTTGCTCTATTAACGTTTCTGTTAAAGCACAAGGTAATAATGTGGCCTTAACACCTCCAATGGGCTGGAATAGCTATAATTGTTATGGTTCAGCAGTTCACGAGAATGAAGTGAAGGCAAATGCCGACTATGTAGCACAAAATTTAAAGCAACATGGCTGGCAATATATTGTAGTTGACTTTTTATGGGACTTTGATAACCCGCCCGGCAGTAATATAGGGAACCCTTTTCAAAAAAGACTTCAGGATGGTTCATATATCCCCTGGCTGGGGATGGATCAGTTTGGGAGGCTAACACCAAATGTAAATAAATTTCCGTCGGCCTTTGGTGGTAATGGATTTAAGCCCCTGGCTGATTATGTCCATTCATTGGGCTTGAAATTTGGTATTCATGTTATGCGCGGCATTCCGAGGCAGGCAGTATGGGCTAAATCGCCTATTAAAGGAACAAATGGCATTACTGCTGATATGGTGGCAGATACTAATTCGAAATGCCCTTGGATGAACCATATGTATGGGTTGGATATGACCAAGCCAGGCGCGCAAGAATACTTGAATTCGATATTGGACTTATATGCGAGTTGGGGAGTTGATTTTATTAAGGTTGACGATTTATCGAGGCCTTATAGTACTGTCGAAGTGGAAGGGTACCGCAAAGCGATTGACCAATGTGGCAGGGCGATAGTTTTTAGCACTTCGCCGGGAGCTACACCTGTCGACAAAGCAGATAACGTAAAACAAAATGCCAATATGTGGCGCGTGGCAGATGACTTTTGGGACGACTGGAAAGCTGTTTTGCAAATGTTTAATTACGGAAAACAATGGGAAGGAATTGGCGGGCCGGGCCATTGGCCGGATTGCGATATGATACAGATTGGAAAGTTATCAAAACGCGGGCCGGTTGGCGAAGAGCGGTACAGCCGCTTTACCCTTGATGAAGAATATTCACATATGACATTCTGGACGATATTTCGCTCGCCGTTGATTTTAGGTGGAAATTTGCCTGAAAACAGGGAGCAGGAATTAAAATTATTTACAAACGATGAGGTACTGGCTGTAAACCAGCACGGAACCGATCCCCGTCAGCTATATAAGAATAATGACGCAATGGTATGGTATTCACATGTACCTGATAGTAAGGATATTTATGTAGCTTTATTTAACCTGGATGAACAACAACAAGCAGTGAATGTTGATTTTGCTTCGCTCGGACTGAAAGGAAAAATAGTTGTCAGAGATCTTTGGGAAAAAAGAGATATTGGGACGTTTAAAAAAGGGTATAAAAAAATGATTAACAGGCATGGGGCTGCATTGTTGAAATTAACGCTTCTTTAATAGTTTTATCATCATTAGTTTTATTTATCAATTGTTGCAATATTAGTTTTGTTATTTGGATCTATTTACACAAATCATAGTTCCACCTGCTGTTATAACTTGAATAGAACAATTAGAATTTTTCGATGAAGATTTCAAATATCGGTTTTTTCTTGTTTATACTTTTATTTGCGCAAACTGGGTATGGTCAGTTTTATAAACCCCATACCAATGATATTCCCGAACTTAAAAGCTATGCGATAAAAACTTATGATATCAATAGCGGTCTTCCCTCCAACAGCACTACCTGTGCCATTAAGGATAAAGATGGTTTTCTTTGGGTTGGTACAGAAAATGGCCTTTGTCGGTTTGATGGTTATACATTCAAGATATTTATAAATATTCCAGGCGATAGCACCAGCCTTACCAACAATTATATTAATACCATAATTGAAGATAAAAAAGGAAGGATTTGGGTGGGCACACTTGACGGGCTAAATTTATTTGATCCCCTTACAGAAAAGTTTAAAAGGTTTAATCATCAGGACCATGTTGCCGCATCATTAAGCAATAATAAAATATGGTCGTTACTGGCAGATAAAGACAATAATATATGGATCGGTACAGATGATGGTTTTGATCGATTTATTGAAAAAACCAAAAGCTTTGAAATTTTTCAGCCCAATGCATCTGATGCGAGTGCGATAAAAGGCAAATCAGTTAATTCAATAATTGAAGATCATGAGAATAATCTTTGGTTGGGTAACTGGGGTGGGGGCTTAAATAAGTTTAATAAATACACCAAAAAGTTTGTCAGTTTTCCTCAACTTCAAAAAGCAAATGAAAAAAACCCGAATGACGTTTGGAACCTTTGCATGGATGAAGATGGAAATATTTGGGTAGGTACTTATTGGAAAGGGCTATTTAAATTCGAAGTCAAAACAAATAAGTTTACCTCTTATACCTCTCCAAATAACGAAAATAAAGGTGTTTTCAGAATTTTAAATTTAGGCCATCACTTAATGGTTTTGGGGGGCGATGATGGTTTCTACTGGTTTAATTCCTCAAACAATACCTGGCAAAAAATAAATAATTTAACAAGCTTTCAGCAAGCGGGCATATTCCGTGATAACAACGGCATCATCTGGATCTGTTCGATGGAAGGTTTAACCAAATTAGACAGTAAGCAATACAAATTTGCGTTCTACCCATTTTTAAACGACCGGCGGCTTGTCAAAAGCATTCTCGTAAAAAACCATGTTGTTTGGGTAGGTACAAACAACGGGCTAACAGCTATTCAATTAAATACAAATGTATCCAAAACCTTTTTGCACTCCAGTGATGCTAATAGTATTGGTAGCAACGGCATAAACAGGTTGTGTTTGGATGATAAAGGTAAATTATGGGATTTAACAGAGTTTGGATTTGACGAGTATGATGATAAAACGGGTAAGTTTACGCATCATTCCCATCATTCAAGCTTAGGCGCTTTTTTTAATGAAGATGTATTTAGGGATATTTTAGAAGTAACACCGGGTAATTATTGGCTAGCCACGGATGCCGGACTCAAAATCTATCACAGCTCATCTAACACCTTTAGCCACTATTTTAATCAAAAAGATAAGCCATATACATTGAGCAATAATCATTTGTATTGCCTGCTAAAAGATGCAGATAATGATATTTGGATTGGTACCGAAGGCGGGGGCTTAAACAGGTTTGTACAGTCATCTCAAAGGTTTTATAACTATCTGGCAAATGATAAAAAAAGCGGAAGCATCAGCAATAATGATATCCATAACATATTTCTCGATTCGCATAAAAACGTTTGGATTTGTACGCAGGATGGATTAAATAAATACGTTAAGCGTACTAATTCTTTCCAGGTTTTTTCAAAGAAAGACGGATTTGCCAGTAACGTATTTAAGCAGATGGTAGAAGACGTTAAAGGCAATTTGTGGATTGTAACTGAAACCGGCGTCTCGTGTATGGATCCCCGGACAATGAAAGTAATAAACTTTGACGAGGGCGACGGTGTGTTTGCTAACTCCGTAATATGTAAGGTAAATGATCATCAAATATTATTAGGCGGCAATAAAGGATTGGTTTCTTTTGATCCGCTAAGCATTAATTATAATAAAGTTGCACCACCTGTATATTTTTCCGATTTGCAGGTATTCAATAAATCTGTTATCCCGGATAGTAACGGCCCGCTTAAGGAGCCCATTCAAAATGCGAAAAAAATAGTTTTGAGCTATAATCAAAGTGTTTTTTCAATTGAGTTTGTCGCGCTTAATTATACCCATACCGAAAAAAATAGTTATGCTTATAAACTGGAAGGTTTTGATAAAAGGTGGAATTATATTGGCGAACAGCGTAAAGCAGCCTATACTAATTTAAACCCCGGTAAATATGTTTTTCGTGTTAAGGCATCCAATAACGATGGTGTATGGAATGATCAGGGGAAATCACTGATTGTTATTATTACCCCGCCATGGTACCTTACCTGGTGGGCTTATATTATTTATATTTCGTTATTTGGGGCGGCGGTTTATGGATACATCTTTTATAATGAACGACAGGCTAAACTAAAATACGAGGTTAAACTGGCCCATATTGAAACTGAAAAGGAAAAAGAGCTGCATGAAAAAAAATTATCTTTCTTCACCAACATCTCGCATGAGTTCAGAACACCGCTAACCATGATCATTAACCCGTTAAAAGAAATTTTATATACGGGTGGAAATGATGTTGATCAGCAAAATCTTAATACGATAAACCGAAACGCTAAGCGCCTGTTGAGTTTGGTAGATCAGTTGTTATTATTCAGAAAGGCGGATGTAGATGCGGATGAACTGAAGCTGGCAAAAATTAATATTGCCGATTTAAGCAAGGAGGTTTTTTTATGTTTTTCACATCAAACACGTATAAAGCAACTTGAATTTGAATACACTTGCGCCCAGGAAAGTATAGAACTGATAGCCGATCCTGAAAAAATAGAGATTGTTCTATTTAATCTACTGTCTAACGCGGTTAAATTCACTGAGCCTGGCGGGAAAGTGGAGATGAGTGTAAGCCATACAGATGATTATGTTAACATACAGGTGAGAGATACCGGGTGTGGTATAGTACAAACAGCCGGGGATAAACTTTACCATAAATATTATCAGGAATATCAGCAGAATACATTATCAAAAGGCGGCTTGGGTATAGGACTGTTCCTTGTTAAAAACTATACAGCGCAACATGGCGGCAAGATAACTTATGAAAGCGAGGTAGGAAAGGGAACAATTTTTAGTCTTGAACTACCAAAAGGAATGGCACATCTAAAACCGACAGTAATAATAGATGAGGCCCCCCAAAGATCCGTATTTTTTAATGAGCTGATGGAAGAAGAAGCCGATGATGACTTGCCCGGTGCATTTGATACCGCTCAGCCCGCTGCTGCAGAAATTACCTCGGATCTTAAATCAATACTCATTATTGAGGATAACAAAGAGATAGGCAACTATATTAAACAGCTTTTTGTAACAGAGTATATTGTATATGAAGCTGATAATGGCGAATCTGGTTTAAAAATGGTGACTGAACTGATGCCCGACATAATTATTAGTGATGTAATGATGCCTGGCATTAGTGGAATAGAATTATGCACACGTATAAAAGAGAATCCAGAGCTCAATCATATACCAGTTATCCTGCTTACAGCAATCACTTCGCCTGAAATAAAACTGAAGGGTGTTGAAGGAGGTGCTGACGATTATATCAGCAAGCCATTCGAAAAGGAAATGCTGATAGCACGTGTAAAGGCGCTATTAAAAACGAGGAATAACCTTCAACGATATTTTTTCAATGAGATTACCTTAAAACCCAATAATCTTAAAATTTCTCAGGAGTATAAAGAGTTTCTGCAAAAATGCCTTGATATAGTTGAACATCATTTAAGCGATTCAGACTTTAGTATTAAAACCCTTGCTAATGAGATCGGCATGAGCCACTCTAATGTATACAGGAAAATTAAATCCATTTCGGGGCAGTCGGCCAATGGTTTTATTCGTTTTATTCGGTTAAGAAAAGCAGCCGAGTTATTTTTAACTACAGATAGTACAGTTGCCGAAGCGGCCTATAAAGTAGGGTTTAATGATCTTAAATATTTTCGTGAACAGTTCAGTAAATTGTTTGGTTTAAACCCATCAGATTATATTAAGAAATTCCGGGATTCTTTCCATAAAGATCAAACGATGAATCGTGATGTTCTGAAAAAGGATAAAAATAACCAGGTTTAATAAAATACCTTATAAAAGTGTGATCTTAGGTGTTTTTGCTGAATTACCCCCGGTCAATTGCCGATTTTACCCCCCACGCATCTCTTTAAAATGGTTCAACTTAGCATTCCAATTAACCAGTTAAAGCCGTTTACATTTCAAAACATCTAAACAATTAGCCGCAAAAGATGAATTCTTTTTTTGCTGATTGAATCAGATGCTGCAAGCTAACCGGCGGAAGACTATAAACCAATTATTAATAAATTATGAAATCAAACTTACACATCACGTACTCTCCGCACAGGAAAAAATTCCCCGGCCGTTTACGCTTGTTTACCGGTTTGGCAATTGCCTGCTGCGTTACCTGTGTACAACCGGCACTAACCTTTGCCGCTAACAAAGTTTCAAAAGAGGTTGCCAGTGTTCGCGTAAACGGGCAGGTAACCGACGAGAAAGGCGCCCCGTTAGCCGGCGTAAGTGTATCCCTTAAAGGTACCGCAATTGGTGCAAGTACTGATAAGGATGGCAACTTCTCTATCAACGTACCGGATGCATCTGCAGGTACTTTGGTATTTAGCTATGTAGGCTACCTGAACAAAGAGGTTGCCCTAAACGGTCAAACTAATATCAATGTAAACCTGCAGGTTGATCCTAAGTCGCTTAATGAGGTAGTTGTAGTGGGTTATGGTACTCAGAAAAAAGTAACCTTAACAGGCTCTGTATCTGTTATTAAAGGAGGCGATATGGTTAAAAGCCCCGAGCCTGATCTTTCTAATTCATTTGCTGGTCGTGTGTCAGGCGTTGTTGCCAATAATACTTCCGGCGAACCCGGTTATGATGGTTCGAACATTGTAATACGAGGGCTTGCAACCTACGGCAGCACCAGTGTACTGGTAGTTGTGGACGGAGTACCCGGGCAGATAGGTGGCTTGGAGCGTCTTGATCCAAATGATATTGAAAGTGTGTCAATATTAAAAGATGGAAGTGCAGCTATATACGGCAGCAGGGCGGCTAACGGTGTTATCTTAATTACTACTAAACACGGTAAAACAGGTAAGCCTGCAATTTCTTATAGCTTTAATCAGGGTTTTGATTCGCCTACGCGCTTACCAAAAATGGCTGATGCCGCTACTTATGCGCAGATTGTTAATGATATCAATTACTACGACTCGCCAACCGGTGGTATGAACCAGGTATATAGTGATGCGCAAATACAAAAATTCAGAGATGGTTCTGATCCGATTAATTACCCGAACACCAATTGGGAAAAACTGACTTTAAAAAATGTGACTCTTCAAAATCAGAACAGCCTGACATTATCGGGCGGGTCTGATGATGTGAAATATTTCACATCGGTAGGAACGTTATACCAGGATGGCCTTTATAAAAATGGGGCTACTAATTATCATCAATATAACTTCAGGTCAAATATTGATGCTAATGTTTCCAAGGGATTTAAAATCGGGCTATCACTGTCGGGCAGGGAAGAAGACCGTCAGTTTCCAATAGCCAGCTCAGCTACCGTTTTTCGTGGAATCTACAGGTCATATCCAACATCGGCAGGTTTTTACCCTAATGGTTTACCTACTACAGGTATTGACCAGGTAAACCCGGCGCTTGTTGGAACCAGTATTGGTGGAACTAACATAAACCCAACACTAACCTTTAACGGTATTTTAAAAGCCAGTTATGATATACCAGGTGTTGACGGCCTTTCTCTTGATGGTTTTTATTCAGTAGATAAATCGGGGAATTCTGACAAAGCTTTTTCTGTTCCTTATACTGTTTACAGCTATAACAGCGCTACTAACGTTTATACACCAAGTATTGAAGGTGGTGGGCCAAATGGTTTGGCCTCTCTTTACCAATCTCAACTTAACGAATCTTTAATAACCTCAAATATAAAATTGAATTATGCAAGGCAGTTTGGCAAGCATGATGTAAGCGCGTTTGTGGGTTATGAGCAAAGTAAAACTACTTACAGTTTCTTTTGGGCCCAAAGAAATGATTTCCCGACAGCTACCACCCCCGAGCTATCCGAAGGAGGGACTGCTGCCACAGATGCCACTAACGGTGGTAGCAGCAGCGATAATAACGGAAACTTTGATTATACTCGTCAAAGCGTAATTAGCAGGCTGGCGTACAATTATGATGAAAAATATTTGCTGGAAGGCCAGTTTCGTGCTGATGGCTCTTCTTTGTTTGCGTCGGGGCATCAGTGGGGTTATTTCCCTTCAGTTTCTGCAGGCTACCGCATTTCTAAAGAAAATTGGTTTGCCGACAATTTCAAGTTTATCAATGATTTGAAAATTAGGGCCTCCTATGGTGTTTTAGGTGATGATTTGGTTGGGGCCTACCAATATTTTGATAATTTTTCTTTTAGTAACTATTTTGTATCAGATAATGGTTCAGGTGCTACTGTTCAGCCCGGTATTAATTTAACCAAGTTAGAAAATGTTAATGCTACCTGGGAAACCTCTAAGAAAACAGATATAGGTATTAATGCGGTTTTCTTAAACAACTTTACATTAGAAGCTATTTATTTTAGGCAGGTAAGGTCAAACATACTCACTGCTCCAAGTGCTTCTATTCCGGCAACATCCGGTATTGTAAATCCATATACTTATAATATCGTGCCTGACGAAAATATTGGCAAGGTAAACAGCAATGGTTTTGAAGGTACATTGGCCTATAACCATCCAGGTAAGTTTAGCTGGGGTGTATCAGGCAATTTTACTTATGCCAAAAGCAAAATCATTTATGTAGATCAGGCAGCCGGTACCTTATCCTATCAGTCGCAAATAGGCGGGCCTTTAAATAATTATTTATTGTATAAGGCAATCGGTATTTTCAGGTCACAGGCGCAGCTAAACAGTACTCCACACGTACCCGGTGCGCAGGTGGGTGATTTGATCTATGCTGATATTAATCACGATGGGCAAATCACAGCGGCTGATCAGATCAGGACTAAATATGGTAATATACCACAAATTGTATACGGCCTTACTTTAAATGCCAGCTACAAACATTTTGATGTAATGGCTTTATTCTCAGGTCAGGCAGAAGTAAGCCAGTACGTATTACCTGAATCCGGAACAATTGGCAACTATTATAGCTCATGGGCTAACAATGCATGGAGCCCGACAAATCCTAACGGCTCTTATCCCCGCGTTTCTGACAGGGCCTCAGATGCTGTAAGCGGTGGCTCGTTTCCAAGTACATTTTGGTTAAACAACGCTGCTTTTACAAGGTTGAAGAATGCACAATTAGGTTATACGTTTCCGTCATCTGCGGTTTCCAGGTTACATATTGCAGCATTAAGGGTATTTGTAGGCGGATTTAACTTGTTTACCCTTACCAAGGTGAAGGATTATGATCCTGAAGGAACCAGCAGTACCGGGCAGTTCTACCCCGAGCAAAAAATTATTAACGTAGGCGTAAATGTTAAATTATAAAATCGATACAATGAAACCGATAAAAAAATTATCCTGCTGTGTAGTCCTTGTCGGACTGTTGTTGTCAGCTTGTAAAAAGGATTTTCTAACTACAACCCCAACCGATAGGTTAACTACTTCATCAATTACATCCGATACATCGCTATTTGAAGCTTACGTAATAAACAGGTATTTAGGAGAGCAAATAGGCGTTAATGAGGGGGAAGGATCGCCTCCGGGATTTGGACGTGGTTTTGAATATGCTATGGCCAGTTCAGTTACCGATGAGTCAATGTATAATACCGATAATGGTTCATGGTTAATTGAACAGGGACAAATGGCGGCAAATAATACAGGCTTTTTAGGTACGCTATGGGCACGCAGTTATGCGGGCATACGCGACTGTAATTATGCACTGAGCCTATTAGCTAACATTAATATGAGCCAGGCCCATAAAAACCGGCTTATAGGCGAACTTGAATTTATACGCGCCTACAGGTATCAGGATTTGATCCGTAACTATGGCGGAGTTGTGCTGATAGGAGATCAGGTTAGCGAGTTAACTGATAATTTGCAAAATCCGGCACTTTTTAAACGTGCAACTATTGCGGAATCCATTGCCTATGCAACAGCGCAGCTTGATGACGCGGCAGCAAAATTACCTTTAAATAATAGTGCTACATGGGCATTGGGCAGGGCAACCGAAGGTGCTGCATTGGCGCTTAAATCAAGGTTGTTATTATATGCAGCCAGCCCTTTATATGCAGCAGGTACCTGGCAGGCCGCCGCCGCTGCTGCAAAAGCGGTAATGGATCTGGGGAAATATTCGCTATCTCAGAACGGATATGGGCAGCTGTTTTTATCGCCTAATGACAATGAGATCATTTTCGAGCGCTTATTTGTAGTAAATACCGCCCGCCACGTTTGTTTGGAAATAGCAAATGGCCCGAATGGCTACGACGGTTGGGCAGGGAATACGCCATATCAAAATTTGGTGGATGCTTATCAGATGAGCAACGGCAAAGCTATTACTGATCCTACATCTGGTTATGATCCTCAAAACCCTTATGTTAACCGCGACCCACGTTTTTATGCCACCATACTTTATAATGGTGCACCGTACAGAAATAGTACGGTACAGGTATTTATCCCCGGCGGAAAGGATAGCAACCAGGGGCCATCAAACTGGAATGCCAGCCAAACAGGGTATTACCTGAAAAAATTCATGAATGACAGTTATCCTATTGATAACCCATGGAGCGTAGCAGGTGGACAACCATGGATTTACATGCGTTATGCCGAAATACTGCTCAATTATGCAGAAGCACAAAATGAAGCTTCAGGTCCGGATGCAACTGTTTACGCTGCGATCAATAGTATCAGGGCAAGGCCATCTGTGAATATGCCAGCTTTACCGGCCGGATTATCACAAACTGATATGCGGACAGCTATTCAAAATGAAAGACAAATTGAACTTGCTTTTGAAGAACACCGTTTTTACGATGTACGCAGATGGAAAATTGCCATGCAAACTGAAAACGTACCGGCCTATGGTATTAGCGTAACTGTTAACGCTGCAAATCCATCAGGTTATACTTATACAAGGAAAATAGCACTGGCTAATCGTTCTTTTCTGCCGCAACATTACTGGTTGCCGATACCATTAAGTGAAATACAGGCATCAAACGGACAGCTTCAACAAAATCCCGGCTATTAATATCACTGAGCGGACTGTTTCAATACAGTCCGCTTAATACAATAAGGTTTAACCAAGTATTAAAATTTAAAAAATAAACACGATGAGAAAGATTGTTTTTTTGATTTTAGGAGTGGTATTATTCATGGTATCTTGTAAAAAGGATGCGGTTAATAAACAAGCCACTGAAATGGTAACCACTAAAAAGGTAATCAACAGTTCGTTAAGTTCAACAGCCGGCAACGCGCTGATAGGTGTTAACTGGGCCTGTACAGCAGATAATTTTAGCGATACCATCTTAGTATTAAGCGGCCTTTTATCAACTGATAGTTATGCAACGGTATCTGCAAAAACAAATGCGATTGTTTCAGGTATACAAGCAAATACGGGGGCTAATACCATACGTATTCCTGCTAATTATTCGACAACATCGCAAGCCTGGTGGAACTCCTATACAGCAGTAATAGATGAAGCCACCAGCAAGGGTATGAATGTGATTATAGGGTACTGGGAAGGGGCCTCATCCGAAGATGGTACAATTGATAACACTACGCAGTTTTGGGCAATGTGGCAAACAATTGTAAACAAATATGCGAGTAACTCCAGGGTGTATTTTGAAATTTTTAATGAACCGCATGGTTATACCTTATCTGCCTGGACAACCATTTGCGCGCAATGGCTAAGTAATTATCCTTCTGTACCCCAGGGAAGGATTTTGATCGACGGAACTTCCTATGCGCAGGATATTACCGGTGTAGGGGCGGATAGCCGTTTTACGAACTGCTTATTATCCATACATGATTATACTTTTTTTAGTAATGGAACATTAACTACAGCCGCGCAGTGGGAAAGCAGATTAAGTGGAAATGTAGGTAGTTATGGCAACCGTGCTGTATTAACCGAGTTTGGCGATACCATGAATAGCGGCATCAATTACACAGGCGCCATTGGTGGCAGTGTTGATATAGCCTACATGCAGGGTTTAACCAACGAGGTGCGTATTTTAGGAATGGGCAGTATTTACTGGCCGGGTGTACGTATTGGGGATAGCTACGCGATGGAGCAACTTGGCGGCTCGGGTACTAGCCTCACCCTTTCAAACACTAATGCTTCAGGCTTAAGCCGCTTGCAATATGGCTGGGGTGTAGGCACCGGTGGTACCGACGTTTTTTATACCGGTGCTTATTACCGCTTTTTGAATCTTAATAGCGGAGAAGCGCTCGATGTAAACGGGGCATCCACAGCCAGCGGCGCAGGCATTATTCAATGGCCGCAAAACGGTGGCAATAACCAGCAATGGGTAATTACTAATAATGGGAGTGGTTATTACAAGATAACTAACCGTAACAGCGGGGATGCACTTGATGTAAACGGCGCGTCAACAACCAGCGGTGCAGGTGTAATTCAATGGCCATGGAGTGGCGGTAACAACCAGCAATGGGCGCTTACCTCGGTATCAACAGGTATTTATAAAGCTACCAACCGCAATAGCGGTATGATGCTGGATGTAAGTGGCGCGTCAACTGCCAATGGGGCAGGTATCATCCAATCGCCATGGAGTGGTGGTAACAATCAGCAGTGGCAAATTGTACAACAATAAATAAGCAGGCGGGCATTACAGGTATAGCATGTGGTGTCCGCTTTTTAAGAATGATGGTAAATATTATTATAAAAAAAATTACGCCGGCAATTATAATGTTCATACTGTATTGTGGCTTTGCAAAAGGCCAGGATAGTGTGATTGCTGTAAATATCGATCTGTCAAGAGCCTATCAGCATATAGATAATTTCGGTGCTTCAGATGCATGGTCGTGTCAGTTTATTGGCAATTGGCCAAAAGAAAAAAAGAATAAGATAGCAGATTTGCTTTTTAGTAATGATACGCTTGCCGATGGTTCACCCAAAGGTATTGCATTATCATTATGGCGGTTCAATATTGGTGCCGGGAGTGCAGCGCAGGCTGATAAAAGCGGTATTAAAGATGAATGGCGCCGGGCCGAATCGTTTTTAAATATAGATGGCTCTTATAACTGGAAAAACCAGGCGGGGCAGATGTGGTTTTTAAAAGCCGCTAAGGAGCGGGGCGTTAAGCAATTTATCGGTTTTGTAAACAGCCCTCCGGTAAATTTTACATTAAATGGCAAGGCATACGCTACTGCCGGGAAAACCAATCTTGTCGCTGCTCAATACGATGCATTTGCAAATTACTTGTCGGTCGTGGTAAAAGGGGTTAGTGAGAATAGCGGAGTTCAATTTAACTATATCAGCCCTGTAAATGAACCTCAATGGGATTGGAGTGACGGCGGCCAGGAAGGATGCCCATATACCAATACTGAAATAGCCAGTTTGGTACGATCAATCGATAAAAGTTTCACCCAAAATAATGTTCACTCAAAAATATTAGTTTCAGAAGCAGGTAGTATTAATTACTTGTTTTCAGCAGCAGATAAACCGGATAAGGGAAATCAGATCAATGATTTCTTTAAGCAAACTTCGCCTGATTATATTGGCGGTTTAAAAAATGTGGACAATGTTATTATAGGGCATAGTTATTTTACTACGTCGCCCATTGCATCGGCCATAAAATTGCGGCAACAGCTTGCTGAAAATGTAAAGGATATTGCCGGGCTATCTTTTTGGGAATCAGAATACTGTATACTAGGCGATAATGCCGGTGAAATTGATGGCAATAAACGTGATCTGGGGATTGATGCTGCCTTATATCTTGCAAAAGTTATCCATACTGACCTAACTGTAGCTAATGCATCAGCCTGGCAGTGGTGGACGGCGATTTCTGCTTTTGATTATAAGGATGGGCTTATTTATGTAGATAAGAACAAAACCGATGGAAATTACTACACCAGCAAAATGCTTTGGGCTATGGGTAATTACAGCAGGTTCATCAGGCCGGGGGCAATCCGGGTTGATGCAAATATTGCCGGAGAGCCTGCGATAAAAAGCCCGTTGCTTATTTCCGCTTTTAAAGAAAGTAAAAAGCTTACCCTGGTTATTATCAATAACAACGCCGAAAATATAGCTATCCATTTAAATACAGGCACTAACAGGATAACGAATGTTAGGGCATTTGCCACATCTGCATCGGCAAACTTGCATGCAGAAACGCTGACTAATGCAGAAAATGCTATATCGATCACAGGCAGATCAATTACTACCATAACCGGAATCATTCAATAGTATATCCAAACTTTTATGAAAAACAATAAGCTCTGTATCTTTTATCTGCTCATTATCTTGCTGTTCCCCCAGGCATTAAAGGCTCAAAATACAATTGGATCTCCCATTTTATTTAATGATGCGTGGCTATTTCATAAAGGTGATATGACCAATGGCGATACAGGCGGCCTTGTGGGAGTGCCATGGAAACCTATACAGTTGCCGCATGATTGGAGTATTGAAGGCCCTTTTAGTGAGGATTGGGCCAGCGCGACAGCTTATTTACCGGGTGGCATAGGCTGGTATAAAAAAACCTTTACAGCTAATAAAAGTTGGGCAGCAAAACAGGTATACATATACTTTGATGGCGTATATAAAAATAGCGAGGTATGGATAAATGGGCATTATCTGGGTAAAAGGCCAAATGGCTTTATCCCGTTTCAATATGAAATATCGCCATACCTAAACTATAAAGGCGAGAATACGCTAACGGTTAAAGTAGATCATAGCGAGTTCGCGGATTCAAGATGGTATACTGGGTCAGGCATTTACCGTAATGTTTATCTCATTGTTAAAAATCCGGTACATGTCGGGTTGTGGGATGTAGCATTTACAACTCCAGTAGTATCCGCCAACAAATCTTCAGTAAAAGTTAAAGTAACGGTTACTAACAGTAAAACTTCGACAACAAATGTAAATCTTAAAATTAACCTGCTGGATTCGGCGGGAAGGATTGTCGCGACAGCTCAAAAGCTCCTTTCCGCGAAAAAAGGGGAGAATGAAATTACTTTTAATAACCAGGTACCATCAACCCACTTATGGAGTGTTGAGCGGCCATACTTATATCAATTGCAGGTACAGGTATTACAAAATGGCAAATTGATTGACCAGGTAAACCAGCAGGCAGGCATCCGTAGTATTCGGTTTGATAAGGATAAAGGATTCTTTTTAAATGATAAAAGCACCAAAATAAAAGGTGTATGTATTCATGATGATGCCGGTGCATTGGGTGTCGCGGTACCTGAAGAAGTGTGGATACGCAGGCTTAAAATATTAAAAGAAGCAGGTATAAATGCGCTCCGCCTGAGCCATAATCCGCATGCCGACTATTTGTACAAACTAGCTGATGAAATGGGCTTTTTAGTAATGGATGAAGCTTTTGATGAATGGGAAATAGGCAAAAATAAGTGGGTGAAAGGGTGGAATGTGGGTACACCATCAAAAGACGGTTACCATGAATATTTTAAAGAATGGGCTGCTCGTGATTTGCGCGATATGATTTTGCGCGGGCGTAATCATCCGTCTATTATTATGTGGAGCATCGGGAATGAAATCGATTATCCGAATGATCCTTATAGTAACGAGGTATTAAATACCGGTAAAAACCCTCAGATATATGGCAAGGGCTATTTGCCGGATCATCCGGCAGCCAGCGGCCTTACAGTTATAGCCCGGCAATTGGTTAAAACGGTAAAATCGGTTGATCAATCGCGACCGGTTACCGCGGCATTGGCGGGCGTAGTAATGTCAAACGAAGTTGGCTACCCCGAAGTGCTGGATATTGTGGGATATAATTACCAGGAATACAGGTACCCGGAAGACCACAAGAAATATCCTGAACGGGTTATTTATGGTAGTGAGAATGGTATGAAAAAGCAAGCCTGGGATGTGGTTGACAGCAGCGCTTATATTTCGGCCCAATTTCTATGGACAGGTATTGACTATATGGGTGAGGCTGGTAAATGGCCGCAACGAAGTAGTGGCCCCGGATTGCTCGATCTTGCTGGATTTAAAAAACCGGAATATTATTACAGACAAAGCTTATGGGCAGATAAGGCCATGGTATACATTGCAGGCCGGGAAATTATAGCGGCAGATAGTACCCATCGCTGGCGCCGTGAGCTTGCAGCTACATGGAACTGGCCATTGGCTAGTAAAATAGCTATTGAGTGCTACACCAATTGTCAGGAGGCTGAGCTGTTTTTGAATGGACAGTCACTGGGTAAAAAATCTAGAGCGGAAGCAAAAGGCCAGATCCTACACTGGGATGTGGATTATCAGGCTGGCAAATTATTGGTTAAAGGATACAATAACGGTGTTGAGGTTAGCAGCAGCGTCATCAAAACATCGGGAGAAGCAACAGAAATTACTGCTAATGCCAGTCAAACTTTATTTAAACACAATACAAGAGGATTAAGCCAGATTGAAATACAAATAACAGATGCTAATGGCAATCCGGTATATAATTCGGCTGATGAAATTAAGGTTGAACTTGCCGGACCCGGAAGGTTAATAGGGTTGGAGAGCGGCAGCCTAAGTAGCCACGAGGACTATCAGTCAAACAAAAGGAATGCTTTGCATGGTCGCTTACTTGCTTATGTGCAAACCACCGGTGAATCCGGTAAAATACAGGTAAATATCAGTTCAAAAAATCTTAAACCAGTAACTGCTTCACTAACGGTTCAATAAAATAATACAAAGCGCAATAATTATTAATATATAGTATTCTTCCACATGATCTTTAGAAAATCACTCATTTTATCTTTTATACTTCTCTTAAATCTTAGTCTCAAAGCCCAAAAAGTAACACATACATTTACTTTGGGCGATTCCGCATTCTTACTTGATGGGAAACCCTTCCAGATGATATCCGGCGAGATGCATTATCCCCGTGTACCTCGTGAGGCCTGGCGGGCGCGGATGAAAATGGCAAAAGCCATGGGTTTAAATACCATAGGCACCTATGTATTCTGGAACCTGCATGAACGCCAGAAAGGGAAATTTGATTTCAGCGGGAATAATGATGTGGCAGAATTTGTTAAAATAGCAAAAGAAGAAGGCTTATGGGTGATATTAAGGCCCAGCCCGTATGTATGTGCCGAATGGGAGTTTGGTGGCTATCCGTACTGGCTGCAAAATGAAAAAGGATTAGTAGTGCGTAGTAAGGAGGAAAAATATCTTAAGGAATATGAAACCTATATCAAAGAAGTTGGCAAGCAGTTGGCCCCGCTACAGGTAAACCATGGCGGTAACATTTTAATGGTGCAAATTGAAAACGAATATGGTTCTTATAGCAACGACAAAGAATATCTGGCTATTAATCAACGCTTGTTTAAGGAGGCTGGTTTTGATGGATTACTGTACACCTGCGATCCTCCGGCTGCAATGGCAAACGGACATTTACCAGGATTATTACCCGCTATAAATGGCATTGATGATGTGGCAAAGGTGAAGAAAATGATTAGTGAAAACCATGGCGGTAAAGGGCCTTTTTATATTGCCGAATGGTACCCGGCATGGTTTGACTGGTGGGGCACTGCTCACCATACCATATCCGCCGAAAACTATACTGGAAGATTGGATAGTGTTTTATCTGCAGGTATATCCATCAATATGTATATGTTTCATGGCGGTACTACAAGAGGTTTTATGAATGGTGCTAATTATGATGATAGCCACCCTTATGAGCCGCAGGTTAGCAGTTATGATTATGATGCGCCTTTGGATGAAGCTGGTAATGCCACCCATAAGTTTATGCTGTTCAGGCAGGTAATCGCCAAACATTTACCTGCGGGGCAAACCCTGCCGCCGGTGCCCGCCGCCAAACCAACCATCGCCATAAATGATATTAAGCTGAACAGATCAGCCGGGATATTGGATATTTTACCGAAGCCTGTTTTAAACAAAACACCTTTAACTTTTGAAGACCTAAATCAGGATTATGGATTTGTTTTATATCATACTGTTATAACCGGTGGTAAAACCGGCATCCTAAAACTAAATGAATTGAGGGATTATGCTGTAATAATGATAAATGGGGAAGCAGCAGGAGTGCTTGATCGGAGGCACAATCAGGATAGTATTGAACTGGTATTACCAGCAGGTAAGGTAAAGCTGGATATTTTGGTTGAAAACTTGGGTCGTATAAATTTCGGGCCGTATCTGCTTAAAAACAAAAAGGGAATAACAGAGAATGTAAAGTTTGACGGCAAAGAAATCTATAATTGGAAGATGTACAGTTTCCCATTTAGCCAGGTAAACAGCGGAACAATCTATAAAGAAAAAACATCAGGAAATACACCTGTTTTGAGAAGAGGGGCGTTCAGCCTCTCAAAAGTTGCAGATACCTACCTGGATATGCGCAAGTGGGGTAAAGGTGTGGTTTGGGTTAACGGGCATAACTTAGGGCGGTACTGGTCGGTCGGTCCGCAACAAACCCTTTATTTGCCAGCAGAATGGTTGAAAAAAGGCAATAATGATATTGTTGTATTTGAATTACTAAAAAGCCATGTGAACAGCTTAAGCAGTAGAAAAACAGCTATACTAAGTGAATTGCAATAAGCTTCAACTCAAATTATACATTACTATTGGCGGGGCGGAGGGATACAGTAGTGAGGTATGCATAGATAAACTGGACTTTGAGCACAATATGGATTAATAAGGGGTAATAGCCTTCTTAACTTCTTTTAATAAACTTCTTTGCGATTTTACTATTTTTTGGTTCTTGAATCTTGATTCGTGTCCATCTACGCTAAAATTTCTAACTTGCGATATGAGCAAAAAAAGTTGGTGGCAGCCGCCCCGGCAATTTGCGGACAGACAAAACGACCGCAAGATCAGCTGGCTTGAGTTATTCTATGATCTTGTTTACGTAGCCTGCATCGGGCAGATAACCAGTCATATCGCCGCGCATCCAGACGGGAAAGATATTGGTTATGCCATCCTCTTTTTTGCCTTCATTTACTGGTCGTGGATAAACGGAACACAGTACTATGAATTGCACGGTAATGACACTGTTCGCACCCGCTGGTTCGTTTTTCTCCAAATGCTGGCTGTCGGTGCTGTAGCTATTTCAGCACCCGCGGCTTTCCTGGGTAATGTTTCCAGTTTCACGATAAGTTTTCTTGTCATACAAGGCATTACCATCTACCTCCTCGCCAGCGTTTCGTACTACGACAGATCGCATATCAAGCTTAGCGGTCCATTCCTGCTGTGTTATGGCGCTGCATTCACCGTTTTGTTCATTTCACTATTCTGCCCACCCCCGGCGATATTGCCATTGTATTTACTGGCCATTGTTATCAATATGTCTGTTCTGGTACTGGGCAGCCGTCATTTCAACAAGGTGCTGGCATCACGTGGTCAACAGTTTTCAGCATCTCCAACCCTTGTTGAACGTTTCGGGCAGTTCACCATTATTGTACTTACAGAGAGCATCCTCGGTACTGTGTCCGGTTTTTCGCTGATTAATGCCAGGAGTTTGATCGTATGGTGTATTTATTGCCTGTCTATCAGTATCGCGTTCCTGCTCTGGAGCATTTATTTCGATATGACCAATGAGCAGGAACTGAAGCCAGGCTACCGCTACTATCAGTTCTTCGTGTTCGTTCATTTGGTGTTACTGGGTGCCCTGGGGGTTTTCGGCGCGTGCCTGAAGGACCTCGTCGAACACTTTGAAACACCTGTGCCTACGATACTCGGCAGGATAATTGTTACAAGCCTGGCTGTATTCCTTACCGCAATGTGTGTTATCGGTCGTCTGATTACAATTGACGACCTGCAGATGAGAAATTATCGAAAACTAGTGACTCAGTCGAATATAGTAGCTATTCTTCTGCTAATCGTGGTTTCAATTCTGTCAAAAAACTGGTCAGTATGCAGTTTATTGTTAACCGTATTTGTGCTGTTGGCTATTCCTGTTATCGTTGGGATTGTGACCTGGCTAAAATATGAAAATCAATAAGGGGTAAGATCGTTTAATTGCCAGAAATGTTTAATTGATACTTATACAAAATGTATTTTAAACAGAAAAGGCGCATTTTCATGCGCCTTTCTATCTTTAAACCTTTGACCTTTTCAGATCTCCGTGATCCCGCTGGGATTCGAACCCAGGACCCCAACATTAAAAGTGTTATGCTCTACCAGCTGAGCTACGGAATCAACTTTAAACGTTTCCGTTTTAAGTGGTGCAAATATAGGACTATTTGCCATTTGGTGCAAGTCTTATTTTGAATTATTTTTAAGTAAATAATAAGCGCTTCATTGTCAACTTTCTATGGTTTGTAAATTGCTATTTTGCCATCATTTCCGGCTAATAGAATTAATTTTTTATGTATTGAACTGCTGCAAACGTTAAAACTTACGTTATTAATCTTGCGCCATGTTCGTCCATTATCGATAGTTATATTAGATCCTGACGTGCCGGTAGATAAAAAAGTATCAGCATTAATAAATTCTACGCATGATTGATAACCAGCTGGGGTTACTTTAGCCAGATGCCAAATATCCCCACCATCAATTGAATAGCAAGCTGTTGAATCGCTATTGGTATCATGTTGATAGTCGCCGCCAACTACTACTAGTTGATTGTTGTTTATTGCAATTGAAAATGCGCCTTTACTTGGCTTACCTTTAGAAACAGGGATTTGATGATGCCTCCATTGGTTATTTTGATTTACTATATCAACCTCTGCAAATAATCCTCCTGTGGCAATATATTTATTTTTTGAGGTAACACGGAGACAAGTGTTGCTTGCCGCAAAAGCCGCTTCATTTGGTAAAGCAACAGGATTCTGAGTGTAATTACTCCAGGTTTCACCACCATCGACAGTTTCCAGCATGAAAAATTTATTATTAATGGGGTCGCCTAAAATAAAACCTTGTTTTGGATTTGCAAAACTAATTGCATCCATAAAATAGGAAGTGTCTGTATTCTTATATTCAAGTTCCCAGTTTACGCCTCCATTAATTGTTTTTAATACTAAAGACGGTGTTCCTGAACTGATAATTACAGCTTCTTTATCTGAGAATGCTTCGATACCTCGGAAATCAGCGGTTTCATAACCTTTTATTTGTTGCCATGACCATGTTTTGCCGGCATCGGTTGTAATAGCGATATAGCCTTTGCTGCCACTTATCCAAGCTATATTGTCGTTTACAACGCACAATCCTCGTATGTTGGTTGGTTTGCCTTGTTGTAATAGTGTGATGTGTTGACCTTTCGAAATAGATGCAAACAAAAGCATCAAAAGTAAAATTAATAGCCTGAATTGTTTATCAATCATTATATGAGGTTATAAGAATGATTTCTAAATTACCCCTTCGGAAATTAAGTTACAAGACATCATCAATAATTATATTTTTTAAAGTGCATTTTGGTTGAAAAAAGTATATTTGCAACCCTGTATAAGTTTAGCCAAAAGCTTAAATATATACTTGAATGCCCGGATGGCGAAATTGGTAAACGTTGCGGTCTCAGAAGCCGTTGAGAATTGTCTCTTGAGAGTTCGAGTCTCTCTTCGGGCACATCCTTTAATAAGTAAAAGTCTTTAGTTTAAAGTGAACTTCACCTAAACTAAAGACTTTGTATTGTAAAGCCCGGGTGGCGAAATTGGTAGACGCACCATCTTGAGGGGGTGGCATTCGTAAGGATGTACGAGTTCGAATCTCGTTCCGGGCACATCGTTAATTAAGCAGCAGCTTTATCCACATTTTGGTAATACCACTCCAGGATATAGACCCCATCGCTCCATGTTAATTTTCCGTCCGCAGCTACTTGAGCTACTAATATGGAGATATTGTGGAGAAAGGCGCTTTTAATATCTCCGTCTAATCCCTGTAACACTTTTATAGCGCAGGCTGTAATTTGAGCAGGATCAGTAAGGCTGCCACAACTGTCTGCCAATTTTAATTCGGTTAATATCGCCGGTAGTTTTGCACGAAGCAAGTTTTTAATATCATCATCGATGCTGCCGGGTATAATCGCAGTTAATACATCCGCCTCGGGACTATCCACGAAGGTTTTAATCGCTTCGGTGACAATAACGCCGATGTGAATGGCAATTTTTAATTCTGATGGAAAACCATCGAACAGGTTCTTAATACCTGCCCATATTTTTGTTAGAAATGTTGTTAAACTCATGATTTTGGTGTTGCTTGTTTATTGTTTTTTATTTCCTGAACTTGTTGTTGAAGTATATTTACCTGACTTTCTAAAACTTTTAGGCGTATTTCGTTAACCCTATCTGTCGTTTCTTGCCGATCGCGTAGCTGGGACATATCGTTTTTTAAATTGAAATATGTTGTCATTACCGATGCAACTATGCTGGCAGTGCTTACTATGGTTACAATAATATTTTTAATTGTAATACCCTTTAATTCGTGTTGCTCAATGGCTGTCATGATGATCTAGGTATAGTTTATCAATCTTTTAGCCCATACTTTTGCCCATTCAGCATAACCGGCATCGGTGCGATAGCTTGCTTCGCGTTCAATATTTATTTCGGTATTTAGCATTGCGGGAGGAAGGGAGTTAAATGCAAACAATGTGGCGGGACCTATTTGTTTATCAATTATTAATGGTTTTATTGTGGATTTTTGTGATGCTATAACGTAATTGCAGGCTATCTGCATAAATTGCCGTGCTCGGCCAGTTCCTTGGTTAACTGAGCAGTCAAACAGGTTATTCGCCAGTTGCTGATCTGTTACGTTATCCAAATTAACTATATCCCAATAATTCGCTTTATAGAATTTTTCAATGTTAGATTGTAAACTAATGTTTTGAAATAACAGCATATCCATTTTTCCTGTATTTAGATTTGGATTACTTTTTTTTATGTCATCAATAATTGGCCAGCCACCCCATTGTGGGTTAGCTCCCCGATCAATTCCTCTGTAGGTTTCTTTTTCGCCTATGCCCGGGTTATAACCACCCTCGTTACCAAGGATGGTTATTTTATATGCTTTAGTAAAATCGGCCATCATTAATTGCTTACAGGTGTTTTAATGGATGATGCAGTAAAGAAATTTTTACTGATGTAAGCTATGCCGGCACCCAAGGCCACTGTGCCAATCAGTTTCCAATTGAAACTTAAGGAGCCGGCTTGTAAGCTGGTTTGTATTGTTGTAACCACAGCACTGCCTACAGCTACTATTAGTCCTTTTGCGAGGTCTTTTAAATCAATACTGTATAGATTTGATGTTTTCATGTTATTTTAATTAAAGAGTTGATTAATATTATTGTTAATAATTAGAGAATATTGTTGCGCTTTTGCATATTTGAGGGTATGCAAATTATTAAGCCGATAGCCTTATATGTTTAAGCCGTTAAGTAATATTAAAACTAAGCTGTTTGCTGAGATCACTAGTATTCCTGAAGTACTTCAGCCATCGCATTTGCCAGGATTGGATGGATTGAGGGGGGTATCAATAATAATTGTGATACTAAGTCACTTTTTTATGCATACCAAGTATACAAAAAGCATTTCCGGCAGTATTGGTGTTTGGACGTTTTTTGTAATAAGCGGATTTTTGATAACTACACTGCTCCTAAAGGAAAAAGTAACTACTGGTAATATTTCCTTAAAGCAGTTTTATATGAGACGTTTTTTTAGAATTATTCCTGTTGCTTATCTGTTCATAATCGTTTTACTAATTATAAATTACTGTCAAGATTTAAATATAGGTAAGATGCCATTTATAGCTGCGGCATTGTTCTGGCAAAATTTACCTATACATAGTTTTTCGAGTTGGTATTTAGGGCATTTTTGGAGCCTATCAGTAGAAGAGCAATTTTATTTAACCTTCCCTTTTATATTGGTTTACAGTTTTAGAAACTATTTTAAAATCATTATTTTTTTAATTATAACAATTCCAATAATTGAATATTTAGGGTTAAATAAGATAGGAGTTTTTTATACTAACCATATAGTTCATGTTATTGCATTTATAATAATTAACTTATTAGGTAATAGTGTGTGTATTTTAATAGGGTCTTTAGCATCTATTTTGCTGTTCAAAAAAATTATTGTTATAAAAGATACTTTTTTGACCCGCAATTTGGGTTTGATATTATTTGTCCTGGCCATTTTGTTATGTACAGAAACATCCCCGATTTTTATATCAAATGCTGAGATATTGATATTCCCGATTTTGATTGGGTTAGTGATCGTGTTTAACCTGAATCATAACGGAGTACTCACAAAAATATTAAATAATAAAGTGCTGATATACATTGGGATATTATCCTACAGTCTTTATATATGGCAACAACTATTTGATAATTCACAAACTTGGATAATACACTCTGATTCGGCTTTATTGCATGCAATTGTCCTTTTTATTGTGGCCAACGCATCTTATTACTTATACGAGAGATCTTTTTTACGATTGAAAAATCGATTTGAAAAAGTTAGCACTCGCTAAAAAGGCTTCAAACAATAGCTTTCATTTGTTGAATCTGTTATTAAACCAATTGATTGACCATGGTTATTTTTGCCACTATAATCTCGCATTCCAAGTTTAATATTTGACCCATCTTGCAATTGAGAAAAATCTAAATTCTCGAATTTTTCAAATTTAAACCAAGTAAAAAGATTTTCAGTTATTGATGGATTGTTGCCAATGCCATTGTTGTAATTTGTTTCTATTTCAATATCGGATAGTATTGAATTATACATTCTGAACTCGTCAAATGTTAGAGTAGTTACAAGACCATACTTATTAAAAGCGAATAAATTAAATAATTCAAAAAGGCCATTGTATGGAAAATTATATACCGTTACGTTGCCAGTTTGCCTGGTTGATAAAGAGCCATTTACAGTTACTGTACTAATTCCACCTATTTTACTAGTGTCTATAGTGAATACGAAATGATTTTTTTGCCCTACAAATGCTCCTGAAGATAACCCTGTTTCAAATCCTCCTGAGTTAAATAATAATTGAAAAAATGTATTTCCAGGTGGTTGAGCTTGAAGTCTACTCTCTGTATTGGCAGTATTGTAATTTAGATTATCTACAAATTCCATAACACCTTCAAAAGTTGTCGGATAGGCTTGCAAATCTATCCAAAACTCGATGCTCCACATTGTAGGAACTGGTTGACCTATAAGCGTAGGAAACGTTATATAGCCATAGGGTGAAACATTGCCTTCATTATCTCTGGTATTTGGTTGTATCCCATTCCCAAATCCAAAAGGCGATGGAAGGGGTCTTCCAAAACCTACTCCTTTTAGGCCTTTTATTTTGGGGTTTAATCCGTTTCTGCTTGCCATAATTATGCTGCGTATGAGCCTCCTGATGTTGTTACTGTAATTGTTTCGCCTGATGCTAATGCACTTAATAATCTCATTTCTATATTCATGTTCAAATTGAGATCTATGAATGGATTGCCATCACTGTCTATTTGTATCCAGGGTAAATTGCCACGGTTTAAGCCGGATACTATTTGTACTGAGCCATTTGTTCCTGAACCGGCGGGTACTGTAATTGTACCTAAGGGTGCTATTGTTGTGCCATTATTTATTTGCAATACCAAATATTGCTGGGTGGCAGATGTTGATGATATAGCTAGAAAGTTTATTCTGCTGGCGGGGTCATCAGGGGCATAAATTTGTTTTGCTGTGGTGCCATCGGTACTGGTAAAGGATACGGGCCTTACGCCTACGCCTTTGGTAAAGGCTACTATTTCGTTATAATCTGCCATGGGTTATGAGTAATTAGATTTTTTAAAGATTTTAAGGATAACATTATCCTGGTTTAATGATGAAAGGCCTTCGGAAACTTCATTGATGGCCTCTACCAAATTGTTTTTGTCATCGGTTGCGAGGGTGGCCTTATCGCCAATAATACTGTTGAAGGTGGCGGAAGTAACATAATCGGCGTTTGGGGCGCTTCCGGTTGTACTACCGGTGGGGCTGACTAGCGCAAAACCAACTTCGATACAGTTTGAAGGTAGGGATGGCTTTACTGGATTAGCTGATGGCGATCCTTCCAGAACCAAGATTGCATTGCTTGTATTTGCATAAACAAGGTCTATACGACTATTTGTTGGGTCGGCGGTTGCTAAAGTGATATTTGTAATAGCTGAACTAGTGTAAGTGATGCCAGTGATTCTCCATGTACCTGCTGATACACTTAAAATTGAACCTGCTACCGTTAGCGCCAAGCCAGTTAGTATTCCGTCTGCTGCGGGTGCGCCTGTGGCAGGCGGGTTGATCCATTGCGTGTTATAGTCGGCTGTATCAATTTTTGATAATACCTGACCTGCTGTACCGCCGGCTACTACACCAGGACCTGTTGCACCCACTGTACCATTTGCTCCAGTGGCACCAGTTGTGCCTTGTGGTCCAGTTGGACCTGTGTCGCCAATTAATGAAACACCTGTTCCCCATGTACCGGATGTTTTGGGACCGAATAGCGCATAGGTTGAAAGGTTTAGGTAATAATCGCCATTATTGCCAATACTGTTGGATGGATCGGTAGTGCCGCTTAATAATGTATTGCCGTTGGTGCCATTTGTTCCATTAGTACCTGCTGTTCCCTGTGGTCCTTGCGGGCCTGTCGCCATTGAGAAGACTTGTGCCCAAGTGCCTGATGTACGTAAGTAGAATATACCTGTTGTAGTGTTAATGTAGCTATCGTTATCGGCTCCAATTGTACTACCAGGAATCCCTTCGCCGTAAAGTAAAGCGCTTCCGGAGTTTGTTGATGTTGCCTGGGCATATACTTGTGCCCAGGCAGTATTCGTTTTTTGGTAAAATGCGGGGGTATCGGTCTTGAAAAATACATCGCCATTTTTACCGGAGTTGTTTTGAGGGATAACTGTTCCGAAAGTAATGGCAGCACCGGTACTAATGTTTGCGGATATGAATTGCAGCAATAAGGCAAAGTCAAATTGATAATCGACATTGTTGCTGACTAATACAGAGACATCTGTTGTGCCGATGGCGGAGGCTACGGGGAGTTCGGTTATTGTTTTATCTGCCATTAGTTTAAGAATTGGGTTATAGGTAAAAAGCCATCGTTTTGGCTGAAGCTGTCGCCCGGATAATTGAAATCGTTTTTGTCGATTCCGCGAATGCGCGGACCTGCCTGCCTGGCGCTTCGGTTTTTGCCGTTATAGTTCCATAGCGGGAAATCGGCGCGGTTATCCCACAAAAACTTTTCAACCTCATTAGCATGCGCGTTGGCTACGCTGCGGTGTTGTTGCACCAGTTTGGTTATTTCGGTTGGGGATAGGGTATCACCATTGTCATGATGTTTAATAATTGGGCCGGTTGCAGTGTAATGTATCGCGTCACTTTCAATAAAGCGGGCGAAAGTGAAGTATACCAGCATAGGTAATAAGCCCTCGTATAGGACAACGTGCCCATAACGGTCAAGGTATTCGGACCCGTTCAGTAAATCTTTATATGGTTGTGGCGTATTATCCTGTAAGGTGCCATCAGCATTAAAATACTGAATGAAATCATAGTATAAGGCATGCCCTAAAAAGGGTTTCAGGTCGAGTTCCTGGGCTTTTTTAACGAATACTTTTATGCGTTCAGGCTTAATATTTACAGAAAGATCCTCGTAATTCTGAAATGTGATCTGGTCGATCAGGTATATTTGGTTCATTTTTAATGAGTGATTGAGTGGATTAGTGATTGAGTGAATGATTAGGGAGAATAGTGATTAGTAATGTAACCAATCAGCTTATTCAACAGACTCACTACTCACCCGAAGTCACCATTGCTTCGGCTTCGGTTTGTTTGAAACCGTAGGCGTATACCAGCACGGCAATTTTGTTTTCTGCGGGGATGTCAGCTAGGATTAGCTGGTTAATGCTTGCGCCTGCTGTTATTCCCGCGTTGTCATCAGCAACATTTGTTGAAACCGGAATAATATTCCAATTGCCAGATGGGTTGATATTGTTATAGAATTGGCTGAATATATCCGCGAAAATTTCTGACAATTCTAACCTGTCTGCTTCAGTATTATCGTTGAATTCCTTGATTGCTTCCTTTTTTTCGCTGCCGTTACTCAGACCCGATGTTTTTTCGGAATTGATGAGCTCTTTCGGAATTGAAAACCCTTTAATGATGCGGGCTTCAACCGATTTCTCCGTGCTCTCGAAAAGCTTATCATTATTCTGAATGGAATAAGGCTGAAATTCTGGTTTTGAGTTTTCGTCTTCATACTCGATTACAATAATCTTTTGCGAGCTTTTTGTTCCCTGGAATGCTCCCAGATCTTGTTCCAATTGCGACGGGGTATTGTAATAGTGCTGTTCATCGCTGTCAGGCCGTGTATTGTCTGCTTCCTCTCTGCGACTTTGCATGAAAAGCATCGTCGATGGGAGAAATCCTGTAGAAACTTCACGGTTATTAAAAATCTTTATACCTGCTTCGGTCTCAAAGTCTTCCCAAACGCTGTCTGCTTCAATTAGTGGATAGTCGTTTATCTCGGGGTTGCAATAGAGTAACTGACCTTTATAGTTTTCCCATCCTCCTGCATTTATTACCTGTTGTTTTATGACTTCTGGATTTGGATCATACGCATCAAGAAAAGTGATCTTGTTGCGCATAATGTTTTTCCAGGTTTTTCGGCCCCAATCGGAGTAGATGGCGAACTTGCCCATAGTATCCTGGCAATCAGTATCACCCATGCGGATATCTTCGAACTTGATATAATTTACAGATGCTATTTTAAAATTCGCATTGTAATTGATGTGAATACCGAAGGCAGTGAACAGTGATTTATCGGTAGCAATGGCTTTTAATAATTTGGCAAGTGTTAGTCCGTTTGCGTTGATGAGCTGTTTGCCTAAATCTGGTTGTTCAAAACCATTGCCAGCGATAAATTTGGCGCGTTTATTCCAGCAATCTTTTGCTGTTGGCGAACCGGCCACCAGCTCGAGCATACGCTGTGGATAAGCGTTATCCATATCGTAATTGAGTATGCCAAAGGTTTGGTTAGGCCTTACTAATATGCGGCGTTCAATTTGTGGTAGATAGGTCTTCATTGGTCCCCCCGACCCCCTGAAGGAGGAGTTAGTAATTCAGCCGGGTAATCGGTTTGAATTTGGTTGTCATTTGATTTTTTTGTCTCGGTTTGCATATCTACATCTTCTATATCTGTAATTGAATGCTGTATTTCGAATAATACGGCTATATGCGGGTATCTTTCCAGGTACCATTCCGCTTCGGCATCGCTTATATTATCATTATGATGTGTGGCTGATGAACCGGGCGCGAACTGGTGTTTGCCGGGTTTTAGTATGTATTTCTTTTTTGTCATTGGTTTGATTGTTCATAGTTCATGGATCATAGTTCATTGCACTTTTTCAGATAGTTCATAGTTGAATGAAACCAATCAACTATGAACCATCAACCATGAACTAAGAAGTTGCTACCAATGCTTCCAATGCCGCTATTGTGCTGGCGAATGTTGCTGTACCGCTTGTTGGCGCGATAGACACCGCACGTGGCGGATATGGCTCCCTTAATTTATCGGGGTTGGTTAATTTTAATTTGTAGCCGCCATCCATGGTTTCGTCGGCTGCGCTGCGTTCGGCATCTGTTAAAATCAAGCCGTTTACTGCACCGAATAATTCGATTGCTGTGTCGCTGGAGTTGTAGTTGTTTACCGCGATAGCGCATACACGACCGTAGCCCATTGCTTGTAGTTGTGTTTTAATGTCGACAGAAAAACCGGCTACGTTGAAGTCTATTTCCTCCGTGTAACGTGGGCCAACAGATGTTTTTGCCAGTTTTGAGGTGGTGTTGAAACTGTTGTTTGTGCCCTCGAATTTGTAAACCTTAGCTGCATTAACTGCTGTAAGGCCAGTAACGATTAAAGGGTTGGTAGTATCAAAGGTGAGTGTGAAATCATCCTGGTTAAAGACGTAGATCAGATCCTCTATCCCCGCGGTTACGGGTTCATCGGTTCCTATAGCGAAACCTGCGTTTATTTTATTGTAGATTGACATTTTTGTTTTAGTATTTAGTAGCTAGTATCAAGTAGCTAGTATTTTGATTTTTTGTGAGAGATAAGCATCAAGTAAAAAGAAAGGAATCTTGCTACTTGATACTATGTACTTGCTACTTCACTTATGCTGACAGGTAGAATATTTCGTTAGCGAATTTGAAGTTTACGGCGGCTTTCATGCGGGCTTTCATACGGACAACGTTATCGTTGGTGTAAGGCTTCATGTAAACAGTTGACAGTTCGGACTCATCACCTAACAGATCGACACCTAAGAATAGGTTTGAGGCACGGGCACCCAAAATAGTATTTGCCTGCCAGTGATTCATTAACTGTAAGGGCATACCTAAATAATCCATTTGTTTGCTATCGGTAAAGGCATTTAATACGTTAACTGCTTTGTTTGCCTGCGCTTGTGCATAAGCGTAGCCTACATGTAAAGGGATTTGTAAGTTGAAATCGTCCTGGCTACGGTCGGCAGGGTCAAGCTGAGAATAAACGCTTGATAAAACTGATAATACATTGCTTGCGTTGATGTAGCTTATTGTAGCATCTGTTGATGTACCGGTGAAAGTTGCTGCTTTACGGGTGTTGATCTCGTTATAATTACGTACCAGTTTAAAGCTTGTTGCACTTGCAATCTGTATGAAATATGACTGGCCTTGTAAGCTGATGCCTGGTGTGCCGTTAGTGGTGTCTTTGCTGGTGCCGGTAACGTTGGTTATGGTTACCACATCGCCATCGGATAGGGTAGAGGTATCAGCTACGGTTACTAGACCTGTCGCATCAATCGCGCTCGCTTCTGTTGAAGTTGCCGGTTTGCTTAGGCCAACTTTGTAAACGCCGGATGCTGCTGAGATAGATGGTAATAAACCTGTGAAACCTGCTGTAAATGCTGCTTCTTTGGTAGCTGATTTGCCTAGCCAATACAAACGCTCGTTGGCTATTTGTATTTTGGTTAGATAGCGCTGAACCATAAAGTCGGACAGGTCGACTACGCCTTCGTAATCCATAAAGGCGCCGGGTTGCAGGCTTTGGGCTTCCCATGATTGTACGAGCTTGTCCCATTGTTCCTGTTTCATAAATTCGTAAACTACCGGGTCCAGGTAGCTTTCGTTTTGTAGGGCGGTTGTACCCTGATCGGCAAATATGCCCGATGGGTCCTGGAGCACTACGTCGTCATCCACATCAAGTATTACCTTGCGCGATTTTACGTCGTTAATAACTGTTAGCAAACCTCGTTTTACCGAGTCGGCTTCCAGCAGTGTGCTGGCCATGAACCCGGCCAGCGCTTCGCCGGCATAGGTGTTGTTTGTAAATGTAAATTGAGCCATTTATTTTGAATTGGTTTTTTTGAGAGTATCAAGTAGTTAGTATCAAGTAGCTAGTACTTGGTGGGGTTTATAAGGCTTGGTTTAGAATCTTGATACTAGATACTTGCTACTAGTATCTATTTAGAAATTGCTTTTTTAACTGCGTTTTTTGCCAGTGTGCTGGTTGGGGCGAAGAAGGGTGTTTGTTCGGTTTTAGCTTTGTTGCTGCGTTTGGAGCCTTCGGGGGTGAAGTTTGAGCGGATCTCGTTCTTTACTTCTTCGCGGGTTTTGCTTAGGCGGTCGTTGGCTGTTTTAAGGGCGGCCTGAGCTTCGCTTAGTAGCGCGTTTTGGGCATGTAGCTTTGCTTTGATGGACTGGATCTTGTTTTGTACATCGCCGGGTTTTGCTTTTTTGAATTTGTCGGATGGCGCATCGTCATCATCGTCCTGGAAAGTGTCAGGATCGGGATCAGCATCTGGATCGGACAGGGGCGGAGTGACTTGCTGTACCGTGCCGCCTTTAACCGCTATCTTGCTTCCGCTTGCAGTGGTGTAAGTGTCGGCCGGAGCGGGTGTGGTCATGTCTGCATCCTGGTAAACTTCGGTGCCTTCGTCCATTGTGCCGGCGTGGTGCAGGGTACCTTTGTCGGTAATGGTTTGTTTGTTCACTACTTTTTTAAAGTAGTTCATAATCTTATCCAAAACCGATGAGGTTTTTTCGATAAGTTCTCTGTTCTCCATGTTCATGTTGTTTTTACTGTGTTTATTATTGTTGTTTAAGAGCTTGTTGATGCAGCGCTGGTAAACTGCGGGAGCGGCGCTGGTGTAATTTTTAATGAGCGTACTATTGGTGATCTCGGTGCTGTAATCTTCGATGGCATCGATAAAGCCAAGGTCGAGCGCCTGATCTGCGGATAACCAGGTGACGGAGTTGATTAGACTGTTGATGGTAACTCCGTCCAACCCGGTTTTATCCATGTAGATCTGCGCCAGACGCGATTGTACTACATTTAGCATTTGCACATCTTTAAGCAGCTCATCGGCATTGCCGCCGGAGCCTACCATAGGTTTGTGGATCATTAAGAGCGCGTATTTGCTCATCACTACACTATGGCCGCCCATGGCGACGATAGAAGCGGCAGAGGCAGCCAGCGCATCGATGTAGGTTGTTACGTTGCCGGTGTATTTTTTTAGCAAATCGTAAATGGCTATGGCATCAAAAGCGCTGCCACCAACAGAGCTTATGTGCACTTCTACATCCTGGCCGGCTGCGGCCTCTAATTGCCACTGGATATATGATGATGACAGGCTGCCGGAGCCTATGCAATCAGTATCGGTATCGTATAGGTAGATTTTGTAGGGTATGTTTTGGTTCATGGTTAATAGTTGATGGTTCATGGTTGATTGTCCATGGTGATTTTGTTTTGTCAGATTTGACTGCTATCTTTCGATGGCATAATATGCCGATTGGCATAATTCAAAGGTCAGTATTAGTTTTTGATTTAGTGCTGACACTGTTTTGTCAGTAGTATTGTTTTTTGGGATTTCACCGATTGGGGGGTGATTTCACCGATGGTGGGTTGGTTTATTCAAAGATCGGGGTTATTCTTTGAATTAGTGCTGACACTGTTTTGTCAGTAGCCCCCTCTAAATCTCCCCCGGTAGGGGAGACTTGGATTTGATATATTCAAATATCGGGATAAGGTTTTAATAAAGTGCTGACACTGTTTTGTCAGTACTTTATTTGCGTTAGGGATAGGAACGGATACCTGCCTCGCGGTTAAGGCCAGTGCAGTATAAGTGGATAGCCCGGGCCGGAGGTAACGCCCAAATAGTTTGCTTTTGTGAGCTTCGTTGATTCACCCCGACTACGCTTCGCTAGTCGACCCTCTCTCCGCCTTTGGCGTAAAGAGGGTGAGCTGCAAATTAATTTATCGGCCTTAATATTCTACTCCAGCGAATTTTGTTGAATAGGCCTTTGTTTGGGTCGGTGCTGAACCAGGTGATCATGGCTTTGCCGATGATATGGTCCTCGGGTACGTAGCCCCAGAAACGTGAATCCAATGAATCGTGGCGGTTGTCGCCCATCATCCAGTAGTAGTTCATTTTAAAGGTGTATGTATCCGTTGCTTTACCGTTTAGTGTGTAACCGCTTCCTGACCTGCCTAAGTGGTTGCCTTCGTATTTTTCGATCGCTGTACTGTATAGAGCAACTGTAGAATCATTCAGTTTGATGGTCATGCCTTTTTTAGGCAAGGTTAAAGGGCCGAAATTATCTATGTTCCACTTAAATTTCGGATTGCTTGGGAATACTTCTGCATCGTACTGGCCTGCTGGTGCCACAACCGGGGTTATGCTCTTTATGTTTGAATAGCTTTTTAACGTAGCCAAATTATCAACCGGGATAATCATCTCGTAAGTATTAGCGGCTGACTGGTTTACGATAGTGATATTCAAATCCTGAAATATCTGTGGATTCATATCGGCGCCATCAGTAACTACGGTGTATGATGTTTGTGCTTTTGGTGCGTTTGGTACTATTTTCCCGTTGATATAAACCTGTGCGTTAACAATGGTTAGTACATCGCCGGGGATAGCGATGCAACGTTTGATTAGGGTTGTTTGCTGATCTACAGGGGTGCCGGTTTCTGATGGCTTGTTAAATACTACTATATCACCATTTTTTACTGTTGTAAAACCCGGTAAACGGAAGTATGGTAATTGTACACCGCTCCAGTAGGTTTTCGCGCCGTACATTTCGGGCTCGGTAAATGGTATGGAAAATAACGTTATTGGCATACGTGCACCGTAGCTGAACTTGCTTACAAAAAGATAATCGCCGGTTAATTCGGTGCCTTCCATTGATCCTGAAGGGATTGCATACGCAGAAAACAATAAACCACGAATAATAGTAGCAGCTATGAAAGCAAAAATTAAGGCATCAATCCACTCGCGTGTTTTTGATTTTTTAACTGTTGGTGTAGTTTTTTTGTTTTTTGCGAAGAATTTCCAATTCATGATAAAACAAGTTTATCACTTTAGATTGAAACAGACAAATGTTGTTACAAAATAATCTTGTTAATTATCTTCGAAACTGTTTAATGCGCGCCAGATTGTACGTTCATCTTTCTTGAATTTCACTTCAGCTTCCAGTACGGCCTGGCGCTTGCTGAGGTTGCGTGTTTTGATCTGCGCCTGTATCCAAAGATAGATTTCGCGGTAAATGAAAACTTTGGCGGTAATGAAGCCGGCTTTGTACATGGCTGAGAAAGTACCTTCGTCAAAGAGGAGGTTTGCGGTGGTTATGTTCATTTTGTTGAGTATTTAGTAGCTAGTATCAAGTAGCTAGTATTTAAAATCGGAAATAAGGATTAGGAGTATTTAGCATAACTTAGTACTTGATACTAGCTACTAAATATTTGATACTAATTATAGGTTTACCCGGTTGATGGTTTGGGCGAGGATGTTTTGCTGGTTGTTGATGTCTTTAACATCTACATACACCGGTGGGAAGTTGTTTACCATTTGGTAGGCGATGGAGTTGGCCAGATTTTTATTGTCGGTTACGGGTTGGTTATAGTAACGGTTGGCATCGCCGCCATCGGTGAATATACCACCTACCGCGAACCCACGACCTGTATTAGTGGTAGAAAAATCCCTGCCGCCGAAACCTACATTTATGGCGCTTACGAGGTTGCGAGCCCATGGATCGCGCATGGCTTCGGAAACTACGATGCCTTCGCCAGAGCGAAGGTAGGCGTTCGTGTTATCGGTGCGACTGTAACCCGGCAGTACCCCTCCGCGCCCGTCTGATGCATAATGTAAGCCCCCTTTTGCATAGGCAGGCGGTTTTTGTGATGCTATTTTGGCTACTTCGGCAGCGGTTTCGGCAACTACTACGCCTACACTCAGCGCAGCCAATAAACCACTTTGTGCTGATACTTTAGTTACCGCCAATGCACCGTTAATTACAGCTTGTGCAATTGATAGTTCCTGTTCCTGCTTAAACGCCTTTGCTTTTACCTGGTCTTCCTGCTTTTTATATTTTGTGTTGATTGCCAGTTTTTGTGCAGAGGTAAGGCTGCTATTGCTTAGCTCGGCATTTTTATCCTTTTCAAGCGCGGCGACTTTTGCTTCGGATTGTTGTTTGATACTGTTTTCGAGGGAGCTGATTGCATTTGTAGCTATTTTGCCCGCTGATGCCTTAGCTTCGGCTTCAATTTGTGTGAACGCTTTTTTATAGATATTTACAGAGGCCGTTGCTGTTGATTGGGTTTGGAGGGTAGCCGGGGTTCCTGTAGGCATGGTTTTATTTTGAAAATCATTACCAGCGGTATCACTTACGCCTGCGCCTTTTGCCTGATCAAGATCCGGTCCTCTTGAATTTGATTGAGCAGCTTTATTTTCTTCATTGTAAACATCCTGTGCTTTTTTACGTACCTTTTCAAGATATTCTATTTGCTTGTCAGTAGAGTCTTTTACTTTCTTCTCATGTTTATCAACTGCCTGTCCGGCTTGATCATAGCCATTATTGTAAGCTGTTACCATTGCCGTAGTTGTAGTTACCAAGCCTTCTTTTACTTTGGTAATCGCTGTGCCTATTTTATCGGTGGCATCTGTTATCCCAGTAGATGCTTGTATGGCCCCATCGGCTATCTTTTTAAAATCAAGGTGGATTATTCCGTCCAGTATCACCCCGAAAGCTTTGAAGCGGTTGATGATATTTTGTTCAATAATCTGCCCTAAATGTTTTATGGATTCGAGCGGATGCGAAAACGCATTCATAATTCCATCCTTTAGTGATTGGAAAAAATCACTCACTTTATTTACTACCACACCAATGGCAGAAATGGCACCTTGAATTACTTTTGTGCCGGTAGGGGAGTTTATAAATGTCGCTATAAGTTGCTGAACTATATCCAAAAGCAGGCCAAATCCGTCGGCTTCCATAGCTTCGCCAATACCTTTTAAACCGCCTTTTACTACTTCAAATCCGGATTTCATGGCATTGAATCCCTGGGCTACATCTTGTAGGCTCGGCCCAAATTCTCCGGATATGTCTTTAATTTGATCAAAAGAAGTTTTAAGTAAGTCGATAGTTTGTTTGTGGCCATCAAACGCTTTTTTGCTATCGTTTATCTTACTTACCTGGCCATGAAAGGCAGTTGCCGTTTGATCAACGTTACTTTTTAATTTTTTAGTGCTTGATGCACTTTTAGCAGTAGTTGATGCATGCTTGCCGATAGATGCCGCAGCTGAATCGATGCTGCTTTTCTGTTGCTTAGTAGCCTGCCCAAGAGAATTAAGCTGTGTACTTAAACCTTTAGTTTTTGAAGAACTATTACCGGCTGCTTTTTGTGTGTTTTGTAGTTGTTTATTTAATGATCCTAATGTAGCCTCTGTGGTTTTAGCAGCTGTACCTAAACTACCAAGTGAAGTTGTTTGTGTATTTAATTGTGCGGTAGTGTCTTTCAGGCTTTTTTGGAGTGCATTAAGTTTAGCGGAAACGGCATCATAAGTAGCCGAGTTTTGCTGACCGGCCGCATCTAATTGCTTTTGCTGCGTCAGCAGATCGTTAATTGTTTTGTTAAGGCTAACAATATTTTGTTGTAATGCGTCCGTTTGTGCGGTAACTGTAATGGTTATGTTTTTGTTTAAATCGTCTGCCATTTTAATTGTGTTTAATATGCCAATTGGCATAATTTGATTGAAAAAATAAGCCCTTTTAGGGCTTATTAATAATAATCCTAATTTAGAAATCTGAGCTTTCTTTTGCTTTCTTTTGGGCGTCCCGCATATCTGTAAGCACACCATCAAAATAAGTAAGCTTTACCATAAGATCTGTATTAATACTCATTTGAATAGAATTTTTGCCAGAGTTCCAGTTGGTTATATAATCGGCATCACCTTCCTTAATCGCGGTTATTTCATAACCATCACCGTCCTTAAATGGGGTGCGGAATGTTTTTGTTGATTCTCCTGAGCCATAGATGTCATTAATATCGTTAAGAAGATCGTTATAGTAATCAATTGTTTTATCTTCAGGTGTAGTTGAAAAAACAAAAAGAGCATTACAAGCCTTATCGTTAACAAACCTAACTAAAAAACCTGATGTAAGCCTATGTCCCAATTTTACATTGTTGAATGCAATTTGGGTAAGGTTTGAATTTGCTTTGTCAACAACGCCTCCTTTAGCCCTGATAGCTGCCAATACTACGGCTTTACTACTGCCAAATTTGATACCTAAAAATCCATCGATAGGTTTAGTTGTTTGTGAAAATCCAAAAAAGGGAATTAATAATAATGCGACAAGTAATATTTTTTTCATTTTGATAAAGTTTAATATCTGTAAAAATATATAATGAAAATATATTTTGCAAAAAATATTAGCATTTTTTATTCCTGCAATTATTAGCCTAGTTGGACTAATTCTACTTTACAAGGTTGGCCTTTGCGCCAACTATCTATTTTGTTAATATAAAAATAGGCATTGTGTTGTGCTAAATAAATGGGAATCAGTAAGTCAAGCCCGGCAATATCGCGCGGGGTTAACATAAAGTAACGAACTATTATTTTGGTGTTTTGTAATATCTTTTGCAGGTCTGTATAATATTTGCTTCTTAGCCCGGGGAGTTTCTGGTTAGGCGTATTTGAGGGCATATCGCACCAGCAAAGGTTATAGTCGCCATCGGGTTTGTAAAAGTAAGGGACGCTTATAACATCATTTATTTGGATGGGGGTGTTGGTGCCATCAATAAATGTTACTGTTGTTTCGCCGTTGAGCTGGAGTTTTTGATCAACCAATAATCGGGGAGCTACACTTATTGTAAAATCTGCAGGACCTGTGGCAGGTGCGGAGGTATCGTCGATCATGGTGATTTGGGCGATGGTGCCGCCAATGTAAGGGCGGTTAAATGATGGCCCGAATTTGCTGACGATCAGGTCTGTTGGTACCGCGCTGAGCGTTTGATCGTTAATAACCAGTTGATCCCATCCAAATTTTAAGGGTAAAAGGTTTGCATCGGTTTGGTACTCCATACTATTTACCTGCGCGTAACTACCGAGTTGGAAATTTACCTGTTTACCCTGATCGATACATTTTAAAGTCCAATCTTTTGCTACGGGGATATTTGCTACAATATCCCTTAGTGAGGAGAATGTGATTGTTTTGGTGTAAACATCGGTTTGGCAGATGATGCCGAAACGCTGGAAGGTATCTTTGAGGAAATCTTTTTGCGACATATCGGGCAGGATACGCTCACATTGTACCACCTGGCCGAATTTCACAGTCGTGTTTTGAGCTGCGACTGTCCAGGTGGCACCTGCAGATAATGTAAATGAGGCAGGGGTGTTTCCCTGAAATTCGTATCCGATGTATAAGCCCTGTCCTGCTGCCAGTTCGGTACTTGCAGAAAGCGTGGACCGATAAATGTCAACATAGCCCACTACGTTGGCTCCATCACCTGTACCAATGCGATTATAACCAGTAGTAAAATCAAACTGCATTTGTGAAAGCACTGCATTAGGTTCGCCGGGAGTGGTGATCCAAATGATAATATCCATGTAGGATGGGTTTTTGCCGGTAACGTGCCCCTGGAAACGCAAATGCGGAATGTTTACAGTAACTAGCACGCTTTCCCTGCCTGCAGCCGTAAACCCGTGACCGAATTGAAATTGGTTATTCCAATTGGTGTTGATGATGGTCCAGCCGATGTTACCCTGTGGGTTATTGGCGGATGGGTGGCTTACATTTAAATCCTGGGCAAGTTGCATGGATGCTACCTGGTTGGTGGTGTTCTGAAAATCGATCCCATGATCAAAACTACCGTTACTAAACTGGGCAATAAGCAAGGGGTAAAGCGGGTCGGTAAGTAGTGAGCCTTTAGCTGCGTAGCCGGTAGACTGGATCATTAAATCGATAGCTTTTTTGATGAAGAATCCAGGGCGTTGATTACGCACATCGAGGGGTTGGGTAAAATCTACCGGATCTATCATTCCATAGTCTACTATCGGATATATCCAGCCGTCCTGCTCGGTGTTTTTTTGGCTGTTGGCAACGGTTTCCAGGTCCCAAGTATGATCGAAAGGTTTCCATGGTAAATTAGAACCGTAATTGCTCCATTGGCTTGTGCTATCGCCCATGTCGGCAATCTGCCCGCCTAGGGCATCAAAAAAATCGACATTGCCGGACAAGATGGTTATGCTGGCGGTATCGTCATCCACTTCATTAATTTCGGCGATGGCATTGGGTAATATCTCTATACCATTTTGGATGATTTTTGCTTGCAGGGCGGTGTAAGGTGTTATGCTTTGAATGCTAATGTCATCGGCGAAGCCTAAAATGGCTCTGTTATTTTGCGTAAGTGGTATTTTGAACTGGTTGCTGGTATTGCCTTGCTGATTTTTTACCTCTGCCAGGTCGTTGATCTGGAAGGTGAGGGCGATGGGGCTATCGTCGGAGATGTCAACGGGTTTATCGTTGAGGTAGAGTTGGAGATTAGTCATTGATTATTTATTTGTGCTTTTATTGGTTTTATAATTTTGTCTTTGGTATCGCTGACGCTAAATCGTCACTTTCTTTTTCCGCAAAAGAAAGTAACCAAAGAAAACTCCCGGCTGCGCCTGCCTCTATTATTGTTAGTACTTTTAGTTGGGTCTGTGCTACCCGAGCCAGACGATGCCGGTTTTGAGTGGGTAACGTTGGGTCTGTACTTTTATGGGATGATTATATCTTAATCACTACTTCCTAATCACCATTCACTACTCACCAAACTATTGCGTTTGGATATTAATTGACGGCATATTGAATGTGATGCTGAATGGTGCCTGGCCGTTGATGGTTTCATACTCGCTGAAGGTGGCTGTGTTGAGGACTACTGTTTGCCATTGTACGGGGCTGGCGTTAGTCATCATTTGTACTTTGGGCGAGTATTTGATGGATTGTAATCCTTTGATGTCGAATACGCTTAGGTCTTCGGCCATGAGTTTCATTTTTTGGCCGGCATCTTTGCTGATGACTTCTTCAACACCGTCCTGTTCCTGCCAATCCTGGACAAAGTTTTTGATGATGGTGGCGTTTTGCACATCAAGCGAGATTTCCTGATTGTAGTTGAAACGGTAATAATTCCATGATCCTGTTAGGCCTATCCAGCGCATATAAATGCCGTTGATATCCGGGGCATGATCTACCCGTACTGATTGGGTTTGGGTTATTTGAACAGGATTGCCGTTTGTATCATTGTAATATACGGCGATAGTGAAATAATAGACATTTAAAGGCAAATCAAGATTGATGTTGATACGATTCAGCCCGGTTTGCGCGGTAATAGGTGTTGTAACCAGGTTTTGTGCCGCGATGACGAGTTTTGATGCATCCTGATTTAATAGCCATGAGCCATCATCATTTAACAAATAAGAGGATTCATTACCACCGGGTAAGGGGTTACGATTGATGTCCTGCAAAATGATCTGGTAATATAACTGCTGCCCGGCAAGCGTTTCGGAATAGATAAACGGCAGATCAAATGGATAACCGTTGGTAAAGGCTGGTTCAACGAAATCGGTAACCCATTTTGCGGGTGTGGATGGGACGGGGAATGGCACATAATCGGCCATGTTGCCGCCGTTTTTTGTTTGGATCTGCCGGGCGGTGTAAGTTACATAGTAGGGGGCCGCGATAGCTATATATGGCGAAGTAATGGTAGTGCCGGGGTTTTGATAATCATCGTACTGCTCGGCATATTGGATGGTATAGCTGGCTGATAAGTTGGCGTCGCGATAATTTATTGAGGTGTAATCGCTATTGTCCTTAGCTTGCAGTAAACTTTGCAGGAAGTTTGAAATATCTGCCTGAACAATACCCTGGTTGTTTGGGCGATTTATAGAGGTGATGGTGCTGATTGCATTGGTAAAAGGATCGACATAAGTGATCTGCGTTGATATTTGATAATAGGGCCTTAAGGTGTTCACATTTATAAAACCACTACCGCTCCCATTGTGCGGTGTATTGATCACAATTGAACTGCCATCGGCAGATAGCACGGTATAAACACCGTTATATGCACCCGCATTTAAGTATACATAGATGTTTTGATAATTTAACAAAGTAACGCCATTGGCAGCCGCGGTGGTTATAGCGTTTTGGTTGGCAGTAATAGCCGCCTGGATGGCGCTCATGTCGGCGTTTACGTTTACACGGGCATTGCCGGTAGCTGTATCAATAACTACACTGGTTACTTCAAAGTCCTTACGTTGATAGGTAAACACGATGGCATTGAAAGCGGCGTTCCAACGGCTGGTATTGTTGCCAATTGTTACCGAGGGATCGGATATTAACAGGTTTTGCGTGATGGGTATGGTAACTGACGCAGAAACAGCACAACCCAGTGTATTTGCATCGGTACAGTAAACGGTATATGCGCCGCCGTGCAGGCCTGTAAAAACATTGCTGGTTTGGAAGTTGGTGTTATCCAAGCTATACATTATAGGCAAATAGCTGGAGGTGGCGTTGACACTAATCTGCCCGTCGGCTGCGCCGGGTGAACTTTCGGGTTTGGTGACGCTGATAGAATTTATTTGCAAATCACATTGATTAACCGGTGGGGCGGGATTCGGGACATCGCTTTGCCCTGTTACTACCCAGGCATTGTGTATATCTGCAGTAACAGAAGTAATTATACCTGCATAAATTACCTGTGACTGCCCTGCAATGGTAGCTGTTTTTGCCGTGATGGTGCCATTTATTGTTTCGTTGTAATTTATAATAATGTTGTTACCGTTTACCGGAGTGCCGGTTGTTACATCGGTTAATGCAATGATAACGGTACCGCAGATGTCGGGATGTATGGGATCAGTACCCGACGAGGTATAAGTGTTGATTATTTTTATTTGCGCTAAAATGCTCATATGGGTAAAGCGTTAAGTATTTGGTTTGAAATATTGTCGGCCATTTGTTCTAAGGTTTGATCGAGCTTTGTGTTGATGTTGTCATCGCCGAGTGGACCGGTTAGCAGCCCGGGTTTGCCGGGGAAGCCTACCTTATCAATCTTCTTTTTTATTGCCCAGGCGGCTTTGTCGGGTATGCCTTTGTCTCGGCACCATTGCTGTATGCGTTGTATCATAGGTGGGTTGCCGGGTTGGGCGTTTTTTGATGTTGGTCCGCGGCCGGTTTCAACTATTTGCAGATAGGAGGGGATTTGTAATTGCTGGGTTTGATTATTGGCTGTGATTGTGATGTTTTGGGTGTTGGTGATGTTTTTGGTTTGGAGGGAGTTGATGAGGTCTGTTTGTATGTTTTGGAGGAATTGGGTTATTTCGGGTTGATTCATGGTAGCTGTGGTTAGTTGTACTTAGCTTGGTGTAGAACTTGTTTGTGGTATCGCTGGCCGCTAAGGCGTCACTTTTCTTTTTCCGCAAAAGAAAAGTAACCAAAAGAAAACTCCCGGCTGCGCCTGCCTCTATTATTGTTAGTGCTTTTAGTTGGGTCTGTGCAACCCGAGCCAGACGATGCCGGATTTTTTGGGGTGAACGATGGGTTGTGCTTTTGCATTGGTTGTTAGCTTTTATTATTCTAATCTTACGTGCGATTGCTTTGCACCTCTTGCAATGACATGGTTGTTTAAGCGATTGTAGGGAAGTACATTGTGGCCAAGGTTATGGTTAAACTTACACCTGTGGTATTAACGTCGAATTTGTTGTAGACGGGGAGGCATTTGGCTTTGTCGCCGGCTTTGATGCGGAAGTAGCGGCCTTCGCCTTCCCGATATTTGGACGCTTTTACAATGAACTCGTTTGCCATTTGCAGGGCTTGGGTTACGTAGGCTTCGTTATCTGAGGTGTATTGGTCAAACTCGGTTTGGTAGAGGAATTCGAGATATACGGAGAAGGTGTTATCTACCGAGCCGTTTATTTGCGGGGATACTTCTACGGGTTGGAGGGGGTACATAAATACTACGGGAAAGGTCGCGTCATCTGCAAGAAGATTAAGCTCGTTGGCGGTGCCGTAGATAAATGTGGGGGTATTGCTTAGGGTTTGGGTTATGGATTGGATTTGGTTGCGAATCATGATTGGCGTTTTAATTTTAATGTTGTAGATACATATCGTTGATGATGTCAGGTGGTATCGCTGCCGCTAAGGCGTCACTTTTCTTTTTCCGCAAAAGAAAAGTAACCAAAAGAAAACTCCCGGCTGCGCCTGCCTCTGTTAATGGTAGTGCTTTTAGTTGGGTCTGTGCTTACCGAGCCAGACGATGCCGGTTTTTGGGGTGAATCTAGGCCTGTGCTTTTGCATTGGTTGCTTTTATATTTTTTGCGTTAGGGATTGCAACAGATACCGGCCACTTTGACGGGGCTCAGTGCAGGCCTGCGCTTAATGCCTCGCGGCGTATGAGTGGAAAGCCCGGCCGGAGGCAACGCCCTGAATTTCCCTGCATAGTTCGCGATTGCTTCGTTCCTCTCAATGACACTTTGTTAAAGATTTATCTTTGTGCCTGGATCAGTTCTGAGTATCGTTTTTGGTATTCGGCTTCGGTTTTGTTTAGCAGGAGTTTGGTTAGGATGCGTTCGTAGGGCATATTTAAAATGGTGTCCCATTTGGTAATGTCGCCGGCGGCAAGGGAGTTTATGGTGTTGATGTACTTAAACTTTTCGAATGCGCGGATGCCGGCTTTTTTTTCCAGAACTGTTGCAGGCGCTGCCAGTAGTTTGTTTTCTGTTTCGATAAGTTGGGATAACAGGAAAAAAAATGTTTGGCTATGGGCAGTGCCTCCGTTACCCTAAGTTTTTTTATTTCGGTGGTAAATGCTTCGGCTTCATATTCGTTGTAGGGCTTGCTGGTTGCCTTGCAGTAAAAGTAATGGGCAAGTATTTGGCAACAGGCTTTTAATGACGGGTTGAAATAATCCTGCCAGTCTTCCTCACCATAAATTTTGATGCATTCGCTGATCTCATCGGCAATAATTTCGCGGGCGGCCATGAATGCGCCTGCTGGTTCGATTGATAGGTTTTTCATGACTTTTACTGTGGGTTTGCCTGCTGATAAAATGATTTGATCGGGTATGGTATCGCTATTATACAATTGCGCGATTTGATGGGACAGTGATTGCACTACATCGCCAAACAATTGGAAGTCGGTAAAATTCAGGACCGTTTTTAGTTGGTCGGACGGGATGCCGGATAAGATGCTGATGGCATCGATATCATTCAGGTCGGGCGTTTGTTGCAGATCCATCATTTGCCCCAGCGTAACTTCGTTAAGTTGTGTGGGGATGCTGACGCGGAGTTTTCCGGTGGTGGTTTTGAGTGTTTTTTCTATCATACAGTAATTAAGTTTTTTAACGGATCGGTCCAGCCGGGTTGCTGGTAGGGGAGTCGGGTTTTTATTTTGCCGGATGAGCGGGTGTTTAATTTATTTAGGGCCACATAGCGCAGTGGATCAATTAAATGGTTCCAGGTATCAACCGGTTCATTAATGGGTTTCCCTGAACGGTCAACCTTCCATTTGTAGCGGTCGAGCTCCTTACGCAGGTTTACGCTGCGGCGGGTGACGTTTATTTTGTAGCGTTTCAGGATGTCGATTGAATGCTGGATACTATCCGGGCCTTTTTTGGCACCTTTTACATTCCAACCCTGTCGGATAAGTTCTTCTATTGATTTTGGTTCGGCACTATCGGCGATGATCTCTGTTTTTTTACTGATGCCTGCATCCTGCATTTTTTTGGAAATATCGGTGTTGGTTAGGTGCGTTTCGTAGATCAGCTCATCAACCCAAAGTTCGCCGTTTTGGCGATAGACCTCGATGCAGCCGGTTTCGTCGTTGGTATAACCGAAATCAAGGCCGGCAGCAATTAAATTAGCGCCTGTTGGTATATCTTCGCAAATGTGCCAGTTATTGGCAAAGACTAAACCCATGATTTTGCCGGTGACTCCGCGGGCGTATACCTTCCAGAGTTCTTCATCTGCTTCTTTTAGCAACTCGATCTTATCCCGCTCGGATTGTTGCAGGAATGGGTTATGGCGATGATCGGATATGATCAACTCTACATTCTTTTTTCCTATGAGGTGTTCATGTACCCAGAAGTTGCTGTTAGGGTTATAATCGATAAATACCCGTTTGCGGGTACGGAGGGATAACTCATTGTAAATATCATAAGTGATACCATTGGCTTCGTTTATAAATAAATAGTCCCTTTTTCCAGACTTAGCGTCCTGTGCATCGGTGTAACTTTTAAATTCCATCAACGTGCCATTATGAAACTCGAAGATCCTGTCGGTTTTATTATAATTCTTCACCATGGTTTTTAACTGACCGGAACTGTTGTAAATGTTCAATGCATCGCGCAGGGCACCGGCCTTAAGATTGGGAATATCCTGCCCGACAACGGTGATTACCTGTTTATGGTTTTCGCAGGCGAGGCAAAATAGTACTTGCTCAATAGCATAGGTTTTACCCGAGCTAGTGCCGCCCTGGTTAATGACGGTTTGAGCAGTGGAATGATAGTTTTGTTTGAAGAGTATGGTTGAGGTCATTGGGTCATTGGGTCATTGGTATGATTTTGATGCTGGATGGGATTATTTGGTGGTGCTTCTATCGTTTCCTGTATCATAATTTCTTTTTCGGAACTGACCGGTTTGGGACCACTTTCGATGATTTTTATGCTGAGGGTTTTTAGTGTGATTTCATCGGTTGTTTTGCTTTCGTGTTTTTCGTTCCATCCCATACTTTTCAGGGCGAATATGGCACCACTTGTTGAATGCTGGTGGAGACGACTTTCGTAAAATGCTTCGACACGGAGGCAGCCTCGTTTTAGTATTTCAGCATATTTACCTCTGTGCATGCAATCGTCAAAAAACTGCCGACTACTGAAGCCGAGGAACAGCGCCAGCCCGCTAATGGTAGCAAATTCAGGTTCGCGGTCCCATGTTTTGGTGCGGGTTGGTTTGTCGCCTTCTTTTTTGGGTGGCGTTCTGGTCATGCGGTATTTTCCTTTGATGTAGATGAAATATTGGTCGATAAGGTTAGTGAGTTCATCGGCTGTGAACTTCGGATATTTAGGCTTCATGAAATTTATGATTAAAATGCCAAATGGCATAAAAGATAATCAAAGATAGCTAAAATAATTAGTATTTGCAAATGCCGGGAAGAAAATAATTAAAGAAGAAATTGATTTGGATTTTAATTAATTATTAGCCAGTATTTTTGCTGATCTTTTGTATCATTATTTTTACTTGTTAAAATTTGTTAAAAAGATTACTTAGGGTAATTTATACACAACTATTTTAACTATTTTTACGTATAATTATAAGTCTACTAGATAAATAAAGGCCCGGCATGAGAAACAAGAGGTTTACTCAATATTTCATTTTAATTTTTTTGCTGCTTTCGGGGGTGATCGTATCATGCCAGAAAGATCAGGAAGTTAAGGATGATGCTTCGGGCAAATCTGACAGCACCTTTATCGCACCGGACAATTATCTTGCTGCAAAAGGAACTTTAACGATAACCTTGCAAGACTCTACTTACAGCTTTGATGCTGCTACTGATTCAATAGCTTTTGTTAATGTGCATAATGGTAACAACCAGTATTTTGGTATTACCGCAATTAATAAAGCGCACAATATGAGCTTTGGCATAAGCAGCGGCGGTTATGCCCTAAGCAACATCAATACTAATGTTGCAGGTAGCCAGTTTATTTTGAAGCCCGATAAAGGAGCTGCTGATCAATATGCGCTAACAGACAGCGCTAGTGTTCAAGATTATGGCAAGATAAACCTTGGCGCTTACAAACAGGATAGCGTACTGGCAAAGGGTACATTTTATACCTACCTGGTTAAAGCGGGGTTGGGTAAACCTACTATTTATAAGGTTAAAGGCACATTCAGTTTGCGGTTGAAATAAGCTGCCCGGGTGCTGATGCGAGGTTGCGGGTGCCGACTCTTTTTTATTTTTCCTCATCTTTACAGCTATCATTTTTCACTTAGTAACCCTTAAGTCAAAAAGTGGTTACTACAACCTTATTAGTGGCGCGGATGAGGCAAATGCGGCCTTTTTTGTGTATCTTTGGCTAAATTTTAAAACATTGATGAAAGTATTTATTGCAGGCTTGCCACTTGAAGTGGATGAGGCCGAATTAACAGCTGTGTTTGGTGATTTTGGGCCGGTTAAGTCCCTCAGGATCATTAAGGACCGCGAAACAAAAGAGAGTAAGGGTTTTGGATTTGTGGAGATGGTGAACGAGGATGAAGCTAAAGAAGCTATCAGGTGCATGAATGGCGCCAGCTACTACGGTCGTCGTATTACTGTAAACGTTGCTGAGGACAAAGGCTTTAGCGGCGGTGGCGGCAAAGGTGGTTTTAGACACAATTAAGCTATTATAACATATTATTCTTTTTTGAAAAGCCGGGCATTGCCCGGCTTTTTGCGTTTTAGAGAATTTTTGTACTTTGATTTTGTTGTTTGTCGCTTCGTGCCGCTCATTGCCGCGGCAGGCTACTTCTTTTGTCTTGAAACAAAAGAAGCAAAAATTCAAGTCAAGCCCTGATGCTTCTTTGCCGCACGTGGCCTGCCCAGCAAATCGGCTAGAACCGGGGCCGGAATCTTTTACCCTATGCTTCGCCGCTTATTGCCTGCGCTTCAGTAAAATTTCCTATGCCCTGCAGCCGCACAAGGCCTGCAGGGTTCTAGCCGTTTTCACCCGAAGCTTCGAGCCTGACAGGGAACGTAATTATCTTGGCGTTGAATCTGGAGTTTTGTTAGGCGATGTTGTATCGTCTGGTACATCTTCCTTGGCAGGTTTCTTGAAGTCGAGCTTACCAAACTTATACGTTAAGCTGATACCGAATGAGCGGAACGGCACTTCGCGTGTGCTGGTTTGGTATGAGTTACCGGTATTTGTGGTAGCGGTTTGCGCGATATAGTTGCTGAATGGATTTGCAGCGGTTAAGCCAATGCTCGCAGTTTTTTTCCATAACTGTTTGCGTACCGCGAAGTTGTAAAACGCGAATGCGGGACTTGTACCCTGTATGGTACGTTGTGATGAGCGGTAGTTGCCAAATACTTCGGCAGCAAAGCTGGGAGCAAACTCGTAAGAGGCATTCAGGTTAAGGCGATAGGCAAAACCACTAACTGTGGGGTCGCCGGGGTTTTTAGAGATCCTATCAGCAAAAAAGTTGTTTGAACGCAAGCTGAATTTACCTGTAACAGGGATCGAAATATAAATATTCGCACCCTCGTTGGTTTCTGAACCGAGATTGTACCGCGTGGTTAATTCTACATCTGTATAATCTGTACCATTAACCGGTAATGTGGCGTAATAGGTAGTGAATGACTGTATATCATTGGTATTGTACCTGTAAAAGGCAGATACATAAATGCTTGGCCCGTTATTGAATGATTTATTGTAGCCTAATTCATAATTATGGCCAAGTTCTGGTTTTAGGTCGGGATTGCCGGTGCTGATATTATGCGGATCGGAAACATTGTAAAATGGATCTACGTCGCTGTATTCAGGGCGTTGCAAGCGGTAGCTATAACTGAATTTAATAGACTGGTCATCACTTAATTTATGTTGTAACACAAAGGAAGGTGCTAGTATGCCATAACCCGGAACATTTGTGTTTCCATAGCTGGAACTGGTTGTAGTATATTCATAACGAAGGCCAGCCATACCATTTATAAAATCATGGAAAAGCGAAAATGTACCAGATACGTAGTAAGCAAAAACATCGCGGTTATAATTGAAGTTGTAGGTTTGTCCGGCATCCGGAGAATATCCACCGTTGTTTAACAAGGTGTCGGTATTTACACTATTGCTGATATCCTCAATAACCGCTTTTGCACCAGTTTCTAACGTAAAGGTTTTGCTAAACGGATAGGTATAATCCAGGGATATATCAGTTTCCCTGTCGGTACCCGGGTTTGTGCTCATTGAGCCGGATGTTGGCAAGCTTCCATCTAAATAAGATTGTTGTTGCGAAGCATAGTTATAGTTGCTGCCGAGACTTGATGAGACCAGGAAATCAAGCTCTTCATCTTTCTTGTCAAATGTTTTTTTGTATCCCAAGCTAACGTCTGATGAGTTAGCATGAAAATGGCTAACTGAGTTTAGCGTACTAAACTGATCTTTCAAAATATCATTTGAAACTCCGGCTTCTAACTGTTCCTGGTTGGTTGTACCCACATTGTCGTTACCAAAATGGTTATAGCTAAATGAGGCCGTTAACTGATCTTTTTTAGTAACATCCCATTGGAAATTAATACCCGATTGGTAGCCGCTCCTCTTAAAAGCGCTGGAACCGTTTTGCAATAAATCTGTTGTGGTACCGGTAGCGGCATCGGTTGATTTGGTTGTCGCGTTAGTAAGTGTTGTGGTGTTGATGCGCTCGTTACCATTAAAAAACGCACCTACGCCAAAATTGCCTTTCTTCGCATTGATATTAAAGGAGCCGTTCTCGAGCCTGGTTCCTGCTGATAAATTAACAGACCCGTTTACACCCTGTACATTATTTTGCTTTAATATAATGTTGATGATACCGCCTGTGCCTGTAGCATCATACTTGGCACCAGGGTTGGTGATCACCTCGATGCTTTGTATCTGGCTGGCCGGTATAGATTGTAAGGCCTCGGTAAGGCTTGACCCAAATATGCTGGATGGTTTGCCATTTATCAGGAAGCGGATATTAGAGTTACCCTGTAATTCCACGTTGCCATCAATGTCAACAGATATTTGCGGTACTTTTTGTAAAATGTCGATAGCCATACCTCCCTGAGCGGTAAGATCGTTTTGTGGATTGTAAACCATCTTGTCGATCTTGTTTTCAACAGTCGGGCGTTTGGCGGTTATTACAACATCCTGTAATTGATTTTGTACCGGAGCCAAAAGTATATTGCCTAACGCCGCAGTAGGGGCGGCATCGGTTATTACCGCATGCGCTATTACATGTTGTTGATAACCAATAAAGTCAATTTTTACAATATAGTCGCCCGTTGGAAGCCCTTGTATAATAAAGTTGCCTTTGTCATCTGTAACAACACCATTAAAGGGGGCAGTAGCACCTTGTTTATATAAGCTAATAGTAGCGTAATCAATTACTTGTTTGGTTGTGGCATCGGTAACCTTGCCGCTGATCTTTCCTTTATTTTGAGCCTTAGCAAAAAAGGTAGAGATAGTTAATAATATGAAAAGAACTATGGTACGCATGAGGTAGTTTAATTTTCCGCAAAGGTGTGATTTAAGTTTGAGGAAAATCTGTATATAATGTATATGTTACAATTTAATTAGTTTAAGATGAAATTTTTTCAGAAAAATCATTTCATAGCGTCGAATATAGATTTTGTATCACAACTCTAAACTTCAGAAGTGATTTTATCAATGTTCCCAATCAGTAACTAACCTGTTCTAATTCCTTTTGCTTTATACGAGATGAGCCGTCTGTTCATTTTAACCATTATGCAAATTTTGCTAGATAGTTACAACTTATAGTTGTATTATTACGTAATAGTAAAATATTACCTAGCGAGAAATTCTGTACCTATGCCTCAGGATGTAAATATATCCCAACCCCGAAACTTTCGGTTTTTATTAAAGATACTCTTTAGCGGATTGATCTTTATATTGTTAAATGTAAATGCTTCCGCAGCAATTTACGATTGGCTTGGGGCAACAAGTTCCGATGTAACGGTTGCTAGTAATTGGTCGAACGAAACTACACATGCCGGCGGTGTGCCCGGCAGTGGCGACGATGTTTATGTTGGTGTTAACTCAACTTACCAATATTATTTATTAGTTGTTTTATTAACTGCCAATATTAACTTAACCACCATGCCGGTTGTAACAGCTAATACAACCTGGAAATCATTAACATTTGGTTACAATGCGCCAGCAAGCAGCTATATTGATGGCTCCAATAGTAGCGGCCCTACTTATGGCATGATGTATAATTTATCGTTGATGGTTAACAGTGGTATAACACTAACCGTAAGCGGAAATGTTACCCAAAATCATAATCCAAGTGTACGGGCGACCTCGTACAATTATCTAACTACAACAATAGGAGGTACAGGTACATTACTATGCAAAGGGAATTTTTTAGTTGGTGATGCAACAACTAAGCCAGACAATACTGTAGCTGATGTTACCAAGGTTGCCCTGCAAATTACTCAGCTAACTATTACGGGCAACATTATTTTAAACTCCAACGGGAACAATGCTTCCGGAGGCAATGCGGGTATTTGTTATCCGTTGTTTTCTGTTGAAAAAGGGACAACCACGTTACAGGGGCAAATCACCTTCGCCACAAATAATAGTCCTTTATTGAGTGGGTATAATATATATAACCCCGGGCAGCCTGGTTACCTCGGGCAGTCCGCCTATCAGGGATATGGTGAGATTGAGGCAGATAATACCGCAGGCAGCCCAAATACATTTGAATTTCAATATAAACAGCCCATTGTAAAAACCGATAATTTTTATGTGTTTTTTGAGGGTGGGGGAAATTCAGGTACGGTATTGTATGATGATCCAAATGCTGAAACCCAAACTGTTTACACTGCTAATGAGCCATCGGCAACAACAACAGCAACATATATAAATATCGTATCGCCATCGTACTATAATCTTACATTATCAGGAGCCAGCGCAAAATCGGTTGATGGAAACAGCACATTAGGAACAGTTACACAGGGTTTAGTAGTGGGCAACAACTGGACAACCAGTGGCGGCGTGGTGAATTTGACCATCAACAATCCTACTGTTGCTATTGGCGCAGGGTGGACAAATTCTACTACAGTTACGCAGGGAACAGGCGGTATAACCACTGGTGGTATTATTACCAATAGCAGCACGATAACAGGTAGTACAGCTACTATAACGGTTGGCGGCCTTTTTACAAATACCGGTACATTTACTTGTGGTACAGGTAGTGTTACTTATAATGGGGGATATACCAATAGCGCGAATTTTACAGCAACAACTACCGGGATGATATATTTTACCGGTACCCAAACCTTACTTGACAATAGCTCTGCCGGAACAACATTTTATAACGTGACCTTTAATAGTCCCGGGAGTACAGCTACTACTGCTACCATGACGGCTGGAGTAGGAAACTTTACTTTAGCTGATATAGGTGTACTTACGATGGTATCGCCAGCGCAATTAGTTGCTGGTTCAACCACAGTAGGAGGGGCGGCATACTTAACACTAAAATCGGATGCAACCAGTACGGCTTCAATAGCAACGATAAGTGGTACATCAACTATATCGGGCAATGTAACAGCGCAACGATACATACCGGGCGGCACATCTGCTTACAGATCATATCGACTGCTTACTTTGCCGGTTAATGTAAGCTTACTGACTAGTAATCAAGCGACGACGGAAGGTTTTATCAATCTGAGTTCTTTAAACAGTGGCATTATTACAGCAGGACCAGGCACGGGTTTTTCCTACACTACTAAAATCGCTAATCCTTTGATGTATTTATATGATGAATCTCGGGCGCAAAATTTTACCGCTTACGTTGCCGGTAAAAATGTGGGTATATACTCATTGGCAACCTCTTCCCCATATCAGGATATATATTATCCCAAAGGAGCAGCAGCTTTACCGGCTCCTACAGCAACCGCCGCGGTGCCTGTTGGTAATTCGGTGCAGGTATACTACGTTGGTCCTTATGTAAGCTCACCAACACTTAGTGCATCTGCTCCTGCCGCTGCAACAACATCGGCAACTGGTTATCTTAATCAGGGTACTATACCCGTTTATGTTTTTCCAAGCACTTCAAGTAAAACGCTTTCTTATAGTCCCGCAGTAAATACTTTGCCAGCACAGGGTTTAGGTTTAAACCAGGTGGGTAATCCTTATGCCAGTAGTATTGATTTGGATAGCCTGTATTTTGATAACAAAACCGGTACAGCTGCTATAGGCCCATCTTTTTGGGAACTGAAGCAGCCAAGCAATATTTTTGTTGCTTACAATGCTGCAAGCCACACCGCTTCAACAACCGGCTCAGGCGCGGAACCGTACATAGCCAGCGGGCAAGGTTTTTTTGTCCAGGCGATCACTGCTACATCAGCATTAACATTTTATGAACAGGAAAAAGTGAATGTGAAATTAGGCACGAGCACCACCCCGGTACTTATACTTAGCCAACGAAGCAATAATTATATGCCCGCTGCCGAAGTTATTCCGTCCGGGCTTGCAGGCTTGCATTTACAGATGACAAAGGATTCGGTTAACTATGTTCAAACGGGTATCTACTTTAATGGCTCGTGGAGCGATAAGTATAGCCCGCAGGAAGACGCGTTGGATATGGGAGGCACAAGCCCCCAAGTTTATCTGTCGAGTTATTCTTCAGACGATGTTAGGTTATCTATTAACCAGCTTGGTAACTATAATAAGGGGAAGATAGTGAAATTATATACCTCAGCAACATCAAGTGGTTCTTATACCATGAGTCTGGCCGATATTAAAAATATTGATGCACTTTACAATGTTTACCTTAGAGACCATAAGTTGAACGATTCTGTAGATTTGCGTACTACCAGCTCATACAGTTTCAGCATAAATACAGGCGATACCACTACGTATGGTGGCAATCGTTTTGACCTGGTAATAGCGTTGAAGAACTTGCCTCCATACCAGTTAGTTACTTTTACAGGACAAAAAGTAAGCAGTGGTGTACAGTTAAACTGGGTAGCCAATAATACAGGTACTTATACCGGCTTTGTATTGGAAAGGGAAGGAGCTGGTAATACCTTTACTCCTATATACACTGTGCAAAGTAGTGGCAGCAGTAATTATAATTTTGTTGATAGTAAACCAATGATAGGCAATAATATTTATCGCCTGGCACAGAGTGACGTTAACGGAAATATTACCTATTCGTCATTGGTAACAGTTGGTTATAACAACATATCTTCAAATGGTTACTTTAGTGTTTACCCAAATCCTTCAAAAGGTATAATTAACGTGTTGGTAAACTCAACCACGGCTACCAATGCTAATTATACAGCAGATATTTATAATACATCGGGAGTTTTGATGGAGCATCGGGTATTGAACACTTATACATGGGCAGAAGATGTCAGCAGCTATAAGGAAGGCGTATATATCATTACATTGAAAAATACAAATGGTGATGCGCTCGAAATGGAAAAGTTTATCAAGATAAAATAAAGCTGTTTATTAAATGGCTTTTAAAAAATCTGCACAAGATTGTATATTTGTTTTATGCGATACTTCCTTTGCTTTATATTCCCGCCAGCCGCTGTTTTAACCACAGGCCGCATCGGCTCCTTTATTCTCAGCATTATCCTAACCCTTTGTTTTTGGATACCGGGCGTTATCTACGCCATTCTGGTAACCAATGATTATTATTCAGATAGAAGAAATAGGAAAATGATCAGGGCTATTAGATCAAATAGATAACCCACGTTCAATTATAAACATATCTCTATATGTTGCAAAAGGCAATATGGATGACCGAAAATTAGTATTGGTTAATATGTTGTCATATTGATTAATGTTAATTAAGAACGTTTATATATTCCCATTCGTTGTTGTGATTTTTACGCTTTTGTTGGTGTTTATGGCAACATTTAATGTCGGCTATCCGTATATACCCGACGATAAGCTATTTTTAGATTCCTGATTAAAACATTGACTAAACCATCAAAATTTGAACATACTGTTGCATAATATTTACAAAGCACCAACTAAATCTGGTCACATGTATTATGTTGCTGATTATTTGTTTGAATTTTCATTCCATAAGTTTTGCATATGAAAAAACACCTACTTTCTTTTAAAATATTTTTTGGAACGCTTGTAGCTATAATGCTATTTGGATTTAATACAGCTAATGCGTCAAGCGTAACTTTGACAATTACCGGGCCAACAAACACAACAGTAACCGCCGGATCTACTTTTACTATAAGCGCTACGGCAACAACTAACTGTTTTGCTGGAATGGATCATGTTAATTTTAGCGGTAATGGCAGCAGTTTTAATGATACCAGTAGCCCTTATAGTCAGGTTTTTACAGCTTCATCTACACCAGGTACATATGTTTATACGGTAACAGGTTATGACAATACTTTTTTTTGCGGAGATAATACAAGTAAAACAATTACTATAACTGTTGTAGCTGCCTCGCCTACTGTAACTATAACAACATTGCCCACAGCTTGCGGCGGCGGTAGTACAACTTTTAAAGCCACAGGGGGGCTCCCAACCGGAGGTACTTATAATTGGTATTTAAATTCTTCTGGCAGTACTGCCGGAGGAAGCCCGGAAGCTACTACTACCGGAACCGGAGGAGCTACTAATCCTTCAACTTATACTGTAAACTTGTATAGTGCCAGAACATACTATGTATCCTACAAGGTTGGTGGCGTTGAGACAGGGCTTACGGCTATCACCGCTAATATTAAAGATTATCCCTTTACCACACAAACCACCGCATATGGTTTAACCTATCAATACCCTTTTACAGGTAACGCGAATGATGCTTCGGGCAATGGTAATACGGGTACCGCACAAGGAGGTGCAACGCTTACAACTGATAGGTTTGGTGTTACCAGCAATGCATATTTATTTGATGGTTCCACAGGTTATATCTCAACAGCTACGCAAATCCCTTCTTCAGGGCCACAGATATTTACTATTAATATGTGGTTCAACACAACAACCGCGGGTGGTAAACTTATTGGTTTTGGTAGTTCGCAAACAGGTAGTAGTGGCAGCTATGATCGCCAGATATACATGAATAGTGCAGGGCAGTTAATCTTCGGTATTTATAATGCTGCTACAGATACGATTCGTACAGGTACAGCATATAACGATGGTAACTGGCATATGGTTACGGCTACGCTTTCATCAGCAGGTATGAAATTGTATGTTGACGGAGTTTTAAAATCAAGTAATGTTAATTACACTACACCACAGCCATTTGCAGGCTATTGGAGAATTGGTTATGATAACTTATCTTCTTGGCCAGATGCAACAAGTAATTATTATTTTACAGGTAAACTTGATGATATAGATATTTATAGCCGTGAACTAACCGCTAATGAAGTATACAGTTTACAGGGTGCCGAAGTTACACCTGTGTGCGTTGGCGGCACATTATCTTTTAGTGCTAATACCAATACCGGATCTTCTTATTCCTGGAGCGGGCCTAATAGCTTTGCATCAACATCGCAAAATCCTACTATCTCAAACGTTACCACTGCAAACACTGGTAACTATACGGTAGTAGTAACAGGTACCGATGGGTGTATATCCACACAAACAATTTATGGCGCGGCACAACCTTTACCCGATGCGTCTTTTACAGTGCCGACTAATGTTGTTGCAAATGCAACAACAACACTAACACTTGGAACAGCTGTTAATTCGAGTTTATACACTTATAGTTACATAATAGGCGATGGAAGTCTAGTAGCAATGACGGGCAATAACTTTCAAATTAACTGGCCAACTGTAGGTACAAAAACCGTTACCTTAACCGTTACAAATATCGCTACCGGCTGTACTTCAACTTATTCTGCAACGGTAAACGTGAGTTTGAATGTAACCGCAGCTAATTATGCTTTTAGCCAGCCAGCCACATTAAATACAACAACTAGTGGTATAACTACAACCTTAACCAGTTTTCCGGCATTGGTATATATAAAGGAGGATGCATTAAAAGCCGGTACGGGTTATGTTCAAAATTGCGCGAATAATATACAGTTCCCTACAGGTGGTACCACCGGCTATGATTTTGCTTTCACGCTTAGTGGCAGTACCACCGAGTTGTTTTATCAAGTGCAAAATTACGATCCAACTACCGGAACATTAACCGCATGGGTGCAAATACCATCGGTATCTGCATCATCAAATGTGGCCCTTACATTTTATTTCGGATCGAAAATACCTAATCACACATCGGTATTTACTGCAAGTACCTGGCCCGCCGATTATGTAGATGTTTTTCACTTTGACGAAGGTTCAACCTCAGCAACTGTATTAGATGCTACTATACATGCCAATAATGCAACCCAAACAAATACTGCGATTGCGACAGGGAAAATAGGTGGAGCCTATACCTTTAATGGTTCTTCAACTCAAATAATAACAAGTTCTGTAAATAATAATATAACCAGCTCATTTACATTATCTGCCTGGGTAAACTCCTCGGTATTTACCGGTCATACAGATCAAAAGGTAGTTACTAATGAAACCAGCTTAACTACTGGTGGTTATAAGTTGAGTATATACGGCAGTACTGCGACTACCATGTACGATGAGGTTGAAACACGTGAAAATGATGGAACTTTAAGTTTAGACAGATCGGCATCGGGAGGCACAGTTTTGAGCCCAAATACATGGTATTACGTGCAGGGCGTATACGATAGTTCTACCGGGACATTATATTCTTATCTGAATGGTAAAGTAGATAGATCGTCGACCGCGGCTAATGCTGCAGGAACTAACGGCGGTGCTTTAGTTATGGGATCAGACTATGCATCCGATTTCTGGTTTGATGGTATTATAGATGAATGCCGTATATCAAATGTGGCTAAGTCGGCTGATTGGATTAAAGAAGAATATTACAACCAAACCAATCCAACTACTTATACAACTAGTGGTACTACAATTACAACCAACGCAACTAATGCGGCAGCATTAGGTATACCGGGAGGTTCTATAGTTTATACCTGGACAGGTGCAGGCGGAACGGGCCTTGGAACATTATCAAATTGGACATGTTCTGTATCTGGTAATCCTAACCAGGTGCCACCTTTTGACGGCACTTGTAGTTTGAACATCCCCGGTGGTTTAAGCACCTACCCGATATTAACCGCAAACGAAAGTGTTTATGGCTTAACTCTTGGCGCAGGGGCAACCATTAACCTGGCTGGTTATACCTTAAATGTTGGGTGCCATATTTATAATAATGCGGCAGGTGCTTCTCAAATTCTATATGGTAGCAGTACAGGTACCGTTAACTTTAATGGTTCCCTGGCAACACAATATTTTTATGGGAATGGAACAACTACTACATCAAATGTAGCCAACCTAACTTTAAATAACTCGGCAGGAGGCACACTTGATATTACAGGCGGTTCGGTATCGCTTTACAACTCTCTTACAATAACCAAGGGTAATATTTTGGTTGATAATGCAGGCAGTGGCGCACTAACACTGGTTTCAACAGCATCCGGATCAGCAAACGTAAATACCATTCCGAGTCCATATGCAATTACAGGTAATGTGATCGCGCAGCGATATTTTCCTGGCGGAGCAGGCTACAGGTCATATCGTTTGCTTACTTTACCGGTTAACATAAGCAGTAGTACCAGCCAAATAAGCACTGAAGCATTTATCGATCTGCACTCCCTAAACGGAGGTATGCTTACCGCCGGGCCAGGTACAGGGTTTTCATATGGTACCGCTACAACCAACCCATTAATGTATTTGTACGATGAATCGCGTGCGCAAAATTTTACAGCATATATAGCAGGCAAAAATGTGGGTATATATGCCATGACAGGAAGCCCAACATACAATGTAACAACTTATGGTACAACCCTGGCTGCAACTAAAAAAACAGGCCAGGTCCCGGTAGGTAATTCGGTGCAAGTATATTTTGTTGGACCAAATACAGCTGCAAATTTAACGGCAACGTCACCTCTTGCAGCCACAACCTCAGCAACAGGCTATCTTAATCAGGGGACGATCTCTACCTATATTTTCAGCACAGGGAATACAAATTTATCCTATAACCCGGCTACTAACAATACGGCAGCTAAGGGCCCGGGTTTAAACCAGGTAGGTAACCCCTACCCAAGTACAATAGACCTGGACAGTTTATATTTTGATAACAAAGGTAGTGGTACCAATATTGGCCCAATGTTTTGGGAGCTAAAGGAACCGAATAATACATTTGTAGCCTATAGTGGCAATCACACCTCATCCACCACGGGTTCACAGCCATATATCGCCAGTGGACAAGGCTTTTTTGTCCAGGCGCTCAGCACATCCTCTGGGCTTACTTTCTATGAAAAAGACAAAGTAAATGTAACGATTGGTACCAGTACATCGCCGGTGCTTATCTTAAACCAAAAGAGCAATAACAGTATGTCCGCGGCGGAGGCATTACCCTCGGGTTTAGCGGGCCTGCACCTGCAGATCATGCAGGATACGTCGACTTATACGCAAACAGGTATTTATTTTAACCAGAGCTGGAATGATAAATACAGCCCATTAGAAGACGCGATAGATCTGGACGGCACGGCGCCGAAAGTTTACCTGTCAAGTTATTCAAGCGATGGGGCCCGTCTTTGTATTAACGGCCTGGGCAGTTACAGCCAGGGGAAAACGGTAAAGCTATATGCCTCGGCCACCACAAGCGGTACTTATACGATAAGCATTGCGGACATTAATAATATAGATGCGCTGTACAATGTTTACCTGCGTGATCATAAGCTGAATGATTCGGTAAACCTTCGCAGCACGAATGGGTATAGCTTCACGATCAATACGGGCGATACGAGCACCTATGGAGCAAACCGTTTTGACCTGGTGCTTGAACGGGAAGCGTTGCCTCCATACCAATTGCTGACCTTCACCGGCCAGAAGATAAGCAGCGGTGTCCAGTTAAACTGGGTAGCCAATAATACAGGTACTTATACCGGCTTTGTATTAGAGAAAGAAGGGGTTAATAATACCTTTAACCCGATTTATACGGTACAGAGCAATAACAACAGCAATTATAATTTTGTGGACAGCAACCCGGTAGTCGGTAATAATATCTACCGTTTGGCTCAAAATGATATCAATGGAAATGTTACTTATTCCTCACTGATCACGATCGGGTATAATAGTGTAAGCTCAAATGGTTATTTTAGCGTTTACCCTAACCCATCGAAGGATATTATTAATATATTGGTAAATTCGAAGGCAGCAACCACGGCGAACTATACAGCAGATATATACAATACCTCAGGTGGGCTGATGGATCACCGGGTGTTAAATACGTATAGCTGGACAGAAGACATCAGCAGCTATAAAGAGGGTGTATACATTATCGTGTTGAAGGATAACAGTGGGGATGTATTAGCAAAATCAAAATTTATAAAAACCAAATAACCGGATTATAAATGTGCACGAGGAATAAAGTTTTCAATAAGTTATTACTATTGATATTTACGGCAGGGATAATAATGTGTCCTGCGATATTGTTTGCACAGGATGAATCCTGCCAGGGCAGTGACCCGACGGGTAGCAGCACCACCTGCCCTTTAGATACCTGGGTATGGGTACTGGTTATTGCAGCAGCAATATTAGGAGCTGTAATACTTAGTAAAAAACAGAAATTGCAAGAGCGGAGTTAGTATCCTTGCTTAAGAATACTAAGATTCTATTAGTTAGTGGGAAAATTATTACACTAACTGGGAAGCAAATTCTATATCTGCAAATTAGCTCCAAGATGTTTTTTTCTGTTTTTTATTATTATAATCTAACCAAGTATTGTCCAATTTCGTAACTAGGGCACTTTTACAGAATTAATATCTTTCAGGGTAGATACAAGCAGATTTTTAGCATGCTTTTTGAAGAGGGTGTTTTCAACCCAATTGCTTTGAAGACACGATTGCTATTTTTACTTGTTTCGTTATGTGTATTGCAATGTAATATAGCTTTAGCTGCTACTACTTATACATGGAAAGGCGGCGCATCGGGTGCTTGGAATGTTGCTACTAATTGGAGTTCATCCGGATCGGCGGGTTATCCGGGTAGTAATTCAGCTGTTACAACTGATATAGCTGTTATTAATACTAATAATGTTAATATAACATTTAGTGCTGCATTACCTTCAGCATCAATTGATCAGTTACAAATAGGTCAGAATAATACAGTAACCATAACTTTTAGCGGAAACCATACACTACCTATTGCTACCCAATTAACTATAGGTGGCTCGCAAGCAACAAGTTTAACATTTGCCGGAACAGGCACTAATCTGGGAATTGTAACCATTGGAACTGCCCTTAATTTTGAGTATCAGTCTGCTTTCACAGTAGCTTCGGGTATTACGGTTAATTTTGCTGACGGTTGTAATGTTACGATGAACGGAAATTCACCCAGCATTACCTCGCCAACAATAAATAATAGTGGAACATTAAACTTTAATGGTTCTACAATAGGTTGTAAAATTACAGGGTATTACCAGGAACTTTACACCAACACAGGCACAATTAACGCAACCAATACCACGTGGAAGTTTGGCACTACCGCACAATCTATACTTAACAATACCGGGACAATTACAATGTCTGCCGGTTCATCTATTACACCGGGTTATCAAGGGCAAATTAATAATAATAGCGGTGGCGTTTTTTATGCCGGTATCACTAATTCTTCGTGCACAATTAATCTTTCCTATCAATCTGCAATTTTAACAAATGCGGGTACCTTCTATTTAGGGCCAACATCTGTACTGAATTTAACTTACTATGCTAATCAGGTAACCAATACGGGTACATTTACTTTACAATCTGATGCCAGTGGATCGGCAACCATAGGAAATATTACCTCCGGAGGGTCGCCATATTTAAAAGGACTTTATACTGTACAGCCTTACATTCCTGGAGGGGTAGGATATAGAGGATATAGATTACTTACCTTACCTGTAAATGTAAACATAGATCCTACAACTACTAATCAGACCGCTAGCGAAGGTTTTATTGATCTTCATTCCTTGAACGGAGGCATGCTTACGGCCGGGCCAGGCACAGGATTTTCATATGCTACCGCTACAGCTAACCCATTAATGTATTTGTACGATGAATCGCGTGCGCAAAATTTTACCACTTACATTTCGGGCAAAAATGTGGGTATATATGCCATGACAGGAAGCTCAACGTACAACGTAACAACTTATGGTACAACTGCAGGTGCAACTAAAAAGACCGCTCAGGTCCCGGTAGGTAATTCGGTACAGGCATATTTTGTTGGACCAAATACGGCATCAAATCTAGCGGCTAATCCACCTCTTGCAGCTACAACCTCAGCAACAGGCTATCTTAATCAGGGGACGATCTCTACTTATATTTTCAGTACAGGGAATACAAACTTATCTTATCATTCTGCCGTAAACACGTTGCCGACGCAGGGTTTGGGTTTAAACCAGGTAGGTAATCCCTACCCAAGTACAATAGACCTGGACAGCTTGTATTTTGATAACAAAACGGGTAGCGCGGCTATTGGCCCAATGTTTTGGGAGCTAAAAGAACCGAATAATACATTTGTAGCCTATAGTGGCAATCACACCTCATCCACCACGGGTTCACAGCCATATATCGCCAGTGGACAAGGTTTTTTTGTCCAGGCGCTCAGCACATCCTCCGGGCTTACTTTCTATGAACAAGATAAAGTAAATGTAACGATTGGTACCAGTACATCGCCGGTGCTTATTTTAAACCAAAAGAGCAATAACAGTATATCCGCGGCGGAGGCATTACCCTCCGGTTTAGCGGGCCTGCACCTGCAGATCATGCAGGATACGTCGACTTATACGCAAACAGGTATTTATTTTAACCAGAGCTGGAATGATAAATACAGCCCATTAGAAGACGCGATAGATCTGGACGGTACGGCGCCGAAAGTTTACCTGTCAAGTTATTCAAGCGATGGGGCCCGCCTTTGTATTAACGGCCTGGGCAGTTACAGCCAGGGGAAAACGGTAAAGCTATATGCCTCGGCCACCACAAGCGGTACTTATACGATAAGCCTTGCGGACATTAATAATATAGATGCGCTGTACAATGTTTACCTGCGTGATCATAAGCTGAATGATTCGGTAAACCTTCGCAGCACGAATGGGTATAGCTTCACGATCAATACGGGCGATACGAGCACCTATGGAGCAAACCGTTTTGACCTGGTGCTTGAACGGGAAGCGTTGCCTCCATACCAATTGCTGACCTTCACCGGCCAGAAGATAAGCAGCGGTGTCCAGTTAAACTGGGTAGCCAATAATACAGGTACTTATACCGGCTTTGTATTAGAGAAAGAAGGGGTTAATAATACCTTTAACCCGATTTATACGGTACAGAGCAATAACAACAGCAATTATAATTTTGTGGACAGCAACCCGGTAGTCGGTAATAATATCTACCGTTTGGCTCAAAATGATATCAATGGAAATGTTACTTATTCCTCACTGATCACGATCGGGTATAATAGTGTAAGCTCAAATGGTTATTTTAGCGTTTACCCTAACCCATCGAAGGATATTATTAATATATTGGTAAATTCGAAGGCAGCAACCACGGCGAACTATACAGCAGATATATACAATACCTCAGGTGGGCTGATGGATCACCGGGTGTTAAATACGTATAGCTGGACAGAAGACATCAGCAGCTATAAAGAGGGTGTATACATTATCGTGTTGAAGGATAACAGTGGGGATGTATTAGCAAAATCAAAATTTATAAAAACCAAATAACCGGATTATAAATGTGCACGAGGAATAAAGTTTTCAATAAGTTATTACTATTGATATTTACGGCAGGGATAATAATGTGTCCTGCGATATTGTTTGCACAGGATGAATCCTGCCAGGGCAGTGACCCGACGGGTAGCAGCACCACCTGCCCTTTAGATACCTGGGTATGGATACTGGTTATTGCAGCAGCAATATTAGGAGCTGTAAAATTATATGCCCGTAAAAACGAGCAAAAATCATACAGCTAACAGAATAATGTGTAAATAACTAGTACTAATAGTTGGACACAAAATGCATTTCGACGCAAAATAATGTCTGATTTTCAGAACTAAAAGTGCTGCTGTTTATATACAAAACTATCATCTAGCAATATAATTAAATTAATTATTAACCTATAGTTATTGTTAATATATTAATTTATAGACGATTGTGGTTAAAGTATTGAATATTTACATATAAATTAATATTATCTATAAACAAAGCGGCATCTTATTTGTTACAAATGTTACAAATAACATATAGTTGCAGCGTATGGAAGAACTTATAATATTTAGAATCTTTTTAACATTCCCCCTGGTTGGGTTGTTTGTTCCTAAGGCCGGTATTATTTTCGCCGGGGCTAAAGGGTATATTTCAGTGGCAGATGTTATTATCGCAATATCGTTATTAACGAGCGTGCTAATTTGTTCATTAGGAATATTGTATCACAAGCGAAAGATGCTTGGGGGCATGAAATCAGACGAAGCCGTTATTGTTACATAAGCAGCTTTTTAATATTTACCCCGCTTTCTGATTTTTAGCAGGATATTCCAGCCTCAATTCATTTAATTCAATTTCGTAAGCGCGCATTCTTGCGTGCAGAATATCAACTTCTGTACGTAACATCTGAATTTCGGTAATTAACTTGGCTGAATCGGGTTTGTTTATCATTTTTTCTCCAGTACCGAGTATCAACCACTCAGGAGAGTATTTTAGCTGGAAGCAGAGCTTACGAATAAGGTAATAACTCATTTCTTGTTTCCGGTTAATTACCTTGCTTATAAAGCCTTGATCAACACTAATTGTATTGGCCAGGCCAAGTTGGCCTCCATGTTCCTTAACAATTACTTTTAAACGTTTTATTACTGCCTCGTCAGTCATACCATCTGCAATAATAAGCAAAGTAGGTATAAAACAAAAATTACTTATTTAAATGATGATGATGATCAAGTGTTTATCTGTTCAAAATTCAGATACTTAACCTGGTTAACAGTCTGAATCATTTCGCTAAGCTTACTATTATAAGCTTTTAAGTTTAATTCGCCTGAATTATAGTCGCTGGTCAATTTACTTAATTGTGAAGTCAGCATTTGTCTTGCGCCTTCATTAATATTGATTCTGCCACTATGAATGCCATTGGCTATTAAGGCTATATTACCATATAGCTGTGTGTTTAACTCCTTTAATTTTTGCTCTGTAGCACGCATCAGGAATAAAGGTTCAACAGTATGGGTATCTTTTAAAACCTTTTTTATCTTGCGATTTTGTTTTTGGTCAAATTTAAGAATTAAGAATAACGCTGTTGGTGCCAGAATCAGAAGTAACAAAATGCTTTCCATAACTTTTAATTAAAATAAACATCACGATAGCGTTGTAATTACACCTTTTCGCTATAATTCTATTTTCATTTATACGATAACAGTTATATGGGGTTTCGTGTATATTTCTTTTGTGGAAAACTACTTAAATAAAAAAAGCGGCACCGAGCCGCTTTTTTTATTTAAGTGAAATGCTGTTTCAGTTTTTTAATAAGGAATATACCTTTTTCTGTAGAACGGAACTTTGTATTTCACCCTTTTCGTAGCTGTTCACCAATGAGGATATTTTTTTGTCAACCAATTCAGGTTCAGTATCGTTTATAGTATTCTGATGGGTGTGTTTATACTCCAATGCGGTAATTGTAAGTAAGTGTTTTAAATTATTGGTATGTAAGTTAACAGTAACTCTGTCACGTTCGCGTTTGTAAAACTCCACTATAATTGTTGCGGCAATAATTATAACAATTGTATATAATGATTTTAAGTCCATTTATATAGATTTTTTAGGTGCGTAATTGGTTGTAAACACTTGTTGACTATTATAGTAATAACGTAAATAAATTGTCAACGATTTAAAAAAGGTCAATAATTGTATTTTTTATTAAAAAGTTATTAATTGATGTAAAAAAATAGAAAATCTATAATTTAAACTATTCTGTTTTAATAACTGTTATAAATAAAATTAATATTATAAGCTTAAAATGCTCGTTATGGGAGCTAGTTTATAATTGGTTGAATAAAAATGAATATTTTACACGAATTTTTGATGTAAAAGTTATTAACAACTAAACAATTTTTCCAACAAACTCCTGGTGTTTGATTAAATCATTTTCTCGTAACAGTAAAACCTTAAATTGGGTCTAAAAGATAGGCTAATTTCTCCTGCAAACTCATAACCTAATTTGGGGAAAAGTAGGCGGGTTGCCTTATTATTACTATTGGTATCTATCCTTAAAATTTTAATGCCACGACTTTCTGCCATAATCTCAGCTTGCTTTAATAAAGCTTCAGCAATCCCTTGGCGGCGGTGGTTTACGCTAACTGCAAGGCGATGGGTTACAATAGCTGTTTCGGTAATATCCCAGCCAACTTGAGTATATTCTGCATCCTGATCGGTGGTTATAGCCGTTATACCGCCTATTTCACCATCAACATCTGCAACCCAGAGTTGGTTTAAAGCAATATCGTTTTCAAAAACCTTAGCATTAGGGTAAGTATTATCCCATTGGAAATTGCCTGATGCCTGCATAGCCGGCACAACAGCGGCCACCAATTGCATGATGGCAGAAATATCCTCAAGCATTGCAATACGAATAATCATGATCAAAGACTATTATTCATCCTCATCAATCCTTTCAATCCCTTCAGCGGCATCAAAGTAGTTTAATACAGTTTTAAAAATATCCTGATCCTTGCCTTCGACCCAACGGAGTGATACAAATACCTGTTTCCCAAAATCAGAATCGAACTTTAGTTCGAAAACCAGCATGGCGGTGCTGCGGCCCGGTCTAAGGCCTATATCCTCAATATCTTTCCAATCCAGTATAATGTTGCGGATGTAGTCTTTTACACCGTTCTCGTCCAGCTCAAGGGCTACCTCGCCTTTAAATGCAGGAATGAGCCTGGTGATAATCATCAATCCCAATAAAAACAATATAAACAGAACTAACACGCCAAAAATGCTTGCCCCTAGTATATCGTGCACCAAATAGTTGGTAACGGTTGTTTTTAGTAAGAATAACATCAATAGAAGCAATACGGCTAAGCCCGCATATCCTGATTTTTTACTGTATGGAATTTGAATGACCTCTGGCGGCATAAGATTGTTTATGTATCAGCTAAATATAGTAATTTCTAATTGAAGCTATGTTCCGTCTTGCTAATATTAAGATTAGTGGTTATGTTTCTTATGAATATCCTTCACCAGACAAAGTTTTTTAATGTCATCAATCTTTACTACAAATGGTGCATATTTTAAGCGGTTACCAATCATTTCCGTTGTATTGTCTGAGTGGGCAATAACCTCATCTGGATGATCACCGGCAAGCAGACGCTTGTACATGCGGTAATCGCCCCATTCTATATAATAAACCTCGCCCGGTAATATTTTTTTATCGTGGATGATCTTTAAGGCTACCCAGCAACCATTCTCCAGGTAGGGGTACATGCTGTGGCCCCAAACGGGTAATGCAAAATCGCATTCTTCAATGCCTGGGAAATTCATTCTACCCACGCTTTGGGTATCGTTAATATCGTTATAAACCTCAACACCTGAGGCTGTTGCTATAATTTCGTACATAGGTATGCCAGGCTCGGCTGGTTGTGATACAGTATTCTCTGTGTGTTTCTGTGGTGTTAAATAATCTTTATAAATTTCTTTAAAAATTCTAAGTTTTTCAGGGTCGATGTTTTGTCGGCTTTTAATAATCTCTGTTATAGAGCTTGTTGAGTTAAACCCAAGCGCCTCTGCCAATTGCGTGTTGCCGGAAAATGCCTTTCCACGAAGCTGATTATATAAAATAATGAATTCCAGAGTCTCCGGGCGTACTCTTTTTATCTTATTGGGTTTTGACTGATCTTCCATAACGATTAAAATAAGTTTTCAACAATTCTTTATTTTAACAAAGAAATATCTTTATATTTGTATTATTAAACAATGCTAAATTATACTTAATAAATAAATAATACAAATGATTTATAAAGAAATTAAAGAAAAAATACAAATAAAGTGCTCGTTGCTTTATTATTACGCTACTCACCCCGGATAATAGGTTCAAATAATACTAAAAAGAGAAAGATAAGACGAAGAAAGAATATAATACAACCTGAACCATGTACATAGCCTACTCCGCGCTGCAAGCTGTCAGACAGCATAACGCGCCTATCCAAACCGAATCACAAAATAACGAATTACTATTGCGCTACCAGGCTTACCAAAGCATTTGCCAAAAATACCAACGTGAAATAACTGCTATTCAACAGTATTTACCCGGATGGACACCAGCGTTTAAATAATTTTTTTTTGAGTATCAAGTAGTTAGTATCAAGTATCAAGATTTTCTCTTGGGTGGATACTTATGCTATCTACTTTTTACCCGGAATGAAAAATTAACCAAAGCAGCAGTACTTGCTATTTGATACTAACTACTTGATACTAAACAAAATGATAAAGATTACACAAAAACTAAAAAACCACTTATGGTGGCTAATTATAACTGTCGACTACGATTATAGCCGCATCTCTATTGCTGACCATGAAATAAATAGCGATTTTTTAACCCTTTGGTTAGAGGATAAGCACGACTTTAAAAACTCACTTGATGATTGCTTACAGGTCGACTTGACCTTAAAACAATTCGCCAAAACAATTGCATCGGAAAACCTGAACAGCTATGAAGGAACCAAAATGCATCCCACCAAAAAGTTTGTTTATAAAGACAGAATAGAAATCAATAAACCGATAAAATGGTACCTGGAAGATGCCTGCCCAACTGAGCAACAATGGGCAAGAGAAGCGATGCTTAAGGCTCTGCTTACCCAATTGGTAGAAACAGAGGTATATGATGGTAATCAGGATGATGCACTTTTTGTTTAATCAACTATGCCAATTGGCATAATTTGAATCTGAATTTTAGTAGTAACTCCGAACTTGTTTCGGTATTTCACAAAACAATTCTACTATCTACCTAGCAGGAGAGATACTGAAATAAATTAAGTATGACTTTAATTGTGGTTAGGTTTAATAGTCAATCCAACCGTCATCCCGAACTTGTTTCGGGGCTTCACAGGACAATTCTACTGTCTACTCAGCAGGAGTGAGGCTGAAATAAATTCAAACAAAAAAGGCCGGAAGATAACTTCCGGCCCCTTAAAAGTATTTTATTAAAGCTTATGCGCCTGTTAAAGCTGCTGCACCACTCACAATTTCTGTAAGCTCAGTGGTGATAGCTGCCTGGCGAGCCTGGTTGTATGAAAGTTTAAGGGCTTTCAATAAATCACCGGCATTCTCGGTAGCTTTATCCATCGCCGTCATACGTGCGCCATGCTCTGATGCATGTGAATCTAGCACGGCTTTGTAAACCTGGATTTTAATATTTTTAGGTATCAGTTGCTCAACAATTTCTTCCTGAGATGGCTCTAAAATGTAGTCAACCTGTGTTGCGTTAGCATTAGCTGGTTTCTCAGTTTTAGGAACCGGTAATAATTGCTCAGCAACCAAAATCTGCATAGCAGCATTGCGAAACTGGTTATAAACCAACTCAACCCTGTCGTACTGGCCTTTTAAAAAGCCATCCATAATGCTTTCAGTTATTTTTGAAACATTAAGGAAGTTAAGGTCTAAATAAACATCGTTATTGTTGCCAATAACTTTGTAATTACGCTTTTGGTAAAATTCCTGGGCTTTTTTACCAATTGCAACTATTGATACATTACCGGCACGAAGCTGGTTGCTGTATTTTTCGGCAATAAGGTTATTAGCAGTTTTAATAGCATTCATGTTGAACGCGCCAGCTAAACCACGGTTTGAGTTAACCACAATTACAAGTACTTTGTTAGGCTCGCGCTCCTCCAAAAAAGGAGAACAACCTTCCTCTAAACTTGCAGATAGGTTTGCCAGTAGTTCATTAAGCTTGGTTGCGTATGGGCGTAACGCTACTATGGCATTAGTGGCACGCTTTAACTTAGCAGCCGAAACCATTTTCATGGCCTTGGTGATCTGCTGCGTTGAGCTTACCGATGCTATCCTGTTTCTTACTTCTTTTAAATTAGCCATTTATTGAATGTGCAAATTTGCGTATGTGCAGATGTGCAAATTGATCTGCGTAAATTAAGTTTTTAGAAGTACGGATATACAAACATTTGCACATTTGCCTATCCGCACATCTGCATATTAGTACTTTCCTGCCAGTTCTTTGGCTACTGTTTCCAGTACGCTGGTAACAGAGTCATCCAGTTTACCTGCTTTTAATGCAGCTAATACTTCTGGGTGACGTTCTTCTAACTGATCAGTGTATTCTTTTTCAAATGTACGTATGTCTTTTACAGGCACGCTACGCATTAAATTCTTAGTTCCTAAGTAAATAACGGCAACCTGTTTTTCAACTGTTACAGGTGAAAACTGTCCTTGTTTAAGTATCTCAACGTTACGCGCACCTTTATCCAATACGTTTTTGGTTGATGCATCAAGATCAGATCCAAATTTTGAGAATGCCTCAAGCTCGCGGTATTGCGCCTGGTCAAGCTTTAAAGTACCCGCAACTTTCTTCATTGATTTGATCTGCGCGTTACCACCCACACGAGATACCGAAATACCTACGTTAATAGCCGGACGAACACCCGCGTTGAATAAGTTCGACTCCAGGAATATTTGGCCATCAGTGATCGAAATCACGTTGGTTGGGATATAAGCTGATACGTCACCTGCTTGTGTTTCGATAATTGGCAATGCGGTTAATGAACCTCCACCTTTTACAACTTCTCTTAATGATTCTGGTAGATCGTTCATTTCTGCAGCGATAGAATCATTTTGGTTGATTTTAGCGGCACGCTCTAATAAACGGCTGTGCAGGTAAAACACGTCACCTGGGTAAGCCTCACGGCCCGGTGGGCGACGTAATAACAATGATACCTCACGGTAAGCAACCGCTTGTTTTGAAAGATCATCATAAATGATCAAAGCAGGGCGTCCGGTATCACGGAAATATTCACCGATAGCAGCACCTGCAAACGGCGCGAAGAACTGCATAGGAGCTGGATCGGCAGCGGTTGCAGCAACTACTACAGAGTAAGCCATAGCGCCATTTTCTTCCAAAGTACGAACAATGTTCGCAACAGTCGAAGCTTTTTGGCCGCAAGCTACATATATACAATAAACCGGTTTGCCGGCTGCATAAAATTCTTTTTGGTTGATGATGGTATCGATACAAACCGCGGTTTTACCTGTTTGGCGGTCACCGATAACCAACTCACGTTGTCCGCGACCGATTGGGATCATCGCGTCAATCGCTTTAATACCTGTTTGTAAAGGCTCAGTTACCGGCTGACGGTAAATTACACCCGGAGCTTTACGCTCGATAGGCATTTCGTAAGTTTTACCTGTGATTGGTCCTTTACCGTCGATAGGCTCGCCTAATGTGTTAACAACACGGCCAAGCATGCCTTCGCCAACGTTAATTGAAGCGATCTTTTTAGTACGTGATACTGTGTCGCCTTCTTTTACATTGTCCGACTGACCCAGTAATACAACACCTACGTTGTCTTCTTCAAGGTTAAGCACGATGCCCTGCAGGCCATCAGCAAATTCAACTAACTCGCCTGATTGTACTTTAGTTAAGCCGTATACACGGGCAATACCGTCACCCACCTGGAGCACGGTACCTACTTCTTCTAATTCAGATTCTGACTTGAAGCCTGACAACTGCTGGCGCAATATTGCTGATACTTCATCTGGTCTTACCTCTACCATTTTTTAAATTTTATTTAGAGTTTTGATTTTTTACTTAATTAAACTGCAGCCTGCGAAAATTCTTTTTTCAACTTAGTTAAGCTGCTTGATATACTGGTATCAACCTGCCTGTCGCCTACAGTTAAAATAAAGCCGCCAATTAATGCCGGGTCTACCTTAGCAGTAAGTTTAACAGTTCCTTTGGTTGATGCTTCAATCTCGGCTACAATTGTTTTCTTATTAGCTTCTGATAATTCAGCAGCCGAAACAACTGTTGCTTTGATAATGTTATTGATAACATCGTACTGGTTGATGAATTCCTGCGCTGCAGGATATAAAACTTCAGCACGGTTTTTATTTACCATCAGTTTAAAAAACGCGATGGTAACCGGGCTTACTTTACCGCCAAAAATGGCATCAAGTATTTGAATCTTTTTATCATGATAAATGATAGGGTTCACCAAAACCGCGTTAAGCTCCGAATTTGCTTTTATGGTACGCACAAAGAATTCCATATCAGCGTTTACCGCTTCTAAGGCTTTTTGTTCTACCGCAAGGTCAATAAGTGATTTGGCGTACCGTATTGCTACCGTTATTTCTGACATATTTTTTGAGTTGAAAGTTGAAGGTTGAAAGTTGAAAGTGAGGGGATAAACCTTAAACTTTTAACTTTCTACTTTTAACTTTTTACAATTTCACTTCTTTTAATAATTCTGTTACCAACGCATCTTGTTTGCTGGCATCTTCGAATTGTTTGCGCAATACTTTTTCGGCAATTTCTAATGAAAGCGAAGCTACTTGGTTTTTAACATCAGCAATAGCTAAAGCTTTTTGCATGTTAATTTCCAATCTTGCTTTTTCAATCATTTTAGCGCCTTCTTCCTGTGCAGCCTCTTTTGCTTCACCAACAATCTTGTCTTTAAGTTTGCGGGCTTCCTGCAAAATAATATCACGCTCGGCGCGGGCATCTCTAAGTAATGATTCATTCTCGCTGGTTAAGCGGGCCATTTCTTCCTTAGCAGCTTCTGCCTTCATTAAAGCGTTCTCGATAGATATTTCACGCTCGTTTATCGCGCCTAATATTGGTTTCCAGGCAAATTTGCCCAGTATAAACAAAAATATCAGGAATGATATGGTGGTCCAGAATACTAAACCTATTTCGGGTGTAACTAACTCCATAATGTATACTTACTTTATGTTAGGTTTTATTTGTTTAAATAATTTCTTTCAAAAAACATTCCGGAGCCAACCGCTCCGGAATGTTTTTTTGATTTTTTTAGCCAATCATGGCAACAACCACCGCAAATAACGCAACACCTTCAACAAGGGCCGCAGCGATGATCATGTTTGTTTGGATTTTAGAAGCAGCTTCTGGCTGGCGAGCAATACCTTCAACGGCTTTACCACCAATTTGGCCAATACCGATACCTGCACCGATAACAGCTAAACCTGCGCCTAATGTTCCAATTTTACCAACTACTCCAGCTGCAGCTACAGCTTGAGCTAAGGTTCCGATCATTCCAATCATTTGTTTAAATATTAATATATGTGTTTAAAAAAAATTAAATTTCATGTTGCTCACCATGGTGTTCCTGAACAGCCATACCGATGAACAATGCAGTTAACATAGTGAAAATGTAAGCCTGTAAAAATGCAACCAGTAATTCAATAGTATCCATAAATACTACGAATAGAACTGATGCTGGTGATACCGCTATAGATTTAAATATAAATATTAGTGATATTAAGCTTAGTACGATAATGTGGCCCGCGGTAATGTTCGCGAACAAACGTATCATCAAAGCGAAAGGCTTTGAAATAATACCGATCAATTCCACAGGCACCATGATGATGTATAACCAAAGTGGAATTTCAGGAGTAAAAATGTGTTTCCAGTAATATTTGTTACCGCTAAAGTTTATTACCAATAATACGATAAATGATAAGGATAAAGTTACCGCTATATTACCTGTCAGGTTAAAACCTCCCGGGAAAATTGGAATTAAACCCAATAAGTTATTTATCAATATAAAAAAGAATAAGGTAAGTAGCAGAGCCATATATTTGCTATGCTTAACACCAATATTCGGGATGGCAACATCATCACGTACAAATACTACCAAAGGCTCCATAAATGATTGTAAGCCTTTCGGCGCTTTACCAACACGTTTTTTGTATGATGAAGATACGCTTCCGAAAATAATAAATAATATTATCATACCTAACCACATGCTCGCAACATTGCGGGTGATTGAGAAATCATATACTTTTTTAGTAGCGTCAACAGTACCGGTTTCATCGGCTATTTTGATTTTATCCTTTACCAGGACGTAATCATTTTTGCCGTGATAAACTTCGCCTTCGTGTAAGTTTGAAGAGCTGAATATTTCAATTCCTTTGTCTGTATATAGTATTACAGGCAATGGTATTGCGAATGGTTTAACCAGCGGAAGGCTAACATGCCATGAGTGCGCGTCGCCAATATGTTCGAAAATTGCATCCTTAGGATCGTAGGGTTTATTACCATCCGAAGCAGCCTTTCCCTGCGAAAATGCCATGACCGGAATTGCCCACAATGCTATAAAAAGAGCACAAATACGTGAAAGCTTTAAAATTTTTGAGTTCAGAATCAACCTTTTTTCCATTTAAAATGAACTTTTTTACCTTGAATTTTGGTTGCGCAAGTTACGCAACAAACCGTAAATTTCAAAGACCATATTCAAGAAATATAAATACATAAAATCTACCACGAAAACTATCTTTTCAGGCTTGGTTTCTTTTATGAAAATGAGCACAAAAACCAGGCAGGCTAAAAGCTTAAAAGTAGTGGCTCCTAAAAATGCCTGCGCATACATTTCACTGTTTTTTTGCTGAACGATAAGTACCGCTAAAATGGTGATAAGGGTTAGCGCCGATACAAAAACAAAGATGCCCCAAAAGTTGGGTATTAACCAATATCCGTTATCAACGTATGTTAAAATAACCGGGGGCACAGCCAATAGTGCACTAAATATTATAAATTGCAGTAATACTTTATATAATTTCAATTTTTAAGGGATTTGAATACGGTATAAAAAGAAATAAATACGCCAATAAGTGAAAGTATAGCTGTAACCCATTGCGTTTGATGATTTTCGGCCTTATCAATACGGTAGCCAATATAGGTAAACGCGCCTATAATAGCTATCATTTGGAAGGCAAGCCCGGTGAATTTCAAATAGTTATTAGGCCCGTTGGAATCCTCGGGTTCAATTTTAGGTTCATTTTCTGGCATCTGCAAATTTATTAATCCTATTGCATACTATTTAGTATTTTAGCAAAGCTTTTTATAAACGATTATACTTTGAGGCGAGTTTTTAAACCTTCTTTATCAAAACGAATTAAATTTTTGCTTTTGATCCCGTTTATTATCGGGATATTTTTTGTGGGTTGCTCTACAGAAAAGCATACCGGTTTTAACCGCGCTATGCAAAACTTAACCGCACATTATAATATCCTTTTTGATGCTAACCAAATATTGGATCAAAAACAGGCCGATTATGATTTGACCTTTGTTGATTCTTACAACGAAATACTGAATGTTTATCAAGATACTATAGTAACTAAATCATATAGTTTAGATAAGGACCTGCAAAGCGCGGTTGATAAAGCCAACAAAATTATTGGTTATAAAGATCAGAGCCATTACATAGGCGATGCATACCTGGTGTTAGGCAAAGCTAATTTTTTAGGAGGACAGTACTTTAACGCCGGCGAATATTTTAACTACGTAACGGAAGAATTCGGTACTGAAAAGAATTTAGTAGAAGAGGCTTATACCTGGAAGGCACGTACATTAATGTATTTAAACAAACTGCCTGATGCCAAACTGGTGCTGGATACAGCTTTGCAAAACATCAACCCTAAAAAAAATATTACGGCCGATGTTTATGCTACCAAACTACAATACGATATTGATGTACAGGATTACGTTGATGGCGAGGCCATGGCCAAATTAGCTATTCAATATTGCCATACTAAAAATCAGCGCCTGCGCTGGACGTTTATTTTAGGGCAATTACAGGAATTGAATAATCATACCGCTGATGCTTATGCCAACTATACTAAAATAGCAAAGAGTAACGCTGTGTTTGAGATGTCGTTTAACGCAGATTTAAATCGTATACGTATTGAAGATGCACAAAACGGTATAAAACTGACCAGGATTCAAAAACTAAGGAGCTTACTAAAAAATCCGAATAATAAGGAGTTTAAGGATCAGATATATTATCAGATAGCGCAGTTATATTTTTCTGATAAGGACATCACGAATGCCATAAAAAACTATAAGCTATCAATCAGCTCAAGCATCAAAAATCAGAATCAAAAAGGAGTATCATATCTGCGCATTGCTGATATCAATTTCAGTATAAAAGCCGACTACGTAACAGCTAAAAAATACTATGATAGTACCTTAACTACGCTATCACCCAATTATCCCGGTTACTTAATCATCCAAAAGAAAACCAATAACCTGCAGTTGCTTACTGATCGTCTGAAGATAATATCACGTGAAGATACTTTGCACATGCTGGCCCGTTTTGATGAAAAAACTCGTCGCGCTAAAATCGATACGATGGTTTTGGCGCATACCGCGCAAATGGAGGCTGATGCCAATAGCGCCCTCGCAGCAAGCAAGGCAAACAATAACGCAAGTGCAGGGGGAAATTTATATAATACCCCCGGTGGTGGTAATAGCACATTTTATTTTTACAATTCAACTGCGGTGAGTCAGGGTTATCAGGAATTTCAACGTTTATGGGGTGGCCGTAAATTGGAAGATGACTGGCGCAGAAGCAATCGTTCTTCAACCACAGGGACAAATACTACGGTTAACCCAACTCAGGGTACTTTGGCAACTGCTGGTCCTGTAGCAAAATCAGGTGAATCAGTGGCTGCGGCAAAATATCGACAGCAAATTGTATTAAATTTACCTACAACACCTGATCTGCTCGTGCAATCAAACCTGCGCATTTATAACGCGTTGTTTGATATTGCTAATTTTTACCGCGATATTTTAGATGATAAAAAAGAAGCGATCAATACGTATGAGAATATATTAAAACGCTTCCCGAATACCCCCAATAAGCCTGCAATTGATTATAGTTTGTATCGCCTCTACTCCGAGCTTAACGATCCTAAAGCAGATGCTTATAAAAGTGATTTGTTGAAAAATTACCCGGAAACAGCCTTTGCCAAAGTTATACTCGATCCTGAGTATAGCAAAAAATTAGATGATAAAGAGGCTGAGTTTAAAGCGCTTTACAATCAAATTTATGACCTGTACGCCAGTAGAAAATACACCGATGTTGTAAGCAGGGTTGATGAGGTAATGAAGCAATATCCAAATAACTCGTTGGCTGCGCAGTTGTATTATTTGCGTGCGGTATCTGCCGCGCATAACGAACCGGTTGCCGCTTTCGTGAATGATTTGCAACAGATAGTTAAAAATTATCCGAATGACCGATTGATTACGCCATTAGTTAAACAACATATTAATTACATAAATGCAAATCTGGTTGATATGTCGGCCAGGCATAATGCATTATTATACAGTGATACTACAGCGGTACCGTTTGCTCCATTGGTGGAAAATAAGAAGGAAACGCCATACCGCGTTCCGGGCAGGCATTTTGATTTTGATAACCAGGTTGCTGATGTTCGTAAGCCGGTAAAAAAGGAGGATGAAGCGAAAAAGACTGATTCTGTAAAAGCAGCTCCGGCACAAGTTGCTATTCTTACACCAGCGCAAAAACAGCCATATAATTCCAAGCTATTTTCAAAGCGCGATAGTACCAATTACTATTTTATAATAAATATTAGCAACGATAATACTAACCCGGCATCTTCACGTTTTAGTATAGGTCAGTTTAACCGTACCAATTATGATGGTAGGGGGATAACGCATCAATTGATGCAGGTTGGCGATAATAATAGGTTGATTTATGTGGGCAGATTTTACAGTCTGGAAGAAGTAAAAGCGTATGCAAGGGCTATTGTGCCGCTGTTAGGCGAGATTATGAAGATACCAAAGGATAAATACAGTTTTTTTATCGTTACCAAGGAAAATCTGGATAAATTAGCCGACAAAAAAACATTGGATAGTTATTTCGATTACTATCAAAACAATTATTAATATGCAAAAAAAGGAAGTTAAATTATCACCGCAAGAAATAAAAAGATATAACTGGCTGGTATGGAAGATTGCCATAGGTTGTGTGGTGCTTTTTGCTTTGCTGATAATACTTACTGCTTTTGGATTATTTGGTCCACTGCCAGCATTCCGCGATTTGGAAAACCCTAAAAGCAATCAGGCATCTGAGATCATATCGTCCGATAAAAAAGTATTAGGCACCTACTATGTTCAAAACAGATCGAGTGTCACTTACAAAGATTTGTCGCCCTATTTGGTGAATGCACTGGTAGCAACTGAGGATAACCGCTTTTACCAACACTCCGGTATCGATTTTCAGCGTTCATTCAGTATTATTTTTTACAATTTAATAGGTAAGCCGCAGGGGGGAAGTACAATTACTCAGCAATTGGCTAAAAACTTATACAATGGCGGAGGTAGTCACAATCCATTTGTGCGTATCACTCAAAAATTAAAGGAGCTGATCATTTCTGTTCAGTTGGAAAGGCACTATACCAAGCAGGAAATTTTAACCATGTATTTAAATACAGTTGATTTTGGTGCTTATAATACCTACGGCATAAAATCAGCCACCCGTACTTACTTTAACACTACACCTGATAAGGTAAGTCCTGATCAGGCGGCTTTATTGGTAGGGATGCTTAACGCACCGGGTTTGTATTCGCCTATCAGGCATCCGCAGAATGCGATCGGACGCCGTAACCTGGTATTGGAGCGTATGGGTAAGGAAGGCTATCTAACCTCGGGACAGGTGGATGAATTCAAACAGAAACCACTTGATCTTGAGTTTACCAGAATTGATCATAACGAAGGATTGGCTCAATATTTCAGGGCAGTACTTAAAAAGGAAATACAAAAGATATTGGTTGATAAATCCATCACCAAACCCGACGGTACGCCTTATGACCTTGACCGTGACGGACTGAAAATATATACTACCATAGATGCCACCATGCAGGAATATGCAGAAGAATCGCAACGCGAATATATGCGTAACCTACAGGCACAGTTTAATGATCACTGGAAAGGGCACAGCCTTTGGAAGGAGATTAAAAACTATAAACTTTTGCTTGATCAGGGCATGCGCAGGAGCGATAGGTATAAAGAACTAGTTTCCGAAGGAAAATCAGACGACGAGATCAGGGAAAACTTTAATACACCCGATTCTATAAACCTGTTTACCTGGAGAGGGGATATAGATACGGTAATGAAACCTATAGACTCAATTGTTTATTGCAAGATGCTGCTTCGTAATTCACTAATGAGCATGGATCCAACAACGGGCTACATTAAAGCCTGGGTTGGAGGTATAAACTTTGAGCATTTTAAATACGATCAGGTTAAGGATGGCGCACGCCAGGTGGGATCAACAGCCAAACCATTTACTTATGCGGTTGCTGTTCAACAAAGTTATTCACCTTGTATGGAGTTTAATAACGTGCCGGATACAATTGATTATGATGGTCAAAAATGGTGTCCACGTTCAGGGAAAACAGAAACTATACCCGGTATGTTAACCATGCGGGAGGCCCTAGCGCATTCCCAAAACTGGATAACTGCTCACATCATGAAGGAGATTACCCCTCCGCCTGTTGTTGAATTGACTAAAAGAATGGGTATCACTACCGATGTCCCGCCTTATCCATCAATATGCCTGGGTAGTTTTGATGCTTCCGTTTTTGATATGACAGGTGCTTATGGCGTATTTGCCAACCACGGTGTATGGACACAACCAACATTTTTGTTGCGGATTGAGGATAAAAACGGTAATGTATTATACACTAATCACACACAGATTAAGCAAGCCATGGATGAGCAAACCGCTTATGTAATGACTTATATGCTTAAAGCTGTGGTGACGGATGGAACAGGTGCAAGAATGGGCTTCAAATACCACTTAACTAACCCAATAGCAGGCAAAACCGGTACGCCAAATGATAACTCTGACGGATGGTTCGTTGGGTATACACCACAATTGGTTACCGGTGTTTGGACGGGTTGCGAAGACCGTGATATACATTTCCGTACCGAAAGACTTGGCGAAGGCGCTAACACTGCATTGCCTATATTTGCACTTTATATGCAGAAGCTGTATGCAAATACATCGCTCGGCTATAAGAAAAATATTGACTTTGATCCACCAAAAGGGGGCCTCAGTATAACGCTCGATTGTGGTGCTTACAACCAGCAACAGCAAGGAACGAATCCGGTGGATAAGAAATTGCAATTTTAGACGATACAAATAAAAAAGCGTCATTGCGAATAATTGTTAAAGATAAGTGACTAATGGCTGAGAAATTTGATTACCGGGCAGCGCTTAAAAATGTTCCGCATAAACCAGGCGTTTATCAGTATTGGGATAACGAGAAGGAACTGATATATATTGGTAAGGCGAAGGATTTACGCAATAGGGTATCTTCATATTTTAATAATCCTAACGTAAATGCCAAAACAAGGGTTTTAGTTTCCAAAATACGTGATATTACTTTTACCATTGTTGATACCGAGATTGATGCGTGGCTATTGGAGAATAGCCTGATCAAAAAGCATCAGCCACGCTACAACGTAATGCTAAAGGATGATAAAACCTATCCCTGGATCATTATTAAAAATGAGAATTACCCGCGCATATTCTGGACGCGGAGGATTGTGCGGGATGGGTCAAAATACCTGGGTCCATATGCATCAGTAAGTATGATGCATAATATTTTAGGGCTGATAAAGGAAACATATCCATTACGTACCTGTAGCCTTGCGCTTACCCGTCAAAATATTGAGAAGGGCAAGTTTAAAGTTTGTTTGGAATATCAGCTAGGAAACTGCAAGGGGCCATGCCAGGACTATCAAACCGAAAGCGATTACGACCATAATATTGGCGAGATAACCGATATTTTAAATGGTAAGATAGGAGCGGTGTTGCGTGGCCTGCGTGCCGATATGGAAGAGGCTATCAGCAGCATGAACTATGAGTATGCCCATAAGCTGAAACGGAAGTTTGAACTGCTCGAAAACTATCAGAGCAAATCAACCGTAGTAAATTCATCCATTACAGATATTGATGTGTTTAGCATAGCATCCGAAGAGAAATACGCCTTTGTTAACTTTTTAAAGATAATGAACGGCACCATCATCCAAACTCAAACCATCGAACTTAAAAAACGATTAGATGAAAGCGATGAGGAATTACTTACGTTAGCTATCTCCGAGTTCAGGACGCGTTATAACAGCCATTCTAAAGAGATTATAGTGCCTTTTAAGGTTGATGTTGGTGATAGCTCATCCATCAAGTTTACCGTGCCTAAATTAGGCGAGAAACGCAAACTATTGGATCTGTCGCAAAAAAATGTGCAGTTCTTTAAAAAGGAACGCATTGATCAGTATGAAAAGCTAAACCCGGAGATACGTACCGAGCGTTTGTTAACGCAGATGATGAAGGATTTGCGGATGAATCAATTGCCACGACATATTGAATGTTTTGATAACTCTAACTTTCAGGGTAAATACCCGGTGTCGGCAATTGTGGTTTTTAAGGATGGCAAGCCATCAAAAAAAGACTACCGGCATTTTAACGTGAAAACAGTTGTTGGTCCGGATGATTTCGCCACAATGGAAGAGGCTGTACAACGCCGTTACCGCCGTATGCTGGATGAAGGGACTGAATTACCACAGTTAATTGTGATAGATGGGGGCAAGGGCCAATTATCATCTGCCATGAAAAGCCTTAAGTTGTTAGGCATCGAAAAGCAGGTTACTATTATTGGCATAGCTAAACGTTTAGAAGAATTATATTATCCCGGCGATCAGTACCCATTATATCTGGACAAGAAATCTGAAACTTTAAAAGTAATACAACAGTTAAGGGATGAAGCCCACCGTTTCGGTATCACCTTCCACCGTAAGAAACGTGATCAGGGTACCTTAGTTACCGAGCTTGATCTGATTGATGGTATAGGTAAAACAACATCTGGTAAACTATTAAAGTATTTTAAATCGGTTAAAAAAGTGCGGGAAGCTACCGAAGCAGAATTGCTGGAAGTGGTGAATACTAAACAAGCCAAGGCTATTATTAATTATTTCAGCGTTAAGGTTGTTGAAGAGTAAGCGATTCTAATTTGACCGTCATTGCGTGGCAATCCCCTACATGCAAATCCGCCCTGTAAAGTTTGGGATTGCCACGCAATGACGTGAGGCTAAAACAAAAAAGGAGCGTAAAACGCTCCTTTCCTAATTTCGATCAAATCACTAATCTTAATATTGCCACAGGTTAAGTTCCCAGTCCATTAAGGATTTCTTCACTTTCTCTGCTTCGTATAACTTATCTATACCTTGTGCATAATCTTTTATACGTTCATCTTTATCGTTAGATACTTTTACAATGTAGCTATCAAATAAGCGTTTCATAAACACATCATCAAAGCTTAAACCGGTCGCATCGCTGTGATGATTTACTACCTCTTTAACAGCTAATACCTGGCGTGCATCCGGGAAATAGATCCAGAAAGCTGGTTGGTAATCAATATCAACGCTACCAGCTTTAGGTTTAATCATAGGAGCGATGCCAATGATACGTGGTTCAAAAATTCCACGCTGTCTGTCAAAAATCCAGTCTTCTTTTATGCGGAATTTTACAATACTGTCAGGGTTAAACTCACCCCCAACTATTGATGAACCTATTTTGTTGCCGTCTTTATCAAATTTATCAACTACCGAGCTATCAGCCATTCTGCTTTTTGCTTGCTCTGGAGTTAAAGGATGGTAGAAGCTATCGCCATCCGGATCATTTTTAGGATCAGGAGTAGCATCATAAGCAGTTAGTTCACCATCAGCTATCGCATTCATTAAAACATCAATCAATCTTGATTTAGGCGAAGCCAGGTAAGTATTCATCTTCATACGAAGATCAATCTCGCGCCAGATACGTTTCGCATAAGCAACATCAGCCTCACGTAAGCTAGGGTATGGTGTTACTTTCGCACTCAGGATATTGGTTTTTTTGTAATAACCATCCAAAGGTCTGTCAAAAGGTTTTAATGGAGCAGCTGTTGCAGGCGGTGCTGCAGACTGAGCCTGTAGAGCTGTATTTTGTGGAGCGGGTACTACTTGTTTGGTAGCAACCGTTTTCTTTTTAACAGTCTTCTTTTTTCTTTGCGCGAAGGTAGCAGTGCATGCTAAGCAAAGTACAATAAGTAAAATGTTCTTTTTCATATCTTTTTAATTTGCACTAAACGTAATAGGGTCAAGTCCACGCTGCGAACCATCAGGGCCAACAGCAACAATATCTTTAAACACAACAGTAGTTCCGGGGGTAACCGAAGCCATTGCAGTACGCATACTGCCTGTTATTTCGCTGCCGGTTGCTGATAATATAATTGCATCCTGGCGTGGTTTTATTATTACAACTGTAAAGCGTGTAACGCTAAACTTGGCATCAAATTCAAAGTTATCAAGTTTGGCAAAAATCCTATCCTGGCTGCGTATGTTAGCAGCACTGGTGTTACCACCGCTTTTGCCCGCAAACTCAGGCTTTGGATCGGGTATACGTTTTACACGGAATAAGGTTGAGCCTAATACAGTGGTTTTTCCTGGGCTAACATCAGCCGATATTGTAACAGTGGTAGTACCTGGTGTTGTAACATTACCTACAAAGTTTCCTTTTGAACCGCTTATAGATCCGCTACTCATGCTTACATGTAATTTCTCTAGTGGTACTCCCGGTGCTGATACGGCAAGCGGATTCGGTAAGCCGATGTATAAAACATTCATTTTTGTTGGCGACACAACTGCAGATGGTTTTGCTACCTGGTAGGTTTGCGGCCCTGTAGAATATGTTTTATAAGTACCATCGTTTTGTTTTACCCTGATTGTACCTATCCATGTTTTAATACCTTCCGAGCTGGTGTTACCGGTGTAAATACCTTTACCACCTTGTACGCTAAGTCTGGCACCATCAACTGAAATGTCAGGATTTGATTTTGAATCAGATGCTGTTAAAAACACTTGTGCTGTGTAAGGTTGTCCTTGTAGTACATAACTTGAAGGCGCAACAGCTACAGCCGAGAATTGGTCAAGGTTTACAACAGCCTGGTCAACTTCGCCTAATATCTTTTTAACAACTTCGTTTTCAGCATTTTTTGTATCCGATTGAATTTTGATCAACGCGGTCATAGCTGCTGCCATTGGTATTCCTTCACCAAAATTGGCGTTTTCCCAATCTTTATTCGGGAAACCGGCAACATGCCGCGGGGCAGTAGCATCTAAAGAAAGGTTTACACCCTCTCTTTCCTGCGGGTTTAATAATCCTAACAGACCATTCTTTGTATCGTCAATCTTTTTATGCAATTCATAAGCGTATTTTTGATCGTTAATCATCATACGTACAGAAACGTCAAGATCTTCACGGCCTTTATAATCATCCGTAGCAGGGTCTACACCACCAGTTTCAGATAAAAATTTGGCTTTAATGGTTTCTATATATGCATTCAGGTCGTCAGACATTTGTTTTGCCTTTAACGCTTTATCATATATGGGTTGAGCCCTTTGTTTTTGCTGTACTAATTTGGTGGCCTCAAAAGTTTTAAAAGTTTGATCAATACCAGTTTGTACATTTGTTTTTGAAGCCGTTAAGCTATCGCTTATATGTTTAAATGCATCCAGCAAACTATCGGGTACATCGAGTGCTATCAGGCCTAAAAGAACCAGATAGAGGATGCCCATCATTCGTTGTCTTGGGGTTTGTTTACCTCCAGCCATTTTGCTTTAAATATTATTTTAGTTTATAAAAAACTGTTATTATCAATTATATGTATTAAGCGCGTGGTTGGTTCATTGCCGATAGCATGTTACCATAAACAGCGTTTAATGAAGATAAGCTCTTGGCTAACTGGTTTACTTCAGTTTTAAACTGTTGTGATCCATCAACCGATTCTGTAAAGTTTTGCATGGTAACTTCCATGTCCTTATAGAACTTGCTCATTGATTTTAAATGGTTGCTTGAATCCTGAAGCTCCAGTTCATAAACGGCATTTAAAGCCGAAAGATTTTTTGCCATTGTGACTACCTGCTCATGGTAAGTTTTTGAATCTACTTCAGAACCGGCCATTTCAATAAGATTTGCTGATGCATTATCAAAAGCAGCGCTTAGTTTATCATAACTGTCACTAGCTGTTTTAATTTTCTCAGTAAATACAGTAGTAGCGTTACCTGCGTCAGTTACACGTGATATAGCTGCTACCTTATCGCCGAAAGTTCTTAAGCCGTCACCTAAGCTACGGATCAGCTCGGGGCCAATATTGGCATCTTGCATCATCTTATCTAAAGCAGCAGTTTCTGAAAAATCGCTTCCTGAACCAATAGCGCCTCTTGAAGACGAGGTTGGCAATTCACCTTTATAATCTTCTGATAATTCAGGGTAGGCTCTTGTCCAGTCAATTTCAGTAGTATCTCTTTGAAAACCCAGTATGGCGAATAAAAATGCCTCCATCCCTAATCCCAGGGAAATAAAGAAGCCACCATACGGCCAGTGCTGTATTTTGAACAGCAAACCGATGATAACTATTGTAGCACCCCATGATACAATATTGTTTATTCCGTAAGGTTGTTTTTTCCCAGCCATAGCTTTATGTAGAATATTTATTTTTTATTAAATGCTAATTTAGTGTTTGTCTTTAATATCGCGACCTAGGAAGTGTGTTACACAACGGAAACCGATATATGATTTCGCGGTATCCTGATATTCGTAAGTACGGGTTGAATTTTGAAGGAAATAACCAACATCTTTCCATGATCCGCCTTTTACTACTTTGCGTTTCAATACTTCAGGATCGCTTGCTTTTGCATTGTACTCAAAAGTAGGAGCTAAATCATGAACGAATGTTGATGCCGACTCATTGAATGCCGATGATGTCCATTCAGCAACATTACCCGCCATATTGTATAAACCGAAATCATTCGGGAAGTAAGATTTTACATTTACTGTGTAAGCACCGCCGTCATCGGTATAATTACCACGGCCCGGTTTAAAGTTTGCCAGTAAGCAGCCTTTAGCATTTTTGATGTAAGGGCCACCCCAAGGGTAATCGGTTCCAATTCTTCCGCCACGTGCCGCGTATTCAAATTCGGCTTCGGTAGGTAAATCGTAACGTAAACGGTGTGGTAAGTGGCGTTTATCTTTAGCGGCCTCGTTTAAACGGGTACGCCATACAGTAAAGGCAGTTGCCTGGCGCCAGGTAACACCAACAACAGGATAGTTTTTGAATGCAGGATGAGAGAAGTAACCTTCAACCATTGGCTCGTTGGCAGCGTATGAGAAATCGCTTAACCAAACCAATGTATCAGGATAAACCTCAACAGTATCGCGGAAAATGAAATCAGAACGTTTTTTTGTTTTATCGCCTCTATGGTTAGCCGCATCGCGAAGCTCCATGATAGAGTATTGATATTTTAACAGGTGAACGTCAATTTCGTTTTTGTCAAACACACGGTCATCACCCTGGTAGTACATGCCATCAAGCTTAGAAGCATTTGCTGCTCCAGCTTTGCTGCGTGCGTTCCAGATAGGGTTTTTGCTTACATATGCCCAGTTAATATATTTTTTGCCGCTTGTATTGGTGGTTGCACCCTTACGTGGGGTTATATAATATTTCTGATCATTCAGGTAGTTGGTGATGGCGATTGAATCACGTACCCAGAATACAAATTGTTTGTATTGGTTGTTGGTGATTTCGGTTTGGTCCATAAAAAATGGAGGTATTGTTACCTGTTTTGTTTGGGCAATTTGCGAAAAGGTAACATCCTGATCGGTTTGGCCCATTAAAAACGAACCACCGGGTATGTAAACCATACCATATGGCACCTCAGCACGGAAATTCCGTTGCGGTACGCCAGTTAATTCACCTTCACCTCCATTGCGGCAACCGCTGAAAATGACTGCAAAAACAACTACAACTACTAAAGAGTATATCTGTCTCATATAAAATTCAAAAATTTAGCTATATAAATATAACATAAATGAAATGCCCGAATATATTAAATATTGATGAAGCAAATGCTTAAATAAAACATTTTTATCATCAGTTTGTAACAAAACGTTTAATGTGCGCATTAATTACCCCGAAACTTTGATATAACCTAAAATTTAAAGTGTTATATGTTAGTTACTTATAAAAGTGGGCAATTAACAAGCATTGATACGTAAAATCAATAAGAAAAGTTGCAATGCGGTTAATAATTTATACTTAAAATTATTTATTTACCTGTTTAACATACTGTTCTATTGCCATAGTCATGGATGGAGCTTGTGGAGTGGGTGCCGGAATGTCCAAAATCAATCCTGATTCAAGCACCGCCTTGTGGGTTGTTGCCCCAAAGGCAGCTATCCGGGTATTGTTTTGTTTGAAGTCCGGGAAGTTCTTATATAGAGATTGTATGCTTGATGGACTGAAGAAGGCAATCACATCATAAAAAACCTCAGCCAGGTCAGAAAGGTCGCTGCACACGGTACGGAAAAGCACAGCAGGAGTAAAGTTGTAGCCGTTTTCCAATAAAAACTTTTGTGTTTCTTCAGCAGCTACATCAGAACATGGGTATAGGAATTTTTCGCCGGAGTGTTTTTTCAGTACTTCAGCTAAATCTGCAGCGGTTTGTTTGCCGAAGAAAATTTTGCGTTTGCGATACTGTATATATTTTTGCAAGTACAGCGCGATAGTTTCTGAAAGGCAGAAGTATTTCATATCAACCGGTACTTCAAAGCGCATTTCTTCACATATTCTAAAGAAATGATCAGCTGAGTTGCGGCTGGTAAATATTACAGCGCTAAAATCAACAAGGTTGATTTTCTCTTTGCGGAAATCCTTAGCTGGAACACCTTCAACATGTATAAATGCTCTGAAGTCAATCTTCAGGTTATGTTTCTTGGCCAGCTCGGCATAAGGGTTCTTGTCGTTCTCAGGTTTTGGTAAAGTAACCAAAATACTTTTTACCTTTTTCTTTCTATCTTCCAAAATCAATTTTATAAAGCCTGATTGCTATAGGTTAAGTACTTTTATCAATATCAAAATGGGGCAAATTTCGAGGGCACAAAGATAGATAAATAAATAAAACTTATGAAATCGAATGTTCGAAATAATATTAACACTGCTGCGAATGTATATCCAAATAAAGATTACTACTATTAATATAAGCGCCACAGCTAATAAGTAAGGAATTAATTGGGCCGCTATTAAACTAAAGCAAACTGCTACCGGTAAAAAAACAAAGGCTATATTAAAGTATGTTAAATACAACGTGGTAATGTATTCGCCAACAATGCGGTCAATATCAAATAGAAATCCTATAATTTTCAATAAAAGAAACTTAAATGCGAAAAGCGATATAATGATAAGCGATAGCGCAATGAAAAGCTGCATACCACTTATGCTATAATAAACGCCATTATAACTTGCCAGTTGATATAAGAATAGGCCAAAGGTTAAGCCAAATAGCAGGAATAAACCGATAAAAGCCCATAAGTTTATGCCACGATCTTCCTTATCCATCATAGACGCACGCTTACTATAAAAAGATTGGAATATGCTTTTAATTTCGGTACCGAGCGTTAAATTTAGTAATGCTGTATATAATAGCAGGCCAATTATAATGGCTATTATCCAGGGATCACGGTTTTGGCGGTTGTGCCCATAGCCGAAATTTCGTTTTGATATAAAAGGGATATCTAAAAAAGTGCGCCCTGTATATAGCTCATGAGCCATTATATAAGCAGTAAACTGGTTTACCCTGTTTGAGTCGGGGGTGATAAACATGTTTGCCAATGAATCCTCTACAAATTGTTGCCTAAAAGCAGTAGCTTGTGCAACAGAATCCAAAAAAGCCATATGTTGTGGTTTAGCCCGTGCCGAATCTAAATAATGTTGCGGTGTGCCCGTTGAGGATTGATTAGCTGTTTGCACGGAATCCTGAGCAAATGCCCCGGAACATGTTATCAGCAAAAAAAGAAAACTCAGGGCAAAAAAACGCATTAATGAACCGGGCTTAATTATTAAGCTGCAAAATTACCGTATTATTTGATTGTTTTATAGACGGATGATAATTTAATAAATGCTTAATTAATTTGATAGTGCAATAAACAGTATTGAGGGGATTATACTATTGTTTCAGCGCATTTATGAGGTAAAGTTTTAATATAATATCAGAGCTTCTACAATATCTTCATGGCGCTATGTAAATAGTAGTAAACAATTATTGGGCATTAACTGTTGCCATTTTTTCATTAAAGAAATTGAACTAAAACGGAATTATCATTAATTAAAAAACAATTTTTTTACGTTGAAACACTATTAAGTTTATAATGGAGTTGCTTTGCAAGTAATGGACAAATGGATTTATAAAAAAACTTTGCACGATATAAATGATAATTTGATTTACATTTGCGGATTATTAGTTATCGGGTTATAGCTGTTAGCTTCGATATTTTTTACATATGAATAGAATCAACCTTAGCGCAATACTACTTATCCTCCTGGTTTTTTGCGGATCGATTAAAACAGTTTCGGCTCAAAGTAATCTTCAATCTATATCCTCAGTAAACGTTGATGATCTTTCAGATCAGCAGGTTATTCAATTGATGCAACAGGCTCAAAATGCGGGATTAAGTGATGCGGAAATCATACAACAAGCCCAAGCTAAGGGAATGCCTGCCGATCAAGCACAAAAATTGCAAACCCGTATTAAGCAACTGCGTAACAAAAGTGGCATATCAACCTCAAGTGCGGCTGATACCAATTCGGTTGGCAGACGCCTGAATTATACCCCTGCAAATACCGATACTTCCAATACAGCAAATAATTTGTTTGACAACCTGAACCCCAAAGTTTTTGGCGCAGATATTTTCAAGAACAAAAACAGTTCATTCGAACCAAATTTGAAACTGGCTACCCCATTAAACTATATTGTTGGGCCCAATGATGAGCTTGACGTTAACGTTTATGGTAATTCATTAATAAACTGGAAATTAACGGTTTCGCCCGATGGTAATATAAACATACCCGGTATTGGGGTTTTAAATGTTAGCGGTAAAACTATTGAACAGGCAACAGCACAAATAAAAAGCAAGCTGGCGGCAAATAATTATGCTGTAGGCCACGGTACCAATGTTAACGTAACACTTGGTAATATACGCAGTATACAAGTAATTATTATTGGTCAGGTTATAAAGCCGGGTACATATACACTGCCTTCTTTAGCAACAGTTTTTAATGCGCTTTATGTAGCCGGAGGCCCTAATTATAATGGTAGTTTAAGGCAGATTGAAGTCATCAGAAATAACCGCATAATAAAGCATTTGGATGTTTATGATTTTTTGGTGAAAGGTGATCAAAAAGATAACATTACACTACAGGATCAGGATATAGTGCGTGTTCCTACTTATAGAACCAGGGTAGAACTCGCCGGCCAGGTTAAAATTCCTGCGTTATTTGAGGTTTTGCCCGGAGAAACATTGCAGAATATATTAAATTATGCAGGTGGCTTTACTGATAGCGCCTATACTGCGCGTATCAAGGTGTCACAAATAAATGATCAGCAAAGAAAAATTACAGATGTTCTTGAGGCTGACTATAATGATTATATCCCTTTAAGAGGTGATAAATTTACGGTGGGGACTATTATTAACAGGTACGAGAACAGAGTTACTATTACAGGAGCTGTTTTTAAACCCGGAGAGTATGAACTGCAAAAGGGATTAACATTGTATCAGCTAATTGCAAACGCCGCAGGTTTAAAGGAGGATGCTTTTACTGAACGCGGTACAATTACAAGATTAAAACCTGATAATACAACTGAGATAATAAGTTTTAATTTAAAAGATGTTGAAAATAAGGTAACTGATATACCGTTGCAACGTGAGGACGTTGTTAGTATATCTTCCATATTTGATTTACGTGACAAGTATACGGTGACTATTAATGGTGAAGTTAGAAAACCGGGTAAATTTGCTTTTGGTGATAATATGAAGGTAGAAGACTTGATATTAAAAGCAGGTGGATTTGCCGAAGGTGCCAGTACTAAACGTATTGAGGTAGCCCGACGGGTATCCGACTCCAATCCGGAATCAAAAAACAGTACGGTAGCCCAGGTTTTTAGTGTTGATGTTGATGATCAAATAACACCCGGAACGGCTAATTTTGTGCTACAACCCTTTGATATTGTTTCGGTATACAGTTTACCAGGGTACGAGAAACAAAAAGTTGTAAAAGTTGAAGGCGAAGTTTTATATCCCGGATCTTATACTATTAAAAACAAAAATGAAAAAATATCAGATTTGGTTAAACGTGCAGGCGGATTAACAGTGTTTGCTGATGTTGAAGGAGGATCATTAAAGCGAAACAATATTGCTATTTTAGGTCTTGATAAAAGTAAAACAGACTCTACTGCTTTAGCACTTGAACAAACAACAAAATCTAATAGGCTGAAACAAGCCTATAAAGATTCAACCAGCAATGATGACCAACAGCAGCGTAATGATTTTGTAGGTATTGATTTAAAAAACATCTTAAAGAGTCCAGGATCTAAAATTGATTTGTTACTGGAGGATGGCGACGAACTAAGAATCCCAAAAGAACAGCAGATTGTACGGGTAAACGGGCAGGTTTTATACCCAAGTGCTGTGGTATACGATAATTCAAAATCATTTAATGATTTTGTTTCTAATGCGGGAGGATATGCTCCTCGTGCACTAAAATCAGGTGCTTATGTGGTATATCCAAACGGTACAGTAAAAGGTACACGTAAATTTTTATTTTTTAACATTCACCCTGGCGTAAAACCGGGCAGCCAGATATATGTGCCTTTAAAACCTGCTCCAGTTGGAAATTCGTTGCAAACGATATTAGGGCTTACCACTGGTTTAGCTTCAATTGGAGCTATAATTTTGGGTATCTTGAGTTTGAATAGATAACCGCTTAATTATTTCCCGAGTATGAATCAGAACGAGAATGAAAATAAAGCTATTAATACTGATGAGATATCACTTAAAGATGTTTTAATAAAAGCTAAATCAACAATAAAATATTTAAAGGACAAGTGGTTGGTAATTTGTGTAGTTGGGGCATTCGGCGGCTTGTTGGGGCTTGTTTATGCCACAGTGAAAAAACCTTTATATGTGGCTAATTGCTCTTTTGTATTGGATGAGGACAGTAAAGGTGGTGGCCTAAGCCAGTACGCAGGGCTTGCTTCGTTAGCCGGTATAGATGTTAGTGGTGGTGGCGGTAGCGGGATATTCCAGGGGGATAACATTATTGAGCTGTATAAATCCCGGTTAATGATTACTAAGGCCTTATTAAATAAGTCAAGTTTTAATGGGAAAGATGAATTATTAATTGACAGATATATTGATTTTAATAAATTACGTGCCCAATGGAAGGAAAAAAATATTGGCAATATTACATTCAACGGCGACCCCGAAAAGTTTAACAGGACACAGGATAGTATAATTAATGATTTAGTTGAAACAATTAATAAAAAGGTATTGAATGTATCGAAGCCCGACAAAAAATTAAGCATTATAGATGTACAGGTTTCAACAACGGATGAATTGTTTTCTAAAGAGTTTACCAATGTATTAGTGCAAACTGTAAATAACTTTTACATCCAGACGAAGACTCAAAAATCTAATCAGAATGTACAGACTTTGCAAAAGCAGGCAGACAGTGTACGAAGTGTTTTAAATTCATCGATTTCGGGAGTAGCATCAGCCTCCGATGCATCACCTAATGCCAATCCATTATTGGCATCACTTAGGGTTCCTTCACAAAAGAAACAGGTTGATGTGCAGGCAAGCAGCGAGATATATGGAGAGGTAGTGAAAAACCTGGAAGTTTCAAAAATGATGTTAAGGCAGGAAACGCCATTAATCCAGGTTATTGATTCTCCTATATTACCCCTTAAAGTAAGTAAAACCGGAAAATTGTTTGGACTTATTAGCGGGATACTTTTGGGCGTATTGGCCTCAGTTTTCATACTTGTCTTTTTAAGAATCTTCAAAACAATAGGGGCCTACTAGGTAATGAAAATAAACGTTATTATCCCACACGTTATCCGTACACCGGGAGGAGGCACCAAAGTTATGTATGATTTTTCTAACGAATTATCAGCATTAGGTAACGATGTGGTAGTATACAATTGTCTTGACACTTCTTTCTTTAAAGCGAAGCCGCTTACACGAATACTTAAAAAACTATATTTTTCTATCTTTAAACACCCGTCATGGTATAAGTTTAATGATAAGGTAGAGTCAAAAATAATATCTGTTTTAGACAACCAAACTATTCGGGATGCTGATGTTATTTTTTTTACAGGCTGGTCATTAGCGTATGATCTGCAAATTTTATCCCCATACAAGGGAAAAAAATATAACCTTATACAAGATCTGGAATTCTGGACCGGTAACAAGGATACCATTATTAAATCGTACCTATTTGATAATATAACCAAACTCACGTACTCAAATCACATATTGGATTACATCAGCAACTTAAATGAAAAAATATTTAAGGTGTCCATCAGTGTGGACAGGAACTTTTTTAGTATTGCAACCCCGATAGTACAAAGAGAACCCGAAAGTGTGTGCATGATGTATTCTTTAGAGGAAAGAAAAGGCTCTAAATATGGGATAGAGGCGCTAATTAAAATAAAGAGCCTATTTCCAGGCTTAAAAGTTAATTTGTTTGGCGTACCCGATGCACCTTTAAATTTGCCAAATGGATTTAACTATCATCAAACCCCCAAAAACTTATCTGAGATAATGAATGCCAGCGCCATATTTTTAACACCAAGTTTATGGGAAGGTTATGGCATACCGGGCATTGAGGCGATGCATTGCGGATGTGCTGTTGTTTGCTCTGATGCAGAAGGGCATTTAATGTATGCGAAACATAATGAAACTGCTCTGGTATTTAGGGCAGGTGAGGTTAATGAGATTGTAAATGCGTTAACTCGCCTGCTTGAAAATGATGAAGAAAGAATAAGAATTGCCATAAACGGAAATAAGTTCATTCTTGGTCAAAAATCATGGAGCGAGTGCACCGAAGAATTGGTTTCATTCTTTTTGAATCAAAAGTAGTTTGATAATAGTATTTGATAGCTGAGTAACCCCATATAAATTGAAATTTGCTGCAAAATTAGGTGCGTATTTTAAGAGATCGAGTATAGCAATTACTGTTGGTTTAGGGGCGCTTAAACTTATAAAAGCGGTATTAACGTTAGTTATTATCATCCTATCCGCCAAGTATTTTGGAGCATCATCAGATAGAGATGCCTGGTTGGTTGGTGTCTCCATAATTACCGTGGCCACTCAGTTGTTTTTCGGACCGATTAATGAAACGTTCATAACAAAATATATCCATATCAGGGAAGAAGAGTCCGAACAGGAAGTAAACCAGGCCACTAATTCCTTAATATCTACCATAATCATATTCTCTGTTGTTATAAGTGCCTTTGTGTATTTTTTCTCGGGCACAATGGCCGATCTGTTTGCCCCGGGTTTTTCTGTAGCCCAAAAGCAAGTCCTGATCACCATGATCAATGTGCTAATCCCATCATTAATAATGCTTGAAATTATTAATATATGGAGTTCAATTTTAAATGCTTACAAATCATATTTTATTCCTGATCTGTTCTCGTTCATCACCCTAACGCTAAATATTGTTTTAATAATTGTTCTTTCCCCGTCAATTGGTATTTATTCATTAGTGGTATCGTCATACATTAGCGCTATACTGCTCTTAATAATACTACACAGGGAGCTGAAATTTAAATTCAATTACAGTTACAAATTTGTGGTCCCTGCTTTTCAGGAAATCAAGCCTTTCTTCATTTTTGCCTTACCGCTATATATTAATTATTTATTTTCCCAGGTTGATACCGTTATTGAGCGTAACCTTACAACTAAGAACGGTACCGGCAGTGTATCCATGTTAGATTATGCACGTAAATTTACCGAGCTGCCTACAAGCTTAATTGTAGCTGTAGTTACCACTGTTTTAACACCTCTGTTGTCATTATACGCTGTTAAACACACACCTAAAGAACTTATGGATGAAACCCAAAAGTACTTTAGGTTTACGGCTTTAATTATACTGCCAATATCAATAATGCTTATTGTAGCGCCGCGGGAAATTGTTGAAGTGATTTTGGTAAGAGGTAAGTTTTCTGAACAATATGTGCAGCCTACCAGTATATTACTCGGCATATATGGGCTTGGGCTTTTTGCGGCTGTGTTTTATATCATATACACCCAACTCCTCATCGCCCAAAAAAGGATTTACTTTTTCTCGAAGGTTGTAATTATAACTTATGTTGTAAAAATAGCATTCAACATCTTGTTCAATAAATACTTCGGGTTAAATACTTTTCCTATATCCTCAACGCTTTCAAACCTTGTAATGGGGCTTGTGCTTATGTATTTTGGATTAAAGGAATTTAGAAGTAAAATGTTAAAAGATACCTTTTTGATGTTGCTGATATTTGCTCTTACAACTGTAGGGGTATATTTCCTGCACAATTATTTAAAGCCATACCTTAGCAGTGGCGTTCCATTGTTAATAATTGTGTTTTTACTTATTGTTATTGTAGAAGTTATATTAGTTTTAATTCTAAATATTGAGGAGGCAAACGTTATAAAAACATTGTTCAATTCATTATATAAGCGCCTTTATTTAAATGGAAAAAAAGATAAAAATAATTGAATGTGCAGATCAGTTGGGTTTAGGGGGTACCGAGTATGCGCTTCAACTGTATTGTAAATATTTGGATAAAGAGAAATTTGATGTAACGGCTATTGGACTGTATAATGGTGGTGAAAGAGTAAAATTAATACAAGACCTTGGAGTAAACGTATTAGTGCTTAATGGTGATTTTGAGAAGTTTGAGACATTAATTAACGAATCGGATGTTTTTCATTGGCATGGCTATGGTCAGGTAGATGAAAAACTATTTAAGTCGTTAAGTAAAAACAAACCGCCGTTGATTATACAAACAAATGTTTTCGGCCATTTCAAGGAGTCGCCATTTTATAAATTAATTGATTTTGATTTATATATATCTGAAATGATATTGGTTAGGCGCATGAAGCTTGATCGGGAACTCGCTAATAAATATTCGAATAGAAGAAAAGTATTACCATACCCGGTTGATATAGATTTTTTGAAAAGTGTTGAGCCAGACTCAGATGCGCTGATTAAATTTAAAACCGATAACAATTTAAATAATCATTTCATAGTAGGCCGGGTGGGTAGGGCAGATGATCATAAATTTGATCTGATAACGCTATTAGGCTTTAAAGAATACCTTAAGTATGATGCAAATGCCAGATTTTTGTTAATAGGTGCAACTAATAACATGAAAGCTTACATTAAAAAGTTAGCAATAACTGATAATGTGATCATATTGGAAAACACAACTGATATGAAACAGCTTTTAACCTACTACAAGGCAATGGATGTTTTTTTAGCTGCAAGCAACATAGGTGAAAGTTTTGGAATGGTAATGGCCGAAGCTATGAGTATGGGGGTGCCTGTTGTAACTATTAGTACACCTACTAAGGATAACGCACAAATTGAGGTTGTTGATAATATGGTTACAGGTATTGCTACCTTTAGATTAGGGAAGACGATTGCCGCTGCAATAAATGAGATTAGCAAAAGCCCGGCACTTGCAAAAAAGATGGCTGGGAATTCAATTGATAAAATTTTAAATTCATATCGTGCGCAGGACATTGTTCATAGTTTAGAGCAATTGATATTTGATAGGTTGGGGATGGCATATGAGAAAAAGAAATATTTAATATTAGACTGGAGCGATAAGCTGAAAACTGATTACGAGAATCGTCAGAAGAATTTATTTGGGGAATTGCAGGTTAGTGATAAGGTACTGGTATGGTATTACCGCACATTAGGATATAAAGTTTATAACAAGCTTAAAAGGACCATCAGAAAGGCGTTTTCATGAAAATACTTTTTATAAGTTCAGCACATCAACCCGATTACTTATGTGATGCGCTATATCATGGTTTAAAAACTGAGTATGGTACAGATGTGGAGTCAGCCAATGAAATGTGGTACATGTATGATACGCTATTGGGCGACGAAAAGCAATACCTATATGGGCGCGGCTTCACATTATACGGCCTTTTAAACAGTGAAATTAAAAATGTGCCTGATGTTGCAGATATCATTGCCAAAATCAGCAACAGGTTTTATGATTACATTATATACGGATCTATTAGAGAGTGCAAGCTATTCTTTAATAATGTACTGGAAAATTACACCGCTAATAAAATAATATTTATTGATGGGGTAGACCGTACTTCAATTGAAAAGGATCTGGTAAAAAAGGGTTTATATTTTAAAAGAGAGCTGCTTCAGGACTCTCCCTCAATTTATCCAATAAGCTTTGCTATACCTGCCGAAAATATAATTAACGATATTCCTGTTAAAATAAGGGACTGGGCAATTAACTATCCGGGTAAGTTAAATACCTATATCCATAAAACAGAGGAGTCATATTACTTCGATTATAAAATATCAAAATTTGCGGTAACATTTAAAAAAGAAGGCTGGGATTGTTTACGGCATTATGAAATTTTAGCGAATGGTTGCCTTCCTTACTTTACAGATCTGGATAAATGTCCGTCAGGAACATTGGTAAATTTCCCTAAAAAGCTGGTGTTGAGTATTAAGCAGCGAATCGAAAATAATATTCAATTTTCTGATGAAGAATATAAGCAAGTTGTTCAAGAATTACTTAGCTATACCAAGGAAAACCTTACCACTGTGGCGTTGGCTAATTATGTGTTAGGTGTAGCTGAATGTACCAATGAAAATAAAACATCTAATAAAGGTACAGCAAAGATCATTACAGATGATGAAGCCATAATAAAAGCCGATTTTATAGAAAAGGCTCTGAATAAAAGCAAGTCCGGATCATCCGTGATTTTATATTTAGGTTTATCTAAAGTTCAGGATCTGCGTTATTTGAATAACCTGACTGTTTATGCTGATAGCATTTTTAAATCGGCCCTGAACTTTAAACTGCCGGCTAACACTAAACTCTATTTAACAGATGACATCGCGACTATACAAGAACACATTGATGTTATTGTTCTAGACATGACCTTGCCTTACCAGGAATATATTTCGGATTATATGCAAAAGGTAATAGCTCTAATGCAACCCGGTACCAGGATAATTATTACAGTACAGAATTACCGAAGTTTTTCAACCGTATTGGGTTTTATAAAAAACGATTTAAAGTTTGGCAGGTTGGTACTGGCTAAAGGTTCACAAGTGAATTTTTATTCAAAAAAATCATTAGAGAGATTTACAAATTCATATAATTTACAGTGCACTGGCATTTTTCCTTATCAATACGATAACAGCCATTGGGTTAAAAGAATGTTAAACACTTTTAGCTTTTTACGCTATTTTACCTGTAAAATGCTATTTGTAGAAGCGGAATTGAAAAATGGATAAAGTATTTATCATCATAGTAAATTACACTAAATATAAAGATACAATAGAGTGCCTTGAAAGTGTTTTTAAATCAACCTATGCTAACTTCCAGGTTATTTTGATCGATAATTCGCCTGATGACCTTTCTGAAACCAACATTTTAAAATGGTTAAACGGGCAAGGGGCTAATCAAATTGAAACAGATTACACCGAATTGGTGTACCCACTGATTAAAAAGCCGGTTGATTATTTACACATTACCGAAGATGATATTGATAAATCAGCGGATGCAAAAAGTGAGAAGCTTATTTTTGTTAAAGCTGAAAATCGTGGTTTTGCAGCCGCCAATAATATTGGATTAAAATATATTTTAAAGTGTACCGCTGAACCATCGTTTATTTGGATATTAAATAATGATACGGTTGTTGAAAAAAACTGTTTAAGAAACTTACTTGGTTTTTTCGATGATCATGAATTAAAGTATGTTATCGGGAGTAAGCTTCGCTTTTATCATCATAAACAAACCTTGCAAGCCGTAGCCGGTAGATATAATAAATGGTTAGGAAGTACTTACCATATAGGTGAAGGTGAAACTGACAATGGACAATACGACGATTTTTTGGTTTCTTCAGATAATTATATTATAGGTGCATCAATGTTTCTGCCTAAGCAATTCTTAAACAAAGTAGGAGTAATGGATGAAGATTACTTTTTGTATTATGAAGAAATGGATTGGATATTACGAGGAAGTGCACATGGCTTTAAAATAGCGATACAACCAACTGCTATTGTATACCATAAAGAAGGATCAACAATCCGTGGAGAAGAGAAAAAAAGCTCCTTCTCTGATTATTATTCAATAACAAACAGGTTAAGGTTTACTAAAAAGTGGTATCCTGTATGCTTATATACCGTTACACTAGGTGTTATTTATGCATTGGTAAAGAGACTGATGCAGGGAAAAATTGATTTTGTAAAAAAAACAACCGTTTCGGTTTTAAAAATTCTATTCTGATGGATCACTGTTGGGGGAAAATATACATCGTTAAATGACGAATTTTATTTTATTTATTGCGTTAACAATTTTAGCTATAGGGCCTGTAATCATATGGCCCAGCAGGTATAATGTACCTGTATGGTTAAATATCGGGCTGGTATTTGTTGCCTATTTTGTTCCGCTGGTGGTTTTAAATGATAACGACATTTATAGCGGTGAGGCTTTCGACCTGTTTTATAAGATCACCATAATCGGTGCGTTTTTTTATTTAGTTGGCTTAATACTGGGCTTTTTTTTACCACGTTTCAAAAACTCGTTAAGCTTTAATATCCGGAGCGATGAATTTTACGAAGAGCGTTTTGTAAAGCTCACACAACGATTTTTAGTTGTGGGGATTGCAGGCATGTTGCTAAGTTATTTGCTGATGGGTTTTATACCTGCATTTGCAAGTGATCCGCTAAATGCGAAATTCTTTAGGGGGCCTTATGAAGCGCCTTATATGCGGGTAGCAGTGTTATACCGTGTCTCGAATCTTATTTTAATAAATGCTATTGGCTTTGGCTTTGTATTGCTCTTTTTAAAAAGGAACTTTTACAACTTTTCATTGGTACTGATCGGGGCAGCTGTGTTATTATCAACATTAAACCGGGGTACAACAGCGTTTGCGTTACTAACGGTTATAGGGCTTGTTTGCGCACGCAAAGGGAAAATATACTCATGGCTTTTTGTTCTGCTTAATTTTGTTACCGTAGTTGTAGGCAGTATATCATACTATATCATAGGTTATGTATTTGGTATATCCCAACTCACTGACCTGTATTCCGAGGATTCTATATGGACACTTATTGCTTCAGGCGCGCCTGACATTTCTGATCAGTTGCAGTTTCTGAAGGCTTACCTGGCAAACCCGGAACTAACATATGGGAAGACATTTTTAGGTGGACTTATCCCAGGCCATTACGTTTGGAACCCGTCCGTCTGGGCACTAAAAGTAATAAGCCCCAATGCCGACTTAAATGATATTACATCGGGCGGGTTAAGGTTAACAGCCCCAATTTGGGGATATACAGCATTTTCATGGCCCGGTGTAATACTTGTAAGTCTGGGGGCAGGGTTAATAATGGGCTACTTTACCAAGTACCTAAAACATTGGATGAAGAATAGGAGCATAGCAAAAAATATTGTCGCTATCACGTTTTATACACTTATTGGTGTACAACTTTCTGGCTTTTACGTTTTTTCTTATATGTTTTTCCCCCCGCTAATAGTTCTGTTCTTTTATGTATTTATTTTAAACAAATAAAATGAGCGTAGTAATTAATGCCAGATTCCTAACTCAAAAGCTAACGGGCGTTCAACGTTTTGCAATAGAGATAAGTAAACTATTAAAGGCAAGGATACCGGGTATTACATTTGTTGCACCCAGGAATATAATAGATCTTGAATTGGCAAAAATACTAGATGTTAAAATTATAGGTACTCATAAAGGTGTATTATGGGAACAATATGATCTCCCCGTTTATTTATACCGAAACAAGCAACCTATACTAATAAATTTTTGCAATGTTGCGCCTCTGGTTTATAAAAATCAAATAATTACCATACATGATGTTGCCTTTATGGTTAATCCTAATTGGTTCAATAAAAAATTTGTTATGTTTTATAACTTTTTGATACCAAGGATAGCTAAAAAGGCGAGGATGATATTAACAGTGAGCGATTTTTCAAAACGGGAAATAGTTAATTATCTGCATGTGCAATCCGATAAAATTAATGTAGTATATAATGGGATTTCAAATTTATCAATGCAACAATTTGAAACCAATAAATATGGGAGCTATATTTTAGTTGTTGGATCAATTGACCAAAGAAAAAATATTCACCGGTTGATACAAGCATTTAATAAAGTGAATAACAATAATATTAAGCTTTTGGTTGCTGGTGATATAAGCTCAATATTTAACAATAATGATAATGACTCATTAAAAAGTAATGAAAAAATTATCTTTTTAGGCCGGGTAAGTGACGACGACCTTGCTACGCTTTATACCAATGCTTTGCTTTTTGTTTATCCAAGTTTATACGAGGGGTTCGGTATACCTCCGCTTGAAGCCATGTACTACAACTGCCCAACAATTGTTTCCAATATTGAAAGTTTGAAAGAGATATGCGGTGAAGCAAGCCTATTTGTTAATCCTTATAACATTGATGACATTGCGAAAAAAATTGAACTCTTAGCATCCGACGAATTCTTAAGAAATAATTTAATTAAAAAAGGAAAGCAAAATATCGAAAAATATAGTTGGCAAAAATCAACAGATATTATTGCGAGTATTGTTAATGATTTAAAATAATAACATTTGAAAGTAGCACTTATACAAGATTGGCTCACCATAATAGGAGGCTCTGAAAAGGTTTTTAAAGAGATAGCATCGCTGTATCCGGATGCGGATATTTATACGCTTGTAGCAAGAGACGAGACTATACAGGCGCTAAATCTTTCAGCGCATAAGGTAACAACCTCTTTTATTCAAAACCTTCCATTTGCTAAAAAACGGTACCGATCTTATTTGCCATTATTCCCGTTAGCAATTGAGCAATTTGATTTATCAGGTTACGACCTTGTCATATCTTCGTCGCATGCAGTGGCTAAGGGCGTTTTAACGCATTCTAATCAGATACATATATGCTATTGTCATTCGCCGGTTAGGTATGCCTGGGATTTATACCATCAGTATTTGAATGAAGCAGGTTTAAATAAAGGTGTAAAAGGCTTTATTGTTAAATATTTTTTACACCGGCTTAGGCAATGGGATATCATAAGCACTAACCGCGTCGATCATTTTATTGCTAATTCAAAATATATAAGTAACCGTATTAGGAAAATTTACGGCCGGGAAAGCGCAGTGATTTATCCTAATGTAGCTACCGAAGACTTTACGCCAATCGCAATTAAAAAGGATTACTATGTTACTTGTTCCAGGTTTGTGCCTTATAAAAAGATAGATCTGATTGTAAGCGCCTTTGCTAAAATGCCTGATAAAAAGTTATATATAATTGGGGATGGCCCGGATTTTAAAAAGATAAGCAAATTGGTAAAATCCAATACAGTAATATTGGGACATTTGCCCTTCAACGAGCTAAAGCAATATTTGGCAGAAGCAAAAGCTTTTGTTTTTGCAGCTGAGGAAGATTTCGGAATTTTACCCGTAGAAGCTCAAGCTTGTGGCACCCCGGTTATCGCTTATAAAAGAGGAGGGGTTTTGGAGAGCATAATTGAAAATAAAACAGGAGTTTTTTTTACAGAACAATCTGTAGATTCGATCATATCGGCAGTAAATACATTTGAAAAAACACTTATGCTTTTTAACTGTAACGATATTGCAAAACATGCCTCTGTTTTCTCAACTGATAGGTTTAAAAATGAATTCTTATCATTTGTTAATCAAATAATTTTGACTAAAAATGCAGAATCCATATAAGTTACTTCTATTAACATTTTGTTAATAATAGGTGCATTTTAATAAAATAATTTATGAATTAGGGTCAATGTAAAATTATTTTTATTCTTTTTAAAACAATTATAAAAGAATAAATGTTACCTTTGAATATCCCTAGGCCCATGAAATACTCAAAGCTGCTTCCGTTTTTCATTTTTATAAGTGATTTTTTTATCTTAAATATCGCTCTCAAACTAGCGTATTTATTGTCTTTTAATCATCATTCACCAAGTATAGAGTTTAATAATTTTATCTTATTGGTTAATTTTGTTTGGCTGTTAACATCTTTATTTACAAAGACATATCAACTACCCAGGCCTTTGGTATTAAGCGAAAATATTAATAGGTTTTCGTCCTCCTTGCTTTATCATTTAGTACTAGTGTTGTTTGTTATTTACTTCTTTAAATTATACGAAGTTGGCCGCGTGGAATTGGTAATCTCGTATGTGATGTTTTTCTCGCTGATTGTTGTTGAAAGATCCTGGATGTTTTTTACGCTGGATGTTTTAAGAAAAAGGGGGTATAATAGAAGGCATATAATAGTTATAGGAAATGAAGGTATAGCCAAGCGATTATTTAAATCTTTTGCGAAACATCCGGAGTACGGCTATCATTTTATTGATTTTATTAACGAAACAAGAATGAAAAGTATTTCAACAGATATTTTATTCGAACAGATGTTGGATAAAAGGCCTGATGAGATATTTCTGTGTTACAAGAATACTAACCAGGCATTGTTAAAAAAATTAATAGATTTTGGTTATCAAAATAACCTTAAGATCAAATTTGTTTCTGATTTAGTATTAGATAATGGTTTTGCTTCTGTAGTTAACTATGAAAATCTCCCCATAATACAGCTTTCTTCACATCCAGAGATTAGTTTTAAAATCAAGTTTTTTAAGAGAAGTTTTGATGTTTTGTTTTCATTGTTTGTAATGATATTAGGCTTCCCGGTATTTTTTATAGTAGCACTAATTACTAAGTTTACATCTAAGGGGCCTGTGTTTTTCAGGCAGGAAAGGGTTGGACTAAACCATAAGCCTTTTAAAATATATAAATTTAGAAGCATGTATTTAAATGCTGAACTACTTGGCCCACAATTATCTAGCGACAATGACCCTAGAATCACGAAATGGGGTTCGATATTGCGCAAATCAAGGCTGGATGAATTACCTCAATTCTGGAATGTTTTAAAAGGAGATATGTCAGTTGTAGGCCCGAGACCAGAGCGCCAGTTTTTTATCGAGCAATTGTTATTAAAGTCGCCTAATTATAAAAAATTACTTACGCTTAAACCAGGGCTTACATCTATTGGGCAGGTAAATTATGGATATGCTGAAAACATTGACCAAATGCGTAGCCGTGTACGTTATGATCTAATATATCTTAATAATATAAACTTTAATAGTGATATGAGCATAATTCTAAAAACAATTCAGGTTATGGCTCAACTTAAAGGGAAATAAAAATGAGTGCTTGTGATTTTGGGATTTAATCTTTATAAAGTCGTTTTAGTACTTTATGGTCTGAAATTTTTATCATCCCTTAATTATTGTAATGTGCTTGAATAATTCCTCAAAGATCAATAAAGCTATAGTCTATTCCTTCTCTTCAGGGTAACAATTTACCAGGTAAATATTAAAAAGCTCGTAACTGAGCTTACCTTTGGGTTTAATTTATCTATTTAAATCGCATAGCCAAATGGCAGGAATAGAATTTATAACTGGCTAACAATTAGTTACATTCAAAAAGAAACAAATAAGTAACACACCATTAAAGAAAAAGTATCGACGGAGAGTAACAAATTATCAATTTGTAAGATATTAGTCAAAAAACGGCAAATGCTGTCAATTAAAAAATGAGGGCCTCCGATTTGTTGTATATTAGGGTGAGTTTTTTTGGCTTGTTGACGCAATGAATATCCATAGATTCCATCCTTCAGCTACATTAAAGCCTTATATAAAGGAATTTTTAATTATTGAAGCTGACGAGGCAATTAAAACTAAAACCATCCCTGATACATCGATTGTGCTCACTTTTCGTGTTAAAGGGGATGTGTTCAAAACAGATGGGGGAAAGAAATGCTTTCTTCCACTCAATGCTGTGGCCGGGTTGCGAAATTCGGTTCGTGAATTTTATTATTTACAACAAACCATTAATGTGCTGGTGTTTCTTAACGAAGGGGGCATTAAAGCCTTTTCAAAAATTCCCGCGCATGAATTATTTTGTCAGAGTATAAGTACAGAGAATCTATTTCATGCTGCTGAACTAAATTTATTGTCAGAACAGCTGGCTGAAACTAAGAATAATAGTACAATGGTCGCGATTGTTGAGTCGTTCCTTATAAAAAAGCTCATAGATCATACACCCGATGTGCTTATCCATCGCGCCGCGAGGTTAATTAAACAACAAAACGGTGTGGTTATAATTAAGGACTTAGTGAGCTCTCTGCCGATAAGTCTTGATCCGTTCGAGAAACGCTTTCGTGCTGTTATAGGTACTACACCAAAACAATACGCTGGTATTGTTCGCTTGCGAAATCTGATCAGCAAATATTCGATATATGATTCGCTGACGGAAACAGCCTGCAAAGCTGGTTACTTCGACCAGGCTCATTTTATAAAAGACTTCAAATTGTTTACAGGTCAATCACCCAAAGACTTTTTCCAATCTCAACTTTATTGGTAAATCAGTGATTTTTTACAATTCACGGCCGTGTGACTGGTGTAGTTTTGTAAAAAAAACAATGAAAAAATCATCGAAAACACTCCTTGGATTTGCTATGCTTTGCCAGGTTGTAATAACTCCGAGTAGCACCCTATTTGCAAAATCAGCGTACATAATCCCAGGCGGGCATCAAACTATCCTGCTAAATACCACGACAAAACAACCATTTAAATTGATCACCATGGAAAACAATAAAGAAGTGATACGAAGACTATTTGAAGATGCACTCAATAAGCGAAATATGGGCTTGCTTACAGAACTTGTATCGGCCGACTACACGTCTTCGGACGGGGAAAAAGGCGCAGCTGCAATGGGAAAAACTTTTAGAGGACTGATAAAGGCATTTCCTGATTTGCAATGGCATATCAAAGAATTGTTCGCCGAAGGCGAGAAGGTTTTTGCAAGCTGGGACGTACAAGGAACCAATACCGGGCAATATCAAGTATTTGCACCCACAGGCAAAAATGTTACCGGTTCCGGTATGGGCGTTTTTACATTCAAGGACGGCAAAATAGTGCAAAGCGATGTTCAAACTGACCGCCTTGGGTTCTTACAGGCCCTTGATATTTTACCACGCGATCTGTCTCACCTGAACAGCAAAAAAATAACTAAGGACGCAGTTGTTCTCATCGACAAATTTATTGTGCCCAGGCAATCTATAGATGAATTTTCAAAACAGGCCAATTACAATAGCGATTTCATTAAAAGACTTGCGGGTTTGATTGAACAGGAAGTGTTTAAATCGACGGATGACCAGGGGAATTTAACAATTGTTACCACCGCTGTATGGGAAAATGAAGCGGCTTTTGAAAATGCAAAAAAAGCTGTCTTTGCAGAATTCCAGCGGATTGGCTTTAATCCATCTGAATTTGTAAAACGTCTTAATGTTGGGCAGAAAAGAGGTATTTATTGCCTGGCTGATTAAAGATTAAGCTGAGGTTGAGGTCTTGCCGGATCAATGCCAGGGAAGACCTTATCTTTTTTTGTCCCGCAGTTCCCGCCATAGGACTCCGCGAATAATGTATGTGTTGAAATCCCATTGCTTACAAGCCGTTTGCTACCTTTGCCAAATGGCAGGTATCTATCTTCATATTCCTTTTTGTAAACAGGCTTGCCATTATTGCGATTTCCATTTCAGTACATCCTTAAAATATAAAGGCGAGCTTATAGATGCTTTAATCAAAGAAATACAGCTGCAAAAAAACTACTTAGCCGGTGAAACTATTGATACCATTTATTTTGGTGGTGGAACGCCATCATTATTAAATGAATCCGAGATAAGCTTATTGATTAACACCATTACTGGTTTACATTCTGTAGCTGCTGATGCGGAGATAACTTTGGAAGCCAATCCGGATGATTTGGATAAGGCCAAATTGCAGGCTTTAAGACAAACACCCATAAACCGCTTTAGTATAGGCATACAATCTTTTTTTGATGAGGATTTGCAGTGGATGAACCGTGTACATCGTGCTGATGAAGCGGAATCAGCTGTAAAAAGGGCGCAGGACATGGGTTTTGAAAATATTACGCTCGACCTGATTTATGGCTATCCCTTACTAACCGATCAAAAATGGAAGTTTAATACTGATAAGGTTTTTGAGCTGGGTGTTCCGCATGTATCAGCTTATTCCATGACTGTTGAGCCGCGCACTGCCCTGGCGTCGTTCATTAAACAAAAAAAACAAGTTGCCATGAGCGACGAGCAAAGCGCCGCGCAATTTACTTTTTTAATGGATGCTATGCACACAAAAGGTTTTGAGCAGTACGAAATATCAAATTTTTGCAAGCCGGGATTTTACTCTCGGCATAACTCCAACTACTGGAAAGGGGTGAAGTATTTAGGTATTGGCCCATCAGCACACTCTTATAATGGCGAAACCCGCCAGTGGAATGTAGCTAATAATACTAAATATATGCAAGGCCTTGGGGCTGGACTGATACCTGCCGAAACTGAAATACTGTCGGATATAGATAAGCTAAATGAATACATCATGACCTCGTTACGTACCAGTTGGGGGCTTGATCTCGATAAATTAAACGGCATTGCTTCTGCATCAGCCGATCATCTGCAAAAAGCTGCAATTGAATTTTTTGATAAGGGATGGCTATCTCAACAAAATAAAATAATATACTTAACACAAACTGGCAAGCTTTATGCTGATCATATAGCCTCGGAGCTGTTTTTTAGCAAAGAGGATAATTATTAGCTTTGCCGGCCATGAAAATCAAAGTCATTTTGTGTTTATTACCGTTTGTCATCGGGCTGGTAAGCTGCCAGGCAATAACCGATGATATGTTTCCGGGTAGATATGCTTTGAATGTTGACAAAAAAGATTCCATTATTTTAAATGATGATTACACCTACGAGCATAAATATGTCGACTCCTTAAATAAAATGCATAAGTGTATTGGTAAATGGGACCTGAATTTTAACAAGACCATTTTATCCTTACATAATTTTGATTCTTTTAATGCTCACGGCGTTAATTTCAAGGGCACCTGGAAATCATATCTCGGTATGGACGAGGACTCTGTAAAGATATTATATACAAGCTACACAGTAGATGACGAAGATGTGGAATTGCATTATGGTATGAAAATAACAGATAATTAATAGTGCCTTATAAAGGCACGCATCTACGAATAAAATCCCCATTTGGTTTAAAAATATATATAACCTCAGGCTCTTAACAGTTGCAATCTGTTTGAAAACCGTGAGGCATATTGCGCCGTATCTTATTTCATATTACCTAAAAAGAACAATATGAAAAAATTAATTATCTCGGCCTTTGCTTTAGTAGCTATCGCATTTGCACCAAACACTTTCGCACAAACCAAAATGGTTGGTGGTGCAGCAATGTACCCCACAAAAAACATTATTGAAAATGCAGTAAACTCAAAAGATCATACCACACTTGTTGCCGCTGTTAAAGCCGCCGGTTTGGTTGAAACATTAGAAGGCTCGGGTCCATTCACCGTATTTGCACCAACTAACGAGGCCTTTGATAAATTGCCTGCCGGTACAGTTGATTTTTTGGTTAAACCAGAAAACAAAGCCACGCTAACTAAAATTTTAACTTACCATGTTGTTGCAGGCCGTTTAAGCGCCGCTGATTTAATGGCTAAGGTTAAAATGGGCGGTGGTTCTGCTACTTTAACAACTGTTGAAGGCGGTAAACTAACCGTTATGGAAAAAGGCAAAAAATTATACCTTGTTGATGAAAAAGGTGGTCAATCATGGATCACCATTGCCGACGTATTTCAAAGCAATGGTGTAATACATGTGGTAAACACCGTATTAATGCCTAACTAATTATTGCGGTTTTTACAGGCAGTTTGTAGGTGATATGTGTTGATGTGCAAACTGCCGCTGCAAATACTTTTATATTTCTCTACCTATAAAACGAGATGCCCGGTTGCAAAAGCGCCGGGCTTTTTTGTGTTATATTTTACCAAGCGTCATTGCGAGCGAAGCGTGGCAATCCCCGACTTTGCAAATCCGCCCTGTATAGTTTGGGATTGCCACGCTTCGCTCGCAATGACGGTGGGAGATTATAGCGCTTTTTATTGTCAAAAAAATATCAAAAAACAATTTTACTTTTTTCAGGTTTCTCTGTTTAATTACTTTTGGCTGTTAATTAATTGTAAATATGGGTATCATTTTAAGTCCGATAGATAGAGTTGATAGCATTAGTAGGGAGGATTTTGTTAACAATTATTTAAAACCGCGTAAGCCGCTTATCATCCGTAAGGCCACCGAAAGCTGGCCTGCACTGCAAAAATGGACCTTTGATTATTTGAAAGAAACTGTTGGCGATGTAGTTGTACCGCTTTATGACAGTTCAAAGGCCGACCCATCAAAACCGATTAATGCTGCTGCAGCTGAAATGAAGTTCGGCGATTATATTAACCTTATACAAAAAGAACCTACCGACTTACGGATATTTTTATTCGACCCAATAAAATATGCACCTAAACTGTTGGATGATTATCGTTCTCCTACTGATTTATTAGGTGGGTTCTTAGATAAGTATCCTAACATGTTTTTCGGCGGTAAAGGCTCGATTACTTTTTTGCACTACGATATTGACCTTGCACATATATTCCACACTCATTTCAATGGCCGTAAGCAGGTGATTTTGTTTGATAACAAATGGAGCGAACGCCTGTATTGTATCCCTTTTGCTACCTACGCCTTAGAAGATTACGATATTGAAAAACCTGATTTTACTAAATTTCCAGCATTGGATGGTGTAGAAGGTCAGGAAGCAATATTGGAACATGGCGATACTTTATTTATGCCTACCGGTTTTTGGCACTGGATGAAATATTTGGATGGCTCATTCTCTATTTCACTGCGCGCCTGGGATAAATCATGGGGGATTAAAGCCAAAAGTTTATATAATCTAACTGTACAACGCAAGTTTGATGACATCATGAAAAAGAACTTCAAAAAGCGTTATATGGACTGGAAGGAAGAGTTAGCCATTGAAAGGGCTAATAAGGCACTGGCAGAAGGACAACCGCGATAACCACCGTTGCGTAATTTTAATGTTGCCTTAATATAACAAATTAAATATTTACGTTACTTTGCTGAACTTCGGTGTTATGGCTTGCCTTTGGGTGAATTGTTGATCCGACAAAACATCAAAGTATGAGCTTCATTCTCCGTCCGATCGACACTGTCGAATCGATTAGCCCTTCCGATTTTAAAAAGAATTATTTAGACAAACGTAAGCCGTTAATTATTAAAGGCCTCACCAAGAGCTGGCCCGCCCGCGAAAAATGGACTGCCGAATACTTAAAAGAAGTAGTAGGCAAAAAAGTGGTCCCGCTTTATGATAATTCAAAAGCCGATCCGTCAAAACCCATCAATTCATCAGCTGCTGAAATGCCTTTTGATGAGTATATCGATTTGATTACATCTACACCAACAGAACTTCGCATCTTCTTCTTCAACATATTTAAACAAGCGCCGCAATTGCTGGACGACGTTGTTTTACCCAAGGATTTAATGGGCGGATTTTTAGAAAGCATGCCCGCCATGTTTTTTGGCGGATCAAACTCAGTAACGTTTTTACATTACGATATAGATTTGCCGCACATATTCCATACCCACTTTGGCGGTCGCAAGCACATCATCCTTTTTGAAAACAAATGGAAGAACCGTTTATACTGCATCCCTAATGCTACTTATGCCTTGGAAGATTATGATGTAGCTAATCCGGATATAACCAAATTCCCGGCATTGGATGGGGTAGAGGGCTTTGAAACCTTTTTGGAGCACGGAGACACCCTGTTTATGCCAACCGGCTACTGGCATTGGATGAAGTACCTTGACGGCTCTTTCTCATTAAGTCTGCGTGCCTGGGATGCTTCGCCAATACGTAAAGCTGCCAGTTTATATAACCTTGCTATAAAAGGCGGTTTGGATAGTTTGCTCAAAATGACGTTTAAAGCTAATTACGCCAAGCGACGTGAAAAATTAGCTATAAAAAGGGCGCATAGGGCGTTAGCTGCGGGTAAACCTCATTAATTATTTAGGCTAAAGCCGGAACCTTCCTAATCTTAGTCCGTTGACTAAAGTCAACGGCAATGAAGAATAACTTTGCTTAGCTATACAATTTTGATCCGTTGACTGAACTCAACGGCAATGAGGAATAGCTTTGCTTAGCTAAATAAGGATGTGATCAGCCTTGCATCTCGGCTTTGTATCATAGAGAAACCTTTAATCATTGCCGTCCTATTTATGGGGCGGATATAAGATTGAAAAGGATTGGCTTTAACCCAATTTACGAGGTATGATCGCAAACAATCTTCCACTCCCCATTAATTTTCTTGAACCATAAGGTGAAATATCCACCCAACGCTCCTGCGTCACGTGTTAAATGCCAACCGCCGAGCATAAATGCGTTGTTTTTATCCAATATTTCCAGTTTAATTATGGTGAAAATCAATTGTCCCATGGCGGCTTTATCAGGGTATGATTTTTTGTAATGATCGGTAGTGGTTTGCCAGCCATATTGTGGTGTTGTCTTGCCTACAAATACCAGCGAGTCTGATTTCCAATAGCCTTGCATAAAGCCATCAATATCGCCTTTGTTCCAGGCCGTTTGCTGGTCGCTCATTATTTTTAAGATGGCTTGCCTGTCCTGCGCGAAAATTGTACAACTGCAAATAATTAAAATGAATGATAGTAATAGTTTTCTCATAAAGCAAATTACAGAAAAATCATTAAAAAATACTTTTAGCTTTGGGCTTTTGCTTATACACCCTATGAATAAGAAAGTGCTATGCTTCGGCGAGGTTTTGTGGGATACTTTTGGAGATGAGAAAATTGCCGGTGGAGCACCAATGAATGTAGCGCGGCACCTGGTTCAACAAGGTGTAAAAGCCGGTTTCGCAAGCCGTGTAGGCATAGACGAATCGGGCAATAAACTGGTGGATGTTTTAAGGCAAAACGGTCTTTATTCAGAAAATACCATCCAGCGGGATGAAACCCTGCCAACTTGTGAGGTTACCGTACAGCTTGACGACAAGGGGCAGGCTACCTATATCATACCTCAGCCTGTTTCATGGGATAATATTCAAACTGCAGAAACGCTTACCTATGCTGCTGTAAATTCAGATGCCATTGTGTTTGGTAGTTTAGCTTGCCGCACCGATGTTACCCGCAATACATTGTTGAATTTGTTAGACGAAACCAAAGCGTTAAGAATATTCGACGTTAATCTGCGTGCCCCGCATTATACGCTTAGTACTATAGAAAACCTTGCGGCACGTGCCACGGTTGTGAAAATGAATGAGGAAGAAGCCCGCCTGTTAATCGGTGGGAGCAGCAGCGCTTCGTTGAAAGATATTATTGCTGAATTTCGCGCTAAGTTTCATCCAAAAACTATTTGCGTAACACGTGGCGAAAATGGCGCCATCATTTGGCACGATCATGATTACTTTGAACATCCCGGCTTTAAGGTTGATGTGGTAGATACCGTAGGTGCAGGCGATGCATTCCTTGCCACTTTTATAGCAGGCATATTGGCCAATGAGCCTATGGCTAAATTGCTTGTGAAAGCCTGCGCAATAGGTGCTTTTGTTACCAATAAACGGGGTGCAAACCCAATTTATGACGAGCAGGAGATCAACAGCATTATGCAAAGCTAGTAACCCTTCTTTTTTACTTTCCACTTACTATAAAGCTGTATGCTTAACCTATTTTTGTGTAGATTAACAACAAAAATATGAAGGTTGAAATATGGTCGGATGTAATGTGCCCGTTTTGTTATATCGGCAAACGCCGGTTTGAGGCTGCATTGGCACAATCGGCACACAAAGATGAAATACAGGTTGAATGGAAAAGCTTTCAGCTTAACCCCGATATGGTTACCAGCCCGGGTACCAACATTAATCAATACCTCGCGAAAGTAAAAGGCTGGACTTTAGAGCAAGCCGAAGAAATGAATGCCCATGTTACCGGTATGGCGGCAGAGGCAGGTTTAACTTATAACTTCGACAAAGCGATAGTGGCCAACAGTTTTAACGCGCACAGGTTTAGTCACCTTGCTAAAAAGCATGGTCTGGGCGATGCAGCCGAAGAACAATTATTCAAAGCCTATTTTACCGATGGCAAAAATACCGATGATATAAACACTTTAGTTGAGTTAGGTACAGCCATCGGCCTTGACGCTGCCGAAGTAAAACAAACTTTGGAAAGCGATGCTTATGCCGGCGAGGTAAAAGAAGATATTATTGAAGCTCAACGTTTGGGCGTGCGTGGGGTGCCATTTTTTGTGCTGGATAGAAAATATGGTATTTCGGGAGCGCAAGCTGTGCCCGTTTTTGAAGAAACTATTGAAAAAGCATTTACCGAATGGCAGCAGGAAAACCCCAAGCTCGATATTATTGAGGGTGATAGCTGTGGCCCGGATGGGAATTGTTAAGTCGATTTGTCCTTGCGAGGAACGAAGCAATCGCACGTAGAAAAGCCATTGTGCAAGGTTTGCGATTGCTTCGTTCCTCGCAATGACAATTGTGGAACGTTCCCAATTCAAACAATTTTTATTAAACTTGCTCATCAGCTTAATAACCAATTATGAGCATTTTAAAATCCGCAGTAGCAGGCGTTATGGTACTTATGGCGCTTACATCAGTCACATCAGCACAAACAACTATCAAACCCGAAAAATATTCTGTTTATAACGGCGAGTTGGGTGTTAAATACTCAGCCAAGAAAACCGTGTTTAAAGTTTGGGCGCCGAAAGCTTCAGTGGTAAAGCTGCGTTTATATGATGCCGGTGAAGGCGGATCGCCTATACAAGAGATCGATCTTGATAAAAAAAGCAGGGGTAGCTGGCAAGCTATCATCAAACAAAACATTAAGAACAAATACTACACCTTCCAGGTAATGCAGGATGGTAAATGGTTGTTAGAAGCGCCTGATATTTACGCGAAAGCGGTAGGGGTAAACGGTCATCGTGGTATGGTGGTTGATTTAAAAGCAACAGACCCCATAGGTTGGAAAAAAGACAAAAGCCCTAAACTTAAAAAGTTAACCGATGCGGTTATTTATGAACTGCATATCCGCGATATTTCCATCGATCCAAACTCAGGTATCAAAAATAAAGGCAAATTTTTAGGGCTGACCGAAACCAATACCAAAAGCCCGGATGGCCAGGCAACCGGATTGGCGCATTTAAAAGAATTGGGTGTAACGCATGTACACCTATTACCCGCTTTTGATTTTAACTCGGTAGATGAAACCAAGCCTGATGAAAAACAATATAACTGGGGTTATGATCCCTTAAATTATAACGTGCCCGAAGGCAGTTACTCCACCAACCCGTACGATGGTAATGTAAGAATAAAAGAGTTTAAGGAGATGGTGCAAGCCCTGCATGCTAACGGATTACGGGTGATATTGGATGTAGTTTATAACCATACGGCTGATATTGATCATTCTAACTTTACACAATTTGCGCCGGGGTATTTCTATCGTCACAATCCCGATGGTAGTTACTCTAATGGTACAGGCTGTGGTAACGAAACCGCGTCGGAGCAACCGATGATGCGCAAGTTTATGATGGAGTCAGTATTATACTGGGCCCGGGAATATCATATAGATGGTTTCCGCTTTGATTTGATGGGGATACATGATATCAAAACCATGAATGCCATCAGCGATACACTGCATTCAATTAACCCAAGCATTGTAATTTATGGTGAAGGATGGACGGCAGGGGCAAGTCCTTATCCTGAAGATAAACGGGCTGTTAAAAAGAATGTATTGAAATTAAATGAGGTGGCGGCTTTCAGCGATGATATTCGCGATGGATTAAAAGGAGGGTGGTCTGATGTGAAAGCTAAAGGTTTTGTAAGCGGCGATCAAAATTCAAAAATGAGCGTGATGTTCGGGATCGTGGCATCGGTACAGCATCCTCAAATAGATTACAGTAAAGTTGATGATTCCAAAGCACCATGGGCAAAGCAACCTTTCGGAACGATAACCTATGCTTCCTGCCATGATGATAATACCTTATTTGATCGCCTGAAGATTGAAAACCCGGATGCATCCGAAGCTGACCTGATCAAGATGGATAAGCTGGCCAACGCGGTTGTACTTACATCGCAAGGCATATCGTTTTTACACTCAGGCGAGGAGATGTTACGTACCAAACAAGGGGTAGCCAATTCCTTCAACTCGCCCGATAATATTAATGAAATCGACTGGAGCCGCAAAACAAAGTATGCTGATGTGTTTAATTACTATAAGCAAATGATCGCTTTGCGTAAAGACCATCCGGCTTTCAGGATGCCATCTGCAGGAATGATCCGCAGACGTTTGAATTTTATTGAGACCGGAGATCCATCAACCATAGCCTATCAATTAACCGACAACGCCAATGGCGACAAGTGGAAAACGATATTAGTAGTGTTAAATGGCAGCAATGATGCGAAAACGGTTAACATCCCAACCGGTAACTGGACTTTGGTAAGTGATGGCAATAAGGTAGACGATGTTGGGAAGCAGGTAAATGGTTCATCGGTTACTATTCCCGGTATTACAGCGTATATTTTGCATGATTAATTGAAATAGGGTAATATCAAACATTACCGTTTCTTTACTTTTCATATAAAATTTATTAAATACCTTTGCACAAGTGTATTTAGTACACTTACTGTATGGAGGAAATTGAATTAGATAATACGACCGAGGCTGCATATACCCGGTCGAAATTTACATTGAGGGTGGTTGTTGGTGTAATGTTTTTCCTTGCGGGATTATGTTTTGCCAGCTGGGCATCGCGTATTGTTACGGTGCAACAAACAATGGGCATGTCTGATGCTGGCCTAGGCGCGGTATTGTTCTCGCTTCCGGTTGGGTTAATGTGTTCCCTGCCTTTTTCCGGTTGGATCATTACCATTATCGGCAGTAAAAGATTGCTCATTATATCACTTATCGTATATAGCCTTGCGTTAATCAGCTTAAGCCTGGCGCAAAATATAGTGCAGTTAATAGGTTGTTTAATATGTTTTGGTTTTGCAAGTAATACGGTAAATATCTCCGTTAATACCCAAGCAGTTGCTAACGAAGTAATGTATAAAAAGCCCATCATGGCATCCTTTCACGGTTTGTGGAGTTTAGCCGGTTTTACTGGTGCTGGCATCGGTACATTTATGATAGCTAACGGAATTGCACCACTGCATCACTTTATGCTAATAACCGCGATTGTGATAGTGATGATTATTTTAACCGCCAAATACCTTAAGGATGATAAAGTAACCAATAGCGGCCCGGTATTCGTAATGCCTGATAAATCATTAATTACGTTGGGTATCATCGCCATGTGCTCCATGATTTGCGAGGGGGCGATGTTTGATTGGAGTGTTATCTACTTTAAAAAGGTAGTACTTGCCCCAACAGCTTTGGTAGGTATAGGTTTTACCGCTTTTATGTGTACTATGGCTGGCGGCCGCTTTATTGCCGATTGGTTTGCCCACCGTTACGGTTTGAGACGTATTTTACAAACCAGCGGTACGTTAACCGTTACAGGCCTATTAATCGCGGTTATATTCCCCTATTTTTATACGGCTATGGCTGGCTTTTTATTGGTGGGTGCTGGTGTTTCATCAGTAGTGCCCATGGTTTATAGCGCTGCCGGACGATCAAAAACCATGGCCCCGGGTGTGGCTTTGGCAGCAGTATCCACTATCGGGTTCATTGGGTTTCTGTTTGGTCCGCCAATAATTGGGTTTATTGCAGGGTTAGCCACTTTAAGGGCATCATTTGTATTTATTGCCTTTATGGGCACATGCGTGGTTGTTTTATCAACCAAAGCCGAATTGTAACTATTCCCGATCTAAATCATCCTCGTCGGGGTTTAGCAAATATTCAAACTGCTCATGCCCGTTGTGGAATATAAATTTTATGCGCTGTTTACCCTCTTCTATGTCTAAAGACATGGCCCCAAGCGCAGTTGGTATATTATCCCTGATCAATTTAATGTCGGTTATGTTGGGCATCTCAATAAATATATCATCACCCTGCGGGCTGATTTTCCAACCCTGCAAATGAGCATGATTCAGGGTATCGATCCATTTTTGCTGATAGAAATTCATAGCAGATAATTTATATCCTTTATTAAGGAATCAACGTGCCAATGGTTTTATACTATAGATAATTAATTGCTTTTTTGGGCTAATTTACCAATGGTGAGGCCCTGCACTGTTACTGAAAAAATTACGATGAGGTAGGTGATCAATACAAATTCATTCCGGTGCATAGCTTCGGGTAATGATAATGCCATGGCTACCGAAAGGCCGCCCCTTAATCCGCCCCAGGTTAACATCGCGATCGCATTCTTCTCAAATTTTATCCAAAACCGCAAAACAGCTATTGGTAGGAACACACAAATGTATCGTGCAAATAAAACTACAAATATCATTATAAAGCCAATGAGCATAACGGTTGGATCAATTTTTATCACCAGCATTTCCAGGCCCATTAACAAAAAAAGAATAGCGTTAAATATTTCATCCAGCATATCCCAAAACTTTAGCAGATGGTCCCGGGTAATTTCAGAAAAACCTTCGCGCTTACCTTTTGTGCCAATAATAATACCGGCAATAATAATAGCCAATGGCCCTGAGAGGTGAAGATGATCAGCCAGCGCATACCCGCACATTACTACGGTTAGCGTAATAAGCACTTCCACGCTATAATTGTCTATCGCTTTAATCAAAAAATAAGCTAAATACCCTATTGCACCACCAAAAACTATTCCACCACCTGCCTCTTTTACAAAAAGGAGGGCCGTGCTATTTATAGAGAATTTGGCCATTCCATTTGTGGCAATCTCCAGTATTGTTAGAAATATTACGACACCCACACCGTCATTGAATAATGATTCGCCGGCAATTTTAAGTTCGAGGGATTTTGGTATACCCACTCGTTTGAGTATCCCCATAACAGCAATAGGGTCGGTAGGCGATATCAATGCTCCAAATAATAAGCAATAGATATACGGTATAGCGAATTGAAATATCTGGAAGAGGTAGTAAGCCATCACACTTACTAAAAAAGTTGAAATGAATGTGCCAATTGTAGATAGAATAATTACAGGCCATATTTCATCTTTAAGTTTATTGGCATCAATATGCAGTGCCCCGGCAAATAATAAAAAGCCGAGCATTATTTTCATTAACACCTGTTCAAAATTAATGTTGGCTACAAGCTTATGTGCTTCTGTTGAAAATGTTGGTATTAAGTTGCCGACTAAAACAATAAGCAACGATGAAAACATAGCCAATATCATTATGCCAATAGTGCCGGGCAATTTAACCCATCGCTCATTAACGTAGGCGAAGACGGCAGTAAGGAAAATGATTACGGATATTATTTGATAGATTTCCAACGCGAGAATGTTTGATTCCACAAATTACTATAAATTACTTTAATATGGCGTATGGTGGGTAAATCTTAATATTACGTCAATATTCAATTATCATATTTTTATAATAATTGTTAAAATATACACTCATATCAAACAATATGGGTTAATTTTTTGTAAGATTACTTAATCATTACAGGCATATTAATACCTTTGTCCCCAATTGATGGATACAACTGATACCACACCCATAATACCAAAACCCGTGAAGCAAAAACGATTTGCAGGCTTTAGAAAAAGCCTGACCGATTTTTTTGCCAGTCTTTATAATATCAATAGCTTCATAATCCGCTTTTTTAAGGAAGCCTTTTTGCCTCCTTATGAGTTTAAAGAAATTATAAGGCAATGTTATGAAACAGGTGTACGGTCGTTCACACTAATCTCACTAACAGGTTTTATTGTCGGGTTGATATTTACCAAGCAATCGCGGCCTTCACTGGCTGAGTTTGGTGCGACATCATGGTTGCCATCGTTAGTATCCATAGCCATTATGCGTGCCCTTGCACCGCTGGTAACCGCGCTTATTGCCGCAGGTAAGGTAGGTTCAAGTATTGGTGCGGAGTTAGGCTCCATGCGGGTAACCGAGCAAATTGATGCTATGGAAGTATCGGGCACAAACCCCTTTAAATTTTTGGTTTGTACAAGGGTATTGGCCACAACGTTAACCATTCCTATTTTGGCTACCTATACTGGTTTAATATCAATCCTGGGGGGCTTTTTAAACGTATATGTAAATGAAGGCACCAGTTACCGCACTTATATAGGTCAGGTTTTTGATCCATTGAGTTTTATTGATTTTACAGCTGCCTTAATTAAATCTATAGTATTTGGGTTTACTATTGGTATTGTAGGTTGCTATCAGGGTTATAACTCAAGCAGTGGTACCGAGGGCGTTGGGAAAGCAGCCAATGGCGCGGTAGTTACCGCCATGTTTTTAATATTTATTGAGGAAATTACCATTGTGCAAATAACCAGCTGGTTCAGATAATATGGAAAAGCAAAAAGCACCTATAGATCATAAAAACGCGGTAATTCGTGTGCATGGGCTTAAAAAAGCTTTTGGCGACTATGAAGTATTGCGTGGTATCAACCTGGAATTATACCAGGGTGAAAATCTGGTGGTACTGGGCCGGTCAGGTACAGGTAAATCGGTATTGATTAAAGTAATATCAGGCTTATTGCAAGCCGATGCAGGTACAGTTGAAGTATTAGGACAGAATATAGACCAGTTAACCACCAGAGAATTACAGGCATTGCGGATCCGAATCGGGTTCTCGTTTCAGAATAGCGCCCTATATGACAGTATGACGGTGCGTAAAAATCTGGAATTTCCGCTAGTACGAAACCGCAGGGGTATTGGCCGAAAGGAAATAGACACATCTGTTGAACGGGTTTTAGAAGCAGTAGGTTTGGCACAAACCATCAACCAAATGCCATCGGAGCTATCGGGCGGGCAGCGCAAGCGTATTGGTATTGCACGTACGTTGATACTGAACCCCGAAATAATGCTGTATGATGAACCAACAGCAGGTCTTGACCCAATTACATGCATCGAAATAAACGAGCTTATTAATGAGGTGCAGGAGCGATATAAAACATCATCTATCATCATTACACACGATTTAACCTGTGCTAAACAGACAGGCGACAGGATTGCGATGTTACTTGATGGGAAATTTCAACGGGAAGGTTCTTTTGAACACGTATTTGATACGGATAATGCCCGGATAAAACCATTTTTTGATTACAATTTTATAAAATAGATATTTACCATAATATTATGGATTTAAGAGAAAACAGGCGTGCGGTAATAGTCGGATTATTTTTAGCCATTGGGTTAATTGTATTCATCCTGGGTGTATTTACATTAGGCGGTCAGTCAAAAAGTTTTTCAAAAAGCGTACATATCAGCGCCGTATTTGATGATGTTGCTGGTTTGAAAAAAGGCAATAACGTTTGGTTCTCTGGCGTAAAAGTGGGTACCATAAGTGATATACATTTTACCGGCCCATCGCAGGTTGATGTTAAAATGAGTGTTGATGAAAATTCACGCCAATACATTCATGATAATGCGCAAGTGCACATTGGTTCCGATGGATTGATTGGTAACAAGATCATCGTTATTGATGGCGGAAGCCCGCAAGCGCCAATTATTCGCGAAGGTGACATATTGCAATCAGCGAAGATTGTTTCTACCGATGATATCATCAAAACAGTACAGCAAAATAACGAGAACCTGTTAGCCATAACCAGCGATTTTAAATTACTGAGCCATAAGATATTACAAGGTAAAGGAACAGTAGGCACACTTTTGGCAGATAGCCTGATGGGTGTACAGCTAAAGGAATCGATGCATAACCTGCAAATAGCTACACAAAGCGCGGCGGTAATGGCTAATAACCTTACTAAATTCAGCAGCAAACTAAGCACTAAAGGCGGCCTTGCTGATAAGATATTTACCGACACGGTTACATTTAACAGGATACAAGGTGCTGTAGCACAGCTAAAAGCAGCTGCCGATAACGCCAAAACCTTAACTGATAACCTTAATACAGCCAGCAACAAGCTAAACAGCACCGATAACGTGTTAGGCGTTTTGTTAAACGACAAAGCCAGTGCAGCTAAAGTACAAACGAGCATCGATAACCTGCAGCAAAGTTCAGTTAAGCTGAATGATGACCTGGAGGCTGCACAGCATAACTTTTTCTTAAAAGGTTTCTTTAAAGACCGTGCTAAAGCAAAAGCTGATAGTTTAAAAAAGGCAGGCAAACAATAATTTGTTAACCGTATTGTACCACGATAAACGGTACACTTTTGGGGTTAAAAAGAACGTGCTTTTTTGGCCAAAATGGAAAGCGTTAGGTCTGTGCGATACCTTTCCCTAATATATGGAAAGGAGGAGGATAGGGTCAATATGCAACAAACCATTTCCATCATAACCTGTTACCATATAAACGGGTAGTTATGAAAAATAAAACAACCCCAAAAAGGGAAGGCACAGTAAAAACTCCCGCTCCCCAAACCGAGGAGTTAAAAACCGAACCACCCATCAGCGAAAAGGATGAGGTGAAAAAAGCTGAAGAAAAAACGATCAAAGCTACCCGTAAGCATTTGTAATGCTTTCTTATTAATTTAGGCGATTATAACATCCTCTAACATGAAATACATATTGCCTTTTGTCGCCTTTATCCTCCTGATCCAATCTTGTAAACCGGCTATTAAGTCTTCTGATCTTTACGGTACCTGGAAGTATCAGAAAGTAGAAAATCCAAATGAAAAACCGCCAGATAGCGTAGGGCATGATGAGTTGCAGGCACAAGCTCCCTTTATCAAATTTACTAAAAGCGATAGCCTGATTATTGTTTGGGGTGGTAAGATGTTATCACACGGTAAATTCCGCATGGATGGCAATAACATCAGTTATACAGAAAACCTGCCTGATGGTTCTACAAGGACATTCCCATTCTATATTTCAAAAATAGATGACAAAAATTTAGTCTTTGAAACGCTTGGCGAACAGGGGACAAGGGTTACAGCTGTTAAGGAATAATCTTAATGCCCCACAGGCATAGTCGTTTTATCCGGCTCAATTTCCTCCACAATAAAGCACCTGCCGATAAGTAAAATACATAAAGCTATAACTGACGATATAGAAATAATTACCGCCATTGAAAATGGCGAGATGGTAGTAAACAAACTTACAGAATAGGTGGCGAACGCGCCTATGCCCAACTGCATGGCGCCCATAAGCGATGACGCTGTTCCCGCGTTTTTAGAGAAAGGCGCTAAAGACAACGCCGAAGCATTAGGATTAATAATACCTACGCCGCACAGGATCAAAAATATCATAGCAAGTGTTCCGCTCAACCCAAACCAGCCGTTGTATGATTCTATCAAATAAAAAACGGCTACTATAGCTTGCCCTATCAAAGCAACTATAACAATACGTTCACTGCGAAAGTATTTGAGCAGCACATTATTCAATTGGCTGGAGCCGATGAAGGCGATGGACAGAAAAGCAAAGATCCAACCGTAAACTTTACCGTTTACATGAAAATACTCCATAAATACAGCCGGTGATCCTGCAACATAGGCAAACAATCCTGCGAATGCAAGTGATGATGTTATGGCATAGGTATAAAACTGTGGTACGGTCAATACTGATAAAAAGCTCTTGATTATGGGTAGTGGTTTTAAAGAATAGGAGGTATCGGCTTTGTAACTCTCGGGCAAAGCGAATATTACCGCTATCAGTATCAGTGCTGCAATGCTCAGCAACATAATAAAAACAGATTGCCAGCCAAAAGCCGCGGTAAGGTAACTACCTACCGTTGGCGCTATCATAGGCGATGCGCCAAGTACCAATACCAGCAAAGCAAAAACTTTAGCATTATCCTTCACGGGGAAAATATCGCGTACCATAGCCATTGCCGCTACACCCGCCGCGCAGGCCCCTATCGCCTGTATAAAGCGCAGCATAATAAGTGTATTGATAGAGGTAGCAGAGAAACATCCCACAGAAACAACAATATATAATGCCAGGCCAAAATATAATGGCTTTTTGCGCCCGAAACGGTCCATCAGTGGCCCGTAAAGCAATTGCCCAAAAGCCAACCCAATGAAAAAGCTAGATAACGAACGGGCAACCTCGGCGGTAGTAGTATGCAGGGCTTTGGCAATAGCAGGAAAACCCGGCAGATACATATCAATACTAAAAGGACTCAGCGCGGTCAACAGACCCAGTATCAGGATTAAAAAAAAATAACGTTTACGGGTCATGTATTAATAGATAGCTGCGGCAAAGGTAACAATGTAGTTTGAATAGAATGGGGCTTATTTAGGCTCCCACAATTCAACTTTGTTTCCTTCTAAATCCAGTATATGTACAAATTTGCCGTAGGGCGAGTCTTCAATTGCATCTACAATGGTTACCCCGTTGGCTTTCAGCTCTGTCACCAATCCCTCAATATCTTCTACCCGGTAATTGATCATAAAGTCTTTTTTTGATGGCTCAAAATATTTAGTATCCTCTTTAAACGGGCTCCATGTGGTTGATCCTTCCTTTTTAGGGTCGTCTTTTTCCAGCCAATCAAAAGTAGCGCCGTAGTCGGTAGCCGGTACTCCAAGATTTTTGGCGTACCATTCCCTCATTTCTTTCGGATTATCGCTTTTAAAAAATATACCGCCAATGCCGGTTACTTTTTTTGATTGAGATTTTTGTTGATCGCTCATATTTGGTTTTTTTTGATGGTTAGGTAATGCAAAAACGTCAGACATATTTAATCCGACACCGACCGCAATAGCCCCGGTGACTGACTTCTTTATAAAGTCGCGTCGGGAATCGTTTTCAGTTTTTTTCATGTATGCAATTTAAGCATTGTAACAATATAAAATAGTAAGCTGCAAAAAGTTCAAAATCAACAATTGTTATTACTTTAGGAGGGTGATAATTGTATTTTAATAACAAACGGGTCATGCTGAATTTATTTCAGCATCTCTCAAGCAGGATTTACATCATGATTGCTTGTCCTGTGGGATGTCGAAATAAATTCGGCACTACTAAATTTATGCGTTAATGGCCATACTATCTATCTTAATCTGCCTTGTTCTGTTAGTAATACTGGTTACCTGGGCAAAACTCAATCCTTTCGTTGCCTTTTTAATTGTATCCATTTTGGCTGGCTTATTATTGGGCATCCCTATGGATAAAGTTATGTCATCGGTAGAATTTGGCCTTGGTGATACACTTAAGCAATTAACGATCATTATTTGTCTTGGCGCCATGTTAGGCAAGCTGATAGCTGTTAGTGGGGCCGCCCAACAAATTACCGAAACCATGGTAAATGCTGTTGGCGAAAAGCGCATTCAATGGGCTATGGTGGTTACCGGCTTTATTGTGGGGATACCTTTGTTTTACGGTATAGGCTTCGTATTGCTGGTGCCGTTCATCTTTTCAGTAGTTTATAAATACAAACTACCTGCGGTTTACATTGGTTTGCCTATGCTGGCGGCCTTGTCAGTTACGCATGGTTTTTTACCACCGCATCCATCACCAACAGCGTTGGTGGTTATGTTTCATGCCAATATGGGACTTACGCTTATTTATGGCTTAACCATAGCCATACCCGCTATTATAATGGCGGGGCCGGTATTTGCCCAAACACTTAAAAATATTCCCTCACAGCCGCTGAAAACCTTTGTGGCTGATGAGCTGCCACCTGATAAGCTCCCCGGGAGTTTCAAAAGCTTTTTTACAGCCTTGCTGCCTGTTATATTGCTAATGCTTACGGCTTTGTTACCTTTTGTTATTCATGGTAAAGGCCACTTATTGCAAATAGTGTCTTTTATAGGCGATCCTGCCATTGTGATGATCATATCGCTATTAGTAGCAACTTTTACATTAGGCATCACTCAACAAAAAAACATGAAACAATTGGGCGATATTTATGGTGATGCGATAAAAGATATTGCGCTTATATTATTGATTATAGGTGGCTCGGGTGCTTTTAAACAAGTACTTACCGATAGCGGAGTAACAACTCAAATAGCAAATACACTGCAAACATATTCGTTATCGCCGCTTATTTTAGGTTGGCTGATAGCGGCAGTAATCCGGATTTGTATAGGTTCGGCAACCATTGCCGGTTTAACCGCGGCCGGTATTGTATCGGCATTGGTACTGCAAGGGCATGTAAATCCTGAGTTGATGGTGCTGTCGATAGGGGCGGGCAGCCTGGCTTTTTCGCATGTTAACGATTCGGGCTTTTGGCTGTTTAAGGAGTATTTTAACCTAACCGTTAAGGATACCTTTCGTTCCTGGTCGGTGATGGAATCATTAGTTTCATTTATTGGTTTGGCTGGTGTTTTACTGCTGAATCTGGTAGTTAAATAGAATCTTGAGTCTTGGCTCTATTAAATAATGCTTTAATAATTAATTCTGGTTAACAATTTAATAATACAAAATATATCGTATTTGGCATGTTTCATGTACGAATACTAGTAATTATTAAAATTCAAATGCCATGAAAAATCAAATCGTAAAAACAATTGTTTTTGTATTAGTAATGGGGTTTATGTCTTATAGTTCAATGGCCCAAAATAAAAACAAGGAGCCAATGGCTGTATCTAATGCGTTTTCGGCCAGATACCCGGCTGCAAAATTAAAGAACTGGAAAATGAGAAATGATACCTGTATTGCTATGTTCAATATGGACAAGAGGCACTATAGGGCATTCTACTCGACAGATGGAAACTGGATTAAAACGGAAAGAAATGTTAAACACTTATCTACCCTGCCATTGCCAACTCAGGTATATTTAAAACATAGTAAATACGCAAGTTGGCACATTGATAACCTTGCGAAGGTTCAAACACCAATGCACAACATTTATATGGTTCAGCTTGATAACCACAGCGGGAACACTTCTTACGAAAATATAGGTTCTGATGAAACTGAAAATCTATATTTTAATAGTAAAGGCGATTTAGTAGCAGCGAATAGGCAGTAAACGCGTAAAAGTATTTAAATTGCAAAAAACACTCCTTAGCTAAGGAGTGTTTTTTTGTTTAATTATACTTAATTAAAATTTCAGCTGTTATTATTATGTATACCCTAAACAGTAATTATAAAACTCCCGTTTAATAAGTATGATAAAAAAGGTACTCGTATTTTTTTTCTGTATGATGCCTGGCCTTTTGTTTGCACAAAATATCTATCGCAGTATAGATACCTCCCGGTTTACTAACGATACCGTCCCCCAACGTGATGTGATTGATATTTTTCGTTCCGTTTTTACAATCAAAAGCCGTCCGCCCTTAGGCGAAGAAAAAAAACGTTTCTATTTTTCGTTTTTACCTGTAGGTAGTTCTGTTGTACAGGGGCCCGGTAAGGCATTTATTACATCAACCACCGGCGCTTTTTATTTGGGCGATAAAGATAATACCAATATATCAACCATAAGTTTTACCCCATACTTTAATTTTAAAGGCCGGTATGGTATGCCTATTCATTCCAACATCTGGCTAAAAAATGATAGCTGGAACATACAAGGTGATACGCGGTTTTTGGTATATCCGGTTACTACCTGGGGGCTAACAGGCAATAAACCCGAAAGCGATGGTTTTTTATTAAATTATAAGTATGTGCGGTTTTATCAAAGTGTGCTTAAGCGCATTGATGATGATTTTTATGCGGGTATAGGGTACGATCTGGATTATTATATCGATTTGGATATTACACCTGCTAATCCTAACGCTTTCAGAAATTATACAGGCTATCAATATGGAACAATAGCCGATCGGAACTCCTTTTCTTCGGGCCCAACCCTTAACCTGTTATATGATACCCGTAAGGATAATAACCTGTTTAACCCGCTGCCTGGTTTTTATGCCAACTTAATATATCGTTACAGTTCGGTGCCATTGGGTAGCGATAATAGCTGGCAATCCCTGTATATCGATTTGCGTAAGTATATATCAATTACCAATAGCGGTCCTAAAAATATATTGGCGTTTTGGTCCTATTACTGGACTTCACTTACACCCGGCACGCCTTATCTCGATCTGCCTAGTATCGGTATGGATCCATATCAACGTTCAGGCCGGGGCATTGAGCAGAGCCGCTATCGTGGGCAGCGCCTTTTTTACTTTGAGGCCGAATACCGCCGCGATATTACCGCCAATGGACTACTGGGCTTTGTTGCTTTTACCAATATAAACTCAACCAGCGAAATAAATACAAACCGTTTTGTATACTGGCATCCGGCCGGTGGAGCAGGCCTCAGAATTAAGTTTAACAAAAAGTCAAATACAAACATTGCTTTGGATTATGGCTTCAGTAAAAACTATGGAGCGGTACTTATAAACCTTGGCGAGGCTTTTTAAATGTTTACTCATAAATGATTCCTGTAGTTAACTTACTGGTTATTAAGTCATTGTAATGATAATGTTACGTATTTAATAATGTGCTTTAAAATGCTATATTTGTTTTGGCAAATAGATCAGTTTAATACTATTTATTTATAGGATAATATAATTCTTAATAAGAAACTTTATCACTGTTTGTCATCACTTAATATCTATGTTAAAACGTATTTTAGTATTGGATGATAATCAGGATATTCTTGATATCGTGCAGGAAACCCTGGCTTATGAGCAATTTGATGTTAAAAGCCTCACACGCGGCATAGATGTTTTGCCAATGGTTCAGGAATTCTTACCTGATTTGGTAATTTTAGATTATCGTGTAGCAGGAGCGAACGGCGGCGAGATATGCCGGCAAATAAAAGCACACCCTAAATTTAATGCAATCCCGGTAATTATTTTTTCAGCCTATATCAATAGGGATAGCGAGCTTTTGGCCTATGGTTGCGATGCCATAATAAACAAACCATTCGATTTAACAGAATTGATTGAAAAGGTAAATAATTTAGTATCCAAATAAATTATTTATAATTTGCTTGTTATAAGCATCCTAAACCATGTTATTGCAAGGACCGAGGACAACCGACCGAAAGGAGCTCATTAATGCCGATAAAACAAAAACATAGTTAATAATTACATACTATATAGGGCGTACTTGCTTATGGACGATAGCTTATTTCCTTATAACTATTATGTACTTGTTATTTAAAAAAGCTGCTTAAAAACTAAACAATTCCGCATTTGATTAATCATTAATTAATTTTTTTTAACAAGTCAAATAAAATTACGTAATTCGTTTTTTATACGTTACAAAGAGTGAATAAATACCTAACCTCTTACAAAGATTATATTTGCCCCAAATGCGGGTCGCATTTTCATTATCAGATGCATCGTGGTTCTTTTGCAAAAATGATATCCGTGTTTAAACCTGTTCGACGTTTTTTTTGCGCCAAATGCAAGAAAGCCTATAATATCGTATTGGATAAAACTTCATCCGACTGATAAAAAAACAGAATAACTGCCCTGGTTAAGCTCCACCCATTCATAATTCACACTTTAAATTATATATTAAAAGTTAATTTTTAACATATAATACATTCAATTATAGGTTCAAAACTCTCATCCTGTCTAAAAATAAAGCATTTATATGATTTTGGTACAGGAATTGTACATATAATAATATGGAAGCAGCAGGAAATAATTTCGGCGATAACGTAATTGACATGAAAAGGATTTTAGCGGTGGATGACAATCAGGACATTCTAGACGTATTACGTTATATTTTAGAAGATTCAGGTTATGAAGTAGATACACTCAGCGATGGGCATGACCTATTCAGCCAAATAGCAAAGAGCCATCCCGACTTAATATTACTTGATATTATGCTTGGCGATATGGATGGCCGCGTATTGTGCAAAAATGTTAAACAAACCGCCGCAACACACAATATTCCTGTTATTCTAGTTTCTGCAAGCCATAATATTGCCGATAGCATGAAACAAAATGGCGCCCCGGATGACTTTATTGCAAAACCATTTGATATACATGTATTGCTTAATTCTATTGAACGCCAGTTAACTGCAGCATAAAATAAATTGCCTGTTGTACGCTAACGATATTTTTCGTATATTTAAATGTTGCCCCAATTTTATGATTCCTGTAAACTCATATATGGAATCTTGAAAAAAATACTTTTCCACATCAATACCAACCTGTAATTTAGCATCGTTAAAACGTTGTTTATCCACATTTGTGAATTACTAATGTGGATTACATTTTTACGATAACGCTATTTTAGCAACTTGTATACGCGCCTTATGTTAAAACTCAAATACCTCACTTTTGTATTGCCCGTACTATTTGTTTTGTCGTCAAATGCCCAGCAATCACCAGCTTATTGGGTAAACAAAACTTACCGCACAGCTACCGATCTGTTAAATAACGGTAAATATGCATCGGCCGCCGAGCAATTCCGGCAGGTGGAGAACGCTACATATAAAACAACTACCCAAAAACAGTTCGAATCAGAAATATCGTTATTAAAAGAAAACGCCCAATATTACGAGGCTTTCTGTGCCCTGCAATTAGGTAATGACGATGCCGAAAGTATGTTCCTGCGTTTTATAAAGGAGTATCCTGAAAATCCTTTAGCTAAGTTGGCTTATTTCCAGATAGGTAAATCATATTTCAAACAACAAAAATATGAAGATGCCTTACGTTGGTTTGATAAGGTACAAGCCGGCGAGTTAAGTGGCAGCGAAAACACCGAGTACAAGTTTTTAAAAGGCTACGCGTATTTTTCCATAAACGACTACAAAAATGCGCAGGAGCTTTTTGCTGAGGTGAAAAACCGCCATTCAAAATACACTGAAGATGCTACTTATTATTTCGCTTATATTTCTTATTTAAATAAAGACTACCATTTAGCATTAGTAAACTTTGAAAAATTAAAGAATTCTAAAAAATATGAGGACAGCTATCCATACTACATCACAGCGGTTTACTTTTTAGATAAACGTTATGATGATGTACTTGCCTATGCTATCCCAATCCTGAATACTACGCACCAACAGCACGAAACCGAAATGCTGCGTATCGTAGGTTCTTCCTATTTTGCTAAGGCCGATTATGATAAAGCGGTTAATTATTTCAGCCGTTTCCAGGATGAAGACCAAGGTAAAACCCAAAGCACACAGGATAGCTACGAAATTGGTTACACTTATTATAAGGTAGGCAACAATGCCAAAGCTGCCGTTGAACTGGAAAAACTGGTCGACCATGATGATATCTACAGCCAAAGCGGTGATTATACCCTGGGCGATGTTTTCCTGAAAATGGGTAATAAGCAAAGCGCCCGTAATGCCTTCCTTGGTGCATCAAAACTAAATTTTGATTATAAATTACAGGAAGACGCGCTTTATCAATACGCCAAACTTTCTTACGAGCTCGATTTCAACTTAGAGGCGCTTAACGCTACCCGTAAATACTTAAAAAACTACCCACGCGCAACCCGTACCGAAGAGGTTAAAATATTATTAGGCGAAGAGCTACTAAACTCCCACAACTACGCCGAAGCGGTTGATATTTTGGAGCCGATACAAAACAAATCCGAAAGCGCGCGTATAGCTTATCAAAAAGTTACTTACTACCGCGGCTTACAGTTTTATAACGAACGCGCATTTGAAAATGCGATAGGCATATTTCTTCGCTCACTAAAATTCCCGGAAGATTCAAAAATTGCAGCATTAACCACCTATTGGATGGCCGAAGCTATGTACGAGGTGCGTAAATACGACGAGTCGGTTGAGACTTTCCAGCAGTTTTTAGATATGCCGGAGTCAAGGGAAACGGACGTTCATAATTATGCCAATTATGCTTTGGCTTACGCGGCATTTGGTGGCGAAAAATACAGAACGGCAGCTACCTACTTCCAGAAGTTTTTAGCAGGCGACGAAAAAGATACCGCCACTACTAACGACGCGATAGCACGCCTGGCCGATAGCTACTTTGTGCTGAAAAGCTATAACGATGCCTTAACATATTATGATAAAATCATCGCCAAGCACAATTCAAGCGAAGATTATGCCTTATTTCAACGGGGTATAATACAAGGGTTGCAAGGGTCGCAGGACAATAAGATCGCCACCCTTACCGAAGTGTTGAACCGCTTCCCTAATTCTGATTATGCGGATGATGCTTCATTTGAAATAGCCTATGCTTATTTCCTTAAAAATGATGGTCCGACAGCTAAAACTGATCTGGAAGCCATGATCGCTAAGTACCCGCATAGCAGCTATGTACCACGGGCGTTGGCTACAATTGGGTTAATTGATTATAACGCCGGTAATGATGACCTGGCTGTTGAATCATTCAAAAAAGTAATCGCTGATTACTCTTCGACCGACGAGGCTAAGCAATCACTGAAACAGATCCAGAAAATATATACCGATAAAGGCGATGCGCAAACCTTTATAACCTATGCGGCTACCACGCCTATAGGTAACTACACCAGCGCTGAGCAGGAAGACATTATGTTCACTGCCGCCAATAATCTGTACCTGCGTGGCGATTGGAATGGTACCGTGAATGCGGTGAATGCTTATTTTGATAAGTTCCCAACCAAACCTATCTACAATAAACAAGCAAGGTTCATCAGGGCCGAAAGCTTGGTTGCCCTGGGCAAACCTGCTGATGCCGTAAATGATTACAACGTAATATTAAACGATTGGACAAGCACTTATACCGAGAAATCACTCATCAGCATGGCTAAGCTGTACATCGCGCAGCAAAAATATAATGATGCGGTTGTATTCTTGAAAAAGCTGGAGATTAACTCCGAATATAAAGAGGATTATACCTTCGCTATAAATAACCTGTTATTGTGCTACGCGCAAATGGGTATGGCTGATGAAGCGCTTAACTATGTGAAACAGGTACGTGCAAATGATAAATCATCACAGGAAGATAAATTCAAAACAGGCTTATACGCTGGTCAGGCTTATTTAGCTAAAGGTGATACTACCCGTGCTATTAACGAATTTGATTATACCATAAGCAATACCAAAACGGTTGCTGCTGCCGAGGCAAAATATAACGTAGCCTATATTGATTACCTGAAACATCGATATAAAACATCACAAAAAACATGTTTCGATCTGGCTAAGGATTTCCCTAACTATGATTACTGGATAGCTAAAACCTATATTTTATTGGCTGATGATTATGTTGGGTTAAAAGATAACTTCCAGGCAAAAGCTACGCTGCAAAGTATAATTGATAACTACAAAGGCAACGACGATATATTACCAACCGCTAAACAAAAGCTGGCTACGCTAAGTGGTAAAACTTATGAGCCGCCAGTAGCAGCGCCAGATACTACACAAAGCGTTAAACCGGATACTACAACTACTAAACCTGCAGGCAATGGTAATTAACAGGATGATGACCACAAACACGAGACAAGCAATGAAACTACGCTATATATATACGCTGCTTACCTTAATTGCGCTGCTATACTTTGCCCCGGCAAATGCGCAAACCAAGCCCAAGACTAAAAAAGTTGCTGCTAAAATTGTTGCTAAAAAGCCCGCAAAAAAAGCAATGAAAACTGCATCTACCCAGAAATCAGATGCGAAAAAGATTGGCGATGCCGTAGCTAGAACAAATTCAGCTGCGGATACAGCTAAATCAGGAGGTAACAATCCTAACAAAAACAGCAACAGCCTGTCGGAAGAAATTGTAGTTACTACCGATTACAAACCGGTTTTGGCCGATGCGGTAAAAATTAGGCGTAACCCTGATTTGGAAGACGCGACACCATATAAAGCGCCTTTAACTTATACGCCGCTGGATATTAGATTAGAGCAAAATAGCGACATCCGCCAGTTAGATGCCATGAAAATGCCTGCCCAGCAGGATTCTATTCCAACAAACAACTTTATACAGGTTGGTTTGGGGAACTTGAAAACCACTTACGGCGAAGGTTATTTCAGCACCGGCCCTGATCAGGGTTTACAAGCAGGTGGTTATATTAAACACCTTGCCGAGCAGGGCAGCCTTAATAAACAAAATGAAAGCACAAACGAGGTTGGCATATTTGGTAAAAGCATAGGCGCAACCAACTCGCTTAATGGCCGTATCGACTATAAATACAACAGCAATTATTTTTATGGCTACGATCAGGCAGACCCATCAACTGAAGTTACCCCGGGTAAACAACATTTCAGCATACTAAGTGCCGAAGGCGACCTGGCAAAAAACTATGCCGATGTACCTAATGATTTTACTTATGCCTTAAAACTTAAAGGTTACACTTATAGCGATGCTTACGATGCCCGCGAAAGCAATGTGGTTTTATCAGGCTTTTTAAACGAAACCGTTAAACAGTTTTATGCAGGTGTAGCCGGTTCATTAGATCTCACTACCCAAAAAGATAGCCTGTATAATTACAACAATAGCCTATTGCGCATAAACCCGTACATCAAATTTCAGGGTGATATGTATAAGATAGATGCAGGTGTAAACATTGTTGATCAGTTTGGCTTTAGCAGCAACTTCTACATATTCCCGGCAGCTAAACTGGAGTTACAGGTTATACCAAAATATGTACGCTTATTTGTTGAAGCCAAAGGCGATGTAAATAAATCTACCTTATTGGATTTCTCAACTGTTAACCCATTTATCGGTCAAAATATCGACATCAAAAATTCGGTCGACAAATTGGATCTGAGCGCTGGTTTAAAAGGAACATTAGCGCCGGGGCTTAGCTTTAAGGCCTTTATTTTCCGCAACAGCGTTAAATACATGCCGCTAATAGTGAGCAATTTTGGTCCGGGTGGTAATAAATTTGCTGTTATTTATGATAATGGCGACTCGCGTATCAACGGCTTTACCGGTGAGCTGGACTACAAAGCATCCGACGATGTGGACGTATTTGGCCGTGTAGAGTTTAAAGACTACCAGATGGCACAACAGGCACAAGCCTGGAACTTGCCTAAGTTTAAATTAACCGCAGGTACCGCCATCCACATTAACCGTAAAGTTGATATTACAGGTTCGTTATTATTACGCGGAACAACTTATGATCTTCCTTATGCCGATGCTTTAACAGCCAAAAGCGCGGTTACACCAACCACAATTGGCTCTTTTGTTGATTTAAGTGGTGGTGTTAATTATAAGGCCACCAATAAGATCAGCATTTTTGTGAAAGTAAATAACATCCTTGATCGCACAAATACAACGTGGTTGTATTACCCTGATTATGGGTTTAATATATTCGGCGGGGTTGGTTTTGCTTTTTAAACTTTGTAAATTTTATAATTAAGTTTACTTTTAGCAAAATGGATGTAGCCTATTATTTAAGCGAACTATTAATGCAAAATGGCGAGGTAAATGTACCCGGCCTGGGCTACTTTGTGCAGTTAAAAGTTGATGGCTATTATGATAATGAGCAAAGTAAATTCTATCCGCCAACTAGTAAATTACAATTTGACCAGCAATATCAGGATGATGATGTGCTGCTGCAATATATAGCTGAGAAAAAGAAGATCTCGCTGGCATCATCAAAATACTTCACCGCTAAATTTATTGATAATTTAAGGCAGGAGGCTATGATTAAGGAAGTGCCCCTTGCCGATTTAGGTACGCTCTATTTTGAGGATACCAAATTGCATTTTAAACCTGCCGAAGCTTTACCCATTGATCCGGCATATTATGGTTATCAACCGGTTGAAATCAATAAATTGGGCGGCACCTCATTCCATGAACAACTGGAAAAAGAAATGCCCCGCCCTGAACCTATTGGTCTAATAGACACGCTCCCGGTTCAGGAACAGGTGGCTTCGCAGGAAGAAGAGTTTATATTTAATGGCAGAGGATATTCAGACGAAGAGGTAGAAGGAAAAAACAATAACTGGATATGGATAACCATTACGGCGGTTGTTCTGTTAGGCATAATCGGTGTATTTGCATTGTATAAATTTAACCCGGCTGTATATAACAGGCTAATTGGCGCGCAACACCCCGCGCCAATCATATTAAAAGCACCGGTAAAACACGATACCACAAAAACAGTAGCTCCTGCTGTTATTAAAGCAGATTCGACTGCAAGCAGCACAAAAAAGGTAATAGCCGATACTACGGCAAAACCAGCGAGCGTTAATATAGCAGCTCCGGTTAATACGGCAGCGCCGATTGATACTTTTTCCAGAGTTAGGTATGAATTATTAGGAGGTGCGTTTCAAACCATTGCGGAAGCTAACAGAACGATTAGAAATTATAAAAAACTTGGTTTTGAAGCCAGGATAGTTAAAAATGCCCCCGGTAAATTATTCAAAGTAACATTAGGTACTTATTTTACAGCTGATGATGCAGTAAATGCTATGCATGCCATACAAAAGACCGGAAAAATTAGTGAGATAAGCATACAACCCTATAATCCCAAAAAATGAGTTTATTACTACAAGTAACAGATACCGCGCACAAGATAGCAGATACAGTAAAGAATCTTTCACAAACCGGCGGGGCCACAACGGGCGATACCCTTCGTTTCGGAGATTTATTGGTTAAAGGTGGCGTCATCATGATACCCATTGGTATTTTGGCAGTTTTAGGTTTAGTTATATTCTTTGAACGATATTTCACCATCCGCAAAGCTTCAAAAAGCGACGCTAACCTGTTAATGCAGGTACGCTCAAGCATACATACCGGTAATTTAGAATCAGCCATTGCTATCTGCAGAAACAGTAACTCGCCGCTTGGCCGTATGTTGCAAAAAGGTTTGTTAAGGATAGGCAGGCCTATAAAAGATATTGAAGGCGCTATTGAAAATATAGGCAAACTGGAAGTTGCCAAGCTCGACAAGAATATAGGCATCCTGGGTATTATTGCGGGTATTGCCCCAATGTTCGGCTTCTTAGGTACCATTTATGGTGTAATTAAAATATTTTATGACATCGCCCAGTCGGGTAACCTGAGTATTGGTGTTATATCCGGTGGTTTGTATGTGAAGATGGTAACGGCCGCCGCGGGTTTATTTGTGGGGATGGTTGCCTATATATTCTATCACATTTTAAATATGATGGTTGATAAGGTAATATTAAAATTAGAGACCGACGCCATTGAATTTATTGACTTGTTAGAGGAGCCAAGCAAATGAATTTAAGTAACAGGAAAAAAAGGATTGCTGCCGAAGTACAAACCTCAGCGATGAACGATATTATGTTCTTCCTGCTGTTGTTTTTCCTCATCGCGTCAACAATAACCAATCCTAACGTTATTAAATTAACGCTGCCCAAATCGTCAACAAGCCAGTCAGAATCTAAGAAGACCATCAATGTGTCAATCACCGGCGATCTGAAATACTACGTCGACAAAAAACAAGTAAACGTTGACGACCTGCAATCAGCAATATCAGCATTTAAAACACCTGATGCTGATTTAACCATTGTGTTATATGTTGATAAAACAGTAGCCATCCAAAATGCGGTACAGGTAATGGATGTGGCACAAAAAATGAATATAAAACTGGTACTGGCAACAGAACCGAAATAGAGTTTAGTATCAAGTAATTAGTATCAAGTAGCAAGACAAAAGGCTACTGTACTAGCTACTTGATACTAATTACTTGATACTAACATGGAATACAGAGAAGAAAATAACTATCCAAAAGCATTTTTAGCAACAGGCATTATTCTGGTTGCACTGATGGCTATGTGTTATTTTATGGTATTCACCCCGCCGCCAAAGCCCGATGAAGGTACCGGCGGCATCCTGGTAAACTATGGCACAACAGATGCCGGTATGGGAAGCGATTACATGAGCGTAGATCAACCCTCAGTAGCCGAAAAGGCTAATCATACATTGCCAACTAAAGCAACTCCTGCGCCACCTACCGAGCAAAAAACACAGGTTGATAACAGCGACAAAAAGATAGTCACTCAAAATAATGAGGATGCGCCATCTGTGGCTACAAATAGTAAAAAACCAAGTAATACCGTAGCTACCCAGGCCACTAAAACAGTAGCCAAACCTGTTGTTAATCAAAATGCGCTTTACAAAGGCAAAACCAACAACGGCACCGGCTCAGGTGATGGTACTACCAATACCCCCGGTAACCAGGGTAAGCCTACAGGCAGTACGCTAACCAACAACTACAATGGTACAGGATCGGGCAACGGCGGTAACCTTAGCCTTGGACAACGTAGCTTTGTTACCCGCCCGGTAGTTACTGATGAAAAGCGAAGAACAGGAAAAATTGTTATTGATATACATGTAGATAAAAACGGCAACGTTATTTATGCCGAATCTGGCCGTGGTACTACCATGACAGACTATGATCTGATACAAAAATGCGAGAACGCGGTTAGAAACTCCAAAATTAACGCGGTTGACACCGCGCCTGATACCCAGGAAGGCACTGTAGTATTTGTATTCAAAGTGAACTAGAGTAACCCCCCTATGCCATTGCTCAGTTCTTCACAGCAATGAGAAAGTGTTTTCACCTCTTTCCGCCGCAGGCGAAGAGAGGTCGGCCAGCGAAGCGTAGCCGGGTGAGTCAATCACCGCCATACGTCTTGATTCTCCTTCCAAATTGTTATTGCAATGACAATCTTTCTGATCGTCTATTTTTTTCTCAAAAATCCCTAACTTTAATTATGGAACAATATAATGTGGATGTACACGACTATATCCAAAAGGCCGCGCGATTTGCAAAACCCATACTCAATCACATTCGCGAGGTGGTCCATTCGGCTTCGCCGTTAATTACCGAAACTATAAAATGGGGTATGCCCTTTTTCGAATATAAAGGATCAATTTGCCAGATGGCCGCTTTTAAACAGCATTGCGCATTTGGTTTTTGGAAAGCATCATTACTGGACGACCCCCAAGGCTTGTTAAAAAAAGGGGAGGCTGGCGGCAGCTTCGGTAGGATAATAACAATTGACGATCTTCCCTCCGATGAAGCCATCATCCATTTTGTATTACAGGCAATGAAAAACAATGAATCAGGTAAGAAAGCTCCGGTCGTTAAAAAAGCACCTGCCGAAAAGAAAGAATTAGTTGTTCCCGATTACTTTGCAGCATTACTGGATGAACATCCAAAAGCCAAAGAAACGTTTGAAAAATTCAGCTATTCGCATAAAAAAGAATACCTGGAATGGATAATTGAAGCCAAAACCGATGCTACCCGCCAAAAACGACTGGATACTACCATTGATTGGCTAATCGAAGGTAAATCAAGAATGTGGAAGTATAAATAAAACTACTGTTATTACGAGCGCTCAGGATGACAGCCACCGCACAATGGTAAAGCTTCACCCATTGCCTGTGTATTCACAGTCAATAATTACAAAAAAAATAATTCTAAAATCAAACATATCGCATACCAAATACTCTTATTTTTGCTGGCGATATGCTAAAACTTATCCTCCGTTTTCTTAAACTATTTGTTATTTTTTACTTCGGTATCACCATTTTTTGGGTGTTATTATACCGCTTTGTGAACCCTCCGGTTACTTTATTGATGATTGAACGCGGTTTTGAGCGTAAATCGGACGGTAAAGACTGGAAAATAGACAAAAAATGGGTGAATTTTGATGACATATCCGACCCCATGAAACGCGCCGCCGTAGCTGCCGAAGACCAGCGTTTCCTGGATCACTTCGGGTTTGATTTTAAGGCGATGGAGAAAGCTATTGATAAAAACAGCCATAGCCATAAATTGATAGGCGGGAGTACCATATCGCAGCAAACAGCAAAAAACGTTTTCCTGTGGCCTGGCAGGTCATATATCCGTAAAGGCTTTGAGGCCTATTTTACTATTCTGGAGGAACTGTTCTGGAGCAAAAAACGCATCATGGAGGTTTACCTGAACGAGATAGAAATGGGGGATGGCGTATACGGAGTTGAAGCCGCTGCGCAAACATACTACCATAAAGATGCTAAGGATTTAGATAAACATGAAGCCGCGGCAATCGCCTCCATCTTCCCGGATCCATTAAAATGGTCGCCGACTAACCCGAGCAGTTACGTGCACCACCGCCAGTACTTGATATTGAAGAATATGCGCAGGCTAGGTCCACTGGATTTTTAACTGTAAAATTCTACAGCTTCCAATATTACCACGCAGGCTTTCCTGATCTCGTCATGGGTAATAATCAATGGTGGGGCTATGCGCATGGCATTGCTGCAATGTAAAAACCAGTCTACAATTACACCATGCTCAATACAACGGTCAATTATTTTTTTGTTGAGGTCGAAGCTTTCCAATTCAGCCGCTAGCATCAGCCCCTTGCCACGAATTTGTTTGATAGACGGATGAACTAATAACGACCGGATAAGCGCTTCTTTTTCCGCCACCTGCTCGCAAAGTTTTTCATCCAGCAACACTTCTAGCGCAGCTAAACCTGCCGCGCAGCATACAGGGTGCCCGCCAAACGTAGTAATATGCCCCAGGATCGGTTTTTCTTTAAGTGCTGACATGATTGTATGCGATGCCGCGAAAGCTCCCACAGGCATACCGCCGCCAAGCGCCTTGGCAAGTAGTAAAATATCGGGCACTATGCCAAAGTGTTCAAAGCCAAATAGCTTGCCTGTACGCCCAAATGCAGCTTGTATCTCGTCTAATATTAATAAAGCACCCGTTTCGGTACATTTAGCACGTAGGGCTTGCATATAGGTAACATCAGGCACACGTATACCCGCTTCGCCCTGTACGGTTTCTAGAATAATACAGGCAGTTTCTTCGGTGATTTGGCTCAGATCATTAGCATTATTAAATCGGATGAAGTTAACTCCCGGTAACAACGGGCGGTAAGCCTGTTTATATTCCTCGTTACCCATAACGCTTAAAGCGCCATGCGTACTGCCGTGATAAGAGTTATCATAAGCAATAATCTGGTGCCTGCCCGTAAAGCGTTTAGCCAGTTTTAAAGCGCCTTCAACAGCCTCAGTACCCGAGTTGGTAAAGTATACAGATTGCAGATTTTTTGGGAATACCGATATTAGCTTCTCAGCGAATTTAACCTGGGGAGTTTGTACATACTCGCCATAAACCATCAGGTGCATGTATTTATCAACCTGTTGTTTTATCGCCTCAATAACTTTAGGATTGCTGTGCCCCAGGTTGCTTACGCCAATACCCGAAATAAGGTCGATGTAAGCCTTTCCCTCGCTATTGTACATGTAGACGCCTTCTGCTCGTTCAAATTCAAGCAGGAGGGGGAAATCAGTAGTTTGGGCGTTGTTGGCTAAAAAAAGTTGGCGTAATGTTGGCATGGCACAAAAGTAAGCCAAATTCCTAAGTTCAGGGTATTAACGTTAAAATAGGAAGCGACCTATTGCGGAGGACCGGGACGATTATTTCGCTCCGATAACTGCCTTACCAGTTCGTCATTAAACTCGCGTTCGCTTTTGTATAGCTCGCTAACTTTATCCGGCGAGAGCACTTTTAGAAAAGCATTATTAAATTTTATTTTGATCTGCACAATCTCGTTCTCGTACATTAATTCTTTATTCACCTGTTCCTGGCCATCAGCAGCATTTAAGTTATTTTGCCTTTTTAATTTTCTGATATTAAAAAGCTCCTGCTGATATTCCTGGTATAGAGGGAAAAATTTAGCAGCCTGATCTGGTGGTAAATTTAGCCTTTTACGCAAATAATTTATTTTAACATCCTCTACCCTGCGTTCAGGGTTTTGATTATTTGACTTATAATAAAAAGGCCTGGGGGGTCCTATTCTATATGGCCTTATTTGTCCAAACGCATTACCAACGCATAGTACGAAGAAAATAAAAAATATATGCTTTGCTAATTTAGTCATTATTAATTGTTGGTATCATCATCAACGTTATCCTGTAATGCGTTGGTTAAACTGTTAGTATTAACCGGCGTATTTTCATCAATAACGGTATGTTGTGTATCATTCGCGTCAACATCATCCTGCAGGTAACTTTGAATATCGCTTGTTGAAACGGTAGATAATTGCTTGTGCAAAAATGAACTGTTATGGTCATCTGCCGGCGCCGAAAATCGGCTTAACAGCAAACCGCCACCCACAAATACTGCAAAGCAAGCTGCCGCCGCGTATTTGAATGTATTAGTAGCATACATTCGCCTAACTATTCCTTTGCGCTTAACTACATCCTGCTTAACCGTTTTGTTTAATATGGCATTATTAAGCTTGTCAAAATAATCGGCAGGTACACTAAAGCTTTCTTCGCTAACGGTCTCTTCAATCAGTATGCGTGCGTTTATTTGTTGCTCAAAGGCGTTAAAATAATCTTCCGGTACAGCATGGCCGTGGGCATCGTTATTTACGTAAGCCTCAATATTTATCCTGCTTTGTATGTTACTGCTTAACTCGTCGAAGTAATTTTGAGGTACGGTAAATTCTTCCTCCGACCTAAGCTCCTCCAAATTAATACGGCTTTGTATGTTGCTGCTTAATTCATCAAAATAATTTTGAGGGACAGTAAAGTCCTCTTTGGATTTTAATTCCTCTAAATTGATGCGGCTTTGTATATTATTGTTTAACTCGTCAAAGTAATTTTCAGGCACAGTAAAGCCTTTATCGGACTTTAGCTCATCCAGCTTAATTGCCGAGATGATCCGTTGTTCCGATTCATCAAAATAGCCTGGTGGCACAGTAAACGGGTTCAGGGGATTAACCAGTTTAAGTGACATGAATTCATCCAGCCATTCTCTATTTCCACTTTCGCTTTTCATATCGAGTGTTTGATGAAATTTTGATGAAAAGGTTTAATCACTTTTTTTAAATTAATCTTTTGATAATAAGAAAGTTTCTATTTTTTTTACCGCGAGGTGAAAAGATGCCTTCAATGCGCCTACACTTGTTCCCACCACATCTGATATTTCCTCATACTTCATATCCTCATAATATTTCATATTAAATACCAGGCGCTGTTTATCGGGTAGGGTAAGCAACGCTTCCTGTAATCTGCGTTGTGCCTTATCACCATCAAAATAACTTGATGCCGCTAATGTATCGCCGAGTGTAGAGTCCACATCATCCAGCGAAATATTATTTTTCGCTTTTTTCTTGTTTAGGAAAGTAATGCATTCATTGGTAGCGATGCGATACATCCAGGTATATAATTGGGCATCCGCACGAAAAGTGAGCAGGTTTTTCCAAACCTTCACAAATACATCCTGCGCAATATCATCGGCATCATCATGGTCTATCACCATGCGGCGGATGTGCCAGTAAATCTTTTGCTGGTATTTCTTCAGCAGCAGGTTAAAAGCCTCGTTCCGGGTTTTCTCATCCTGAAACTTGCTTAAAATCTCCGCATCCTCAACAACCTGTACCGACATATATTAAATTTATATTAAAAACAGTATCGAGCCTTTTTAATTATAGAGGTCAGCCTGATACTCAAACTATTCGTACGAAAATAAGTATTATTTTATATTACACGAATATTGTGCGTATTACTTTTATGATTATGTAAAAGCGTAAACTACTTTACGGACTCTTTGCTACGTTCAAAATAACAAGAGTTTTATAAAGAAGAATTGTCATTCTGAGGTACGAAGCATCTGTACAAGAGTAAACTGCTTTACAGATTCTTCACTACGTTCAGAATGACAAAGGAGAGAAGATAAACTTACCCAATCAAATCCAGCACCTGCTGAGATGCATTTTTGGTATCTACCTTCTCAATTATTTTACTGATGATTCCATCGGCATCAATAATAAAAGTAGTACGGACGGTACCCATATATTTTTTGCCATAATTGTTTTTCTCAGCCCAAACGCCGTAAGCCTCGTTAATACTTTTATCCTCATCTGCAATAAGCGGGAAGGGCAGGCTGTATTTGGTTTCAAACTTTTTGTGTGATTTGGAATCATCGGTGCTTACACCGATCACTTCATAGCCTTTACCAATCAGCGATTGATAGTTATCCCTGAAATCACAAGCCTCGGCGGTACAACCCGGGGTGTCATCTTTTGGGTAGAAATATAATATCACGGTTTTACCTTTAAAGTTTGCCAATGAAACTTCTTCGCCGTTTTGATCTTTCGAGGTGAAATCCGGGGCTTTGTCGCCTGCTTTAAGTGTTGTTGCCATGGTTATTTATAAAAATCTGCTTTAAATGTAGCTGTATTATCTTTCTGATCGGTAACATCTAACTTAAAAGTATGTTTGCCGTGTGCAATGGTATCATCAAAAGTATAACTTAATACCTTGGTTTTAAAATCCCAATACATTAACACCCACTGCCCGTCTATATAGCCATAATAGTTTTTAACGCCGGATAGATTATCACCTATTTTAACAAAAATGGCATGTTTACCAGCCATGTTAGCGTCCTCAGTAATATTTATTGGGTGGATGTATGGCGCTTCGGTATCTAACTTTACATAATAACCGCCAAAGCCTTTTGCTTTAGCCTTTACATAACCATCTTCATAATTGCCAATGATGCAGTCGCCATCCACATTTACAATAACGGCCTTATCAGCACGCCAGCCTGGTGCCGTGGTATCGGGCTTTATCCAAAGGTCGTAAGTGTCATTTATCGGGTCGAAGCGGTCGCCTAACTGGTAGGTATCCGAATATGCGCCCGGCCTTTTAGGCAGATCGGTAAAGGTGAAATTCATACTATCGTACAAATTACCCACCGGTATATTAACTTTAACCTTATCGTTGCTAAACTGATTGTCCTTATCGTAAGGGAAAAATGTGCCCGGCAATTTAAATAACTCAACCGGGTGTATGATTTTGCTGTGCGATCTTACTTTTAGGTTGAGGGTTGATGTGTTGCCCGCTATATCTCTTACTACGTATTGCACATCATGCAGGGAGTCATCACTAAAAGTAACTACGCCACGGTTGATAGATTGCGGATAAAGCGTGATCCTGCTTCCCGGAAGTACAAAACATTTTTGAATAAAACGGCCTGACTCTAAAAACTCAGGATAATCAATCAAAGCATTTATGGCATGTGTTTGATCGAATGCGAAACGTTCGACAGAGAAAGTAAATACAGTTTTGCCATCTACCTTAAGTTCGATGGAATAAACGCCATTGTGGTTAGCCGAAGTATTGTTCATGTCATAAGCGGTAATACCAAAGCCGGTATTGCCGCTTACATCAATAACAGCGGGGTTAGCCAAACGGTAATGCCCCGAAGCGCCCACCACACCCAACAACTGGCGCTGGGTTTTTTCGTTGAATGGTCCGTCGTTAAAACGATAAACACAGGCGGTGCCTAATACAGGTGGAATATCATCACGCACAGTTAAACCAAACAATTGCGGGTTTATAGTTTGCTCGGTTTGGGTATCGCGTATCTCAAAATGCACATGTGGGCCGGCTACAGCACCTGTATGACCTGATAAAGCGATCACTTGTCCTTTAGTTACAGGTACCTGCATAGGTAGCAGGTTAAAATCTACCAAATCATTTTTTTGTTGAATCTGGTAATCGTGCACCAGTTTAGCCAGCTCAGGACTGAAACTTTGCAGGTGACCATATACTGTGGTAAACCCGTTGGGATGCGTAATATATACCGCATTGCCAAAACCACCAAACTGCACTTTTAAGCGCGATACGAATCCATCAGCCGCCGCATGTACAGGGTAGCCATCACGCTGGTTGGTCCTGAAGTCGAGTCCTGCATGAAAATGGTTAGGCCTTAGCTCGCCGAATGAACCAGCGGTGCTTGGCGGCAAATCAAGCGGGTAACGAAAATAATCTTTTGGGTATTGGCGGGTTTGCACAATGTCCTGTGCAAAAGCAGTAAATCCAAAACTAATAACTAGTAGGGTACACGCCAGTAACTTTTTAAACATGCTTACTTAACATAAAAGTTAAGTAATTTATTGCCTGCAAGGTATCCTTCCAGATGGTCGCCAACGCTGACCTTACTTACACCTTCCGGTGTTCCGGTAAAAATCAGGTCGCCTTTTTTTAAGGTGATATATTGCGATACAAAGGCGATGATGCGCTCAAAAGAAAAGATCAGATCCTTAGTATTGCCAATTTGCCGGGTCTCGCCGTTTATATCCAGCTTGAAATCAATATTGTACAAATCTTCAAAATCTTCTTTAGGTATAAACTCGCTAATAGGAGCGGAGCCATCGAATGATTTAGCCAGCTCCCAGGGAAGGCCTTTTTCTTTATGCTTGTTTTGGATGTCGCGTGCAGTAAAATCAATGCCGAGGCCGATCTCATCAAAATAATTGCCGGCAAATTTTTCGTTGATGTGTTTGCCTTCTTTACAAACTTTTAATACCAGTTCTATCTCGTGATGTACATCCTGCGAAAATTCAGGGTGGTAAAAAGGCTTGTTATCTTTTAAAAGCGCGGTATCCGGTTTCATAAAAATAACCGGGACGGTGGGTACAGGGTTATTCAGTTCTTTTGCATGTTCCGCGTAATTGCGGCCAATAGCGATGATTTTCATGCGGTAAAGGTAATAAGCCCCCTCTAAATCTCCCCCTGTAGGAGAGACTTTTTTTGAAAATAGTTATGTTAACGATTAGTTAATCGTTGATTATTAATATTTATTGATTTTTTGAAGTCCGCACTACCGGGGAGGATTAGGTGGGGCTTATAAAATAGAGATCCTCTTAATAACCGATTCGGTACCGGCTACTATCTTAACAAAATAAAAGCCGCGGCTTAATTTGTTGCTGATGGAGTAGGAAAACTTTTGTTCGCCAAGATCAACCCTTTGTTGAAATACGTTAAGCAGATCGTTACCCAAAACATCCATTATTTTAATGCTTACATTGGTATTTCTGGAAACAACGTATTTTAAATTGATCTGGTCGGTAGCAGGGTTTGGGTATACCTCTACATCGCTTAATAGCTTATCATCCTGATGATTAACTGTGAATTTAACGTAAGAGGTAACGCCGGGCTTAACCGGAGGCAATGAGAATGGCAATCCATTTTTAAGGTATGATTGCTTGGCTTTTACTTTTTTACTATGCAGATAAATGGTATCTTTAATAACTGGCCCACCGTAAGCCAAGGCAAAATTCATGAACACCGCCATTGCGATGCATATTTTCCATGAATAGTATTTAGTATAAATTCGCCTCATCCGTTATTATTATTGCTGCAAAAGTATAAATAAAGCGCGCATGATTTTATAAACAATTGCGCAAAATTTCTTTTTTAACAAAATTTAACACACATGTGTTTTGTAAATGTTATTAAGTTATACGCAAATACAATGAAAAAGGGTGTTAGTGAAAAAAAATAATATTTTTGCATCTTTAAAAACATATCAGTGTCAAATCATAAAGATCTACAAAAATTAACTTTCGCAGGTTTATTAATCAGTTTAGGAATAATTTATGGCGATATCGGTACTTCACCTTTATATGTTTTTAAGGCTATTGTTGGCCACCAAACTATCACAGATACGCTGGCACTGGGTGGTGTTTCCCTTATCATCTGGACGTTAACCCTCCAAACTACTTTAAAATATGTTGTTATTACCTTACAGGCCGATAACAAAGGCGAAGGGGGGATATTCTCTTTGTTTTCCCTGGTTAGGCGCAAGGCAAGATGGCTGGTAATACCGGCAGTAATTGGAGGTTGCGCACTCTTGGCCGATGGTATTATTACACCCCCAATTTCCATTTCATCAGCTATTGAAGGGTTAAAACCCATTTATCCGGAGATACCTACCGTGGCAATTGTTATTATCATAATTGGGGCATTGTTTTTTATACAGCAGTTTGGTACATCGCTGGTTGGTAAGGCTTTCGGGCCTATCATGTTTATTTGGTTTAGTATGATGGGCGTTTTAGGCATGGCATTTATTATACAAGAGCCTACAGTATTTAAAGCGCTAAACCCATATTATGGTATCAAGCTATTGGTTACCGATTCACATGCATTCATCATTTTAGGAGCGGTTTTCTTATGTACAACAGGTGCCGAGGCTTTATATTCAGATTTGGGCCATTGCGGGCGATCAAACATTCGCATAAGCTGGATCTACGTAAAAACCTGCCTTATATTAAATTATTTAGGCCAAACCGTATGGTTAATGCAACACAACGGTAAAGTGATTGATATGGATAAGTTTAATCCATTTTACGCCATTATGCCACAATGGTTTCTGATATTCGGCATTGGTATTGCTACCGTAGCTACTATTATTGCCAGCCAGGCATTAATATCCGGGTCGTTCACGCTGATAGCCGAAGCTGTAAGGCTTAATTTATGGCCAAAAGTGAAGATTAACTACCCGTCAGAACAAAAGGGCCAATTATATGTGCCGAGCGTTAACTGGTTGCTTTGTGCCGGTTGTATCGGTGTGGTATTGCTATTCAAAACGTCTGACAGGATGACTGCTGCTTACGGTTTAAGTATCACAGTAGCCATGTTGATGACAACTATATTGGTATCTAAATTTTTGAAGAAGAAAAAGTATCCGCAGTATATTATCACCATTTTCCTTGTTGTTTACCTGGTTATCGAAACTACATTCCTATCGGGTAACCTGGTTAAGTTTATACATGGTGGTTGGTTTACGCTGAGTGTGGGCGCTGTACTTTTCTCGGTAATGTGGACATGGCATACCGCACGTAAGATTCGTAACCGGTACGTTAAATTTATTGAGATAGCAGACTATTTCAATATTATAAAAGAATTGAGTGATGATGAAAGCGTGCCTAAATACGCATCGCAACTGGTTTATTTAACCAGCGCTAATTTTGATTCGGAAATTGAATCGAAGATCGTCTACTCCATCCTCCAAAAGCAACCTAAACGTGCGGATGTTTATTGGCTGGTACACGTTGATGTGGTTGATGAACCTTACAAACGCGAATACGAAGTTGAGTTTTTAGTCCCAAATAAACTGATCAGGATTGATTTTAAACTTGGCTTTAGGATTGAGCAGCAAATAAACCTGCTTTTTAGAAAAGTGGTTGAAGAATTAGTAAAAAATGGCGAGGTTGATATTACCAGCAAATATACATCCCTTAACAAGCATAAAATAGTTGGCGATTTTCGTTTTGTGGTGATAGAAAAAGTGATCTCCAGATCGCATAACCTGTCGCTTTACGAACGCTTCATTATGGCCTTTTATGTATACCTTAAAAAGGTTAGTTTATCTGAGGAGCGTGGTTTTGGTCTCGATTTAAGCTTTGTTACTGTTGAAAAAGTACCACTGATGCTTGCTGCTCCAGAAACCGTTGAACTTGATAGAATTAAGTAATTTAATATCGTTAATATTAAATTAATGTTAGCGAATTCAGATTTGCTACAGATTGTAGTTGGATATTAGTAATTATAATCTATACGCTACCTTGAAAAAGATAATACTTGCCTTATTTTGCTTTGTTTCCTTTGAGGCAAGTGCCCAGGTTTCGACACCCGATACCGCCAAAAAAAATATTGCTGATACCGTTAAGAAAGATCTTTTCACAGCTCCCGATACGGTTAAGAAATTGCATAGTAATCCGCTGTCACTTATTCCTCCGGGCGTAGCCATTGTGTATGGCGTATCGTCATTCTTTATTCACCCTATACGCCGGGTAGATTATTATATTGAGGGCGAGATTCAGAAAACAAATCCAACATTCAGCTCAAAAGCTGAAAGCTATTTTTTAGTAACTCCGATTGTAATGGTTTACGGGCTCGATTTGATTGGTGTTGAAGGCAAAAATACTTTTATTGACCGTACTGCCTTACTTGGGCTCTCTGGAGTATTTTTAGGTGTAACAGGTTATGTAACTAAATATACAACACACAGGCTTCGTCCTAATAAATCGGACTACTTATCTTTCCCTTCCGGCCATACTTCTGTAGCTTTTATGGGTGCGGAGTTCCTGGCACAGGAATATTCTGAAAAATCGCCCATATACACAGTTATTGGCTATTCTGTAGCTGTTACAACCGGTATTTTCCGAATGTATAACCGCGATCATTGGTTTAGCGATGTAGTAGCCGGTGCCGGTTTTGGTGTGTTATCCACTAAAGCAGCTTACCTGGTTTATCCATATTTACGCAACAAGCTTACACATAAAGGCAAAAACGGAAAAAGCACCATGGTTATGCCTACCTACCAAAATGGTACGCCGGGGCTTTCGTTTGCCGCGCAGTTTTAGAAAAGAATTTTTTATGAAAAAATGATTTGTCATGCTGAGGTACGAAGCATCTGTACACGCGTAAACCAACTTACAGATTCTTCGCCATGCTCAGAATGACATCCTTTTTAAATCTTCCGAACACTCATACTCAGGGAACATTCCTCATCGTCCCTCGTCGAAATGACATTAGGATTTATTCTGAAATCCATTTAAAAGCCGGAACAATACAATTATTTTACTTGTATTTTATCTTATAGATCAAAATCGTGGTAGCAAAAATAAGTGTGATGGCATTCGCTACTGCTACCGGTAAACTGGGCTCCATTATGCCATAGATCAGCCATAACAAAGTCCCTGCTGTAAAAAAACAGTACATGGGTAATGATATGCCCGAGGTATCTTTAGTACGAATAGTTTTAACAGCCTGCGGTAAAAACGAAACCGTTGTGCCGAAGGCTGCTAAATAACCTATTATCGCTACTGTATTCATGTGGTGGATTTACCCTTTTTTGCTAATAGAAAGTAAGATGATACGATTAGATACACTGCCAAAAAGCCTAAGCATCCCGCCACAATTCCCTCTAATATCAAAGCTAAGGCGCTATGGTCAGGCGTTAAAATACTGATGGCTATAACAGATAATATACCGCCAATCAAACCAAACCATAACGACGACTTATGCGCAGGCGATGCTGTTTTGCCTAACGAACTGTGTGTGTAGCCATAGCTAACGTATATCACAAGGCCAATAACAAGCCACCCAAGGAAACGGATCCAGTTATCGTACCCAAGCTGTGTCATTAAATAAAAACAGCTTAAAAGCCCTAAAACAGGTATTAGTGATAAGTTTTTAATGAAGGCCATTACCGTAAGTGCAGCAGATAGAATGATAAACAAGAAAAACGGAAAATTCTCATGCGCGTTCTCGCCTGAAAATAAGCCGATCATCGGTTTCCAGAAAAATACAGCGCCAATAATAAATAGTACCGGGGCTATAAATTTGGCGTTGATGTATGGCAGGTGAAATTTACCCGCTACCGCGGCTTCGCGCGGAATAAGCAATACACCGCCGCAAACCAATACAAATGCAAACAAGGTGCCTATACTGGTTAAATCAGTTACCTCGGTAAGGTTCATAAACAACGCCGGTATCGCAACCACAAAGCCGGTAACAATAGTAGCGAATGATGGTGTGTGGAATTTAGGGTGGATACGTGAAAATACTTTCGGCAATAAGCCATCGCGACTCATGCTCATCCAAATACGGGGTTGCCCAAGCTGGAATATCAATAACACACTAGCCGTTGCTATAACCGCGCTAAATGAAATAACACCACCAATACCGGGTAAATGCACCTTGTTAAATACAAATGCCAATGGATCGCCAACGGCAAGGTCTTTGTAACTCACCATGCCTGTTAATACAAGGGCAATCAGTACATATAATACGGTACAAATAATTAACGAATAGATCATCCCACGCGGCAGATCCCGCTGTGGGTTTTCGCATTCCTCTGCCGTGGTAGATATGGCATCAAAGCCAATATAAGCGAAGAATACACCCGAAACGCCCTTCATCACCCCACTAAAGCCATTCGGCATAAAAGGGTGCCAGTTGGCAGGTGTTATATAGAAAAACCCAATGGCGATAACGGCTAATACTATAGCTATTTTTAAGATAACCATGCCGTTGGTAGCTCTTTTAGTTTCGCGGATACCAATATAAACCAGGTAAGTAATAATAATAACAATAAGCAGGGCAGGGGTATTTGCTATTAACTTAAAGCCGCCAATTCCCGGCGCAGAGTTCCAGGCTATAGCGCCTTGTTTAATGTCATCGGTTATAGCTGCTAAATTATGGCTTGCCGTTAGCTGCGCCATCTGTGAATGCGCCGTAAATGCAGAAAAGTAATCCATTATCAGGTACTTAGGCATATGGATATGACAAAGCTCCAGTAAATTAACAAAATAGGTACTCCAGGATATAGCTACCGCTATATTACCAATGGCATATTCCATCAGCAAATCCCAGCCGATGATCCAGGCGATCAATTCGCCAAAGGAAGCATAAGCATAGGTATAGGCACTGCCTGCAACCGGTATCCGCGAAGCGAATTCGGCATAGCAAAGCGCTGAAAACCCGCAGGTAACGGCTGTAATTACAAATAATATGGTAACACCCGGTCCGCCCTGAAAGGACGCTTCGCCAATGGTAGAGAAAATACCCGCGCCAACTACGGCCGCTATACCCATCAGGGTAAGGTCTTTTACGTTAAGTGCTCTGGTAAGGTGATTGCCTGAATGCTCGCTGTCGCTAAGGCCGCTGGCCACATCGGCCATGATTTTATTGATAGATTTTTTACGGAATATACTATTCGACATAAATTAAATATGGGGTCGGTCAATGGATTCAAACATAATCATTTTTTTGCAGGCAATAAGTATATGCTTAATTTGCACCCATGAATATAAGCATAAAAGATGTATTGTTTAAAATAAGGGTGTTTTTTGTTCCTTATTTGCTAGTGTTAATGCTGTGTTTGTTGATAAAGATCCTGTTTTCGCGCGAGCAAATATACTTCGCGGTGAATAGTCGTAATTTCTCTTTTGGTGATTTTATCGCGCCATATTTAACTGACCTGGGTAACTTTTGGACGGTAATAGTTTTATCGCTGATATTAGTAATGTTTAGTTATGCGAAGGCTTTTTTACTGTTATTGATAAATACAGTAACCGCACTTACCGCACAGGTAATAAAGCATATTTTTGATTCTCCGCGACCAACATTATATTTCCAGAACCAATTAGCGCATATTCATTTTGTAAAAGGAGTGGAGATGTTGAGGCTGCATAGTTTCCCATCAGGCCATACGGTAAGCGCATTTACAACCGCGGTGCTTTTCACTTACTGGGCAAAAAATAAATTCTGGGGATTACCACTGCTGATACTGGCGATGTGCGTAGGTTACTCACGCATGTACTTAAGCGAACATTTTTTTGAAGATGTTACAGCAGGATCGGTAATTGGTACAATAACAACTGTATGTTTAATAACCTGGCTGGCTAATGTGCAATTTTTAAAATCAGCTAAGTGGAATAGAGGGTTGATCAACAAAGGTTAATTTATTCTTTTTGTCATGCTGAGGGACGAAGCATCTGTACAGCGTAAACGACTTTGCAGATTCTTCGCTACGTTCAGAATGACAAAGAGCAGAATGGCAATAAGGGGAGTAGATCGCTAATCAGTTATATCCTCATCATCATACTTCTTCTTGCGGGTAATGGCCATATATATGGTAACCACTATAATTATGGTGCCGCCTATATAGATTAGTATTTCTGAAATTCCGAATAATGATCCCATTATAATTATACTACCTGTAAAGTGAAATTATGTTTTACCAACCAGCTAAAAATAATAAAGTCCCCGTACATACGGGGACTTTGTTATTTTATAATTTATCCATTTCGCCTTTTACAAATTCAGCAAGTTCTTTAACATAACTTGCGCTGAAATCAAATTTAATACCCGCAGTTTCGTAAATTTCTTTGATGGTTTTGGTATAGCCTAATTTTAAGGCATCCATATATTGCTGTAATCCTTTCTCAGGATTTTCCTTATAGTTTTTCCAAACCGCGATAGCGCCTAACTGCGCCATGCCGTACTCGATGTAATAAAACGGCACTTCGAAAATATGTAGTTGTTTCTGCCACAAATTAGCTTCAGCTTCTTCTAAACCACTCCAATCCGCAAAACCTGCACCGAATGGCTCATAAATCTGTATCCAGGCTTCGGTACGTTCGGCATCAGTATGACCAGGGTTGGTATATATCCAATGTTGAAACTGATCAACCACGGCTACCCATGGCAATGTTTTTAATACATCAAAAAGCTGATCGCGTTTGGCGCGTTTTAAATCTTCTTCGTTATCAAAATAAACATTCCAGTTATCCATCGAGATCAGCTCCATGCTCATGGATGCTAATTCTGCTACTTCGGATGGACAATGTTTAAAATCGTTCAGCTCAAGGTCGGCAGTTAAAAAGGTATGTACGGCATGCCCCCCTTCGTGAACCATTGTGGTCAGATCACGGAAAGTATTAGCCGAGTTCATGAAAATGAAAGGCGCGCCGGTTTCAGACAGCGGATAATTATAACCACCTGGTGCTTTGCCTTTGCGGCTCTCTACATCGAATAAACCGTTATCTTTCATGATCTCCAAGCGCTCGCCTAAATAACTGTTGATATTCCGGAAACATTGTATTGATTTATCGATCAGCTCTGCACCACCACTAAATGGTTTTAAAGCCGGCTTGCCAGATACGTCAACGTCCAGATCCCACGGTCTTAACGTATCCAAACCCAAAGCAGTTTTGCGCTTGTGGGCTTGTTCTCTTAATATCGGCACAATCTCTTTTTCAATTGCTTCATGGAAAGCGTAGCAGTCCTGCGGGGTATAATCAAACCTGCCCAATGCCTGGAACATATAATCCCTGAAATTCTCAAAACCTGCATTTAAAGCTACTTTGTGTCTTAACTCACGCAGGTGATCAAATAACTCGTTCAACTTATCTTTATCCTGTAAGCGGCGGAAAGTTATCTTTTCCCAAACTTCCTGCCTTTTAGCGCGATCTGTACCTTTTAAAAATACGGCGGCTTGCTCTAAAGTATACTCCTTCCCATCAATTTCTACGGATAACGCACCGCTAATGCCCTGGTATTTCTGTTGCTCAACCTGAATTTCGGTTTGGATAGGGATATTTTCTTCCCTAAACAATTCCAGGGATTTTTTCACCCCACGCAGGTAGATGAAAAACTTTTCTTTGTCAAGCGCATCAACATATTGGCTGCTAATCAGCTTTTTATTCAGGTCATTACTATAAGGCGCAATCTTTGGCTCGATCTCGGTAGCAAAGTATTGGAATTTTTCCAGTAGTTCCTCATTAGCAGTATCACAAGTCATACGGATGTAGCGCCACGCAAAATCTTCCTCAATAGCGGCTTCCAACTCGCTGCGATCTTTTAACCAATTTTCTAATTCTTCAGCAGAATTAATTTGGCGATCGCAAAGTTCTTTAAAAAGTGGTTCCAGTGCTTCCCAATTCATTTCAAGGTCGGCAGGTATATATGTTCTTGTTTTTTTGTGGATCATGGTTTTATAATGTGCAGATATGCGTATGTGCAAATATGCGGATTAGTGCGGAGGTAGAAAAGCCGCTCACCACGAAAAAACAAGATTTTACATTGCTGTTGAATGTGTTGAATTATGCTTTATACAATGTTTGCGACATATGCTTTATCCCATCCTCATAACTTGTCGGTTTAATGTTAAATGCTTTTTCAAACTTGTCGGAATTAAAATCATAATCACGATCATACTGGTAGTACATTTCCACAGCACCTGCAACAACTTTATTAAATAGCCCGAATACCCACATCATAAATTTATTAATCCGCATAAATTTTGGTTTTACGTGGTAGATGATTGCAGCCAGCTCAATAAATTCTTTACCGGTAAGTGTCTTAGCGGTAGGGGCATGCCATATCTGGTTATCGCTCTGCGGGTTTTGCCCTAACAGGTACATCGCTTTGCCTGCATCAGGAATATAAGTGAAGTTGTGTTTAACTTTAGGATCGCCTATCCATTGGGCGCTTTGCTTTTGGGCGTATTTATCCAGCACCATCATATCAAATGAACTATTTTTAGAGTCAGTACCGTAAAAATCCGCGGCGCGTAAAATACTGGCTTGAATTTTACCCGCTTTAACTTCACCCATCAACTGGTCGGCTATTTTCACGCGGACTTTGCCTTTTTCGCTAACAGGTTTGTAAGGCGTTTCTTCAGTCATTGGTCCATCAACCAGACCATACATATAAACATTATCAAAAAATATCAACCGGGCATTGGCTGCTTTGGTGGCATTGATAACATTTTGCATAATAACCGGCCATTGCTGCTGCCATATTTTAGCGTCATACACCAATCCCGCACATAAGTAAATTACAGTTGAGCCTTTGGTGGCTTCCAATACTTCGTTATAATTTAACAGGTCGGCTTTTTGCCAGCTGATGTTTTTGTCTGTTGGATTAATTGGCTTACGGCTCACCAGCCTGATGGTTTCGTTATGGTTTAATAACTCTTGTGTTAGTACGTTTGCTACTGGCCCGCCGGCTCCTAATATAGTATGCATGATTTCTTCGTTTTTGTTATAACAAAGTTATCATAGTATTGGTGGTCAAAACGTTAACAAAAGATAAGAAATTGAGGGGTTATTTTATAACAGGCTCCATAATGCGCTTGCGGATACGCGATAGTGAAACAGGTGTAATGCCCAGGAAATGCGCGATATAATGTTGCGGCATCCGTTGTAAAACATCTCTACCGGTTTGTAATAACTGCAAATAACGTTCTTCTGGCGATTGGGTAATGAATGATGCAACCCTGTCTTCATAACAGCATAAATAATGCTCGGCTACCAAACGCCCGAAACGCTCCATTTTATGAGCTAAAAGAGGATTTGCTAACATTTGCTGGAATGCATCGTAACTAATATTGATCAGCCGGGTTTCTTCCAATGCCTGTATGTAAGTGATGGTTGGTGTGCGGGTCAGGAAGCTTTTATAGGAGCTTGTAAACTCTTGTTCGAAACTAAAGTAGCTGGTAATATCCTCGCCATTAATAATGTGATAATAGCGAACAGAGCCTGAAACCAAAAAGGCAAATTTATCGCAAACCGTGTCGGCGGTAGCAAAATGCTGTTTCTTTTTTAGCTTGGTAAAGGTTACATGCTGGGTGAATGCTTCCCATTCCTCTGTGTTGAAGGTTACATATCTTTCAAGATATGTCCTGTATATTATAAGCGCGGTGGCAGCATCCATATACAAATATGGTTATTTTATATTATTCATCCGAACAATACCAGCTTAGGTGGGTTTGAATAGTAAAAAAAACTAGTAATCATGGATACAAATAAAGATAAATATAAAGCAGTACGTTATGAGCACTTCGGCCATGTTGATGTGTTACACATTGTTGAGTTACCAAAATCCGCTGCAAATAAAGGAGAGGTTTTAGTACGTGTAAAAGCCGCTGGAATAAATCCCGGTGAAGCGTCAATCAGAGAAGGGGTTCTGGAGAAACAATTTCCCTCAACATTTCCGTCCGGCCAGGGTACTGACTTTGCCGGTGTAGTTGAAAGTGTCGGGGCAGATGTTACCAATTTTAAAGCTGGTGATGAAGTTATCGGTTTCAGCAATAACCGTAATAGCCAGGCTGAATATGTTGTGGTAAAGGCAGATCAATTAGTATCAAAACCGTCAAAGGTTTCATGGGAGCAAGCTGGCGGATTGTTTGTAGCAGGCACTACAGCTTATGCCGCGGTAAGGGCAGTTGGGCTGAAAGCAGGAGATAATATAATCGTATCGGGTGCTGCAGGCGGAGTGGGATCTCTTGCAGTTCAAATAGCTAAAAAAAATGGTGCCAAAGTTATCGGTATTGCCAGCGAGTATAATCATGAGTGGTTAAAAACACATGGTGTTGAACCTGTTAGCTATGACGGTAATATTGAAGAAAATCTAAAAAATGCACTTAACGGAAAAAAACCAGATGCCTTTATCGATCTATCAGGCAAAGGCTATGTAGAGCTGGCTATCAAATTAGGTATCCCTGCTGATAAGATCAATACTATTATTGATTTTGCAGCGGTTGAAAAGTATAAGATAAAAGCCGAGGGCAGTGCAGCGGCATCAACTGCGCAGGTATTAGGTGAACTTGCACAAATGGTAAATGATGGTGACCTGGAAATACCTGTTGCAAAAACATATCCGCTAAGTCAGGTTAAGGATGCTTATATAGAGTTGGAGAAGCGCCATACGCATGGTAAAATCGTGTTGATTCCGTAGATGAATTTCTATAAATAAAAAAAGCCCTGTGGATACTTCCACAGGGCTTTTTTTATTTCAAAAGTTAAGATTATAACTTACCGATAACTTGTACTAAGTCAATCAGTTTGTTTGAATAACCCCACTCGTTATCGTACCAAGATACTACTTTAACAAAGTGATCATTTAAAGCGATACCAGCTTTTGCATCAAATATTGATGTGCGTGCATCACCTTTAAAATCTTCAGATACTACGTCATCTTCAGTGTAACCTAAAATTCCTTTTAGTTCACCTTCTGATGCAACTTTCATAGCAGTTTTGATTTGCTCATAAGTAGCGCCTTTAACCAATTTAACAGTTAAATCGACTACTGATACATCAGCAACCGGCACACGGAATGACATACCTGTTAATTTACCTTTCAACTCAGGGATAACTAAAGTTACTGCTTTAGCTGCACCAGTTGATGAAGGGATGATGTTTTGGTAAGCGCCACGGCCACCTCTCCAGTCTTTAGCTGATGGGCTATCAACAGTTTTTTGAGTTGCAGTTACAGCGTGTACTGTGCTCATTAAACCTTCTTCGATACCGAAAGCATCATTTAATACTTTTGCGATAGGAGCAAGGCAGTTAGTAGTACATGAAGCGTTTGAAACGATAGTTTGCTCAGCTTTTAATAATTTATGATTTACACCCATTACAAAAGTAGGGGTATCATCCTTTGCAGGCGCACTCATTACTACTTTTTTAGCACCTGCGTCAATGTGTTTTTGAGCAGTTTCCTGAGTTAAGAATAAACCTGTTGATTCGATGATCACTTCAGCACCTACTTCATTCCATTTAAGGTTAGCAGGGTCTTTTTCGGCAGTAACACGTATGGTTTTACCGTTTACCACTAAGTGGCCGCCTTCAACAGCAATAGTTCCTTTGAACTGACCGTGGGTTGAATCGTATTTTAACATGTAAGCCATGTAATCCGGCTCAACAAGGTCATTGATACCAACAACTTCAATGTCTGATCTTTCTATTGCAGCTCTGAAAGCTAAACGACCGATACGGCCAAAGCCGTTAATTCCTATTTTCATGATTTTTTAATTTTTGTTAGAATAGTACGTTAGTAAATTATTTATAGGTTCTTTAATTATGTTTCCGATGGTTAATTTTGATTCGGTGGCAACCTCAATAAGGTGATCCTGAAAGTTGGCTGCAACTGAGCCTGCAAAGTGGACAGCAGCTTCGGGATATTGCTTATGTAAAGGTAATAAATATGTGTTTATTAGCTTGCTAAATCCTTTTTTTATTACATTTTGTAGATAAACGTCTTCCCTGTTTTCCAGGTAAAAGTCATTGAATGAACTGAGGAATAAAGCCGGTTGTTTTTGGCGATAAACCTTCTCTAAAAGATTACTGCGATCCGCATCATACTTATGTACAAACTTTTTGCGCAGTGGCACAGGCAGCGTTTCGTTCATAAAACCTTTTATCAGTTCCCGGCCCAGCCAGTTGCCCGATCCTTCATCAGCCAGGATATAACCCAAACCATAATTGTTTGGCTTAACCTTGCGGCCATCATACCAGGCTGCGTTTGATCCGCTGCCACAAATACTTACAATGCCGGGTGTGTTTTTGCAGCAGGCAATAGCAGCAGCCATAATATCATGATCAACAGTAACTTTTCCGTTTTTAAAAAAGCTTGAAAGCGCATTTTGGATCACCTGTTTCAAATCAGCCGTTGAAGCGCCCGCGCCAAAAAAATAAATGCGTTTTATTTCTTCAGCGTGATGGATGAGGTTGATGTTTTTATTAAGCAGCTGCACGATGAATTTTTCATCATTAAAATAGGGATTGATGCCATTGGTTTTAAAGGAAGCAATAGTTCTGCCTTTATCAGCCAAACGCCAATGCGCATAGTGCGATCCGCTATATACAACTGCAATCATTTATATCGATAATATATCGGCCATTTGTAACAGGTCCGATTCCAACCTGAATTCCTGCTGGTTCAATGCTTTTTCTAAACTGGTTAGTACTATGTGGTTGGCCTCTAAACCCACCATTTTTTGTGTTTCGCCCGCAATTAAGGCATTTACTGCCGCAAAACCAAGTCTGCTACCCAAAATACGGTCGAAACTTGACGGGCTGCCACCGCGTTGCAGGTGGCCTAATATGGTAACTTTAATATCGTAATGTTTTACTTCCTGTTCAACACGCTTGGCAATATCATAAACACCGCCATTTTTATCCCCTTCGGCAACAATTACAATACTTGATGATTTTTTGTTGAGGTGTCCTGTTTTTAAACCGTCAATCAACTCGCTGATGGCCGTTTCTTTCTCTGGCAGTAAAATAGCTTCTGCTCCGCAGGAAATACCAGCACGAAGCGCTATAGCGCCTGAATCACGACCCATTACTTCAATAAAGAATAAACGATCATGTGCATCGGCAGTATCGCGTATTTTATCTATCGCTTCAATAACAGTATTGGTAGCGGTATCAAAACCAAGGGTGTAAGTTGTGCCGCACAAATCGTTATCAATAGTACCCGGAACACCAATTACCGCGATGTCAGGATATTTTCTAGAGAAGCGCAGGGCGCCAGTAAAAGTTCCATCGCCACCAATAACAACTATGGCATCAATTCCCTGGGCTTTTATATTTTGATAGGCAGTTTCCATACCCTCATCGGTACGAAACTCTAAACAACGGGCTGTTTTTAATATAGTACCCCCCAGGCTAAGTATGTTACTTACTGACCGTGGGGCCATATCGTACATATCGTTCTCAATAAGTCCTTTATAACCTTGCCTTACCCCAACAACCTCCAGATTGTTATATATGGCTGTTCTTACTACCGCGCGTATACAAGGGTTCATGCCGGGGGCGTCGCCGCCGGAAGTGAGAACCGCAAGTTTTGAAATTTTATGCATCTTTACAAAACCAATTATAAAGACGAAGATAGTGTGTATAAATTACACAATTAAATTTTATTTTATTTTTGGATTAGAAATTATCCCTATATATTTAGTTTTATTTAAAAATTTACAGCTTTTGGACTTACAACTTCCTCATTTCGACTCCGTATTTTCTATTGATTGCGTGATTTTTGGTTTTGATGCCGGAGTGCTTAAGGTTTTATTGATTGAGCGTAACGAAGAACCTTTTAAAGATAGTTATGCATTGCCAGGCTATATTGTTGAGCACGATGAAAGCATTGACGATGCCGCGGAGCGCATATTATATGAGCTTACCGGGCTTCGCGATATATCTATAAGGCAATTTCACACTTTTGGTGATGTTAACCGCCATCCGCAGGGTAGGGTAGTTTCTATCGGCTATTTCGCATTGATACGTATCATCGGCCAAAAAGAATTAAACCCGATAACACAGGTTGCCAGTAAAGCTTTCTGGCATCCGGTAAACGAATTGCCTAAACTGGCATTCGATCATACCGTAATATTTAATAGGGCGTTTAAAAAAATACGCGCCAAATTAAATTACGAGCCAATAGCTTTTGAGCTATTGCCTGAGAAATTTACGCTTACCCAGCTGCAACTATTGTATGAGGCGGTGCTGGATAAAAAGCTCGACAAGCGAAACTTCCGTAAAAAGATGTTGAGCTATGGCTTTTTAAAGGAGCTGGCCGAGAAACAAAAAGGTGTATCGTACCGTGCGGCCAAGTTGTATAAATTCGACAGGCGTAAGTATGCTAAGATATTTCAGAATGAAATAGCGAGTTAGGGATAGAGATTAAAGATTAGGTCTTGAAAATAGACAATAAAAAAGAGCGATGAATAATTTCATCGCTCTTTTTGTTGAGAACTAATCTCTAACCTCCGCTCTCTAGTTAACTAACTACAAGTGTGAAGGAGAAAGTTCTAAGTGGTATTTAACCAAATCATCTATAGGTGAGCGGATGATGCGGCCTACTGTCATACCGTTTTCGGTAGCAACTTCTTCCAGCACATTGCGGAAATTGTAGCCTACAGAACCGATACAGTTAAAAGTATATTTTTGATAATCTGGATAGTGTGTTACCAGGTTACGGAAAAAATCTTCGAACGAGGTACGAACAATGTTTCTTGAATATTCAATGTTTACAATGTTATCATAAACAAATTTGCTGAAGCTAGCGCAAAAACGGTTTGCACGTGGCTGGGTATAAACACGCTCATTTATATCATCAGGTGTAAGCTGAAAGGTATCCCAAAAGTTTTTACGAACAGCCTCAGGCATATAACCACGAATATAATCGGTTAATAATTTTTTACCGATATAACAGCCGCTTCCTTCGTCACCTAAAATATAAGCGCCCGAATCAATATTGCTGGCTACATCTTTTCCATCATAAATACAAGTGTTGGTACCTGTACCTAAAATAGCGGCAAAACCTTCGGTGTTACCTAATAATGCCCTTGCCGCAGCAAGTAAATCATGGCCCACATTAATTTTTGAATGAGTGAAAACAGCCTGCATTGCATTTTCAACAATCTGGCGCTTATCAGCAGTTGAACATCCGGCGCCGTAATAATTTACTTCGGTTATGGCAGCTAAATCCAGGTCTGTAGGTAAGTTTTCCTTTAGCGACTGGATAATATATTCTTCGTCTGAGAAATATGGGTTATAACCCTCTGTATTAAAATAAACTTTTTTCCCCTCCTCGGTAACTAAACACCAATTTGTTTTAGTTGAGCCACCGTCAGCAATTATGATCATAAATTATGTTTTTAAAAAAATCGGTTAAAAGTATGATTTACTTATTGTAAAAAGAACACTTTGAATTATTAAAATTAAAAATTGAGACTAAAAAAATATTTGCAATAGCTATTGGCAATAAAATTGTTACTTAAAACAACAATATTGCTATTGAAAACTTGCAAAATCGATTTTCAGATAGCTTACAATTGGTTTTACTAGTACAGGTCAGTTTTTATTAAAATACAATTATATGTATTTGGCTTGATATTTTAAGCCAAAGCAAATGGAAATTGTTTAGTTATGACAAAATATAATATCAGTTGTTTGGCTTGGATGGAATAAATTACTAATTGATCCATTTTTCTTTGAGATGCTTTGACATTTATTTGAGTTTGCCATTGTAGTTGGGTATTTGTAGGGATGGTTAAAAAATAGTTTTGGTTATAGAAGTTCTATATTTACTTTCATAAACCATTACCTGTAATTATGTTGTCACCTAAAAAAGTAAGTAGATTATTTATAAGCCTTTGCCTATTATTGGTTGCTTTTGCAAGCGTTAAGGCACAGAGCAACAAACCGAAGTTTCATGTAATAGCCTTTTATACAGGTAAAAATGATCTGGCGCACATCAGTTTTGTGCATGAAGCAAATAAATGGTTCCCGAAGATGGCGGAGAAATATAATTTCACTTATGATTCCACCTCAAACTGGAGCAATATGAATGCTGAATTCCTTTCACACTACCAGGCCGTAATATTTTTAGATACCCGCCCCGAAGACCCTACAGCTCGCGCGGCATTCCAAAAATATATGGAAAATGGCGGCGGGTGGATAGGTTTTCACTTCTCGGCATTTGCGCTAACCCCGTCGGATGTTCCTGCCAATTGGGATTGGTATCATAACATATTTCTAGGCTCTGGGCAGTATGTGAGTAATACATGGCACCCTACATCAGCATTTTTAAGGGTCGAAGATCCGCATCATCCGGTTACCAAGGGCCTGCCAACGCTATGGAAATCACAGCCCAACGAATGGTACCGCTGGGAAAAGGACCTGCGCACCAATCCTGATATTACCATACTACTATCTATTGATTCAACCAGTTTTCCGCTGGGTACAGGCCCTAAACAAAGTGAAATATGGCATAGCGGCTATTATCCGGTGGTGTGGACTAATAAAAACTACAAAATGGTATACATGAATATGGGCCATAACGATATGGACTATGATCATCATACCAATAAAGAGTTATCGCATACTTTGGATAATACAATAGAAGATAAACTAATTATAAACAGTTTATTTTGGGTGGCTACTGGCAAAAAGACAGATAAGTAGTTTATAATCTGTTAATTAACAACCTGCATTTAAAATTTAATTTTTTGCAGGAAATTTGCATCTTTGCAGCTGCAAATTATTGCGGGGTCCCATAGCTCAGCTGGATAGAGCAACTGATTTCTAATCAGTAGGTCTCAGGTTCGAATCCTGATGGGATCACTTAAGGAAACAACCTCTCTTGGTTGTTTCCTTTTTTATACCCATAAAAATCTCATAAGCAAACTGTTAGCATGCACCGAAAAGTGGTTCGAATATTGCTTTTTAACTTTTATACCGACTCTAAATCTGGTCTGTTTTCGTGAATAGCCAATGGTTTAAGCACCATTTTTACGGTTAGGTTTTCACTTAAGGTTCTGTGAGGTCTGTTTGCATACCTTCCGGAGGTCCTTTAATTAATTCTTGTCAGTTCCTTCCGCAAACTGTTTCAGGCATTCGTTGTAGGCCCCGGCCTTTTCTGAGTGATCAGTTCCGTAGGCGCCAGCCCAAACTGTTTTTTGAAGGCATGAGAAAAATGCGGGAGCGTTTCAAAACCTAGGTCCAGGTAGATCTTGGCAGGTTTTTGATCCTTTTTATCGATTAGGAAGTAAGCTTCCTGCAATCGCCTTTGAACTAACCAATGGCTTGGCGTATCGTTAAATGCCTGTTTGAAATCCCTTTTGAATGCGGAAAGACTCCGGCCTGTTAAGTACGCAAAGCGGTCCAGGCCCACATTAAACTGGTAGTTGCGATTCATAAACTCTTCGATGTTTATTTTTTCCGGCGTGCGGTAATCAAAAAACAGGCTTGCCAGTTCTGGCTGTGCCTGCAATAAAATCAGCAGCAGTTCTTCGCGCTTAACATCTGCAAAAGCTTCGGCTATTTTTCCATGGTCATAGTGCGGCAGTAACGATTGGATGTAGGTCGGCAACAGCTTATTTGCGGGAAGTAATAAAACGGTTTCGCGTGATCCGGATTTTGGAACTCCGGGATGATGTTTGGCCTGGATTTTTTTGAGAAATTGCTCATCAAAGAAAACAAATACCTTTTCGAGTTCATCGTTGACCATTTCCTTCTTAAACCGGATCAGGCTGTCTTTGCGTGCCAGCCCGCTTTCACCCGACCGCAGCACATAACTGTTGCTGCCATCATACAGATACATTTCGCCTTTGATGATATAGGTAAATGTGTGTTCAGCAACGAACTGTTCGGCTGAGATCACCCCGATATGATAATTTGGTTTACTCATTGAATTGTTGCCAGCAAGGTACGGGTTTCTGCGACAACGCGGTCCTGAAATTTGGGATCGCGAACCTGCTCGGATCCCAACATCGGCTGTCCTTTTTCGTCAAAATACACCCCTGTGCTGCCCGAATCATCTGTCAATACTTTGGTGATCACCTTTGCTGATTTTTCAGGCGTACTGCTGTAATGGGAAAAAGGAGGGAGTATTGACATCAGGTGGCCGAAGAGGAAACGGACAAAGGCATTGGTACTTTCACCGCCAAGACTGGTTCCGCGGGTGATGCCCGGCTCTATCGCATTGTAATATAATCGCCGGTCTTCGCGGGCGAGGGCGAACGTTGCTGCAAGGATACATTGTTTGGAAGTGGCGTAAGCATCTACGCCGGGCATTTTAGCACCGCCTGCTTTCCACTCGCCGCGTGCGCTGGCCGCTACAGAAATAAACCGGCCGCCCTTCATCCCCATGACTTTGGCCGGCCTGCGTTCCGGGTCCTCGATGGCGGAAGCGATAAAAACAACATTGGCCCCATCCGGCAGGTGTGGCGCAAGCGCCTCTGTCAGGGCGAACGCCCCGAGATGATTGGTCGCAAAGGTCAGGTCCCAGCTCTGGGCGCTTTTGAGCGGTTTGGAGGGCATAATACCGGCATTGTTCAATAAGCCTGCAATAGGGAGACCCAACGCGATGATTTCCTGTGCGGCGCTTTTGACACTTTTCATGTCCGAAATATCACATATAACCGGAATGGCGTCATGCCCTGCGTTTTTCAACTCTTTTTGCAGTTGGGCGAGTTTTTCCGGGTTACGACCAACCAGGATCAGCGTACCGTATCTAGCCAGTTCCAGCGCCGTCGCATGGCCTATTCCAGAAGTCGGCCCGGTAATGATATAAGCTTTTTTATTTTTCATGTGCTAAAAAAAATATAGGGCAAAGTTCGCTGTAAATTTTTGATCAAGGTTACCTGTAAAGGCCAAGTTTGGTTGCCTGTAAAGTCCAATATAAAAAAGTATGAACGGCCTTTTACTGATGTGCGGCCACCCGGGCCCGAACCGGAGACCAAAAGATATGCGTCTTTTATTTTCTTTATCCTGGCTGAAAAAAAATATCATTATCCCCGACTATACATTCTTTTATCTTCTTTGGGTTGTTTAAATGATGCAGTTCTTTTCAAATCATTGATAAATTGGGTCGAGAATTGTATCAGCGAGTTGAGCGCGTCATTGGGTGCAAGTATTTTTCCACTCAGATATTTTTCGCAGTTGATCTACAAATTGGTTCGAACAAAATCCAGTTGGGATCACAACTTAAGTCAAAAGCCTTTAGTCGTAAGTCTAAAGGCTTTTTTGTTTTGAATGGTGCGGAAAACACCCACCATAGGCTGAAAACCAATTTCATGAGAATTCAGTTGCTTTTTACCAGCAGTTTAATAATCCAATTGAAAAAGCTATTACTACTTTTGCTAACACCAAATTAAAACTGTACCCAAATATGCCTTCACCTTCACTAAAAGATAACTGGGCGGTAATCTGGAATTCACGTTGCAAACGCTATCAAATGATCATCGGCACTGTGATCATAGCTGCCATCATTTATAGCCTGCCGTTCTTTTTCGCACATGTTCAAAAAAGGAAAGGGACCGTGTTAAACGACTGGCTGCTGGCACACATACCCCCGCGCGATGTATCCGTCTTCATTTTTGGATTAATCGGGGCGATGGCCTTATTGATACTCATCAGAGCCATCAAAAATCCTTCTATTTATATCACCTGGTGCTGGACGATGATATTTGTTTATATCGTCCGTTTCGTTACCCTCAGCCTGGTTGCGCTCGATCCGCCTCCGGGCCTGGTGCCGTTGATCGACCCCATCAACAGCTTTTTTTCCGGGAACATCGTTATTACAAAAGACCTGTTCTTTTCGGGCCACACGGCCACCATGGTGATGATATATTTATGCCTCGAAAAACGAACAGATAAAATAATAGCGCTTATTGCAGCTTTTGCAGTTGCTTACTTATTGCTTGTACAGCATATCCACTACACGATTGATATTCTGGCAGCGCCTATTGTTGTGTATCCGTGTTACCGGTTAACCCATTATCTTCTTTATAAATATAAATAGAAGGACACTGCATCCATGTTTTCCAAAAAGCAATGCAGCCAAATCCTTTGATTTTTTAGGCGAAAAGGTAAAAGCGATATAATGCCTATAACACTACAAGCTCTTCGCCTATGGTGGTCTTGTCAGCAACATGGATTAAACCCGGCAATTCTCTTTAAATTACCGATAAAATAGTTCGTAAAATGTATCTCTGAGATTACTTCTTAAATCAAAAAGCCTCAAGTCGAATACATGAAGCTTTTTAGTTGTGAACCTGCTTAATGTAGTCGCAGACTACAACCATAAGCGCCAAGTGTTGGAAACGTCGGACAACTGGTAGCCCCATCCGCTCCACGATAAAGGGATTGTCTGATCCATGCAGAGCTGCTGGCCTATATAGGGATAGAGATCTGGCAATCTGCGGTCACGGCGTTGAGTGGTTTTGACGAGGCCAGGTCATAGAGTTGTTCGCGGGTTAAATTCACTAGTTTTTGCACGATCTGAATTTAGAAACATTGATTCATTTTATTAAGTGAATATCGGCTTCACCTTTTATAATTGATTACCTTTAATAAATTTATTAACCTAAAAAGCTCTCTTTCATAATAGCTGTCCGGTCATTCACCCAATTATGCTATTAGTCAACTACCGGGGAGAGGTACTATATTCAACAAACTAGCTTTATAATTGATTACTTCTAATAAATTTATTGAGCATGAAAAATCTTTATCTTCTTATAGCCGGCGTATTATTCGCCCAAATATGCCTCGCCCAAACATTAAAAAACAGTCTTTATATAGAGCATTTAAAAGGCAAGGTAAAAAGGATTGAATCAGTGTCATACAATGGAGACGCTACTAACGGCACAGTAGATACATTGGCTCCCACAGGTAAGTTCATTGAACTGTATGATGAACAGGGTAATGAAGTGGAGGAAAGCTATTCTGATAAGGATGATAAGAAGATATCTAAATGGATTAAGAAATATAATGAAAAAAGTGAAAAAATAGAGGAAGACTACTTTGGTGAAACAGGGCTGCAGGAAGCAACTACTTTTTTTAAATATGATGCAAGTGGAAAATTGGTAGAATCAGATCATGAGTTCGTCCCTGATAAAACAAATTCTAATAAAACATTGTACAAGTATGATAACAGAGATAATAACGTTGAAGAGGATGTATATTCAAACGGCGACAGTTTGAAATATAAAAACATCCATCAATATGACAGCAGGGGCAATAAAATAGAAATGGATTACTGGCGTGCAAAAGAAGATACTATTAGGGTTAAGTGGACATTTGATTATAATGATGCGGGCCTTCGCGTGAAAGAGGACAGGTACAGTGCGCGGGGGGAACTGCAAATTGAAAACCTTTTTACTTATGAAAATATTGATAAATCAGGTAACTGGTTGCTGCAAACCAGGAAAAGCCAGGGAAAGAATAAAGAATATGCCAGGATATTAAGTTACTCCGTTACTAAAATGAAGATTTATTACTACTAAAAATAGTTGTTGTTAGAAAAAAAGGATTTTGGACATTCCGGAGTCATTGGTCACCCTGTTCCGGAATAGCTCCCGCTACCGCAAGCGTCCCGCTTGTGGTATACTATCTCAAAAAGTCAATCAGTGATATTGGTAGGTAATACAGTTATCCGTATAACATCTGGATGGAAATAAGTACTGACCTTTGTATCCGTCAAACAATACTAAATGCTATCTATAAAATATATAAAAAATGAAAACAAGAAAATTAGGTAACAGCGGGTTAGAAGTATCAGCAATTGGCCTGGGCTGTATGGGGCTAAACTTTGCTTACGGCCAGCCCATGGAAAAGAAAGATGCCATTGCATTGCTTCGGAACGCCGTAGAACAAGGCATTACTTTCTTTGATACGGCTGAGGCATATGGGCCATATACCAATGAAGAGATTGTGGGTGAAGCATTGGCCCCGTTTAGAAAAGATGTAGTTATCGCTACTAAATTCGGCTTTGAATTTGAAGGTATTAAACAGATTGCCGTAAACAGCAGACCGGAACATATCCGTGAGGTAGTGGAAGCATCGCTTAAACGCCTTAACATTGAAGTCATTGATCTGTTGTACCAACACCGGGTAGATCCCAAAGTACCTATAGAAGATGTGGCCGGAACAGTAAAGGAATTGATAGCCGAAGGCAAGGTCAAACACTTTGGGATGTCAGAGGCGGGTGCACAAACCATTCGTAGGGCCCACGCTGTTCAGCCCGTTACCGCATTACAGAGCGAATATTCACTCTGGACACGTAAACCGGAAGAAGAGATACTTCCCGCATTGGAAGAATTGGGTATCGGTTTCGTGCCGTTCAGCCCATTAGGCCGGGGATTTCTTACCGGTAAGATAAGTCCTGATACCAAATTTGAAAGTGGTGATTTTCGCAGCGGTAACCCGCGTTTCCAGGCTGAAGCATTAAAAGCGAATCAGGCGCTTGTTGCCTTGCTGAATAAGGTGGCGATAGAAAAAGGCGCGACCACAGCACAGATTGCGTTAGGTTGGTTGCTGGCACAAAGGCCTTGGATAACCCCAATCCCCGGTACAACTAAACTGGAGCGCCTGAAAGAAAATATCGGTGCTGTTGAAGTTGAGCTGACTGCTGAAGATTTGAAGAAGATTGATGCCGCGGCTTCAAAAATCAAGGTTCAGGGGGATCGCTACCCCGAGGCGTCTGAAAAAATGACCGGATTATAAAAGATTTAAACCGATTCTGATTGAGATTTTCAGCAACGAAGCCATCGTTTTTGTGAACTTGAATCAGCTGATAAATCTATGATCTTTTTGGGAAGGAATACCAGCCGCCGTCATTGCTGAATAAACAGGTATCGATATTTATGTTTAGTTTTTTGTTTCTTACAGGGATAAGTAGTAACCAGTATGCTATCCCATAAAAGGTCCACCAGGCACTCCCCAGCCCCATTTAGGCATAGGTATATCTGGAGGTTCATCAATACTGTCCAAGTTTGAATTGATGACGGCTATCCGGGTTCCCCATTCCAAATAAGCCAAAAACGCCGAGCGGAACTCGGGGTCGTCAGGCAATTTTAACTCATCGGCAGTTTGTAGCAGCAATTCCATCCAGCGCTGACGATGTTGCTGGGTAAGGTGTTTTGATAAATGATGCCGAATCATTTCGAAATGGCTGCCTTCGCTCTGGCTATACAACTTTGGGCCACCCAAAACTTCAGCCACAAAATGAGCCACGTGCAGCCTGTGCTGCAGAGACATATGCTTAAAAATAGGTTCCAATATCTCATCGGATAATACCTTATCATAAAACTTATCGAACAGCTCTATAAAAATGGGCATACCACCGGCCCATTCATATAACGAGGGAACAGGTTTATTATCAATCATAATTGTGTTTTTATAAATATAGTCCTTGTTTAAACAGCTGTATTGAGATTAATGTTTCTTCATTATAAATCTATAACGCAACGGGATACGTGTAAGGTATTTGCCAATTACACCGGATAAGTTAATCGTTTAGCCCGCGTAATCTTTCATAGTCCTCGGGAGTATCAATATCGATACCCCCCTGTTCAAATGGGATTGTGGCAATGTCATTAGCGTGATCCTTGAGTATCTTTTTTGCGCCATCCTTGCCCTGGAGCAACAATAAGTCATTAAAAAGTGTACGGTCAAATAATACCGGGACACCGGTGGTTTCGTTATAAGTACAGGCTACAATGGGTTTACAGGTTTCGATATATTTGCTGATCAGGGAGTTTAATAATGCTGCTCCCACAAAAGGTTGATCGCATAACATGATGATCACTTTATCAACCGATAGATCGTTATTAATTTCAAGCACGGCCTTTTTTATCGACGATGCCATGCCTTCCTTCCAGTCTGGATTGTAAAGGGTGGTTGTACCTGGTATCGGCGTTATCTCGTTTGAGTTCGCACCAAGCACAACAATGATAGTTTCGCATTCAGAATCCTGTCCGGATTCGACTGCGCGCTGTAACAGGGTTTTCCCATTAAATATTAGGTTTTGCTTTGGCTGCCCCAACCTGCTTGATTCACCCGCTGCAAGAATAATAAGGCTTGTCATTTAAGTGCTGTGTATAACGGAAGTTTTAAATTTTAAGGAGCGTCCGTTCCTTTCAGAGAATACCGCTTTGATTTCAGCGATGATGGACAGCGCGATCTCTTCAGAGGTTTCCGAACCGATATCCAAACCCACCGGGCCATGTATCGTTTCCAGGTTTCTTTCGGTAATAACAGTGCCGTTCTCCTCTAGTTCATCCAGCATGCGGTCTAATTTTTTCTTTGGCCCTAAAATCCCAATATAATAGGGATGTAAGGGCAAAAGCTCTTTCAGGAAAGCGATCTCGTAATTATAGTTGTGTGTCATCAGCACAAAAGCTGTCCACTCGTTGAGTTCCAGGTTATCTAAAATTCCGTCCGGTTTAGCAACCATTATTTTGTTTACCGACGAAAAGCGTTCAGCGGAGGCATAATTTGGCCGTCCGTCAACAATGGTGGTATTCCAACCTAATACGGCCGCAATTCGGGTTAAGGGCATGGCATCGTTTCCTGCACCAAGAATAACCAAAGAGATCAGTGGTTTAACGCATTCTACAAATGCAGTATAATTCTGGTAGGCGGTAATAGCAGAATGCTGGTTGTACAATGCATTTTTTGCATCTTCCTGCAATTCATTTCTGTAAGGCAAAATTTCTAAGCCATTTAAGAGGGCGTTTCCATCTGCCAGACATAAGCAGGAGCCCGGCTGCGGTGCTTTCCGGTCTTCGACGGAAAATACAGTTACCAATACTGAGTAGCCCCGTGAAGCTATTACGGCCTTTAATAAGTTGATTGGGTTGGTTTGCCTATCATTTATAGGTTCTATCAAAATATGAATAATACCATTACAACCCAGGCCCACGCCCAGTTTGGCATCATCATCGTCCATAGTATCGTAAGTAACCAACAATGGTTCCTGCTGCAAAATCACCATCCTGGCTTTACGTAAGGCGTCGCCTTCCAGGCAACCACCGCTGATCGCGCCGGTCAATTGTCCGTCTTCCGTGATCAGCATCCGTGCACCGGCCCTGCGATAGGCAGAACCTTCCACAAGCACCACTGTGGCTAAAGCAGTTTTCTTTTGTTGAATTACGGCTTTTTCATAAGCCGCAACAATGTCTATAATTTCTTTCATCTTTAAATCCGCCGTAAAACCCTTAGGCTTGTAATCAAATAACTATAAAGCGCCGGGATTGATTTACACAGCGTTTAAATTAAATGGAAGTTTCCTGATCCTTTTACCGGTTAGATCATATATAGCGTCAGTAAGCGCAGGTGCAAAAGGAGGGAGACCCGGCTCGCCCACACCTCCGGCATCTGCCGTGTTTTCCATAATATGCACTTCAACAGGAGGCATGTCACTCATACGCGGCATCAAGTAATCGTAAAAATTATGTTGTTCTACTAATCCGTTTTTGAAAGTGATTTCGTGAATGGTAGCGGCACCCAATGCCATCACAATGGAGCCTTCTACCTGCGCCCTGATAATATCGGGATTAACATACCAGCCACAATCCATTACTGCCCAAACCTGGTCGATCTTGACTTTACCGTCTGCACGCCTGGATACTTTCACCACCTGGCCTACCGTGGTTTCGAAACACTCGGTGATAGCTGCACCAAAGCCCTCATTCTTTTTCCTGTTTTTCCAGCCTGATACCTGTTCCATTTTATCAATTAGAGCCTGGCATCGCTCATCTTTTAAATATTTTCTTCTAAAATCAAGTTGATCCTGGCCTGCTAAAACAGCCATCTCATTCATAAAGCTTTCATAGGCAAAGCCATTGGTTGAGGCATAAACGGAGCGCCACCACATATTGGGTAAAGGCATATCGTAAGGAACATCAGCAAAGCTGATATTTTTAATGCTGTCGAAATAAGGCTTCAAAAAGCCTTCAGTCGTACTGCCGTTTGCTTTATCCCTTGCCGGGCTATTCCAATGGTCTATGTTTTGCCCTGCCATCCTGAACTTCAAAGCACTGATCTCACCATTTTCAATCGATCCCTCTCCGCGGTAAGAGATCCCTGCACGATAAGGTCCCTGTGTTAAATCATCTTCCCTTGTCCATACCACTTGTACAGGGCCTCCTATTTGTTTGGAGATCGCTACAGCTTCATGGGTATAATCCAGAAATGCTTTTCGTCCGAATCCCCCACCTAAAAAAGTCATATTAACAATTACCTTTTCTTTAGGTATCTTGAATCTATCACTAATGTCACCCTGCACCCAGTCAGGAGCCTGAATCGGGCCCCATATCTCTATTTTATCATTTTGGTAATGGGCAATGCAATTCAACGGTTCCATAGCACCGTGCGATTGATAAGGTGTCTGATAGATCACATCTATTTTTTTGCCCGCCTTCTCCAAGATTTCATCCGGCCCGCCTTGCATTTTGAAGGAAATGCCTTCCTTTGTTTTGAGTAGCTCCTCATGGGCTTTATAGATATCACCGGTATTCACATGGTCAAATCCACTGTCGTCCCATTCAACGCGTAAGGCTTTTCGGCCCTGTATGGCTGCCCATGTAGAATCGGCGACAACCACAACGCCATTACGTGTGGTATTAAAAACGATCATTTGTACCTTAAAAACTTGTTTAACACCGGGAACTTTTAGGGCTGCGGTATCATCAAAGCTTTTTACTTTACCGCGTAACCTTGGATTGCGTTCTACGGATGCAAAAAGCATTCCTGGTAATCTTTTATCCAAACCGAAGATAGCTTCGCCATTAGTCTTCATTGGGGTATCAAGCCTTTGAAGCGGCTTGCGGATCAATTTATAGTCGGCTATTTTTTTGAGTTTGACCTCCTGCGGCGCTGGAAGCTTTGATGCGGCTGTTACAAGTTCACCGTAATTCAGTTTTTTGCCGGTAGGTCTGTGAATAACATGGCCTGACTCCGCATAGCAATCGCTTGCAGGAACATTCCATTGATTTGCTGCAGCTGTAATCAACATCTCCCTCGCGGTAGCACTTAACTTTAGCAGTTTTTTATAAGATCCCCTGATAGTGGAACTTCCACCAGTGATCTGGCTCCCATACTTCACCTGATCGCCCTGGGCAAAGATTACATTGATATCTTTCAGATCGACTTCCAGCTCTTCAGCAATGATCTGCGGGACAGACTGGTAAGAACCCTGGCCCATTTCCGCACGGTGATCAGTTAAGGTAACTTTGCTATTCGTATCAATACGTATCCAGGCATTGAATTCAAAACCTGATTGGTCCGTACCATTTACTGAAATTAGCTTTTCAACTTTTCCGCTCGCAGGGAAATAAAAGCCTAAGCAAAGCGCTGTCCCGGCAAGGCTGGATGCCTTGATAAAGTTTCTTCTTGATAATGCATTAGTTTCCATAATGGCTGATTATTTCTTTTGAATCTTTCTACTTTGCTTTGGCCGAAGGGGCATAAGCGCCTTTGGCTATCCATAAACGTACTTGTGCCGCGAAAGCAGCCCTGCTCATTGGTGGTAAAGTACGGCCCTCACCAGGATGCCATGCCCAACCAACCAGATCATCATTGGCCATATGGTTTATCAGTTGAGCTTTGGTTCGTCCACCGTTCCGTTTAGGGTCAAGCAGCTGTAGTGCCAATTGGCGTGGCGTGCGGCCTTGAAACACCATGCGCATATTGGCCGGCGGCAATCCCCACTTAGGGTTTCCGGGCGGCATATGCAGCCCAGCGGTGTTCTCTGCCTGATGGCAGTTGCTGCAACGTTCGGAGTAAAGTCCCTTTCCATCAATGCCCCGTTTAACGTTCATGGTATGTATATGGTGGTCGTCTCCTTGTAATGGTGCGTCACCGGAAGGATGACAATTCATGCAGCGTGAACTCATCAAAACGCTATAAACAGACATAAATGCCTTTGTTGAGCCAACACTGTCTTTAGGCAAAGTAGTATAGTTAATAGCTTTTGCCGGCTCCGTTCTGAATGAAAGGGTTATCATTCCTGCAATTAAAACTATGCCACTTATAACAATCAGTTTTTTCATATTTTCGCTCCTTCCAGCTGCATCGCTGCCGCTTTGTGTATCGCAGCCCGAATACGTTGATAAGTTCCACAGCGGCAAATATTGCCCGACATCGCATCCTCAATATCCTGATCGGTGGGGTTTGCATTTTCACGCAGCAGCACGGCCGCTGACATCAACTGGCCCGATTGGCAGTAGCCACATTGGGGAACATTCATTTCATTCCAGGCCAGTTGCAATGGATGATTATTGTTGGCAGAAAGCCCCTCTATGGTAACAATATTTTGACCTGCCGCCCGGTTTATTTTGGTTACGCAGGAGCGAACAGCTTCGCCGTTCAAATGAACAGTACAAGCGCCACATTGTGCAGCCCCACATCCGTACTTAGTGCCTGTTAAGCCCAGGGTATCCCGGAGCACCCATAGCAGTGGCATGTTCGGGTCAGTATCTACTTCGTGGTGTTGCCCGTTTACAGTTATGTTGATCATAAGCGTATATTTAGTTAAGTAAATTTAGCTTAAAAAAACCAATATAAATATCGCTTGAATTTTGTTTAACAGTTAACGGAAATCAAACAAAAGTTAAATATTTCAAATAGTTTGACTTTTACCTTTCCTTTTGGTTGGGATTACTGCTGTTTTTTTAATTTCAATACGTTTATATCCAGAGGAATCAGTGTATTCTGATGAATGTTTCGGGCACCAAAGGCATCAAAACATTTATACACGACGGGATTCGAACTCGTGCATTCTAAAACTCATTTCGTAAAAGTCCGAAAGGACTCAACGCTGCCGCACGCATCTTAACATATGCCCTTTACAGCAAATCTAATCTCTCTCAAATCTTCCAGTCTTCTTACTCAAAACAATCTTATACAATATCAACTCCAAATCAAAACCCACATCACTTGCAGCCGAGGTAAACCCATGCGAAGGTTGCGCGTCTGCACCTTGCATTAGTGGCATAACTTTATTAATTATTTTCTGCATGGCATGTTCACGCTCCAGCATATCGGTTATCTCTTCAAATTTACCCCAGCAAATTACACTCTCCCAGTTTTGCAAATTGGTAATGGCATCTGCCTGGAAACATACTTCATGGTTTTTACGCATCATGTCTATTTTCGTTCCCTTTGCTGAGTGGGCATAGATATTAATGCCATCATATGCATAGTTTATGGGTACAATGTAGGTGATACCATCCGCGTGGCAGCCAATGCGGCCAACAGGTAACTCCTGTAATAAACACTCAATCTGTTCTGTATTTAATTCTCCTAACATGCTATCAAACCTCTGCAATATCAATACACAAGGCAATGATGATAAACACTTTAAAAAGTGACGGTTATCATTCCTGAGGCAAGCAGCTATATGCAGCTTTGTATCAGCATGAAAACATTCCTTTTTCCCACCGACTTCTCAGCCAATGCAAAACATATAATGGCTTATGGCTATAGCCTTGCCAGGCGAGTGAAAGCCAATATTATAATTTGTAACGCCATAATTGAGCCGGCTGAGATTCCGCAAACCGGAATGGTAAGCTGGCCAATGGAAGAGTCGGACCTACTGGCAAAAGATAGCGAACATGAACTGGATATTTTAAAAAGATACCTTGAAGATAAAGAGGAAAGCATAAGCTTTAATCCCGCTATTAGCTGCATAAGCGAAGCCGGAACTGTAACCGATGTTATTAATAATGTAAGCCATAGCCATAATATCGAGCTTGTAATAGCAGGTACGCACGGCAACAGCGGTTTAGGGACTTTGTTATTGGGTAACCATGCCAATAAAATAATCGACTTTGTAAAAAAGCCATTATTATTAATCCCACCATCAGCCGGTATTATTCCGATTAAGAAAATAGCTTTCGCTACGGATTTTAAAAACCCGGATCACGACCTGAAATGTATTTTAACATTAATAACGCTTGCCCGGCCGCTAAATGCCGAAATATTGATCACACATATAGTTGATGAAGGTGGGCTTGATGCTGAATTCAAACATCGTGTTAATAAATTTATGGTTAGCATAAGTGACAAAGTCAATTATCCGTACATCTACTACCGCGTGGTTAATGCAAAGCATACCAATAAGGGATTAGACTGGCTGTGCGACCATGGAACCATAGATATAATGGCAATGATTCATCGGTCACATAATTTTTTTAATGAGTTTATTAACGGTAGCCATACCAAAAAAATAGCTAAACATATTGCTATCCCCTTACTTGTTTTTCCTTCAAATTAAATCTACCATGAAAACTTCAGACCCAACAAATCCCTATCGTAATATTTATTTGGTTGGTGGCGGGATAGCCTCTTTAGCCAGCGCCGCATATTTTATCAGGGATGGAAAAATTCCGGGAGATCAGATAACTATATTTGAAGAACAGCCGCTTATGGGTGGTAGTTTGGACGGTTCCGGCTGCCCGGAAGATGGTTATGTTTTAAGAGGTGGTCGTATGCTTAATTTTAGCTATGTATGTACTTATGATCTTTTCTCTTTTATTCCCTCACTTACGGATTCTGCAGTAACGGTTTATGACGAGATAATCGCTTTCAACCAAAAAGTAAAAACACATGCCAATGCACGGGTAATCTCAAACGGAAATATTGTTGATGTTACCTCAATGGATTTTAGTTATAAAGACCGTTTAGATTTAGTTGAAATGATGGCTGTTAGCGAAGAATACCTGGGGGCAAAGCAAATAGACGAATGGTTTGATCCGCGTTTTTTTGAAACAAATTTTTGGTACATGTGGGATACCATGTTCGCATTCCAACCGTGGCATAGTGCGGTGGAGTTTAAACGCTATCTGCATCGTTTTATTCATGAATTTGAACGGATAAATACGCTTGCAGGGGTTGATCGCACGCCGTATAATCAATATGATTCATTGGTAAAACCATTGATAAATTGGTTAAAAGAGCAAGGCGTTAAATTTGAAATGGGAGCGGAGGTAACGAATCTTGATTTCAGGCGTTTGGATGATAAGGAGCGGGTTGAGCGGATTCACTACAAACAAAACAATACTAAAAAGGAGCTAGAGCTTAGTACGCATGATTTAATATTAGTAACCATTGGCTCTATGACCGCGGATTCGAGTTTAGGATCGATGCAAACCCCACCCGATGTGATTTTAAATAAAGCAGGAGGTAGCTGGAAGTTATGGCATAATATTGCTGAACGTAACGCTCAATTTGGGAACCCTGGAGTTTTTGATAGTCACGTTGACAAATCAAAATGGGAATCGTTTACCGTAACCTGCCGGGGGACTGAATTTTTCGACTTGATGGAAAAGTTCACAGGTAATATAGCAGGTACAGGTGGCTTGGTTACGTTTAAAGATACTAACTGGCTAATGTCGGTTGTGCTGCCACATCAGCCGTATTTTATTGGGCAGCCAAATGACGTAACGGTGTTCTGGGGCTATGGTTTATTCCCTAATAGGGAGGGCAACTTTGTGAAAAAACGAATGGCCGATTGCACCGGAGCCGAGATCATGACTGAATTGTTATCGCATCTCCACTTTAATAATGTAGCGGATCAAATATTAAAAACGAGTAATTGTATTCCTTGTATGCTACCTTACATCACTAGCCAGTTTTTAGTACGTGAAAAAGGTGACCGCCCATTGGTAGTGCCGGAAGTATCCCACAACATAGCATTTATCGGTCAGTTTGCTGAAGTGCCCGAGGATGTTGTTTTTACCGTTGAGTATTCAGTAAGAACTGCGCAAACCGCGGTTTATTCCTTATTAGGATTAGACAAACAGCCAACCCCGATATACAAAGGCACAAATCATTTAAGTGTATTGTTTGATGCTGCTAAAACGCTGTTAACTTAACTGTTATAATTATCAATGTTAAGGCATCTTGGTACTAAACGAACATATGCACATAATGTTAAATTAGCTTCGCTGCTTTGTATAGCTGCAGGTTTTGTGAATGTCGCCGGATTTTTGGGTTTTTCGGTATTAACTACTAACGTAACCGGGCATGCTGCACTATTTGCAGAACGTATTGCCATGCAGGATTGGAAAACAGCGAGAGCGATAGCATTGTGGATGTTCCTGTTTTTGGCAGGAGCTTTTGTGTCCAGTTTAATTGTTTCTTTTATAGGGCGAAACCAACGGTTTTCTTATGTTATTCCAATCCTAATTGAAATGACTGTATTGCTCGGCGTATCTCTGTTCGGGTATCGATATAATCATAGCCTTGTTGCAAAAGAAATTTTCGCAGGCAGTTTATTGTTTGCAATGGGGCTGCAAAATTCCCTTATATCTATTGTTTCTGGCTCAGTCGTCAGAACAACGCATCTTACCGGCACCTTCACCGATCTAGGTATTGAGTTAGGCTAGGTATTTCAGCAAAACACAACAGATAAACCAGCTTTAAAAGCACGGATCAAATTGCGTTCGGCTATTATCTTTTTCTTTATGTGCGGCGCTTTGTGCGGCGCATATTTGTTTCGCTACTTTAGTTTTCATGCCTTTCTTATCCCACTTTTTATCCTGGCGTTTACTTTACTATCTGATATTTACAGGATAAAAGTTAAGCGTTATTATAGAACTCATAATCCATTTAATTAGTGTCTAAAATCATTTTTAGAGTGATAGTCGTCATGCTTTAAGCTATTCATTTACAGGAGATTTGTGGTACAAAAACAAATCAAAATGGAAACTGCAATAAACACATCAATCGTAAGAGAAGATCACAATTGGTTAACTGTTAATAAAGAAACCAATGTATGGGCAAACTTAATGGCCAAATTAGATAGCCAGGCCGAACACAAAACTATCTGGTTCCTGTTCTCATTAATTTTTCAGGGTGTGCTTTTTCTGCCGATACCTGCGGTATTGATGTATTATTACAATGCACCAATTATTGTATTACCAATAACCTTTGGCTTGTACCTGGCTAATATTATTGTGGGTATGGGTGGTTCAGGCATCAGAATGGTGATTGGGTTTTTCATGTTTACCGTATTGGTAAATTTAACCATGTTAGCGCTCTATATTCTTTAATATCCCTTATAAAAAAGCCTCTGTACAAATTGTACAGAGGCTTTTTTTATGTCTTGATTATTGCTTACAAGCCTTGGCGCAAATGCAGGCTTTGCCTACACATTTATCCATCTCCCACATATCCAGGTTCCTGATGGTCTGGCCTGCTATATCCTGCTCGTTGGGAGCATTGGCTAATTTAATGCCATGTATGCTTGCAGCAACCCGGTCAATGTTAGCAGTAATGGCGGAACGGGTGGTGATGTATTTAACGCCCAATTCTGCCAGCTTATCGATCACTTCGGTTGAAAGGTCATCAGTAGAAAATACAATGACCGCCTGCTTACCAGCGGCAAAAACCGCCGTCTCTAAACTCAGCGAATTAAAAATTAATGTAATATCATGTTTTTTTTGATTGGCCTTGGCCAGGTGTTCCTTTTCAAAAGGTTTTACACTATAAGCTACTACTTTCATGCTGCAATAGTAATGTTACAGGCATTCCTGCACCATGAGCATGGTCAAACCGAGAAATGATTTTTGTCAGTTTTTCATTTTAGTGAGCTTATTCAGGTCGAGGATGGTAATGGTGCTACCTTTTTTTTCTATCAAACCCTCTTCTTTAAAATCTGATAGGGTACGGCTAACCGTTTCGGTAGCCATGGCAGCCATGGCAGCAAGATCCTCGCGGGCAACTTTAAATGTATCTTCACTATTGTCCGGTTGACGATGTAATCTCAACAATGCTTCTGCCATTTTTTTCCTTACGGAATGATAGGCCATTTGCAACAATTGTTCTTCCTTTTCACGAATATCGTTTGCTAATAACTTGATGAATTCCCGTGCGACTTCAGGATACATGTTTAACAACTGCTCCAATTGCTCCCGTGGTATTAAGCATAGCAAACTATCTTCCAAAGCCGTAGCTGTATCGGCATATGGCTCGTTGGATAGCATTGCATTAATACCCAAATAATCATCAGCAGAATAAATGCCTGTTATCAATTCGCGCCCATCCTCGGCCAGTTTAACACTTTTTATTTTCCCGCTGATAACAAGGTAGAGGCCATTCCCTTTATCACCCTCATAATATATTACCTGACTTTTTTTGAATGGGCGAGCTTTACGCTCCTCGATAATCTTTTTTAAAGTATCTAAACCACCATTTTTAGCAACTAATGAGTTCAACCGGTCTAATGACTTACTATAAAACGCCTGCTGACCTTCCTTCTTTTTTAGCCTGCTTTCAATAGCGCTTAAAAGCTCCATGTCATCAAAAGGTTTGGTAAGGTAGTCATCGGCGCCCATTTCCATACCCTTACGCCGATCAAAATGCTCGGCTTTAGCTGTTAAGAATATGAATGGTACCGCAACGGTTTCAGGGCGTTTGGATAGCAGGTATAAAACGCCGTAACCATCCATCTCGGGCATCATAATATCACAAAGTATAATATCCGGGGTGTCCTGTAAAGCCAGTTCAACACCGGTTTTGCCATTACTTGCGCTGGAAACGTGGTAACCGGCAAGCTCCAGTATTTCAATTACATTTTCGCGTATATCGTCATTGTCTTCAATGATCAGTACTTTTTTACTCATGATATTGGGAAGGTTATAGTAAATAGCGTGCCTTGATTTACTTCGCTTTTAAAAGCGATAGTACCGTTCATTAAATGGGTATAACGGGCAACAATGTTTAGCCCGAGTCCGGTACCTGGAATAGTGCCTGTATTATGCGCCCGGAAAAATGCTTCAAATAAATGTCTTTGGTCGGCTTCAGGTATACCAATACCGTTGTCGCTAACTGTTATAACACATTGTCGTTCATTGATCTCGGTAGTGAACCCGATAAACGAGTTTTCCCCCGAATATTTGATAGCGTTATTAACCAGGTTTACAATACAGTTCTTCAACAGGTTTTGATCCAGCCTTATAGTACTTTTTGTACCCGTATGTTGATAGATAATATTTTGATTTTGCTTAGCCAGTACCTGCATTTCTTCGGTAATGGTCTCAGCAAATTTCACGAGGTCAAAATCATGATACGTTGGTTCCTGTTTGCCTGACTCCAGTTTTTCAAGGGAAAGAAAATCATTCAATATAGATGTTAAATTTCCTACCGCGCTTTTAATTTTGCCTACATGTTTAACAATGTTAATGTTGTTAAAAGGTTCGGCATATTTTTCAATTAAGGATACAGATAACTGAATAGATGTTAAAGGTGTCCGAAACTCATGCGATGCGATCGACACGAACCGGCTTTTTAACAAACCCAGTTCTTTTTCCTTCTCAAGTGATAAAACCACTTCCTCTTTTGCCGCTAATAAGGCATCTACTGTAGCATTAAGTGATTGTGTCCTTTCTACAACCAATTCTTCCAAATGCGCGGCATATTCTTTTAACTGGTTTTCTGCTTCTTTCTCGCGGCTCAAGTCATGTATAAAACCGGTGTATATTTTTCGACCAGAATACTGGACCTGGCTTATTCCTAAGCGGAAAGGAAATACCGAACCATCCTTTTTTAATCCTTTTACTTCGCGGCCAATACCTATAATATGCGCATGCCCTGTTTGCTGGTAACGATGCAGATATTCGTCATGCTGCTCCTTATCGGGTGGTGGCATCAGCATTGATACATTTTTACCGATCACTTCTTCGGGAATATACTCAAACAATTTACATGCTGCGGGATTGATGGTTTCAATTTTTCCACGTTCATCAATGGTTATTATACCGTCGATAGCATTCTCGATAATGGCAATTAATAGCGCGGCATTTTCCATAAATCAAATATGATCATTGTTAGACTGAAATGAATGATGAATTTCAGTCTAAAAAGTGACGGTGGTCACTTTTTAGACTTAGCAAGTGATTGATATCATTATAAATACTGGTTCTCATCATTCGCATGGTGGCATTTTAACAGGAATTTTACACCATGAAAACCATATTAGTATTAACCGACTTTTCTATAAATGCTGACTATGTTGCACACTATGCTTTAAAGTTAGCACAAAAAATAGAAGCCAACCTGTTGTTATGCAATATATACGAAGTCCCCGCTGATGAACAAAATACAGACCGTAAAGCATGGCCTATGCGTGCTTGTGAAGAGAACAGCATAAATGATTTAAGCGATCTTGCCATGCGTTTAAAAGCGGAATTAGACAGCGAGGAAGGAGATACTAAATTTAAGCCTGATATTGAACAATGTAGTGAGGAAGGTTTGGTAGGTAATAAATTAAATGAATTAGCTGCCAACCACGAAGTATTGTTAGCTGTAATCAGCATGCACAGCGCCAACAACCTTACTAACTTTTTAGGAACTAACCATGCCTGGAGTATTATTGAAAATGCCACTTTCCCGGTTATGGTTATCCCTTACCAGGTGCGGTTTAAGGATTATAAGCTGATAGCCTTTGCCAGCGCGGTTAATTACTCCGATATTAATGTTCTTGAGTCATTATCCGGCCTTGCTAAATACTCTGATTCGGAGATTCTGCTTACACATATTGCTGACGAAAGATCAAACGACCGAATAGAGGAGAGTATGCTCAAACAATTTTTTAACCAGATCCCTTCAAAAATCAATTATCCTAAAATTATCTATCATAATATTAAAAGTGATAATGTAACCGTAAGCTTAAAATGGCTCACCGCTCATACAGATATTGACCTGTTGGTTTTGGTACACCAAAAACGCAGCCTTTTCCAAAAAGTATTCAATCGTAGCGTAACCCAAAAACTAGCCGAGCATCCCGGTAAACCCTTACTTATTTTTCCTTGTTCAACGGTTGAAGAAACACTTACTGTATTTTAATACGGTAAACCTTGTTTAGGTGCCCGTTCTCAAAAATTGAGAGCGGGCATTTTTTTTAACTGTAAGTCATGATCATTGTCATTATATGTAATTAATTGATTTACATCATCTTTTCAGTTAATCCTCATCACTAATTACCTGTGCCATCAACAATACATTTGACCTAAACAAAAACATACCATGAAAAAATTAACCCACTCATTTGCCGCTGTCAAGCTTATCATAGCGGCAATCATTTTTTTAGCCGTTCCAACTTTAGTAACTGCACAAGCGACCTACAAATTAGCTCAAAGCCCTGATGTAACCATTAAAGTACTTGGTTCTTCAAACGTACATGATTGGACTATGACATCCACCGCAATGGAAAGTCAGGGCGATTTTACTTTCGTTGGCGATAAACTACAAGGGCTGCACACCTTCAGCTTTCACCTTGCAGTAAAAAGCCTCCACAGCGATCATGCTTCTATGGATGACAGAACTTATAAATCTGTTAACGCTAGCAAGTATCCAAACATCAGCTATAAACTTACCTCGGCAGTAGTTACATCGGTAGGTGGGAGCAAGTACCTGATTAAAACGAAAGGTGACTTAACCATAGCGGGTGTCACCCAGTCAATTAGCATGGATGTTACTGCAGCCGCTGGTGCTGATAATACGATAACATGTATTGGAGCCAAGAAAATCCAATTGACAGATTACGGCATTAAGCCACCCACTTTTATGTTAGGCACTATGAAAGTTGCCAATGACCTTACTATTCAGTTTAACCTTATTTACAAAAAGTAATCATGAAAATTCTATATATAATATTAGTCGTGGCATTATTACCTGTAAGCCTTAAAGCACAGGAAATGCAATTCTTTCGTCCAAATAATCAACAGGGCGTTAATGTATTCGAAACCTCAAAAATTGATACTATTCCATTTACCGGTTTAAAAGTAAAAGTTGGCGGCAATTTCGAAATGGCCTTCCAGGCGTTACGGAACTTTAATACAGCCATTCCATTAACAAAAACCGGTTTTACAGGCAATGTTAATAGCCTCGAAAAATTGACAAATGGCTTTGATCTGCCGATGGCTAATCTGAATGTTGATGCCCAGCTAGCAGATGGTATCCGGATGAATATTACCATGTACCTGGCATCCCGTCACCATGAAGACACTTGGGTAAAAGGTGGTTATATCCAGTTTGATAAACTGTTGTTTCTGAAAAGTGACATTGTTAATATGCTGATGAAAAATATTACTATCAAAGTAGGTCAGTTCGATGTGGATTATGGCGATCAGCATTTCAGGAGATCCGACGGTGGTAACACCATCTACAATCCTTTTGTAGAAAACTACATTATGGATGAGTTTGCTACCGAGATTGGTGCCGAGGTTTATATCCATACTAATTCCGGCTTTTTTGTAATGGGTGGAATGACCAATGGCGAACTGGATGCAACAGTTGTTGCGGGTACTAAAATAGATTCTGCCACTCATCAACCTAATCAATTTGATCCTGCATTTCACGGAAAAATTGGGTTTGATAAACAGGTGAATAAAGATTTTAGGGTAAGGATTACCGGCTCAGGCTATACCATACACAGCGCTAACAGTAGCACCCTTTTTGGTGGCGACCGTACCGGCTCTCATTATTTCAATGTAATGGAGAATCAAAACATAGCAAATGGCACCACGCTATCTGATGAGAATGATTACAGTCCGTTTTCAGGCAGGTTAAACCCCGGCTTTAGTGAAGAAGTAAACACAGTGATGGGTAACGTATTCCTGAAATATAAAGGCCTGGAGTTTTTTGGCACAGCCGAAGATGCTAAAGGGCGCGCGATAACAGAAGTAAAGGAACGTAAAGCAACGCAATATGCTGCAGACCTGATCTACCGTTTCCCACAGGGTAAAGAGAACTTTTGGGTTGGTTTTAGATATAATACTGTAACTGCTTTACTGCAAGGTTATACATCTAATATTACCATCAACCGCGAAGCAGGTTCATTAGGTTGGTTCATAACCAAAAACATAATGGCCAAAGCTGAGTATGTAAACCAAAATTATGAAGGTTACCCTGCTGCTAATATTTTGAACGGTGGCAACTTTCATGGTGCCGTATTGGAGGCCTCAATCGGATTTTAGTCATGACCAGCAAGATAATGATCATACTCACCCTGCTAAGCCTTGGTGCAAGGCCTCAAACTAAATGGCTCATCAGCGAAAGCAGCAGCCTGAGTGTAAATGGCAGCACCAACGTTAATAAATTCTCCTGTGATATCGCGAGCTGCGACCAGGCAGATACATTAACGGTTTGGAAAGGCGAAAATGGCATTAACCTTACCGGGAGCATTAACCCGGCTGTATTAAGTTTTGATTGCCATAAAGCAATGATGACGCATGATTTGCGAAAAACATTAAAAGCTAAACAATACCCAAGGCTCCATATCCGCTTTTTGTCGTTAAGCGAATTGCCAAACCTGTCTGTCAGGCCGCTTAAAATTACGGGGCAGGTTGAAATTGAAATAGCAGGAGTGAAGAAGTTATATACTGTCAACTATCAAATCTCAGATACAGCTAAAGTTGTGCATTTGATCGGATCTAAACAGTTGAATTTCTCCGACTTCGACCTGGTGCCACCACATAAATTGGGTGGCATAATAAAAACCAATGATCAATTAACCGTTTTGTTCCACCTTAAAATGAAAAGTATATTATGATCCCTAAAACTATGAAAGCGGCTGTTGTCCATGAATTTGGGGGGCAGCTGACCATCGAAGAAATGCCGGTTAAAGAACCGGGCGAAAACCAAATATTAGTAAAAGTGATTGCCTGCGGTGTTTGCCACACCGACTTGCATGCTGTACAAGGCGATTGGCCTGCACAACCGAAAATGCCGCTAATACCGGGGCACGAAGCAATAGGTTACGTAGTTGCCTTGGGCCGCGGGGTGAAAAATGTAAAGGAAGGTGATATTGTTGGAGTACCATGGCTATATAGTGCCTGTGGGTGTTGCGAGTTTTGTATTACAGGTTGGGAAACGCTTTGCGATACACAGCAAAATGGCGGTTACAGTGTAGATGGCGGTTTCGCCGAATATGTTGTGGCAGATTCAAGATACGTAGCGCATTTTCCGCCAAATATCAATTTTACTGAAATGGCGCCTATCATTTGTGCCGGTGTAACGGTTTATAAAGGCATAAAACAAACCGAAGCCAAACCCGGCGAATGGATAGCTATATCAGGTATTGGCGGTTTAGGCCATTTGGCTGTTCAGTATGCTAAAGCGATGGGCTTGCATGTAGCTGCCATTGACATATCAAATGATAAATTAGAATTGGCTAAAAGACTGGGAGCAGAATTGGTAGTGAATGCCAAAGAACAAGATCCGGGAGAATTTTTGAAGAAACAAACCGGCGGCATGCATGGGGTATTAGTAACCGCACCATCACCCATAGCATTTAAACAAGGCATATCAGCCTTAAGGCGTAAAGGCACTATTGCCTTAAATGGTTTACCAAAAGGAAGTTTTGATCTGCCAATTTTTGAAACTGTTATTAACGCTTATACCGTTCGCGGTTCAATTGTTGGTACCCGTAAAGATATGCAGGAAGCCATTGAATTTGCTTTAGAAGGGAAGGTTAAGGCAACGGTACGCCCAACTAAACTGGAAAATATAAACGCCGTATTTGACGAAATGAAAAAAGGCGAGATTGAGGGACGGGTTGTGCTTGAAATAGCAGAGCCGCAACATTATCACCGTGGTTAAGTTAATGCTATTTGTTCTGTTGCTGGCACCTTTTCAATTAAAGGCAGCCAGTGACACAACAATTTATCATGCCCTAAAAAGGAGCAGGGCCGATTTATATTATCCGCAGTCTGTTGAGCGATTTTATAAAGCGAACGGCTATAAATTAGCGTGGATAGCCGCTGATACTATTAAAACCCATGTATGGGATGCCATGCTATTATTGGATTGCGTAAGGCAATACGGTTTAAATCACGAGGACTATCATCCAAAACAATTATTGTATCCTGAATTACATAAACTTATTCAACAAAATAAAAAAGACGAAGCAGCTGCATTGTATGATATATTTTTAACAGATGCTATTATTAGATTCATTAATGATCTGCATTATGGGAAACTGAACCCGGTTTTTACTACCGGAAAAATTGATCGCGGCTTAAAGTTTAAAACCCACACAGTATTGATAGCTGCGTTAAACAGTAACAACTTTGTTGGTGTGATAAATAGCATACAGCCAAAATCTAAATTGTATTTTGATCTGCAGGATCACATGCGGTTGCTGGTTGGCCAGCGTAGTGGAGATTGTTATGTAATCCCTCAGGGGTTAATTCGTAAAATGGCTATTAATATGGAGCGTTTGCGCTGGATAAGTACTACAGGTAAGAAAGTGCATCTTACACTAATTGTTCGGGGTGGTGAGGTAATTAGTTATAAGGATAAATATCATCAGGATAAACAGTTAGAAAGGCTGTTATATAATGAATCTACCACAAATAAAAAGTATTTGATCTCGAATAAAATCAATTCATCCAGATTGTAAAACAGGCAACAATATAGAACTCCCTTACCTAAATCTAATAAAGTTTTTTGGTGCAGATTCTGTTCATTTAGGATAATCAGAATTCCTTGAAAAGTTATTCTGAATAAAGCAACTGAAAATAAATCCCATGCAAAAATAAAAGAGGCTATCCCTTTTGAGACAGCCTCCTTTATGTTTAGTGGTTTTTTAACTTATGGAAGTTGAAGCCCCCACCAAACGGGTACATTAATAAGAACAGTTCCCGGATAATTCAAATTTGAAGTTAATTCTGAGTTGGGATACAGCATACGCAGTGGCATTTCATTGGAAGCAATTGTTGACCCTACAGAAGGAGTCAAGGCAGGATAACCTGTTCTTCTCCATTCGGTCCATGCCTCAAAACCCTGGAAACCACACATTGCATAATACTTTTGTGTAATAATGGCCTTAATCTGGTTAGTAGCTAAAGCTGCCAATCCGTCCGGCGCTGTATTAATATACGTTGCAGGGTCTCCTGCGCCTGTGGCAGTAAAACTTGCTGTTATACCTGCTTTGTATAAGGCTGTTACATCACCTGTACCATTGGTCCAGCCCCTGGCAACGGCTTCAGCTTGTAAAAAATAGCTTTCAGCAGCAGAAAATAGTTTAACCGGCGCAGTAGCAGAGGCAGGATTAATTGCTTGACCGCCCACTAATGGAGATGGTGGAGAAACTATCTTTTGGTTATATGCTAGAAAACTTCCCTGTGGAATAGACTCAAGCGAATCCTGTGCAGGATTATTATATATAACAAAAAACTTACCTAAGCGAGGATCATTATTTTTGTTAAACATGCTTACAACGGTTGAGCTTGCCACCACATTTTGGGTTTTACCCAAGGCGACCGCTTCGTTGTAAAACGGATTCTCGTTACCACCTGTAGAAGTATAGGTTATGGTTGCATCTGTTGTTAAGAAAGTAGGGCTAGTTTTGTACAATGCAGCAATACCTGCCTGAGCCGTAGCGGGGTCTTTTATAGCCAATCGTAAATATGCCTTAAGCTCAAGTGTGTTGGCAAAAGCTACCCACTGGGCCATATTACCTTGAAATATCATATCCTGCGCTCCGGGAGCAACGCCACCTGTTGCATTAAGTAAAGGTATTGCCCTATTAATGTATACAAATATGCTATCATAAACGGCCTGTTGGGCATCATATTTAGGGTTTTGATATACAGTTGGTTGCAATGCTTGTGAAAGCGGCACATTACCAAAAGCATCAGTTGCTACCTGAAAACTATAAGCTTTCATCAGGTAAGCAATACCTTTAACATTTTCTAATCCTGCTTCCGGGCTTTTTATAATCAAGTCGGCGTTTATTAATGCGCCGCGGTATAGGTTAAGCCATGGGCCGTCAAAATCGGTAGCAGCAGGGGCGTACTGATCTATGGTTTTATATTGTGACGCCAGCGGGCTTTGAGTCCAATATTGAGCCCATATATTGCCAAATACCTGGAAGGAATTACCTATTACCTGGCTAATAGCTGCCTGTGTGGTAGGCAAAAGCAACGTGGGATTGGCGGTATCCGGGTTATTTGGATTCTGATTTGTATCCAAATACTTTTTACAGCCCGAAAATCCAGCCGCAGCTACAAGCCCTATAAATAAGGCTTGCTTTAAATTTAATTTATATTTTCTGGTCATGATGTTTATTATTAGAATGAAACTTTTAAATTAATACCATAGTTGCGCACTGATGGGTTTGCTGCAAAATCTAATCCTTGCTCGTTTCCTGCGCCACTTGAGTTTACTTCAGGATCTACGTATGCATTGGATTTTGGTGTCCATAAAAACAGGTTGTTACCAAATATTCCAATGGTTAACGCACCAAACGGTAGATCTTTCAATTGATCTTTGCTCAAAGTATAAGATATACTGGCGGAGCGCATCTTAATATACGATGCGTCAATAACGTTCATACCAACTGGTTCTACACTTGTATAGTAAGTATATACTGAGTAGGGGATGGAGGTATTAGGAACACTTGTTCCTGCAGAATTCACGGTAACCGAATTAGGGAACGGCTGGCCATATCTAGGGCCGCCGGTTTCAATCCCGGTTCCTACAAAATCTACAAGAGATTTAGTGTCTGAATATAATACGCCGCCATGTTTAACATCAAACAGCACACTTGCGGTAAATTGTTTGTATTTTACACTTGTACCCAATGATGTTTGAAATTTAGGTTCATATGAGCCTAAGTATTTGGCTGATGTTGTAGGTATCGGTTGCCCGGTAGCTGGATTTATAATAGTTCTTCCCTGTGCATCTGTTTGGTTTGTTACCCCGTAAAATTCTCCATAAGGCATTCCTTTAGCTGCAACTATTCCCATACCGCCGAAACCACCTATTGATACCTGTGAAACGCCATTTGGCAAGGATAGTACATCACTGTTATTTTTGGTAAATGTGCCAAATATGTCCCAGGTTACATCACTGGTTTTAATTGGGGTTCCACTAACGGTTAACTCGATACCTTTATTTTGAATCTCGCCTGCGTTTACCTCATTAAAACCATATCCTGTTGAGTTAGGAATCGGGATGGATATGATTTGATTTTTTGAATCATTAACATAATAACTAAAATCGAAGGAAAGTCTGCTTTGCAGGAATGCTAACTCTGTACCAATTTCAAATGAGCTTGTTTGCTCTGGTTTTAGTGTACTATTGCCAAGAACTGATCCAACCTGCACCGCAGGGACATTTCCGAATGGAAATGTAGTATTGCCAAAGGAACCATTAATGGTAGTTTTTCCATAAGTGGTTAACAATTCATAAGGATTGGTATCGCTACCTACCTGCGCAAAACTTGCACGTAATTTACCGTAACTTAAAAAGTCAGCAAGAGTGGAGCTTTTAAGTAATTCGCTAAATACAAATGATCCACTTACGCTTGGATAATAATAAGAGTAGTTATCTAAAGGTAAGGTGGAAGACCTGTCGTTTCTTAACGTACCCTCTAAAAACAAGTAGTCTTTATACGATAGATTTAAATCAGCGTAAAAGCTTACCGATCTTTGTATGTCAATAGCATCGGTAATTACGTCTACCGGCCCATTACTGTTTTCAAGGTTGTACCAGCCCGGAACTACCAAACCACCGCTGGTGTTAGTGCTTGTTTGATTGGAAGTGGTAGAGCGTTCTCTAATATTATTACCTAACAATAATGATGTATGAAAATCTTTACCAAAATCATGGGTTGCAGTAACCATTAAATCATGCACAACCTCGTTTACATTAAATTGGTCTACCTCATAAGATCCATTACTAGTAACCGGTCCCCATAGGTTGCTTCCGGATTCGTCAGCGGGTTCAAATGTGTATTTAGGTGCAATAAGTTTCCTGCGGTCTGAGTAAGAATCTCCACCTACGCGTTCTACTATATTTAACCAGTTAAGGGGTTTCCAAGCCAGGCTAACGTCGCCGGTAACACGGTTAACATCATCAAGGTTACTAAAGTTTTGAAGAATATAATATGGGTTTGTAGTAAATGCACCATAAAAACCATACGTATTAGTAACAGAATTATACCCATTATACGGATCGTTCAGGTTTCCCATTGTATTAATTGGAATATCCCTTGGTGTTTGCATCAGGTTATTCCATATACCGTTTCCACCTTGCCCACCCGAAGGCGTATTTGCCTGAATTTTATTATAGTTAAAATTAACAGTTGCGGTAAAATTGTTTGCAAGCGTAGCTTTACCATTAAATCTTACACCATATTTATCATAAGTGTCGTTACTCGGAAATACTCCGTTAGAGTTTAACGAGTTTAAGGCTAAGTAGAAGCTGTTTTTATCATCGCCCGATGCTATACCTAAGTTGTTGTCAGCAGCAAAGCCTGTCTTAAAAAAATCTTTAATATTGTTTGGCAAAGCCGAATATGGCTTTGTTTGGGTAACGCCGTTAATTTCCTGCCCCCAGGGCTCTACTTTTCCGGTAAATGGTGCTCCCCAGCTAAAATTATCACTGGCGTCATCTATACCTGTAACGTAACCGGGGCTTGTAGCCGAGCCTGACATGAACCCCTGGCCATACTCATTTTGAAAAGTAGGTAATTTCAAAACCGATGAAAGTGTATTGGTAGAGTTAAGCGTTATCTCCAATTTTTTTCCATTTTTCGCACCTGATTTGGTAGTGATCATGAGCGCGCCATTGGATGCCCTGGAACCATAAAGAGCTGCAGCTGCAGGCCCCTTTAGCACCGTGATAGATTGTATGTCATTCGGGTCAATATCATTGCCTCTGTTTCCAAAATCAACTGCTGTTAAACTGCTTGCGCCGCCTATGATACTCGAGTTATCAATAGGAACACCGTCCACAACCAATAAAGCCTGATTGTTGCCGGTAATAGACGACCCACCGCGAAGAACAATCCTGGTTGAGCTGCCAGGCGTATTTGACGTTGAAGTGATGTTAACACCTGCAACTAACCCAGTTAATGAGGTAAGTGCGCTTGGGTTGCCACCTTCTGTTAGCTCTTTATTACTTACGGTTGGTGCAGAGTAGCCCAAAGTTCTTTTTTCTCTCTTAATATCGTTAGCTGTTACTACAACCTCGTTAAGCTCATTGCTTGTTGCTGTAAGCGTCGCATTCAATACATCTCCTTGCACGGGTAGTTGCACCGTTAAATAACCAATAAAGCTAAATTGCAATACTGTGCCATTAGGTGCACTTATACTGTATTTGCCCGCACTATTGGTTTGTGTGCCAACCTGGGTGCCTTTTATCGTTACTGTTACTCCCGGGATGGGTAAGCCATCGTCTTTGCCTGTTACCGTACCAGTAACTGTGCGATTTTGCGCAAAAGCCTGGCAGAAAACAACCAGGCATAAGCCTATAATTAAAAGTATTTTTTTGTTCATGTTAATCAATTTTAAAAGGATTTGTTCTTGAAAATGTTGTTTTCCCTTGTGATGGCGTTTTAAGCTGTATACACCAAAAAGGAAAATTGGAGTGTAGATAGCCCGAAGATTGTAATGGAATATCCTCCTTTTGGATAAGTCGCAACCCTATTATTTGCCCCCTTAATTTTCACTGATATACCTGGAATTTGAAGATTGTCTTTTTTTACAGTACCTAAGCCGGTAGTTGTTCCGTCTTGTGCCAGCACATTTGTGAAACAAAATATCAGTATGCAAAAGCTTATGAGTAACTGTTTTTTCATATTTTATTTAATAAGTTAAATTGGAAATAAGACTATTCAAATTAGATAACGCCCGTCAGCCATCATCAAATCCCTCAAAGCAGTTGCTGATATAGTAAAAATGAAATGATATGCAGCGTTTCATAGTCAAAAAGTGAGGATTCAGTTAATAGATTTTGATAATCTTATCTAAGATTATTTGAAACTGTAATTTTAAAGGAAAATGATAGCACTAAATATTCCGAAATGACCAAGTTGGACGTGCGATGGAAAAGGAGAATTGCTGGTAGTTTATAAAAAAAGGATTGCTCACCTCGCGCGGCAACCCTTTAATTAACTATTAACTGATCGTTATTAACAAAACGACTAGTTGTGAGCAAACTTAGCTACTTGTTAAGAAGTAAAATATTCGAAAAAAACCAATATCAGCACTTTAATTAATCGCATTATGCGATGTCCTGTATTTGAGGGGAGTAATCTTATAGCGTATTTTGAACAATTTAATAAATGTACTTGGAGAATCGAGCCCAACAATGTTTACAATTTCATTTATCGGATAAGACGTATTTTTAAGCAAAAATTGGGCTTGTTTTAGCCTTATACTTATCAGAAACTGGTGGGGTGTTGTATGATATGCCTGCCTGAATGAGCGGATTAGATGCGTTGCCGACATGCATGAATATTTTGATAATTCATATATATTGATTTTTTGATCAAAATTTGAATATAAATATTCTTTGGCAAGGCTAAGCCGCCTATAGATTTCTTTTCGGGTTACAAATTGAAGATCTTTAAGTCGTTCCTCTACAAAAAAAATGTCTTTCTGGGAAAGGGTATAGTAATTTAGTAAAATATGGTAGAGGAATTCATTTAATAATAATTCATCCTGACAGTTTGATCTTATCAAAACTTTTAAATGCTCTATATTATATTTTAAATCACCAAGTAGCGGAAAAATAGTTTCATTGAAAGTTAAATTTTGTTGAGGTAGGTGGTTTCCATGATTATCTGGAAAATAATTATCATTTTTAAGAAAAGATGTCTTAAAGTCATCGATAAATCCTTTGCCAAAACTGATTGAAATTTTTTGAACAGGGCTATCAGAGTCAATTATATCAGAATAAAGCGTTCCTGGGTTAATCGCCAAAAAAGTGTGTGGGCACAAACGCAATTTCTTCTTATTTAAAACAAATTTTTCATTCCCGTTGAAATTAACATGTAAACTAAAGTTATTGTTCACCTCGGTGAGGTTTTTATAAGTTAGCTTACTTGAACAAATAAGATTTTCGTTACTTAATTTTAACACGTTTTCCATGCTTTCTAGTCTTCTATATATGATCTTTCTTCCAGTAAAATAAATTGATTTCCTTCCTTATCCTTAAATTCTGCTATCATTCCTGCTGAAACGTAGTAAGGTTTATGATTAAAAACGATCCCATTTTTAGTGATTTCATGATATTGTTTCAGACAATTTTCGGTATTGAAGATGATAACAGCCTTTTGGTTTAAGATATATGTGTTTGGGATGATTGCTATATGTATGTCGCTATCGTTATTACTTAACAACTTGCAACATACATTTGGCCATAATTCTAAGTCTCCATTATGCTTGAATCCTAAAAATTTAACAAAAAAGATTTCTTCTTCAGCGGTGTTTCCTGAAGGAATTGTAACGTATTTTATTCTCATTAGGTAAAAAATTAATTCATTTTTTCCCGGGTGGGGGTATTTTATAGTATTTTAATTAGATTTCTTTGGTTATTGTTTCATTGCTCGACTTTTATTTTTATAAATTATAGTTATAGTAGGTTAGTATGCCATAAACTATTTGTGAATAGCTTAAAGCGATCTCTGTTAGTATCAATTCCGTTTCCGGTAATAGCGTGTCCACTTTAACTTTCTTAACTATTCATCCAGGGTACATTCAAAATATTTAGCAAACATTTTGAATGTAGGCACCAGTGCAGCCCTAATTAATTTGCTAAAGCTGTAATTGAGTTTCATCCATCGCAATAATTTATAATAAGCAGGTTCATTATATTATTAGGTATAAACAGTATCGGTCAGTGTCAAACTATTCAGCCTTAAAGTTTGATCCGTTTTGCCAAAAATTGCCCTTTTTAGTTCTTTCATAACCATAAGACAAGCTTTAACTGGATTATGTTACAAAAGACAAGCTTTACCATAAATATGTTACAAAGGGCAAATATTCAATGCAGGGACCTCATATCCACTTTTATGGTGTGATGAAAATATCGACCAGCGGCTGAATGAGGCTTGTCAATTGACATAAAGAGCTGTGAGCCTGAAAGAAAAAGAGAAGCTTCAATATCCAATAAAAGATGCCTGAGTTAACACCTGTAAAAGTTATTGTGAATACCTGGAATGGGGGTGCCAAGATTATATAATATGGCATCTGCAGGTATAATACCTCTGGTGTGCCTGAATTGGAACAATGCCGGTTTGCCGGTATCAAACCCCAATATTGCTTTAAATATTGAATACTTTATATTGCAATCGATTACTTAATTTATTTCAGACAAGATCGTCTCTCTATGAAAGTTGCCTCAATGTGATAATTATTCCTTTGGCGAGAAAATGTGGTTACCTTTTAAAATATGAATTGTAGCTGAAAATACAGAATTTATTCCTGTAATCAGGGAATTGCTTATTTAAGATGGTTTGCATTTTCATGTACTATCCATTGCCACTGCCTTCAGTAATAAAATCATATGACTAATAACACGATAGGTGATAATTATAATTTAAATGTGGTAATTCATAATGTATAAATATAAATGTGCAATCGATTGCATTTTTAAAAAGTTTATTTATATTTGATTAAACCAATAAATAAACTTTATGAAAAAAAACAATTTCTTGCCGGAGGTAGCCCGAAAGGTTACTTTTGGTGCAGCGATTATCGCTTTCGTTGCAACTTCATCAACCTTATTAACCGGCTGTAACAAAAGCAACGCTTCAGAGCCAACACCCAGTACTTCCGAGCCAACAACCACTGCAGGGGTACGCACCACCGGGTATTTTCCAAACGGCAAACAATTGGATGGTACGGGTACCAGTAATGGCTTCTTTTGGTCGTTGTACTACACAGGTGGCTCAGCAAGCATAACCAATGGTTCAGCGGCGGGCAATTTCTCTGCCACCTATAGCGGGGTAACCGATGTGGTTGTTGGCGTAGGCTATAATCCCGGATCAGCCCAAAACATAGGTTATAATGTGGGTAGCCTTACCGGTAGCTATAATACTGTAGGTATTTATGGATGGACAACAAGTCCGCTTATAGAATACTATGTGGTTGAGCTGGGCTCCAATATAGCCGGTACGCAGGTAAACACTGTAAGTAGCGATGGGCATACTTACACTTTTTACAGGCATCAGCAGGTAAGCAAACCCTCTATTCAAGGTACTGCAACTTTTTGGCAGTACTTAGATAACTGGGGCGGATCATCAACAGGGGCAAACCACTCTGTAAACATGGCAAACCACGTTAACAACTGGAAGAGTAATGGAGGCGAAGGTTTTGGTGCCTACAATTACCAGATATTATCATTAGAAGCATACGGTGGTAAAAGCGGTTCAATAAACGCAACAGTGTGGTAGGCCTTTAATCATGTTATTGCTAATACCGGCCCCGCCTCACAGCAGCCGGTATTGCATATTTCAAAAAAGATTCAATTATAGGCCGTGACGGCCTATAATTTTTCACATCAATTTTAAAGGACTATTTCAATGAGGAAACTAATAATTTTACTTTTAACTACAATATTTGCTGTTGTTAGCTCTTGTTCGCCAAAAGCACCTGATAACTTTATACTGGTTAAAGGCGGCGCGTTTGTGAACTCCAAATCCAGATACTATGGAAGAACGGGAACAATCCCCGACTTTTATATCGGTAAATATGAGGTAACTCAAAAAGAATGGACCGGCATAATGGGAAGTAATCCTTCAAAATTTAAAGGCGACAATTTACCGGTAGAAACAGTAAGCTGGTACGACTGTGTTGAATACTGCAATAAAAGAAGTATAAAAGAAGGTTTAAAACCATATTACAGTATTGACAAAAATAAAAAAGACCCGAATAATACAAGTAATACCGATGATATAAAATGGACAGTAACAATTAATGCGGGAGCTAACGGCTATCGGTTGCCGACAGATGCGGAGTGGGAATATGCCGCAGGTGGGGGCCAGGTAAGCAAAAGCTATACCTATAGCGGAAGCAATAATATAGATGATGTGGCCTGGTATTGGAAAAACTCCGGGGATAAATACTTAACCGGATCCTGGTCATGGCCCAGGTTAGTAAAAAACAATAACAGAACAAAGGCTGTAGGTACTAAGAAGCCTAATGAGTTAGGGCTTTACGATATGTCGGGCAGTGTAAGGGAATGGTGCTGGGATTGGCATGAGAGTAATAAAACTGATGACCAGCAGGGGCGGATTTGGAAGGGAGGCGGTTGGATCGGTGCCGATTTCTGCTGCGAGTCGTCTTTCCAGGCTAGCTACGAAGCGAGTGGCAAAGGACCCGATCAGGGTTTTCGTTTATGGCGCGGTTTGTAAACCACCCTCGTTACAAAAAGCAGTTCTCGCCGCTTTTTCTACTGTAAAAATAAAAAACCTCTAAAAGCAATTTAGAGGTTTTTTATTTTATTCACTCGGTATAAAAGCTAGGTTTTTATAACCCTTTTAGTCCTTCTAAAAAGCTGTAATAAGCAGGTTTCTTTGTAAGATTTTGATTGAATAATAATGGATAATCAGGCGATGTGGGTGTATTTATCCAACTTTCATTGTCGGTTAGTCCCCAAACTGTTATACCAAATCGCTGTGCTTTCGGTACATTTTTTAAGTACGACTGCACCACGTATTTGTAAAGGGCCGCTTGCGCGGTAAGCATTGCAGCTGTTGGTGTAAACGGGTTAGCTTTAGCCGTGTTTAAAGCAACATCCAGTTCTGATATCCTAACCATTAAGCCTGTTTGAGCCAGTTTGATCAATTCATTATCAATACTTGCTTGTGTGGTTTGCAGGTTGATATGCATTTGTGTTCCGATACCATCAATTTTAGCCCCTTTGCCAATCAATTCTTTCACATATGAAATCAAAGAATCAAGCTTGTAATTGTATTCCAAATTATATTCATTAATAAACAATAAGGCATTTGGGTCGGCAGCTTTTGCATATTGGAAAGCCTTAAGCCCGAAATTCCTGCCTAAGTATTCAGCCCATAAAAACTGGCTGCTAACATCGGCTGCCGGTATCGTGTAGTTACCTGTATCACGCAGTGCGCCCGTCCCGTCAGACATTGGTTCATTTACCACATCCCAGGCTTTTATTCTACCCTTATAGCGGGTAACCGTAGTAGTGATAAATTGATGAAGCGCGGTATCAATCACGGTAGCGGTTTGTGCTGGTGTTGGCTTTGTTACCGATCCGCTGTTAGGGTCAACTACTGATACATTATCAATAACATAAACACCGGCAGCAGGAAAGTTAAATCTTAATATCGGCGAAGATTCTGTAATGGTCAAATTCCAGGTATAGGTTGCCCATCCGGGAGTAGTTGTCAAATCATCCTGCTGATAGGCTGTATTCTGCATAACCAACCTTACCGTACCCGCAACAGAAGATTTAATAGAAACCGTAACTTTGTAGGCTTTGTTCGGTGTAACCGTAAATGCAGTCCCGATGGATTGCATATCATAAGCGTTAGCCCCCGGTGTAGTAACAGTTGCTTGCATAGCGCGCGAACCGCCGTCATTATCATCAACTACCGCGCTGAAAGATCCTACAGCTGTGCCGCCTACAATATTAGTCCATCCTGTAAACGAAGAACCCGAGCCAGCCTCGAAATCACCGTACTGCATTAAATTTGCAGGCGTGCCATTCTGTACGTTTAAAGCGCTTATCAATCCATTTAAGTAAGTGGCATTTTGTTGAGAATACCAGCATAAATTATGTCCGAAAACACTTAATCCATTATTAGCGCAAATATTATACAAGGCATCTGCTGTGGTATAGTTAAACGTACCATTGTTTTGAACAATAGAGCCGTATTTTAATTCATTACCAAACGTTACATAATTTGCTTCTCTTTTAACAACCGCTACATAAGCGGGATTGGTTGACATTGTGCCATATGTTACCGCAAAGCCAATATTAGGAAAATCGCCTGCTGTGGTTGCTGAAGCAATCAGGGTACCAGTGGTATCGGCTGAATTAACTTTTGTTTTTGTTCCGGTAGTATCTGGAGGCGTAGTATTGTTATTGTTTACAGCTTCTTTTTTGCATGATACAACCAGAAGTACAACTAATGCAAAAAATATTAAAAGAATTGATTTTGAAATTCTGTTTTTCATTGGATAGATGTTAATTGTCAATTAGCCGTGAAGATATCCGCTACACTCTATTTTCATTTTTCTTTTAAAAAGCAAAACGCCACCCTCGCGGCAGCGCTTTGCAAATCAATTATTGACTTATCATATTAAATAAATCCGAGGTTATCCACGTAAATTGTACATGGTGGTGCAACGCCTGCATCTTGAACATCAATTTCTGTTATTGTAGCAGGGCTTCCTAATGAACTTAATGGTATTACAATGTCAGTATACGCCCCTGGTGTTAGGGTTGCCTGAACAGATATTTGGTATGTCCCATTAAGATAAACTTGAATTTTTTGACCTGCACTAAAACCTGCTCCAGCATACACCGAAAGTTTTATAGAGGTAAGCCCCAACGTACTCACATTAACTGGTGTGGCACCACCATAGCCTAGCTGTAAAGCGCCATAGTTATTGCTAAATACACAGGAAATATCATATTTGCCTGATTGCGGGTGTGATGTATCATTATAAACCCTGGTGCTATTATAACCATCATAGCCTCCGCTTCCCTGGCCGCCCCAACCCGCTGTAAGTGATTCGGTATAAACCACATATTTAAACCCGAATGTTGTGGTAGTAACTGCCGTACCACCAGGTGTGGTTACATAAATTAAGTTTGATGAAACGCCCTGCGGAACTATAACCTGTACTTGAGTTGCGGTAGATTTACCAATAATGGTCGCTGGTATTTTATCAAACCGTACAGCTGTAACATCATTAAATACCTGGCCCGTTATGGTAACGGTATCGCCCGGATTTGCTACTTGTGGGGCAAAACTGGTAATAAGAGGTGGTGGCTGTGTTATCGGGAAGTTAAAGCTTACCGTTCCATATTTAGTAACAACAACTATTTTATTTGTTTGATTAGGCCCAAATGGAACCTGCGTTGCTGTTGATGTTAATGAAGGAATAGTAAAAATAATACTATGATCTGTTAATAACGCGGGGTTAAAATATACGCTTACACCATTGATCGTAAGTGACTTGGTTGTAAGTAAGTTGGTCCCGATGATCGCATACTGATTTCCTAAACCGCCGGAAGTAACCGTGGAATCAAAACCAACTGATGTGGTTGTAGTTTCTGTAATACTCGAATCAAGCGTGATCCTTTTTACCACATTGTATGTTGTATCGGTCTTTGTTAAAGTACGTACCCTGGAAATGGTTGGTGACCCTGTGCCACCCAAATCATTCTTTTTACAGGAAAATGCAAGTACCATCAAAACGGATAGCAAACCGTAAAATAGCTTATAAGTCTTTTTCATGTCTGTTTTATTTAAATTATTTGAAAACATAAGGAACTGGTGGCCCTGATAATTTTGGATCGGCAGCAAGCTCTACCGCAGGTATCTGGAACTGTAATTGGCTGGCAGTAACTGATAAATATTGATTGCCATATCTAACAATTGGAGTGCCGCCTGCTGTTCCCCTGTCTTGCTGCTCCATTAATTTAATACCCATTGTGTGAGCAGTATTGTTAAACCCATCTACACGCATCAAATCATAAAAATAATCATCCTCAAAAGCGAACTCTCTTCTGCGTTCATCAATGATATCATCCTTAATAATATTTTGCGGTACACTGGCATTAGGGGTAGGGCCATACTGAGAATAATTAGGATTAGCCACGGTGTAAAACCTTTTTATTTCTGTCAACGGACCTAAACCTGCTCTTTTACGTATGATATTGATAGCATTTAGTGCCGCCGGATCAGAACTTGTTGTTGCGCCTGCCATAATTGCTTCGGCATCTATCAAAAACATATCGGCATAACGAAGCATATAGGTGTTATTAGCAGATGATTGTGCTGCTCCCACACCGCCGTTATCCGCAGGCGTACCAACAACATATTTCTTTACACCGGCATAAGTTCCCTGTACTTGTAATCCTGACGGAAAGGTATAGCCACCCGCTGCCTGATCAAGTTCGGGATAATGGTCGCCAGCAATCATGTAAGTCGGTTTACGACGAAGATCAGCAGGGTCATATTCATCCTGCAAATCATAAGTCGGTCCAACTTCTCCGTAACCATCACCAGTACCGGTAATTTGACTATTAACAGCTGCGGATGCCTGAAATGAATTACCATACCCATAAGTATTATTACTTACAGAAGCTCCACCGGCCCACTGCAATGCAATTATTGATTCTTCGTTATTATTGTTAGCTGTTAAAAACAGGTCTGAGAACTGTTTCCCGGGTAAATCGATGCCATAAAGTTTAAATTCACCACTGTTTATTACTTTTTCGGCTTCTGTTCTGGCATCTTTGTAATCTTGCATATAAAGATAAACCTTGGCCAATAAGGCCGATGCAGACCCACTTGAAACATGTATGTTATTGCTATAAGTTGCAGTACGTACTTTTGCAGTACAGTTAGCTTCAGCAAAAAGAAGATCGTTTACTATAAATTTGTAAACATCCGCCACCGGATTTCTTGGTACCTGGAAGTTGGAAATATCAGTTGATGTATTTTCAATAATAGGTACTGGTCCGTATATTCTTACCAAATGAAAATAAGCCAAGGCGCGCCATAAACGGGCTTCACCCAAAGCGTTATTAACCACAGCGCTGCTAACGGATGCCGGTACAGCTGTAGGCAAGGTATTAATTAGTGCATTAGCCTGCGCAACTTCGGTATATAATGAATTCCATGCTGCATCAAGCACCCTATCCTGGTTATTAACTGTAAAGTAGGAGAAATCCGATATATCACTCGACCATGAGCGGGCGTTTCCACCGCTGAGTTCTGATATTGACCATCCTGCATGGGTATTCCAACCGAACCAAGGCACGCTGTACAACACATTAGTAGCAGCATTAACCTGTGCTGTATTTTGATAGAAATTACCTATCGCAACAGAACTTAATGGGGGGCGATTAAAATAATCTTTCTTACAACTGGTAGCCAAAGCACTTACTGTAACTACCGTTCCAAACATAATTTTATTAAATATTTTCATCTTTATGTATGTTAAAAATCTGCGTTAATACCAAATGAGATCGTACGGGGAATTGGATACCTGCCCTGATCAACCCCTGTTAAAAAAACATTTTGATTAGCGGCACCAACTTCCGGATCAAGGCCTTTGTATGGGGTAAATACATACAGGTTTTGGCCTGTTGCATAAACCCGTATGTGACTAAGCTTTAAGCGACGTGAAAATTCAGCCGGTAAATTGTACCCTAATGTTACATTTTGAACGCGTAGATAAGAGCCACTCTCAATAAAACGGTCGGACATCTCTAAGTTTGAATTTGCCCCTGAAGTTGGCCTCGGAATATTTGAGTTGGGATTACTTGGAGACCAAAAGTTAGCAACTGATGCTAGTTGATTTTGGTACTCGCTTCCTAAACCGGCAATTTGATAATCTAAGGCATTTAATATTTTGGCACCGTATGAGCCGTTAAGGAATATAGTCAAATCAAATGCTTTATAATTAAATGTATTTGAAATGCCATAGGTAAAAGTTGGGTTTGGATTGCCTAAGGCCACCTGGTCATTAGCATCAATCACGCCATCGTGATTTTCATCCACATATTGAACGTCTCCTAACCATGTGCCCCCAGGGTTGCTGGTTACAGGTTGGCCAAATTGTATTGGAGCGCCTGCTAGTTGCGCATCTGTTTTAAATATGCCTTTTACTTTGTAGCCATAAAATTCACCTATTGGCCCGCCAACTACGGTGCGTGTAACCGGAAGTGTAAGGAAACTGGTTGTAATTTGCCCGGTAATATAAGGTGTTCCAGGTGCCAGGGCGGTTACTTTATTGGTGTAATGACTAAAGTTCAGGTTCGTGCTCCATGAAAAATCCTTTTTAACAATATTCTTACTGCTAATACTGAACTCAAATCCCCTGTTTTGTACGCCACCACCATTAATTTCTGGCGGAGCAATTGCGGCAGCACCTGAGTAATCAGCTACACCGCCTAACAAAAACGCTGGCAGGGATGCCTGGAAAAGGAAGTTCTTTGAGGTTTTATTAAAATAATCAAATGATCCTGTTATTCTATCATTAAATAAACCAAAATCAATACCAAGGTCCTCCTGTATTGCAGTTTCCCACTGAAGGTTTGGGTTGGCTATATTATTCACAGCAAATCCTGTTCCTGCGCCTGTAGGCACAGCGTTAAGTACTGCACCATATAAGTAGCTGGGTACATTTTGATTCCCTGTTTGTCCGTAACCTACTCTTATTTTAATATTATCTGCTACTTGTTTAATGGCTGCCATAAATGGCTCATCAGATAGCCTCCATGATACAGCGGCTGAAGGAAAATAACCTGTTTGATGCCCCTCTGCAAATTTTGATGAGCGGTCGGCCCTCATTGTTGCGGTAAGGCTGTATTTACTGTCATAAGTATAAATTCCCCGTGCAAATTCCGATTCCAATATGTCGTTGTTTCCAACATATTCACCTACTCCCGCAGTTGAAGCACTTCCCAAATTCAAGGATTGCAACGAGTTGCCGGCAACGAAATTGGATATATTAGCCGCGTTGGCATCATATACAGAGTTTACTAATTCATGAGCAACCAAAAAAGTCACATCACTCTTTTGTTTAAAAACATGGTGGTAAGTTAAATACTCTTTCCAATCCCAATAAGTTGAATTAGTGCGATACTCTTGCAATGTTGCGGTAGGCACATCATGCAGCGGATCGTAATCATAAGCTGGATTAAAATATTTGGCTACAGATGAATTAATGTCGGCATCAAATTCTGAGTGCAGGGTCAGATCCTTACTGAATTTTAGGTCTGAATAAACGCTGGCATCATAATTATCCCGTCCTAATGTATTTGTTATTAATAAAGCCTGAGCTACAGGGTTTATTTGAGCACCTACCTGGCCTGCGGCAGGGCCGGCGAAAGAGCCATCGGCATTGTACACAGCCTGATCGGGTGCACTTAATAAAGCGGTATATATAATACCTGTATTATTGCTTAATGAAGTGTTTTGATTGCTGCGGCTTCCGGAAACGTTAGCACCAACACTCAACCAATCTTTAACCTGGGAGTTAACCGTCGATCTAAAAGTATAACGGTCAAAATTGTTACCTATTACCGTTCCATCCTGCGTTAAGTAACCGCCTGAAATATAGTAATCTGTGCCATCTTTGGCACCAGAAATGGAAACCTGATGGCTTTGCATTGGCGCACTTCTAAAAATGGCTTTCTGCCAGTCTGTTCCCGGGCCAAGTAAATCAGGGTTTGCAAATTCACCTCTTCGTGGGTTGCCAATAATATCAGCCAGTGAGTTTTCAAGATTTGCATATTGTTGCAAATTCATCATTTTTAACTCTTTTCCCTGATCTTGAATGCCGTAAAATGCATTGTAGCTAACTTTCGCGGCTCCACTTTTCCCTTTTTTTGTGGTGATGATGATTACCCCGTTTGAACCCCTGCTGCCATAGATAGCAGTAGCCGATGCATCCTTTAATATATCAATTGATTCAATATCCGACGGGTTAAGAAAAGTTAACGGACTAACACCATTTTCGCCATTATTAGGCGCTATTTCTACGGATTTGCCGGTGGTGCTAATGTTGTTGGCATCACCAGATATTGCTATACCATCTATAACGTATAGCGGTTCATTAGTGCCACTTAACGAGCCTATGCCGCGGATATGTACCGAAGTGTTACTTCCCGGGCCACCTGAATTTTGTTGGATTGTAACGCCTGCTGCTTTACCCTCCAACATTTGATCGACACTTACCTGGGGGATGTTCGCAATATCTTTAGCAGTAACCGATGAGATTGCACCATTTACATCCTGACGTTTTTGTTGGCCATATCCAATTACAACTACATCATTTAACGCGGTGGAGCTAGATATTAGCGAAACGTTTAATACTGGTTTAGTTCCAATAACTACTTCCTTTTTCTCCATTCCAATAAAGGAGAATACAAGGATTTTACCTCCTGGCGGAACTTCAATGCTATAATTACCATTTATATCGGTAATGGTTCCTTTGGTTGTGGCTTTAACAGTAACAGAAGCGCCCGGAATAGTTACTCCTTTTTCATCTGTAACTGTTCCTTTGATTACTGTTCCCTGGGCCTGTGCCACAACACTTGCACAAACAAAAAAGGATATGAGCAGTAATACAGTTCGTAAAAATTTTCCCATAATAGTTTTAATAATTTAAAATTTCAGTTTGATTGGTTGATTGTTAATCTTAATGCTCAAAGAGATTGTAAAATCCATCACGAGCATCAAAATTGATACGGTGTTTCCTGGGGGAGGGGTAAAGCAATCAGCTGAGGAATCTTCAGCGAAAAAATCTGAATAAAATGAACAAAAAGAGCCACCTACAGCAAATGTTGTGGGTTTTTAGATGATATTTTTATACTTTTGAATTGTTAAGTATCTAATAATTCACTGTGTCATCATTGATTTTATTGCTTAACGTCACTCCTGCGTAATCGCCGGGAACGTTCGCACCGTTCCCGGTGATAATGCACGGAAGCACTATCTGTAGTGTTTTTAATTTGCTATAATTTCCTCCTCTCTTTCTGGTAATTTAAGTTTGAAAAAAAATCATGATATATTCGGATAACTAAATTTTATGCAAAGCCAATTAAGGCTACCTATAACACCATCAAATTGTTGTTCTGGCATAAAATGAAAATTGTTATCAAAAAAATAACGGTTACAATTGGTATTGTTTGATAAATGTAAAAACAATAAATTAAAAAAACAATCGATTGCATATATTTTTTCATTTTCATTACCTTTTTTTCAAAATAAGAGTGTTCTCGGCTTGTGTTATGGCTATTAATGATGAATTTCAGGCTAATAATAATCAAAATAGCATTGTTTTTTTATAGGTATTTTCCATCACTGTTATACATCGATTGCATATAAATTATATAATGCGTTGCTTGACAGCAAGAAAATACATGTTATTGCAAGGTCTCGATTTATTAAACCATCCCAATTGGTAGTCGGATGATTTTTTCCACTTAAATGAATATCCACATGGGGGAAACCCGGATTTTTGCTGAATACCTACTGTTTTTATAACTTCAAACAGTTACATTGATCAGTTTATATATGAAATAGTACTATTTATAGCATGAGGATTTTATAATGGCCTTTAAACTGAGATATGTTTGATCGGTATTTTGGGAATATTAGGAATTTAAACAGTAATGCAATCGATTGCATTACTGTTTATAATATATATTTAGATTTAGTTACGTGAAAGAAGTTTTTACAGATTGCTAACTTAAACACATTAATGCAATCGATTGCATTAATGTGTTTAATCCTTTTACCGTTATAAATGAGTGCTTAAATGGGATTAGCGAATTATATAGCGATACCGCATATTGTAAATGCAAAGAAGTGTTAAGAAGGGGATTTATACAGCATAAACAACTTTGCAGATTCTTTATTCAGCTAGAAAAGATAAAATAAGTTATTATTCCTGTTTACGGGCTTGTGTAACAAAGCCGGGCGCGGTATAATCCTTTGGCAAATAATCCGGTGGGATAGTAGTTGCATTGCCATCTCTTAACGCTTTATAATGCGGCGACATGATCTCGACACCAGCTTTATTGAAATGATCCTGGATATTAGCATGTAACGCAGAGTAAATGGCGGCCTGCCGGTTGGGTTCTTTGGTAAATGCATTAATACGGTAACTCACATAATAATCGTCAAGGCTGATTTGGTATACGTAGGGTAGTGGTTCTTTTTCAACCATTGGCGTATCCAGCGCGGCATCTATCAGCAATTGATGCACCTGTCTCCACGGTGCGTCATAGCCGATGCTTACCGTGGTATGGATAATCAAACCTTTTTCGGGTGCATCGCTGCTGTAGTTGATGGTATGGTTACTGATAACCGTTGAATTCGGTATAGAAATAATCTCATTTTGAATGGTGCGAATACGGGTAACAAGCAATGTTTTTTCAATAATATCACCTGTTACTTCACCTATTTTCACACGGTCGCCCAGTTTAAAGGCACGTGTATAAGTCATAACCACGCCCGAAACGATGTTTCCCAAAGCACCTGCCGAACCAAAGGTGAATAAGACACCGACGAAAACCGAAACCCCTTTGAATACAGCCGAATCTGAACCTGGTAGGTAGGGGAAAATGACGATCAGCATAAAGGCAAGTATCAACACGCGCACGATCTGGTAGGTAGAGCCAGCCCAATCAGGGTAAAAGCCAGGAATGGTAAGTGAGCCTTTTGCTACCTCATCCCTGATATAAGCGATAAAACGTAGGATGTATCTGAAAATAATGCATAAAACCAGGATGGTGATCAGGTTCGGAATGTAATCCCAGATAGAAATTCCAATGCGCTTTAAAGGGCTGGTAATATAACCTACCAAGAGGTCTGAAAGGTCGCGTGTGAAAGGGAATATCCCAAACAGTACTGGTAACGCGAGGTAAACGATCAGGATGATGAGGAACCATTTAACAACCTTGAATATAAAATTGAGCAGATAAATCTGTCTATCGGCATTGAGTAATTCGTAATCACTGATTTTTATACCCGATGTAAACCAACGTTGTTTGCCACTTATTCTTTGCAGCAACCATTTTAATGAGCGGTTAACCCCGTAGATAAGCAGGATTACAACAACAATAACAAATAATGCCAGTAACGACTCCTTTAATAACGTTTGCCAGCGGGTTTCTTCCCGGTGCTGCAATATGGCTGCGCCGATCCTTGATTTCAGTTGGATGGCGAGGGACTGCATGTCAGTGTTTTGCCACAACGCATCGGGCTCTGATACCGACATTAGTAATTGGTCCTTGAAAACTATATCAGTAGTCGTTTCATTGTCGACTACTTTTAGCGAGTCGGGCCTGAAGTTATAGTCACTACTTAGTTTTTCAATACGAGCGGCGATAGCCTCTGCCCGTTCCTGGGCGGTAAAGCTTCCCTGCCTGGTGTAAAGTGAAAACAGTGTGTCCCTGAACGGCACAACCGGAAACCCCTTCACAAACTTCCGGAGCGAATCGATCTGGCGTTTTTGCTGTACAACCCGGAGCGAATCTTTTTCCTTAATGACGTTAACCTCTTTTAATAGGTCGAGCCTTTTTAGGTTATCAGCACTGCTTAGTTGTGCTACCTGTTTCTCAAGTTGCTGCCTTTTTAGCGAATCAGACAAACGGTCGGCTGAAAGCTTTTGGATGTTCAAAAGCTGATTATTCAACGCTATATTGTGGGTAGAGTCATTTTTGTGAGTGCTGGTATCTTGCTGCGCGAGAAGCCCTTGCTGTCCCGCGATAACCAAACAGATAATCAGGTAAATAAATTTTTTCATCGCTAAGAAGGTAACAGGTTTTTAATATTACTAAGATACCATTAAATGTTATCCCCGGAAAGGAAGGTAGGTTTAATCCGGCTATATTGTTTCGGCTTCATCCCGGTATGGGCTGCAAATACTCTTGAAAAATGGCTTAGGTTAGTGAAGCCCAGCTTATATCCCACATCTGACACAGATAGCTTTTCCTGTTTCAACAAAAGGGCGGCCTCTTTCATCCTGAATTCCTGGTAATAATTGAAAATACTGTTACCGAAAATTTGTTTGAATAAACGTTTCAATTTGGTTGGACTCATACTGGCAACAATTGCCAGTTCATTAATAACGGGCGGGGTTTCCAGATGTTCCAGCATTTGCTCTTTAACTTTGTAAATGGTTTGAATATCATGACTGTTTAAAGCATACAGATGTTTTGCATCCCGCTTTTCCAGCTCCATTAATAATCTGCAAACCAGTTCTTCTGCCTTTATCCTCAGAAAAAACAGCTTAAAAATTTCATCAATCGATTCACTCACAATTTCATCCACAATTTTTTGTAAAGAAGGATAAATCATTTGTTCAAACAGTAAGGGCTGCGTATTCTGTAACAGGCTTTGCAAAACCGGCGATTTTTCTGACAGGTCAAATAGTCCGTTCAAATAATTTGCATCCACCTCTATATTAATAGTGGCAGTATTTGTATGGATCGGAATAACAGCGTTGGTACTGAGACTCATCGTAGTAATTAAAACTGAGGGTGTTGCCTTTGATTGTTTTCCCGCCAGTAATGCTTCGGTTTCAGGGAAAATATTTTGAAACTTAAAAAGGATCGTTCTTGCAGTAGCATTGATGTCCGGATTTTCAACAACTAAGTTCTCATTGAGTTCATAATTGAGGATCAGCATCCGGATATGCTCATTAAAAACAAATCCGGTACAATAACCTCTGCCAAACTTTTCAGGAATCTCTAATTTCCAGTTCTTTATTTCCGTCCCTAATAACTGAGCAAATTTTTTCAGGACGTTCGGTTCCGTTTGCTGTTTATCTTTTTCCATAAAAGTCTCTTGCGGCTATTTTTATGTCCAGTATAGTTATTTTATCTCTAATATACCTGATAATTTTGCATTGTAGTTGAAAATGCAAAATCATGATACTGAAGAATAAACAAATCGCCATTATTGGCGGTGGCCCGGGAGGGTTAACCTTAGCAAGGCTTTTACAGCTTAAGGGCTCAAATGTAAAGGTGTATGAACGTGATCTTGATAAAAATGCCCGTGTGCAGGGTTCACCGCTCGATATGCATGAAGAATCTGGATGGGCGGCTTTACGCAAAGCAAATTTAATAGAAGAGTTTAAAAAGAATGTGCGTCATGGTGCAGATAAAAAGGTCATTGTAAATGAACGTGCAGAAGTAATTTTCAGCGACCACGAAACAAAATCTGGCGAAGGTTTGAGCAATGAACCAGCTCGTCCTGAAATAGACCGTGGTGCATTAAGAAAAGTATTTTTGGAGTCTTTACAGCCAGAAACTGTTGTTTGGGATAGTCATTTTATTTCAATGGAAAAACAAAATGAGGGTTGGTTATTGCATTTTAAGAACGGTTCATCTGCTTATGCCGATCTTGTAATTGCATCAGATGGTGCTAATTCTAAGATCCGTCCATACGTCACAAACATCAAAGCTTTTTATTCTGGCTTTACCATGATTGAAATCAACGTTGATGATGCAGAAAAAACGATACCTCATATTTATGCATTGCTGAATGGCGGAAAAATAATGGCTTTCGGAAATGGAAAGAATATACTGGGAGGGCAGAAAGACAACGGCGGCCTGGGTTTTTATTTAAGTTTAAAGATTGAAGAAAACTGGGCAGCAAATAGTGGTTTGAATTTTTCTGATAAAACACAATTGCTGACATGGTTTAAAAAAGTATATAGCGAATGGAGCAGTATATGGTACGAACTGTTTGAAAATGCGGTAATGCCTGTTATCCCACGTCTAATTTATTGTATGCCCTTAGATCAAACGTGGGAAGCTTTGCCCAACTTAACCTTACTTGGCGATGCCGCACACGTAATGCCGCCCTTTGCTGGCGAAGGCGCAAACACATCTATGTTTGATGCTTTGGAATTGAGCGAATGTTTAGCCTCTGATAAATACAACACTTTGCAGGAAGCCATTTCTTTTTATGAAGTAAGTATGCGCAAAAGAGCATCAATGGCAGCAAAACAATCACTTGAAAATGGTGAGCGGATGCACTCGGAAGGCGCGCTTGGAAAAATGCTGACTGTTTTTGGCATAAGGTAATTTCTAAAAATTACTTTGAAACCATGTCCTTAAACCGCATCCTTCAAACACCTTACAGACTGCCCTAAAGTCTTATCGTAAGTATATCTACCTATAGTTTGCGACATGTCAAAAAGCACAACCGTTGATGCTGCACCATTTTTGTCTACCGTAGAGCCCCACCAAAAGCCATATTGATGCTGGAAGATAAAACCTCCGCCGTAAGTGCATCCCCCGCCGGGTAATCCTCCAAAACCACTCTCATTAGTGCCATTATACCGATCGCGCCAGCCTTGCTTGCTTTTCAATTTCATGCTGGCAAATTCTCCACCTACGGAGTCAATCAATTCAAGCCATTCACGGTCGTTTGGTACATGCCAGCCTTCGGGCGAAATTCCACGTGGGTCGCCTACCGCGTACCAGTTATAAAGCCTGCCATATCTTGCTTCGTTGGCCGGGTGGAAATCCTGAAAGCAGCAAGCCGGTTTTTCTGCTTGTGAAGCCTCAAGCCATTCGCCTTCGTTTTTTGCCTGAAATATTGGGTCTCCGTTACGAAAGGTGGTTGTATTCAGGTTACGGGTCATCCATATCTGTTTCCCAATTGTTACGCTTTCCGGGTTTGATTGTTCCATGTGATTGTGAAGAATAAGGTTATCGTCAAAAAAATCAGGTTTAATCCAGCTGTGATACGCACCGCTGGTAATTATTTTATCGGCCTACAATTTAGTATTTTATCACAATAATTGGGAGTGTTTAATTAAACAATTTACATGTTACCGCCGGGTAGAGAGATGGATATTAAAAAGGTTGTCATGCATGCACTCGAAGCATGCGGGCAAAGGCCTCTGCGCCCACCCTTCGACTACGTTCAGGGTGACACCCATTACACATAAACCCGTTCAGCTTGTGATCGGTGTTTTCACCGCACCAACTCCGTTTAATTTAACACCTGCGGACTTAGCGGCAAGCTGAATGAAAAGATACTTCCTTTGCCAATTTCACTTGTTGTAGAAAAGGTACCGTTATGTTTTTTGATAATTTCAGATGCAATGTACAAGCCAAGCCCAACTCCCTGAAAATTCATGGCTATTTTGCTTACACGGTAAAAGCGCTGAAATAGTTGATCAATATCTTCCTTCGCGATACCAATCCCAAAATCTTCTACGCTTACCATAAGGTTGTCAGCTTCAATTTTAGTCCGCACAATAACCTTTCCTGCATCGGGCGAATATTTGATGGCATTGTTCAGTAAGTTAATCAATACCTGTTCTATTCTGAACTGATCACCCGTATAAAACAAGTCAATAGCATTTTCAAGTAAAATATCGTGCTTTGGTGCTGTTAATTGAACATTAACAATGCTGTTGGTTAATGCATCCGAAAAATGGAAAGCTGCAATATTCAGGTCAATCTGTCCCGAATTAATCTTGGTAACATCTAACAGATCTTCAATCAGTTTCTCCAGTCGTTTAATACTATTATTAGCATTTGCAATAAAAGGATAAATATTATCCGCCTTATTTATCTTTTGGGTCAGCAGTTGATTAATAGCTTTTATATTGGTTAATGGCGTTTTAAACTCATGACTAACCATATTGAAGAATTCATCCTTTTTAGCTTCAGCCGCCGCACGCCTTTCCTTTTCCTGTTTCTGAACCAATACTTCCCGGTTAGCAATAATCAGTTCAGCAGCACGCTTTCCCCGTTCCTCATCCTGAAAATCCAGTTCTTTAAGCGCATTGATCAGTTCCTCAGCGCGCTTTTCCTTTTCGCTATCCTGAAAATTCAATTCAATATTGGCAATAATTAATTCAGCGGCACGTTTTCCCTTTTCTTTTGCTTGAAAAAGCAGTTCCTTATTGGCAATAACCAACTCGTTTGCCCGCTTTTCCTTTTCCTCGTTCTGAAAAAGCAATTCTTTGTTGGCGATGATCAGCTCGGCTGCACGTTTTTCCTTTTCCTGATTTTGAAAGATCAGTTCAGTATTCGCTAAAATGAGTTCAGCGGCACGTTCTTCACGCTCACGGTTCTGTACATCCAGCTGACTATAAGCAATAACCAGTTCTGCGGCGCGATTTTCCTTTTCTGCATTTTGAAACCGTAGCTCTTTATTGGCGATAATTAGTTCTGCAGCCCGCTTTGCTTTCTCTTCAATTTGAAAATCAAGCGCCTTATTAACGATAACCAATTCCATAGCGAGCTTCAGCTTTTCTTCATTTTGAAGATCCATCTCGATGTTGGCAAGTATGAGTTCCGCAGCACGTTGTCCTTTTTCCTTGTTCTGAAGATCAAGCTCACTATTAGCCTGTTCCAGTGCCGCGGCAAGATTAATCTTGTCCTGGTTGGCAATGGTTAGCAGTTCTGCTAAATTATTGGTTTCCATAAATAGGTGATGAGCAAATATTGAGTATTTAAATACAGGAGGTCAATTTGACCAGGGCATTCTTTTACCACGCAGACCACTTCACACAAGTTTTCGCGCCCATAATTTTGGTAAGCTATGCATTAAAAGCCGCATATCGGCTATTATTCTTATAGATACGTGTTTTCCGGCTATTGGTATACAGTATACCAAAGTATAAATAGACCTATTATGTTTTAAGTATCGCAGATTAAACCTTCGATTTAAAAGATATTTTAAGTAAGTAGGGATTTTCACCCTCTTTCCGGCTTGCCGGAGAGGGGGCGAACAGCGTAGCGCATTCGGGGTGAGTAGATTATGCGCCGGACATTTGCGCCAATCTTGCTTGTATAGTTTACTCACCCGGTCTTTGCTTCGCTCGACCACCCTCTCTTTTGCAAGCAAAAAAGAGGGTAAAAGCCATTCAGCTTATGGTTGGTATTTTCACCACATTACTCCAAATTATTTTACCGCGCTAATTTGCGATACAAATTGGTCTGGTGTTTCATTCGGGAAACCGTCCCAATCTTTTAAAACTTTTCCATTTTCGTCAACCAATAGTGTGTAAGGGAATTTCCCATCAGGGTTATACTTATCGGCAAGAGCCTCATTAAGTTTCACCTGATCTTTGCTTAGCTGGTTTTTCTTTTGCCTTGGGAAATCGGCGCGTACTAAAACCAAATGGTCCGACGCGTAGTTTTCAAAAGTTGATGATTCTAATATTTCTTTTCGTAAACGGATGCAGGGGCCGCACCAGTCTGATCCTGAAAAATTGATCAATATTAATTTATGTTCCTGTGAAGCCTGTTTTTGAGCCGCGCTAAAATCTCCCGACCAGGTAATCCCGGTCATCAAAAACATTGTTATAAATACCATTAGTAATTTCATGACTCTGTATTTTATTTAAACCCTAAACTTACCGACACTACATTTGACACCAAATCGGTAGTTTGAGTGTAATGCCCGTATCTAATCTCCATCTCGTGCAAACCTTGTATTCCAAATACACCATTAGGTGGTGCTAGTCTAAAGCCTATGCCATAAAAACTGCTCTCAAATTTCGCGTATTCATAATTGCTGGTAAAATATTGGTCTGTTGGGTTATGCTCTTCGTAAGGTGCGAAATATTTACTTGCCGATTGATTATAAAACCTATAAAAAGGCGATATTGAAAAGAACGGTGTAACCTTATATGGCACCTCGAGGCCTGCCGTATTTGATCGTATGCCCCAGTTATCAATGTAATAACGGTAATACGTACGAATGATGATATTATCACCCAGAAAATAATTTAACCTGGCGCCAATAGGTAGTTTAAAACGTGAGGATGGTAAGCGTTCAATCGTGTCTTTTCCGTTATTAAAGTAAACCCGGTGAAAGGGCAGACTTAAAAAGCCGTGCTGTGTAACCACATCGCCTAAAAGCATAACTTGTAAACGTGAGTTGATCATTTGTGAGTAGGAGAACGATGCAGCAAGCGTTGTACGCGGGCTGCTGCCGTAATTATGATGGCCCCTACCATCGCTATAACCAGTTCCATTTCCATTGAGATCAGTTGTTGATGCCGGTTCAAACTCCGACGGGTAAATAAGTGTAACCTTGTCAAAATAACCCTGAAGTTTGGCGCTGAACTCTCCATTTTTATCTGCTGTTTTTTGCGAGAAATGCAAATCAGCGCCTAGGGATTGGTAATTAAACTCGCCTGAATAATAAGCACCTAAACCAAATGTATTCCCCTTTTTAGCATTTTCAATAGTCCAGTCTAATGATGGGTATATCCTTGTGCCACTTGGAGATGAAGCTCCCGTTTTAGAAACGAAAGCCTGAGAAGCAGCGGTATGATAATCAAACCCAAGCCCAACCGCCAGCGTGTTTTTGTTATTCGATTTGTTGAGCCAAACCAAATTTAAGGTCAGGCTATTGGCTACATCGGTAACCTTTTCGGTTCCGATGCCGCCGGTAACTGCCGAGTGATCGCCGTTTTGATTGTAATAGCTGGTTACAAAGTCTACTTCATCCAGATGTATCTTTCTTAGGTTATAACCACTGGTATCAATAGCCGCGGGAGTTGATATAGTAAAAGGTGCCTTGTTGTCGGCCAGGCTATTGTTACCAACCTGGGCTGCCGCATTTAAACGGCATAATATTGAGAATCCAACTATGGATAAATATATTTTTTTCATGTTTTATTTATCCTGATTAGTTACAACCACAACCGCCACCTGTTTTCCCTGCATTAGCTCCTGAAGCCGCTTCGCGGTAAGATTCAAAATTCAATTCATTCTTTTCGACCTTGCGGTTGCCCAATACCATTTCTGAATCATTGAGCCGGCTTTTCTGATACTCCTTTAAATGCACACACGATGTAGCCGTTATTATCAGCGCTACACATGCTGTTCCGTTTATCAATCGTTTTATCATAATAGGGGCTATTTAATGTCTATATTTTTTGAAGTATAAAGCTTATCGTCGTCATCAATAATAATAGCTTCGATATTTTTCATTTGGTTGATCAAATCAAGCCCGGCATTTATGCCCATAATGGTTACGGGCGTTGCCATTGCATCAGCAAGCTCGGCGTTGGTAGTAATTATGGTTACGCTTTTAATGCCCCTTATCGGTAAGCCAGTATGCGGATCAATAGTGTGTGAGTATTTCTTACCATCAATCACTACAAATTTTTCATAATTGCCTGATGTTGCCGCGGCCATATCGCTAATATTCATGTATGAAAATGCTTCGTGTGCTGCATTAGGGTTGGCTATGGCTATGGTCCATTCTTTACTATCTGGCCGCAGTCCCCAGGTTGTTAAATCCCCAGATGCATTAACTACACCGCTTTCTACTCCCTGTGATCTCATGACTTGTTTGGCGCGCTCGGCAGCGTAGCCCTTACCTATGCCTCCAAAGCCAATGCGCATACCTTTTTCACGTAAATACACGGTACATTTATCCTCGTCGAGCTCGATGTTCTTGTAGTTTATCAACCTCACCATATTTTTGGCCGTTTCTTTGTTTGGTAATTGGGTCATCTGCTGGTCAAAGTTCCATAAACGTTTATCTATCGAACCATAACTAATATCAAATGCCCCCTGGGTTAAAGCCGATATCCTGAGCGAGCGTTGTATCAGGCTAAACGTTTCCCGGCTAACCTCTACAGGTTTTATGCCCGCATTTAGGTTTACCCGGTTGGTTTCGCTATCATCACTAAAGGTGGTAAGCAGTTTTTCAATGCGTTGTATCTCGGCTATCCCGGAATCAATCTTTTCATTTGCCCACTGCTCATCATCAGCAACTACACTTAGTTCAAAGCGGTTACCCATTAATTTACAAGCTCTTTTAAAAATGGTTTTAGCTTCTGTCATTCAAATAAACCGGATCCAAATCTTCAAATTCATCTCCCAACCCCAAATAATGTATAGATGGATGAGCCTTTTTTGTCGATTAGTAATGTGTAATCCATCTTTAACACAATGTTAACTTAACATTCTGTAGCTAGCATGAAATTTTGGCATTTAACATATCTTTAACATATTGGTGTCTCTGCCTACAAATCTGCACCGCCGTTTATCATATCAGATACAATGCCCCGGCGATCCTTTCGTTCAGCCAGCAAAACGCCCACTATATGAACAACAATAAAAGCGATGATGAGATACATGGTAAAAGCGTGTATCTGCCTGAAAGCATGAATTGATTTAAGCAAAGGCACATCATCCTCAAAAGCAAGGCATAAACCGGTTATTGCCATTGTTATCAACATCAGATAAAAAACAGCGTAAATGGTTTTAACCCAGAAATCATGCCTGGCAAGCTCGCGTTGTTTTTTTGTAGTTTTATATTGATGGTAAGTGCTTTTTAGTTTGCGGATAAACTTTTGATCGGCTAACTCAAAAAACTCCAGCAGCAATCTGAAAAGTAATAGCGAGGCTAAAGTGTAGCCAAAGTAAGTATGTATCATCCAAACCTTATCGCTCAGTTCATGCGCTACAGAGCGGGCCTGGGCATCCGTTACCGTTACCCCTGATTGGGCTAAATTGGTTTTAATAGCTACGGCGTTTTTTTTGGTTTTTAACAGGGTTGAATTTAAAAGCACTGTTAATAATGATCCTGCTATAACAATAGCGTTAAGCCAATGCCATAAGCGTATAGATGAGGAATATTTTTTTATTTCCTGCGGGTGTTGAAGGTCCCGGCGTTTTGGTTCAATGATTGTCATAAATTAGATATGTTCTATGTGTAAATTTAAGATCCTGCGCTCCCCAGCCATAAGCCAACGGCAAAAACTATTCCGCCACCCACGATAACTTGCAATATGGTGGAGTACAAGGGTGTTTTCATGAATTTGTAACGTATAAAAGCTATTGCAAGCAGCTCACATATAACCACAATGTATGCAAAATGCAATGCCCGGTGTAAATTGGGTATAAGGAAAGGCAGTGTATGCAACATTCCACCTAATGCAGTGGCAAATGCCGTAATTGCGCCACGCGTTATTGGGCTACCGCGGCCGGTAACTTTACCATCATCAGATAGCGCTTCGGCAAGGCCCATACTAATGCCTGCACCCAACGAAGCCGCTAACCCAACATAAAAAGCTTTTATAGGTTGCCCGGTTAAACCAGCAGTTGCAAAAATAGGAGCAAGGGTTGATACCGAGCCATCCATTAACCCAAGTAAACCAGGTTGTATTTTTTGAATAACAAATTTAGCCTCTGATTTTTCAGACATAGAATAGGAGGGGGTTACTATCAGTAATTGCTGATCAAGCTTAAAGGTAGACTTAAAGTTTGAAGGAAAACTGAAGCGTAAGCAAAATAATATACCACATCGGTTTTAAGAAAATGCCATCTGGTAGCTGCTAAAAGCTTTTTTAAGCATAGGTTAAAAATAAAGTAAAAATAAATCTTAAAATATGTGTACGAGCACGCAAAATTATTTTATATATTTGGTTTAAAGGTATTTGAGATTGTATATCAATGTAATAATATTTTGACTGACCTGAACTTTCTTGCGTACCCGAACACATTATTTACTTATTTTTTATTTACCAAACTAATTTCTTATGAAAAAATTATCCTTGTTCTTGATGTCGGCAGCGTTGCTTGCCGGCTGCAACAAATCTGTTGTGAAACCAACTTCACCGGCGCTTAACTCAACTGGGAATGTAAAAAGTTCTCTTACCGGGCCCGGTACTAATTATTATGTTAATGCTTCAACCGGGAGTGATTCAAACACTGGTCTTTCCACATCGGTACCCTTAAAAACTATCCAGGCGGCTTTAAACAAAACTACCGCAGGGGCAGCTGCTACTATTAATGTATTACCAGGTACTTATTATGAACGGATAACATTCCCAAATTCGGGGGCATCATCTGCCTCGCCAATAACTGTGGTTAACGATGGCGGCACTGTTATTATAGATGGAAGTACAACCAATACTGGCAGCAATGCCAATATGATAACTGTAGCAAGCAAAAGTTACATCAGTATTAATGGTATCACCGTTCAAAACAATATTATGGCGTATGCTAATGGTATTGCTGTTACAGGATCGGGTACCAATGTGGACATAAGTAACTGTACCGTAGATAATGTAGGCTGGACAACTAGCTTGACAGCTGTTCCATCATCATCAAACAACGCGCATGCGATTTTTGTGGAAGGTACTGGCGCAACAGGTGCATTAGCCTATAACAACGTATATGTTGGCTATAATACTATTTACGACTGCGCTACTGGTTACAGCGAGGCTATGACTATGGCGGGCAATGTAAAGAACTTTTTGATAGAGCACAATGTTGTGCATGATATCCCTAATATTGGGATTGATATGTCGGGCCATTACAGCTATACCGGTGCACCTGATAGCGTAAATTATGCAAGAGGCGGAAACGTAAATTATAACACCGTATATAACTGTGTATCGCAGGTTGCAACCTCGGGCGGTATTTATGTAGATGGTGGCTCTTACATTAATATACAAGGTAATACAAGCTATGCTAATGGTGCAGGTATCACCGTAGGTTGCGAAAACAACGGTTACACTGCTACTGAAATTAATGTGCGTGATAACTTTATCTACAATAACGTAACCGCCGGTATTATATACGGTTCAAACCAGGCAAGCAGTAAGGTTACTTATTCAACATTATCCGGTAATACATTTTATGATAACTTTTCACAAGGTGGTTACGGCGGCGAGGTTGAGTACCAAAATACCGATCACTTAAATGTGTTTGATAACATTATCCAGTCGCGCAGCAATGTGGTGGTTATTGCTTTATCAGGCTATACTTCAACAAACTTGACCATGGATTATGATGACTATTACACCCTGAGTGCATCATCAGGTACCATCACATTTGACTTTGGCACCGCAGGTGGCTGGTATTCATTCGCGAATTTCCAGGCTCAGACAGTAATTCCAAATGCAGAAACACACGGTCTTTACAACATTCCCGGCTTTGTAACCGCAAGTTTGCCAACTCCAAACCTGCATTTAACCAGCACATCTGCCTGCGTAAACAGGGGATTACCAGGTTACGTAGCAGCAACTGGCGAACTTGATATTGACGGACAAGCACGCGTTCAAAATTCAAGAGTTGATATTGGTGCCGATGAAACATCGTACTAAAACAACCTCTTTCTGATCCTACATCTATGATTAAAGCCTTGCTATTAATTTAGCAAGGCTTTTTTAATGGCGAATAGCAAACATGCAATCTATTCAGAAACATGATCGGCTACTTTTTTAACGGTATCTTTAGCAACGCCGGTTTTCCCACTGATAAATCTCGATACCAGGTTTTTAAATTCGTCTTTCAATTTATGCGATATGGAGTTACGTACTTCGTTACCGCTTTCAGTTAAATATAAATAGGCAAGCGCGCCTGCACCTGCAGCCGCTACCACTGAAGTTACAGCAATAAGGCCTGTGTTTTTCTGTTTTACAAATGGATTTTTCATATCAGTTTAACAAGCTAATTTTATTAAGGTTTAAATTTTAAATAAATAAGCAGGTAACTTGTGATGAAACTTTTTGTAAATTATGTATAATAATAGGCGTCACCCTGAGGCACTCGAAGGGTTGGCGCGGAGGCCTGCCCAACATGCTTCGACTACGCTCAGCATGACATCCTTTTTTGATCTGGCTGTTCGAAGTCCCTCGCTGTTCGAAGTCTCTGACTTCGAACCAATAAAGACTGTAGTTTGTAACTACAGTTTTCACCATACCAATATCATCCCATCATTCTCCTAAACGTCAAATTTACTCTTGGCGAAGTAATCCTCTTACTCTTCGGCAAGGAGTGCAGCCAGTTGGTTTGCGTTGCACCTTTCATAATTAACAGACTGCCGTTTTCCAGCAATACGCAGTGGCTTTCTTTAGTAACCCGATGTTTTAGGCTGAACTTTCGCTCTGCGCCAAAGCTTAACGAAGCAATAGCCGAATCTTTTCCGAGTGATTTTTCATCATCGCTATGCCAGGCCATACCCTCGTTGCCATCGTGGTATAAATTAAGCAGGCAGGAGTTGAATGATTCGCTCGTGATCTGTTCTGTTATAGTTTTTAGTTCCAATAATTCCGGTGTCCAGCTTAAAGCCTGTTTCGTTGTGCCCGAATATTTGTAGGAGTAACCATCATCGCCATACCAGGCCACTTTTCGTTTAGTGATAATGTGCCTGCCGAAAATGATCGCCTCATCATTTTTCCATTCAATAGTATCCAGTAAATTTTCGAGATACGCATCCGCTTCATCTTTCTGCATCACTTTACCATAATATATTACCAGGCCATCGTTGTTAATTATCTCCATAGCACAAAAGTAGAACAGTAATCCTTGTGTAAAAACCCGGTTCTTGCGGTAAAATTGGCTTTAAGTTAAATTATTAAGTTTAATCTTTGCCGAAACATTGTAAGGCCAATAGCCTTAGGTATTTATAATTATGCAAAAACGAATTCCCTTTATTATACTCATTTGGCTTATTGCCGACGTTTATTTCTTCCACGCAGTAAAAATCCTGACGGATAGTTCAGCCATTGCTACCTGGATTTACTGGATGATAGATGTATTGCTTATTGGCGGCATCGTACTCTTTATGTTTATACGCAGTATAGGCCGCAATCCTGCGGTTATTTCCATATTGATGGCAGGGTTACTATTGTCGGCTGTACCGAAAATTCTGGCGCTGCCTGTTTTATTGATGGAAGACATTATTCGCCTGTTCCTCAACTTCCCGCCAAGGCAGTTTTGGGTGAGCGCGCTGGCTGCGATTGTAGCAGCAATCCCGTTCTTCAGTTTGTTGTATGGGATGATCGGTGGGCGACACAATTACAAAGTGCACAGGATTACCCTGCCATTCACTGATCTGCCGGAAGCTTTTGATGGCTTTACTATAACACAGCTATCGGATATTCATTCTGGCAGCTTCACCAGCAAAAAAGGCGTCGAAAAAGGTATCAGCATGGTGAACGCCCAAAACAGCGACCTCCTGTTATTTACCGGTGACTTAGTGAATAACCTGGCTTCAGAAATGGATCCCTGGATAGAATCTTTCGCTAAACTGAAAGCCAAAGTGGGCAAATACTCGGTATTAGGTAACCACGATTACGGCAGCTATTCTAAATGGCCTTCAAAAAAAGATGAAGCAGATAACCTCGCACGCCTTAAAGAGGTTCATAAAGAGATCGGTTTTAAATTATTGCTTAACCAATCGGTACAAATTGAGAAGGACAGCGAAAAGATAGCCCTGATAGGGGTAGAGAATTGGGGTAAAGGTGGTTTCCAAAAATACGGCGACCTTACCAAAGCCACCGCCAATGTTGATGACAATGAGTTCAAGATTCTTATGTCGCACGACCCATCACACTGGGAAGCAAAAACTTTAGAGCACGAAAAGCATATCAATTTGGCGCTTGCGGGCCATACGCATGGTATGCAGTTTGGTATCGAACTGTTTGGTTTTAAATGGAGCCCTGTGAAATATGTTTATGAGCAATGGGCAGGCCTGTACAAGCGCGGCGAGAAGTATTTATATGTAAATCGCGGCTTCGGATTCATAGGCTTTAAGGGCAGGGTAGGAATTTGGCCCGAGATAACCGTAATTACTTTAAAAAGTATTTAAATCCTTTATGAAACATCACAAACATTTTTAACTTTGTGGCGTAATACCACAATACAGAATATGAAAAAAGCAGGCATAACAATAATGGTACTAATGGCAATCGCCATCATCGCATTTACGATTATACAAAGACACGCTGTAACAGATAATGCGGTTGATTCGGGCGGTTTTTGGGCATATATGTATGGTATGACTTCTGTGCCATGGCCTACATTTGCTGCTGGTACTGTATTTTTAATGGGCCTTACCATGTATATGTCATCATGGGAGCAAAAAGCCCAGCGTTATAAATAATTAAAAAATACTTTATATAAAAAATGAATGCCGCACATTGCGGCATTTTTTGTTTCAGGATGTTTTTAAAAGGCCTTGAATCTCAAAAAACATAAGTAGGGGTGCAACAGGCGTTAAAAGCGATTTCCCAGTAACAATCTGCAAACAATAACTCCTATTTTGGTTTATATACTTATATTTAGTTGTTTACGGCCGGTTTATAAATCATTATTAGCAGCAAGGCAACCGACATGTACTATAATAACGTACTTATATAAAAAATTATATGCCTTCTATAACCGCAGTCTCTAAAATTGAACTACCCTATAAAATATCTCAGCAGGAAGTAAAAGAACAAGCCCAGCTAATGTTCTCGGCTAATTTTCCGCAAACCAACAGGCTGATCTTCGCTTTTGATAATACCGAGATTAAAACCCGAAATTTTTGCAAACCGCTTTCCTATTACACCAGCACCACTACCTTTGAGGAGCGTAACCTTGAATATATCAATACCGCTTTAGAATATTCGGTACAAGCGGTGGAGGATGTGATTAAAAAGGCAGGCATCAATAAGGAAGATATTACCGACATTATTTTCCTATCAACCAGTGGACTGGCAACCCCCAGTTTAGATGCGCTCATTATCAATAAAATGCGACTTAATCCCAACATCCGCCGTATGCCGATATGGGGCTTGGGTTGCGCCGGTGGCGTATCAGGCATGGCAAAGGCCAATGCCTTCGCGCAAGCAAACCCTGATGCCGTGGTGCTTTTAGTGGCAGTTGAGCTTTGCTCATTAACACTCATCAAGAGCGATTACAGCAAGAGTAATTTCATCGGATCGAGCTTGTTTTCGGATGGTATAGCGGCATGTATTATCAAAGGCGATGGTCACGGTACGGATAAAGCGGTTACTTATTTTGATGCCAGCAGCAAGTTGTATTATGATTCGCTGGATGTAATGGGTTGGGAGTTTCAGGATACTGGTTTTAAGGTTTTATTTTCTAAAGATATTCCAACCTTTATCAATGAGCATGTGCTGGAGGATATTACCCTCTTCCTGCAAAAACATGATCTGCAATTAAGCGACATCAAAAATTTCATTTTCCATCCCGGAGGCAAAAAAGTACTCGACGCCTACGCCGATGCCCTGCCCATTGAAGGCGATTTTTTAAAGAAGACCCGCGAGGTGATGAACGACAATGGCAACATGTCGAGTGTCACTGTCCTATATGTACTCGAAAAATTTATGGAACAGGGCTTTGAAGATGGTTATGGATTGATGATGGCTATGGGGCCGGGTTTTTCGAGCGAGATGGTTTTGTTGAAGATGAAGAATAAATAGTATGTATTTCACCATCTTCATTCTATTCGTCATTATCCAGCGTTTATCAGAACTATACATCGCCCGTGGCAACGAAAAATGGCTACGCTCACAAGGCGCAGTAGAGTACGGTAAGGAGCATTACCCGTTTATCGTAGCGCTGCATACCTTGTTTATCATTTCCATCATTGTAGAGTACATACTGCGTGGCAACACGCCTATTGATTTTGTGTTTCTGATATTATTCGCGCTGCTGCTGTTATTTAAATTCTGGGCGCTATCCTCATTAGGTAAATATTGGAATACTAAGATATTCCGCGTACCCGGTGCTGGTCCGGTAAAAAAGGGACCTTATAAATTATTCAAGCATCCTAATTACTTTATTGTAGTTTGCGAGATCGCGATTATCCCGATGGTATTTCATTTATACTATACCGCTATCATTTTTACGGTATTAAATGCCATTATGCTTACGGTAAGGATCAGGGTTGAAAATAAAGTTTGGGCTAAATAAAAAGGTCTGATTCATAAGTCAGACCTTTTTATCTACTTGTCATTTCGACCGGAGGGAGAAATCTTCTACTCCTTTAATAGCGAACTTTGCACGTCGAAGAAGATTTCTCCTCGTACCTCGTTCGAAATGACAGGCGATGATTTTATTTCAACGCGTTTTTATAAAATACTTCCGCGTCAGCCTTAAGCTTCTCGTCGGTTTCTTTACTTACATAAACCATGTGGCCTGCTTTGTAGTAATTAGTTGTGATATTACCGCGCAAATCCGGACGTAAGCCCATGTGGTTGATCACATATTCCGCATTGTAAAGCGGGGTGGCCAAATCATAATAACCACAAATCATGTTCACTTTTAAGTGCGGATTTTGTGTCATGGCGCTACGCAGCGTTTCAGATACATCAAGGTAAGCGTTCTCGGTATTTTTATAACTCCATGGCCATACGTTTGTTAATGCTTCGTAGGGGATATCATTCCTGTAATTCAAATCTTTACGTACATAAGCGTTAAACGCGCCTACGAATAAGCCGCTTAGGTTAGCATCGCTTGGGTCGTACGAAGGATTTTCACCCGCATCATCAATATCTTCACCACTAAAACGACTATCGTAACGGCCTACTATCTTGCCTTCATCGCGCAAAACTTCTTTAAAAAAGCGGAAGTCGGTAATTCGTTCATTAGCTTTTCTGATGTAATCTTTAGGTATGCCTGTAAAATAATTCAGGGAGTCAATTACCAAATTAGTCAAATCAGCAGGAGCCTGATCGCCTAAACTTAAAAAGCGAGAGTACGTGCCATTGGCAAATATTTCCGATTTTTTAGTAAGATCGGCAGGGGTAAGGCTTTCCAGTTCGGGTGTTAGTTTATGATAATAGGAAGCTGTGTTAGCATAAGTTGGTAAAAAGTAAATGTATGGCATATCGTTACCATTCTTAAAATCAATCAGCTGAAAGTTCAGTACCGACGATATTAAGGTGATGCCATTTAAATAGATGTTATAACGATCAGCTAAATAACCTGAAAGGCCTGCGGCACGGGTTGTACCATAGCTTTCACCGGCTATAAACTTAGGGCTTGCCCAGCGCTCATCCTTGGTGATGTACAACCTGATGAAGTCTCCTACTGATGCTAAATCCTCGTTATAACCATGAAACTGGTTTACATCAACCCCTTTGTAGGCACGGCTGTAACCGGTTGATATAGGATCAATAAATACCAAATCGGTAAAGGCAAGCCAGGTATTTGGGTTTTCGCCGTATTCGTAAGGTGCTCCGGGGGCATCGCCTTTATCATTAGCAAACTTTACCCTAACCGGCGATATAGCGCCCATGTGCAGCCATATAGATGCCGAACCTGGTCCACCGTTAAATACAAAGGTTACGGGGCGTTTTTCCTTTGCTTGCCCGCTGTTGGTTGCGGTGTAGGCAACATAAAATATTTTGGCTAGCAGTTTATTATCATCCTTATCATGCATGGGCATGTAGCCTGCTGTGGCTTTGTAGGTGATGGTTTTGCCATCAACCGTAACCTGGTGATAGGTAACTACAGGTTTTCCGGGTACGGTATCCCTTTTTTCGATGGTGGAGTCTTGTACAGTTACCTGTATGCTGCGTTTATTTTGCGCTTGGGTAAATAATGATGCAGCTAAAACTAATGCTAAAGTTGTACTGATTAATTTCATGAAGAGGTTTTAAAATGAATAGACCAAAATAAGGTTTTATTCTGAATTAAAACAGGGGAGTAATAATTATGCTACGATAGAAAGCGGGCTGCTAATCGTTTTTTCGGAGTCGGCTACAATGATGCGGATCTTTTCGTCAAGCTCATTAATGGTCAGGTTCATCATATCAAAATAATCAAACTCTAATTCTTCTATCTTCATTAAGTGCATGAAACCTAGTAGCGAAGCTACAGGGCGGCGTAACTCGTGCGATTGTATAATGGCTATACGGGTTAAGGCTTCGTTTTGAATATGGATTTGCTTTTCCTGCTGCTTTCGTTTGCTTATATCTGCCGAGTTTAATGCTACGCCAATGATCTCGTCATGGTTGTTTTTTACTGGTACCAGTTTAATTTCGCGCCAGCACTCAAAGCGTGTTCCTGGCCTTATTAAGAGGTCGTGTTTTATGGTTTTACCTTTAAACGCAATATCAAAATATTTAGCAAAATGCTTTTTATTTTTTGGGTCGACATAATTCAATATCCTGTCGCCGACTGTTATTTCGTATTGATAAATGCTCCTGATGTAATAGGAGGCCGATTTATTAAAGGCGAGTACTTCCAGGTTTTTTCCAACCAAAACGTGAACGTCTGTTGAACTGTCAAACGCGGCTTTTAGTTTAATCTCTGAGTTCTCAATTGTTTTTTTATTTTGCTCTTGCTGTTCATTTTGCTGTGCCAGCACTTGCAGGCTCCAGTTAAGTTCAAGCAGATTTATTACTTGCTTTGATAGCACCATTAGCGATTTTTGCTGATGAGCATCCAACCCACGCGCTTCAAAATCAACCACACATAATGTTCCTACATTAAAACCATCTTTGGTAGTTAACGGGGCACCCGCATAAAAGCGGATATTAGGGTCGCCTGTAACTAAGGGATTGTTAGCAAAGCGATCATCAGCTTTTGCATCGCCAACTATTGAAATACCCTGCTCTTCAATGGCAAATTGGCAAAATGATGTTTCTTTTGAAGTACTAAATACACTTAGGCCTTTAGTGGCTTTAAACCACTGCGTATCCTCATCTAATAAAGTTATCAGCGCGGCCGGTGTATGGCATATTTGAGCCGCCAACTCTACAATATCGTTTAAGTCCTGCGTAATGGCAGGATTAAGTTCCAATTCTTTAAAACGTTTAACAGCCTCCAGGCGGTGAAGTTCCCGATCCATTAGCATGTTATAGAATAAGCAGTTAAACGTTGTCCCATTGTAGTAGCAAAAGACCCACTTAAGTACGCTACGATATTTTTTGCAGGTCGATTTTTATTTTTTAATATTTTCATTCATGTAAACGTAATTATCCATTTATTAGTTGTTGTTTTTCAAACAAAAACAAAAATTCTATTTAGAATTAACTTATGGATAAGGTGAGTTAATTAATGGATAATTGTTGTAGCTAATAACCTCATTACATCATAAAAATGTGTATCATGTTTTTTGAATAAACACTACATTAGTAATTATTCAATTGTAATAATGAAAGACGAAGAACCGCTGCCACTAAGCCGTATGGCTACCATTAATAAGCCATCTTTCTGGATTTTTATACTGGTATGCTTGTGCCTTTATGTAGCTAATAAGATGATAGCCCCCGATACGCTCAATAGCACCTTTGTTGAACCGCATGATCTGCTGATAATTGGGGCAGCTTTCACAGGTTTACTGCTCAATATTTTAACAATATCTTTAAGCAATAAAGTTGTTGCCAGCACACTGACGGTAATCTGCTACTTTTTCGAGGCTATTAGCATCGTAGCATTATGCTTTTTGGTGTTTAGCAGATAATAAAAGCCTAAATTACTTAGGCTGAATAAACGCTTTGCACCTTATCCCGCAGGTTATACCCCGAAGCCATTACCTCGGCATAAGCGCCTGCTGTACGTATTGCTATCAGATCGCCACGGAAAGATTCAGGAAGGTCCACATCCTTACGAAAGCAATCGGTGCTTTCGCAAATTGGGCCAACAACATCATATTTTATACTTGGTTTTGACTCCTGGCTTAAATTCTCTATATCATGATAAGCCTGGTATAGCATCGGGCGGATAAGTTCCGTCATGCCTGCATCTAAGATCAGGAAATTCTTTTTCTGTCCGTTTTTAACATATAGTACTCTTGAAATCAATGATCCGCTTTGGGCAACCATTGCGCGGCCTAACTCAAAATGTACCTCCTGGCCGGGTTTTACATTTAAAAAGTTTTTAAATACTTCAAAATAGCTTTCAAAATTAGCCATTCCATTGGTGTCGGGGTTATGATAATCTACGCCTAAGCCGCCGCCGGTATTTAATACTTTAACCGGGAAGCCGTGATCCTCAAACCAATCCTGCATTTCGTTTATGCGGGTACAAAGGCTTTTATAAACCTCCATATCCGTTATTTGTGAACCGATGTGGAAATGGATTCCTAAGAATTGCAGGTTAGGGCATTCACGTAATGCGTTAGCCACATCAGGTAATTGCCAAATGTTTACACCAAACTTGTTTTCATCAAGTCCTGTGGTAATAAAATGGTGGGTATGCGCGTCAACATTTGGGTTGATGCGGATAGCCACATTAGCTTTTTTGTTTTTGGCTTTCGCCAGATCATTTATAATGTGCAGTTCCTGCACCGATTCTACATTAAAACAAAAAATATCAGCATCCAAAGCAAAGTTTATCTCCTTGTCTGATTTTCCAACGCCTGCGAAAACTACTTTGCCTTTATCAAAGCCATGGTCAATAGCCGCCTTAACTTCATTACCGCTTACACAATCAGCACCCACACCAAAAGATTGGATCATATCCAGCACCTTTGGATTAAAGTTAGCTTTCATGGCATAATGCACATGGAAGCCATACTTAGCCGAAGCATTGGTACAGGCTTCTAAGGTTTGTCTTAAAATACCCATATCGTAATAGTAGAATGGGGTTTCTAAGTCTTTGAATTTATTTGTTATGTCGGAATTGAACATGATGCAATTTTAAAAATCGTTATTGCGAGGTATGAAGCAATCCCCGGTTTACAGAGTTGCTCTGTATAGTTTAGAGATTGCTTCGTCCCTCGCAATGACGCGTGGTAATGTGTGTATTTTATGTTTCCAGAAGGAAAAATATATTAAAACAACCTGTTATGCAGGCTTCTTAACGCCTCAGTTTTTTCTTCAGTTTTTATTAAAATCGATAAGTTGTGATCGCTGCCTCCGTATGAAATCATACGTAGTGGGATGTGCTTAACCGCCTCTAAAACTTTAGCGGCATAACCATGCTTTTCTACACCAAAATCGCCAACCACACAAATAATGGTTTGGTTCTCATCAATCTCAACTGATCCAAAAGCATTAAGCTCTTTTTTGATCTCGGTTAGGTAGGTAGTATCATCAATAGTTAATGATACCGCTACTTCCGAAGTAGTGATCATATCGATAGAGGTTTTATAACGCTCAAAAACCTCGAATAGCTTGCGTAAAAAACCATGTGCCAACAGCATACGGCTTGATTGTATCTTTATTGCCGTGATACCATCCTTAGCGGCGATAGATTTAATTTTATCCTTTTCGCTGTCGTTGGTAATTAACGTACCAGCAGCTTGTGGGTCCATGGTATTCAACAGGCGAACCGGGATCTTATATTTTTGTGCCGGGAAAACGCTTTGCGGGTGCAAGATCTTCGCGCCGAAATAAGCCAGCTCGGCAGCTTCATCAAATGATAACTGGGCGATAGGCTTGGTGCCTTTAACAATCCTCGGATCGTTATTGTGCATACCATCAATATCAGTCCAGATCTGTACTTCCTCACTGCGGATACCGGCACCAATTAATGACGCGGTATAATCGCTGCCGCCACGGCGCAGGTTATCAATCTCGCCAAAAACGTTGCGGCAAATGTATCCCTGGGTAATAAACAGGTTATTATTTGGATGTTTTTCCAATAATGGAGTAAGCTTTTCGGTGATATAATCAACCACTGGTTCGCTGTCCTCATCTGTTTTCATAAAATCAAGCGCCGGCAATAATACCGATGGCACGCCGATCTGTTTTAAATAAACATGATATAGAGTAGTTGATAATAACTCGCCTTGCGCTAAAATGATCTTATCTTCAATAGTAGTAAATAAGTCGTTAGCTAAATTGCTTAACAAGCCAAAATGATAATCGATTACTTCCTTGCCTTGTGCTAAAAACTCAGGTTTGGTTAAAAGTTCTTTAATGAAAATTTCGTACTTATCCTTCAGCGTCTTTATCAATTCGGTGGCCCTGGTCTTGTCACCGGCCAGGTAAGCCTGGCCAATTTCCACTAAATTGTTTGTTGTTCCGGATACTGCCGACAATACCACGATCTGCCTCTCGGTTGGATCGATGATGTCCAACAGTTTCGTCATCCTTTCAGGACTGCCTACTGATGTTCCACCAAATTTTAAAACTTTCATTTTTGTTAATTTATACCATAATGTGTTGATATTCTCATACCAATTTTGCGGCGCTAAAAATAGGATTTTTAAAGAGTTATCGGTAATATTATCGAAATAAAAATGATGATTAACTCAAATAAACGCAATTTTTCATATAGTGATCTTAAGTTGGGTCTAATAGAACGTTTTGATCTGACGTGATGTATTGCCCCTACAGGGCAAAGAATTTGAATTAATATTTCGGGTTACCGACATTATGCTCCTACGGAGCACTAAGTGAGGTGCAAATAATCCCGTAGGGATTAAATGTCGGTAGAAATGGTTTGGGCAAATCCTGCAGCGATTAAATGTTGATAAAAATGGGAATATTTTTTCACCCTCTTTCCGCCGCAGGCGAAGAGAGGGTCGAACAGCGCAGCGCATTCGGGGTGAGTCAACTGTGCGCCGGGCATTTGCGTTAATGTCGTTCGTATAGTTGACTCACCCGGTCTTTGCTTCGCTCGACCACCCTCTCTCCGGCAAGCCGGAAAGAGGGTGAAAAGAAATGGTTTAGATGAATCCTGTAGGGATTAAATGTTGGTAGAAGAAATATTTAAATAATAATTTTCGTGCCGTAGGTACGACAACCTCAACGGGAGTCCAATTGTCAACAAGGCATCACTTTTCTATACGATGTGATAGTGCGTCGCGTTTTTTACGTTTATATATTTGACCGATAAAAATCACATCGTCTTTAACATCCATGAAAAAAATAGCTCTTTTATTGTTTCTGTCATTTAGTATTCGCTTAAGCGCATACGCATATAGCAATATCAAACCCAATCATCCAACAAAACCGCATTTAGATACTGCTACGTTCGCTACCGGTTGCTTTTGGTGTACCGAAGCAAAGTTTCAGCAATTGCGTGGTGTAGTAAAAGTTGTATCAGGTTTCTCGGGCGGGCATGTGGCTAACCCAAGCTATGAGCAGGTTTGTACAGGTACCACCGGCCATGCCGAGGCCTGCAACATTATTTATGATACTGCCAAAATATCATTTGAACTATTACTGCAAGCTTTTTTTGTATCCCATGATCCTACACAACTAAACAGGCAAGGTAATGATGTGGGTACACAATATCGCTCCGCTATATTTTATCACGGGGCCATACAAAAACAAAAAGCCAATTATTACATTGCTAAACTAAACGCGGTAAAAGCTTATAAAAAGCCAATTGTTACTCAGGTTGTACCTTATACAGCGTTTTATAAGGCAGAGGATTATCATCAAAATTATTTTAACAATAACTCCCGCCAACCGTATTGCGAAAATGTGATACAACCCGAATTGGATAAATTTAGAGCCGCATTTAAAGACAAACTAAAATAAATGAGATCAGCACTAATTATCATTGGCATTTTCATCAGTGCAATTACGCTGGCAAATGCGCAGCAACTTAAATCAGATAAAGGGCATGCCAACAACCCGTATTATTCTAATACAGACACCAAACCACTAAAGGTGACTGATGCGCAATGGAAAAAGATATTGCCACCCGATTTGTACGCCGTAGCGAGAAAACAAGATACAGAAAAGCCTTTCACCGGTAAATATTGGAACAGTAATGCAAAGGGTACTTACTATTGCGCGGTTTGCGGCAATGAACTATTCCGATCGGATGCTAAGTTTGCCAGTACCTGCGGTTGGCCCAGCTTTTTTGAGCCGGTTAGAAAAGGAAGCGTGATATACCGGGAAGATGATTCGTATGGTATGAAACGTACTGAAGTAATATGCGCCAGGTGCGGATCGCATTTAGGCCATATATTTAATGATGGGCCACCGCCGACCTACAAACGCTTTTGTATGAATTCTATATCATTGGATTTCGCGCCGGATAAATTGTAATAATTGGCAGTTTCAAGGCTTAGTTAAGGAGCTTGTGTTTAGTCGCTTATACGTCATGATTTGCAATAATTAGTGTATTTGGAATATTATACCTAACTTGCGCGCTTTAATAAACAATATAATGCAAAAAGAAGGAACAGTAAAATTTTTTAATGAAACAAAAGGATTCGGATTTATCACACCTAATGCAGGTGGTCAGGATGTATTTGTTCATTCTACAGGCCTAATCGACGAAATTCGTGAAAACGATAAAGTTGAATTCGAAGTTGAAAACGGAAGAAAAGGCTTGAACGCGGTAAATGTAAAGGTTATTTAATTATAATATAATCATCAATCGTACAGCATCCACTCATCAGAGTGGGTGCTTTTTTTTTGTATGATACTTTCTTTTTTTTGCAATTAGTTTAAACTTAAAACGTTAAATAATGTTGTTCATTTATTCATCTACTAAAAGAAAAAAAACATGAAAGATCAAACAAAGATTATAGCAGCACTTTTAGTTGGTGCTGCAGCAGGCGCTGCACTGGGTTTGTTATTGGCCCCAGATAGTGGAGCAAGTACCCGCGATGGTATTGCTGAATACATTAATGATTTAATAGAATCAGCAAAGGATAAGGCGCAAACAACAGCCAGCGGAGTTAAAGATTATAGCAATAACGTTTATAACACTGCCAAAACAAAAATTAATGATTTAGTTGGCGATGATATAATCGGCAATATAAAGTCAAAAGCAAGTGATATTGCCGACCAGGCTAAAGCATACGGCGAAGATGCTGTTAACAATGCTAAAGCAAAGGCAAAAAGTAACCTTGATGATGTGAATACCATTGTTCATAATTAATTGAATCAGCTCTTATAAAACAAGAAACCCGGCTTATGGCCGGGTTTTTCTGTTTAAATGTTAAATCTTGTCATTCTGAGCTAAGCGAAGAATGACAGAGGGCTTTAAAGGGTTGCCCGCTGCCGGGTTACTTACTCACCCATTTATTATTACTAACGTCGGCATCCATAAAAATACCGTTATCTAAAAAGATGGATTGTACAGCTTTGTTAGTTTTTACATGAACCGATATTTGCTTTTGGTTATACTCCCAAACTGCAGGGGTTTGGTGCAGGCTTTCTGTAGTTCCATCGGCGTAAGTTATTTTAACATCAAAAGGTATAGCAAAACCACCAATGTTTTGTATGGCTAACATATAACCGGTTTTATCTTTACTCACGCTTTGCAGGTTCAGGTCGATATAGTTATTGGTGAAGAACCAGTTATTGAAAAACCAGTTCAGATTTTTGCCTGAGCCGGCACTCATCGAGTTAAAATAATCCCATGGGATAGGGTGTTTGCCGTGCCAGTTGTTCATGTAAACGTGCAACGCTTTTTTAAAGCCCTCATCGCCCAGCATATCTTTTAAAGCGATATAGCTTAATGATGGTTTTACATAAGCGTTGTTGCCATAGCCACGGGTTAATTCGCTGGTTGGGGTGATGATTGGCAGATCTTCACTGGTTGATGGATCGAAGATCCATTTTTTGACACGGAAGTTTCGATAAACTTCTTCTGAAGCAGCTTTGCCTACCTCGGTATAGCCTAAAAATAGTTCAAATGTGGTTGCCCAGCCTTCGTCCATATAGCCGTAACGGGTTTCGTTAATTCCCATGTAGAAAGGGAAATAGGTGTGCGCCATTTCATGGTCCTGCAAAAGCTCGGCATCGGCCAAATCAGTTTCGTGACTATCATTCACCATCATCGGGAATTCCATATCTGCAAAACCCTGGAACGCGGTCATTTTTGGGAAAGGGTAGGGCACAGCCGGTAAGCCATGCGATAAATAGTCCAGTGCATGCAATCCCCATTTAACAGCTAAATGAAAGTCTGCAGAATTATCAGCAAAGGCAGCCTGCATGCTGGCTCGGCGATGGGCCGCGTCATCAACCACAACACTCCCTGCATCCCAATCGTAATGGTCGCTCACGCCAACTGCCAGATCGCTGATGTCGTTAGCTGTCCAAACCCAGGTATTCAGATCGTTTTGCGCGGTGATGTTCTTTTTAGCCAGATCATCAGCGGTAGCTATGTGCATTACCGAATCGCTTGTCATTGATTGCTGTAATCTTTTGGCATACTCCGGCTGTAAAACCTGGTTAGGGTTTTGCAGGGTGCCGGTTGCCCAAACAATAAAGTTTTTAGGTACGGTTACCTTTAAGGTATAATCATTAAAGTCGTTATAAAACTCCTGGCGGTCATTAAACTCCAGCCTGTCCCAACCATTATAATCGTCATAAACGGATACACGCGGATAGAAGTAACCTATATAAAAGGTTGTAGGATCAATCATCCCCTCGCGTTCGCTTTTTAACGATAATTCATAATGCCAGGTGATATTTAGTTTTACGGAATCATGGGGCATTAATGGCTGGCCCAGTGCTATAAATTGATTAGTGCCTAAAGCTTTGGCATTATCCCATTCCTTTTTCGCGCCATTCACAAATATCGAATCAACCTGTATGCCCTGGGTTAAATAATCAGGAGTGGTGTTGGCGTAGCGGGTTGCGCCGGGGCGGTGTATGTTTAATATCAGCTTCATGTTAAGCTGTTTTAGGGTATCCGGACTGTTGTTAAAGTAGGTTATTTGCTCGGTGCCTTGTACATTACGGTTGGGGGGTAATACCGTTATTGAAATGTTATACCTGCCGGTATTTTGCCAGTAGTTTTTTCCGGGTTTCCCATCTGCGGATCGTGTTCCTTTTGTATATGCTTTTTTAATATCGCGGGGGATGTACAAGCTTTGAGCCTGCCCCTGCAACAAAAAACCACAGCATAACATGGATAAAATGAAATACTTCATTACGTTACAATTATTTATTAAGTCAGTTAAAAATTCAGTACTAAAATACGTTTAAGCAGTATTAAAAAAGGTAACAAGTATATTACAACCACTAAAATAGCTTGCTTGGTATTAAAAAAAACTTTACTTTTGATGAGTTATTTTAATAGGGGTATTAAATAACTATATCGGGCCATCTGCTATTAGTAGATGGCCTTCTTTTTGTATAGCGATTAATCTATAGCTACATATTCTTTAGATATCAGCATGAATAAATGATCATTATCTATCGATTCATCAAAACATTCAGTAAGTAATTGGCTTGCTTCATCCATATTTAATTTCTTAGCTATCATTTTTAACATGCTGCAAGCACTTATGTTTATGTGCTCTAACAGCTGCAGATAGGATATAATATCCATATCCATTAATATTGGTAGCGGCTGATGCTCATCGAGGCAAAAGTTATCTTTAACGATAGATTTTATTGGGTTACAGTTTTTATCGGATGGCGTTTCATGGATAAGCTGATATATTACTTCCATCCGTTCAATTTGCCTTTTTATATCATCCCAAAACTCCTGCATAGCCATCTGCAACGATTCAAATGATGCTACATCTATTAAGTGGCCAAGGTGTTGGTTTAAATAACACTTGCCAAAATATATGCGATTTAAATTATGTACAAAAACGTGTTTTAGCACTTCTGTGTCTAAATAACTTGGGGATTTGGAGGCCATTATGTTGAAGTTAAATATTACTAAGCTTTGTTTAACAGTGCGGATATAGATGTAAGATGCTTAACCTGCTCAAAAGTAAAACTAATAGGCAGATAATTTACTATGTTTTATTTTTACCGGTTAGTGGTAATATAGGGTACATTTGCAGCAGATAATGTAAAATATGAAATACAAATTAGGGGATTTTGTTCGCTTTGTTGATGAGAAAATGGAAGGTTTTGTAACCCGCATTATCGACGAGCAAATGATTGGTGTTACCGGGGATGATGATTTTGAGATACCGGTTTTGGCCAGTAAAGTAACTTTTGTACACGGATACGAAAATAATGGGACAAAAAGTACCGCTTCTGATTTAAACATCGCGCAGATACCTGCCGCGGAATTTATTAGCAAAGGGGTTTATCTGGGCCTGGTTAATGATGCAAAGGCAAACTCTGTTATTCATTTTTATTTAATAAACGACACATCTTTCCAGCTTTTAACGGCTTTAACTACCGAAGATCAGCAGAAATACAAAGGGGAGCATGCGGAGATCATCGCACCTAAAAAGGCGGTAAAAATATACTCGGCGCAATTGGCCGATATGCAGGTATGGCCTAAGTTTATATTTAATATCATCTTTTATACTACACAAAATATTAAACCTGAAGCACCTTTACTAATAACTGAAAAGCTAAAAGCTAAAGATTTAGCCGGCGCCAAAAAGAAACTGCCTTTGCTTGATGCACAAGGCTGGTTGATACAGCTTGATGAACCCGAATTGGTTATTGATGCCCAAAAACTGAAAGAAAGCTTTCATAAACCTGCCGAAGAGAAAAAGGAAATAGGCAAGCCAACCGGCGAGGTGGATTTACATATTGAAAAACTGCGCGACGATTATCAGTTTTTACAAAGCTCCGAAATGTTGAATATTCAGCTGGCGTACTTTAACAAGGCCCTGGATGCTGCCATTGTGCACCAATTACCTGATATTACTTTTATACACGGATCGGGTAACGGTACATTAAGGCTTGAATTGCACAAATTATTAAGCAAAAACAATCGTATACAAACCTTTATGGATGCCCGTAAAGAGAAGTTTGGTTATGGCGCTACTAAGGTAATATTAAAGTAGCCGTTGTTTTACCGGCTCATCAATAATAGTATCCAGGTAATCTAATATTTGGGTATCAACGTCGTTGTCAAATTTTCTGGCAAAAAATTTACCTGATGCGCTTAGTCTTTCGGTATCATTCATGGTGAAAATTGTTGGCCTGGTATTACCCACCTGCTCAATAAACCTTAAATTATCATTTACCAATTTATCCCGTAATGGAGAATTTATCAATATGGTTTGAAAAAATATTTCATCAATAGCCCAGGTCTGCCTGAAAAAGCGCTTTAAGTGTGGATTGTTTTTTAGGTAATTTATGGTGTAAAGCGCGCACTGGGGTGTGATGGTTAGCCACTGCGATCCGCCATATGGCCTTAGATTTAATGGTACCTTACGTTGCGGTAAGAAAGTATTTGCCAAATACTGAAGCTTATACTTCAGTATAAAACGATAATCGCCAAAGCTGTATTTTACCAGCCGTTCTTTTCCTTGTTCCCATTCATTATCATTAATTGATAGCAGGCGCATAAACGTTTTATCGCTGTTTTTGGATAAGAAACGGTGTATTTCCTCAATAGGTTTTAATGGATAATCCTGGCCGCTTAATAAATTAATGTGAGTGTAGTTTTTATGCGAGTTAAGGATGTATTCAAAACCGTTAAGGGTGGATTCGATAATGCTGTAATTGCCCCATTCCGTCTTAATTCTTTTATCAACAAAGAAAGTATTTGCAATATTTTCGATATAAATAAACTCATTTATATCTGCTTTAGCATCCAGTAATATATAGATATCAGCATCATTGTGCTGTAGTTTTTTAACCAGTCGCTCAACTAAATGAGGGTCTTTATGGGCCAATATTAAATGGGCAATTTTCATTAATAGGGGTATTTACTGTAAATGTACAGATTTTTTATTTTACACAACTGTTAAATAAAACACTTTGATTATGAGCTATTTACGAGGCTAAATATTAAAATGGTTGCGCCTAAAAAAATAAATTGTCATTGCTTCGTACCTAGCAATGACAATTTAGCAACATTGAATTATTAAAATAGCGTCTAAACTTTATTTACTACGCCAACCATCAATAGAAACAGTATTATAAGGCAGAAAGTAATATAGTAAAACCAAATAAGCACTGTACATTAACTGTATAAATACACCATCCCATTGCCCAAGCGATGTAGATCCGAAAATTAACGCCAGCATAGTAATTACTCCTAATACGGTAGCAAAGCGGGTAAAGAGCCCTAATAGCAATAAAATGCCAAGTAATAGCTCAACAAAGGGCAGCCCCAGGCTAAAGGGTAATACCAGGATGCCGGGTATAAATGATTTGTCAAAGCTGGTCACCATGCCGTTACTAAACTTCGCCAGTATAGGCAATCTTTCTAATCCGTGGCCTAAAAAGCTCATCCCTATGGGCAGGCGGGCCAGTAAGTAGGTGGTGCTTTCTCTTGTCATTATACTAATTTACAAAAAAGCATATCATTAAGTTTTATAACGTTGATGATTAACAACATTGTTGCATGGGGCATGTTTTTTCGTTCAGGTTAATTGGTAATAATCAATCCAATTTATGCAAAACTGAAAGCGTTTATTGTTGTTTGGTTGCTACATAGTATCCGATATTATTATCATATTTGGGACTACTTATTATCAATAATAAACACAATATACAGTACTTATGCAGGAATTAGATCCCGCCATTCTTCAAAAGGCGAACTCATGGCTACAGGGCAGTTATGATGATGATGTTAAAAAACAAGTTCAGAAACTGATTGATGATAAAAATTATACTGAACTAACTGATGCTTTTTACCGCGACCTTGAATTTGGTACCGGTGGATTACGCGGCACCATGGGACCTGGAACAAACCGCATTAATAAATACACCCTTGGTGCGGCTACACAAGGCCTGGCTAATCACCTGAAGAAAAGCTATCCCGGCGAAAAAATTAAAGTAGCCATAGCGCATGATAGCCGTAACAATGCTGATTTATTTTCAAACATTACCGCCGAAGTCTTCTCGGCTAATGATATATATGTTTACTTTTTCGAGGCCCTGCGCCCAACGCCTGAGCTTTCATTCGCTATACGTACTTTGGGCTGTAAAAGCGGGGTAATGCTTACCGCGTCGCACAACCCCAAAGAATACAATGGCTACAAAGCCTATAGTGCCGATGGCGGTCAGTTTGTATCGCCAGAGGACAAGGCTGTAATGGATGAGGTAGCTGCAATTAAAAGTATCGATGAAATAAAGTTCAACAGAGTTGATGCTAACATCGAGATAATAGGGGAGAAGATTGATAACCTATATCTGGATAAGATCACTGAGCTATCAGTATCAAAAGAAGCTATCCATCGCCAAAAAGATCTGAAAATAGTTTACTCGCCTATACACGGAACCGGGATTACTTTAGTGCCGCAGGCATTAAAACGTTTTGGTTTTGAGAATGTGATTTTGGTTGATGAGCAAACTACGCCCGATGGTAATTTCCCAACGGTAGTTTATCCGAACCCTGAAGAAAAAGAAGCCTTAACCCTCGCCATTAAAAAAGCGCAGGAAGTTGATGCCGATTTAGTATTAGCTACAGATCCTGATGCCGACCGTGTGGGTATCGCCGTAAAAAATACTGATAATGAGTTTGTATTGCTTAACGGTAACCAAACCGGTGCTATGCTTATAAATTATTTACTAAGCGCCTGGGAGGAGAAAGGCAAACTTGACGGGAACCAGTACATTGTTAAAACCATTGTAACCACCAACCTTATTGAGGCTATTGCCAACGCTAAGCACGTTAAGTTTTACAATACCCTAACCGGCTTTAAATACATTGGTGAGCTGATGACCAAATTTGAAGGTAAACAAACCTTTATAGGCGGCGGCGAAGAAAGCTATGGTTACCTGATTGGTGAACTGGTAAGGGATAAGGATGCCATAATATCGAGCGCGTTTATTGCGGAGATGACCGCTTACTATAAAGACAAAGGCAGCAGCTTATTTGAAGCGTTGCTGAATACTTATGTAGAGTATGGTTTCTACAAGGAAAAGCTGATTTCTATCACCAAAAAAGGCAAAACCGGTGCCGAGGAGATTAAAGCGATGATGGAGAAATTCCGTACCAACCCGCCTGCTACTTTGGGTGGATCGAAGGTGATTACTTTGAAGGATTATGAGAAGGGTACAGAAACCGATCTGACTTCAAATACAACCTCAAAACTGGACTTCCCTGAATCGGATGTATTACAGTTTATAACCGCGGATGGCAGCATTATATCTGCCCGTCCGTCAGGCACTGAACCTAAGATAAAATTCTATTGCAGCGTTAATGGCAAATTGGCCAGCACCGCTGTTTATAAAGAAACAGATAAGGAATTAGATGACAAGATAACCGCTATTATGCAGGATCTGGGCGTTTAATAGTGTGCATCTGTTTGAAAAGGATAAAGCTATCGTCATTGCGAGCGAAGCGTGGCAATCTCAAGCTATGCAGAGCCGCTCTGTAAGTCGGGGATTGCCACGCTTCGCTCGCAATGACGCTTTGTTTTATATAGCTTCTAAGATTTTAATATTTTATAAAGAACCCGGGCCTATTAGTCCGGGTTCTTTTGTTTTAGGATTGTTCCTGGTTTACGTAACTCAGCATCCAGGTAATGCCAAACTTATCGGTCACCATACCGAAGAACGCGCCCCAAAACTGGTGGGCAAGCGGCATCTTAATTTCTCCACCTTCGGCAAGTTTATTAAACAGGTGAGTGTTCTCTCCTTCGCTGGCGGTATCAATGGTTATCATAAAGTTATTGCCCACATTTACAGGTGGCATGCTTGCCGGGCAGTCCATTCCCATTAACAGATTTTCGCCAATGGGCAGGTCCATAAATAATATTTTGTTTGCCTGATCCTCCGGCATGGGTGGTGCGCCGGGTATTTCGCTCATGCGCGATAATCTGCCGAAATCGCCGCCAAATATGGAGCGATAAAAGTTAAAAGCCTCTTCGGTTTGCCCGTTGTATACAATGGTGATGTTAGCTTTCATGATGTTTATTGGTTAGTTACAACAAATATACTGATGCGGGGTAACTTAAAATATGAATTTGTGAAATTATCATTTACCACCATGTGTTAAAAAGAAACAGGTGTTAATACTTGCTTGAAAAAAGTGTAAGAAATAAAGAATAATTTTTATCCCCATTTGTGAGATATTTAATATCTTTATAATTAATATTTTCTTATTAATTATGCCTGTAGGGAACCGCAAGTACGAAAATACTCTTCAATATGCATTGGGATTGGTAATCCTGGCAATATTGACGCAGTGTTTAATCAAAACTTTGATGACATTGTGTGGTCATCTATTCAGAAGATAAATGAATCTTATTTATTGATGTTGATTGTGCTTAGGAAGACAACGGCGCATTGATAAAAAGATTTGTCATTCTGAGGAACGAAGAATCTGTACTGGTGTAAACTACTTTACAGATTCCTCGCTATGCTCATAATGACAAAAGGAGGGTAAAAAGTCTCACGCTTGGACGATATACACCCCTAATTATTCTTCAAATTAATTAGCTCGCCGTATTTTTCAATTACGGCTATCATTTCATTTAATTTCATGGGCTTGCTTAGGTAATCGTCCATGCCTGCTTGTAAGCATATATCCCTGTCCTCAGCCATCGCGTTAGCCGTCATGGCAACAATGTAAGGTTGGATGGTAAAGTTTGCCCTGATGAACCTTGTAGCTGTTAGGCCGTCCATCTCCGGCATTTGTACATCCATAAAAACTAAATCAAAACGATTATTTCTTATCGCATTTACAGCCTCAAGGCCGTTGTTTGCTAATTGCGGATGATACCCCATTTTTCCAAGAATATGCATGGCTACTTTTTGGTTAACCAAATTATCTTCAACAATTAAAATGTCCATTGGGTATTTTAGCGCCATTTCTGCTGATATGTAGCTTTTTTGAGCTTTTACATTTTTAACTGCTTCATCCTTATGTTTTAACAGATCAACAATGCATTTAAGCAATACGTGGTGCCGGGCAGGTTTACTCAGTATCACATCGAATAAAGCCGAGTCGGGGCCAATTTGCTGGTTATCAACAGATGTAAGCAAAATAACGGGTAGTTCAGGCCTTATGCGTTTTATCTTTTTTGTGAGTTGGATGCCGTCCATTTCGGGCATACTCATATCCGATATTACTATATCGATCGGGCTTCCTGTTGATAATATACTTAAAGCTTCCAGCCCCGAGCTTGCTAATACCGGGATGAAATTCCAGTAACTTAATTGGGCTTTAAGAATGTTAAGGTTGGTATTATTATCATCAACAATAAGGATGTGTTTATTTTCTAACGCAGGTGTGGGCAGGTACTCGGGTGGTTGGGTAACGCCGGTTGCTATACCACATTTTATGGTGAACGTAAATGTAGTACCCTGATTGATCTTACTATCAACAGAAATATTGCCGCCCATTAGCTGCACCAGTTTGTCGCATATTACCAAACCGAGGCCGGTACCGCCGTACTTCCTGGTGGTGCTGGAGTCAACCTGAGAAAATGCTTTAAACAAGCGTGGTATCTTATCTTCAGGTATGCCAATTCCGGTGTCGCGTATTTCAAAAGTTAGGGTTAGCTTATCATTAATAACATTAACAACGCTCGCGTGCAAATAAATTTCACCCTTGGTAGTAAATTTAAGAGCATTCCCTATCAGGTTTATTAAAATCTGCCTCAGTCGTGTAGAATCCGCGATTATATTGGCCGGAACGTTAGGTTCGATATGATAGAGCAACTCGAGGTTTGAACGGTATATTTTTTCTTTAAAAAGTTCCAAAACACCCTCAACGCATTCCCGCAGATCAAACTCATGTTCATCAAGCTCCATATTACCCGATTCGATCTTTGAAAAATCAAGAATATCATTAATAACGGTTAACAAAGCATCGCCCGAGCTTTTAATGATCTCGGTATATTCCGTTTGTTCGGGGGTTAAATTAGTGTCTGCTAGTAGGGTAGCCATTCCTATTACACCATTCATTGGCGTTCTTATTTCATGGCTCATGGTGGCTAAAAATATGCTTTTGGCTTTATTGGCGTTTTCAGCTTCTTCTTTTGCTTTTTCGGCAATCTCGCGCGATTTACGTTCTTCAATAGTAAGCTTCAAAATATTTTGGGTACGTTCAAGCACTTGTTGTTCTAATATTCTTTTTTGGTTTTCAATTGCACGTAAGCGGTATCTGAACAAGGCAATAACAGCACTTACAATAAATATTACTGCAAGTATTTCAAACCACCAGGTTAACCAAAATGGCGGCACTATAATTATATTAAGTGGTGATGCTACCGGCGACCATGCCCCCTGGCTATTCCTGTATTTTAATTTGAAGATATAATTACCGGGAGGCAAATTAGTGTAATATGCCGCATTATGGCTGCCTATGTAATTCCACTCCTTATCGAAACCATCTAAAAAATAAGCATATTGTTTTCTATCCGGCGAGGCATAATCAAGCGCCGCGAACTCAATCGAAAAAACGGATTGTTTATGCGATAATGTTATTTTTCGGGTATCTGTTACATCATTTTTTAACGGCGAATCATCATTTGGGCCCTGTGCAATAGTGAGCGGTTTGTTAAAAAGCTGGAATGATGTAATAACCAACGGTGCAAACTTTGCCGCTTTTAAAACCCTAGCTGGTGAAAAAACATTAAACCCATTAATACCACCAAAATATATATCGCCATCTCGGGTAACCAAGGCTGAGTGTGGTTTATATTCGTCTCCCTGTAAGCCATCTTCGGTGGTGTAATTGGTGAAGGTATTATCCTCGGGGTCAAACCTTGTTAATCCGCCATTGCTGCTTATCCATAATTTGCCCAGGTCGCCTTGCCTTACGGCATAAATAATATCACTTGGCAAGCCATCCTTTTTGGTGTAAACGGTAAAATGTTTAGTCTTCCGGTCAAATAAATCCAGGCCCGACAATGTGGTTAACCATAGCCGGCCTTTGCTGTCCTCAAAAATATCTGTTACCGAGTTGCTGCTTATACTGTTTGTTTTTTCGTTGTGCTGATAACTTGTAAATGTGTTGTTGTTCCGGTTTAACATATCAAGGCCACCGTCGGATGTTCCAAACCACAGGTTGCCCTCTTTATCTTCGTAAATTACATAAACCCTGTCGCTGCTTATACTTTTGGGGTCGGTTGCATTAAAATGGTAATGATTAAATAAACCTGTTGCAGGGTCGTAGCAATCTACGCCGTTGTTAAAGGCACTTATCCATGTTTTTTTGTCGCGGGTATGTAAAAGGTAGTAAATGCTGTTGCCACCAATGCTATTAGGTTTGCTGGCATCAACCTTAAAGTTTTTAAATGTATTTGTTGTTGGATTAAATATACTTAACCCATCACCCCAGGTGCCAATCCAGATATTGCCATTATCATCGGGTTTCACGACAAGGACATAGTTACCGGCAATACCATTTTTACCGTCATCCGGTTTTTTGTAATGGATGAAAGTTTGTTTAACCGGATCAAACTTATTTAAGCCACCACCATCGGTACCAATCCATATGTTGCCCGTTTTATCTTCGGCGAAATCCAATACATAGTTGTTTGATAAGCTTAGGGGCGAACTGCTGTGGCGATAAAGCGTAAAGCTAGATGTGCTTTTTTTATACAGATTTATGCCCCCGCCGAATGCTCCAACCCACATATTGCCATTCCTGTCTCTGCAAATGGCGTATACTGAATTACCGTTAATGCTGTTATTGTCAACCTCATCATTTTGATAAACGTTGATTTTGCCGGTGTTTTTGTTTAGGATGCACAAGCCGCCGTTTTCTGTCCCTATCCACAAATTGCCGTTTTTATCATCGTTTAAACTATATATGGTTTTTGATGATATGCTATTCGGATTCTTTTTATCGAAAGCAAAATGTTTAAACGTTTTTTGCTGTGGATTGAAAGAGAAGAGCCCATCATCCTGCGTACCAAACCATATTTGTTGTTGCCTATCCTCAAAAATGCATATAACATCGTTCCCAATAATAGCATGGGTAATAGGGTCATGATATTGATATTTGGTAAAGGTGTTATTAACCCTGTTATAAAGGTTCAGTCCACCGTTCTCAGTTCCGACCCATAGGCGATGCTGGTTATCCTGGTAAACGGTACGAAGGTTATCGTCGCTTAAACTGGTAGTATCCTGTTTATTGTGCTGATGGTGCACGAATTTATTTTGCGAAATGTAGAAGCAATCCAGGCCGCCGTCCTGCGTTGCTATCCACAAATTATTGTCAGCATCAAATGTAATGCGGTTTATAATGTTATCAATAATACTCGCATTATTGTGGCTGCTATGTACATAGCGCACAAAACGTCCTGTGCTGCGTTGATACATATTTAAACCACCAAGTGTGGCCAACCATACATTGCCGGTTTTATCCTCAGCAATATCAGTAACCATATTATTGCTTAGGGATGTACTGTCAGTAGGGTCATAACGGTAGGTTATAAAATGGTAACCATCATACCGGTTTAAACCATTTCGGGTGGCAATCCATATAAAGCCCCGGCTATCCTGCATAATGCAGTTCACATTAATTTGCGACAAGCCCTCGCTTGTGCCAACATGCTGGAATTTCAGACTTATATTTTGGGCATAGCTTTTATTTAATAAGCCCAAAATGGCTATCACCAATAAAATTAAAATACGTTTTGTATTCCGATACAACATTTAGGAATAAAGGTATGAATTGGTTGTTAAATGGTATACGTTTAGATGGCCATTAAGTTTCTTTTAAATTAACTGTCAGAGCGAATGATTTTACTATTCGGAGGGGAATTGTTTTGGTTTGATGAATATTTTTAATCAGGTTAAGAAGTATTTTTTATAAATACTGCTGAGAGAAGAATTTTATTTATGTTTACCCCATACCCCTAAAATTTATAATGTAGTTAATGCGGCAAAAGTTTTTGCGTTTATTAGGCTTTGTAATATTCAATAAAAAGGCACCCCGAAATTTAATTGATCAGATAAAGCTGATAAAAATACTACGGTATTTTACCGCTAATAAACTGGCGCATTTAAGGGTTAATCTTTACCACCTTACCGAATACCTGGCCTGCTCGCTTAGCATTAATGAAAAATTGCAAGCGCTCTTTTATCATTACAATTACCTTAAAACAACTTTCAGTCTCAACCAATTAAAACAGCTTTTTAATGATGGGATTGAATGTTATGCTGAAGATATTGAAAAGGACAAGTACAGCATTGTTTTAACCGGTAGCTCAACCCTTGAGTTTGAAGGTTCGTTATCATTATTCCTTAAAATGAACGGCATGAAAATTGCCGTCTTGTCATTTACTATTGTACCAGGGGAGCTTTTTGGGCTCGATGATGAAAAAGTGGGATACATTACCTGCCTGCAAAGAAAAGGGCAACATAAGGCCAGTATTCAAATTGCTATAAAGCATTTTAGGGATATTATCCCCTCTTTTATACTGATGCGCTCATTTGAGGCTATTCTTTCGGTACTTAAAATAGATACTTGCGTAGGTGTGGCGTATACCAACCAGATTACTGCAATGCAAAATGTGAATAATGAAAATTATTATTCGTTTTACGATGAGCATTGGATGAATTATGGAGGTATTTATAAAAATGGGAACTACATAATACCTATACCATTAACCCAAAAGCCACTATTGTTAATTAAACAAACACACAGAAACCGTACAGTTAAAAAACGTAATAAGTTAAAGGAAATCCATAATGAATCTTTTAGCAAAATGAGCAATTTTGTTAATGGGTAATGAACGGTTTATTTGTATAGAAATACCTATCACTAAACAAACTACATGAATATAGCTATCTGGATCATCTCGTTTTTAGCCATTGCCGGGGTTATCATCCGGCCGTTTAAAATAACAGAAGCCATATACGCTGTAACCGGTGCTATATTATTATTGGTATTTCAATTGATTAAGCCCGGCGATGGATGGTTAGGCGTTGTAAATGGGTTAGATGTATACCTTTTTTTGATAGGCATGATGCTGCTGGCAGAAACCGCCCGTGAAGAAAAACTGTTTGATTGGCTCGCCGCGCACGCCACAGCAATGGCTAAAGGATCGGCTAACAGGTTGTTTTTATTAATTTACCTGGTAGGGGTAATTGTAACCATATTCTTATCCAACGATGCTACTGCTGTGGTATTAACACCCGCGGTAGCCGCCGCTGTTAAAGCCGCCAAGGTTGAAAAGCCATTGCCTTATTTGCTCATCTGCGCGTTTATAGCCAATGCGGCATCATTTGTATTGCCTATATCCAACCCGGCTAATTTGGTTATTTATGGCAGCCATATGCCTGCCTTGCTGCACTGGCTGGGGCAATATGGCTTGCCATCGGTTTGTGCTGTTGTGGTTACTTATTTCGCACTGTATTTTACGCAAAGGAGTTGTTTTAAAGCAAAAATTGAGACCAACATCACTATCCCGCATTTACCGCAGGGCGGTAAAACCGCGTTAATTGGCATACTTATAACTGCTGTTGTTTTATTGATCGCATCAGCATTAGGCATTCAATTGGGTTTACCAACGGCCATTACCGGGATTATAACCTCGGGTATAGTTATCATCCGTTCAAAAAAGAATCCTTTGGTGGTGATCAGGGGCGTATCCTGGGCAGTGTTGCCGCTGGTGGCTGGGTTATTTGTAATTGTTGAAGCCTTAAACAAGACGGGATTAATTCAGCATCTTACTACGGTACTTAATCATGGTATATCGCAATCAATAACCGGTGCGGTTTGGATAAGCGCAGGAGCTATCGCCGTAGTTTGTAACCTGATGAATAATTTACCGGTCGGCCTTATTGCAGGTAATGTAATTAGCGCCGGGCACGCTCCCGAGATAGTTAAAAGCGCGGTACTTATTGGGGTAGATCTGGGGCCGAATCTTTCCATCACCGGTTCACTGGCTACTATACTTTGGCTGGTGGCTTTACGGCGCGAGGGCCAAACTATTAGTGCGTGGGCGTTCTTAAAATTGGGCAGTATAGTGATGACGCTGGCGCTTATCGCGGCGCTGGCTACATTATGGCTTTGATGTGAGCTCTTCCTCTTTAAAATGGAGCAGGATTAGTATCAGTACCAAAAAGCTTACAATTCTTTCTGCCGCGCCCAGGCCATTCCAAACCTGACTTTGCCACATGGCGAACCATTCGCCGCCTATCACCTCGAAACCTAAAAACCAAATGGTAATGCCGATAATAATGCCTGCTACTGACCAATTCTTGGCCGCGTGAAAAGATGCCGCATCGGATTTTAAGTTTTTGAACAATAACCAACTGCCTTTTATACAGCAGAACGCCATTACAGCTTCCAGAGCAATTAATAAAATATAGCCGGCATGATACAGAAACGGGTTGCCGATATGCCGGTAATACACCATGCTGCCAGGGAAAATAGTATCCATTTTCATTACGTGCTCCACAAAGCGGTAGTTGGTAAAGTAATCGGTGGTATTGCCAAAAACAATAAGTAACGACATTAGAGCTATAGCAGTAACGGCGATTATTTTAGCGATTCGAAACAGCAATTGAGTGGAGTACATATTGTGATGGTTTATTTACGAATATGCCACATCTTTAAACCTAAAGCAAATTTCATTTATTAAACTACTTTAATTTTATTCAGACTGAATTGCCCGTGCTTTGCAGTACACTAAAATTAAATGAAGGTGATACCATCAGTTGAAGAAATGATCGAAAAATATGTTGCATCCTGGAATAACAACAATTTGGAAGAGTTTAAAGCAGCCTTCGCGGAATGTTGGGCTGAAAATGCTACTTACACCGACCCGAATTTTGAATTAGTAAAAGGCGTGGACGGCATTGCGGGTTTAGTGCAGTCATCTTTGAAGAAAATTCCAACAAGGAAGTTTAACGTGATCACCAAACCGGAATATCATCACAATGTGGGCCGCTACAATTGGAATGTTGTGCTGCCGGAAGAAACCAAAGAGGGGTTTGATTATTTCGAGTTTAACGATGAGCACAAGATCACAAGGATTGTGAGCTTTTTTTAATCAGCCGAGATAATCTGTAATCATCTCCGAAAAATAGGTAGTACATTTTATCTTTACCAAAAATGTAAAATGTACGAGCTTATTTTTGCCAATTTTGCACTACATATAAAGCTGGATGTCGCCGAAACCGATCAGATAAAAGACCGCCTGCAATACAAAACAGTTAAAAAGAAAACAACAATACTAAGCCGGGGATCAGTATGCAGAAACATATACTTTGTAAACAAAGGCTGCCTGCGTATTTTTAATGTAGATAGCGATGGTGAAGAACATAACGTATCATTTTGTCCGGAGAATTGGTGGGCGGTGGATATTTCCAGCTTCTCTCATAAAACACCAGCTTTTTATAATATTGATGCTTTGGAAGATACCGAGGTTTTCTGCCTGAGTTACCCGGTGCTTGAAGAACTTTATATAGCGATACCTAAGTTGGAGCGTTTCTTCAGGATACTAACGCAAAACGGCTTTCATTTGTACCAGCAGCGCATCACCTCGAATCTATCCAAATCTGCCGAGGAGCGGTATGCACTTTTCCAAAAACAATATCCCAAACTGGAACAAAGGATAGCGCAAAAGCATATTGCATCGTATTTAGGTATTACGCCGGTTTTTTTAAGTATGATCCGTAGAAGGAATACCTGAGTTTTCGTCAAAATAGTTCTTATATTGAATCCTAAATCTATAAAACTATGAAAAATGAAAAAACTGCTCCAATTATCGTTGGGGCCGAAGATGGCGAAAGCATCTCAATGGTAGGGGATACCTACCGTGTGCTGGTCACGGGAAAACAAACCAATGGCGAATTCGCGACGATCGATATGCTGATTCCGCCGGGCGGTGGACCGGGTCCGCATGCACACGCTGATTTTTATGAATCTTTTTATGTGGTTGATGGCGAGGTTGAGGTTAAATCGGAAGCGGGGGTGTATACGGCTAAGAAGGGCTCCTTTATCACTATCCCAAAGGGCGGTATCGTGCACTGTTTTAAAAACAAGAGCGATAAAATGGCTCATTTGCTGTGTACCGTAGTACCATCGGGACTGGAAGAAATGTTTTTAGAGTTAGGAACGCCTGTTGAAGCGAATACCTTTTTACCGCCACCGCACCTCGACCCGGAAACATTGAAAAAATTCCAGCAAACTGCCGAAAGATATGGGCAGCAATTATTCCCGCCTGATTATTTGGATTAAAGGCTAATGTTATAAAAAAGATGGGCTATCGTTCACAAACGATAACCCATCTAAAAAAACAATCAATCAAAAAAAAAATTAAACCTTCGCGAAGCTGCTTTTATGAACGGCTTCTGCAAATAAGCGGTAAGATTTTAAGCGTGCCTTGTGATCAAAAATATGCGAGGTGGCCATTATTTCATCAATGCCTGTTTCATCGGCAAACTCCTGCAATTCGCGACTTAGTTTTTCTGGACCGCCTATAAACGCGTAGGCAAGCATACCCATAATGTGGTCTTTTTCAATGCCATTCCAAATCGTATTCATGTCTTTTACAGGTGGTTGCAGTAACTGGCGTTTGCCAGTGATCACGCCCATAAAAAACTGTTTAACGGAGGTTGATAGATATTCAGCTTCCTCGTCGGTATCAGCCGCCACTACATTTACGCAGGCCATAACATAAGGCTTTTGTAAGTATTGCGATGGCTTAAAATTGTTACGATATATTTCTATCGCCTCCTTAAAATAGGTAGGTGCAAAGTGACTGGCGAAAGCATAAGGCAGGCCCATTGCAGCGGCAAGATGCGCGCTGTCTGTGCTCGACCCTAAGATCCATATCGGTATGTCAACACCTTCGCCCGGTATTGCCCGCACGGCTGCATGTTCATTATCGGCAGAGAAAAAAGTAAGCAAACTTTTAACATCATGCGGAAAATAATGTGGGGCGTTCATATTCTCACCACGTATGGCTTTGGCGGTTACCTGGTCGGTTCCGGGTGCTCGACCTAAACCTAAGTCAATACGATTGGGGTATAAGGTGGCGAGTGTTCCAAACTGTTCGGCTATCACTAAAGGCGCATGGTTGGGCAGCATAATACCACCTGAACCAACACGGATTTTTTCGGTATTACCGGCGATGTAGCCAATTAATACCGATGTTGCCGAGCTGGCAACATTCATCATATTATGGTGTTCGGCAAACCAATAACGGCTATATCCCAACTGCTCGGCTTGTTGGGCAATCTCAAGGCTTCTATGATAGGTGTCTGCTATGGAGTGGCCTTCAACCACGGTAGCAAGATCAAGTACTGAATAATTAAGCATGAATAAATTTAAGGCTTATCCTTAATTATTATGCTACGCCACTAAGCGATATGACCTTAAAATGATAGGGGAAACGAGGAATGACAATTGCATTAAAATTGCCATGGGTTATTACTCCGGCATAATGTTAAGCGCCTGGTAAACTTCTGCATAAAGCAAGCCGCTTCCGCCACCGTAATGCAGTACTACTGGTATATCCTGGAATGTTTGGTTGATTTGTAAGGTATCATCTTCGTTAATGCCTGCTCCAATTAATACCACATCAAATCTTTGCTCTTTAGCTAGTTTTGTAACCTCCGGCAAAGTGCTCGCACCTGTGGCCTGCCAGCCGCCTTTGTTATTTAGCAGGCGTAAAATGGTCGCCATTATTTCGGGATGGGTGCCTGCTACCAATATGTTGATCTCTTTCATGATTCGTTTAAAATTAAAATGTCATCGGTACTTCCATAATCAGAAACTCGGTATCGGTTAATGCTTCTAGGGTGAACTCATCGGTTTCCCAAATGCCAAAACCATCGCGTGTATTTAAAACCTGACTGCCAATTTTTACAGCGCCGCTTATTACAAAGATATAAGCGCCGTTGCCTTTGGCTTTTAGTTGATAATCAACGCTTAGCCCCTTGTCATAATTACCCAAATTAAACCATGCATTTTGATAAATCCAAACGCCTTCATCATCAGCATTGGGTGATAATATTTGTTGTAGTTTATTGTGGCGGGCCGCTTTGTTTAAAGTTAACTGGTCATATCGCGGTTCAATATTTCGTTTGTTAGGATAAACCCAGATTTGCAGGAATTTTGCCACTTCATCTTCATCATCATTGTGTTCCTGATGAAAGATGCCTGTACCAGCGCTCATAACCTGTATATCGCCATCACTGATCACTGCAACGTTGTCCATACTGTCCTGGTGCTTTAAATCGCCGGATAGTGGGATAGAGATAATCTCCATATTATCATGCGGGTGATCACCAAAACCTTTACCGCCGTCGAGCGAATCATCATTCAAAACCCTTAACGCGCCAAAGTGCATCATAGCCGGATTATAATAATTACCGAAGCTAAAAGTGTGGTAGCTTTTAAGCCAGCCCAAGTCGACTAAACCCCTTGATGCTGCGGGATGATAAATGGTTTGTGCCATGATCTGTTAATTTATAATCCAAATATACCGCTATACATTAACCCGAAACTTGATGTAGGATAAGAAATTAGTCCTGTTGCTTCTTTCCTTTAGTCAGCATTTGGCGCTGCATGCGGCTAAAAAACTCCGGGGTAACCCCTATATAGGCGGCAATCTGTTTTTTAGGCAGGGTATTGATTAGGCTTGGGTAACGCTTGCAAAAATTGTGATAACGCTCCTCAGCCGTAAGGCTTAAATTATCTATTAAGCGTTGCTGATAGGATACGAGGGAGTTTTCGGTAATAATGCGGAAAAATCGTTCAAACTGAGGTGTCTCGTGGTACAGTTTTTCCTGCCGGGATTTGGAGAGCAGCAATACTTCAGTGTTTTCTAATGCTTCGATATTTAAGATGCCGGGCTTTTGGGTTAGCAGGCTGTACATATCAGCAATCCACCAGCCAGCCGGGGCAAAGTTGAGTACGTGCTCAAAACCATTATGATCCACCGTAAAACCGCGTAAACAGCCGGTGGTTACGAAATAAGAATATTTACAAACTTGGCCATCTTCCAAAATAAAATCCTTGCGTTTATATGTTTTAGGCTGAAGTAGGCCGATGAAATGTTCCTTTTCCTCGTCCGACAGCCGGATATGACGGGTGATGCTTTCTATAATCAAGTTGGTTGACATTGTGACTAAAATACGGGTTTAATTTGGATTAGCTAACTGGGATTTTAATCGAGTTTTTTCCCTCTTTCCGGCTTGCCGGAGAGAGGGCCGACAAGCGCAGCGATTTTTGGGGTGAGTAAGCTGTACGCCAAGTATTTGCGCCAATGCCTGCTCGTATAGTTTACTCACCCGGTCTTTGCTTCGCTCGACCACCCTCTCTTTTGCTGCGCAACAAAGAGGGGAAGAAGTGAAAATCATTTCTTATCCTACATCAAGTTTGCCGGGCGATGTTTGACTTAAATTTGTATCAACAATCAATCAATAAAACAATGGAAAATCAAATAAACGGAATACATCATATCACCGCGATTGCAGGAAAAGCAAAACGCAACGTAGACTTTTATACCAAAACATTAGGCTTGCACCTGGTAAAAAAGACAGTAAACTTTGATGACCCTAATACGTATCATTTGTATTATGGCGATAAAGTTGGTACACCGGGCACTATCCTTACATTTTTCCCATGGGAAGGCATTACTGCCGGAAGGAAGGGTGCACGTCAGGTTACCGAGATCGGTTATTCAGTACCGGAAAACAGCCTCGATTTTTGGTTGAAACGCTTGGAAGATCATAACGTGATCTACAATAAAGTTTCTGAAAAATTCGGCGAGCAATATTTATCATTATTAGATCCTGACGGATTAAAACTTGAACTGACCGTAGCTAAAAATCAGGATACACGCTTACCTTGGGAAACTGATGATATTAAGGCAGAGAACGCGCTTAAAGGGTTTCATAGCATTACTATCACCACAAATAAAATGCAGCCTACCGCCGATGTATTAACCGGCGTATTAGGTTACCGTTTGTTGGAGCAGCATGTGAACCGCTACCGGTTTATTAATGACAATGTAGACAACGCCAATATAGTTGATTTGGTAGAAGTTGCAGGTGAAGTAGCAGGCCATGTTGCTGGTGGATCGGTACATCATGTTGCCTTTAGGGTTAAGGATGAAAAAACTTTGATGGAATACAGGGACAGGGTAGCAAAATTGGGTTTGCACATCACGGATAAGATCGACAGGAACTATTTCTATTCGCTTTATTTCCGCGAACCGGGAGGCGTTTTGTTTGAAATTGCTACTGATAACCCGGGTTTTGCAGTAGATGAATCAGTAGAGGAATTAGGTACACACCTGATGTTGCCTGCACAATACGAAGTGCAACGCAGCCAGATAGAGCAAGTTTTACCATCATTAGTTTAACATGTATACACATCAAAAACAAATTATAACAGCCGGTACCCTTTTAGCACAAGCTAAGGGGGCACTGGTTATGTTGCACGGTCGTGGGGGCACGGCGCGTAACATTATTTCGTTGGCATCAGATTTTAATTTAGCTGATTTCGCGATTTTAGCGCCGCAGGCCACTAATCAAAGCTGGTACCCTTATAGTTTTATGGCGCCTGTAGAAGAAAACCAACCTGCGCTGGATTCTGCTTTGGAGATGATTGGACAAACGGTGGAGGATATTATCGCGACCGGGATTCCTGCGGATAAAATTTATTTCGCCGGATTTTCGCAAGGCGCTTGTTTGACTTTAGAATACATTGCCCGCAATGCCCAACGCTTTGGCGGTGCGGTTGCTTTTACAGGCGGATTGGTAGGCGAGGAGTTGGTAACCAGCAATTATAAAGGCGATTTCGCGGCTACGCCGATCCTGATCACAACCGGCGACCCTGATCCGCATGTGCCTTTGAGCAGGGTGGAGGAAAGCGTATCTGTATTAAAAAATTTAGGTGCCGAGGTTACTTTAAAAGTTTTTAAAGGCAGGCCGCATACTATTTTGCGCGAAGAAATTGAGCTGGCCAACCAGTTGATATTCCAGTAAGCTATAAATCAAGCCCGGAATGTTGCAGGGGTGAAGGATGTTTGTTTTTTGAAGAAGTTCGAAAAGTGCGAAAGATCATCAAAACCCAACGTGTATGAGATCTCGGCAATGTTCCAGTTGGTTTGTTTAAGCAGGATCTTGGCTTCCTGTATTACCCGGTTGCTGATGATTTGCGTGGTGGTGTGGCCGGTAACTTCCTTTAATACTTTGTTAAGGTGATTTACATGTACGGCTAAGCGGTCGGCGTAATCTTTGGCGGTACGCAGGTTTAACCGTTGATGCATTGATTCCAGCGGGAACTGCCGTTCCAATAACTCAATAAATAGAGAAGAGATCCGTTCTGATGCATTTTGAGCGGTGCTGATGGCCTGCATAGGCTGCAATTTTTGCCCGTAATGGATGAGCTCCAATACCAAATTACGCAACAAATCATATTTGAATTTATAATCCGCACTTAATTCCCGCTGCATTTTACGGAAGATGTATTCAATTTCTTTTGCTTCTTCTGCATCAAGTTGAAAAACAGGTACTTGCCCGGGTTGGAAAATTGGTAGGTCATCTAAACTAACTCCGGCTTTGTGCGGTGTAAGAAAATCCGCTGTAAAAATGCAGAACATACCGGTTTGGTCACTATCGGCCGGGATCCATTTGTAAGGTATTTTAGGTGTCGCGAAAAGCAAGCCGCCATCCTTAATATCGATCACTTTATCGGCATATTCGGCTGTACTATTGCCCCGTATCCAACTGATCTTATAGTATTCCCGGCGACTGTAAGGCATTATCCTCGTGCCTGTTTTTTTATCAAACAGCTTTTCGGCTTCAAATATATTAAAGTGTCCAATCTCCTTCGTGATACCGTTGGGGAGCGGGGCAGCGTTCCTTTTGTAGAAGTCGTTAAGCGAAGTATTGGTGATCATCAGTGTTTGTAATATTCAAAGTTATGCATTTGGCAGGGATACAAACAAACGAGGCTTGATTAGCCTCTGGAAATCGCTTTTAAAGCATGTCGCATGTTTTACCCTATCCTCCTCCTTTTCCTATTATAGGGAAAGGTATCGCACAAGGCCCGCATTTTATATTTTTGGAGATTTAGGCATTCTACAAAGCGCTTAGAATTCTTAAAAGCTATTTCCCATCGATTGGCCCCGTTTGTTTGTGTTTTTTATAGATTACAGTGCCATACCACCGGCAACTTCAATGCGTTGTCCGTTTACCCAGCGGGCATCTTCGGTACATAAGAAAGCTACTACTCCGCCAACATCTTCTGCTACACCTGGCCTGCCTAAAGCGGTTACGCTGCTGATGAATTTTTGCATTTCTTCGCTGTTTCTCAGGTGGGCTCCGCCGAAGTCGGTCATGATTGCGCCGGGAGCTACAACATTTGCCCGGATACCACGCGCGCCTAATTCTTTGGCCAGATAACGGGTAAATACCTCGATAGCGCCCTTCATAGAGGCATAAGCCGATGAAGCTGGCACCGTAACACGGGTAAGCCCCGAAGATACATTAACAATGCCACCGCCATCGTTCATAAGCGTCACCATTTTTTGGGTTAAGAAATAAACACCTTTAAAATGGATGTTCAGCATTTGATCAAATAGTTCTTCGGTTACATCAGCAAAAGGAGAGTAGCCGCCAACACCCGCATTGTTTACTAAAAAATCAAAATGGTTAGTATTGAAAGTGTTTTTCAATACATCCTGTAGCTGTGTTGTGAAAGCCGCGAAGCTTTTAAGATCACCTACATTCAATTGAAGTGCGGCGGCTTTTTGTCCGGCTTGTTTTACTTGCGCTACTACGGCTTGTGCGTCATCTGCCTGACTGTTGTAGGTAATGATGACATCAAGGCCTTTTTCGGCAAGGCGCAGGGCCATGTCTTTGCCCAACCCGCGACTTCCGCCGGTTACAAGGGCTATTTTATTTTTGTTTTCCATCTTGTAGTAAATTATAATACAAAGGTGGGTAATAAGTGAATTGTTTTGTTTGAAGAAATCAATCGGTTATTTGCGAAATTCAAATAATTGGAAAAAAATACCGACCATAAACCGGAAATAACTTTTAATGCCTTTACTCTTTTTTGCTTGTCAAAGAGAGGGTGGTCGAGCGAAGCTAAGACCGGGTGAGTAAATTATACGAGTGACGTTAGCGCAAATGCCAGACGCACAGTCGACTCACCCCGAATGCGCTTCGCTGTTCGACCCTCTCTCCGGCAAGCCGGAAAGAGGGTGAAAAATTCCTCTTCTTAATAAAGAATCCTGGGGAGGGAATTTTGCTTGTGATCGGTACCGAACCACTTTTAAATAAAAAAGCCCCGCAATTTGCAGGGCTTTAAGTACTGTATGTAATTAATTATTATTTATTTCACACGCTCAACGTAATCGCCGGTGCGGGTATCTACTTTTACTTTATCACCCTGGTTTACAAAAAGAGGTACTTTGATTTCTATACCATTCTCTGTTGTGGCGTTTTTTAATGCGCCTGATGAGGTATCGCCTTTAACCGCAGGTTCGGTATAAGTAACTTCTAATTCAACAAAGTTAGGGGCTTGTGCCATAATTGGCTCTTCGCTTTCAAAAGAAACGATAACGTTCATCCCTTCTTTCAGGAACTTTGCAGCAGGGCCGAACAAGGCTTTAGGGATATTGAATTGATCGTAAGTGGTATTATCCATAATCACAAAGTAATCACCCTCTTCGTATAGATATTGGTAATCATTAGTTTCAACACGGCAAATTTCAACCTGTTCGTCGGTAGCTAAACGGGCTTCAACAATTCTACCGGTTTTTATATTGCGGAATTTATCTAAATAAAATGCGCCGCCTTTACCCGGTGTACGATGTAAAACTTCTATAACGGTTACCAGTTCGCCGTTAAAACGTAATATATTTCCTACTTTAACTTCAGATGCTTTTGCCATGAGAATACGATTGTAATTTTTGCGGTCAAAGATATAAAGTTATGGGAAGTATTTAGGGTGTGATTGGATTTTTTCGGCTTCGCTCAGCATTACCCGTTTTTGATCTTACGGGAGCTTATAGTGAAAATACCGACTTGGGGCTAAAATAGTTCTAGCGTTTGTAAGCTGAAAGCTTAAAATATTTTAGGTCGAAGCGATAAGCTTCGACCAGTAAGTTGCAATACTGTATTGTTAATTTACTCCAAATGGTGCTGCAATAGTATACTCCGCACTTACAGGCTGGCCGTTTTGCGTTGCCGGTTTCCATTTTTGGTTATAGTCTTTTAAAACCTGTATAGCTATAGCATCAGCCTCGGTATTAAGTGAGTGTACTACTTTGTAGCCTGTTAAGCTGCCATCTTTTTCAACAACGAAACTTAAAGTTACCTTGCCGGTTTGGGCGCCATTATACTCGCGGTTATCAATCTTTTTCATATACTTCATCAACGCGTCAATTCCTCCCGTTGGCTCGGGTGTGGTATCCTGGTTTGTGGTTTGGGATACGGCGTCGGTAGGTTTATTGTTCTGTTGCGCTTTCGCCGTTATTACGAACGACAGCAACAGAAGGGCAAGTAGGGGTTTTCTCATTTTATAAATATATCCTCAATTCTGCCCGAAAACAAGTGGTAACCATATTGTTACCTATTTATATTTATTGGATGGTATCAAGACTTACGAAGTCTTTAAAACTTCGTAAGTCTGATAGTATTTGAATTTTTAAAGATAAAGCTGCACCATCTTTCGCCAGCTGCGGGGGGCATGCGCGTAACCATGCCAGGTATGAAATTGGTGGCGGATACCCTTCCAGCCAAGCAATTCGCTAAATTCATAGTTATCATTTCTGAAAGGGTCGGTTTCACCTATAGCCAGCAGCATATCCAGTCGGCGAATATTCGCGAGCAAGCATTCATCGTGCATATTGGCTACAAACTGGCGGGGCATGTTAAAGTAAATGTTTTCATTGTGGTAACCATCAAATAAGTCCCTAAAGCATTGAACCGGCCTGGTAAGGTCATACCTGCCGCTCATGCAAACAAGTTTGTTAAACAGGTGCGGGTGTTTTAACGCAATGTTGGCGGCATGGTAAGCGCCCATGCTGCAGCCCGCGGCTTCGAAATCATTATCCGGTTTTTTGGTGTTCATTAGTGGCAGTACTTCGCACAAAATATATTGCTCGTACTGTAAATGGCGGTTGATCCTCGCATCAGGGTGCGACCATCCGTTATAAAAGCTTTCCTCATCTACGCTGTCTACACAAAAAAGCTGTAGTTCACCATCGTTTATACGATCAGCGAGAGAGGCTACAACCCCCCAGTTTTCATAATCATAAAAACGGCCCATACGCGGTGGGAAAAACAACACAGCCCTACCTGCGTGACCAAAAACCAGCAGCTCCATATCCCGCCCGAGATGGTTGCTATACCACCGGTGATATTCCCTGTTCATAAGTTAGGTTAATTTTCCTGAAATATCCCTCTAATATATTAACTAGGAATCAATAAATGGTTAATTATCTGCTCATTAACGCATTTTTAATAATGTTTTTCCAGATGAGGTAACCTTTTTCACTTAGGTGAAGGCCATCGTTCAAATAATATTCGGTATTAGGGCGGCCGTCGGCATTTAGCATCGCGTCAAAAATATCTATCCATTGCCAATCCGGGTGATTATTTTTGATTTCGGCGGAAATTATTTCATTGGTATAGTTGAACTGATTAACCAGCGGCCAGCGGTTAATACTCGGCTTTAAAGAGACAAAATAACAAGGTAATGAACCAAAGCGCTTAGTTACCCTTGCAGCAAGTTCCTGGAAAAAAATAAAGACCTCTTCCGGGTGTCGCCCATCGCCTAAATCATTATCACCAGCATATAGAACTATTCTTTTGGGGTCATATCCAACCATAACCCGGTCAAAAAACCAGGTGCATGCAGCCAGCGTAGAGCCGCCAAACCCAAGATTAACGGGTTTAAAGTCGCGGAAATCATCAGCCAGCCCAGTCCATAGTCTGATAGAAGAACTTCCGTAAAACAGCGTTTCCGGTTGGTAACTCATCTCGGCGCGCTGCTTTTCTAAACGCTTTATTTCATCTTCGTACCAAAACATTATTGCTGTTATTAAGTATTGCCAAACCTAAATAAATGATTTGAAAGAAGAAGTTTTTTAAGCATTAAAGCTCATAAGATTATTGAGATCCAACCAAAATGACCTAAGTGCGGGTTGGTAAAGCTGAACGGTAAATTGATAGCCGGTAACAGAATTTGGTACCGTGATATTATGAAAAGAGGAATATTGCAGATATATTTAACAAATAAACCATTTATAAAATAACAAGATTTGGAGCCCATGATCCTTAAAATAATTGCACTAACTCGTTGTCTATCGTTCTTAATGTTGATGCTTAGCATTTATTCCCTACTACCTGCTGAAGCGAGCGCACAGAACGGGAAAATTACGAATCCAATTATTCCAGGCTATTTTGCTGATCCAACCATTATTAAAGATAAGGGTGTTTTCTATATCTATGCCACGGTAGATCCCTGGGGCAGTAATGAACTTGGCGTATTTACAACAAAGGACTTTGTTAAATTTGATCGGCAACACATCAATTGGCCAACAAAAAAAGCCTGCACAAGCCCAACTTCGGGAGACGCTATGGTGTGGGCGCCATGTGTTGTAAAAGGTAAAGACAATAAATTTTATATGTATGTGGCTGTTGGCAGTGAGATATGGGCGGGGGTAAGTGATAAGCCCCTTGGGCCATGGCGAAACCTAAAGGACGATAATAGCCCACTAATAAAGCATACTGATTTTCCCCTGGTGCATAATATTGACCCTGAGTGCTTTGTTGATGAAGACGGGCAAGCTTATCTTTATTGGGGATCGGGATATAATTGGATAAACGGGCATTGCATGGCTGTAAAGCTTAAAGCGGATATGAAGACTTTTGATGGAACCCCTGTTGACGTAACAACGCCTCATTATTTTGAGGCGCCGCTTATGCGCAAATGGAATAATAAATATTACCTAATGTTCTCTAGTGGCAAGGCAACGAATGCCACATACTGCGTTGGCTATGCGGTAAGCGCATCCCCGTTGGGGCCATTTACAGAACCTGCTAACTGGAAGATCTTACAATCAAGCGCGGATAGTACCGTGATTGGCCCGGGTCATCATACAGTTTTTAGAGAAAATGGGCAGGATTATATTTTATATCATCGGATATTTCCTCAGAAGGAGGCTTATGTATTACGACAATTATGTGTTGATAGCCTGAATTTTGATAAAAGTGGGCATATTTTGGAAGTTAGTACTCGGGGAGTAGCGCGATTTGTTAAATAGAAGTGTAACTTTAATTTTCAATAAAACCTAAATGAAAAAACACAATTCACTTATTCTTCTGGCATTTTCTGCTATTGTTTTAAGCTCCTGTAATAACGAAAACCAAACTACCGGCGCTTGGGATGGTACGGATTATAATACCGGGAAAGATACCCTGATCAATAATCATACATATCATTTTAGCAGCTACGGATATTGGTATTTATACAATAATAACCAGGTTACCCGCTATTATCCACACACGGGATATTCTGAAACATTGCCGGCTGAAGTGCATAGGAGTGGGTTATTTCTTTCTTCATCTACACATACTGCCAATGGCGGCGCGAGCGAAGATATTGGGACCTTTAGCAGTGGTCGTGGCGGAACTGTAGAAGGTTTTGGCAGCTCAGCCCACGGGACTTCGTCAGGTGAGGGTTTTGGCGGCTCTGCCCATGGTGGCGGCTTTGGCGGCGGAGAATAAATTCAGAGATGCAACGAATTGCCATTACACCACGCCAGAGATGGCAGGAACTGGTAGAGAAACAAGGTTTTCTTTTTCACACGCTTGATGACGTGCCCTATTGGGATGAGTCGGTATGTTATAAATTTTCTGAAAAGGAAATCCTCATGCTGGAGTCGACAACACAGCAACTTCATACCATGTGTATTGAAGCAGCTCAATATGTTATTGATAATAACCTTTTTTCATTATTCGGTATCCCGGAAAATATTATACCATTGGTACGCCACGCCTGGGACAACAGCGATATAGGATTCTGGTCGCTGTATGGCCGGTTTGATCTTGCGTATGATGGTATTAACCCGCCAAAGATGCTTGAATTTAATGCTGATACGCCAACTTCTTTGTTTGAAGCAAGTATTGTGCAGTGGTTTTGGCTGAAAGACTTTAAGCCATCAGCAGACCAGTTTAACTCAATAGATGAGCGGCTTAGGGATGCCTGGAAATTTATAAATGATAAATATCGCTCATCCGTATACCATTTTGCCTGCTTAAAGGAGGCACGAGGTAACATTTCTCAGCTTCAACTGCGCGAAGACATTACAAACACAGCTTATATTCTGGACACTGCATCTTCGGTGAAAGGTCTTCAATATTATTTTACAGATATTAGTAATATTACATGGAATGACGCCGCGTTTGTAGACGAGCATCAGAAACCTGTAGAAACACTCTTCAAATTATATCCATGGGAATGGATGGTTAATGAGGTTGACACTGCCTCTCTTGGGAAAAGCACGGTTCACTGGATTGAGCCTATTTGGAAAATGTTATGGTCAAATAAAGCTCTTCTACCTATATTATGGAAGCTTTATCCGAATCATCCAAACCTGCTTCCGGCATACTTTGAACAGCATTCAACATCATATGTAAAAAAACCAAAACTTTCACGTGAAGGGGCAAACATAGAAATTGTACAAAACGGCAAAGTGATACTTAGTACCGATGGAGATTATGGAGAAGCAGGGTTTATTTACCAGGATATTGCCAGTATACCAAATATGGATGGCAACTACCCTGTTATTGGATCATGGATTATTGGCGGCGATGCTGCTGGTATAGGAATCAGAGAAAGCAATTCAATGATAACCGATAATGTGAGCCGGTTTGTACCGCATTATTTTGAATAGCAGGCTCGCCACTGATTTAGCGTTAGCGGAGCGCTCTTAAATCGGTATAAAAGACAAAGGCTCTGGCTAATAGCTAGGGCCATTAATAACCAACAAATAGAAAGCGGTTTTAAGTTTATACCAGTATCATCAAAAGTGGCTAAATGGTTAATATAGGCACCTCCTAATTTGCAATTCATATTATGAGATATGATATCCGTTCATCTATACATAGATGTTATTCGCCGATTCATTTTTGTTAGCCTACAGCTACTTGCCGATTTTTACCACGTTTTTAATAGATGGTTATTTGTAAGGCCTGTTGTTGTTCTATTTTCATAAGTAAGCACCTGTTACTGTTGCAGGCGCTTATTGATGTTAGTTTTAAATATTTAAGTAATACTTGTCCCCCCAAATTAAAAATTGTGTACATGCACAAAGTTTAGGCGATGCGATTGTGAAAATAACATTTGGTTCCGACAGTGCTGTTAGGCAAGTTGTATCTGCAACTGGTTTATTTTATGATACATATTGTTGTAGAGCCAGCGGCGAGGAAAGGAAAAAAGCTACTATAGTAAAATATGCAAAGCAAAGTCTATTTTTGATTACTTAACCAATATGATACGTTCAAAATTCATTGCTTTTTTTATTCATGCAGTAGGATGGGTAATATTCCTGGGTTTTCCGCTGCTGTTTATGAATAAAACTCAGGAGAGTATACATAACAGCTATTTTATATTGCTTTCGCCATTTTATTGGCTGTTTTGCTTTACCTACATATTCATGTTTTATTTAAATGCATGGTACCTGGTGCCGAAGTTGGTATTTAGAAAGAAATATGTTAGCTACGGTTTTATTGTATTGATGTTGTCGGGCTGTGTATATTTTTTACAGCCTTTTGATAATTTACTTGGACATAATCTGCTAAAAAATCCGAAGTATAATGCTGCCCAAGCTACACCATTATTGGTTGATAGTTCGATCCCGAATGCTGGTATGAACTCATCAGAGGCAAAGAGCCTGCCATTTGGCCCTTTGCCAAATCAGAATTTGCGGATGGAAGACCCGAGGGATAAGCCTATTAACCAGATTATTTTTATACACCAGTCGGGGAATATTGATATGGTAGGTTTATTTATTTTTATTCTAGTAATAGGCTTGAGCATTGCTGTGAGCACCGTACAAAAGTGGCAGCTTACGGAGCAAATGGTGGCCCAAACACAAGCAGAGAAGGCGCATGCTGAGTTATCATTTTTAAAAGCACAGATTAACCCCCACTTCTTATTTAATACTTTAAATAATATTTATGCGCTATCGGTTACAGATAACAAGCATACTTCTGAAAGCATTATGAAGCTTTCGAATATTATGCGTTATGTTACCGACGATGTAAGCGAGGATGTTGTGCTGTTGCAAAGCGAGATAGATTGCATCAAGGATTATATCGACCTCCAAAAGCTGCGATTAGGTAAGAAAACTAAGCTTGATTTTGTATGTACTGGTGAAATTGTGAACCAGAAAATAGCTCCCTTATTATTAATGACCTTTATTGAGAATGTGTTTAAATATGGGATAAGCAAACATAATAATGCAGTAATAAGTATTATTATAATGGCAGATGAACAAAAAATAAGCTTTTTTTGTCAAAACAATATTTTCGAAAAGCCACAAAATGATAAACGGAAAGGTATCGGAATTAATAATACCAAACAGCGGTTGGAGCACATGTATCCGGGAAAATACAGCCTGGATATAAATACGAGTAACAACCTGTTTACTGTTAAATTAGAGATTTTTAGCTAAATAAAATAGGAGTATGCAATTAAAATGTATCGCCATTGATGATGAGCCGTTAGCACTTGAGGTAATTAAAAAACATGTGAACGATTTCCCTGAATTAAAATTGCTGCAAACTTTTGATGATGCTATTTCAGGTGCGGAGTTTTTGAAAAAAAACCAGATTGATTTGCTTTTTATAGATATTGACATGCCAGATATTTCGGGCATTGATCTTGTCAGAACATTGCAAAACAAACCGATGGTAATATTTACGACTGCCTATAAAAATTATGCTTATGAGGGTTTTGAGCTGGAGGCAATAGATTATCTGTTAAAGCCAATTGATCTTAAGCGATTTACCGCGGCGGTTCAAAAAGCTTTGGATTATGCTAAATACAAAACCCAGGATAAAGATGAAGAAGGTGAATCGATATATGTGCACTCTGAATATCGAATGCTTAAGATAAATTTAAAAGATGTTGAATACATTGAAAGCATGCAGGATTATATCAAAATCCATTTGGTGGGTCTGGAAAAGCCGATACTGACACTTATGCCCATGAAGGCAGTGCTCGAAAAATTGCCCGCAACGCAATTCGCCCGGATTCATCGCAGCTATGCTGTAGCAATAAAGAGAGTAAAATCAATCCATAACCGTAAAGTTAAAATAGGTGTTGTTGAGCTTCCCGTTGGTAATAGCTACGCGGATTTCATAAAAGAATGGTCAAAATAGATCGGTTTTTTGTTGTTTATCGGTAGATATGTCCTGTTCGGCGACAATTGCTTTTTTGTAAAATTTTAATACGCCAATTTTATATAAAGCATTTAAAACTATTGGATTATGGAATTTATAAGCAAACCAAAAAGGATCCTGGTATTGGATAACGGAGGCAGGATGTTACCAGTTGTTGATGAAATTTTGAATTACAGCGATTTTGATGTACATATTATATATGACGCTGCGGCCATTTGTGAAAAAGCCAAATCAATTCAACCTGATCTGATCATATTGGATTACTTATTACTGAACAATGAGTGCGAATTGATATGCGGGGACCTAAAACAGGAGGTTATGGTGAAAGATATACCTGTAATTGTTGTGACCGGATACAGAACTAAAAAATTAAAATCAGATATTTATCAATGCGACGCGTTGTTTTTGAAACCGATAGATATGGAAGTGCTGGCATCGCGTATTGACTATTTAATAGCCTCCTGATATACCTAAAATCGCTACATTTATATCCTTATTTATATAATGAAGATTAAAAAGAATATTGCCACCAGCGAGAACGGGTTTATTTTTAACCCGGCTACCGGTGATTCGTTTTCGGGCAATGCAATGGCATCAGTCATATTGCTTGCCATGAAAAACGGCGTTAATCCAGCGGAGATAAAAGCAGATATTTTAAAAAAATACGATGTTAGCGCAGCGCAGCTTGATCGGGATTGGGAGGATTGGATAATTCAGTTAAAAGAGGCTAATCTATTGGAATTAGAATTGAATCATGGCAACTAAATACGCCGGCTTATGTATTGGTGTAACGGGCCTCAATGCTAATGACAATCCAGGGCCGGGAATAGCGGTGATCAGGGCGCTAAAAGAAGGATTGGGCAATGATATCAGGATTATTGGCTTTGCTTATGAATCATTAGAACCCGGTATTTATATGCGGGAGTTGGTTGACAAGACTTATCAGCTACCTTATCCCACTGCAGGAACAGGCGCACTGCTGGAAAGGCTAACTTACATTAATAATCAGGAGAACTTAACGGCGATTATCCCAAATTTTGATGCCGAGCTCCATAACTTTATAATAATAGCTCCATCGTTATTAAAAATAGGTATCCGCACATTTCTTCCCTCGCTGGCACAATTGCAGGTTAGGGACAAAGCGAATCTTTTTGAATTTGGTAATAAAAACGAACTTCGGGTGCCACCACATTATAATCTGTTTTCAGCTGCTGATTTACCACATGCTACTGAGGAATTAGGCTTTCCGTTGGTTATAAAGGGCAAGTTTTATGATGCATATATCGCGGTAAACATGGATGCTGCCCTTAAGGCATTTAAACAATTGGAAGCGGCCTGGGGATACCCTGTGATAGCGCAAAAATATATTAAAGGAACTGAAATAAATGTTGCCGCATTAGGTGCCGGCAACGGTAGTAACCTTAGCATTGTGCCCATGCGTAAACTTTATATCACCGAAAAAGGGAAAGCCTGGGCTGGTGTTACTATTGAAGATAAGGCATTGGTTGAACTGGCAGATCAATTTGCAAAAGCAACCCAGTGGAGAGGCGCATATGAACTGGAAATCATAAGGGATGCGGAGGATCAACTTTTTATAATAGAAATTAATCCCCGGTTCCCAGCATGGATATATCTGGCAGCGGCAGCGGGGCAAAATCAGCCGGCAGCATTGATTAAAATGAGTATGGGTGAAAACGTTGCCCCATTTAACAATTACGAGACGGGCAAATTGTTTATCCGGCACTCCTGGGATCAGGTTGTTGATATTGCGGAGTTTCAAAGAATGTCTGCCTTCGGCGAATTATAATTATGACTTAATCATGGAAAAACTTCCTTACGAAAGGCCCTACATAAAAAAACTCACCCCTGGTGTCATGAATAAATTTGGCAGCCACAGCGGTGTACAGCCTTTTAAATATATTGATGGCATACAGGTAACTAAACTGGTCGAGGCTTATGGCTCGCCACTTTTTGTGATTTCAGAGAGCCAGATACGTCGTAACTATCGCTCCGCCTATCGTGCTTTTAGCACCCGATATCCAAAAGTGCAATTTGCCTGGAGTTATAAAACCAATTACCTTAATGCTGTTTGCCAGGTATTTCACAGTGAAGGCAGCTGGGCTGAGGTTGTTTCGGGTTTTGAATACCGTAAGGCTTTAGGCAACGGCGTAGCCGGCAACAAGATTATATTTAACGGCCCAAGCAAGTCAAAAGAAGACCTGATGCTTGCAATCGAAAATGATTCGTTAATCCATATTGATCATTTAGAGGAATTAAATCTTTTAATTACACTAAGTGAAAGCTTAGCGGCTAAACCCCGTGTGGCCGTTAGAGTGAATATGGACACCGGCATATTTCCGGCATGGGACAGGTTTGGCTTTAATTACGAAAACGGCGAAGCCTGGAATGCGATTACTAAGGTAGTTAATTCAGGCAAACTGCAGTTGAGGGGCCTGCATTGCCATATCGGCACTTATGTACAATCAACATCGGCATTTGGCGTTGCGGCGACGAAATTAACAGATCTGGCTTTGCGCTCTAAGAACAAACTAAATCAAGCCATAGAATATCTCGATCTCGGCGGCGGATTTCCTTCGATGAATACCTTAAAAGGTGCGTATTTACCGGGGACAGATACCTTACCATCCATCGATGATTTTGCCGAAGAAATATGCAATAAACTGATTAATTCAGATTTTGCGCCTAATGAATTACCGTTGCTTATACTGGAGAGTGGGAGGGCGCTTATTGACGATGCAGGATATTTATTGGGCACAGTATTGGCCAATAAACGTTTGGCAGATGGCAAACGGGCGACGATTGTAGATTTTGGGGTAAATACACTCTTTACTTCATTTTGGTATGATCATCAAATAAGCCCTGCACAGGATTTTCCGCCGCATACCGAAAATATGGTAATATATGGCCCGCTATGCATGAATATAGATGTGATCAGGGAAAACATAAACCTGCCTGTATTAAATCCAGGTGACCATTTGGTGGTACACAAAGTGGGTGCTTACAACATGACGCAATGGATGCAGTTTATAACCTTTAGGCCTGCGATTGTGCTGATTGACGAGCGACAAAACATCCACCTAATAAAAGCCGCCGAAACATTGGATTATATTGAGAAAAACGAAAATGTACCCCGGCATTTAAAAGCAAAATAGATGAAAAGCAGATTTTCATTATTTATTAAAACCATACTTAATAGCTACGCCATACTGTTTTTTTCGCAAAACAGCGTGTTGGGGGTAATTTTGCTTTTGGTATCTTTTATAAATCCCCTTGCTGGCATTTCCGGATTATGCTGCGTTGCGTTTGCCGCAATCTTAGCTAATTTATCAGGTTTTCAGCCCGAACAAATCAATACAGGTATTTACAGTTTTAATAATTTGCTCCTCGGCCTGGCCTTTGGTACATTTTACCAATTTAACGTGTACTATGTTATTTGGCTGATATTTACTGCCTTATTGTTGATCATGCTAACGGTTGTTCTCGCCGAAAGGCTTGGCAAGTTAGGGCTGCCTATTTTATCGTTACCTTTTATCCTGTGTTTTTGGGTTTTATTATTAAGCGCTGACAGCTTGTTTAAGATTGGGCTTGTATCCAAAAGTAGCTTTGTTATGCAAGAGGTTTACGAGGGGACCGCAAATTTATCTTACCTGAATAATTATCTATCATCCAATCTTCCCTATTTGCTTTGCTTGTTTTTTCGCTCGTTTAGCGCTATCTTATTTCAGGATAATATTATAACGGGCGCATGTATTGCTATTGGCTTGTTGATTCATTCCCGTATTGCCTTTAGCTTGGCCGTGCTTGGTTTTTTAGTCGCTTATGGTCTTAACGCCAGCCTTCATATTTATCCGGATGATATCAGCTATTATCATTTGGGCGCTAACTTTATGCTGGCCACTATTGCTATTGGTAGTTTTTTTACCATTCCTTCAGTACGGTCTTATTTATGGGCAATTGCTTGTATTCCGGTAATATTTATCCTGATAAATGCCTTTTCAGTTATATTGGCGGCTTATAATTTACCGGTATTTTCTTTACCGTTTTGTGTGATAAGCTTCACGCTGCTTTATTTCCTGTTATTGCGGAAAGATGTAGCGCATTTGCAATTGGTTAAATTGCAGCATTATTCGCCTGAACGAAATTTATATCAATTCATCAATCAACAAAACCGGTTAAATAATCTGCAATACTTTAGGTTCAGACTGCCTTTTATGGGTAGCTGGACGGTTTCACAAGGATACGATGGCAATATCACTCACATTAACGATTGGGGTAAAGCCCTTGATTTTGTGATTGAAGACGAGGATAAAAATACCTTTAAATTACCCGGTACATTGCCTGAACACTTTTATTCCTTTAATAAACCTGTTTTATCCTGCGGCGATGGTGTTGTAGCCAATGTTGTTGATAACGTGGAAGACAATGCTATAGGTATTGAAAACCTGCTGGAGAATTGGGGGAATACCGTAGTAATCAGACACCTCGACGGCCTATACAGCAAAGTATCACATCTTAAAAAACAATCAATTAAAGTTAAGATTGGCGATATTGTTAAACAGGGAGAACTGATTGGGTTATGCGGTAATTCAGGCCGCTCTCCTGAACCGCATTTGCATTTTCAGTTCCAGATTACGCCGTATATCGATGCAAAAACACTGAGTTATCCGTTTGCATATTACGTTAGCAAAAAGAACGAACAGGAAAGAATGGCAAGTTTTATGATTCCTGAACAAGGCGACGTTGTAAATCCTGTCACAATTATTAATTCTACCGCAAAGGCATTTGATTTTCAGCCGGGCTATACTGCTACACTTGTTGGTGAGGGGGGTATTAACGAACAATTAGAGGTATTCAGAGATGAGTTGGGCCAAACTTATTTTTACAGTATAACAAGCGGAGCAACAGCCTATTTTATAAATGATGGTACGCAGTTTTACTTTACCAGCTTTTATGGCAGCCATCAATCTTTATTGTTTCTTTTTTACCAGGCTGCGTATAAAATTACATTTACCGATAATGAGCGTTTTGTTGTTCGTGATGTATTTCCTTTACATCTCTTCAATAATAAACCATTGCTTTGGTTGCAGGATTTTGTTTCACCTTTTTTCAGATTTATCAATTTAAGGTATCGCGCGGTAAATTATCCACCTAAAAGCGGGACTATCCAGTCAACACAAGTAAAACAAGTATTTGGCAAACAAAAGATATTAATGCTGGCGACTATCAGCCTGGCAAATGATAATATTCAGGGGTATTGTATCACGGTAAACGGTAACGACAAAAATATTCAATGGGTAAAATCAAATACATATTAATTATCATTTTCATTTTATTAGCGGGCAGTATAAAGGCGCAGGTTAGCACCATGCAGGTGGCGGATAGTACCTCTACCGGCCTGTATAACAGCGGCGACTGGAAGGAATTAATCGTGTTTGGCAATCAATCTGTCAAAAGCGGGATTGATTTTCCAGGCTTGAGATTAAAGATTGCCTATGCCTATATGATGAGCGGCAATTTTAAGCTGGCGCTGAAGAACTATGATGATATTCTTGCTAATGACAGCTATAACGAAACCGCCCGTTTTTACGCTTATTTATGTAACAGCTATTTAAACAATGACCTTGCAGCATCATACAATGCCGGATACATGCAAAACAGGAATGGTTTAAACCCTTTTGCCTTTATAGCTGCCGGTGCCGAATTTAGCACAAAAGTAAATGATGACATCAACAGGGGAGATGCGTCTTATTCGCGAATTTCGTTGAGTAACCGCTTGTCATGGCGTTGGCAGCTTGAGCAATCGTTAGCTTACTATTACCAAACTATTTTTAGGTTAAGCGATAGCAAAAGTAATTCGATAGACGAGGCAGACCAGCAAAAAGAATACTATGCTAAATTAAGTTATGCCGCAAGCGCCCATTTTAGTATCTTAGGTGCTTATCATTACGTTAATACTAACTTTAAAACCTCTGTCGACAATAGTAATTTGGGTTTTGTAGGAGCGCGGTTCACGGCTCCATATTTTGATCTGCAAGTAGATATGAACTTTGGCAATCTTGATAAAAAGCCGATAGAACAGTATAATGGCAAATTTACCTTCTATCCGACGGGGAACTTTAATTTCTATACAATCAGCCGTGTATCCGACCAGCATTTAAACGCATCCGACCATATCATATTAAGCCAGGCCATAGGCTTTAAACTTATTAAAAACACATGGCTGGAATCTGCTGTTACAATTGGCAACCAGGATGATTATTTAGATGCTGATGGATTATATATTTACAACGCGATTGACAAAACAACTTTTAAATGCGGCGAGACTTTATTTTACCAATTAAGCAGGCACATGCAATTGCAATTAAATTATGTTTATGAAAAAAAGGATGACAGCTATCAGTCTTTAAACTATGACCAAAATTCTATCACTTTAGGTTTAATATGGAAGTTTTAAAAAAGGTTCTTTCGGTTTGTTTTTTTAGCTTATGGGCAGTGGGCGCATTCGCGCAAAGCAATGAAGTGTTACAGAAGGCTTTTCATAACAGCTATACTGACGAGCTGAATAAAAACTATACTGCTGCCATCAATGATATATCTGCTTATTACAGCAGTAATAACTATGAGATAAATATCCGGCTTGGCTGGCTATATTACCTCAACCAAAATTATAATGCGTCTCAAAACTACTATCAAAAAGCTGTTAATATTAAACCGGGATCAATCGAAGCGAAATTTGGTTATGTAAAACCACTGTCTTTTCTTCAAAACTGGGATAAAGTTTTGCGGCAATATATTGATATTTTAAAGATTGACCCGCAAAACACGCAGGCCTGTTATTGGGCTGGTGTTATTTATTACAACCGTAAACAGTTTGATGCCTCAACCAAATATTTTAGGGTTGTAGCAACACTATATCCGTATGATTATGATGGTAATCACATGCTTGCCTGGTCGTTATTGATGGCGGGTAACAAGACTGAAGCTATTGGTTATTTTGAAAAAGCGCTCATCATAAAGCCCGCCGATGCCTCAAGTACAGATGGGCTTACCAGGTGCAGGTAAATGCCTCAAATTTACTTAGTCGGTAAATAATATCCATTCATCGACAAATAGTTCTTCCCTGCAGATTTCGATCATACATTTAATTCATACAAAGGCATAGTGCCTTGGCTTTAAATTTATGAATCAAAATTTACAAAAATGAAAACCAAAGTTATTTACCCCTCGCTAATTTTGCTGAGCATTTTTAGTGTCCTGTCTTCATGTAACAAAGACGTAAAAACCTCTACATCTTCAAAAACAACTACTTCCACCTTAACATCGGCCACGCTTACAGCTGATGGGGCAATAGCGCTGGCCTCAGTTGATAGTGCCGGTGTTAAAGACAGCATCTACATGGTTAATTGTTTCCCACCGCATGGCAACAAACCAGATTCAGTAGCATTTAGTGCATTGCCGACGGCTATAGGCACTTATTTATCTGCAAATTACTCAGGATACACTTTTACAAAAGCTTACCAAGTTGATAGTGCCAAAGTGCTTGTGAGCTATGTGGTGGTTATTAAGTATAATGGTTTGTTTGTAGGTTTGAAATTTACCTCGACAGGTACTTTTGTTAATGTTTTAGAACAAAAGGATGGCGCCAACATGGGTGGTGGCGGCAAAGGCTGGCATCCCGGTGGCCCCTTCTGCGACCGTGGCGGTATACAGCATGATACCATTGCAATTGCATCGGTACCGGCGGCTGTGTTAACCTATTTTACCACAACCTATCCTACAGATACTTTACTGCATGCTTATAAAACACCGGATACAACGTATATCTTAATCAGTAAAGATACTGTCCTATATGCAACCAATATTTCTGCAACCGGAACTCTGATAAAACGTCTGAAAATTGAACAGAAGGGTGGCAAGCATACCGAGATAGCTGCAGCCAGTTTATTATCTGCAATTACCACGTATTTAACAACAACCTACCCTGGCTACGTATTTGACAAAGCTTATGTTGAAAGCAACAAAGCGGGCGTAATAGGATATCATGTATTTATTACCGTTAACAGCACAAATTACGAAGTTGGTTTTGATGCAACCGGCGCATTTGTGAAAGCGGTGACCATACATTAACAATTAGTTTTTTCATAATGCTGATTACCCGGCTCCATTTAAATGGAGCCGGGTTTTTTGTTTGAAATAATATGAACGTTATATTTCTATTAGTCGACTCAATTCTAATATTCGTCGATAAAACACTCGACGATATTACTGTGAATACTATTTTTACAGTTCATCAGCGATGTTCATTTGCTGAATTTGTGATAAGGTTTAGGTTTAGGCCTCCAAGCAGCGAGTGCAAGGAGGCCTTGTTTTATAAGCCTTAAAAAGGGTATGTAATTTCAAAAATTCCCGACCGTTTACTTAATTTCACATAAATTTTAGGCAAGCAACCTAACCCTTGATTGATACCATATCTCCAAAGCAAAAGCTATAAAAGCACCTGTTTTTCCATCAAAAACAAGCTAAAAACGAATAAAATTCGCTGTTTTCTAAGGTTTTTTCGGCTTAAAATGAGCTTTTTTCGGTCAAAAACTACTTCAATAATAGGCTAAAAATCACCTTTTAGGCTTGTTTTGGGATAAAATTGTACCCAATGTGGCATGTATTCCATTAGTATGCAGTACGGGGGAAGGACTTAAAATATAAGGCATAAAAAAAGCGTGGCGGACGTGCCAGGCTTTTTGCTCCTGTGCCTGGACTCGAGCCAGAGATCCTTTGATTAATAGATGGATTAACTAATAATATTAAATTTTTAATTCAACATCCGATATTCATTAGGCGTAAAACCAATCCGTTGTTTAAACACCCTCGTAAAATGCTGAGGATATTTAAACCCTAATTCATAAGCAATTTCGCTTACTGATTTATTTTTGTCAAATATTTTTTCTTTTGCCACATCCATTAATTTCAATTGGATGTATTCCTGGGCCGATTTTCCTGTTTCTTTTTTGATCAGGTCGCCAAAATAATTGGTTGATAGATGTAACTGTTCAGCGCAATAGGTTACCGATGGCAGGCCGACAGTTTGCGGTTTATCTGATTGAAAATATTCGCTCAGCAAATCCTCAAACCGTTGTAAAATACCTTTGTGGGCTACATCACGCGTAATAAATTGTCGGTCATAAAATCGCACGCAGTAATTCAGAAACAACTCAATATTAGTAACGATCAGTGTTTTGCTATGCTTATCAATAGCGTGTTCCAGTTCAAATCTGATTTTTGATAAGCAGTCTAATATGATCTTGCGTTCGCTTTCGGATAAGTGAAGGGCCTCGTGTATGTCATAAGAAAAGAAGGAATAATCCTGGATGTGACGCGTCAGCGAGGTGCCTTTGATCAGGTCGGGATGAAAGATCAGAGCGGTACCTTTTGGTTGATAATATTCACTGTTTTCCACACCGATCACCTGTCCTGGCCCGACAAATACCAAGGTGCCTTCTTCATAATCATAATAGTTGCAACCATATTTTAGATCGCCGCATTTGATCTCCTTTAAAAACACCGTATAAAACCCAAGATTTTGCCGGACATTGAGCCTTCTATCTGATTTGGAAAGGTCAACTACGCTTACCAGTGGGTGAAGTGTTTCGTTATTAGTGAATGCATTATACTGCCCGACTGTATCAAATTTTATGAGTTTATCCATGTTATTTTTCATTAACTCCTTCAAAGTTAACGCTTCGGGTATGATTTTCATTATCCCAGATAGCCAATCAGTGATATTGGTAGGTAATACAGTGATCTGTATAACATTGAGACGGACAACATAAGCGACCTTTGTATTTGTAAACTAAAACAAGTAAATGAAAAGCATTGAAGCCGGGATTCTCCAATTATCCTTAGATAAATTTCGCTGGAAAACAGAAGGAAAAATTGATTTGATAGCCGACCTATTTGATGATGACCTGATATTCATTCACATTACCGGGCACCTAACAACAAAGGCCGAATGGATAAGGCAATTACAGTCCAATAGTTTTGTTTACAATCGTATCGATCAGCGTGAAGCGGCTGTAAAGGTTTATGGAGACACTGCTGTATTGGTTGGAAAAGCAGATTTTACCGTTAACGGAGGCAACCTGTATAAACTCATCTATACGGAAGTATATACGAAGAAAAACAACCGCTGGAAACTGGTGAATTTACACACGACATCTACTTACTAAATAAAAATACAATACCATGAATACAGAGCAAAACACAATTTTCCCCAAAGGAGATCAAGGCCCCGCAGATTATTTTAACGGAACTGCCTGGGTTAAAATACTGGTACCAAAAGATCAGACCGGCACTTATACCGTTGGTAACGTTGTTTTTGAACCGGGCTGCCGCAACAATTGGCATACTCATGCTACCGGACAAATACTATTGGTTACTGATGGCAAAGGCTGGTACCAGGAAAAAGGCCACGCTGCAAGGTCACTATCAAAAGGCGATGTGGTTGTTATACCGGTTAATGTTGAACATTGGCATGGTGCTGCTAAAGACAGCAGCTTTACCCATATCGTAATCACCAATAACTCGCCCGAAGGCCCAGTGAAATGGCTGGATCGCGTATCTGATGAAGATTATAACAAGCTACCATAAATGAAAAAAGTAATTATTATAGGCGCCAGCGGTAGTCTCGCTTCCTATGTCGTTACGGCGTTAAAAGGTCTGGGCGATGTTGAGCTAACCCTGTTTGTCCGGAATAAAAAAAGGTTGGCAAATGACAGTGCAGAGAATTGCACCATTATTGAAGGTGATGCAATGAACTTTAACAGCGTAAAAAATGCAGTTACAGGGCAAGATGTTGTTTATGTTAACCTTGCTGGCAACCTGGAAGTTATGGGACAAAACATCGTGAAAGCCATGCAGGCAGCAGGCGTGAAAAAAGTGATTGCCATCTGTTCTATCGGAATTTATGAAACGCCGATGAAACCGGTTTTGATCCCATACAGAAAACTGGCTGATATCATAGAAGCTTCCGGTCTTGAATATACTATTTTACGCCCCGACTGGTTTACCAATGGCAGCGAAATAGATTATGCGATCACACATAAAGGTGAACCGGAAAAAGGCACAGCCATTTCACGGAAAAGCATTGCCGCTTTTATTTCCCGCGTGGTTGAAAACCCTGGAGAGTTCAAAAACCAGAACCTGGGGATCAGTAAACCTTGAAAAATTAAAAAATGACCCAAATTAAGTTAACAGCTGCGGCTATCAAAAAATGTCAAGTCCGGACATTTTGCAATTTCCCTTATTTCCTTTAAACCTCTGTTGAGTAACCTCCCGGAAGCGAATTGCTGCAAAAGACGACGTTCTTACAACAGAAAAGGCCATTTTTAAACAAAAAAAGCCTAGCGGATATGCTAGGCTTTTATGCTCCCCATACTGGACGGAATTCAAACCATTTAGTAGATCAAATACGCGTCCTAAATAAAATGTCCCATTAGATATATACTTATCGGTAACCGACTGCTTTACTTCAAATTAGGAGAATATATAAAGGTTGACGAGATTATTCTTTCACCCGGTCGCTTTCCTCATCTGCACCTGTTTGATCATGTTTACGCTGATCCTGTACTGATTTTCCGAAACGCATACTCAAAGTAAGCAGTGCGGCACGTGAGTCTTTCAGCGTGCGAAAGTTGGCATTTGTTTGATACAGATTGTTTATAACTCCCTGGTTAATGTTCGTATTTAAAAGGTCATTGATACTCAGCTTTAATGTAGCGCGTGGCGACAGTGTTTTGGAGGCAGCTATATTAAGGCGGCCTTTTGCCGCCAAAGTAAACTGGCCATCGGTCTGTTTGTTTTGATATTTACCGTCGGTTTGTAGGGTCCATCCTTTATTGAGCTTGAACTGCAGTACTGCCTGCCCGGAAAAACTGGTGCTGTGGCTATTTAATGTCCCGGTATAAAAATCGCTGGCCTGTCGAAGCTGCCATACGTCGCCGCTCAATTCAAGGCTAAACCAGTTTGCCGGATCGAAACTTGCATCTGCGTTCAAATCATACAATTTCGTGCTGCCAATATTCCCGGGACGGTCATAATAATAGCCGTTAAGAATCTCTATGGTTTCCGTTGACCGGTCGCGGATATCAGTGTAGGTCATGGTTACCGAAATCCTGTCTTTATAAATGTAACCTAACTCAAAGTCCCCCGAATACGAAGGCCGCAGGTAAGGGTTTCCGATATAGAAGGTATATTTATCCAGCGGAGAAATAAATGGGTTTAAGTCCTGATAGTACGGCCGCTCAATACGGCGTCCATAGGTCATTTTTAGCTGATGATCGCCCAGTGTATCCAATTTATAAAGGAGATAAATGGTTGGGAACAAACCCGTGTAATTCCGGTTAAAAGCAGAGTCCGGCTTTTGGGCATTGCCCAACTGATGACCGCGCGAATCTGTGTTTTCCAGCCGGAGGCCCGCCTGTATGCTTAGTCTTCTAAAATCCTTATTTAAATTGATGTAACCAGCGTTGATGGCTTCTTTATATAAGAAATGATTGGTCTTATCATCGTCCGTAATAGCACTCCCGTTTACAATATCGAAATAATTGGCCTGGTTATCGGTGTTGGTATAGCTACTCTTAACGCCGGATTCCAGCTTCCAGCCACCGGCTAATGGCTGACTGTAATCTGCCTTGGCTGAATAGATATGAATTGCGGCAGGAAGGTTACCATTAAGCTGATCCATAGAGACCGAACCTGTTGTTGCGTAGCTTTGGTTTAAAAAAGTTTGGTTATTATCCGTTGCAAAAGCCAGGTAATCCAGGTTGGCAGTTATTTCCGGTCCATCTTTTTTAAAGATATGCTTGTAATTTAGATTAGCGCTGCCATTTTTGAACTTGCCCAGTTCCTTGTTTTTTGATATGATGGATGAATCGGGCTGGCCGGCAGCATTAAATAACTGACCTTTGCTGTTATTGAATTGATCCGGCGAACGAATGATGCCGTTGAACAGCACGCCAATGGTGGTATTTTCAGATGAATACAGATCCATACCCAGCTTCGCATTGTATCCGCCGCTCTTGGTACGGATGTAAGAATTCTGGGCGAACGCGCCTGATGGCTGTCCCGCATTATAAAAGTAGCTGCGGTTGATGTCTACATCGTTAAAGCCATCGCTGAATGTGTAAGCAAAAGTGCCAAACACATTTACCTTGTCCTGTCGGTAATTAAAATCTATGCTGTTATTGGTAGCCGAGTACCGGCTTTGACGCAAACCAAGGCTAATTCCCAGGTTAAATCCTTTCACTTTCGATTTTTTTGTTTTGATATTAATGATACCGGCGGTTCCGGCTGCGTCGTATTTGGCGGGCGGATTCGTCATCAGTTCGATCTGCGATAAGGCTGACGAGGGCATCGAGCGCAGGTAATTTTCCAGGTCGCTACCGGAAAGATAAGTCGGTTTATCATCTACATAGATCGCTACGCCGGATTTGCCATGAAAACTGATCTGTCCGGCCTGGTCAATGGCCACGCCCGGCGACTTTTCCAGCACATCCAGCGCAGTAGTTCCCGCATTGCTGATCAGGGCATCTACATTTACGACCGTGCGGTCGATCTTTTGCTCCAGGAATGACTTTTTGTATGTGACTACCACTTCCTTTAAAGTTTTAGCAGCGATTTTTAAGGTGATTGGCTCTAAACTGATCAGCAGATGCTGCACATCAACTGCGATATCCCGGCTTTGGTAAGGCAGCATGCCAATAGTTGTGACTTTTATGAAAAACGTGTCGCTACTGCTTATACCTATGTTAAAACTCCCGTCTGCAAGTGTCAGTTCATATTTTACAGGTATTGAATCTCTCAACCGGATAAGGGATACCGTGGCGCCTTCAACAGGGCGGCCGTTTTCATCTGTAACTTTTCCGGATATTTTACCGTTGATTGTTTGGGCATTTAAAAAATCCGGGGCAAAGCAAAGCCATATGGCAAAAAATACCATGATAAGTAATTTCATAAAAGTGTTTTAATTAAATTAAGACTTGACCGATTTAAGTAATAAAAGGGGTGGGTTAATTCTGGATGAGAATATCACTGATGCCCTTGCACATCTTTCTGATGTGAGATATAACGATAACAGAATTATCTTGTTTATCTGCCGTAATAGTTAAATCCCCATCTGCGATTTTAATATGGAAACTGGCATTTTCCTTTCTGAGTATGTCAGTGCAACTGTCCATATATCTGGTTACTTCCGGCGTTGCTCCGGGGTAAAAGGAAGCTTTAAAAGTATAACTGGGTTCCGTGTCTTTAACGGAAAGAACCGTTTCGCCCTTGCGCTTATTTTGAAGGAAAAAGGCAAAACAAACGCATAGCAATAGCAGGGCGGCAATAATTACCGGGATTAATTTCTTCATTTTTTGATGTGTTAATATTTCCAAAGCAGGCATAGCATTCCCATACCCTTCAGGGTTTTTCATTTTTCGAATAGAAGGAATGTTATTATTTATTCAGTCGACTGGCCAATAGAAAATGACCGAGGAAGCCTATCGCTAAACAAAATGCGATGACCATGAGGGCATAGATATCCGTCAGATGATAACAGCCGATGATGCCGAGCCCGGCAGCGATCCCGCAAAGTGCACAAAACCATTTGAGGCTGTTCCTAATCTCATTTTTACCAGTGGCCATTAACTGTGATACTATCGTCTCCGGCGTACCCATTTCTACGATTTTCTTCTTAAGGCCGTTATCCAGTAAGAGCCTGATCATCGTTAGAATAAAACTAGTAACCATAAAGATCATCAGCAGGATGACGATATCACGAACAAATTCCTCGAACGTAGCCCTGTCGCTCATTAAATTGGTATTGCTCTGCGCGTGTGCACCCAAAGCGGCTGAGAACAGCAGAAGGGTTATATATATCTTTTTCATGTTTTTTTGATTTGCTTTTATACCTGATGAGACCGGTTACCCGAGTTATAGTTGCAATGTTTTTGCGTTTAAGAGTGTATGTATCTGCTTTTGATAGTTTTTAATCATTTCAAGGGCCTGGAAAATTAAGATAACGACCGCTGCGGTCAGTGCCGTAGCAATTAGCAACAGAGGCGCGCTCCTGATAACCGCGTCCGTGATCGACCAGAAGAATATCGCTGAAAGGGAAATCAACAAAACAGAAAACACTGATACCAGTATTCCGGTCCAGGGAAATGCACGCTTCGGCTCCGACAATTGTTCCAGAACGAGGGTCGATAGGTCAAAATTAAACAGTGGTTTTGCGTGCTCATGAATACCATTAAAAAGCAACTGGTAATTAGCAGCCCTCGTCTGGCAGTTTGCGCAGCCTTGGATATGTATTTTCAGTTGATCGCTGGTCATTTCCGGTTCAGCTACATAAAGCTGTATCTCCGCATCGGTAAGATGTGCTGTTATCATAACTCGTTCCTTTTATGTTTTAATAAAATGTTTTCCTTTAGTATTTTTCTTGCCCTGAAGATATAATTTTTAACCGTGCCTTCCGGTAGCGAGGTAATCTCGGAGATCTCTGCATAGCTTAGTTCCTCCTGGTGGTATAGGGAAATAAGGGTTTTGTAAAGTGGTTTAAGCTGTTCGATCTCCGTGTGAAGCATATCGGCCAGTTCCTTACTAAACAGCTTTTCTTCAGTGTCATTCCTCACATCTTTGTTAAGGTTGTTTTCTGGAATTTCGCCGTCTTCCCCAAAATTGTCAATTAGCACCAGCTTCTTTTTCTCCAGATAATGGAGGCAGGTATTATAGGCGATCTGACCGATCCAGGTAGATAATTTGGATTGAAACTTAAAGCCACGAAGATTTTTGAAGGCCTTCAGGTAAACATCCTGTGCAATATCTTTACGGTCACCCGGGGTGCTGATCATTTTAAAGGTCATTTGCGCAACCAATCCCTCCGTTTTTTTAATGATCGAACCAAAAGCATAGCGGTCGCCGTTTAACACAGCTGTTACCAGGCGTTGGTCGCTCAATTGTTCATTCTTTAGGTTGTTCACTGTTGATTAGACCGGTCAGTACAATTTATGTTGCACATTATTTTCAGAACGCAGCGTTCGATAATTACACACCAACTGCTTATTTGAACTACTAAAGATAAGCACTTATAAATGTATTTTCATACCACATTGGGCAGAATTCGAACCGTTTAGTAGAGCAACTGAGATTCTTAAACTTATTTTAAGTGGCCTAATCGGTGTTCGATTCCTCTCCCAGCTACAAGGCCACTTTACGAAAGTAGAGCGGCTTTTTTTTGTTTTTGAGTAGTCGCAGACTACTGCTTAGGCATCAGAGGTGGAACACTTCGGACAGCAGAAGGACTTAAAATATAAGGCATAAAAAAAAGCCTAGCGGACGTGCTAGGCTTTTGCTCCTGAGCCTGGACTCGAACCAGGGACCCTCTGATTAACAGTCAGATGCTCTAACCAGCTGAGCTACTCAGGAATCATTTTCCGTTTTGGAGTGTGCAAAAGTATAATTTCCATTGAAACTTCGCAATACCTGGCCGAAAAAAAATCAATATATTTTTAATTATCGCCAGTATCGGCTGATTAACAGGTAAATAATTTTTCGTTTCCGCAATGTAAAATGCCTTGCGTTAGGTAATTTTATTGCAGAATATCTATAAATGAGTATTTGTGAGGTAAAATCACAATATTTGCGCAAAATACTATATAATGAGTTTAGTTGTTATTGGCAGTGTAGCGTTCGACGCTATTGAGACACCCTTTGGTAAAACTGATAAGATTGTTGGCGGCGCGGCTACTTACGCCAGTTTAGCGGCATCTTACTTTAGTGATGACGTTAAAATTGTTGGTGTAGTGGGTGATGATTTCCCACATAGCCAGATAGAGGAGTTCCATATCCATCATATCGATACCGAAGGTTTGCAGATCAAACAAGGCGAGAAGTCGTTCTTTTGGTCGGGCAGATACCATAATGATATGAACAGCCGCGATACGCTGATCACGGAATTGAATGTGTTGGGCGATTTTGACCCCATCATCCCGGAAAGCTACCAGGATTGCGAATACCTGATGTTAGGTAATCTGAGCCCACAGGTGCAGCAAACGGTTATTAAACGCCTTAGAAACCGTCCTAAGCTGATTATAATGGATACCATGAACTTCTGGATGGATATTGCCATGGATGATTTGCTGGAAACCATTAAAATGATTGATGTTTTAACCATTAACGATGCCGAAGCGCGCCAATTATCAGGCGAATACTCATTGGTAAAAGCCGCCGCTAAAATATTGCAGATGGGCCCTAAGTATCTCATCATTAAAAAAGGTGAGCATGGTGCATTGCTGTTTGGCGATGGATTAATCTTCTCAGCGCCGGCATTGCCATTGGCTGAAGTTTTCGACCCGACCGGTGCGGGCGATACCTTTGCAGGTGGGTTTATAGGTTATCTGGCAAAGGTTAATGAGGTTAACTTCAGTAACATGAAGAACGCCATCATTTATGGATCAGCGCTGGCTTCATTTTGTGTAGAGAAATTTGGCACCGAAAAGATTAGCAATCTGACACAAGAAGAGATAGCCGCGCGTGTACAGGAATTTGTTGTGTTGTCGCAGTTTTCAATAGATCTTAAGGTTTCAATTGCCCAATAGCTTTAAATCGTACAAAAACTTCGTGGGTATGTGGGGCATCGGCCAATTCGGGGGTTAAATCCTGACCTGCCCAATGCTCGTAATGCTGGCCTTTGCGCCAAAGTCGGCTTTCGGTTACATCGTAGATGATGCCTTGGTATGCCACCCATATCTCAGGCTTATCCTGCCCGTTGCGCAGGGCTAGTTGTGATTTTGTGTATTGAGGCAGCTCAGGCATGGTGTATTTTAATTGATCTTGATCTGAAATATTCAAAAAAGCCGATGTTCATCAGCAATAAGGCCATGCAGTAAAAATGATCTTCAACGGGTATGGTTCCTAATCGCAACCCTAAGTTTTGCGCATTATTATACATTACCACCGGCCAAGCGGTAAGTACGCCGTTAATAATATAGAAGGGTATCAGCACCACCAAAAAGGTTATATAAAAGCGGTTAAGCCAACGTACCTTATAAATAAACTGGAACAGGATTACCAGGAAGGCGAGTAGCGTAAACGTTACCCGGGTGTATAACCTGTGATGATAAATTATCAGTATTAAGATAGAGAATATGATGATTACGTTGGAGACGGTGCGTGTTAGCCGCATATCCATCTCCCATTTTATGTAATAGTTTAGGCAGGCGTAAATAAATATACATGCGAAGGGTACTGTTAAAAAGAAAAAGATCTCCTCTATAGGCAATTGCAAAATGGTAATACCGGTTATATAATTCGGGTTGAACGACCATACACCATCCACAGTAAATAATATATCCCAAAATAGAAAAACAAGCCCGGTTATTAATAAGCCCGGCCAAATAAACTTCCATTTTTTATAAAACTGCACCTTTTTGTCGAAGGACAAAGCCAACGGAAAAAGTATCGTAAAAAAATTAATAAGCAGATAAGTAAACTTCACAAAGTAAATTTAGATGTTTAAGGTAGCTATTTTGAGCTGTTTTTAAATAAGATTCAGCTTTTGCTGCACTAAAGCTTTGCAATAAAGCGACAGCTTGCGGGCATCAGATATACGAATCCGTTTTTGCAGTACAGTAGCTGCTGATATTCTTGTAATCTTTTTAAAAAGTTGGAAATAATAAATATAGGCAATGTAAACTCCTAGTCGCGCACCCTTTGGCAGTTGTTTTATCCCCTCAAAACCAGCATCAAAATCTTTTTTAATATCAGCTTCTATCCGCTGTTTATCGGCTTCGCCAAAATTGGTAAAATCAATTTCCGGGAAATACGTGCGGCCACGTTCTTCCAGGTCGGATTTTATGTCTCTCAAAAAATTCACCTTTTGAAATGCTGAACCCAAGCTACAGGCGGCAGGCAGTAAATGCAGGTATTGTTTATCATCGCCCTCACAAAAAACTTTAAGGCACATCAGGCCGATAACCTCAGCCGAGCCGTAGATATAAGCCTGATAACTTTCCTTATCGTGATTTTTTTTGTCGAGGTCCATTTCCATCGAACATAAAAAAGCATCTATTAAGTCGGGATTGATTTGGTATTGATTAACAACTGCCTGAAATGCCTGCAAAATAGGGTTGAGGCTGATTTTTTGTTCTATAGCCTTGAATGTTTCCTGCCTGAATTCGCTTATCAGTTTATGTTTATCATGCTCATGAAAGGTATCTACAATTTCATCAGCCAATCGCACAAAGCCATAAATACCATAAATCGGAGCTCTGAAATTTTGGTCAAATGCCTTAATCCCAATGCCAAACGAGGTGCTGTATTTTTGAGTGATCAGCCTGCTGCAATCAAAGCAGGTTTGGTTATAAAGATCGATTTGACTGGCTTGCATAAACGCATTAAAAGTACAAATTTAAAGCCGTATTGTTTTTTAGTCGGGGCAAAACAATTTGGTTAATTTAGGCACTTTATGCACGAGGATAACAACAAACACATCGTAGTAATCGGGGCGGGTTTCGCGGGGATGTCGGCAGCATGCGTTTTGGCGAAGGCAGGTTTTAAAGTTACTATCCTGGAAAAGAACGACCAGCCCGGCGGCAGGGCACGGGTTTGGAAAAAGGATGGCTTTACATTTGATATGGGCCCAAGCTGGTATTGGATGCCCAATGTGTTTGAAGACTTTTTCGCGCTGTTTGGTAAATCGCCTCAGGATTTTTATGAGTTGAAAAGATTAGACCCGGCTTACCGTGTTTATTTTGGCAAGGGTGATGACATGGATGTCCTTGCTAACATGGCGGAGCTGGAAGCGCTTTTTGAAAGCATTGAACCCGGCAGTAGCAAAGGGTTAAAAGAATTTTTAAAACAAGCCGGATACAAATACAAAGTAGGAATAGGGGAGTATGTATTTCGACCCTCGCATACGATTACGGAATTTATCGACTGGAACCTGATCCGGAAAAGTTTTAGCATGCAGTTGCTTACGGGCATGAGCAAACATGTGCGCAAGTATTTCAACAACCCTAAATTGATAAAGCTGCTGGAGTTCCCGGTGTTATTTTTAGGGGCGAGGCCGCAGGATACGCCCGCTATGTATAGCATGATGAATTATGCCGACCTGGTTTTAGGTACCTGGTACCCGATGGGCGGTATGAACGAAATTGTAAAAGCGATGGTAAGTATTGCTGAGGAAAATCAAGTCGACATAAAACTAAATACTGAAGTACTCAAAATAGAGGTGGAAGATGAAAAAGTAAAATACATCATCACCAATAATGGTATTGTAGAGGCAGGTTTTGTGATAACCGGGGCGGACTATGAGCATAGCGATCAAAAATTAATTGATAAACCTCATCGTAACTATGATCGTAAATATTGGGATAGCCGCACCATGTCACCATCGAGCTTGTTGTTTTATATCGGCATAAATAAAAAACTGGGAGACATTAAGCATCACAATTTATTTTTTGATGAAGATTTTGAACAGCATGCCGAAGAGATTTATACCAAGCCACAATGGCCTGAGAAACCTTTATTTTATGTTTGCTGCCCATCAAAAACAGATAGCAGCGTAGCGCCGGAGGGATGTGAAAATTTGTTTTTCCTGATACCATTAGCCCCGGGATTGAATGATAGCGATGAGCTGCGCGAGAAGTACTTTAACCTGATAGTCGATAGGTTTGAAAACATAACCAGCGAAAGCATAAAAGATAATATTATTGTGAAACGCAGCTACGCCATGAACGATTTTAAGGCTGATTATAATTCCTTTAAAGGCAATGCTTACGGATTAGCCAATACGCTGGCTCAAACTGCATTTTTTAAACCAGCGATGCGTGCAAAGCATATTAAAAATATGCTGTTTACAGGGCAATTAACGGTGCCGGGCCCGGGTGTGCCACCTGCTTTAATATCCGGGCAGATAGCTGCAGGAGAGGCTTTGAAATATTTTACCACTAAACAAAAATAGCCTTGCAATAAGCAAGGCTACCAATGTTGTAGAGTTGTTATTTTATTAAGAATTCATGGTACGAATCATTCTTGGTGGCGCTGAGGGTGCTTGCAAGCTTAACTGGTTAATTATACCGCTTACTACTTTAGGTATATCATCAACGTTCTTTTGCGGGTCGTGATGAACTTCACCTACGCCGTAACCCCTCCAAACCACTTTACGGGTTCTGCGGTCTATCAGGTCGATGATTAGCGTTCCTTCTTTATAGTGTTCCTGGTCTGCATAAGTTAAGCCGCCAGTATAGGCAAACGGAGCGCCGTAGTAGTAATAAGGGCTAAATCCGCCCCAACCATAGCCTCTCCATCCATAACCCCAACCAAGGCCAAATCCGCCCCAGCCATAACCACCCCATCCACCCCAACCGTAGTTAGTGTAATAAGTGGTTCTTGTACCGCGGCCAACCGTAGTGGTATAGCTAATTAACAAATCGGGTTGTTTTTGTGAGATAGACAGGCCTTTGCTTTCTAAAGCCGAGGTAGCAGCATCTTTAATTTTAGCATCAGCTGCAACTATGTTACCTGGCGCTTTGCCCTTGCCGCTGCCCATAGGCAACCATGCAAAGGTGTGGTACCTGCTCATGTTGGTTCTGTTAAGGCCGGCTGTATAGTAATTATAACTATTACAGGCCGAAAGGCTGGCTACAAATAATACAATCAGCCCTAAATAAATTGATCTTTTCATGGTTTTTTATGCGCCCTCGGTTATATACATTGTTAGACTAATAATCAATAAAAAGGTTTAACGGTTAAACGTTATTTTTTCAAATAAATTTCTATTGTAACAAATCTATCAATTTGCACGCCAATGTGCTTAATTACGTGGTAATTTTTTTGTTAGATGTACATTAGAATAGCATTAAAACTAACTATATCAGCCCCTCGCGTTTACGCATAAACCATTCTGCGCTAAGCAAGGCCAAAATCAGCAGGAAAACCCATTTTATATCAACCAGGTCGTCATAGTGTTTTCCTTCGTAAACTATGGTTTTAATGTTATCATTTTTCTTGATGAGATCGGCAAGTTTATCCATTTGCGATGGCAGCAACATTTGCCCGCCTGATTGTTTGGCGATGGTGCTTAATAATTGATGATTAGCCGCGCTTTGGCGGGTCTCCAGGTTTAAGGCTTTTACGGTTAGCTGGCCATTAGCTGTAAATATTTTGTTGCCCAATTTAGTGCTGGCTGTGTAAGTATATTCATCAGGGGGGAGCGTACCTGCATCTAATTGGTAGCTTTGACCATTATGCGTAAACAGGAAACTATATTTTTTACTTGAATGCGCCGTTAAATCAATCTTTACATCGGGTGTGTTAATCAGTTCCAGGGCATCGTTGTATAATTCGGCATTAATAATTACATCTTCGCCCTCATCAAAAACAGATTTAGCCGGATAAACACGGAATTGCTGATGATTGGCATTGGCGGTTAAATACTGAACGCTTTGGTCTAATAATTCTTCCATGGCGTGGTGGTTGCCATCGGTTTTATATTCGGCCAATTGCCAGCGCCAGAGGCCTTCACCTAATAACAGGCCAATCCGTCGACCGCCTTCATCAGCAAATGAAAGCAGTGGGTAGGAGGTTGCAATGTCGCCTATTTTTTGCTTGAGCAATACCTGGTTACTTGATGTAGATGTGTAGTTGCCAAATGGCGCCAATAAAGGCGGGAATAAGCTTATTTTTTGTTTGGCGGAATCCGATAGGGTAAAAGCTGAAAATTCCGGCAGCGACAGTGCAAACACTTCCTGTAGCTGATTGCTATTGTCGTATACTTTTACGGTGTGTTGTGCAGCATTAAAATCCTGCAGATTGGCTTGTGCACCCAGCATATACCATACGGGTATTTTTGTTTTGGTGATGATGTTTTGCAGGATGCCTGAGCTATTTGCTGTTAGTTGATGCAAAATAATCAGGCTGTAATCATTGGGTTTAATGCCAGCCAGATCGGATAACAGCACGGCTTTAACTTCGTAATTTTTATCACTTTCAATATCCTGCTTTATTACATTGATGTCAGGGTGCAGGTTATTGTACACTAATAATATCTTTTGCCGGGCATCCAGCACATCTACATAAATAGTTTCATTGTTATTTTGGGTAGATAGCTCGTTTTTAATAGGCACTATGTTGATGTTAAACTTGCGGATGCCTTTTTTATCAGCATTGAGCTTGATAGGCACCAACTTTTGAAATGCATCCGAGTTAACAGCAATGTTTTGGTTTGATACCTGCCTGCCGTCTTCAGTAACGATTAAACGCATGTTTTCGCCTTTGCTTTGATAGGCCTCGGTTAAAACTTCAATCTCAAAATCATTTCCTAAAAATGCAGTTTTGTTATAGTTGATGTTGGCGATCAGCAGATCGCGTTTGGGGGTGGTATCGCCAAGGGCGATGGTATAAATAGTACTTTTAATATTACGCGCTTCGTATTGCGGGTCGGTGCCTTGGTTATACAAGCCATCGGTAGCCAATATTATCGCGCCGATGTTTTGGTTTACATAGCGCTCATTTACTTGTTTTAGTGCCGAGGCAATATCAGTTTGTTTACCGTTGAACGTATTGGAGAGACCATTGTTAAGTGTGCGGTCAAAGTTAAACTCGTGGACTTCATAGTTATCTCCCAAAGAAGATTTGAGTTTGGTTAATCCCGTTAGGAGATCACCTGAGTTTGTATTTGGTGTCGGAAATAAATTGATTGATTCCGAATTATCCTGCAAAACCAAAACCAATGGTTTTTGCGATTGATAACTGATTGATTTTACCAACGGAGCCAGCAATAACAGCGATGTAATAAACACTGCCAAGGCTCGTAATGCAAACAGAATATAGCGGAATTGTTTACTAAGATCAACCGGTTGGCGATACATTAGCCAGGCATACAAACAGCCTAACAGCAGGCAAGCCAAAGCCCACCATCCTGAAACCGCCCCCCATGTTATCGAAAATAAAAACAGCATATCCGGTAAACCAAATATGCTGTTTATTTATGAATTTTTTAAGAAGTCATCCCGAACTTGTTTCGGGATCTCTCATGCTGAGTAGTCAGTATATCGATGACCTTGCATGTGGGATGCTGAAATAAATTCAGCATGACAAAGGGGAACCTACAACATCCCACCATCAACCGGAATAACCTGTCCGGTGATGTAAGTTGCCATATCCGATGCCAGGAAAACACAGGCATTGGCCACATCGGCTGTTTCGCCGGCGCGTTTAAGCGGGATAGCTTGTGCCCAGCCTTCAACCACTTTAGGGTCTAATACCTCGGTCATTTCGGTGCGGATAAAGCCTGGTGCTACCACGTTGGTACGTATATTTCTTGAACCTAATTCTTTAGCTATTGATTTGGAGAAGCCAATAATACCGGCCTTTGATGCCGCGTAATTAGCCTGCCCTGCATTACCTTGTACGCCTACAACCGAGCTCATGTTAATAAACACGCCATCACGGTTCTTCATCATGATTTTTGATGCCGCCTTGGTAACGTTGAATATTGATTTCAGGTTCACGTCCATCACATCGTCCCATTGCTCTTCGGTCATGCGCATTAGCAAACCATCTTTGGTTATGCCTGCGTTGTTAACCACAATATTCAGCGTGCCGAAATCGGCAATAATATCAGCTATTAATTTTTCGGCTTCATCAAATTTAGAAGCATCAGAACGATAACCTTTTACTTTGGTACCATGGCTTTGCAATTCCTGCTCTAATGCCAGTCCTTTTTCAACAGACGACAAATAGGTAAAGGCCACATTGGCACCATGTTCAGCAAACTTTTCGGCTATTGTACGGCCTATGCCTTTTGACGCGCCTGTAATCAGCGCGGTTTTTCCTTCTAATAATTTCATGAAGCTTAATAAATTCGTTTTCGGGGAGCGAAGATAATTATTTTGGCTGAAACTGCGAAAAGGGGGTGATGTTCGCGTCAGTCACTAATTATTTCGGGTTGTTAAAATCTTCTTTATATTCCTTTTGTAATTCAAGTAAACAATTGGCACATAAGCAGCCATCAAATAGTTCACTTACATATTGGGTTTCATTTAGGGTAAGCTGCACTTTGGCGCACTGGCATTTAGTAAATGAGTTGGCCTTGCATTCAAATGGCGCTTTGCAGCGTTCGCAGTGTACGGTTTCGTGTTTTGGATGGATCACTAAAAATGATAAGTTAACGCAACATTGCCCGAAAAAGACTTGTTAACGGTAGTGCTATAACCTGAATCAAAAGCATCGCCGGAGCCAGAATCAGATGACAGCATGAAATTGTACTTAGCTTCCAGGCCTATACTCATGTTATCGCTCACCATAAAATCTACACCTAATTTTGGTGCGACGTAAGATTGGCCTTCAGTTGTATTTGATGTACTTATATTGCCCTGTCCATCGTTAGACGTATAAGAGAAAAAGTTATAATAAGTGCCAATATTAGCCCCAATATACACTTTAGCATTATCAGAAACCTGTATATTGTATGCGACGCCTGCATAAATCTCTAATGAACTGAAATTGCCATATTTTACATAACCCTGGGTTGGGTCAGTCCCATAAAAATAAATGGTATCCATTTTAGGTTTATATGAAACATATCCAATAGTTGTATTAAATGTAAAATCGCCATAATTGCGAAGCACACTAAAGCTAAAGGTTGGCGCTGCTTTAAATGCAGTACCTAAATCACCGGTAGGCACATCATAACCCCCGCTTAATGAAATAGCCCAGGTGCTTCCGAATCCGCCGCCGCTACCGCCGTTGCCATCACTATTGCCGCCATACGTCAAGCCTCCATTACTGCGCTTCGGAGCATCTGTAGCAGAGTACATTTGCGCATTTACAGATGTGTATACTGAAACGACCAATGCTGTTAAAATTATCGCTTTAAAAGATTTTATACGAACTATAGTACTGAAAATATGATACATACGGATGAGGTTGAAAGCCTAAAAGTAATAAAATATATACAGTAAAAACAAACCCGTGGAAAATAATTATAGCTTTAACTATTAATTATTAACCACAGGTTAAATCTTAACGGGCGCTCAAAAAAATGTTATGCAGAGCAAGTTACGCAGCCTTCTTCCATTGAACATGATGGGCCAGCAGGCACATCGTTGGTCAATTCTGCAACCACTTCAGGTATTACCGCATCCATGTTTTTGCCGCCCTGGTTCTCTACAGTAAACTTAACTGCTTGCGATGCTGCTTGCGTACGCAGATAGTACATGCCTGTTTTTAAGCCTTTTTTCCATGCGTAGAAATGCATCGATGTTAGTTTAGAAGCATTAGGCGCGTTGATGAACAGGTTTAATGATTGCGACTGGCAAACATAAGCGCCACGGTCGGCAGCCATATCAATAATGCTGCGCATTTTTATTTCCCAAACTGTTTTGTAAAGTTCTTTTACGTCAGCAGGTATTTCAGCGATGTCCTGAATAGATCCGTTTGCAGTGATGATCTTATCTTTCATCTCGGTATCCCAAAGGCCGCGGTTAACTAAATCGCGTAGCAAGTATTTGTTTACCACGATGAATTCACCACTTAATACGCGACGGGTGTAGATGTTTGAGGTATAAGGCTCAAAGCACTCGTTGTTACCTAATATTTGCGAGGTAGATGCTGTAGGCATTGGCGCAACTAATAGTGAGTTACGTACGCCATGGTTCATTACATCTAAACGCAGGTTTTCCCAATCCCAACGGCCACTTTCTGGTTTTACATTCCAAAGATCGAATTGGAACTGACCTTTTGATAATGGTGAGCCTTTGAAGGTTTCGTAAGCGCCATCTTTTATAGCCAAATCCTTAGAAGCGGTCATCGCAGCGAAATAGATGGTTTCAAATATTTCAATGTTCAGTTTTTTAGCTTCTTCGCTTTCAAACGGCATGCGCAGTTGTATGAAGGTATCAGCCAAACCTTGTACACCTAAACCAATAGGGCGGTGGCGTAAGTTTGAGTAACGAGCTTCCTCAACAGGGTAGTAGTTATTATCAATGATCTTGTTCAGGTTGATAGCAGCCTGGTAAGTAACTTCGTATAATTTGTTATGATCGAATACACCGTTTTGAATATATCTTGGTAATGCTAATGATGCAAGGTTACAAACCGCAACTTCGTTAGCATCGGTATATTCCATAATCTCGGTACATAAGTTCGAGCTTTTTATGGTACCCAGGTTCTGTTGGTTTGATTTACCGTTAGCAGCATCTTTGTACAACAAGTATGGTGTACCTGTTTCTACCTGTGCATCAAGTATCGCGAACCAAAGTTCCTGTGCTTTTACAGTTCTGCGGGCACGGCCTTCTTTTTCGTATTTTTCGTACAATGCTTCAAATTCTTTACCCCAGCAATCTGCCAATCCCGGTGCTTCGTGCGGGCAGAATAGGCTCCAGTCTTCATTAGCTTCTACACGACGCATGAATAAGTCAGATACCCAAAGGGCATAGAACAAATCACGGGCGCGCATTTCTTCTTTACCGTGGTTTTTACGCAGGTCTAAAAAGTCGAATACATCTGCATGCCAGGGCTCTAAATAAATAGCGAAAGCACCTTTACGTTTACCACCACCCTGATCTACATAACGGGCAGTATCATTAAATACTTTCAGCATTGGGATGATACCGTTGCTTGTACCATTTGTACCACTGATGTATGAGCCAGTAGCCCTTACATTGTGAATGCTTAAACCAATACCACCAGCGCTTTGAGAGATCTTAGCCGTTTGTTTTAATGTATCGTATATACCTTCAATGCTATCATCCTTCATAGTTAACAGGAAGCATGATGACATTTGAGGTTTTGGTGTGCCTGCGTTGAAAAGAGTAGGAGTAGCGTGCGTAAACCAACGCTCGCTCATTAAATGATATGTTTTGATGGCGCTTTCGATATCTTCTTTGTGGATACCTACCGATACACGCATGAATAAATGCTGAGGGCGTTCTACTATTTTGCCTTCCACTTTTAACAGGTATGATTTTTCAAGAGTTTTGAAGCCGAAGTAATCAAAACCAAAGTCACGATCATAAATGATGGTGCTGTCTAATAATTCAGCATTATCCTGTATTACCTGCCAAACATCTTCAGCTATTAACGAAGAGTTTTTGCCTGTTTTCTCATCCACATACTCATAAAGTTTGCGCATAGTTTCAGAGAAGGATTTGATGGTGTTTTTATGCAGATTTGATACGGCGATGCGCGATGCCAGCAATGCATAATCCGGATGCTTAGTGGTTAACGAAGCAGCGGTTTCAGCAGCCAGGTTATCCAGTTCCGAAGTGGTAACACCATCAAACAAACCTTCAATTACCTTTTTTGCCACATCAATCGGGTCAACCAAATGGAACCCATAGCATAGTTTTTCTATGCGCGCGGTAATTTTGTCAAATTTTACCGACTCTCTTTTTCCGTCTCTTTTTATTACAAACATATCTCTTGGTATTTAGTAGCTTTTTCTTTAGTACTTAGTAGCTAGTATCAAGTAGCTAGATTTCCTTTTTTGTTTTTTGTATTGATGATTTTAGTCGATAGTTAGTATGCTGATCAGTCTAGATACTTGATACTAACTACTAGATACTCGATTAAAAATCATCATCTAATGAGAAGCTCTTGCTATCTGCTGTTGCATTTAGCACGCCGCTTTTCTGGTAGTCGCCAACACGTTTTTCGAAGAAGTTGGTTTTGCCTTGCAGCGATATCATCTCCATAAAATCAAACGGGTTGCTAGCGCCATATACTTTGTCGTAACCAAGTTCGCCTAGCCATCTGTCGGCAACAAACTCAATGTACTGGCTCATTAGTTTGGCATTCATACCAATCAGATTTACCGGTAAGGCATCAGTAACAAATTCCTTTTCAATCTCAACCGCGTCAGTGATGATTTTGGTAGCCTGATCTTTTGGTAATTTGTGTTCCAGCATGCGGTATAACAAGCAAGCGAATTCGCAGTGCATGCCTTCATCACGAGAGATCAGTTCATTACTGAACGTTAAGCCCGGCATTAAGCCACGTTTCTTTAACCAAAATATAGAGCAAAAGCTACCTGAGAAGAAAATACCTTCTACAGCAGCAAAAGCGATCAGACGCTCAGCAAATGTTCCGTTGTTGATCCAACGTAAAGCCCACTCGGCTTTTTTATTTACACATGGTACCGTATCGATGGCATGAAACAGGCGATCTTTCTCAATCGGATCTTTGATGTACGTATCAATCAGCAAAGCATAGGTTTCTGAGTGGATGTTCTCCATCATGATCTGAAAACCGTAGAAACAGCGTGCCTCGGGTAGCTGAACTTCACTCATAAAGTTGATGGCCAAATTCTCATTCACAATACCATCGCTGGCAGCAAAAAACGCCAGGATGTGTGAAATGAAATGCTTCTCGCCGGAGTTCATTGTTTCCCAATGCTTCATATCATCAGAAAGATCGATCTCTTCAGCAGTCCAAAAGCTGGCTTCGCATTTTTTGTACATCTCCCAAATAGCGGGATACTTGATGGGCAGGATAACAAACCTGTCTTTGTTCTCTCTGAGTAATAATTCGTCTTCCTGTTTCATTTGTGCCTTGTAGTTTTGGTGTTGACAAAAGACAATTAACCGCCTGCGTTCCAGATGAAGCAGTGATAAAAAAAGACTTTTGGCAAAACCTTATTCGTGAAAGTTTTGACAGGCTATGCAGGCAGGTGTCTGGCTTAATTGCAGTTTAAAGTTGAAGGTTTAAAGTTGAAAGACCAGTTGTGAAACTTTGCACTTTAAACTTTCTACTTTTAACTGATTGTACAGTTGCACGTCAGCCCATGATTTTAACATGGTTCCCTTTTAATGCCGGAAATAACCGGCTAACCCGTATAGCTTTTGTAAGAACTTATTAATCCAAATATAAGGGTCGGAAGAGGTAAAATTGTAATGATAGTTTTAAACAAGAGGTCGAGTTGTTAACAAAATGACACCTTAATTTGGTTGCTTTGAGAACGTTAAGTGCCTTGAATTAGCTCGGTAAGAATTTTGTCATTTTGAAATGACGGTGGATATTTTTGTGTCGCCTTGTCCGCCCGTTTTTCTACGGACAAGGCGACACAACCTGTAGTTTTAATTTTCTAGTGGTACAAATTTCATTGATACCGAGTTTACACAATGCCTGGTGTTTTTAGGTGTTAAGTATTCTCCCTCGAAAACGTGGCCCAAGTGAGCGCCGCAATTAGCGCATACAATCTCCACACGGCGACCGTCGGCATCCGGTACCCGTTTAACTGCTCCGGGTATCTCATCATCAAAACTCGGCCAGCCACAGTGCGATTCAAACTTGGTAGCCGAATCATACAAAGGCGCATCGCATCTTTTACACACGTATAAGCCTTGTGCTTTATTATTTAGTAACGAGCCTGTAAATGGGCGCTCGGTTCCTTTATGTAGGATGATATATTCTTCTTCGGGCGTTAATTTATTGTATTCCATTATTATTATTGAATTAGCGATTGAGTGAATTAATGATTTCCACTTGATACAATATACGACAAATTTGGGAAGATTTTTGTTTGTGGAATGGATGTTTACACAGCTTTGACCAACAAAAAATCCCGGCCATAAGCCAGGATTTTCAATATATCTTGATACTCGATACTAACTACTTGATACTATTTCAGTAGTTCAGCCATTGCAGCACCAATTTCAGCTGGTGATTCAACAACTTTAATACCGCATTCGGTCATGATCTTCATTTTTGCCGCTGCAGTATCATCGGCACCGCCAACAATTGCACCCGCGTGGCCCATACGACGTCCCGGAGGCGCTGTTTGACCTGCGATGAAACCTACAACCGGTTTAGTACCATTTGCTTTAATCCAACGAGCCGCTTCAGCTTCCATGCCGCCACCAATTTCGCCAATCATAATGATGCCATGAGTTTCAGGGTCGTTCATTAATAATTCAACAGCTTCTTTAGTAGTTGTACCGATGATCGGGTCGCCACCAATACCTATTGCGGTAGTGATGCCCAATCCGGCTTTAACAACCTGGTCAACCGCCTCATAAGTAAGCGTACCTGATTTTGATACCACACCAACATTACCTTTTTTGAAGATAAAGCCCGGCATAATACCAATTTTAGCTTCATCGGCAGTGATAATGCCCGGGCAGTTTGGCCCGATAAGGCGTGTATCCCTGTCGCTGATATATTCTTTTACCTGGATCATATCCTTTGTAGGGATACCTTCGGTAATACAAACAATAACTTTAATACCGGCTTCGGCAGCTTCCATAATAGCATCTGCAGCGAAAGCAGGAGGTACAAATATGATAGATACATCGGCGCCTGTTTTGTCAACAGCGTCTTTTACAGTGTTAAAAATTGGCCTGTCAAGGTGCGTTTGGTCACCTTTACCCGGTGTAACACCACCAACAACCTGCGTACCGTAGGCTATCATTTGCTCAGCATGATAGGTACCTTCTTTACCGGTAAAACCCTGAACAATAATTTTTGAATCTTTGTTTACAAGAACACTCATTGCTGTTTTTCTTTTTTAGTAAGCGCAAAGCTAAAATATTTTTGTGCCCTGCGATGCTGTTGGCGTAATTTTTTTGTAAAAGTTTGGTGAATAACTTCCAGCGTCATTGCGAGGAGTGTAACGACGTGGCAATCCCCGATGTACAGAGCGGATTTGTAAAGTCGGGGATTGCCACGCTATCGCTTGCAATGACGATGGCGAAGAGATAGCATGACGAGTTGACTCACCCGACTGCGCTGCGCTGGTCACCCTCTCTTCGCCTGCGGCGGAAAGAGGGATATACTAGTGCCAAGGAGGAACAAAGTAGAGAGAGCGTGAAATTGTCTGAACTCGAATTTAAGGAATTTGTTGAATTTTTAGAATTCAGGTAATTCTTTAATTCTACAAATTCAGGTTCAGACAATATTATGCAAAGTTCGCGATTGCTTCGTACCTCGCAATGACGCGTGGAGAGCTTGCTAATCCAAAACTTCCCCTTCAGGGGACTGGGAGGTAAATTCGCCCTCACTCTTCGCAACTACAATCGTAGCTATACCATTCCCTATTAAATTGGTGATAGCTCTTGCTTCCGACATAAACCTGTCTATCCCTAGCAATATCGCCACACCTTCAATGGGTATTATCTTAATGGCTGCCAGTGTTGATGTCAACACAATAAAACCACCGCCTGTAACTGCTGCTGCGCCTTTGGAGGTGAGCATCAGTATACCAATAATAACCAGTTGCTGCTCGATGCTGAGATCGATATGGAAAACCTGCGCTAAGAATATAACCGCCATCGACATGTAAATGGTAGTGCCGTCCAAATTGAAGCTGTACCCGGTAGGGATCACCAAACCTACAACTGATTTGGAGCAGCCGTATTTCTCCATCTTCTCGATCATGCTGGGCAGGGCAGATTCTGAGGAGGATGTGCCTAATACCAGTAGTATTTCGTCCTTAATATATTTAAGATAATGCCACAGACTAAATTTATAAATGCGGCAAACGATATTCAGCACCACAAAAATAAACAGGAACATGGTAAGGTAAACAGAACCCATTAGTTTCATCATTGGCTGTAGGGTACTGATGCCATAAGTGCCCACGGTGTAAGCCATCCCGCCGAAAGCACCGATTGGTGCCAGTCGCATAATTACCTTCATGATGTTGAAGAAAACCTTAGATATTTTGTCGATGCCGGAAACTATGGATTTACCAGCTTCGCCCATTTTGCTAATGCCATAGCCGAACAGTATAGCGAAGAATAATACCTGTAAAATATCACCTGTAGAAAAGGCATTAAATATATTGGAGGGTACAATGTGCGTAAAAAACTCACCCCAGTGCATGTCGGCGGCGGCTTTTTCGTATCCGGCTATTTTATCGGCATTGGCAGCTACTGTTGGGTGGTTGATAAAGCCCTCGCCGGGTTTAAGCACGTTGGCTACTATAAGGCCGATGACAAGGGCAAAAGTAGTCATGATCTCGAAGTACAATATCGCCTTGCCGCCAACGCGGCCTACTTTTTTCATATCATCAACGCCGGCAATCCCCAATACTATGGTGCAGAAAATGATCGGCACAATCAGCATGGTGATCATGTTGATGAATGTTTTGCTGATGGTTTGTGCCGTAGGAGCAAATCTTTTAAAAAAAGTCCCCACAACAACGCCTAATATAATGGCTGTGATCACCTGAAAAGTTAAGTTGGATAATAATCGCTTCATGATTGGAAAAACAAGTATAGCGAATAAATTGGGTTTTACGAGGGTAGTCCGCATGGTGCCCGGGGCGTATTCCTTGCGGACAGGCAACCCTCTGCCGTTCGTCGACTAAGTCTACGAACTAAATAAGCCTGTAGTCTTAGACTACAGGCTTTGTCGTCCGAAGTTAAAAACTTCGGACAGCTAGGTACCTTTTATGTCTGAACTCGAATTTATAGAATGCGTTGAATCTTTGAAATTCTGATCATTCTTTAATTCTATAAAAATTGCGGTTCAGACAATCGCAATGACAAGTTTTAATATTATACTGCCAATTAACAGTCCTGATGCTTACAATCTTCTGTAGAAAATTCAGGCTCAAAGGTACTGTGACTAATATCCAGATGCTCCAGGCGATGACGAAGATCGTGTTTGATATTATCGAACGAGCTTAAATGCTCCGGGTCGACAACCAGGTGGGCTGTTAGCGCGTTTTCGGTAGTGCTCAGTGCCCACACATGCATGTGGTGCACATCAATAACACCTTTGGCTTTAAGTAATTCTGCTTTTATTTTGTCGAGGTTCAATTCTTTAGGCACCCCGTCCATTTCCAATCGTAAACTGTCGTTTAGCAAACTCCATGTGCCACGTAAAATGATGATCGCTATAAAAATACTCACAATACTATCCAGCATGTAGAAATGCGTAAAGTAGATGATAACACCCGAAATTACTACACCTAAGGATACAATGGCATCCATAGCCATGTGCATATAAGTGCTTTTTATATTCAAATCGCCATCTTTACCCTTAACAAAAAGGTAAGCGGTAAAGGCATTAACACCGATACCTATTAAGGCTACCCAGGCCATAGTTCCACCCTCTATAGTTGCCGGGTGTATAAACCTGATCACCGCTTCGTAAACAATTACACCTACCGAGGCAAACAGGATAACCGCGTTAAAAAACGATACGATGATGGTGGAACGTTTGTATCCGTAAGTATATTTATTGTTTGAGCTTACTTTGGTTAGCTTAAAGGCTAACAATGCCAATGCAAGTGCTGCAACATCGCTTAGGTTATGGCCTGCATCCGTTAGTAGCGATAAAGAGTGTATGTATAAACCCGCTATCACCTCAATAACAACAAAAGCCGAGTTTAAAATGATGCCTATGATAAAGGCTGCATTTAAATTATCAATTTGTGGTGCGTCGTGATGATGATGACCGAATAACCCATGTGAATGATCGTGGTCGTGTGAATGGGAATGATCATGCGAATGATCGTGATCGTGCGAATGGGAATGATCTGACATAGTGCAAAGCTAGCCAAATTAACAATCCCAAACAATTACCTGATGAATATCAGCCACAATATCAGCACTAATAGCGCATATTTTACACCGTAATACAAATTGTAGTTATAAGCCTTCAGCCTTTTGCCAACAATCCTGATGGAATAGATGTATCTGAATACTTTATTGATGTTACCTGTTTTATCCTCGCCCATATTAGGCGATGCCGCCGCCGCCATAATAAACCAGCCGAAAAACTTATTCCAGCCGCGGCCAAACATGGTTTTTACCGGGCGCTCCACGTCACAAAACAGGATTATACGGTCAACATCAGTCTTATTCTGCGCATGATGGATATAGGTTTCATCAAACAGTACATCTTCGCCATCCCGCCATGCATATAGCTGCCCGTCAACCACTATATTGCAAGCATCGGAGTTGGGGGTGATTAAACCTAAATGATAGCGCAGCGAGCCTGCATAAGGGTCGCGATGCTGTAACAACTCGCTGCCGGCGGGCAATACCGCGAACATTGCTGCTTTAACCGATGGGATCTGTTTTAATAATTCAACCGTTTGCGGGCAGTATTTGGTTGCTGATGGGTGAAAATCATCATACCATTTTAAATAAAAGCGTTTCCATCCCCTGCGGAAAAAGGAGTTAAAACCAACATCATTCAATTTATCCGATCCTTTGATCAATTCTTCCTGCTCCAATAGTAAAGCCTCATCGCGTATGGTTTCCCATTTGCTTTTTAACAGGCCTAGCTGCGGGAATGATTCAGTTTTGATGTAAGGTTTATTTTCAACGCCTGATAAGGCGTACATAGGCACATTTATCGGTGCCATAAAAGTAGAGTGGTCTGTAAGCTGCCTGAAAAACTTGTATCTTACCTTACCACGATAGTGAATAATGATGGTTGAAATGATTAAGATATAGAAGAAAATAAATTTTCCCGATACCAATTCAGTAGTAATTTGATGCATAGGAAGACATTTAATTAACTAATAGAATAAATATAAGGGCATTATTTTTCCAACAAAAACAGAAAAAAGTTTTTGACAGAAAATTGACGATAATGGATTGATGCCCGCCCGTTTAAGGGAGAAAATCGACTATTCGTGGTGATAAGGCTCGCCTTTTATAATGGTGAAGGCGCGATATAATTGCTCGGTGAAGAACAAGCGTACCATCTGGTGCGAAAAAGTCATTCGCGACAGGGATATTTTATCATTGGCACGCTGGTAAACGGTTTCATCAAAGCCATAAGGGCCGCCTACAATAAAAATTAAACTTGCCGTCGCGCTGATGTTCTTTTTTTCGAGATAGGCTGCAAATTTCTTAGAGGTGAGTTCCATACCATTCTCATCCAATAAGATCACATGGTCGGTAGGCACAATTTTTTTTAAGATCATTTCAGCCTCTTTAGTTTTTTGCTGCTCAGGGGTGAGGGCCTTGGTGTTTTTCAGCTCAGGCAGGTCGATCATCTCTAAACGGGTATAATGTTTCAGGCGTTTAACATATTTTTCAATGCCATCTTTCAAATAAGCGTCCTCAGTTTTGCCGACTGTTAAAAAAGTGATCTTCATATCAAAAACAAAATAAGCGTTTATTTAAAATATAAGTGCTTATTTAGCTTGATTTTTTAAACGCAAATGGAACAGGATATTATTAACGATTATAATCTACGCATAAATGCTGCTAATGCAGAAATAAACAAATATAAAAAGCTGATCAATATCTACTCGTTTTTAAGGCTTGGATTGATTGGGTTATTGGTGATATCCATTTACCTGGGTAATACGCAAAATAACTTCACCATTATTGCGGTAACGCTTGTTGTTATACTTTTTGCCTTTGCCTGGCTGGTATCAAAACAAAGTGGCTTTGAGAACGAAAAAAAGTATTTCGAAAACCTGGTAAAGGTAAACGAGAACGAAATTAACAGCATACTGCACCACACCAACATGTATGATAACGGTGCCGCATTTAGCAACGATAAACACTTTTATAGTGCTGATTTGGATATTTTTGGCGGTTCATCGCTATATCAGCTCATTAACCGTTCGGCAACCGCTGCGGGCAACAATGAGCTCGGCGAATGGCTGAATGCGCCTTCAGAAAAGAATACTGTTCTATCACGACAAAATGCCGTAAAGGAAATTGCCTCAAAACGTGATTGGAAGGCAGATATGCAGGCCCGCCTTTTATTTGCGAATAGCAAAGATGCAATCCAACTGAACGTGCTATTTGCTTACCTGAAGTTGCCGATTGATATCCCCGGCGAAAAATGGCTGAGCGTGTATATCAAAATTGCACCCTTGTTATTGTCAGCCGCCATTGTAGCGAGCATTTATTTTTCGCCTATAACATTTTTCGCCGTAGGCCTGGGTATTTTTAATTTGTTGATATTAAATTCAAAAGGCAAGATTATCATGAAGTCGGCGGCTATTGCCGATAAAATAGGGCGGGTGCTGGCTAATTATGCAGTGGTATTAAAAGTGATTGAGGCCGAAAAATGGCAGTCGGCAAAGTGCGCCGAGCTCAATCAAAAGCTGAATAACGGGCAAACCAATAAAAGTATTGAGGGCTTGGCCAAACTTATTAATAAGCTTGGATACAACCTCATTATGATAGTTAACTTCGTGTTGAATGTTTTCTTTTTATGGTCGCTTAAACAGGTTATCGCCATTGAAAACTGGAAGCGTGATAATAAACAGGATATTGAAACTGCTTTTGATGTAATAGCCGAATTTGAGGCGTTAATTAGCTTGTCATCCTTAGCTATCAATTATCCAAAATGGGGCTTCCCTCAAATAGCTGATGGCGAGGCTTACACCATCACCGCAAATAATATAGCCCACCCGCTCATCAGCAATAAATACAGCGTAAGCAACAGTTATGAGCTGAATGATGCTTTTAAGATAGATATTATCACCGGATCAAATATGGCGGGTAAAAGTACCTTTTTGCGTACTATCGGTATCAATACGGTATTGGCTTTAGCAGGAGCACCAGTTTGTGCCGATGACATGACCGTATCGGTAATTACCATTGTGAGCTACATGCGTATTAAGGACTCCCTAAACGAAAGCACCTCAACCTTTAAAGCCGAACTCGATCGCCTGCAAATGCTGCTGGCTGCGGTTGAAAACGAGCATAAGGTTTTCTTTTTGATAGATGAGATGCTGCGCGGCACTAACTCGGTTGATAAATACCTGGGCTCGAAAGCGGTAATTGAGCAGCTTATCAGCAAAAAAGGAGTGGGCATGGTTGCTACTCACGACTTGCAGATTGCTGAGTTGGAAAAGAAATACCCGGATTATATCCGCAATTTCTATTTCGATATACAGGTAGTTAACGGCGAAATGCTGTTCGACTATAAGATGAAGCATGGGGAATGCAAAACCTTTAATGCATCGTTATTGCTGAAACAGATAGGAATTGATGTGGATGCGGTAAATTAATCTAGGAACCTGTCTAAAACTAATAAAACTATCGTCATTGCCACGCTTCGCTCGCAATGACGCTTTGTTTTTAGGCAACTTCCAACAAAAAAAGGCCCTCGTAAAACAAGGGCCTTTTTGACTTATACAATTGTGTTTTATTATTTTGCGCCTCCACCTGCTGGTGCGCTGCCCATTCCCTGGTCGTCCTGTTTTTCATCATCAGGATTGTTGCTTTTTTGTTTAGGGTTGCTAAAGGTAAGTTTACCAAAGCTGTAGCTAAACGTTAAGCCAACGGAGCGGAACGGAAACGCGGTGCTGCTGGTTTGTGTCAAACCCGGGCTGCTTATGTTTTGATCAAAGTATTTATACTTGTTAAACGGCTGCAGTACGTTAATACCAATCGAGGCTTTTTTATTATCAAACTGCTTTCTTACACCGAAGCCCAGCAAGCTGAACGATGGGTTAGTACCCTGAATAGTACGACGTGGTGAATTCTCAATAGCGAAAACCTGGCCTACAATACTTTTCAAATCAACCTCAGCCATACCGAATGCGTTGTATTGTACATAAGTGCCTTCAGCGCTATGGTCTGAAGCGAACAAGCCGGTAGGGTCTGGGCTGTAAGTGTAAGCATTAATACTACCTCTAATGGTTAATATTTTGATCGGATTAATCGAGCCAAAAAAGCTTGAACCCCATGAGTTATTACTACCTATATTTTGGTAGGTACTTAACGTTCCAACATTGCTTTTTGCTGCTGAGCTGGTGCTATCCGGAACTACTATACTTTCTATTAAGCCGTTAATGTGTTTGTAATAAATGGAGAAGTTAATTACCGAAGATTTAATAAACGTATTGTAATTCAACTCAACCGTTTGCGAAATTTCAGGGCGTAGGTCAGGGTTACCTTCTGATTCGCTCTGTGGATTACTCATATTGACAAACGGGTTAAGGTAAGTTAAGCTTGGGCGGGTTATGCGTTTGCTGTAGCTTAACTTTAACGTTTGCGATGTGCCAAACTGCTTTTGAATGGTTAAACTGGGGATAAATATATTATAGTTTTGCTCCACTGCAGGCAAATTCGGTTCTTCGCTAATCGCATCACCGTTAATGGTTGTGTTCTCAAACCTACCACCTGCTAATATGGTGTAATTTTTAGGCAGCGTAATGGTAAATACTGAGTATCCGGCGTAAACATTTTGATTGTAATCATAAACGTCGCTGTTAGCCTCGTCCAGTACGTCAAGGTTATCACCACCAAAAGTATCAAAGTTACTATTCAGTCTTCTGATGGTTGTTTTACCACCTGCCTCAAATTTTAACACTTTGCTAATCGGCAGGGTATAATCAACCTGGAAAGTATATTCATTGTTGGTACCATCATTTAAACCTCTTTGATTTGAGTAAGGCACAACCCCTGCTTCACCGGTGTAGGTGTTAGTATAGTCGGTATTTACTATACTGTGGCTCCATTGTGCTGATAGATCCAGTTCTTCACCATCTTTATGAAATTTATGCGTATAGTCTACACTCCAGTCAAATCCATAAAACAAGTTATGCTGTATGGTTTGGTTATCGTATATATTATTATAAGCACTGTCCGCTCCTTTACTGCTAAGCATGCTACCGCTTGATGTATTATGCGAAGGGCCGGTTTGATTAAAGCCACCCCTGTTATACCTGAAAGTTGAGGTAATATTGTTATAACTATTAACGTCATACCCGGCGGTAATTGAACTGATAGTTCCGTATCGCTTAATAATGCTGGTACGATTTGCGGTGTTATGAGCAGTATCCGGGGCCCTTGTTATATACTGATTGAAATTAGTAATTGACGTTTGCGGCCAGGTAAGGTTACCACCAATATTTGCCGAAATGCTGAACCTGTTTTTATTGTAGTTTAAGTTAAAGTTGCCATTGTTTTGGCGTGTACCTATACCTCCGCTAACTGAACCGCTTATGCCCGATACATTTTTTTGTTTGGTGATGATATTGATGATACCCGCTGATCCTTCCGCATCATATTTTGCAGATGGTGAGGTGATAACCTCGATGCTCTTGATCTGATCGGCAGGGATGGTTTTTAATACATCCGACAAACTGGCCGACATAGCGCCTGATGGTTTACCATTGATCAAAACCTTCACATTCGCATCACCACGCAGGGAAACGTTACCGTTAATATCCACTGCTACTAATGGTACTTTTTGTAATACGTCGCTCGCGTTGCCGCCAACGTTGGTAATATCTTTTTCAGCGTTATAAACTATTTTGTCGATATGGCTTTCAACAAGTGGCGCGTTTGCCGTGATTGAAACTTCGCCAAGGTCGCCGTTATCAGGCCTTATTTTAATACTCCCCAGGTTGGCATCAGGTTTTGCTCCGCTGGTAACCACCGGGTTTATGGTTTTGGTTTTATAACCACCAACAAACGTAATAGTAACCCTATAGCTGCCAGGATGGATGTTGTAAATTTTAAAGCTGCCATCGGCATCAGTAATCATACCGTTTAAAGGCGTCTTCCCAGTGCTATAATATATGGCCACACTGGCATATTGAACAGGTTTTTTAGTAACCGAATCGATAACTGTACCGGCTATTTTACCTGTAATTGTAGACCCGCCAAACTGCGCTTTTGCCGACAGCATGGAGCCTAATAATAGAACTAATATGTAGAAACGTTTCATTTTTTGTTGCTTTTGGAATTGGAGGCGAAAATACCCGAATTGTTACAATTAATTTGTCAAAATTAATTAATTATAGCATAACATATTGTAAATGTTACACTAAGAGATTTGGAAAATAGAAACTATTTATCCATCTGCTGTTCGTAGACTTTGTCTACGAACACACAAAGCCTGTAGTCTCAAACTACGGGCTTTGTCGTCCGAAGTTAAAAACTTCGGACAGCGGTTCAATAAGTTTAAAATCCTGGCTTATACCACCATATTCACAATTCTGCCCTTCACCACAATAACTTTCTTGGGCGATTTACCATCCAGATACCTCAATACATCAGCGTTAGCCAAAACAACAGCTTCAGTAGCTGTCGCATCAAGACTAAGCGAGATACTCAAATTCATTTTGGTTTTACCGTTGATGGAGATAGGGTAGGCAAACTCATCCTCAATTAAATAAGTACCATTAAATTTAGGGTAGGTTGCATAAGATAAAGTGCCTGCTTCATTGCCTAATAAAGTCCATAGCTCCTCGCAAATATGTGGCGCGTATGATGACAGGATGGTTACCATATCCTGTAATATCGCTTTGTTATTACATTTCAGATCGGTCAATTCATTAACCGCTATCATAAAGCTGGAAACTGAGGTGTTGAACGAGAAACGTTCTACATCCTCTTCAACTTTACGGATGATTTTATGTAATGATTTTAATTCAGCCTTGCTTGGTTCAGCATCTGATACCGTGAATACCCATTGATCATTATGGAACAATCGCCAGAATTTACGCAGGAACTTAAACACACCCTCAATACCATTGGTATTCCATGGTTTGCTCTGCTCCAACGGGCCAAGGAACATCTCGTACATACGCAAAGTATCCGCGCCATAACGAGCAATCAGATCATCCGGGTTAACTACGTTGAATTTGGATTTTGACATCTTTTCAACTTCGACACCGCAAATGTATTTGCCACCTTCAAGGATGAATTCGGCATCTGTATATTCAGGGCGCCATTCTGTGAACTTTTGAATATTCAACACATCGTTGTCTACTATATTCACATCCACGTGCAGTGGCGATGTTTTGTATTCCTTAATCAATCCATGCGAAACAAAAGTATTAGTACCTCTGCCTTCTTCATCAACCAAACGGTACACAAAATTACTTCTGCCCTGAATCATCCCCTGGTTAATCAGCTTTTTAAAAGGCTCTTCCTCAACCACCAGATTCACGTCCTTCATAAACTTATTCCAGAAACGGCTGTACAGCAAGTGTCCTGTGGCGTGCTCACTCCCACCTATGTATAAGTCTACATCCTTCCAGTACTCCACCGCTTTTTTGGATGCAAATTCACTGTCGTTGTGCGCATCCATATAACGGTACCAGTACCAGCTTGATCCTGCCCAACCCGGCATCGTTGAAAGTTCGTAATCTCCCAACGGATGTTTCCATCCTGTAGCTCTGCCCAAAGGCGGCTCACCGCTTTCGGTAGGTAAATATTTATCAACCTCGGGTAATACCAAAGGCAGTTCACTTTCTTCAATTAGATGAGGTAATCCATCCTTAAAATAAACCGGTACCGGCTCACCCCAATAACGCTGACGGCCAAAAATGGCATCACGCATTCTGAAGTTTATTTTTGCTTTACCCGCGCCAATTTCTTCCAGTTTGGCAATTACCGCTTTAGTACCCTCAGCATAAAACAACCCGTTTATAAAATCAGAATTAATATACCTGCCCTCTTTAGTAGGGTCGGCTTCTGTTTCTATTTGCTGAATGTCCATGATCGGTACTATCGGCAAATCAAAATGCTTCGCGAACAAATAATCACGCTGATCACCGCTTGGCACAGCCATTACAGCGCCGGTTCCGTAACCTGCTAACACATAATCAGCAATCCATAGTTGTATCTTCTCGCCGTTAAGGGGGTTCAGCACATAGCTGCCGGTAAATGCGCCCGATACCGTTTTGGTATCCGCCATCCTGTCCAGCTCCGATTTCTTTTTGGTTTGGGTGATGTAAGCTTCAATCGCGCCTTTTTGCTCAGGTGTTGTTAATTCCTTCACCAGTTCATGCTCAGGTGCTAGTACAACAAATGTCACCCCAAAAATAGTATCAACACGGGTAGTAAATACCTCTATATATTCTTGACTCTTAACACTTGATTTTTTATTCTCAATAGGAAACCTTACCGAAGCCCCGGTACTTTTACCAATCCAATTCCTTTGCATTTCTTTTAGAGGCTCGGGCCAGTCGATGGTATCCAAACCTTGTAAAAGGCGTTCGGCATAGGCTGTTATGCGCATGCTCCATTGCATCATTTTTTTTTGCTCAACCGGGTAGCCGCCGCGCTCGCTAAAGCCGTCTTTTACCTCGTCGTTTGCCAGTACTGTACCTAAAGCCGGACACCAGTTCACGGTGCTTTCGCGCAGGTAAGTCAGGCGATATTTTAATAGCTCTGCCTGCTGCTCATCGTGGCTCATGGCCTTCCATTCAGCTGCGCTAAAGCTTAAAACTTCTTCATCGCACACCGCATTTATGCCTGTTGAACCATGCTGCTCAAAATGCTTAACCAATACACTTATCGGTTCTGCTTTCTCGATGGCTTTATTGTACCATGAGTTGAACAGCTGCATAAATATCCACTGTGTCCATTTATAATAATCGGGCGAACTGGTGCGCACTTCACGGCTCCAATCGAACGAAAAACCAATCTGATCTAGCTGCCTGCGATAGGTAGCAATGTTAGTTTCGGTAGTAATTGCAGGGTGCTGACCTGTTTGTATAGCGTATTGCTCAGCCGGCAAACCAAATGAGTCGTAACCCATTGGGTGCAGTACGTTAAAGCCTTTTAAACGTTTATATCTTGCAAAAATATCAGAAGCGATATAGCCCAGCGGATGGCCAACATGCAGCCCCGCGCCTGATGGGTACGGGAACATATCCAGCACATAATACTTTGGTTTAGTGCTATTATCCTCAGCCTTAAAAGTTTGATGATCGGCCCAAAACTGCTGCCACTTTTGCTCTATATCTTTAAATTGATAGTCCATTTTATAATTAAGCGTATGAGGTAGCGAAATTAGTAAAATACCTATGAGTTTGGTAGTTAATTGATGATTAGTTGGAGAGGGAGAAGCAAGAGCAAAGATTCAAGAGTCAAGATGCTGGTAGAAGAAATGGTTAAAACACTGTTATCATACTGACAAAAAAGAAAAGCCCCAACTTACTGCCGGGGCTTTTCTTTATATAAATTGTGAACTATCCAGTTACAAATTTCCCCTCAAATCCTGCTCTCGTTCAATAGCTTCAAATAACGCCTTAAAGTTGCCTGCACCAAATGATTTAGCGCCTTTACGCTGAATGATCTCGAAGAATAAAGTTGGCCTGTCTTCAACCGGTTTGGTGAAGATTTGTAGTAAATATCCTTCATCGTCACGGTCAACTAATATGCCTAGTTCTTTTAGCGTTCCTAAATCCTCATCGATGTGTCCAACACGATCGGTCAGCTCATCATAGTAGGAGGTAGGTACAGTTAAAAACTCTACGCCACGGCTTTGCAGGTCGGTTACGGTTTTTACAATATCATGCGTAGCTAATGCCATGTGTTGTACACCTTCGCCCTCGTAAAACTCCAGATATTCTTCAATTTGTGATTTCTTTTTACCTTCAGCCGGTTCGTTTATCGGGAACTTAACATAACCGTTGCCATTGCTCATTACTTTGCTCATCAGCGCTGAATATTCAGTAGAGATCATTTTATCATCAAAGGTTAAAATGTTTTTGAAACCCATTACATCTGCATAAAAATCAACCCACTGGTTCATTTTATGCCAGCCTACGTTGCCTACGCAATGGTCTACATATAAAAGGCCGGTATCAGTTGGATTGTAGTGTGTCTCCAGCTTTTTATAACCCGGTAAAAATAATCCGTTGTAGTTTTTACGTTCGATGAACATGTGTACGGTATCGCCATAAAGCATGATGCCGCTGGTGCGTACTTCGCCATGCTCATCGGTAAACGTTTGTGGTTTTTGATACGGTTTTGCACCGCGACTTACCGTCTGCTGAAATGCGTCGTAAGCATCATCAACCCAAAGAGCCAGTATTTTTACACCATCGCCGTGTTTTTTAATATGCTCCGCGATGGGGTGATCCGAATGTAAGGGCGTAGTTAATACCAGGCGGATTTTGCCTTGTTGCAATACGTATGATGCCTTATCGCGTACGCCAGTTTCAGGACCTGAATAAGCCAGATCCTGGAAGCCGAAAGCGGTTTTGTAATAATGGGCAGCCTGCTTGGCGTTGCCTACATAAAATTCAACATAATCAGTACCGTTCAAAGGTAAAAAATCAGTTGTTTGGGTTGGTTTATCTAATGTTTGTGTTTGCATGGTTTGTGTTTTAATGTTTGTTTACCCCTCCGTCTCCTTCGTCGACACCTCCCCCTAATATCAGGGGGAGGCCGGCTGGGGGGTAAATTTTACTCTGCCCAGCCTTTATAATAATTCGGGTCCTCTATTTTTATTGCTTCTTCGGTGATCATCAGTGGACGGAACGGGTCTATCATCACGGCCAATTCCTCTGTTGATTCCTTGCCTATTGATTTTTCAACCGAGCCGGGTGATGGTCCATGTGGGATGCCGCCGGGATGCAGGGTGATTTGCCCTTTAACCACATGCTTACGGCTCATAAAATCACCATCTACATAATATAAAACTTCGTCGCTGTCCACATTGCTGTGGTTATATGGTGCAGGGATTGATAAGGGGTGATAATCAAACTTGCGCGGCACAAATGAGCAAAGCACGAAGTTATTGCCTTCAAACGTCTGGTGCACAGGTGGTGGTTGATGTAGCCTACCAGTTATCGGCTCAAAATCGTGTATAGATAGTGCCCATGGATAATGGAAACCGTCCCAGCCAATAAAATCGAAAGGATGCGTGCCATAGGTATAGGGGTAAATTAATCCTTGCTTTTTGATCAGGACTTTAAAATCGCCTTTTTCGTCGTGGGTTTCCAGGTCAGTTGGGCGTTTGATGTCACGCTCACAGTAAGGAGAGTGCTCCATTAACTGCCCGTATTCATTTCGGTAACGCTTTGGCGGGCGGATGGGGCTAAAGCTCTCCACTATAAACAAGCGGTTATCCGGCGTGTCAAACTCCAATTGGTAGATTGTCCCTCGTGGGATGATCACATAATCACCATACGCGAACTTGATCTTACCAAAGCCTGTTTTCAGTGTGCCTGATCCTTGATGTATGAAGATCACTTCATCAGCCTGACTATTCTTGTAGAAATAGTCGGTCATGGATTTGCGCGGGGCTGCCAGGGAGATGTGCAAATCGTTGTTTACCAGCATTGGTTTGCGGCTTTTCAGGTAATCATCTTCGGGTGCTACGTTGAAACCAATGAGGCTGGTATGCTTCAGATGCTTTTCACGGGCGATCTTGGGTTCAACTGAATATGGCTCGCTCAGTTCCTTAACAATGGTTGGTGGATAGGCATGATAAACCAACGAATACAAGCTGGAGAAACCTTCGGTTGATACCAGTTCTTCAGCGTATAAAGTTCCATCGGGCTTACGGAACTGCGTATGCCGCTTTGGCGGAATTTTTCCTAATGTATGGTAAATAGGCATAACTAATAATTGGTTTATTATTAACAGTTTACAAACTTTAAAGTTTAAAAAAGCAGGAAATAACAGGAATGCGCCGGATCAATCCGACAATGAAAATTTTATCCCTGAAAAGAGGTAATTAGTACTGTGCCAGTACGATTGAACTGAGCATAGCATCCCTGAAAGAAGAAGCATCACTCATTGAAGTGAGGCCAAGGGAAAAATAAAAGTGCTTTTGAATGCTCATAATGGTTTAACCAAAATTAGGCTTTAAATGTTTAACATGCAAGCTTTTTTTAGTGAGTGGTTGATTGTGTTGAATGATGTATCACTGTGCCACGATGCAAATGGAACACATGGTACTGTTGGTACACTTTTAGCTCCAAAAAGCCCCTAAAATATCACAAAAAAGCGATTTTACATTGATTTTAGATTGAAATTTAGTCGATTTTAGTCCAAAAATAGCTCATTTTCGCCCAAAAACCATCCAAAATTGATCAAAAAAGCAATAAAAAACAGCAAAAAACACATGATTTTTACGTGTTTTATCCTCTTTCCGCCGAAGGCGAAGAGAGGGGCGACCAGCGTAGCGTAGTCGGGGTGAGTCAACTTTTCATCCAACAAAATCAACCCAATAAACCACTCAACAAAATCAACTAAAAAGCGTTAGCTTTGAGTTAACCAACCATTATAACCATGAAATTAGTATCCTACAAAACCGAAGACCGGGAGCATCTTGGTATTTACATAAACGGGCATATTTATAATTTGAATTCCTGCGACAAGCTGATACCCGATAATATGAACGGGTTTTTGTGGGGTGGTGATGAGCTGATGGAGCATGCACAAAAAGTAAACAAGGCCATCAGTACCGGGAAATTAGAAGCCCGCGAAGAGCTTTTTTTTGAACTGATAGCGCCAGTGCCGCACCCTACGTCATGTCGGGATGGTTATGCTTTCCGCCAGCATGTGGAAACTGCCCGCCGCAATAGGGGAGTGGGGATGATAGCGGAGTTCGATCAGTACCCGATATTTTATTTTACAAACCATAATGCGATACAGGGCCCGGGCGAAATTGAGTGTATGCCCGACCATTTTCAGCAGTTGGACTTTGAGCTGGAAGTAGCCGTGGTACTCAATAAAAAAGGACGTAATATCCGTGCTGCCGAGGCGGACAGCTTCATTGCCGGATACATGATCATGAATGATATGAGCGCCCGCACCCTGCAAATGGAGGAAATGCTGCTCAACCTTGGTCCGGCTAAGGGGAAGGATTTTTCTACAGTGATTGGTCCGTGGTTAGTAACACCTGATGAGTTAGAAGCTTACAAAGTGCCAACCAAACCCGGCCATACCGGTAACAGCTATAATTTAAAAATGGTATGCCACGTAAATGGCAAACAAGTTTCAGCAGGCACCATGGCGGATATGGACTGGACTTTCGCCGAAATCATCGAGCGCTGCGCATACGGCTGTGATGTTTTCCCGGGCGATGTGATTGGTTCCGGCACAGTAGGCACAGGTTGCTTTCTGGAGCTGAATGGTACGGGCAGATTAAACAACCCCAACTACCAACCCCAATGGCTGCAACCTAATGATCTGGTTGAATTGGAAGTTACGGGTTTGGGCATGCTGGGCAATATCATTAAACAAGCAGATAGCGATTTTTCGATATTGGAGTTGAAAAAAATAGGTGAGCCAAGCATTTAAAAGCTGGGGTACGAGCGATTCCCCTATTGAGAGGGGGCAATAACATACATAGTTACACCAATCAGTTATAAAAACCTGTATATAAATTGTTTAATAACAAATGTAACTACATCTGAGTCTAAACAAAAATGAAAAATTCAATGGAGGTTTTTGGGCAAAGTTTTCTTTGCCGTTGTCACAGGAGATGAGTAACTCTTTGTTTGAGGTAACATGTGCTGTAATGTGTCTATGCGTTTGTTTATCACTTTTAATTCTTGTGGTAACAGATTGTTTGGAACGTCTTTTTGGTAACTAAGATACGCTATAAACGCACTACAAGCGGCAACCCCTACAGTAGCCCATAAAATCCATTTTTGACGATTTAGTATATTTGTTTGAATTGTAGAATTGCCGGCAATTATTTTATTTGTAGATGATTGCTCTTTTGCAATAGTTACCATAGAATTATTTGTTTCTAAAGTGGATTTATCACGCCTTACATTGTTTAAAAACTGAAATCCTGTAACTGTAATATGTGCTAAAATGGTTAAATCAATATTCTCGTTTTGAGTTTTAAAGTCAGCCGGGGATATTGTATATTCCAAATAACTATCCTCTTTTATTTTCTTCAGAAACAAGTCAATTTGATCGGTTCTGCGTAAATACCCGAAATTTGTTTCTTTCGTGAATTTTTTATTAAGCAGAAAATATATGTCAACAGTATTATTTATCCCTTGCTTATATAAATAATCTAAAATTTCAATATAAGGGTCTTCCATACTCTAAAGCTACATTTTTATTCAGTCTCCGCAGGGGGCTCTCGAAGAGAACCCTGAGGTTTAAAACATTATTTAGTCTATCGTCGGTATTTTCACCGCACTACTTTCAATTCAATTTCTATCAATAAAAAACTGCTGACTCACAATCTTACCACTCTCAACCTTATAAACGGCAAGCTCTACCACACGCCGACTTTCGCCGCCTTTTGGGGTGATGTGCAACGAAAAAATAACACTAAAATAACTCCCTGAAGAAATGGCATCGGATACTTTTACCTCATGTATTTCAGTATTGGCTAAGAAATCCTGTTCCCTTTGTATCAGTGCCGGTAACCCTTTTACCGGTTCCGGGCCTGCAATGGGGTCAATACTGATGGCGTTGTCGCTAAAAAGTTCGGTATAAGCATCCACAAATTGGCCGGCATTGCATAATTCAATAAGGCGGGACGCGATTGTTGTTATAGTTGTCATTTTGATTATCTTTTATTGTTAATTAACTCCTTATAGATGATAGTGCTTGGGTTAAACGAATGTAATTAATTTTGATACTCCATTCGCTACCGATGATAACCTTTTTATCCACCACCTGTCATTCTGAAGGCGACAAGTGAATATGCAAGGACGCTAAACCTATCGAAGTCGATTCATGTTGTGGTCGGTGTTTTCACCATAGGTGCTCGGAAGATTGCATTTCTGTTTTTTAATTAAAAAAATGCAATTTCATGGGTGATATTTCGTGCATATATTACACATAGTAATAAACACTCATGATAGCGATGAATAACAACAGATTATCAACAGTTGAACTGCGTGAAGCTTTCTTTATGGCGCTTTACAAAAAGGCGTTTCCCGTAGTCGCCCGTTATGTAGCCCGGATGGGTGGCAGCCTTGAAGAAGCACAGGATATTTTCCAGGATACACTGGTTATATATTACGAAAAAGTTGCGTCGGCACAGTCCGAGAGCATTGTAAACGAGAAAGCCTATTTGTTAGGTATTGCCAAAAGGCTGTGGTTGCAGCATTATAAGGCCGGGCTTAAAAACCAACCCTTAAATGATTTTGACATCGAAGTTGTACCCGATCAACAACCTGCCACCAACAAGCTACTGCATTACCTGGAAACTACAGGCAAAAAATGTATGGAACTGCTTAAAGCTTATTACTACGATTATTTGCCTGTTGGTGATGTGGCTACGCTGTTTGGCTACTCGGGCCCACATTCGGCTACGGTAGCAAAATATAAATGCCTGGAGAAAGTAAGGGAAACTGTTAAACAAAACTCATTAAACTATGCGGATTTCATTGAATAACATCAAAGCTATCGACGATTATATTTTGGGCAACCTACTCCCCGGCGACGCGCTTTTGTTTGAGGCCAACATGCTATTGAACAACGATTTGGTAAACGATATGGAGCATCAACAAAACACTTATGCAGTTATCAGGCAATATAGTCGCCAAAAGATAAAGGATGAGATTGTCGCCGTACAGAAAATATTAGCTACAACACCACAACACAGGGGTTTTATGCATCGCATTGCCAATCTGTTTAAAAAGTATTAAACCATGGAAATCAATCATAACGAATTTAGAAAATACGCGGTTAAGCATCACCGCATTGGCAGCCAGCATGTAGATAGTTACATAAGCCGTGCTGCAAGCATCCCCAAAAACATGACGCCTTATATTATGGAAGAGCGCCAATTGAACGTTTCGCAAATGGATGTTTTTTCGCGCCTGATGATGGACCGGATCATATTCTTAGGCGAGCCGGTTGCCGACCGGATGGCAAATATAATTCAGGCGCAGTTGCTTTTTCTGCAATCGGTAGATGCTAAAAAGGATATCCAGCTTTATATCAATTCGCCAGGCGGCGACGTCTATTCAGGCATGGGTATTTATGATACCATGCAATTGATCACACCCGATGTGGGCACCATTTGTATTGGGATGGCCGCTTCTATGAGCGCTGTTTTACTTTGCGCAGGCAAAGCAGGAAAGCGTGCCGCCCTGCAGCATTCGCGTATAATGATTCACCAGCCATCAGGTGGGGTGCAGGGCGTTTCAGCAGACATCGAGATCACGGCACAACAAATTATAAAGGTAAAGCATGATCTGTACAAGATCATCGCCAAACATAGCGGCCAGACCTATGATTGGGTGCACAAAGCATCTGACCGCGACTATTGGATGACAGGCCCCGAAGCTAAAGGACACGGTATGGTAGATGAGGTGTTAGGAGATATAGACTAAAGCTGCGCCTGCAATCAGAATTGATAAATAATCGGGACCATAGCCTATGGTCGATATTCTCATTGCATCACCAACGAATTGCGTGCTGTCATGCTGAGGTACTCGAAGCATAAGCGTAAAGGCCTTTGTCCACATGCTTCGAGTGCCTCAGCATGATACCCTTTTTTAATCTTTCGAACACCTATGGTGTTTTCACCGCACCATTAAATAAAATCATGTTAATCCTCAAATCCCATAAATCATGGTTCACACAATTTTTTCTAATACATTTTTGACTTTTAACTTTTATTACTACATTTGCACCTCTTTTATAAGAAGTAAACACAATGAAAAAAGATCTGCACCCATCAAATTATAGATTAGTTGTATTTAAGGATATGTCTAACGAGTATTCTTTCTTAACTAAATCATGCATCGATACCCGTGAAACTGTAAAATGGGAAGATGGTAACGAATATCCATTAGTGAAATTAGAAATTTCACATATGTCGCATCCGTTCTACACTGGTAAAATGAAATTGGTTGATACCGCTGGTCGTATCGACAAATTCCGTACCCGTTACAACAAGAAATAATTATTTGTTTATAAATAATATAGCGAGTCTCCCGATACATCGGGAGACTTTTTTATTTTTGCGCCATGGCAATTATTCTTTTTGAAGATAACGCGCACCAATCCTTGCTTCCCTTAACCTACACTCGCCCTGTTGCCGATTTACGCATAGGTATTTTTACCATTGCCGAAAAGTGGGCCAGGCATTTAAAAACTGATTTCTCGTTTCATACCCGTGCCTATTTGCAGGGCAAGTTCCCCATAAAAATTACGGCTGATAATATATTTATCAACGGCTCATTTTGTCCGGATGCTGATTTAGTGGAAGCTATTGATAAGCTGCGTGTTGGCGATGCTTTAAAATATAAAGATCAGCTTGTAGCAGTTCGTTTAAACGAATCAGATGCGAAACATTTTACCACTAACGTTGATTACGGTCAGGCTATCGCCTATGAAAATTTTGCGGTAACCATCAAATACCCCGAAGATATTTTCAGGAAGAATGATATTGAACTCCGCAAGGATTTTAAGCTGGTAACCAACGGCCGCACAAGCACCGCTATCAGTAGTACCAATACTATCATCGGCGACGATTTTTTTGCTGAGGATGATGTTAAAACCGAATGCAATACCTTCAGTACTATTAATGGCCCTATCTATCTAGGTAAAAATACCGAAATATGGGAAGGAACCAACATCCGTGGCGCATTCGCCATTTGTGGCGATTCACAGGTGAAGATGGGCAGCAAAATTTATGGCGCTACTACCATTGGCCCATATTGCCGTGTTGGCGGCGAGGTAAATAACGCCGTTATCTGGGGATATTCAAACAAAGGGCACGAAGGTTATTTAGGTAACTCCGTTTTAGGCGAATGGTGCAATATCGGTGCCGATAGCAATAACTCCAACCTTAAAAACAACTATGCCGAAGTGAAGCTATGGGATTACACTACCCAAAGTTTCCGCAAAACAGGCCTGCAATTTTGCGGTATGATTATGGCTGATCATGTTAAATGTGGTATCAATACCATGTTTAACACCGGTACTGTTGTAGGTGTAGGATCAAACGTGTTTGGCGCGGGCTTTCCACCTAATAACGTCCCTGATTTTGCATGGGGTGGGGCGCAGTATGGTTTTGAGGAGTACTCCCTGCACAAAATGCTGGAAACCACGGCCAAGGTATTTGAACGCCGTGATCACCGTGAATTTAATAACGATGAGCAAAACATCCTGAAAGAAGTATTTAAACTGACCAAAGCATATAGAGAAATTTACATTTAGAAATTATTACACAACACAAAATGAGAAAAAAAATAGTTGCCGGAAACTGGAAAATGAACCTTGATTATAACGAGGGATTAGCCTTATTTTCAGAAATAACCAATATGGTTAAGGACGAAATTACCGGTAAACAGCAAGCTGTAGTTTGCAGTCCGTTTATACACCTGCACAGTTTAGTGCAAATGGCCAAAGGTTATGATAAAGTTTCTGTAGGCGCGCAAAATGCTCACCAGGCAGAATCAGGTGCTTACACAGGTGAGGTATCGGCTAAAATGTTAAAATCAGTAGGCGTGGAGTATGTGATCTTAGGTCACTCTGAGCGCCGCCAGTATTTTGGCGAAACCAATGAATTATTGGCCAAAAAAACGGATACAGCTTTAGCAAACGATTTAAAACCGATTTTTTGTATAGGCGAAACCTTGCAGGAGCGCGAAAGTAATGTGCATTTTCAGGTGATCAAAGATCAATTGGCTGAAGGCGTATTTCATTTAGATGCAGCTAACTTTGCAAAGTTAGTTATCGCTTATGAGCCTGTTTGGGCCATCGGTACAGGTGTAACGGCATCAAGCGATCAGGCGCAGGAAATTCACGCTTTTATCCGTAAGGAAATAGCTGCAAAATACAGCCAGCAAGTAGCTGATGATACCACTATTTTATACGGCGGAAGTTGCAACCCTAAAAATGCCCCTGAATTATTTGCCCAGGCAGATATTGACGGTGGATTGATAGGCGGCGCATCATTAAAATCGAGAGATTTTGTTGATATATTAAGAGTGTTTAATTAACTATTGAGCGAGTTAGTGAATTAGTGAATGAACGATTGGTGTCTTTTTAAAATCACTCATTCACTAACTCACTCATTCACTAATTATAACAAATGAAAGTATTCCTTCCTCCATTTGCCGGTTTTGTAGTATTCGCTGTAATAGTGTTGCTGCAATCCATTGTTTTCCCCATTCATTTGGGCGACATGGGCAAGGGGAATTTACATGCTTTTATGGCTTGTTTTTACTACTGCTGGCCTTTATATTTTATCACCGCATTATTAACGCAATATGTGATTGTGTTGCCGATATGGGAGGCCGCGCATTCGTGGTCGATGGTGGGGAAGGATGCGGCTGTTACGGCCACCGCTTTATTATGCGCGCTTTTTGCCGGCGGTATCGCTTACATCATCTGGGATGAGCAAACAGGCATTTACCATTTAGCCGGTATGGCAATATTAATGTTGCTGATACAGCTAACATATTGGGTCATCAATTTTTTTATGTTGGGGCTGATAGTTGGTGGTAAAATAAAATTGAAGCACAAGCCAACTACTGCTACTGAATAATATCTACCTAAAATGAATTACTACGAATTACTTTTTACCCTTATAGTTACAGAGGATTACCAGCAGGATATGCTAATAAATACCCTGGGCGAAGTAGGCTTTGATACTTTTGAAGAACTGGAATTCGGCTTTAAAGCCTATATCCCTGTAGATGATTTTGATGAGGCTAAGCTTATAGAGGCATTAACGCCTTACCGGGATATGTTCACATTTAGCTATGAAATTGCGCTGATCCCCCAAAAAAACTGGAACGAGGTATGGGAAAGTAATTTTGAACCTATAAATATTCAGGGTAAGATATTTGTACGCGCAACCTTCCATGAGCCGAAGCCAGAGATCGAATATGAGATCGTGATCGACCCTAAAATGGCATTTGGTACAGGGCATCATCAAACTACATCCATGATGTTGGAACTGATGCTGGAGAACGAATTCTCTGCTAAAAATGTGCTCGACATGGGCTGTGGTACCGGTATCCTGGCTATCATGGCATCAAAATTAGGCGCGGATAAAGTTACCGCTATTGATTATGATATTGTTTGTTTTGAAAGTACACTGGAAAACGCGCAATTAAATAATATCGATAATATTACCGCCATCTGCGGATCAAAGGAAGTGATACCTGATGAGCATTATGACACCATATTAGCCAACATCAACCGCAATATATTGCTCGACCAGATACAGCGTTACAGTGAGGTTTTAAAGCCCGAAGGGGAGCTGTATTTAAGTGGTTTTTATGAGCAGCCAGACCTGGATATTATTATGGATGAGGCCCGTAAATATGGTTTAAAATACATCATTCATAAAAATAATAACGATTGGGTTGCCGCCAAATTTATTAAGTAACTTTTTAATAAGTTGATACGTACAAGGTGTCGTAATTTAGTGATAATGAAGTAGTAGTAATTAAACTGCTACAGTTATTTTTTAATAATTTATTAGGTTATTAAAAAATAATCATAACTTTATTAACTATAGCGCAACCTATCTCATAATTTAATTTTTATATGAAAACACTTGGTAAAAAAATAAGGTTACTTCGTCATCAAAAAGGCTGGAGCCAGGAAGATGTTGCGAAGCGTTTGGACATCTCGATACCAGCGTTTTCTAAAATTGAAACCGGAATAACCGATATTAATTTATCACGCCTTGAGCAGATAGCCACATTGTTTGAAATGGGGGTTGTGCAACTACTCACCTTTAATGAAACCGAACAAGATCAAAAATTTATAACTGAACTTGAAAACGTACACAAACGTTTAAATGATCGTGAAAACGAAGTTATTGAACTGCAGAAAAAAGTTATCGAGCTTTTTGAAGAGCTAAGACACAGACGCGAAATAGCATAGTGATATAATACTTTGAAAAAAAGAGTTTAGTTATACTAAGCTCTTTTTTTATGCGAAAATATAGCGCATTGTTAAATGCTTTTTGCCGAATACACTACCCATAGCCGCATGCAGCGCGATCATTTTTTCATTAAAATCGCCCACCCATGATAGTTCCATTTCTTCATATTGGCTAAGGGGCAACACATATTCACCAAGTTTTATAAACAGCGCCGATTCTAAACCATGGTTTTGGAATTTTTGTTTGGTGCCCATTACAATAGCCCGCATGCGGTTAACACCCCGCCATTTTAGGTATAAAAAAGTTAGTTTGCCTTTCAGGTCGAGTTTTCCTTTTAGAGGTTTTATCATCGGGTTGGCATCAGGCAACACAATATTGAATGATGCGGGTTCGCCATTAAAGTAAGCAAACCATATCAGGTTTTCATCCATTAAAGGCTTCATCTTCCTGAAGCTTTCTAAGATGGTAGCATGCGTAATCGGCACAAAATTCTCGAAGCCTTTCCAGGCATCATTATAAATCTCAATAAAATCAGCCGCGAATTGTTCAATTTCACTTGCCTTAAGGTGCTTAAAAGTATAACCGGGTTTTTGGATCACCCAGTTGGCTATTCTCCTAAACCTTTCGGGGAAAGGCTTAAGCACATTCAGGTAATTGGTGATCTGCTCGTACTGGGTTTTAAAGCCATAGTTTTCAAAAAAAGCTTTATAATATTCCGGGTTATAATTCATCCCATAGGATGGGGGCGAGCTGAAACCTTCGCTCAGTAAACCCCAAAAAGTATCGTTTTCACCAAAATTGATGGGGCCATCCATGGCTTGCATGCCATTTTCTTTTAACCAGGCTTTGGCAGTATCAAACAATAAAAAAGCTGCTCTTTCATCATCAATACATTCAAAAAAGCCTACGCCACCGGTGGGTTGTTCGTAATTGTAAGCTTTTTCGTTATTAATAAACGCGGCTATCCGGCCAATCAGCTGGCCGTTCTCATCGGTAAGCACCCAACGGATACATTTGCCATGGTTATAAAAACTGTTTTTAGCCGGGTCGAATATAGCCTCAACATCATTATCAAGCGGGCATACCCAAATATCGTCATTTTGGTAAATTACCCTTGCTACATCTAAAAATGCTTTTTTTGTTGCCTTATCCTTAACCTCGGTTATAACCATTTTGTATTATAAATGCCCAAATATAAAAAAAGCATCCAGAGGCATGTTCTGAATGCTTTACTAAAAATATATATAAATGTTTTAAAAATCGTCTTCCTCGTCGAATTCCTCAAAGCTTTCGTAACCACTAATTTCATCAAGCGGCATATCAAAATCTTCATCATCCTCGTCATCAATAATCCTCTTCTTAGCTTTCGGATCAACAGATCCCGGAGCTGTTTTCTTCGCGCCTGCACTTTTTGAATCGGGCTTTTTCTTTGAAGGTTTTTTTGGCGTTCCCATTGTCGAATTTTTAGTTTAAAACTTAATTCTATGTAAATTTAAATCAAATAAAATATAAAATTGCCTATTAGCAAATAGCGAACTATTTATTAGTAAAAATAATTAAAATCCATTTTTATTAAAAATATCATTTAAAATTATTCTGTGGCCTCGCCAATAGAACTTTCTTCCGTTGTAAGTTCTTTCATATTAGGCAAATCATTCATGCTATTTATGCCAAAATAATCCATAAACAGGCTGCTTGTGCCATACAGTATTGGCTTGCCAACAGCCTCAGATTTACCCACAATGGCTATTAATTCCTTTTCGAGCAGTTTTTGGATAGAGTAATCACAGTTTACACCACGTATCTGTTCAACATCGGTTTTGGTGGTTGGTTGCCGGTAGGCTATTACCGCTAGTGTTTCCAGCGCTGCCTGGCTCAGTTTCTTTTTTGAGCGTTGCGATTGCAGCAAATTAATAACCGGATGGAATGGTTTTTTAGTGAGGAATTGATAGCCATTATTTACTTTAACCAACTCAATCGCCAAGTTCTCGTCCCGGTATTTTTCGCTGATATTATTGATGCTCTTATTTATTTGCTCAATACTGATGTCCTGTTCCAAAGCTGCCTGTAAGCAATACGCTATCTCCTCAACCCGCAAACTTTGTTCCGATGAAAATATAAGGGCTTCAATATAAAGGTCTGTGTTTGACATTTTTAACTATAAATTTAAGTTGTATTCCCTGAGGTTGTGATTAATAACCTGAAAGTAAAAAACCGTTAACGACTATTGGGCGTATCTACCCATATAAACTTATAAAATTAATCATCTATTATGAAAACAGAAACAGATTTAACTAATGTTAATGTAAATATGGCCCGTAGGTCGTTTTTGCGTTATGCAGGCGCTGGAGTGGCCGGGATAGGCTTATTGTCAGCTGTATCCTCATGCCATAAAGATCATAATGTTGTCCCTACAGCGGGTGTAACTGATGTGGGAAGTGGTGATATAGGTGTATTAAATTTTGCCTACGCACTTGAACAACTGGAAGCTGCATTTTATTTACAAGTGGTTGCAACCCCCTACACCAGCATTCCATCAATTGAATTAGCATATTTAACAGATATACGCGACCATGAAGTATGTCACCGTGAGTTTTTTAAAGCAGCATTAGGTACCAGTGCCATACAAGGATTAACCCCTGATTTCAGCAAAATAGACTTCACAAGCAGAACAGCGGTATTAGCTGCTGCTAAGGCTTTTGAAGACCTAGGTGTAACCGCCTATGATGGTATTGCCTATAACATACAAAATGCTGCTTATTTATCCATTGCTGGTAGTATTGTTTCGGTGGAGGCAAGGCATGCGGCTTTGATCGGCAATTTAATAACCCAGGGCAATTTCGTATCGTCAGATCAGGTTGATACCAACGGTTTAAACATTAGCAATAAACCAAGTGCGGTATTAGCGGGAGCCAATGTTTATTTAAAGACTAAAGTTTCAGCTAACAGTTTCAGTTAATCACCTTTAACAATTACAACCATGAATTTATTTAGTATAGTAGAAGAAATAGAGAAAATTGACCCGGAATTTAATGACCGGATCAGCCCTCGTCGCGATGCGATAAAAAATATTACAAGCTTTGGCTCTAAGGTAGCCATTGCTGCGGTTCCATTTGCTTTAGGCAATTTATTCAAAAAAGCCTATGGTCAAACAGCATCAGCAAGTGTAATTAGTGTATTAAACTTTGCGCTAACACTTGAAATATTAGAAGCGACATTTTACAACGATGGGATGGCAGCTTCAGGATTAGTAACTGATACCTCATACATTACTCAAATTCAGTCTGACGAGAACAAACACGTTGCCTTTTTAACAAGCGCAATTAGTGCCGCTGGCGGTACCCCTGTTACCGCGTCTGATTTTGTGTATCTGGATTATACCGGTGGTGCTGGTTCAATGGCTGGTCCATTCACTGGTGTTTTTACAAACTATCAAACATTTTTAGCTGTTGCCGAAACATTTGAAGATACAGGTGTACGCGCATACAAAGGCCAGGCCCCTAATTTATTAGGTAACCAAACTTATTTAACTGCAGCACTTGATATACATGCTGTAGAAGCAAGGCACGCGTCGGCAATCCGTTATTTACGTACAACTAAATATGGTGCAACTGTATTGCCATGGATTACCAGCACTGCGTCAGCAAGTGTTGATACCTCTGGCGCTGCAAGTAATGATACCGGCGTTGCAGCAGTAAATGCAAATTACGGTGGTGCAACACCAGAAAACACAACTGTACAAGGTGGTGTTAACATTCTTAATTTACCAAGTGCAACAGGTAGTACAACAACATTTGCTGCTGCAAGCGCTGCATTTGATGAGCCGTTAACAATGGCTGAAGTACTTGCCATATTAGTGCCGGCATTTACAAAACCAAAAAGTTAATTAGTAAGCTAATAAAACAAAAAACGCCGTGTAATATTACACGGCGTTTTTTTATGGAGTTTATCATTTTTAATAATTAATAACCTGCTCCTCAATCTGTACAGGTACATCACGCCATTCATATTTTTGGTTGCGTAGCTGGGGTTCAAAACCTGCTTCTGCAATTGAGTCTTGTATTCCTTTGGCGGTAAACCTATGTGGCGCACCCGCTGCCGATACTACATTTTCTTCGATCATTATCGATCCAAAATCATTTGCACCTGCCTGTAAACATATTTGGGCAACCTGTTTACCCACTGTAAGCCATGATGCCTGTATGTTCTTGATATTAGGCAGCATAATACGACTTAATGCAATCATGCGGATATATTCATCGCCCGTTACATTGTTGGTGATACCACGAACTTTACGCAACAGTGTACCATCATCCTGGAAAGGCCATGGTATAAATGCCACAAAACCATAATGGCCTTCAGGTTTTTCAGCCTGAACCTCACGTATCCAAACTAAATGCTCAAAACGCTCTTCAATGGTTTCTACGTGACCAAACATCATGGTAGCCGAGCTTGGCAAATTAAGCTGATGTGCCGCACGCATCACGTCCAGCCATTCCTTACCGCCGCATTTTCCTTTTGATATCAGCCTGCGTACACGGTCATTTAGGATCTCGGCGCCTGCACCTGGTAACGAGTCCAAACCCGACTCTTTCATCGCCCTGAGCACATCAATATGGCTCATATTCTCTAGTTTTGCTACGTGAGCAATCTCTGGTGGGCCTAATGAGTGTAATTTTAGGTTTGGATATAATTCTTTTAGCTGTTTAAATAAGTCGGTATAAAAAGATAAGCCTAAATCAGGATGGTGGCCGCCTTGTAGTAACAACTGGTCTCCACCATAACGGAAAGTTTCTTCGATCTTCTTTTTATAGGTCTCGATATCAGTAATGTAACTATCCTCGTGCCCGGGGCGACGGAAAAAGTTGCAAAACTTACAGTTGGCAATACAAACGTTGGTGGTGTTTACATTTCTATCTATCTGCCAGGTAACCTTGCCATGCGGAACCTGTTTTTTACGCAGTTCGTTGGCCACATACATCAAATCAGGCGTAGATGCGTTATTATATAAAAAAACACCCTCTTCCTGGCTCAGGAAATCAAATTGTAAAGCGCGCTGTAACAGATCGGCTGTATTCATATACAAATATAAGTAGTTTCAGTTTGAAGTAAGCAGTTTGCCGTTAGCGAAATGTAAAAGTTTATTGAGAGTCTTACTTTATTAGGTAGTATGGTGAAGCCATTATAGGTGTTCGAAGATGGAAAAAGGAAGCATAGGCCCTGTGTGATTCCCGCCTTGGGGCGGGGGAGGGTGGGGTTTAATAGATTATTTAATGTTAGCTTCTGGTCGGTGTTTTTACAATAAGTTTTCACCGCACCACTTAATCGTTACTTACTTCTCTATCAAATAAACCTTACCCAAAACCTCACCGCGGGTTGCCCTATTAATAAATTTCGGCAGAATGTTTTCCTGCGGATAATCAATAAACGTCTGCATGATCTTGAAATTCGCATGGCCCTGCACCAAAATATCCATGGATGGTTGGTTTACATAAAATACAGCGCTATCAACGGGTTTAAAATTTTGGAACTCTTCCAAAGGAATAAAGTCGACGTGCTTTTGGTTATAAAACTGAAAGATATTGTTCTCGGTGCGTAACGAGTAAACATGCAGGTGGTTAAATTGAGGCTGGTTCAAATAATCCGCTGCCGTTATTTGACCTTTGTAAGCTGTTATCTGCTCATAAAATACCGTATTCAAATAAAAGTTTACAAACAGCACCACCGTACAATTTAGCAGGAAAACCTTAATGTGGTTTACTTTTATTTTATAGCAGATCAAGGCAATCAACAATATGGCGGCCACAACATCTACATAAAACCAAAACTCTTTATCCGGGCTCGAAAAATAATTAATCAGCAATACCAAAATTGGGAAAGCCACAATATAAACCCATTGCCCAACCAATCTGAATGCGTTACCGGCCTTACTTAATTGCTTAAAACAATAAGGAGCGGTAACCACCGCGAACAATGGGAAAATAGTATTAGTATAAAATGGCAACTGGAACTTCGACAGTGAAAACAGCACCAGCAATAATAAACCGCCACACAGGGTATAATATTCAGTCAGTTTTTGTTTTTGGTAGATGTTTTTCAGATTTTTAAATACCGCGTAGTAAAACATCAGGCACCAGGGCGCGAACGCCCAAAGCAGGGTATGCACAAAGAAAAACACATCGCCCGATTTATGGGTGATAGGCCCCTTATTTACAAACCTGCCGAACTGGCTATCCCACAAAAACCATTTAATGCCCGATACATGATGCGTACCGAAAACCAGCTTCTCCGGGTGCATATCAAACTGGATGTACAAAGCATATAACTCAGGCGAGATAAACACAATTATTAATACCGCTAAAGCCAGCCACTTAAAATTAAACAGACTGGTAAACCTCCGCTCAAACAAAACCTGTCCCAGCAAACCGCCATAAATGGCTACCATTACAAACAGGCCCTTAGTCATTAGAGCGCAGGCGGTTAACAGGGCCGCCAATACCAGGTCGGAGAATTTATAACGCTCATGCAATCGCGCAACATGGTATATGCTACCGATCACAAAAGCCATCAGGTAAGGCTCGGCGCGCACATCGGTATTGCTCATAATGATGCTTAACGAAGTCATCAATATTAAAACCGCAATGGCAGCAACCTCTGTACCATAATATCTTTTACTGAAGAGCCAGGTATACAACACACTCAGTATAAAAAACAACAGCGCAGGCAATCGGTATGCCCATTGGCTAATACCAAATAGTTTAAAGCTGCACATCACCATCCAAAATGGAAAATGTGGCTTATCCAGCCAATCCTGGTTATAGGTAAACAGCTCGAAGAATTCTTTTTTGTAGATGAGGTTTTTAGCGATAGACGCGTACAACCCGGGGTCGTCGGTGAAGAATTTTACGTTGATGCCTGAAAAATTTACAATCAGCGCTAAAACAAACAATAATATGTAAAACAGCTTGTTTTGTACCTTCATGCAGCAAAGTAAATAATCTGCGGGCAAATATCCGAAAATAAAAAACCCCTGCCTTGCGGCAGAGGTAAAAAACTCACAACAATTGTTTAACCTTATTCAGGCTATTCCTAACTGCAATGTGGGTTTCCTATAAAGTATTGTTCATAATTCGTGCCAATATTAGTTTTGATATTAATGCCAATGCCATAATATTAAAATTTCTCGTCGTTTCTGTAACAATAAGGCGCTAATTTTATCTTTACAATATAAAAACCATTTATTTGTCTGATCATGAAAACAACAATTCGCTTAAAGGCTGTACTATTTTTAGTAGTGGCCTGTATGTTTACCGGTGCTGCATTTGCACAAACTAAACCCATTGCCAGCCCACGCGATAGCGTAAGCGGTGTGGTTAATGGCTCAACCATTACCATTAACTATGGCAGCCCATCTGTTAGAGGACGCCAAATATGGGGAAAATTAGTTCCTTACGATTCTGTTTGGCGTACAGGTGCTAACGAAGCAACCCGTTTTACTACTACTAAAGATATTACTGTTGAAGGCAAAACTTTACCTGCCGGTACCTATGGTTTCTTCGCTATTCCCGGCGAAAAAACATGGACTATCATTTTTAACAGTGTAGCCAACCAATGGGGCGCATTTAAGTATGATGCATCAAAGGATGTTTTACGTGTAACTGTAACGCCTAAAAAATCTATTATGCACGAGCGTTTGGTTTATAAAATTAACGGCGATGGTTTCGAGTTAATGTGGGATGAACTTAAACTATCTGTAAAAACAAAATAAACTATAAGTAACAATTATATATAAAAGCCATCAGGAGATAATCCCGATGGCTTTTTGCTTTTCTGCGGATAATTTATCCGCTATATTTACCCCCATGCGCAAAAGGCCCCAAAGCAGCATTTTTAAAAAACGGATCATCATTATAGCAATACTTGCTGTTGTCTATTTCCTGTTGCAATGGCTCGAGGCTTATCCTTTAATTATTGAGCGTTATTATTCCACTGGTATCTACCCGGTAATTTGCCACATTCTTCACCCCATATTCAACCTTTTTCCATTTAGTGTTGGTGATATTTTATACCTCGTAGCTATTGGCTTCATTGTTTATTATATTGTTAAACTGATACGTTTATTGTTTAAAAAGCAGTTTAAACCTGCCGGGATGTTGGCATTGGGAATGATCATCACCCTGCAAATAGCTACCTTAAGTTTTTATTTTTTATGGGGATTGAATTACTTCCGCCCATCAGCAGGGGAACGATTAAAATTATCAGATAGCGACTACACCACCCAACAACTCTATACCCTCGCCCAAATGGCTATTGATAGCGCCAATGCTACCCGCGCACGCGTTACACCCGCCGATTTGCAGCAAGGCAACAAAGCCATCATCCAAACAGCCATTAAAGCGGTTAAGGTAATATCAGATGGTTCAAAGGATTTTTCAACTTACAGACCGGATATTAAACTGTCTTTATTTACCCCGGTGATTAACTACCTGGGTACCTCAGGCTATTACAACCCTTACACCACCGAATCGCAGATCAATTACCAGATGCCGGTATTCCTGAGGCCGTTTGTGGCTTGCCACGAGATGTCGCACCAGATGGGTTATGGTGCCGAGGATGAAGCAAACTTTGTAGGTTTTCTCATCGGCATCAAATCAAACGACCGCCTGCTGCGCTACTCCGCCTGGCACGAACTGGTTGACGAATGCATGGGCGATCTGCACATGCGCGACAGCACCCTCCAGATCCAACTAAAAAAACGTGTACTGCCCCAGGTTCACCTCGATTTTGTTGCCGAACGCAATTACTGGATCTCGCACGAAAGCACCATCGATGTAATCAGCAGCCTGTTTTACAACAATTTTTTAAAGGCGAACAACCAACCCCACGGCCTGCAAACTTATAACCGCATGGTAAGGCTGGTAATGTCGTGGGAGCGAGGAGAGAGGAGTGGAGTGCCGGAAGATGAAAAAAGGAGCGGAGAGCGAAGTGCCAGAGGCAGGTAGTCAGAAAGCGGTGGTTAGAAGTAAATAGCCGATGCCTCCATCCAACTCCTCGTACCCCACACCCGCACCTCTTCGCACCGACACCTCGCACCTCTCACCAACTTCACCAAAAAAACATATATTTGATATAATGAAAAAGCTATTGGTAATGCTGATTTTATGCCTAAGCGCGATAACTTCCCGTGCGCAGAGCGTTTCCATGTCTGATCTAACCAATCTGGCTACCATTAATATGACCGATGCTAACTATTTCCTAACCACAGGCAAACCATTTAAGCAGGAGTATAGTCAGGAGGTAAACGGGCTAACGCTTCGGCACTATGTAGGTACAACTGCAGCCTCAAAATGTGAAAGCGTAATTATGGGCGACGGTATCAAAACCAGCACCCCGCTTGTGTTGCATATAGTTACCTACACCAGCACCAATACAAAATATATCCTCGAGTTGATAGGCCAGGCAAAGTCTGCTGAATTAAAAAAGAATTTCCAGGGGATGGATCAGTTCAACAATATCTACATTTTTGATAATTTCCTGTACACCGTACACGTTTACATCAAAACCGATAACAGCGAAGGCACAGTAAAGGTTGAACAAAAATATTATGTAGAGTAATACTGCATATCAAAGGAAGCATCCATCACGCATCAAACAAAAAATCAATAAATTTAAAATCCATCTATTTTCATGAAAACTCTATTAAGCTTTTTACTGTCAATAATTATACTTGCGCCATGTGAGGCACAAAAAGTAAAGCCGGTTTTAAACCTGGTAAAAGGCAACACCTATTACACTGTCAGCACAGTAACATCGTCAATTGTGCAAAGCTATAACGGTCAGGATGTTACTGTTGCGGTCGACATGACATCCAAAACTGCCTATAACATTACCGATGTTAAGGATACCATTTACACCATGCAGGTAAGTTATGCCAATATCGCCATGAAAATAGTATCTCCAAATGGCACGGTTGAAATGAATTCCGACAAAAAGGATAGTACCGATATGTCATCGAGCTTCTTATCAGCCATGATCAATAAACCCTTCTCGGTAACCATTACCAAATCGGGCCGTGTGCTCGAAGTGAAGAATATCGAAGGTATCATCACCTCCATATTTGCAGGCATGCCTCAAATGGATGAAACGCAAAAAACGCAAATGAAAGCCCAGTTTATGCAGTCATTCGGCGAAAGCGCCTTTAAAGGTAACCTGGAACAGACCTTGGCTATCTATCCATCAATTAAAGTGTCAAAAGGCAATTCCTGGGTAATAAATACTACGCTGCAATCTGTAATGGCAGCCAATATCTCCACAACCTACCAGTTGCAGGATATAACAGATACCTATTATCAAATACATGGCGATGCTAAAATTACTTCAGCTAATGATGGCAAAGTAAGCGAGATAAACGGCATGCCGGTAAAATATGACCTGAACGGTACGCTAGCATCAGATATCAAAGCCGATAAAAAAACAGGTTGGGTGATAGAAGAAAAACTAAAACAAGATGTATCAGGAACTATCGATATCCAGGATAACCCAAAAATCCCAGGCGGCATGAAAGTTCCAATGAAGATCCATTCTGATATTACCACGACGGATCATTAAGAGGCTTGTCATTCTGGGGAACGAAGAATCTGTAAAGTAGTTTACACCGTACAGATTCTTCGTTCCCCAGAATGACAAGTTAAATTAAATCTCCCTCTTTGTCGCGCAGCGAAAGAGAGGGTCGACCAGCGAAGCGAAGTCGGGGTGAGTAACCTCCGCTTAACAAGTCTCCGTTATCCAAACTAATCTCTAATTAACCACTCTCTAATCACCATTATTTTATAAAAAAAAGCAGCACCCAACCGGGTGCTGCTTTTTTTTATAAAATAATTTAAAATGTTTTTATTGCCCAATCGTCTTTATCTTTAAATGCACAATACATTGGTAACAGCCGTAATGCCCGAGGATAAAAACAGTCATGTTATACAAACGATAAAATCGTATGGTAAAAACTTGCTGGGCTTTATTCGTCGCAGGGTAAAAAGCGATGCCGATGCGGAAGACATCCTGCAGGATGTTTGGTACCAGTTTAGTTCAGTGATCAATTCGCAGCCGATAGAACAAACAGGCGCCTGGTTGTACAAGGTTGCCACCAACAAAATTACCGATAAGCATAAAAAGAAATCAGAAACGCTATTGGACGATATGCTGGTGGGCAGCGATGAAGATCCTGATGATGACGGCACCGATTTTAAGGCCATCCTGCTAACAGAAGCATCTACCCCCGAAACAGAATACCTGCGCAATCTTTTTTGGGAAGAGCTTTTTTTAGCGCTGGATGAACTGCCCGAAAAGCAACGCCAGGTTTTCATCTGGAACGAATTGGAAGATGTTTCCTTTGCCGAGATGGCAGAACTAACCGGTGATAACGTGCAAACCCTGGTAACCCGTAAACGCTACGCTGTACTGCACCTGCGTAAACGGTTGAAACAATTATATGAAGAGATTACAGAATATTAAACGGCGAAGCCCTCTTGAGTGCTTTTCAAAACAAATAATTACACGAAAAAAATTAAAGACATGAAAAGAATATTTTTTAAAGGACGATTTATTTTTATCCCGATACTGGTAGCGGTTGTTTTATCGCTGGTAAGTTTTGTGGTAATGCAGTTATGGAATAACCTGCTGCCTGCTATACTGCACGTAGGTATAATAACTTTTTGGCAGGCCATGGGCATATTTATACTATGCAAAATACTGTTTGGCTTTGGTAAAGGAGGCCGTGGTTGGGGTAATGGAGGCGGAGGGCCATGGATGCGCCGCCGTATGGAGGAAAAATTTAAAAACATGAGTCCCGAAGAGAAAGAACGCTTCAAACAAAAAATGGCTGAGCGCATGTGCGGAGGTTTTGGTGACCACCGTCGTGGCAGGAGATTTGGTGATTGGGAAGATTTTAAAACCGAAACGCCAAAAGCAACCGAATAATTATTTTTTTAAATTATATGGAATACACAATTTTAATTTTGGTAAACGCAACAAACCAATGGTTATTGTTACCCCGTAAAGATCGGGACAGCTTTGTTGAAAAGGAGTTGCAACCGGTTTTTGAAAAATTCAGCTCATCATGTAAGATCAGATTGTTCGATTCGGATTTTACACATTCGAGAATTTCCGATTTTTTAATTATTGAAACTGATAATTTAAAGGAATATGGTTACTTGATAGGATATTTAAGGGAATCCAAAACATTTGCCATTCCTTATTTTGAGATAAAAGATTTAATTATCGGAGTGAATAATAATTTCCGTGGTTCTTTAAATATACAGGATATAACTACGGTTAATTAATCCGGCATGGATATACTGGTATTTGTAACAAATGTTGCCGACTCAAAAGCGGTTAGTAAGATTAAACCCTTATTAACCGCCATGCCGGCTATCGAGGATTGGAATGTCGATCTGGATGATTGCGACCGCATTCTGCGTATTGTAAGCAACGACTACCTTTGCCCACGCAAAGTAGAATCAGCCCTACAAACCGCCGGGTTTGATTGCTATGAATTGGGGGATTGAAAAACCATAAGTTCTCTTTTCTCCTTGTCATTCTGAGGGACGAAGAATCTATCCGCCAATGCAAAACGGAAGCAAAGTTTTGAGATTCTTCACTCCGTTCAGAATGACAAAAAGAGAGTAAAGCAATTAACTAAATAGCCACGCCTGCCGCTGTAAAGCGCAATGGCCCGGTACCCGACAGAGCCGCTGTTGCCCAGGAATCTTCATTAACCCAAAGCTTCTCATTTTCGGCAACAACGTGTACACCATCAGCCATAAAATCACCGCTAATGCGTATCACTGCTAAAGGCATGTTTACTTCAAATTCAGCAGTAATATTGTGTTCAAGGTTCATGGCGGTTTCGTTATCCAATTGATGAACATGTATTAGTACAGATCCATTACTGGTTAATACTTTTACGCTGTTTCGTTCGGTTTCAACCTTGTAATTGCCTTCGCTCTCGGCTTTGTTTCCGGTAAGGCGTATGTAATTGCCCGCGGCATCCTGAATATCCAGGTTTATACTGAAAAACGATGCCGGGTCGTTATCATGGTAAAGAGAATGAACATGCAGTATCTGCTTGGTAATATCGTCATTGGCAACAGTAATAACACCCTGTGGAACTATAAAAGCGCTGGTGCCGAAAAGGAATGCGTATTTCATGATATGTTGAGATTAATTGTATTTATTAACCTCAAAAACACCAAAATGTTTATTCAATGACACTTTTATTTTTAACGTGATAAGCTAAACTTGTAAGTTTGCCTTATTAATTAGTTGATTGGTTGAATAAGTTGATTGTGTTAGATTAAGTTCCCTTTTTTTAATCACTAACTCACTCATTCACCAAATAAACAATCACTCAATCACTAATTCGCTCATTCACTAAATAAATAAAAAAAACATGATAACTGCCTTAGACGAAAAAACAGCACTCGTATTAATCGATATGCAAAAAGGGATCGTAGCGTTCCCTGTAGCGCACCCAATAGCCGGTGTGATTGAAAACACAGCTAAGTTAGCCGACGCTTTTCACAAAGCCGGTCAGCCGGTTGTAATTGTTAATGTAGATCCTGCAAAATTTAAACCATCGCGTAAAGAACCTGCACCATCTCATGGCGGTTCATTACCAGCTGATTTTATCGAGATCATCCCTGAAATCAAAACAACAGACTCAGATATTTTCGTTACTAAATCAAGCTGGGGCGCTTTCGACAGTACCGACCTTGATGCGCAGCTTAAAAAAGTAGGAGTAACCGGTATTGTAATTGGCGGTGTTGCAACCAGCATAGGTGTTGAAGGTACTGCGCGCACTGCTGCAGCATTAGGCTACAACGTAACCTTCGCCAGCGATGCCATGACCGATATGTTTGCCGATGCCCACAACCATAGCTTCAAATACATTTTCCCAAGATTAGGAGAGGTTGATACAACAGAGAATATTTTAAAATTCTTATAGGATTTTTTTTAATGTCATTGCTGTAACGAAGCAATCGCACATAAGCAAAGCGAATATGCAGAGTTCGCGATTGCTTCGTTACAGCAATGACAATTTCTTAATATTACCATACCCAATTTCTCCGTCAACCCGACAGCTTCAGCCGAAAACGGGTAGAACAATGGTGGCCCGTGCGGTTCCAGGGCAAAGGCCAAGTGCGGCAAAGAAGCCTTCGGTTTGACTTGATTTTTGGTTCTTTGTATCGAGACAAAGAACAAAGCCATAGCGGCGAGCGATACCACAAGAAAATATCATCTTCCAAAAAACTGATTATATTTGCCCCATGGAGCAAACTATCCCGGCTAAGCAATTAAAATGGCTTTATTTTTTTATTGCGCTGGCTGTCGCGGTTAATTTTAGTGGCTTATTTGTTACCATTATGGGCCCCGATGCTGCCCTGTACGCTACCATATCCAAAACCATGGCACTGCATCATGATTATGTAAATCTGATGGTAAACGGCCGCGATTGGCTCGATAAGCCTCATTTCCCGTTCTGGATCACAGCTCTATCTTTCAATCTGTTTGGCATTACTACCTGGGCCTATAAACTGCCGGGAATTTTGTTTTTGCTGATGGGCGCTTTATATACCTATCACTTCGCCAAAAACTTATACAATAAACAAATTGCCTTATGGTCGGTACTGATACTGCTTACCGCTCAACACATACTGCTATCCAATAACGATGTTCGTGCCGAGCCTTATTTAACCGGACTGATCATCGCCGCGGTATATCATTTTTATAAAGCCAACATACGCAATAATTACTGGCATTTGCTGGCAGGCTGTATCTTCACCGCCTGCGCTATCATGACTAAAGGAATGTTCGCCATTATCCCCATTGGTGGCGCAATAGTTGGGCAGTTCATCATCACCCAACAATGGAAACAGCTGTTCAACTGGAAATGGCTGGTAGCGATAATCTTCGTGCTGATATTCATCATCCCCGAACTTTATTGCCTGTATTACCAGTTTGATATTCACCCAGAAAAAGTAGTTTTTAATCACACTCACGTTTCCGGTATCAAGTTCTTTTTCTGGGATAGCCAGTTCGGCCGATTCTTCAACACCGGCCCCATCAAAGGCGGCGGCGATCCGTTTTTCTTTGTGCACACAACGCTTTGGGCATTTTTACCATGGTCGTTATTGCTTTTTGTGTCGATATACCGCTTTATCAAAACCGGTATTAAAAACGCGAAAGGGCAGGAGTGGTACTGTATCTGCGCAGCCTTGCTTACCTTTTTACTGTTCTCGGCATCCAGGTTCCAGTTGCCGCATTATATGAATATCGTGTTTCCATTCTTCGCCATTATTACGGCGCAGTACCTGTACGGCGTACAATTGCCTAAGAGCATTAAAGCTATCCGTATCACACAGATAGTGGTAATCGCTATCATTATTGCTCTTATCTGCACCATCGAATATTTCTTCTATTCGGTGCTGACAACCCCAGTTTTGATCATCTTATTTTTGCTGTACGTTGCCATGATCATGGTTCCGAAAATAGTCAGCTACGACGGTATCCAGCGCATTATCATCAGCACCGTACTGGTTTCGTTTATAGTGAACATCTACCTTAACATGGCTTTCTATCCAACCCTGCTCCAATACCAGGCAGGTAGCGCGGCTGCAGAGTGGATCAATCATCACGATCTCAAAAAATACCCGGTAATGGAACCCGAAAATGATGCCTGGCCTATGGAATTCTACCTGAACAGCCCATTGCAAATCGTTAATCCCGATACTGTTAAATCCGTTCCTAAAAACACCTTTTATCTATATGCTAACCCTGATGTTATAAAAAGTGTGAAAGCCAAGGGCTGGCAACTTTTAATTGTAGATACCCTTCAATATTATGCCATAACCCGTTTAAAAGGTAATTTCCTGAACAAGAAAACCCGTGCATCCCAGCTAACACCGATGCAAATAGCACTGGTTAACCCTCCGGGGATTCCGGTATTGAACAAGCTGAATCTTAACCCGGCATCTGTACGCAAGCCATTATAAAACTTACAATTGCGAGGAACGAAGCAATCGCGAACTATGCAAGGCCGCTTTTCTATGTGTGATTACTTTTATAAATAAGATTGTCATTTCGACGAGATACGAGGAGAAATCTTCTATAACTTGCATTGCTGCTTTACAGTGCGAAGAAGATTTCTATCTATGTTCGAAATGACAAAGGGTAGAATAATCACACGCTTACCCTACCCATAACTGGGTCACTAAAACTGGATTGGCCGGTATCAACATGCCCAGCAAATCGCCTTAAATAAATATCAGAGTCTTCACTTTTTATAGTGAAGTCATACCATCCATAACTTTTTTGTAGCTTAATTACACCACTCAGTACACCGTTTGCGGCCAATGGCAATGATTTAACAGGTTCCCGCCCGGTATTATCAATCAATTGCAGGCGACAGGTTTGTTTACCCAAATTCCTGAAAGATATAGCGACATCACCCGTTGGTTTTTTGTCTTTTGTAGCCTGATAATCAAATACCAAAGCAACATCAGGGTCAGCGGCACTACCCCCAAACTCACGGAAGAATCCATTAGGCCCATATACCCGCAAATGATAATTGCCGCTCTCAAAATTATGCAATGGCCAGCTATCAGTTAAATGGTCGCCCGCTTTAAGCGCGTATGCCCAGCTGCGGGCATCTTCCTGTAAATATCTGCCTGGGGCATACACGTTATAAGGCGCACCCAACGCATCTGCCCCAAAAAAACGATTCCCCGCAGAAAAGGTGATGTTAAAAGCTGAGTGGTCTTCATGCAAATTCCCATCAGCATGCAATTGGTAATTCACCGCGCACGATAGCCTGATGCCGGCTTCCTGTTTAGGCAGATAAGGCGATGATGCCGGATCATCATTAATCTGCCTGATTTCCTCCGCGGTAAGCACCTTAAAATTACTCGGCAAACCTTTAAACTTAGCCTTGTGTATATCTTCAACAACAGTATCTCTAATCAAAAACTCTGGCTCTTTAATTTCCTCGCCATTATACGTGCGGAACACCGAAGTCAAATCCCCGCAAATAGTACGCCGCCAATCGCTGATATTGGTTTCTTTGATCTGTTTGCCTGTTTTCTTACTTAAAAAATGTTCCAGAAACTGTAGGGTAGAAGTATGGTCAAACACTTCCGAATTCACAAAACCACCCCTGCTCCACGGCGAAGCGATAACAAGCGGTACACGATAACCCAAACCTATCGGGCTCTCGGCAAGGTCTTTTTCAGGAAATTCATTTCTAGCTTGTTCCTGCTCCAGCGTAACATATTCTACCCGGGTATCAATTCCTTCAGACACTTTCCCAGTCTCTGGCCTCTGCGAATGCGGCGCTACAAAAGGCGGCACGTGATCAAAATAACCATCGTTCTCATCGTAAGTTAAAATGAAGATAGTTTTTTTCCAAACCTCCGGGTTCTTAGTCAAAATATCCATCACTTCCGATACATACCAGGCACCATACCAGGGGGCGCTCGGGTGGTCCGAGAAATTTTCAGGCGCCACTAACCACGATACAGTTGGTAATCCACCACTATTCACATCTGCTCTAAACTGACTTAGTACATCGCCTTTGGGTACTTTAACCTCACGTTTGGTGCCGTTATCATCATAAGTTAAAGTAGTCAGCTCACGGTAATCAGCATCTTTCTGGTTGCTAACTAATGCTTTTTCATGAAGGTTCTTTTCCCGTTGCGATAATTTTTCAAAATCACCGGGCTTGTAAGTATCAGCTTCCTTCTTAAACGCGGTAAAGTCCTCTTGCTTGCTTTTAAGTTTAGCCTCCAATGTTTTAATATGCAGATCGCCGGCAGGCAATATTGAAATTTTTTGCTGGATAGCGTTTATTTCAATAGGCAGCTCTGCTAAGCGCTTTTGCACATAAGCCATCCTTTTTTTATTAAGAAATACATTATACTGCGCAAAATATTCCAATTCGTTATCTGTGAAATTCGATAGCCATTGCGATTCTTCCTCGGTCAAGCCGCAATCAATACCGATCTCGTTTTGATAGCATTTCCAACTGATGCCGTTGTCCTCTAATCGTTCAGGGAAGGTTGTCCATTTCAATTGGCCGAAATCGGCATCATCGTTCCAAACCAAAGCGCGGGAATTTTCATTTTGCTCTTCACGTATTGTACCTGTCCAAAAGAAGGTCCTGTTAGGGCCAGTACCTGTCAATGATGAGCAAAAATGCTGATCGCATACCGTAAAGGCATCGGCCAAGGCATAATAAAAAGGAATATCATCCCGGTTATGATGGCCTAAAGTTAAAGGCATATCGGCGTAAGCCGAATTGCCAGATCGTTTTGATTCCAGCCACTTATCAAACTTACCATCGTTACGGGCTGCCACCTGGTTTTGCCACGTATGCGGCAGCGAATTCATCCAGGTAGATTTGGTATTTTTTATATCGAGATGGAAGGGCGCGTAAGTTTCACCCTTATTATTGCTTTGCAGCCATACTTTGTTTTTATTGGGCAGATCAATTGCACGTGGGTCATTATAACCGCGCACGCCCCGTAAAGTACCAAACACATGATCGAATGAGCGATTTTCCTGCATCAATATTACCACATGCTCGGCATCAATATAAGTGCTACCCGGTATGGGGTTAATAGCCATAGCCCGCTGAATAGCCGGTGGCAAAATACTAGTGAGTCCTGTCGCGCTGGTCAAAAGCGCTGCCTTTTTTATAAAGTCCCTGCGGGTATCCATACACAAAAGTGATGAAAATTTGATGGACTTTAGGGTTTGGAAAGGGAAATATTATACACGGTTGTGAACAGGAAAGTCATGCCGAACTTGTTTCGGCATCCCACATGATTAGTAATCTGCTGTCTGAAATGTCCTGAGAGATCCCGAAATAAGTTCGGGATGACGATTACACCTTAACCACTACTTCCCCCGCGTGTCTCACAATATCATTCACCACATCCTCATCATCAGCTTCCAGCCAGTGCATATCCTTGTCCTTACGGAACCATGTTAACTGCCTTTTGGCAAAGTGTCGGGTATTTTGTTTGATGAGGTCCAAAGCAGATTCCAGGTCGGTGTTTCCATCAAAATGATCAAAAAGCTCGCTATACCCGACGGTATTTAAAGCGTTTAAACTACGGTGGGGTATAAGCGATTTAACTTCGTCAAGTAAGCCCAGCTCAAGCATTTTATCAACCCGGTAATTAATCTGTTGGTACAAAATATCCCTCGGTAAGTTCAAACCGATCTTCACAATGTTAAATGGACGTTTATTAACGGTCGACTTGCGGTAATGGGAAATAGGCTTACCTGTAGTTTCAAAAACCTCCAGTGCCCTTATTAAACGTTGTGGGTTTTGTATATCCACCTGCTCATAATAATCAGGGTCAACTTCTTTTAATCGCTCTTGCAAATGCTTTATGCCAAGCTCGGTAAAGTCCTTGTTTAATTTATCTCTGATGCCGGCATCAGCTACCGGCAGGTTATCAAAACCCTCGCAAACTGCCTTAATATACAAGCCCGACCCGCCAGCCATTACAACCGCGTCATACTCTTTAAATAATTCATCCAGCAAGGCCAAAGCCTGCTTTTCAAAATCGCCTACGCTAAAATTTTCATGTATGGAGTGCGAATCAATAAAATAATGCTTAACCGCTGCCAGTTCATCCGCATCAGGCTTAGCTGTGCCAATACTCATTTCGCGGTAAAACTGGCGCGAATCGGCAGATAAAACAACCGTATTGTAACGTTTGGCAACTTGTATGGCTATAGCCGTTTTGCCAACAGCGGTAGGGCCGGCTATTACGATGAGGGTTTTATTGTTGTTCATGGATCATAGATGATGGTTAATAGTTTATGGCAAAATAACCGCAGCAAAATACTACCATGAACCATCAGCTATGATCCATGAACAAAAGATTAATAGTCGTCGTGTGATTTTTCGTCGTCGAAGCCTTCGTTATCAGAAAACTCGCTGCCGAATTCGTCCTCTTCCTCTTCCTCTTCATCATCAGCGCCACGAACACCAACCTCGCCAGCTTCTTCTTCCGTATCCAATACGCCGGTTAACTCGTCTGCATCTTCCGGGTTAAAGCCAAGTTCTTCATGCAAAAAGTCAAAGTCACCTTCTTCTTCAGTTGCAGGCAATGAAGTCACATTAACCACATTGCCGAATTGCTTAGGAGCTTCGCCTACTGATTTAATAACAGCAGGATAGGTAACGCCTTTAGCATCTTCCAGTATAATTTTCATCAGCTCCACATGGAAATCAAACGGGCGATCGAAATTAAAAGTATAGTAAAATTTTTGGTGCGGATCATCAATAAAGCTGCTCAGTTTCACTTTATCCATTAACGATACCCCGCGATCAATCCTGCGTTGGTTTGGTAAATAGGTGATCTCTTCGCCTTTGGTCCATTGATCATTACTGATGTAGAAAGACGAAGGATATTCGGGATTGTAACCTGTTGACTGGTGAATAGCACGGTGAAGCTCCTCGAAAGTTTGATTTGATTTTACATCAATCTCTCTCATTACATCATCGTAGTCTTCAAAAGTAACCCTGAACCTGTATAGTGCCATTTTTATATAGTAGATTTTAAGCTAACAAAAATAATATTTTAATTTTATTCTGATCCCTGAACTTTGATTTGATATGTACAGTTTTTTAAATAGGAACTGTAAAAATATCGTTTCAGAAATTCATTAAATCCTTGCCACAACTTTTAAGCCAATTTCTGTACCTTTTAAAATTGTGTATTCAATTGCTTCCTCGCGCGAGTTTGGAATCTCACCCTCCAGGATGGCTTCGCGTATCTGATTTTTAATTATTCCTACTTCCCGACCTTCTTTTATACCAAATAGTTGCATAATATCCAATCCGGTAATGGGTGGTTGCCAGTTTCGCATATTATCGCGATCCTCAACATCTTTTAATTTTTGTTGAACGAGATCGAAATTCTGGCGATATTTTTTTACTTTATATTCGTTTTTGGTGGTAACGTCTGCTTTACACAACAGCATTAGTCCTTCAATGTCGTCGCCAGCTTCAAAAAGTAAACGCCTCACCGCCGAATCCGTTACGATCGATTGCGACAAAACTATTGGCCTCAGGTGCAATTGAACTAGTTTCTGCACTTGCTTCATCTTTTCGTTCAGCGGTAATTTTAACTGGGCGAATATCTTGGGCACCATCCGCGCGCCTTTATCCTCATGCCCGTGGAACGTCCACCCGTGGCCTGCTTCAAAGCGTTTGGTAGCAGGTTTGGCAATATCGTGTAATATAGCGGCCCAGCGTAACCAAAGGTCGTCGGTGGTGGTACAAATGTTATCCAACACCTGCAAGGTATGATAAAAATTGTCTTTATGGCCTTTACCATCAATATAATCAACCCCATAAAGTGTTACCATCTGTGGGAAAATCTTATGGAGCAAACCCGTGTCAAACAAATAATTAAAACCGATAGATGGTACAGGTGATAAAATGATCTTATTCAACTCATCCGTAACCCGTTCCTGTGATACAATGCTGATCCTGTCGGTATTGGCTTTTATGGCAGCCAAAGCAACATCATCAATCCTAAAATTTAATTGCGAAGCAAAACGAATAGCCCGCATCATCCGCAACGGATCATCCGAAAAAGTCTCCACCGGGTTCAACGGTGTGCGGATCAATTTCTGCTCCATATCAGCCATGCCGCCAAACGGATCAAGCAATTCACCATAAGTATCCGGATGCAAGGAAATAGCCAAAGCATTGATAGTAAAATCACGGCGTTTCTGGTCATCTTCCAACGTGCCGTTCTCCACCAATGGTTTCCGGGAATCTAATCGGTAGGATTCCTTGCGGGCACCTACAAACTCAATCTCCAGGTCCTGATACTTTAATTGCGCCGTGCCGAAATTTTTAAACACAGCCAACTTTACCTTCAATTGTTTTGCAACCTTTTCAGCGAAGTCGATCCCGTTGCCAATCACCACAATATCAATATCCTTTGATGGGCGCTTTAAAAAAATATCGCGTACAAAGCCACCAATAGCATAAGCCTGTAAATTAGTTTCGCCTGCTATTTTTGATATGATTTTGAATACCGGGTGGTGGAGGTGTTGTTTCATGTAATGAAGCAAAATTAGCAAAATATTTTAAGGGTGTCATGCTGAGCGCTCAGTCCGCAATGACGATTAGGCTTTTACCCTCTTTGTCGCGTAGCGAAAGAGAGGGTCGACAAGTGAAACGATGTCGGGGTGAGTTGAATAGGCGCAAATGCATTTACGCAATATTAGTCGCAGATTTTACTCACCCGGTCTTAGCTTCGCTCGACCACCCTCCCTTCCGCAAGCGGTAAAGAGGGGAAGGAAATAAGAGTTTTGATTCCTGACTCTTGATTCTATTATTACCTTCTTATAAACTCAAAGCCACCATTAGGCGCTAATCGCATAATAGTTGATGGATTTTTAATCTCCATGCTATGCTGGTCAATATCCACTACATAATCAACGCCATCAATGATCTCCTGGTCAATCTGCGAAAAATATTGTGGCGAAGCCTTGCCGCTGATATTGGCCGATGTAGATACCAAAGGCTTCTTCATCCGTTGTATCAACTGTTCACAAAATTGGTGTTTAACTACACGTACACCAACGCTGCCATCGCTGTTAATAATAGCTGGCGAAAGGTTTTTAGCACCCGGCATTACAAGCGTCAACGGGTTTTCGGCAAACTCAATCAGATCGTAAGCGATGTCGGGGACTTCACTTATATAGCTTTGCAACTTATTATCTGTATCTAACAAAATGATCATGCTTTTGGCTTCATCACGCTGTTTCAGGCGGTAGATCTTTTGTATGGCTTCGGTATTGGTAGCATCACAGCCGATGCCCCAAATGGTGTCGGTAGGATAGAGGATGATACCGCCGTCCTGTATTATTTTAAATGCTTTGGCAACTTCGTCTTTAAGCATGTTATAAGCTTTTATATAATTGCATCAGCTGGTCGGCCAGCTTAGCGTCTTCAAAATTAAGGGAATATTCCTTGCCTTTGGTAATCATTTTTTCTCTGAGCTGTTCGTTGCTTATCACCGCGTTAAGTTTATCCGCCAAATCAATAGGATCATTCGGATCAACATAAACGCTGCCATCACCCCCGGCTTCCTCCAAACAGGATCCTTTAGCCGCTATAACCGGCGTGCCGCAAGTAATAGCCTCTAAAACCGGAATCCCAAAACCCTCATATCTGGATGGATAAACAAATACCTTAGCCAGCTGGTAAATAGCAGGCAGATCGGCAAAGTCCACACCGTGTAAAAAAATGACCCTGTTATTTAGGTTATTAGCTGATAGATAGCCCTTAACCTGTTTTAAATATTTGGTAGGCTTACCCACCACAACCAAGGGTATATTATTTTCAACCGTCGGCAAAGCCTTTATCAGCAATAATAAGTTTTTACGCTCCTCGATTGTGCCAACGTTTAAAATAAAATCTGCAGGCAAGTTATATTTTTCGGCGACTATTCTTTTCTGCTCCGCAGATTGTTCAATCTTAAAAATCGGGTCGCAGCCCTGATAAATCACTTTAATTTTAGCTGCATCAACATTAAGCAACTCAACCAAATCGTCTTTTGTTTTTTTGCTTATCGCGATGATCTTCCCTGCAACGGCACAGGCCTTGGTAACCTTTAAGAGGTAAATGGCACGACTAAGAAGCCCAAACTGCTCCGGGAAACGCATAAATATGAGATCATGCAACGTAACAACCGATTTTATCCCGCTTTCGCCAATACCTATCGGCAACTCGTGACTCAAACCATGATAAATATTGATACCATCCCGCTGTAAATCTTCCAAAATCCCTTTACTGCGCCACCACGATTTGATGAGCTTACCAACAGGCGTAACCGTTTTAATATTATTGAATTGCTGCAGGAAATTAAGCCGTGGATTTGACTTTACCTTAGGAGTATACAGGTAATAAGTATTTTCAGGATGATACTGCGCCAACGCCTTAACTAACCACCGGCTGTAATTACCCAGCCCGGTATTATTTAAAAAAGCGCGTTTGGCATCGTATCCTATTTTCATTATTTGAGATGTGAGATATTAGATGAGAGATTTGAGATTAGCTTCACCTTATTATTTGAAGTGTTATACATCATAAAGGTTTTAGTCTCAAATCTCATATCTCACTTCTCAAATCTATACAGCAACATTATTCACCCGCAAAGCATCATTTAATGATGTCTTTTTGTCGGTTGATTCCTTGCGTTTGCCTATGATAAGAGCACATGGCACATGATATTCGCCGCCGGGGAACTGTTTAGCGTATGAACCCGGTATCACTACCGATCTTGCAGGCACAATGCCTTTATATTCAATTGGTGTTTCGTGGGTAACATCAATAATTTTGGTTGATGCCGTTAAAACCACGTTAGCGCCCAATACAACTTCTGATTCTAAGTGCACACCTTCAACCACAATAGCTCTTGAGCCTAAAAAGCAGTTATCTTCAATAATAACCGGTGCGGCTTGTACCGGTTCTAACACACCGCCAATACCAACACCACCACTAAGGTGAACGTTTTTACCGATCTGCGCGCATGATCCTACAGTAGCCCAGGTATCAACCATGGTACCTTCATCAACATAAGCGCCGATGTTTACGTACGATGGCATCATGATAACGCCTTTAGCCAAATAAGCTCCATAACGGGCAATACCATGAGGAACTACACGAACACCTTTTTCTTTATAATCGGTTTTTAACTTCATTTTATCATGAAAAACAAAAGGGCCAACCTTAATTTCTTCCATGTTCCTGATCGGGAAATATAAAATAACTGCCTTTTTTATCCACTCATTTACATGCCAGCGGCCGCCGATGCTTGGTTCAGCAACACGCATTTCGCCATTATTCAGGCGCTCAATTATGGTTTCAACAGCAGTAGCGTAATCGTTATTTTGTAAAAGAGTCCTGTCTTCCCAGGCGTCTTCAATTAGTTTTCTAAGGTCTTGCATCAGTAATTATATATTTTGGCAAATTAAAGGAATTTTAACGAAAATGAGAACGTTTGATTTAGATTGGAGTATTTGCTGATCGTCTTTTCTGTAGTTTGTGTAATCAGGATATTTGTAAATCTCAGTATATTAGTATTGCTATTATAACAGCAATATGAAATGGACACAAAAGAACAAGCCTTTCTTAACGCAGAAACCGAAGTAAACGCAACGATAGACAAAGTTTGGGCATTATGGAACGCACCTGAGCATATTACGCAATGGAATAGTTTTTCTGACGACTGGCATACGCCCCAAGCCGAGAATGACCTGCGAACAGGTGGCAGGTTCCTGTATGTTATGGGAATGAAAGATGGTAGTTTCAGCTTCAACTTTCAGGGAACTTATGATAACGTGCAAAATCTGCAACTAATTGCTTACACACTTGATGATGGCCGGCAAGCAAATATTTCATTTACGGGCAGTAATCCGGTTAAAATAATAGAAAACTTTGAACCGGATAAAAACCAACCCAATGATATGCAAAAAGAATATTGCCAGGCCGTATTAGATTCATTTAAAAAATACGTTGAAGCAAATTTATCATGATTATCAGCTAACAGTAAAACTCACTTCCCTAACGCCTTTTATTTTACGCAGATCTTCAATTATTATCAGCAGGTTTCCTTTATCTAATGATACCTTTTGAATCATGATTTTCATATCATCCAAATCTTCCTCAAGCGATGGCGACAGGCTGATCTGTGTATATTTCATTCCATGATCTTTAAACACCGTTTCAATATTCTCCAGGTTTACCTGTTTTCGTTCAAGCACCAGGGTAACACCATTAAACTTATTTTTATTGAAGAATTTGGTTTCCAAAGGCTTCATAATAGCCAATATCACAAACACAATTGCGGTAGTAAGACCAGCCGCAAAGTATAAACCGCCCCCACAAGCCAAACCAACGGCGGCTACCGTCCACAAACCTGCTGCTGTAGTTAAGCCTCGTACCACCTCGCGTCGTAAAAACAGAATGGTGCCCGCCCCCAAAAAGCCTATGCCGCTAACCACTTGTGCCGCCACCCGGGAAGGATCGAGTACAATGCCCGGATGGTTCACCACATCCCCAAAACCAAACATCGATACAATCATGATAAGTGCCGAACCAACACAAACCAGCATATGAGTGCGCAAACCCGCAGCCCACTCATGCCTTTGCCGCTCGCTGCCTACTATACTGCCCAATATGGCAGCAATAGCTAACCGAATGGCTATTTCCGAAAGTGAAATCATGTAGTGTTAATACTATCTCGTTGTTTTTTGTTTGTCTGAACCATGATTAAACGGATTAAAAAATTCTCATGATAATAAAAGCAATATCAGGGTAATCCCTAAATCCTATAAATCAAGGTTCAGACTTCCATTCTCCATCCATTTGTCACATTGTCACATTGGCAGTAAAGCAATTGTGGCAAGCAATTTGAATAGTATATATTTGTATAACAAAAATTAAAAAAGGAAATATCATGGCATTAGAAATAACAGATGCAAACTTTGATGAGCTTGTATTAAAAGCAGACAAACCAGTATTAATTGACTTTTGGGCCGAATGGTGTGGTCCTTGTCGTATGGTTGGCCCTGTTGTTGAAGAAATTGCAAAAGAATATGAAGGCAAAGCGATTGTTGGCAAAGTAAATGTTGACAACAACCCAGGTATATCAATGAAATTCGGTATCCGTAATATCCCTGCCTTATTGTACTTTAAAAACGGCGAAATTGTAGACAAACAAATTGGCGCAGTTCCAAAATCAATACTTGCCGGTAAGTTAACCGCGCAATTATAATATATATAAGCAATATAATTTATTGTGAAAAAGCGTTACATAACCTGTAACGCTTTTTTTATATTTATATAATGTCGCGCTTAACTCACGATCAGCAAATACGGCAATTAGCCAACCTCGAACTGCTTGCCCGCCAGGTGGTTGAAGGTTTTGTTACCGGCTTGCACCAAAGTCCATTCCACGGATTTTCGGTAGAGTTTGCCGAGCACCGCCTGTATAACAACGGCGAATCGGTAAAAAACATCGACTGGAAGCTGCTTGCCCGTACCGATAAATTGTTTGTTAAGCAGTTTGAGGAAGAAACAAACCTGCGCTGTTTCCTATTGTTGGATACCTCATCCTCCATGAATTTCCCCGAAAAGGGAACCAGCAAGCTGGAGTTTTCTATCTATGCGGCGGCGTCGCTCATGTATCTGTTCAAAAAACAGCGGGATGCTTTCGGTTTGTGCCTTTTTTCGGATAAGATAGATTGGATCAGTGCGGCAAAATCAACCGGGTCGCATCTTTTTTACTTGTATGCCCAATTGGAAAAAGCATATAACGAGCCCAAAGCTAATACCACTACTGATATAACGGGCGTACTGCATCACATCGCGCAGGAAATCCATCAGCGCTCAATGGTTATCATTTTTAGCGATATGCTGGAGAATGGTATGAATGATGAAAAATTGCAATCGCTGTTTGCGGCTATTCAGCATTTAAAATATAATAAGCACGAGGTAGTTATATTTAACGTGACTGATAAGCAAAAGGAACTCGACTTTAATTTTGATAACCGCCCGCACCATTTTATTGATATGGAAAGCGGCGAAAATATCAAAGTACATCCCGGTAAAATACGTGATGCCTACCGCGAATCGTTACTACATTACCGCCACCAGATAGAATTAAAGTGCGCCCAATATAAAATTGATATAGTGGATGCGAATATTGATGAAGGCTACCACCAAATTTTAAAGCAATACCTGGTTAAACGAAACAAGATGATATAAGTCTGATTAAACAAGGTAGACAATAAACGTATAAAAAAATAAATACGTAGGTTTAATTAATGTAAGTATACCCCGTACAATTTTAAATTGCTGAAATCAATTTAGCAGTATTAGTGTTAAAGCATAAAGAAGTTTTTTCTATGAGATTATCCGTTGAGCGAAAACCAATCAGAATATATCCCGATCCGAAACGTGTTATTGCAAGGTTCTTTTTTAATGGTAACGAACGTGCCAAGGAGGTTATCCAGCGGGTAATGACCATTAGTGAGGATGAAGCATTTGGCATCATCTCTCCATTTTTGCAGGAATATTCTAAACGTCACCGTAATATAACCCGGGTTTTAAATCGTCATTGCAGCAAACTAAAACCCCTTATAGCCGAGCTGAAAATTGATTATGATACCCTCACGGTTTATCGTAAATTATTGATCGGTTCTTATTTTACACATGAATATTCTATCGAGTCGGCCGCGTTTTTCAATCCATCTATTATTCAAGATCCCGATCAAAGTGAACTTAAAGAGGGTGAAATGCGGGTAATCATCAGCTTTAGGGCAGTGGGCGAGGGGCACATTTCGTCAATAACATTCCGCCGTGCGCTGATCGATAAAAATAACGACATCACCGTAATGCCTGCCGGTAGTTATATTGATGAGGCCGAAATTGTACGTAATGCGGTTTACAATAAAAAGCTGTTTTTTGATAAAGCGGTATCAACCCAAATAAATATTGATGTTTTAAAAGAGGTGGAGGGCAAGCTCGATCATCATTTTGAATACTCAAACCTGCGCAGCATCATCCTCGATTCGCAAAAACTACAGGAAGATGATATGAAGAAACTGGAATACGACAAGGTTTTATGGCTTGCGGATTCTTACTACGAGATTGTTTTCTCGCTTGATACCGATATATCTGATCGTGTAATCTTCCCGATATCTGAATACGAACGTAAAGGTATTGAGGATGCCCGTTTTGTGGAGTTTAAGCATGAAGATGGTTCATCGGTTTATTACGCCACCTATACCGCTTATGATGGTGCGTTGATTATGCCTAAGCTATTGCAAACCAGCGACTTTTATAACTTTAAAATAATGCCTTTGTATGGCGATGGCGCGCAGAATAAAAATCTGGCTTTGTTCCCACGTAAAGTAAACGGTAAATATGTGATGATCTCGAGGATTGATGGTTGCAATAACTACATCATGTATTCCGATAAGATCAACATCTGGGAAAAGCCTGTTTTGCTGCAACAACCAAAATTTACCTGGGAGTTCATCCAGATAGGCAATTGTGGTTCACCCATCGAAACTGAATTTGGCTGGCTGATGATAACCCACGGTGTTGGCCCTATGCGCCGCTATGTTTTGGGTGCAAGCTTATTGAAACTGGATGATCCGGCTATTGAGATAGGTCGTTTAAAAGAACCTTTGCTGATCCCTAACAGTGATGAGCGCGAAGGCTATGTACCAAACGTACTGTACTCATGCGGATCAATAGTTCACAACGGCAAGCTGATCATCCCTTATGGTATATCTGATTCATCAACCGGTTTTGCCGAGATTGACCTGAATGAGCTTTTGAACAAACTGTTACAGGATGGTTCATCCATCTCTCACGAGGAAATTACAGAGAAGAAAGAGTTGGTAAACTAGACGGTTCTTTCGCCCTCAGCGAGCATTTTAGCTTTTTGTGGTTCGATAATGGTTAGGTAAATCACTATCCCTGCCAAGATAATCACTGCCGCTGCTGCAATGTAAATCCACGGACTTGTAAACAGGATAAATAGCCATATAATTATACCGATAACAGCCGGCAATGGGAAAAGCCACATTTTATAGGGTCTTTCATCTGCCGGTTTTTTCCAGTGCCAGTATAGCACACCCGCCGATTGCCCCACGAATTGTACGATGATGCGCATGGTGATAATGGCGGTAATCACTTCTTTCATTTTAAAAAGTAAGCTGAATATAAACCCAGCGCCGCCTAAAAACAGCAGCGATACATATGGGAAATTCTTTGTAGGATGAACCTTGGCGAAAATCTTAAAAAAGTTGCCATCGGTTGCTGCCGCGTAAGGTATACGCGAGTAACCTAACATTACCGCGAATAAAGATGAACTGGCTATAATTAAGATTAATCCGGTGGCTATTTTAGCAACGAAGGGATTATATAATTGCTGAAAATAAGCACTGATCACAAAATCAGACCCTGCAATTTTTTGCCAGGGCATAGCGCCCAATATCATAATCTGCATACCTAAGTACAATACCGCTATACCGGCAACAGATAGAAAGATACTGCGGGGGATATTGATCTCTGGCTTTTTAATCTCGCCGCCCAGATGGCAAACATTATAATAACCCAGGTAAGAATAAACAGTTTTAAGCGAAGCCTGACCCAATCCCACAAAGAATATTGGTGTTAAATCAAAAGCATCTTTACTAAAAGAAAACGCCCAATGCGGGTTAAAATGCCTGAACCCAGAACCAATCAGCCATAAAAAAGTACCCCCGGTGATAATCCACAACAAAACAGAAATTTTGCCAATACTTTTGATGTTACGATAAAGTAATACGGTAACCAAAACTACCAGCGCGCCGCTCACAATTTTTTGCTGTATAGGCGTTAATGTAACCAAATAAGTTAAATATTGCGAAAACCCTATGGCAGCACTGGCAACCACTAAGGGTGCCTGTATTATAGTTTGCCATACCAGTAAAAACGACATCATCTTGCCGAATTTATTGCCGTATATTTTCTGTAAAAATACATAGCTACCGCCAGCCATTGGCCATTTAGCACCCAGCTCCGCCCATACCGATCCATCCAAAAAAGCCAGGAACGCGCCAAGCAGCCAGGCCAGCACACATTGCGGCCCTTTCATGGCGCCAACAATAAATGGTATGGTTACAAACGGCCCAATACCCACCATATCAATCATATTGATGGCGCTGGCTTGTGTGAGTGATAATCCGCGCTCAAGGGTCGACGTTGTTTCAGCCATTGTACTTTTTGAGGTTTTTTAGGCAGGTAAGGTATAATTTTTAGGTCAGTTATTTTAGTTGTAAATGTGAAATGATACCAGTCCGACAATTCGATGATAATTTTTTTAGCCAATAGTTAACAAAAGCCCTGTAAGGCAACCATTTATGCACATATATGCCTTGCAAAACAGTTTGGCATAAGCATTGCATTTGTTATTATAAGCCCATGTATTTAATTAATAATGTGGCTGTTACAATAATGCTATGACAAAATAATTATTAAAGCGATGGATCATTTCAGAGAAATAAAAAACAACCTTGTTTGGCATAAAGAAGGCAAATTTGAGGTTGAACTGGTAAACGGTATCATCAAAAAGCTAAACTTTTGCGAACCTGGTACCGGCCCGGAAGATAGTGGCACATGCCTTACTTCAACAGATTATAAATTCTTAAAATCGGTGTATTCATGCCTCGGCGAACTGTTTACTTTTATTGAGGAGGAAAACAAACGGTTAGGTTACAGCTACGCACGCGAAGTTGATGATGTTCCGCATTATCAGGAATCAGAAACCAAGTTAAGGCCGCTAATCAATTACGAACATCAGACTGAATCAGCTCAGAACGATTTGAAAAATATTGGTGGCATTGAGCTGACTGCTTAATCCCCCAATATTTCTTTATAAAGATCAAAATAATCATCCACCATCTTCTCACTAGAAAACCTGGACTTAGCCCAATCACGGCAATCTTTTCGTTTAATGTTTTTTAAGTTCGATACAGCTTCAACTGCTTCTTCGATAGTATTAACTAAGAATCCCGTCTTTTCAGTCTGTATCAACTCCGGCATTGATCCTCTGTTAAAAGCGATAACAGGCGTACCGCAAAGCATAGCCTCGGCAACACTCATCCCGAAGGGTTCATTAAAATTGATGGGATGGAGTAACGCAACGGCTTTACCCAATAATTTGTTCCTTTTCTCCGGTCCGGCATGGCCAATGTATTGGATCTGTTCACTCAAATAAGGCTCAACTCTTTCTCGATAGTAGTTCTCATCCTGAATAATACCTGCTATCAATAATCTACGTTTACTCTTTTGGGCAATCTGGATAGCCTCGGCGCAGCCTTTATCATAATGTATCCTGCCAAAGTATAACAGGTAATCCTCTGGTTGTTCCACAAAATCAAAATCTTGTACATTCAAGCCGTTATAAACCGTGGCGAGATAGTTTAGTTCCGGACTCCTATCAGCGTTACTAATAGAAACATAATGCCCAATAGAGTTATACTTTTTATAAACCGGGATTATCTTTTGTGACGAAAACCCATGTATCGTAGTTATAATCGGAGCCTTTATCAACCCCGAATAAGTAAGCGGCAAAAAATCGAAGTTATTATGGATGATATCGAAATCGCTAGCCTTCTCCATCAAATTACTGATGTGCAGGCACTCCAAAACCTTGGCATCCTGCGTGCGGTCTTCTTCATAACCCTGCGCACAAATTGAATCCAATTTGCCTGCGGTGATAGAATCCCCGGTAGCGAAAAGCGTTACCTCAACGCCTTTTTTAACCATACCTTCGGCGATGTTCGAGGCGATTTGCTCCCACGGTCCGTAATGCCTGGGCGGTGTGCGCCAGGCAACGGGTGATAATACAGCGGCCTTCATCTTAGCAGATCTCCAGTTTTTGGCTTACCTTATTGTATTCGTATTCAAGCTCAAAGGCTTTCAATACGGTAAGGTGCGAAATAAGATATGCTAAAGTACTTTCGGCACCCTGGTTACGGTTGATGCCAGTTGGCAGCAAGCCATCGCAGCAGCCTTTTGTTTCATGATCGTATAACGGTGCGCGCAGGGTGTTTTCGCCCATAAACCATTTGTAGCACAGGAACATTTTTTCGATATACTCCGGTTTGCGGAAAATTTGGTATGCCTGGAAATGCATCAACACCATAGCCATAGTTTCAATAGCCTGCTGATCATAAACAGGGAACTTACCACCTTTATAATACCAGCCATCGTTACCAACCGGGCTTAAGTAACCATTCGATAAAGTAAGCTTATCCAAAAACGCCATCGATTCCAATGCTATTTCCTTAGCCTTTTCGTTGCCGGTTATTTCAGCAGAATGCAAAAGAGCTAAAGGTAGTATTGCATTATCATAAGTCATTTTTTCCTCAAACCAATGCCAGTTGTTATCACGATGGTTTTCGTATGAATCGATTAAAGGTTGCGTTAATTCAGCCAATTGACTTACCATGCCTTCATCCGTAGGGAATGCCTGTAAATAAAGACTCACACCTATTATCGTATTGCCTAAGCCCCTCAAATGCTTCAACGCCTTAAAATGCGGGAATGACCGCTGAAATATCTCCAAAGCAAACTCCCGGTAGGAATTACTTGCCGCGCAACTGATTAAATGACCCAACGCCCAAATGGTGCGGCCAAATGAATCCTCAGAGCCAACCTCATCCAAATATTGCCGACTAAAGCTCAGGAAGTTACGAAAGTTGCCATCCTCGGTTTGCATGTAGTGAATGTAGCTCAGGTATACTGGCAACAATTCAAGTGCTTCCTGACTTTTATTACGCTGATAGGCCATCAAAGCCATTATTAACGCACGGGCATTATCGTCAAGGCAATAACCTTCTTTTAAATTGGGGATGCCGTATTTAGCGTGTTGAACTATGCCTGTATCATCCGTTAAGCGCCTAACATGGGTAAGGCTGAATTTTGGCAACACCTCCGGGTCAACAATACTGTTGCGCAACACCTTGTCGCTAAAATCATGCGTACGGCACGATTCCTGGGCAACCTTAATAAATTCGGCGCCGGTAACAGGCCAGCGTAGGTGCAGGCCATATTCATAAGCGTTTTCTTTTAATTCGTTTAATAACCTGTCCTGATCAAGTAATTCATTTACAATATCAGCCAGTGCATCATCATCTTTAAAATCAAATAAGCGGCCACGGTTATCGTCCAATAACTCTGTAGCATGCCAGTAAGGGGTTGACACCACCGCCGCACCTGACCCTATCGCATAAGATAATGTCCCGCTCGTAATCTGCGCTTCGTTTAAATAAGGCGTTACATAAATTTCGCAGGCCGTAAGGTAGTTAACCAACTCTTCCTCTGGTACGAATTTATTGATAAAGGTTAAATTCTTTGATACACCCAATTGTGCCGCAAGTGTTTTCAGGTGATCCCTGTACTCCTCGCCCGAATTTTTAATAACGCCGGGATGTGTGTTTCCCAATATCACATACATCACATCCGGGTGCTTTTCAACTATCTTGGGCAACGCTTTCACTACAGTTTCAAGGCCTTTGTTACGGCTTATCAACCCAAAAGTCAGCAGTACACGATGGTTTTTAAACTGCGGGAAGTTTTTAACCGGATTATCTTCAAGGGCTTCAACATCAGGTACACCGTGTTCAATTATCTGTATTTTTTCAATCGGAATCTCATAAATGGTAGTTAAAAACTCAACCGCCCTTTTGCTCATCACAATTATTTTGGATGACTGCTCGGCAATCTCACGGATGATGATGCGTTGCACATAGCTTGGTTCCCGTAAAATAGTATGGAGTATAGATATTAAAGGTTTCTCTAACCTGTTGATCAACGGCAATATGTAAATGCCACTTTCGCCGCCATAAATACCAAATTCGTGCTCCATTATGCAAACATCAGCTGTGCTGGTATTAATGTAATTGGCTGCGCGGATGTAATCTTTTTGGTGATCCTGGCGGATAATATATTTTACCTCCTCCGGGTATTCATACTCATGCATATTTTCAGAATCATTCAATGCCACCACAAAACCGCCCTCAAGCAAACTCTTTCTGTTAGGGAAATTGGCACTAACAGCATGCATTAAGTTATTATTAAAGGTCGCTATTCCGCATTCGCGGGGAGGGTAGGTTGAGATATATGCTATTTTCATATATAGATAAAATGTATTTTTAGGTAGAAATATTAAAATAAATACTTTTTGTATGCAATTGCATACGAGACTTGTGTGCAGTAACAGGTTTAAAGGCGCTTTTTGGGCTCAATTATGCTCTTGCATTATACAGATGCATAAATCATACCAATTAACCTGTAAATGTTGTTTCACAATGTCACAATTTAATACACTAAGGGTGTATGTATAACGAAACAGTTGGTTAGTATAATATGTTTCCATGTAATTGCCGCGATTAATAACATACTCCATACGGGTATTTACTCGTGCAAATTTTAACCCTTGTCATGGCGATTATGAGAAATGTTCTTGTTTCTGATCATTGATTCTGTTCATTTATTTTTTTTGTCTATTTTAACAGCCTCAACCCCACCTTATGGCCCAAAAATACGCTCTGATTATTTTATTAACTGCTTCTGCACTGTTGTGTAATGCCCAGGAAAAGCTAACTGATAACATATTTCGCAAAAAACTACCTAATGGACTCGAAATTTTGGTAATTGAGGATCACAGCGTGCCTTTGATAACCGAGATGATGACTTTTAAGGCAGGATCATTTACTGAGCCCGATGGTATAAGTGGTTTAACATCGCTATATATGTCGATGCTTAACAGGGGGAACAGGGATTACATTAACCAGCAGGATTTAAGCTACCATGCTGGTGGATTAGGAATGGGTTTAAGAAACTCCATAACATCCGATGAATCTGTCTCTACCTATTTCACATTGCCAACCGCCAACTTTGTTAAAGGGTTAAATTTTATGAATTCGGCAGTACGTTATCCTAAAATGGATGGTGATGAACTGGAAAAGACAAAGGAAGTTTTTGATAATCAGGTAAGCGAAACGGAATCAAATCCTTATTATGTGCTTGGTGATTCTATCAGGCGGCGTTTATGGGGCAGCCTGTATAGCAGGAAAAACCCCAGTGGCAATTTAACTGTAATAAACGCTGCAACACCCACTACACTTAATGTTATAAAAAAACGGTATCTATACCCAAACAACGCCATAATGATTGTTGGTGGTGATATAGCGCACGAGGTTGCTTTTAAGGATATTGAAAAAGTATATGGTGATTGGATCCCGGCGCCCTTTGATCCTTTTATCAAATGGCCGGTACCTGAATTTGAGCCGCTTAAGAAAACAAGTTACATTATAGTTGAATCAAAACAGGTGCAGGAACCTTATATCGAAATTTATTGGCAGGGCCCTGATACCCGTAACGATATCGCATCTACCTATACTGCCGACGTGTTTTCGTACATCATCAATCAAAATTCATCAAAAATAAATAAGGCGCTTATACAATCGGGGCTGGCATCTAATTTACACGTCGACTACCTTACCTGTAAATATGTTGGGCCAATAAGTTTGGTGATAACTCCAAATCCGAATAAACTAAAAGAGTGCATTGAAGAAATTAAACGACAAATTGACCTGATGGATAGTGACGATTATTTTACAGCAGAGCAAATAGAAACATCGAGAAGAATGCTCGAGATTAAAAACATACGCGAAGAGGAAATAACTACCAACTATGTTCATACCTTATCATTTTGGTGGACTGCCGCTTCAATAAATTATACTTTAGGCTATAATGATAATTTAAAGAAGGTGACTAAAGCTGAACTAAAAAGATATGTGGACAGGTACATTAAGAACCGGCCATATTGCGCGGGATTACTTATTAATCCTGATTTAAGGGCCCAATCAAATGCAGACAGCTTCTTCAAATAAAATTGCTTTAATTATGAAAAGATTAATACTAACCCTGATTGTTTTTAGCGCCGGGTTTAACTTATTACATGCACAGTCAACCACTACATCTTTTACGGTAGATGGGATTAAGGTAATTTACAAACCATCTGTAAAAAAGGTGGTTAATGTAAGGGTTTATTTTAGGGGAGGCGTTACCAATTACCCGGTAATGAAAGCCGGGATAGAGAATTTTGCCCTTGAAGCAGCCACCCAATGCGGTACAAAAAAATACAGCGCGAATGCCATCAAAGATACCTGCGACAAATACGGTATCAATCTGTTTGGCGAATCGGGTTATGATTCCGGGTTTATCCAGCTTAATTGTGTTGCGAAATACTTTAATACCGGCTGGGATATGTTTATTGATGCTGTAAATAACCCTGTATTTGATGCCTCTCAAACTGATTTGCTGAAAAATAAGGTGCTATCACACATCAAAAGTTATCATTCAAACAATTACAATAACCTGTCCGATCTTTTAATGAATACTGCTTTTGCTAACACACCTTACGTCATCAATCCAATCGGCACCGAGCAGACAATTGCCGGTATTACTACTGATGATTTAAGAGACTATTACAATAAGATATTGAACAAAAACCAAATATTTATAGTAGTGGTAGGCAATATAACCAAGGACGAGATCTATGAGAAGATTTTAACCGCATTCGCAAATATTAAATCTGCACCGTATACAACGCCTAATTTAACCGCGCCATCATTAATTGATAACAAATTAATTACTGAATCGCAGGATCTTAAAACAAATTATGTGGGTGCTGTTATGAATGCCCCTGAATTTACCAGTCCCGATTTTGTACCATTCAGATTGGCTTTAAGCGGGCTTTCGGGTAATTTATATTCGTACCTAAGGTCAACACAAGGTTTATCGCCTGATCCGGGTGCAACTGCGCTGCAATTACGCATGCCAATAAGCGTTATGACGGCAAGTACAACTAACCCTCAGCAGGTAATGTTAGCCATGTTAACCGTATTAAAACAAGTGCAAATAAGAGGTTATGATGATGAATGGTTACAACATATAAAAAACACTTATATCACTACCAGTTACATTAATGAGCAAAGTACGGCCGAAATAACAAATAGCCTGGGCCGTGCAGAAATTTTAGGGAATTGGCAATATGACGACGATTTGCCCCAATTAGTTAATATGGTAACTGTTGAACAGCTTAATACTGTTATTAATTATTACATAAAAGGCCTTAGATGGGGCTATTTAGGTAATACCGATGCGATTGACGGGTTTAAACCACCTGTTTATTGATCCCAGGAGATATTACAGTCTTATCGCATTTATTAATTTTATTGGTCACGCTCTAATTGCATAGTAAAGAATAATACTGCTGTTATCGGAATAGCGCGTTTAAACAATCCTTCATTCCCCATACGCATCAAAAATGTGTCATTAAAAAACAACCTTTATCCTCTTTTTTATACCAACAGCAATATTTTATCTAAACTTGCATAAAAAACCGTTATTCATGGACGAAGACTTCCTATGGCAATTGTTAAATAAGCAGCAAAACTCGGCTGCCGTACCTTCTAATAAAACAATTACCAGGTGGGCGTTGCAAGTAATACGATTGCTATATCCCGAGCAGTCGAAACACATATTTTTATCGATACAGCAGTTAGAAGAAAAATTTGAAAAGCTAAAAACAGAGCTTTGCAAAATAATGGATGCTACCAAAGCATGCTGCAATTGCGATAACGAAAAGCTCGCTGAATCATTTTTTAATGAATTACCCGAGATTTACCGGGTACTAAATACCGATATAGATGCCATTTTTAAAGGCGATCCCGCTGCTATAAGTGAGTTTGAGGTTGTACGTACTTATCCGGGTTTCTTCGCCATTTCTTTTTATCGGTTGGCGCATTTGCTTTATAAATATGAGATCCCGGTTTTGCCGAGGATACTTACCGAGCACGCGCATTCAAAAACAGGTATTGATATTCACCCTGCTGCTGTTATTGATGAGTATTTTTATATAGATCATGGTACAGGAACCGTAATTGGTGAAACTACGCAGATAGGTAAACATGTAAAACTATATCAGGGGGTAACTTTAGGGGCGTTAAGTGTTGCTAAAAGTATGGCAAACACCAAGCGGCATCCAACAGTAGAGGATAATGTGGTTATCTATTCAGGAGCTACCATTTTAGGTGGCGAAACCATCATAGGGCGTGATAGCGTAATCGGTGGTAACGTATGGTTAACAGCCAGTGTGCCGCCAAATTCACGTGTATTTCATGACCCATCTATAAAAGTTTCAATTAAAGCAGATTAATATGGCTGGTATATTAGATTTAATAGGCAACACGCCCCTGGTTGAAATAAAACGGTTAAATCCCAATCCGAACGTTAAAATATTCGGTAAACTGGAGGGCAATAACCCCGGCGGAAGCGTAAAAGATCGCGCCGCGTTAAACATGATCAAAAGTGCTTTAGAGCGTGGGGATATTAAGCCGGGAACCAAACTTATTGAGGCCACTAGCGGCAATACCGGTATTGCGTTGGCCCTGATAGCTTCGTTATTTGGTTTGGAGATAGAGTTGGTATTACCTGCAAATTCTACCCGTGAACGTACCTTAACTATGGAGGCATTTGGCGCGAAGGTTACCCTATTAAAGGATATTGAAGTTTGCCGTGACTATGCCGAAGAAAAAGCAGCTGGTGATGGTTATTTTATGCTTAACCAGTTTGCCAATCATGATAATTATATGGCCCACTATAAAACTACTGGTCCTGAGATTTGGCGTGATACCAACCAAAAGATAACGCATTTTGTAAGTGCGATGGGCACCACCGGTACGATTATGGGCTGCTCTAAATATTTAAAAGGAGTTAACCCAGATATACAAATAGTAGGTTGCCAGCCAGTTGAGGGTTCATCTATACCCGGTATCCGCAGATGGCCGGAAGCTTATCTGCCCAAAATATTCGATCCAAAAAGAGTTGACCGGGTGATGGATATATCAGAAGAAGAAGCGACTTTAATGGCCAGAAGAATGGCCAAAGAAGAAGGCATCTTTGCCGGGATGAGCAGTGGCGGTGCTTTATCAGCATCCATAAAATTAGCACAGGAATTAACAGAAGGCACTATAGTTTTTATCTGCTGCGATAGGGGCGACCGTTACTTGAGCAGCGACTTGTTTGGTTAAAAATCAGCCTTAATCAACAGTAAAACTATATTGTTGGTACGAAGCAATTGTAATGATAACCGGAGAAAAATTGCACAGAAAATTAGGATCGTACTTAATCACCTATTGCTATACAAACTGCTGGATTCGTTAAAGCAGAGCCTAAAGTTTCAAAAACGGCTCCGTTTTTCCATACCACGTTATTATTATTAATATCAATTCCCAATATATAAACATCAGTGCCATTTACAGCAATTGCAGTTGTACTGCTGGCAGATGGAAAGCTAATTAAAGTTCCATTCTTCCAATAGGCGCCTTGCTGTGAATAAGTCCCGGCTGCACGAGTGAAGGTATAACCGGTGATATAAATATCATTACCGGATGATGTGATCGCTGTCGGCCCGAATGATCCATTGTTTATACTGTTGAATGTTCCATTTTTCCAATAGCCACCTGCATACGTACTGTCGGGCATACGGCCGGCTACGTAAACATCATTTCCAACTAATGCGAGGCCCGCGGTAGAATTATAATAGGCACTTACCAATTGGCCTGGGCCATAAAGCTGTAATCCCGCATTAGTCCATAAAGTACCAAAGCTACCTTGGAGAGCGTTAGGTGCAGATCCAAATTGTTTTTCATAAAACAGTTTGCCGGTAACATATACTTTATTACTTGATGCCGCTATACCGGATAAGGCGAGGACTGATGTGCCGGGAGCTGAGAACAATGGTGATGCAATGGTATTACCCAGGTTAATTTCCGTATTGCCTTGCCAATAACTCATAGTGGCTGTATTGTCTGCTCCGGCAGCTAATACTGTTGTACCCGAAAGTGCCAGATATTGTATGCCGGTTGCGTCTGTAACCGGAATGAATACATCATTTTTATAATATCCTGCCGTTTGCGCGGCAACATAAACATCCTTACCGGAAGTAATAAGTGAATAAATAGTATTGGTATTTTTTAGTGTATCAGCAACTGCGCTGGCTGTTGTCGCAGACAAACTGGTTTTCCAATATACGCCTTTGTTATTTGCAGCGCCCCCTACATACAAATACGGGCCGGTAACTACTGGTGCAGATGATTTTGGCGGGGTTTTATCGCCCTTCTTACAACTCGCTATAAATACAATTCCTAAGCTTATAGCGCAGATTTGTAATGTTATTTTTATTTTAATGCTTGATGTTTTCATTGTGATAAAGAATATTCAATGTAACTTGTACAGGTACAATTCTTTATAATGTTAAAGATACATAATAGAAAAAGCATTTATTTTGTTTTCTTAATCTGATTGATGATTGTTACAATCAAGAGCATAGATCCTTCTATGGTAATTAGATTAATTAGCCGGAATCTTATACACCATGGCATTTACATTTACCCCTGCACCTACTGCTGCGAAAACCATCATTTTACCCGGCGTAAATTCCTGACCCTCAAATTTATTGCGTTCAATAAGGTCATATAAAGTGGGTAATGTGGCAACCGAGCTATTGCCAAGCCACGAAATAGTCATGGGCATAATATCAATTGAGGTCGATTTTAAATCGTAAAGCTCAAATAACTGTTTAAGCACAGCCTCGTCCATTTTGTTATTAGCCTGGTGGATAAGTAGCTTGTCCATATCTTCTATTGATAAGCCCGCTTTAGTTATACACTCTTTAATAGCACCCGGAACAATTTTCAATACATGCTCGTAAAGTTTACGTCCCTGCATCTTTAAAAATAACCTGTCGCCGGTATATTCCGGATGAGCAGATTTGCACATTTTTAATACATAAGTCAGTTCATTGGCATATGATTTTGTGGCATGCGATATTATACCAACAGGTTCTTCGCTTTCGGTGGCAGCTAAAATAACAGCCCCGGCACCATCGGCATATATCATGCTATCACGATCATGCGGGTCGCAAATACGGGATAGTGTTTCCGCGCCAATGATCAGCACCTTTTTTGCATCTCCCGAGCGGATATAACCATCAGCCTGTATCACTCCCTGTAACCATCCGGCGCAGCCAAAAGGTAAATCGTAAGCAACAGTATCAGGGTTAGTAATCCCCAATTGATTCTTTACTCTTGACGCTAAAGCCGGTACCATATCTGTATATGAATTACCAACGCTAACATCGCCAAAATTATGTGCTACAATAATATAATCCAGTATTTCCGGGTCAATTTTTGATGCTGCCAGTGCTTCACGAGCGGCCAGGGAAGCAATATCAGAGGTAAGCAGGTCATCGGTTACATATCGCCGTTCCTGTATACCCGTAATTTGCTCAAACTGATCGATGATGACCTGGTTGCTTTTGGTTAGTTTTAAACTATCAGGCCCATAAAATTCATTATTTATAAAGTCTGCATTCGGTACTACACGTGTAGGGATATAACTCCCGCTTCCAATAATAATGGAATAAATTTTTTTGCTCAAAGTTTCTTGCTAATGGATGGTTCAATCTATCCGGATTGAGTGGGATCTTGTATGAAAGTACGTATATTAAACGAGATTTTGAGAATTTATTGGGCTGTTTTAAGTTATAAGTAAAACATTTATGAATAACTACAGTATTTATGACAAGCCTATTAAGAATAAATTAAAACATCAGCAACAGTAAACCTTGGTCAACCCTACCATATTGATAAAATAACCTATCAATATGAAAGTATTTATAAACCGGCAAACATCCTTATGAAATAGAAAGACGCTGTTTTACAGTTAGATAATTCAATTTAATCCATTATAAAATAACAGGCATCCTTTTAGTTGTTGCGTGTTGACACTAACCTCATGAACCGTGGAGAATAAAATTAAGATATTGGCGAATGTTCTCGTCATTGATGATGAAAAAACCCTGGCATCCCTAATTGCAAGGACGCTGGAACTGGAAGGATTTAAAGTTTTTCAAACTAACACCGCTAAGGAAGGACTAAAAGTTTTAATGCTTGAAGAGATCCACGTAGTATTGAGCGATGTTAAACTACCCGATATTAATGGAGTTGAATTAGTAAAGCTTATTAAAGAGAAAAAGCCCTATGTTGAGGTGATCAGCCTCACTGCCTACGGCACCATAGCCGATGGCGTTTTGGCCATAAAAAATGGCGGTTTTGATTACATAACCAAAGGCGACGATAACCACAAAATAATCCCGCTCACCTACAAAGCTGCCGAAAAAGCACAATTACAATTAAGGGTTTTTAATTTAGAGGCACGCATAAGCGGCAAGTATAGTTTTGATAACATCCTTGGTCGCTCAAAGGCCATTTTGGATGCAGTAGAGATCGCCAAAAAAGTAGCACCTACTGATACAACCGTTTTATTGCTCGGCGAAACAGGCACAGGGAAGGAAGTATTTGCTGAGGCGATCCATTATGATAGTCCGCGGCATTTGCAGCCTTTTGTTGCGGTTAATTGCAGTAGTTTCCCGCCTGATTTATTAGAGAGCGAGCTATTCGGTTATAAAGCCGGATCATTCACCGGTGCGTTAAAAGACAAAAAAGGTTTATTTGAGGAAGCCAACAACGGCACCATATTTTTAGACGAAGTAGGGGAGATGAGCCTGGAGCTGCAAGCCAAGCTACTGCGCGTATTGGAAAGCCGCAGTTTTATTAAAATAGGCGATACCCAAACCACTAAAGTAAACATCCGCATACTCGCTGCCACAAACCGTGATCTGCAACAAGAGGCTGAAGAAGGACGATTTAGGTTAGACTTGTTTTACCGCTTATCTGTATTTACCATCAACCTGCCATCGCTAAATGATCGCAAAGCTGATATTGAATTGCTGGCGAAACATTATCTGAAGCAATTTAGTGCCAAGGTAAACATGCGCATTGAAAAAATGAGTGATGAATTTATTTACATGCTTACCCAACACACCTGGAAAGGTAACGTGCGGGAATTAAAAAACGTAATTGAGCGGGTAGTGATCCTGGCGGAAAATGGCGTGATCAGCTCCGATCTGTTACCGGTAGAATTCAAAACAGCTCATGTTGAAAAGGATGCACTCGACCTGGAATCTATCGAAAAACAACACATTTACAAAGTATTAAACCACACTCATGGTAATAAAACCGAGGCTGCGAGGTTGTTAGCCATCGGTTTAACCACCCTTTACCGCAAACTCGATCAATACAAAATAGTGTAATAACCCTACCATTACGGTAAAAGACCCTTCCATTTTGGTAGGGTCTTTTTTGTTTGTGATATTTTGGTTTGACGATTAACTGTATAATGGTTTGATTTAAAGGGTTTTGTATGTAAATTGTTTTTTGTGGCATTAGCTTGGTATATGCCCATATAAAAAACAAACATATTATGGATATCACACTCACCATCGTTTATCTGCTTGTATTTGTAGTCATCTTCTGGCTCTTTTTCAAATCTGTTAATTACTTCGAAAAAATTTAAACACCATGATCGCATTATTCTTTGTAGCCATTGCAGTTTTCATTTACATGATATATGTACTGCTTAAACCCGAAAGATTTTAATTTATAAAAACCATGAATACAGAATACATAGGTATAATTTTTATGTACCTGGCCACCGTAGCGCTGGCCATACCACTTGGTAAATACATTGCCAAAGTATTTAAGGGCGAACACACCTGGCTTGATTTTATGGCCCCGGTTGAAAGGTTCATCTTTAAAATTGCAGGCATCGATCCTAACCGTGAGATGAACTGGAAACAACATTTAAAAGCATTATTAACCATTAACGTTATCTGGTTATTTTATGCTTTCTTTTGCCTGCTGTTCCAATCGCATTTACCATTAAACCCTGATGGCAATCCAAACCAAAGCCCTGATTTGGCTTTTAACACAGCGTTAAGCTTTTTAACCAACACCAACCTTCAGGATTACTCAGGCGAATCACTGGCAACTTACTTTACACAACATTTTGTGTTTATGTTCCTGCATTTTGTTAGTGCGGCTACAGGTTTGGCTGCCATGATGGTAGTGTTTAAAGCAATGAAAGATAAGATTACCGACAAGCTTGGTAACTTCTGGGATTTCTTCCTAAAATCAATCACCCGTGTGTTATTACCTATCAGCTTTGTAGTAGCTATTATATTAGCTTTCAACGGCACACCAACCAGCTATAAGGGCAAGGTTGCAGTAATTGGCTTACAAGGCGATACCGTACACGTATCCCGCGGCCCGGTTGCTGCCATGGTTGCAATAAAGCAAGTGGGCTCAAACGGTGGGGGCTGGTTCGGCGTTAACTCAGCACATCCGCTGGAAAACCCTAACTACTTAACCAACATAGTTGAGAATATCAGTATTATATTAATTCCTATCGCTTTAGTATTCGCTTTAGGCTATTATCTGAATAAAAGGAAACTGGCCTGGGTGGTTTTCGGGGTCATGACTATCGGCTTCCTGGCTATGGTATACCCGTCAGTAAATGCTGAAGTAGGCGGCAACCCTGCCATTGCACACATGGGGATTAGTCAGCCCGGCGGTTCAATGGAAGGCAAGGAAGTACGCTTCGGCGCTGCCGCTTCAGCTTTCTGGGGCATTACTACAACTGTTACCTCAAACGGTTCTGTAAACGCCATGCACGATAGCATGATGCCGGTATCGGGCATGGCGCAAATGTTTGATATGATGATCAACGCCTTTTACGGTGGTGTAGGCGTAGGTTTCCTTAACTTCTACATATTCATCATCATCGCTGTATTTATTTCTGGTTTGATGGTTGGGCGAACACCTGAATTCATGGGTCGCAAAATTGAAGCCCGCGAGATGAAGATCGCATCGTTGATAGCATTGCTGCACCCATTTGTAATATTAGTAGGCACAGCCATATCAACCTATGTGTTGGTCCACTTTGCCAACGCGGTCTGGGCAACTAAACCATCTGCATGGTTAAATAACCCTGGTTTCCATGGTTTCTCCGAAATGTTGTATCAATATGCATCCAGCGCGGCCAATAACGGTTCGGGGTATGCAGGGCTTACCGCCAACAATATATTCTGGAACGTAAGTACCGGCCTGGTTATCTTCATATCGCGCTTCCTGCCTATCATTGGTCCGGTTGCTATCGCAGGTATACTTGCCAACAAAAAATTCGTACCTGAATCAGCAGGAACCTTAAAAACTGATACAGGCACTTTTGGGGTGATGGTATTAGCTGTAATTGTTATTGTTGCCGCTTTATCCTTCTTCCCTGCTTTAACCTTAGGCCCTATAGCCGAACATTTCTCAATCAAATAATAGATATCAACCATGAAATCTGATAAAAATACATTATTCCAGGCTGATCAGATGAAAGATGCCTTTTTGCAATCCTTCATCAAGCTTGATCCACGTATACTGGTACGCAACCCCGTAATGTTTACGGTGGAGATAGGCACAGTTGTAATGCTTATCGTAACTATCTTCTCTTTCTCTAATGCAGGGCAGGGGAGTTGGGGTTACAACTTCACTATATTTTTAGTACTGTTTTTAACCGTACTGTTTGCCAACTTCGCCGAAGCTATTGCCGAAGCACGCGGCAAGGCACAAGCCGAAAGCTTACGCAAAACACGTTCTGAAACTCCTGCCCGTTTGTTGGTAGATGGTAAAGAACAAATCATCATGTCGTCACTGCTTAAAAAAGGCGATGTGTTTATTTGCGAAACTAATGATACAATCCCTACCGATGGTGAGATCATCGAAGGTATCGCTACCATCGATGAATCAGCTATCACAGGCGAATCTGCTCCGGTTATCCGTGAATCGGGTGGCGATAAATCATCTGTAACTGGTGGTACTAAAGTATTATCCGACAAAATTAAAGTGCAGGTTACTACACAACCCGGCGAAAGTTTCTTGGATAAGATGATCGCGTTGGTTGAAGGTGCATCACGCCAAAAAACCCCTAACGAAATTGCTTTAACAATTTTATTAGCCGGTTTCACGCTGATATTCGTGATTGTTTGTATCACGCTGAAACCGTTTGGCGACTATGCGAACACGCCTATAACCATAGCGGCATTTATATCCTTGTTTGTTTGTTTAATACCCACAACTATCGGTGGCCTTTTATCGGCCATCGGTATTGCTGGGATGGATAGGGCATTACGTGCAAACGTAATTACCAAATCGGGTAAAGCTGTTGAAACCGCAGGTGACCTTGATGTTTTATTGTTAGATAAAACTGGCACCATTACTATTGGTAACCGTAAAGCAACTAATTTTTACCCTGCAAATGGTGTAAACGAGCATGACTTTATAAAAGCATGTGTATTGAGTTCATTGGCAGATGAAACACCTGAAGGTAAATCGATTGTTGAGCTTGCAGAGCAAAACAAAAGCATGGTAGTAACCAAAGCTCCTGAAAACTCAGTATTTATCAAATTTACTGCTGAAACCCGTTCAAGTGGTTTAGATACCCCTGATGGTTTACGGGTACGTAAAGGTGCTTTTGATTCTATCCGAACCATGGCTATTAATGCTGGTCACACTTTTCCTTCAGAGGTTGAAGCAAATGTGAAAACCATCGCATCAAATGGCGGTACACCTTTAGTAGTATCACAAAACGAAGAAATATTAGGTGTTATTGAGTTACAGGACATTATTAAACCCGGCATAGCTGAGCGTTTTGAACGCTTGCGCCGCATGGGTGTAAAAACCGTAATGGTTACCGGTGATAACCCATTAACAGCTAAATTTATAGCTGAGAAAGCTGGTGTGGATGATTTTATCGCGGAAGCAAAGCCTGAAGATAAAATGAACTACATAAAACTTGAACAACAGCAAGGTAAACTGGTAGCCATGATGGGCGATGGTACAAATGATGCCCCGGCACTTGCCCAGGCAGATGTTGGTGTAGCAATGAATAGCGGTACCCAGGCTGCCAAAGAAGCCGGTAACATGGTGGATTTGGATAACGACCCAACCAAGCTTATTGAGATTGTTGAAATTGGTAAACAATTATTGATGACCCGTGGTACATTAACTACCTTCTCAATAGCGAATGATGTGGCTAAATACTTTGCAATTGTGCCTGCATTGTTTATGGTATCCATACCTGCATTAAGGTCGTTGAATATCATGGATCTGCACAGCCCGCAATCTGCTATTCTATCAGCAGTAATATTTAACGCCATCATTATACCGATGTTGATACCATTAGCCTTACGTGGTGTTGAATACAAAGCGATAGGTGCAAGCGCGCTATTACGCCGTAACTTGTTAATCTACGGTTTAGGCGGTGTGTTGATCCCGTTCATCGGCATCAAATTAATTGACCTTGCAGTAGGCGTATTTTTATAACAGAATATTAAAATCAAAATAAAATGAAAGCGTTTTTCTTACCAGCCATAAAATTAACTATCATACTGATAGTGTTATTAGCAGGCATATACCCATTAGCGATAGCCGGAATAGGCAAATTTGCCCCAGGCAACGGTGATGGTGAAACCGTTACCTACAAGGGCCGTGTAGTTGGTTTTGCCAACATCGGTCAAAAGTTTACTAAGGATAAATATTTCTCGTCACGCCCATCGGCTGCTAACTACCAGGCTGATGCATCTGCCGGAACAAACAAAGGCCCAACTAACCCTGACTACTTAAAAACCGTAGACGCGGCTATTGATACTTTTTTAAAGCACAACCCAACAGTAACCCGCTCGCAAATACCTGCCGAATTGGTTACCTCATCAGGTAGTGGCTTAGACCCCGACTTGTCACCAGCCGGGGCACAAATTCAGGTTGCCCGTATTGCTAAGGTCAGAAATATATCAGCAGATAAAATAAACAGCCTGATTGCAGCAAATACTGAAAAACCATTGTTAGGTTTATTTGGCCCGGCCAAGGTTAATGTTTTAAAATTGAACGTAGCTTTGGATGAAATGAAATAAGTTTTGCCTGATTGTCATTTCGAACGAGGTACGAGAGAGAAATCTTCTACAACATGCAAAGCGGCAATGCAAGTCGCAGAAGATTTCTCCCTACGGTCGAAATGACAATAAGTATTAGACATGTACTAAGGTAAAAGCAAAGGGCAGTGCGGTTCCCCTCTCAAGAGGGGAACTAAGAATAAAAATACTCCGGCTGTGGCTAAAAACTGCAGCCGGTTAGTTCGTTAAATTATGAGTGAAGAAGAAATTAAAGAACAATCCGTTGAGCACTTTCTTGATCTGGTAAAACGATCAAGGCGCGGAAAGTTTAAGATTTATATTGGTATGAGCGCTGGTGTAGGTAAAACTTACCGGATGTTGCAGGAAGCACATGCCCTGCAACGTAATGGCATTGATGTGCAGATAGGCTATATCGAAACTCATAATCGTGCGGAAACTCATGCTTTGCTGGATGGGCTAAAACTTATCCCACGCAGAAAAATATTCTACAAAGGCAAAGAGCTGGAGGAAATGGACCCTCAGCAGATCATGAACCGCCACCCCGAGGTGGTTATTGTTGATGAACTGGCACATAGTAACATCGAGGGCAGCAAGAACAGTAAACGCTGGCAGGATGTATTAGATATTTTAGAGTCGGGTATCAGCGTAATATCCGCGGTAAATATCCAGCATTTAGAAAGCCTGAATGAAGAGATCGAATCCATTACAGGCATCGCCATTACAGAACGTATACCTGATAAGGTGCTTGAACTTGCCGACGAGATAGTAAATATAGACTTAACTGCTGATGAATTGATCGATCGGCTAAAGGATGGCAAAATCTACGAAAAAACGAAAGTAGAACGTGCGCTTCAGAATTTTTTCAGAAGCGATAAGATATTGCAGTTGCGGGAGATAGCACTCAAAGAAGTGGCACATCATTTGGAGCGTAAGATAGATATTGAGATCCCTAAACAAATAAAATTAAGGCCGGAAAGATTTTTAGCCTGTATATCATCTAACGCTGAAACGTCCAAGATTGTGATACGAAAAACTGCCCGACTGGCATCCTATTTCCACGCACCCTGGATAGTGCTTTATGTACAAAGCAGCAGCGAAAGTTTGGACAGGATAAAGCTGGATAAGCAAAGGCATTTAATAAATAATTTTAAACTGGCCACCGAACTGGGCGCAGAACTATTGAAAGTAAAGAGCGATAAGATAACCGCTTCTATTATGAAGGTTGCCGCCGAAAGGGAAATAACTACCATTTGTATTGGCAAACCACATTTAAACCTGTTCCAGGTTATTTTGAGAACAACCGTATTTAACCAGCTGCTTAAAAATTTAGCAGCTACAGAAACTGATTTAGTGATACTATCATGAAAGTAAAAAATAAACTCCGTTTAGGCTTCGGCTTTTTGTTTATTGTGGTGCTGTTTTTTGGCGCTGTTTCTTTATTCTACATCAATCAAATAGCGAATAGCGCTAAGGTTATTTTAAAAGATAACTACGAATCCCTTAACTATAGCAGGGAGATGCGAACCGTTTTGGATGATCAGGAACTTCCGCTTAGTGCTGCATCTGCGAATAGCTTTAATAAGCAATTAGTACTGGAAGAACATAATATTACTGAGCCGGGAGAGGGAGAAATGGCAAGCAACTTGCGTAAGGCCTTTACAGCGTTGCAAAATACAACAGATGCTGCCACGCTTAAACAAACCGAAAAAAGCATCAGAAAATATCTTCGGGATATAGAGGTGGTAAATATGCACGCCATCGTTATTAAAAATGAAAAGGCACACAAGAATGTTGAGGATGCGGTAGTTTTTTTAGGTTTAGCGGGGGCGTTTACTTTCCTTGTTCTGTTCAGCTTTAGCGTGAATTTTCCGGGAATTATATCCAATCCTTTAAATGCGCTTTTAGAGGGTATAAGAGAGATCAGTCAAAAAAATTACGGACAGCGCATCCACTTTGATAAGAGTGATGAATTTGCCGAAGTTGCCAATGCCTTTAATGATATGGCATCAAAGCTAAACGAATGGGAGAACAGCAATTTGTCGAAAATAATGTCGGAAAAATCGCGTATTGAAACCATTATTGAGCAAATGCACGATGCTATTATCGGGGTTAATGAAAAACACGAAATCCTATTCATCAACACAGCTGCAAAAGCTATTTTGAATTTGGGCGAGGATAAACTGACAGGGAAACTGGTTGGGGACGTCAGTAAAAATAATGATCTGTTTAAATCGATTATCAATGGTGAAAAAGCAGATAGGGCATTTAAAATTTTTGCCGAGGGTAAAGATTCATATTTCCAGCTAGAAACCCGTGAAATTTTAGTGCCAAACCTATCACCTACAGAGGGGCCGGTAAACATTGCCAAAAAATCGGTTGGTATAGTATATATCCTTCGTAATATAACTGAATTTAAAGAGCGTGACGAAGCTAAAAGTAATTTTATAGCTACTATATCGCACGAGCTTAAGACCCCGATATCTGCCATTAAAATGAGTGCAGGACTATTAGCTGATAGCCGTGTTGGTGCATTAAATTCTGAACAGAATCAATTGGTAAAACACATCAGCGGCGATGCCGAACGTTTGCTTAAAATAACATATGAATTATTGGATTTGTCGCAGGTAGAAACAGGCAACATCCAGTTAAATTTTGTACCGGCCAAACCTGAAAAAATAATTGATTATGCGATAAAAGCCATAAAGTTTGAGGCTGACCAAAAAGGTATCGTCATAGAGCAGAGCGTAGCTACCCATATCCCGGATGTTAATGCTGATGTGGAAAAAACAGCATGGGTAATGATTAACTTTTTATCAAATGCTTTACGTTACAGTCCGCTTAAATCAAAAATAGCAGTTGATGTAAGTAAGAAAGCTAATATGATAGAGTTCTCTGTAAGAGATTTGGGTAAAGGCATCGATGACCAATACAAGTCTCGTTTATTCGACAGGTATTTCCAGGTACCAACCGACGGTCAAAATAAATCCGGTTCGGGATTGGGCTTGGCTATATCAAAAGAATTTATAGCTGCCCAAGGTGGCGAAATTGGCGTGGAAAGTGAAGTTGGTGTAGGTAGCCGGTTTTATTTTACCTTGCCTGCAGTAGCTTAAAGTGCTACAATTAAATTCGTGGTATTATACGGGATGCTCTTTTTTATTAAAAAGAGCATCCTTGTTAACTGGCTTTGCAGATAAATATTTATTGGTTGTTTATCGTAATATATCATGCGATATTTCTTTGATAAATATACTTGGTGTTTAAATAAAATTTATCTTTATCAAAGCTGAAACAATGCCTGTTAACACAAGCAAGTTTCAATAGCTAGTATTTAATACCTAAAACCAATATCATGAGTAATTATGCAGATAAGTCATCTGAAAATAGAGGCAATGCTATTGCTAATCAAGTTCTCCGAAAACTTAGCAGTGAACCTGTAACTAAACTCGCTGATAGCCAAGTTGAAACCATTGCACAAAGAAAATCCAGAAGCATTAAAAATCTTGGTCCACAGGTGCAGCAATTAAATGGTAATCCGGAAATAGCTCATAATAACCGGCTACTACAAAAGAAAGTACCGGAAAAAGAATTACCGGTACAAGCAAAATTTGAACCTCCATTTTCTTTACCTCAGCAACCAACAATATTACAACGTTTCTCTTTGCCGGTAATCAATAAAGCCAAAGCAGCATCACCAATACAGAAATTTGCATCACCCGGTCAACCTGCACAAAAAGTAGAAAATAATACAAGTTTACCTGAAAACTTAAACGCTGGAGTTGAAAGCCTCTCCGGTTTTAGCATGAGCAATGCTAATATACAATCAGCGAACAACGGTATAGCTATCAGCGGAGTAGCGCAACTGATGAAATTTAGCCGCTTTCAAGGCTTCTCTAAACTGGTAAATTGGTTTCAAAACTCCGAGGAAGATGAGTTGGAGGCTAAAGAAAAGAAACTGGAAGAATTTGTGGATTCGATGCAACCTTACAAGGATACCCCGGCGGGTGCTGAAATATCAGTTATTGATTCCAGTTTGAAAGAGATTAAGGACTCGACTGTAACGGCTGTTAATTACGCTACTGTTTTGAGTAGGTTGAATAAGCTCATTAATCGGTTAAATGAAATATCTAATCGAATTACTAAGTCTGTGATTAGCTATGAAAGTAATCATCAGGTTGCAAGCGCTGATATGGTACAAGAAGACGAGGGCGGCCCAAAATCTTCGGAGCTTGTTTATTATATCAATGAAACTTATGCGCTCCTACCAGGTTTTTATAATACCCCTGATAATAAGGAAACTATAAAAGAGGCCATTTTAGGTGAACTGAAGGACTATAAGTTGTCGGAAAAAAACATAACAAGCAATCACATTGCGTTCGCCAAAAAGCGTGTAAGCTTGCTTAGGAAAAACCTAAAGAAAATGAGTGACCGCATTATAACAGATTGGACTGCTATTAGCGCTTCGCTAAATTTAACCGGAAAATTAAAGTTTATCCATCTCACGGGTTCTGACTATCATAATGATGGGCAAAGCGTAAGTATAATTGAATCAACAGATGGGCAAAAAGCGGTTTATAAACCCCGGTCTGTTGTTCCTGATATGAGGCTTGAAGGTGCGGTGGATAGTTTCCATTCCGGACTAAATGACTTGGGTTTGGGTATTAGCACTGCCAAATTTGTGTCAAAAACTGATGGAAAAAGTGGTGAACAATACGGTTATATGGAATTTAAGCAAAAACAATCTGTATTATCCGAAGAAGAAGCTAAAAATTATTATTTGAAAATGGGGCGTATGGTGGTTTCAACCAAATTACTTGGTGTTACAGATCTTCATCAGGAAAATATTTTAACCAGTGCGGGTGGAGACCCCATCATAATAGATGCTGAAACTTCTTTTTTACCGGAAATAATGATGGCAGACGTTTGGAATGCTACATTAATAACCGCTACATTAAATTCTTTCGAGAAAAACAATAAGCTTACCCCCAATCATTTTTATACCCCGGCAGAGCTAATAGAATGGCAAAGCAATGTAAATAATGAAGGGCCAACACCCAATTATGCGTTTATAGAGAGAAAGAGACAAGCGTCTTATAAACAAGGGGGGGCATATAATGCAGATTTTATACAAGGTGCAACTGAGGCTATTAATATTGTAAGAAATAATAAAGCCACAATAATTAAAGGTATAACCGACATGGTAGCCGGAATTACCAATATTAGGATTGTTCCGGTAGAAACTAAGGAGTTGACTGGTGCGCTTACTGCTTACTCGAAAGGCGCTACGATCGCTGAAAAAGTTTTAAATGCCTTGCCTGGTGATGTTGCAGGCTCTCTTACTAATTTGGGTTATGTGATGCAAGCCGGACACACCGGCGTAATTAGGGCAGGAATGAAAAAAGATTTCGATAACACGGATATTCCGATATTTCATTTCACCCCTGCCACAAATGCAGTCACTTACCATGGTGTTGCAATAGCAATACATCGTCCGGGAATTAATGTAGCTATTGCTGCAAATGTAGACCGAATTAGTAAAACAACTATTGAGGAAGTGATGAAAAGCCTCAATGACGCTTAACTCATTTAATAGTATCCTGAACTAATAAGCGCTATACTCCTAAGCAGACACCAAAGTTACTTTTATGTTGAAGCGATCATTCCAGCAAGATATTTGCTCAGTTTTTCGACGTTCTGTTTTAATCCTTCATCTGCTTTAAATGTTTTTACTACTTGTATAAATTCCTCCTTGCTTTCAAAAACCATATGCCATTTTAGGTGGGTTTGCTCACCTTGGGCGTCAAACTCTATAGTTGAAGTAAAGTAGGGAGCAGAAACATGCTGATAAACAATTTTTTTGTGAAGCACGATCTCTTTGAATATACTTTGGTTGTCGTAATCTGTACCATCTGGTCCGTGCATAACCAGGTTCCATTCACCACCTGGTTTCATATCCATGGTGGTAATAGTATTAGTAAATCCATTTGGCCCCCACCATTTGGCAATGTGTTCAGGCTTTGTCCACGCTTCCCATACTAAATCTATTGGAGCATTAAGTACTCTTGTAATTAAAAGCTCACGGTCTTTAATGTCATTTTCCATGTTTTCTTTCTTTTTTAAGTTGATATAAATAGGTTTCTAAATTATCCAGTTTACTTTCCCAATGCTGGCGGTACTGATCTATCCAGGTGGATACTTCGCCTAATTGGTCAAGTTTAGCTTCGCAATATCTTTCCCGTCCCTGCTTATTAATTTTCAGGAGTTCACACTCAACTAAAATCTTAATATGTAAGGATATAGCCTGCCTGCTAACGTCAAAGCTATCAGCTATTGCATTTACATTTAGCGGTTGATCAGCAACCATGTTAATGATCTGACGGCGGGTAGGGTCGGCAATAGCCTGAAATACATCTCTTCTTATCATATTACGCAAGTGTTTGCTTGCAAATATAAATGCAAGTATTCACTTGCGCAATTTTTTCTTGAAATTTATTTTAAACTATACGTTAATCCATTCTTCCACAACCGTACATCGGCCTGATATGGGGAAATTTGAGAATCTGTAGTTGCAGATTACAAGCTAGATATTTCCTGGCAGGTCCTACGAACCAAGGGGGTAAAGGGATTGGTAAATGTTCATTTTATAAAATGATATTTTGATAGTATTTTTTTAGAATAATATTAATTACTTTTATTTAGTAATTCCTAAAACCTTAAAAATCAATAAAATGAAAAAGATCTATTTCTTATCACTTGTGGTTGCGTTCGGGATTTTAAGCTCATGTTGCCACGAAGCACCGGCGCTATCAAAATCCGACGAAGAATCTTTGCTAGCCATTCTTTACCAACAAAAAGCCGGTGAATATCGAGCGCTTTGCCTTCAGGCTTATCGACTTGCCAAAATGCAAGTTGATTCGGCCCTAAACAAAAATCCAACAGAGACAAATTATGCTGTAATAACCGATTTGGATGAAACCGTACTTGACAACAGTGCGCAGGAAGGCTGGATATATGAGCAGGACACCACCGCATCATTTCAATCACTCGAAACCTGGTGGTTAAAAGGTAAAGCAAAGGCTGTACCGGGAAGCGTTGAGTTTTTTCAATATCTGAAAAAAAGAAAAGTAGATATTTATTACATATCAAATAGATCAGCCTCCCTTCAATATATCAAAGCTACTATGGCTAATATGGATACTTTAAAATACCCTTATACAGATTTTCCCGCTGATACTACGCATTTTCTCTTTGAGCAAGGCAGTGTAGCCTCAAAGGAACCTCGCAGGTTGAAGGTTATTGATACGCTTAAGAAGAATGTAATAGTTTATTTGGGCGATAATCTGATTGACCTGGATAAAGCTTTTGATAAATCCGCAGATGGCTACCAGAATTCTGAGCAACGCTTACGCAAAGTTGATAGTCTGAAAGGTACATGGGGCGTAAAATATATAGTATTTCCCAATGCAATTTATGGCGATTGGGAATCCGCATTTTACAGTAAATACCTTATTGATCATAAAGGTGCAAACCTTACACAGGAGCAAAAAAACAAGATTCGGAAAAAACTGCTTAATAGTAGTTACTGATTTTTAGTTTTTTTAAGCCTCCTGCACTTCTTTTTGGAATTTAAGGTAGTTGAGGGAGGTATTTCCTGTTTAAAATCTAATTTAAACCTGTTTATCTTATGGCAACGCCTGTCTTTTTTATGCATGAATCATTCATAAAATGAATTACGGGTTAAATGTAGAAACATTGAACCAGTTTAAAGGCTTGAAAACCGGATCGTAGCTAATTGGTATTTAGGTGATTATTATTAAAATAAGGAGATGTTCATAATTGAACATCTCTTTATTGTTTTATTTGAGTGTAATTGTTTACCACTAATTGTCCTTTATCCTTAAGTAACGTTGTAATGTAGCATAGCCGATGGTTGCTGGTATATTAACGCCTCCGGGGATAACAATGCAACGGAACTGGTGTGCATTTGAAATACTGCCGTATGCATTCAGGCTGCTCACCAGGCGGATCTTAAGGTTGCCCGGTGTGGCAAATGCCGACCATGTATCTATATTAGCGGTACTACCATCCAAATAAGTAATAGAGATAGGTAATTCTGATACCTGGTTGGTAGGCCATATGCTTGAAACATAGCCGTTTAATTTTCCATAAGTGATCACGGTACCATTGTCCAGTATTGACTGTGTAATGGCAGGGATAGCTTCATTAGCTGAAAAACCGTACACTCCGAAAACTGTATCCTTTTGGTAAGAAGGAGGGGTAAACCAATCGGTGTACATAACATTGGCAGTACCAGGAGGGCCCTGTAACGATACAGGAGTTCCCCACCCGGAAGAAACTTTAGGGCCGTACAAAAGATAGCTGGCATCATCAAGATAATAATCACCCAAGCTGCCCAATGAGGTTGCAGGCGCGCCAACCCCGCTCAGGGTTTTACTGCCAGGCGTACCTGTTGCGCCTGTAGCGCCGGTTGCACCAACGAGTGAAAAGCCAGTACCCCAGCCCGAGGTGGTTTTAGGGCCATACAACAATCCGGTTGATGTGTTTAGGTAAAAATCGCCGTTAGCGCCCGTCGTTGTCTGCGGTACAGTGGTGCCGCTGTAAATCACGCTTCCGTTTTGTCCGTTAGCGCCAGCAGGTCCTGCCGGACCAACCAAACCCTGGGCGCCCGTAGCCCCAGTTGAACCTTGCGGCCCCACTGCGCCGCCTTTACCGCATGCTGCTGCAAACAGCATAACTGCTGCAAGTAGCAGCAGTAGTAGATAATTAATTTTTTTCATGAAATTAAGTTTTAAATAGCCTGTTAAAAAAATATTTACAAGAGAGATTGGGCTGATAAACTGTACTAAGCTGTATCTCTCATCAGATACAAAACTGAACAACAGGCCGGGAAAAATAGTCAGGACATTTACGCGATTTACAGCGTAATAATACGTGGTACTATTCGCATATTTCCGTCCCCGAAGGGCCCCCGCGAGTTGGATAGAAGCGGAGCCGGAGAAGGATTTGTATTGCCATTATACAAATTATTAAGTATCGTATTGTAAGCCATAGGGCACGCCATTCCATATTCACCACGTATGCAGCAAAAAGTGCGGTCTGGATAAAAAGTTAGGGAAGGCCACTGAAAAATAAACTCTTTTGCCCGCTTGTATGCCTCACTTTTTATTCCGGCAATGACTATATTTGAGGATGTAGTGAATCTGGAGTTAGATACAGGGCACAACATTCATAAAATCGCACACCCGCTGTAACGTTTCCGTACGGTATTTATAAAGTTAAACTTGTAAGTTGTTTATTACTAGTTAGTTAATTATATGGCATAGATTTTAAATAGTATGTTAACATTCACATTAAAATGGCACAACCATGTTAAAAACGTATTTTAAACTTGCTTACAGAAATATAATTAGGGACAAAGCCTATTCTATTATTAATATAACAGGATTAGCCATAGGATTGGCCTCAAGTATCCTGATTTTGCTTTGGGTGCAAAATGAATTAAGTTATGACAAGTTCCATAAAAATGCTAACCAGATATATCGCATAACCTTTAATGTTGGTGATTTTAAGGCCTCGATTAACCCGGCAGGTATGCCCGCCGGGTTGAAGGCAGAAATGCCGGCCGTCAAAAATACCACCCGCATAAGCTCAGTCACTACTGTTCTACTTGAAGCGGGGAACAAAAAGTTTGAAGAAAAACGTGTGTTTTACGCAGATCCGAGTTTTATGGATGTGTTTTCTTTTCCCCTGGTGCAGGGCGATCGTGCCACGGCATTAACAAATGTTGATGGCGTTTTAATAACGCAGGAAATGGCGACAAAATACTTTGGAAACCAAAACCCGATTGGTAAATTCCTGCGAAAAAATAATAGTGAAAACATAGTAGTAACAGGGGTTTTGGCCAATATTCCTGCTAACTCACATCTTCAATTTGACTTTATCCTACCAATGGCCTCTTTAGCCAGAACAGATAATGGTTTGCAAAAAAATACATGGGATGACTTCAGTTTTTACAGCTACGTTCAATTAGATAAGAGTTTTGATCCTTCATCTGCAAATTTATCAGGGCTGGAAAAGCAAATGGATCAAATATTTCATAAGCATAACCCCGGAATGAAGGCCGAATTTGAATTGCAACCTTTAACCAAAATCCACCTGGCACCTGAAAAATTAGGCGATTTGCCGGGGCACGGAAATGCGCAATACGTGAGCATATTTTTTATAATAGCTATTTTAATAATTGTGGTTGCCTGTATCAATTTTATGAATTTGGCTACTGCACGTTCAGCCCGCAGAGCTAAAGAAATTGGCTTACGCAAAGTGGCAGGTGCTGTTCGAGGGCAACTTATCTTGCAGTTTTTAAGTGAATCAGTATTTATTTCTTTTCTGTCCTTACTGTTTGCACTCGGGATCGTCTGTTTATTTCTGCCAGTATTCAATGAACTGGCCGACAAAAAACTTGCTATCGATTTGTCGGATATGAAATTTTGGATAAGTCTTTTAGGTATTGCTTTGTTAACAGGGATTATCTCCGGCAGTTATCCGGCCTTGTTCCTTTCCGGCTTCAACCCGGTTAAAGTGCTTAAGGGAAATATAAAATCAATGGGGGGCAATTTACTGTTTCGTAACTCATTGGTCGTTATACAATTCATGGTTTCTATTATATTGCTGGTGGGTACGGTGGTCATCTATAATCAGCTTAAGTTTATCAAAGATAGGGATCCCGGTTTCGAGAAGGCTAATCTCTTGTATATGCCAATAACAGGGGACATATGGAATAATCAGCAAGCCTTAAGGAACGAATTAAAACAAAATTCCCTTACCAATGATTTTACAATCACTTCTGACTTGCCTACCAATCTTTCCAATGCTACCGGAGCAGATTGGGATGGCAAAGATCCCCGCTTACAAATCGCCATACCACGCATGGCTGTTAATGAGGATTTTACCCATGTATTTAGGATGAAGTTATTGGCAGGCCGAAGTTTTTCAGGATCTTTTATAGCAGATTCCAATAACTACATGGTTAATGAGAAAATGTTAAACGTAATGGGGTTAAATGCAACTACAGCAATTGGCAAAACACTAACAGTTCAGGGTGTTAAAGGTAATATCATTGGTGTTGTAAAGAACTTTAATTTTAAACCGGTACAACAGGCCATAGAACCATTGGTGATGAGCTTTAATAAATCTGGTGGTTTTGTAGTGATAAGAACATTACCCGGCAAAACCAGCGCAACAATACAGGCCTTGGCAACAATAAGCCAGCAACTCAATCCCGCTTATCCGTTTAAATATGATTTCCTTGATCAGGATCTGGCCAACCTTTATAAGGGCGAACAACAAATGGGCAACATCTTTAATCTTTTCGCTATTCTGGGTATTTTTATCTCCTGTTTAGGCTTATATGGGTTATCTGCATTTATGGCCGAGCAGCGTACCAAAGAAATTGGTGTGCGTAAAGTATTGGGTGCATCCGTGTTAAACCTCGTCTATTTATTATCCTCCGGCATCACCAGATTGATCCTGATCGCTATAGTTATAGCCATACCACTTTCATGGTATGCGGTAAATAGCTGGCTGTCCGGTTTTGCGTATCATATAAATGTTAGCTGGTTAGTGTTTTTCACGGCATCCCTGGCAGCTTTGGGTGTTGCCTGGCTAACTGTTAGTTATGAATCTGTAAAAGCAGCAATTGTTAATCCTATAAAAAGTTTGAGAACAGAATGATTTTATGCAATGCGTTAAAATTAAGTATTTAGCTGTTTATTTATATATTTAATACCTGTTGCTCTGGGTTTCCAACTTCAAATAGTCATATGCGGTAATCCCTTAAACTACAGTATAAAAAAGCCTTTAGAAATTAATCTGAAGGCTTTTTTAAATCCCCCAACTTATGTTATAGAGTTGCTTAAAATGGCATGGATCAAGGGAAAATACGACTAAGCTTCTGCGATTGGTTTTTGTCGACAGGAAAACAGGGTGAAGTGTAAAGAACACGATACATATTAGTTTTTACCTGATTTATTAATCCCGTTAATATTTTATTAAGTTCTTATTAATATCAAAAATGTGTTTTGTACTTGTTGTTCAACCGGGCAATTAATATAAAGCCAGTTTTAATTAAATATGAGCCCTAATTACAATAACCAAATCCGTCTTAGCTTAACTATTATTTCTACCTTTTTACTGAGTATCAATTATACCGTTAATGCGCAAAATCGAGATGATCAGCATTTAATTGATAATTTGGTTTTCCAACAGGCGCATAAAGAGATCTTGCCTTGCTGAATCGATTACAAATTACGGGCCACGAATAATAAAGAATTAATAAAACATTAATAGTTCTGCTATCATGATTTTTAAGGTTTAATAGAAGCAATATTTATAACTTTTTTTCGGCTCGAATGTATTTTCAATCTTTTGAGATTGTTATTTTTAATATTAAACGACCATTTAAAAGAGTTGTATATTAGGGCTATTGGATATTTTAAAAATGTAGCGGAATGTACAGTAAAGCAGCGTTCGACGCAAAGGTCAAAACCTGGCTAAACGAACAGATCAGGAAAAGCGTAGTAAAAGAAGTTACAGAGTGTTACGACTTAATAGACAAGGACAGTGCTAACCGCTGGAACATTTTCCGGATCTGTAAAAAGCAATTAAATGATGTACGGTCAAAAATCGTTTTGAGTTACGTTAAAATTCTTGAATTAATAGTGCTTATTTATAAATGATATTCTCGCCCGTTCAGGTGTCTTATAGATATGTAGATATGAGCGTACCGCAAGGTCTCTTTAAGGGGGCTAAAGAAGATGCCAGATAAAATATTGTATACAGCTTACCGACGTTTGAGTTACATCAAATTTGCTTAAAAACATAAGCGATGGATAGCTGTTATTAAACAGATGAAAAAATCGGGAGGCACTTCTACTATGATCATGCTGGTTAGTATCATCGTTTGCATGGTTTTTTACAATTTATTTTTCGGCCGCACCAGTAAAATGGTATCTAACGGCAATGTATTGGATCAGGCCGAGCAGGCTTTCAAGGAACTGCCTCGCTTTAAGGGTAAAAAAATTAACCTTTATAAGACGATTAGCTTTTATGATGACGGCAGAATTTACCTCACCGTACAAGATCCCGATACTCCGTCTCACATCGACAACTACCAATACCAATTACATGGAGCCGGCGGCGAATGGACCTATGATGGACCCTACAAACTGGATCATACCGATTATCCGCTGCAAGATGGCCTGTTTCTGCTTGATTCTTTTTCCTTCTCTACAGCAGCTAAGATCGTAACGGCCTATAATGCCAAAGCGCATGCTGTGGGCAGCAAGGAAACGTTGGATATGGTGGAATATGATCATTACTTTGCCGGGAGAGGCAACTGGAAATACGAAGAAAAAATAAATGGCGGAACAAACCGGGAAAGCGTGGAATACAAAATCCTTTTTAAAGATGACGGTTCGCTCAAATATTTTGGCGAGCCCAATGGTTGGAATATGGTTAATGACTCCGCCGAAATGGCCTATGCCGAAAAAACCTTAAAGAACCTACCGCAGTTTAAGGGCAAAAAGCTCTGGTTCAAAAAAGAGATCGACTTCAACTCCAATAATATTTATCTCACCCTGCAAAATCCTGATACCTTACAACAACTTATTAACTATGGATTTAATGAGGGTGAGGTTTGGCAGCGCGAACCTGTGGATGATGCTGACGATGGTAAAGCAAGCCATTTGTTTCCGCTGGATTCAGTTCCCTTTAAACGTGTTTATAGGATGGCTAACGTCTATATCAACAAGGCGCGGTCTGTTAAAAGCAATATTTTAGCCTTAGACGGCGTGGTGTTTGATGCCACTGACCCGCATCATCCACAATGGAAATTTGATCCGGTTATACTGGCTGGTAATAACGGGGGGACTTACAAGATTGCTTTTAATCAAGATGGCTCATTAAAAAGCTTTACGAAGCAATAAAACAGAGCGACCAGTAGCGTATGGTGAAGAAAACCTTCCAAATTATCAATATGGTAGCAAATACATCTCGATACTTTGTTTTTTAATGCTCATTCTTTCACCCGCCCCCCTTTATTGACATATGCGCTAGGAGTGCCAATCTGAATATTCAGATAAGTTTCGTTGTCACCCAAATAAAATATTGAAAATATTGATCGATTTAGGTTGTATAATCCATTAATAATTAATGAATCTGTTAACAAATTGGTATTTAAAATATATTTAACCCAACAATTCGCTTAATCCATGTAGCGAAAAAGTTACAAAAAGTGGTATAGTCCATCTAATTTAAAGGTTTATCCATTTCAGCAGTGCGTGCGTAACAATATTTTTACTCAACCAATTAAATAACACAAGAAACTTAAATATGAATTTTTTTTACTTACATCGTTAAAAGCCTGTACAGTACATATAAACCAATATGTATTTGCGTACCCGGTATGAGGCAACAATAAAAGCCAATTGTCAAACCGGCAAACCAGGTAATAAATCAAACGACTTTTGTAAATCCCATGTTGAATGCAATTGAAAAATTGCGTAACAGGCTTTCTATTGCCCTTCTTTCTGTTCAAAAATTTGGTGGTAATACTGATTATAAACTAATGCGCTATCCCCTGGGCGCAGTGCTGATTAAACCAATTATAAAACAATAATATATGAAACAACTTTACCAGTTTATTAGACGCCTGTGGGGCATAAAGCTGCCGCTCAAACATTTGGCCGGGCTCTTATATGTCGTTATGCTGATAATCGGCATAGCAACTCAAAGTGCCCATGCACAAAATGTAAACATCACCGGCACAGTTAGCGATTCGTTGGGTGTGAAAATAAAAAGCGCCAACATAACCGTTATAGGTGACAAAAATATTCACGCCATTACTGATGATAATGGAAAATTTACTTTGAGCGCTCCGGCAGGTACAGCGTTAACAGTATCTTTTGTAGGATATGTAACACAAAAAATAAACATTGTTGCCGACAAAAAAACTTACTTCATCATACTTAAGGAATCAAATACCCAGGCTGATGAAGTTGTTATTAGCGCCTATGGCCGTAAGCAACGTAAGGAAGCTGTAGTTGGATCGGTAACCACTATACAACCCGATGAGCTCAGGATACCTGCAAGTAACCTTACCAATGCTTTGGCCGGGCAAATTGCAGGTGTTATTGCATACCAGCCAAGCGGCCAGCCCGGGCAGGATAACGCGCATTTTTTTATAAGAGGGGTTACTACTTTTGGCTATAACCAAAACCCGCTTATATTAATTGATAACGTTGAGCTTTCTACCGATGATCTTGCACGCTTGCAAGTTGATGATATTGCCAGCTTTTCGATATTAAAGGACGCAAGTGCAACAGCATTGTACGGCGCAAGGGGCGCAAACGGTGTTATATTGGTTACTACCAAATCGGGTAAAATAGGTAAAGCAGTAATCAATTTCAGGTACGAAAACTCCATATCTCAATCGGCCAAAACTTTGCAGTTAGCTGATCCTATTACTTATATGAAGCTTTTTAATGAGGCTACCGAAACCCGGGATCCTTTGGCCCCGCTGCCATTCCCTCAAAACAAAATCATCAATACCGAAAATACGATTAACAACACTCCGGGTAGTAATCAATATGTATATCCAGCGGTTGACTGGCTTAAGCTGTTGTTCAAAAACTATACAGCAACTCAAAGAACTGATTTGAGTGTTAGTGGCGGTAATGAGCTGGCAAGGTATTACGTATCTGGTTCGTATAGTATTGATCACGGTATTTTAAGGGAAGATATTGCCAATAACAACGATAACAATGTTAATTTTAAAAATTACCAGCTACGTTCAAACGTTAACATCAACCTTACCAAATCAACAGAACTAGTTGTTAGGCTGGAGGGGATGTTTAACCAATACAACGGCCCAATTTCAACGGATGGCTCATTCCAAACCGACCTTTACAATATTGCGGTGCATACCAGCCCTGTTTTATTCCCTGCATTTTTTCCTGCAGATTCAGCCAACTTAAAAACCAAACATATTTTATTTGGTAACGATAGTGGGCCAGGTGGCAGCAACACAAACAGTATACAGGATAATAATCCTTATGCTGCTTTACTACGCGGGCATGAAAATTATTCTGAGTCAAGATTATCAGCACAGTTGGAGCTTAACCAAAACTTGAGCTTCTTAACCGATGGCTTGTCCTTCCATGGGTTATTCCATGTTAACCGTTACTCATATTGGCAATCGTCTGCATCATACTCACCGTATTACTACAACGTGCAAACGTATGATAAAGCATCAAACACTTATACTCTTGATTGGTTAAATCCGCAAACAACAGGTAGTAACGTTGCAAGGGAATATCTGCTATTATCACGTGACCCAAGTACAGATAACCTAAATGCATTTGACTTTTTACAAGGCATATTAAACTACGACAGGAGGTTTGGCGATCACACCATAAGTTCTTCGTTAATCAGTACACAACAGCAAACCACCTACTCACAGGTCACTGATCTGGAGTCATCGTTGCCATACCGTAACTTGACTGTAGCTGGTCGTGCTACCTATTCGTACAAAAGCCGCTATTACCTGGAGTTTAACTTTGGCTATAACGGTACCGAGCGTTTCTCCGCGAATCATAGGTTTGGTTTCTTCCCAACTATCGGTAGTTCATGGATCATCTCAAACGAGAAATGGTGGGATGATAATTTAAGCGGCATATTTCAGCGCCTTAAAGTACGGGCAACTTACGGTACCGTTGGTAACGACGATATTGGCTCACAAAGGTTCTACTATCAATCAAACGTAAACCTTAATGGCGGCAACCCTGCTTCATTCGGCACCACTAATGGCTACACCCGTAATGGCGTAACTATATTAAATTATGCCAACCCTGATATCACCTGGGAAACATCGCGTCAGCTAAATCTTGGGCTTGAATTTACTACCTTGAAAGATTTAAACGTTGTTGTCGAAGTTTATAAATACCACAGGTATAACATCTTGCAGGATCGTACTTCGATACCTGCAACCATGGGCCTTGAAGCCGACATTTCAGCAAACTTGGGTGCCGCTAATACAAAAGGTATCGATATTCAAATGGATTATAAACATTCATTTGGTAAAAACTTCTGGTTACAGGGCCGCGCTAACTTCACCTTTGCTGAAAGTGTATATGCTAATTATGAAGAGCCCTCTTATCCTGAAACTGAAGCCTATCGTTCTGAGATTGGCCAGCCAATTGGTCGCGAGTATGGTTACATTGCCGAGCGTTTATTTGTTGATGATAATGAAGCTAAAAACTCCCCATCACAAATATTTTCAGCTAATGGTATTCCACCACAGGGTGGGGACATTAAATACCGTGACTTAAATGGCGACGGCAAAATTGACGCTGCCGATGAGGCCCCTATAGGCTATCCAACAATTCCTGAAATTGTGTACGGTTACGGTATATCATCAGGCTATAAGAACTTCGATTTATCCGCATTTTTTCAAGGTCAGGCGAGGGTATCATTGTTTATCGACCCAAGCAGGGTTAGTCCATTTATCCAAAGCCCTGACGCTTATGTATACGGCAATACGCAATTGTTGCAAGCATTCGCCGATAACCACTGGTCGGAGAGTAACCAAAACCTGTATGCCGAATATCCCCGATTGGGTGTAACCGGCGATCAGATCGAAAACAACCGCCAAAATAGTACCTGGTGGATGCGTGATGCCAGTTTCCTTCGCCTAAAATCATTAGAGGTTGGTTATACCCTGCCGAAATTACTAAGCAAAAAATTAGATGTAACTAAGTTGCGCATATACTTCAATGGGTTGAACTTGTATACCTGGGCACCATTTAAACTATGGGATCCGGAACTTGGAGGCAACGGTTTTGCATATCCCATACAAAAGGTTTTTAACATAGGCGTGAACGTAACCTTATAATATTTGACTTTGATAAACAAAAGAATTATGAAAACACATTATAAAATATTGTTACTGATAGCGCTACTTTTTGTAGGTGCATCATCATGTAAAAAATATCTGGATGTTATTCCTGATGATACAGGAACGCTTGATTACGCATTCAGAAACAGGAATGAAGCCGAAAACTATTTGTTCAGTTGTTATACAACTTTACAACAAATGTCTGATCCAACCAGTAATGTTGGCTTCACTACCTCGTCCGAGATTATATACCCTAATAATTTAACTCAGCACCCTATATTAGAAACCGGGTTCGACCTGATCCGCGGTACACAAAACAGTGCCAATGTAGGTATCAACTGGTGGGATGGTGCAAACGGAGGGCAGGCGCTTTACAGGGCGATACGCCGCTGTAATATTATGCTTGATAATATTAATGAACCAACGGACCTTAGTCAGGCAGAAAAAGCTAGATGGATAGCTGAAACCAAATTTTTAAAAGCTTATTACCACTATTACCTGGTACGTTTATACGGCCCCGTACCGATTATTAAAACCAATTTGGATATCACAGCATCAACTGAAGCTGTTAGGGTAGCACGGGCACCGGTTGATTCGGTATTTAGCTACATAGTGCAACTTTTGGATCAGGCAATACCTGATTTGCCACCGGTTATTGATAACCAGGCGCAGGAACTAGGGCGTATCACATCAACCATAGCCTTATCAGTAAAAGCAGAAGTTTTGGCTACGCAGGCAAGCCCTCTGTTTAACGGTAATCCTGACTATTCAGGCGTAAAAAATAAAGATGGAACCCCACTTTTCTCAACTGCCTATGATGCTACAAAATGGCAAAAAGCAGCCGATGCCTGTAAAGCAGCTATTGATGCCTGTACATCAGCAGGACTAAAACTATACACCTTTCAGGCACCGGGTACAATCGGGCAATTGCCTGACTCGTTGGTGAAGGTTTTAACAGCACAAAACGCTGTTACTGAAAAATGGGATGTAAATACGGAATTGATATGGGCTTTAAACCCAACCTTCCCATGCCAGGGATATGCAACACCCAGATTGACCGAGCTGTCTGCCATTAATATATTCTCAAATCCCTCAACATTTGCGGTGCCATTAAATACTGCCGAAATGTTTTATTCGGACAAAGGCGTTCCTATTGATGAAGATAATACCTTTAATTACGCAAACAGATATGGCCTGCGTACGGGCGATGATGCCAGCCTGTTTTATATAGCCAAAGGATACACAACTATAAATGAGCATTTTAACAGAGAGCCTCGTTTTTATGCTAATCTTGCTTTTGATGGTGGTATATATTTTGGTAACGGTAAAACATCCATTAATGATATGTACCATGTTGAAGCGCGTGGTAATACAGCATTAGCAGGCCCTAAGGATTTAAATACGTTAAACATTACCGGTTACTGGCCTAAAAAGTTAGCTAACTATCTTTCAGTTTATGATAACGGATTTGTTGCGGTTGATTACCATTTGCCTTTAATGCGCCTTGCCGGGTTATATCTTTTATATGCTGAAGCCTTGAATGAGGTGAACGGGCCTACATCCGAAGCCTTTACTTATATTGATATGGTACGTGCAAGGGCTGGTTTACAAGGCGTACAGGCATCATGGACTGCTTACTCAAAAAATCCAGCCAAATTTACTACTAAGGATGGCTTTAGGGCTATTATTCACCAGGAACGCCGTATTGAGCTTTGTTTTGAAGGGCAAAGTGGCTGGGATTTACGTAGGTGGAAAGAGTTGCAATCGGTATTGAGCAGCCCATTACAAGGTTGGAATATTTACGAATCGGATCCTAACAGATACTATGTGCCACATACTGTATTAATACCTGTATTTGGGTTACAAAATTATTTATGGCCAATACAGGATAACGATTTATTAATTGATAACAACCTGGTACAAAACCCTTACTGGCAATAGCCAGCTAACAAGAACTTCATAAATTTTAAAAAGTAAAGTGATGATAAAATTTAAAAAATATTTAAAACAGCTGGTGTCAATGGCGCCACTGGTATTGGTATTGATGCTGGGTTCCTGCAAAAAGAACGATGGTTATAATACCGTTGTATCAACAGATAAAACCAAGCCGGGTGTTGTTACCAATGTGCAGGTCAAAAACCTGAATGGAGCAGCATATATAACTTATACGCTGCCTAACTCAAGTAATCTTTTGTATGTTTTGGCACAGTATAATATTAATGGTAAAACCAGCCGCCAAACCAAGGCCAGTTATTATACCGATACTGTATTGTGCGACGGTTTTGCCCAAAGCAAGGATTATACCGTTACCTTAACGACAGTGAGCCGGGCCAATGTACAATCAGACCCTGTTACGGTAACTGTGCATCCTGCAACACCCGTTTATCAGTTAATAAAGCCAACTGTACAATTAACAGCCGATTTTGGTGGCGTAAATATTAAGGCATTAAACCCTAATCGGAAGGACATTGGGGTAATTTTAATTGCTTATGATAATTCAACCAAAGAGTATGAGGTTGTCGATCAGAATTATACCGGGCTTGACACAATAAACTACTCCATACGGGGATATCCGGCTACGCCGCAAAAATTCGGGGTATATATCACTGACCAGTTCGGCAATATTTCAGATACAACTTTATTAACCATAACACCAATATTTGAAACACTACTGGATAAGAGCAAATTTTCGACGTATACGTTGCCAAGCGACAGCCAAACTGCTTATGGTTGGGAGGTTTATTACTTATGGGATGGTAAAACCGATGATTACTCAAATGGCTGGCACACAGCACCAGGTGGTTCGCCACCAATGCAGTGTACATTTAATTTAGGAGTATCGGCACAATTAAGCCGTTTTATAATGTGGGAAAGGCCTGATGAGTATGCCTACTCGCATGGTAACCCTAAGGACTTTTCAATTTGGGGATCAAACAAGCCCGCTCCACAGGACGCGTATTTGCCTCAACTGGCAACAGCAGGCGCTGTTGTTGGTGATTGGGTAAATTTAGGCAACTATCATTATCCTGATCCACCATCCGGCTTATCGCCGGGTTTTACCAATGCGGCAGACAATGCATTTGTATCAGCAGGTGTAAATTTCAATATCAACCCTGGTTCGCCGCCGGTGCATTTCTTCCGCTTGCTGGTACATGATACCTGGTCGGGTGGTGACTTTGCACACGTAATGGAGTTCTCAATTTATGGTAACCCGCAATAAAAATTATAAACGATTTAATCAAAAGATATGAAATCAAGTTTGAAAATATTAATTCTGGTGATGCTGGTTACCGGCCTCATTAGTTGTGTGAAGAGAGATACAGAGTTCCGTAGTTACTTAAATGGAAAGGAACTCATTTATCCCGGTGTTGTAAATAACCCGAATTATAAACCGGGTAACTTGCGTGCTGAATTGTTATGGAATCCAAGCTCGGACCCAAGCATTGTAAAATATGTTATTTATTGGAACAATAAGGCCGATTCACTTATCTATACGTCGTCGGATCATAACCCGGCTGATACCATAAAGGTTGTTATACCGGGTCTTAATGAGTATTCATATTCATTTGTGGTGTACTCTTATGATGCTAGTGGGAATAAGTCAATTCCGCTGGATATCAATAACGTAAAAGTTTACGGCCCAAATTACGAAGCAAGCCTTATCAACCGCCCGTATAATGCAGTTACACCATACGTGGTATCAGCCGTTGGTGATGTAACACTTAATTTTTACGGGCTTGATACCGCGAATGAAACCCTTAGTTTCGCTCATAATGTATCAACCACTATAAGATACACCAATAGAAGCGGACAAGCACAACAACGAACATTTCGTAGAGATAGCACTTTTATTATACATGACTTTAAAGGTGGCTCATCATTAGATTATCGTTCCGCATATGTGCCTGTAATTGGTGCTATTGATTCGTTTAATGTAAATAGCTATACAGTTTTCCCGCAGATATTTGGTTATGCCATTTGTAATAAGGCTTTGTTTGCTAAAGTAAAATTGCCAAATGATATGAACCCATATGAAAGCGATACCGATATTGACAGATTATGGGATGGCAGCGTGGGCCCCCAGGGATTCCCTGATATCTTTCACAGTGATGGCGCGCACCAGTTGCCACAAACTTTAACCTTTGATATGGGTAAAGTATATAACGGCTTAACCCAAATTGAGGAAACCGGCCGGAACTGTTGCCACAATCCAAATGATTTTGAAGTTTGGGGTATAGCCGATATTACCAACGCTGCAACAACATTACAACCAAATGACCCAGGATGGAAAGCTGAATCAATTGCAAAAGGTTGGGTGTTGCTTAAAGAAGTTACCAGGAATGATGATGGTACAATAGCAGTAAAAGTTAATTTAGATAATACAACCGCACAGGTTCGGTATGTACGCATCAGGGTAATACATAATGCAGACAATGAGCCAAGCTATACTAACATGAGCGAGATAACTATGTATTATAACGTGCTTAATTAGTAGCTAAAAAATCCTATCTAAGCTTTTTTAACCTCAATAAGCCGTTCAATTTGAAGGGTTTATTGAGGTTTGAAAAGGTTTTATATTGAGGGTAATGCAAATATTTTACTATTGATTGTTGGCTACCAGTCCATGTTTTATGCTAAGCACCTGACGGCTATAACATGTTTTGCAATAGCATATCATTAAATTCCTCACCTAATGGCACATATTCCATTATCCCCCAAGCTTGTGGATGATGGCTGGCTTCCGGCTCTTGTTAATAATATTTATATAATTTGATTGTCCTATATTTTCAAATGATTCATTTATAGATATTTGTGATTTTTTTATTGCGATTTCTCCTATACTTTTTTTATACGGGTATTATCAACACTAAATAATAGTTTAACAGTTATTTTGATGCTGATATATTTGGTCTTTACCAATTTAAACCAGTTGGTACCTTTATTATGAAAAGAGTTCTGTTAGTCGTATGGCTGGTAGTCATTTTTAATTCAGTTTTTTCGCAAACGCTTACGCCGCGGCAACTATTCCCCGGGCTATTTGAAGCAGTGCAATTATCAGGCATTTTTCCTGATAACAAGACCTTTGTTGATGCCACTCCGATGCGCGACCCTGCAACTATAATGAGGGATTACACCTTAATGAGTACCACAACCGGCTTTAATCTTAAACAATTTGTTATCGCTAATTTTATCATTCCCGGCACTCATAATGATGCCTTTAAAAGTAATGTAGCAGTTGGGATACGCAAGCATATAGATACGTTATGGACCGTATTATACCGTAAACCGGATTCTATTGCTCAATATTCCTCTTTATTGCAATTACCGGCAGGCTATGTGGTGCCGGGTGGCCGTTTCCGCGAAATGTATTATTGGGACTCTTATTTTACCATGCTTGGTTTGCAGGAAAGCCATAAAACAGAGATACTACAAAATATGGTAACCGATTTTGCTTACCTGATAGATAAATATGGGTTTATCCCTAATGGGATGCGCACTTACTATTTAACTCGTTCACAGCCACCATATTTCTCGATGATGATCGATCTGCTGGCTAATGACAAGGGTAGTAAGGTGCTTGTTAAATATCAGTCTGAACTTTTAAAAGAATATGCTTTTTGGATGAAGGGCAACCGGAATTTAACTATTGGGCAGGCAAGCGATAATGTAGTGTTTATGCCCAACGGCGAGGTACTTAACAGGTATTGGGATGGGTCGGACAAGCCTCGCGAGGAATCATATAAAAAAGACATTGATGCTGCAAAGCTCAGTCAACAAAAACCGGAAGAATTTTATCGTAATGTTCGGGCAGCGGCAGAATCAGGTTGGGATTTTAGTTCGAGATGGTTTGGCAATCCGGCTGATTTGGGAACCATACAAACTACCGATATTATCCCCGTTGATCTGAACTGTTTAATCTATCACCTTGAACTTTCAATCGCGAGATCGTATCGTTTACAAGGCGATCTGCATAATTACAATAACTACCTAAATAAAGCAAACTCCCGTAAAAAGGCCATAATTAAATATTGCTGGAACGAAAAAGAAGGCTGGTTTATGGACTATAACTGGAAATTGAAAAAGGCATCGCCTGTTAAATCACTTGCGGGTGTTTTTCCACTTGAATTTAATATTGCTGATAAAAAGCAAGCAAACAAGATGGCATTAGGTTTAAAATTGAATTTCCTTAAACCAGGAGGGTTGGTTACTACACTTAGCAAAACAGGCCAGCAATGGGATAGCCCTAATGCCTGGGCACCGTTGCAATATATGGCTATTGATGGTTTAAGTAAGTATCACCACACTGTTTTGGCGCAATCAATAGCCGAACGGTGGATCAGTACCAATACTCGTGTGTTTGAACAAACGGGAAAGTTGATGGAAAAATATAATGTTATAGATACTGAAGCAAAAGCGGGCGGCGGCGAATACGCGCTTCAGGATGGCTTTGGATGGACTAACGGAGTATTACTAAATTTAATGGATCATTATCCACCCTCGCTTCGTATAAAAATTGAATAATAGGTTTTAAGTTAATATTTATTAGCATAGCTTAGATGTACAATATAAATCTGATTTATGAAGATACTTTCTATAACTTTTTTGCTGCTGATATTCGGTTTGCCAATACTTGCATCAACAAAAAGTGATAGTTTAATTACCACTCTTAAAAACGAACTAACCAAACAAAAAATATACGAAGGCCAAAAAAGGGAGCGGATAGAAAAGTTAAAATCCCAGCTTAGCGCCACACCTAAAAGTGATCTGGATAATCAATACACCATCTGCAGCAAGCTGTTTGAGGAATATAAATCATTTCAGTTCGATTCGGCCTACATTTATATTCAAAAGCTGCTGAATATAAGCCAGCTAACAAAAAATGCGACGAGGCAAAACGAAACACGGATAAAACTGGCATTCATCCTGGTGTCATCGGGAATGTTCAAGGAAAGTTTCGATTGCCTTAGCCATATAAATACCCATTCACTGGCCGATAGTTCAAGGTTTGAATATTACTCTTTGCAGGCAAGAGCCTACTCAGATCTGGCTGACTATAATAACAATAATAAATATTATGCGCCGAATGATAATGCCACATCCATAAAATATATCGATTCGGCTATAGCCTTATGTAAACCTAATTCGTTCGAGATGCTAATGCATGAGGGCGACAGGCAGATAAGAACGGGCCAAATGCAGGTGCCATCACCATATTACCTCACATTATTGAACCATTATAACCTTACTGACCATCAAAGGGCAAGAGTTGCTACGGTATTGAGTTTCTTTTATATGGGGCCAGAACATGCAGAAGACAGGATAAACCTGCTGGCACTGGGTGCAATAAACGATATCCGGTCGTCAACCAAAGAAACTTTAGCTATTTTTAAACTGAGCGAAGAGCTATACCACCAGGGTGATGTAAAAGATGCCTACTTGTTTATGCAGCAAGCCATGAACGATGCTCAATATTACGGCGCAAGGCTTCGGCAAATTAAAATAGGAGCGGTTTTGCCAATTGTTGCTGCACAGGAGATAATCGTAGCTCAAAATCAAAAGGATAGGTTCCTGGTTTATTTATTGTCAATAGCGTTTGTGGCTATTTTGATCACACTTATAACGTTCATCATTTTTAATCGCCTCAAAATATTAAGGGCCAAGGAAAAAATAATTGAAGAAACTAATGTTCAATTGGCAAAAACAAATATTAAACTGATTGAGGATGCGCATATTAAAGAAGAGTATATCGGTTATTTTTTTAACGTAATATCCGGTTATATCCTAAAACTTGAAAAGATAAAAAGAAACGTTGAGCGAAAAGTATCAACCAAAAATTACGACGACCTGCTCATAACAACTAATGATATCAACATAAAAAAAGAACGGGAAACATTGTTTAATACTTTTGATCGTATTTTTTTAAAGATCTTTCCCAACTTTATTCCTGCTTTTAATGCTTTGTTAAAAAAAGAAGACCAGATATGGCCCAAGGACAACGAAGTATTAAATACTGACCTCCGCATATTTGCTTTGATGCGATTAGGTATCGACGATAATGAAACTGTAGCTAATATTCTTGAATATTCGGTAAACACCATTTATGTTTACAAAATGCGTATAAAGGCAAAAGCAATTATCCCGGGCGATCACTTCGATCTTTCCATTATGGCTATCGAGGCTGTGGATATCACTAACAAAGCATAAATCTTACGTGCGTTTTGTACCTACAGCACTATATTCTATGCTAATTTCATTCTAATATTTATAACGTATATTCTATGGTGTTGTTGAAACTATATTGCGCATAAATAATAGCAAAAAAACGTTAAATTATATTTATACTTTTTGGATACTGATGTTTTTTTAGTATCTGATTTTCAGTTGTTTAAAATTTAAAAACCTCCATTTTTCTTAAATTTTAAGCGAACAAATAGGTTATGCTATTCCGTTTATATTCCTTTGATCTGTATTCAGATATCAGGATATACAGGCTCCTTAAACCACTGTTGATTCTGAAATCTGCAATAGGCTAATTAAACCAATTTTTAACTTTTATAATATAATCCAAAACAAGGCTCTATTGCCCTATTTGTCATAACTGATGAATTAGCATTTAGGTTTACCTGTTTTAATTATAACCAATTATTTATGCTGCTGAACCATTTACTGTTTCAATAATACATCACGAACTATTAACCATTATAAACAACTAACTATTACAATTATGAAGAGAAGTTTATTATTTATTTTATGCCTATGCTTACTGATGAATACTACCAAAGCAGCAAGCGGCAAAACTTCTGTACACGAGCTACAAAGGCGAGTTAACGGAAACATAACAGGCACCGTGGTAGACAAAGCAGGCCAACCCATACAGGGCGCAACTATTACCATAAAAGGTGATAAAATAGCAACCACCAGTACTGACAAAACAGGAAAGTTCACATTGGCTGTTGCAATAGGAAAAACATTGGTTATAACTGCAGTAAGTTACAAACCGGTTGAAGTTGTAGTAGCAGACAATACACCATTGAATGTTGTATTGGTTGATGACCTGATGGAGTTGAACACTGTAGTTGTTACAGGTAGTACTAACCCTGTAAGAAAATTGGAGGCGAGCGTTGCGCTTACGAGCTTTGGAAGCAAAGCAATAGAACAGCTTGCACCTACCAGCACAGCCGATTTGTTAAAACATGTACCAGGATTTTTGGTGGAAGCATCGGGCGGAGAAGTTGGGAACAACCTTTTTGCAAGAGGTATACCGGCAGCAGGCGGTTATCAGTTTGTAACTATAGAGGAAGATGGAATGCCGGTTTTTGAAGATGGAGAGCTACAATTTGGAAATGCCGATAACTGGATAAGGGTGGATGAAACAACAGCGCGCCTTGAAGCAGTAAGAGGTGGTTCAGGTTCCATATTTGCATCAAATGCTCCCGGGGGTTTAATTAACTTTATATCTAAAACAGGTACTAATGATTTTGCCGGAACTTTTAAACTAAGCACAGGTACCGATGGCCTTTTCAGAACTGATGTAAACCTTGGCGGTCCGCTGGTTGAGAACAAATTGTTTTATGATATAGGTGGTTTCTACAGATCAGAGAACGGCGTGCGTAATCCTGGTTACAAAGGAAATGATGGCGGCCAGGTTAAAATGAATCTGAAATATGTACTTGATACCACTGGTTACGTCAAATTGAGCTATAAGCATTTAGATGATAAGGATCTGTTCCTATTGCCAATTCCGTTAACTGGTAGTACTAACCCTAAAGGTGTAAATGGGTTCAATCCAAATACATCAACATTTGCTTCATCAGATTATAGCCAGATAAGTGTACCACAATTAGGTGGCGGCTATTTTACAAGAAACCTTGAAGATGGTATACACCCTATTGTTAACGCTTACGGTGTTGAGTTCAAAAAAGATCTGGGTGGTGGTTTTTCAATAAATAACAACACTAAGTATACCAATATCAATATGCAATACACAGCTATCTTTCCGGGTGATGCGCCGGTAACCGGAGCTGCTTTTGCAGCCAGTAATTCAATTATAGATCCGCAGTACACAGATGTTAATACAGGAGCAGTTGTTAACCCTGCATATGTAGCTAAAGTTGGATTCTGGGCTATAAACAAGCAAATGCAGAACTTTGCGAATAACCTGAGATTTGATTATAAGAATAGTTGGTTAACACTGTCGGCAGGATACTACTACTCAAACTTTACATCAAACCAATACTGGAACTGGAGCAATATTTTAGTTAGTGTACAACAACACCCTGAATTATTGAATTTGGTTGATAAATCGCTTCCGGCAGGTTCACCTAATTCTTCGTTAACTTATAACGGTATAACTGATATGTCATTCCTAACCAGGCAATCACAATTTGCAGGTACCTTAAACGACTTTTTTGGTGATGCACAGATAAAGGCTACCGAAAATTTAACGTTTGACTTAGGATTGCGCTACAATTCAGACAGGTATAATGGTTATGATGCAACCGAAAGCGCTGCACACAGCCTTGATAACAATACATCATTCGGCTATGATTTTACCCAAACAACTGCTGATAACTCAAGCACAACTGTAGGTGGCCCGTACTATTACTGGAAATATAAAGTAAGCCGTTTATCAACCAGTCTTGCTGCTAACTATAAAATTGCTGATGATATGTCAATGTATGCAAGATACAGCAATGGTTTTCGCTCTCCTGACGAAGCGACTTATTATGATAATGCAAGAGATCTTTCTGATATCAAATCAACCGGTGTTAAACAATACGAATTGGGTTACAAGTACGAAAGCAAAAATTTCGCGGTATTCACCAACGCTTTCTATATGACCATGGATAACATTCCTTTTAATGATGTATTGGCTGATGGTACATCAACCAATCAATTTGCGGGCGCGAAAAACATAGGCTTAGAAATTGAAGGCGAGTATAATGCAGGTCCTTTTAACTTAACCGTTAACGCGACTATCCAAAATCCGACTTTAACTAATTTTGCAGGCACAACTGCTGCACCTACAGCTACCGATCCAAATGCTACGGCACCATTTGATTATAATGGAAATTCGGTAGAAAGGATACCTAAATTTTATGGTACCATCCGCCCTGGTTATAATATTACCAAAAACTTAATGATGTATGTTGAACTGGATCACTTCGGCCAAAAATATGCAGATAATGCCAACCTTGATATCCTGCCTAAATTTGATGTGTTGAATGCAGGGCTGGCACTAAAAGTAAAACAAATGCGTTTTGCACTGGATCTGTCTAATATAACTAATACTGTTGGTTTAACTGAAGGTAACCCAAGAATAACTACAGCTTCTGGTCCAATTTACTATGCACGCCCTATTGAAGGTAGATTTGGTAAGTTATCAGCAGCTTTCAATTTTTAAAGGATAATAAATAAACGAAACATTATAGAATGACTGGAGCTTCATCTCCAGTCATTTTTGGTTATGTATCCTAAATATAACAGGAAATGGTGCCGGGATGTGATTATCTGCCCATTTAACATTATAATCAGTGGAGTGGGGGAGTCTGGTCGAACACTTTATTCCTCTTTTTTATTGATTATTAGTAAATTGTAAATCAATAAGCTATTTATTTCATGTGTTATACCAAAGCTTCAGTTTACTTCATGGATTGGTCATTGTAAAAGTCACATTACCCGCCTGCCCATCAGAGCCATCAAAACCGGATCTGCCATCCTGTCCATTTAAACCACTATTCCCATTCGGGTTTCCGATGCCTCCGCTTCCACCCATGCCACCTTTACCGGCCCTGCCACCGGATCCACCTTTACCGGGTATACTAATTGCTTTAATCAGGTTTAGAAATGGTTTAGCAGCTGGCGAATAATTAATAGTAATATTTCCGCCATTACCCCCTGTATCACCGTCCTGGCCGTTTCCGCCATCCTGACCGTTGCTACCATCTCCACCCGGACCGGTTACCGTATTGGTAGTAGTGGTAGTTGTTCCATCGCTATTAGTGGTGGTTTCCACATCAACCGAAACTGTTCCGGGCGATCCTGGTGTACCGGCAAAACCATCCATGCCATTTATACCATCACTGCCATCTGCACCTCTACTTGAAATAGCAAGCGAACCTCCATTTGTATTGATCCAATAATTATAGGTTTTTTGTGTCGCATCATTTACTATCTTAATTTTTAGCAATTGAGCGTTGATAATCAAATCGTGATAAATATCTGCGGTTACGTTTAAACCGTACCCGGCTCCGCTAGATTGTATGTTGCACTGATAGTTTGCAACATAATCGAGTAAAACATTAAGGGTATCGGTTATAGCGGTGTTTTTAGCTAACAGAGCTATCAACTGTATTTTATCATTTTTAATTTTGGTTGGGTCTTTATCAATTTCTAAATCGTCTTTTGATTTCGAAATATGAACACCGTTAAACAGGAAAGCAAAATCTTTTAAATTCTTCTTCACCGGGGCCCACTTGTCAATGAACATTTTGTTATCAAAGTATTTTCGCACGCCAAACTGAACATGATCGCCAGGAGCTTTAGAAAAATTCCCCGTGGTTAAAATATTTATCTTCGTTTCATAATTATAGGGTATTTTTTGACTGAATAACCAGTTTCCTTTACTGCTGAAAAATAAAAAGGATTTTTTTGCGTAGACATTAACTGTTAATGAATCTCCCTTTTTATATCCTTTTCCACTTCCTTTTATTTTAATTTTTCCATTTGAGTAACTGCCGCTATCTACCTCTATCTTATATTTCGACCAATTATCAGCGCCATTTAAAAAACCTTCGGTTTGTGATTTTTGTCCCTTGCCAGATATGGCTATGATACCTATAGGCAACGAATTACCTTTTATGCGTAATACAGCCGGGTTGTATTCAAGAAGATATTTTTGCGTGTCTGCTTTTGCGTTACTAACGCGCGATTGGGCAATTACAGGCAAGCAGGAAATTAAAGAGAGGAGAACTGTAATAAAGTATTTCATAGGTATCGATAGGGCTAATTAACCTTCGTTAAAAGTAAGATAAGTAAATATCGAAAAGGTTTAAGTAAAGGCTGAATTAAAATGTTCTGGTTAGTTACATGGATATTAAGGCAGGGTTGGTAAGTCGGAATGTCCGGTGCAGGCGATGATTATTGATCAACAAACAAGGACTGTTCCGCAAGCCCTCTTAAAGTATATATGTTTACGTAAAAATGCAACAATGTTTCCTACTTATGTCCTAATTGTGTTGGTTTAATCCCGCTAAATTCGCTTATGAAAAGGTCTAAATAAATGGAAACAAAAAGCATCAACATTATTATTACAGGGGCAACAGGAATGGTTGGCGAGGGGGTACTGCATGAATGTATTAACGATGCCAGGATAGCCTCTGTTACTTTAATTACCAGGCACAGCACGGGAGTCGTACATCCAAAAATAAGAGAAGTATTGTTGCCCGACCTTTTTGCATTCACAGGAAATGAACCGGGGCTGAATAACCTCGACGCTTGTTTTTATTGCCTTGGAGTTACCTCAATAGGAAAAAGCGAAGAAGAATATACAAAGCTCACTTATGAGCTAACGCTGAAGATAGCGAAACCTTTGCTGCAGCTTAACCCGCAAATGACTTTTTGCTATGTCACAGCGAAAGGGACCGATAATTCGGAACAAGGGAAAACGATGTGGGCAAGAATAAAAGGGAAAACAGAAAATGAATTGGCAAAAATGGGATTCAGGCATTTTTTTGCCTTCAGGCCATTTATGTTGACACCTACAAAAGGGCTGCGAAATACACACGGATTTTATAAATATATTAGTTGGTTATTCCCGCTAGGAAGAATAATTTATCCTGAAGGTTTCTGCACGTTAAGAGAACTTGCCCTGGCAATGATAAAGGTAGCTTACCAAGGATACGAAAAGGAAATAATTACACCAACCGATATGGTCAAACTTGCCAGGACGTAAAAATGTCCCAATGTTCCCTACTTCTGAACTAATCGTCATGCAAAGGCCTGGTTAACTTTGCCTTTACATTTAAAATCTATAACAATGTCAAAAACAATTTTCATTACCGGCGCCTCACGTGGTTTCGGTAAACTATGGGCCGAGGCATTATTGCAAAGAGGCGATAAAGTAATAGCAACAGCACGCGATTTAAGTGCGTTAGATGACCTTGTGGCTAAATACGGTGATAATATTTTACCGCTGAAACTGGACGTTAATGACAGGGCAGCTGATTTTAAAGCCGTAGCAAAAGCAAAAGAACATTTCGGCAGTATTGATGTGCTGATCAATAATGCGGGCTACGGTTTATTTGGCGCAATTGAGGAAACATCTGAAAGAGATGCCCGCGATCAAATGGAAACCAACTTTTTTGGTTTGTTGTGGCTTTCACAAGCAATACTGCCTGTTATGAGGGAGCAGGGGTACGGACACATCATCCAGCTTTCGAGCGTATTAGGGCTGATAAGTCGGCCAGTGCTGGGATTATATGCTGCCTCTAAATTTGCAGTAGAGGGTTTGAGTGAATCCCTGGCTGCCGAGGTAAAAGGCTTTGGTATTCATGTTTCTATTATTGAACCTGCGGGTTTTGATACGGAATGGGGGAGTTCTTCTGCTGCGCGTACTGTTGCGATGCCCGAGTATAATGAGGTAAAAGCCAATCACCAGGCTGGCATACCTCCCGATTTTAGGGGAGCTGCAAGTGGTACAATAGCCGCGGTGCTAAAACTGATAGATAGCGAAAATCCTCCATTGCGTTTATTGCTCGGTAAATACGCTAATATGTTGGTCAAGAAAGAATATGCGGGCCGGAACACTGAATGGGATAGCTGGCTGGAAACAACTTTAGCTGCGCAAGGTATATAATCAGTATATTGTACTTACATGATCTGCGCAGATATATGGTGCAGATATGTTTAATATGAAAGATCATGCAGCATTTTAAGAGTTTGGCCGATTTACACCGATTTAATGGCCTGCCGATGCCGGAAAATCCATTGTTCAGCGTTTACAGGTGCCCGAAAAACACCTCGCTTGGTGAAAAGCCATTTACCGCTGATTTTTACATTATCGGGTTTAAAAAGCTTGAATCAGGGATCATCATGTACGGGCGTACCAAATATGACCATGATAACGGCTGCATGCTGTTTGCAAAGCCCCGGCAGATCATGGAGTTCAAAAACCTGGAATACCATGAAGACTCGTTCATCATCTTCATACATGAAGATTTTTTGAACGGCCACTTTCTGCATAACGAGATCAGCAAATATGCTTTTTTTGACTACGAGGCAAACGAGGCCCTGCACCTTTCTCCCCGTGAAGAACAAGTTATGTGGGATCTTTTCTTCAAAATAGATGCGGAATATAAAACTAATAACGATGAATACAGCCGTAACATTATGCTTTCGCACGTTGATTCTATGTTGAGGTATTCACAGCGTTTTTATAAACGGCAGTTTATTGGCCGTACCCAGCTTTCCGGTAAAACCGTGTCAAAGTTTAATGATGCGCTGTTAGCTTATTTTAAGGACGGGTTATTGCTTAACCAAGGCTTACCCAACGTAAGTACGCTGGCTGCGCAATTGAACTTATCACCACGGTATTTGAGCGATATGCTAAAGCAGGAAACGGGTAAAACTGCTATTGAACTGATCCATATTTACTTGATAAATGAAGCCAAAAACCGCTTAAGGAATGATGATCAGCGTATTTCTGAAATTGCTTATGCGCTTGGCTTCGAAGACCTGTCCTATTTCTCACGGCTTTTTAAAAAAGAAACGGGTGTAACTCCCAATCAGTTTAAAAAACATTTACTTAATTAATTAAAATATCATAATTATGAAAATTCAACAAATAGCCGAAGAGGTAGTAGAGCTGATCCGCGACGGCAAAAATAAAGAGGCAAAAGATACATTCTACGCAGATGATATTGTTAGCGTAGAAGGGAACGGTTATAGATTAGAAGGGATCGAAGCCATACATCAAAAGAGCATAGATTGGATGGAGCAACTTTCAGAAGTACATTCTGTTTCGGTTTCCGAACCACTTGTATCAGCCGATCACTTTGCGATCAGCATCAAAATGGATATTAGTTATAAAAATGGTCACAGGGCCATTATGGATGAAATTGCTGTTTATGGGGTTGACGATGGAAAAATCGTTTTTGAACAGTTTTTCTTTAAGTCGTAAGTTTAAGCGCAAATAATTTTAATATCCAAGTTCAATAAAAAAGCCCTTAGAAAAATCTAAGGGCTTTTTTGTGGAGCCGGAGGCTCTATTTTAAAGATTTTTTCCTGTCGAAAAAGTGCGTTTTTAACGTTTAAATGAGGTTTTTTGACTTGCTTCCAAAAGTGATAGCCTCGGTGGTAGCCTTTCAGATTTATTCAATTTTACCGGATTTTATAGAACGATTTGTAATGCAATTTACAAAAAAAAACACCTCAGTCAAACGATAAATTAAATGTTTTTAAAGCGGAAAATGTTAACATGTAGAAAAATTAAGGATACAAGAAGAACATTCTGAACCAATTGATAGTAGGCAAATTATTTATAGAAATAAGTCATAATAGATACCACAACAGAATTTTTGATTTTATGAGGGATTGATGCCACAAAACTCTATTTTTGAAACCCAGCTATGCGTGACCACATCATTAGAGCAATATTTCATCAAACTGTATTGTCCAAGGAACATCTTGACGATAATACAATTGTTATAGATGAATTGGGTTTGCAAAACGGCCTTATCAGAGCTGATATCGCCGTGTTGAATGGCTGTATGGTGGGTTACGAGATAAAGACCCAAAATGACAACTTGAACCGACTACCTGCACAAGTAGCGGCATATAGTGATATTTTCGATAAAGCTTATATTATCGTAGCTGCTAAACATTTAGCTAAAGCATTAACTATCTTGCCGGAATGGTGGGGGGTATATGTCATTACCGGCGATGAAAATGCCGGTTATGCGTTTGAGAATTACAGAGTTGCAAGCAGAAACGATCGACGTGATATTATTTCAATTGCTAGATTACTTTGGAAAGATGAGGTCAGCGAAATTCTTATCGGTCATAGTGGCAAATCTATTCCCAAAAGCCGGAATAAGCAACAACTTTACGATCTTGTTGCTGAAAAATATACGCCGGAACAGTTCGGTCCTATTGCACTTACTTATATGAAACAACGGAGCGGCTGGCGAAAAGATCATTCACTACTTTCGTAATATGGTGGTTATTACCGACCCAGTTCCAGGTGGTTGCTGTGCCGGTGTTTTTTTGATCGGTACAACAGCGTTTTAATTGCCAGTCGCCCGCCGAAAATTGCTCACCCAAATAATAATCCGCGTTAACGATCTCAGAGGCCTGATCTATATATTGGCGAAATCCTTTGTGCTTTAAGGATTTTCCTTTGAGAAATATGTACGACTCTGTTGTCGTATAGATCATTTTAGCGGCTGTGTTCATTCGGATGGGATCAAAATCAAAATGACCGGGCGCGACTATACTATAATCTCCAAAATTAACTTCCCTAAAAAAAGGCTTTCCTGTCATTTGCTCAACTATTTGCCCATACAAAGTCCATTCATGTCTGGGAAAATAATTGATTTCTTTTTTGATCTTATCAGGTTTGGGGTAAGCACTGCCACAAATAGAGACAGAGGCCCACTCTTGGAAATAAGGAAAATTTTCCAATCTTGATACAATGGCGTCCGTCAGGGCATCCAGGTCCTCAAAATTTTCCGGTGCGCCCAGATCGATGATCAAATGAATATCAGAAATGCCCGCCTGTTGGATTGCAATTGCCTTATCCAGATTTAATTTTAATTGAGGGGAGGACAGGTCAGTCAGCGTAACACGCAGCCCCGCTTGACTAATATTGTATTTTGTCTGTATATGGCTAATGCCACCAAGTAGCAATGTGGGGCTGTTTATCCGAAGCACTGGAAGGGGCGTCAATCCCCGTTCAAAAAGACGTTTATAGAAATATTCAATTGTACTGTTACCATCAGCCTGCAGATGCGCGATTTGGCCCATATCGATAAATGCACGGCTGAGGGGCCAGTGTTCAATGAGTTTTTTTGCAATTTTATTCAAATGCTCTTCCATCGTTGGCGGAATTTTTTTCTCTTGATGGTCCCAGGTAATCTGAGTTATCTCGATCAATGGGCAAACATGCCGACTTACATGGATATTTAACTTGGCTAAAGCCTGAAACTCGCCGAATTTGGCTTTGAGGATCGGCACATAAAACTTATTATTCATATGCTTAGTGATAATAGTCATTTTCAAATGCTTTCCTAACCTCCCCACTTCCGATCAAATTAGATAATAGGTGGTATTTACCCGTTTCCCGTCTTATCCGCCCGGCCACCAATGCAGGATTAATCCCCAGTTCAGTTGCCTGATTCTGTACAGTTTCCTCAGATGGGCTAAACCGGACAAGTGATTTTCGCCATACATCGTTCGGTATCAATAAATTTAAAGCAAATTTGTCGGCTTCTTCCTCAATTCCTTTAGCGTCAGTATCTAGGTCGTCAAAAATTACCGGTGCCTGCTGAGATAAGTGTAAGCGCACATGAGCCAATTCATGGAACAATACAAACCAGAAATTGTCCAGGCGATCATAACGCAGCGTTAATGCCACAACAGGCGATTGGTTGGCGACAAGCAACGCGGCGCCATCCAGCTTGGTACCTGGCAGTTGTTCTTCGATGACCAATCGAATACCAACTTCGTTAACATAATCTGGTACACGTTGAAGCCCATCAGTAAATCTGCTTAATTTAGCTAAGCCTGAAAACCAATCTTCTGTCATCGACTCCTGGTTAAATGATGGTATATCATTTTGCTGTACTGCTTTGATCAACACTCTGGCGTACCAGGCTTTTAGCGCGAAAGAATTGATCTCTTTATTGGTGCGGAGTGTTTGCCTGTTTAAATTCAATTGCAGATTGTCCAGATTAGCCTGGTCAAAAAGCCAATGAAGTAACGCCGCCGAATTTTTTAACGCTGCATTCAGGTCCCCAGTAAACTCCGTGAACCATCTTCGCTTAAACATCTCTTTGAACGGATACTTGGCGATCTCTAATGCCTCTTTATTTTCCGCGGTAGCCAGTTGTACATCACCATGTATTATGATCCCAAGCTGTGAGGCTATTTTTTCTAATGTTTTTAAACTTGCCGTTTCATAGCGTTCTGATTCATAACGCTGGATCTGCTGCATTTTTAAACCTAATTTTTCCGCCAGTTCAGCTTGGGTCAAACCATTGGCAATGCGTGCTTTAATAAGTGCCAATGGCAATTCTGTCAAACTGTTTATTGAAGTGACCAGCACTTCACCAGATTTCAGACTTTCGTATTCTGTGACCATTTCGGTTAGTTGTCTAAGCTGTGAAATGATCGCATTACGGCTTGCTTCAAAAATCTTCGGATGTACATTGGGCGCTCCTTCTGTATTTTTCAAAAGCTCGTCCAACGACTGCTGAAATTGCTCGATCTGAGATTTTACAATTTTATATTGCCTGTCATTTGTAATCATAGCCTTAAATTTTAATATGTATGGAATAACCGAATGATACCTTTTCGTGCCCCGGTATCTTTTTCGGTTTGGAAAAATTCAACGAATGGTTTGCCAGAGAATCCCTCTGTCATAATAGTGGGAAAAAATTCACCCCCATATTTTTCTTTTTGCGCGGCCCTCAAGTCATCAAAGTCCAGGAACACGGCGTCCAAAACGTCCGGACTAACATATGCCGGGTCCCAACAAAGCTCATAATCATTGGGGAGCGGCTTAGCAGTAACAAAACTGCCATCTAAGAAACATTGCCGACAACCGGCATCGAACAAATTTTGCAACGCTTCTTCCATGCCCCGGAAGAGTATTTGGCGTCGCTCATTATAAGCAAAGCGTAGTTGCACTTCGCCAATGGTCGTTGTATGGACGCCGGCGGGCAATACAGGCCAAGGGGCGTTTTTTATTGTTATAAAATCTGGTATCATAGACACAATAAAATTGTTGTGTTGATCAAAGGTGAGTATTTATTTTGACATATAAAAGCTTATATTAAAATATTTTTAAAGTCATCCAATTGAACCAGTGTAGGTTAAGGAAAATTAATAACAATGTAACGCCGGTGAGATGCCTACAATTATTGGTATCCATGAACTCGGCCACTGTTCCGTCAAACGAAGAAAATTGGATTTATGAAGCGCTTCCGGAAGACTGTATGATCAACTTTTTTCGGAAATTTATCTGCTCCTCTCTCCGCAGCTGATGAGCTCGGGGTAAGATTGCCGAATATCTGCCATGTCAAGCAATTCAAGGAGTTCGTTGATTTTTTCTCTGAAATCTGCTGCTCGTTTGCTACCGCTAGGCGGTATATCGCTTACTGCAGACTTGGATAATGCCAACGTACGTAACCGTGTGCTGAGCCATATTAAAAAAATAAGACCGTTATAATTTCCCCCAGCTGCTCGGGCAGCAGCTGGAGAAAGGTCAGACGGTGGTAATTGCAAGTATCCTTAGGATCTTTATTTACTAATAAAATTAGCAAAAGTAAATAAATAATTTTATACTTGCATTGTGCCTAGATGATGGATAAGTGATTTGTCTTCAGTAGATTTAACGATTATAAATCTAAATCATCACTAATGGCATTTGCTTTTAATACGATCTCTGAAGCGGAGATCTTAAGATCTCCGGGAGGACGGAACATGATAGACGCCATCAATTATTCTGGTCCAAAAAATCTCATCCTGACGGGTTGCCCGGGCAGCGGTAAAACGACTGTGGCGCTCATGCGAGCATTAAAACTTAGAAGGGAAGGTCGGAATATCCTCCTGGTGACCTACCAAAATTTGTTAAGGATCAATCTGGCGAACATGGCTGGCGATTCGATGGATGACCGGATCGTTGGGTTTTACGAATGGTTCGTGAAGAAGGCAGATACACGCATCGTACCGGCGGATACGACCGCTACCCTTTTGAAAAAGATCGAAACGTTAAAGCCATTTGAAGAGATCCTATTGGATGAAGGCCAGGACCTGGAAAAGAAATTTTTAGAGACCCTGATAGCGAAAACGCAAAAAATCAGCGTTAGCGCCGATACCGCGCAGAAGATCCATGAGCACGGTCTTACAGCCGAACAGATCATTGAAGTGCTCAACAAAAGCGCAGAGCCGCACCGGGTCAATCTGCAGTATAACTACCGCAATAATTTTGAGACCTATGATTTCGGCCGGCACTTCCTGCCCTTGAATCAGCGGGCCAACAATAAGCTTACATTAGATAAGATACCCAAAGGGATTATTACGAAACCCCTGGTATTCCAAGCTTTGACCGACGACGAAGAAAAACGAATATTGCGCACACGGTTAAATGAAGCGGGCGATGTCAACATCGGCGTCCTTGTCTACCACAAAGATGAGGTGGAGCAATATTATAAAATGGTCGTCGATCTGGGATTTCCCTGCACTAAATATTACCATGACATGGAGTGGTGGGAGAAACGAGATGAGCTAAATAATCTGAAGAATATAATCGTGACCACGTTCAAGTCGGCTAAAGGCCTTGAATTTCAGGCGATCATCATGCCTAATATTCAAACGGCCCTGACTCGGCAATTTAAAACCAGGGAGCATTATTATGTGGGATGTACACGCGCAAAAGAACAATTATACCTTATCTTTAATGGGGAGAAACCGAAATTTTTAGGCGAGTTTCCCATAGACACGTTTACCTTTGTACCCGGTACCGGTGACGTCCCTGTAGAAGAGGATGACGACCTACCTTTTTGAAAATATGATGAAACTGAAACTTAAGACGAACATAGATGAACTACAGCAAGAGTGCCAAGTGCGTGGTCTTCCCACTACGGGTGGCGTCAAGGAATTAAAAGAGCGCGTCAGAAAGTTTGATGCGGAACCTAAGAGCGATCTTTTTCGTGCACCGGAAATCGAACCCGTAAAAACTAATCTGACGTTTGCGCTCGCCGAAAATAGGTTCCTGATCCAGCTAAAGCTGGCCAACTTATCCATGTATTTTGTTCACGGATACTTTTATCCGCTTGATCTTGAAGAGAGTACTGTTTACAAAGAACAAAACAGGAAAGCCGATTTGTTTACCCTTTTTCCGGATCACCTGCCGTTGTGTAAAGGTGTGATAAATGATTTTGATGAGAGCCAAGTGCTGGTAGAGGTGATCCTCGCAGATGAGGAGATCCAAAAGCTGCAAACGGCTGAAAAGATCAATTTTCTGGACAGTCCTATACCGGTATCCCGCGTCTCGGCGATCTATTTCGCCAATCAGTCGGCAAAAACGTCTTTTTTGGCGTCTGTTGAAGTTTTTCCGGATGCCTACGTACCAAAAGGGATCTGCCAGATCATTCCCGAACAGATCGGGACCGAAAAACTACCGGCGGCACCAGTCCTGGTCAAGTCTCTTGCGCCATGGAAAGATATCATTAAAACGTATGACCGGTTGCTGGGCCTGATCGCCTTTTTGAAGAACACGGCATTGTTTTATACGAATGCGACCAACGAGTACATCGAATACACCCCAGGTTATTTTCAGGTTTTATCCCTTTTTAATAACCAGGAGGAATCGACTCAGAAAGAAAATTCATTTTTCCGCTGGATCATCAGCCCGGAATCGATAGAGATCGATGCTAAACTTGCACGGTTCCAATTCAAAGAGATCATCAAAGCGGTTTATGATAATCGGGACTTTGATATTGACTGGGGTTTGCAATTACTGGAGAACAGTATGGCTTTCGAAAAAAGCGTGGAAGCTGTTGAACAGCTCCGGACGATCGCCAAGTTATTCTTCGATTACAAAAAGATGCGGATAGATTACCGTGCTATTCTAGCCCATCCGCTGGTTCAAAAGAACATTCCTGTGATCATCTTGGTCTTTCTGATCAAATTCCCGAATAGGGGTTTAGGGCATTCCGACAAGCAGGCCTTTAAAAATTATTTCAGAACGAACGAATCGGCCATCGAACGCAGCCATGCGGAATATATATTCGCTGTTTTAGGACTTTATTACGGTTACAGCAACCTGGTCAAAGAAGACCGCTTTGAGTTTGTTGACACTTATTTCGCAAGCCTGGCCCGTGAGAATGGCCAGATCAAATTTAAGCTGGACAGTTTCTTGGACCGTTTTGTGATCGAGAGTGTATTTGAATACGTCAAAAGAAATGGCGAACGCCTAAAGACACCCTTCCATTTTTTGAATGTGAATGCTACTCCATTACCCGCGAAGCTTCAGCTGCCGAGAAGCGCGGATGCGGAATATATCGATCAATCCTTCCATAAATATGGCAAGCAGATCCTGAGCATCCGGAAAGTCGGTGCGAATATCATCATCGCCAAGGAACTTCCGGTTCTCTATGGCGAGCAGATCACGCAAGCCGATCATTTGTTTACGTACATTGCCAGGCACTATCCCGAACTGCTTGCTGTAAAGACAGAAAAGTTGGCCCAGTTGATCGCAGAGAACCCTGGTAACAGAACGCTCGCCGAACTGCGCGATACGATCGAACTGGATAAAAAGTACGGCCGGTCTAAATGGAAGCGTTGATGGAAATAGATGACCTGCGTGATGTGTTCATGGCGTGTGACAGCCAGGAAGAGCTCGAAGAATATATCAGCGGGCATCTCAAGGCTATCCGCTTATTTTTTTATAATAAGAACCTGATCGAACTGACCGACATCCGCCAGGAATTCGAGAACCTTTTTTACGATCTGCGGAGTTGTGCCGGATTTAAAGTATTTGAAGATGCGGCATCGCCTGAAAGCGGGCCCATAGGGGCGCTGCTCATCTTTTTTGCATCGATATTTGAACGCACGAACCCCAATCCGATCTTTTCCTTATTGGATCTACTGCCAAAAGGATCGGTGTATTATCGCCTGAAAGCGCATATGTGCGCGTATGAAGAGGTCAATAATCTGGCCACTCATTATACCACCAATCTAGCGCAGATCCTCGATCTTTTAGCCAAAGCACAGTATGATAACGAAGAGGATTATACCTCCCTGGTGATCTCCTTTTTGGTCAAACTGTACAGGCATGTGATCCTGACGCTGACCGGCCATAAACTCACTGCCGAGATCGAGCTTTTTTGTGCGCTGTTCAAGGATCACAGCTTAAATGAAAAATACCATTTTCTTTCCCATCCCCTGATCATTCGCCTCATCGAAGGAGAGCTGGAAGTAGAGGAAGAATTGGTGATTAGTCCGACCAAAACCACCTTATATTATCCGAGTGATCACATGTTCGACGTTTTTCGGACGGAGATCGTCGACGAGGTGAAAAGGCATTCGCAGACCCGCTTCAACTCTATCCTGCTGGGGTACACTGCCGAAACTATTCGTCATGATATCATCAACTATGGCCGCGCGGACTTTCGGGAAGGCTACGAAAAATTGACAGCAGATGAAAAGGTGCTGCTGTATTGTTATTTCAATATGCGTAAGCATTTTTTCACCTCGTCCTTCGTGTTTGAAAAAATATACGAATCCTTGCGTTCTGTATTCAATGACACCGCCAAGACCGTCGTTTTTATCGATCTGGGTTGTGGTCCGATGACTTCGGGTTTGGCCTTGGCGGACCTCCATTTCGAAAAGACAGGCGAGCAGCTACAGATCAACTATATCGGTGTGGATAACGCGCAGGCGATGCTCGACAAAGCTGAGCGCTTTCTAGCCTATGATATATTTTCAGACAAGAGCGCTTCCGCATTTGCACTGCATTGGAATAAAATTCCGAGGGGAACGATAAAGAGATTCGTCGGGCTCGACAATTATATCGTGATCAACGCTTCATATTTATTTGCGAGTACATCTTTGAAAGAATTAGAGTTGGCATTGTTTGTAAAAGAACTGGTCAGGAAATACAGTACCAGTAAGATCTACTTCATCTATCAAAATCCGCACCGCACCGACCGTAACCGAAAATATCTCGATTTCAAGGCGGAACTCATTTATATGGCACATGAAACAAATGTGGAGCGCGTTTATTATAAGAATAACCCGGGAAGCGCGAGTGACCCTTCCGTGGAGGATGTTTATTACGAAATATTAGAATTATTACCATGAGTCAGTTAGAGATGTTTTCGAATGATCGGGTAATTCCTGCCAACGACCCTGAGATGGTAAGTCAGGTCAGTGGCCTGAGGTTTCTCGAAAATTATGTCAGCCAGGCGGAACATGACCAGATCCTGGCCTCGATCGACCGCGAACCCTGGTTGGACGATCTGAAACGGCGGGTTCAGCACTACGGTTTTAAATATAATTACAAGAGCCGCTCGATCGACCATGGGATGTATATAGGCCAGCTGCCGGACTGGTCGTCGACCTTATGCCGCCACCTTTTAGCAGATCAGCTGATCAGTTACCTGCCTGACCAGATCATTGTAAATGAATATTTGCCCGGACAGGGCATTGCTAACCATATCGATTGCGAGCCATGTTTTAACGACACCATCATCTCACTGAGCCTGATCTCCACCTGTGTCATGGATGTCATTAATAAAGAGAATCCGACAAAACGTCTGGAATTACTGTTGCCAGCCCGAAGCTTAGTTGTGCTCAGTGGCGAGGCCAGGTATCGCTGGACACATGGGATCGCTGGTCGGCGTGTGGATGAGTTCAACGGAATAAAGATCGTCCGTGAGCGGCGGATATCTCTTACTTTTAGGAAAGTTATTATAAATGACCGGGATGAGCTGAATTGCGCGATCAATTAGTTATCACGAATAAGATCAAAAGTCTTCGGGCAGGTATTCTTTATATTTTTTACGCAAGTAATCCAATCCCTGTTCGTTATTTTCTAGATTGAGGTTGAGCTTCTCCTTGATAAACTCATACCTGGTCCTGGCCTCTGATAACACATGGCCCCAGGGCAAGATATAGACGTCAAAGTTATCACCTTCAGAAACATGACCATAATGCCTGTTCTTTTGATTCAAAAATGTCTCGATCTCCGGTTTAATCTTCCTGGTCAGCAATAAGAATTTCCATTTGGTCTTATCCTTTGGGAACCTGGGATCAGCCGCCACTTTCGAAGCATAGGATTCGATCTGTGTTTTTTCGGTAAAACCGGCGTCAACTGTCGGCTTTTTTAGTTCAATGATCAAATTCTCTTTCCCGGCACTGCCCATACTGAATTGCTGCCATAGGCAAACATCAGGTATGGTCTGCAGACTGTTATTATCTTCCCCATCGATCACTTCTTGAAAATCTTCCCTTTGCATCGCATCCTTTAAATAGGATTTTAATACATTTTTAAGGGTGACATCATCCACGCCATAAGTATAATTATCGCCAAAGATCCAAGTCTCCCTGACCACTATCTTATGTAGGTGTTTACGCTCTTTGACATCCTGGCTCAGCTCTTTATTGTAAATGATCTGTTCCAGGCCGTTGACCAGCTTCAGCCGATTGCGTATCTCGGTCATTGTGTCGATAATACTTGATAAGGAAGTATCCTGCATAGCTCTACCAGTTCCTCCCTTTTATCCTTAGGCAGCTCAATTACATCCGCCAGAATCTGGCGAAGGGCGTTGGAGTCTTTTTCCAGTGCCTCTTTGATCAGCAAGAGTGTCAGTTTTTTGCTTTTGTCATCCTGTCCATCAAAATCTGGCAGGTATTCATGCAGTTGCAATGCTACGATATCGAACACCTGCCGTTTACTGACTTCCACCACATTATCGGCTTTATCCATGTAAGGGTAAATGCCCTTGGATTTGAGATCCTTGATGTACTGGCCGGAATATTGATGCAGCCGGCGACGGATATAATCCCTAGCTTTTTTCTTGGCTTCCGAATAGACCCCGTGCAAAACATCGTCAAAATTCTCCAGGTCAAGACGGTTCTCCCGATGCAACCTTTCGATATAGGCGGACTGTATAAAGACAGAGACCGGCAACGATGACCTGATCCCCAAGTTCAATTCCCTAAAAGGCACCCCTTTGGTATTACACAAATAGGTCTTCTTTTTGATATCAAAGTTCCACTCGATGATCTTGATCAGGAATACATGCGTGAACTCGCCGTCCTGGACTTTCACCTCACTTTCTTCTGTGCTCTTGATCAGCGACTCAAATTCTAGTTTGTTACCGTTGAAAAAAATAGAAAAGTGCGGATAATTGATCCAATACGAGGCGAATTTCTGTTCCAGGTCCTTGCGGTTACTCCGGTCCACGGCCTGGAAGCAATTCTCGTGGTTCGTATTATTGATGGTTACCGTAAAACCGGCACCGGCATTCTTATCCTTTACTGTACGCAGGTCGCTTAATTCCGAATGCGAAAGATTGTTGCGGTCGAGCTTCACCGAAAATTCGTTCAAACCACCACCGTTCTTAAAGCGGCTGGTAAAAGTCACCAGGTCTCCCAATGCCAGTGATTTATAGCGGCCTTTTCCTTCCTTACCATGGTAGGGCCTGCCACCCGGACTGGAGTTCTTTAATTTCTTCTCCGAGCCACCCAGGCGGCCAAACACATCCTGGGCTTTCGCATAATCGATCCCACTGCCATTGTCTGAAATGCTGAGTTCCCGGATAGATGCAAGCGCACTTCTTTTGAAATCGATATTGATCTCAGTGGCATCTGCATCCAAAGAATTCCAGATCAACTCAGCAATCGCAGTACTGCCGTTCGCCCTTGTGAGCGATTCAATGTGGTCTTTTTCAACTCCCAGATCGATGATCTTTGACATGTGATAGTGCTACTGATAATGATATATTATATACCCGGATCAAGGTAGGCATAAACCTCCGTTTCACAAATATAATAATTGCTAAAATATTTAGTTGGATCCGGCGAGAATAATTAGCGGAGCCACTAGTAAGAGCAAAAACCTGGTTCGGCGCAATGAAATTAATGGTCGGTCAGTTTTTTATCACCCAATCCGACCTGGAAGGTGTCCAGGATGTATTTGATATCGCTATAGGGCGCTTCACGATCGACCATTAAGCGGATGAGGTGAAGGACATCGTCATTGAAAAAGCGTAGATCATTGTCTGACCACTCTTTTTCTCTTTCTTCCACATAATCCGCTACCGGCGTTTCGCCATTTTCGCTGATCTTTATCAATCCATTGTGCATACCCTTGACCTTTTGACGGCCCGCTCTTCCGAAGATTAGCAGTTTGTCATAGAGCCTTTTCCGATGAACAGCTTCTAATGTGGCTAAAACCAACTCGTATTTTTGATCATGGATATCTTGGTCGACCAAACGTCCGTAGCCGTCAATTGCTTTCATGCCTTCGTACCGAAGCCTGGTTCCTAAAAAACTCAATCTTTTATTGACTGCCAGTACCATTACGTAAACCGCGTAGCCGTTACTTTTCAGATCGCTGATCGTGTTATTCATCGCATCACCGGAAGAAAAGGTAGTTTCCAGGATATAGTTGAGGCGATGCTCTTCACAATAAGTCTTTAATTGATTATTCCAGGGCTGCGAATATTTGACGGTAACATTGGGATAATAGTTTTCGTGTAGTTTTTTGATCTCGTCCGACTTAGGGTGATAATCACGAAAGTCATCAGCGTTGCACGTTACGGCGTTTTTTCCGATCATCGCTTGCGCCTGTGTGATCAGCTCGGATTTTCCGGAGCCAGGCTGGCCGCCGAGAATAATGACCACCGGATCTGCGACTGGCGTAACGCCCCGGGTAAAATCGGCAACAATGATATCACCAATGATCGCGCGTTGCTTATCATTAAGAAAATAAAGTTTTTCTACATCATCCAGGCCCGGCATAATTAAACGATCTCCAGGGGCGCGTATTCTTCCAGAATTTCCTTCATTGTCTCGATAGACTCGAAGTTTTTTGGGTCCCGACTGATCTCCGCAACAATGCCGCTGATCGTTTTATAACCATTTAAACGGTCAAGATTGGGATGTTCCTTTAAGGCTTCTTCCATCTGTTTTTTGGCGCTGCTAGTCATCAAGCCGTTCAATACGTGACGGGTATTTTCAGTCAATTTATACCAGTCAAGGGATGAATAACTTAAAAATACCGCAGGGTTGCTTTGCCGTCTTACGGTAAAGCCTGCTGGAAGTGGTCGATAGCTCTTAATTCGTTTCATTGTGGATTAAATCAAAAATACAAAAATTAAGCCATTTTTCAAAATCAGACTGCCGATGGATAAAGCACAATACGGAACGACTCTTTCATTATCCCGGTACCGCTTGAAAAGATGATCTTCTTCGTTTTACCCATTTTTAACTGATCCAAATTCTTTACTGTAGCTGCGGGAATGACGATATTGTACGTTGGCACTTTCCGGTGCAAATTAAACCGGATTGACGTGTATTAAAATATTAATTTCGTCACCTCCGACATCGTATAACATCGGATAATTTGCTGTTCCAGCCGCTCGAACTTTGCCTCATTAAAATCCAAACAAGATGAGTGCAACAGATCAAAAACAAAAACTCGGCGGCCATACCCAGCTATTTGGCGAACAACTAGTCACCCTCAAAGACCTTCACGATTTCAAAAATGAACTCCTTTTAGAAGTCAAAAAATCTCTCAAAGAAAATAGTGGACAGCCTACCAAAAAATGGCTCAAAACCAATGAAGTCTGCAAAATCCTCGGCGTATCTATCACCACACTTTTAACGCTCCGTATCAATGGGATCTTGCCGTATTCAAAAATCGGCGGGTGCCTTTATTTTGACTACGAAGATATTTTAAAAGTAATGGATGAAAATAAACACGTTCATGGCACGGCAAATAAAACCCGCAAATTTTACCGGCTTGGGTAAGGACGTGCCGCCGGATCGTAGCCACATCCTTATATTTTTTAACCAGGCCGGTTTCGCAGAAGCCGAAGCGCAGCGCTTCTTAAAGTACTATGAGAATAACGATTGGACCGGCCTAAAAGGCAAGCCCATCCGTAACTGGAAGACCAAAGCCAACGAATGGATATGGGAACTGAAACGGCTTAACCCGCACCTGCGGTTCAAATAGAAAGACATGACGACGGAATGCCATAAAGAAGTCCGAAGGACGCAAAACGCCGCGTTAGCGCGTTTAGCGAGATGTATTTTTGATTACATCAAAAAGTATCTCGCCCTCCGGGAGTTGTCAAAATGCTCCGAAGTCGCATTTTTTAAATAACCATAAATCAGATGGGCAGAAGAAAGGCAACGCAACCCGATGATAATTTAACAGAAGTAATCATGTTGCGGGTAACAGAAAGCACCTACCAAAAATTAGAAAAGATAAGGCTAAATAGTGATTGCCAGACCGTACCGGAAATCATACGGCGCATTATCGAAAAGGAGAAGATTATTTACTATCACAAGGATGCTTCAATGGATGCACCGATGGAAATATTAACCGGCATACAAAAAGAACTGAAGGCTATCGGTATTAATATCAATCAGATTACACGGCACTTCAACAGTATGGCAGGTGAAAGGCAGCGCTGGTTTCAAATCAAACGGGCGGCTCAATATTACAGTCAGGTAGATGCCAAAGTCAGCCTGTTGTTAACACTCATTTCACAACTGGCGAAAAAATGGTTGCAAAAATAACGATTGGTAAGAGTATTCGGGGCATTGTCAACTACAACGAGAACAAGGTCAAGCAAAGCCAAGCCCAATGCATTGCGGCCAACAGGTACGGCGTAGAACAGGAAGATCTGAGTTTTCACCAAAAGCTGAACCGTCTGGAAAACTTGCAGGAAAAGAATGGCCGGGTGAAGACCAATTCGATACATATCTCGCTCAACTTTGATCCTTCAGAAAAATTAACCCAACAGCAACTTGCCGAAATTACAGGGAGGTACATGGATAGAATAGGATTTGGCGATCAGCCTTACCTGGTTTACCGGCACGAGGATGCAGGGCATCCCCACGTTCACATTATCACGACCAATGTACAGGAAAATGGCAAAGCCATCAGTCTGCATAACATCGGCAGGGAACGGTCAGAACCTGCACGTAAGGAGTTGGAACTGGAATACGGATTAGTGCAGGCGGAAAGCCGTTCACAAAAACAGGCACAAGGGTTAAAGCCATTTCCCATCGAAAAACTGCAATACGGCCAGACAGAGACCAAAAGGGCGATAACCAATATTGTTAATACCATCATTCGGCAATATAACTTCACATCATTACCTGAACTGAACGCTGTCCTAAAGCAATACAATGTGGTGGCTGACCGGGGAAATGAAGATACCCGGATGTTTCAAAAGAATGGCTTGATATACAGTGCCACCGATGACCGGGGCAATAAATTAGGTGTTGCCATTAAAGCCAGCGCTATATACAATAAACCTACTTTGAAAAATCTGGAAAAGCAATTTCAAAGGAACAGTCAAAGCCGCAAGCTGTACAGGGAAATGTTGAAAGAACGTGTCGATAAAATTCTAACCAATCATCCTAAGTTCAGCAGGAATGATCTGGACTATTTATTAAAAAAGGAAAATATCAAAATCTTATACAGGGAGAACAAAGAGGGGCAGGTCTATGGTATTACCTACATTGACCAATTTAAAAAGTCCGTTTTTAACGGCAGCGACTTAGGGAAAGACTATGCTGCTAAAGCCTTGACAGCAAGTATGGTTAGAGAAGATCAATACCAGCATCATGAATTCAAGCAAAATCAAAAACGGGGCGATGAACAACCGGGTCACCAATTGAGTAAACCTAACCATAACCGACCTTTAAACAGTCATCACAGTGAACAGCAAGGACAAGCTAACATCATCTTAAACGACTTGCTGCAAACCCGGAGGCTGGATGATTATATCCCAGGACAGTTAACAAAAAAGCGGCAACGCAAAAAGAAACAAGGGCAACAGCAAAGGAACTATTAACAATCTTAAATTATTAAAGCCCTCCCTACCGGAAGGGTTTAGGAGGGGCTTATGCAAACCGGAGAAAACGAACACGGCTTACGCCGAATTATAGATTTTACGAGGCTGTTAAGCCTGGTCATTTTAACTATTCATTTTTATATCACCTGTTATGCCGCTTTCCAGACCTGGCACCTGACGGCACCAATTGTTATCCGCATCATCGGTAATTTTGCCCGGATGCCGGTTTTTAAAAACATACTGGCCGCTAAAGCGACAGCTCTGTTTTTATTAGCTGTTTCATTAATTGGTTGTCGGGGAAGAAAGGATGAGAAGATTAGACTGAAAACAGCGCTATCTTACATTGGAATCGGACTATTATTGTTCTATGGCAGCCAGCTTTTATTGTGGCTGCAAACCACGATCATTATAAAGGCCTCCGTTTATATCGGCATAACCAGTTTAGGTTATCTGTTAGTGCTTACAGGCGGGACATTGATTTCCCGTTTATTACAATTGAAATTCAAACAAGATATTTTCAATAAGGCAAACGAAACGTTTCCGCAAGAGGAAAGATTGTTGGAAAACGAGTATTCTGTCAACTTACCGGCGCAATACCAGTTAAAAGGCAAAACCCGGAAAAGCTGGATCAATATCATAAACCCCTTCAGGGGGCTAACGGTTTTGGGCAGTCCGGGCGCTGGTAAATCCTACTTCGTGATAAGACACATCATTGACCAGCACATCCGCAAAGGGTTTAGTATGTTCATTTATGATTTTAAATACCCGGATTTAACAAAGATCGCCTACAATACCTTGATCAACAACGTAGATGCTTACCCGGTGAAGCCGCAATTTTATGTGATCAACTTTGATGATTTATCCAGATCACACCGCTGCAACCCCTTAGAGCCGGGTACAATGGAAGATATTTCGGATGCGATGGAATCGGCGCGCACCATTATGATGGGGTTGAATAGGGAATGGATCAGGAAGCAGGGTGATTTCTTCGTGGAATCACCAATTATGTATGTTACCGCCATCATTTGGTATTTGAAGAAGTACAAGGAAGGTAAATATTACACCTTGCCGCATGTGGTAGAGCTGATGCAGGTGGAATATGCCAAGCTTTTCGCCGTTCTAAAAAAGGAACGGGAGATTGATGCGCTCATCAATCCCTTTATTTCTGCCTTTGAAAACGACGCGATGGATCAACTGGAGGGCCAAATTTCTGGCGCAGGCATCGCGATGGCCAAATTATCTTCTCCGCAATTGTATTACGTGCTTTCGGGGAATGATTTTACATTGGATTTGAATAACCTGGAACACCCTAAACTGATCAGCCTGGGTAACAACCCGCAAAAGCAACAGGTTTATGGCGCCGTGCTGTCATTATATATTACAAAGATGATCAAGCTGGTCAATAAGCCGGGGCAGTTAAAGTCCAGCTTGATCTTCGACGAGTTCCCGACGATTTATTTTAATGGCGTCGATACGCTTATGGCGACCGCACGTTCTAACAAAGTGGCCACTACATTAGCTATACAGGATTACAGCCAGTTGAGGAGGGACTACGGGAAGGAACAGGCAGATGTCGTAATGAATATTTCAGGTAATGTGATCAGCGGGCAGGTATCCGGGGAGACAGCCAAATCCTTATCGGAAAGCTTTGGTAAGATTATGCAGGATAGGCAAAGCACTTCTGTCAACAGCAGCGATACTTCTGTCAGTTATTCCGGCCAATTGGATGCGGCAATTCCTTTATCTACCATTGCTTCGTTGTCATCAGGCGAGTTTGTCGGCATGGTAGCAGATAATCCCGACCAGAAAATTAATTTAAAAGTCTTTCATGCGGAGATTATAAACGACCATGAAGCGATACGAAAAGAGGAAGAAAAATATCAATCGTTGCCGGTATTTAGAACAATCACGCCAGAGATCGTCAGGAATAATTATCTAAAGATTAAGATGGATATTGAGGAATTGGTTTTAGCAGAATTGCGGTATTAAATATTTAATGCGCTACCACATTTCAGCTTTATAATTTGCACATCATAATAGAAAGTTGAAATCTTCTGATTTTCGTGTCTTGTGAAAGAAACTTAATATAACATCTTGACGTGACAATCAAGAAACTACCTACTGCTTTTAAACCCATCCCTATTGTTAGCCATGTGAGTGAAGAAACAATAATAGAAACCTATAGCCAAATAAAGGATGACATTGCAGAATTGTTTAAAGCTGAATTAGCTATGTTAGATAAGGGGAAGGAACCATGTACATCAGAAGCAACTTTGGAAGTATATATTCCAAAAGCGCTTAGTAAAAATGCAACCCCGACAAATGAGCAAGAAAAACCCTCAAAAAGAACGGGGAAATATGCGAAAAATCAAACAAACCGGTGAAAAAAAAGAATCAGATCACAATAATACATCTATTTTCTCCATCAAAAATGACGATATGGAACAGGCTATGTCGATGTGAATTAATTCTCTAATAAACTAAGTCAACTACTTTATTACACAAACTAATTTTTTTTCATTTCTATCTACATGTTACGCCTTTGTTAAACGACATCATATCAAACCAATATTAAACTTACGATGTCGACAAAACGTGCTAGAGCACTTTTAAGCAAATATAGAGACGGGAAATGCTCGGACCAGGAAAAAGCTATTGTAGAACGGTGGCTGTTCCAGTATAATGATGATGACATTGATCTGTCTGAAAAAAGCATAGAAGAAATTCAACAGCAGGTTTTGAAAAACCTCCCTGTTCATGGAAAAAAACAAAAAGGAAAAATATTTACAATACAGCGTATCGTAACTGCGGCCAGCATACTGCTGTTTCTTTCTTTTGGAGCTTACTTCCTGTGGGGTAAGAAGGTGAAAAAAATACAGATTGTCCAAATTCAACAGCATGATGCGAGGCCAGGCAGTTTCAAAGCAACGCTTACTTTATCAAATGGCAAACAGATCAGCCTTAATAAGGCGAAAAAGGGCATTATAGCTAAGGATAACCAGGCGGTTATACAAAAAACGGGCAGTGGGGCAGTTGTGTATAATTCGGGTTCACAAGCTAATAGTCAGGAGATTGTTTATAACACGATTACAACACCAAGAGGAGGTATGTGGCCGGTTGTATTGCCAGATGGCTCAAAAGTTATGCTGAATGCCGCAACCACACTGCGTTATCCGGTAAGTTTTAATGGAAACGAACGTGTGGTAGAGTTAGATGGCGAAGCCTATTTCGAGGTCGTCCATAACTCAGCAAAGCCATTCAAAGTGAAAAGCAATGGTCAAACTGTTGAGGATTTGGGCACACATTTTAATATTAATGCCTACCATGACGAACCTGCAATAACAACCACATTGCTAGAGGGTAGCGTTAGCGTAACCAGGGATCGTATAGTAACCATGATAAAACCCGGCGAGGAAGCGGTATGGACAGATCATGCCAGCCGGTTTAAGATTGATAAGGTAGATGTGGACGAAGCCGTAGCCTGGAAAAATGGTTTATTTCAATTTGATCATGCCAGCATAGCCGCTATCATGCGCCAAACCTCCAGGTGGTATGACGTTGACGTAAGTTATGAAGGAAATATTCCGCAAGCTACATTTTCAGGCAATTTGCAAAGGAATGTCGATGCTTCAGTATTGTTAGATGAGCTCAGAGTAACAGGTATACATTTTAAGATACAAGGCAAAAAGCTAACAGTAACCCCTCGATAATTTAAATATTTCACTAGAAACCAGTTAATAAAAAATATATAAACCTAAAATAGAAGAAAAAATATGGAGAAATAATTACATCTGAACCCCACATGGTTAAAAGAAAAAAACCGGAAAGTGTTCCACCACTCCCCGGCTATTGATCTGAGTTAACCCAATCTGTTGTATGCTTGGACGCAAACAGACTAAATGTTGAATTGATATTTTACTACCATTAACCCAAATTATTACAAAAATAATGAAAATTATTGCTCGCGTCAGCGCCATTCCTCTATTTGGCGGCTGGCTGCCTCCGAAATTATTAAAAGTTATGAAATTAACTATTGTCTTATTGATGATAACATTTATGCAGGTGAATGCCAAAGTCTTCAGTCAGAACATTTCGCTGAATGAAAAAAATGCTCCACTTGAAAAGATACTTAAATCCATAAAAAAGCAAACCGGATACGTTGCGTTTTACCAGGACTCGGCTTTGGAAAATGCCGCGCCGGTAACCATAAAGGTAAACAACGTTTCCTTACAGGAAGTATTAGATTATTGTTTTGCAAACCAGGCATTAAATTATCAGATAAAGGATAAGACAATATTAATTATGAGCAAAACCCCTGCTGAGCCAAAACAACGGAAGACCATAATTACCCATGTTGAAGGTAAAGTTGTTGACGAAAATGGCAAACCATTACCTGGTGCCACTGTAACAGTAAAGGGTACAAATATTTCAACATCCACAGATATTAAAGGCAACTTCTCATTAAGCAATGTGCCTCCTGATGCTGTTTTGACGATATCCTTTGTGGGATATGCCGCCCGTGAAATTCCGGCAAATGGCGATCTGACGAACATAAAGCTCAGTTTATTATTAAAAAGTTTAGATGATGTAGTAGTTGTAGGCTACGGTACACAAAAACGGAGTGAGATTTCAGGCGCTATCAGTGTCGTAAGTGCAAACGATATGAAAGATCAGCAGATAACACGCTTTGACGATGCCTTGCAAGGGCGTGTTCCCGGGGTTACAATAGTACAAAGTTCGGGCGCTCCTGGTTCTGCCCCAAACGTTCTTATCAGGGGAACTACGTCTGTTAATAGCAGCGCTCCGTTATATGTTATTGATGGGGTAGTTGTAGACAATGGTGGGCTCGATAATATCAATCCCAATGACATCGCTTCGATAACGGTGCTGAAAGATGCTTCCGCCGCTATTTACGGATCAAGGTCATCAGCGGGCGTTATACTTGTTACCACTAAAAAAGGCAAAGTTGGAGCACCCGTACTTACTTATGATGGCAGTTATGGCCTGCAAAACGCAATTAAAAAGGTACAGCTGACGGATGCAGCACAATATGAAACATTAAGAAATGAGGCCGTGACCAATGATGGTGGAACAGCACCCTTCTCCGATCCTGCAAGTGCAGGGAAAGGTACTGATTGGCAGAATGTGATCTTTGGGAAAAATGTCCCTATTCAAAACCACAATATTACAGTAAGCGGAGCAACCGACAAAAGTAATTATTATATCTCGTTCGGATACCTGGATCAACAGGGTCTCATAATGCCATCTATTGCCAACTACAAACGGGCCAATTTTACTGTTAATACGAGCAGCAAAATTGTCAATTGGCTCACTATAGGCCAAAACCTCAGTATAGATTATGGCAAAAGCGTACTCGGCATGAACGTGAATGGAAATAATAATACCGGGCCGCTAACATCTGCATTATCGCTTGATCCTTTAACCCCCGTGGTTGTTACCGATATAAACGCTCAGCCCAATGCTTCCATTTACACTAATCCGAGCTATGCCCCGTATATAGAGCGTGATCCACAAGGGCAGCCTTACGGTATTTCTAACTACGTACAGGGAACAGGAGGATCGAATCCGCTGGCTTATGTACAAACACAACAGGGATACAATTGGCAAACCAACATTCTTGGAAGTGCTTTTGTTGAATTAAGGCCAATAACCGGGTTAAGTATTCGATCTCAAATCAGTACAAAGGTTGCCTATTACGGCACGTCGTCTTTTACACCATTATATTTCTTAACCCTGGGCGCTAATAATCTAACTACTACTTCACAATATGAGGAGAGTGACCGTAGTATTACCATTAACTGGGATAATACCGCTACTTACACACGTTCATTCGGATTACATAATTTCACTTTATTAGCCGGGACTAATATTCAAAATGAGAATGGGCACGGCCTTAACGGAACCTTTTATGGCGAACCGGTAAACTCTTTTTCACAAGCTTCTACTAATTTCGGCTTAGCGAATGTTGATAAGATCGCCGGGGGCTATGACGATCAGCCTTACCGTCTGGCATCCGTTTTTGGGCGCTTACTTTATGACTACGATCAAAAGTATTTGCTGAATGTCACCGTTCGCCGCGATGGGTCATCAAAATTCGGTTCTAATAACATATATGGTGTATTTCCATCAGCCGAGGCTGGCTATATTATTTCGAGAGAGAAATTCTTCCCCAAAAATGAGTTTGTTGATTTTTTGAAGTTTAGGGCATCATATGGTGTTCTAGGAAATGAACAGTCATTAGGAGTCTTTCAATACACAACTACCATAGACGGTGGAAGAAATGCCGAGTTTGGTAATAATATTGTAGCTCTTGGCTCTAATCCAGGTGGGCTCGCTAACCCGGACCTGAGATGGGAACAGGTAAAAATGGGCAACATTGGCTTTGATGCTATAATTTTCAAATATTTTAACATATCATTGGATGCTTACCATAAAGTTATCAGCGGCATGCTGGATAATCCTCAGCTTCCCGGTTATGTTGGAGCCACAGCCGATCCATATATAAACGCTGGTAATATGTTAAACCAGGGCCTGGAACTAAGTATAAATTATAGCAAAAAAATTGGCCAGGTATCATTTAGCGCTGGCGGAAATATTGCCTACAATCAAAATAAAGTACTCTCTTTAATAAGGTACAAAACCTATGGTTCAATAGGAGGAGGTTCAAACGTGGAAATCGAAAGAACAGCAGTAGGTGAACCATACCAGGAATTTTACGGGTACGAAGAACTGGGCGTATTTCATTCTCAAGCAGAAATAGATGCCTACAAAAACTCAAGCGGAGCCCTGATACAGCCGAATGCAAAACCAGGAGACTTTAAATGGGCAGACCTAGACGGCGATGGTACCATTACTACGAACGACCGCAAATTTTTAGGACAATCAATTCCGCCTTATACTTACGGAGTTAATTTAAGCGCTACCTATAAACAATTTGATCTTAAGATATTTGGCCAAGGAGTTTGGGGGAATATGATTGCCCAAGATTACCGCCGACTGGATTACCCGGGCAGTAATTATCAGATCGCAGCTCTAAATGCCTGGACGCCAGCTAACCCAAATAGTAACTACCCCAGATTGACCGACAATGATCCTAACGGGAACTTTAAAAACTTCTCTAACTTCTATTTGCAAAGCGGCGCTTATTTCCGGATTAAAAATCTTCAGCTCGGCTACACTTTGCCTCAGGAGCTTAGTAAAAGCGTCAACATGAAAAATGTAAGAATATATGCAGGGGTGAATAACCTGGCAACTATTACCAAATATAACGGGTACGATCCTGAAATAAGCGGGGGTATTGATGAAGGCATATATCCTCAGGCTCGCACTTTCGTGTTAGGTTTAAATGTATCACTTTAAAATTTACGATGATGTTAACTAATTATAAGAAATTTTTGATTTTACTAACGGCAATGGCATCGATAGTATCGTGCAAGAAATACCTCGAAGTGAAGCCTACGGGAGAATTCCTCTTGAGTAATTATTACAGCAACCAGGCTCAGGCATTAACAGGGGTTATTGCATGTTACAATGTACTGCCTTACAATTATTACAATTATCTATTGGCGCTAAACTCTGGCTCTGATGATTGTTATACAGGTGGCGGCAACTCTGGCGACCAATCCGCTATGCAGGCATTCAACAATTACACGCTGCTTAACTCCTCGTCTGGCACGGCCGATATTTTTTGGAATTCTCTTTATAATGGGGTTTCTAATGCTAATACAATTATCAAGGCATTGCCCGCTGTTCCAGCACTTACCGCAGATACTTTAAACAGATATATGGGCGAGGCGAAATTTTGGCGGGCTTATTATTACTTTGATTTGGTTCGGCTATTCAAAAATATACCATTGATTGTTACTCCTCTTACTACAACCGATGCGTATGATCAGGTACAGGTAGCTCCAACTGCTGTCTACGCTCAGATCGAAGCGGATCTGACAGCAGCAATACCCGGTTTGCCACCTACGGTATCTGCAATTGAAAACGGAAGGGTTACCCAGGGTGCTGCCCGGGCATTATTGGGAAAAGTTTATTTGTACGAACAAAAATGGACACTGGCAGCCGCGCAACTGGCATTGGTTAACGGTACGCCCGGTGGAACCAGTCAGTATGGCTATCATTTGCTGGCAAATTACGCAGACATCTTCGCTTTGAATAATAAATACAGTAGCGAGTCGATTTTTGAAGTCGGGGAGTCAAACGCGGTAAGCAGTTTCAGTAATAGTTACACCCAGTATATTGGACCAAGGGGATCAACAGTTCCGTTCTGGTATACCGGAGGGTATGGGTTTAACCCGATAACGCTTGACCTGGTGAACCTGATGAAAAATGACCCTCGGTATCCTTACACTATTATCAATATGGACAGCACAGCGAAAGCCACTAATACGAGCTATTCGCCAAGTTACGAGAACACAGGCTATTTTACCCGTAAATATGCGCCTATTGCTTCACAACTAACCACTTTTGGATGGGCGAATAATTTCATCATTATCAGGCTTGCAGATACGTACCTGATGGAAGCAGAAGCCCTGGTGCAGGGAGGCGGAAATAGCGCAAGGGCCCAGGCACTGCTTGATGCTGTAAGGGCAAGAGTTAGTTTACCATCTGTTCCGGCCACCTTAGCTAATATATATACCGAAAGAAGGCTGGAACTGGCTCAGGAAGGTAATCGCTGGTTTGACCTCGTACGAACAGGGCAAGCAGCTACTGTACTGGCCAGCAAAGGATTTAAAGCAGGTGTTAATGAAATATTGCCTATTCCGGTACACGACTTGAATAATACTAAGTTAAAACAGAATCCTGGTTATAACTAAAAAGGATTAGGTACAAATTTATTAAACAGTAGTAGCAATTATACAGCTGCTACTGTTTTTTTCAATAAATTAAACTTACTGGTATTTGTTTTTCTTAACATCAAACAATCTGTGTGTAATGATACACAAACCGATGTTAATCGGATATTATCCGGTTCATTGCGTTAAATGCATATTTTATAAATGAAACAATTCTTATCATTATTGATAATGGGCCTTTGCCCGTTTTTAGTACAGGCGCAAAGCACAACAGCATATAAAAAATTAACATCTTTTGCAATCGAAGGCAAATCGGTTGCAGTTTATACAACAGCAGAAAATACTGGGTATAGATTGACGCACACTGCAACACTTGTTTTTAAAAAGTACGGGCAACCTGTTGAAGCAGAGGCTTGCGTATTTGTTGATCCCTCGAAAACATTTCAAACTGTTTTAGGAATAGGCGGTGCATTAACTGACGCTTCAGCAGAAACGTTCTATAAGTTGCCTAAAGCAAAGCAGGATGAGGTATTGAACGCTTATTACAATGCTCAGTCCGGTATTGGTTATACGCTTGCGCGTACACATATTCAAAGCTGCGATTTTTCGAGCGACACTTACAGCTATGTAGCTGATAATGATGTTTCGCTTAAATCCTTCAGTATTGCCCATGACCGTAAATACCGTATTCCTTTTATAAAATCAGCAATAGCGGCGGCAGGAGGCAAGCTCACACTTTTTGCTACCCCCTGGAGCCCGCCTGCGTGGATGAAAACCAATAATGATATGTTGCATGGCGGCAAATTGAAACCGGAATACGGCCAGGCCTGGGCCAACTTTTATATTAAATTCATCAATGCTTATGAAAAGGCAGGTGTACCCGTTTGGGGCATTTCGGTGCAAAATGAACCAATGGCTAGTCAAAGATGGGAATCATGTATTTATACAGCCGAAGATGAACGTGATTTTATAAAGAATTATTTGGGCCCAACACTTTACAAAAGCGGAATGGCAGACAAAAAGTTAATTATATGGGACCACAACCGCGATCTCATCTATCAAAGGGCGAGTACTATATTGGAAGATCCCGGGGCTGCCAAATATGTTTGGGGAACAGGCTTTCACTGGTATGCGCAAGGTGTTTTTGATAACGTAAAGCTGGTGAATGAGGCGTTTCCTGATAAAAAACTGTTGTTTACCGAAGGCTGCGGCGAGGCATTTGATTTATCAAAGATCAACGACTGGAAAGAAGGTGAGATTTACGGCAAATCTATGGTTAATGATTTTAACAGCGGCATAGTAGGATGGACGGACTGGAATGTGCTGCTGGATGAGAATGGAGGCCCAAACCATGTAGGTAATTTTTGCTTTGCACCGATACACGCCAATGTAAAAACAGGTGAAGTTACGTATATGAACTCTTACTACTATATCGGGCATTTTTCCAAATTCATAAGACCAGGTGCCAAACGTATCATAAGCTCGTCAAACAGGGATCAATTAATGACTACGGCATTCATAAATAATGATAATAAGCTTGTGGTGATTGTTTTAAATTTAACTAATGAAACCTTGCCTTATATTCTTTGGATAAAAGGTATGGCGGCAAATACAAGCAGCTTGCCACATTCCATTTCAACACTTATTGTTCAGTAAATGGGCAAAAGGTTTGCGTTTGTGCTTTGGGCTTACTATGATCTATCCGAAATTTTTATAAATTGAAGATATAGACTTAATTAATATTATGTAATTTTATGGTTGCAATTATAAATGATTTATGTATGGAGAGAGGCAATTCATTGTCAGATGCACAATTAATTGTGTCACTGAAAGCCGGTGATATTGGTTCGTATACGACATTATATAACCGTTATTTCAGGCTTTTATACGGATATGCATACAAAAAACTCTGGGACAAGGAGCTGGCAAAAGATCTTATTCAAAATTTTTTTGTAACACTATGGATCAAGCGGACTGAAATTACAATTGACCATTCTGTATCAGGCTACTTCTTTACCGTTGTTAACCGGAGGATAGCAGATCATTTTTTACATAAAGGAGTAGAGGAAAAATACGTTGAGTCATTATCAGCATTTATAGCTGAACCGTCACAACCGGACCATTTGATAAGAGAAAAGCAATTAACATACTTTATTAATGCAGAAATACAGGCGCTTCCTTCAAGAATGCGCGAAGTTTTCCGGTTGAGCAGGAACGAACATCTTAGCCATAAAGAAATTGCACAGCGAATGGGTATTGCCGAAAGCACAGTTAACAGGCAGGTATCCAACGCACTGTCTTTACTAAAATCACGTTTAGACCTTGTTTCCTGGATCATGATCCTCATCTATTTCTTTATATAACCATATCCTGAAAAAAAAGCCAAATTTCTATTGGGCTTGACACCATTTATCTTTAGAATTCATTGAATTGAAGTGATGATAGAAAGCTATCACACTGAACTCTTTTGATTTGAACTGCCTTGAAGTAAAAACTCGCTTAAGGAAAATGCTGTTTGAAAGCCTATGATCAAAAAAAAACAAAATAAACACATATATAAAAAACAGAACAACACATGAAACGCAGCCCCCTTTCTTTATTGCTTATATTAATTACTGCGGCATCGTCATTTGCGCAAACGTTGAAACCGGCGCAGCAAAAAAAGATGGATGACTTTGTCAATAACCTCATGTCGAAGATGACATTGGACGAAAAGATAGGTCAGCTTAACCTGGTTTCGGTAGGCTTTGATGTTACCGGGCCTATTGTCAGTAAAAACGTAAATGAGAATATTGAGAAAGGAAATGTAGGTGGCGTATTTAATATCTTTACACCTGATGCGATACGCAAACTACAGGATATTGCGGTAAAACATTCACGTCTGGGCATACCCTTGATATTTGGTTATGATGTGATCCACGGACACAAAACCATTTTTCCTATTCCATTGGGTTTAGCTTCGTCATGGGACCTTGACCTCATCAAAAGAACAGCCCGCATCGCCGCTGCCGAAGCTAGCGCCGATGGTTTGAACTGGGTATTCTCCCCGATGGTTGATATTGCCCGCGACCCGCGCTGGGGCCGTATTTCCGAAGGTTCCGGTGAAGATACCTGGCTGGGCTCGCAGATAGCGCGTGTGATGGTAGAAGGATACCAGGGTAAGGCATATGATACTACTCATGTAATGGCCTGTGTAAAACACTTTGCGCTATATGGCGCTGCCGAGGCAGGCCGTGATTACAACACAGTAGACATGAGCGAACACCGCATGAACCAGGATTACCTGCCGCCATACAAAGCGGCTATTGATGCCGGCGCAGGCAGTATCATGTCGTCGTTTAACGAGATAAACGGCGTACCGGCAACTGCCAACAAATGGCTCATGACCGATCTGCTGCGTAAGCAATGGGGCTTTAAAGGTTTCGTGGCGACTGACTATACCGCTATGTGGGAGTTGATACCGCATGGTATGGGCGACAGCGCTATGGTAGCTAAAAAATCTATCGACGCAGGTGTGGATATGGACATGGTAGCAGAGATATATCTCAACAACCTGAAAAAACTGGTAAAGCAAGGTGAGGTGCAAGTATCAGAAGTAGATTTGGCATGCCGCCGCATTCTCGAAGCAAAATACAAATTGGGCTTATTCGCCAACCCTTATAAATACTGCAGCGTGCAACGCGCAGAGCGAACTATACTGAACCCTGAATATTTGAAAGTAGCCCGCGAAGCTGCTGATAAAAGTATCGTACTGTTAAAAAACAAAAACAATATGCTGCCGCTCAAAAAAAGTGGTACAATAGCACTGGTTGGTCCGCTGGCCGATGACCGCAGAGATGTGATGGGCCCGTGGAGCGGCGCAGGCGATTGGCGCAAGGCCGTAAGCGTACTGGATGGAATAAAAGTAGTGCTGGAAAACTCTGTAACTATCAATTATGCTAAAGGTTCAAATATTACGAACGACCCATGGCTGATAGAGCGTTTGGGTGCGGATGAATTGAAGGTAGATAAGCGTCCCGCACAGGATATGATAAACGAAGCGGTTGAAGCTGCAAAGAAATCGGATGTCGTAGTAGCTGTTGTAGGCGAATCGGCATCCATGTCTGGTGAGGCGGCAAGCCGTTCGGAGATCGGTGTTTTTTCAGCCCAGGAAGATCTGTTGAAGGCATTAAGAGCAACAGGTAAACCATTAATAATTGTGGTGATGAGCGGCCGCCCGCTTACACTGAAATGGGAGAACGATAATGCTGACGCGATGCTGGAAACCTGGTTTGGCGGTACCGAAGCAGGTAATGGTATTGCCGACGTATTGTTTGGCGCCTATAACCCATCAGCTAAAACTACCATCACCTTCCCGCAGGATGTTGGCCAAATACCGATTTACTACAGCCATAAAAATACCGGCCGTCCTTACACCGGCGACTTTACCGACCACTATAAATCGCGCTACCTGGATATCTCGAACGATCCGCTATTTCCGTTCGGTTATGGCTTAAGCTACACCACTTTCAGCTACAGCCCAATCAGGCTTAAAACAAATGTGATGAAAGCCGGTCAACCGCTGGAAGTTAGTGTGACCGTTACCAATACCGGGAAATACGACGGTGATGAAGTAGTACAGCTTTATACCCGCCAAATGGTCGGTACAATTGACCCGCCGGTTGAAGTATTAAGAAACTTTAAACGCATATTTCTGAAAGCAGGCGAAAGTAGGGACGTGAATTTTACACTTACCGCCAATGATTTGCGTATTTACAATATCGACATGAAATACACGTATGAGCCGGGAGATTTTAAAGTATTTGTCGGCACCAATTCACGCGATGTAAAAGAAGCTGATTTTAAGCTGGCTGAATAGAAATCTTTATCCATATTATTCGATAATACAATATCATTTAGGTTATAGAAGAGTGGAAATATTTGTCGGGGTTTATTTATGGCTATTTCGAGAAGATTAGTATTTGCAACTATAAAACAACGAAAGCTCAAAACTAAAGATTATAGAAGGATGCAATAGTTTCAGTAAGGCATTTAATTAAGATGTTATTATAAATGGCGGGAAATTTACAAAGGGAGATACCTATTCTAAAAATTTTAAATGACTTTCCGCTGCAAGTTATCCATATTAACGAACTCAGTTCGTTTACAGCATATCATGTTTACCGGCATTCCTTTTATATGTTGTTTTGGACAATAAGCGGTGTCGGGAGTCATTATATCAACTATAGGCAATATGAATTATTGCCTGGTACGGTATTCTTTACGCATGAAGGTTATATTCACCAGATAATCAAATATCCAGAGGATGGGTATGTTATTCTATTCAAGCAGCGCCTTTTTGACAATTATTTGCGGTTCCATCCGCACGATGAGCAAAAAGGCTTATTTGATTTTTTCAATCGTCAACCATTCGTTTTTTTAAATGAAACAGTAACGGCATTATATGAAGCACTTGTGCCATTGACGGCGAAAGATGCTATGCTCGAACCGTTTGGGCGAAGTGTAAATTTTGATTTATCGCTTCTGCTTTTTCAGACTAATCGCTTGAACCTCAATCACGGACCGATTCAAGATGATTTGCAGATGGAGCTTTTACGCAAATTAAGGATACTGATTAATGCAAATTTCCGTATGGAAAGGGATGCCCCTTTTTATGGGTATCAATTAGGAATTCCACCCCGAAAATTGAACAGCATTACTAAAGAACATTATGGTAAAATGGTCAAGCGTTTGGTCGCAGATCGATTACTATCCGAATGCGAGGCTTTATTGGGTGGTACCAATATGCTCATTAAGGAAATTATTATTGAATTGAATTTCGCCGATAATGCTCATTTTGCTTATTTCTTCCGCAAAGAAAGGGATATGACGCCTACCGAATTTCGCAAGCTGATGCATAACTTACAACAAGATCAGACAGGTTCATTATGATTTTTGACTAATCAATTAGCCATTTTTGATTTTATTGTTTTTTAATTATCGTACCTCTTAACTCCCTTTGAGGGGAGTTAGCGGGCGGGAAAATGCAAGCTATCTACTTATGAACTATATGAATTTTGAAAAGGCAAGTTTCAAGGATTTTGAAAATATTGAGGCTATGACACCTTGGGAATGGGCTCGACTGTTTCAACAGTACGTTCAAAACTGGGACAGTAGAGGGCATTGGAATTACCGGCAGGAAAGTATTTCGGGATGTTTTCCTGAAGTACAACTGGATTATTCCGGCAATACGCATCAAAGCCATGTGGCTTTGGTGTTTAATGATTATCTGGGCTTTACACAGCATCCGGCTGTTAAACAAGCGGCTATCGATGCCATTATGAAATATGGTGTTGGAGCAGCGGCCTCTCCCGCCATTGGTGGGCACATGACTTACCACCGTTTGATAGAAGAAAAGATTGCGAAATTCTTTAAGCGCGACAGTGCCATTTTGTACACAACTGGTTACACCGCTAATAGCGCTACCATCCAGGCGCTGCTCAAAAAGGAAGATTTGGCAATTGTAGACATGGCCGCGCATGCCAGCATGTACGAGGGCTGTCTGCTCACCAATGTCAAGCTTTTTCCACACAACAATATGGAAAAACTGGAACGCATTCTGAAAGAAACACGTGGTAGGTATCGGACACGTATGGTCATTGTTGATGGTGTTTATTCCCAGCCTGCCGACATTTGTAAATTAGATGAAGTGGTAAAATTGGCTAAACAGCATGGTGCATTCGTTGCGATGGATGATGCACATGGTGTTGGGGTAGTTGGAGAAACCGGCCGTGGTGTGATTGAACTATATGATTTATATAAAGAAATTGATATCATTACCGGGACATTTAGTAAGACCTTTGGGCATTTAGGAGGTTATGTAGTAGCGGATTCCGAATTGGTCAATTATTTAAAGTTCCAGGCACGGCAGCATATTTTTTCAGTGTCGGCTACGCCCGCCTCGGCCTGCATCTTAAAATCCATTGACTTGATCGATGAGGAACCCGAATGGCGGAACAAACTTTGGATAAACATTGAATATCTAAAAAAAGGCTTAAATGATATGGGTTTTGATACCGGCAATACACAATCTGCTATCATTCCTGTCATTATCGGTGATGCGACATTTAATGCCGAGGTATGTAAACTATTATTGGAAGCTGGCGTTTATACGAACCAAATCGGCTATCCTGCCGTAGCTCGTAAGGATGCCAGGATTCGGATGAGCATTATGGCGACTCATACTATAGCACATCTTGATAGGGTTTTGAACGCCTGGGAACGGGTAGACAGAAAATTGAAAATAACAAAGCAAGATGGTCACAAAACGCAAAGCAATTAAGATGAGAGATGGTGAGCAAACTCAGCGCGATCTTTTGGAAGCGGTCGGCAAGATTTTGAGTGAGCATGGTTTTCGGGGATTGAATACTAAAAACATCACCGACCAAATTGGTAAGGATAAAAATATCATTCGCTATCATTTCAAAAGTTTGAAAGAACTTGAAAAAGCTTATATCAATGAAAAGGATTATTGGCCGCCGTTTTTTAAGCGCTTTAATTTAGGGTTGTCGCCGGATAGGGAAAAGGTTGAAGCTATGTTTACTGAATTGATGCAGGAGAATTTTCGGTATTTTTTCAACAATAAGGAAATGCAGCAGATTATCCTGTGGCAGATTAGCGAGGCTAACCCATTATTGCGCCGGATCTCGGAAAACCGGGAAACTGAAGGTGCTAAACTGCTGCAATTAACCGATCCTTTTTTTGAGGGTTCGAATATCAGTTTCCGCGCATTATTGGCTTTATTGTTAGGTGGTATTTATTATGTCACACTCCATGCCCGCTACAACAAAAGTACCGTAAGCGGCATAGATGTCAATAACGCTGAAGACCACAAGGAAGTTATTAAAACAATTGGCCAAGTTTTAGGCTGGGCCTGGCAAGCAGCAGGAGAAAAAACTGTGACAAAAAATTAGTTTACCTATATTTACGGAGGATTTAAAATGAAATTACGAAACAGAGATATACTTAACTGACATATTACACAACATTCGCATTCACCGTCTTTGGCCTTTGAGAAACCGCTAATTTTTAAAAGGAGAGCCAAGAGCAAGTGCAATGCCCGCTTAAACGCGGGCGTGCTTGTTCATGGCTCTCCGGGTTACTTAGCGGTACCTTCAAAGGCCTGAATATTCATTGCCCGCGTTTTTGCTATAATCAATTTATAACGTTAAAGATTATTGGCTTATGTTGTGGTTTTGGATAATGCTGGGATTGACAGGTGTTGCTATTATATTGTTAATTCTCAATATAAAGATTTTTAAAAAGACAATTTCTGAAAAGAAGAAATTAACCCTCGAAGCGATAACGGAGAAAGAGGAAATATTCAAACAGAATTGTTCCGCCTTTGGTCTATCAACAAGGGAGGTTGAAGTATTAGTATTGATACTTGAAGGCCACACCTACAAATCTGCCGGTGAGGCGCTTTTCATATCCGAAAAAACCGTTGACTCCCACATGCGAAATGTCTACTCAAAAGTCGATGTGCGTAACAAAATAAGCCTCTTCAAAAAATTATACAGCCAATCCTAACACTATACTAAGGGTACACCCTGAATACCTGTTTTTAAGATAAAACCCTATTGTTTTCTAACTAAGCATCCTCGCATTTTTGGGTAAAGATTTTAATCAATATGATAAAATATTTACTCAAGGTGATGCTGTATTACTGTTGCGGTGACGGGGCAGGCAGCACGCTGTTTATCTAATTAGCGATCTATGATTTTTAAATTTAGTGAAAGGCTGTATGAGGATCTAAACGAGGCGCTTGGTGCGCTTAGGCTGGAAGAAAAACAGATCATTAAAAGACTGGAACAGTCGGTTTTGATCTCAGTTAAGTACTTTACCCGGCTCAAAGATTTCTTTAAGGAAAACCCACCGAAAGATAAAGAGGGCTTGATCCGCTTCTTCAAAGAGGTCAAGCCTAAATTCAAAGCCCTGTTGATTTTTCATCAGACATTATTGCGGATAGAAGGCCGCAGGACGATTGGCGATAAGAGCGTTGTCAGTAATTATTACCTCGATGAAGTAAAAGTATTGACAAATTATTTCGAGGATCATTCAGATTTTTACCGTTATGTACGCTCAGGCAATAATTACCTGGATGAGCAATACTATTTGCCGGGTGTCTTTAACGTTCATCTTGACCCGGATGAAAACATCGTTGATGGGGACACGGTATTTTGTACCAGCCATGATAACAAACTGGCGCATATTATCGCTCATGAATTGTTGTTGACCTATCTTGAAAAGACCATTCTACGCCTGAACAGCAGGGAAGATATTGACCTCTATACTTTTATCGAAGAGGAAATGATGATATGGACGCAGACCAGTACAGCAAAAGCCATAAGTATTACATCGTAGCATCCCCTCAATATAAAACCCTGAACATTTACTATAGCAATATGCAAACCGTCAAACGAGAACAATTACTAAAACAGGAAAACAGCCAGGAACAAAACCAGCGACAAAGCAAAATACAAAGTCAGCAGAACACGCCCGATGACAGTCCTAAAAAGCAACAATCCCGTAAACAAAAAGTCCATTAATACCGAAAGCCCCGAAAGGGGCTTTGTGTTTTTTTACTTCTGTTCATTAGCAATTTAATCAGCAGAAAGATGTGGATAGCTAACGGTCTTTATTAAAATAGTGTTAATGTCTATTAAGTAATTGTAAATCAAAACTTTGTGCTTGTATTTGTAAATAAATATTTTCATATTTACTTGTTCTTTACCTTTAATAACCTTATTCACATGAGCAGCAGAGTTATCAAAGCCAAAGCCTACACCAATGGCGAAATCGGCTACATCTCCTGGCAGGTTGATTCCATGATCAATGGGTGCCTTGGTTTTGCAATTACACGCATTTTTCCCGATGATCCCACGCAAAATAAAATTTTGGCGGCATGGGTACCCTTCAAAGGACAATCTAATCCCAATTGGCAGCCCCAGGACACTAGTATATGGCCAGTTCAAAAATTGAGTTGGCAGGACCTGACTTTGGTTAAAAGCCGGGATACCTTGAATTCGAGGCCCCAGGGCTTCCGCGTCCAGTATCTTATCCGCCCAGTTGTAGCCTTTGCTGACGGGATGACTGCGATTACCACCACGTTACCGGTAACTTATACCGGTGCCCCACTTCAGTTGGCCTATCTTGATGAGGGGCTGACCACTGACCCGATAATGGTCGGCACCCAGTATGGCAATATCAGAGCTACATTTACAAATGGTATATTGGCTACCCAATGGTTATCCAATGTTTTAAAGACCGCAGGTGGCCCATCTTTAGCAACATTGAAAACCGATATTGCCACCCCAAATAACCCGGTGAGACAGTACCTGACAGGCCAGGTGCTGGATACCCTGAAATTTTTGCTGCTGAAAGCGAAAACTACACCCGGTTCAACCGTAAAAATGGCGATTTACGAATTCGATGACCAGGAACTGTACGATACGCTGATCGACATCAAAGACCAGGTGGAAATTGTATTATCCAATACTTCCAAAAATAGCCAGGGTCAATGGGATACGGAAAACAATTCATTCCGACAGGATTTGCATAACGCCGGGGTTAATATCCATGACCGTTTCTTTAATAATGATCATATCGGTCACAATAAGTTCGTTATCTACCTGGAAGGCGGCATTCCACAATCGGTCATGATGGGAAGCACGAACTGGACGCCGACCGGGCTTTGCGCACAGAGCAATAATGCCTCGATTATTGATTCCCCTGAAATCGCGCAATACTACGATAGCTATTTCGAGGCCTTGAAAACGGATACAACCTTGTTTACCATACCTGCCCCCACATCAGCTGCGACCTCCAATGTGCAGGGCAGTGTTTTCCGTTCGTCCAATATTCCCGGCAATAAGGCCGTTACTTTGGCGGATGGCAGCATAGTAACTGCTTGGTTTTCCCCAAACACCATAAAAGGCGACGTAGATAAAACGACAGTTCCTCCTGACTTGTCAGCAGTTTATTCTATAATGCGAAAGGCTGAAAAAGCGATATTCTTTGCAGTTTTCCTGCCTGGTATGTCCAATAACACCACGGGCACCGAAATCATGACAAATGTCATAACCGAGGCAATTAATATCGGTGGGATAGATACATCGTTAATGGTTTATGGTGCGATCAGCGACCCTTCGGCCATGCCAAACTATCCGGTAAAAACCATCTCTTCTGATGGTTCGGTCACAAAAATACCTCCGCCTACAACTTATGATACGAAAAATGTACACTTGGTTAGGGCAACTAACCTTACTTCGGCGGATATAATGGGAAATTTTGAACAGGAACTATTAAGCGCCGGGTTCGCTATCATCCACGATAAGATCATTGTTATAGATCCATTCTCGGCGAACGCTACCGCTATTTTCGGTAGTCATAACCTGGGCTTCAAAGCTTCATACGGCAACGATGAAAATCTCATTATTGTACAGGACAACCCGGCACTGGTGCAAGCCTACGCCATTCATGTGCTCGATGTATATGAGCATTACCGTTTTCGGGCGGTACAACAGGAACTCCATAATGAAAATAAACCGGAATGGGATGGTTTCCTATCCAACAGTGACGGCTGGCTTGCAACGGCGCTGGAAAATACGGGTTCAGGCAGCTTGTCTGACTATATGTGTAGTTAACTCAAAGAATCATTATGAAAACGCTGTTAATCATAACCACGATACTGCTTTTCCCCAAGCTATCGCCATACCGGGAAATGTTTAAGGACCGTGTTTGGTTTTGTGTAAAAACGGACATTAATCACGATGTTCATGGCATCAGTTTAAATGATGAACGCTTTAAGTTTAAGCTTGATTTCAGGAATCGGTCCGGTCAGACCGGAAGCCATTTTACTTACATTGATAAAGAAGGGAATTATCATTTCGGAGAATGGAGTTACGCAAATGGGAAATTGGTCCTATCGCCGAGCCTACAGTTAATTGATTCGAAAAAAACCTATTCCGTTACTACCTATGCCAACGAAAATTTTCTAGTGCTCAGTGACGATCAAGGACTGACCTATTATTTTTCCAGCGGTGATTAAAGTGTAAAGCCACACCGCATAAAAAGTGCACGAAGTGAAAGAAAGTAAGGCAGCGTAAATTATTAGGCTTTAATCCGGTTATCAAACCGGTTTAAGATCAGACCGCGTTCTTTCGTAAAGATACCAAAATCTATTTTTTCTGGTATCCAGATCAGGTCATTATAAACTGGCCTCACAAAATAAAAAACACCTTCATTTTTTTGAAGGTACCGCTCCATTGACCGGAATAATTTCCCTTGCAGCGACAAGCCCCGGTTCAATTCTCTAAGCTGCGGATAAAGATTTTGATCGATCTGACCGTCATTGCTATGCGCGATAAAATGCCCTTATCATAACCCACATATTCAGGTTGGTTTTTAAACTGCCCTAAAAACTGTCCCATGCGAGTTTGATTTCTTTTCGCTGCGCCTGGTGTTGATCTGCCGTAAACAAAAACTACCCTGGATGCCCTCCCATAAATATCATCGCTAAAATCCTGGGTACAGTCGAAAAAAATCGTGTAAAACCGCTTTAATGTATCGTTAAAATGCCGCACATCAGCGTCTTCAAATAATTCTTCATAGGCTGTGGTTAAACTATACCCCAATTCCTTTTGCAACCAGGCAACGGCACTTTCATAATCCGTATCGGGTACATCCGCGAAAATTTGATAATAAGCATTCATGTAATTTAGGCCAATGAAGTAAAATTATTCATGGTTACAGTAGATCCCCAATAGAATGATAATTAAAAGATGTTTAAAGTTGTGCTATTCTGGTCTCAACTTTTTCAAGTGCGCAAAGTATTTAAAAGACAAAATCAGAATATTGATCGTCAACGCTATAGCAAACACGGTAACCATAATATAACTAGCGTTGGCCGTATCATAGTCACTCATGCGGATACCATGAGCTTTATAAACCAGCTGAACATTTTTGAGTTGATAAAGGAATTCCGGGATAAAAACTAAAGTCAATAAAGGCCCCCCGATAAATAATGGCAGTACCTTACTGTTTCTAACTCCTTTGCCTCTAATATAGTTCGGCCCATTGTCCTTTTTTGTCGCACCCGTTTTAGGTTCAATAGTTAAAATTTCGGTGATAGCAGGGTAAAAAAGGCTAAAAATGGCCGTTAAGATGGCCAGCAGCAAACTTGCGGAAGATAAGATATCAGCCATCATTAATAGGGTTTGTTTGTTTCATTGATATTAAAATACTGTATTAACGCATCATATGATGATGGCTTAATGGTATAATTACCGCTGGTTTGAGTATCTTTTTCTATCATAGGCAATTTGGGGTCTTTGTTGGTCAGGATTTTATTCAGTTCATCTTTATAAAATGTACTGTCCAAGGGAATTTTATAATCCGTATCCCCATTTTTCATTGCCTTTTCATCTAATTTTTTTCTAAGACTGGATTTTATATTGTCCTGTAATTCATATTGGTACTTCGATATTAGCGCACTTATCAGGCCCCGGCTTTCTGTTATCTTGATCTGAAAAAGACCGCTTATTTGCTGTTCGCTTGGAATTTGCCCGTCAAAATAATATTTGACGAGATTAAGCAATCTAAATTCTTGCATATCTTTTCCTCTGGTAAAGACCTTATCGCCCAAAATCATTTTATAATATTCTGTAATAGCGGCTTTGCCAACTTTAGACAATACGGGTTCTATCGTATTATCATCGCAGTTAAGAATGGTTTTCAGTAAATCAATTTCCCTTTGCGTTAAGTCAATCTGAAAATTTATTGTTTTAGCCATGTGGTGAATATTAGGTTATCAGTTCATTTTGAAATATTCAGTGAGAATGCCGAATCTTAAACAATTCGATTGATAATTATTAACTGCCCTGTCCGAACAATAAAGCATATGAACAGAGCCTGGGCTAGATGCTATCGAATTAGCAGGCCAGTTTTGAAAATGAGTTGGATAATTAAGTCCTTTAAAAAAGGAAAGTTCCCTTCGGAAGCCCAATACTTCCCGGATGATATGTTTTTTAACAGAAGTGTTTTTGCATTCCACCGCAAGCATGATCTCATCGTGTTTCGGATAGCTATTCTTGCCTGGCATTATCATAGCAATATCTAATTCATGATAATCGCCCCTAACCGGGTTATTCAATGTAGCCTTTAGCGAATAACTCAGGGTTGTGAAATAAGTATCGGTAAATAACTCTCCAAAAAGATATCCGTTTTTTGAAACTTCAAAATAAGGATAGTTACGGTTAATCGGACTGCCTTTTTGCTTAAGGATCGGGTTTGCCCCCTGAACCAATTTTATAGTACAATTTTCCCTAGTTACCAGGTTTTCGCAGATTAAGGCTAAAATGTAAGCTTCGTAAAGTTTCCCTTGCAGGCTTTTGACAGAAGTTGGTAAAAGAGAATTGATAACAGACGGTGCGATGCCCGAATTCGTTTGCAAAATAGTCGTGATCTTGTTTTTTATTTTTAAAACTTCTGCTTCGGTCATTTTTGATTAGTTTTCAGACGTGATCAAATATCTAATTTCCTGGAATTGAACGATTATCTCTTTATAGTCCGGTAGGTTTTTTAAATCAACCAGGTCTTGGGAATCTACGGATGGCTGTACATAAAATGTTTCGATTTCTCCATTTTCTGTTTTTACATATTCCCTGAAACGGGCCATCAATCCTTCAAAGTTACTATTGCTTAATGTTTCAAAAATATCGATGCTTTGTGTTAGAAAATCAGTCAGCATACGGCGAGGGCTTATATCATATTTTTCGTTATTATCCTCCAATCGCTCTTCGATCCTTGTTGTCACCTCCCTTGTTATATCTCCGAAACCGTACTGTTCAAGCTGAGCTATTAAATACCGCCTGATCTCATCTGCCTGTTCCTGACTGACCATATATATGTTTATTTAATTTAATAGTGGTAGGCTAAAATTAATTATTTTAATTAACTGAACAACAGGTATTTTAATGGTATTTTTTACTTTGTTCATCTTAATAATTTCCGTGGTTTTTTGCCGTTTCCCTTCGGGCCGGGCTATCCGTTCCAATCTGCGTTGCAGGATTTACGCTGCTATCCCTATCCGGTGGTAACCTTAAATTGTTGAGGTGCAAAACGCAGGATGGGACAATGATTTTTTAGTTCAGTTTATAGTTGATATTAACAAATACGTGATAAATGATAGTATCAGAGGCGTGTAAGGATTGTCCTACCTTAATTGCAGAGTTTTCCATTCCAAATTCGACGGTCAGGTCACTGACAGGATGCAAGAGTTTATAAGCATCTTTGAATTTTGCTTTAGGAACAATTTTAGTTTTATAATGTACCCATTTCTTATCGAAGTCATCACCCTCAATCCCGGTATCATAAACTAAAATTAGAAAAGCGCTGCGTTGATGGTAATAATTAAATATCTTTTCCAGGTGGTCTTTAGCTTTGGTTGCACCTCTATAAATAAAAGCCTCACCAACCATAATGATTTTATTGTCCGGATCAAGCACGGGCAAATCCCGCTCTCCGGGTTGCTTGCCTTCACCATCAGAAAATGCCCCCCTATCCTGAGCGCCAATGCGCCACTGCCACGGGTAAATTTTTGCATCCAAGGCCAGTTCTATGATGTCGTTATACTTGTTTTCATCTTTTATTTCGGCGATGGACTCTATTTTATCAAGCATTTTGTCTGCGGCTGAAACAAACTCCTTAGTAATAAATTCTTTTAAGTCCGTCTTTCCGTTTAAGTTTTCCGGGAAAATAAGGATTAGCTTTTTAGGGGCACTTCTATAAATTCTGTTATACAATATTTTTAATTCTTCGACGGTATCGCCTCCACTGATCGTATCTTTTATTTCTTTTATAAAATTCGCCTCGTCAGCTTCACCAAATTGATGATATTTTTCTGCCCCTGCGATAAGAATCCATGCTTCATCACGCCTGTTCCTTTTTATTAGGCTATCTATTTTGACCGGTAACACATCGGGCAGCATCCTTAGAGGAACTTCCAAATTGTCAAATACCTTATCTAACTCCTCATCACGGTTCAACTTATTCAGAATTAGCATTTTCATTGCGGAAATCTTTGGCTCATGGGCTTCGATGTCCGCCGCACTCATTTGGTTTTCAGCAATATTCCATTCCTCCAATGCTCGGTTTAGATCATCGGTACTATTTTGCTTTTCTGCAATATGAAATCTTGCAACAAGTCTATTTAATGTGAAAGACACTACGCTTTGAAACTTTTTATGTAGTTGATCAAAAATTTCGGCAGCGCTTTCAGGCTTCTCTTTTATTCTTATTAGGCCCCTGTAAAACTGCTTATAGTCAGAGTAACTTAATTCATGTGGGTTATTTACCATTGGCGGCGGTGGTAATTCAACATTGTCCAACGTTTTCTCGTCGTTTTTGAAATAAGCCACTAATAACTTCGCCCGGTATAACTGCGAAACGTACTGCATCTCCGCCCGATTTTTTCTCGTGACGACATGTTTTTCCCAATATCCGATTATTTCCTCCAACTGGCCAAGTAATTCAGGGTGGCCGGATATGTTGATCATTGCATTTTGAATTTCGGGAATCCAATGCAGATTTTCCAAGTAAGTGATGAGGTCGGCTTTCTTTATTTGGTTTAAGAGTTTTTTTCTTATCCCTTCTGAAATAATTAGGTCAGCTATAACTAATATTTTATTGAGATCGCCTGATTGAATAATTGCATCTATGATCAAATCTTTGTTGCTGAACCAATTGATGGCGCGGGCGATTTGTGGCAACAATGCCTCTTTATCAGTTGGGTTAATCAATTGTCTTTCGTTATGAAAATCGAAAAGGTCGATTTTGCCGGACGTTGGCTCATTAACATTATGAATTTTTATATAATCGGTAATTTGCATTTCAATCCGATTTTTTATTTCGTCTAAAGAGCTTTTTGTCAATCCGTAAGGAATGACAGGTAAAACCAGTTTTTTGAGCACCTGGATCAATACTCCGATATGGGTTCTTATTTTGCTGGCCGCCAGTTTATTTTTTTCATTGTAAAGATCATCAGTTACTTCTACGTCGAAACGTGGCGCCAAAAAATGACTTAGCTTACCATTAATATGAATCAGATAAATAGGATAAAGCCAGTCCAAAATCCCAAGCCGCTCGATTCTTTCGCTCCAATGTGGCAGTCCGTCGATTTCCTTATTTTCTTTATGATCAAATTTTCTTACTTCTTCTAATTCCATTAAGCCGAGATAAGCATTAATAAAACTTTTTGTCAGCTCTGAAATGTCAATCGGATTAAATTTTAATTGCTCACCATATTTATAATATGTGGAAGTTTTCATCAGCCAAAACATCCCATCCCACTGCATCATTGGAAAGTTAATGTAACCAAACTGATTTACTGAAGAAAATGGAAACCCGGTGAACGAGCTCGCCAGTTCATCAAATATCTCCGGGATCATATACTTTTCAACGGGTTTATCATACACATACCGCAGGGGTGCATTTTCAATTAACCGCAGTACATCCTCTTCTTTTTGACTTTTAACTTTCTGAAAATCATCTGAGTTAGCCCTTATATTTCTGGAATACGGAAGGGTGTATTTTTTCTGGTTTAATTGCCGGTATACTTGGAAAATGATTTTACTGTTGACTGGAATATTCGGTTGATTCGTATTAAACATTTTTAGAAGTAAGCTGGTTGCTAACTTCCATGTTTCCATATTCAGGTAGTCTTTTTCCTTATCCGGGAATATGATCTCATCAATTAGGGTGAAACTTAATGATGCCAGATCAGATTCCAATATCAGGTAGGTGATGATTTCCGGACGCTCCAATAAGATAAAACGAGTTGTTTCCCACATCAAGTAAGGTTTAGACAAGCCGTTTCTTATCAATTCCTTAACCCTTTTGTGAAAATTTAACTGGGCGTTCGTTCCATTTTCATCAAAAGTATATTGGGTAACGACGTCATACTTTACAAGCAGTTGAATCAGTAAACCGATAAAGTAACGGGAATGCTGATCATATAAATAGGTCGTGTCTGCATTATTCTCAAAATGAATGAAACTCTGCATTAATTCAAAGAGGTCACTGACGTCAAGTTTCTTTAAAATCTCTTTCCCCGGAACATAAACACTTCCTTTCCAGCGATTATCCAGTAAAATCTTTTCAAGTTCGTTGTCAATACCGTCCAGGTCGGGGTCACTAATCACCAATTCATATGCAGCTTCCAAAAAGGCACTTCTGGAAGAAGCAGTGACATACTTTAACGGGTCGCCTAAATTTTCCCAATTTTCAACAACGTTGAGCCACTTTTTAATTCTTTCCGCGTCCGTAATAATTGTCTTATCCCTCTTGTAAAGTTCCCATAGGAATCCTGAGATTTTTTCTCGTAAGGTTCCCCAATATTCTGCTTTATTCCGGTAAAAGTTAATCGAGTAATGTTCACCCTCTTTGTTTAAAATATTATCTTCAAGTAATGCTTCAATCGAGGGCATTTGATCAAAAAGGTTGCTATACGTACCATGAAGCGCCTCAAATCCATCACCATCGATCACAAAATCCTTTTTACGATTTTCAATCCGTTCATTTTTGTAGGCGCTAATAAATTCAAATTTATCCCAGTGATCGAGATAAACTTTAAAATAAGCGTCCATATTCGATAACTGAATCTTATTGTCTGCCTTGATGCCAGCCCATCTTCTATCCCTGCCATACAAACCCTCATCACTTAAATTAATATGATTTTTGTTTTCGTATTCCAACCTGGCAGCTTCAATATCCCCTTTATCATAAAGGTTAGTATCGGCCATACTTTGACCTTGAAAATGCAATAGGAAGATCAGTTCATTTTTGTAAAGTTTAATGCTTTCGAAATTTATACATGCCGAGGAGATGGCGGTTGGTATTTTTATAAAACCCAATACATTCCTTAACCAATTCGTTTCAAATAATTGGTTTTCATCGATGGTAATATTGTTAGAGTTTTCGTAAGAAGTCTTGAAGTTTTGAAAGCCCGCCAGATTTAGCGACAATGTGCGGAATTCCCCTTTATAAAGCACATTGGCCCAAAATCTTGCTGCATCCCAAACAATATCTGCTTCAAGCGCTACAGGAGAGTCACTGTTATAGTTGTTTCTGTTATAATTCCGTTTAATAAATGTTGTTAGGCCGTTTAACTCCTCTTGTATGTAATGATTCATTCCTATTAAAGTGAAAGGTTAGCATGAATTATTGTAAAGCTAAAACTCTTTGCCGTATCGTGTTAAGGTAAAATTGAACTATTGTAAAATGTTGTATCGTATCTGTTGAGATATCGCCACCATAACATCAGGCTCATTCTTACAGCGAAGCTGTATTCCTTCACCAGATTATATGGCCACACCGCAAAAGCCTGCCTGACGGATGCTGCCCGCTGCCCAAATTTGACCGCAGATTACGCTAGCCTGGCAAATTTATTTATCCGTCAGGCAGGCATTTGCTTTTATTCACCGCTTTTAAATCAGCAGGATGCAAAGACACCAAACGGGAAGACCTTAATTTTTTTCAAAAGAAGGAAAAAAAGCCAGCCAAGTTGTGCCCTCATTGCTGCGATTGCTGTAAGGACAGCCAAAAGACTACAGCATAATGGCGCGGGTGTTTGTTTTTGGTGCGCCACCTAAAGGGCTTATTCCGTTTCCTTTTGTCTTTTCAAGGGCACCTTGTATTGCTTTCTTTTTTTCCTTTTTCTTTTGAAAAAAGCTTTTTAGGGGAAAGGGGGCGAAAGAGAAGAAGAATTAACAAAATTTTTTAACTCTTAATTTTTAAAGAAATGCAAACAGCAGAAAAAAATGCGAAAGGGGTACAAGGTGCCAACGCAAAAGGTAAAGAAATCAAAACCGAAAACCGCCCGAACGTTACAGGGAAAGAAGCCAAAAAAGATGAAGCTACCGACCATCAAAAACCTGCCCAAACTTCGGAAGTTAAGGCAGACAAAGCAGCCGAAACAAAGACAGGTGCAGCCGTTACAGTGGATAACCAACCCACTGACACTCAAAAGCAAGCCGAACAGCCCGAATTAAAAACAGAGGAACCAAAGGCAGAAGTTAGGTATATCAAGCCTGCTATGAATCTGGAACAGACTTTAAAGGCGGTGGATAACCTGCACCGTAAAGGTATTCAAAGGCTGAACCTGATTGCCCGTATCAAGCAATTAGAAGCTTTTGAAGTGACTTTGGCGCAGGAAAGCGACGAGTTGAATGACAACCCTTATCAGGGTTGCAAACTGATTATCGAAGATGATAAAAAGCGCCAGTTTGTAACTACTACGCCGGGTTTAATCCGTTTGGTATCGCAATTCATTTTCAATGCCTGTGCCGAAAAATTGGCAGAGATTGAAGCCCACATCGTATTCCCAAACGCTTAAACAATTCGACAAATGCCCCGTCCGCCAAACGGCGGGCGGCGGCATTGATGGTTTCACCTCAAAATAACGATGAGATGTACGATTTATTTATAGAGCTGACCAACCAACTGTTTTGGGATGGCTACGCAGCACAATTAGCAAAAGAAAACCCCGCAGGTTTTCAAATTGAGTTTAACGACTTCTTAAATACTTACGGCTATGCAGGATAAAATATTGCTTCTTATACGGGTAATGGTGGAAACCCGCCACAAACATATCAACGAAGCGATCAGGGAACTGGAAACAAATACCCTTATCACCATCCCAAGCACGAAAAATGTAAAAGTGCTGAAAGCCGAATTATTGACCACACACCAAAAAAAGTAATGTTATGAAGTGGTTTAATGGCTGCCAAACGCTTGAAGAAGTAAAAGCAACCTACAAAAAGCTGGCTAAACAGTATCACCCCGATTTAGGCGGTGATACTGTTACCATGCAGGAAATCAATAAGGAATATGCTTTTGCCTCCGCTAAAGCCATCAAAGGCGCAAACCTGTCCGAAGAAGAAACCGAGCACGAAATACTATCATCAGAAGCTTACAGGGAGGCAATAGAGAAAATTATCCATTTGGATGATATTACTATTGAACTGGTCGGTTACTGGATATGGGTAACGGGTGACACTTATCCCGTTAGAGCGGTCTTGAAGGGCGCAGGATTTTTCTTTGCCTCCAAAAAATTAGCCTGGTATTTCCGCACAGCGGAATACAAAGTGTCCAAAGGTGGTGAAAAATCCCTCGATGAAATTCGGGATAAATACGGAAGCGAGGTACTAAATGACAATAAATCGAAGAAGCGGTTTATAAAAAACTAAGGGGCGCAAGCCCCTTTTCTATTGGTGATTATTGTGTGAAAACCGCATGGGCTACTTTTTCTTTCCCTCATGCGCCGGAAGAAAAAGTAGCAAAAAGAAATCGGCTTTATTCATCAAGACCCTATCATGTTATCCCTGCCTTCAATTTTATACTTGAGCCGAAAGGTAATGACCACTTTTATCAAAATTTACAGGCAAGGATGTCAAAAAGCTTTTTTGAAAAAAAATAAACCATGTTTTATACCGAAGCTATTCAGCTTGACGGAGACGTCACATATTGAAAATTCTTTTTGATAACGATCTCGATATTTTTCAAGTCCTGTGCAGGCAGTTGATAGCTTGATCCCTCCAGTTGCACCCACTCATTTTTTTCATTGGGTTCAACGATAATCGTTTGGCCATTAAACACTACCTCATACTTTAACCAATTGCGTGGCCCTTTTTTATAAGAAACCGGCGTTATTATTGTTGGCATATTGCTGTCTGCAATTCTTATGACCAGGTTCTTTGCTTCCATTGCATAATTCATTCGTTATAGTATAGGGAGGTAAATATATTAAATTACTCATATAAAAGGCTCCCAATCAATTGTGCCCGCGCTGCGGACACAATCAGACAAACTATCATTATGGTGATTTTATTAAGGGAACGCTGTGTGTTTTTTAATACTTGCACCGACGCTATTTTGAGGAGATCGGAACATTCAATTGCGTCCGCACTGCGGACGCAATTGAATGTTAACTCTCATACCTTTATTATTGATAAAATGCAACAAGCTAATTGGTCATAAGTAATTGCGAATACACCGTATTCGCAATTGGAGATAGGTGGTGTTATCACAGAACAATTGGTAAATATTTGGTCAATATGTTGCAGAATATACAGTATGCATATTTTTCTTTAATCAGGCAGTACATCAAATCATTTCTTTTTACCAAGGATTGCTGTAATTAATAAAGAGGTTTAGTTTTTAGGGTTGATCAGGTTAACCACCACCTTAACCATCATATCTTTTTCATCAGGCTTGCTTTCTGCAATCATTAGCGTTAAGGCCACCAAAGCATTATCAGCTATTCTTTTCGAACCATCTTCACGGTAAAGTATTTTATTCTTTTCAAGGAACCAAACGAACAGATAAGCTGCTATCCTTTTATTACCATCTGAAAAAGAATGGTTTTTGACCACAAAGTATAGCAGGTTTGCGGCTTTTTCTTCTATAGTTGGGTAAAATTCAACGCCTCCAAATGACTGATAAATCGTTCCTATTGATCCTTTAAAGGAATCATCCTTTTCATTGCCGAACAATGAACTGCCGCCAAATTTATTTTTCAGATCCTTAATGGATTGCATAGCTTCTTCATAGGTCGCTACAAATAATTGCTGGTCAGTAGTGCCATCAAGTGTTAACTGCTGATGGTCATATTTGTCCAAAATGTCAAGAGCGTAGCTGTAATCAGTGACTACTTTTAATAAACCAGTAGCTTCATCTGTAGTCAGTTCTTTGTTTTTAAGAACATTCCCTAACAAATTGACCGTTTGTTTTAAGGAATTGAACTGTTCTGTTTGTTCTTTTAGTTTTCGTTCATTTACAGCATATCCTTTTATTAAATATTCTTTTAATACGTTATTAGCCCAGATACGAAACTGAGTACCCTGGGTTGATTTTACCCGATATCCGACCGATATTATTACATCTAAACTGTAATAAGTTATAGGACGGTCAGAATTTGCAATGTGCATTTTTTGCACATTGCTTTTTTCATCTAATTCACCCTCTTTAAAAACATTGGTTAAATGCTTCGTTATTACTGTACGGTCACGCTTAAATAATTCAGCAATTTGATTTTGCCTTAGCCAAATAGTATCAGCTTCAAGTTTTACATCAATAGATGTTTGTCCGTCAGGAGTTTGATATATTATAATTTGATCGTTAGTCATAAAATTTAAAATTAAGTGTTTTTATTGAGTTCTTATGTTTGTTTTCAAGGTGCCATTTTGACTCCTTAAATATTAAAATATAAATGCCTGGACTTTAAGGTCACAATTTGCAACCTTAAGAAATTATAAACTTGAAGTTCCAATTTGGAACTTCAAGTTTAAACTGAATTAGGTAATAGAAATAACTGAACCTTGATCTAAGAATAGGGAAGGCATCTTGATCAACAATTTCTTCTTTAGCTCATTCATATCATCGCCAATCTTTTGAGCGACGATCTTAGCATATATCTGTGTTGTTTTTATTGACTTATGCCCCAGCAGCGCACTTACCGTCTCTATCGGAACACCATTAGCTAAGGTCACAGTCGTGGCAAACGTGTGCCTTGCAGTATGGGTAGTTAGAATTTTGTTTATACCGCAGATATCGACAACTTCCTTTAGATAGGCGTTATACTTTTGATTACTCAATACCGGCAATAACAGCCCCTGGCTTTTACGAACAGGATGATTGCTGTATTTTTCGATAATTTCTTTGGCAATGGGCAATAAAGGAACATTTTCCCGGCAATAGGTTTTTTCCCTGTTCTTAACGATCCATTCTTCGCCGTCAAAGAAATTGATGATGTGGTTTGTAGTCAGCAGGCTTGTATCTTTATAAGCAAAGCCGGTGAAACACATAAACAAGTAAACGTCCTTGATTTCTTCCAGGCGTTTAATCTCAAAATGCTTATGATACAGCGTCATTATTTCCTGCTCGTTCAGAATATCCCGTTCGGGATCGACATAACCGCATTTGAAACTTTGGATCGGGTTAGTAGCTAACCACGTTCTTTCTACTCCGGTTTTTATGGCATGTTTAACATGCTTTAGATATTTCTTTGCCGTATTCGCATTAATATCTTCTTCCAGCATCAGGTAATCGATAAAGTCCTCGGCAAAAGCGAAGCGGATTTTGTCCAACCGAATATCTTTAGACTTATACTGGTGCTTGATAAAGCCTTCAGTCTTTGTACGGATTGTGCGCCATTTTTTTAAAGAAGCTAAAGCGCGATACTGTTTTTCTACTTTTTTCTCAAAGCGTTCGATTACAAAATCGATAGCATACAATAACGTCTTTGCTTCTTCTGTTTTGCCCTGATAGGCATCCTTCAGCATTTCTACCGTTACTTCTTCGCCTTGCGATTCAAGCGAATTGTAAAGTTGGCGAAGCTTTACCTTACATTGCTCAATGTCATTGTTTAGCAATCGGGCTTCCTGCGAATTACCCTTCATTCTGCCAGCTTCCTGGTCCCATAAATTTTCCGGGACTTTTTGGCCTAAAGAAATTACGGCCCTTTTAAGATTGACGGTAATACGGATGTCCAGCGATAAGCTTCCGTCTTTGGATTTCCTGGCGCTTTTTGGCAAAACCAGGAGGGAAAGTTTTTCATTGACTTTCATGAAAATTGGGTTTTAAGTGAACGATTTTTTTTTCATTCGCTCTCAAAACCCGGCTTCATTGAATCATCGAAAATGGTTGATCACCAATTTCAGCATTAAAACGCCCATTTTAACGGTCGCTCAATGGACTTTAAAGAGATTAATTGAATCTGATATGGATTTTTTCAACCTCATTTAAAGACAACATAATCAGCTAATTAACTCGAAAAAAGGCTACCACTTTTTAAAATGGATATGGTAGCCTTTATGGTAGCCTTTTATACTTGAAAAAACTGGTCAAATTTGATAGGCTTTTATTTTCAAAAACCCTCTAAAAACGCCGGAAACGCACTTTTACAAAAAAAGACCTTCGCAAGAAGGTCTTTTCAGTGGAGCCGGAGGGATTCGAACCCTCGTCCAAACATGGTATAAGGTAAGCTTTCTACATGCTTATCTGCTGTTTAATTGTAGGGAAGGGGAAGGTCAGCCGATTACCTGTACCGTCTTCCTTAGGTGCTTTGTTTCGCCTGCTATGCACACCATTAAGCAGGCTATTTTCGTTTTTCGATGCCCCGGTTGCCGATCCAACAAAACAGAAAACCGGCGGGACAAAAGCTAGCTAAATTCTAAATTAAGCAGCTAAGGCGTAAGTATTTTCGCCATTTGTAAGTTTGAGCGTTCTGATTTAAGCGCTAATTCACCCAACGCGCTGCATGCTTACTTACTTATCTCCATCCTGTCAATTCCGGTCGACCCCATTTTTTTAGAGTTTGCAATTGCCAGTGCGCAGTTTGCAGATAAGGCATCAAAGATAAGGTTAATAGACGAAAGAATGAAGTTTTTAACTAATCTTCAGTCTCTAATCTCTACCTGCAGTTCTACCCGGGTATTCTTCCAATGCCTTCTCTAAACAGATCATCGCGTTCTGTATATCATCTATATTCAAAACGTATGCCATTCTTACTTCGTTCAGGCCAGCACCTGGGGTACTGTAAAAACCGGTAGCCGGTGCCATCATAACTGTCTGGTTGTTATAGCTAAAGCTCTCAAGTATCCATTGGCAAAACTTATCAGCATTGTCAATAGGTAGTTGTGCCACCACGTAAAAAGCGCCGCCCGGGTTAGGGCAGTAAACGCCGTTCATTTTGTTTAATGCGCTTACAATGGTATTACGGCGGGCAGTATATTCTTTATTTACTGCTTCAAAATATTCATCGGGTGTATCAACCGCGGCAGCGCCTGCAATCTGCTCCACCATGCCGGGGCTTAAACGAGCCTGGGCGAATTTTAACCCCGCTGTCCAAACTGCTTTGTTTTTGGTGATGAGGCAGCCTAAACGGGCACCGCATGCGCTATAGCGCTTGCTTACGGTATCCAAAACAATTACGTTCTCCTCTAATCCCTCCAAAAACATGGGCGATGTAAATTCACTTCCGTCATAACAAAACTCACGGTATGCCTCGTCCGAAAATAAATACAGATCGTATTTCAAAACCAGCTTTTTAAGATCTTCAAGCTCAGCTTTTGAGTATAAATAGCCGGTAGGGTTATTCGGGCTGCAAATGAATATAGCTTTGGTTTTTGGGGTGATGAGTTTCTCAAATTCAGCTATCGGCGGTAGCGCGAAACCATTATCTATATAAGATAGTATTGGTTTAACCACAATATCGCTTTGGCTGGCAAAACCATTGTAATTGGCATAAAAAGGCTCAGGGATGATAATCTCATCGCCAGCATCCAAACAACTCATCATGGCAATGGTTATAGCCTCTGATCCGCCTGTAGTTACGAGGATATTATCAGGTGTTATATTATAGCCCAGCTTATTATAGTATTCGGTAAGCTTAGTACGATAGGCTAATGTACCTTCGGATGGGGTGTAGGCCCAAACTTTAAAATCGATATTTTTTATTGCATTAAGCATGCCTGTCGGGGTTTCAATATCAGGCTGGCCAATGTTTAAGTGATAAACTTTTTTGCCGTCCAGTTTAGCTTTATCGGCAAATGGGGTAAGTTTACGAATAGGAGATGCGGGCATACGCTGCCCTTTGTCAGAAATTTTTGGCATTGTGCAAAGTCAAAATAATAATTACAGTCAGTTAAAACTTATGCCTGTATAAACGGCAAAAGCCCCGTTTTATCGGGGCTCTGCAAATATATTTAATAAATTCTATTAATTGCTGGTCCCTGTGGTAGCTCCTGTCGCGGGTGCAGGCGCAGCTTTTGCAATTACCTCACCTACAATTACTAAAAATTTCTGTGGTGTTTTAGCATTTGAGGTAACTACTATAGTTTTATTGAACGGATAAGCTGCTGCAGCGTTATAAGTAATCTTAATTAAACCTTTATCACCAGCTTTAACGGGTGTTTTGGTATAATCAGCAATGGTGCAACCACATGTAGGCCTAACATCAGCCAAAATAAGAGGCTCTTTACCAATGTTAGTAAATTCAAAAACAGTAGTTACAGGTGTACCTTGAGGTATTTTACCAAAATCATGTTTTTCTTCGTTGAATTTAAACTCAGGTTTTTGGTCATCCTGTGCTTTTGCGATAGAGGCAAAACCTATAATTACCGCGCATATCAATAATATCTTTTTCATACTCCGTGTTTGATTGTAACAAATATAAAAGGTTTAGCTCAATAAAAAAACTATTATAAAAACTGAACGTTTTGAATGCAGAGTATACCAATTACAAAATAGAATTTCATAATTTTACCGCTTAAACAAATAAGATATGCCCGAAACTGCAATTCAAGTTGCCGGTACCTTTAATGTTGCTGATCTGAGTTTTGATGATTTTAAAAAGATTGTCATCAATGATTATCGCATTGGGTATGAGAGTCGCCAGGCCAGTATATTGGGCCGCCGCGAGGTACTTACCGGTAAGGCCAAGTTTGGAATTTTTGGTGATGGAAAGGAAGTTGCACAACTGGCTATGGCTAAAGCTTTCCGTAATGGGGACTGGCGCTCGGGCTATTACCGCGACCAAACCTTTATGTTTGCTACAGGAATGAGCAACCTGCGAGAGTTTTTTGCCCAGCTTTATGCAAATCCGGATATTGAAAAAGAACCCGCATCAGGCGGCAGGCAAATGAACTGCCACTACGCTACACGCTTTTTAGATACTGATGGCAACTGGATAAACCAGGTAGAAACTAAGAATTGCGCTTCCGATATTTCAACTACGGCTGGTGCTATACCACGTTTATTGGGCTTAGCCTATGCATCAAAGTTATATCGCCAAAATAAAGAATTATCGTACCTGGATAATTTTTCGGTTAATGGTAACGAGGTTGCTTTTGGTACTATAGGTAACGGCTCAACATCCGAAGGTGCTTTTTTTGAGACTTTTAATGCCGCCGGTGTATTACAGGTGCCCATGGCTATTTCCATTTGGGATGATGCTTACGCTATATCTGTACCAGCCAGCCTGCAAACTACAAAAGAAGATATTTCTGAAATATTAAAAGGTTTTCAGCGTGAGGAGGGTACTAACGGCTTTGAAATATTTAAAGTTCGCGGATGGGATTATGTAGCGCTTTGCGAAACCTATGAACGTGCCATATCGCTTTGTCGTGAAGAGCATGTGCCGGTACTGATACATGTTACGGAGATGACCCAGCCACAGGGGCATTCCACATCAGGATCGCATGAGCGTTATAAATCAAAAGAGCGTTTGGCCTGGGAAAATGACCACGATTGTTTGGTAAAGATGCGCGAATGGATGATAGCCACTGCTATTGCTACGCCTGAAGACCTGGACGCAATGGAGGCTGAGGCCAAAAAATATGTACGTGAGTGCCAGCGTGAAGCATGGAATGAGCTTGCTGATATTATTACCGTTGAATTGAATGAGACGGCTAAAGATTTGGAGGCCCTGGCAGATATATCTGCTTACAGGGACGACTTAATGGAGATCGTCTCTGAATTGCGCAGCAGTGTTGATCCCGGAAGGAAAGATATAGTATCGGCTACCCGTAAAGCATTACGTTTAACGGTAAATGAGGATAGTGCAGAACGCAGGGCATTGCAAGTATGGCTTAAGGATGAGATAGGTAAAAACGATGTACGCTATAATACCAAGCTTTTCTCTAATACTATAGAGTCGCCGCTAAAAGTGCCGGTTATTAACGCGCAATATGAAGATGATGCCAGGTTAGTTGATGGTCGCGAGGTATTAAATGCCTGCTTTGATGCCAACTTTGATCGGGATAAAAGAATTGTAGCCTTCGGCGAGGATTTGGGTGCCATTGGTGATGTTAACCAGGGCTTTGCCGGTTTGCAAAATAAATATGGCGATATACGGATCACTGATACCGGCATCCGCGAAACTTCCATCATAGGGCAGGGGATGGGCATAGCCATGCGTGGTTTAAGGCCGATTGCGGAGATCCAATACCTGGATTACCTGATATATGCCATGACCATTATTTGTGATGACTTGACCAGTTTAAGTTATCGTACCATGGGTGGTCAAAAAGCACCTGTTATTATCCGCACACGCGGGCATAGGCTTGAAGGTGTTTGGCATTCAGGATCACCAATGGGTATGATATTGAGCGCCATGCGTGGCTTGCATATTTGCGTACCGCGCGATATGACACAGGCTGCGGGTATGTACAATACTTTGTTGCGTGGTGATGAACCTGCATTGGTTATTGAATGCCTGAACGGTTATCGCCTAAAAGAAAAATTACCAACCAACGTTGGCGAATTTACCGTACCATTAGGTAAAGCCGAAATATTGAGCGAAGGCAACGATATTACTATTGTTTCCTATGGTTCAACGTTACGTATTGTGATGGAGGCTGTGCCGGAACTGGCTAAATTGGGTATCAACGTTGAGGTGATTGACCCGCAAACGCTGTACCCTTTTGATATAGATAATTTATGCGGAGCATCATTAAAGAAAACCAGTAAGTTGTTGGTTGTTGACGAGGATGTGCCCGGCGCAGGCTCAGCTTATATTATGCAACGGATACTGGAAGCACAAGGTGGTTATTATGCGCTTGACGCGCAACCACGCTCGCTAACAGCTAAAGAACACCGCCCGCCTTACGGTTCGGATGGTGATTACTTTACCAAGCCATCGCTTGATGATGTGATTGATACTGTTTACAGCATGATGAGTGAGGCTAATCCAGCTAAGTATCCGGCGATATATTAATTTAATGAGTGGTTGAGTGATTTCTCTCTTCGTTTAAATTGTCATTTCGAACGGAGGAAGAAATCTTATGTGACCTGCACGGGCCTCTCGCCAGTTCAAGCGTCCGCGCTTGAACTTATATTTTAATAAGCGTCCACGCTTATTTGATTAAAATTACGTTGTATATAATTTAAGCGTGGACGCTTAAATTATTTGCATTCAAGCGCAGACGCTTGAATGGGCATTTTTAATTTTTATGGATACTAACGATTTTACCTCCCTAACTAACATCATACAAAACCGCCGTACCATCAAACCTTTTATGATGAACGGCCATAAAATACCTAACGGACATATCGCTTCGATACTGGAGCTGGCTGATTGGGCACCTACACATGGTTACACTGAGCCATGGCGATTTGTGGTATATGAAAACCCACCCGAGTTTTGTTTGGCACATGCCAATTTGTACAAAGAAAATACATCTGCCGACGAATTTAACGAAGGCGTTTTTACCAATTTGAGTCAGCAAGGCGATAAGGCATCTCATGTAATTATCGCGATAATGAAACGTGGTAAACTGCCAAAGATTCCCGCTTTTGAGGAACTGGCTGCTACCGCTTGCGCTGTTCAAAACCTTTTATTGGGGGCAACCGCGTTAAATATGGCCTCGTACTGGGGGACAGGTGGTATGGCACTAAAGCAGCCCATGAAAGATTTTTTACTATTGGGCGAAGAAGACAACGTAATGGGTATTTTATACTTAGGCTACGCCGACCAACATCCCGAAGGCAAAAGAACTATCCCGCTGGAAGAAAAGATCAGCTGGGTTAAGTAACAATTCTTGCTTTTATCTCGTAGAAGTATAAATTACTGCTATAATATTAATTATAGCAGTAATTAATTAACAAATATGAAATTGATGTGATGTTTTGTAAAAAATATTTTTTTACATTTGTATCATCACGACAATTATAAACGTTCTATCAGCCTATCTCCGTTTAATTTTAACAGATTGATTAATATCTTATTAGATTTATGAGGAAACATTTTTGGTGGATAACCTGCGTAACATTACTACTTTCAATTACTATTATTAGTTGGAAACCGGTAAGCGCAAGCAAAACGACTGCTACAGCTCATGCCCCCGCATCGGCTAAAGAACTTTTTGAACAATATGTTGACGAAGTTTACCAGGCAGCAAATTTACAAGCAACAGGTTTAGATGAGGTTGTTTTCAGGAAAGCGGTAACAGGCTTTATGAATTTGAAATCAGCTCAAAAAATATCTCCTTTCAGTAGTGTTTTAACAGTGGTTGATTTTAATAAACCGAGTCGCGACAAACGCATGTGGATAATTGACATGGTTGAAAAACACCTGTTGATTAATACTTGGGTAGCACACGGACAAGGCAGTGGCGATGATGTTGCCAACAGCTTTTCAAATACAGACGAGTCGCATCAAAGCAGCTTGGGTTTTTACCTGGCTGACGATATTTATGTAGGTAAACACGGCCGATCATTACGTTTGGATGGTTTAGATGCTGGTTTTAATGATGCTGCCCGTGCCCGCGAAATTGTGGTACATGCTGCTCCTTATGTAGGTCAAAGCACTATCAATCAGCTAGGTCGTTTAGGTCGTAGCTGGGGTTGCCCCGCGGTATCACCCGAGGTATCAAACGAAGTGATCGACGATATAAAAGGTAAAACTGTTTTCTTTATCAATGGTAACGACAGCAATTACAACTCTAAATATTTAAACGAAGATCTTTCAGCTGACTACGTTTTCCCAACTGAAAATGGCGGGAATAAAATAGCTAAATTATAGTTATTTAGTATCAAGTAGCGAGTATCAAGTATCAAGATTTTAATATAAAATGCCGGGTTTTGCCCGGCATTTTTGTTGGTGTGAGTTTTTGTCTAGCTACTTGATACTATGTACTAGCTATTAAATTTTACTTCCCAATAGCTTTTATCAAGTTAGCATACAAAATAATATCCTGACCGTAAACATCTTTTCGGTACTGCAGTGTGCCGGTGCTATCGGCCCAGCAGGTGATATAGGTGATGTAAACCGGTACTTTTTTATGTAATGATATTTCGGTAGGGTCGGGTTTGGCTGTTGCCATATCCTGGGCAATCAGGGTGTACTTAGGGCCATCGCCAAATAGCTCGTGAGCGAAATCGAGGGGCTTTTGCAGCCTTACGCAACCATGGCTCACCGCGCGCATGCTTTGAGCGAATGGCAACTGGGCGGGGGTATCATGTAAATAAACACTACTTTTATTCTTGAACAGAAACTTGATTTTACCTAATGAATTATCAGCTCCCGGTTGCTGCTGGAATGAATAATCCGATTTATCAACGCTTGACCAATCTATTGATTCCACATCATCAACTTTTTTGCCATTTTTATAAACATTGATGTTTTTGTTTGATAGGTAATAAGGGTCATTAGCGGCTTGCACAATAATCTCTTTGTTGGCAATGCTTTCAGGTATGTTCCATACCGGGTTTACTTCGGCTTCGTAAATCAGGCTGTTTAGTAACGGCGTTTCGTGTACGGGTTTGTCTACTTTGTCGGTATCTACATAGTTCATCAGTGTTTTTTTGTAGTCGGAGTTACGGCCTTTGCCCACACAAACTTTCATCCCCAAAACAGATCTACCGCTATCTATCACATCCAAATGAAAATCAGGGATGTTTACAATCACATATTTGTTTTCAGTCGGTTTATTTTTCCAGCGAAGGCGTTCCAAGTTTAATAGCAAAACACGTCTGCTTTCTTCGGCAGATAGACCCGGTAGAACGGTATTGTTTACATAAGCCTTTTGCAACGCTATATATTGCGGATCTTTAGACTGGATGCTATCCAGATACATTTTTAAGTCTGTTGCATTCAAAGCCTGGCTAATGGAGGTGCTGTCGGCCTGTTTAGTTGCGGTGAAATAACGCCTGTAGATATATTTAGGATTAACAACACCATATTGTACAGCGTTTGAATAGTTGATCAACGAGTTAGCCGTCATTAATTCCAGTTCGGCCATATAGTGATAAGCTTGATCCAGTGTTTTAATGGCCCTTCTGTTGTAGAATTTAGCTACCAATGCACGCACGGACTGTGGATGGAACATGTTTGAATCTAAACCCTGATCGTTTGCCTTATCATAATAATCGACCAGAGTATTCAGTTCGTTATTTTTAAGGTTGGCTAGCAGGAAAACCGGTTCGTAATCATGGCTGGCATAGAACTCTTTAATGGCCTGCGGATATTTTAATTTAGTTTTTTCGCTATCCAGCACACCCTGAAAAATAGTGGCGAATTGGTCGGGGTCGAGCTTTTTAAATATCTTGTTTGGTGTTTTTTTATATAGCAGAATAGCCATTTCGGAACGTTTCTTTTTACAGCCCTGAACGCCGATAAATAAGGTACAAAGTAATAATAAAAAAAGTGTACGGGTGTGGCGTTTAATAAAACTGTGAGAGGTGGGCATATTACTTACAAATATATTTTTATCGTGTATAGCAATTGCTATACCACAAATAAAAATAGTTTAATTTTACGTTGCTGTATAATTATATCTGCTTGTTATGAAAAAATACATTGTGCTGTTTTTGTGCCTTTTTGCGGTTGTAGGGGCATCTGCCCAAAGTTTTGAGCCCGTAAATAAAAATGCGTCGCCGGAGGCCAAAAAACTGCTTGCCTATTTGTATAGCATTAAGGGGAAGTATATTATCTCGGGCCAGCATAATTTTAATACACAACTGAATACCTATTCAGACAGCGCCTACGCCAAGACCGGTAAATACCCCGCGCTGTGGGGATCGGATTTTATATGGGACTGGAAAACAGACCGTGGGCAGGATATTGTGAATGAAGCGATAAAGAAATGGCACGATGGCTACATTGTTACCCTGATGTGGCATGAGGGCAGGCCGACTGACGACCCGCCGTTCGAGTGGAAAGAAAGTATACAGGGCAAGCTTACCGATGCGCAATGGACGGAATTAACCACACCAAATACTGAACTAAATAAATGTTGGCTTGCGCAGATTGACGTGGTAGCAGGTTACCTGAAACAATTGCAAGATGCCCATGTGCCCGTACTGTGGCGGCCATACCACGAAATGAATGGCGTTTGGTTTTGGTGGGGAAATAAGAAAGGCGCGAACGGCATAGCCAAATTGTGGAAGATGATGTACGATCGTTATACCAATTACTTCCATCTAAATAATTTGATATGGGTTTGGGGCGCTAATGGGTTGAGGGATATTCCTTTGGACGAAGCTTTTACTTATAAAGATTATTATCCGGGCGCTAATTATGTAGATGTTTTAGGGGCAGATGTTTACCACTTTGATTACGAACAAAAGGACTATAACGAATTAAAGGAACTGGCCCACGGCAAATTAATGGCGCTTACCGAAACTGGAGAATTACCCAAACCCGAGATATTAGCCTACCAACCCGAATGGGCATATTTTATGGTGTGGACAAACTTTTTATGGAGTGATAACACGCTGGATAGGGTGAAGCAAATTTACTCACTACCGCAAACGCTTAATCATGATGTAGTAGGGGCTGCCTTGCTAAACAAATAACAATGAGCAATAAACCCGAAGTTTGGTTGCGTGGCCCATTGGATGGGATACCTGCGTTACTGCAACCTGTGGCGCACGCTTTGTTGCAGGCGAGAGAAGAGATTAATGAGCTGATGCAAGATTTTCCGGATACTTTATTGTGGGAAAGGCCTGCGGGCATGGCATCGCCGGGATTTCATTTGCAGCACATGGCGGGTGTATTGGATAGGCTTTATACTTATGCCAGAGGTGAAGCACTTAATCAGCAACAATTGGATTATTTAGCTGCTGAGGGCAAAAATATATCAGTTACAGTAAATCAATTACTTGAGCATTTTAATCAGCAGGTCGACATCGCCATAAAACAATTGAGCGAGACTGATGAAGCTACGTTAACTGAAGTTAGAGGCGTTGGTCGGGCGAATATTCCGTCAACAGTCATCGGATTGCTAGTTCATAGTGCGGAGCATACGATGAGGCATACAGGGCAATTATTGGTGACGGTTAGGGTTTTGTTGGACAAATAGAAAAATATGGGCTGTGCGGTTTCCCTCTTGAGAGGGGCGGAGGGGTGTGTTCTTCGAGCTGCTTGTAGAAACACATCCCTGCCACTACACAAATCCGGCGCTCCCCCTCTCAAGAGGGGAATTTTAAAGGTTAAGATCGCCCTTGTTGGTAGCTTTCAAATATTGATAAAGCACAGAAAATCCTATCGCAGCTACTAAACAAACGCCGCCCAATATCCACCATAATAAAGCGAAACCACCGCCAACTATAATCAAGCTGCCAACAGTCGGCGCTAAAATTTGAGCGGTAGACCATGACATGCTATACAAGGCCGCGTATTCGCCTCGATTATTTTCGGTAGTGCGGGCTATCCAGAAGGAGTTGGTGAACGGCATGGCCATAATTTCGCCAAGGGTTATGAAAACGATAACGGCTAAGCCTGATAGCGTGCTATGCGGTAATACATTCAGTAAAACAAAACCGAATCCAACCAATATTACACCGAAACTGATGTAATTTAATGGGTGCCTGCGCCCCTCGAGTTTGTGGATGAGGATCATCTCTATCACCACGATTAAGATGCCGTTTAATGCCATTAACGCACCTATAACACGCTCGTTTAACTGCCACATCGTTTTATAAAATAACGGCTGCATAGTGAACAGCTGGAAAAAACAAATGGCAAAAAGTGTGATCAATCCAATAAAAACTAAATAGGTGGTGTCTTTATACGCTGATGCAGTGTTAGCTTTTGTCTCTTTGTTTTTATCAGGTTTTAAAATACCCGAGCGGGGTATCAATCTTAATAATAATAGCGCGGCAAACATATTGGTACAACCATCTACCCAAAACAATAAATGGTAGTTGAAGGATGCCAGAAAGCCACCCAGTGCACCGCCAAATGCCCAGCCAAGGTTGATTGCCAAACGGTTTAGTGAATAGGAGCGGGTCTTATTCTCCGCCGAACTGTAATAAGCTATAGCAGCTGAGTTTGCCGGTCGGAAAGATTCGTTACAAAGGCTGAGGATAAATGCGCCTGCGCCTAAGGTTACGAAGGTATGCTGAAAGCCTAAAATGATGAATAATACGCCACCACTAAAGAGCGCGCCGATCTGTAAATCATAGAAACCTATTTTATCTGTCAGCTTACCACCGCCGAATGCGCCGAGGATTGACCCTAAGCCAAACAAGCCCATGATGTAGCCTGCCTGTATAATAGTAAAGTGTAATTGGCGCGTGCAATAGATGGTCATGAAGGGGATAACCATGGTGCCGCTGCGGTTCACCAGCATCACCAGGCACAAGTACCAGCTATTTAGCGATAAACCGCTGTAAGCTTTTTTGTAGAGTTGGATGGGTGAGGTGAGCATTATTATATGATGTGCGTATGTGCAAATATGCAGATGATTAATTAAAAAAAATGATGTGCAGATGTGCGTATGTGCAAATATGCACATGGTCGAATTATTTAATTAAGTGCAATTCAAAGCATTTGCACATAAGCACATCTGCATATTTGCACATTAAGATAATATCGCGTTGCGATTTCGTAGCCAATGATCTGCCAGAACTAATGCGGCCATGGCTTCTACAATGACGACTGCTCGGGGCACTACACATGGATCGTGGCGGCCTTTGCCGGATATTTCGGCGGCGTTGCCTTCGCTGTCGATGGTGGCCTGGGCTTTCATGATGGTGGCAACCGGTTTAAAAGCAACTTTAAACTCGATAGGCATCCCGTTGCTGATACCGCCTTGTATACCGCCTGAGTAATTGGTAATGGTGCTGATATCGCCGGTATGGTTTTTAACAAAAATGTCGTTATGCTTTGAACCCAGCATTTCACTGCCAGCAAAGCCTGAACCAAATTCAAAACCGTGTACTGCGTTGATGCTGAGCATCGCTTTTCCTAATTCGGCATGTAACTTGTCAAAAACAGGTTCGCCTAAACCAACGGGGCAATTTTTAACATAGCAGCTGATTTTGCCGCCAACGGTATCACCGGCTTTGCGGATGCCGTCGATAAATTCGATCATTTCCTCGGCTGTGGCTGGGTCGGCGCAGCGGACGATATTTTCCTCACGCTGGTTAATAAACTCCTGTACGTCGCTTATATCTACGTTTGGCGCGTTGATTTTGCCAACGCTGCTTACATGGGCAACAATTTCAATTCCCTGGCTTTTTAATAGCAATTTTGCCAAAGCACCTGCTGCTACACGAGCCGCGGTTTCGCGGGCTGATGAGCGGCCGCCTCCACGGTGGTCGCGGATGCCATATTTGGTTTGATAGGTATAATCCGCATGTGACGGGCGGAATACATCTACGTTATGGGTGTAATCTTTTGAGCGCTGATCTTCATTCGGGATCAGCATGGCAATTGGGGTACCTGTAGTTTTTCCTTCAAATACACCTGAAAGAATTTTTACAGTATCACTTTCCTTGCGTTGCGTAGTGATCTTGGATTGACCCGGTCTGCGTTTATCCAGTTCAGATTGGATGTAGTCCAGGTCGACAGTTAACTGTGATGGGCAGCCATCAATTATTACGCCTATGGCTTCGCCATGCGATTCTCCAAAAGTTGTTATCCTGAATAATTGTCCGAATGAATTGCCTGCCATGATGTTATTGATGTGCAGATCTGCAAATATGCAAATGTGCGGATGTTTTTATTGTTTATAATGGGTGTCATGCTGAGCGTAGTCGAAGCATAAGCGTAAGGGCCTTTGCCCACATACTTCGAGTGCCTCAGTATGACACCCTTTTTGGTTATCTTTGTGTTTCACTAACACACCCCTGCCCCCTCTCGAGAGGGGAATTGCGCGAGGCCTTAGCCTTATTGTTTTACCTTTGCCTCAAACCCAACCTTTTCCAGATCACTCCAGAATGCGGGATAAGATTTTTCGACTACTTTGGCGTCTTCTATTTCCATTTCGGGAATTAGTAATGCCAGCGGCGCAAAAGCCATTGCCATGCGGTGATCCTCGTAGGTATTGATGAAAACCTTTTCGGGGATATGCTTTTCGCTGCAATCCAGTTTGTAAACTTGTCCTTTTTCAATCAGTTTTACACCGATTTTTGCCAGTTCGTTTTGTAATGCTAAAACACGATCAGTTTCTTTGATTTTTAAAGTTTCGAGGCCGGTAAAAGTAGCTTCGTGACCTAATGCGGCGCAAACCACGATGACAGTTTGTGCCAGATCAGGGCATTCCTTCAAATCAAATATCTTGCGAAAAATTGGTTTAACCTCTTTTTGTAAATGAACGCCCCCGTTTTTAAACTGTGAGGTAATGCCAAAATTAGCCATTATCTCGGTTATTACGCTATCGCCTTGCAGGCTATATTGTGTTAATCCGGGTAGAAACAGATCTGCCTCATCGGCCAAAGCCGCGATGGCGTACCAATAGGATGCCGCGCTCCAATCCGGTTCAACAGGTAAAACTGTTGGCGCGAATTCCTGGTGCGCAATGCTGATAATGTTATCATTCCATTGGTGTTTGATGCCTGCTTGTTGCAGCATGGCTAAGGTCATTTCTACATAAGGCTTTGACGTTAGGTCGCCCTCAATATGCAAATCCAAACCTAAAGGCAATTTGGCGGCAATAAGCAGCAGCGCAGTAATGTACTGGCTGCTGATATTACCTTTTATATGGATTTGGTTAGTAAGCTGTGTAAAGCCTCCTTTTAGCCTCAACGGCGGGAAGCCATCTTTTTCCTCATAAGCTATATTAGCCCCCAACTGGCACAAGGCATCAACCAAAATACCTATTGGCCTTTGTTTCATGCGTTCGCTGCCGGTTAATATTACCTCATCATCCTGAATGGCATAGTATGCTGTTAAAAAACGCATGGCTGTGCCGGCGGGGCCGATGTTGATTATTGGAGCGAGGAGCGAGGTGTGAGGAGCGTTACCTTCTTCCGGCACCCCGCTCCCCGCACTTTCCACCGTTCCATTTAATATTCCTGCCAATGTTACCGTATCAGCCGCATCAGAAATGTTTTCTACCTTGACTTTACCGTTGCTCAGGGCTTCTATTACGAGGGCGCGGTTGCACTCGCTTTTTGAGCCGGTAAGTTGTACGGTTCCGTTTGCGGTTTTAGTTTTTTTGGTGAGGATGATATTCTGGTGCATGAAGGTATATTATAGTATTTGAAAGGCAATTGGGTTTTACCCCTCTGTCTCCTTCGTCGACATCTCCCCCTGATTTCCGGGGGGAGAATGGCGAACATGTATAGCTTGTTTTGTATTAAGCGTGTGTTAGTTTATCAGCTGCTTGTCCGGCCTGATCTTTATTCATCACTTCGGTTTGTTTGCGGATAGACTCGCTGTGTAATAGTTCTAATAATTTTTCAGTGAACTCGCCGCTTAATTTTAGTGCTTTAGCGTATGTTGTACGTTTGTTCAGGATCTCATCCCAACGGTTAACCTGTAAAATGGTGATGCCGTTATCTTTTTTGTACTGACCGATCTTCTCAGCAATTTGCATACGCTCAGCTACTTTTTGGATAAGTAAATCATCAATTTTATCAATCTGGCTGCGTAGTTCAGCTAATTTGTCATTAACTACCGCGTCACGCACTTCTGGTTTGCGTAGGGCTAAATGGTCGATAATTTCAACCAGGGCAGCAGGGGTAACTTGTTGTGCAGCATCAGTCCAGGCTACAGAAGGATCGATATGTGATTCGATCATTAAGCCTTGCATGTCTAAATCCAATGCTTTTTGTGACACGTAACCGATTAATGAGCGGTTGCCGGTAATGTGGCTTGGGTCATTAATCATTGGTAAGTGCGGAGCCAAAGTTTTTAAGTGGATAGCGATATCCCACATTGGTTCGTTACGGAAAGCTGATTTTTCGTAAGATGAGAAACCACGGTGAATAGCCGCCAGCTTAGTGATACCTGCATTGTTAATACGCTCTAAAGCGCCAATCCATAACGATAAATCAGGGTTTACCGGGTTTTTAACCATTACCGGTACATCAACACCTTTAAGTGCGTCAGCAATTTCCTGTACGGTGAAAGGGTTCGCGGTTGAACGTGCACCAACCCAAAGAATATCAACACCTGCTTTTAACGCTTCTTCAACGTGTTTAGCGGTAGCTACTTCAACAGCGGTAGGCAAGCCTGTTTCTGCTTTAGCGCGTTTTAACCACTCTAAACCAATGCTTCCGATACCTTCAAATTCTCCGGGACGGGTACGTGGTTTCCAAATACCGGCACGTAATGCAGACACACGGCCTGTTTGAGCCAATAAATGCGCGGTAGCTACTAATTGATCTTCAGTTTCGGCACTGCAAGGGCCCGCTATTACCAAAGGTTCTTTACCTGTTTTTATCCAGGATTCAAGGGGTTGTATGTTTAATTCTAGTTTCATCGTGTTTTGATATTTACTCTGGAAGTTGGAAAGACCGAAATTCCGGAAGTTTGTTAATATTTATGTGCTTTAATTGTTAATTTTTACTTTTTTATTTCTGTCTTTCCGACTATTCTTTAACCAGTTTTTTGATCTTGATATAGGTCCTTTTTTCGGGCTTCTTAAATTGATCGATGCTGGGCTGTTCTTCAAACTTTTCGTATTCGCCCAGTATATTAAAGTTGTGGGTGTATTTAAGGATCTGTTTTATGGCGTTGTCATATTGCCTGCTTTCGCGCCACTCCACATCAACATAAAAGTTGTATTCGGTTGGCTTGCCCAATACCGGCATAGATTGTATTTTGCTCATGTTAAGATTTTGCTCCGCGAAGATGTTAAGCACCTTGGCTAGCGAACCTACTTTGTTGCTCACCTCAAAACATAACGACGCTTTGTTCGGTGTACCTTTCACATTGTTTTCGTGATTGGTGATGATCAAAAAGCGGGTGAAATTGCGTTTGTTTGATTCAATACGGCGCTCTAAAACTTCTAAACCATATAAGTTTGCTGCCAAAGTGTTGGCTATGGCAACGGTATCAGTCAGTTGTTCTTCGCGGATGCGTTTGGCACAGGCGGCGGTGTCGCTGCTTTCAACCATTTGCAGGTGCGGGTACTCATCAAAGAAATCAACACACTGGCGGATAGCGATGGGGTGGGAGGTTACATATTTAACGTCCTCGAACTTTACGCCCGGCAAAGCCAGAAGGTGCAGTTGTATCGGGATGTAAACTTCGCCCACAACCGGGAAGCCATAGCTCATCATCAGCGTGTAGTTAGGCAATATGCTGCCTGCTATGCTGTTTTCGATAGCCATCACCACATAATCAGCTTCTTTGTTCTGCAGCGCCTCGAAGGTTTGCTTAAAAGAATTGCATTCAATAGTCTCGATGTCTTCGCCAAAGTATTTAAACGCGGCTTCCTCGTGGAAAGAGGCACGGATACCTTGTATTGCAACTCTTGGTTTTTCGCTTTTCATAAATCCTGTTAAAGCAAAAAGTCCCGGCTTGTTGGGCCGGGACTTTTCAGTTTCTATATGTTTGTTATCGCATATTAGTCCCGGCTCTTACTGTTAAAGTAAAAGTAGTAGCCATAAAAAAATGCGGTGTTAAAAGTCATGTTTTTTTATTGTGCTGTAAATGTACGGTTAAAAAACAGTTTGTCAATAGAAAATTTTTATTTTCTGAAAATAAATAGATCAAACAGAATTTTATTGGGTGAAAATGGATTTGACCTCTTTTATTCCCGTTGTTTGTGTGTTAACAAATAATAATTTCAAATTGCCTGTGAGGACACAGGCAATGGGGGGGGCTAAATGTTAGAATATTGGGGCACCCGGGCGGGCTTTCCGCTCATACTGCACAGGCCTTAGCCACGGGCCGGTATCCGCTGCAATCCCTGGTGCGGAAGATGAAAATATTGACGATAATTCAGTGATGATTTATTATTACGTAAACTCAGGGTACTCTCCGAGAGACCCTGCGGAGACTGGAAAACTGTTATTTTAATTAATGTAAGCGTGGACGCTTACATTTGTAGTTCTTCAAGTGTGGACACTTGAAGAGGCGGAGGCTGAATAAAAGTGAAAATATTTTAGAATATTTTTCCATCTCAATCGTCTTAACCAATCATAAGCTTATTCTATGTACCTGATTCTTTTAGCAACGCATTCCTTAATCCGGTGGTTTGTATTAACGAGTTTACTTTTCGCTATTTACCGTGGTTACCGGGGCTGGTTGTTGAAGATGCCATTTACCAGGTTTGATAATAGTGTGAGGCATATTACTGCCACTATTGCGCATGTGCAATTAATTATCGGTTTGTGGTTGTATTTTATTAGTCCGATTGTGGCGTATTTCCTTTATAATTTTAAGGACGCGGTGCATGAGCGGCAGATCAGGTTTTTTGGGATGGAACACGCGACCATGATGCTGACCGGGATCATCCTGATTACTATCGGCTCCGTTAAAGCAAAACGAAAGATTACAGACCTGGAGAAATTTAAAACTATGGCGATATGGTTTACCATCGCGCTGCTGGTTATTTTGTCGTCGATACCGTGGTCGTTTTCGCCGTTGGTGAGCAGGCCAATGTTCAGGAGTTTTTAGGATTGGAATTTGCTTAACCGGGCTAAGGCTTGTCGCCTTACTTTGTTTTTCATGAGCGGTGTCCAGCCTAATAAAAAGCCTTTTAAACCGAATGCCTGATGTGCCCATTTCCAAAAGCTGAAGGTATCGGTATGTTTCACTATTTTGCCATTGCTGAATATGAATTCGGCGTGGACATGATTGGTCACTTTTCTGCTGGTTAGGCTAAAGGTATATTCTGCAACCCAATCGGCACTGCCGGTTTGATCATCAGCCTTAATGCTGCTTGCTGAAATTTTGATGCCGGGTGTTTTTAACAGCATGCGCCACATGTTTTTGGCGCTATCACCTTTTAATGGGCCGAATGCAGGATCTTGAAATTCAATATCATCAGCATAAAAACTTACCATTGCTTTAGCATCGCCAGCGGCAAAAGCGTCGTAGAAATTTTGTATTAGCTGCGCATTATCCATAATTGACGAGGTTTATTGATGGATGAATGTACGTGTTTTTATTGTAAGCGTGCACACTTACAATTTTTGGCATTCAAGCGTGGACGCTTGAATGGGCGATCTACTGTTTAATTAAGCCGCGTTACTTTTTGCTGAATTTGAACCCTGGTATTGTTGCTTCCATTCCTTCTGTAAAACCTTGGCTGTTTGTGTACTGCCGTCGTGGCTCCAACCGGGAGGCTTAACAAAGTACAGGAATTTGTTTTTGAAGCCGGGCGCTTGTTTTACATCGTGCAATAAAGCTTTCCACTCATGAAAAAGGATGTTTACCGGGCCGGTATCTTCGGGTTGATGGGTTAGGCCGTATTTGATAGGTTCGGGGGCATCTTCCTCGCGGAAAGTGCCAAACAGCCTGTCCCATATAATAAAAACCATACCCATGTTTTTATCCAGGTAAGGGATATTTGATGCATGATGTACCCGGTGGTGCGATGGAGTTACCAAAATCCAGCCGTACCATTTAGGCAGGTTTACTTTGTATTGTGTATGCACTATGTTGCCGTAAAGCTGGGTAATTAAGTACGCGTACAAAATATCCAGTGCGTTAAAACCCATAAAGGCCAGTGGCAGGTAGAAAAACACCCTGTATAATGGCTCAAAAACGGTAGAACGGAAACCTGTTGTTAAATTAAAATGTTCTGATGAATGGTGGGTAACATGCATCGCCCAAAACAGGCGGGAGTAGTGACCTACGGAGTGGAGTACCCAGTATAAAAAGTCCTGCGCGGTAACTAATACGATCCAGTAGATCCAGACATTTTTAATTTCGAACAGACGGTATTGCCATGCCAGATTTAATAAAAAGAAAGTAGAAAACTTTACCACTACATTAATGATAAAAGCCAGTACAGTAAGGTAAACGTTTGTAAGTGTATCACGCTTATCATAATATTTACGATCCTCGCGGTAGCTGAGCCACATTTCGGCTATGGTAATTATTACCAATAACGCAACCAGCGTTACTGCGGCATATCCACGATGATCTAATTGGGGCATATTATAATGATGTGTAATACCTTAAGCTTTCGTAAAGTTCGTCTTTTGTGCAGATGTTATCAATGCTGTATTGGCCTATCTCTTTTAAAAATGTACAGTTTATTTTGCCGTCCTCGTTCTTTTTATCCTTCTGCATGTAAGTGTATAACTCATCAAAGGTTGATTCGAGTATATTGTATTTAGGATATAACTTGTTGATGACATTTACGATCTCGGTAAGCGAATCAGCACTTAAACCTATTTTTTTGTGGGATAGATAAGCTTCGCAGATCATGCCGATAGCAATCGCCTCGCCATGGGATAGGGCTTTGTTGCCATCATTCAACAAAGAGTAAGTTTCAACCGCGTGACCAACAGTGTGGCCAAAGTTTAAGCTTTTGCGGATGCCCATTTCTTTAGGATCCTCAATAACCACTTTGTTTTTTATTTCTATTGAGCGATAGATCAATTCGGCAGCCGGTTTTTTAAGATCACTTACTTTAAGCTGATCCCAGTATGCGGCATCGCAAATTAAACCGTGCTTCAACATTTCTGCTAAGCCGGATAATATTTGTCGTGCGGGTAAAGTTTTCAGGAAATCGTATTCAATAAATACCGCTTTTGGCTGGGTAAATGTGCCGATGATGTTTTTGATACTATCGATGTCTATGCCTGTCTTGCCACCTACTGATGCATCCACCTGTGAAAGCAGGGTAGTAGGTACATGAACAAAATCTATCCCGCGTTTAAAGGTAGAGGCAGCGAAACCACCAAGATCGCTAACTACGCCGCCACCCAGGTTTACCATCAGGCTTTTGCGATCGGCGCCAAAATCTATCAGCATTTTCCAAACGCCTATGCAAAAATCAATGTCTTTGCTTTCTTCGCCTGCATTTATTTCGATCAGGTCGTAATCATCTTCGTTATCGCCTAATTTCTCTTTCAATAATGGCAAGCAATGCGTGCTTGTATTTTCGTCGGTTAAAATAAAAAAACGTGAGTATTTGCCTTGTTTTATAAAATTTACCAGTTGGGTAAGGCTATCAGAAAAATATATTGGGTAGCCAATGCTTTGAATAGTATTCATAATATTATATCACCACGATTTTGTTATTCCTGAATTCGATAACATCACCTTTTTTTACTTTGAGGCGTTTGCGGTAATCCACTTGTCCGTTATATTTCACTTCACCCTCTGTTACAACTATTTGCGCTTCGCCGCCGGTTTGTACTAAACCAGCTGCTTTAAGCAGTTGTATTAACGGGATATAATCGCCTGTTACTTTAAATTCAATCATGGGAGGGCAAAATTAAACTATTCGCATAAATAATGAGTTATCTTTTATAAATTTGTAACCACGTTTTTGGTTTGCAGGTATTTTCTTCGAATCAGAGGCGCATTTTAATATGACCCTAAAAGATACCCTCTCTTTCGAGAATACCGAAATAGCATTTCGGCATTCATCCAATAATGCGCTTAAACGTGCTTATTGGTTGTTCAAAATCATTAATGTTAACTTTTTAGTGAAGATCGGGCCACCGATTACCAATTTCGCTATTAACATCGGCCTTCCGGTTAAGGGATTAATAAAAGCAACTATTTTTAATCATTTTTGCGGAGGTGAAACCATTGCCGAATGCGGCAATACCATCAAAAATTTAGCTAATGGCGGGGTAGGAACCATTTTAGATTATTCGATAGAAGGCGAAGATGATGAGCAGGTTTTCGATCATACCCGCGACGAGATCATCCGTACCATCGAACGTGCATCAGGCGATAATGCCGTGCCGATTACCGTATTTAAGGTTACCGGCGTAGGCAGGTTCTCGTTACTGGAAAAACTGGATGCCGGACAGGAACTTACTACCGATGAGCAAAAAGAATGGGAAAAGGTACAGCAACGTGTGCTGGATATTTGTGATAAAGCCTTTAAACTAGGTATCCCGGTAATGATTGACGCTGAGGAAACCTGGATCCAAAAAACAATAGATTTATTGGCACTGGATATGATGAACCGCTTTAATAAAGAAAAGGCCATTGTATACAATACTTATCAAATGTATCGCCATGATAAGTTGCAATCTATAAAAGATGATTACCAGCAGGCAGTTGACGAAGGGTTTATTTTAGGCGCTAAAATAGTTCGCGGCGCGTATATGGAAAAAGAACGCCGTCGTGCTGCTGAGCTGGGTTATCCATCGCCCATCCAACCTAATAAAGAAGCAGCTGATGAGGATTATAACGCGGCATTAAGGTTTTGCGTAGATAATATAGACCGTATTGCTTTTGTAGCAGGAACGCATAACGAACAAAGCTGCCAGCTGCTTGCCGAGCTATTGAGCGATAAAAACATCGATCCTAAAAATCCACATGTATATTTCTCCCAATTATTGGGTATGAGTGATAATTTGAGCTTTAACCTTGCCAATGCAGATTATAATGTTGCTAAGTACGTGCCTTACGGACCTATAAAAGCTGTATTACCATACCTGTTTAGAAGAGCGCAGGAAAATACTGCCATTGCCGGGCAGATGAGCAGGGAGCTGAGTTTGATAGTGAAGGAGAAGAGGAGAAGAAAGATATAGGCTACTAATAATTGCTATATATAACTACAGCCCCGGCATAACACCGGGGCTGTAGTTATTTTAACCCTTATCAAAGCCGTGATTTATTGTTAGAATGTTTCTTCGACCACGCCGTGTGACCATAGTATGCCATGGGTTTCACCTGTTGAAGTTCCGTCAGAGCAATAGGCTAATATGCCGATCCTGCCTGCGTCGTTTGGGCCTGCAGAGATAGTTAATGTTGTAGAATAGGCGGTGCCAGTGGTTATATTGTATGGAGGGACACTGGTATTGTAGTAGCCACCATAAGTATAGTAAGCAGGGTTACCGGTATAGGTCCACGAAACGGTGATGTAACCGCCTGCATCCCTAACCAAAGTAACAGCGGAAACCCCGCCGGTGCAATTAGAACATTTCTTTTTAGTAACGGCTTTTGCACGCGGATGACTTGCCGGATGAATGGAGAGCTTTTTAATTACTGTAAATGAAAGCAGACTGACAAACAGCACACCTGCTATCAGTGATAGAATAAGGTTCTTTTTCATAATAAACATTTAAATTGGTGAGAAAATGTTAGTAATAAGGCTTTGAGTTTGGTTTATACAATAGTATGGTATTATTTGATAATAAGCAACTTGTGTTTATTTATTAAGAAATAATATCGTATTGAGAAATTTTGCTAGTTCAATAATGAATGGAGGAATGAGCGGCGATATTTTACTAATTGTTATTTCGAACGGGGGGGAAATCTCGATGCCCATTCAAGCGTCCACGCTTGAATGCAAACCGATGTAAGCGTCCACGCTTACATTCAATAAATAACTTTTAAGGGACTTTCAGGATTAGCGCTGCTATACCAAAATTCATATGCCGAACCCACAAATCCAGCCCTTACCGGGTTGTTGTGAATGTAATCTATTTTTTGATCAATAACATCAGATGTAAATAACACTACCGGATAATTTCCATTCTGCCAAAATTGATGATTCGTATTTAGAGGATTATATTTTCCAGCCTTTTCAAATGCTTTAAGTATCCATTCGCGACGGCTTTCTTGCGAATTGTTCGTTATCATTTTAAATAGTTCTTTAGATGTATATGTTTTAAAGTGTCCCAAAACATCACCAAGCGAACCACCCGTTACATTTGCAACCAAATGAATGTGGTTGGTCATGATAACGTAGGCGTAAATATTGAGATTTTTGTTTTGCTGGCACCAGGTTAGATTTTCGATTATAAAATCATTATACAATCGCCTGGTAAATACATCTATCCAATTGGTTACGGTTAAGGTTACAAAATAGAGTTCGTCGGTTGAGGCGTTACGTGACATGAAATAAATATGGAAAATAATTTCAACTATCGCAAACCGTATTTAGTGTAAGCGTGGACGCTTACACTATTTTGCATTCAAGCGTGGACGCTTGAATGGGCGGTGTTTCTACTTCCAGTTGAAATGACAAGGGGGGAGAAATTATTCTTTCAATTCTTAAATTCCAGAAATTCAGGTTCAGATCTTAATCCCCATCCTGCGTGCCATACAAATACGTTTCGGTATTATCAACCGGTAGGCTGATCATATCTCCACGGCCCATTTGCCACCAGAAGTGGAGGCGTGGTTTTTCGCGGTTACCGATTTCATTCATGGAGTCGGAATCATACAGGCGACCATTAACCATTACATATTTAATTTTATCGGTGTTGCGGATGTCGTCAAGTGGGTTTTGGTCCATAACAATCAGGTCGGCTAGTTTGCCGGGTTCTAATGAGCCGATCTCTTTATCCATTCCTAAATAAGATGCTCCGTTGATGGTAGCGCAGCGCAATACATCCATAGGGGCCATGCCGCCCTGTGCCAGCATCCACATTTCCCAATGCGCGCCCAGGCCTTGTAGCTGACCGTGTGAGCCTAAGTTTACCCTTGTGCCACCATCAGCAATTTGCTTAACATATTTTGATATGTCGATATGCCCATAATCGCCATATTCAGAGGTCATCCTGCGGCGCGAGCGGGCATCAACAATATACTGTGGAACAAAATTTAATAAATGCTCATCCTTCCAAACCTCAGTACGATCGTACCAAAAATTCTCGCCAAATTGGGTGCCGTAGCTAACAATCAGCGTTGGTGTATAACCTGATCTGCTGGCATTCCATAATGAAATTACATCTTTGTAAACCGGCCAAACGGGTATATTATGCTCTATGCCGGTATGGCCATCCAATATCATATTCATATTGGTGAAGAATGTTGAACCGCCTTCGGGCACTACTTCCATTTGCAATTCACGTGCGGCGGCAATAATTTCCTGGCGTTGCTCGCGGCGGGGTTGATTATAGCTTTTTACAGAAAACGCGCCCACGGCTTTTAAATGGCGCAGGTTCGATCGCGCATCATCTAAACTATTGATTACTGCTTTAAAATCACCATCGGCGCCATAAAGAATTGTCCCGGTGGAATATACGCGCGGGCCAACCATGTTACCAGCCTTCAGCATTTCAGACTGACTAAATACCATCTCTGTATTGGTAGATGGGTCATGCGCGGTGGTTACACCGTATGAAAGATTGGCGTAATAGTTCCAGTCCTGTTGTGGGGACACGCCATCAACGCTGGGATGCAAATGGGCATGCACATCAACAATACCCGGCATAATGGTTTTGCCCGTAGCGTCAAAAACTTTGGCATCAGCCGGGACAGGTACATCGGCAGCTTTACCAATAGCTACAATTTTATTATGGTCGATGATAATGTTTCCCTGCTCTATCACTTGGTTATCATCCTTCATGGTAATAATGCGAGCATTGGTGAAAGCGATTTTACCATCAGGTACATCAGTTTTTAATTTAAGGCCAATGTCAAGTCCTGTAGTATCGCCGCTGGCAATGGTTTTGGTATAATAGCGTGGGCCGAGCGTCCACATTAGCTTTTGGCTGTCCTTACTCCATTGTATGTAAGTGCCTGCATCGCGGGTTAGTTTAGTTAGTGGGATAGCTTTGTTTGCCGCTGAAAGATCCTGTGGATTTCCCGTGCTTACCATTGGTGTGATGTAGCAGTTAAATAGTTCGGTAAAAGCCATCCATTTACCATCCGGGCTTGGATTAAACTGGGTGGCATAGGTTGAGGTATAAAGTGTACGCTGATTAGCGCCACTGATATCCATCACACGGAAGGTTTTTTTATCACCATCGGTGCTTTGATAGTAAATTTTGGAATCGTCGGTAGAAAACTGCGGGTTGATGCCGTTATTGATGATCAATTGTGGGGTGCCACCGGTTACCGGCATTATATAAATGCCTGGATTCTCTCCGTAAGCAAAGCCTAAAACCTCGTTACCCTCGCCTTTACGGAAGATTATTTTATCGCCTTTGTTGGAGAATTTTGGTGTGTAGTAAAAACCTTTGTCTGTTATTAAGCGGGTGGTGGTTTTGGTGGCGATATTGTATATATTAATACAGCCTTTTAATTCATCAGTCCAATCTATGTATACGATTGATTTGCCGTCGGGACTGAAATCGGGCGCATACTCAAAATCATTAGTGGAAGTGATACGCGTGGGTACACCATTAGGTAATGTTTTGAGGTAGATATAGCCTGCGGCATTAAACGCGACCTGTTTGCCGTCGGGTGAAGTGGTTAGCTCGCGGATCATTTTAACCGTAAACTCGTCCTGAAATACCTTTTGCTGGTAATGCAGCGCATCGGTTATGTTTTGGGTTGATGTAACCTCGAAGAGGATAGGCGTGGCGTTTAATGTGTTGATATCAAGGTTCAATATCTTGCCCTTGGCATAAAAAATCAGGTTTTTACTATCAGGGGTCCATGCAAAATTTGGGTATACGCCAAATATGGCCCAGGTTTCCTGCTGATCGTGCGACAGATCGTCGTATACCGGCCATTCTTCGCCGGTTTCCAGGTTATGTAGAAATATTACCGATTTTAAACGTACGCGTCTCACAAAAGCCATCAGTTTACCATCCGGCGATATTTGCGGGCGGCAGGCACCACCAGTCCCGCTGGATACGGTGTTGATATCGCCTGTTTCGCGGTTAAGTCTTTTTATGGCGTAGATGCCTTTGTTCGGGTCTTTGTTGTATTGAAAGTTCGGGCCGGGTGTAACATCCTCGCTCCAATAAATATATTTACCATCCGGCGATGCGGCGGGTTCACCGGCATCCTGTTCGTCGTTTTTGCGTTTGGTTAACTGGATACCATCGCCACCGGCTTTGTTGTATAGCCAAAGTTCGCCCGCGCCCAGAGACCGGGTGTTGGTGAAGTGTTTGCGAGCCACCAGGTTTTGCCCGTCTGGTGTCCAAACAGCATTGTTCAGTAATCTGAAAGTTTCTTTGGTAACCGAATGTTTATCACTGCCGTCGGCATTCATCACCCAAATATTGTCGCCGCCTTCTTTATCGCTGGTATAGGATATTTGCTTACCATCGGGGCTAAAGCGTGGTTGTATTTCCCATGCCTTGCCGCCTGCCAGTAAAACGGCCTTGCCACCTGTTATCGGCATGCTATAAATATCGCCCAGTAAATCAAAAACAATTGTTTTACCATCCGGACTAACATCAAGGTCCATCCAGGTACCCTCGTTAAGTGTAAGGGTTACTTTTTTTGATGGACCGGGAGGGGTTTCTACATTCCATTTCTGGGCATAGGCCACAGTTCCGGTTAACAAAACAATTAGGGAGAGGCAGATAAACTTCATTATTTTACAATGTTTGCTGTGCGAAGTTAAAACTATTGAGGTAAATAGATAGTTTTGGGATTGTCACAATTGTTGGGGAGTGGGGGCGTAAATAAAATGTCATTGCGAGGTATGAAGCAATCGCGAACCATGTAAGGTGGCTTTTCTTCGTGCGATTGCCATACTATCGCAAACCCAATCAACCCAAGTTTAATACAGCAGTTACCTGGTTTAATAAATCCTTTTCATTAAAAGGTTTACTAATTATGCCGTCGAATCCCATTTTTAGCATGCTTTCTTTATCTGCTATCATGTTTGCTCCGCTAATAACAATTACCGGGATTTTGTTTGATGACTCATTCAGCGACTTTACCTTGGCTAATAACATTTGTCCATCCATTTCAGGCATCTGGAGGTCGGTTAATACTACACTTATTTCATTTTTTGAAAGGATATCAAGCGCTTCCATTCCACTGGCTGCCTGGTGAAATACAATATTCCATTTTTCTGTTATTCTTTTTAAAAACAGTAGGTTTAGTGGGTTATCGTCTACGGCGAGTATGCTTTTGCCGTTTACCAGGGATTTGGTTTGATTCTTTTCCTGCTTAACAACAGTACCGCTGGCAGCTTTCGGATAGGGGATGAAAAAAGTAAATACAGAGCCGGCGCCCGGATTGCTTTTTACGTTTATTTTGCCCCCCTGCAGCTTAACTAATTGTTTACAGATAAATAAGCCAAGGCCTGTGCCTATTTGCCCTTTTGATGAATTGGTTTGATAATACTTTGAAAACAGGTTAACCTGTTGTTCCTGGCTGATACCATGGCCGGTATCTATCACCTCTATACGCAAACCATCATCGTTACCATGCGCTTTTACTGTAATGCTACCTTCGCTGGTATATTTTATAGCATTGCTTACCAGGTTTATTACAATTTGCTTAAGCCTGAAACTATCGCCCATCAGCACCATGTCTTTATCCCCCGTGTAGATATACTCGAGTGATAATTTTTTCCTTATAGCGCTAAACATCATGCTTTCCACCACCTTTTTTAAGGTATAGTCGGGGTTAAAAGGCTCGCTGTTAATTTTCAGTTCGCTGCTTTCCATTTTTGCAGCGTCGAGCGTGTCGGTTAATGTGCGCAGCATCATATCTGACGACAGCTTTATGGATTCCAGCATATCCACCTGTTTGGGTGTCATATTTTGCTTGCTGAAGATGTATAGAAAACCACTTATAGCAGTGAGCGGATTGCGGATCTCGTGGCTCATGTGGTGCAATAGTTCCATTTTTTGCTCTGCCATACTAACCGAACGTTCAATTTCTTTTCGCAGTCCAAGTTCTGAATTGTCGAGCTGTACAATAAATACAATTAATAACCCGGCAAACACCAATACCAGGAATAGCGCTATCAAATACAACGAATTTAATAATGAGGTGCTTTCCTGATAAGATTTTATGGCTGTGCTTTTAAACTCATCGGCCATTTTGTAATTAATATCTTTTAGCTCGTTAATAATACCATCCAAATCATTAATAATACTGGTATTAAGTATAATAAGCTGCCTTTGTGCGCCAAGCAGCTTCATGTTTTGCTGTTGTAGCTGTTGTAGTTTTTTATTGTAGGCAATGATATTTTGCTTAACTATTTTTTGGGTATTTAAGTTTATTTCTTTGCTGTTCCTGTTTTGGTTTATTTGGGTAATACTTTGAGAAGCCGGTTGGGTATTATTGATAGCTTCTTTTAATCTTTTAAATAGGCCTTTTTTCGGAGTGACTTTTTTAACAGTATCTGAACTTACTTTCACCACACTTTTACCTTTATTAAAACTGTTGCTTAGTACATGGGTATTTACAACAGTAGGTGCGCTGAAACCTGAATAGGTAGTTAATAAGGAATCGAAACTATGTCTTAGCAAAAGTAATCTGCTGGATAATCTCAGTTTCTCACCGTACCAGTGTCTTATATTAGCCCTTTGGTGTGAATTTAAATGATTGGTGTCGGTTTGTGTTTTTAGTAAGGTATCAATTTTGCCAAAAGCAAGGGATAATTCGGTTTTGTAATTGGTTTTGAAGCTTGTATCGGGACTGATTAGTGATTCCTGAAAATCATTATCGGCTTTATGTAGCATTACCAGCGCTTTTTCGGGCTGAGATTGATCGTTGTTATTGGCGTTTGCCAGTTTGGTAATTGCATTAAGGTTACCTGTTATGGAGTCGCGTACAAAAATAGCAGCTACCGATAGGATGATTATAAAAGCAAGGAAAGCAATAAGAAGTTTTCTGGCGAGGGGGCGTGTATAAGTTACTTTCATAAATTATTAAGGACAACAAGATCAGTTGGCGTTCAAGTACCGAAATTGTTTATGTATCGGAAATCTCTTACACAGAATTTGCTGCGAAGTTATTAACATTAATTTAAACATAATAGGAATATATTATCCCTAATATTGGCATTATTTCCTGCTTTGTAAATCGAAGTAAAACGATTTTATTAATAAGGTTAATTATTAATAAAAGCATTTTGATAGTTTTGGTACAAATGACCATTCAGCAAATCCTCAAACAGTATTGGAAACATGATGCCTTCCGGCCGATGCAGGAGGAGATCATACAATCTGTTTTGCTGGGGCACGATGTTTTGGCGCTACTGCCTACGGGCGGGGGTAAATCAGTCTGTTTCCAGGTGCCGGCATTGGCAAAGGAGGGGATATGTATAGTAGTGTCGCCATTGATCGCTTTGATTAAAGACCAGGTGGAGAGTTTGAGGGCTAAAGGTATCGACGCGGTTTCCATCGTGTCGGGGATGAGTAAGCGGGAGATTGACATCGCTTTGGATAATTGCGTTTATGGCGAGGTGAAGTTTTTGTATTTGTCGCCTGAGCGGTTGTTATCGGAGTTGGTGCAGGAACGTATCAAATACATGAAGGTGAATTTGATAGCGGTTGATGAAGCGCACTGTATATCACAATGGGGTTATGATTTCCGGCCACCGTATTTGCATATTGCCGATTTGCGGGATTTGCACCCGGATGTGCCGGTACTGGCGCTTACTGCCACAGCAACCGCCGAAGTAAGGATTGATATTCAGGAGAAATTACGGTTTAAGAATGCCCGTGTTTTTCAAAAGAGTTTTGAGCGGAAGAATATAAGCTATGTGGTTTTACATGAAGAAAATAAGCTTAAGAAGCTATTGGATATCCCGAATGGCGTAAAAGGCACGGGTATAGTATATGTGCGCAGCCGGAAAGAAACAGTTGAGATAGCGAAGTTTTACAACGATAATGGCATTCGCGCGGATTACTACCATGCAGGTTTGCCTATGCCCGAGCGATCTGCACGGCAGGAGAATTGGGTAAATAACCGTACCCGGATTATTGTAGCCACTAACGCCTTCGGGATGGGGATAGATAAGGCTGATGTGCGCTTTGTGATCCACAAGGATATGCCGGAGAGTTTAGAGGCTTATTACCAGGAGGCTGGTCGCGGGGGGCGGGATGAGCATAAAGCCTACGCCATATTGTTATATACCGAAGCTGACAGGCAAAAGGAACTGCGTAAACTGGAGTTTAATTTCCCTACGGTGGATGAGATCAAAAAGGTTTACCACAGCCTCGCCAATTATTATCAGCTGGCTTATGATGCAGGTGAGGGAATTAGTTTCGACCTGGATATTGCGGCGTTTTGCAGCAAATACAAGCTAGACCCGGTGAAAACCTTGAATGCTTTGAAGTTTTTGGAGCAGGATGAATACCTGGCGTTTAACGAAAGTGTGTTTTTACCATCGCGGTTCAGGTTTGAGGTGTTTAATGAGCAATTGTACAATTTTCAGATACAGAACCAAGGGTGGGATCCGTTCATTAAAACTTTGCTGCGCTCGTACGGTGGGGCGTTTGAGAATTATGTGCGTCTGCGCGAGTTTGATATTGCCCGTCGCGCGAATATGAGCACCCAGCAGGTGATGGATGCTTTGAAACAATTGCAGGAGGTTGGTATCTTGAATTACCTGCCGCAAACGGATCATCCGCAGGTTACTTATTTAAAACCGAGGCAGCATGCCAATACCTTATATATTAATAAGCATTTAATAGCGCAGCGCAAGGAAACTTATCGCCGTAAAATTGAGGCTGTTTTTGCTTATGCCTTGCATCGCCGTTGCCGCAGCCAGATGTTGCTGGCTTATTTTGATGAGGATAACGCGCCTAAGTGTGGCATCTGCGATATTTGTTTGGAAGAAAAGCGCCAGGTTAATGCTGCCGAAATTGGCGATGTGATTACTAATGAGATTGTGGAGCTGCTGAGTGTCGGTCCGCTGGATATTGGGGGATTGGTTACCTCGATTAAAAGCGGGGTAGAGAAGGAACGGATGGAGACGATTCGGTTGCTTTTAGATGCTGGGAAGTTGAAGAGTGATGGTGAGGTTTATTATCTCTGATGTGCAGATATGATTTGATGCGCAGATATGCAAATGTGCGGATGTGCAAATGAAACCCAAATTTTCTCTACAATGTACATATTCTGCACATCTGCATATCCACGCATTTGCATATCAAAATCATCCGCACATCTGCATATCCGCACATTTACCAATTATTTTTTTCCCTTTTCACCGATGATTTTTTGGGGTTTACCGACATAATAATGTCATACGTCTATTAGACCGTAATTTGCTGTAACGTAATTGATTCGGGGTCGTCTTATGGTTGTAATTAATGAAATACAAACAATTGACAATCAAAATCATAAAAAAATGAAAACCTCACTAATCACCATAGCAGCTATCACAGTTTTAGCTCTTGGTACAGTAAATTTAAGTAATGCAGAAACAAAAACTACTAATGATAACGCCGTAGTAGTTTTAAACAACGTTAGCAAAATAAACAAAATCGAAATCCACGGAAACGTTCAGGTTTTTGTAAGCGACGGCACCAGCGATCAGGTTAAAGTTTACAACAAATACTACTCTGAAAATGCCCTGGTACAAAATGAAAATGGTGTGTTACGTATATCATCATACACCAAAGATAAATTGGTAGTTTGGGTTACCGCTAATGATTTGCGCTCAATAAGTGTTTATGATAATGCGGAAGTGAAATCTTTCGGTAAATTATCTGTGATCAACCTTGATGTAAATCTTTATAACACTTCAACTGCTACATTGGATCTGGATTCTTACAGTGCAAGCATTAATGTAAATGATCGTGCTAAAGCTAACCTGAGCGGTACATTGACTGATTGCGACTTGCAATACTCAAACCAAACTACCGTTAACCAAAGCGCTTTACAAGCTGCGACTATGAACAATGTTAAACAAATTGTAAAACCGGTTCAACATAATAGTGTTGACGAACTGGCTACTTTGTAACCAATACTTTTGCAAAAGTTCAATCATATATCAGGAGCTATGCCCTACGGGGAATAGCTTTTTTTATTTTTAATGAAACCTGAATAGTATATTAGTTGTCTAAACTCAAAAACCTATAAACATTGTTATGAAAAAAGTATATGTATCTGCCCTGTTAGTTTTTGCCGGCTTCGGCATAGCATCGTTATCGTCCTGTGATGTGGATTGTATCCAGGGATCTGGTCACCAGGTGACTGAAACCCGTAAAGTGGTGGATTTTAAAAAGATTGATATTTCGGGTGCGTTTAAAGTTTATCTTAAACAAGATAGCTCATTAACAGTAACCATTACTGCCGATGATAATATCATCCAACATATAAAAACACCGGTAAAAGGCGATGAGTTATATATCAAAAATAAAAGAAGCACTTGTAATACAAGCGAAACGGTTATAACAATAGGCGTACATAATTTGGATGAGATCAGCACTTCTGGGAGTAATGAAGTATCTTCCAGCGGTACGTTGGTTACTAAGGACCTTGCCATAGGCCTGTCTGGCGATAGCAAGATTACACTTACCCTTAATGCAGCCAATGTGACCACTGAAGGCAGCGGGTCATCTGAGATCTATCTGACTGGTCAGGCTAGTTCACATAAAATTGATTTCAGCGGCGATGGCAAGCTTTCGGCTTATGGGTTCATTGTGGGTGATTATGATATTGAAACATCAGGATCAAGTGACTGTGAGGTGAATGTGCTGCATAATTTACATGTAAGCACCAGCGGATCATCGGATATTAAATATAAAGGTAATCCATCGAATGTTACTAATGATAAATCGGGGTCTTCGGATTTGGAGAAGGTGAATTAAGAAGTGCTTTTTGCGCGCTTCGTTTGACTCAGCCCGACTACGCTACGCTGGTCGACCCTCTCTTCGCCTGCGGCGGAAAGAGGGTTGAGGAAACTCATTTGTTTTCGAGATGAGTTATAATTTGATTGATGACTGATTCCGCATCAGTTATTATCTCGTCATTAGTAAACCTTAGTATGGTTAAGTCGAATGATTTTAATACATCGTCACGATTTTTATCATATTCCTTTTTATAAAGATGGATAGGGCCATCCGCTTCGATTACTAATTTGCCTTGATGACAATAAAAATCAGGAATGTAATAGACGCTCTTACCAAATGCTGATAATGCACAAATAGGATATTGTCGTAGGAATTTGTATTTATAATTTCTATTTCTGAGATGCTCCCAAAGAATCTTTTCAGCTTCGGTCTCCCTTTTTCTTAGTTCGCGGCATAGGTCTTTAATAGACTTTAATAGAGGGCATATTGAGTTAAAGATAAATATTTTTTTGTTTTCACCCTCTTTCCGCCGAAGGTGAAGAGAGGGTCGACCAGCGAAGCGTAGTCGGGGTGAGTAAGTTTGCGAATGACTCGCCCGGTTTTCGCTCAGCCGCTCAAGCTGCCCTCTCTTCTGCATTGCAGCAAAGAGGGCGAAAAAGACTTGCTTTGTTTTCACCCTCTTTCCACTGTAGGTGAAGAGAGGGTCGACCAGCATAGCGTAGTCGGGGTGAGTCGAATTTACCTTTTTAATTTTTTTTAATACCTTTGCGCCTCTAAAAATGTTTGTTGGCATTGCTATTGATATTAAGCTACGAACGATTTAAAAATAAATTTATCCGCAAAAAAAGATGAATATTTCACAGGAAAAAATTGATAACCTGAATGCGATCTTAAAGATCAACCTTAACCCTGACGATTACCAGCCACGTGTTGAGAAGGCTATAAAAGAACAAGCTAAAAAGGCCAAAATAGCGGGTTTCCGCCCGGGCATGGTGCCGACTTCGCATATCAAAAGAATGTACGGAAAAAGCATTTTGGTTGACGAAATCAACACTTTGCTATCAGATACCCTGAATAAATATATAGAAGACGAGAAATTAGAGGTATTAGGCCAGCCTTTACCGAAGATTGATGAGCGTAAAGAATACAACTGGGATTTTGCCGATAACTTTGAATTTAATTACGAAGTTGGTTTGGCGCCTGAGTTTAATGTTGAATTCACTTCAAAAGATAAATTAACTCAATATGTGATTAAAGTTGATGAGGAAACATTGGCATCACGTATCAAAAATATCCGCAGAAGCTATGGCAAAATGACAAATCCTGACGTATCGGCAGATGATGATGTGCTTTATTCAGAATTAGTGCAACTTTCTCCGGATGGTTCTGTTTTTGAGGATGGGATAAGCAATACAACATCGGTTAGATTAGACCAGATTCAAAATGATGAGATTAAAAAATCATTGATCGGCCTTAAAAAAGATGACGTAGTAACGCTGGATATTCAGAAAGCTTATAACAATGACGCGACACGTATTGCAGCCATTTTAAAAGTTGACGAAGATGTAGCAGCTGATTTAAAATCGAACTTCCAGTTAACTGTTAAAAACATTAACCGTTTAGAAGAAGGTGATTTGAACCAGGAGTTCTTTGACAAATTATTTGGTGAAGGTACCGTAACAACTGAAGCAGAATTCAGGGCTAAAATAACTGAAGAGTTAGAAAGCATGATGCAGCAAGACGCTGAACGCCAATTGCAGGATGAAATATACCACTACAGCTTAAACAAAGTTGATTTTAACCTGCCTGATGAATTTTTGAAACGCTGGTTAAAAGCTACCAATGAAAAGTTGAGCGATGAGGAATTGCAAGGTGGTTATAATGATTTCGCGAAGAACCTTAAATGGACTTTGATCGAAAACAAAATCATGAAAGAAAACAGCGTTGAAATTAAGTACGACGAAGTTTTCGCTTTAGCAAAACAACGTTTAGCGCAACAGTTCCAAATGTACAGTCCGCAGCCTATTGCTGAAGAGCAATTAGCACAATACACTGTACAATATCTGCAAAGCAAAGAAAACGCGAACAAAATATTTGAAGAGCTAAAAGCCCTTAAAACGTTTGATTACATAAAAAGCGTTGTTACTTTAGAAAATAAAGATATTGCCATTACTGATTTTAACAAATTAGTAGCTGAGCATAAACATTAATATTTAGTATCAAGTATTTAGTATCAAGTAGCAAGACATTGCATGCTTGATGGTCACCAAAAGCAACTTAATCAGTTGCTTTTGGTGTTTTATGAGCTTATTGTCATTTCGACCGGAGGGAGAAATCTTCTTCGGGTGGCATGGCGAACTTTGCAAGTTTTAGAAGATTTCTCCCTCCGGTTGAAATGACAGGGGGAGAAATAGTTATTACCGGAAACCAAATAAATTTACTTTTTGCAAACTTTCTGTTGTGAAAACTATTGAAGTAAAAACTATATTTAGGGCGGTTAAACCCTGCCGATACATTAAAACAAAAAACAAATAACATGGATACTATTGATAAAAATGAATTCCGGAAATATGCGGTTAAACATCACCGCATTAACAGTATATATGTAGATAAATATATTGCTAACGTTGACCGTAGCCGCATGCCAAGTGGCATTGCTACTACCGGTATGACGCCTTATATTATTGAAGAGCGCCCTTTAAATATTTCGCAATTAGACGTGTTTTCGCGCCTGATGATGGATCGTATCATCTTTTTAGGTGATGCTATTTATGATAATATCGCAAACATTATACAAGCTCAATTGCTATTCCTTCAGTCGGCTGATAGTAAACGCGACATCCAGATCTACATTAACTCTCCGGGTGGTTCGGTTTATGCCGGTTTAGGTATTTATGATACAATGCAGTTCATATCAAACGATGTGGCAACTATTTGCACAGGTATGGCAGCATCAATGGGTGCGGTACTATTATGTGCAGGTGCCGAAGGTAAACGTGCAGCATTACCACATGCAAGGGTAATGATTCACCAACCATCAGGCGGTGCGCAAGGTACACAATCGGATATTGAAATTTCGTATCATGAAATTACTAAGCTTAAAAAAGAGTTGTACCAGATTATAGCTGACCACAGCGGTACATCATACGAAAAAGTATGGGATGCGTCAGACCGTGACCATTGGATGATTGCTGAAGAAGCAAAAGAATTTGGTATGGTAGATGAGATTTTACGCGGTAACAGTACTAAGGCTAAGTAATTTAAGTTATTAGTTGATGGTTGATAGTTCATCGCTGATAGTCGCTGCTATGAACTATCGACCATGAACTATGTGCTTTAATATATTAAAACAAATAGTTATTTTTGTTAAACAAAAGGAAATCAGATGAATAAAAACAGCAAGGAGATAAGATGTTCGTTCTGCGGAGCAGGAAAACAGGACTCCCTGATGCTAATAGCCGGGCTTGATGCGCACATTTGCGATAAGTGTGTGAACCAGGCCAACGAAATATTGGCTGAAGAGCTGAAAGTGCGTAAGGTTAAAACAACGCCGGCAACCCCAGGGATATTAAAACCCGCCGAGATTAAAAGCCACCTTGACCAGTATGTTATTGGTCAGGATGACGCTAAAAAAGTATTGTCCGTTTCGGTATACAATCACTACAAACGCCTGAATCAACGTATTGATAAAGACGAAGTTGAGATTGAAAAATCGAACATTATAATGGTTGGCGAAACTGGTACAGGTAAAACTTTACTGGCAAAAACGCTGGCTAAAATATTAAACGTGCCTTTTTGTATTTGCGATGCTACCGTATTAACCGAAGCTGGTTATGTAGGGGAGGATGTAGAAAGTATTTTAACACGCTTACTGCAATCTGCCGATTATGATGTAGCTACTGCTGAGCGTGGTATTGTTTATATTGATGAGGTGGATAAGATAGCACGTAAGAGCGATAATGCTTCTATAACGCGTGATGTATCAGGCGAAGGCGTACAACAGGCTTTATTGAAAATATTGGAAGGAACCATGGTTAACGTACCACCACAAGGCGGCCGTAAGCATCCCGACCAAAAAATGATAACCGTTAACACCAGCAACATCCTGTTTATTTGCGGTGGTGCGTTTGATGGTATCGACCGTAAAATTGCTAACCGTTTACGTACCCAAACCGTTGGTTACAAAATGAAACGTGAGGACGGCGAGGTTGACATGAAAAACCTGTACAAATACATCACACCACAGGATTTGAAATCGTTTGGTTTAATACCTGAGTTAATTGGTCGTTTGCCGATTTTAACTTACCTGAATCCTTTGGATAGGGAAGCATTACAAAATATCCTTACAGAGCCTAAAAACTCGTTATTAAAGCAATACAAAAAGTTGTTTGAATATGAGGGTGTAACCTTAGAGTTTGAACCTGAAGTGCTGGATTTTATTGTTGATAAAGCAATGGAATTTAAATTAGGCGCCCGCGGTTTACGCTCGATATGTGAAGCGATAATGATTGACGCTATGTTTGAGTTCCCATCACAAAAAGATGTGAAACAACTAACCGTAACGTTGGATTACGCTCACGAAAAATTCGAAAAATCAGACTTGAAAAAGTTGAAAGTTGCTTAATTAAGCGATATAGAATGAAACAAAAAAGCCCGGTAAAACCGGGCTTTTTTGTTTCAAAAGTGTTTCCAAAAGCTATAAAAAGCATGTTTTTGGGCGCTTTTTATGGTTAAATCTGCTGCTTTTTAGGCCTATTTAGGATAAAAATAAGCTAATTTGAGGCTTTTTTAGTCGTTTTAGGATCTAAAAACGCTTGTTTTGTGATTAATTAAGGGCTTTTTTGGCCATAAGGTGTACCACCTGTATCATTTGTGCCGTGGTACACTTGGTAAATGGTTCAGTACGAAACAGGAACATTTATAAAGCTATTATTAAACCATTTGATTTTTAAAGGTGATTGTGAATCCTCTATTGTTTCCTTAGCAACATCCTTGCCTGTGCCATAATTAATTTCCGAAAATGGGCTTTTCAGCACATTTAAAACCACCAGTAACCGACTGCCTTTACTCATTTGCCTGCTTACCAACCTTGTCCGGGTAAACGGGATGTATTCAATTTTACCGGGATGTAACAGCATTCTTTTGCTCATATCCTTTGCATAACTGGCTCGGCCTATAAAGTACGATAGCTCGAAATATTTACCGTCAGGCATTACTTCGTACAATGCCGCGCATACGTCCATATCTTTTTTATTGATCATGGCCTTCAGTTCACCACTAAACATTCCGTTAACCGCTACAGATTTATTAAAAGGCTTACTGATGAAGAATAGTCCATTGCTCCTGTCGAGGCTGTCTTTTATAATAGGGTATGGATAATAATCTCCATTACTGGTTTTGCGATCTGCTAAATCTACTATCTGGTTTAGTGAGCTTTTTCTGTTAGGTTTTATTGCTGATAAATCGTAATTATCGCCCTTTTTCAAGTTTGTTAAATACAGCTTTAGTTGATGGTTAGCCATTTTTTGTATGGATGCTGTATGTTTCCACACATTGCTACCCATTACCTCATAGTTGATCTTATCTTTTAGTATTTCAGGTTTTTTGGCCCCTTTCAATATATAATCCAGCCATTGGAAAGTAATATCCCTGGTGCTGATCAATGCCACGGGATCAACTTTATAATCGCGTAACACAGGTACACCTCCTCGCTGTGTGCCAAAATGATCATATGGACCTATGATCAAATAATGAATAGCTTTAGGGTTATATTTCAGATCCTCCAGCATGTAATGTAGTCCTGAGATTTGACCATCATCATAATATCCTTCAAAAGTTAACACAGGGATATTTATAGCCGCGAAATCCTTCTCATAAGGCACCTGATCCTGCCAGTATTTATCGTAATCGGGATGTTTCAGCCAGCGTTGTAGCAAGGGGTTGGGCGTACCATCAACACTGTCAATTTTATTATAGGCTGCACCGCTATTGTACCAATTGAAATTGATATTACGCCAGCGACTGGGATCATAGTATATTTTATCATCCAGATATTTATTATCGGTAACATAAAAGGCCCAGCCATAGTTGGCATTGATAAACACATTGTTTTCCATAGGCAAACCCAGGCCCGGGATTGCTGCAACATAGGGTACAATAGTTTTAAGTGCCGGGTTGTGGTACTTCGCGGCAGCCCATTGGGTAAAGCCATTATAGCTACCACCGTACATACCTATTTTGCCATTACACCAGGGTTGTTTGCTTATCCAGTCAATTACTGCATTAGCATCCTTGCCATCATATTCGTAGGGGACGATCTTTTCCGTGCTGCGGCCTTTTCCTCTTGTATAGGCAATTATACCGGCATAACCGTATGCCGCAGGTTCAACAATCCTTGTCCAGTCTGTGCTATCCGCATAAATAGTATATTGCAATACAGCAGGCTGCGGACTAGTAAATCCTCTTTTTAATACGATTATCGCGTTAATCAATGCACCGTCAGGGGTTTTGATTAGTTTATCCTCAATAACATAACGCCTGTTGCAATCTTCCTTAATTAATGGTTTTGAGATAGCCTCGATGTTTTGGTAAAGCTGAAATTCATAATAGCTCCGGCAAAGGGATATCGCGTCCTTAATACTAAGACTATCTTTTTTCTGTGTAACAGCTAACGAATTTTGAAAGTCGCTTTTCAGCTCATCAATGCCGTCATTCGAACTGAATGAATTATAGCATTTATAGGCACCTTTATCATCCAAACCTTTAAATATATTGCTGAACAATTCGTCAAATGCTATCTTAAAAGATGTGTTAGTTATGTGTTGTTTGAACTTGGTTTCTAAAAATAGTCCGTGTTGTATATACTGAAAATTTGTAGCCTTTGAATCAGCTCTAAGTCGGTTAATAGAAGTTTTAGCGCCAGCATAATCCCCTGCAAGTATCTGCAACCGAAATAAATCGTCAAAGTATTTTTTTTGATCGCCCTGACTTTTATATTTTGATAAAACTTCGGTAGCCAATACCGGCATTTGCCTGGCTATGACTACGCTATCAGTCGCGGTTGGTTTGGGGAAATAGGGCTGTTGCCCTATGCAATAATTAGTTATAATCAGGCATAGCAATGCCATACAGAGTTTTCTGTTCATGATTCAAATGTTAAATTTTTTAATTGTTGATTATGTACGACCCATATTCTTGAGCTTTACCGCCTGCCTTTCTGATACCTCAAATAGGCCACCTGTTTTCAGACTTATAGCCATTTTACCGCCTGGCGCTGCATTTATTTTATCGATGAAATGCCTGTTAATTATCTGCGCCCTGTTTATCCTTAAAAAAACAGCTTCGTCAAGCTTGTTTTCCAGCTGGTTTAATGAGCTTTTGAGGAACACTTTTTTATCATCAAAATATAACCGGGCATAATTATCCATCGATTCTATTAAATACACCTTACTCCAGCTTATAAAATGATATTGCTGGCGGTCCTTAACAAAAATCTGACTTTCGGTTTTGTTGTTGGTCACTTTTGCTCTTAGCTGTTCAATAGCTTTTGCAAAGCGTTCTTCACGTACCGGTTTCATTAAATAATCAATAGCGCTAACTTCAAAAGCTTTAACCGCATATTGGTCGAAAGCTGTAATGAATATCACTTGTGGAACCCTATCAAGCGACTCTAAAAGATCAAACCCTGATTTTTCCGGCATCTGTATATCCAGAAACAACAAATCCGGTTGTTTTAGTTCGATCAATAATTTAGCGTCATCCGCATTTTTAGCTTCGCCGATTATTTCAAAATCCGCATAATTTTCCAGTAATCTTTTCACTTCATCCCTCGCGGTACGCTCATCATCTATAATAATGGTCTTTATCTTTTTCATGCGCGTGGTATAAGTATAGTTGATAAAACATTACCTCCCGGTTCATTAATAATATCAAACTTTGCTTTCCCTTTATATTGAAGTAGTAGCCGTTCGGTTAAGTTTTTAATCCCCAAACCTTCGGGTGATGCATCAATGTTAAACTCGCCCGGGTTCTGGACACTAATGCTGATAAAACTATCTGTCTCGGTAATTTTTATGCTGATGATGCCACCATCTTTTTGTTTAGCGATACCATGTTTTATAGCATTTTCTGCAAGCGTTTGGATACTGAAGCGCAGGATCAATGTATCATTCAATCTATCATCAGCATCAATACAAAATTGTAAACGTTCTTCAAAGCGCAGTTTTTCCAGTTCAAAATAATCTTTTACCAGGGCAAGCTCATCCTTTAAGGGGGTTAATAATACATCTCCGCTATAAAGCGAGGTTCGCAGCAAATCGGATAGCAGGTCTATAGCCCTGCGTGCCGATTTTGGATTTTCAATCACCAATGCTTTAATATTATTTAAGGAGTTGAACAGGAAGTGGGGGTTGAGCTGTGCTGCTAAACTATTGAGCTGTGCGTCTTTGGCGATGATGGTTAAGCGGGCATTTTCTTTGGCGATATTGATCTCCCGCTGTGCATAATGATATAAGTGATAAGCCAACAGCCAGATAGCCATAAGTCTGGTCCCAGCCATCAACATAGTTGCCCAGTTAAGTTTGAAAAAAAGCGGGAATGGCGGTACATGCTCAGGCGCAAGCCAAAATCTAAATAAATAACTTTTAATTACCGTTACCAATAGATAAGCCAAACCCATTACAAAAATTGCCGGGACAATTCGTTTTAATAATTGATTAAGATTTAGTTGCTGCCACTTGTGCCTGATTGAAAAATTACGATATAGGTGGGTGATTAATATGTAAACAAAAACATCAGATAAGAATTGAAGCAGGCCAATAAAAATATTGAAACGCCCACCTGAATATCCTATATAGCTCCAGTATAACGCGGCAACCGACCATCCGATGAGCTGGCATTTCCAATAAAGCGATATGGATATATTTTTCTTCAATTTGTTTTACGCTGATTATAAATCAAAGCAACACAATATACTTTATACTTAAAATATAAAGTACAGGAACGAAGTATTTTGGGGATAAACGCAGTGTTTTGTATTAAAAACGGCCTCTACTTATATCGTAAAGGCCGTTCTCTATTTCTAAAATATGCTGTTCAATAAAATCTATTTTACCGTACAGCTTATTATTCGCTTTTTAAGCTTCTTACCGGGTTCATCAACGCGGCTTTTACTGCCTGGAAACTGATCGTAATTAAGGTGATAGTAATCGCAAGTAATGCTGACACGACAAATACTCCAGGCCCGATGCTGATACGATAATCATATTTAAGTAGCCAGTTTTGTAAAAAGTAATAAGCTATAGGTGAGGCAATCAGGCAACTGATTACAACAAGTACGATAAAGTCCCTTGAAAGCAATAGCCATACCTGTGCTATGGTAGCGCCCAGTACTTTGCGGATGCCTATTTCCTTGGTACGCTGTTCCGCTACGTAAGCAGCAAGGCCAAATAAACCCAGGCAGGAAATAAAGATGGCCAGGCCGGCAAATATACCGGATAGCTTGCCAATTAGCACTTCGAGCTGGAATTTGCTGTTATAATCCTCGTCCACAAATCGATAACCATAAGGAAAACCCGGGTCATACTTGTTAAATATTGCGGTCACTTTTTCAATGGCTTCATGTGTCGGTATATTAGGCGACAGCCGGTAGATCATATTATCACCTGTGGATGGATAAAACAATGATGGATCAGCCGGAGCAAATGGCGAGATCATCAAAGCATCCTTCACCACACCAACAATTCTGACTTGCTGTTTCCCAATAGTCATTATTTGGTTGACCGGGTCTTTTAAACGCAGGCGCTTTACTGCCGCTTCGTTCAATATAACGTTGCTGGTATCCGATTTTGCACCGTTAATAAAATCCCTGCCGGCAATAAGCTTCATACCTAGTGTTTTAAAATAGTCGTCCGATATACCTATATAACCCATCTCTACGGTTTCGCCGGGCAACTTGCCGGGCCATTGATCAATGTCACCATGGGAATTAACATCTGTAGCAGGGGTGGTGGCAGTTGTCATTGATTGCACAAGGCCACTTTGCAACAATTCATTTTTTAGCGCAGTATAATTATGGTCAAGGTCACTATTCATATCTGTTGCCATCAGGCGATCAATACTATAACCGGTTGGCCTATCCTTGGCAAACCTCACTTGCTGGTAAATAATCACGGTGCTAATAATCAAAGCAATAGAACAACTGAACTGCGTAACCACCAATATTTGGCGGGATAACGACTTAGATTTTCCACCGGTTATAGAACCTTTTAAAACTTTTACCGGGTTGAATGATGAAAGATAAAAAGCCGGTTTTCCGCCTGCTAACAATGCCACCAGTAACACGCAGCCAACCATGGCAAGCCAAAAAGTAATACTCCCGAACGGAATAGCTATAGATGTACTGGTAAGACTATTAAACAACGGCAATACTAAAATTACCATCAGGATGCAGCATAAAAACGAGATAAAGGTGACCAAAGTCGATTCTATCAGGAATTGGTAGATAAGGTCCTTTCGTAAAGATCCGATTGCTTTCCTTACACCTACCTCCTTGGCGCGTTTCTCAGACCGGGCGGTTGACAGGTTGATAAAATTAATGCAGGCGATAACCAGCACCAGCAAGCCTATAATGGTGAAAGTATGTACATAATCAATAAAACCGCCACTGGCTACGCCATTTTTAAATTGATTATATAAATGCCAGTCTTTTAGGGGGTGCAGGATAACTTTTGAGTTACGGGCGTTAACACTTTCAGGTTCGCTTCTTTCAATATCTATAATTTTAGGCTCAACCTGTGCATAACTTATCCCTGGTTTTAATTTAACAAACAACTGATAACCATTAGCCCCGAAACCTTCAGTCCGCGACATCTTTACAGAGCTATGGGTTTGTTCGAAATAACTGAAGGGGATAACATATTTAAACTGAAAAGACGAATTTGCAGGAAAGTCTTTAAGTACACCCGTTACCTTTAAGTCGTGCTGGTCATCTACCCTTACCGTTTTATCCAGGGGATTTTCGTTGCCAAATAAAGCTTTCGCGGTTGATTCGGTCAAAACGATAGAATATGGGTCTTGCAGTGCCGTTTTTGCGTTTCCTTCAATAAAAGGATATTGAAACATTGTCAAAAACGCGCTTCCAATTTGCGCTCCCGGCAGATAGAATCTGCGGTTATCAACTTTTAACCCATGTGATCCCATCCAATCTGATTCGGCTACATTTTCAATTTCGGGGATGTTGTTTCGCAGGGCGTCCGCCAATTTTAGGGATGTGCTGCTAAAAGTGAGGGTTTCGCCATTACTGTTAAAGTTTCGCCATACCTGGTACAATTGTTCATATTCCGGTAAATTCCGGTCATAAGAATATTGGTATTGTACCCACAAGCCAATAACCAGCGCCACAGCCATCCCGGCTGCAAGGCCAAGAATATTCAGGAGGCTATAAACCTTGTTATTTAAAATATTGCGCCAGGCGATCTTTAAATAGTTTTTTATCATGATAACCGAGTTGAAATAAATATAACTAATAAAGTTTTAATCATGCCAAAATACAAGCCAAAATAGTAAGTATTTGATTGTGAGTGAATTGATATATCTTATAACCATTGACTGTATCATAAGCGAACATCAATTGTTCGTTTATGAAATGATGATTAGATGGATTTCTGACTATGAATTATGATGATTGACTTTGGTATGAAATGCCTCCTGGAATATCCACATATGGGCTTGAATGTAAAAAAAGTAATTGCTTAAAATGTTTTTGCTCCTCAATCGTCTAAATGGGTAAACACAACCTCTATGGAAACATCATTTTTACAAAATATAAAAAAACGCGCCGGTAGACTGATCGAACCGGCTTTATTAAAATCAGGGCGTGTACTGGAAGTTCGGTATTGGAAATCCGCTACGATGATAGAGATCGACCTTCATTTGCCTGAAGCTGATATGCAGCAATGGGCAGAAGTACCTGCTGTTAAATTCAGGGTCAGCGACCTTACTTTCCGGGATTATACCCCGACTGGCTGGGATGCAGAAACACACACCTGCACATTGCTGATTGATGCTGCACATTTCGGCCCGGGTAGCGATTGGGCCAGAGAACTACGAAAAAATGATATAGTGAATTACTTGAAGATTGAAATGACCCGCCATGCACCGAACCCAACCGCGTTGATTGTTGGATTGGGCGATGAAAGTAGTATGGGGCATTTGCTCGGCCTGCAGCAATTGGTGCACCCCGTTACCCGTTTTATCGGTGCTATCGCCATAGGTAATGAAGGTCACCGGGACGAATTTCTCCAGTATTTTAGGTCGCCACTGGAACCCCTTGCCCGCGAAGATGAATACGGCGTGGACAGCCTGATCAGTTGGGTAAAGCTACAAGGCTTTTGCAGCGCGCATACCTATTTCTACCTGGCCGGTAACAATACACTGGTTAGCCAGCTGCGTCGGTCTTTAAGGCAGCTGGGGTATCTTCCTGATCAAATTATGGTAAAAGGGTTCTGGTCATAAAAAACGGACGGTACTATACGATTGGATAATTTGTAAATTCCTTATGCCTCAATATACTCCGTTTCAATTCCTTTGCTTTCGCCTATATTTAGCAGCATATCTGCCGTCATCTTTTTTAGGTCGAATTGCGGTTGCCATCCCCAGTCCTTGCGTGCCTGTTCATCTTTAATGCTGGCGGGCCAGCTGTTGGCAATTTCATTCCGGTAATCAGGTTCATAAGTTATCTGGAATTCCGGTAGATGCGTTTTAATCGCCGCGGCCAGGTCGCAAGGGGCGAAACTCATCCCGGCAAGGTTGTATGAGGTGCGGATGCTGATATTTTCCTTTGGTGCATGCATTAGTTCCATCGTCGCCCGGATAGCATCAGGCATATACATCATGGGTAAGCAATTATCTTCTGTAAGAAAGCAGGTGTAATGCCCAGTTTCCAGTGCCTTGTGAAAAATATCAATGGCATAATCTGTTGTACCTCCGCCCGGTGGGGTGCTGTAGGAGATTAAGCCGGGATAACGCAGGCTGCGTACATCTACGCCAAACTTATCAAAGTAGTACTGGCACCAGTATTCACCAGCTCTTTTGCTAATCCCGTAAACAGTATTGGGTTCTATTCGGGTATTCTGAGGGCAGTTGTATTTCGGTGAGCTTGGGCCGAATATAGCAATGCTGCTTGGCCAGAATATTTTATCCAGCTGGAAATCTTTGGCGATTTCCAATACAGAAAGCAGGCTCTGTACATTGAGTTTCCAGGCCATACCCGGATGTTGTTCGCCTGTGGCTGATAACATCGCGGCTAATAAGTAAACCTGGGTAACCTCCAGATCCTGAATTACCTGCCTTAATTTTGTTGCATCAAGCACATCCAGTTCGATACGATCAGAACCGGGTTTAATGGTTTTATCCGCAGCAATCACATTTTCGCGTCCATATTCCTGTCGAAGAGCTATGGTGAGTTCTGTACCGATCTGCCCGGCAGCACCGATAACCAGTATAATTTGTTTCTTCATTGTACTATTCATGTTTATATAGTAATAAGCCGTAAGGTATTTTTGGATCGATCCAGGTTGATTTTGGTGGGAGATTAAGGCCAGCATCAGCAGCTATGCAAAGTTGATCAACCGTCATCGGGCAAAGTGTAAAGCCAATCGCATTCGGATTTTCCCGAAAAAGTAGCTCCATTTCCGGCATAGCTTTTTCACCGCCGGTATGTTTTAAGCGCTGGTCAGTAGCAGGGTCGGTGATATGAAATAAGCGCGATAAGATAAAATCCTGCAGAATGGATACATCGAGGATATTGTTATTTAAACTATAGGTGTTTGGCTTAGCTCTTAAATGATACCAGTTGCCTTGTATATACATTCCCATCTTTCGTTCTTCAAAAGGTTGTACAGGGTTGTTATCAAATGATTCCTGTATATAAAAATGAGGTAGTAGCTGATTGAATAGCCATTCCTTACTAGTAGGCAGATCAGGAAGAACCACGCGGTTATATTTCCGGATTTTGACCTCTTGTGTGGACATATAAAGTGCGGAAATGGTATTAAAAAGCGGTTTCCCGTTTTTTGCCTGTTCCTGCAAAAGCAATTGTGCTGAATGCTTGCGATGGTGGCCATCCGCCAGGTATACGGATTCAATGCCGGCAAATGCAGAAATTAATTGCTCCAGTATTTCAGGTTTTTCAATTTTCCAAAGTTGATGAATGCCAGCAACGCTCTCATAACGCACATCGGGAAAGCCCTGTTTGTTTGCTGCGATAATAGCATCAATCTCATCGTTCGGCGTATAGGTTAGTAGGATCGGGCTGCCTTCCAGGCCGGTATGTTCCCGGTAATTTTTTATGCGGCGAACGCTGTCGTCAAAGGTGAGCTCATGTGTTTTGATAGGTTCCTCGAGGTCAGTCTGCACCCAAATTCCGACTTGCTTGTAAAGTGGATGTGCCACTTCATAAACATAAATACAAGGGGTTGCATCGAGCCATAAACGTTCACTTTCCAGCAACTGCTTTAAGGTGTTATTGATGTCGTTATAGGCTAATGACTGCATCTCCGAGGTTTCGGGCCTTAGTCGTGCTCCTGTTTCGAGCAGGGTTTTCAGTGGTGGCAAACCTTCAGGCATTTCAGCATTACCCGCAACAGATTCCGCCTGCGGCTTGGTAAAGACCAACTGATCAGCGTAAAAAGGATTGGGATGTATTGCCCTGAAGGGTTTGATAGTGGCCATAGTTTAGCTTAGTAAGTTGATTGAAACGGAACAGCCGTTTCCGCATAGGCCTGCATACATCCAACCAAAGCTTTTACGCTTTCATAAGGGAGTGCATTATAAAGCGAAGCCCGGAAACCACCAACCGTGCGGTAGCCTTTGATGCCAACCATTCCTGATTTTGCCGCATAGGTTAAGAAATTAGCCTCATTCGCTGGGTTTTCCATACGAAAGGTTACATTCATCAACGAGCGGTGTTCGCGGGCGGCTGTACCCTTAAACAGCGGATTACGGTCTATTTCATCGTATAATAATTGTGCTTTGGCAAGGTTTTCCTTGGCTATGATTTTCACGCCACCTTTCTCCTTCAACCATTGCAGGTTGAGCATCGCGGTATATATCGAGAATACGGGTGGTGTATTATACATTGAGCCATTGTCCCGGTAAATGCGGTAATCCAGCATGGACGGAACCGGGTGTTTGACACTATCCAGGAATTGGTTTTTTGCAATCACGATGGTCAGGCCTGCAGGGCCAGTGTTCTTTTGAGCGCCTGCATAAATTAAGTCGAAATCTTTAACATCTATCTCGCGGCTGAAAATATCCGATGACATATCGCAAACTACAGGAACGGGTGATTTCAGCGCTCCCCACATTTGTGTGCCTTCAATGGTATTGTTACTGGTGTAATGGAAATAAGCGGCATCCTCAGGTATTGTGTAATCCTCCGGAAGATGGGTATAGCCGACATCTTTACTAGACCCGATTACGTTCACTTTTCCAAAAAGCTGAGCTTCTTTAATCGCTTTAACGCCAAAATATCCGGCATCAAGATAGGCGGCTTCTTTTTGGCTACCCTGCAAGAAATTCATTGGCACCATGCAAAACTGCATACTGGCGCCTCCCTGTAAAAAGAGCACGCTGTAATCATCCGGAACATTCAACAGTTCGCGAATCAGCATTTCTGTTTCTTTAACAACACTTTCAAATTCGGGCGAGCGATGTGAAATTTCAAGGATAGATAAGCCTACCGGATCCCATCTTTTTACGGCTTCGGCAGCACGTTGCAAAACAGTTTGCGGTAGGATACAGGGGCCTGCACCAAAGTTATGTTTAAGGATTGCTGACATCGTCTGAATAATTGATTGTTTTATGCTGCAAAGTTTCAGTATTTAAGGATTATTACCTATACATTGAGTGTTATTTAGGTGTTTAACCTATTTAATGTAATTTTTTTAGTTAAAACACCTTTTCATAATCTTTAAAAGACTGTTTTGTAGGTATTTTACTAGTTTCAATACACTATGTTGTTAACTTATTTATGCAAATATTCATCAGGTTTTGAATGATATTCGCTTTATTTAATCGTTTATATTTACCTTAGGCCCACAGGTTATATAATAAATATAAGCTGTACTTTTTACACTAAGCTATGTTAAAATGAAAAAGAAACTGGACAAGTTTGATATTGGTATTCTGGACATTTTGCAACAGGATTGCCGTACATCCTGTAAGAAAATAGGAGCACAGGTCGGCTTGTCTGAAACGCCGGTGCAGGTACGCATTCAGCATATGTTTAAGGGAGGGTATATCAAGCGGTTTACAGCAATTCTGGATGCTAAAAAGGTTGGTTATGGATTGATTGGGTATGTACAGGCAAAGCTGATTGAGCATACGGAAGAAAGCCTGACAAGTTTTATGACAGAAGCGGTAAAGTTAAAGGAAGTAAAGGAATGCTACCATATGTCGGGTGCCTATGATTTTTTGATGCGTGTGATCATCAGTGATATGGATGAATACAGCCAGATTTTGTTAAAAAAGCTGGCCAGGTTACCCGGAAAACCTCATTTTGAAAGCTTTTTTGTGATGGCAGAGGGGAAATGCGAAACTTCCTTTGATGTAAGATAAATCCGAAGTAAAAGAGGGTATAAAACAGAAAAGGTCTTAGTTAAACTAAGACCTCTTTACCAGTGCCCCAAAACGTGCACTTTACGCGTTATTTTTAATGATATGTGGCTCTTGCTAACTTATTAAAAGGTTTTGATTGAAGTCCTCCGGAAAAGACTTTAACCATTCTCTTAAGCACCCATAGTGCCCGTCTTAACTTTTCCAGCCCGCTTGTAGTTGGCAATAATCACTCCCTTTGGCGTAACCAAACTCTCTGTTAGTGTAAATGCTGCCGGAATAGTGCCTTTGTCAAACAACTTTTTTCCTTCACCAAGGATCACAGGGTAAATTTTGAGCCAGAGTTCGTCCACTAAATCATGCTTAAGTAGTAGCTGAGTAAGCTCGCCACTACCCCAAACTTTGATGTCAGAGCCTTCTGAGTTTTTGAGCTTTTCGATGTCTGCCACGCTTGTAAGGAACACTGAGTTTTTCCAATCTGACTTTTTCATGGTGTTGGACATGACGTATTTTGTGACATCATTGATACCTGGCCAATGCTCCGCATGCTTAGGCCAGAAACCGGCAAAAATTTCAAATGTTTTTCTACCCACAAGAATATCTGTAGGCTCCATCTGTTTTTGCATAGCCTTAGTACTAACCTCGTCAACATATGGTGCACTCCAGCCACCATAATTGAAACCGCCTGATGTATCTTCCTCGGGCCCACCTGGTGCTTGCATTATTCCATCTAATGTAATAAATGATAAAACAATAATTTTTCTCATGGTATGCCGTCAGTGATTATAGTGCTGACTCCGCACTTTTATGTTTGTTTATTCCGTTACGGTTCAAAACTGCTTGATTGTTAGGGATTCAATGAGTAGAAATAAAGAATCGACTGAGAAAACTTTCCCCGCCGGCTCTGGCGTTGCCACTAATGTAAAATAAGTTAATAGTCATGAACATCTATTTATAGATTCTTGTGTATTTGGTTGGTACGCCATAAATGCCTGCGACGATTTCAATAAATTCAATTATTGTTCCCGCAGGGGCGTCTCCAACAAACCCTGCTGAGAAGGAACATGTACTACTCATTTATTTTCGAGTTGTTCTGCCAACCCGATAAGAAGCCCCTCGATTCCGCGAATGTAGCAGAGCCGATACGAGTTCTCGTACTGAACCACTTCGCCAACGAGCTGAGCGCCATGCTTGCTGAGCCTGGATACCATCTCGTCAATGTTTTCAACAGCGAACATGACGCGTAGGTAGCCGAGGGCGTTCACAGGGGCAGTTCGGTGATCTGAGATAGTAGGAGGGGTGAGGAATCTCGAAAGTTCGAGCCTGCTGTGGCCATCAGGGGTAACCATCATAGCAATCTCTACGCACTGAGAGCCCAGTCCGGTAACGCGACCAGCCCATTCACCTTCGATTGTGGCTCGCCCTTCGAGCTTCAGGCCTATCTCCGTGAAAAAAGAGATGGCATCATCGAGTGATTCTACAACGATGCCGACATTGTCCATCCTTAGTAATTTGCTTTTTGCCATAGCTTTATCTCCTCCTTATGTATACAAAGTTATTATCTTAAAGTGTTACAGATTCATTTTTTTATACTCTGCAGAGTAGATTTAAAAGAATAAAAGGATTCCTATAATTGGTTTATTATTGAGTAATAAACTTCGCTGTGCTCGAACCAAAATGTGCCTCTATTTGCTTTAAATGCAGTTTTAAAATTGACTAAAATAGAAAACGGCCTTAACAATATTGTTAAGGCCGTTTGTGCACCCTCATGGGCTAATCATTTTATTTGACAATAATAGTTTTGCTTTGCGTGGTATGAGCGCTAAAATAGCCCAGGGTAACAGGTGTAATATTTGTAGGCGGGTTAGATGGTGTTACGCTACCACCAGGCCCGTTGGCCTGCGCTTGCATCAGGGTTTCCCAGTAAGTATAAACAGGTTTATCGATGCATTGCATTTCCACCGTAACGGTATCACCCGAAAAGATCCCCTTATCTACACTGCTGCTGGCAGTATTCTCAAACAGGTCAATACTAACATACCGCCCATCATTAAACTGATCGTTGTACGCATAAATGTCATTCGCTTGCACATTGTTCACATATAGTACAAAACGGTATTGGTTAGCTATACCCGCAGGGTCCTGGTAATAAACGGTGACGAGCTTTTTATGGTCGCTCGTCTGGATTACATCATTCTTTGAAGTTAGCGAGTCTAAATTGACAACAGCGGGCATCTTGGAACTAGCGGTGTAGGTCTTTCCCCCGGTGGTAACAGTCATGGTATAGGTATTGCCGGGGATACCAGTCAGCTGGCTGTTGGAATAAGTACCGGAAGGCCCCTCGGTAAAGGTATAAGCATTGCCATTTTGGTCGCTTACGCTGATCGTGGCACCGGTTACCGGCGGATAGGTATTCGTATTAGTGAAAGGCACGTTAGTGCTTAGTTTGATGATTTGCGGACCGGCAGTATTGGTAATATTACCTTCAATAACCAGTTGACCGGTATTATTGCCCAGCTTTAAGTCGATCACTTTGGTACAGGAAGCCAGTGCGAATAAGGAAAAAAGATATATAGTTATTTTTAAAGCTTTCATGTCTGATTAAAATTTAAAGTTCCAGGTAACTGAAGGGATCGGTGTAGCAAAAATGCTGGTTTCCAGCGCTTCAGTGGTATTCGGTACTGTTTTGCTGTTTTGGAAAGTAATGCTGTAAGGATCACGGTGCCCATATACGTTATAAATACTGAACGTCCAGCTGGAATGATATTTCTTATGTTGCTTACCTTCTAAAGTAGCACCGATATCCAGCCTGTTGTTAGATGGTTCGCGGTAACCATTGCGTTCCGAATAAGAAAACGTGGTTAAGCCACCAACCTCATATTTACCTGTCGGATAGGTAACTGCATTCCCGGTTTGGTAGATAAATGTACTTGACAATGACCAACGCTTGGTTAACTGATAAATGCCGACCACGGAAAGGTCATGTGTACGATCCTGCGTAGCGGGGAAATAGTTACCATTATTAATGGCAGCGAACTTATCCTCTGTACGCGACAATGTATAACCGATCCAGCCATTGAAGCGGCCGTATTTTTTCTTCAAAAACAATTCCAGCCCGTAAGCCCTGCCCGAACCGTAAACCAATTGCGATTCCACATCCTCATTCACTAATAATTGAGCGCCGTCTTTATAGTTGATCTGGTTTTGTAACCATTTGTAATAGATTTCAGCCGAGAACTCAAAGATATTATCGCTAAAATTCCGGAACCAACCTGTGGAAACCTGGTCAGCGATTTCGGGTTTGATGTTATTGCTGCTCATCACATATAGGTCAGTTGGTGAACTGGTGGTCGAGTTGGTCAGCAGGTGGATGTTCTGGGTGTTACGATTGTAAGAGAATTTAACCGAACTCACATCATTCAGCTGATAGCTTGAGGATAGGCGTGGCTCGAGGTTGAGGTATGATTTAGCTACTTGTCCTGACCCATAAGTCGAGGTTGATAGCACATCTCCCGCTGCATCATAAGTATTAAAAGAGCCAGGGCCGAATAGAAAGAAGCCACTAAGCCTTAAGCCGTACAAAATAGTCAGCTTATCACTGGCTTTCCAGTCGTCGCTTACATAAGCTGTCGTTTCAAACCCATAGCGTTGCTGCACAGAAATATCATTAAAGCTGGATGCGGAATTTGAAGTAATATCACCCGGCGCGATGGTATGGTGCAGGATATTGACACCAAATTTGATCGTATGGTTGCTGCTCAATGAGTATTGCAGGTCTTCTTTTAAATTGATGTCGTTTATTTTAGACGTCGCCTTAAAATTATTATCACTTAGAAAGCTCTGGATAACATAATTGTAATTACTGAAGATTAGCGAGGTGTTGGAAAATAACTTACTGTTAAAAATATGGTTGTACCTGATGGTACCGGTTGCATTACCCCAGTTTGTTCCGAACGTATTTTTTAGGCCGATCACATCCTTGCCAAAATAACCCGAAAGATAGATCGCATTTTTGTCATCAAAATGATAATTGGCTTTGGCATTGATGTCGTAAAAATAAAGCGAACTTCCTTTAATTGTGGAATCCTTGGATGCTTTTAAAAAAAGATCAATATAGGTTCGCCTGGCGCTGATCATAAAGGAGCCCTTATCCTTTTGGATAGGCCCTTCTACTTTGATACGGGATGCAATTAATCCTAAACCGCCCTGAACCGTAAAATCCTTATCATTACCATCCAGCATTTTTACATCCAATACCGACGATAAACGGCCACCGTATTCTGCCGGCATCCCGCCTTTGTAAATGCTCACGTCCTTGATTGCATCGGAGTTAAAAGTAGAAAAGAAGCCGAATAAATGCGATGCATTATACACCGTGGCTTCATCCAACAGGATTAGGTTCTGGTCAGCAGCGCCGCCGCGTACATAAAAACCAGTATTACCTTCACCGGCAGATTTAACGCCCGGCATTAAGGTAATGGTTTTTAAAATGTCTTTTTCACCCAGTACAACCGGTACCTGGTTAATCTGGGTCATATTCAGCTTTTCCACGCCCATTTGCGGCGAGGTGATCTGATCGTTATTTGGCCGGTTGGCACTGATAACCACTTCTGTTAAACTGCCGCTGGATGTGAGTGCCATGGCTATCGTTTCATCCGCGTGAAGAGAAACCGTTTTTTCAATTGTTTGATACCCCACGTAAGAAAAAAGCAAGGTATAATTGCCTGCCGGAGCGGTTAATGAATAAAAACCATAGCTATTAGTTGCTGTGCCGACTGAAGGAAGTTCTTTGATCCTTACAGTGGCTCCAATCAGTGTTTCGCCGGTTGCCGAGTCTTTAATGGTTCCGCTGATGGTATATTTTTTTTGGCCGAGGGCAGATAAGGTAATGAATGAGAAACAAAAGAGTATAAGTAATTTGGCCATAGTTGTTATTTTACCGCTAAGATATGGGAGATATTGAGATTAACTTTTCATATTATACCAAAACAGTTACTTATTATACCAAAGTGCCTGTGGTACATAGAACTAAAAACTCGTATTTTATTTGGTTACTGGTCATTCTCCGCCAGATCCATAAACAGAACGGGATATCAGACCGCTATTTGGTATAATAAATAGCCGGGTTTGTATAATTGACTAGCATGAATAAACATGATTATCTACCTTTAAAATGTTTCTAAACAAAAAGCATGGATCCGGTAACTAATGCAAAGCCCTTTAACAACGATATCATTCTTAAATTTATTATAGATCGGAAGTATAGGATACTGCGGCATCTAATTTTGATCATGCTTTTGGGAGCCGTATTTTATACGAGCAAGACAGATTTTTCTGACCCATTAAGTACATATCTTAAAGTTAGCACATTTTCCATTTTGTTATCCTTGTTTTACATCAACATGTACTGGTTGGTTCCAAAATTTCTTTTTAAAGACAGTTACCTGGGTTATTTTTTTTGGAACATTGTTTTGTCTCTCCTTGTTGTGCTGGTAGGGATAGGTGTAAAGCATTATTTAATCACTCATTCTAAACCACCTGCTTACCCTAGGGATGACTCGAATTTGTTTATTTTTTATTTTTTTTTTACCGTACTGATAGGCGCTTCCGCGGCGATAAAACTTTTCCAGCGGTGGATTGCTGATTCTCAACGAATCAATGAGTTGGAAACAGCTACCATACAATCGGAGCTTGAAAATTTGAAAAAGCAGATCAATCCTCATTTTCTTTTCAATACCTTAAATAACGTTAATGTATTAACCAAAAAAGACCCGGAAAAAGCATCCCAAATATTAATGAAATTAAGTGACCTTTTGCGTTACCAATTGTATGACAGTGCGCGGGCAAAGATATTCCTGACCGCCGACATCCACTTTCTGGAAGATTTCCTGAACCTGGAAAAGATCAGGCGTGATAACTTTGATTTTACCATTACCCAGGAGGGGGCATTGCAAGGGCTTGAAATTCCCCCTTTATTATTTATAACATTTGTAGAAAATGCGGTGAAACACAATATTGATGCAGAGGAACGTTCTTTTGTGTATGTGTTTTTTTCTATCGTAGATGAAGAGCTTCATTTTCATTGTATTAATTCTAAACCGAAAATAACTGTTAAACGCAATGGAAGCGGCGGATTAGGTTTAGCAAATGTAAAGCGCAGGCTGGAATTGATTTATCCTGACAGGCATGATTTGCGGATAACTGATAATGTTGAAACCTTCGATGTGCAATTAATTATAAAAAAATGAGAGCAATTATTGTTGATGATGAGCCGTTGGCAAGGGACGCTATAGAGCTGTTAACAGCCAGGATGGCAAATTTAGAGATCACAGCAACATTCAGCAGTGCCCTGGCCGCTTCAAAATACATCAATGAAAACCCCGTTGACCTCATCTTTCTTGATATTGAAATGCCCGGGATTAACGGGATTGAATTTGCCAAAACCATTCCGGAGAAGACCCTTGTGATATTTACCACCGCATACTCGGAATATGCGTTGGACGGATATGACCTGGATGCGATTGATTACCTGGTAAAACCAGTTAAAGAGGAGCGTTTTCAAAAAGCAGTAAATAAAGCCATCGCCTACCACCAACTATTAGATGGCAAAGCCTCCACAAGTGAAATACAAAACTACGGCGATGACTATTTCTTTGTTAAATCGGAAAGGAAATTTATTAAAATATACTTTAAGGATATCCTTTTTATTGAAGGGCTGAAAGACTATGTGGTGATGCAAACCGACGATCAAAGAATTATGACGGCAATGAATATCAAAACGATCCATGACCAGCTGCCGCAACATATTTTTGTACGGATCGGTAAATCCTACGTGATCAATATAAAAGAGATTGCCTCTTTTGACAATAACACCGTAATGATCAGAAAATATGAAATCCCGATAGGTAATACTTATAGAAATTATTTTTTCGATAATTTTATTACAAAGAAAGTTATTGGCAGATAATTGAAAATTTGTTTAAAGTAAAGCTACGCCTTTAGGTAAAATACATTGTGTTGTTTTTATTAGTATTTTAATCTTATAGTGGTTATTTAAAGCAATAAAAAGGCCCCAACCTTTTAAAGAACGTCTTGTTCAGTACCCCAACTGGGTGCTTCTCGAACCATTTTATAGAAGATTTGAGAAAATTATCGTCAATTACTCTTTGTTAGTATAGGCCATTTGAAACAACAAAAAATCCCTGTTTCTGGAAGAAACAGGGATTTGAAAGAAACTTATACTTTGAAACAATTATTTTAATGCGTAGTTGGTGAAACCACCGTCAACCAATAATTCGGTCTCATGGTCTTTCATTTTTTGGGCTTATGAATTTAAAAACCATACATACCACCGGAAACGGAAATTTGCTCTCCCGTAATCCAGGCTGCATCATCAGAAGCAAGAAATACGGCAGCTTTTGCAATATCGCCGGGCTGGCCTCTGCGACCAAGCGGTGTATTGGCAATAAACATCTTTTCATACTCACTGCCGGCAGTGACACCCGCACTGGTTGCACCTTCCGTTTCTGTAGCGCCCGGCAAAATTGAATTGATACGAACGTTTTTAGCACCAAGTTCTTTCGACAAAGAAATCGTTATGGCATCTAATGCCGCTTTAGTTGCGGAATACAAGGAGGCACCCGGCAGCGGCATTTTGCTAGCACCCGAACTGATATTGATGATATTGCCGCCTTTATTACCAAACAGTTTCAAAGCTGACTGTATTGTAAGTATAGGGCCAAGTACATTGACATTAAAACTATTATGAAAAGTTTCTGCTGCTATCAGTTCAATAGGTGCATATCCCTGATAAACCGCGTTGTTTACCAAAATATCCAACGTGCCGAAAGCCTTTTCTGTTTCTTCAAAAAGCCTGGCCACATCGGCTTCGTTCGATACGTCGGCCTGCACCGCAATGGCTATACCGCCATTGTCGGTGATCTCCTTAACGACTTTATCTGCGCCTTCCTTACTGGAGGCATAATTCACCACTACCTTTGCGCCCGCTGCCGCAAATTGTTTTGCGATAGCTGCACCTATTCCTTTTGATGCACCGGTAACTACCGCTACTTTGTTTTTTAATTTACTCATGAGTTCTATTAATTAAGATTTTCTATTACTAGTCATTAGTCGAACTTAACCAAGTCCTGAAAGATCAGTTGACCCCAGATATTTCCATGCGCCTGCACCAGCAGCCCACCTTCTGAAAGCCCGCCAAGTTTGACCGCCGCGAAACCTAGATCTTCCGCAAGTGCTGCGATCTCAGCAGTTGCGTCGTCATCGTCGCTAGCCAGGAACACGACCCTACTGCCACCATGTACGGCCGGATCCTGGTCAAGGATGGCAGCGCCCAAATGGTTGAAGCCTTTAACGAGTTTCCCACCGGTGAAAGCCTGCGCTACAAATTTGGCAGAAGGCAGCCCTCCCAGCTTTTCGGAGGGCACGCCGTAGGCATTGGTGACATCAACGATGATCTTTCCCTGCCAGTTAGGCATCGCCTTGGCAACGTCCGGGTGCGACTCAAAATGCACCGCCAAAAAGATGACGTCCGCCTTGACTGCTTCCGCCAGTGTTGTGGGATTGATCCCAGGTCCGATCGCGGCGGCCTCAGATGCGAAGCTTTCCGGGGCACGCGTGGTGGCAACCGATACTTCGATGCCTTTACGGGCGAAGGCCTTCGCCAGCGCCTTGCCAATCTTGCCAAAGCCGATAATTGCGTAGCTTTTGGCTACGTTGTTTTGTGAATTATTCATTTTGAGAATTTTTAAATTATTTTGATAAATAGGTCATGCCGCCATCCACAAGGAGTTCGGCACCCAACATAAACAAAGAATCATCAGAGGCCAGAAAAACGGCTGTTTTACCAATGTCAGTAGGTTGCCCGATCCTGCCTGTCGGCATTACACTTGCAAAGTGTTTTTTTACCGCTTCCATTTGTTCTGCGGGAACAAACTTGTCAAATGCTGGTGTATCTGTGGTGCCTGGTGTGATGACATTTGCCCTGATGTTTCTATCCAAAAGGTCGCTTGAAAATGCTTTTGCCAAATAGATGACCGCCGCTTTTGCTGCGCCATAAAGCGTGAAATTCGCGTAGGCCCTATGTGCCGCATTTGACCCGATCAGAATAATAGAACCACCATCATTCATATAGGGGAGTGCTTTTTGAACCGTGAAGTAAACACTTTTCAGGTTTAGATTAATTGCCTTGTCAAAGTCGGCTTCGCCGGTGGTTGCCACAGTTCCCACAGCTCCACCACCCGCATTGGCTACGATCACGTCTATTTTTCCAAATTTTTCAGCTGTTTCTTTAAACACCCTTTCCAGGTCGGCAAGGCTGGTCACATCGGCGTTGATGGCGATAAAATTATCCCCCAGTTTCGCCACAGCGCTATCCAACGTTTCCGGATTTCTGCCGACGATAACCCCCTTTGCACCTTCATTCTTGAATTCCAGGGCAATGCCCAATCCAATACCGCTATTGCCGCCCGTGATTACAGCTACTTTATTTGTTAATCTGCTCATTTTTAATTTATTATTAAATTTGTTTCGCAAAGTTACTATCATTAGTTTATATTTGTAACTAACATAGATTATTCTGGTTACTGCCAGGTAACTACAAATTTGAAAATATGAGAGACGAGAGATTTTGCGCTTCGAATTGCTCCTTTACGAGAGCTATCGGCACTATAGGTAATAAATGGAAACCAATCATCATTAATGTTATCGGCACCCGTACCGTTCGTTTTGGTCAGCTGGATTCCATTATACCGCTCATTTCAAGGAAAGTACTGACCGAACAACTCAAGGAGTTGGAAGAAGACGGACTATTGGAAAGATTGGCCTATAAGGAACTACCGCCCAGGGTAGAATATAAGTTGTCTGAAAAAGGCTTAGCTTTTTTGCCAATTCTAGAAAATATAAAAGAATGGAATTGCAAATATGAGGTAGCTTTAACACCCAAAGAGACTGATAGAGTAACTTATGCCAAATAGCGTAAGGCCGAAAGCTGACAATGAGCGGTAAATGGAAAATATCCATCATATCATCCCTTTGCTGTTAAACGACTTTTCTGAGATATGCAAACCCAGTTGTGCTCAAACCAAAAAGTGCGTCCAGGTGCTTAGAATGCAGATTGTAAATCGATAAAATATAAAAACGGCCTTACGATATCGTAAAGGCCGTTTGTGCACCCTAATGGGTGCTTCTCGAACCATTTTATGAAAGATTTAAGAGCATTATCCTCATTGTCAATATTTTAAGACAGTTAAAAAAACAAAGGTATTTCTTGAAATCAATAGATGTCGAATCCCTAATTATCAACTTTTAAATCCCCGAATAATAGCAATAACAACAAATGTGAGTGCAATTATCTTAAATAAAGATGGCTTATGCTCTTCTTCAAATTCCTCTTCCCGAGTATTTTCTTCGAATGTTATTTGGTCGGTATCAATTAGGACTGGAATTTGAAGATTTCCTTTCTGATATGCTATTTCAGGTGTTTGGCTTTAAGTTAAAATTATCCGAACTCTTTTGTAATTGTTTCATGCTAATGTCCCAAAGCAATTCTCTGTTCTCTTTAGTATTGAATTTGTTTTTAGTGGCAACGGCTTTTGAGTTTTTGAAATATTTTCCTGAAACATTGTTTACCTCTTCGGATGAAGCAAGATAAATGGAGGTAACTGCTCCTTTTTCGGGGCTAACTGAAAACGGTCTGGTTATATAGCTAAATATTTTTAACATCCCCGGAGCATTGGAAACCATTTGCGTTCTTACAATACCCGGATCAACATTATTTACGGTTACTTTGGTTCCTTTTACCTGTTCGGCAAGTTGCATGGTAAACATTACCGTAAACAGTTTGGTATCTGCGTAGGTATCTAAAATAGCAAATTTCTTTTCGCTTTGAAGGTTATCAATATCAAACTTTCCCTTTGAATATACCATAGAACTTAAATTGATAATTCTTCCATTAGTACTTTTCTTAATATAGTCAAGCAATAGATTGCTAAGAAAAAACTGTGATAGATAATTTACCTGATAGCACATCTCATAACCATCTTCGGTTAATTTTCTTTCCGCAGAAAATATTCCTATGTTATTGATAAGTACATCTAATTTGGTATACCTGCTTTTAAACGTCTCAACTAATTGATGTATTTGTTTAAGAGACGTAAAATCTGCAAGTAGGTAATCCACAGTGCTACCTGTAAAAGATTCCTCGATTTCTTTTTTTACAGCTTCTGTTTTATTTTTATTTCGTCCTACAATTACAATTTTATATCCCTTTTTAGCCAGCGCTAAAGCTGTTTGCTTTCCTATGCCATCAGTGGCACCTGTTATTAAACATATTTGTTGGTTCATTTTCGTTTATTTTAGTTAATTAATTTTACTATTTTGATTAAAGGAAGTTGACCCTGTATGGCGAGCCTGATGATTAATGCGACTTAGTATATATTTCCATACTGTTCCTTTGTAAATTGGCTACCTCAAGAATTTTCAAATGGTCATGCACATCCGTGACGAGCGTAACGAGCTTATTTGTTGAAATGTCGCATAGACGTTCTTCAATTCAGTTAGCACCCCTGCTACTTTCAGCTGGGGGCAATAGCCATCGCACCTTCATTCAAGCATACTTTTAGAATATCATTGGCAATCGGGCTTTCATTGCCGACAACGATAGAGACATTATTGACAAGTAAATTATTCATTTTGACTATATCAAACCAAAAAGTTTGACGCAGCAAAATTCAGTCATTCAGATAGATGGTGAAAGGTCTATATGGAGGGATAATTGGTCTATACGGTGACTAATAAGATTCCCGCAGAATGTCGGTATTCTGATGGTGAAGTGCCTGTATGCTTCTTGAAATATTTGCCAAAGAAAGACTGGTCACTGAATCGTAATGTTTCTGCTACTTGAGCTACATTCATACCTCTTGAGGACAGTAACAATTTAGCTTCTTTGATTACAGCTATATCAATAAGCTCGCCGCAGGTTTTACCCGCTACTTCCTTTACGACTTTAGAAAGGTATCGCGATGTAACAAACAGGGTATCGGCATAATATCGGACACTTCTTTCCCGTTTAAAATTTTCAGAGACAAGTTTTAGAAAATCACTTGTCAATTCCTCTTTGCGGCCAAGACGGTTTGTTGAATAAGAATTATTCGAGATTACAATATCTAAGGTGTTATAGACTACTGACAAAAAACTATGGTGTAAGGCTGCATCAGTATAATTTGTGGGTTCAGTAAGCTTTGCCTTGTTATATATGCTCGATATATCATTGGCCAAAACATCTGCCCTTTCTTTTGTTAATGCGTATTTGAAACTGATTTTATCTGTGCTTAATTGCACGGCTTCCATACTTTTGAAATATACGCCAGCGTGTTCCAGATAATCGTTGCTGAAGGATAGTGCCTGAAAGGAATAATCCTGTGAAAAATTTAAAAACTGTATAATTGATCCGGGCAGAGCGAAAAAGAGTTCATTTTTTTTAAGTTCATAGGTATTCAAGTTAGCCTTCACTTTTACATTACCACCGAGGACAACGAAAAGTGCGAAGGTGCTCAGCCTGACTGGACGATCCATTATCATGGACGTGTGATTCTCCTGGGAAAAAGCACGCATGCCGCCATAATTTACCGAGGAATCAGCCTGGTCATAACATTTTATATGGGCTTCTTTTGTACCTAAAGAGAGCATTATAAATAAATAAAATTGTTATTTTAAATAAGACGTTCAACGGCTATCTATCTTTTAGATTTCAATTATTATCCTAATGGCCCCAAGCCTCTATCAACATGATAGTTTTGCCTTGTGAGCCAAGCCTCACGATCTGATGCAAACAAAGCAACCACTTCAGCAAATTCCTGCGCATTACACACGCAACCCAAATGTAAAACAAAAAAGCTGTCAAGCCAAGCGTCGACGGCTTTTTTCTACACGCCCCGGCTCCGCAAGCACCTTGGCCACGTGGGCAAATTGCTTTGCGGGCATTGAGTAATAATTGGCATTTCTAAAATAGTAACAAAAATCGGTGCTCTACATTCCACTTAAAGCTCCCTTACACCGCCATCCAGCAACAGTTCGGCACCCAGCATAAAAGTTGAGTCGTCCGAGGCCAGGTAAAGAGCGGCGGCGGCCAATTCCTCTGGTTCCGCTACGCGTTTAACTGGCGTAAAATTTCCCATAGCTTCTTTCATGGCAGCAGCTCCTTCAGCGCTGCCGGTAACCGAAGCAAATACAGGTGTATCAACAGGTCCCGGGGTTAAGGCGTTAACGCGTATTTTGCGATCAAGCAGTTCCGCAGAAAAACTGCGGGCAAGTGAACGTACAGCAGCCTTGGTTGCTGAATAAGCCGCATGGTTAGGAATGCCCTTGCCGTTAACTGTCGAAGAAATCAGTACCACCGATGCGCCGTCTTTTAATACCGGAAGGGCTTTTTGTACCGAAAAGAAAGCGCCTTTGAAATTGATATCGCTAACCAGGTCAAATTGTTCTTCGGTAAAATCCGCCAGTGGCGCTAAAATGTAAACACCGGCATTTACGATCAGGGTGTCTACTTTACCAAAATGGTCAGCTACTGTTTGATAAATCCGGGTCAGGTCATCCAGTTTGGAAACGTCGCCCTGAATGCCCAGGCCATTAGGGCCGATCTCGGCGATAGCCTGATCGATAGTTTTTTGGTTGCGCCCGGTAATAGCGACTTTGGCACCTTCCTGTGCAAAACGTTTGGCTATGGCTAAACCAATACCGCTGCTACCCCCGGTAATAACGGCTACTCTATTGTTCAATTTTTGTGACATAATATTAAATTTTAGACCACAAAGTTGGGGATAATCGTACGTGCATAACAATGAACTAGCTTAAGAAAAACGTGTGAACTGGTTCACTTTTTTCGCACCTTGTCGTTACGGATCTTCGACAGAAACTCGCGGGTCATATTAAGATAAGAGGCGAGCGCGTATTGCGGCAGGCGCTGCACCACCTGCGGATATTTGGCAACAAATTCATTATACCGTTCTTCGGCGCTTTGCGTCAAATTAGATACGATGCGCCGCGCCAGGTAAGCCGCCGAGCGCTCGGCCATCACCCGGAACAGTGTCGCCAATTCCAAATTGGCTTCTTTGAGTTGCTGCTCCGTCTGGTGATCAATCTGAAGGATGATGCTATTTTCCAAAGCTTCTACGAACTGCGTAGCCGGCGTCTGGTGAATGTAACTGTTATAGTCCGAAAGCCACCAGTCCTCCACTGCAAACTGTATCGTATGTTCGTTTCCTTTATCATCTATTACATAAGAATGAAAAGCGCCTTTCAACACGTAAATCCGGTATTTAGCGACAAAGCCGGGTTGGATGAGCAATTGTTTTCTTTTGATCTTCACCACCTGAAATGCAGCGATCAGCCGCTCCATATTTTCAGGCGAAAGGTGGGTCTTATGATTTATATTTTCGATAAAGGGCGACAGGTCTTCCATGGCATTAAATTACAAATTAACGCATTTTTTCGGGAAGCATTTTTTGTGAACCAGTTCATCTTTTTTGAGGGGTGGGTTGGGTAGTTTTGCCATCTGCTATCGGGACTGATCCTGATTGGCATTTTTTTACGCATTCAAAAAATAAACATCATGGAAAAATTTGCATTACTCGCACGCCTGGAAGCTAAACCTGGCAAAGAACAGGAAGTCGCTGATTTCATAAAAAGCGCTTTACCTTTGGCTCAAGCCGAAACAGAAACTGTGCGTTGGTACGCCCTTCAAATAGGAGCATCCACTTTCGGTATTTTCGACACCTTTACGGATGAGGCCGGCCGCAACGCGCACCTGGGCGGCGAGATCGCCAAAGCACTGATGGCCAAAGCACCTGAGTTGTTAGCTACCAGTCCGGTAATCGAAAAAGTAGATTTGCTGGCGATTAAATAAATTCTGGCTATTTGCGTAGGCTTTAACCTGCCGGTGCAATGGATCGACGCTGATGGCTTACAGATTAAAGTTATCGGCGCCGCAACGCTCCGCAGTAATCTTTAAGATTATTAGCACCTGAGATTGCTAACATAACCCGGTGCCCAAAGCGCACGTAACAGCCTAATCAGCCTGCCGGATATGCAGCTTACCCACCTGTGGTAACCCAATTGGGCCCGAAACAAAACATGCCCCTATTTGCTTTAAACAAAGGTTTTAAAATTGACTAAAACAAAAAAACGGCCTTTACGATATCGTAAAGGCCGTTTGTGCACCTATCTGGGCTCGAACCAGGGATCAAAAGAGTATGAATTTTTCGGTGTAACCAACTTGCCGTGATGCCAATCATCGTTTCTGAAGTTTATCTATAATTCTAATTCAATTCTTTTAAAAGTTTGATTTCATTAATTTTGTAGCATGGCCATCGATGTATTAGCTGAAATCCCCGGGGTGAATATGCAAGACCTGAGACTGAAAGGTTTTAAGGTGCATGAGCTGCCCGTATCTGTAGATATCCCGGTTTCCCGTGGCAGGCGTGATTTTTATAAAATGGGCCTGGTCACTGGTGAAATGACCGTTGCTTACGGCGATCAAGTTTTAGAACTCAATGATACAGTTCTCTTTTTTGTCAACCCCAATGTACCTCGTTCTGTTGTTCGCCGTTCTACAAACACCACTGGCTATGCCTGTATTTTTACCGAAACTTTTATTACAGGAAGGGAACGGACAGAGATATTGAAAAACTCCCCCTTATTCCATACGGGCGACACACCTGTAATTCCGCTCAATAGTGAACAGGCCGCCTTTATGACCGGCATTTTTCAAAAGATGCTAGCTGTGTACAATGGTGATTATCCTTACAAGGGCGAATTAATCAGGAACTGCATAGAACTGATCATTCACGAAGCATTGAGGATCCAGCCATCGCAAAACGTATCGCAATTCAAAAACGCAGCCACCAGGATCACCCATTTATTCATGGATCTGTTGGAAAGGCAATTCCCCATAGAGCGCACGGACGAACCCCTCAAGCTAAGAACCGCGCAGGACTTTGCCGCAGCACTTTCGGTACATGTAAACTATCTTAACCGCTCCATAAAGGAAATTACCGGCAAGCCTACATCTGTGCACATTGCAGAGCGTATAACCGCTGAAGCAAAAGCCCTTCTGCAATATGCCGACTGGAGCGTGGCAGATATAGCCTATGCTCTCGGCTTCGAATATCCTACCTATTTCAACAACTATTTTAAACGGGTTACTGGTACTAACCCCAAATATTTCCGTAAAGGCAAGGTTTGAAAATCATACTTATTGGTTTGATTATCGTTTGTAGCGTACAAAGTTTAACGAGAACTTTGTTCTATGAAAATATTAGTTACAGGTGCCACCGGAAAGGTAGGCAGTAGATTTGTTCCACGCCTTTTAGCAAAAGGCCATGATGTTAGTATCCTGGTGCGTGATGCCACGAAAGCATCGACATTAGCTGAACTCGGCGCCAGCGTTGTTATTGGAGATTTATTTAATGCAGATACTTTGCCACCCGCATTAGAAGGTATAGATGCAGTGATACACCTGGCCGCACTTTTTCGGACCTTTACTGATAATGAAGGAATTATAAAGACAAACCATGCAGGAACTGTATCGCTTGCAAATGCAGCAATGACAGCAGGCGTAAAAAGATTTATTTTTGTGAGTACCGGCAACGTATACAGTTCAGGCTACAAGCATCCTGCGAGGGAAGATGATGTAGTAAACATTAATGACCCCAGGGCATACTCGTCCAGCAAAATTGCAGCGGAGCAGGAACTCTTTTTGCTGCATAAAAATACAGGCTTTGATGTACGTGTACTGCGTTTAGGTTTTGTTTATGGCGATAAAGATCCTCATATAGAAGAGATCATCCCGTTGCTGAAAAAAATGAAACGTCACTCCGGGTCTAGAATGCACATGGTGCATCACCTGGATGTTGCCCAGGCATTAATTTTACTACTCAATACCAACGGACTGAACGGAGAGATATTCAATGTGGTAGACGATGCACCCATAACATTATACGAACTTGCCGATTCTGTAGGGAAGGCGGCTGATGCCTTTGACCCGGGAGAAGGACCGTTAGCTGATCCGTTTGAAGGAATCCTGGATGTTTCAAAACTCAGGAACAGGACCGGCTTTAGGCCATTGGTGCCAAGTTTTTATGTGGCACGTGATTTGGATATTTTGTAAAATAAGTTGTTAACTTGTTTACATGAGTGATGAGGATGCTATTTCATTGATCAAAAAGGCAATGAGTGGCCATGAACCACAGGTTTGGGCGGATTTGGGTTGCGGTAGCGGAACTTTTACTAAAGCTTTAAATTCTTTACTGCCAGCCGGAAGCCATATTACCGCGGTTGACAGGGAAAAGCAACGGTTGGATTTACTGAATGTCGAGTTCCTGCGGGCAAATTTCGAGCGGGATGATTTGAAGCTTTCGGGGCTGGATGGTATTTTGATGGCCAATGCAATTCATTATGTGGCGGAAAAAACCGCATTGATCAAAAAACTGGAGCCGCTGTTTACAGGCTCGCCCCGTTTTATCATGATTGAATATGATACTGACAGGGCTAATCCATGGGTGCCCTTTCCTATTACTTTTAAGCAATTGCAGATTTTATTCGGGACGCTTTGTTATCATAAGATCGTTAAAGTCAGTGAAAGGCCCTCTGCTTATCGTTCAGGGAATATGTATTGCGCTTTGATCGAAAAATAAGACTAATTGAAGGAATGCCTGAACTCCATTGGTGAAAGGCTGGTCTTGGTCTTGAAAAGCTTACTGAAAGACTGCAAGTGTTCAAATCCGAGTTCATAGGCGATCTCGCTGACCGATAGACTGGTGGTTGACAACTTTTCCTTGGCCAGTTCGATTAGCTTATTGTGCAAATGCTGCTGGGTGTTCTGACCGGTAAGGGATTTAAGCAGTCCGCTGAGATAACCCGGTGAGATATTTAAGTTTTCGGCGATGTAAGTAACGCTGGGTAGTCCTTTTTGAGCAAGAGCACCGCTGTCAAAGTAATTTGCAAGCAAATCTTCCAGTTTGGTTAAGATTTCGTGACTGGCAATTTTGCGGGTAATGAACTGGCGTTGGTAAAACCGTTCCGAATAGGTCAGTAAAAGTTCAAGCTGGGCAATGATCACGCTTTGGCTAAACCTGTCGATGTTGGCATTGTACTCCTGTTCTATATTGTGTGCAATGGCCGTAAGCATAGTTTCCTCCTTATCTGAAAGATAAAGCGCCTCGTAAACAGAGTAATTGAAGAATTCGTATTGTTTAATAGTTTTCGCCAGTGAGGTATTCCATAAAAAATCCGGGTGGATTAGAATCATCCAGCCTTCGGGGCGTTTTGCTGTAGTCATATCGATGGCATCGATGCCGAATAGTTGCCCGGGCGACATGAAGAACAATACCCCTTCGTCAAAGTCGCTGGCCTGCTGCCCGTATTTGAATTTGGCGTGATGCATTTTTTTAAGCGAGATCGAATAAAAGTCGAAGACCAAACTAAACGGAACCTCAGCGATAGGTAGCTGAATGTCATCCATATGTACCAGGCTGATCAGAGGATGCGCCGGATTGGGCAGGCCCGCCGCCCGGTGATATTCGGTGATTGTATGGAAACGGAATAGCTGGTGGTTATTCATAACACAAGATACTTATTTTTGATGATAGACTGCTGTGAACTCCTTAGCGAAATCAGACAATTTAACTTTACCCATTTTGGGTTTATTTTGATGGAAGTTTTCCAGCGTCTTGCCGCTGTGCATAGCTGCCTGCATTTCAACTAATGTCTCTGCCAGTTTTTCAGGTACTTTGGCCATTTTTAGCCCCTGCAGCATTTCCTTGTCCGAAAGCAGCACCCATTTTAACCAGGGTTCGCCTACTGCGCTACCAATTATCTTTGCCGCCTCGTTGCAGGTCATTTCCTCGCTGCCCACGTAACGGATGGTTTTTTCTTTAGGTTGTAGTAGCAGTTCTTCAGCAACGGCATCGGCGATATCCTTCGGTGATACGAAAACTATCCGGTCATCACCTCCATAGTTTCCGATCAGCAGGCCGGTCTTACCGGTCAGCAGGGCCCAGAGGCCGGAATAACGTAAGGTCAGGAATTTGCCGATAAAACCTTTGCCTTTGATCAGATCGATAGACTGGTAGAAGTTGGTATAAAATGAACCGGGCCGCATGATCGTAATAGAGGCGTTCAGTCCATCAAATAGGTGTTCTACGTTTTCGCCCTTAACCAGGTCGGCTGCCCAACCGCTCATGACAACAATCCGTTTGATGCAAGTCTCCTTTAAGGCTTCCGCATAGTTCTGCGCAATCCGGTGCATATAGGCTCCCAGATCCGGCTCTGTAAAACTCAGCGGGATCATCGCATACACCGCGTCTGCGCCTTTGAAAGTATTAGTCAAAAAATTGACATCGGCTATAGACCCAATAGCTGCTGCCGCGCCCAAAGTTTCAATAGCAGTTTGTTTCTTAGCATCGCTGCTGATCACAGTTACCTGATGTCCCTGAGCGATCAATGTTGCTGTAAGCGGTTGGCTAATATTCCCTAATGAACCTGTTACGATGATCTTCATTTTATTGGGTGTAAACGCCGTTTTCAATATCCGTAAGTAAGGTCGAATGCGTAGGGTGCCAGTTCAAAGTTTCCTGTGTCCACTTGCTTGAAGATGGGCAGTCAATCGCGGCCATGTGGGCAAACCAGCCAAAATGCTCAGCCGCTGCTTCGGGCGTAACTGATCTTACAGGCAGATTAAGTTGTTTACCAATAGCTTCAGCAATAGACTTGACTGTAATTGCTTCTTCAGCCGAAGCATGGTAACGGGCGCCGGGTGTGGCATTTTCCAAAGCTAAACGGAACAGATGCGCAGTATCTAAACGATGTACCGCGTTCCAGCGATTCAGTCCTTCGCCGATATAAGCCGAAAAACCTTTTTCTTTTGCGATATTGACCAGTATCGGCACAAAACCGTGCTTATCGTCATCTCCATGCACCGAAGGCGACAAACGCACCGACGCGGCCCCTACCGAATCTCCTGTTTGCTCCGAAGCCCGCGGCCATGCCGGGTTAACCGGTCGCTTAATATCTTCAGTCGCAAGTTGACCCGGGCTAACCAGCGCTGTGCCTGAGGTCACAATAAAAGGACGGTCAGAACCGGCTAATACTTCGCCGATAGTTTCGATAGCTTTTTTATCTACCTGGCAAACTTCCGCGAAGCGGGTAAAGTCATGGATAAAACCGGCGTGTATCACACCGTCTACTTGCGCCGCGCCGCTGCGAAGGCTTTCGAGGTCTTCCAGATCGCCCCTGTGAACTTCTGCACCCGCATCGATTAGTTTTTTGGCCGATGCGTCTGAACGGGCCAGCCCCAATACCTGGTGACCGGTATTTATTAATTCCTGCACAATGGCAGTACCAATGAAGCCTGTGGCTCCGGTGACAAATACGCGCATAATTGATTTTATTTTGTTTCTACAAAGATGGGCTGCTTTGGTCAGCAGGATTTATCCAAATCTGCGTTTGTTTTAGCCAAAACCGCAAAAAATCATACAAACATGCGGAGTCTGTGTTTATCTGCAGGCTACTTTTTAAAAGGAAGGTAAACTCATTGTAGAAGGAATCACCTGGAAATTCTCAGTAGTTCAATCTGCTGACGTTAAAAATCACAACCCGGAATGCGGGCCACATGCGAAAAATTATTCGATAATCTTATTTCTTCTGTACACGGCAGGAGTCTGCCCCGTTTTTGATTTAAAGATCCGGTTAAAGGCTGACTCCGACTGATAACCGACGCTTGCTGCAATTTCTGATATATTGCTGTTATCCGTCATTAATAGCTTTTGGGCTTGTCTGATGCGCCAGTTGGTAAGGTAGCTCAACGGTGTTTCATGCACTAACTTTTTAAACTGATTAAAGAAAACAGAACGAGACATGCCAATCTCCGATGCAAGAGATTCCAGCGTCCAATCGTTTTGGGGTGAGTCCTGCATCAGTTTGAGCGCCTTGCTGATCCTTGGGTCGTTTAATGCGGAAAGAAAACCAGTGTCGGGCGCAGTCTGTTCTAAATATGCCCTTATGATATTGATAAACATAATTTCCGATAAGTTTTTCAGCATTATGCTGCTTCCCGGCTTTTCGTTATTGAGTTCTTCCAGCATTAATTGCGTAACCTGCTTTAATAATAGCTGGTTCTCTGTCACATATTGCCTAATATGAATAATAGGGGGTAAGTCCTTTAAAAAAGGATGCAAAGGCTGATAATCAAATTCAAAATGGCCCGCTATTAGGATAGTTAAATCGCCGCCACCGTTAAAAACATTTATCCCTGCTCTGCGGGCCTTAACAAATTCTGGCGAAGGAATGCGTAGACTGGTAGGTTTATCGGCTATCCAGTGGGCGCTTCCGTGGGGTATAAAAACCAGATCGCCCTCCGTCAATTCTATAACACGGCCATCAGGTGAGCCAACTGTACAACTGCCGCTCACTAAGCGCCAGAATTGCGAATTTTCGTCCTTCACAACATCCACTCCCCATGGGGCCGCAAGAGGAAATTTGCTGTAAACAACACTTCTCAGTCTGGTTGCCTCTAATACGGTACTTAAAGCGTCCATCTTTATAAATTGATACGATTAAGCAAATATATAACACTTTTTAATGCTTTTAGTGTTGATCAACAGAATAACTTTGTGCTATTAAAATTTAAATCAAAAAAATATGACAACTCAGGAATTAGCCAATCGCTATAACGAACTTTTCCAAAAAAGGCAGGTAGCAGAAATCTATCAGCAATTATACAGCGCCAATATTGTTTGTACCGAACCTGAACATGCTTTGGCAATGGGTGTGCCAACTGTAACCAAAGGTATTGAAGCAGTTTTAGCAAAATCAAAGGCCAGGCAGGAAATTATAGCAGAAGTACACAGCTTCTTCTGTAGCGAACCGGTGGTTGGCGGCGACTATTTTAGCGTGGCCATGGGTAGGGACATGACCTTAAAAAATGGCCAGCGGGTACAGTTGGCAGAAATTGCAGTTTTTGGTGTAAAAGACGATAAGATAATATCCGAAACCTTTTTTTATTAACAATAGCTCAATTTTCGCTTAATTATTCGGTTTGAATTTAAAGAGTTTACAAGCCAACAAAAAGCCTTCAAAGTCAACGACTTCAAAGGCTTTTTGCATTTGCCTAATAATGGTTGTTGTTGATTTATTTCAATCCGTAGTTTAAAATGGCGAAATCAACGAAACAACCTATATGTAATCGTTTTGATTGTTCTACCAAGCATTTGGGTTATTAAATCTCAGCAGGCTTGCTGTTCACTTTGCCGGGGTAAAAGTTTTGAATATTTAATCGGCTGCGTCTTTGATAAAGCAAGCTTATAACGGCAATAAACGCCAGCCCTACAATAAACCAAATTCCCTGATCAAATATGGGCTGCATATTAGTTGAAATTACGTTTGGCCTGCCACTTATTCTTTCAATTATCCACGCGAGAGATGCAATAATGGCTATAATTCCTCCGGTGACCCTGATTATTGCATAGTTTTTGCCACGACTTAATATGATGAGCCAGGGAACAATCAGCGCGACGATGAACAATTGCATCAGCTCAATACCAATATTAAAGCCCAATATGCTTAATACCAATACCCTTCCATGTAGTTGCATATTATATAATATGGAGGCAAAGGCCATTCCGTGTATTAAACCGAACCCGCCGGATACAAAATATTCTTTGCCTGGGAAAATAGGAATTAAGGCATGTATAGCGGAAACTAAGATTGATAAAGCAATCAATACTTCGATCACCTGCGAAGGAGGAACAAAGATACCGGTAGCGCCCAGCAATAAGGTTAGCGAATGGCCTACTGTGAATGCGGTTACAATTTTAAGAAGTCTTTTAAGACTGTATTTAACACCACCGAATTCAGCCCACCTTTTGGATCTCACTACCAGTGTAGAAGGAAGCAGTAATACCAGTAAAAATAACAGGTGATCGGTGCCGGTTTTAATGTGCTCCATGCCTAGGCTGACCATGTTTTCAAGCCCTGTCCATGTGCTACCTCTTTCAATATTAACTTCCAATGGATGGACTGTATTGTCACTTGCAATTCGAATGGTCATTGGATCACTCCTGGAGGTTAAGGAGTCGGATCTTCCGGTTTCCCAATCACTACGGACAACAACAAAAATAACATGATTGATCACCTGGTGGACTACGCCATCGTACGCGAGCATGAATTTCCGGGTATCTTCATTTTGTCTTGGCAGCAACAATACATTTACCCTGAGCTCCCAAAACGGCGGCCCGCTTGCCACCTGCTGTTCCTTGGTCATAACCATATTGGTAATGTCTACCGTCCATGGTAACGCCTTATTTTTATAGGCATGAGTATGCAAAAGCATATAAGCCTTAAGTTCGGGGTCTAAGCGTTGTAATAATGTTCCTGGATCAGCGGTTATATGATGACCAAACGCAAATTCCAGCTCTGTCAGCGGAATCTGCATTTCTGCCCCAACTCTGTCCGGACTTACGTCGAGAAAAACTGCTGTATAAGGCGCCTGGTGTGCCAGTGCGTGTGAGGGCGCAAGAATCATTGACGTAATTAAACCTGTGATCAATAGCAGTTGCCGCACGTTAGTGCGGCAACTGCTATACAATAAATTGCTGTATATCATACCTTGTTTATAATTATAATCCGATATAGTCTCTTGAATGATCGCGCATAACAGTATGATAGTGAATTTCATTCTGGATTACGATCCCGTTCTGGCAGCAAAACTCTATCCATATACTCGGCCCGTCTATTCTCACATAATCAGTAGCAGTTGTTAAAAAGGATGTTGCAGTACCCGCCACCGCGCTGGTATTGCTCGCATAGCACACATAGGTACTGGATAATTCACTTTTATATACCGCTTTGATAGTCGCTGCCTGTGCCGAATCCAGATCATCGATCCATGGCTGCATCGCTAACCAAACTTTTGCCTGTGCAGTGGTACTTAAAGCACTTACTTCAATTCCTTGCTTAGTCGTCGGCATTGTATTTGTTGTAGAGCCTGGAATCATTAAACAATCCGAAAATGTTCCTGAAATCTTTGCCGTGCTCAATTCCGTACTGGTAAGTGAACCCAGCATGTTTTGCATAGCCGTAACATTGTTAGTAAGCGGGTTTGTATAAGTTACCCCGTTAATAGTAAAGCCCGTATGTGGTTCAACGCCCTCATGCAAAGGGGTTAAGCTTACCATTGCTCCTGCATCAAACATAATATTAACCGCAGTATGATGGCCGCCATACTGTAACATCCATTTACCGGTGGTACTTGGCGTGCCCAGGAATGCGATAAAATAATTACCGCTGCCATAGCCACTTTGCATTGAGCCAAGGTAATCATCAGCGGCTCTGATGGTCATAAACTTCTCGTAGCCTTCCATGGAATAGCCTGTACCTGTTGCCGCCTTTACGACAGCCAAAGCTGCTGCTAATTGTGTGCTTGACAGGCTGCTGAATTCAAGGCCATTCCTGGATGCTAAACTTACAGGCAAATTTGACCAGTTCTTCGCATTGGCGAGCGTCAGGTCAAGTACTACTGAGGTTTTTTGGGTTGAGGAAAGTGTGCTCAGGAAATTTTCCGCCAGGCATACTACCTTGCTTGCACCGGAAGAGGTACTGCAGCCTGAAGTATCAGACGTGGTGCTGGTTGTACTACTACTACTACTTGAACTGCTGGTTGAATCTTTTTTACAAGCCTGAATAAAGATCACCGCGGTTAAGCCAATGATCATAGCAAAAATTAAAATTCTTATTTTCATTTTCTTATTTTTAGAATTTTACCCACTTATATTATTTTACTTTTTCAAATATTTGATAGTGTAAATGTGGACAGATGAAATAGGAAATAATCAGGTGTGTCGACGCTTAGGGAATTTGTATCGATTAATGTAAAAAAAACGTTACATTGTTAGTTTGTACTATATTAAGAACAGACGGATTTATTCAGAAAATTAAGTATAGTAACTGACCAGTATGAAGCAGGGGCCATAAATTCAAATTTTAAAACGCAAACCGTTGTGACGGTTTTGTGACGGCATTGCGTTTAATCCAACAAAAAATCTTATAAATCTTGACTTATGGACGACTGCCAAAGCTAGTGCTGCAGATTGATCTAAATCTGCGTTTAGAAAAAAAAACCGTTTCTGTTTGCAGAAACGGCCTTTTTTAGAAGTGCGCCCACCTGGGGCAGTGCGCTATACTGTATATGTCTAATTATCAATCTTTTGCAATCGCAAAATTCTGGGCTGGTAACCTCGCTGGCGAAAATTACCGTTTTGATTGCTTATCAAATATACGGCTAAATATTAAAATGGTCAAATCGTATGAATAATATTTTGGCATGGGCAGTCTTGTTTAACTAATGGGTAAATATTGACCCCTTTAGTTACTCATTGAGATATTTGCGTACCAAATCCTGGGGTATTCCGGTGTGGCTGGCAAATTCGTCGATGGTGACGAATTGGTGGCTCTCTTTGCCGTTTTTCAAGCGGATGGTTTGCAGCATCCGGCAGCAGGCCCGTTCGCTTTTGCCGGTGATACGCAGTACATCTTTTGGGTAAATACAGCTTCTTTCTGATTTCATTTGCTCAATATTTTAATAATACAAAGTATCAATTAAAAATATTTCGGCAGGCTATCTGTAAAAGATAGTCCTTTAAAGGATTGATGCTTCACAACTTTACGCTCTACCAATACTATATCTATGGCAGCAGAAATTATAACTACAGATGATCTCCGGGAGTTCAGGGTGCAATTGTTGGAGGATTTTAAAAGACTATTGAAGGAGCATAACGGGGAGCCGAGAAAGAAATGGCTTAAATCCTACGAGGTCATGACCATGCTTGACTTAACTAAGAACACGCTCAAAACGTTACGGGTGAACGGTACGCTGACGGCGAAAAAGATCGGCGGAGTGTTTTATTACGATTATCAGCATATCGCGCAATTATTGCAACACGGCAAATAAAGTCTTTCTTATGAATTATATCAAACACCTGACCATTGCTTTTGAAAAAATGGATGGCTTACCGGATTGCAGTCCCTTCCATATCAGTTTGTATATAGCCTTATTTCGTTTTTGGAACCAAAATCGATTTGTTAATCCCCTGTCTGTTTACCGGACAGACTTGATGAAAGCGGCAAAAATCGGATCGGTGAACACGTATGGCAAATGTTTAAAGCAACTGGATGCCTGGAAACTGATCCGTTATTTCCCATCACAGAATATCTACCAGTTAAGCCAGTTTCATGTTTTTGCCTTTGACGGGGAGGCTGTATCGCAAGCTGGTGTCGTAAATGACACACAGGGTATCAGTAATGAACAAATACTTGATACGCCCCCGTATCTCAATAATGAGCATGGCGGTGACGAACAGGTGAGCGGACTTTCTAAACAAGAAGAAACTTTTGATAATCAAACGAGGGTGGCACCCGCAAAAAAAAATGATAAAAAAGTAAGTGCGGAAAAAAATAAAGGATTGGCCGAGCCAAAGGAATTTGTGCCGCCGGAGGAAGCCGAGGTTAAAATTTATTTCGAGGATAAGGATTACCCGGAGATCGAAGCGGATAAATTTTTTGCGCATTACCTGGCTGTCGGCTGGATGGTGGGCAAATCACCTATGCAGGACTGGAAGGCGGCGGCGAGGAAATGGATGTTGAACGATCAAAAGAATATGAGCAATGGCGGACAGCGAAAACTCTGCCCCGGCAAACTGGATGCCGGAAAGGGAAAGGATTATAACGAACCGCTTTGACCCGCCCGCCGAAATGCGGCAGGGTGCATTGGTTTATAATTTTAAGGAATGCCTGATTTTTTTGGAGGCAAAAGGGAAAGAACTGTTTGGCGGCCACTTTAAAATTTACCCGGAGGACCGCGGGCTGATCTATAAGTTGCTCGTATATATTATAGGTGACGAGGTTAACGCAGGAAAATTTGGCCTTCATATGCATAAGGGCATTTTATTGACCGGGCCGGTGGGTTGCGGCAAAAGCTGTTTAATGGCTTTGCTGCGGTTGTTTCAGCCGGAACCGATACGGTATCACGTCAAATCCTGCCGGGATATTAGCTTTGAATTTATACAGAATGGCTATGAAACAATTTTCCGTTATAGCCGGGGCTACGTCAATGAACAAAAAATCAATCCTAGAAACTATTGCTTTGATGATTTGGGTACGGAAAACAATCTGAAGTATTACGGCAATGAATGCAATGTGATGGGTGAAATCCTGTTGAGCCGTTATGATCTGTTTGTTAGCCGCATCGCGCAGACTTATCTCACAACCAACCTGACCAGTTCCGAACTGGAGCAATGTTATGGCAACCGGCTGCGGTCAAGGTTACGGGAAATGTTTAACCTGGTGGCCTTTGATAAAATGAGTAAAGATAAACGATAAGGTAGCCCAGTATCTAAAATATGATAAATTGACTATTGATTAACGCTTAGCTAAAAGTTTATTCCATTCACTTTCAAAGGAATCAATCCTATCTCTGCTTACCTGTTTCAAATAGCTACTCACTATTTCCTGTGAAAGCTTTTTGATCCACACTTCATCTCTAAGTCTTGATTTATAGTCAAAATCATCACCCAAATTAGCTACTTCGCCATTGAAGTCAATGATAACATCATTAATTATTGTGGTCGTTGCATTGATAAAGTCTTTTCTATCCTCTTTAGTTCGGACAAATTTTTCAGGATTTAAAATAAGTTCTTTTCCCTTGTTATCATTTTCAAAAATTTGCCTGATCATATAGATTAATGCAAAGCGCGACAAAGCATATCGGGCAACTAATTGATTTGTTATCGTTGGTAATTTTGAAATAATAATCTGATCAATCAGATAGAGCATTAAAATACGATGCGCTGTTACTTCTGGTCTTCCGAAAATATCGTTGTACTTATCGTCAAACACCTGATATTTTCGGTGCGTACCCCAAGGTTCTTTTAAATCGAATGACATAATCAAAATTCCGGCAAGTTCATTTGAAATACTTATTAACGTAGTATTTCCTTCACCTCTTTTTACTTCATAAAAATATTCGGCGCCATAGTACGTTTTGAACTCATTTTGAAGCCTGACTTGGATATTATTATTTGATTTAAAGTCTCTTGCTTTTACACCATTTTGATTATTAGAAAAGTGAGTAATTGTCTTTGATAAATCAGAGTCTACAGATACTTGAACAAACTTCGTTAAAATACGAAGATCATCTGTTAAATCTTTTTTATTATTAAATAATGCCGTAAGGCTTTGACAGCCGTTAACAACGAAAAAAGTGTCAACCGTTAACTTTTCCGGTGTTTCTTTTAATTTGTTAGTCACAATGGTAATACCGTTATGAAATAATGGGAATTTTTTGTGTAAGGATTTGTCTTTGATGCTTTTAACAATATCCCGATTCACATTTGTACCGCCCAACGGCCCCCTTACATTATAAGCGAATACAGATTGGTCGGCAATACCTGGCATTTTAACTAATTCAGTTGCCTTAATTGGAGCAATTACCGCCAATGTACTTGAATCCACAAAATGTTTAGAAATATTCAATCCCGTGATGTCAAACTCAGCCGTTAGGTTTTGTGGAACATCTCTTGAATTGGAGATAAAAGTGGTTTCTAAGGTAACTTTGCCAACAAAATCAATATTAGCAGTATTGGCTAAGTAAGCTTCGCCATTTGCATCTAATTCACTGTTGCAAATAAAAACACCTCTTATTTTGTATTGGTCGTAAACTTGAATAAGCTGTAACCGTTTGATTAAACCGACGACCTGCGCTTGCCCTCCTGTATCAATTAAATTTTGAATTGCTGATTTACTACTGAATTGGGACAGGGTGCCAAAAAATTCTTTCAACGTAGTATCGCCAATCGTTCTGCCTATTTTTTGAGATATTTTAGTCTGAAATATGTCTATGGTGCCGTTTAATTCATTGATATAAATACCATCCACACCTTTATCGCCATTTTGGTCACATACGGTATCAATAGCTTCTTGTGTATCAAGGCGATAATAGTTTTCTAAGTACCAAATTAAAAATGAGGCGCTTTCTGTTCTTTTTGGATCAATATGTTCTTTGAATAAATCAAGAATGTCCGGGTAATTCAGGTTTATCATAATTGGATTTAGGAAATTATACCAATGTACGAATAGTAATGGCTTAACCTAATATGTTATATTAATAAATTATGATATTTTTCACCGTTCGATATATTGGAAATAGAATAACGATTATCTATTGAAATTACAGCCGGTTTCTTTTGCTACTTTTCTTTGTGGCGTTTGAACAAAGAAAAGTAGTCCGGGCATTTTTTGCCTGTCCCCGGACTCTGAAACGGTTTTGTTTGAGTTATTTAATTATCAATAACAATACCGCCAGCAAGATGCATACTGTTGCGAATACGTTGGCCAGTTTTTCAATAGCTATGGTTAAAACGGCATAACTATAATTTTTAAAGCCTTGTATGCCCGCAATGCTTCTACGGTTAAACCTGCGCCTGCCAATCAGGTAGCGCATAAACAAGCCAATTGCCAGTAAAAGCAATTGGCAATGTTGAATGATTGCTTGTATCATGATTATATAAGTTATTGACGACCTTGTTTTAAAAATCCTTGCTGTACGATGTTTTGCAGCCATTGGTTGGCAAAGGTTACATGCGCTAATTGCATTTTGTTGTCGCAATGGGCTACTACGTTATTTTTAAATAGCATGCTTTCTTCATAGATGCCGAGGTTTGCTTGCTGATATAAGTATGGTACAATCATTACTTTATCATAGGCAGTTTTATCCTTTTCCCGTTGGTCTACCACTACAAAACACATTTCGGGGTCTTGAACCAGGTCGCCGTTCTGCTGGTAATAATGGCATAGGCTGACCAGTTCGCCATTCTCCCAATAAATATGACCAATGCGTTCAATAGTTAGGGGCATAAACGGTTCGTTGATGATTTTCAGGTGCTGCTTGCCCTGCATCCTGTCCAGTAATTCACAAAATATTTTGGTGCTGAATTGGTTAATCGTTTTCATGGTAAAAATGCGTCCTTTGTGCGGTTGCGCCTCCGTTTTGGTTACTTAATAAAATTGTGTCGCTTGCGTTTATCTTCGTTCAAAACCTCGCTGCCGTACTTGTCCCGTATTTCGTCCAATGATTTGCCGCTGCTTTTGCCAACCTTATATTCGGCGGTACGGAAATACCACGCCTGTTTTTTGGGTGCGAATAAAAACCCCGCTTCTTTGAGCGTTGCCCGATTAGGGTAAGTTTGACCTGTTACCCAAATCCAGTAACCCACTAATTCAATGGTGATACCCTCTAAATGGATAATCTGCTCGATGGCGTTACGGTAAGCCTCCGATGATAGTATTTCGGTTTCAGCTTCTTCATCTGAAAGGTTTGCGCCCTTAACTGCTTTAGCGGTGGCAAACGCATATTCCTTGTTGATTTCTTGCATGGTCGCCGTATCACCGCCCAAATCAGGGTGGTATTGTTTAGCCAGTTTTTTATAGGTCGCCTTTACATCCTCGATGGTCAGGCAGTCGTTAAACCACTTCATTGCTGTAGTTATTTAGAAATTCGTTGTATTCAAATTCAAAGGCTTTTGGGTTTTCACGGGTCAATTGCTCGGCGTAGCCCTCGTAAAATAACTGGTCGGTCAGTTCTACAAATAATTCATACATGGCATTGGTATTTAGCGGTAAGACTTTAAGAAATGCCCCGCCTGAACGGCGGGGCATAACTCGGTTTAAGCGTTTGGGAATACGATATTGGCTTCGATTTCTCCCAGTTTTTCTTGGCAGGCATCAAAAATAAATTGCGCTACCATGCGGATAAGGTTAGGCGTGTTGGTGATAAATTCCCGGTTCTTATCGTCTTTGATTATCAGTTTGCAGCCCTGATAAGGGTTGCTTTCCAGTTCGTCGTTTTCCTCCACCAGTTTTACCTCAAAATCTTCCAGTAACTTGATGCGGGCAATCAGGGCTAAACGCTGTATGCTCCTGCGGTGCAGGTCGTTAACGGTCTTAATGGTCTGCTCCAAATTTGGCACAGGCTTGATGTAATTAACTTCGGCTTTTACTTCCTGCCCGCCTGCTTGCTGTTCAGTGTTTGCGGGTTGGTTATCCACGGTAACGGGATTACCGGCCTTAACTTCGGCAGTTTGGGCTGCCTCACCTTTCGGAGCCTCGGCAGGTGTTTGATCTTTAGCGGGTTCATCGTTTTTCTCCTTTCCGGGAATGCTCGGACGGTTTTCTGTTTTAACATCGGTTGCTTGTTTTGCCTGTTCGGTTGTACCTTGTACCCCTTTTGCATTTTTTGTTTTTGTAGTCATTTTTTTAATTTTTAAATGGTGAAACTTTTTTTTCGACCGTAATCGGCTGCCGCCTCATTTGGTCTTTTGTAAGCGCTTCATCATTTGCGCGTGGGGCTGCCGTGCAAGGCTGCCGGCAAAAAAATACGCTCCAACACCCGTCCGCTGGTAAGCGGACACTGCTAAAATCTCAGGAAGATTTTTTTGACGGCACTCCGCACCGGGCTTTCACGGCGGTAAGGGATTTCTTCGTGCGGACAAAAGACCAAATGAGGCGGTAGCCAATCTTAGCTGTGGTTATCGTGTCGTTATTGCACCATCTTTTAAATGACTTTCAAGGGTTAAAGAGGGAATGCCCCCGCGGTTACCGTTACCGCGCATTGGCGTTCAACCTTTGAACCGGGTCTGTGATCATGATGCGGGATGGGACAAGGCAAGTGCCTGCCTGCCGGTAAGCGAACGGAATGCCCGGGTTAAGCGTAGCGTACTGTGGCATTCGGGGTGCGCGCGGGTATCCGGCAGGCAGGCTCTTGCTGTGGCACGGAAAACCTGGTAAGGAGTGCAGCCGGGGCGGGAACGACGAACCTGATTTTCGGGCAAGGGCCTGCAACAGATACGCTTAACAAAAGGATAACATCAACATTATTTATTGTCGGTAAATACTTTGCAGTTTTGTTTGATTTTTTCCTGATTATTTTTTTAACTAAATTTGTTTAGCAATATTTTTAATGTTAAGGGATAAGGTTCATAGCGCGGAGGATACTTTTTTGCTCTCGGAAATGAGGGACGGCAACCGCTCTGCCTTTGACTCGCTCTATGAAAAGCACAAAAAAGATGTGTTCAATGACGCTTATAAGAGGCTGAATGACGCCCATCTGGCTAAAGATGTCACCCAGGATGTCTTTACGGCGTTATGGGTCAAAGCGTCCGCGACGGACATTCATAACCTACCCGGTTATTTATATGTAGCGATCAAAAATAATACGCTGCGCCTGATGCAAAGGCAAAGCAAATTTGTACCCATCCCTGAATTGCTCACGGAATTGAGCACCTACCGGAACCGCGCCGATGCCGAGTTATTGTACAAAGACCTGGCAAAAGCTTATGAAGCCTTAGTGGGCACCCTGCCTGTCCAGCAACGGGTCATTTACAAAATGCGTTATCAAGACCAGCTTAGCCCGGATGAAATCGCAGCGCAACTGAATATCTCGCCAAAAACCGTGCGTAATCACCTCGGCAAAGCCCTGGCACACCTAAAAGAAACCTTCCTGCTGGTCGAGCTTTTTTTATGGATAGCGGATAAACACCTCTAAAAAAATATTTTTTCATCAACTGGGCAAAATCGAAGTTCGTGTATCCTGTGTATATATAGCCTATATACAGCGATATGGAACAAGACGAGTTCGACCAGCTTTTAGAAAGATACCGGAATGGGGAGGCAACGCCCGAGGAAGTCGATTTTATAGATGCTTATTATAAAGCATTTGAATTACGGCCGGATACAGCCAGCCAGCCAGACGAGTTCTGGCAGGAGATCAAAGCGGAGGTCGATTCACGCATAGACCAACAGCACCCATCCAAAGTTACCCGCTTATGGCCGCGCATTGCCGCCGCCGCATCCGTCCTGTTATTTCTTTCTATTGGCGCTTACTGGCTATTACATAAAAACCCAACAGTCCAGCTGGCGGCTAACGATGTAGCGCCTTTCAGCAGGCAGGCGATCCTCAAAACCGGGCATGGTAAAACGCTAATCCTGGATAGCAATGCCAAAGGAACACTGGCACAATACGCCAATACCCATATTCAAAAAACCGGCAACGAACAGATCGCCTATACCAATAGCAGCGCAACAGCGGAAAAAGTTATCTTCGATACGCTGCAAGTACCGGCTGGCGCCAGGCCCTACTATCTCCAACTCGCTGACGGCAGTAAGGTGATCGTTAACGTCGCTTCCGCCCTGCGTTTCCCGGAGAATTTCAGAAAGAACAATAATGAAGTGGAACTGATCAGCGGAGAAGCCTATTTCAGCATTATCCATAATACCCGTTCCCCGCTGCTCATCAAAGCCAGGAACCAGGCCATCGAAGATATTGGCACCGAGTTTAACGTGAATACCTATACGGATGAACCTGACAGCCGTACCACACTGGTGGAAGGTGCAGTCAAAGTCAATAAACGCTTCCTTTTGCCTGGTCAGCAGGCAATCATGATTGGTTCTGACTTAACTATTGCCAAAGCAGATGTGGAACAAACCACCTCCTGGAAGAATGGCTATTTCCGTTTCAACGGCGAAAATATACAGACGGTGATGCGCGAACTCGCCCGCTGGTATAATATTGAGGTCAACTATGAAGGCCAGCCATCCAAAGAAGGCTACTATGTCAAAATATCCCGCTCCAGGAACATCAGCGAAGTGCTGAAAGTATTGGAACGGACGAATAGTGTTCACTTTAAAATCGAAGGAAGGAGGATCACCGTATTGAGTAAAAAATGACCCAACAAAAAAGTCACCCGCCAAACGACAGATGACTACATCTTGAGATAACTCATAGTTAAACTATTTTGAACCGCGAAGTGCTGCCCATCTGGAAAATGATAGCACGACGCTTAACCCAAGCATGAACAAATGTACAATATTTATTTAAACAAGCGGGTACCCCTGCCTCACAGCCGCCGTATCCGGAAACTCCTGCTGATCATGAAACTCACCACCCTTATTCTGATCACGGTTATCCTGCACGTGAGCGCTACCGCGGTAGCGCAAAAAGTCACCCTGAACGAAAAAAACGCCCGGCTTGTCGATGTGTTCAATGACATCAACGCGCAAACCGGCTACGACTTCGCCTTCACCACGACCACACTTAAAGATACCAAACCCGTTACCCTAAATGTCAGGAATGAAGAATTGAGCGATGTCCTCACGCAGATCTTCCAGGGACAAAACCTCGACTTCACTATTGAAAACAAAAGCGTCGTTATCAAACCCAGGGAAACTTCCTTCCTCGACAACCTCAAAGACAAAACCGCCGAACTTCTTGCCACCCCATTCAATATCACCGGCAACGTAACCGACACAACTGGCACACCCCTCATCGGCGCATCAGTAACATTAAAGGATACCAAATACTCCGCCGTTACCGACGAAGAAGGAAATTTTGCTTTTAACTCCGTGCCGCAGGGGAAATACACTCTTATAATCTCCTATGTAGGCTATAAAACAATAGAATATCCTATTGAATCAAACGGCAGACAGGTTGATTTAAAACTAACACTCCGCACAGCGGTTGGGCAATTAGGTGAGGTAACTGTAAGTAATGGCTACCAAACTTTACCATTAGAAAGGGTAACCGGTTCCTTTGATGTAATAGATAGCGCTTTATTTAACCGGGAAGCAAGTTATGATGTATTGAGCCGCCTTAACGGAATAGCCAGTGGTGTGTATTTTAGTCCTGGGGCAACTACGCCAACAACGATCCGGGGTTACAGTTCACTAACTATACAAAATGGCCCATTGATAGTTGTAGACAATTTTGAATATAACGGCGATGTTGCAGCCATTAATCCAAATGATGTGGAGAGCATTACCATATTAAAAGATGCAGCTGCGGCTTCGATTTGGGGAGCGAAAGCAGGAAACGGCGTAATTGTAATTACTACCAAGCAAGGGAAGTTCAATCAGCCGGTTAAAGTCTCTGTAAATAGTAATATAACATTTACCGGGAAGCCAAACCTGTTTGCCAATCCAAACTGGATTAATTCTAATGATTACATCAATGTAGAGCAATACCTCTTTAAACAGGGATTTTATAATTCTCAGCTGAGTAATACAACAAATTACCCACCTGTTTCCCCGGTAGTGAACTTATTAAATGAAGAACAAAATGGGACTCTGACGGCGGCCCAGGCAAATAGCCAAATCAATGCCTTACGTGACCAGGATGTACGTAACGATGAGCTAAAGTATTTTTACCGCGATCAGGTTGCCCAGCAATATGCCATGAATCTAAGTGGCGGCGGTAATAAATCAAATTATTATTTATCTGTTGGATATGATAAGGATTTGTCAAGTACAGTGGGAGATGAAAATGACCGGATTACGGTAAAGGCTGCCAATACGTTTGTACCTGTGAAAAATCTGGAAATCAGCGGATCAATTTACTATGTGGAATCAAATAATAACACTTCCAGTACTTTGGGTCAAATTAACGGCGTCGGGGGTGGTTATAACACAATTTATCCTTATGCACAATTGGCGACCGCAAATGGCACCCCTTTGCCTATTGTACATGGTTATAGTACTGCATTTGTACAGCAGGCGCAACAAAATGGGTTTTTAAACTGGCAGTTTTATCCTTTACAGGAATTGCAAAATGGCTGGGATGCAAATAATTCACAAGAGGTTGATACCCGGCTCAATACGAACATTAAGTATACCATAATTCCTGGTTTAACGGCAAGTGTAAGTTACGAATATGAACGTGGAATTACAAATGGCAATACTTTATTTGATCAGCAAAGTTATTATGTACGAAACCTCGTTAATGAATATTCCACGGTTTCGGGTAATACATTTAGCAGCTATAACATTCCTGTAGGAGATATACTAAATACATCGTCCAGTATAAACACGTTTCAGGAAGGTCGGGGACAATTGAATTATGATAAAAGCTGGGGCAAAAATGTAATTACAGCGCTTGCAGGCGGCAGTATTAGTGATGCTACATCTTTGTCAAATAACCCGTATAGTCTTTACGGATATAACCCAGCACTTGGTATAAGCCAGGTTGTTGATTATGCTACAACTTTCCCGTTATACCCCGGCGGATACGCACCAATTCCAGCAAATAACTCTATTTCTGGCTCTGACAACCGTTTTGTTTCAGTATACTCCAACGCATCGTATAGTTATGACAATCGTTATACGATAACCGGCAGTGCAAGAAGAGATGCTTCCAATGTTTTTGGTGTTAGTACAAATGACAAATGGAAACCCTTATGGTCAACGGGCTTTAAATGGGATATTTCAAATGAAAAATTCTATTCCAGTTCTTTCATTGATAAATTAGCATTCAGGGTAACTTATGGATATAGCGGCAATGTAAATAATAATATAACTGGAGTTCCAACTATAGATTATATCCAAGGCGCGATTTTTACTAATGCCAATTTTGCTGTACCCGGTGGCGCACCTAATGCTAATTTACAATGGGAAAATGTAGGAATGCTGAATACCGCAATTGATTTTACCGTACTGAAAGGGCGCATATCAGGCAGCCTGGAATATTTTCACAAAAATTTAAGTGATTTGATTGCGCCGGAACCTATCGATCCCACAACGGGTTTAGGCCCAATTGCGACTGAATTAGTTAATTACGCTGAGGTAAAAGGTAATGGAACTGATATTAAATTAAATTTCAAAGTGATTGATGCATCCAATTTTAAATGGCAAAGTAATATATGGTTGAGTTATTATCGTGACAAAGTGGATAAATTATATCAGTCGCCAAGTGTTACTGCGGCCCAATTTGTCGGAGAGCCGCTTGATCAGATTGGTTTACCATTGAATACCTTATACGCTTATAAATGGGGTGGATTGGATAATGCCGGAAACCCTCAAGGGTATTTAAATGGCCAATTGAGTGAAAACTACGTGAATATTGCAAATGCCAGCCCGGCATCAAGTTTGGTCTTGGTAGGGTCCGCCGTACCTTTATATTACGGTTCATTTATGAACACTTTCATTTATAAAAACATCTCCCTTTCCGCAAATATCGCTTATAAATTTGATTACTATGTCCAAAAACCTACGATTTCATATTCTGCTTTATTTAATAGCGGGGTGATGAACAGTGACTTTTATAAGCGCTGGCAAAAACCGGGAGATCAGAATATAACGACTGTTCCATCTATGGATTATCCCGCTGATCCAAACAGGGATGCCTTCTATGCCGCTTCCCAACCAAATTTTATCCGCGGAGACAATATACGCTTGCAGGACATCAGGCTCGATTATAATCTTCACTTCAGAACCAAACAATTGGGAATGACCAATCTGGGTATTTATTTATATGCGAGTAATTTAGGCATATTATGGAGGGCAAACAACCAACATATTGATCCTGATTATATTACGCTGCCACCTTCAAGAAGTATAGCATTGGGGTTAAGGGCTAACTTATAACTATAAAAGATTAGAAAATGAAAACACAAAAATATAAATTAAACTGTCTGCTATTGACTGTTTTAATAGGCATAGCATTTACATCCTGTAAAAAATACCTGGATGCAAAGCCTCAACTACAATTATCGACAATAACATCTGTTGCAGACCTACAGGCTTTATTAGATAATACTAGCGTTATGAATCAAGTTGATCCTAACCTTGGCTTGATATCATCAGATGATTATTATGATACTTATACAAATTATTTATCCCAAACACTAAATATTCGGAATCTATATATATGGGATCCAAATGAAATAGATGATTGTTGGAGTTTTCCTTATGAAGCTGTATACGCGGCTAATATTGTATTAGATAACATTACGAATGTAGCCAGTACCGCAAGTGTATCAGAAGTTAGCAATGTAAAAGGACAAGCTTTGTTTTTTCGAGGTTATCAGTTCTATTGGTTGTCCCAGTGTTATGCTCCGCCTTTAACTTCAGCTAACCAAAATACACAATTAGGAATATGTTTAAGGTTGACTTCCAGTATAACGACTCCTTCTGTAAGATCAACGGTTCAGCAAACCTATGATCAAATTATTTCGGATTTAACAACTGCAGCTCAATTATTACCTGTTACGAGTGCCTACCCAACAACTCCAACCAAAGCCGCAGCTTATGGCGCTTTGGCACGTACTTACCTGGTGATGGGTGATTATAAAGATGCAGAAAATGCCGCCAGTTCCTGCCTGTCCTTACAGGGCACGTTGATGAATTATAATACTTTGAACCCATCCGCAAAGTATCCTTTCAAATTGTTTAATAACGAATGCATATTTTATGGCAATTACAATGCTGCTGTTCATAATACTTCATACGTTGATTCAACTTTGATAAAGTCTTATAGCTCAAATGATTTAAGAAGTGTATTGTTTTTTGCGAAAAATTCGAATGGAACATCATACTTTAAAGGGGACTACTCAGGAAACGATTATGGATATCCTGAGTATGACGGTATTACTGTCGATGAAATGTATTTGATCAAAGCAGAATGCGAGGCACGAGAAGGGAATATAAATAACGCTGCCATGAATGACCTGAATACATTATTGGTTACAAGATGGGCCACTGGAACTTTCGTGCCTTATACTGCTACAAGTGCAACTGATGCCTTAAATCAAATTCTTACAGAAAGGCGAAAGGAATTGGTTTTCAGAAACCTGAGATGGTCTGATTTAAGGCGTTTAAACCTGGACCCTAACTACGCAATTACGCTTACGCGTAATTTGAACGGCACCATTTACACCTTGCCGCCCAATGATTTACGTTATACATTTTTGATCCCTGCCAGTGTAATTTCTTTAACAGGTATTCAACAGAACCCAAGATAATGTCTGAGAAAAAGGCTTACGGAGTTTTCAAAACTTCGTAAGCCTGATTTTGGAATTAAATATTGTCAACTCAAAAATAATGGCAAAAAAAACATTAATTTATATCCTTTTTCTTTTCTTGTTTCCTGCTGTTAGTAATGCGCAAAACAAGGCGCTTAATGTTGGGGATAACCTACCGGATATTACCTTTACTAATTTAATTAATTCGCCGGTTTCCAGTATCTCCTTACAGCAATTAAACCACAAAATCATCATACTGGATTTTGGTGGCACTACTTGTACAGGTTGTGTGATAGCATTACCAGGATTAAATGCCTTACAGCAAAAATTTAACGATCATTTACAGATTTTTTGGGTGACAAATGACCCACCTGACCGTTTGCGTAGATTTATTGCCAATAATAAAATAGGTAAGTCGGTTGAAATACCTATGCTGGCTCAAGACACGCTGCTTACCAAATATTTCCCCCACGCAGAAACACCATACGAGGTTTGGATAGACCAGGATGGAACTGTAAAAGCTTTTTCTGATCCTGAATTAGTGGACGAGGCCCATGTCGAAGCATTGATCAATAACACGGCTATAGATTGGCCAACTGATATAGAAATCAATTTTGATAATAAAAAAAATCTTATAACCTGGAACCCGAATTTGCAATTGAAATCGTTTCCATCTTCAGCATACTATGCTGCTTTCAGCAACCATCTTTCTGGATTTGAATCCGGTGGTGGCACAAAAAAAGATACCACTTTAGGATCAATTACTTATCAATTTATCAATCAATCCATTCTCGGGTTATACAGGCAGCAATTCTATATGTTGTCGGTTTTGGAATCTCCAAATAATCGGTTTGAAGCAAGCTATAAGACTGACCCGGTCTATTATCAGCTATTGGTCAAAGATTCATCCAGGGTATTGGACAAAACAAATACTTACAATAAAGTTTGGGAGCAGCAACACACATATTGCTACGAGGCATCATTTCCAGTAATTATGCCGGAAACGCAAGTGCGAAGAAAGATCATTGCTGACCTGGATTTTTATCTTGGTCTTAAGGCAAGTGTAAAAGAAAAAGAGCTGAAATGTTGGGTCTTGAAAGTGACGTCGACTGATAATCATTTTGAAAAGGTTGTTCCGCCCGTGTCTTATAGTGAAGCAGATATGGCAGCTTTCCGTTACAAAAATGAGCAATCAAATATAATTTCTTCCATCGAGGAATTAGAGGGTGCTTTAAATCGAATTGCGGGCAGAACACCTTTTTTGGATGATACCGGTTTAAAAGATGAATCGAAATTAGGAATTGAAATTAAAAAATCTGACATAACCAACCTGGATTTATTAAGAAAAGCTTTAGCCAAATACGGATTGGATGTTCAGGTAGAAATGCGAAAAGTAAAGATGTTTGTATTAACGGACGCTAACTAAGATTAACATGGAGAAAAGAATAATGCTGCTTTTAATAGCAGTCATAATCAGTGTACAATTACACGCTCAGATAGAAGCCCCGGTAAAATGGAGTTTCGGAGCAAAGAAAATCAATAATACTGAAGCCGTTATTTTTATCAAAGCGGATATACAACCAGGCTGGCATATTTATTCTACCAAACAGAAAGACGGCGGCCCGGTAAAAACCAGCTTTGTGTTTAACCTATTACCGGATTACGATTTGATTGGAAAAATAGCTGAACCCATCCCGCATGCAAAATATGAGGAGGCATTTGATATGAAGGTTTACTACTTTGAAAAGCAGGTCATTTTCCAACAAAAAATAAAACTGAATACCGCACAAACAGTCGTCAAGGGCAAGTTGAACTTTATGGTTTGTAATGAACAGAAATGTATCCCGGCGCAGGATGTGGAGTTTAGCATCCCGGTCAAATAACCCTTAAATCACTTATTTTTTAATTTTTTCAACTGCTTTTCAAAGCATAACAGCTATACCCATGTCTAAATCAATCCTATTTAACTCAATAAAAATGAACAGAAACAAGCTAAAGTCCGCTTTTTTATACCTCCTGATATCCCTTCCTTGTATATCCTTTGCCCAACAGGCAACTTGTCTGATAAAAGGAACGATTGTCGACCCAAAAAACGAAGTTCAAGGCATCTGGCTCTCACACGACGGCAAACAGGAAGAACTTCCAATTCAAAATGGCGAATGGGTATATAGTGGCGTGTTGGTCCAACCAAAAATATACGGGCTAATTATCAAATATAAAGGCGGCGGTCATGGTGAATATTTCTATTTAACCAGTGGCGCTATTCAATTTGAAATCAGCACGGTTGACTCAACGCTTAAATTCAAAGTCATCGGCCCGCAGATCAGTAAGGACTACCAGGAAAAGCTATTAGAACCGGTAACTTATTATCAAGGCCAGGAAACGAAAATAAAGCGATTGTTCCTCGAAGCTAAAAAACAAAATCAACCCGATACCCTTCAATTAAAAGCTGATGAACAGGAAGCTGTAAATAAATGCTTTAATGTACCTCAACTGTATATCAAAGCAAACCCCGGTTCACCGCTTTGCATACCTGCTCTAAATATGTTGGGTAATGGAAAAAAGGGTACCCCGGTTACTATCGATGATTTGAACAGGTTGTTTAATTCATTATCTGATAGTATAAAAACCAGCCCGGAAGGACTTCAATATGCTGAAAAATTGGAAAAGTTAAAAACAACAAACCAATAAATTGCGATGCGAAGATTAATCAATTTATTGTTAATTGCAGTTTGCTGTTGTTTAGTTATACCAACAAAGGCACAGCAAACCAGGCATGTGATCGTCATCAGTATTGACGGTTTTCACCCCGATATGTATTTGGACAAAAACTGGCCCACGCCTGTTTTACAGGAACTGATGAAAAGGGGTACGTATGCCGATCACTTATTGAGCGTATTCCCCAGTTATACCTATCCAAGCCATACGGCGATGGTAACAGGTGCTTATCCGGCAAGGAGCAAGATCAATTTCAACCAGCCTATCGGCAGTCACGGTGAATGGTTTTGGTTTACCAAAGCCGTTCAGGTGCCAACATTATGGCAGGTATTAAAAGCAAGAAATATGACTACTGCTGCTGTTGAATGGCCGGTAAGCGTAACGCCTGATATTACCTGGGATATGCCGGAGATATGGGACATTCAACAACCTGATGATCGAATAACTGAAGCCCGGAAATATGCGACACCTGGTTTAATTGAAGAAATAGAGCTAAGCGCCACTGGAAAATTGGACAATACCAACTTTAATGATAACTATTATAGTTTAGATGAAAATGCTGGGCGGGCCGCAGCCTATATTTTCACCGCACACAAACCCGCTTTCATGGCTGTCCATTTTGCTACGGTAGATGGATTTGAACATGACCAGGGCCGTGACGGTGATTCCGTGCGGATGGCGGTAGCTACCGCAGATAGGGCTATTGGTGATATCATGGAAGCCATACAAAAAAGCGGTTTGCAGGACAGCACGACGGTAATTATTGTCGGCGATCATGGTTTTGCGACCATCCACACCATCATGCGGCCAAACATGCTCATCAAAAACGTCAAGGCCATGTTCCTGCCATCTGGTGGTTCAGCATTCCTATACCGTTACAGAGGAACTACCAAAGCCGATATTCCCGGTATAATAACAGCAGTAACCACTGCTTTGGACTCCTTGCCTGTCGATAAGCGCAAGCTGTTCCGCATCATTAAGCGGCCTGAACTGGACAAAATGGGTGCCGACAGCGCTGCAATCATGGCATTAACTGCCGAGCCGGGCATGGTGTTCAGTGGGGCAACAGCAGCCAAACAAACCGAAAATCATGGCCCTGGAACGCTGATCCAAAACAACAAGCTGAACGGGGTATTTATCCCCACGCATGGCGGGCATCATGGCTATGATCCGAATATACCTGAAATGTGGACAGGCTTTATCGCCGTTGGCGCAGGCATTAATAAAGGCGGCCATATTACCTCGCTTTCAGAGCCGGATATAGCAGTGCTAATAGCACGGTTATTAGGAATTGAGTTTAAGACACCGGATGGGAAAATCCCGGAGGGTGTATTAAAAACTGATAAACAGAAATAAGCCTTAAAGTATGAGTAAATTAAAGATCAATATGATTACAGGTACGTTATTCCTGTTAACTACTCTGCCTTTTGGCATCAGGGCTCAGACGGATACGGCCCCCAAAAGCGATACGGTTAAAGCAAAAACAACCCCTTCAAAACCCAAAGGCGGCATCATGGCCTATGGTGATTTTATACCGGCTAAGTTGAAGACGGTACGGCAAGAGGGTTTATTAACCGTTGTTAAGGTAGAGGGGCATTATTTATTGGAAATTAGGAAACCCCTGCTGGGGAAGGATATTTTATGCGTATCCCGCCTGATCCAATCGGCTGCCGGTTTGCGTAGTATGACAACCAACTTGGGCTATGGCGGGGATGAGATCAACGAGAACGAAATACGCTTTGAACTGGCACCCAATCATAAGTTATTGATCCGCCAAATCTCCTATGAAGAAATGCCCGGCGATTCCACCCAGAGCATGTATCACTCGGTAAGTAATTCCAATTTACAGGCCATAGCGGCATCCTTCGACATCAAAGCCCTTGCGAAGAACAAGGATGGTTATATCATCGATGTGACCGAATACATGAACGGGGATAATGACCTACTTTTCTTTGATCAATCCATCAAAAAGGTATTGGATATTGGCATCTACCAGCCGGACAAATCCTACATAGAGGACATCCGTTCTTATCCAAATAACACAGAAATACAAGCGGTAAAAACATATCTCAGGGCACCTTTAAAACCTGGTGACCCGGCACCAGAAGGCACCATCACCGTTGAGCTTAACTGCTCGATGATTTTGTTACCTGAAAAACCAATGCGGCCAAGATATGCTGATGCGCGGGTGGGCTATTTTAAAAACAGCTATGAAGACTTTAACGCCGACCCGGATGGCGTGAAAAAGATCCAAACCATTTGCCGCTGGCGCATGGAACCCAAGCCGGGAGATATGGACAAATACCTCAAAGGCGAATTGGTGGAGCCGCAAAAGCCTATCGTTTTTTATATCGACCCGGCTACACCTGCAAAATGGGTTCCTTACCTGATACAAGGCGTAAACGACTGGCAAAAAGCCTTTGAGCAGGCTGGTTTTAAAAACGCCATTAGCGCCAAAGTCGCGCCGACTAAAGCCCAAGACAGTACCTGGAGTTTGGAAGATGCCCGGTATTCGGCCATTGTCTGGAAATCTTCGCTGGTGCCGAATGCCAGCGGGCCGAATGTGCATGACCCAAGAACAGGTGAAATACTGGAGAGCCATATCAACTGGTACAGTAATGTGTTGCACCTGGTGCATAGCTGGTACATGATCCAGTGCGGGGCGACAGACCCTAAAGCCCGTAAAATGGAATTTGATGATGAATTGATGGGGCAACTCATCCGATTTGTGGTTTCACACGAGGTGGGGCACACATTAGGATTGGTACATAACTTTGGTTCCAGTTCGACCGTGCCGGTAGACAGCCTGCGGAGCAAAGCCTTTTTAGAGAAATATGGGCATTGCCCTTCCATCATGGATTATGCCCGCTTTGATTATGTGGCACAGCCGCAGGATCATATCCCTGAAAAAGACCTGTTCCCGCGTGTAGGTGATTATGATAAATGGGCGATTGAATGGGGTTATAAAATACTGCCAAACACGCATAATGCTGATGATGAACGGACAGCCTTGAACCAATGGACGATCCAAAAGCTGAAAAATAAACGCTTATGGTTTGGCAGGGAAGATAACCCGGACGACCCGCGCTGCCAGAGCGAAGATTTGGGCGATGATGCGATGAAGGCAAGCGTCTACGGCATCAAAAACTTGAAGGTCGTCTTAAATAACTTACCCAACTGGACAAGCACACCTAACGAGGGTTACGACAACCTGAAGGAAATGTACACCGAACTGCTAAACCAGTTTGAACGCTATATGGGGCACGTTACCAAAAACGTAGGCGGTATCGATGAAAACCCAAAGACCGTGGAACAGCCAGGCCCGGTTTATATCCTTACGCCAAAGGAAAAGCAAGAACGTGCTGTAGCCTTCCTCGATCAGCAATTATTTACCACGCCCCGATGGTTATTTGACGAGCATGTACTCAACAAAATTAATTACAGCCCGATAGCTGTCGCCCGTTTCCTGCAAAACGGCCCGCTGGATAAGCTGTTATCCGCCGGTACATTGAAAAAACTCATCAGCGAAGAAGCGGAAGACGGGAGCAAAGCTTATACAGCCACGGAATTGTTAGATGGCCTGGATAAAACTATTTGGCGGGAGTTGCAGACCCATACCGTCATCGATGTGTACAAACGGAACCTGCAAAAAGATTACATCAGCGATTTGGAAAAGCTGATGGTTCAACCTAAGCAAGACCCGGCGCACCCGGAAATGTTACAGGCCGACCCGACAGGTTCGGATGTCAGCAGTATTGCCCGTGCGGAACTGAATAAATTAAAAATAGAGATCAATAAGGCGCTGCCTTTGACAAACAATGCTTTGAGCCGTGACCATTTGCAGGATACACAGGAAAGGATTAACAAGGCTTTAAAAGGAAATGAACAGGCTTAAAAATGTGCCGGGATGTATTCGCTGCGATCCTGGTACTGCTGGCCTTTTACGCATTGGGCCGCGACAAAAAAGAATAAAATTAGGGCCTACCGCCTTAAAGATATACCGGTAATCAGACCACCGGAGTTTTTAGTTTGATTAATTAAATGATAGAATGTCCCTTCCGATTTTATCGGGAGGGCTTTTATGGAAGGTAAAGACGGGGGTATTACTGCCCCACAATAACGAAATAAATAGCATCATACTAACCTAATATGAATATACGAACTGCCACTTACAAAGATGCACCTGCCATTAAATCGTTGCTGGAGATTTTGGGTTATAGGACAACCATCAGTTTGTTGGTCAATCAGTTGGAAAGCCTATTCGGCAACGATAGCAACCAAGTATTTGTTTATGATTTAAATAAAGAGGTTGTTGGTTTTGTGTCTGTACACTACCTGCCGCAACTGGCCTTTGATGGTGGGCTGATGGTGATTACCTATTTGTCCGTTGATGAAACGGTAAATGGTCAGGCAGTTGCAAAAGCGCTTGAACAATATATTACCGATCAGGCAAGACTGAAAAAATGTGAGCGAATACAGGTTCATTGTTTGGACTGGCGAATACCGGCACATCAATTTTATTTGCAGCAAGGCTACCAAGAGTATCCGAAATATTTTACAAAGCGGTTGGTCTATGCAGAATGATACCATAAAGAAGCTTTGCCATAAAGCAATGATCAATAATAGTTAGTTAAAAGTGTAAAGGCAGCCCCGAAATGCTCGGGGCGCCTTTACTTTAAGAATTAAAAATGGAAACAGCATTATGGATTGTCTTGGGGCTTGTAGTCCTGTTTATTATCCGGTTTATCACCTGGTTAATAAAAGATTTTAAAAAGAGCAATCAAAAATGATATAAAAGAAAATTCTCCTCGTTCTGAAGTTTTTTCATTTGTTAATAGATGGGAAAAGTTAAATAAGTTAATTAAATCAAAAGCGCTTCCTGTCGGAGCAGGTAAGCGCTTTTTAAATGACAGCTTTTTATAAGTGCAATGCCAAAAAGAAAAAAACAACTCAGCCCCGTTGAGCCGGATGTTTTGAACACCGAATTTATGTACCTGGCCCTGAGCAACGAATTTATAACGACGGCAGAAAAAGCCGGTTTTAAAACCTTCCAGGATATCATCGATAACCGGGAACGGGCGATCATCAAGCGTTCAGCCTTTGGCGCGGTACTGGAAACTGAATTATTTGAATATGCTGAATATCATGGCTTTATTGATTTACTGGGTTTGGAATAAATAAATAACTAATAAAATAATATGAATAAGGATAAAACATAAATAATTACGGTTTACCCGTATTGTAAAACTCATTTATTGAGCATTCTAACGCTTCTCGTATACAAGGATAAAACTACCAAATTTTAAAAAAAAGAGACAGAAGCAAGAGCAATGCCTGCGGATGCGCGGGGGTTGCCTGCTGTGTCTCCCGGTTGGTAGCCGGGCCTTGTTACGACCGTAGGTATATCCCCGCCCCCAAAGGTCTTAACTATATACCTATGAGAACATTTCTAAAACAAAACACGGAAAAGCTGGACAAATCGCTGGCTGCATTACAAACGGAAAAAGACCCGTTCAGACGACTCGAAATGTCCGTTAACCTGGTCAAAGAGGCCCTGCTGGAACTCAGGCTATTCCTTTTAAGCTACTTATTTATTGACCCATCCGAAGAGATATGGTTTTTCAAAGAAGGCAAACCTGAACTGGTCGGCCTGCTGATCTATTACGAAGCGATGCTGCATATCAGTATCCGACGGCCATTGGGCAACCGCAAACGGGTACGCCGGTTCCTGGAAAATGAACTGAATTATTTCGAGCATTTTTATGATTACAATGCAGAATTTCATCTTTATTATGTGACCGGGCAAAACCGGTTTGATCACCTCTATTTTATGCGACAAGGCGACACAATACCCATAAGCCCCGACACACTGTTACTGGATACCGACCCGAGGCTTTCCACCGGCTATGATCTGAAAGTCGCGCGCATCATCGCCTACGAACGGTTAAGTAAGGAGATCGGGAACGAACTGGATAAATTAAAAAGCACCCCTGCCTGGCTATTGGATTTCACCCGTATCGTTCCCCTGCAATGGACAGACCCCAAAAACGGGCTGGTCGAACTGATCTACAGCGTGGCCGCGGCCAAATCCTTCAACCACGGCGAAGTAGACATTAAACAGATCACCGTTTATTTTGAAAAGGTGTTCCATGTGCGCCTGGGCAACTTTTATAAAACCTTTGAAAAGAACCGCATCCGGGAGGGCGGTATGACACGTTTCCTCGATCACCTGAAAGCGAAGCTGTTGGAATATATCGGCAAACTCGACATCTTTAAACGCAAGAAAGATGAATGATCCTGCCTGATTTAAACCCGCCGGTACTGCCTGCGGGTTTTTTTTATGCAAAAATACTCCTGCCAAATCAGCCAGATCAGCCATAAAGGTGCGACATGGCGGGCTATCCGTCCTGGATAGCCCATTAAGCGTCCCTCCCCCAGCCACTTTTGCTGCATCAAATCAAAAAGCGATGATCAAATTTATCACCTGGCAACAATATCTTATTTCCATTGGCGGCCTGACCCTGCTGTATTACCTCCTTATCCTGGCGCTGTATTACCGCAGCGAAATTACGAGCCTGTTTAACAGCAAGCCTGCCGTGCAGCGCCAGCCTGACGAAGCGACTGCCGTACACCAAAGCAATTTTATTGGCGAACCGGAATTTGATGGGCAGCAAACAGTCGCTGCCGAAGAATTATTTTTTGCAGCGCCGGATGAGGAAGAAGAACCGGAGCAAGCTGGACGCACTGAACCATTAGTTAAACAACCGGACACGCCTATCGCGCCGAATGAAACTTTTCTGCTTGGCCCGGTGGCTGACTTCCTCAAAGAATTAAAATCAGGCTTTACCCTGCTGAAAGAGGCACAAGGCGACAAGGAAGAATTTTTAACCCTGCTCGGTATCCTGTCTGAAAAATACAACCAGGTCATGCAAAGCGCCTATCGCCCGCTGATGGAAGTATTCATCCTCGAACTGGCTGGTGAACAACTGCCCTTTGAATTAGCGCTGTCAGACCTTCAAATCATTAATAACAACTAATATGAAAAATCGATTCATTACTCCCAAACAAGAATTTTTTGGCAAACTTTTGCTTTCGCTATGGACAATTATTTGCTGCCAGCTACTTGATGGCGCCACTATCGCGCTGGCGCAGGATGGTAACCAGGGCCTGTCGCAAGCGACCACGATGGTACAGGGCTATTTCACTACGGGCTGTACCTTGATGTATGCCATCGGTGCCGTTATCGGCATCGTTGGCGGTATTAAAGTTTTTCAAAAATGGAATACCGGGGAGCCGGATACCGGCAAGGTCGCCGCCGCCTGGTTTGGCTCCTGTATCTTTTTAGTGGTCGTAGCGACCGTGATCAAATCTTTCTTCGGCCTGTCATGAGCCCCACCCAAAACCTCCCCGGAAGGGAGGGCTTTAAAAAATAAATCAAATGAATACAAGTGTTTACCAGATCAATAAGGGCATTAACCGCCCGATCGTATTCCAGGGTTTCAAGGCGCAGTATATCGGTTACCTGGCTGGGGGTTTAGTGGGCCTGCTTATTTTATTCGCCATCCTGTATATCGCGGGCGTGAACGCTTATGCCTGTATGGTCATCATTTTCGGCCTGGGCACCGGGTTGGTATATTCGGTATCCAAATTAAGTCATAAATATGGCCGCTACGGGCTGATGAAGTTCCAGGCCAAACGGCTATTGCCGGATTATATCTTTTTTAATTCACGCAAAACATTTATTCAGCTCAAAAAAGCTATATGATCGCCATTAACAAAATATTTCCCATTTATGCCGTGCAGCATAACGCGATGGTATCCGTGCAGGGAGATATTACTATCGCTTACCAGGTACATTTTCCATCGCTGTTCAGCCAGTCCGCTGCCGATTACGAAGCGCAGCACCAGGCATGGATCAAAGCCATCCGGGTATTACAAAAACAAACCATCGTTCATAAAGCCGACTGGTTTATGCAAGGCAAATACGCGGCAGCTAACCAAGCGGACAGCTTTTTAGCCGGGGCCGGTGAGCGTCATTTTGAGGGCCGCCCCTATGTGGAGCATACCTGTTATTTGATGCTGACTAAAAAAGCAGAGGACCGTAAAGCGGCCTCCAGTGGTTATTCCGGTATCCTGCGCAAAAGCATCGTACCCAAACAAACTACCGATCAAAAATTATTTAACGAGTTTTTGGAAAAGGCCGGGGCCTTTGAACGCATCCTGACGGATAGCGGTTATGTACAGATGGAACGCTTAACTGATGATGAATTGGCCGGAACAAAGGAGAAGCCTGGTTTGATGGAGCAATACTGCTTTTTATTGGGTAACCACGAAAGCCCGCTGATCAAAGATGTGCACCTGAAAGAGCAGCTCAGGGTCGGTGGCGACCAGTGCGCTTTGTTTACGTTATCAGATGTGGAAGATCTGCCTGCCTTATGCGGCAGCCGAATGACCTATGACCCCTACAGCACGGATAAAACCAAGTTCAGCACCGGCTTTGCTTCCCCATTAGGCATGCTATTAGACTGTAACCACCTGTATTCCCAATATATCTTTATTGATGACGAGATTAGGACTATTAAGCAGTTAGAAGCCAAAAAGCTGCGCCTGCAATCCCTTTCGGCTTACAGCCGGGAAAATGCCATTGCCAGGGACGCGACCAATGATTTTTTAAACGAGGCGATCAGCCAGCAAAGGTTGCCGGTTAAAGCGCACTTTAACGTTCTGGCTTGGACGGATAGCCCGGAAGAAATGCAGCAGATCAGGAACCGCGTAGGTTCCGCAATGGCGAAAATGGACGCGCAAAGCAAACTGGAAACCGACGGTGCGCCGCAAATCTGGTGGTCAGGCATCCCCGGAAACGCGGCGGACTTTCCCATGAATGATACCTTTGATACTTTTTTAGAGCAGGCCACCTGTTTTTTAAACATGGAAACGCACGAGCGTTCGGCGGAAAAAGGCATCCGCTTCGGGGAGCGGCGCTATGGCAGGCCGGTACTGGTAGACCTGTTTGACGCACCGATGAAAACGGGCATCATTACCAACCGCAATTTATTTGTCTGCGGTGGTTCCGGCGGTGGCAAGAGCATGACCATGAACCATTTGCTGCGCACACTATACGACCAGGGAACGCATTGCGTGACCATCGACATTGGTGGCAGCTATAAGGGCCTTTGCACTTTGGTTAAAGGCTATTACTTTACCTATACGGAAGATAACCCGATCAAATTCAACCCTTTTTATATCGGTAAGGGCGAGGCATTGGATACAGAAAAAAAGGAAAGCTTAAAAACCTTATTGGTATCGTTATGGAAGCAGGAAGATGAAAACTTTAACCGGAGCGAATACGTGGCCCTTTCCAATGCTTTGCAGGGTTATTATGACCACCTGAAAAACGATAGCAATTTATTCCCTTGCTTTAATACCTTTTATGATTACCTACATGACCACTATACGGAAGTGCTAAAAAGCCATAAGGTCAAAGACAGCGATTTCAGTATCGACAACTTCCTGTACGTATTGCGGCCTTATTACAAAGGGGGTGAATTTGATTACCTGTTGAACGCGACCGGAAATTTGGATATGCTCCACCAGCGGTTTATCGTCTTTGAATTGGACAATTTGAAGTCGCATCCCATTTTGTTCCCGGTAGTTACGCTGATCATCATGGAGTTATTCATTTCCAAAATGCGCAAGCTGGCTGGCATCCGCAAGATCATCGCGATTGATGAAGCCTGGGTCGCCATTGCCAAATCCGGCATGGCCTCCTTCATTAAATATTTGTATAAAACCGTCCGGAAATTCAACGGTATCGCCGCCTTAATCACGCAGGAAATAGATGACCTGATCAGCTCGCCCATCATCAAGGAAACCGTTATCAACAATGCCGATACCAAAATCCTTATGGACATGCGCAAGTTCATGAACAAGTTTGACAAGCTACAGGAAACCCTGGGACTGTCTGACAAAGGCAAAACCTTACTGCTGTCTGTCAACAAAGCCAACGAATACGGCAGGAACTACCGCGAGGTCTTTATTGACCAGGGCGGGCAGGTCATGAAAGTTTACCGTAACGAACTATCCGTTCCCGAATACCTGGCCTATTCCACCGAAGAAAGTGAAAAGATCAAAGTACAGCAATACACCGAACAGTATGGCAGCATCGAAAAAGCCATTGCGATATTGGCAGATAAAATGACTAACCCATTAAAAAATTGACCATGAAATTAATCCTGTTCCAAATGATCCTGTCGCCTTTTTTGTTATGGGCAGCTTACAGCCATCACCATACGCCTGCGCAAAAAACACATTCAAAGAAAATTTTAATACGCTGTTTATGAGATTGTACAGAATCATATTGCCGGTAAGCATGGTCATTATTTTAGTCACCCTGCCGGAACAAAAAGCAAGCGCCCAGTTCGTGATCAGCACGGTACTCAACGAAACGGTGGGCAAGATCATCCGGGCGATTGACCTGGAGGTACAGAAAGCACAGAACCAAACGATATGGCTGCAAAACGCCCAAAAAGTAGTGGAAACACAACTGAACCAAATGAAGCTATCGCAGATCGCGGGCGTAGGTCAGCAGCAAACCAATTTGTTCACCCAATATTATAATGACCTGTTCACCGTAAAAACGATCATTACTGATTATGAGCAGGTCAAAAATATCACCTTGCAGCAGGAAGCTTTAGTAAAGGAATACCAAAGCGCCTGGGCCTTAACCCAACAGGACAAACATTTCAGCGCATCAGAACTCAGCTATATAGCATCGGTTTACAGCGGGATACTCAAAGCCAGTATCAATAACCTCGACCAGTTGCTGAACCTGGTCAATTCCTTTAAAACGCAGATGTCAGATGGCAAGCGGATGGACTTAATTAATAAAACATCGAAAAGTGTTGACCAGAATTACAATGACTTAAAGCAATTTAACAATGAAAACATTATGCTCAGCCTGCAAAGGGCGCAAGACGAAAACGATATACAGGCCACTAAAAATTTGTATGGTATTACTGATTAGTGTGCAGTTCGCCCACGCGCAGAGCTTCAGCTTTAGCGACCTGTTTGGCCAGGCGAACAAGCAAAAGAACTATTATATGCAGCAGATCGTGGCCTTTAACGCTTTTGAATCCGAATTGAAACAAGGTTATGGGGTGATCAAAAACGGGTTGAGTGGCATTGCCAGTATTAATATTGCTGAACTAAATGCACATAATACCTACTACAAATCGCTGGCACAACCCAGCAGTACAGTGACCAAGAATACACAGGTGCAGGATATTTTGCAATGGCAGACGGACATAACAACCAGCTTTAGCCAGTCCTTTACCGGATTAACCCCTGATGAGCAAAGCTATATCAGCATCGTACAAACCAATTTACTGAACGCCTGCAATACCGACCTGACCGACCTGCAAAACCTGTTGGCCAACGGCACCCTGCAAATGACGGATGATGAGCGGCTGAAACGCCTGGCTAAGATCCATGCCGATATGCTGGATAAATACCAGTTCAGCCAAAGCTTTACGGGTTCGGTTAAGCTGTTGGCGGCCCAACGGCAGCAAGGCGTTAACGAAACACAAACCTTAATGAATTTATATGGAAACAATTAAGAAAATGATAGCCGGTTTCGGACTGTTATTCCTTACCGTTATGGCCGTCCCGGCAAAAGCGCAAAGCGCAGACCTCACGCAATTGATCCTCGACATTGAAAAGCTGACCCAATTGAAAGGCATTTTATCCGATATGAAAACAGGGTACACGATCATTGACGGCGGTTATAATGAAGTAAAAAGTATAGCCGATGGTAATTTTAACCTGCACTCCACCTTTTTAAATGGTTTGCTGATGGTTAGCCCAGCGGTAGCCAAATATGGCCGGATCGCGGATATTATACTGGAGCAGGGTTATATCGTCACCGAATATACGCGCTATTATAAGCAGTTCAGCAGCAGCGGCCACTTCAGCAGTGACGAGATCGCTTATTTAGCGAACGTTTATACCACCCTGTTACAGCAAAGCCTGCAAAACCTCAGCCAGTTAACCGACATCCTGGCCGCAGGTAAACTGCGCATGAGTGATGACGAGCGGCTCCGGGCTATTGACCATATCTATACCGATACGGATGACAAGCTTACCTTCTTGCGTCATTTTGACCAGGAAACCGCTGTGCTGGACTTACAGCGCCAGCAGGAATTAAACACGATTACCACACTACAAAAACTCTATTGATATGGACAACCTAACCGGATTACAAGCCACGCTTGAACAGGTGTACAGCCAAATGCTCCCCCTATGCAGCAGCCTGATCGGCACCGCGCAAGGTATCGCAGGCTTTGCCGCCCTTTGGTATATCGCCGCCAGGGTATGGCGCAGCATCGCTGCCGCCGAACCCATCGACTTTTATCCCTTGTTGCGCCCATTCGCTTTGGGTATGGCGATCATGCTGTTTCCTACCGTGATCGCCATCATGAACGGCATCTTACAGCCGGTGGTCAGCACCACGAATAACATGGTTAGCGATTCTAACCAGGCGATACAAACCCTTTTACAGCAAAAACAGCAGGCGGAACAGCAAACGGCCACCTGGCAGATGTATGTCGGCGCGGACGGTGAAGGAAATCGTGCCGAGTGGTATAAATATACCCATCCCGACGACCCGAACGACACCAACGAAGGTATGATCGGCAGTGTCGGCAACGATGTAAAATTCGCGATGGCCAAAACGGAATACAATTTTAAAAACAGTATCAAAGAGTGGATGTCACAGGTTCTGGAGATTCTTTATGAAGCTGCGGCACTTTGTATCAATACCATCCGCACCTTTCAGTTGATTGTCTTAGCCATATTGGGGCCGCTGGTATTCGGCATCGCCGTCTTTGACGGGTTCCAGCATACGCTCACGGTATGGATGGCCCGCTATATCAATGTGTTTTTATGGCTGCCGGTCGCCAATATCTTTGGCAGCATCATTGGCAAAGTGCAACAAAATATGTTAACCCTGGACATTGCGCAGATCCAAAGTACGGGCGATACTTTCTTTAGCTCATGTGATGTTTGTTACCTGATCTTTTTAATTATCGGCATCGTCGGTTACTTCACGGTGCCCAGCACCGCCAACTATATTGTTCACGCAGGCGGCGGCAACGCCCTGGTACAAAAGATCAACAGCCTGGTCAGCAGTTCCTCCCGCGCAGTAAGTTCCACCATGTCCGGCGGCATGGCCGCTGATAGTTATGGTAACCAGCGGGAGAATATGGCCCAAAGCTATGCGGCGAACAGCGAATCAGAAGGCTATTTCAAGGACAAAGGCAGCAACTACCAGAAAGACAAACTATCCGGGAACGATTAATCACCAAAACTATGTTTACACAACTTAAAAACATCGACACCGCTTTCAAACATATCCAGCGCTTCAGCTATTTGCTGATCGTCGCTTGTACGCTGATCACCTGTTATACGGTTTATAAAAGCTACCAAAGTTCCACGGACTTTAAAAATCATATTTATATCCTGGCCAATGGAAAAGCACTGGAAGCCTTTGCCGCCGACAGCAAATCCAACCTGCCTGTAGAGGCCCGTGACCATATCAAGGTATTTCACGAGGACTTTTTTAACCTTAGCCCCGATGAAAAGCAGGTGCAGGCCACTATTACCAAAGCTTTGTATTTAGCGGATGCCAGCGCCAAAACGCAATACGATGACCTCAAGGAATCGGGTTTTTATACCAACCTGATCGCGGGCAATATCAGCCAGCAAATCACCGTGGACAGTATCCAATTGGACATGAACCATTATCCATTTTACTTCAAATGCTTTGCCAGTGAGCAGCTGATCCGCAGTACGTCCACCGTAAACCGCAGTTTGATCACACAGGGCTACCTCCGCAATGTGCCCCGCTCGGACAATAACCCGCATGGCTTCCTGATTGAAAAATGGGAAACCCTGGAGAACAAAGATTTAAGTACCGAAAATTCAAAACCATGAGGCTGTATAAAAGAAAAAAAGCGGTGACCATTGCGCCCAAAACAGCAGCATTGGCCGAAAGGATAGCTGGCCGGATCATCCGCAGGCAAACCAAAATAGCAGGTTTCCTGAACCGGAAAACGCAGCACTGGAACCAGTCATCCAAGTTCATCGCGCTATTCCTGTTCTGCCTGGTGTTTGGCAGCCTGTGCCTGTATTTTATTATGAAATCAATTTAAAATAGACGTTATGAAAAACCCATTGGAAAACCAATCCCCCGAAAAAACAGCGGGATCACCCCGCACACCTCAATTTTACCGGAAAAGAAGGGCGCTGTTATTCCTGCCCTTACTGGTGCTACCACTGATCACCTTAGGCTTCGCTAATTTCCATCATCAGCCCGCAGCGCAAAATGAGTTAGCCAACCAAAGCCAGGGCTTGAATACCAGCGTACCCGGTGCTAAATTTGACAAACACGAAAAGACCGGTAATAAAATGAGCTTTTATGACCAGGTGAAACAGGATTCGCTCCGGCAGCAATCGAACAGCAATAACCCGGCCTTACAGCAGTTCGGCTTTAAACCCAAAACACCTGATAGTAATAGCACCGCAAATAAGGGTGCACACAATTCACTCCTTGCTAATAATTATACTGATCCTAATGTGGTCAAGATCAACCAGAAACTGGCTGACCTCAACAAACAGATCAGCCAGCCCCAAATAATGAATACCCCGGCAACGAAAGCCCTTGCAGCCAATAAACCTGTACCCGATGCAGCAATGGCCGCGCAGATCAGCAAACTGGAGATGATGATGAAAGCCATGAACAATAGCCAGGGCAGCGACCCGCAAATGCAGCAATTGAGTAAAATGCTCGAACAGATACAGGAAATTCAGCATCCTGAATTGGTTAAGCCTGCCGTAAAACGGGCGCAGCCGGTTACCGACAGCTTGTTTAAAGCCATACCCGCCAGCATAGACGGCAACCAAAAAGTGTTACAGGGGGGAATCGTGAAATTACGCCTGAACGATACCATCCGCATCAAGGGAGTGTTAATGCCGAAAGGTCAATTGTTCTTTGGCAATGCCAGTATCACCAACCAGCGTCTATTACTGGATATTAAAAATATCCGCATCGGCAATGCCATTATCCCGGTTAACCTGGTGGTGTATAGTTTGGACGGCCTGCCGGGCATCAATGCCCCGGAAGCGGAGCTGGCCGGGGCAGCGGGCGGCGGCGCAGATGATGCCGTGTCTAATATGCAGCTTTTGACAATGGATCAAAGCCTGGCCACACAAGCTGCCGCAGGCGGGATAACCGCCGCCAAAGGGCTGTTCTCCAAAAAAGTGCGCCGGATCAAAGTCAAGCTGAAGAACAACTACCCGGTCTTACTCAAATTGAACAATTGAATATGGACAGGGCCGTTAATTTCTATGAGCTTAAACAGGAGTTCGCCGACCTTGGCTTTCACGATGCGGGCTTGGTCAATGAACTCCGCACTGCTATAACCGGCGGCGAATTGGAACACCATTTCTATACGGAACTGCCCGCAGGGGCGGAACAGGCGCAATTTTCACTGGCCTGCCAGCGGGAACAGGATGGCCGGTTCAGCCTGTACTGCATCGAATGTTCAATGGATATTCCCGGGCGAACAGGCAGCCAATGGTTCCATTATTTCAAGCCTGATGTACCTGCGGCACCGGCTATTGAGCTGGTACGCCTACTTGGGGTAAATCCCGGGGATGACGACCCTTTTAAGCCGCTTAGCCTGAAAGAAACACAAGCACAAATTAATTCACTAAATACGACAAAAATGAACGAGCAGAATTTAGATTACCTGAAAGACAACCTCAAATACCTGGGATTTGAGGAAAAATTAAACGGGCCGCTAGCTGAAAGGATCAACACCCAGGCAGCTGGATTTAACCTGGAGACGACGGTGCCGCATTTTAATGACCAGGAAATGCAGTATAGCTTGCAATTTAAAAAGTCCGACCAAACCGACCGTTATTTTTTTAACCGTTATGAGGCGCTGCTGACCAATGGCAAGCCTGAAGAAGATAAGGTGCAGACCTTTTATATCAATAAGGGGCACGGTGTTACGGCGAAAGAAGCCTTTAATTTGTTAGACGGCCGTGCAGTTTACAAGACGCTTGAAAATAAAGAGCAGCAAAAATATAACGTTTGGATGCAGCTGGACTTTGACCATAAGGATGAGCGTAATAACTATAAAGTCAACACCTTTCATGATAAATACAACTATAAACTGGAAAGGGTATTGGATAAATACAATATCGTGGAATTGAGCGATCCTGAAAAGAAAGCAGCCCTTATGAAATCCATGCAAAAAGGCAATACCCAACAGGTAACCGCGGTTGTTGACGGCAAAGAGGTCAAAGCCTTTGTAGCAGCTTCACCTGAAAAGCGCAGCATCAATATCTACAATGAAAAAATGAAGCCACAGGAACAGGCCGTGTATCTCAAAGTACCTGTTAAAAAAGATCTGGCCCAGGAAAAAGCGGAAAGAGAAGCACAAAAGCAGGCGGAAGGACAAACGCAAGGGCGTAAAAAGTCAAGGGGTGTCCACCATTAAAAAAAGAATGCAAGCCTTGCCAAAACGGTGAGGCTTTTTTACGGATTTACAGTAAAGTTCCTGGAAGTGGCTATTAACTTTTTATTCATTGTTAATATTGGCATATCGTGGCACAAAAGGTCAGCGTCGTGAGTTACCATTATAGCTCCCTGTTGCTTTACTAATTCCATATACAAATGATCGTTGATATCCGTTGCATCCGGCGAAAAATTTAAAATATCGTCAATAGTTTTAAGCGGACAGGTAACGACATCAAAACCATCTTTATAAGCCAAAAAATCAGATTGGAATTGTTGATACAGCTTTTTGATGTCATTCCCCTTTCGGAAAACATCTTTGTAATAGGCATATTCACCCTTGGTATAACCGCCTTTTACATAGGCTTTTGAAGATTCCAACTTTAACAGGCGATTAAATAATTCACTGATCTGAAGCGAACTGGTTAATATTCTGGACGTTTTTGTAGTGATAGCAACCCGATAAACAGAGTTAAAAAAATTGATATATTGGGTTTCGTAAGCTTGTTTATTGCTTACGCCCATCACGTATAATAACACGTTGGTATCAAAAAAATAATTAGCGGGCTGCGGCTTGGAATGATTAGCAAGATCAATAACCTGGTAAGCCATTTTTTTATCAGGCTAACACAGTATTCACTATCGGACGATAGCTGTCATCATTTTTAATGTTGTCAATTACCCATTCGAGCTTAGTCTCGTAAGTAGAAAGATGATCAACATCTGTAACCACGACTTTATTGTTAAAAAAAGATAATCCTTTTTCTACCATCAATTTTCCGAATGAGGCGTTCATAAATTGAGTGGTCAGCACTTTGATATGCTCAAAGCTAACGATAACCTTTCCATCCTTTTCCAATGCGGCTATTATAGCACTATGCAGTTTCAAACCATCTTGGTGAAACATAGCATTGGAACTATTTAGTATTTCAAAAACAGAAATTTGCATCTTAAAATGATTAATCGAATAAATGTATATAATATATACGGTATATATTCAAAATGGTTTGTAAAATTTTTATTAATCGTCCGACAAAGGTAACAAAAAACAACTATTTGTGAAAATAACGATTAAGTTAATAATTTCTTGTTAAACACCAAGTGAATCGTACTACCCATAAATTGCTGGTCAATTGACGAAAAGCCAACTGGACTGACCGTATTGTTAGTCGCTTGTGTACTGTAATAAGCATCCCCGCTTGCGATGTGCATGTGCCCGTCATGATTCAAGAAAAATTCTTTCATTTTGCTTAAGTGAATACCGCCAGGAGCATCAGATTTGGAACTATTTCCGTCTAAAGCCCAATGAATTGCCTGCTTTGCCGTTGTTATCGCACCATCGGTCTTAGCATTAATCTTTGGTAAAAATCCTTGGCCCAAATCGGTAACGGTGAATATTACTTTTTTTTCTGTCGGATAATATTGACCACAAACAAAAAAGGGAGCATTAGTCCCACTATGCAAATTTATATTACAACATAACTCAGCCAAATCATCAACCAATTTTCCCATTGCAGTTTCGGTGAACTTCGGCATTCCATCATGTAGCAATAATTCTTCCAAAACATAAGCAATAAAACCATCCTTATCATGTGGCCAAAATGCTTTAAATGGTATGGTACTACTTTTGGTTTTTCTTTCAACTATAATCGCATCAGTGCTTATCAACCCGTTTTGAAAAAGAATGGGAAATTGCTTCTTAACGTCCTCAAAACTAATGGTAAAAGTCAAGCCTTGTTCTGTGTGTAGTCGATAAAGGGCAGCACCTAACAAGGCGCTCATATTACCATCAATCCATTGCATCTGTTTTACACCAATATTGACTGAAAGATTGGAATAATGTTTGGCCTGCTGATAAAATTTTTCGATTGCTTCCAACCCGCTAACATTTGTATAAATGCCTTTTTCACTAAGTTGAATAGTTGTTAATGTCAAAGGACGAATTATTTCCACTTACTGGTTGTTTTAATCAGGTTATAAAATTAAAGAAAATCCGGCAGACATCAAAATATGGCCAGTTTTCAACAGTAAATCAGTTACTTACAAAAAGCAATAGGATATTTATTATTAAAATTGAATTACAGATTCGCCAGTTCGTCCTTCACTAACTCTTGTATATCTTCCTTGATCTGCATGTAGTTGGCTAATATCGCTTCCTTACTGATCTGCCTGACCTGTGGGATAGGCTGGTAAGTATCCGTTTCTTTTTTAATGGCTTCGTCGTCGTTAATAATTTCGCTATGAAAAACCTTTAGGTCGATCTTATTATGCGGATCATCGGAAACCATACCCACAAATTCACCCGAGGACAGGCCCGCAATTTTTGAGGCAGGCACCGCATAATCCAAAGCTGTTGACCGGCTCATGGAAGTATCCTGGCTATTAATGGATATACTTTCCCGCTGCTGGATGATCTTGCCAAAACGTTCGGATAGCTGCTTGGCGGTATCCCCAGTGACCTGGCCGCTGATCACGTTGCCTACAATATTCATCATCACGTCTGCCTGCTCCCGGCCATAATCCTTTCGGAGTTGCTCTATCGACTGAACCGCCAGCGTGGTAGAAACCAAATTGGACCTGCTGGTAGCCAATAAGGAATCGGCACCATTAAAATAAATCGTAGGGTATTCGTCGAAGATCAGGCTGCACTTGAGTTTGTCTTTTTGGTTGACGAGTTTGATCATACGGGAAATATATAAACTCAGCACCGCGCCATAGACTTGCTGCTTTTGCGGGTTGTTACCCATACAGATGATCTTTGGTTCTTTTGGATTGTTCAGGTCTAAGGAGAAATCGTTGCCAGAAAGCACGTAATATAATTGTGGTGAGGACAATTTGGCCAGACTAATTTTGGCGCTGGCGATCTGCCCCTCCAGTTGCTCCGTAGCATCATTCAGCCAGGCAGAAACAAAGGGATTGATCAGCGCAGTAATTTCCGGCTCTCTATACAATACCGAAAACAGGAAAGGATAGTCGATCTGCGCCAGTTCGATGACATGGGGCAAAGTGCAATATTTACCGTCCTTGTATTTTTTTAAGTACCAGATCAATGCAGTCACAAAGATGATAGGCGATTCGACAAAGAAATCGCCTTGTTTGCGTATCCACTCGCGGTTCAGCCCCAACATAAAGGTTCGCGCGGCTTCCGAAGCATCCGTAATATCCAGCATGGTATGCGGCAATAGCGGGTTACAACGGTGTAGCAGCCGGTCAAAGTCAATGACATAATACTTTGGTGTAACCTTATAATTACCGGCATATTTCCGTAAAGCGTTATAGGCGATCAGGCTGAGGTCGTCAAATTTAAAGTCATAAATGAACATACTAAAGCCCTTACGGATATGCTGCTCAATTATATGCCGGATAACATACCTGGTTTTACCGGAACCAGGACTGCCTAACACTAATGTACCTCTAAAGGGATTAATGATATTGATCCAGCTTTGATGCCTTTTTCCTTTCAGATAGTACTCGGCGGGTAGATTGACGGAATATTCATTTTCGAGCTTGCGCTTTTCCTGCGGGAACGATTCATTTTCCCGGTTAAAAATATCTTTCATCAGGTTCATCTTGATCAGGCGCGATAAGCGGCTGCCGCCTGTCAAGATCAACAGGTAACCCGTGAAGAGCATACCGGCATAAGCAGCGGCAACCCATTTAATCGGCACTGCCCATAACAGTGCAAAACCGCTGGTAAAGTATAGCAGCAGGCCGGTCAATAAGTAGGCAATGACACTTCCGGCTGCTATTTTATCATCCTTACGGCCCCTGGCACCGATGAGCGAAACAGCCATTAAGCCCAGGGCCACCAGTTTTGCGGTCATATCCGTTTTAAATAATGGCAGCTTCGCCACGATGCTCAGAAAATGATCCCCCCATTTGGAAGTCAAATGCGCCTGGTTGAAGGCGCTATAACAACATAAATAAATATGCAGCGCTAAAATTGCGATGCTCATGAGCCTGGTAAAATCAATGATTTTGCGCAAGCCGTGTAAATTTTCTCCGGTATTCATATCTGTATATTTTTATAGGTGTTGACTTTTTCTTTTCTTTTTGCGGCGTTTAGGCATCATGCCCATATCCGACATTTGTTTACTCTCCAGGAAAGCTTCTAACAAGGTTTTCCCGGCTGACGGCTGGTGGTTTGGTTGATAGCCTGTTGGTAGCGATACCGTAAAATCTTGCATGAATTGCTGCCGGACGTGTTCTTTGGAGACGGGCGGGCTTTGTTTAGCCTGTGCAAATCCTTCCGTTAATGCTTTTGCGCTATAAGCTTTGCCGAGGTCACTGCCGTTAAAAACTGCCTTTAGTTTATGGTCGGTATAAGTAATGCCATAAATTTTGACGTCATCATTCTGCCGGTAAATCACTTTAACGCCATGTTTGGCGAGGCATCTTTCAAATTCAGGCTGCCCAGGCTTATCTACCAAAACTTCGTTGATCTTTTCTTTGAGTTGATCCTTTGCAGATGCTTTAAGGGTAGTATTTAAAGCATAGCGCTTTTCCAGGAATTTAAGGGTGGGTTTATCATAAATGGCGCTGGCCTTAATCGGTACGCCGACCTTTTTACCGTTTTCATCCAACAGTCGGTAAACCAAACCTTTTTTATCAAACAGCTTCGAGCCTTCCGTTCCCCGGTCGGCGATCACATTATATTGATTTAATACCGCGTTGAGTTCATGGATAGAGCTGTACTTCCAGTTTTTGGTGACCGGGCGCACCACGTTGGAAATAGCCTGCTTGGTTTGAGATTTACCATAAATCACCCTTTTTAAGTCGATGGCCTTAATATTGATCTGTTCCTGTTGCGTTTTACTTTCTGCCGGAACCAGGTTATACTCCTGTTCCAATTCCTTTCGCGCAGTTTCCGACTGGTTCCTGCCGATATTGTGCAGGTCGATGCGGTTACCGTCAGTTTCGATATTGGTGGTGACCAAATGCAGGTGTGGGTGTCCGGCGTCAAAATGCTGATAAACAAGTAATGGCTGGCCGCCAAAACCGATCTTTTCCATATACTTTTTCGCGATAGCGGTTAAGGTGTACTTGTCCAGTTTTTCCGATGGGTCAAAATTGAGGGAGATATGCACCGCATTGGTTTTGGCGCGGGTGTTTTGGGTGGCCAATTTCTCCAGGTGGTTCAGCTTGTGGGTAAAGCCCATGCGTTCGGCGGCGGTGGTAAAATTCTCGGCCCATAACAATTCGGCCTGGCCTTTTTCAACCTTATGCTCGTTATAGCTCAGTACCCCCCGCAGGGATTTGCCGCTGATCACTTTTGCAACCATCGTTCCCCCAATTGTTCAATGAGATATAATACCTGTTTAGACTTGTCGATAACTACGTCAAAACGCTGGCTTACTTTCATGGCATAAAATAAGCGCCGGGTCTGTTCATCGCTTTGATTAAAGTAACGGGTGACCTGGTTGATGTTAACGCCAATGTGGTTGATTTCCCCCCTTAGCCGGATGAGTTCGGGCATGAAGTGATCTAAGGTGGTATCCCTGGTTTTCAGCGTAATGGGACGATTGTACAGGATGTCGCGAAGCAGGTCGCTCAGGCTGTTATGGCCTGCCTTTGCCGATAGTAAAACCAACTCTTTATACTTAGCCGAGTTAACACGGGTCTGTATCTTATGCTGTAATTTTACTTCTTCCTTTGCTTTATTGCGGGCCATGCCTTACCGTCCTTTTGTTTTGTTCCCTGACGAGTTCCGAGGAAGGGCAAGATCATTTTTGGAGACAAAAATACATCTTGCTTTTCACTACGGGTGAAATCAAAACGAAGGTAGCAGGGCTTAAAAGCGTCTGCAAATGTGGCTGGCGTGGTATGGTGGGTGGTGGCGGATTTGGCGGATTTGTGTTTGTCCGATGTCGATTAAGTAAACAAAAGCATTACTATTATCATTTAAATTAGTCTATAAGAGTATCTAATGTCCATGAGTAAGTGGATATTGATTTAATGTTTGCATGGACGGGCAAGGTATCATCATTGAATATACCTGCCAATTCTTCTGAACGCGAAGGCCAAAGATTGACAAAACAATTCATTGGTTGATCGGGTATAGGCGTTGGTTGCCATGAAGTTCTTACATGTATTAGCTCGTCATCAATAAGCCATCTTATTTCATGTGGTTCCCATTCTATAGTATATTTATGAAAATCAACGGCTGCATCAAAACCAAGATCAATCAATGCAGGAGTTCCCCGGTTACCGAAATTCCATCCTGACCCATCGTTTCCAGGGTTGAAATACACATTTACAAGCGCTTTAGTGGTGTCTTTCCCCAGAATTTCAAAATCTATTTCTTGCCAGGGGTCATTTCTATGTAGAAAAAATGCTGTGATAACGCCATCCAATTTCACCGGTCGCATTGTAACTTCAAATCGTCCATAAGAATACTGTGCCTTGCTTGCTAAAGATGCCGAAACATAATCCCGCGACTTTAATTTAAGCTTGTCAAGTGTCAGGCTGAAACCACCTGATTCGGTAAGTTTGAAGTTTTTCCGCACAAATTCTGCTAAGTTAGATGGGAAAGAGTTGTCTAAAATACGCCATCTATTTTCCTTAAAATCCAGAAAATTGTCATTGAAAATTTTATAAAAATTCCCGATTTGCTGCCCTGGCTGCATAAAGGAAGCTGATATGCCGAAAGATGAAAGTCTTTCAATTGGTATAATCCAGGGTGTTACATCGTGTTGTAATTGAATGGCATTTTGTTTGACACCCATATTAATATAGGATGGAGGTGTCGCATAAATGTCTGGAGAATTTACATTTGGAAATCCAAACGGCGGTATTTTGCAGTCCAGAAATTTGCATAGGTTTTCCCATCTCTCTGCTATTTGATCTTTCATGATTAGTAACTTCCGATCATCCTTTTTAAAGAACGACCTAATTTCCTGTATGATTTCATTAGTCACAAATACCCTATAATTTTCTGGAGTTTGATCCGATTCGATCATTACAATAAAAACTGCTTCCGGGTACATGGACGCAAGTAATTGGTAGTTGAGGTTCATGTACTTCAAGCCGATATAAGCATCAAAAAGTAAAGGTTCCCCGGCTTTAATCAGATTTTCTATATTTTCAGATAAATGCCCCCACTTATCAAAGCAGCAACGATAACCAAGTAAACTCAAAGCCGTTTCCATGGTTGTCGCGGTTCTCCTGCTTGTGGAAACCACGAATACTGGGTTTCGTCCTTTACGCTGCTGTAGTTCTAAATGGGTTTTATCGGACTGTATCCCAATCTGTGATAAAATCGGCATAATAGAATAGTTATTATCGGATTTTAAGTCGTTGCGTTGATAGATGAGCGAGGTCACCGAAGCATACACATTCATCTTTGGAAATTGCAGATTCATCCAAAGATCTACCGGCCCCCTTACGGGTAGTAGCCCCATTAGTTTTTTTGCACCTGTATAGGATAAAACATAGCCAGATAGCCACCATAAGCCTTTGAATGGCCGGGTCAAGTGTTGTGAAAAATAAAGCTTTTCTGCGCCCCAGTCCACTTCCCGGTAGGAAAGGTGAAGCATGTCGAAATCCGGTAACCCGCAGTCAGTGACAGGTAACTCTTTCCAAAGTAGATTGAGTTTATGTGCAAATGAACCCTCGAAAAATATGTCATCTTCTACAATTAAAGCAAATGGCCTCCGTTCATCCAGTATCTTTTTCCAGCAGGAAATATGGGAAAGCGCAACAGCAATTTCTTCAGGTGACATATCGATCCAAATATCCCGGTCTCTTATGGCTTTCAGTAATTGTGGATCAGGGTCTACGTAGTACTGATCCTTGATATTGAATTTGCTGTCCACCAATTGCGCGGGAATTGATTTTGTGTTAAGTTGTTTACCGTCAATGGCTGAAACTCTGTAGCAGTAATCCGCGAGTGAACCACCTCCTGCTACTTTCTGGAGCCGGGCTTCGTTTGTTATTTGTCTCCATCGATCTGGCTGACGGTCGAGGTTGATGACTAATAACGTGTCAATTAACTTGTTGTCCGCTGAATGGCCGAATGCTTGGTTAACCATTTTGGGGCGGAAGTAACGCCTAAGATGTCTGATTAAGAAAGCTGTTTTTCGGCTGAACTTACTATTGAGTATTATATTCACTGATAAGGTTTATAAAGATTGGGTATGAAATTAGTTTAATTTGACGAAAAATACAGAGATTTAAAGAATTATGATTTTAAAATCCACATCCTCTATGTCTAACGAATATCTTCCTGTGGAAAACCACATGCTTCGTTCCCAATATATTAATACACTTATACAGGATATTCCAGAAAATGAACTACCTCGGGACGAAGCAATTCCTCAAATTATTGTTCAGTTTTGGCATGACCTTGACGATATACCACAAGATGTCCAAGTCTGCATAAATAGTTGGGAGGTACTTGAACGACAAGGGTTTAAACGACTATTATTTGACGAACACGAGGCTGGCTCATTTATTTCACAAGAACTTGGGGATGAATATATAGCCGCCTTCCGGCGCTGTCATCATCCAGCTATGAAATGCGATTTTTTTCGGCTTTGCTATATGTTAAAACATGGTGGGTTTTATGTCGATGCCGACGAAATCTACCAGGGAATAGATTTCGGACAATATTTTCAAGACAGGAGATTAAAGCTACAGCCGCTTTGTTATGATAACAGTACTGGTGAAATGGTAAGCGCTACTATATTCATGAAGTGCATCCAGCCGTCCAAGGACTGGATTTTCTACGTTAACAACAACCCAATAATATCCCCTGCTAATCATCCGGTTATTCAGTTGGCTCTTGATCGGGCAACCAAAAGATTGTTACAAAATCAAGACTTATTGGACATACAATCTATAACAGGTCCCGGAAACCTAACAGCAAGTCTGGTACATCATAGCATCACTTGCAATTTGACAAAAAAGCATCCTGATTACTTGATTATACCAAACTGGGATGAATTATCCATAACCCCTTGGCCCTTGAGTTATCGGGAAGATGATCGAAATTGGCGGTTATGGAAGCCGAAGGAGGTCGGCAATTAATGAAATTAATCACCAGGCTACGTACATCTATAACTACATGACTACGTGGTAAAAGCTTTCCGAATAAACTGAAATGGGCGTACTATTTAGAGGAAGTTACGGATGTATCAACAATTTTAATCCTACTATTATTTTTCTCACCAAAAGGAAATAACAAGACAAAGCCGTTATATCCATTATTGAAAAAATGGTATTGGAAGAGTTGCTCGCCTTGCTCTGTTTTTAATTTAATCTGACCAATAACCTTCCCTTTTCGTTGAAAATAATAAGGTTTTACAAAATCCCAATTATAACCGAGTCTTTCCTCCCACTGGAGATTCCCAAAGTCGGCTAAAAAGCTAACGGATTGAAAATAATTTCTAACAAAACATTGTGCGGTGGTCCCACGCGCTGTTATCCCTTCTAAAACAAGTAAAGCACACCGTTGCTTACATTGGTCAATATACCTTCTGATGGTTGCATGAAATGATGCACCAAACATTTTAGATAGGTTTCGTGAAGCATCGATATCTAAAGGTAACTTAGTCATTTCCTCGCGAAAACGGTCATGCTGAAATAAAGTAGCGGATGCAAAATAGTTTGCCTCAGCCTCAAATTCCTCTACAATGTCGGGATCTAATGTCTGATCATCATCCAAAAACTGATACGTCGCGTTTTGCCAGGTTAATACATGGTGTCCGGTTTCATGAAGCTTTACGAAATTTTGCCGGGATGGTAATTGTGACAGGTCAACGTAAATTGTCTTTTCCCACCTATCTAAAAACCCGCGTACATTTTTCCAAAGCTTTTCCATTCCAAAAGATGCTTTTTCAAAAAATGAGTCTTCAGCTTTAGAAAGGTCAATGTTTTTAGCCACGACTAATTCTGAATAGGAAATAATTTTATCAATCGGTGTTGGAAGTATTCCTAATGCTTTACTTTGTTTAAGCAATTCAAAGGAGGTTTTTTCAATATCTGCCTTAGAAGTAAGCTCAACCATTTTTATTTTTATGTTTCATGAACTTCAAATAATTGAAAATTTCCTTCTGCTCTTCCTTGCTTAATTTACTCGCATAAAATGCAATACGCTGCGCTAAAATGTTCTGTTCATCTGAAACCCCGTCGTCCTTCTTTTGTATAATGCCGGCTGCGCTCAGCAGCAAGGAAAGCTCTATATTATAGACCGATGCCAATTTATAAAGTACATTAGCAGATGGCTTTTTTATTTTGTCGTTCTCTAACAAACTTAGATAGGCATTTGATATCCCTGTTGCATCTTCAATTTGTCTTAGCGTGAGGGAATTTACTTCACGAATTTCTTTTAAAAAACTGCCAAGTGTTTCCATAGGACAAAACTAACATTTAATTCGCATAAGCAATGCTAAATTGTTGATAATTTATTTTAATGCTGCTTAGTGGATTTAGAATTTATGCCTATATTTGTAACAAATAATTTACTATAAGAATTTTTTCAATGACTGATTTTTACGAACGAGCCAAATTTAGCTTCTCCAGATACGATGGCTATTATGGGAATATTAATTCAAAAGGGGCCTTTTACCTCACAGTGAACACCTTTTTTATCGGTTTTTTCCTTTCTGGGATCAACTGGGTTAAGGATAATTTTGACATCACGGAATTAACAGGATTTTTCATTTGTCTGTTTCTGCTTAGCTGTTTTGTTGCAATTATTGTTACTCTTTTGGCTATTAATCCATTTCTTAAGAGTGGGGAAACTTATGGAAAAAATAAAAGTCTTTTTTTCTATGGTAGTGTTGCTGAATATAGTTGTTCGGATTTTAAAAAACATTTTGAACAAATGAAAGAGGAAGACCTTAAGGAAGACCTTTGCACACAGTTGCATATCCTTGCAGTGGGATTAAAACGCAAGTTTAAACTGCTGGCTATTTCAGGAATCTTGATTTTGGCAGAGTTCGTGCTCCTAATACCTATTATAATAATGTTAACTATACATCACAAATAAAATGGCAAAAAAAGTATTTCAACCCTATTTAACCAGGATTAAGGACGCGATCAGTGAGCCGGCCTATCTAAGCAATAAAGTGGTCAATTTCAGTAGCAAGGCTGCCGGTCACACCATCAAGTTATTATTAGAAGATGTAAATGATTTAACGGCTGAAACTGGCCTTGCCGATCTTAAGAGGTTACTTGGAAAACATTATCCTCTCCAGGTAAGCGCGGGCGACCATCCTGATTTCGCCTACTTGCGACATAGCCCCGATATAAAAGCAAAACACTATATAGTTTCGGTCTTTATTGATGTAAAAAACTCAACCCATTTTTTCAGAAAATATAATGACGACCAAATTGCTTTAATTATCCAAACAATTCAAAGTGCCGCGATACACACCTGCACACTTTTCGATGGGCATATTCAACGTCAACAATACGATGGGCTTTTCCTTTATTTTGGAGGTAAAAATAAAACGAAAGAAGAAGCTATTGAGGATGCCCTTAAAGCCGTAGGCTTTTTTACCTATTTTATGAAATATGAGCTTCCTGAAATATGGGATGCAAACGACCTCGACAAGATTTATACGAGGGCCGGCATCGACTTTGGTGACGATCATCAAGTTAGCTGGTATATTTTTGGCGTTAATGGCTGTTCCGAATTAACCACGGTAAGCCTCCATACCAGTTTGGCACCTAAAATGCAAAGTCATGCTTCCCAAAATGGCGTAATGATTGGTGAAAATCTTATAAGTAGGTTACCGAAATTAAACAATTATAGTAAAGTAAGAGTAGATGGCGGAATTGAAGTGCCGCTGATTTTTGAGCGGCCAAATTATAAGCAATTTGAGTTCGATTGGCAAAGCTACCTTGTAAATGTTTTTCCTTTCATCAAACGGGTAGACTCAGGTATTGAAATCGATTATGAATATGATTCTTCTTCAGATTCTTCATTCTATAAGAAAGTAGAGTTATTAAATACAGATCGCGCTGCAATATCCAGCGTAGGAGTTCTTGGAACTCAAGGGCATCAAATTACACCAACGAAATTTTATGGGCAATTATAATTACAGGCAAAGCAGTCATATCATTAGAGAAATGGATAGGTTTGTTCATTTGCAATCCATCTCAGACTTAAATTTCATACGGGTAGAGAACCTCGACAGCGGAATAATTTTTAATTATAGGGTGACTGATCCTGATTTGAAGAATAAGTATGATTTTCAAGTGGAGAATATATTAATTTCAGAGCTTCGCCAAATTCAATTTCAAAAACCGACCTTAAAATTATTGTCCCCAAAAATTGGTGTCAATTTGGATATTCATATGTTAATGCAGGGCGAAATTTGCTATACATTTCCTGGCGACATCTTATACAACAAAGGCCTGACCTGTGGGTATGCGGTAGAACAATCAGTAAAATGGGCCTTTGGCTATGAATTTTATTTAAAAAAAGGGTTTTGGCCATTTAAAGAGATGCCGCATGGGATCTACCCTATACATTGGGGATTTTTCAGACCGGGAATCGCGGCTTGAGTTTGTGAATATTTAATAAATTTTATACACGCTAATTACACATGAAACTATTTGAAAATTATACCCAGGGGATAGAAAATCTTCTAAACGAAAATGAATTTAACAAGTTAAATGAAAGCAGATTTAGCAATTTTTCAGGTACGGTCAACAAAAGAAGCCAAGCTTCGGATTTCTTAATCAAAGGAAATGAATCGGTTAGATTGTTTGCAGCCAAACAGGAACACTTACAACTACCGGGCAGTAAGGTCTTATTGGAATTTGACAAAACCGGGCTTCAAAAGCTTTTCGGTCCTAATAAGTCAGCATTCCGGGAAATTACTATTGGCACTCACCCAGATTTTGCAGATATTCCACATGACGGATTATGTTACCATCACTGTGTTTCTATGTTCGTCGATATGAAAGGATCAACGCGACTGGGGTTAAAACACAAACTCGAAAAGGTACGTTTGATAAAGGATTCTTTATTAACCCTATGCATACACGTTGCCAATTTTTTCGGCGGTCATATCCATCGTTTACAAGGTGATGCGGTGTTTGTTCAATTTGTAAGAAAATCGCATTATAAAAATGATGCTATAATTAATGCCTTAAACGCAGCTTCGGTGCTTTGCCAGTTTGTTGAAAAAAATTTAAGCGAGGTTTTTATAAAAAGGGGCATGACGCCAATTAAAATACGTGTGGGCATTGACTTCGGAAAAGATGACGAAGTACTATGGTCGCATTATGGACTTCCCGGCTGCGCCGAATTAACGACGACCAGTCTGCACACGGACTTGGCCGCAAAGCTACAGTTTAAAGCAAAACCCAATACTATTCTTGTCGGTGGGAGTATTATTAATGAATTGGATTTGCCAGAGGAATATTATACATATGTATACAAGCAAGTGAATGGAAATGAAGAAATCGAAAGGTATGCAATTAAAGATATTTCTTATACTCAGCATGAATTTTTATGGAAAAAGTACCTGCAATCATATGATTTTATTTGCAAATCCTCCGATGATAATACGTTAGATATCGCAGAAAAAGACTTTAAAATTAAATGTGAAACCTATAATGAGGATGGAACCGATCATAATGATTATTATCAAAACTCCCATTCAATAGAAAAACATAAAAAGATCAAATTCACTATCTATTATAAAAACGTGCCTTACCATAAACAATCATTTGACACAATTACTTGGGAAGCAATAAACAGAGGCGATGAAGCTAAAAGCAAAAATGAACTTCATCATAATTTTGGAGGTGAATTTGCCGGGCAAACCTCTTGCGTAGCAAACGCCGGATATTTAGGGCATCACTATGTAAGCTGTAAAATTGAAAGGCAACATTCATCAAATATTAAATTTTGTTTCCCCATTTACGTCCGCTAATCGCACATTGCGAAAATTAATCTTGGAGCCAGTATTACGTAGGGGTAACGATACAGAAAGGTAATAGGGGGTTTATTTTATTAATAGCTGGATAAAATGAATTTTATCGAAGTGATTGTAAAGATAAACATAACCAATAGCCACCGTGACAGATAAGAGGTTGCCTAATAAATAATAATCATTAAACCCGTCCATTGATTTTGTCGGCTCCTCATGCTTTAATCGCGTGGCCAGTTTCAATGCACTAAAAAGCGTCAGAGCCTGCGAATAACCGTTAACCAATGCAATAAGTAGAAATACCCTTTCCAGCAAACCCTTTAATATAGCTTTAAAATCAAATCCCAGCTTTTTATAAAATACTTGGGCGATAACTGCAAAAACAAAGGCAATAATTCCTTCACACAATAAAAAAATAATGATAAATAACAGGCACTTAGGCATTTGAATTTCCTCCTATAAAATTAGCTACTTCTTTTAAAGCATCGTATATGTCTAACTTTAAACTCTTATTTCTTTTCCACATTAATGAGCGCTCCTTATCTAAAATTGTAGCAACCTGTTTATAATCCTTGTATTGCAGAAAAGTTGAAACAAGATAGTAATCTCTATCAGGATTCCAATCATCAATTATATCCTGTAATGCAATAAATAAATTGTTTAACGCTGTTTGTTTCGCATTGTCCTTTAAATTGAAATAAAACCGGTATTCTGATTTTTTTAAATTTTCAATGTGTTTTCTTGCCCTGGTCAGTCCATCGCCCATCATGCCGTAGGCTACTTCTGTATTAATTGGAGTATCTATTGCCCCCTCAACAATTACATATCTTAATTTAAATCTATTGTCTGTTGTTATAATTCTTTCTTCCATGTTTAAAATTATTGATATGGTTTCTTTCAGCCCTATAATTACTCCCTGGAACTCATCCCCAAGTGTAATAGTCAATGGAGAAAGAAAACCTGCTCTATTACTGGCATTTATTCCGCTAACAAGTTCCATGAAATCTTCCATGAGAAGCCGTTGATCGACGTTTCTGCTGCCAATTATATCAGCCATTAGTATAAATTGATCTCTTTTCATAATTTCAAATATAGTGAAATCATTCACATCATTTCACATAAAGTGAAATTTTAACACTTATTTCACTTTATGTGAAATAATTTAACTTGTGTCAATAAATATGAAATTTGTTTTAACGGTTAAAAAAACTAACAATCTCCAATATCAATCCAATTGGTAGTAGTAATTTTGCTATTATGTATATTATTTTTTCAACAACTCTTATCACTACCGCTTTGTCATAAGAACTGAATTTTTGCATCCCTGCAAAGTTGCGCCGTTTAAAGCGGCGCTCGTTAATGATGTATTTAAGTACAAGGCTGATTACGATCAGCACAATTCCTGTGATTTTCATAATAGTAGTTTTAGCTGTTAACTCTGGTAATAATCATTGGTGAGGGTGTGCAAACATTTTTCCTTTTCTTGACAGGAAGCCGGTTACCGTTTAGCCGTTTTTTAAGTTCCGCCATATCCGCGCTGATCCTTTCCTGGTGGATGTGTGCGTAAATTTGGGTAGTCACAATTTTAGTATGGCCGAGCATCCGGCTAACCGTTTCGATAGGTACGCCGTTAGCCAATGTGACGGTTGTGGCAAAAGTGTGCCGGGCGATATGAAAAGTCAGCCTTTTTTTGATGGTACATAGGTCTGCGATTTCACCCAGGTAGCTGTTTACCTTTTGATTGGAGAGTATCGGAAACACACGTTCCATCGCATTGGCGCGAATGTCGTTTTTATACTTTTCGATGATTTTGACGGCCTGCGGCAACAAAGGAAGTTGTACCGGTGTGGTGGTTTTCTGCCGGCTGAGTTTGAGCCAGCTTTCGTTATCATCGCCGGTAACGATATGCTCTGCGGTCAGGTTGGCCACATCCACATAGGCCAGGCCAGTATAACAGGAGAAAACAAACAAGTCGCGTACAAAATCGAGCCGGTCAACTGCAAATGTTTTTTTCTCCAGCCTTTCCAGTTCATGTTTGTTCAGGCATTCTTTTTCCACCTTGTCAAACTTCATTTTGTAGTTAACAAAGGGATCTTTAGTCATCCATTCCAGCTTCAGTGCCAGGTTGATCATTTTACGCAGGCGGATAATATGTTTCATAATGCCATTGTTTTTTAGCGGCTGCGGGTGATCCTTAGCTTTATAGGTACGCAGGAAAGTTTCAAAGTCCACTACGAACTTGTAATTGATGTCATGGAGGTTGATGTCCTTAGCCTTAAACTTGGCTTGCAGGAACCTTTCAAGATAACGCTCAGTGACCCGATAGTGGATCAGGGTACTGGCTTTTAGCCGCTCTGTGCCATGTTCACGGTGGTAGCTAATCAAACCATTGAGCGTATGAATTTCTTCGTCTGTACGCAGGAATGCGTCTTTTACGGCTTCGGCTGTGATAATCTCCCGGTTAACTTGCAGCTCCCGGTAACAATCGCCAATCTCGGTACGCACTTGTTCCAAGTAGTGCATAATTTCCCTGCCGCCATCGCGGTTACTTTTGGCGCCGCCCTTTTTATTATCCCAAATTTCTGCGTCAACCCAATATTTGAGGGAGATATGCGCGCGTTGGGTGTCTACCGTAATTCTTGCAATTACAGGTACTTTGCCATCTTTTTCGCGTTCTGTACGTGCAAAAAAGCTGATTCCGAAGGTGTTTTTGGTTCTCATTTTTTTTCTGATTTTTAAAAGACTGATTTTGAATGCGTTACTTTGGTACTGTTTGCATCAAAACGGCCATTTTTTAGACCAAAAAGGGGTAAAAATGGGTCAAATTGTCACCATTTTTAACATTGTAATTAATTGTATTTCAATTAATTAACCCTTAAAAGGTTACCACAAATCTACAGAGCGGATTTTGGTAACCGAATTGGTATCAGAAACATTGCGATATTTTGGGATTGATAGGGATAGTCCAAAAACAGAAAACCCTGTAAATCAGACGATTTACAGGGTTTTGAACCTCGTTGAGAGGCTGAAAAGTGCGCCCACCTGGGCTCGAACCAGGGACCAAAAGATTATGAGTCTTCTACTCTAACCAACTGAGCTATAGGCGCTGAAAATATTTGTTTATTTTCGAGGCGCAATATTACATATTTGCGCTTAAATTACCAACTGTTATTATGCAAAATATTAAAAATATAATCTTCGACTACGGCAACGTCATCTTTAATATTGATTTTAACCAAGTGCAGCAAGCATGGAAAAACCTGGGTATCAATAATGCAGATGAATTTTATGGGCATCGCCAGCAAGATCCGGTATTCAACTTATTAGAGCGGGGCGAGATAAGCAACGCCGCGTTTCGCGATCGTATCAGGGAGCTTGCTCAAAAAACTGACCTTACCGATCAGCAAATCGATGATGCCTGGAACGCCATTTTTGTTGGAATACCAGCTGGAAATCATGAATTGTTGTTAAAGTTGAAGACAAAATACCGTACATTCCTGCTAAGCAATATCAATGCTATTCATTATGATTATGTGCATGAATACCTGAAAAGTGAATTCGGCATACCTAATAATGATCAGTTTTTTGAGAAGACTTACTACTCTCACCTTACCGGAAAACGAAAGCCCGAGGCCGCTATATTTGAACAGGTATTAAACGAGAATAGCCTGGTGCCTGCTGAAACCTTATTTATTGATGATAGCCCACAGCATCTTGAAACCGCAAAACAATTAGGACTCCAAACCTTCTTAATGACCAAGCCCGATACTATCCAAAAATTCTTCATCCGGGAAAATCTGGTGTAACTGTACCACGGTACGTATGAAACTGCTGGTATATATTGGTACACTTTTAGTCCATTTTTAGGCCTTAAAAGCACTAAAAAAGCCATTTTTAGATAATTTTTTGGAGCAAAAAAGACGATAGATCGCCCTTTTTAGGGCGATAATTGATCAAAAATCACCTTAAAAAGCAGCTTTTCTCATCAAAAAATTAAAGAAAATGCACTTTTTGAAGCTGTTAAAATCAATTATTTGTCGATAAACACGATGTATTTTTTGATGAGTTTTTGTTCCTGCCAATTGCTTCCACTTTTTAATCTATCGGTCATAAAAAAGCAATAATCTATTTTATCGTTTTAAACATATGTTTTAATCAATCGTTTGATTAATTTTGTATCGTCAAATACGGAATTAATCAACAATTGTTATATGGCCGAAACAGGATTAAAAAAATGGATCATAACCATTACAGTAATTACAGCGTCGTTGCTGGAATTAATAGATACAACCATCGTAAACGTATCAATCCCTCAAATTCAGGGTAACTTGGGTGCTACCTTAACCGATGCTGCCTGGGTAGTTACCGGTTATAGTGTGGCAAACGTTATTATATTGCCCATGTCGGGCTGGTTAGGCAGCTTCTTTGGGCGGAAGAATTATTTTTTAACCTCTATAATTCTATTTACAGTCGCCTCTTTTTTATGCGGTAATGCTCATAGCCTTAATGAACTGATTGGCTTTAGGGTACTGCAAGGCATTGCCGGCGGTGGACTTATATCAACAGCGCAGGCTATTTTATTAGAAACCTGGCCGCCTGAACAGGTGGGTACTGCAACAGCATTATTTGGCCTTGGCGCGATTGTTGGCCCAACAATCGGCCCAACAATCGGCGGCTATATTACCGACCATGCCGCCTGGCGCTGGATATTTTACGTAAATATCCCTGTAGGTTGCCTTGCAGCCACATGTACCTATTTGTTTGTGAGGGCTACCCCAAGTGATGGTAGGGGCAAGCCGATTGACTGGTGGGGAATTGCTTTATTGGCAGTATCGGTAGGTAGTTTGCAAACTATATTAGAAAAAGGCGAAGACGATGATTGGTTTTCGGCTACCTACATTATAGTGTTAACATGTACCGCTGTAATAGGGCTATTACTTTTTATATGGCGCGAATTAAGTACCGAATACCCGATAGTCAACTTTAAGATCATGCGGCACCGGAGTTTTTCCGCGGGCATGTTTACCTCGTTTGTGTTAGGGGTGGGTTTATATGGGTCGACATTTGTATTCCCGGTGTTTTGCCAAAGCTTGTTAGGGTTTTCGGCACAGCAAACAGGCGAGATCTTATTTCCTGGTGGATTATTTACCGTAATTATGATGCCTTTTGTTGGTATTATGCTTAATAAAGGCGTACCCGCGCAGTTTATGGCTACCGTAGGTATGGTTTTGTTCTATGTTTTTTCATCCATGTTAAGCCACTCTACTTTGTCAACAGGGACAAGTGATTTCTTTTGGCCTTTGGCGATACGGGGTATGGGCTTAGCGCTGCTTTTTGTGCCGTTAACAACATTGGCCATTGGCGGCTTAAAAGGAGCGGAGGTGGGCCAGGGTACCGGCTTAAATAACATGATGCGCCAATTAGGTGGGTCATTCGGTATTGCCGGTTTAACAACCATGATCCATGTTCGCCAGGCAATGCACCGCAATAATCTTTTAGATAATATCAACCCTTATAACTCCTATTTTACTGAAAGATTTAACCAGTACATCCAGCTATTCGTGTCAAAAGGGAAATCAATATCCGATGCTACAAGCATGGCTTATGGCGCTATTGATGGTATGGTTAACAGGCAGAGTTTATTATTAACTTATGATGATGCCTACTGGATTGTTGGTTTGGTGATGCTTTGCGCCATACCAATAGTATACCTGGCGCCATTCAGAAAAGGCCAGAAAGCTGTATCCGATTCGCATTAACGATGAATGTAGGGGTAGGGCCTTGTGCGATACCTTTCCCTAGGATAGGGAAAGGAGGAGGATAGGGTCAAAACAAGGCGGCAGGTTTTTAAAACGATCTTCCGACGATTGGTTACAAATAAATTAATTCCCTCAATATGGAATACAGAGCCTTGTGCGATTACCTTTCCCTAGGATAGGAAAAGGAGGAGGATAGGGTCAAAACAAAGCGATAGGGTCAAAAAATACAATAATGTGTTTGTCATTAGTTAAATTTGAAAGTTAACTTTTGATAATGACACTAATAACCGAAGCATCAACAGAGGAAAAAATATTAGACGCGGCCAGGAGGATATTTACAAATAAGGGCTTTTTGGCTACAACCATAAGAGATATTGCTACCGAAGCGGATATCAACGTGGCATCCATAAACTATTACTTCCGCAGCAAAGAAAAACTGTTCGCCTATATTATGGATGAAACCATAGGAAAGTTATTTGATAAGATAGAACCTGTTTTAAATAATAAGGACACCTCTGTTTTTGAGAAGGTTGAAATTTGTGTTGGATATTACATTGATCAGGTATTGGAGAACCCCGATTTTCCATTTTTTATGGTGAACGAGGTGATGGCGGGTAACACCACATTGCCAATGATCAGTAAAATAAGAACATTAGCCGATTCATACTTTGCTAAACAGCTTTATGCCTTACAAGCTGATGGCACAATCAATTTTCATCCTGTTAATTTGTTATGGAATATATCGGGCATGATCGTTTTTCCGTTTTTAACTCGCCCGCAGCAATTAAAAGCAGGCAATTTCAACGCTGCCGAATTTGATAAATTAATGCAGGAACGTAAAAAACTTATTCCCATTTGGATCAAGCAAATTATTAATGCTCAATAAATATTTATTAATGATGAATATTAAGCGCGCATTCATATTTGTTATTCTTCTGACTATTGGCTCTATCGGCTTGGCCCAGCAAAAATATGGGGCTGCTATCCCGTGGGCGACCTATGAAGCCGAACGTATGCATACCACCGGAACTGTATTGGGGCCCGCATATGATCCTTATAAAGTCGAAACCGAATCATCGGGTCAGCAATGCGTAAAGCTTGGTTCAAAAGGGCAGTATGTTGAATTTATTACAAAATCAAAAGCCAATAGCTTAGTGATAAGATACAGTTTGCCGGATAGTAAGGATGGCAATGGCACCAACTCAACGCTTGGCATCTATATAAACGGAAAGTTTATCAAACACTATAAAATTACCTCACATTATTCGTGGCTTTACGGGAAATATCCATTTACCAATAACCCGAATGCAGGTGTACCACGCCATTTTTATGATGAGCTAAGAATAAAGGGAATCAAAATAGCCAAAGGCGCCATGGTGCGTATTAAACGTGATGACCAAATAGCCGATAATGCAAATTATACCATCATTGATCTGGTAGATCTGGAAAATATCGCGCCGCCATTACAGCAGCCTGCCAACTCATTATCCATAACTGATAAAAACTTTCTGGGAAGTGATTTTAATGGCGACTATACCGCGGCCTTCAAAAGCTGTATAGCTAAAGCGATAGAAACAGGTAAAAGCGTGTGGATTCCGACTGGAGAATTTAAAATTACCGGGGATATTATACTGCCATCAAACATAATTATTCAGGGCGCGGGTATGTGGTATTCGGAATTAGTTGGTGATTCAGCCTTGTATCATGATCCCAATAGGAGGGTTCGGGTAAAAGGCAGTGGCAGTAACATCCATATATCAGATTTCGCTATAATTGGAAAACTGACCTACCGCAACGATCGTGAAAGTAGCGACGGCATTGTCGGCTCATACGGCGAAAACTCAACCATTTCAAACATCTGGATAGAGCATACCAAAGTTGGGATGTGGATCGAAAACTCTAAAAACCTGAAAGTTACCGGTTGCCGCATGCGAAATACTATGGCCGATGGTATCAACTTTTGTGTAGGGATGGCGCAATCTACTATACAAAACTGTTCAACAAGAGGAACTGGTGATGATTGTTTCGCGATATGGCCTACCGTTTTTATGAAACAGGTATACTCACCTGGCCATAACCTTATCGTGAATTGTATAGGTCAGCTGCCATACCTTGCAAATGGCGGGGCGATATATGGAGGCGATAGCAACGCGATAAAAAACTGTTTATTTACTGATATTTCGCAAGGCTCGGCTATTTTGATCAGTACTACCTTCCCCACCGAAAGCAGGGACAAAAGCATCAACAACAACTTTAGCGGCATAACAACAGTTGAAGATTGTGACATAAAAACAAGCGGCGGTTTTGATCACGAATGGGACTGGCGTGCTGCTGTAGAAATTTGTTTAGATAAACGCGGCATTTCCGGCCTCGAAATAAAGAACCTTAATATTCAAAATAGCCTGTCAAATGGCTTAAGCGTAATCGCTAAAAATGCTGATGGAAAAATTGGTGTATTAACTAACGCCACGCTGAAAAATGTAAATATCTCCAATTACGGCGTCGGCGTAAAAGGTAAGCACGGTCTATTTATTTCGAACGGGGCTCACGGTAATTTAACCATTCTCAAATCAAACATAGCTGATGTGAAAAATGAATCAGCTGATTTCAGCTTAAAACAATAAAACTAAACTGTTGTGTGATTGAAAAATATATCTTTTTCATAAAAGCCATTGTCATTTCGACCGGAGGGAGAAATCTTCTTCGATAGGTATAGTCCGCTATGCAAGCTTTAGAAGATTTCTCCCTTTGGTCGAAATGACTAAAATTTGATGATTTCTATTTAATCGAACAACACAATAAAATCAATAGTTAGATAATCCTTCGTGGGCGTTTCTTTTTTTGAGGATCGTAGTTGTTGCTGCTACCGCTATTGTACGATGGTTTTGAACCGAATGGACGCTTTGGCGCTTGTGGTTTAACTGGTTTTTCTTCAACTATATTCAGGGTAAGCTCACGGTCGCCGAGTGGTGTGCCGCTAAGGGCATCTATAGCTGCTTCAGCTTCTTTTTGATCTGTAACTTCAAGGAAAGCATATCCTTTGCACTTCTTGCTCACTTTATCCCTTACTATCTTAATAGTGCTTACGGTTGCGTATGGCCCTACCAACTGAACAATTTCTAATTCAGTGCTGTTAAGTGGAAAGCCACTAATAAATAATTTGACCATGACAGATGTTTAAAAAACAAAAATAAACAAACATTGCCATTTATAAAAGCTGTTGAAATATATATAATTTAATTATAAAGTCAATTTTAACCCTCCTGATACCTGGTATCCATTCCTGAATGCGGCATTAAATTGTGTTTTGTCATTTTCGCCGCTTGCCAGGTAAAGAGTATCGGTACCATTGCCGGTTTCCCAGTTAAAATAGTTGAAGCCCGCAAATACACTCAGCTGGCGTATAATGTTATAACTTAATTGTGCGCCGGTATTTATGCCATAACCATCAGCAACCTGCCTATAGCTTACCGGGTGTTTAAACTCATCAATCAGGTTCCAATCTCCCTGGCTGTTGTAGTTGGTCTGATTATAGGTTATATCAACTGATGCTTTTAAACTGCGCCATATTTTTACAGATGAAATAACCTTTAAAAAACCACCTTTCCAGTTAGCCTGATAAGTGCTATTAAGCGTTGGGAATTGCCCTGTTTCATCAACTATATATAAATTCTGGATATTGCCTGTATAGCCAATGTAAGGTGTTAAACTAAAAAAGCTATTATTAAATAACCGGTACCCCGCCCCGGCACTCCATGCCGAGGTATTACCTTTATTATCGCTAAAATTTTCATCGTAAACAGCATCGGTCCGGTTATCACCGTTATAGTCAATATCGCTGATAGACCCTGATCTTACTGCAACCCGGTTATAACTGCCATAAAGCATCACTTTGTTCCATATGTTCCATTGTAAAGCTGCATTGTAGGCTTGCCCGCTCACGTTTTCCCATTTAAGTTCTGAATATACATTGGGGTTCTGCCCATTAGTATTTCCTGCAATCGACCAATGAAAGTTTTCCCGTTGATAACCGGATGATAAGGATAATTGTACTTTGGGCTCAATATCCTGCGCATTTGCTTTAAACGTACAGCAGGTGGTTGTAATTATAATAACTGCAGATAGAATTCTATTCATTAAACGGGTTTTTAATTAAAGACACCGGATTGACCCAGTGTCTTTAAATTTATAGATCAGTTAAAATTAGTAATTACAATTTACTGGTTAACCGCGAAGGATTCCCAGCCGGATGCTGTCGTTCGGTTACAGGTCATGGCCTGGGTACCGTCCTCGCTGGATATATAGTCGCCGTTGTTACCCTGTAGCGTTATCGTGCCATCAGCATTTATCCCCCAGGTAAACTCTTCCCAGGTACTATAGCTGGTACGGTTACAGGTAATTGGCATGGTGCCATTTTCGCTGCTTACATATTTACCCATGCTTTCTAAGGCTACTTTGCCGTTGCCAGCATCTACCACTAAAAATTGTTCCCAGGTGCTTGGTGTGGTACGGGTACAGGTCATGGCGGTAGTGCCGTCTTCGCCGCTTACATAATCATTATTAAAACCTTTTAGGGTGATGGTTTGGCCAATAGGAGGTCCGGTAGCAGTTACGCCTTTGTAAACATGCACATAATCAACCAGCATAGTGGCAGGCAAAGTGCCTATTGTATTGCCCGGTAAGTCACCGCCAATAGCCAAATTTAAAATAATGTAGAATGGATTTTGGAACGCCCCGGTATTGTTGATGTTGTTAGCGATATTACCTGTACAATACAACGTATTATCAACGTACCAGTTAATACTGTTGGCATCCCATTCAACCGCGTACACGTGAAAATCACCCGGAGTAGTAGTGGTGCTTAGTCCGTATTGGGTGTTACCGTTATCATTCCAGTGCATGGTCCCCAAAATAGTATTAGTGGTGTTCACATGCTCCATAATGTCAATTTCGCCGCAAGTTGCCCAACCAACCGTGTTAATGTTAGTTCCTAACATCCAAAAAGCAGGCCAGGTGCCATTTACCATCGGCAATGCTATACGGGCCTCAATACGGCCATAAGTGGTAGAAAACTTACCGTAAGTTTCCAGCTTGGCCGAGGTATATGGTTGCCCGCCTACGCTTTGCTGTTTGGCTGTTATTACCAGGTTGCCGCCGGTTTCGGTAACATTGGCTGCCTGGTAATATTCCTCCTCGTTGTTTACGCCCGGGTTGCCGGTATCAATATTCCACTTGGTTTGGTCAACACTGGTGCCATTAAACTCATCCGACCATACCAGCTGGTAGGTTACCGCTCTGGGCGCTGTTGTTTTTAAACTGCTTGCAGCGGTGTTACTTTTTGATGCGTTGTTCAGATCTTTTTTACAGGAAACAAGCATTACGGCCATAGCCAGTACTTTGGCTGTGCCCGACAGGTAGGTAATAAATTGTTTTTTCATAATGTAAGGAGGTTTTAAAAACTATCACCCTGTTACAGATGATAGTTTTATTTATTGCTTATTGTGTTGGTTTCTGTTATTTGTTCACCCCAAAGGATTCCCATCCCGAGGCTGAAGTACGATTACAAGTCATGGCTTGTGTGCCATCCTCGCTCGATATATAATCGCCGTTATTACCCTGCAATGTTATAGTACCATCGGCATTGGTGCCCCAGGTAAATTCTTCCCATGCACCGTAGGTGGTACGGTTGCAGGTAATTGGTATGGCGCCATTTTCGCTGCTTACATACATGCCCATGCTTTGCAGTGCTACCTTGCCATTACCTGCATCTACCACTAAAAATTGCTCCCATGTGCTGGCTGTGGTACGGGTACAAGTCATGGAGGTTGTGCCGTCTTCGCCGCTTACGTAATCGTTATTAAAGCCTTTTAGGGTGATAGTTTGCCCAATAGGAGGGCCTGCTGCCGACTGCGTTCCTGCCCATTTAAAGGTTGCAACCGCACCTGCAGGCAGGGTATAGGTAAACGATTCGCCACCCCATTTAATTTTGAAGGTTTGGCTTGTTGATGCCGTATTGAGCGCTACAACAACTTTAGTACCATCAGGATTTTTGAAGGCAACGTTTTGTATACTAGTTGAAAAGGTGTTTGATGAGATGCGAACCGCGCCTGCCTGCACAAATTCTGATGCATGAGCAACGGTATAATATGCAGTATTACGTGTGTAATTGTTGCCCGATATGGTAACTGCCCCCATACAATTTGAACATCCCCCCGAAGTATGCGGGTTATAATTTGGATCGGATGCTAGGTTCCACTCCAGTACCACACGGCTCCAGTTACGTGGCGCGCCGATGATCAGGTTGTTCATATGCCATGATAAATCGCCGCCGAAATTGCCCGGGCCACCAATGTATTGCTCGGTGAAATAAACGTTTTTGGTTGGATAAGCATTGTGTACAGTAGTTAAAGCGCTAATATCACCTGCATACAAGTGAAATGCCGAGCCATCAACATAAGGGTTTGCACTCGCATCACCCAAAACAGCTTCCGGGTAACCTGGTTGGTCGCAATTATGATCGTAGCAAATAATTTTAGTAGTAATGCCGTTTGAAGCGAATTGAGGACCCAAATTATTTTTAATAAAGTTCGCCTCTTCGTTTGATTGCATGGTCATGGCCGGGTTGTTATTGGCATTCAGCGGCTCATTTTGCGGAGTAACGGCATAAATAGTAATGCCTTGTGCCTTCATGGCCTGTATGTATTTTACAAAATACCGGGCATAAGCATCATAGTAGGCCGTATTCAAGCTGCCACCTGTAAAGCCGTTATTACCGGTGGTATTACTTTTCATCCATGCAGGGGCGGTCCATGGCGTAGCTAATATTTTGATGTTTGGATTAATAGCGATGATCTTTTTAAGCACTGGTACCAGGTCGGTTAGTTCCTGGCTGATGCTGAAATTATTCAGGTTAACATCTGTTTGGCCCGATGGCATATCATCATAAGTGAAATCTGATGAACTCATATCCGATGCGCCAATACTGATACGAACAAAAGCAGACCCAACGTGCCCGGAAGCGGTTGAGAAAATATCATTCAAAAAAGTACTTTGGTTTGCTCCTAATCCATCAATTAGTTGCGCGCTGCCACCGGTAAGGCAATAGCCAAAACCGTCAATGGTTTGGTAAGTAGTAGTTTCGTCAACGGTAATAGTGGTTGCATTGGTGCCTGCATCAGCCGCGAAATTTACACTTGCCTGTTGTGCTAACAGCTTAGCTTGATCGGATGTGGTTTCCCAAATATTAACGGCTTCATTGGCTGCCCGGGGAAGTGTTGTGGTTGAGCTGTTGTTTAATTCGGGTGATGATTTTGAGAGATCCTTTTTACAGGATACGTAGCCTAAAACCGGCATAAGTAATAACACCGCGAGAGATTTTAGGTAATGATTTGTTTTCATAAAAATTATTTTGGTTAGTTGGTTTAGCACTTATAACCAATTAAAAAACCACACAACTATCCATACAGGATTTAGCTGATTTTTTACTTAACCATTGCTTAAAAACCGAAGTTAATTTTATTGCAAAAGGTATAGGCGATAAACAATTCCCTAATAAAAGGTAGATGTATGTATTTATAATTGGTAATACAAATGTAGACTAATTTAAATATTAAAAACAACTAAAATATTCATAAATAATTGATTTATAATATATTATGAAATATTTAATACGCTTTAACAACATTAAGTTTTTTACAAATAATACACTTATCCCTGTTGGAGGGTTGCATTTTTGAGGTGAAAATTGAAAATGGAATGATACGCTTATTTCCAGCGTTAATTTTTAAGCAAATAATATGCTAAATCGTGCTTGTTTTTTAGTGAAATGGAGATTTTTACTAATTATTTTCAAGATTAACCCCGAAAAAAGCTCGGACGAAGATTATATTTCTACGAAGCTGTCTAAATTTGATTTAGCTTAATTTGTTTATCGTATAAAAATCATTGCCGTTGACTTTAGTCAACGGAATAATAACCGGAAACCAAGGGGCTTTAGCCAAAATTCTGCTCGAATAATTGGGCTGAAGCCCGCAATGTTGCTATCTTTTACCGTTGACTAAAGTCAACGGCAATGAATAGTTTTATCATTCTTAAACAGCTTCTAAAAATTCAACAAATTCCCAAAATTCTAGTTCAGACAATTTCACGCTTCGCCCGCAGTGGCGATTATTTGCCATTTTTAAACAGCTTTTACGAGCCCGCCCATCTTTTTTCGCTGTTTATTTTGTTCATTATGGCTGTTATATTCAAAGTGTTCATTATAGCCATAAGGTGTATGAATGCACCATCTTAGCCTTAACTTTCATAAACATTAGCAATGGCGACTATATGGATAATCATGATATTTTTGCTGACAAATTAGATTTTATCTATAAAAAGGAAGAAAACTTAAGTGAGTTGAGAAGCTACTTGGCCAAATACTTAAGTTATTGGTACCTGTTTGTTATCAGTATTATTATTTGCCTGGGCGGGGCTTTAATTTACCTTGGGTATTTACCCAGCCAGTGGGCCATCACCAGTAAAATTATTGTTGAGGATAATAAAGACAATACCAGCAAATCATTAACAAATGGTGTAAACTCCGACCTGGCCTCGCTTTTTGAAGTGAAAAGTAATGCTGATAATGAGGTTAAAATTCTAAAATCGCGCAGCTTAATAAGAAGTGTTATCACCTCACTTAACCTGAATGCGAAAATTTATGATGCCAACGGGTTAAGAAAGAAGGAGGAGTTTAACAATGCGCCTTTCGCGGTTGCCATCAATAATAAAAGTGATGACGAAAAAGCGGCGACTTATAAACTAAATATTATTGATAATAACAATTATCGTATTGTTGATACCCGCAACGATTATGCGGTTACCACTGCATTCGGCAAACAAATATTATTCAATAACGATAGCATCACCATAAATAAAACAGCTGCTTTTGTTCCTAACGGTGATTATGAGGTTAAGATTTACCCAATAAAACAGGCGGAAAAAGAGCTCAATGATGATTTTAATGCTTCGCTGGATGATAAGCAGGCAACTGTGATAGACCTGCAATTAAACTACCAGGACCCGCAACGTGGTGAAGTAATCCTGCAAAAGCTAATGGAACTGTATCTGCAAAATAACCTGGCCAACAAGGTTAGACTTGCCGATAGTACCATGAAATTTATTGACAGGCGACTTACGTTGGTTGGCTCCCAATTGAATAATGTTGAAACAGATCTGGAAAAATATAAGGTAAATAACCAAATATCAGACATTAACGCACAGGGTAAAGCGCTTGTAGAGGGGGCGGATGATTATCAAAACAAATTGAATGATAACGAGGTGCAACTGGCTGTGGTAAACAGTATGTACAAATACGTTAACAGCAGCGATAAGCCACAACAGATACCAAGTTCACTTATTACCAAGGATATGGCCTTTGGCACCGCGATAAATGAATATAATGCCATGTTGCAACATCGCGAGCAGCTAAAATCATCGTTTGTAGAAACAAGTACCATAATTACCGACCTCGATCAACAAATAAGAATAGCCCGCGATGCACTAAAGAACAGCCTGATGAACTATCGCAACAGTTTGGAGATTGCACAAGGCCAGTTAAAAAAGCAAAATAATGTTATCACCGGCAAAATTGCAGAAGCACCTTCTAAAGAACGTGTATACCTTGATTATTCAAGACAGCAAACCTTAAAACAAGACCTTTATTTGTACCTCTTGCAAAAAAGAGAAGAAACAGCTATCTCACAAACAGCAACCATTGCCAGCTGCCGAATATTGGATGATGCCGAAAGTGATGAACGTCCTTTCGCTCCCAAAAAGTCATTAATAATGCTGATGGGATTCCTTGCCGGTTTTGTATTGCCCATAACAGGTTTGAGTATTAAAGAAATGCTCAATATTAAAATCCAAAACAAGGGTGATATTGATAAACACACCAACGTGCCTTTATTGGGCGAAATAAGCCGCAGTATTAACACCAAAGCACTGCTTACCTATTGCGATCCCATGTCGATTGTATCTGAGCAGATAAGGGCCATACGCACTAACCTGAAATACGTTACCGATAAAGGTAAATCAAACGTGATCATGTTTACATCAAGCATGAGTGGTGAGGGTAAGTCATTCATATCGCTTAATCTGGCTAATTCTATTGCGCTATCAGGCAAAAAAGTGGTTTTGCTGGAGCTGGATTTGCGTAAACCACGCTTATTAAAAAGTATAGGGATGGAGAATGAATTTGGTTTTACCAATTACATGATCTCTGATGATAGGATTGATACAGAATTGTTGGTTAAGCAATCTACCATTAACGAAAATTTTTACCTTATCTCATCCGGCCCGATCCCGCCAAACCCTGCCGAACTTTTGATGGATGATAGGTTAGGTGTATTAATTGATGATCTGCGGGTAAAGTTTGATTATGTACTTATTGATACCGCCCCGGTTGGCCTGGTATCGGATGCGTTGATTATTGAAGAGCACGCCGATATTACCTGCTTTGTGCTCAGGCAAAATTATACCTATAAATCGCAATTAGGTATCGTGAATGACCTTTACAAAACCAAAAAAGTAAAACAGCTTTACCTGGTTGTGAATGATATTCAGCTTGAAAAGAACGCGCTTACCGGTTATGGCAACGGTTACCGGGGGTACGGTTATGCCATGGCCGAGGAAGAAGAAAGCACCGGGCTGAACTCGTTGTTAAAAAGATTAAAACCTGTTACCAGATAAACCCAATGTATTATGCTGCAAGCTGTACAATTATACATATTCAGGTTTTTTAATAAGGGGCATGAGCGCTCATTAAAAGCAAAGCGTAACATCGTTATGTCGCTGCTTATTAAAGGGGGGAGTGTGATTATATCGTTTTTGCTTATCCCCCTTACCATTAATTATGTAAACCCTGCTCAGTATGGTATCTGGCTAACCCTTAGTTCATTAATAACATGGGTAGCCCTGTTTGATATGGGGCTGGGTAATGGCTTAAAAAACAAGCTTACCGAATTTATCGCGCTTGATGATATGACCCAGGCACGCAGCTATGTAAGCTCCGCTTATGCAATATTAGCGGTGATTTCTGTGTTGTTATTCCTTGTGTTTTGGCCCGTAAACGCCCATCTCCACTGGAACCATATCCTAAATACCGGATCGGCAAAGGATTATAATCTTAATAATCTGGTACTGCTCATATTCGGGTTCTTTTGTATCCAGTTTGTATTACAGCTTATCAACACCGTGCTAACGGCTAATCAGGAACCTGCAAAAACGGGTGTTATAAATTTTATAGGGCAACTTTTTACTTTCATAGCCATTTTAATATTGGCAAAATACACTATCGGATCATTAAACTTACTGGTTTGGGTGTTTGCCGGGATACCGTTGCTGGTACTGCTTTGCGGTAGTATCTGGTTTTATAATCACAACTATAAACCGGTAGCGCCATCTTTCAAACTGATTAAACTAAGCAGTGCAAAACAGCTATTGGCTAGCGGCAGTGCTTTCTTTATCATTCAAGTAGCGGCATTGGTAATGTATGAGAGCGATAACATTGTAATTACTAGGTTATTCGGCCCTAAAGAAGTTACCACGTTTAATATTGCCTACAAACTATTCTCGGTGATACTGATGTTTTTTGTAATTATCATCACCCCATTCTGGAGCGCATTTACCGAGGCATATACTAAAGGAGATTTCGATTGGATAAAAAGTGCCATCGCCAATGCGAATAAAATGTGGTTTGCGCTTAGCCTTTGCGCCGTGCTTTTACTGTTGCTTTCGCCTTGGTTATACCAGTTATGGGTAGGTAAAACAGTTACTGTGCCCTTAAATCTTTCTATTGCCATGTGTGTGTATTGTGTGGCTTTTATTTGGCAGGCTATACATGTACAGCTAATTAATGGTACGGGTAAAATAAGGCTGCAATTATACCTGGGGATATTCGCAATGCTATTAAATATCCCGCTATGCATTTTTTTAGGTAGAAGAATAGGATTAGCAGGGGTCACCTGGTCCAACACGATATTTTTTATAATAATGGGGATAGTTTACGCTATCCAAACCAAAAAAATAATTAACAAAACAGCAACAGGGATTTTTAACACCTGACATTATGATGAAGCTGATAAGAAAATTTTACAGGGGATTAAGGGTTATTTATTACCGCATAGCACGGGTGTACTCGTGGTTGATCACCTCTTTTAAATTTTTCCTGAATGATGTAAAGTTCCATCGTGATTTTATAAGCTATGGTGTGCCAATCCTGGATATTAATCCGCAAGGGAGTTTCATTATCGGCAAAAAATTCAGGTTTAACAGTGGTAAATATCATGCTATGGGCGGTAGGCAGCAGCAGTGTTATTTTGTTGCCGCAAAAGGTGCGCGCATTACCATTGGCGATAATGTGGGAATGACCTCTACAGCCATTATTTGCCATGACAGCATTAGTATAGGCGATAATGTGAAAATTGGCATCAATACCGTGATCTATGATACTGATTTTCATTCACTTGATGCCAGTATCCGCAATCAGTATCCTGAAAGCATCGAGGGTGTAAAAAACAAACCGGTAACTATTTGCGATGGTGCATTCATTGGCGGGCATACAACCATTTTAAAAGGAGTAACTATTGGCAGAAATTCTGTAGTCGGTGCCGGGTCGGTGGTTTTTCAAAGCATACCCGACGAGCAAATATGGGCAGGCAACCCGGCAAAATATGTAAAGGATACTTATAGCATAAAACTAAGCGTGGTAAATGAATAAGCAACTGTATACAATAATATTACTGGTAATGGTTGTAGCCTCTTACTTCCATATACAGGCTATTGTGCTTGCGCTTGCGGCTGTCATCATATTTATGCCGGTTAAAAATCATTTCGCGGCTATCAAGGTAATACGCCTTTTTGGTATACTGATGATCCCAGTATTGTTGGGTTTGATTATTGGTTTAAGTAACGATAGTTACCTGATTCTTAAAGACTTCTATTACTTTACCATGCCTGTATTTATTATTCTATCAGGTATTTTACTGGCATGCCACATGGATATAGGCCAGTTTCTTAAAGCGCTTGTTTATGCCGGGGTAGTTACTTCAATTATGGTAACTGCCATTTCTGTTAGTTATATGGGTTTCGGCGCATTCCTTGATCCCTATGCCGCGCATTACGCAATGGGTATAGTCGGTACCCCGGGGCCACCTGTAGCCCTGGCCTGTCTGCTACTTACCCGTAAGTTCAATATTAGGTTATTCAGTTCATTTTGGTTTAATGCATTTGTTGCTATTAATGCTTTGGGTATTTACATGTTTGCTTCGCGCAGTTACATTATTATTGCCATATGCTTTTTGCTGTTACTGGTAGCCGATAGAATTAAAAAAGCATGGATCATACCTGTTGTTGCGGCTGTGGCTATGTTGTATGTGATAATGCCTGCCGATCTGTTTAAAACAAACTCGTCTTCAACATTTACCGATAAGATCATAGGCTCGTTTGGTGAGATAACCATAGGCAATTATAATTCTGAACAAGATATTAACCTGCGCTATCGTGGCTATGAAACATTTATGGCCCTTAACAGCTATGCTGAAGGCACACAGGCCCAAATGCTATTCGGGGGATTGGGCAAATTGGTTGACCTGAAAACATTCGTACGTCTGGGTGAAGATGCTGATTTTAGATATATCCCTGTTTTACATAACGGCTGGATGTATCTGCTGGTAAAAACAGGTATAACAGGTGTCCTTACTTATTTATTTATATTTTTTGGCCTGGTAGTAGCCAACTGGCGAAAATACACTGATATAGCAGGCAGGCCAATCATCCGGCTACTGGCAGCATTAAATATAGGATGTATAATAAGCCTTTTGATCACCAATTACATAGTAACCTCTTTTTTTAATGTAGAAATGGCTGTGCTAATGGTAACACTCGGCTACAGCTTTTATTACATCAATTATTTGTCGGCAATATTAAATCATAATTATGAACGCTAAACATACCTTGTCGAAAGTATCGATAATTACAGTAGTATACAACGCAGTTGATACTATTGAAAATACCATACAAAGTGTTATTGAACAAACTTATCCGAATATTGAATACATCATTATTGATGGTGGCTCAACGGATGGCACCCTTCAAATTATTGAACAATACAAGAATAGCATCACTAAGATCGTTACCGGGCCCGATAAGGGCATTGCTGATGCCTTTAACAAGGGTATTGCCCTGGCTACCGGCGATTGGATAGGAATGATAAATGCCGACGACTGGTACGCTTACAATGCCATTGAGCGAGTAATGCTAAGCGTTTCGGCCAATGATGTGATATGCTGCGGCGACTTAACCCTGATTGGTGAGAATGGATATGCCCTTTGCAAAAAAAGCAAGGTAAGATGGCTTAACCTGGGCATGTACGTTATGCATCCCACCTGTTTTGTACGGAAGGAAGTGTACGAACGTATTGGTTTGTATGATACCTCATTAAAAATAGCTGTTGATTTTGATATGTTCCTGCGGATAAAAAACCGTGGACTTAAAATTAAGTACATAAAAGAGATGATTGCTTTTATGCGTACCGGTGGCGCAAGCAGCAATGTGGTACAAATGCATCAGGAGGAACTGGCTGTTATGCGCAGGCACCTGCATCATTTATTATACCCGATTTCTGCATCGTTTAATTACCTCAACAGGTTGCGCTGGCGGTTTTTTTACCAAAACCCTTTTGCAGATACCAGATATTAACCGATGGGAAAAAAGATACTCATATCTGCCTACGCCATATCGCCCACAAGAGGGTCTGAGTATGGAGCTGCCTGGAACACGGTGATAAACCTTGCAAAAGAGCATGAGCTATGGGTATTGTACGGCATGTCTGATGATCATATGGGCGATACACAAACGCTTAAAAGTTATATTGAAACTAATCCTGTACCATCGGTTACATTTATTGAGGTTAAAGCACCATCATTAGCAAAAACCATCAATCTGCTAAATAAAATAGGGTTAGGCTGGTTCTTTTACTTCGCTTATTACCTATGGCAAAAAGAAGTATTAAATACCGCCCGGGTTTTGTTGGAAACCGTTGATATTGATATTGTACATCAGCTTGGCCCGATAGGCTTTCGCGAACCTGGTTTTTTAGGGAAGTTGGATAAGCCATTAATTTGGGGGCCTATTGGTGGAATGAACATCATTAGCCCTGTGCTTTTAAAAGGGAAACCATTTTCAACCCGGCTCAAGTTTCGTGTTAAGAATATCATCAATAAAATACAACTAAACTATTCGCCAAGAATAGCAAGGGCATTTCAACGGGCTGATGCTTTACTATCTGCCACTACAAACGGCAAGCGTACTATAGAAGATAAATTTGGCAGACAAAGTTACCTGATGCCGGAGCAGGGTATTATAGGCGATATTGATTTGGATGAAGCAAAATTCAACAATGTACACCACACGGTTAAATTGGTTTGGTCGGGTTCTCACATCGAGAGGAAGAACCTGCAATTATGCCTTAATGCTTTAGCCCTTGTTAAACAGCGCAATTGGATATTGCAGATATTAGGTAACGGGCCCCTTACCAATCAGTTAAAGCGAAAAGCGAAAGAATTGAATTTGTCAGGTGCCGTTATTTGGCATGGCCATTTATCCCGGGTTAAAGCTATCCAAATTATGCGTTCATCGCATTTGCATATCATCACCAGTATAGCAGAAGATAACCCGGCGGTAATTTTTGAGGCGATGAGTGCCGGTGTGCCTACAATAACCCTTAATCATTGCGGAATGGGTGATGTGCTTTGTGAAAAATGCGCTATAAAAATTAAGATAGAAAGTCATCACCGCATGGCAAAAAATATAGCTGAACATCTGGAATATTTATTGAGTAATCCCGAACTTTTGGCAGATATGGCGCTTGAAACCATAAACTGTGCCTCAAAATATGAATGGGATAAACGCCTTAAACTGTTGAATAGTTGTTACGATGCAGCTATTGAAGTTTATAAGGATAAAACCGCTGCAAAAACCATCTTTTCACCTTTAATTATTTTGGAAGATGCATAATATCAGGGAGAAAAAGTTGCGATTGGGTATTGATGCCAAGTGGTTTTTTGAAGGGCCGCCAAGCGGACACATGGTGATAAAAAACCTGGTTGATGAGATTATCCGTAATAATGATAATGGGTTTGATATATACCTGTTAATGAACAGGAAAGATGAGCAGCGTGCTTTAGCGCATTTTCCTGCCGGTACAAAAATCATCTTCCTGGTTAAGCTGCCTAACCTCATTACCAATGCCTTGCTGTTGCCTGTTATTGCCCGCAGGTATTCGCTTGATATTTTGATGCTTCAAAACTTTAATGTTTTATGGTGTCGTAATGTTTTTAAGGTAGTGTATATACATGATGCCCTGTTTTTAGATTATCCCCAATATTATTCTTTTTTTGAGCGGCTACATTTTGGGCAGATGAAAACCCTCGCCCGAAATGCCGACCGGGTAATTACCATATCGAACACCGAAAGAGAACGAATGATAAAACATCATTTTTCAGCGCCGGAGAATATTACGGTAGTTTATCATGGCATTAATCCGGGCTTTAAGCCATTAGTTTCGCAGCCCCTCGACACGATTAATGCAGTGATGAACAGCTATGCCCTGCCCGAACGGTATGTGCTATATGTAGGTAGGGTAAACGCGCGCAAAAACTTAATCACGCTAATTAAGTCGTTCGCGTTATTGCAAGATACCGACCTGAAACTGTTAATAGTCGGGAGCGGATTTTCAACTCAAAAAAGTAAACTAAACGAGCTAATTGATCAGTTTAATTTAGCCGATAGGGTGATTTTTACAGGACATGTACCCGAGGAAGATCTGTATTTAATATATGCGGCTGCGATGGTTTTTTGTTTCCCTTCATACGCCGAAGGTTTTGGCCTGCCACCGCTCGAGGCAATGTGCTGTGGTGTGCCGGTAATAGTATCTAACCGAACATCAATACCCGAAATATGCGGCAACGCGGCCATATATGCCAGCCCTGATAGCGCTAAAGCTATAGCTAAAGAGATTGATAACTTATTACATAATGAACGCCTGTATCACGAAAAAATGATACAGGGAATTGATCACGCCGCTGGGTTTACATGGAAAAAATCTGCAGATGAAATTTTAACATTAATTACCAACGCTTATGCTGATAGAAAAAGTTATACGGAAGCTTAAGGGCAACCCGGATTATAAATGGCAAAGTGAATATTCAAACCGTGACCTGGCTTTGATAGTATGGGCAAGGTTTGGTCAATTAATGCGTGGCGCTTATAAAAGGTTGTTCTTTAAAGCATCAAAAGGGTTGGTTTTTGTTGGCCGTAATGTTAGCATAAGGCACGCTTATCTATTTAAAGCAGGATCAAATTTAATACTGGATGATAATGTGCACATCAATGCTTTATCAAATAATGGTATTACATTGGGCAACAATGTTTCGCTTGCCAGAGGGTGTAACTTGATAGGTACAGGGGTTATAGCCAACAAGGGAGTAGGTATAACCATTGGCAATAATACCGGTATAAATGCAGGGGTATACCTGGCCGGGCAAGGAGGGATTGAGATAGGGGATAACGTGCTGATTGGGCCGGGAGTTAAGGTGTTTTCAGAAAATCATTTGTTTTCAGATATTGATGTTATCATAAAAGATCAGGATGTATGCCGCAGCAATGTTGTAATAGGTAACAATTGCTGGATAGGCGGCGGTGCAACCATATTGGCCGGTGTTAACATTGGCGAGGGGTGTGTGATTGCCGCTGGTTGTGTAGTTACCAAATCCGTCGCTCCGAATTCGGTTGTTGCAGGTATACCGGGTCGTGTTATTAAAAAAAGGGGAGCCGCTTATGATAAAGTTATCAATTTGAAATATGGAACTAACGGCTTATGAGCAGTTTAATCAAATTAAAAGGAGCCTGTATTTATATTGGGTGCGGCATAATCAGTTGGCTGCCCTTTCATTCATTCCGGATTTTTTTAATGCGGCTGCTAAAAGCCAAAATAGGTAAAAAGGTAGGTTTATATAGAGGGTTCGAAGTTCGGGCTCCGTGGAAACTGAGCGTAGGTAATAGCACAATTATAGGTCATGGTGCTTTGCTGGATGCGCGTATGGGCTTAACCATCGGCAGCAATGTTAACCTAAGCAACGAGGTGATGATATGGACATTGCACCATGACTATAACTCCACCGACTTTGCTCAAATTGGTAAACCGGTAATTATTGAGGATTATGTGTGGCTATGTTCAAGAGCCATTATCTTACCCGGGGTAACCGTTGGTAAAGGTGCGGTGGTAGCCGCAGGCGCGGTAGTTAGCCGCGATGTAGAACCTTATACTGTTGTAGCTGGTGTGCCCGCGAAACCTGTCGCCAAACGAAACCAGGAATTAAATTATGATTTGGGCGATGCTATTATTCCAATAATATAATATTTAATATTTCCAGGTGATATTATTTTTGAGCGTCCTGATCGGGTTGCCGCCAAAAATGTTTTTTTCGCCGTTTAGCTTTTTGGTAACCATTGAGTTTGCTGCAACAATACTTCCAGATGGTATTTCGGCACCCTTTAATAAAGTGCATTTACATCCCACCCAAACCTTATCGCCAATTATTATTTCTTTAGGGTGATTAAACTCAACGCCATCCTCATCATAAATATGGTGGAAATCGGTGTCCATAACCAAACTTTCCCATGAAATACCGCTGCTATTACCTATCTGTATTTTCTTTTGGGCGATGATCACACATTCTACACTCATATTAAAATCATCGCCAATAATAAGCTGTGCATTTTGCATTACATTTATCTTGCAGCCCTGCATAATAAAGGCACGCCCATTAAAAATCAGATCGCCATCTATTTCTAAAATTGCCCGCGAGCGTTTAAAATCAGTAATGCATACCTTTCCATAGCCTATTTGTATTAACCCCGTACTTATTGGTCCGTTAATAATAACCCTACCGTTCATTCTGGATAAAAAAACCTTACTGCCTATAAGTACCGGTAGCTTTATCGCAACCTTAAACGGGAAATATTTAAGGTTGAAATAAATTGTTTTTAAATTAAGCCGTAGCAGCAATTTTAATGCTTTTTTCATAAACAGGGCTTTAATATTACAATAATGATAATATTATTTTTACACAAATCAGGAATGTTTTGATTGTTTATTTTGTTCACTATTTTGCTATCGTACACTTTGTTCATATGCCCATTTAGTGCCTTTTTGCCCTTAATTATGCGTAATATTAGTCATGCTTAATATAATACCTGTGGCCGGTTGAATATTATTATAAGTATGTTATAATATCTATTTATTAAAAATAAATACTACAATAATATGCGCATCTCAATCATTGGTACCAGAGGTATCCCAAACCATTACGGTGGCTTTGAACAATGTGCCGAATACCTTGCCACTGGCCTGGCAAAAAAAGGGTATGAGGTTACGGTATATAACTCACACAACCATCCTTACCAGCAAAATGAGTGGAATGGTGTAAAAATATGCCACTGCTATGATCCTGAATATAAGATGGGCACCATTGGCCAGTTTTTCTACGATCTGAACTGCATCCGCGACTTGCGGAAAAAGAAATTCGACATTGTGTTGCAATTGGGTTATACCAGTAGTTCGGTATGGGGCTGGCTTTTGCCCCATAATACAGTGGTAACCACTAATATGGACGGAATGGAATGGAAACGCACCAAATATTCAAAAAAAGTACAGAAGTTTTTGATGATGGCCGAAAGTTTGGCGGTAAGGTTTAGCGATCATTTGATCGCTGATTCGACAGCGATACAAAAATACCTGGAAGAAAAATATGGCAGGCATACCGAGCATATCCCTTACGGTGCCGAGATATTTGAAAATAGCAACCCGGAGGTACTTACCGAATATGGCCTGGAGCAATATGGCTACGATATGCTTATAGCCCGCATGGAGCCCGAAAATAGTATTGAGATGATATTGGATGGTGTAGTGAAAGCTGGGCTAACAAGGCCATTTTTGGTGGTGGGAGGCCTTAAAAATAAATTCGCTGAATATTTGCAGGCGAAATTTTTAGCATATGAGAATATTAGATTTTGCGGGGGAATATATGATATGGATAAACTTAATAATCTCAGGTATTATTCCAATTTATATTTTCATGGGCATACAGTAGGGGGCACTAATCCATCATTACTGGAGGCTATGGCATCGCAAAGTGTTATATGCGCTAATGATAACCAGTTTAACCGGGCAGTAGTGGGTGATAACGCGCTATATTTTTCAGACGTTGATGATGTGGTTAATAGCCTGCAGCAGGTTGATAAAAAGCTTGGTGTTTATGAGGGTATGCTGGCAGCTAATATTATTAAAATACGAAATGTATACAGTTGCGAAAATATAGTAAATGCATATGCGGCTCATTTTGAAGCTATAGCATTGAGGCCTGAAAATAAAGGCGCTCTTGCTTTAGATGCCGGGCAAATATCACTTGTGCTTGAGAATTCATGATTGTGTGATAGATGAAAAATTTATGTTTAATAGATGTTTTTAGCGGCCATTACAGCTTTTACTGATTGTAAGCTACTAGTAATTATCTAAGCAGACTTAAAAGGCTATGACAGTTAATGAACGTTTCAATCTATATTGGTTACTTAGGGCCATTACAGCCCCATGCAGTTATTGCCTTGAACAATATTACTATGATTTAAAGCGTAAAGAATTATTCTCTGTTCTTCACCTGGCTGACTATAGCCCAATGATATTGATATTGGATAAATTTAGCCTGCGTTATCCTTTAGATATTGAAAGTGACCTTGCTGTAAGGCTTGAATTGATAGCCTACAGGCGGATGAAAATTGTGGAAATACCACGTATGGATATTACCGAGAAAATAGATGTGCAGGTTCATTTCCTATCAATATTAGGTGATAAATTACATCAGCAGGAATATATGCGGGCTGTTATCCAACAAAATGAAACACATGGTTTTGTATTGGATAATTTATTGAAAAAATATAGCTCTTCAGCGCCAATCAGGCCTTATTGGGAGTATACTAAATTACAACTTGCGACTAATCATATCAGAAAGCTGGTATCAAGCGCAGGTATAAAAATGGATATACCCAGCGTTGCTTAATTTTCTATCTTGTTAATTAGTTGATAGTGAATGTTATAAAAGCCACTGTTTACACCACACTGATATGCTGTTTTTTTATAATCATTATATGCTTGTATATAAAGCCGGGTATTTGTATTGGCTGATTCCTCTTTTTTTAGTACTGCCGCTAAAGCAACCAACCATACCAATTTGCTTCCTGATATTTCAGTACTTGCTTTAAGCTGTTCCATTTCCTTTGCAACAGGGTTATCTGTTATTAAAAGATATTTAACATTAACGCTATAAAGTAGCGATGCCATAAAAGAGGATAGGTAACTACCTTGTTTTTGATTGGAGTTTAAAACTGTATAATACAGAGCCGTTACCATACGATGATCACCCATCCGGAAATAGGTATCAGCCATTATTATTTTTACAAAAAAATCATAGGCTGTATTTTGGCCACTCAAATCATCACTTTTATAAGTGTTTTTAATTATGTTTATAAACCGGAGTGTTTTTTTAGGGTTATTAGCTATCGACATGGTATACATACCTAAAAGATACAGCATATCATTTTGCGCGCAATTCTTCAACTCCTGGCTACCCGCCGGCGGCGAAAAGCATAAATGCGTTAATGTTGTAAGCGCTTCCTTTTTAATTATACCATACTTTAAGTAATGATAAATGGTATCAATACACTCTGATGGGTTTATATTAAAATACATGGTATCTATAGCAGAAAAACTTTTGAGTTTTACCATGTATATATATAGTTCGTCAATATCAAGGCTGATGGCGGATATTATACCAAGCGCTGTATAAATAAGTATTTTCTTATTGTCGGGTATATCAAACCTTAATAAGTTTTTTAAGGTGTTTTGATAATCTTTATTTAATAATTCAGGTGCGAAAAAGTAATCAAATAATTCGTCGTGCGCATCGGTTTTAAAATATTGAAGAAGAATATCATCGTCATGTAATAACGATTCTTTTGAAAATGCATCGCCCAGGTAGCTTGCCAGTTCAAACTTATCCGCAGGCGAAAAATTACACGCGGTTAAGTTTAACAGGTTGTTTTGTTGGCCGGTTTTTATGGCATGTAGTATGCACCATTTTAAAATGGTGAGCTTGTGCTTACTTTGGCTAAAGCGTTGGTTAATTTCTGCTATAAGTGATGAGTTAAAAAGGTTATTATGAGCATTTAAAAGGCACAGCGCAACGCTTAAGATACTAAACTGCTGGTTATTAAATTTTATAGTTACCTGGTAATTATTATTTGCATTGCCGGTATTATTTATCTCGGTTATTAAACCATTTAAAAGCAGTTCCTGATACCCGGAGTTATGTTTTTTTATAAAACTATACAGCTCAAACTTATCAGCTCCTTTGCCGGGCCTATCAATATCTGTATGCGATGCAATTTCGCGTATTATTAAAAGCTTATCGGCGGCTAAGCTTCCTATACTTATTTTACTAAGAAAATAAGAGTAAATAAGCTCATACATAGTGCCGTTGTTAATGTTGGTAAGCGTAAAGTTTTCTTTATATTTTTTATAATAAAGCTGGAAAAACAATGGATGATTGAAATCGGAAGCTATATGGGCATAACTGGACCTGTTTAAATGCTGATTTAAATTACCACATAGGGTTTTAACATCGGCTGGTGATAATAAAGGCACATTAATGCCGGGTTCATCTGTAATAAAGCCGTTCAACAGCATATTGTCTACAACATTAAACTCGTGTTTATAGTTTAACCATGTGCTGCTCCTCATGCTTAAAATGACTTTCATCCACGGGGTATGCTGGTTTAAGGCTAATAGATCAGTTATGAGCCTCATTAATATCAAGTAGTTCTCTGGTTTAAATGTATATGGATCAAAACCATCAATTACAAGATAAAATTTGCTGCCTTTACGTTGTTTATCATCCCATAACGCTTTAATATCGTCTTCGGTAGTATAACCTAATAACCCTAGCAACCAATCGTTAATATCCCGGCCAGAATGAATGACATTGACCATTGCAGTTGTGCTGAAAAACAAAATAATATCATTATTTGCTTTTGATTCATTAAGCTCCACTTGTTCTTCTACCCAATGGCATAAGCCAATGCTTTTGCCATAGCCTGCCGGTGCGGCAATAACAGTGCCCGCATTGCCCGATTCGCGCAGCGCTTTGATATAATCATTAATAAATTGCCTTTTTATAGTTTTATTATAAGGTATTCCCGACCGGGTTTTTATAGCCTCGATAGTGAATTTTGTTGTTTTGCTGGCATTACGTTGCAAAGCAAGCCAGTTAACCTCTTCTTCATTTGCTGAAACTACATTATAAACGTGCTGGTTGCAGAAATCCTCCCAGCCATTATAATTGCAATATATACAGAGTGCTTCCAGCGTAAATTGAGATGGATTAAAACGGCTTTCAGCAAAACCATAGATGCGTTTTATAGTAGTTTCGCTAATATTATATTTGGTCTTTTTTAAAATTAGGCACGAAATGATTTTACAATCAGCTGGAGTTACATTTTCTAAACCCGACAAAAATTGAATTTTGCTTTTGAGCAATTCAAAATTATGATGTGATAAGTGTGTTGTCATAAGGGTAATTTAAGGTGCCAGAGCCAAAAACCATTCAACTTTTACTTTAGGGAAACTTTTAATTTCGCCAAACTAAAACTTTACTTAGATAAATATACTAGCTATACGTAATGTAAGCTAATAAAAGATTCCTAAAAGGGGTAAAAACTAATAATGGATAGAATGAATAAACTTTCTCACGTATAAATACGGGTGAAAATGGCACTACACTGTTATCTGGCGGTTTTTTTTAACAATAACAGTAATAATGCATTTTCGGCTTTGGCTTCCGAATAATTCTCATTTATTAACAATTTAATTTGCTGATCATGTAAACTATTGGCGGCAACCTGCAATATTTTGGATGAGGCTAGCTCAACAGAATCTAAATGGTATAAGTAAGTCACAATCATCAGATCACGAAACTCCTGTTCGGTAGCATGAAGTTGAAGGGCCTCGAAAGCATTTTCTAAAAACGTTATTAATGGCTGACATTTTTCAAATGAATATTGCACCTTCATGATTGCAAAAAGCTGATCAATGCGCAATAGCTGCTTTTCGGTATGGAGGATAGTTTCTTTAATAGCCTGTTTTAAATCGGCAAAAGCTGCTTCATCAAAAATTTCAGGTAAACGCTCGGCAAGGTGCGATTTTGCACAGTACAAACGATTAAGATGATCAATGAAAAGAACTTTAATTTTTTCAGATCCAATTGTAGCTTTTGAATTATCAGTCAACGGTATACAATTATAATGAGGTTAATAAAACAGTCGAATTATATAAAGCTACAAAATTGTATATACAAATCTCGTTTTTCTACATATAATTAAAATATGTATTAAAAAAGAGGCTTGTTTTTATTTAAAAAGCATTTTTGTAATAGTACAAATTAATTTATTTATCAATTAACGTGTGCGAAAAATAAAGATACATAGCTGTAATTAGCTATTTAATTGTTAGTTTAGGTGTGCATATTGAATATATAAATTACCAACCTTAAATAATTTAACGGCTATAATATTAATGATGAATATTCTCATTATTATCCCATGTTTTAATGAACAAGCATCATTACCCCGGTTAATATCAGACCTGGAGAACTTAAAACTTCCTGAAAAATATAATGTGAGCGTATGCGTAGTAAACGACTGCTCAACCGATGATACCAAACAAGTTGCTAAAAAGCTGGATGTTATATTGATTGATCTCCCGGTTAACCTGGGTATTGGTGGCGCGGTACAAAGTGGGCTTAAGTATGCACTCCTCAATAATTACGATTTGGCGGTGCAAATGGATGGCGACGGGCAGCATCCACCAGCGGAATTACAAAAGATGATAGCCTGCTATGAAGAAACAGGAGCGAGTTTGGTAATTGGTTCACGTTTTATTATAAAGGAAGGATTTCAATCATCTTTTTTACGACGATTAGGCATTACCTATTTCCATTGGTTAAATAAATTTTTTACCGGTAAAAGTATTTACGATAGTACCTCGGGGTTTAGGCTATTTGATAAAAAAGCTATACAATTAGGTGCCCGTTATTACCCGGATGATTATCCGGAACCGGAATCATTGGTATTCTTTTCCAAAGCAGGTTTAGCTATAAAGGAAACGCCGGTTGTGATGGTGCATCGAAGTGGTGGGCAATCATCTATCCGAAGCTTTACCTCTTTTTACTATTGTGTGAAAGTTACTTTAGCTATGTTTTTTTCGTTTATCCGTAAGCCATAATATTATGTTACGAATTCAAATCATTACCATAATTGCCAGTGTGGCATTTTTGTTCCTGGTATTTCGAATGGTTGTTAAAGGGCGACTGCGCGAAGAATATTCGATAATCTGGTTATTATTTACCGGAATATTGGTTACTTTCTCTTTTTGGGAGAAGGGATTATTATTGGTTTCGAACCTGTTTGGCGTTTATTTACCGGCTAACCTGGTTTTTACCATATCTATATTTATCGCTTTGGTTTATCTGTTGCATTTAAGCGTAGTCGCATCAAAACTGCAAAAGCAAAATAAACTGCTTGCTCAGGAAATGGCGCTGATGAAAATTGAAATAGAAAAAATGAAGGAAGAAATAAAACCCGAATAGAACTCTTATCCAGCATAATAAACACCCTCTGCTGTTCGAAGTTAAAAACTTCGAACAGCAGAGGGGCTTAAAAAAATAATGATTTAAAGTCTCCCCAACCGGGAGAGATTTAGAGGGGGCTGAACTACTTATTCAACATAATAAATATCCCCATCAAAACTATAAAGGCGCCTATTGCCTGTTTAATGTTTAAGCTCTCCTTTAAAAAGTAGTGATTCGCTATTAAGATGAATATAATAGAGGTTAGGGTAATGATGACCGATAGCGTAGTAGCAATATCCGCTAAATAAGGAATTTTGAGCAGTGTGCTGTTGATCAGAATAAAAGAAATTCTTGATAAGATAGCTAAACTCATGGACAGGATAAACCGCCAGTTAAATACCAGCGAAATGATATTTTTAAACTGAAACAGGTTGCCTGATATTAAACTCCGTTGCCCCAAAAGAACAATGGAAAAAGCAGTGGCCAGGCAATAAACAATTACCAGCGCAAAAGTTAAAGCTATCATATTTGATGATGGTTTATCGGGTTTGGTTAATTTGTATTTCACAGGTCGGCTTTTAGTTTGTTATCGGCATAGCCTAATGTGTATATCCACGAAAATACACGGGCAATTTTATCGCCCCAAATCATTTTAAACATTTGTAATTCCTCTTGCCTGCGTTTTCCTTCGGATAATTTAAGTGTTGTTTCCGATTCGGCATGTATACGGTGTTTCATCAGTTTTTGGTTGATGAAACAAAATGAGCCACGCTTTTTAGCCAGCTGATACCATGCAAACCAATCCAGGGCAACGGTAAACTCAGGCGAGAATCTAAAATTGCCCAACCCATCCAGATTAAATGATACCGAAGGGCAGCATATCGGATCGCCAAATATTAAAATTGATTTTTTTAGCCAAGTGCTGCGTATGTTTTTTTTGAAGATGAACGGAAACAATAACGCTTTTTTAACAAAGCTGTTCAGGTTAGATTTTCTTGCTTTGCCATCAATCAAGTCTTCATAATCAGTAAAGGCGATGAGCGTATCACTATTTGCTGATTTGAGTAATTCATTAGTAAAATCCGGCTCGTAAATATCATCCTGATGGGCGATAGTTGCCCATTTGGTTGATGTTTTGGATAAAGCGAAATTCCAATCGTTAGCTATTCCGCCATTATCGTTCACAAAATAAGCGAAGCCATATTTCTCGGCTATCTGTTTTGAAAAATCAGTAGGGGTAGAGGTAGTTAGTATAATAGTGCTTTTAACCGTTTGGTTAAGCAAACTTTGGATGCATTGTTCCAGGTAAGGGGATTGTTTGTAAACGGGTATTACAAATGTATGCATCAAAAGTTAATTGTTTTTTAATTACTGTTTGTAGGGCTAAATTAAGTACAAATTGATAATAATACTTATGTATTGCTCAGAAACTGTTTTTAAATTATAAAACCAAGCGTCATTGCTGAGGAACGAAGCAATCGCACGTAGAAAAGCGAATATGCTTAGTTCGCGATTGCTTCGTACCTTACAGCAATGACAATAGTTTATTGTTTAATACTTTATAGTTGAAAAGAATAAGCGATGTAATATTCGTGATGCGATAACGAAACTGGAATGGTAAGTTCCTGATTGTTTTTTAATAGAACCGGAATACCAAGCGGGTTTTTACCTATGCTGATACTGATATTATCTTTAAGATTATCAATCAAAAAAGCCCTTACTTCAGCTGATTGAATTTCAGTATCGTCGCTATCAATCCACTTTATACCCCAATGGGTCCTGCTAAAATCTTCAGCGCCGTTAACTACCGTGGAGATAAACTCCTGATAGATCAAGGAGCTTGAATAAAGTATGTGATCGCCAAATTTGACAGTAGATCGAATGGTTTGAATGCCATTAAAGCCAATGCCTGTTAATTTGATAGCCTCAAAACCCGATAAGGTAAATCCGAATGGAATTTGCACATCACTTACCACAAACTTTACAGGCGTGAAAAGTATATCTGCATCAATCCGTTGCAGAAACTTAAATGCCGATTCTTTTATTGACCATAATAGCCAAACGAAAACTTCAAAGGGAATATTTGCGAAACGAGACTGTTTATAAAGCGCGGTTTCGGTAGGGGTAAGTATTTTTGAATAAAAGTTTGGTTGTTTTGTGCGGGTAACATTTATAGCATTTAATGATACGATATCGTTACCCGTACTCAGCATTATTGTTTTTGGCCTATTTTTTCGCTTATCACATCGATGCATGAGCCAACATTCATCATTTTATCGGCTTCATCGTAATCAATCTCAATATCGTATTTAGCTTCGGCATCTATAATAATATCAACCAAATTGGCTGAGTTTATCTTCAGGTCTTTTAACAGGTCAGTATCTTCATTGATTTGGGCCAGCATCTCTTTGTTCGTAGTGTAAGGCGATATCACCTTTTTCAGTTCATTTAAAATCTCTTGTCTGGTCATTATTTAGTTAAATTTTGAAAGTATTAAACAGGAATTCACATCCCCAAAGCCAAAATTCGCTTTCGCTACAATATTAACTTCTTTTTTTATCATTTTAACAGGCAAACTATCAACGCTTACCAATTTTGTTATTTCGGGGTTCGGGTCATCCAGATTTATGTTTGGATGAACAAAGCCGTGTACTATCTGCAATATAGATGCCACAGTTTCAATTGATCCCGCCGCGCTAAGGCTATGGCCGATCATTGACTTGAGGGAATTGGTGACTGGGAAATTATCTCCCCGGCGATCCAATGCATCGCACCAGTTTTGTATTTCTTGCTTGTCGGCATTGGTAGCGGTTAAATGTCCGCTGATCAGATCAATTTGATTTGGGTGGATGTTTGAACTTACCAATGACTCATTGATACACCTAAGCACTCCCGCCGAGCTTGCCGCCGTCATCGTACCCCCTAAACGCTGCCCGCCGGAGTTGGTTGATCCACCCAAAACCTCGGCATAAATTTTAGCCCCACGTGCCAATGCAAAGTCCAGATCCTCCAAAACCAAAGCACCAGCTCCTGAGCCGGGAATAAAACCACCTGCTGTGGTGCTCATCGGCCTTGATGCTTTTTCAGGATGATCATTAAACTTACGTGATAGTACCCGCATGGAGTCAAATGCGCCGAAAACATAAGTGTCTACATGCTCGGCGCTACCAACCAGCATGCGTTTGGCATAACCGTGTTTAATATATTCGTAACCCATTAAAATAGCCTGGGTTCCGGTTGCGCAAGCGGCAGAATTGGTAAGCACCTTATTCCCGAAGCCTAAGCGACCGGATATATAAGACGTTACCCCGCTATTCATCGCTTGTTCCACCACACGTGAGCCTAGTTTTTTAACTTCTTTATTGTCAACGCGGTTTATTACGTTCCTCATAGCCTCGGTATCAGCAATGCTGTTGCCGAATACACAGCCGGTTTCCCAGCGGGGCTCCTCGGTTTCGAAATCCATGCCGGAGTCTTTCCAGGCATCCAGCGCAGCCATCAGTCCATAGGCTATGTTAGTGCCTTTTAAACCGTGCAAAGTAACTTCTGATATGTAATTGGTAAGGCTGTCCCATTTAAAATCGGGCATGCCTGCTACCTGGCAACTGAATTTAAGCTCATGGTAATGCGGCATAAACTTTATGCCTGATATGCCATTTTGTATAGCATGCAAAAAATCAGGTATGCCTATACCATTGGGCGAAACCACCCCCATACCTGTTACCACTACACGATTACCCATTTTTAACAGCTATCTTTTTTATAATGCCTGCAAAAGTGCCACTGGCAATCAGTTCTTTATCGCTATCCAGCATTTCAACATGACATTTCAATTTACCAAAACGAAAATATTGCTTTTTTGATATTACCGTAACTTTTTCACCCGGCAACACCATTTTGTAGAACGATACATCAGTAGAGGTAAGCAGTGGATATAAGGAATCATCATCCATAAAATTGAAATCAGTTTCCTTCAACACCAAAAATATACCTAATACTACCAGGCCAATTTGTGCCATAATTTCGGTAACAATAACGCCGGGAGTAACCGGGTTGCCCGCGAAATGATCTTCGTAAAAAAAAGCGTCTTCTTTTAAAGTGTATTCGCCGCGAACTTCATCCTCGCTCAATAACAATATGTTATCAACAAAACGAAACGAGGATTTATAGGGTAAATGACTTAATATATGGTTATTCATGTAATATGCTCTAAATGTTAACGACAGTGCTCTCCGCCATCTACGTGAATGATCGCTCCGTTTATCCAAAACGACTCATCAGTACATAGCAGGTAGATAACACCGGCAACGTCTTCCGGTTTTGTAATTCTGCCAAGCGGGTTGCGCTTAATGCCGGCTTTAATTAATTTATCGCTGCCTGGTATCTTTTTTAATGATGCAGTTTCGGTTACCCCGGCCTGTATCACGTTTGTTTTTAATCCATAAGCGCTAAATTCCACTGCCATATATTTCGCCAAACTCTCCAATGATGCTTTCGCAATGGAAACAGCTGCATAGCCTTCCCAATATTTATGCGCGCCTTCGCTGGTAAGGCCAATTATACGTCCATCGGCGTTAAACAGTTCGGCTTTTAATAAATCACGCGTCCAATCCAGCAAACTATTCGACATGGCGTAGGTAGTCATCTGTATATCTTCGATAGAAAGCTCATTGTAAGCTTCATCTTCTACCGTGCCGTTTTCAATAGTCAGTGGTTTTAAATTCCCCCGGGCAATACTGTGCAATAACAGCTTTACGCTATGTTTTGGGGCGATCTCTGCAAATTGCTGTACAAACGAAGCCCGGCTTACGGTATCAAGCGCGTTGATATTATGGGGGAGAATAGTTATCCCATTCTCTTCAGCTATTTGTATGAATTTAGTTTTGAGTATTTTTTCGGCACCGGCAATTTCGCGGTAAAGTACGGCTACATTCATGCCATGTTTGGCCAGTTTTTCAATAGCAGCAAACCCAAATCCGCTCGATCCTCCCAAAATAACTGCCCATAAACCCGAGAATTGTAGTTTTTTATCCATCAAATCGCTTTTAAACTATCGTAGCCATAAACTGTCTTATGTTAATGCCGGGGCCAATCATCAACAAATAAAAAATTGAAGCCCCAAAGTAAGTGAAAGTAAATTAAATTTAACAGATGGCAAATATATAATGTAACAAAACTTGTTATATTGTGTTACACAGCCGTTAAGCTAATTATATAAAATTGTATAATACAGGTATAATTGCCAAAGCATTTATATTTATTATGTTTGAGAAAATGGGAAAAGTGAAATTTAAGATATTATTAGCTGTAAGCATACTGCTTTTGCCTAGATTGACGCAGAAAAGCATCGCCCAGCAAAAACTGAGATTTGATAAGGAAGCATTTTACAACGTGATGGCGAATGGTGATGTAAATGCCATAGATAATGAGCTGATTGTAGTAACAGGCTATGCAACCATTAACAAAGAAGGTTATGAAGGCGCGCTGCTCCTAAAAAAAGCAGGCCTAATTAGTGGACCCAGAAAAAAACTCGACCTGTTTAAAGCAGGCCGTATAAAGTTGGAAACCGCAATACTTAATAATCCTGATAATGTAGAGAACCATTTTTTAAGGCTTGCTATTGAGGAACATGCACCTAAAATTGTAAAATACCATGCAGATATTGAAACTGATAAAGCAATTGTAAAACGGGAATTCAAAAACCTATCACCTGTGGTGCAGCATGCGATATTGGATTACTGCAAGAATTCTAAAGTACTTCACGCTGAAGATTTTTAATTCATTAAAAAGATAGTTTTTTAACTTTGTTGAGAATGGATAAAAAGATCTTAGCTATATATTACACGCAGTCGGGCCAGATGGGTGAGATCGTTGATTCGTTTACCGCGCCGCTTGTTGATGCCGGTAATTCGGTGGAAAAGGTGGTTGTGAAAACGGTGAAAGACTTTAACTTTCCATGGACAGGTAGCAGCTTTTTTTCGGTGATGCCATCCTGCGTGTTGAGTATACCAACTCCGCTGCATCCCTTAAATTTTAAGGAAGAAAAATATGATCTGATTATTTTAGGTTATCAACCCTGGTTTCTATCGCCAAGCATCCCAACCAATTCTTTATTGCAGGATGAGGGCTTTAAAGCCTTATTAAAAGATACTCCGGTAGTTACTATCAGCGCAGCACGTAACATGTGGATAAACGCTTATGTACGCGTTCGTAACTCATTAAAGGAGGCAGGAGCAAAGCTGGTAGGTAATGTGGCTTTGATTGATAAGCATCCGAATGTGGTAAGCTTTGTAACGATATTTTACTGGATGTTATCCGGCAAAAAGGAGCGTTACTTAAACATATTCCCCAAACCGGGTGTTGCTGAGGAAGATATTACCAATACCAAAATTTATGGCGAAACTGTTTCAAGGCATTTAGAGTATAATACCCTCGATAGTTTACAGGATGAATTGATAGAACAAAAAGCGGTAGTAATTAAATACCCGCTGATGTTTACCGAAGCCAGGGCAAAACCTATCTTCGCGGTTTGGGCAAAGATCATTTCAAAACGTAAAAATCAATTGCCTTGGGCAGCGGCGTTTAAATATTATCTTTTTATCGCGTTGTTTTTAGGTGCGCCTGTTTTGCTTACATTAGATGCTGTTTTTTTGAAGCCTTTTTCGGGAGGACGAATAAAGGCTAAAAAATTAAAATATTTACAAGTAAATAACTGATACTAATAATATAATATGTCCGATACTAGTGTTTATATCAATCATACCTCGGCTTACTTTCCGAATGAGCCCGTTTCGAACGACGAAATGGAATCATACCTGGGGTATATCAATAATAAGCCTTCAAAATCAAAAAAAATTGTACTGCGTAATAATGGCATAACCAACCGTTACTATGCGTTAACTAAAGAGCATAAATCAACACATACCAATGCCCAGATGACGGCGCTTGCTGTTAGGGAATTGTTTGATAATGATCCTGAAAAGTTAAAGAATATTGAGTTGCTTTCCTGCGGTACTTCATCGCCCGACCAAATGATACCAAGTCATGGCGTGATGACGCATGGCTGGTTACCTGAAGCAGGTGGTATTGAGGTAGTATCACCATCTGGCGTTTGCTGCGCGGGAATGCACGCCCTTAAATTTGCTTACTTAGCCATTAAATCAGGCGAAGTTAAGACAGCAGTTGCAACCGGATCTGAAAGGTTCTCTGGTTTATTAGTTTCTGATGTTTTTGAAGAAGAAGCGCAAAAACTGATTGAATTAGACGAAAATCCATACATCGCTTTTCAGAAGGACTTTTTAAGATGGATGCTGTCAGATGGCGCATCAGCATTTTTGTTGACTGATAAACCTAATCCCGAAGGTATCAGCTTAAAAGTGGAATGGATTGAAGGTGTATCATACGCTAACGAAATGAAGACCTGTATGTACATGGGCGGCGATAAACAGGAAGACGGATCGTTAAAAGGCTTTATGGATTATACGCCTGAAGAGATCATGACTAAATCTATCTTCAGCGTAAAGCAGGATATTACTTTATTGAGCGATAATATTGTGCCTTTAGGTGGCAGAAAGATCAGGGAAATATTCGAGAAAAAAGGTCTTGATGTTACCGACATTGATTGGTTTTTACCGCATATCTCCAGCAACTTTTTCAAGAGTAAAATATTTGATATGATTGAGGAATACGGCGGTGGTATCCCTTACGAAAAATGGTTTATCAACTTGTACACCGTAGGTAACGTGGGTGCGGCATCAGTTTACCTAATGATAGATGAGCTTTTCAAAAGCGGCCGACTTAAAAAAGGCGAAAAAATATTATTGTTAGTACCCGAAAGCGCACGTTTTTCGTATATGTATGCAATGCTAACGGTTGTATAGCACAAAACACAGCGTCATTGCGAGCGAAGCGTGGCAATCCCCGACTTTGCATACCGCCCTGTATAATTTGGGATTGCCACGCTTCGCTCGCAATGACGATAGTTTAATAGTTAAAGGTTCACAATAATGAAAAAGGATGAAGTACCGCAGGATTTAAGTTCGCTTGGTAAAATAACCAAGGAGCTTTGTTATGCGACAGATAGTTCGGGTAAATACGTGGCGGCTTTAAGCAGCGGTTGGGATGTTAAAATAACAGCGCTTGATGTTGCCTGGGGCGATATAGAAAAACGTATCGCGGCAGCAAAACAAAAAGTGTTGAATAAAGAAGCCAGTCAGCTATTGTTTTTTATGGAATACCGACTGATGGATGTTGGTATTTTGGCTGGCTATACCGGGTTTTGGAAATGGCAGATCAAAAGGCATTTAAAGCCCGAAGTGTTCAATCAACTATCAACTCAAAAATTAGAAAAATACGCTGAGGCGTTTAATATAAAGGTGGAAGACCTTAAAAGTATGACTATTCATGAAGACTGATTTCGAGCACCGTCAGGGCGCGCATTGTGAATCGGGCGTTACCAGTAATTTATTAAGCATTGCATCCAACGGCAAAATAACCGAGCCACTCGCCTTTGGCATAGGCGCGGGATTGTTTTTTGCTTATATCCCTTTAATTAAGATCAATAACGGCCCGGCAATTGCGTTTCGTACCCTGCCGGGATATATATTTAACCGCACGGCTAAGTCGTTGGGTATACCTGTTGTCAGCAAACGATTCGGCTCCAAACAAAAAGCCGAATCCTATTTAAACGAATGTTTAGAAGCCGGCAACCCGGTTGGTTGCCAGGTAGGGGTATATTATTTACCTTATTTTCCTAAGGAGTACCGTTTCCATTTTAACGCCCATAACCTGATTGTTTATGCCAAGGAAGGCGATAACTATTTAGTGAGTGACCCAATTATGGAAACCACAAACGTGATGGATAGTTACCAATTAGAAAGGGTACGATTTGCAAAGGGCGCGCTAGCACCTAAAGGGCACATCTATTACCCAAAACAAGGTGCTATCATTACTGATGAAACTATAAAACAAGCCATTAAAAGCGGCATCAAAAAGAATGTTTATAACATGCTGAATATCCCCGGCAGCTTTGCGGGAATGTCAGGTATCAGAAATACGGGTAAGAAGATCAAAAAGTGGCGAGATAAGTTAGGGATTGAAAAATCGAAACTGTATTTGGCCCAAATGGTGCGGATGCAGGAGGAGATTGGTACAGGCGGCGGCGGATTCAGGTATATTTACGCGGCGTTTTTGCAGGAAGCAGATGCTTATTTGCCGGGCAACCAATTGGCCGAAATATCAGTACTATTTACACAGGCGGGCGACATGTGGCGCACAGCCGCGGTACATGCTGCCGGGATATACAAAGGGCGCATCGGCAGTCAGGATGATTTTAATAAGATGGGCGATTACCTGATAGAAATTGCTGAAGTTGAGAAAAACGCCTTCGAAAGGCTAAAAAATATAAAATGGCAGTAACCCCATTAGCGATAGAAGTTGAAAACATGGGTTTCCATTATCCCGGGAACGCCGAAGTTTCTTTTTCGGGCCTTAATTTAAAGGTAGAGAAAGGCGCGCGCTTTGGTTTGTTTGGGCCTAATGGTGCTGGCAAAACCACGCTCATTAGTTTGATGACGGGTTTACTCACTGTGGATAGCGGCCATGTTAAGCTTTTAGGCCATGAAATGGGTAAGCAGAATAACAGTGCTACCAACCGCTTATTTGGCTTTGTACCGCAGGATTTTTCCTTTTACCAGGAATTAAGTCCGGCTGAAAATCTGGAGTTTTTTGGGGCATGGTCAGGTTTAAATAAATCAACCATAAAAAGAAGAACCGACGAATTGCTACATATATTGGGATTGGAAGAAGTGAGAGATAAGCAGGTGCAAAAGTTCTCAGGCGGGATGAAACGCAGGGTTAACTTAGCTATCGGCGTTATCCATAACCCCGAGATCTTATTTTTAGATGAACCTACTGTTGGGGTAGACGTGCAAACGGGTCATGCTATCATCAATTACCTGCTCGAACTAAATAAAAATGGCACTACGCTTGTTTATACCTCGCATCAATTAAGCGAAGCTGAAGATTTGTGCCAACAAGTGGCGCTAATTGATGGCGGCAAAATAATAGCGCAAGACAGTTTACGCAATATGCTGAAAGACCATAAACAGGAAAGCCTGGAACATTTGTTTTTAAACTTAACCGGAAAGGATTACCGAAACTAATGTTTAAACTTTGGGCAACAATTGTAAAGGATGTACGAATATTGCTGCGCGATGTGGTAGGCATATCGCTCATGTTTGTAATGCCGATTATTTTGGTGGTAGTCGTTACCAGTATCCAAAACAGCACTTTCAATCTTGTTAACAAAAACAAGCTATCCATATTAATTTGTAATAGCGATACCGGGCAGTCCAGCCAACAACTGATCAAATCGATTAGCAAAATAGGCATGTTTAAAGTGTCGTTGATGCCAACCGATAAAAGCGCGCAGCAGATGGCTGATGCCATGCATGATAATGACGCGATGTTAGGCGTAATTATCCCATCTGATTTTTCGCGTAAGGTTGAAGCTAAATCAAAAAGCATAGCAGGCAAAGCCTTAACCAGCTTTGGCTTGGCGGGCGATAGTAGTAAGAAGGTGGGCGACGTTGATCCGCTTACGTTATACTATAACCCAATTTTACAGGAATCATTAAGGTTATCGGTACAAGGCGGTATCCGTAGCGCATTACAATTGGTTGAGAGCCGCGAAACATTGAGGAGCTTATATTTCTCGATCAACGAGAAGCAATTGCCCGAGAAGCTGGAGAATGAAATGCTGAATAATAACACAGCAATCAACGAGATTCCGGTATCAAAAGATGGTACGCGCGCCACACCAAATGCAACCCAGCACAATGTACCGGCATGGACTATCTTCGCGATGTTCTTCGTCATCATGTCCTTAGGTGGGAGCGTGGTAAGGGAAAAAGTTAGCGGTAGTTTTATCAGGCTAAAAACATTGCCTACCAGTTATCTGGTTGGGATATTCTCCAAGCAGATAACCTATCTGGCAGTTACCATGCTACAGGCAGTGGTGATATTCTCGATGGGTATATGGCTGTTCCCATTTTTGGGCTTGCCCGCGTTGAACTTACCATCTGATATATTAGCCTTGATCATCGTAACCGTAATATGCGGTTGGTGCGCGGTAAGCTACTCCATTTGTGTTGGTGTTTTTGCTGATACACAGGAGCAGGCTAATGGCTTTGGAGCGGTATCTATAGTGATATTAGCCGCGATTGGTGGTTTAATGGTGCCAAGCTTCGCGATGGAAGGCTTTGCCAAAACTGCCGCTAATTTTTCGCCAATGCACTGGGCCTTGCAAGCTTATTACTCTTTATTCCTCGAGGGAGGGAAACTTAAAGACGTGGTAAACAATATTATCCCTTTATTTATTATAACCATAGTACTCCAATTAATAACTTTTTGGGGGCTTAAAAGAAAAAATTTGATATAATTGCCGCAAATGGAAACGACAGAGCTAAAAGAACAACTGAAAGTACAGATCATAAAATTTTTAAATCTAACCGATTTAACGCCTGCTGATATTGCGGACAACGAACCGTTATTTGGTGAAGGCTTAGGTCTGGATTCTATTGATTCGCTGGAACTAATTGTTCTGTTAAAAAAGGAATACGGCATCGACATTAAAGACCCCCGCGAAGGCCGTAAAGCATTGGTTGATGTAGCCACTATGGCTGATTATATCCAACTGCACGGTAAGAAATAAGTTATTTTGTATCCATTGCCTGTGTCCTCACAGGCAATTATTCTGAAAGTTGTCTGTGATGACACAGACAACGGGTATAAAAGGGTGTCATGCTGAGGCACTCGAAGCATGTGGGCAAAGGCCTTTACGCTCATGCTTCGAGTGCCTCAGCATGACACCCCACTCTTTTTTTATAAAAAGCTTCTAAAAAACACAAATCTCATCTTCCGAACACCCATGGTGACAACACCAACAAGATGCGAAATATTATTAAAGACTAGATAAAGCCTACACAGCCGAAACCAGCATCAACGAATGATATTTACCTTGATAATGATTATAGATCAAAACTTTTTTAGGTGAAAATGCCCCGAAGTTACCCTCTTTTACCGTCTCCGGAACGACACCACCTTTAACAATATTAGATGCCAGCCACAATGCGAATGATGATGAAGTTGCGTACTCACCGCAAAGGTGTTTGTAATTAGCAAACGATTTATTTTTGAAAAAGGAATCGTTTAAATTCTTATAGATCTCATCGTTTTTAGTATCACCGTTTTTGCCGGTTATAATCAGATCGATGTCCTCAATACTCAATTCATGAGATTTTAAAAACTCAGCAATGCTTTCCTCAATAGACTTTGGTTTATATAGTAATTTAAGCCCTGTAAGCTGCGCCAGGTTATCCGGCGACTCTACGCTGGTTACCAAAAAGAAAGCCGCGCCTTCGCCGCCTATGGTGCCATTGGTGGGTGTGTCATAAAGCGTCAGGTTTGATACGGGCCATCTTTTGTATAATCCCAAGCGGCTTAGCACGGTAAAGCTTGCATCTACCATTTCTTCAACTCCACCTACCAGTAGGTTGTCCGCTTCCTGCTCGTTTAAAAGCATCATGGCATCAAACAAGGCGCTTTCAAATGATATGCCTTTATGTACAAACGTATTATTGTAATTATGGCATTTCAGCATCAATGCTATCTGAGCCGCGACAGTATTATGGGTTGATTGTATAAACGCAGTTGGTGGCAGCATTTCTTCTTCCTGCTCAACTATGCGGGTTAAAAAGGTAACGGTATCTGCTATACAGCCCAATGCCGTGCCTGTAATTACAGCGCCGGGCATATCCACATCAGCCTGAGTCAAACAGCTTTTGGCAGCGGCAATCCCCATTTTAATTACATGGCTCATACGCCTGATCTGTTTTGGGTCGATAAATTCCTTGTAGTCAGGTTCAATAGCTTTTAAGCGGGTGCCGGTTGATTCAACAATATCAGTCAGGAAATCGACCGAATTAAACGTGTTTTGTGGCGATACACAGGCAGACGAGCGGATATATACTTTCATAATTAAATAGCCGAAAATATAAGTGATGTACAATTGCCGCCAAAGCCAAACGAGTTCGACATAACGTGTTTAATATCCTGCTTGGTCATTAATTCTTTTACCGGTTCAAAGGGTGTCTCATCCATACGGGTCTCAAAACGCAGGTTGGGATAGATTAATTTATTCTGAATAGCCAATACTGAAAATACAGCCTCGATACCACCACTCGCACCCAGTGTATGCCCGGTATATGATTTGGTAGAACTCATCGGCGGATAATCCGGCCCGAACAAACGTTTTATAGCAGTGCCTTCGGCGCTATCATTATTGGGTGTGCCTGTACCGTGCAGGTTAATGTAATCAATATCGGTAGTTTGCAAACCGCTTTTCTTCAAAGCGCCCTGCATAGCCAGGTAGGATCCTGTACCATCCGGCGATGATGCCGTTTGATGATAAGCATCGTTGCTGTTATTATAGCCGCTTAACTTACAATATGGTTGTTTAGCTAATGTCTGAGCCACTTTTTCTGATACCAAAACCAAATAGCCTGCTCCTTCACCCAAATTCAATCCTTCACGGTTTTCATCAAAGGGTTTGCAAAACTCTTTATCTAGTATCATTAGGGTATTAAAGCCGTTTAGGGTAAATTTGGTTAGCGAGTCGGTACCACCAGCGATCACCACATCAAGTACATCATTCTTTATCAATCGGGCACCGTAAAATATTGCGTTAGCCGATGATGAGCAAGCCGTACTAACCGTAGTCATAAAATCGCTGATGCCTAATTTATCTGCAACCAGCTCGGTCATGCTGCCACACTCATGGTCGAATATATCCCTTAGCTTGCCTTTGCTATTATCAGCTAAAAACTTAACAAAAAAATCTTCGCTTTTATCCATCCCGCCAACCGAGTTTGCGGATACAAAACCAGTGCGTAAGTTATTTAAATCAGGGATATTAGCATCATCTAAAGCCTCTTTCGCTGCAACAGCACTTAATAAAGTAGTGCGACTAATATTTGCAGGTAAATCAGCCAAAGCAGCCAGTTCATCATTACTCAATTTTACTTCTGCAACGGGTAATTGCGTACGATAAATGGTATCTATCATCGTAATGTCGCTCATGCCTGCATGCTCACTTTTAAGCGAAGCAAGGTTCTCGGCAACATTATTACCGATAGCCGAAATTACGCCAACACCTGCTATGTAAACTGATGAACTCATATTGTTTAAACGTTGTTATCTAATCCATTAATTAATGATTTGTGCATTTACCCTCTTTCCGCCGCAGGCGAAGAGAGGGTCGACCAGCGTAGCGTAGTCGGGGTGAGTCAACTAGCTATGCATTTGCGTAAATGCCTCTCCAATATCACTCACCCGGTCTTTGCTTCGCTCGACCTGCCCTCTCTTCCGCAAGCGGGAAAGACGGCAGGGGAACACAAAATCATATATAATTAATCTTTATTAAAAATCTCATCCATTCTCTCCGCCGAAAAGATAGCCGATTTATCCGTCTTTTTCTTTTCAACCAAAAACAAAACTGCTTTATAATCCTGTTCAAAAACATCCACCCAGCCGCAAATACAAGCTTGCATTACGTTTTTATCTAATAAATAATCTATTTGCTGTGCTATGAATTCGGCACCAAACTCAGGCTGAATGTAAAATGCCTGTTCGCCTTTAAAATGGTTGCGGATGCAAATTTCGCCAATAACAATATTAGGCAAGGTATACACAAATAAGGAGGGACTTGCCACATCCTTAATACTATCCCAATATTTAACATCATCGTCCAAGCTGCTGTTTGCATTAGCCAGTATAACCCCGGTTTCTTCAGGTTGATATGCATCTTTGTTAAAAGTATCTTTCAATAAAAATTCAGCCGCTAACCAACCCAGCTTGCTTAAATTATCCATTTTATAAAACTTAGGATAAGTTAATTGTAAATGCTGATATGCCGTCAACAATAAGCCTGACAGATCACTTTGTTGCTCAAAAATAGTAGCGCCATTTTTAGTAACGATGCCATTATTTATCGAACAAAAACCGGTTATATATTTTTCTGTAAGCAATTTGATGTTGTTAGATGCCAAAGATATTATTTATTCAGATTGTCATTTCGACCGGAGGGAGAAATCTTCTGCGATTTGCTTGTTCGCTTTGCAAGTTTTAGAAGATTTCTCCCTCCGGTCGAAATGACAATGGGGTTTTATTATTTACCAAAAATCACCGCAGCATTACAACCCCCAAAACCCGATGCGGTTTTTAAAAAGTTATTTGCTTTAAGGCGCGTAAGGGCAGCGCAAACATTAACCTTTTCAGGGTCGGCGGATTCTGTAAAGCCTATAGTTGAAATTACCAGCGCTTGTTTTAATGATTGGATGGATATAATGGATTCTATCAACCCTGCTGCGCCTAAAGTATGGCCGTAAAAGCCCTTCAAACTATTTACCGGGACTTTTTGCAAAGCTGATATAGCTATTGCGTTTGCTTCCATTTCGTCGTTATAAACCGTTGCTGTACCATGGGCCGATATAAAATCAATGTTAGCAGATGTGAAATTAGCTTCTTGTAGGGCATTCTTTATAGCCCCAGCCAATTCCTGCCCGGTACGTGACGGGCCCGAAATATGGTTAGCATCGTTACTTATCGAACCACCTTTTACCTTAATATTTTGAGCGTATTTGTGATTTGTAGAAAGAATAATAGTGCCCGCGCCTTCACCCAAATTTAAACCATCGTGTTCTTTATCAAATGGTTTACATGGCCCCTGACTTAACGCTTTAAATGATTCAAATCCCGACATGATAAATTTCGAGATCACATCCGCGCCGGCTACTACCGCGTTTTCATATTGATGGGAACGTAATAACCTTGCTGCGGTTATCACACCCAAAACACCAGAGATACATGCATTTGAAACTACAATAGGCTGATTTTGAAACCCAAAATGTTCAGCCACAAGTTTTGCAGAGGTAGATAGGGAAATTCTTTCTTTTAACTCGTCGGTAATAGCTTCATCCTCAAGCAAACTGATATTTCCTTTTGTTGAGGATATGATCAGCACCGTTTTTTTATCGCGAACATCAACGCCGCTACCATTTAATGCATCAGCAATAGAAGCAATTAGCAGCTGCTCAAATTTGGTATAATTATGCTCGTCAGCTTTAACAAAAGTTTCGCCTTTTTCAAATAGTGAAGCAAAAAATGGCAGGGCAGATATGGTTAAATCAGTATGCTCTTTTACCCCGGAAATATTCTCCCTCAGCTTCGCGAAATTTTCGGCAGTTGTTTTGCCTAATGGCGATAAAATATTATCGGCAACAACAAAAACTTCAGGCTCGTTTAGTTCATTTATATTGCTCATTCACTAATCAATTGCTTCTATAAATTTATAACCCGGCAAAAGCATTTATGTGGTTGGTGCTTTCTAAAAACTCTTTAATTTTTTTGGCTTCTTTATACTTAGGCTGATCATCAATGAATTTAGGGAAGATCTCGCGTACAGTATCATATAATGATCGTGAAAGTGATGATAGCCTATCCTGGCATTCCAGGTAATCTATCGCCTGCAAAATGGTCATCAATTGAATGGCCAATACCTCAAAAGAGTTATCAACTACACGTTTAGTCATCAATGCGGCATTGCAGCCCATACTCACAATATCCTGATTGTCATTATTATTCGGTATGCTATGCACATACATCGGGAACGATAGCGTTTGATTTTCCGCAACGGTTGATGTCGCGGTAAACTGCATGCCCTGCATTCCGAAATTAAACCCTAATACGCCCAAGTTTACAAATGGAGGTAGTTTTTGGTTCAATTTGCTATTAAGCAGGTAATTCAGTTGCCTTTCTGATAACATCGACAGCTTGGTTATGGCAGTTTTTAGCTTATCCATTTCCAGCGAAACGTAATCGCCATGGAAATTACCACCGTGGAAAATATTATGGTTTAAATGGTCGATAACCGGGTTATCATTAACCGAATTCAACTCATTCACCAACACCTCTTCCGCCTGCACTATCGTATCGAATATCGGCCCCAAAACCTGGGTCACACAACGTAGCGAGTAATATTCCTGTACTTTATCTTCAAAAACTTCCTGGTCCAGGTTATCCGGATTGTATAAATGCTCCGACCTGTCGCGGATCATCTTGCTATCCTTCAAAATATCGCGCATTAACGAAGCGATCTTGTTCTGACCCTTATGGCGTTTAACCGCATTCAGTTCCTGCGAATAATGGTCATCAAATGCCTCCACAATCTCATTGATCATCGATGAAAACATTAGCGACCAGTTCAACAGCTTTCTTGCCTGGATGATATTCAGCATGCCAATCCCCGTCATAGCCGAAGTGCCATTCAAAACAGCCAAGCCTTCGCGGATATGAATCGACAATGGTTTGATATTAAAACGGTTAAATATATCGATGGTTGGATGAACCACACCTTCAAAAATAACTTCGCCCTCGCCAATTAAAACCAAGCCTAAATGTGCAAGCTGCACCAAATCGCCGCTGGCGCCAACGCCGCCATGCTCATAAATACACGGACTAATATTTTTATTAATGAGTTCCTTTAGCAACTCCACCAAGTCCAAATGCACACCTGAATAAGCCAGCATAAAGCTGTTCAAGCGGGCAACCATTAAAGCTTTGGATAGCTCGGCACTCATTAATTTTCCGCTGCCGGATGAGTGGCTACGGATCAGGTTATATTGCAGTTGTAGAATGTTCTCCTCGTTTACCTTGTATTGCGCCATCGGCCCAAAACCGGTATTGATGCCATAAATAAGTTTGTTAGACGAGAACTGTTGCAGGAATTCGAAATTGGTTTTAACCTTTTCTAAAGCGGCCTCGTTAAGGGCTACTTCCTGGTGTTTATAAAGTATTTCAGCGAAATTTTCTAGAGTAAGGGTGCTTTGTCCAACAAGTATCACGGGCAAAATATTTTTTAAAAACGAAATTTATTAAGGGGTAAATGTATAAAATATCTGCCGTTTAAGAGTGCAGTTTTCAACTTCGTACACTTTATTGTTGAAAATTGAACCACCTGTGCAAAATGCCATGGTGCATAAAGGTTTCGGCGGGAGTGAAACCTGCTTTTACCAGTACATTTTTTGAGCCGAAATTACTATCATCAGCAATCGCATAGATAGGTTTTAGTTTAAGCTGATTGATACCATAATCCAGGCATGCTTTAGCCGCCTCGGTAGCATAGCCTTTGCCCCAATATTTCGGGATCATCCGATAGCCCAGATCATAATAATTGATATGCCCGTTAACGGCTTCATTAATGAATTTGAAACCTGTCCAACCCATAAAGCTGTTCGTTTCTTTTTCAATCATCGCCCATCTACCAATACCATGATCAATATATTGCTGACGAATAAAATCAATCCTGCCCGGACTTTCCTCCAGGGTTTTTATGGGTTGATTCCCTAAATATTGATGTACCAGCGGATCAGATTCAAGTTCAAACATCCCATCAATATCTTCTGGAATGACCTCGCGTATAACGAGGCGTTCTGTTTCGATAAGTATTGCCATTCAAATTAATTCCGTTTATCCACAAACTTAATCGCCTTTCTGCTGGCCTCGCTAAACTGCATTTTTTGTATAGCCTCGGCGGTCACATACTTTATGTGAGGACTAACCCTTAACCTCGCCTGTAAATAAGCCCTGATGCGGTGATCACATTCCTCACTTATTTCCGATGGCACGATATAGATCAGTACCTGATCTAACCCGATTTCATTGGATGAAACCTCAATCACAAAATCCAGTATTTCTTCCCGTTCATTCAGCAAATCAAATAGTGCAGGAGGGTACAATGTTGTGCCCTTAAACTTAATCATCTGCTTTTTACGACCCATAATGGATGACAAGCGCAAACTCGTCCTGCCGCAGTCACATGGCTCATCAAAATACATGCACATATCGCCGGTTTTGTAACGTAGTAATGGCATGCCTTCAACGCCGAGCGTAGTAATGGTAACCTCGCCGGGTGTGCCGGGCGCGACTTGCTGGTTATTTTCATCCAGTAACTCTACAATAACCAATTCAGGCTGGTAATGCCCGCCTTTGCCTTCCCCGCATTCTGTAAACGCGGTTTGCATTTCGGTAGAGGCATAAGTAGAGTACAATTTAATATCCCATGCCTCGGTTATCTTTCTACCTAAAATATTCAGCGAAAAATCAGTATTGCGGATATTCTCCCCGATACAAATGGCTTTTTTAACTGATGTTTCATTTATATCAATGCCAGTGTCCTTCGCATACTGTATCAGTTTCAATATAAATGATGGCACAGCCACAATCGCCGTAGGTTTCAACCGTTTAATGGTTTCCCATTGCAATGATGGCACACCTGGACCCAAACGGATAATACCCGCACCCAATTTGCGTATACCCAAATAGTAAGCAATCCCCGCCATAAACTGCCTGTCAAGCGTAAGCATCAACTGGTAAGTATCATCTTTTGAGCCATCAGCGCAGCTAAAAGAACTATACTCGTTATAGGCCAAACGCTGCAAATCATTCTCAGTAAGCGCGATAGTTACCGGGTTACCCAGCGTGCCCGATGTAGAGGTATATTCAATAACATCTTCAGCAGGTACACATAAAAAGTCGTTATTGCGTTGCTGCAAATCGTCTTTTGTTGTGGTGGGGATGGAAGCCAGATCAGCAACCGTTTTTACAGCTGATATATCAATATGATGCGTCGCGAAAAGCTCTCTGTAAAAAGGTGAATTTTTAGAAAGATAAACTAATAGTTCCTGTAATTTTTGCTCCTGCATTGCGGTTTGCTTATCTGTCTGTTTATCTTTTTCCTCTATAAATGTCATTATTTCTCAATAATTACTGCTGGTACTACTATTTATGGGCAATCAGGCGTAATATTCAAACCCATATCACTCCAAATTTAGTAAAATTGCTGTTAGTGGTTACATGTTGAAACATCTGTAACCGCAATTTGTAACGTATATACTTTTAAATATTAATAATGTTCAAGAGATTTTTCATTTACATACCGCTTTTTTGCTTCGTGATAATTACGCAAGCACAAACTAAACATCGTTATAAAGATATTATATACCAGGAGATTAGTATCGAAAAAGATCAAACCTATAACCCTTCAGCATCAAAAGATGATGAAAAAGCCTATCTGTTTGATCTTTACCGCCCAACCGGGGATGATGCCAAACATCGCCCCTTAATTATTTGGATGCACGGTGGTGGATTCAAATTTGGTTCAAAATCTGCAGAGGGTGTTGAGCTTTGGAGTAAAACATTCGCCCAGCGCGGTTATGTTTGCGCTAATATTAACTATCGCCTGAGCAAAAAAAATCCATTGTTCCATTTTGACGAACTGCAAAAAAGCAGCTATTACGCTGTGCAGGATGCCAAAACCGCTATTGCATTTTTTACCCTGAACGCCAAAAGGTATGGCATCGACCCCGATAAAATTATTCTGGCCGGAAACTCGGCAGGTGGGATCATAGCCCTGCAAGCTGCTTACGCTACCAATGCCGAACTGGCCGATATGGCCAAAATAACCGGCGATAGCATAGCGGTTAACCATCCGCATAATCGTGCGCATGTTGCGGCAGTTATCAACTTCTGGGGTGCCATTTACAACCTCGACTGGCTTAAAAATGCAAAAGTGCCCATTGTTACCTGTTTAGGCAGTGAGGATGGCATGGTATCGCCAACACACAAAAGTGCACCTCTATATGGCGGCGAGGATATTCATGCTAAAGCAGATGCTTTGGGTATCCCCAACGAATTAAAAGTTTTTGAAGGTTACTCGCACGAGTTGCAAAAACATTTTGATCCGTTGTTCTCAGGCGGTAAAGGCACTAAGGAACGCTGGTTGGAAGCCGGACAGTTCTCTGCAGATTTCCTGTACAAGAACGTGATTGAGTAAGCACATAAAACATTATTCAGCTCATAATGTTAACATACTATCACCTAACAGATTTCAATTTATGAAATATTTAAAAATCGCTTTGGTTGTTATGCTGCTAATGGGCAGCGTACAGCTTACAAGGGCAAGGGCTGTGGTGTTAACTGCGCCAATAACATTATTGCAACGTTTACCACCGCCTCCGCCACGTCCGCCATTACCTTTTGCCCGCAGGCATCATTACTACAGGCATCACCGGAGGCATACACGTATACACATTCACTTGCCACCTCCGCCGCCTCGTCCACCATTGCCGAGATAAAAGAGATCTATAACATTTTGTGGATAGCTTTATTTCCTTAATGTAGAATATAGGGCCTTGTGAGATACCTTTCCCTGGAATAGGGAAAGGAGGAGGATAGGGTCAAAAAAGCGACAAGTTTTAAAAGCAATTTCCCTGAATAAGCGGGTAGCCATTAGGTTGCCCGCTTTTTTTATGCATTTTTTGATAAGCTGATAGAATTCTTAATTCAAAATAAACTAATTGTTAATTGAGGTTTAACTATTAGGAATTCGCTTTGATTTTTAATAACATGATTACTGAATGTTAATGTTCTGTTTATAACGCGTAAGGTAATTTTACATTTAAACAAAACCGCCTCATGAATAAACATTACCACACCGAAAAATTGAATTTTACTGCGTTGCAGGCAAAGTTAATGGCCGCCACCGGCATTGCATTGGTAATAATAACCAGTGCCTTTTACAGTTGCAAAAAGAATAACAACAACAACAATTCTTCAACTTCAGGTATCAACAAAGTAAACCATGTGGTAGTTATCTACATGGAAAACCACAGCTTTGATAACCTGTACGGCTCATTCGCGGGCGCCAATGGCATATCAAATGCAACCGCTGCCAATACAACACAGGTTGATGGAACAGGCAAGGTTTATGCTGTATTGCCTGGAGTTGTGGGTGTCCCGAATGGCAGCTTGTTTCCCGCAAATTTACCAAACGACATTTTTAATATTGACCAATATGTGCCTAATGATATGATTACCCCGGATGTTACGCACCGTTTTTACCAGGAGCCGTTACAAATTGATGGCGGTAAAATGGATAAATATGCTTTTTATAATATTCCGGGCAGTTCTGGCGGTTTATCACAAGGGTATTACCAAACCAGCCAGTTGCCTTTATTGGCCATGGCCGAAAAATATACACTTTGCGATAATTTTTTCCATAGTGCTTTTGGTGGGTCGTTTTTAAACCACCAGTGGTTAATTGCCGCTGCAAGCCCTACATTCCCCAATGCGCCGGCCGCTGTTATTGCAAACCCTACATTATTAGCTAATGGCAATCTAACAGCAGACGGATTTGTAACACCTGCTAATTCTCCTGCAGGTACAAGTGGCGGTTTTGCCGTTAATACCTGCTACTCGGTAAATGCCCCGCATCCGGCAAGCACCGCTGTGGCAAACCTGGTACCTAACCAAACAAACCCTACCATCGGCGATAGGTTAAATGATAAAGGGGTATCATGGGCCTGGTATTCTGGAGGTTGGGACGATGCGCTGGCAGGAAACCCGGATCCAAACTTCCAATTTCATCATCAGCCATTTATATATTATAAAAGCTATGCCGACGGCACAGCGTTAAAAGCGGCACACCTGAAAGATGAAACCGTATTTATAGCTGCTGCCAGAGCCGGTACCTTGCCTGCTGTTTCCTTTGTGAAACCACTGGGTACCTATAACGAGCACCCGGGTTATTCTGATGTAACAGCAGGAGAAAGCCATGCGCTTGATTTAATAAATGACGTATTAAATGGCCCAAATGGTAAAGACGTTGTAATTATTGTTACTTATGATGAAAATGGTGGTTTCTGGGATCACGTTGCACCTCCGGTAATTGATGCGTGGGGTCCTGGAACTCGTGTGCCTGCGATTATCATTTCACCGTTTGCAAAAACAAGCTTTGTTGACCATACGCAATATGAAACCGTTAGTATCCTTTCTTTTATCGAACAAAGATGGGGTTTGTCGCCGTTATCAACACGCGATAAAAATGCTAACCCGCTTAGCAATGCTTTTAATTTTTAAAAGTTTTTTAAACCTGCAATCGGCAGGCAATAATTTATTGACACAAATAAAGGAGTGGCCGAAAGGTACTCCTTTATTCGTTTTTCAGAATAACAACATATTTTGCTATTCTGAGCAGGGTGAAGAGTCTTAGTATTACAAACCTGTAGCCTATTATTGGAAGGTGGCAAACATTAAAGATGCATATGCTTTTTCTCTCCTGCTCCGAATGACTAAAGAGTGATTTTACATTAATGAAGAAATTTATTTTTATACCTCTATTGCTTATTTTAATTGCTGGATACACACTCTACTCTTGTAAGCCAACAACCCATGCTCCTGAAAAAATAGTCGCGCAAATATTAGTGTCACAAATTGACAGCCTTACTATTTGCAAAAATAACCTCCTGGCGGCAGTAGAGGATGGTAAAGCTGATGTAAATCAATTGCAGCAGCTTTTTTTGCAACTAAGACTTAGCTATAAAAAAGTTGAATGGGCCACTGAGTATTTTGACCCTGCAACCTCCCGGTTTTTTAACGGGCCGCCAGTGCAGGAGATTGAAATGGCCAGCGGCCAGGTATTTGCTCCTGCAGGCCTTCAGGTTATAGAAGGTTATCTTTTTCCGAAGTACGATATCAGCCAAAAAAAGGAGTTAATAACACAGCTTAAGCTATTGCAAAAGGGTTGCGATAAATATAAAAGTCACTTTGCCAATATCGGTATTTTTGACTGGCAGGTATTTGATGCTACCAAACTTGAAGTATTCAGGATATTATCCCTCGGTATTAGCGGTTTTGATAACCCGCTCACGTTAAAAAGTTCACAGGAATCGGCTGCAAGCCTTGAAAGCATGAAAACGGTTTTGGCTTTATATGAGGATAGTGAAGGAACAGAAAGCTTGTCGGCAGAATTTGGCGGGGCAATAAAATATCTTAAAGCGCATATCAATTTTAATTCGTTTGACAGGGCCGCATTTATAACAGGATACGGTAATATTATAACAACCAGCATAACCAACCTGCGAAAAAAATTAAATATTCGGGAAACTACCTATAACCGTTTACTGAATATGGATACAAAAACAATGTTTGATAAAGGTGCATTCAATGTAGATGCCTTTAATCCAAATGCTTTTGAACCTGGCCAAACTGCTGTTACAACTGCTAAAAAGATAGCGTTGGGGAAAGCGCTTTTTGCAGATCCTATTCTATCTGGTACTAATACAAGAAGTTGCCAGTCATGCCATCAGCCAGAAAAGGCATTTACAGACGGGCTCGTAAAAAACACTATTATTGGCAGCAATAAACTGATAAGAAGAAATACGCCTACGCTGATAAACGCGGCCCTGCAACCCGCGCAGTTTGACGATCTGAGGGCCATTACCTTAGAAGACCAGGCGCTAGCCGTAGTGCAAAACAAGGATGAAATGCATGGTTCTATGAAAGTGGCGGCACAACGGCTTTGGCAAAACAAATACTACCGAAAATTATTTACTGACGCTTTCCCTCAAAAAAACAGAACAAGCATTGATACGCTTGAGGTGATGAATGTAATTGCTGCTTATGTACGTACACTTGTTGCCCTTAACAGCCGCTTTGACGAATATATGCGTGGTAATAAAGCCGCGATGAACCAGGAAGAGATTGGTGGCTTTAATTTGTTTATGGGTAAAGCAAGGTGCGCCACCTGCCACTATATGCCACTATTTAGCGGCGCATTCCCGCCAAGATATGTGATAATTGAAAGCGAGGTAATTGGCGTTCCACAAACTACAGCCGAAGCCGCTATTGATACTGATATGGGCAGGTACAATATATTAAAGACTCCTGCTTTTAAGCATGCTTTTAAAATCCCTACAGTTCGCAATGCCGCGCTTACGGCACCCTACATGCATAACGGGGTATTTACTACCCTACAGCAAGTAATGGATTTCTACAACAAAGGTGGTGGCGCAGGTTTAGGGTTAAAAGTAGATAACCAAACCCTTGCTGCCGATAAGCTTAATCTCACCAAAAAAGAATGTGATGAAGTAATTGCATTTATAAAGGCCCTCGACAGCAAAAAACAGATCGATTAAAACGTTAATCTTATATTAAGCTTGTCATTTTGAGGAACGAAGAATCTTCTTCGATACGCAAAGCAAACTATGCAAGAGTCATATGCTGACAAACTCGTGTCAGCACTTTTTTAATTTACACTCCGTAAATTAGTAGAATCCTTTCACGGTTAGTATATCACCGTAAATAACAAATCTTCTTAATTCCAACTATTCGCTTGTAAAAGCGTACCAAATGTTCTTTGACATATTATAATCAACCGAAGTTCACCTCTTTCCGCCGCAGGCGAAGAGAGGTCGGCAAGCGCAGCAAAGCCGGGTGAGTCATCTACGCTTCAATAAAGAAACCTAATGGTTTTTAAAGCTTTTCTGTCATTCTGAGCACAGCGAAGAATCTGTAAAGTAGTTTACCCCATACAGGTTTTTCGCTCCACTCGGAAGGGAAAATTAGGGTGATAATTTTAAACCAAAGGTGGTTATTCCTAATTCGATGCATCAAAAACAAGCACAAATAGGGGTAATTTAGTATCTTTACGATGTGGCAACCCCTAAGAAACCTTCATCCAAAAAAACTGCTGTCCGTAAAAAAAACGGGAAACAGGGTGGCTATTGGAAGTTTTTAATTCTGGTTTTACTGCTCGTTTTGCTCTCACCATTTTACTATGGCTATGTGTTAAAGGTATTTACATCGGGCTGGCAATGGATTAAAGACCGGGGCGAAAATCCACATTACCGCACTTATAAAAGTTTCAATATTCATATTCCGTCGCAATACACCATTCATGGCATCGATGTTTCTTACGCCCAGGGGAGAATAGACTGGCAAAAAGTAAGGAGGATGAATGAAGACAGTGTGCACGTTAGTTTCGCTTTTATTAAAGCTACTGAAGGATTGCTTAAGGTTGATCCCTATTTTAAACGCAATTGGCGCGAGGCCCCTAAAAATGGTATCACCTGTGGCGCCTATCATTTTTTAAGAGCGAATAAAAACGGCCTATGGCAAGCCCGGTTTTTTATGCAGACAGTTAGCATGGATAAAGGCGACCTACCCGCCGTTGTTGATGTAGAAACATTAGATGGTTCTTCGCCTGACGAAATGCGCCTGCAACTGCAATCTTTTTTAACCTATGTACAACAGCGAACCAAAACCAAGCCCATCATCTATACCACGCTTAGCTACTACGCCGCATACCTGGCCAGTTATTTTGATAATTATCCGTTGTGGATAGCACATTATGACCATTCCGATTTATACGTTGATCCTAACGTAAAATGGTTTTTTTGGCAGCACTCAGATAAAGCCCATGTGAATGGCATTAATCACGTAGTTGATTTTAATGCTTTTAAGGGCGATAGTATAGCGTTCCAGCAAATGCTATTACATTAAAATTAAACGATTGTCATTTCGACCGGAGGGAGAAATCTTCTACAAGAAGTAAGTCGTACTATGCAAATCGAAGAAGATCGAAATGACAACTATACCTCAATACGTTATGTGTAGGGCTGTCATCCTGAGCGTAGTCGAAGGGTGAGCGGAGAGGCCTGCCCACATGCTTCGACTACGCTCAGCATGACCCTTTTTGATCTTCTAAATACTCTGCTCCCGCTGTTTGTGCCCTCATAAACAGCAATAATTGCTTGTGAGGACACAGGCAATGGGTAAGATCTTCTGAATACTCTACACCCGCTGTTTGTGTCCCCACAAACAGCCATAATTAAGCCTTTAGCCCTTGTTGGTGTTGTCACCAACAAACTAATTTAAGCCTTTGCTAATGTTGTCACCAACAAATTATTTATTATTAACACTATCCATCCAAATATACCTGCCCTCATTTTTCACAGCATCAGTATGGCTATTCACATCAATCACCATCACCTTTGGCGCGTTTATCTGCAGAGTAGGCCAATGAGCCAATCCGCTTCCGTTAGGGTTGCCATTCTTAATGAAGTTGGCAAAATAGTTTTCCATTGTAGCCGAAACATTGTAGTCGTCATCTGTCCAGGCATAAACTTTATTGGTTGCCAGGTTGCCTAATGCAAACTCAATTTCGGAGGCATGAGCCGCGCCAATGGTGTTGCCGTCCCTTTTTCCATCAACCTTTGCTGGGCGCATATGCGCGAATAAATATTGATATACAGGTTTCTCGCCGGTTTTAGCTTGCATCTGAGTAAATTTCCAGGTATTGTAAACAATGAATCGATCAGCTGCAAGGTTTGTGGCAGCTGCTTTAACCTCATCATCAGTTGCTGCAGGGTAATGTTTAAAAGCCTCATCAGCATTCGGTCCGTAAAGCCTTTGTAAAGCGGTTTTGTAGTTACTTACAGTAGCTGAATCAATACCAATCACGCTGTGATATTCTACTTCGGCTGAGTTCCAGCCCACTAACAATGGTACATGCATCTCCAGCCCTTCATCAAATATTATTTTGGGTGATTCTGGTAAAAAATAACCATCTACATCGTTCGGGAAATGTGCTCCTTCGGAAAGTTTTAATAACGAATCAGCGGGTATCTTGCGCATATCTTCCAATGAGATCGCGCCTATTTTCTGCGTGAATTTCACTCCAATATCTTCCGCTTTATTTAATGGCACCGGCAAAGAAGTACCCAATACCGAACCACTTTCCGCGATAGCGCCCACAAACAACCCCTTAGAAAGCGGTGAAGCCACCTGCGCGCAAACTGACATAGATCCCGCAGATTCACCCGCTATAGTCACATGATTAGGATCACCACCAAAAGCAGCGATATTTTTTTGTACCCAAAGTAAAGCCGTATGCTGATCCATCAACCCATAATTTCCTGATGATTGATGTTCAGACTCTTTAGTCAGTTCCGGATGGGCGAAAAAGCCAAATACCCCCAACCTGTAGTTGATGGTAACGGTAACAATTCCCTTTTTAGCCAGACTCTCCCCATCGTAGCGATATTCAGATCCATCACCCGCTATAAAACCCCCACCATAAAAATAAACAAGTACAGGCAGTTTTTCCTTCACTGTTTTAGCAGGCGTCCAAACATTCAGGTAAAGACAATCCTCACTTTTGCCCGCGCTGCGAAACTGCATATCGCTATAAATTGATGCCTGCATAGCCTGCGGCCCAAAATGATTTGCCTGCCTAACGCCTTCCCAATCTGATGGTGGCTGCGGTTCCTTCCAGCGCAAATCACCAACCGGTGGCTGCGCATATGGTATCCCCTTAAACGAATGTATCCCGCTTGCCTCAACAACACCCTGTAAAGTGCCATTGGCTATTTTAACAATAGGGCCATCATTTTGCGCGAAAACGATATTTGAAACAGCTACCAGCAGTAGTACGGTTAATTTTTTCATAGGAGATAGTATTGGAGGCTTGTAGCTTCAAATTTATACGTTTGTCATATCTATCAAAGAAAATATCAAACTATTATTACAAAATGATCGGATAATATCGGTTTTCCCAATTGTCATTCTGATTTAAATTGTCATTCTGAGCGGAGTGAAGATTTGTAAAGTGGTGGCGAATTGCAAGTCATTTAGGCGTTCCCGCTGATAGAAGCGGGCGGGCTGTCCGCTCATACTGCACAGGCCTTAGTCACAGGCAGGTATCCGCTTCCATCCCTAACGCAATATTCGACTAAACAAAAGCACTACCCTACGTTAACCGCTATAAATCGGCATCGTCTGGTTCGGCACCCACACCAGAAGTAGCAGCACTAACATTCAAAGAAGCAGGCGCAGCCGGGAGTTTTCTTTTGGTTACTTTTCTTTTGCGGAAAAAGAAAGTGACGCCTTAGCGGCAGGCGATACCAGAGAAAAACTTCCGCCAATGCAAATTTTACATGCCTGAATAAACCCTTATAAAATAAAAAACCCTCTTTCCGCCACAGGCGAAGAGAGGGTGGTCGAGCGAAGCAAAGACCGGGTGAGTCAATTCTGCAGCTTTACAAATTCATCCCACCCGAAACCTCAATCCTTTGCCCATTAACCCATTTAGCATCCTCGGTGCATAAGAAAGAAACCACACCGCCAATATCATCGGGCAAACCAACACGACCAAGCGCTGTTACACCAGCTAAATAATCATTCACTTGTTTATTATCGCGAACCATGCCACCACCAAAGTCGGTTTCAATAGCGCCCGGCGCCACAACATTTACGGCGATGCCGCGTGCGCCTAATTCTTTAGCCATGTACCTGCTTAAGGTTTCAATGCCGCCTTTCATTGATGCGTAAGCAGCATACCCAGGAGTTGAGAACCGTGCCAAGCCTGATGACAGGTTCACAATCCTGCCACCATCATTAATCAAAGGCAGTGCTTTTTGGGTTAAAAAGAAAACACCTTTAAAGTGAATATTCATCAACTCATCAAACTGTTCTTCGGTAGTTTCGGTAAAGGAGGCGTGAATACCAATACCTGCATTATTGATCAAAAAGTCGAATTTATCAGCGCCAAAAGTATCTTTCAAAACTGTTTTCACCTGCGCGAAAAATGCATCAAATGTTTTGGTATCACCCGCGCTTAATTGCAGTGCTGCAGCTTTCTGACCGCCTTTTTCAATCTCGGCAACTACGGCAAGTGCTTCATCTTTTTTGCTGTTGTAGGTTAAAATTACGTTGATTCCTTTTTTTGCGAGGCTTAAGGCCATGTTTTTTCCTAGTCCGCGACTACCGCCGGTTACCAGTGCTATTTTGTTTGTGCTCATAGTATTGTTTTGTGTATTAGATAATTGTTTAATTAAGAATTTGTTTGTGCCAATGATTTTTCAGTGATCTTGCTCAACTGCCCAAATATGATTCCCGGTGCCAGGCGACTTAAAATGTACATAATGCGGGCCAACCCCGGATAGATCTCAAATTTATCTTTCATGATGCCCTTGATGGCTACATCAATCAATTTATCAGGTTCCATAAATGATTTGCTATCCACTTCTCCCGCAAATTGGTCGTTTAATGGCGTATTCGCCCCCGGTGCAACCAGTTCAAATACTTTAACATTTGTATTTTTTAATTGCACACGCAATGATTTGGTATAAGAACGTAATCCTGCTTTGGTAGCACCATAAACAGGCGCTATTGGAAACGGTGTTAAAGACAATCCTGATGTTACATTAATTATCGCTGCCGATGATTTAGTTTTTAAATGAGGCAGAAATGTCTGCACCATGCGAATAGGCCCGGATAGGTTGATTCCAATCTCCCTCACAATATTATCCAGATCAATAGATTCATCCTGTAAATTGATCTTGCGCATCTCACCAGCGTTATTAATGATGATATTAAGCGATGGGAATTGTGTGGTTACATCGGCATAAAGTTGTTTTATAGCGATAGGATCACTAACATCACTTTGAAATGTATGAACCAGCGGTAGTTTTTTCTTTGTCAGGTCGAGTTTTGCCTGATCCCGGCCGGTAATAATTACCGTATTGCCCATATCAATCAGCCTTGAGGCAAATTCATAACCGAAGCCGCTGGTGCCGCCTGTTATAAGTATAGTGTTGTTGGTAAGTTCCATTTTTGTGTCGTTTAATTTAACGATACAAAGATGGGGTGAGATGCAGACATGCAGTTTGCAAACATCAATCCAATGTTTGCAAAATTCAAATCTGGTTGCTTTTAAGATCTAAAAGCAACCGGTGCCAATGAAGTTTGTTTCCTAAAAAAATTCGAAAAATGCGCCACCTGCTCAAAACCCAGGCAGTAAGCTATTTCAGATATATTCCAGTCGGTTTGCTTCAATAATATCTTGGCTTCCTGCACTACGCGACTGGTGATTATATCTGTAGTGGTCTTACCTGTATTTTCTTTAAGTACTTTATTCAAATGGTTTACATGCACTGCTAAACGGTCGGCATAGTCCTTGGCAGTACGTAAAGTCAGTTTTTGATGCGGCGAATCAATCGGGAACTGCCGCTCCAATAACTCAATAAACAAAGACGATACCCTTGCCGATGCGGTGTGCGATGGATAAAGCGCAGTTTCCGGCTGTAGCTTTTGTCCGTAGTGGATCAATTCCATCACATAATTACGCAATAGGTCATATTTATGTGCATAGTCTGATGATAACTCCTTGTACATTTTACTGAAAATGAAGTTAATGTCATGCGCGGCCTCGTCGGTAAGCTGAAATATAGGGTAGCCTCCTGGTTGAAAAATCGGCAACTCATCCAACATCACGCCACTCTTGGAATGCACCAAAAACTCATGCGTAAAAATGCAGAAATAACCATGCTGATTATGATCCTGCGGTAGCCAGTTATAAGGTATTTTAGGCGTGGCGAATAGCAAAGCATTCTTTTCAATATCGATCACCTTATCCGCGTATTCCGCCTTATTCCGTCCGCTGATCAGACTGATTTTATAATACTCGCGCCGGTTATAAGGCATCGGGCTTGCCGGGTTTTTACGAAACTTGGCAGCAATATCATCAACATTAAAAACATTAAAATGGCCAATCTCCTTATTGATCCCTTCGGGGATGAGATTGGCTGTTTCCCTGTAAAACTCTGCAAGCGTTGTTGGTTCCATTGCCGTTGTAAAATTCAAATATAGGTAAATAAGTAAATATTGTTACATAACCGTTTTTGTAGCCAGGTATTTAATATGTATATTAGATTATCCATCTGCCACCAATTATGAACAGGAAACATTTCTTATACCTCGGCGGTACCTCGCTGGCGGGTTTATTATTTGTAAAACAGGTAAACGCTTTTGCCACCGTCCATCAACTCGTCCATCTACCCCAAAAAGTATTTGTTAAGTTGGATGATGGCATCCACGAGTTACGATCATCCGATAAACAAATATGGACTTATAAAGATATATCGGTTAAGCTCCAATACAACCATGGCGATTTAAGTGCGTCGGTTCACTCACCAACCATGGCATTGCATAATGTGCAGTTACAATGGAATTATGCAATACCATCATCCTCCATTGTTTTAGGCGACCATTGGGAGCGCACTTATGGCGATGTTCATTTCCAACCAGCTTTATTTAGCAGAAAACTGCCCTGGTATTTTGTTCAGCATAATGGCGCAATTACAACTTGTTTTGGTGTAAAAACGGGCTGCAATACCATTTGCTACTGGCAGGTTGGTGATGGTAAAATGCAGTTAACTCTGGATACCACCAATGGCGGCTCAGGTGTTAAGCTTGGCGATAGGGTTTTGCATGCCGCTGATATCATCGCAACTAAAAATAAGTCCGATGAAAATACATTTGCTACAGCAAGGCGTTTCTGTGGGATGATGTGCTCAGCTCCACGGTTACCAAAAGCCCCTGTCTATGGTATTAATGATTGGTATTTCGCTTATGGCAATAGTTCATACGATCTGATCATTCAGCATACCACCTTACTGGCCAATTTGGCTACTGATACCAGTAATAAACCTTTTTCGGTTGTAGATGATGGATGGTCGGCGTATACGAATAAGGAGAAAAATTACCGCAACGATTATTCTCAGCCAAATGATAAGTTTAAAGACATGCACAAACTGGCAGGCGATATTAACCAATTAGGCATGCGGGCCGGCCTGTGGACTAGGCCTTTAAGCACCAAACCGGATACTTATCAAAAACTGCTTGCACCTACTATCCCGGGCAGGGATGATGTTAATCTGCCAACACTTGATCCCACCATTGATGAGAACCTGGATTATATTAAAAGTAATATAACCCTGTATAAACAATGGGGCTATGATTTGGTAAAGCACGATTTTAGCAGCTACGATATTTTTGGCAGATGGGGCGCTACTATGGCCGATGGTTTAACCGTACCCGGCTGGCAGTTTAATGATAATACTAAAACTAACGCCGAAATTATTCTGAACCTATATCGGTCCATCCGCGAAGCGGCAGGGGATATGTACCTGATTGGCTGTAATACCATGAGCCATCTATCAGCAGGCATATTTGAGATGAACAGGATTGGCGATGATACCAGCGGCAACGAATGGGCGCGCACCCGTAAAATGGGTGTAAATACCCTTGGCTTCCGCATGGGGCAGCATAATAAATTTTACGCAGTTGATGGCGATTGTGTTGGCCTAACCACCAAAGTGCCCTGGGACAAAAACAAACAATGGATGAGCCTACTTGCCGAAAGCAGCGCACCGCTATTTATATCAGCCCAACCGGATGCTTTGGGCGCTGAGCAGAAACAACATATTAAACATTGCTTCGCACTAGCGGCAAAACCGCAACCAATTGGTGAACCTTTAGATTGGTTAACCAACCAATGGCCACAAAAATGGAGGTTAGATGGTAAGGTAAAAGAGTTTGACTGGAGCTAAAATCTTATTTCTCTTACTCCCTTGTTATTCTGATTTCCCCCCTTGTCATTCTGAGCGCAGCGAAGAATCTTCTTCGATTTGCATAGCGAACTTGCTTGATGCAGAAGATTCTTCGCTTCGCTCAGAATGACAATTAAGGAATACTACAATGTTATCCTTTGTTAGTGTCCTCACTAACAAACCGCACCTTTTCAATTTGCTAGTGAGGACACTAGCAAAGGGAGGAGTTAAGGAATATTACAACTTCCCTGTCCTCGATGGCACAGCATCTGTTATATAATTAAAGCTCTGCGTTAATCCGCCAACCATTACCTTAAATTCACCGGCTTCGGTAACTGATTTGCTTACGTCATTAATAAACGCCAGATCTTTTGATGTTAGCTTAAATGTAACCGTTTGCATTTCGCCCGGTTTTAAATCTATCTTATCAAAAGCCCTTAAACGTTTGGTATCAGGGGTGATGCTGGCGTATTCTTCGCGGCTATATAGTAACACACTCTCTTTTCCCTCACGGTCGCCGGTGTTTTTAACATCTACGGTTACTGTTAACGTTTCACCCTCTTTTAAAGTTGGCTGATTAATTTTAAGGTTACTATATGCGAAAGTAGTATAGCTCAAACCATCGCCAAATTTATATAATGGGTTGTAGCCATGCTTGTCATCGCTGTTGCCATTCTCAATGTTTTTGCGGTAATAGTTTACCAGCGCATTTGCATCTCGTGGATAAGTATACGGTAACCTGCCCGATGGATTTGCGTCGCCAAATAATATATCTGCCAGCGCATTACCACCTTCGTTACCCGGCAAATAAGCCATAATAGTGGCGGCAGATTTATCCTCTATCGGCGTAATAATCCGTGGGCGACCTTCGGTCATTACCAAAATAATGGGCTTGCCTGTTGCTGCTAAAGCATTAGCCAAATCCATTTGTGCCGATGGCAGATCCAGATTATCAATATTACCAGGATTCTCGGCATAAGAGTTTTCACCCAAACACAATACAATCACATCTGATTTTTTAGCTGCTTTGACCGCAGCGTCAATATCTTCAGGAGCTTCGTATGATGAACCCGGCTCATAGCTAACATTATCCTTACCTATTTTCTGTTCGATGGCTTTTAAAATAGTGTTTTTATCTGTGGTAAATTGATTGGTAACATCACCCTGCCAGGTATAGCTCCAGCCGCCGTTTATGGCACGCATGCTGTTTGCAGCCGGGCCGCTGACAAATACCTTCATATCTTTTTTAAGTGGCAATACGTTATTGGTGTTCTTTAATAAGGTGATAGATTCAACAGCCGATTTTAAACTTACCGCTGCAAACTCTGGCGAACCAAATTTTGGATAATCATCCGGATTGCCTACCGGGCGCTCAAATATGCCCACCATGTATTTCATCTTTAATATTCTTCTAACCGATTCATCAATACGGCTTACGGGTACTTTGCCTTCTTTAACCAATTGCTTCAACAGGTCATAAAAAGTATAATCTAACGGCACCATACTCATATCAATACCGGCATTTATGGCTATTAAAACCGCGTCTTTTTGCGTTGCCGCGATGTGGTGCCTGTCATGCAGGTATTTTATATCCATCCAATCGGTAACAATAACACCTTTAAAGCCTAATTCTCCCCTCAAAACATCGGTCAGCAAATAATGACTTGAATGTACCGGAACACCATTAATTTCAGACGAATTCACCATAACCGACATAGCGCCCGCATTTACAGCGGCCCTAAAAGATGGTAAAAAGTATTCACGCATGTAACGGTCTGGTATCCAAGCCGGTGTGCGGTCTTTGCCATCCAACGGGAAACTATAACCCAAATAATGTTTCATGCACGATGCCACATTGTATTTGCCGCCCGGATCATTACCCTGGTAACCTCGCACTACCGATGCACCCATAGTTTTAGCCAGGTAAGGATCTTCGCCAAAAGTTTCATAAATACGAGGCCAAAGCGGGTTTCTACCTAAATCCAATACCGGCGAAAAATCCCACGGGATATAGCTCGCACGGGTTTCATAAGCAGTAATTGCGCCTTCGCGCTTGGCAAGTTCAGGATTAAAGGTTGCCGCCATGCCTATTTCCTGTGGGAAAAGTGTGCTGCCTTGTACATAGTTTTGCCCGTGCATAGCATCGATACCATAAAGCACCGGTATTTTTAAACGGGTTTGCGCTGCCGCGCTTTGTATATCACTGATGATCTTATACCAATGCTCACGGGTATAAGCCGCGCCGCTCACATTTAATATGGAGCCTACATGGTATTTCTCCAGCGCTTCTTTAATCTTATCCGCATCTATTTGCGTTGGTTGAGTAGCTGCGCCGTTAGCGGTTTGTAAAACAACATCCAGGGTAACCTGCGTCATCTGACCTATTTTTTCATCAATGGTCATTTTGGCAAGTAAGGCATCAACTTTTTTGTCTATGTCGCTTTCGATAGTTTTGCGTTGTGCATTGGTGTATATTGCGCAAAATAAAATGGCAGCAATCAATACTATTCGTTTCATAAGTTTTGTAAAGTGTATTGGGTTTATAATGCTATTGTAGCAGCTTGCTAATATATGCCGATGTATAAATATTATCAGTAAAATGGTAAAATAGTGTCAACAAATGCGATAAAAATATCGGTCTATAAAAAAGTTTAAATCTATATTTCGACCATACAATAACAGCCTGTTTTAAACATATATATTGCTTAAATATAGACTATTACCTTTATATCAATGAAAAAAAATATAATAACCTTACTAACAATTGCCCTTTGCTTTTTCCTTTGTTCAAACCTGTATGCGCAGAAAAATAGTATCACCCAGGTTAAGTTAACCGATTTCGACCTTCAGTCGGAATATTTAGTGAACGATGCCGGCAGTATAATATCAACTCCAAGCTATAAATCCAGCGTTTACTGGTTCCCGGTTAAAGTGCCATCAACAGTACTTACAGGTCTGGTTGCCAACAAAATATATCCATCGCCATATTTAGGGTTGAATAATATGCTGATACCCGATGCATCCGACAAATTCAATAAAGAATATAACCTGGAGCAATACAGCTTTATCCCGAATCAACCCAATCCATGGAAGAAGCCATACTGGTACCGCACTACATTTAAAGTAGCTGCTAGTGATAGGGGAAAAGTTTTTCAGCTAATATTTAAAGGCATAAATTACCGCGCAGCCGTATGGGTTAACGGTAAACAAATTACCGATTCTACACAAATGGTTGGCATGTTTGCCGAGTACAGTCTTGATGTAAGTAAACAGATTATTGCCGGCGGCGAAAATGCCTTAGCCGTAAAAATATATCCTTTAGATGAACCCGGATTCCCGGATAAAGAACAATTGGAAGCCATGGGCCCATTCTATTTAAACGGAGGCCCTACCGGGGATATTGGTAAAAATGTTACCATGCTATGCTCCGTAGGATGGGATTGGATTCCACCTGTGCGCGATCGTAACATGGGTATCTGGCAGCCGGTTTACCTGCGTACATCAGGCGCGGTAACAATCGGTCACCCCCAATTAAAAACTGACCTGCCTAATTTACCGGATACCAGCATTGCCAAATTAGCATTGAATTTAACGCTAACCAATCATACAGATATTATAAAAAAGGGTATGCTTAGCGTAAGCATTAAACCCGAAAATTTTGTGGGTACTGCCGTGCAGTTTAGTAAAGGCGTAGGTGTTAACTCAAACTCTTTTAAACAGGTAGGCTTTACTGCCGATGAAGTAAGCCAGTTAATTATTCACCAACCACGTTTATGGTGGCCAAATGGCTATGGAAGGGCAAACCTGTACCGCATCAACCTAAAATATATTGATAATAATGGCGTAAGCGACGATACCACTTTTGTATTCGGTATACGTACTGTTGGTTCTACTGCAACGGATGTAAATGGTTATGTACGCCGTGATTTTTATGTGAACGGTAAACGTGTGCATTTAGTTGGCGGTGCCTGGGTACCTGATATGATGGTGAACCGTGATTCTGCCCGATACGATTACGAAATGCACTTATGCCGAAATGCTAATGTAAACCTTGTGCGTATATGGGGTGGTGGAGTTACGCCACCGGATGCATTTTGGGATGCGGCTGATCGATACGGTTTAATGGTATGGTCGGACTTCTGGGTTACAGGCGATACACAGGGTGAGTTTAAAGGCTCACCGGATTGGCCGCTTGAGGGAAATGTGTTTGTGAAGAACGTGATCAGCACTATTTACCGTGTGCGCAACCATCCAAGTTTATTGGTGTGGACAGGCGGTAACGAAGGCCATGCCCGTAAAGAATTATATTACGCTATGCGCGATAATGTTATAGCAATGGATGGTACCCGTCCGTTTATTCCATGTTCATCGGGCTTTGCCAAACTGCCTGCAGGATGGGAAGGAGCGTACCCTGATAATAAATCATCCGGCGTTTATAGCGGCGGCCCTTATGCCTGGAAAGATCCAAAAGAATATTATAAATTGGCAGATGCCGGTAAAGACTGGGTGTTTAAAGACGAAACCGGTATACCATCGCAACCACCATATAACACCTTGGCAAAGGTGGTTACTAATTTAACATGGGATACCAAACTACCTTTCCCGCTTAACAATACCTGGGGCTACCACGATGCCTGTACAGGTGCTGCCAAGTATGACGAATACTATAGCGACATGGTGAGTCGTTACGGTCAGCCCATAACAATGGTAGGTTTCTCCGATAAAATGCAGTTGATGAATTATACAGGATATCAAGGCATATTTGAGGCCGATGGCCACAAGCTAAACGAAACCGGAGGTGTAATGCTTTGGAAACTAAATTCAGCGCTACCAAGTGTAGTATGGCAAATTTACGATTGGTATTTAGAACCTAATGCCGGTTACTATGCCATGCAAAATGCCGTTGAGCCAATCCACATTCAGTTTAACCAGGATGATTCGACGGTGATGGTGATCAACCGCACCTTTAAAGGCACCGGTAATTTAACCGCGCAGGCTGATGTTTATTCGCTTAATAGCAGATCTCTGTATCACCGTTCGGCTATCGTTAATTTATCCTCAACCGGCACAACTTCAGCAATGCCGTTAAAACCAATTTTGGGCGATACTAAAGAATTTTGTTTTGTAGTGTTGAAGTTAACCAATGCATCAGGCAAAGTAGTATCACGCAACACCTATTGGATGGCGCCAAATAACGATTACAAGCCATTAAACAATATGGACAATGCCAACGTCACCACAAAACTAATCAAGACAGAGAAAGGCTATAAAGAGGATAAATACACCCTGCAGATAACCAACAGCAGCAAACGCATCGCATTCTTCGTCCGCCCGCAACTAATGGTTAAAGGTGAGGAAGTAATGCCATCATACTGGTCGGCAAATTATTTCAGCCTAGCACCGGGAGAAAGCACAACAGTAACCGTAAGCGCGCCAACAGCAAAATTAGGTAATGAAAAACCAAGTGCTTTAGTGAGTGGATGGAATGTGAAGGAGCAGGTAATTTCAACATTATAAGTTAAAACAGTATCAAACTTTCCTTTTGTCATTCTGCGCGCAGCGCAGAATGACAAATAGTACTACCAATTCTCCAACCCCTTCAAATACCCCGCCAACTGCTCGGCAATCAACTGATGCTGCGCCATATCCGGATGACTACCACAACCATTATTATACCCTCCGGGAAAAAAGAAATGAGATACTTTTTTATCCCCGCTATTATGCATGTATTGCTCAATGCCAGATATATAATTCTTAAGCATTGCCGTTAACTCAACATTGCCCATAGGGCTATTCAGACAAACAATATTTGCTTTAGGATAATGAGTCCTGATTTGTTTAATAAAATGCACGTAAGCGTTGCAAAAGGCCACAGAATCCTGTTTGCCATCGTTCTGCCCAAGGCAAATGGTAACAACATCGGGAGTATATTTACTAAAACTCCATTGTATGCTATCGGCACGCAAATCAACCTTGTTAAATACTTTAGGCATGGTAATATCCAGGTTGCAGCAGCTATGTATTAAACCAATACCCGACACGGCGCTTATTTGCCATTGCGCATTAAGCATCCGTGCGGTGCTTGGCCCATAACTCATGTAAGCATTATGCTGATCGTACCAATAACCTTTGTCGCATTTAACAACCGATTGGTCCATACTCGTACCGCAGGTTATGGAATCGCCTATAAATTCTATTTTTCTTTTAGGTTGATGTAGCGGTAATAACTCTTCACATTTCATCCCCACAAACTCGATGTAGCCAATTCCTGATTCTGTATCCTTACAAATAGTAACGGTATGTGAGCCGGAAGAAAGATTGCTGGCAACCAATAACCGACTGGTTTTTCCGGTAGTCTGTATCCTGATAGGAGGGTTATTATCAATAACGATCTCTAAATAATTATGGGTTACACCATACAGCGTTTCGTCATTAACAGTGATCTCTAACGACGTGCCTTTAAACTTAGCTTGCACATATACGCCCGGGTTCCAAAAACGTGGCGCTAATGGATTATCAAAATCAACCCGGCCAACATATTTTATGTTGGGATTGTCAGCCCTGAAAAATGTTAATTCTTTATGTTTTAATGGCTTCGCGATAGCGCAAAACGTGGTGAGAACGGCAATTGATAAACAAAAAAGGTACTTCATTTGAAATTATTGAATTGGCGGAATATATTTACCATACACAGCCAAAGGGGTTAAACGGTTTTGAAACATAGTATGGTCATCCTTAGCAAACTTCACAAAATCATCAGCGCTAACCTGCCCCGAATATGGTGCGTAAAAATGTGTTGTTTTCCAATTGCGCCAAACCAGTACAAACGATGTCTGCGGATATTTTTGCAGTTTAGGTAATAAAACACTGGTCCAAAAATCTGCTTGGGGTATGCCCTCATATCCGGTTTCGGCAACACAGGCCAATTTATGGTGTTCTTTGGCAATTTCCAATTGCAGGCCCATGCGTTTGTCTAAATTATGAGCATAATCTTTTACGCTGTTGTAGCAGTAATTATCAAAGCCTATCACATCTACATAATCATCGCCGGGGTATCTGGCCAAAAAGTCTTCTTTGGTGTTAAAATCAGCTACAGAATATACAATCAGCAGGTTATGCAGCTTTTTTGTATTGCGCAAATAATCAATAGTAAAGCGCCACAAGGTCTTAAACTCATCCGGAGTGCAATCATTTCTACCCCACCAAAACCAATTACCGGTAAGTTCATGAAATGGCCTGAAAAGGAATGGTATAGCTTCGCCATCCGCCCCCTTTAAGGTATGTGCATATTCAGCAATATTATCTAAATACTTAACATAAACATCATGGTGCGAGCCACCGGGGATAATATCTGCCACGCTATTGTGAGTAGTATCCCAGGCCGATTTCCCATTGGATGGGTTATCCATATGCCAGCAAAATTCATTAATGCCGCCACGGTCATAAGCTTCTCTCACTAATTTACGCTGTCGTTTAAACGGATGCCCGTTAATATCACTATCGCGCTTATGTTCCATTCTCGCGAAATCCCATTCGTACAAACCAGGGTAGGAGCCGGTAACGCTTTTTACATCCGAGCGGTTATCCTCATCCTGCCAACCAACGCCATAAGCCGTGTCATCATGGTGCCCGAATATTGTTCCCGCACCTGCCAACCGCTGCATACTGCTGTAAAGCTGCACTGTTTCATAAGTAGCCAGTTTGTCACTTGGCGCATATAATTGCTGTGCAAAGCTTGCAGAGCCACAAAGCAGTACTGATAATAATGTGAGGCGCTTCTTCATTTAGTTTACTCTGCTCAATTTAAGCATAAGCACTTCGTGCGAGCCAATAGTTTGCTTTAACGGCTTATTGGTTGTGCCGATGTTCTTTTTAGCCCAAAGGTCACGTAATGTATAGGTGTTTTTATTAAAGTCGATGTTTAGGTTTGATACCGTATCGGCGATCATGTGTTCTTTCCAATCGAAGTCAATATTTTGCTGGCGCGATGAACGGTTTAAAAAGCAAATCGCCAAACTATTATCTTTCAACGCTTTTACAAATATCTCCATGCCATCAAAAGAGTAGTATTTAAAGCATTCTATACCCAATGAATCCTGGTCTACCGCTATAGCTTCCTTATTAGTTAATATAGCGGTTGTTTGAGGCGACATTTTACGCAAATCGTTACCCGAAATTAGCGGAGCTGCAAGCATACACCATAACGAAAAATGAGCTTTATCCTCAGCGTAAGTCATGCCGTTGCCAACTTCCAGCATATCCGGATCATTCCAATGGCCGGGCCCTGCATATTCTCTTATCTTGTCTTGTAAATCCACAATATGCATAACGCTGTACGAACTCCATGTTCCATAACTCAGGTCTTTATCAAAACCGGCATGTATGTCGGCAGTTGTACGCCAAAGTTGCCCTATGTTTTTTGCCCAAAGCCATGGCGCATGATTACCCCACTCGCAAAGGCTGAATATCATTGGCCTGCCCGCCGCGCGAATGGCCCGGCTCATGGTCAAATAAGCATCGCGTGCATTTATGCTGTCGGTATTACACCAGTCGTATTTTAAATAATCAACACCCCATGAGGCATATAATCTTGCGTCCTGGTACTCATAGCCATGTGTGCCCGGGTAACCGGCACAGGTCTGCGTACCTGCGCAATTATAAATACCGAATTTTAACCCTTTCGAGTGTACATAATCTGCAAAAGCCTTCATCCCGCTTGGGAATTTCTTCGGATCTGCAACCAAACTGCCATTGCTGTCCCGTTCTTTGGACATCCAACCATCATCCAGCACAAAATAAGTGTATCCGGCATCGCGCATCCCCGACGATACGTAGGCATCCACCATATCTCTCAGCATTTGCTCATTAATATTGGTTTGGAATGTATTCCAGCTGTTCCAGCCCATTGGCGGGGTTTGTGCCAGCTCTTCAAACTTTTGTGCGAATAGATTACTGCTGCTAAAACAGCAAACAATAACAATTAATAGTTTATAAAAGGTTGATCTCATAGTCTTTATTTTTTATCTGCAACTAAAAACACAGCTCCGTTTGCAGGTACTGTAACAGTTATGCCACCGGTTATACTTGCCGTATTTGCAGGTATGGTTTTATAATTTGTAGGGCCGCCTGAAATACCCATTGGCCCAACCCCATTTACATATACTTTATGTGAAAAAGGGGGGGTATCGGTGCCGCCATTTAATATATAATAATAGTAATTATTTCCTGATGTAAAGTTTAGAAAATGGACTGTTACAACATGATTAACAGTTCCTTTATTTACCAAAATAACCCCGGCCTGGCCTGATGTGTACGATGAACCATAGCTTACAATATCAGCATTGGTGGTTGTTGATGTTACCAAGTGATCGCCTATATAATTTTGGAAGAAATACATATAATAAAATGCCGGGCGAGGATTCCATGCAGGTGCATTGGGTTCAGAATCTCCGTTTGGGCCCGAATTACTAAACATTCCCATATCGTCACCATTGGAATATGCATTTGCTAAATCCCAACGGGCCGCCATGCTTATCTGATCTTTTAACGCCTCGCCCAATGTCATAACCGCATGTAAGCCTGCAATATTTGATACCATTTGTGATGATCCTACAGCCCCAATATTCCATTCGTCCATTGCCACTGGTTTTTGTATAGCACCGGCTGCCCTTGCTGAAGATTTTATCCAGCTCATCATTGAACTTGTAACCGGAATAGGGGTGTCTAAAATTTCAGCAACCGTTGAATTTTCCTTGTATGGTGTGTAATAATTGTGTACGACAAAAAAGTCGGCACTATTTGCTTCTGCAGTAAATACATTACTATTCCAATTACTCACATGGCTGTTGCTGGCTCCATTTTCATCATCAACTACGATGCCTATTTTTATGCCTGTATTGCCAACCTGTTTAGCAGCCGCACGCATCGAATCGGCAAATATTTTAAAATGATTACCATAGGTTGTGCCATCCTGTATTTGTACTTGTCCATCTTTGTTTTGGGTTTTATCAATGTAATAGCCAGCTTCCCAATCACCATTTATTTCATTACCAACTTCCCAATAGGTTGTACGGCCTTTGTCATACCTAACCCAATCAGCGGCCAAATGCGCGGCTGCAGCAACGGGATTGGCACTTGTTCCATACCTGGCATATCCATAGTTAACGGTAATTATCCCGGTACTTTTTGTTTGTTTTAAGGTCGAATAGTAATTATCAACAGTCATTGTTGTAGGTGCCAAACTGTTACCTAACCAATAATATGCCGTCGAAGCAATACCATTTTTGTCTAAGAGTTGTGCCGGTACATCTGCCGGTGCGGCAGTCGATTGATTCCAGAAATAAATATCCGACAAACTACCACCCGGAAATCTGAGGATTTTAGGTGATAAATTACTAATATTATTAATTAATGCAGGTACGGTTGAAATTGGGCCCATATAAGGGTTAGTGTTATTACCATACTCCAAATTTGATACCTTGGTTATTTCCTTACTTATATCAACTGTAGCAATAATCGCCCCGTTTGCAGCAGGTTTTGTTACCGCCTTTATGGCTGGCGCGATCCATGTTTTTGCTTGCCAGTTATTTAAAAAGAAACCTTGTGTACTGGCAATAGTGGGCTCTGTTGGGGCTATTATTGGAGCATTGGTTGTATCTGTTTTACTGCTATCCCTACTATTGTTTGATGAGCTATTACTTTTACAAGCCTGCAGCATAATGCCACATCCCGCTATAATCAAACACGTTTTGTAGAAATTTTTCATGAGTTTATTCGCTTAGTTCTTCAAATTTTTACACGAATAAGCTATTACTGCTAAAACAGCAGATCGCAATAATTAATAGTTTATAAAGGATTGATCTCATAGTCTTTATTTTTTATCTGCAACTAAAAACACAGCTCCGTTTGCAGGTACTGTAACAGTTATGCCACCGGTTATACTTGCCGTATTTGCAGGTATGGTTGCATAATTTGAAGGCCCGCCCAAAGCATTTGATGGCCCAATGCCATTTACATATACCTGATGCGAAAAAGGAGGATTATCGGTACCGCCATTTAATGTGTAATAATAGTAATTGCTTCCGGATGCAAAGTTTAAAAAATGAACAGTTACAACATGGTTAACAGTTCCTTTGTTTACCAAAATAACTCCGGCCTGGCCTGATGTGTATGATGAACCATAGTTTACAATATCAGCATTTGTAGTTGTTGATGTTACTAAGTGGTCGCCAATGTAATTCTGAAAGAAAGACATGTAATAGAACGCCGGGCGTGGATTCCATGCAGGTGCATTTGGCTCAGCGCTATCAGTAGAAGATGAATTATTAAATATGCCCATATCATCACCACTATCATAACTGTTGGCCAAATCCCAGCGACTTGCCATGCTAATCTGGTTTTTTAATGCTTCGCCTAAGGTCATAACCGCATGTATGCCGGCAATATTTGATACCATTTGTGATGATCCTACTGCCTGAATATTCCACTCGTCCATTGCAACCGGTTTTTGTATAGTACCGGCAGCAGTTGCTGAAGATTTTATCCAATTCATCATTAAACTAGTACCTGGTATTGGTGTGCCTAAAATTGTAGCTACTGATGAATTGTCGTTGTAAGGCGTATAATAATTGTGTACAACAAAAAAGTCGGCGCTATTTCCTTCTGCCGTAAATACGTTGCTGTTCCAATTACTTACCTGCCCATTGCTTGCCCCATTTTGATCATTAGCGCCATCAATTACGATACCTATTTTTATGCCTGTATTACCAACTTGTGTAGCAGCTGCACGCATCGAATCAGCAAATATTTTAAAATGATTGCCATACGTTGTGCCATCCTGTATTTGTACCTGCCCATCCTTGTTTTGGGTTTGATCAATGCGATAACCGGCTTCCCAATCACCGTATACTTCATTACCAACTTCCCAATAGGTTGTGCGGCCTTTATCATACCTAACCCAATCAGCGGCCAAATGCGCAGCTGCTGCAACAGGATTAGCACTTGTGCCGTAGCGTGCATACCCATAGTTAACGGTAATTAACCCGGTGCTTTTTGTTTGTTGTAAGGTCGAATAATAATCATCAACCGTCATAGTCCATGTTTCGGGATTGTTGCCAAACCAATAGCCTGCTGCGGAGGCATTGCCATTATCATCCAATAATTGAGCAGGCGCATCGGCAGGAGCCTGCGAGGTTTGATTCCAGAAATAAATATCTGAAAGGCTGCCACCGGGGAACCGTAATATTTTAGGCGATAGGGCTGTAATGTTATTTATTAAGGTTGGCACGGTTGATATCTGCCCCATAAAAGGGTTTATATTATTGCCATATTCTAAATCAGAAACTTTTGTTATTTCCTTACTCAAGTCAACCGTAACAGTAACTGCTCCTGATGCCGAGGGCTTTGTTGCAGCCGTTGTAGCAGGTGCTACCCATGTTTTTGCCTGCCAGTTATCGAGAAAAAATCCCTGAGTACTGGCTATAGTAGGCTCGGTTGGCGCTATTACGGTAGTGTTAACAGTTGTATCAGCACTGTTGTCACCATCATTTGGTGACGCACTTTTTTTACAAGCCTGCAGCATCATGCCGCATCCCGCTATAATCAAACACGTTTTGTTGAAATTCTTCATGCGTTTATCTGCTTATCCGTTTAATAATCTCCATACATGCCCGGCTGTTATGATAAGGGCATTTCCAAATACCTGCTTTATCCTCGCCCTTCATTGTTTCACCATTCTCATCTACGCCCCATAACCACTCGCCATTCTTTTTGTCTAGTATTTTAGCTTTAATGTATTGCCAGTTTTTCTCAACTATGGCCAGGTATTTTTCATCGCCAGTTATTTGCCAGGTATTATAAAAGCCAACCATAGCTTCAGCCTGTACCCACCAGTGTTTTTGTTTAATAAGCTGATGGTCGGCAGGTTCATATTCGTACCAAAGACCGCCATCATCGTCCAATCCAGCTATAGTAGCTTCGGCTATTGGAATATTAATGGCTTTGATTTTTTCAAGTAATAATTTATTATTGATTACCTCCGCTGCTTCCTGTAAAAGCCAGGTAGTCTCTATATCATGTCCGTATGATATTAACCCTGATTTGCTGTTCCACTCCTCATCAAAAAATAATAAACAATGATGTGTTTTCGGGTCGATAAAATGATCTAAGAAGTTATGGATCAGCATTTCGATCTGCAGTTTCAACTCTTCAACCTGCCAAATGCGGTATAAGGTTGTGTAAGCCTCCAAAACATGCAGATGCGTGTTCATCGTCTTTTTCTCATTGGCATCCTTAGCGCTTAGGCGTAGGTCATTAATTGGCTGCCAATCGTGGGTGAAAGCTTCTAAATAGCCGGTATTTTTAGTGTCGAAACTGTTTTTAATTAATGAATTATAAAGTTCAATTGCTAATGTTTTGGCTTCTTCATTACCTGATGCAATGTAGTATTCACTCAAACCATAAATGGTAAAAGCATTGGCATACACCTGCTTTTTGGTATCCAATGGTTTGCCATCATAATCTACCGACCAGTAAACACCGCCAAATTCGTTATCAATAAAATGGTCAATTATGTATTGATACGCCCTTTCAGCATATTGTAAGTAATCAGGATTTTGAGTGAGGTTATAAGCAGCAGAGAACGACCACAATATCCTTGCATTCAAAACAGAACCTTTTGGAGCGTTAGCAACAATCTGGTTATTTTCATCAATGCGACCCACAAATCCACCATATACCTCGTCGGTAGTATTGTTTATCCAATAATTAAAAATGTTGTTCAACCCATCGTTAAGTTCATTTTTTAATACGGTAAGCCGATCTTCAGTAGGCCGATTGTGTAACATCTTCTGCACTTATCCTTTTTTCTCCTGAGCCAATATGTTATTATTAGCCGTAATTATTTTGTTTAAGGTGTCAACCGACGTTGCCGAACGCAAACCATCTGCCGGATTATTCATAACATAGTCTAACAACTTAGGCAGGGTAGAAGTAGCCACATGCATCCGGGTATCAGATGACGCGTAATAGACATAAACTGTGCCGTCCTCGTCAATTATCCAGCCGTTGCAGAAAACAACATTTGGTACATCGCCAGCGTATTCATCATCAGCAGGCGCTATAAAATAGCCGCCAGGTTTGTAAATTACCTTAGTAAGATCATGTAAATCAGTCATAAACATATATAGTACATACCTTAAACCTGCGGCAGTATTACGCACACCATGGGCCAAATGCAGCCAGCCATGTTCAGTTTTAATTGGCGTGGGGCCCTGGCCATTTTTAGCTTCATAAACGGTATGGTATATTTTATTGTCGATGATGTCTTCATGATCTATAACCGCATGCTCAATATCATCGCACACCGCGAAACCTATACCGCCGCCTTTACCCGCATTTATAAAACTATCCTGTGGGCGGGTGTAAAAAGCATATTTACCATTAACAAATTCCGGGTGCAAAACAACATTGCGCTGTTGGGCCGATGGCGTTTTAAGGTCAGGCAAACGTTCCCAATTGATGAAATCATGGGTGCGGGCAATACCGCAGGCAGCAACCGCCATTGATTGATCGTAAGCCGGTGCTTCAGGGTCACGTCTTTCCGTGCAAAATAAGGCATATATCCAGCCATCAGCGTGTTCTGTTAAACGGGCATCATATATGTTCGTATCCGGCTTGTCTGTTTCCGGCATATTGATCGGCTTTTCCCAAAACACAAAGTTGTCTATACCGTTAGGGCTCTCCGCGATCGCGAAAAATGATTTACGGTCAACACCTTCCACACGTGCCATCAGCAGGTATTTGCCTTTCCATTTTATGGCGCCTGCGTTAAATGCGGCATTAACACCAAAGCGCTCCATTAAATAAGGATTTGTTTTAGGATTTAGATCATATTTCCAAAAAACCGGCGCATGTGCTGCTGTTAATACAGGATTTATATAGCGGTCGTATACGCCATTACCAAGCCCTTCTATTTTGTTTGGCGTAGTAATAAGCTTATCGTAAGCATTTTCTAATGCTGATAACCGTTGTTCAAATTCTCTCGTCATTTCAGTAATTAATAGTCTTTTAATTTATTCCACCAGGTTTTTTTAAGTATAGCAATGATGACAGCCAGTAGGGCTATAGTCACCATTAACGGTAACTTTTGCATCAGTATCAGGTACATCGGTAATATGGTAAGGCACAGCTGTGCTATAGTGCCAATCACCACATTGAACATATTAAGTTTAAAGTTTTTGTTAGATTGAAAGTCGGGGTCATCAGCCCTAACCAGGGCTTCAATATGCCCCCATGCACCCCATGGGCGTACATTGATATAGAATGATCGTAAAACGGCTATGTCAGTAGGAGGGGCTGTATAAGTACCAATAATGGCCCCCGCAATTGATACTACAAATAATACCGGGAACCAATACAAAACATGCCCTGCATCAACAGTTACGGCCAGCACCATTGCTGTTGCGATACCACTTAGCATCCCCCAGAAAAAACCGTTTGCATTAAAGCGCCACCAATGCCATTTTAATACGTTTGATACAATATAACCGCTGTACAACGCCGATACGATAAATTGTAAGGCTGCATTTATATTCTTTATACAAAATCCTAATAAAACACCTATGGCCACCACAATAATGCCCATCAGGTAGTTCATGGTCATTATTTTTTTGGTTGACGCTTTAGGGTCGACGTATTTTACATAAATATCATTTACTATATAGGCCTGAGCAGCGTTAAGCGTGCCGCTAAAGGTGCTCATGAAAGCGCCAAGCAAACCAGCAAGCAACAAACCAACTAAACCAACCGGTAAAAAGTTGTTTATCACCGCAGGTAAAATGCGTTCAAAGTCAATCGCTCCTGTGGCATCCTTTAAATTCATTTGATGGTAATACAACAACCCTAATAATGTTAGACTTATGATAAGTGCATAACGGATTGGTAACAGAATGATATTCACAAAACCACTCATTTTGCTGGCTTCCTCAGGTGTGCGGGTAGATAGTATCTTCTGCATATCATAAGTTGGCGCAGGGCCGGCAAGCGCCGCGAAAAATCCCCTAAAGGTCATCATCATAAAAAACACCCCGAAAAGCGAATAACCGTCTTCCTTTATCTTTTGGTTGACTTCGGTTATGATGCCTGTCCAGTTAAGGTTAAGGTGCAAGCCAAAAAATGGACTATACCAGCCGTTAGGTACATTTAGCGCATGCCCCTGCAACTTCATTACCGCAATAACGGAGATCCAGATGCAGGCGGCAGTCATCACGATATATTTGATCACATCGCCCAAAACAATACCATGCATCCCACCCAAAATAGAGTAAAACATGGCGAACAGTGTGAAAATTATCCCGTAAAACTGTGGTACGTATTTGAGCGGTACATCGAACGGCACGTATGCCTTTACAGCGTCCCAAGGCGCAAATATTTCGATAAATTTGCCAAGACCGATAAAACCATAAGCCAGGTATCCGAAACAACAAAACAGGGCAAATACAATAACGATGATATGCGATGCACGAACAGCCTTTCCACTATCACCAAACCTGGTTTTTAACCACTCGGCACCAGTTGAAGCGTTTGAGCGGCGCAGCCAGCGGGATAAATACATCATTAAAAATACCTGGTTAAATACCGGCCAAAGCCAGGGTATCCAAATGCTTTTCATTCCGTAAGCGAAGCAAAGGCTCACCATCCACATGGTGCCGCTAATGTCAAACATGTCTGATGCATCGCTCAAGCCAAGCATATACCAGGGCAGCGATTTGCCGCCGAGCATATAACTTTCTTTGTTTTTTCGTGCCTTTTTGCGATACCATAAACCAATAAATACGGTTGTAAGTAAATACAACGCAATTATTGATAGATCTATAAAAGATAGATGCATGGGTGTGTTTTTATAAAATTAATATATGGCTCGCTACAGCTTTATTAACCTTTTCGAGAGGGGGTAAAACTGGTTTTATTGGCTATAGCTAAATTAAAATGGATGCTAACAGTATACTAATACTATTTTAACCATTTAAAATACATAAACTCTTATTAAAGGTGATAGTTGGTGTTTTTGGTTATATAAATACCCGGTTGCCGGTATAGGTTTCCCTGAAATCTTTAGGGATGCAAAACTTCTTCCGTTTAAATATCCGGTTGAAATTTGATATATTATTAAACCCGCATTTATAAGCAATTTCGGCAACGGTATTGGTGGTGTCGATCAGCATTCTTGAGGCATGGCCCAGGCGAATTTCATTCAAACTATCGATAAACGTTTTTCCGGTTCTTTTTTTGATAAATCTGCTAAAAGAGGCCTCTGGCATATTGGCTATTTTGGCTACCTCGGCCAGGGTGATCTGCATGTTATAATGGCTGTTCATATACTCAAAAACCTTCTCAATACGCCTGCTGTTATAGTGAAACTGCTCGTTTGAAAAACTGGAATCCGAGAGTGTTTTCATGTTGCGGGATATAGAAAGATCATGCAATATGGAAAGTAGTTCCAGCACCGAATCAAACCCGCTTTTTTTGTTTAATGAGTATATGCGGTCTTTTAATGCCGCTATAGTTTCAGGTGAGAATAGTATGCCTCTTTGGGAGCGCTCTATCATGTTTTTAACAAAGCTTAACTGGTTGCGTCTCAAAAATTTATCATCAAACAGGTCCTTGTGAAACTGTATGGTTACCTCTGTAATTGATTTGCTTTGGCATTGGTGCGTAAACCAGGCATGATATACATTTGGGCCAACAAGTACCAGCTCTAGGTCGTCAATTGCCTCAATGTGGCCACCAACAACACGTTTAGCCCCTTTTGCATTAATAATGAGGTTGAGTTCATACTCATCATGATAGTGCAGGGGGAAGTCGAATTTTTCTTTAACCCTTGAAAAAATTGTAAAGCAATCGCCGGGAGTTAACGGCGTAATTTCGCGCATTACGTTACTGGTCATATCAATAAATTTGAGGTGTACTTAATTGGCTAAGATATTGATACAAATTTAACATTATATTTATGATAAATATGCTATTTCCCTAAATCATCAACACTTATTACACTTGCACTTACATCATCAACAAGCATTTGGCCCGATGCGTAACCCATTGCCAGTAGTATTCTGAAACTGGCAGCTTTATCTGGTATTAGTATAGCCTTTTTATACAGCCCCCATGGTTGATCGCCGGTTATTGTGGCAATATTTATACCTTCGCCAATTTTTTTATCGTCACCATTTAAAAACTCAATAGAAAACACAGCACCATTCCATGGATCTTTACCTTTAACCACATTTGTTGCTTTTAGCCACGCGCTAAACGCCAATGCTTTTGCGTTTTTAGGGATACGTATGGATTGATCTATCCCTACCCAGTTAGCAGCGTCTTTGGTTATAATAGCACAGCTGTTTTTGCCACTTTTAAAATCCCATGGAGTAGTAATTGCGCCATTGTTGTTCCACCCATAAAAATCTTCTTCTTCAAAACCACTGTTTTGTACCAGGTTTTTTTGTGCATGGGCATTATTAAGGATTAATACAAATAACATGCAGATAATAAAGTTATATATTTTCATTGCTGTTAATGTTTAGTATATGGTAAAAATGCCATCACCTTGCAGCCTTGATTGGTTACCTGATGATGGCATTTGAAAATATTATTATTTATCTTATTTTAACAGTACCACATCATCAAAATAGAATGTTTCGTTTTGATCATTAGGGCCTTGTATAAAGAATCCGAATTGTTTTGAGCCCTGTAAATTAAGTGTCGATAACGGCATTTTAAAATACGTCCAAACTCCAGCCGGAACAGTGATAGGGGTACTTGTATCTGAGTTTCCAAATCCTCCGCGAGTATCAGCTGTAAGATAAAGGGTATAAGTTTCAATACCACCTTTTATCCAGAAAGATAAATAGTTGTAACTCGCCGTTGGTAAGCCTGTACCGCCGTTACCAAAGCCATCTGCAGACCAATTACCTTTATCATATGTTGCAGCAAAAGAACTGGTGCCTGTTTTGGCTACCGTAGTAGAAATTGCGGTTGGTCCCCATGAACTGCTATACCATCCGTTGTCGTAATTGTCAGTAAAAACCTGATATGCATTATCCAGATCATTAAATATAGCTGTAGATGTTGCCGTTATGGTTTTAGCGTTTGACGTATAGTTAAATATCAATTGTGATTCTGTTGCTGTAGATGTTGGCATTTTTAATACTAACACAGTATCGCTTTGTGAAACTATTGTAGTAGCATCGCCGGTCGTTTTTAATGCTACAGCGGTTACCGAACCAAATCCCTGGCCTGTTAAGGTTATTGTAGACCCTCCGGTAAAGTCGTTAGTTGAATACTCCAGAATAGTAGGTGGCGGTGGCAATACAGTAAATTTATAGGTAACCGATCCATATAAAGTGGTTATCACCAGCTTATTTGTAGCTGCCGAGCCTGATGTAGGTACGGTTATTGGGATTTGAACAATAAGGCTTTTGTCAGATATTAAAGCCCTGTTAAAATAAGCAGTTACACCATTAAACGAAATATTAGTGGTGCTACCCAGGTTGTTACCATAAATAACATAGTATTGCTGCAGGTTGCCCGTAACGGTTACCGAATCAAATCCGGCAGGATTTACAGGAAATCCTATAGTATCAATAGTAGTCACTCCGTTAATATCAATAGCTGTTATTGTCCTAAGTACTTTCGATGTATCCGTTTTGCTTAAGGTATGTACGGATGTCACGGTGGGCGCACCAGTACCCGGTGTAAAGCCAAGGCTATTATCCTTTCGGCATGAAGCTAAACCTAGAACCAGCAATGCACATAGCATCCATGTTAAGTTTTTTGATTTTAAAATTATCTTTTTCATATTATCTGATAGATTAAAATTTATAATGAACCGGTGCTTTGGTCAGGTTTGGATCAGCAGCCACATCGGTAGCCGGGATCGGGATAATAAACTGGTTATCAGCAGCCGGTATATACTGCACGTTACGTGTGTAGTCGGTATAGTTAGGCGCTGTGCCAGCACCAGAAGAATCCCCTCTGTTTTGTACAGCAATAATCGCTCTTGCTGTAGGATGGGTGCTTGAATTAAATCCATCTATACGCTGCAAATCATACCAGAATTCACCTTCCATTGCAAATTCAAGGCGGCGCTCCTTTAACAAATCACGATAGGTAAAGCTTGTTTTAGCGGCTAAGCCTGCACGCTGGCGTACCAGGTTAAGATACTTTAAGGCTGTTGCATCTGAACTTACAAAGTTCGTATCAATACCTTTTCCTACAGTTGGTGCTGCAGATATACCCATAATTGCTTCGGCTTCGATAAGATAAACATCAGCATAACGCATAATGTAAGTATTATTACTGGTTGCCTGGGCCGCGCTGTTACCATTATTATCGGCCGGGGTACCCACCACATATTTTTTCATACCTGCGTGCGTGCCCTGCTCATCAACAGCAAGTGGGCAAGTGTAACCGCCTTGTGCTTTATGCAGTTCAGCATAATACTCTCCTGGTAGCATGATGCAGCCATGGCGGCGGATGGTATCACCGGCATTTTTAAATGCGTCCTGTAAGTCCCAGGTCGGTCCTAACTCACCATAACCATCACCTGTACCAGTCAAATAGTTTCCATTTTCACCATCAGCAATAACAGATTGTATCTGGTTACCAAAACCATAACCACCGTTTGATGTCCATTGCAAGGCTATAATAGATTCCTTATTATTATTATAAGCATACTCAAACAAGTTAGTATAACTACCACCAAAATCCAGACCCATTAAGCCAAATTCACCACTACTAATAACTTTCTCAGCTTCTGTTTTAGCATCGGCATAATCTTGTTCGTATAAATAAACCTTAGCCAATAGCGCTGATGCCGATCCGCTGGATACGTGCCCTGTGCTGGCTACACCTTTTGTGCAATTGGCTTCGGCAAATTTCAGGTCGTTTATCATAAATTCATAAACGTCAGTTACATAATTGGTCGGAATGGTCTGAAAGTTAGCCACCTGGGTGGTTGGATCTGTGATAATAGGTACATTCCCAAATAGGCGTACCAGGTAAAAATAAGCCGCTGCGCGCATTAAACGGGCTTCGCCTAAAGCATTGTTAACAACCGCCGTTGGTACACTTGCCGGCACAGCTGTAGGTAAGTTGTTTAGCAAGGCATTAGCTTGCGCAACAACAGTATATAACGAGTTCCAGGTACTCTGTACAGCAAGTGTTGCGTTTCCTTCAGAAAAATTACGAAAAGCATCAAACTCGCCGTCAGTTCCTGCATAGCAACGCGCGTTACCACTTTGCAGGTCGCCTATTGCTAAAAACGCCTTGCCGTTAAAACCGAACCATGGTGCGGCGTAGAGTATATTTGTGCTCGATTGCACTTCATCTGTCGTTTGGTAATAAGTACCTACTGTTGATGCATTTTCAGGCGGCCTGTTAAAAAAGCTTTTTTTACAGCCAGCTGCAGCCACACTTATCACTGCTGCCCCGATTAAATATTTTATATGTTTTTTCATCTTGATTTTTCAATTATTAATTAAAATTCAGCATTAACTCCACCGGTAATTACACGTGGCGTAGGGTATCTGCCATAATCTATGTTCTGTAATGTCGGGTTTTGGTCCAATGAACCAACTTCCGGATCTAAACCACTGTATTTTGTGAATACATACAGGTTCTGACCGCTAACAAAAACTTTTAAGTGGTTCATCTTAATATATTTCGCCCATCTCGATGGCAGGTTATAGCCAATGCGCACATTCTGTAATCTTAGGAATGAAGCACTCTCTAAAAACCTGTCAGACATTACCAGGTTGTTGTTTCCAAAGCCTGAACGTGGGGTAGGGATATTAGAGTTTGGATTAGATGGTGTCCAAAAATTTGCAGTTGCAGCAGTTTGGTTCATGTATAAACCATACTCGCCTTCAGTTTGAAATGCAAGTGCGTTCAATACTTTACCACCATATGAACCATTTAAGAAAATAGAAAGATCAAAATCTTTATAGGAAAACGTATTGGTAATGCTGTAGGTAAAATCAGGATTTGGGCTACCTAAATCATATTGTTTATTTGGAGAGTTACCATTGTTGGTTTCGCCGTAGTATTCAATATCACCAAGGTATACGCCGTTAGATATCGTTCTGTCGCTTGTAACAACAGAAGGAGTACCGGTAACATTTTGTGGATGTGCCGCTAAGTATTGTAATTGTGCCTGAGTTTTGATAATGCCTTCAACCTTGTAACCGTAAAACTCACCTACACTGCCGCCTACTTGTGAAAGCGTAGCAGGAATTTGCGGTCCAAAGCCTGTGGCAACATTTCCAACTATCGGCGGCGCGCCATCTAATGAAAGTATTTTATTATTATAGTGCGAGAAGATAACATTAGTAGTCCATTTAAAGTCTTTTGCAACTATGTTATGGCTTGTAATATTTAGCTCAATACCTTTATTTTCTATTTCACCTGCGTTAACATATGGCGATTGAACAACAGCGGCATTTGAATATTCTGCTGTGGCACCACCTAAAAATGCCGGTAAAGGTTTTTGAAATAGGAAATTATTGGCTCTTTTATCATAAGCGTCAATCGATGCATCGATACGGTTATTAAGCAAACTGAAATCAATACCGATATTTGCTTGCTTAGCAGTTTCCCAGGTTAAGTTAGGGTTTGAAAAGTTGTAAAAGCTAAAACCTGTACCTAAACCGGTAACTACTGGTGTTATAGCAGTACCGTAACGGTAACCGGGAATGTTAGAGTTACCTGTAGTACCGTAACCAAGCCTTAATTTTAAATTGCTTACCACTTTGTCTACATCAGTCATAAATGATTCCTGAGACAATCTCCATGATACAGCTACGCCCGGAAAATAACCTGTTTGGTGGCCTTCAGCAAAATTCGAAGACCTGTCACTACGGTCGCTGGCCGTGATGCTATATTTATCATCATAGGTGTAAATAACACGTGCCAGGAATGATTCCATTGTGGTGCTGCCTTTTGGTTCGCCTAATGTATTTGTTGTTTGTGTACCTAAACCAAGTGTTTGAATAGTGTTTCCGGCAGTGAAACCTTTAGTTCCAGCCTGTATACCATCATAGGTTGATTCCCAAACTTCGTGGCCAACTAGTGCGCTTATCACGCTTTTGCCAAAGGTGTGGTTGTAGTTTAAATGCTCTACCCAGTTCCAGTAGGTATCGTTCGAATCGTATTCATTCAATTGTGCCTGTGTATTTACAAACGCGACTGATGAACCGGTTGCTCCATAGGAGTAGGTTGGTAAAAACGTTTTTGCATCGTTCCAATCAAAATTACCATCAATCTCGGAGTGTAACGATATATCTTTGGTGAACAAAATATCTCCGTGGAAATTACCTTGTACATTGCTTCTACCCAAAGTGTTGGTAATGTTTAGTGCTTGTTGAATTGGGTTGCGTCCGCCTTCAATAGTTCCATCTACCACGGCAGGGCCTGCATATGAACCATCTGCGTTGTAAACAGCTTGATCAGGAGCGGCTAATAAGGCATTGTAAACCAAACCGCCTGAGTTTCCTAAACCAATGTTCTCAAAGCTATGATTTGCCGAAATACTGGTACCTATCTTAAACCAATCTTTTACTTGTGAATTTACAGTAGTGTGAAAGGTGTAGCGATTAAAACTTGAACCGATGATGGTACCTTGTTGATCATAATAACCACCGGATATATAATAATCCGTTTTGTCGTTAGCACCCGATATGGAAAGCGTGTGGCTTTGCATCGGTGCGTTTTTAAAAATAGCTTGCTGCCAATTTGTGCCAGGGCCTAGTGCGCTTGGATTTGAAAATTCAACCCGCCTGCCTAAACCAAATTCATCTGCAAGTGTGTTTTCAAATGCTGCATATTGTGGCAGGCTCATCATTTTTAGGAATTTACCCTGAGATTGTTCGCCGTAGTAAAAATCGTAATCAATTTTTGCATTGCCGGCCTTGCCTTTTTTAGTAGTAATAATAACAACACCATTAGCACCGCGGCTACCATAAATAGCAGTCGCCGAAGCATCCTTTAATATATCTATTGATTCAACATCATTCGGGTTAAGCTGTGCTAGTGGACTTGGGCTAGTTTCCTGTTGACTTGGACTGGCCTGGCTTGTTAGTTGAATGCCACTTCCTCCAATTGCATTTGCGGCATTACCATCAATAGCCACTCCGTCAATAACATACAATGGTTCGCTGGAGCCAAAAGATGTAATACCGCGAATATGCACAGATGTTGCACTACCCGGCGCTCCGGAGTTTTGAGTGACAGTTACACCTGCAGCCTTGCCTTGTAGCATCTGATCAACACTTGGTTGAGGTATATTCTGGATGTCTTTAGCTGTAACCGATGAGATAGCACCGTTCACGTCACCTCTTCTTTGTGTGCCGTAGCCAATTACTACAACATCATTAAGTTCGTTAGAGGTGCTTTTAAGTGATACATTGATGCTCGTCCTGTTACCAACGGTAATATCCGCAGATTCCATACCTATAAAACTAAAATGCAATACTGAATTTGTGCTTGCCGGTATGTTAATGGAATAATGCCCATTTATATCAGTAATTACAGCAATGCTGCTGCCTTTTAGTGAAACCGTTACACCTGGCAGTGTAACATTCTGGCCATCACTAACCGTTCCTTTGATGGTGATTATGTTCCCTGTTGTTTGTGAAAATGCCGGGGCATACACAAGCAGAGCCATAAACAGCATCGCCATTTGTAGAATTTTTCTCATAATATGATTAGTTTTATAATTGATTATATCAAAATTACCTTAGGAATGACATGGATTATAATATTTTTTTACCATTCTATAATTAAAAATTATCTGTAAAAAGCTTATACGTGACGTATGCAAGCTAATATGGAAGGCAATAGGTGATATTATTTTAACATTTATTTGTTATAAATAATCAATTAACTGCTCATTTACTTAGTTTTTCTCTCGAATTTCAAAGTTGGTTTACTCGATTTAGCAGGAATTTCAATAAACAAATGGTTAATTTTATGATGCTTGGTGCCAAAAAAGTATCATCTTTTAATAATTAAGGTTGTAATTGTAAAGCGTTGAAAAATCATTTATGCAGCAATAAATTATTATTAAAAGAGATTTGATAGGTGTGAAATTTATGACATTAAAATATTAATGTTCACAAGGCTTAGTGTTTTGATATATCAATGAATAATACTACTATTTTGCCCGGGAAGAGGATAATTATTTATAGATTTAGATAGGTAAAACTAAAAAGTTTTATAAATTTAATACTTTATAAACTACAGTTATTTTCGAGTATAATATGATGAAGTTGATACGGCTATTGATATTGATGCAGGTTGTTTTGTTGTTTAATACTGCTACACACGCCCAATCAACAACTGATAGCCTGTTTAACCAACTTAATAGTGTATTGGCAAATAAAGAAGTGCTTGTTAAACAGAAGCAGAAAGTAATTGCCGAAATAAAACAACATCTGAAATTTGCAAAATCCGAAAGCGCCAAATACGATGTTTATGACCAGCTATTTGAGCAATACAAATCCTTCATTCATGATTCTGCATATGTTTACTGCAAAAAGCTAAATACCTGCGCTTATCTGCTTAAAGATGAAAATAAAATAAATTATTCCCGCTTAAATATGGGCTTCATCCTGGTATCTGCAGGGATGTTTAAGGAAGGTTTAGATACCCTGAGCAAGGTAAATATTAAGTACCTGACAAATGAGCAGCGGTACAATTATCTTTTTTTACAGGTACGTAGTAATTTTGATCTGGCAGATTTTGATAAGATAAGCGACTACTACAATAAATACAGCCTTAAAGGTTTAAGTTATTGCGATTCCATCCTAAAACAAAACAAACCCGATTCATATGAATATCTTTCGGCACTAGGTTTAAAATTACTCAGGAGTCAGGATTATAAAAATGCCATCATCCCTTATGAGAAATTATTACGGTTAAAACAAAGCTATCAGGACAGCGCCATTAATTACAGTTGTTTAAGCTTTCTTTATTTCGAGATGGGGCAAGCCGATAAGGGGCTCCCTTTATTAATCAAATCCGCTATAATTGATAATACACACTCAACTAAAGAATCCGTTGCATTAACAAATCTCGCCACCCACATATTACAGCGGGGCGATATTGAAACCGCCTTCAGTTATATAAATAATGCTATTGATGATGCTAATTTTTATGGCGCCAGGCACCGTGAAGCGCAGATCAGCAATATTATGCCAATTATTGAAAGCGAACAGATAGGAGGGATAGAAAAGCAGAAGCGCTCATTACTTATTTATGCTTCTATAATTACAGTGTTGGTTTTTTTAGTAATTATTTTTTCGATCATAGTATTAAAACAACTTAAAAAACTCCGTATCGCTGATCAGATTATCGTAAATAAAAACAATGATTTAAATGCGGCTAACGCATCACTAATAAAAGTAAATACCCGGCTTGATAATGCCAATCGTACTCTGTTGCAGTTTAATTTAAAGCTTGACGAGGCCAATATGATTAAAGATGAATACATCGGCTATTTTTTCAACACACACTCAGATTATATTGAGAAGCTCGACAGGCTTAAAAGGTCAATAGAAAAAAACATGCGCGAAAAGCGTTACGAAGAGGTTTTAATGGTTCTTAACCGTTTAAATACAAACTTTGAGCGCGAGAACCTGTCGCATAGTTTTGATAAGGTATTTTTAAATATTTTCCCCAAATTTGTAGAAGATTTTAACGCTTTATTTGATGCCGATCATCAAATACATTTAGCCGATGGGCAATTGCTTAATAGCGAGCTGCGCATTTTCGCCTTAATACGATTAGGCATACATGATAACGAAACCATCGGCAAGATCCTGAATTACTCAGTTAATACCATATATACCTATAAAACCAAGGTTAAAAACAAATCGCTAATCCCTAACGAAGAGTTTGAAGACAAGATAATGCTGATAAAAGCAGTTAAAGAAAATGTGGATCATCTTAACCAGGTAGATTAATCACCGATCAGATTCTAATTCTAAGGGAATAAAAAAGCCCCGAAGATAAATTCTTCGGAGCAATGCTTGGGCTAACATTATTCAATTTTTTAATTTTTTAGTACAATATACTGGTATGGGGCAAGCATAATAGTGCTGCTTAGCTTGCTTTTATCACCTGTAAAACCATCTTTCCATTCATAACCCAACAAGTTAGATGGAATGGTATAACTAACAGCCGTATTTCTTAAGTTTGATAATACCAAAACGGCTTTATCGCCCAATTTCTTAGTAAAGGCGCATACATCATCACTGCTGTATGAGGTTAATTCACCTCTTCTTACGGCTTCGCTGCTATTTCTAAAAGCAATTACCTTTTTGTATTCAGCAGTAACATCCGGATTTAACGACCAGTCAATTTTTGATTGGGTAAAAGGAAATACCAAAGGATAAGGCGTGCCGACTTCCTGTCCGTCATATATCATTGGCACACTTTTCATATAAGCAACCACCACAAAAGCCGCCATCGAACCTTTTTTGCCTCCAAACAGCTGTATTGGTGAACCATCAGAACTATTTACATCGTGATTGGTAATATATCTAACCATTTGCTGCCCATTGGTAGCATTGGTGTAATCCTCTACGTTTATAGCGTCAATAGATTTTACTGTTTTTCCATCTTTATAGATCTCTTTCAGGTTTTCAAAAAATCTAAATCCAAAATTATAATCAAAACCAGCATTGAAGTTTTCACTTCGTGAACCTTCAGCTAAGAATAGTAATTTGTGTGCAGGTATGTTTCTAAGGGTGTCAATCGCCTGTTTCCAAAAATCGGCAGGAGGACCGTCAGCGTAATCACAGCGGAAACCATCAATATTTGCTGTTAAAACCCAATACTTCATGTCTTTTATCATGGTTAGGCGCATCTCGTTGTTTTTAAAATTCAACTGGGCAACGTCGCGCCAGGTTTGAGCATGTTTGATATTCCCGGTTGAATCCTGCTCGTACCAGTCTTTATTAACAATCCACGGGTTATCCCATGATGTATGGTTACCCACCCAATCTATTATGATCGCCATTTTTCTTTTATGTATACCATCCACCAAAGCGCGCAAATCATCAAGTGTCCCGAATTCGGTATTTATTTGGCGATAATCCTTTACCGAGTATGGCGAGTTTTGAGCTTTTATTACACCTACCGGGTAAATAGGTAAAATATAAACCACATTAACACCCAGTGCTTTTATAGAATCCAGGCGGGCTATAACACCCTTAAAATTGCCCTCTTTGCTAAATGAACGCATATTTACCTGATACATGGATACATCGCGCCTATCGGGTACATTTTTATATGGCATACCATACTGCGGTGGATCATGATCTGGTGTCGTTTGAGCCATCGAAGTTCCGGGAATGATCCCGAAAAGCATAACGGAAATGGCCATATAGCATATTGTTTTTTTCATTTTTTAGGTTGACTTATATTTTATCTTTTAATTTAATAGGCGCGTAATTGTATAAAACTCATGCTTAATATATTGCTGCATTTATTATATGCGATAAATAATTGGTATGATAAATTGATGCTGTTTTATGCTCAACATCAACAAAAAAACTTAATTGGCTTACTTGTTATCTGCTATTTTAAAAGCAACACTGTACAAATGAACTATTCATCGGCACAAAAATCAATACAACAAAAGGCCTATATAGAATTTAATATACCGGGTGCATATATAAGAATTTGATTTATAGCTTATTGCGCCTGTTTGAGCTATCTGGGAATATTGATTTTTATTTAATTGAAAAATGTTTCAAATACAATTATTCAGTTTAAATAGAATAGCGCCACAATATAAAAAGTCAGCTTTATGGGAATAATCCGATAATTTCATATTTCGAACCAGTTTCTGATTCATATTACCCTTAATAATAATCTATATATTCTTTTTGTATTTAGGTAAATAAATACTTGATAGTCAATTATTTAACCATTCATGTTGTTTGGTTTTTTTAATATTGGATGTTTGATTAGTTGTATTTCCCTCCAATCCTAATTTACTTTGATAATCCTAACGCTATAACAGCGGATAGTTTTTAACCAATTTATTAAACCCAAAATCAATGAAACAAGTTTACTTATTTAAGTATGGCCTTACCGTACTATTACTAATTTGTGCAATAAGTGTATTTGCACAAAACAAGCCCTTTACAGGTAAAGTAATTGATGAAAAAGCGGAGCCTCTTCCGGGCGCTACTGTCCACATTAAAGGGACTAACCAATCAACTACTACTGATGCAAAAGGTGTATTCTCTTTTCCTAATAAAGGTCAATCAGCAATCGCTGTAACAATCACCTTTGTTGGTTATGATGTATTTAATAAAACAATTGCAGTAACTGATGAGAGGCCTGTTATTCAATTAGTTCCTAATCAAAAAACTTTATCAGAGATTATTGTTGTAGGTTATAACTCTGTTAAAAAGACAGATCTTGTAGGATCGGTATCAAGTATTTCAGCGCAGGATTTGAATCCGGGTCCCAGCACCAATCCTTTGGAGCAATTGGCGGGAAAAGCAGCAGGTGTAAATATTACTTCAACTGGCAGCGAGCCTGGGGTTGCACCCACAGTACGTATACGCGGCATAACTTCTCTAGAGGGCGGGAACGATCCCTTGGTGATTGTTGACGGTATACAAGGTGACATGACTTTACTGAACCAGGTACCTCCAAGTGAAATCGAAAATGTACAGGTATTGAAAGATGCTGTCGCGACAGCACAATATGGTTCACGCGGTGCAGCAGGTGTAATTATTATTACCACTAAAAGAACCCAGGTAGGTAAAACAAGTGTTGAATATACTGAAAACACCTCGCTTGATGTTATTGCCAAAACCTTACATGAACTAAATGCAGCACAATGGACACAAGAAGCAGCTGCCCTAGGTGTTGATGCTTCGGCTAACCATGGTTCAAATACAGATTGGTTTAACTTATTGACACAAAATGGCGTAACTCAAAATCATACACTTGCCTTTGGCGGTGCTACTGATGAGTTTAACTATCGTGCGTCATTAAGCGCTATTGATCAAACAGGTATCGTTATTAATTCAAACTATCATAAATACATCGGCAGGATTGTGGCAACACAAAAAGCTTTAAACGATAAGCTTACCCTGACCATGAATTTAAATAGCGGCGTTAATAACACTACCTATAGCCCTACAGGTGTAGGTCCTGTATCTTATCAATCAAATTTGATAAGCCAGACCTATATTTCAAGGCCAACAGATCCGGTTTATAATACTGATGGAAGTTATTATATTGATCCAAACGTATTTCAATATGTAAACCCTTATGCGGTAGCTAAAACCGTTAAAAATGTTGATGATTTTGATAACCTTTTCGGAAGCTTAAGAGCCGATTTGGATATCTACAAAGGATTAACAGCAGGATGGTTTGGCAGCTGGAGAAAAACAGATGAAAATACCGGCTATTATGCACCGGCAGCATCTACGCTTACAAATGCTATTGCTTACGATGGTATAGCGAACATCAACAATAAACACACTGACGAAAAATTAATGGACATCAATTTAAAATATGCCCATGATTTCGGAAAAAGCCATTTTGATGTACAAGGCATTTATGAGTGGCAACGCCAAACTTATTTTGGTGACTTTGCACAAGCCAGAGGCTTCATAAATGATATTGCTACCTATAACGCTTTACAGGCAGGAACATTTGCCGATGCGCAGCCAGGCGATGTTTCATCGTATAAAAACGACAGGACATTAGTTTCGTTCATAGGGTTGGCTAATTATAATTATAACCACGAATATTATTTAACCGCAAGCATTAGGCGTGATGGTTCATCTGTATTTGGTGCTAATAACAAATTTGCCAATTTCCCGTCAGCAGGCGTGTCATGGAAGATCGATCAGGAAGATTTCATAAAAGATCAAAATGTGATAAGTAGCCTTAAAATACGTGCAGGCTATGGCGAAACAGGTAATCAGCAGGGTATTCAACCTCAAAACTCACTTGCATTAGTAGGTTTAGCAGGTACCACTTATTTTGGCGGTCAGGTAATACCTTACTATGCTGCAACCCAGAATAATAACCCCAACTTAAAATGGGAAACCAAGAAACAGGCAGATGCCGGTTTAGATTTTGGTTTATTTAATGACAGGCTTACCGGTACCGTTGATGTTTATACAGCTAATACCGATAACCTTTTGTTCAACTATGCTGTTCCTGTTGAAGGGCCATTTAATTACCCTACATTCCTTACAAACCTTGGTTCAATCCAAAATCGTGGTATCGAACTTTCATTAAGCTATGCGGTAATCAGAAATGATAAAATGACATTTACGCTTGCAGGTAATGGATCATTAATGCAAAGTAAAGTGTTAAGCCTTGGTGGTGACATAGAGGGTGTTAATGTTCCTACAAATTATGTAGGTACCAATACACCAAATGCATACTTGGTTGTAGGAAAACCAATAGATACCTATCTTATTTTACACCATACTGGTGTAGATGCAACTGGTGCTGAAACTGTTGCCGGTGAAGTAAACGGACAAGTTGACCAAAGCGCGCAAAGTGCAGCCAGGGTTGATGAAGGCCAGGCATTGCCTAAATATGATTATGCTTTTACACCATCATTTTCTTATAAAAACTTTGATGTATCAATGGTTTGGCGAGGTGCTGGCGGTAACAAAATTTACAACTCAGTACGCTCAACATTAAGCCTGTTACAAAATATAGGTAAATCAAATGTGCTTGAAAGTGCAGTTGCCGAAGGAATACATTCATCTTCTTTCGCTTCTGATGAGTGGTTAGAGAGCGGAAACTATTTAAGGTTTCAGAATCTATCATTCGGTTACAGGTTTAACGTAGCTAACAACAAGTACATTAGTTCTTTACGTGTATCGTTAACAGGGCAAAATCTATTAACCATAACCAAGTATACAGGGCTTGATCCTGAAGTTAATACTACAGGCGGTGGTGCACAAGGTCTTGGAAATACAGGATATCAGGACTCATCAGGTAACGATGCCGGGGTTTATCCGCTTACCAGAACATTCTCAGCAGGTTTAGATATTGTATTAAAATAATTAGAGTGATGAAAAAGATATTATTTGGTATTTTAATAGTCGGCCTTGCTGCTCAAAGTTGCACCAAGGTAAATGAAAACGTTTACGACAAATATGCCGCGAATGCGTTTTATGCAACACCTGCCGGCCAGCAGGATGCATTGGCAAGTATATATGGCCAGATTACCGGCACATGGGGTAATAACTATGCAGGGCGTGACAACTGCTGGTATGACCTTAACGAGTTTTCGTCTGATGAGCAGGTGATACCTCACCGTAATACCGGTGATTGGCAGCTTGACTTTGCACAATTATACACCCGTACAGCACAAACAAGCCTTGGTATAACTAACAACACCTGGATTTGGCTGAACCAATGTATACATGCATCAAATCTTGCTGTTAGCCAGCTAACGGCATCAAATGCTACCCCGGCATCAATTGCCGAAGCTAAAGTTGCAAGGGCATGGGCTTATTATTTAATGATTGATGATTTTGGCGATGTGCCTTTTTATACAGACAACAACGTCGACCTATCAAAAATTAAGCAAACACCAAGGGCAACCATTTATAATTTTGTAGTATCTGAACTTAAAGCTAATGTTGATTTGCTTCCTACAACAAGAGGTGGCACTTTCTACAATCGTTTTAACAAATACGCAGGTTATATGGTATTGGCCAAAGTTTACCTAAATGCAGGAGTATATACAGGTACCCCGCAATGGCAGGCTTGCCTTGATGCTTGCGCTCAGGTTGCAGCAGGTGGTTATACTTTACACCCAGCCGCCGCTAATACTGCAAGCTTAAATGGTAATAGCTATTGGGATCTTTTTGGCGATGTATGTCCTAATGACGAAACCATCTTCGCATTATATTTAACCGAGAATATAGTTAGTGGTAACATTTACACTATCAGGAGCTTAAATACACCTACAGGCATAGCGCTGCTTGGTTTTGCCGGTTGGAATGGAACCGTTATCCCTTCAGAGTTTTATGATAAGTTTGACCCTAGTGATATCAGGAGGCAACAATTCCTGGTAGGCCAACAGCCTGATGGTACTGTTTACACCACTGATGTATCGTCGCTTATTTCTCCGGGAGCAGCTCCAAATGAAGGTATACGTGATGTTAAATTCTACCCTGCAGGTATAAAAGACGCCAGCGGTGCATCAAACGATTTTCCGGTGTACAGGTATGCTGACGTTTTATTAATGGAAGCAGAATGTAATGTACGTCTGGGAAATGTACCCGCGGCTGCGCCATTCCTAAACCAGGTGAGAGAACGCGCCGGTTTGGCTGATATAGCAGCCCCGACATTGCAAAATATTTATGATGAAAGAGGATTTGAATTAAACATGGAAGGCCATCGCAGGCAGGATATGATCAGGTTTGGTACTTATCTTACTGCACACGGTTTTGTGCCTCAGGGGCAGCCATATATGGAATTATTCCCTATACCAACGGCACAAATCAATGCCGACCCTTCTTTAGTACAGAATCCTGGTTATACTAATTAATAATCATTATGAAAAAATTAATCAATTTTACATTAATAGCAATAGCCAGTTTGGCTGTTGCTTGCCATAAGGATGCTGCATTAACCAAGCTACAGCCGGTAGCATTTACAGGGCCGCTTACATCAAGCACTACTAGTGTTGATATTTCGCCTGCTGATACTGCTTCAACGGTTATAACATTTAACTGGCCGGCAGTGGTATATCCTTATAAAGCACACGTTACTTACACTTTGCAGGTGGATTTACCCACTGATACTGTTGGTGCCACCCCGTGGTCAAATGCTGTGAATGTTACAGTAGGAAGCGATGTGTTAACAAAAGCATATAAAGGCAGCGATTTTAATGCATTGGCCATACAAGCTGGTATTGGAGCTAATGATACCGGTAAATTAGTTATTAGGGTACAGGCCTATCAGGATCGTAATGCTTATTCAAAAGCTATCACAATTAGCGTGATTACGTACAAAGCTGCAGTTGTAGTACCTCCTTTTAACGCCGGTTATCCTGTATTGTATTTACCTGGCGATTATCAGAGCTGGTTACCAAATGCTATTGTGCCATCAGCATTTGGAACAGCCGCCGCACCAACAGCAGGCGTTTATCCTGCTGCAGCATCAGCTAATATATATGAAGGATATATTTATGAGCCATCTGGAGGCACGTATCAGTTTAAGTTTACAAATGCACCCGATTGGAACCATATTACTTATGGTGATTCTGGTACACCAGGTTTACTTTCAAGTACCGCAACTAATAATTTAACATTACCAGGTGCCGGTTTATATGAAGTATCAGCTAACACTTCTACCCTTGCCTGGACTTATACCTTAACAACATGGGCAATAATTGGTGATGCTACACCAAATGGTTGGAATACTGAAACTGAAATGACCTTTGTTCCGTCAAAAATGGCTTATACCATTAAATTGAATATGCTTAAGGCTGGTTCATTTAAATTTAGAGCTAATAATGCCTGGGTGATTGATTTTGGTATCAACGGTACAACCAACAGAATTCAATATGCTGATAACCCAATATTTGGTTCAAACCCAATAAATAATATGACTGTGCCAGCTGATGGTAGCTATACAATCACATTATATCTTGGTGATCCTAATGATTATTATTATACAGCTGTTTTAAATTAATTTCCAAATAAGGCAGTGCGAGAGCACTGCCTTATTTTAGTTTGCCCATAAATTATGAGTTTAATACTGCATCTATCATGATTGTAAATAAGTTCTGTCGGCCGCTTAATGTGGCCTTTTACAGTCAAAACGATTTTATATACAAGCAATATTATAGCGCCATGCGGGGCCTAACGCAGTTTAAATTCATTTCTAAAACAATTCATGAAATTTATTAAGATCACATTTATGCTTGCGTGTCTTTTGAATATGCCGCGCCTAATGGCGCAGTCTCCTGTTTCAACCCCCGGTAATCTGGAAACAGTTACAATTGGTCAGCAGGATATAGCTTTCAAAAGCACCAACGCTTACGGAAGGATTACAGTTTACTCTCCTTCAATTATTCGCGTACGGTTGGACAAGAATCCAATAGAAGGAAATTTCTCCTATGCTGTTGTTGGCGAACCACAGCAAACAAAAACTACTATTACGCAAACTAACGAGACTATCACACTGATAACTGACTCAGTTAAGGCAATCATCCAAAAGCAACCATTTTCAATTGCTTTTTATACAATAGATGGAGCCCTTATTAATGAAGATGAGCGCGGTTTAACAACCTCATGGGTGGGCACATCAGTAACAACATATAAAAAACTACAGGATGATGAGCATTTTGTAGGACTTGGTGAAAAAACAGGAAACCTTGACCGAAGAGGCAGTGGTTATACCAACTGGAACTCGGATGTATATGGTTATAGTGTTATTCAAGATCCGCTTTATTCAACAATACCATTTTATATTGGCATACATCACAATATAAATTATGGAATATTCTTAGATAATACTTATCAAACCGATTTCAATTTTGGTGCAAGTAATAATCGGTTTTCTTCTTTTGGCGCAAGGGGAGGAGAGATGAATTATTATTTCATATATCACAAACACCTTGCAGATATTATTACATCATACACCTACTTAACGGGCCGCATGCCAATGCCACCGCTATGGTCGTTAGGTTATCAGCAAAACCGCTATAGCTACTATCCGCAGGCTGAAGTGATGCGGATAGCACGGACCCTGCGCGAAAAACGTATACCTGCTGATGGTATTACACTTGATATTCATTACATGGATCAATATCAATTGTTTACCTGGAATCATAGTCGTTTTCCTAACCCGGTATTGATGAATGATACATTAAAAAAGCTTGGCTTTAGAACAACGGTAATAGTTGATCCCGGAATTAAAGTACAAAAAGGAGCACCCGCTTATGAAAGTGGTTTAAAAGAGGACGTATACATAAAATATGCTGATGGAGAACCCTATACTGGTCAGGTTTGGCCGGGCTGGTGCAATTTTGCCGATTTTACCAGTCAGAAAGGTCGTGATTGGTGGCATAAACAGGTTAAGTTTTTTGCAGAATCGGGTGTTAGCGGTATTTGGAACGATATGAATGAAATATCAACCTGGGGCCAAAAAATGCCGGATAATGTAGTTTTTAATTACGATGGTAAAATCACCACTCATTTAGAGGCTCATAATGTATACGGCATGCAAATGGCCCGGTCAAGCTATGAAGGTGCTGTTGAGCAATTTAAAGAACGCCCTTTTATACTTTCCCGGTCAGGTTATGCTGGTTTACAACGCTATACAGCTATCTGGACTGGAGATAACCGCGCCGAGGATGATCACATGCTACAGGGTGTACGTTTATTAAATAGCCTTGGTTTAAGTGGCGTATCATTCACCGCTATGGATATTGGAGGCTTTACCGGTAACCCATCAATTCCTTTGTATACCCGTTGGATTCAATTAGGGGCTTTTATTCCATATTTCAGAAATCACACCAGCCTGAATTCAAAAGCCTCCGAACCATGGACATACGGAGAAGATGTGCTTGATATAGCACGTAATTACATCAGCCTGCGCTACCAATTGATGCCATATTTGTATTCAACGTTTTATGAGTCTACTCAAAATGGATTACCTGTGATGCGTTCACTGGCTATTAATTACACTTTTGATCCTAAAATATTATATCCTGACTATCAAAATCAATATGAATTTGGCGATGCCTTTATGGTAGCGCCATTTGAAAGTGGTAAAGATTATGGCAAGATATATTTCCCTGAAGGCACATGGTATGATTTGTATACCGATTCAGTTCAAAGCGGGATGGAAAATAAAGTGATACAGCTTAATATCAATAAATTACCGGTTTATGTTAAGGGCAGTAGTATTATCCCAATGCAATCACTTGTACAATCAACAGCAATATTGCCAACAGATACACTCGCGATTCATATTTATAATGGCAGCAAAACAAATAGTTTTGTATATTATGAAGACGATGGTATAAGTTTCCAATATAAAAAGGGATCATATTATAAACGTTTAATTACATTTAATCCCGCAGCCCGTAACATCACTCTAAACGAATCAGAGGGTAATTATACGTCTCATTTTAAGTATGTAAAGTTAATACTGCACGGGTTTAACCAGGTCGATAATGTCAATAATGGAAAAGTTCAGTTAAAACTTGAAAATGGGAGCTATGCTTTTTTAAGCGCTGCAGCGAATACTGATCCACAAGGTAGTACATCGGCTACCGAATCTTGTGCTGTAAAATGTGTAGTAATAAAAAATAGTCCAAAGAATATAAATCTTAATTATTAATCCAGGAGGAATTGTGAATATGAATATCCAAAAACTAAAATTGAAAACCTACAGCCCAATATTGTTGCTTATAACAATACTGGCATTTACTGGGTGTAGCAAATCAACGCCATTTGTACCAACACCTACACCACCTTCTACCACCAGTAGCGATCCCGCACAATATGGCACCCCTTATGCGAGTGTCCCTGCAACAAAAGACATCGTAATGTATGAGGTAAATATTAAAACCTTTCCAAACGCTAATTTTGCCGGTGTAGAATCCAGGCTCGACTCTATAAAAGCCTTAGGCGTTAACGTGATATGGCTAATGCCAACTTATCCAATTGGTATACTAAAAGCGAGTGGTTCACCGTATTCTGTTCAAAATTATGAGGGCGTAAACTCTGCTTTTGGCACATTGGCTGATCTGCGCACTTTGGTTGCAAATGCGCACTCGTTAGGGATGGCTGTTATTTTGGATTGGGAAGCTAACGGTACATCATGGGATAATGCATGGATAACCACTAATCCATCGTGGTATATACAGAATGCAAGTGGCACCATTCAGCAGCTTTCAACATATACCGACGTAGCTGCCTTAAACTTCAGTAATCAAAGTATGCGCTTAGCCTTAATTAAGGCGATGAAATATTGGGTATTTACCGCAAATGTTGATGGCTACCGCTGTGATTTTGCTGATAACACACCAAGTGACTTTTGGACACAGGCTTTAGATACCTTAAACAATATAACAACACACAAATTAATTTACCTGGCAGAAGGAACAACCAGCGCCGAAATATCATCAGGCTTTCAGCTTGATTATGCATTTGACTACTATGGTTCAATTAAGTCATTGTTTGCAGGTTCATCAACGCCCAATTCATTATTTGCCACTAATGCTACCGAAATTAGTTCAATACCTGCATCAGGTACTAAATTAAGATATATAACTAACCACGATGATGCCTCTTCTGACGGTAGTACTATTACTGAATACGGCGGTAAACAAGGTGCGTTAGCCGCATTTGCAATAGTATCATACATGGGCGGTGTGCCATTGATATACAGTAGCCAGGAAGTTGGCTATCCAAGCGCGATAAACTTTTTTAACAATGTACCTGTTGATTATACTGCAAACCCTGATATGGTAGCTGCATACAAACAAATATTGGCTTTCAGGGCCGCACACGAGGCAATAAAAACGGGTACTTTAACTCAATATAATGATGCTAACATTGTGGCATTCGAAAAAACATCAGGTACTGATGATGTATTAGTATTAGTAAATACAAAAAACGCTGCTGAAACCTTTAATATACCAGCTGCATTGCAAGGCACAACCTGGGTTAATGGCTACACTGCTGGTAACGTTACATTTTCAACCCAGTACACATTGCAGCCATATAGCTACTTTGCATTTAAAAGATAAATAACTAGTTAATACTTCCACTTCGGGTGGAGGTTTATATAATAAGGTCCCTTCTCGGTTAAGGGGCCTTTTTTGTGTGTTATTTTGGCGTATCTTATCTAACATACGTATTATATTATCTTGGTTTTTCTGCTAAACCGTTAAGCATATTCAGTGAATTATGCATTTTAAAGTACTATTCTAACATCATTTTAGCCAGTTTCTCTTCCATTATATGTAGATAAATCTGCTTTAATGCCCTTTAAACGCAGATTGTGCAAAAAAAAGTAAGCTGGAACAAAGCGTATCATTTTTTTTGAGTTAAATCCTTCAATCAAGCTTTTGGGCTGATTATCAAGCATAAATTGATTTATACCATTGTGATTGAAGCGTTTCAAAACTTTCATAAAGTATTAAAAATCAATGATTTATGAAAAATAATTTTTTTTTTATATTTCAAACTTTCATAAGTTTGATGCAACCAATACAGGATAACCTAAGTAATAAACCTGTGCATTTTTTTATTAATTAACCAAGTATGAACAACCAATTGTACTATTTAACTAGTTACGGCTAGATGCCGGTGTATGTTCTTTTATCTCAACTAAAAGAATAAACCAAAAACACAATCATAAACCAATTATTAATTTATTATTCATGAGAAAAACAATTACAATTTTATTCATTTTCCTGTTATCGGGCATATCAGTTGCCCTTGCTCAAAACATCACTGTGAAAGGAACAGTTGTTGATAAAACAGGAGCTGTGTTGCCTGGTGTTACTGTAACACTAAAAGCAACTACTATTGGTACTCAAACTGACGCGAATGGTCACTTCAGTATTAGCGCACCAGTAAACGGAACATTAAGATTTACATTTGTCGGTTATAATGCAAAAGAAGTTGCTGTAAATAGCCAAATGGTAGTTAACGTTACTTTGCAAGAAAATACAACCGACTTAAATGAGGTTGTAGTAATAGGTTACGGTACACAGAAAAAAGCAACTGTTACAGGTGCAATATCAAGTGTATCTTCCGCCGATTTAAAAGATCAGCAGGTTACACGCCTTGATGATGCTTTGGAAGGCCGCGCCGCGGGTGTTACTGTAACAGCTACATCAGGTGCGCCGGGTGCTGCGCCTAAGGTTACAATTAGGGGTCAAAACTCATTAGGAGATAGCGATCCGTTATATGTAGTTGATGGTCAGATATGGGATAATGGTGGTTATGACTCTATTAACCCTAATGATATTGAATCAATTCAGGTACTAAAAGATGCTTCTGCAGCAATCTATGGTTCACGTGCATCAAATGGTGTTGTTTTAATCACAACAAAAAAAGGTGCTATCGGAACACCAAAAATTACTTACAATTTTTACTATGGTAACCAATCAGTTTCTAAAAAGGTAGGTTTAGCTGATGGAACTCAATATGCTCAGTTAAGAAATGAGTCAACATCTAATGAATATATCAATACGTATGGTTCGCTAACAGCAGGCCCGGGATATGTTGCACCTTTTGCTAATCCATCTCAATATGGTACTGGTACTAACTGGCAAAATCAAATATTTGGTAATGCGCCAATAATGCAACAAAACCTTGCAATAAGTGGTGGTACTGATAAATCTAATTACTTTACATCAGTAGGCTATTTAGATCAAGAAGGTATAGTAACCCCTCAGTATTCTGATTATAAAAGAATGAACTTCAGAGTAAATTCAAGTTCAAAACCTAAAAGCTGGTTAACTTATGGTGAAAACTTTAACTACGCTTATATCAGAAGCACTACTAACTTTAATACGAACAGTGTTTTTGGTGGTCCGTTAAGTGATGCACTTAACCTTGACCCTCTTACACCGGTTGTTGTTACCAATGTAAGTGCACAACCCAATGCTTCAACTTATACTAATCCGAATTATGCGCCTTACATATTCAGAAATGCACAAGGACAGCCTTATGGTATATCAAATTATGTAGCCAATGAAATTGTTAACCCAATTGCAGATGAGCAAAAACAAATTGGTAATTACAATTGGTCACACAATTTACAGGGTGATGCATATTTGCAAATTGAGCCAATAAAAGGGTTGCTAATTAAAACAGACATTGCTGCTAAGCAGGCATTTTATGGTAGCGAATCATTTACTCCGCTTTTCTATGAGAATGCGAACAACCAAAATCTACCACCGGCAACAAATAGCCAATATCGTGTAATGAACCAGAACTTAGAGTGGAACTGGGACAATACTGCAACTTACAGCCGTTCAATTGGTAAACACAATTTCAGTATTTTAGTTGGACAAACTGCTGAAGAAGAAAGTGGAACTCAGGTTGGCGATACTAATTATGGTGAGCCAATTACTACTCAACAACAAGCATCATTTAATTTTGCGTTGCCACAAGCTGATCGCTTTGGATTTGGTAGTGATACTCAACCATCAACGCTTGCCTCATTATTTGGTCGTGTGACTTATGATTACGATGGAAAATATTTGTTACAAGGCATTATCCGTCGTGATGGTTCATCAAAATTTGGTAGCGATAATGTTTATGGTACTTTCCCATCTGTATCAGCAGGTTGGGTTGCTACTAAAGAAGACTGGTTCCCTAAAAATACTTTTGTAGATTATTTGAAACTACGTGCTTCATACGGTATTTTAGGTAACGAGTTAAATCTATCACCATTCCAATATACACCAATTGTAGGTTCAATAGGTACTTATGTATTTGGTCAAACAGGTGGTCAGACATTAGTAACGGGCTATGGTCCAAATTCATTGCCTAACCCTAACTTAAAATGGGAGCAAGATAAAGCTACTGATATAGCTATCGACGCTACCTTATTTCATGACCTTACTGTAACACTGGATTTCTATAACAAAGCGTCTGATCAATTATTACTATCAATTACACCTCCTTCTTTCGCAGGTGTTTCAGGTAATGCTTTCGAAAACGCAGGTGGTATAGACAATAAAGGTGTTGAACTTCAGTTAGGATACAACAAAAAAATTGGTGATTTTAATATCAATTTAAATGGTAATATAGCCTATAACAAAAATAGGGTAACCGATTTAAGTGTACTTCCATATCTTACAGCAGGTGCATGGCAAGGATCACTTACCCCACAAATTCAGCGTTCGGCAGTTGGGGAACCATATAATGAGTATTTTGGTTACAAAACACTTGGTATATTCCAATCACAAGCTCAGGTTAATGCATATAAAGATAAAAATGGTAACTTATTGCAACCTAATGCTAAGCCGGGTGATTATATCTTCCAAAGCCTTACAGATAATGGTCCAATTGGTCCAAGTGACCGTCAGTTCCTTGGTAGCCCGCTACCACCGTGGACTTATGGCTTCAGCTTCGCGGCTAACTACAAACAATTTGATATAAGCGTATTTGGCCAGGGTGTTTGGGGTAACAAAGTACTTCAGGAATATCGTCGCTTAGATCTTGGTACTGCAAACTATCCGCTTACAGCTTTAAATGCGTGGACACCGACTAACACTAATACTAATGTTGCAAGGTTAACTGAGACCGACCCTAACGGTGATTACAAAAACCTTTCGAGTGCATTATTACAGAGCGGTGCTTATCTGCGTATAAAAACAATCCAATTAGGTTATACACTGCCAAAAGATCTGATGACTAAATTAGATATGAGCAGAGTACATGTGTACGTTGCAGGTGATAACCTTTTCACTATTACTAAATACAATGGATTTGATCCGGAAGTATGGGGTGGTAGCAACCAAACAGGTGGTGTAGATCAGGGTGTATACCCAGTTGCCCGCACTGTAAGGGTTGGTGTTGATGTTACTTTGTAATTATTACTTAATTTAAAAATATTCTAATATCATGAAAAAAAGATATATTAAATACACAGCGGTTAGCTTGCTGGGCATGAGTAGTGTATTCGTATCCTGTAAAAAATCATTTCTGCAAGTCACTCCAAAAGGAGAGTTTTCTGAATCAAGCTATTATTCAACTCCTGATCAGGCTTTTGCTGGCCTTGTATCAGCCTATGATCCGTTACTTACAGAAACAGGGGGTAGCGATCAAACCTATACAGACGTACGTGGCCCACTTAATGCAGCATCTGATGATTGCTACGCAGGTGGTGGTAACTCAAGCGATACACCTGATTGGCAGTTATGGAATGATTATCAATTAACTTCAAGCGCAGGTCCTCAAAATGGCTATTGGCCTATTAACTTTTTAGGTGTAAGTCGTGCTAATACAATTTTATCTAAAATTGCGGGTGTACCTGGGTTAAGCGCTGCATTGGCAAGCAGATATACTGCTGAAGCAGAGTTTTTGCGTGCTCACTATTATTTTGATCTGGAAAGATTATTTAAGAATGTACCATTAATTACAGCGCCGCTGGCACCTGCCGATATTTATAACCAGGTACAGGCTAAACCTGCTGATGTGTACACGCAAATTGAAAACGATTTAAAGGCAGCTATTCCAAATTTACCGCAAACTGTGATTACATCAGAAAGCGGCCGTGTTACACAAGGTGCTGCAATTGCACTATTGGGTAAAGTTTATCTGTATGAGCAAAAATATACTTTAGCCGCTCAGGAGTTTGCAATTATAAATGGTACACCAGGTGGTACAACTCCTGGTTTCGGTTATGCTTTGCAAGCTAGCTTCCCGGCTATTTTTAGCCCTACTAATAAATTTAATAGCGAATCAATCTTCGAAATTAACTTTACCGGTGGCCAGGCTTATACCTGGAATAACTGGGATGCGTTTAAAGGAAGTGTTTACTCTGAAATGGTTGGGCCAAGGAATTTTGGCGATGCAGTGTACGCTGGCGGCTGGGGCTTTAACCCGGTAACTCAACAATTACATGATGCATTTACAACTCCTTACTATGGTGGCGGAAAAGATCCAAGATATGGTTACACCATATTAAATATGGATAGCCTTGCTGCACTTGAGCATACAACTTACCAGGCAAGTTACCAGAATACAGGTTTCTTTACGTTAAAGTATGCGCCGTTAACTAAATATCTGTCAACTCAGGGAACAAATATTCTGAATTTCCCTAATGACTATATTGAAATTCGTTTAGCTGACACTTACCTGATGGAAGCTGAAGCTTTAATACAAGGTGGTGGTGATGCATCTCGTGCTGCAGCATTAATTAATGCCGTACGTGCAAGGGTTGGTTTAGCGCCGGTAGCTGCAACAATGGCAAACATTAAAGCTGAACGCCGTTTAGAGCTTGCAACCGAAGGTCATCGTTGGTTTGATTTGGTTAGATGGGGAGATGCTCCGGCTACTCTTGCATTTAAAGGGTTTAAAGCAGGTACAAATGAACTGTTACCTATACCTCTTACAGATCTTGCCGCAACCAAATTGGTTCAAAACCCAGGTTACGCTAAGTAATAATTTATAATTGATTATAAAACTGCCGGTTAATTCCGGCAGTTTTATTTTAGCAAAAGCAATATATGTTGAGATTTAAAATAAAATCGCTATTAGCAGTAGTATTGCTAAGTACTAGCATAGTATCATGCTCAAAAAGTAGTCAAAATAGCGGTAAACCGTATGTTTATACTCCTCCTCCGGCACCAATAGATAGTAACTGGAGCTTTGAAACAACACCGGTATGGGCAGATGAATTTACTAATATCGGGACACCTGATACAACTAAATGGACATATGATTTAGGCGGAGGCGGATGGGGTAATGCCGAATCTGAATTCTATACAGATTCACTGGGCAATGCAAGCGTGGCTAATGGTTTACTAACTATAACAGCTAAAAAACAAAGTTTAGGGGGCGAAGCCTTTACTTCGTCAAGAATGATCTCGAAATTTTCAATGACCTATGGTCGCATTGAAGTAAAAGCAATGCTACCTTCAGGTAGGGGCACATGGCCAGCGATATGGATGCTGCCGGATACCTATGCCTATGGCCCATGGCCGGCTTCAGGAGAGGTTGATATTATGGAAATGGTTGGGTATGATCCAAACAACGTACACTTCAGTGCGCATAATTCAACATATTTTGCAGGTAATGCAAAAACAAGTACAATGAATATTCCCACAGCTTCAACCGCATACCACTTGTATCGCGAAGACTGGACACCATATGCCATCAGAGGATATTATGATAATAACCTTGTATTTACTTACGTAAATCTTGGACAAGGATCGGCTACATGGCCTTATAATCAAAAATTTCACTTATTAATGAACATCGCGGTTGGCGGAAGTTGGGGAGGAGTAGATGGAATTGATACCACAGCTTTTCCAACGTCAATGAAGGTTGACTATGTTCATTTCTTTAACATAATTCATAAAACACAATAAAAGTATCTGTAAGGATATAGTGTACCGGAGAAAACTTATGAAAACGATACGAAATATAAGGTTTACAATATTATTTACAGGCTTAACAGCCTTAATGCTAATAGGCTGCAGTAAAAAAGTGGCAAGCGCAGGTGGCGGCGGTGGTGGCAGTACAGTTGTTACACCTCCTGCTAATTTAAAAACCGACGTCAGTATGTGGCTAACCAACCCTGATGAATCACAACTGCTGATTAAACAAAATGTTAGTATGTTATTTAGCACATATACTAATTCAAATACAACAATTAATGTCGATTCTGCCACAAGCTATCAAACTATTGATGGCTTTGGCTTTGCACTTACAGGTGGCAGCGCTCAGGTAATAAACGCCATGCCTGCTGCACAAAGTAACGCACTTATAAAAGAACTTTTTGCAACGGATAGTACTGGTATTAATATCAGCTATATACGAGTTACGCTTGGTGCTTCAGATATGAGTGCTACACCATTTACTTATGATGATTCGAGTACACCCGATGTTAATTTGCAAAATTTTAGCATTGCAATGGAAACTGATCTGATACCTGTATTAAAAAAGATAATAGCCTTAAATCCTAATATAAAAATATTAGCCTGCCCATGGAGCGCACCTGCATGGATGAAAAGTAACAACAACCTTTCAGGTGGTAGTTTATTACCTCAGTATTATAGCGTATATGCAAATTACTTTGTAAAATACATACAGGCAATGCAAGCTCAAGGTATAACCATAAATGCAGTTACTCCTCAAAATGAGCCATTAAATGCCTACAACAACCCGGCAATGTTAGAAGTGGATACTGCTGAAACAAACTTTATAGGTAATTATTTAGGCCCTGCATTTCAAACAGCTGGTATTACAACAAAAATAATTTGCTATGATCATAACTGTGATCATCCAGAATACCCAATTTATGTTTTAAATGATGCAACTGCGAATAAATATGTTGATGGGTCAGCATTTCACTTGTATGCAGGCGATATATCAGCGCTTACTCCCGTGCATACTGCATTCCCTAATAAAAACATTTATTTTACAGAGCAAGCCACATTTTCAACAGGAACATTTAGCGGCGATTTAAATTGGCACGTAACCAATTTAATTGTTGGCGCAACGCGCAATTGGAGCAGGAATGTTATAGAATGGAATTTAGCTTCTGACCCTAGTTATGGCCCACATACTGTAGGTGGTTGCAGCACATGCCAGGGCGCGGTAACTGTAAGCGGCTCTGCATTTACACGTAATGTTTCTTATTACATTATAGCCCATGCTTCCAAATTTGTTAAAGCAGGTGCGGTAAGAATCGCATCTGATGCCTCAACAGCATTCCCGAATGTTGCCTTTAAAAATCCTGACGGTTCTAAGGTGCTTATTGTATTAAACAATAGTAGTAATGTTGCAAGTTTTAACATACAATACAACTCAAAATTAGTAACCACAACACTTAACGGTGGTGCCGTGGCAACTTATACCTGGAAATAATATACACCCTAATAATGAATTTAAAACTCAAGCTTCTCTTTCTCTTTTGCATAATAGCCCCTTTTTCTGTAAAAGCACAATCCCGGTATAGTGATGCCGAGATTGCCTTTAAATCCGATAGCCTTATAAAACTGATGACTTTACAGGAAAAGGTTAACATGATACACGCAAGTTCTTCTTTTACTTCGGGTGGTGTGCCTCGTTTAGGTATACCTGAGATGGTTACATCTGATGGTCCGCATGGAGTTCGTGTAGAGCATGGCAGAGGTTGGAGTGTTTTACAAAATGTACTCGATTCCGGAACATATTTGCCAACAGGAGTTTGTCTTGCATCAACATGGAATCCAAAACTCGGTTATGCATTTGGGTCAGTACTAGGTAGCGAAGCAAATTTCAGAGGTAAGGATGTGATATTAGGCCCAGGCATTAATATAATGCGTTCACCATTAAATGGCCGCAACTTTGAGTACCAGAGTGAAGACCCGTTTTTGGTTTCAAAAATGGTAGTAGGTTACATTAAAGGTGTGCAGGATCAGGGAATATCAGCCTGCGTAAAACACTTTGCCGGTAATAACCAGGAAACGTTACGTGGTAGCATAGATGTGCAAATGAGTGAGCGTGCACTGCGCGAAATTTATCTGCCGGGCTTCAAAGCAGCAGTTCAGGAAGGCGGCGTAAATACTTTAATGGGTTCATATAATAAATTCAGAGGGCAATGGGCCACTCAAAATAACTACCTTATAAATCAGATCCTGAAAAAGGAATGGGGCTTTAAGGGCTTAGTAATGAGTGATTGGGGCGCTGTTCACAGCACAACCCAAGCTTTATGGAATGGCACTGATCTTGAAATGGGTACCGACCTTAGTTTAGGTGCTCATCCTGATTATGGAAAGTTTTTTATGGGCGATACTGTTGTTACTTTAGTTAAAGAAGGTAAAATACCTGAATATATTATCAATGAAAAAGTAAGGCGCATATTGTATGTTATGTACAAAACCGATATGCTTGGCGGCCAAAAACGCCAGAAAGGCGAATACAATGCCAAGGCGCATCAGCTAACAGCAGAAAAGGTTGCAGAGGAAGGTATAGTATTACTTAAAAATCAGGATAATATATTGCCTTTGGCTGCAAATGTAAAATCAATTGCAGTAATAGGTTATAATGCTGATAGAAAACAAGCTTTTGGCGGCGGTAGTTCACAAGTAAAAGCATTTTATGAAGTAACACCTTTACAGGGCTTAAAAAATATCGTCGGTAAAAAGGTGAAAATTACCTATTGCAAAGGTTACAACATTGTACGTGATGGTGGCCCGGATCAAACCTTAATTCAACAAGCTGTAGAGGCAGCTAAAAAAGCCAACATGGTAATAGTTGTTGGAGGCTGGACACATGGTTACGATTATAATGTTTGGGCCGATAATGCTTATGACGCCGAAGGGACTGATAAACCAAATATGGATATGCCTTTTGGTCAGAATGAGCTGATTAAGGCTGTGATTGCGGCTAACCCAAAAACTGTAGTGGTATTGATGGGTGGTGGTCCAATGGATATAACTCAATGGGTTGGCGATGTTAAAGGCATAATACAAGCATGGTATCCGGGTATGGAGGGTGGCGATGCACTTGCAAAAATCATCTTTGGTCAGGTTAATCCTTCAGGCAAATTACCGGTAAGTTTCCCTAAAAAACTAGCTGATGCTCCTGCAATTAAATTGGGACAATATCCCGGCGATTCAACAACTGTAAATTATTTTGATGATATATATGTTGGCTATCGTTATTACGATACTTTCAATGTCGAACCACAGTTTGCTTTCGGTCATGGTTTATCATACACCACCTTTAAATATAGCAATCTGCAAGTAAGTGCCGCTAATAAACAAGCTACTGTAACCTTCACTTTAAAAAACACCGGTGCTGTTGATGGTGCTGAAGTAGCACAGTTATATGTGAAACAAGAAAAATTAAACTTACCCCGCCCTGATAAAGAATTAAAAGGTTTTGAAAAAGTGTTTTTAAAAGCCGGAGAAGAGAAAACGGTAACTATAACACTTGATCAGGATGCCTTTAAATACTTTAATGATGTAAAAAACGAATGGGAAATGGACCCGGGAGTTTTTGATTTTATTGTTGGTAGCTCATCACGCGATATCAGGCTAAATGGTAAAGCTGAATTGTAAATTTTATTGATTTCAACCCAAATACATATATATAAATGAAAAAGTCTTTAATAATAGCCTTAGTATGTTCGTGCACTACGTTAGTAAATGCACAAACTAATAAAACTAAAGCTCCGCTTCCGGCAAAGGCATATCAAGCAGCTAATAAAACGGTCTCAGTTTATACAACTGCTCAGAATACTGATTATCGTATAACCAAAACAGCCACATTAACATTCAAGCAATTTGGCCAGCCACTTGAAACGGATGTTTGCATTTTTGTTGATCCCTCAAAAACATTCCAGTCCTTTTTGGGGATTGGGGGGGCATTAACTGATGCGTCTGCCGAAACATTTTATAAGCTGCCAAAAGCAAAACAGGACGAAATTTTAAATGCTTATTATAATAAGAAAACCGGTATTGGCTATACTTTAGGTCGTACGAATATTCAAAGTTGTGATTTTTCAAGTGATACTTATAGCTATGTTGCTGATGGCGACAAAACTTTAAAAACATTTAACATTGATCACGACCGTAAATATCGTATTCCGTTTATTAAACAGGTAATTGCAGCAGCAGGTGGTAATTTAACTTTGTTTGCAACTCCATGGAGCCCACCAGCATTCATGAAAACTAATAATGACATGTTGCATGGTGGTAAGCTTAAACCAGAGTATGACCAGGCATGGGCCAATTTTTATATTAAGTTTATTAAAGCTTATGAAAAAGAAGGTATTCCAATATGGGGGCTATCCGTTCAAAACGAACCAATGGCTAATCAAAAATGGGAATCATGCATTTATACTGCCGAAGATGAGCGCGACTTTGTTAAGAACTATTTAGGCCCAACATTACACAAAAATGGCCTAGCTGATAAAAAACTAATTATCTGGGATCATAACAGGGACCTACTGTATCAACGCGCAAGTACTGTTTTAGAAGATCCGGAAGCTGCAAAATATGTTTGGGGTACAGGATTCCACTGGTATATGCATGATGATTTTGAAAATGTGAAGCGTGTACATGAAGCTTTCCCTGATAAGAATTTATTATTTACAGAGGGTTGCAGTGATACTTTTGATGCCAGCAAAATTAATGATTGGAAATACGGCGAATTGTACGGGAAATCAATGGTTAACGATTTTAATAATGGTGTAGTCGGATGGACAGACTGGAATGTTTTGTTAGACGAAAACGGGGGGCCTAATCACGTTGGCAACTTCTGCTTTGCTCCAATACATGCAAATGTTAAAACCGGAGAGTTAACCTATATGGACTCTTACTATTACATTGGTCATTTTTCAAAATTTATAAGGCCGGGAGCTAAGCGTATAATCGCATCATCAAACCGCGATGGATTGATGACAACAGCATTTGTAAATAGCGATAATAAATTGGTAGTAATTGTGTTAAATTTAACTGACGAAAAAGTGCCATATAAACTTTGGATAAAAGGTATGGCCGCCAATACAACCAGTTTGCCACATTCAATAACCACATTAATAGTTCAATAAGCAGTTTTTGCTTAATGATATGCTATTTGTATAACGCTGATGAAAAGTAATCGTAAATTATTTTTAGTAATAATTTTTATTGTTCCGCTTGTTTTTATCTTTTCGCAATGCTTAACAATAAATAAGGATAAACCAGATCCGCGGGGAGATATCTTCGCGGGTTCATCAACCTGTATAAAGTGCCATAAGGATGTTTACGATAATTACCTTCACACTGCACATTTTTCAACTACACGCCTTGCTGACATACATAGCATAGGAGGAAGTTTTAGCCCTCACGATAATACCTTTTACTTTAGTAAAGATTTAAAAGTGGTGATGGAAAAACGTGCTGATGGTTTATACCAGGTTACTTATTCAAATGGCAAGCAAATAAATGCCGAACGTTTTGATATAACGTTTGGCGGTGTAAAAGCCGAAAGTTATTTATATTGGAAAGGCAACCAGATGTATCAATTGCCTATGTCGTATTTCAGATCATTGGGGTGGACTAATAGCCCCGGATTTGATTCAACTTATGCCAATTATAGCAGAATGATTGGCAGGCGATGCTTCGAATGCCATAGCTCGTATATAAAAGATCTGCCAGCAGAAACACAAAGTTTGCATTCCCTGAATGTAGAAAACTTCGATAAAAATTCCCTGATATTAGGTATTGATTGCGAACGTTGTCATGGTCCATCAGCTAACCACGTGAATTATCAAACTGCATTTCCTGAGGAAAAGAAAGCCAAATACATAGCCACGTATGCATCGCTTTCACGCGCGCAAAAAATAAATATGTGCGCGGTTTGCCATTCAGGAAACAAAAACATGATCTTAAAAACAACATTTGTATTTAAGCCGGGTGATGATCTTGCCAACTTTGTTGAAAATCCCCCATATCAAAAACCTGTAGATTCAGCTAAGCTTGATGTGCATGCCAACCAAAGCCAGCTTTTAGCTAGTAGCAAATGTTTCATAAACAGTAATATGGATTGTGCTACCTGCCACAATGTACATCAAAATGAAAGAGGAAACTTAGCCTTATATTCACAAAAGTGTATGAATTGCCATACCACAGCAAATCATAATTTTTGTCCTATGGCGCCAAAATTAGGAGCTGCTATAAAAAATAATTGTATTGATTGCCATATGCCGGCAAGGTCATCAAATATTATTATTGTTGAAACCGAAGGGAAAGGTAAGGAAGTGCCGTATTTAGTTCGTACCCACCATATAGCTGTGTATGCCGATGCCTCTCAGAAAATAATTAATTATCTTAAAAATAATAACAAATTAGTATCTAAATAAAGACGAGTAAAGCTTGAGTCTTAACCTGTTTAGCCATGAAGATCATTAAAAAACAAATCCAAATCTCATTATTTTTAACATTGTTTTTAATTGCACCATTTATTGCAAAAGCACAATCTAATGGTTTCATTTCAACCCGTGGAAAAGAGGTTATTGGCCCCGATAAAAAGCCATTTTTAATGAAAGGTACTAATTTGGGTAATTGGCTTATTCCCGAAGGTTATATGTTCAAGTTTTCTAAAATCAATTCGCCAAAACTAATTAATGAGGCCATTACTGAATTGATAGGACCTGAAGACGCTAAAGCTTTCTGGCAAAAGTATTTAAATAACTATATTACCCGCGCCGATATTCATTATCTAAAATCTACCGGGATGAACTCTATTCGTATCCCATTTAACTATAAGCTTTTTACCAACGAAGATTATTTGGGCGAAAATAACCCCAATCGTGGTTTTGAGTTGCTAGATAGGGTAATAGGTTGGTGCAAGCAGGAAGGTATTTATGTTATTTTAGATATGCATTGCGCGCCTGGCGGCCAAACTGGTGATAACATTGATGATGGTTATGGCTATCCGTTCTTGTTTCAAAGTGCAGCATGCAGACAACAAACCATACAAATATGGACAAGAATAGCCGCTCACTACAAAAACGAAACAGCGGTTCTTGGTTACGATTTGCTAAACGAGCCAATTGCACATTATTTTAAGGCCGATAGCTTAAATCATTACCTGGAACCTTTTTACAAGGAAATTACCAGGGCAATTCGTACGGTTGATAAAAACCATATTATGGTTTTAGGTGGCGCACAATGGGATAGTAACATGCATATGTTTGGCCCACCATTCGACTCGAAGATTATATACACATTCCACAAATATTGGACAAAAACTACTACCATTGATGTAATACAAGAGTATATTGATTTCAGGAATAAATATAATGTTCCGATATATTGTGGCGAAACAGGCGAAAATAAAGATGAGTGGGTACATGATTTCAGGGTAACGCTTGAACAAAATAATATAGGCTGGCATTATTGGCCTTATAAAAAGATGGAAAATGCAGCAGGCATAGTTACTTTTAAAATGCCTGCTAATTATGATAAAGTAGTAGCTTATGCTGAATCACCCCGCGTTAGCTTTGAAGATATACGCAAAGCGGCACCTGCAAATAGGGAAGAGCTAAAGAAAGCTTTATTTGATATGCTTGATAATTGCAAGTTTGAAAACTGCACCCCCAATAAAGGATATATTGAGGCTTTAGGGCTGGTTAGCGGGAAATGACATTTTTAAGTATAAATTAATACTAAAAAAAAGTATACTTGTATTAATCTGCAATGCCAATTATACATTCTTAAAGTACAAGTGCAGCCGAAATAATTTTTACATGTGATTGGGTAATATGGGTAAATATCTACTAAGATTATTATTTGTTAATATTTTATTTTTTCTGTTTGTAGCTGAAAATGCACATGCGCAAAAAATAGTAACATTAAATGATACCATCACCCAGCATTATTTCTCATTCAATGAGATTGAAACGCTTGAGGATAAGAGTGGGAAATTAACGCTTAATCAGATAAGAAACAATCCAGCTGTATCCTCAAAATTTAAGCCCAGCGAGATCTTCAATCCTAAAGTAACTGATTTGAATACCACTTATTGGTATCGTATTAAAATCAACCATGATAAAGCAACCAAAAATAATTGGTTGTTAGAGTTTTTTGATCAAACTACAGATGATATAGAAATATTTTCTCCTAATGCCGATAGCTCTTACTCATCAACCCGCATGGGAAGCAGCCTGCCGTTCTCACAACGGTTATTTCAGCATAAAAATTTCAGCCTTAACATTAATAGCAATTTATATGGTGAGCATACTTACTATATCCGCTTAAAGTCGCACCAGCCAGCAAATGTTATTGTGGTGCTGCGTTCTGTAAGTTGGTTTGTGCATTACGCATTGGATGAATATTTTTTCTTTGGTGTGTTTTACGGCATGCTGCTGGTATTCAGTTTATATAATTTAATGATGTTTTTTGCCATAAGGCAAACCCAGTACCTGTATTACATCATGTACAACCTTAGTATTGGTTTGTACGAAATGTGTGCCGATGGTATAGCCTATCAATATCTATGGCCAAACTCGCCAATCTGGAATCAGTATGCTTACGGCGTAGCGCTGTTTTTTGCCAGCATATTTGGTATGCTGTTTACGCGTAGTTTATTATATGTAAAGGTTAAAGCCCCCAAATTAAACACACTTATATGGTGGGTAATAGGGCTACGTACAGTGTTTTTTGTGCTGTGCTTAACCGTTGATAATAACTGGTTCAACTATCGTATAGTTGAAATTGTTCCATTGCTGTTAGCTTGTTATACAGGATATTATATTTTAAATAAAGGGTACTGGCCGGCGCGCTTTTTTGTTGTGGGATACAGTTTCCTGTTTATAGGCTTTCTTATTAAAATACTGATAGCTTTTGATGTTTCATGGTTGCCATTTGGCCCGATTACGCATTATAGCCTTAGCTTTTGCTTTATAATGGAAATGCTGTTTATTTCGTTTGCGATTGGTGAAAAGGTGCGTATCCTCAAAAAGAAAAAAGATTATGCCCAACGGCGAATCATCAGGCAAATGAAACAAAATGAGGAGTTTAAGGATAACCTTAACCGCCAGTTGGAAGCCCAGGTACGTGAACGGACAAAAGAATTAGTCGAGAAATCAGCGGTAATAGAGGAGCAAAACGAAGAGTTGAAATCCGTTAATATATTATTAAAGGATCAGGCCGAAGAAATCTCAAGAATAAATGTGTTGCTGGAGAACGACAATATTACCTTACATACTAATATTGAAAAAGTAACGCATGATAGGGTAATGTCGGCCCAGGTGGATTTTGAAGAATTCAGCAGAATATATCCCGACAGGGAAACCTGTTTCAAATTTCTATCAGACCTTAAATGGGAAAAAGGTTATAACTGCCGTAAGTGTGGCAATGATCATTACAGTCACGGTCACCTCCCGTATAGCCGGCGATGTTCAAAATGTGGTTACGAAGAGTCGGTTATAGCTTACACTATACTGCAAAATACACGTATCCCCATAAATAAGGCATTCTATATGATATTTTTGATGTACTCAACCAAAGGTAAAATATCATCCCATAAGTTATCAGAAATTGTTGCCATACGCCAAAGTACTTGTTGGGCATATAGTACCCGTATAAAAAAACTTATGGATCACAAAAAGAAAGAGCTTAGCAATGCTGGCAGTAAGGGCTGGAGTATGCTGGTTATCGAAGAACAGTAATCTTATCCCGTCTACTTCATTTAAACCATACAAAAGGTAAAAGTTACCATTTCTTTGGTGTGCATATTATGTAACAAAATTATAATTGGGTTATACATTAAATGTTTTGGCATACTGTAAATTGAGCCATTTTTTTACTGTGGATTACTTGTGTAGTCCATTAATAAGGGGTTTGGCAGATTTTGGCAGGATATTTAGCGGCCTTTTTGGCAGTTTTATGAACATGTCAGTTGTTGTGCCAAAATGGCAAAAATATTTTTGCGACAATAAATTTATAGTATTTATTATTTGGAGAGGAATTTATCATTTAGCAGACCTTTAGATGACACAATTTTTTGTTCATTACATCTCTGCGAAGTGTGCGAAATTTGTTTTGTTTTAATTTTGAAAATTTTTCTTTGAAAATGAGGTTTTGTTGTTCTTTTTTGAAAGAAAATTATTTTTGAGCTATATTTTAGCCTGATTGATAGGAATTTAAACGTCTGTATTCAAAAATATTGATAAAAAGTGCCGAAATGCCCAAAATATCAAGTGAATTTTATTTTTAATTGATTTCAAATATGGACGTTTTCATTCGCCCGGGTTTTATTTTTTTAGTGGCATGTTTTGTGACATATCCTGTACGGAAGATTACGGTCGTTCTTACATTAATCACCCTGAAAAAGGGCCATCAATGCAAGAGTGATCTCTTCTAAAAAAAAGATATTAATCACATTGTTAAAAATTTAAATCCAAAAACCATGCAAGTAGTATTAGAAGTTGCCATCTTGATCGCAGTTATCCTTGTTCCGTTAGTACCTGCTAAAAGCAGCCGCATCGCGAAATAATTAGATCATTAGTAACGATAAGAAATTAAAAGGGGTGCCGATATTCGGCGCCCCTTTTTTATGGACTATGCTATGTTATTGATCAGTGTCGGCTGTTTCCTTTAACTCATCTGCTTTATTACCGCTGCCCAATTTTATTTTAGGTTTATCTTGAGTACCCGTAATAGTTAATGGTATACCTATTATGCCCAATGGAGGCAGGCCTAGTCTAAACTTAATATCCATTTGTTTATCAAAACTAACCTGGCCTTCAAACCTGGCTCTAAAACCAGCCATACGCATTTTTGTACGCTCAATGGTAATTATATTATTGGCGATTTTAGTTTTAAGCTCTACTTTAGATAAGTCGGCGTTATTGGTAATGCTATCCTTACCAGTACTACTCCCAATTTTACTAAACAACTTAAAGCCATGTATTTTTAATTGTTTGGCAGATAATGTACCCCCACCTTTTAATGAAGGATAAACAGGTTGCATATTACTGTTCAACCTGCCGCTTAATTGGTAATCTAATGATACAAGACCCTCCGTGTAAGCTGCTGTTGTTACCATATCATGAAACAGTTTAATACTATTATAAGCCTTCTTTATATCAAAATCAGTAGCAGTTAGGTGATAATTGAAAAACGCTGTCTGAGGGTTTGTGCTGGTATATGTGGCATTCATGGTTACAGGGGTGCCGATTATATTGAACCCTGTATTTTTTAAATTGATACTGCCATTATTAATAGTCATTTGTCCTTTTGCATCTTTAATTACCATACCGTTATATTTAACCTTTTTTACATCGGCAGTAAAATTCAAATTAAGATTATGCGGAACAAGTATAACACCGGAGGTGCCTTTAGATGCCTGTTGTGGAGTGCCCGAATAAGCCATAAAATCGTCGGCATTAAGCATGTTGCTTGTTAGGCTGAAATTGCCATTTAGTACGGCTTGTGAGTTGGTTGCATAGCCAATAACATTCGATAAGTTTCCATTTAAAACCATAACCGATTTACCATACTGTGCTGTAAATGCATCAAAATTCATTTTGTCCTGATCAAAGCTGAAAACGCCATTTTTGATGATGAATGGTTTTGGGAATAGCTCGGATGTAAGCGCAACGTTTTGAACCTTTAGCGTGCCCGAGTTAAATAGTTTATTGTATCTGCCAGCCTGAGCATCGCTTTGTTTTCCTTTTAATGATACGTTAGCAGCAATAGTACCATTTACATTATAACCCTTAATGGCAAATACCTGGTAGATTTTGCCAATATTGATAGTACCGTGCGAGGTGATATTATATTGCAGGTCATTGAAATTATGCAAGTCAGCCTTTAACGTAAATGGTTCGTTTTCAAATACAAATGATATTGGTTTCACCAATACTTTGGTGCCTTTTAAAGTGCCGGTATTGTTTACAATGCTGGTATTAACATCAATACTTTGTATAGGGTGGGGGTAATATTTTGTTTTAATCGAACCATTATGTAAGCTAATGTTAGCCACAGTAACCGGGAATATTTTTTTAGCAGGTAAGTAATGTCCTTTTGTTATAATGTCGGCATTCAGGTCTCCGGTAACATCTGTGCCCGTAATTGGGTAGAACTGTTTAATGTCCGATAAATTAAACTTAATCTTTAACGCCGCATCAATCGGGAAGTTGGCGGTATTGCCAAGCTTAAAGTAGCCTTTTATGTAATTGTTTAAGGCAGTTGCATATATATTATCAATACTTAACGTAATGTGTTTATAATCATTGTCAGGGCAATTGGCACTCATGTTGAAGCTGATGTTATTAACCGATTGAGGCAACGACGCGTACTTTATATACCCGTTGCTAAATGATGAGGTTAGCGTGAATTTAGGGATACTGGTAATAACGGTATCTGTCTTTTTTCTGATGGTGCCTATATGAACAATTCCTGTAGCATATTTACCTTCGGCTAAAAGGTGAAGTGAATACCTGCCTTTTAGGTCGACAGTTTTTATACCGAATGCCTTATTCCATTTTTCAAGATCTATTTCAGTGTTTATTTTAGCATATATATAAGGTTGTTTTAATCCCTTAACTCTTATCACCGAACTAAAACGGTCTTTATCTATATTAAAAAAGATAGAATCAATATTTACATAAAGGCTATCCGGATTTAAATCAGGTACGTTTGCCTCCATATTTAAAAATAAATTACGTACAGGAGAAGGTGTTTTATTATCAGCGATATAACCATTCCTGATACTAAACTTCATACTCAGATTTGGCTTGGTATTGGTTTGTGCGATATATTTTCCTTTAAGAGCAAGTTGTATAACCCCCGTGCCGTTAACGTCGGTTTTTTCGAACATTTTTTGGTAGGAGGCGGGCAAAGCGCTAAAAATATCACTCAGGTCACTTTGGTGCGACTCTATTTCAAAATCCATATCATAACCATCCTTTATAAAGCCGAACTTCCCTGTAAATTTTACAGGTAATTGGTTTATCATCAAATCGTTTTTTTGAAATATAAAGGCGAGTGATTTTGTATTAATTTTAGTTATTAGATCCGCATTTACACTTTTATTAACTACGTATGACTGGCCCCCATAATTAAAATCAAGCGATTTAATACTGGTATGTGTATGTAGGTCGAAAATATCTTTAGTAAGGTCTCCGCTTCCTGTATAATTAAATCCCTGTGCATTAATTTTCATAGGTAACGACAAATCGTTGTAAACCAGTTTACTGTTTTCTATCAGTATCTGATCAATACCTAACGATGCGCTGCTGGTGTCGGCATTAGCGCTGGCATTTGTTTTTGATGCTTTATAAATGTTATAATTTGCTTTGCCGCTACTATCAACCTGTATATTTATTAATGCATTATTAAGGTATATTTTACTAATATTTATCCGGCTTTTAAATATGGATGACAGATCAACACCCAATGAAAGATCATTTGCTGAAACTAATGTGTCGTTTTGAAATGGTGCGCTTCCTTTTACGGTAACATCATATAAAGTAAGGGTAAGGGAGGGGAAGCGTTTAAAAAAGGACAGGCTGGTACTTGAAAATGAAATATGACCATTAATATTGCCATTTGCCCATGTTTTAATTTTATTGGTAATGGTTTGTGGGAAAAGATAAGGCAGCAAAATCATGAGAATTAACAATGCGCCAAACGTTATTCCGCAAATTTTAAGGGTTTTTAATGACCATTTTTTAATGGATGGATTCATACAGATTAGTTAAGAGAATCAGCAATAAAGTAAGGCTCCTGGAAGCCTGGTAAAAATATAAAAATTAATCATGACATGGAAAGCGTCGTTTTTTACAAGAATTGAATAATCTCTATGAAAAAAAATAAAACATAATACTTGTTGATATTGAAAACAATATGGTTAATGTAAAGTTATAGTTACTTAATTATACCTTTTTATTTTTTTCTTATAACACAAATAGCCCATTTATTACTTGTACTTTTATATTGCATTAACACGATCCTTTTTTTTCGACTTGCATAAGTAACAACCAGTACAAATTTCATGGCTAAGCTAAATAGTTCCGATACTTCAGCAGTAGTACCGTTCCCCGTTGTTGGCATTGGTGCCTCTGCAGGCGGATTAGATGCTGTTAAAGTGTTTTTGCAGGGTTTGCCACCCAAATCAGGCATGGCTTATGTATTTATTCAACATTTGAGTCCGGATCATATAAGTATATTACCGGAAATACTTCAAAAATTTGCACCGTTCCCGGTGCAGCAAATCACAGATAATATTCACCTCGATCCGGATAATCTATATATTATACCCAATAATAAGGTAGTTACAGCTACCGATGGTGTACTTAAACTAGCACCATTAGATAAAAAACATACGAAAAGCAAAACTATTGATCTGTTCTTCTCTTCGTTAGGCGTAGTACATCAAAGTTTTGCAGTAGGTATAGTTTTATCCGGTGCGCTTAATGATGGAACGCTTGGTTTGCAGGTGATTAAATCATATGGTGGGTTAACCTTTGCCCAGGATGAAGGCACCGCTGAATTTGACAGTATGCCTAAAAGCGCAATAGATTCAGGAGCTGTGGACTTTGTTTTACCACCTGAAGGAATCGCTGAAAAACTTATCGCTATAAATCATCCTTTTCATGCTAATTACACATCCACTGAAGTAGATCAAACACTACCGCAACAGGATGCTGAAACCTTTAAACAAATATTAACGGTATTACGTGTTCGTCGCGGTGTTGATTTTGCCTACTATAAACAAAGTACACTTAAACGGCGCATAATAAGGCGCATGGCTTTAAGTAAAATAGAAAAGCCAAATGATTATTTAAGTTTTTTGCGCGAGAATAAAAGCGAGCAAGATGCTTTATATAATGATATGCTAATCTCGGTAACCAACTTTTTCCGTGATACACAAAGCTTTGATGTGTTATGTAATACATTGTTTCCCGCGCTTCTCGAGAAAAAAACTATAAATGATCCACTGAGGATCTGGGTTGCAGGTTGTGCTACCGGTGAAGAAGCATATTCAATGGCTATATGTTTGCAGGAGCAATTAGGCGACAGGGCCAGTGTAATGAAGATACAGATCTTCGCTACTGATATATCTGAAACGGCAATAGCTAAAGCACGGACAGGAATTTATAGACAAAGCGAACTGGATGGTATATCTACTTCAAGGTTGCAGCAATTTTTTGTTAAGTTGGATGGAAATTACCAGGTAAGTAAAAGCATACGTGATATGTGTGTATTTGCTCATCATAATTTATTAAAAGACCCTCCGTTCTCCAAGATTGATCTGGTTAGCTGCCGGAATGTGATGATATATCTTGAACCTGTTTTGCAAAAGCGGGCATTAACAACTTTTCACTACTCATTAGTTGAAGATGGATATTTGATGCTTGGTAAATCTGAAAGCATAGGTAACAGCACTGATATTTTTACTGCTTACAATAGCAATGAGAAAATATATGTTCGTAAAGGCCCGCTAGGGCGTTTTATGAGTGTGGCTACTAACGGAAGGGAGCAAACATTTAGGGAGATAGATAGAGGGGCGCAAAGACAAAACGATAACAAAGATGTTTTTAAGGTGGCAGACGAAGCCATGCTTAACAACTTTATGCCACCTTCGGTATTAGTAAACGAAAGTTTTGACATTGTTCAATTCAGAGGTGTAACGGAGACTTGGTTAGCGTCACCAACAGGTAAACCAAGTTTTAACGTTTTAAAGATGGCACGTGAGGGGCTTTCGTTTGAACTGCGGAATATTCTTCATCTTGCTAAAAAGACAGGCCTACCGGCACGGAAATTCGCGATATTTTTCAAATTGAATGGCTTACAGCATTATGTGAATATTTATGCATTTCCCTTAAAAGACACTCTTGAGCCATACTATCTTATTGTTTTTCAAAACGCTTCATCAACAGGAATACAACAAGCCGCTATCGAGCTTAATACCAATCCTGAAAATGTAAACTACAACGAAAGCGAAATCCGCATTGAGCAACTTGAAAAAGAACTAATGCAGGTGCGTGCCGATATGCGCGCGATAACCGAAGAGCAGGAAAGTGCTAACGAAGAGCTACAAAGCGCTAACGAAGAATTACTATCAGGCAGTGAAGAACTGCAAAGCCTCAATGAGGAACTGGAAACTTCTAAAGAAGAATTACAAAGTACCAATGAGGAAATAATGATTGTTAATAAGGAACTGTTGAGTAGGAACGATCAATTAAATAGTTCCCGTTTATATACAGAAGGGATTGTAAATACCATACGCGATCCTTTATTGATATTGGATAAGGATCTGCGTATAAAAAGAGCTACAGGTGGTTTTTACAGTAAATTTAAAACTACTGAAAAAGAAACCGAAAGCATGTACATTTATGAACTGGGTAACAAACAGTGGGATATTCCTAAGCTACGCGATTTATTAGAAAGTATATTACCAACTAATAAAATTACCGAAGATTTTGAGGTGGTGCATGTGTTTCCGGTAATTGGTAAAAAAGATATGTGCCTTAATGCAAGGCAAATTGAAAATATAAACGGTGAGCAGCTTATACTTTTATCAATAGAGGATATTACTGATAAACGCAAAGTAGAAGCAGGACTAGCTGAGGCTGAACGCTTGTTAATTGAAAGTAAAGAAAGGCTAAAGTTTGCAGTTGATTCGGCAGGTTTAGGTACCTGGGATTTTGACCCTCAAAGTAAGGAATTGATATGGGATAAGCGCTGCAGAGAAATTTATGGCGTATCCCCTCATAAGGAGATTGATACTGAGGTGTTTTCTAATGTAATCCATCCCGATGACCGTACAATAGTTCAGGATAAAATATCAGAAGCCCTGGGCGATGTAAAATCAGGTCAGTTTGATGCGGAATATCGTACCATACCAATTAATGGGAAAATACGATGGCTAAAAGGTAAAGGCAGGGCTTATTTTAATGAAAAGGGTGAAGCCATCCGCTTTATAGGGACTTTGCTTGATATTACCTTCCAAAAATTAATAGACGAAGCTACCCGTGAATTGCTTAATAAAAAAGATGAGTTTATAAGTATAGCCAGCCACGAGTTAAAAACACCGGTAACAAGCCTTAAAGCAGCGCTGCAAATTATGGAGCGGGCTTCGCTTAAAGGTGATAGTATTAAAACAGTAGATACCTTTATACAGAAAGCCATTAAACAAGTTGATAAATTGACTGAGTTAATAAAAGATTTGCTTGATGTAACCAAAATTCAATCAGGGAAATTGGTATTAAGGAAAACTGATTTTGTGCTTGATGAACTGCTGAAAGAATGTGTTGAAGAAATACAAAATGACTCCACTAAACACAAAATCACTATCGAAGGTTACCGTAACATGGAAGTGCATGCGGATAGGAACCGTTTGGAGCAGGTAGTAATTAATTTAATTTCAAACGCTATCAAATATTCACCTGATGCTGATAAGGTAGTTGTTTCAATTGAAAAGGTTGATGAAGGTGTTAAAGTATCCGTAAAAGATTTTGGTATAGGCATATCGGCAGACAAGCTGCCAATGATTTTTGATCGTTTTTATCGTGTTGATGAAGATTCGCAGCGATATGCCGGCTTAGGTTTGGGCCTTTATATATCGGCAGAAATAATAAGGCAGCATAATGGCCATATAGATATTGAAAGTACTGTAGGTAAGGGCTCATCCTTTTGGTTTACAATACCCGAATAATAGAAAAGCAGGCGGGGCCTTATGCTACCCTGCTTTTTGAATCATCCTAAAGAAATTAATTCAATAAAAAAGGGTGAACAGTAATGCTCACCCTTTAAATTATATATTGATTTACTATTAGTTATTAGGGTCTGTTGAAGGTAGGCCTACAATTTTGTAAGCTACGTTGTTATTGTTATCTCGTGTTTTCTTGTAGTACACATCATCCGGAGATACAAACAAACGTTGACCGTTCACTGTAACACCCCTTGAATCTACCGGTAATGATTGTACAACATCACCAATCTGCAAATCTGCTGAACCATTTCTTGGCGGAGCAACCTGGTCATCCTGAGGTGGAGCGGATTGATTAGGAGCACTATACCCCTGGTCGTTACCTGCTGGAGGAGCCATGTTGCCCTGGTCGCCACCATCAGTATTTAGCTCTCCGTCTTTACCTGCTATTTCATAAGCCAATGATCCATCGTCTTTAGTAATAGCTACATAGTAAACACCATCTAACTCGTAGTATTGCTGACCATTGATCACAATTGACTGTGCTTTTGGTGGCAATGTGCTTATTTCGGCACCTACAGGTGGCTCAACTACAGTATATTGGTCATCATTATATTCGTAATAGTAGCCATTGCTGTAATAGTACGGCAATCCTCCCCAATAGAATGAGTAATATCCGAATGGAAGAAAACCTACACTAAAACCAAGGCGTGGATAATATAGACTGTTGTAAAAGCCTCCGTGGTAATAAAACCCACCGCGGCCAAAATAACCATGATATCCAAAGCCTGCATAACCACGGCCATAAAATCCTCTGCCTCCATAATAACCACGGCCGGCATAGCCTCTACCTGCATAACCTCTGCCAGCATAGGCACGTCCTGCATAACCCCTGCCACCGTATGTATTTACCGAGTGTCCGGCATAGCTTCTGCCTGCATAACTACCTCTTGATGCTGATGAATATGAACGAACTGCTCCTGCATTTGAACGACTTGCACCGCTGAAATGAGCGCCACCACCACCGCTAAAATGTGCACCGCCGCCACCACCAAAATGACCGCCACCGCCGCCACCAAAGTGACCGCCACCACCACCGCCTCCGCCACCATGGTGTTGAGCGTTAGCTGGAAGAGCAAAAAACAAACATAATAGTCCGCTTATGCTTAAGAAAATCAAATTTTTATATACCCTTTTCATAATCTAAATATTTGTTCAGCGATCGTGCTGATAATTTATAGACGCATTAAAATTTAAAAGGTTTAATACGGTACTAATAATTTAAGTACAAGTATCAAGCCAATATTTAAACATCATTATAACAAATATGTGACTAACATAATTGGTAAATAGTTGTTGTGTTGTTTTAACCGATTAGAATTATGAACGAGACCACATTATATCCTCTTTTTTTTACCCCAATATATCAATACAGGCTATGGGGCGGTAGGAGACTAAGCCATTTATTAACTGAACCCCTACCCGAAGGCCCTGTTGGTGAGGCCTGGATATTAAGTGATCGGGATGATCATGCGAGTGTTGTAAACGCTGGGTTATATCAAGGATATACGTTAACCCAATTATTTGAGCAATACCCCGAAAGTATAATGGGCAGATTAGCCGGACAGTTTGACCGTTTTCCTTTGCTGCTGAAATTTTTGGATGCACAAGAGGTGCTATCTGTACAAGTTCATCCATCTGATGATCAAAAGGAATACATTCCAAAGGGAGATACAGGTAAAACAGAAGCCTGGTTTGTAATAGAATCCGGGCCTAAAGCAAAAATTTATGCAGGGTTAACACCTGACACCACCGAGCATGACTTGCGCAAGGGCCTGGCAGACCACAAAGTGGCAGATTACATACATAGCTTTGTTCCTAAACCTGGTGATGGTGTATTTATCCATTCCGGCACCGTGCATACCTTAGCCGATGTGGTGGTCTTTGAAGTGCAGGAAAATAGCGATACCACATACCGCCTTTATGATTGGGATAGAACCGATGCTAAAACCGGCAAACCACGCGAATTGCAAATTGATAAAGCATTGGCCTGTATCGATTTTAATTTAACCAATATTGATCCTGTTAAACCTAAAAACATTACTGATGGTAAAGTAACCCGTGAGGAATATTTTAATAACGAGCATTTTATTATGTGGCGGATAAATACTATCGATCAATTTAGTGTAGGTGTTGAAGATGAACCCCGGATACTCGTTTGTACCGAAGGCAATGGCGAACTGGATTTCGGCGGAACAAAATATCTCCTAAAAAAGGGAGATGTTGTTTTGCTCCCGGCAGAAATCGGAGTGGTTAATTGTATCCCGCAGGAAAAAATAAACCTGTTAGAAATAGCCATACCAGATACCAATAAATAGAATTGCTTATCCTTTAATGGATATAAATCATATGAAAAAATTAATAATATTTGATCTCGACGGTACGCTTGCCCAAAGCAAGGCATCATTAGATGAGGAAATGGCCACACTTTTTAGCAGACTAATTGATACTGTTAAAGTTGCCATTATATCTGGCGGCGACTGGCCGCAGTTTGAGAAACAGGTGCTCTCGCATCTAACTAAAGAAAAACACCTCAAAAATTTATCAATACTGCCAACTTGCGGTACTAAATTCTATAGCTATAAACATGGCTGGAAGCTGCTTTACGCCGAAAACTTTACTGCCGGTGAAAAAACGCAAATCACAACAGCGCTTAACGAGGCCATAAAACAATCAAAAACAACTGTTACCAAAACATGGGGTGAACAAATTGAAGACAGGGGTAGCCAGATCACTTTTTCGGCGTTGGGCCAAAATGCACCATTGGATCAGAAAAAAGGGTGGGACCCTAAATTTTTAAAACGCAAAAAGATAAAAGCCATCCTGGATAAAACGCTTTCAAATTTCTCGGTACAAATGGGAGGCGCTACTTCTATCGATATTACAGAACCGGGAATTGATAAGGCTTATGGCATCCGCAAATTAAAATCCGTATTAGATATTAAAATAAGCGAGATGCTTTTTATAGGCGATGCTTTGTTTGATGGTGGTAATGATCACCCGGCACGCACAACTGGTGCCGATTGTATTCAGGTGCGGGATCCTGATGAAACCAAGCGGGTTATTGAAGCTATTATAGCGTGCCTGGGCGGTAAACCGGTAAAATTAAAACCAAAAAAGAAGATAGAAAATGGGTGAGTTTAAGCTACAGCGTTTAGGTATAATTATGAAGCCTGAAGATGGCGATGCGATGGAAATAGAAGGAGTGCTCAACCCTGCTGCAATTCGCGGCAAGGATGGCCATCTTTATCTGTTTCCACGTATGGTGGCTAAAGGGAATTTTTCGCGTATAGGTATTGCAAGGGTAATATTTAATGATGCCGGCGACCCCGTTGATGTTGAGCGTTTAGGTATCGCATTGCAACCCGAAGCAGACTATGAGTTAAGGCCGGGTGGTGGAGGTTGTGAAGACCCGCGTATAACGTTTGTTGAGCCGCTCAATCATTATGTGATGAATTATGTGGCTTTTGGAGCGAATGGCCCACGCATAGCCATTGCCCGTTCAAATGATCTGATTAACTGGGAAAGGATTGGGTTGGCAAGGTTTACACCCTATGAAAAAATAAAGTTTGAAGGCGTTGATGATAAAGACTCATGCACTTTTCCATTACTTATAAAAAACCCCAACAATCATGATGAAATGGGGCTTTTGCACCGGCCGATATTCCCAGGCACCAGCCCCGAAGAGATCAAAGCAAAACATGGTCATCATGAAACTGATCGGGAGTGTGAAAGCATTTGGGTTTCCTATTTCAGGTTTGATACCGCTACACACCTACCTGTGAAAGGGGCAAGCTTTACCTCACACAAACGCCTGGCTGCGCCCGAGGCTTATTGGGAGAAATTAAAAATAGGTTGTGGAACGCCACCTATTATGACTGATTTGGGGTGGATGATACTTTATCATGGTGTAAGTGAAATACCCGTACCAAACAGCGAGAAAACACAATTATGTTATTCAGCCGGAATAATGATATTAGATAGGGAGCAGCCCACAAACATACTATACCGATCGGCTGAACCAATAATGAAGCCCGAACTACCTGAAGAACGGGTTGGTTTAATTGCTGATGTTGTTTTCCCTACCGGGATAGACAGGCGTAATGATATAGGTATGCCCAACAGGTTTGACGTTTATTACGGAATGGCTGATGACCGGATAGGCGTAGCCCGTTTAGATATCCCGAATGAATTACCCGGTTAAAATAAAGAATATTTAGCTAGCCTAAAACAGGTATAAGTGATAATAGGCGAAGCCAAAATATCAATAGAATAATGTATATGCTGTATTAATAAAAGACAGGCAACAGTGATGATGGCCCCGAGGGCTATCATCTTGTCTGATTTTTTATCAAGGCATAAAAATATTAGCGTAAGGGTTGCTATATGGCCCGAAAAGAACAGATCTTTAGTAATACTAGCTTCGCCATAAAAAACACCCGTAAGCGGATCTGCCAGCGGTATCAAACCGATAGGAGGGTTTAGTGCCACAAAGCTAATGGTTGCCATACGAACAAGGCATACTACAATCAGCGCCCAAACATATATTATATAAATTCTCGGCTTATACAATGCTCTGTACAAAATCAGCAAACCCATACCCCAAATAACGATGAATATAGCTACGGAAACGTTATGAGGTGGGATGGCAGCTAATACCCAATCGTGTAATACAACCCCATTACGTTGTTCAATTTTGTTGAAAAATTGGGGCATCAGCGCCAGGATGATAAATATCAGCACTGAACCAATAATCAATTTAGCCCTATCAGATGTATTACTGATGGTTTCTTTCCAACTCTCTTTTATTGACAAACTTATATTTTGGGACACAGTTTAGACATTAGCGCGTGCAAAATTAATATTTACCGGCAATATTTAATTAATGTTAAACGAATATAAAATAATCAAAAAGTAAAAAAAGCATAAATTAAATGCATCATAGTTGCATTTGTGATTATATTTGTAGCATGGAATTTACCAAACTAACTGCTAAATTGGATAACATAGGGATGACTGCTTCAACATTATGCGCTATTCATTGCGCTCTTGTACCTATTTTTATAACTGTTTTGCCATTAATTGGCCTTGGCTTTTTAGCAAACCCATGGTTTGAGTGGGGGATGATAATATTAGCTTTTATAATTGGTGTATCATCTATCAGTTCTTCGTATTTTCGCATGCATAGGCGTTTGGTTCCGTTGTTATTATTAAGTATAGGTTTTATAATAATTATACTTGGCCATCTTTTTATTACCGGTTGGCTTGAAGGTATTATTGTACCTTTGGGTGGGTTTACTATAGCAACGGCACATTTTATAAATTATAGGTATGTGGGTGCCTGTAAAGTTTGTAACCATGAGTCACATTGAGCTCCATATTAAATGACAGAAATAACCAATAATAGATTTGAGCATTTGCTTGATTTGCATCATTTAAAAAAAACCGGTCCAAGATTAAAAGTTTTGGCCATGATGTCTGCTAAAAATACAGCAACATCACAACCCGATTTGGAAGGTTTAATGGAAGATGTGGACCGTGTTACGCTCTATCGTATATTAAATGTATTCGAAGAAAAAGGTATTATTCATAAAATATTTGATTTAAACGGAACAGCCAACTACGCCATTTGTACCTCTAACTGTCAGGAACATCTTCATCACGACGAACATTTGCATTTTAATTGTATCGTTTGTAATAAGGTATATTGTTTAAATGACTTAAGTTTGCCGGCGTTCAACTTGCCACCCGGTTTTAAGGCTGATGGGTTCACACTTTACGCATCGGGCACGTGCCCGCAATGCAACAGAAAATAATTAAAATAAATAATACAATCAAACTAGGCTTAATCTGCTTTGGTGATAGTGAGGTTGATAGGTGAGTGGATAGAAACGATATATAATTAATGAGAAAATATTTAATAAGAATAATTACAATTACTGGGATAGCGATACTGTTTTTTACAACCTATACTGCAATTGTATCCTTTACACTTCCACAACAAGACACCACGTCTGCTAAACCATTCAAAGTAAGAACTATTGTTATAGATGCCGGTCACGGAGGCAAAGATCCCGGGGCCCATGGCTCTTACTCGCTAGAAAAAACTGTAGCTTTGGATATTGCCTTGAAACTTCGTGATGCTATACATGAGAATTATCCGGGAATAAAAGTTATTATGACACGCTCTGATAACACTTTTATTCCGCTAAATCACCGGTCTGAGATAGCCAATGATAATAATGCCAACCTGTTTATTTCAATACACTGTAATTCATCGCCAGAGGGTACTGCAAGTATCGCCCATAAACAAAAAGGGGTAATGGTATTGGTATATAGTTACAAGCGAAAGGGTGAACAATTAGAGGCTGTACGTGAAAACTCATCCATCTACCAGGAAAAAAATTATAAAGAAACTTATGAGAGCTATGATGAAACCGACCCGGTGAATCAGATTGTTTTAAATACCTACATGCAAAAATACCGCAAACAAAGCATTTTGTTTGGCGACTTGCTAATGGATCAGTTTAAGGCAACTGGCGATAGGGTTACTTTAGGCGTTAAAGAGCAAAGTGTGCTGGTATTAGCCCATAGCGGTATGCCAAATGTGTTGATAGAAACCGGTTTTATCAATAATCCGGAAGAGGAAGATTACCTTAATTCAGCAAGCGGGCAAGGCGAAATTGTTAGCTCGATTGTTAAAGCGATAGGGGAGTATAAAAATCAAGTAGACAGCAAATAGCTATAAATTAAAGGCCAATTGTTTTGCCCTGCCGATAACTGTATTTACCTCGCCAATGTGATAAACAGCCGTTTCTTCATATCTCGATGCTACTACAACTTCGGTACCGTTAGCGTTGCTGCTAAAAAGTTGATATACCAATTCGGGTGAGTTATTGTTTTTGGATAGATGGGCAAGTAATAAATGGGTCATAAACTCAGGCTTATGATTTATGAAAAGCTCCAATGCCTGTTTGTTTGAAAGGTGACCATGACCGCCACGGATCCTTCGTTTTAAATGATAAGGGTAACCACCGTTATCCAGCATCTCATCATCGTAATTTGCCTCTAAAAATGCCGCGTGGCATTTGCTGAAATGTGTGATTAAATTTTCACAAGCTACGCCAATATCAGTAAATACACCCACCGTAATATCCTTACATGTAACAATAAAGCTATGAGGCTCAATAGCATCATGAAATTTAGAGAATGCTGTAATAGTTAACCCGCCGATAGTAACCGGATTATTGGCTATAAAATGAACTATTTGATAGTCTTCCGGAATAATGCGAAGATGTTTTAATGTTCCGGGAGTTATGTAAACTGGGATATTATGTTTTTTTGCCAGCACAGGCACACCGCTGATATGATCGCTATGTTCGTGAGAAATAAATATGGCCTTTACTTTTTGGATGGATAAACCCAGCCTGAGCATGCGTTTTTCTGTTTCGCGACATGAAATTCCGGCATCAATCAATACGGCTTCGTGCTCATTACCAACGTAATAGCAGTTTCCGTTACTCCCCGAATTTAATGATGTAATAAATAGCGACATTTCCACCACAAAAATACTCGCTTTTTAATCAAAAAACTTAAAATTTCAATACAAAATGGATGATTATATTTGGCCCATGGATTCACCAAAAACTTTACCTGTACTTGATGCCCCTGAGCTACGTGTGCTCGGCGTACTAATGGAAAAAAGCAAAACCACACCGGATTATTATCCCATGACCGTTAATAGTTTGATAGCAGCCTGTAATCAAAAAACCAGTCGTAAACCGGTTGTGAATTATGATGAGGAGACAGTAGTGTTAGCTTTAAATACCCTGAAAAAGCGAGGATTGGTTTCAACAGCAACCGGCGGTTCAGATCGCTCAGTTAAATACAAGCACAATTTCGGAATTGTATTCCCGGTTGTCCCGTCAGAGGTAGCTATAATTTGTCTGCTGATCCTGCGCGGCCCGCAAACCCCGGGCGAGTTGAATACTAATTCCGGCCGTTTATACGAGTTTGAGTCTATTGAAGATGTGCAGGAAACCCTGGAGAAACTATCTGAAGGTGATACACCCTTTGTAGTTCAACTCCCTAGACGCCCAGGTCAAAAAGAAGTACGTTATGCGCATTTGTTAGCAGGTACGCCGGATTTAACAGAAGAAGCAAACGACGAGCAGCCTGTTAGATCATCAGGTGAATTAGAAGCAAGGGTTAGCAAATTAGAACAAGAATTAGCTGCGTTAAGAGAAGCCTTCGATAATTTAATGAAGGAATTATCCTGATTAAGAAATTAAACTTGTTCGGTTTCTATTTTGGCAGTTACATGTTTAATTCTTTTTTCCATTTGTAGCCGTGAATTATTGTTACCAATTCGAGAACATGTACTGATTGCATCATTGATAAGTTTAGTTTCTTCACTTTTATTGTTTGTGTTTTTTTCAGCTGCAGCCCACATTAAATATGTGTCAGTAGTTAATATTCTTGTAGGGTCGTTATCGGGTAAATCAATTAACAAGGCTTCTTTATATTTACTTCTGCCTACTTCAATTTTACCTTGTCTAAAAAGAAATAATGCATAACCTCTTAAATTCATATGCTTAATCGGTCCTGATTCTGATTTATCAATAGTTTTTTTCCAATAAAATTCAGCTTTTTGTGCGTCTCCAATATTGGCGTATGCTCCAGCCATAATATTACAATCTATTTCTGTAACTATCTTATCATATTTTAATATTAGAAAATCGGCATGGGCAACTAAAATTCTACGTTGAGAATTATAAATTCTTCTCATTTCAACAACCTCTACTTCCTCTGATCCCCCCTCTTTCCTTAACTTCGAGTTTTCAAAATTAATTTTAGTGACAGACTCTAATGTATCACTTAGATTCTTTCTAATAGACCTTTGATTTTCTTTAGCTTTTTGAAAGAAATTTGAAAAAATTGATACTATTAAAGCTATAACGCTTATAATAATAGTGTAATAATCTTTAGGTTGCATGAGTAAGATATAGCTATTGTTAATAGCTATAAATATAAAAAAAAATTAAGCGGACGGCGCTGCGAATATAAAGTGGGTAACCAATTTATCTAATATCACCAGGGAAGCTATAATAAGCGCTATACCTGCAACTTCATTAAGGCGGTGGATCATTTTAACGGAGATTCGTGCGCGTAATTTATCAGCATAAAAAGCTTTAGTGGTATCCATGCCAAATTGCACAATCAGGATAGTTAAAAACATGATGCCAATATCTAAGGAACGGTGATGAGAACCAACCCTAAATAGGGTACTTGCAGCAGTTATAACTGTAACCCAGTGAAATAATAGGCTTGGATTGAATATGCACATGGCAAATCCTTTTAAAAAATAACCAGCCCGGTTAATACTTGATGGTACAGAAGTTTTATAGGTGATCTCGGCTTTTTTAAAGAAGTAATATACCCCAACCGTGAACAAAATAGCACTGCCAATTACCCCGGCAATAATTTTTTGTTGTTCAGATATATTAATATACTGCGACCCGAATAGCAGGCCGCCAACAAACACAACGTCGCTGCATACCACACCCAATGCCAATGCAACACCGGCATGAAAGCCATTAGCAATACTAGTTTTAATTAAAGCGAAAAAAACAGGGCCTGTAAGGAAGGTCAGCACTAATCCAAACCCCAGTCCCGAAATAACAGCTTCTATCATTAATTATAAGCTCAGTTGAACAATGCGAATATGCAATTTTTATCTCTTAAAAAAAGAAACTTAATGTTTCGACACCATTAATTAAAAAAACACTGCTGTAATTCTAAAAAATCATTTATGTTAGTAGTTTAAATCAATTACTGTACAACCTAATTAAATAATGGAACAAAACAAACAAAAAAGCTACGGCTCGGCGTTATATACGCTTATAACCGTATTTTTCTTTTGGGGCTTTTTAGCTGCCTCTAATGGGGTTTTTATACCTTTCTGCAAATCACACTTTAACTTATCGCAATTTCAATCGCAATTAATTGACTTCACCTTTTATGGCGGGTATTTTATCGGATCGTTGATATTGTACTTTGCATCACAAGCCAGCAAGGTGGATATATTGAATAAATTAGGCTATAAAAATGGTATTATTCTTGGTCTTGTAATATCTGCTGCAGGAGCGTTAGGTATGGTGCCTGCTGTTGCATCAGGTTCATTCGGTTTGATTTTAACAGTATTCTTTATAATCGCTATCGGGTTTTCATTGCAGCAAACCGCGGCAAATCCTTTTGTGGTTGCGCTTGGGCCACCCGAAACAGGCTCAAATCGCTTAAATTTTGCAGGTAGTATAAACAATATTGGCGCTTTGTTAGGGCCTGTGGTTGTTGGTTTAGTACTATTTGGTTCAGCCTCAGCTAAAATAGCAGAGGCCGATGTGAAAATCTCATCAATAGATAATCTGTATTATATACTTGCAGGTTTGTTTATAGCTGTTGCTATATTCTTCTGGGTTTCAAATCTGCCAAAGGTTACCAGCGACGAAGAACTTGAGTCAAGTAAAAAAGCAAATACACCGCTGTTTATCATATTTATTGCGTTTTTATTGATTCTTGCTGCTGATCCTATTAGCCTTAAAACATCAATACCTAGCCAATATTTTGTTTATGCTTCGCTTGCCATTATTATATTAACCCTGGTGGGTACCATATTTGCCGCTAAAAAAAGCACCCATGGTTGGGGTGCTATGCAATACCCTCAATTAATTTTAGGGATGATAGCTATATTTACTTATGTAGGTACTGAGGTAACTATTCAAAGTAATATGGGGGCATTGTTAAAAACCCCTGCATTTGGGTCATTCAATGAATCAGAAATTGCACCTTTCATCTCATTGTATTGGGGTAGCTTAATGATCGGTCGTTTTGCCGGTTCGATAGGCGCATTTAATCTGGCAAAAACAACAAAAAATATCCTGTATGTTTTAGTGCCGTTTATTGCATTTGCACTTGTTTTGGCAGTAAATAAATTCTTTGCAGGCGTTGATGTAAGCAATCTGTATGTTTATGCTGTTTGTGTGGGTATATTGGTTGTAGCTTTCTTTATAGGCAATCAAAAACCTGTACGTACTTTATCTACATTAGGTATCCTCGGTGTTATTTTTATACTGGTGGGCTTATTTACAACTGGCAGGGTTGCTACATTCGCTTTTATTAGCGGTGGTTTATGCTGTTCAATTATGTGGCCTTCAATATTCTCCTTAGCTATAACCGGCTTGGGTAAATACACCAGTCAAGGTTCCGCATTTTTAATTATGATGATATTAGGCGGTTCTATTATTCCACCATTACAAGGTAAAATTGCCGATGGTAGTAATAATTTGATACAGGGTATGAGTGGTATTCACTTTTCATACATAGTTCCCGCATGTGGTTTTGCATATCTTATTTATTTCGCCTGGAAAGTTAGTCGCGAATTGCGCAGCCAGGGTATCGATTTAGATCATGTGGAAGCCAAAGGCGGACATTAATATTTTTTAATCATTGATTATTCATTGAGTCATTAGGTCATTCTGTATATTACAGGTGATTTAGTGGCTCAATGACGTTAATGACCAAATGACATTCAAAGATGAAACCGAGTTTCAATCATATATTCATGAATCTGGCAACAGATTTGGCGTTGCGATCACACTGTATTAAAGCGCACGTAGGCGCAGTTTTAACCAGGGATACCCGTATTATTTCCATCGGATATAATGGCCCCCCGGCGGCTACGCATAACTGTGATGAGGAGTGGCCCGAAACAGGTTGCCCACGAGATTCAAAAGGTAGTTGTTCATTGGCATTGCACGCGGAAGAAAATGCGATTCTGTATGCTGTTAAAAATGGCGCCAAATTAGAAGGTTCAGTTTTGTACACCACCTTATCGCCTTGTATTGCTTGCGCCAGGTTGATTTATTCTGCGGGCATAAAACATGTTTACTACAAACACTCTTATGCAGAGTATAAAGGTTTGCCAAGTGACGAAGGAGTAGACTTTTTGAATAAATTCGGCGTAGTTACCGAGAAGTTTGTTGATTAGTTTACTGAAGTGTGATTACTATATATTAGTTATCAAGGGGTGAATCCTATCCAGCGCGAAATCTAGCTGTTGCTGTGGCGTTAAGTTTGTATTGTCTAATATTATAGCATCATCAGCCCTAACCAATGGACTTTCTTTCCTGGTGGTATCCTGATAATCTCTGTTGGCAATGTTTTTAAAGACTTCTTCCAATGTGATATTTGGATTTTTGCCGATCATTTCCTTATAACGTCTTTCTGCACGCACTTTTGGGTCTGCAGTCATAAATATTTTAATATCAGCATGCGGGAAAACAGCTGTGCCTATATCACGGCCATCCATCACTATGTTTTTTGATTTACCCATGCGTTGCTGCTGTTTTACCATTTCTACACGTACGTTGTGTATGGCTGATACCGCGCTCACATTATCGGAAACAGGCATTTGCCTTATTTCTTCAGAAACCTCCTCGTCATTAAGGGTAATGTGCGTTTCGTAATCGCGTGAGTGAAAGTTTAGGTGAATATTTTTAAGCGCTTCATCAACCTGTGAAATATCACTCTGGTCGACATTATTACGTAAAAAATACAGGGTAACTGCACGGTACATAGCACCGCTGTCAACATAAATAAAATGAAGTTTTTTAGCTAATGCCTTAGCTAAGGTACTTTTACCGCACGAAGAATAGCCATCAATGGCAACTACAATATTCTGGGTCATGAAGCAACTAAAATAATAAAATTAGTTGATTGGTTAATTATTGATAAGACGACAAAGTTATATTTGCGGGTCAGCCAATCCCCTGCATCCAATGAACATTAATAGAGATATATTACAAAAAGAAGTTTTCTACAAAACTTCGCGAAGCGGAGGCAAGGGCGGGCAAAATGTAAACAAGGTTTCTACTAAAGTTGAGCTGTTATTTTCGGTAAATGATTCAGTGCTTTTTAATGATGAAGAAAAGCTGTTGCTGAACGATAAACTACAATCCCGTTTTAATAAAGATGGCTTAATACAGGTTATTTGTGATGAGGAGCGTAGCCAATACATGAACAAACAAAAGGCTTTAGAACGGTTGGTAGGGTTACTCACTATATCACTTCACAAGCCTAAAATCAGGAAGAAAAAAGGAATAAGCAAGGCCTACAACGCAAAACGGTTGGAAATTAAAAAAATCAATTCGGCCAAAAAAGAAAGCCGAAGAGCCAGGTTTGATTAATAAGTAGCTTATTTAAATCGATATAAGCCTGTGATAGCGCCCCATTGATGAGATTGTATCATTTCCTTATCATCCTTTGTATGATATATAGCTGCAACATCAAATACAAAGCGCATTGTGCTAAAAGCCACTCCCAATTGATTGCTTAGAATAAAGGGTTCTTTGTCGGATGTTACTTCTATGCTGTTAGGGCTTTTGGTGGTAAATAATCCACCTTGTATTGTTGCATCATAAGCCACATAATTTATCTGTGGTTTATAGTAAAAGAATAATTCGTGTTGATGTAAAGACGCTTTCCTGGTTTTTTTGATGGCACTACTCTGTGTGCTAACAGAATTAAATAATTGGTTAAAAAGTCCAAATCTAAATAGTGGCCCCAAACCAGCGCCGCTAAAACCATTACCTAAATTTCCGTAGCTGGTTAAGGAAACATCAACTCCTGTTGTTCTGGCCAGCAGTCTGTTATACTCAACTGATAAATTTAAAACCGCATTATTATCTATTTGATACTGCCAACCTGATGGCGGATAAAATCCAAAGGTTTTATGCACCCAGGTTTGTACTTGTTTGCCGTAAGCATTTGGGCCAATCATGCCAATCTGCGCGCTTAATTTTAGGTTGCTTTCATCGCTATAAAGAAAGTTTAAGGTAGAACCGACATAAAGATACGCTGCAAAAGGGCGGTCAATATAACCTGGATCAGCGGGGCCTCCACGGGTTAAAGAAATTGACCCGGACTGAGGATTGAATATTTTTTGCCCTGCCTCAAACCCAAGTACTTTATTTTGGAGCTTGGAACTGCTATCTACAGCTAAAGCATGCCTGAAATAGATGAAAATACCATCGGTATAATACCTGTCTGACCCTCGCAATAAATAAGAATCGTTATCGGTCTCTACGCCAATTTCGTTGCTGTGGCTTTGCGCGAACAATTGAATGCTGCTAAATAGAAAAGCTGTTAAAATGAGTAACTTTAGTTTCATCCAGGGCGAATTAATTGGCTAAATTAACAAAACCACTGAACAGAAAGCGGTTTTAGTATTAATTTGACAATTAATATTAAAAAGTATACCCCACGCTGAAACCGCCGGCGTATATTATTTCATCGTTAGAGAATATTGGTACAAAGCCCAAGCGAAAATTTAGGCTTTTTTCGGGTTCATAGCGTACACCGATAGTCGCGGTACCTATAAATCCGGTGATCCTGTCAAATATGAATGTTTTACCCGTGTTATCGCCCGTAGTATTTAAAAAAGTAGTACCTCCGCCAAATTCAAAATACTTACCGTTTGAACCAATCAAGTAGTTTACTTGTAATGGTATGGTAAATACAGTATTACCACCGTCGCCAAAATAGCCCATGCCTACACGATAACCCCATCCTTCTTTTCCTCCCGAAAAACGTTGGTCGTAATTTAATGATATGGCAAGCCCCGGACCGCCTAATTCAAGAAATAAAATTCTATTGCTGGTATGCTTTGGGGTAGCTATGAGTACGGTATCCGTTTTCGTAATAAAAATTGTATCGTGTTTTGTTTTAATGTTTGTTGCTGATAAAGTGGTATCGATGGCTTTTAAACCAGATGATGTTGCTGTTGTTTTTTGTACAGAAGGAGGATTAGTGAGATTTGCTTTCGTAACAACATGTTTTTTCACTACTGGATTCATATAATCCGGAGTGCCCGACCTTTCGGAAGTTGTTGGCGCTAATGGTGTATATGATGACGATGTTCCCGTACTTGAATTGGAAGATGATGATTGGTTATTTGATGCCTGGCTATTATTAGATGCACCACCGCTTGAATTATTATTTGAAGCAGAGCCGTTTGAAGAATTTGTATTAGTAGAAGATTGATCATTATATCCAGGACGAACTACAACAATTACCCGTTTAATCGAATCACTTTGCCCCCCATAGCTTTGGGCGCTTAATTTATAGCTATAAGTTGTAAGAAAGAGTAGTGTTAAAATTATTTCTAACGTGACAAGGCCTTTCATAAAATAGGTAGCAAGTATTAACTATCCTATGAAACGTTAACTAATAAAAAAATGTTTCGCATTAATAACATTAGATTTAACTTTTGTTATCAATGCGAAACATTTAATTAATATATTGGTAACCAATGATTAATTCAATATTGGTTTTTTATCCTCTTTTATAGTTAGATCAAGTGCGTCATCAACCTTTTCATTTAAAAGTGCAAGGTTTATAACTTCGCGCATATCAGTAACATAATTAAATTTAAGATCTTTAATATAGTCTTCCCTGATTTCCTGTATATCCTTTTGGTTTGATTTGCAGAGTATTATCTCTTTAATATTCGCGCGTTTTGCCGCCAGTATTTTTTCCTTGATACCTCCTACAGGTAAAACGCGACCGCGAAGGGTTATTTCGCCAGTCATGGCTAAGTGAGGTTTTATTTTACGTTGGGTAAATGCTGATGTAAGCGCCGTCAGCATGGTAACACCTGCAGAAGGCCCATCTTTTGGTGTAGCGCCGGCAGGTACGTGTATATGCACATCCCATTGCTCAAATAGCTTAGGGTTAATATCAAAATAGGATGCATGCGCACGCAGATAAGCCATGGCGATGGTTGCAGATTCCTTCATCACATCACCCAAGCTGCCTGTTAACGACAGATGTCCTTTACCTGGACTTAAACTGGCTTCTATAAATAATATATCACCACCTACTGATGTCCACGCTAAGCCTGTAACCACACCGGCTACATTGTTGCCTTCATAAAGATCCTTGTCATAAATTGGGGCGCCTAATATTTTTTCAACATCTTTTTTGCTTACTGCGGAATTGTATTCTTCTTCCATGGCAATGTTTTTGGCGATGCCACGTACAACCGAACCAATTTTTTTCTCTAAAGCACGTACGCCTGATTCGCGGGTATAATCCTCCACTATTTTTTCAAGTATATCGCCTTTTAAGGTAATATCTTTTGCTTTTAGGCCATGAGCCTCGCGTTGTTTGGGTACTAAATGCTGTTTTGCTATTTCGATTTTCTCTTCAATAGTATAACCACTTACCTCGATGATCTCCATACGATCCAATAACGCAGGTTGTATGCTGCTTAATGAATTTGCTGTCGCGATAAACATTACGTTCGACAGGTCAAAGTCCATCTCAACATAATGATCATAAAAAGTACTGTTTTGTTCAGGGTCAAGCACCTCTAATAATGCAGATGATGGATCGCCCCTAAAATCGTTACCAACTTTATCTATCTCATCCAAAATAAAAACAGGATTTGCTGCACCCGCTTTTTTGATGGATGTAATAATGCGGCCCGGCATAGCGCCGATGTAAGTTTTACGGTGGCCACGTATTTCGGCTTCATCGCGTATGCCGCCTAATGCCATTCTTACATATTTACGCCCCAAAGCCTTAGCTATTGACTTGCCTAAAGATGTTTTACCAACACCCGGAGGGCCAACAAGACATAGGATAGGGGCCTTCATGTCGCGCTTTAACTTAAGCACGGCCAGGTATTCTATAATACGTTGTTTTACCTTATCTAAACCAAAATGGTCCTTATCTAATACCTTTTGAGCGCGTTTAAGATCGAAGTTGTCTTTAGTAAATTCGTTCCATGGCAAATCAAGTAACAGCTCCAAATAATTTATTTGCACTGAGTAATCAGCCGCAGCTGGATTAATACGAGCCAGTTTGTCCAGTTCTTTATTAAAGTGATCGCCAATATCTTTTGCCCATTTCTTTTTTGAACCTCTTTGGCGCAGATTATCGACTTCCAAGTCGGGTGAATTGCCACCAAGTTCTTCCTGAATGGTTTTTAATTGTTGATTCAGGAAATAATCGCGCTGCTGTTTGTCCAAATCAACACGCACTTTGGATTGGATTTGGTTTTTCAATTCCAGCATCTGCAAATCGAGTGTCAAGTGTTCCAAAACCAGATTAGCACGTTCACGTAAATTGGTTACTTCCAGCAAATGCTGTTTGGCAGTCATCTCGGCATTCATGTTTGATGATATGAAATTTATCAAAAATGAAGTGCTTTCAATATTGCGGATAGCTATACCTGCCTCGCTTGGGATATTTGGCGAAAGCTGGATGATATTCATTGCCATATCTTTTATCGACGAGATCATGGCTTTAAATTCTTTATCCTCTTTTATTTTAGTTTCTTTAAAAGGATTGATGGTAGCCTTGATATAAGGCTCGCTTTGCACCTCTTCGTTTAAAATAAAACGTTTTTTACCCTGGATGATGACGGTGGTATTGCCATCGGGCATTTGGAGCATTTTTATAATCAATGCAACGGTACCTACGCGGTTAAGCTGATCAAACGTAGGGTCTTCAACGCCTACATCCTGTTGGGAAACAACACCTATCATACGATCGCCCTTATTGGCGTCGCGTATTAATTTTATGGATTTATCGCGACCTACAGTTATCGGAATAACCACACCCGGGAACAACACAGTATTGCGTAAAGGCAGTATAGGTAAAACATCGGGCACCTGTTCATTATTCATTTCCGCTTCATCTTCAGATGACATCAACGGAAAAAATTCAGAATCATCGTTTATTATCGGTAAAGCGCTCTTAAAATCGTATGGATCAAAACTCATCAAAATGGTTTTTTATATAAAAATAAAACGTCATATTGTCACCCTGAAATTTGCAGGGCTAATAAATGCGTTATAAAATAACGTTGATTAACAACTATATCATATGTTTCAAGACCTATGCCAAGATGATTTAATATGCGTTGTTATTTGTTGTAAAGATGTAATGCGTTGATTGTTTGTCTGTTATAAATCTATTTGAATGAATTGCAAATAACTTTAACATACTTAACAAAGGTGAAAAAAAGTCATGCTAAAAACCATAGTGATTGTTGATTGTTAATATTTTTTTGAATTAAAACTACATGACTGAATAATAATAACTTGCAAATTCAGTTAATGTTATATTATTTTGTTACAGATTAGACTCCGGATGAAGTTATCGGTCATTGTATCGTTATTAATATTCTCAACGCTTGATGTAGCTTACGCGCAAAACGCTTATGTTAAATTAGGTCAGCAGGCCTTTATGGACGGTGATTTTAAATCGGCCATATCGCAGTTGGAGAAAGCATGCAGCGTTGATTCAACAGATGCCAATGCTTTGTGGATGCTGGGTTACTCTTATTACCACAGCGATAACTACAAAAAATCTATCGTAGCATATTCCAAAGTAATCTCCATTAAGCCTACGGATGCTTCTGCATACTATTACCGGGCCAGGGCAAAAAGCTATTTAGGTAAAGATAATTCGCTTTCGCCGGCAGATAAGGAAAAATATTTATTGGGAGCTATCTATGACTTTACTAAAGCTATTGATATAAATCCTGATCCGAACGATATTAAGTTTTACCAAAACAGGGGCATTGCTTACCATGATTATGGTTGCTTTAAATTGCAACCAAACCCACGCTTTTACGATAAGGCAAGGGGAATTAACTCCTTAAAAGCATCAATTGCCGATTTTGAAAAGGTTTTAAACAGCGATCCTTCCAGAACAGATATTTCAACATTAATGGACGCTTCAAAAGAGAAGCTAGCCAGTGTTGATAGTAATCACCGGTGATTAAAATAACCACTTATATCATATTTATTAGTACCCAATAACCTTACGGTTTGTGCCTTTTGAATGAGGTATAATGAATCTGGGAAATAGGATAGTTTTTCAAGAGAGTTATAGAGAATGTTTTTGGTTGAGTTCAAAATCATCATGTATTTAACTTTTCCTGCAACTAATTTTATCATTATTTCCCTCGTTTTTAGTTCCGGCGTTAATGCCTGGTAAATGATGATGTTGCTATCCGCAGTTACTTTGTAACTGTCTCTCCATGCTGGTTTGTTGATATCAGCCCCGCTAAATAAACTTAACTCTGTACCCCAGTTTGCAATATGCACCGTTTTGCTTTCGCTTACGCCGTTATGCTTAATTATTTTATAAACCGGTTGGTTGAGTTGGCTAAGTCGCGCCGAGTCACTTCTGAAAAAGCCTTTTATATCAAAGTATTTCATGTTGGCACGGTTTTCTTTAATGTCAGGTTTACATGATTGCAAACCTGACATTAAGAATAAGCCGAAACCGGCAGTTATAAGTAATTTGGATTTATACCAACACATTACCGCTCATTTCTTCAGGTATAGTAACACCTAATAGTTGAAGTACAGTTGGGGCAATGTCGCCAAGTTTGCCATCTTTTACCTGTTTAACGTCCTTATCAATAATAATGCAAGGTACTAAGTTGGTTGTGTGCGCGGTATTTGGTGAGCCGTCATCATTCACCATATAATCGGCATTACCATGGTCTGCTAAAATTATAAATGAGTAGCCATTAGCCAAACCTGTTTCTACTACTGCTTTTGTACAAGCATCGGCAGTTTCGGCGGCTTTTACTACAGCGCTGAATACGCCTGTATGACCAACCATGTCGGTATTGGCAAAGTTTAATACTATAAAATCAGGCCAGCCGCTTTCCAGTTCAGGAATGATAGCATCACGAATACCTTCGGCACTCATCTCAGGTTGTAAGTCGTAAGTAGCTACTTTTGGAGATGGTACTAATAAACGTTTTTCATTTATAAACTCCTTTTCGCGGCCACCCGAGAAAAAGAAGGTTACGTGTGGATATTTCTCGGTTTCAGCAATACGGATCTGGTTTTTGCCTGCATCCTGTAATACTTCGCCAAGGGTTTTTGTTAAATCGTCTTTTGTAAATACTACCTGTACATTTTTAAATGTATCGTCATAGGTAGTCATGGTAATATAATGCAGGTTAAGCGGATGCATGTTATATTCAGGAAAAGACTTTTGCGTTAACGCTAATGTTATTTCGCGCCCGCGGTCAGTCCTGAAATTAAAGCAGATCACCACATCACCATCTTTTATAACAGCTAAAGGTTTTCCATCAGCATCAACATTAACAATAGGTTTGATAAATTCGTCGGTTACACCTTTTAGGTACGACTCTTTTATTGCCTGGTTAACATCTCGTGTTGCTTCACCTTCGCCGTTAACCATCAGGTCGTAAGCTAATTTTACACGTTCCCAACGGTTATCGCGGTCCATAGCATAATAACGGCCAATTGCAGATGCTATTTTAACCGGAGTATTGGCGATATGTTCCTCCAATTCGGTCATGAAATTTATACCTGATTTTGGATCAGTATCACGTCCATCTAAAAAAGCATGGATGAATACTTTTTGCAGATCATATACTCCCGCAGCATCGCACAAACCCTTTACATGTTTAATGTGCGAGTGTACGCCACCATCAGAAACCAAACCTATGAAATGAACATCGCGGTTATTTTGCTTCGCGTATTCAAATGCATTTTTTAATACCGGGTTTGTTGGTAGCTCGTTATCTAAAACAGCTTTGTGTATACGGCCCAGTTCTTGATAAACAGTACGGCCGGCACCTAAATTCATGTGGCCTACTTCTGAATTCCCCATTTGCCCGTCAGGCAAGCCAACAGCCATACCTGATGCCTCTAATTTGGAGTGAGGATACTTCTCCAATAAAGAATCAAAGAAAGGTGTGTGAGCGGCTAATATAGCGTTCGACTGATCGTTACGGCCGTAACCCCAGCCGTCTAAAATTATTAATGCAACTTTTTTCTGTTTTTCCACAATGCAAATATAAAATCAACGCGGTATAATCATCAATATATAATTCAATCATGCAACTTTTTTCTTAAATTGAGGTCGTATTAGGAACCAAACTATTGATCACCATGAAAATTATTTACGTGTATTCGATCATATTGCTGTTTTTATTGCCGCTTGGGGTTAAGGCTGATCCAATTGATAACATCATGCATATGCTGAGGCAAGGCAATACTCAGGAACTATCAAAACTATTTTCGGATAATGTAGAAATTACTGTTTTAGATGGTGATAATAGTTTAGATAAAACCACAGCAATGCCTGTGCTGGATAAATTTTTTACCGACAACAAACCTAGAAGTGTGCGGCTTTTTCATAAAATAGATTCAAATCCTAATTATTTATTTGGTGTTGTTTTTTTGAACACCGATAAAGGCCTGTACCGCATCTCATTAACTTTAAGTAAGCATGATGCTGAAATGAAAATTGTTGAAATGAGGATAGAGGCGGAAAAAACTAAATAATAATCTAATTGTTTTTACTTTTGAGCTTCTTAAAAAAGTAAATATTTTGGATAAGGAATACGTTGACCAGTTTATAATAAGTGCCTTAAAAGAAGATGTTGGTGATGGCGACCATACTTCGTTGGCAACCATCCCTGCCGGTACAATAGGCAAAGCAAAGCTTTTAGTGAAAGATAATGGTGTTTTAGCAGGCGTTGAACTTGCTGCTGAAATATTTCGTGTTGTGGATGAAGGCTTAAAAATGACAACTTATTTAAAGGATGGTGCCGATATAAAATACGGTGACATTGCTTTTGAAGTAGAGGGCGACGCCCAAAACATACTAAAAGCCGAGCGCCTGGTGCTAAATTGCATGCAGCATATGAGCGGTATAGCTACCAGAACCAACGAGATTGTTGATGTTTTGAAAGGTTATAATACTAAAGTTTTAGATACACGTAAAACTACACCAGGCCTGCGGTACCTGGAAAAATGGGCAGTACGTATTGGTGGAGGTGTAAATCATCGTTTTGGTTTGTATGATATGATCTTGATAAAGGATAATCATGTTGATTATGCAGGCGGTATAAGTGAAGCCATTGAGGGTGCACATAATTATCTGGCAGCTAATCATAAAAAGTTAGCTATTGAAATTGAAGTGCGTAATATTGAAGAGTTAACAGAGGTTGTGCATACCGGTGGTGTCGATCGTATATTACTAGACAATTTTAATTTTAGTGACCTTAGAGCTGCCGTTGATATGATTGAAGGAAGATTTATTACAGAAGCTTCCGGGGGTATTACAATTGATAATATACGTGAGTATGCGGCTTGTGGTGTTGATTATATATCAGTAGGAGCCTTAACACATTCTGTTAAAAGCCTTGATTTGAGTTTAAAGGCGGTAAAGTGATTGGTGATTTCTAATTAAAAAATTCATTTTACTATTTATTAGCGTTTACTATTTAAGTATGATTACAATTTAGTAATATTGTACAGAGATGATATCAATCTATTCGATTTCAGCGCTCATACTGGCCTATTTGTGCGGATCTATCCCAACTGCGGTTTGGATAGGGCAGGCATTTTTTGATGTGGACGTACGTGAATATGGCAGCGGCAACGCAGGCGCAACCAATACTTTTAGGGTTTTAGGCAAAAAAGCAGGTATACCTGTTATGCTTATTGATATTTTAAAGGGGTGGACTGCCACTAACATAGCTTATTTTATTGGCGTTTCAACAACAGGTGCTTATAACTCACCTGAATACATGAACTACGCTTTAGCGCTTGGTATAGCCGCGGTTATGGGCCATTTGTTCCCAATATTTGCAGGCTTTAGAGGAGGGAAGGGTATTGCGACATTATTCGGTATGATATTGGCAATTAACCTACCCGCAGCCTTGTTTTGCGTGGGGATATTTATTACCGTTTTGTTAATTACACGCTATGTATCATTAGGTTCTATTATGGCTGGTTTTGCATATCCTGTATGCGTTACATTCGTGTTTCCGATGTATATACGGGCCGTAATAATTTACGGTATGTGCATGTGCTTGCTTATATTGGTAACCCACCAAAAAAATATTGAGCGTCTTTTAAAAGGAACTGAATCCAAGGTTAACTTCTTTAAGCGAAAATCTGCCTAAAATAACCTGCGTTTTTTGGAAAGGACTTGCTGATAAGCATGCGGATGGGTACTAAACTATCTGCTGACCCAGCACTTGCAAAATAGCTTTTGCTTTAAGTAAGCATTCTTCATACTCTTGTTCGGCATCGGCATGGTAGGTGATTGCGCTGCCAACCTGGAAGGATAAGTATTTCTTTGTAGCGTTATACAGAATGGTGCGTATCACCACATTAAAATCAAAATCACCATCCGGGCTGAAATAGCCCATTGCGCCCGAATAAATACCGCGCTTACTGCGTTCAAGCTCTTCCATCAAACGCATCGAGCTTATTTTAGGTGCACCTGTCATGCTTCCCATCGGGAAGGTGTTTCTGATAACATCAATTGGGGTGATATTATTTTCGATCTCACAAACAACAGTAGAAACCATTTGGTGTAACTGATTGAAGCTGCGGATCTTAAAAAGCTCTTCAGCTTTTACGGTACCTTGTTTCGCGGATCGGGTAAGGTCGTTGCGTACCAGGTCAACAATCATTACATTTTCTTGCAGCTCTTTGGTGTGGCTGCGTAATTGTTGTTTGATGATTTCGTCTTCCTCGGTAGTTTTTCCTCGTTTTGCTGTTCCCTTTATTGGTTGGGAGATGAGTTTTTCATTACGCTTAGCCAAAAAACGTTCGGGTGAGGCTGATAAAATATAATTGCTTCCCCATTTAAAAAATCCAGAGAAAGGGTTGGGGGATATTGCATTCAGTTTTGAGAAAACTTCCAAAGGATCAATCGCTGCATTCTCTGCGAAAAACTCCTGGCAAAAATTGGTTACATAAATATCGCCACGGCTAATATGCTCTTTTATTTTGTTGGCAGCATCCAGGTATTCGGTTTTGCTAAACCGGGATTGGATGTTTATGGATGATGATTCTATGGTTTGATGAGTCGGATAATTTTGTATGGCATTCAAAACGAACTGCTCATCTTCTGAGATGATCTCAATTTGGTTTTCTTTGAGTATAATAAGATGTTTAGGCGCAAAAAAATAAAGATCAGGAAACTCGAGTTCATCTGCATTAGATGATGTTAAATTTTCTACTTCATTTTTCAGGTCGTATCCGAAAAAACCGGTAATCCAGCCTGGATTTTCGGTGCGAAAATCTGCCAGTTGCTCAAATGCATTTCCTGCATTAGCTATAAGCGAGCTTTTTGCTCCAATCGCAATTAGTGCATCAAATTTGGAATATCGGTCAGGAAAATTATTTGAATCGAGGTAACAAACCGCATCAAAGGTAGATGCCCATTGCAGGGCTTTTTGTTTGAAGAGTTGCGGATTGGGTATTTGTGTGATCACTTTATATATACAGTAGTATACATTAACCCTAACGTCATTGCGAGCGATAGCGTGGCAATCCCCGACTTTGCAGATTCTCTCTGTAAGTTTGGGATTGCCACGTTGTTACACTCCTCGCAATGACGTGAGGAAAAGTTAGTATAGTTCCAGCGTTTGTACCCTATCTGGTCCTACAGATAAATATTTTACCGGTACTTCCAGTTCTTTTTCTAAAAAGCTGATGTATGATTTAAGTCTTTCAGGTATTTCTGATAGCTCAGTAATACCTGTTAAATCCTCATTCCAGCCATCAATCTCTTTTAAAACTGGGGTAGGTTCAACAGCGCAAATATCATACGGCATGTAATCAATTGTTTCGCCTAAATAGTTATAGTGGGTGCAAGCATAAATCTTTTCAAATCCGCTTAGAACGTCAGCTTTGGTCATTACCAATTGAGTAACGCCATTAAGCATTATAGCGTATTTTAAAGCTGGCAGATCGATCCATCCGGTACGGCGGGGTCTTCCGCTCACGGCGCCAAATTCGTGGCCTATGCGGCGTAATTCTTCGCCTGTTTCGTCGTTTAGTTCGGTAGGGAAGGGGCCGCCACCAACACGTGTACAATAAGCTTTAAATATGCCTATAACTTCGCCAATTTTATTAGGGGCTATACCTAAACCGGTACAAGCACCAGCAGTGGTAGTATTTGATGAAGTAACAAATGGGTATGAACCAAAATCAATATCAAGCATAGTGCCTTGCGCGCCTTCTGCCAATACCTTTTTGCCTTGTTTTACATATTCATTAACCAAATGCTCAGAATCAACTAGTGGGAATTGTTTAAGCAGGTCAACCGCTTCAAAAAACAATGCCTCACGCTCCGAGAAATCAGCGACATCACCATAAAGCGATTTCAGCATAGATACATGCTTATCAACCAACTTTTGGTAACGCTCTTTAAAATCAGGTAGTGTAATATCACCAATACGTAAACCATTACGTCCGGTTTTATCCATATAAGTTGGGCCGATACCTTTTAAAGTAGATCCGATTTTACCTTCGCCCATCTTTTTTTCAGATGCAGCATCAAGCAATTGGTGGGTAGGCAAAATTAAATGCGCCTTTTTGGCTATCACCAGGTTTTTCTTCGCTAAAAGATCATACCCGGCATCTTTTAATTTTTCTATTTCTTTTTTAAGGGTGATAGGGTCAATAACCACACCGTTGCCTATAAGGTTAAGCGTGTTATTAAAAAATATACCTGAAGGGATTGTATTCAGTACATATTTTTTGCCATCAAATTCCAAAGTGTGACCAGCATTTGGCCCGCCCTGAAATCGTGCGATCATATCGTAACCGGCGCTAAGTACGTCGACAATTTTTCCTTTACCTTCATCGCCCCATTGGAGGCCTAATAATACGTCAACAGCCATTTAAATATCTATTCGATTGTTAATGAAAGGTGGCAAAGTTATATTTTTCTATCACAAAACCCTGCCTTAAGTTTTTCACAATTACCATAAAGGTTTAAAGAGTGGTGTTTTATCTCGAATTTAAGCAGATCACCCATCATACTTTGTATTTGTTGGATGCGCGGATCACAAAATTCTACTACTTTTCCACAATCCAGGCAGATGATATGGTCATGTTGTTTATAGCCGTACGACTTTTCGAACTGGGCCATGTTTTTACCAAACTGGTGCTTGGTAACCAAATCGCACGATACTAATAGTTCTAAAGTATTGTATACCGTGGCACGGCTTACACGGTATTTTTTATTTTTCATGTGGATGTACAACGATTCCACGTCAAAGTGATCACTTCTGGAATAAATTTCTTCGAGTATGGCAAAACGCTCAGGGGTTTTCCTGAGGTTTTTATTTTCGAGATAAGCCTCAAAAATTTTCTTAACCAATGCAATGGTTTCTACTTGCGACATTATTGGATTATTAACTTGTAAAGGTAGTTAATTTGTTGATTAAGTTGATTAAGTGAGTAGGTTACTCATGATTTTTTGACTGAAATTAAACTTAATCCACCTACTCACTAATCACTTATTTAACTATTTTCTTTAAGATGCTTTTTCTATTGAATCAAAACGGGTAACGGTGCTGATGCCTTTTATCATCTTTAAACGTTTGGTCAGGTTGTCAAGGTGATGTGTATCGTTAACATAAATCATTACAGTTCCTTCAAAAATTCCGTTATCACTATCAACAGTAATAGAGCGTATGTTTACTTTAAAATCGTGTGATATTACGGTAGTTAGCTGATTTATTAAGCCAACCTCGTCAATGCCCGTAATACGCAGGCCGGTTAAAAATGCAAGCTCCTGTTGGTTTGTCCATTTGGCTTTTACCACACGGTAGCCATAATTTGCCATCAATTTAGCAGCATTAGGGCAATTGGTGCGGTGTATTTTTATACCATCGCTCACAGTAACAAAACCAAAAACATCATCACCGGGGATAGGGTTACAGCAGTTGGCTAGCTTGTAGTCAATCTTCTGCATATCCTCGCCGATCAAAAGCATATCTGCATCTTTTGCTTTCAGGGTTCTTACCAGGCTTTGTACCTGCTCAGCTTCTATTTTATCCTGCGGCTTGTTTTCTATTACCTTTTCAGATGCCTGATACTCCTTCAGGTCCTTCATGTCGATAGTGCCTTTCGCTACCTCGAAAAACAGATCGAGTGTTGACGGCAGCTTAAAATAATAGCTAAGTTTATGTATGTTTTCGGAGTTGTAGGTTATTTTTAATGATTTCAACTTCCGCTCCAATATCTCTTTGCCGGTTTCAGCAATGCGGCGTTTTTCTTCTTTTAGGGATGATTTTATTTTAGCCTTAGCTTTTGCTGTAACTACAAAATTCAGCCAGTCTTCTTTAGGTACTTGCTTGCTTGAGGTGATGATCTCCACCTGATCGCCATTTTGCAATTTATAGCTAAGCGGTACCAATTTATGATTTACCTTGGCGCCAATACAGCTGGCACCCACATCGGTATGTATCTCAAAAGCAAAATCTAACGCGGTAGCATTTAGTGGCAATTGTATAAGCGCGCCTTTTGGCGTAAAAATGAATATCTCATCAGAGAATAAGTTCATTTTAAAATCATCCAAAAAGTCGAGAGCATTTGATTCAGGGTTTTTAAGCAAATCTCTAACCTTTTGTACCCACAGGTCCAAACCGCTATCGGTTGATGATTCTTTGTACTTCCAATGTGCGGCGAAGCCCTTTTCGGCAATTTCGTTCATGCGTTTGGTACGGATTTGTACCTCAACCCATTGTCCGCGTGGTCCCATTACTGTAGTATGTAATGATTCATAGCCATTTGCTTTTGGCGATGATATCCAATCGCGCAAACGATCCGGATTAGGCCTGTATAGATCAGTAACTATGGAATATGCTTTCCAGCAATCGGCTTTTTCATTTTCCGGTGTGCTGTCCAATATTATCCTGATAGCAAAAAGGTCATACACTTCCTCAAAAGGAATGGCCTTTTTCTTCATTTTATTCCAGATGGAATGGATAGATTTCGGCCTGCCAAAAACATCGGCAACCAAGCCCTGTCCTTCAACTATTTTCTTAACCGGTTCACTAAAATCACGAATAAATTTCTCGCGTTCGGCTTTTTTCTCGTTCAGCTTATTTTTGATGAATTGGTAGGTTTCGCGCTCCATGTATTTCATGGACAGGTCTTCCAATTCAGATTTTATTGCATATAAACCCAGACGGTGGGCAAGTGGAGCATATAAATAAACTGTTTCTGACGATAGTTTAAGCTGCTTATCGCGCGGCATAAACTCCATGGTACGCATGTTATGCAGGCGGTCGGCAAGTTTTATCAGTATAACCCTAACGTCATCAGCCAGGGTAAGCAACATCTTACGGAAGTTTTCTGCCTGTAACGAGCTATTGGTATCAAATACGCCGGATATTTTAGTTAGGCCATCAATAATTTTGGCTACTTTTTTACCGAATTCTCTTTCAATATCATCAAGTGTAACATCAGTATCCTCAACCACATCATGCAGCAGAGCACAAACTATGGATGTAGTGCCTAAACCTATCTCCTCAGCAGCAATTTGAGCCACAGCGATAGGATGGTATATATAAGGTTCGCCGGATTTGCGGCGCATATCAGAATGGCTCTCCAAAGCCATATCGAAAGCCTTGCGTATCATGCGTTTATCACCTTTTTCAAGGGTTGATTTACAGGCACGCAGCAAAGCACGATATCGTTTTAAAATCTCGTTCTTTTCAACTTCTAAATCTATCACCAAGTCTTTCATCCTGCAGTTTTAACAAAAAATAAGTATAAAAATTGTAACAAAAATTATAAATCAGGCCATATTTCAAAATACAAAATAAATTGCATTATTTTTGTATAGGTAAAAATATGAAATTTATTGGTTTGTTGTTGGTGTTTTGTTGTATGGTTGGCGCTGCTATAGCCCAAGCACCAAAACCAGCGCCTATGAATATGGGCAAAAATGATACCATTAAAACCTATGTCACTATGCTTGATGGCAAACCCGTGCCATGGATAATGTATGGTGAAATAAGAATAGTAGATACACGTATTTTTAAGAGTGATGCCGACCGTGCTGCCTATAACCAATTAGAGTATAATGTGCGTAAAGTTATACCTTATGCACACTTTGCCGGTGCAAGATACCGCCAATTACAACGCGACCTTGCCCTTACGGCTGATAAACATAAACAGAAGGAATTAGTTGCTGCTTGCAATAACCAGATAAAAGATCTTTTTAAGAAAGAAGTTGAAAACCTGACAATAAGTCAGGGAGAAGTGTTGATAAAACTAATTGACCGGGAAACAGGTAGCACCAGCTACGATTTGGTTAAAGAATTAAAGGGCGGCCTTGATGCATTTATGCTTCAATCTGTTGCACGGGTGTTTGGCCATAACCTTAAAGAAACCTATGACCCTGACGAGGATAGGGACATAGAAAATATCCTTATAAAACAAGGATATGATTCGTCTAAAAATTAATAATGGATAACAAGAGCATCTACCAGTTCGATATCAAGAAGATTGATGGCGAAGAGATAAACCTATCGGCATATAAAGGTAAAGTACTTTTAATAGTTAATACAGCATCGCAATGTGGATTTACTCCGCAACTGAAAGATTTGGCGGCCTTAAAGAATGAATTTAAGGATACTGATTTTGAAATATTAGGACTTCCATCTAACGATTTTGGCGGTCAGGAGCCTTTGGATGGCGCTGCTATAGCTACTTTTTGCGAAAATTATGGTTCAAATTTTCCTGTATTTGATAAGATAAGGGTTAGGGGGCCATATGCCCATCCACTGTATAAATTTTTGAGCGATAAAAAGGAGAACGGTAAATTCAGTTCGGTACCAAGATGGAACTTCCATAAATTTTTAATTGATAAGGATGGTATAGTGCAGGATTTTTTCTATCCGTTTACTAAGCCAAATACATCAAAGATTAAAAAGAAAATTCAACGCTTATTAGCCGTTACCAAATAACATGAAATTAGATATATTAGTATTGCCTGTACACCCTGATGATGCTGAATTAGGATGCGCCGGAACTATTTTAAAACATATTGCACTGGGCCATAAAGTTGGTATTGCTGATTTAACTAAAGGTGAACTGGGCACAAGGGGAACCGCCGAAATTCGCGAACAGGAAGCTAGCAAAGCTGCTAATATATTAGGATTATCGGTTAGGGAGAATATAGGTATACCTGATGGTTTATTTACGAATACGCCCGAATATCAATTAAAAGTAATTGAATCTATCCGTAAGTATCAACCGGATATTATTATAACCAATGCTTATCATGACCGGCATCCTGATCACGGAAGAGCTAATGAGTTAGTTGAAACATCTGCGTTCCTATCAGGCTTACGCAGGATAGAAACCAGTTTTGACGGAAGACCCCAGGAAGCTTGGCGCCCAAAAATGGTTCTGCATTTTATACAGGACCGTTATATTGAACCCGATATTATAATTGATGTTACTGAATATTGGGATAAAAAGATTGAAAGCATATTAGCTTATGGCTCACAATTCTTTAATCCTGGTTGGAATGAAGATGAGCCACAAACCTATATTTCATCGCCCGATTTTATAAAAATAGTTGAAAGCCGTGCAATGGAGTTTGGTAAAAGCATTCAGGCCAAGTATGGCGAAGGCTTTACTTCAAGAAAATTGTTGGGCGTTGATAATTTGTTTGCGTTAAGGTAACTCGGTAGTAGTTATACGGCAACGTATTCAAATCGGTTATTATCCTTACTTCTTTCTCTTTTGAGTTTATGCTCATTAGCCAATTTTAATAAAATTCCCGATAATTCGGAGGTCTTAAAATCCGAATCGAAATTCTCTTTACAATACTCGGCTATTGAAGATATAGATCGTGCGGTATGAAAAAAATCGCCACCTAAAAGTTGATTTAATACTTTTGTAGCGCCCGGTTTTTTACGGTTTTGAGAGAAAGGATAATCCTCCGTATCATCTGCTTTTTTGTGGATTTTCTTGATTAAAAAGTCGGCTCCTTCAGCATCAGTTTTGTCAAAATCAACAAGTACATCCAGTAACCTGTCAACAATTTTTAACTGTACCGCTTCGGATTTAAACGCGTTAACAACTTCAGCGATTTCTGTAAGTTGTTTTTTTAGCTTTTCAATGTGTTTGCTCATAATAATTGCCGTTGCTATTATTTATGGCTTATAATAATTACCCCTGTAAGAAATCAGTAATAAGCCCTTTAAAATACTTCCTTTAACGTTAGCGAACGATTATAGTATTTTTTTAAATAAAAAAGCACCTATTTGGGTCAAAAACAGGTGCTTGTAGCAATATTATTACAGTATTATAAATGAGGGACTATTTTTTGAAGTATTTCTAATCCCTCATCAATATGTTTTTTCTCAATAATAAGTGCGGGTCTAAACCGGATGCTTTTTTCGCCACAACCTAAAAACATTACGTTGTGTTCTAACCCGGTATCGATAAATTTATCGCGCATACTCTTATTGGGAAAATCAAAAGCTGTTAATAGTCCTTTACCCCGAATGTTGGTAATAGTGGTGTGTTTTTCAGCAATATCTGCAAGTTGATCCTGTAAATAATCACCCATTTTGGCGGCGTTATCGCACAGATTATCCTCGGCAATAATTTCCATTATTTTGGATGATCGAACCATATCAACCAAACTACCGCCCCATGTTGAATTAATACGGGAAGATATTTTAAATACGTTATTTTCTATTTCATCAACGCGCCTGCTGGCTAATATGCCGCATACCTGCATCTTTTTACCAAAGGCAATAATGTCAGGACGGGCATTTTCGCCGAAATGCTCATGACACCAAAATTTTCCGGTTAAGCCAACACCGGTTTGTACTTCATCGTATATCAGCAATGCTTCGTTTTCATCTGCTAATTGCCTCAACTTTTCCATGAATTCTTTACGTAGGTGGTTATCACCCCCTTCAGATTGTACCGGTTCTATAATAATAGCGCATATATCATCCTTATTATCTTCAAATGCTTTTTTTATTTGGGCGATGGATAATTCCTCTCGCCTCAATAAATCCTCATGATTGCTATCCGAGTAAGGGAAATTCATGTATGGTGTTGAGACCCTTGGCCAATCAAATTTGGCGAACCACTTAGTTTTAACAGGTTGTGTATTGGTAAGGCTAAGGGTGTAACCTGAGCGGCCATGGAAGGCATGCTCAAAATGTATCACCTGGAAGCCTTTTTCCTTGGTGTAGCCCTTCGCGAAGTTCTTCTGCACCTTCCAGTCCATCGCAACTTTTAAAGCGTTCTCAATGGCTAATGAGCCGCCTGAGATGAAGAATGCGTGTGGCAGGTAATCAGGAATGCCAACCTTGTCAAACATATCAACAAACTGCGCATATTGCGTGGTGTATATGTCGGAGTTTGATGGGTTGGTCATAGCTGCCAGCATCAGGTTCTTTTTGAACTCTTCATCATTCACCATCTTAGGGTGATTATATCCCAAAGGCACTGATGCAAAGCAGGTGAAAAAGTCGAGCAGGGTGCGGTTATACTTCGCGTCGTAAATATAAACACCCTTACTTTTTTCCATATCAAAAGTTAAGTCGAAGCCATCAGCCAGCACATGCTTATTTAAAGCAGCCTGAACATTTTCTGGGGATACAAGCAGGTTATACATAGTAAATCGGTTTTATCAAATTTACTAAAAAGTGCCCAAAAATAACAATTTAAGCACTTTTTGAACCGAACGATCAAAAAGTAACTTTAAATTAACTAAACCTAGTTTTTGGACTGAAAATTATTTTGGTCGGATGATTGTGATGTGCAGATGTGCAGATTTAGGATGTGCAGATGATGGAAATTCTGCCTAAAATAGCGGAAATGTTATATTTGAAATTTATCTTTCATTCCTAACAAACCTATAAGTCCGCCGGTATGTATCGCCAAAATTTTGCTGCCGGATTTAAAGTGGCCTTTTGCTGCCAGATCGTAAATAGCATATAGCATTTTGCCGGTATAAACAGGTTCTATTAATATCCCGGTATCAGTTACAAAGGTTTTTATAAAATTGATGAGTTCAGTATTAGTCTTAGCATATCCACCAAAATGACAATCGGTATATAGGTTGTAAATTGTCGGATTTATAAGATATTGATCGATCTCATCCTTCATGAAGTCGCCATTCTTAAAAACTGGTATAGCGTTAAATTCGGTGCTGAGTTTATGATTTTGAATGCCATTAATAATTCCCGCGGCTGTTGTACCAGTTCCGCAAGCGCAAAAAATATGGTCGTAAGTTTCAGTCAGCTCGTCTACCAGTTCAGCGCAACCTTGTGCGCCTTCGGCTGATGCGCCGCCTTCATCAATGAAAAAAGCATTTTTATCATCACCAAAGTATTTGTTGAATAATTCTTCTTTATGCCGATAGCTTTCTCTATCAACAAATAGCAGTTTCATGCCATGCAGATGACATAAAAATAGGGTGTCATTGGTAACATCCTCGCCACGCACAATACCTGTCGACTTAAAACCAAACTTAGCCGCTGCAGCCGCTGTTGCCAGTAAGTGATTTGAATATGCTCCACCAAATGTCACCAGATGGGTTTTATTTTCTGCGGATGCTTTTTTTAGGATGTATTTTAATTTACGCCACTTATTACCTGAAATGAGCGGGTGTATCAGGTCATCCCGTTTTATAAAAACAGATAGGCCCTTTTCATCAAACAATTTATTTTTTATTTGATGAATAGGGCTATAAATTTCGAGGTCGATATTCATCAAAAAATAGATTAAATGCCCAACCAAACACAACCGTTGAGTTGATTATTGTAGTATATGTTTTTCAGAAAGCAGTGGCGTAAAAATAGCATTTATTAATAAACCCTAAAACGAGTACTTTTGCGGCAATGACAGATGATGTTGAAATAAACGAGCAGGACGAACAAGATCTTTATGAGCATTTACGTGTAGTTGTTGATAAAGGGCAGTCGCTGTTGCGTATTGATAAATTTTTGATGCACCGGGTTGAAAATGCATCCCGTAACCGCATACAAAATGCTATTGATTTGGGTAATGTGCTGGTAAACGATAAGCCAATTAAGCCGAGTTATAAGGTTAAACCGCTTGATGTAATATCGGTTGTGCTGCCTCATCCGCCGCGCGATACAGAGGTTTATCCTGAAAATATCGCGTTGAATATTGTTTATGAGGATGATGATGTGCTTATTGTGAACAAACCTGCCGGTATGGTAGTACACCCCGGTTATAATAATTATACGGGTACTTTGGTTAATGGCTTGGTTTATCACTTTCAGCAATTGCCAACTTTGCCGGGTAATGACGGTAGACCGGGATTGGTTCATCGCATTGATAAGGATACTTCAGGGTTACTATTAATCAGTAAAAACGAGCGCGCTATGACCTGGCTGGCTCGTCAGTTTTTTGAACATACCATTACCCGTAAATATCTGGCCTTAGTTTGGGGCGATTTGGAGCAGGATGGCACAGTTACCGGTTACATTGGCCGCAGCGTGAATGACAGGCGTGTAATGGCTATTTATGATGATCCTGAAAAGGGGAAATGGAGCGTGACCCATTACAAAGTATTAGAACGCATGAACTATGTTACGCTGATTGAATGCCAACTGGAAACGGGGCGTACGCATCAAATCAGGGCGCATATGAAACATATTGGTCACCCGTTGTTTAGCGATGCTACTTATGGTGGCGATAAAATATTAAAGGGTACTGTTTTTAGCAAATACAAGCAGTTTGTTGATAATTGCTTCGAGATAATGCCGCGCCAGGCTTTGCATGCGCAAACACTGGGCTTTATACATCCCACGCAAAAAAAATATATTCATTTCGAATCTCCTCTACCGCAGGATTTTGAAACCGTTTTAGAAAAATGGCGAAAATATATTGCTGCAACCGTAGATCAAAAAGGATAATTTTGTGTTGATAATACCATGACATCGGCTTTCATAAATTTTAATAGCGAAATAGTACCTGCAAGTACGCAACTACTAACCACGGCTAACAGGGCTTTTAGGTATGGTGATGGGTTATTTGAAAGTATGCGCCTGATGAAAGGCCAACTTAAATTTGCCGACCTGCATGCCGACCGTTTACAGCGTGGTATGAAAGCATTGAAGATTGATGGTTACTCGCAAATGGATGCCTGGTTTTTGAAAGAGAAGGTTGAAGAACTTGCCCTCCGGAATAAAATAAAGCACGGCCGTATCCGCTTAACGGTTTACCGCGATGCTGAGGGCTTGTATACACCATCGTTAAACAAAATGGGGTATTGCATAGAGATGCAATCGGTAGATGAGCCACGCTATTTTTTGAATAGCAAGGGTTTGATCATGGATATTTTTACTGATCTGCCGAAGGCTACTAATTATCTATCCAATATAAAAACCTGCAATTCGCTTATTTATGTAATGGCTGGGATTTTTAAAGAGCAAAATAAACTTGACGAAGTTTTCCTGTTAAATCAGAATGGCTTTTTGTGCGAAGCCGGTAGTTCAAACGTTTTTGTGTGGTATAATAACCATTTATATACACCTGCACTTAGCGAGGGTTGCGTGGAAGGCATAATGCGTCAGGTGATTATCAATATTGCCAAAGAAAATAATATAGGCGTAACTGAAGCACAAATAAACCCGGATATACTATACGAAGCTGATGAAGTTTTCCTGACGAATGCTACCCGCGGTATTCAATGTGTTATGGGATATGGGGTGAAGCGTTATTTTAATAAACTAAGCAAGACGCTGGTTGAGGAATTGAATAAATTATAATTACTGACAAAATAGTGTCAGCACTTCTTTAATTTATACTCCGTAAATTTGGAGTATCCTAAGCGGAACATCCCGCAAACAACAAATCCTTTATTGGTTCGACTATTCGCTTGTGAAAGCGAAGCTTATATTCTTTGACATTTTTTCAACTAAGTTATGGTAGCGTAATACTATTTACCATAGGCTGCAATAAGTTATAATTGCTGTTCAAATATAAACCAATGGCTAGTTTGTAAATCCTCAATATATTGAGACTGGTTATTTTCGTTTTGTTTCCATACCCTGATAGTCTTTTGAAATCTAAACCACGATGGAGCATCTGTTGGAATTGATAGCTCATCTTTTGATACAACGAGATGATTTTGCTTGATAAAATCTTCTTTCCATGTAGAGGAAGCAGCTAACTCAAGATAGACTATATATTCTTTGGTGAAATTTGCAGATTGCCAATATTTGCCATGAATGACTTTAAGATCATTTTGAGGAGGTGCATCTGCCCAATAGGTATAACTTTTTACAGCATCATCAGTTTTCTTTTCACTACAAGATGTTACTCCAAATGTCATTATGCTTATTAACAATAAGCTATAAAGTTTAATGCTATTTGCCACTACGCTTCAACAGCCACCGATGCTTTTATAGCAGCTAAAATACCATCCCAAAGTGCTATTCGCGAGGTAAGGGCTTCCACAACGGCAATAAACGCTTCCTGCCATTTCTGGTCATCATCGCCGCAAAGTTCGGCAGTCATTTGGTAGGCAAGGTGGGAGTGATGATCGCCATCAACTTCAATATGCCTTTCCAAGTAATATAGTAATGTTTCTACTTTACCTGGTAACTGTTGATTAAGCTCTTTTACTATACTAATAAACATACCGGGTATCAGATCCTCACGTCCAAAAGTAAATACCGCGGCAGTTACGTGATCTTTGCCTGCGTCTATTACATCAAAGGTATGTTGTACAAAATTACGTGCAGGTTTTGGGATATTGGCGATAATCAATGCTTCGTCAATCAGTTTGCCGTAATTTAATTCGTCAAACAAATCGTTAATAGCATTTGCAGGGCTGCCTGCCTGCTCCATCGCTTTTAAATAAAGCTCGAAGTGACTGGTGCGGTTACCGTGCTCATCAATATCACTTTCTTCACCGGTTACAATTTCATTTATCAGGTAGCGGGTATTGGCATTACCAACCGGCATCCAGGGTAAGGTAGTACAGGTGAGTTTTTGTTGCAACGATTTTAACAACGACATAAAATCCCATACAGCGAAAACATGATACTCCATAAAAACGCTTAAGTCCTGCAGGGAATTGATATGTTTATATAAAGGGTGCTCTATAAGTTGTTTGCGAAGTGGCTCTATCCCTGCTTTTAAGCGCTCTATCCTGTCGGTGTAAAATACCATGCCTGTAAATTAATTAGTGCGTAAAAATAACGACATAAAACAGAAAATGTTATACCTGAGGATTTTTTGACTTTGGTTTGATGGAGTTTTTAAAGTGCTGTCATTTCGAACATAGAGAGAAATCTTCTTCAATATGCAAAGTTCGTCGTGCAGGATTTAGAAGATTTCTCTCTATGTTCGAAATGACAGTAGAAGAGGGTGGTTATAATTTTACTCCCCGTAAAAACTCTTCAATACTCATCCGTTTTTTACCCTCTAGTTGAACATCCGTAACGCTTATGTAGCCATCGGTACAAGCAAATTTCAGGTAAGTTTTATTATCGGTCAAAAAAGTTCCGGGTTGTTCAGTAGTTTGGGTAACTTCCTGTTGGCCATAATATATTTTGAATGTTTTATCATTCAGTTTGGTAAAGGCAGTAGGGATGGGGCTTAAGCCACGAATCAGGTTAAATACTGTTTCGGTAGTATTATTCCAGTCGATAAGGCAATCTTCTTTGAAAATTTTGGGGGCATGCTTCAATTCCATACCATCAACAAGTTCATGCTGAGGTAGTTCGCTGTAACGGCCGCTTTCAACGGCTTTTACGGTTTTAACTAATAAGCCTGCGCCTTTATTCATTAAGCGGTCATGTAATTCGCCTGCAGTTTCGGCACCGGTTAAGGTTATTTTCTCGGTGAATAATAAGTTCCCGGTATCAATATCTTGTTTCAGGAAAAATGTGGTGGCACCGGTTTCTTTCTCACCGTTAATCAAAACCCAGTTAATAGGAGCTGCGCCGCGATATTGAGGCAATAACGAAGCATGTAAGTTTATAGTACCACGGATAGGCATCGTCCAAACTATGCCGGGTAACATACGGAAAGCCACTACTACGAATAAGTCGGCTTCAAGGGCTTTTAATTCATCTAAAAAAGATTGGTCTCTCAACTTTTCAGGTTGTAGAACCTTTATCCCTTTGGCTACAGCATATTCCTTGACAGCAGATTGGGTTAGTTTTTGACCACGGCCCGCCGGCTTATCAGGTGCGGTAACTACGCCAACAACATCACAACCTGCCATTAATAGTTCATCAAGCGATGTTACAGCAAATTGGGGTGTGCCCATAAATACAATTCTCATGCTATATATCTTTCTTTTTTAGTTGTGTAATATTGTGTTTTTAGTTAATTGAAGTACAGGTTCAGTTATAGCCAACAATTTAGCAAAAAAAATGCTTAGTTGTACAACAAATATTTGCGGCGCGTAATTTTAAATTTGCTTAATGCCGGTTCCCAACTTTCGCGGATCTCACGTTCTGTTTTTCCGATTTCAATTTGTTTACGTAACTGATCCGTGCCTGCAAGTTTTACAAAGTACGCGTTAAAAAAATGGGTTTTATCCGGGAAAGCGTTATATAATTCCAGCAGCCATGTTAAATTTAATTTTCCGCTGCTGCGGATGATGCCTGTATCATACGTTTTTAGGTCGATGCCATAACAAACCTGGTTTTTTTGCGGCGGATCTTCGCTCATCCCCGGGATGCTTACCGGGGTGAAGTTGTAAGCGTATTTTCCTTTTAATAATGGATGCCCAATTACTTCAAATGGAGTATAAGTTCCCCTGCCTAAACTTAAAGTAGTACCTTCAAACAAACACAAACTTGGGTATAATAAAACCGATTGTGCCGTATTTAAATTTGGCGATGAGTTAACCGGCAATGTATAAGCCGAATTATGGTTATAATTAGCAACCTTAATAATTTTCAATTTGCATTGTACATGGTTTTTAAGCCAACCTTCACCATTAATCATCTGGGCGTATTCGGCTATTGTCATGCCGTAAACAATGGGTACGGCATCCATTCCTACAAATGATCTGTAAGTGGTATCCAGTACCGGTCCATCAACATAAAAACCATTGGGATTTGGCCTGTCTAAAATGAATAGTTCAATATGATTTTCTGCGCAGGCTTCCATTACGTATTGTAGGGTAGACAGATAGGTGTAAAAGCGTGCACCTACATCCTGTATGTCAAATATCATCAGGTTAATCCCATTTAAATCAGCAGGTGTTGGTTTATAATGTTTGCCATATAATGAGATGACAGGTAAGCCTGTCTTTGGGTCGACACTATCATTAACTGTTGCACCATTGCTGGCATTGCCTCTAAAACCATGTTCGGGTCCGAATATCTTTTTTATGTTGATACCTAATTTTAATAAGCTGTCAACACTCGGCGTAAGTTTATCACCGATTACCGAGGTTTGGTTAACCACCATTCCGATGTTTTTGCCTTTCAAGTAATTAAGGTACAGGTTGGTTTGATCGGCACCCGGGATGATTTTTTTTGCAAATTGATGGTGTAAACTGCCTTGTCCAAAAGCAATAGCACTGCTAAAGCAGGCAATAAGGGTTATTAATCTAAAAGTGTTTATCCTTATCATAATCATACTGCATTTTTAACTGCAAAAGCGCATATTTGCGAAGGTACAAAAACATCCCTGCATTGAGTTTCGCATCTTTCATAGCCAGTCGAATAACATTTAAGTCTACACGCACGTTTTCAAAACTCATCGTGCGAATAGCTATTGTGGGTATTATGCTCGGTTTGGGTATAATGATATTATCGTTAGCTGTTGTGCGTGGTTTTAAGCAGGAAATCCGTGAAAAGATGCGTGGCTTTGCCGGCGATATGCAGGTGGTAAAGTATGATCTCAATAATTCCTACGAAAATTCTCCATTTTTAGCTGATCCCAAATTTGTAAAAGAAGCCCTTAATAAAAAAACAATCACTAACGTAATGCCATTTGCCACTAAGCCGGGTATTATAAAAGCCAATAACGAAATTGAAGGTGTTGTTTTAAAAGGGGTTGACAAAAATTACGACTGGACCTTTTTTAAGAAGATATTGATTTCTGGTAGAGTGATGAATTTTTCTGATTCCATCGCGGCGCAAAAGGAGATCATGATTTCCCAGCAAACCGCTGACCGCCTTAAATTAAAAGTTGGCGATAATATGCTAATGTATTTCATGCCTTTACGCAAACGTCCGTTTAAAATTGTGGGCATTTTTAGCTCAGGGGTTGATGAGGTAGATAAAACTTATGTAGTTGGCTCATTATCATTGATCCAGCGCCTTAATGATTGGCTGCCAACACAAATTGGTGGTTATGAAATAAGGGTAAAGGACTTTGATCTGCTTAATTATTCTGAAAATAGTATAAACGATGTTTTGCCAACCAAGCTTAAAGCTTACACCGTTGAACAAACCTATCCGACTATATTTGAATGGCTGAGCTTGCTTGATACTAATACTGTAGTAATGCTGGCCCTAATGCTGATTGTTGCTGTAATTAATATGATATCGGCTTTGTTGATTATGATATTGGAACGCACCTCCATGATCGGTATGCTGAAGGCTATGGGGGCAACCAATTGGAGTATTCAGCAGATATTTCTGATAAATGCGTTGTACTTGGTGGGAGTAGGGATGGTATTGGGGAATTTGTTTGGATTCGGGATTGGGATATTTCAAAATCTTACCCATACTTTCAAACTTGATCCCGCATCGTACTATATGCCTTTTGTACCTATTCAGTTTAACTGGTTGGATGCTATCGAACTTAATTTAGGCATTTTGATAGTTTGTCTTGTTGTATTAGTGATACCATCGATGCTGGTGAGCAAAATATCCCCTGTAAAGGCAATCAGGTTTAAATAGTTATTTTATTCGATAAGATATGCCTAAACGAAACGCTTCAAGATGCATAGCGGGGACAGATGTATCTGCAATTTCCCCGGAATTGAAATCAGCCAAGCCGCGTGAGTAACTTGCTATGATACCAAACTTTTGATAATAAGCAGCCAGACCCAATCTAATCCGGGCATCGCCATCCGGCTTGCCATTTATTACTGAACTTGGCGAATAAACCACATTATTATTGGTAACAGCCTTGCCTGTTAGCTTTGAATTAAGACCCAAGGCAATATCAAGCCCCGGCATAACATCCAGATGTACTTTATTTATATCAAACCGGTAACCTATAAAAGGATTTAAATTGATATAATTTAAATGTTCCGTAAAACTTCCTGTAGCGGGCATGGGAACGCCTTCCGAATAGACGCTTGTAATATTTATTTTGCTACCTAATGCTTCATAACCTGCTTGCAGTCCCAACAGGAAATTGCATTTGAAAGTGTATTGCCATTGTATGTTTCCGCCAAAAATAACTGCGTTTTTATTTCCACTACCGTTTGGATAACCAGTGTGCTGCTGATCATCAGCGTTCAAAAAAGTGCTATTTAAAGTTCCTGATCCAAAAAAATGAGATAGTCCCGTATTTGCTTGAACTGAAAATTCTGAAGTTTGTGCTTTAAGCACTGATATACATGAGGAAATAATTAAAAATGTGATAATTGCCTTTTTCATAAAAATTTAGGTATTATCTGCAATATACATTTTTACTACAATTTTTTAGCTTCGTTCCAATACACATCCATCTCGGCAAGGCTCATGTTTTGGAGTTCCTGGCCGTTCTCTTTGGCTTTAGTTTCTAAGTATTGAAATCGTTTGATAAACTTGCGGTTGGTTTTTTCTAAAGCATCTTCGGGGTTGATGTTAATGAAGCGGGCATAATTTATCAATGAAAACAACAGGTCGCCAAATTCACTTTCGGCACGATCATGATCTATAGTTGTTTCGTCTTCTACATTAAATTCATCTTTAAACTCTTGCAGCTCTTCTTCAACCTTTGCCCATACCTGACTTTTCTCTTCCCAATCGAAACCAATACCACGGGCTTTTTCCTGTATGCGTGATGCTTTTACCAATGCCGGTAATGATGCAGGTACACCACCCAAAACGGATTTGTTGCCTTCTTTTAGTTTGATCTGCTCCCAGTTACGTTTAACATCATCTTCATTCTGCACGTCAACATCAGCATAAATATGCGGGTGACGGTTCACCAGTTTATCGCAAATACCATTTAAAACATCGGTAATATTGAAATCGTTAGTTTCTGAGCCAATTCGCGCATAAAAAACAAGGTGCAGCATTACATCGCCCAATTCTTTCCTGATCTCGGGCATATCACCGCTTAAAATAGCATCTGATAGCTCGTATACTTCTTCAATAGTTAAATGACGAAGGCTTTCTAAGGTCTGCTTTTTATCCCATGGACAATTCAGGCGCAGATCATCCATAATGGTAAGCAATCTTTCAAAAGCGCCTGCGGGGGTGGTGGATGTAATGGGAGGAGTTAGTGGCATAGTGTTGTTAATGTGCAAATGTGCGTATATGCAAATGTGCAGATTTTAACGAATTGTTAGCTCAGGTATTAGTGAATTAATGGGATTTATAAATAAATAATCTGCATATACGCATATCTGCACATCAACACATTAATAAGCTCTCAACATTTCCCGCTTACCTGGCGCACCGGGGGCTTTTTCAACTTTTAGGCCTAAGCCTTTAACTATGCGTTTCAGGTTTCCGGTAATGGCATAGGTGACAAATACGCCGCCCGGTTTTAAAAATTGGAGCGTATGAGTGATTGCGGCCTCATCCCACATTTCGGGTTGATGGATGGCAGCGAATGCATCAAAATAAATTACATCAAACTTTTGATTTGATTGAAAGTCCATCAGTTTGACGTTTGCAATTTGCAGGTGGCAAGCTTTATTGAGTTCAGTAGGGCTTTTAAGTGCTGCCTGATAATTACTAAGAAATTGTTGCCATAAGTCTGCGGTAACGTATTCATCATAACCAGTCTGACTTATCATTTCATCCGTTAGCGGATATGCTTCAATGCCGGTATAATCAAGCTGTATATTTTCGTTGGTACAGTAATCGGCACTTAGTAAAAAGTTTAGTCCGGTGCCAAAACCTACTTCTAAAATTGAAATTTGCTTAGTTTCAGTCTTATCCAAGAAATATTGTAAACCCGATTTTACAAATACATGCTTACTCTCCTGCAAAGCGCCGTGGCGCGAATGATAATTTTCGCCAACTTCGCTATTGAATATGGTGTTTGAACCATCGGAGGTTTTTACAATTTCGAGCATGTTAAGCGTTGATTTTAGCTATATCCAAAATCGCCTCGCCCAAATCATAAACAGGTACAGATTTTACCTGCGCGGCAATAATACTCGAAGCCGCAGCCGAGCGATAGCCAGCAGCACAATGTACTACGATGGGTTTATTAGTTGGGATTTCGTTTATGCGTTCGCGTAATTCAGGCAGTGGGATAATAACCGGATTGATAAACATAGTCCCATCATTCACCTCGCCCCAGTTACGTACATCCACAATAGTATAGTTTTCCGGGTTGGTTTGAAAATCTGCAAGATCAAGATCAGCCGATCTTTCAGTTATATTATCCGGTGTTAATAAAGCAGCTTTTATATTACTTTCGTAACCAATTTTGGCAGCTTTTTTTATCATAATGTCCAAATCACTATCAGTGTTAGCAATCAGGTAGAATTTTTCGTCAGGGCCGATAATTGAACCTAACCAAGTTTCAAATTTCTCGCCGTTTTGCAAATTGATAGCGCCTTTGATATGTCCTTTTCTGAAATCAGCTTTTGGACGGGTGTCAATGATGAGTGTGTTTTTGTCCGATATTGATGCCGATTTATCTATTGCGCTAATACTGTTTTTAAGCTGCGTTGCGCCAGACTTATTCAACTCCACATCGTACCCGAAATATTTAGGCACAAAGGGCTGATCGGTAGTTAGTGTTTTAACAAACTGTAGCTCACTCATCAATTGCAGCGCATAGTTTTCGCGTAATTCGCGACCGATGGTGCTTTGCAGATCAGCACTCATGTTTTTACCACATAGCGAGCCGGGGCCATGTGCGGGATAAACGATTACATTCTTTGGCAACTGCATCAGTTTATCTCTTGTTGAGTGATACATCTGCTTCGCCAGTTCCTCTTTTTTAGCGGTGATATTACCTACATCCTCGCGTAGATCAGGGCGGCCAACATCGCCAACAAATAAAGTATCACCTGTAAAAATAGCGGCATCGTGCCCGTGCTCATTCTGTAATAAGATACAAATAGAATCGGGTGAATGGCCGGGGGTATTGATAGCCTTTAGCTTAATGTCATCCAGTTCAATAACATCTCCATCGTCAAAACCTTCATGCGGATATGCTGCGCCGGTAAGTTTGCTTACATAAATTGTAGCGCCGGTAGTTTGATGTATTTCCAAATGGGAGCTTACAAAATCCGCATGCGGGTGGGTTTCTATCACACCTGTAATATCGGCTTCGTGCAGGGTGGCAAAGTCATAGTATGGTTGGGGATCACGGGAAGGATCGATAACAATCATTTTCCCGGTCCTGATGATCGCATAGGAGGCATGCGCCAGGCCTTTATCATAAAATTGATGGATAATCATATTCGGGGCAAAGATATATGTTTGCTTTTAGATGGTGCAATCAATACGGGTCAGTGGTTTGTAATCAAAACCATAGGGATCACAGGTTATCAATATAAAAACAACTAACAAAGCCCGATTATTACCGGGCTTTGTTAGTTTAATTAATGCTGTAAAACCAATGGCTTACCAAACTTTTATCCTGTCGGCAGGAGCTTTGTAGTTTTTGTCGCCCGGTTGCACATCAAATGCAGCATACCATGCATCTACATTGCTGATAGGTGCATTACAGCGGTATTTCTCAGGTGAGTGCGGATCAGTTAATATGCGCTGAGCGGCGGCTTCCGGTCTTTGTGAGCCTCTCCATACCTGGGCCCATGACAAGAAGAAACGCTGATCAGGAGTAAAGCCATCAATTTTAGTGTCTGTTGATTGGCCTTCCTTAGTCTTTTTAAATGCTTCGTAAGCAATGTTTACACCGCCTAAATCGGCAAGGTTTTCACCTAAAGTTAATTTACCATTTACATGGATAGTATCTAATACGGTGAAGGCATTGTATTGTGCAACAACTTGGTCGGTACGTACTTTAAACCTGTCGGCATCAGTTTTTGTCCACCAATCGCGTAATGTACCATCACCATCATACTGGCGACCTTCATCATCAAAACCATGTGTCATTTCGTGGCCTATTACAGCGCCAATACCGCCGTAATTTACAGCGTCATCCGCATCGAAATCAAAGAAAGGGAACTGTAATATACCTGCCGGGAAAACGATTTCGTTATTTGACGGGTTGTAATACGCGTTAACAGTTGGTGGTGTCATTCCCCAACGGGTTTTATCAACAGGTTTACCTAATTGGCTTACCATGTAATTATAGCGCCATTCGCCAATACTTCTTAAGTTGCCAACATAATCACCACGGTTTATGATAACGGCATCATAAGTTTGCCATTTATCAGGATAACCAATTTTTACAGTGAATGCAGCTAGCTTTTTAAGTGCATGAGCTTTGGTTTCATCGCTCATCCAATCAAGGCGTTGTATGCGATCGCCCAATGTGCTTTTTAAGTTGTTAACCAGGTTAACCATGTATTGCTTAGCCGCTGGTGTAAAGTATTTCTCTACATATAATTGGCCCAACAATTCGCCAAGGCTTCCATCAACCATACCCGACATACGCTCAGTGCGAGGTGCCTGAACTTTTTGGCCGCTTAATGCCTGGCTAAATTTAAAGCTGGCAGCAACAAACGGTGAGCTTAATGATCCTGCTGAACCTTTAAGAATGTTCCATTTTAGGTAAACTTTCCAATCGTTTACAGGTGTGGCAGCTACTAAGCTATCCGCGGCTTTGAAAAATGCAGGCTCGCCTACCAATATGGTATCCTGGCCTGGTGCTTTCATCTCAGGTAATAATTGTACCCAGTTTAAATGCGGAGTAGTTTTGCTGAATTCAACAACTGAAAATTTGTTATAAGTAACGTTTGGATCGCGCAGCGCAACACGGCTTAGTTGTGCTTTAGCCAACGCTTTTTCAATATCAAAAACAATAGCGGCATTTTTTGCAGCTTCATCAGCACTGGTCCCGGTCAGTGTGAATAAGCTTATCAGGTAGTTTTTATAAGCTTCCTGAATTTTTAAAGTACGCGGATCGCTTTTTAAATAGTAATCGCGATCAGGCAAGCTGGTGCCGCCTTGATCCAATCCTACAATGTTTACGTTAGGGTGTTTATCATCGCCACCAACGCCAAATCTGAATAATGGGCTGCCCAATGCATGTACGCGCTGGAAAACCATTTCATTAATAACGCCTTGGGTAGATGAGATTCTGTCAATACGTTTCAAATCCGGCTGGATTGGGGTATAGCCTGCTTTTTCAATAGTTACGCTATCCATTCCGCTGGCATATAAATCGCCAACACGTTGTTTTAAACTGCCTTTTGGCTGCTGCGCAGATGTAGCGCTAACTTCTTTTAGTAAGTTTAGTAGTTTGGTTGTGTTATCCTGTATCAGGGTGTTAAAGCTGCCCCAACGGGTTTCTTTAGCTGGTATAGGATTGTTTTTTATCCAGTTACCATCGGCATAATCATAAAAATCATCACCCGGCTTAATGGACAAGTCCATATTGGCCGAATCAATAAATTTTCTGGGATGTGCGGGAGGGGCAGGATGATGAGCTTTAGATTTTTTGCCACCATCTACTGCAAAAGCACTTACCGAAATGCATAAAACTCCAGCAAGTACCAAATTCGAGTACTTAAATTCCATAATGAGATCAAATTAAAGCTTAAAGGTAATAAAATATGGTAAGAACTTTTTGATAGGGCGAATTATTTTGTGATTTAGTATCACCGGCTAATTCTATACATAAATTGCAATTACTATTAACCACGAAGCGTAACTATAAACTAATTGATTATTTTTGCAAACTATGAGTATTTCTAAAACATATCAGCCTAAAGAAGCAGAAGATAAATGGTACAGCTATTGGTTACAGCACAAGTTTTTCAGGTCGGTGCCTGATGAGCGCGAGCCTTATACCATAGTAATGCCGCCGCCAAATGTTACCGGCGTTTTGCACATGGGCCATATGTTGAACAATACTATACAGGATGTATTGATCCGTCGTGCCCGTATGCAAGGCAAGAATGCCTGCTGGGTACCGGGAACAGACCACGCCAGTATTGCTACCGAAGCTAAAGTTGTTGCCATGCTTAAAGAGCGCGGCATCGCTAAAAAAGACCTTAGTCGCGAAGCATTTTTAAGCTACGCCTGGGAGTGGAAGGAAAAATATGGTGGTATTATATTAGATCAGCTTAAAAAATTGGGTGCATCCTGTGATTGGGATCGCACACGTTTTACCATGGATGAGGAATTATCCGACGCGGTAATTGAAACGTTTATCCATCTATATAAAAAAGGTTCTATCTATCGCGGTGTGCGTATGGTGAACTGGGATCCGCAAGGGAAAACCGCGGTATCTGATGAGGAGGTTGTTCGTAAGGAAGTAAATCAGAAGCTTTATTATATTAAATATGAGGTGACGGGGAGCGTGGAGCAAAGTGCGCCAACTTATCTAACCGTAGCCACAACACGCCCTGAAACCATAATGGCTGATGCGGCTATCTGTATTAATCCTAATGATGAGCGTTATCTGCATCTGCATGGTAAAAAAGCAATCATCCCTTTAATAAATAGGGAGATACCAATTATTCTGGATGAATATGTGACCATGGATTTTGGTACAGGTTGTTTAAAAGTTACTCCTGCGCATGATTTGAATGATTATGAGCTCGGCATCAAACACAATTTGCCGGTTATTGATATTTTGAATGATGACGGTACGCTAAATGAAAAAGCACAAATTTTAGTTGGGGTAGATCGTTTTGTGGCACGTAAGAAAATTGCACCACTATTGGAAGAAGCCGGTTCATTAGAAAAAGTTGAAGATTATAAATCACAAATAGGATTTTCTGAACGTACCGATGCGGTTATTGAGCCTAAACTATCTATGCAGTGGTTTTGCAAGATGGATCAGTTGGCTAAACCCGCATTGGATTATGTTTTGAATGGTGATATTAAATTGATACCCGAAAAATTCACCAATACCTACCGCCACTGGATGGAGAATGTGAAGGATTGGTGTATTAGTCGCCAGTTATGGTGGGGGCAGCAGATACCTGCCTGGTATTTACCAAATGGGCAATACGTTATCGCCAAAACAAATGAGGAAGCATTAGCAGAAGCCAAAAAGCTATCAGCTGACAACGCTAGTTTAACCGCTGCTGATTTAATACAGGATGAAGATGTTTTAGATACATGGTTTTCCTCATGGTTATGGCCTATATCTGTTTTTGACGGATTTAAAGATCCTGAGAATGCCGACATCAACTATTACTACCCAACAAATGATCTGGTTACCGCTCCCGAGATCTTATTTTTCTGGGTAGCGAGGATGATTATGGCGGGGCATGAGTTCCGTGGTAAACTGCCGTTTGAGAATGTTTATTTAACAGGTATTGTTCGTGATAAATTGGGGCGTAAAATGTCCAAATCATTGGGTAATTCTCCTGATCCGATCGAACTGATTGAAAAGTTCGGTGCTGATGGTGTTAGGGTAGGTATGCTGTTATGCTCGCCTGCCGGAAATGATTTGATGTTTGATGAAAGCTATTGTGAACAAGGAAGAAACTTCGCCAACAAAATTTGGAATGCCTTTAAATTGATAAAAGGCTGGGAGATTGACGAAAACCTATCTAATCCTAATAAAATAGCTATTGAGTGGTTTGATAGTCGCTTTAATCAGGCTTTAACCGAGATTGAAGATAACTTTAAACAATACCGTTTATCGGAAGCATTAATGGCTACCTACAAACTGGTATGGGACGACTATTGTGCCTGGTACCTGGAGATGATTAAGCCTGTTTATCAGCAACCTATAGATAAAGAGACTTATGCCGTAACCGTTTCGTTCTTTGAGAATATTCTCAAGATACTTCATCCGTTTATGCCTTTTATAACTGAAGAGTTATGGCACGACGAATTGTTTGGTGAACGCAGCGAGATGGATTGTTGTATTGTTGCGCAATTGCCGAAAAATGGGGAAATAAATACTCACTTGCTTGCTGCTACTGAGAGTATTAAGCAAGTGGTTACCCAAATAAGGAATGTACGTAACAGCAAACAAATATCACCGAAGGAAACATTGCAGCTTGCAGTGAAACCAAGCGGTAATATTAATTATACCACTTATGGTTCCATTATTTCAAAGCTGGGTAACGTAACTGAGCTTACTACTGTCGAGGATAAAATTAGTGGTGCAATTAGCTTTATGGTGGGTACAGATGAGTTTTTCATCCCAATGGAAGAAACGATTGACCCGGCAGTTGAGTGCGAAAGATTGAAAAAAGAAAAAGAATATCTCGACGGCTTTTTACGCTCGGTTAATGCTAAGCTTAGTAATGAACGTTTTATGAGCAATGCCAAACCTGATATTATTGATAACGAGTTAAAGAAAAAAACCGACGCAGAAGCGAAGTTGAAGATAATTGAAGAGAACCTGGCGGCTTTGGCTTGCTAATTGCAAAGGGTATTCCATCAGGTTGTTAAATATAATAACAAATCTATTGGCTGTACGCCGTAGGTGTTATATATTTAACAACCTGAACTTTAATTTATAGATACCTAATAATTGCATGAGCAAAAGTGCCGGCTTTTTCAACTTCTCGCTTGATAAAATATTATCGGATGATCAATCATTTCTTGATCAGGCACGTATTCGCTTATTATATTATGGCTTAGGCATTGTATTTATTGCTCTTGCTTCGCTACTAAGCAATATTTATTACCAGCACCAGCCACTAATTACCTACACTGCTATCGTGATGCTGGTTTGTACGGTAATCTCTTTTAAGTTTTTAACATATAATGGCAATTGGCGGGTTATATCGCATGGCTTACTTATACTGGCTACAGTTGTAAATTTATTCGATGTATTTTACACGCTCCAAAATGTAAATATCGTAACCATTCAAATGGTTATTCTGGTTGTTATATTCAGTTTTTACATGCTGGGCCAAACTTATGGTATCTTTTATTCCATACTGAACCTGATACCCGTATTAATTTTCCTGGTTGTTCAATATAATAATGCGTATTTTATTCAATTTAAGCCAGAGCAAGTAGATCAATCAACCATAATTATAGCGGTATTTGCCAATTTTATAGTACTTATATACATTCACAGCCATTTTTATACTGCGTTTTATCGTAACATACAGGAGCTGAAAAAAACATCTGAAGATCAGTCCGTGTTAAATGAAAAATTGGGCTCCGCTATTGATAAGGCAGAGAAATCATCGCAGGCAAAATCAGAATTTCTTTCTACCATGTCGCATGAAATTCGCACCCCATTAAATGCGGTTATCGGTATGAGTAATTTATTACTGATGAGCAACCCGCGTCATGATCAAAGGGAAAATCTGGAGATACTAAAATTCTCGGGGGCAAATTTGCTGGCTATTGTAAACGATGTGCTTGATTTTAATAAAATTGAATCAGGACGGGTTGTTTTTGAAAATATAGGTTTTAATTTAACCGAGCTGATGCAGGGCATTTGCGGCGGTCAAAAAATTAAAGCGGAAGAAAAAGGGCTACTGTTTAAACTTGATGTTGATGATAGTCTGGATACGAAAGTTTTATTTGGTGATCCTACCCGTATTACACAAATCATCTTTAACCTCATCAGCAACGCTATAAAATTCACAAAAGAAGGAAATATTGGCGTAAGATGTACCGTAATTGAAGACAGGCACAATACCATCACCGTAAACTTCGCGGTTAAGGATACCGGTATAGGTATCGACCAGCATAATATAGATACCATATTTGAACCTTTTGCTCAGGAATCAATAACCACTACCCGTCAGTATGGTGGCACGGGTTTAGGTCTGGCAATTATTAAACGTCTGCTGGAGTTACAAGGCCTAAAGATGAATGTTAACAGCATTCTTGGGCAGGGGTCTGAGTTTTCATTTAATATGGAATTCCCGGTATCGACAGAGCAACACGTTCCGAGGGTTGATAATAAGTTACCGCTCCCTGCAAATGATGCCTTAAGTCATATCAGGATGCTTATTGCGGAAGATAACGTGGTTAACGTGATGCTGATGAAGAAACTGTTATCCAAATGGAATATTACCCCAACAATTGCCGAAAATGGGGAACGCGCGGTTCAACTCGTCCAATACGGCAACTTCGATATTATTTTAATGGACCTGCAAATGCCTATTATGAATGGATTTGACGCGGCTATTGAGATAAGAAAACTGCCCGATCCCAAGAAAGCAAATATACCTATCATCGCCCTAACTGCTTCGGCGTTATTTGACATCAGGGAACGCGTATTTAATTCAGGTATGAATGATTATGTATCCAAGCCATTTAAACCGGAAGAATTGCTGGAGAAGATACAAACGCTGACTGTTCAGGTTTAACTATTCGCCGAAATATTATATTCGGGCAGATCCTCAATAAACTTGTAATTATGATTGTTGAAGTCTACTGTGCAATAGTAATGTTGTAAGCCGTTGGTAACGGCAAGTAAGCCTATTTTATGGGTGATATTATAACGGGCAACCTGATCAAACACCTTTTGATTAATGGCAACAGATGGTGCTTTACATTCTACCATCAAAATCTTCTCGCCGGCAGGGTTAAATACAACAATATCGGTTCGGCGGGCCATACCATTAAGTTTTACACCGCCCTCAAGTTTGATCAGCGTTTTTGGATATTTTTTTTGATTGATTAAATACTGGACAAAATGCTGCCGTACCCATTCCTCGGGAGTTATAACGAGGTGCTTTTTCCTTATCTCATCAAACAATGTTAACTGCCCGTTGCTATCGCTTATTTTAAAAGGATAAGGAGGTAAGTTAAGCGGCTGCAGTTGTTCCATGTTATAATTCAAAAATCAAAAGTAAAAATTCAAAGCGGATTTATATTGCGATAATATATTGTTGATAGGAATGGTGCTTTTGGATTATGAATTTTTACTTTTGATTTTTGAATTGAAATGACTGCTGCCGATATATTAAAAGATCTTAAAAACCGCAAATTTAAACCCCTGTACTTGTTACATGGCGAAGAACCCTTTTATATTGACCAGGTTAGTAATTATGTAGAGCACCAATTATTGCCTGATGCTGAAAAGGGCTTTAATCAGACCGTGTTTTATGGTAAGGATACCGATTTGATGTCGGTGCTTAATGCCTCCAAACGTTACCCCATGATGGCTGATTACCAGGTTGTATTGGTAAAAGAGGCGCAGGATATGAAGTGGGGGAAGGATGATGAGGACAAAAAGAGCATTAATCCATTATTGGCTTATCTTGAAAATCCATTGCCAAGTACCATTCTTGTTTTTTGCTATAAATATGGCAAGTTTGATAAACGCAAAAAGACTTACAAAGCCATTGAGAAGAATGGGTTGATATTTGAATCAGCTACATTATATGATAACAAGATACCCGGCTGGATAGAAAGTTTTATTACAGGAAAAGGTTATCGCATAAATCAGCAAGCTTCAGCAATGCTGGCTGAATATCTGGGTAACGATCTTTCCAAGATAGCTAACGAGCTGGAAAAGTTAATGCTGAATATATCGGCAGGACAAGAAATTACCTTAGAACACATTCAAAATAATATAGGTATTAGTAAGGAGTACAATGTATTTGAGTTACAAACGGCTCTGTGCCAAAAAAACGCATTCAAGGTAAACCAGATCATTAACTATTTTGAAGCTAACCCCAAAGCAAATCCAATAGTTTTGGTGTTAGGCAACCTGAATAATTTCTTTAGCAAAGTATTGGCATGCCATTATGTGAAGGACAAATCAAATCTAGCCCGCGAAATTGGCGTAAACCCTTATTTTGTAAAAGATTATGAGCAGGCTGCCCGTAGTTATGATTATGGTAAAACCATGAATATTATAAGTTACCTGCGCGAATATGATTTGAAAAGCAAAGGTGTTGATTCCAACGCCGAAGATGGCGCATTGCTTAAAGAACTAATGTTTAAAATCCTGCATTAAATCGTTTCCAGGTATTTAATTTGCCGTTGGATATGTTTTTCAGACAAAAAGATAGAATTTCTGTCTCTAAGGTAACTTATTGGTTAAATTATCGTAAAAAGCATTAATTAACCATTAAGTTTTTTCCGATGAATGTTTTTATCATTTTTTGCATAGTTTTATTCTCGCTGGGGCTATTGCTTATCTTTTTGGTAATACTTTTTAGTATTCTTAAATACATTCAACGTACGTATTTTCAGGAAAGCTGGAAATTTCTGGACTATGTAAGCGTAGGCTACATTGAGCACCTGTATAAAAAATACATTAAAAGGTCATAATAAGTAATAGGTACATCTTATTACTGCTTTCTACTCTTAATTCAACTTTACAATTACAGTACTTTTTAACATCTTTACGGTATAAACATTATACCGCAGATGAATTATTGGCTTGTAAAAAGTGAACCGCATAAATATAGCTGGGAAAAATTTAATAAGGACGGCCGCACCTTTTGGGACGGCGTTCGCAATTATCAGGCCCGCAATAATTTACGTGAGATGAAGGAGGGTGACCTGGTATTATATTACCACAGTAACGAAGGTAAAGAGGTGGTAGGCATAGCCAAAGTTGTAAAAGAGGCTTACCAGGACCCAACAACTGATGATAAAAACTGGGTGGTGGTTGATCTTGTTCCATTCGAAACCATCAAAAATCCTGTAACACTCGAAACCATAAAAGCAGATGCGCAATTAAAAGATGTGGGATTGGTGCGCCAGGGCAGATTATCAGTAATGGGCTTAAAACGCGAAGAGTTTGATCGCATTGTTGCATTAGGAAGCTGATCATTAAACGACAGCATGAGATCAAATATCCATCGGAAAATACTCATAACCATATTTCTTTCATTTGTGGTGTTTTGCGTAAATGCGCAATCGCCATTTCATGGGCTTGAAAATCTATTTACAACTCCCCGCAACTACATTATTCATTATACTAAGACGCCACCTGTAATTGATGGTGATATTAATGATACAACCTGGAACCAGGCAGCATGGACAGACCAATTCCAGGATATTGAGGGTGATAAAAAGCCACATCCGGCACTCCGTACTCAGGTAAAAATGCTTTGGGGCGATAGTTGCATTTACATTGCAGCAAAAATACAGGAACCTAATGTTTGGGCCTATGAAACCAGGCATGATGCTATTGTTTATCATGATAATGATTTTGAGGTGTTTATTAATCCCAATAACACTATACATCAATACTACGAGTTTGAGGTAAATGCGCTGAGTACAATTTTCGATCTTTTTCTTAATACCCCATACAGGGATAGAGGCGATGCCATGATAAATTATAATGCCGAGGGATTGCGAACCGCGGTAAAGGTACAAGGCACCGTAAATAATCCTGCCGATAAGGATAAAGGCTGGACAGTTGAAATCGCTATTCCTTTTAAATCAATCAGCATGGGTAACAATATAAATATACCAGTTGATGGTGATTTGTGGCGCATTAATTTTTCGCGTGTGGAGTGGGATACTGATGTGCATAATGGCAAATATGTAAAACAAACTACCGCATCTGGCGATTTAAAACCGGAGCATAATTGGGTATGGTCGGCGCAGGGGGTGATTGATATGCATTTCCCGGAGCGTTGGGGCTATTTGCAGTTTAGCAAAAGTACTACAGGTAATAATACTTTTACGATGCCTTATTCTGAGCTGCAGAAACGATATTTGTGGTTGATCTATTACCGCGAATACCTATATTTCATAAAGCATCACAGGTATGCTTTATTGTTAAAACAACTCGGAATTAAAAGTAGAATAGTGGTAAATGGCAAAGCGAATTTATTAAAACTAGAGGCTACCAAGCACCAGTTTATGGGGCTGATAAGTGACAAGCAAAGTAACCAGGTGTGGACTATCAACCAGCAAAGCGCGATCAATCAAATAAGTAAGAAAAATGAATAAACGGGAATTCATAAAAGCAGGATTACTGGCAGGTGCCGCTACCGGCTTATCATTAAAAGGCAAAGCCGAAGTAAGTTTAGCCGCCCCTAAAAAGCACAAGCTAAAAAACTGGGTTTGGATTAATCCGAACCTAAAGGATACCCAGGACGAGTTAAATATTCGCTATGCAGGCTATAAAGCAGCCGGCATTAGCGCTATACTTTTTGAAAACGACAGCGAAATCCATTTCCGTATCGCAAAAGCTAACGGATTGGAAGCCCACCGCTGGATGTGGACCTTTAACCGCGCAGAATTACTTAAGATTCACCCGGAATGGTACAGTAAAAACCGTAATGGGGAGTCTTGTGTCGATCATCCGCCTTATGTGGATTACTACCGCTGGCTATGCCCGTCGCGCCCCGAAGTACAGCAGTACCTGGAGCAACAGGTAACAGATATTATTAACAAAGATTATATAGACGGTGTCCATCTGGATTACGTGCGCTACTGCGATGTGATACTGCCTGTGAACCTGTGGAGCCATTACAACCTCGACCAAACCAAGGAACTACCGGCTTATGATTTTTGCTACTGCGAGGTTTGTCAGGCGCATTTTAAAGATCAATATGGCATTGATGTAACCACCCTGCAATATCCGGATGCAAGCCTGTCATGGCGCTTATTCCGCTATGGTAATATAACCCGGGTGGTGAATAGCTTGGCCGACATCGCACACAAAAAGAATAAAGTAATAACCGCAGCTGTGTTCCCAACCCCCGAAGTTGCCCGCCGCAACGTAAGGCAGGACTGGACAAACTGGAACCTGGATGGCATTTGTCCGATGATCTACCACGGTTTCTACAACGAGCAGGTAAGCTGGATAGGCGATGCGGTAAAAGAAGGCACACACTTCCTTGCAGGCAAGTTCCCGCTATATGCAGGCCTGTATTTGCCAAACTTTAAAAACGACGATGAGATCCGTCAGGGTATACAGGTAGCACTAAAGAATGGCGCTCATGGTGTATCCTTTTTTGGTGGCATTGATAACAATAATGTGCTAAGCATTCTAAAGGAAGAAACAACATAAGTGTACCACGGTACAGGTGCACACATGGTAAACAAATAGCCTAAAACGAAATTGGATATACTTGCGCTCGTTTGCAACGAGGGCTTAACATGGTCATGCGATTACAACTCACCTTACAATACCCCAACCACCAAAAATGCCGCCGAAACAAGCAACAATATTACCATCAGCGGATACACAAATTTCAGCCAGGCCTTTACACTTACATTGGCAATATTCAGCGATGGCAGCATAATCCCGGTAGGGGTAACCAAACCCATTATCCCCATTCCAAACAGGTAAGCATTTACAATTTCTTTTCCCGGAACACCCACAATTACCGCGAGCGACCCGAATATCGGCATAGTCAGTACCGCCATGCCCGATGATGAGGAAATAAACAGTGTAAACACCATGTACATCACCATCATCATTAAAATAAACCATACCGCATGCATTTTACCAACCATCATGGCCGAGTAAAACAACAGCGTGCCACTAATGTGCCCATCGTTTAAAACAATGGTAACCCCGCGCGCCACGCCCACAATTAACGTTACCGATACCAGCGATTTTACACCCTCAATAAAGGTGTCCATAAACACCTTTTCCTTCATCCGGGCAATCACCGCGATCAATACCGAAGCTACGATAAACAAAGCCGTAGCCCCAACCATCGACCAGCCCTCAATAAACCCACCAATCATGATGCCGATGGTTCCCAGGAATATTATTATTTGTAAAGCGTTCCTCGGTTCCAGTTTTACTTTTTTGCCATCCTCTGTATCAAATGCAGGGAAGTTAGATTGTACAGCGCCATCAAACCGGTAAACTAACGACGTTTCCGGGTGTTTTTTAGTTTTTTGCGCATAACGTACTATATACCAAATAGTAATAGCGGTAGTAATCGCAAAAAATAGCAAACGCTCATAAATGCCATCAGTCCAGTTAATTCCAGCCGCGTTGGAAGCGATCACTGTAGAGAATGGGTTGCTGAACGATGCCATATTCCCAATATTGGTTCCCGCGAAAATTACCGCTACAGGCACCAGCAAATCATAACCCGCCACTAAATATAAAGGCACTAAAATAGGGTAGAAGGCCAAACCTTCCTCGGCCATGCCTTCGGCAGCGCCGCAAAAAGCAAAAAAGAAGGTGATAATAATAATCAGCCACGCTTCCTGTCCCCGCATTTTGTGCGACAGCCACGCAACGCCTTCCTCCATAGCGCCCGTCCGCTGAAATATGGCTATAAACCCACCAATAAACAACAGGAAGAATATAATATCGCTGCTATCATACAAACCCTTTACCGGTGCCTGTATCACCTCCAAAAATCCTTGTCTATTACTTTTAAGCTGATGATAAGTACCCGGTATAGCTACCGGTTTAAATATATCGCCGCTTTTAAATTTATCAAGCGATATTAAAATCTTAAGGCTATCTAAAGTATGCTGCGTAACCGGCACGGTTTTATCGCCCTTAACAGTGTTGATCGTAAATGATCCGCTGTTATAACTCAGTGTATCATACTCACCCGCAGGCAGCAGCCAGGTGGCCGCCGCGGCTATAATAATCACTATAAAAAGTATGGTAATAGGCGAGGGGAGTTTCTTCAGGCTGGCCATAGGCTGTTATTGTTGCGCCGCGAAAAATAAAGCCTTCAGTTCGGTAGCATCATCCGGACTCATCTTACCGCCCAATATCAAACGTAATTGCCTGCGGCGAAGCGCGCCTTCAAACAACAGGATTTCTTCAGGTGTTTCCGGTATCAGTTCAGGCACTTTCACGGTATTGCCATCGCTATCTAATGCTACAAAAGTATAATAAGCCTCGTTACTTTTTACCCGCGTCCCGCTGGGGATATTCTCTGCCCAAACATCCATCCGCACCTCAACCGAAGTAGTGAATGCCCTGCTAACCCTTGCCTCGATACTAATCACATCGCCCAACTTGATAGGAGCCTTAAACGATACATTATCCACCGAAGCAGTAACCACAATCCTATTACAATGCTTCTGCGCCGAAATAGCCGACGCGATATCCATCCAATGCAGCAAACGCCCACCCATCAGGTTATTCAGCGTATTGGTATCATTGGGTAATACCAGCTCATTCATTATAGTGTAGGAGTCCTTTGGTCTTTTTCCTTGCATCTGGTCAGTGATTTTAGCTGTAAATATACTTTAATTTCGGATTTTGGAAGTTCGATTTCGGATTTATTGCTCACCAATTGTCATTCTGCATCACGTCTTGTCATTCTGAACGGAGCGAAGAATCTGTAAGGCGATTGCCGCTAGCAGACAACTCACCCGGTTTTCGCTCAGCCACTAAACCTGCCCTCTCTTCCGCTGCGCGGTAAAGAGGGAAATAAGTTTGTGTATTCACCTCTTTCCGCCACAGGCGAAGAGAGGTCGGCCAGCATAGCGTGGTCGGATGAGTCAACGGAGCGCGCCAAAGTCTGAAATATGTTTTGGGCGTTGCCTCCGGCCCGTGCTATCCGCTCATACTGCGCCGGCCTTAGCCACAAGGCCCGGTACCCGCTGCTATCACTAACGCAGTTTCGGCAACTCTTGAAAATGCACGTCATTGCGAGGAACATGCGCATTGTCCTGCTGAAGCACTCGAAGCATAAGCATAAAGGCCTGCCCTTCCACCTCGATTACCTCAGTATGACAGCCATCGCGCCTATTAAGCTCATAACATTTTCGCTAAACTTGTAATCATCCCCAAAAACGTTTAGTTTTAGCAAGTTTTAATTACCCTCATTCATGAAAAATAAATCCTTACAAGGCATGTTGGCGTGCCTTTGTTTGTTTGGCTGTGTATTACCCCAAAATACCATCGCGCAAACTAAAACCCAATACACCAGTTTAACCGATGCTTTAATGGCGGGCAGAATGCTTCGCGGTAAATCAGGCCCTCAAAATGTCGACTGGATCAATGGCGGCGATCAATATTCCTTCGCTAGCAAAGACGGCATCAGCTCAATGAATCCCGCTACCTTAAAGGAAAGCGTGATCTTCAACAACGCCGATCTGAAATATCCCGGCACCGACAAAGCTTTCGAATACGAAAAATTCGACTGGACGCATGATTTTAAACACCTGGTTTTCCAAACTAATTTCCGTAAGATCTATCGTCGCTCGGGGGTGTCAGATTATTACATCTACGATATTCAAAACAAACAATTAAAAGTTGCCGCTAAAGATGCCCGCTCTGCCGAGTTATCTCCTGATGGTTCAATGGTAGGTATAGAGCGTGGGGGCAATATGTACGTATACAACTTTGCTACCGGCCAGGAAAAGCAACTGACCAGTGATTCAACAAGCGAAAATGGCATCTTCAACGGCCACGGCGATTGGGTATACGAAGAGGAACTGGAAGTATCACAAGCCTGGAACTGGTCGCCTGATAACAAGTACATGGCTTTCTGGCAATTTGATGAAAGCAAAGTGCCCGATTTTCAGATGACCAACTACGAAGGTCAGCATCCGAATAACATCCACATCTCTATACCACTGGTTGGCGATCCAAATCCATCAGTAAAAATTGGTGTGATTGATGTAAACTCTGGTAAAAAAGTATGGTTGAGTCCTGATGAGACAGGTGATTTCTACATCCCACGTATCTACTGGACAAGCGATCCTGACGTTTTAGCCATGGTTACCCTAAACCGTGCGCAAAACGATATGAAGCTGTACTTCTTCAATGTAAAAACTGGTGAGCATCATGTGGTTTTAGAAGAAAAAAACACTACCTGGGTAGCTATCTCAAATTTCTACACCAATATCAATGATATGCTGTACTTCCCTGAAAAGTCAAAAGACTTCTTCTGGGTATCAGACCGTTCAGGTTACTATCATATTTACCGCTACAGCTATGAGGGTAAATTGCTAAACCAGGTAACAAAAGGTGACTGGGATATGCTAAAAGTTATCGGCATCAATCCAGATTCAAAAACCATCTATTACCTGTCTGCAGAAACTTCTCCGATAGAGCAGCAATTCTACTCTATAAAATACGACGGCAGCAAGAAAACAAGGTTATCCATGCAGCCGGGTTATCACGACATCAACATGTCGCCAAATACTAAATTCTACATTGATAAATACAGCAGTGTAAACGTACCAACCCATGTTGATTTGTGCGACGACAAAGGCAAAGTGCTTAAAACACTGGAAGACAATAAAGCTGTAAGCGACTACATAACAACTCATGCTTATTCGCCGCAGGAAAACTTCCACTTTAAAACCCGCGACGGTGTTGAATTGGATGGCTACATGATCAAACCATTCAACTTCGATCCAAATAAAAAATACCCAATGGTAATGGATGTTTACGGCGGCCCGGAATCGCACGAAGTATTCAACAAGTTTAATGATGGCGCATGGGCACAATGGCTGGCTCAAAATGGCTATGTGGTAGTAAACGTGAACAACAGGGGCAGCGCCAACTATGGCAGTGCTTTCCTGAAAGGCGTTTACAAACAACTAGGCAAATTTGAAAGCGAAGATTTCGCCGAAACCGCGCATTATATGGGTACCATGCCATTTATTGATAGCACAAAAAGAGCTATTATGGGTGGTAGTTACGGTGGTTACATTACCACCTACACTTTATTAACCCACCCAGGTATCTTTACCGTAGGTATGGCCAATTCACCGGTAACCGACTGGCGCTTATATGATGATATCTATACCGAGCGTTACATGGGCACTTCAGATGATAACCAGGAAGGCTACAAAAATAGTTCAGACATAACGCATGCTCTAGGATTAAAAGATCACTTCCTGCTGATCCACTCCATGAGCGATGATAACGTACACCCGGCTAATACTATGCAGTTATTAACTGCCTTAACCAATGCCGGCAAAGACGTTGACCTGCGCATCTATCCACCGGGAGCACACGGCGCGGCATACAACATGCAGAGTTACATTTTGATATCAGAAGTAAACTTTAACTACTTACAACGTTATTTAAAAGGCGTTTGCGATCTGCCTAATTTGAATGATAAGCAGTAAGGTTATTTAATTAACCACCACATCAATTGCGAGGGATAGCGTGGCAATCCCCGATTTACAATTCAAGTGAATCGGGGATTTTGTTTTATATAGAAAATGTGCAAGGGCTGTCATACTGAGCGTAGTCGAAGTATGTGGGCAAAGGCCCTTAATGCTGTTTCTTCTCCTTAGCTATTCTCGGCAACGATTTCCAATCTCCATTAATAATCGCCTCTTTCTTCGCCCTAGTCCAACCCTTAACTTGTTTTTCAAAAGCTATCGCTTGGTTAACATCTGGAAACATCTCATGAAAAACTAATTTGAGTGGTCTTCTGGTATGTGTATAGGAATTCGGATTCATTCCGTTTTGATGCTCAAATAATCTTCGTTCCAAATCATTAGTTACACCTGTGTAACAGGAATTATCACTGCATAGAAGTATGTATACAAAGTATTGGTTCATATAAAGCTCCTGTTGTCAGAAATAATCCGTTAGCCCGACGCACATACTTCGACTACGCTCAGTATGACAGCTAATGCTCTTTTAATCCTGGTTCTCATTTTTGCACCGAACTCAAAACCACATAACCCACCAACTCTTCCCATTGCGCCGCAGGCGGATGATAGTAAACCAATACCTGGTACTTATTCTCTGTATCAAAATAATTGCCTTCTAAAAGGGTGTAATCAGGCTTTTTAGTGGCGTTATCAATCCAAACATACTGGTAGTCATAAACACCCTGTTTTAAGAACAGGTGGGTGTAGAATTTGCCTTTATCATCATAATCAAGCTTGCTGTGCTCATCCAGTTTGTAATCGTTAAACTTACCCACTATATAAGCCGAACCATCGGCCGCTGTCTTTCCCGCGGTCAGACTAAAAAACATATGCGCGTAATCAGCATCAATAGTTGGGTCTGTCCCGTCCTGATTTAGCGGGTAAAATTGCCCATCGTTATCATATAAAAAAGTATAGTTAGGTAAATTGCGACTCACATCAGTTAACAATACAACCGAATTCGCGGTATCCCTGTAGATACGCGAAACCCTGTCAGAATTCAACTTCAAACTCCTCGTATCAAAATGCCTGAACTCATTCCCGCCCGGAAACTCATTTGTGCTTAAATCACCATAAATTAATTGCGAGCCACGAATGTATTGCGGTTGTGTAGTAAAACTACCTGTCTCGTTACGCTGGTTTTGCATTACCCAGGTACGTATGTCGTTATTCGGGTTCTGTACTTTAAGTGTTCCATAATCAATCTGAAAGTTGATTTTCTGGTTATGTGCTCTGTTATCCAAATCACTCGATGCCACAACCTCGCCAGTTACTGTAACCTTGCTGTTCAAAACATAAAACCTGCGGGTCAAAATAAGTTTGGTTGGATCATCATCTTCATAAACCCTTAAAATATAATTGCCCGATATTTTAGGTTTGATATACTCATTCGGGAACTTAATAGTATAATGCGTATACTTTTGAAAGGTAGCCGATGAATAAGTGTAATCTATGATCTTATCCTCGGTAAAATTCTGCAAATATTGGGTAGGTGATAAATTGGACGAGTTCCAATCCCCATCACAATGCTCAATCGAATAATAGTAATTGCGCACACCGCCACGCAGGTCATCAAAAGCCAGTTGTACCTGCTCAGCACTATTTAAGTTGACGATAGGGAAGGAGGGTTCCTTTTTGGTATTATAAAACTCAACGGTTTTTATAGCCGGATTATAAACATTGTTATCGTAAGGCGCTGTTTGGGCTACGCCCCTTATCGAAATAAACAGCAATAATAAGGTAAGGTATCTGTTCATAATAGGATAAAAAAAATGCTTCTTTATGTATATCTCTTAATTGGTGATTATTAATCAGCAATCTCAAAGATATGCACAAAGAAGCACAGCGTATTAAGGCAATAAAAATATTACGCTTCCAATTCCATTATCTGCTCAGCCAAAGCCTCCCAGCGTTGTTGCACAGCACCTAACTCCAGTTTTTTAATGTCGTAGTTGCGTGTAACTTCCTTTGATTTATTGGCATCGCTGTAAAGTTTCTCATCAGCCAGTTGGGCTTCAAATTGCTTAACTTGTTTTTCAAGCTCAGTCATTTGCTCTTCCATCTTAGCCAAATCCTGGTTAAGCTTTTTCAACTGTTGAAATTTATTGTCAGATTGAGGTTGTTGTTTAACAGGCTCAGGCTTTTTCTCTTCCTTCTTCTCAACCTTAGGTGCGGGAGGTAAGCCTTTTTGCTCTAACTTACGTTTAGCGTTCCACTCTTCATATTCGGCATAAGTGCCGGGGTAAACCTTTACCTTCTGATTTTCAATATACCAGATCTTATTAGCCACATTATCCAGGAAATACCTATCGTGCGAAACTACGATAAATGTACCCTCAAACTGCTGCAAAGCCTGTATCAATATATTAACCGAAGCAATATCCAGGTGGTTGGTAGGCTCATCCAGTACTAAAAAGTTAGCATCCGCGGTTAAAGCTTTAGCCAAAGCCACACGTGATTTCTCACCACCCGAAAGTACCTTGATTTTCTTAAACACGTCATCCCCTGTAAACAGGAACGAACCTAATATCGAACGCAGTTCAGTTTCGTTATGTTTAGGTGCGAAAGCCTGCAGCTCCTGTAAAATCTGACTCTCCAAATGCAGCGATTCCAACTGGTGCTGCGCGAAGAAAGTTTGGGTTACATTATGACCTGTTTCTTTTTTACCTTCAAACTCATTATCGGCGCCGGCAACAATACGCAATAAGGTCGATTTACCCTTACCATTCGCACCGATCAAAGCGATTTTATCGCCTTTCTCTATGATAGCTTCAGCATCATCTAAAATGTCGATAGCAGGATATTTCTTGGTGATATTCTCTAAGGTTATCAGGTTTCTGCCTGATTGCTTCGAGAAACGGAAGCTGAAGTTTACTGATGGGTTATCATCATCCACATCGTCCACGCGCTCCAATTTATCCAATGCCTTAATACGCGATTGCGCCATTTTAGCTTTAGATGCCTTAGCACGGAAACGCTCAATCAAACGCTCTTCCTGTTTTATTTTTGATTGCTGATTTTTAAACTCACCACGCTGAATTTCTTCACGTTGTGCTTTTTCCTCTATGTAAAAAGAATAATTACCTGCGTAAACGGTCAGTTTTCCCTTGCGCGATTCAACCGTACGGTTGATCACCTTATCCAAAAACCACCTATCATGCGATACGATGATCACCGCGCCTTCAAAAGCCTTCAAATAATCCTCTAGCCATTGGATAGAAGGTAAGTCAAGGTGATTTGTAGGCTCATCCAGCAATAAAATATCGGGAGCCTGCAAAAGTATCTTAGCCAGCATCACCCGCATACGCCATCCACCCGAAAATGTGCTCAGCTTGCGGTGCGTGTCGGCCTCATTAAAACCTAAACCCGCTAAAATTTCGTGTGCTTTGTATTCAATATTGTAACCATCCAGCAGTTCAAATTCATGCTGTTTGTCGCTTAGTTTGTTTAGCAGATCATCGCTATAATCTGTTTCCAGTTTTTTAAGCAATATCTCAATCTCATCATGCAACTGGTTTTGACGCTCAAAAGCCTCCATAGCCACATGCAAAATGTTTTTGTCGGATGAGTAGGATAGCAAATCCTGGTTCAAATAACCCATGGTAAGGTCTTTCGCCATAGATATGGTGCCCGATGTAGGTTTGTAATCGCCTACAATTATTTTAAGCAACGTGGTTTTACCCGTTCCGTTAGCGCCAATAAGGCCTATCTTTTCTCCGGGTTTAATATGCCAGTTAGCTTCATCATATAAGGCTCTTGCACCAATCTCAAACGTAAGGTTATTTATAGCTATCATTTCCGCAAAGGTACGATTTTTGAACTGAAATTTGAAAGCTAAAAGGTGACCGAATTAGTTATCGAAATGTAAAGAAAAAGGCATGTATTTCGCCCTCGTTCCGCCGCAGGCGAAGAGAGGGTCGACCAGCGAAGCGCCGTCGGGGTGAGTAAACGGAGCGCGCAAAAGTCGTAATCATGCTTTGGCGTTGCCTCCGGTCCGCGCTATCCGTTAATACCTCTGCAGGCATTACGCTCAGGCTGGTATCCACTTCTATCGCTAACGTGGGCTGGTTGTCATTGTCTGAACCCGAATTTATTGAATTAACTAATTTATCGAATGGGGGTATAATTATTCTGCGCATTCTTAAAATCCATAAATTCAGGTTCAGACAACCTATATGACAAAACAGTGTCAGCACTTATCCTAACCCATTTCCCGAAATTTGTATATACCCGTTCAACAGCTCTTGCGAAAAGAGTAAATCAAGTTCTTTGAAATATTGCGAATCCGTTGCTACAAATTTGCTGTTATATCAAAAACTGTTATCTACCGTCATACTTTTAGTGATATCGGCGGTTACGTCATGTATAACGGTATTTAACGTTTGAAAACGGTCCTTCAAGTCCGACACTTTCAAAACACCGCCATTGGCTAAAGTGTATGACTTTGAATTGATAAGCGCGAACATCAGGTTGTCCATCGGCGTATACGTGGTGCCAACCACATCCTGGATATTATAAATGCGGATCCTATATTTATTGTCTTTACAATCAATTTGTACGGTGAAATTATAAATGTGCGAAAAGTAATTAGTTTGCCACAAAACTTTATAAGACTCACTAATAGAGGAGGTCACCCTGCCCACCACCCGTGATAAAACCGGGTCTTCCAGTTGTAGCTGGGTATCTGCGATATAAGGGCGAGTTTCTGCAAGCCAAAGCCCGGCATTGCCGAAAAGTAGGTTTTGAGAAGTATTTGGTACATCGACCACCTTTTCATAAGCAACGGTATTATTCTCAAAAGGAATATTTAAACCAACAGTATCTTTTTGTGCGAAGGCGCTTTTAGCGAAAATAATCAGCACCAGGACGAGTAGTTTTTTCATTGGTGATAAGGATTAAATTTGAATAATATTTATTGGTAAGATATTACAGAAATACGAAAGGTTTAGCGCACATCTGTCTTACAAATAATATTACTTTGCAATATCCTGATAATGAAATTGTTAATTTATAATGTAATGAAAATTATACATTACCTCATCCGTTGACGAAATATCAGCATGCTCTTTACCTGTAGATTTACTACAGGTAAAGAGCAAATGTTAGGCTTCGTTTTATTCGGTTATTCTTATCGTTATATATTCGGATCAAACTCCACGATCCATTCAATCCCATATTTATCCCTAAACATTCCGGCGTATGTACCCCACGGACTGTCACCAATTGGCCCTTCAACATCACCGCCTGCAGATAAGCCGTTAAATACCTTGTCGGCCTCTTCACGACTTTCTGCACTAACAACTATTTTCGACCTGTTTTCGTTTTCGCTTACCCGTCCCATAAATTCAGGCACATCATTGGCTATTAGTATATTATGTTTCCCAATAGGCAAAGCAATGTACATGAGTTTGTTTGCCTCATTTTTCGCTACCTGAAATTCAGCGCTGGATAACTCCTTGAAACGAACGATCTTTGTAAACTCTCCGCCAAAAACTGATTTGTAAAAAGTGAATGCTTCCTCGGCATTGCCGTTAAAGTTGATCCATGGATTAATTGTTCTCATGATTTTTATTTTTTAATGGTTATTTTTTCTTGTAACTACTGCGATAAGGTCGCCAACAACTCTTCCAGGTTTTTTAAGGTCATGGTGAAGCCTATTTTGAAGCCCTCTAATAATTTCTCCAATCGCTCAAACGATTCATTGAAAATGGTAATGTCCACTTTGGTTATGCCATTTTGTTCGCTGAAGTTGTAATCCCATTCAGAACCCGGCAGTTCACGATTTTCGTCTTTATCCGCAAACGCGTTGTACATCTTAAAATTGGTTTTCGGGGTAATGGAAGTAAATTCCTGCACCGCCCAGCGCTCCTGTCCGTCGGGGCTTATCATGGCGTAAAACCGACGCCCGCCTACTTCAAAATTCATATACTTGGTTTTGGCGCGCATAGGTGCCGGCGCCATCCATTGGTCCAGTAGTTCGGCCTTGGTAAAGGCATCCCATACTAAAGCCTGACCGGCATTAAACTCCCTGGTGATGTGTACTGTTTTCGTTGCTTTGTCAACGTTAAAATCAAATAGCAAATCGTTGTTCATTTTTTCTGTTCTTTAATTGTTGATAATACTTCGTCAAGTTGATTAAATTGAGTTTTCCAGTTTTGCCTGAATTGAGCCAACCAATGGTCAAACTCCTGCATTTTTTTTGCATTAAAGTGATAATAAATTTCCCTGCCGGATTGCTCAGGCCTGATTAATTCGCATTCATGTAATACTTTAATATGTTTCGATACTGCCTGCCGGCTCATATCAAATTTTTCCGCCATTACATTTGGTGTTAATGCCTGGATAGTAAGTAAAGTTAAAATAGCCCTGCGGGTTGGGTCGGCTATAGCTTGAAATATATCTTGCTTCATTTTTAATGTAATTGTGCAACTTTAAGGTTGCAAGTTACATGCAACTTTTGAGTTGCGCAAATTTATTTGCAATTATTTTTTTGAAGTAAAATGCGGGAAGTTTAATGGTTCACCGGGATGTCCGTAGACTGTGTATGCGGATTAATATAAATCTTACGACGCATTCGCAAACCGATATTAAGCACTCGTTTCAAACGAGTGTAAGTAAAGAAGTAAAGAGCAAGAAAAATGCAGCTCACTCGCCATTTGCGCAGCAAAGGGAGTGTCGACCAGCGAAGCGGAGTCGGGGAGGGTATACGAAGCGCTAAAGAGCTATACCGCTTCCACCTTAGCAGCCCGGTTCCCCGCCAAACTTTCCCCTTCAATCTTCTTCTGCAATTCCAAAATAGCCCCAATCAACGATTCCGGCCTTGGCGGACAACCCTGCACATAAACATCAACAGGAATAACCCTGTCCACGCCTTTAACCACATGATAACCATGCTGCCAGTAAGGTCCACCGCAATTAGAGCATGAACCCATGGAGATCACATATTTAGGCTCAGGCATTTGTTCGTATAAACGTTTAATGCGTTCGGCCATTTTAAAAGTAACAGTACCGGCAATAATAATTACATCAGCATGGCGTGCTGACGGACGCGGGAATACTCCAAAACGGTCCAAATCATAAGTAGAAGCAAACGAGCCCATCATTTCAATAGCGCAGCAGGCAATACCAAAGCTTAAAGGCCATAACGATGACAAGCGAGCCCAGTTTAACAGGTCGTCCATTTTGGTGATTACCACACCGCCACTTTCACTGGTTATATCATTACTCATTTTCAGGCTTTTTAAAAGTTGGTTTAAACATCGGCTTCCTGATCGGTTGCGGAGTTGCCGATGCAGCATTCGCGGTCTCAGTAACTAAAATAGATTGCTCCATGCTGAATTTTCGTACCGTATGAGAACTCTGCTCCAAATTCAATTTATCATAAAGCGATGATGGTATTTGCACATCAGTAGTAGGCTTAATTACCGCTGGTTTAATCCAGTCCAAATCACCTTTGCACCAAACATAAACTAATCCAAGTATCAATATCCCTAAAAAGATAAACATCTCCACTAACGACAACATTCCCCATCTTGGTTCGACTTTATTTATTTCGTGACTCCCAAAAACCGTCGCCCAAGGAAAAACAAATACCATCTCTACCTCAAAAAGCAGAAACACCAACGCAATTACATAAAAACGGGAGTTAAAAGGCAACCATGCGCTGCCTACAGGTTCTTCTCCGCATTCGTAAGAAGTTTGCTTCTCAAAATTGGGATGGTTGGGCGAGAAAACACGGTTCACAAAGAAAACACCGCACACGATAATTATTCCTGTAATTAAAAAGATAAGTATCTTCCCAAATTCTGATATTTGCGCAACATCGCCCATGGCAACAAATTTAATAAAACAAACAGATTTCGACGCTATAATTATTGGCGGTGGCGCATGCGGCTTAATGACCGCCGTACAAGCCGGCTTTTTAGGTAAACGAACGTTGATCCTCGAAAAGAACGATAAGGTAGGAGCCAAGATCCTCATCAGCGGCGGCGGGCGTTGTAATTATACCAACCTGTATTCCTCGGCACAGCAATTTATCTCTGCAAACGAGCATTTCTGCAAATCCGCCTTCGCGCAATGGACGGTTGATGATACCATCAGCTTTTTCGAAACTTATGGTATTGAAGGTCAGGAGAAAACTTTAGGTCAGCTGTTTCCAACAACCAACAAAGCGAAGGATGTTGTAGAGGTTTTTACCGGCTTATGCCGCGATCTCGGTCAGGAAATTAAGTGCGATGCCACCGTAAAAAATATCGACAAATCAGGCGATGAGTTCATCGTTACTTATGAAATTGGTGAAAAGGAATATCAACTGCAAACACCAAAAGTTGTTATCGCCTCTGGTGGATTACCTATCCAAAAAATAGGCGCGACAGATTTTGGACTTCGCATGGCCCGCAAATTTGACCTGAATCTTACCGAAACAGCCCCCGCTTTAGTGCCCTTAACCATCACTGGTAAAGATCAACCATGGTACGAGCAACTCTCGGGCAACAGTATTTTCTGCCGTGTTTGGAATGACAGGATCAGCTTCGAGGAAAATATCCTCTTCACCCATTGGGGCTTAAGCGGCCCGGCTATCCTGCAAATTTCATCCTACTGGCGACCGGGAGAATCTATTTATATCGATTTACTGCCTAACGAAAATATTGCCGATCTCATTCAACAGGAAAAAGAAGCAAACGGTAAAAAGATGCTATTGGCGTATTTGGCCAGCCTCTACACCCGCAAATTTGCTGAAGCCTTAAGTGATAAGCTCCCGGTTGAAAAAAACCTCGCGTCACTAACAAAAACCGATATTGAAAACATTAGCGCGTTAATACACGAATTTAAAGTAAAGCCGGCGGGGGATAAGGGCTACGACAAAGCTGAAGTAATGCGCGGCGGCGTATCAACCGATGAACTCTCCTCCAAAACCCTCGAAGTTAAAAAAGTACCCGGCCTATACTACGGCGGCGAATGTGTAGACGTAACCGGCTGGCTCGGTGGCTACAATTTCCAATGGGCCTGGGCCTGCGGGTTTGTTATAGCTCAGGGACTGTAGATTCAAGAATTATATAAAAAACTATCGTCATTGCGAGCGCAGCGTGGCAATCCCAAGCTATGCAGAGCCGCTCTGTAAGGAGGGGATTGCCACGCTGCGCTCGCAATGACGATGATTTTAAGCATTTTAAATAAGATAAAAAAGAAAGAGCCAAGAACTAAGTCGGGTTCCCGTCTTGATTCTTGACTCTTGTATCTTGATTCTAAAAAGTATCTTGTATCTAAAAATTACTGCGCTCCGTGAGCAGCTTGCGCTTTATAATAGTTGTTTATCAGCTTATCAATATTACGCAAATTGTATTTATTCTGATGCAACTGATCAACAATCTCAGACTCATCACCCAAAATTTCGCTCATTACATCTATAAAATTAGCAGGTGTTAAAGGCTTCATCACCGCTGTATTAGCACCGTAATAATAACCTGTTGCTGTTGATCCACCCAAAGGGATGCTGATACCACCACCTAGGCCCATACCGAAACCGCCGCCTCCGGTACCAAAACCGCCGCCAATTCCTACACCAACATCTGGCTGTACGCCACCACCGCCGTTTACTTTACCCCTAAACATATAAAGCTTAGGGTCGGCATCAACTACAACTTTCACAAAATCCAGCTCGTATTTGCTCCATACACCCATTCTTGGTGCTACGGCAACTATAAAACTATCACGGCCCATTACAAATGAGCTTAATTCGCTTGCGCTGATTTTAATAGAATTTGCCTTGTCATTAGGCTTATATTCAATAAAAGCTTCATCGGGGATGGGGTGAGCTCCCGACATTTTCATTTTAATCAAACCTATCGACTTGTTGTTTTTAACATCGTAATAGCAGCCCGACTGCCAGGTTTGTGCCTGTGATTTTTCAAAAACGAAAAGAAGGCAAAAGATTGATAAGCAGATTGTGGTTATTTTAAACATAATAGTAGGTAAACGTAGTATTCATTGCAAAATTACTTACCGCAAAAATAACTTTTTATATGTTCATTGCTAACTTGTTTCAACATCTTTACAAGCCGGTGTTTCGTCGGTTTATCAAAAACAATTAGTTTTGACTTTTTAACCAACCACATCAAAATAATTATGCAATTAACTGTCGATTTGCGCAGCGATACCGTTACCAAACCAACCCCCGGCATGCTGGATGCCATGATGAATGCCAAAGTTGGTGATGATGTTTTTGGCGAAGATGAAACCGTAAACCAGCTCGAAGAGAAGTCAGCGGCAATGTTTGGTATGGAGGCCGGGATTTTTTGTCCCTCCGGAACCATGACCAACCAAATCGCCATCAAATGCTTTACACAACCTTTAGATGAATTAATTGCCGATCAAACAGCTCATATTTATCGTTACGAGGGTGGGGGAATAGCATTCAACTCAGCAGTTTCAACTCGTTTGCTGAATGGCTATCGCGGTATCATCACTGCCGAAATGATTGAACCCGAAATTAACGCCGACAATATCCATCATCCACATACCAGCTTGGTCGCCTTAGAAAATACCGTAAATAAAGGCGGAGGCAGTTGCTATACGCTGGCTCAGATTAAGCCAATTGCTGATTTATGTCGGAATAAAGGCCTAAAGCTGCATTTAGATGGCGCGAGGATTTTCAACGCGCTTGCTCATACCGGCGACCGAGCGGTTGATTACGGTAAATACTTTAATGGAATATCAGTCTGCTTATCAAAAGGTTTAGGCGCTCCCATAGGTTCTGTTTTTTTGGCTGATAAAGAAACTATCAAATATGCCCGTCGAATCCGCAAAGTTTTTGGTGGAGGCATGCGCCAGGCCGGTTTTTTAGCCGCAGCCGGAATCTACGCGCTCGATAATCATGTTGATCGTCTAAAAATAGACCATGCCCACGCGCAAATACTCAGTGAAACCCTAAGCAATCTCCCTTGGGTAAGTGGTGTTTTACCTGCTGAGACCAATCTTATACTATTTGATACCGTTGAACCTGCTGCACTCATCCTAGAAAAACTCGCCACGAAAGGAATCAGGGCCATGAGCACCGATAAACACCGTATCCGTTTTGTATTGCACCTTGATGTACACCCCGAGCAAATTGAATATACAGTTGATGTGTTGAAGACTCTTAAATAATTAAACCGTCATGCCGAACTTGTTTCGGCATCCCTCAGGACAAGCGACCATACATGCGGGATGCTGAAACAAGTTCAGCATGACAGAATATAAATAAGAAAAGCCTTGCAAAATGCAAAGCTTTTCTTATTTATAAGGGCGACTATTACCCCAAATATGATTTCAAAATCTTACTCCTCGAAGTATGGCGAAGCCGCTGTAATGCCTTATCCTTTATCTGCCTTACACGTTCGCGGGTAAGGTTAAATTTCTCACCAATTTCTTCTAATGATAACGGCGAATTGGCACCTAATCCAAAAAACAATACCACTATCTCACGCTCACGTTCGGTAAGTGTTGATAGTGAACGTTTTATTTCTTCGGATAATGATTCATTAATTAAGTTCGAGTCTGTATTCGGTTCGTGATTTTCCAATACATCCAATAATGTATTTTCTTCACCCTGTACAAATGGCGCATCCATGGATACATGGCGGCCCGAATTACTTAGAGTATCAGATATTTTATCAACGGTAGTCTCTAATATATCTGCCAGTTCTTCCGGCGATGGCTCGCGCTCAAATTCCTGCTCTAATTTTGAGAAAGCCTTGCTTATTTTACTTAATGAACCCACTTGGTTCAAAGGCAAACGTACAATGCGCGATTGCTCGGCAATGGCCTGCAAAATGGACTGACGAATCCACCAAACGGCGTACGATATGAATTTGAATCCTTTGGTTTCGTCAAAACGTTTAGCTGCTTTTATTAAACCTAAATTTCCTTCGTTTATCAGGTCGCCAAGGGTAAGGCCTTGGTTTTGGTATTGTTTTGCTACAGATACAACAAAGCGTAAGTTGGTTTTGGTTAAGCGTTCCAGGGCAGCCTGGTCACCTTCCCGTATTTTTTGTGCTAATATTACTTCTTCTTCGGCAGTTATCAGGTCAACTTTTCCAATTTCGTGAAGGTATTTATCAAGTGATTGAGATTCACGGTTGGTTATGGATTGGGTTATTTTGAGTTGTCTCATCTATTTAAAACCTCGATTCTAAGTGGATTTTCTAAAAATTAACGTGTAAAGCTATAAAATTGTTATAAAAAAAATAACTAAAAAAAGTTTTCAAAAAAGAAGGTCTATACTTGATCTGATGCAATCTATTGCACGGTTTTTGTGGTAATAAGGCTCCCTGTTTTTATACAATATTTAGGTTAAATGTTTCTTTTATTCTGATGCCTTTTTCTGTCTGTTGTAGTGTACAACACTCATTAATGGCGTCGTGTTCAAGATACAAAATATATTGTTTTTCCAAGGCCTCGGTTAAAATAATCTTCTTTTCGGTAAGTGTTTTCAACGGGAACATATCATAAGCCATTACATAAGGTATAGGTAAATGCCCCACAGATGGCAGCAGATCAGCCATATACAAAATTTCATGTCCTTTGTAATTGAGTAGTGGCAGCATCATCGCTTCGGTATGGCCATGCGCGAATTTCACCCGGAAGTTTTCAGAGAATTGCACACCATCTTTGCTATCAACAAATCTTAGTTGCCCGCTATCCTGTATAGGTAGGATGTTTTCCTTTAAAAACGATGCTTTTTCGCGCTCGTTCGGGTTTACGGCCCATTCCCAATGGTCTTTATTGCTCCAGTAAAATGCATTTTTAAAAGCAGGTTTTAATTTATCACCATCCCTTTTAACCGCGCCACCCACATGGTCAAAATGCAGATGCGTTAAAAATACATCCGTAATATCATCACGGTGAAAGCCTTTAGCTGCTAACGATTTATCAATAGTAGCATCACCATGTAAATAGTAATGACTAAAAAACTTCTCATCCTGTTTGTTACCAATCCCGGTATCTATCAATATTAGTCGGTCACCATCCTCAACCAGCAGGCAACGCATGGCCCAGGTACAAAGGTTGTTTTCATCAGCCGGGTTGGTTCTGTTCCAAATGGTTTTTGGTACTACACCAAACATGGCGCCGCCATCTAATTTAAAAAAGCCGGTATCAATGGTATGTAGGTTCATAAACGAAAGTCAAAAGTTAAAACTCAAAAGTCAAGAAAAAGATTGAATATCTACCTAAAACAAAAAAGATCAACGACTATTAATCATTGATCTTTAAATTATCAGTAATTGAAAGCTTTAAACTTTACACCTTCAACTGTAAACTATAAATGTATGCACTCGCCGTATGCTTCGGCAGCAGCCTCCATAACAGCCTCGCTCATTGTTGGGTGAGGGTGTACAGATTTGATCAGCTCGTGGCCGGTCGCTTCCAGTTTACGCGCAGTAACTATTTCAGCAATCAGCTCGGTAACGTTATGGCCCAGCATGTGCGCGCCTAAAATTTCACCGTATTTAGCATCAAATATCAGTTTAATAAAACCATCTTTTGCGCCTGCGGCGGATGCTTTACCCGATGCCGAGAATGGGAATTTACCAATCTTCAACTCATAACCTGCTTCTCTCGCTGCTTTTTCAGTATAACCAACAGATGCGATCTCAGGAGCACAATAAGTACAACCCGGTATGTTGTTATAGTTTAAAGGTTCAGGATGATGACCAGCTATTTTCTCAACACAAATAATGCCCTCTGCTGATGCTACGTGAGCCAATGCCTGACCTTTTACAATATCGCCGATGGCAAAAATGCCTTCAACGTTGGTTTTGTAATAATCATCAACCAATACTTTTCCTTTGTCGGTTTTAACGCCAACTTCTTCAAGTCCGATGCCTTCCAGGTTGGTTGATATGCCTACCGCTGATAAAACAACATCGGCTTCCAAAACTTCAATACCGGTCGCGGTTTTTACAGTTACTTTACAGCCTGCGCCTGATGTATCAACAGACTCAACATTTGAACCGGTTAATATATTGATGCCTGCTTTTTTCAATAAACGACCAAGTTGTTTTGACACTTCTTCGTCTTCTAAAGGCACAATGTTATCTAAATATTCAACTACAGTAACTGATGTACCAATTGAGTTATAAAAATAAGCGAACTCAATACCAATAGCGCCCGAACCTACAACAATCATACTCTTTGGTTGCTTAGGTAATATCATCGCCTGGCGATAGCCAATTACTTTCTCGCCATCCTGTTTAATGTTTGGTAACTCACGTGAGCGGCCGCCGGTAGCTATTATAATGTTAGTTCCGGTAACTTCTTGTGTAGTGCCATTGCTGCTTTTTACTTCAACAACGCCTTTGCTTTTAATTTTACCGAAGCCGTTTATTACGTCAATTTTGTTTTTCTTCATTAAAAACTGAACGCCTTTGCTCATGCCATCGGCAACGCCGCGGCTTCTTTTTACGATTGCCTCAAAATTAACTTCGCCACCATTTACAGTAATGCCATAATCGGCAGCATGGTTTAGGTATTCAAATACCTGGGCGCTTTTTAATAACGCTTTGGTAGGTATACAACCCCAGTTAAGGCATATTCCGCCAAGGGATTCTTTTTCAATTATTGCTGTTTTTAAACCCAGTTGGGAAGCGCGAATGGCAGCTACGTAACCACCCGGGCCCGACCCTATAACAATTAAATCGTAGTTCATGCTTTTATTTAATGATGTATATAATTAGCGCAAAGCTAAGTAAATAGCCCGATATGCAAAAATGCTACCCAGCCATACTAAATAATAGGATTTTCAGATTAAAATGACGCCATAAATGAGGTTGACAGACAAATATTAAAAATATAGATAAATACTAGTTTGATAGGTATTTGACCTATTTTTTAACATATCATGTTGAATTTGTGTTTATTGTTAATAAATACTTAATCAGTATTAATATTAATGTAACATTATTGATACCGGGATGTATTATTTTTGTTGCAATTAACTGACTTATCATTAACACAAAACAACAACGTATGAGGAAGCATTTACTTCTATTTCTACTAGTCATGTGTGTATCATTTTTCGCTTCGAAAAATGCTGGCGCGCAAGGTGTAACAACCGCATCAATCAACGGTATCGTAAGCGATAGCAAAGGCCCGATACCCGGAGCAACCATTATTGTTACACACATCCCAACCGGAACGGTATACTCTACCGGAAGCCGTGCCGACGGCCGGTTTAACTTACCTAATTTAAGAGTAGGCGGCCCCTACACTTTTAAAGTAGCATTTGTAGGCTACACCGATTTTATTGAAGAAAACATTACTTTATCAATTGGTCAGGATCAACACATTGATGCTAAATTAACCGAAAGCAGCACCACCTTATCTGAAGTGAAAATTTCAGGTACCAGTGGAAAAGTAATCAACTCATCACGCACCGGTGCCCGCGAAACGGTAAGCCGCTCACAAATTGATGGTTTACCTACCTTAAACCGATCATTAAGTGATTTTACAAAACTTGCCCCCTCGGCAAACGGATTGAGTTTTGGCGGCCGAAGCAGCTTATTTAACAATATTACCGTAGATGGTGCATTGTTCAATAACTCTTTTGGTTTAGCAAGTACGCTTGGTGGCCAAACCAACTCGCAACCCATCTCATTAGATGCAATTGACCAGATTCAGGTTGATATCGCACCTTACGACGTTCGTCAGGGTAACTTTACAGGTGCGGGTGTTAATACCGTTGTAAAATCAGGTACTAACGAGTTTAAAGCAACCGTTTATGATTATTTGCGCAGTACCGGCCTTACAGGTTATAGCGCGGGCAATACAACAGTTACTAAAACACCTTTTAATTATCACCAGATAGGTGCAAGCTTCGGTGGTCCCATCATTAAAAACAAATTGTTTTATTTTGTTTCTGGCGAAGAGGAGCGCATAAGCCAACCAGCCACACCTTATGTAGCTACAGGTTCAGGCGCCAGTGGTTCTGTATCACAAGCTAAAGCCTCAACCCTCGATTCGATTAAAAACTATCTTGCACAGCATTATGGTTACAATGCAGGCCCTTACCAGGGTTATAGCTTTGATACCTACAGCGATAAAGTAACTGTAAAAATCGACTGGAATATCGACAAAAACAATACTTTGAGTGCTAAATACTTTTATCTGAAATCTTACGGAGATCACCCGCCAAGCAACTCGGGTATATCAAACTCAAACGGTACTACCGCTGTTGGGTATGGCAGCACCCGCGATGCAGGTGTAAACAGTTTGCCTTTCTATGGTTCAGGATATCGCATTAATAATAACTTCAACATAGGTATTATTGAGTTGGATAGCCGTATCAGCAGCAGCTTATCAAACAGGGCTACTCTTGGTTACTCTGCCTTAAGAGATTTCCGTACGGCGTTAGGTGGCGAAAGTATTCCTTTTGTTGATATTGGCAACAGTACATCAGTAGGTACCGCTACAGATGTTGTTAAATCTACCGCTGTTGAAACAAGCTTCGGTTCTGAGCTTTATACTGTTGGTAACTTATTATACACCAACATCGGCCAGTTTTCTGATGATTTAACCTTGTATGCAGGTAAACACGAGTTTACTTTTGGTACCAGCGACCAGATACAGAGCTACAAAAATGGTTTCGCGCCCGATTATAATGGTTTATATACTTATAACTCAGCGTATGATTTCTTGCATGGTTTACCTGCAGCGGCATATACAGTTCGTTATTCTGCAGCTGGTGGTTCTTTACCTTATGCAAAAATTAGCGCAGGTATATATAGCTTATATGCGCAGGATAAATATCATATAACAGATAATATCAGGTTAACGTATGGTATCAGGGCAGATTATGACGCTTTCCCAACATCACTACCGCAAAATAATAATGTTACCGGCCTTACTTTCCAGCAAGGTATACAGGTTAATCCATCAGTATTGCCAAAAAATCGTGTTCAATTATCGCCACGGGTTGGCTTTAACTGGGATGTAAATGGCGATGGTTCAACCCAGGTTCGCGGTGGTACCGGTTTATTCTCAGGTACTGTTCCTTTTGTATGGATATCAAACCAGGCATCAAACAATGGTGTGTTATTTGGCTCATATACTGTAGTGAAAGGTGCTGCAGGAAACACAGCGGCTCAAAATAGCCAGTTAATATTTAACCCAAATGTTAATGCGAACCACCCGATAGGTGCAGCAGCAGCAAATACTTCTTATGAGTTGGATATTACCGATCCGAACCTTAAATATCCAAAAGTATTCAGGTCTAACCTGGCCATCGACCAAAAATTAGGTTGGGGTGTTGTAGCAACAATTGAAGGTGCATACACTAAAGATATTAATGCTATCTATACAGAAAACCTGGTATTGTCTGATGGGTACGTTACTTTACCTAACTCAGGCGGCCAAATTCGCTATAATTCAAAAAATACAACTCCTGCGGCATCAGCGGCTACTGCTGCAAATCCATCAATCACGGGCTTGTATTACTTAACCAATACTAATAAAGGTGATTCTTACTTCGTTACCGGCCAGATCCAAAAAACATTTGTTGGCGGTTTCTATTTTAACGTTGCCTATACCCATAGCGGTTCACTGGATGTTAATGATGGAGGTTCAACAGCAAGTACTATATGGAGCTCGCGCGATGTTGCAGGCAATCCAAATGGCGATAATCTTTCAAACAGTACATTCGTTCAGCCTAACCGTGTAATTGGTTCGTTAATGTATAAAAAGGACTATTTTGGCCACGGCGCTACATCTGTAGGCTTATTGTTTGAAATGGCTAATAATGGCGCAGTATCATACATCACCAGCGGCGACCCTAATAATGATGGAGCCACAAACGATTTAATGTACATTCCAAAAAGTCAAAGCGACATTATTTTAGTACCTGATGCATCAACTAACCCAGGTACTGCCCAGGCACAATGGAATCAGTTAAATTCATTTATTAATCAGGATAAATATCTGAAAAGCCACAGAGGGCAATTTGCTCAAAGAAACGGCGTAATATTACCATACTACAAAAGATTCGACTTTAAAGTTGTTCAGGATTTTTATGTTAGGGCAGGAAAAACTAAAAATACACTTGAGGTATCATTGGATATTATTAACGTAGGCAACTTATTAAATAAAAACTGGGGTTTGTACCAGGATTCATTTAACGGGGTATCAACAGGTAATACCACTATACTTCACTACGTAGGCCTTAACTCAGCCGGGGCACCTACTTATTCATTCCCTTTATTGAATAAAACCACCAACACACCTGTAACAACATCATTTATAAACGATGTTTCTCAACTATCACGTTACCAGGCACAACTAGGTTTAAGGTATATTTTCAATTAAGTTACTGTTAACTGCGAATATAAAAAGCCGGCGAAAGCCGGCTTTTTTGTTATATTTTTATATTATTTAACACGTTCAATTACAGTTGATTGGGATTTATTGTTTCGTAACAATTTTGTTACAATGTTGATTAGTGAAAACTCAGTATTTCTACAAAATGTGCCATATTTTCATTTAAAGGCACTTTAGGTTAAAAATTTACTTAATAAAATTCGTTAATGTTAATAAATATTCAACGTTTGTTAATATTCACTTAATATTGGCTAAGCTTCTGCCAATTATCTTTGCCGCTAATCAACTGAATCATTAATTCATAAAAACAAAGCAAAGTATGAGGAAGTATTTACTTTCATTATTCATTTCCGTTTTTACAATGTGCGCGGCATTGGCACAAGTTGCAAATGCGCAAGTCCACATTACAGGTAAAGTAATTGATACAATAACACGTGAACCTTTGGTAGGTGCCACTATTGTTGTAAAAGGAACTACTACCGCAACCACAGCCTCATTAGACGGCTCATTCAAACTTAAAGCACCGGCTGGTAGCCAAACAATAGTAGTTACTTTTGTTGGTTATGTGCCACAAACATTCAACATTGGCGATGCAGATAAAAATATAGGCACCGTTCAATTAAGCCCGAATTCATCTTCAATGAAAGAGGTTACGATCACCGCTGACGTTGCTATCGACAGAAAAACTCCGGTTGCTGTTACAACAATCAACCAGGAATTTATTGATGAGCACATCGGTAATGGAGATATACCTGACTTGTTAATTGGTGTACCAGGTGTGTTTGCTACAGATGGCGACGGGGGTTACGGCGATCAGCGTATCAGTATCAGGGGTTTCTCAAGCCGTTCAGGTAATGGTAACGTAGCTTATACGGTAAACGGTATCCCGGTAAATGATCCTGAAACAGGCGCATTATATTGGTCTGATTTTTCAGGTATTACTGATGTTGCACGTTCTATACAAGTTCAGCGTGGTTTAGGTGCAAATAAAATTATTGTTCCGGCATTTGGTGGTACTGTAAATGTTACCACGCGTACTACTGATCAGCAAGCCGGAGGATTTGTATCAGAAGGTATTGGTTCTGACGGGTATAACAAAACTGCTGTTATGGTTTCTACAGGTTTAACCGCTGGCGGTTGGGCTGCGACCTTTGAAGGCTCACGTACAGAAGGAGCTTTTCCGTTTGACGGATCAACTTTTAAAGGTTATGATTACTTCTTTAACCTTTCTAAAATATTAACTCCATCACAAACTATCTCATTAACGTTAATTGGTACTAACCAAACTCACGGTCAGAGACCTGAGCAGCCATTGCAACCTTATTTAAATGGTACAACCTTAGTTGGTGGTTACGAGGGTGCACCTCAAGGTACTGCCTATAATAATTATTTTGGTTACAAAGACGGTCAAACCTATAATCCTTATAATAACTTTTATAGCGAGCCGATTCTGTCTATCAACCATGAGTGGTCTATCAATTCAAAATCAAGTTTATCAACTGTATTATACGGTATGATTGGTGATGGCGGTGGTGGCGGTTTAATGTACCCATCGGGTTCAAACCTTAGCACGCTTCCAAGGTCAGGTAATATTTATACTCCTATTAATTATACTGCAATTGAAGCAACTAACGCCGCTAATCCTGACGGTGCTTCAACCTTGTATGCATACGATTCACATTCACAAACTGATTGGGCTGGTTTAAGAAGCACTTACAGAACTTTATTAGGTAAATATATAGACCTTTCTGCAGGTATCGACTTAAGATACTATGTAGGAAATCACTACGATAGAGTTGACGACCTTTTAGGTGGAAACTATGTAGCATATGACCGTTCGGGCAGTACAGCTAAAGGTACCGGAGTAGGTAATATTAATGATCCTATTGACAATGTAGGTGTTGGCGGTAAAATCGATTATTATAATCGTGATTATGTGGAATCAGGCGGTGCGTTTGCTCAGGCTGAGTATTCAAAAAACAACTTTACAGCTTTTGTAACTTTATCAGGATCTGAAGATGCTGACGCAAGAAGAGATTACTTCAATTATCTTGATAGCGATCCGGCACAAAAAAGCAAATGGGTAAGCTTCACTACCTACCAGGCTAAAGGTGGTGCAAACTATAACATCAATTCAGAAATGAACGTATTTGCTAACGTAGGCTATTTAACTAAACCACCATACTTCGCCGGTGTGTTTGAGGATTATACCAACGTGATCAATAATAAAGCTATAACTGAAAAGTTATTCGATTATGAATTAGGTTATCACTATAAAATATCAACTTTCAGCTTAAAGCTTGATGCTTATAGAACGTATTATAACGACAGATCTTTAGCTCAGAACTTAACTGACATTAATACAGGTGATGTAACTACTGTAAACGTTGCAGGTGTTAATGCTATATATCAAGGTATTGAGTTAGAATTAAACTACAGGCCTGTACAACAAGTATTGGTTGGTGGTATGCTTACTTTGGAGGATAACTACTATACTGCAAATGCAGGTCCTGCATCAGCGGTTAACTCTTCAGGACAAGTTACTGCTACTCAGCCTGAAGTGTTCTTGAAGAATCAAAAAATAGGTGATACACCTATGGATATGATGCAGGGATTTGCTGAGATAAAAGTTGTACCGCAATTAAGAATAGGAGTTTCATGTAACTACTACTGGAATTATACTTCTTACGTTCCGTTTACTAACTATATTCATCCGGATCAAAAGCCGTATATACTTCCTAATTATGCTTTATGGAAAATGAACGCGGCTTACAAGTTTAAAATGAATGGTTTTGATGCTGAACTGATTGGTAATGTAAATAATTTGCTGAACTCAAAAGTAATAACTGATGCAGAAGACGTTGCTGGAAGCGGCGCCATAGGCGGTGGTAACCTGCTTGTTGATTATATGCTGGCAAGAACATTTACAACAACTCTTAAAATTAGGTTCTAATAATAAAAAACTGAATATGAAAAAGATATATTATTTACTAATTGCTGGCGTGCTTGGTTTAGCAGCATGTCAGAAAGAACCAGCGTTGCAAAGCAGTACAAATACGCCGTACACTGGTATAAAACAAAGCCTTAACATAACACTTACGGCAACTGATTATTCAAAACTGGCCTCAGGTTACCCAAAAACCAGTTTAACTTTTGATGATCTGGCTGATGCGAATACATATATTCCACAGATATTAAACACTGAGTATGTTACTCCGGCAAACGGTTCAACTGCAAAGGTAACTTACAACCAAACTGCTCTTTACTTTAAAGCAGTTGATACTACCTATAAAGTAACTACAGCAGGTACAGATACGGGCACCAATGCTTATTATGCACTTACAGCTGCAGATTATTTATTGTTACCAGGCAACAAATACACTGATTTTAGTGTAGCGCAGTTATTAACGTGGCTACCATACAAATTCCCAAGTCCTGCCAACAATACGCTTAAAGTTGTAAGTTGGACTATCTATCCAACAGGTACTACCCCTGCGGTTCCATATTCATTTTTATATACCGATGGTGCGTGGCGTCAAATATATATGATACAACCTGCGCAATACACAACTTTAGGAGTGGGTAAATATGATCAGTTTACTTCAGCTTTCACTAACATACCACAAACAATGGCTGCATTAGCTAATGTTGATCCAACTGTAACTGATACCATAAAGAAAAATGATATTATTTACGTTAGTTATAACTACTATGTAAGTGCAACAGCAGATTACCAAAGGGTACAACCTTTACAATGGAATGGTACCAGCTTTGTAGTGCCATTTGCAACTACAGCTTCTGCAACCTTCATCAAAGCTAATGGCGTATGGAAACCGGAGCCGGTTGTAAGCTACGCATTAACCACTGCTGATATTGCAATAATTGAAAAAGGAGCAGCAGGTACAACAGCGGCTAAAGCAAACCTTACATCATATGGTGACTTTAGCAGTGCCTGGGCTACATCTGATATGGATGCAGCTGTAATAGAGTGCTTAACTGTTGATTTCCCAACCCCTGCAACAGGTACACTTTACCAGATTTCGTTCCCTAATTACAGCAGCCCTGCGCCTAATCCGCTTGGCTTTACATGGACTGGTACAGCTTGGCTTGCCTCGCAATAATTATTATTCAGATTATTATAAAAAAGAAAAGCCCCGAAATTCGGGGCTTTTCTTTTTTATAATAAAATCGGATTTTAGTTGTAAATAAACTCGCCAAATTCCGATTGGATAGTTACTTGCTTTTTATCAGCAGCCTCAACACGGCCAATGATTTGGGCATCTACACCAAAACTTTTTGATATATCGATCAGATCCTTTGCAATTTCCTGCGGTACGTATAATTCCATACGGTGCCCCATATTAAATACCTTGTACATTTCCTGCCAGCTGGTTTTTGATTCTTCCTGTATCAGTTTAAATAAAGGAGGCACCGGGAACAGGTTGTTTTTGATGATATGTAAGTCATCAATAAAATGCAATACTTTGGTTTGCGCGCCGCCACTGCAATGCACCATGCCATGTATCTGACTGCGGTAGCCGTCAAGCATTTTTTTGATGATAGGGGCATAGGTGCGTGTCGGGGATAATACCAACTTACCCGCGGTAATAGACTGGCCGTTGCCAATATCAACCATATCGGTTAATTTTTTACTGCCGGAGAATACCAAATCAAATGGTACTGCCGCATCATAGCTTTCGGGATATTTTTCGGCTATCGATTTATTAAAAACATCGTGCCTTGCCGAGGTAAGGCCGTTTGAACCCATACCGCCATTATATTCCTTTTCGTAGGTAGCCTGTCCGTAGGAGGTAAGACCAACAATCACATCACCGGGTTTAATATTATGGTTTGATATTACCTCATCACGCTTCATGCGGCAGGTAACCGTGGAATCCACAATAATGGTGCGAACCAAATCGCCCACATCAGCCGTTTCGCCACCGGTTGAATAAATACCTATGCCGGCATCTCTCAACTCAGCCAAAATCTCTTCTGTGCCGTTAATAATTGCAGCAATAACATCACCCGGAATCAGGTTTTTGTTTCTGCCGATGGTTGATGATAGCAAAATATTATCAATAGCACCCACACAAAGCAGGTCATCTAAATTCATAATAATAGCATCCTGTGCTATGCCGCGCCATACGGATATATCACCGGTCTCTTTCCAGTAAGTATAGGCCAGTGACGATTTTGTACCCGCCCCATCAGCATGCATAATATTGCAATACGCGTCGTCGTTGGTTAATATATCAGGCACTATTTTGCAAAAGGCTTTCGGAAAAATACCCTTATCGATATTTTTAATTGCATTATGTACATCATCTTTTGATGCGGATACGCCTCGGAGATCATATCTTTGCGAAGAAATCATGGGCAAATATAGTGCTTATTAATTTTTATCAAACTCAAATCAACTACTTTGCAGTATCCGGGGTACATTAAGTTAGCAAAAAGGATCGCCAACAAAATAAATAAATGGCGTTTAAAAAGGAACATACAGCGTAATTTTTTAATTTATTGTAGTGTTGTAGTTGGCCTTTTAGGTGGTTTAGCCGCTATTCTATTAAAGTATGTGGTAGGTTTAATGGAAGAACTGAGCAAAGATATTGCCGCCCATCTGTATTATCATTTAGCTTTTGCGTTTTTACCGGCGTTAGGTATCCTGCTCACTGTTTTTTACCAGCACGTCATCAACCGCGATCATATCGAAAAAGGCATTGGCCGTGTTATCATCAATATAAAACGTAACCGTTCAAATATTAAAATAAATAATGTTTATGCCCATCTGGCAACAAGTTCACTAACGGTTGGTTTCGGCGGCTCATCAGGGTTGGAAGCGCCAATTGTAGTAATGGGTGCGGCATTGGGCTCAAACACAGGTAAATTTTTCAATCTAAGCCCATACGAAAAAACAGTTTTAATAGCTGCGGGTGCTTCGGCAGGTATTGCCGCGGTGTTTAACAGCCCTATTGCAGGGGTATTGTTTTCATTAGAGATATTGATAGGCGAGATAACTATCCCCACATTTATTCCCTTATTAATAGCCTCGGCAACAGGCGTGGTGGTATCTAAATTATTGTATTCGGGCCAGCTTTTTCACCTGGTAACAGGTGGCTGGGTTTTAAATGCAATACCATTTTATGTAATACTTGGTTTATTCAGCGGGTGGATCTCCGTATATATATCTAAGGTAGCCGGTAAATTAGAGCACGGTATATTTAAAAAATATAACCGCTATCAAAGGGCATTAGCAGGCGGCTTAATATTAGGTGTTATCATTATGATATTCCCGGCCTTGTTTGGCGAGGGGTATAGCCACTTGCAAGGCATATTAAATGGTAATATTGACGCCTTAAAAAACGAAACATTGTTTACCAGGTGGTTAGATTATCCATTGGTAATGTTGTTGTTTATAGCCGGGTTGGTATTTATGAAAATTGTGGCTGCCGGCATTACAATCGGGTCCGGTGGTAATGGTGGTACATTTGCCCCAACAATGTTTACGGGGGCTTTTTTAGGATTATTTGTAGCCTTTGCAGTAAACCAAACAGGTTTGGTGCATTTAAGTGTAAGTAATTTTATAGCGGTAGGCATGGCAGGCGCATTAAGCGGTGTAATGCATGCCCCACTAACCGCTATATTCCTTATTGCCGAAATAACGGGCGGCTATGTATTGTTTATTCCGTTGATGATCGTTTCAGCAATCTCTTATGTTATATCCCGCATATACAATCCATACAATATGTACTGGAAGGAATTGATCCACGAGCAAAAGCTGTACCCCGACCATGATTTTAATATGCTTGATGCCATTAGGTTAGATAGCATTATTAATAAAAGCTCTAATGTGTTAAACAAATCAATGTTAATCAGCGATTTTTATCATATCCTGTCCAATACCGATGCGAATATTTTTGCTGTTTTGGATGATGAAGGGGAGATGGAGGGTGTGATCCTGATGGATCAGATCCGTAAGCAATTATTCAACCAACGGGCGTCTTCCGCCACGATTGAAGAGATCATGACCCCTCCGCCTACTATAATTGATTATAACCAACCGGTAAGCAGCATTATGGAAGTTTTTGATGCGCTGGATGCCTGGCAGCTTCCGGTAGTTAAAGATGGTGTGTTTTTAGGTTTTATATCTAAATCAGCTCTGCTTTCCAAATACCGCGATCTGATTATCAAGCAACATAAAGAAACAGATCTTTTCGCTAAGATATAGTCTGAAGCAGGAGTAAACAACGGATTTATAGGATAAATCTATTGGGCAGCAACGACCTAACCGCATAAGACTTTATTTGCAATTACTGCTTTTGCTGCATCGTCAACAGTATCTTCAGCATCTATTTTTGAGGGATGATCAGCAATTCTCTTTAAAGCTTCTACTAATGACGGTGAAAGTTTATTCGGTGATCGAGCGATCAAAATATTAATAATACAATACTTCCACATGCTGTCCTCTCCATCAAAAATAAATAGCAAATCTTGTGCTATTTCATTAACATGTGGGAGTAAATATTTGGCGATACCCTCAGCCACATACCAATGTCCATCCTGTAACCACTCCAACAATGCCGGAATATCTTTCCTGACAGATTCAAACGGTAAACGCTTGAGACGGTCAACAGCTGCAACATCACCATAGTTTTTTGGGATATAATCTTCGCTATTCATATTCATTTGTTTCCGCAGAGTCTTCTGAAAAAGACCCTGCGGCGTTTGAACATCCTTGTGATCAAATTAATCCTGGTCAGACTTATATAAACAACAACTCCCTAAACTTAGGCAGCGGCCAAACCGAATCATCAACCAATTGCTCCAGCTTATCTACATGGTAGCGTATCGGCGCGAAATAGGCTTTTACCTTTTCATCATAAGCGATAGCCTTATCACGTAAATTCTCAATGTTATTGGCTTTTTTACGTTCCTGAACCATGTTATCTACATCAGTTCGTATCTCGTTGATATGTTCCGATATCCTGGTGATAATATCCAGCTGGGTTTTGTATAACTCTGCCGATAAGCCAAGTTCTTTTAATCCCTTAACATTTTCAATCAGTTTGGTTTGGTAGGATAGTGCCGCCGGTAAAATAACATTATTGGCAAGCTCACCCATCACACGGGCTTCTATCTGTAGTTTTTTGTAGAAACTTTCCAGTAAAATTTCATGGCGGGCATGCGCTTCGCGAGATGTGAATAAACCCGTTTCTTTGAACAAAATCTCTGATTTTTCCGAGATCATTACATCAAGCGCTTTAGGCGTGGTTTTGATGTTTGATAAACCTCTTTCTTCAGCAAGCTTCTCCCAGTCGTCGCTATAACCATTACCCTCAAAACGGATCTTTTTTGATTCCTTAATGTAGCGTTTGATGATAGTTAATATCGCCACATCCTTTTTCTCACCCTTTTTTAGCAGTTTATCAACGTCAACTTTAAACTTTTTAAGCTGATCAGCCACAATAAGGTTAAGCGTGGTCATAGGCGCTGCCGAGTTGGCCGATGAACCCACCGCGCGGAACTCAAATTTATTTCCCGTAAACGCAAATGGCGAGGTACGGTTTCTGTCGGTATTATCCTTTAATATCTGTGGTATCTTAGGGATGCCTTGCCATAATAAAGCATCGTCCTTAATTATTTTGCTGATCCTTGATGTTTCTATCTCATCCAGTACTTCGCTCAATTGACTTCCTAAGAATATCGACATGATAGCAGGCGGCGCTTCACTCGCCCCTAAACGATGATCATTATTAACCGATGCGATGGATGCCCTCAGTAAATCCGCGTGCTCATATACCGCCCTGATGGTATTTACAAAAAAGGTAAGGAACATCAAGTTGTTTTTCGGCGTTTTGCCCGGCGATAACAAGTTTTTACCGGTATTGGTAATCAACGACCAGTTATTATGCTTGCCCGAGCCGTTGATGCCTGCATAAGGCTTCTCGTGTAGTAATACTTTAAAGTTATGACGTTTTGCTACCCTGTCCATCAAATCCATCAATAGTTGGTTGTGGTCGATGGCTAAATTTATCTCTTCATATATAGGTGCGCATTCAAATTGCGATGGGGCAACCTCGTTATGGCGTGTTTTAAGCGGTATGCCTAATAATAAAGCTTCGGTTTCCATATCCTGCATAAAGGCGTAAACCCGTTCAGGTATCGATCCGAAGTAATGATCCTCTAACTGCTGGTTTTTAGCCGACATATGCCCGAATAACGTACGGCCGGTTAAATGCAGATCGGGGCGAGCATTATATAAGGCTATATCAACCAAAAAATACTCCTGCTCAATACCTAATGACGCGTTTACTTTTTCGATGCTTTTATCAAAGTAATGGCAAACGTCAATAGCCGCTTTATCTAAAACGCTTAATGCCTTTAATAATGGTACTTTATAATCAAGCGCTTCACCGGTATAGGATACAAACACAGTTGGTATACATAAGGTACGCGCCATTATAAATGCCGGGGATGATGGGTCCCAGGCAGTATAGCCACGCGCTTCAAAGGTATTGCGTATCCCCCCGCTTGGAAAGCTGGATGCATCCGGCTCTTGTTGTGCTAAAGCATCGCCCGAAAACTTTTCAATTCCGGTACCATCTTCTGATGGCTCAAAAAAAGCGTCATGTTTCTCGGCCGTAGTGCCGGTAAGTGGTTGAAACCAGTGTGTATAATGTGTAGCGCCCTTGCCTAATGCCCATGATTTCATAGCCGATGCTACTTGCTCAGCCATATCCCGGGGGATGGGCTCACCTTTTTCTATTGAATTGATAATTCCCTGGTAAGCATCTGTTGAAAGATACTCCTTCATTTTCTTTTTATCGAAAACATTGGCACCAAAAAAATCAGAGATTTTTTGAAAAGGTATTTTTACTTCAGGTATCGTCCTGCTCTGTACGGTCCTGAGCGCTTGAAATCGGATGTTAGACATGTAAGGGTTTTTAAATTATTCGGTTTACATCAAAAATAGAATTATCATTTAAATTTTATACAGTGTTTTAATCTAAATTAAACAGTCTGGTGTTTTTTTAATAAAAAACTCAATTTTTCATTTTTTTTATAAAATTATAACAGTTTTTCATGCTATTTTGAGTTTTATAGCCATTGTTTTGTCTTAAAACGTAGTTATAATTAATAAATTTATTAAAAAATTGACACTGTTTGTTAAAAAAGACAGTTTTAAATGAGTTTTGATTGTTAATTTTATAATTACTTTTTGTTAACAGATAAAAACTTTTTAAAATCGACACTAAAATTGATATGTTTTTTAAAATATTGATAAATATTGAAATTTTAACAATTTTTTTAAGGTTAAAATTTGTTTTTGTTAAATTTCATGCATAGTTTTATGAAAGTTTTAAAGAAAGGATGGTTTAACCAATACTTTTAATAAAACTAATGCAAAAACTGACCATGATATTTATTAAAAAATGCAACCCTCTTACATTTTTATATAATTAAACTAAAAACAATCAAATCAAACTAAATTAAACAAACAAACGATGAAAGTAAATTCTACAAAGCACAACTTACTCGGCTCGCTCAAAGAGCTGACGCGGGAGAAATGGGCGCTGGGTGCGACTATTTTTACAGGGAAAATGTTGGGATTGCTGGCAGTTTTGGTTGCAATGGTAACATTGCCCGGCTTGCTTGGTACTTCAGCACACGCTGCAGCCGCTGCACCTCCAAAACCTACCGATCTGGAAACATCAATGATGAATTCAATCAACACAGCATGGACATTAGTAGCGGCATTCCTTGTATTTGGTATGCAGGCTGGTTTCGTTATGCTTGAGGCTGGTTTTGCCCGCAAACGCGAAACTGTTAACGTTTTGATGGAGTGTATGTTCGATACCTGTCTTTGCGGTATTTTATTTTACGCTATTGGCTACGCCTTTATGTTTGGTTGGGGCAATGGTTTCATCGGCTGGCATGGAGATCCTTCATTAAAAGCTGACGGATCATGGTTCTTCTTACAAAATACTCCTGCAACATATTCAGGTACAGGTATTCCTGTAATAGCTCACTGGATATTCCAGTATGCTTTTGCTGATACCTGCTCAACAATTGTTTCAGGCGCGATGATCGGCCGTACCAGTTTCCGTGGAGATATTCTTTACTCTATTGGTATCACAGGCTTTATCTATCCTATCATTGGTCACTGGGCTTGGGGTCCTGATGGATGGTTGGCCTTAATGGGCACAGCCGGACATTTCTACACTGCTTTAGGCCAAGGTTTCCGCGACTTTGCAGGTTCAACTGTAGTACACACTATTGGTGGGGTTGCTTCGCTGGCAGGAGCTATAGTTTTAGGCCCGCGTTTGGGTAGGATATTCGCACGGGATGATAAAGAAAAAGGCGGTATGCCACCGGGACACAATATGCTTATGGCCGCTGTAGGTACATTTATACTATGGTTTGGCTGGTACGGCTTCAACCCTGGAAGCTCTCTTTCAGCAATGGATGCTCAAGGTATAGGTCGTATTGCTACTAATACTACACTTGCAGCTTGCGGTGGCGGTATGACAGCTATGTTCGCTGGCTTATGGTGGGGAACTACTAAAGGTAAATTCGATTTGGGTTTCACCTTAAACGGTACCTTAGCAGGCCTTGTTGCTATCACTTGCCCTTGTTACTGGGTTAGCCCGCTTGGCGCCTTAATATTAGGTGGCGTTGCAGGTTTTGTAGTGTTTGGCGGTATGTATTTACTAGAGTATTTCCGTATTGATGATCCGGTTGGTGCAGTTTCTGTACACGGTTTCGCAGGTATCTGGGGTACATTATCTCTAGGTTTATTTGCAACCGGCGAATACGGTGTTACCGGCCCTACAGGTGCTGATACTACTGCCCCTAACCTTGTAAAAGGTTTGTTCTACGGTGGAGATGCAAGTGTACTTAAAGCGCAGGCTATAGGTACATTTACTATTGCGATAGCGGTATTTGTTATAACTTTTATTATGATGTACGTTATTAATAAATTACCACATCCTTGGAAACTACGTGTTGAAGAACATGGTGAGCTAAGCGGCCTTGACATATTTGATCATGGCATGGAAGTTTACCCAGCACAAGATGATGAGATCAGTATAAACGGATTGTTCGAAAAATCCACTGTATCTGCATAATACATTATTATAATGCCCTGCGCGTTAATCGCGCAGGGTTTTTACACCCCTTTTATCCTTACTGAAAATTATCATTTACCCATCATTTTTTATGGGATAGGCTTCTTATTGTTTTATAAATTTCAACCTGTTTATTATAAATAATTAAAAACGAGCTACTTGATAAGATTTTTAAATTCGTGGCACCTGTTTGGTACAGCAAAGCGCCATCAATTACAACCATGTGCCGTTTATTCGAAAAAATCAACCCTCAACTTATAATTAACCCTATTAACAATCCCCAAAAATGAAAAAGAAACTTTTACTTTTATTACTTGCTGCTTCTGCCTTTAGTTATGCATCAAAAGCCCAGGACACGGTTAAAACTACTGCGGATGCTCCTTTAGTGCTTTACGGATCTGTGGATACTTATTATAAAGATGATTTATCAGGCCATGCAAATATCCCAACCAGTTTTGCATCTGACAATAACTCTGTATCAATAGGTATGATCGATTTAGGCTTAAAGAAAACTGTTGGTAATGCATCATTTGTAGGCGAATTATCATTTGGCCCGCGTAATGATCAGTCTATTCCAACTTCAGGTTATCATATCCAAAACTTATATGTATCATACAACCTTACGTCTAAATTGAATGCAACTGCAGGTTATATGTCAACATTTATTGGTTATGAGGTAATTTCTCCAGCTGGAAACTTTAACTACTCAACCTCTTACCTGTTTACTAACGGCCCGTTCCAAAATGCAGGTTTTAAATTAACTTATGCATTTAGCGATAAAGTAAGTTTAATGGCAGGTATATTTAATGATGAGTGGAATGCTTACACATCAGAACATGATGTATCTACATTTGGTGCCCAGTTAACCATCACACCGGTTAAAAACTGGACTGCTTACTTAAACGTTGCAACCGGCCCAACTTCAGGTACTGAATTTGATTTAACCACTGCTTACCAAATAACCACTGCGTTTAAATTGGGCTTAAATGCTGCTACTTTCTCTCCATCTCATTATGGTGGTGGTTTCAGTGGTGTAGCTTTATATCCGCAGTTAGCTGTATCAAAAGCGGTAACCCTTGGTTTGAGAGAAGAATATTTCAAAGCTAAAACCGTAGATGCAGGCTCAACATATGTTCTTGCAGGTCCACTTCCGGGTGGTTCAGTACTCGGATCTACTTTAACTGCTAATATTAAAGCAGGTCCGTTAACTTTTATTCCTGAAGTAAGGCTTGATAATGTTAACAAAAAACAATACTCTGAATTTACTGATAGTAACTTAGCACCTACAACCTCGGCTTCACAATTTGTGTTAGCTGCTGTTTACGCATTTTAACGTGACCTCGTTATATTTTTAATGAAGAAGCCGCCCGGATATTCGGAGCGGCTTTTTATCTTTATAAAATGAAAAAACTATTTATTGCTTTGTTATGCTTACTGGCAGTTAAATCGGCAGTTGCTCAGAAGGATCTGTTATCAATTGATGAGCATAATAAATATATTTATTACCAGGTGGTGCCGCAGCCGGGATTAACGGTAGATACCTTTCAAAATAGAGCCGCATATTTCTTGAAGATAAATTACCCCAAGAATAAGGTAAATAAAAATGAATTGCCTGAAAGTATTACCGGTACAGGAAAATTATTAATGCTTACCGGGATTAGTGCCGCCAAACATATTGATGGCGAAGTGAATTATACCTTTAATATTGAATATAAGGATCAAAAGTACAGGTACTGGTTAACCGATTTTGTTTTTACACCCTATTATGTGGATCGTTATGGCAATTCGGTACCTCAGCCAGGTATTGATATTCCTTTAGAAAATGGGGCGGCTAAATTGGAAAAAGGGCAATTGAATAATTACTCCATTCAAATAAGTAACTATAGCAAGCAATTTGGCGACAGGTTAAAACAGTATATGCTGATGGTTTCGGCAGCGCCAATTAAGAGCGATAAGAAAAAAGTTATTACAACAAAAGATTGGTAATAAGTAGTTTAACATATTTTTAACAAAGCTGCATAAAAAATATGCAGCTTTTTTTATGGAATTAACTTAATAAAATCATCCTATGTTAAAAAGTGTTAAACCAGGATGGATTTAGCCCCTATGGTAAAATATACAGTAGGTAAAAGCGTTTTATTTAAAATTTAATTTCACAAACCATGCTTATCTCAAAATTTGATTTGTACAAGTCTGAGTGGCTCGAACTTGTATTCGACAACCGTAACAAACAATACGGCGCCTATGAATTAAGGCAACACAATGGGCGAACAATGGTAAAGGCAATGCTTATTGCTTTTATAAGTGTTATTTCCGCTGTGTTGATGTTAGGGTTTTTAATTAAGCCTGCGGTAACCAAAGCTGTTGAAGTTTTTAAAAATACGCCTGTGCATATTTCAACATATGTTAAACCGCCGGTAGTTATTCCGCCAAAACCTTTAAATCATATCAAGGCATCAGTAGCTCCTATAATATCAACACCAACTACTATGCACCAATCGGCGCCACTAGTTGTGGTTGAAGATCATAAAGCAATAGATCCTCCAAAAAATAAGGATCTGGAAAGCGGCGCAATTGGCCCTATCGATATGAAAGGCCCTGCAAATGCACCTGCCACTAATACCGGCCCTGCTGCAGGCCCTGCGGGTCCTGGGGTGGAAAACGCAGCTGTAACAGATTTTAAATTTCTTGAGGTGATGCCTGTCCCATACGGCGGAGCATCGGCATGGTCAAAATTTCTAAGTAAAAACCTGCGTTACCCCGATATGGCTATAGATCAACATATTCAGGGTAAAGTTTGGGTAAGTTTTATTATTGAGGCAGATGGTAAGCTGTCAAATTTTAAAGTTGAACGTGGTGTGGGTTATGGGCTTGATGAAGAAGCCCTGCGTGTTTTAAAACTGGCACCAGCCTGGAAACCGGGTATCCAAAACGGCCATCCGGTTAGGGTACAATATACCATCCCTATTAATTTCCAACTATCAGACGAGCCATAAAGCCGGGACAATTATATATAGTAAGGGTGAATGGTGATTAGAGGGTAGTGAATGGTTATGTAAGAGTAACTAATCACTACTCTCTAATCACCATTCACTATTTTACCTTTCAGCTTTCCGCCTTTTTCCCTACCTTTGCGCATCCTTTCAAATAAATAAAAATACATTGGAGCACCTGGAATTAACCACCGTTGAAACCGCCAAAGATTTAGGCCTGTTACCCGAAGAATACGATCGTATAATTGAAATAATGGGCCGCGTTCCCAATTTTACCGAACTTTCTATCTTCTCGGTAATGTGGAGCGAGCATTGCTCATACAAAAACTCAATCACCTGGCTAAAAACCTTACCTAAAGACGGCCCGCGCATGCTGGCTAAAGCTGGTGAAGAAAATGCCGGTCTTGTTGATTTAGGCGATGGCATTGGCTGTGCTTTTAAAATAGAATCACATAATCACCCATCAGCGTTAGAGCCATATCAAGGTGCAGCTACAGGCGTAGGTGGTATAAACCGCGATATATTTACCATGGGTGCAAGGCCAATAGCACAGCTAAACTCATTACGTTTTGGTGATCTTGCATTGGATCGTACAAAATGGTTAGTTAAAGGTGTTGTTAAAGGTATCAGCCATTACGGTAATGCCTTTGGTATCCCAACAGTAGGCGGCGAATTGTTTTTTGATGAATGCTACAATGTTAACCCTTTGGTTAATGCTTTCTCTGCAGGTATAGTTAAAGCCGGCGAAACCGTATCTGCAACGTCATATGGTGTTGGTAACCCGGTTTACATTGTGGGTTCTGCAACGGGTAAAGATGGTATACATGGTGCGGCTTTCGCATCAAAAGATATAACCGAAGATTCGGTAAATGATTTACCTGCTGTACAGGTAGGTGATCCATTCCAGGAAAAATTATTACTGGAAGCCACGCTTGAAGTGATAAAAACAGGTGCCGTTGTAGGTATGCAGGATATGGGCGCTGCCGGTATCATCTGCTCCAACTCCGAAATGTCGGCCAAAGGCGAGCACGGTATGCGTATCGATTTAGATAAAGTACCAACCCGCCAGGAAAACATGAAACCTTTCGAGATCCTGCTTTCTGAATCACAGGAACGTATGCTGATCGTGGTACATAAAGGCCGCGAAGCAGAAGTAGAAGCTGTTTTTGATAAATGGGATTTAAACTGCGCTATTATTGGCGAGGTTACCGATAACCAACGCCTGCAATATTATGTTAAAGGTCAGCTAGTGGCTGATGTACCTGCCGATGATTTAGTTTTAGGCGGAGGCGCACCGGTTTACACACGCGAATACAAAGAGCCTGCGTACTTTAAAAAGAACCAGGAATTTAAAATAGAAGATGTAAAAGAACCTGCTGACTTAGTAGCGGTTGCTGAGCATTTAATATCACATCCAAACATTGCCTCAAAACGTTGGGTAACCGATCAGTATGATTCAATGGTAGGCGTATCAACCATGACCACCAATCGCCCAAGCGATGCCGCGGTAGTAGCGGTTATGGGTACTGATAAAGCCATTGTTATTACTACTGATTGTAACTCCCGCTACGTTTACGCCGACCCTAAAAAGGGTTGCGAAATAGCGGTAGCTGAAGCAGCCCGTAATATTACCTGCGCTGGTGGCGAGCCGGTTGCTATAACCAATTGCCTTAACTTTGGTAACCCTTACAATCCTGAAGTTTATTGGCAGTTTGTAAGTGCCATACAAGGTATGAGCGCTGCTTGTCTCAAATTTGAAACCCCGGTTACCGGTGGTAACGTAAGTTTTTATAACCAATCTGCCGATGGCGGTTCCGTTTTCCCGACACCAACTATTGGTATGTTAGGGGTAATGGATGATATATCGAATTTAATGACTTCGGACTTTAAACAGCCGGGTGATTTAGTTTACCTGATTGGTGAATCTGTTAACGATATTGCTTCATCACAATATTTAGCATCATGGCATAAAATATTGGCTGCCCCGGCACCATATTTTGATTTGGACAAGGAATATGCCATGCACCAGGTGATTAAACAACTCATCAAACATAAAGTAATCCAATCGGCGCATGATGTGGCCGATGGTGGTTTATATGTTGCTTTGGTTGAATCCGCATTGCCAAACAAATTAGGTTTTGATGTTGAAACTGATAGTGCTATTCGTAAGGATGCATTTTTATTCGGCGAGGCACAGGGCAGGGTAGTGGTAAGTATCGCGCCTCATGACCAGGAACGCTTTATTGAAATGATGGCAACCAGCGAAATTGAGTTTAGTTTGCTAGGTACCGTTAACGCTGGTTTCCTGAATATTGATGAAGAGCCATTCGGCCATATCACCGACCTGAAAATGGTTTATGATAACGTATTACACGAAATTTTGGGCGAATAATGCTAAAACTGAACCGGGTACACCACATCGCTATAATTTGTACCGACTACCAAAAGTCGAAACATTTTTATACAGAAATACTCGGTTTAAACATAGTCCGCGAAGTTTACCGCGAACAAAGAGATTCATACAAGCTCGATCTGGAAATTGCTGGGCAATACCAGATTGAGCTTTTCTCATTTCCCAACCCTCCCGCAAGGCCATCAAGACCAGAGGCTGCGGGCCTGCGCCATTTAGCTTTCGAGGTAGATGATATTGATGAAGCAGTATTCCACATTAAAGAATATGGAATAGTTGTAGAGCCAATCCGTATAGATGAATTCACCGGCAAACGTTATACCTTCTTTGCTGATCCGGATGGATTACCTATTGAGTTTGTGGAGCTATAATTATGGCTGGCATTTTCCAATTCAAACAATTCGCAGTCAACCAAACAGGCTGCGCCATGAAAATCAATACCGATGGCGTATTACTTGGTGCATTGGCTGAGATTATCAATCCTCAAAATATATTGGACATTGGCACTGGTACAGGTGTAATTGCACTAATGCTCGCCCAAAGATTTGCATCAGCACAAATAGACGCCATTGAGATTGATGAACCTGCATCGTTAACAGCAACTAAAAATTTCCAAAACTCACCGTTTGCTGATCGGTTAGGACTATTCCATCAGGACTTTGAAACGTATTTTGAAGAACATCCGGAAAAGAAATATGATTTAATCGTATCTAATCCACCATTCCATATAAATTCACTGGAATCGCCAAAGGCAAATAAAACCGTTGCGAAACATACAGATAAAGTTTTTTTTGAAGGTTTGATAATAGGAGTATCTCAACACTTAACTGAAAATGGTTTGTGTTGGTTGATATTGCCACTGCAAGCAGCAGAATTGGTGAAGGAATTGGCTGTAATTAATGGTTTATTCTTGCAGAAGAAGATCACAATTCGGTCTTTTGAAGCTGATAAACCTCATAGGGAAATTTTAGTTTTGGGAATAAATAATATCAAACTTAATGATTCAAAGTTCGTGATTTATCAAGAACCAAAAGTGTACAGCGAAATGTATATTGCTGCATTAAAGAATTTTTTCACTATCTTCTAGCATGACCCGAATAGGCCTGATTTCAGATACCCACAGTTACCTCGATGACGCCGTTTTCAAACACTTTGAAAACGTCGACGAGATATGGCATGCCGGTGATTTCGGTAATATTGAACTGGCAGACCAACTCGCGGCATTTAAACCATTAAAGGGTGTATACGGCAATATTGACGGTCAAGACATTAGGCAAACGTATCCGCTAAATCTCCGCTTCAAATGCGAACAAGTAGATGTGTGGATGACCCACATCGGTGGCTATCCCGACAGGTATAATCCAGCCGTAAAGCCAGAAATATATACCAATCCACCGCAGTTATTTATCACCGGGCACTCGCATATCTTGAAAGTGATCTATGATAAAAAGATCAGCTGCCTGCACCTAAACCCCGGCGCGGCAGGTAAGCAAGGCTGGCAAAAAGTGCGTACCCTAATGCGTTTTAGTATCGATGGTGATAAAATACAGGATTTGCAGGTGATTGAGCTGGCTGGTTAGTTTACTTACTATTCACCCTTGTCATTCTGAACATAGTGAAGAATCTTCTGGAATGTGCAAAGCCGTCATGTTTATCGAAGAAGATTCTTCATTGCACTCGGAATGACAAAGTGCTTTAACAATTACAACAACCCAGCTTTCGCATTCTCCATTTCAAAAACAGAGTCAATCAGCAAAGGCTTTTGCTTTCCGGCAGCAACCGCAAGTTCATCGCAACGTTCATTCTCCGGGTGACCATTATGTCCGCGCACCCAGGTAAATTTGATGTTATGTAATTTGCTTACTTCCAGGTAGCGCAACCAAAGGTCTTTATTCTTTTTATCCTTAAAGCCTTTTTGTACCCAGCCATATACCCATCTTTTTTCGATGGAATCGATCACATACTTGGAGTCGGAAAAAATCATGACGTCCTGGTTGGGTAATTTGATGGATTCTAACCCTTTTATTACAGCCAGCAACTCCATACGGTTATTGGTGGTTTTACGGAAACCCTCAGCAAGTTCTTTATAATATTTGCCCGAGCGTAAAATTACGCCATATCCACCCGGTCCCGGGTTACCGCTTGATGCTCCGTCTGTAAAAATTTCGATCATATTTTGAGTTCATGGTCTATGGTTGATAGTTCATAACCATCCTTCAAAAATAGAAAAACTCTATCAAGAATGATCCATTAACTATCAACTAAGGCGCTTCGCCTTCAGTCTCAACGAATTCCCAATTACCACAACATCCGAAAATGCCATCGCGAACGCGCCAACCATCGGGTTAAGGAAACCCAATGCCGCAATAGGAATAGCAATAATGTTATAAGCAAAAGCCCAAAATAGGTTTTGTTTAATGGTGAGCATGGTGTGTTTACTGATCTGTAAAAATTTAACCACAGAATGCAGGTCGGTATTCAATAGTATCACCCTTGCAGACTGTATAGCAACCTGACTGGCATCATTCATGGATACACCAACATCAGCCTGGGTTAGGGCGGGGGCATCGTTAATGCCATCGCCTATCATAATAGTTTTACCCTTTTGCTTGTAGATGTCAATTACTGAAAGCTTTTCATCGGGTAGTTTCTCTGCGTGTACTTCTTTAATGCCGATAGCGTTAGCCACTTTTAAACAGCGGTTTTTCTTATCGCCACTTAAAAGTACCGGAACAATACCTAACGTTTTAAGTTGCGCTATTAAAGTTGCAGCATCGGGTTTTATTTCATCGTCAATAGCTATCTGTGCTAATAGAATCTGATTTTTATACAACACTAAGTTAAACTCGCCGTCGGTAGTAGCTTTGGCTGTTCCTAAAAAATAATTATTGCCTTGCACATCTTCGGCACGCATGCCTAAACCTTTTTCTTCGGCTGCTTTAAGTAATATTAATTTTTGTTGTGGTAATGTTTTGAGTTCGGTAACCAGCGATTTCGCGATCGGGTGATTGGATCGTTCTTCAATTGCCATGATGATACCGCGAACGGCTTCTAAATCAACATCACCTTCGACCTTTATATCATTAATGCGGAATTTACCGGTAGTAAGCGTTCCGGTTTTATCAAATACTACAAATTTGGTATTGGCTACGGCTTCAATGGTGTCGCCGCCCTTAATTAATATGCCATTTTTTGCTGCCCTGCCCAAACCAACCATAACGGCAGTAGGAGTGGCCAAACCCATAGCACAGGGGCATGATATTACTAAAACGGCAATGGCGTTCATTAAAGCCGTTTGCATGCTCGTATGCACCACGAAATAGGTTATAGTGAATGTAATTAAGGAGATAAATATCACCGCAGGCACAAATATCGACGCCACTTTATCACCCAGCCTTTGTACGGGAGGTTTTGCAGCCTGCGCTTTTTTCATCAGGTCGATGATTTGCGACAGCACAGTATTCGATCCCACTTTAGTGGCCATCATTTTGATATTGCCATGTTGAATGATGGTGCCGCCTATAACCTTATCATATTTAGCTTTTTCAACAGGTACACTCTCACCCGTAAGCATCGATTCATCAACAGAAGCTTCACCGCTTAATACATCACCGTCAACGGGGATTTTATCGCCCTGGTTAACCAGTAATATATCACCTGAAACAACTTCCTTAGCGCTGATTACTTCAATGCCATCATTAATTACCCTGTTAGCGGTTACTTGCTGAATTTTTACCAGGTCTTTTACTGCGGATGTAGTTTGCGTAACAGAGCGCTTCTCAAAAACATTACCTAACAATACCAGCGTTATAATGGTAGCACAAGTTTCGTAAAACTCATACTGTTCGCCTAAATGTTCAATAGTACCCACCATGCTGTAAATAAATGCGGCTGATGATCCCACAAAAATCAGCACATCCATATTAGGCACACCATTTTTAACCGATCCCCAGGCACTTTTACCAAAATGCAGGCATCCGATTATAAAAACCGGCAGGCATAAAAGCAATTGAAGCAAAGGGATCTGCAAAAAATGCCATGGCAATACCATGTGCAGGAGCAGAGGCACGGTGAAAACAAGACAAAAAATAAATTTATTTTCTATTTTTTCATAAAACTTAGGTATATGCAAAGCAGGGTCATCCACTACTTTAAAACCTAATTGTTCAATGCCTTTAATAATATCAGGAACGGTAGCTTCGTTTTCGGTAGAGAACTTAACTTCCTCACCTGCAAAGTCTACCAGTATATTTTGAAGGCCCTTTTTCGCCAGTAAATTATGTATGGATATCGCGCAGTTATTACAATGCATACCCGTTACATTCAACTCAATCAATTGCTCCGCCATAATCCCAAATCTAACTAAATCAGTATTTTAACACGTAAGCTAAATGTAATATTAAAAAAGCTTTGCAATTATCCGCAAGATTCATACTTTTGCATCTCTGAAAACGGTAGATGTAGCTCAGTTGGTTAGAGCATCGGTTTGTGGTACCGAGGGTCGTGGGTTCGAGCCCCATCATTTACCCTTAAAGCCTCTTATGAAAATGAGAGGCTTTTTTTGTTTTATTATTGCGGTGATAACACACCCAAGGTTGAGTATAAATCAACTACGATACTGTATTAATATCGCTAATTAACCGTCGTAAACATCTCCTTAAATTAGTTTTTATTCCTCATTATAATATGATAACTTTACTGTATAACAGTCTGTTAGCATAAACCAATAATCATGAATAATTCAATCAATTTGCCAAAGAAAAGTCGGAAGTTCTTTTTTCTGCTTATCGTCTTATTGATAACTTCCCAGTGTTTATTGTTACCCATTGAGGGTGTTTCCCAGCAATTATCAGATACGAAGCTGGAAAAGATACCGGTAAGCCTGGAGAGGGATTATGCATTAAGCGCATTGCCTCAACATTTACGTAAGGGGGCTACTGTTTATTTATTAGATCCTGCAAAAGGCTACTATCTAGATAAAAAGGGCACGAATGGATTTATCTGTTTCATTTCAAGGATGGAATGGGAGTGGGGAGAATTCAGGAACGACTATACAATGCCAATTAGCTTCGATTCAGCAGGCGCCAAAGCGATTTTTCCTGTTTACCAGGCTGTGGCGGCTATGCGTGCATCCGGGAAATTTACGGCCACGCAGATCAAAAATATAGTAATAGGCCGGATCAGGAAAGGCATATACAAGGCACCGGCAAGGCCCGGAATATCGTATATGCTGGAACCTGTTATGCGCGGATATCCGGGCGACCCGACTAATAATAAGATTATGACCATGAGCATGCCTCATTATATGTTTTATGCCCCTTATATGAATACCTCAGATATTGGTGGTGATACAGATAATGGCCCTTTTGTAAGTAACCCGGATAACACTGTTTTGGGAGATAAGAAAGGACCCTATGGATATATTATTATGCCTGCTGGTGGGGCAGAGGCCGCCAAAATAGTAAAGGATAATAGCGACCTGTTGAAACGGCTTGTCGCCTACAAATCATACTATAAAATCAAGGGTGGTGGTATGTAGAATTCGTAATTTTTATTTATTGTAGATCGGTAATAAATTGATTCGAGATTTATTCTATCATTGATCTAAACACCTCTCACGAAAATGGGGAGGCATTTTCTAAGCCTCGTTTATGGTTGGAGAAAGCAGCAACCAAAGGCTGAATAGTCAATTACTCACTAAGTTCAATCGGTAAATCAATAAAAAAGGTTGTGCCTTTGCCTTGCCTGCTTTCAAACCAAATTCTTCCTCCATGTGCTTCTACTATCTGTTTCGAAATAGCTAAACCTAATCCGAAAGACTGTTCACCAGCTGTCCCAGATCTTTTGGCCTCGGTAAACATGTCAAATATTTTGTCTTTCATTTCAGGTGGTATTCCAATGCCATGATCTTTTACTGAGATCCTCACGCCCTCCGCATCCATCATGTTCCATTTTAACGTCAATAACTGCACCAGACGGGCTGAATTTAATCGCATTGGTGATCAGGTTGCTAATGACCCGCCATAGCTTTTCACGGCTTACGGACAAGGTAAATGGATGGGCCTGCAGGCTAATCTGCTGGCCTTTGGCCTCTGCTTTGTTCCGCAGCAAAGAGACACAATAATTCAACATTTCGTCAATATCGACGGCTTCCTTTTTGAGCGCTTCCGTCTTGAACTGGACCTGTAACAGGTCGCTGACCAATTCAAGGGAATTTCCCGCGGATGTTTTGATCAGTTCCAACATCATCTTATCGTTGTCTGAACGACCGGGCTCATCCAATAATAAACCGGCAATGGAATATATGCCACCTATCGGGTTACGCAGGTCATGCGCGGCGATCTTCATCATCCGCGTATTATCCGCCTGGCTTTGCTCCAGCGCGTCCAGATTTTTTTTCATTTGAATATTTTGACTGATGATCTGGTTGTTCAGCTGCTTTGTTCGTTTCAAATTATACCGGATCACGGATATAACGGCTATGGCCAGTATGCAGGCGATGAAAACCAAGATCAATAGCTCCGTTTGATAGCGTGACCGGACCTCCAATGAGGTGAGTTGCTGATCTTTCAACGCATAGTCAAGATAATCAACCCCTGAGACATTGTTGAGTTTTTCTTGCTCGTCATGCAATCTCACTAACTGGCTGCTGTAAGTCGCTGCCCTCAGGCTGTCATGGCGTGCAGTATAAAAGTCAAATAACTTTCTGGACATCAGTTGGCTGTAAAACATGTAACCGTTTTTGCCGGAAATAGCCAGTCCCTGCTGGTAGTAACCGGCAGCCCGCGCCGGGTCGGGCAAAGCGAGCTGGTCGCCCATGTCGGCCAGCATATCCATGCTGACATAGTATAATTTTTTGCTGATAGCGGTGGCAATAGTCTGATCGAGCAGGGCTAATCCCTGTTTGCGCCTACCGTGAGCGATTAAATCATCAGCGGTCAATTGCCCAATAGCTACTAAGGTTCGATCATCCTTATAGCTAGCGGCAATGCGCCTGGCTTTGCCGATATAGTAACTCATCGAATCGCGGCTGAACCGGGCGGGGTATTCCAGCAGATAGTTATAGATGACTAGTGACATGATTGAGTCCCTGCTTAATTTTTCTCCAACATCCAAGGCCGCGTTAAATTGTTGGATGGCCCGCTGATCTTTGCCGATCTCGTTATAAACCATCGCGATATTCATGAGTGTTTGCACGCGATTAACCGTGTCATTTAATCGAGTGTAAGCCGAGTAAGCCCCATCATAATAACGCAAAGCCAATTGCAAATTTCCCTTGATGTCAAAAAAAACACCCAGATTGTTCAGGGCATCAGCTTTCCCCTTGTCGTAATGTTGCCGTTCTGCTATTTCACGGGCTTGTTTAGTATAATAAAAGGTACTGTCTATGTTTTTTTCATAAAGTAACATAGACAACCGGTTCAGGGCATCTACATAACGCAAACTGTCCTTAGTATGTGTTAAGGACTTTCTGATACTTGTCAGTTCAGGTGATTGAGCGTGGCAACATATCTTTAAAAAAAATAGCGTAAGGAGAAATGGTAAAATTTTTCTCATAAGCATTAAGTTATGGGTACAGATTACTATTTCTAAATATCAATAATATCTTTTGAAATCAGCTGTCAAAAAGTAGAAGAATTAATTTGATGCCCTGTAAGCTCCAATAAACTCATTAAATTTCAGGTATTGCAATAATCTCATTAATAATTTGCTGTAATAAAGGTACCGTTGTTAACTCAAACCAGGAATTTCTCTTTTGCCATACTTTATTACGAGGGGAGGGGTGTACAAGCGGTAAGTAGCTTGGTAAATAATCATTGAAACTTTTTATGGTCTCGGTTAACGTAGACTTTTTTAGATCTTTCAGATAATAGTTTTGCGCGTACTGCCCAATGAGTATGATTAATTTAACATCAGGCATATTACTTAACAATTGGCGATGCCATAACGGAGCGCATTCCGGACGTGGTGGTATATCACCGGATTTGCCTTTGCCTGGGTAGCAGAAACCCATAGGTATCAAGGCAAATAATTGATCATTGTAGAACTGTTCCTTATTAACACCAAGCCATCTTCTCAACTCGTTTCCACTCTGATCATCCCACGGGATACCGCTATTCTGAACCTTTTGTCCCGGTGCCTGACCTATTATAACAATCTTAGATTTGGTACTGGCCCGTACCACGGGTTTTGGCGGATTAGGTAAATAGTTAGCACAAACCACGCATAATCTTATTTCATTTAAAAGTTTGTCCACTATCAAAAATTTAACCAGGTAACTATCATTAACTGGAATGTCTATTTATAATAAAATTATGAATTATTGCTCTTAAACATTGTGTGAACCCGAAAATGATTTTAAATAAATTCTTTTTTATGTAAATAAACATTACTTTTGAATTCATCTGATGTTATAATCATTATGAATAATTTAATAATAAAGCAATCGCTTGCTGAAGTAATCGCGGATAAGCTAAAGGAGCAAATATCTTCCGGTTATTACAAGCTTGGTGAAAAAATGCCCACAGAGCCGGAGTTAATGAAAAGCTTTGGGGTAGGGCGTTCTACTATTAGGGAAGCTACTAAGCGCCTGGTTCAAACTGGTTTGTTACGTATTCAGCAGGGGGCGGGGACTTTTGTTGAGCAAACGGAAGGTATTGGGGAGTCGCTGGGACATCGGATTAATCGTGCCAATTTTCAGGAACTGGATGAAGTTAGACAGTTGTTAGAAATGAAGATAGCAGAGAAAGCGGCAATTAATCGTTCAGAAATGGATATTGTTAACCTCAGAAAGCATCTTGCTGCCAGAAAACAAGCAGGTCTTGGTGATTTGATAGAGGCTTGTATTGAGGCAGATATACAGTTTCATATTGCAATAGCGGAAGCTGCTAAAAGCGAGATATTGTTTGACTTATACAAAGCAACTGCAATTCATTTAAGAAAATGGTTCCTCAGTATTTACCCTGATACGCAAATATTTATAGAAACCCAAGATTCACACGAGCAATTATTGGCTGATATTATCGCTTGTGATTCCAGGCAGGCATGGAATACAGCCGCAAAAATTATCGGCCGTGTTTATCAATAATTTTTTTTACCAATTAATTCATCTGATGTTATGATGTTTGTTATTTATTTCAACTATTATGGAGACTAAACCAGTTACTTTCACCACCGAATCCAAACAGCTTGCGCAGCAAACTGTATTTTCAATTCTTTTTACCATCAGCTTTGCACATCTGATTAATGACATGCTGCAATCGGTGATTCCATCTATTTACCCTTTGATTAAGGATCGTTACCATTTAAGCTTTACTCAAATTGGCTTTATCACGTTTACCTATCAGATCACCGCTTCTATTTTACAACCATTTGTTGGTTTTTATACCGACCGTAAACCGCGACCTTATTCGCTAACTGTCGGAATGGGCTTTACATTGATCGGGTTGCTTGCGGCTTCACAAGCATCAAGTTTTCTTTATATCTTGTTATCCGTGGCTTTAATTGGGATAGGATCTTCCATATTCCACCCTGAATCATCCAGAGTTGCGCATCTGGCATCCGGCGGTAAAAGGGGACTGGCACAATCTATTTTTCAATTAGGCGGAAATGCGGGGAGTGCCATTGGTCCATTGCTTGCCGCGTTAATCGTTATCCCGTATGGGCAATCTAATATCATTTGGTTTTGCTTGATCGCATTCATCGGAATAGCTGTATTGTTCCGGATAGCCCAATGGTACCAGGGGCATTTAAACAGCATGGCAATGAATAAAAAAGCGGCAAAAGAAGAATTTCATCATAATCTTTCCCGTAAAAAAGTAATCCTTTCGCTGAGTATTCTTATGGTACTCATTTTTTCCAAATACTTTTATCTGGCCAGTATTACAAGTTATTACACTTTCTTTCTGATCGGTAAGTTTCATGTCTCCATTCAGCAATCACAGGTTTATTTGTTCGCGTTTTTAGGTGCAGTAGCCCTGGGAACACTTATCGGGGGGCCATTGGGAGATCGTTTTGGCCGTAAGTATGTTATATGGATATCTATATTAGGGGTGGCACCGTTCACTTTATTATTGCCTTATGCCTCTTTATTTTGGACCGGCATTCTGTCCGTAACAATTGGTTTAATTATTTCATCGGCATTCTCGGCAATCCTGGTTTACGCTACGGAATTAGTACCCGGGAAGCTCGGGCTGATATCCGGCCTGTTTTTTGGGCTTGCCTTTGGTATGGGTGGGTTGGGATCTGCTGTTTTAGGTAAACTTGCTGATATGACCAGTATTACCCTGGTTTTTAAGATATGCGCCTTCTTGCCGTTAATTGGTATACTAACTGCATTCCTTCCTGATCTTGATGGAAAAAGATTGAACCGTTGATAAAAAACGGATTAAAGGCTCTTAATGGGGCAAAATCTTCCAGACAGATTTTGTCCCATTTTTTTGCTGTAAGTTTTACTTCTAATGTGTTCTAATAAATATTTTTTGTATAAGGAAATATTCCCTGTTACATTCAGCCGGCATATGGTTATAAATAAACCATTTTATGACCATAGTGTATTAATTACAATATGAATTGTAGATAATTTTAGAATAATATTGTTTTGAGTAAGAAAAATAGCAATTTAGTCCGCCAATTATAAAAAATGGAAAAGCAAAAGAACAATCTTGTACCTCTAATTACTCTTACCTCATTGTTTTTTATGTGGGGATTTATCACCAGCATGAACGACATCCTGATCCCGCATCTTCGGTCGCTGTTTCAGTTAAGCTATACCCAATCAATGCTGGTGCAGTTTTGTTTTTTCGGTGCATATTTCATTGGTTCGGTTATCTACTTCCTAATCTCTTACTTTAAAGGCGATCCGATAAATAAGATCGGGTATAAAAACGGTATTTTGTTAGGCTTATTAATTTCGGCAATTGGTTGCGGGCTGTTTTATCCTGCGGCCAGCCTTTCGGTATATGGCGTGTTCCTTGTCGCCTTATTTACGTTAGGTTTAGGCTTTACACTATTGCAAATTGCCGCTAATGCTTACGTTTCCTTATTGGGATCTGAAGAAACGGCATCAAGTCGCTTAAACTTAACACAAGGCTTTAACTCTTTTGGTACTACTATAGCCCCGGTTTTGGGTGGCTATATGATCCTGGAGTTTTTTGCAGATAAAGGCCATATCTCTGCAAACTCAACCAAAATCCCTTATCTCATATTCGCGGTACTGTTCTTATTGCTTGGGTTGATTATCTACAAAGTAAAACTTCCGGTCTTTACAAATGATAATACAACAGAAAAAGGTTTAGGCGCATTAAAGTTTCCGCAACTTAAGCGCGGCATATTCGGCATATTTTTTTATGTAGGCGGCGAAGTAGCTATTGGTAGTTTCATCATTATATTTCTGAAACAAAGCAATATTGCAGGCTTGTCCGAATCAATCAGCAAAAACTTCCTGGCGCTTTATTGGGGTGGGGCCATGATTGGTAGATTCATAGGCGCTATATCCTTAAGTCATGGATTGCCACCGCTGAAAAAAGGCTTTTATATGGTAGCTACATCAGTATTGGTTTTTTTATTGATCCTAAGCATCGTTAATTTAACCTTTGCCGATATTTATCCCTACCTGATTTTTATGCTTCTTAACCTTATCGGGTTTTTATTGGGTAAATCTGCAGCGGCGCGTACATTGTTTATTTTCGCTATTATAAATATTATACTTGTTGGTACCGCAATCATTTTTATGGGGCATATAGCCATGTGGGCAATTATAGGCGTAGGTATATTCAATTCAATCATGTATTCCAATATCTATACACTTTCTATATCTGGTTTGGGCAAGTACACCAGCCAGGGCTCATCATTATTAGTAATGGCTATACTTGGCGGTGCATTGGTACCGGTTTTGCAGGGCGCCCTTGCAGATATGATAGGTATACAAAAAGCAATGGTAATACCTTTAGTATGTTACCTGTATATTGCGTATTTTGGATACTATTGCTGGAAAAATATCGACCATAGCTTAATCACGCATAAAAAGGCTGCCGGGCATTAAGATTAATCCATCGAAACCAATAAAAACTTCAGAATTTCTACTGATTTCGAATGCTATATTTGTTTTAAAAAAAAGCAATTGAAACTACTTGTAATAGAAGACGAGCAGGGGCTTCGCGAAAATATTATGTCATATTTTAATGATGGTAATGTTTGTGAATGCTGTAATACGTTGGCTGACGCCATATATAAGCTATCTAACTATGACTATGATTGTGTTTTGTTAGACATAGGTTTACCTGATGGAGATGGTTTCGAGGTGTTGGATTTTCTGAAAAAGAATAAGAAAGACGAAGCCGTATTGATTATCTCGGCACGGAACTCTTTGGATGATAAAATCAGGGGCTTGAATATTGGCGCCGATGATTACCTGACTAAACCTTTTCACCTGTCTGAACTTAAAGCAAGAGTAACATCCGTTTACAGACGAAAAACCACAAATGGTAGCAATGTGCTGGTTTTTAATGAAATAAACATTGATTTACCGGGCAGGGTGGTATCTATAAAAGGATCGCCAATTGTTTTAACCCGCAAAGAATATGATATGCTTTTATATTTTATTGCTAACAAAGGGAAAGTAATTGCTAAAAATGCCATTGCCGAACATTTATGGGGCGATGAAATGGATATGCATAATAACTTCGATTTTATTTATACGCACGTTAAGAATTTGAGAAAGAAGCTTTTAGATGCAGGCTGTAAAGATTACCTAAAATCAGTTTATGGTATAGGTTATAAATTTCTGGCAGAATGAAGCTTTCGGAACAGTATACCAGGGCCAGTATAATTATCGCGGTAACTGTGCTGATTATTGGCAGCATAATTTATTTTTTCACGATAAATTACATTGCCAGAACCCAGCTTGACAATGATTTGGGTGAAGAAATTGAAGAAGTAACAGCTTATATTAATACCAATCATCATCTACCCAAACAACTTGATTTTGATGAGGATATAACTGTATTTATAAAAACCAATAAAATAGAGCTGCCGGTTAGGTATTTTGATACTACATATGTTAATCCAAAAGAAGATGAGAGTCAACCAGGGCGGGCTGTATCGGGGCTTGTTTCACTCGGTAGTCAGCATTATGAAGTTGTAATTACTGAATCCAGAGAAGCAACCGAGTACCTGATACAATTCATAAGCTTGATTACCATAGCTTTAATGGTTGTGTTGGTATTTATACTGTTCTTAACCAATCGTTTTATTTTAAACGGTTTATGGAAACCATTTTATAAAACGCTGATTGAAATAAAATCATTTAATATCTCAGATGATAAAAATCTGGAATTAATTGCCACCAAAGTTGATGAATTTAATGAGCTAAATACAGCGGTGCTAACCATGGCATCAAACGTAAAAAGTGATTTCCAAAACCTTAAACAATATACTGATAATGCATCGCACGAGATGCAAACACCGTTGGCTGTGATTACCTCAAAGCTGGATATGCTTATCCAGGATGAAACATTAAAACCGGAGCAGTATGGGCAAATTAATGATATTTACGCAGCCTCCAATAAGTTAGCAAGGCTTAATCAGTCATTGTTATTGCTGGTTAAGATTGAAAATAATTTGATTGATGATATTGATACCTTTAATTTAAAAACCTTAGTTGAGGATAAAATAAAACAATTTAACGAGCTCATTACCAATAAAAAAATTGAGCTGGAAGTAAATCTTTCACCTAAAGAGATTACAGCAAGCAAGTACCTGATTGATATATTACTGAATAACTTATTTAGTAACGCGATAAGGCATAACGTAACCGGTGGTAAACTGATTATTATTTTAACAGAAGATAAACTTGTAATTAAAAACAACGGCCAGCCTCAAACAATGAATACCGATACCATTTTTGAACGTTTCCAAAAAAGTAATAAATCAGAAGGTACAGGCTTGGGTTTAGCTATCGTAAAAAATATTTGCAGCCGTTATAAATGGAAGATATGTTATTCAATGGAGAATGAATTACACATCTTCCATGTTGATTTTAGTTAGTATTTAACCCGGCTTTATGCATAATAGCATATGTAAGCCACATCGGTATCACATACAATATCAAATTTTGAGTTAGCTGCTACCTCAAACTTTTCCTGTTCAGTATACTTGGTCCATTCGCAGTCAGCTAGTTTAATATCCATTACACCCGAAACCACAATGATAGTTTCAACGGTAGATGTTGAGAATTGGTAGGTTCCTTTTTTCATTACACCTACTGTTGCATATCCTTTTGCGGTATCCAGGCCAAGGCTTTGTACTGTGCCTTCAAAATAACTATTGTGTTTTACGGTGTTGTTTAAGTCGCTCATGTGGGTTATATAAGATTTAGGCAAATATATTATTTGAAGGGAATTTTAATAGTTATTATAGCTTATATAAATATATTAAACATTACAATTTTTGAGTTGTTGTAGCTGTGTTGATCATAAATGGTTTATGATTAGTCGTTAATAACTCACAATTATGAAAATTAAAATAATGTTACCGCTACTGCTTGTTGTTGTGGCAGCGTTAACCCAGGGTTGTGTCAGCAACAAGAAATATGCTGAACTGCAAACCAATTACAACAGATTACAGGATACAAACCGCAACCTGATGCAAAGTTACCAGGTTACACAACAGGAACTATCAGGTTCGAGAAGCCGTGTTACCAGCTTAGAGGAACAAATTGAGGCGGCAAAAGCAAATGCTGCTGCTTTGCAAAGTGCCTTAAGCCAATGTTTGGCAGGCAACAATCAGGGCAATGTGAATATTGCAAAATTGGCTGATCAGATAAGTGCATCAAGCAGATACATCCAGCATTTAGTTAATTTGAAAAATAAGAGCGACTCGCTTAATATGGTGCTTACCAATAATTTAACCCGCTCGTTAACTCCGGATGAAACAAAAGATGTAGATATAAAAGTGCTTAAAGGCGTAGTTTATATCTCTTTGGCTGATAATATGCTTTATAAATCAGGTAGCTATGATATTTTACCTCAGGCAGGTGAAACTTTGAGTAAAATAGCCAAGATCATCAATGATTATGCTACCTATGATGTGCTGGTTGAAGGTAATACAGATAATGTACCTATTTCACAGCCTAACATTCGTAATAACTGGGATTTAAGTGATTTACGTGCGTCATCTGTGGTTCAATCCTTACAAAACACCTACGGAGTTGATCCTAAACGATTAACCGCTGGTGGCCGAGGTGAATATAATCCAATTGCTGATAACAGCACTCCGGGTGGTAGATCGCTAAACAGGCGTACAGAAATTATCATTACCCCTAAGTTAGATCAGTTTATGACCTTGATAGGTAAAGATCCGAATACACCGGCTCAGTAATTAATAAGTTTATAATAGAATAGGAGAGGTCTTAGCATTTTGCTGAGGCCTTTTTTATGTTACGGTACAATTGTTGCGCTATAATTGGTATACACTTAAATGTATTTTATTATGAAAGCACAGGATTCAAAAAACAACAGAAATGAGCAGGGTAAACCAACATTTGATCGTGCGTTTACTAATCAAAACGAAAGGCTTAGAGAGCAAGGTATAGGCAATTCGGGCGGCCAGCGCTCTGATGTAACATCAAACAAATACACCGCTCATAAGCCGGAACATAAAAAAAGGTAAGTACAAAGCCTCTTAATTTATTAAGAGGCTTTATTATTTATATTCTTGATGTTATAATACCAATTGGTATATTTGTATATGGAAAATAAACTGTCAAAGGCCGATCGCACACGCCAGTTCATTATTGAAACAACTGCCGGCATATTTAACACTAAAGGATATGCAGGTACATCCATGTCCGATCTTACCGAAGCTACTGGTTTAACCAAAGGTAGTATATATGGCAATTTTGGTAATAAAGAAGATGTGGCGCTTGCTGTGTTCGACCATAATTATGCTAAAGTTAGCGGCTTAATCCAACAACGTATCCAATCCGCTAAAAACTATCATGATAAATTGATGGTGTATGCCCAAGTGTATGACCAGTTTACCCGCAGTAGTTTCCCGGTAGGGGGCTGCCCTATATTAAATACTGCTGTTGAGGCTGATGATACCAATAGTTTACTAAAAGATCGCGCAGCTAAAGCTATTTTAAAATGGAAAAAAGGCGTGCAGGACTTAATACAGAGTGGTGTAGATGCAGGCGAATTTAAGCAAGGGTTGGATCATTCGCGGATTGCCTTATCCATAATAGCTTTGGTTGAAGGAGGTATCATGATCAGTAAAGTAACTAATAGTCAGGCTTGCCTGGATAAGATAATGATTACGGTGGAGGCAATAATAAGCGAAATGAAAATTTAAAAAATTTGACATAAAATATACCAATCGGTATATTTTATGTTTTAATATTGTGCTGTTATATTAACAACAACATTAAAATGAATATCACCAACAAAACCATACTAATAACCGGCGGAGGATCGGGTATTGGTTTCGCTATCGCGAAATTATTAAGCGAAAAAAACAATCATGTCATTATTACCGGCAGGACGGAAGCCAGGTTAAAAGAAGCAGCTGCCAGATTAACCAACGTGAGCTATTTTGCTACTGACGTTACCAAAGCGGATGATGTAAATAAGTTGGTTACTTATCTGCAACAAAAACATCCTGATTTGAGTGTTGTAATAAACAATGCGGGCCAGGCATCTATTTATGAATTAGATAACACCCCAGCTTTTGAAAATGCAGCTGCGGAGATAGACACCAACTACTTATCAGTTATTCGTTTAATTGATAAATTATTGCCTGCGCTTAAAGCTCAGCCCGAAGCCGCTATTGTAAATGTTACATCGGTTTTGGCAATAGCGCCATCGCATGATGTACCTACTTATTCGGCAAGTAAAGCCGCTCTGCATTCTTACACACAAGCATTAAGGTTTGGCTTGGAAAAAACATCAAACGTTAAAGTATTTGAATTGATGCCGCCTTTGGTTGATACCGATTTCTCTGCCGAAATTGGTGGTAGTAATGGTATCCCGCCACAACAGGTTGCCGAAGAATTTTTACAGGCTTTTGAAGCTGATACTTTTGAAATTCATGTTGGTTTTACCGCACAGTTTCATGAGGCTTACCTAAAATCACCTGCTGATGCATTTGCCATGTTGAATGCGAGGAGGTAATTATTAAAATTGACTACAGGCAATTGCATGTATATATGTGGTTGCCTGCATTATTTTAATATAGTAACCAATATTACACCTAAATCAACCTTCAAGCCTTCATCCATAATCTGGCCATCGCTATCAATCTTGGCTCTGATAAAAGGTACTAACAGATCAGCAATTACATTGGCAGATAAAGCTCCAAGTGTTTTTAATAAAGACGCATGCGCACTATCACCAACGGATGAAGCGGTAATCAATACCACCTGTTTATCAACCAAAGTACTGCTGGATACCGTCCAATCTAATGCATTTTTTAGCTGACCGGGTACACCGAAAGCATATTCGGGGGTACAGATAATTACAATATCCGCGTTTGCTATTTTATTCCGAAAATCAATCACAGTTTGTGGCGGGTGCTCGTTATCCAGTCCCGGGTCAAATGGCGGGATTTGTGCTAAATCTTCATAAATAGTATAATCAACATCAGCAGGCATTAACCCGCCTAAAAAGCGTAAAATATTATGATTGGATGAGCCTGATCTCAGACTGCCAGAGATAGCGAATATGTTTTTGCTTACCATTCAACAAAGAAATGGATTTGAGGATTAATTTGGAAACTGCATCACAAAAGATGACCCCACGCCCTCAGAACTTTGCACCTGAATATTTCCCTTATGTAATAGCATTATCTGCTTACACAAACTTAAACCAATGCCACTGCCTGTTTTACGAGTACTGAAGAAGGGGATGAAAATCTTATCCAATAACTCTGGTGGCATACCTAAACCATTATCAGTTACTTTAACCAACGTTTTATTATTCTGAATCTCTGCCGAAAGAATGATGTTTGGTGCTTCGCGATCTTTTACCGCTTCAATAGCGTTCACTACTAAGTTTATCAGTACTTGTTCAATCAGGTTAATATCAGCCTCAATAGCCAAAGTAGGATCGCGAAGGATTATTTCTAATTCGATCTTCTTTTTCTCCAGTGTAGGGCGCATCAGGCTGTTCAAATCTTCAAACATGTTGCGCACCAATATTTTAGTCAGGTCAAGCTTGGTGATTTTATTCAGGCTGCGGTAACTCTCAGTAAATTTAAGCAGCCCTTCGCTGCGGCGTTTAATAGTATCAATGCCTAATTCCAGATCTTCTAAATGTATACTCACCGGACTATTAGCAATCTCAGGGCTTTGTAAACGGTTTTTTAATGTATCAGCCAATGATGAGATCGGGGCTACCGAGTTCATGATTTCATGCGTCATTACATTCAATAGTTTTTGCCAGGCCTTTGATTCAGTCTCGTCCAAAGCCTCGCTTACGTTTTGAAAGGCGACCAATTTTGATACTTTACCATCACTTCGCAACACACTGGCGGTGATGAGTATTTTAACCAATTGCTGGTTACGGGTTATGCTGACCAGCTTGCTGTCGCCGGGTTTGATTGCCGCTATTTCGCGATAAAGTTCAGGTTCTCTTTTTTCGAGTGAATTAATGGTTTTTAAGTAGGGTACGCCAAGTAGCTTTTTAAAAGCTTCGTTTATCCAACCCGTTTCGCCGGTTTCTATTTCGTATGATAAGATGCCGGTATCTACCAACTCCAATATCTTTTGCAGGTATTGATATTGCGTTTCCCGCTCGCGACTAATATTCTTAAATGTAGAGTTAATATCGTTAAATCCTTCGCGCAGTGGTTTTAGTTCTTCGGGCGCTCTCCGCACATCAAAATGGCGAGAAAAATCACGGTATTGTATCGATTCAACAAACTGGCTAACCTCATCCTGCGCCTTTTTCTGAAATCGGATCAAGTCTAAAACCTCGTAAACCAATAGAGGAACTGTTATAGCCAGATACAAAAACCATGTTAAGCCATTAACAACTATAAAGGAGGTAGCCATTAAGGTAACAAACAAGAAAAATATCCGCAGCAACAGCCGCCATTCGTAGCGTTTAAATATCATATTTGCTTAATCTGCGGTATAGCGCGGTACGCGTTAAGCCAAGTTCTTTGGCGGCGCGGGTAATATTGCCGCTATGTTTCTCAATCACCTTTAAAATAGCGTTCTTTTCCATGGTACTTAAAGGCACGTTATCAATATCGATGGTAGAATTATCTGAAGGACTTTCCAATATCGAAAATATCAGGTCATCGGCACGCATAATATGGTCATCCGCCATAATTACAGCACGCTCAATAGTATATTGCAGCTCGCGCACATTGCCGGGGTAGTTATACATCCTAAGTTTTTGTAAAGCTGCAGGCTCAAAGTCCATTGCCGGTTTAAGGTATTTGGTAGCGTATAATTTGGCGAAGTGTTTAGCCAAAATCACAATATCCTCGCTGCGGCGGCGTAAAGGTGGCATATTTATCTCCACCGTGTTTATACGGTATATTAAATCCTTGCGGAAACGAGTTTCATTAGCCAGTTCGCTTAGCGGTAAGTTAGTGGCACATATTAGCCTGATGTCAATATCAACAGCTTTGTTAGTCCCTAAACGGGTTACCTGTCTGTTTTGCAGTACGGTTAATAGCTTTGCTTGCTGTTGCAGGGTAATATTGCCAATTTCATCCAAAAACAAAGTTCCGCCCTGGGCATCCTCAAAACGACCGGTCCGGTCTTCACGTGCATCTGTAAAAGCGCCTTTTTTATGGCCGAACAGCTCACTTTCAAACAAGGTATCAGTCAATGCGCCAACATCTACCTTAACAAAGGGTTTATCAGCCCGTAATGATCGCTCATGAATCGCTTTTGCCATCAAATCCTTACCAGTACCATTTTCTCCCAATAACAAAATATTGGCATCAGTAGGGGCTATCTTATTTACTTTATGAAATATATCCTGCATTACGTCAGATTCACCTAATATAGATGTCTCGCCTGTTGAACTTTTACCTGTAGCTTTTTTGGGTGTTGATCCTTCTTTTTTATCAAGCAGATCTTTGATCGTTTCAATCAACTTCTCGTTATGCCATGGCTTAACTACAAAATCATTCGCGCCTTCTTTTAGTGAACGTACCGCCAAATCAATATCACCATAAGCGGTAATCATAATCACGCAAACGTTGGGCTTCCACTCTTTAACCTTTCTAAGCCAGTATAGGCCTTCGTTGCCGGTATTAATGGCGCTGTTGAAGTTCATATCCAGCAAAACCAAATCAATCTGGTTGCGCTGTAAAAGCGAATTCAGGTTTTCTGGATTTTTTTCAGTGATGATTTCCTGCGCTTCAGTCTTGAGTAACAGTTTAACAGCTGTTAACACATCTGTATCGTCATCAACAATTAATATGGTAGCTTTTTTTAAAATCATTTTCTTTTGTTTGCTTCGCGGACGTTAGGTCGTGTATTCTTCTGAATAGATTATGCTCAAATTAGCTTTTCATTTTTTTAAATGCAAATAATAAGCACCGTTAACTATTGTTATAAATATAGGAGCTTATCACCTTATGCCAAACAAGCAAAAAGCCTGCGCCAAATCCAAATAGCTGTAAAACAGCTTTTTTGCATATTTTGCTTAAATTACACTGTATCATAACCGAACACTTGCTGTAACAATAGCGTACGGTCTGTTTTGATATTTGGCTTATAATGTGCTGTATTACAGTGTCTTAATTTGTGGCATGTGATTGTATTAGCAATAGTAAAATATATTATAACCGTGGATAGAATTATAGAAAAAAAGAAGTGGAACAGTAAGCGCATTATGCTTATAACCGGTATTACGGCGCTTGTTGTATTAATCACTTTATGTATTGTTTTTGGTTCGGGGAAAAGCAAATTAACAGTTGATCCTGAACGTATCACTATTAGTGAGGTTACTAAAGGTCCTTTCCAGGAGTTTATCCCGGTTAACGGTGTGGTGCTACCAATAACAACTATTTATTTAGATGCCGTTGAAGGCGGCAGAGTTGAAAAACTTTATGTAGAGGATGGTACAGATATGAAAAAAGGCGACCCGATTATGAAACTTTCAGATCTTGACCTGGAATTAAGCCTTGCCAACCAGCAAACACAGGTATTTAACGTGTTAACACAAATGCAAATATCACGCGACCAGGCGCAGCAAAATACCATTGGTAAATTACAAAACCTGGAAGATGCTGATAATACCTTAAAAGAAGCTACCCGCTTGTATACGCTTGATAAAAAACTATATGCGCAAAAAGCTATTGGTTTTCAGGAATATCAGATCGCGTTAAATGCTTATGATTACGCGGTAAGTAAAAGAAAGTTAAATGCGCAGATATTAAAACAAGATTCAGTATCGGTAAAAACACAGGCTCAACAGTCGCAGGAATCATATACTAATATGAAAAATACGCTCGACCTGATGAAGCAAAAAGTTGGCGACCTGATAGTTAAAGCCCCGGTTGATGGGCAACTTACCTCTATGGATGCCGAAGTTGGACAGAATATAAATAAAGGGGAACGTTTGGGTGAAATTGACGTCCTATCAGGATATAAGGTAAGGGTGAATATTGATGAGCATTATATATCACGGGTTTACAACGGATTGATGGGCGATTTTTCATTTGCTGATAAAACTTATAAGCTGAAAATAAAGAAAGTGTTTACACAGGTTACCAATGGACAGTTCCAGGTAGATATGGAATTTATAGGGGCAGTGCCTACGGGTATCAGGAGAGGCCAAACGCTACAGATCAGGTTAGCTTTGAGCGATGAAACACAGGCGATATTAGTGCCTAAAGGTGGATTCTATCAAACTACAGGTGGTAACTGGATATTTAAACTAAGTGCCGATGGTAAAACTGCTTATAAGGTTGACATACAATTAAACAGGCAAAACCCTGATTATTATGAAGTAACCAATGGCCTGCAACCTGGCGATAAAGTAGTAACATCAAGCTATGATACTTACGGCGATATGCAGGAACTGGTATTAAGTAAATAAAACTAATTAAGAAAATATAGAAAACACACGCCCATTGGGTATATAAAAAATACGGAAATGATAAAAATTACCAATCTCGAAAAGTTTTACCGTACCGAAGAGGTAGAAACCATTGCATTAAACAAACTATCCATGCATGTTGATACAGGCGAATTTGTAGCCATCATGGGCCCATCGGGTTGCGGAAAATCAACCTTGCTTAACATTTTAGGCATGCTTGATGATCCGGATGAAGGCAGCTATGTTTTTAACGACATTGAAGTAGCACATTTTACCGAGCGTAAACGTGCCGATCTGCGCAAGCACAATATCGGCTTCGTTTTCCAGAGTTTTAACCTGATTGATGAGCTTACTGTGTTTGAAAACGTAGAGTTGCCATTGATCTATACCGGCGTACCATCAGCAGAGCGTGTGAAAAGGGTAGAAGAGGTGTTGGACAAAATGCAGATCATGCATCGCCGCAACCACTATCCACAACAACTATCAGGTGGACAGCAGCAGCGTGTGGCTATTGCCCGTGCCGTGGTAAATAAACCAAAACTGATCCTTGCGGATGAGCCCACTGGTAACCTGGATAGCAGCAACGGTAACGATGTAATGGAATTGTTAACCGATCTGAACGAGCAAGGTACAACCATTATCATGGTAACACACTCCGAACATGATGCCCGTTACAGCCACCGTATTATCCGTTTACTGGATGGCCAAACCGTGATGGAAAACATCATGATATAAAAGCAAAAATCGGTTTTTAGTTTATATAGTTAATAAATGTCTCCGTCGCCCCTCTGTAAAAGGAGGGGCATGGTGGAGAAAATTAATGAAAACAAGCAAAGTCATATGATAAAGAATTACTTCAAAATAGCCTTCCGCAACTTGTGGAGACACAAAAGTTTTTCGCTGATCAACATTATAGGTTTGGCGGTTGGTATGACAGCCTGTTTCCTGATATTCATGTATGTAAGATTTGAATTGAGCTATGATAAGTTCAATAAAAATTTTGACCATGTTTATCGCCTGAATACCGATATAAAAACGCCTAACGAGGTATTACACTGGGGCAGCGCATCAGCTCCTATGGGCCCTGCATTAAAAGCTGATTATCCGCAGGTAAAGGAATTTGCCCGCGTTTTTGGTTACAGCTATTTGATCGAAAGTAATAATCACAAGTTCCAGGAGAATAATATTTCATTTGCCGATCCGGCCATATTTAAAATTTTCACATTACCATTTGTACAAGGGAATCCTGCAACCGCGCTTAATGCTCCTTTTAGTATTGTAATGACTGAAACCAGCGCCAAAAAGTATTTTGGTAATGGTAATGCAATAGGTAAATCAGTTTTACTTGATGGAAAGATCCCCGCCACAATTACCGGCGTAATGAAGGATGTGCCCGAGAATTCCCACATTAGTTTCGACATGCTGATCTCCGAATCAACAATGGAGAAAAAGAAAATGATTGATCCAACCGAATGGGGCAATTTCAGCAACTATACTTATTTATTATTAGACAAAAGCGCGGATGTTAATAGGCTGCAAGCGCAATTACCAGCATTCCTTGTAAAACATATAAGCGAAGATAAACGCCGCAAAGGTTATAACTACGAGTTGTTTCTGGGCCCTTTAAGTGGGGTTTATATGGATGCAGTGCGAGGTGCTCCTGTAAATGGCAGTATTAGTAATGTGTATATATTTTCTGTTGTGGCCATTTTTATATTGGTTATTGCCTGTATAAATTTTATAAACCTTACCACTGCGCGTGCTTCTGAAAGGGCTAAGGAAGTAGGTATCCGTAAAGTAATAGGAGCTGCGAAAAGCCAGCTCACCAAGCAGTTTTTAGGCGAATCCATTATCATATGTATTATTTCATTCCTGTTTGCAGTGTTACTCAGTCTTTTGTTTCTGCCGATGTTTAATCAGCTATCGGGCAAAACCATCAGTGATAATGTTTTTTCGCACGGGTATATTTTAATACTGTTTTTTACGGCTGTTGCTATTGGCTTTGTGGCGGGTATTTACCCGGCATTGGTATTAACCAGTTTTAACATCACATCGGTGTTAAAAGGTCGATTCAGTAATTCGGTTAAAGGTATTGTATTGCGCAGGGGGCTTGTGGTAGTGCAGTTTACGGTTTCCATTGTACTTATTGTGGGTACTATAGTAGTATATAACCAGCTAAACTATATGCGTAGCCAGTCGCTTGGGTTTAACAAAGACCAGATGATGGTACTCGATTTTAGTGGTGATTCTGCTGTTGAAACCCGTGCTGAAAGTATTAAATATGAGTTAAAGCAAATACCCGGTGTATTATCAGCTTCAGCGTCATCAAGTACGCCTGGTAACGGCAACCCAATGGCCTACACACAAGTTGAAGGGAGATCCGGTGCAATGGAGTCACTGAATGCAAATTTGTACGATGTTGATTATGATTTTATATCTCAATATGGTATACATATACTTGCCGGCCGTGCTTTTTCGACCGACTATCCAACTGATTCAACAAAATCATTCATTATAAACGAGGCTACTTTACAAAACTTAGGTTATACATCACCTAACCAGGCTATTGGCAAGCATTTTTTACAATGGGGCCGGGATGGTAAAATAATTGGCGTTATAAAGAATTTTCACTTTGCATCGCTGCAACAAACTATAAAGCCACTAGCATTGCGCATAAATCCCCGTAATACTAATGTGTTTACTGTAAAAATAGCCGGTGGAAACATTCCGGCTACCATAGCATCTATACAAACCAAATGGAAAAGCCTGGTACCCGAAAGGCCATTCAGCTATACATTTTTGGATGAAAACTTTAACAAGCAATACAAGGGCGAAGAAACGTTTGGAATGCTGTTTCTATATTTTGCTGTACTGGCCATATTTATTTCATGCCTGGGTTTATTGGGGCTAGCATCTTATAGCACGCTACAACGCACCCGTGAAATAGGTATACGTAAGGTGCTGGGTGCAAGCGTTCCGGTTATCGTCAACATGCTATCCAAAGAGTTTTTACAACTGGTATTAATAGCAGCCCTTATTGCATTTCCGCTGGCATGGTGGGGGATGCATACATGGCTTCAGGATTTTGCTTACCCAATAAATATAGGCTGGTGGGTGTTCGTGGTAGCAGGCTTACTAGCATTTATGGTAGCGATAACCACTGTTAGTTTCCAGGCTATTAGAGCAGCGCTTGCTAACCCGGTTAAAAGTTTACGAAGCGAATAAAATATTAAAAATCAAACATTAAGTAGCCATGATAAAAAATAACATAAAAACCGCCTGGCGAAGTTTGCTGCGCAACAAAAGCTATGCATTCATCAACGTTGTTGGTTTGGCTATTGGTATAGCAGCATGCCTGCTTATATTTTTGATTGTAAATTTTGAAACCAGTTTCGATAACTTTCATAAAAATAAAGGTCAGATATATCGTATAATATCGGCTATACATACCCCGCAAGGTATTAATCTTGGTAGTGGTGTTCCCCTGCCAACAGCCGAAAGTATAAGATTGGATTTTCCACAACTTAAACAGGTTGCCGCTATAATGCTGGAATTTGGCGCTCATTTTACCATAGGGGATAATAGCCAAGGACAAACAGCTAAAATTTTTAAAGAGGATGACACTTTTTATGCGGAGCCTCAATTCTTCGGCATATTTAATTTTGGATGGCTTGCAGGTGATAAAAAAACAGCTTTATCAGATCCTTACACTGTTGCCTTAACCCAGGATGAAGCCGATAAGTTTTTTGGCGACTGGCATAATGCGATGGGCAAGGTTATTAAGTTACAAGATAAGAAAGGCTACAAAGTAACCGGCATATTAAAAAACATGCCTGCCAATACTGATTTTCCGCTTAAGGTAGTTATGTCTTATTCCTCCATACGAGCCAAGGGGAGCGATTATTATGATAATTTTAAAGATTGGGTAAGTATTTATGGGGCTAATAATTGCTTTATTGTGTTACCCGAAGGTCAAAATATCGCCCAATTTAATAATCAGCTCACCGCTTTTGTTAAAAAGCACAAACCTGCTGATTATGCTAAGGACGGTATGCAATTACAGGCTTTGGGCAATATGCATTACGATAGCGAGGTTCAACTTTTTAGGACAGATGCTTTTAGTAAAAGCCTTATTCGTTCCATCAGCTTAGTTGGTTTGTTTCTTTTGATCATTGCGTGTGTAAACTTTATTAACCTGGCTACAGCACAGGCGGTAAACCGTTCAAAAGAAGTTGGGATACGTAAGGTTTTAGGTAGCAACCGCGAGCAATTAGTTATACAGTTTATCAGTGAAACGTTAATAGTTACCGTTTTTGCAGTATTGTTGTCCATTTTGATAGCGGAAGCCGTGTTGCCATATTTAAACCATTTATTAAACATACACTTAAGTAATGACTTTATTTTAGCACCACCAGTAACATTATTCCTTGTTTTAGTAATAGCAGGTGTTACGCTTTTGGCTGGCTTGTATCCTGCAATGATATTATCCGGTTTCAATCCTATCGCGGCGCTCAAAAATAAATTTGTTTCAACTAAATCAAGCGGTGTATCATTACGCAGAGGCTTAGTGGTATTGCAGTTTTGTATTGCGCAGGTATTGGTAATTGGTACTTTGGTAATTATTAAACAGGTAGATTATTTTAGGAATAAACCACTTGGTTTTGCTAAAGATGCTGTTGTTACCGTTCCTTTCCCGAATGATAGCGTAAGTTTAACCCGAATAAACACCCTGCGCGATCAGCTTTTGCAACAACCAGGTATCAATAAAGTGAGTTTTAGCTCCGCAAGTCCATCAGATAATATGGGATGGTCTACCGATTTCAAGTACAACAACTCATCTAAACAAACAGACTTTAATGCCGATTTAAAATGGGCCGATGTAGATTATTTCAGTTTGTATAAACTACAATTAGTTGCGGGCCATATTTATGCTAAAACTGATACTGTACACGAGTATGTAGTAAATGAAGCTTTATTGAAAAAATTAGGCATTACTAATCCTAACGATGCTATTGGTAAGAACCTGGAATTGTTTAACGATAAAACTAAGAATGCCCGTATTGTGGGCGTTGTGAAAGATTTCAACGTCAGATCATTAAAACACGATATACCACCTGTTATAATGGCTGCATATAAATCCACTTATCAGGTTATCAATATAAAGATACAGCCAACGAATATTAAGGAATCACTGGCATCCATCGAACATTTATGGAATAATGCGTTCCCAGATAATTTGTATGAATACCAGTTTTTAGATACCAAGATAGCTGCCTATTATAAAAGCGAAGAACAGCAATCCGATCTTTGCAAAATATTCGCAGGTATAGCCATATTCATCTCTTGCCTGGGTTTGTACGGCCTAATATCATTCATGGCGCTACAGCGTACCCGCGAAGTGGGTATACGAAAAACACTTGGTGCATCGGTAAGCAGTATAGTTTATTTATTTTCTAAAGAGTTTACGGTACTCATCCTGTTATCATTTGCTATATCGGCACCGGTGGGTTGGTATTTTATGAACAAATGGCTGATGGACATTACATACAGAATAACATTAGGCCCAGGGATATTTTTATTGGCTATAGCGGTTTCAATAGTTATAGCATGGTTAACGGTTGGCTATAAAGCAGTTTCGGCAGCGTTGGCTAATCCGGTTAACAGTTTACGAAGCGAATAAAATATTAAAATAATCATGATAAAAAATAATATAAAAACCGCCTGGCGAAGTTTGTTGCATAACAAAAGCTATGCAACACTTAATATAGTTGGGTTGGCTGTAGGTGTGGCAGCATGTTTGCTTATTTTCCTGATTATAAAGTATGAAACCAGTTTTGATATGTATCATACTAAAAAAGATCATATATATCGGGTGGTAACTTTACAAGGTGCCCCAGATGGTACGGAGTATGTTAGCGGTGTACCTTTCCCAACTAGTCCAGGCCTCCGATTGGATTTTCCTCAACTTAAACAAGTTGCCAGCATATTAAGAGCCAATGGAACACTTTTGAGTTTAAACGATGATAAAACCAATGCGACAAAAAAATTTAAGGAGGACGAAACCTATTATACCGAACCTCAATTTTTTGATGTATTTGATTTTAAATGGCTGGCCGGCGATAAAAAAACGGCACTAAATGACCCGAACACAATTGTTTTGACACAAACAGAGGCAGATAAGTTTTTTGGTGACTGGAAAAACGCGATGGGAAAGACCATTAAGCTTGAGAATAAAACCAACCTTAAAGTAACAGGGATTTTGAGTGATCCGCCTGTTAATACTGATTTTCCATTAAAAGTAATTATTTCATACGCCTCAATAAAAGTTAAAGGCAGCGAGTATTACAGTAATATAAATAACTGGACAAGTATTTATGGACAACATTATTGTTTTGTGGTATTGCCTGATAATCAATCTGCAAGCCAGTTTAATCATGAGCTGGATGAGTTTGTTAAAAAGCACATCCCTCCGGTTTCTGTTAAAGAAGGGATGCAATTGCAAGCGCTATCGGACATCCATTACAATGCGGAAATTGGTAAATATACGAAAGGTGAATTCAGCCATCAGTTAATTGATGCAATTGCCTTAATAGGAATATTTTTATTGGTTATAGCTTGCGTTAACTTTATTAACCTGGCAACTGCACAGGCCGTTAACCGTTCAAAAGAGGTAGGCATTCGTAAAGTATTAGGCAGCACCCGGAAGCAATTGATTTTGCAATTCATCAGCGAAACTTTTATCATCACCTTAGCTGCTATAATTATTGGAATTGCAGTTGCTTTTGTGGCTTTGCCTTACTTTAATACATTGCTTGATATTCACTTAAGTACCGGGTTTCTGATGGATCCGCAAGTGATACTATTTATCGTTGTTTTACTTATTGCAGTTACCTTTTTGGCTGGTTTTTATCCGGCCATGATACTATCAGGGTTTAATCCTATCGCGGCATTAAAAAATAAAATCGCGGCAAGCAGTACAAGCGGGGTTTCTTTACGAAGAGGCCTGGTTGTTATGCAATTTGGTATTGCGCAGGTACTGATAATTGGTACATTGGTTATCATCAGTCAAATGGATTACTTTAAAAATAAATCTTTAGGTTTTGCCAAGGATGCTATTATTAATGTTGGATTGCCTAGCGACAGTATTAGTTTGACCCGTATAAACACACTGCGGGATGAGCTGTTGCAGCAGCCGGGTGTTAAAGATGTTAGTTACAGCTTTGCCAGCCCGTCCGACAACTCTAGTTGGGGAACGGACTTTACATATGACAATGCCACGAAACCAGCAAGTTTTCAAGCTAATATGAAATGGGCGGATGCTGAATATTTTAAACTGTATAATTTACAGATGGTGGCAGGGCGTCCGTATATTAAAACAGATACCATTCATGAAATTGTAGTAAACGAAACACTGCTTAAAAAATTGGGTGTTTTAAACCCTAATGCCGCCATCGGTAAATACATTGAGCTTGGGGATAAAAAGTCCCGCATTGTTGGTGTTGTAAAGGATTTTAATGTCAGCTCATTAAAAAAACAAATACCGCCGGTTATCATGGCGTCTTATAAAGATGTTTACCAGGTTATCAATATCAAAATTCAACCTGCCGATATAAAGCAGACGCTTTCTGCTGTTGAACGCACATGGAACAGTACTTTCCCGGATTATGTTTATGAGTACAAATTCCTGGATGAAAAAATAGCAGATTTTTACAAAAGCGAAAGTCAACTATCACAGCTCTATAAAATATTTGCGGGGATAGCCATATTTATTTCCTGTTTGGGTTTATACGGGCTGATATCATTTATGGCAGTACAGCGCATTAAGGAAGTTGGTATCCGCAAAACTTTAGGCGCATCAGTAAGCAGTATTGTTTACCTTTTCTCAAAAGAGTTTACAGTTTTAATTTTAGTTGCTTTTGCTATCTCAGCACCATTAGGCTGGTATTTAATGAATAAATGGCTTATGACATTTACCTATAGATACACCTTTGGTCCCGGTATTTTTATTCTATCGATTGCGGTCTCTGTAATTATTGCCTGGTTAACAGTAGGTTATAAAGCACTAAGGGCGGCTTTAGCAAACCCGGTTAATAGTTTACGAAGCGAATAATATTAAAATTATAAAACGAACAGTGATAAAGATCAAAATATAAAGCATATTAAATATCAAGAATATGGTACAGAACTATTTTAAAATAGCGTGGCGAAACATTAAAAAACATAAAGCTTTTTCATTTATCAATGGAGGGGGACTAACATTAGGTATAGCAAGCTGTCTGCTGCTGTTGTTGTATGTATCATACCATTTAAGTTTCGATCATCAGTTTAAAAACCTTGATAATATTTATGTGGTAGAAAACAATCAGCATGGCGATGGCCAGATATATACCTTTGCGGCAACACCCGGTGTGGCAGCAGCAGCTATAAAAGCTGAGGTGCCGGGCGTTGTGCAGTCGGTTCGTGTTGATACTTATGGTGATGGAAACCTTATCAGCTACAAAAACAACAGTTTTAAAAAGGTAGGCCTGTATGCTGACTCTGCTTTCTTCTCAATGTTTTCCTATCATTTTATTAAGGGTAACCCGCTTGCTTCTTTAACACAACCTAACTCGATAGTAATTACCGCCGACTTCGCAAAAACGCTTTTTGGCGATGCTGATCCTATGAACAAGATGGTGACCCGCAACAATAGTGTGCCGATGATAGTTACGGGTGTTATTGATAATATACCCGCCAACGAATCGTACCAGTTCGATTTTGTAATGCCGTATGCACAATTTGAGAATGATAATGCCTGGGCTAAAAACTCAAATTGGGGACATAACTTTTGCCAAACCTATGTTCAGTTAAAAGATGCCGGATCATTAAACAGGGCTAATTCAATTTTAAAATCTATTATTGCCCGTCATAGCACCGGCAATACTAACCAGCTTTTTCTATTCCCGTTTTCAAAAACGCATTTATATCAAAAATTTGAAAATGGCAAATCTGTTGGTGGGAGCATCAGCCAGATCCATCTATTTGAAGCGCTTGCATTGTGTATTTTGTTGATTGCATGTGTTAATTTCATGAACCTTTCTACCGCCCGTTCGGAGGAGAGAGCAAAGGAGGTGGGTATACGAAAAGCTATCGGCTCAAACAGGGCGTCGTTAATTTGGCAGTTCATTACTGAGTCGCTAATATTATCTTTCGCATCAACCATAGCGGCGGTAATCATATTGACGTTATGCCTTCCGTTTTTTAATACATTACTAAAAATTAAATTATCATTACCCATTGAAGATTGGTCTACCTGGATATTAATTATATCCATAGCACTTGTTACCGGCCTGCTTTCGGGGAGTTACCCTGCCTTTTATTTATCGTCTTTCCAGCCAATAAAGGTCTTAAAAGGTATGTTTAAAGGTGGAGGTAGTGCACTTCCTATACGTAAAGTATTGGTAGTGGTACAATTTGCATTTGCTGTTTTTTTAATAACAGCTACTATTTGTGTATACCGACAAATACGTTTTATACAAGGCATGGGCAACGGGTATGATAAAAATAACCTGGTTGAAATACCTATTGAAGGGGAATTAGGTAAAAAAGCTGAGGTTTTGATAAACGAGTTAAAAAGAGATGGCGCTATAACAAACGCCACGGGTACATCGCAAAGTATAACGCAAAATGGCAGCAATACCTGGGGCATAAGCTGGCCGGGGAAAGACCCTAAGCAACAAATATTGATTGATATACTTTATGCCGGGTATGATTTTACGCACACCACAGGTGTTAAATTATTAGCGGGACGAGAATTTTCACCCGATTATCCGATTGATACCAACAGTAAAACGCCTACCGTAATGCTCAATGAAACGGCGGCAAAAATCATGAGACTGAAACAGCCTGTAGGTTCAATAATTAAATATGGCGACCAGCAGGTAACTGTGGTTGGTGTTTATAAAGATTTTGTATGGGGTTCGCCATATAGCAAAATACCGCCTATGGTTACTTTTTGTGATGGTTATGGCGGTTCGGTATTAGCGATGCGATTAAATCAGGCAAATAGTATAAGTAGCAACATCGATCAGATAAATAAAAGTTTAAAAATCATTAACCCGGCATATCCGCCAACTATAAGTTTTGTTGATAGTGAGTTTGAATTGAAATTTGAGAATGAAAAAGTTTTGGCGATGCTGGCTAACCTGTTTGGCGGCCTGGCAATCGTAATATCCTGCCTCGGTTTGTTTGGGCTTGCTGCTTATGCTGCCGAGCAACGTACAAAAGAAATTGGCGTGCGTAAAGTTTTGGGCGCCACCGTGAGCAATTTGGCAGGGCTGCTTTCAAGAGACTTTTTAAAGCTGGTGCTTATTGCTATAGTATTTGCTGTGCCGGTATCTATATGGGTATTAAATAAGTGGCTTCAGAATTATGAGTTTCGAATAAGCTTAAGTTGGTGGATAATGGCTTTAGCAAGTATAATTACCATTATTATAGCAATGGCTACTGTTAGTTACCAGGCTATAAAAGCTGCATTGGTAAACCCTGTTAAAAGTTTACGGAGCGAGTAATTACCACTCATTAAAATTCATCAATCATGATAAAAAATTATATTAAAACCGCCATCCGTTCCCTTAGTAAAAACAAGGGGTTTACAGCCATAAATGTATTGGGTTTAGCGCTTGGCCTTGCCAGTTGCCTGCTGATTATATTTTATGTATTTGATGAATTAAATTATGATAGATATAACACAAAAGCTGACCGGGTTTATCGTGTTAACGAAGATATTCGTTTTGGTGGTAACACTAACTCCTACGCCGTTGCTCCTGCGCCATTAGCATCGGCGTTAAAAAATGATTTCCCCGAGGTTGAGCAGGTAGTTAGGTTTCGTTCACGTGGTGAATTGCAGGTTAAAAAAGGAAACCAGGATATTCAGGAGAATATGGTGGTTTATGCCGATCCCTCCATATTTAAAGTATTTACCTTACCCATGATTGATGGCGATCCGGCTACCGCTTTAAATGATACGCACAGTATAGTTATTACCGAAAAAACAGCTCAAAAATATTTTAACCGAACAGATGTTGTTGGGCAGGTACTAACTATTAATGATACGGCACTATATAAAATTACGGGTGTAATTAAGAATATCCCTAAGCAGTCGCATTTTAACTTCGACTTTTTTATATCGATGGCATCAACACCAGAGGGTAAAGATGATGCGTGGTTCAGCAGTAATTTTAATACTTATGTTTTGCTTAGGCAAGGCACTGATTTTAATAAATTTCAGGCTAAGATCCCGGCTTTTTTTAAACAGCAGGCAGGCCCGCAAATGCAAAGTGTTCTGCATTTAACCTTCGATAAATTTGAGCAAGGCGGTAATTATTTTCGAATAAATTTTACTCCACTCAAAAAAATACACCTTTATTCAAGGCGTGAGGCTGAGCTGGGTATGAATGGTAATATAGAGTTCATATACATGTTTTCGGCAATTGCGTTATTTATATTGCTGATAGCTTGTGTAAACTTCATGAATCTTTCTACAGCACGCTCAGCAAACCGTGCCCGGGAAGTAGGTGTACGTAAAGTATTAGGTTCGCCGCGTAAATATCTTATAGCCCAGTTTTTAACCGAATCAATAATTGTTACGTTGATAGGGGCCATAATTGCATTTTTTGCAGCCTGGGCGTTATTGCCGCTATTTAATCAAATGTCGGGTAAGGACTTAACCATCACCGCACAAACAATGGTTTGGATAGTTCCATTAATGATAGGGTTGGTATTAATAATAGGGGCGTTGGCGGGTTCATATCCGGCATTGTTTCTTTCAGGCTTTCAACCAATCGAGGTGTTAAAAGGCAAATTAGCATCAGGTTTTAAAGGTGGCATGCTGCGTAATTTTTTGGTAGTGTTTCAATTTAGCATATCTATTTTCCTGATTATAGGTACGTTGGTTATTTACAACCAGTTAAAATATATTCAAAGCAAAGATTTGGGTTATAACCGTAACCAGGTATTCACTGTGTGGAATGTAAATGTGCTTGGTAACAATGCTAAAGCATTTAAACAAGAAGTTAAACAGTTAACCGGCGTGCAAAATGTTACTATGACCGGAGCATTGCCAACCTCTGGTTATTGGAATAGCTCAGTAATTTTTAAAGGGCCGGTTGCAGATCAAAAAAATTCAGTTACGTCGGAGACATGGGTTGTTGATGAGGATTACATAGCTACACTTGGCATGAAAATGCAATCAGGCAGGAATTTTTCTAAAGAGATGCTTACCGATTCCACCGCGATTCTTATTAACGAAACTGCTGAAAAAATGCTTGGTTTTAAAAATCCTATCAATCAGTTAGTTTATTATCCGCAGGACAATAAAGCTTTGGTGCTAAAACCATATCATATTATTGGGGTGGTGAAAGATTTTAATTTCCAGTCTTTGCGATCAAATGTTACCCCCTTAATATTGTTTATGGGTAATGATGAGGGGGGGATCAGTATCCGCGCAAATGCCGCTAATATCCCGACGCTGCTTAATCAGATAAAATCTAAGTGGAGTGGTTTTTCACCCAACCAGCAGTTTATGTACACTTTTATGGATCAGGATTTTGATGCCATATATCGTACAGAGCAACGTACCGGGATAATATTTGTATCGTTTAGCTCACTTGCAATTATTATTGCCTGCCTTGGTTTGTTTGGCCTGGCAGCTTATGCCGCCGAGCAGCGTACTAAAGAAATAGGTATACGCAAGGTGCTTGGCGCCAGCATGTCAACCATTGTTCAAATGTTATCTAAGGATTTTATAAAGCTGGTGGTGATTGCTATCATCATCGCATCGCCGCTGGCCTGGTGGGCAATGAACAAATGGCTGCAGGATTTTGCCTACCGTATTCATATACAGTGGTGGGTAGTAGCCATTGCCGGTTCGGGAGCAATATTGATAGCATTTGTTACTATTAGTTTTCAATCAATTAAAGCGGCGTTAACCAACCCGGTAAAAAGTTTAAGAAGCGAATAAGCATACACTTACTAAAACTCATCATCCATGATAAAGAACTACATTAAAACGGCCTGGAGGAACTTGATAAAAAACAAGTTTTATTCCATTATAAATATTGTTGGGTTAACCGCCGGTTTGGCCATTGGTATATTGATATTGTTTTGGGTACAGGATGAATATAGTTTTGATGGTTTTCATAAAGATGCCAAAAATATTTATCGCCTTGAGCTTTGGGGCGGAACGGGAGCGAGCAGGCAAATATGGCAAGCCACTGTTTACCCAATGGGTGTTTTAGCTAAGCAGCAATTGCCCGAAGTTGAGGATGTAGTACGTATTAGCTATAATGGTGATTTTTCGTCCTATAGCTACCACGACAAGATTTTTGCAAATGATCGTGTAGCATATGCCGATCCGTCATTTTTTTCTGTTTTTAGTTTCCCCATTATATCAGGTAATGCTAATAAACCATTTAATGATGATAATTCGGTAGTTATAACCAAAAGTACAGCGCAAAAGTACTTTGGCAATGATAACCCAATTGGTAAAGTAATTATTGCAGATAATAAGCAAAATTTTACCGTAAGCGGTGTTGTTGCAGATTTTCCGGAAAATTCCAGCATTCAATATGATATGATCATGCCGATGAGTTTTAATATTAAACACATGCTGGCACAAAAAATTGATCTGGCCAGCAGTTTTGATGAGTATGATTGCTATACTTATTTAAAACTTAAGCCAGGCACATCGTTAAAAGCACTATCAGCAAAATTGTTTAATATCCATATAAAACACCGCCCTGCCGATACTGATGCAGCTTATTTGTTATTGCCCATCGCAAAAATGCATTTGTACAATGCCGATTTAACTGATAAAGGCATTACAACGGTAAGAGTTTTCCTGATCGTAGCTATTTTGATATTGATTATTGCTTGTATCAATTATGTGAATTTATCAACTGCCCGTTCTATGCTTCGCTCTAAAGAGATCAGCATGCGGAAGATTATCGGCGCAGCTAAAAGTCAGCTGTTTATACAGTTTATAGTTGAAACCGCTTTGTTGTTTTTGCTATCGGCGATTTTGGCTTTAGTGTTGATCCATTTTTTAATGCCTGCATTTAACCAACTTTCAGGCAAGCAATTAGTTTTTGATATAGCGGATTACCATATATGGATGGTTATTATTTTAACCATATCGGGTACTTTACTTGCGTCCAGTATATACCCTGCTATGTTGTTATCGTCGTTTGAGCCTTTAAAGGCGCTTAAGGGCAAGGTGTCATCAGGCATTGGCGATGTTTTGTTCAGGAAGATACTGGTGGTTACACAGTTTGTATTTTCCATAATGCTTATTGTAGGTACCATTGTTATTACGAGTCAATTAAACTATATCCGTTCAAGGCAATTGGGCTATGATAAAAGCCACACCTTTTCTTTTCCGATGCGCGATATGGGCGCACATTATGATGCTGCCCGGGCCGAGTTGCTGAAACAGCCGGGCATATTGGATATAACACGTTCAAACCAGAATATTGTTGAGATGAGGGGCATATCTGGTCAAACCGATTGGGATGGCAAAGCGCCGGGCCAAACCTTCATTGTGCATTTAATGACTATTGACAAAGATTTTATGTCATTCTTTAAGATGAAAATGGCATCGGGTAAAAGTTTTACAGGCGCTGTGAATGATACCAGTCATTTAATATTGAATGAAGCTGCCGTTAATCAGATAGGCTTAAAAGATCCGATAGGTAAACGTTTCGAGGCATGGCACATCAAGGGGACTATTATTGGCGTGGTGAAAGATTTTCATTTCGCATCGATGAAAGAGAAAATAAGTCCGGCGGTATTCTACTATTATCCATCGTATTTGGGCAATATTTATATAAGGACAACTGGCAAAGATGCACCTAAAGCCATCACGGCAGCACAAAAACTGTTTAAACAGTACAATGGTCAATATCCTTTCAACTACACCTTTCTGGATGAGAAATTCAACGATCTATATAAAGGCGAGCAGCAAGAAGGTGTTTTGTTTGATTACTTTGCCGCTATTGCCATCGGTATTTCTTGCCTTGGTTTATTAGGATTGGCTGCTTATACGGCACAGGTACGTACCCGCGAAATTGGTATACGCAAAGTATTAGGTGCAGGCGTTAGCAATGTAACCATCATGTTGTCGTACGATTTTGTTAAACTGGTACTGATTGCCATTGTAATAGCTACGCCGATAGCATGGTATGCCATGAGCAAATGGCTACAGGATTTTGCTTATAGAATAAATGTTGAATGGTGGATGTTTTTAGTTGCCGGGCTAATGGCAATTGTAATTGCGTTTATTACCATTAGTTTTCAAGCTATTAAAGCAGCGGTTGCGAATCCAATAAAGAGTTTACGTTCGGAATAATATTTAACTTATCACAACCTAACTATGTTTAAAATCAACCTAAGGCTTGCCATGCGGAACATCTTCCGCAATAAACTGTACACCATCATAAATGTTGTTGGCTTAAGTGTAGCCAGCGCATTTTGTATTTTGGTTTATATGTATGTTAAAAACGAACGCTCATTTGACAATTTCCATCACGACGGGGCACATCTTTTTAGGGTGGAAGTAACAGATATATTTGCTTCTTTCGAAAAAGATAACGGTAAATCGCAAAAAGGCTTTTTCTCATTTCTGACAAAAAATGAAGATCAAAAAAATATGATTAATGTACCTGCTGTATTGGGACCGGATCTAAAACAAAACTTTCCTGAGATTGAAGGTATAGTTCGTATACGATCATTGTACAGCCCTATTATTCGTAAAAACAACCAAAGTTTTAAAGAGGACGACCAACGTGCTGTTTTTGCTGATGCGGATTTTTTTAAGGTGTTTGATTTTCCTTTAATACAAGGTAACAAGAGTTCAGTACTATCGGATAAAAAGTCGGTTGTTATAAGCCAACGTTTTGCGCGAAAATACTTTGGCAATACCAACCCCATGGGGCAAACGCTAAATATAACCAGTGAAAAGCTGTTACTAACGGTAACCGGTGTAGCTAAGGATTTTCCGGCAAATTCAAGCTTGAATTATGATATAATTATCCCGCGCGAAGCAGACCAATATTATGCGGAAAATATGAAAGGCGGTATCAACCAATTCAATGATTTAACCCTGTTACGACTAAGAAAAAACACTAATGCCGGGAGCTTTCAAAATAAACTGCTTGCCTTTTCTACTAAATATTTCAAGCCGCTTACCGATGACATGACAAAGCAAGATCCGCAAAAAAAACAAGCGGTGGTAAGCATTTTCATAAGGCCTTTTACCGAAGCTCATTACAGTCCCATAAGCGGTTGGGCTCATTATACCGATCTTAAAAACATTTATCAATTGGTTTGTCTGGCAATAGTAATTCTATTAATAGCCTGTCTTAATTACGTGTTATTGACGTTAACCAGTGCTATTTCCAGGTCGCAGGATGTTGGTGTACGTAAAACCATGGGTGCTGGCCGCAAGCAGATCGTCCTTCAATACTATACCGAAACACAATTACTGGCATTTGCTTCAGTATTGATAGGTTTTTTAATCTCTGTTGCATGCCTGCCATTTTTTAGCGGCTTAACGGGTACCTCTTTAAGTCTTAATTCTTTTTCTTTTATAAACTTAATGCTTATGCTGACCGGGCTTACAATTGTTTTGGGCTTATTGGCAGGTGTTTATCCTGCCCTGGCCATGTCAGGCTTAAAGCCATTGAATATTATGAAGGGCTTCTCTACTTATAAAATCAATCCTGGGTTATCTAAAAGCCTGGTGGTTTTACAATATACTATTTGTGTTGTGCTGGTTATATCAGCATTGGTTATTAATCGCCAAATGCATTTTATTAATAGTGCCGATATGGGTTTTGATAAAGAACAGGTAGTTGAACTTCAAGACCCATATGGTTGGGAGGATACGGGAGCGCGAAAGTTATTAAAGCAAAGATTAGCGCATTATATTGAAAGCCGCCCTGAATTGCAGGGCATGACTAGCACGAATGGCAAATTTGGTGGATTTAATAGAAGTGGGTATATAATAGGTGGGACACAAACATTTGTACAGCAAATGAGTGTTGATTATAACTATTTCAGCTTTAATAAAATACCAATTATATTGGGTCGCAGCTTTTCAGAAGAAATTGCTAGTGATAGTGCTCATTTAAAACTTAACAGTTCACAAAAAAATCCTAACAGTTCATCTGCAAATCAAGCCATGGTGGTTAACCAAACGCTTTATAATATGTTAGGTAAACCGGAGTTAAATGTGGTGAATTACGACATGGGCGGTGTTATTATTGGTGTATGTAAAGATTATCATACCGAAGATCTTACTAAGCCAATAATGCCTGAGTATCATAAAATAAGTGCTAACCCGGCGGGGTGGTTTTTTATAAAAATAAAAGCCAGGCAAAGCATCCCTAATGCAATGGATAACCTACAGTTAAACTGGAATAAGATTACCGGTAATATGCCATTCAGTTACATTTTTATGGATCAAGACCTAGCGAAAAATTATGATGCTTACTTACGCTGGATGAAAACCATTACCACATCATGTATACTGGCAATACTTATAGCATGCTTGGGTTTATTTGGTTTGTCGGGACTTAGCACAATTAATCGTACAAAAGAAATTGGTATTCGTAAAGTTTTAGGTGCATCTGTATCTAACCTGTTTTTATTGCTTAATCGAGGAACTTTGTTGTTGGCGGTAGGCTCATTCTTAATAGCGGCACCAGTCGCATTTTATTTTGTAAATCAATGGCTTGATAATTTTGCCTATCGGATAACCCCTGACTGGACTTTGTTCGCAACAGCGGGGTTAATTGCTATATGTACAGCAATTATTGCTGTCAGCTGTCATACAGTTAAGGCAGCAATTGCAAATCCGGTTAAAAGTTTAAGGAGCGAATAATTAATATTGTAAACTGTATCATAACCGAACGCATCCTGTTGCATTAGCGAACAGTTTTGTATTTCTGATTTTGATTTATTGTGTTGATTATCAGTAAATTAAATTATTGGTATGTTATTCATACTTGTATCATCAAATTAATAATTATAAAATGTTATCACTTCAACATATTTCAAAGTTTTACCAGGTGGGAGGAACCCGCAATTTTGTTATTAATGATATCAGTCTTGAAATTGAGGCCGGTGAATTTGTCTCGATCATGGGGCCATCGGGTTCGGGTAAGTCAACGCTTTTAAATATCATCGGGATGCTTGATGAGCCGTCAAGCGGTTATCATTACTTTCAAAATGAGTCAGTGCATCAACTTAAAGAAAAACAGCGCTCGGCGCTTTATAAAAAATATATAGGCTTTGTTTTCCAGGCTTATCATCTGATTGATGAACTTACTGTTTATGAAAACATCGAGACCCCGCTAATTTACCAGGATTTTAAAAGCACTGAGCGGAAAGCTATGGTAGCTGATATGCTGGATCGTTTTCAGATAGTAGGAAAGAAGGATTTGTTTCCGGCGCAGTTATCAGGCGGACAGCAACAATTGGTTGGCATAGCCCGCGCATTAATTGCTGGCCCTAAATTGTTATTGGCGGATGAGCCTACAGGTAACCTCAATTCCAAACAGGGCGAGGAAATAATGCAGTTATTTAAAAAGCTAAATAAAGAGGATGGTGTTACCATTATCCAGGTAACTCACTCCGAAAAAAATGCCGAATATGGCAGCCGTATTATCAATTTATTAGACGGCCGCATCGAATCATCAAAACAACTTTGATTGTTATAATATATCTCAAAAATGTCTTTTCATAAATATACCCTTATTGGTTTTTTATTTGTTGCAGCCTTTAATGCAAATGCTCAGCAAGCAGGTAATGTGTTTACATTACAACAGTGCCTTGATACGGCGATTAAACATAACTTACAGGTTAAACAAAGTTATATAACAGCCGAAACAAACCGGATTTCTTACGTTCAGGCAAAAGATAACTTGTTCCCAACAGTTTCGGGAGGGGTAAGTCGCGAGCTTACTACAGGGCGTACTATTAACCCGGTTACCAATACCTACATTAATCAATCTGTAACTTCTGATAACTATAGTTTGCAAAGCAGCGTAGTGTTATTTAACGGCCTGGCTTATCAAAATGCAGTTAAACAGGCATCGTTAGCCTACCAATCGGGCCAAATGAATTACCAGGCAGCAAAAGATTTGGTTACCGTAAATGTAATAACTAATTATTTGCAGGTACTTGATCAGGAAGAAATACTGGAGCAAAGCAAAAGCCAACTATCGGTAGCGCAGGAAGGTTCAGACAGGTCGGAAATATTAGAGAAGGAGGGGGCAAACAAAGCTGAATCTGATGTTTATGATCTTCGCGGATCATTACAGGCAAGTAAAGTTAATCTGGTAAATGCGCAAAACTCATTGAATTCGGCAATGTTGAGCTTGTTTCAGCTGATGAACATCCCTTATAATAAGGACATACAATTACAACATTTGAACGCGGAAGAATTACAAGGCGCAAAGGATATTACCCCCGATGAGGTTTACGAAACAGCGTTACAGCAGCTGGCGGTTGTAAAAGCAGCCACCTTAATGCGCCAAAGCGCCGAAAAAGCTGTTAAGTATTATAAAGGCCTTTTGTATCCGCAGTTATCTTTGGGCGGTGGGATAGGTACCAATTACAGTAACTCAAACTCGAATAGTTATTCAGATCAGTTTCAAAATAACTATGGTACTTATATTCAACTGGGGCTTAATATTCCAATTTTTACTAATCATATCAAAAAGAATAACATCGCGTTAGCAAAAATTAATTTGTTGAACTATGAGTATGTTGAAGAAAATACAAAAATAACCCTGAGGCAAAATGTTGAACAAGCCTATTACAACATGACTGCTGCCTACAATAAATATCAAGCGTTGGAAGACGAATCAAAAGCTTACTCAGAAAGCTTCCGTATATCTAAGATCAGGTTTGAAAACGGTGTATTAACATCGGTAGATTATATTACATCTAAAAACAACATGGACGCTGCCAACCTGAATTTAATCAGCGCCAGGTACGATTATTTTATTTATAGTAAAATATTGGATTACTATCAGGGTAAATTATCCTTCTAATATTAATTAATTTTTATACTTTTAGTCACCATTCTACTTGTGGTACTTTAGGTTGGTTTTGTAAAAATAACCCAATCTGCCCATTTTTATGCTTGATATGAAAAAAGTATTATTTACTATATGTATTTCTTTGCTTAGTTGCGGATGGGTATCTGCACAATATTTACCAACTTTTGAAATCGGCCTTAAGGCTGGCGGGACATTGTCAGCCTTCCCCTCAACAACGGATTATAAAACTACTGGCGAACCCGGATATTTGGGTGGTGTTTATGCCAGGTTTGGTGGCCTGGGATTTAATTTTCAGCCAGAAATGTACCTGGAAAAAACAAGTGTCTCTATTGATGATAAAATGACAGAGGGAGGTGTAAATAAGTCCTATTTTACAACATTTAATGTTCCGCTTTTATTTGGTGACAAGATTGGTAATGAAAATTTAGGAATCAGATTTTATACGGGCCCGGTTTTGATATTCAGGTTACAGAATGATCAGCAATTTGCTTCAGGTGGGCGAATAAATTATCAAGATCAAAATTACGCATGGCAACTGGGCGGAGGCATTGATTTGCATGACATAGCAATAGATGTTAGATACGAAGCTGGTATTAATAAGTTAAGCTATGGCCCCCCTACAAATGAACATACGAGCATGAATATGCTTAGCTTAACTATCTCTTATAGCTTGTTCTCTTCTTATTCTTTTGACTAGCAAATAACGTGCATAACTATTTATATGATTAGAGCTGTTACTACGAATAGCAGTACCAGGCAGAATATAAATACAAAAAGGTACATAAACGTGGCGCCAAGTAATTTAGTAACGGTACGAAACGCACTGCGCTGATAGAATACCCTTAACGATATATATAAATACCAAATTATACATAATGTAGCTATAAGGTTCAACCAATCAGTTATATGCCAAGCTGTTGGTATAATTATTTCCAGCAACATTACAATTGTCAAAAAAAGGAATAAGAAACAATGTAAATGGAAGGTGTAAATTAGATGCTCAACATAATATTTTTTATTTCGCCAAAACGTTACTTGAAATATTAATGCGCAGAGGGGCAGCATTAAAAACATCATCTTAGGTATATTATGCTGAAATTGCTCCAAAAAAACTTCTTTCGCCCTTGGGCCATAATTTTGTCTGTAACTCAAAGCTTTTTTATTAATAAGCCTCATAATAAAACCATTCCGTTTATGTGGAGGTAGTTTTTGTTGATCAGCTAGATATTGAGTATAAGTAGTATCATGTGTTGTTCCGGGTATCCGGTACCCTTTTTCTTTATTAGCAATCAACTCACTGTCTTCATCGCTGGTATCGCCATTGGCTAAAGCAGTATCATTCTTTTTTTTAGCAACAACTAAATCAGCCTTTGCAAAAGCAGGCATATATGGTGCCTTGCTAAGGCTATCCAACTGCTTGCTGCTCGTCTGTAATAATTGTTTTTTGGCAATTTTTTTACCGTTGGATGCGTCCCGTGTAGCTTTAAAACCAGTTTGAAATAATAGTACAAAGTATACCAAACTTATAAAGATGTACATTTTAACCGGGTGCAGGTATCGTATACGGCGCCCTGCCATGTATTCGTTTGAAAGAAACCCTGGCTTAAAAAAGAGTGGTTTTATGGTATGAAAAAACTGATCGTCGAAATGAAAATAATCGCTTATGGCATGGTTCATCATGTGGCCAAAGCTTTCTTTCATTTGCAGGTTTTCCTGCCCGCAGTTATGGCAAAATTTACCTTCTAATATTGTTCCGCAATTAAGGCAATCATTCTCTTTACGGTAATGTTTTTTCATTGGATGACGGGCAATAGATTTTAAGCAAATTAAACGTTTTGTATGGCATGTCCAACCGCCAGATTATGTTTATATCTAAATACAAAAGGAAAAATGATAGCGATAACCAGGGCATAGCTGGCAAAACAAAGCCATATGCCGTTCCAGTTTTTGGTATGATCGGGAAGGGTGAAAAACTTATCGATCAGGATGCCGCTGGTAAAACTGCCAAACAAGGCGCCGAATCCGTTAACCATCATCATAAATAAACCTTGCGCGCTACCGCGTATTTCGGGCGTGGTTTGTGTTTCAATAAATAAAGAGCCAGAAATATTAAAAAAGTCAAAGGCCATGCCATACACAATGCATGATAGTATGATCATCCATAATCCACCGGCAGGGTTGCCATAGGCAAATAAGCCAAAGCGCAACACCCAGGCCAACATGCTGAACAGCATCACATACTTAATCCCAAATTTGCGCAGGAAGAAAGGAATAGCCAGGATAAACAGTGTTTCGGATACCTGTGATATAGACATGATTATGGCGGGATATTTTACCGCGATCAGGTCTTTATATGCGGGTACACTGTTAAAATCGTGAATGTAAGTATCTCCATAGGCATTGGTAAGCTGTAAAGCGGCGCCTAAAAGAAGCGAGAAAGCAAAAAAGATAGCGAATTTTGGAGTCTTAAAAAGCGAAAACGCATTTAATCCTAATGAATTAACAAACGATCTGTTAGTTATTTTAGATAAAAGCGGTGGGCACTTAGGCAGTGTGAATGAATATATGCCTAATGCCAAGGCGACAGCCGAAGCGATATAGAATTGGTTGACAGAAGTTTCGCTGTGGGAAAGGCTTACTACCCATAAAGCGGCAATAAAGCCGATGGTACCCCAAATGCGTATTGGTGGGTAATCTTTTACCACATCTTTGTGCTCACTTTTTAATGCTGAATAAGCAACGGTGATAGATAATGACAGCGTTGGCATGTAGAATATCATGTTCAGTAATATCACCCAAAAAAATGTGGTGGGGTTGGTTACCAGTGGTATTGTGAACAAGGTTGCCGCACCTAAAATATGTAAGGTGCCGTATAATTTTTCCGCGTTGATAAATCGGTCGGCGATGATACCTGTGAGGGCAGGCATAAAAATGGCCGAAATACCCATGGTTGAAAAGATAGCGCCGAATTGCGCCCCCGACCATCCTTTATTTTGAAACCAGTAAGCGCCTATTGTGAGTAACCAGGCGCCCCATATAAAAAATTGCATAAAATTCATCAGTATTAAGCGAAACTTAATATTCATACAGTACCTGGTTTTAATAAATAGTATTCAGTTAATTTAAAGCTGAAAGTAGTGAAATTAATGCGAAATCAAAAAGACCTTTATCATATAGCCGGGATTAGCTATTGATAGCAGCAGATTAAATAAAAAACCGGAATTAATAAGAAGATAAACGGTAATGTTTAGGATGCTTTGCGCTTGTTAAGTTCATCCCTTATTTTGGCTGCTTTTTCGTAAGCTTCTTCGGCCAGGGCTTCCTGTAATTTGCTTTTTAACTCATCGGTGCTTAATGATGTAAATCCGGCAGGGGATGCACCTGCTGAGGCGGTTACCGTTTTTTCTTCCGGGGTTTCATTAATGTTTTCAAGGTAAACAAAATCGTTACCTTCAATTACAATGCCCGCGGTTGAAAGGATAAACTCATAAGTATATATCGGGCAATCGAACCTTACGGCGACTGCAATAGCATCAGATGTGCGGGCATCAATCTCAATTGATTTCTTTCCGTCGGAGCAGATTAATTTTGAGTAAAATATACCATCAACCAGGTTATAAATAATAATTTCCTGTACAACGATGTGGTAAGCATCAGCAAAGCTCTTGAACAAGTCGTGGGTTAGGGGGCGGCTTGGGGTCATTTTTTCAATTTCGATAGCAATGGCCTGCGCCTCGAAACTGCCAATGATGATGGGTAGCCTGCGCCTGCCGCTGATCTCGCCCAAAACTAAAGCATACGCACCAGACTGGGTTTGACTATATGATAAACCTACAATATCCAGTTTTATTTTTTTCATGTTATTACCCATCACAACAGATCCAGTTTTTTATGGAGCTTATACTCAAATACTTCAGTATTGCCTAAAACTATATCAACTACGGATTAAAACCGCACTTTGGCTTATTTGTTTATAACAATATGAGCTTTAAAAACTTATATTGTAGCAGCAAAATTACTTCCGCAATATACAAATTTGGCCTGATAGCATTATTCAATTGCTTGTTGTTATTACTAAATTTACTTTTGTGCAAATTTAATTAAAATAGAGAGAGTTTAAAATGCAGGTAAGCAGATTAGAAAAGCTATTGGAGTTTATAAAAAACGAACCGGAAGATGAGTTTTTAAAATATGCACTGGCAACCGAATACCTTAGACTGAATGATAGCGCCAAGGCACTGAAATATTACGAGGATTTGGTGAATAACCATCCGAACTATGTAGGGACTTATTATCATTTAGGTAAATTGTACGAGGCGCTAAACCGCAAACCCGATGCGGTAACTACCTATGAAAAAGGTATGAAGATAGCCCGCGAAAAACGGGATAATCATGCTTTTTCGGAATTGCAGGCGGTTTATAACGAGCTGACTGGTTTGTATGATGATGACGACGATGATGAATAATTAAATCTACCGAGAAGCTTTGAAAAAACGCCAGCTACTTTTTATCCGCGATGCTACTATTTATACTTTTACCTCTTTTGGCGGCCCGCAGGCGCATGTGGCTATTTTGCTGCGCGAGTTTGTAGAGAAGCGTAATTACATCAGCGAGGAGGAGCTAATGGAGCTCGTGGCGCTATCGCAATTGCTGCCGGGGCCATCGTCAACCCAAACCCTTGTGGGTGTCGCCTGGAAGGTGGGAGGGCTGCGTTTGGCTTTGCTTACTTTTTTTATCTGGATACTACCGTCGGCAGTTATTATGTGCATGGCTGCCATCAGTTATAAGATGTTTGCAGGGCAGGCCAAGTTTACCAATATCCTGCATTACGTTCAACCCATTGCTGTGGGAATTGTGGCTTATGCCACCTACACCTTTGCCAATAAGTTTTTAAGATCGAAGGTGAGCACGATGCTGGCTATAGGATCGCTGATTGTAACCCTTTTACTGCAAAATCCATATGCTTTTCCATTGTTAATATTGGTGGGCGGTATTATTTCATCTGCCAAAGAAACACATCATCAGGAAAACGAGCTTAGGGTAAAATTATTTGCAAACGTTAACCCCAATAAGGTGGCTTATTTTATTGGTATATTACTGTTTTTCGCGGTGCTTGGGGCAATTATCAATCAAACCTCACCATTCAGCTTGCCGATACGTTTATTTGAAAATTTTTATCGAAATGGTATTCTCATTTTCGGTGGGGGACAAGTGTTGGTGCCGTTGATGTACACCGAGTTTGTAGAGTTAAAGCACTACCTGGGAAGCTCGGAATTTTTATCGGGTTATGCTTTGCAGCAGATGTTGCCGGGGCCAACGTTTTCCTTTACTTCATTTTTAGGTGGGGTTACCATGGGCAACAAAGGTTATGGCATAGGCGGACAAATAATTGGCAGCATTGTAGCCGTTATTGGTATTAATACACCCGGGTTAATATTGATACTTTTTATTGTTCCTTTTTGGGAAGATCTGAAAAAAATAACCCGTATAAAAAACTCCTTAAGCGGGATAAATGCCGTAGCGGTAGGTTTTATGGCGACTGCCTTTATTTTGTTAGCTAAACCTTTTGGTACCGATTGGCTGGCTTATGTTTTAATGATAGGTACGGCATTGCTGCTATACTTCACCAGGATTAAAACGCCGGTTGTGATTATTATCGGGATAATATTGGGGTTGGTGTTTTAACCCCCTAGCCCCCTGAAGGGGGAACTGAATTGCAGCACGCCAATCAAAAGTTCCCCCTTCAGGGGGCGGAGGGGGTTAAAACGGCGATTGCTCATCATCCATATCATCCATTCGTGATGGGCGTATGATGAAGTTGCTTGGTTTTTCAAAATCCTGAGAAGGGTTTAATCCGGCGAATGCATTTGGTGGTGCAAAGCCATCACCTCCCTGGTCAAGGTCGGTGAACTTAACAAACTTACCAACGAATTTCAGTCGCACAATACCAGTTTCACCGTTACGGTGCTTGGCTATAATTACCTCGCCTACGCCATTGGTAGGGTTGCCATCTTCGTCTTCAGTTAAGCCATAGTATTCAGGGCGGTATAAGAATAGCACCATATCCGCATCCTGCTCAATAGAGCCCGACTCACGCAAATCTGATAGCATTGGCCTTTTAGCGCCACCCGGCCTGGTTTCCACTGCACGACTTAATTGCGATAGCGCGATAACGGGTACGTTTAATTCCTTAGCAACAGATTTTAGCGCACGGGATATGCTACCAATTTCCTGCTCACGGTTACCTCCACCTTTACCATCGGCTTTCCCCTGCATTAATTGCAAGTAGTCAATGATGATTAGCTGGATATCGTGCTGTGATTTTAAACGGCGGCATTTAGCTCTGAATTCAAATATATTTAGTGCGGGGGTATCATCAATAATCAGCGGAGCTTGTTCAAGCCTGCCAATTTTGGAGTGGATCTGCGCCCATTCCCATTCTTCTAAAGTTCCTTTACGAATCTTTTCCTGCTCAATTTCGGTTTCACCGGATATTAAACGATTAACCAATTGCACCGATGACATTTCGAGCGAGAATACTACAACTGGTTTATCAAACTCAACAGCGGCATTACGGGCGCAGGTTAGTACGAAAGCTGTTTTACCCATTGCAGGGCGGGCAGCGATGATTACCAAGTCGGATTTCTGCCAGCCTGATGTCATACGGTCAAGATCGGTAAATCCTGAAGCCACACCTGTTAGTCCGTCTTTTTTATCTTTTAGTGCCTCGATCTCTTTTAATGATTCGTGGATCAGATCATCCATCTTGCGTGAATCACGGCGAAGGTTATTCTGAGCGATCTCGAAGAGGTTTTTTTCCGCTTTATCCAACAAATCCAATACATCCGAGGTATCCTCGTAAGCGCTATTGATTACTTCGGTTGATATACGGATCAGCTCGCGCTGAATGAACTTTTGGATGATTATACGTGAGTGGAACTCGATGTTTGCTGCCGAAGCTACACGATTAGTTAGCTCGGTAATGTAATAAGCGCCGCCAATCATTTCCAGCTCGCCTAACTGACGTAACTGGGCGGTTACGGTAAGTATATCTACAGGTGATGATTTCTCAAATAACAGGTGGATGGCTTTAAATATTTTCTGATGCCGCGCATCATAAAAAACCTCACCTTTTAATATATCGATAACAGATGAAAGGGCATCCTTCTCCAACATTAAAGCGCCCAGTACGGCTTCTTCAAGGTCGGTTGCCTGCGGGGGTAATTTACCCAAACCAGCATAAGGCGTTGGGGTGGTTACCCGGGTACGGCGTTCGAATTGTTTATTTTGGTTATCGTTATCAGTTATCATGGGAGAACAAAAATATGCTAAAAAAACGCGGATGTACCAAAAGTTTAAATCTTTTTATTTTGATGGACTAAATGCCTCCATTGCCAAAAAAATCGAAACATTTAATTAACAGTCGAATGTTAATAATTATTTATTAAGCCTATTAAGTAACTAATATACAATAAATTATGCATAGTGTTAATAAAATAGTTTTGCTTATTTATCTAAAAATAGATAAATGTAAACAGCATCATCCTGCGCACTGCAAAGTTAATTAATATGGCTATTTTTGCAGACTTATTTAAAAATATATAATGGCTTATAATAGCAGGGAAGTTCGCGAAAGCAATCAAATGGTTTTTGGTATAAGGGCAGTGGTTGAGGCCATACGTGCCGGTAAAGAAATTGAATCTTTGTATATCCAAAGAGGCATTGGCGGCGAGCTACTTAACGAATTGAGGGCATTAACAGTTGAGTACAACATAACAGCACAACTGGTGCCGGTTGAAAAACTGAACCGCCTGACGATGAAAAATCACCAGGGTGTTGTGGCTTATATTTCGCCGATCATCTACCAAAAAGTGGAGGATATTATCCCCCAGATTTTTGAAAAAGGAGAGGTTCCACTGATTTTGGTGCTGGATGCCATTACCGATGTGCGCAACATGGGTGCCATAGCCCGTACCGCAGAATGCGCGGGTGTGCATGCTATTGTTATCCCGGCAAAAGGTTCGGCGCAAATAAATCCGGATGCTATTAAGACTTCTGCGGGAGCATTGTATAAGATTCCGGTTTGCCGCCACGATAATTTTATGCAGACTGTTAAGTTTTTGCAGGAATCAGGCTTGCAGCTGGTTTGCTGTACCGAAAAAACGAAAGAGAATATTTACGCGCCTGATTATACCGCGCCAACAGCTATTATAATGGGATCGGAAGAGGATGGTATCAGGAACGATATTATCAGGATTGCCGATCATTTGGCTAAGATTCCGATGTTTGGGGAGATAGAATCATTAAACGTTTCTGTATCAACAGCGGTGATTGTTTATGAGGCGATAAGGCAACGAACCCCCCCAGCCCCCTGAAGGGGGAGCTTTTGATTTGTTATTCCATAAAAAAGCCCGAATTATTTATTCGGGCTTTTTTATTTTGCTTCTAAAGTTCCCCCTTCAGGGGGCGGAGGGGGTTAAATATACTTCGTCCCAAATTTCTGCTTCACATCAGATACAACCTGTTTGATGTTTTGCTCCTGGTCACGGGGGCAGATAAGTAGGGAGTTGTTCGATTCTACTACGATATAGTCATGTAGTCCTTGTAGGATTACCAATTTTTCGCCGGGTACGTTTACCATACAGTTTGATGAATCGTACATGATCACTTTCTCTGATGGGATAACGGCGTTGCCTACATAATCCTTGTCGGCAAGGTCGTAAATGGATGCCCAGGTACCCAGGTCGCTCCAGCCAAATTCTGAGGGTAGCACGTATACGTTATCAGCTTTTTCCATAATGCCATAATCAATAGAAATATTAGTGCATTGCTGGTAAGCGTTGTGAATGTGTTTCTTTTCGTCTGCTGTATTGTAAACTGATCTGGCATCCGCAAAAATCTCGTTCATATCCGGCAGGTACTGGCCAAAAGCTTTAACAATAGCTTTTCCCGACCAGATAAATATACCCGCGTTCCATAAAAAATCGCCGCTTTGTAAAAAGGTTTTGGCAATTTCTAAAGTAGGCTTCTCGGTAAAGGTTTTTACCTTGAAGAAGTCGTTTTTAAGGGTGTTATCGGTATATTGAATGTAACCATAACCTGTATCAGGGCGAGATGGTTTAATGCCCAATGTTATCAGGCAATCATTGGCCGAAGCTGTTTCTAATGACTTTTCAATGGCGCTGATAAAGGCATTTTCATCCAATATTAAATGATCTGATGGCGCTACAACAATAGCAGCATCAGGATTTAAGCTTTCAATTTTAAAACAGCCATAAGCCACGCATGGTGCAGTGTTGCGCATTACAGGCTCGGTTAATATTTGGTCATCGCCCATATCTGGCAACTGTTTTTTTACAAGGCTGGTGTAGTTCTCGTTGGTAACAACATAAATATTTTCTTTAGGGCAAACCTTTAAAAAACGCTCGTAGGTGTTTTGTATCAATGTTTTGCCGGTACCTAGTATATCAATAAACTGTTTTGGATGCGATGTTCTGCTGATGGGCCAAAAACGACTCCCGATACCTCCTGCCATGATGATGGCATAATAATTTTTATTCATTTGTTGGGAAAAATTTTAATTGCATACAAGGCCGCAAAAATGTACAATATTCTGTAAAATTTATATTAATTGAAATTAAATAAATTAAAAGCCTTGATAGCCGTATTTTAAAATGGTTGAGGGTGCCAAATTGTTTTTAAAGATTAATCATTTCAATATAAAATTTTAGTTGAATCTCATCGTTTATTGATAAAATATTATTATTTTTAATCTTATTCAAGAAAACACACAATAGAAGTACGTAAATAAATGATAGAGACTAAGAAGTCGCTTTTTGATAATCTCCAAAACTTTTTTGGATTTGATAATTTTAAGGGGGAGCAGGAAGCGATTATAACTAACATACTTGCGGGTAATGATACATTTGTGATAATGCCTACCGGTGGTGGCAAATCCATGTGTTACCAGTTGCCTGCATTGATGAGCGAAGGAACAGCGATTGTGATCTCGCCACTTATTGCATTGATGAAAAACCAGGTCGATCAGCTTCGTGCCTTTGGCGGGTCGGACAGCATTGCACATTTTTTAAATTCATCATTAACCAAGGCCGATATAGCCCGTGTTAAGGATGATGTTTTAAGCGGCGTAACAAAATTGTTATACGTTGCACCTGAATCATTAACAAAACAAGAAAATATTGATTTTTTACGCTTAAATCAGGTGTCATTCGTGGCAGTTGATGAGGCGCACTGTATATCAGAATGGGGGCATGATTTTCGTCCGGAATACCGTAAGATAAGACAGGTTATCAGCAACATTGGCGATAATATCCCAATCATCGCTTTAACCGCTACCGCTACTCCTAAAGTTCAGCAGGATATCCAAAAAAACCTGCAGATGAATAATGCCACTATTTTCAAATCTTCATTTAACCGTTCAAACCTTTTTTACGAAGTGCGTGCAAAACGCAATGTGATAAAAGAGATATGCAAGTTTGTTAAGCAAAATCAGGGTAAATCGGGCATTATATATTGCCTGAGCCGTAAAAAGGTGGAAGAAGTTGCTGAAGTACTTAATTTAAACGGGATTAAAGCGCTGCCATACCATGCTGGCCTTGATCCAAAGGTAAGGGCTGATACACAGGATAAATTTTTGATGGAGGATGTGGATGTTATTGTAGCAACCATTGCCTTCGGTATGGGTATTGATAAACCGGATGTTCGTTATGTAATACACCATGATGTGCCTAAAAGCATGGAAGGTTATTACCAGGAAACCGGCCGTGCGGGTCGTGATGGTGGCGAAGGTGTTTGCGTAGCTTTCTATTCACAGAAAGATATTGATAAGCTTCAAAAATTTATGAAGGATAAGCCTGTTGCCGAACGCGAGATAGGGACACAGATATTGAAAGAAGTTATTGATTATGCTGAAGCATCAGTTTGCCGTCGTAAACAGTTGCTGCATTATTTTGGCGAGAACTTTAACGAGGCTGGTTGTAATAGCATGTGCGATAACTGCTGCGCGCCCAAAACTTATTTTGATGGCGAAGAACATTTGCACCGCGCATTAAGCCTGATTAAGCAAATAGGCGAGAAATTTGATGATCACCACATCATTAGTATTTTGATGGGGCAGGATAACGCCCAAATACATAATTACGAGCATCATTTATTGGATGCCTTTGGGGCAGGCAAGGAGCAAGGCGAAAATCTTTGGAACTCCCTGTTACGCCAGGCATTATTGAATAATTTTTTATCTAAGGACATTGATCAATACGGTTTGCTGCGTTTAACACGTACAGGCAACTCGTTTTTAGATAACCCATACAGTATTCGCTTTACATTAAACAGCCCTATTGAGGCTGCTGATGATGATGATTCAGAAGATGGCCCTAAAGCAGGCGGAGGGGCACTGGATACCCAGTTGCTGCAAATGCTTAAGGATCTGCGTAAAAAGATCGCTAAGCAGAAGGGATTGCCACCATTTGTGGTTTTCCAGGATCCATCTTTAGAAGAAATGTGTACGCATTACCCGATCAACATCGAGGAGATGAAACATATTTCAGGGGTTGGAGCTGGTAAGGCAATGAAATTCGGTGCGCCGTTTGTTGATTTGATCAAAAAGTATGTTGAGGATAATGACATTGACCGCCCGGTAGATATGGTTATTAAAAGTGCTGCTAATAAATCGGCGCTTAAAGTATATATCATCCAGAATATTGACAGGCATTTGAATTTGGAAGACATCGCTGCTTCTAAAGGATTAAGCTACGAGGAGATATTGAAAGAGGTGGAAACCATTGTAAATTCAGGCACCAAACTTAACCTTAACTATTACATTGATGAGGTTATTGATGAGGATAAGCAAGAGGAAGTATTCGATTATTTCCGCTCGGCAGAGATTGATTCAATAGATGATGCTTTGGTTGAATTGGGGAGCGATGATTATACCCGCGAAGAAGTGCAGCTGATGCGCATAAAATTTATGTCGGAATTAGGAAACTAACATTTGGTGATTAGTGATTGAGTAAATAGTTGCTCTTTATAAAGTCTAATAAAAGCCCTTAGCAATAGGGGCTTTTGTTGTTTAAAGTGATGTTTTCTCAGCATAATATCATAAATCGGTTGATAAAATTGTTAAACCTGTAGTAATACCTAACTTAGTATATTATTATAAAATATTGTTATGCCTAAAATAGAGCTTTCGCGCGTTAGCGGTGATTATGGCTTTGAAGCCAAAGATGAAAACGGCCATATTGCAAAAATGGACAGTAACCCACAAAGCGGCGGTCTGGATTTTGGCGTGCGCCCAATGCAAATGCTATTGATGGGTTTGGCAGGATGTTCTGCAATTGATGTGATCGGCATATTAAAAAAGCAACGTCAGGATGTTAAGGATTACAAGATGATTGTAAACGGCGATCGTGAGGCTGGAAAAGAGCCATCATTATGGCAGGATATTAATATTGAGTTTCATATTTACGGCGATATCGACCCTGATAAAGCCCAAAAGGCGGTTGATCTTTCTGTTACTAAATATTGTTCTGTGGCGGCTACGCTGGAGAAGGCAGGAGCGGAGATCAAATACTCTGTATCGGTTCATCCCGCGGTATAATTTTTTTTGATAGGAGCTTATCGCTTTTTACCTATTCAATAATTGTAATTTAAGTATGAAATTTCGATGAAATTAGCAATTTGAATACAAAAGTGTACACTTTTGGGATCAATACATTACCTTTTAATACCCGCAATTTTAACATTATTTAACAGATATTAAATCGGGTTTTTCAACTCAATTAGCTGTATTAATCAAACGATTAGCTTATGATTTAATAGTTTAATGTAGTATGCAATAAATAAAATAACGCTTCACTGGCACTAATGTTGTCTTTAAGAAAACGTTGCATCCTGTAAAATAAAAGGATAAAACTCAACTTAAAACAATTGCTATGAAATCAAAATTTAAAAAAGCCTCATTACTCTTGACAGGAATTATGGTAGGAGGTAAACTTTTCGCACAAACTCCTGATAGTACAATGACTGATAAAAATTATGTACAGCCGTTCTCACATGGTGGTCTTCGTACATGGTCTATCGGTATTGAAGGTGGCGTATTAACGCCATACACCATTTTTGCTCCAAGTCAGCAAGATTACAGATCACCACACCAAGAATTTGGTTACAGTGGTTATATTAAAGACCAAATCTTACCTGATTTTGGTATCCAGGCTGATTACCTTGGAGGTAAAGTAAGCGGAGCTGTAACACAAGCAGATCAATCAAATGGTACTTATAGTGCTTTTAGTACTAAACTTCGTTATGCAGTGGATTTGATGGCGACTTTCAATATAGCTAATATTGATTGGGCCAATAAGAAAAGCTTTATACAACCTTACGTAAGTGTTGGTGGTGGTGAATTGGGTTACACCGCTACTGTTACTAATAGTAGCGGTACATTTACCGGTAATAAAGAACATGATTTTTATCTGCCTGTAGGCGCAGGTTTTAAAATTAATGTTGCCACTGGTGTAAATATCGATTTAGGTTACCAGGTTAACTTTGTTAATGCTGATGATTTTGACGGAACTGTTGTTGGTGGCAATAATGATAGATTTTCATATGGCCACGTAGGTTTGGAATTTGCTTTAGGCAATAAACATAAACCGCAAATGGCTACCTATAATCCCGTTAATTCAATGCGTGATGAGTACTTAATGAGTGACCAAAGGTTACAAATTCAATTAGATCGTGAAAGAGCTGCTAACGAAAGATTAAGATCTGATTTGAATACTACTAACGCTAACCTGGCTAAATTAACTGTTGACTCTGATGGCGACGGTGTACCTGATGTATTTGATAAATGCCCTAACACACCAGCAGGTGTAGCAGTTGATGGTTCAGGTTGCCCACTACCAGTTAAAAAACCAGATGTTAAGGTTTACGTAACGCAACAAGACAAAGAAGTTGTTAATGAAGCGGTTAAAAACCTTGAATTTGATTTTGGTAAATCAACTATTCGTGAGCACTCAGACGAAAGCTTAAATAAATTAGCACAACTTTTAGTTAACAAGGGCTTTAGCTTGAAATTAGCTGGTTATACTGATAACGTAGGTTCAGTTGCTGCTAACTTGAAATTATCAAAAGACCGTGCAGAAGCTGTTAAAACTTACCTTGCACAACAAGGTGTTGATCCTTCAAAAATAACAGCTGAAGGTTATGGTAAAGCAAACCCTATTGCTTCAAATAAAACTGATAAAGGCCGTCAAATCAACCGTCGTGTTGAGTTTAGTATATACTAAACCCAAGCCTGTATCCCAACAAAAAAGGCGCTCAATTGAGCGCCTTTTTTGTTGTTCTTTTAATTCAATGCCAGTAGATTATAGTATCGTAAGATCAAAAAAAGCATTAGCCTCATGCGATTCCCGCCTTGGGGCAGGGAAGGTTGGGGGCTGATCTGATGGATTGGTTGTCGTATAGACTCCTCCCATGGGAGGGAATTAAAATAAAAACCCTGGCCTTTAGGCCAGGGCAATATAAAACTTATTGAATGATTATGATTCGTAATGAAACATTATGCCAAAGCATACAGCTCATCTTTTTGCTTCTGTACCACATCACTGTTGATGTATTCGTCGTAATCCATTAGTTTATCAATATAACCAGCCGGAGTTAATTCAATAATACGGTTTGCTACGGTTTCTATTAATTCATGATCTCGTGAGGTGAATAAAATAGTTCCTCTAAAATCCTTCATACCGTTATTAAGCGCGGTGATTGATTCCAGATCGAGGTGATTGGTTGGCTCGTCAAAAATTAATAGGTTGGCTTGTTGCAGCATCATGCGGCTAAACATGCAGCGCATTTTCTCACCACCCGAAAGTACGTTGCTTTTCTTCAAAACCTCTTCGCCTGAGAATAACATACGACCCAGGAAGCCACGAATAAACTGATCATCCTTTTCGCCCGGTGAGTACTCGCGCAGCCAATCTATCAGGTTATCATTTTTACCAGCGAAGTATTCGGTGTTATCCATTGGTATATCGGCCATATTAATGGTTACTCCCCATTTAAAAGTACCTTTATAATCTGTATCGCGGCCTGTTAAAATATCGTATAAAGCGGTAGTAGCTAAACTGTTTTGAGACAGCATGGCTATTTTATCGCCTTTGTTTACCGTGAAATTAATATTAGAGAAGAGCACTTCGCCATTAAGCGTTTTACTCAAGTTCTCAACCTGTAAAATCTGATCGCCTGCCTCGCGGCCAAGATTGTTGAAGATGATTCCCGGATATTTACGGTTAGATGGTTGTATTTCTTCAATATTGATCTTATCCAAAGCCTTTTTACGACTGGTTGCTTGTTTGGATTTAGATGCATTCGCGCTGAACCTCCTGATGAATTCCTGAAGCTCTTTTACACGGTCTTCTGTCTTTTTATTTTGATCAGAACGTTGTTTTAATGCCAATTGGCTCGATTCGTACCAGAAAGAGTAGTTACCCGTGTAGATGGTCATCTTAGCAAAGTCAATATCTACCACGTGGGTACAAACGGTATCTAAAAAGTGCCTATCATGCGAAACGACTAATACAATAGCTTCATAGGTAGATAGGAAATCCTCCAGCCAACTTACAGTATGTATATCCAAATCATTGGTAGGCTCATCCAGTAACAATATGTCGGGTTTACCAAAAAGGGCTTGTGCTAATAACACACGTACTTTTTGCGTATTATCCAACTCCTTAACCAATTTGTAATGGAACTCTTCTTTTATGCCTAAGTTGCTTAACATGGTTGCGGCGTTATTCTCCGCATTCCAGCCATCCATTTCAGCAAAAAGATTTTCCAGTTCGCCGGCACGTTCGCCATCAGCATCAGTAAAATCTTCTTTTAGGTAGATGGCATCTTTTTCCTTCATTACAGCATACATCTCCTTGTAGCCCATCATCACGGTTTCAATTACCGGGAACTCATCAAAAGCGTAGTGATTTTGGCTTAACACCGCCATGCGTTCGCCGGGGGTAAAGCTTACCGACCCGCTTGTAGGATCAATGTCACCTGAAAGAATTTTTAAGAATGTTGATTTTCCTGCACCATTAGCACCGATAATACCATAGCAGTTTCCCTGGGTAAATTTCAGGTTAACTTCTTCAAATAATGTTCGTTTGCCGTAGCGTAAAGAGAGATTGGATACCGTTATCATGCTGCACCTTATATTTTGTGCAAAAATACGGTAAATAGTTAAAATTAAATAGGATGGCGTGGGATTTAATATTAGCTACAAAAACGAGCGTTATTGTTAGTGATAGGGGGGCAATCCCGTAGCTACACTGGGCAATTTGCAAGGTGGCCCTACCTATTTAGAGATTACTTCGTAGCTTGCAATGACTATAAAGAATTTTTCCCCAATTTATTTTTATTGTAGAACAACATCCTCATTTATAATGCGTATAAGTACCATAAATGTCAAATAAACCCTGATTAGCCGTTATTTAAACTTTTTTAGCTTTTTGGAACAAACTTTGACTTAATATTTAGTACAGATTGATTGATAGTAAAAGTCTTTAAATAGTAAAAGTCTTTAAATAAAGTCGAAAGGAAAATGGAAATGGGCATACTAATAGCAAGCTTAATTGTCATTAACGGATACATGATAATTATGCACCACATCAAACAACAAAAAGGAACTTACTAATTATATATTAGTTTAATAAGTTAAACAAATTGGCCGTTTCATCATCGGCCAATTTTTGTAAAGGGCCCGATGCAACCATCTTCATCATCATATTCAGGTCGGCAGCAATAACAAATAAAACCTGGGTACCGTTTTCAACCGGGGTTAAAGTCCATTTCAACTCCATCTCAAAAGGAGGCTTTTCAGCAGGAATTATTCTTATCTCGCTGGCGGGGATACGCTGATCAATTTTTAGTGACAGCTTTATCATATTCCTGATGTTAAAGCTTGCTTCATCAACAGTCGAGGCCCAGTCAGATATATCATCTTTAGGCATCAACTGTTCATGATTATTCATATCTGCCAAAAAAGTAAAAACCTCTTCGGCAGATTTATTTATGGTGGTAGTACTTTCGAAATTCTTCATAGTTTAGTTTGCAGTTAATTGTTTGCAGTTTGCACGGGCTGTATTACTATGAACAAACTGCAAACCGATGACTGTTTATTGCCCCCAAACTGATGGGGCTTCGCGCCATTGTTTAAGCAACAATGCATCATCCGGTGTTATATACTGATTTTGCTCGGCGTATTTAATTAGGGCACTGTAATTTGATAGCGTTACAAACGGACATTTAGCTTCGTTGAAGTTTTCAGTAGCGATATCAAACTCATAGGTAAATATAGCGGCAAGTCCGGCAACATCATAACCGGCTTCGCGTAAAGCTTCAACAGCCTGTAAGCTGCTTTTTCCGGTAGAGATCAGATCCTCAATTACAACAACTCTTTTGCCTGTAAGTACGTCACCCTCAATCATATTACCACGGCCGTGCTCCTTCGGCTTTGAACGAACGTATATAAATGGCAAGCCCAATTCCTGGGCTACTAATACACCTTGTGGTATGCCCGCAGTAGCAACACCTGCTATGCAGCCAACGGCGCCAAATTTTTCCTGAATTAGTTGGGTTAATTGCTGGCGTATATAAGTGCGCGCAGTTGGGTGTGATAACGTAATGCGGTTATCGCAATAAATAGGCGATTTCCAACCCGATGCCCATGTAAATGGATTATTAGGTTGTAATTTAATTGCTTTAATTTGCAGCAGAAATTCGGCCACAGTTTGTTCGGCCTCACTATAGTTAAACATATGGCTCAAAAATACAGAATTTATATTAACGAAAAAGTTATTCTATTAACAGAATCTGAACCTAAAAAGGCAGATAGCTATGAAAAGATTGATGCTCAGATGTTTGATTTGAAAATAATTTACACCTGGATACTGGCTCATCACAACAAAAATTTCTATATAATTTGTACCGATGCCAAGCTTTTTATGAAGAACATTATTGCCGGGATTACCCTGATTGAAGCGGCGGGCGGCTTGGTTAAGAGCCATAAAGGTGAATATTTATTTATTTATCGTAATGATAAATGGGACCTGCCAAAAGGCAAAATAGAAAAGGACGAAAAAACCAAAGTTGCCGCTGTGCGCGAAGTAGAAGAGGAATGTGGTATTAAAGTGAGCAAGCTTGGTGTTAAAATATGTAAAACCTACCATGCTTACATTAGCAAAGGTGAGGTGGTGTTAAAGAAAACCCATTGGTACGATATGAGCTACAAGGGTAAAGAAAAATTAACCCCGCAGGTTGAAGAAGGTATTACCGATGTACGCTGGTTTAAGCCAAACCACATTGACGCGATAGCGCAGAATACCTTCCCGTCGATTTTAGATGTGTTGGTTAAAGAGGATCTGATTAAAGATAAGCCAGCGCTTCTTTCGGAATAAACTGGGCTACATCGCCGTTATGACGCATAATCTCGCGTACAATGGTGGAGCTGATGGATGAATAACCCGGTTTGCTCACAATAAATATACTCTCAATATCGGGTACCAAAGCGTGGTTCATTTGGGCGATGGCTTTTTCGTATTCAAAATCCGATACGGTACGTATACCACGGATCATATAGGTAGCGCCGATGCTTTGGCAAAAATTTACCGTCAAACCTTCATAAGCGATCACATGGATCTTCGGCTCATGCTCAAATACGGAGCGCAGCATTTTTTCGCGGGTTTCTACGCTTAAAAATCCTGCCTTTGAGCTATTAACGCCGATGCCGATATATACCTTATCAAACAAACCGATAGACCGTTTTACAATATCAACATGGGCCTTGGTAACCGGATCAAACGAACCGGGGAAAAGTGCGATTTTCATAGATTATGCTTGCGCTTGTTGTCACAAATATAATGGTATATATCAAATTATTTTTTGGTAAAAGCGCTTTATTTATGATGAAATTCAGGTCTAAAAGCTATGTTTTTAAGTCGTTTTTTGTATCTTTTTGATTAAAAACGAGTGTTTTTCAGTCGAAAATGGGCTGTTTTTAATCAGATTTAATGCTTTTTTTGGTGGATTTTTGGTGTGAAAACGACCAAAACAATATCATTTTTGGGTTTTTTTCGATGTTTTTTGTATCAGGTGTTTCACTTGTACCATGGTATACTTACTCCGCAGCCTGGAAAAACGAAAACGAAGAATGCCCATACTTGCGCTGTTCAACAAACGCCGGGTGGTTGCTCAAATTTTGTAATGACTGATGTTCCACAATCAGCAAGCCGCCGGGTAGTAACAGGTTTTTCTCAAAAATGATCTTGGGTATTTCGGATATCTGGTTAAGATCGTAGGGTGGGTCGGCAAAAATAACGTCGTATTGCTCGGTTTCTATTTGCAGGTATTTTAAAACATCAGCCTTGAAGGTTTTTATTTGGGTAAGCTTGTGCTGGCGCGAAGTATCGTTTAAATAGTGAATGCATTGTATACTTCTATCAACCGCTACCACTTCACTCGCACCACGGGATGCAAACTCCAACGAAATATTGCCGGTGCCGCTAAATAGATCGAGCACTTTAATATCCTCAAACTCAATCTTATTAAGTAGGATGTTAAATAATGCTTCCTTTGCCAGGTCGGTAGTGGGGCGTACGGGCAGATTTGTTGGCGGGTTAAGGCGTAAGCCTTTTAATATACCTCCGATGATACGCATAATGACAAAGCAGCAAGAGCCAGTAATTGGTGAGGGAAAATTGTAGATGGATGTTCAATCACCTCCAATTCATTTTGTTCAACACCGTTAAAAAAATCAGCGAGGCGGGTAAGATTCTTGTCATCAACATTACAATCGCCGCTTATCTTCAAAATCAGGTTTTTAGGCTGTAATTGCAGTTCCTGTGCAACAAATGACGTATAGTAGGCAAGTTCATCGGGGTTAGTAAATTCAAAACAGTTATAAAAACGTATTTTACCGTTGGCAAAATATAATATATCAACCTGCTTTTTATCGATATTTAAATATAGGTTATTTGCCTGCGGGTTGCTATCAGCTATTGCATTGATCCAACCTTTATTAATAAACACGATGTTTTCGATACCAAACTTTTCAGCAGATGCCGCAACTTTCTGGTCGACCTTAAAAACTATATAGTTATCGCCCTCCAAAGGCTGGGCTAAAACTTTCTCATTGGGTTTTACATCAAGGTAGCGGGCAAAATCAGCCAGCTTATCTTCGCTAAATAAAGCATTGGGAATTAAAGTAAAACCTGTTGGATGTACACCCGCCGCAACTTTTTTATAATCGAAACTTAACAGATCGTGGGCATCACCCGGTTCAGTAAGTAATTGTATATCGCAATCCTCAGCCCAGGCCATCAGCTTGTTTTGGTAAACAATAGCGTATGAAAACGTTGCAGGGTAAATTTGCAGCAACAAACTATAATTGCTGTTAACCTGGTAAAGGCTCAAATTTGTATCGCGGTAGTTATAAATGTGGTTACTCATCCTATTTGAACAAAAGTAATATTTTTAGGAACACTAATCCAACGAATTTAATCGAATTACACTAATGCCGTTTTACCCTCTTCACGCCGCAGGCGAAGAAGGGGTGACCAGCGAGGCGTTACGAGGTGAGTTGTCTGCGGATTGACCTCAGATTTTCCTTAACTTTACTCCGTGTCCGATCAAATCCGCCAAACATTCCCCCACGAACCAACTCCGCAACAACTGGAGCTATTCGATAAGCTGCACACCTTTTTAACCAGCGACCACGGCGAGGAATGTTTCATCTTACGTGGATATGCCGGTACGGGCAAAACAACCATCGTGGGCGCATTGGTAAAGGCCTTGCGCAGTTATAGCATGAAATCTGTGCTGTTAGCGCCAACGGGGCGTGCTGCTAAAGTTATTACCAGCTATTCGGGCCGTAAGGCATTCACCATTCATAAACGCATCTACCGTAAAAAGTCGGCGCTTAATGTGGATGAATCTTTTTCAATCAACGATAATATGGCTACTGATACGCTGTTTATTATTGATGAGGCATCTATGATCTCCGACGAGATCAGCGGCAATAACCGCGAAACCCTGCTGCACGACCTTGTTAAATATGTTTATAACGAAAAGAACTGTAAACTGATGCTGGTAGGCGATACTGCCCAGTTACCACCTGTCGGTTCCGAGGAAAGCCCTGCACTGGATGCAAGGTTGATGAAAGCGCAGTTTGGTTTAAAGGTATTCGGTTACGAGCTGACTGATGTACTGCGCCAGCAAAAAGATTCGGGTATATTGTTTAATGTGACTAAGGTGCGCGATATAGTGCGCAAACAAAAAGAAACTTATCCGCAAATAGTTACCAGGGGGTACAAGGACGTTTTCAGGATGAGTAGTGAAAAACTGGAAGAGGGCCTGAATTACGCCTACAATAAATATGGCGACGAGAATACGCTCATCATATGCCGATCAAATAAAAATGCTAACCTGTATAACCGCCAAATCCGTGGTCGCATTTTATGGCGAGAGGAAGAACTTACCGGTGGCGACCAGATAATGATCGTAAAAAATAATTACTTCTGGCTACAGGATAAAGAGGAGGGTAGCACCGGTTTTATAGCCAATGGTGATATAGCCCGCATACGTAAGGTGCGCAAGTTCGAGGAACTTTATGGTTTTCGCTTCGCGGATGTTCAGCTGGAGTTTACCGATTACGCCGAAGACCCGGTAATGGATTGCAAAATAATGTTGGATACCCTGTATTCCGAAGCGCCTGCTTTACCTCCAACCGAACAAAAGCGTTTTTATTTAGAGGTGATGAAGGATTATGATCACATCACCAACAAACGCCAAAAGCACGAGGAGCTAAAACTAAACCCATACTATAACGCCCTGCAAATAAAATTCGCCTACGCCATTACCTGTCACAAAGCCCAGGGCGGCCAATGGGATGCCGTTTTTGTAGATCAAGGCTATCTAACGGACGAAATGGTAAACAAGGATTTCCTCCGCTGGTTCTACACCGCCTGTACCCGCGCCACCAAAGAATTGTTTTTGGTGAATTTTAACGATAAGTTTTTTGTGACGAAAAGGGAGGAAGAGGAATAATTAAACTTCTTCACCTTGTCATTCTGAACAGAGTGAAGAATCTTCTTCGATTTGCAAAGTGGCCCATGCATGTTTTAGAAGATTCTTCGTTCCTCAGAATGACAATAAGGAACTTGATAATTGTATTATCAAGAAATCCTCAAATCCATTAATCAAGGTTCCGACAAATTCCGTCAAAATTCTGCACATTTGCATATAAGCACATCTGCACTTCAAAATATGCACTTTCTGTACCCGGCTTTTTTATTTGCATTAGTTTCACTCGCTATCCCGGTACTCATCCATTTATTTAATTTCCGTAAGTATCAAAAGGTATATTTTAGTAACGTACAGTTCCTAAAGCAGATTAACGAGCAGCAATCCTCCCGCCGTAACCTTAAAGAACGCCTGATACTGGCAGCACGTTTATTCGCGCTTACTTTTTTAGTGCTGGCATTCGCCCGGCCATATATCAATAACGGACATGCCATCAACGCCAATACCCAGCAGGCGGTCAGCATTTTTGTAGATAATTCCTACTCCATGCAAACCCTCAATAGCGAAGGTTCTCTGCTGGATCAGGCCAAACAAAAAGCTAAAGAAATTGCCTCAGCCTATGGCATCAATGATCGTTTCCAATTACTAACTCAGGATTTTGAAGGTAAGCATCAGCGATTACTAAGTCGCGACGAGTTTAACGATGCCGTTGATGCGATAAAAATAAGTCCCCAAAGCCGGAACCTACAACAGATCATTAATCGCCAGCAAAGTTTGTTGGGCATGCAGGCCAACGCGGTTAAATCCATTTACGTGATCTCGGATTTTCAAAAGAATATATCACCCATACAGCCACTTAAAGCTGATACAGGCACCCGGATCAATTTTGTTCAGCTTAAAGCCAGTAAATTGCCCAATGTAGCCGTTGATTCGGTGTGGCTATTAAGCGCCATCCATCGTCCTGGCGAAAGTGAAAAACTAGTAGTCCACCTGCATAATTACGCGGATGTAAAGGCAGAAAAGATTCCGCTAAAAGTATTGATCAACAAAGAGCAAAAGGCTTTGGGCAGTTATACCGTTAATCCAAGATCAGCCCAAGATGATACACTTTCATTCTCAGGTTTACAAGCAGGCTGGCAGCAAGGCAAGGTAACATTACAGGATAATCCCGTAACCTTTGATAATGATTTCTACTTCAGCTTTAATGTTAAACAGCAAATGCCGGTTTTATTGGTTGATGATGGCACAGCAAACACCTATTTAAAAGCTGTTTTTGCTGCCGATAAATTTTTTGATGTGAAAGATGTTCCCGCCGGTAATGTAGATTACGCGGGATTAAGCCGTTACCCGCTCATCATTTTAAGCGATATTAAAGCCATTTCAGCAGGATTGGCGCAGCAACTCAAATCGTATGTGGCAAAAGGAGGCTCGCTGGTAGTATTTCCATCTATTGACGCAGAGGTAAGCAGTTACGGTGCTTTATTACAGCCCATGAATGCGCCCTATCCAAATAAACTGCAAACAGAAGCGACTAAAGTTTCAAGCATCAACCTGCAAAGCCCGGTATTCAAAAATATATTCGACAGTTACCCACAAAACCCGGATCTGCCTATAATAAAAAAGTACTACCAGTTAGCATCATCAAGCAATAGTCAAAATCTGATGTCTTTGCCGGGCAATGGTCCATTTTTAACAGAGAACCCAAGCGGAAAAGGTAAAGTATATGTTTCGGCGGTAGCATTAAGTGATGATTTTAGCAACCTGCCACGCCATGCGCTGTTTTTACCCGTGCTGTTCAGGATAGCTTTATTAAGCGGCCACGATCAGCCGCTGTTTTATACCATAGGTCAAAGCGAAGCCATTGAAATGCCACCCATCCAAACAGGAGAAAAACAACTGTTGAAATTAGTTAAAGATAGTACCAGCATTATTCCAGATGTACGTCAGCAGGAGGGAAGCACCCTGTTTTACCTATCCGATGAAGTGCAGCAAACCGGCACCTACAACCTGCAAAAGCAGGATAGCACGGTAGCTGTATTAGCTTTTAATGATAGCCGCAGCGAATCCGACCTCACTTATTTAACACCTGCTGATCTTGCTAAAATCCTCCCTAAATCAGGTTCAATTTTACAGGCTGGCACAGGCTCATTAAAAAATGCGGTGACTGATATAAATATAGGCTTACAATTATGGAAACTTTGTATAATTTTGGCTTTGATATTTTTAGCCGTCGAAATATTGTTAGTTAGGTATTATAAGCCTGATAAACAAGTGGTTTCGTGAGCTAAGGAATAGCAAAATAAATCCACCCATAAAGCAGCGCAAATGAATTTGCTTATCAAATCCGCCACTGTCATCGATCCAAACTCTTCATTTCATCAAAAAGTTGTCGACATTCTTGTTGAAGACGGCTACATCACACTCATAGCGCCAAAAATAAATGCCAAGGCCGAAGTTGTTGATGGCACCGGGAAGTTTGTGTCGCCAGGCTTCTTTGATTTGAACTGTAACATCGGCGAATTAGGATTGGAAACTAAAGAGGACTTACAATCCGGTACAAAAGCAGCTGCATCCGGTGGTTTCACCGGTATCGCTTTAATGCCCAATACCCAGCCGCCGGTACATTCCAAAGCAGAGGTTGAATACCTGCTTAACCGCGCTAAAAATAACCTGGTTGACGTTTACCCACTGGGTACTATCTCGCACAAACGCGATGGTAAGGACATGGCCGAGATGTACGACATGTTCCTGAGTGGCGCAAAAGCCTTTACTGATGGCAACCACCCTGTGCAGGACGCCGGCTTAATGGAACGTTCATTGCTTTATACTAAGGGTTTCGGAGCCTTGATCATGTCATACCCTGAAGATACCGCCATAGCTGGAAAAGCCAAAGTGCACGAAGGCGAAATGAGTACGCTATTAGGTATGAAAGGTATCCCATCTCTTGCAGAAGAGCTAATGATTGCCCGTGATCTTTACCTGACTGAATACACTGAGTCAAAAATACATTTCAGCACCATATCAACCAGCCGCTCGGTTGAACTGATCCGCGATGCCAAGAAAAAAGGACTTAAAGTAACCTGTGACGTCGCCGCTCATCACTTATTGTTAACGGATGAGGCCTTAGCAGGCTTCGACAGCCAGTATAAAGTAAAACCACCACTACGCACCCAGTCGGATGTTGATGCGCTGATAGCGGGCTTAAAAGATGGTACTATCGATGCAATTGTATCACAGCATACCCCACACGAGATAGAGTTTAAAGATGTAGAGTTTGAAGTAGCAGAATACGGTAATGTCGCCCTGCAAACTACTTTTTCTACCGTTTTAAAGGCAGGCCTTGATTTGAACCTGATCGTTCAAAAAATGGCCGTGAAGCCCCGCGAAATATTAAACGTGGAAGCATCTATCATTATCGAAGGAAAAAAAGCTAACCTTGCCCTGCTTGATCCCAATGCGGAATGGCAGTATACCAAACAGAATAACCAGTCTAAATCCCATAATTCTCCTTTCATTGGGCAGAACTTAAAGGGTAAAGTAGTGTTAGTTTGTAATAACAATCACCTATTTAAATCATAACGATCATGATCGACCCGAAAATTAAAACCGCAATCGAAGCTGCCTTAGGCGCCTTCGCCGAATATACCGACTTTGACGCCGTAGCGCTTACTGATACTTTTTTCGAAGTGTTTTCTTCCGAAGAAGACTTCCTAAGCAAAGTTGACCTGTTGGATGCTGTATTTGATGATAATTCAGAAATTGAAGAACTGCGCGAAGTGTTCTTTGATATGCTGATGATCAACTTCTTTAGTCAGGATGTTAAAAAATTGGAAGAAGATTACCTGGACTCACCGGAATGGGAAGCCATTGAGGAAGATACTTTAGACAGAGGTACCGAACTATTGAACCTGTTACTGTATTTAAACGAGTGCGAAGATGAAGATATCGAGCCCAGCCTGGAAGACTACTTAAAAGAGTTTTTACTGGTTGATGAAGACGAGTTTCAGGACGAATACCGTATCTACGAGCCGGTTATAGCTAATCAGATATTAATTGAAAGTCCGGTTGATGAAATTGCCCGTATGGCTGATAGCCTGCCTGATGATTCAGAAGTAAAGGAGCTTTTCTACCCGATGATGTGTTTCTTCTCTAATTCTGATTTCTCTGACGACGAATACGCAGCAGTAGCCGAAAGCGCGCCAAACCCTGAGTTTGATATGGCGGTATTAGAAATATTAATCGCGTTTAACTAAACACATGGCTATAAAATTAGGGGGTGTTGATTCCGGAGTAAAAAAGAAGGGACTAGTTAAGGGGCTGTTTTTAGGTTGTATTGTAGTGCTCGTCAATATCCTGTCGTTTTATTACATGACAGGTACTGTTGAGTCACATCCATTATTAGTACTGCCCGGTTCGTTTATTCTAACCATTGTAATACCCCTCATTACTATTATTTTATTTACGCTTAATATCAGGAAGAGTATCGGCGGTTATTGGTCTTTCAGGCAAGCGGTTACAGCCATATTTATTATGTTGTTCACAACATATATAATGCTTACCATAGGGCGCGATATTTTATTTGTTAAGCTGGTGGAGCCCAATATGGTGCAAAAGATAGGTGCAGTGATGGTAGAATCTAGAATGCTGAAAGATAAGCTCGACGGGATGCCTCCGGCCCAAATCACCCAGGATCTGGCTTTCGAAAAAAAGAATTTTAGTGTACAAGTCGACAATGGGCAATGGGCAATTGTTGAAAGTATTCCTGAAAATGTTCTGATAACATTCGTTTTAGCTGTAATGCTATCTGCTATCTTCAAAAAAGAGCGTCCCATTTTGGTAGAAAGAACAGTGGAGTAATCTAAATACAAGTTCCTGTCTGTGACTAGTTTATATTGAATAATATTTCTTAATTTTATTCAACACAAACTACTCACAAATGGAAACTATCGTAAATCAAAACAAAATTGTACTTAAATGGACTATTATTAGTGTAATAACGTCAATTGTTATTACCTATATATTCCAATTCGCCAATGTCGACCAAAATTCAGGGATTAAATATCTCTCTTCCATCCCATTTATTGTTTATCTGTTTTTAGCTCAAAAGGAATATAAAGATCAGGCAGGCGGCTATATTTCTTTCGGCCAGGCATTTTCCACAGGCTTTAAGTATGCAATTTTTGCAGGAATACTATTAGCTATTTTTACCTATTTATACCTCGCTATCCTAAGCCCACAGGTTTATGATAAAGCTATGGCCGATGCGCAACAAAAACTTACTGATCAAGGTCAGTTATCAAGCGAACAAATTGATTCTACAATGGAGATCAGTCGTAAATATGGTATGATCTTCGCTACAGTCGGTATAGTTATTTTTGATGCTTTTATTGGTGCTATTTTATCTTTAATAGGCGCCGCAATCTTTAAAAAGGAAAGGCCGTTATTTATTAGCGAAAGTGACGATCCTACAGTAAGCGATCCTACAGTATAAATAGACACTGCATAAAAAAAGCCTGAGTAGTTCAACTACTCAGGCTTTTTTTATGTGTAATATATGGTTATTAGTGCTTCATAACCAATTTAAATATATCGTTACCAAAAACAAATACCATTAAAGTAATCAATAAAACAAAGCCAACTAATTGTGCCCGTTCTAAAAACTTATCGCTTAACGGCTTGCCTTTAATCATTTCTATTAGCAGGAATAACGAATGACCTCCATCAAGCGCGGGTATAGGCAACAGGTTTGTTAATGCTAATACCATTGATAATATACCTACCAGGCTCCAAAAACGTAACCAATCAATCTGCCCACCAAACATGGTTGCTATTTTTACCGGGCCGCCTACAGCTTTGTTAAATTTAACATCGCCGGTAAATAATTTACCCAAGCCTTTGGCATCATCAGTAAAGGTATTCCATGCTTTAGTTGCGCCAACAGGTAACGAGCCTAAAATGCCAAATTTTAGAGTGTCTTGTTTGGGCAGGTCTCTCTTAGCCATAAAGCCTATTGTGCCTTGTGCGGTAACATTTGACGTAAGCTGAAGCAGCGTACCATTACGTTTTACCGATAGTTGTATTGACTTGTTTTTATTCAACAATAACTGTGATTGTAATTGGTCAAAAAACGGTACTGGGTTGTTGTTAACAGTTAATATACTGTCGCCTTTTTTCAATCCCGCTTTTTGAGCATTGCTGCCGGCCACTACCGAGTCCACCATAAACTGGCTTCGCGGGTCATGATCCACAAATTGATCAATGCCATCGTCCGACAGGTCATTCAATATCCCCTTAGGAACAGTGAATTTTAAATGCTGACTGCCACGCAATACATCAAGTTCCGAATGGTCATAAAATACGGTCGAGCTGGTAATATCTTCAAAACGTTTAATGGGCACGCCATTAACCGCGTAAATCTGGTCGCCGGGTTCAAGCCCCATTTTCATACCAACTTTTCCGGGTACAATACCATAATGTGCGTTTGCAACCGGTGTATAGGTTTCACCATATTTAAGGGTCAGCATCCAGAATATGAAAATACCTAAAATGATATTTACAATAATACCAGCCAGCATCACAATTAAGCGCTGCCATGCCGGCTTTGAGCGAAATTCCCAAGGTTGCGGAGGCCCTTGTAATTGATCGGTATCCATCGATTCATCAATCATACCGGCAATCTTTACATAGCCGCCTAATGGCAGCCATCCTACACCATATTCAACACCTTTATAGGTGAATTTGAATAAACTAAAATTCCACGCGTCAAAAAAAAGGTAAAACTTTTCAACCTTAATACCAAAAGCTCGTGCGGCTAAAAAGTGGCCAAGTTCATGCAGAATTACCAGGATCGAAAGTCCCAGTATCAACTGGCCAACCATTATTACTATATTCATTATATATATTAAATATGTACTGCCTTTAACGGCATTTTTTCTATTAAATTTTGCGCAAATATGCGGGTTTCTTTATCAGTATTCAAATAATCATCCAATACAGGGCTACTCATAAAACTGATCTTTTGCATGCAGGTTTCAATAATATCGCTCATGGCTAAAAAGCCTATGGTATTATCTAAAAATCCTTTAACCGCAATTTCATTAGCGGCATTGATAATACAAGGCATATTGCCGCCTTGTTTTAAAGCCTCAAACGCTATTGCAAGATTACGAAAAGTTTTGCTATCCGCTTTTTCAAAAGTAAGGTTAGGGTAGTCGGTAAAATTAAGACGCTTAAAATCGTTTTTTAACCTGTTGGGATAGGTAAACGCATACTGAATAGGTAGTTTCATATCTGGTAAACCCATTTGTGCTTTGACAGATCCATCCTCAAACTGCACCATCGAGTGGATGATAGACTGCGGATGAACGATTACATCAATTTGCTCGGTTTCCAGATCAAATAGCCACTTAGCTTCTATCACTTCAAGGCCTTTATTCATTAGCGAGGCTGAGTCGATGGTGATTTTAGCGCCCATTACCCAGTTTGGATGTTTTAAGGCATCCTCGCGCATTACATGAGCCAGAAAATCCAGATTCTTACCTCTGAATGGGCCGCCGGAAGCGGTTAAAATGATCTTCTCAATCGCATTGTTTTCCTCGCCTGCAAGGCATTGAAAAATAGCGGAGTGTTCCGAGTCGACTGGTAATATTTTTACACCATGTGCTTTGGCTAAACCTGTTATTAGTTCACCGGCAACAACCAGGGTTTCTTTATTTGCTAATGCGATATCTTTACCAGCTTTAATTGCAGCAATAGTAGGTTCTAATCCCGAGAAACCAACCATGGCAGTTAATACCATGTCAATTTCAGGATGCGTTACAATATCGGTTATCGCGTCAATCCCAACTAAAACTTTTACCTCGGTATGAGCAACGGCATCTTTTACATACTGATATTTATTCCCATCACAAATGATGGCGTAAGCCGGTTTAAACTGTAGCGCCTGAGCGATTAGCAGATCAGCATTCTTTTGTGCAGTGATCACATACGCTCTGAAAAGATCAGGGTTACCGCCAATAACGTCAAGCGCTTGAGTGCCCACACTGCCAGTAGAGCCAAGAATGGCTATGTTTTTTATATCAGTCAATTTTAATATACTCCTTTAATCCGTCTGCAATCTTTCTATCGTTTGCCAATCTCGGTACTTTATTTTGCCCGCCAAGTTTCCCCTGGGCGCGCATATAGTTTATAAAAGTATCCTTTTTTAAACTTCTTATGATCAAAGGCTGTAAAATGTTGCCTTCAATAAGGTCAAAATAGTAAATATTTTTCTTTTGTAAGGCTTCATCTACTTTTTGCCTGAAAGTATTTAAATCCGCAGGCTCAGTGCCAAATTCTATAAACCATTCGTGGTAAGGTAATTCACCGGCAGGTGGCGTAACCTGTGGGGCAACGGTAAACTCAACAACATCTACACCTTCTTGTTTGGCTACGCTCATTAAAGCATGCTCAACCTCTTCGCCAATCACATGCTCGCCAAAGGCTGAAATAAAATGTTTAATGCGCCCGGTAACCAATATTTTGTATGGATCTTTTGAAATGAACTTAACCGTATCACCCAAACTATATCCCCACAACCCGGCATTGGTATTCAGTATCAGCGCGTAATTTTTATTTAGTTCGATGTCTTTTAGGCTGATGCGGGTTGGGTTATCATTAAAAAACTCATTAACAGGAATAAATTCATAAAATATGCCGGAATCAACTTGTAATAAAAGTCCTTTTTCTTTTTGCAAATCTTGGAAAGCGATAAAGCCCTCAGATGCCGGATAGGTTTCAATAGTATCAATCGAAAAGCCAATGCTTTCCTCTATTCGTGCACGATAAGGTTCATAATTCACCCCACCATAAACAAACAGTTTAAAGTTGGGGAATATATCCTTAATCTTTTTGCCACTGCTTTTTGCTGAAAGCCTGTCGAAATACATCTGGCACCAGGGTGGTATGCCCGATATCAGGCGCATATCTTTACTACTGGTTTCATCAACAATGGCATCTACCTTTTGCTCCCAATCCTCAATGCAGTTGATCTCGTAGCTAGGCATCCTATTTTTTTGCAGATAGCCCGGCACATGGTGTGCAACAATGCCTGATAACCTGCCGGTTTCGACCCCTGATTTTTTGCTTAAAATTGGACTGCCCTGTAAAAAGATGAGCTTACCATTTAAAAAATCAGCATTGCCGGTTTCATGTACATAGCTCAACAAGGCATTCCGGGCCGAAGTAATATGCGCAGGCATACTTTCCTTTGAAATGGGAATATATTTAATCCCCGAAGTAGTGCCCGAAGTTTTAGTTAGATACAGCGGTTTGCCCGGCCATAAAATATTTTCTTCGCCGTTAACCACACGCTCAATATAGGGGCGAAGCTCCTCATAATCGCGTACAGGTACATGTTTTTTTAAATCCTGATAAGTGTTGATCTTGTCAAAGTCGTGCGCCTTACCAAACTCCGTATTTTTAGCCTGACTAATAAGTTTCTGAAATGTCTTTTCCTGCAAAGCTACCGCATTATGGCGGATGTTATTCAATTGCCGGTTAACCAGCACGGCAAATACTTTACTCAGTGCAGCTTTCAACCCCATAATTAGATTGTTTCACTAATGTCGTCATCCACATCAAGGTGACTGTAAACCAGCTTGCGGTAGGTTACCATAATAATAACCTGCACAAAAGGGAAGGTAAGGATGAACCAGCAATAAAATGCCAGTCGCCAAATGTATTCGCCGGTATCCTGGTTGATGCCTGAAAGCAGGATGACGATTAAAATAGGTATTAACGCGGCTATCAGTATGCCTATAATGATAAAGAAGATGCCCAGCGTTTTAAAGAAGTTATCTTTTGTAATCTCGAAGCTCTGCTTTAAGGATTCTATCGGCAGCGAATCATCATCCACAATAAAGCAGATGCAAAAAATAGAACGCAGCAACAAATACAATACGAAACAACACTCCGCGATGCGAAAAATTGCCAGAATGGTATCGTTGTAAGCGATATACCGTTCAATCAACACGTTCACAAAAAGTAAAACAGATATTAAAACCGCGTATGCAAAAGCGATCACTATGAAATTGAATGCCATTTTAAATGACGGTACAATATCTCTGAACTCAAATTCGTAATATTCTCTGTCCATCAGCGTGAGGATCAGCTTATAAAAGCTAAGTGCCAGGTAAGCTTGGATGATCATTTGAATAATGATAGTGCTAAACTGGCTTATTCTGTCATCCCCGATAAAAAGAAATGCGTTAAAAAAATCTACCAGGCCATTAATAAATAATGAAATAGCCGAATATACTACCAGCGGAATGAAATTTTTCTTTAAAACGTTCCATGCAGTTTTAATAGTTTCAGCAATGGAAAATGCGTGGTACATATATTTTTATGACTTTTTTAATATTACTCGTTTCCAAAAATCCTGCATAAACCCTAAGCCATAAGCAGTAAGTTGAATAAATGCCGCGATTACGCTCAAAAATGCAATTTTTAACGATTTGTTTTTCTTCCACGAGTGAAAAAATATCAACAAAATAAAAACTGCTAACACAACATTACATAATTTGGCTATGGGCCAGCTTATAATATTGCTTATTATCGTAAAAATAATAAATAACGTGAATATCGCCGGGAAAAAATGCACCGCTTTTAATTCCTGCGGAAAGAATTTATAAACATTGATTCTCGCCCTGCCGAAAAAGTGCAACTGCTTATAAAACTGCAAAAAGTTAGTACGGCGTTTATGATAAACTTTAGCATCAGGTATCAACCCGATCTTAAAGCCTAATGAATGGATACGGATGCTGTACTCAATATCTTCGCCCAAACGGGTGATAATAAAACCACCCGCTTTTTCCCATACCTGGCGAGATATTCCCATGTTAAAGCTTCGCGGATGAAACTGGCCTATACCTTTTTTATTACCGCGGATACCACCGGTGGTAAAAGGGGAGGTCATGGAATAGCTGATTGCCTTTTGGGTAGGAGTGAATGATGAATGTGCATCATCCGGGCCACCGTAAGCATCAAGCCAGTTGGCAGCAAGGCTATCATTTACTATTTGCAAATAATTAGCCGGTATCAGGCAGTCAGAATCAAATATGACGAAGTAATCGCCTTTAGCCCGTTCAAAAGCGTAGTTGCGGGTAAATCCCTGGCCTTCGTTGGCTTTTACAAAATATCTTAAATTCAGTTTACCCTCAAAATCTTTAATAACCTCAGCTGCATCATTAACCGATCCATCCTCAATCACCAAAACCTCAAAATCCTTATAGGTTTGTTGAGTTAAGGTTTCCAGCAGTTCTTTAATCTCCTGCGGGCGGTTATATAATGGAATGATGATGGAAAAAAACATTTGTGGATGTGCAAATATGTAGATGTGCAAATATGCAAATTATGCTAAAAATGCATAACTTTTAATGTTAACTGGTGGATTATTTGATCTGCACATTTGCATATCAGCATATTCGCACATCAAATAGTTTCCTCTATTTGATACCTATTACGTTCGCTGGCGCTGCGAGCAACCAGTTCGGCAACAAAGCCTGTTAAAAATAGCTGCGAACCCAAAATTATGGCTACCAATGCAATATAAAACAGTGGTTGTTCTGTTACATCCCTGCTGTATTTTATATGATGAGATATATCATACAACTTATCGCTAATAAGCCATATAGTCATAACCAAACCAGCAAAAAAGCTAACTGAACCCATCGCACCAAAAAAGTGCATCGGGCGTTTACCGAACTTACCAACAAAAAATATAGATAGCAGATCCAAAAAACCATTCACAAAACGGCTCATACCGAATTTTGTTGTACCATATTTACGGGCACGGTGCTCAACAACCTGCTCGCCAATTTTGGTGAAGCCCGCCCATTTGGCAATAACCGGTATATAACGGTGCATTTCGCCATAAACCTCAATATTTTTCACAACGGCATGGCGGTATGCTTTCAGCCCGCAGTTAAAATCATGTAAGTTATCAATACCCGACATCTTGCGTGTAGCCGCGTTAAATAACTTAGTGGGTATAGTTTTGGTGATCGGGTCGTAGCGTTTAGCTTTCCAGCCTGAGATCAAATCATATTTGTCTTCAGTAATTCTTCGGTAAAGCGCAGGTATTTCATCCGGGCTATCCTGCAAATCCGCATCCATGGTAATTACCACATCGCCTTTAACGGCCTCGAAACCAGTATTTAAAGCAGCTGATTTACCATAATTGCGCCTAAATTTAATGCCCTTGATGTAAGGGTTATTCTCACGCAGTTTCAGAATCATTTCCCATGATCCGTCTTTACTGCCATCATCAACCAAAATAATCTCGTAACTATAACCGTTTTCGTCCATCACACTGCTTATCCATGAGGTAAGCTCGGGCAATGATTCTACTTCGTTATATAAAGGTACAACAACTGATATATCCATTTATCGCGGGATGTAGCCGGGTACTATACCGACACATCCGCAAAAATATAAAAAAATGCTTACAAGCTGAGGTAATTGCTCGGTTTGATGAGGGAAATCGCTTTTGATAATTTTAAGCACTTTATGGATGACTTTAATCTGTGAAATTTATAGAGTGCGGGCCTCGTGCGATACCTTTCCCTAGAATAGGGGAAGGAGGAGGATAAGGTAAAATATGCGACAGGCTTAAAAGTGATTTCTCTATCGGTTTGATTTATTAGCTACATTAATGCAGGTAATAAAGGATTACTATCAACCTAACAATCACTTAATTTATGGGTAATTATTTTACATTTGTTGCTCTTAAAATTATAAACCTTCAATTGACCATGAAGTATTACAAAATTGCAGTTATGCTTTTGCTATGTGTTACTATCCGTAACAGCTACGCCCAAAATACCGACGAACAGGTACCCAAATATGATCAGTATCAAGTTTTTACGCCAACTTTTTACCACGATAAAGGCAACGAATACCGTACCGCAAGCGGCGCGCCCGGTGTTAAATACTGGCAAAACAGCGCAGACTATAAAATAAACGTAATGCTGGATACCACTGCGCATAAAGTGAGCGGCAGCGAGACTATTACCTATACCAACAACAGTCCCGACCCAATGGCCTTTTTGTGGTTGCAGTTGGATCAGAATATTTATCGTGAGGATTCCCGCGGTACTGCCACTAGTCCGGTAGGGGGCACACGTAATTCGGTTCATAATTTCACCGATGGCGATGAAATTAAAGCGGTATATATCATTAAAAACGGCAAAGCCGAAAAAGCTGATTATATAGTGAGTGATACCCGCATGCAGATCAGATTGAAAGATACCCTGCGCACAAACGGTACTAAAATTCAAATAAAAGTAGAATATGCTTTTACCGTGCCTGAATATGGTACCGACCGCATGGGCCGTGTACATACCAAAAATGGCTGGATATACGAAATAGCCCAATGGTATCCGCGCATGGAGGTTTATGATGATGTAACCGGTTGGAACGTGATCCCATACATGGGAGGTGCGGAGTTTTATCTGGATTACGGCAATTTTGACTTTACAATAACAGCACCATCCAGCTTGGTGGTAGTGGGCTCGGGTGAATTATTGAACCTAACGGAGGTACTGACTCCGGGCGAAATTAGCAAATTGGCAGCAGCTAAAAATAGCGACAAGACGGTTTTCGTAAAAGACTCTGCAGATGTGGAGAACGGCAATGTTCATCCTCAAAAAGCGGAACTAACCTGGCATTTCTTCTGTAAAAACTCACGCGATGTATCTTGGGCTGCATCTAAGGCATTTTTGTGGGATGCCGCACGTATCAACCTGCCAAATGGCAGAAAAGCGTTGGCACAGTCAGTTTATCCTATCGAATCAAAAGGTCAGAATGCATGGAGCAGATCAACAGAGTATGTAAAAGCCGCTATTGAATTATATTCAGATAAATGGTTCCCTTACACTTACCCGGTTGCTACCAATGTGGCAGGTACGGTTAGTGGTATGGAATATCCGGGGATAGTATTCTGCGGATCAGACCAAAAAACAGGCGAACTGTGGGAAGTTACTAATCATGAGTTTGGCCACAACTGGTTCCCGATGATCGTAGGCTCCAACGAACGCAAATTTGCCTGGATGGATGAGGGTTTTAACACCTTTATTAATAAGGTAGATACCAAAGTATTTAACAATGGCGAATATTACCAAAAACAGGATGTCGAGCGCAATGCACAAGGCATGTTCCCGCCTGACGCAAATTCTATTATGACTTTGCCTGATGTTACGCCGGATAGCTTCTCGGGCATGTCGGAATATGAGAAACCTGCACTGGCATTAACAGTTCTGCGTGAGCAGATCCTGGGCGAAGACAGGTTCGACTATGCATTCCAAACTTATATTAAACGCTGGGCATTTAAACACCCAACGCCATGGGACTTTTTCCATACCATGGATAACGCCGCAGGTGAGGACTTAGGCTGGTTTTGGAACGAATGGTTCTTTACCACCTGGAAACTTGATCAGGCTGTAAAAGCGATAGATTATACGGATAACGACCCAACAAAAGGATCATTAATAACCATCGAAAATCTGGAAGAAATGGCCATGCCGGTAACCATCGCCATAAAAGAAGAAAACGGTAAATCAGGTATTGTGAAATTACCTGCCGAAATATGGGAACGTGGCGGCGAGTGGCAATTCACTTATAAATCAACATCAAAAATAGTTTCAGCAGTTATTGATCCGGATCATAAGTTGCCTGACATCAATCCCGATAATAACTCATTCAGCGGCTTACCGGTACCTGACGGTTTAACATCAAAAGATGTACTAAATAAGTATTTGGATGCCATTGGTGGTCAGGACAAAATAAAAGCGGTTAAAACTGTTAAATTGATTGATACAACTAATATACAAGGTACTCCAATATTGCGAACCAGCACCTATACACAACCCGGCACATTTAACCAGGATGTTACTTTGCCTAGCTATCAAAATGCTGTTTTTTCGCATATGGCTATAAATGGCGATAGTGTACTGGTGAGCGAGAAAAATACCGCCCTGCAACTAAGTAATGTTGATAAGAACGCGGTTAAGCAAAAGCAAAAGCTTTTCCCCGAACTGGATTATTTAAAATCCGGCTATAGCTTAACACTTGCACCAACAATGCAGCTAGTGGGCGATAATTTGGTATATGTTGTTACAGCCACAGCGCCTGACGGTATCAAAATAAAATCATACTACGACCAAAAAACAGGCCTGAAAGTGCGTGAAGTTATCGACAGACCGGGATCTTTAACCGTTGACTTTGCAGATTACAAAAGTGTAAACGGTATTCAAATTCCATTCACCCAAAAAACATCATTTGTTGGTATGCCTGTCGACTTTAAACTAAAGAGCGCTGATATTCAATAAATATCACATTAGATATTGCCTAAATAAGAAAGGCTTCTCAAAAGGAAGCCTTTCTTATTTAGTTATCAATTTAAAAATCTCAGCATAAATTGTATTTTAGTAACCAATATGATCAAAAACCTTACTCTTCTAATTCTAAGCTTTTTGTTTTTTCAATCAGCAAAAGCGCAAAAAACTACTGATACTGTTTTGTATTACATGAAAAATTCAGGGGTGTCGGTTTCTACTAAAGATAGTGCAGACTATCTAAGATTGGTTATATCGCCGCAAAGTAATACTGATAAAGACTTATTCAAGGTTCGTGATTATTATTCAAATGGAAAACTAAAAATGGTAGCTACCTCATTAAATGATAAAATACCTTTATTTTTTGATGGTAATATTATCAATTATTTCCCAGATGGGAAACGGAAGTCAACTCTTGAGTATATAAACGGTAGGTTATCAGGTGTTATAACAACTTATTATCCCAACGGCGAATTATTTAGAACCATAAAAATGCAAGAAAACGGTGATGTCAGTTTAGTTGAATGCCGTGATTCAACCGGGCAGGTTCTTGGCTTAAATGGCACTGGGCATGTTATTGTTTTTGATGATGATTTTAAGAATATAATAGAAGAAGGCGATATTAAAGATGATAAAAAGAACGGGGAGTGGCGCGGTCTGATTGGAGACACAGGCAGGTATGTATCGGTCTTTCGGAACGGAGTGCATAAGTCAGGTACTAGTTATATGAAATCAGGCAATCAATATACTTTTAAAAAAATTATTGTTGAACCTGAGTATGAGGGAGGAGAGACGTATTTAAATATTTACCTTCATCAAAATATGGTTTACCCGGAATTTGCTAAAGAGCACCATATTAATGGTACCGTACATGTGAATTTTATTGTAGAAAAAGACGGCAGTATCACAAACGTTAAAATAGCGGATACCGGAGAAAAAATACCAAGTTTAGATGAAGAAGCAGTAAGGTTAATCAGTTCTATGCCGATGTGGACTCCCGGAAAAATTTATGGTATTCCAATGCGGATTCCTTATTCAGTTCCGGTAGGTTTTTATTATTAATAATCCCTAATACTTTCTTTAATTATCACTTTTTCCTTTTTTAAGGTCGCTTATAAATATCCCATGAATAAACTCTTTACCTTATTTATTTTAAGCTTTTTATTTCAAGTTGCTAATGCTCAAAGAGATACTGTTATAGTTTACTTTAAAGATTCAGGAAAAATAGTTGATTCAAAAGATAGTGCTGATTATACCAGGATGGTATTACCCCCTGATAGTAGTGTCGATAAAAATTTGTATAGGATGTATGAATTCTATCCTAATGGAAAGTATAAAACGTTAGCAACATCGGTTACCGGGCCAAGAAATCTAACTTTTGATGGAACATATATTAGTTATTTCCCGAATGGTCATCGAAAATTGGTTGTACAATATAAAAATGGAATAGTAATTAGTGATGTGACAAATTACTACCCAAACGGTAAGATATATAATATATTTAAGGTTAATTACGAATACAACATTAATCATTATTACTACTATTACTATGGAAGTCATCCAAATTCAAATTTAGAGCTTATAGAGTGCCGTGATTCTACAGGCGTGGTATTGGCATCAAAAGGAAATGGACATTATTTAGCGTTCGATGAATATTTTACAACTTTATTAGGAGAAGGTAACGTAGTTAATGGAAAAAAAGATGGAGAATGGCGAGGATTGATTGCCGATAGCGGGAGATATATTTGCACTTTTCATAAAAATGTACTTAAATCCGGTATCAGTTATATAAGATCGGGGCACAGCTATCCTTTTAAAGAGTTTGAAACCCCACCGCAGTTTTCAGGAGGGGATAAAGGTTTTTACGATTTTATAAAAAAAAATATGATCTATCCTGAGTTTGCAAAGCAGCATAACTTAAGAGGTAATGTTTTAATAAGCATGACAATTAAAACAGATGGGTCAATTACGGATATAAAATTGGTAAATAGAAATTCTCCATGTTTAAATGAAGAAGCATTAAGGTTGGTAAAATTATCACCGGCTTGGTCGCCAGATTTGAGATATGGTTTTCCTGTTGCTGTAACTGAAACTGTTTCTATTAATTTTGTGCCGTCAAACTAATATCATGACCAAAAACCTTACTCTTCTAATTCTAAGCCTTTTATTTTTCCAAACGGTAAAAGCGCAAAAAGCTACTGATACTGTTATTACTTACTTTAAAAATACAGGCGAAATCGTTAATAATAAAGATAGCGCTGATTACATAAGAATGGTATTACCGCCTGATACCGCTACAAATAAGAATTTATATCGTGTGTTTGAGTTCTATCCCAGTGGCAAACACAAGTCAGTATCAACATCAATTACAGGGCCATTTTTCATAACATTAGATGGAACAAGCATCAGCTATTTCCCTAATGGCGTTCGTAAAAATATAACTCAATATAAGAATGGTAAAATAGTAGATGACATTACCACTTATTATCCTAACGGTAAATTATACATGATTTTAAGAGCAGATTATGATGGCTTTTATTATCCGCAAATTACCGGTTATCCGCAACTTACCGGTATGGAATTAGTTGAATGTCGTGATTCTACAGGAGTTGTTTTGGCATCTAATGGAAATGGGCATTTTTTGATATTTAACAAATATTATTCCACTGTGATTGAGGAGGGGAATGTAATAAACGGAAAAAGAGATGGTGAATGGCGCGGACTTATTGCCGATAGCGGAAGGTACATTTGTACATATCACAAAAATATTCTTAAGTCAGGCATTAGTTATATAAGATCAGGGCACAGTTATCCATTCAAGGAGTTTTTGGTTAAACCAACATTTGATGGTGGAAATGATAATTTTAAAGTATTTATTAAAAAAATTATGATATATCCTGATTTTGCTAAAGAACATAACTTATCAGGTCTGGTCTTACTTAGTTTCACCGTTAAAACTGATGGAACACTTTCTGATATTAAAGTAATAAGAGGAGACATACCATGTTTAAATGAGGAAGCATTACGAATAATGAGATTTTCTCCAATGTGGTCTCCTGGGATGCAATATGGTTTTCCAGTTACTATGAATCAAGAGGCATCAATTAATTTTTAGCCCTAACTAAACAAAAACGGCTTCCTTTTGAGAAGCCGTTTCCATTTATAAAGATTAGTCAGAATTAAATAACTCCGCTATCGCTTAGTACTTTATTCATGTTTCTAACAGCGTCGGCGCTTTTGTTAAATTCAGCTTGTTCTGAGTCGCTTAATTTAAAGTCAACGATTTTTTCCCAACCGTTTTTACCTAATATAACAGGCACAACTAACGAAATATCTTTCTGTCCGTACTCACCATCCAGTGCAACACCACATGAAAGTAGTTTTTTCTGGTCACGAACAATGGCTTCAACCATAAATGCAGTACCAGCGCCTGGCGCATACCATGCAGAAGTACCAATAAGGCCGGTTAACGTAGCGCCGCCAACCATTGTAGCTTTAACAATTTTTTCCTGTTGTTCTGCACTTAAAAACTGAGTTACCGGTACGCTGTTCCAGGTAGCATGTTTAATTAAAGGGATCATGGTGGTATCACCGTGGCCACCGATAACTACCGCGTTTAAATCAGCAGGAGAACAACCTAATTCCTGGCTCAGGTAATATTTAAACCTTGCTGAATCCAAAGCGCCACCCATACCTAAAATACGGTTTTTAGGTAAGCCCGAAGTTTTCAGGGTTAAGTAGTTCATGGTATCCATTGGGTTTGATACCACTATGATGATCGTATTTGGCGAGTGCTTTAAAATATTTTCGGTAACACTTTTTACAATGTTAGCGTTGGTGCCTATCAGCTCTTCGCGGGTCATACCCGGTTTGCGCGGCAATCCAGAGGTAATTACTACCACTTCTGATTCTGCAGTTGCGGCGTAATCATTAGTAACACCTTTAATTTTGGTATCAAAACCCAATAGGGCCGAAGTTTGCATCATATCGATAGCCTTGCCTTCAGCAAAACCTTCGCGGATGTCTAACAAAATAAGTTCTTCAGCTAATTCTTTTCTTGCGATGTTGTCTGCGCAAGTTGCGCCTACAGCCCCTGCGCCAACTACGGTAATTTTCATATGTATTGTTTTATATAATTGAGAAAGAAACCAGATTAATATTGATTACCAACCCGGTAATTAAAATCAGGGCAATTTTAAGGATTTTTTGAAAAGCTTTTGTAATTAAATTGAAATATAAAAGTTATGTATGTGTTACATTATTAATGGATAAACATAAGTACTTATATAATTAAAATTTAGCTTTTAGATTAAATTTATTAATCATTTAGTTGAATATGTATAATATTATAACGTGTTTAAATTTTATGAGCTGTAGAATTTCTGTTTTGATCATATAAAATAGGTGTTTTTGAAAAAAAATATAATTATTTTACATTTTTGTAATGATTTTTGTAAAAAAAATTTAAATTCGCCTTCATAATCGAATTAACTATTCCAAAAAACTATTTTTTGAATCCTTTATTATAAATAACTAAAAAATGGCAGCAGCAAAATTAGAGTACATCTGGCTTGACGGATACAAACCAACCCAAAGCCTTCGTAGCAAAACAAAAATCGAAAAAGATTTTAGTGGTAAATTAGAAGATTGTCCTTTATGGAGCTTTGACGGTTCTTCAACCGAGCAAGCACCAGGCGGTTCTTCTGATTGTGTTTTAAAACCTGTGTTTATTTGTGTTGATCCGCAAAGAAAAGATGGTTATTTAGTAATGTGTGAGGTTCTTGATTCAAAAGGCGCGCCACATGAATCAAATGGTCGTGCTTTAATTCAGGATGACGACAATGATTTCTGGTTTGGTTTTGAGCAGGAATATTTCCTTTGGGATGATGAAACTAACAAACCATTAGGTTTCCCGGCAAACGGTTACCCCGCACCTCAGGGCCCATACTATTGTTCAGTAGGCGCTAAAAACGCTTTCGGTCGCGATATTGTTGAAGAACACTTAGATGTATGTTTAGAAGCAGGCTTAAACGTTGAAGGTATCAACGCTGAAGTTGCAGCAGGACAGTGGGAATTCCAGATCTTCGCTAAAGGCGCCAAAGAAGCTGGTGACCAAATCTGGGTAGCTCGTTATTTATTAGAAAGAATAGGCGAAAGCTATGACGTTTCTATCAACTGGCATTGCAAACCGTTAGGTACACTTGACTGGAACGGTTCTGGTATGCACGCGAATTTCTCAAATACACTTTTACGTACTGCTAACAGCAAAGAAAAATTTGAAGCTGTTTGCGAAGCTTTCCGCCCTGCAGTTGCTGAGTGTGTTGCTGTTTATGGTGCCGATAACGATAAGCGTTTAACCGGTAAACACGAAACAGCTTCTATAAATGATTTCAGCTATGGTGTGTCTGATCGTGGTGCTTCAATCCGTATCCCGTTATACACTGTTGACCATAACTGGAGCGGTTACCTGGAAGATCGTCGCCCTAACTCTGCGGCTGATCCATACAAAGTAGCTGCAGTTATTATCAAAACTGTTAAATCAGCAAAAGTTTAACTAAACTAAATAACTAAATACAGATCCTCCTATCGAAAGATTCGGAGGATTTTTTGTTTAGAATGATTTTGTAAAGAGGAAGGAAGTGTGTCATACAGAGCGTAATCGAAGTATGTGCGCTGGCTCCCACTGGTAAGTTAGGGCAGCGCTTTTAAATTCCACCAGGAAATGAAGGGCTCCGTTCGGGTATTAATGTCAAATTCAACTGGCAGCAGCAAATTTATTCACCCATAATATCACAAAATAAGCCAGCAAACCGCTAATTACAGATGCTGCAATATCCATTATATCAAATACCATCCCCGGTATAAATAGCTGTGCAAACTCGTATAGTATCAATCCGGCCACAATAGCAGTAACCATTTTTAGCACATCCTTTGAAAGGACCGGTAACTTAATAATTGTTAAACCGAAGCAAAATATGAGCGATGCAATAAAGTTGGGTAATGAGCCAGCTATAAATTCGGGTTTAATATGATTCCTAAATAAATACGAACGTAAATAAAGCTCCTCATACAAAGTGAAGGCAATAATTATTGAAAAAATAATTATGAATACAGATCGTCGTTTCATTATCCCTTTTTTAACCTCCAGTAATCACCAGACTTGATAATTGCTAAATCATCAACCGGCAAATTATATAAATAAATCCAGCAGTCTATTCGCCCACCATCAGTTTCAACCTCTAACATCTCTCTGATAAATAAATTAGGCTGCTCCTGGTCTTCGCCAAAACCTTCGTACTCGTCCAGGTATCTTAAAGCTTCGGCACTATTCTTTAGCCCGAAGATGCTTCCATAAACATAATCCGGGTGATTCTCGTCAAAAATAGCCCCCGGGTATTCGCCCAAATCATATAATCTACCTCGAAATTTACCTTTGCTGTAATAGCTGCAATTTTGCTTTAGGTAGATAGCAAATTCATTACTTTCATCCAGTAAAGTGCCATAAACAAATAAATAATTATTATTTTCCTTCATTAATTATTAAAGCCTCAAACAAAGATACTTGATACAGCGTATAGACCGTATAGCTATATATCATAAAAATGTTTATCCAACCGTTGCAATAGTTGCTTAACTTGCCACCGAATTATCTCCGAACCTATGAACGAAGACCAGATCATAACTTATCTAAAAGAGAACGATATTCAAAAGATAAAATTTGCTTTTGCTGATACCGATGGTATCCTGCGCGGCAAAGTAATTCACCATAAAAAATTTATTGACGGCATGCGCAATGGCTACGGCTTTTGCGATGTGGTTTTTGGCTGGGATAGCAGTGATGGTACTTACGATAATGTAAAAGTTACCGGCTGGCACACCGGTTACCCGGATCAGCAATGCAGAATAGACCTTTCGACATTCAGGACAGTGCCTTGGCAGGACAATATTCCATTCTTTCTGGCCGATTTCAGCAAAGCTGATGGCAACGACCTCGCGGTAGATACCCGCAGCTTATTAAAGCGCATATCCAAAGACTGCGAATCTATGGGCTATCATCCAGAATTTTCACAGGAGTTTGAATGGTTCAATTTTAAAGAAACACCACAATCAATACAGGATAAAAGCTTTACACATCTGCAAACGTTAACACCGGGTATGTTTGGTTATTCCATCCTTCGTATCTCTCAACAAAGCGAGTTTTACTATGATCTGTTTAATTTGTTGATGCAATTTAATATCCCGATTGAAGGTTTACATACCGAAACAGGTCCGGGTGTTTACGAAGCCGCTATTTTACATGATCACGTAGTGCAAGCTGCAGATAAAGCAGTGTTGTTTAAAACCGCGGTAAAAGAAATTGCTTACAAACACGGTATCATGGCCTCATTTATGGCTAAGTGGACGGAGACCTTACCCGGCTGCAGTGGTCACATCCACCAAAGCTTATGGAATAAGGATAAAACGGAGAACCTGTTTTATGATGCGGATGATGAACATAATATGAGCGAAACATTTAAGCATTATTTAGCAGGTCAGCTACATTGTATGCCCTATATTTTGCCTATGTACGCGCCAACTATAAACAGTTACAAACGTTTGGTTGAAGGTGCCTGGGCGCCAACCACCGTAACATGGGGGCTGGATAACCGTACAACCGCATTACGGGTACTGAATGATTCTGCTGCTTATACCCGTTTGGAAACCCGTATCCCCGGTGCAGATACTAATCCATATTTAGCCATGTCGGCAGCGCTGGCATCCGGTTTATACGGTATTAAACATAAACTAGCGTTAACTATACCACCAAGTACCGGCAATGGCTATCAGGATATCAGAAACGGCAAATTATCATCAAACCTGCACGATGCCGCCATACTAATGAAAGACTCTCCAATAGCCAAAGAGTTATTCGGCGAGGCGTTTGTCGAGCATTTTACCCAAACCCGTTTGTGGGAACATCGCCAATTTGCCAAAAGTGTGACCGATTGGGAATTGAAGCGGTATTTCGAGATTATCTAAATTTTCATGGACTACTCTATCATAATAAAAAAAGCCTGGGAAGGCTACGACGCTTCTAAAACCATTAAGCTGATTGAAGATATCAGCGCGATGGTTTCCACCAACCACGTATACCGCATAACGTTTGATGATGATGATATCATCATTGCCAAGCTTTCCAACTTTGGGAAGTATGAGTATTTTAAAGAGGATCATCGCATTATTCATAGCCTGTCAAATAACCTGCTTTACCCGTTTGAAAACTTTTTAGCCAAATCGCTACTAAAAAACAACCGGGTTTATATCTATCACTACAAGCATGGAAAAGAGGATGTTTGGGTAGTGTTTTATAATCCAACCCGCATAATGGATAGGCTACCAAGGCGCCTGGATGAAAATCATATTCAAAAATTAGGGCAGCAGATTGGAAAGTTTCATAAAGCCTGTTCGCGCATTAGAAATATATTGCCAAAATCATCCAAAACCTTGCGGACAGATATTTATGCTTTGCAACAACAACTGGAGCATAATGAAAGGCAATTCGGTACGCCTATGCAGGTTGATTTTCTAAAATATCATTGCGATCTGTTTCTGAAAAACCGTTCTAACTACAACATGAAATCCTTTGAGTCGATCCCGGTATTTATCGACTGGAACATTGGTAATTTTTCAGTTGGTCCAAACCTTGAATTGTATTCCCGTTGGGATTATGACTGGTTCAGGATGAGCTACCGTATGCTTGATTTTTATTTCCTGAGCAGGGTAGTATCCGACATTGGCGACCGCACAGTATTTAGCTATGTGATTGGGCCGCTAATGGAAGATCGGTTTATCATCTTTTTAAAAGAATATCACAAGGTTTATCCTTTAACTGCTGACGAAATTCGATTCTTAAAAGAAAGTTACCGGTTTTTTATATTGAATTATGTAATAAAAGATGGTAAATACTTTTTTAATGAACAGTACGCCAAAAAACTACAAGCCGAAGCATTTGATATATATTTACCGTCGGTAGATCGTGATTTTGATGCAGATAAAATAATTGATGCCCTTAAAATAAAATAATTAGCCAAGCCAATGCAACGAGTAGAAAACTTCAAGTCGATTATTGATAAATACAAAGTGATATTTTTTGATGCGTTTGGCGTGCTGAAAAACTATAACGGCATACTGCCTGGCATCGAAAAAACATTTGAATACCTGGAAGCACAAGGCAAGGAGTACTACATTGTAACCAACGACGCATCCCGTAGTCCGGCCCAATTGGCCGAAAGCTACCATAGAGCTGGTTTAGATATTATCAGTGCAGATAAAATTGTATCGTCGGGTATGTTGACTAAAGAATATTTAGATCTCCAGGTTAAAGATGGCATTGTGGCTTACCTGGGTACCACTCAATCAGCTCATTATATTGAAAGTTCGGGTTTACATACCTTACCGGTTAGCGAAATCAATGCCAGTAATATTGACAAAGTAAATGCCCTTATATTTTTGGATGATGAGGGATTTGATTGGGCTAAAGATCTCAATAAAACAGTAAATCTTATTCGCAAACGTACCATACCGGTTATTGTTGCTAATACAGATCGTGCTTACCCGCTTACCATAACGGATGTTTCCATTGCGATAGGCGGTATAGCTGCAATGGTAGAAAGCGTTGTGGGTAAGCAATTTATCAGGTTCGGTAAACCGGATTCGCAAATGTTTATGTTTGCCTATGAGTTGGCCCGTGCGCAAATGCAGGTTAATAAAACTGAAATAGTGATGGTAGGGGATACGCTAAATACCGATATTCTCGGTGGCAATAAGTTTGGTTTAGATACTGTATTGGTCCTGTCAGGCAATACTTTAGCCCGCGATGTCGACTCTCGTATAATAGCAACAGGTATTGCACCAACTTACATCTGTGATAGCGCGGTAATTGAAGGCGGTGATTTAGGTTTTTGATAAAATCCCTTTTTTAAATGTAATATTGACATAATTTTACCATTTTTGAAAAGTTTCACCAATAACTAAACCCAATTATGAATAGATTATTTAAACCGGCTCTAGCTATTATATTGCCTGCATGTTTATTAATTGTAAGTGCATGTAATCATTCAAACACAAAAAGTACAACAAATATGACGGACTCACTGGAAGCGAAATTACCCTTGGCTTCAGCTTTTCAAAAAACTATCGATGGTAAAAAAACAGATCTATATATATTAAAAAATTCTAAAGGGATGGAAGTGGCCATCACCAATTTTGGTGGTCGTGTGGTAAGCATATTAGTACCGGATAAAAACGGAAAACTAACCGACGTAGTAGAAGGATTTGATTCTGTGGAAGGTTATAAAAATGCACCGGGCCCATATTATGGTGCTATAATCGGTCGTTATGGTAATCGCATAGCCAAAGGCAAATTTCCGTTAGAAGGTAAAGAATATAGTTTATTCATCAATAATACCCCAAATTCGCTGCATGGCGGTAAAGAAGGTTTTGATTTAAAGGTTTGGGATGCCAAACAAATAGATTCAACAACTTTGGAGCTAACTTACCTGTCAAAAGATATGGAAGAGGGCTACCCCGGCAATTTGCAGGCGAAAGTAGTGTATACTTTAACAAACGATAATGGTTTGAAAATTGATTACACCGCAACAACCGACAAAACCACCATCGTTAATTTAACCAATCACACTTATTTTAACCTGAATGGCGCAAATGGCGGTACTATTCTGAACCACAAAGCACAGATCTTTGCTGATACTTACACCCCGATTGATCCAACATCTATCCCAACAGGAATAATAGCCCCGGTAAAAGGTACACCGTTTGATTTTACTCAACCTACAGTAATTGGTTCAAGGATTAATGATAAAGACGAACAGTTAATTAACGGTAAAGGTTACGATCATAATTTCGTATTAACCAAGCCGTCGTTAGATTCGCCTGTTGCCACGGCGGTAGGTGATAAAAGCGACATCGAGATGCAGGTATTCACCCAGGAACCTGGTCTGCAATTTTATACAGGCAACTTTATGAATGGCCAAAATGCCATGAAATACGGTGCTAAAGATAACTACAGAACAGCTTTCGCTATGGAAGCCGAGCATTTCCCGGATTCACCTAATGAGCCGAAATTCCCTTCAGTGGTATTGAAGCCCGGTCAGGTTTATAAAACCTCAACAGAGTATAAATTTAGCATCGCTAAATAAAGGAAATAACTATCTTTTGTAAGCTTTATGTAAATCCTGCGACAAACAGTCTGCAGGATTTATTTTTTTATAACCCCTCGGCTAATTATTCAGTAAATTTACGGGAGCTTGTTAAACTTAGTAGTGAAGCTGCTGCTATTTGCTTGTATTAAAAACATTGTCAGTTGCTAATAGATAACCACGGAAGAACGATAAATTACCTGCGCCTTGCTGTAACGGATAAGTGTAACCTACGGTGCTTTTATTGCATGCCCGAGGACGGCTTAAACTGGTTATCGCGCACGGAATTGATGAGCTACGAAGAAATGCTGCGTGCCTGTACTTTGCTGGTAAGCATGGGCATCCAAAAGATCAGGATAACAGGTGGTGAGCCTTTTGTACGTAAGGATATTATGAAGCTGATGACCGCTATATCTGGGTTAGATGGATTACAGGATTTGAGCCTAACTACCAACGGCGTACTAACGGCACCATATGTAGCTGAATTAAAAGAGATAGGGGTAAAATCGGTTAATCTCAGTTTAGATACCTTGGATGCCGGCCGTTTTTTTAGTATTACCCGCCGTGATGAATTTGGCGCGGTTATGGCGACACTTAATGAGTTACTAAAGCATGGTATCGAAGTGAAAATAAACGCGGTAGTGATGGAAGGCAAAAATACACAGGACATCATCCCGCTGGTAGAGCTAACCAAAGAGCTACCTATAAGCGTACGCTTTATTGAGGAAATGCCTTTTAATGGCGATGGGCAAATTCATCAAACTAAAATGTCATGGGATTATATTCGTATATTAGAAGAGATAGAGCAAGTTTATCCGAATATAAAAAAGATACAGGACCCGGCTTATTCAACAGCATATAACTACCATGTACCCGGGCATGTGGGAGATATAGGTGTCATCGCAGCATATTCGCGTACTTTTTGCGGTACTTGTAACCGCATTCGCATTACACCACAAGGGACTTTGAAAAACTGTTTGTATGACGATGGTGTTCTAAATATAAAGGATCTGATGCGTTCAGGTAAAAATGATGCTACGATAAAAGATAGCCTGTTAAATGCGTTTAATAACAGGGTGAAAGATGGATGGGAGGCAGAGAAACTGGTGAAAAACACTGGGATGCATGAATCAATGGCGGCTATAGGCGGCTAGTTTCTAATTTTAATATTTGCAACACATGATAACTGTAGAAGAAGCCGAAAAAATTATACAGGCAGAGATCAAAGATTATGGTGTAGAAATAACCCCCTTTGAACATGCTTTAGGCCGTGTGCTGGCCGAAAATATAAAAGCTGATCGTGATTTTCCGCCCTTTAACCGGGTAACCATGGATGGGGTTGCTGTTAACTACAGCGCTATAGAAAATGGTGTCAGCTCGTTTCATATAAAGGCTACGCAGGCAGCGGGTGATCCACCTGCAGAGATCCACGAAACAGATCATTGTATCGAGATCATGACCGGTGCCATATTACCACCATCTGTAGATACAGTAATTCGCTATGAAGATCTGGAACTTCGCGCTGGTTTAGCATCAGTATTGGTAAATCATAATACCATAAAAAAAGGTCAGAATATCCATTACCAGGGTCGCGATAAAAAGAAGGATGATGTTGTAGCCACATCCGGCCAATTAATAACACCTGCTATAATAAGCTTGGTTGCTTCAGTTGGCGAGACCGAATTACGGGTAAAAAAAGTACCACGTGTTGTTATCATTTCTTCGGGCGATGAATTGGTAGAGGTAGAGCAAGTTCCTTTGATCTATCAGATCAGAAGATCAAATAACTATACAGTTAAAGCGGTATTGCAACAAAACGGGATAGAAGCAGCAATGCTCCACGTTCCCGATAATCCTGATGTTACCAAAAAACTGATACAGGAATGCTTGCTTAACTATGATGTTATATTGCTAAGCGGTGGCATCTCTATGGGGAAATTCGATTATATCCCCCAGGCTTTGGAAGAATTACAGGTAAAGCAGCTTTTTTATAAAGTACAACAAAGGCCGGGCAAGCCTTTTTGGTTTGGCAAGCACGATAATGGGGTACTGGTTTTCGCGTTCCCCGGTAACCCGGTAGCTACGTTTATGTGTTTGCATCGTTTCTTTTTGCCATGGCTGCAAGCCACATTGGGCTTGCAGAGTAAACCTGCTGCCTACGCGGTTTTAGATCATGACGTACACTTTCAACCTGATTTAAAATATTTTTTACAGGTAAATCTAAATTTAAATCACGAAGGCCGTTTATTAGCACATCCCATTGAAGGAAATGGCTCCGGTGATTTTGCTAACTTAGCAGACACAAACGCTTTTATGGAATTACCCTTAGGTACACATAGCTTTAAAAAAGGCGAGATATACAGGGTTTATCCTTTTAACGGAATAGTATAATGAGCGATAACGTATTATCTCACCTGGATAAAGATGGTCGTGCGACGATGGTTGATGTTAGTGAAAAAACAATCACCAAACGTACCGCCACTGCTCGCAGTATTGTTTCTTTGCCAGATGAAGTGTTAGCTCAATTAGTTGATGGCGATCTGCAAACCAAAAAAGGTTCAGTATTCCAAATCGCGATTATCGCGGGAATTATGGCCGCTAAGAAAACAGGTGATTTGATACCGCTTTGTCACCCTTTAGGGTTAGATAATTGCAATATCACTATCAACCTAAATGAAAATAATGAGGTTATAATCGACTGTATGGCCAGCATCACTGCCAAAACAGGAGTAGAGATGGAGGCGTTAGTAGGTGCATCAATGGCGGCGCTTACGGTTTATGATATGTGCAAGGCGCTAAGCCATAATATTATAATTAAAGAAACCAAACTGATAGCAAAGACAGGAGGTAAACGTGACTTCAAAAGAGCATAACCAGCCTGCCGGCAGGCATGGAAAACATACGCCGCTTACCCGCTTATCCGGCAATTTTGGGCGGAACGAGTGGGCCATTGTCGGCGGTTATTGTACCACTATTAAGCTTTTAGCCGATCAGGTGATTGGCGCGCTATCGCCCCAATATAAATGCGCTTATGCGGATACTTCGCACAACGATGAGGTGGTTTCGCTACCTGGTCGTTTATCTTCCGGCGCTGTTTTAGAATATACTGATCAGATAAACTACCAACAATATAACTATACTACACAAGTTACCCCATTCAGGCAAAGGCAGCTTTTTGCCGAGGCGGATATAATTTTAGTGAATGGTAATCATCAGCCCGCAAAAGCACAGGTAGTAATTATCGACCTAAATAAAAAAGCTTCCCTACAAAAAAGACTGGAGCAATTAACCAATGTACAATTACTTTTATTAGCCGATAATGTAGATGAGATTTTCGACTTTATAAAAGAATCTATCCCCAATTGGCAACAAATACCCGTGTATAGGTTAAATGAAACAGATAAAATCATCACTTTTTTTGCCGACAAATTACAGCAAGCTAAGCCTGTTTTAAATGGGTTGGTATTAGCAGGGGGTAAAAGCACCCGCATGGGTTTCGATAAGGGAGCAGTTGATTGGCATGGTAAACCGCAGCGTTATCATATGGCTGATATGCTGAAAAGCCTGTGTAATGAGGTTTTCATTTCATGTCGATCAGATCAGGAAGAAACAAATGCGCAATATGCCACGCTCGAAGATACTTTCACAGGCTTAGGTCCATATGGAGCGATATTATCAGCATTCAGAGAAAAACCTGATTGCGCATGGCTGGTTATCGCTTGCGATTTGCCTTTGCTGGATATGAAGACTCTACAATATTTGGTCGATAACCGTGATCCGTCGAAATTAGCAACAACTTTTGGTAATGGCTACGAGGGGTTTCCTGAACCGCTGATCACCATTTGGGAGCCAAAGAGTTATCCAGTATTATTAGCATTTTTAGCACAGGGGTATTCTTGTCCGCGCAAGGTTTTAATTAATGCCGATGTTCATTTATTAACAGCACCTGATACCAATGTGCTAACTAACGTAAATACGCCGGAAGAACTGGAAAAAGTCAAATCAATCCTTAAACAAACAACAACTGCAATATAATGAACGATGACCTGCTGAGATACAGTTGCCAAATAGCTTTACCCGGTTTTGGTGAAGCCTCACAACAGCTTTTAACAGAGGCGAAAGTGCTGGTAGTAGGTGCAGGTGGCCTGGGCTGCCCGGCTTTGCAGTATTTAGCAGCAGCAGGTGTAGGTACCATTGGTATTGCTGACTATGACATCGTTTCCATCGGAAACTTACACCGCCAGGTGTTATTTTCTCCGGCAGATAAGGACTTTAAAAAGGCGATGATCGCTACCAAGCGTTTGCAAAGACAAAACTTGGATATTAAGGTGGTTACTCATGATATTAAGGCAACAGCGGCAAATATAATGGAACTTATTACGGGGTATGACATTATAGTTGATTGTACCGATAATTTTGAAACCCGGTATATATTAAATGATGCTGGCGTGCTTTCGGGCAAACCAGTTGTTTACGGCGCTATTTATCAGTTCGAGGGTCAGGTTGCTGTTTGGAACGTTAAAAACGAAAACGGTACCTACACACCCAATTATCGTGACCTTTTCGCCAAGGTGGATGCCACTCAGGTGCCAAGTTGCGCGGTTGGTGGCGTGATACCTACATTGGCAGGAATAATTGGTTGTATGCAAGCTAACGAGGTAATTAAATACATTACCAAAACGGGCGATCTATTAAAAGGCAAAATATTAATATTTGATGCCCAAAGTATGCAAAGTCGCATAATTAAGATCGGTAACGCCACCAAAACTAATATTACCTCGTTACCATTAACGGCTGCAGTAATAAATATGACTGTTGATGAAGTTAAAAAAGGTTTAGAAGAAAATACACTGGAGCTATTAGACATTCGCACAGATGAGGAACGAGATGAGATAGATATTGGCGGCGAACACATTGAAGTTGACGAATTGGAGGATTACTGGGACTATATCAATAACGGAACCACCAAAGTACTATACTGTTCATCTGGCAAACGCAGCAGCGAGGCAGTAAAAATGATCAAACAGAAATTCCCTGATGCTAAAGTGTTTTCTTTAGAAGGCGGATTAGGAGCCTGGTTTTCGTATTTGGATGAGGATTAATTATCTTATGTCATTTCGACCGCAGAGAGAAATCCTCTTCGAAATGCACAGCGGACTATGTAGATAGCAGAAGATTTCTCCCTTGGTCGAAATGACATAGTGAAATATCTACGGGTGTGCCGCCACCCAAACTTCACCGTCCTCGAAAAACTCTTTTTTCCAGATAGGTACAGTTTGTTTCAAGGTATCAATCACATAACGGCAAGCTTCAAAAGCAGCATCCCTATGCGCGGCAGATACCGCGATAACAACCGGTACTTCGCCAACGGCTAAAATCCCTGTACGGTGATGGATCAATAACTTTTGAACCGGCCATTTAGCCAAAGCCTGTGCAGCTATCTTTTCCATTTCGGCAATGGCCATTTTTTCATAAGCTTCAAATTCCAGTCTTAATACTGTTTTGCCTTTGGTGGCATTACGTACGGTGCCAATAAACACATCTATGCCACCTGATTCCGGTAGCATTACCCAGTGTATACACGCTTGTATATCGAGTGTTTGGGAGGATATTTTAATTTCGGTTTGCAAATTGATAATTTAAAATTGAGTGTCGTTTCGACCGCAGGGAGAAATCTTCTTCAATAAGCACAGCGGGCTATGCAGGTCGCAGAAGATTTCTCCCTGCGGTCGAAATGACAATGGGGTTACCCACCACTTACCGGTGGTATAATAGCAATTTCGTCGGTTTCGTAAATGGTATCTTCGGGCAGGGCATATTCGTTATTCACCGCAACCATGTAAGTGGCCAATTTCTTTAACCGTGGGTATTGCTGCTCTAATGAATATTTTAGGTTGTAAACGCTGGCATCGTTAGCCAGCTCCACGCTAATCGTAGATCCGCCAAATATATCCTTGGCTATACCAAATGCCAGTATGTTAATTTTCATGACTGCTTTTTTATCTAATCTACAAACTCCGGGTGCCTTTGTTTAGTATTATTCAAATATGCAACAATCATGTTTAATAAGTAAAATTTATTCATCGTTAACAGAACATAAGCATATTCAGATTTGTATATTTGATTATGGCCTCAAGTTCAATTACACATCAGCCAATTACTAAAGTAAATCATACAGCGATTACCCAAACATCGGATGCACTGGCTATTGAAGAACCTTTGGAAATTCGTCTCGAATTCGGCCCTAAAAATAACCGGCAAACACAAAATATATCCGTTACCATGCGCACACCGGGTAATGATAAGGAATTAGCGCTTGGCTTTCTGTTTACCGAAGGCATCATTACCCAACAAAAGGATGTTGCTAAAATAGAACACTCCTTTATTGCCTGTGCCGAGAACAAGGAAAATACAATTTTAGTATCCCTGAGCGAAGATGCCATTCCCAACCTGCGTAATACAGAGCGTAATTTTTATACAACCTCCAGTTGCGGCGTTTGTGGTAAAGGTTCCATCAACGCTATTCGTACGGTGAGTGTTTACCAGGATCAGCAGGATGATAATTTTATAAACGCCACCATACTACACGAACTACCAACTTTATTAAGCAAACATCAAGAAGTTTTTGCTGATACAGGCGGCTTACACGCCTCCGCTTTATTTATGCCTAACGGCGAATTGCTTTTAGTGCGTGAAGATGTAGGCAGGCATAACGCTTTGGATAAGCTCATCGGCGCAGCCATTAATAATAACTGGCTGCCATTAACCAAAAATATTCTGCTATTGAGTGGCCGGGCCAGCTTCGAGTTGGTTCAAAAAGCGGCTATGGCAGGCATTACGGTAATTGCGGCAGTAGGTGCGCCATCAAGTTTGGCGGTGGAGTTGGCAAATGAATTTAACATTACCCTGATAGGATTTTTACGCAACGAACGTTTTAATATTTACACAGCGGCGCACCGCATACTAATATCTGATTATGAAACTACGCATTAAAAGTGATTCGTTACGGTACCGCCTAACCCGCAGCGACGTGGATACCTTAGCAAGAGAAGGCTACCTTGAGGATCAGATAAACTTTGCGGGGCACCCACTAATATACGCCGTGCAATTAACCGATGGGGAGGTGTTAACATCAAGTTATATTGATAATAAGATTACCCTATGCATGGCCAGGAAGATGATAATTGAATTGAAGGATACTGATAAAGTGGGTTTTGGTAATCAAGCTGCTGGTTTGCATTTATTAATCGAAAAGGATTTTACCTGTTTGGATAATGTGGATGAAGATCAGAGTGATAATTATCCCAATCCATTATTACAAAAGAAGAAAGGATAACCATGAGCAAGGAGATAAAAGAGCAGCCATCAGCCGAGAGCCCGGAAGAATTACTGGATCTGAAAGTAACAGAACCTAAAAAATGGGCCGCAGGAATACCTGCGGTTACTGCTGCTATGGTCGATATGATGCAGGAGTCAGGTTTTGTACGGGGAATGGATGGTTTGTTCCACATGAATAAAAAGGGCGGTTTTGATTGTTCGAGCTGTGCCTGGCCTGATCCGGATGATGATCGTTCGCCAGTTGCCGAGTATTGCGAGAACGGTGCCAAAGCTTTCGCAGAAGAATCTACCTTGAAGAAAATAGGAGCGGAGTTCTTCGCCCAAAATTCAGTAGCCGATCTGGCAAAACTAAACGACTATGAAATAGGCAAAAAAGGCCGTATTGCTGAACCGATGTATCTGCCGAAAGGCGGCACGCATTATTTACCCATCAGTTGGGATGCTGCTTTTAAAAAGATAGCTGATAAATTGAACGGATTAGCATCGCCCAATGAGGCCGCATTTTATACCTCCGGGCGTACAAGCAATGAAGCTTCGTTTACTTACCAGTTATTCGTGCGCGAATTCGGCACCAATAACCTGCCCGATTGCTCCAATATGTGCCATGAATCTTCAGGTTCAGGCTTGAGTGAAACCATTGGGATTGGAAAAGGCACGGTAACACTTAACGATTTTTATGATTCGGATGTGATCATCATTATGGGGCAAAACCCGGGGACAAATCATCCGCGTATGCTAACTGCCTTACAAAAGGCCAAGGAAAATGGCGCTAAGATCATCGCCGTAAATCCCTTGCATGAAGCCGGATTGATGGGTTTCCGAAATCCGCAGGAGGTTAAAGGCATATTAGGTATCACCGCCCACTTAGCCGATTTATTTCTCCAGGTAAAAATAAACGGCGATATGGCCCTGCTAAAGGCTATTGAAAAATTGTTGTATGATGCGGAATTAAAAGAACCCGGAAAAGTATTCGACCAGGAGTTTATAAAACAACACACTAAAGGCTATACCGAATTCCTGCACAGCTTAGCAGATAATACCGTAGAAGAACTTGCCGATAAGTGCGGTATATCCATAGCGCAAATAGAACAGGCGGCAGAAATGCTGAAATATAAAAGCCGCATCATTATTTGCTGGGCCATGGGCGTCACTCAGCATAAAAATGGGGTTGATACGATTAAAGAGATTGTTAACCTCACCATATTAAAGGGTAGCATTGGAAAACCAGGCGCTGGTTTATGTCCCGTTCGCGGGCATAGTAACGTACAGGGTAACCGTACTATGATGATATTTGATAAACCCACAGAACAACAACTGGATAAGCTGAAAGAAGTATATGGATTTGAGCCGCCACGCGAACACGGTTTTGATGTAGTAGAATCAATAAAAGCAATGCATGAGGGTAAAATAAAGGTGTTCTTCTCAATGGGAGGGAATTTTATTTCGGCTACACCGGATACTAATTATACCGCTGATGCCATGCGCAAACTGGAACTCACCGTCAGCGTATCAACCAAACTTAATCGCACTCATTTGGTGAATGGAGAAGAAGGCTTGATACTACCTACACTTGCCCGCAGCGACAAGGATATGATTAATGGCGAAGCACAGTTGATCAGCTGCGAAAATTCCATGGGCGTTGTGCAAATGTCTAAAGGTATACTTAACCCGGTTTCGGATGATTTGTTGAGCGAAAATCAGATCGTTTGCAAAATGGCTAAAGCCACTATCGGTAGCCGTAGTGTGGTGGATTGGGATAGGTTTGAAAAAAGCTACGATGCCGTACGTGATGATATAGAGAAAGTGGTGCCTGGTTTTAGTGATTATAATAAGCGGGTACGCAATCTGGGCGGGTTTTACCTGCCTAATGGCCCACGCGATGGTGAATTTATAGCTAAAAATATGGGTGGTAAAGTGCCTTTTACCATTACACAACTAACCGAACATAAATTAGCGGATGATGAATTTATAATGATGACTATTCGTAGTCACGACCAGTTTAATACTACTATTTATGGTTTAGAGGATAGGTATCGTGGCATACATAACGAACGCCGGGTAATATTTATGAACCCAAAAGACATTAAGAAATCAGGCTTTAAAGCAGGAGATAAGGTTGACCTGTTCAACTACTACGGCGGAATTGAACGCGCGGCACATTTATTTGTAATCGTATCCTACAACATCCCCGAAGGGAATACAGCAACATACTACCCGGAGTGCAATGTTTTAGTGCCGATTGATAGTGTAGCTGAAAAAAGTAATACGCCAACATCAAAGCTGGTGATAATTAAGATCAAAAAACATATTACTTAATTTTTGATTTGTCATCCCGAACTTGTTTCGAGATCTCACCATACAAGTAAACCCAGCATGTGGGATGCTGAAACAAGTTCAGCATGACAATTATTATATCTGTAATGTAAAAAATCTATAATTTTGGTAGACTTTTAAAAAAGATGTTACATTTGCTTTAGTAAAGCTGGTTGTAACCGGTTAAACAATTATCTATCAACATAAAATAATAATATCATGAGTTTACGATTGGGTGATGATGCACCAAACTTTAAAGCAAAAACTTCATTAGGAGACATTGACTTTTACGAATATTTAGGTGATAGCTGGGGCGTATTGTTTTCGCATCCTGCGGATTATACACCGGTTTGTACTACCGAGTTAGGCAAAACAGCATCGTTAAAAGATGAGTTTGCCAAACGTAATGTTAAAGTGATCGCATTGAGCGTTGATTCTGTAGAATCGCACAAACTATGGATCAATGATATTAACGAAACACAGGATGTTGAGGTAACTTTCCCGATCATCGCTGATGAAAACCGCGAAATTGCGGAAGCTTATGACATGATTCATCCAAACGCTTCTGTTAATGCAACCGTACGTTCATTGTTCATCATCGGCCCTGACAAAAAGATCAAATTAATCATTACCTACCCTGCATCTACCGGCAGAAACTTCCAGGAAATACTACGTGTGATTGATTCCCTGCAACTAACCGCTTACCATAGTGTTGCCACACCCGCAGACTGGAAAGATGGCGAGCAGGTTGTAGTATTGCCATCAATAAAAACAGAAGACATCCCGGCTAAATTCCCTAAAGGATTTACATTGGTGAAGCCATATTTAAGGTTAACACCACAACCGAATAAATAATAACTTTGGGGTGTCATACTGAGGCACTCGAAGCATGTGGGCAGGCCTTTATGCTCATACTTCGAGTGCCTCAGCATGACACCCTTTCTTTTATCAACCCCTATGGATTGTCCCGTCGACTTCATTAAAATAAATGAAAACAAAGCCCGTCTAACCGCATTTTTTGTTTTGGTTTTAACGTTGGTTTATCTTAAAACAGGTTTTTGGTTGATTATAGCTTTCCTTTTGGTTGATTTTCTTCTTCGTGCTACTAATCTTGGTAAATATAGCTTACTTGGTTTTTTAAGCGATGCCGTAATCAAACAACTTAAAATAAAATCAAAGCTGGTTGACCGCGCGCCCAAACGTTTCGCAGCCATGGTAGGGGTGTTGTTTACTGCCGCGATACTCGTTTCATTTGTTCTTCAGTTGCATGTGGTCGCTTTTTCTTTGGCTGCTGTGCTTGCCTTCTTCGCTTTTCTTGAATCTTTCTTCGCTTTTTGCGCTGGATGCTATGCCTATTCGGCTGGTAAATACGTAATGTCTAAATTTTAATTGGCTGTAAAACAGGTGTATACAGATTGCTGTAAAATAATCTACTAAATTAATAGACTTTATAGTATATTTGTTTCGTCAAACAAGATATAATAAATGTCATACAATAAAACCATCATCAGCTCCCGCTATTTTTTAGGCCTGCAAGGGTTTAAAAAATGTATGATGTGTATGTGCTGTTGTTGTTAAACCAATCTGGTTTTCTTCAACAATAATTTTCAACAAATATTTCTTACCTCATTTTTATAATAGACTTTATGCATCATCCCCGGTATACACCAACCTCTAAATACTTAAAATATTACCGGGTAAGTTATGGCCTTTACCGTTGTTGTTAACATGCTTTTTAACCCGAACCACTATCAATGAACAAACAGTAAAATTCAAATCTTAAAAACATGTTAACAGCAGTAAATAAATATCCATTCTTCGATCTTTCAGAGATAATCCCTGATCCTGATTATACCATTAAATCATACAAACCGCTTAGTCCGGTAAAAGCAGGTAATTATGTGCCCGATTTTATCTTAAATCCGCAAGGTGCCAACTGGCAGCAGTTTTATAATGGTTCCGAAACACATGGCCCCATATTATTAAGGCATTTGTTGGATAAACCTTTGGTAATCACTTTTTACTCGCGCCATTGGAAAAATTTGGGTGTAGATCATCTAAAGCAATTAAATACCTTGCAGCATGAAATTAAAGCCAATGGGGGCAACCTGTTAATAATTGCCGATGAAAGGGATGAGGACTTGCAAAACAAAGCATGGGAGCATAGCTTGTCATTAAATTTTTATTATGACACCGAGAATGAGATTGCCAAAAAATTCAGGGTATATTCAGATGAAAACCCGGCATGGAACCGTTTTTCAGGCGTAGATGAAAATGTATCGTTATTGGCAACCTATGTGATCGACCCTTCAAGGCAGGTAATTTACGATCATCTTAACCTTAATTTTAACGAGGTGTTCCCTGCAAGGGAAATCATCTCGCATGTATATGTAACCGCATTAATCAATAATCAAAGAAAATCAGCATAAAGATAATTAGCACGTTTAAATTAGTTTGGGAATGTCTTTGGCTAAAGCTGAAGGCATTTTTTGTTTAAGCGAATTTTTAATTTGTATATTAGCAGCAGGAAATGGTGTCTTCCTTTTAAAAACCGCGTTTGCTGATGGCGCCTGCAAATCAATCTTAAAGTGAAACTTTAGGGTATAATACTATTGCAGGTGAAAAAAATAAAAGCAATTAACACAAATACATCACGGTATCCTTATCCATTGAAAAAGTTTATCCTTTCTTCAGAACATCTAAGCATTCTAAAATATACACTGCGTTGGACGTTATTAGTAGTTCCCGTAGCCATAGCCATAGGCAGTATGGTAGCCTTTTTTTTATGGCTGTTAACTTGGGCAATCCATTTTCGTTTCGCTCATACCAGGTTGCTCTTTTTATTGCCATTGGCCGGTATATTGATTCATTTTATATACCAATGGGTAGGTAAATCATCCGAAAAAGGCAATAACCTCATTATTGATGAAATACATGAACCCGGCGCAGGCGTACCGCCACGCATGGGGCCAATCATTTTAATTACCACAGTAATTACACACTTGTTCGGCGGCTCGGCAGGGCGCGAAGGTACAGCGGTGCAAATAGGGGGCAGCATTGCCGCGCTATTTGGCAATTGGTTTAAATTGACGGGCGATGACCTACGCATGTTGCTTACTGCAGGGATAGCAGCTGGCTTTGGCGCGGTCTTCGGCACACCATTAACAGGAGCGGTATTCGCGTTGGAAGTATTAACCATCGGCAGAATAAAATATGACGCATTATTACCCGCATTAATTGCCAGCATTGTTGCCGATATTACCGTTGGCGCATGGCATATCCATCATACGGCCTACCATATTGATATCATAGCTAAAACACCATACTTTTTGTCGGACTATTTGCCGATGGATCTGTTATTGATAGCTAAGGTGATTGTCGCATCCATTGCTTTTGGTTTGGCCAGTTATCTGTTTGCTATCATGGTACACGAGATTAAAGCAGGCTTTTTAAAGATTTTCAGTATTAAATGGTTAATCCCTGTTTTTGGTGGGTTGATATTGATTGGACTGACTTATGCCATAGGTAAACCGGATTACTTAAGCCTGGGTGTTGATGCGCAATATCCGGGAGCGGTAACTATCCCATCTTCGTTTCATGCTGGTGGCTCCGATACCTGGAGCTGGTTATGGAAAACCATTTATACAACGATTACTTTAGGTACTGGTTTTAAAGGAGGGGAGGTGACACCTTTATTTTATATAGGATCAACGTTAGGCAATACTTTGTCGGGATTATTGAATGCGCCGGTAAGCTTGTTTGCGGCCTTGGGTTTCATTGCGGTATTCGCGGGGGCTACAAACACGCCATTAGCCTGTACTTTTATGGGGATAGAGCTTTTTGGCGGCGAGTATGCTTTGCTGTTTGCTATTGCCTGTTTTACAGCATATTTTTTCAGCGGCAATTCAGGTATATATTCCTCGCAAACTATTGCGGTACCCAAAATATTAGATAGCTATTTTTCGGGTGAAAATAGTTTAGGGGAGGCTAACAAACGCCGCGGCTATATCCATCAAAAGCTATATAAATACCGTATCAAAGCATTAAATAAGACCGATAAATAAGGTACTTAATAACAATTTGTTTTGATCAGATCAGGCGCTTCTTTTGATCCTAATTGCAATGCTTTATTTAAATCTACACAAGCGCCATCTTTATCAGCCATGGCAATTTTAAGCTTGGCACGTGTTAAATAAGCGTCGGCACTTTTGGGGTTTAGGGTTATGGCCAGGTTAAGATCGTATTGCGCCCCTGAAAAATCAGCAAAAAAAGTTTTCGCAGCGCCTCGCTTAATGTAGGTCAGCTCATTTTTAGGGTTGATCTTGGCTGAATACCTAAAATCCGCATTCATAGATGCAGTGTCCCGCATCATGGCTTCAGCAAGTCCGCGATAGGCGTATACTTTAATATTATCCAAATTGGCAAATAAGGCAGAATTATAGTCATCAACAGCGCCGGTATAATTCTTCTGCTTCATTTTAATATCAGCCCTGTAAAAGAATGCATTATCATTGTCATGATTTAGCTTGATAGCTACATCCAAATCTTTTAACGCCCCGGTATAATCCTTCATCAACGCTTTTGTATTTCCGCGATTAGCATAAGCCTCTGAGGAGGTTGAATCTAACTTAATAGCTGTATTATAATCGTTTAGCGCATCGGCATAGCTGCCCAGGTTACTTTTGGCCATACCGCGCCAAACATAAGTGCTCGCGTCTTTTGGGTTTAATGTTATAGCCGAATTAAATACATTTATGGCATTAACATTTTGCCCGGCAAGTATCAGTGCGTTACCAAGCTTAACATGGCCTACAACGCTTTCCGGGGCAACCTCAATCATTTTCTTGAAATCAGCCACGGCGCCTGTGTAATCATCAAGTTTTAATCTGAAATTACCACGGTTTAGGTAAACATTTTTATTGCTGGCATTCAGTTCTACGGCTCTATCAAAGTCTTGCGTCGCACCTATATTATCATTTTGCTTGCTTCGTAAATTACCCCGCGATAGGTATACATATTCGTTCTTGGTATGGTTGGCAATCACAAAGTTAAAATCAGTCATCGCGCTTGCGGTATCTTTCAATTCCACTTCAGCTTTTCCACGTACATAGGTTGCTCCCAAACTGTTAGGATCGATACCAAGAGCGGCGTTAGCATCATTAAGCGCTCCGTTAAAATCGCGTGTATTTATTTTTGCATCTCCACGGTTCTGCAAAGCCTCGGCATACTGCGGGTTAAGTTGAATAGCCTGGTCAAAATCCTGTATACCACCTTTTGCATCTTCAAGATTTAATTTTGCTTTGCCTCTATATAAATACAAGGCTGCATTCTGCGGATCTTGTGCTATGGCCTTATCGTAATAAACAATAGATTCTTTGTATTGATTAGCATTACTCATGGCATTAGCCATGTAATAGTATAAATTGGCAGTACTGTGGTCAATGCTTGCAGCTAAAGTGTAATCATTAACAGCGCCCTTAAAATCTTTTAAGTTTACCTTAGCATTGGCCCTGTAGAATATTGCTTTAGCGTTTCGTGGATTTAGTTTCAAGGTAAAATTATAATCCGCGATAGCGCCATTATAGTCCTGGATATTGCCTTTTGAATTAGCTCTGTAAAACAACAGGTCAGCATCGTTAGGTTTTAGTCTTACTGCAATATCATAATCAGCAATGGCACCTCTGTTATCGTTTAAATTTGTTTTGGCTACGCCACGATACTCGTACAGATCAGCATTATTGGGCTCAAGTTCAATGGCATGAGTAAAGTCCTGTACAGCACCGTTATAATCGCCGGAGTTGCTTTTGGCGTTGGCCCGGTAATGGTATAGATCAGCATTATTGGGTTCCAAGGCCAGCGCGTTAGTGAAATCGGTAATAGCGTTACTATAATCTTTTAGATTAGCGTAAGCATTTGCCCTGTAATTACTGGCGTTAGGGTAGGATGGATTAAGCGCCAAGGTTTGGGTGAAATCTTTTACAGCATCCTGGTTATCATGTTCATTAGTGTAAGCGTTAGCACGATAAAAATAGGCATTGGCATCTTTAGGGTTTATTTCGATGGCTTTCGTAAAAGCGGAAATTGCTGTTGCATAATCCTTTCTTCCTGCGGCTTGGTTGCCATTCTGAATATAAGTATCGGCTGTTTGTGCTAAGGCACAGTATGGTAACAGGAAAATAGCAAAGAATATTTTTTTCATAAAAATGAACAAACCTCAACACTGGCCTAACTGTTTTTTAACAGCCAATGTATAATTTAACCGCATATACGTAATTATATAGCAGAAGTTTTGTTTAAACAGATTTTACGCAACTAAGTTTTAAGTGTTTTTTGTTTGTTTTGTAGCATGATGAGTGCTTTGCCTGCTCTTACTTTGCGGGTATCCTCCTGTTTGGCCGATCCCACCCAATCGCAGTAACCTTGTTTATATGATTTTGACAGACTTTCAAAAAAAACGTTTGCCTCGGTATCGTTATCCAATAATAGTTGTAGTTCGGCAGGTGTACCGTCAATATGTTCTCCCTTTTTAAGCATATGGGTTATATAAATTAATATTCAACAAATTGTTCGTCAGGGTAACACCATAACCAACGTTCACCCGGTTGTGCCGAAGAGATAACCGGATGATGACTCTGGTGGTAATGTTTAGTCATGTGTTTAGATGGCGAATCGTCACAACACAAAGTAACCCCGCAAGTTTGGCATACCCGTAAATGCACCCAGGTGCCATTATGTTTTATGCATTCTTCACAAACATTATCCTCGCTAATTTTTACACTTTTTATGGCTTTTATATGAGCGCAAACAGATTGATCTTCCATATTTAAAGATAATATAAATTAAACAGATATGTAATTACCAGTTTTATAATTTGTTATTGAATGATACAGTTAAACAGATTTAATCAATGCTAAATATTTTTAATCATTGATTGTTGAATTTCAGTTTTTCTTGGCTGTTTGGGTGTAACTAATTAATATTGTTTACATTAGGTGCATATTCTAAGCTTTATACAAATTATGAAATTAAATCTTACCCGCATATTTATTATATTACTTGCAGTTGTATTTTGTTATTCTGCCTGTAAAAAAACAGCAACTAAACCTGTTTCCACTTCACCTATAACTGATGCAGATGCTGCAAAACAAATTGCGCTAAGCTTAAATCAATCACTTACCGGCCAATTAGGTGGTGCCAATATAAACGATGGGGCAAAAGCACCATCCAGTATTGTAGCAGGTAAAAAAACGAAGACAGTAAATTCGCTTAATCCATTATGCGGATATGTGATTGATACCGCTTATACGCATTTAGTTTTACCAGGCGATACCACCGAATGGCTTAGCGGTAAGTTTCACTTTGTATATAATTGCAGTTCAAGCTATGTTGATGGCTACACCGTATATGATAGCTTGAAAGTTGAAAATTATAGCCCAACCTTTTTGGATGAATACACTAACGTTCAAAACTATACTTTTAAAGCAACAGATAACACATACCAATCGGCTACATTAAATGGCTCAATTGTCACCTCAATTTCTCACGAAGGTATTACGCCGCCTCAAATTCAAAATCAATTCACCTCGGTTGATTGCAACTATCAATTAAAAGGCTTACTGATTGTAAATGGATCGGGTACTACCGACATAACTGCGGGTACGGCAACTTTTACATCTGAGGTTAGAGAATCTGATGGTCCGGTTGGTTCAAAAACTTATGTTGTTGATTATGCAGGCTCTATTCAGTATCTTGGTAACCACCAGGCAAATCTAATTATAACCGGAGGGCATACTTATTTAATTAATTTTGTTACCGGAACAGTTACACAGCAATAGGCTAATATTTTCTACCATAAAAGAGCTCCTTTCATATACTTGAAAGGAGCTCTTTGTTTATGTCGATTTTTAACTAGTGCGCTTTCATCCTAAAGCCTAACCACACATTAAATGTTCCGGTAATAAAAAAGGCCACCGCTATAAATGTAATAAGTGTCATCGAGCCAAAAAAGGCATTGAAAATTATCATCAAACCAAATATTACGATGATGATGCCGCTTATAGTTAATATAAGTGATTTTCCTAAAGCACGTGAAAAGCTGATTAACGAAAACCCGCGAAGGAGAAACCAGATGCCTACAACTATACGCAATATGGCTACGCTTGCAGCTACGTGCCCCATAAGCACCAGGCCGAGTATCAAATCAACTACACCTAAAAACATATGCCAGCCACGGTTGGTCTCGGTTTTATCCCTAACCGCGTGAAGTAGTTCACCTAACCCGGCGATAAAGATGATCAGCCCGAAAAAGAAACCTAAAGCTACAAAGCTTGTAAGGGGCGAAGCAATCATCCAGATACTTACTAAAATAAAAAGTATCCCCCTTAATAAAAATACCCACCAATGGCGGAGGCGACGGTCGACTGATAAATCCATGTGTTTGTTTTTTATTTTCAACCAACGTAGCAGGTAAATGTTTGTGTCCTTGGTAGTTTGCACATGAAATTTTTAGTGCATAAATTTATTAGGATAAAACCAGGGTTATGAAAAATCAATTTAAAACAGCTTTTGCGCCAGTATTATACATACCAACAGGTATTGTTGATGTTGATTTTTATAAAAAGGCCTTCGGTGCTATCGAATTGCGCAGATTTAATAATGATGATGGCAGCATACATGTTGCCGAATTTACTATTGATGGAGCCATGTTTCATTTACATGAGGAAAACTATATTAAAAAAGCGTTCAGTCCACTAAGTTGTAATGGTACAACAACCAACATTGGCTTAATGGTTGATGATGTTGATAAGGTAATGACACAAGCCCTGGCTGCCGGTGCAAAAGAAATATCGCCCGCGCAGGACTACGACTATGGTTTCCGGCAGGGCGATATAATAGACCCTTTTGGCCATCACTGGACAATACAAAAGGTAATTTAGTAATGCGGACCCTTTTAGTTATTTGTGATCTACCTGCTTTATTATCGCAATAATATCCTCATTGCCATACTCGCCCTCTGCTTGCTGAAAGGTTTGATAAACGGCTTCTCCAAGCGGTGTAGAAAGCCCAATATCTTTTGCCAACCGCAAATCCTTAGCAATTAGCTTCAATGCAAAGGCAGCTTGGTAATTATCGTTAACAATAGCATCGCCTTTTATTTTACCAAATACACTACCTAAAGCGCTATTATTAATTAACGTGGTTAAATCGTTGGGATCAATGCCATTATTTCTCGCCAAAATAACAGCTTCTGCTAAGCCCTGTGCAGCAATACCTAATAACGTATTGATAGCAAGTTTGGCAACATTTCCAGCGCCATTATCGCCAACCAGCATAGCCAGTTTACCTAATTTTTCTAATATAGGTTTAACTTGTTCAAAGGCAGTAACGTCACCTCCAACGATTACCACTAAAGTGCCTTCCTGGGCTTGTTTCACGCTGCCTGATACCGGCGCATCCAAATAGTGGTTGCCTTGATCTAAGCACTTAGCCGCAACCTCCTTACTGATAGCAGGCGATACGGTACTCATGTTGATGATAACTTTACCGGATATTTTCGCGCCCAACAAACCATCATCACCATAAAAAATATCTTTTATGGCTTTATCGTCCGATACCATGATGATGACCACATCGGTTTGTTGTATTAACGCAGATGGGGAAGGGGCTGTTGTTGCTCCTTGTGCTTTAATAGCATCCTCTTTTTCTTTGGTCCGATTATATACGGTTACAGCATAACCTGCTTTTATCAATTGCTGCGACATTGGGTTACCCATTGTCCCAAGGCCTATCCAGCCGATTTTTGTTGTGCTCATATCTTTTAGGTAGATGATTGCAAATCTACTGCTGCTTATTCATTAAAGCATCGTTAAACTTCAATAATAGTGTAAATATGTCGTGATATTTATTCATTGGCAGGGTTGCACTTATATCATAAATATCGTGGTAGGCTTTTATACCCCCCAGCGTATAGATATAAAAAGCCGGGACATCGTTTTTTGAGAAAAAATAATGATCGCTATTGGCTGCTTTCCCCCTTGAATTTACTTTTGCCAATAAACCGTCCTTGTTATTAAGTTGCTTTAATATACTGAATTCTTTTGGGTAGATGGTTGCATTAACAACGGTTATTCCATCAATTCCTGTACCTTCCAGATCGAGATTAATTAAAAAGCGAATACTCTTTAGCGGAACCAACGGATGCTCTGTAAAATATTTCGATCCCAGCAAACCAATTTCCTCGCCCGAAAAAAGAATGAAAGCCATAGTATAAGGCTGTGGATGTGCCGCGTAGTATTTAGCTAGTGATAATACTTGCGCAACGCCGCTTGCATTATCATTCGCGCCCGGGAAGAAGGTTTTTCTCCCCATACCACCCAAATGATCATAATGCGCTGTGTAAATTATAACCGAATCGGGTTTTAATGTGCCCTTAACTACGCCACAAATGTTTGCGGTTTTAAAATTGGCTATCAGCTTGTTTTTAATATTAATGCTGATGGAAGCCGGTTTAGGCTTAAACAAGTTTTTGTTAACCTCAATTATAGTATAGTCCTTAGCTTTCTGCTCTGCCGACCAGGTTAGTTTATTCTCTTTTACAACCATAACCTTGTTGGCAACATTAACAAAATGTGTGCTGTCTTGCTGTTCAAGCTGTATGGTTTTCTTTATTCCCCGGCTTTCCGGGCTCACAATAAAATCTTGTCCAGGTATCAATGGCTCTCCGTTTATGGCTACATCCATTTTCCCGGGATAAGTATTTACCGAATAAGAAAAAGGCTGTAAAAAATTTTTACCATCCATTGGTTTAAGCCCAATGCTCTTAAACTGCGCGGTTAAATATTTTTCGGCTTTATGTACGCCATGTTTGGTATATCCTCTGCCCCAAAAATGGCGCGAAGATAAAGTGTCGACTATTTTTCGTGCAAAAGCTTCGTCCTGCGCCAAAAGTAGCTTTGATGAAAATAAAAGTAGTAGGAGTAAGATTAGTTTGATCTTCATTTAATGCCAGTAGTCAATCAATATAATCAATTGTTTTATCCTTACCGTAAGCAGATGTATAAAGGTGAACTAGTTTTTAGTCACTAAAACCCAATCAACCTGCATTATCGCTTTGCCTTGTTTAATCTTATCAACAGTGCTTTGCGACAGGCCATAGTATGGCGTTGTTACCTTGTTTACACCGTAAGGATAACCGCCACCCAATGCGAAGTTTAATATAATATATTTAGGATTATCATAAGCCCAGCGGCCATAATGTTCAACCATTGCACGTGTAACAGTATAAGTAACTTTACCATCAACACTAAAAATCATATGATCGGCAGTCCAATTAACACTGTATATGTGCCATTGAGTAACATCAACACCTTGTGGGAAATGAAAACGGTAAGCAATTGGTGTATTGCCAAAATAACCAGGCCCATGCATGGCATGGCTTACCCACGATGAATCACCAACTGTTTCCATCATATCTATTTCGCCGCAGTCTGGCCATTTGCCCTCGCCCAATGCCCAAAAGGCGGGCCATAAGCCTGCGCCGCTACTCATCTTTATACGTGCGGATGCTGTTCCATAAGTAAATTCAAATTTTGAACGTGTGTTAATACGTCCCGAAAGGAAATCATATTTCCTTTGTTTATCACTAACGTAACCTGGATGATATACAGGTTTTATTTCTAATTCGCCATTTTTTATAACAAGCACTGATGCTGAATCTACATAGGCCTCTTGTTCATTATTAACAGTATTGCCGGTAACTTCAACATTCCATTTTGCTCTGTTAATGGAAGTATTTTTAAAGTCTTCAAAAAATAAAGTATCCGGTTTATTTTGCGCAACTGCTAAATGTGAAAGAAAAAGAACGAACACACATGCATAAAAATATTTCATAGAAATTTGATAAAAAACAAAACTAAATAATTTATTATGGGTTATGGGTACAGTATTTTCGGAAAAATATATTAGTGATTGTTGGTTTATTAGTATAGTGCCTCAATAATTGCACATTATTTAGTATAAGTTTTTAATAATGTTAATTAATAGCCACTTAAAATAAAAATAATGTAATTGAAGCCCTGTTTTTGAACTAAATATGAATATATTTACCAGATGGTTTTTAGGTGATTATGTATTAAAAGATTCATAGCATCATAAAAGTGTCATCAAAAGATATTTAAATTTTATCTTTGGGCAAACTATAAAAAAGTAACAGGTTATTAAAAAGCCTAATTATACAATCCATTTCTTTTTATGATTAAACGGACACTCAAAAAAATAGCATTATTTGCATTTATTGCTTTCCTGTTCTCGGCTTGTAATACCGAGAAAAATTTGAAATACTTTCAAAGCCAGTACGGACAACCTGATACAATAGCAATTGCTAAAGCATACGTACCCAAGATCGAACCCGGAGATATTTTATCAATATATGTAAACTCTTTGAGCCCGGAAGCAAGTAGTTTTTTTAACCCCTATAGCCAAAGTGGTGCGAGTGGTGCAAGTAGTGCAAGTAGCGCAAGTGGTGGTGGCACAGCAACTCAAGCTGTAGTAGCACCGGGGCAGGTTGCTAATACAGGTTATTTAGTTGATCCATCGGGTGAAATTGAATTACCCTTAATTGGAAGTATAAAAGTAACAGGTTACAGCACCACACAAGTAAGGGATACGCTTAAAACTTTGCTTAAACAATATTTAAAGGACCCTACTATTTTAGTTAGGTTTCTTAATTTTAAAATATCGATTCTGGGAGAGGTTGCACGACCTGATGTATATAGCATACCTAATGAAATGATTACACTACCCGAGGCAATAAGCATGGCAGGCGATCTTACATTATATGCAAGAAGAGATAGTATCGAAGTTATAAGGGAGGTGGATGGTAAAAAAATATTCGCTAATGTTGATTTTAGTAAAAGAGATCTTTTTAGTTCACCATATTACTATTTACACTCCAACGATATTGTTTATGTTAAACCAGCCAAAACCAAAACACAGCAAACTGATAGATCTATACAATATGCATCTATTGCAGCAACGTTAATTTCGTTAATTATAGTAATATTTAGAAGATAATTAGTTCAATTTAAAAAATGAGTCAAGTTAACGAGTTGTTTGGGCAGAGCAAAAGTAGTGAAGTAAATATCCAGGAGTTTTTACATAAGTATGTATCAAATTGGAAATGGTTTTTGATATGTATTGTTGCTTCTTTATCAATAGGTTACGTATACATAAGATCACAAATACCACAATATATTGTTGAAACTGATATTTTAATTAAAGATAATAAAAGCTCCGGTGATGAAAAGGATCTTTTACAATCGCTTAATGTAAATACATCTGGTAAAGTTATTGATAATGAAATTGAGATATTAAAATCAAATTCATTAATGGAGAAGGTGGTAAATGACTTAAACCTTCAAAATTCTTATTTTATTAAAAATCGTATTTCCCAAGTAGTTATATACAAAAACCTTGGCTATAATGTAGATGTGCTAAGGCCCAATGCAAATACTTATACACAATCTTGGTCGATAAAAGGAGTTAACAAAGACCTCGCAATATTTAACGGGCAAACAGTAAAGATGAATAAGGCAGTACAAACAGACGCTGGCTTACTAATGATAACAACCAATAATAGCAGTATTGATGACAGGCTACTGTTTGTGAATTTTGATACTACGCCAAATGTTGCTCAAAATTTAATTTATAACCTATCAATAATACCTGCAACTAAGGATGCTACCGTATTATTAATCAAATTACAAGATGCTGATGTTAATCGTGGAAAAGATGTTTTAAATAAACTAGTTGCGGAATATAATCAAGCTGGTATTGACGATAAAAATATTACTGCAGCTAACCAACTGGTTTTTTTAAAGGGTCGTATTGATTCGCTTGCGATTGAATTAAGCTCAGTTGAAAAAAATGTTCAGGATTATAAATCAGCTAACAGAATAACTGATATGACTGCTGAGTCGACTGCATTTCTAACTGCTGTACAAACTAATGATGAAGCGCTCACTCAGTTGAATCTTCAAATTGGAAGTCTGAAAAATTTGGAAAATTATTTATCCACTCCCAATACAGGGCAAGCTAAATTACCGGCTATGTTAGGTATAGCCGATCCTACATTACTTGGGTTGGTTCAACAATTAGGGGAAGCGCAATTAAGAAAAGAAAGTTTATTAAGAACGATTCCTGAAACTAACCCTGTTATAAGCTCTATAAATGATCAGATAAGTGCGGTGAGACAAACAATAACTCAAACTATCCAAAATTTAAAAAGTAGTTTATTAGAAAGTCAGAAACAATTGCAAGCTAAAAGCGATCAATTCGAATCAACTATTCGTGGGGTTCCTTCAAAAGAGCGTGGATTAATTGACGTAATGCGTGAGCAGGATATAAAAAACACTTTGTTTACTTATCTTCTTCAAAAACGCGAAGAAACTGCGTTGTCTTTGGCGTCAACCACATCCGATAGTCGAACTATTAACGTAGCACGAGGTAGTTATGTTCCCATTAAACCCATCAAGCCCATACTATATTTAACATTTCTATTATTGGGTTTGATTTTACCGTTCGGTGTTATTACAGGTAAAGAAGCATTAAATGTAAAAGTGAGAAAACGTAGCGATATTGAAAAACATACCGATACCCCGGTTATTGCAGATATATCACAAGCGGTAGATTCTGACCCACTGATTGTAGCATCAAGACCACGCTCAATGATTGCGGAACAAATACGCGCTATGCGTTCAAACCTGCAATACGTTATCCCGGGTAAAGATGATAAAGTATTATTATTTACTTCATCTATCAGCGGCGAGGGGAAATCTTTTGTATCATTAAACTTAGGGGCAAGTTTAGCAACAACAGGTAAAAAGGTTGTTATTCTGGAACTTGATTTACGTAAACCTAAATTGAATGTTGCTTTAGGTATTAATAACCAAATAGGTATATCTAATTATTTGATAGACCAATATGGTTATGAGGATATTCTAAAACCTATACCACATCAGGAAAACTATTCAATTATTACAAGCGGGCCCAACCCACCTAATCCTGCCGAATTATTGCTAAATGGCAGAATGGATATATTAATTGAGCGATTGAAAAAGGATTTCGATTATATAATACTTGATGCCCCACCGATTGGCCTGGTTACAGACGCACAAATATTGGCGCAGTGGGCAAATGCTACTTTGTATGTTGTGCGGTATAATTACACGTATAAATCCCAGATTCCGGTTATTAATGATTTAAACGAAAAAGGAGTATTCCGTAACCTGAATATAGTATTTAATGGTGTAGACTTCTCTGCTAGTGGTAGCTATGGCTACGGTTACGGCTATGGCTACGGTTATTATTCGGATGATAAGCCTCAGAAAAAATCAGTATTAAGTGTGTTGAAAGACAAGTTTAATAGTTAAATCGATTATTATAATAATAAGTCTTGTTTTATATCAAGAGTAATTAATAAAAAAGATGGATATTACAAATGGTTGATCCTACTATAAATGATTCCTATAAAGATGAGACTGCTAATGAAGCTCATATTCAGACATGGGACCTGGAGATAAAACCGCAAAGTAGTGTGTTTGATCTGCACTTAAAGGATGTTTGGGCATATCGCGATTTACTTTGGTTACTAGTAAGGCGCGATTTTGTATCTTTCTATAAACAAACCATATTTGGCCCTTTGTGGTTTTTTATACAACCTATATTCACCACAATAATTTTCACGGTAATTTTTAGTAAGCTGGCTAATATAAGTACCAATGCTGCGCCTGCGCCGCTTTTTTATATGGCCGGTACCGTAGCCTGGAACTATTTTGCCGACAGCCTTTCCAAAACTTCAACTGTTTTTAAAGATAATGCTTCAATTTTCGGCAAGGTATATTTTCCAAGGTTGATAATGCCTATCAGTATAGTATTCTCTAATTTGGTGAAATTTGGTGTTCAGTTTATTTTATTTATTATCATGATGGCTTATTACCTGTTTTCGGGCAATAAGGTTGAACCTAATTTATATATTCTACTGTTCCCGGTAGTTATTATGTTAATGGCTATACTGGGTTTGGGTGTTGGGCTTATAATTACCGCTGCTACAACCAAATACCGCGATTTGGCTTTTGTTGTAACATTTGGTATCCAGTTACTTATGTATGCTACTCCCGTTATTTATCCCCTGTCGGCTGCGCCGGTAAAATATCGTACTATTATTGCGCTTAACCCCATGAGTGGTTTAATCGAAACTTTTAGATATGGTTTTTTAGGCACCGGTCAATTTTATCCTGGTGCTTTTATTTACAGCGTAGTAGCCAGCATATTCATTTTTTTAATAGGGCTTATCGTATTTAACAAAGTGGAAAAGAATTTTGTGGACACTGTTTAAGATATATTATGTATTCTGATTTACAGTGTGTTAGTTACAAGATTGGCAATATTTATAGAATTTAAATGACTCGACATATTCGAATCCTCAAAAATAGGGTTTCAAAATACCCCAAAGTACTTGAATGGCTAAAACTAATCTCTGTTACAGGTAGCTCACAAATATTAATACAGGGAATAGGGCTAATTAGCGGAATTATTATTCTAAGAATATTACCTACAAAAGAATACGCTTTATATACGGTATCAAACGCAATGTTAGGCACTATGACAGTATTAGCTGATGGTGGCATCTCAGCTGGTGTAATGGCGCAAGGGGCCAAGGTATGGCAAGATAAAGAGAAATTTGGTTCAGTAATAAATACCGGATTAGAACTAAGGAAAATTTTTGCAATATTTAGTCTAATAGTAACATTACCTATACTATTTTATTTGCTGTATAATCATGGTGCAAGTTTGTTGTTTTCTTTTCTGATTATAATATCAATTATTCCTGCATTTTATGCTGCTTTATCAGATAATATATATGAAATTTCATTAAAACTGCACCAGGACATTCCACGATTACAAAAAAATCAATTAGCTACCGGAATAGGGCGGTTTTTAATGATAAGTGTATCAATATTTATCTTTCCATGGACATTTATAGCAATATTAGGGAATGGTATTCCACGTATATTGGCTAATATTAGGTTAAGAAAAATGTCAAATGAATATGCTGATGTTAATCAAAAAACCGATCCATTAGTAAGAAAGGAAATTTTGTCTGTTGTTAAACGGATGCTTCCCGGCGTAATTTATTTTTGCGTATCGGGGCAAATTACCATATTTATAATTTCAGTATTTGGAAACACCAAAAGTATAGCGCAGGCAGGTGCATTATCTCGTATTGCAATGTTACTAACAATAATAACGGTGCTCATTACCACTCTTGTGGTTCCCCGTTTTGCTCGTATTCAAAATAACTTTCGTTTATTGTTAAAGCGTTATATACAAATATTATTGGTTTTATTGTTAATAAGCATTGTTGTTGTCGGAATCGTATGGCTTTTCCCAAGTGAAACGCTGTGGATTTTAGGTAAAAAATATGCAAACTTAAAATCGGAGATTGTTTTAAGTACAATAGGAAGCTGTATGGCCCTAATAGTTGGTATTTGTTTTAATTTAAATACCTCGCGTGGGTGGACAATAAACCCGGTACTTTCAATAAGTGTAAATATAATATCTATTTTGATATGTGTTTTAGTAATTAATGTATCAACCCTTAAAGGCGTATTGCTGTTGAATATTTTAGTTAATTTATCTGATGTAGTAATGTTTATAATTTACACACTTTTTAAAATAAATTCTTTAAAACATGATCTTCAAAACTAATTTAATTATATATTAATATAAATAGAGGTTAATCTGAATGATGAAAATGCAACTATCAGTAGCACTTGTTACACGAAACCGTCCTGACAGCCTTGAACGTACGTTGGAAAGCTTATCGAAACAATCTGTTCAACCATTTGAGGTAATTATTTCTGATGATTCAAACTCTAATGATTTTATTGAGTTAAATAAAGCGATCGCCAATAAATTTAATTGTAAATATATTTCAGGGCCTCAAAATGGATTATATGCTAATCGAAATTTTGTTGCTAAGAGTTGTGCCGGAACTCATATCAGAACAATGGATGATGATCATGAATTTCCTGTTGATCATTTTAAAGCTTGTATAGAGGCAGTTGAAGCTGAACCTGATACCATTTGGACAATTGGAGAATATACCCCAGAGAGTACAGATATGAGTCTTCCGGGGCCTATTCCGGGGCAGCTCCATGCCAGGGGGTATTCTTACGCTCCGGCTAATATGGAAGATTATTTTGGAATATCTTGTGGGGCCTCCATCTATCCGCGAAAGGTTGTTGATGACGGTGTATTGAATGTTGAGATATTCAAGTTTGGCATCATATACTTAGAATATGGGGCCAGGTTATCAAATAAAAATTTTAAAATAAAACATTTATCTAACACCTATATTATTCATCATTATGATAGTGGGAATCGTTCCATATCCTCAATGGAAATTATTAACGGTGCAGAGGTTTTTTCAATGTTTATGTTATCCTTTCATTATAAAAGATCTTTCAAAAATATAATACTAACTAGCGGAGAAATTGTAAAGGGTATTATGCAGAAAAAATATTCTTTAAAATTGGTAAAAAGCGCCTATTTATTATATAAAGAAGAATCAAATAAATAACTGATACTATTATTTATTTATAGAAAATTAAAACCGGCAATTAATAATTACCAATATGAGTTATTTATTTCAACAAGGTTTTTTTGTTTTAAGAGTGCGTTATTACAATAGTTTATGTAGTTTTTTTAGGAGAATAAAACTAAATATTATGGGGATGCAAATAGGTAAAACTACCAAAGTACCCCAATTGTATGTAACATGGCCGCATCAGGTATTTATTGGAGAACGATGCTTATTAGAGCGGGGAATAAATTTTAAGTTTGACGGTATTTGGAGCAAAGGCCCATCTATTTTTATTGGAGATGATGTTTTTATCGGAATGGGCTGTGAATTTAATATTCGGTTGAAAATTACAATAGGTAATAATAGTTTGATTGCGTCTGGTTGCAAATTTATTGATCACGATCATGGAGTTTCTTTAGGAGAATTAATGAGGATACAACCGGGACCTGAAGAAGAGATTAAAATAGGAGAAGATGTTTGGCTTGGGTGTAATGTGATAGTTTTAAAAGGGGTTGAAATTGGAAATGGAGCAATTATAGCAGCAGGAGCTGTTGTTACCAAATCAATTCCGCAATTAGAAATATGGGGCGGTGTTCCAGCCAAAAAAATAGGAGACAGAAAATGATTTTTAAATAAAGTGTAATTGATCAGTTAGAAAAAGCCTCCGGATTTTAACCGATACCAGTTTGCTTATCTTACTTTTGAAAAGAAGAGTTGAACCTGATAAGCATAACATCAAACAATTCTTGTTATTTAATGTTATTAATTACATTCGTTAAATGTATGAAGATGGATTACATTAAAATTAAAAATCATAATTAGATTATAGTATTGTTGTTATTTAGATGAATAAATCTACCTCGTTATATCTGGATTTTTTACGAGTTATTGCTGCTTTTGGTGTTTTGCTTGTCCATTCGAGTTTACCATGGTTTTCAAATAGTTTATTTTTACCCCTCAATCTAGGCCATCGGCTAGTTATGATCTTTTTTGTGTTATCGGGATATCTGATAGCATATACAGTAGATCAGAAGAATAAAGGATCGCAATTATATCTTATTGATAGATTTTCAAGATTATATTCAGTTGTTTTACCTGCATTAGTATTTACATATATTATAGATTTGACTGGTAAAAGTATTAACCCCGGCTTTTATCTATCACAAATTACGCCTAACCACCAGGCTGTTCGTTTTCTGCTTAATGCTACTTTTTTAAGTCAAATTTGGGGCTTATGTAGTAAACCATCCTCAAATGGCCCTTTTTGGTCAATCTCATATGAATTTTGGTATTACATGATATTTTGGGCTTTATATTATTTAAAGGGGAAATGGAAGTATATTATATTTATAGGTATTTGTATGCTTATAGGGGTTAAAATTCTACTACTGTTACCTGTTTGGTTATTTGGCGCTATAGCATACAGAATTACTAAATACTTAACAATAAGTAATAAAATAGCTCAACTATTATTTGGGGTCACTTTTATAAGTGTTTTATTGTTAACATTTCGATACGATTTTTCTTTTTTCTCTGATATATATAAGTATGGCGAGGCTCCGTTGTTTTTCTCCTCAAACTTTATTTTTGACTGGGTATACGGATTATTAGTTGCTATAAATATCTTTTCTGTAGGATATATTGTGCTTTCTATAAAAATGCCGTTAATCATTGAAAAAGCTATTAAATATTTATCCTCAATTACATTTTCTCTTTATTTATATCATCTACCAATACTTGTTTTTATAGGCGCGGTACTTAAATATAACAAGTCAAGCTATATACAAGTAATTCTTATACTGATGTGTGTTGTTGCTATTGTTTCTTTTCTATCTGAAATTACAGAAAAGCACAGGGGCTATTTTAAGACCTTGATAAAAAATATTTTTTTATTTTTCAGTAAAAAGAAAGAAATAGTTAATACGAAATGCTAAAAGTACTTCTATATTCTCACTTTTTTTATCCATCACTGGGAGGCCTGGAAAACGTATCGTTAGCATTAGCTGAGGGCTTTGTAGCAAATGGTATTGAGTGCAGGGTGATTACTGTTACGCCCGATGACGGAACCAAAGAGTTTTCGTTTGATGTGATACGTAACCCTAATAAAAACCAAAAGATTGAGCTGGTAAAATGGGCTGATGTTATCCTTTTTAATGGTGCAAGCATGGCTCTTCAACCCTGGGTTTTATTGTATCGAAAACCTTTTGTATGGGTACATGTCGGTTACCAGGTTTCATGTATTGATGGCTTAGGTTGGGTTAATGGCAATAAGGCCCCGATAGGGGTTTATAAATCCATAGGTTATCATATTAAATTAAGAGGTTTAAAAGCAGGTGTAACCGACGGTATAAAACTGATACTAAAAAGGTTTATAGCTAAAAATTTAGTAACGAAAAATATTGCTATAACCACCTGGATGCAAAATTTGCAACCATTACCCCGTCAAGTGCAAATTTACAATCCTTTTCCTTTAGATCAATTCTTATCAAGCTTTAAAGATAACCATGAATCTGAATATGATTTTGTTTTTTTAGGGCGTATTGTAAGTGAAAAAGGCGTTTCAACGTTACTTGAAGCGTTTGCTGTTTTAGTTCATCAGTATGATATAAACACTAATTTATTGTTAATAGGCGATGGTAAATGGAGAGACCAAATGCAAACTTTAGCAAAGGAGTTAAAAATAGCTAATTTTGTAACTTTTGTAGGTAAAAAATCAGGCTCACAACTCGTTGATTCAGTATCAACAGGTAAAATCGCAGTTATTCCATCCGAATGGTATGAACCTATGGGTGGGGTAGCATTGGAACTAATGGCTGCCGGCAAAAACTTAATAGTATCAGAATATGGTGGATTAAAAGAATGTGTTGGAAATGCCGGGCTTACCTTTAAAAATGGCGATTCGGTTGAACTTGCCGAATGTATGAGTAAGTTATTAAATAACGAGGCATTGCAAGAGGAACAAAAACAGATAGGTAAAGAAAGGGTGAAGTTATTCCATCCCTCTATATTTGTTGAGCAATACATTACTCTTCTAAAAAGTATTGTAAATAAACGCTAGTAAATACTGATAATTATTGACATTGTTTATGAAGGTACTATTTATTTGTGGATCATTAGAATCAGGAAAGGACGGGGTTGGAGATTACACAAAAAAAATGGCGCTAATGTGTGAGGAATATGGTATTAAGCCATTAATTATTGCCATAAATGATAGGTATATAGATCAGATGCAATCGGGTTATATTAATAGCATTCCTTTTTTGCGTATCCCGAAAATAATGCCGATCAAATACAAGTTAATAGAAATTGAAAAATACATAGCTTTAGCCTCGCCAATTGATTGGATTAGTTTACAATTTGTACCATATGGTTTTAATAACAAAGGTTTAATTTATAAATATATTAAGCCACTCAAGCGGTTATTTAGCGGCTTTAAAGTACATGTGATGATGCATGAGCTTTGGATTGGTGAAGAACAACAGGCATCTTTTAAGAACAAATACTTTGGATACCTGCAAAAAATATTTATTATTAATTTATTAAAAAGCATCAAACCCCTTGTTGTTAATACTAGCATTCCCCTATACAAGCATATGTTAGAGAATGCTGGTATTAACACTTCGATATTACCTTTATTTAGTAATATTAATTACTTCCCAATTAGCAACGATAAATATCTTGAACCAATACCTGAGGATATAGTTGTCAATAAAAACAATTATATAATTGGATGCATTTTTGGAAGTATCTATCATACTAGTTGGGATATGGATTCCCTTTTCAAAATACTGGCGAAAAAGAGTAAAAGTAATGGAAAAAAGATTCTGATAATTTCTGTAGGTAAAATAAGTACAGGTGAAGAGTTTTGGAAAGAACTGCCGTTAAAATATCCGGACTTTGAGTTTTTAACTATTGGCATTCAGGATGAAACTGTTATATCTAATTTATTGTACAGTTTTGTTGATTTTGGTATTGTTACAACCCCAGCAATTATTGCCGGTAAAAGCGGTACATATATGGCATTTTTAGAACATGGCTTGCCTGTTTTTACTAAAAAGAATGAACTTTCTTTTAACTTTGATACCTCTGACTGTTTGTTAGATGAAAGATTAACCCAGGTAGATGAAAATTATGATTTCAATCTTAAATCGCGTTCATTACCAGTTTCATTAATAAACAAAACAATGGAAATATTTGTTAACACTTTTAAAAAATTAAATAACTAATAATGAATATAGCGTTTACACTTTGTTCAATTAATTATCTTGCACAAGCTAAAACTTTACATAATTCACTTAAACTATCAAATCCAGACTGGAAATTTATAATTGGATTGGTAGATAAAAATGAACACAACGTAGATCTGAGTTTTTTAGATTGTGAAGTAATTGAAGTTGGGGATGTACCTATAGATGGGTTTGAACAAATGATAAATTCCTATTCAATTGTAGAGTTTGTTACGGCTGTTAAACCATTTTATTTTACGCATCTTTTTAAGCTATATGGGAATGTAAATAAGATAATTTATTTTGATCCGGATATAATGGTGTTTTCGCCATTAACTGGTTTGGAACAAAAATTAGATGAATATGATATTATTTTAACGCCGCATTTTACACAACCTATAACAGATAAATATTTACCTACTGAAAAGCACGTTTTTAACACAGGTGTGTTCAACCTTGGTTTTTTGGCTGTAAAACGATCTGAAAACACACTTAGAATGTTAAAGTGGTGGGAAGATAAACTGAGGACTGAATGTATTTTGGACTTAACCCGAGGCTATTTTGTTGATCAATTATGGATGGGACTTGTTCCCTCGTATTTTGAAAAGGTTTTGATTGACAAATATCCAGGGCACAACATGGCTCATTGGAATTTACACGAACGTACCTTAAAAGGCGCAGATAATAATTATACCGTTAATGGTTTGCCATTGGTTTTCTTTCATTTTAGCCATTATAGCCCCAGTAGCCCCAACGAAATTGCCTCTCACCATACACGGTTTTCATTTGAAACCCGCCCTGATCTAAAAGGTATTTTTGAAAAATACAGAAATGGTTTGCTTACAAATAACTATTACGAATTAAAAAAAATACCATGTTATTACATGCAAAATGAGAAGAAAAAGAAATTTAAAAAGTCAGTAGAATCATTTATCAGGAAAAATTTGCCGTTAAAAACTAAAATGCTGCTAAGCAGGCTTCTTAAAAAACATTCTTAATGAAGTTGGTTATTTCACACCCTACTGGTAATTCAAATGTGCGCGCTGCTATAAATGCTTTTGCCAAGGCGCAATTATTAGGCGAATTTAATACTACTATAGCAAATTTTCCGGGTAGTTATTTAGATAAGATTAGTGATATTAAAGCCTTCTCTGAAATAAAACGAAGGGGTTATGATATCGGGCTCAAACCATTTACCCGGACCTTTCCATTTTTAGAAGGCGGCCGGTTATTATCATCTAAATTAGGTCTTAAAAATTTGTTTTTAAATGAAAAAAGCAAGTTTAGTATAGATTCGGTATATTCAAATCTAGACAAACGCGTTTCTTCTAAATTAAAAAAACTAAAAGAAAATGGGGTAAACGCCATATATGCATATGAGGATGGTGCTTTATTATCATTTCGCGAGGCCAAAAAACTAGGTATTAATTGTTTTTATGATTTACCAATTGGCTATTGGCGAAGTGCTCAAAAATTGCTGATCAATGAATATGAACGGTGGCCGGAATGGACAGGCACGATGGCTGGATTTAAAGATTCGGTCCAAAAGTTAAATCGAAAAGATGAAGAATTAACATTAGCCGACAGAATATTTGTAGCCAGCACCTTTACAGCAAATTCATTAAAGGATTTTGATGGCAAATTGGCCCCGATAGAAATTATACCTTATGGTTTTCCTCCCGTTTTTAATGAACGTCAATATTCTCCAATAAAAGGGAGGCCATTAAAACTATTATTTGTTGGCAGTTTGTCGCAAAGAAAAGGGATTGCTGATCTTTTTAAGGCAGTGGAAAATATAGGAAAATATGTGGAGCTAACAGTTGTTGGTCTAAAACCCAATGATAATTGTAAACCATTAAATGAAGCGCTGGTGAAACATAAGTGGATACCCAGTTTACCGCATAAAGAAATATTAATGCTAATGAGAGAACAAGATGTTTTGGTTTTTCCATCACTTTTTGAAGGCTTTGGAATGGTAATAACCGAAGCAATGTCTCAAGGCACCCCTGTTATTACAACAGATAGGACGGCGGGCCCCGATTTAATTAACAATTTTGAAAATGGTTGGTTAATAAATGCAGGATCAACCGAATCATTACAAGAGATGATTGAAAATATCTTGAATAACCCCTTGTCGGTTGAAAAAAATGGAAGATTAGCAATGGAAACCGCACGTGAACGGCCTTGGTTTGTTTATGAACAGGAATTAACAAATGTCTTGTTAAAATTAAAACTATAATTTATTACCTAAGTAAAACATTACACCCGATTTAATTATAATGTTAAACAAAATAAATACTCAATACGACTTACCTAAACAGTTAATTTGGGTGTATATTATTTTATTAATATTTGAAGGAGCGATAAGAAAATGGATATTGCCCGGCTTAGCCACACCCTTGCTTCTTATTAGAGATCCGATCGCGATTTGGTTGATATTGGTGGCCTGGAAACGAGGCTTAATTCAATTTAATATTTATCTTGTTATTCTATCCATAGTAGGAGTTATTGGTTTATTTACAGCAATGTTTTTAGGCCATGGTAATTTTTGGGTAGCGCTATACGGTTTAAGAACTTTGATTTTGCATTTCCCCCTGATTTTTATAATCGGGAACGTGTTTAATCGCGATGATGTAATTAAGGTTGGTAGATTTATAATATGGACCTCAATCCCAATGACCGTTTTGCTTTTTCTGCAGTTTTACAGCCCACAATCAGCCTGGGTGAATAGAGGAATAGGAGGGGATACAGCCGGCGGAGGGTTTGCTGGGGCTTTAGGTTTCTTTCGTCCACCTACAACTTTCTCGTTTGCAAATGGTACAACCAGTTATTATAGTTTGGCTGCGTGTTTTGTTTTTTACTTTTGGCTCGCTTCTGAAAAATATATTGATCGAAGGGTTTTGTTGGCATCCTCAATTGCCGTTTTAATGTCTATACCCATGTCAATTAGCCGTAGTTTGTTTTTTTCGGTTATAGTTACTGGCTTATTTGTTATCATGGCAGTTTTCAGAGACCCGAAAAAGTCAGGAAAAATCATACTTGTTGGTATTAGTGTCCTGGTTCTTTTTTTAATATTAGCACAAGTTGGTCTTTTTCAAAAAGCAACTGATGTATTTGCTGATAGGTTAACAAATGCTAGTGCGTCAGAAGGTGGGATATCAGCATCCCTAACAGATCGCTATTTAGGTGGGATGGTATTTGCCATAACAAATTCTTCAAATCTCCCTTTTTGGGGCTATGGGATAGGTATGGGAACTAATGTGGGTAGTATATTATTAACCGGATCAAGCCACTATTTAATATCCGAAGGAGAATGGGGACGCTTAATAGGTGAACTTGGTATTTTTATGGGTCTTATAGTAATTTTAATTCGTTTAATTATAAGTGCCAAAATTACTCTGGCATGTTATGAAAGGATATCATACGGAGATTTATTGCCTTGGATATTGTTGAGTTTTTCTTTGTTAACGTTACCACAAGGGCAATGGTCCCAGCCAACTTCACTGGGTTTTTGTATTGTTGGCGTGGGAGTAACTATAGCTGCGTTACGAATTCCAAAAAGAGCAAGTAATATTCCGAACGAGGTAAAGAAGGTTGTTAGGCACTCCTGGATTTTTTAAATGGAGATGGTATTGTGTTTGCACCTCCATTGAATCGTATTAGCCTCAATGATTTATTATGTTGTTGAGATGCCTGTGAAGCAGCTATTGATGCTGAATTATTATAAAAATAAAAGATAGCCGTAAGGAAGAAATTAAGGAGACTTGAAGTAAAGAATAAATTAATATTATAACGCTGGCTAACATAAATAATGAAAAGCAAATTTTTATACTCAACATCTGTAACCGAATTGATAGAAGCACTTAATTCGAGTTTGTTTTTAGAGGACGCTATTATAGAAACATGTTCCGTAATAATTGATGCCATTAAAAATGGTGGCAAGCTTTTAACATGTGGCAACGGCGGTAGCGCAGCTGATGCGCTGCACTTATCAGAAGAGCTTGTAGGCCGATATAGCAAAGAACGGAGAGGTTTACCCGCAATTTGTTTAAATGCAGATGTTACTGCCTTAACTTGCATCGGTAATGATTACGGTTATGATCATTTATTCTCTCGCCAGGTTGAAGCATTGGGCAGGCCGAATGATGTATTAGTTGGTTTTACAACAAGCGGTAATAGTGCCAACGTTTTGGCCGCTTTTTTAAAGGCAAAGGAATATGGCATTACAACTATTATGCTCAGTGGTAAGGATGGCGGAAAAACAAAAGGGATATGTGACTATGAATTGATCGTACCCAGTAATAACACGGCCCGAATCCAGGAAATTCATACTTTAATTCTACATCAATGGCTTGAGGAAATTGATGTTGCCGATTGGAGTACCATAAAATAAAATAAATGGATAATCAACTTTTTTTATTGAATAAGCTTGCCGGTATAAGAGTACTGGTAATTGGTGATATCATGCTCGATCATTATTTATGGGGAGATGTTCATCGTATATCTCCTGAAGCACCAGTACCGGTTGTGCATGCTATAAAAGACACTTATACAGCAGGTGGTGCTGCTAACGTAGCGCTTAACCTTACAAATCTTGGCGTAAAAACATCACTTATCGGCCATGTGGGTGATGACGAGGCCGGGCAGCGCCTTTCTCAAATGCTGGTTGAAAGCGGTGTTAAACTAATCGAGGTTAATAATCAATCAACCACACCTACAATTGTAAAAACAAGGGTGATTGTGCGTAATCAGCAGCTTTGCCGCATTGACAGGGAAGATGCCAGGAGTAAATATCAATTAGATGAGTTGCCTGATTTTCATGCCTTGCTGGATAATGTTTTATCTGATATAGATGCCGTTATTATTTCTGATTATGCAAAAGGTGTGGTTACCCAATCAATGGTTGATTATATATTGAACAAGGCCAACGAAAATTCAGGATTTTTAGTCGCAATAGATCCAAAACCTTCGCGAAAGTTAACTTTTTCGGGAGCCGGACTACTAACGCCTAACAGGCAGGAAGCATTGGAACTGGCGGGTTATAGTTTACTCCATCCTGATGAAAAGTACCCGCTTGATGAAATATGTGCCAAAATATACCAAAGCTATGCGCCAAAATTATTGGTGATAACCCTGGGTGCAGAAGGCATGGCTATTTGTAAAGATGGCAAAGTGCAAACATTATTACCTACTGAAGCCCGTGAGGTTTTCGATGTGTCGGGTGCGGGGGATACGGTGATATCTACCCTAACAGCATCTTTAGCGGCAGGAATAGATCCGGTAAAATCAGCATGGTTAGCAAATGGGGCTGCAGGCTGTGTAATTGCTCATATGGGTACGGCGCCGGTAAAAATTGATGAACTACGGGAATGGTTGGCAAATCATAATGAAAATAGTTAATTATTAATCACATTGCTTTGAAATCTGCTTCGAATAAAGTACTGATATACAGATTAGGTAGCCTGGGGGACACTGTAATTGCTTTGCCCTGCTTTCATATAGTTAAAGATGTTTTTCCTGATGCTGATATTACTTTACTTACCAACAAACCTGTAGTAGCTAAAGCAGCCCCCCTTGAAGCCGTTTTAGGCAACGAGTATTTTTTTGATAGAGTACTAGCATATCCAGTAGGTACCCGAAATTTAAAGTTACTGTTACAACTGATAAAACAAATAAGGGCGCTTAAAATTGATACGCTGGTAAACCTAACAGCAGCGCGATCAAAGAAAGCGGCAATACGCGATAAATGGTTTTTTCGGGCAGCGGGCATAAAAAACCTTATAGGCTTCCCAACTGAAGAAGCAGATTTTGAACCAGCAAGGGATCAGTTAACCGGCTATTATGAATGGGAGGCCGATAGGCTTGTAAACAGAGTAAGGTCACTAAAGCAAATATTACTTGACGATGAACATTATTGGGATTTGCGTTTAACAGTTAAAGAGATAAAAGCGGCAGATGATGCGATTGCTGAACTTATCCCCGATAAACCCATAATTGCTGTTAGTGCAGGCACTAAAATGGAATCGAAAGATTGGGAAGAGGATAATTGGGTGGCATTAGTTAAATCGTTAAACTTGTATTTGTCCGATTATCAGTTAGTGGTTATTGGTGCACCGGAAGAATGGGAGCGATCAGAGCGCTGTTTAAACGTTTGGGATGGCAAAGGAGTCAATCTTTGCGGCAAAACCTCGCCAAGGGTATCAGCTGAAATATTGAGAAGAGCAAGTGTTTTTATTGGGCACGATAGCGGCCCAATGCACCTCGCTGCTTGTGTTGGCACTCCATGTGTTGCGATTTTTTCAGGTAGAAATCTGCCCAAACAATGGTACCCAAGGGGTGAAAATAATAGAGTTATCCATCATTTACCCGAATGTGCGGGTTGTAAACTGGAGGTATGCACTATAAAACAAAAAGAATGTATCCGATCAGTATCGGTAAATGAGGTACTGCATGCAGTGCTCGATGTTCTGAATATCCCTATTAATATCAATGAATAAATATAACTAAGATTGATTAATTTTAAATAAAGTATATATGATAGTTGTAACCGGTGCAGCAGGCTTCATTGGAAGTTGTATGATAAAAAAACTAAATGATGAGGGTTATAATGACCTGATTTTAGTAGATGATTTTTCAAATGATGAGAAAAATAAGAACCTGGAAGGAAAACAATATAAATTACAAATACACCGTGACAATTTTATTGAATGGCTACGCAACAACCATAACGATGTTGAATTTATACACCACATAGGTGCACGTACCGATACGACAGAACAAGACGTAGAACTATTTAACCGTTTAAATCTTGATTATACAAAATCAATATGGAAACTATGCGCTGAGTTCTCAATCCCTTTAGTATATGCTTCTTCGGCTGCAACTTATGGCTTAGGTGAACATGGTTATGACGATAATGAAGATCTCATTCCGTTATTAAAGCCGCTTAACCCTTACGGCGATTCAAAAAACGATTTTGATATATGGGCATTAAAACAAGATGCAACTCCACCGTTTTGGGCGGGTTTAAAGTTCTTTAATGTATATGGCCCAAATGAATACCATAAAGGTCGCATGGCTTCGGTTATTTTCCATACCTATGGCCAAATATTAAAGAATGGGAAAATGAACCTTTTCCAGTCACACAGGGAAGGTATAAAGGATGGCGAGCAAAAGCGCGACTTTGTATATGTAAAGGACTTGATGGATGTGCTGTTTTTTCTGATGAATCATAAACGCGATTCAGGTATTTATAATCTGGGGTCGGGCAAGGCACGCACGTTTTTGGATTTAGCCACCAACACTTTTAAAGCATCAGGCAAAGAGCCCAATATAGAATTTGTACCAACGCCTGTAGATATTAGAGATACGTATCAGTACTTTACCGAAGCTAATATGAAAAAGCTTCAAAACATAGGGTACTCCAAACCATTTTCAACACTTGAAGAAGGCATTAACGATTATGTTGTAAACTACATGATACCCGGAAAATATTTGTAAGACAATGAAAATCGATATAGAAAAAACATTATTAGACAAAATAGTCGATCTGAGAACACTTACAACCATTGTACAAGGCTGGAAGAGTGAGGGTAGGATTATTGTTTTTACTAACGGAGTTTTTGATTTGCTTCATATTGGGCATATAACTTATATGGCAAAAGCAGCTGAATTAGGTGATAAGCTAATCATTGGCCTAAATGCTGATAGCTCAGTAAAAAGGTTAAAAGGACCTGAACGGCCGGTGAATGATCAGAATACCCGCGCCGCAATATTGTCAGCTCTTTTTTTTGTTGACGCTGTTGTAGTTTTTGAAGAAGATACGCCAATAAATTTAATAAAAACATTACTGCCCGATGTATTGGTAAAAGGCGCTGATTACAGCATTGAAAATATAGTTGGAGCGAAAGAAGTTATAGGAAATGGAGGAGAAGTAAAGACAATTAATTTTGTTGAGGGCTACTCTTCTACATCTATAATTGAAAGAATTAAAAAGCAAATTTAGATAGCTTGATAGCTTAATTGTTTGGTATTTATCAAATTATTGCTACGAAACCTCAAAATAGAGGATTGATAAAATCCAGATCGCTAAGAAATGGTTAATAATATTAATTAACATTAAACATTTCAATACTAATGAAGCGATAGCTGGAAATAAAAAAACGATTTGTGCTGTTTTATGATTATCCTATGTAACAAAGAGTTGTGAAGTTTTGTGATTCCCACTATGTAACAAACATGTGCCACTAACGCTTTAATAGTAACAAATTAGGAATATTTAGGTAACAACATTATCTTTATCTATGCTTATACTTCATGTTATAGCTAGCATGGATCCCAAGTATGGGGGGCCATCTCAAGGCATACGAAACCTGGATGCAGGTGAAAAGGATAGGGAAGTTATTCGAGAAGTGGTATGTTTTGATGCTAGTGATTCATCTTATTTAGGACACGATAATTTTAAAATACATGCGTTAGGTAAAGGTGCAGGGGTCTGGAATTATTCAAACAAACTTATTCCATGGTTAAATAATAACATACAAAGGTTTGATATAGTTATTATAAATGGACTATGGCAATATTACAGCTATGCCACCGGCAAAGTAATGGCTGGGTTAAAAAAGCAATTTCCGGGCAATAAACTTCCTAAATTATTTGTGATGCCGCATGGCATGCTTGATCCATACTTTCAGAACGCTAAAGGCAGGCGCTTAAAAGCTATCAGGAATTGGGCTTATTGGAAACTTATAGAGAAAAATGTAGTAAATGACGCAGACGGATTGTTGTTTACCTGCCAAACAGAATTATTATTAGCGCGCGAAACATTTAAACCCTATAAGCCTAGAAAAGAGTATGATGTAGGTTACGGAATTGATGCTCCACCGGTGTTTAATGATAAAATGTCGGACACGTTTTATGAACTATGCCCCGATTTTAAAGGGAAACCTTATTTGCTGTTTTTAAGCCGTATTCATCCCAAAAAAGGGATTAATCTGCTTGTAGATGCATATGTCTCTTTATATGAGTCATCCGATTCAAAAAGCACAATCCCCAAATTGGTTATAGCAGGCCCGGGGTTGGAATCTGACTATGGTAAACTTTTGCGTAATAGAATTGCAAAAAAGCCAGAACTCCTAAAGAATATATGTTTTACAGGAATGCTCACCAATGATTCAAAATGGGGCGCCTTTTATGGTTGTGAAGCATTCGTTTTGCCGAGCCACCAGGAAAATTTTGGAATAGTGGTTGCAGAAGCTCTTGCCTGTGGCAAACCCGTACTAATAACTAACCAGGTTAATATTTGGCGCGAAATTATTAAAGAAGGCGGCGGCATAGTAGAGGACGACAATAAACAAGGCGTGAAGAGTATGTTGAAACATTGGTTTAACCTTACATCATCACAAAAAAAACAAATGAGTGTTAATGCTATATCAACATATGAAAAGTATTTTGCTATAAATTCTATTGTGCAAAATTATACCGATGCATTTGAAGGTAAAATGTAATTAATATTTAATGAATTTTAATCAAAGACACTCAATAATACATGCTCGAATCTGAAGATGCCTCAAAAGTAAGGTTAAATGAGTTTAATCCGTCAATAGGTTTAAATAGGGGCGTGAATAAGTTTACAGAAGTAATTTGGTATTTATTTAAGATACTATTCTTTTTAAATCCAATTCCGTTTCCTCAAAAATTCAAAGCATTTTTATTAAGACTATTTGGTGCAAAAGTAGGGCAAGGTACAGTTATAAAACCTCGTGTAAATATACATATGCCATGGAAATTGGAAATTGGCGATAATACATGGATTGGCGAAGAGGTTTTTATTTTAGATTTTGAACTGATTAAAATCGGTAGCAATGTTTGCATTTCTCAGCGTGCATTTCTTTGTGGCGGCAATCACGACTATCGCGATCCTGCATTTAGTTATCGTAATGGGCCAATAGTTATCGAAGATGGGGCCTGGGTTGGTGCTTGTTGTTTTATAGGGCCAAATGTTACTATTGGCACCGATACGGTTGTAAGCGCATCATCTGTGGTAACAACAACACTTAAGCCTAACAGCATTTATCGGGGAAATCCATTAACGTTCGTGAAAAAACGCTGGGATTAATTTATAACTATTTATTACCCTTTTACGAATTACTACGGCCGAAAAATAATTATTAGCATCTTTGTAATACAATGAATTACATCTGTTTAGTTGAAGATGAGCAAAAAGTTGCCGCCTTTATTTGTAAAGGGCTGGAAGAAAATCGCTATAAAATAAAAACTGCTAAAAATGGCGCCGAAGCTGAAATGCTTATAGCAACGGAAAGTTTTGACCTGCTTATATTGGATATTATGCTACCGGATATAAATGGCATTGAACTATGCAGGCAGATAAGAATAACCGACCAGCAAACACCAATATTAATGCTGAGTGCACTTGATCAAGTCCAAAATAAAGTTTCAGGATTAAAAGCCGGAGCTGATGATTACCTGATAAAGCCATTTCATTTTGGTGAATTACTTGCCCGTATTGAAGCGTTATTACGCCGGAAGCACAACCCATCAAAAGAAGGGCATATACTTGAGTTTGATGATTTAAAGCTCGATACCTGGAGTAATACCGCTGAAAGAGCCGGAAAGCAAATTGTTTTAACCGCTAAAGAATATGCACTGCTTGAATTGTTCATGCGTAGCCCTAACAAAGTACTATCACGCGATTATATCGCCGAGCAGGTGTGGGGAATAGATTTTGATACCGGTACAAATTTCATAGATGTTTATATGAACTATCTGCGGAAAAAAATCGAAAAAGATTTCAAGAAAAAGCTCATCCATACAGTTATTGGTATGGGGTATATTATGCGGAGCGAGAGGTAAATCATGAAGATAAAGAATAGGTTATCACTATATTTTAGCGCCATTAGTACCATTGTGCTGTTGATAGTTGAGATAGTAATTTGCCTTATCTTCAACTCTTTAATTAAAACTGATTTTTACAGTCATTTAATGGATCGGGCTACTGTCGCCGCTCAGGTTTATCTTGAAGCCGATGAGATTTCTGCTGACTCTTTAAGCCACGTAAGAGAGCGTTATGTTAAACGGTTACCTAGTGAAGTTGTGCGGTTTTATGATGATAAAAATACAGCATCGTTCATAAAAGATAAAGACCAGTACTGGACGGATGCGGTAATAAATCAGGTAAGAAAATCAAAAGAAGTGGAGTTTGCCGAAGGTAACAGGCAAACGGTAGGTGTTTATTATAATGATAATCAAGGTAATTTTGTGATTCTGGTTTCAGCAGTTGATGAACAAGGCACCAAAAGAACTAAAGATTTGATTGAGGGTATGGCCATATTGTTAATCTGCTCAATGGCCATTCTTTTTTTAATTAGTCGATGGTTTGCAAAAAAAAGCCTGGAACCCATTGCTAAGTTAATTAAACAGATGCATAATGTAAGCGCCGGTAATTTGAACTTGCGTGTTGATGAGGGCAATGGTAGAGATGAAATAAGTGAGCTGGCGACCAACTTCAACAATCTTTTACGTAATCTTGAAAACGCTTTTGAACTGCAGCAATCATTTGTAGTAAATGCTTCGCACGAATTGCGCACGCCTATAACAACTATTGTTGGCGAAATTGAGATTTCACTCACTAAACTACGAACGCCCGAGGAATACCAACAAGTGCTGCGATCAATTTTGACCGATGCCGAACGGTTAAATACCACTACCACCAGTTTACTTGAATTGGCACAGGTTGACATGAATTTTACACAATTATCTGTAGCACCGGTTGCTATTGATGAGTTGATTTGGGAAATAAACGATTACTGGACTGAAAAAGCGGGTAAAGGAATGCTGGCAGTTAACATACTGCATTTGCCAGATGACGCTGAAAATTTAGAGGTAACAGCCAACAAATCTCTATTAACAGTGGCTTTTAATAACATAATTGGTAATGCCTTTAAATTTTCAGCCAACAAGCGTGTTAATTGCGACCTGTATGCTGATGATAAGATTATTAAAATAACAATAACTGATGGCGGTGTAGGTATACCACCACAAGAGCTGGCGAAAATATTCGACTCATTTTACCGGGGTACCAATGGTAAGTACTTTCAGGGTACGGGCGTTGGCTTATATGTTACCAATAAAATAATTAGCCTGTTTAACGGCAAAATTGATGTTGATTCAACAGTAGGTATAGGTACAAACGTTGTAATTTCCTTTATTAGATAAAATCTAATCCCATTCTAATGCCATCTTAATACCACTCTAATACAGGTAGGGTACGTTTGTATATTCTATATATACAGATATGTGCTTAAGGTTTGCAATTGCTTTTATTTTCATTAAAATTTGCGGATTAGGCCTGGTCTATTCTGCTGATGCTCAAACAACATCTAATGATACTTTGATTATTAATGTTAAACAGGCAGAAGATCAATTTCTCAAAAACAATCTTTCGTTAATAGCTCAACGTTATAATATTGATAACGCCAGCGCGCAAATCATAACCGCGCGATTATTCGCTAATCCAAATTTTAGCTTTTCTAATGGTATTTATGCTACAGGCGTATCAAATCCATACAGTGAGCAAACGTATGGACTATCGCAGTTATTTACCACAGCAGGTAAACGCAATAAAAACATTCAATTGGCAAAAATTAATGTTGAACAAGCCAAATACCAGTTTTTTGATTTGCTGAGAACATTAAAGTTTACGCTAAGAAATGATTTTTATACCATCTACTTCCAGGAGCAATCTGCCAAAGTTTACAATCAGGAAATCAACTCCCTGGCAAAAACGCTAACGGTATTTAAACAACAATATACACAAGGTAACATTGCCGAAAAGGAAGTATTGCGTATACAGTCCCAATTGTATTCATTACAGGTTGAATACAATACGCTGCAAACGAATATTGACACCGTTCAAAGCGAGTTTAAACTGCTTATCAAGGCCTCACCGCAGGTTTATATTCAACCACAGGTTGATACTATTAATAACCAGGATATTGCCACCACAGTTCCTTATCAGCGTTTGCTGGATTCTGCCTATGTGAACAGGTACGATTTAAGGCTGGCACAAACAGCCGTTGATTATAATACACTCAATTTTAAGCTACAAAAAGCAACAGCGATACCCGATGTATCTGTAGCGCTAAACTATGATAAGCTTGCTGCTTACGGCCAAAACTTTTTAGGTGGGGGTATTTCATTCGACCTGCCGTTCTTCAATCGGAATCAAGGGGGGATAAAGCAGGCCCGCATAGCTATTGATCAGAGTAAAATACAGTTTCAAAGCCAGCAGGATCAGGTGCAAAGCGATGTGGCTGTCAATTATAAATCAGCTATCAGGCTTCAACAGCTTTATAATAGTTTCGATCCAACATTCAAACAGAATTTTAATCACTTAATACAGGAGGTTTTCAAGAACTACCAAATGCGCAATATCAGCTTGCTGGAGTTTCTTGATTTTTACGACTCTTATAAAACCAATGTTTTGCAGCTAAATAACCTTGAGCTTAGTAGGGTTACCTCGCTCGAACAATTGAATTATGTTACAGGTACTCCATTTTTTAATCAGTAAACATCAACATCAATGTTTTTTAAATATAAAATATACCTAGCTTTTCCTTTGATCATTGCTGCCGCGGCACTGCAAAGTTGCCACCATGCAGATGTAGCTGAGCAAAAAGATACCAGTTTCCAGGTAACGGATACATTGTTAAAAAGCCTGTTGGTTGATACGGTTAAAGATGCCGATGCCATATCTGAAATAACGCTTACAGGTAGCATCGCGCCTGATGAGAACAAAATGGTAAAAGTTTTCCCGATGGTAAGTGGTGTTGCAGAGGATGTACACGTACAATTAGGCGATGTGGTACAAAAGGGCCAAACATTGGCTATAATGCATAGCGCCGAAGTTGCAGGATTTGCGAAAGATTATACATCCGCAGCGGCTGATTTAAGAAGTACACGCAGGGCTTATGAATCGGCCCAGCAAATGTATAAAGGTGGGCTTGCTTCACAAAAGGATGTGGAAGAAGCGCAATCTGATTATGAAAAGGCACAGGCTGAAAGCAAACGCGCCGATGCGGTTGTGCAAATAAATGGCAGCGGGGCACAGGGATATGTGATAAAAGCGCCAATATCGGGTTTTGTGGTGGAGAAGAACATTAACAACGCAACGCAGGTAAGAGCTGATAACAGCCAGAACCTGTTTACTATTGCCGATCTGTCAAGTGTGTATGTTTTGATCAATGTTTACGAGTCGGATATATCAAGTGTAAAACAAGGCGACCCGGTTAAAATTACGACGTTGTCTTATCCCGATAAAGTATTCAACGGTACAATTGATAAGATTGATAATATGCTTGATCCTGATACTAAAGTGGTACATGCGCGGGTGAAGATTAATAATCCGGGCAATTTATTGAAGCCTGATATGTTTGCCAATGTACAGATCAAAGCAAAATCAGGCGAGAATCTTCCTGAGATAGATGCTAACACCATCATTTTTGATAATAACAAAAACTATGTGATTGTTGCCGATGGCAGCAAAGCTAAAGTACATATACAGCAAATAACAGTAGCCAAAAAAGTTGAGGATCGCGCTTATATCAGCAGCGGTGTTAAAGCCGGCGACCGTATAATAGCTTCAAGGCAGGTATATCTTTATGAATCACTTAAAGATCAGTAGTAGAGATGAATAAGTTTATAAATGCTGTAATTTCCTTCGCGTTAAAAAATAAGTTCTTCATATTTTTTGTCACCGCGCTTTTGGCTGTGGCAGGTTATATAAGTTTTAAAACCATCAGTATTGACGCGTTTCCGGATGTTACCAATACCGATATTACTATTATAACCCAATGGCCGGGCAGAAGCGCCGAAGAGGTTGAAAAATTTGTTACCAGGCCACTTGAGCTAGCCATGAACCCGGTTGATAAAAAGACCAGCGTAAGGTCATCATCGCTTTTCGGCTTATCGGTAGTAAAAATAACTTTTGATGATGATGTGGACTATGACTATGCGCGTTTGCAGGTTAATAACCACATTGGCGATGCCGATCTTCCTGATGGAATAAATCAATCTATTGAGCCGCCTTACGGCCCAACCGGTGAGATATTTAGGTATACCTTAACCAGTAATACCAAATCCGTTCGTGAGTTAAAAACCATTGAAGATTGGGTGGTCGATCGTGAAATTCGCGCGGTACCTGGTGTTGCCGATTTGAATAGTTTTGGTGGCGAGGTAAAAACTTATCAAATAACTGTCGACCCTAAAAAAGCAGTTCAATATAATGTTACGCCATTGCAGTTATACGATGCGGTATCTAAAAGTAACGTAAACGTGGGCGGCGATGTAATTGAACAGGCTGGACAGGCTTATGTGGTTAGAGGAATTGGCTTGTTGAATAATATCGACGAGATCAAGAACATCGTAATTAATAATGTAAAAAATACTCCTATATATGTAAAAACCTTAGCTGAGGTTACCGAATCGGCGCTGCCACGTTTAGGACAAGTGGGCCGCGATAAAGACCCCGACGTTGTTGAAGGCATTGTAGTAATGCGTAAAGGTGAAAACCCAAGCGTTGTTATCAAAGCCTTAAAAGAAAAGGTCGCAGAATTGAACAACTCCATTTTACCGGAGGGGGTTAAGATCAGTACCTTCTATGATCGCGAAACGCTGGTAAACTTTGCCACTGATACAGTGCTACACAATATGTGCGAGGGTATTATACTGGTAACGGTTATCGTGTTCCTGTTTATGGCTGATTGGCGTACTACATTAATTGTATCGCTTATCATCCCGTTGGCGTTACTATTCGCCTTTATTTGTTTGAAGTTGAAAGGCATGTCGGCCAATTTATTATCGATGGGGGCGATAGACTTCGGTATCATCATTGATGGCGCCGTGGTTATGGTTGAAGGGATATTTGTGATCCTCGATCAACGTTCAAAAGAAGTAGGTGAGGAGAACTATAAAAAGCTGAGTAAACTCGGCATGATCAAACAGGCATGTTTGGTTAATGGTAAGGGTATATTCTTTGCCAAACTAATCATCATTACAGGTTTGTTGCCAATCTTTAGCTTCCAAAAGGTTGAAGGTAAAATGTTCTCACCTTTGGCGTGGACATTAGGTTTCGCCCTTTTAGGTGCATTGCTATTAACCTTCACCTTTGTACCGGCACTGGCTAGTATATTGCTTGATAAAGAGGTAAAAGAAAAACATAACCGTTTCCTTGAATTTGTTACCCGTAATGCAATGAGGTTTTACGACTTCTGCTTTACAGGGCGAAAAATCGCTTTTCCAATAGCGATAACGGCGTTGGTCATCAGTTTGGGTTGTTTTTCCTTGTTGGGGACTGAATTCTTACCTGAGCTGAATGAAGGTTCTATTTATGTGCGTGCCACAGGGCCGTTAAGTATTTCTTTAGGCGAGTCGGTAAAATTGGCCAATGAGATCAGGGGGATATTCCTGAGTTTTGATGAGGTAAAACAAGTGGTGTCGCAAACCGGCCGACCTAATGATGGTACAGATGCGACAGGTTTCTACAATATTGAGTTTCATGTTGATATTTACCCAGAAGATCAGTGGAAACGTAAAGAAAGCAAAGAGCAACTAATCCAGCGAATGCAGGACAAGCTTAAATATATACCGGGTATCGATCTCAACTTCTCTCAACCAATATCTGACAACGTAGAGGAGGCCGTTTCAGGTGTAAAAGGCTCCATTGTAGTTAAAATGTTTGGCGACGACTATAATTACATCGAACATAAAGAAGACACTATATATAATATACTGAAAGGTGTTAAAGGAATAGAAGATTTAGGTATCATCAGGAATTTAGGTCAGCCTGAGTTACAGATAGATCTTGATCAAAGTAAAATGGCGCAATACGGCGTTGTTGCAGCCGATGCTAACGCGGTTATTGAAATGGCCATCGGCGGTAAAGCTGTAACCCAAATATATGAGGGCGAAAAGAAATTTGACCTTCGGATACGTTACCCTGAAGATTTCCGTAATAATGAAAATTCAATTGGTGACTTACGTGTGCCAACTTTAAGTGGCAACAATGTTCCACTGCGCGAAATTGCCAGCATCAAAAAAATATCCGGTATAAGTATCATCTATCGCGATAAAAACCAACGGTATGGCGCTATTAAGTTCTCTATCCGTAACCGCGATATGGGTAGCACCATTGCCGAGGCGCAGGCTAAAGTTAATCAACAGATAAAACTGCCAAGAGCATATCATTTGGAGTGGGCAGGTGATTTCGAGAATCAGCAGCGTGCTACCAAACGCTTGTCGCAGGTGGTGCCTATAAGTTTGCTTATTATCTTCTTTATCCTGTTTATCCTTTTCGGTACCATAAGGGATTCGCTGTTAGTGCTTAATAATGTGCCATTCGCGATTATGGGCGGTATCTTGGCCTTGCTGATAACGGGGGTTAACTTCAATATATCCGCGGGTATTGGTTTTATAGCGCTCTTTGGTATCTGCGTGCAAAACGGTGTGATACTAATCACCAGGTTTAAAAGCAATGTTAAGGAGCTAAAGCATCATGCCGAATGGAAATCATTCCCGGATGCCTTACGTGCCGGTGTTGAAGACCGCCTGCGCCCAATATTAATGACTGCGATGATGGCTGCTATAGGCTTGTTACCAGCGGCTATGTCACATGGTATAGGTTCTGAGGCTTCTAAGCCGCTGGCAATCGTAGTTATCGGTGGGTTAATTACCAATACAATATTCAATCTTTTCATCTTTCCAATCGTGTTCTACTGGTCATACCGCAAGCGTGTTGAAAGTGGCGATGTGGGAAGACTTTAATGATACATTAATACCCCTTACATTATATTAATCGTTAATAGCAAATGCAGCCCCTCGGCTGCATTTGTTGGTTAAAGGCCTTTTTTTTGAAAGATTCCTTAAGTTGTGTGGCGATTGAACTATTGAGTTAATTTATTTAATAAATGCTTTTGTGAGTTATTTATTTAAGTACCTTTAGTCAATAAAAAACCTAGACAATTCATGAAAACCCAAGCCGACAAAAAAGATCTTTTTGATCGAAATCCAAAATTTTTGGAAACGGATAAAGCTGCAATAAAAGCCATTGTGCAGGCAGCGGTAAATGTTGAACTATTTACCATTCCACTTTACATGACCTCATTGTATTCCATACAGGGGATGCATCAAATTACGGGGCAAAACAATCTTTACCAAGGCCGTTTATGGCCCGGATTAGCGCCAACATTCAGACCGGGAAGCGGATTATCATCCAATATTCCCGAAAACGAAAAGGCGTTTAACACCATTTTTAGTGTTTTTATTGAAGAGATGTTGCATTTGCAATTAGCCTCTAATTTAGCTAACGCGGTTGGCGTTACACCGGTATTTACACAAATGTCACCCATAGGTGATAACTATGCATGGAACTGTTATAGCGAAACTTCAACGGTAATCCCCAATATAATCGATTTTAAAGATTGTGAACCTGTTTATAATAAAGTTGCTTACAGCAAGATACGTGTTAAGCTGGATGAATTGAATTATACACAAAACGATCTCTTTTTGGCTATAGAAGCACCGGAAGAAGAAGCCAGAGCTCGTATTAAAGAAAGTGAGCTGCATAAATATTTTCCGATTGCGCCATTTAAAAACTGGAAAGAAGGTGACGAGTTGCCTATGTTTGGCGGTATAGGCCAAATGTATCAGTGTTTATGGGATTATTTCGATATTACCTATAAAAGTGAAACCGGGAAAGTAACCACGTTGTGGGAAGAAATATATCAACCTGCATCTATACAACAGGATATTTTTAATACGGTATCAAGCGGTCATCCTTATAAGGAGTTTCAGCACATGCAAACTACTGTTGAAGGCTGGCTTCCTGAGGAAGCTAAAAATGTTGTGTTTAAACTGATCTCGGCTATTACTGATCAGGGCGAAGGTGCTGATATTACCAAGAATTTACGCCCATCTTTCGGCTTACAGATGGTTAAACCTGATAACCAGGCAGCGGATGACGCTTTGAAAGCCGATTATCCTTCATTTACAGATAGTGGAAAGCCTGCGCCATCATCTCATGCTTTTGCTCGTTTTAAAAATGGCGAAGAGGATCATTATGAAAGATTTGAGCGAATCCGGGATGATTTGCAGGCCGGCAAAATTGTAACCTGGCCAACCTGGCATAAAACAGTAAGGCCGGGTCCAAACAAATGGAAAGCCGAAGATCTTAAAACTGCGGATTACGATAAAAATAAATATCCATTACCATCAGCTGATGATATTGCAGCAGCACTAAACCGCCTTAATGATCCGAGCGGAGTAATGGATCTGGCTGATCCTAAACGGGATGCTAATTACAAACAGTTCTGCGAAATTGCTACAGGCGCAATAGCTGGTATTACGACCGTACTTGATAAATATTGGCAAGATAGTACTGTTGGTTTCCCATTCCCGTCAATGGGTGGTTCTGGCGATAGGTTGATGATGTGCTGGGCGGTATTTGGCCAGTTGCCAAATCTTGCGACAGGCGTACAGCCAATAGTAAATGGTTATTTGTACCATGCATGCCAGGGTATGGACTTGAGTGGTAATCCACCTGATAATACCTGTGCATCGGCAGAAATTTATCATAATTGCCGTGGCTCAAACTCATGTAAAGCACAAGGCGGCTGCGGGTTTGTACAGCAGGTTGGCCAGTCAAAATCATGCGGTTCAAGCGTAATGTCTCTGAAAACTGTTGAGAACTTATGCGGCGGACCTGCTCCAAAACCTACAACATCAACTGTTTATAGCGCACCTGCGGATAATGTTTGCGCGAGTTTTGGGGGCTGTGCGGTTCCAATCTCCGCATCACAAATATACCCGGTAATTAGTACAGGGGCAGATAACAAGCCTGTAACATCAGGTATTATGGAGCTTAATGATTTTGTGGGAAGAGCGCATACCATACAAAAACTACCCGGAAATATTGATTTTAAAACAGGCGATATGGTATATGACACAGCTTGGGAGGCATTTACGCAAGTATTGGAAAGCCGCAAGGCACCTGTACCGGCTAAACCAAAAACAAGTGATATCCGTTTGGTTTTTCCACCATCTACCTAATCAATAAATAATGGATACTATCGCTACGAATCGCCTTGGCCTGCCTAATCTGGGCCTTGGAGTTGGTTTACGCAGTAAGCATTACGGTCATCTGATGCAAAACGACCCTGTAGTGGATTGGTTTGAGATCATTAGCGAGAACTATATGAATAATTTTGGCTATGGGAGGCATGTGTTAAGTCACATTGCCTCCATAAGGCCGGTTGTGATGCATGGCGTATCCATGTCTGTTGGTAGCACCGACCCTCTAAACCTCGACTATTTAAAACAGCTTAAACAACTGGCGGATTTTGTTAACCCGGTATGGATCTCAGATCATTTATGCTGGACGGGTGTGGCCAATATAAATACACATGATCTGTTACCGATGCCGTTAACCGTTGAGAGCCTGCATCATGTAGCCGGTAGGGTTAGCCAGATACAAGATATTTTACAACGACCACTTATTTTGGAGAATCCATCAACTTACCTGGAGTTTGAATCATCAACCTTGCATGAATGGGAATTTTTATCAGAATTGGTAAATAAAACAGGTTGCGGTTTGCTGCTCGACGTGAATAACGTATTTGTATCGGGCTTTAATCATGGGTTTGACCCTGAGTTTTATATTCGCAATATTCCGCACAAATCAGTAGTGCAAATACACGTCGCGGGCCCTACTGATTGCGACACCTATTTATTAGATACCCACGATCAGCCTGTACCAACACAGGTATGGAAGTTATACCAATTGGCACAGGAGCTTACAGGTGGCGTCTCTACGTTGCTGGAATGGGATGCCAATATCCCTGAATACCCTGAGCTGGTAGTCGAAGTGCAAAAAGCTAAAGAAGTATTAAAAGGGCATTTACCCAATGTGCCGGTCTACCGTACATCGGCTGTTGATGTAGTTTCGAACCCGGTTGATCATCAAATGCAGGCAACACATGGGTGAGTTAACCACGCTGCAAAAATGGCTTACCTCGATAATTGTAAGGCCCGGTATGTTGGACGATAAAATTCGATTAGCCGACGAACATTATCAACTCAAAAACGATAAAATTATTCGTCCGTCGCTTAAACTATCTGCGAAGCAAAAAATCGAGATCTATTCTAAAGGATATATTCTTCGTTTGCTGGAATGCATGGAGGCCGAATACCCGGCCCTAAACAAACTACTTGGCCAAAACCTATTCCACACGTTTGTAAAAGCATATTTAGTTCAGTTGCCACCAAATTCCCCTGATCTGTATAATTTGGGCGAAGCGTTTCCTGCATTTTTAAAGGCATCTCAACCGCAAAAAAATAATTCAGATGCTGATAACCTGATGTATGATCTACCTGTCGACCTGGCGATGTTTGAACGTTGCATCGCGGAAGTTTCAAGAATAGAAGGTCTGGAAAATAGGCTAGAAGAGAATGCCGGTAATCAGATGCCTTACCTGTTTAATACAACAGCAATATACACATCGCCATGCTTAAAACTACTCAATCTGCAATTCCCATTGGTGGGTTTTGTTCAGAATGTTTATAATGAAGTTGAACCCGAAGTTCCGGTTAAGCAGGATAGCTTTATATGCATCTGCCGGAAAAACTACCGGGTTAACTTCCATGAATTAGAGGCCTGGCAATGGCACTTTTTAAATAGCCTTCAAAATGAATCTAACTATATGGCTGCCGTAATAGATACTGCAGCCATATGTAGCATTGCTACCGATACAATAATGGCAGATTTAATATTGTGGATACCCGTTGCTATTAGTTTTGGATATGTTTATCTGAAATAATTATTACCTATAAAAAATCAGTCTTTATAAGTACAAATACCAAAGGAATTAAGATCATTGCCGCTTCAATAAACTTTTTATAACCTACCGCGATCGATATATCGGTCATTCGGCCAGTGCCCATAAGTTTTTTCAATTTTTTATTATAATGATAGTAAAGAGAAATTAAAACTAATTCAATAGTAAGTATTAGTAATATCATAATGATAGGTGGTAGATTTTAATAGATAGTTGTTTCTTATTGGGCAATAATTGCTTTAAATATGTTTTTATACGAAACTATATTCGTAAAGGTTTTAAAATTAATTATTAATTACAATGGTTTAAATTGCCTAAAATAAATACGAAATAATAGGTACTTAGGTTGTGTTTATTTATGGTGATGAGGACTATTTGTAATGAATTTTAAAAGTTGACATATTTTATTCAACTGTATTTTTTAAAATAGATAACATTAATGTAATATCAAACCACTACATTTATATAAATAACCTTAATACCTTATTACAATGCCTAATGAAACCTTTACGGTTGCTGATTATCTGCTAACACGGCTAAAGCAACTAAACGTTACCGAAGTTTTTCAAATTCCGGGTGATTATGTAAAACATTTTACCCAAACACTCGAAGATTTTCCTGGTGTAAACGCCATTGGCTGTGCCAACGAACTTGATGCGGGCTATGCCGCTGATGCTTATGGCCGAACGCGTGGTTTAGCCGCGATTTCGCTGCAATATGGCGTGAGTACTTACAGTGCGTTAAACGCCGTAGCCGGTGCTTATGTGGAGCGAAGCCCAATTGTGGTAATCAGTGCTACTCCTGGCAGTGATGCGCGCAATATCACCAATATGTACGGTGTGCTTTATCATCATTCAACCGGTAATATCCAGGCTGATGAGGAGATCTTTAAGCATGTAACTGTGGGCGCTATAACATTAAGCACATCGGTTGGCGCGGCTGAAAAAATTGATGACCTTATTGTGCAGGCGCTTACACACCAAAGGCCGGTTTATATTGCCTGTTATAAAGAAGTTTGGGCAGAACCTTGCCCGCAGCCATCGGCAACGCCATTAAAAGCTTTGGTTACTAAAAGCGAACCGCTGGCTCTTCAAAATGCTTTAACACAAGCCTGGATGCAAATTACCGCGGCTAAAAAGCCATTGATATTTGCCGGGGTTGAAATTCTACGTTATGGACTTGCTCCGCTATTACAAAAAATTATTGATGCGAGCGGTTTTTTATATACCACCACAACGCTTGGCAAAACAGTGCTTGATGAAGGTGGCGACAAGTTTATTGGTACTTATGCTGATGTAGCTTCGATAGATAGTGTGGTAAAAACTGTTGCGGAATCTGATTGCTTTTTAACGCTTGGTACCATCATGACGGATGATTACTTGTTTTTTATCGAGAATCAATACCCGAATGTAGTGTTGGCGAATACAGAGCAGGTGCGGGCAGGTTATTACTTATACGATGGTGTTACAATGGCTGATTTTATGGAAGGGCTATTGCATTTGTTTAAAACATCAAAACCAAGCAGCACGGTGCCCACCTATCCGCTTACATCAATAGCGCCGCCACAACCGGTTTATCCGGAGCCATGGCTTGCAAACTCTGATAAGCAATGGGCAAATCGGCCCGAAATTATTACCTACAATCGCTTTTTTCAGCATACAATGAAGTTTTTAACTGATAACAAGTTACTAAGCGAAATTGTAATGACCTATGGCGTAAGCAGCTCCTTATATGTGGCTACGAATGCTTATGGTTTAAAACAAAATAGTTTTATATCATCGGCTGCGTGGCAATGTATTGGCTTTGAAACGGGTGCCGCGATGGGTGCCCAAATGGGTAGCGGTAAACGAGCCTGGACTGTAGCCGGTGATGGTGGTTTTATGATGATATGTCAATCGCTGTCGACACTTGCCCGTAATAAGCTTAATGCGGTAATATTTGTAATGAGCAACCAGGTATATGCTATTGAACAGGTATATGTAGATATAACCTCCTTCGAACCAGGGCCTCAACATACTTTCGATACGTTTGACATTTTGCCTAAATGGGATTATATGGCCCTTGCAAAAGCATTTAATGCCGATGGGCACCGTGTTACGACAATTGATGAACTGAATAATTTACTTAAGACTCTTGCGCATACAGTAGATAAACCTACGCTGGTTGAAGTGGTGATCCCGCAAAAGGACCTACCCGGCCAAATGTATCGCCTTGGAACTATGCCTTAAACCTTAACCTACTATAAAACAATATCATGAAAAAGACCTATTCTATTTTTGGAGCCGGTGCATCCGGACTTTACACCGCCTGGCGATTGCTTAACGGCGAAGTTAAAAACGAAAAAGATAAAGTAAAACAACTAACAGCAGGCGATGTGCTTGAACTGTACGACTGGGGAAACTATGACTTTTTAGGTGAAACTAAAGATACGCGACCTGCAGGTGCACGCGTTTGCACCTGGCATTATAAAAATGATCCATCAAAATCATACCTGGAGTTGGGCGGAATGCGTTACTCCGAATGGGATGGCACAGCTGAAGGGCAAGGCCACCGTTTAGTAACAACGGTAATTAAAGATCTGGACCTCGACCAGTATTCAGTACCATTTAATGAGTCTATAGATCCTTTATTTTACCTGCGGACCAAACATTTGTATCTTAATCAAATATCATCAACTAATCCGGCACCCTATAATGTTAAAAATCAGGGAGAATATTCGGCACCTGATAACGGGTTTGCGATAGTTGGTAATTTAGCGGTAACCCCCCAATACCCCGTGACCCGTAATGACTGGTACGACTTTTACCGCAACGGCAAAATATTAGCGGATATGCCGGCATCGTCAGTATTTAAAAAAGGCGATCTGGTTAAAAATATCGGCTATTGGAATTTGATGTACGATCAGTTAGGTTCTGAGGGTTATAATTATACTGCCGATGGGAATGGTTATACTTCAAATGTGATCAACTGGAATTCTGCCGTTGCTTTTCAGACTAATAACGAGTTTACGCCGGGTAACGAATACAAAACCTTAACACATGGTTATTCGAGCATGTTCAACGCCTTGTTTGATGCCATTGTAAAGTTAGCTAAAGAAAAAGGTGTACAATTTGACTATCGCCCAAATACCCGCTTGCACTCTATTTTAAATATTGATGGAAAAGTGCATTTTACTATTGCAACACGAGAAAATCCAAACAAAAAATCAGGATCAAAAATTTGTGATGCTGCATGGATGGCTATGCCCCGCGGTTCGATTGATTTGGTTGCCCAGGCAACACAGTATCAGGAGCATGAGGGATGTTTGGATGTGCTGAATCACGGTAGTGTGCAGTTATATCTCGGATCGGCAGTGTTGCAGCCATCGTATAAAGTAGGTATGTTTTTTAGCGAGCCATGGTGGCTTGATAAAGCAAAATATCCAGCACCTATTTTGGGTTTTGAAATTATTAGCAGCGTATTAAAAGCTTTAGAAGCAAAAGGTTTTCCTAAAGAATACCTGGTAGCAATGAGTAAAGACAATAAGGTGATGGAAGTTCCATTTACAACCACTGCTTTAATGTTTGCTGCAGTTGAGAAATGCGTAAAAAGCAAACTTACCTTAGTGCAGGAGTTGGATTTGGTAGAAACCAGCAAGCGAAACACCATTGGCCCAAGTGTAACCGATATGCCGATACGCCAGGTAGTTTATTTTGGCAATAACGCACTCGATCAGAGTAGTGAGCCTGTTTATGGAATTTTAGCCAGTTATGATGATGAACAATACACCAGTTTTTGGGAAGAATTGGAATATGGCGATGATTCAACAGAGAAAATACCTTTTTCATCAAACTATCAGCCATTGGATGGGCCTGCAAAAGCTAAACCTATTATGGTGAATATGTTAAGACAACAACTAGCCTCATTGCATTTTGGCCCTAACGCCGATTATCATACCGTACCGGAACCGTTAGAAACAAAGTATATGGATTGGTCGTTACCACCGTTTAACGCGGGATACCATGCCTACGCGGCCCATTATGATGTGTGCGACGTACAACGTAAGATACGCAAGCCATCACAGCTGATACCCGGTGCTGATGCCAATATTTTTATAGTGGGAGAGGCTTATTCAAATGATCAGGCTTGGGTTGAGGGTGCTTATTGTACCGCAGAATCGGTATTAAATGATTTCTTTGGTATTGTACCGATCATTAATAATGAGGATTATCCCTTTATTGCCCCGCCATTAATTGAAGAAAAATAGGATCAGCCTTGAACTGACGTTACTTCAATAATATCGGCTTGCCGGTAAGTTAAAAACAGCCACAAGGTTTACCTTGTGGCTGTTTTGCTTGGTAAAGTATGGTTGCTTTAGGCGATTGCCATTTTAACCTATATCATTTCATTTCATTTTGAAAATTTAACCATGCTGATACGGTGTGGTTGAATGTATTTGCGTTTTCTGGCTTTTTGCAATTGATTAATTATCAATCTATTAATTTTTTATTGGATTGGCTGGCATTATAGTGGCACATAGGCTGTCAACTGATAATTATTGTCAGCAATTTTTAAATAAATAAAAGCGTGAAAAAATTATTTACATCCTTATCTAAATCTAATAGGAAATTTAAAATGAAAAAATTATTTGCATTACTTATCCTTTCCGGAATTGGTGCGCAAGCATTTGCCCACCCGGCTGACTCTGCACGGGTTAAAAGCTTGAACGCTGATACAACTAAAATACGTACGGTACAACGCTCACTTCCTTCACCGCTTCCTGATCCACCGTTTCCAACAAGCGACTGGGACGGCGCACCGTTAATTGGATCGGATGCTACTGCTCCCAATTATCCGCTTACCAAACTTCTTGGATTATCAAACAGCAGGCTAAAAATATATGGTTGGATAGATCCAGGTGCAGACATCAGCAGCTCTAAAAATTCCAATGCACCAACTTCATATGATTTAATTCCTAATTCTGTAATGTTGGATCAAGTTGGAATAAAATTCGACCTGCAGCCTAATACAGTACAAACCGATCATGTTTCTTTCGGCTTTTTGTCAACTACCATTTTCGGTACTGATTACCGGTATACTACAGGTAAAGGTTATTTCAGTAACCAATTATTGGGTAACAATAATAAATATGGTTTTGATCCGGCTGAAATGTATGGTTTAATCTATTTTCCTAAGATTGCGGATGGAATGTTATTAAAGATAGGCCGTTATATTTCGCCTGCAGATATTGAGGCACAATGGGCTACTGACAACTACCTATACTCACACTCACTGATGTTTACGGTTGATCCGTACACCTTCACGGGGGCACAAGCAACGTTTAAACTAGGATCATACTGGCAATTAGAAGTAGGTGTTGATGCTGGTAATGACATGGCGCCATGGAGTAAATCTGCACAGATTAATGGTTTATTAATGGCCCGTTGGGTATCGCATGATAATAACGACTCTATATATGGTGGTATTAATGCATTAGGTAACGGTGATTATACCCGCCAACACGATGACTTGCAAATGTTGGTTGCAACCTGGGGCCATAAGTTTAATAAAACCTTCCACATGATGACTGAGGCTTATTACCTATGGCAATACCATGCGTTGGTTGGTGGCACAGTAATTACCGGCCCACCTCAGCCATTTTATACCAATGTTGGTGCTGGAGCCCCTATTCCGGGAACAATGACGGCAGTTGGTGCAGTTAATTATTTCCAAATATTAGTATCAAAACGTGACTATATATCCATCAGAAACGGATACTTAAGCGACCCACAAGGAGGCAGAACTGGTTATGCAACCAGCTATTCAGACCATACTATTGGTTTTGTACACTACTTTAATGATTATATAAGAATACGCCCGGAAATAAGATATGAACGCGCTTATGCTGATGGTATTACCCCGTATGATAACGGTACAAAGAAAGATCAGTATACTGCCGGGATGGATTTAATCGTCCGTTTTTAAAAAGAACTTAGAGCCTTTTATACCATCATCAGCTATGGTATAAAAGTTTAAAAGATCAGCTGAAGACAATAAAAAAATAATGAAATGAAAACGCTTAAAGTAATGATTGCTATTTGTTTAATAGCAGCATTTGCACAAAAATCACTTGCACAAAGTAAAGTTTGTGGTTTGTATCTAACCGCTGATGATTATCACAATCAAAAGTTGAGTTTTAAAACAACAGGTAACGACGGTAACACCATCAAATTCAACGAGTTTTTAGGCTCGGGCAAGATAGTGATAGTTTACAATGGTAAAAAACAAACCCTTTATAAAAGTGCTGTTTATGGGTATCGATCAAATAATAGCGATTACCGTTATTTTAATAATATCCCCTATAAAGTGATTGACAACAGAGACTTTTATCTGTACAGTTCACCTAGAATGGCTCAACAAAGTAAATGGTCTAAACCTGTGGATAGTTATTATTTCAGCAGTACAGCCATTGCAGATGTGAAACCCCTGTCAATTAAAAACCTGCAAGATGCTTACGCTGATAATCCTCGATTCAAGTATCTGATAGAATCTCATTTCGCTACAGACAATTCATTAACTGCATATGATTCAGCGTTAAATGAATACAAAGTTAAATACCTGTACGAACACAGTACCTCAATGTAAATTGTTGGTTGATTCATGCCGGGAGTATAAGGGAATATGGGGATAGTCCCTTGCTTCCCGGTATATTATAGCAGCAACGTTTAATTACGTTGCTGCTTCTTTGTTTAAAGTGTGCAATGGTAACATGTTAGAGTTATTTTGGAAACACCGCTCCATTCTTTTTATTATTCTCAGTTATTGCTAATTTCGCTTATACACCAAACCTTAAATAATGTCGGTAGTAGCAGTCGTTTCCTCGCACGAAACAGGCAAATTAAACGTAAAACACCTTAAACGATACTGGAGCAAATCCATCCTGAAAAAAGACGGCAAGCTTAGCGCGGATGCTTTTGTAGATGAGTGGAAAACAGATACAACATTATTGGCGGTTATAGGTCTCGGCCTTGAGCAAACAATCCAATATGTTTACCAGGAAGCGCCCTCGTTTGAGGAGTTTGAGAATTGGGTATTAACTGTTTCAGGTGATCTGGATAAAGAAAAAATAAGTCAATTCAATACTTTGTTTTCAGCTGATAGGACTGTTGAAGTTGTCCCTGTTGAGCACAAACTATTAACACAAGCCGATTGGGATTTTTGGCAGCAAAACGGATACCTCATCATCAGGAATGCTATAAGCAAAGAGCATTGCGATGAAACGATTAAAGAACTGTGTGACTTTATAGGAGTTGACCGAAACGATCCTGCTTCGTGGTATAATACTCATCCGGCAAGGCAGGGTATTATGGTGCAGCTATTTCAGCACCCGATATTAGAGCGAAACCGTAAGGCAGATAAAATAAAAAAAGCCTTTGAAGAGCTTTGGAACCGTACCGATCTTTGGGTAAATACCGATAGGGTAGGATTTAATCCACCCGAAACGGAGACTTATAAATTTCAGGGCCCGAGGTTGCATTGGGATGCCAGTATTATCCCACCCATTCAATTCGGCACGCAAGGAATTCTTTACCTATCAGATACAGCGGAAAATCAAGGTGCATTTACGTTAGTTCCTGGGTTTAATAATAGGATAGAAGACTGGCTGAAGAGCTTGCCACCGGAAATAGATCCACGTACTGAGGATTTATACGCTTTAGGCCCGAAACCAATCGCAGCTAATACCGGCGATTTTATCATCTGGCACCATATCCTGCCGCATGGCAGTAGTCCCAATACCGCGGCATTGCCAAGGTTTGTTCAGTATATTAATTATGCGCCGGTTGATGAGAATAAGAGTGAGAGTTGGTAGAGAAGGTTGGCTTTTTCGCAACCGCAATGCAACCCTACAGGAACTGAAATTGTGACTAAAGAATTTTATATATTTACGTCATGGAGCACGAAATTATAGGCCATACCAAAAAAGTATATAAGATAATGAAGAACCCTAATAAACCGTTTTGGGATAAGTCTAAGGAAATATTAATAGAAGTGTTGATCATTGTGTTTGCTGTAACATTTGCCGCATTTATTGAACGTACACGCGAACATTACAAAGAAAAATCAGAAGCTAAAGAATTTGTCATTGGCCTTAGGAGCGACCTTATAAGTGAGATAACAAATTTACAACAGAACAAGGAGTCAGTAGATTCCATGCGAACAACCTATTCAGGTATCATGGCATTAACAAGCACTCAGATAGACAGTATTAAGAAAAATAAGACACCGGGTAATTTTAATATTACTAATTTTTACACCCATATAGTTAACGGGCGTTATGATGGGTTTAAATCTAGCGGTAAAATACAAACTATAGAAAATGACTCCCTTAGAAACGATATACTTCAATATTATCAACAGGATATACCTCTGATAGATTTTTCAGAAAATATTTTCAATGACAATCAAAAAAGGCTGGCCGATTTTTTTATTAGCCATGCTGACGATCAAGGTAATAAACCTACAGATCTTCTGAAAACCTTAGGATCAAACAGAGGAAAACTCATCATGAAACTTTCAATTGGTTACTCAAAATCTATAACGAGTAGTTATAATGATGCCTTGAATGATGCTAAAAAAATAAAGAAAGAAATTGATAAGGAATATCCAGATTGATTTTCTGTTCCCACAGATCTTTTTCTTCTTTTCCCGCAGAGTCTCCCGGAGAGGACTCTGTGTAATAGCAGATATTGTTTACTCCCCAATTGGTATAAGTTACTCTTCGTTAAACCTAGACCAGTAGATTTTATTATATTTCGTGTCTCACTAATAATAATTCAGAGAATACGTTATAACAAATAATTGGCAGGCAAAACAGATTGATATTTATAATTAACCATAGAAAAATGAAAAAATATTCATTTGAGGAATCCAAGTTGCCACGCTGGTTAGTGACAATAATCGCATTTATCTTATTTTTCATTTTAGCCTTTCTTATGCTTTTTGCAGGCCTTCAACTATATCACCGCTAAACCGGAGGCGTAATTATATAGTTAAATACCCGACTTACATACGTTAGCAGCTTTATGAACAAAAAAAATCCCTTCTCATTACGAGAAAGGATTTGAGCGAAAGACGAGATTCGAACTCGCGACCCCGACCTTGGCAAGGTCGTGCTCTACCAACTGAGCTACTTTCGCTGTTGGGGTTGCGAATGTAGACAGAATTGCATTCCCTTGCAAGAGGAAATTTTTCTTTTCCCTTAAAGCTCTTACCAAAATAATTCACATAAAAATTGCGTAGTTGAATAACTACATTTATATTTGTAGTCAAATAGCTACATAATGAATTTAAGACGAGATGTATTCCAGGCCATAGCCGACCCAACCCGAAGGGCTATATTGTTATTAGTTGCTTCGCATACAATGACAGCGGGGGCAATAGCATCAAACTTTGACACTGCCAGGCCTACGGTTTCAAAACACCTACAAATACTTACCGAGTGTGAATTGCTTGAACAAAAGCAAAATGGCAGGGAAATTTACTACCATATTAATGCACAGAAAATGAAAGAAGTAGCCGAGTTTATTGAACCGTTCCGTAAAATGTGGGATGAAAGGTTTGATAAATTAGAAAGCATAATGAGGGGATATCAACCCCCAAAATAACATACCATGGAACAGAAAACAAAAATTAATGCCGAAGAAGGCAAACAGGAATTAGTGATCACCAGGGGATTTGATTTGCCGGTGGAACTGCTTTTCAGGGCGCATGCTGAGCCAGATATTATTGCGCAATGGATGTCGAACCCATATTCAACAGCTAAGGTGTTGAAATTTGAAGCTAGAAAGCACGGCAGTTATCAGTTGGAATCAACCGATGCCCAGGGAAATGTAGTATTTCGTTCAAACGGGGTAATCCACGAGTTTATTCCAAACCGGAAAATCACACGGACATTTGAAATGGAGAATGCGCCTTATGGCGTGCAGCTTGAGGTTTATGAATTTGAACAATTAACTAACCATACCAGCAAACTGAATATGCATGTGATATATGAATCGGGTGAAAAAAGAGACCAGGTGCTGGCTTTGCCTTTCGCCCAGGGCTTAAACATGGCGCATAACCGGATTCAGGAGATATTAAACACTTTAAAATAATTAAAAATGGAAAAGAGAAAGCTAATTTGGTATTGGATAATTACTGCAATATTATCTTTTTGTATTTTTTCGGGTGGATTGGCGCAAGCGATGCAGGTAAAAGGGGTGTTGCAGGGTTTTAAACCACTTGGATACCCAACCTACTTTATTTCGCTTATCGGCATTTGGAAGGTGTTGGGTGTAATCGCGATACTGGTTCCGAAGTTTAAATTGCTTAAAGAATGGGCGTATGCAGGTATATTTTTTACCATGACCGGTGCGGTGATCTCGCATATTGCCAGTAATGATGTTTCTGTGCAAATTATTGCGCCGGTTGTACTGGCTGTTTTTACAGTGCTATCGTGGTATTTGAGGCCTGCGGATAGAAAAATTATATGAGTTAATGCAAATCCTGACCAGGCGCTCTGCTGCGATACCTAACTACAATAGGAGGCTACGTGTTTTCAACAAATGCGGAACTTCAGGTGATCAATTAATATATTGCGAGCCAAATGACAGCACTCAACCCGGTATTGCAGTTGGCCCATGATTACCTGGAATCGACCAACACGATTGTTTTTCTGACAGGTAAGGCGGGTACGGGAAAGACCACTTTTTTACAACGTATAAGGCAGGAAACCGGGAAGCGACTGGCGGTTGTGGCACCTACCGGGGTGGCTGCGATCAATGCAGGAGGGATGACTATTCATTCGTTTTTTCAGTTGCCTTTCGGTCCGCTGGTGCCGGGCGGAACTGAACGGCCGGAAGTACATTATAGCGCGGAAAAAAAAGACTTGTTAAGTAATCTCGAGCTGCTGATCATTGACGAAATTAGTATGGTACGGCCCGATGTACTCGACCAAATCGACCTGATCCTGAGAAATGTCAAAGGTTCGGCTTATCCTTTTGGGGGTGTGCAATTGTTATTGATCGGGGATTTGGCGCAGCTTAGTCCCATTATCCGGGAAGACGAATGGGGCATCTTGCGTCCCTATTATGCCACACCTTATTTTTTCAGCAGCCTGGTAATGCAAAAAGCGACTTATGTACGCATTGAGCTTAGCCATGTTTACCGGCAAAAGGATCAGGCGTTTGTAGATCTGCTGAACGAAGTACGCAATCAGCAAATTAGTGTAAAGAGCCTGGAATTATTAAATGCGCGGTATGTGCCTGATTTTAAGCCAACACCCCAAGATCCTTATATCACGCTTACCACGCATAATAGTATAGCGCAGCAAATCAATACGGAATTTTTGGATGCGTTGGCTGGAAACGAGTTTGAGTTTACGGCGACGATCCGCGGGGACTTTCCGAAAGATGCCTATCCGACAGAAACCAATCTGAAGCTGAAGATTGGCGCGCAGGTGATGTTTGTGAAGAATGACAGCTCGGCAGAAAAGCTGTTTTATAATGGCAAGATTGGAACGGTGACGAATCTATCCGGGAATACAGTTTTTGTACAATGCGGGCGCGAGGAAAAGGAACTGCTGGTAGAAGCGCTTGAGTGGACTAATGTGAAATATGCTTTGGATGGCGAAGCTATTAAGGAAGACAATGCGGGTAGCTTTGCACAGATACCATTGAAACTGGCTTGGGCAATTACGATCCATAAAAGCCAGGGCTTGAGTTTTGACAGAGCTATTATTGATGTTTCAGAGGCTTTCGCGCATGGACAGGCCTATGTGGCCTTGAGCCGCTGCCGAAGTTTGGCGGGAATGGTACTCAGGAACCCGGTTGCGGCTCATAATATTATTGGTGACCCGGCAGTAGTACGTTTTAATGCGCAGGCAATGGCTTTGCAGCCTGATAATGAGCGATTGGAAAATGACCGGGAACTATACCGGTTATTCCTGCTTTCGGAGTTGTTTAATTTTATGCCGCTACAAGGCAAGCTTTCAGGATTTGAAAACCTGCTACCCGAACTGAAAAAGGAGGTGCTGGACGTAGCTGGGAAATTGGTAAAACAACTCAAAAACATGGACACCGTGCGGGTACAAGGCGCGGCGGTTTATTTCCTGGATAAACTGCGGGCCGTTGTTGAAGCCCTGCATGTACAGTTACCGGCGTTGATCGGGGAGTCGAAGGATAAAGCGGGTAAGGCTGATCAATTAATCAACTGGCTGATGAACCGTATCCGTTTGTTAGAGCATTTCGCGGTGCATTCTTTTACAACGGATAGTTACCTGGCACTGGTTAAAAATAAACTAATAGGGCAGGGGCATTCCTACCTGAAGGCACTGAATGCGATACCTAATGAATTGCTTTATGAACGACTGCTGGATTGGCGGGAGGTTAGAGCCACGGCGGATCAGGTGATGCCTAATATGGTGCTATCGGAAAAAACAGCGGCGGCTATTGCAGAAAAATTACCAGAGACACTCAAAGCATTAAGCGGCATCAAGGGTGTAGGAGCACATAAAGCTGGTCAATACGGTGCAGAACTGATCGCCTTGATTCGGAGTTACCAGCGTGAACTATCAGGCGATGGAACGGAGCAGGTTAGTTTATTTTAGTTTTAGGCCAATCTGAATTAAGTTAATATCTTCTTTTGTTTAAGGTTAGAGTAGGCTTGATCAACGTGTTACAGAACTAACAGTTCGCTATTTCGGAACCCGCTGATCAATGTCTCCGAAATGTCCAGACTCTTATCACAGTATCTGAATAAAGCATTACAATAGCTTAGGCTTCCCGGCCCCTTTGCCAAATCGATAGCTGAGGGTAATTTCGTGAGTAGGCATATTAAAACCGCCCAGGTTATCGGATGCTACACCAAATTGGTAACTATAGCCAATGTGGAAATTGTCAACATTGATGGTTAAAATGCCTGCCATCTCATTATTGGTACGATAGTTTACTCCTAAACCAAGTGTTTGTTTTAGAATGAAAGTGCCCGAAAAGTCGGCGATCAAAGGTACACCCTGCACATAGGAAACCAATGTTGCCGGTTTAAAGATCACATCATCGTCAAGATCAGTAATTAAAGCGCCCGAGAAATAATAGTGGTTTTTAAAATTATTGTTATCCTGTACCGATGCAGTTCCTAAACTGGTTATCGTTAGTTCTGGCACAGATACGCCAACGTAGTACCAATCGGTGTAAAACATCACGCCAAAACCTAAATTAGGCTTGGTTTCCCTTACATCATTGGCAAATACCGGGTCCGTCGCATCCAGGCTTGAATAATTGGCTACATAGTTGCGTATACCCGCGTTTAGGGATACCGATAAAAAGTTTTTAGAGCTCAGTTGAATAGCTTTTGCAAAATAAGCGTTCACTTCTGTTTGGTGCTCAATAGCAAACTTGTCATTCATTACAATTAAGCCTGCTGCCCCGTCAATTGATTCCAGCGGAATATTAACATTAGCGAGGAAGGTGGTAGGCGAACCATCTACCCCGAGCCATTGCCTGCGGGCCAATGTATTGATTGAAGCGGCTTTATCCAGCAATGAATATGCAGGGTTAAAAGGCGTGAGGTTATCCATATATTGCGTATAGCTAAACTGGCTATTTTGCGCATTTACCTTGGTAGCTAGCGTTAAAAAGAATATAATGCTTACCAGCGTAGCGGCAATTACATTGTTTATGGGTTTCAATTTCATTTTGTTTACTGATATTTTAGTACAAAAAAGCCTTCTTTGCGCTTGCTTTCGCCGTTAACCGTATATTCAAGCAGGTAAAAGTACGTTCCGGCCTGTTGCAGGGCTCCGGTAACATTGGAGCGGCCGTCAAATACACGATATTGATTGTCATAACTGCGGGTCTGGTATATTTTTACTCCATTTCTGTTAACGATGGTCACCTGATTATCCGGGTAATTCTTTATGCCTTCAATTAACAAAAAGTCGTTGATGCCGTCACCATTTGGCGATACCGCCTGGTGTACGAATACCTCATCCCCTGCATCATCGGTAATTGTAATTACAGCGCCGCTACTTGGTGCAGCGTTATAATTGGCATCACCCGCCTGTGTTACGGTTAAGCTGGCGGAGCCTATATGCAACGCGTTTAATGTTTGCCCGTTTATGCTGGCTATGGTTGGGTCGCTTATTGTAAATGTAAGCGGCAGACCAGATGAAGATGTGATCATGCTCAGATCGTACTGTGTGCCTTTTTTCAGCGTAGGGATACTCAGGTTACTAATGGTTTGATTAGCCTTATTCACCACCAATCCCTGGCTTGCTGTTGGCGTTGAGGTATAGTTAGGGTCAGCTGCCAGGGTCGCGGCTATCAGCGTGCTTCCCGCCCCGGTAATATGTATTTTACCATTCACAATGGTGGCTACATTAGCATCGGCACTAGTATAAATTACTGTTTCCCCCGTGCTGGCTGTTGCGCCCGTACTAAAGTCCGCATCACCATAGGTTTTTACCGGCAGCGGATTAAAGGTAAGCGTGCGTACGGCCTGTTTAATAGTTAAGGTGCCTGTCACATAGCTAATGGTATAATTAGCATCCACAGCACCACTGGCGGTGATAGGGTAAGTGCCTATCGGCGATGTTGGTGTAGCCGCTGTGGTTAGCACGGGTGCTGTTGTTAAACTTGCGGCATTATCGCCATCTACAAAACCACTGTAACTGGCTGTGAAAGCCGGTATGGGCGCCCCATAGGTTGAAATTTGATCATTAGCCGTAATGGTAAGCGGTACTTTACCAATGGTTAAAGTGCCGGTCACATAAGTAATGCTATAGTTCCCATCCACCGCGCCGCCTATAGTAATTGGGTAAGCACCTGCCGGTGATGAAGCCGTACCTGTTGTAGTAATCGTTGGCGCAGTTGTTAGGCTTGCAACATTATCGCCATTTGCAAAACCGCTGTAGCTTGCAGTTAGGGCAGGTATAACAGAGCCGTATGCTGAATTTTGATCATTAGCAGTAATGGTTAGTGATGCCTGGCCAATAGTTAATCTACCCGCCACATATACAATGGTATAGTTAGGATCGGTTGCCCCACTTGCGGTAATGGGATAAGTGCCTGCCGGTGATGAAGTTGTACCGGTAGTAGCAATTGTTGGAGCTGTAGTTAAGCTTGAAGCATTATCACCATTCACAAAGCCACTGTAGCTAATGGTTAATGCTGGTATAGCGCCGCCATAAGTGGAACTTTGATTATTGACCGTTATGGTAAGCGTGGTTTTGCCTATAGATAAAATGCCTGCCATATAGCTTATCGTATAATTAGGATCAACAGCACCGCTTGCAGTAATAGGGTAATTGCCGACCGGCGATGAGGATGTTCCGGTAGTAGTGATGGTTGGAGCAGTTGTTAAACTTGCAGCGTTATCGCCATTCACAAAACCATTGTAGCTTGCTGTAAGCACAGGTATAGGTGAACCGTGTGCTATGCTTTGGTTATCAGCAGTAATAGTTAACGCTGCTTTGCCGATAATTAACGTACCTGCCACATAGCTGATGGCGTAGTTGGCATCGATCGCACCGTTTGCAATAATAGGATAAGCGCCTGCCGGTGATGAAGCGGTTCCTGTTGTGGTGATGGTTGGCGCAGTTGTTAGGCTTGCAACATTATCGCCATTTACAAAGCCGCTGTAGCTGGCTGTTAATGCAGGCGGGGCTGAGCCGTAAACCGAGTTTTGGTTATCAGCTGTAATGGTTAACGCAGCCTTTCCAATGGTTAAAGTTCCTGCCACATAGCTTATGGTATAATTATTATCGATCGCACCGCTTGCTGTGAGCGGGTAGTTACCTGCCGGCGATGCTGCTGTGGCTGGTGTGCTGACAGTTGGCAAAGTTGTTAAACTTGCCGTGTTATCACCATTAACAAAACCACTGTAGCTGGCTGTCAAGGCAGGTATTGCTGAACCGTAGGTTGAGTTTTGGTTATCGGCTGTAACTGTCAGTGCTGCTTTATCAATGGTTAGCGTGCCTGGCACATAAACAATGGTATAATTAGGATCAACTGCCCCGCTTGCTGTGATAGTATAATTACCCGCTGGCGATGCTGCTGTAGCTGCTGTGCTGACAGTTGGCAAAGTTGTTAAACTTGCGATATTATCACCATTTACAAAACCACTGTAGCTGGTTGTTAAGGTTGGTATTGCTGAACCATAAGTGGAGTTTTGATTGTTAACCGTAATGGTAAGCGTGGTTTTGCCAATGGTTAAAGTTCCTGCAACATAAGTAATGTTATAGTTGGGATCAACAGCTCCGCTTGCAGTAATAGGATAGTTGCCTACCGGCGATGAGGATGTTCCGGTAGTAGTGATGGTTGGGGCCGTTGTTAAACTTGCTGCGTTATCGCCATTCACAAAACCGCTATATGTTACTGTGAGTGTTGGGATTGGTGCTCCATGGGCTGCACTCTGATTATCAGCCGTAATGGTAAGCGCTGCTTTGCCGATAACTAATGTGCCTGTTACATAGCTGATGGTGTAGTTATTGTCGATCGCACCGCTTGCGGTGAGCTGGTAATTACCTGCAGGCGATGCCGCAGTAGCTGTTGTGCTGACAGTTGGCGCTGTGGTTAAGCTTGCCGTATTATCGCCATTCACAAAACCGCTGTAGCTGATTGTAAGTGCCGGCAATGTTGAACCGTAGGTTGAGCTTTGGTTATCAGCAGTAATAGTAAGTGCAGCCTTGCCAATGGTTAAAGTTCCTGCCACATAGCTGATGGTATAATTATTATCAACCGCCCCGCTTGCTGTGAGTGGGTAGTTACCTGCTGGCGATGCTGCTGTGGCTGGTGTGCTGACAGTTGGCAAAGTTGTTAAACTTGCTGTATTATCACCATTCACAAAACCACTGTAGCTGGCTGTTAAGGCAGGTATTGCTGAACCGTAGGTTGAGTTTTGGTTATCAGCAGTGATGGTTAAAGCAGCCTTGCCAATGGTTAAAGTTCCCGCCACATAGCTTATGGTATAATTATTGTCGACCGCACCGCTTGCTGTGAGCGGGTAGTTACCTGCCGGCGATGCCGCCGTGGCTGGTGTACTGACAGTTGGCAAAGTTGTTAAACTTGCCGTGTTATCACCATTCACAAAACCGCTGTAGCTGGCTGTTAAGGTTGGTATTGCTGAACCATAAGTTGAGCTTTGGTTATCAGCAGTAATGGTTAATGTCGCTTTAGCAATGATTAAGGTACCCGCTACATAACTGATGGTATAATTAGCATCCACTGCTCCGCTTGCAGTAATAGGATAGTTGCCTACTGGCGATGAGGATGTACCGGTTGTGGTTAAAATTGGTGCAATAGTTAAGCTTGATGCATTATCGCCATTCACAAAACCACTATAACTGGCGGTAAGGGTTGGTATTAGCGCACCATAAGTTGAGTTTTGGTTATCAGCAGTAATAGTTAAAGGTGCTTTACCAATGGTTAATGTACCTGCTACGTAAGTAATTGTATAGTTAGCATCAATTGCGCCGCTTGCTATTAGCGAATAGTTGCCTGCCGGTGATGCCGCAGTAGCTGTTGTGCTGACAGTTGGAGCTGTGGTTAAGCTACCTGCATTATCACCATTCACAAAACCGGCATAACTGATAGTTAAAGCAGGCAGGGTTGCACCGTAAACCGAGGTTTGATTGTCGGCCGTGATGGTAAGTGCTGCTGTGTTAACTGTTAATAGTTGTTTAACGCTGGTAGCGGCTGAGTGTGTGCCGTCTGCAGCCTGCGAAGCAGTAATATTTGCTGTACCAACGCCTACTATATGAATATTGCCGCCCACTATGGTGGCTACTGCTGTATTATCGCTGGTGTAGGTTATTGGTGGTGTGCCGCTGTTGGTACTGGTTGCACCAGGCGAAAAATCGGCAGCGCCATAAGTCTCAGCAGGCAGTGGGTTAAAGGTAATGGTTTGAGAAATTATAGGTGGTGTTACACTAAATGTTGCTGACGGACCCGATCCGGGTGCCAGGTTTCCTGCCTGATCCAACGCTGTACCGGCAGCTATAGATATGCTTAAAGTTCCGGTACCGCTAATGCCTGTAATACTTACAGTGTAGGTAGTACCCGATCCGGTTATGGCAACAGTGCCGTTCGCAGTACCTGTGGTAATAAGCGAAACGTTTGCTGTTGCAAGTGTACTGGTATTAAAGTTTGCATCGGCATAAGTAACTGTATAGGTTACGGGGCCTGTATTGGTTGATGTTTGCGACGGGGGGCCTATGGCAATTGTAGGAGGAGTTTTGTCAAATGTAATATCATCACCCGCTGCAACATCATCATAAGTGTTCGTGTTGCCTGCTATATCTGTGAGCAAGAGGCTGAAAGCTATTCTTCCCTCAGCATCACCTGTAACCATAGTGTAGCTTGCTAAATAGCTGTTTACGCCTGTGCTGGTAGCTGTTATAGTATGCCCGGCTATTGTAACCGTTGGTGTTTGCACCGACTCACTTGTGCTGAAAGTAAGGGATATTACATCGCCAACTTTGGCAAAGGCACTGTTGGTTGCATTGTTTGAGGCATAGACAAGACTGGTTGCACTTGGTGCGGTTTTATCAATGGTATAAGCCTGGCCTGTAAAAGGTAAAGATGTGGCAACTCCCGGGGATATGCCTGTGGCATTAGCCAGATTTAGGCCAATACTGCCATCTCCTGTACCGGTATTTACGGTTACCGTATAAGTTGTGCCCGAGCCGGATACCGTACCTAAGCTTGCCCCGGTTACGCTGCCTGTAGTTGTCAACGAAAAGTCGCTTGCTGTTAACCCTGTAACCGCTGCATCGAAAGTTACGTTATAGCTAACAGATGTGGCATTGGTTGGGCTGGTTGTAGCCAAATTAATGGAGCTTATAGCCGGTAATAATATAGGTGTTACATTATTAGGGTTATTAGTGCCTACGGTAGTCAGGTAGTTTTCACTACCTGCAGGGCCATTATATTCTACTGCCATTACCCGGTAAGTTGTGCCTGCGGTAAGGCCTGTAATATTTACCGTTGTGCCAGTGCCATTATATACACAATACCAGCCGCTGCCGCCAATCTGCGTGCCTGATGCATAGGTTGTATTGGCCGTATAAGTAGTGCTGTTAACAGGTAACGGACTGCCGGTTGATGCCTGGGCAATAAATACCGCACGTGAAGATCCGCTGCCATCTGTCCAGCTGGTGGTAGTGCCGGTTGCAGTAGTGTTAGTGAAGGTTACGTTGGTTGCTTGAGTAGCCGGGGCGCCAATTAATTGTATAATATTGCCCTGGTTATCGGTACCACCGCCGGTGCCACCATTATTTACAAAAATATTGGTTGGGTTTATGACGGCTATACCGTAGGGGAAATCAAAACCATCGCTGCTTAAACCTGTGTAAATATTTGTTGGCGTACCTGTGCCATTTGTATATTTTGCCAAAGCATAACCAGGAAAGCTATTTACCTGGGTTGCATACAGGTTGTCAGCAGCATCCACAGCTAAAGATGTGGTGTATTGATTAGTGGATACGGTTGATACCGCGTATGAACTCGCTTTGGTTAATTTATAAACATGGCCACCATCATTATTGGCTCCATCGTTATCAAAAGAATCAGCTACATATACATCACCAATTGAATTTACCGCAAGGCCTGCCGGTGCAATATAATAATCGCCGCTAGTTAAACCAACTGCATCTAACTTGTCATATAATACGGTACCCGTTGAACCAGCCGCGCTGCCTGCGGCATATTCAACAACTTCATAAGCACCGCTTCCACTATTTCCGCCATCGGCATTTATATTATATACTATAGCATATATATTATCGCTTGCATCAACAGCAAGGCCAGAATAATATCCTAAACTTGCCGTACCCGTTTGATAAACTGATGCTGTGTATGATGTGCCACCATTAAACTTTAGTTTAATGATATTACCATAAGGCAGGGTGGGGCCGTCATTATCAGTAGTAAGGTAAATGTCGCCGGTACTGGTTATTATAAGGCCTGTGCCGTAATCGCCTGCCTGGTCATTATCCGGGAAGCCATCATAAATAACGGTTGGGGCACCAGTGCCATTAGTGTATTTTACAATCTCTCCATGTGTTCCAGAGGCATCGGTTTGTAAAGCATATATATTACCGCTGGCATCCTTAGCTATGGCTGTAGCGAGGGTATTTGTTGAGAGTGTTATAGTAGTGAATTGTGCCCGTGCGGGGAGCGCTAATCCCACAAAAAGAATAATTGCCGAAACAATGTAAAAACCTTTTGTAAATAATGTTTTCATATTTGTTGGTTTTTAGATACATAAGTATGGATTTTGCCAGCCACTCACACTTTCCTCATGGATCTCTCTAAAATCTGGGGAATCGAATTTTAAACCACTGCCCTGACTAATAACAGTTTTGTAGATTTTTTTTGATGATGTTTTGATGGATACTACATCTATTACCGGTAATGAAAAGCCGGATAATGGATAAAAATTACGTTCGCCTCTCGGCCCAACTACTGATTCTTTCTGAAGCAGATTCATCGCGCTGCTCCAGTCGCGTTTTAGTAAGTATGATTTAACCTCCTTAAGGGCAAGGCCGGCTTCATAACCAAGTAAGCCATAAATGTTTGCCATTTGGCCGGCGGTGTTTTCATATTTCTTTACAAATTCTTTATTATGAGGGTTTTCTGCACCACGGTTCCAGGAAGTGGCCGCATGTAATTCAAGGTTGAGCCCGGCTATATCTTCAAGCAGATCATCATATACCATATTTTCCACTACGCTCAATGGAACGAGCTTGTGAAATTCAGATTCACACCATGCCTTTAAAAACTCATTTCCCATGTTACCTGCAAAAACTGCGTGCACATATGAAGGTTTATTCTTTTTTATCTCGCTAAAAAAACCATCAAGATTTAATCTTTTTATATCTGTTGGATCCCGCGGGATCACATGCAACCCTATTTGTTCTGCCCCGGCAACAAAGGCTCCTTTATGAAATGCACTGCTCAGGTGATAGCCGGCTTCATATACAGGCATTACCATCATACCAGTGCCGCCATACTCCTTATGTGCCCAACGGCCTAAAGCATATTGTGATTGCCATATCTGTTGCGAAGAATAAAATATGCGCGGACTCAAGTGATTGAAATAGGGTATATATTCGCCCAAATCAAAAAAGAAGGCCAATTTATTGTAAGATTCAATTGCTGGTAAAATATCAGGTATTGATCTATAACTGATCAATCCTGAGATCATATCAACCTGGTCAAAAAAAATTAATTTATTAACCGCTTCCACTACACTTGCCGGATCTCCCATTTTGGTATAAACAGGCATGAATTGCACTTCGTCCTGTTTTACAACTCCCGGGTATAATCCCAGCAGAATGCCAGCCATTAAATGATGCCCATAAAAGGGATAAACACCAGAATACGGCGTTAAAAAACCTATTTTTATTGGCTTTATCATTTTAATGAAATTACCATGCTAAATGATTAGTTTCTAGTGGGGAAAATGCCATTCATAGCAATAATATAAGATATCGCAACGTATGGTTGAATATTATTAATTGGAGTACTACTGCCCGTAAGGCCAATAGCATTTGGGGATAAAGTTGTATTAGGTGCAGTAGTAGTATAAATTTCCCCCACTTGGGCCGCAGGTCCTGAACCGGTTACGGGGCCTTTTGATAAATAAGTGGTAGTGCCGGGTATGCCAGTGGTTCCCGTCGCGTTGTTTACATTAAGAGAGTGTGTATGTGCTGGCAGGTTACTTATAAGAATTGAAGTGTTTTCAGTACCACTAGCTTGTCCTAAAACATAATTGCTTAAGCCCGGTCCTTGTCCCTGGCCGATTGGAACGCGGCCACGCAGGTCAGGTAAGGCAAAACTAGTTGTTCCATTGCCTCCATAAGTAGTACCTAATAGAGAAAATACGGCCGTATTGCTGGATATTGCCAAAAGCTGTCCGGAACAAAATAAAAATCCTTGCGGTGCAAAATTACTGGCAAATGCAAATATCATTGCTAAAAGTGGATCCATAAGATTAAGATTAGGTATAACAGAGTTAATATTATAAATCAATATTAGATATATTTTTCTTTATATTTTACATTTTAGGTATTTTTTTTTGGAAAAACATTCTGATTATCAACATATTAAGTATTCGTAAATAAAATATCACTATTGTTATATTTTTTAATATAAACACATTTAATTATAGTTAATCTTAAAAATGAATAATGTGAACACATGATAATTTTAATAAATAACTATCTGTTCATCAAATACATACATGGGTGATTTTTTTTGTCTTTCTAAAAAAAATATTTAATACATTTAAATATTAATTATATCACAATGAACAATCACCGCAGGTTATTTTTTAGTCAACTGTCCTTAATAGCAGGCGCAGCCGCTTTAAGCAAGCCAATAAATTCAATGGCTACTATCAGCAAACACATCAATACCTTATATACAGGCAAAAAGGATGTCACTATTTATCATACTAATGATTTGCATGGTAATATTGATGTGGTATATAACAAGATGGGCGGCCTTAAACAAATAAAAACCTTGCTTAGTAATCAGGAAACAAATGGCTTGTTATTAGACGGGGGAGGGTTTTTAGATCGATCAAATAGTGTTACGCGACAAAGAGAAGTAATTCATGCTATGAATGCCATGGGCTATCACGCGGCGGCTATAGGTAATCATGAACTTGCTTTTGGACAGGATCATTTAGCAACGCTTGTTCCGCTAATGCAATTTACGCTGGTGAATTGTAACTACCAATTTAATAATGAGTTAAGTAAAGTTGTAAAGCCTTATATTATTATTAACAGCGGGCAATATAAAATAGGTGTTACGGGCGTAGGCCATCAGGTTGCCGGTGTTTTTTATAACGATGCCATACAATGTGCCAATAGAACGGCAAAGCTGCTTAAAGAGGATAAGCATTGCGATATAGTTATCTGCCTTTCGCATTTGGGATATCAGCAGGAAAATGGCGAGCCTGATAATAAGACGTTGGCAGAAGAATCTGAACATATAGATATGATTATTAGCGGCCATAACCGTGAGTTAATGAGCGGTCAGTTAATAATGCGGAATAAAAATAAACATGAGATTATCATTAGCCAAGCCGCATGGAACGGCCTTATGATAGGCAAAACTGTATTTAGCTTTGACAACGGAAAGCAAAAATTAAATATTGATGCCCGGTATTTGATGCCCGGTCAGCCTTGCGGGCAAAAATTTGCTACCTCGTTCGAGGGTTTGCGTTTAATAAAAGAACAATCTGTATCAGCATAAACATTAACTTATTATGCTGATCTCTGCGCCAATAGATATTATTATTTGCTTTTTAGAAAAGTCGCCTTTGTGATCCGATATGTAAAAGAAAAATCAGGTGCCGGAAAAGTAAGTCTTGCTGCTTATGAAAGCAAACTATTATTTGGCAAAGTTTTGATTAATGAAGCCTTGAATACCATGCTGTCGCCTCGATTTGCTTCCTCCATAGGTCAGTCTGTTTAAATAGTTCAGCCTACGGTTGGTGTTATCATCTACCAATATAACAACAAAGCCTGATATGAAAATATCAGGCTTTGTGTCGATTCATTTGTAAGTACTAAAACCCGACGTCCACACGAACCAATTTTTGAATGATCTGAAGCGTTTAGTCACTCTGTTTGATGATTGAGGCCGATTTAAATATCTAACCCGTTTTTAATTGAACCAGGCTACACACCTAATCACTGGTTTGATCTAATAACAGATTAAGCGTTGAATTTATAATTGCAGAATTAAAATCGTTGGCTTAATGGATATACCCATATTGCAATAACTGTTATGCTGCTATAGGCAATAGAGTATTCTAATATTTGCTGTCCACTATCTATGAGATACAGTGGTGTTGCAACGAGCACAATTCCTGCCAATGAGAGTGCCATTTTTTTTATGGTTTGACTGATTGAGATGTTCCTTATTAAGTATACAACCAAAATAGATAAAATTAAACTTGGCAAGCTAAATACAAAAGCATAAATTAAACCATATCGGAAATGATGAGGATATTGCGGCTCCATAATCAATTGAAGCAGATAATAAGCGAAAGGTCCAAGCAAGAGGCTTGTAATCCATACGCTAAGGCTGTATATTACCGGATTCATCGGTTATGATCAATAGTCAAAAGTTAGTTGCTAAGTTAATGTTTTTCCAAACGTAAGAAGTTCCAAAATTTTCCCCATAAAAAAAAGTAGCCAATAAAATTGGCTACTTGTCATAAATAGTACACCAAAAGTTACAACTTTCAAATCATTTTTTAGAAGATATGGTGCTTTTGGGACATTTAATCGCATAAATTAAATAGGCGAAGGGAAAATTATCCAATCACACTATTCCATTAAAATATTGGAAATAGGTATGAAAGTAAAACTGCTTATATAATTTATTGTAAATTTCGGCTTTTAGGCCGATTTTAACAGATAATTTAGAATCTTTAAATAAATATGAACTCTACACAGTATCGGATAGGCCCGATTAAAATAAATTTTCCAGATCAAAATCAAGGATACTTTTCCGTTTTTGAAGATTTAGCAGAGCTTTTTGGCAGAGAATATCAAAGTGATGCCGTCAAAAGTTTAAGGGCTAAATTGAAAGATATAAAACCAAAGGCTTCTATAGATTATGAAGCGGACTTTACGCACATTACAACTACTAACGTCGATACGTTAATTTCGATAATTAATGCCATTGTTGAACTTTCAAAAAGCCAACATGAGGACTATTCAGAAATTGACCAACTTGCGTTAAGGGAAATATTTCAACAAGCTAAAAAAAATCGACCTAAGCCATTTGAATGGAAAACAGGAGATGTGTTTGCAATTCCGCTTGCTGATAAGACATTTTCATTTGGCCAGGTATTAGATAAGAGATACTGTACATGTGTATTGTTTAATTATAAGTCAGATAATCCAAAAATATCTAATTTATATTTTATCGAGTTAATACCATTATCAATTTTGCATTTATCAAATGGGGATTTGCTAAATAATGGGCAGTGGACAATTATTTTTAATGAACAAGTTAAATTAGATCCCAGTATTGGCTATGGCGGCCGGGCTGGAACTATCGGGAGTATATCTCATGGTCGTTGCAAAGCAATGGTGGACTTAGCAAATGCTTATTGGGGTTTACAGCCTTGGAATGTTATGTTCGAGGAAAATTACTACGATAAACTCTTATTAAGCGGCATTAATATTCCAAATACTGCTATAATCCTTAGTCAAGACGAAAGGACTAAATATCGAAGAGAAAAATTCGGAATTAAGTAATAAAAGGGGACTGGCAAATTCCATAATTAAGACCAAAATTTTTCACATAAAAAAAGTAGCCAATAAAATTGGCTACTTGTCATAAATGTACTCAGAGCGGGAATCGAACCCGCACTCCGTTTACGGGAACAGGATTTTAAGTCCTGCGTGTCTACCAGTTCCACCATCTGAGCAGGTGTTAAACCTTTAAAAACAAATCCCTTCTTTTGACGGAAGGGATTTGAGCGAAAGACGAGATTCGAACTCGCGACCCCGACCTTGGCAAGGTCGTGCTCTACCAACTGAGCTACTTTCGCTGTTGGGAGTGCAAATATAGACAGAATTGTTTTCCCTGCAAGGGATTGATTTGATTTTTTTTGTATTTTTTTATAACTCGCTGTTTTTCAAAACATCAATTATTAAATCACTTTCAAAACCACGGCTCAAAGCGTACTGTTGTAGTTTATATCGGCGTTTATAGGGTACTTTTTCGGTGAGCAAAGCTGCTTTTTTGCTTAAAATCTTCGTGAGCATCTCAAAATATTCATCCCCGTCGATAGTTAGCAGCGCTTTTTTTAGCAAATTATCAGGTATCTTCTTGATTTTGAGGCCTTGTTTAATTTTTATGCGTCCCCAACCTTTTTGCTTAAACTTTCCCTGTACGTAACTCCTGGCAAAACGCTCTTCATTTAAAAAGTTTCCGCCTATTAATTGGACTATGATATTCTCAACAGCATCGGGCCACAGGCCCCAATCGTATAGCTTATCCCTAACTTCCTGTTGTGCACGCTCCTGGTAAGCGCAAAAGTGTTCAGCTTTGGCCAGGGCAACTTTCTCATCGGTTATTTTAATCTTTTTAGGGCTATCCATCAAAACCAAAATTCGACAAAAATTCTTCTATTGGTAGAAATATAATCAAATTAGCATCATGCTTAGCAGCCAATATTCCATATCAAAAATTAAAGACATTATAAGTGCCACAGGTGCTATTGTAAGTGAAAATAATATAAGTGCGCTACTTACCGACAGTCGCCGCATTACAAGCGCTACAGAAGCTTTATTCTTCGCCCTGAGTGGCCGCCGTAACGGGCACGAGTTTATTGCCGAGGCATATGCCGCCGGTGTACGTAATTTTGTAGTCAATCACGGTCCTGAGATTAAAATGCCCGGCGCTAATATTCTAATTGTTGATGATGTGTTATTCGCCCTGCAAAAACTGGCTGCTTTTCATCGTGATAGCTTTAAGCTACAAGTGATCGGCATAACAGGCAGCAACGGCAAAACCATAGTGAAGGAGTGGTTATACCAGTTAATGGCTGCCGACCATAACATTGTACGTAACCCTAAAAGCTATAATTCGCAAATTGGGGTGCCGCTTTCTTTATGGCAAATAAGCGATAATAACGATCTTGGCATATTTGAGGCTGGGATTTCCACTACTGGCGAAATGGAGCGCTTAGAGGCTATGATTAAGCCTGATATTGGAATTCTTACGCATATTGGTTCCGCGCATGATGAAGGTTTTGAAAGTCGCGAGCAAAAGGTACAGGAGAAACTCGGTTTGTTTAAAAACTGCAAATTGTTAATCCATAACTACGATGAGCTGATTAATTATTCCAAAAATATCCCGGTTAAAGAACGCTTTACCTGGAGCCAGAACTTTAAGGAAGCGGATCTTTATGTATTTAGCGAGACGATTATCGCTAAAAATTTTTATTTACGTGGACGCTATAAAGGTTCTGAAATAGAATGTCTTATACCTTTTTTAGATAAAGCCTCGTTTGAGAATGCCATTACCTGCTGGGCAACCATGCTGGCCATGGGGTATACACCAATTGAGGCTGATAAACGCATTGAGCGATTAACCCCGGTAAGCATGCGATTGGAGCTGAAAACCGGTGTAAACAACTGTTCGATTATTGACGATTCATATAACTCGGACATACAATCGCTGGAGATAGCGCTGAACTTTCTAAGTCAGCAAAATCAGCATCAAAAAAAGACTTTGATCTTATCCGATATATTTCAATCCGGACTGGAAGAAGATATTTTGTACGATCAGGTTGCTGATATGATCAAGGCGAAAAAGATCGATAAATTTATTGGCGTAGGTGAGGCCTTATTTAACCGCCAGCAATATTTTGATGTACCCGAGAAGCACTTTTTTACTGATACCACAGCTTTACTTAAACATATGATTTCCCTGAGTTTCAGGGATGAAGATATTCTGATTAAGGGTTCACGTAGTTTTGAGTTTGAAAGTGTGAGCCGTGCTCTGGTGCAGAAAGGACATGAAACGGTAATGGAGATCAACTTGAATACCTTGCTGAGCAACCTTAACTTCTATAAATCTAAATTAAAGCCCGGTGTTAAGTTAATGGCTATGGTTAAGGCCTTTAGTTATGGCAGCGGTACTTTTGAAGTAGCTAATATGCTACAATACAATAAGGTGGATTACTTAGCTGTTGCTTATGTTGATGAAGGTGTCGCCCTGAGACAAGGCGGAATCACTTTGCCGATAATGATATTAAACCCGGAAGTATCAGCATTTGATAAATTAGAGGAATACAAGCTTGAGCCTGTGATTTATAGCTTTGGTTTATTTGATGACTTCATCAGATACCTGCAGGCAGCTGGCCTGGCGAAATTCCCTATCCACATAAAAATCGATACCGGTATGCATCGCGTTGGTTTTGAGGATTTTGAGATAGAGACTTTATGTGATCTGTTAGAGGTTAATAACTATGTGAAGGTATGTTCGGTATTTTCACACCTGGCAGCCAGCGAAGCATCACAGCACGACGGCTTTACTTTGACCCAGATACAAAAATTCGAGAAGGCTTATAAACAGATCGAAGAAGCTTTAGGCTATAAAGTAATTAAACATTTAAGTAATACAGCAGGTATAACCCGCTGGCCCAATGCGCAGTATGATATGGTTAGGTTAGGTATTGGTTTATACGGAGTAGATTCAGCCACACCTGAAGACGAGAGCGGTTTGCAGCCTATTGCCAGCTTAAAAACAAGCGTGTCACAGGTTAAAAAGATAGTCGCAGGTGAAACAGTGGGTTATGGGCGTAATGGCAGCTTATCAAAAGATGGTAAGATAGCTACTGTAAGAATTGGGTATGCTGATGGCTACTTACGCGCCTTTGGTAATGGCGTAGGAAAGTTGTTAGTTAAAGGGATTCTGGCGCCTACGGTTGGAAATATTTCGATGGATACCTGCGTAATTGATGTAAGTGGAATTGATGTAAGCGAAGGAGATGAGGTGATTGTCTTTAATAATGAGTTGAAGATACAGGAACTTGCAGCCGAGATAGGCACCATACCATATGAAATATTAACTAATATTTCACAACGGGTAAAAAGAGTGTACTTTTATGAGTAAGTTTTGATATGAAAAGAGTTGCCAAAGCCTTACTTAATTACTTTGTTAAAGGACTACTGATTGTAGTGCCCCTGGGCGTAGCTATCTTTTTGATTTACTGGGCAGTTTCCAGAATTGATAACGCGTTAAACCTGAGTACCTCCTTATGGACCGATAATAAAGGAAGACCCATGTATATACCTGGCCTGGGTATTGTAAATGTGGTACTGATTATCCTGATAGCAGGTGTTTTAGTAACCAATGTAATTACCGAACCCATTAAAGCCTGGTTTAATCGCTGGTTGGATCGCTTGCCTTTGTTCAAATTTCTCTATTCATCAGTAAAAGATCTTACAGAAGCATTTGTAGGTGAAGAGAAGAAGTTTAACGAACCCGTTTTGGTAGACGTGAATGAATTCGGCCTAAAAAAAATAGGCTTCCTGGTGAAAAGAGATATGAGTAAAATTGGTTTACCTGGTGATGTAGCTGTCTATTTTCCATATTCTTACTCTTTTGCAGGGCAGGTTGTTATTATTTCTGCCGATAAAGTACATCCATTAGACATCAGCGCAGCGGATGCTATGAAATTTATGATCTCCGGTGGCGTTAGCGGTTTAGACTAGTTTCTTTCCTCAAACTTCTGATCACCAATAACACACTTATCAATACCAATAAAGCCCCAAGTATATAGGGCGCTCCCGGAAAGTAAATTGATGAATCTTTATGTGTGAAAAACTTAAAGCTATAACCCATTAATAATGGCCCGATTACGAGGCTTAAACTAGATAATAAAGTTAAGCCACCCTGTAGCTCGCCCTGTTCATTCGCGGCGAATTTACTGGTAATAAATCCTTGCAGTGCAGGGCCGGATATTCCACCGAAGCAATAAGGGATCATAAACAGGTAAACTTGCCACCCTTGCCCTGCAAAGGCTATCAGGGTTAGGCCTGCTCCGTACGATATTAAGCCGATGATGATATTCTTCTTCAATCCCCATTTGGGTATCAGGTAGCGGATCAAGCCGCCTTGTATGCCTATTAGTAATACGCCAATAAAGAGCCCTAAAAAGCCAACACTACGCATTGACCATTGGAACTTCTCATAAACATAAAAAGGCAGTTGATATTCAACCGCCTTTTGTGCTATATATACTAAAGTAAAGGCAATGGCTAAACCTGCAAGTGCCTTATATTTACCTAATTGTTTAAATGATCCGATAGGATTTGCACGCTTCCATTCAAACTTACGACGGTGTTCTTTATCCAATGATTCCGGTAAAACGAAGTAACCGTAAGCTGCATTAAATAAAGCCGACCCGGCAGCTACCATAAAAGGGATCTTAATATTAATATCACCCAAAAAAGCACCACCCGAAACCCCGATAATAAAGCCCAGGCCCGATGCTGCGCCTACGATACCAAAGTTAGCTGCCCGTTTATCACCTGTACTAATGTCGGCTATATACGCAGTAGCAGTAGCCATGGTGGCACCCGTGATGCCAGCTATGGCCCGGCCTATAAATAACCAGAAAACGGTTGGAGCAAAGGCCATGAACATATAATCAACACTAAAACCGATTAATGAGATTAATAGGATAGGCCGCCTGCCAAAACGATCGCTTAGGTTACCCATAACCGGCGAGAATATTACCTGCATACTGGCGTAGGTAAAAGTTAACCAGCCATTAATTTCAGATGCGACTGAGTAATCTACATTACCCAACTCTTTTAAAAGGTTAGGTATAACAGGTATAATGATGGCCAAACCCATCACATCAATAAAAATGGTTACGAAAATAAAACGAAGCGCGGCCGAGGTTTTAATTTTAGGTTGATCCATCCGTGTAAAAGTGTGAAATAATGTTAAATGTTTTAGATGGATATGTTAATTTCTTTTAAAACTCCTGACCGCCAACCATGCACTTAAGAGCATAAGTGCTGATCCTATGATAAATGGCATCCCCGGAAATTGAAAAAATGGGTTAGGTTTTGTGAAATAATAAAAAGTTTCTGCCATTAACAGCGGACCGAATATAGCGCTTACACTCATTAAACTGGTTAGGCCACCTTGTAATTCGCCCTGTTCATTGGCTGGTACGCTGGTACTCATATAACCTTGCAAGGCAGGCCCCGCGATACCACCCAAACAGTAAGGCACAAGGAAAAGAAACATCATCCAACCTTTGGACGCAAAGGCAAAAAGCAATAAACCGGCAGCATATAAAACCAGGCCGATCCAGATGCTGCGTTCCTGGCCGAGTTTAGGTATGATTATCCTGATCAAACCGCCCTGTACTATTGCTATAAATAAACCAACAGTGCCAAGTGAATAACCCACCCAGTCTTCGTTCCAATGAAATTTATCCATCGTATAAAAAGTCCATACGGTTTGTACGGCCTGGGCGGCAAAATATACAAGGAATAATGAAACAGCCAATCCTATTACCGACTTATACTTGCTTAATTGTAATACAGACCCAAGTGGATTGGCTCTTTTTATGTCGAAGTCCCTGCGATTCTCCACCGGTAATGATTCGGGTAAAATAAAATAACCATATATGGCATTTAATAATGCTAATAAGGCTGCTGCTATAAACGGATAATGAACATCATATTTACCCAATATACCGCCAATTACTGGCCCTATAATAAAGCCAATACCAAAAGCAACGCCTATCAAACCAAAGTTTGCAGCCCGCTTTTCTGGCTCACTAATATCAGCAATATAAGCTGATCCTGTTGTAAAGCTGGCACCTGTTATTCCTGCGATGATCCGGCCCACAAATAACCAGGCAATAGTTGGGGCAAATGCCGAAAATAAATAATCAACACTAAAGCCTAATAAAGAGCAAAGCAATACAGGTCTGCGGCCAAATTTATCGCTTAAATTACCTATAAGTGGAGCGAAGAGGAATTGCATGGATGCATAAGCGGCGGTAAGCCAGCCGGCATAAGCTGAAGCATCGCTAATATTACCATGAATTAAATGTTCAATTAGTTTTGGTAGAACGGGTATGATAATACCCAGCCCCATTACGTCAATAAGCAGCGTAGCAAAAATAAATCCTAAAGCAGCCTGGCGTTTTTTGGGTACAGGTTTATCCATGCCGCAAAATAAACAAATATGGTTTAAATTGATGCTAAAGTTTTTTTACTTATCTAAGATGTCATTTCGACCGGAGGGAGAAATCTTCTGCAACTGTGAATAGTCCGTCGTGCATTCTGAAGAAGATTTCTCCCTCCGGTCGAAATGACAAATGGGGCGAATTGTAAGGGAGGAGATTATTTCAACTCCCTGTCAGCAGATTGCCTTTCAACCATCCAACCTGGGTATTCTTTAGTTAGAGCGCTTACTTCGTCGATTTTTTTAAGATCATCTTCAGTCAAGGTAACCTCTGTTGATTTGATGTTATCGTTCAATTGTTCAACAGTTTTTGCACCAATGATAGTACTGGTTATACCCGGTTGCTGCCTAACCCATGCCAATGCGATAGCCGCTGTTGAAACGTTGTGCTGTTTACCAACTTCTGTTATTACATCAATAATATCATAGGTTTTATCTTTGTTGATAGGAGGGAAATCAAAAGTGGTACGTCTTGAACCTTCCACTGTTTCATTGGCGCGGGTATATTTGCCGCCCAGGAAACCACCTGCCAACGGGCTCCATGGCATCATCGCTAAATTTTGGTCGGCTGCTAACGGCAAAATTTCACGCTCAATATCACGCCCGGCTAACGAGTAGAAGTATTGCATGCCTACAAATTGGTTCCATCCATTCAACTTACAAATACCAATCGCTTTCATAACTATCCAGGCAGGCCAATTGCAAATGGCTATATAGCGTACTTTTCCTGTTAGAACGATGTCGTTTAATGCACGCATGGTTTCTTCAATTGGTGTCTTAGGGTCGAAGCCATGCACGTATAAAACATCGATATGATCCAACTGTAAACGTTGCAAACTTTCATCCACCGAATAAAAGATATGGTAACGCGACAAACCAACCGCATTCTTGCCTTCGCCCATACGTCCGCGGACTTTAGTTGCGATAACCAGTTCGTTACGGTTAAAACCGAGATCTTTAATAGATTGTCCCAGTAATTTTTCTGATTCTCCGAAGGAGTAAACATTGGCAGTATCAATAAAATTAATACCGGAGTCAACTACAACTTTCATCAGTTCATTAACTTCTTTTTGTTGTACTTTTCCAATGTTTTCCCAATAGCCTTTGCCACCAAAAGTCATTGTGCCAAAGCAAATTTCTGACACCAGTAAACCGGTGTTGCCTAAAAAGTTGTATTTCATAAGTGTGTGGAATGTTCTTGTAAAACTAACTATCGCAAATAGGTTTTGTTTAATCCTATCGTCAATAAATGGTAAAATATATGTTGCAACTTTCTGGTAAATTAATTTGTACGGTAAAAACTTAACTCATACACTATTGTTGTCCTGATAATGAACCGTCTCCTCAAAAAACTCGAAAAAATAGGCCGCGACCCAAAGGTCACCGCCAAAGCTGCCGGATTACGTTACACATCCGATTCTACTCCCGGTTATACCCGCAAAAAATCTGGCAAAGGTTGGAGTTTTTATACTCCTGATGGAGAATTGGTTAAGGATAAAGAGTTGATCGATAGGTTCAATAATTTGGTGATTCCTCCAGCTTATACCAACGTGTGGATCTCTCCTTATGATAACGGACATTTGCAATTTACAGGCACCGATGCGGCAGGCAGAAAACAATATCGATACCACCCGCACTGGAACCAGATCCGCAATCAATCAAAATACCACAGGTTGCAATTATTTGCATCGCATTTGCCGGATATACGTGCGCAGGTAGATAAGGATTTGGCGCGCCCAAAATTAGATCATGAAAAAGTAGTTGCCTTAGTGATTAGGCTGATGGAACTCACCAGCATAAGGGTAGGGAACGAATCATACAAAAAATTATACGGCTCATTCGGTTTAACAACATTGATGAACCGCCATGTGAAAATAGAGGGCTCGAACCTGAAGTTTGAATTTAAAGGTAAAAAAGGAGTGTTTCATAAAATATCGCTGCAAAGCCGTAAGCTCGCAAGCCTCGTAAAACAATGCCGCGAGATACCCGGTAAAGATCTATTTCAATATTATAACGAAGATGGCCAACATTGTACAATTGGCTCAGGGGATGTTAATCATTATCTGCACGAAGTTACCGGCGAAGATTTCACTGCGAAAGATTTTCGCACCTGGGCTGGCAGCGTTAGCGCTTTATACGCATTTAAAGAAGTTGGCGAATTTGACAATGTTACCGAGTGCCGAAAAAAAATAGTGAGTGTTTTGGATGAAGTGGCGATAAACTTGGGTAATACACGTACTGTTTGTAAAAAGTACTACGTGCATCCAACCATCATAAAAAGTTACGAAGAAGGCACATTGTTCAATTATATTAAAGAACTGGACGACGATAAGGATGTGAAAGCCGCAGAGCTAAATGTAGCAGAAAAAGCAATGCTGGAAATTTTAGCACACGAAAAATTGGCAGAAGCGAGTTAGTGGCTATATTTACGGCACAATTAGCATTATGGCTTTAAGAACTACCGTAATTACCGGCGCAACATCCGGCATAGGCAAAGAAACCGCTCTGGCACTCGCGAAAAAAGAGCATGCGATTTATTTGCTTGTCAGAAATACCCAAAAAGGTGACCGCCTTAAAGACGAGATCATAGCACAAACCGGTAACAAAAACATTTTTGTAGTAAAGTGTGATCTGGCCGATCTGCAAAGCGTACGTGAAGCAGCAGATGAACTTAAAGCTAAGCTATTTGCCGTAAATGTGTTGATAAACAATGCAGGCGGTATATTTGGTGAAAAACAAATGACCAAAGACGGTTTTGAAATGACGTTTCAAGTGAATCATTTAGGGCATTTTCTGTTAACCATGGCTATTATGCCGTTGTTAGAGAAAGGGCAGGCCAGGGTGATTAACGTAAGCTCCGAAGCACACAAAAGGGGCAAAGCCGATTTTGATGATCTGCCGTGGCAACAGAAGAAATATTCTGCATGGGGGGCTTATGGCATGGCCAAGTTATTCAACCTTTATTTCACCAAAGCTTTGGCTGAAAAATATGCCGATAAAGGGATTTCGTCATTTGCTTTGCATCCAGGCGTTGTGAAAACAGAATTCTGGGGTGGAGTAGGCGGGTTTTTAGGTAAATTAACAAGTTTGCTGGTCGGCCCGTTTATGATTACAGCTGAAGAGGGTGCGCAAACTACCATCTACCTGGCAACAGAACCGGGGATGGATGCAAAAAGCAGTCAATATTTCATTAAGAAGAAAATGGCCAAATCAACCGTACTATCCTGGAACGAAGCTAACCGAAATAAACTTTGGGATATCAGCAAAAAATTAGTGAGTAAATATTTAGCATAAAATTAGTGTTAAGATGTCTCCCTGAGGTACTCGAAAAGTAAGCGTAAAGGCCAGCCCTCATACTTCGAGTACCTCAGTATGACATCTATTATAAAAAATAAAATTCATGCGCATAACACTCATAGGTTCAGGCAATGTCGCTACCCATTTGGGTGCAGCGTTTAAAAACGCAGGGCATCGTATTGTGCAGGTGTATAGCCGCAATGCACACAATGCAGCTTTACTGGCATATCATATCGGCGCTGAGGCTATTGATGATCTGAATGGTATCGACCCCAATACTGATATTTTTATTATTTCTGTAAGCGATGATGCCATTGCAGGTATCGCGCAGGAATTATCAAAGCATAATAAATTGATAGCCCATACTTCGGGCGCAACTGATTTGTACAGTATTCTGGCGTTTACTGATCATGCTGGCGTGTTTTATCCCTTGCAAACCTTCAGTAAAACAAAGGAAGTTGATTTTTTAACAGTACCACTATGTATTGAAGGCGCTAATGAATCCATCACTAAAACATTAAAAGAACTTGCCCAAAGCATTAGTAATAATGTTTATGAGATTGATTCTACCCAGCGTAAAACATTGCATTTGGCGGCGGTATTTGCCTGTAATTTTCCAAACTACCTATACCGGGTAGCGCAGGAGTTATTGGCAGACCAACAAATAGATTTTAATTTACTGCGACCGCTTATTTTAGAGACTGCCGAGAAAGTGCAAACCAACCTGCCTGCCAACGTGCAAACCGGCCCCGCTATCCGTAACGATCAAAAAACAATGTTTGAACATTTGCAATTACTTAAATATGAACCCGAGTGGGAGCAGTTGTACCGGTTGTTAAGTCAGGGTATTATCAAAAAGGATTAATACAATACGCCACCTAAGTAATTTTATTACTTTTGCCAAAATGAATATTTATAAGCTTAAGATAAACTTTGAGGAAAAGGATCACGAATCTGTTGAATTGCCTATTGCCGAAGGTGAGTCTGTTTTAGATGTTTGCCTGGAGAATGGCATTGAATTACAGCATAATTGCGGCGGCGTTTGCGGTTGCAGCACTTGCCACGTATATGTAAATAAAGGGATGGACAACCTGCAGGAAATTTCAGATAAAGAAGAAGACTTTATTGATAGAGCAGTGAATCCGCGCATTACTTCGCGCTTAGGTTGCCAATGTGTGGTGATCGATGGTGATATTGAAGTAACTTTACCCGACCAGTCCGACTTCATGGGCCACTAATAACATAATTTTAGATTCTACTCATCAACATAACAATGACTGACGACAAAAAATTTGCTTTACCTATACACTGGGCCGATCATGAAGATATTGCTATTGAACTTTATGAAAAGTTCGGCGATGATTTTGATGAATCAAAAATATACCGCATCCGTTTTACCGATCTATTAGAGTGGATTTTAACGCTGCCTAACTTTGCAGGTACACGTGAGCAATCAACCGAAGGACATCTGGAGCAAATACAATCTGCCTGGGTTTACGAATGGAGAGATAATCAATAATTCTAATGGAATCCTTTTTAAGCAAGCTTCACGATATAACTACATTTATTTTTGATGTAGATGGCGTATTAACCGATGGCTCTGTTTTTGTAAATGAGAGCGGCGAACAATCGCGCGCATTTAACATTAAAGATGGTTACGCCATACAGTTGGCCGTAAAATGCGGTTACCAGGTTTGTGCCATATCCGGTAGCCGATCTAAAGGCGCGGTATACAGGTTGAATAGTCTTGGTGTTACCGATGTTTACATGGGGACACATACCAAAGCTGAACGATTTAAAATTTATCTGGAGGAAAAGATAACCCACGCGTCTAACGTGTTGTATATGGGCGATGATATTCCTGATCTAGCACCGATGAAACTCGCTGGTTTATCAGTATGCCCTGCCGATGCTGTCGAAGAGATCAAAGCGGTAAGCCAGTATGTATCGCCGTACCCCGGTGGTAAAGGTTGCGCCCGCGATGTGATTGAAAAAGTACTAAAGGTACAAGGCAAATGGATGAGTGAGCAGGCTTATAGCTGGTAGCTAAGCAGAACCAGTAGCTAAGCAGAACCAAGAGTCAAGAAGTAAGAATCAAGATAGCGATGAACCATAAAATTATCCTTGCATCCAAATCACCCCGCCGGCAGGAACTATTGAAGCTGATGGATGTTGATTTTAGGGTAGTGTTAAAGGATGTTGACGAATCTTATCCTAAAGATCTTTCGCCCGAAGAAATCGCGGTTTATATTGCCCACAAAAAAGCAGCAGCATTTGATGAAAGCGTAGGAGATGAGGTGGTACTAACTGCCGATACCATCGTTTGTATTGACGGCCTGATACTCGGCAAACCCGAAACCGCCGAACATGCCATCGAAATGCTTAAAATGCTATCTGGTAAAGTTCATAAGGTTATTACCGGTGTATGTTTGTTACATAAACATCAATACAATAAGTTTTTTGATGTATCAGAGGTATTCTTCCGTAAATTAACGGATGATGAGATCACCAGTTATGTAAATGAATACATGCCACTAGACAAAGCCGGCTCATACGGCATACAGGAGCGCATTGGCTTAATCGGCATCGAAAGGATCAATGGCTCCTACACCAACGTTGTTGGTTTACCCACCGAAAAGCTGTATCAGCAATTAAAAAATCTTTAAGATATCTTTTTCCTTGTCATTCTGAACGGAGTGAACAATCTGTAAAGTAGTTTACACCAGTACAGATGCTTCGTACCTCAGCATGACAATGTTGTTAAATGAATAGATTTCTTTACTCACGAATCTGTACGCGTTCTCTGCTATTTGTCATTTCGAACGAGGAACGAGGAGAAATCTTCTTCGCCCTGCAAAGCGGCCATGCATATCGTATAAGATTTCTCCCTCCGGTCGAAATGACAAGCGGCTAAAACAAAAAGAGCCACAATATTTAATATTGCAGCTCTCAAAATATATCGTTATTATGATTAGGCCGTATAACCCAGTATCTTCAATACCTGTTTACTATTCTGCTCCTCGCCAAAAACCTCAAAGTTAAACGTCTCATCCCTGTTTCTGCGGATGATAACATGCTTAGGCGATGGCAGCAGACAGTGATGTATGCCTCCGTAACCGCTTAAAACTTCCTGGTAAGCTCCTGTGTTAAAAAAGCCTACGTATTGCACCTTGCGCGTCTTAGGCATAAACACGCTGTTCATGTGCGCCTCCTGGTTGTAATAATCCTGACCATCGCAGGTTATACCACCCATATTTACACGCTCATACTCACTATCCCAGTTGTTAATCGGTAACAGGATGTATTTTTGGTTCAAAGCCCAAACATCTGGTAGGTTAGTGATGAATGAACCATCCAGCATTAACCATTTCTCACGGTCATTTTGTTGCTTGCGGCCTAAAACCTTGTATAAAATACCTGATGCTTCGGCAACGGTGTATTTACCAAATTCGGTAATAATATCCGGTTCAACAGTATCATTATCAGCACAGATCTCTTTGATACGGCTCACAATCTCATTGATCATGTATTCGTAATCAAAATCAAATACCAGCGAATCTTTAAACGGCATACCGCCGCCAATATCCAAAGTATCTAAATGCGGATTGATTTTTTTGAATTTGCAATAAAGCGTTACGTATTTCTCCAACTCGTTCCAGTAATACGGAGTATCCGATATACCTGAGTTAATAAAAAAATGCAACAACTTAACCTGAAAGTTAGGGTTATCCTCGATCTTGTTATGATAAAAATCGATGATGTCTTCCATCCTGATACCTAAACGGGAAGTGTAGAACTGTGAATCCGGCTGCTCTTCTGCCGCTATACGGATACCCAGGTTACAAGGCTCATCAAGTTCAATCTCGTCATCGTACAGGTTAAATTCTTCCTTATTATCCAATACCGGGATGATGTTTTTAAAACCATCATGCAGCATATCGATAATGTAGGTTTTATACTGGAAGGTTTTAAATCCATTACAAATTACGGTAATGTCTTTAGTAACCGATCCTTTTTTCTCCAAAGCATCAATCATCGGCATATCAAAAGCCGAAGACGTTTCCAGGTGGATCTCGTTTTTAAGCGCCTCTTCAACTACGTGCTTAAAATGCGAGCTTTTGGTGCAATAACAGTATTTGTAAGTCCCGCGGTAATTATTTTTGATAATTGCCTGCTGAAATAACAACTTGGCCTGCTGTATTTTCTTAGAAATAATTGGAATATAAGTGAAGCGCAGGGGAGTGCCGTACGTTTCAATCATCTCCATTAAATTAAGATCATGAAAGTATAGTTCATCATCGATGATCTCAAAACCATCCTGCGGAAAACCTACACTTAAATCAAGAAATTCCTGGTAACTCTGCATCTATTAAAATTTTGGCAAAAATGTAATTTTTAAATGGGAATTTTATGTAATTTTTATAGTAGTAGTGTAATTATTTTCTGGATGATAGTTAATGCGTAATAGATCATAGTTAATAGCTCTTTTTTTTTGCCATGAACTATGAACCACCAACTATAAGCCAAACGGTAAATGCACCTCGGCCATCATGCATCTTGCACTACCACCACCGTTGTTTTCAATGGTTTGTATATCGGCATAAACCAATTTGCCATATTTTTCAAGTGATGATTTTTGCTCATGGTTAAGTGCCCTAAATGCGCTCTCCGACATCACGATCAAAGTATCACCATGTTTACTTTTTACTTCCAGCATATTGCCTGCAAATTGATTCATTTGCTCAAATGATATTTGTATGATTTCTTTTTGGGTTGAATTTAAGGATTCGATCACTACAACCCGTTCGTGCGGGTTAGGGATGCTATCCAAACAAATAACCGCGAACTTGCTGCCCACACACATCAACACGTTGGTATGATAGATAGCTTTGCCATATTCATCGGCAGCATCAAAACAAACTGAGGTGTAACCGGATTGTTCGCAAAAAACATCCAATACGGTTTTATCGGTACGTGGCGATAAGCAGGCGTAAGCTATTTTATGCTCCCGGTCTAGCACCATACTGCCAGTTCCCTCTAAAAACTTGTTTTCTTCCTCGTATCGGCTCAGGTCAACAATGTGGTGCACTTTAAAATGATCCTCTAACCGGGAAATAATATCCTCTCTGCGTTCCAGCCTACGATTCTCAGCCTGCATGGGGTAAAGAAATACATTGCCATCAGCATGAAACGATACCCAGTTATTGGGGAATATAGAATCAGGAGTATAGGGTTGCTGATTATCATCAATCGCAGTAACATCAACACCATTCCGCCTCAATACTTCAACAAAGTTGTTAAACTCGTGTAAAGCCTTTTGCTGTACTTCTTGCTGGTTTTTATCTTTATGCTGAAAAGCGTTACTCTCAGCAGTTTCCTCATTATAACCGAAATTAGCCGGCCTTATCATTAATATATGTGATGTAGATTGTTGATTCATTAGTTTATTGGTTCATTAGTCAGTTAGTCGACCATTCAGATCAAATATTATCATGTAAATCAAAAAAATCCATTTAATCATGGTTCACAATTAACAGGTGCCCTGTTGACTGTTGGTTCATTAGTTTATGGTTCATAGTTCATTGTATTTATTAATTGCGGATAGATTATATCATGGTAATCAATAAATCCTATAAATCAAGGTTCAGACGATCTCTCAAAATCGGCATGCTCATACAATGAAAACCACCACGAGCTCTCGACAGCTCTGCTGATGGCATTAATATCAGTGTGTCCTTCATTTTTTGTGGGGCGATGTTGCCATTTTCAAATTGCTCAAGCAACTCACTCACTTTAACCACCTCAAATCCATTTTGTTTAAAGGCTTCAACGGTTTTATCGTTACGATCATAACCCACAACAACGCCTTCTTTTACCGCCAATAAGTTACACGAATCCGTCCATTGTTCACGAGCATCGTAAGGGAATGAATTATTGCCCGAATAAATAAACCTGGTCGGTTCTTTACTTTGTAGGTCTTTTTCACTGATATTAGTCAGCAGGTCTTCAATACATTCAAACTTCTTTGGTTTCTTGCCTTTTCTAAACTGGATGATCTCCGTTTTCTCTTTCGATTTTTTATCCGCGAACCAGGCTATTGGCTCTTTCTCATCAATCGGACTTTCGCCCATAGCTAACGAACCTAATAATACCCATACGTTGCGTTTTACTTGTGTAAATACGGTGTCAATGTGCATGTAATCGCGTTTGTGAGGTATTTTTACAACGGTTACCTTCTCCACCACATTATGCTCAAATAATAATTTGATCGCCTCGTTTGCTCCGTTTGGCGATGTACGCTCACTACATCCAATAACCAAATGCTGCGGACTAACCATCATCACGTCGCCACCTTCAAGTGTAGATCGCTCAGTATTATCCTCACCAGGGCGCAAAAAATGTTGCATGCTCTCCGGTATCTCCAGTACATTGTTTTTGTAAGCAGCAAATAATGGGTGATTGAAAAATATATATCTTAACAACAGCGTTTCTCGTGCCCTGGCTTTCTTTGCCGGGCGATTAAGTAGCATAAAATTATTAATAGCGATGCCAATATCACGAGAGAATATCAGGTTAGGGATAGGGGCAAATATCATCTCATCATTTGCTAATGATCCTGAGATTAAAATTTTGGCCAACTCTATAGGGTCAGTCTCTATCAATTGCTCCTGCAAACGATAATTGCAGCTTTCAATAGCGCAAACCGATGCCACCAATTTGGTGCGGATGCCCGTATCCTGTAATACATCAGCCAGCAGGGTTTGTATCTCCACCACTTTGCTCGATGCATGGAAATCTTTATTGTCCGGCTTAAAAAAAGCACGCTTATGTTCAATAGAATCTATTTGCTTTAGTTTACCCTTTATCTTATCAGGATCAAGAAAATACATGAGCAGCTTTACATAGTAGTCGTACTCGTTTTTACGTACGGTATCCAAATGCACAATGTCCTCAAAAAGCCAATCCTGTGCTTTGGAAGGCACAACTTTACCCAAACCGCTATCCGGACTATGAATCAACAGCGTCCGCAGGGTACCTATCTCAGAAGTTACATCTATTTTAAAATCGTTGTTTTTTAGTGTCATAAATTGGTGGCCAGTTGCACAAAGCTAATATAAATTTAATTCGCTTACCTACTGACAAAACAGTGTCAGCACTTATTCAAATTAAAGTCCCGAAATTTGAAATATACCCGACACAATCCACCCATAAGCGCCGTGTGACACCGCGCAATCATTGTTCTTTGACATTTTATCGTAAACAAGCCACCCGTTGTTGGTGTCCTCGCCAACAACTTGAGTTATTTTATTGCCTTTGTTGGTGTTGTCACCAACAAATCAATAAATCGTGTTATTTTTGCAAAATGGATTTTATTATTGAAGCTGTACTTAAAGCTGTTAAACACCTGTACCAAACTGATATTACCGCCGATAGTGTTAACCTGCAGGAAACACGCAAGGAGTTTGAGGGGCAGGTTACTATTGTTACGTTCCCGTTTATTAAATTCTCTCGCAAATCGCCTGAACAAACAGGAGCAGAGATTGGCGAATATTTAAAGGAATCTTTGCCACAGATAGCAGCATTTAATACCGTAAAAGGCTTTTTAAATATATCCTTAACTGATGCTTACTGGATAGATAAATTATATCAAGAAATTCTACCCGAAGATTTTGCTGTATTTAAACCGAATGGCAAAAAGGTGATGGTGGAGTATTCATCACCCAACACCAACAAACCATTGCACTTAGGCCATGTGCGTAATAACCTGTTAGGTTTTTCACTGGCGCAAATATTAAGTGCAGCTGGTTATGAAGTAATCAAAGCCAATTTGGTGAATGATAGAGGGATCCACATCTGTAAATCCATGTTGGCATGGCAATTATATGGTAATGGCGAAACCCCTGTATCGACAGGCGAAAAAGGCGATCATTTAGTTGGAAAATACTATGTGATCTTCGATAAAGAATACAAAAAGGAGATTGAATTTTTAAAATCAGAAGGTCAAACAGAAGATGAAGCCAAAAAGAATGCGCCACTCATCAAATCAGCCCAGGAAATGCTCCAAAAATGGGAAGCTGGTGACGAAGAAGTGATCAACCTTTGGAAAACCATGAATACCTGGGTGTACGATGGCTTCGGCAAAACGTACAACAGACTCGGTGTTGAGTTTGATAAATTCTATTACGAATCAAATACTTATTTATTAGGTAAGGATATTGTTGAAGAGGGCCTTGCAAAAGGTGTATTCTTTGAAAAACCGGATGGTTCTGTTTGGATAGATCTGACCGCTGATGGTCTTGATGAAAAGTTAGTGCGCCGTTCGGATGGTACCTCAGTTTATATCACCCAGGATTTAGGCACCGCGCAACTTAAATATGATGATTTCGATGTGAATGAATCTATCTACGTAGTAGGTAATGAGCAAGATTATCACTTCAAAGTGCTGTTCCTGATTCTACAAAAGCTCGGCAAAACTTGGGCTAAAGGCTTATATCATTTATCCTACGGCATGGTCGACCTGCCATCTGGCAAAATGAAATCCCGTGAAGGTACGGTTGTCGATGCCGATGATCTGATCGACGAGATGGAGAGAACTGCCAAAGAGCAAACCGAAGCTTTAGGCAAAGTCAATGACTCCACAGAAGAAGAAAAATTGCATTTATACCACACCATTGGTATGGGTGCGTTAAAATATTTCCTGTTAAAGGTCGATCCTAAAAAACGTTTATTATTTGATCCTAATGAATCGGTAGATTTCCAGGGACACACAGGTCCGTTTATTCAATACACCCATGCCCGTATAAAGTCAGTACTAAGCAGGGCAGAAGTTGATTTTGCCGGTCAGATAGATATTCCGGCATTAGATGCCGTAGAGCGCGACCTTATTGTAGTATTAACCCAATACCCTGCAATAGTAAGCGAAGCGGCAAGCAGCCACAACCCGGCGCTGATAGCCAACTACATTTATGAGCTGGCTAAAACTTACAATAAATTCTATCACGAAAAATCTATCCTTCAGGCTGAAGATGATTTGCTGAAAATATTCAGGTTGCAGCTTTCATCAGCATCAGCAAAAGTTATCAGTAAAGGAATGGCTTTATTAGGAATAGAAGTTCCTGAAAGGATGTAATTTTAGTTACTAAAGACCAAAATGTCATTGCCGAGAACGAAGCAATCGCACATAAGCAAAGCGAATATGCATAGTTCGCGATTGCTTCGGTACAGCAATGACAATAGTTTTATTATTTTATAAACTGAAGAACTCGAAAAGCGAACCGAAATAAGCATCATTCCAGCCTTCGGTCATATCTTCATAATCGCTATCCGGAATATTGGTATGCCTTAATTCGGCCGAAGTGCCGTTTTTATCTGCGTGAAGTTTGATAGTCACGATAGATTCAGCTTCCTGCCCATCAAAATACCATTGCTGTACAATCTTCTTGTTTTCTTCAAACTCAATGTTCTTGCCAACAATACTTCCATCCCACATAGAAAATTCTGTGCCGGGCTCGGTCGACATAACCGCAGGTTCACCTGTCCATAACTCAAGGGTTAATGGATTGGTTAACGCGGTATAAATTTCCTCAGGCGTGGCCGGAAGAACGTAATATTTTTTAAAATCTTTCAATACGCAAATCTAACCAAATTACAATACCTGCCCAATTGGTAATACAGTTTTTCCATAAACCTCATTCAATAAGTTAGCTATCCCTGTATATATTGCTGATAAGCCGCAAATAATGCCTTCGTAACCTGCTAGCTGTCCTAATCCTTTATTACCCGTGCCGTCGCTTATCGCCAACAAAACAAATAGTATTGTTAATGAGCCGAAAACGAATTGCAACGCCCTGTTTAATCTAAGCGTGCCAAAAAACATCAGAAAGGTAAACAATCCCCATATACCCAAATAGGCGCTCATGCCTGCTTCTGATGGCTTAGGTGCCCATCCAAAGGCTGGAATAACTATTAATCCAACTAACGACAGCCAGAAGAAGCCATATGATGTAAATGCAGTTAAACCAAAAGTGTTGTTCTTCTTAGCTTCTATTATTCCGGCAATAACCTGTGCCAGGCCACCGTAAAAAATACCCATGGCCAGTATCATGGAGTTAAATTCAATAAAACCGGCATTTTTAAAGTTTAATAAAACAGTGGTCATACCAAAAGCGCAAAGCCCTAATGGTGCAGGATTGGCAATACCGTCTTTTACAGTGACAGGTGTAGGAATAGTTGGAATCATGATTTTTTGGTTTTAATTGGTTAGGCAATTTATATGTTTATTTCTATTAAATCAATATGTTTCAAACTGTAATGTATCTTTACCGTTAATCAATAGCTATGCAGAAACTTGTTTTAATACGCCACGGCCAAAGTGTTTGGAATTTAGAAAATCGCTTTACAGGGTGGACCGATGTAGACTTATCCCCAATTGGCGTCGAACAAGCCAAACAAGCCGGACAATTACTAAAAAAATACGGCTACAATTTTGATGCGGGGTTTTGTTCTGTCCTTAAACGTTCCATAAAAACTTTAGGTATTGTACTGGAAGAGTTGGATCACCTTTGGATACCTGTACAAAAATCATGGCGATTAAACGAACGTTTCTATGGCGCATTGCAAGGCCTAAATAAAGATGAAACCATAACACAATACGGAGCCGAACAAGTACATCTATGGAGGCGCGATCCCAATGCCTTACCACCTGCTATCACCAAAGATGATGAACGTTATCCCGGAAAAGATATTCGTTACAAAGACCTTACCGAGCGTGAATTACCGCTCACCGAAAACTTAAGTGAAACGATGGACCGTGTATTGCCTTATTGGAACGAATTGATAGTACCTGAAATGCGCAAAAATCAAAAAGTGATCATCTGCGCGCACGGCAATAGCCTACGTGCATTGATTAAATACATAGATAACCTTAGCGATGAAGAAGTAACCCAATTAGACCTGCCAACAGGGGTGCCATTAGTTTATGAACTGGATGAAGGCTTAAACAGGATCAAACATTATTATCTAGAACCCTAGTTATAAGCGTATGGCTTCATCGTTCCGCAACTGCATGCGCAGTTAGGATCACTTACACCAAGTAGCTTTAAAAAGTGCTGGTAAAACCCTATGCGATCATTCATATTAGGCATGTTATCGCCTTTGTTGCATTCTATCTGTCCGTTTACAATATTAATCGTCATACCAAAGCCTGGCGTTCTTCCTGCGACTTTATCAGCAGGGCTCGGTTGCCATTTGCCGGTCATTACATCGTGTGCTGATGGTTTTGGCGACTGTGGTGTCATCCAAAAATAAATAGCGGTCTTAAAGGCAACTACCGGATCATTTTGAACAAGATCAGGATTACTTAACAATACATTCTTATCGCCAAAAATACAGGTTGATGCATAACCATAATTACCATTATAACTTATTTGCATTGGCCCGCGACCATAATATTTTTTGCCTTTAACAGCAGGGTAGTCATCGTTATCCGCTACATAAGTTAATGCGGTATTTACTTCATGCATCAGCATCAGTCCATCATTATATTTGCCATTTTCACCATGGCGGGTTTCATGTGCTATCTGTGCAAAAAAAGCAGCTAATTCCTTTTTATTTGTTTGGAGGGCACCCGCGCTGCAAAACGCGCCGTAATCAATAGTATAGGATGTGTCGGGCTTGGCTTTAGCCCAACCCTCGTTCCAATCAGCATCCTGGCGCACAATGGTTGATTTACCTGTAGTCTTATCTGTACGAATGATCTGGAATACCGATGCCGCCCTGCGGGTTATCTTTACTTTAATAGCGCCTAATTGATTTATAGCCTTTATAAAAGCCGCGTAACTGTAAAATTTATCATGCATCGGGAAAAGCGTGTTAAAGTCTTTTTCGCTCAAAAAGCTGCTTACCGGTATTTTGTTGCTTACATCAGGTGCGCTGGCTGTACCCGATGGAGAGGAATGACACTTAAAGCTTAACAGCAGCATAGCTGAAAGTAAGACAAGTATCAGCCTGGTAGATAATATGATCGATTTCATGATTGTAGTGAGTGAAAAATATATAACACCTTATATCCAAACAGGTTTAATTTAAATATATTTTAATGTATTTTTAAAAAGTATTAAGCAACAAGGTTAATAAGTTTAAATGAAAATATATACTAAAACCGGTGATAAAGGGTTAACATCATTAATAGGTGGTACGCGGGTGCCTAAACATCACCTCCGCATCGAAAGTTATGGTACTGTGGATGAGCTTAATTCATATATTGGGTTGATCCGCGATCAGGATATTACTGAACGGGATAAGGATATATTAAAACATATACAGGATAGGTTGTTCACTATCGGCGCTTCATTAGCAGCTGATCCCGAGAAATCGAAAATGGTGATACCTGATCTGCATGATGAAGATATTGAACTGCTGGAGCATGAAATGGATATAATTGATGCGCAATTGCCACCATTAAAACATTTTATTTTGCCGGGTGGCAGTAATGCCATTTCGTTTTGCCATATTGCAAGATGTGTTTGCCGGAGGGCCGAACGCATAACCGTTCACCTGGCAGAAGAAAGCCCGGTGGATGGAAAAGTGAACATTTATCTGAACAGGTTGAGCGATTACCTATTCACTTTAGCGCGTAAGATCGGGGATGAGCAATCTATCCCGGAAAATAAATGGATACCGCGGATTTGAAAATGTTAAAAAAAAATATTGATAATCAATTTAAAAATATTATACTTTTGCGAAAAAGTAATTTAGTGTAATTATTATAAAAATAAAATATGTACTGGACACTTGAACTAGCATCTCACCTTGAGGACGCACCCTGGCCTGCCACAAAAGACGAATTAATTGACTATGCTATACGCTCTGGCGCACCTGTAGAGGTTATTGAAAACCTACAGGCACTGGAAGACGATGGCGAGCCTTACGAAAATATTGAAGAAATCTGGCCGGATTATCCGACAAAAGACGACTTCTTTTTTAACGAGGACGAATATTAATCAACACTTTTTTAGATAGAAGGACCCTGCAAACGCGGGGTTTTTTTATACGGACTCATTTTGGAACGGTTTTGGTATTGATGATAATATATTTATCAACTAAAACTTTAACAAAATGAGAGGTTTATTGTACATCATTGCTGTTATCCTTATAATAGGGTGGGCATTAGGAGTATTCTTTTATTCGGCAACCGGATTGATCCACGTATTATTAGTAATCGCTATCATAGCATTACTTTTAGGTTTGATCAGAAGGGCCTGAGCAGATACTCAATAGAATAGAATATTAAGCCATTTGCCTCAGGCAGATGGCTTTTGGTTTAATATAGCCTCGGCTATTGCTATATCCTCCGGGAATGTAATTTTGATGTTCTCATAACTGCCTTCAATCAGATTTATTTTAACACCTGAGCTTTCAGCCACGCTAGCATCGTCGGTAAACTTTACATCATAAGTCTGGTCATATGCTTTTTGCAGTACCGACCATTTAAACGTCTGTGGTGTTTGCACCAAATAAATATCATCACGTAATAAACTAACGGAATGTCCACCCTGCATTTGCCTTATAGAGTCGCGGCTTTTAACTGCTGTAATAGCATTGCCATGCTCTTTAGCGTAACTAAATGAATTATCTATAAGGGATGCAGCTGCAAGTGGCCGTACAGCATCGTGAATAGCTATAACTGCATTGGTATCTTCAATGGTATCAAGTCCTCTTTTAACAGAATGAAAACGGGTTTCACCGCCTTTTATTAATTGATGAGGTAAGGCGAAATTATATTTTGCACATAAATCCAACCATAGTTCATGAAAGTCAGCATGCAATACCAAAATTAATTGCGGTTTAGCTACAGTATTATGAAAAGCCTGCATTGTATGCATCAAAATAGGTAAGCCATTCAGTAGTAAAAACTGTTTTGGTAACGCCGCCTGCATACGTGTACCGGAACCGCCGGCAACAATTATAGCGAAATTAGATGTGGGATTTGAGATTTGAGATTTGAGATCAGAAGCGCTCATACAATATTGGAATTAAAAAAATATGAGATTTGAGTTTAGTCTCAAATCTCATATCTATAATCTCAAATCTACTTAAAAATTAAATTATTAGCATGGCATCGCCATAGCTGTAGAAATTGTATTTTTCTTTCACTGCAACTTCATATGCATTCATTACATGCTCGTAGCCACCAAACGCGCTTACCATCATCAATAAAGTTGACTCAGGAGTGTGGAAGTTAGTGATCATTGAATTAGCAATGCTAAAGTCATACGGCGGGAAAATGAATTTGCTTGTCCAGTCGTTAGCAGCTTTTAATGTTTTATTGGCAGATACCGCAGACTCGATAGCACGCATTGATGTAGTACCTACAGCACAAATACGTTTCTTTCTTTCGATACCGCGGTTAACGATATCAGCTTGTTTTTGCTCGATGATAAACTGCTCAGAGTCCATCTTGTGCTTAGTTAAATCCTCAACCTCTACCGGGCGGAAAGTACCTAAACCAATATGCAAGGTAACTTCAGCAAAATCAACACCTTTAAGTTCAAGGCGTTTCATTAACTCACGGCTAAAGTGTAAACCTGCGGTTGGAGCCGCAACAGCACCTTCGTGCTTAGCGAAGATGGTTTGGTAACGCTCCTTATCTTCGGCAGTAGCTTTGCGTTTAATGTATTTTGGAAGTGGTGTTTCACCCAGGATCTCCACGTTGCGGCGGAATTCTTCGTCAGTACCATCAAATAAAAACCTAATGGTACGGCCACGTGAGGTAGTATTATCAACAACTTCGGCAATTAATAAGTCGTCATCGCCAAAATAAAGCTTGTTACCAACACGTATTTTACGTGCAGGATCAACCAATACGTCCCAAAGACGAAGTTCTTTATTCAGTTCCCTCAATAAAAATACTTCAATAGTGGCACCTGTTTTTTCCTTGTTACCGTACATACGGGCCGGGAATACTTTGGTATTGTTAAGTATCATTACATCCTGGTCATCGTAATAATCCAGTATGTCTTTAAATATTTTATGCTCAATTTTTCCTGAATCCTTGTGTAAAACCATTAAACGGGCTTCATCACGGGTTTGTGCAGGGTTGTTAGCAATTAATGATTCTGGTAAATTGAATTTGAATTGAGATAATTTCATGCTTATCTATATGGATTTTCAGGGCGCAAATGTACAAATTTTTTTATGATTTTCAATCGATTATTTTTGGATGTCTCATAGATTATCTTATATAATCGCACGGTATTGACAAATGACAAATCCAATTGTTTTATTCATTAACAGAAAATGAAAAATACTGTAACTTAACAGCATTATCAACGTCTAAAAATTATACCAGCCCAAAACACTATGCTATTTTTAAAACTCTTCAGGGAAAGCTTCTTATTTGCTTTTGATGCCTTAAGGCAAAATAAGCTGCGCACCATGCTGTCGTTATTGGGGGTTACCATCGGTATCTTTACCATTATAGCAGTGTTTTCAGCCGTTGATACCTTAAGAAACAACTTGCAGGAAAGCGTAAATAAATTAGGTAATAACAGTATTTACATAGGGAAATGGCCCTGGGCAGTAGGCGGTAACGATTACCCGTGGTGGAAATACATGCAACGCCCGGAACCCAGCCTGCGCGAATTTGATCAGCTACAAAAGCGTGTGACTGACGCTGATGGTATATCATACGAGATCAACATCGATAGCCGTATTATAAAATACAAAAGCAATACCGTATCCGGCGCAACAATAAATGGTGTATCGCAGGATCATAATAAAGTTTGGAATTTCGATCTGGAAGAAGGAAGATATTTTACCGATATTGAATCAAGAACTGGCGCACCGGTTGCTGTAATTGGATATGATATTGCACAGGACCTTTTTCCTGGCGGTAGCGCTTCAGGTAAGCAAATTAAAGTAATGGGGCGGGAGATTACCATTATTGGTGTATTTACCAAAGAAGGAGACGATATGCTTGGCAACAGCGACGACAAAAGCGTATTGGTGCCTATAAATTTCGCTAAAAACGTAATTGACGTACAAAATGATAATTACCAGCCTACAATTGTAGTGCGCGGCAAAAAAGGTATCAGTTCGGAGCAGTTAGAGAGTGAGCTTCATCAATTAATGCGTTCGATCAGAAGATTGCATCCAAACGAGGATGATAGTTTCGCATTAAACCAAACCACTATATTAACTAATGGTTTGGATCAGTTATTCGGCGTTATGGATATTGGCGGGGCAATTATCGGCGGATTTTCTATATTGGTTGGCGGGTTTGGTATTGCTAACATTATGTTTGTTTCGGTTAAGGAACGGACAAACATCATCGGCATACAAAAATCCTTGGGCGCTAAAAACTATTTTATTTTATTACAATTCCTTATTGAATCGATCACTTTATGTTTTATAGGCGGATTAATAGGATTGGGGGTGGTGTTCCTGGCTACACTAGCTTTAAAGGCCGTTGCAGATGTTAAAATAGTACTGGATATGAGCAATATAATATGGGGGGTAGGGATGTCAGTAAGTATTGGAATCATATCTGGTATTATACCCGCTTACTCAGCTTCCAGGCTTAACCCTGTTGAGGCTATCCGGTCAAATTAATTGTTGAAATAGGTGTCTTGCATTTTCAAAGAAAAAGTGGCTAAAATTTTACAATAAGTATGTTGCAACGGAGATGTTTATACCCATATTTTATTACATTTGCGTCATACAAATACTTCTATGTCAGAAACAGCTCAACTGAAAATTGGCGATAAAACTTACGATCTACCTGTAATTGAAGGTTCTGAAGGTGAAAAAGCCATTGATATATCTAAATTAAGAGACCTAACCGGTTATGTAACACTTGATATTGGTTATAAAAACACAGGCGCTACACAAAGTGCTATTACTTTTTTAGATGGTGAACTGGGTATATTAAAATACCGTGGTTATCCTATCGAGCAATTAGCTGCAAAATCAAGCTTTATTGAGGTTGCTTACTTGCTTATTTACGGTGAATTACCAACTGAAGAGCAATTAAAAGCATTCAATTTTGATTTAAGTCATCATACCCTTGTTCACGAGGATATGAAGAAGTTTTTTGATGGCTTTCCATCAAAATCACATCCTATGGGCCAGCTAAGCTCATTGGTTTGTTCACTATCTGCTTTTTATCCTGAATCGTTAAAGCAAAACCAAACACCTGAAGAGCTTAACTTAAGCATCATCAAGGTATTGGCTAAAATGCCTACGATCGTTTCATGGATCTACAAAAAATCATTAGGCCATCCTTATATCTATCCGCAAAACAAATACGACTATGTAACTAACTTCCTGAACATGACTTTCGGTCAGCGTACAGAGGTTGTTGATATAGATCCGGTTATTGTTAGCGCGATGAATACCTTATTAATACTACATGCTGATCACGAGCAAAATTGCTCTACATCAACTGTACGTATTGTAGGTTCATCAGCATCAAATATCTATGCTTCGGTTTCTGCCGGTATTTCAGCTTTATGGGGCCCGCTTCACGGTGGTGCTAATCAGGAAGTTATCGAAATGCTGCAAAAAATACAGGAAGACGGTGGCGATACTGATAAATGGATAGCCAAAGCAAAAGATAAAAACGATCCATTCCGTTTAATGGGATTTGGACACCGCGTTTATAAAAACTTTGATCCGCGCGCTAAAATCATCAAAAAAGCATGTGATGATATTTTAGAAAAATTAGGTATTGATGATGAGGTATTAGAAATTGCGAAGAAACTGGAAGAAGTTGCTTTAAAAGATCCTTACTTTATCGAGCGTAAATTATATCCTAATGTTGACTTCTATTCAGGCATCATTTACCGTGCATTAGGTTTCCCAACGGATATGTTCACTGTATTATTTGCTTTGGGCCGTTTACCAGGATGGATAGCGCAGTGGAAAGAAATGAAAGAACATAAAGAGCCGATTGGCCGTCCGCGACAGATTTATACTGGTGCAACCAACCGGGATTACGTTGATATAAAGAATAGATAAACTATTCTCTTTATTAAAAGGCCCCGATATCGGGGCCTTTTTTGTACAATTAAAAATGAGAAAAACCATATTGACATGTTTATGCCTGTTGCTTAGCCAAACTTTATTGTTCGGCCAGGTAAAAGTTGTTTTTATAGTCAATAAAGTTTCCTCATTAAGGTCATCAGCCCCAAACCTGTTTTTGGCAGGTGATTTCAATAATTGGAATCCGGCGGATAGCAGCTGGAAAATGCAAACGAATAAGGACGGGAAATATCAGCTGGTAAAAACATTACCAAAAGGGAGTTATGATTTTAAAATTACCCGTGGTAGTTGGATAATGGTTGAATGCAGTACTTCGGGGCACGATATTGCTAATCGCAATATTAAGGTATTAAACGATACTACGATAACTATGGATATTGAAGGTTGGAAAGACGAGCATCCTGTGGAGCAGAAAAAACATACCGCAAGTGCTAATGTGCATATCATCAGCGAAAAATTTGATGTACCTCAACTCGGCAGGCAACGCAGGATATGGATATACTTACCTGCAGATTATGCCACATCTCACAAAAAATATCCGGTAATATATATGCACGACGGGCAGAACCTGTTCGATGACTATACTTCAGGTTACGGTGAGTGGGGAATTGACGAAATACTGGATAAGCTACCTGCAAAGGAACAAAGTATTGTTGTTGGGATAGATCACGGTGGTGAATATCGAATTACTGAATACGATCCTTATGATTCTAAATATGGCAAAGGCAGGGGTGATGATTATGTTGATTTTTTAGTTAACAATTTAAAACCCTATATTGATAAAAACTATCGCACCAAAAGAGATGTAAAGCATACTACCATAGCGGGTAGTTCGATGGGAGGTTTAATATCGATGTATGCGATTTTGAAATACCCTAACATATTTGGGAATGCAGGTGTGTTTTCTCCCGCGTTTTGGATAGCGCCTGATATTTACCAGTTTGCACAACAAAAAAGTTTGCCTACCAGTGCTCGTATTTATTTTGTTTGTGGCGATATTGAAGATAAAACTATGGTGGCTGATATGCAAAAAATGGCTGATATTATACAAGCCAAGGGAATTGACGAAAACAATATACCAACTGTTATTATGCAGGGGGAAAAGCATAACGAAAAACAATGGAATAAAGATTTTCCGGCATTTTATAGCTGGTTAATAAGAGGATATTAATAATAAGGTAATAAACATATTGTTTATTGCAGACTAAATATTATCACCATGAACGAAGAGATAAGCATTAAAAAAGACGAAGATTTGGTTAAACAATCAAAAAAGCAACAAGAGGTGCAAGGCCCGATAAAGGGAGGATTAAAAACTAAGGAAGAAATTGTTGCTAACTGGTTACCTCGTTACACCGGCAGGCCGCTGGAGGATTTTGGTAAATATATCATATTAACCAATTTCTCTAAATACATTCAGCTATTTTCTCAATGGAATGATAATGCCCCGGTTTTAGGACTGGATAAACCGATGCAAAGCGTAACCGCCAATGGCATTACCATCATCAACTTTGGTATGGGTAGTTCGGTTGCAGCAACGGTGATGGATCTGCTTACTGCTATCAGCCCTAAAGCAGTTATATTTTTGGGTAAATGCGGGAGCTTGAAGAAGAGAGTTAATGTTGGAGATTTAATACTGCCAATTGCAGCAATAAGGGGTGAAGGTACATCAAACGATTATATGCCTGCTGCCGTGCCCGCATTACCTGCCTTTGCCATGCAGAAAGCCATATCAACCACTATTCGTGATTACTCGCGCGATTATTGGACAGGAACTTGCTATACCACCAACCGCCGTGTTTGGGAGCATGATAAAGAGTTCAAAAAATACCTGAAGGAACTAAGAGCCATGGCAGTAGATATGGAAACGGCTACTATTTTTGTAACAGGGTTTGCTAATAAAATACCTACAGGAGCTCTATTGTTAGTATCTGACCAACCGATGATCCCCGAAGGTGTAAAAACCAGCGAGAGTGATTCAAAAGTTACCGAGCAATATGTAGAAACACATTTGCATATTGGTATCGAATCATTAAAACAACTGATAAATAACGGCTTAACCGTTAAGCACCTTAAGTTTTGAGTTTAGCTGATTAGAGATTAGCATATAGATATTCAACTAATCTCTAATCTTTAGTCTCTAATTAACTAATAATACTATTTTTGCCATAATACTAATAACCCTATAGGTTAACTATACAAAAAATACTATGTGGTATAATAACATACTCGAAACTATTGGAGACACGCCCTTGGTGCGCTTAAATAAGGTTACCAAAGATATTCCTGCGACAATTTTAGCCAAAATTGAAACTACTAATCCCGGTAACTCTATAAAAGACCGCATGGCCCTCAAGATGATTGAGGATGCCGAGAAGAGTGGTAAATTAAAACCCGGTGGTACTATAATTGAAGGTACATCTGGTAATACAGGTATGGGCCTGGCTATCGCGGCGGTAATAAAGGGTTACAAATGTATTTTTACAAGTACGGATAAGCAATCAAAGGAAAAATTTGATGCCTTACGTGCTTTTGGTGCCGAGGTTATTGTTTGCCCTACCAACGTTGAGCCCGAAGACCCTCGCTCTTATTATTCAGTATCATCACGTTTAGAGCGTGAAGTACCTAATTCATGGAAACCGAATCAGTATGATAACCTTTCAAACTCACAGGCGCATTATGAATCTACCGGTCCCGAAATATGGGAACAGACCGATGGTAAAGTAACGCACGTAGTAGCGGGTGTTGGTACCGGAGGAACATTATCAGGCATAGCAAGATATCTAAAGGAGAAAAACCCTGCTATAAAAGTATTGGGTATTGATACCTACGGATCTGTATTCAAAAAATATAAAGAGACCGGTATTTTTGATAAAAATGAAATATATCCATATATCACCGAAGGCATAGGCGAAGATTTTTTACCTGCAAACGTTGATTTTAGCCTGATTGATCACTTTGAAAAAGTAACTGATAAAGATGCCGCTTTAATGACTCGCGAGATAGCACGCAAGGAAGGTATTTTTGCCGGAAACTCAACAGGATCAGCAGTTGCTGGGGTGTTGCAGATGAAGGATATGTTTAAAGAGGGTGATGTGGTGGTTATCATATTCCCGGATCATGGTACACGCTACCTGGGCAAAATGTACAATGAAGATTGGTTGCGTGACCGTGGATTTTTGAAAGATGGAAAACTAACAGCCCGTGATATCATCTCCAAAAAAGAAAGCCAGGAAATTGTTACCATTGATTGCGAAAAATCAGTATTGGAAGCTATCAATACTATTAAATCATTGAATATATCACAAATCCCGGTTACTCAAAAAGGTATGGTGATAGGTAAAATTACCGAAAGTGATATTTTGGATGCCCTGTTGGAGAATCCATCATTGAAGTCTCAACCTATAAAAAACATAACCACCAGCCCGTTTCCTTTTGTTGATTTGAACACGTCTATCGATAGAATTTCAGCTATGATCAATAAAGATAACATAGCTGTTCTGGTTGAATCTGAAGGCAATATTGAGATCATCACCCAATACGATATTATAAATGCGATATCTGCATAATTAGAATATATTATCATTTTGAGAAAAGGTGCCGGGAGATTAATCCGGTACCTTTTTTATTGAGGGATATTCATAGTATCATTTTACCAATTTCGTATAATGTAATACTAATCAGGCTTAATTAAACTAAAGTAAAAATCAGAAATTTATTTACTACGTTTGGTAAACCTATTTTTTATGATGAAAAAACTTCTTGTATTGCTGTTGTTGATTTGCATAACCTCTCCAGCATTGTTTGCACAAACTAAAATGATTGGTAACGAAACTGATGCGCAAAAAGAGACGCGTATGCAGTGGTGGAAGGACGCTCGTTTTGGCATGTTTATTCACTTTGGCTTGTACTCAGAAGCTGCACGGCATGAATGGGTAAAGAGCAATGAAGGTATGACCAATGAGCAATATCAAAAGTATTTCGACCAATTTAATCCGGACCTGTTCGATCCCATAAAATGGGCAAAGGAAGCTAAAGCAGCAGGAATGAAATATGCTGTTTTAACCACTAAGCATCATGAGGGATTTTGTTTGTTTGATTCAAAATACACAGATTATAAGGCTACTAATACACCTGCCAAACGCGATCTTGTAAGAGAATATGTTAACGCTTTCAGAGCTCAGGGCTTGAAGGTGGGATTTTATTATTCGTTATTGGATTGGCATCACCCTGATTATACAATGGATAATGTACATCCGCTGGTTCATAGTGATACCACTAAGGCTAATTACGCACGTTTGAATAAAGGCCGCGATATGGCAAAATACCGCCAATATATGCGTAATCAAATAACAGAGCTATTAACCAATTATGGTAAAATAGATGTAATCTGGCTTGACTGGTCTTGGTCAAAAGATGACCAGAAACGAGGTGTTGGTAAAGGCGCAAACGATTGGGGATCGGTAGAATTAGTTAAGTTGATAAGAAAACTACAGCCGGGTATTATAATTAATAACAGGCTTGATCTGGCCGATTATAAAGATGGTGCTGATTTTGAAACACCTGAACAGGTAAGTTCCGCCGAACTGATACCTTATCGCGGCAGGACCTGGGAAACTTGCCAAACATTTTCGGGTTCATGGGGGTATTACCGGGATGAGAATACCTGGAAAACGCACAGGAAATTACTTGATCTGCTGATTACATCAGTAAGTAATGGTGGTAACCTGATACTTAACGTAGGGCCAACAGCTCGTGGCGAGTTTGATTATAGGGCAACAAACGCACTTGACAGTATGGCTTACTGGATGCACGCAAACAGCAGGGCTATATATAATTGTACTTTCGCACCTGACAGCTTTAAGATCCCCGAAGGAACAAAACTGACTTATAATAAAGCTGCAAAACGTTTATATATTCACCTATACGACTATCCAAAAGGGAAACTAATATTACCAGGATATAAGGGCAAAATTAAATACGCACAGTTTTTGAACGATGCTTCAGAAATATTATATAAAGATTCTGGTAGCGATGATCTGGCACTAACATTACCGGTTAAAAAGCCGCCTTATGAAATACCTGTTATTGAAGTGATGCTACAATAATTTATTCTAAAAGCTTTTTAGCCCGTTCATGCTGATAAATATAGTTAATCATAGCGTTGGGTTTGGTTAGTAAATAAATGGCTGTGCCTTTTTCTCGAGCAAGTGGATTATCTACTTCGCCAATTTTTTTATAGCTCTGTACGTATGGGGCAAGCCGTTGGGTTACATTATCATCATCATCAACATAAATGATGTAATCGGGGTTTAGTGATGGGGGAGTCCATAGTGTAAAGCTACTATCCAGGCTATATACATCAGGCAGATTATATAGCTTTCCAAAATGGTGTATCGCACCGGCTTCACCATAGTTATCAGCCCAAATAATAGTGTGTTTTTGCTGATCAGGAGTAAGTGTGTTGTAAGTGTCCGCAACCTTTTTACTCATTTCATCCCAGCCAAACATATCGCCATAATCCTGTGTTGTGGGGTGTTTTTGGTGATCTTCCCAGATCACTACAAAATCTAAAAATGAATTGTATTTTCTATTAAACTCAAAAAATGATAGCGTTTGGTTTAATGGTAATATAGGCAGCAGCATTGGGAAAATTGGCAGGCTTGGTATTATCAAAACAACAAACGTTAATGTTCGTAATTGGTATTTGTTGTTTTTAATCCACCTCTCAATGCCAAAACCTCCTGCGGCAAACAGCATCGGGTACGCACCAAATAAATAATAATTTTTACCGCTCATCTCCATTAAAAAAAGAAAAATGGCTATGTAAGCAAATGCCAAAAATTGGTACTTACGAAGTTTGAAAGAAAATATCAGGAAAAAGAACCCGGTGAGCCATAACAAAATAAAGCTGCCGTTAACCATTACTTGCTGACTGATAAAGTCAGATGGTTTAATATAGTCCAGCTGTGTCCTGCGCAAGGTGCTCATATGTGTTATTACCGGTAAATGATGCTGAAATTGCCAGATCATATTAGGTATAAACAAAACCACTGCTACCAGTGTGGCACCTAGAACATGTTTGCTAAATAATAACCTGCGTTGCTTAGTAAACAGCAAGCCAATAACCAGGGCGAGTGCAAAAAAGCCCATGGTATATTTAGTAAGTAGACCTAAGCCCACCGCGATGCCAATAAAGTAAAGATATTTTACCGAGGAAGAATTAATATACTTTACAATCAGGTAAACGGTTAATACCCACCAAAACTGATCGAAAATTACAGGTTGAAGCAGATATTCACTTGCCACAAATGAGGGTGCGAGTATGATTCCTAAACAAGCTAATGCAATGGCAAACTTACGTCCACCTAATTCAATGGTTATTAGGCCCGTGAACCAAACAATAAGCCCGGCAAATACGGTGCAAAATATCCGTGTAGCAAAAATGGAGTTGCCAAATAGGGTAGAAGATAATTTTGCAATTACTGCTATAGCCGGTGGTACCTCTTTGTATCCCCATGCTAAATGATCGCCAAGTGCCAGGTGTAAAAGTTCATCGCGCTGAAAGCCAAAATGTGACATAGCGAACAGGTTTAACACAACTTTTATGGCAACAAACACCAGTATAAAACCAGTATAAGTCGATCGTCTATTTTGGTACATGAATTCTTTTAGGTGACTAAAGATATGTTTTTAAGTCGAAAGGCTAAAAAGTTAAAGGAAGAGGGGTTAAAGTAAAAAGGCTAAAGAATGTCATTGATACCTTTAGCCTTTCTCCTTTAACCTTTTATCTATCTTTTAAATTCGTCTAATATCGGCGCCTAATGCTATTAAGCGTTCGTCAATATGCTGATAACCACGTTCTATTTGTTCAATATTATAAATGGTTGATTTTCCTTGTGCCGATAAGGCCGCAATCAATAATGATACACCAGCACGAATATCCGGCGATGTCATCGAGATACCTCTAAGTTTAACTTGATGGTCAAGACCGATTACCGTTGCACGGTGCGGGTCACAAAGGATGATCTGCGCGCCCATATCCAGTAATTTATCCACGAAGAATAAACGGCTTTCAAACATCTTTTGATGGATCAGGACTGATCCTTTGGCTTGTATAGCTACAACCAGTACGATACTCAGCAAGTCGGGAGTAAAGCCCGGCCATGGCGAATCAGCAATGGTCATGATGGAACCATCGATGAAGGTTTCAATTTCGTAATGTTCCTGTGCCGGAATGTAAATATCATCACCCCTAAGTTCCAGTTGAATACCTAGGCGACGAAATACGTCAGGTATCATTCCCAACTCTTTATAATGAACATCCTTAATAGTGATCTCAGAACCTGTCATGGCCGCCAAACCAATAAATGAGCCAATCTCAATCATGTCAGGCAACATTCTATGCTCTGTACCACCTAAAGATTTTACACCCTCAATAGTCAACAAGTTTGAACCAATACCCGATATTTTCGCCCCCATGCGATTAAGCATTTTGCAAAGCTGTTGCAAATAAGGCTCGCAGGCGGCATTGTATATAGTTGTTGTGCCTTCGGCTAAAACAGCAGCCATCACAATATTGGCGGTACCGGTTACCGATGCTTCATCAAGCAACATGTAAGTGCCTTTTAAGTTAGAGGCATCTACGTTAAAAAAGCCGTTCTCAGGGTTATAAGTGAATTGCGCGCCAAGTTTTTCAAAACCCAGGAAATGGGTATCCAACCTGCGGCGACCTATTTTATCGCCACCCGGTTTGGGTATTGATGCTTTACCAAAGCGAGCCAAAAGCGGCCCAACTATCATAATAGAACCACGAAGGCCGCTACCTTTTGATTTAAATGCTTCCGATATGAAAAAGTCCTGATCGATATTTTTAGCCTCAAAGCTATAGGTGTCTGGCGCTAAACGCTCAACCGTTACGCCCATATCGCCAAGCAATTCAATCAGTTTATTTACATCTTTAATATCCGGAATATTACTGACGGTAACCTTTTCGGCAGTAAGTAAAACTGCCGAAAGTATTTGTAAAGCTTCGTTTTTTGCACCCTGAGGGGTTATTTCGCCTTTTAAGCGCTTGCCACCAATTATTTCAAAGGCGTTATCCATATATCTAAAGATTCGTTGTTAATGGTTCAATGTTCATGGCCATTAATACATTATAAATGGCCTGCTATGCTGCAAAGATTAAAATAAATCCTTGACTAACCATCAACTATCAGCCACGAAATATGAACAAAAAATACAATTAATATTTGCGTGTACCACCTCCGCCGCCGCTATTACGGTTACGGTTGTTTTGATTATTATTGTTGCGTGGATTGTTGTTATTTGTGCGTCCACCGCCGCCGCTACCGCCACGATTATTCTGGTTGCTTCGGCCCCTGTTGTTATTGTTGGTATTATTTTGAGGCGCAGGGCGATATTCAACACGGTTAAGGTTAATGCCTTCCTCTGCCTTCAATTCACCACCCGACATCGCATACAGATCTGACAATATACTTTCGTCAGTCACCGAATCTTTATTCCATTGTACATAAGCCATTTTCATAAAATTGGCTATAGATTGTATCATGTATTTTTTGCGTTCAGGCTCTTCAATAGCCTTAGCTTTTTCGATCATCAGCTCAATGGTTTTACCATAGTGCTTGTATTTGATGCGCTGATGAGGGTATCTTAAAGGTTTTGGTTTAAGATGAACAGCCTCTGGCGTTGGCTTTGGATAGGGAGCGTCAACATCAATCTGATAATCAGATATGATATGCAGGTGATCCCAAAGCTTATGTTTAAAGTCGGCAACATCGCGTAGGTGCGGGTTTAAAAAGCCCATCAGGTCAATAACTACCTGTGCATAGCGGTTGCGTTCTTCTTTTGTTGGTAACGCTACAATATACTTAACCATATTTTGTACGTTACGGCCATATTCCGACAGGATTAATTTATTCCTGGTTGAATTATAATCAAATATAGGCGTGTTGTCTTGAGCCATATAAATTTATGTTTTTATGAAAGTTTTAAATTTAGCCAGGAATCTTTCCCGGATTGAACGGTACAGACGGCTAAAAATTGAATTATTATTTTAACGAAGAAGTACAAATGTAATGTATTGCATCCAAACAACAAAATTGATATTTAGGGATTAATTAAATATTGAAAACAGGGCAGCGCATAATACAAAATTGATTGGCGCTTAATATAAAGGACAAATTTGCGTTAGGTATTAATTGTAAATTAGCGATACTAAAATAAAGTAAATGGCAGAGCAAGTTAAAATTACCAAAATTGATATCTACAGATTTAGTATACCGATGGTGCCGTTTACCATTGCAACTGGTACTATGGATCATGCGCAGAATGTGTTTATCAGAGTGCATACCGATGCCGGGTTTTATGGTGTAGGTGAATGTTCAGCTTTCCCGATGATTGTTGGCGAAACGCAGGATACCTGTCTGGTAATGGCTCTGGAGTTTGCTAAGTTATGGATTGGTACTGATGCTTTGGATATTGAATGCCGATTAAAACAGTTAGATGATTTTGCAGCTGGTAATACCACTATAAAAAGTGCCTTTGATATGGCGCTTTATGATATTGCTGCTAAAAATGCCAATGTTCCTTTATATCAGTTTTTAAATGGATTGAGGCGGATTGCAGAAACCGATATTACTATAGGCATCGCCAGCCCGGAAGAAATGGCCAAAAAGGCTAAAGAATTTAAAGCTCTAGGTGCTAAAATATTAAAAGTAAAACTAGGTAAAGGTGCTGTTGAAGATATTGAACGGATAAAACATATCCGTAAAGCGGTGGGCAAAGATATGAAGATCCGTATTGATGCTAACCAGGGCTGGAGTTTTGATGCAGCGGTTTTTGCTTTGCAGAGTTTGGGCGATTATGATATTGAATTTTGTGAGCAACCAATGCGCTCGTGGAAGGATGATCGCCTACCTGAATTAATGCGCTTGTCACCGGTTAAAATTATGGCTGATGAAAGTGTTTATAATCACCACGATGCCAGGAGGCTGATCAATAGCCGGTCATGTGATTATATTAATATCAAGTTAGCTAAATCAGGCGGGATATCCGAAGCCATTAAAATTCATGATGTGGCTGCTGAAAAAGGTATTGCCTGTATGATGGGTGGTATGCTGGAAAGCCGTATAGCCTTAAGTGCGAAACTCCATTTTGTATACGCCAGTCCCAATATTAAGTTTTACGATATGGATACCTGCATGCTCGGCCATAAGATAGATCCATGTGTAGGAGGGGTAACTTATGACGGATATTTTTTAAGTATAGATGATGCCATTGGTATTGGTGCCGATGCTGATGAGGATTTCCTGAAAGGATGTGAAAAGATAGAGATTGGATAATATTTTTACCGAATAAAATAAGAAAGGTCGCCCGAATAAGGCGACCTTTTCTATTATTTGATTTCGCTTAATTCAGCGAAGTATTTATGAAATAAAGGAATGGTTTCTATCCCTTTATAATAATTGTATATATCGTATTTCTCGTTTGGTGAGTGTAGCGCGTCGCTATCCAAACCAAAGCCCATTAATACGGTTTTAATACCCAATTCTGCCTCAAACAAAGCAACAATCGGGATGCTGCCACCACCACGTGTAGGGATAGGATCTTTCCCGAATGATTCCGCGATTGCTTTTTGCGCTGCTTTGTAGGCGATGCTATCCGTAGGAGTAACCACCGGTTCGCCGCCATGATGCGGGGTAACGGTTACTTTTACAGATGCCGGTGCAATGCTTTCAAAATGTTCAGTAAATAATTTGGTAATTTCTTCTGAAGTTTGGTTAGGTACCAAACGCATCGAAATTTTCGCATTAGCTTTTGATGGTAATACAGTCTTAGCGCCTTCGCCAATATAACCACCCCAAATGCCATTTACTTCAAGGGTAGGGCGGGTGCCGGTACGCTCTAATGTGCTGTAACCTTTTTCGCCCCAAACTTCGGCTATATCAAGGTCTTTTTTATATTCTTCCTCGTCATAAGGCGCAGCGTTAAGCGCAGCGCGTTCTTCAGTTGTAAGATTAATAACTTTATCATAAAAGCCTGGGATGTTAACATGATTATTTTCATCATGTAAGGACGCAATCATTTTAGCCAATATAGTTGCCGGGTTAGCCACCGCACCGCCATATACACCAGAGTGTAAATCACGGTTCGGGCCTACAACTTCAACTTCTAAATAAGAAAGGCCGCGTAAGCCGGTTTCTAACGATGGGTTCTCCATGCTGATCATAGATGTATCAGATATCAGTACCACATCGGCTTTTAAACGGTTTTTATTCTCTTTAACAAAAATACCCAGGTTGTTTGATCCAACTTCTTCTTCACCCTCAATCATAAATTTAATATTGCAGGGCAGGGTGTCGGTTTGCATCATCAGCTCAAAAGCTTTTACATGCATATAAAACTGACCTTTATCATCACAAGCGCCACGGGCATATATTTTGCCATCGCGTACGGTTGGTTCAAAAGGTGGGGTTTTCCACAATTCTAAAGGATCTGCCGGTTGTACGTCGTAATGACCATATACTAAAACCGTAGGTTTTGATGCGTCTATGATCTTTTCGCCATAAACAATAGGGTATCCTGCTGTTTGGCAAACCTCAACCTTTTCGGCACCGGCGTCTACAAGTTTTTGAGCAACGTAGTCGGCTGTTTTTAAAACTTCTGGTTTGTATTTAGGATCAGCGCTTACAGATGGAAAGCGCAATAAGGCAAATAGTTCGTCTAACAAACGCTGTTTGTTATCTTCTACATACTGTTTTATAGTCTGCATAAATATTGATTTGCTGCAAATATACTTTATTGCTGCTGTCCCGTAAAGGTGAGAGGGATTTAATTATCTGATAGCCGATCGGGCTATTTAAAACGAAAATATAAATACAACCCATATGCGATAAACATACAGGTTGATCATATCTTCGGCGACTTACCATTTGTAAGTCGCTTTGTTCAATAAGGCTTAAATCAATAGTTAAGGTGCAATTGTTTTCGCACTAATTATAATTAATCAGCTGTTGCAAGGTCTGATTTAGGGCCGTTTAATGTTTTTACTGCAAAATCAGCAGTGTTAATTTTTAAAGTTGTTGCAGTATTTGGTTTATTTTCTTTGGCATTTAAGCAATATGCTGTTAAGCCTGATGATATAATTAATGCTGCTGCTATAATGATCTTTTTCATGTTTTTGAATTAATTGGGTTTGATAATAAAATTAACTGACATTAAACTAGTTTCTCATCAGCAGTGCCTTGATCTTTCTTATCACCCATAGCTAATCTAGCATCGGCAGTACCCTGGTCTTTTTTATCATCAGCAGTACCTTGATCTTTTTTATCTCCCATAGCTAACCTGGCATCGGCAGTACCCTGGTCTTTTTTATCATCAGCAGTACCTTGATCTTTCTTATCACCCATAGCTAATCTAGCATCGGCAGTACCCTGGTCTTTTTTATCATCAGCAGTACCTTGATCTTTTTTATCTCCCATAGCTAACCTGGCATCAGCAGTACCCTGGTCTTTTTTCTCATCGGCGGTACCTTGATCTTTCTTATCTCCCATAGCTAATCTGGCATCAGCAGTACCCTGGTCTTTTTTATCATCGGCCGTACCTTGATCTTTTTTATCTACCATAGCTAATCTAGTATCAGCAGTACCCTGGTCTTTTTTCTCATCGGCGGTACCTTGATCTTTCTTATCGCCCATAGCTAACCTGGCATCAGCAGTACCCTGATCTTTTTTATCATCAGCGGTACCTTGATCTTTTTTATCTCCCATAGCTAACCTGGCATCAGCAGTACCCTGGTCTTTTTTATCATCGGCCGTACCTTGATCTTTCTTATCGCCCATAGCTAATCTGGCATCAGCAGTGCCCTGATCTTTTTTCTCATCAGCAGTACCTTGATCTTTTTTATCGTTAGAGCTTATTAATTGAACTGTGTTATTCTTTTCTGAATTTCTAACTGTAGTAAAAGATGAAACTAAACCCGCTGTGAAAATTAATGCTGATGCTATAAATACTTTTTTCATGATTATATTTTTGATTTTTTGATTCTTATTTATGTGTTATTTAACTATTGTATTATATGTTTTATATAGATTAATCAGCGCTGCCCAGTTCTTTCGCGTTGCCAAATGCACTTATCTTAATTCTGCTATGAGTGATATGCACATTATTATATTTTGTATGCAGTGAAAGCACACCTGTTGTGAAAATTACTGCTGCTGCGATGATGATCTTTTTCATATTTTTAATTTGTATTGGATGATTAGGGTAGAATGTTTTTTAATAATTAGTCTCCGCTTGCTAATTCTTTGCTATCAGCGGAAAACGAAGCATGTATAGTTGCTTTCTCAGTTACTTTTGGTGTGTTGTTAATTTTAACACGTGATGCTAATGCACCTGTTGTGCAAACTAGTGCTGCTACGATTATGATCTTTTTCATGTTTTTAATTGTATTGAATGATTAGGGTAGAATGTTTTTAATAATTAATCTCCGCTTGCTAATTCTTTGCTATCAGCAGAAAACGAAGCATGTATAGCTACTTTTTCAGTTACTTTTGGTGTGCTGTTAATTTTAACACGTGATGCTAATGCACCTGTTGTGCAAACTAGTGCTGCTACGATTATGATCTTTTTCATGTTTTTTATTTTTAAATTTCTTGATTCAATTTAGTTAGTCTCCGCTAGCCAGCTCTTTGCCGTCTGTTGTAATATGTTGCATTTCAATGTTTGTTTTAGGTTTACTATCCAATTTAACCTGTGATGATAGTGTACCTGTGATTAAAACTAGCGCTGCTGCGATAATGATCTTTTTCATGTTTTTATTTTAATATTTTAATTTCCTTAGTTCAATTTATAATGAGTCTGTTCTTTGTCATCTGTCCTGGTATATTGTATAATAGGGCCGACATTGAACAAACCCGTGATGATAAAGTATTTGTAATTAAAGTTCTTGACAATTAAGCTGTTGTTTCTCATGGCTTTATTTTTTATGCCTTGATTTTAATCTGTTGGTGTAATTTGTTTATTGTTATTATGAATTGATTCCCCATATATTAAAACGCTTTAAAAGCTTGTTTGATTATATTGGCAATAAGTATTGTGCATATGGTTTAGAGCATCGTATTAAACTGTAGGTAGTACTAGCTAAAAACAAAAAGAATACACTATAATTTAATATCATAACATCTTATTTAAAGATAAAAGTGAACTTTTTTTTAATTCATTCGTAATAAGCTTGGGTAAAACCATGTATATAATAAATTAATAATTGATAAAAAATTGATTATCAATTGCTTGGTGAAAGCAAATATAAATAGATAATACAACATTTTGCATAAAAATGAATATCGCTGTATTAACTATTTATATATAAATATATGCTATATTGGTATGTTTTCTAATTTTTGTAGAAATTAACCCTTACAAAACTATTTAATGAAGAAAATTTTTACGGTATTCTTAACATTATTATTCGTTTCTGTGTTTTATGCACACGGGGCTAGTATCACTGTTTCGCAAGATACCAGCGATGTGAATAGTTTGAATAAAGGAGCATATGACACCAGGCTTACCAACCCGGAGCAAACTGTTATTATAGCTAACAAAGCTTTAGCGCTGGCAATAAAATTAAACTATAATCAAGGAATTGCGGAGGCTTATCGTACAATTGGTATAGGGCAGTATTATTTAAATATGTCCGAAGAATCAATCAATAGTTATTTAAGTGCGTTAACTTATTTTTTAAAAATAGGCGACAAGCGTGGAGAAGCCAGGGTAGATAACAATATTGGTAACTTATATAAAGACAATGATTATGACCGGTCATTAAATTACTTTAATAAGGCATTGGAAATTGGAAATAAACTCTCCGATAAATCTATTATAGCTTCAGCCTATCTCAATTTAGGTAATTTTTATTCCCGAAAACAGGGTTTTAATGAAGCATTAAAATATTATAATCAAAGTAAGGCTTTATTTGGTGAATTAAAAGATTCAGTAAATATTATCCAATCATCGCGAAATATAGGTGTAGTGTATTTTAAATTAAATCAATTAGACCTAGCCGAGAAATTGTTGACAGATGCTAATAAGAGATCTAAAGAAAGGGATTTAAATGAATCTGTTGCCAGTATTGATCTTACATTGGCCGCGTTATACATAAAAGCTAATAAATTAGATAAAGCCGATAATATAATAGCAGAAGGATTAACTTATTCAAACATCATAAAAGATGAGAAGCTGATTCGTGATTTTACGTACACCGATTATGAATTAGAATTTAAACGTAAAAATTACTTAAAGTCTTTGGGATATTTGAAAGATGTTTATCATAAAGATAGTGTGGATGAGAAAACTAACCTTACATCACAATTAAACTTGTTTTTAATAAAGAATAAGCAAGAAGCAGAACAGAGAATTAACGAACTTAATGTACAGCGTATCCAATACGAAAACGTGAGGTTTTGGGGAGCAGCTACAGCGGCTGGCTTATTTTTAGTTGTAATAGCCTTATTGGTAAATAACGTGAAACGCAAAACCAATACAAATACCCAACTTACCCAACTTAATAGTGAGGTGTCGCGTCAAAAAGATAATCTTGACCGTGTAAACCATCACCTGGAAGAGATTATTGATGAGCGAACCAAGGATCTGCAAATAAAGAATAAAAAACTTTCAGAATATTCTTCATATCTATCGCATCAGATACGAGGGCCTATAGCTACATTAAAAGGATTAATGAACCTTGAAAAAGAAGGCCTCGTGGATAAAAAGGAATGTATTAATATGATGGATAAGTGCGTATCAGAAATTGATGAAAAGATAATTGAAATGAGTGATATGATGCACGACTCTAAAAGTGCATTGTAATTTAGAAGCTTCTTAAGAAACCATCGGCCAGTTTGCATGTATTTGGGCTTCTAGTAACCCCAGGTATACACAATACCATGATATCATGTGTAATATTAATAGTTCTGCGTGTTTTTTGTAGCCCTTCGTTTCAAACGCGATAATTTTCTTACCAGCGGTAACAAAAAATCTTACCTCACCTTTGCTTGGTTTAAATTTAGATTTTATTGAATTATAAACCGTGACTTTTAGTTTTGTATTTGGGTCATGAATAACACTATCCTTAAGTGTTTCATTATTTGCTATAGATAACAGGTAATTTGCCATAACACTTGTTTTTGTAACGGGTGTTGCAATTCTTACTCCAAAATCGTTACAATGCTGGATTATAGCAAAAATTTATCGAATATATTATAATATTAATCCTCGTTTAAAATTTTTAAACGAGGATTAATGTATTCATTGTGAAAACTGTTATATTTTATTCTAAAAGTGTCGTTTTTTATAAACAGTCGGCTGTTACACAGCTATTGCAGTTTTATTTCTCAGTTCTTCATAAAGCAATATTACTTTACGCTGCAAGGTAGCAATTTCAGTTTCGCGATCTATAAGCTTCTTCTGGGCGATGCTAAGATGAGATGGTTCATGCTCTGCTTCTTTGATATCCATGGCTAACAAATAAACCACACTAACTTCAAACACATTGGCAATTTGCTCTAGTCGTGATAAATTAATATCAGTAACACCGGTTTCGATTTTTGAAAAAGCAGGAATTGAAATCCCCAAACGATCTGCAACATCTTCCTGGCTCCACCCTTGTTGATGGCGAAGAGTCCTGATATTCATGCCAACAGATTTGTTAGTTTTCTTTTTTGCGTTGTCGTTCATTTTAATTATCAATTAAATTAGTTAGGAAAAGGGTTACTATTGGTTAACTAAAGTTATGCCAAGTTTAATTTAATATGATACTGGACGAAAATGGTGTAATTGGGGAAATAAAGTTATCACAATGTGTAAATATTTCCCCAATTAGAGTAAAGAAGGGTTGAGTTGGCTTAGTTGCCAATTATGCATAATTTGGCAAATTTTAGCAATAATTGCTTCTGCCCAATTTCTTTAAAGAATATAGTTGCTTTAACGTCAGGTTTTTTGCCTTCTAAGCTAATGACTTTTCCAAATCCGAAACGTTCGTGTTCAACTTCCATCCCAACTTGTAGGTCAGAAGTATCTGAAGGCGCAAATCCCGGTGAGGGTACATGTGCCTTTGCCAGCAGAGATGTGGTTTTTACAGGAGGAGTTGTTGCGGCTTTTGGTTTAGAAAAGGTATCGCCTCCCTTTCTGCTCCAGGTCTCACGTTCATCATCAAAAAATGAACTGCTCGGTTTCTCTGGCTTCGCGGTAAAGTCAAGTTCAAGGTATCTTGCATCTACCTCATCCAAAAAACGACTAGGCTCGCAATTAATCAAGGTACCGAACTTGAAACGTGAGGTAGCATAGCTAAGGGTAAGTCTATTTTCAGCACGTGTAATAGCTACATAAAACAGGCGGCGCTCCTCTTCCAGATCAGTACGGGAGTTAAGTGCCATTTGCGATGGGAATAGATTTTCCTCTAATCCAACTACATGCACTTGTTTAAATTCAAGGCCTTTGGATGAGTGGATAGTCATCAACGAAACAGTATCCGCATCCTTGTTCTTATCATTATCATCATTGGTAAGCAAGGCAATATCCTGCATAAAAATATCAAGGCCTTTTTCCTCAATATCCTCACGTTCAGAAAACTCCTTTATACCATTAAGTAACTCCTGTATGTTTTCGTAACGGTTAAGTCCCTCAACTGATTTGTCTGCATACAGGTCCTTTAACAAGCCTGAATGCTGTGCAATATGCAAGGCTGCCTCATAAGCCGAAAGTGATTTAGTAATCACCTGGAAGCTTTGGATCATGGTAGCAAAAACACTTACTGCTGCTGATGTGCGCCCATCTAAATATTGTGATGGGTTGATGATTACTTCAAATGGCGTAATGTTATTCTGATCGGCGCTTACTATAATACGGTCTACAGTAGTATCTCCAATACCGCGGCGTGGGTAGTTGATAACACGTTTAAGAGCTTCCTCATCATTCGCGTTAAAAGTAAGTCGGAAATAGGCTATCAGGTCTTTAATCTCTTTGCGCTGATAGAACGATAAGCCCCCGTATATTTTGTAAGGTATACCAAGTTTACGCAAGGCCTCCTCCATTGAGCGGGATTGCGCATTGGTGCGGTATAGGATAGCGAAATCATGCCACTTTAAGCCGTGTGTAGTTCGCTGAAACATAATAGCTTCAGCGACTTGCTTGCCTTCTTCATTATCGCTGAAGGCGCGCATTACTTTTATTTTATCACCGGCTTCTTTCTCAGAAAAAACATTCTTTTTAAGCTGTTCTTTATTATTAGCGATGATGCTGTTGGCAACATTTACAATATTTTGAGTAGAACGGTAGTTTTGCTCCAGCTTAAATATTTTCAAATCAGGGTAATCCTTCTCGAAGTTTAATATATTCTGGATATTGGCGCCACGAAAGGCATAGATACTCTGCGCATCATCACCCACAACACAAATATTCTCATTAACAGCCGCCAGTTTTTTAACAATCAGGTATTGCGAAAAGTTAGTATCCTGATACTCATCCACCATCAGGTATTTAAACTTATGCTGGTATTTATTTAGTACTTCAGGGTATCTTTTAAGTAACTCATTGGTTTTATAAAGCAAATCGTCAAAATCCATTGCTCCGGCACGGTAACAGCGCCCTGCATAGGTTTCGTAAATTTTCCCTAACTGACCGCGTCCGCTTGAAAAATCATCAGCTTGTATCTGGTCGTTTTTTTGATATTCCTGCCACGATACCAGGTTGTTTTTTGCTGCCGATATACGGTTAAGCACCAGGTTTACGCTGTAAAGCTTATCATCAAGGTTCATTTCTTTTAAAATGGCTCTTAATACGCTTTTGCTATCGTCGGTATCGTAAATGGTAAAGTTGTTGGGGTAACCAAGTTTATCAGCCTCAACACGCAGTATCTTCGAAAAAACAGAGTGGAAGGTGCCCATCCAAATATTTTTCGCTTCCGGCCCCACCAGGTTTATGATACGCTCGCGCATTTCGCGAGCGGCTTTATTAGTAAATGTTAATACCAGTATGTTAAATGAGTCGACGCCATTACGAATAAGGTGTGCCACGCGATAGGTGATAACACGTGTTTTGCCTGATCCTGCACCTGCGATAATCATTACCGGGCCCTTAATTTGTTCTACCGCCCCGCGTTGTTCCGGGTTTAATCCCTCTAAATAATCCAAATCTTTTTCCTCTTTTCTGTATGGCGAAATTAAGGTTTTGCCCTGAAAGCTGAAAGGAAGATTAGCGATTACTAGCCATTGATTTTTAATGTTCGGACCCGGGTTTACCATTTAGTTAATTAACCGTATTTTTGCAGCAATATGAAGATGCCCAAACTTGCCGACCTGATTTTATTTGAAAACGATGATATAATTGTGGTGAATAAACCACCATTCATCAGCTCGCTTGATGAGCGTGAGGGTGGCGACATCAATATGCTGCGTTTAGCCAAGCAATATGTAGAGGATGCGCAGATCTGTCATCGTTTGGATAAAGAAACATCTGGGGCTTTAATTATCGCCAAGAATCCAGAAGCTTATCGCCATATCAGCATGCAGTTTGAGAAACGACAGGTAAAGAAAGTATACCATGCTGTTATAGAAGGTACGCACGTTTTTGAAGAGCTATTTATTGATTTGCCTATACTGAATGTAGGTAAAGGCACCGTAACCATTAGCAGACAGGAAGGCAAACGTGCAGAAACATGGTTTCAATCATTAAAATATTTTAAACATTATACTTTGGTAGAGTGCCGCCCGGTTACAGGACGTATGCACCAGATCCGTATCCATCTGGCTACCCAACGGGCTTCAATAGCTGGGGATGAGATGTATAAAGGCAAGCCGGTTTTTCTATCGTCTATCAAACGTAAATATCATTTAGGTAAGGATCAGGAAGAATTACCTATCATGAAACGTTTCGCGCTACATGCTTATGAGGTTACCTTTAAATTGCTTGATGGCACGCCGATAACTATCCACGCGCCATACCCCAAAGATTTTGAAACGTTATTGAAGTTATTGGAAAAATTCGATGCTTAACTAGATACAAAACAAAAAAGGAATTGCAATAAGCGATTCCTTTTTTGTTTATACTACTGGCTTCAGTTTATAACTGAAGCCACCAGATCAGGTAAGTTTATAACTTACTTAATCTTTAAGGTATTATTCTCCCGGTTATAATCAGGTATAGCATGGTCAGGGTCAATGGTTACGCTTTCCGCTTCCGAAGTTGTTGGTATGGTAAAAGTGATGGCTTTATCCTGCAGCCAGGTTTCAACAGGCAGTTTCATGCGGTATTTGCTGCCATCTTTTAGTTTAACCTCAATAGTAAATGGCATAGCCATTTCATCTTTATTAGCAACAGTTACCTGTATGCCGTTTTTAGGGTCTTTGTCTGCATAACGGGCATCAACCAAAGCCAAGTCTAACTTATAATTATTATAGAACCAGCCCTTCCAAAACCACGACAAATCTTCACCAGCACCGTTATCCATCGATCTGAAAAAATCATCGGGTTGCGGATGTTTATAAGCCCATTTGTGAATATAATTACGGAAAGCATAATCAAACCTATCCTTACCAATTATTTGCTCACGCAGTAACTCCAAACCAAAAGCAGTTTTAAAATAAGTAATAGAGTGGCGGTATTTTTCAGCAACACCATCGGCAGGTGTCATAATAGTAATTGCCTCAGGATCGCTAATAGTTGGTACTATCTCATCAGCAGGATATCCGCCTTTAGGTGCATATTCACCATCACGTTTTGGCGCATATTCTCCTTTATTAAATTCATCAGAAGCATAAATATCGATAAATGTATTTAATCCCTCATCCATCCACCCATAACGTCGCTCGTCAGAGCCAACAATCATCGGGAACCAGTTATGACCGATCTCATGTGCTATCAATGCAAAAAGATCTTTACCGCTCGACCTGTAATCATCAAAGGTTATACCCGGGTATTCCATTCCTCCGGCAATTCCTGCTTCATTAAGGGCATTGGGATAAGGGTAAACAAACCATTTCGCCGAGAAGTACTCGATCGAACCTTTTAAAAATTCTGTCGCACGCGTCCAGGCACTATCACCTACACTCTCAACCGGGTAAACCGACATCGCCATTGATTTTTTGCCTTCCGGGAGATTGATTCTTGCCGCATCCCATATATAAGCTTTTGATGCACCGAAGGCAACATCGCGGGTATTATACATTTTAAAATGCCAGGTTAACGTTCCTTTACGGGTAGAGGGCGTCACCACATCACTCAACGGGCGAATCATTATCGTTTTATCGCTATTGCGAGCTATTGCAAGCCTGTTTATCTCTTTTGTTGTCAATACCTCAGTTGGGTTCACCAATTCGCCTGCTCCAGCCACAAGCATATCAGCAGGTGTCGTTACTGAATAATCTATATCACCATATTCGCAATAAAACTCGCCACTGCCTAAGAAAGGTAAAGTATCCCAGCCATGCGAATCATCATACACACACATACGCGGGAACCATTGGGCAACTTCGTAAATCTTACCATTCTTGGTGTCAAAGTAATCGTTCCGACCACCAAAATCAGCAGGCATAGTATAATGATATTTGATCAGGATGCTGATCTTGCCACCATTTGGTGTTACCGCATCCTTCAAACGGATCTGCATGCGGGTATCGGTAACCACATAATCCGCTTTTAAAGTTTTACCGTTTTGCGCAATCTCTACCGATTCGAACTCGTAACCTTTGGTATGTTGTTCAGGTTTTGGAGCAAATGGGGTATAATAGTTTGACCGGGCATCTTTCTTATAAGTATTCTGATCTAATTGCAGCCACAAATACTGAAGCGCATCAGGGCTGTTATTGGTATAACTGATAACTTCGTTATCGCTTAACACTTTGGTAACGGTGTCAATATTTGCTTTTAATTGATAATCAACTCTATTCTGCCAGTATTTAGGGCCCGGTTCACCATTGGCAGAATGAAATTCATTTCCCTTATCAGTATAAAACATTGGAGTAAATAGCAACGACGGATCATAATTAGAGGAAATGGTATCAGTTTGATTTGCCATTCGATGCCTGCGTTGTGCCTGTGCCGAAAAGGCTAAAAAAACAATCATTCCAAGGCCGATAAGTTTCAGTTTCATAAGATCAGTTAATAGGCTAGCAATATACAAAGGATGTTTTAAATTTCTAATCCCATTATAGTGTTCACATACAATTTGTAAAATATTTTATTATCGATTATGGAAATGCATTTGGACATGCATCATAGTATAAAACCGAATTTTATGCAAAACATCCAACACATTAGCATCCCGACACCTTGCCATCAGTCATGGCAAGATATGACACCAGTAAACGAAGGCCGTAATTGCAGCCATTGTAGTAAAATAGTAACTGATTTTACGGAAATGACTAATAGCCAGATAATAAATTACCTGGCAACAAGCAGTAATGTTTGCGGCAGAATAGATCAGCAACGATTAAATACCATCAATCAACAATTACAGGTTGAAGAAGTAGCATTTACAGGCAAATTTAAAGGGTGGACACTTGCCATTGGCCTGCTGGGATCGATGGCTTTTTTTAAAGCAGATGCCCAAACCAAGCTTGCAGTTGAACAAACTGTCAATAAATCGCCAGTTAGATGTGATGAGCCTATGCTTGGTAAGATAGCTTATGCTCCCGTTTCCATAAGAGTAATAAAAGGAATTGTACTTGATGAAAATAATCAGCCCTTACCCGGTGTAACAATCTCTGCTAATCAGAATCCTGGGACACAAACCGATGTGGCTGGAAAATTTATATTACCTGTATCGTCAAGTATCCAGCAATTCAAAGTAAGCGTTATCGGCTATGTTACACAAATTGTTACTGTTGATAATAGTAATATTGTGTACCAAATAAAACTTAAGGAAGTGCCTCAAATGTTAGGTGAAGTGGTTATAATGAAACGGCCATCATTTATTAAACGCACCTATAACAGATATATCAAGAGGCCAATTTATAAACTATTTAAATAACACTAAGAGCCTCTGCCAATACTCCTTCTTTTAAAGAGTAGGTAGACATAACCACATCACTGATCGCCAATTTTTTCATCACAAAGCGGGTGATTAGTGATGCGGAAACAATCATATCCACCCGGATAGGAATAATTCCTTTAGTGCTTTCGCGATCCTGATGAGATGAGGCGATGAGCCAATCGGTGATGTTGATAAATTCCTGCGGATCAAATTTATATTTCCTGTTCCTTTTCAGTTCGAACTCATTACCTTTTTGTAACTCAATAACTTCTGCAAAAGTTTCAAACGCACCGGATGAACCTATAATATTCGCTATTTCAATATTTTTAATACCATCAAAAAAGGAGGGAAGGGTTTGCTCTAAATAGTTGTTCATCTCCAAGATAGAAGTTTCCGGGATTGGATCGACTTTGTGAAACTTATCCAACATCCGGGCAGCGCCTATTTCAAAACTTTGCTTCCAGATGATTTGTTCATTGTTTCCTAAAATAAACTCAACACTGCCGCCGCCTATATCCAGTATCAGGGAGTTTTGTTTGGATAGGCAATTACCAGCTTTTACGCCTTCATAAATATATTTTGCTTCGCGATCGCCGTCAACGGTTTCAATTTCGATGCCGGTTTTGGCTTTTACTTCGTCTATAAAATCCTTACCATTAGTCGCGCTACGCAGGGCAGATGTTGCAATGGCGCTAACATGTTCAGCTTTAAATTCCCCAATCCGTTCGCTAAATTGAACCATGGTGTCAATACCCCGCTTATAAGCTGCGGGTTGTATAATGCCATTGTTTATACCACCTTCGCCCAAACGTACAGGTACGGTAGTGTGGTAAAGTTCTTCAGGATTGGCAGCATCTCCACGGCCTATCAGTAAATGGAATGTGTTGGTGCCAAGGTCCATTACAGCCACGGTACCGTGGCTGGCTGATGAAGGCGTTTGTTTATCAGTCATAATTAAAAGCTAAACCCAATAATAGGTTAATAGTTTAAATATAATTACTCCTTATAAAAAAACCACTTCGCCAACTCTTTATAGCTTGCTTTTTTACCATACATCAAGATACCTACCCTGTAAATCCGTGCAGCAACCCATGTGGCAAATAAAAAGCCTACGACCATCATAAACATAGATAATCCCAATTGCCATGGTGCCACCCCTCCAAAGGGTATCCTTACCATCATGGCTACCGGTGCGGTAAACGGAATGATGGATAACCAAACAGCTAAAGAACTATCAGGTGCTTGAAATAACACCGAAACTGATAATACATAAGTGAAAAGTAATGGTAAGGTAATCGGAAACATGAATTGCTGGGTTTCCGTCTCACTATCAACAGCAGAACCTACCGCCGCGAATAATGCGCTGTACAGTAAGTATCCCGTTAAAAAATAGAATATAAATACGCCAAGGATATAACTAAACTGTATGGTTTTTAAAGCGCTTAAAAGCCCAACCATTGAACTTTGGGGCGACGAAAAAGATGAGCCTACAATTTTTGAGGCCACAATAGATAATACTATCCACGCAAAAAACTGGGTGAGGCCTACCAAACCCACGCCAATTATTTTACCCAACATCAATTGAAATGGCTTTACTGATGATACGATCACCTCAACAATACGGCTGGTTTTTTCCTCAATTACACCACGCATTACCTGTGCGCCATAAATAAATAACGAAAGATAAATTAGAATAGCACAAGCTATACCAACCCCTGCTGCTGCGCCAACACTTGATTTCTTATCGCCTGTATCAGTTATATCAATAGTATTTAATGATATGTTAGATTTTGTTGAGCGAAGGATCGCGGTATCAATATGATGTTTAATTAAAGCATCATTCTCTGCTATATCGTTAAGCTGTTTTTCCAATTCACTGGTTAAGGCAATAGCTGGTTTTTTAGTGGAGAAGATCTCTACCGAGTCAGTAGCTTTATAGTCTTTAGCTATTTTTAATAAAGTGATGTTTTCATCTTTTTTGATAGCTTTTTCAGCTGCACTTACGGATTGATCGGTAGTTTCAAATTTGATATTGTTTACATTTTGAAATTTACCGGCGAAAATTCCGCTTTCATCTTTAACCAAAACCTGCTGTTGCGAGCTAAGCTGACCACTACTTTTAGCAATTAAAGCAATAGCTCCCGACATAGCCAGGATTAACCCCGGAACCACGAATATCATCACAATGAACGACTTCTTTTTTACACGAACCATATATTCGCGTTGTATAATTAATAGCACTTTATTCATGATAAGGCAGGTTTTTGGTTTACTTTTTCTATAAAGATTTCATTCATGGTAGGGATGACTTCCTGTAACATATTAATGCTGGTTTTAGGTATCAGATATTGTAATACATCGTTGGAAGAAGCTCCATCAGTCAATTTGATTTTGATGACATTGGAGTCATCTGTTTGTTTTTCTTCAACCAAGGTAAACGGTTGTGATCCGTTAAAAACTAACTTTTCGCCTGTGTATTCCACAATGTAAGTTGCACTACGATAAGAGTTTTTAATGTCTCTTACTTTGCCATCCAATATCTTTTTAGATTTATTGAGTAAAGCAATAGAATTACAAAGCTCTTCCACGGATTCCATGCGATGGGTTGAAAATAGGATGGTTGCACCTTTGCGGTTAAGCTCCAGTATTTCATCTTTGATGATCTCCGCATTCACCGGGTCGAAACCGCTGAATGGCTCATCCAAAATAATCAAATCAGGTTCATGCAGAATGGTGGCCACGAACTGCGCCTTTTGCTGCATGCCTTTGGAAAGTTCTTCAATCTTCTTATTCCACCATGATTGCATCTCCAGTTTCTCAAACCAGTATTTTAACCTTTTGATAGCCTCATCACGACTTAAGCCCTTTAATCTGGCAAGGTAAATCATCTGCTCGCCGATCTCCATTTTTTTGTAGAGCCCGCGTTCTTCAGGTAGATAGCCAATGCGATCAATATGTGATTGGTTGAGTTTCTCACCATCAAAATATACTTCGCCTGAATCAGGAGCTGTAATTTGATTAATTATGCGGATAAGTGATGTTTTACCGGCGCCATTCGGCCCAAGCAAGCCAAATATTTGACCGCTTTCAACTTCCAGGCTCACGTCACTCAAAGCGGTATGTCCCGCGTACTGTTTTACAATATTTCGAATGCTCAGCATTAGGTAAAGGTTTTGTTTAAGTTTTTTGTTTTTAGATACGAAGGTTAATAGAATGTTACACCCACAACCCTAATTATCTAAAATAGATAAAAGGAAGCATTGCATGCTTTATGCTTTCTTCTTTTAGCTTTCACCTCAATAATCTATCTTTATAAAATGAACCTGAAGCTGGAATTTGAATTTAATAAAACCGATATTATTAAAGATGTCGATGCTTTAAAGAAACAAGTAGATGCATTGCGTCCTTTGCCTGCTGACGTAGAGGGTAAGGTGATGCAAAAGCTGAGACTTGACTGGAACTATCATTCAAATGCAATTGAAGGTAACAGACTGAATTATGGCGAAACAGTAGCCTTTTTAATGGAAGGCATTACAGCTAAAGGGAAACCATTAAAAGATCATTTAGATATTCGTGGGCACAACGATGCTATTAATTTTTTATTGGAAATAGTCAAAGATACCCGCCCAATTTCTGAAGCTGACATTAGGGCATTACATAAAATGATTTTGGTTGAGCCCTATGACTCGCCCGCTAAAACAGCGGAAGGCTTACCTACAACAAAACGGATAGCATTAGGCGAGTATAAAACATCTCCAAACCATGTAAAAACGTCAACTGGTGAGATACATTATTATGCTTCGCCGGAAGAAACACCAGTTAAAATGCATGAGCTGATGGATTGGTATGAGGAAGTTGGGAGATATGATATAAGTCCTATAATAATAGCTGCTTTATTTCACCATAAATTTGTTGAGATACATCCTTTTGATGATGGTAATGGCAGGCTATCACGAATATTAATGAACCTAATTTTAATGCAAAGTGGTTACCCACCTGTTGTAGTTAAAACAGATGACCGCACAAATTATTATTCTTTACTCAATAGGGCAGATGTTGGTAATAGCTGGCCATTTGTTGAATATGTTGTTGAACTTATGCAGAACTCATTGCAATTGTACTTAAAGGCTGCAAACGGGGGGGATATTAACGACGACTATGATATTGATAAGGAGATTTTTTTATTTAAGATGGAAATGCAATCAAGGCTAACACCCAAAATAATAGCTGGAAGACAAGAAATTAATCATACTATTTTGAGTACTTTATTGCCATCTTTTTTAAGAACATCAGAAAAGATTTTATCTGCTTTTAAGGATTTTTTTAATGAGATCATGGTTACAGTTTATTTTGGTGAATTTGAAATATTGATACATGAGGGGGCAATTTCAAATCTAAATGAACATGTTAAAAAACTTATAAATAAATACAATGTTTCTTCAATTACCTACAAAGTCGATTTTATAAGATTTAAGAAACAAGGTAACAGCTTTAATGCGCATACAGAGATATTAATTGATTTTTATAGTAAGCATTATTCTATACAAGACATTATAAATAATTTTCAAATTATAAAATCATATGGAGAATTATTAACAGTTAATGATCAAGATATGATTATCAAGAATATTATTGAAGATGCAAGAGGTTTAATAGAGTTCAGATTAAATTAAAAGCCCGAAACCATAACAGTTTCGGGCTTTTTAAACCTTTTGCCTTTCAGCTTTATCCTTTACCTTTTATTCAAAGTATTCCTTCATCCGTTCGAAAAAGCTTTTCTCGTTTTTACCCGGATTAGGTTTAAAGTTAGGCGAGCTCTGCAGTTTTTCCAGCAACTCGCGTTCTTCTTTGCTTAAAGCTTTCGGGGTCCAGATATTGATATGAATCAGTTGATCACCACGGTGATAAGAGTTTACTTCTGGTACACCTTTACCTTTAAGGCGCAGTATTTTACCGCCCTGTGTGCCTGGTTCAATCTTTATTTTGGCTTTACCATCAATGGTTGGTACTTCAACACTTGTACCTAAAGCAGCATCCACAAAGTTGATGTGTAAATCATAAATGATATTGTTACCATCACGTTTTAATGTTTCGTGAGGAATCTCTTCAATCAAAATAATCAAATCTCCGGGAACACCGCCGCGTGGGGCCGCATTACCCTTGCCGCTCATGCTTAGTTGCATGCCTTCGCTTACACCCGCCGGGATATTTATACTAATAGTCTCTTCACCACGAACTAAACCATCGCCGTGGCAAACAGTACATTTCGAGGTAATAACAGATCCTTCGCCATTACAGGTAGGGCAGGTGCTGGTAGTCTGCATCTGACCCAAAATAGTATTGGTTACCCTACGTACAGCGCCTTGTCCACCGCAAGTTTTACAGGTTTGGAAAGATGATTTATCCTTCGCGCCAGTACCATCGCAGGTTTTACAAAGTATTTGTTTGTTTACTTTTATTTTCTTTTCGGCACCGTTAGCAATTTCTTCAACGGTTAGGCGTACTTTAATACGCAGGTTGCTACCACGGGCTACACGGCGTCCACCGCCGCCCTGCCTGCTGCCACCGCCAAAAAATCCTTCGAAAGGACTTCCGCCGCCGCCGCCGAAAATATCGCCAAACTGGCTGAATATGTCATCCATATTCATGCCCGCACCACCGTAACCGCCACCACCGTTTGGCGATGAAGCATTAGCCGCATGGCCAAATTGGTTATAACGCTGGCGTTTTTCAGGGTTGCTTAGTACTTCGTAAGCCTCGGCTGCTTCCTTAAATTTTTCTTCTGCAGCTTTATCACCCTCGTTTTTATCCGGGTGATATTTGATAGCCATTTTACGATATGCCTTTTTTATCTCGTCCGCCTCAGCACCTTTGGCAACACCAAGTACATCGTAATAATCTCTTTTAGCCATTTTAAAATATTGTAATTAGGGAAATATTATATTATTGAGTGATTTAGCGATTTAGTGAATGAGCGATTATCTGAATTTCAAATCACTCATTCACTAAATCAATCCATCACTAATTATTAGGCTCCAACAATCACTTTAGCAAACCTTATTACTTTGTCGCCCAGGTAATAACCTTTTTCCATTTGATCTACTACCTTACCTTTTAAATCATCAGTAGGGGCAGGTATATTAGTTATTGCTTCATGTAAATCAGCATCAAAAGTTTCACCTAATGCTTCCATTGGCTTCAACCCTTTTTGAGCAAGTGTGCTGCTTAATTTATTATATATCAATTCAACACCTGCTTTAACAGCCGCAACGTCTGTCGCGTTATCCATAGAGCGTATAGCACGTTCGAAATCATCCATCAACGGAATTAATGCAACAATTACATCTTTTCCTTCAGTTTTTCTCGCTTCTTCACGTTCTTTTGCAGTACGTCTTCTAAAATTATCAAATTCAGCAAATAGGCGCAGGTACTTATCATTGGCAGCTACCAGCTCATTCTTTAATTTTTCCTCAGCTGATAATTCGTTCTCTACAGCGCCGTTGCCAGCATTCTGTGTAGCCTCAGTCGTCTCACCTGTTATATTTTCAGTTGAATCCATTTCTTCTGTTTTTTTCTTCTTTAGCATGTGTTAATATGATTAAATAGTGCAAATCAAGTATCCTGCCATTTGTTAAAAAGCGACATGGTGTCAGAATTTTACAGGTCGGCAATGCAGTACTGGCATACCGTCAATAAAACTGGCAGGAAGTGAAATGTTATATTTTCCTTAAGCTATATGTACATCCTCCAAAACCTTGCCATTTTCGCACTTAATAATGCGCGAAGGAAAAGTGCGGATGATATGATAATCATGGGTGGCAACCACAACAGCGGTACCCATTTGCTGGCCTATTTGTTTAAGCAGCAATACAATTTCTTCAGATGTATCAGGATCAAGGTTACCCGTTGGCTCATCAGCCAGTATAATTTCAGGATCATTTAACAAAGCGCGTGCAATTACCACACGTTGTTGCTCGCCGCCTGATAATTCATGAGGCATTTTTTTGAGTTTTGAACGTAAGCCTACTTTCTCCAATACGTCAAGTGCTCGGTCGGCAATAAGTTTCTTATCTGTCCAGCCGGTGGCACGCATCACAAATTGCAGGTTTTGCTCTACCGAACGGTCCGTCAGCAATTGAAAATCCTGGAAAACTATACCCAGCTTACGGCGTAAAAACGGGATGTTTTTACTCTCTAATTTATCCAACTCATATCCACAGGCATGTCCTGTACCGTTTTTAATATTCAGATCACCGTAAAGAACCTTTAATAAACTGCTCTTTCCTGAACCTGTTTGGCCAATCAGCCAAACAAAATCGCCTTTATCAATATGTAGGTTAACATTTGAAAGTACCAGGTGCTTTTGTTGAAAAATATCAACGTTATTCAGTTTTATTATCGAGTTTCCAATCATCTTAAAGATCCAATTTCAATATCTGCCCAAAAGGCAATTCTTTAACAATATTCATTATATATTCTGCCTTATCAGCAAGTCCTACCTTATCCAGCGATTTATCAGGCCGGTCTACCCTAAAGTAAGCCAAAAGAGTAAACTTATCGTCCCTTAACTGCACGTAATCGGGTATTTTAGCTACGCCTTTAACTTTAATTATATACATTTTGTTCGTAGTTGATGATTCAAGGATCATTGCCTAAAGCGGGATAATCCTACAAAATATCATCTTTTCAAAGGTATAAAGATTTGACAAAAGTTTTGTTACCATCAACCATGATCTATCAACTATTAGCCATTAAATATTTGACAAGAATTCCATTGTATCAATACCATCGGCATAATCCCACAGTTTTGGTTGCTGACTCTCGCCGAATTTAACCAATTGGTCATCTACTTTTAAATCCTCTGCGCTTACCACACACTGAATTTTTTCACTTTCAGCATTGATGATTTGTTCAGCCGCTAGCAGATTTGAATAATTGCTGTAAAACAATACAGCTAGGGGTGAAGTTAAACGTTCATCTTTTTTCACCAACAGAAACCCATTATCCAAATGCTCATCCCGGTTTACCAAATATATCGATTTGTTGTAATCGTAATTGTTATTGTATTTATGATGATGGATGATAGCCTCGTAATCCTGTATCGACTCAAAAAAGAAATTGAAGTTATAACCTTCAGGAACCAATAATTTCGATACGTTACGGCAGCCCAAACCATAATAATCAAAAATATCATGGCCGAGATTATATAATTGTTCCGCTGTTTCGTTCCCTGTAAGTACCGCTATGCTGTTTCGGTTTTTGCGGATAATATTAGGCACCTTGCCAAAATAGTAATCGAAATAACGCGAGGTGTTATTGCTTCCGGTGGCAATTACCGCATCAAAATTCTCTAATCGCTCTATAAAGCTAAATTGTCCTGCGAATCGGTTGTCGATTTCAACTAGCTTCTCAAGCACATATTTTATAAGATGATTATCCTGCGATGATGCTTTGATCAATGCGTGATTTCCGCTGGCTAACACACATAATACATCATGAAAACCTACCATTGGTATGTTGCCTGCAAGAATAAGTCCGACTTTTTTATTGGATGAATTAAAGCTGTATTTGCTTAGCCATGTTTCAATATCAGCATTGTTAAGCACTTGCCCTATAGCAGTAACCGCTTTTCGCACATTCTCGGGAGTGAACCAGGCATTGTAATGTAACTCGTCATTAATGACGTCGTTTAAATGTTCATCCGGGTTGCCAAGCTGCTCGCCCAGCGTTGAAAATGACTTAATTAGTTCCTGTATGTTGAATTTTGACATATAAATGGTAAGTATAATAAACCCTTAAACTGTTTTTTTGTTATATTTGCGTAATTGTTTAAGAACAAGGCAAAGTTAATTGAGAATATAAGATATTTTATAAAATATGGCGATTATAATCACCGATGAATGCATAAACTGTGGAGCTTGTGAACCAGAGTGCCCAAATAATGCAATTTATGATGCAGGAGCAGCATGGCGTTTTTCTGATGGTACTGGTTTAAAGGGTGTTATTGATTTTGGCGATGGTGTTACTTTAAATGCAGAAGAAACACAAGCGGCCCTATCTGATGATATTTATTATATCGTACCTGATAAATGTACCGAATGTGTAGGTTTTCATGACGAGCCGCAATGTGCTGCAGTTTGCCCGGTAGATTGCTGTGTTGATGATGAAAATGTGCGTGAAACTGAAGAAGAGCTTCTTGCTAAAAAAGAGTGGCTTCACATGAACGAATAAAAATATAATATTTAATTATTATGAAAAGGAAGGCAATTTGTCTTCCTTTTTTTATATGTTTATTTTTTATTAGTGCTTAACCTTATTAAACCCCAAATAAAAGTTAAAGCATCTTCCTTAATTTAACTATGGAATACGGTATTTGTAATTTAGCGGTAATACCCATGCGAGCTGAACCAAGTGAGGTAAGTGAGATGACATCGCAAGTATTATTTGGCGAAATATTCGAGATTATTGAGTGGACAGACAAGTGGGCTAAAATTACCACAACCTATGATAATTATACCGGTTGGATAGGCCGTTTACAGTTTACTATGCTTGGACACATCGCTTATCAGGATTTAACCCAAAAGCCCTCTCCCTTAACTTACGGAACAGTAACCCAAGCCTGGAAAAAATCAGATAATACCGTATTATATCTACCTGTGGGCAGTTCATTGTCATTTTTAGAAGGTAATCGATGCAAAATAGGCAACGAAAAATTTGAAATAATTGGCCCTAAAGGCGATATTGAAAATTTTGTTACTACAGCCAAGTCATTTTTAAATGCACCTTATTTATGGGGCGGTCGCACGCATTTCGGCATTGATTGCTCGGGTTATGTTCAAGCAGTATTCAAATTGCATGGTACAAAAATAAAAAGAGATGCTTCTCAACAGGCTGAGCAAGGTGCAATTGTCGCAAGCTTAAATGAAGCTCGTTTAGGCGATCTGGCATTTTTTAAAAATGCGGATGGGCGTGTAGTACATGTAGGTATAATGCTTAACGATAAGCAGATTATTCATGCATCCGGAAAAGTTAAAATTGATAGTATTGATGAGTATGGAATCTATTCTGAAGAGTTGAAACGTTATACCCATACACTTCATTCTATCAAAAGGCATGATAAATTATCTGTCTAATCAAATTGTATTTTCCAGACGATAATTTTTTTGTCGTCACTTACTGAAAGCAAATCATCTCCATTCCAAACCAACTTGTTAATGGATAATACATGCCCGGGATGACCTTTCTCCCGGCTGATTACTTTGTACAGTTTAAAATCGTCTGAACCCCAAAGTTTAATGCTTTTATCCATGCTGGCGGTAGCAAAGTAAGGCTGGGTAGGATGGAAAGCAATAGAGTTTACGGCAAACAAATGAGCAGGTATATTTTGCATTGGTTTATAGTCGATAGTGTTCCAGATTTTTACCTGAGCGTCACGACTGCCTGTTACTAAATAATCTCCGGCAGGGGAATACTGCGCTGAAAATACGGCCATACTGTGTCCGGCTTCTCCTTCCAGCGTAGTGATATAGGAATAATCAAGCAGATCGTATATTTTCACCTTGTTATCGCGACAACCGAAAGCCACTTGCTGAGTTACATCATTAATAGCAATACATCTCACTGTATCAGCTGATATTTGTATAACATGCAGTAATTCAAATGTATTTAGATTCCACATGGATACCGTACCATCTTCCGAAGCTATCAACAACTCGTTTTTTGAGCTTACCGCTTTAATATCAAATACTGGTTTGGTATGATGTTTAAGAATGGTTATAACCTTTTGTTGAATAAAATCAAATACCGGCACATCACCGGTGCGCAGGCCAGTGAACATCAAAGGAAAACCTGCCGGACAATGTATAGCATAAACAGATGCCGGAACCGGAAACATTACCTTAATAAAGCTATTGGTTTTTAAGCTCCACTCCACCACGCCCTTATCATTCCCTCCGGTAAATAATATACCTGGTTTTTGCGAAAGTTCTAAAGTAAAAATAGGGTTACTATGCCCGGTAAGTTCGGCTGTTTTTTCTACTGTGATCATTTTTTTAAGTCGAAAGTTGAAAGTTTAAGGTTGAAAGCTATAATTTTTAACTTTCAACTTTAAACCTTCAACTCATATTACTTATGCCTTTGTTCCAGATTTTTAGCGATAGTTTCCAGGCTTAATCCTTTTTCGCGAAGCAAAACTAATAGATGAAATATCAGGTCAGATGATTCATTGATCATGTCAACCTCGGTCTCAGCTAAAGCAGCTATTACGGTTTCAACGCCTTCTTCACCAACCTTTTGTGCTATTTTATTTAAACCTTTTGTGCGCAGTTTATTTACATACGAACCCTCAATCGGGTTTTCGTAACGATCGGCTATAATAGCTTCAAGTTCTAAAATAAAGTTTTGGTTATATTCAGTTTTAAAGCAACTACGATCGCCGGTATGGCAGGTTGGGCCATCGGCTTTAACCTTTATTAAAAGCGTATCATTATCACAGTCGATAGTGATGCTTTTAACATGTAAAAAGTTGTTACTGGTTTCACCTTTGGTCCATAAACGGTTTTTAGTACGGGAGAAAAAAGTAACTATATTTTCCTTTGCGGTTTTATCGTATGCCTCCTGGTTCATGTAACCCAGCATCAGCACCTCTAAAGTTTGCTCGTCCTGAATAATCACGGGGACTAAACCGCCTGTCTTATCAAAATCTATTTCCATTATTATATATTCTGCTTATTCAGCAATAGTACGAACTTCTATATTGTTTTGCCTTAGTATCTCTTTTAAATCCGGTATCAATATTTCGCCATAGTGAAATACCGATGCCGCTAGTGCAGCGTCCACGTTCGTTTTCTCAAACACATCTACAAAATGTTGCACCGAACCAGCGCCGCCAGAAGCAATAACCGGGATATGCACAGCATCGTTAACCAGTTTTAATAACCCATTGTCAAAGCCGTTTTTAGTGCCATCGTGATTCATGGATGTTAATAATATCTCACCCGCACCACGATTTTCAGCTTCTAAAATCCAATCCAATGTTTCTTTCTCGGTTGGGATCCTGCCACCATTAAGGTGTACAATATTTTTATCGCCGATAGATTTTGTATCCACAGCAACCACAACAAATTGAACGCCAAACGCCTTAGCCAGTTCGTCAATAAAAGCTGGATTACGTACCGCTGCCGAGTTAATAGATATTTTATCGGCTCCTGCATTAAGCAGCGCATCAGCATCAGCAATTTCATTAATACCGCCACCAATGGTAAATGGGATGTTTATTTGACGAGCAACAGATTTAACCAGTTCAACCATGGTCTTACGGCGCTCGTGGGTCGCGGTAATATCAAGGAAAACCAGTTCATCAGCGCCCTGGCGAGAGTAGTTCCAGGCCAGTTCAACCGGGTCTCCGGCATCGCGCAAATCGACAAAGTTCACACCTTTTACAGTACGGCCGTCTTTAACGTCGAGGCAGGGTATAATACGCTTTGCTAACCCCCCCCGCCCCCTGAATGGGGAGCTAATATCTTTGTTTATAGATTCCAAAACTTGCTCTAAATTATTGAATACTTGGTTATTCGTGAATCTTAATACTTTTAATCCCTGTTCTTCTAAAAATTGCTGTTTCTCAAAATCATTCTGAATTACTTCAGGCAAATGATGTATGCTACCATCAATCTCGATTACCAATTTATGATGATGGCAATAGAAATCTGCAATATATTGCCCAAGTGCATGTTGTCTTCTAAACTTAATATTGGGAAACCTCAATCCTAAAGATGCCCACAATGCATTTTCAGCAGGAGTCATATTATATCTTAATGCTTTAGCATTCTTAAATATCTCTGCATTAGCACCAAGAAATAATTTTTTTCTCATTTAACTGATTTAGGACAATTAGCTCCCCCTTCAGGGGGCTGGGGGGTAGGAGTTATATCGTAACCAATGACTCTAAATTCCAATTTTTTATTTCTTCAATGCTGATACGACCTTCGTAAATGGCCTTTCCAACCACGCACGATTCCACTTTAATTTTACTTAAAGAATCAATATCGGCCATAGAGCTTACACCACCAGATGCGATCAGCTTAATAAATGGTGAATGATCAAGCAGTTTTTTATACAAATCGATTCCGGCACCACCTAATTTGCCATCTTTGTTAATATCGGTACATAGAAAACGGAAAAAGCCTAAAGCAAGACATTTATCAACGTAGTCCATCAATTTAATCGGTGAGCTTTCCATCCAGCCTGAATATTTGATCACCTCATCTAAAACGTCGATAGCAATAACTACGCGGTCGAGATATTTATCTTTATTGCCTAATGATTTGCTCAGATCTTTTAAGAAATCCGGATTAGAAATCGCTTGTGTACCAACAATTACACGTTGTACGCCTGCATCAAGCAATTCTTTAACTTTTTCAATACTGCGGATACCGCCACCGTATTGCACTTGCATAGATGTTTTTTTAATTACATCAAACAGGTATTGCTGGTTGCTAAAATCATTTTTAGCGCCATTAAGGTCGATAATATGGATGAAATTTGTACCGTATGACTGGTATCTTTCTATCATTTCTTCTAAAGTAACGTCGTATTCAGTTACCTGCTCATAATCACCCTCGCGCAGCCTTACCACTTTTTTATTTAAAATATCAATTGCAGGAATAATGTACATGTCGTTTATATTTTTGAAAAGTTAGTTAATAAAGTTTCACCGTACTTGCCGGATTTCTCAGGGTGAAATTGCACCCCGTAAAAATTATCCCGCCAAATTGATGCCGAAAATTGTGAATTGTAATTCGTTGAAGATAAAGTATATGCAGTATCATACTCAATAAAGTATGAATGTACAAAGTAAAAGTGTGATCCGGATGGAATATTTTTAAATAAAGGGTTCTCCTTTTCCGGAAAAATAGTATTCCATCCTGTGTGCGGAACCTTATAATCAGGACTATCTTTAAACCTAAGCGTCCTAATCGGAAATAAATTAAGGAGTTTGGAATCGCCTTCTTCAGAGTATGAGGTAAGCAACTGCATCCCCACACAAATACCTAAAACCGGTTTGGTAAGCGATTTTATTTTAGGAATAAGCCCGGTTTGCTCTAATTTATGCATTGCCGCACCTGCATGCCCAACGCCTGGTATAATATACCGGTCATATTGTTCAAAATCCTCTTCTTTATAGATCATGCCATAAGCAATCCCCAACCGCTCTAAAGCAGCAGTAAGCGAGAATATATTTCCGGCGCCGTAGCTAATTATGCCAACCCCCTTGCTCCCTGAAAAGGGAATATTAGAGTTTGTTATATCTTGATCGTTTGTTGCCATAATTAATTACTCCCCCTTTAGGGGGGCTGGGGGTTATAGAACTCCCTTTGTAGATGGTAAAACCATATTATTTACATCACGTCTCACAGCCATTTTTATTGCCTTTGCGAAAACTTTAAATATGGCTTCAATTTTATGATGTTCGTTTTGTCCTTCTGCTTTTATATTTAGATTGCATTTAGCTGCGTCAGAGAATGACTTGAAGAAATGGTAAAACATTTCTGTAGGTACATCGCCAACCTTTTCCCTATTAAATGCTGCTTCCCAAACTATCCAGTTGCGCCCACCAAAATCAATGGCTGCCTGTGCAAGGCAATCATCCATCGGCAAGCAAAAACCATAACGTTCAATGCCTCTTTTATTTCCTAAAGCTGTAGCAAAAACTTCGCCTAAAGCAATACCTGTATCTTCAATGGTATGGTGTTCATCGATATGCAAATCGCCTTTAGCAATAACCTCGAGGTCAATACTGCCATGACGTGCTATTTGATCCAGCATATGATCAAAGAAATGTAAACCGGTGCTTACTTTCGCTTCGCCGGTACCATCAAGGTTTATTTTTATGTAGATGTCAGTTTCTTTAGTAGCGCGACGGTGTTCAACCACACGTTCGCCCAGCTTTAAAAACTCATATATTTTGTCCCAATGGGATGTTTCTAAGACAACTGTACTCTTTATTTTGGCAACTTCATCCTGCGTGAATTCTTTATCACCCAAACCCGGGTTATCATTTAACCATATAGCCTTGGCACCAAGGTTATATCCTAACAAAATATCATTTTTTCGGTCGCCGATAGTAAAAGAATTTTTTAGGTCATATTTCTCTGTATCAAAATATTCTGTCAATAATGCAGTCCCCGGTTTACGGGTAGGGGCATTCTCAGCAGGAAAAGTACGGTCGATACAAATATTTGAAAATTCTATACCTTCGTTTTTTAACGTGGTTAAGATGAAATTTTGCACCGGCCAAAATGTATCTTCCGGAAAAGAAGCCGTGCCTAAACCGTCCTGATTACTCACCATTACCAGTTCGTAATCCAATTCTGCAGCAATTTTAGGCAGGTATTGTAAAACGCCCGGATAAAACTCCAGTTTAGCAAATGAATCTATCTGCTCATCAGCCGGTTCTTTTATCAGCGTACCATCGCGATCGATGAAGAGTATTTTCTTCGGATTACTCATTATTTATATTCCTGTAAAGTATTCAATAAAATATCGTTTTCAGCGGGTGTGCCCACCGTTATACGTAAGCTACCTTCGCAAAGGTCTATTTTAGAACGATCGCGCACAATAATGCCCCTTTCAACCAAAAAGTTATAAATCGCCTTGGGATCGGTCGTCTTAACTAAAATAAAGTTAGCATCGGATGGATAGATATCCAGCACGAAATCAAAGTTTTTAAGATTAAGTACCAACTTATCACGTTGTGCAAGCGTTTCTTTAATCCATTCATTTACCTGCGCTACGTTCTGCAATGCTTTTAAAGCTAACTCCTGTGAGGCCTCATTAATGTTGTAAGGTGGTTTAACCTTATTCATTACCTCAATGATTTCCTCGCTTGCAAAGGCCATTCCTACACGCAAGCCAGCTAAACCCCATGCCTTTGATAAGGTTTGCAAAACCACCAGGTTAGCGTACTCGGTAAGCTCCTGTATAAAGGTTTTTTGTCTGCTGAAGTTAATATAAGCTTCATCAACCACAACCAAACCGTTAAAGTTGGCAAGCAAAGTTTCAACATCATCACGATTGATAGAATTGCCCGTTGGATTGTTTGGCGAGCAAATAAAGATCATCTTGGTATGCTTATCTATCGCCTCGGCAATGCCTTCCATATTTATCTGATAATCTTCGGTCAGCAATACGTTTTTAACGTGTACATCATTAATATTTGCCGAAACCTGGTACATGCCATAAGTTGGTGGTACCAATATCACATTATCTACTCCGGGATTACAAAAGCTGCGGAATAGGATGTCGATAGCTTCATCGCTGCCATTACCCAAGAAGATATTTCTCGGAGGAACTCCTTTTATATCACTCAGGCGTTTCTTTACTTTATATTGTAATGGATCAGGGTAGCGATTGTATTGCTGCTCCAATGGTGAGCCATAGGCATTTTCATTGGCATCTAAGTAAACACTCGCTTCGCCTTTATACTCATCACGTGCTGATGAGTATGGCGTTAAGTTTTTTATATTTTCTCTTATTATATTATTTATGCTGAACATGATTATTTCATTCTAACGGTGACCGCATTTTTATGCGCCTGTAAACCTTCTAACGCTGCTAAAATTTCCACTGTTGGCCCGATGTTCCTAATACCATCAGGCGTAATATGTTGGAAAGTGATCTTTTTAACAAATGAGTCTACCGATACACCTGAATACGCTTTGGCATAAGAACTGGTAGGTAAAGTATGGTTTGTGCCTGATGCATAGTCGCCAACACTTTCGGGGGTTAAATTTCCTAAGAAAACAGAACCCGCGTTAATGATCTTCTGCGCTATTTGTTGCCAGTTTTCAGTAGCTAAGATTAAATGTTCCGGCGCATATTGATTGCTGAATTGCATAGCCTCATCTAAATCGTTTGTTATAACGATGTAGGAGTTCTCAATTGCCTTCGCGGCGATATCGGCCCGCGGTAAAACCAACAATTGCTGTGTTAACTCTTTAACTGTTTGCTGCGCGATGTTTGCTGAAGTAGTAATTAATACAGCCTGACTATCAACACCATGCTCAGCTTGCGCCAATAAATCAGCCGCTATGAAAACAGGATTGGCAGTTTCATCAGCAATTACTAAAACTTCTGATGGGCCAGCAGGCATATCAATAGCGGTTGTAGTTGTTGATTGGATGATAGTTTTTGCCTTGGTTACAAACTGGTTCCCCGGTCCAAAAATTTTATCCGTTTTCGGGATAGTTTCTGTACCGTAAGCCATCGCGCCAATAGCTTGCGCACCGCCGGATAGGTATACTTTATCTACGTTCAATAACAACGCTACATAAGCAATAAACGGGTTTACCTTGCCATCTTTTGATGGGGGAGTACAAACCACAATTTCGTGGCAACCTGCAATACGCGCGGGGATGCCCAGCATTAAAAAAGTGCTCGGTAAAACTGCGGTACCACCCGGTATATATAAACCGACTTTTTCAATCGGCCTTAATTCACGCCAACAAGTTACGCCGGGCATGGTTTCTACCTTGTCCTCCGTTTTTAACTGTGTTTGGTGAAAAGCGTATATGTTTTTATAGGCAGTATCTAAAGCAGCTTTTTGCTCCGCCGATATACCGCTGGCTAATTCAGTAAGTTCTGATTTGGTCAGATATAACTTGCTCAATGCCACATGTTCAAATCTAAGCGCGTAATCATACAGCGCCGTATCGCCATGCAGCTTTACCTTGGCCAGTATTTCTTCCACAATATCACGAACTTCATTTGCCGGGTCAACATTACGTTGAACCAGTGTATTGATTTCGGATGAACTTAGATCTGAATAGCTATACGTTTTCATTACCGGATACTGAGTGATTATAAAATGATCTTCTCAATTGGCATTACCACAATACCTTGCGCACCTGCTTGTTTAAGCTGACTTATCCTGTCCCAAAAATCACGTTCAGGGATTACAGTGTGTACTGCCACCCAGTTATCCTCGGCCAATGGTACTACTGACGGGCTTTTTACACCCGGTAACAGTGCAATAACATCATTTAAATTATCCCTGTGCACATTTAGTACCACGTATTTGGTTTCCTTAGCACGGAGTACAGATTGTATGCGCTGAACCAATTCCTTAATCAGGTCCGATTCGCAATTGCTTTCGTTGCATATCAATACCGCTTCGCTCGACATAACGTCAGAGAAAGGCACTAACCCATTACTTTTAAGCGTACCACCGGTTGATACCAGATCACAGATCGCATCGGCTAAACCTAAGCCAGGAGATATTTCAACCGAACCGGAAATAGTGCGGATATCAGATTGTATGCCTTGTTCTTTAAGGAATTTTCCTAAAATAACCGGGTAGGTAGTGGCAATTGACTTGCCATTTAGCTGCTCCAGTTTGGTTATGGAATTGTTATTAGGTACTGCTATTTTTAATGAGCATTTACCAAATCCTAACCTTTGCAGGTAATTAACCTTTACCTCGGTTTCTTCAATAACATTTTCGCCAACTATACCCAAATCGGCAATACCGTCTTGAACATATTCAGGAATATCGTCGTCACGAAGAAAAAGGATTTCTAATGGGAAGTTGGAAACCGGTGAGATCAATGAGCTTTTGTAATTTTCAAAATTCAGACCGCAGTTTTTCAGTAATTCAACGGATTTTTCGTTGAGCCGACCCGATTTTTGGATCGCTATTTTTAATGTTTTCAATTGATGTGGTGTTAACTATAAATAAAAAGGAGGTTCGAGTTTCAAGCTGAAACATACAATTATCTGATCGCTATATGGTGGCGATGATGCAGATGAAGATGATGTAAGTTAAAACGTCCCATTTTTATAGTATGACTATATGACAAGCTGCTGCAAATATATACTTTATTCAAAACATGTCAAGCAGAAATAGCGCTATACTTGAATTTATGTGGTAAAAAGATTAATTCAAGGCTTTTGTTTGTGTGCGACTAAAATTTGTTTAATGCAGCCTTTAGCTTATCCAGGTCCTCGGGCACATCGATGGCATGGGTCTCCAACTCCGTTTCGGCAACTTTAATGCGATAGCCATTTTCTATCCAGCGTAGCTGTTCAAGGCTTTCGGCTTTTTCTAGTGAAGATATGGCCAGTTTGGTTACCTGCTGCAAAATATCAGCGCGATAACCATAAATACCGATATGTTTAAAATACGTGAAATTGTTTAACCAATCTTTAGGTTCGTGGCCGCGTAGATAGGGTAGCGGGGTACGCGAAAAATATATCGCTTCCGAATGTTTGTTAATAATAACCTTTGGTGAGTTTGGGTTATTCAGCTCATCCAGTGTATTTATTTTTTTTATCAAGGTAGATAGCTGCACATCTGCGCTGTTAAAGCAAGCTGCAACTTTGGTAATCTGCTCCGGATCAATATAGGGTTCATCGCCTTGTATATTGATGATTACATCGTATTGAGGATGCTTTAAGGCAACTTCGGCGCAACGGTCGGTGCCGCTTTGGTGGTCTGGGGATGTTATTATGGCAACGCCACCAAAGTCATGAACATGCTTAAATATACGTTCATCATCGGTTGCTACAATAACTTCAGCTAAAGAATTACATTTTTTGGCCTGCTCATAAACCCGTTGAATCATGCTCTTACCGGCAATGTCGGTTAAAGGCTTGCCTGGGAATCGGGTAGATGCGTAACGTGCGGGAATGATGCCGAGTATTTTCATGGGCTGCTCTAAGATTTGTCATTTCGATCGATAGAGAGAAATCTACGACAGAATATGCTCACTTTTATTATTGTAGAGGATTTCTCCTCGTACCTCGTTCGAAATGACAGTTGGGGGTTAAAATAGGCCGTTTAATTCTCGTTCAATCAATTGCACCACAGTAGCCATATCTTCGGTGTTGTTGGCAAAATCTATTACATCTTTATCTATGACCAACAGCTTACCTAAATCATATCCGCCTATCCATTTCTGGTATTTTTCGTTCAGTTTAGATAAATAATCAATCCGAATGCCGATCTCATATTCCCTTCCACGGCGTTGTATATTATTTACCAGGGTAGGTACCGAGGCTTTTAAATAAACCAACAGATCTGGTGGTTTAATATAAGCCGTCATGTTATCAAATATCGCACGGTAGTTTTCATAATCACGGGTGGTCATTAAACCCATGTCGTGCAAGTTCTCCGCAAAGATAAAGGCATCTTCATAAATAGTCCTGTCCTGTATCACATTACGACCAGATTCCTGTATATCCATCAACTGACGATAGCGGCTGTTCAGGAAAAAGATCTGCAGGTTGAAACTCCAGCGTTTCATATCGTTATAAAAATCCTCTAAATAAGGATTGTTATCAACGGCTTCAAAAAGTGGGTCCCAGCCATAGCTTTTGGCCAGCAGTTCGGCGAGGGTAGTTTTTCCGGCTCCAATGTTGCCTACAATAGCAATGTGCATTAGTATTTAGTTAATGGTTCATAGTTCATAGTTAATACCTACACAGTGCTCCTGAAAGCTATTAACAAATAACTCCGACTAATATACACCATGAACTATGAACTATCAACTATGAGCTGAATTAAAAACTTCTGAAACCGATAATTTCTCTTACTTCACGAATTGTTTTTTGCGCGCTTTCACGAGCCTTTATAGCACCATGACGGGCAACCTGGCGCAAGTAAACCTCATCATTGGCAATATCATTAATACGTTCGCGGATTGGCGCGGTAGCTATAATCATATCTTCGGCTAATTGTTTTTTCAAATCACCGTAACGAATTTGGCAGGTATTGTAAAGGTTATCAAAATGCTCATAAGTATCAGGTGTTGATACCACCGTCATCAAATCGAACAGGTTTTGTATCTCAACCGGTTTTTCCTGGTTTTCGATAGTTGGGCCGCCATCAGTAACGGCACGCATTACTTTTTTGCGGATAGCTTCCGGTGTGTCTGATAAAAATACCGCATTACCTTCACCTTCCGATTTTCCCATCTTGCCTTTTCCGTCCAGCCCCGGTATTTTTACCAGGTTGTTGCTAAAGTTAAAAGCATATGGCTCCGGGAAATATTCATTTTTATATAATCGGTTAAAGCGGTTACCGAAGGTACGCGCCATTTCCAGATGCTGTTCCTGGTCTTTACCTACGGGTACTTTAGTGGCTCTGTGGATCAAAATATCAGCAGCCATTAATACCGGGTAGGTTAACAGGCCCGCATTCACGTTATCAGGATGCGCACGAACTTTATCTTTAAATGAAGTGCTGCGTTCCAATTCGCCTAAATAGGCGTTCATGTTTAAATACAGGTACAACTCAGATACTTCGGGTACATGTGATTGTACATAAATGGTAGCTTTTTCAGGGTCGATGCCTGCTGCTAAGTACTCAACCAAAACCTGTTTAACATTATTATGCAGGTCGGCAGGAGTGGGGTGTGTGGTTAACGAGTGCAGATCGGCAATAAAAAAATAGCAGTTAAATTCATGCTGCATCTTTATAAAATTCTGAATAGCACCGTAATAATTACCTAAATGCAGATTACCCGTCGAGCGGATACCACTTACAACTGTTTCCATGTGGCGAAAGTAAGGATTTTTTATATTTTTGGTAAAGATGAAACTATTAAAAAGGCACACACCTACCTATATGAAGCACCAACCGAAAGTACATCCGGTTTTTATATGTATAAGCGCGTAGATACTGTTACTTTAATTGCTGATAACGCAGGTGTGCTGCGTGTTAAAGTTTATAGCATTATTAATACAAAAATGGTAGCACAAACTTTACCTAACACTTAACTATTTATTTACATTTGGGGCTAATGAAATTATTCCTAAAAAAAGTACACACTTATTTTTATCGTTATAGTGTGGGCACTTTTTACGTTATCCTTTGGCCGCTGATGTATTACTTTTCGCGTAAGCCGGAGCGATACGCATCCATGAATAAAATGCGGCGTCTGTGGGGATATTTAAGCTCAATTGTTGCCGGGATCAGGTATGATTTCGAATTTGAAGAACCTATTGACTGGTCGCGTACTTATATCATGTGCCCAAATCATACTTCCAACCTTGATATTACAGCAGTGAGCATCCTGACAAAAAACAATTTTTCTTTTATGGGGAAAGAGGAATTGTTGAATGGGTTTGTTACCGGATTATATTTTCGCACTGTCGATATACCGGTAAACAGAAAAAGTACGATTGCATCCTTTCGGGCTTATAAAAAAGCAGTAGAGCGTTTGGAAAATGGAATGAGTATGGTGGTATTCCCTGAAGGAACAATTTCCGGAAATTATCCACCCAGATTAGTAGAATTTAAAAATGGCCCGTTCCGTTTGGCTATTGAAATGCAAGTGCCCATAATTCCGGTAACTGCTTTGGATACCTGGAAAGTTTTATGGGATGATGGCCTTAAATATGGCAGTAAACCGGGCGTTTGTCATATATTTGTGCATAAGCCCATCGAAACGAAGGATATGACCGTTGATGACGCGGATGCGCTGCGCGATAAGGTTTATGCGATAATGGATCAAAAATTACAATCAGCATTATGATAATTGATAAGGAAACAGTTGAAAAAGTAGCCAATCTGGCTCGCCTTGAACTTGCAGAAGATGAAAAGGATGAGATGATAAAAGATATGAGCAAGATACTGGACTTTATGGCCAAGCTAAATGAAATTGATACCACGGGTGTTGAACCCCTGGTTTATATGACCGACGAAGTTAACGTTTTGCGTGAGGATATTATTAAACAAGAAATCACTACTGAAGAAGGTTTAAAAAACTCGCCTAAGCATACTGATGAATATTTTTTGGTAGCGAAGGTAATCGAGAAATAGCTAAAAGTTGAAAGTAATGCGATTTTATTTTACTTTAAACTTTTAACCTTAAACCTTAAACTTTCAACTACTCTGTAACAAAACTATCCCAACCTTAGTCCAACAAACAAAAACGCATGGAGCCATTAATTACCATTAAAGATATCGGACGAAAATATGTAATAGGCACTGAAATTATTCATGCGCTTAAATCAGTATCGTTAACGATAAATAAAGGTGAATTTGTGGCATTGATGGGGCCGTCTGGTTCAGGAAAATCAACTCTGATGAATATTTTGGGTTGTTTGGATACGCCAAGTAAAGGTGAATATATCCTTAACGGGATCAATGTGAGCCACATGACGGAGAATGATCTGGCTGAGGTGCGTAACTCTGAAATTGGTTTCGTATTCCAAACTTTCAATTTATTGCCACGTAATAGCGCCTTGGAAAATGTGGCCCTGCCACTGGTTTATGCGGGGATTGGTAGAGATGAAAGGCTCGCCCGGGCAAAACAATCATTAGAAAATGTTGGCCTTGGTAACCGTGTAACGCATAAACCTAATGAGCTTTCAGGCGGACAAAGGCAGCGTGTAGCTGTAGCAAGGGCTTTGATCAATAATCCATCCATTATATTGGCCGATGAGCCGACAGGTAACCTGGATACCAAAACATCTATAGAAATAATGGGGTTGATTGAGGATATTCATGATAAAGGCAATACTATTATCTTAGTAACGCACGAAGAGGATATTGCCCAGCATGCTCACCGCATTGTACGCATGCGCGATGGATTGGTGGAAAAAGATTACTTAAATACCGATATTCATAAGGTTGACAGAAGCACTATCAAAGTTTAAGGGCTTAACTCTGTCAGCATAAATTAGCGATTCGCTCAATAAATTCTGCCAGGTGCATAGATTTCTCCGGCGAAAGGGTGTTACGGTTTCCGATAAGTAATGAATGTTCATTTATCTCGATCACAAAGTTATCTGATCTGATATCCATAACCGCGTTCCTGAAATTGCGGTTAATCCCGATAACAGCTTTCTGATGATCGTTCGCTAACACATAAAAAGTATCACTAAAGGCTTTATCTTCTGCAAAATCTATCTCAACAGGGTGAACCAACTCTGCTATTTTATCTGTTAATGTTTCCCGGCGAATCAACACACGGCCAAAATCTTGTTTTAAATAAGAGATGGCCCAGGTTTGGTAATCCTGATGATGAGCATAGCCTGACTTACCGCCCATTGTTTTGTAACGTACCTCTACAAACAATATATAACAATCATTTTTGGCTCGCTTAATTACAAACGAACCCCTGATTTTGGTGTCTGTATAAAATTTAAACGATTCAAACCCATCTAAATTGAAATTGATATTACCCGTTGGTTGAATATCGAATTTCTCCTTAAGCACATTATAAGTTTGATAAAAATCATCAAACTGGTTTATTGTAAGGCCTGCAGTATCAAAAGGTACAAAATCCATTATAAGGACTTAACTCTCATTATGATACAATTCACCAGCCTTATCTGCCGATAGCTTAATACCCTTAATCATAGCCGAACTAAAACCGTTGTGTTCCATCTCATTTAAGCCGGCAATGGTACAACCGCTTGGCGAAGTTACTTTATCAATTTCTTGCTCTGGGTGTGAAGATAACTGTAAAATTAAATCAGCGGCTCCTTTGGCGGTTTGCGCAGCCATTTTAAGCGCGTCAGCAGAGTGGAAGCCAATTTCAGTACCGCCTTGTGAAGCTGCTCTGATCGACCTTAAGAAGAATGCGATACCGCAGGCACAAAGCGCAGTAGCTGATGTCATCAACTCTTCGTTTATCTGGATGCTTACACCAACGGTATCAAATAATGATTTTACCAGGTTAATGTTTTTGGTGGTGCCGTTATCGGTAGCAATACAGGTCATGGAGTGGCCGATAGCAATAGCAGTATTAGGCATTGCACGGATAACCTGAACATTAATATCCAATTGCTTACGTATATCGGCACAGGTAACGCCGGATATAACAGAAACCAGCAGCTGTTTTTCAGACTTTATGGCCGGTTTAATTTCGTCAAGTAGTTTATTTAACTGCTGTGGCAATACAGCCAATACAACAATATCAGCACGTTTAACAGCTTTAATGTTATTATCGGTGACGTAATAACCCTCGTCTGCCAATGCGTCCAGTGTTGAAATATTCCTACGGGTAAGCATAATTTGCTGCGGTTTGCATATCCCCCCCTTTACCAATCCTTTAGCTAATGATAAGCCAATGTTTCCGCTGCCAATTATGGCAATATTTTGTTGTGAATTCATGCGCTTTTACTTAAACGAGTTCCAAATGAGCTATTCTGTTTTAACTTACCGAGGTCGGCTGCGTGGCCAATAATTACCGCTTTTACGCCACAATTAATAGCAGTAAATGCATTATCAAGCTTAGGCAGCATTCCGCTGTGTATTATTTGCTGTTGTTTTAATTCTTCGTAATGTGTAAGGTCAATTTCTTTTATTAATGATTCTTCATCATCAATATCTTTTAATACACCTTTTTTCTCAAAACAATATATTAAAGTGGTTTCATATAAATCAGCCAATGAAACCGCCAGCGCCGATGCAATAGTATCGGCATTGGTGTTTAATAATTGTCCTTCTCCATCGTGTGTCAGTGCGCAAAAAACAGGGGTGAACCCGGCATCCATTAATTTTTTTATGTTTTCAGGATCGATTGACTTCTCGTCAATATCACCTACAAAGCCATAATCAATAGTTTTTACCGGTCGTTTTTTTGCACGTATAAAATTACCGTCGGCTCCTGTAAGGCCAATGGCGTTATTGCCAAACCGTTGCAGTTGGGCAATAATATTTTTATTAATGAGGCCACCATAAACCATGGTAACTATGCGCAATGTTTCAATATCGGTAATTCGCCTGCCATCAACCATCTTTGCTTCGATGCCTAATGTTTCAGAAAGCTGGGTGGCCACCTTTCCGCCGCCATGTACCAATATTTTATATCCTTCCAGTTCTGTAAAATCTTTCAAAAAATTGTGCAGATTTTCTGAATTATCTATAACGTTCCCGCCAATTTTTATAATATGTAGAGCGTTTCTTTTTTTGTTCTTATCCATAAGTTTAGTAAATACCTTTACTAAAGTAGAAGTACTTTAACTATCATTTCGCTAAAAAATCATTAATAACTTTAAAATCCTTTTCAGGTTCTTCTACCTGCGGATTATGCCCCGAGTGTTCAAACATTACAAACTCTGCCTGTGGGCAATACTCTTTAAATTTAATGGCCATCCAGGGCACAGCAACACGATCATAGCGCCCCGTTTCAATTAATACCGGCATCTTTAAATCCTTAAGCTGCTTGCGATAATCAAATGTGCCGATGTCGTTTCCAACTATAAAATCACCATCCTTACCTACCATTTGGTAGTAAAGTTTCGTATTCATCGGGTTAGGATAGGGTTTATAATCGGCTTTGGCCCCACCTTCAAAATTTGACGGGTTGTAGGCATACAAAAAGCCATATGGCACTCTGCCATAAATTTCCTGATGTATAGCATCACTTGAAACCGCGCCTGCATTACGTATGGCCATCAACTGATCCCATATCTCCGGGTAGTTCGTTTTGATCTCCCTGTTGCTATTGTCATCGTTCTCCTGCCACATTACAAAACTGTGGAACGTATCAGCTAAAATTAAATGACTTAAATGGCCGGGGTATTTTAATGCATATCCCTGGGCAACTACACCGCCGTAGGAATGACCCAATACGGTTATTTTATCCAGTTTTAAGGCAATTCGTAAACCTTCAATATCCTCTATATCACGAGCAAGTGTGTATTCGCTAACCTTTTTTGCGGTATCAGATTTTCCTCTGCCAAAGGCATCAAAATAAATTAGCTGATGATGATTTTCAGCAAGTGGATCAAAAGCTCTATACCCTAAATGATTTCCTCCCGGTCCGCCGGGAATAAAAATGATCGGATCGCCCTCACCAACAATTACCACCCAAAGCTTAGCACCATTTACGGTTACGTATTTACCGTCGGTCCAACTGTCAACCTTTTTTACTTGCGCCTGTGAAACAAATATAAATAAGGCGAAACAAATAAAAAGGGTTATTTTTTTCATTTTTTAACACTTGTGGGTTAAAAATAGTAATTTTTGATTGCTTATTAATAAAAAATATTCATTTAATATCTTTTTTTGATAAAAGACTACCCCAAAATGGTATGCTCTTTGAGATTTGTCATTTAAAACTAATAAAAATGGGGATAAATAGAATGTATACCCCTAAGCTTCGTATTATTTTACCACAAAATGATGTGGTGATAGGGTGAATTGGTGTAAACTAATATTATCACCTCGTCAAACTCATTTGTCTATCAGAGGGGACTGGAAGCTTGCTGATTTTATGTTTTTAAGGATCGGCATAGCATAAATAACATCCGTATTACATTATTTCAAAACACAAATGGTAGCTTTATTGCTTATACTACAATATGGATACACCAAATAAAAGCGTACCTCGCGTTGTTATAATCGGCGGGGGATTTGGAGGAATACAATTAGCTAAGCACCTTAAAAACGCACCTGTAAAGGTGATGATGCTTGACAGACATAATTATCATACCTTTCAACCTTTACTTTACCAGGTAGCAATGGGAGCCATTCCTGCTGATTCAATAGGCTTTCCTATTCGCAGGATATTCACTAAACAAGATAATTTCAGGTTTTTCCTGACTGATGTTAAAAAAATCAATCCGGAGAGCAATACCGTGAGTACCGATATTGGCGATATAAGCTATGATTATTTAGTAGTAGCCACAGGATCAAACACCAATTTTTTCGGTAACAAGGAGATAGAGCATTTTGCTATGCCGATGAAGAATATCCCGGAGGCATTGAATCTTAGGAGCCTGATCCTGCAAAATCTGGAAAAAGCATTAGTAACCAAGACATACAACGAAAGAGAAGCCTTAATGACCTTTGTGGTGGTTGGCGGCGGACCTACCGGTGTTGAATTATCAGGAGCATTAGCCGAAATGAGGCAATTGATCCTGGTAAAAGATTATCATGGCCTAAAAAAACAGCATATGAAAGTGTATTTGGTGGAGGGCAAAGACAGACTGCTGGCTGCTATGACACCAAAAGCATCTCAAAAAGCAAAAGAGTTTTTAGCGAAAGGCGAGGTAACCATTTACAATAATGTGCATGTACAAAGTTATGATGGTTATAAACTTAAAATTGATGATGGTAAAGTAATCCATACCCGGAATGTGTTTTGGGCAGCCGGCGTAAAAGGTGAGTTAATTGATGGAATACCGGAGGATACTATTACCAGGGGTAGCCGCATATTAACCGACGAAATTAGCCGGGTAAATGGCTATGAAAATGTTTTCGCGATAGGAGATGTGGCAGCTATGATCACCAGCGATATGCCTAACGGGCTTCCTGGTGTAGCACCGGCCGCGATGCAGCAGGGGCAACACCTTGCAAAAAATATTGTTCATATGATTAAAGGCGAACCTACCGTCCCCTTTAAATACCTTGATAAAGGGTCGTTAGCAACTATTGGCCGCAATAAGGCAGTGGCAGATTTGGGCATATTTCATTTTCAGGGATTTTTTGCCTGGTTATTGTGGGGCTTTGTGCATATACTAACGCTTGCCGGTTTCAGTAACAAGCTAAGCGTATTTTTAACCTGGTTCCTTAATTATTTTAATAGAAACAGTGACAATAGGTTGGTAGTAAGGTATTTTAATACCGAAACCATGATGACGGAGCCTGTAGCTAAATAACAATATACTTTTGCCGGAGCGGCTTTTAATTCAACTGGTATGGATCTGTTTATAATTATTGCTCTTCTTGTAATTGTTAGTGCTGTTTACTCTTATGTAAACGCCCGCTTTGTTAAATTGCCGGGTACCATAGGTATTATTACCATAGCGGTAATTGCATCTATTATAACATTAATCGTAGATAAATCCGACCCATATTTTGCCCGGTACTTAACATTACTGGCAAAAAATATCGATTTCTCTAAAGTTGTACTCGATATTATGCTGGGTTTCCTGCTATTTGCAGGCGCACTTAATGTAGACACGAAGAAGCTGCGACGGGAAATGGCCCCTGTTATGATATTAAGTACCGTTGGTGTTATTATATCAACAGCCGTTTTCGGTTTATTATTTCACTATGTAGGTTTGTTATTTAATATTCATGTCGACCTTGTTTATTGCTTTCTATTTGGCGCATTAATATCACCTACGGATCCGGTTGCTGTGGGTGCTGTTATCAAAGGCTCGAAGCTTCCATCGCATTTAGAGATGATTATTACCGGCGAGTCTTTGTTTAATGATGGAGTAGGGTTGGTGCTGTTTATCACTATTCTTGAAATCACTAGAACCGGCACTAATAATATAGATTTTGCCAAAACGGCTATCTTATTTGTAAGGGAAGTTTTTGGCGGTATAGCTTTAGGGGTATTTATGGGGTTTTTTGCATACCGGTTAATGCGTTCCATTAGTGATTTTCAAACCATTGTATTGGTTTCCCTGGCTTTGGTAATGAGTATTTCCTTAATATGTATTTACGCGGGTTTATCAATTCCCTTGGCTGTGGTAGCCGCGGGACTGTTTATGGGCAATCGATCCATCAACTCTGATGATAAAGAACAGTCCAATGAAGCACTGGGGAAATTCTGGAAGCTGGTTGATGAAATGTTAAATACTATATTGTTTGTTATGCTGGGTTTGCAAATGATAAATCTTTCCTTTATTACCAACTATTTTATCACAGGCGGTATAGTTATTGTATTAATGCTTATAGCTCGATGGGTCAGCATCGCTTTACCTGTTACTTTCCTAAGGCATTCACTGAAAATTAATTATGCAAATGTAAATATATTAACCTGGGCAGGTTTACGCGGAGGGATTTCTATAGCACTCGCATTATCCCTGCCGCATTCTATTTATAGGGAAATTATTTTAGCAGGCAGCTATTTTGTAGTGATATTTTCTATAGTGATACAAGGGCTCACCCTAAATAGAGTTATCAATTTCTCTTTTAGAAATAAACAAGCTGAAGCTTAACGCTTTTTTAACGAAGACATGTATTGAGCAATCTTTCTTTCGCTTTCAGATGGGCTTTCGCTTAAGGAATAAATGATGTTTTCCTTTTCAACTTCGCTACGGTTTTGGCTAAGTTTACTTTTGGCTTGTAGGTCGGTCACAATTATCTCAAATCCAACAATGCCTTTTATCATTTTTGATTTGTAAACATCGGGCAGGCCTTGCCACTGGCTAAAATATCCAGCTTCATAATTCTTGATGGTACGTTCCAATAGGTAAAGATGCTCTTGCTCGCCATTCAGTAAACGTGTTTTCCCATAAGCATGCACCGCTATATAATTCCAGGTGGGGACTTCTGCCTCCTTCTCATAATTTTTAGGTGAGATGTAAGCATGAGGCTCGGTAAAAATGATAAGATTAGTATTCCCATTCACATCCAATGCCTGCGGATTCGCCTTTGCAAAATGCGAGGAGATAATTATTTGACCATCCTTTTCTTCTATCAAAAAAGGTAAATGCGTAGCTACGGGTAAGTTATCTACTGATGTTATAATCGTGCCAAAGCTATACTTCTGCATAAAGCTGATCACTTCTTGCTTATCCGGAAAAGTATTGAAGCCTGGTATATACATTGTTATAAACTCTCAAGCATTTGTTTTAGCACAGCCTGAGCAGCCCATACACGGTTCCCGGCTTCGTGCACTACAATTGATGACGGTCCGTCCAATATCTCATCAGATAGCTCCAAATTACGGCGTACAGGTAAGCAATGCATTACTTTAGCATCATTGGTAACCTTCAACTTCTTATTGGTCAGCATCCAATCTTCGTTACTTGGCAATATCTTACCATAAGGCTCAAAAGCCGACCAGTTTTTTACGTAGATAAAATCAGCATCGGCCAAAGCTTCATCCTGATTATGGGTGATAGTTGCACCATCAGTAAAATCAGTACTTAGTTCGTACCCTTTAGGATGAGCAATTGTAAAATCAACATCAGCTTTACACATCCATTCCGCAAATGAATTTGGTACAGCTTGTGGCAATGGTTTTATATGCGGTGCCCAAGTTAAAACTACTTTTGGGCGGGCTTTTGTTTTCAATTCAGTAATCGTAACCAAATCAGCCAAGCTTTGCAATGGATGGCGGGTTGCAGATTCTAAACTAACAACAGGTACACCACAATACTTTACAAACTTGTTAAATATCTCCTCATTATAATCCTCATCACGGTTCTTTAAACCCGGGAAGGAGCGAACCCCAATAATATCAACATATTGGCCTAATACAGCCGCTGCTTCACGGATATGCTCTACGGTAGAACCATTCATCACTACGCCGTCTTGTAGCTCTAAAGCCCAGCCTTCTTTATCCATATTAAGCACCATTACATTCATGCCTAAATTTAAGGCAGCTTTTTGGGTGCTCATACGTGTACGCAGGCTTGGGTTTAAAAAAACAAGTCCTAAGGTTTTGTTTTTACCTAAATGCTGTTGTGCGTATGGGTTTTGCTTTAATTGCAAAGCCTCGGCTGCAAGTGCATTAATATCAGTTACATCGTGTACAGAAGTGAAAAGTTTCATAGGCTAATGGCCTTCTTCATTTACGAAGAAGGGACTAATTGTTGATTTAATACAGTTGTAAATGCTTCTAAAAATCTATCTGCGTGCGCTTTAGTTAAATTAAGCGCCGGTAAAAGCCTGATCACGTTAGGTTTGGCTTCGCCTGTAAATATGTGATGTTTAAAAAGTAAGTCCTTTTTCACGTTGGCTAATTCAGCAGGTAATTCAATGCCAATCATCAAACCACGGCCACGTACTTCTTTAATCTGTTTGAATTTCTTCAGCTCGCTTATTAAGTAAGTACCTATATCGGCTGCATTTTGCATCAGGTTATTTTGCTCTATTTCTTCCAGCACCGCTAACCCAGCTGCACAAGCTAAGTGGTTGCCACCAAATGTGGTACCCAGCATACCATAAGCAGGCTGGATTTTTGGCGATATGATAATACCACCTACAGGGAAACCATTGCCCATTCCCTTTGCCATGCTGTATATATCAGCATTAACTCCTGCAAAATCATGCGAGAAGAATTTACCGGTACGGCCGTATCCGCATTGTACAGAATCTGCTATAAATACCGCGTTGTGCTGATCGCATAGCGTGCGTATCTTTCTTAAAAAACTTTCGCTTGCTACCTGTATGCCACCAACCCCTTGTATACCTTCAATAATTACTGATGAAATCTCATTGGTAGCAAATGCCTGTTCTAGGGCAGCTTCGTCCTGCCATGGTACAAAAATTACATTGTCAGTTTCATTAACAGGTGCTACAATTTTAGGATTATCAGTAACTGCAACGGCCAATGAAGTACGACCATGAAATGCGTTTTTAAAAGCGATAACCTTCTTTTTGCCATTGTAAAAAGATGCAAGCTTCAACGCATTTTCATTAGCTTCTGCACCTGAATTACAAAGAAATAATTGGTAATCTTCCTTACCTGAAACTTTACCCAGTTTTTCAGCCAGTTCCTTCTGCAAAGGAATCTCGATAGAGTTTGAGTAGAAACCTATTTGATGTAACTGATCCTCCAATCGCTTAACGTATCGTGGGTTAGTATGCCCGATAGAAATTACAGCGTGACCGCCATAAAGATCAAGATACTCTGTGCCTTTGTCGTCATAAACAAGGCTACCAACACCTTTTACAATGTTAATTGGATTGATGGGATAAACGTCGAATAGTTTCATTCTTCTATTAATTATATAATCATTAAATCCGTCATCCCGAACTTGTTTCGGGATCTCTCAGGCATGTTAGATTGCATGTGGGATGCTGAAATAAATTCAACATGACTTTATCTTAAAAACCTGTAGCTTTTAACTTTAGTCCCGCAGTTTCATCAAGCCCAAACAGCAAATTCATGTTTTGAACAGCCTGACCTGATGCGCCCTTGGTTAAATTGTCAATTATGCATGTGATCAATAGTTTTTTACCGTGCTTTTGTATTTGTATAAAGCACTTGTTGGTATTTACTATTTGTTTAAGATCGATATTACGTTTTGTTACATGTGTAAACGGATGACCTGCATAATAATCTTCGTAAAGCTTGAATGCTTCATTATCACTTAATTCAGTATCTAAATATATTGATGCGATAATACCACGGGTGTAATCACCACGATAAGGCACAAAATTTAACGTCTGTCCAAAATCAGGTTGTAATTGATTTAACGACTGCCCAATCTCGCCCAAATGCTGATGATCAAATGCTTTATAGATAGACAAATTATCATTTCTCCAGGTAAAATGCGTAGTAGCCGATGGGCTTTGTCCCGCACCGGTTGAACCTGTGGTAGCTGTTATATGAACTTCGCTGTTCAAATTATTGCTAGCCGCTAACGGAAGTAATCCTAACTGTAAACAAGTGGCAAAGCATCCTGGGTTAGCTATATTTTGAGCTGATTTTATTGCCTCACGTTGTAACTCAGGTAAACCATAAACAAAACTCTTGTTATTAATTTTCGCATTTTGGCTTAATCTGAAATCCTGGCTTAAATCAATGATTTTAATATTATCCGGGATGTCATTCTCTGCTAAAAACTTTTTCGCATCACCGTGGCCGACACATAAAAAAAGCACATCAATATCATGCGACAAATCGCCGCTGAATTTTAAATCAGTATCGCCGAACAAGTCGGTATGCACCTCGTAAATATAGTTGCCGGTATTGCTCTTGCTGTTTACAAAGGCAATATCAACGTTCGGATGGTTCACTAATATCCGCAGCATTTCGCCGCCTGTATATCCTGCACCGCCAATTATTCCGGCTTTAATTTTATTCAATGTTGATCCTGTCATTTTTTGTTGAAGGTGTTGAATATAAAATGAACTCTAAATCGCTATTTTCTTTATTGCTGATGAAATGCTTTTGACCTGGTTTTATTTCAATGCCCTGTTCCGGTTTTAAAACGCTTTCAACGCCATCAATGGTAAAAGTTGCCTTTCCTTTCAGGATAAAAAATACCTGGGAAGCTTTTTCATGATAATGCAGTTGTTCAGCAGTGTCAGGTGGCATCAACTCTTGTTTTACCGATAGTATGTCCGTATCAATAAAGTTCCATCCATAACAATCATCACCCCATTTATAATGGCTCAAGCATTCACTTTTCGAAAAGGCACCCCCTCCGCCCCCTGAAGGGGGAACTTCGCCGGATGTATTGTTTATGGTGCTCATATTAATTTTTTGAAGCATTAATTGCTCCCCCTTCAGGGGGCTGGGGGGTATTTACTTTATGATAGATCATCACCTGGTTACCAAATATTTTTGAGAACCCTTTCACGTCTTCGCCACTCCACGAATTATTCATTTCACCATACGTGCCAAATTTGTTCGACATTAAATCATGTGCTGATTCAATACCAACAACCTGGAACCTGTATGGATATAATTTAACAAATACTTTACCGCTAACATATTGCTGCGTATCATTTAAAAATGCCTCTATGTTACGCATAATTGGATCATGAAATTGTCCCTCATGTAACCAGTTGCCATAGAATGAAGATAACTGATCTTTCCATGATAACTGCCATTTAGTTAACACATGTTTCTCTAAAGTATGGTGCGCCTTGATTATTACCATTGGTGCGGCTGCTTCAAAACCAACACGGCCCTTAATGCCGATAATAGTATCACCCACATGTATATCACGACCGATGCCATAAGGCTGCGCGATAGCTTGCAAAGCTTGAATAGCTTTTGTTGGATGATCGTATTTTTTGCCATCGATAGCAATTAATTCACCTTGCTCAAATTCCAATTCTATATCACGTGGTTCGGTTTCACTCAGTTGTGTTGGCCATGCTTCTTCAGGTAAACCTAAGTTTGAAGTTAAAGTTTCCTTACCGCCAACTGATGTACCCCAAATGCCTTTGTTAATTGAATATTTGTTTTTCTCGAAGTTCATTTCAACACCATGATCTTTCAGGTATTGGATTTCCGCTTCGCGACTCAACTTCAAATCACGAATAGGGGTGATGATCTGAACATCCGGTATCAGAATGTTAAATATCATATCAAAACGCACCTGGTCATTACCCGCACCGGTACTGCCGTGGGCAACAGCCTCAGCGCCGATCTCTTTGGCGTAATTAGCAATAGCAGTAGCCTGGCTCACACGCTCTGCACTGACCGAAAGTGGGTAAGTGTTGTTTTTTAATACGTTACCGTATATCAGGTATTTAACGCAGGTATCGTAAAAGTTTTTAGTTTCATCAACTACATGGTGAGATGTTACTCCCATCTTATAGGCGCGTTCTTCAACACCTTTTAGTTCCTCTTCGCTAAAGCCACCGGTATTTACAATAACCGAGTGTACTTCATAACCTAAATCCTGAGTTAAATATATGCAGCAAAATGAGGTATCTAAACCGCCGCTGTAAGCTAATACTACTTTTTTCTTCATTGGGTGTATATGTTGTGAAACTTAATATTATTCGTGGTGAATGGTTTTCTTAATAGCATTTTCAATCCGCTCCAGCAAGGTAGCCTTATGTGTTAGCTTCTTGATCTTATCTTCAATCTCTTTTTGTTTTTCGGCAGGATCAAAAAGCATGGCGGTGCACATGCAGTTTTTGCGCTCTTTGCTGGTTAAAATATCATAGTTAACACAGCTTTTGCAGCCTTTCCAAAAATCTTCATCCTGCGTAAGCTCTGAATAGGTAACCGGGCCGTAGCCAAGCTCGTTATTGATTTTCATTACTGCCAACCCGGTTGTTAAGCCAAACAGCTTTGCTTCAGGGTATTTTGTGCGTGATAGCTCGAATATTTTATGTTTGATGGCCTTAGCCAGACCAACTTTCCTAAACTGCGGATTAACAATTAATCCCGAGTTTGCCACGAAATCGCCGTGACTCCAGGTCTCAATATAACAAAAACCTGCCCAGGTACCCTCCTTGTGCAGTGCAATTACCGCTTTGCCTTCCAGCATTTTATCCGCGACATATTCCGGCGAGCGTTGTGCAATACCTGTGCCGCGCGCTTTTGCCGATTCAGCCATTTCATCGCAAATTTGCTGGGCGTAGTCAACGTGTTGTGCAGTAGCAACCAGTATGTCAAAATCTTGTATAGTCATTATAGTAAAAAGATTACCGTAAAATTATTGGCCATGAAGCCGTAATTATTAAATGGTTTTTGGAGGAAGAAGTTTAATTTAAACTTCATTTGGGTTGTTTAGAAATGTAAATTAAACCCTGGGCATAAATAGCCTTCGTCGTGATGGAGAAACGAAAGTGGTACACAAAGCAGCGGCAACCGGAGCAAATTTTGCTTTGGTTACTAACTTATTTATGCTTTGGTGGATCATTTTTTATGCTTTTTTAATTTACTGCAAAAGTTTACATTAATTTTTATTTATGCAAGTAAAAAATGCTTTTAAATCATTTAAACCCTATTTTATTACAAGTGAGTGTTCAAAATGATATTTTGTGTAATGAATACACTAAAATATAAGTCTATCGCAGCCTTTTACGCACAATATCATCAATGATCATATCAGCATGAATACGGGAGTTTTCAATAAACCACAAATGGGTATCTAAGCCACCTACAACCACACCGGCCAGGTACATCCCGGGCATATTAGTTTCCATGGTATCCGGATTGTATTGTGGGATATACTTATCCTCAGATAAGTTAATACCCATCTTTTTCAGGAAATTGAAATTAGGCTTATATCCCGTCATCGCCATTACAAAATCGTTAGGAATGGTAATGGTGCCCTCGGGTGTCTCAATATCAACTTCGTATTCGCGTATAGCTTTCAGATTTGAATTAAAATAGGCTTTAATACTGCCTTCTTTTATTCGGTTGATAATATCCGGCCTTACCCAGTATTTAACACGGCTGCTAATTTCATCACCACGAACAACTAATGTAACATCCGCCCCTTTACGGTAAGTTTCTAATGCCACATCAATAGCCGAGTTACTTGAGCCCACCACAACCACTTTTTGCATGGCGTAATAATGCGGATCAAGATAATAGTGTTTTACTTTGGGCAGATCTTCACCCGGGATATTCAAATTAACCGATATATCATAAAACCCGGTTGATAGTATCACATTTTTAGCGTGATACGTTCCTTTGGTTGAAGTGATAGTATATCCATTATCATCCTTAATAATATTGTTAACCTCTTCAAACAAATTAATTGGTAAATGCCTTGATGTTGCCACCCGGCGATAATATTCCAAAGCCTCAGCACGTACCGGTTTGTTGTTGATGGTTACAAACGGTATTCCGCCAATTTCCAATTTCTCTGATGTAGAGAAAAAAGTCATGGTAGACGGATAGTTGTATAATGAATTAACCAGACAGCCTTTTTCAATAATCAAAAAACTTAATCCCGCCCGCTGTGCCGCCAATCCGCAGGCCAATCCAATGGGGCCACCACCTATTATGAGTATATCGAGCATGTATTATATCTTTATTTCACCTCTTGTCATTCTGAGCGTAGCGAAGAATCTGTAAGTTGGTTTACGCTATACAGATTCTTCGCTACGCTCAGAATGACAAGGAAGCTTATTATATTATTATTTTATTCCCAATGATTTCAAGAATGCTGCCGAATTTGGCTCTCTTTCTAAAAAGTGCCTTAACATAGCCATTTCATCTTCCTGGGCACCTTCCTGCAATATTTCTTTCCGGTATCTCACACCAGTTGCCTGATCAAGCACACCATGTTTTTCAAATATCGAGAAAATATCCTGCGCATATACCTTAGACCACAAATAGCCATAATAGTTTGCGCCATAGCTGTTCAAATGCGTAAATCCGCAGATAAAGTGACTGCCTTCCGGGTAAGGTGTTTGGTTTAAGGTCCACAGGTCTTTTTCTACCTGATCAATTCCCTGGTCTTTTATGCTGTTGTAGCGGTCTTCATAGGTAAAATCTAATTTTGCCAATGATACCTGCCTGATGTATTGGATAGAAACGCCGGCATTTTGAGCCGCCTTCATTTTATCGAACAACGATTTCGGTATAACTGCACCTGTTTTATAGTTTTTAGCGAAAAGCTTCAGGCAATCATAGTTCCAGCAAAAGTTCTCCAAGAATTGAGATGGCGCTTCAACAAAATCACCCTTTACCGCAAATGCATATTGTGAGCTTATTGTCGGGTGGCAAAGCAGGAAATGTATCAGGTGACCAAACTCATGGAACATAGTGATCACATCTTCATGCTCCAACAGTGATGGCTCTGTTGCTGTGCCTTCGGGGAAGTTGCATATTAAGGTACCTACAGGTAAAACTTCCTTACCATTCGCTATGCGATATTGCGCGATAGGTGAGGTTTCAAAGTGAGTGTATTTATTAGGGCGGGGATAAAGATCAAGAAAGAATGTCCCCATCTTTTTGCCGTCCATATACAGTTCGTATGATCTTACTTTGTCGTTCCAAACCGGTATGCCATGTGTTTCGTGTATGCTGATGTTGAACAGTTTTTGATATACGGTGAACATACCCTGTATGGTATTATTCATTTCGAAGTACTGTTTTACTTCATCGGTGTTCAGCTTATATTTATTGTCCAATAATTTCTTGCTGTAAAAAGCAATATCCCAAGGCTGTATGGTAGCAGGTTCATTTGGATTTTGTGCTTGTTTAATTTCTTTCAATTCAGCAAGTTCAGGGCCTACATGCGGCGTTAATTTTGCCTGCAAATCATTAAGAAAGGCCCATACCGTACTTGGTTTGCCAGCCATTTTTGTAACTAAAGCATACTCTGCATAAGTTTTATACCCCAGCTCATCAGCTAGTTTCTGGCGATAATGAAACAAGCTGTCCAACGCTGTCATATTTGCAGGATAAGCACGGTTTTGATATTTTAAATACATGGTGTGGCGTGTGCTGCCCAAATTTGCCGATTGCATAATATTTATATAATTAGGGCCATTAACCCTAACCATATATTTATCATTCGCTCTTTTCCACGGGGCTGTTATTTGCTCCGGCAGGCCATCAAGCTCTGCATGCGAAAATGCTACACTGTCTTTAAACTCAGCCAAATTTTTATCAAACTGATTGCCAAAGTCTATTATTTTATCGTTTATAACCTTTAATCTTTTGCGACCATTGACATCCAGCTTCATTCCATTAATCTCGAAATCGATAAGGTTTTCGTGTATAAATTTCTTTTGCGTTGCCGATAGCTGTTTTCCGGCTGCCGATGATGCAAAGGATTTTAACGCTTTATATAAAGGCTCGTTTAAATATAGATCGCTGCCGTAAGATGATAGTTTTTCCATCTGATCATTAGCTTCGTTACGGGTAGCATCATCCTGATAGGTGGATGCTATAACACTTAGCTTGGCACCAAGATCAGACAAATCATAATTCAATTCATCAAAGCCCATTAATGTATTGGCGACAGTTTTTTTACCTGCCGGGATAGCCACCAGTTTATGGATGCGATAATCAGAAACCTTGATGATAGTTTCCGTTGCTTCTTTAATAGCTGCTGCATTTACCTTGTTAAAAGCGATGGGGCTGTTTGAATGAATTAGCAAGGGATTAGTTTGCATGGCGCTTTGCGCGATGACGGTACAGGGAAACAGCAATAATAAAGTGCTGATTTTCTTGAAAATGTGCATAATGATCCAGTTTAATGATTGCACAGCGAATATAAAGTTTTTGCTAAGAATGGGAGAGTAGGGTGTAGATATTTATTCGGCAGAATTATAGTGGAATAGGAGAGGAAACAAAAATGGGATAAGCTACTTTTATCGCGCCGCTCAACTCTCTACCCTTGCTGCGTTCCCACCCTGGGGGAGTTCAAGAGGAGCTGGCCGTAAAAGACTTATCCCGCCGCAAATATAGAAAAAGCGTTTGTTTGCAGTTAATAAATTGTTAAAATAGGGATAAGCCATTGATTTACATTTCAGTAAAATCAAAAGCAATCTCAAAATAGACTGATCTGTTGGTCATCAATATCCTTAATAGCCTTGCTTTCCTTCGTTTTTTTAACCCGCATCAGGTAATTATAATCAGTAGTTCCTCTAAAACGGATTTCTTTAAATGGTTTCCAATGCTTATCTGCACCGAATGTTTCTCGCTGTAAAATAGTCAGTCTATCAATTTCAAATTCATCATTCCATTGCCTGTCCTTAAATTTAAGCCAAAGCTTTTTAGCAAGCGCATTGGGTATTTGCCGGGCGATGGTAATATGCGGCACCGCTTTCTTCTCGTTAAGGCTTTTTCTTATTCGCTTAAACCAATCTTCCATTTCGGGTGTTGATTTGATCGCGGTATAAATGGTGGTGAAATCTGTCGGTAAAAATGTCGCGAAACCGTTGATCTGTAAAGTCATGGGCTCTATTAGTGATAGTTCTTTTTCCAATTGCTCAAATAATGGCTCTGTCCAATGGGCTTTTTGGCGGTGCAAGCTTTTTAAGCTGATATGCGCCTTGCTATGCATACTTTCAAATTCACCGATCAAACGTACGCTTGCCTGTTTAAATTTCTTCACCTGTGCATTGATGCTTTCCGGAGGCGAAAGTAAAATCATATAATCTTTGTAGTCACTCATGATGAATAATTTACATCAAAATTGCTAAAAATATTAGTAAAATAATAAATCTTTCTTTATCTTTGTTAGGTGGGTAGCAAGCGATATATAGTACACATTGACCTTGATTCATTCTTTGTTTCGGTAGAGCGATTGTTTGATCCGTCGCTAATTGGTAAGCCGGTAATAATTGGGGGTTCGTCAGATCGTGGAGTGGTGGCATCATGCAGTTATGAAACACGCAAGTTTGGGGTACATTCAGCAATGCCTACACGCCAAGCATTAAAATTATGCCCAGATGCGATTGTGATCCACGGAAATCACGCACGTTATTCAGAAGCATCGGCACAAGTCACTAAGATTATTGATGAAACGGTACCACTTTATCAAAAATCATCTGTTGATGAGTTCTACATCGACCTAACCGGAACTGATCGTTTTTTTGACCCTTACCAGCTGGCAACGCAGCTACGCCAGCGGATAATTAAGGAAACTAAATTACCCATATCATTCGGCATGGCATCAGGCAAAACAATTGCTAAAATGGCTACCAATAAAGCTAAACCAAACGGACAGCTTTTTGTACCCCATGGTAAAGAAATGGAGTTTCTAGCGCCACTATCTATATCAAAAATCCCCGGACTTGGCGAAAGCACCGCGGCTAAGCTTTACCAATACGGAATTGAAAAAATTGGCGATTTACAACGGGTAGAATTGCGTTTTTTAGAAACGGTATTTGGTAAATCAGGCAGATGGATATGGGAAAAAGCAAGGGGAATTGATTACAGTGAAATAACGCCTCATTCAGATAGAAAATCCATATCTACTGAACATACTTTTAACACCAATGTATCTGACATTCGTACGCTGGAAACCATCATCACCTCCATGACGGAGGAATTAGCAGGCAAACTCCGTAGAGAAAATAAATTAGCATCATGCCTGGCTATAAAAATCCGTTACGGCAATTTTGAAACGCATACCCAACAGCAAAAAATCCCGCTTACAGCAGCAGAGCATATTTTAATACCGGGGATAAAAAATCTGTTCAAAAGTGCATGGAACCAACATCGGGAGATAAGGTTAATAGGGGTTAGGTTAAGTCAACTTTGTACAGGAAGCTATCAAATAAATTTATTCGAGGATAACGAGCAGCGCATTCGCCTTTACCAAGCTATGGACAAGATCAACTTTAAATTTGGCGACAAAACCGTGTGCCGTGCCGTCGGAATGGAAATCGGAACGCGGAATTTTAACCCGTTTTTAAAGGATTAGGAAGCTGTCGTTAAGAAGCTGTCGTTAAGAAGCTGTCGCGAGTTTAGCGCAGCGTAACTCGTGACAAAGCATGGTTAAAGCTTACAGCTTAAAACTGAAAATATTATATTAAAATGAGTAGTAATTATAAGTTTCACAACAAGGAAGGACTGTATTTTGTAACCTTTTCAGTTGTAAGATGGATAGATGTCTTTACCCGAAGGCAATACAAAGATATTTTAGTTGATAGTATCAATTATTGCATAGCTAATAAGGGGCTTGAATTATATGCCTGGGTTATTATGAGTAATCATGTTCATATGATTATCAGCACAAAAAGCAAACCTATGCCTGACATTTTAAGAGATATGAAAAGGCACACCTCAAAAACACTTGTTAAAGCCATTACTGAAAATATGCAAGAAAGCAGGAGAGATTGGTTATTGTGGTTTTTTGAACGGGAAGGCAAAGCTAATCCCAATAACGAACAATATCAGTTTTGGCAACAAGGTAATCATCCAATTGAATTGTGGAGCAATAATATTATCGACCAAAAGATGGATTACATCCATAACAACCCGGTTAAGGCTGGTTGGGTTGATGAACCCGCTCACTATTTATATAGCAGTGCAAGGGACTATACCGGTGATAAGGGGTTAATTGATATTATAATATAGAATAAATATATGAGTAAGCTGGAAGCTTACTTCATGCAATGTCACGAGTTACGCTGCGCTAAACTCGCGACAGCAATGATTTTCCTTTTTAAGGGATTAAGTTGGTAATAACTCCCGCTTCATCAATAGGTCGGTTTGCAAATCAGTGCCTAAAGTAAATGGATGGCTGTCAAATATTTTAAAACCATTGCGCTCATAAAAACGGATAGCATTAAGATTTTTATCCCAAACGCCAAGCCAAATGTATTGTAAGTTGCTTTCAATGGCGGTATTTATCGCAAAGTCTAAAAGCTGGTTACCCATTTTCTTGCCTTGCTGGTCGGCAAGTACATATATACGCTCAACTTCAACAGCGTTTTCGTGCTGAAACTCTGTTTGGGCAGATGAGTAATTAAGTTTAATATAACCTACAATTTGCCCGTCAAGCGTCGCGAAGTAAAATGCAGAAAATGGATTAGTTAATTCAGCTAATAATTTATCCGTACTGAAAGCTGAACTTGCATAAGCCTTAATATCGGCCGGATCATTCAAATGCGAAAAGGCATCGTAAAAAGTTTGTTTGCTGATAGCTAAGAGTGTGGTAAGGTCAGATGGCTGTACTTTAATAATTTCAATCATACTTATTCAAATTGCCCTTGCAATCTTTCCAGTTTTTCAATAATTAGGTTGAGTTTTTCTTCTTCGTTCTTAAATATTCGTTTTTTGTAGTAGAAGGTTAAAAACATGATCCATACGAAGGTCAATCCATATATCAATACTTTATATAAAATAGTGGAGTTACGCAGCACTTCTACAAAGTAAAGAGACAGCCCAAGGCTGATCAATAGCACATACAGGTAATAGAACCAACCGGCAACTTTTGCCCTGTTTTTTTGATATTCCTTCAGGTCTTGTAGGTATTCAGTAGGGTTAAGGGTTGAGTCGCGCTTATTAAGTATCCGGTAATTACGAATAATCATTATGGAATACAAAAGCATGGTTACCAGCATAATGGTGATACCCACATAAGTTAGCCATGATTGGAATACAAAAAAGAATAGTATTAAAAACGTTAAGGCCAGCACAGCACCCATTGCCACAATACCCCAGTATAGTTGGCTGGTGATACTCCTTATTCCTTTTTTTACTTGCCTCAGCACCTCGTCAACCGAAAGCTGATCCTGCTTTGGCTGCGCTTGCCAAACCGACATTAAGTGATCAAAGTCTTTCATATTGATTGTATAATTCTGTCAATTTTTGTTTTATACGATGAATTTTTACCCTGAGATTTCCTTCCGATATTCCCGATACGTCTGCTATTTCAGGATAAGGCACTTCATCAAGCACCAATGTTATAATAATTCTTTCCGATTCTTCCAGTTTGGATATACATTTATATAGTAAAGCAACCTGCTCGTTCTTTTCCGAGAATTCTTCCCTCCGTGTTTCTGCCAGTTGTGGCGTAAGTTCTTCTTTACCCTGGCGCTTCTCCGTTCGAAGGTAAGTTAAACAGGTGTTCACAGCAATTCTGTATATCCATGTCGATATCAGCGCCTGGTTTCGGAACTTATCTAAATTTTGCCAAACTTTTAAAAAGGTTTCCTGTAAAAGGTCATTCGCAGCATCATCGTCCCCCGTGTATCCATAACATAGGTGGAATATCTTTTTTGAATTAGCTTCAAAAATCTTCTTAAACGCTAGTTCTTTAGTATCCACTTATTATTAATAGTTTTTATGTTTAGATGTAGCAACCTGGTATATGTTACAAAGCATAATCATGTTTATCAAACCACTGGAATTTTTTCTCCGCTTCTTCAAGCATCGCGTTAAATTCCTGGCTGTGGTCAAATTGCAAATCTTCGTGCAACTTAGCTATAAGTGCTCTAATTTTAATAACCTGTCTAATTAAAATTAACCGCAGCGGTTTGTACAATACCTTTCTATCCGTATAGTTGATGTAGTTATTGCAAAAGTTCATCAACAGGTCAATCTCCGCCTGTTTTGATCCGGTGAACTTCGTGTATTTGCTAAGTAGTCGCAATATCTTACGCATGCTTTTAGCTGCATTATAGCTATGCACCGGCAGCTGACTAAACATAAAGCCAGCTTCGGCTTTTACTTTTTCCAGGAATGCGGTTTCATTATCGGCCTCAAATAATAAATAGGCCATTAGTTCCTTATTCTCTTTTTTATAACGAGCTAGCCGCAGGCATAACTCAGTAATTTGCTCAGGTGGCAAATGCTGAATTTCTTTTTTGATATCCTGTAATCCGTAGACTGTTATGCTCATGTTATATATTTCAGCAAAGTAACTAAATTTTGTAGTTTTGCGCCCTCATTAAGGTAAATGCAAAAAAGCAAACTGACACTATATATATTTATTGCTCTAATTTTAGGAGTGGTAGCCGGCTATATATATAACGTAAATGTTATCGGCAATATCAACAGCAAAATTAGTACCGCAGATGCCGCGATAAAAAGTATTAGCACACATTTACTTACGGTAAAGGATACTACAACCGCAGAATATAAATCGCTTAAGCTTGCAAAAACCACACAAGTAACTATCCGGAGTACCAACGATTCCTTACGGGACGATAAACTGGAGGGCTTTACTATTCTAAGTGATATTTTTTTAAGACTGATTAAAATGATCGTCGGCCCGCTGATTTTTACTACACTTGTAGTTGGTGTTGCCAAATTGGGTGATATTAATGCAGTCGGCAGAATCGGTGGGAAAACATTGCTCTGGTTTTTAAGTGCGACATTAGTATCACTACTACTGGGAATGCTACTGGTAAACTTTTTTGAGCCAGGTGTAGAAATGCACCTCGCATTGCCTGATAGCCACTTAGGTACTGACATAAAAGCAACCGGAATCACGCTAAAAGATTTTATCAGTCACGTGGTACCCCGAAGTTTCTTTGAAGCGATGGCTAATAACGAGGTGCTCCAAATTGTAGTGTTCTCTTTATTTTTTGGTATCGCGACAGCAGCAATAGGCGATACGGGGCACATCGTTATAAAAGCAATGGATGCTATAGCGCATGTTATTTTTAAGATAACAGGTTATATAATGTTATTAGCTCCTCTTGCAGTTTTTGGTGCCATAACCGCTGTAGTTGCCAAACAGGGCTTAGGTGTATTATCAACCTATGCTATATTTATTGGTGAGTTTTATTTTTCGCTGCTGATATTATGGCTGATTATAGTTTTAGCAGGATTCTTTGTACTGAGAACCCGGGTATTTAACTTGGTAAACCGTATTAAAGATGCCATGATGGTGGCCTTCGGTACCTCAACCAGCGAAGCCGCTTATCCTAAATTATTATTAGAGCTTGAACAATTTGGCTGTAATAGCAAAATTGTGAGCTTTGTACTGCCATTAGGCTATTCTTTTAATTTAGATGGCTCGATGATGTATATGACCTTTGCATCGGTGTTTTTAGCCCAGGCCTATGGTATTCATCTATCGTTCATTCATGAAATTACCATGTTGCTGATATTAATGCTCACCAGTAAGGGCATGGCTGGCATCCCTCGTGCATCACTGGTGGTAATTGCCGGTACTATCTCCATGTTTAACATTCCAGAAGCTGGCCTGGCACTATTACTAGGTATTGATCCGTTGTTAGATATGGGGCGTTCCGCAACAAATGTATTAGGTAACGCTATGGCAACCGCCGTTGTAAGTAAATGGGAGGGAGAGCTAACCGAAAGTGATCTGGAATTGAATAATGAAGCAGCATAAATTAATTGTAAATAATAGAATACGATATAAATGAATAAGCAAGTAAAAAAAGCATTCCTGATATTGAGCATCGCGCTGCCCTTTTTAATATACTGTGTATATTATTATTCCATGATGATAGGCAATGCACCGTATAAATTCAGCGAGTTTAAATCCATCGTATTTCAGTACGGAACGGATGATAGCCTGGTTAACAAGTGGGATTCCAGAACCGGGGAGTACCAATACCTGAATGATCATGATTCATTGATTAAAAAACACTTGCATATTCGTAACGACGATTTATTATACATGCACCGTAAAGCAGCAGAATTGGGCTTCTGGAATTTTCCAAACAGGGAAATTAATGATTCCTTAAAGATAAAAGGGATAAAATCTACACATTATTACATCCAGTTTAATTATGCCCGTAAGAGCAAAACGGTAATGTTTGATGATGGTTTTGATGGTGACCCAAAACTGAAAGATGCCAACGAGCAAATGATCAAAGTAATAGAAAAGGTTTTGGCTGATGAAGAGAATAGGGAAATAAGTTTAAAATAGGTTTTATTTTTAAATATAATCTCCTATATTTGCACCTCGAATTTTAAAACAATAATTAACAAACAATGTACGCAATAGTAAGTATAGCCGGACAGCAATTTAAAGTTGCAAAAGACCAGCAGATCTTTGTACACAGATTACAAGGTGATGAAGGCGCTAGTATTGAATTTGACAATGTGTTGTTAGCAGAAAACGAAGGCAAATTCAAATTAGGTTCTGATTTGAAAAGCGCTAAAGTTTCAGCTAAGATCGTGTCTCATTTAAAAGGTGATAAAGTAATTATCTTCAAAAAGAAAAGAAGAAAAGGTTACAAAAAGAAAAACGGTCACCGCCAACAATTCACCAAGATAGAGATCACAGGTATAACATTATAATTAACGGGGGTTGCTTGCAACTCCATAAAAGATATTAAAAATGGCACACAAAAAAGGGGCTGGTAGTTCAAGAAACGGCCGTGAGTCGCATAGCAAACGCTTAGGTATCAAAATTTTCGGTGGTCAGCCAGCAATTGCAGGTAACATCATCGTTCGTCAGCGTGGTACCAAACACAACCCGGGATTAAACGTAGGTATTGGTCGTGACCATACACTATTCGCTTTAACCGAAGGTGTTGTAACTTTCAAAAAGAAAGCTGATAACCGTTCATACGTATCAGTATTGCCTTTTGCAGTTGAACCGGTTGCTGAAGTAGCAGCACCTGCTCCAAAAGCAAAAGCTGAGCCTAAAGTAGTAGCAGCACCAGTTGCTGAAGCTCCTGCAGCTGAAGAAGCAGCTCCAAAAAAGAAAGCAGCACCTAAAGCTAAAAAAGCTGATGCCGCTGAAGAAACAGAAGCACCTGCTGCTGAGTAATTAGCAACAAGCATAAAATATTAAAGCCCTGATCTGAAAAGATTGGGGCTTTTTTGTTGGATAGAATATTTGTTCAATTAAAACGAAAAGCGACAGTATACCTATGTCTGATTGGTATACCCTTGTACTTGGCTGGTATCCATCTGGGTGATAGTTTTATAGTACGCAAGGCCTTTGCAGTCATCGATGGCATTGGACTATGGAATACTACTATATGAGTTAAGCGTCCATCTTTTTCTATCACGACATTCAGGTATACACTGCCCTGTGTTTTTTTAGCAGTTCTTATAAAGAAAAGTATGAAAAGCTTTATCCCCTCCCGGGAATCTAGGCCAAGAGAAAAATTTACAATCAGGTACTTTAGTATCAGTGCTGTTTTGCTGCCCGATGTAGGTAGTTGTACCGTTTTTTATTCGACATCCAAAGTAAATAGTCGTATCAACTTTTTGAGCTTTTGCTAAAAAACAGCAACATGAAATTGCTGCTAAAAGAAAAAACCTTTTCATCTTTATTATTCAATTATTATCTTCTTTAAATAAAAAGTCTGCGCATCAATAACAGGTAGGGTATTACTTACAATGGTGATTCCTTTCTGATCAAGCATCATGCGTTTGGTTCCTTCCGATGTAGCAATATCAATAGGTAATGGAATAGAAATATTTTGCAAGCTGATCACATATTGATTAAGCTTGGTTTGTTTAACATGTATCTCCAGCTTATCTGTTGTGCGCAGGTACATATCAAACAATGGTTTTAAATCGTGGCCGTCTTCCTGCGTGAAAAACTGTTCTACATCATCGGTACTTACAAGGTTGTCATAAGTATATTTAGGGCTGGTAACAAACTTTTTCAATGCCGGGAAGAAAAGACTGTCACCCATTACATAGCGCAGCGTATGCATAAAGAATGCGCCTTTTACATAAATATCACCTATATAGGCAGCTTCTTCGTCCATGTCAGCATGCTGAGCGATTGGTGTCTTGTTCTCAATGTGAAAAATATCATTCTGAAATAACTTATTATAAGCGTCTTCACCATCAAACTCCCTGATATATAGGGCATCGCCAAACGAACAGATACCCTCATGTATCCAATAGTCGGCCCAGTCTTTTGCTGTAACCTTATTTCCCCACCACTCATGCCCAAACTCATGGTGCATTAACCCGTCATAATCCTCACCACCAACTTTAGTATAACGGAATTTGTTGCCATATGCATTCATGGTTTGATGTTCCATCCCTAAATGCGGAGTTTCAACTATTCCTATTTTTTCTTTAGCCCAAGGGTATTCTCCAAAATACTTTTCCTGCTCGCGTATTGTCTTTGCAAAAATATCCAGGTGGTGCTGTGCTTTATCCAAATGTTCCTTTAATACATAAAATTGTATTGGCACGGTATGACCATCCACGGTGGTGTATTGCCTTGTTACTACGGCATAATCACCCACATTAAAAATTATGCTGTAATTATTAATGGTATAATTGGTTTTCCAATGAAATGTGGCCTTATCACCATGTTTAGTCACCTTTTGTAATAATCCAGGTCCGGCTACCACTAAATCTTTAGGAACTGTAATAAACATATCAACGCCTTCATTTGGCTCGTCAGAAGGATGATCCTTACACGGGAAATATAATTTTCCTCCTGCGCCTTCGGCTGTTATCGCCATCCATTGATGCCCGGTTGAGTCGCGCGACCATATAAACCCATCATCCCAGGGTGGGTGACGAGCTATGTGCGGCTTACCGCCATAAAATACCTGAACACTTGCTTTTCCGGCTGCAAGGGTTTTATTTAGGTTGATGGTTATCAGGTTGTTTTTATATTCAAAAGACTCCTGCTTATTATTCACCAGTACTTTGGTTACACCTAGCGAATCAAGCAGGTTGAAAAGTAATACACGGGTTGGCTGCGCCATGATCACATCAATAGTCGTATAGCCATCTATTGATTTTTGCTCAAAGTTTACGTTTAGGGCAATCGTATAATGCCTGATATCCATTATAGCCTGCTCCGGACTTAATTTGCCGCCGTTGGTTAACGTTTGTGCTTTTGCACCTACAGCGGTAACTGCAAATAGCAGGATGAATAGGCTTTTCTTCATGTAATAAGTTGTGTTTTAGTTTTCCCTTACCAGCAGTCCGTCGGCAAAATCCTGGAGGTATTGTTTATGCTCTTCAGGTAAATTTATCTTTTTAAGCGCTTCAAAAGCTTTATCAGCATAGGTCTGCATGGCTGCATCAGCATGCTGTCTGATGTCCAGTTCATTATAAACGTTGGTTACACCAGCTACTTTTTCAGTATTCGCTAAATGGGTAGCATTTAATAAAGCATTCAGCTCCGCAGCAAGTTCTCCTTCAGCTAATTCAAGTGCTTTGATCAGTAGATAGGTTTTTTTATTTGATATGATATCGCCACCTACCTGTTTGCCAAACTTTTCCGGGTCACCATATACATCCAGTATGTCATCTTGCAATTGGAAAGCTATGCCCAATTGTACGCCAAATTCACTCAGTAAATCAGCATCAACCTGTGACGCGCCACCAATTAATGCGCCAATTTTCAGTGCCCCGCCAAGCACTACAGCAGTTTTCAAGCGAATCATATTGATGTATTCTTCAATATCAACCACGCTGCGTGTTTCAAACTCCATATCAATCTGCTGGCCTTCGCAAACACCAACGGCTGTATTATTAAAAATATCAAGCACCTGGCGCAGTAAATGGTCTTCTACCTGCATCATCAGCTTATAACCCTCTATCAGCATTACATCTCCCGACAAGATCGCTACATTCTTATTCCAGCGCTCATGAACGGTAGTTTTACCACGACGTAGGGGTGCGTTATCCATAATGTCATCATGCATCAATGTGAAATTATGAAAAACCTCGATAGCCAATGCAGGTGGAATGGCTTTGTTAATATCGCCGCCAAATAATTCGCAGGCCATTAGCAATAGGGCAGGGCGCATCCGTTTGCCACCTATCGATAAAATATAGGATAGTGGCTCGTATAATTGTTCAGGATATTTAGGATACGATATTTTATCAACAGCGTTACTTATAATCGCCTGCAGATCGCTTAATTCAGTCATGTAATATGATATAAATTAGTCTTGAACTAATGAGAAATCTATTTGTTTTTTAGTAAGATCAACGTTTTTAACCCGTATTGTCACCTCGTCGCCAAGTTGGTAAACCTTCTTCTTACGCTGACCAATAATGGCATAGTTTTTCTCGTCTAAGGTATAAAAGTCATCTGAGATATCGCGTAAGCGTATCATGCCTTCGCATTTGTTTTCGATGATCTCTACGTACATGCCCCATTCGGTAACACCGGAGATAACGCCGCTAAACACATTACCAACCTGATCGCGTAAATACTCAGCCTGTTTGTATTTAACGGATGCACGTTCGGCATCAGCGGCCTTCTTCTCCATTTGTGAGCTATGTTTGCACAGCTCTTCGTAATGTTCAGCATTGGCAGACTGACCGCCATTTAAATAATGAAACAAAAGCCTGTGCACCATTACATCCGGATAACGGCGAATAGGAGAGGTAAAGTGCGTATAATGGTCAAATGCCAAACCATAATGGCTTGATGTTTTGGTAGTATATATAGCTTTAGCCATAGAGCGGATAGCTAATTGCGTAAGCACGTTTTGCTCCTTTTTACCCTCTACATCCTCCATCAAAAAGTTAAGCGACTTGGCGGTTTCTTTATCCGATTTAGTGTTGATCTTGTAACCAAAACGTTCAGCAAACTTGGCAAAGTTCGCTAATGATTCGGGTTTAGGGGAGTCATGCGCACGGTAAACAAAAGTGTATTTGTGTTTGCCTTTACCTAATTTGCTTACATACTCTGCCACCTTACGGTTGGCCAATAGCATAAAGTCTTCAATTAGTTTATGCGCGTCCTTGCGTTCTTTTACATATACCCCGGTAGGTTTGCCTGTCGCATCCAACATAAACTTAACCTCGGTGGTTTCAAAGCTGATGGCGCCATTTTTAAACTTACGCGCCCTTAAAATATAAGCCAATTCATTCAGCTTTAATATTTCATCAACATGATCGCCGGTTTTGGCCTCAATAATTTCCTGTACTTCCTCATAAGTAAAGCGCCTGTCGGAGTGAATGATAGTTTTACCGTACCATTCGGTAATAATATGCGCTTCCTCATTTATCTCAAAAACGGCCGAGAAGCAAAGTTTATCTTCTTTAGGCCTCAGTGAGCATAATCCGTTTGAAAGTCGCTCAGGAAGCATTGGAATCACTCTGTCGACTAAGTAAACGGACGTAGCCCTGTCCAGTGCTTCTTTATCTAAAGCAGAATCAGGAATGATATAGTGTGATACATCGGCAATGTGAACACCAACCTCATAATTACCATTATCCAGGCGTTTAAATGATATTGCATCATCAAAATCCTTTGCATCAAAGGGGTCAATAGTAAAAGTTAAAATATCCCGAAAATCCCGTCTTTTAGCAATTTCCTGTTCGGTAATAACTTCAGGAATTTCTTCGGCTTCATGTTCAACTTCAGCAGGGAAGGATAACGGGAACCCGTACTCAGCCAAAATAGCATTCATCTCGGTGTCGTTCTCTCCCTGTGCACCTAAAATGTGTTTTATCCGGCCTATAGGATTTTTTGCATCACTCGGCCAATCTGTGATCTCCGCTACCGCTTTAATACCATTCTTAGCCCCGTTTAACTGATTCATAGGGATAAAAATGTCATGCATCATTTTGCGGTCATCCGGCACGAAGAAAGCGAAACGTTCACTAAGCTTTACAATACCAGTGAACTCCGTTTTAGCTCGTTGAAGAATCTCAATTACTTCACCTTCTTTGTGCTTACCTTTACTTTTGGCATAAACATATACTTTAACACGGTCGCCGTTTAATGCATTGCGTAATTTACGGGGGGCAACAAAAATATCGCTCTCAAACTCATCATCGGTTACTATAAATGCCGATCCGTCATTTGTTAAATCGACTTTTCCTTCTATAAAAGTTTTTAGCTCTAATAGTTGAAATTTGCCGGGAGAAAGTTCTTTTAATACACCGCTAAATGCTTCGTCCTTTAATATTTCAAATATGATCTCGCGCGATTCGGGATCGCGAACATTTAATTTTGCAGATACTTGTTTATAGTTGAGTGGTGTATTTCCATTCTGTTCAAACACATCCAGTACCATTTGAGTTAGTACCAGTTTGATTGAAGAGTTGTTTTTCTTTTTAGACATCAGGTAAACTTTAAGCACAAAGATAGTTAATAGTGGTTAGAGTTTTTGATTAACCTAAAGTGTGAGAATAAATAAGTAATTCCCCTTTTTTTAATTAAAAACAACAAAATTGAGTATGATTTCTGTTGTTATCCGCTTTTACAAGTGCCCTCAAAAAAATATTTTATTTTTTTTTACAACCATATCAGGGAGGTGTTTTATTCCATTTTGTTGTGACAGAGGGACTTACTTAAGGGGTTCTTTTTGGTGATTTCTAAGAGTCGGATCAATTTGGAAATTCTTTGAAAAAAAGATTTGCATCAATAATTTAAAATTCTACCTTTGCATTCCCTTTCGGGATGTAGCGTAGCCCGGTATCGCGCCACATTTGGGATGTGGAGGCCGCAGGTTCGAATCCTGCCATCCCGACAATTAGCTCGCTAAAAGTCGGTAAAACCCCTTAAATCGTATGATTTAAGGGGTTTTTTATTTTATTTCAGCCCAAGTTATTCAAGTAAAACCAAAGAAAATGAGACCTATTCGGTTACCCATTTTAATTTCATAGGTTTGGGTCACCAAAAGCATTATAATGTATTGATAGTCAATTAATTGATTAGTTTATTTTGACATATTTTGATGCGGTTTGACAGCTATTTTTTGTTCAGACCGGTGCCCCTTTTCAAAGAGCACATCAAAACCAGTCAAATCCATGCTTTTGTAAATTATTAATTGAATAGCTATGAGTACGACAAACAACACCTTCGGCGTTGCTTTTTACCTTAAAAAGCAAAAGACCACCCAAGCGGGCAAATCACCGATTTATGCCCGCATTACCGTAAACGGCAAGCGTATTGAAATATCCGTTAAACGCTCCATTGATGAAAATAACTGGAATGCTACTAAAGGAATGGCAAAGGGAAGCCGAGAAGAAATCATCAAACTGAATAAATATCTTGACCAATTCAAGGCGGGGATTATCGACAGCTACCAACAACTTTTATTGCAGAAAAAGTTTATTACCGCAGAACTCTTAAAGGAAAAAGTTACGGGAGGCGACCAGGCAGATTTTACACTTTGTAAATTGATGCACTACCATAACACCGACCAAGCCCAGGTATTAGAATCGGGGACAATGAAGAACTATTATACCACCCAAAAGTATGTCAAAGAGTTTTTAAAGGAGCGGTTTAAAACGAGTGATAAGTATTTATCAGAATTGACTTATAAGTTTATTACCGACTTCGAGTACTACCTGCGAAGCAGGAAGCCGGAAAAAGGGCAAAAGGCATTGCAGACAAATGGCGTAATGAAGCATTTGGAAAGGTTTTGCAAAATGGTAAATCTTGCCGTAAGACTGGAATGGATTGAGCGCAACCCATTTCATGCCTACCAATTAAAATTCGAGAAAGTTGAACGGGATTACCTTACTAAAGAAGAACTGGCAAGGATTGAAGAAAAACAGTTTCATATAATCCGTTTACAAGTTGTAAAAGACCTGTTTGTGTTTAGCTGCTATACGGGGCTGGCTTACATAGATGTATTCAACTTAACACCTGCCAACCTGATTGAAAAATCCGGTAATAAGATTTGGATAATGACGAACAGGCAAAAGACTAATGAACCTGTAAGAGTGCCATTGTTGCCAAAAGCGTTAGCCATCGTGGAAAAATACAAAGGCCATCCGCAGGCATTGGCAGAGGGAAAAGTATTACCATCATTGAGCAATCAGAAATTAAACAGCTATCTAAAGGAAATCGCCGATATATGCGACATTACCAAACCGCTTACCTTTCATATTGCCCGGCATACATTCGCCACTACGGTAACATTGACTAATGGCGTACCGATAGAAACCGTAAGCAAGCTTTTAGGCCATACCAAGCTTTCAACTACACAGATATATGCTAAAGTTATAGAAAGTAAGATTAGTGATGATATGGCCTTGCTAAGTACCAAACTGCAAGCATAAACGACAATTAATATCCGTTTAACGCCCTGCACCTGAAAAGTGCAGGGCTTTTTACATCTAAGTCAATTTTTGCTTTTTAGAAACGCGATATTTAGAAATACCACTTAAATAATCATTATAAAATTGTTTATTAGTACCTTAATCAATTAATCAACGCTAACACTTTGTACCAGTAAAAAAAATAATGAACCTAACAAGACCGGAATTTTATAGCCTTTATGAATTGTTGACTAATCGATTGTTTGAAATACCTGATTATCAAAGGACTTACAGTTGGGGGAAAAAGCAACGGGTCGACCTTTTTTCTGACATTTTAAAAATCAAAGAAAAAGACAGGGAGCATTTTATGGCTACAATTGTCTGTCTAAATAAATCGAAAAAACAAATAGGTGGTAGTCGTTTTGACAAACTCGATCTCGTTGACGGACAACAGCGATTAACAACCCTAATTGTTCTTTTAAAGGCAGTGTGCTTAAGTTTGCAAAATGGCAACGAAGAAGAAAAAGTAATTGCTGACGATTTACAAAACCTGTTAGTAAAACAAAGGGATGAAACAGTTATTCTTTTACAAACCAACCATGACACATCAAGCATTTTTTCAAATTATTTAAGAACAGGAACGAAGCCAGACGAACATGATTTAGCTATATCAGCCGATAAAAATTTAAAAGATGCTTTTTCCGAATGTGAAAAATTTGTTGTCAGTTATGGGCAGAAATTTGGTTTAACAAATCTTTATCAGACTTTGATGGACAAACTAAAATTTATTCTACACACAGTAGAAGATGAAGGTGTTGTTTATACAGTTTTTGAAGTGCTCAATAGCAGGGGTTTAGATGTTGATTGGCTTGATAAGTGTAAAAGCTTGCTACTTGGAATTGTATTTGAAAATACAATAGATAAAGATCAGATTGAAAGTACAATGTCGGAACTTCATACAATATGGAGTAATATATACAGGACTATCGGACTTAATGAAATTCCTGGCGATGAGATAATTAGATTTTCAGCAACACTTCTAACGACTACTCATTTATCCAAAACTTATTCAGCGCAGGAAGCGTTAGATTTTTTTAAAGAATATTGTAATTCTAATATAAGTAGAGTAATAAAGTGCTCAAATTTGTTATTAAGCGTAGCGAGGGAATTATTAAAGCTGAGTAGAAATGTATTTTTAAATCCAGTAACAAAAGTTCAACATGCCCGGTTGCTAAAAGTTTCGATTGAATTGAGAGATGACTTAGACGATACTGATAAAGAAAATTTAAGTGCTATATGGGAAAAGGTCACCTTCCGGATTTTTGGAATTGCAGGCAAAGATACACGAACAAAAATAGGCGACTATGTTAGGTTATCGCAGAGCATCATTAGGAAAAAACAGTTTATCAATAATCGTCTTATAGCGTTTCCTAAGCATGAAATCGTATTAACATTAACCAATTTAGGTGCGGATTTTAAAATACTCGATGTAATTAAAGAGATAAAAGATAAGGATTTATACGTGCTAAATGATTGGAAAGAGGAATTGAGATACTTTTTCTACAAATATGAAAGGTACTTAAATGCCAAAAAAGGCTATACATTTCCTGACATTATATGGTATGAAATTTGGAAAGGTGATTTAAACAAAACTATTGAGCATATATATCCGCAAACTCCCGGCATTAAATGGGATTTCTCTCTTTCTTCAAAAGACATTAACAGGTTGGGAAACATAACTATGTTAACTGCTGAATTAAATAGCGAGGCGCGAAATCTCTCTTTTATCGACAAAAAAGGAATCTACAATAAGGAAAATAGACTTTTAGGATTGATGGAAATATGTAAAAATGAAATTTGGAATCTTCAAGCAATTGAAAAGAGGGAACAAGAACTTATAAATTGGGCAATTGCAACATGGGATTAATCTCAAATCTACCCAAGTGCTATGAGACCACAGTATTTTAAGCATAGAGCTTTATTCGACTTTGACAAGCAAACTAATGATGTAGGTTTCCCTTTGCCGTGGACGAAAGGCAACGAAGACAATCACTTTCTTTTCCGTCTGTATAAAAAGAACAAAGAGCAATACGAAGCTTTCTATAAGTACCAGCTTAACTTCTTTTTGGGCCGTTATGAAGATGCAACTGAACAGGAGTTTTTTGTTCACGTTAAGCAGATCATTACTGATTCGATCAGCGAGCTTATTAACAAAGACCGTTATACCCCAAAACATGTGCGGGAACGTCAAAACCGCTTGCAGTTGCAGGAGTTTTTGGACTACCTTAATGCTATAGACCAATGGTTTATCCAATCCACCGATCAGGAAACCATCAAACGCCAACTGGAAGAAATTGCAAAGCTAAACGCTGAAAATAAAAAACTTAAAGAGGAAAATAAAAAACTCCGGGAACTGGAAACCAAAGACTATATCGACATTCGCGAGGGCAGGCACAGAACACTCTACCACCTGATGTTACAGATTAGGGAACTTAAACTGGACGATAATAAAGAACTGGCCAATGCTACCACTTTGAATATTTGGAGTAAGATGATCGCCAAGTACTTTAGAGCCGGAGGTAAAGAAATCAGCATTGAAAGTGTGAAGCGTTATTTTCCACCAGACAATAATGCCGATCTTACCAAATACAAAAACGTACCCCAAAAAGACCAGCTTTTTACAATCGTCCCGGCGAAAAAAAGAAGTTTGTAAAAAGGACAGTTTACCGTCTTTATATTAATCCCCACCATTTAACAACTAATTGTATTATAAACCATTAGTTGTTAAATTATCTTTCCAATAACCGCTCCATTTTGACCTTCAAAATTTTGGAGGTCAGCCTTGCGCCGCTTTTCTGCTTTCATTTGCGGCATGGAAATAATCAATTACGAAGCCCTAAGTCACTGCATCAGGGATGCAGTCAGGGCAGAATTACAGGAACATTTTAAGAAAGGCTATAGCCCGCCCGCACAGGTCAATGAACGGCTATTATCCAAAAAAGAACTATCGGACGAGTTAGGGGTGTCATTGGCGACTGTCACGGACTGGATGAAAAAGGGATTACCTTTTTTGCGCCTGCACAAAAGGGTGTATTTCAAAATGAGCGAAGTGCTCAAAATCATGCAACAAAAAATTAAAGATTAAGGAGGGAAAGATGAACATCGAATTTATCACCAAGGATGATTTACGTAAGATCGAGAATTTATTAGGCGAGATCAAGGGTCTTATAAAACCAGGTCAGGGACAAAGTAAACAGTGGCTGAAAAGCTACGAGGTAAGGAAGCTATTAAACATTTCGTCCGGCACCTTACAGAATTTAAGAGTTAACGGAACACTCCGTTATACCAAGATCGGGGGGCTGCTTTATTACAAGTTAGAAGACATTGAAAAGCTATTGGAGGGCAACGCCAGGTGAGGGAAAAAAGCAGCTCCGATGCGAAGCATCGGAAAAAGCAACGGGCGAAGACCAAAGCGAAGCTTTGGTAAAAAGGGCGGTACAGCATACCGCTTGCGGTATAGCTGTATAGTTGTCTATACCGGCCGGAGGCCGTTAACAAAAGGCATTTGCCGATAAGAAGCAAGTTTGTGTTTTTGGTACCCAAAAACTCCGCCCGAGCCTTCGGCTGGACGGCAAACTTGCTTTTTGCGCCCGTTGGTTGCAAAAAGGGTGAGAAAAAAATAGGCTTGAAAATGAGAGCTAACAGCGTATGGAAACAGGAGAAAAAACAACGGCAATGCCAGTTACAGGCAAGCCGAAACATAAGGGGGGCAGGCCGAAAATTAACGTCAGGCGGGAGGTGCAAGTCAAGGTCAGGTTAACCGCTACAGAGCATTTTATGATAGCCGCAAGAGCCAAAGACGCGAATATGAAAACCAGCGATTGGTTTAGGGCAGCGGCTAAAGCCGCGAGGGTCATCGCTCGGTTGAAGCCGGAAGACTTACAGATCATGCGGATGCTTGCGGGCATGGCAAACAACTTAAACCAGTTGACGAAACTGGCGCACCGGGACGGCCTTTTAACGGTCGCCCGTAAATGCGACGGGCTAATTATAGAGATTGACCATGCTTTAAAATATTTTAATAGCGATGATCGGAAAGATACCTAAACCCGGCAAAAGCTTCGGCGGCGTTATCGAGTATAATGTTCTGAAAAAAGATGCAGCCATACTTTATGCGGATGGCGTGCGCATTGACAAGATTGCGCACACCATCGACGATTTTAACGCGCAGCGAAAAATGAACCCTGGTTTAGGTCAAGCGGTTGGGCACATTGCTTTAAGCTGGAGCCCGGAGGACAAAGAAAAGTTAAACGATGAAAAAATGATCGGCATAGCCAAAGAGTACCTGCAAAGGATGAAAATACAGGACACACAGTTATTGATTGTCAAACACAAAGACCGGGCGCATCCGCACATACATATCGTTTATAACCGGGTAAATAATAATGGCAAGACGATAGCCGATAACTTCCAGCACCTGAAAAATATTAAGATCAGCAAAGAGCTAACCTTAAAGCACGGAATGCACATCGGACAGGGTAAGCAAAAGGTTAACCGTCCGCAATTAAAAGGAATAGACAAGATAAAATATGAACTGCATGATACCATAAAAGCAGCCAGTAAAAAAGTGAGCAACATGGTCGGGCTTAAATACGAACTGGCTAAACAGGACATCGGTATGCAGTTCAAATACAAAAGCGGCACGTTGGAAATACAGGGTATCAGTTTCAGTAAGGGCAAGTATAAGTTTAAAGGTTCAGAAATCGACCGCAGTTTAAGCTATGGCAAATTAAGTAAGGCCATAATAGAGCAGGCCCAGCAGCAACAAACCCAGGCAAAACCATTGAGCTTAGCAGACAAGTTAAGGCATGTAATGGATGAGCGGCAGGGCAAACAGGCTACCATCATTCACACCGAGCCGCAGACCAATTTATTGGAGGATGCTTTACAATTATTAGAACAGTTGCCAGCGGGAATTACCCCCGAACCTGATGAGCCTTACAGGCGCAAAAAAAGAAAAGGCGAAGAGCAAGATCAAAGTCATGGTATCAGTAGGTAGAATTAACAAATTAATGAACAACAAAAATTATTAAAGACATGGAAACCCAGGAAGAAAATAATGTACAACAGGAAATTATCGATAGTATAGCTAAAAAGGTTACTGGCCTCGAAAAAAGGCAATCCAAAATTGAGGAACTGGATTTAGCTGCCCTACCGTCTAAACTAAAGGAGGTAGAAACTAAGGTAAATGAAACAGCCGAGATGCGGACGCTTGAAAACACCAAGCAGTTAGAGCGTTTTGATAAACAATTGAACGGGTTTGATGAAAAGATCAATGCCATACCTAAAGAGATACCAGTCAAGTATAATGTTCAGTTTGACACCAAATCTAAGTTTGTTATCAGGACAATTTTAGGTTTAGGTCTTGCCGCCGCCGTTATGGTTGCTATCTCAATAAGCTTAGGGATTGAAATCAGTCGCAGGGCTGATGAAACAAATAAATTTCTTATCCTACGAGGCTTTTACCCCAATGTTGCAAAATATATTGACAGCGCATATACGGCTGATGCTGATTTTTATATAAAAAAGGCAAAGGCCAATATTGATGAGCAACAAACTATGTCAGAGGCGGCATTTGAGGCAAAACAGGCCGCCGAGGAAAGTAAGCTGGCTAATGATAAGCTTAAAAAATTAAAGAGCAAAGAAACAGTTGCAAAGAAACGAGCCAGGTAATTATTACTTTTGGAATTGTTTAATTCCTGAACACTATACCATGAATTTAGAACGCTATCCGTATATTAACAGTAATGACTTTCAGGACTATGAATTTTATAGTGACGGGCCCAAAGGACGGATTAAAAAAATTGTGATGTTTACAAAAATCCCCAATTCGGAACCGCCAATTTATAATTTAGGGTTTGGAGATCAAGACCCATACTCAGGAGAAACAGATGATGTTGTGGTTAGTAATAACGAAGACAGGGACATAGTTCTGGCTACCGTGGCGAACACTATTGTCGAGTTTTGCAACCACTATGGCAACCATTATATTTATGCAAAAGGCAGTACCATTGCCCGTACCAGACTATATCAAATGGGGATAGCGGGTTTGTGGGAGCAAATTAGCAAGGATTTTGAAGTGTATGGATTAAAAGATGATACTTGGCATGTGTTTAAGCCCAACACTATCAATTATGAGGCTTTTTTGGTAAAACAGAAGTAATTAATTATATTTGAATATTGCGTTATGAAAGGAGTAAGTATGCCTACTGTAGAGAAAAAATTAAAAACTATAAAAGGTTTTGGGCCGGGGATTGTTAGCGATAACGTTAAAAGTCACGTTAATGAACCGTTTTTTATCAAAAAATTAGAAGAAGCTACACAGACCCTTCAAAGGGTGGGATTGCCTAGTCAAAAAAAGAAATAAAAAATTAAGAATTATATATGCAAGGCTGGATATTTTACATCCTACCTTTTTTATCGTAGTAAGATTAAGTACATTAAGGCCTCAGGGTGTTTGAAAACAAATATTGCTTATTTGATATTATAATATCTTTAGAAATCTTAGCACTTCTATGTGCTATTGTGATAAGGTTTAGGTAAGAAAAGCTGGGCGCTATGCTTGGCTTTTCTTGTTTTGAGGTTCGTGCATATTTTGAACGCACTCATTAGCTAAACTACAGGCAATACTTCTCATCCAAGCCAATAGTTTGCCGTTTTTTGATTCAAAATTATCAAATGAATTCCACACCTTGATATAGGTTTGCTTGAGGATGTCTTCTGCTTTATCTTTTTGGGGAATGATTCTTATAATTGCTAAAAAAATGGCCGTGGCATACCTATCATAAAGGGCTTCAGCACCAGCCCTATTTTTCAATATAACCAATTTGACAATTTCTTCATCCGTCATAATTGGTGTAGCAAACGTCATAAATTTTGTTTCATAATCAATCTACTGCTATAATGGTGCCACGAAATAATAAGTTTCTGATATTCAAAAAATTAAACATTAATTTACTTTACCTTGCGGTACTTTTCTATTATAGAATTCTTACATTCTTTAACCGTTTTTTAATTTCATATTTGTATGCTTTCAGCAGAACCCCACCACATTATTGCCATTGGCGCATCGGCTGGCGGTATGGATGAAATTAATTTATTTTTTGATCATACGCCATTAGACGGAGTAGCATACGTCATCATCCAGCATTTGTCATCTGATTTTAAAAGCCGAATGGTCGAATTATTAGCACGGCATAGCAAGCTTGTCGTTAAGGAAGCCGAAAATGAGATGATGGTTAATTGCAACGAAGTGTACCTTATTCCTCACGATAAATTCATGACTATCAATGATGGCAATTTGTACCTTAGTGATAAGGAGAATGTCAAAGGGCCGCACTTAACCATTAATACGTTTTTTAATTCGCTTGCAGCAGATTGCGGTAAAAAGGCTATTGGAATTGTCCTTTCAGGTTTAGGCAGCGATGGTACTGAAGGCATAAAAGCCATTAAAAAGGCAGGTGGTATGGTCATTGCCCGGAATCCGGTTACTTCTGAATTTAGTAGTATGCCTTCAAGCGCAATCGCGACAGGCTTAGTCGATTTTGTTCTGGAACCTGCGTTAATGCCCGCTGCTATAGAAGATTACGTTAAAAATGCCGGAGAGTTATTGATCGACAGCCAGGACGATGAGATAAATTTAAAAGCAATAATTGACCTCATCAAAGAAACGTCCCCGCTTGATTTTACTGATTATAAACAAAGTACTATACTTAGAAGAACCAAGAGAAGGGCATCATACGGAAATTTTACATCCTTAACCAATTACCTCAATTTTCTGAAGGTAACGCCCGAAGAAGTTGAAGCCCTTGCAAAAGAATTTTTGATCAGTGTTACCTCATTTTTCAGGGATAAGGAAGCTTTTGAGTTTATACAAAAAGAAGTTTTGCCGGATATTTTGAAAAAACTGGCTCCGGGTGAAGAATTGAAGCTGTGGATCGCAGGTTGCGCCACCGGAGAAGAGGTTTACTCAATGGCAATTTTAATTGCTGAACTACTTAAAGGCGATTTTGAAGATCGGATAGTGAAAATATTTGCTACGGACATTGACGGTGCTGCTTTGCAACATGCAGGAAAGGGGATTTATAATGCCAATATTTCAAAAGACGTTGCACCTGAAAGACTGGAAAAATATTTTATCAAAGAAGGAGATAGTTTCCGGGTGAATCCGGTGATCAGGAAGATGGTAATTTTCGCGCAGCATGACCTCGTTAAAAATCCTCCTTACTGCAACATGCATTTTATCAGTTGCCGGAACTTGCTCATCTATATGACTTCGGTTTTGCAAAAGAAAATATTTACCATGCTGCTATTCGGGCTAAAAATGGAAGGTTATTTATTTTTAGGTTCCAGCGAAAACCCGATGCCTATTTTAAAGAACCTGGAAGTGGTGCATAAAAAATGGAAGATCTATAAAAACCTGGAGGTTAAACGGGGTATTAGTTTTGATGCATTTTCTTTACCTGAGCTATTAGAAAACAAACGTTCGCCATCCCGTTTTGCGACGGAAGATATTGCCAAAAGTTTAAATCCTGCATTATCCGAGGCGATGCATATTAATTTAGCAAGCGATCTGAATTACTTAGCGGTTTGCGTAAATGAAAGCAACCAGGTCATTAGTTCTTACGGGGACACTGCAAAATACTTACTCCAAAAGCATTTTACCTCAAATCTCACCGAACTTTTACCGAAGCCCCTCGCGGTAGTATTTAACACATTAAGCGGCAGCGCGTTAAAAGTTGGTAAAAAGGTTGAGGTTCATGGTGTCAAAATCAAACAAGGAGCAAAAATAACTAAAGTCAATATAACTGTCAGTCCTTTAGATGTCAAAGGGGAACATAAATTATTAATGGTAACTTTTACCCAAGGCAAAAATGCCACCACTGAGAAAAATATGGTATATGACGAAAACATTTATCTCGATCAATATACAAAGAACCTGGAAGCAGAATTGAAAGAGTTAAAAGACAAGCTTCATTCTTCTTATGAAAGGCTTGATGCTTCCAACGAAAACATGCAATCGTTCAATGAGGAACTAATTTCCGCCAATGAAGAAATGCAGAGTACCAATGAAGAAATGCAATCCGTAAACGAAGAATTACATACTATTAATGCTGATTACCAATTAAAAAACAAGGAATTATTGGAAATTAACGATGATCTGAATAATTATTTCCGAAGCAATATAAACGGGCAGTTATTCATTAACAACGATCTTCAGCTAATGAAGTTTTCGCCGGGTACAGTAAAGCAAATCAACCTGTTAGATACCGATATTGGCAGGCCATTAAGTAATATATCCACTAATATCAAATTTGAAACCATTATAGACGATCTTAAGCAAGTATTAACAGATGGTAGTATCATTACCAAAGAGATCGAAACTAATAACGGTAAATGGTATCAGATCATGACAATGCCTTATGTGCAGCAAGCCAATAATAAAAACAATGGTGCAATCATTACTTTCAATGATATTACAGAGTTAAAGCACATTCAACTGGAAATTGACAAAAAGAATAAGACCTTAATCCGTATTAATACTGATCTCGACCATTTTATTCATGCTGCATCACATGATCTATTAGCCCCATTGGGTAATATTGAGACAAGTATCAATATTATGAATAAGATAGCATTAACAGATGCAAAGCTACATGACTTTCTAAACATCATCAATACTTCTGTCAAGAAGTTTCGTGAATTGATTACCGACATAGCAACCATTGCTAAAGTAGAAAATGATATGATTGCGATGGAAATGATCGACCTTGATGAGATTATTAATAACATCGAGTGGAGTTTGGAAAATAAAATTCAAGCTTCAGAAGCAGTAATTACGAGAAACCTTGAAGTGAAACATATTCTTTTTTCAAAAAAGAATTTAAGAAGTATCGTGTATAATCTGGTTTCAAACGCTATAAAATTCAGAGGTGACGAAACGCCCGTAATTACTATTCTTACCTGGAAAGAGGGTGATAATGTAGTTTTATCAGTAAAGGATAATGGCAAGGGCATTCCAAAAGGTGGAATAGATAAGATTTTCAATATGTATGGCCGATTAAATCAGGATGTTGAAGGACATGGAATTGGTTTGTACCTCGCAAAGAAAATCGTAAATGCTGCCGGAGGTAAAATAGTCGTTGAAAGTGAGCCGGGTGTAGGTTCTGATTTTATGATTTATTTGAAAATAGAAACCGAAAATGTGCACGTAACCCCATTTTTAAATTAATGTTAAAATATTTTTCGTAAATGAGCAAACTGGCATTATAATAGTGTGTATGATTTCTGTGTGATATATTCTTTGTTAAACATGAGAAAAAAAATTCTGGTTTTAGATGACGACAATGATATTCTTGAAATTCTAACATTACTTTTAGAGGAGACCGGTTACGAAGTAAAGACCTTAAACTGTGGAGATAACGTTTTTGACGATATAAAAGAATTTCAACCTGACTTAATTTTAATGGATGTTATGCTTGCAGGAATGGATGGGCGTTCAATATGCAAAGATATAAAAGACAATCATCTGACCAGTTTTCTTCCGGTTATTCTGGTTTCCGGGACACATGATCTTGCGAAATCGCTGCACCTACCTGGTGCGCCAAATGATTTTGTAGCAAAACCTTTTGATATTGATTTTTTGCTTAGCAAAATAGAAAAGCAACTCGCTGCCTAATGGATCAAATATTGACCAAACTAATATGACTTGTATTTAAGCTTTGATTCATTTACTTCTTTCCAGGCCGATTTTTGGCACAGACTATTAATTATAAGGCAATCTCAAATTGCTATTTTATATTTCTCAGCAAGTCCAATTTTTCCTTTTCAGCCTGCACCAAACGTTCGTACAGCTTTTTATTTTCCTCTACCATTTCCAATAATTTATCCAATGGATTGAAAGTACAATGATAAAAAGGGCCATGATTGCTACCATGAAAAGTATTATTAAAATAATTGACCACAGCGTCTTCGGAAAAATTATCAATAGCTTCTTTAGAAACACCTAAAATTTTAGCTACCTTTTCTAAAACATCATCTTCAATGGTTTCGCTCTGCTCCATGCGCGAAACCGTCTGTTGGCTCACGCCTAATTCAGCAGCAAGCACTTCCTGTTTAATGCCGCGTAGTTCACGAATACGACCGATTTTCCTACCTATATGATTGTTTGATGGTTTAGCAGATGTTTCCATGACCAAATATACAAAGATTTTATAACGGTAAAGATAACACCCCTATAAGTAAAATACGCACTGTTTGGGTTCGGTACACAGCTTAGACCACTGAATTTTGATTAAATCTTTAATCAAAATCAGAAAATATGAACTTTATTAATTTTTCAGGTAGGAGACTGGTATTAAAAATTTCCGATATGGATACTGACGGTTTGACCGTCTCCAACATTAGTATAGGCGCTGATAATCTAACAGAATCGTTATATAAACGACTGCTGCAAGCAGAACGCGAGAAAGTAAAAACACTAAAAGAAGTCATAGATCAAAAATTCCCATTAGATGAAATCGTCTCCGACTACTATATGTCGGAAGAACAATCTAAAGAGATGTCTGCTTTAATTGAGTTACTAGCTCAAAAATTTGATCTAACGCATATTTTTTGTTTTGCCCATAAAGGGACAATAACTAACAACTTCAGTAAGTTCGGAGAGTTTCCCTCTTATATTGACCTGCATTTCTTTTTTTTATTTATTACCAAAGGCAGCGAACGAGTAGAACACGAAATACAAGATTACATCAACTCACATTATAAGAGCTTTAAGGTAACAGCTATATCGCACAGCCTTGAAAATGTTCGTCTGGCCGTGGCGCAAGGCAGCAGATTTTTTATTGCAACATGTTTAGGCGGACTTGAAATGTACCACGACAAGCTTAACCACCTCGATGTAGTATTTCCAACGTTAAACCCGACTAATACTCTTCAGAAAGCAGAAAAGCGTTTTCATGACCACATAAAAATGTCAACCGGCTTTTTATATAGTGCGACTAATTGTATTCGCATAGAGGAATATCCCGAAAACGGCGTTTTCATGCTTCATCAGGCCGTCGAACAAGCTTGTATCGCACTTATTAAAGTTCACATGGGTTATCGGATTGATTTACATAACCTAACTCGGCTTTTAAACCTCTGTAAATGTTTCTCTGATAAACCCGCAGAGCTATTTTTAGCGGAAGATGACGAATCTGTTAGGTTATTTAAGATACTTCGCGAAAGCTACGGGGAGACCCGTTATGCGGAAGATTTTAGAGTTGATAAGGATATTGCTATTAAAATATTGGAACGGGTAGACACCTTTGTGAATTTAGCAGAAAACCTCTGCCTCGATTGGATTAATGCCTTACGCACAAAAGTTGGCGAGGATGCAATTGAAAATGTTTATACTGTAAACGAGGAAAAGGATTAACAATGGCTGCCAAAAAAATAACAAAGGAGGCCGTTATCATTCCGAACGACCTGTTCTTTTATCCAATATCTTTAACACAGCCCGGACAGCTTTTGACCCGCGATGAGCTGTATAGGCATTATGAGCCACCCAAAGGGCGCAAAGTTTACATGGGTAACAAAGATGAGTTTCTAAGTTTTGAGAGCGGTATAGCTACGGTAAAACTGAAATTAAACGATGATTCAATATACTATTTGTATCTCCATGTTGAAAAAGAGGAATTGCATATTGGCTGTACGTGTGGGATGCCGGACGAAAAACTTTGTTTACACGCTTTTATTGGCCTGTTTAATCTAACCTGGCTAAGCCAGACCTTTGATTGTCAGAAATTGTATTGGCCGAATTTCTATAACGAGGAAACCAGCCGAAAATTCCTTGACATACATGTATCGAGCCAACATATTAACGTAGAAGCTAAACCAGCGTATGGTAGTTTTTATCGCAGCCTGATCGGGTTCGGCAAATCAAGCTTCCCTAAAATACAAGAGCAAATCGATAAAACACTTTCAATAAAAGCGGGAGAGAGTTTCGTGTATGCTTATGCTTTATGTTTTGCACCTGACATTTACCGTGATCGCCACTGCCCATTACTTATTCCCTTTCATGGAAAGACCGACAGGAGCGGTTTAAAATTAGTTGCGTTTTCAAATTTTTGTCTTCCCGATAAAGAACAAAACCCAAGCGGAGATCACCCATCCCAACAACAATTAAATTCGATAAGTAAAACCATGTATGAGATTTATGCGGCCTCTTACTTATAAAAATGAATCTCGGGACTGGAACGAGACGAAAGCAACCATATTTACACTATGGCAAAAAGCTTTGCCGTTGCTTGTTGATTTCCCTTACAACCACATATATCTTTTATACTGGCTTAGGTATTTAAGAGAAAAGCCAACTAAATTTTTCATGCAAGTATGTAGATACAGTTTGGAACAGCCCTCGCTGTCATTCATGTTAACTTTTCACAAAGACCGTTTTAATCTTTCAGTAGAGGTGATTATTGGTAGCCAAGTGATTGCAGTAGAACATAAACCGCATTTTTTCATTCATGATGAGCAGACAGGCAATTGTTATATGATGAATAATATTCAGGATGATAGTTTGCTTAACTGGATGCTGGATAACAAAAATATAATTACAGTTTTAAAGGAGGATTTTACAGAATTTAACGAGAATTTTTTAATGGGTCTTGCTGAACGCTATCCGATATTTTTTGCAGATAAGCCGGGGAACAGGACGGCCTATGATTATAATCTCTTGGGCTTGTGAAACGAAAAAGCAGTTGCGGCAAGCGGCTCCATTCTTACGCCGCCAGCCTCGCTGCAAAAGCAAACCGCATTTGCCGTTTGCAGAAAAAGCAAGTTGGTTAATCATTCATTCACCAGTACAGCAAAGGTAGCCCACGCCGGGATAAAGCGTCAAGGCTATACAAGCGGGCAATTGTGTTTTTGTTTTTCAGTGGCTTGCCCGGCCTTGACATTTTACCCGGCTACGCGCTGTTGGTTGCTCAACTGGTAAGAATGGAATGTTGTGCGCTTGACTTGCAGGGCGTATAAAATATTGGTACAAATAAATGTTTATTTGCTAACCCTGTAAGTTTCAAGTGTTAAACCCTTTTCTATCCTTAAAAAAATTTCAATCATTAAGTCGTTTAAAAGCTTCGTAAAGAGCTCAACGTCAGTTAGCTTGATTGGTATAGATATTTCTCCATGTGCAATGCTGTTGCGAAAGTTTACAAGCTTTTCCAGTGGTTTATCAAACGATTTTGGAAGTTCATCTAAATTAAAAATAAGCAATATTTCATTAATCGTTTCAAAATTCACGTTGGAGCGTGTAGGAATTACATCTGTTATCTGAAATGGTTGACTAATAATGGACAAATACGTTTCAGTAAATTCTTTTTTAATCTTAAAGGAATTACGAGCATTCTCCAAACGCAATTTGGGAACAGAGGTCATGCCATGTACCACTAAGTTCATGTGTACATCGTTTATAGAAAGATTAAGAGAGTTTATTTTTGTTATATAACACTTAAATGAATTTTTGACAAAACCCTCCCACAGAGCATATATTGACGGAATTGTATATTTTATTATCATCTCTGTATGGTGAGATAATAACTTGTATCTGATAGGTATAGTTTTGAGCGATCCCAGTTCTGACATTCGCCAATCAATATCTTTCGATATTAAGTCAATAACACTCATAAACTGCCGAAAATTTCTTTCGAAAACTCCAATCTTTTTCTAACACGTTGTACAGAATTATTACCACCCGAGCGTGTCATAGCCTGATATTTTTCATCGCTTTTCACAAGTTCAATTTTCGATCTGATCTTTTCGAGTTTTGCCCCACCATAGAGGTGAATGTTCTCCGCAATCCCAATCATTGTAGTATCAAAAACCGCAGTTGAAAATACGTGGCTTTTCGCTCTGAATATTTTTGGCCCCAGTGGAGATAAGATGCTAATTGTTTGATTGAACACTTGCTCATAAAGAGAATAATTGAAAGTTTTATTTTCAACGACTTGTCTCATAAATTCAGTCATATGTTGAGCAATACTACTTTTAACATTGCTACCATTTTTATACAATGACATGAAACGTAACACGAGTTCTTCCAAATAAAGTTCATCCATTTGTTCCTGGCTTACGTCTATTAGCTTTATAAATACCGGATTACTCGATAGCTTCTTTAAAAATGTATTGAAATCCGAAGAGATTTCTCTATAAAGGGAGTTTCTTATTTCTTGGTTTGTCAACGGTGAACCACCCGTATTTAATCTATTAAACAATTCAAATCGTAGGTCATATTGACTATTCCACTTGATAATCTCTACCCGACAAGAAGCGCGTTTAATATTTAACTGTATTTTTAGTGGTAGCTCCGAACACTTGTAATTTTCGAGCGACCGAATTAAGTCACCGTCTGACAAAACCCAATTATTCTTTTCTGGCAAAGTTTTTAGTATTCCAAAAAAGGATAACATTGTCGAAAGCCTTTGAAGTCCATCAACCAATTCCCAACGGCCGTTTTTATCTTCCGCTACAAAGATTGGAGGGATAGGAATACCAATGATAATTGATTCAATAAATCTCGTTTTTTGGTAATCTGTCCAACGATATAATCTTTGAAATTCTGGATTTATGATAATTTCATCCTTTTCATACATACTCATAATTTCACCAAAAGACATATCAAGTTTATCCGTTTGAAGGGTATTTCGCCCTTGTTCAATATCGTTTAATAATTGTTCTCCTTTGGCTTTCATAGTGATTTAAGAGGGTTTAGAATGCTATCTGCTTATTTATTAAAAGAATAAAGTTTTAAAGCTCAGTCTTATTTTTAAGTACTACAAATATTTTGTCTTAATTATTTCAATGGTGCTGTAAAATATTTTTTAAATATATGATTTGAATACTGCTGTTTGTATGACTTTATATTTTAAAGATCGAAAATCATTACCGTCTCATTATCAATTATCAAACCCATAGGGGAAAGCATCTTTATCAAAAGACAGTTGTAATAGTTCAAATCATTCATTATATTTGTATAATAAGTTCATTGACTATCTGTTACGAGTACTTTAGTGATTCAAATGCAATCAAATGATGTCTAATAAAATGAGACCCATTCGGTTACCATTTTCATAAGGAGGCTTAATAACTACATTATAATCAACCCTTTAAGGGGTAGGATAATCGTCCTGCCACCCCGACTAAAGCGATACCAATCGAAGTCAAAAACCCGCAAATCACACTGATTTGCGGGTTTTTTGTTTTTATTCAAACCAAAAAACACCAATCAATATCAAGGAAGATGTGAGCAATTGCGTGAGTAAATTAAGTGTTTTACATTTACTCACAGAAATAGACTTAAACTATTGTAAATCAATTAATTAAGTCATTTATTTTGATTGCTTTTGATGGGTTTTGCGCCCTGTTTATGTGAGTAAAATTCATCACCTGCGTCAATGATTATCAAGTAAAATTAAAATGAATTGATATGAGGAGCAGTAACACATTTGGTATTCAGTTTGTAATCAGACTGTCCAAGCTACAAAAAACCGACCCCGCCACCGTATTTGCGCGTATTTCTGTCAACGGCAGGCGTTGTGAAGTTTCTTTGAAAAAGAAGATCAACCCGCAAAATTGGGATGATGTAAAAGGTAAAGCGCGAGGTACGAAAGATGAAATCCGCAAACTTAATGAGCATATCGAGCGGGTGCGCACATTAATAGCCGATGGCTACCACGCCCTGGTGCAACAGAAAAAAGTAGTAACAGTCGATGCGGTTAAAGCATTATTTCTTGGTGACGATGAAAACGAAATGACTTTAATAAAACTTGGTGAGTATCACAATTCAGAAATGAAAGATAAGCTTGCCAATGGTACAATGAAAAATTATTATACCACCCAAAAGTATATCGCAAAGTTTTTAAAGGAAAAACTTCACAGAAATGATATTAGTCTTCCCGAGTTGAATTACAAATTTATAATTGACTTTGAGACGTATTTAAGTAAGCATCAGCCGAAAGACCACCAAAAGCCATTGCATAACAACGGCATCATGAAACACCTTGAACGCCTTTGTAAAATGGTGAACATGGCGGTTACGATGGATTGGTTATCCAAAGACCCATTTGCTAAGTTTAAACAACACTTTGATAAAGTGGAAAGGTTTTACCTTACCAAAGAGGAATTAGCAGCCATAGAAAAGAAACAATTCACTATTGAGCGTTTACAAACCGTTAAAGACCTTTTTCTTTTCAGTTGCTATACAGGCTTAGCTTATATAGATACGATGAATCTAACAACTGAAAATATTATTAAAGGCATCGACGGTAACGATTGGCTGATTACGAGCAGACAGAAGACCGATACTGATGTTCGCGTTCCATTATTACCACAGGCAGAAGCATTGATAAAGAAGTATAAAAATCATCCTAAAGCTTCCAATCATGGCACTTTATTTCCGGTGATCTCCAATCAAAAGACTAACTCCTATCTTAAAGAGATAGCCGATTTATGTAATATTAATAAGGCTATCACCTTTCACATAGCCAGGCACACTTTCGCAACAACCATAACTTTAAGCAATGGAGTTCCTATTGAATCAGTAAGTAAAATGCTTGGACATACCACTATTCGTTCCACGCAAGTATATGCAAAAGTTGTCGAACAGAAACTTAGTGAGGATATGTTGAATTTGAGAAAACGAATGGCGAACCAATAATAAATTAAAAGAAGAATTAACCTGTGAGAAGCTCTTAGAGCATCTTTACAGGTTAATTCATGACGATTAATAGTGTTTATAAATCCCCACCGTTATACTTAATAAAGTACTTGTGATTTTCTTTGTATAGCTCATCCTCGTCCCAACTAACAATCAATTTCCTGATTTCGCCAGCATATTGAACTGAAAGCTCACGATCTTGATATTTCTTATAAAGTTCAAATAAATCTTTCTTTCCTGAAGCAATACCTTCTTCAAGGTTTAAAATTTCTTTCTTTAACTTATTGATTTCCAAATCGTAGTCATAATTTGTATCTAACGAGGCAACGTCAATTGGCTCTACACTGCCAATTTTCACCTTTTTATTTTCAAGTGCCTTAATTTTTTCCTCGGTTTCTTTGATTTTTGGTTTAGCTTTTAAAATCTGATCTAACAATACTGTAGTTTGTTCTGTAATATTTGGCATAGGGATTTATATTTAGTTATTACAAATGTAACTAATGTGTCTTACACGACCTGTTATAAGCGGATATAAATTAGCATATTTTCTGCGCACAAGTTTGTAAACCAAATAAATTATTTGATGTTCAAATAATAACAATATTAAAAGCCCGAGCCATGCCCAATAAATACTTTAAACCACACGAACGTTTTGATCGTAACCCACACAACTATGATATTGGCATATTTACGGGGTTAAAGAAAGGCTATGAAGATAATCTGTTTATAAAAAAACTATTCACCTTAATTGAACAGGAATATCCCGATTATTACCAATATCATTTATCCTATTTCTTAGGAAAGGAACCGGCGGGCGAACAGGAGTTTTTTACATTCGTTTGGCAGATCGTTTTAATACGCATAAGATATTTAGAGACCAAAGATCCGTTCAATTCGAGTCATGCGACTGACATGGAACTGCTTGCCAAACTCACCGCCTTTCAAAAATATCTCCGTTCTATTGACCAGTGGAATACACAAAAAACCTTGCCTGAAATTATTGCAGATCAGCAGGAAGAAATCAGGAAGCAACAGTTACAAATTGCAGAATTAAAGGAAGATTTAAAGGCGGCGAAGAAACTGGAAACACAGGAGTTTATCAATATTGCTGACGGTTACTTGTTAAGCTTCATTGATATTTGCCTGCAAGCGCAGGAAGCCTTATTGCCGGACACGGGTAAAGAACTTGTTTTTTCGCAAACGCAGATCGTTTGGAGTAAGATGATTGCTAAGTATTTCAGAGAGGGTAATAATGAGATCAGTTTGGAAACGTTACGCCGCTATTTCCCCGGAAACAAGAAAGACCCGGGTATCAAATATGCCAAAGTTCCACCGGAATTAAAGCTATTTAAACTCACACCAGCCAAAAAGCGGAGTTAAAACTTGCACAGCTTACCCTTATTAACTCAGCTTATCATTAAGTTATAACAGCTTAAATTTCAATTGAATACAAGCTTGTCTTAGCTTGTTACAAACACCCTCAATTTAACCACGCAAATCTGCGTGGTCACGCCTGCGCTGCTTTTTTATTTTCATTTGCTTCATGGATTTAATCAACCACGAAGCCCTAAGCCGGTGTATCAGGGATGCAGTCAGGGCAGAATTACAAGAACATTTTAAAGCGGTCGGCAGCCAGCCGCCGCAGGATGAGCGGCTATTATCCAAACAGGAACTATCCGGAGAATTGGGCGTGTCGTTAGTAACGCTTACGGACTGGATGAAAAAGGGGCTACCCTTTTTGCGCCTGCACAAACGGGTGTATTTTAAAAAGAGCGAGGTACTCGCAATCATGCAACAAAAAACTAAAGAGCAAGGAGGAAAAGATGAACGTTGAATTAATCACCAGAGAAGACTTAAAGCAATTTAAAAACGAGATGTTAACCGAGATGAAGCATCTCTTAAAACCGGGTCAGGGACAAAGTAAACAATGGCTGAAAAGCTACGAGGTCAGGAAGCTGTTAAATATTTCTCCCGGCACCTTGCAGAATTTAAGGGTTAACGGAACGCTGCGTTATACCAAGATCGGCGGCCTGCTTTATTACAAGTTTGAGGACATTGAAAAGCTTTTAGAGGGAAACAGCAAGTGAGGAAAAAAGGAGCAATCCCTATGCGAAGCATCGGAAAAAGCAAGGGGCAAAAACCAAAGCGAAGCTGTGGTAAATGGTGGCGCAGCGTACCGCTTGCGGTATAGCGGTATGGCTGTCTATATCGACCGGAGGCCGTTAAACAAACCCATTTGCCGATAAGAAGCAAGTTTGTGTTTTCGGTACCCGAAAACTCCGCCCATGCCTACGGCAGGACGGCAAACTTGCTTTTTGCTCCCGATGGTCGCAAAAAGGGAAAGAGGATTTAAGATGATATGAGTGTATGGAAACCACGTTAAAGACAGTAACAAAAACAGCAAAGCCGAAGCACAAAGGCGGCAGGCCGAAAGCCAGCATAAAGCGCGAATCCCACGCCAAAATCCGATTGACTGCTACCGAGCGATTACTATACAATGGCCGGGCTAAAGATGCAGGATTGAGTTTAAGTGACTTTGTGAGAGCAGCTATAAGGTCAGCGCGGGTTATCGCCCGACTATCGGTCGAGGATATGAAAATAATGCGCATGATGACAGGACTTGCTAATAACCTAAACCAGTTGACCAAGCTTGCCCATCGGGACGGCCTGCTGTCCGTTGCCCGGAAATGCAGTGAGGTGTTAAATGAAATAGACCAGGCTTTAAAATATTTCAATAACGATGATCGCTAAAATACCCAAACCCGGCAGAAGCTTCGGCGGTGTCGTGGAGTACAATGTATTGAAAAAGGATGCGGAGGTACTTTTTGCCGATGGCATTAGGACAGATCATGTAAAGCACATGATAGCAGATTTTAATATGCAGAGGAAACTTAATCCCGGATTGGGTCAGGCGGTCGGTCACATTGCGTTAGGCTTTAGTGCAAATGATAAAGACAAGTTGACCAACGACCTGATGAACGCTATAGCTAAAGACTACCTGCAAAGAATGAAGATTGACAACACGCAGGTTTTGATTGTCCGGCATCAGGATAAGGCACACCCACATTTGCACATCGTTTATAACCGGGTTAATAATGATGGTAAGACCATTGCAGATAGTTTTCAGCAATATAAAAGCATTAAAGTTACAAAGGCGCTCACCTTACAGCATGGATTATTCATTGCTTCAGATAAAAAACAAGTCAACCGGGAGCAGCTTAAAGGTGCCGATAAGGTCAAATACGAACTGCACGACAAGATTAAAGCCACGAGCAAGCAGGTAACCACTATGGGGGAATTAAAGCAGGCATTGGCAAAACAGGGCATCACCACCCAGTACAAGTTAAAAAGCGGCACACTGGAGATACAGGGTGTTAGTTTTAGCAAAGACAAGTACACCTTTAAAGGCTCTGAAATAGATCGCAGTTTAAGCTATGGCAATCTCATTAAGCAGTTACAGGAGCAAGCTAAAGAAAAAAAGATAGCCGATCAGCAGCCATCCTTAGCCCAGCAGTTACATGATGTGTTAAATACTAAACGAGGAAAAGAGCAAGGAAGCGCAAAGCAAGAATTGGGCGTAGCCCTCGATCTATTCGGACACATGCCGGTAATTGCCACTGACCCCGAGCCGCCTCGTAAAAGCAGAAAGAAAGGCCAGGGTGAAGACGAAGAACAAAGTAGAGGAATGAGAATTTAAACAGTTAGAATTATGGAAAACAACGAAGATAATTTACAGCAAGAGATCATAGATAGTCTTGCTAAGAAAGTAACCAATCTTGAAAAGCGGCAAGACGAGATGGATAAAAACGATGTAACATCCATTTCTGAGAAAATTAAAGAATTAGAAATTAAAGTGAGCGGAGTTAGTGAAACACAAACACTGGAAAATACGAAACTATTGGAGTGTTTTGAAAAACAGTTAAATGGCTTTGACGCGAAAATCAATGCAATCCCTAAAGAAATACCCATCAATCATAAGCTTCAGTTTGATACCAAGTCAAAGCTTGTAATAAGAGTGATCGTAGGATTAGGGTTAGGTGTCGCCGTTTTGCTTGCTATCTCTATAAGCTTATTCATCGAAAATGGCCGTAAAGCTGATGAAACGGATAAGTTTTTAATTCTGAAGGGATTTTACCCCGATATTGCAATAGCTATCGACAGCGCTTATATTGATAATCCTGATACACTGGTTAAAAAGGCGCAGATTAATATTGATAAACAGCAAGCCATGTCAGAGGCCGCACTTGAAGCGCAACAGGCTGCCGAGCAAAGCAAACAGGCCAACGATAAGCTAAAGAAATTAAAGAGCAAATAAAAAGTAAAAGTAAACGTGATCGATACCCTCATTTTGAAAATGTTTAAATCTTGAGTATCCTTTTGTGACGAAAAAGGTAAAAAATATTAAGACAATTCAAAGGTCGACCTATTTGGCAAAAAATATCACAATTAAGTTAGTTGTAGAAAAGGCTGGATTTAATAATCCAGCCTTCTCAAACAATTATTTAATCATCAGCTTTTAGAAAAAAAGCTGTAAGTTAATTATAAAGGTCAATAGCGCACTACATATCTATCTCAGGATGGTTTACATACAGACATCTTACACTTCATGAATAACTAAGCTAATCCTAAATTTTGCACCGTTCATAATGTGAAAGCGAAAAGTGTAAAGAAATCCTTACTGTAGGTCATCCGAATACGAACTAAATTTATCTATCTTTTTGAATACAACTAATTGACCCGTTATCGTTTAGTTTTTATATAATCTCCACTAGTTTGTGATAAATCTTTCGCATATGGTGAGTTAATCTTAAAATAAATACGGCCGTTATTCCAAATGAAATTAGTCTTGCCCCATTTCATTACGCTTTCTATATCCGGGAAAAATCCCTTTCCGTTAAAATTAGCACTTGTATTACATAGTAATGGAATTCCGCTTAATTTCTTATAATGTGTGAGCAATTCATATATTGTAGGATTTTGATTTTGATTTACTGTTTGAAGCCTCGCTGTCCCATCTAAGTGACAAATTGCTGGGACTTTATCTTTCCAGTCTGTTCTGACCATGTGCTCATATAACATGTAAGGGTCTGGCATTCCCGGCTCAAATACTTCCATGGCATTTTCTTCCAAACATATTGGGGCAACTGGACGATAATCTTCACGACCTTTCATCTCATTCAACAATTTCTTCATATCAGGTGTAACAGCTGGGGAAAGAAGACTCCTATTTCCGAGAGATCTTGGCCCCATTTCCGCTGATCCATTTATAAAAGCTACTGGTTCATTATATTCAAATAATATCTTAGCTAATTCTTCGAGTGTACATTCATTGAATAAATATTCTGCTTTCGAGTGGATGGTTTCCAATACAGGGGGACCACTATAGACACTCCACTCCAAGGCTCTAAGGTTATCACTAACGATCATTTCACAGCATGCTGTTCCGATCGCACTTCCTGCGTCATTAGGAAAAGGAGGAACCCACATGGAGTTAAAAATTCCGCTTTTCCTTATCCCGTTGTTCCATTTAATATTCAGTGCACTACCTCCCGAAAAACATAGATTTTTAACCAAATCAGGTCTCTCTTTTATCTTTTGTTCCAGGCTTTTAATTAAAAGTTCCTGCAAAAAAGACTGGAATGTCGCCAGCATATTTGCGTGTACGATCTTTTCGGAATCACAAAATTCTTTAGATCTTCTGGTGAACTCGTTTGTAATTTGCATAACCTGATCTATACTCATCATTGTAATGGATCCCTCGTCTTCATTCAGTTCATTATAAATTTCTCTGAATTTAGCCATGATCTTAACGTCAGATTTTCCCAATGCGACATAAGCCATGACTTTTCCAGCCAATGATAAATGGTCATTTAATTGATTAAATGGTTCGAATTCGTGAGAAAAAGTTATATACATATATCCCATAAATGGAAAAAGAGCTTCTAAATTCTCAACCTCATTTTCCTTATATTTGTAATAAAATAACTGAGGAGGCATCCCTCCATCCCATACTAGTATGTATGAATCTTCGCCCATCTTTGCAAACGGGCTTGTACAATAAGCAGCAAAAACATGACTGGAAACATGTTTATAGCTGTTATAAATAAAATTGTGAGTAGGAATTTCAAAGTTTTCCCGCTTTAAGATATTTTCTTTTTTTCTTACAAAATGGCCGTAATCAGCTAGCTCATTAATCACCAACGAGTTCTCAGTATTTAGAGCTATTTTAAAAGATAACTGGTGATGTTGCTCAACTGGAAGATGTGCATTCATGGTATAAAAGTCCCAACCATCAATAACAAGCCTATCAATTTGCTTAAAACTATATCCATATGATGATAGGATATCTTCTATTTTTTCCATTGTAATTGCAAAGTCGGAGTGTCTCGGCATATTATCAATTTTTTCCATTTCGTAAGAAAAAATCAATTTCCCATTCTCAATAAGAGCTACAGCTCCATCATGTGTTAATTTAATTCCGCAAATAATCATATTTAAATAAGGTTTAGTTCTGAATATGTTTCTACTTTAAAAGATAATCTGACTATAAGTATACATTTATCTCAGTCCTTAAAAGCTTTAAAATTTTTAATTCATATAAAAAGTATTGTTCTATTTTGTCGTGTTGGAGATATGGAAGTTCTTTCAGTTTTTCAAAATCTTAGAATAGATAATTAAAAACAATCACCTAAATCGTGCACTCAGAATTACTATCTAATATAATTTTGACACCTTAACAGGTGAATTTTATACTCTTTTCAATATCTACTAATGTCATCGATGCAACAATATCTGAGGTAACGTCTTTAATATTATTATCACAAAAAGTATACTTTGTTTTTAACAAACTTTCCGTATAATTTAGAATTTCGGAAACGACTTTTTCTCCAACTATATCGTAATAGGCGATACATTCATAATTTTCAGAAAACGATCGAATTTGTGTTTTTAAATATTTCAATTCGCTATGGATTTTATTGAAATCCAATAAGATCTTATCACATAAGTGATCCATATTAAGGTTAACACATTTACAGGTAAGATATTCTATACCTATTTTACTGACATTATCCTCTATGCTACTTTTATGAAAATGATGTTCGAATAACTTTCGCACACGATCATTACCAAACGCAATCCATAGATCCTGTAAATCACCAGCTGTATTTTCCAGGTCATCAATAAAATCTACCAGTACCGATACATTACAATCTAATCGGTAATCTTTAAATCTTATAAACGGTTTAATTGGTAATGTATCGAATATATTCCCTTTATTAGTTATTTGTCCCATGCCTGAATATCTATGAAACAAAAGCCTTTCTGATTGAATAGAATTTGAAAACTTTCTTTCATTCATCAAGTATTTTTCTATTGCCCTCTCGCCAGCATGCCCATATGGCGTATGGCCAATGTCATGCATAATTATTCCCATCGCAAAATCTTTCCAAAAAAATTCATCATAAATCTTCTTATTATAGTCCAGCTTTGATAAGATATCAAGAATATTTATCATATTCTTGATATGTGTATACCTGTTCCTTGTATTTTCGAAGGTATTAATTGGAAGTAATTGCGGAATTTTATACAGACGATTAACAAGCGAACCTAAATATATTTCCCGGATTGGAAAATCACCAAATATCGCTGAATTTTCAAGAATATCTGGGATGGCGGCGGGATTACATAATTGATATATATTGCTTATCGATTCCATGAAATGTTGAGTTATTGCTCCAAATGGGTTTATTCAAATCATAAAGAGGTTTGATTTCTTTAAGTCCGCTAAAAAATTGAAAAAAAATCTCTTTAATCTCCTCTGTTACTAAGGATGCTGCAATACACGCGTGAATTCCTCCACCGAATGATATATGCCTTCTATTTCGTTTTTCAAGACTAAATATTTCAGGTTTTTCGAAAACGGCTTCATCTCTATTAGCAGCCCCCAACATTAAATAAATCGAATCTCCTTTTTTTATTTGCTTTCCGTGAATAAAGAAGTCTTCTTTAGCGTGGCGCGTTATAAATTGAATAGGCGCTTCAAACCTCATTACTTCTTCAATTAGAAGTGGAATAAATTTTTCATTGTTATTTATAACTAAATTATAAGCATCGGGGTTGGTTAATATACAATGAAGGCTATTCCCTAACAGGTACTGAGGTACTTTATGCCCGCCAAAAATCAAATGAATTAATTGATGCACTACTTCGTCTTCTGTAATTTCACTCAATTTGCTGTTAAGTCCTTCCGCTAAACCACTTAATAGATCCAGCTTTGGAGACTTCTTTCGACGCTCAATTGCCTCAAGAAAGGCTGCTTTCATTTCAAGAAGGCTTTTTGCTGTACCTTGTGCAATCTTTGTATTAGGTGTTGGTGAAACAACGAAATCTTGCATAAAAACGGCTATTGAATCCGACCATTCTAAAAACTTATCAATTTCAATATCTTCCAATCCTAATAATATCCTTAAAATCTCTGCAGAAATTGGGTTAGCAACAGCATTAACAAAATCAAATCCTTTTTTTAGATCGCACTCTTCCATTCTTTTCCTGACCAGCTCTTTAATGAGTGGTTTAACTTTTTGAATATTTTCGTTTATGAAAACATTATTCATGAACCTTCTGAACTTCGAGTGCGCCGGAGCTTCATTGTAAATCATCCAGTTTTTTAAGACATTGGTTATTTCCGTTACACTGGGATCGGGATCAATTATACTGAGTAATTTGTCATTAACGAGGTGATTAGTTGAAACTAAATCAGACTTTAACAATTTCATTATATCATCATGCCTGGTAATTAACCAACTATTCATATTAGCGTACCAATACACTGGTTCTTGTTCTCGAAGCTCTTTGTAAACATTATACCTTATAATATTGAAATCGGGTGATGACAAATCGAAATTATTCATTATTTACTTTATTAATTTTAAAGCTGTTCGTAACTGCGAAAACCTTCAGGTTCTCAAAGGGCAGGATATCCTATCACCCCCATATTTTTTGTTAAGATTTGGTTTGCTATATAAACCAGTTTGAAATGTTATTTCACTGAAAGCCTATTTCCCTTATTCTATAACTTTAAGCCAATACCAACTAACTTCCAAAAGCAAATATCTACTGGAGGAAATCAATAAACCTGAAAATGACCGCTGTTGCTTTCTCACGTAGAGTTCAAAAGCGAATAATCCATAGGGGTATAAAGGCTAGGTTTAAGCTAAGTTCATACGACTTTATGGCCGAGGGATTTAAATAAAAAAGTTGAAAGTGAGATTTGTAGTTGAAACATGGCGGTAAGGTTTGATTTGTAAATTAAGGAATAAGAATTTAGGTTTATATATTTTTCTCAGACAAAATATACCTGAAAAATTTTATTTATTATTAAAAAGCTAATTATTCATTGCCGATGGCATTAAAAAGCAAAGAATTTCTAAAAAGACTGGAAAAGAACAGTTTAGGTTATAAAAATATTAAATATTTGTTAAATATGCAATATGTAGATGTAAAAGCGGCATTTTTTGTCATGTATGTGGAATTAAGCAATAATTACAAGGCTAATATTATGGTTTAAGCAGACCAAATTAGAAACTTACTAATTTGGTAAATGATATGTAAGAAAATTAATTGTAATTCTTTTAGATTTAATTTATTTGTTTTTTGACAAGGTCGATGATCGACCTTGGTTTTATAATTTGATTGAAGGATAAAACACTTTTATATTTTATAGAGGAGTTCTTTCCAATGATGCAAAACTTACCTATTATCACATTATCTTCAATTATTACATTGTCATCAATAATTGTTTCTGATGAGATAATCACATTTCTCCCGATTTTACAATTACTGCCAATTTTAACACCGAAACCGATCATTGTATTTTCTTGAATTTCTACTCCGCAAGAGATGAAACAAGAAGCACCAATTCTTACATTGTCAGCAATTTTAACATAATCAACAATAAGTTTCTTTCCTTGAATCATGTGTCCACTGATAATAGTTCCATATCCAATGAAAATTTTCTTACCTAAAACTAATAAATATGGATCTAAAAATTTAACATCTGGTGCTATAATGACTAATAAAGGGTTTGCAAATCCGCATAGTTTGTAATAAAATATTTTTAAAAAATCTATCCTATTCGTTAAGTTGTTCAGGTATGAAGAGCTACAGATAAATTCATGAATAAAGTTCTTGTTTAACCAAAAAAAGAATTTTTTAGTGCCAGTTTCGATTTTTTCATTTTTTATTGTTGGATGTAATTTTAAAATAATCCCGGTAAGAATTATTATTGAAAATGGAATCCATATTATCAATAATGGAAAAAGTATTATTTTATAGCTGGAATTTGAAAATACAAGATAGCTTAATGGTAAAATTGAAATAAAAAGGATTATGCTACGAAGAATTAACTTATAGAAGATGCTATTTATAAAATTAAATATGTAAGATTTGTACATTTTTATCTATTAATTTGTGACAGTCGTATTCGTTTTTTCAATTTCTATAATCCATTTATAAAAATAAGATCGAGGATCATTTATTGTCTTAAATTTATCATCGTCAAACAATAAATCTGAAATATAGGTAAACAAATCAATCGTTGATTTTAATGACTTCCAAGAACTTTCGATATTGTTTTCTCCGTAAATCCATTTTATCTTTTCAACAATTGCTGGGTCTGCCCAATTTTCAATAAATTTACCTCTATGCCAAGTTTCATAGTTATTACCATTTATGTGTTTGGTATAAATCAAAATGATGTTAAGTAAGTCTTCTTTCATTTCAGTCTCATGCTCCAATTTCGCGGTAAACAATTCATTTCGTTTTATTTTATACGCCATTCTGTAAGCGTTCTGCCAAAAACGATTTACAACTGTTTCAAAATCATTTAATTCTCGTGAGTATTCCGTTTTGTACCCACATTGATCTATGACCTTTTTGATTTTTTGTTCCGAATTATTTTTATCAACAATAAGGTAAAAACCCCTATGGAGAAAATATGTAAAATTTAATACTAGTTTCTCAATTGCATTTAATTTCTCTCTACCCAATATTTTAAAAAAATAATGAGCTTTTTCTTTTACTAGCGCAAAAAAATATATTGCTGTAAGTGATTTTGAACTTAAAAAAGTAATATCCACAGCAACTTCATTTTCAAAAAAAATTCTTTTTACAAATGTTCCTTTTGATATCTCAAATCCGTTATGAAATGAAACTGATTTATATATCTCATCTATCCATGTAAATGACCTTTCATATTTAAATGGGTCGTTTGTGAAAATTATAAGATCAATATCTGAATATTTGTCTCCTTGATGATGTTTTCTAACAGATGAACCAATTACTATGACAGATTTTATATCTGCTTCATTTTCAGCCCATATTTTAAAATTTTTAATAATCTCTTCTTTCACTTTTTTATTGGATATAAATTTAGGTAAAGTAATAAAAGGTATGGGGGCTGCCTATAATGAAACGCTCACAAGACAATATCGGAATTTCTTAAAAAAATATTATGTTTAAAGTTTAAATATCCTTATCAGAAAATTCACTAAGCTTTATATGGCTTCTTTTGTAGCTAATCACATGTGAATTAACACGCTTGTTGAAATGTAAATAATCTTTGGATTTTCTTGTCAACATGACCTTGCCGTTTAAAGCCGGTACTGACAATTTTATTTGATCGATATTTATGTAACATTGGGTTTAGATTTTGCGCAATGTACAACAATTTCGTAATAATTTATTAATCGGGCCAATTGTTTATATATCGTTAAGTATTTTTCACAAGCCTTGTTTAAAGTCATAAGTTTGGAGATCTTAAGGAAAAGACCTATTTATAATAAGAAAGCGTGATCATGGGCTTGTTGTCAAACCAGCTAAATTTTCTTTTTTGTTTACATAAAGAATAATACTCGATAATTTTTTTAGTGCAAACATTACTTTTTCGGGAGAAAACATCTTTGCAAAAAAAATCTTTAATTTTGTCTCACAGCATGGGATGAAGATATTTCAATAATTTTGTCAATCATCTTGCACATTAAATCATATCCATTTCTGCCCGTTAGATACTTTTCTTATACCAACATCATGTAATCAATTTGAATGAAATTAAAAACTTTTGATGCGTCATCATTAACACACGCTGAAATGCAAAATTATTTGCACTATGCCATCGCTCCTCGACCAATATGTTTTGCATCCACTATTGATAAAAACGGAAAAGTTAATTTAAGTCCGTTTAGTTTTTTTAATGTATTTAGTATTGACCCACCTATATGCGTATTTTCGCCGACAAGCAGAGGACTAAATAGTGACACTAAACATACTCTTCAAAATGTATTGGAAGTACCTGAATGTGTGATTAATATAGTGAACTATAATATAGTTCAACAGACATATTTGACCAGTAAAGAACATCCGAAAGGCGTGAATGAATTTTTGAAAGCAGGTTTAACTGAGTTGGCTTCTGAGACGGTAAAGCCACCAAGAGTAGCGGAATCGTTTGTTCAATTGGAATGTAAAGTAAATGATGTAATATCATTAGGAAAAAGTGCAGGAGCAGGCAATTTGGTTATTGCAGAGGTGAAACGAATTCATATCAGTGAAGATGTTTTAGATACTAATGGAAAAATTGACTCTCACAAAATAGATTTGGTGGCTCGTTTAGGAGGGGATTGGTATTGTAGGATAACTGGTGATAATTTATTTAAAATTGCCAAACCAGTAGATAATGCTGGATTAGGAATTGGGGTAGATGCTTTTCCTGAAGAGGTCAAAAAATCCAACATATTGACCGGTAATAATTTGGGGTTTTTGGCACTCGCTCGAGCTTTACCATCTGCTGATGAGATAGAAACTTTTAGTAAAACCGAAGAAATGAAGGAAATATTTGATGATAGCATTGACATCCACACTCGCACCACCATTTTGCATTTAAAAGCCAAATATTTATTAGAACACGGCCGTGTAATTGATGCCTGGAAAGTGTTGTTGATGTAAGTTTGCATTTACTATTGTGGTGAAATTGCCATAATCGTAAAGGGAAATTAGTATTTAGAAGTACATTAGCTTATCGAAATTTTATTCTGTAACTAACTAAAATCTTATAAATTATCATAATTTAAATGTGATTACATAGTAAAAGGCTGGTAAATTTTATCAGCCTTCTTAATATAATTCGAAGTAAACTATTTACTTCCGTTCAACATCTTCACTTTTTCTTTTTCACTTTCCAAGCTTATATGGGTAATCATTACCTGCTTACCAGCTATGAAAACAGCATCCTAACTGTTAAAGTGAACCCTAATGATGGCTCCGAAAATCATTTGTACCTACACGTTGAGCGAGATGAGTTGCATATGGCGTGTACATGCGGAATGCCTGCTGACAAACTTTGCTATCATGCATATATAGGGTTACATAGCATGTGTTGGCTTACAGAGGGCTTCGACTTTCAGGAAATTTATTGGCCGGGTTACTATGAGCATGGTAAAGCGAAAAAATTCCTTGAAATAGAGTTAGGTAAACAGCGGATAAATGTTTCAAGTAAACCGGAATTTGGCACTATCTATCGCAGTGAGTTGCAATTTCCTGATGACGAACCGCCTGAATTGACGAACCCAATAGATCAAATACTTACAATAAAACCGGGTGATACTGCTATTTATGCTTATGCGGTTTGCTTTGCAACAGGTCGTTTCCGAAATCGCCATTTTCCACTTCTACTGCCATTTTTTGGCACAACAAGCAAGGACGGCTCAAAAGTCGTTAGCTTTACTAAATTTATTTTGCCTGATAAGCTACCTGCTAAAAATAACGGTCATCAGTTACAACAGCAATTAGACGATTACAGCAAAACCTTATACGGCATCGTTAAGCCTGCGAGCATTGCAGAAAAACGAAACCGAAAGACCTGGAAAGAAGCAAAACAAACAGTTTTGGAGTTATGGCAACAGATATTGCCCATACTGACAAACTATCCGTATAATCAAAGCTATTATTTGTGGTGGCTAAAGTATTTGAGGGAGCGACCTATGAAAATGTTTGTGCGGGGTTGCCGATATAGTCTGGAGCGGCCAACTTTAGCATTTGACCTTACTTTTCAAAAGGAATATTTCACGCTTACCGTAAATGTGATAGTCGGAAGTAAAGTAATTACGGTAGATCACAAACCACATTTATTCGTTTTTGATGAAGAAACGCATACCGGATTTTTGATGAACAGCATCCAAAATGATGAACTATTGATATGGATGATGGACAATAAAAATAAGGTTACTGTTTTAACCGAGCATTTTAGTGAGTTTGACGTAAGCTTTTTAAGTCCGCTAAGTGAAAAATATGTTGTTTTCTTTTTAGACAGATCGGGTAAAAGGGTAAGCTATGATTACAATTTGGTAAAGACAATGATTGGGTTATAAAATTTGCATGTCGGTAAGCGGTTGCGGCAAACGGCTTCATTCTTACGCCGTCAGCCTCACCGCAAGACAAAGCGCGTTTGCCCTTTGCATAGCCCCTCAATCACCACGACAGCAAAGATAGCCACCGAAGACAGGGCAGTAAAGGGCTTTCGCGGCATAAACCGTTACGCTACGCTCCACTATTTATTCCACGTTCCCTTGACAGCCCTGTCTTCTCCCGCTTTTGTTGCTTAAGTGATGATTAAGGAGTGGTGTGTTATTCGCAATGCTAACTGTAATAACTTCTTTCAAACACTTATCTTCATCCACAATTAAGAAGTCCAAATCAATTATGAGCCTAAAACAACTAACCCTTTTGCTGCTAATTATTTTGTCTTCAAAGGCTTTGGGGCAGACAAAGCAGCATAATTTGAGATTGGCAGTACTCAGAAAAAATATTGTAGGCCGCGATTTTGTATTTAAGACCGAAGATAACTCCACAACTCATCTAAAGTACTTAGGAGTACTCCGCTCAAAGGAAGGAGATATCTATAAGGTGATGAACTCCATTTGGCTATGGGGACAGGCACACCGTGCGACCAGTCGTATATTGATCTTTAATCAGAACAACAAATATCTTGGCAATTACTATCTCACCGTAACAGACGATCTGCCGTCATTCATTAAAGACAATGAACTGGTATTTATTAACAAGGCTAAGGATAGCGATTGTGATTTAAAATCGATCACCCGAATAAACTTTCACAGCGGAATACCCAGCAAATTCTTTCGTAAATGCCGGGGCGACAGTGGGGATTTTTATTCGTTTGATAGCGAATAATTTTAGTTAAAAATTCAACTAAATCCCTACCAATTATAGCAAAATGAGCGATTTTATAGTTGGAAATATTACCTTAGAATGGTAAATTTGTATCAATCGCTGTTAAGGAATATGTGAGTAAAACAGTGAGTTGTTCTAAAAAGTCTCTATCAACTAATTGATATATAGTTATTTGCGGAAAGGATTAATCGTCCTGCCATCCCGACGATACCAAAACAAACCACCTTTAAAGAAATTTAAAGGTGGTTTTTGTTTTTTCAATCATTTTTCCAAATATTAACTTGCTGTAAATTAATGCTATATTGGTTCGTAGTCCTGCCTGGATATTCCGGAGTCATTGACCAACCCGTCCGGAATATCAAATATATCATTCTGAAATACTTTAATCATCTTAATAAACTTACACGCAAGATCAATTTAGTGTGATACATCTCACACAAATACATGAACTTGGAGCCCGGAATCACATGGTCAAGCCTTCCGGAATATCCACATAAAGCGGCTGACGCTGCTATTTAATATTACCGTCCGGAAAATCGTAAAGAATTATTTTCTTTTTCAATGCAATATGGTTTTGGGTTCTACGGATAGCATCGTCAGTCTTGGTTGGTAGTGTTTTTTTACCGAATTGAACATTTTGTACTCTATTTATTGACTTTTGTACCCGTTCGTCTATTTTTCTCTTCTCTAATTTTACCCCGGATCAATAAACCTGATACTGCTTTAATAATATTGGTGACTAAAATTTCGCTGCCGTTCGGGCGGCTATAGTTACCTGCTTTATAAAATAAACAGCGCTGTTTTATTAACTATCCTTTCGCTTTGCGAACAATAAAATTTAAACTATTAATCAAACAAACCGATTTAAACCTATTTTATTCATGTTGAACACAAAATCAATGTTAAAGTATGTATTGTCCAAAATGACAATTACCTTATTATTTCTCTTTATAATTAACATAACTCCCGCAAAGGCATCCATTATATCTTACAAAAAAGAGGCAAATGGAGTGGTATTTAAATTAGATAGAGGCCTGATGAAGGTTACTATTTGCAAAGAAGATGTCATTGAGGTAAAATACACCGTTTTCGATAACTTTATTACAAAGCCATCACTTATAATAAATGCAAAATGGAATTTTCCGCCTTTTAAGCTTTCGGATGATAAGAACCAAATTACGATTATCACTACGAGGCTTAGAGTAATAATAAATAAAACTACCAACAACGTCATCTATGAAAACTTTAACGGCAGGGAAATTACTTCTGAAGACAATAAAAGTATTACCGCAGCAACTATTGCTGGGATAAACACCTATAACATAAGTACACAATTCAATTCACCGGCAAACGAGGCGCTTTACGGCTTGGGCTGCCACCCGCTGGATTCGCTTTCCATCAATTATAAAGGCCGCAACCAGGACATGGCCATTAAATACATGACGGGCGCTATACCCGTACTGTTATCAACCAAAGGTTACGGTTTAATGTGGGATAACTATTCGGCATCAAGTTTTTATGGAGCCGAAGCTGGTAATACCAAGTTTAAATATGTTTCAGAAAGTGGTAAGCAGGTTGATTATTATTTCTTCTATGGCCCAACCTTCGATCATATTATCGACCTGTATCGCACCGCTACAGGAAAAGCGCCCATGTTTCCTAAATGGGCGTTTGGCTTGTTCCAGTCACAAGACAGATATATGAGCCAGGACGAAATACTTTCGCTAAAGGATAATTACCGCAATAACCATATCCCGGTTGATGTTATTGTTCAGGATTGGTATTACTGGGATCCATTTCCAATTGGCGTACATGTAATGAACCCTGACCGCTACCCCGATCCTAAAAAAATGGTTGACGAACTGCATAAGGCCAATATTCATGGGATGATCTCTATCTGGCCGGTGTTTGGTAAAGGCACTAAGAATTTTGACGCTTTGCAAAAAATGAGAGGGCTTACCGATATTACATGGGATAATGTTGTAACACATACTTTTGATAGTTATTACGATGCGCATAATCCTAAAGCCCGGGAGCTGTATTGGGATCAGGCTCGCGATAGCCTGATAAAACGATATGGCTGGGATGCATGGTGGGTTGATCAGTGCGAGCCAGATAATGGCACCCTGCTTGATGAACGTCGTAAAAGCAATTTTTGGATAGGGAAGGGGATCGATTATTTTAATACCTTTTCGCTTGAACATTCGGAAGGTATTTACCAGGGCTGGCGCAGGGATATTCCGGGTAAACGGGCTTTCTTTTTAATCAGGCAATCGTTTGCCGGTGAACAACGTAATGCGGCCACGCTATGGTCGTCTGATATCAGTTGTACGTTTGCCGCGTTTAAAAGCCAGGTACCCCAGGGAATTAATGCCTGTGCATCAGGTATTCCTTATTGGACATCGGATATCGGTGGCTATCATTTAAACTGGGCAGCGCCTGATTGGTCGAAACCGGAAAATCGTGAGTTGTTTACACGCTGGTTCCAGTTTGGTGCATTTTGTCCCATATTCCGTATACATGGCAAAGGAGAGCGTGCTTTATTCTCTAAAAATTGGGACGATAAAACTAAAGCCACGCTTTTAAAATATGATAAGCTGCGTTATCGCTTATTGCCATACATTTATTCGCTTGTCGGTAAGGTAACAACGGATAATTATACCATAATGCGTTCCCTGGCCTTTGATTTCAGGAGTGATGCTAATGTTTACAGCATACCTGATCAGTATATGTTTGGCCCGGCATTTTTAGTTAACCCTGTAACGGAGCAATTATATACCACCCCAAACGCCACTCCCGGAGAAAAGACAAGAAAAGTGTACCTGCCAGAGTCAACTACCTGGTATGATTTCTGGACTGGGCAGGTGCTCAACGGTGGCCAAACTATTGATGCCCCCGCGCCAATGAACATTATGCCTTTGTATATACGGGCGGGTTCAATTATTCCTATGGGGCCCGAAGTTGAATACGCTACCCAAAAAAGCAACAAAGTTATCGAGCTGCGCATTTATCCGGGTGCTGATGGTAGATTTACCTTTTATGAAGATGAAAATGATAATTACAATTATGAGAAAGGGCAGTATGCAACTTTTACTTTAATTTGGAATAACAAACAAAAAAAATTGAACATATCAGATACCAAAGGAGGTTTTCCAGGTATACTAAAGGATCGCACTTTCAATATTGTTGTGGTTAATGGTGAACATGGTTCAGGCTCATTAGTAACTACTGCTTTCGACAAAACGGTTAAATATGAAGGCAAGGCTATGGTTGTTAAATTATAGATAAAACGAACACGAAAGTTTACAATAAATTTAATATTGAGTTAAAGTATAAAGTCGATTAATGCCTTAAACTTATTAATAATAAAGACAGGTTAATGCGTCCCGGGAGAGATACGGGGCGCTTTTTTATTCGATAGACAGGGCTTTGATTGTTATGCAATCAACAATATTTTTCGTTAAATGAGAATTACTGTTTATCTAACATTTATATTATCTTAGTGTAACGATTTCCCAAAAGGTCAAGCCATTGATTTGAACGTTCTCAATTATGTCCTAATGCGTGTAAAATTCTATATTCTCCTTACTGTAATATTTTTTTCGTGCATTAACACTTTTGCGCAAAGCAGCCAATATCAGTTTTCGCAACTTGATGTTAATAACGGGCTGTCGCACAATCAGGTTAACTGCATATATAAAGATTCTGAGGGCTTTATGTGGTTTGGTACTGCATCGGGCCTTAACCGTTACGATGGTTATACTTTTAAGGTATTTAAGCATGATGCCGATAATAAAAATTCTCTCCTTGACGATTTTATAATAGATATTTTCGAGCTACCCGACAAAAAATTGTATATATCAACGCGTACAGGGTATTGTTTTTATGATTCTGAAACAGAGCAGTTTAATAGCGATATATCGCCATTGCTCAGGTCTTTAAAGCTTCCAGTTTACCCCGCTCCCTCAAAAATAATACGGAACGATCACGGAGATTTTTGGTTTGTGTGTCCCGATTCGGGCTTATATAGGTATAATGTCTTAAGCAGGCAGACGACACGATACTATCATCATGATAAAGCTAAGCTGTCTTTGCACTCAAATTTTGTGTCCGATATTACCGAAGATACTAAAGGCAATATATGGCTGGTTTATGAAGGAGGTGTGGTTGAAAAGCTTGATACCCGGCGTAATGAAATTTCTTACAGAACCGATGTTTTTAGTAAAGCGGTCAATAATAAAACACGAAATTACGCTATCACTGTCGACAATGATAATGATTTGTGGCTTTATACACCCAATGTAAATACCGGTTTATATTATTATAGTCCTTCAATAGGAGTGTTCCGATATATGGATAAGGAATCGACTTGGACAAAGTTAAAATCAAATATCATTAGCAATGTTATTCAGGCTGATGACGGATTGATTTGGATAGCTACTGATCAGGGCGGTATAAACGTACTTGATAAAAAGAACTTCAAAATCACTTATTTACTAAATCGGGAAGACGATGCAAAATCACTAAGGCAAAATACAGTGATGCTTTATAAGGATAATACCGGCATTATGTGGGCCGGTACTTTTAAAGAAGGGATAAGTTATTATCACAAAAATATTATCAGGTTTGCACTCTACAGGCATTTTGCCTCAGATCCGAGCAGTCTCAGTTTTGACGACGTTGATAAATTTGTTGAAGACAAACAAGGTAATTTATGGATTGGGACAAACGGTGGCGGTTTAATTTATTTTAACCGTAAAACAAATAAGTTTACGCAGTACAGATCCGATCCGGCAAATCCGAATAGCTTAAGCAATGATATTATTGTTAGCTTATGTATTGATCATGACCAAAAACTATGGATCGGGACATATTTTGGAGGGCTGGATTGTTTTGACGGGAAAACTTTTACCCATTACAAGCATGATGATAAGGTAGCAACCAGCATTGCCGATGACAGGATATGGAGTATTTTAGAAGATTCTTCCCACCGGTTATGGATAGGAACATTTGAAGGCGGCCTTGAAATTTTTGACCGCGCAAAAAAAGCATTCTATCATCCTTTTAAGCAAACCGATATCAGATGTCCGTTCGTGTCTTCAATTATTGAGGATAAAAGCGGGAATATTTGGGTAGGAGGCTATTTGGGCATTGATGTTATTATGAAGAAAAGTAACAGGGTGATTCACTATATCCGAAATGCAAACAACGCAAACAGTTTGATAAACAATAATGTGAATAGCATTAGCCAGGATAGCCGCGGCCTTTTCTGGATAGTAACAAGTGCCGGACTGAGCATTCTGAATCCCAAAACAAATGATTTTATCTCCTTGACAAAAAGAAACGGGCTCCCTGATAATTCTATATTGGATATACTGGAGGACGATAAAGGGGCCATGTGGTTAAGTACATCGAACGGATTGAGCCGTATAAAATTGACCCCTGATAAGAGCACTTATACTTTTCAGTTTGAAAATTTTGATGAAGCTGATGGTCTTCAGGGTCGAGAATTTAATATGTACGCAGCATTAAAAACAAGTAAGGGCGAAATGATATTCGGCGGTGGTCACGGTTTCAATATTTTCGACCCGTTAAGTATACGTCCTAACATCAATAAGCCTAAATTGATTTTTACCGATTTCCAGCTTTTTAATAAAAGCATAGCAGCCAATGAGTCTTTTAATGGACATTTGGTGCTTACAAAAGCCATTTCGGCAACCCACGAGATTACCCTTACCCACAGCGAAAATGTTTTTACTATTGAGTTTGCGGCAGTTAACTTTTTTAATCCTAACAAAGTAAAATATCAATATATGATGGAGGGCTTTGATAAGGGTTGGCTTAATGCCGATAATGCTATCCGAAAGGCAACTTATACAAATCTTGATGCGGGCGATTATGTATTCAAAGTTCGTGCCTTCAATTCAGAGGGCTTATGGAACCCGGATTATATCACTTTAAAAATAAAAGTACTTCCGCCATTTTGGAAATCTACCTCTGCATATATTATTTACCTGGTCCTGTTTATGGGATCACTTCTTTTTATCCGGCGGCGGGGTATACAGAAGATAAGAAGGGAATTTGCAGCCGAAAAGGAAAAGGAAGAAGTGAAGTTATTGATTGAACAGGAACGGCAGGAGGTAAAACGAATGCATGAGTTGGACCAGCTGAAAATTAAATTTTTGACGAATGTAAGCCACGAGTTCAGAACTCCGTTGTCATTGATCATTGCCCCGGTTGATAAAATGTTTAGTCATGCTGATTCTGAGCAGAAGCAGCAATTAAACGTAATAAAGAGAAATGCCAGAAGGTTATTAAACCTGGTTAACCAATTGCTTGATTTTCGTAAAATGGAAGTTCACGAATTGAAACTGCATTGCAAACCAGGAGATATAGTCAGGTTTATTAAAGAGATTTCCTTATCGTTTACAGACATTGCTGCTGAAAAAGGTATTGGTTTCGCTTTTGACAGCGAGGCGGAAACATTGATAGCAAATTTCGACCACGACAAAATAGAAAGAATATTATTTAACCTGCTTTCCAATGCTTTTAAATTTACTCCAAGGGGTGGCCATGTAAGTGTATTATTGAACATTTTGCATGAAGAGTCATCTGCTGAATTGCGTTTGTTTGAAATTAAGGTAATCGACACAGGTATTGGCATCCCGTCCGAAAAACATAATAAGATATTTGAAAGGTTTTTTCAGCATGACATTCCTGAATCATTAATTAACCAGGGCAGTGGCATCGGTTTATCCATTACCCGCGAATTTGTGAGAATGCACGGGGGAGAAATAACAGTTGAAAGCGAGACTGATCATGGTGCTTGCTTTATTATCCGGCTGCCAATGCCTGTTGAGAATAACCTGGAAATTACTTTCATTGACAATGAAAATGAACCCGAAGAGATCAATCCATTGCAGATTGCAGAAGATAAAGAAAAGCTCAAACATCAATATGCCAATAAAAAACCCATGGTATTGCTGGTTGAGGACAATGACGATTTTCGTTTTTACTTAAAGGATAACCTGAGAGATGCGTTTTTTATTGTTGAAGCCTCAAATGGTAAGGAGGGGTGGCAGAAAGCTTTATCGCAACATCCGGATATTATGGTTAGTGACATCAGTATGCCCGAAATGGATGGCATTGACCTTTGTAAAAAAATGAAAAAGGATCAACGCACGTCACATATTCCCATTATTTTGTTAACTGCTTTAACCGGCGAGGAGGAACAATTGAAGGGCCTTGAAATTGGTGCCAACGACTACATGACCAAGCCTTTCAATTTTGAAATATTGCTTTCAAAAATTAAAAATTTATTGATCCTTCAGGATTCCTTTAAACGCACTTACAAAAAACAAATGAACGTACAGATGCAGGAAGACGATATACAATCTGAGGATGAGAAACTTTTAAGGAAGATAGTTGAATATATTGAGCAGAACATTTCAAATGACAATCTCTCCGTTGAAGAACTAAGCCGCCATATGAATATGAGCCGGGGGTCGCTCTATTCAAAAGTCTTGCTGATTACAGGTAAATCACCTGTTGAATTTATCCGTTCAATAAGGCTGAAAAAAGCGGTATATCTGCTGGAAAACAGCCAGTTGACTATAAGTCAGATTTCCTACGAAGTCGGCTTTAATACACCCAAGTATTTTGCAAAATTATTCAAAGCTGAGTATAATATTTTACCGTCTGCATATGTCAGCTCATTGCGCAAAAAGAATTTTATTAAAGACGAGAGCAAAGACTAGCAAATTAAATTTATGCTGCTTTATTTTTGCTTCTTTTCGCAATGCAGCTATCGGGTGTTTTTAAATAACCTGCTTGTTATTATTTCAGTTCAAGTTTCATGAAAATAAGTATAAAATTAACTTAGTTAAATGATTTTAATACTTTAACTATCTTATTTTTAGTGAGTTATATATGGTTGAACATTTGGTCCATATTCATGAACAAGTCTGTCCTCTCCTCTTTTGAAACAATCATAGTTTTACTTCAGAATATGTTTTCAATGCAGCAATTTAAAATTGCTGTATACTTTTTTTGAGCCAATTATTACTAACACTTTAAACCAGTGTAATTCATTTTCTTGTATGATAAGAATATTACTAATAAACGGTAATAGGTTTTGTATTGCCAGTTTACGCAATCGATTGTGGGAATTGGAATGCTATAAATCCAATGCGTTTGCACATGTATCAATATTCACCATAATAATTAAATAAAACATCATTATGAACAAAAAGTAAAATTAACCAACACCTAAAAATTATGAACCAATTATTTACCGTTTTTAAAATTTCTGTATAAGATGGAAAAAAAATTACTAAGAAAATTAAGTTATAGCGTACTACTGTTCGCGGTTATCATGTTATTAAGCCTTTCGGGCTATGCGCAAAGCAGATACGTTACGGGCAAAGTTGTTGGCGCGGATGATAACAAGCCGATGATGAGCGTTACTATCAAAGTTAAGGGCTTGCAAGTTGCCGCATCGACCGATATAAACGGCAATTTTTCTATCGAGGCCAAAACCGGCGATGTTTTGGTGTTCTCGTACGTAGGCTATCAAAACAAAGAAGTTACTGTTGGCAGTGCCCGGGTAATTAATGTAGTTTTAACCGCCACCAACTCCAACCTTAATGAAGTGGTTGTTATTGGCTACGGTAAACTACGGCGTAAAGATGTTACCGGCTCTATTTCCTCGATTTCTGCAAAAGACATTATTGAGGCCCAGCCCACAACTTTTGATCAGGCTTTGCAAGGCAAGGTTGCAGGTGTTATAGTACAGCAGATATCGGGGCAGCCAGGTGGCGATGTTAATATTCAGATACGCGGTATAGGTGGTTTTAACGAAAGCCCGCCCTTGTATGTGATAGATGGTGTTCAGATACCACCTTATGCCGAATCACCCAGTACATCGGGCCCTGGAAGTAATTCCAATAATCCCAGCGAAGGCAGTAACCCGCTAGCTACCATCGATCCGTCACAAATAGCAAGTATAGATATATTAAAAGACGCTTCAGCTACGGCTATTTATGGTTCACAAGCATCCAACGGTGTGGTTATCATCACTACAAAAAGAGGCGTGTCAGGCACGCCAACCGTCAGTTACGATGGTTATAACGGTTGGCAGTCATTACCCAAGTATTACGATGTAATGAATTTGCCGGAGTATGCTACTTTCATGAACGAAAAAGCGGCCATTATCGGTTATGACCTGCGTCCGCAATTTGCCAATCCGCAATACCTGGGCCAGGGTACCAACTGGCAAAAAGCATTGTTTCGCACGGCACCTATGCAAAACCATAATGTGGCCATCACCGGTGGTGATGCCCGTACCAAGTATTATATATCGGCTACTTATTTTTCGCAGGAAGGTATTGCTTTAGGTTCTAATTTTAGCAGGACCTCTATCAAAGCAAATATTGATAACCAAACAACCAACTGGCTTAAAGTAGGTATTAGTTTGGATTTGGCCCACACGTCAGAAGACGTAGCCACCAGCAATCAAGGTGTAATTTTAGAGGCATTGAACCAAACGCCCGATGTGGAAGTTAAAAATCCCGATGGCACATGGGGAGGCAATGACCCGAATATTTACGGTGCTTATGGCGCAAACCCGTTCGCATTGGCATCTATCGTAACCGATCATAAAAGCAGGTACCAAGGTATAGGCAACGCTTATGCCGAAATTCAGTTTACCAAGGATCTGAGTTTGCGTAACGAGGTGTCAGGTAATTTTGACTTCGCTGCCGAGGATTATTTCCTCCCTACCTATGCAATGGGCTTATACACAAATACCACCAATAGGGGAACCACTACCAGTGCTCAAAATATTTATAATTCAGTAACCAGCCTCTTAAATTACTCGCACACTTTCGCCTCCAAATATTTTGTGAGTGCTACTTTAGGCCATGAGGCGCAGCTATTTAACTCTTCGTTAGTCTCGGCCACGCGTACTAATTTTCCCAGTAATGATGTAACCACAATAAGCACTGGCGACGCAACAACGGCAACCAACAGCGGTACAAAATCGGATGCAGCAACGGAAGCTTATTTTGCCCGTGCAAACTTTACTTACAATGATAAATATTTGTTAACTGGTACTATACGTCGCGATGGTACTTCTAAAATCGGACCGCTTGAGAGGTGGAACACCTCATATTCAGGTGCTTTTGCATGGAAGATTCTAAATGAGGATTTTATGAAGGGCATAAAAGGTGTTAACGACCTGAAACTTAGATTAGGTTATGGCTTAGTTAATAACCAAAATATCAGTAATTATGCATATGGATCAACTTTAACCACAGTAGCCACCGGTCTATCGGGTAGTTCGCAGTTAACATCATCTTTGGGTAATCCTACCGTAAAGTGGGAAACATCACAATCATATAACCTAGGCCTGGATGTGAGTGTATTGAACAGCAGGATACAGCTTACTGCCGATGCTTATTACAGAAAAACAAACAACCTGTTACTGTCCCTTAATTTGCCGTATTATTCAGGTACATATGCTAACGGCGGATATTCACCCGGTGCAATTCAAGCGCCTTATGTGAACATCGGCGCGATAAGTAATAAAGGCTTTGAATTTTCATTGTCAACCTACAACGTCAAATCAAAAGATTTTAACTGGAAAAGTACCTTTGTATTCTCGCGCAATATCAACAAAATACTTGCTTTAAACCCAGGCACACCGGCCATTTATGGTACGTACACCAAATCGGTTGTAGGTGGTTCTATCGGTGAGTTTTATGGTTATCAAACACTAGGCCTTTATAAAAATGCAGCCGACTTTGCCAAATATCCGGCGGTATGGCAAAATGGCAGCGGGCCTATACCTATTACACCAGGATCTGGAGGAGTTTGGGTTGGCGATGTTATTTTTAAGGATAACAATCATGATGGAAAGATAGATGCCAATGATGAAGCTCCTTTAGGTTCACCTTTGCCTAATTTCCAATATGGCATCAACAATACATTTACTTATAAACAACTTGACCTGACCGTATTTATGAGCGGCGAGTATGGTAACAAGATATTTAACCAGGTAATAGTAAATGGCGATGATCCTAACCAAAATTTTGGTTATTTCCCGTCTGTGCTTAATTACGCGCATATCGGCCTGATAAACCCTGCAGGTTCCTCAACCGATATCAACAATGTATACATTACTAACCCAAGCACCAATATTACAAGGATAAGCCAGAGCAGTGGTGATCAGAATACCATCTTTTCCGATAGATATATTCAAGATGGATCGTTCCTTAAATGTAAGAGCATTGCTTTAGGTTACAATTTTAACAGGGATTTGATCTCCAAATTGCATATAGCATCATTGAGGGTGTATGTCAATGTTAGTAACGTATTTACCATCACTAAATATCAAGGGTACGATCCGGAGATTGGTTCGTGGAACCCATTAGCGGCTGGTATTGATAACGGTTATTATGCGCAGCCCCGTGTTATTTCAATTGGCGCCAATGTATCTCTAAAATAAATAAAATTTATTATCATGAAATTGATTAAAATAAGTATTCTCCTATTGCTTATCGCCATTGCGGTAGGCAGCTGTAAAAAATCTTTCCTGAACAGACCTCCACTGACCGGGCTAACAACTGATAACTTTTATAAAAGCACCGCCGACCTGCGCCTGGCTACGGCAGCCATTTATGCGCAGCCCTGGTTTGCCTGGAATAATTTTCCGATACTCGGCATCGGTGATATTATGAGCGGTAATATGTTGCAACCTTATAATTCAGACCTGGTACAGTTCACCACCTTTTCTATCACCAGTAATAATTCCTATGTAACACAAGCGTGGCAAGGTTTTTACGATATTGTAGCGCATTGCAACATCAATATAAAGACTATCAATACCCAACTGCCCGATTCGGTATCGGTGAAAGGTAAGAACGGTGCACTCGGCGAATTACGGTTTTTGCGTGCAACAGCTTATTTTTATCTGGTGCAGCTATGGGGCCCGGTACCTATTATTGAGGATAACGACAAACTGATAGCTAACCCTTTGGTGCCGCGTAATATAACTACCGATGTTTATAAATTCATTATAAACGATTTACGTTTCGCGGCTACCAATTTGCCAACTTCCGATCAGCCAGGGCGTGTTACAACGTGGTCAGCACAGGGTTTGCTGGCAAAGGTGTATTTGACCAGGGCGGGTTTAGGCCAAAGCATGACTCGCAACCAAACCGACCTGGATAGCGCGGCTTACTTTGCAGGCAATGTTTGCAATACCAGCGGCTTAACATTGTTGCCAAGCTATTATAATTTGTTCAGAACACAGTATAATGATAACCCCGAATCGCTTTTTGCATTTCAATGGGCACCGGGCGTAGGTTATGGCAACGGTAACGATCTTGAAGCACAATTTGCACCAAGCGGGGCTTTGGTTACCGGTGGTGGCGGTTGGGGTGGCGCTATTGGCCCAACCATAGATCTGGCTAATTTATACGTCCCTGCAGATTCGGTGCGTCGTAAAGCCACTTTTATGCTTACCGGCGATTACTATCCCGAGCTGGACGCAGCAGGCGGGGGCTACACCGCAACGGCCCCTAATGTTAAAAAACATATTGTAGGCACGGCTGCCGATAATAATTCGCCTACTATGGACCTTTGGTCATCTATTGAGCATAATACAGTTTTAAGGCTGGCCGATGTATATTTAGTATATGCGGAAGCATTGATGGGTAACAGCAGTTCAACCAGCAATGCGCTGGCATTGCAATATTTTAACGCAGTGCGTATAAGGGCCGGTGTTCCGCCTGTCACCAGCATTACAACAGCGTCCTTAATGACGGAGCGGCGCATAGAGCTGGCGTTCGAGGGTCAGTACTGGTTTGATTTGGTTCGCCTGTCATACTATAATCCGCAGGCCGCTATTGCATCTCTTAACGGGCAGCAAAGGGATCAGTTTACCTACGACCCGAGTACGGGCATAAAAACTGTTACGCCAAGCGGCCTGATTATTACCCCTGCTACAGTTGCAACATTTACTTTGCCTATACCGGCAAACGATCAAACTGCTGATCCTAAATTACTGCAAGCACCTGTGGCTTATTATTAATAAAAAGATATTGGAATTAAAATTATCCTTAAAAAATATGAAAAAGCTACTTAAACATGTTAATAGCTGCTTGCTGCTGATATTGCTCGCGGCAGGCATCCTCACACAACAAAGTTGTAAAAAGGACTCCTCCTCATCGTCCACAGGTACACCCGTTATTACCAGCATACGTAATTACGTTGCCCATCCGGGCGATTCAGTTTTAACAAAAGTGGGTACTGGGCTGTGGGTAGTTATTTCGGGTCGCAATTTAAAGGGCGCGCTACAGATCAATTTTGATGGCACTGCAGCCTCGTTCAATGATGCCTGGTTCTCTGATACCAGCGCGATTGTACTGATACCGGCGGTTATCGCATTCCCATTGGTGCCGGCAAAACAATTAAATACCATACAATACATCACTACGCATGGCCAAACCACATTTAGTTTTCCTATCAATCCTCTTGCGCCACAAATAACAAGCATTTCTGATGAAGATGCACCTGCCGGAGATTCGGTTAAAATTTATGGTTTCAACTTCTTCCTTATCAAAAGCGTAACTTTTGGTGGCAAAACAATTACAAATTACACCTCGTCTAGCGATGGTACGACAATTACGCTAAATGTACCGCCGGGTATACCACAAACCGGCGGACCGGTATCGGTTATCACAAAATCGGGCGGTGATACTACGGTTTATAACGTTGAGGATTTTGTAGATGGTGTTTTTCAAAACTGGGATAATATAAACACTTATCCATGGGGTTCAAATACCGACAACAGTTCAACAGATTATCCGGGCAATACCGGAAGCTACAATGTACTTACCGCAACAAACCTATCGGCAAATGATTTTGCCTGGTACAATGGTGGTCGTGGGGTAAATATGGGTGCCAGCCAATGGGTGCCAATTGCTGATATCGATAGCAGTTTATCCAGCTATGCTGTGAAGTTCGAAATATCGATTCCTAAATCTACTCCATGGAGTGGCGGTTCTATTTATGTGGCAGCAAACGGTAGCTTTACTTATATAGCCCGGTACAGGCCGTGGATAAACGCCGCGGGTACAATAACGCCGTTTAGTACAACCGGCTGGATAACCGTTACCGTTCCGTTATCAAGCTTTTTAACAAATAATGGTACCGGCACTCCGGTAGGCTCTATTACAGATCTGGTTGGGGCAAGTGGTAACACTGGTATGAATGTTTGGTATATCAATGATGGTTTAACCTCGATTGCAGCTTTCACGATGGCAATAGACAATATTCGTGTAGTAAAAATTAATTAATTGGTTAATTGATGAATACCCGTGACTGTAAGTTCAGGGGCGGGTATTTTTTTGTTTCAACTCACAAAAATGTAAATATGACAGTTCAAGCAAATTATAAATATTGTTTACTTAGTTTATTAGCTTTATCATCCTGTTCAAAAGGCAAAAGCAACAAGCCTGTAACATCTGGCGGCGATACTACTGCAATTACACCCCAAAAGGATCCTATAATAGCAGCATCTGTCGGTTTCTTTCTGGATGATTGGACTCCTAAAACTTTTGTGGCCCCACTTTATTCAACAGTTGCCGCACCTTCGAGCAATGCCACCGTAACCATAAATGTTGATTATAGCACGGTAATAACTAAAGTGCCCAAATACCTGTTTGGTAATAACGCCACCGCGTATACCGCGCAACTGGCTAACGCGCCGGGTTTAATAAGCAGCATAAAAAATTTATCACCCAATGTGCTGCGGTTTCCGGGTGGCAGTCTTTCAGATGGTTATTTCTGGAATGGTGTAATGCCAGCCGACGCCCCCGATAGTGTAATTACTTCAGGCACTCTGGCCCCAGCCGTTTATTGGTTTGGGAACAACGTACCAGGTTGGCAATTTTCGTTGACTAACTATTATACACTATTGCAGCAAACAAATAGCACTGGTATAATAACCGTTAATTATGCTTATGCCCGATACGGTACGAGTGCCCATCCTGACCAGGTAGCGGCGCATTTGGCAGCAAATTGGGTAAGATACGATAAAGGGCGTACCAAGTATTGGGAGATCGGCAACGAAGACTACGGATCGTGGGAGGCAGGCTATAAAATAGACGTTAACAAGAACAAAGATGGCCAGCCACAGATCATATCAGGGGCGTTATACGGAACACACTTTAAAGTATTTGCCGACTCCATGCGCGCCGCGGCTGTTGAGGTGGGTTCAAAGATAGAAATAGGTGCCCAGGTTATAGGAACAAACCCCGTAAACTCCTCAAACCCACCAGGCGAAACATGGAATAACGGTTTATTTGCCTCGGCAGGTGACTCCCCCGATTTTTATGTCATACACGATTACTTTACGGGGGAGGACAATGAAACTGCGGCTGTTATACTAAATACCGCTGCTACTGAAACAAATGCTATAACAGCCTGGATGAATACCAGTACTAAGGCAGGCTCAGTTTCCTTGAAACCAATAGCGCTAACCGAGTGGAATATTACTGCAATGGGTAGTAGGCAGATGGTTTCAAATGTTGCAGGCTTGCACGCCGATTTGGCTTTAGGCGCAATGCTTAAAAATCAGTTTGGGATGGCCAGCCGCTGGAACCTGGTAAGCGGATGGGGCACAACCGGAAATGATCAGGGTATGTTTAGTACAGGCGAGCCTGGTGTTGCCGACAATACACCGCACCCGGCTTTTTACCACATGTATTATTTTCAAAAATATTTTGGTGACCGGATGGTGAGCTCTACTGTTCAAAACAGCAGCGCGGTATTGGCTCAAAACATTGGTGACATAGTAGCCTATGCTTCTTCGTTTACTTCGGGCGAAGCCGGTGTTGTTATTGTAAACAAAGGTACTGCCAGTCAAATTGTAAGCGTTAAAATAACCAATTTTGTTCCGGGCACGCGGTATTATTATTACACCATGGTTGGCGGAACCGATAATGGAGAATTTTCCGAAAAGGTTTATATCAACGGTAACGGGCCTGATATTAGCACTATAGGGGGCCCTTCTGGTTATCAAACCCTTACAGCGGTTTCATCCAGCTTAACCAGGGGCATAAAAGTTTCGGCCCCACCACGGTCGGTTATTTTTTTGGTAGCAGAAAACAAAAAATAGTAGTGCTTTAGCTGCAATTACAAACCAATATTTTTCAAATTAAAATTTCCATGCAAAAAATAAATATATGAAATTACTAACACCTATTAAATGCTGCTCCATCTGTTTGCTTGCCCTGGCGGCCTGTAGCAAGAAAAGCAGCCCCGGTGCCACACAGGTTAATAATGATACCACGGTTGCGGTTATCCCGCAAAAAGATCCGGCAATTGCTAAGTCTGAAGGTTTTTTTCTCAATGATTGGGCCCCGAAAACTTTTGTAGCCCCGGCTTATTCAACGGTTGCTGCACCTTCAGGCAATGCCACCGTAACCATAAATGTTGATTATAGCACGGTAATTACAAAGGTGCCCAAATACCTGTTCGGTAATAACGCCGGTGCGTTTGTGCCGCAACTGACTACGTCACCAGGTTTGATAAACAGCATAAAAAATTTATCGCCCAATATACTCAGGTTCCCGGGGGGCAGTATTTCGGATGTTTATTTTTGGGATGGCGTTGTGCCGACCGACGTGCCCGATAGTTTATTTGACTCGAGCGGAAACCCTGCTCCAGTGAGCTATTGGTATGGAAACAATATACCCGCCTGGGAGCTTTCGCTGGCTAACTATTATACTGCTTTACAGCAAACAAACAGCACAGGCATAATAACCATTAATTATGGTTATGCCCGGTACGGCACAAGTGCACATCCCGATCAGGTGGCGGCGCATTTGGCAGCAAATTGGGTACGGCACGATAACGGCCGTACTAAATACTGGGAGATAGGCAACGAAGACTATGGTGCGTGGGAGGACGGCTACAAAATAAATATCAACAACAACAAAGATGGTCAGCCGGCGATTATCACAGGGGCATTATATGGGCAGCACTTTAAAGTATTTGCAGATTCGATGCGTGCTGCTGCCAGTGAGGTTGGCGCCCAGATTGAAATTGGGGCGCTGTTAAACGGTACAGCCCCCGCTTCCTGGAATACCGTGGGCCTTACCTGGGAACAAGGATATTTTGCTTCTGCCGGTAACTCTGCCGATTTTTACATAGTACATGATTATTTTACCGGAACGGATAACGAAACGGCTGCCGTTATTCTTAATACAGCTACTACCGAATCGGCGGCTGTTATGAGTTATATGAATGCCACAACCACAAAAAACGGCGTTTCTTTAAAACCTATCGCGCTTACCGAATGGAATATTTTTGCAACGGGCAGCCGCCAAATGGTATCGAATGTTGCCGGTATGCATGCCGATTTGGTGTTAGGCGAATTACTGAAAAATCAATTTGGGATGGCCAGCCGCTGGGACCTGATAAACGGATGGGGCACAACCGGGGACGACATGGGCATGTTTAGTTCAGGTGAACCAAGTGTAACGGACAATACACCGCAACCTGTGTTTTACCACATGTATTATTTCCAGAAATATTTTGGTGATCGGATGGTTAAATCTACCGTTCAAAACAGCAGCGCGGTATTGACTCAAAATATTGGCGATATAGTAGCCTATGCTTCTTCGTTTACTTCGGGCGAAGCTGGTGTGGTTATTGTAAATAAAGGCACCGCCAGCCAAACTGTAAGCGTTAATATAACAAATTTTGTGCCTGGCACCCGATATTATTATTATACCCTGGTTGGTGGTACAGATAATGGCGAATTTTCGCAAAAGGTTTACGTAAATGGAAACGGACCTGATATTAGCACGGTAGGAGGGCCTTCGGGTTACCAAACCCTTTCAGCGGTTTCATCCAGCTTAACCGGGGGCATAAAAGTTTTGGCCCCGCCACGGTCGGTTATTTTCCTGGTGGCCGACGGCAAAAAATAATATAGGATCGATGTTCTAAAATTATACAGCAGCATTACTGAAATAGATCCGAATAGAAATTCAATATAAAGTTAAATATGATAAAATATATAACAGCATTAGCTGTGGCCCTTTGTTTGTTTGGTAATGTTTCCGCCCAAAATAAAAGCGAGGTCGCCTTACAGAATAAGATCAGTAGTATAATTAAAAAGATGACGCTCGAAGAAAAGATAGCGATGTTGCATGGTAACGCCTTGTTCTCTTCGGCCGGGGTAAAGCGTTTGGGTATACCCGAATTAACTTGCGATGATGGCCCCTTAGGTGTTCGGGAAGAAATAAAACGCTTCGACTGGAACTCTGCTAACTGGACAACCGATTCGGCAACGTTTCTTCCAAATGGTTCGGCAATAGCCGCTACGTGGAACCCAGATATGGCTAACGAATATGGCGTTGTTATAGGGCAGGAAGCAAATGCCCGTAAAAAAGATGTGATGCTATCGCCCGCGTTTAATATTTGCAGAATGCCGCTTAACGGCCGTACTTATGAATACTATTCCGAGGACCCATATTTGAACGGACGGTTAGCGGTGCGGGCCGTAAGGGGTATCCAAAGCCAGCATGTGGCGGCTTGTGTAAAACACTTCGCTGCCAATAACCAGGAAGTTAACCGTAATGACATCAACGCAGAAGTTGATGAACGAACCTTATGCGAAATTTATCTACCGGCATTTAAAGCAGCCGTTCAGGAAGGTAATGCCTATACCATTATGTCGGCTTATAATAAAGTGAACGGCTACTGGTGTTCTGAGAATGAGTTTTTACTCAATAAAGTATT